>JGI12316J15310_10000003_pt4 | contig 1595903 bp, 1442 predicted proteins | sample MarCyaLeptolynsp_FD_15310 | JGI IMG/M metagenome (IMG submission 15310) | reverse complement strand
CCCCCACCCGCATCGCCTCCTGCCGCCCGCGAACCACCAGTTCCTCGCTCGTCTCCGCAAACCGTTCGGCCAGACCCGCCTGCTCGGCGAGCTCCATGCCGAAGGCCGCCAGCGCCTTGCGCTCCTTGGCGAAGCCCTCCAGACGCGCGGCGACGTTGACGGCGTCGCCGATGACGGTGAATTCGCGCCGGTCGCCGCTGCCCACGACGCCGACGAAGACCGGGCCGATCGCTCCGCCCGCCGCGACCTGGAAATCCGGCACCGACGGATCGCCCGCCTGCCAGTCGGCGACGAGGCCCGGCAGCGCGTCGATGACCGCGATGGCCTGGCGCGCGGCGGTCTCGGGCGCGCTTGAATAGCCGAACACGGCCATGATGCCGTCGCCGATGAACTTGTCGACGAAGCCGCCATTTGTCTGCACCGCCCGGTTCACCGCCTCGCGGAAGCCGGCGAGCCAGCCTGCGACGATCGCCGGATCGGTGCCCTCGCTTGCCCGGGTGAAGCCGACAAGGTCGATGAACAGGATCGCCAGAACCCGCTGCCGGGCGAGGGCTTGGCCCTCCGCGCCCCCACCCTCCGCGATCCCATTTTGCGCCGCGGCAAGATCGCGCGACACCTCCGGCGGCAGGAAGCGCTGCAACTCGGCCTCGCGGCGCGCCGTCTGCAGGCCTTTCAGCAGGATGTCGCGCTTGCTGCGCACCGAGATGACGAGCACGGTCGCCATGATCATCAGCATCAGCGTGCGGATCGCGTCCGGCGGAAACGAGAACATCGCCGGCATCTCGCCTCCTCCTGCGCCGGCCGGTTGGGCTGCGGGATCGTCGAGGAACAGCATGATCGCGAGAAGGGAGAGCGCGAACAGGATCGCCGCCAGCACGAGCGGCCCGGACCGGAAGCGGATCGCCTGCATGGCGATGACGATCGGGATCAGCCAGACCGGCGGCTGGGCGAAGACATAGAGGCCCGGCTGGCCGGCAAAGTGCAGGCCCGCCGCCAGCGCCACCGTGATCAGCGCGACATCGGCGACGACGAAGACATAGGCCCGGTGCGGACGGTACCGGTCGGCTCGGCTTGCCAGATAGGACAGGGCGGCCAGCACGACGAAGCCGGCCATGATGCCGAGCGCCAGGATCAGCCGCTCGACGAGGCGAAGCTCGTCGTTCTCGGGCACGAAGGACAGCGCGGTCAGCACGCCGGCGGCGATGATCACGCCGGTGGCGATCCGTGCGAAGGCGGCGATCCGCTCCGCGTCGTGTTCGGCGTCCTCAACGCTCAGCGGAAAGGCCGGCCCCTGCGCTCCCAATGGGGGCGGTCGCGAACTGGTTTTATCGGCGCCCATCACCTCGTCCCCGTTGCTGCGCGGCGAAGTCTATCCGCAGGGCACGGCGAGCGCCAATCCGGGCCCCAAATCAGGGCACCATTAGGGGCGCCAACAGGGGCATGATCAGCGCAGGTTGTCCTCGCGCGCACCCGTGTTCCCGGAGGAGGGACGCGCGGTGCTGCCGGTGGTAATGCCGGCGGGCATCGGCGCGCTGCCCGGCGTGCCGCCGAGCGCCCGATAGATCTTCTGGCCGGCCCGGCCGGTGCGCGGCATGCCGTAGCGCTGCTCCGCCTCGGCGATTGCCGCCCGCGTGATCGGGCCGATCTTGCCGTCCGCCTCGCCGATATCGTAGCCGTTGGCCAGAAGCAGTTTCTGCAAATGCAGCCGCTCGGCCCGCGACAGGCCCGGGTCGTCGGTCGGCCAGGGGGTCCGGAGCGCGGGATAGCCGGCCATCCGGTCTGCGAGATAGGAGATCGCCAGCGCGTAGGATTCGGCGCGGTTATAGGAATAGATCGCGTCGAAATTCCTGAACACCAGGAAGCCCGGCCCGCGCGGCCCCGCCGGCAGCAGAAGACCCGCCGGCGCGCCGCCGGAGAGCGCCGATCCGTCGGCCCGGCGCACGCCGCGCTGGTTCCAGGTCGTGAGCGAGGCCCGGTTGGTGCGCCCGGTCGGGCCTTTGTAGCTGGCCGGGACCTTCACCTCGATCATCCACGAGCCGCCCGGCTGCCAGCCGCCTTGTCTCAGATAGTTGGCGGTGGAGGCGAGCGCGTCGGGAACCGATTCGACCAGGTCGCGCCGGCCGTCGCGGTCGAAATCGACGGCGAGCGCCTGATAGGTCGTCGGGATGAACTGGGTCTGGCCGAAGGCGCCGGCCCAGGAGCCGTAGAGTTCGTTGAGCCGCAGGTCGCCGGCCGACACCAGCTTCAGCGCCGCGATCAGCTGCTTGCGCCAGAAATCGGCCCGCCGCCCGCCTTCGCAGGTCAGCGTCGCGAGCGCATGCGGCAGGAAATTGTCGCCGGCCTCGCGGCCGAAATCGGTCTCCACGCCCCAGACGGCGGCGATCACGTAGCGGTTGACGCCGTAGCGCTGCTCGGCGGCGCGCAGCGTCCGGTCATGCCGCTTCATCATCGCCTGTCCGTCGCGCACCCGCTGCTCGTCGACGAGGAAGCCGAGATAGTCCCAGATCGGCGTCTTGAATTCCGGCTGCACCTTCGACAGGCGCAGCACCTTTTCGTCGGGCGCGGAGATGTTGAGCGCCTGGTTGACGACCTGCTGGCTGACGCCGGCCCTCAGCGCTGCGGATTTAAGGCTGGCGACGCAGGCGGAGAAGGACTGCGCGGCGGCGGGCGCGGGAAGGGCGGTCGAAAAAGCGGCGCAAGACGCGGCGATAGCCGCGGCGGCCAGGGTTTTGCCCAGAAACGTCTTGCCCGGAAACGTCTTGCCCGGAAACGTCTTGCCCGGAAACGTGTTGTTTGGGGCGGTCTGGCTCGGAGAGGAGGCGGGGGGACGCATGGCACACTTCCTTTGCGGTCAGGCGCACTCTTAGGAGTCCATATAGGGCGCGCCTGTCTCAAACGGCGCGGCGCGGTCAGTTGTCCGGCACGCTAAGCAATCATGGTTAGCAAACCGTTCAGAGGTCGAAAATGCAACGCCGGCAAAGCCGCGGTGCGGCCGCAGCGGGAGCTGGCGCCTCCGGCCGCCCCGTCGCCGGGCCGCGCAATCGGGCAGGCGGATGCCTGTCCGATTGGCGGTCGCCCTGTTTCCCGGCTATAAGCAAGACCGGTCCGTTGATCTTCCTCATGCGTTCGCAGTCGCCCCGTCCATGCCGCCCATCCAGACCATTGCCGTCATCGCCATTGCCGCCGTGCTCGGCGTCGGTTCGGCCTGGCTGGCGGTGACCCGCGACGTCGGCTTCGAGAGCATCCGTGCGGGCGCCTGGATTGCCTGGCCGACCGCCGGGGCGGCCGAATCCGACCCTTACGTGCGGGCCCGCTTCGCCCGCACCGGCCAGATCGCCATCGCGGCGGCGGAGGGCACGGCTTTCGTCGCCCGCGAGGATCAGGGGGGGGAGCCGCTGAGCGCGCTGTGCGACTATCTGGTGTCGGGCCGCACGCCGGCGGCGCAATGGTGGACGCTGACGCTCTACCGTGACGCCGACCTGTCGCTGATCGCCAATCCGACGCGCCGCTACAGCTTCAATTCCACCGATATCCTGCGCAATCCCGACGGGTCGTTCGAAATCATCGTCAGCCCGCGCGCCCGGCCGGGAAACTGGCTGCCCAGCGACGACAGGGCCGGCGACCTGCGGCTCGTCTTCCGGCTCTACGACACGCCGATCGCCACCGGCGGCAGCGTCACCGATATCGAGATGCCGGTGATCAGACGGGGCGCGTGCCGATGAGCGAGGCACTGGACAAGCCACCGGGGAATGGCGGCCGGGTCGTCCACTGGACGCAGGCCGCATCCCGGCGTGGCCGCCGCCGCGGGCTGTGGCAGCGGCTTGGGATCGGTCCGGGACGGCTTCTGCTGCTGGCCGCCATCAGCGTCGTTCTGGCGGCGATCGTGCATCTGACGACCATCCTCGCCATTCCGCATTTCGCCACCCGGGACGCCTGGTCACGGGTGTTCGAAATCGCCGATCCGGTCGGCATCTCGCTGTTGCCGCGCGCGACGCCGGGCGACGAGGTGTTGCCGGGTCTCGATCCGGCCATCGTCTATGGTGTCTGCCTCTACGATCTGTCCGAAGGCCCCTTCGCGATCGCAGCGCCGATGCCCGGCGACTACTGGTCGATCGCTTTTCACACCCGCGAGGGGACGATCTTCTATGCCGTCAACGACGAGGCGGCGACGTCCGGCCGGTTCGACATCGAGATCCGCAATGCCCAGCAGATGCGCCAGTTCCGACTGGAATATCCCGATCCCGACGAGGAGATCCTGACGCTGGAAGCGCCCGCCGATGCCGGCTTTGCGCTGATCCGCGCCCTGGTCACCTCGGCGAGCGAGCGGCCCCGTGTCGAGGCGGCGATGGCGGCAACCGTCTGCGAGACCTTCATTCCGCCACCGCCGGTGCCCGAGGCGGTCGGCCCGCCGATGCCGCGCCCCAATCCGGTGCGTTAATGTGGGTGCCCGGCTGATCGGTGTGCTTTGTTGTTGCGGCCGCGAAGCGGCTTCGAGAGTGCCGAAGGCGCTATCGAACCAGCGCAAGTCGCCAACCGTCTTGTCACCTGACAGGACGAACGCCGGACCGCCGCGCCATCCTCGCCGCAGGCATTGCCCCAAGGGCAGACGTGCCGCCGCTGCAATGCTGCATTGCACAAAACCGGGTTTTTACTAAAGTCGTATGCCTTAGATAGATCTCCGTACCGGGGCGCCGAAGCGGCGGCCCGCACCCTTCGGAGACAAGAATGAGCACCCATCTCACCAACCCGACCGAGCATTTCGGCACCTTGGCAGGCTCGCACACTGAGCCGAAACACACCCTCGTCGACGCGACGCGTCTGCGGATTGCAAATCTGCTGGCAGCCGTCGGAGCCGGTCTTGGGGCTCTCACGCGGAAATCGGCCGAATCACGGCTTTCCGATGAGATGTATGCGATGAGCGATCGCGATCTCGCCGATATCGGCGTCTGTCGCGGCGATATCCCCGCCATTCTCGATGGAACCTTCGAGGTTCCCTACCACCGGCGATAGCCCCATCAAGCCCCGGATGCGGCGGCCGGAGCCGCGCTCCGGTCCACGGTGAAACCGGCTCGCCGGCATCGTCATCGTGCTCACGGCCGTGCGCCCGAACCGGGCGCGCGGGACCGTGCGTCCCAGCGCCGCAAACCGCGCGCCGCGCCGCGCCATGGCGGTCGACCGGAGGGTCTGTCCATTTAGTAATGTTAAGTTCTGCCTAAAATGCAGTGCTGCATTGCACAAAAAATGGGTTCTCATCGCCGGCGCGATTTCTAAGTTGTTATCACAGATAAGGTTTTTCTCGTTGCTGCCATGCAGCATTAGGAGGCAAGAGTGACTCAGTTTCAGACAGCATCTCACGAGGAGCAGATGCGCATCATGACGGAAGCCCGGCTGGCACAGGCCGAGGCGGTGATCGACGGCGTCGTGGCCGTCTTCGACATCCTCGGTCGGATCGTCCGGCCGGTGGTTCGCGTGTTTTCCGGTCTCGGCAGCGCGATCGCGCACCGCTATGCGGTCAACCAGACCTATGTCGAACTGGCCAACCTGAGTGATCGCGAGCTCGACGATATCGGCATCAGCCGCTACGACATCCGCGCCGTCGCCGAGGGCATCTTCAGCCGTCCGGAAACGCAGACGGCCGAACTGGTCGTGCTGCCCGCGCCGGTCAAGGCGCAGGACGCCAAGATCGTCGACGAGACGCTCGACCGCGCCGCCTGATCACAGACTTGATGAGGCGGCCGGATACCGGCCGCACACGCAAATCGGCCCGCCCCGGGGAACTCCCGCCGGCGGGCCGATTTGCGTTTGGGCCCGCGCGCCATTCGCCCGCGCGCTATCCGCGGCCCTGTCGTCATATTGGCCGAAAATTGCCTACTCGCCGTCAACTTGCCGCCCCATTGGCGCAGGATGACTGGGGCCGCGGGGAAGCGGGTCCGGAGGAAGGCGGGCGGGTCCGCGGGGGTCATCGCAAATCTACAAGAAGGAGTGCCCCGTGCACGTCACAGGAAAACTCGCCGTTGTCTGCCTCGCGGGAAGCGGGATAGTCATGGCACCCGATGTCGGATTTTCGCACGGCTCGATGGAATCGCCGATCAGCCGGGTCTACAACTGCCGCCTCGAAAATCCCGAACAGCCCAAATCCGACGCCTGCAAGGCGGTGGTCCAGGCCGGCGGCACCCAACCGCTCTACGACTGGATGGAAGTCAACCAGTCCGACGCGGCCGGCAACCACAAGGCGCTTGTCACCGACGGCAATATCTGCGCTGGCGGCCGCGACAAATATGTCGGTCTCGACCTGGAGCGCAGCGACTGGGTCAAGACCACGGTCGTTCCCAACAAGAACACCAAGGTCAAGATGACCTTCTACGGGACGACGCCGCACGCGACCGAATATTTCCAGACCTACATCACCAAGGCGAACTGGAACCCGGACAAGGCGCTCAGCTGGTCGGACCTCAAGAAGATCAAGAAGAAGAAATATCCCGAATGGAACGGCAACCGGCTGTCCTGGAAGGTCAAGGTTCCGGCCAACCGGGAGGGCTACCACGTGCTCTATACGATCTGGCAGCGCTCGGACAGTCCGGAGGCCTTCTATACCTGCACGGACGTCAACGTCGTGTGGAGCAATGGCACCTCCGAAAGCCTTGCCCAGGACCTGGCCGAGTGGACCGAGGTCGGTCAGGTGATCGCCCACAATGACCTGGCGGCCGGATCGACGGTCACGCTGCGCGTCTTCGATCCCGATGGCGGCGACGTTGCGTCGCATTCGCTGCAGATCCGCAGCAGGACCGGCGATGCAGAAGACTGGCCGGCCGCGCTCGCGAGCCTCGTCAACGCCGAATCAGACGTCTTCAATATCGGCGTCCTGGAAGGCTCCGGCGGCACCCTGGATATCGAGCCGGAAAGCGGCGCGGCGGCGAACGCCGTCTATTTGAGCGGCGCCTATCCCGGCTATACCTATCACATCGATATCGACACCCCGCCGTCGAACTGAGCAGCAGTGGATTGAGGACAATTCGCCGGGCCGGGCCGTCAGCGATGACGGCCCGGCCCTTTTCATGCGGGACCGGGTGCGCGTCTCGCCGCCTCGAAAGTACCGCGCCCGGTCCTGGACTCCGCCAGTCCGGACGGGCAGGCGTGGAGGGGTAAGCCGGGGTTAACGGCTCGATGATAGCCTTGCCGGATTAGTTGATTAACCATTCGGGCCGTGGTCACGGCATCGTATGGAGCGTTCGAAGTCCGGCGGAGTTAAGGGCTATGGGCATCGTCTTGTTGTGTTCGATCGGATTGCTCGGAGTGGCGATCGTGGCGGGGACGATCGTTCTCGCCGTGACCGGGGACCCTTCAGAGGAAGCCTGACCGGGCCGTCTGATCTCAAAGCCGTCTGATCTCAAAGCCGTCTGATCTCAAAGCTCTGGGATGTCAGGCCCGATACGCATCGGTTCTGTCCTGAAATCCCCTCGTCGATCAACGCTGTTTGCCAAGCGCCCGCGCCAGCTTGACGACTTCCTTGACCAGCGCGTCCACCTCGCCGGCCGCAAGGCTGGATGGCTGCGTCTCCGACACGGTCCGGCCCTCTCCCATCGCCGCGGCGAAGGCGACCCGGTTGCCGAGCGTGCTTTTCGCCACCCGGTGGCCGAGTTGATCCATCCGGCCAATCATCTCGGCCGTCAGCGATGCCCGCTTGAGCGCCCGGTTGACGACCAGCAGGCCCTCGGCATCCTCCTTGGCCATCAGCTCCAGCGTCGGATCGGTCGCCCACAGATCGACCGGGGTCGGCTGAACAGGCACCAGGACGAGGTCGGCGGCCTCGATCGCCGGCCGCGCTTCCAGATCCGATTTCGGCGGGGTGTCGACGACCACGAAGTCGTGGTCCCGCTTCAGGCCGCGCGCTTCGCGGCGCGCGCCCCAGCCCGAGGCGGTTTTGAAGGTGAGGCCGGCATTCTCCTCGCCGAGCGTCCGCTCGCGGGCCTCGAACCATTCCCCCAGGCTGCCCTGCGGATCGGTGTCGAGCAGTGCCACCGCATGGCGCTTGCGCATCAGCGCCACGGCCAGATGCGCCGCCAGCGTCGTCTTGCCCGATCCGCCCTTCTGCTGGGCGAGCGTCAATATGGTTCCGGCCATCGCGATCCCGCGCCCATGATCCCCGCGCCTGTTTTCCTCACAGAATGACCGTCGCACCCGGCGTTGTGCATTGCAACAAGAATGTCAGGCAACAGTCCGTAACGGCAGCAAGGTGTGGGAATCCGGCATTGCCTGTTTGCCGCGTCGCCGGATAAGCCGATAATCATTCGAACCGATCCACGTACCGGCGCTGCGAATCGGATTCGTTTGGCCGGGAAGGAAGCGACATGACGAGCGTGCTGATCGAGGTTTTCAACGTGATCCTGCCGATCGTGCTTTGTGCGCTGATCGGCTATGGCTTCGCCGCGGCCAGGATCCCCTTTGACCGCAAGTTCGTCGGCTCGCTGGTCTCCAAGGTCGGATATCCAGCCCTCATCCTGTCGCATCTCTCGGGAGAACACATCGCTTTTTCCGAGTTCGTCGAGCTGTTCGGCGCCTCCCTCCTGTTCGTCGCCCTGTGTGGCGTGGTGGCATTTCCCTTCCTGCTCGTCGTGAAGCTGCCGCGGCGGGCCTTCCTCGCTCCGATGATGCTGAACAATGTCGGTAATATCGGGCTTCCCGTCGTGGCGCTCGCCTTTGGCGATTCCGGGCTGGCATACGCTCTGGCTTTCCTGATCGTGGTGATCGTCGGCATCTTCACCATCGGCCTGTGGCTGCCGATGGGCAGCATCCGCTTCGGCGAGATCCTGCGCCAGCCGGTGATCTATGCCGTTCCCGTGGCGCTTGTCCTGCTTGCAACCGATACCAGGATGCCCGGCCCCATCGGCAGCACGGTCGAGATCCTCGGCGGGTTGGCGATCCCGCTGATGCTGCTGACGCTGGGCAACACGCTGGCGACGCTCAAGGTCGGCGATCTCCGGCTCGGCCTGGGACTCACCGTCTTTCATACCGCGATGGTTACGGCCCTTGCCTTCCTGATCGTACAGGTCTTCGGATTGACCGGAACGGCGCGCGGCACCTTTATCATCCTGTGCCTGATGCCGGTCTCGGTCGCGGTCTATCTCGGTGTCGAGCTCTACGACCCCGATGACGCGACCGCGGTCGCCGGCTTCATCATGATCTCGACACTCGCGTCCATCCTCGTCCTGCCGCTGGCGCTGGCCTTCTGGGTCTGATGGTCTTCTGGGTCTGGGCGGCCCTCCGCTCGCTGGCCTCTTCCGTTCGGTCCTCGCCTTGCCACAATCGGCCCCTATCCCGTGTTGACGTTACGGACGGTTCGCGCGGTCGCGGACATGGTCCGCAGGGAGGCGAGCATGGCAAACGACATCCAGCAGCCCAGGCCCCATGACCTGGTCGGCAATCCGGTCCTGATTGGCGGGATCGGAAACGGTTTCGAGGCGACCCTGAACTACCGCGTCCACGACGGCCACGACGAACGGACGGGATTTTTCAATGTCGGTGGAGGAACCGGCGAGCACGGCCAGTTCCAGATCGCCGTCGACCTGGCCGGCGCCGCTTTTCAGCTCGACCGGCTGTTCGTCGAGGTCTACGAGGAAAGCGCGCGCGACGGGTCGGAGATCAACAAGGTGATCGTGCCTGTCCTGTACGGGCCGGGGATCGTCCCCAATTATGTCGGCTACCGGATCCATATCGTCCAGCCGGGCGACACCCTGTCGGCGATCGCTCAGGCCAACTATGGCGACGCGACGCAATACCAGCGGATCGTGCGCGCCAACCCGCTGGTCGTCAGCGATCCGAACCTGATCTTCCCCGGACAGGAGTTGAAGGTGCCGATCGGCGCCTGAGGGGCGCGCGACTGCTCAGCGGTTGCCGGCAAGCGGGTCCGACTGGCGCCGGGCATGGCTCATCAATGCGCCGAGAAAGGCCAGATGCCGTTCGATTTCGCTGGTCTCGCGCTCAAACAGCAGGGCCGCGTCGACGCCGGGCGCGCTGTGGCTGGCGTGCTGGTCGACATCTTGGGCAGCGTCCTGCTTCGCCCGCCGGTAGTCCCGGCCGATCGCCTCGATCACCGACTGGCTGCGTGCCGGGGCATCGGGTTGCAGGGTATCGAGATCGGCAATCCAGTCCGCGACCCGATCATTCGGGAAGAGATGGCTACCCTGAAGCGTGTAGATCAGGACCTGTGTCTCGGCATAAACGTCGTCCTCGATGCTGGGCGGCGCGGTAAGGCCCGTGCGGCAAACCGAAAACCCGGACAGGCCCGTGCCGGCGCAGGCGGGACATGCCAGACCCGAAACCCGGCCGCCATTCGCCATTGCGCCATCGCGATTGCAATCCTGCCGGACGTGGCCGATTGGCCTGTCGTTCGACCCGGAGGGATTATCGGGCGTGAAGCCCGATCCCTCGCATACTCCACACGGCATCAACTCCAGCCCCTGACCTGAGTGGTCCGTATGCGCCCCTGCCTGCTGGGATACCTGCCGACAATGCCTGCCCGCCGATGCCGCACAGTCGATGCGTACCCGCCCGACCTTGCTTGACCCTATGCCGTTCAGCCCCGACGGCGTGCGGTCAAACCCAAGCGTGTATGGCGTATCGAGGCGCAATGAATAGTTTAGGCGGCTCCGTTCCGGAAGTCCATTGGTGTGTGTCCGTCAATCCGGACTCGATGGCAAACCAAGTAAAGCCTGTTCAAAATCGCTTGCCTTCAATGATGGAAACTTGAGCCCGTCAGGTCCTAACAAACCGATAACGGTCCGGGTGCCGACGGCCGGGTCGCCGCAGTGTTTGCGCCGCGCCTCGGCCCTCCGCGACTACGTCCGGGCGATCAGCCCGAGGCCCTCGAACAGCCCGAACATGTCCCAGTCGACCCAGCTTTCGGCAATCCTACCGTTTTCGATCCGGTCGATCTGGACACCGGTCCACGTCACCGTCCGTCCGGTCGGGGGATGGTCGAGATAGGGGCCGGTCTGGGTCGCGGTGAATTCCCAGCGCGTGGCGACGCGGTCGCCCTCGGCGATCTGCATCAGGATCCGTGTCCGGGATTCGCCGAAGGCTGCATGGTAGCCGGCGACAAGCGCCTTCCATGTTTCGAGTGTCCGCCCTGTGTGGCCGCCGGCGACATCGGAGGCCTGGTGATTGAGGTAGTCGGGCGTAAAGAGGTCTTCGGCGGCCTCTTTGTTGCCGGTTGCCCACATTTCGTTGGCGCGCCGCGCCAAGGCCTTGTTGTCCTCGATCGTCATGGAACCTCCTGTTTGCCGGATGAATTCCTGCCTGGATCCGAGGCTACCGGCCGCATCGAGAATTGGCCATCGAATTCGCCGATTCCGGGGACGTCGTGGGAAGAGCGAAGGGGGTTTTCGGACAATAGTCCGATTCTTATGAAAAAATTCCTTGACAGCGTGCCGCTCCCCGCGTATGGTTTTGCCATGCTCGACAAATGCGCCCCGGACAGTAGAGGCGCAGCAAGGGAAACGGTTGAGCCGGCCGGACCGCCCGCCAATCGCCGCCCCTCATCATCACCCGCTTCACCGCGCCACCTGGCAACCATGTGGCCGTTCGGGTCGGTAGGTCCGAAATTGCTCCAAATCGCATCCGATCGGAGGGTCGCTTGGCTTCGAAAGCGCAGATCGACGAGGCGTGCCGCGCGGCAATTCGGGCGCTCTACGAGACCAGGCCGGACCTGAGCCTGGACGCGATCGCCAGGCAGGCAGACGTCTCGTATCGCTCCGTCACCCGGCTGGCGCGCCGCCACGGTTGGCGACGCGCCGATGGGCGGGAGGTCGCGAGACAGGACGGGGCCGCAACGCAGGACGGGGCCGGGCCGGCCGTTGACGCAAACGCGCCGCAGGTGATGCTCGCCGATCTCCGGCTCCAGGTGCAGCGCCATGTCGCCGATCTCGCGGAGCAGGACGAGGGTGGCCAGACCGCCCAGTCGCTGATGCATTCGCTCAAACTTGTCGAGAAACTCGAGGAACTGGAGGCGGCGATCGGTGCCGCCGACATGCCCGTCGACGAGGGACCAGCCGATATCGATGAATTCCGTGCGGAGATTACGCGCCTCTTCGAAGGCCTTGTCGCGAGCGAACAAGATTGATGCCGCTATAAACCGGCTATCGCGGGATAAATGGCTAAGACTCAAAGCGGATTGGCTCGCATGGTGCCGCCTCGAACAGATGCCGCCCGGCAGTCTCGAGGGAACGCGCGACTGGACGACCTGGCTGCTGCTCGGTGGCCGTGGCGCGGGCAAGACGCGGGCGGGCGCCGAATGGGTGCGCGCCATGGCGCTGGGCATCCCGCCGGTCGCCGGCAGGCCCGTCGGGCCGATCGCCCTGGTCGCCGAGACGTTGCGCGATGCCCGCGACGTGATGGTCGAGGGCGTGTCCGGCATCCTCGCCGTTCATCGCCCGTCCGAGCGGCCGGACTGGATCTCCTCGCGCGGCCGGCTGGAATGGCAAAACGGCGTGATCGCGCAGGTGTTTTCGGCCGAAGACCCGGATTCCCTGCGCGGCCCGCAATTCGCGGCCGCCTGGTGTGATGAACTGGCCAAGTGGCGCTATGCCGATGCCGCCTGGGACATGCTGCAATTCGGGCTGCGCCTGGGCGAACGGCCGCGCCAGATGGTAACCACGACCCCGCGCCCGATCCCGCTGATAAAGCGGCTGATCGAGGACGCCGGCGCGGGGAAAGGCGGCGCGACCGTCGTCACTCGCATGAAGACGGCGGACAACGAAACCAATCTCGCCCCGTCCTTCCTCAAGACCGTTGTCGGACGCTATCACGGCACAAGGCTCGGCCGCCAGGAGCTGGAGGCCGAACTGATCGAGGACCGGCCGGACGCGCTGTTCCGCCGCGCCCTGATCGACCGGCACCGGGTGTCGGGCGGGCCTGAGCTCGCCCGCATCGTGGTCGCGGTCGATCCGCCCGCCGGCTCCTCGAAGGGCAGTGCCGCCTGCGGCATCGTCGCGGCCGGCATGTCTGCCGACGGGTCGCTCTACGTGCTCGCCGATGAGACGCTCGCCGCCGCCAAGCCGCAGGCCTGGGCGGCGCGTGCCGTATCGCTCTATCACCGGCTTCAGGCCGATCGCCTCGTTGCCGAGGTCAACCAGGGTGGCGACATGGTGGCCGCCGTGATCGGCGAGGTCGATCCCGCGGTGCCGGTGAAGCCGGTCCACGCGCGGCGCGGCAAGTGGCTGCGCGCCGAGCCGGTCGCGGCCCTCTACGAGCAGGGCCGCGTCCATCATGTCGGTACGCTGCCGGCGCTGGAGGACGAGATGTGCGACTTCGCGGTCACCGGCCTGTCCGATGGCCGTAGCCCCGACCGGCTCGACGCGCTGGTCTGGGCGCTGAGCGAACTGGCCCTGACGCCGCGCGCCGAACCGCGCGTGCGGCGGATCTGACGACATCAAACCAACGACCCCGAGGCTGCCGTGCTGTCGATAAACGCCTTACTGACCCGTCTGTTCCAGCCTTCCGCCCTCGAGGCGAAGGCGTCTGCGACCGGCCGGCTGATCGCCTTTCATTCGAACGGCCAGCCGGTCTGGACGCCGCGCGACTATGCCGCGCTGACCGAGCAGGGCTTTCGTCAGAACCCGGTCGTCTATCGTTGCGTGCGGCTCGTCTCGGAGGCCGCCGCGAGCATCACCTGGCTGGTGCACGAGGGCGACCGGGAACTGACCGACCACCCGCTGCTGGCCCTGCTCCGCCGCCCCAATGCGCGCCAGTCCGGCCCGGAATTGCTGGAAGCCGTCTATGGCCACCTGCTGGTCGCCGGCAACGCCTATATCGAGGCGGCGGCGGTCGCGGGCGAATTGCGCGAGTTGCATGCGCTCCGCCCGGACCGGATGAAGGTCGTTCCCGGCGCCGATGGCTGGCCGGAGGCCTATGAGTATACGGTTGCCGGCCGCTCGGTGCGGTTCGACCAGGATCGCGACCCGCAGGAGCGCCTGCCCGCGCCGATCCTGCACTTGAGCCTGTTCCATCCCCTCGACGACCACTACGGCATGGCGCCGCTGGAGGCCGCCTGCCGGGCACTCGACCTGCACAATGCCGCGGCGGGCTGGAACAAGGCGCTGCTCGACAACGCGGCGCGTCCTTCCGGCGCGCTGGTCTATGAAGGAGAGGGCAGTCTCAGCCTCGACCAGTTCGAGCGGCTGAAGGCGGAGCTTGAGGAAAACTACCAGGGCGCCCGCAATGCCGGCCGGCCGCTGCTCCTGGAAGGCGGGCTTGCCTGGCAGGCGATGGGCATTTCGCCAAAGGACATGGACTTCATCGAGGCCAAGCACCAGGCTGCCCGCGACATCGCGCTTGCCTTCGGCGTGCCGCCGATGCTGCTCGGCATTCCCGGCGACAACACCTATTCCAACTATGCCGAGGCGAACCGGGCGCTATGGCGCCAGACGGTGCTGCCGCTGATCCGCCGCACCGCAGCGGCCCTCTCCCACTGGCTCAAGCCCGTCTATGGCGACGGTCTCAGGCTGTCGGCCGATCTCGACGCGATCGAGGCCCTGTCGGCGGATCGCGACGCGCTGTGGGCGCGCCTGCAGGCGGCGACGTTCTTAAGCGATGACGAGAAGCGTATCGCCACCGGCTACGGCGCCCGGGACGCATGATCGGCGCATGACGGACCCATGACGGACGCTGTCGCCCAGATCGTCGACACGGTCGCAACCCGCGGCGATCTTGCCCATCTCGCCCTGTTGCTGTGGGCGGGCTCGGCGAGCCTCTTATCCGCGCACGCCTTGCGCGAACTCGGCCGCTCGAACCGGCGCTTCGAGGATTTCGTAACGGCGGTGGCGCAGCTCAATCGTCTGCTGGTCGAGGATGACTGACAGGGCAGCCGGCTTATCCGGGCCGGGGCCTTGTGGTAGACTTGTCCAGGTCTCAGATCAGGATGATCCGCATGAGAACGCTCGCCCTATCCGCTGTCGCTGTCGGCCTGGCTGCTGTGTTTGCGTTGACGCATGTTCCTGAAGCCGCAGCTGCCAAGGGTAAGTGCGAGACGCCGAAGACGGCGTTCCGGACGACCGGCGACAAGGCCGAAACCAATGCGGACAAGTGGGTCGATCTGCCCAAGAGCAAGATCAGTTTCGTGCAGGGTGGCAAGAAACCCGGCTGCGTGATCGTGCGCTTTTCGGCGATGCCGTATACGGGCCATATCATCGGTATCCGCGTGGTGCTGGACGGCAGGGCCACGGCGGAGCCCGGAAATATCGACCTCGACTATAAGTCCGACGAATACATCTCGCCGCGCGGGTTCGAGTTCGTGTTTCCCAAGGTCTCGCCCGGCAAGCATCACGTGAAGATCCAATGGGCCAACTGGGCGGGCGAGCACGCGGCAGCCCATCTGTACAAACGGACCATCACCGTTCAGCACCGCTGATCCCTAGCGACCTCTAGATGGAGTTCTGACGTGACCGACCTGCCGGGGACGGCGGCCGGCAAGCGCGTTCCCATGCCGCGAACGCCGCCGTGCCGCGCCGACCACACCGCCATATTCTGCCGCTTTGCCGACGCGCTGGCCTCGCTCATCGCCGCCCGGCTGCGCGCCATTCAACGGAGATCTGCATGACGTCCAGACGGTCGACCCTTCGCCATGCCCGCCGAACAGGGCGTAACCGCACCGATCCTTATGAACGCGAGCGCAAATTCGTCCGCCTCGACCTGAAGGCGGCGGAGGAGAACGGCGTTTTCTCGGGCTATGCCTCGATCTTCGGGAAGGCCGATCTGGGCGGCGACCGGGTCGAGCCGGGCGCCTTCACCGACTGTCTGGCGGCGCGCGGCGTTGCCGGGATCAAGATGCTGTTCCAGCACGATCCCGCCGAGCCGATCGGCGTGTGGCGCGACATCCGCGAGGACGCGACGGGCCTCCATGTGACCGGGCAGCTCATGCCCGACGTCGCCAGGGCGCGCGAGGTCCTGTCGCTGATGCGCGCCGGCGCGCTGGACGGTCTGTCGATCGGCTTTCGCACTGTCAAGGGCCGCACCGACGCCAGGACCGGCATCCGCCACCTTGCCATGATCGACCTTTGGGAAATCTCGATCGTCACCTTCCCCATGTTACCGGACGCGCGTGTCGAGCAGGTCAAGCGGTCGCCGTGGCAGGCCGCCGGGGACACCGAGCGATCGACCGCCGCCGCGATCCGCCGAGCGGCGGCGGCGATGCGGTGAGCGCTATCGCGTCGCGGCCGGCCGCTCCACCATCGCCCAGGCGATGATCGCTGCGGCAAGGGTCGCGAGGCCGGTCAGGATGAAGACGGGCCAATAGAGGCCGGTGCTGGTCAGGAGGACGCTGGCAAGCGCGATCCCCAGCGTGCCGCCGAGCATCTGGATGCTCAGGTTTATGCCGCTCGCCTGGCCCTGCTTGTCGGCCGGCACCCCGCCCATGATGGCCGGCCTGAGCGGCACCGCGATGCCCGGCATGACGGCGCCCCAGACAATCAGCGCGCCGATGACCAGCGGATAGCTGTTGATGATGCTCGCATAGCCGATCGCCAGGATCGCCAGGGCCGTGACGGCAAGGGCAAAGAGCAGCGGCGGGCGCGTACCGACCCGGTCGCGCCACAGGCCGAACAGGCGCGAGGTGATCAGCGTCGGCACGATCGCCACCGTCACCGTCAGCCCGGCCTCGATCGGCGAGCGCTTCAGGCCCTGCTGCAGGTAGAGCGCCAGGAAGATGAACATCGCCATCTTCTCGAACTGAAAGATCGCGAAGATCAGATTGCCGCCGTTGAAGGTCGGGATGCGGAGCAGGCTGAGGTCGACGAGCGGCCGCGACCGCCGGCCTTCGATCCGCACGAACACGGCCAGCAGGGCAAGACCAACGAGGAAGGGGCCGAGGACCACGGGCTCGCCCCAGCCCCAATCGCTCGACTGCATCAGCGCGAAGACGATGCCGGCGATGCCGATCACCATCGTCAGCAGGCCCGGGACATCGAAACCGGCAACGTCTGCCCCGCCAATGTCTGCCTCGGCCGTGTCGGATCGGGCCGTGTCGGATCGGGCCGTGTCGGATCGGGCCGTGTCGGGTCGGAGCGGGGCGGGTTCGACAGTGCGAAAGAGCACGAGGGCCGTCGCGAACACCACGGGCACGTTGATCCAGAAGATCAGCCGCCAGGAGACGACCTCCGAAAACACACCGCCGACCAGCGGGCCGGACGCCATGAACAGGCCGGCAACGGTGGTCTGGACGGCGAAGGCGGCGCCACGCCGCTCCTTGGGAAAGGCGGCGGTGAGGATCGCGATCGAGGCGGGAAAGGTGATTGCCGCGCCGATGCCCTGAACGGCGCGCGCGGCAATCAGCATGCCGCCCGTCGCCGCGGTCGCCGCCAGGATCGACCCGATGATGAACAGGCCGGCGCCGGCCGCGAAGACATGTCGCCGGTCGACCAGGTCGCCGATCCGGCCGCCGGCCGCGACGAAACAGGTAAAGGTCAGAAGATAGGCGTTGACGACCCAGTGCGAGCCGAGCTCGGACATCGCCAGGTCGTGCCGCATCGTCGGCAGTGCGACGCCGACGACCGTCTCGTCGAAGACGACGAGGCCGAGCACGCAACTCGCCGCCCAGAGGGTCAGCGTCTGCCGACGCGCCTCCGCATCCTTGGTCAAGGGACCCGTCCTCTCAAGATTGCCCGCACTAATGCGCTGCGGCGATCGACTTCGACAGCCAAAAGGAAAACGAGACTATGACACGACCCACCATCAGGCCTCAATCGACCAAGCAGGGCGAGACCGGACCGACCAGCTTCGAGGTCGTCGAGGCCTTCGACGAGTTCATGATGGCCTTCGAGGCCTTCAAGGAGGCCAATGACGAGCGGCTGCAGCAGATCGAAAACCGCGTCTCCGCCGATGTCGTCACGACCGAGAAGATGGACCGCATCAACCGCGCCCTCGACGAGCACAAGCAACTCGTCGACGGGCTCGTGCTGAAATCGCGGCGGCCGGCGCTGAGCGGCGAGCACCGGGCCCTGTCGGCCGATGCGCTGCAGCACAAGGCGGCCTTCGACGCTTACGTCCGGCGCGGCGCGGAGACCGAGATCCGCGGCTTCGAGGCCAAGGCCCTGTCTGTGGGCACCGATGCCGATGGCGGCTATCTGGTGCCCGACGAGACGGAGCGCGAGATCGGCCGGCTGTTGTCGCAGGCCTCGCCGATCCGGTCGATCGCCGGCATCCGCGAGATCTCGTCTTCGGTCTACAAGAAGCCCTTCGCCACCACCGGCATGTCGACCGGCTGGGTCGCCGAGACGGCGGCGCGGACGCAGACCACCACGGCGACGCTTGCCGAACTGTCGTTCCCGGCAATGGAACTCTACGCCATGCCGGCCGCCACCCAGACCCTGCTCGACGACAGCGCCGTCAACATCGACGAGTGGATCGCCGGCGAGGTCCAGGTCGCCTTCGCCGAGCAGGAGGGCACCGCCTTCGTCTCCGGCGACGGCACCAACAAGCCGACCGGGTTCCTCAGCTACACGACCGTCGCCGAGGGCTCCTGGAGCTGGGGCAATGTCGGCTACAACGCGACCGGCGTCTCCGGGGCGTTCGCAGCCTCCAATCCGTCCGATCAGCTCGTCGACCTCGTCTATACGCTGAAAGCCGGTTATCGCCAGAACGCCCATTGGGTGATGAACCGCAAGACGCAGGGCGAGATCCGCAAGTTCAAGGATGCCGACGGCAATTATATCTGGCAGCCGGCAGCGCAGGCCGGCGGCGTCGCCTCGCTCCTGAACTTCCCGATCGCCGAGGCCGAGGACATGCCGGCGATCGCCGCCAATTCGCTGTCGGTCGCCTTCGGCGATTTCCGGCGCGGCTATCTGATCGTCGACCGGCTCGGCGTCCGCGTCTTGCGCGACCCCTATTCCTCCAAGCCCTACGTGCTGTTCTACACCACCAAGCGCGTCGGCGGCGGCATCCAGGATTTCGACGCGATCAAGCTCCTCAAATTCGGTGTTTCCTGACGGGGCGATCAAGTCGGGTACGACGGCCGAGTGTGGCGCAGCGAGGCCCGAACCTCTCCCTCGTCATCCCGGAAATCGTGTCAGCGATTATCCGGGATCGGGGAACCCGGGCGGTTCGCGGTCCCACCGGCACCGACACGGGCTCCCCGATCCCGGCTCGGCCTGACGGCCGTCCGGGATGACGCGGGAAGGAGGGGTATCCGATCGCAATCGCCTCTGCGATGCCATCCCCGGACGTGTTCCGGACATCCACGAACTGCCCGTTCCCTCCCCAACTCGGGCGGCCTGCATCGCCGATGCGGGCCGCCTGCTTTTTCGGGCTGCTTTTCAGCGTGCCCTTCTGAGACCCCATCCGGAGGCCGACATGACTCTGATCCCGGTCACCGCGCCGGCGGCCGAGCCGCTTTCGCGCGCCGACGCCAAGGCCTTTCTCAAGGTCGAGCATACCGACGACGACACCCTGATCGACACGTTGATCGTGGCGGCCCGGCTCACCGTCGAGGCGGCGATCCGGCGGGTGCTGATCACCCAGACCTGGCGGCTCGCGCTTGATGGCTGGCCGCCGGGCCGGATCGTCGAGATCGCACTGTCGCCGATCGCCTCGATCGATACGGTGACCGTCTATGACGCCGACGGAACGCCGGAGGTCCTGAGCGCTGCGGCCTATGTCACCGACGTCTCCTCCAGTCCGGCCCGCCTGCTGGTCCGCGACACCGTTTCACCAGGTGCGGCGTTCAATGGCATCGAGATCGATTTCACCGCCGGCTATGGCGCCGCGTCCGCGGTGCCGGCGCCGCTCGTCCAAGCGATCCGCCAGCTCGTCGCCCACTGGTACGAGACCCGCCAGCCCGTCGCCTTCGGCGGTGCCAGCGCCGTGGTGCCGAAGACCGTGGACGCCCTCATCGCGCCATATCGGGCGCTGGCGCTATGACCGTGATCGGCAAGCTGCGGCACCGGCTGCGGATCGACTACCCGGTCGATACCGACGACGGGTCCGGCGGCACGACTCGGACCTGGGCGACGCTTGCGACCGTCTGGGCGCGCATAGAGCCGCTTGGCGCTTCAGAGCGTGTCGAGGCCGACCGGATCGAGGCCGTCATCCGCCACCGCGTCACCCTGCGCCATCGCGGCGACCTGACCCACGCCATGCGGTTCGTAACGGGCACCCGTGTCCTCAAAATCGAGGGCATCCGCGGCGGCGACGAACATGACCGTTTCCTGATCTGCGACTGTGAGGAGATCACCTCATGAAGATCACTACACGCCTGACTGGCGCCGGCGCGCCGGACCGCCTTGCCGCCCGCATGAAGGATCGGCTGGAGCAGCGGCTCGACCATCGCGCCTTCATCGACGGGCCCAATAGCGGCGACCGGGATGGCAAGGACCATGGCGGTGACCTCAAACCCGCGCCCCGCTCCCGCCCGTCTGCCGCGAAGCCGAGGCGGCGGCGATGAGCGCGGCCCTGTCCCTGCAGACGGCGCTGATCGCGGCGTTGCGCGCCGACAGCCCTCTGACCACCCTGCTCGGCGGCCCGGCGATCCATGACGGCGCGCCGCAGGATGCGGCCCTGCCGCATGTCGTCCTCGCCGATCTCGCCTCGCTCGAATATTCCGACGCGAGCAACGAGGGGGAGGAGCATTTCGCGACCTTCCTGGTCTGGTCGCGCACCGGCGGCCGGCGCCAGGCACTCGAGGTCCTGGCCGCAATGACCGCTGTCCTCGACGAGGCGGCGTTGGCCTTGAGCGGACACGCGCTCATCAACCTGCGCGTCGAGCGCACCGAGGCCCGCCGCCAGGCCGATGGCGAGACTTGGCGTGGCCTGATGCGCCTGCGCGCCGTCACCGAGCCGCTTTAGGGCCTGTACCAACACCACCTGAACCCGGAGACACCGCATGGCTGCCCAGAAAGGCAAGGACCTGCTCCTGAAACTCGATTCGAACGGTTCCGGCACCTTCGTGACGGTCGCCGGCTTGCGCAGCCGCGTGCTGGCCTTCAACGCCCAGGCGATCGACATCACCGACATGGACTCAGCCGGCGAATGGCGCGAACTGCTCGACGGCGGCGGCATCAAGCGGGCCGGCATCACCGGCTCCGGCCTCTTTCGCGACGCCGCCTCCGACGCGCTGCTGCGCCAGTATTTCTTCGACGGCACCATCCGCGACTACGAGGTGACGATCCCCGATTTCGGCGTCCTCACGGGCAAGTTCCAGATCATCGCGCTGGAATTCACCGGCCGCCACGACGGCGAACTGTCCTTCGACATGGCGCTGGAATCGGCCGGCCAGCTGAGCTTCGCCGCATTGTGAGCCGCCGGTCGGCGGTAAAGATTAAATCGGCGTAATAATGCCGATTTATCATTGTTCCGGGTTCGCCCTGTTCCCATCTGTCGTCCTGAACAACGATCCGCGTCCGCCTGCCAATGGCGATGACCGGCGTGGCGGCACCCAAAAGCCTTTACCGATGGAGACGGTGTTCCGGATCCGCTGTGCGGCCGTGACGGCCGCGACAGGGCAGTCCCTTTCAGGTTCGGGTGACCCGGACCAAAGACCATAAGACAGTAGAGTAGAGACTGACGGCGTCGTGTCCTCGGCGCCGTTTTTCTTTGCCTGTAACGCTCCCCACCCGAAACGGAGACCCTATGGCGCATCCAAACCGGATCAGGGGCGAAGTCGCCGCCCGTCTTGGCGGGCGCGACTATACGCTCTGCCTGACGCTCGGCGCGCTTGCCGAACTGGAGACCGCACTTGGCACCGGCGACCTGATGGCGCTCGCCGAGCGCTTCGAGGCCGGCCGGCTGTCGGCTGGCGAGGCGCTGGCGGTGATCGGCGCGGGTCTGCGCGGCGCCGGCCATGATGTCTCGGACGCCGATCTCTCCTGCATGCCGATCGATGGCGGCGCGGCCGGCTATGTGCGGCTCGTCGCCGAGCTCCTCGAGGCGACCTTCGGTGCATCGGGCGAGGACGGGGAGGGGGGCGATCCGGCGCCGGATGCGCCTGCAAACCCTATTCCGGCGGGCTGACGCCCGCCGACGCGAAGACATCCGATTCCACTCCGTGGCCGGCCCTGCTCGGCTTCGCGCTGGCGGGCCTGGGGCTCAGCCCGCGCGCGGCCTGGGCTGCGACGCCGCGTGAATTGGCCCTTGCCGCCGACTGGCTGACGGGCGGCGCGGACCGGCCCGACCGGACGCGGCTTGCCAGCCTGATGGCCCGTTTTCCCGACCGGACAGATGATCCTGTCCAGACGCCTTGAGGAGACCCGCCGACATGCCTGAAACCGAAGACGCGATGACCGTCCGGGTCGACGCGGACCTGTCGCAATTCCGCACCGACATGAAGGAGGCGACCGCGCTTGCCCGCAAGCTCGGATCGGCGCTCACCGGTGCCTTCGAGGGCGCGATCGTCAAGGGCAGGTCCTTCGGCGACGTCCTGAAGGATCTCGCCCTCAGGATTGCCCGCATCGCGCTCGACGCGGCGCTGAAGCCGCTCGGCAACGCGGTGTCGAACATGATCGGTTCGGCGCTCACCTCGATCCTGCCCTTCGGCAATGGCGGCGTCGTCAAGCCGTTCGCGCGCGGCGGCGTGCTTGACCGGCCGAGCCTGTTCGTCATGCCGCGCGGCGGTCTCGGCCTTGCCGGCGAGGCCGGGCCGGAAGCGATCCTGCCGCTGTCGCGCGGGGCCGACGGGCGGCTCGGCGTTTCGACGCAGGGCGCCGAGCGGCCGGTCTCGGTGACGGTCAATATCCAGACGACCGACCTTGCCGGCTTCCAGCGGTCGCAGGGCCAGATCGCAGCGCAGATGGGTCGCGCCATCCAGCGCGCGGCGATGCGGAATAGCTAACGCCATGAGCTTTCACGAAACCCGCTTTCCCACCGGCATCTCGCGCGGCGCCTCCGGCGGGCCCGAGCGGCGCACGCAGATCGTCACGCTCGGCTCCGGCCACGAGCAGCGCAACCAGCAATGGGCGAATGCGCGCCGCCGTTACGATGCCGGCTATGGCGTCAGGAGCGCCGACGATGTCGACGCGGTCCTGCAGTTCTTCGAGGAGCGGCGCGGCCGGGCCTATGGCTTTCGCTGGAAGGACTGGTCGGATTTCAAGTCCTGCCCGCCCTCGCAGACACCGTCCTCCAATGATCAGCGCATCGGCACCGGCGACGGGACGGCAACCGCTTTCGCGCTGCGCAAGAAATACGGCGATGTCTACCTCCCGCATTGGCGGATGATCGCCAAACCGGTGTCGGGAACCGTCAAGGTCAGCGTTGCCGGCACGGATCAGACCGAAGGCGCCGATTTCTCCGTCGACGCGACGACCGGCATCGTCACGTTCACAAGCCCGCCGGCAAATGGCGCTGCGATCCGCGCCGGTTTCGAATTCGACGTGCCGGCGCGCTTCGATATCGACACCCTGATGGTCACCCAGAGCCAGGCCAGCGCGGCCGGCGTCGAGGCGGTGCCGATCGTGGAGATCCTGCTGTGAAGACCCTGTCGAACGATCTCGCGGCCCATATCGCCGCGCCGGTGACGACGCTTGCTTGGTGCTGGAAGGTGCAGCGCGCCGACGGCACCGTGTTTGGCTTCACCGACCATGATACCAATCTTGCCTTCGACGGCGTCACCTACACGGCGGCGACCGGCTTTACCGCGACCGAGATCGCCTCCTCGCAGGGGCTTTCGATCGACAATCTCGATATCGACGGCGCGCTCGATGCCACCGCGATCACCGAGGCGGATCTGCGCGGCGGCCGGTATGACAACGCCGATGTCGAGATCTGGCGAGTCAACTGGGCCGACACGGCCGAACGGGTGCTGATCCGCAAGGGCACGATCGGCGAGGTGACGCGCGGCGAGCTCGGCTTCCGGGCCGAACTGCGCGGCCTTGCCCATGCGCTCGACCAGACTCAGGGGCGCACCTATCAGCGCCAATGCGATGCGAATGTCGGTGACGCCCGCTGCGGTGTCGATCTCGACACCAACGCCTTTCGCGGGACCGGGACCGTCACCGCCGTGGCTGACGATCGCGTGCTGACGGTCGCCGCCTTTCCGGAGGGGACGTTCGCCGAACAGTGGTTCCGGCATGGCAAACTGACCTGGACGGCGGGCGACAATACCGGCCTCTCGGCGGAGGTGAAGAGCCACTACGACGTCGCCGGCGGCGTGGTGATCGAACTCTATCAGCGCGCCGCGTTTGGCGTGAGCACTGGCGACACCTTCAAGGTCTTCGCCGGCTGCGACAAGATCTGGGAGACCTGCAAGGCGACGTTCGCAAACACCGCCAACTTTCGCGGCTTCCCGCATCTGCCGGGCAACGACAAGGCGTTCGCCTATGTGGTCGGGCAGGACGGCGAGAACGATGGCGGCAGCTTCTTTGCTTAAAAAGGCGATCGTCGCGGAGGCGCGGTCCTGGCTCGGCACGCCCTATCGCCATCAGGCGAGTGTCAAGGGAACGGGCTGCGACTGCTTCGGGCTGATACGCGGCGTCTGGCGGGCTCTGCACGGGCCGGAGCCGGAAGCGGTGCCGGCCTATTCGCGCGACTGGCGTGTCGAAAGCGGCAAGGAAACGTTGATCGCGGCGGGCCTGCGCCACATGCACAGCGTTGCGATTAACGACCGCGAACCCGGCGACGTGCTGATCTTCCGCATGAAGCCCGGCCTGATCGCCACCCATTGCGGCATCCTGAGCGCGGCCTCGGAAGTGAACGTGGGGTCGGAGGGTGGTCTCGGCCGTTTCATCCATGCCCAGGAGCGCGGCACCGTCAACGAGGTGCCGCTGACCGACTGGTGGCGCCGGCGCATCGTCGGCGTGTTTGCCTTTCCGCAAGGGATCGACCTGCCAGCAACGAACAAGGGGGACGACTGATGGCGCAACTCGGACTGTCCTATGCCGGCGGTGCGATCGGTGGTGCGATCGGCGGGCCGGTCGGCGCCCTCGTTGGCAAGGCGATCGGCGGCGCGATCGGGGCCGCGGTCGATACCGCCGTCATCTCGGCGCTGACGCCGAAGCCGCATATCCAGGGGCCACGCCTGACCTCGGTCGACATCACCGCCGGCGCGGAAGGCGCGCCGATCACCCGTCTGGCGGGCCGCTCGCGGCTCGCCGGCCAGATGATCTGGGCGACCCGCTTCCAGGAGGTCGCCAACGAGACGGAGACCGGGCCGAAGGGCGGGGGCGGCTCGTCGACGGAATACACCTACTACGCCAATTTCGCGGTCGCCCTGTGCGAGGGACCCGTGACGCGCATCGGCCGGATCTGGGCGGACGGCCGCGAGCTCGACCAGGTCGACGGCGACGTGACGATCCGCACCTATCTCGGGAACGAGACGCAGGCTGCGGATTCGCTGATCATCGACAAGGAGGGCGCGGCCGACGCGCCGACCTATCGCGGCATCGCCTATATCGTCTTCGAGGCGATGAACCTGAAGGATTACGGCCGCCGCATGCCGATCATCACGGCGGAGGTCTATCGCTCCGTTGGCGATGTCGAGCCGCTGGTCAAGGGTGTCGCCCTGATCCCCGGCACGACGGAATTCGGCTACGACCCCAAGGAGGTCCTGCAGAACGCGTCGACTGCGAAGTACCGCATCGATAACCGGCACACGCTGGAAGCCGAGTCCGACCTGATGGCCTCGCTCGACCAGCTCGAAGCGGTCGTGCCGAATTGCAGGACCGTGATGCTGGTCGCCGCCTGGCTCGGGACCGATCTTCGCGCCGGTACCTGTGAGATCAAGCCGAAGGTCGAGAACAAGACCAAGTTCACCTTCGCGCCGGCCTATGGCGGCGACTATCAATGGACGGTCGCCGGCCTGACGCGCGCCAACGCGGCGGTGGTGACCACCTATCAGGGCGGGCCGGCCTATGGCGGCTCGCCGAATGATGCCTCCGTCATCGAATGCATCCGGGAACTCAAAGCGCGCGGCTTCACCGTGGTGCTGCTGCCGTTCATCATGATGGACATCGCGGCGAACAATGCGCTGCCAAATCCCTATTCCGACAACGCCGCGACCAGTGGCCAGCCTGCCTATCCCTGGCGCGGCCGGATCACCGTCTCGCCGGCGGCGGGCTTTACCGGCACGGTCGACAAGACGGCGGCGGCGAAGACGCAGATCGATGCCTTTGTCGGGTCCGCCGCCGTTGCCGATTTCGCCGCCTCGTCGGGCTCGAGCATCGACTATGCCGGGCCGGCGGAATGGTCCTACCGGCGCTTCATCCTGCATTTCGCCAAGCTCGCCGCGCTTGCCGGCGGCGTCGATGCCTTCGCGATCGGCTCGGAGATGATCGGCCTGACACAGGCGCGCGACGGGGCGGCAAGCTACCCCTTCGTCGACGCGCTGGTGACGCTTGCAGCCGACGTCAAGAGCCTGCTCGCATCGGCGACGATCACCTATGCGGCCGACTGGTCGGAATACCACTCGCACCGGCCGGCCGACGGCTCCGGCGACGTCATTTTCAACCTCGATCCGCTTTGGTCGGATGCCAATATCGGCGCGGTCGCGATCGACAACTACCTGCCCCTGTCGGATTGGCGCGACGGCACTGACCATCTCGACTATTCCAATACCGGCCCGACCTCGATCTACGACCTCGACTACCTGAAGGCGGGCGTCGAGGGTGGCGAATGGTACGACTGGTACTATGCGACCGAGGCCGACCGCGACAGCCAGACCCGCACACCGATCACCGACGGCGCCTATTCCAAGCCCTGGGTGTTCCGCAACAAGGACATCAAGGCGTGGTGGCAGAACGCGCATTACGACCGGCCGACCGGGACGCAAGGCGCCTCGCCGACCGGCTGGGCGCCGGAGAGCAAGCCGGTCTGGTTCACCGAGATCGGCTGCCCGGCCGTTGACAAGGGAACCAATCAGCCGAACGTCTTCTATGACCCGAAATCGGCCGAGAGCTTCTTTCCGCACTATTCCTCCGGCGCCCGCGACGACGCCATGCAGCGGGCCTATCTGCAGGCGCTGATCGAATACTGGTCGGACACTGCCAACAACCCGGCCTCCTCGGTCTATGCGGGCCGGATGATCGATACCGATTTCATCAATGTCTGGGCCTGGGATGCCCGCATGGCGCCGTCCTTCCCGCAGGACGAAAAGGTCTGGGCCGATGGCCCGAATTTCGAGACCGGCCACTGGGTCTCCGCCCGCTTCGGTTCAGCGCCCGCCCGCGAGATGATCACGGACCTGCTCGACCGGTACGGCTTTGCCGATTACGCGGTCGAGCCGGTCCCAGGTGTCGTCGACGCGGTCGTGATCGATCGCGTCATGTCGGCGCGCGCCGTGCTGGAGGGCGTCACCCCGGCCTATCTGATCCAGGCGGTCGAGAGTGAGGGGAAGCTGCGTTTCTCGTCCCTGGTGGGATCACCCGTTATCACCGACCTGTTGCCCGACGATCTCGCCGATCAGGGCACGGCGGGGAACCCGGTTGAACGCTGGCAGCGCATGCGCGGTCAGGAATCGGAGATCCCCGCCGCGATCAAGCTTTCCTATGGCGAGCCGACGGCCGACGATCAGCCCGGCGAAGTGGAGGCAAGGCGCGTCGGCGTCGCCTCGCAGCGTACCGGCCGCATCGCGGTTCCGGTGGTGATGCCCGAAAGCCGGGCCCGCGCGATCGCCGAAACGCTGTTGCACGACGTCTGGGCGGCCCGCGAACGCATCGAATTCGACCTGCCGCCGGCGCAGCTTGCGCTCGATCCAGGCGATGTGGTGCGCTTCGATGCCGACGACGGCAACGGACCGGTCACCTTCCGCATCGCCGAGATCGCCGATGGCGCGGCGCGGCGCCTGAGCCTGATGCGCACCGACGCGAGCCTCTATGCACCGGCCGCGATGTCACGCCGCATCCGCGAACCGGGCGTGATACCGGCGCTCGGACCGCCGGCTTCGGTGTTCTTCGACGGCGCGCTGCTCGACGACGGTGACAGCCCGGTCGCCGGCTACATCGCCGCCTATTCCGATCCGTGGCCGGGCGGCACCGCCTTCTATCGCTCGCCGGAAACGACCGATTACCTGCTCGACACGATCCTGCGGCGCGCCGCGAGCATGGGCGAACTCAACGCCGACCTCTATTCCGGTCCTGTGTGGCGCTGGGACCGGGTCAACGAACTGATCGTCGATCTTTATTCCGGATCGCTGTCGTCGGCTTCCGAGAAGAAGGTGCTGAACGGCGCGAACCGGATCGCCGTCGAGAACGCGGCCGGCGAATGGGAGATCGTGCAGTTCCAGACCGCCGAACTCACCGCGCCGAACCGCTACAAGCTTACCCTGCTGCTCAGGGGGCAGCGGGGCAGTGAACATGCGATGCGCGATCCCGTATCAGCCGGCGCCCGTGTCCTCGTCCTGGACGATATCGGCGTCCAGCAGCCGACCCTGACCGCCGATGATGTCGGCCTCGCGCTCAATTGGCGCATCGGTCCGGCAAGCCGCGACGTCTCCGACAGCGTCTACGACGCCAGGACGGTGACGATGAACGGCAAGGGCTGGCGCCCGCTGTCGCCGGTCTGTCTGACGGCGACCTGGGAGGCTGATGGCGATATCCAGCTTGGCTGGATACGGCGCACGCGGATTGGCGGCGACAGCTGGAACCAGATCGAGGTGCCGCTGGCCGAGGACCGCGAGGAATACGAGGTCGAGATCCTGTCGGCTGACGGATTGAGCGTGATCCGCACCGTGACCGGGCTCGGCGCGCCGGCCTGGTCCTATACGGTCGGCGATCAGGCGGTCGACTTCGGCAGCTTGCAGACCTCCATTCGCTACCGCGTCTATCAGATCTCGGCGACCTATGGCCGGGGCATTGCGACGGAGTATCCCTGATGGCGGTGACCGCTCTTAACGAGAGCTGGCTTGGCTATGACGCCGACACGGGCGCGCTGGTCTTCTGGGATGGGGCGACCTACCGGCCGCTCGAGGAGGCCGCCGGCTATGCCGCTGCCGTCCATATGCATGCAGTCGGTGACGTCACGGGCTTGCAGGGCGAGCTCGACGGCAAGGCGGCTGCCGGCCATTCCCATGCGATCGGCGATGTGACCGGCCTGCAAACAGCCCTCGACGCCAGGGTGCCGCTGATGTTCGGCGGCGGCCGGCTGAAGTATCAGCAGAGCTTCATCGCGGGCGGCACATGGACCAGGGGGACTGGCGAGCGCTACGTGCTGGTGTGGTGCATCGGCGGCGGCGGTGGTGGCGGCGGCGCAGCCGGCGGGGCATCCGGTGCGGCCTCGGGCGCTGGCGGCGGGGCGGGTGGCCTGTCGGTCAAATGGATCGACGTATCGGCGATCACCTCCGTATCGGTCACGGTCGGTACGGGCGGCACGGCCGGAGACAATACCGGTGGCAGTGGTGGGACGGGCGGAACCTCGTCCTTCGGCAGCCATTGCTCGGCCGATGGCGGCACCGGCGGGGCGGGCCAGGGAAACGACACGTTCCAGCAGATCGTCGCCGGCGGCTATGGCGGCAACGCCGCCGACGGCGATTTCAACTTCACAGGCGGCGCCGGCGCGCCGGGCTTCCGCCTCGATGCGCTGAACGGGATCGCCGGCCGCGGCGCCGCTGCGGCGTTTTTTGGCGGCGGGGGCAATGGCTATGCCGGCAATTCGGCCGGGCAGCAGGGCATTGCCCGGGGCGATGGCGGCGGCGGCGGTGTCGTCGCATCGAACGCGACGGGGCGGGCCGGCGGCGTCGGATCGACCGGCCTCGTCTGGCTCTGGGTTTATGAATAGGGAACCGGGGAATAGGAAACCGACATGGCAAACACGGCACGGCTCAATCTCGATCTGATCGCGGCCAACCAGGCGCAGAAGCACGTTCCCGCTAACGAGGCTTATACCAAGCTCGATACGCTTGTAATGCCGACCGTCCTGGACAAGGATTTTACCGCGCCGCCCGGCTCGCCAACGGAAGGCGATTGCTACATCGTCGGCACGTCGGCAACCGGCGATTGGACCGGCAACGACAAGGCGGTCGCCCGTTACGAGGATGGCGCCTGGCGGTTCTTCACACCGGCAAGCGGCTGGCTTACCTGGGTGCAGGATGAATCGGCGATGTACGTTTATTCAGGCAGCGACTGGACTGCGGCATTCGGATCGGCGGCCTATAAGGACATCGGCACCTCGGGCGATGTGGTACCGAAGCTCGATACCGCGCATACATGGACGGCCGCTCAGACATTTGACGGCGGATCGACCCCCTTAAGCCTGAAACGGACCGACAACACCGCAGCCGTCGGACCGTATCTTGACCTGTTTCGCGAATCCAATGCCGCAACGGCCGGCCATAACCTTGGCATGGTGCGCTTCCGCGGCCGTGACGGCAGCGGCGGCTCGGCGATCTACGGCGACGTTCTTGGCGTGATCGCTGATGCGACCGTCGGTTCGGTCAAGGGTAAATTCCAAATGCGGACGGCGGTCTCCGGTACGGTGGCATCCCGCATGTCTGTGGAAAGCGGTGTCGTCGTCGGCTCCCCAACCGGCGGCGACCAGGGATCTGGCACGATCAACGCGTCTGCGCTTTACGATGACGGTGTCGCGGTCTGCCCGGCGCTACGTTCGGAGTTTCTCGAAAGCGGCACCGTCGACCTCGATTTCTGGGATGCCACCGTTCCCGATATCGAGATCCCCGAAACGGTCGAGGATGTGCCGGTCTATGAGGACGCCGAAGAGACGGTTGAGGACCTCATGGAGGACACCGACGGATCGCTGATCAGAAAGACGATGGTCAAAACCGTGCGTCGGCCGGTCGAGGAATTCTGGCCGATTTACGATGAGGACGGCAACGGACTGGACGCGGTCCTCCGGCCGGTGACGGAAAGGCGCGTCACGCCGGCGCAGACCATCACGCGCCGGCACGAAATCGCGCATCTGTTCAAGCGCATGCTCGATGACGGCTTCGACCCGCGCGAGCCGCGCCAGTACATCGCCAAGCTGACCGCCGACCAGGCGCTGCCCGGCATGCCGAAGGTCGATGAATTCACGACCGGTCCGAAGATCTCGCTCACCGAGAAGTTCGAACGGCTCTGGCTCGCGCTGGAGATGCTGGCGCTGGTCGTGATAAGCCAAGAGAAGCGGATCACTGTGCTTGAAGATCGGCTTGGAAAGCAAATATAGAAGCCGAATTAGTAAGCGATAACTTGCGATGCGCACACGAATCACCTATAGTTGCTTAATGGAAGATGGGGTTGGTGATGCCGGTAGGGCAACTTGGCTGATGCAATTGGCCGAAGAGCTCGAAAGGCTCAGGTCCGAAGCCGAAAGCAACGGTTTTGAACCTGTCGGGGATTTGTTGGAAATGGTGCAGCAGGAGGTATCCTGCCTGCTTCCGCGGTCGCGGGAGTCGTAGTCGGGTTCCCGGACGCCTCACCGCACTCTGATCGCCGCCACTCTCTGTTCAGCTCCCTTGCCGACAGGCGGGTTTCACGAACAGGTCGCTCCGATCGACTTGAGGGATGCGCTTCCCTAAGGTCACCGTTTTGCCGTTTCCCGTTTCGATCCCGGAATTTGAGCCTGCCGGCCCGGAATGATGTCGGACTGTCGTACCGCTTTCGCCCGATCTGCGGCGAAAATAAGTCAGTAATACTGTCCTAATTCCGTCACATTTCCTGAACACATCGCCCGCTGCACCCGGTCCCTGTGGCCGGGTGTTTTGTGTTCAACAGTGATGAGACGGTACATGAGTAAGTTTGAGCTGGGGCGTAATGGGGGTCTTGCGTTTTCCTTTGCGGCGGCCGTGTTGGCTGCCGTTTGTGTGCAGACGCCGGCTGCGGCGCGCATCGTCGACGAGGATCCCTCCCTGGCACGTCACGCGCCCGCTGGGACGGGGGCCGGCGGAACGGTTGCTTCCCTGTTCGGGGGCCGGTCCGGATCGCAGACCCTGTCGATCGCCCGCCGCTATCTTGGCGGCAACCCGACCGGGCAGCGCTCGCGCTGGTGCGCGGATTTCGTCAATCTCGTCGAGCAGAAGGCCGGCCGCGACGGCTCCGGCTCGCGCGCCGCGAGATCCTATCTGAGCTACGGCAAAAAGGTCTCGAAGCCGCAGCCCGGCGACATCGTCGTGCTGTCGCGCGTCGGCGGCGGCCATGTCGGCTACTTCATGGGCTGGAAGGACGGCAAGATCGAATTGCTGTCCGGCAACCATGGCAAGAAGGTCGGCATCGGAACCTATCCGACGTCCCGGGTCCTCGGCTACCGGCGGCCCCTGTAGCCAGGGTCTGTAGCCAGGGTCTCTAATCAAGATCTATTGGGGTTTTCGCAAAGGCCGTCCCTAGGGACGGCCTTTTTCTTTGGCTTCACCAATGCTCTGGAGGTCCGATGGCGAAGGACAGCTTCGATACCCTGATGCCGCACCTGTTCCGGCATGAGGGCGGTTTCGCCGATCATCCGCGCGATCCCGGCGGTGCGACCAAATACGGCATCACGCGCGCGACCCTTTCGTCCTGGCGGGGGCGGCCGGTCTCCAGGACGGATGTCAGGCGGCTGACGCAGGCCGAGGCCGCCGCGATCTATCGGGCGCGCTACTGGACCGTCGTCAAGGCGGATGCCTTGCCCGCCGGTGTCGACTACTGCGTTTTCGACGCAGCCGTGAACTCAGGCCCGGCCCGCGCGGCGAAATGGCTGCAGGCGACGGTTCGCGTCACCCAGGATGGCGTGATCGGGCCGAAGACGCTCGCCGCCGTGAAGGCGGCCGATCCGGCCCGCCTGGTCGAGGATCTCTGTGATATCCGACTGGCCTTTCTGCGCGGACTGTCGACCTGGTCCGTCTTTGGCCGCGGCTGGGAGCGCCGCGTCGAGGCGGTGCGCGCCCATGCCCGGACGATGGGGATGAAAACGATGAGGGCGGGCGCACCGGCGCGGCCGGCCGCCGATGCGATGGCCGGTTCCGGCACACCCGACGGTGATCGGCGGATCTGGTCCGTCCTGGCCGCTTTCCTGCGCGCGCTGCTGACCGGAGGTCGGCGATGATCGGCGCGCTCACCCCCTTTCTCGGCCCGGTGCTCGAGATCGTCCAGCGGGTCGTTCCGGACGCGGCCGAACGGGCCCGCATCGAAGCGGATCTGCGCAGCGCGGCCGCCGAGACGGATGCCCGCCTGGCCGAGGCGCAGGCATCGATCATCACGGCGGAGGCGCAGGGCTCGCCGCTGCAGCGCAACTGGCGGCCGCTGTTCATGGTGGTCTGCATGGGCCTGCTCGTCTGGCATGCGGTTGCCGTGCCGATCCTCGCCGCGGTCCTTGCGGTGCCGCTCGACGAGGTCGTCGGCCTGCGTGCGGTTCCCGACGGTCTGTGGACCCTGCTCGTCGTGGGCATGGGCGGCTATATCGGCGGGCGGTCCCTGGAAAAGGTCTTTGCCGGAAAGAACTAGACTGGCCGCCCTGCGCCGGAGCCGCTAACGTTCCTCTCCGCTGCCTCGAACCAACCTGCGGAGCCTTTTTCCTTGAACGTCACAGAAGCCGTCCGCTCGCGCCTGTCCTGCCGCGCCTTTCTCGACAAGCCGGTACCGGAAGACGTTGTCCGCGAGATCATCGATGCCGCCCGGTTCGCGCCGTCGGGCGGCAATCTCCAGCCCTGGCACCTGCATGTTCTGACCGGCGAACCGCTGGCCGACCTGCTCGGCCGGATCGCGCCGCGCTTCGATCTCCTGCCGAAGGGAGAGGGCGCCGAATACCAGGTCTATCCCCACCCGCTGGCCGAGCCCTATCACGCCCGCCGCTTCAAGTGCGGCGCCGATCTCTATGCGGCCCTCGGCATTCCCCGCGAGGACAAACCCGGCCGCTACCGGCAGTTTGCCCGTAACTTCGCCTTCTTCGGCGCCCCGGTCGGCCTGTTCGTCTCGATCGATAAATCGATGGGTCCGCCGCAATGGTCGGATGTCGGCATGTTTGTCCAGACGCTCATGCTTGTCGCCCGCGACCACGGCCTGCACACCTGCGCGCAGGAGGCCTGGACTTTCTGGCACGAGACGCTGAACGCGTATCTTAACCTGCCGGAGACCCGGCTGGTGTTCTGCGGGATCGCGCTCGGCTATGGTGACATGGACGCCCCCGTCAACGGCTGGCGCACCGAGCGGGTGGAGGTCGATGACTTCACCGCGTTTCACGGCTTCCAGCCCCACACCGGCCAGCCTCCCACCTGAACGCTTCATTCCCTGAACGCTTCATTCATCGCCGGTTCAGGCCCTCGGCACTAAAGTCCCGCCCATGATGACGAACCCTCTGAAACACACCCTCTTTGCCGTGGTCGCGGTCTTCGCGGTCGCAATGGCAGGCGCGGCGCAGGCAACCGCCGGCGAACCCCTTGCGTGTTCGTTCCGGCTCGGCGAGACTTGCGGCGCGTTGGAGCCGGGGACGCATCCGGCCGGCGGGATCCTCCCGGATTCGGCCGCAGGATCGGGTAAGGCAAGGGGCAACAATCCGGCAACGGTGCCGGAAAGCCTGCAACTGGCGGCCGGCAGTTGCGGGTCGGCGGCTGCGGCTGCCGCGGCGGCGCAGGGCGGCAAGGTGATCGGCGCGCCGCGCAAGGTCAAGCAGGGCAACCAGACGATGTGCATCGTCACCGTGCTGATCAAGGATCCCACCGGCAACAGTCCGCCGACCCGTCGGCGGATCACGGTTCCGGCCAACTAGCCAGGCGTCGCGGGGCCAGACAAACGGGCCAGACAAACGGGAACGACAGTAGATGCGCATTCTGATCGTCGAGGACGACAAGGATCTCAACCGGCAGCTGGTCACCGCGATGACCGATGCCGGCTACGCGGTCGACACCGCGTTCGACGGCGAGGAGGGCCATTTCCTCGGCGACACGGAACCCTATGACGCGGTCATTCTCGACATCGGGCTGCCGCAGATGGACGGGATTCGCGTGCTCGAAACCTGGCGCCAGGACGGCCGCAAGATGCCGGTCCTGATCCTGACCGCGCGCGACCGCTGGAGCGACAAGGTCGCCGGCATCGATGCCGGCGCTGACGACTATGTCGCCAAGCCTTTTCACATGGAGGAGGTGCTCGCCCGCATCCGGGCGCTGCTGCGCCGTTCGGCCGGCCATGCTTCAAGCGAGATCGAATGCGGCCCCGTCCGCCTCGACACGCGGTCCTCGCGCGTCACCGTCGACGGCAATCCGGTCAAGCTCACCTCCCATGAATTCCGCCTCCTGTCCTATCTGATGCATCACCAGGGCCGCGTCGTTTCCCGCACGGAACTGGTCGAGCATCTCTACGACCAGGATTTCGACCGGGATTCGAACACGATCGAGGTGTTCATCGGCCGGCTGCGCAAGAAGCTGAACACCGATCTGATCGAGACGGTACGCGGGCTGGGCTATTCGATCGCGGCGCCGGCGGGGGCTGCGGATTAGGGCAGGTCGTTGGATGGCGTTTTTGCTGATCGGGTGCGGCTCGCCTGAATCACGCGGAAGGGTTTACGCCCGGTCATTCTGCTCCGCCCACCAGCCCAGCTATGATACAGCAGGATACCCTCCCGCATTCGATCCGAGGCGCGCCGACCAGGATGACATCGCAACGACGTCCCGACAGCCCCGAATGACCAGCCGCCGACCGACCTCGCTCGCCCTTCGCCTGTTTGTGCTGGCGGCCGTCTGGAGCCTGATCGCGCTGGCGATTGCCTATGCGGTGCTGATTTCTAGCTATCGGACAAGCGCCGAGCGGGCCTTCGGCGACATTCTCGACCTGCATCTGTTCAACGTCGTCGCCGCGATCCAGCAGGACGAGGTCGGCCAGATCTATGGCAATCCGCAACTCGGCGATCCGCGTTTCGAGAGCTTCCATTCCGGCTGGTACTGGCAGGCGATCAGGCTGGGCGAGCGCGATCAGGTGATCGTCTCGCCGTCGCTCGCCAACGGCCGGCTGCGCCTGTTCAACCTCGAGGAGCAGCCCTTCGACGAGAGCTTCCAGCGGGTCATGGATATCGAGGGGCCGACCGGCGAGGCGCTGCGTGCGGTCGAGCAGCTGGTGCTGTTCGATTCGACCGGTGACCGGCTCGCCTTTGCCGTTGCCGGCGATCTCGGCCTGGTCGAGGCCGACATCGCCCGGTTCCGTAACCGGCTGTTAACCGTGTTTGCAATTCTCGCAGCTGGAATCCTGGCGATTACCATGCTGCAGGTGCGCCTCGGCCTGCGGCCGCTGCGGTCCGTGGGGCAGTCCCTGCAGGCGATTCGGGAGGGCAGGGCGGAGAAGCTCGACGGCGCCTACCCGCGCGAGATCGCGCCGCTGACCAGCGAGCTCAACGCGCTGATCGAAACCAATGCCAAGACCGTCGAGCGGGCCAGGACCCATGTCGGCAATCTCGCCCATGCCTTGAAGACGCCGCTGTCGGTCGTCACCAACGAGGCCCGCGCCGAAGGCTCGCCGCTCGGTGACAAGGTGATCGAGCAGGCCGGGCTGATGCGCCACCAGATCGACTACTATCTCGACCGGGCCCGCGTCGCCGCTGCCGGCGGCCTCGTCACGACGGTGACCGATGTCGCGCCGCTTGCCGACACCTTCGGCCGGGCGATGACGAAAATCTACCAGGATCGGGGTATTTCGCTCGACATCGAGATCGAGGACGGCGCCCGCTTCCAGGGCGAGAAGCAGGACCTCGAGGAACTGTTCGGCAACCTGGTCGACAACGCCTTCAAATGGGCGAACGCGCGCGTCCGGCTGTCCTGCCGCAGGGCGGATGCCAGTGACATAGAAGACGGCGACCGGCCGATGCTGGAGATCATCGTCGAGGATGACGGGCCGGGCCTCACCGAAGAAGAGCGCAAGGAGGCGATGCGGCGGGGCCGGCGGCTTGATGAATCGCAGCCCGGCTCCGGCCTCGGCCTGTCGATCGTGCGCGACCTGACCGATCTCTATAACGGCACGTTCGAGCTTGCCGCCGCACCGCTCGGTGGCTTGCGGGCGATACTGCGGCTGCCGGCGGCTTGATCTGCCGTGGTCATGCGACTGTCTCCGTGACGTGTCCCTGCTTGTCATCCTAATGCCCCAATTTGCCTGATCTTCGGCAGCCGGCGCAGGCATGGAACTGGATGGGCCGGCTGGCCGGCCCGCCGCCATGGGTTCAAGGGACGAAGACGAATGAAAGTGATGAAAGTGGCGGTGGTCGCTGCGATCGGTCTCGGCGTTGCCGCTTGCAATACCGATCGCAGTGGCGAGACGCTCGGGACGGTGATCGGCGCAACGGCCGGCGGGGTCATCGGCAATCAGTTCGGCTCCGGCAGCGGCCAGGCGCTCGCAACGGCTGCGGGAATCGTCGCCGGCGGCCTGATCGGCAACCGGATCGGCGCGGCTGCCGACGAGGATGCGCGCCGCCGCGCCATGCAGGCCGAGTACCAGGCGCTGCAATACGGTCCGCCGAACACGCCGGTGGTCTGGCGCGATCCCGAGGACAATGTCTATGGCGAGGTGGTTCCGGGCGCGCCCTATCAGCGCGGCGGACAGAATTGCCGCGACTATACCCATACGATCTATGTGGACGGCCGCCCCGAGGTGGGCCGCGGCACCGCCTGCCGCCTGCCCGACGGCACCTGGCAGACCGTTTGAGAGACCGCGCGCCCATGGCGTGCGGTTTGCGCTTTCTTAAAGGCTGATCAGGCAGGATTCCCGACCTGAAACAGGCTCGAACCGCACGCACCTCCCCTCGGGCGGCGGGCCCGCCATGGCGATCGATATGTCGGCGCGCGATCAGATACGAACCTACCTGGCAACCCTGCCGATAAATGTGCGGATGCAATTGCACCGCGAGATACGCCGGCGCCCGGCGCAGGACGGTGATGCTGTGGTGTTCGACCTGATCGCCGGTTGCCTGGACGATATGATGCGCGACGAAGGCGAGGACGGCCGGCCGGGCGACGGGCCGCCGCTGCTGTTTACCAGGCCGCTCGAACCGTTCTTCGTTGATTTCGAGGGCAGCCGCACCCATCGCGGCTTCATCGGCCGGGAGGCCTTCCGCACGATCTGGCTCTGGCTGTATCGCGAGATCCGGCTGCGAGACGCGGTCGCCGGGATCGAGGCCTCGGCGGCGAACGCGCTGATCGCGGGCGATGTCGCCAAGGCCGAATCGCTCTATGCGCGACTGCGCGCCGATGCGGTCGGGATCCTGGAGGAGGCGATCCGCTATGCCGGGTCCGATCCGCGCAAGCGCATGCACATGGCGATGCAGCTTGAAGGCAGCCGCAACCTGGAGGTTCTCCCCGATATCGCCGCCGTCTTCGCCCTGGAAGCGGACCTTGAGGCCGTGGCGGGAGACCTGCCGGATTTGATCGAAGACCTCGACGCCGACCGCGCGGCGACATTGATCGGGCGGATCGCGCAGTTTGACGGCGATCCCCTTTACCCGCTCGTCGCGATCACCAGCCGTCTTGCGAGCCCGGTTCAGATCCTGCGCATTCTGACTGTCTTCGAGGGGACAGACGACGGTGCCCGACTGGCGGGAAGCCGCTTCTCGGTCTGCGTCGATATCGTTTTCGCGCTGCTCGACATCGCCGCCGAGCGCATCGCCCGGACGACCGGCAGCCAGGCGGACCTCGACGGGCTTGTCGATGCGATCGCGGATTTTCATCGCCTTGCAAGCGGTCTGGCCGCCACCATCGACCTCGACGGCTGTTCGGCCTGGCGCGCGCATCTGAGCGCCTTGCGCCGCCGGGCATCGCAAAGCCTGACCGCCGAACTGGAACGGATCCCCGGCGCCGTCCGACGCGTCATGCGTTCACATTTCCGCGACGGCGGCCGCGATCCCGAGCCCGTCGAGGAGGATATCCGCGAAGCCGAATACGTGCTCGGCCTGATGGTGGCGTTGAAGCCCTACCGCGAGGAAGTCGCTGTCAACGAGCTGCTGGCGACCGTCGTCGGGCAGATCGAAAACCGCATCGAGGTGGTGAGCGACGCGATCCTGGAAGACCTGCGCAATTCGATCGGCGCGGAACGAAAGACCGCCGAACGCGATATGGAGATTGCTCTGCGTCTCAACACGATCGTGTTCGGGCCCGACTATGCCGCCTTGCTGCGAAAGAGCGCCGACAATGCCACCCAGCTTCCGTTCGGCACGGCAGACATGTCGCCCGCGGGCAAATCCGTCACGATGCCGTAGGGTCGTCGCCTCCGAAAGGGGTCGATCCCGCAATCGGCTGCTTGCGACGCTTTGCCATTCTTTAGGTTCGTTCTAAACATTATATCTACGTCCCTGGATATGCCGGCGCGCAGGAGCGGTCCGGCCGGGCGGAGTGGAACGGGCCTGCGGATCGGACAATGGTGCTCTGGATAGTCTTTGCGGTTTTGACGGGGCTGGCGATCCTCGCTGTTCTGGTTCCGCTGACGCGGGCAACGACGCGGGCCTCGGAGCCCGGCAGGTCCGATCGTGAATCCGACTTCGCCGTCTACAAGGACCAGCTCCGCGAGGTCGAGGCGGACCTGGAGCGCGGGGTGGTCAATGCCGACGAGGCAGAGGCGGCCCGGGCCGAACTGGGCCGGCGGCTGCTCGCCGCCGACCGACAGGCCCGCACCCTCGGCGGCGTGGCCTCGCTTGCGCGACCCGTCGCGGTCGCGGTGATCCTGCTTGTTCCGCTGTTCAGCCTCGGCGCCTATCTCACCCTCGGCTCGCCGAATATGCCCGGCCAGCCGCTTGCCGCGCGCATGGACGCCAGTCCGGGCACCAGTGTGGGTGACGATCCGCGGGGCCAGGATATCGGTGGCCTCGTCGCCCAGGTCGAGCAGCACCTTGCCGCAAAGCCGGAGGATGGCGAAGGCTGGGAGGTGATCGCGCCGGTCTATATGCGGATGGGCCGCTTCGCCGACGCGACCCGCGCCTATGCCAACGCCGTTCGCCTGCTCGGGTCGACCGCGACGCGCGAGGCCAATCTCGGCGAGGCGCGGGTCGCGCTGGCCAACGGCCTGGTCACCGCCGATGCCCGCGCCGCCTTCGAGCGCGCCCTGACGCTCGATCCCGCCGATCCCAAGTCGCGCTATTTCGTCGCGCTCGCCGCCCGCCAGGACGGCGAAACCGGCAAGGCCGAGCGTGCCTGGCAGGCCCTGCTCGCCGAAAGTCCCGCCGATGCGCCCTGGCGACCGCTGGTGGTGCAGCGTCTTGCCGAACTGGGCGTCGAGCCGGAAAGCGCCGGACTGGACAGCCCCGCCCCGCGCGGCCCGAGCGCGGCGGACATGGAGGCCGCAGCCCAGATGTCCACCGAGGACCGCGCGGCGATGGTCGCCGGCATGGTCCAGGGGCTTGCCGACCGGCTGGCCGAGGACGGCAGCGATCTGGACGGTTGGCTTAGGCTTGCCCGCGCCTATGTGGTGATGGGAGAGCCGGACAAGGCGCGCGAGGCCCTCAGTTCGGCGCGGGAGAACTTTCCGGGCGACACCGAGGAAGGCGCCCGGATCGACGATACGGCGAAGACGCTCGGACTTGACCAATCTTAATGTGGGCGGAGATGACCAGGATATGCTCCGGGGCGTTCGAAGGGAGCCTTTCTGAACGATGAAACGAAAACAGCGTCGTCTTGTCCTGATCGGTGTCGCCGGGGTGATCCTGTTCTCCGCCGTCGGCCTGATGCTCGTCGCCTTCCAGGACAATATCGTCTTCTTCAATTCGCCAAGCGACGTGGTCGCCAACGGCGTCGCGCCGGACAAGCGGATCCGGCTCGGCGGACTGGTCCAGGAGGGCAGCGTCGAACGGGTCGGCGACACCACGGTGAAATTCGCCGTGACGGATACCGCGAGCCGGATTCCGGTGGTCTACACCGGCCTGCTGCCCGACCTGTTCCGCGAGGGACAGGGCGTCGTCACGGAGGGCAAGCTCGGCGCCGACGGCATCTTCGTCGCTGACACCGTGCTCGCCAAGCATGACGAGAACTATATGCCGCGCGAGGTGGCCGATGCGCTGAAGGAGCAGGGCCACTGGATGGCGGAGGATCAGACGCAATAAGGGCGCGTCGCTAAGCGGCGAACGGCCAGATCAGGGAGAGACGGGCGTGATACCGGAAATCGGCCACTATGCGTTGGTGCTCGCGCTTACCATGGCGCTGGTCCAGTCCGTGCTGCCGCTATGGGGCGCGCGCCGTGGCGATGCGGGACTGATGGCGACGGGGGCAAGCACGGCCTATGCGCAGCTGCTGCTGGTCCTGGTTGCCTTCGTGGCGCTGACGACCGCCTATCTGCAGTCCGATTTTTCGGTCCTGAACGTCGTCCAGAACTCCCATTCCGCCAAGCCGCTGCTCTACAAGATCACCGGTGTATGGGGTAATCACGAGGGCTCGATGGTCCTCTGGGTGCTGATCCTCGTCTTCTTCGGCGCGCTTGTCGCGATCTTCGGCGGCAACCTGCCCGAGGGCCTGCGCGCCACCGTGCTGTCGGTGCAGGCCTGGACCACGGCGGTGTTCCTGCTGTTCATCCTGGCAACCTCCAATCCCTTCGTCCGGCTGAGTGAGGCGCCGATCGAGGGCACCGACCTGAACCCGATTCTCCAGGATCCGGGCCTCGCCTTCCACCCGCCGCTTCTCTATGCGGGCTATGTCGGCTTTTCCGTCGCCTTCTCCTTCGCCGTCGCGGCCCTGATCGAGGGCCGTGTCGACGCGGCCTGGGCGCGCTGGGTCCGGCCGTGGACGCTGGCGGCCTGGTGTTTCCTGACGCTCGGCATCGCGCTTGGCTCCTATTGGGCCTATTACGAGCTCGGCTGGGGTGGCTGGTGGTTCTGGGACCCGGTCGAGAACGCCTCGTTCCTGCCCTGGCTGTCGGGCACTGCGCTTTTGCATTCGGCGATCGTCATGGAGAAGCGCAACGCGCTTAAGGTCTGGACGGTGCTGCTGGCGATCCTGACCTTTTCGCTGAGCCTGCTCGGCACCTTCCTGGTCCGCTCCGGCGTGCTCACCTCGGTCCACGCCTTTGCCACCGACCCGACCCGCGGCGTCTTCATCCTGCTGATCCTGGTCTTTGCCGTCGGCGGTGCGCTTGCCCTGTTCGCCTGGCGCGCCTCGAGCCTGCAGAGCGGCGGCCTGTTCGCCCCGATCAGCCGCGAGGGCGCGCTGGTGCTCAACAATCTGCTGCTTTCGGCGGCCTGCGGCGTCGTGCTGATCGGCACGCTCTATCCGCTGGCGCTGGAGGCCGTGACGGGACAGAAGATCTCGGTCGGCGCGCCGTTCTTCGATGCGACTTTCGCGCCGATCATGGTGCCGTTGCTGCTCGCCGTTCCGTTCGGCCCGATGCTCGCCTGGAAGCGTGGCGATCTCTATGCGGCAAGCCAGCGCCTGTTCGCTGCTGCCGCCATCGCGCTCGTCTGCATGATCGCGGTCTATGCGGTCGTCTCCGGCGGGCCTGTGCTGGCACCGTTCGGCATCGGCCTCGGCGTCTGGCTGATCCTGGGCGCGATTTCGGAAATCACCTTCCGCTCGAAACTCTTTTCAAGCCCGCTGTCGACCGGCCTGCGCCGCGCCGCCGGCCTGCCGCGGGCTGCCTGGGGCACGATGCTCGCCCATGCCGGGGTCGGCGTCACCGTCATCGGCATCGTCGCCGTGACTGCCTATGAGCGCGAGGAAATCGTCTCGATGAAGCCCGGCGACACGCTCGATATCGGCGGCTACGAACTGACGCTCGACGGCTTCGCGCCGCGCGAGGGCCCGAACTATTCCGACATGGTGGGCATCTTCACCGTGCGGCGCGGCGGCGCGGAGATCGGCCGGCTTGAACCCGCCCGCCGGGTCTATGTCGCGACCGGCATGCCGACCACCGAGACCGGCATCCGCACCCAGGGTTTCAGCCAGCTCTATGTCTCGCTGGGCGATGCCGGCAGCGAGGGGGCGATGGCCGTGCGGGCCTATCACAAGCCGCTGGTCACGCTGATCTGGCTCGGGCCGCTCGTCATGGTGATCGGCGGGGTCGTGTCGCTCACCGACCGGCGTCTCAGGGTCGGCGCGCCACGCCGGGCGAAACCCTCCGAAAGGCCGGTTCAGCCGGCCCCGGCGGAGTAGGTGGCTATGAGAGGGATTGCCGCCTTCCTCTTGATCCTCCTTCTGCTCACACCAATCGCCGAGGCGGTCCAGCCCGACGAGATCCTCGCCGATCCCGCGCTGGAGGAGCGCGCCCGTGACATTTCTACCGGTCTGCGCTGCCTCGTCTGCCAGAACCAGTCGATCGACGATTCCGACGCCCCGCTCGCCCGCGACCTCCGTCTTCTGGTGCGCGAGCGGCTGGAGGCCGGCGACAGCAATGACGAGGTCCTTACCTTCGTCGTCGACCGCTACGGCGAATATGTCCTGCTCAATCCGCGCATCGGCGCCCATACGCTCGTCCTGTGGGCGGCGCCCGTGATCTTGCTGATCATCGGCGCGCTGGCGGTCTGGTTCGGCCTGCGCAGCCGCCGCAAGAGCGACCCGGCCCGCCTGTCCGAGGAGGAGAAGAAGCGTATCGACGCGCTGCTCGACGAGCCGGACTAAACCGGCGAAAGCGCCGATAATTGATCGGCGCGATGCTCGTCATCGCCGTCCTGCGTTGCCATACTGCGCCGACACGATCCGAACGCAGGAGCAGCGAGATGGCGGGACAGCGCGTAACCTTCACCGGCAGCCAGGGCGACGAACTGGCCGCCCGGCTCGATCTTCCCGCCGGCGAGATCCGCGCCTTCGCGCTGATCGCCCATTGTTTTTCCTGCTCCAAGGAACAGCTTGCCACTGCCCGCATCTCGACCGAACTGGCAAAGCGCGGCATCGCCGTCCTGCGCTTCGACTTCACCGGGCTCGGGTCCTCGCAAGGCGAGTTCGCCAACACTAATTTCTCCTCGAATGTCCAGGACCTGGTGCGCGCCGCTGACTTCCTGCGCACCTCCTTCGAGGCGCCGAAAGTGCTGATCGGCCATAGCCTCGGCGGCGCGGCGGTGCTGACGGCCGCCGGCGAGGTGCCGGAGGTGAAGGCGGTCGCGACCGTCAACGCGCCGGCCTCGACGGAACATGTGGTCCACAATTTCGCCGCCGATCTCGCCAGGATCGAAACCGACGGCGAGGCGGAGGTCTCGCTCGGCGGCCGCCCGTTCCTGATCCGCAAGCAGTTCCTCGACGACGTGCGCGGCCAGAACGTGCTCGATCGCGTCAGGGCGATGCACAAGGCGCTGCTCGTCATGCACGCGCCGACCGACAACGTCGTCGGCATCGACAATGCCCGGCAGATCTACGACGCCGCCAAGCATCCCAAGGCCTTCATCTCGCTCGACGGCGCCGATCATCTTCTCACCAAGCGCGGCGATGCCGCCTTCGCTGCCGAGATCATGTCGGCCTGGGTCGCCCGCTATCTTGATTTGAGCGAGCCGGCGGAAACCGTATCGGCGCAGACCGGGATCACCGTGATGGAATCCGGTCATGGCAAATTCCAGCAATTCGTCCATTCCGGCGCCCATCGGATGATTGCCGACGAGCCGAAATCGGTCGGTGGCCTCGATACGGGACCCTCGCCCTATGATTTCCTGTCGATAGGGCTTGGCGCCTGCACGGCGATGACGCTGCGTATGTATGCCGACCGCAAGAAGCTCGACTGGGGCCGCGTCACCGTCAGTGTCGATCACGGCAAGGTCCATGCCAACGACTGCGCCGATTGCGCGGACGGGTTGACCGGCCGCATCGACCGCTTTCAGCGGGTCATCACGGTGGAGGGCGAGCATGATGAGGCGGCGCGGGCGAAGATCCTCGAAATCGCCGACAAATGCCCGGTCCACCGGACGCTGGAAAGTGCGAGCGCGGTGGTGACGGAGCTCAAAGGCGACTAGCGCGAAGCCCGACTTCCCCACCTTACCGATAATTAATCCCGCCGACAGGCGGCTGTAAGGCGATGTCGCCCATATTTGCTCGTGTGATGGCGGGGGGAACCCGTCTCAAGCGATCATACGAGGAGCTTCACATGCCATTGAACACCAAAGCCCCGCTCAACCGCCCCCAGGCCCGGCGCGTCCGCTCGGCCCTGATGGCCGGCGGCGCGGCGCTTGCGATCGTCGGCGCGGCAACGGGGGCGGGTCTTCTGTCGCCGGAGCGCGCGGAAGCCGAGAACGTCAGCAAGAAGGTTCAGGCGCCGGCCACCAACCCGTTCGACTTCGCCAATCTCGTCGAGGCCGTCAGCCCGGCGGTGGTCAGCGTCGAGGTCGAGGGCAAGAGCCGCAACGTTTCGATGAACCAGATCCCGGACACGCCCGAGTTCAAGGATCTGCCGAAGGATCATCCCTTCCGCGAGTTCTTCAAGGACTTCGAGGAGCGGTTCGGCCAGCGCGGCGATCGCGACGGTGACCGCAACCGCGGCCCGCGCTCGCGTCCGCAGATGGGCCAGGGCTCCGGTTTCATCATCTCCGATGACGGCTACATCGTTACCAACAACCACGTCTCCGGCGATGCCGAGAAGATCACGGTCCGCATGACCGATGGCACGGAATTCGCCGCCGAGCTGATCGGCGCCGATCCGAAGACCGACCTGGCGCTCTTGAAGATCGAGACGGACGAGCCGCTGCCCTACGTCACCTTCGCCGATGGCGACGTACGCGTCGGCGAGTGGGTGGTCGCGGTCGGCAATCCGTTCGGCCTGCGCGGCACGGTGACCGCCGGCATCGTCTCGGCCGACGGCCGGGACATCGGCTCCGGCCCCTATGACGACTTCATCCAGATCGACGCGCCGGTCAACCGCGGTAATTCTGGCGGTCCGACCTTCAACATCCAGGGCGAGGTGATCGGCGTCAACACGGCCATCTTCTCGCCGTCGGGCGGCAATGTCGGCATCGCTTTCGCGATTCCCTCCGACATCGCCATGAGCGTGATCGACGAGATCAAGGAAAAGGGCATGGTCGCCCGGGGTTGGCTCGGTGTGCAGATCCAGCCGGTAAGCGACGACATCGCCGAAAGTCTGGGTCTGGACAAGGCCTCTGGCGCGATCGTGTCCTCCATCCTCGACACCGGCCCGGCCGGCGATTCCGGCATCGAGACCGGCGACGTCATCCTGTCGGTCAACGGCAACGAGGTTGAGGACGCCAAGGATCTTGCCCGCAAGATCGGCGATCTGGATCCCGAGGACAAGGCGCAGATGGAGATCTGGCGCGACGGTGACGTCGAGACGATCTCGGTCGAACTCGGCGCCCAGCCGGCCGAACGCCAGCAGGTCGCTGCCCTCGATACGCAGGAGGAGCCGGATGCGGACGTGCATAACGATCTGCTCGGCCTGGCGGTCGCGCCTGCCTCCAAGGATGGCGGCGTGCGCATCACCGAGGTCGATCCGGACGGCGAAGGCGCCCGCAAGGGCCTCAGCGAAGGCGATATCATCGTCGAGGCCGGTGGCCGCGAGATCACCGACCCCGCCGATCTGAACAAGGCCGTTGAAACGGCCGAGGAGAAAGGCCGCAAGGCCGTGCTGCTCAAGGTCAAGAGCGGTGACAACGAGCGCTTCGTCGCGCTGTCGCTGCAGGACGCCTGATCAGTCACAAGGAACGGGACGGTGCGGTCTCCTCTCGCCCCCGCCGCGTGGCCGTCTCGTACGGCAGGCCGGTTCAACCGGTCTGCCGTTTCTCTCTGCGATCGCGTAATATACGACGCGATGAAGATTCTCTTGATTGAAGATGACCGGGAGGCTGCTCGCTTCCTTGTTAAGGGCCTGAGCGAATCCGGGCATACGGTCGACCACGCCGGCGACGGCGAGGAAGGCTACGAGATGGCCCGGTCCGGCAGCTATGACGTCCTCGTCGTCGATCGCATGCTGCCCAAACGCGACGGCCTGTCGATCGTCACCGAGCTGCGCGCCCTGTCCAACTCGACCCCCGTGCTGATCCTGTCGGCGCTGGGCGAGGTGGATGACCGGGTCAAGGGGTTGCGCGCCGGTGGCGACGACTATCTCGCCAAGCCCTATGCCTTTTCCGAACTGGTCGCCCGCGTCGAGGCGCTCGGCCGCCGCCGCGGCACGACCGAGGTCGAAACCGTCCTGAAGGTCGGCGACCTGGAACTCGACCGGCTCGCCCACCGCGTCCAGCGCGCCGGCAAGACGATCCTGGTCCAGCCGCGCGAATTCCGCCTGCTCGAATATCTGATGCGCCACGCCGGCCAGGTCGTGACCCGCACGATGCTGCTCGAAAACGTCTGGGACTATCACTTCGATCCGCAGACCAACGTCATCGACGTGCACATCTCGCGGCTGCGCTCGAAGATCGACAAGGAATTCGACCAGCCGCTGCTGCACACCGTGCGCGGCGCTGGCTACATGATCCGCGAAGGCGAATTCTGAGCGATGCGGCGGGGCGCGAGGGGGACTGAACCGCTAAGCAGACGACAGCATCCCCGCACGCGCCGCGATGGCGCATCATGCTGAAGCTGCTGCGATCGACGGCGTTCCGGCTGTCGCTGGTCTATCTCGCCGTCTTCGCCGTCTTCGCCGGCTCGCTGATCGCCTACCTGTCCTGGAACACCTGGGTGGTCTTTTCCGGCCAGCTCAACGACACCATCGAGGCCGAGGTCCAGGGTCTCGCCGAGCAGTATCGCATCGGCGGTGTGTTGCGGCTCGTCCAGGTCATCGATGAGCGCACCCGCAATCCCTCCTCCTCGCTCTATCTCGTCACCGATCCCCGCGGCAACCGGCTCGCCGGCAATGTCGCCTCGGTGCCCGCGTCGACCTGGTCGAGCGACAACGAGGAATTCTTCCGCGTCACCTACCGCAATTCCGACGAGACGAACGCGGCCGCGCACGAAGCCGTCGTCCAGGTGTTCGTGCTGCCCGGTGATTTCCATCTGCTGGTCGGTCGCGACATCGCCGAGCGGCGGCGCCTGCAGGACATCATCTGGCGCTCGACGCTGCTGGCCATCGTGCTGATGGCTGTGCTCGGCGTCGGCGGCGGCTATTTCGTCAGCCGGCGCATCCTGGAGCGTATCGATTCGGTCGCCGCGACCAGCAACACCATCATGCAGGGCGACCTGTCGCAGCGCATGGAACTGTCGGGCTCGGGCGACGAATTCGACCGGCTGGCCGAAAGCCTGAACGCCATGCTCGACCGCATCGAGCGGCTGATGCACGGGCTGAAGGAGGTTTCCGACAACATCGCCCATGACCTGAAGACCCCGCTGACGCGGCTGCGCGGCCGCGTCGAGGCGGCCCTGCGCGCCGAGCCGACGGAGGAGGGGTATCGCGAGGCGCTGGAGACGACGATCGAGGAATCCGACCGGCTGATTGGCGTCTTCAACGCGCTTTTGATGATTGCCCGCGCCGAGGCGGGCGCCGCCGGCGCGGGGATGGCGCCGGTCCGGCTCGCCGATGTCGCCCGCGATGTCGTCGAGATGTATGAACCGGTCGCCGAGGAGGCCGGCCTCGAACTGACGCTTGAAGCGCCGGTCAGCCTGTCGATCTCCGGCAATCGTGAACTTATCGGCCAGGCGATCGCCAATTTGATCGACAACGCGCTCAAATACGGCAGGGCGGACGGCACGGAGACCGGATCGGTCCGGGTTTCGGTCACGCGACGCGGTGCCGAGGTCGCCATCGCGGTGAGTGATTCCGGCCCGGGCATTCCCGAAGACGCCCGCGACAAGGTCGTCGAGCGTTTCGCCCGCCTGGAGAAGAGCCGCTCCGCGCCCGGCGCCGGGCTCGGACTGTCGTTGGTCGCAGCGGTTGCCCGTCTGCACGACGGCACACTCAGGATCGAGGATAATGCCCCGGGCCTGAAAGCCGTCCTGCTGTTTCCCGTGCCGACCGCATAGCCGCCATCCACCGCTTGCATCCCGGCGCGCCTGTCGTCATCGTCTGCACGACGAGGCGATGCGAAAGAGGTGCGACCGGTGGCGAAGAAGCCCGGCAAGGAAAAAGCAAAGAAGACGTCCGGCGACAAGACGCTGGGCCCGAGGATCGCCTCCGGATCCGGCAATGGCTTGCCGATCGCCTGCGATCGCGAAAACGCCGCCGAATGGCTCGACGACGTTCTCCGGGAGGCGCGTGCGGAAGACTGCAAGGCCCTTGTCAAGATGGCCAAAGGCGATCTGTCCGCCTTCCTTAAGGGCGTGCTTGACGGCTCGCCCTGGCTGCGCGGCGTGTTCGAAGGGGACGTGGCGGCCGCCGAGCGGATCCTGTGTAGCGATCCGGAGGCCCATCTGCGCGGCCTGAGCGAGGCGGTCGCCGACGCCGTAAGGCAGGCTGAAACCCTAGCCGATGCGCAACGGGCCCTGCGGCGCTACAAGAGCGAAGCCGCAGCCCTCGTGGCGCTCGCCGATCTCGGCTGCGTCTGGGGCGTCGATCAGGTGACGTCGGCGATGACGACGATCGCCGACACGGCGGTGTCGTCGGCGGTCGACTGGCTGCTCGCCAATGCCGCCGCGCGCGGCGATCTCACCCTTGCCGATCCGGATCATCCCGCCACGGACAGCGGTTATATCGTCCTTGCCATGGGCAAGCACGGCGCCGGCGAGCTCAATTTCTCCAGCGATATCGACCTGATCGTCCTCTATGACGCAGACCGCGCCCGCGTCGCCGACCCGGATGAAATCGAGGCCCTGTTCGTCCGGCTGACGCGTGATCTCGTCAAGCTCCTGCAGGAGACGACCGAGGACGGCTATGTCTTCCGCACCGACCTGCGTCTGCGCCCCGATCCCGGCGCGACGCAGGTCGCGATCTCGCTGGAAGCGGCGCTGATCTACTACGAGAGCATGGGCCAGAACTGGGAGCGGGCGGCCCTCATCAAGGCGCGCCCCTGCGCCGGAGACATCGCCGCCGGCGAGGCATTCTTAAGCGAGATCGCCCCGTTCATCTGGCGCAAGTACATGGATTTCGCAGCCCTTGCCGACGTCCATGCGATGAAGCGGCAGATCAACATCCACAAGGGCCACGATCACATCGCCGTTGGCGGCCATAACATCAAGCTGGGGCGCGGCGGCATCCGCGAGATCGAGTTCTTCGTCCAGACCCAGCAACTGGTCACCGGCGGGCGTCATCCCGAACTGCGCACGCGCCGCACGCTCGACGCGCTGGACCGGCTGGTCGACGGCGGCTGGATCAAGCCGGCGGATCGCGACGAGCTCGCCGAGGCCTACCGGTTCCTGCGGCGGCTGGAACACCGGTTGCAGATCGTCGCCGACGAGCAGACCCATACGCTGCCCGATAGCGGCGATGGCCTCGACTGTTTCGCCAAGTTCGCAGGTTTCAAGACGACCAAGGCGTTCGAGGCGGCGCTGCTCGAGCGGCTGCGCACGGTCCAGCATCACTATGCCCATCTGTTCGAGGACGCGCCGGATCTCGGCACCGAGCTCGGCAGCCTGGTCTTCACCGGCGATGGCGACGATCCCGAAACGCTGCAGACGCTGTCCCGGCTCGGCTTCAACGATCCCGGATCGGTCGCCGCCTCGGTGCGTGACTGGCATTTCGGCCGGGTCGCCTCGACGCGCACCGCGCGCGCCCGCGAACGGCTCACCGAGATCACGCCGGCGCTGTTGAAGGCGCTCGGCGAGACCGCCAATCCGGATGCCGCCTTCCATGCCTTCGATCAGTTCATGTCGCGGCTGCCGGCCGGCGTTCAGCTTTTCTCCCTCCTGAAATCCAATCCCCACCTGCTCCATCTGCTTGCCGAAATCCTCGGCACCGCGCCGCGCATGGCCGAACTCCTGAGCCTGCGCCCGCGCGTGATCGCGGCGGTCCTCGAGCCTGATTTCTTCGACACGCTGCCCGATCGCGCCTCGCTGGACCGTCTTCTGAAGGAGAGTTTCAAGGAGGCCGACGGCTATGAGGACGCGCTCGACCGCGCCCGCATCTTCGGCCAGGAACAGGCCTTCCTGATCGGCGTGCGCATCCTGTCGGGCACCGTCGCGGCGGAAGAGGCGGGCGCGACCTTCGCGCGGCTGGCCGCGGTCATCGTCGACCGGCTGTTCGCGCGCGCCTCGGCCGAACTGGCAAAGACCCATGGTCGCATCAACGGCGCCTCGGCTGCCGTCATCGCCATGGGCAAGTTCGGCAGCCGCGAGATGACGGCGAGTTCCGATCTCGACCTGATCCTGCTCTACGACTATGCCGGCGAGGAACCGGACTCCGATGGCCGGCGCCCGCTGCCGGCCTCGCAATACTATGCCCGCCTGACCCAGCGCCTGATCGCCGCGATCACCGCGCCGACCGGCGAGGGCCAGATCTACGAGGTCGACATGCGCCTGCGGCCCTCCGGCGGCTCGGGCCCGCTGGCGACCAATCTCGAAGCCTTTTCGATCTACCAGACCGATGAAGCCTGGACCTGGGAGCACATGGCGCTGACGCGCGCACGCGTGATCAGCGGGCCGGGCAGGTTCGCAAAGCGGGTCGACGAGGCAATCCGCACGGTGCTGGTCAGTCGGCGCGATCCCGACAAATTGCGCGCCGATATTGTCGATATGCGCGCGCGCATCGCCCGCGAGAAGGGCAGCGACGACCCCTGGGAGATCAAGACGGTTCGCGGCGGTCTGATCGATGTCGAGTTCATCGCCCAGTATCTCCAGCTTGCCCACGCCTGCGAAGCCCCCGACATCCTGTCGGCCAATACCGAGGCGGCGCTGGAGGCAGCCCGCGCCGCCGGGTTCCTGTCCGCAGGCCATGCCGAGGTCGTAATCCCCGCCTGCCGGCTCTATCACGCGGTGACGCAGATCCTGCGCCTGTGCCTGAAGGGCGCCTTCGATCCGCAGACGGCGCCACGCGGCTTGACGCGGCTGCTCTGCCGGGCGGCCGACATGCCGGACCTGAACCGCCTGGGAGCCCATCTCAAGGACACGCAGGCGCAGGTGCAGACGGTTTTCGACGCGCTGATGACGGTGGATTAGAGCAAGGTGCCCTGCGGCGGATCGTCGGTCTCGGCGGCTGCGGCAGGACCCGCATCCTGCGGCAACCGCACCGTCACGATCGTGCCCTTGCTGGGCTTCGAGCGGATCCTGAGCGCGCCGCCATGCAGTTCCACCAGTGACCGGGAGATCGCCAGGCCGAGCCCCGAGCCCTTGTGACTGCGGGTGAACTGGTTTTCGACCTGTTCGAAAGGCCGGCCCAGTTTGCGCACCGCCGATTTCTCGATGCCGATGCCGGTGTCCTCGATCGACAGGGTGATCCCGCCCGACACCTTGCGCGCCCGCACCTTGATCGAACCGTCTTCAGCGTTGAACTTCACCGCGTTCGACAACAGGTTGAGCATGACCTGCTTCAGCGCCCGCCGGTCGCCGGTGACGCTCAGGTTCTTCTGGATGTCGACCGAGGTGGAGATGTTCTTCTCCTCCGCCCGCAGCGAAGTGATGCGCACGCATTCATCGGCGATTTCGCCGAGATCGAGCGTCTCGGCCTCGATCTGGTAGCGGCCCGCCTCGATCTTCGACATGTCGAGGATATCGTTGATGACGTCGAGCAGGAAGCCGCCGCTCATCCGGATGTCGCGGCAGTATTCGGTGTATTTCTCCGATCCGAGCGGGCCGAACGTGCCGGTCTCCATGATCTCCGAAAAGCCGATGATCGCGTTCAGCGGCGTGCGCAGTTCGTGGCTCATATTGGCCAGGAATTCCGACTTCGACTTGTTGGCGAGCTCCGCCCGGGTCTTTTCCTCCGCGTAGCGCTCGGCCAGATCGACGAGTTGCTGCGCCTGCACTTCCAGCGTCTGGCGCGACCGGCGCAGGTCGGCGACGGTGGCAAGCAGCGCCCGCTCGCTGTCGAGCAGACGCTCCTCCTGCCGCTTCAGCGCGGTGATGTCGGTGCCGACGCTGACGAAGCCGCCATCCTTGGTCCGCCGCTCGGAAATCTGCAGCCAGCGGCCGTCCTCGATCTGCGCCTCGTAGAGGCGGCCTCCCTTGAGGGTCGTCCCGTTCGGGACCATATCCCCCGCTGCCGCGCTCTCTAGTGCCGTGCTCTCCAACATCGCCTCGCCCAGGTCCTCGCCCAGGCCTTCCAGCGCCTCTTCGTCCTTCTCGCCGATCTGCACGATCGGCTGGCGGCTCTCCCGCATCACCGTGTCATAGGGCGTGCCGGGCTTGACGACCGCGTCGGGAAGCCGGTGCAGCTCCTGATATTTGCGATTGCACAGCACCATCCGGTTGTCGGAGTTCCACAACACAAAGGCTTCCGACGTCGCCTCGATCGCGTCGCGCAGTCGCATGTCGGCGGTGGCGCTGCGCTCGGCGAGCTTCTGCTGCTCGGTGATGTCGACAGCGATGCCGACGAGATGCCGTTCGCCGGTCGCGTGGTCGGGAACGATCTCGGCCCGGGCCCTGAGCCAGATCCACGACCCGTCGGCATGGCGCATCCGGAAGGTCCGGTCGATCTGGCCCGAGGTCTGGTCGGCGAGATCGTTGGCGAGGTCGTAGAAGTCGCCCTCGTCGGGATGCAAGAGCGCGGTAACGTCGCCGACCGACAGGACCGCGTCCTGATCGGTGCGGCCGAGGATCTCGAACATCGAGGCGGACCAGAAGATCCGGCCACGCGCCAGATCCCAGTCCCAAAGACCGCAACGGCCCCGCCTGAGCGCCGTATCGAGGCGGACGCGGCTGGTATCGTAGGCCTCCTGCATGCGGATCAGATTGGCGCCCTGCCAGTGGAAGGCGAGGCCGATCAGAAGCAGCACCAGGTCGGTGGTGATGAAGATTGTCGTAGCCAGCGCCGCATTGGCGCGCCATTGCGCGGTCACCGCCGAGGCCGGTTCGATGACCGCGAGGGCGCTGAGCGGCGCGGTGAGATGGCGCACGGTGACCAGGGCTTCGGTGCCGTCGGGCAGGTCGGCCAGGAAGACGCCCGCGCGCGCACCGAAGGTGGTCAATGGCTGGGCGGCGCCGAGGATGTCGCTCATGCCGGCATTGAGGTAGCCGTGGCCGTCCGGCAGGCCCGCCAGCACCCGTCCCGACGTGCCGGTGACCAGCACGATGATGTCGTCGCGCAGGATGCCGTCGGACGCGGCATCGGCGAGCGCGGCCTTGGCAAAGGTCTCCGCGCTGATTGCCTGCTCGGTGCGGGCTGCGGCCTCCAGCCGGGCGGAGAAGACATTCGCGGTCATCGACAGGTTATGCCGGACGGAGACTGCCGCATCGTCCCAGGCGCGCAGATTGACCAGCACCGCGGCCGCGGCGACCAGAAGGAACAGGATGACGATCAAGGGAGTGATGAGCCGGCGCATCACGGGCTCGGCGCGCACTAAGCCGGCATAGGCAGGAGCGGCCAGATCCTTGGCCAGTCCCTGGAATGCAGATACAGTTCCACCCATGCGCTCAAGGCGCCGCACGGACCCTGTCCGCAGCATCTTCAAGACCCCCTTCGGAAAGCTCCAGACCATGAGGGCCGTGGAGCGCCGCATCTCTTCCGAATCAACCTATTCGAATCAAATGGCCGCTGATTTGTCCAGAGTCTGGATGCGGTTAGCCATGCTTGTTCACGGATGGATATCAGACGCAGCGGTAGGAATTGCCTTAATTCAGAATCGCTTGGCGCCGATTGCGCGGCGCCGGGACGGATCAAAAAAAATTACGCGGTCGCAAGGTGGCGCAGGGATTTCGACATCAGGGCGATGGTGTTGGCGTCGATGTCGAGGCCGCGCGGCTCGTTGCGGGCGAAGTGCGTCAGCATGGAATCGGGCATCGACAGGAACATCGTCACGCATTTGACGATGACCTGGAAGCTGACGGCCAACCGCTCGCGCTGCTCGTGGACGCTGCCGATCCGCCGGCAGGGATCGGGAACTGTCCACGATGCCTGAACCGGAGGGGGGCAGCCATCCGGCGCGTCGGGCCAGTCCGGAACCAGTTGGGCCTCGCCAGTGTCGCAAAGCGTGATCAGATAGTCGAGACGCGGGGCCGTGGCGGCGCGGAACCGCGCTATCGACTTCGGATAAAGCGGCTCGGCCGGGATGCCGTTTGCCGCGAGTTCGGCGAAAACGATCGGAGAAACGGAGGATTGCGGCGCGATGCCGGCGCTGTAGGCCGTGACCTTGCCGGACCGGAGGCTATTCGCATAGGCCTCCGCCATCAGGCTCCGGCTGCCATTGGAGTGGCAGACGAACAGGATGGTTTTCTTGCGAATGGGCGTTACCGTCTGCATGGCGCGTCACTCTGACCGGTCGCTCTTCGTAGAGGCGTAAAGATTAACAAAATCTGAACGGCGTTCCGAGCCCTCGTTTTGTCGGACTTGCGCCCCGGCCGGCTGCTCCGCCATCGGCAAGGCTGCATCAGATGAGGCTGCGTGGGGCAAGGTCGCGTCAGGCGAGGCTGCGGTTGGCGATATCGGCGGTGTCGCGCGACAGGCCGGGTTTGACCGCAAGCGCCCTGAGCGCGGCCTCGGCCTCGGCCCGCCGGCCCGGTTCGAGCACTTTCCAGCTCCGGAAGGCCGACAGCATCCGGGCGGCGACCTGCGGATTGGCCTTGTCGATATCGCGCACGAAATCGGCGATGAAACGATAGCCGGCCCCGTCGGCCCGGTTGAAACCGGTCGGATTGCCGGCGGCAAAGGCGCCGACCAGCGCGCGGATCCGGTTCGGATTGGTGATCGAAAAGGCGGCATGGCCGGTAAGCGCCTTGACGCGGTCGAGCGTCTGAGGCCCGGCGACGGTCGCCTGCACGGTGAACCACTTGTCGAGTACCAGCGGATCGTCCCGGTAGCGGTCGTGGAAATCGGCAAGGGCAGCGTCCGCCGCCGCGCCCGGTGACCGGGTGAGCGCGGTCAGGCCGGCCATCCGGTCGGTCATGTTGTCGGCCGTCCGGTAGTGCTGCTCGCTCAGGTCGATACCCTCCGGGCCGGTCCTGGCGATCAGCGAGAGGCAGGCATTGCGGAAGGCGCGGCGGCCGGCCGGCCCGGCATCGGGGGAGTAGGGCGCGTTCGCCGCCAGTCGATGATAGAGGCCTTCGAGATCGCCGCGCAGCCGCGTTGCGATCGCACCGAGCAGCCATTCGCGGGCCGTGTGGATCGCGTCCGGATCGATAGCCTTGCCTATCTCCCTGGCGATGTCGGTTTCCGATGGCAGCGTCAGGATCTGCGCGCGCAGCGCCGGATCGAGCGTGTCGGCGCGGACCGAACGGGCAAGCGCGTCGAAAAACCCGTCACCGGCTTCCGGGTCGTCGCCACGCGAAAGCGTCTCCTGCGCGGCGATCAGAATGTCCGTCGCGATCGTCTGGATGGCCTGCCAGCGGTTGAACGGATCGGTATCGGCGCCGGCCAGAAAGAGCAGATCGTCGCGGCTCAGATCGGCGGTCAGCTTGACCGGCGCCGAAAAGCCGCGCAGCAGCGAGGGCACCGGCCTGTCCGACAGGCCGGTGAAGACGATCTGTTCGCGGCCTGCCTGCAATCGGATGACGCCGTCCTGGACGGCGCTGCCGGTAACGCCCGCATCCGTCATTTCGGCGCCGTCCGGACCGATCAGGGCGAAGGCGACCGGGATCGGCACGGGCTTCTTGGCGGGCTGGCCCGGCGTCGGCGGGCAGCTTTGCGTGAGCGTCAGCTCATAGCGCCCCGCCGCGGCGTCCCAGCGGCCGCTGGCGACAACCTCCGGCGTGCCCGCCTGACGATACCAGAGCGAAAAGGGGTCGAGGTCGGTTCCGGTGGCATCGCTGAAGCAGGTCAGGAAATCCTCGATCGTCGCCGCCGTGCCGTCATGCTGGTCGAAATAGAGATCCATGCCCGCCCGAAACCCGGCATCGCCGAGAAGACGTTTCAGCATGCGGATCAGCTCGGCGCCCTTCTCGTAGACGGTCGCGGTATAGAAGTTGTTGATTTCGCGATAGGTCTCCGGCCGGACCGGATGCGCCAGCGGGCCGGCGTCCTCGACGAACTGGTGCGCCTTGAGCGTCCTGACATCGCCGATCCGCTCAACCGCGCGCGAACGCATGTCGGAGGAAAACTCCTGATCGCGGAACACCGTCAGGCCTTCCTTCAGACAGAGCTGGAACCAGTCACGACAGGTGATCCGGTTGCCCGTCCAGTTGTGAAAATACTCGTGCGCGATGATCGCCTCGATATTGGCGTAGTCGGTGTCGGTCGCCGTCTCCGGGCTCGCCAGCACGTATTTGTCGTTGAAGATGTTGAGGCCCTTGTTCTCCATCGCCCCCATGTTGAAGTCGGACACGGCGACGATGTTGAACACCTCGAGATCGTATTCCCGGCCGAACGCCTCCTCGTCCCAGCGCATCGACCGCTTCAGGGCATCGAGCGCATAGGCGCAGCGGTCCTCCTTGCCGCGCTCCACATAGATGCCGAGATCGACGTCGCGGCCGGACCGCGTGGTGAAGCGGTCGGACACATGGGCCAGATCGCCGCCGACCAGCGCGAACAGGTAGGACGGCTTGGGATGCGGGTCGTGCCAGACCGCGAAATGCCGTCCGGCCTCGGTTAGCGGACCGCTTTCGCCCGGATTGCCGTTCGACAGCAGCACCGGGGCGTCGTCGCGATCGGCCTCGATCCGCACGGTATAGGTCGCCAGCACGTCGGGTCGGTCGGGGAAATAGGTGATGCGGCGAAAGCCCTCGGCCTCGCATTGCGTGCAGTAGTTGCCGCCGGACCGGTAGAGGCCGCTTAGCTGCGTGTTCGCTTCCGGATCGATCGTCACGACGATATCGAGGACGAACGCACCGTCGGCGGCAGCATGGATGATCAGGTCGTTTTCGCTGACCGAGTAGTCGGCCTCGGTAAGCGGCGTGCCGTCGCGGCTGATGGAAATGAGTGTGAGCGCCTCGCCGTCAAGTCGCACCGGGCCGCCCGGTTCGGCGGAAGCCGGATTGGGCCGCATCGCAAGGCGGCTCGTGACCCGCGTCTGGGTCGGGTGCAGATCGAAGGTCAGATCGACATGGTCGACGAGATAGGCCGGCGGCGCATAGTCGCTGAGCCGCACGAGAGGGGTCTGCTGATCGGCCATGGGATGGGACCTCCTTGTCTGGGCGCAAGGAGGTTTACGGCTTTGTCGCCGGCCCGCCAAGCCTTGCGGTGGCAATGCGAAAGACGGCCCACAAAAAAGGACCCGCCTTGAGCGAGGCGGGTCCAGGAGAGAGAATGGCAATCGGATCAGAAAGCGGGCTTACTGCTGGAGTTCGGCCGGCGCCTTGTCCTTGATCTGCGCCCAATTCTCGTTGGCGGTCTTGATGTGGCCGGGAACGTCCTTGTTCCAGCGCTCGGCGACCGGGCGGCTCAGGTTCAGGTAGAGCTTGTCGTCGACGATCTTGAACACTTCCGGATCACCGTCGAACTTGAAGCCCATCGCGGCGCCAAAGGCGCAGTAGCCGCCGAACTGCGGCGCGTAGCGCGCCGGATCGGCCTGGAAGGCATCGCGGTTGGCTTCGCTGGCGAAGCGGTAGGTGGCGCCGCCATGCTCGGCGGTAATCTGCCAGTCGCCGGCGACCGGCTTGCCCTCGGTGAAATAGGCGACGACGTCATAGCCGCGCACCGCCAGTCCGGTCGGGGTCGCGTTCACATCGACGCCGGCGGCCTGCGCCGGAGCCAGGAAGGCGCCGACGACGGCGATCGCCGCCAATGCGCTCAGGATAAAGCGTTTCATGAGTGTCTCCTTGTCTCGCCTGACTATCATGCAGGCCATCGGGTTTGTGCGATGATTAGAAACTGATCAGTCTCTAACTGAAGCGAACATAGGCCCTAATCCGCTGGATTTAAAATCAATCGATTGTGAGATACGTGTTATTCGGTATCATTCGATCTATATTGACGTTTGTATCGAGGACAGGATCGAGCCATGGCCCGGCCGCGCGAATTCGAGATAGACAAAGCCCTGGATGGCGCCACAGAAGTGTTCTGGCGGCACGGCTATGATGGCGCCGCGCTGCCGGACCTGCTCGCCGGCATGGGGATTTCGCGCGGTTCCTTCTACAAGGCCTTCGTCGACAAGCGCTCGGTCTATCTAGCCTGTCTCGACCGTTATGAGCAGACGAACCTGGCCGGTGCGCTCGACCTGTTGACGGGCAAGCGGGACGGCCGCGGGCGGGAGCGCATCGCGGCCCTGTTCGGTGGCGTCGTGCGCAGCGCCCGGATCGACCGGCGCGGCTGCTTCCTGACCAACGCGGCAATCGACCGCGCGCCGTTCGATCCCGATGTGGAGGAGCGGGTGCTGACGATGATGGGGCAGCTCGCCGGTGGCTTCGCAGTGGCCGTCGCCGACGATGCGGCGGTTATCGATGATGATCGCGCCCTCCGGCTCGGCGAAATGCTGTCCACCTACTATGTCGGCCTGCAGGTGACCGCCAGGGCCGGCGCCCGGCGCGACAGCCTGCAGCGGTCGATCGACCGGATCCTGGCGCTGATCGAGGGGTGAGACACGGTCCACGAAGTGGACGAAATGCGCAAGCATTTCGAGTGCCGAACGCGCGAGAGTTGGAGCCCGGTGCCGGCAAAGCCGGCAGCGGAAGCATTGCTTCCGCAGGGCGGAAACGCGATGCGTTCAAACGCATCGCTGGGAGTCGAGCGCCGGGGGCGGCCGGGCAAGGAAGCCCGCGCGCGGATGTGCCCCACGCCCTGGCAATAACAGACCTGAGCTCCGCCAAACCGGACTACAGTGGAACAAGTCCGGCGATGACCTCTGAGTGTGTGGCTAGGCTGAAAACCAAAACCCGGTTCAGCCGCAACGGACCGCACGCAAAAACAATTCAGGGCCACGGCCGGGACGGCATTGCCGTCAACCAGGCCGCAGCCCCGTTCTTGTTGTTGGTGCCGATGCATCTCTCTCGGTGTCGCCACGCGGCCGCGGCCGATGTCTTAACGCACCTTCTTCGCGCTGCGTGACGTCTCCCCTTGCCGGGAGAGACGCATTAGGCGGCGGCATAGTTTCAGAACCGGTTCCCTCCTGCAACGGCTTTGTCGCAGAAACGTCATTTTTTTCCCGTCCGCGTTCTCTGGTCCACGCCGCACCAGCGTGCCGTCGCCCCCGTCAATTCGGCAGGATGTCATTCCGCCTAGGATATCGTTGACGTGGCGGTGCGAAGACAGCGGATGTCGCCGAAAGTCCGACGGCGCCGCGCGCGGCTGCGTATTCGAATAGGCGCTTGCGGTGCCCCGCCGGTTTCGTCCGGGAGCGGGGGACCGGTAAAGGCCGGGTCCTGCGAGCCGGCAGACGGGAGGGATCAATGCGGACAGAAGCGCGCGCGGTTGTGATCGGAGGCGGCGTCGTCGGCGTCTCGACACTCTATCACCTGGCCCGGAAGGGTTGGTCGGACGTGGTCCTGCTGGAGCGCCGCGAACTGACATCGGGCTCGACCTGGCATGCCGCAGGCCTGCTGCCGCTGTTCAACATGAGCTACTCGGTCGGTCAGATCCACAAATACTCGGTCCGGTTCTATCAGGAGCTGGCCGAGGAGACCGGCATGGATACCGGCTTCCGCAAGGTCTCCAACGTCCGGCTCGCCCGCACGAGGGACCGCTGGGACGAGTACATGTACTATGCCGGGGTTGCCCGCACGCTCGGCGTGGAGGTGCAGACCCTGAGCGCCAACGAGATCCGCGACATGTGGCCTTACGTCAACGTCGACGGCATTCTCGGCGCGATCCAGCACCCGGAAGATGGCTATATCCAGCCCGCCGACCTGACCCAGGCGCTGGCGCGCGGCGCCCGCGACCGCGGCGCCGAGATCAACCGCAACACCACGGTGCTCGCCATCGAGCAGCAGGGCGACGGCAAATGGCTGGTCAGGACCGACAAGGGCGATATCACCGCCGAGCATGTTATCTCGGCATCGGGCAATTTCGTCCGCAAGACCGGCGAGATGGTCGGCCTCGACGTCCCCGTCATTCCCGTCGAGCACCAGTATATCGTCACCGAGCCGCACCCCGCGATCCAGGACTTCCGCAAGGCCGGCGGCCGGGAACTCTGCGTGCTGCGCGAATCCGATTCCTCCTGGTACATGCGCGAGGAGGCCGGCGGCCTGCTGCTCGGGCCTTATGAGAAGGGCGCGCCGTGCTGTTATGTCGACGGGCCGGATGAAAAGTCGGAATACGAGCTGTTCCAGGAGGATCTGGAACGCCTCGAGCCGCATATCGAGACGGCGATTGCGCGGGTGCCCTATTTCGGTGAGGTCGGCATCAAGCAGGTCTTCAACGGCGCGATTGCCTACACGCCGGACGGCTCGCCGATCGTCGGCCCGGCCTGGGACCTGAAGAATTTCTGGCTGAACGAGGGCCATTCCTTCGGCGTGACGGCGGCCGGCGGCGCCGGCTGGCAGCTTGCCGAGTGGATCGTCGAGGGCGAGCCGACCATCGACATGATGGGTGTCGATCCGCGCCGCTTCGGCCCCTATGCCTCCCGCGGCTACTTAAAGGAGAAGAACGAGGAGGCCTATGCCAATGTCTTCACCCTGCATTACCCCGACGAGGAACGCGCCGCCGGCCGGCCGCTGAAAAAGGCGCCCTGCTATGACCGCATGGCCGCGCTCGGCGCGGTGTTCGGCTCGGTCTATGGCTGGGAGCGGCCGAACTGGTTCGCGCCGCAGGGCTACGAAGTACCCGCTGGCGAGCTCGATGTCGACGACACCCTGACCAACCACAATCACGCTCCGGCAGATCACACGGGCCGGGTGCGCGAGCGCTGGTCGTTCCGCCGGTCGAACTATTTCGAGCATGTCGGCAACGAGGTGAAGGCGGTGCACGAGGGCGTCGGCCTGCTTGACATGTCGGCCTTCGCCAAATGCCATGTCACGGGCCCCGGCGCCGCCGACTGGCTCGACGGGCTGTTCGCCAACCGCATCCCCAAGACGGTCGGCCGCCTGACGCTGTGCCACATGCTGTCGCTCAATGGCGGCGTGCGCTCGGAATTCACTGTCTACAAGTCCGGGCCGCAGAGCTACTACCTCGTCTCCGCCGGCGCCTTCGAGCGGCACGACCACGACTATCTTCAGAAAGCCTTGCCGGGCGACGGCAGCGTGCGGATGGTTCCGGCGACGACGCAGCTTGGCGTCCTGGTGCTCGCCGGCCCGCGCGCCCGCGATGTCCTGCAGAAACTCACCGACACCGATCTGTCGAATGACAGTTTCAAATGGCTGTCGGGCAAGACGATCAATGTCGGCACCGCGATGGCCGATGCGATGCGCGTCAACTTCGTCGGCGAGCTCGGCTGGGAGCTGCATCATCCAATCGAGATGCAGAATGCGATCTTCGATCATCTGATGGAGGCCGGCGCCGAATTCGGCATCCGCCCGTTCGGCATTCGGGCGATGGATTCGATGCGTCTGGAAAAATCCTATCGGCTGATCCCGCGTGAACTGTCGATCGAGTATGCCGCACTCGAATCCGGCCTTGATCGCTTCGTCCACCCCAACAAGGGCGATTTCATCGGCCGCGACGCGCTGGTCGCCTGGCAGCAGAAGGGCTTCGCCAACCGCTTCGTGACGATGGAGGTGCACGGGATCACGGATGCGGATGCGCGCGGTAACGAGGCGATCTGGCTGGGTGACGACCTCGTCGGCCGCGCCACCTCCGGCGGCTACGGCTGGCGTCTGGGCAAATCCCTGGCACTTGCGATGGTGCGGCCGGATCTCGGCGACTTAGGCACCGAACTGGAGATCCAGATCCTCGGCGATCGCTACAAGGCGACGGTGATCGAGGAATCACCGTTCGATCCGGACAATCTGAGATTGCGGGCCTGACGGTAGAGGGTTCGTCAGGCGTCTATACGATGATGGTCTCACTCGGCTAGGATCGATCGCCGGCCGGATGTTTCGGCTGGCAAGCTTCGCCGGAGGGGACGATGCGGATTTGCGTCTGGACGATTCTATGTGCCGCTTTCGCGCTTGTGGCGGGCCCGGCGGCAGCGGCTGATAGCCAGCCCGCGTTCAAGGTTTGCTACAGCACCTATGCGCTGTGCACGACGGCCTCATGCACGCCCGCCAAGGACAGCTCCGAGACCGTCATTTGCGATTGCGAGGTCCAGACCGGGTACTCGCTTGGGACGGAAGACTGCAGCGACGTCGAACTGACTGACGAGGGCGACAGGATCAAGTCTCGTTATTATCCGGTCAAGAGCTATGCCGCCTGTGCGAATGACCGGCCCTGGGCTTATTGTCTCGACAAGCCATGCGTCATCGACGCGGAGAATCCAGCGAAAGCGACCTGCGACTGCACCCTCGCGCAGGATCAGGGTCCTTATGTGATCGTCACCGATACCTATACCGACAAGACCTGCACGACCGGGACCATTTCCTCGGCGACCGTCAAGGATGTCGATACGGTGACCGAGTTTTTGAAGACGTCCGATGACCTCAAACCATTCCCGATCAAGGTCCTGAACGAACCGAACTAGCGGCTCGCTCACTGATCTTTTCATCCGGCTCGTCGTTCACCGGCAATCGCCCGTCCCGCGACAGAAGGATCGCGACCGGCCGCCAGGCCGGGATATGCGAGCAGACGATCAGCACGATCACCATGATCGGCACCGACAGGAACATGCCGATGATGCCCCAGACGAAGGCCCAGAAGGTCAGCGACAGGATGATCACCAGCGGGCTCAAGTTGAGCTGGCGGCCGAGCAGGGCGGGTTCGACGAAGCTGCCGATGGTGAACTGGATCGCCGAGACGCCGATCGCGATGATCAGGAACGGTGCGAGCGTGTCGAACTGAACGAGCGCGACGATCGCCGGCAGGATGGTGGCGATCACCGAGCCGATATTCGGGATGAAATTGAGCAGGACGGTCAGCAGCGCCCAGGTCTCGGCGAAGTCGAGCCCGAGCGATTTCAGCACGACATAGGAGGTGAGCCCCGTCAGCGCGCTGACGAACAGCTTGATGGTGAAATAGCGCTGCACGTTGTCTGAGATCGACAGGATCACGCCCTCGACGCGCTCGGCGTCCTCGCGATCGGAAAACAGTCGTCCCAGCTTCTTCTGGAAGACGCCGCGCTCGATGAACATGAAGCCCATGTAGAGCACGATCAGCGAGATCGTCGTGACCGTCGCGCCGGCCGAGCCGACAAGGCTTGGAATGCGCGCCGTCAGGTTGAGATCGGCAAGCGCCCGCTGCAGGTCGTCGGCGATGTCGCGGTCGAAGAACTCTGCGGCCTCCGACAAAAGGCCCTGGATCCGTTCGATATAGCGCGGCGAGGCGGCGATCACCGCCTCGACCTGCGACGACATCACCGACACCATAAGGAACAGCCCGTAGGCGATGATGATAAGCCCGATCAGCGAGGCGATCGGCCGGGGGATCGACAGCGGCCCGAGTTTCACCCGGGTGATCCAGTCGATCAGCGCGGCGAGCAGGCTGTAGAGCACCAGCGCGATCGCGATCGGCACCAGATAGGCCCGGCCGGCATAGAGCCCCCACAGCACGATCGCTGCGCAGACCAGCCAGAGGAACCAGCGCGGCGCCCTCATGGTCGTCGAGGCCTGAGAGTGCTCGACGAGCCGACGCAAAGGCTATCGCGGCATATGGCTGTCATGTCCGGACATGCGCCGGCTATCTCACCGTTGGTGGCCGTGCCTTCGATCTTGAGCCCCGCCCTCACGCCACCGCTTCCCGCTCGCGCCGCTCCATCAGCGGCGACCGACCGTAGAACTCCCGGTAGCATTTCGAGAAATGCGAGGCCGAGACGAAGCCGCAGGCGACCGCCACCTCGACCACCGGCAGGTTCGACTGGAGCAGCAGATGGCGGGCCCGGTCGAGCCGCAGCTCCAGATAGTAGCGTGCCGGCGAGCGGCCCATGGTGCGGCGGAACAGCCGCTCGATCTGGCGCCGCGACAGCCCGGCATAGGTCGCCAGTTCGACGAGCGACAAAGGCTCGGCGATATTGGCCTCCATCAGTTCGATGATGGTCAGCACCTTGGAATTGTGGATGCCCAGGCGGGCCCTGAGCGGCAGCCGCTGACGGTCCTGCGGGTTGCGCACCCGGTCCGTCAGTGCCAGTTCGCAGACCCGGTTGACCACGGTCTCGCCGTGATCGTTGCCGATCAGGTTCAGCATCATGTCGAGCGCCGCCGTGCCGCCGGCGCAGGTGTGGATGTCGCCGTCGATCTCGTAGAGATCGGCATAGACCTCGGTTTCGGGAAACGCCTCGGCGAAGCCGGGCAGGTTCTCCCAGTGGATCGAGCAGCGCCGCCCGTCGAGCAGGCCGGCCTTGGCCAGGATCCAGGCGCCGGTGCACATCGCGCCGACCGAGACGCCGCTGCGGTTGACCTGCCGCAGCCAGGAATTGAGCGCGCGGGACTCGTATTTTTCCACGAACACGCCGGAGCACACGAAGGCCATGTCGGGCCGCTCGTCGGTATGCAGCCGGCGCTTCTCGTCCTCCAGCGACCCGTCGGCCATCACCTGGACTCCGGTCGAGGCGACGGCCGGTGCCCCGGTCTCGGTAATCAGCCGCCAGTTGTAGAATTGATAGCCCAGATGCCAGTTGGCCAGCCGCAGCGGTTCGATGGCCGTCGCGAACGCTATCATCGAAAAGTTCGGAACGAGAAAAAAGACGATACAGCGCGAACGGGAGTCGCTGGCGTTCATGCACGGCCTCGCTCAGACCCGAAGGGGGCAGCCCCCCTTACAAACCCCGACTATACAGGCAGATCGCGCCATGTCGCAATCAGACCAATCAATCGCTCCTAGAGGACAATCGCCCGGCGCGCAAGACGGCTTGTATGGCGCCACGAAAACGTCATGCTGTGTCTGTTGATTTCCGCGGTCGATCCGGTGCCGGTCGAACCGACGCAGCAGGCCTTCATTTCGGGACCTTCAAGCGAGGATTGCCGGGTGCGGTACTCCATCTACAACCTGATCCGCGAGGGGCTTGGCGGCCATCGCGGCTGGCCGCGCGCCTGGCGCAACCCGGATCCGAAGCCGGCCTATGATGCCGTCATCATCGGCGGTGGTGGCCATGGCCTGGCAACAGCCTATTACATGGCCAAGGAGCACGGGCTCACCAACATCGCGGTGATCGAGAAGGGCTGGATCGGCGGCGGCAATTCCGGCCGCAACACGACGATCATCCGCTCCAACTACCTGTTCGACGAGAGCGCGGCGATCTACAACCACGCGCTGACCCTGTGGAAGACACTCGGCCGCGAGCTTAACTACAACATCATGATGAGCCATCGCGGCGTGCTCAATCTCGCCCATGACGAGGGCGAGGGCAGGGGGCTGAAGCGCCGCGTCGAGGCAAACCGGCTGAACGGGGTCGAGGCCGAATGGCTCGACGCCAAACAGGTCAAGGACTTCTGCCCGGTCATCAACATCTCGCAGGACATCCGCTATCCGGTGCTCGGGGCGACCCTGCAGCGCTCTGGCGGCGTCAACAGGCATGACGCGGTCGTCTGGGGCTATGCGCGGGCCTGCGACGGGATGGGCGTCGACATCATCCAGCAATGCGAAGTGACCGGCATCACGGTCTCAGGCGGCGCGGTCACCGGCATCGAGACGACGCGCGGGCCGATCAAAACGCCGAAGGTCGCCTGCGTCACCGCTGGCCATACCAGCGTGATCGCCGCAATGGTCGGCCTCAAGCTGCCGATCCAGAGCCACCCGCTGCAGGCGCTCGTCTCCGAGCCGATCAAGCCGCTGGTGCCTTGCGTGATCATGTCGAACGCCGTGCATGTCTATTGCAGCCAGTCCGACAAGGGCGAGCTGGTGATCGGAGCGGGCATCGACGCCTACAATTCCTACACCCAGCGCGGCTCGATGGACATCATCGAGCATCAGATGGCGTCCTTGTGCGAGCTTCTGCCGCCGGTCTCGCGTCTCAGGATGATGCGGCAATGGGGCGGCATCGTCGACACCTGCCCGGATGCCAGTCCGATCATCTCGAAGACTCCGGTCAAGGGCTTCTACATCAATGGCGGCTGGGGCACCGGCGGCTGGAAGGCGACGCCCGGCTCCGGCCATGTCTTCGCCTGGACGGTGGCGAAAGACGATCCGCACCCGATCGCCGCGCCCTTCGCGCTCGACCGGTTCTATTCGGGCGCGCTGGTCGCCGAGCACGGCGCCGCGGCCGTGGCGCATTGAGGGGAGGAAAGCATGTTCCTGATCACCTGCCCCTATTGCGGCACCCGCGACCAGTCGGAGTTCGCCAATGCCGGCGAAGCCCATGTCGCCCGGCCGGAAAAGCCGGAGGACCTGAGCGACGAGGAGTGGGCGGACTTCGTCTTCCTGCGCAACAATCCCAAGGGCCTGTTCGCCGAGCGCTGGATCCATACCGCCGGCTGCCGGCGCTTCTTCAATATGCTGCGCAACACCGCGACCGACGAGATCCTCGCCGTCTACAAGGTCGGCGAGACGCCGCCCGAGGTAACGACGTCGGAACCGGCGACCCCGTCCGGCGAGGCGCCGATCGGCTCGGGCAACGACGCGGTCAAGGTCGAGCGTCCGGAGGGCGGCGAATGAGCACGCAACAAAACCGCCGCGCCTCCGGCGGCCTGATCGACCGCAAGACTACGATCGGCTTCCGCTTCGATGGCCGCGATTTCACCGGCCATCCGGGCGATACGCTCGCCTCCGCGCTGCTTGCCAATGGCGAGCACATGGTCGCGCGCGGCTTCAAATATCACAGGCCGCGCGGCATCTTCGGCGCGGGCTCGGAGGATCCGACCGCGCTCGTCCAGATCGGCGGCGATGCCACCCGGACCGATCCGAACACCCGCGTGACCGAGCAGGAGATCTACCAGGGTCTCGAGGCGCGCGCGCAGAATGTCTGGCCGTCGCTGCGCTACGATGTCGGCGCGATCAACGACGTGTTCTCCGCCTTCCTGCCGGCCGGCTTCTACTACAAGACCTTCATGGGCCCGCTCGGCAACTGGATGACGTTCGAGCCGTTCATCCGCAAGGCAGCCGGCATGGGCGTCGCGCCCGACGGGCCGGACCCGGATCGCTACGAGACGGTCAACCGCCATTGCGACGTGCTGGTCATCGGCGCCGGCCCCGCCGGCCTGATGGCGGCACAGGCGGCGGCGAAGTCCGGCGCTCGCGTGATCCTCGCCGAGGAAAGCGCCCATATCGGCGGACGACTCCTGTCGATCGATCCAGACTACACACGGATCGCCGGCAAGACACCGGCCGGCTGGGCGGGTGACCTGGCCGACGATCTCGCCGGCATGGACAATGTCACCCTGCTGACCCGAACTGCCGCGTTCGGCTACTACGCCCAGAACTTCGTCGGTCTGTGGGAGCGGGTCGCCGACCACCTCGCCCCCGCAGACCGCGCCGCCAACCTGCCGCGCCAGCGCGTCTGGCGGGTCCGGGCGAAGGAGGTGGTGCTGGCGACCGGATCGGTCGAGCGCCCGCTGGTGTTTCACGAAAACGACCGGCCCGGCATCATGCTGGCCGGCGCGGCCCGCACCTTCGTGCATCGTTATGGCGTCGTGCCGGGCCGGCGGGTGCTGGTCTTCGCCAACAACGATTCGGCCTGGGAGGCCGCCTTCGATCTGCAAAAGGCCGGCGCGACGATTTCCGGCATCATCGATCTGCGCCGCGATATCGACGGCGCGCTGCTGGGCAAGGCGGCCGAGCGCGGCATCGGCATCCACCCGGGCGCCGCGATCGTCGGAACGACCGGCGCGCAACGCGTCTCGGGCGCCAAGGTCCGGCGCCTGTCGGGCGATACGGGCGTCGAGGGCGCGGTGACGTCGATCGAATGCGACCTGCTCGCCGTTTCCGGCGGCTGGATGCCGAATGTGGCACTGTTCTCCCAGTCGCGCGGCAAGCTGGCATTCGATGACGATCTCGCCGCCTTCAGGCCGGGCCAGTCCTGGCAGAACGAGCGCTCGGCCGGGTCGGCCGCCGCCGTGTTCGATCTGGCCGGCTGCCTGAAGACCGGCGCCCAGGCCGGCGCGGACGCGGCCAGGAAGGCCGGCTTCAATGCCACCGCCGGCCGCACCCCGAAGGTCGAGGGCGGCGAACGGGTCCAGGGAACGCCGCGCGTCCTGCCGGAAATCCCGTCTGGCCGCCCGAAACACAAGGTCCGCGCCTGGATCGACCTGCAGGACGACGTCACCACCAAGGACATCAAGCTGGCGCTGCAGGAGGGCTACGACTCGATCGAGCATGCCAAGCGCTACACGACGACCGGCATGGGCACCGACCAGGGCAAGGTGGCCAACATGAACGCCTTCGCGCTGGTCGCCGGCACGCTGGGCAAGCCGGTCTGGCAGGTCGGCACCACCACCTATCGCCAGCCCTGGAAGCCGGTCACCTTCGGCGCGATCGCCGGCCAGCATGTCGGCGCCCATTTCCACCCCCGCCGCACGACGCCGGCCCATGCCTGGCATGCTGAAAACGGCGCCGTGTTCGAGCCGGTCGGCGACTGGCTGCGGGCGCGGGCCTATCTCAGATCCGGCGAGAGCTTCGACGAGGCCGTGCAGCGCGAAAGCAAGGCGGCGCGCGAGCATGTCGCCGTGCTCGATGCCTCGACGCTTGGCAAGATCGACATTCGCGGCAAGGACGCCCGCACCTTCCTGAACCGGGTCTACACAAACGCCTGGTCGAAGCTTGCCCTCGGCAGGGCCCGCTACGGCCTGATGCTCGGCGAGGACGGCATGGTGATGGATGATGGTGTCACCGCCTGCATCGCCGACGATCATTTCCACATGACGACGACGACCGGCGGGGCGGCCAGCGTGCTGACCCATCTGGAGGACTATCTCCAGACCGAATGGACCGATCTGGAGGTCTACCTGACCACGGTCACCGAGCAGTGGTCGGTCGCGAGCCTGTCGGGCCCGGACAGCTGGCGCGTCGTTGCCGATCTGTGCGAGGGCATCGACCCGGACCCGGAGAAATTCGAGTTCATGCGCTTCGCCGAGGCGACGATCGACGGCGTGCCGGTGCGCGTCTTCCGCATCTCGTTTACCGGCGCGCTCGCCTATGAGATCAACATCGCCGCCGATTACGGCCACTGGCTGTGGACCCGCGTCATCGAGGCCGGCCGCAAATACGCGATCCAGCCCTACGGCACCGAGGCGATGCATCTGTTGCGCGCCGAAAAGGGCTTCATCATCGTCGGCCAGGAGACCGACGGCACGATGACGCCGGGCGATCTGCGCATGGACTGGATCGTCAACGACAAGAAGGGCGACTTCATCGGCAAGCGTTCGCTTTTCCGAAGCGACACCGCGCGCGGTGACCGCAAGCAGCTTGTCGGCCTATTGACCGACGATCCGGCGCTGATGCTGGAGGAGGGCGCCCACATCATCGCGACTGCGAGCGAGCCCGCCCCACCGGTGCCGATGCTCGGCCATGTCACGTCGAGCTACATAAGCCCCAATCTCGGCCGCTCGATCGCACTGGCCGTGGTCAAGTCGGGCGGCTCACGGATCGGCGAGCGGCTCTGGGCGACCCGCCGCGACGGCGCGCCGATCCCTGTCAAGGTCACCGAAACGGACTTCCTGAAACTCCGGGAGACGGGCGATGTCTGAGATCCGCCGGCGCACGCCCCTGCATACCCGCACGCCGCTCGAAGCGTCCGGCGGCGCTGCGCGGATCGCCGAACTGTCGTTTCTCGGCAAGCTGGTGCTGCGCGTCGATCCGCAAGCCGGCTCGAAAGCGGTCGAGACGGCGATCGGCATCCCGTTGCCCGCCGAAGCCTGCACCGTGACCGGAGACGGCGACACGGCGGTCCTGTGGATCGGGCCCGACGAGTTCTGGGTGATCACCCCGCGCGACGGCGAGACGGCCGCCGCCATAGCGCTGGAACAAGGTCTCGCCGGCCTGCTCCATCAGGTCGCCGATGTCAGCTCGTACTACACGGCAATCGAGATCGCCGGACCGCGCGCCCGCGAAATGCTGATGAAGCTGACAATGCTCGATGTCGATGCCCGTGCCTTTACGGTCGGGCAGGTGGCCGGCTCGATCTTCGCCGCGGCTCAGGCCTATCTCTGGCAGGTCACGGGCGACGAAGAGCCGGGCGGTCCGGCCTTCCGCCTGTTCGTCCGCCGCTCGATGGCCGACTATATGTGGTGCCTGCTGGCTGAAGCCGGCGTCGAATGGGGCCTGCCGGCGCAGGCTCCGATCGAAGGCGAGACCTGGCGGCTGGAGCGGTAGCTTTTCCGATCCCTGTTGAGGGGCACGGTGACGGACGGAGGGGCCGCCCGCCACCGCCTCCCGCCCGGTCGCTGCACCACAACCGGGCGGAAAAGGGTCAACGCCTGATCATCAAGTCGTGGACGGGATCGCATCGCGACCGGCCCCTTGAGGCTGCGGGTCGTCCCATTTCCAGCGGCAGGCCGGCAAGCCGGTCGACTTCGGCCGACGTCAGGCCGATATCCTTCAGCGTACGCTCGTCCAAGGCGGTAAGCTGGCTGGTGCCCAGCCTGCGCCGGCGACGCTCGATGTATCCGCGCAGCAGCGCGCCGATCCTCATCGCGAGCCCGGCGGTCCCCGAAAACAAACCATAGCGGGCCGCTGTGGCCTGGATGTCCGAAACGGGGTCGTCACAGGTGGTCATGGCCGGTTCCTCGCTATCGCGTCGGTCTGTTGCGGTAGAAGCCCTGTCGTCTTCTGCCGCAGCGTGATGGAGGATTTATGGGATCCGAAAACTGTTCAATCAAACGAATAAGTCTTATATGTTCGATCAATAATTTTGGTGAGTTACCCGTCTGGAGCGCCGTGCGATGACGGATCGATACGAAGGCGGCGGTCTGCCGCTTCTGGAAAACGACGTTCTGCGGACATTCGTGGCGATCGCCGAGACCGGCAGTTTCTCGCGCGCCGCAACGGTGGTGTTTCGCACGCCCTCTGCCGTGTCGATGCAGATCCGCAAACTGGAAGAAACCCTCGGCAGGCCGGTCTTCGTGCGGGAAGGGCGGTCGGTCCGGCTGACGAGCGAAGGCGAGGCGCTGCTCGGCTACGCCCGGCGCATGCTGATGCTGTCCGACGAGGCGGTCGGTCTGTTCCGCAAGCCGGAGATCGAGGGGGCCGTGTCGATTGGCACGCCGGACGATTTCGGCACGCGCTTCCTGCCCAACATCCTGAGCCGCTTTGCCCGCACCCATCCCGCGGTGCAGGTGGATGTGACGCTTGGCATGTCGAACGATCTGATCGCGCAGGTCGGTGCGGGTGACCTCAGCCTGTCCCTGATCACCTCGGCACTGACGACCGAGCTGCCCCCCGACGCGGAGATCCTCTATACCGAACCCCTGGTCTGGGCCGGTCTTGAATGCGGCTGCGCCTATGAGCGCCGGCCGTTGCCGCTGGCGGTATCACCGCAATCCTGCGCCTGGCGCAGCAAGGGCCTCGATGCGCTGGGCCGGCGCGGCATCGCCCACCGGATCGCCTATTCGAGCCCCTACTGCTCCGGCCAGGCGGCCGCCGTACTCGCCGATCTGGCGGTGGCGCCGTTGCCCGAAAGTCTCGTCAGCGCTCCCCTGCGGCGGCTCGATGACCGCCACGGCCTGCCGCCGCTCGGTGACTATCATATCCTGCTCGTCCGTTCGAAAACGGCCGGTCCCTGCTCCGACGCGCTTGCAAGGCACGTTATTGACAGCTTCCGCGACCTGACGCGGTCTAGCGTTGCCCGCATCGATCATTCGGGCCAGACGGAGGCAGCCGAGTAGCGTGGGCTGTCCGCCGGATTGATCCAACAAACTATACTAACTAGTGAGTTTATCATATCGGCCGGTGTGGTTCGCTATGCGTCGCGCAACGTGGACCCGAGCCGACCATGCCCCCTGCCAACTCGGAAAACCGCACATCATCGACTGCGCGGGCCTGGCCGCCGGTTCTGATCATCGTGCTGGTCGCCGCGAGCCTCGTCCTGTCGACCTCGATGGGCATCCGCCAGAGCCTCGGTCTGTTTCTCGATCCGCTCGTCCAGGGGGCCGGCGTGTCGGTGGCGCTGTTCGGCCTGGCGATCGCGGTGCAGAATCTGACCTGGGGGATTGCACAGCCGATCGCGGGCGCGGTTGCGGACCGATATGGCGGCCGGGTTGTCGTCGTCGCGGGTGCCGCCCTGTTCGCCGCCGGTCTCTGGCTGATGAGCATCGGCACCGCCGCCGGCCTGTTTCTGGGTGGAGGGCTACTGATCGGCGCGGCGGTGGCGGCGACCTCGCACGGCGTTCTGGTCGGTATCCTGTCGCGCCTTGCAGGCCCGGCCGTGCGCGCTGCCGCAGTCTCGATCCTGGCGGCGGCCGGATCGCTCGGCACCTTCGTCCTGGCGCCGCTGTCGCAAGGACTGCTCGACCGGGTCGCGTGGGATATCGTGCTGCTGATCCTTGCCGCCATCGCCGCCGCCATGGCGTTTCTGGCGTTTCTGTTCCGGACCAATGGAGCAGCAGACTGCGAAACGCCGCCTCGGGGTTCGCCCGGGAAGGATGCGTCCGGAAAGGCCGACGCTCTCGGCGCGATCCGCCAGGCCTTGCGCCATCCCGGCTATATCGCGATGACGGCTGCCTTTTTCGCCTGCGGCTTTCAGCTCATCTTCATCGCCACGCATCTGCCGAACTTCATCGCCTATTGCGGCCTTCCACCATCGGTCAGCGCCCATGCAATCGCGATGATCGGCATCTTCAACGCGGTCGGCACGCTTGCCGCCGGCTATCTCGGCGAACGCTACGGCCACAAGCTGGTTCTGGCGATGATCTATCTTCTGCGCACCGTTGCGATCGCGGCTTACGCCTTCCTGCCCGTCTCGCTGGAGACCACGCTGCTGTTCGGCGCCTCCATGGGCCTGCTCTGGCTGAGCGTCATTCCGCCGGTGAGCGCGCTCATCAATTCGCTCTTCGGCGCGACCAATTTCGGCGCCCTGTTCGGCGTGATGTTCCTAAGCCATCAGATCGGCGCATTCCTCGGCGCCTGGCTCGGCGGGCTGTCCTTTGAAATGAGCGGCAGCTATACGATCGCCTGGATAGCGATGCTCTGGGTCGGCGTGATCGCGTTTGTCATCCAGCTGTCGATGAAGGACCGGCAAGCATTGCAGCCGGCATGACCGGCCGGGTGGATGCCCCCGGCCGCCTCAGGTATCGAAGATCAGCATCACATAGGTCAGGAAGGCGGCCAGGTGCACGATGCCCTGCAGCGAATTGGTGCGTTGGCCGACGAAGGTGACGATGCTGATCGAAAGCGTCAGCGCCAGCAGAACCACCTCCGGCGTCTCCAGGCCGAGTTCGATCGGCAGGCCGACGATGCCCGCCGCGATCAGCACCGCCGGCACCGTCAGCCCGATCGTCGCGAGTGCGGAGCCAAGGCAGATATTGACCGCCCGCTGCAACTGGTTGCTGCGGGCTGCGGCAAGCGCCGCGATCCCCTCCGGCGTCAGGATCATCGCGGCCACCAGGAAACCGCCGAGCGCCACCGGCGCCGACAGCGAGGCGATCTTGAAATCGACATAGACGGCGAGGTTCTTCGACATCAGCACCAACGGCAGGAGCGCCAGCAGCAGGCCCGCGACATGGAAGGCGATGCCATAGGTCTTCAGGTCGTGCGGCGCGCCCGCCGTGGTCGGCACCTCGCTTTCCGGCTGCCGGAACATCTCCGGCTTGCCGACCGTCTGATAGAGCAGGAAGATGCCGTAGAGCATCAGTGAAATGACGATCAGGAAGCCCGTCTGCAGCGTCGACAGCCCGCCGCCGGGCGCCGACAGCGTGTAGCTCGGCAGGACCAGACTGACCAGCGCGATCGGCAACAGCATCACCAGATAGGCATTGGCGCCCGACAGGTTGAACACCTGGAAGCCGTTGCGCAGGCCGCCGACCAGCAGGCTCAGGCCCACCAGCCCGTTCATCACGATCATCAGCACCGAGAACATCGTGTCGCGGGCAAGCGTCGGCACGTTCTCGCCGGTCAGCATCACCGCGGTGATCAGCGCCACCTCGATGCCGATCACCGACAGCGTCAGGATCAGCGTGCCGAAGGGTTCGCCAAAGATGATGGCGAGGCATTCGGCGTGATGGACGACCCGGAACACGGCCGCCAGCATGATCGCGAAGATCGCCGCCAGCAGCAGCCAGGACAGCGTCGTGCCCACCGCGTCGGGTTTCAGCGCGTCGCCGACGACGGTCATCACGGCATAGGCGGCCCAGATCAGCGCGATCGGCCATTCGGGTTTGATGCGGTGCAACATGGCAGGCTCCGGGGCGGAAATCGAAGCCGCACTATAGGATGCCTTCCCTTTCCGCAACGTTGATGCCGCAGCGCTCCCATGCGCGCCGGACATGCCGTGGCGCATGCCGCCCGAGCGGCACGCTCGCGGGGGGGGGGGGGGGGGGCGACACACGAAACGGCCGCGGCTTGCCCCCGCGCTGCGGTCAGGTCGCGGCGTCGAGCATGGCGGCGGTGTCGTAGAACTCGAAGAACGCCACAGCCTTGCCGTCCCTGAAGCGCCAGATGTCGGCCTTCTGCGTCCCGACCTCCCGTCCCGTGCCCCGGTTCCGCCAGGCGGTCGAGCCGATGGCGGCGACGCAGTCGCCCTGGGCGATGTAGTTGTCGACCGTGAAATGGATCATCTCCCAGTCCTTCACCAGCTCCTCCAGGTAGCCGCGGACCTCCGCGCGGCTGGAGCGCGGCCGGGTGAAGCCGATGCACGGATCGCAGCCCATGGCGAGCGAGCGGAAATCGATATCCTCGGCGAGGATGCCCATCCAGGCGTCGATACTGCCGCCCTTCGAGGCGTTCCATTGGTCGTAACAGTCCTTCAGCATCGCGGTGTTGGCTGCTTCCTCGGTCATCGTGGTTCCCCTCCGTGCACGACAGATCTCCTGCACGCTCGACCGTATCGGAAATAATCGGAATGCGACAGGTTTGCCGAATGAGTTATCAGGGGTTGTGGGGGCGGCGGAAAACCGTTTCAAGCCGCAGCGGCCCGTGCAATGGTTCGCCGACGGAGAGTTTCAACGAAGCCGATATTTTCAACGGAGACGATAATGAACGCCTTGATCGCCGCGGCCGCCGCCCTGTTTCTGTTCACCCTGTCGCCGCTTCACGCCGGCGAGACGCCGTCGCCGGCCGGCGCGACGGTCTATTTCATCGACCTTTCCGACGGCGACACGGTCTCAAGCCCGGTGACGATCCGCTTCGGCCTTGCCGGCATGGGCGTCGCGCCCGCCGGTGTCGACAAGGCGAATACCGGCCACCACCATCTGCTGGTCGACCGCAAGCCGATGGGCGAGGGGCCGGACGGCGCCGAGGAGTTCGACTATGCGATGCCCGCCGACGAGCATCTGATCCATTTCGGCGGCGGCCAGACGGAGACGGTGCTCGACCTGCCGCCCGGCGACCACACGCTGCAGCTCGTCCTCGGCGATCACAACCACATTCCGCACGACCCGCCGGTGATGTCGCCGGTTATCACGGTGACGGTGGAATAGGCCGCCCCGTCCATATCTCCTCCGTCTTGCGTTTTCGATTGCAGCCGTCCTATGGTCTCACCCGCTCCGGCATCTCCGCCGGTGCGACCACCGGACAATCAACCGCGCCGCGCCGTGAACGAGCCGCCGCGCGTCAGGGAGACAGGACATGGACGTCAAGGGCAAGAAGGCACTGGTTTTCGGTGGCACCTCGGGGATCGGCCTTTCCGCCGCCGAGCAGCTTCGCGACAAGGGCGCCTCGGTCACCGCGATCAGCCGCAATCCCGACCGCGCCGGCAGCCCGGAAGGCATCGCGCTGAAAGGCTGCGATGTCCGCGACGAGGCAGCGCTCGAGGCGCTGTTCAAAGCCGAAGCGCCCTATGACATCCTGATCAGTGCCGCGACCGGCGGCGAGCGGGCCGTTGGGCCGTTCCTCCAGATGGACATGAACGGCTACCGCGCCTCCTTCGACAAGCTGTGGGGCTATGCCAATGTCGTGCGCTACGGCGCCCCGCATCTGAGCGAGAATGGCGCGATCGTACTGGTTTCCGGCGCCCCGGCGCGCAAGATCAAGCCCGGCCAGATCGCCATCGGCTCCGTCGGCGGCGCCGTCGAGGCCTTTGCCCGCTCGCTTGCCAACGAACTGGCGCCCCGCCGCATCAATGTCGTCGCGCCGGGCCAGATCGATACGCCGATGGTCGCGCTGACCGGCGACGACCGCGCCGCCTTCTACGACAAGGCCACCGCCGGTCACGCCATCCCCCGCGCCGGCACGGCCTACGAGGTGGCGAGCGCCATCGTGTTCCTGGTGGAGAACGATTTCACCACCGGCACGACCATCGACGTCGACGGCGGCTGGCTGGTTTCCTGACCGGCCTAAACCGCCACCTCGGGGCGGTGCGCGTAGACCATTTCGTGGAGGTCGTAGACCTCCGCGAGCGCCGGGTTGGCGCCGACCGTCACGGCAAAGCCCTGCGCTTTTAGAAGGCCGGTGAGTGCCGCCATTCGCCCGTCGATATCGTGCACCTCGGCGACGACGCGGCGGATCATCGGCCAGTGGGCCGCCGAGATCCCCTCAAGCACGTCGAGCTCGGCGCCCTCGACATCGACCTTGAGCAGGTCGATCCGCGTCAGGCCGAGCGCGTCGATCATCTTTGACAGCGTCGTCGCCTTGCAGGCGACCACGTCGCTCTCCTCGGCCCGCCGCCGGAGTGCCCCGGCGATCGGCGCGCGCAGGAATGGCAGGAACCGGCCGAGCCAATAGGCCATGTGGCCGGTTTTCCTCAGGACCTTCATCGCCTTGACCGGATCGGCGATACGCTCGTGATTGGCGATCACCTTGTCCTGCGGCCGGTAGCTGGAGGTCGACAGGTTGTTGCGAAAGCAGGTGAAGTCGAGCGTCTCCGGCATGCCCGGTTTGGTCAGGCCGATCCGGTGGGCGGTGATCTGACTGTCTGCCCCGTGCAGCGCGATATTGCGCGTCAACGCCTCGAAATTCGCCGGCACCGGCTCGAAGGCATGGATCGTGCAGTCGTGCTGACACGCCCTGAGCGCGAGCAGGCAGAACAACCCGATATGCGCCCCGGCATCGATGATTACGTCGCCCGGCCTGAAATCGACGGCGGTGTGCTTGTACTCGTCGGAGCCGACGACATCGGCGACCATCATCCGGGTCTCGTAGGTGTTGACGAAGTAGAGGTCGCCGATGCCGGGGAAGGTGCCGCGTTGGGGGGAGGGGGGTGCGGGCATGAGGGCTGATGTGAAATACGGTTGTGGGATACGAATAAATAGGTGAGTTCAGAGTATCTGGGAATTGGGCGGGATTATCGGTGCTAAGTTAGAATGGAGGGCGATGCGGCGTGGACGATGAGTTTTGTGGGGAGGGCTGTTTCTTGGTTACATCAAGAGTAAGACTGGACGGCTTTCTTATCCGGCGCCGATGGCGATCAGTATCCGGCGGGTTTCGACGTGAAGGTATATTTCGTCATCTTGCGTGATCATACGGGCGTGCATCGTGCAGATGCGGATCGGGTAGAGGCGCTGCAGCGATTCCTGGACTGACGTCTGACGGCCAAAAATCGGCTTGAAAACGTCACTCCAGTTGTTCCTTTGGGTGATTATTGGTGCGTAGTCACTGAAGTCTGCATAGGCGATAAGCGGGTGCTCGCGTTCGCCGTTGGCGCGTGCTACTTCTCGTTTTTTGACCCAGCTTTCCCGCATAGAACCAGGAACTCGGCGCTTGATCCATTGGGGGCCAAAAGCCTCTGTCATCTGCTCATCGATGAAAAGGCGGAGCTGGGATTCGAAGCGTTGAAGGCGATCATGCGCGACATTGTTTCTGGCGAATGCCTCCTCTTCGCCTGCTTCTCGCGCATCTTCTTTGTCTCTTTCTCTCGCCTCTTCGTAGTTGTAATGATCGATCAAGTCCGGAGGGGCTCGCCGCAGTCCGGCGATGTCTAAACCTTGTTCAAACGCGGCTGCAGGAAAAGCCGTCAGTGCCGGATCAAAGCCGCGCTCTTCGTAGAACATGGTGCGCGCGATAGCATTGTTGAAAATCTTCTCCGGCCATGCAATCTGGTCGCGCCAATCGCCGAGATCATCACGCAGTAGGTCAGTAAACTGGTCGCTGAAGCTCGGCATAGTCTGCAGGGCCAAGCCAATGCCTTGCAGGTCAGCAAAGGCACTTACCGAGCGAAGCTGGTCGACTGTATCCAGCCAAGGCGTCTGCATCCCCATTGCCGCGAGCGCTATGGCGTCTTTCTCGGCAAGGGAGTATGCGGTAAGTTCTGCGACTGGGCCGTTCTGGAGCCCCGCCAGCAGTTCTGTCACCTGCGTGAATTCGGGCATGGTGAAGTAACTGTGCGCCGTATCTATCTCCCTATAGGCTTGATTAATGGCGCCATCTTGCTTCGCCAGGGTTGCCAGCGCGCGGGTTTGCCGGAGCTCTTCGATCGGATCAAATGCAGCGCAAAGAAGATCATGCTGGCGGGTCATGTCTTCAACGAGGCGCCGTAGCTGCCTTTGCTCGATTGCAGACTCTTGGAGCGCAGCAAGGGGCGCCATTTGGCGCTGCATCTGCTCGGCCAGCTTTCTGTAGGTGTCTTCCGTCACGCGTTAGTCCCTTAGTACAGCGATGGATTTGATCGTGCCGTCGGTGTCCTTGAATTTCCAGTTACCGTTCCAAACGTTCTCGTTGCCTGCGGCAATTGACGCGTTGAGTTGGTTCAAGGACTCGTAGGTTTTACCGGTATCTGTCCGTCGCCAGACGCCGTCTTTTGCGACTGCGCTGTATTCCTTGCGCTTGTAGGCGCGGAAGATGGTGAAGCCGTGCGGGAAGGCGACGCCGTTGCGTTTGTCGTCGAAGCCGACCTCGCAATTGACGGCATTGCCACCTGTTGAGGTTTGGATGACTGGTGTGCAGCCCAGTAGCCGGCGCAGGATAGAATCTTCAGATTCCTCGCCCTCCCGGCGCTGCGCCCAGATCGCGGCGAAGACATCTGTCGAAACAGGGATCGTGCGATTCATGTCAGGCTTCCTTTGGATTGATTTCTTCAATTTAGCAAATAGCGCTATTTGCTGTCAAGGAAGGGGTGCACCCGGCGACAGAGGATGGTTGCGCACAATTTGGTGGAAGATGGTAGGCACTTTGATTTGTCGCCCCGGATCCGAGCGGTATCGTGGGCGACCAATCCGAGTGAACCGGGTATTCTCCAAGTTCTCGAAAATTCAGACCTCGGGCATTTTAGGATGCAGCGGCCTGATCGAACAACTGCTTGCACGACAGGAATTTAGATGGCTCATATACATGCTCTGGGCCAGTGCCGGAACTTCACGCCGCCCGCACCTCTCAAAACAATCGTTCCCCCGGCCTCCTGCCTTCGATGTATGCTCTGCGTCCCCCTATCGCAGTCACCCATCAAGCATCATCCCCCCATGCCCCACCCCCTCGGCCTCATCCCCCTCTGCGTCCTGGCCGTCAACGCCATCGCCTATTCCGCGCTTCTGCCGCTCAACGACATCGCCGATGCGCATGGGGTCGGGCCGTTCGCGCATGCCTTCTGGCAGACGCTGCTCGGCGGGGCGCTGCTGGCGGGGGTCGCCGCGGGCCGGCGCGAGCGGGCGCGGCTCGACTGGCCGTTTCTGCGGGTCTATCTCGTCGTCGGGGCGGCCGCGTTCTGTGTGCCGCTGTCGCTGATCACCTATGTCAGCGGCCATCTGCCGACCGGGGCGACGTCGCTCGCCTTCGCGCTGGTGCCGACCACCACCTATCTGTTCAGCGTCGCTGCGCGGATCGAGCGGCTGTCGCTGATCGGGCTTGCCGGCCTCGCGCTCGGCTTCGTCGGCCTGTTGATCGTCATCGCGCCGCGCTTGGTCGGCATCGGCGATCCGGCCACCCTGCCGTGGCTGTTGATGACCTTGATCCTGCCGGTCTCGATCGGCATCGCCAATGTCGGCGCCGTCGTGCTGCGGCCGCCCGAGGCGCCGCCGTTTTCGGTCGCCGCCGGCTTCCTGCTCGGCGGCGCGCTGACGACACTGCCCGTCGTGCTGGCCACCGGCCAGATGGCGCTGCCCGTCGGCCCCGGCATCTGGTGGACGACGCTGCTCGCAGGCCTCGCCAACGCCATCGCCATCCTGATCTTCGCCGAGGCCGTGAAGCGCTACGGGCCGACCTTCTATGCCCAGGTCAACTACATGGTGGTGATCGCGGCGATCGGCTGGGGCTGGATCGTCTTCGGCGAGGTGGCAAGCGTCTTCGTCTGGGCCGCGCTCGCCTTCATGGCGGCGGGCATCGTCATCGCGGGCAAGCGGCCGGGCATAGACGATTAGGCCTGTATCAACCCGCCCGGTCGCCCCGTCTTCCACCCTGTCTGCCGCCACGCCGGCCCCGCCGCCCGCCGGCTTCGGCCGCTTCCATCGCCTTCACCGCCGGCAGCCGAACGGCTTCGCTCAGGCGCGGGAAGGCGTCGACCTTGTTGGGCAGCGCCATTGCGGCGACGAAATGCTCCTGGAAGCGCGGCTCGACGGCCGTCTCGATCTTCTCGATCCGCTGGACCAGCTCCTCGATCTCGGCGCGGTAGGCCTTGTTCAGGAGGCACATGCGCGCGCCGGTGCCGGCCGCGTTGCCGACGGCTGCGACCTTCTTCAAGTCGCAATCGGGGATCAGCCCGATGATCATCGCGTATTTCGGATCGATATGGCTGCCGAAGGCACCGGCGAGCTTGATGCGGTCGACATGATCGCAGCCGAACTTGTCCATCAGCAGCTTGACGCCGGCATAAAGCGCGGCCTTGGCAAGCTGGATCGCCCGCACGTCGTTCTGCGTCACACGGATTTCCTGGTCGCCGCGCCACAGCACATAGGCGAAGGTCCGCCCGTCGGCGACGATCCGGTCGGACTTTGCCGCAAGCGATCCGTCGATGACGCCGTCCTGCGTGATGATGCCGGCCAGGAACATCTCGCCGATCACCTCGATGATGCCCGATCCGCAGATGCCGGTGACGCCGGTCTGGTCGATCTTCTCGGCGAACTCGGCTTCGTCCGACCAGGCGTCGAGGCCGATCACCTGGATCTTTGGCTCAAGCGTCTCCGGATTAATCCGCACCCGTTCGATCGCGCCGGGCGCCGCCCGCTGGCCCGACGAGATCTCCGCGCCCTCGAACGCCGGTCCCGTCGGGGACGAAGCGGCCAGCACGCGCTCTGAATTGCCCAGCACGATCTCGGCATTGGTGCCGACATCGACCATCAATGTAATCTCTTCGCTGCGATGCGGTCCCTCGGCAAGCGTCGCGCCGGCGGCATCGGCGCCGACATGGCCGGCGATGCAGGGCAGCATATAGACGCGGCCGCCGGGATTGATGCCCAGATCGATGCGTTCGGCGGAAAAGCTCATGGCCCGCGAGACGGCGAGCGCGAAGGGGGCGCCGCCCAATTCGCGCGGATCGATGCCGAGGAACAGGTGGTGCATGATCGGATTGCCGACGAACACGGCTTCCAGCACGTCGTCGCGCGTTGCCCCGGCATCGCCGGTCACCTTGTCGACCAGGCTCTCGATCGCCCCGCGCACCGATTTTGTCAGCGCCGGCAGCCCGTCCGGGTTCATCATCAGGTAGGAGACCCGCGACATCAGATCCTCGCCGAAGCGGATCTGCGGGTTGGCGGTGCCGGCCGACGAGACGGTGCGCGTCGTCAGCATGTCGGTCAGGTGGCAGGCGATCGTGGTCGAGCCGATATCGACGGCAATGCCGTAGAGCTTGTCGCGGAAGCCCGGCCAGACCGCGATCACGGTCGGCACCGAGCCCTCGTGGATCGCCACCGTGACCTTCCAGTTGCCCTCGCGCAGAACGGCCTGCAATGTCGGCAGCAGCCGGAAGTCCATCCGCACGTTATAAAGCGTCCACTGGGTTTCCAGCGCCGCGATCAGCCGGTCGGCATCGCCAAGCGGCTGCTCCATGTCGGGCTCCTCGACCTCGACGTAACAGAGCTGGATCGCCGGATCGCGGTCGATTACCCGGGTCTCGGCGCGCTTGCGCACCAGCGCCCGGTTGGTCTGCGCCTCGACCGGCACGTCGACGACGAGATCGCCCTTAATCAGCGCCTGGCAGGACAGCCGCCGGTCCTCGGCAAGGCCGCGCTTTTTCTTGTAGCGGGCCTCGGTGTCGGAAAAGGCCGACAGGTTTTCCGCCGACGAGGTGATCTGGTGCTTGGCGAAGACGCCCTCGGCCACGTCGATCTGGCAGCGCCCGCAGATGCCCCGCCCGCCACAGACGGATTCGACATAGACGCCGAGCTGCCGGGCGGCTTCCAGCACCGGGGTGCCATGCGGAAAGCGGCCGCGCCGCCCGCTCGGCATGAACAGGACGAGCGCGTCCTCGGACCGCGACAGGTCGGCGCCGAGCGCATCGTCGCTCAGCGCCGCATCACTTGGATCGTCGAAGGTCCTGTCGTCCCGTTGGGGGGCGTCCCGCTCGGGGGCGTTCCTGTCCATGTCAGCCCGGCTCTTCTCGTCGATGGCGATGCCTTTCTCCAGCTTAGGTCCGGTCTAGCCGGCCCGCCGCCGTGCCTCGCGTCCGCCGCGTCGCCGGCCGCCGGCGGCAGCGGGCGCGGCGCCTGCCTCGGCAACGGGTCCCACCGGCCCAGCGGCGGGTTTCGCCGGCGCGTGGTCGCGATAGGTCATGATCCAGTCGGAGCAATTGGCGTCCGTGCCCATCAGCACGTTGGCCGCTCGCACCATCTCCATTTCCTGCGGTCGGCAGGGATTCATGATGGCGGACGTCATGCCCGCCGAAATCGCCATCGGCAGGAAGGCGGCGTTGATGCCGTGGCGGTGCGGCAGTCCGAACGAGATATTCGAGGCGCCGCAGGTCGTGTTGACATGCAGTTCCTCGCGCAGCCGGCGCACCAGGCGGAACACCTGCTGGCCCGCCGTGCCCATCGCGCCGATCGGCATCACCAGCGGATCGACGACGACGTCTTGCGGCTTGATGCCGTGATCGGCGGCGCGCTCGACGATCTTCTTGGCGACCTCGAAACGCACGTCCGGATCCTCCGAGATGCCGGTCTCGTCATTCGAGATCGCCACCACCGGCACGTCGTATTTCTTGATCAGCGGCAGAATGACCTCCAGCCGATCCTCCTCGCCGGTCACCGAATTGACGAGCGGCCGGCCCTTGCAGACCTCGAGACCGGCGGCGAGAGCAGCCGGCACCGAGGAATCGATCGATAGCGGCACGTCGACCAGCGACTGCACCAGTTCGACGGTCTTGCGCAAAAGCGGCGGTTCGCTTTCGTTCGGGTTCACCGAGGTGACGCCCGCATTGACGTCGAGCATGGTCGCGCCGGCCGCGACCTGGGCGAGCGCGTCCTTCTCGACGGTCTCGAAATTGCCCTCGACCATCTCGGCGGCGAGCTTCTTGCGGCCGGTCGGATTGATCCGCTCGCCGATCACGCAGAACGGCTGGTCAAAGCCGATGGTGATGGTCTTGGTTTCCGACGCAACGACGGTACGCGACATTTACTTGGCCTCCGAGGCGAGGGATACGGACGGGGTGGATACGGCGCCGTCGTTGATGCCGAACCAGGAGCCGCGCTCGGCGAGCCATTCCGCCGTCTTGCGCAGGCCGCCGAAGGGGAACACGTGCATCTGGGTGATTGGCCCGCCGGGATGGGTGGCGACATGCTGTTCGATCGGCGACACCACGCCCTCCGGGCTGAAGCCCGAGGCGAGCGCCATCACCGAGCTTGCCCGTTTCTTCAGGAAATCGAGCGACGGCCCGACGCCGCACAGGGCGGCGAACTTGATCAGCGTGGTGATCTTGGCAGGTCCCGAGACGCCGACATGGATCGGCAGCCGGTTGCCGGCTTGGCTGAGCCGGTCGGCCCATTGAATGTAGAGGTCCGGGTCGAAGCCGAACTGGGTGACGAGCCGCAGGTCGAGCCCGTGCTCGGCGGCGAAGGCGTTCTTCTCGACGATCGCCTGCTCGACCGCCTCCGGCGCGATATCCGGGCTGCCTTCGGGATGGCCGGCAACGCCGATCGTCGTGATGCCGTAGCCCTGCAGGATGCCGGTGTGCAGCAGGTCCATCGAGGAGGCATAGGCGCCGGCCGGCGTATCGACACTGCCGGCGATCACCAGGACCTCGCGGACGCCGGCCTCGCCGGTGAACAGGTCGAGCCGGGCGCGCAGGTCGGCGTCGTCGGCAAGGCGGCGGGCGGGAAGATGCGGCACCGGGGTATAGTTCGTCTCGGCCAGCACCCTGGCGGCGGCGGCGAGCGTTTCCGGCGTATCCGTTCCCACATCGGTCAGATAGACTCGCGTGCCGATCGGAAACAGGCCGTCCAGCCGGTCGCCTTTGAGGATCTGCTTCGGCGTCGCCTCGATCGACGCGCCCATCCGGAAGTCCGGTTTGTTCGTTCTGCCAAACGACATCGTCTTTGAACTCCGCAGGCCGGATGGTCTTTCGATCCGGCTGACCTTAAGGACAGTATCTGTTCTGGGGTCTCGGGCCGGCCTGCGGCTGTCGCGAATTGGCGGTCCCTGCTCCTTGGTGAAAAGAGTGCGGAATCGCGGCGGCGAATGGTGTTTTTTTCGCGACAGGCCAAGCCTGTTTTGCGACCTGTTGCGGAATTGACAGAAGATGTGAAAAGCACCGTTCCGCCAATGCGCTAGCGGGACTGGCCCACGCCGGACAAACCGCCTGGCGGCGGGCTGCGCGCCCGTGCGACCTGCGAACATCAGCGCGGGCGGGTCTTTCGCCGGTTTGCGGCCTGTCGATTGCCTGTATAAAGCGGCGACGTTTCGACGATACGGAGGGTTTCTCAATGGGCGAGGCATTCATCTGCGAGGGCGTGCGCACGCCGATCGGCCGTTATGGCGGCGCGCTGGCCAAGGTGCGGCCCGACGATCTCGGCGCCCATGCTCTGCGTGAACTGATGGCCCGCGTCCCCGGCCTGCCGGGCGAGGCGGTCGACGACGTGATCTTCGGCTGCGCCAACCAGGCCGGCGAGGACAACCGCAACGTTGCCCGCATGGCGCTTTTGCTGGCCGGCCTGCCCGACACGGTGCCCGGCGCCACCATCAACCGCCTGTGCGGCTCCGGCCTCGACGCGCTCGGCACTGCGGCGCGCGCGATCAAGGCGGGCGAGGCCGAGGTGATGATCGCCGGCGGGGTCGAATCGATGACCCGGGCGCCCTTCGTCATGGGCAAGGCCGACACGGCCTTTTCGCGCGCCTCCGAGGTGTTCGACACGACGATCGGCTGGCGCTTCGTCAACAGGCTGATGAAACAGCAGTTCGGCATCGATTCGATGCCGGAGACGGCCGAGAACGTCGCCGAGGATTTCCAGGTCTCGCGCGCCGATCAGGACGCGTTCGCCCTGCGCAGCCAGGAGCGGGCGGCGAAGGCCCAGAAGAATGGCCGGCTCGCCAAGGAGATCGTTTCCGTCTCGATCCCGCAGCGCAAGGGCGATCCGATTATCGTCGAGAAGGACGAGCACCCGCGCGAAACCTCGCTCGACAAGCTTGCGGCCCTGAAGACGCCGTTCCGCGAGGGCGGCAGCGTCACCGCCGGCAATGCCTCCGGTGTCAACGACGGCGCGGCCGCCCTGCTGGTTGCTTCCGAGGCGGCGGTCGAAAAATACGGCCTTGCCCCCATTGCCCGTGTTGTCGGCATGGCGACGGCCGGCGTGCCGCCGCGCATCATGGGGATCGGGCCCGCGCCGGCGACTGAGAAGCTGCTCGACCGGCTCGGCCTGTCCGTCGGCGACCTCGACGTCATCGAACTGAACGAGGCCTTCGCCGCCCAGGGCCTCGCCGTGTTGCGCCAACTCGGCCTTCCCGACGACGGCGAGCACGTCAACCCGAATGGCGGTGCCATCGCGCTCGGCCATCCGCTCGGCATGTCGGGTGCCCGCCTGGCGCTGACGGCGGCAGTCGAACTGAAGGAACGCGACGCCAAACGCGCGCTCTGCACCATGTGCATCGGCGTCGGGCAGGGGATCGCGGCGGTGCTTGAGAAGGTGTAGGCGACCTGCGAGGGTGCTCCGGTCGCACCGGAGCATGACGCCCCGGTGACCATGGCAGGGGCGTACCGGCTGTGAACCTTCGCAGAATTCGGGTCATCGACTGGCAGCAGATCGCAGCCCAGGGCACGTTTCTGGTAATTCTCATCACGGCGCTCGGAACGCTCGGCGACTTTGCGGTCCAGGCGCTGCTGGCGCGCGCCGTCAGCGTTGCCTGGTACGGCGATTTCTCGATCGCCTATGCGACGCTGATGCTGGGCGGCATCCTGGTGATCCTCGGGTCGGAGCGCACCTGTATGCGCTTCCTGCCGACCTATATCGCCGCCGGCGACCGCGAACGTGTCTCCGGCTTCCTGATTCTGTTTTCCGGAATGGCGATCGCCCTGTCGCTGGTGATGGTCGCGGTGTTCGCGGCGGTTCACTATGCCCTCGACACCAAGGGCGTTTCGTTCTTCGACACCCGGAAGGGCCATCCGGTCCTGTTTGCCGTCTGGCTCGTACCGTTCTATGCCCTCTACCGGCTGGCGCCCGGCCTGCTCAATGCCGCCGACTGGCCGGTCCTTTCGACGGCGATTTACCGCTTCGCGGTTCCACTGGTAACGGCTTCGGCGATTCTCTCGCTTCCCCTGCTCGGATATGAGATCACGCCGGAGGCGATGCTTGCCGCCTTCGCGCTGTCGTTCCTCGTCGTGGTCTTGATAACGGTCGCGGTGAAGCCGCATTCCGTGGCGATCTGGTGCCGTCACAAGGTCTACATGCCGAAGCTCTGGCTCGGCATTTCCATCCCGATCATGGCCGGTCAGTTCCTGTGGAAACTCAACGGCTATTCCGGAACCATTCTGCTGGAGGTGCTTGGCGGCAACGAGGCGCAGGTCGGGCTGTTCTCGGCGGCGCAGAATGCCGGCGGGCTCGTCTGGATTCCCTACGTCGCCCTGTTGGCGATCATCCTGCCGAAGCTTGGCCCGATCGCCCAAGGCGACGAGCACCAAGAAAGCCGCCAGGCCCTTTACGGCCGCGCGACGCGCCAGCTCACCGTCTTCACGCTGCTCGTCGCCGTGCCGATCCTGCTTCTGCGCGAGCAGGTGCTCGGCCTGTTCGGAGCGGATTTCAAGACAGCCGACGCGGTTCTGATCCTGGTGGTTGTCGCCGCCCTGTTGACAGGCTGCCTAGGGGTATCCTCGCAGTTCCTGCAGTTCTGCGGACATGAGCGGCTGGTCGTGCTGATCACGCTCGGGTCGATGCTGCTCGATGTCGTCCTGTGCCTCTATCTCGTCCCGCGCTTCGAAGCGGTCGGCGCGGCGACATCCTTTTTGATCCGCGGCCTTGTTGCCGAGGCGCTGGCGATCATCCTGTTGTGGCGACTGACCGGCCTTGTGCCGTTCGCATCGCCAGCCTTCCTTGCTCGGCTGCGGCGCAGCCGATAGCGGCGAATGGCGGTTTGGGCTTGTACTTCGGCCCGCTGAGCCGGAATACTGGTCCCGATTTTACCGGCCCCCGCGGCCGGACGGTTCATTGACGAGCACGGCGTATTCGATGAGCGCGTTCCGCTATCTCCTGAGGCTCCGATCGGCCGAGCCGCATTTTCCAGGCCTCGGCGCTTGGGGCCTGTCGGACAAGCCCTGGAACAGCGTTGCCTTCGTCACGACGCTGACGATCATCGGCATTTTCGCGGATTATGCGGTCCACGCCCTGATGGCCCGCACGGTGGAAACCGAGGAATACGGCGATTACGCCGCCGCCTATGCCGGCATGGTGATCATCGGTGCGGTGATCATGCTCGGCGCCGAACGCACCGCGACGAAGTTCCTGCCGCAATACGACAAGGACGGCAAACGCGAACGGATCGCCGGCTTCATCCTGTTCTTCGCCGTCGCCGCGATCGTCGTCGGCCTGGCCATCGGTCTGGCCGGCCTTCTCGCGGGCCTTAGCTTTCCCTTCAAGGGCGGCGACTTTTTCCAGTCGGATGCCGGTCACCCGATCCTCATCGGCCTGTGGTTCGTGCCGGCCTACGCGCTGGTCCGGCTGTTCGGCGGCGTGCTCAATGCCTTCGGCCGGCCGGCCTGGTCGGCTGGCGTCTACCGGCTCGGCGTGCCGCTCTTGATGGCCGGTCTCCTGGCCCTGCTGCTGGCCGTCGAGACCGATATTCGCTCCGTCCATCTCGTTCTGGTCTTCGCCGCTGCCTGCGCGATCGGCATCGTCGTCGCGATCGCTGGCCTGCCACGCGGCACGCCGCTTGTCGGCACCCGGCCGCACTTCATGCCGAAGGCCTGGCTTGCCGTGTCGCTGCCGATCATGGCCGTCGAGATCCTCTGGAAGGCTGGCGATCACACCGGCACGCTGATGCTGGAAGTGCTCTCGCACGATGAAAAGGAAGTCGGCCTGTTCGCCGCGACCCAGAAGGCCGGCTACCTGATCATGACGCCCTATCTCGCCACCATCGCGGTTGTCCTGCCCAAGCTCGGTCTGATCGCCGAAGGGGCCGACAATCTGCCGGCGCGCCAGGCGCTCTACGGCAAGGTCACCCGGCAACTGGCGATATGGGTCAGCATCGCGGCCTTGCCGCTGGTCCTGTTTCCCTCCGCCATCCTCGGCCTCTACGGCGGCGATTATGCCGCCGCCAAGTGGGTGCTGATCGTCTCGGCGGTCGCTTATGTCCTGACCGCGACCTTCGGCATCGGCGCTTATTTCCTGCAGTTCTGCGGCCATGGGCGGCTCGGCATCTACTGCATTCTCGCCGGCATCGCCGTCTATCTGCTCGGCTGCCTGGCGCTGATCGGCCCGTTCGCCTCGATGGGCGCGGCGGTCGCCTTTCTGGTCTCGGCGATCGTCATGGAGGCATTGCTGGTCTACTATATCTGGAGCCGGATCGGTCTGGTGCCGTTCCTGACACGAAGTCGGCAACCGGTCGCGGCGGTCTGAACCGTCACGGCTGGCCTGCCGGTGCCGTTCCGGGTTCCGCATCGGTGTCGAAATCGAACCACATCTGGTTCTCGTCGAACTCCGAATCCATCGGCACCAGTGCAGGGGTCGCGGCGATGACGCCGCTGCCGTCCTCGGACGCCTCCGGCGCGGCGCGCTGGGCGCGGCGCCACAGCGCGAAGATGCCGAAGGCGATCAGGGCGACGCTCATGAACAGATAGTAGCCGCCGGGGCCATGGGCCTGGATCGAATAGGAGGCGATCGGGCCGGCGACGGCCGAGCCGATCGAGAAGCTCAGGATCAGGGTCGCCGCCGCCGGCACGATCGAGGTCTCGGTCAGGCGGTCGTTCACATGCGCAATGACGATCGCATAGAGCGGCATCGCCGCGATGCCGCCGACCACCATCGCGAACAGGATCACCGGCAGCGTGCCGCCGGTCAGGCCGAACAGCACCGAGACGGCAAAGGCGGCCAGCCCCAGGGCCAGCACGGCGGCGCCGACCACGACACGCCGGTCGCTCCTGTCGGAGATCCAGCCGAGCGGATATTGCGCGATCGCGCCGGCGATCAGCGCCCCGGTGACGAACATCGGCACGCGCTCGTCCGACAGGCCCATGCGGCCGGCGATGACGGCGCTCAGGCCCAGAAAACCGCCCTGGATCAGCCCGGTGACGAAGCATCCGGTGACGCCGAACGGCGTCTCGCGAAACAGCCGCAAAAGCGAGTAGCGCTCGACGCCCGTGCCCTGGCCGGAGACGTAGGGCGCGCTGAAGCGCGTCAGCGTGACCGGCACGAGCGCCACCGACATCAGGATCGAGGCGGTGACGAACAGGTGCAGGCCGTCGACGGAGCCGAGTGCGGCGAAGAGCGGGCCGACCGCATAGCCACCGATCGCCGCGATCGAGGCGATCGCCAGCACCTGACCGCGCACCTCGCGGGTCGACTTGGCGTTGAGCCAGCTGTCGGAGACGGTGGCAAGGCCGGCAAAGCACAGCCCGGCGATGAAGCGCAGCGCGATCCAGAAGTAGGGATTGGCCCAAAGCCCATGCGCCAGCACCAGCACCGAGATGATCGAACTGAGCGCCGCGAACGCGCGGATATGGCCGACCCGGTCGACGAAATTGGGCGCCTGCAGCGTGCCGAACCCATAGCCGAGATAATAGGCCGTCGTCATCGCGCCGATCACGGTGAGCGAGAAGCCGGCGGTCTCGGCCCGAAGCGCCAGCAGGACGAATTGCAGGCTGTTGCCGGCAAGCAGGATCGCCAGGCTGATGATGAGGGCGGCGACGGAGATCAGCACCGATCGCATGGCAGGTCCTTATGGCCAATCGAAGCAGGCGGCCAATCGAATCAGGCGGCTGATCGAAACAGGCCGCCAGACGGATCGAAAACGCCCGCCGGACCGTGCGGCGGACGGGCTTTGCGAAACCGGGCAGGCGAGGCGCGTCAGCCGACGGCGGCGCGCTGGTTGTGCAGCCGGTGCATCAGGTCCTTGGCGGTCTCCACCGACACCGCCGCGTCGCGGCAATAGGCATCGGCGCCGACGGCCTTGCCGAACTCCTCGTTCAGCGGCGCGCCGCCGACCAGCACGATATATTTGTCGCGCAGGCCCTTTTCCTTCAGCGTGTCGATGACGACCTTCATATAGGGCATGGTGGTCGTCAGAAGCGCCGACATGCCGAGAATGTCCGGCTCGTGTTCCTCGAGCGCTGCCAGATACTCCTCGACCGGATTGTTGATGCCGATATCGATGACCTCGAAGCCGGCGCCCTCCATCATCATGCCGACGAGGTTCTTGCCGATATCGTGGATGTCGCCCTTGACGGTGCCGATCACCATCTTGCCGACCTTCGGCGCGCCGGTCTCGGCCAGCAACGGCCGCAGGATCGACATGCCCGCCTTCATCGCATTGGCCGACAGCAGCACCTCGGGCACGAACAGGATGCCGTCCCGGAAGTCCTCGCCAACGATGCGCATGCCCTCCACCAGCGCCTTGGTCAGGACGTCATAGGGCATCCAGTTTCGCTCGAGCAGGATGTTCACGCCGTCCTCGATCTCCTCCTTGAGGCCATCGTAGAGGTCGTCATGCATCTGCTGGACGAGGTCGTCGTCAGACAGGGAGGACAGGTCGATTTCGTCGTCCGACATGGGCGTATATCTCCAACGCCGGGCGCCGAGCCGGCGCCGGAGAAAGGTCATCAGTCTACGAATTATTCTCGACTTGGCCGGCCCTGTCCGTGCTGGAACCGACTTCGGAATGCGCAATTGCGACGGCCCCTCGGTTGCCGGATCGGCCCTCGATCGGTGACCCAAGGTCTGTCTGGATGGTCTCGATGTTCCCGTCCAGGTCGCGGGATGCCAAGAGCGACGCTAGGGGAGTAGGGGGAAGAAGCAGGACACCACCCTCTCCCTCGTCATCCCGGACTTCGCGTGAGCGACTATCCGGGATCGGAGAACCGGGATGCCCGCTGGTGTTTTCAATCGACGGATCGGTGGCTCCCCGATCCCGGCTCGGCCTTGCGGCCGTCCGGGATGACGAGGGAGAGGGTGGTGGACTCTCGTCTTCCTCCGAGGCCATGCCCGGAACAAGCCCACTGCTGTCCGGTTTAAATCCGGCGACTTCGCCTGACCGATTGTCGGACAGGGCTTTTTCAGCGAACGATGGTTGCTGGACAGGGACTCACTCAACCACCAATTCGAACCTCATCAACTCTGTTTCCTTGATGGTAGCGGTGTCTTGGCATCGCCCGCCAATCCCCCTCCGTGTCATTGCCGGACTTATTCCGGCAATCCATGAGCACAGTCGCTTGCGTCCATTCTGACGGCGGTGTTCATGGATGCCCGGAACAAGTCCGGGCATGACATCCGAGGGGGTAGCCAAGCCGAAGACAAAAAGCCCCCTCTCGGCCGAACCGGACAGTAGGGGAACACGTCCGGGGGTGACCGCCGAGGGGTGGTCAGGCTGAAAATCAAAGGCCCGTCCCGGCTCAACCGGACAGCAGTGGAACAAGCCCGGCAATGACACGGAGGGGAACGGCGGACGACATCAGACACCGCGTCCGTGGAGGCAAACAGAGTTGATGACGATTGAGAGGCGGCGACCCGCTTTCCCACCAGCGTGTTTGCCGGCCCTGTCCCGGCAATCCATGAACACGGTTCCCCCACCGATGTTCCGCCATGTTCCCCCGGCGATGTTCCAAGCGCGGCGCGACCATGACGCAGCCGGGACACGCCGCCTGCATGCTTCGCGCTAGCCTTTGTCGGGACAACAGGTCGAGACCGACTCCAATTGGCTTGAGGACAGGCGATGAGTGACACGCGGGAAGGGGCACGCGCCCGCCGGCGCGGTGGCGGCAAGGAGGCGCGGCGGGAGCGGCGCAAGGGCGGGCAGCAGGCGACCCTGCGCAATATCGAGCGGCGCGTGCCGCTCTACGAACCGCTCGACGAGGCCGGACTTGCGCTGATCGAGGCGAATGCCGACAAGATCCTCGAGGAGATCGGCATCGAGTTCCGCGAGGACGCCGAAGCGCTGTCGATGTGGAAGGCGGCCGGTGCCAATGTGCGCGGCGAGCGCGTTCACTTTCCCAAGGGCCTGTGCCGCGACCTGATCGCCACGGCCCCGTCCGTTTTCACCCAGCATGCGCGCAACCGCGAGCGCTCGGTGACGATCGGCGGCAACGCGACCGTGTTCGCGCCGGTCTACGGCCCGCCCTTCGTGCGCGATCTCGACAACGGCCGCCGCTATGCGACGATCGAGGATTTCCGCAATTTCGTGAAGCTCGTCTACGTCGCGCCGGCGATGCACCATTCTGGCGGAACCCTGTGCGAGCCGGTCGACCTGCCCGTCAACAAGCGCCATTACGATATGGTCTACAGCCATATTAAATATTCCGACAAACCCTTCATGGGCTCGGTTACCCATCCCCGCCGCGCCGAGGATTCGGTGGCGATGGCGAAGCTCGTCTTCGGCGATGCCTTCGTCGACGAGAACTGCGTGCTGATCAACCTGATCAACGCCAATTCGCCGATGGTCTTCGATTCGACCATGCTCGGCGCGCTCAAGGTCTATGCCCGGGCCGGCCAGGCGAGTGTCATTTCGCCCTTTATCCTGGCCGGTGCCATGTCGCCGGTGACGGTCGCCGGCACGCTGACCCAGATCCTCGCCGAGGTGCTGGCGGGTGCTGCCTTCGCCCAGCTCTGCCGGCCCGGCGCGCCGGTCGTCTTCGGGACGTTTGCAAGCTCCATCTCGATGCAGTCGGGCGCCCCGACCTTCGGCACGCCGGAGCCGGCGCTGGTGCTCTATGGCGCGGCCCAGCTTGCCCGCCGCCTCGGCCTGCCGTTCCGCTCCGGCGGCTCGCTGTGCGGCTCGAAGGTCGCCGACGCGCAGGCCGCCTACGAGAGCGCCCAGACGCTGCTGCCGACCCTGCTCGGCGGTGTCAATTTCGCGCTCCACTCGGCCGGCTGGCTGGAGGGCGGCCTGGTCAGCTCCTACGAGAAGTTCATCATGGATGCCGACCAGTGCGCGATGATGCAGCGCTTTGCCGAGGGGATCGACCTGAGCGACAACGGCCAGGCGCTTGAGGCGATCACCGAGGTTGGCCCCGGCTCGCATTATCTCGGCTGCGCCCATACGCAGGCGAATTTCGAGACGGCCTTCTACCGGTCTCCGGTCGCCGACAACAATTCCTACGAGCAGTGGCTGGCCGAGGGCGAAAAACGCGCCGACGAGCGGGCCAACGCGCTGTGGAAGCAGTGGCTCAACGACTACGAGGCGCCGCCGCTCGATCCGGGCATCGACGAGGCGCTGACGGAGTTCATCGCCAAGGGCAAGGCGGCGGAGCCGGATGCGTTTACATGAGCTGCATGTGGTTTTGACGGTCATAGGGAGAAAGGGGCGCGGCTGCTATTTCGATACCGCCTCCGGCGCTCTCGAAGCCGCCCTTCGGGCGGCACCCCCACCCCGACCCTCCCCCACAAGGGGGGAGGGGGCGATAGCCGCACGGCACGTGGGAAATTTGATCCGCCTTCCTCTTTGAGAGGCTTCAAAGCCAAGTGGCACGGCCTCGGCTCTCCCTCCCCCCTTGTGGGGGAGGGTCGGGGTGGGGGTAAATCGCTTTGGCCGGCTCGATGCCGGTCAAGGCGATACCAGCCGCCCAACAGAAAAGGGACAACAGCCGGTGGAAGACCCTCGCTATCAGCATCTGTCCGGCCGGCTGGCCGAAACCGGCCTCGCCCTGCGCGGCGGCTTTCACCCCGAAGCGGCGGATGCCGTGCCGCCCGCCACCTCGGGTACGCCAACCCGAACGCTCCTCCTGATCGGCAACACAGGCGCCGACATCTGGCCGCATTTCGCTCCGCATGACGACGGGTCTGCGGACGCGCTCGATCGCTGGACGCGCGCCGTGATGGAACCGGTCGCGCGGGAATTCGGCGCGCGATGCGTCTTTCCCTTCGACACGCCGCCGCTGCCGTTTCAGCGCTGGGCGCAGCGCGGCGAGCCGGTGACGTCCTCGCCGCTCGGCATCCTGATCCATCCCGACCACGGCCTCTGGCACGCCTATCGCGCCGCGCTCCTGTTTCCGGATAGCGTCGCCCTGCCGGCGCCGGATGACCGACCAAGCCCCTGCCTGACCTGCACGGACAGGCCCTGCCTGTCCGCCTGTCCTGTGGAGGCCTTCAGCGGCGAGGGTTACGACGTGCCGGCCTGCGCGGCCTATCTTCAATCAGATGGTGGTGAAACCTGTCTTGACGGCGGCTGCCAGGCCCGCAACGCCTGCCCGGTCGCGGCCGACCGACGCTATCATCCCGACCAGATCCGCTTCCATATGCGCGCCTTCCGCCGGGCGGTGACGCCCGGCTGACAGTCGCCTCGGGGCGGTGACGCCCGGCATATAGTCGCTCCGGGGCTGTGATACCCGGCTGACAGGTCGCTCCCGCTTATGACGCCCGGCGGCGGCTCCTGCGGCGCGACCGGGCTTCGCCGGCATCGGTGCCGGGCGCGGCCTGTTTCATGATCATCGGGCCGAGTCGTCCGGTGATCGTCTCCCGCGTCGGGCGGGCGCCGGGACGGTGGGTGTCCATCGCCGCGCGCATCGCCGCGATATGCTCCGGCGTCGTGCCGCAGCAGCCGCCGATGATCCGCGCGCCGGCATCCATGGCAAGCTTGGTGTAGTCGGCCATCAGCTCCGGCGTGCCGGTATAGTGGACGTGGTCGCCCTTGACCTCCGGGATGCCGCAATTGCCCTTGGCGATCAGCACCGCGTCGGGGGCGGTCTCGGCGATCTCGACGACCGCCATCAGCAGGTCCGGCGCGCCGACGCCGCAATTGGCGCCGTAGCCGGCCGGCTCCAGCGCAAGCGAGGCCGACAGCGCCGGCAGGGCGGCCGGCGCCAGGCCCATCATCGTGCGCCCGGCGGTGTCGAAGCTGGCGGTATAGACGAAGGGTAGTCCGATATCGGCGATCGCGTCCGCCGCTGCGCGGATCTCCTCGGGCGCCGACATCGTCTCGACCCAGAGAATGTCCGCGCCGCCGTCGCGCAGGCCGGCTGCCTGTTCGGCGAAGACGGCGACGGCCTCCTCGTAGGTCAACTCGCCGAGCGGCGCGAACAGATCGCCGGACGGCCCGATCGAGCCGGCGACGACGACCTGCCGGCCGGACTGATCGGCCGTCTTCCGGGCGATCGCAGCGGCGCGCTCGTTCAGTTCGCGCGCCCGGTCCTCCGCCTGATGCAGCCGCAGGCGCCGGCTGTTTGCGCCGAAGGAATTGGTCAGCACCAGATCGGCCCCGGCATCGATGAATTCGCGGTGCAGTCCGGCTACGCGGTCAACGGCGTCGACGTTCCACAGTTCCGGCGCGTCGCCCGAGATCAGGCCGCGATCGAAATAGTTGGTGCCGGTCGCGCCGTCGGCGAGCAGGCAGCCGCGCTCGGCAAGGCATTCGTTCAGCAAGAGGCCACTCCGCAAGGCTTGAAGGCAGGGCGAACAGGCCGGAAGACTTAGCAGCAACGCGGAATGGGCGATGGCCCAGAAGCGACACGCATCAACGGCATTTCCGAAGGGCAGAATCCCACTGGCCGACAGGCCTTTTCCGCACCACGACCTAGGCTTCCCGGTCGGCTTCGCCCTTGCCCGACACGGCCTCGACATAGGCGTCGGCCGATCGCAGCATCTCCGCCTTCGCGTTCGCCAGGACCGCCTTGCCGGCAAAGGGGCCGTACAGCCGCTCGAAGTCATAGGGCGCAAGCCGCCCGACGAGCCGTTCGACGACCCGCGCCGACAGCGGCATGTAGCTTGGATAGCTGCGCATGAAGGAGACGCGCCGGCAGTCCGGATTGACCTGCAGCGTGTCGCCGCAGAGAACCGCGCCCCCGCCCTCGGCGCCGTCGGCCCAGTGCAGCACGCAACTGCCGGCGAAATGGCCGCCGGTGCGCACCATCGTCACGCCGGGCAGGATCTCGGTGGCATCGCCCGACCAGAAACGGATGTGATCGCTGTCCCGCATCACCCAGGCGCGATCGTCTTCATGCAGATGGATCGGCACCCCGCCCAGGGCGTCCGACCAGGACACCATCGCCGAATAGTAGTGCGGGTGGGAAATCGCGATCGCCGACAGTCCTCCGAGCGCCTCGACGATGCGCGCCGTCGCACGGTCGATCAGCGGGATGCAGTCCCACAGCACATTGCCGGCCGGCGTCATCACCAGCAGCGCCTGCTGGCCGATCGCGAATTTCGGCGCCATCGCGATCGCCATCAGGCCGGGTTCGAGCGCCCGGAACGTATTGGCATACCCGGCCGCAAGCGCCTCGCTGCTCGTCCATTTCTGTCCGGAGGGCAGCACGTATTGGCGATCGTCGGCGCAGATCGCACAGGTTTCCGGCGGATCGGCATATTCCGTGCCGCAGAGTGCGCAGACGGGAACGGGCATCGGGCTCTCCTTCAAGGTCGCGATGCCCGCAACCCTACACCAGGTTCGCTTATCCCCGCATGCGCTCGCCCTGCGGATCGAACAGCGGCTCGTGCTGGATCTTCGCCGGCCGCCGGTCGCCGATGATCTCGATCTCGAATGTGCCGGCGCCATTCGCGGCAAGGCCGGCCGGGATATAGCCCTGCGCCAGCGAGGCATCGACATAGTGGGCATAGCCGCCGGACGTTACCCAGCCGACCACCTCGCCGTCATGCCAGATCGGCTCGTCGCCGATGACGTCGGCATCATCGGCATCGACGACGAAGGTGACGCGCTTCAGGGTCGGCCCGTCGGCCTTCTCCTTCGCCGCCGCCTCGCGGCCGACGAAGTCGTTTTTCGACAGCTTGATGAAGCGGTCCATGCTGCCTTCGAACGGGCCGTAGATCGGCCGCAGCTCGCGCGCCCAGGTCGGGAAGTTCTTTTCAAGCCTGAGCGACAACAGTGCCCGCATGCCGAACTTGGCGATGCCGAATTCCGCGCCGGCCTCAAGGATCTTCTGATAGAGGCCGCGCTCGTATTCGGGGCTAAGCCAGATCTCGTAGCCGAGATCGCCGGTATAGGTGATGCGGCCGATCTTGGCCGGAACGCCGCCGATATCCATCTCCCGGAAGGCCATGAACGGGAAGGCCTCCCTGGAGATGTCCTCGTCGGTAAGCTTGGCGAGCACGTCACGCGCCCTGGGACCCGCAACAGAAAGGCCGACCAGCTCCAGCCCCAATTCGCGGACCGAGACGGAGCCGTCCGCTGGCAGGTGCCGTTCCAGCCAGCGCATGTGATAGATCTGCGCCTGCGACGAGCCGAACATGTAGAAGCGCTCGTCATCGGCCTTGGCGATGGTGAAGTCGCCGATCAGCTTGCCGGCCGGATTGAGCATGGGGGTCAGCGTGATGCGGCCGGTCTTCGGCATGGTGTTGCACATCATCTGCGACAGCCAGGCCTCGGCGCCGGGGCCCTTGATCTCGTACTTGGCGAAATTGGCGATCTCGGTGACGCCGACCCGTTCGCGCACGGCGAGGCACTCGGCCTTGACGTGCTCGAAATCATTCGAGCGGCGGAACGAGACGACATCCTTGGCCTCGACGCCCTCGGGCGCGAACCACAGGGCCGTTTCCAGGCCCCAGCTGTCGCCCATCACCGCGCCTTCCGACAGCATTTTATCGTAAAGCGGCGTCGTCTGGACGGGGCGGGCAGCCGGCAGTTCCTCGTTGGGGAAGCGGATCGAGAAGCGCCTGGAATAGTTCTCCTTCACCTTGGCGTTGGTATAGCCGAGCGTCGCCCAGTCGCCATAGCGGGCGACATCCATTGCCCAGACGTCGAAGCCCGGATCGCCCTCGGTCATCCAGTTAGCCAGCGCGTAGCCGACGCCGCCGCCCTGGCTGAAGCCGGCCATCACCGCGCAGGCGCACCAGAAGTTGCGCAGGCCCCGCACCGGACCGACCAGCGGATTGCCATCGGGGGCGAAGGTGAAGGGGCCGTTGATGATCTGCTTGATGCCGGCGCGCTCGAAGGCGGGGAAATGCGAGAAGCCGACTTCCAGCGACGGCGCGATCCGGTCGAGATCGGGCGCCAGCAGTTCCTGGCCGAACTCCCACGGCGCGGTGCGCGGCGACCAGGGCCGGCCGTCCTTCTCGTAGGTGCCCATCAGCATGCCGCCGCGCTCCTGGCGGATATAGATCTCGCCCTCGAAGTCGATGGCGTGCAGCACCTCCTTGCCCGTCGCTGCATTGATCTCGGCGACCTCGGGCATATCCTCGGTCAGGAGATACATGTGCTCCATGGCGAGCACGGGCAGTTCCAGCCCGACCATGCGGCCGACCTCGCGCGCCCACAGGCCGCCGCAATTGACCACGTGCTCGGCGTGGATCGTGCCCTGCTCGGTGACCACGTTCCACGAGCCGTCCTCGTTCTGCGTGAGGTCGGTGACGCGGTTGCGCAGCACGATCTCGGCGCCGCCGATGCGAGCCGACTTGGCGTAGGCGTGTGTCGTGCCGGAGGGGTCGAGATGGCCCTCGATCGGATCCCACAGCGCGCCGACGAAATGCTTCTCCTCAATCAGCGGCAGCATCTCCTTGGCTTCCTTGGCCGAGACGATCTCGAGCTCCATGTCGAGATAGCGGCCGCGGGCGCGGGCCATCTTCAGCCATTCGAGCCGCTCCGTGTTGCCGGCAAGCTGTAGCCCACCGGTCAGGTGCAGGCCGCAGGACTGACCGGAAATCTCCTCGATCTCCTTGTAGAGGTCGATCGTATAGGCCTGCAGCTTGGCGACGTTCGGGTCGCCGTTGAGCGTGTGGAAGCCGCCGGCGGCATGCCAGGTCGACCCGGACGTCAGTTCGGAGCGCTCGATCAGCACCACGTCCTTCCAGCCGGCCTTGGTCAGGTGGTAGAGCACGCTCGCTCCGACCACGCCGCCGCCGATCACGACGGCCTGTGCATGCGATTTCATTGTTGATTGGTCCCTTGCTGTGATCCGGCCCAGACGTTTCCTTGATGAGGTGAGTCTAGGCAGTGCGGCGTTGCGCCATCGTCGAAAATACGTCGCTCGGCAATCGTGAACCCGGCCTGCCCGTCCGCCAGTAGTCGTTAGAGGTCCGGTATCAGATCCGTCGAAAACGTGTCCAAAAGCTCGGCCCCGGTCTCGGTGATCACTGACTGCCGTTCCAGCTTGACGCCCTCGCGGCCGCCGACCGCGCCGGTATAGCTTTCGAAGCAGATGCACATGCCGGGCTCGAAGACGCCGTCATAGCCGCCGGATTTCATGTCTTCGGGGAAGGAAACCGACGGGTATTCGTCGCACAGACCGACGCCGTGGACGACGCAGCTGTAGCGGTTCGGCACGTAGGCCGGGTCGGGCCGGTAGCTCTTCTGCGAGAATTCGGAAAAACGCATGCCGGGCCTGAGCAAGTCGATGTTGAAGGCGATCTGTTCGCAGGCAACCGCGTGCAGCGTCGCCTGCTCCGGTGAGGGCTGCTCGCTGCCGGCGACCCAGCTTCGCGAGATGTCGCAGCAATAGCCGTAGGGGCCGACCAGATCGGTGTCGAAGGCGACCATGTCGCCGGCCTCAATCACCCGGTCGGAGCATTCGTGGAACCAGGGATTGGTGCGCGGGCCGCTGGCCAGAAGCCGGGTTTCGATCCATTCGCCGCCGCGCGCGATGTTCTCGCGGTGCAGGATCGACCAGAGCTGGTTTTCCGTGAGGCCCGGCTCAAGCGCCGCCCACATCGCCGCCATGCCGGCCTCGCAGGCATGGATCGCCCGGCGCATCGCCTTGATTTCCTCCGCATGCTTGATCCGCCGGGCCTGTTCCATGAAGCTCATGCTGGTGTGCGGCTCAAGCCCCTCCGCGAGCAGCGCCTCGATGCCGAGCTGGTCGCATTTGTCGAGCGCGATCCGCGTGTTGCCGCCACCATGACGGCGCACCAGCGCGGCCAGTTCCGCCGCCCAGCTCTTCACCCGGCTGCGCTCCTCCGGCCCCGCGCCGAAATAGAACCATGACGTTGCCGGCCGGGTCTCGTCGACGGTCGACATGGCCTCCGACAGGTGTCCGCAGCCATGGAAATCGAACAGGGCGACCGGGCCGTCGGTGGCGACGAACAGGTATCGGCAGGCATTGTGCAGGCACCAGACCTGCATGTTGGAGACGTCGCTGGCATAGCGGATGTTGAGAGGATCGTAGAGCACGGCGCCGGCGAAATCGCTGTCGGCCAACTGCTGTCGCACGCGGCCTAACCGATAATGCCGCATCGTCTCGAGATCTGGCTCAGACAGGCCGGCCCGGGCCCATTCGCTTAAGGCCGGGTTGCCCCGGCTTGCGACATCGATCGTTGCAATGACCGCGTCGGGCCGCCGGTCGGGATGGATCTTCGGTTCGTAGGCAAAGTCGTCCATGGCGCAATTCCTCCAGACCACGGGGTATTCACCTTAGAAATCCGTCGGCGCGCCCCCTTCCTCGGTGCGCCGTGCAACGAAGGCATCGAGTTCCTCTGCGATCGCCGGGTCCATCGGCGGCGCCTCATAGGTCTTAAGCGCTTCCGTCCACACCGCGTTCGCCTTCTCGAATGCGGTCGGGCGTCCGGCCTCGTCCCAGGTCTCGAAATTGCGCCAGTCCGACAGCAGCGGCGAATAGAACGCATCGCGGTAGCGCGCCTGGGTATGGGCGGTGCCGAAATAGTGGCCGCCGGGACCGACCTCGCGCACCGCCTCCAGCGCCAGCGTGTCGTCGTCGACGGTGAGCGGCGTCAGGAACTCCGACACCATCTGCAACAGGTCGACGTCGAGGATGAACTTCTCGTAGGAAAAGGTCAGCCCGCCCTCCATCCAGCCGGCGGCGTGCTTGATCAGGTTGCCGCCGCCCATCGTCGCGCCCCACAGCGAGAACACCGATTCATAGGCGGCCTGCGCATCGACTGTATTCGCCGCGCAGGTGTTGGAGGTGCGGTAGGGCAGGGCGTAGCGCCGGGCGAGCTGGCCGCCGACAAGCTGGGCGCGCATGTATTCCGGCGTACCGAAGGCGGGTGCGCCCGACTTCATGTCGACATTGGAGGTGAAGCCGCCATAGATCACCGGCGCGCCCGGATTGACCAGTTGCGAGAAGGCGATGCCGGCCAGCGCCTCGGCGTTCTGCTGAGCGAGCGCGCCGACGATCGTCACCGGCGCCATCGCCCCGGCCAGCGTGAACGGCGTCATCACGACCGGCTGGCGGCGCTTCGCCATCTCGATGATGCCCTGCAGCATCGGCGTGTCGAGGCGCAGCGGCGAGGAGGCGTTGATGGTGGTCAGGATGGACGGCTCGCGGTCGAGCTGTTCGTCGGTGATCCCGCGGGCGATCCGGGCGATCTCGATGCCGTCGAGATTGCGCTCGCGGCCGAGCGAATAGAGCTGGAACGACTTGTCCGTCAGCGTCGCGATGTCGCGCAAACATTCCAGATGGCGGATCGAGGGGTGCAGGTCGACCGGCTCGACCGGATAGCCGCCGATCGTATGGATGATGTTGTAGTGCTGCGCGAGCTTGATGAAGTTGCGGAAATCCGCCTGGTTGCCCGGCCGGCGCCCGGTCTCCATGTTGGAGCAGTTCGGCGCGCTCGCCGTCTGGGAATTCGCGACCCGGTTGCCGCCGATCACGAGATTGTGTGCCGGATTGCGCGCATGCAGGGTGAATTCCGCAGGGCAACGCGCGATCGCCTCGGCGACAAGAGTGCGGTCGAGCCGGACCCGGTCGCCGTCGGCTGCGACATCGGCGCCGGCGGCTTTAAGGATCGCCTTCGCTTCGTCGTGCAGGAAATCGATGCCGATCTCTTCCAGGATCGTCAGGGACGCGTTGTGGATCGCCTCCAGTTCGTCGGCGCTCACCGCCGCGGTCGGCGGGTAGGCGTTGACCGGCTGGCGGAACGGTTTCTGGGCCGATGCGGGGGCCCTGTCCGCGCGTGCGGCCCGGCCGCCCCGCGCTGCGCGCCCGCCGCGCCGCGGCTTCCGCTCGCCCCGCGTGCCCGGCGCGTCGATCGCAAGGGTGTCACCGTCCTGTGGCATCTGCCTGTTTGCGGCATCGTCGTGCCGCGTCGCGGACGTCGTCATGGTCTTCGCTTCCACTCGGTTGTGCCGCGCGCACCGGCCGGGCCGGGCACCCCTGTTTGTCAGGAGCGCCCCGGCTGTCGCTGGTACCGCGCGTGTTTCTTGAGGCTACGCTGCCGCGATTTGTCTGGCCCGCCAAGCGCTTCCATGCCGCGAATCGGCGATACGTCGCGGAACCGGCGGGATGGGTCGCAATTGGAGCATTTATTGTCATCCCGGTGTTGCCGACTGTCCGGGGCTGCATGTTAGGCTGCCGTAGCTGAATATGTGGATCAGTCTTTGTTCCGGCGACGGATTTAGTCGATTTGCAAAAGGCCGAAATTTGACAACAAGGCCCATATGCAATTCGTTGAATGCGACGATGGATGATCGGGAGGTAATTTGACTATGACGAAATCTGACAAGCCGCGCCTGCACCCGAAAGTGCGCGAGGCGAAGGAACTCATGGACAAGGGTCGCATGGACCGGCGTGAGTTCGTCCGCATTGCCGCGCTGCTCGGTGTCTCGGCTGGCGCGGCCTATGCGATGGGTGGCGTGACGCCGTCCTTTGCCATGCAGGCCGACCTGCCGTTCCCCGATGCCGATGACCAGGCGAAGTCGGGCGGCACGCTGCGCGTCGGCATGCAGGTGCAGAAGATGGAAGACCCGGCGACCTATTCCTGGGTCGAAATGTCCAACCAGACCCGCCACACGCTGGAGCACCTGACCTTTACGACACCGGACAACGTCACCCGTCCGATGCTGGCCGAAAGCTGGCAAGCCAATGACGACCTGACCGAGTGGACCTTCAAGCTCCGCCCCGGCATCATGTGGCACAACGGCGACGAACTGAACGCCGATGACATCATCTTCAACATGACCCGCTGGATGGATCCCGATCTCGGCTCCTCCAATGTCGGCCTGTCCACCTTTGCCTCGATGGTCGAGGAGAAGGACGGCAAGAAGGTCATGATCCCGGGCTCGCTGGAGAAGGTCGACGACCTGACCGTCAAGCTGAAGCTGCAGAAGCCGGTCCTGTCGGTTCCCGAGGATCTCTACAACTATCCCACCGCGATCGTGCATCGCAGCTTCAAGCCGCCGCTCTCCGACAATCCGATCGGCACCGGCCCGTTCACGCTGACCAACCTGAAGGTCGGCGAGCGCTGCGAGTTGAAGAAGGTCACCGAGACCACGGACGGCAAGCCGTTCAAGTATTGGGGCGGCGACGTCTTCCTCGACGAGATCCACTACTACAATTTCGACGAGGACAATCAGCTCACCGCCTTCGCTTCCGGCGACGTCGACGCGATCTACGAGTTCGGCATCGAGCAGTTCGAGCTGGCCCAGGCGCTGGAAGGCGACATCATCGAGGCCCGCACCGCGCAGACCCTGTGCTGCCGCATGCAGATCTCGCAGAAGCCGTTTGACGACATCAAGGTCCGCCAGGCGGTCGTGTCGGCCTGCGACAACTCGGTCTATCGCGAGCTGGTCTTCCAGGGCCGCGGCGATATTGCCGAGAACCATCACGTCTCGCCGATCCATCCGGAATATTACGAGCTTCCGGAACTCAAGCGCGATGTCGAGAAGTCGAAGAAGCTGCTGGCCGAGGCCGGCTATCCCGACGGCATCGAATTGACCATCGACGTCGGCAACACGGACGGCCCGTGGCATCAGACGGTCTGCGAAATCATGCGCGACCAGATGAAGGATGCCGGCATCAAGCTCAACATCAACGTGATGCCGCCCTCCAAATACTGGGAAGTCTGGGATTCGACGCCCTTCGGCGCCACCGCCTGGACCCACCGTCCGCTCGGCACCATGGTTCTGTCGCTTGGCTACCGCACCGGCGTGCCGTGGAACGAGACCCATTTCGCCAGCAAGGAGTTCGACGACGCGCTGAACGACGCGGAGGCGACGCTCGATGTCGAGGCGCGCCGCGAGAAGATGAAGAAGGTCGAGCAGATCATGCAGGACGCCGCCGTCATGGTGCAGCCGATCTGGCGTCCGGTCTTCACGATCGTCTCCAAGAAAGTTGTCGGCTATCCGCCGCACCCGACCCAGTACCATCAGTTCAACCGGGTCTGGATCAACTCCTAAGACATCACGATTGCGCCGCGCCGGAGACCATCCGGCGCGGCCGAACTGCCGGATGAACCGCCGGCCACCCCCGCCACCCCGGACGGAAGATCCGGGCGCACACAATCCGGGGGCACACGGTCTGGCGGAAGGAGAGGGGACGGCAGCGTATGGTAAAGCTCATTCTCCGCCGGTTGGGCCAGATGGTCCTGATCATGGCGGTTGTTTCATTCGTTCTGTTTCTCGTTTTCGACAGTGACAAGTTCAAAAAGCAGATTGCTGTCAATGAGTTAGGCGGCTTCGGTCTGCAAACGCTGACCGAGCAGGAATATCAGGACTGGCTCGCCTCCAAGGGCCTCGATGTTCCCTTCTACACGCGCTATCTCGACTGGGTCGGCAACGTCCTGCAGGGCGATTTCGGATTTTCCTTCGAAAAGAACACCGAGGTCGGGCCGCTGCTCGCCGAGCGGTTGATCAACACCGGCATCCTGGCCTTCTGGGTGTTCGCGCTGATGATACCGATCGCGCTGACGCTCGGGGTGATAGCGGGCATGAAGGAGGGCTCGGCACAGGACAGATCGGTCTCCTTCATATCGGTGCTGACGACATCGATGCCGGAAATCGCCACCGCGATCTTCCTGACCGTCATCTTCGCGCTCGGCCTTGGCTGGCTGCCGGCCAAATCGGCCATGACGCAGGGCTTCGACTGGCGCCAATTGGTGCTGCCGGTGGCGACCCTGGTGCTCTACGATTTCGGCTATGTCGCGCGCATGACCCGGGCCTCGATGGCCGAGGTAATGACCTCGCAATATATCCGCACCGCGATCCTGAAAGGCATTCCCTATCGCCGCGTGATCATGCGCCATGCCCTGCGCAATGCTCTGATCGCGCCGTTCACGGTCATCGTCCTGCAGCTCAACTGGCTGCTCTCGGGCGTCGTCGTGGTCGAGGTGTTCTTCCAGTATAACGGCTTCGGCAAGATGCTGCTCGATGCGGCCCTGTTCGGCGATATCTACGTCATTCAGGCCGGCACGCTCGCAGCGGTCTTCGTCGCCGTTTTCTCGCAAATCATTTCCGATGTCGGGTACACGCTTTTGAACCCGCGCATCCGGTTCAGTTGAGGGGAGGCCGCTGATGAGTGCGACCGCCGACGCCCCGCTTCCCGCGCCATCGCTTCTGGCGCGCCTGTCGCAACCGCGGGTGCTGATCCTTCTGCTCGCGCTGATGTGGATCCCGCTGGTGATCTACGTGATGTTCGGGCATATGTTCGAGGACAGCCGCGACTATGTCCTGATCCCCGCGGTGCCCGCCACCCTGCTGCTCTACGTTCTGGCGATGCGGGCCTGGTGGGAATCGAAGATCGCCGTGATCGGCGCCACCCTGGTGTTCTTCTGGATGTTCATCGCGGTCGTGGTGCCGTTTCTGCCGCTGATCGATCCCAACCAGCCGATTGCCCCGTTCACGCTGCCCTTCAGCGAGAAGAAGGACATCTTTTTCTGGCTCGGCACCGACTTCAAGGGCCGCGACATGCTCTCGCGCGCCCTTTGGGGCTGCCAGCGGGTCATCGTCTGGGGCGTGACGGCGACCGTGGTCGCCTACATTGTCGGCACGGCCTTCGGGTTGATCGCCGGCTATCTCGGCGGCTGGTGGGATGAGATCATCTCGTTCCTGGCCAACATCCTGTTGTCCTTCCCGGTGATGGTGCTGTTCATCCTGATCCTGAACTATCTCGGTCAGTCGGGCTTCAACATCGTCATCGCGGTGACTTTCGCCTCGGCGCCGGCGATCATGCGTATCGTCAGAGGCCTCGCCCTCGACATCAAGTCGCGCGACTACGTCTTCGCCGCCCAGACCCGCGGCGAGCATCCGATCTGGATCATGGTCGTCGAGCTTTTGCCGAATGTGCGCGGTCCGATCATCGTCGATGCCTGCCTCAGGCTCGGCTACACGACGGTCGCGATCACCACGCTGACCTTCTTGGGGCTTGGCCTGCAGCCGCCGGATCCGGACTGGGGCCTGATGATCAAGGAAGCGGCCAACACCGCGCTGATCTTCAAGTTCTCTTACATGCTGATCGTTCCGGCCCTGTCGGTCTCCTCGCTGATCCTCGGCTTCAACCTGATGGCCGACGGATTGCGCGAGATGAGCCTGCGCGATTGAGTCAGGGGAGAAAACAACGATGTCCGAACAGTCCCCCGAAAACGGTCAGGAGCAGGTTCCGGTTCTCGAATGCCGCAACCTGTCGATCTCCTATTTCGTCCGCGCCGGCGAGATCCCGGCCGTCATCGACTTCAATCTGAAGCTGATGCCTGGCGAGGCGCATGGCGTGGTCGGCGAATCCGGCTGCGGCAAGTCGACGGTGGCGCTGGCGATCATGCAGTATCTCGGCCAGAACGGCCGGATCGTCGGCGGCGAACTGCTGTTCAACGGCCGCGACATGCGCACCATGAGCGAAGAGGAGTTGCGTGACCTGCGCGGCTCCAAGATCGCCATGGTCTATCAGGAGCCGATGGCCTCGCTCAATCCGGCCATGAAGATCGGCGAGCAGCTTGCAGAAGTGCCGGTCTATCATGAAGGCGCATCGATGCAGGACGCGCTGGCGCGGGCAGAGGAAATGCTCGCCAATGTCAATCTGCCCGATCCGGCCCGGATCATGGATTCCTATCCGCACCAGATCTCCGGCGGCCAGCAGCAGCGCGTGGTGATTGCCATGGCGCTCTTGTCGAACCCCTCGCTCCTGCTGCTCGACGAGCCGACCACCGCGCTCGACGTGACGGTGGAGGCCGGCATCGTCGAGCTGATCAAGGAGATTTCGGCGAAATTCGGGACCTCGATGATCTATATCTCGCACAATCTGGGCCTGATCCTGGAGACCTGCGACCGGATCACCGTGATGTATTCGGGCGAGGCGGTCGAGGTCGGTGACATCGACACCGTCTTCAACAACATGCGCCACCCCTATACGCGCGGCCTGTTCGCCTCGATTCCGCTGCCGGGCGCCGACAAGAACGCCCATCCCCTCGTTGCCATCCCGGGCCAGTTGCCGCTGCCGCACCAGCGGCCGAAGGGCTGCAATTTCGGCCCGCGCTGCCAGTTCTTCGACGAAGCGCGGTGCGACTACGGCATGATCCCGATGGACAAGGTCGACACCGGCTCGGAGCACTATGTGCGCTGCTCGAAATGGAGCGAGATCGACTGGGACGCGACCAGGCCGAAGGCGGACGAACGCCCGCCGGTCGAACCCGGCGACGTCGTCCTGCGCGTCGACGATCTCACCAAGCATTACGAGATCGAGGATTCCGCCCTGTTCGTGCTCGGCGGCGGAGAGACCAAGACGGTGAAGGCCAACGAGGAGCTGAACTTCATCGCCCGCGAGGCCGAGACGGTCGCGATCGTCGGCGAATCCGGCTGCGGCAAGTCGACCTTCGCCAAGGTGCTCATGGGCCTCGAGGAAGCGACCGAGGGCGAGGTCGTTCTCGGCAATCTCGATCTCGCCAACCTGCCGGTCGACAAGCGCGACGCCAAGACCATCGCCAAGTTGCAGATGGTCTTCCAGAACCCCTTTGACACGCTCAATCCGAGCCACACGGTCGGCGGCCAGATCGCCCGGGTGATCCGCAAGTTCGGCGTCGAGACCGACAAGGACAAGGTCCAGGACCGGGTCAATGAGCTTCTCGACATCGTCAAGCTGCCGCGCGATTTCGCCAAGCGCCGGCCACGCCAGCTTTCCGGCGGCCAGAAGCAGCGCGTCGGCATCGCCCGCGCCTTTGCCGGCAACCCGGAGGTGGTGATCGCCGACGAGCCGGTTTCCGCCCTCGATGTGTCGGTGCAGGCCGCTGTCACCGAGCTGTTGATGGACATCCAGCGCGAGCATCGCACGACGCTTCTGTTCATCAGCCACGACCTGTCGGTGGTGCGCTATCTCGCCGACCGCATCGTCGTGATGTATCTCGGCAAGATCATGGAGCAGGGCACGACGGACGAGATCTTCGCGCCGCCCTATCATCCCTACACCGAGGCGCTGCTGTCGGCGGTGCCGATCGCCGACACCCATATCGAGAAGCGCAAGGTGCTGCTGACCGGTGAGTTGCCCTCGCCGTCCAATCCGCCCAAGGGCTGCCCGTTCTCGACCCGCTGTCCCTATGTGATCGAGGGCCTGTGCGAGACCCGCGAGCCGCCGCTGCGGCGCATGGCGGACGGCCACCAGATCGCCTGCCATCTCGACGAGATCACGCTGAAAGACATGAAGCCGGTGATCTCCCTGCCCGACGAGAAGGCGAGCGAGCCGGCGGAATAGGGACGGGGGTCTTCGGGTCTGGCGAGCTTGAGGGCGGGCTGGTTTCAAGCGTGGTGGCGGATAGCAACCGCTGACGGGCCCTCACCCGCTTAAGGGAAGAGAATCGGAACGCGTCCGGGCGAACGCGCTGGGGCCTGAGACCCTTGCGATGGTTGCTCTCTGGCATCGCCTCTCCCTCGTCATCCCGGATATTCGCTGTCGCGAATTCCGGGATGACGAGGGAGAGGGTGGCGAGCGAAAGCGGGCCGGGTGAGGGGCCGTCAAAACGGTCCCGCTGAAACAGACACCAGTCCACGCGCACCGACCTGGGCCGATGCCGGCCCCGCCGGCCGTCGCATTTGCGTATAGTTCATGTCGCGAATCCTCCCGATCGCGGGAGCGAGCCAACTAACGTCTTCGAAACGCTCAAGACGCCCGCCGCAGGCGCGTCTTGAATTCGGGAAGACGATCACATGCAGCCTCTCAATCTCGGCCGCGTCCCGGCCATTGCCGCCGCGCCCGGCCGCATCGCATCCATCGGCAGCGACCTGGCAAAGCAGGTCGGCGGGCCGGCGCGCGTCCTGCTTGTCGCCGATCCGGTCCTGGCAGGCCTTGGCATCACCGGACAGTGCCACGACGCGCTCGCCAGCGCCGGCCACGATGTGATCCTGTTCGATGGGATCGTCAGCGATCCCTCCGAAGCCGACGTTCTCGCCGGGGTCGAGGCTGCCCGCGACGCCGATGCGCTTGTCGGCCTTGGTGGCGGGTCGGCGCTCGACGCCGCCAAGATGATCGCGACGCTTGCCGCCGCCGATCAGCCGATCGAGGCCTACCGGCTCGGCGGCCGCCCGCTGCCCGGACGCACGATGCCGCTGATCTGCGTCCCGACGACAGCGGGAACCGGCGCCGAGGCAACGGCCGTATCGATCCTGTCGGGTCCCGACCACAGGAAGTACTGGTTTCACGACACGGCGCTGAAGCCCGATTTCATCATTCTCGATGCGAAGCTGACGACGGGCCTGCCGCCGGCGCTGACGGCTGCGACCGGGCTCGACGCGCTGGTCCATGCTATGGAAGCGGCGACCAACCGGTCCGCTAATCCCGGCAGCGACGTCCACGCCTACGCCGCGATCCGCCTGGTCCTCGCCAATCTGGAAACGGCAGTTGCCCGCCCGGCCAACCTGGAGGCCCGCCACGACATGTTGCTGGCGGCAACGTTTGCCGGCATCGCCATCGACACCGCCGGCACCGCGCTGGCCCATGCCATCGGCCATGCGCTCGGCAGCCTGATGCCGATCCACCACGGCCGCGCCGTCGCGATCGCGATGGAGGCGGCGCTGCCCTTCGTAAGCGAGGGCAATCCGCGCGGCTTCGGCCGGGTCGCCGAAGCCTTCGGGCTCGGCCCGGACGCAGCCCGGCTTCCGGGAGCATTCGCCGCGCTGCTCGACAGGGTCGGCCTCGATCGGTCGCTGCCCGGCCCGGTCGATCCCGCCGATCTGGCTGAGCGTATCGCGGCGCCCGAGAACACGGCCATGTGCGCGGCGACCGCGCGGCCGGTTCTCCCCGGTGATTTCCAGTTCCTTGCCCGCCGCGTCGTCGGGGCGGCCGCGCTCGATCGGGAGTATGCCTGATGTCGGAACCAGCGATCGTTCTTGAAACCTCGGCCATAGATCGCACGCACAAAATCAGCGCGATCGAGATCTCGCATCACCGCCTACCGCTCGACCCGCCGTTCCGGGCAAGCTGGGACACCCGCCCGCGCACCGAATTCGACGCGACCATCGTGCGGGTTAAAACCGATCAGGGGTTCACTGGCATCGGCTCCGGCGACGCCATGGTCGGCTTCGCAGGCCACGAGCACCTGTTCGTCGGCGAGGATCCGCTGCGGCTCGAACGGCATTTCCGCGTGCTCGACAACATCGCCTTCCATTACGGCCGCTGCTGGCCGCTCGATCTGGCCCTGTGGGACCTGGCCGGCAAGATCCTCGGGCAGCCGGTCTGGCGGTTGCTCGGCGGGCGTAGCGACCGGGTACCGGCCTATGCCTCGTCGGGCACGCTGCGCAGCCCCGACGAGATGGCGGATGTCGCGGATTCCTTCCTGGCGCGCGGCTTCAAGGCCATGAAGATCCGCTTCCATCGCGGCGACTGGCGCGACGACATCAAGGCGCTGGAAGCCGTCCGCGCCCGCGTTGGCGACCGGCTGACGCTGATGGTCGACTGCAACCAGGGCTGGCGCATGCCCTGGGACACCGCGCGCCCCTGGGCGCTGAAGGACGCGCTGACGGTAGCCCGCGAACTGGAGCGGCTCGATATCTACTGGATGGAGGAGCCGCTGCACCGCGGCGACCGCGAGGGCATGCGCCGTCTGCGCGACCGGGTCGACATCCGCATCGCCGCCGGCGAGATGACCCGGGAGCTGTATGAGTTCCGCGATCTGATCACCGAGGGCGCGGTCGATATTGTCCAGCCCGACGCGGCCCTGGTCGGCGGCATCACAGGCCTGCGGCGGGTTGCGATCCTGGCCGAGGAGCACGGCATCGTCTTCACGCCGCACACCTGGACCAACGGTCTGGGCATGGTCGCGAACGCCCATCTGACCGCCGGCATCGGTTCCGCGCCCTTCCTGGAATTCCCCTTCGATCCGCCGGACTGGTCGATCGATCGGCGCGACTTCCTGATGCGCGAGCGGATCGCAATCGACGAAAACGGCGATATCGTGCTGTCCGACGCGTCGGGTTTCGGCGTGTCGCTCGATCCGCAGCGGCTGGCGACGACGCGGATCGGGTGAGGGGCGCCTCGGGCGCCGCGCGCGCCTATCCCCGCCGCGCGCCAACCCAGTCCTCGATCAGGCGCGCGGCCTCTGCGGCGCCGCCCTCGGCGCGGATCTCTTCGCCGAGCACCTCCGCCCGCGTCCGCATCGCCGGATCGCGGGTCTCCGCCAGCGCGGCGGCCAGTCGTTCGGCGCTCAATGCCTTTTGCGGGATCGGCTTCGGGCCGGCGCCGAGCGCATGCACGCGGCGACCCCAGAACGGCTGGTCGACGGAGACCGGGCAGATCACACTCGACCGGCCGGCGCGCAGGCCCTCGTGGGTGGTGCCCGCCCCGCCATGATGGACGACCGCCGCGCAGCGCGGAAACAGCCAGCCGTGCGGCGCCATGTCGAGCATGAATACGGTCTCCGGCAGATCGGTCGCCGCAAGGCCGCCCCAGGCGGTGGCGAGCACGCCGCGATTGCCGCTGCGCTCAAGCGCCTCCAGCACGATCCGCGTCGTCGCCGCCGCATCGTCCGTCGGCATCGAACCGAAGCCTGCATAGACGGGCGGCGGCCCGGCATCGAGAAAGGCTTTGAGCGCCGCTGGCGGCTGCCAGCCGGGCTCGCCGGGTAGCCACCAGAAGCCGGTGATCGTGTCGCGCGCCGGCCAGTCCGAGGGCCGCGGCATCAGATGGGCGCTATAGGCATGCAGGCGCAGAGGCGGCCGCCCGGCCGGGTCGAAACCGTCATAGGAGGAAAACGGTCCGACCGACGGATCGCCGCCGTCCTCGCGCCACCAGGCTTTCATCAGCGGACCGAGCATCCGGTCGGTCAGGCCATGGATCGCCCGATGGCTCAGCCGGTTGGCGAACCGGCCGAGATCGGGGATCGGCAGCAGCGGAAACGGATGGTCTCCGGTCGACGTGAAGCCGGGGATGAGATAGGAGCAGATCGCCGGGATGCCGAGCTCGGCGCCGAGATAGGGCGCGCCGGCCATCTTCGGGTGATAGACGATCGCATCGGCGCGCGTCTCGCGCACGCGGTGCGCCGTCTCGCGCATCTGGCCGATGAAGTCGCCCTTGCGGTTGCGCCAGGCGGCGAGCTTGCCGCGAAAGCTGCGCAACGCTTCCTGAATGTCGGGTTCCTCCAGCATCGCCCGCACGTCGAAGTCGATCGGCGCGCTTGCAAGGCCCTGCGCCTCGATCATCGCATCGAAGCCGAGCCCGGTCGTGACGGTGACGTCGTGGCCGCGGTCCTTGAGCGCTGCGCCGAGTGCCAGATAGGGCTGCACATCGCCGCGGGAGCCGAGCGTCAGCAGGTGAACATGCATCAGTGCCCTCCGTTTCGTCAGGCAAGCCTTGTTTCGCGCGAAGCAATGGGTGTAGAGGCTTTCTACCCGGTTAATCTGAAATCCGCCTGTTTAAAGCCCGCCCGTCCAAACCTTGTTTGTTCAAGCCCCGTTTGTTCCTACGATGTCCCGGCGAAACCAAGATGACCTCTGAGGCTGCGACCAGCCCCCGCCTGCCTGTTGCCGCGATCGGCGCCGGCGTCGTCGTGGCGCTGGTCGGGTTCGGCAGTACGTTTCCGATCATCATCCAGGGGCTGGTCGCAATCGGCGCGACCGACCGCGAGGCCGCTTCCGGCCTGATGGCGCTGTCGATCGCGATGGGTCTGGCGGCGGTGCTGCTGACGCTGCGCCACCGCATTCCGATCTCGATCGCCTGGTCGACGCCGGCTGCCGCGCTGATGATCTCGACCGGTGCCGTCGAGGGCGGCTTTGCCGCGGCCATCGGCGCGATCATGCTGACCGGCGTGCTGATCATCGTCGCCGGGATCATCCGGCCGTTTCGCGATCTCGTCGCCAGGCTGCCGTCGTCACTGGCCAACGCGATGCTCGCCGGCATCCTCCTGAAACTGTGCCTTGCCCCGGTCGAGGCGCTCGCCGTCAGCCCGCAATACGTGCTGCCGGTGATCGTGATCTGGCTGGTCGTGCTGCGCTTTGCCAGGCTCTACGCGATGCCGGTCGCGGTCGCCGCCGTCGCGATCATCATCGTCACCGTCGCCGACCTGCCGGTGACATCGGCCGCCGAACTGCTGCCGGATCCGGTGGTGGTCGCGCCGGCCTTCAACTGGAGCGCCATCATATCGCTCACCGTGCCGCTGTTCATCGTCACCATGGCCTCGCAGAACATCCCCGGCATCGCGGTGCTCAGGGCCTATGGCTATCCGCCGCATATCCGCGACACGTTCATCGTTACCGGCGCGGGCACGCTTCTGGGCGCGCCCTTCGGCGGCCACGTGATCAACTACGCGGCGATGACGGCGGCAATCTGCGCGGGGCCGGACTCCGATCCCGATCCCGGCCGGCGCTGGGTCGCCGCCTTCACCGCGGGCGTTCTCTATATTCTACTTGGCTGTGCTGCGACCTTCGCAACCGTGCTGATCGCCGCCTCCCCGCCGATGCTGATCCAGGCGGTTGCCGGCCTCGCCCTGCTCGGCGCGCTCGGCAGTTCGCTGCTCGGCGCCATGCAGGCGCCCGCCGACCGGGACGCGGCGATCCTCACCTTCATCGTCGCTGCCTCGGGGATGTCCTTCTTCGGCATCGGCGCGGCCTTCTGGGGCCTCGTCGCCGGCGTTCTGGTGCTGGCGTTAAGCCGCTGGCGGCGCAAACCGGACCCAGAATGACCGCGATGGCGGTTTGCGGGTGGCGAACGAAGCGCGAATCTCGCTAGCCTTGTCGTCGATGAAAGTTTCAAACGAGACGCGACGACATCAATGCCGCCAGATCGACCAGCCGACCGCCTGACGCCGAAGGCCGCGCGCCGGATCGCCCTTGGCGCCCAGGGGTTCGCCACGCGCCGGCCTGCGGCCGAGATCGCCGCGCGCCATATCGACCGCGTCTTCGACACCGTCGGGCTCGTCCAGATCGATTCCGTCAATGTGCTGACGCGTTCGCACTACCTGCCGTTCTTCTCGCGGCTCGGCGGCTATCGCCGGGACCTGCTCGCGCGCCAGGCCTATCGGCGGCGGCGCTATTTCGAATACTGGGGCCACGAGTGTTCCTACATACCCGTTGCCCTGTTTCCGGCCTTGCGCTGGCGGATGGAGGATGCCCGGGCGGGCAGGGGGATCTACAAGGGCCTCGTCAAGTTCGCCACCGAGCGCCGCGACGTCATCGACCGGGCCTTGCGGGAAATCGCCGACAACGGCCCGCTCGGCGCGTCTGAACTGAGTTTCGCCGGCAAGTCCTCCGGCGGCTGGTGGGGCTGGAGCGACGGCAAGACGGCGATGGAATGGCTGTTCTGGGCCGGCCTCGTCACCACCGCGACACGGCGCAATTTCGAGCGGCTCTACGACCTGACCGAGCGTGTCGTCCCGACTGAAACGATGGCGGCCCCGGTGCCGGACCGCGAGGCCGCCCAGCGTATCCTGCTTGACCGCGCGGCGCGATCACTCGGCGTCGCGACGGAGCGCGACCTGCGCGATTATTTCCGGCTGCCGGCGGCGGGAACCGCCGATCGCATCGCCGAACTGGTCGAGGAGGGGGCGCTGATCCCGGTTTCGGTCAAGGGATGGCGGCACCAGGCCTATCTGGCGGCGGAAGCCCGCCGGCCCCGCAAGGTCGCGGCGCGCGCGCTGCTGTCGCCGTTCGACTCGCTTGTCTGGGAACGCGACCGGGCCGAACGGCTGTTCGGCTTCCGCTACCGGCTGGAGATCTACACGCCCGCCGAGAAGCGCGTCCACGGCTACTATGTCCTGCCCTTCCTGATGGGCGAGGACATCGTCGCGCGGGTCTGCCTGAAGGCCGATCGCGCCACCGGCCTGCTGCGGGTGAATGCCTCCCACGCCGAAGATTTCGCGGATCGCGACCGGATCGCCGCGGCGCTTATGGAGGAATTGCAGGCGATGGGGGATTGGCTCGGCCTTGACGCCGTCGCGGTCGAGCCGAGCGGCGATCTGGCGCTGGCGTTGGCCGCCGCCGGGTAGGGTTTTCCGGGGTCGAGCTTAAGATATTTCGACCAGTCCCGTCACACCCACCCACAAAGGTGTGAACACCCGCGACCATATTGTGGCCGCGCGATCTGCCGTTTGTGCCTATATCTTCGGCACATGCTGGAGGAAGTCCGATGCTGAACAGACGTGTATTCTGCGGCGTGGCACTCACCGCTCTTGCCGGTGCAGGGGCCGGAGCAGCAGGCGTCCGCCCCGCCGAGGCCGCCTTTCGGGTGACGCGCAGCGAGGCCGAATGGCGCAAGATGCTGACGCCCGCGCAATACAAGGTGTTGCGCCAGGAGGGCACCGAGCGGCCGCATTCAAGCCCGCTCGACAGGGAAAAGCGCGCCGGCACCTTCCATTGCGCCGGCTGCGACAACGCCCTGTTCCGCTCGAAGACCAAGTTCGACAGTGGCACCGGCTGGCCAAGCTTCTATGCGCCGATCCCAGGCGCCGTCGGCACCAAGGCCGACTGGGGCATCCTCGGCCGTCGCACTGAGGTGCATTGCGCCGATTGCGGCGGCCATCTCGGCCATGTCTTCAATGACGGCCCCGCGCCGACCGGCAAGCGCTACTGCATGAACGGCGTCGCGATGACGTTTAAGCCGGCCTAAGGGCAAGCCGGCCTGACCCTGGCATTTGGACGCGAAAGGAAAAACACGATGTTCCGGACCGTGCTGAAAACGCTCTTCGCCTTCTCGCTCGTCGTCGCCGCCGCGCCGATGGCGCTGGCCCCGTCGGCCCGCGCCGAGCAGGCCGTCGCCGTGTTCGCCGGCGGCTGCTTCTGGTGCATGGAACACCCGTATGACAAGATCCCCGGCGTCATCTCGACGACGTCGGGCTATGCCGGTGGTCATGTCGCCAACCCGACCTATAAGCAGGTGACGACGGGCAGCACCGGACACCTGGAAGTAATTCAGGTGGTCTACGACCCCAATCGCGTCTCCTACGAAAAGCTGCTCGATACGTTCTGGCGCAATGTCGATCCGTTCGACGGTGGCGGCCAGTTCTGCGATCGCGGCCATCAGTATACCAGCGCGATATTCGCCTCCGGCGACCAGAAGGCGGCAGCGCAGGCCTCCAAGAAGGCGGTCGAGGAGCGGTTCGGCAAGGGCGTTGCGACCAAGATCCGCGGCACGGCGAAGTTCTACCCCGCCGAGGACTATCATCAGAACTACTACAAGAAGAATCCGCTGAAATACCGCTTCTACCGCTCCCGCTGCGGCCGCGACAACCGGCTGAGCCAGGTGTGGGGATAAGCCGAGCTTGGCATTACACGTCCAGCGGGTATGATGAAGAGGCTGTAGAGGGCCCGGTTACACCGGCACCCCGGTTTTTCCGGCCCATCGGGCCAGGGTCGCCATGTGCGTCAGGCGATCCTGGCCTTCTTTTCTCCGACTATCCTACCTTCAGATCCAGTTCCTCGATCATCCGGTCGCGCATGATGAATTTCTGCGGCTTGCCGGTCACCGTCATCGGCAGGTCGTCGCGGATGCGCACCTCGGCCGGCACCTTGAAATAGGAGATGCCATCCCGGCAGAACGCCTTGACGTCCTCTTCAGAGAGCGCAGCGCCGGGCGCCGGCACGACCCAGGCGCAGACGATCTCGCCGAAACGGGCGTCGGGAATGCCGAACACCTGGGCCTGGGCGATGTCGGGATGGGTGAACAGAAAATCCTCGACCTCCTTGGGATAGACGTTTTCGCCACCGCGCAGGATCATGTCCTTGACCCGCCCGGTGACGGCGCAATGGCCGTCCGCGTCGATCACGCCGAGATCGCCGGTCATCATCCAGCCGTCGCGGATGCTCTGGGCGGTCTGTTCCGGATCGCCCCAATATTCCTTCATCACCGAATAGCCGCGCGTGGCGATCTCGCCCTGCACGCCGACGGGAACCGTCTCGCCCTCGATGTCGACGATCTTGCATTCGACATGCGGATGGATGCGCCCGACCGTCGACACGCGCTTTTCAAGCGGGTCGTCGACGCCGGACTGGAACGAGACCGGCGAGGTCTCGGTCATGCCGTAGGCGATCGTCACCTCCGTCATGTTCATCTTCGACTGGACCTGCTTCATCGTCTCGATCGGGCAGGGGGCGCCGGCCATGATGCCGGTGCGCAGGCTTGTCAGGTCGTAGGTGTCGAAATCGGGCAGCGAGAGTTCGGCGACGAACATGGTCGGCACGCCATAGAGCGCGGTGCATCTTTCATCGGAACAGGCGCGCAACGTTGAATCCGGCTCGAACGCCTCGCCGGGAAACACCATTTTCGCGCCCTTCGACACTGAGCCGAGCGTGCCCATCACCATGCCGAAGCAATGATAGAGCGGCACCGGAATGCACAGCACGTCCGCATCAGTGAAGTTCATCGTCGCGGTGACGAAATGGCCGTTGTTGATGATGTTGTGATGGGTGAGGCAGGCCCCCTTCGGGCTGCCGGTGGTGCCTGAGGTAAACTGCACGTTGATCGGCTCGTCGGCGGACAGGCCGGCCGACAGGGCGTCGAGCTCGTCGCGCGGGACCGTGTCACCCATCTCGCGCAGGGCATCGAACCCTATCATGCCGGACGGCACCGGCGCGCCCATCGCGACGATGAGGCGCAACTCGGGCAGCTTCTCCGCGTGCAGGGCGCCCGGCGCACAGGCCTCAAGCTCGGGCGCGAGGCTCTGCAGCATCTCCAGATAGTGCGAGGTCTTGAAGCTCTGCGCCGAGACGATCGCCTTGCAGCCAACCTTGTTGAGCGCGTATTCGAGTTCGAACAGGCGATAGGCGGGATTGATGCAGACCAGGATCGCGCCGATCCGCGCCGTTGCGAACTGGGTCAGCAGCCATTCCGGCCGGTTCGGCGACCAGATGCCGACGCGGTCGCCCTTGCCGATGCCGGCACGCAGCAAGCCGCCGGCCAGCCGGTCGACCTCGCGGGCAAATTCAGCCCAGGTCCAGCGGATGCCCGGTTCGCGAAAGATCACCGCCTCGCGGTCGGGCCGTTGCCGAACGGTTTCGGCGAGCAGTTCGGGGATCGTAACGTCGAGCAGTGGCTGATCCGTCACGCCCTTGACGTGAGACAGGCCGTCTATCGGCGCGCGGTCTGACATGAACTCCTCCCAAACCTGTTCCAGCGCGGCCGATACTGCGCGACGATCGCTGAGCCGGCAAGAGGCGGGCCGGCAATGGGAGAGAGGATCAGACCGCGTCGAAGTCGAGCACCAGTTTCTTGGTCGTCGGCCGGGTCTGGCAGGCAAGCGTGAAGCCGGCCTCGATCTCCCAGTCGAGCAGCGAGTAGTTCACCGCCATCTCGCCCTCGCCCTCCAAGATCTTGCAGCGGCAGGTGCAGCACATGCCGCCCTTGCAGGCGAAGGGCAGGTCGACGCCGGCGGCAATCGCCGCGTCGATCACCGCATTGTCGGGATCGGTGATCTCGAACGACCGCCTGCGCCCGTCGAGGATCGCCTCGATCCTGGCGTGATCGGCAACCGGTGTCTCCGACTTCGCCGTCTGGCGTGCCTTGCCGCCGGCCGGCGTGAAATGTTCGACCCGTATCGCCGTCTTGTCGACGCCGAGAGCCTTGAGCGTGTCGGCTGCGTCCTCGATCATCTCGCCGGGGCCGCAGAGCATGACGGAACTGGCCGATTTCGGATCGATCAGACCACGTTCGCACAGATCGCGGATTCGCTCCGGATCGATCCGGCCGCTCAGGATATCGACGTCCTGGGATTCGCGGCTCAGCACATGAATGAGGTTGAAGCGGCCGAGGAAACGGTCCTTCAGGTCCTCGAGCTCTTCCAGGAACATGATCGTTTCCGAGGTGCGGTTGCCGTAGATCAGCGTCACCGTGCTGGCCGGTTCGCGCGTCAGCACCGTCTTGGCGATCGACAGCATCGGCGTGATGCCGGAGCCCGCCGCGATCAGCAGATAGGCGTTGTCGCCGCCAAGCGTGATGCCGAACCGGCCTTCCGGCTCCATCACCTCGATCACGTCGCCGGCCTTCAGCTCCTCGTTGATGAAGGTCGAAAACTGTCCGCCGTCAAGCTTCTTGACACCGACGCGGATCTGCCGCTCGCCGGGCTCGGAACAGATCGAATAGGTCCGGCGCAGTTCCTCGCCGTCGATCGTCTTGCGCAGCGTCACATACTGGCCCGGCTTGAAGTCGAAGGCGCCGTTGATGGTCTCGGGCAGGTCGAAGGAGACCGACACCGCATCCGGCGTCTGCCGCTCGACCGCGCACACTGTCAGGGGATGGAAATCGAACCGCACGGTGTCCTCACAAGCACTTGAAATAGTCGAAGGGTTCTTTGCAGTCGGTACAGCGATAGAGCGCCTTGCAGGGCGTCGAGCCGAATTCCGAGATGCGCTCGGTCTCGGTGGAGGCGCAGCGCGGGCAGGCGACCACGGTCTCGCCGAACAGCGAGCGCACCGAGTTCGACGCGTCGACCGGCGGCGCGATGCCGTAGGCGCGCAGCTTCTCGCGGCCTTCCTCGGTGATCCAGTCGGTCGTCCAGGCCGGCGCGATCACCCGCTCGATGCGGACCTCGAAGCCGGCCTCGCGAAGCGCCACCTCGATCGCCATTTCGATGGCAAGCGTCGCCGGGCAGCCCGAATAGGTCGGCGTCACCTTTGCGACCGCGACGTCGCCCTCCATCTCGACGGAGCGCAGGATACCGAGATCGGCGACGGTGACGCAGGGAACCTCCGGATCGGGCACGGCGGCGGCCGCCTCCCAGGCCCGCTTGCGGGCATCCGCCTGATCGATCGAGACGACGGTCATCGGATCGCTCCCGCTACCAGTTCAGCCCCGGATAGGTCCGCTGCATGTATTGCAGGTCGGACAGGAGGTGGCCGAGATCCTCGCCATGCAGGCCGGCGCGGCCGCCCGTCTGCGGATAGCGCACTTCAGAGTGCTGAAGCCGGGCCTCGGAGAACACCATGTCGATGGTGCGGTCCCATTCGGCGCGCAGGCTTGCCGGGTCGGGCGCGAGGCCGGCCGCGGCGAGCGTTTGCGTGACCGTGTCGGTCTCGAACAATTCGTCCGTATAGGGTGCGAGCGCCTCCACCGCATCGGCCATCCGCCGGGCGCTTTCCTCGGTACCGTCGCCCATCCGGATCACCCATTCGCCCGCGTGACGGATGTGATAGGCCATCTCCTTGACCGCCTTGCCGGCGATGCCTGCGAGCGTCTCGTCGGCGGAGGCCTGGGCTTCCCGCCAATAGGGCTCCATGAAGGCTGCGAAATAGAGCTGGCGCAGCATGGTCTGGGCGAAATCGCCGTTCGGCCGTTCCACCAGCAGCAGATTGCCGTATTCCCGGTCCGAGCGCAGATAGGCGAGATCGTCCTCGCCGCGACCCTTGCCCTCGACCTTACCGGCATAGGCGTAGAGCGAGCGGGCCTGGCCGATCAGGTCGAGCGCCATGTTCGGCATCGCCATGTCCTCTTCGAGGATCGGCGCATGGCCGCACCATTCGCTGACCCGGTGGCCGAGCACCAGGCAATCGTCGGCGAGCCTCAGGAGCTGCTGGAAGAGGGCGTCGCGGGTTTCCATCACATATTCCCCACTTCCTCGGGGATCTCGTAGAAGGTCGGATGCCGGTAGATCTTCGAGGCGGTCGGCTCGAAATTCTCGTCCTTGTGGTCGGGGTCCGAGGCGACGATCTGGTTGGAGGGAACGACCCAGATCGATACGCCTTCGCCGCGCCGCGTATAGACATCGCGGGCCGCCTGCAGCGCCAGCACCTCGTCGGCGGCATGCACCGAGCCGCAATGGCGGTGCGACAGGCCGTTGCGCGGCCGGATGAAAACTTCCCACAAAGGGGTAGCGGTGGGCGGGGTAACCGCGGGCGGTGTATCGCCGGTCATGTCGTCTCCTCCTTAAAACCCCGTCCGACACGTGTCGGGGCACCGGGGCTGAAAGCGATTGCGTCGGGTGATCAGGCCGGAACGGGGGCGGCCTGTGTCCCGGAAGCTTGAGGGTAATCCGGGCGTGCTATTCGGCGGCGTCTTTCGCTACGTCCATCCGCCGGCGCCGCTTTTCGGCGTGGGCAAGCGCTGCATCTCGCACCCACTGGCCGTCTTCCCAGGCCTTGCGCCGATCGCGGATGCGGTCGCGGTTCATCTTGCCGCCACCCTTGACGACGCGCCAGAACTCGTCCCAGTCGATCGCGCCGAAATCGTAGTGGCCGCGCTCCTCGTTCCACTTCAGATCCGGATCGGGGATCTTCAGGCCGAGATACTCGGCCTGCGGCACGGTCGCGTCGACGAATTTCTGGCGCAGATCGTCGTTGGAGAAGCGCTTGATCTTCCACGCCATCGACTGCTCGCCATGGGCGCTGTCCTTGTCGTGCGGGCCGAACATCATCAGCACCGGCCACCACCAGCGATCAAGCGAATCCTGCGCCATCTGCTTCTGCTCGGGGCTCCCTTGCGCCAGCGTCATGACGATCTCGTAGCCCTGGCGCTGATGGAAGCTCTCTTCCTTGCAGACCCGGATCATCGCCCGCGAATAGGGGCCGAAGGAGCAGCGGCACAGCGGGATCTGGTTCATGATCGCCGCCCCGTCGACGAGCCAGCCGATCGTGCCGATATCCGCCCAGCTTGGGGTGGGATAGTTGAAGATCGAGGAATACTTGGCCTTGCCCGAATGCAGCTCTTCGGTCATCTGCTCACGGCTGACGCCGAGCGTTTCGGCGGCGGCGTAGAGATAGAGCCCGTGCCCGCCCTCGTCCTGCACCTTGGCGAGCAGGGCGGCCTTGCGCTTCAGGCTCGGGGCGCGCGTGATCCAGTTGCCCTCGGGCAGCATGCCGACGATTTCGGAATGGGCGTGCTGGCCGATCTGCCGCACCAGCGTCTTGCGATAGCCCTCCGGCATCGGGTCGTTCGGCTCGATCTTCTCTTCCGCGTCGATCCGTTTCTGGAAGGCGTCGAGAAAGGCGTCGTCCTCGTGGGTCGTGCCATCGGCACCGATCAGGCCCTGCGAATACATGGCGATCCGATTCCCTAGTTTGTTTCCTCCAAACTTGGAATTATAATATGTTACGAACTTAAAAAGTTCAACCGAAAAATTGTAACACATCAGCGAGAGGATCGGCGTCGTCATGAGCGGTGAGGGGACATTCGGACTGGAAGAGGGGCAGGCGCTTCTGGGCGAGGTATTTGCGCCCTGGGTGCAGGATCTGGGCCTTGAGATCGTTTCGATCGAGACGGCGGGCGCCGGCTTCCGGATGCCGGGCGGCGAGCGCTTCGTGCGCGCCGGCGGGGCCGGTGGCGGCGTTATCTGCGGCCAGGCGGTCTCGGCGGCGGCGGATACCGCCTCGGTCGTCGCGTTGTCGGTTCTGAACGGCCGGTTCCGGGCCTGCACGACGGTGGACCTCACCACGCACTTCATGCGCCCGCTGCCGGATGGCGCGGTGGATCTCAGGGTCGAGGCCCTGTCGAACGGCCGCCGGATGGCCGTGACGCGGGTGGAGTTCCGTTCAGCGGGCTCGCAGAAGGTCGCGGCGAGCGCGACCTGCGCGTTCGTTTATTTGGAAGAATGAGGGGGCGGTCTGCGCCGATCAGCGTGGACTCGGCGATTCGCTCGCAAAACCCGATGGCCGTTTTTTGATGACGATGCGAAGGTGCTGATAGCAAACACATCCATTCTGATGTCATTGCCGGGACAAGTCCGGGGGATGACCTCCGAGTGGGTGGCGAGCCTAAAAATAAGAAACCCCCGTCCCGGCTGAACCGGACAGGAGTGGAACCCGCCCGGGCATGACGACTGAAGAGAGCGATAGGTTTGGGCCAAGTCCTGATCGTTTCGTCAGCCTACCCGCAACCCCCCGTCGCAAACCGCGCCTCAAGCGACGCATCGGCAGGGGCAAGGCGCACCCCCGTCGCCGCCTCGCAGCGGTCAAGAAAACGCTCGCTTGGTGGTAGCAGTCGCGCGTAAAGCCCCTTGACCAGCGACCGCGCCGCCTCGCCAGGCCAGTCGTCGGGGCGCAGGGCGGGCGGCAGGTCGCGGTCGCGCAGCACGATCCGCCGCCAGTCGTGCACGAGCAGCGTGCGGGCCGCGAAGGCATCGAGCGGCGACAGCATCGCGCCGCCCTCAAGGGCGGCATCAAGCGGCGCGAAGGACCGGGTCAGCGCGCTGTAGGCCGCGGCGACGTCCGGGCTCGAAAGCTGCGCGCGCACCCAGCCGGGGATCCGTCCGTCCACCGATTTAAGCAGCAGGACATCGGACAACGCAGGCGTCGCCCCCGGCTCGGGCGCTGGGCCGGGGCGGACATAGATCCCGGCGCCGAGAGGCACGAAGCCGGAAAGCGCCTCGGCATGACCATCCCCGTCCGGCGTCACCGCGACGGTCAGGTCGCCGTTCCAGTCCGGCGGGCCGGAGGCATAGAAGCGGCGGCCGGCCTCGGCGAAGGTGGCGGCGCTGTCGGGCGCAAGGCTGTAATAACTTTTCCGGCCGTCGCGATGGCGGACCACCCAGCCGTCCTTGGCAAGCCGCGACATGGCGGCGCGTAGCGCACCGGGGGCGACGCCAAGCCGATCGGTCAGGTCCTGCAGCGCTGCCATGCCGACCCGGCCGCCGCGCGGCACGATCGCGTCGCCGAACACCGTGATGATCAGCGACCAGACCCGCAGCCGGCCGCCGGAATGGAACTGACCGGAGTGGAACTGCTCGATCAGCGAGCCGAGGGCCCGTTCGGCGGGGTTTTGCGTATCGGAGGCGGACAGGGACAGCGTCATCGCGCCATTTGCGTCCGTTATCCCCCGATTGGCAAGGGCTTCGGAAACGCTGCGCCGTTACCGGTCCATCGCGCGCACGCCGTTGACGAACAGGTCGGTGGCGAGGTCGGCATAGTCCTTGCGGCTGATCGGGCCGCCGTCACGGAACCACATATAGACCCAGTTCAGCATGCCGAACAGCGACATGGTGACGGGCTTGAGCAGCGGCCGGTCGGCGAACAGGTCGGGCTTCAGCGCCCGGATGGTATCGGCGAAGACGGTTACCAGCCGGCGCTCCAGCGACACCAGATCCTCCCGGTAGGCGGCGGGCAGGGCCTCCATCGCCGAAAGCTGCACCTTATGTTCGGCATCGGAGTCCTGATAGGCATGCAGAAGCGCCGAGACGAGGGCATGCAGGCGCTTTTCCGGGTCGGGCGCGGCGGGTACGGCGTCGATCGCGGCGATCAATTTCAGAAGATGCGTCCGGATGATGTCGTGCAGCAGCGCCTCCTTGCCGTCGTAGTAGTGATAGACCAGCGCCTTGGAGATCCCGCATTCGGCCGCGACCGCGCTCATCGACGTGGCGTGATAGCCCGACACCGCAAAGGTCCGCGCCGCGATCCGCATGATCTCGGCGCGCTTGGCGTCATGGTCCTTGGCGCGGGTTCTGGCCACGATCAGTCAGTCCTTCGGCCGGGTGTCGACGACGCGCACGGCCTTGCCCTGGCTGCGGGCGACGCCGCCGGGATCGGCGACCTGGACGGCGGCGCTGACCCCGATGACCGATTTGATCAGGTGGCCGAGCCTCTTGGCGTTCGCGGTGCGGGCCTCCTCGCCCGCCGCGCCCGGCGCCGCCTCGGTCAGGATCGTCATCTTGTCCATGCGGCCATCGCGCGACAGCGCGATCTGGAAATGCGGGCTTAAGCCCTCGACCTTCATGAGCTGTTCCTCGATCTGGGTCGGGAACACGTTGACCCCGCGCAGGATGATCATGTCGTCGCTGCGCCCGGTGATCTTCTCCATGCGCCGCATCGAGCGGGCCGTACCGGGCAGGAGCCGCGTCAGGTCGCGGGTCCGGTAGCGGATGATCGGTAGCGCCTCCTTGGTCAGTGTGGTGAAGACCAGTTCGCCCATCTCGCCGTCGGCGACCGGCTCGCCGGTCTCCGGATCGATCACTTCCGGGTAGAAGTGATCCTCCCAGACATGCAGGCCGTCCTTGGTCTCGACGCACTCATTGGCGACGCCCGGCCCCATCACCTCCGACAGGCCGTAGATGTCGACGGCATGCATGTCGAAGGCCGCCTCGACCTCGGCGCGCATCGCATTCGTCCAGGGCTCGGCGCCGAAGATGCCGACCTCGATCGGGCTCTTGGCCGGGTCGTAGCCCTGCGCCTTGTACTCGTCCAGGATCGCCAGCATGTAGGACGGCGTCACCATGATGGTGGTCGGCCGGAAATCCTCGATCAGCGTCACCTGGCGCGCCGTCATGCCACCGGAGACGGGCACGACGGTGCAGCCGAGCTTTTCGCCGCCGTAATGGGCGCCGAGCCCGCCGGTGAACAGGCCGTAGCCATAGGCGACATGGACGATGTCGCCCGGCCGCGTGCCCGAGGCGCGCATCGAGCGGGCGACCATGCTGGCCCAGGTGTCGATATCGTTCTGGGTATAGCCGACGACGGTCGGCTTGCCGGTGGTGCCGGACGAGGCGTGGATGCGGATGATCTGCTCGCGCGGCACGGCGAACAGGCCGAAGGGATAGTTGTCGCGCAGGTCGGTCTTCACCGTGAACGGGAACTTCGCAAGGTCGGCGAGCGATTTCAGGTCATCGGGATGGACGCCTGCGGCATCGAAGGACTGGCGGTAGAACGGCACGTTCTCATAGGCATGGGCGAGCGACCATTTCATCCGCTCCAGCTGCAGCGCGGCGATCTCGTCGCGCGAGGCGATCTCGATCGGGTCGAGATCGGAGCGCTTGGGCGTCAGATCCTTCATGATGTGTTTCCTTGACCTCTTGACCGTCTGTTCTTGTCGGCGCCCGTTCATTCGGGGATATGCTATTCGGGGATATGCGTGCCCTTGATCGCCCGCGACTGGCCGCGGAATTCGGCGATCAGCGTGCCGTCCTGGTTGGTGACGCGCACGTCGTAGAGGCCGGACCGGCCGAACCGCGTGACCTCTCGGGCGACCGCCGTCAGCCGGTCGCCAAGCCGGCCTGGCGCGATGAAGGTGATCGAATTGTGCTGGGCGACCGCGATCGCGTTGTAGCTGTTGCAGGCGAAGGCGAAAGCGGAATCGGCAAGCGTGAAGGTCACGCCGCCATGGCAGATGTCGTGACCGTTTGTGTGGTGCTTCTCGACCGTCATCGACAGAGTCGCCCGGCCCGGCCCGATATCGTCCTGCTCCATGCCGATCCACCGCGAGCAGTCATCGCTTGCCCACATCGCCGCGGCGCAGGCGCGCGCGAGATCCTCCGGCGTCAGGTCGCTTGCCCGCATCGCCATGCCCTGTGTCGGATCCGCGCTCATGACCTGCCGGTGAAGTTGGGCGCGCGCTTTTCGAGGAAGGCGGTAACGCCCTCCTTGTAGTCCTCCGAACGGCCGGCGCGGCGCTGCAGGTCGCGCTCCAGATCGAGCTGCTCGTCGAGGCTGTTGGTGGCGGCCGCGTGGATTGCTTCCTTGATCAGGTGATAGCCGAAGGTCGGCCCGGTCGACAGGCGCGTGGCCAGCGCCATCGCCTCCTCCATCAGCGCCTCGTCGGGACAGGCCTTCCAGATCAGGCCCCAGTCGACGGCCTGGGCGGCGGGGACGGGCTCGGCGGTAAGGGCGAGCGCCTTGGCGCGGGCCTCGCCGAGCCGCCGGGTCAGTTGCCAGGTCCCGCCGGCATCGGGGACGAGGCCGAGCTTGGCGAAAGCCTGGATGAACTTGGCGCTCTCGGCGGCGAGAACGATGTCGCAGGCAAAGGCGATATTGGCGCCGGCGCCGGCGGCGACCCCGTTGACGGCGCAGACGACCGGTTTCTTCAACGCCCTAATCTGTCGCACGAGGGGGTTGTAGAGGGTGTCCAGCGTCACGCCGAGATCGGGCGGGCCGTCCATCTTCGCCGGATCGCGGGCGCCGAGGTCCTGTCCGGCGCAGAAGCCGCGCCCGGCGCCGGTCAGAACGACGACCCGGCAGGATGGATCGTCGCCGGCGGCGGTCAGCGCGGCGCGCAGCTCGAGGTGCATCTCCTCGTTGAAGGCATTCAGCTTGTCCGGCCGGTTGAGCGTCACGATCGTGACGCCGTCATGGGTCTCCACCAGGATCGTGTCAGTCATCGCGCGCAACTCCTCCCCATTTCCTTCGGCCCATATCGTTCGGCCCATTTCCTTCGGCCCCATACCGCTCGGCCCGTTGCGTCGATCGGGCCCGTCCGCCTGCCGGACAATTCAGCATTTGATCGGCTCGGCCGACATGCTTCATTGACAGCGGTTTCATTCGCAACGAACATCGCGGTGCGACAAAGAGACTTGCATAAACCGACCGGCCGGTCAATAATACGTCGCGACGGATACGCATGGGCCGAAGCGCTGGGCCCGGTATCCGCGAAAAACCCAAGGGAGGACTCCGCAGCGCCAACGAACTTCAATTCAACCGACAGCCGGACGCGTTCGGGGAGCCACTGGATCGGCGCCCGGCCCGCCGGTGTCTTAAAGAGCGAAACCGGCGCTGCGCGACCATAACGCGTCGCGGCCGGGTTCCACGGCTTTGCGCGCCGACACACTGCTATCGGGAGGATCGCAATGAACGCGCTTACCAAATTCGCATCAATCGGCATCGCCGCCGCAACGCTTGCGGTTGCCGGACCGGCCAGCGCCGAGCCGGAATACACCCTGACGATTTCGAGCTGGGCCCCGCCGACGCACGGGCTCAACGCCATGATGTGGCCGAACTTCATCAAGCGGATCGAGGACGCCACCGACGGCCGCGTGACGGCCGAGATCAAGCTCGGCCTCGCCCCGCCGCCGGCCCAGTTCGACCTGGTCCAGGATGGCGCCGCCGATATGGGCGTGATCTTCCACGGCTATCAGCCCGGCCGCTTCGTCACCACCAAGCTGATCGAGCTGCCCGGCTACGAGGGCAACGCGGAAGCGGCGTCTGCGGCCTATTGGAAGGCGTATGAGAAATATCTCAAGGACGCCAACGAGCATCGCGGCGTCAAGCTGGTCGGCCTGCATACCCATGGCCCCGCGCAGCTTCAGTCGGAAAAGAAGGTCTCCTCGCTTGATGAGATCAAGGGCATGAAGATCCGCGTTCCCGGCGGTGTCGGCGGCGATGTCGGCGCAGCACTTGGCGCCACCGGCATCCAGGTTCCCGCCCCGAAGGTCTACGAGACGCTGGCCTCCAAGGCCGCCGACGGTGTCGTCATGCCGCTGGAAGGCCGCAAGGGCTTCAAGCTCAACGAGGTCGCGCAGAACGTCTATGAAATCCCCGGCGGCCTGTATCGCGGCTCGTTCGCCTACATCATGAACGAGGACACCTTCAACAGCCTGCCCGAGGACATCCAGAAGGCGCTCGAGGAAGAGGTGTTCGGCCTGCCGATCAGCCAGTCGACCGGCGCGATCTGGGACGAGATCGACGCGATCGGCCGCGAGCTGACGCTCAACACGCCGGACAACGCGATCAATCAGGCAAGCAAGGAAGATGTCGCCGCCTATGGTCCGATCGCCGACCAGGTGACCGCCAAGGTGATCGACGAGGCGAACGCCAAGGGCGTCGATGCCAAGGCCGCCCGCGACTATATCGCCGAAACGATGAAGTCGGGCAGCTGATCGGCGAAAGCTCCCGCCACTTCAGCTAAATGCTACACGACAGCCCGGCGGCCTTCACGTCGCCGGGCTTGCCTTAACCGGATCACCGACCCTTCCCAACGGATATGACCTGAAGTCGTTACGATGAAGCGCTCACTGGCGGAAAGACTGGTCGATTTCGGGCGCGTTGCCGCCCGGCTGCCCTCCTGGGTCGCGGCCGCTGCCCTGTTCTTCCTGATGGTCATGACGTTTTGCGACGTCGTCCTGCGCAGCGCCTTCGACAGCCCGATCGAGGCGGCGACCGAACTGACCCGGATCTGCATGGCGATCATCGTCTTCGCCTCGCTGCCGATCATTTCCGCGCGCGGCGGCCATATCGCCGTCGACCTTCTGGACAACTTCTTTCGCGGCTGGGCGGCGCGCCTGCGCAACGTCGCAGTCGACCTGCTCTGCGGGGCGATGCTGTTCTGGCCGGCCCGCCAGGCCTTCAAGCTCGCCGAGCGCGCGCGCGACTATGGCGACCTCACCGAATATCTCGGCATCCCGCAATTCTACACCGCCTATTTCATCGCGATCGCAACAGCGGTCACCGCGATCGTGCTGCTGCTGCGCGGTCTGATCGATCTGCTGGCGCCGGAATCGATGCGGATCGGTGATCCGGTCGCCGTCAGCACAACGGAAATGGACGCGGACTGACGTCATGCTCGTATCGCTGATCGGCTTCGCCGCCGTCCTCATCCTCGTCATGCTGCGCCTGCCGATCGCCTTTGCGATGGGGCTCGTCGGCATGGTCGGCTTCGCCTACGAGACGAGCTTTCGCGGCGCGATCTCGATGTCCGGCCGCCTGCTGATCGACACCGCCCAGGACTACGGCCTGTCGGTCGTGCCGATGTTCATCCTGATGGGCCTGTTCGTGAACAAGGGGGGCTTGAGCCGCGAGCTCTATCAGGTCTCCTACGCCTTTCTCGGCCATTTCCGCGGCGGCCTGGCGATGGCGACGATCGTCGCCTGCGGCGGCTTTTCGGCGATCTGCGGCTCTTCGCTGGCAACGGCGGCGACCATGTCGAAGGTGGCAATGCCGCAGATGCGCCGCTACGGCTATGCCGATTCACTGTCGACCGCCTCGATCGCCGCCGGCGGCACACTCGGCATCCTGATCCCGCCGAGCGTCATCCTGGTGATCTACGGCCTTCTGACCGAGACCAGCATCGGCAAGCTGTTCATCGCCGGCATCATCCCCGGCATGCTCGGCATCCTGTTCTATCTGGTCGCCGTGCGCTTCACCGTGTCGCGCAATCCCGATGCGGGCCCCGCCGGCGAGCGGACCGACTGGGCCGGCCGCATCGCGGCCCTGCGCGGCGTCTGGGCGGTGCTGCTGTTGTTCCTCCTGGTGATCGGCGGCCTCTACGGCGCGCTCAATTTCTGGCCGATCCACCTGACCTTCTCGCCGACCGAGGCCGCCGGCATGGGCGCGATGGGCGCCTTCCTGATCGCGCTCGCCCGGGGCGGGCTGAAATTCGCCGACATCAAGCAGGTGCTGATCGAAACGTCGCTGACGACGGCGAGCCTGTTCAGCGTGCTGATCGGCGCGTGGATCTTCTCCAATTTCGTCAATATCGCCGGCCTGCCCGAGGCCCTGCTGGCGCTCGTCGATCAGGCCGGTGTCAGCCCGATCGTCGTGCTTTTGCTGATCCTTCTGATCTATGTCGCGCTCGGCTGCATCTTCGAAAGCCTGTCGATGTTGCTGCTGACGGTGCCGATCTTCTTCCCGCTGGTGGTCAGCCTGGGCTTCGACCCGGTCTGGTTCGGCATCATCGTCGTCGTGGTCACCGAGATCAGCCTGATCACGCCGCCGGTCGGCCTGAATGTCTTCGTCCTGAAGGGCGTCGTCCAGGACGTCTCGACGGGGACGATCTTCCGCGGCGTGACGCCGTTCTGGCTCGTCGACCTCGTTCGGCTGGCGCTGCTCGTCTTCGTGCCCTGGCTGGTCCTCGTCCTGCCCAACAGCATGTAGCGGGGACGGCGATGGCGCATGAGAGCCCCGACAGGACACTGGCGAGCCGGTTCGATCCGCGCGACCTCGATCCCGCCTTCGCGCAGGACCCCTATCCGACCTATCGGGCGCTGCTCGAATACGCGCCCGTCAAGCAGTTCGACGACGGCTCGGTGTTCCTGTCGCGCTACGACGACCTGGTGACGGTCTACCGGGATACGAAGCGGTTCTCGTCGGACAAGAAGATCCCATTCCGGCCGAAATACGGCGATACGCCGCTCTATGTGCATCACACCACCAGCCTCGTCTTCAACGATCCGCCGCTGCACACCCGCGTCCGCTCGATCATCGTCAGCGCGCTGACGCCGAAGGCGATCGCCCAGATGGAACCCGGCCTGATCAACCTGGTCGACGGTCTGATCGATAAGATGGCGGAGAAGGGCGAGGTCGACCTGATCGAGGATTTCGCCTCCGCCATTCCCATCGAGATCATCGGCAACCTGCTCGGCGTGCCGCATGCCGACCGCGGTCCCTTGCGCGGCTGGTCGCTGGCGATCCTCGGCGCGCTGGAGCCGGTGTTGACGGACGAACAGCTCGACATCGGCAACCGCGCGGTCGCGGATTTCTCGGCCTATCTCGATGACCTGATCGCCGATCGGCGCAGGAATCCGGGCGATCCGGCAACCGACGTGCTGACGCGACTGCTTCAGGGCGATCGCGGCGAGCACCTGACCCATGTCGAACTCGTCCAGAACTGCATCTTCCTGCTCAATGCCGGCCATGAGACGACCACCAACCTGATAGGCAACGGGCTAAACCTGCTCTGCGATTGGCCGGACGAGCGTCAGCGCCTGCTCGATGACCCGGGCCTGATCAAGCCGGCGATCGAGGAGTTCCTGCGCTTTGAGAGTTCCAACCAGCTCGGCAACCGGCTGACGACGGAGGAGGTCGAGATCGGCGGGGTTACGATCGCGCCCGATACCGACATCACCCTGTGCATCGGCGCGGCGAACCGGGATCCCGACCAGTTTCCCGATCCCGACCGGCTCGACCTGAGCCGGACGCCGAACAAGCACCTCGCCTTCGGCTGGGGGCCGCATCTGTGTGCAGGCCTGTCGCTTGCCCGGCTCGAGGGCCGCATCGCGATCGGCCGGTTCCTGAAGCGCTTCCCGGATTTCGAGATCGGCGAGAACCCGGTGCGCGGCGGCCGCGTGCGGTTCCGGGGGTTCGCGACACTGCCGGCGCGGCTCGGGTGAGCGGGTGCGGCGGGACGGATGGAGCGGGATGGATGTTTGTCGATGCCGGCATCGCTCTTCGGTGTCATACCGGGACAAGCCTACTATTGTCCGGTTCAGCGGAGACGGGGCTCCTTGATTTCAGCCCGGCCACCCACTCGGCTGTCATGCCCGGACTTGTTCCGGGCATCCATGAACACCGCCGTTAAGAATGGACGCAAGCGACTGTGTTCATGGATTGCCGGGACAAGCCCGGCAATGACACTCAGAGGGAATGGCAGACGATACCGGACACCGCTTCCGTTGAGGAAATCAGAGTTGATGACGTCCGGGTTGATGGTTGGGAGAGGCCATATCCAGCGACCGTCGTTTGCCGAAAATATCATGTCCTGCATACGGTTTATCGACACCACCGAGATTGAACCGGACAGCAGTGGAATAAGCCCGGTAGTGACGGTCGAGCAAATGGACCCGCCGGCGACAGCCGGTCCCGCGCAACCCTGATGGTGCCTGGCGATCAGGCAAACACGTGAAACGGCTCCCCACCGGGGACGGACCAACCAAAAGGAGATCGAGCCCGTGGGCATCATGCGATTGGAGAGTTTCGCTGCCGGCGCCTGGGTCGCGCCGGTTGATCCGCGGCCGATCCTGAGCGCGGTTAGCGGCGAGGTGATCGCCGAGGCCGGTTCCGGCGCCGTCGATTTCGCGGCGATGGCCGATTTTGCCCGCTCCGTCGGCGGCCCGGCGCTGCGCGCGATGACCTTCCACGAGCGCGCCCATCGCCTGAAGAGCCTCGCGCAATATCTGAACGAGCGCCGCGAGACCCTCTACACCCTGTCCTATCAGACCGGCGCGACCAAGCCCGATTCGATGATCGACATCGATGGCGGCATCGCAACGCTGTTCGTCTATTCCTCCAAGGGCCGCCGCGAGATGCCGGACGGCCATGTCTATGTCGATGGTGGTATCGAGCCGCTGTCGCGCTCCGGCCAGTTCCTCGGCCAGCATATCTGCACGCCGCTTCAGGGCGTCGCCGTCCATATCAACGCCTTCAACTTCCCCGTCTGGGGCATGCTGGAGAAACTCGCGCCAACGCTGCTCGCAGGCGTCCCGGCGATCATCAAGCCGGCGACCGCGACATCCTATCTGACGGAGGCCTGCTTCCGGCTGATGATCGACAGCGGGATTGTCCCCGACGGCGCGATCCAGCTCGTCGCCGGCGGCACCGGCGACCTGCTCGACCATCTCGGCGGCCAGGACGTGGTCAGCTTCACCGGCTCAGCCGACACCGCGACGATGCTGCGGTCGAAATCCAATCTCGTCGAGAACGCCGTACGTTTCGTCGCCGAGCAGGACAGCCTCAACGCGACCATCCTCGGGCCCGATGCCGCGCCGGGGACACCGGAATTCGACGCCTTCGTCCGCGAGGTGGTCAAGGAGATGACCGTCAAGGCGGGCCAGAAATGCACCGCCATCCGCCGCATCATCGTGCCAGATGACCGGCAGGGCGCCGTGATCGAGGCCCTCTCGGAGAAGCTGTCGAAGACGGTTATCGGCGACCCGACACTTGAGACGACGCGAATGGGGGCGCTGGCAAGCCGCGATCAGCGGGAGGACGTTCTGGAGAAGGCTGCCCTGATCGGCAGCGAATGCGACCGGGTGTTCGGCGATCCGGACAGGCTCGATGTCGACGGCGCCGATCCGGACAAGGGCGCCTTCGTGCCGCCGATGCTGTTCCGCTGCGCCGACCCGGACGCGGCGTCCATCGTCCATTCGGTCGAGGCCTTCGGCCCGGTCTCCACGGTGATGGGCTACCGCGATCTCGATCACGCCGTCGCGCTGGCAAACCGGGGGCAGGGCAGCCTCGTTGCCTCCGTCTTCACGCACGATCCGGCGGTCGCCCGCGAAGTTGCGCTCGGCGCCGGCGCGTATCACGGCCGGCTCTACTTCGCCAATCGCGATACCGGCAAGGAGGCGACCGGCCACGGCTCGCCGCTGCCGCATATGGTCCATGGCGGCCCCGGCCGGGCCGGCGGCGGCGAGGAGATGGGCGGTGTGCGCGGCGTCCTGCACTACATGCAGCGCACCGCCATCCAGGGCTCGCCGGAGATCCTCACCGCGATCACCGGATCCTGGGTGCCCGGCGCGCCGGAGATCGAGGCCAGGGTCCATCCCTTCCGCACCAGATTCGACGATCTCCAGATCGGCGAAACGATTCACACGGATGCCCGCGAGGTGACGCTTGCCGATATCGAGCATTTCGCAGACTTCACGGGCGATACGTTCTACGCCCATATGGACGAGGAAGCGGCGGCCGCCAATCCGTTCTTCCCCGGCCGCGTCGCCCATGGTTACCTGCTGCTGAGCTTCGCGGCCGGCCTGTTCGTCGATCCCGATCCCGGCCCGGTGCTCGCCAATTACGGCCTCGACAACCTGCGCTTCCAGAAGCCGGTGAGCCCCGGTGACACGATCCGCGTGCGCCTGACGGTGAAGGAGAAGACCCGCCGTAACGCTCAATACGGCGAGGTGCGCTGGGACGTCGCGCTGATCAATCAAAATCGTGAACAGGTCGCGAGCTACGAATTGCTGACCATGAACGAATGATCGCGTAGCCTCCGCCCGGCACTCGTTCAGAGAAGCATTCGTTCAGCGGAGCAAGCGCCCGATGCGCCTGACCAGACGCGGAGTTGTCGCGGGCCTGTGCGGCTCGGTATTGACCCATATCGCCCCGGCAACGGCCCAGACGATCCTCGATTACACGACCCCGATCCCGGTCAATCTGCGCGGGCTCAATCTGCGCAAAGATGCAACGGCCGGCGCTTCCCTGTCGCGCGTCCTGCCGGTGGGGCCGGCGATCGTCCATGTCTGGGCGACCTGGTGCGCGCCCTGCCGCGCCGAAATGCCGGAGATCGCCCGCTTCGCCGGTGATCTTAACCGCGCCGGGCTCGGTGACAGGCTTGTCCTGATCTCCATCGATGCCGGCGATTACGTGGTCATCGACCGCTTTCTCCATGACGATCTCGGTCTCGTTTCGCTGTCGAGCTATCAGGACCCGACCGGGCGGACAGGCGATGTCTTCCGCCTGCGCGGCTTCCCGAGCACCATCCTGCTCAACGGCGATCGCCGCATGGTGAGCGGTTATCAGGGCAAGATCGACTGGAACGGGCCGGCGATCCGGGCGGAATTTGCCAGCCATCTCGGCACGACCCTCTGACGTCGGGACCGGGCCGGTTCGAACGGTCAACCGTTGTCCTGGGCGATATCGGCCTGTATTGGATGAAGCCCGCGCCCGCAGACCCGACCCTGAAAAACCCGGAGCCTCCCTTGGCCGTCAGAAAACTCCTCGTCGCCAACCGGTCCGAAATCGCCATCCGCGTGTTTCGCGCCGCAAATGAACTGGGCATCAGAACCGTCGCGATCTGGGCCGAGGAAGACAAATACGCGCTGCACCGCTTCAAGGCCGACGAGTCCTATCAGGTCGGACGCGGACCTCATCTCGACCGCGATCTTGGACCGATCGAGAGCTATCTTTCGATCGACGAGGTGATCCGCGTCGCCCGGCAGTCGGGTGCCGATGCCATCCACCCCGGCTATGGCCTCCTGTCCGAAAGCCCGGAATTCGCCGAGGCCTGCGCCGAGCACGGCATCACCTTCATCGGCCCGACGCCTAAGACCATGCGCCGGCTCGGCAACAAGGTCGCCGCCCGCAACCTGGCCATCGAGGTCGGCGTGCCGGTGGTGCCGGCGACGGAACCACTGCCCGACGACATGGAGGCGGTCGCTGCGATGGCCGCCGGGATCGGCTTTCCGGTGATGCTGAAGGCCTCCTGGGGCGGCGGCGGGCGCGGCATGCGGGCGATCCGCTCCGCCGACGATCTTGCCCGCGAGGTGACGGAGGCAAAACGCGAGGCCAAGGCCGCCTTCGGCAAGGACGAAGTCTATCTGGAAAAGCTCGTCGAGCGCGCCCGCCATGTCGAGGTGCAGATCCTCGGCGATACCCACGGCACCGTCGTCGACCTGTTCGAGCGCGATTGCTCCATCCAGCGCCGCAACCAGAAGGTCGTCGAGCGCGCGCCGGCACCTTATCTCGACGAAGCGCAACGCGCCGAATTGTGCGGCTACGCCCGGAAAATCGCCGAGGCGACCGACTATGTCGGGGCCGGCACGGTCGAGTTCCTGATGGATGCCGATACCGGCGCCTTCTATTTCATCGAGGTCAATCCGCGCATCCAGGTCGAGCACACGGTGACCGAGGAGGTGACCGGCGTCGATATCGTCAAGGCGCAGATCCATATCCTCGAGGGCGCCGCGATCGGCACGCCGGCATCGGGCGTTCCCGCCCAGGCCGATATCCGCCTCAACGGCCATGCCCTGCAATGCCGCATCACCACCGAGGACCCCGAGCAGAACTTCATTCCCGACTACGGCCGCATCACCGCCTATCGCGGCGCGACCGGCTTCGGCATCCGGCTCGACGGCGGTACCGCCTATTCCGGCGCGGTGATCACCCGCTATTACGATCCGCTGCTTGAAAAGGTCACCGCCTGGGCGCCGACGCCGGAGGAAGCCTGCAGGCGGATGGACCGGGCGCTGCGCGAATTCCGCATTCGCGGCGTCGCCACCAACCTGACCTTCCTCGAGGCGATCATCGCCCACCCGAAATTCCGCGACGCCTCCTATACGACCCGTTTCATCGACGAGACGCCCGAACTGTTCTTCGAGGTGAAGCGCCAGGACCGGGCGACCAAGCTGCTCAACTATCTGGCCGACGTGTCGGTCAACGGCCACCCCGAGACGCGCGCCCGGCCGCGCCCGGCAGCCGATGCCGCTGCACCGGAACTACCCTATGTCGACGCGCCGGTGCCCGACGGGACGAAGCAGGTCTTCGATGACCTGGGACCGGCGGGCTTTGCCGGATGGATGCGCGATCAGGACCGGATCCTCCTGACCGACACGACCATGCGCGATGGCCACCAGTCGCTGCTGGCGACCCGCATGCGCACCTTCGACATCGCCCGCATTTCCGGCGTCTATGCCCGCGCGCTGCCGCAACTGCTGTCGCTGGAATGCTGGGGCGGAGCGACCTTCGACGTCGCGATGCGGTTCCTGACCGAGAACCCGTGGGAACGGCTCGCCCTTGTCCGCGAGGGCGCGCCGAACCTGCTCCTCCAGATGCTGCTGCGCGGGGCGAACGGCGTCGGCTACACCAACTATCCCGACAATGTCGTGCGCCATTTCGTCAAACAGGCGGCGGACGGTGGCATCGACCTGTTCCGCGTCTTCGACTGCCTGAACTGGGTCGAGAACATGCGGGTCTCGATGGACGCGGTCTGCGAGGCGGGCCGGCTTTGCGAGGCGGCGATCTGCTATACCGGCGACATCGGTGATCCCGACCGGGCGAAATACGGCCTCAACTACTATGTCGGGCTCGCACAGGAGCTCGAACGGGCCGGCGCCCACATCATCGCCATCAAGGACATGGCCGGTCTGTTGAAACCCGGCGCGGCGCGCGTGCTGTTCAAGGCGCTGCGCGAGGCGACCGACCTGCCGATCCACTTCCACACCCACGACACGTCCGGGATTTCGGCTGCGACCGTGCTGGCGGCCGTCGAGAGCGGTGTCGACGCCGTCGATGCGGCGATGGACGCGCTGTCGGGCAACACCTCGCAGCCCTGCCTCGGCTCGATCGTCGAGGCGCTGTCCGGGTCCGAGCGCGATCCGGGTCTCGACATGGACTGGGTGCGCCGGATCTCGTTCTACTGGGAGGCGGTGCGCACGCAATATGCCGCCTTCGAGAGCGATCTGAAGGGGCCGGCCTCCGAGGTCTATCTGCACGAGATGCCGGGCGGTCAGTTCACCAATCTTAAGGAACAGGCCCGCTCGCTGGGGCTCGAGACCCGCTGGCACGAGGTCGCCCGCGCCTATCACGACGTCAACCGGATGTTCGGCGACATCGTCAAGGTCACCCCGTCCTCCAAGGTCGTTGGCGACATGGCGCTGATGATGGTGAGCCAGGACTTAAGCGTCGCCGATGTCGAGGACCCCGACAAGGACATCGCCTTTCCGGACTCCGTCGTCGCGATGCTGCATGGCGATCTCGGCCAGCCCCCCGGCGGCTGGCCCGCCACGCTGCAGGCCAAGGTACTGAAGGGCGAGGCGCCGATCACGGCCCGGCCCGGCTCGCTGCTCGCCGATGCCGATCTCGATGCCGACCGCGCCGGCCTGTCGGAGACGCTTGGCCGGGACGCCACCGAGTTCGAGTTCGCCTCTTGGCTGATGTATCCCAAGGTCTTCAGCGATTTCGTCCAGGCCCAGGAGACCTACGGCCCGGTCAGCGTGCTGCCGACACCGGTCTATTTCTACGGCATGGAGCCGGAAGACGAGATCTTCGTCGATATCGAGCGCGGCAAGACCCTGGTGATCCGCTGCCTGGCCAAGGGCGAGGCGGACGAGAAGGGCATGGTCACGGTGTTCTTCGAGTTGAACGGCCAGCCGCGCCGCGTCAAGGTGCCCGACCGGGCGCATGGCGCCGCGGGTGCGGCGGTGCGGCGCAAGGCCGAGCCGGGCAACGATGCCCATGTCGGCGCGCCGATGCCGGGCGTCGTCTCCGGCGTCGCGGTGAGCGCCGGGCAGGCGGTGACGGCCGGCGATGTGCTGTTGTCGATCGAGGCGATGAAGATGGAAACCGCGCTGCACGCCGAGCGTGACGGCACAGTCGAGGAGGTGCTGGTCGGCGCCGGCGACCAGATCGACGCCAAGGACCTGCTGATCGTCCTTTCGGACGCATAGCGTCCGGCAAGCCGCCTCACGTTTTGCGCTGGAGGATCAGGAAGGTGATGTCGTCGGACTGGTCACCGCCGGCCTCGAAGCGGTGGATCGCCTCGACCATTGCCTGCGTCGCGGCTTTCGGCGGCATCGCGGCGCTTTCGGTCATTTCCTCGATGAAGCGCGTTTCGCCATAGGCTTCTCCATCCGGATTGAAGGCCTCTGTCACGCCGTCGGTATAGAGCACCAGGCGCTCGCCCGGTTCAAGCTCGAAGCCGACATCGGTGAAGTCGATATCCTCCATCACGCCGATGCCCATGTCCTCGCTCTGCGGCAGGGCCTTGACGGAGCCGTCCGCAGCCACCACGAAGGGCGGATTGTGGCCCGCATTGACGCAGCGGATATGGCCGCTATCGGGATCGAAGATGCCAAAGAACAGCGTCACGAACATCAATTGCTCGTTGTCGCTGCTGAGAAGGTCGTTGAGCTGCCTGACGCAGCGGGCCGGATCGGCCTCGAACAGGGCGATCGTCTTCAAGAGCGTCCGGCAGATCGCCATGAAGAACGCCGCCGGCACGCCCTTGCCGGAGACGTCGGCGATCACCACGGCGATCCGGCCGCCACCGCAGTCGAAGAAATCATAGAAGTCGCCACCGACTTGGCGGGCGGCTTCCATCTGCCCGTAGATGGCGTAGCGCGCCTCGTCGGGAAAATCGACCGGCAGGACGGAATGCTGGAGATCGCGGGCGATCGACAGTTCCTGCTGCAGGCTTGCCAGTTCGGTCTCGCGCACCAGCGCCTCGCGCAGCCGGTTGACCAGTTCCGACAGCCGCCGGTGCTGCTCGACCACGCGGCCGGACATCTGTTGCAGGACGGCGGCCAGGGGGCCGAGCTGATCGTCGTCGCGGATGAGCTGCCCGACGGACGTGCCGGCACCAGGCGTCTCGGCTCCTGACGTGTCGGGCCCGTCCTCGCCCGGCTTTTCGTCCGTGCCCGCCTGATCGGAGGTGTTCTGACCCGACGCGGCGGCGACGATGCGGCGCAGGTCGGACAGGACTTCCTCGCGGGCGCCGGCCTCCAGCGTTCCGGCAAGCGTCTCCATCTGCCGCCGGATGAACCGTTCCTGCCGGCGCCGTTGCAATTCGCGTTGCCGGCGCGCGTCGTTGAGGGCGATCAGGGTTCGGCGCAGGCCGCCGACCGCCTCGGCGATCATGCCGATCTCGTCTTCCGACTGCTTGGTGAGCTTGGCCGCGGTGTCACCGCGCGACAGGGCGCCCAGCACGCCGACGGCCTGGTTCAGCGGGCGAAAGGCCGCGCGCAGGTAGAAGTTCAGTCCGGTCAGGATCGCGATCAGCGCCACGGCCATCGCCACGACCGTCCAGACGGTCAGCCGGTCGAGCGCGGCGAGGCTTTCGGTGGCATCCTGCGCGGTGACGAGGAGACCGGCGGAACCGGCGGCGAGATCGGCAAGCGGCACCGAGGTGACGGAATAGATCCGCCCGTCCTGACGGATTTCGGTTACCGTGGCGCGGCGCTGCGGCAGGATCAGTCCGAGCGGAGCCCAGAGCTCCGGACGCGGCCCCTCGATCAGCCGGCCGCGCGTGTTGAACAGCACGGTTTCGGCCTGCAGCGCCTGCGAAAACGCATCGAGCGACCGCGAGACCGGCGCGGCGACCGCCAGCACCAGCGGTTCACCGGCGGAGGCCTGATAGGGACGCGCCACGATGACGCGGAACCGGTCGGAGGAGACCTGCCGGATGCCGCCCAGCCGTGCCCCCGCCGAGACCGCGCGGATCGTGCCGAGATCGAGCAGGCGTGTCGGTTCGGCGATGTCGGAGCCCGCGAACAGCATCCGACCGTCGGGTTCGAGGATCTGCACGTCGCTTAAGGACCCCGCGGCGATCAGAGGCGTTGCGAGGCCTGCGCCGAGCGTTTCTATCCGCGAGACGTCGCCGGAGCCGTCCGCCGCGGTGTCGTTCGCGCCGATCGCCTCGGCAAGGTCGCTGTCGGCGGCGATCTCGTCAGCCACCGCCTCCAGCGCGTTGGTGGTCTGACCGAGGGTCTCCTGCCACAGCGCCTCGGTGCCGTTGATCGCGATCTCGGCGAACGGCTCCTCGGCCAGCCGTTCGCGTTGCAGGCCGACAAGGATCAGCCCGCCGAAGGTGATGACGAAGACGATCGAGACGAGCAGGATGATCCGGCTGCGCAGCAACATCGCTTACCTCGGACCCGGTTGCCGGCCAGGTGTCTTGCGCCCGGGCAGGTCGAGAAGCGACAGGAGCACGGCAAGGCCGGCTGGGACCGCCAGCGGCGGCAGGGCGAGGCTGCCCGACAGTCCGGCTGCGGCAGCCCCGAGCCCGAGGCCGGTGGCGATCGAGATCAGCATTGCCGGCAGCCGTTTCCGGGCCCGATGCACGAAGGCGTGACGGACAAACCCGGCGGCGCCGACGCCAAGCAGGGCGCATCCGGCCGCCATCGCCCCATAGACCCCGATCGGCTGGCCGGCTTCCGGCGCAAGCGACAGCACCGCAAGGCCGGCAAGGATCAGCAAGGCGGCGAGCGGCTGCCACATCGCCGGCGACAGCACGGCGGCCAACCCGATAACGCCGATAAGCGCGCCGCCGGCGAAATACGCGTCGTAGCCGATCCCGGCCGGCAGCAGCACCAGCGCGGTGGCACCCACCGCGACGCCCGCCCCGGCGGCCCGTCCGCTTAGGTCGCCGATCTGCAGACGCCGCCCAGAATCCGGCACAATATCCGGCGACAGGGCCGGCCAGCGGATCGACAGCGTCAGGAAGGCCAGCGCCATCAGCGCAACGCCCGTCGACAGGAATGTCATGCGCCGGCCGATCGCTTCGCCCAGGAGGCCGCCGAGCAGCGGCCCGGCGATCAGAACGGCGATGACCAGCATCGCGGCGACTGAGTGATCGCGCAGAACGGTGCCGCGGCCGGTGGTCATCGCCGCCACGGCAAGCCCGAGCCCCAGGCCGGAAACCGCCCGCGACAGGAGGAAGTGATCATAGTCGCGGATGACATAGACCGACGCGCAGGCCGCCCCGGTCGCCAGCAGGCCGGCAAAGGCGGCGAGCGGCCGGATGTTCGGTGCAAGCGTCCGGGCGAGCGCGAAGACGGTAACCGCTATGGCGAGCTCGACGACCCAGGGAAGGCTCGGCCACCAGGCCGGCGACGCCCAGGCCCATTGCCGGTCGATGGCGAAATTGGCGACGAAGGGCCCGATGGTCCAGTAGACCCCGAGAATGACGACGCTCAGCCAGACGGCGAACAGCCTGTGCGCGGCTGCGCTCCGTGGTGCATCGTCGTCCTCGATGATGTGCCGTTCAGCCGACAGCGGTTTCAGGATCGGTTCGAGCCTGGCCGACAGGCTGCCGTCGAAATCGATCGCCCGGACGGTCGCCACTTCGTCTTCCAGGCCCCGGACCGCCGTTTCGAGCGGTGCCAGCTGACGCTCGAAGCCGCGCATCGCGTCCGCGACGACACCGCTGCCGGTAACGGTGGCGCGCGAGGGATAGCTCCCGTCGATCACCGCGCGCATCGATGCCCGCAGCCGCTCCCGGCCCGCCGAGATCGATCCGCTGAGGACCAGATAGGTGAGGCACCCGCCGAGAAACCCGAACAGCAGGGCAGCCCCGGCCAAGACGGCGCGCAGGTGGAAGACGACCGCACCGAAGAAGGGCGGTGCCGGCGCGACGACGATCGTCGCCAATGTTGCGCCATCCAGAACCACCGGAAATGACGCCCCCTGGACATCCCGCCTGGTCGACCAGAGCGTCTCGCCGTCCGGCGCGGCAAGCGCCAGGGCGTCGATCGTCGGCACGCCCGCCACGATGGTGTCGAAATAGGCGTCGACCCCGTACAGGTCTTCAAGCGGGATGCCGTAGCCCAGCCCCTTGCCGATCAGGTCGGCGACGGCCTGGCCGACGGCGTCCGTGCCGGCGCGGATGGCGGTGGAGAGTTCCGGGATCGCCCGTTCCTCGGCCTCCCGCAGCATCAGGCTGCCGCCGATGCCGATCACGATCGCCATCACCACGCCCATGCACGCGGCGATCACGAGGTCGCGCCGCTTGTCAGGCCGGCGCATCGGCGTCCTCGCTCTCGTCAAGGGCGCGGACCTGGCCGGTCGCCGCCTCGACCCGCTCCACCCGCGCCTCGATCGCCACGGTCATCGCGAGCCCTGTCTTCTCTAGTACATTCTTCTCGAGGGCGTTCCTTTCATGGGCGCCCGGCGGGGCTCCCGCTCCATCAAGCCGGCGGGTGACCGCGTGCAGATCCGCCGTCGCGCGCGAAAAGGCCAAAAGCGCGAACAGTACGGTGATCAGCACGGCCGGCAGGGCAAGCGCGCCGAGGCGCGGCAGGATCGTCTCCAGCGGGCGCCCCGAGGGCATGACATGGGCATCGCCGGACAGCTGCACCGCCACCTGTCCGACCGGCTCGCTGAAATCGTTGCGGATCTCGTCGCCGAAGACGATGACGTCCGACTGGTCCAGTTGCCAGCGCCGGCTGTGATCGCGCAGGCGGATCGCCTCGAGCCAGTCGTCGATCACCGGCTCGCCGATGCTGCCCCGATCCGTGTTGTAGACAGACACGCCGGCGGGATCGAAGATCTCGACGGCGAGGATGTTGCGGTCGCCGATGCGGGCGCGTTCGACGAGGTCCTGGGCGATGCGCAACTCGTCGAGTTCCAGGCCAAGGCCGACACCGGCCTCGACCGATTCGCGAAGCTGCGTCAGGACGAAGTCGATATTGGTCTCGACCACCCGCACCCGAAGGCGATCGATCGTCTCCGCGATCAGCAGCGTGGACAGGCCAAGCCCGGCGACGGTGATCAGCGCGAGGACCGCGATGGTTCGGGATACAGGCGACATGGCAGTCGTTCGGTCGTCCTCTGAAACGCGAATCCGGTGACGGTCGGGTGATCCCGTAACGGGTATCATGAAAACCGAAGGCCGTCCCAGTTAAGCCCGGCGTCGGCCCAAAATCCGCCATATCGGAGCCATCTTCCCGCCTGGATCGCTGGCGTCCGGGCCCGGCACGGCTTATGACATAGCGCATGGTCAGTATCCGCGATTCGCTGAAAAACCCGCCCGAGCTTCCGCACGGGGACAGTGATTTTGTGATCCGGCGATGCTGAAGCTCGCGTTCAGGACCCTGCCGCTGTTCGCCGTCATCGTCGGCTTCGCCATGGCGCTCGGCGCCTACATGAACTATTCCGGCGTCCGCGGCGCCTATCTCGACCTGATCGATTCCCGCATGGAGATGGTCCTCGACGATCTTCAGGCAAACGTCTATTCCGCCGTGTCGCTTGGCATTCCGCCGGCCGAGCAGGTGACCCTGCCGGCGTTTCTGAACCGGCTCGCCGAAGCTGATCCGCTGATCGAGGCGATCGACGTGGCCGGCACCGACGGCGTCATCCTGTTCAGCAGCGATCCGGCGCGGCGCGGCACGCGGGAGCCGGAGGAAAGCGGTTTCGAGATCTCCCGGACCGTGACCAACGATTTCGGCGCCCCGGTGGCCGCGCTGCACGTCCACTACGATTCGCGCAAGCCGACCGCGAGCATCGACCGCTTCGGCCGGGCGGTGCTGGCCGACGCGCTGCCGGCCGGCCTGTTTGCCGTTCTCGTCGGCTGCCTGGCCGCCTTTCTCGTCCTCAGGCGCCTGCACGGCCGGGCGATCCAGGCCGTCGAGCACGCGCAGGCCGACATGATCGACGCCGCCGACCGGGCGATCGACGAACTGGACGGCGATCGGGACGGCGCTGCACCGCCCTCCAGGGCGACATAACGGCAGGCGGGCAATGAACAGTATCCGGTTTCATCTTTCCTTCGCCCTGGTCGTGGTGCTGGTCGCCGTCCTGGCCTTCGTCTCCTTCCGCACCGCCGACCGCGCCGAGGGTCTGATCGTTCCGGAAATCGGCCAGAAGGCGGAGACGGCCGCCCGATCGGTCGCAAGCCTCGTCGAGCGTGGGCTCGCCGTCGGCATCCCGCTCGATGAACTGGTGGGACTCGACACCTACCTGTCCGGCGTCGTCGAAAAGAATGTCGGCCTGTCGCGGATCGCGATCCTCGGCCCGGAGGGCAAAACGCTCTATGCGGCCGGCACCGGGACATCGCTTGAGGGCGCGCGGGTCCCGATCACGGTCACAGACGATGCGGGTCCATCGGCCCAGGTCGTCATCGACCTCGATCCGGCCTATGCGAGCAGCGTCGTCTACAGGCTCTGGATCGACCTGGCGATCGTCATGGTGGTCACTGCGCTGGTCGCGCTGGAACTGGTCTATATCAGCTTCGGTGTCGGCGTTTACGGCGCGATCGAGGGCATGGAACTGCGCCTGCAATCGCTCAGGCGCGGCGATCTGAGCGCCCACCAGCCGGTCGAGGCTGCAAGCGTCTTCGGCCGGCTGGCCGGCCGGTTCGATGCCCGGCTGAGCGCGCTGACGGAGCGGTTCCGATCGGCGCTCTCGGCGGCACGCCGGCGCGGCGACGCGGTGGTAGAAGCAGCGCTCGGTACGCTGCGCAAGCAATACAGGCTCGGGGAACTGTTCGGCGCCTCGCCCGTCACCGTGGTCGCCGTGCGCGCGCCGCTGTTCGTCTTCATGCTGGCGGAGGAACTGACCCGGCCGTTCCTGCCGATCTACATCCAGCGGCTGTCCTCGCCGATCGCCGGCCTGTCGCCTGAGGTGGTGATCAGCCTGCCGATGGTTGTTTTCCTGGCGATCGTCGCGCTCGCCCAGCCGTTGCTCGGCACGGTGACGGAGCGCACCGGCCGCAGGCGGGCGATGATGACCGGCGCGGCGCTCGGGGCGGCCGGCTATGTCGCGACCGCCTTCGCCTTCGACCTGCTCGGCCTTACCATTGCCCGCGCCGTCACCGCCGTCGGCTTCGCCTTCGTCTTCGTCGCCGCCCAGGGCTTCGTCATCGATTCGACCAATTCGCGCCAGCGCGCCCGCGGCATGGCCGTCTTCGTCGGGGCGATCCTGGTCGCCGGCATGTGCGGTCCGCCAATCGGCGGCATCCTGGCCGACCGGCTCGGCATGTCGGCAGCCTTCATTGCCGCCGGCGTGCTGGCCGCGGCAAGCCTGATCCTGACCGCTTTGTCGCTGCCGCGCGTCGACCGCGACAAGAAGCGGGCACCGATGATCCACTGGCGCGATTTCGCCCTGACGCTTGGCACCTACCGGCTGGCGGGGCTGTTCTTCCTGTGCGCGCTGCCGGCCAAGGTGATCCTGGTCGCGGTGTGTTTCTTCCTGGTGCCGCTGCACCTGGAGGCGCTCGGCAACGATCCGGCCACGATCGGCCGGATGCTGATGATCTATCCGCTCGCTATGGTGGTCCTGGTGCCGATGTTCGCGAGCTTCGCCGACAGGGTCGAGCGGCGCGGACTGCTGGTCACATTAGGCGGATTGATCGCCGGCGCCGGCGCGTTGCTGATGACCATCGGCGCCGACAACATCTATGTCATCGCCGTGATGCTGCTCATCCTCGGCATCGGCCAGGCGATGAGCATCACGCCGCAATCGGCCCTGGTCGGCGAATACGGTGCCCCTCTCGCGGGCAAGGTCAATGAAAGCTCGCTCTACGGCATCTTCCGGCTGATCGAGCGGATCGGCAACGCGCTGGGGCCGATCATCGCCGGCGCATTGCTCGGCCTCTACGGCTTTGCGACGACGGCGATCCTGATCGGTGCTATCGTTGCGGCAGGCGCGGTCGTCTTCGGGCTGACGGTCGCGGTGCGGCGCGAGGCCGGCGGCGCGGAGATCGAGGGCAACACAGCATGAGACGCAGAGATTTCCTGATCGCCGCGGCCGGCGGCACAGCCGCCCTAATGACGGGGAAGGCGCTGACGGGGAAGGCGCTGGCCAAGGGGACCCCCGACGACCCGTTCCGGATCTACCGGATCACCTATCGCGGCCGCACGCCGGTCGAGGAGGGCTTCGACACCTATATGGCCGCCAACGGCATTTCGGTCGATTTCATCGAACGCGATGCCGCCCGCGACACCTCGAAACTGCCCGGCTTCGTTGAGGAGATCCGCGAATTGCAGCCCGACCTGGTCTATACCTGGGGCACCGGCGTCACGCTGGGCGCGGCGGGCAAGTTCGACGCCGACAACCCGGCGGACTACATCACCGACATCCCGATCGTCTTCGCGCTCGTCTCCGCGCCGGTGAAATCGGGGCTGGTGCCGAGCCGGGAAAACCCCGGCCGCAACCTGACCGGCGCCGTCCATGTCGTGCCGACGGAAACGCAGCTTCGCGCCATGGCCTCCTACCGGCCGTTCACGAAACTCGGCGTCCTCTACACGCCGACGGAGCCGAACTCGGTCGCCATCGTCGAGGAACTCGGCCGGCTGAAGGATACGCTCGGCTTCGAGCTGATCACCCGCACCTTCCGCATCGGCGACGACGGCAAGCCGACCGCCGACGGCGTCGAGGATCTGATCGGCGAGATCAAGGCGGACGGCGCCGAATGGCTCTATCTCCTGCCGGACACGTTCCTGGGCACCGTCTATGACCGCGTCGCGCCGGCAGCGCTTGCCGAGAAGCTGCCGACCTTCGGCGCCGCGGAACTCGCCGTGCGCCAGGGCGGGGCGCTGGTCGCGCTGGTCAGCCGCTACTATTCGGTCGGCCAGCTCGCCGCCTCCAAGGCGATCGCGATCCTCACCGAAAACACCGCGCCGCGCGACATTCCGATCGAGACGCTGAGCCGCTTCTCGCTGATCATCAACATGGATATCGCCAGGCAGCTTGAACTCTATCCGCCGATCGAGATGCTCAACTACGCCGAAGTCATCACCGGCTGACGCCACGGAGGAGACGGTCGTGACGGCGGAGCCAGTCGAGGCGGAACGATCTGAAATCGAATGGCGCCCGCTTTCGCCGAACGATGCGGCAGCCGTCCACGCGCTGCACATGGCGGCCGTCGCAAAGGCCGGGCGCCCGGATCTGATCCGGCCGGAAACGCGCGAATTCTTCGAAAGGATCCTGGCCGGTGGCGGCCGGATCCTCGGGCTCGACGACGACCGGGGGCTGCTCGCCTATGGCGTCCTGCAATGGGACCTGCCGCCGGAAGAGGATTTGCGGCCGCTGTTCGGACTAGCGCCAGATGCACCCTTCGCCAAGCTCGCCGGCGCCGCCGTCCGCCCGGACCATTGGGGCCACGGCCTGCAGGAATCCGTCATCGCGGCGCGACTGGACCTCGCTGGCTCCCTGGGCCTCAGCCATCTCTACGCCACCTCCGCGCCCGGCAACTGGCGCAGCTGGGCCAATCTGCTCAACCAGGGGCTGGTGATCCGCGCGCTGATCGAACAATACGGCGGTGCTCTGCGATACATCTTCTACCGTGACCTTGAGCGTCCCGATGCGGAAGGAAAGGGCGACGCGATTTGGGTCGATGTCGGTGATACGGATCGCCAGCGGCGGCTGATCGCGGCGGGAGCGTTTGGCTGCGCCTGGCGCCGATCCGGCGAGCGCAGCTTCGACATTCTCTATTCGCAAGGGCAGGGGCGCTCTGGTGACTGAAGCCGCATGGTCAGCACCGGCTGACGCCGCGCCGGTGTCGACGCGGGATACCAGGCCGCGGCTCGACATCGATCTTGCGGCGATCCGGGCGAACTTTCGCTCGATGCGGTCGCGCTACACCGGTCGCGAGCTGTCGGCCGTGGTGAAGTCGGATGCCTATGGCCTCGGCCTGGAGGCGATCGCGCCGGTTCTAGCTGGCGCCGGCTGCCGGTCCTTCTGGGTCAACGATTTGGGCGAGGCGCTGCGATTGAGGGCGGTCCTGCCCCCGGCGGCCTTGCCCGAGACGGCCATCTACACGCTGTTCGGTCTCGGCGGTGCGACCCCTGGGGATTTCGAGCCGGCAGTCGTGATCCCCGTGCTCGCAAGCCTCGACGAGGTCGCGCAATGCGCGGCCCATGCCGGGCGGTCCGGCCGGCGGATGGCGGTGGCGATCCAGCTCGATACCGGTCTCGGCCGCCTCGGCCTGACGGCGGACGATGTCGATCGCCTTGCCGGGGATCGCCTCGCCCCGCTCGACATTCGCTGCTGGGTGACGCATCTGGCCGCCTTCGATTGCCCGGACGATGCGATGAACGACCGCCAGCGTCGGGCCCTGCTGGACGTGACGGCCCGGCTGCCGAAGGCTCCGGTCAGCCTTGCCGCCTCCTCCGGCGTCTTCATGGGACCGGACTGGCATTTCGACATCGCCCGCATCGGCAGCGCGCTCTATGGCGTGCAGACCTCGTCGCGCTGGCAGGAGGGGCTCGTGCCCTGCTACCGGCTGCTGGCGCCGGTCCTGCGCGTCGCCGACATGCCGGCCGGCGCCCGGGTCGGCTATCGCGGCACGACCGCGCTGACCCGGCCCTCGCGGATCGCCACGCTGGCGCTCGGCTATGGCGACGGCCTGCCGCAGGGCTTCGTGATGGCAGGGCGTGCCTTCCTGTCCGGCGAAGCGCTACCCTTCGTGGGGGGCATGGCGATGAATCTGACCATGGTGGATGTGTCCGATCTGCCGGACGGTGCGGTCGGGCCGGGAACGCGGATGGAAATCCTCGGGCCCCGGCAGACGGTCGACAGCCTTGCCGAGGCGCTCGGTTGCGCCCCGAACGTGCTGCTCACGCAAATCGGCGCCGGCTGCGCGCATCGCTATGTTGGGGCAAGTGGCTAGCCCCCCGAAATCGAGCGCACGGCGGCGTCGCGGTCGTCGAAAATCCCGAACAGCTTGGCAAAGCCGCTCACCTGGAACACTTCGAGCACCGGCGGCGCCATGTTCGACAGCGCCAGCGGCACGCCGCTCGCCTTGCTGAGCTTGGCCGCCTTCAGGAGGACGCGCAGGCCGGCGCTGGAGATGTAGACCAGCTCGGCGAAGTCCACGACCACCCCTTTCGCCGACTCGAATTTCGGCAGGAGCGCGGCTTCGGCGTCCGGCGCCGTGTTGATGTCGATGCGGCCGACCGGCACGACGACCGATATGCCGTCCAGATCCTCTTCGCGGATGTCCAAGGTGGTCTCCTATTGCGATACAATGCGTTTGCGCAGGATGGTCTCGTTGCGTCCGTTCCGCCGGGTATACGACACCGAATCCATCATCTGCCGAACAAAGTGAATGCCGAGCCCGCCAATCGGCCGGTCCTCGAGGTCGGCCTCGAGATCGGGAGGCTGAAGCGTCGTCGGATCGAAGGCGATGCCGGTATCGCTGACCGTGATCGTCAGGCTGCTGTCGTCCAGCGCCAGATGCACCACGATGTCCGGCGTCCGGCTTCCCTCGACACCGTAGCTCATCACGTTGGCGAGCAATTCGTCGACGGCCAGGTTGACCGCCTGCGCGGTTGCCTCGCCGATGGCATGAACGGCGCAGAAGGCCTCGATCCGCGCGGCCACGCGGGCGATCTCTGCGGTATCGCAGGGCACTTCGATACGCATCTGCATCGGCGGACGATCCTCAATCGCCGACAATACATCGGCTGGCCGCTCGATCCACTCTGCCGCCTCGCGGTCCTCGAGGAAATAGATATCCTCGCTGCCGAACTGTTTCGACAGGGATTTCCGGCCGAGATAGAGGACGTCGTAGCGTGGCTTGTAGGTCGCGCCGGTCTGGCGCGCCTCATCGGCAAGCTGCGCCATCTCGGCCTTGAGCAGGGCGACGAAGGGCTGCGAGGCGCAGATCCCGCCGGGGATCGCGATCGGCTCGATCCGGGCGGCGCGGTTGACGTGATGGCCGAAGATCATGCTGCGCCCGGTCAGCGGATGCAGGCCGACGAAGACCGGCCCGGCATGCAGTGCCACCCGAAACCGCGGCCGGCGGCTCAAGCCGAAGCCGGCCGGATCGATGCTCAGTACGGCCTCGGTGAGCGCGGAGGCATAGTCGGCCAGGTCATGCGCCGTGCCGGCCGCCGTGTGCACCGCATCACCCCAGGTATTGATCAGGATCGGCGCCTTGGCGCGCGCCTCCACCTGCTGCTGGACCTCGGCGAGGAAATCGAACAGCAGCGGAATCTCGTGATCCTCGAACTGCGTGTAGGTCGCGATATCGGCGAACAGGATCGCCCGGATCGCGCGCGGGCTGACGCCCATTTCGAGATCGAAGGTGTCGAGATCGAACAGGTCGATATCGTCGAGGTCCGGCGCTTCGGTCTCCGGCAGGCCGGCGTCGACCTTCAACTCGTCGAGATCGACGATCGACAGGTGCGACAGTTCCGACCACTGGTCCATGAAGTCGGCGGGGCTGCCCGGCTCGAGCGGCGCTGTCGGGCTCCACAGGAGCATCAGATGCGGGGCGAGCCCGAGCCGCTCGCCGCGCAGCCGCGCCATGCCCTGCAGCATCTGGTTGTTGAAGCGCACCAGCGTGTCGTCGCCGAGCAGCCGTTCCTCGCAACTGACCGTGACGCTGGCGGCCTTCTCGCAGAGCCGGTCGAAGCGCGCGGTCCAGTCGCCCCCGGCCCAGTCGCCGCCGGCCGGCTCGATATACTGGCTGACGAAGTCCGTCCGCTCGCAGGGCAGGAACAGGTGCAACTCGCCGCCGAGATCGACAAAGGCCTCGCCGAAGACGATATCGCCGCCGGCGGCGGCCGAGGAATAGCCGATCAGCGCGCCGAGCTCGGTAATCCGGTCGCGCACGGCCTGTTTCAGCTTGGGCTCCAGCGCCGGCGGGAAATAGCCGGTTCTGCTGGCCTGATCGATGCGCTGGCCCGCGCACAGGATGATCCGCGCCGGTTCCTTCAAGCCTGCCTCCGATGGGTCTCGGTGTTCTCTGGCCGCACAGGAGTATCCTATAGCCGAGCTTCGTTCACGAATTCACTACAAGGCCGGGACCCGCGGCGGGCGGCGATGGTCCCGGCCTGGAGATCCGGGTGTGGCCGTTCGGGATGACGGACCGGCGCCGCGCGGGCCACACGCGCTCGTGCGCCGACTGGCCCGCGCTATCCGTGGTCCGGCTTCGGCTGCGACGTCAGCACATATTGATCTCGATTACCGGAGTAACCGAGAGTAAGAGTTAATCGTCGACTAAATAATAGTCGACTTTCAAATAATTTAACGCCCTAATCCAATGATAATGCGATTGGCAGGTTATATAATTTGCCAACTATATTTATATAATTTGAAAAATAACTGGCAAAATCGGTTTCTATCCTTGCGTAAGTTTCGTTAACCATTACCATTGCGGTGAGGCCTAATAACTTCGTCCAAAGATAAACGGAGAGGCAACACCCTATGATCAAGACAGGCAAAGACCCTGCCGCAGGCAGGACCCTATTGGTCGGAACGGCGGCTGCGGCTGCGCTGCTCGTGATGGCCACGGCCAGTGAGGCTGCGACGATCAACGTCGACACGACGACGGATGAATATGGCGAAGGCAGTGGCTGCTCGCTGCGCGAGGCTGTCGAGGCGGCCAACAGCAACGCCGCCTTCGGCGGATGTCCGGCAGGCGAGGACGCCTCGACGGACGTCATCATGCTGCCAGGGGGGCGCCACACGCTGTCGCTGGGCGGCGCCGGTGAGGACGCCAACGCCGAAGGTGACCTAGACGTAACCGAATCCCTCAAGATCGTCGGCACCGGCGCAAATCTGCGCTGGAAGCCGGATTTCAAGTGGACGGATTGGGACCAGGATGAGTGGTTTCCGTTCGAGACCGGTGCCGTCAGCAAGTTCCTGAAGTCGATCGGACTGGGCGATCTGGACAGGGCGACCAGGGACCTCGGCGACGATCGCGCCCTGTACGCGCAGTACGTCACGGAAGACGCGACGGTTATCGCCAACGGCATCGGCGACCCCGGCACGCTTGGCGACGGCGACAGGCTTTTCGACATCAACGACAACGGCGTGAAGCTCACCTTGACCAATGTCGCGCTGATCGACGGAGACACGGGCTGCACAGGCTTGGACTGCGATCCGGGCGCCGGCGCGATCGAGCGGACCGGCGACGGCGCGTTGAAGCTGACGCGCGTGGTCATCGCCGACAACCGCTCGTCCTGTTCCGGAGAGGGTTGCGGCACCATGGGTGAGATTTCGCCCGCCGGCATCGCGGCACTTGGCGGCGGCGACCTGACGATCAAGCGGAGCCTGATCCTGAGCAATCGGTCCGAGTGCTCCGATGCCGATTGTCAGACCGGGTATTCGGCTTTGGCCTTTGGCGAGCTGAGCTCCGGTTATCTCGAGCAAGGCGCGGGGGGCGCGGTCTTCAGCAACACCGCCTTTGTCGCTAACGAGACCTACTGCGATACGGATTCGGTCCGTTGCAACACGGCCAACACGATCAACCTTAAAACAGAGAAGAGCATCGATGCCGCAAATCTATGGATTGTCGGCAACAAGAACACCTGTATCGGCTACGATTGCGACACCGATGAGACTTTCGATGCGTATGTGGGCGAAACGCAGGCCGTGTTGCTGACGGGCGTTGTGTTCGCGGACAATGAACAGACCTGCACGGGAGAAGACTGCGATCTCGATGAGCTGTTCGATCTACGTGGATCGGGGTACGAAAGTGAACCCGGTACGCTCGATTTCGGCAACAGCGTTTTTCTCCGCAACACGCTCACTTGCAACGGAAAAAGCTGTGATACGGATGAGTTTGCCGACGTGAGCAGTTCGCTGGGGGCAGTCAGCCATTCAGCGCTGTTCTTCGTGCGCAACGTCATGCAGTGCTCCGGCGAAAACTGCGACGTCGACGATTCGCTTTTCGAGATGGAAGGCATGTCGCTGACTGGTGAGGCCATTGCTTTTCACCGCAACAAACTCGTGTGCGACGGAAGTTGTAGCGGTTTTCGTCTTTGGGAACTCGATTCCAGCGACACCACAGTCGAGAGTTTCGTGGTGTCGAACAATCGTTTCTTCATCGAGGACCATGCACACGGCTACGAACTGATCGATATTTACAGTGAGCCGCCGTATAATGGACCGTTCCTGCTCAAAGACGGTCTGATCATCGACAACACGATAGAGTGTGAGATGTGTCTCGCCGAGGATCCGCCGAACACCATCATGCGCGTCCGCGGAGATCATCCGATGACGCTCAGGCGGGTAACCTTCACCGGCAATCAGACCGATGGCGTCGGCGGGGCGATTGCGTCCGGGATTACTAGCAGCGGGTCGCCGACGGCGGGTGATCTCAAGATCTTCAACAGCACGATCAGCGCCAACTCCGCAGGCCGGGAAGGCGGCGGTATCTTCAACAGCAACGGGGCGACGCTGACGATCACAAACAGTGAGATCACCGGGAACACTGCCGGAACGACGGGCGGCGGCATCTTCAATGATGACGGGGGGATCATTACCCTTACCGGCACGACGATCACCGGCAACACGCCGGACGACTGCGTCGGCTGCGCCGTGCCGTAACCAAAGGCCTCAGACGATCGGGCCGCCGCCGGGGTATCATCCGGTCGGCGGCCCGATCACGGCCAGCGGGCCCGATTGCAATTCCAGTGCGTATTTCTCCAACCGACATCGGTCGCGATTTCACGGCGTCCAGATTTCGCCGGACCCGGATTTCGCTGAACTCCAGATTTCGCCAATCATTGAAAAGATTGCCGAAATAGCCACGGGTGAGCGATCGTTATCATGCGAATGATTGGCCGTTTCGCAAAAGTCATCAGACGTGTTAACCTTTCGTTAATGTAGGTCGTCGGCCATGTAAGTTTTCCGGCTACATTGATGTGATCTGAATTGTCCGAGGACATCGACCGCTGTCCTTGCGTCGAATTCGTCGAATGTTGTCCTTGTCCTGAGATCAACGGAAAGGCTCCCCACATGCGTAAGATCGGCAAAGACGCGCCCGTAAGCCGGACCGGATCCGTATTGCTCGGTGCTACCGCTGCCGCCGGGCTGCTCGTTATGGTTTCGGCCGGTGAGGCTGCGACGATCAACGTCACCACGACGACGGATGAATATGGCGCAGGCGGCGGCTGCTCGCTGCGTGAGGCCATCGAGGCGGCGAACGGCAACGCCGCCTTCGGCGGATGCCCGGCAGGCGATAGCGCCTCGACGGATGTGATCAGGCTGCCGGCGGGCCGCTATACGCTGTCGCGCGGCAGCGCTGACGAAGACGCCAATGCCGAGGGCGATCTCGACGTCACTGAATCCGTCAAGATCATCGGCACCGGCGCCAATCTGCGCTGGAAGCCGGACTTCAAGTGGAGCGGTTGGGACAAGGACGAGTGGTTTCCGTTCGACAGTCATATCAGCCGCAAGCTGCTGAAGTCGATCGGGCTCGGCGGGTTGGACAAGGAGACCCGCGACCTCAACGATCACGAAGCCCTGTACGCGGGCTATGTGACGGAAGACGCCACCGTGATCGCCAACGGCATCGGCGACCCCGGCACCCTCGGCGACGGCGACAGGCTTTTCGACGTCAACGACAACAGCATCGGCTTGTCCCTTTTCAATGTCGCGCTGATCGACGGGGATATCGGCTGCACGGGCGCGGACTGCAAGTCGGGCGCCGGCGCGATCGAGCATTCCGGTGACGGTGCGCTGAAGCTGAAGCGTGTCGTCGTCGCCGGCAACCGCTCGTCCTGTTCCGGAGCGGGCTGCGGGCACGTCGCTACGTCCGGTGGCAACCAGAATCCGGCCTCGCCGGCGGCCATTGCAATGATCGGCGGCGGCGATCTGACGATGAAACTGAGCCTTGTCCTGAACAACCGGTCCGAATGCTTCGATGCCGGATGCGATACTGGTCACGGGGCTTTGGTGTTCGGCATCCCGAACAACGGCTTTCTCGATGCGAGCGCGGGGGCGGTTGACTTCAGGAACACGGCCTTTGTCGCAAACGGGACGCATTGCGATGCCGCCCCGTCGAATTGTTCTGGCGCCAGCATCATTGAGATCGTAACGGCACAGGACTTCAATGCCCACAATCTCTGGCTGGTTGCCAACAAGAGTAGCTGCTTTGGAGAAAAATGCGGCAATGACGAGATAGTCGATGCGCATTTTTCGGGCGAGCGCAAGGTCGTGATGACGGGAACCGTCTTCGCGGACAACGAAAACGCCTGCACAGGGTTCGATTGCGATACCGACGAGATTATCGAATTGAATCGCGGGGCTGCAAACAGCAGCGTCGACCTGACAAATACTGTTTTTCTTCGGAACAAAGTTGTTTGCGACGGAGTGGACTGCGATACGGACGAGATACTCGAGGCCGATAGAAGCCTGAACAATTTCGATCTGTCGGCGCTGTTGTTCGTCAGGAACGTGTTGCAGTGTTTCGGTGATGACTGTGATGTCGATCCTGTCTATGACATGGATGGTAATTCGGTGAACGGCGATGCGATTGTCTTCCATCGGAACAAACTCTTCTGCGACGGGGGGTGCTTCGACCTGAATGTCTGGGGGGTCGACAGCTTCAACACGACGCTTGAGAATTTTGTCGTGTCGGACAACCGCCTCCTCGTCGAAGATCAGGTTCGCGGCTATGAAATCCTCGACGTGACCGGTACCGGACCGTATCTGTTGAAAGACGGTCTGATCGCCAAGAACAGGGCACACTGCAACCTTTGCGAGCCGGCCACACCGCGGAATACGGTCATGCGCGTCGGTGAAAACATGACGACGCTCCGGCGTGTCTCACTCATGGACAACGCGACCGATGGCGTTGGCGGGGCGATTGCCGCAGGGATCGATATCGATGACGCCCCGCTAACGAGCGACCTGCGGATCGTCAACAGCACGATCACCGGGAATACCGCAGGCGATGAGGGCGGTGGGATCTTCAATGCCGAGAATGCGACGTTGAGGGTCACAAGGAGCGAGATCACCGGGAACACCGCCGGAACAACGGGTGGGGGGATCCACAACGACGGGACGATCGCCCAACTCGTGGATACGACGATTTCCGGCAACACGCCGGACGACTGCGTCGGCTGCGGACCCTAAGGGTCCCGGACCCTGAAGATATCGGGCCGTCGCCGGCGACGCTGGCCGGCGGCCCGATCTATAGCACCTTGCCGGGATTGAGGATCCCGTTCGGATCGAGCGCGGACTTGATCGCCCGCATCGTCGCAAGCTCCGCCTCCGATCGGCTGTAGCCGAGCCACGGGCGTTTCAGCGTGCCGATCCCGTGTTCTGCCGAAATCGACCCGCCGAACTGGCGGACGAGGTCGTAGAACGTCTCCTCGATCCCCTCCGCCCGGTCAGTAATGCTGTCGGCGATGCCGTCCTCGAAGCCCGCGCAGACATGCAGGTTGCCGTCGCCGATATGGCCGAAGGCGAGGACGTGAACGGCCGGAAAGGCCTGTCCCAGGGTTGCCTTGCAGCGCGTCGCGAAGGCGTCCATGTCGCCGATCGGCATCGAGACGTCGAAGCTCAAAAGCCCCGGCAGCCCCTGGCTCATCGCCTCGCCCTCGCGCACCGACCAGAACCGCCTGGCCTCCGTTTCGGACTGGGCGACGAGGGCGTCGCGGACGAGCCCCTTTTCCCACGCGGCTTCGAGCATCCGGTCGAAACCGTCCTCGCCGGCCGCGGTCTCCGCCTCGATCAGGACTGTATAGGCAGGACTATCGGCAAACAGGCTGATACCGCCCTTTTCCTGATTGAAGGCGAAATGGTCCCGCCACATCGCCTCGAAGGCCGCCAGGCCCGGGAGCGTCGCGCGGGCGTGGGCGAGGAACGCGATGACGTCCTCGTACGTATCGATCGCGCACAGCGCCGTGCGCTGCGGCCCGACCAGCCGGCGCAGGCGGAACACGGCCCGCGTGATCACGCCCAGCGTCCCCTCGGTCCCGGCGAACAGATGGCGCAGGTCGTAGCCGGTGTTGTTCTTGGTGACCTTGCCGAGATTGGACAGGACGGTTCCGTCGGCGAGCACGACTTCCAGCCCGCGCAGGTTGTCGCGGGTCATGCCGTCGCGAATGACGCTGACCCCGCCGGCATTGGTCGCGATGATGCCGCCGATCTGGCAGCTGCCGCGCGCGCCGAGATCAACGGGTAGCGCGAAACCGGCCTCGCGCGCTGCCTGCTGCGCCTCCTGCAACACGGTGCCTGCGCGCACGGTCATCGTCTCGGCGACCGGATCGATCTGCTCGATGCCGGAAAACCGCGCCATTGACAGGGCGACGTCGCCGGCGCGCGGATTGGCGCCGCCGGCAAGCCCGGACATGCCACCTTGTGGCACCACCGCCTGGCCGTGCGCGTTGCAGATCTTGAGTGCTGTCGAAACCTCCTCGAGGCTCGATGGCCGCACCAGCGCAACCGGCCGGACCGCGCCGGTCCCGCTTGCGTCACTCTGCGCGCCCTCCAGGATCGCCGGATCGGTGATCAGGGCGTCCGCGGGCAGGGCTTGTGTGAGGGCGTCGACAATCGTCATCGAGATCCTTCTAGGGTTCCCGGCGCAGGGCCTGCGCCATGCAGTGGATGCCGCCGCCGGTCTTGGAAATCTCCGACATGTCGATTGCCGCGACCTCGAAGCCGCGCGCGCGCAGCTTTCCGATCAGGGTTTGCGACGTCTCGGGCGCGATCACCCGGTCACCGCCCAGCGACATGAAGTTGCAGCCCAGATCCATCGTGTCCTGGAACGGCACGTCGATGATCTCGTGGCCCTTGGCCTTCAGCCAGTCGACGATGCCCGGTTCCGTGCAGGCCAGGCACACGGCGGTCAGCTTCGGTGCGATCGGCACCACCATCAGGTCGATATGCACGTAATACTCGTCGATGAAGGCAAGCCGGGTCTCCCAGCCCTCCGCCTCGAACCAATCCTGCACCTGCCGGGCGCCTTCTTCCTGCGTGCGCGCGTCGCCGCAGCCGATCAACACGCAACCTTCCTCGATGACGCAGAAATCGCCGCCCTCGAAGGTGCCGGCCGTGACCATGTCGTAGATCGGGATGCCTAGGCTTTCATAGGTGCGGATCGCCGCGTAGTTCTCGCCGCGCCGCCACCATTGCGCCATCGCCGTGATCACCGCGCCATAGGGCGTCATGAAGCTCGAATCGCGGGCATAGACCTGCATCGGCAGTTCCGGGCTCGGCAGGTGGGTATGCACGGTGACGCCGAAATGCTTGTAGGCCGACACCATCTCGGCGTGCTGCGCCTGGGCGATCTGGACGTCGCAGGGCGCCGCGCGCAGATGCTTGCGCGACAGCGAGCTGGTCGACAGGTGGCGCAGATGGGCCGGCGAGCCGAGCAGCACGTCGCTCAGCCGGTCGGTCTCGTTGCTGAAGCCCCAGCCGGTGAGCGGCTCGGTCTGTCCGTCAAGCGCGCGGCGGCGCAGGCTGAAGCCGCGATCAAGGCCTGAAGTCTGAACGTTCATGATAACGCCTCTGTTGCCACAGGCGCGGCATCCGCTATCAGGATCGGACGCGCGCCAAACCGCCGCAGGCTAACCGCCAAGCCACGCCAAGCGTAAGTGAAACGTCCTTGCGGTGTTTGAAAATTATTTTCACCATTCGCTGGAACCCCGGCGAGGCGGTGTCTATCGTTGTGCGGTTGTTGATCAAGTGGGGCACGATGGCCACCGATACGGTCCGCCGCATACCCTCGACCCAGGCGCTGCGGGCGCTTGAAGCCTTCGCCCGGCACGGAACAGTATGGCAGGCGGCGGAGGAAATGTGCCTGACGCGCAGCGCGGTCAGCCACCAGCTGCGCCTGCTCGAGCGCGATCTCGGCTTCGCGCTGACGGCACGCTCCGGCACCCGCATCGAGCTCACCCCCCAGGGCACCGCCTTCGCCGAGGACGTCCGCCGGGCGCTTGCGACGATTTCGGGATCGGCGCGGCGCCAGGCCGGGCGCGGGCTCACCGGCTCGCTCACGGTCAGCTGCACGCCGGGCTTCGCCTCGGCCTGGCTCAGCCCGAAGATCGGCCGCTTTGCCCGCGCGGCGCCGGATGTCGATCTGTCCGTCGTCACGCCGCTCAGGCTTGACGACGTCGCCAATCCGGATGTCGATGTGTTCGTCTCGTTCGGCTACGAACCGCGCGCGGGATTGCGCTCGGAACTGCTGCGGGAAGTCGAATTCACGCCGCTGTGCAGCCCGACGCTGATGAATGCCTATGGCGGCCTGTCCTCGCCGGAGGACCTTCTGCGCGCGCCGCTTTTGCACATCACCGACTACGAGGACTGGGTGCGCTGGTTCACGGTGGCGGGCCTGCCGGTGGTCGCCGCGCGGCGCGGCATCCGCTTCACCGACATGAACCTCGTCTACGCGGCGGCCTATGCCTCGCAGGGGATCGCGATGGGCGACGAGTTCATCTGCAAGGACGCGCTGGCCTCCGGCCTGCTGGTGCGGCCCTTCGACGGCGCGATCAGTTCGCCGGCCTCCTATCAGCTCGTGCTGCGCGAGGAGAAGGCAGACGACCCGGCCGTCGCCGCGTTCTGTGCCTGGCTACGCGCCGAAGTGCAGGATTTTTAGGCAGAACCGGTATCGGCAAATTTTGTTTGCCATTCCTTCGAATTCTTTTCGCTTTTCGTCACACGGTTGCAGCCACTACGGTCGAGACGTCGAAGGATGGGGTCTTGATGGTGTCGGATCCGGGCACACACCGGCATGCAGCCGAAATCGTCGCCGAAGGCATCGGCAAGACGTTCGGCGATTTCGTCGCGCTCGAGGATGTCGGCCTGACGGTGCGCCGCGGCGAGTTCCTGACCCTTCTGGGGCCGTCGGGGTCCGGCAAGACGACCTTCCTGATGATCCTCGCCGGCTTCGAGACGCCGACATCGGGCCGGCTTTTGCTGGACGGCCGCGACGTCACCGACGCGATCCCCGAGGAGCGCGGCTTCGGCATCGTCTTTCAGGGCTATGCGCTGTTTCCGCACATGAGTGTCGAGGAGAACATCGCCTTTCCGCTGAAAGTTCAGGGGCGCAGCCGCGCGGAGATCCGCCGCCGCGTCGCCGACATGATCGACCTGACCGGCCTGTCGGGCCATGCCCATAAGCGACCGGCCGGCCTGTCCGGCGGCCAGCAGCAGCGTGTTGCGCTTGCCCGCGCGCTTGCCTATGAGCCGAGCGTGCTGCTGCTCGACGAGCCGTTCTCCGCGCTCGACAAGAACCTGCGCGGCCAGATGCAGGACGAGGTCCGCCGCCTGCACCGCGAGACCGGCACGAGCTTCGTCTTCGTCACCCACGACCAGACCGAGGCGCTGGCGCTGTCGAGCCGCGTCGCCATCTTCGACCACGGCCGCTTGCAGCAACTGGACGATCCGCAGACCGTCTACGAGCGCCCCGCCAACAGGTTCGTCGCCGAGTTTCTGGGCGACATCAACATAATGCCGATATCGAGCCCGCGCGCCGATGGGACAGCCGATCTCGCCGGATTGCCCGTCCGCTGTACCGGTGAGCCGAATTCAGATGCGACCGCGATCGCGGTGCGGCCGGAATACATGACGCTGCACGCGACGCGGCCGGAGGCCGTGAATGCGATCGCGGCGCGGCTGGTCGATCTGACCTATCAGGGCGCCGAGACGCGGTTGAGCCTCGAGGGGGCGGGCGGCTTGCCGCTGGTCCTGGTCCAGCCGACCGCTTCGCTTCCCGGCAATCTCGATCCCGGCGCGAATGTCTGGGCGAGCTGGCCGGAGACGCGCGGATTTTTCTTGTGACACCTGGGGGCCGGCTGGGTTTTCCGCGTCAGAGCGGACGGCGGGCCTGCGGATACGAACTCCAGCACAACGACAAACCGGAGAGGGACATGGATAGAGCATTCAGGAAAGACCAGATCGATATCTTGAAGACGCGGGTGGCACGTGGCGAGATCTCGCGCCGCCAGTTCACGCAGATCGCTTCGGTGCTGCTCGGCGCCGGTGCGATGGGCGTGCCGCTTGCCGCCCGCGCCTCATCGGACGAACTGGTGTTCGTCAACTGGGGCGGTGACGCCGGCCCCGCCTACATGGCCGCCTATGGCAAGCCGTTCGAGGAGGCAACCGGCATCAAGGTGAAGATGGACGGTTCCGGCCCGACCGAGGGCGCCGTGAAGGCGCAGGCCGAAAGCGGCGATCCGGCCTGGTCCATCGTCGATGCCGAGCCGTTCTCGGCGGAAGCGCTCGGCGCCCAGGGCCTGATGGACCCGATCGACTATTCGATCGTGTCGAAGGACAAGATGCGCCCGGGCTTCGGCTGGGAATACGCGGCGTCCGCCTATTTCTATTCCTATGTCATCGCTTACGACGCGACCCGCTTCGGCGACAATCCGCCAAAGAGCATGGCCGATTTCTTCGATGTCGAGACCTTCCCCGGCAAGCGTGCCATGTACAAATGGGGCGCGGGCATGTGGGAAGCGGCGCTGCTTGCCGACGGTGTCAAGCCGGCTGACCTCTACCCCCTCGACGTCAAGCGGGCGAACGACAAGATCGCCGCCTTCAAGGACAACGTGGTCGCCTTCTGGGGCGGCGGGGCGGAAAGCCAGTCGCTGCTTTTGAACGGGGATGCCTCGATGGCGATCATCTGGTCGACCCGCGCACGGCTTCTGGTGCAGGATTCGGAAGGCGAGATCGACTTCACCTGGGATCAGGGCATCGTCGCGCCCGGCGCCATGTCGGTCGTCAAGGGCGGACCCGGCGGGACCGAGAACGCCATGAAGTTCATTGCCTCAGCCCAGGATCCCAAGAAGCAGGTGGTGATGTTCGAAATGCTCGGCCAGGGCCCGGCCAACCCGGCAGCCGACTCCCTGCTGTCGCCGGACGAAGCCCGCTTCAACCCGGTCGATCCGGCGAACTACGCCCTGCAGGTGCCGATGGACACCAAGTGGTACGAAGAACATTACGGGTCGGCGCTCGACGCCTATCTGAGCATCATTTCCGCCTGATCGTTCAGGTTGTTGGGGGACCCCGGAGCGCCCGCCGCTCCGGGGAACCGCACGGGTTTTGAAGGTCCGGCCGCCCGGGTTACGCTGCGCTCATGCTTTTGACGTCTCGCCAGGCCCTGCTTGTCGGCCCGCTCTTCCTGTTCCTGCTGGTCGCCTACATCCTGCCGTTTCTCGGTGTGGTCGCGTGGAGCGTGACGCTGCCGGACTGGGGGCTGGGGCAGTATCAGCGCGCGGTTTCCGATCCGCTGGTCGTCTCGGTGATGTGGCGCACGTTGCGCATCTGCGTGATCGTCACGCTGGTCTCGGTCTTTGCCGCCTATGCGCTCGCCTATATCTGGGTGCGCGGCTCGGCCTGGCAGCGGCTCGTCGTCGAGCTTTGCGTGCTGATCCCGTTCTGGATCTCGGTTCTTACCCGTGCCTTCGGCTGGCTGGCGCTGCTGTCGAACCGCGGCCTGATCAACACTTGGCTGCAGTCGCTGGGCATCCTGTCCGAACCGCTGACCATGGTCCGCAACGAGTTCGGCGTGGTGCTGGGCATGGCGCATTTCCTTATTCCCTTTGCCGTCTTTCCGCTGGTCTCGGCGATGCGCACCGTCGACGAGCGCGTGCTGATGGCAGCGCGCGGCTTCGGCGCCTCAAGGCTCAGGATCTTCTGGCAAGTCTTCGTGCCGATGACCCGGCCGGGCATCCTGGGTGCGGCACTCGTGGTCTTCGTCTTCTCGATCGGCTTCTTCGTCACCCCGGCGCTGCTCGGCGGCGGCCGCAGCGTGATGGCGGCCGAACTGATCTATCTCAGGATCTTCCAGATCCCCGACTGGGGGCTGGGCGCGGCGATCAGCGTCCTGCTGATGGTCTGCGTCGGCCTGATCCTGGCGCTGTTCCTGCGCCGCGCGCAATTCGGGCAAGTGCGATGAAAGGTCTACAGCCCGGGCCGGTCGCCCTGATCCTGGCCGCGCTGGCGGCGGTCTTCCTGATGATGCCGCTGCTGGCGGTGATCCCGGTGTCGTTCACGCCGAAGCGGTTCCTGTCGCTGCCGCAGGACGAGTGGTCGCTGCGCCACTACATCGCGCTCATCGAAAACCCGATCTGGCTTGCCGGCATCTGGCTGTCGATCCGTGTCGGCATCGTCGCCTCGCTCCTGTCGACGGCGCTGGCGCTGTTCTTCTGCGTCGGCATCTGGGTGTTCCGGCCGCGCCTTGCGACGCTGCTGCTCGGCGTCGCGCTGATGCCGATGGTGGCGCCGCCGGTCGTCTCGGCGCTGACGCTCTATTTCTTCCTCGTCACGCTCGGCCAGTACAACGACGTGATCGCCTTCGACACCTGGCTCGGCGTTGCGCTGTCGCATGCCGTCATGGTCGCGCCGTTTGCCGTCGTGCTGATCACGGTGGCGCTGGCGCAGGTCGACCGGCGCATCGACATGGCCGCCCAGTCGATGGGCGCGGGCCTTGCGACCCGCGTCTTCCGCGTCATCCTGCCCAACATCCGCTTCGGCATCATCGCCGCGCTGTTCCTGACCTTCGTCCTCTCCTGGGAGGAGATCGGCGTGACGCTGTTCATCACCTCGGTCGATGCGGTGACCCTGCCGCGGCTGATGTGGATGGGCCTGCGCGACAATATCGATCCGGCGATCGCGGCGATTTCGGTCGTCCTGATCGTCATCGTCGTCACCACCATTCTGGTGCGCACCATCATTCAAGGGCTGCGCAGCCGCTAACGCTCAAAACGGACTGAAATGATCACAACCGGCGAGTATCTGACGCAACTGCTGGCAAGCTACGGTGTCGACACCGTGTTCGGCATCCCCGGCGTCCACACGATCGAGCTCTATCGCGGACTGGCCGGCTCGGGCATCCGGCACGTCACGCCGCGCCACGAGCAGGGCGCCGGCTTCATGGCCGACGGCTATGCGCGCGCCTGCGGCCGGCCGGGCGTCTGCTTCATCATCTCCGGCCCCGGCATGACCAATATCGCGACGCCGATGGGGCAGGCCTATGGCGATTCGATCCCGATGCTGGTGATCTCCTCGGTCAATGCCCATGGCCGGCTTGGCTCCGGCGACGGCTGGCTGCACGAACTGCCCGACCAGCGCGGACTTACCGCGGGCGTCGCGGCCTTCAGCCGGACCATCCATACGCCAGGCGAACTGGCCCCGGCGATCGCCCAGGCCTTCGCCCTGTTCGACGGTGCCCGGCCGCGGCCGGTCCATCTCGAGATCCCGATCGACGTGCTGCATGCCTCGGCCGCCCATCTGCGGGCGATCCCGGACCGGCAACCGCGCCTTGCGCCGGGCGTTCCGGCACCGGCGGCGCTCGACGACGCGGCCGATCGCCTCGCCAAGGCTGAAAGGCCGCTGATCCTGGCCGGCGGTGGCGCGCTTGGCGGATCCGCCCCGATCCGGGCACTCGCCGAACGGCTCGGCGCGCCCGTCATTCTCACCACCAACGCCCGCGGTCTGCTGCCGCCCGACCATCCGCTGCAGATCAGCCTGTCGCCGAGCCTGCCGGCGGTGCGGGAGGTGATCGCCGAGGCCGATGTCGTTCTCGCGCTCGGCACCGAACTCGGCTCGACCGACTATGATTTCGACGAGGATGGCGGCTTCCGCATCGATGGCGATCTGATCCGCGTCGATCTCGACCCGCAGCAGATGATGCGCGGTGTCGCCCCGGCGCTGGGTCTTGTCGGCGATGCGGCACAAACCGCCGAGGCGCTGGTCGGCCGACTCGCGGAAAGGGATACAGCTCCGGCTGAGGGTACGGTGCGCGCTGTCCGAATGCGTGAGGCAGAAGCGAATTTATCTTCCTCGGTTCGCGGCGACCTGGCCTTCCTCGACACGGTTCGCGATACGCTGCCCGCCGCGCTGATCGTCGGCGACTCGACGCAACTGGTTTATGCCGGCAATATCGCCTTTGCTGCTGCGACGCCCGGGTCCTACTGGAATTCGGCGACCGGCTTCGGAACGCTTGGCTACGGCCTGCCGGCTGCGATCGGCGCCGCACTCGCCTGTGATCGCCCTGTCATCGCGCTTGCCGGCGACGGCGGCTTTCAGTTCTCCATGCCGGAGCTTGCCAGCGCCACGGAAGCCGGCGTCGACCTGATCCTGCTGCTGCACGACAACGCCGGCTACGGCGAGATCAAGAAGGCGATGCTGGCCGCAGATGTCGCGCCGGTCGGCGTCGATCTCTTCACCCCCGATTTCGCGGCGATCGGCGTGGCGTGCGGCTGGTCGGTCCGGCGGGTCGGCGCACCCGATGAAATCGCCGATGCGCTGCGAACCGCCACGCGCGACGGCGGCCGCTGGATGCTCCTGTTCGGCGACGACCTGCGTGAGGCGTTCGCCCAGGCAGTTTGAACCAGCCCGCGCCCGCTCAAAGATGCAGGCGCGGCACGGCGGCCGGATCGAGCATCAGCTCGATTAGAAGCGGCCCGTCCCGCTCGCCGATCGCCGCGATCGCGGCATCGAGGTCCGCGTCGCTCCTCACCTGGAGGCCGCGCGCGCCGACCGCATCGGCGACGGCTGCCAGCGAGGGCCAGTTGAACATCGACATCGACGGGTCCATCTGGCGGTCTTCGAACTGGATGTATTCGGCCCCGTAGGCGTTGTCGTTGCAGATGATCACGACCATGTCGAGCTTCTCGCGCACCGCCGAGGTGAATTCGGTGAAGCCGCCCATCATGAAGCCGCCATCGCCGGCAACGAACAGCACGGTCTGCTCCGGCCGTGCCACCGCCGCACCGATCGCATAGCCCATGCCGAGGCCGATCGCCCCGACATTGATCGTCAGCAGCATGTTCTCAGGTCCGGTGACGTTGACCCGCGTCCACGCCTCGTTGCAGAACCGGCCGCCGTCGGAGACGACCACTTTGTTCTCGTCGAGCGCTGAATCGATTTTCATCAGCGCCCGCGTCAGGTCGACCGTGCCCGGCCCGTTCGTCTCGCGCGGTAGCGGCAGCGGCTCCTTCAGCGCCTCGACGTCGAGGGAATCGGTTGCCTGGGAGGAGGGGATTTCCGCCTCGTCGAGCCATTTGATCAGCGTCTCGGCGATGCCGGCCGGATCGCCGAACAGCGCCGCGTCCGGATCGGCCATGCGGCCGAGCTGGCGCGCGTCGTCGTCGACCTGGATCAGCCGGCGGCCTTCTAGATAGCCGCCGCGCGCCGTGGTGAACCGGTTGAGGCCCGCGCCGAAGGCGATGACGCAGTCGGTCGCGCCGATCGCCTCGGCGGCCGCCGGCGTGCTCAGCGTGCCGAAGACGCCGAGATTGTAGGGTTCGCCCTGGAACAGGTTCTTGCCCTTGAGCGTCGTGGCAAGCGGCGCACCGATGCGGTCAGCCAGCCTGACGAGCGCCTCGCGCGCCCGGACGCCGCCGCGTCCGGCAAGCACCAGCGGCCGCCGTGCCGCAGCGATGATGCCGATCGCGTCATCGATCGCGTCGCCGCCTGCGGGATAGGCCGGCGCGGTTCTCGCCGGCGTGGGCACGCCGGTATAGGGCGCCGTCACCCACATCATGTCGGTCGGCATGTTCAAGACGATCGGCCGCCGCTCGATCCGGGCGCGCCGGAAGGCGTCGGCGACATCGCCGGCAATCGTTTCCGGGCTGCGCAGACGGGCATAGCCGGCCCCAGCCGCCTCGATCAGCGCGCGCTGCGCCACCGTCTGCGGATGTTCGGGATCGGCAAGCGGCGTGTCGCCGCATAACAGCACGATCGGCAGCATGCCCTTGGTGCCGTCGATCAATGGCGTTATGGCATTCGACAGGGCCGGCCCCTGCGTCACGGTCGCCGCTCCGACGCGCCCGGTCATCGCCGCATAGCCCAGCGCCATCAGCACGGCGCCGGCCTCGTGCGTCGCCGGCACGTAGCGGCCGCCGAAGCTGCGGACGTAAGTATCGACCATGTAGAGATTGGAATCGCCCATCAGGCCGAACAGGGTCTCGACCTCAAGGTCGTGCAAGGCTCGCGCGATTGCAGCGTGAACGGGAATGGATTGATCGCTCATTGACGGCCCCTCGATCGTGTCGGCAAGAATGTAAGTCTATAGCCGATCCTGGCAGGCGATACACCGCAAGGTCGCGACAATTGCGGTTGTTTCACCACGAGAAGGCGTCAGGCCGTTTCCTGGGCGAACCGCCGCGCCTTGCCATATTGCAGGAAGAGGGCGGCTGCCCCGCCGGCTAGGCCGACAAGCCGTACTAGTTCGGGGACGGTCTCCGGTAGCGGCACGATCAGCAGGATGCCGGAGATCACCAGCAATGCGCGCATACCGAAACCGGCGCTGGTCGCGACGAAGCCGGTGAGGCCGGCGGTGATGAGGTAGACCCCTGCGACCGTCGCCAGCACGGTGACGATGATCTCGCCCGGCGGCCCGGCCAGCAGCAGGCCCGGCGAGGCGACGAACAGGAACGGCACGACGAAGGCCGGCCAGGCGATCCGCACTGCCTCGAAGCCCGATTGCATCGGCGGCGCCTTGGCCATGTTGGCGGCGACGAAGGCGGCGATCGCGACAGGTGGAGTCAGCATCGACATCATGCCGAAATACAGGACAAACAGATGCGCCGGCATCGGCGCCAGGCCAAGCTCGATCAGCGGCGGCGCGGCGAGCGTCGCCAGCAGCAGATAGACCCCGACCGTCGGCAAGCCCATGCCGAGCAGGATGCACACGACGGCGGTCACCATCAGAAGCAGGATCAGGCTGCTCTTGCCGAGTTGAACCAGGAAGAAGCCCATTCCGAAGGACAGGCCGGAGCGCGCGAACAGCCCGATGATCAGGCCGGCGATCGCACAGATCAGCACGACCTCGACGGCGGCCCGTCCTGAGCGGATGAGAACCGTGGCGAGCGCTGACAGGTTGATCCGATTGCCCTCGTAGGTTTTGAAGAACGACAGAATGAACAGCGCCAGCACCGCGTAGAGGGCCGACGTTTCCGGCCGGCGGCCAAGGATAAACAGGCTGCCCAGCAGGACGGCAAACGGCACCAGCAGGAACCAGCCGCGCCGCATCACCTCGCCGAGCCTCGGGATCCGATCGGTCGGCACCGGCGCGATGCCGCGCCGGCCGGCCTCGAAATCGGCGAACAGGAACAGGCTCAGATAGAACAGCATCGACGGCACGAGGGCGGCCAGCACCACCTCGGAATAGGCGACCTGCAGGTTCTCCGCGAGCAGGAAGGCCGAGGCCCCCATGATCGGCGGCATCAGTTGTCCGCCGGTCGAGGCGGAGGCCTCGAGCGCCGCGGCCGTCTTCGGCCGGTAGCCGCCCTCCTTCATCAGCGGAATGGTGATCGCGCCCGTAGAGGCGACGTTCGACACCGCGCTTCCCGAAACCGAGCCGAACAGGGCCGAGCCGAGGATCGCGATCTTCGCCGATCCGCCGCGCGCCCGGCCGGTCAGCGCGATCGACAGGTCGGCGAAGAAGGCCGATCCGCCGGTCATCAACAGCAGTTGCGCGAGGATCAGGAACGGTACGACGACGGCGACCGCGATATAGAGCGCCGAGCCCGCAAGCGCCGCGCTGTCGAGGATCAGGAAGGTTACCAGCCGGTCCCAGCGGATCGACCGGCTCTGCAACGGTCCCTGCAACTCGCCGGAAAACAGCGCGTAGAGGCAGACGATGCCGAGAATGACGATCAGGCTCCAGCCGAGGCTGCGTCGGATCGATTCAAGCAGCAGGGCAAGCCCGATCAGCGATACAGTGAGCGCCTCCCTCGGGTGGTAGAAGACGTTTTCGGCCAGGACCGGAAAGCGGATAGTCAGATACAGGCCGAAGCCGAGCGCTGCGGCGGCGAGCAGGATATCGATCCGGCCGGGCGCGGGGCGGGCGGTCGTCTCGCGGCGCTTGAAGGGGACCGTCAGGAAGACGATCGCCATCGAGGCGGCGAGCACGACGATGAGCACCTGCTCCGAATAGAGCCGCCAGCCGACCCACAGCGGCAGCGAGGAGGACCAGACGATGGCGGCAAGCGCTGACACCGCCGCCAGCGCCGCGACGACCGGACCGCTCCAGTGGCGCCGGTCCGGCTCAGTGACGGCGCGGCCCGCCATATCCGCTCCCCCTCGGTACCGTCAGGTCGTTACTCGTTCCAGATGCCGGCATCCTTGTAGAACTGCACGGCGCCGGGATGGTAGTCGACGCCGACATCCTTCGCCATCGTCCCGGCGGCGAAGCCATTCCAGAACGGCCCGTTGGCCAGCAGAGCTTCTTCGGAGTTGAAGATCGCCTCGACGACCTTGTAGACGACATCGTCAGGCGTCGATTCGGCGGCGAACAGGGTGTAGTCGTAGACCATGATGTTGGTCGGTTCATCGATGCCGGGAATGCCGCTGTCCTTGTCGAGCGTCTGCATGTAGCTCTGCGGCAGCCATTCCTGCATCGCGGCAACGGACTCCGGGCTGTTGTCGAAGGACAGGTAGCGGATGCCGAAGGTGGCGTCGAACTCGCGGCTGTTGGCCGCTCCGACAACGACGATCGTGACGTCGGTCGAGCCTTCCGAGAAGCTGTTCCACATGCGCGGGAAATTCGGCACCTGCACGCCGTTGACGTCGTCGAGCGTCAGGTCTTCGGTCGCCAGATATGCCTTGGTCACGTAGTCGCCGAGCGCGCCTTCGGAAAACACCGGAACCCGGCGGTCCTTGAGGTCGGCAACGCCGCCGATGTCACTGTCCTTGCGCACGATATAGCCGGCGCGGAACGGCATCAGCGTCGCGACCATCTTGAGGCCGGGGTTCGGCCGGCCTTCCGACATGCCGGTGCCGGTCACCGCGTTGACGAGTTGCACAACATTGGAGATGCCGAACTCCAGTTCACCGTTATTGACGAGTGGAATGTAGTCCGCCGTATTCGCAAGCTCCTGCGGGCGCATCTGCACCGGCGAGGATTCCGAGATGGTCGCCGAGAGGGCCCGGCCGATCTGCGAGGTGCCGCCGGTCGCGGTCGAACCGAGGGCGACGACCTGCGCGGCCGCCGGTGCGGCGATCGCAAGCGACGCGACGGCGCCGATGAGGATTTGTCTGAACATCTTTCTTCTCTCCCTGTTGTATCAAACGGTATAGGTGAAGGACGGGGGTGCCGGCCGGAAACGCTTTGCAAACGGGATCATCGCACTACCTTTGAGCACGAACTGGCCCGAGGGGGCATCAAACGGGGGACCAGAATGACGAAAACGGAAAACGACGCTCATGTTCTGATCGCCGGCATGGGACCGGCGGGCGTGGTGGCGGGGCTCATCCTGTGCCGCGCCGGCATCCGCGTCTCGCTGTTCGAGGCATTGGCCGACCTGCCGATGGACCTGCGCGCCTCGACCTTCCATCCCCCGACGCTCGATTACCTGGCAGACCTGGGGCTGACCGACGATCTGGTCGCGCAGGGACTGATCGCGCCCTCCTATCAGTGGCGTGACCGGCAAAGCGGCGAGGCGGCGACCTTCGACATGGCCTGCCTGAAAGACGTCACCGCCTTCCCGTTCCGCCTGCAATGCGAGCAGTTCAAGCTGACGCGGATCGCGGTCGACCGGCTGCGCGCCGAGCCGCTCGCCGACCTTCATTTCGGCGAAGCCGCCTGCGCGCTGGCGCAGGACGAGACGGGCGTGAGCCTGACGCTGGAAGCGGGCGATGGCAGCCGGCGTACGGTGCGCGGTGATTTCCTGATCGGCGCGGACGGCGCCTCGAGCGTGGTGCGCCGGGCGCTCGACATTCCCTTCGACGGCTTCACCTATCCCGAACAATGGGTGGTCGTCTCGACGTCGGTCGATTTCGCCAAGCTGCTGCCGGGTCTGTCGCCGGTCAGCTACACCGCCGATCCGGAGGAATGGTACGTGCTGCTGCGCACGCCGGACCTGTGGCGCGTGCTGATCCCGGTGCCCGAGGATGCCGATCCCGATATCGTCCTGTCGGACGCCTTTCTTCAGGACAAGCTCCAGGGCGTCGCGGCGCGCGATGAGCCTTACGACATCGTCCACCGCACCATCTACCGCGTCCATCAGCGTATCGCCGGGACCTATCATGTCGGCCGCGTCGCCCTTGCCGGAGACGCCGCCCACATCAACAATCCGCTCGGCGGGATGGGCATGAACGGCGGCATCCACGACGCGGTCAATCTGGCGCGGAAGCTTGTTCGCGTCTTCCGCGACGGGGCGGATCGCGACGCCATGCTCGATCACTATTCCAGCCAGCGCCGGGCGGTCGCCGAGCGCTACGTGCTTGCCCATACCGACCAGAACAAGCGGGTGATCGAAGAGCGCGATCCGGAGAAACGGGCGGCGCATCTGGCAAAGCTGCGCGCGGTCGCCGCCTCGCCGGAAGCGCTGCTGGCGCATGTCAGGAAGGGGGCGATGCTCGACGCGGTGGCGGAATCGATGGCGGTCGAGCCGGCCTGACGGCGGCCCCGCCGGGCGCCGTGAGGGAGCCCTACAGACGACGGTGTGTGCGGCTGTCTCCGGCACCGTCCCGCCCTCTCAGTGCTCGGCAAACAGCGGGCCGTGCCCGTCGAACTGGTCGGTAATGCCGGCCTGGCGCAGCGCCTGCCAATAGGTTGCCGCGTTGATGGCGATCACCGGCTTGCCCAGTTCGGCTTCCATCTCTCGCGCCAGCGCCACCATCGACAGGTTGGTGCCGACCTGCACCCAGGCCTCGATCCGGTCGTCGTCGAGCTCGCGCAGATGCGCCCGCAGCGTCTCCGGCTGGACATGGGCGATCGCGACGGGGCTCGGACAGCGCAGGCCCTTGAAGGCTAGCACCTCGAAGCCGCAGTCCTGAAAGAACCGCGTCACCTCGCGATCCGACACCGGCTGATACGGCGAGATCACGCCGATCCGGCGCGCGCCGGTCAGCTTCAGCGCCGCCTCGCAGGCGAATGACCCGGCCGTGACCGGCACGCCGGCGAACTCGGACAATTCGGCCAGCCGCGTCTCGCAGGCCGCCCGCCCGTCCCAGAACATCAGCGCCGATACGCCCATGATCAGATAGTCCGGCTCGCAGGTCATGCACCGCTCGACCGCGTTGCGAAGTTCCGCCTCGAGCGCCCTGATCAGCGCGACGAAATCGTCATCACCGCCGATATCCATGTTGGAGACATAGATGCGGCCATAGTGGTTGGTCACGCCGGGCAGGCGCAGGTCGTCCATGTCCGGCTGCACGATCGTGTTGGTGGACGGCGCGACGACGGCGAATTTGCAGCGCCAGCCAAGCGCATCCCTGGTCGTTTGTCGGTCTTCAGACATTGTTCCCCCTCCTTGACGGCTCCGGGGGCAGCCCCCGTCGGCGGCTCTCGCCGTGATGGCCCGCCGCCGGGGCGGGCGGTCGCGCCTATCTGCGATCGCCGGGCCTGCTGCGGAGCGCATCGTCGGTGATGTCGCCTGTCTGGTCCCCGATGCCGTGCATTGAACGCGCACGATCTTATTTGGTATACGAAATATAGAGATATGCGCTGACATTTCCAGAGAAAATGCGGTAAGCCTGCATATGGGGTAAAAATGGGATACAAAATCGAGATGCGGCCGGAACGCTTCGCAGCCGTCCGCCGACCCGAGGCGAGGAGCATGACATGACGCGCAGGCTGGTAGTTCTCGGAGGCTGCGGCGGTATCGGCCGGGCGCTCGTGGCCGCGGCGGCGGCGCAGGGGTATCAGCCTGTCGTGCTCGACCTTGCCGCCTCGATCGCCGCCCATCCCCTCGACGGCATCGACTGCCGGCCGGTCGACGCGACGGACCCGGCGAGCCTTGCTGCGGCGGCCGATGGCCTCGACGACCTTGCCGGCTTCGTCAATCTCTGCGGCTTTGCCGGGCCGCTCGAGCCGTTGCCGGAGGCGGGGGAGGCGCTGTTGCGGGAGGTGATCGACGGCAACCTCTTCGCTGCCATTCATGCCGCCCGCGCCTTTGCCGGACGGCTGGCGCCGGGCGCCGCCATCGTCAATACCGGCTCCGGTCTCGGCCACTACGCACGACCCGGCTTCGGGCCCTATGCGATCTCGAAGGCCGGGATCGCCGCGCTGACCCGGCAACTGGCGCTGGAACTCGCCCCGCGCAACCGGGTCAACTGCGTGTCGCCCTCGGCGGTTGATACCGCCTTCCTGCAGGGCGGCACAGGCCGTCCGGAGGCCGGCGTTGCCCAGGGGCTTGATTTCGACGCCTATGCCAGGGCCATTCCGCTCGGCCGGATCGCTGTGCCTGAGGATGTGGTCGGGCCGATCCTGTTCCTGTTGTCGGACGCGGCGGGCTACATGACCGGCCAGGTGCTGCACGTCAATGGCGGCGGCTACATGCCGTAGCCCGGGACCGCCCCGGCTCCGATTGCAGGCGCCGGTGGGGGCTAGTCGTCCGCGCTGTCCGGCCTGGGGATGGATTTCAGCGGCGCGCGGCCCTGTTCGTTGTTTGCGATCAGCAGCTTCGTCATCAGGTCCATCAGCCGGTCGTGCTCGGCATCGTCGAGCGAACGCATGAATTGCTCCTGCGCACGGATCATCGCCGGCTGGAGGGCCTCCACGAAGGCCTTGCCCTCGTCGGTGATCTTCGCAAGCTTCGCCCGCCGGTCCGCTGTGCTCTTGGGTCGGGTCAGCAGGCCGCGCCGCTCCAGGCGGCGGACGACGTCGGCGGCCGTGTTCCGGTCGACGCCGATCTGGCTGGCGATGCTGACCTGGTCGAGCGTATCGCCGTCATACAGCACCGTCAGGACACCGAACTGCACCGGCGTCATGTTGAATTCGCTGCATTCGTTGAGAAAGATCGCCACGTGAATCTGATGGAGGCGCCGGATCAGAAAGCCGGGCCGGTTCCACAGATCGGTAAAGTCCCGCGACGGTTTTCCGCTGCCGCTCTGCGCGTTCGCCCTGGCCAATTGCTGCTGCCTCGTCCCGACTGCCCGTGAGGACCTCTGTCCGCCCGGGATCCTTATCCGCCTGGGATCTTTATCCGATTGCCTGCTGCGGGATCAATCTAGCGCCTGATCAGTGTACGCGGGCGGGGCGGGCCGTTACGGCCGGATCGACGCGCCGTCCCCGAGTTCCGCCGGCGATTTCGAGGGTCCGCGCATTGACGGGCTAAAATTAGTAGTATACTACCTATTTACGAAATCACCGGCGTTTCGCGATCCGTGAAGGGCAGGTGCAGGAGATGGGCGGGGTCTGGGACACACCGGACGCGGGCAGCGTCGGGGTCCCGATTTCGTTGGAGGAAAAAGATGACCTGGACGATCGGCGTGGATGTCGGCGGCACCTTTACGGACTTCTACGCCAAGAACAACGAAACCGGGGCCTATCATGTCGGCAAGACGTCCTCGACCCCGGCAAATCCCGCCAACGCCATCCTGAACGGTCTCGTCGCGCTGTGCGAGACGCACGGCATCGCGCTCGACCGGATCGACCGGCTGTCGCACGGCACCACGGTGGGCACCAACGCGCTGATCCAGCGGCGCGGCAGCCGCGTCGCCCTGATTACGACGCGCGGGTTCCGCGATCTCCTCGAGATTGGCCGCCAGACCCGGCCGCACATGTACGATCTGCAGAAGGATCATCCAGCCCCGCTGGTCGACCGGGAGGACCGGGTCGAACTGAACGAGCGCATCGGCGCCGATGGAAAGGCGGTCACCGCGCCGCTTGACGCGGATATCGAGGCCGCGATCGATGCCGTTGTCGCCTCCGGCGCATCTGCCTGCGCGATCGGGTTCCTGTTTTCCTTCGTCAATCCCGAACACGAACAGGCCGTCGCCGAGGCGCTGCGCCGGCGGGCGCCCGACATGGCGGTGTCGATATCCTCCGAGGTTCAGCCGGAGTTCCGCGAATACGAGCGCCTGTCGACAACTGTGCTGAATGCCTATCTGCAACCGGTGATGGGCGACTATCTGCGCACGCTCGAGGACGGTGTCGCCGAGCGCGCGCCGAACGCCACGCTGGGGATCAACCAGTCCAGCGGTGGGCTGATGTCGCCGAGAAAGGCGCGCGAATTCCCCGTCCGCACGGCCCTGTCGGGACCGGCCGCCGGCGCCGTCGGCGCGGCCCATGTCGCCCGTCAGACGGGCCGGCGCAACATCATCACCCTGGACATGGGCGGCACCAGCGCCGATGTCGCCCTTATCCGGGACTACGAGATCGACCTCGCCTTCGACCGCGACGTCGCCGGCTTCCCGATTCGGATGCCCTGTGTCGATGTCGAGACGGTCGGGGCCGGCGGCGGGTCGATCGCCTGGTTCGACCGCGACGGGCTGCTCAAGGTCGGGCCGATCAGTGCTGGCGCCGCGCCGGGGCCTGCCTGCTATGGCCGCGAGGGCGACAAGCCGACGGTGACCGACGCCAATCTGCTGCTCGGCCGGCTGTCGCCGCGCGGCCTGCTCGACGGCGGCATGCGCCTCGATCGCGACCTGTCGCGCGCCGCCTACCAGCAGCTCGCCGACCGGCTCGGATTCGCCGTCGAGCGGACCGCGCACGGCGTCCTCGGCATCGTCGTCGCCAACATGGTCCGCACGATCCGGACGATCTCGGTCGAGCGGGGCCACGATCCGCGTGACTTCGTGCTGATGCCGTTCGGCGGCGCCGGGCCGCTGCATGCCCGCGATGTGGCGATCAGCCTGGGCATGCGGGAAATGGTGGTGCCGGCCGCGCCGGGCATCGTCTGCGCCCAGGGCCTGCTGGTCTCGGACCTGAAGGAGGAGTTCGTCACCGGCCGCCGCTTCAGGCTGGACGATGCCGGCATCGCCGTCCTGCGCGAGGCGCTGGACGGCCTGCTGATGAGGGCCGGCCAATGGTACGCGGACGAGGACCTGCCGGAGAAGGGCCGCAACCTCCTGCTGACCGTCGATGCCCGCTATGTCGGCCAGAACTTCGAGCTCGCCGTGCCCGTCGCCACCGGCGCCTCCCTGTCGCCCGGGGACATCCCCGACGCGCCGGCGATGGTGCGGCGGTTTCACGAGGCCCATGAGACCGCCTACGGCTATGCCAGCGATGACGACCCCGTCGAGATCGTCAATGTCCGCCTGTCGGCCAGTGCCCGCCTGTTCAACGCGGTCGACGGCCACGCGCCGCCGGTGGACGCCGGAGCGCCGCAGCCGCGCGGGCAGCGCGACGTCTATTTCGAGGCGGATTTACCGCTTCGCACCGATATCTACGCCCGCGCCGATCTCCTGCCCGGCCAGGTCGTCCACGGCCCGGCGATCATCGAGCAGCTGGACACGACGACGCCCGTCTATCCCGGCGACCGCGCGGAGACGACGCGCGACGGGCACCTGATCGTCACAATCGCCGAAACCGCGGGAGGCGCGTCATGAACATTCGACAGGTGCCGGTGCTCGATCCGATCAAGCTCGAAATCATCGCAAACGGTCTGCGCTCCATCGCCGACGAGTGCTTCGCGGCGCTGATGCGGTCGGCCTATTCGACCAATATCAAGGAGCGCAAGGACCACTCCATCGCCATCGTCGACCGCAACGGCCGGCTGGTCGTGCAGGCGGCGCTGACGCTGCCGATCCACATCGCCTCGATGGGCGGCCTGATGCGGTGCGTTCTGGAGAAGTTCGGCGACGACATCGAGGAGGGCGACATCTTCGTCGCCAACGACCCGCACACTGCCGGCGGCACCCACCTTCCCGACATCAACTACGCCATGCCGCTGTTCAGCGACGGCGAACTGGTGGCCTTCGTCTGCAACATCGCCCATCACGCCGATATCGGCGGCATGGTGCCAGGCTCAATGGCCGGCGGCATGTCGGAGATCTACCAGGAAGGCCTGCGCATCCCGGTCGTCAAGCTGTTCCGGCGCGGCGAGTTGCAGACCGACATCATGGACATCCTGCTGCTCAATGTGCGCGTGCCCGACGAGCGGCGCGGTGATCACAACGCGCAGATCGCCTCCTGCCGGCTCGGCGCCCGCCGCTTCAAGGAGGTCGTCGGCGTGCACGGGCTCGCCAATGTGCTCGCCGCTTTTGACGAGATCATCTCGCGCACCGCGGCCCGCATGCGCGCGGCGATCGCCGACATTCCCGACGGCACCTACCGGTTCGAGGACTTCATGGATGGCGACGGCATCGCCACCTACGACATTCCCGTCCGCCTGGCGCTGACGGTTTCCGGCGACCGGATCCACCTCGATTTCGGCGGCACCAGCCCGCAGGTCACAGGCAATATCAACACCACGCTGAACGCCGTGCAGGCCAGCGTCGGCTACGCGCTGATCGCGGCGCTTGATTCCGAGCTGCCGAGCAATCAGGGCATTCTCGACGTCATCGAGATCAGCATCGAGCCGGGTACCCTTCTCAATTCGGTGTTCCCCGCGCCCGTCGCCGCCCGCGCCCATGCCTGCCAGCGCGCCATCGACGTCGTTCTCGGCGCCCTGGCCGAAGCGCTGCCGGACAAGGTCATCGCCGCGGCCAACGGGGCCAACACGACGGCGGTGTTCTCGGGCAACGATCCGCGCACCGGCAAGCCCTATCTCTATCTCGAGACACTCGGTGGCGGCATGGGCGCGCGCGCCACCAGGGACGGCAAGGACGGGGTTCAGGTCGGCATCACCAACACGTCCAACCTGCCGGTGGAATCGATCGAGCAGGAATATCCGCTGCGTGTCGAGGAATACAGCCTGGTCGCCGATTCCGGCGGGGCGGGCCGCTATCGCGGCGGCATGGGGCTGCGCCGGGTCGTGACGCCGGTCGGTCATGCCTGCGTCTTCAACGGTGCCGGCGAGCGGTTCCGCTATCGGCCCTGGGGCCTGTTCGGCGGCCGGCCGGGCGGATCGGGCCGGTTCCTCATTCAGGACGCTGACGGCGAGCGCCGGCTCGACGACAAGCCCAACGAAGTCACAGTCGGCGAGGGCACCCGCATCACCGTCGAGACCCCCGGCGCCGGCGGCTATGGCGATCCGCACGAGCGGGACCGGACGGCCGTGGCGCGGGACCGCGACAGCGGCAAGTTTTCCAGCGCCTACCTGACCGAGCATTACGGTCAGGCAGACTGACAGGAGCGACGAGATGCGTGTCTATTCTATGGTCAGGCCCAAGAAGCTGTCGCAGATCCCCGACGCCATGGCCCGTGCCGAGCGCCTGGGCTATGACGGCGCCACGCTGCTTGAGCTGACGGTTCCGCCCACCCTGTCGGCGGCGGCCGGCGCGATGCTGACCGATAGGATCAACATGATGTCGGGCGTCTTCGTGGCCTTTCCGCGAAGCCCGATGGCGACCGCCTATGACGCCTGGGCGCTGAACGAGCTTTCCGGCGGCCGCTTTCAACTCGGCATCGGCTCGCAGATCAAGGCCCATCTCACCCGCCGCTTCGGCATGGACTTCCAGCCGCCCGTGCGGCGCATGAAGGACTATATCAACGCGCTGCGGGCGATCTGGACGTGCTGGCAGGACGGCACGCGGCTCGACTATGACGGCGAGTACTACAAGCACAACCTGATGATCCCCTACTACAATCCGGGTCCGCTCGAGACCGGGATGCCGGAGATCCATCTGGCCGCCATCAACAAGCTGATGTGCCGGCTCTGCGGCGACCTCGCCGACGGCCACCTGCCGGGCGATCCGATCACCTGGAAATGGCACGAGGAGGTCATGCTCCCGAACCTGGAGATCGGCCTGAAGCGTTCCGGCCGCAGCTGGGACGACATCGAGCTGGGCGGCTACGGCTTCATCGGCTGCGCGCCGACATCCGCCGGGATCGACACGGTGGTCAAGGGCCTGAAGGAGCGCGTCGCGCTCTACGCCTCGACCCCCGAATACAAGGACATGCTGGCGATGCATGGCTGGTCCGTCAGCCAGGAGGATTTCGCCGCGATGACGCGGGAGAACAAGTGGGAAGAGATGGGCAACCTGGTCTCAGACGAGATGCTGGAAGCCTATGCGGTGATCGCCGGCCCCGACGACCTGCCGGCCGCGCTTGCCAGGCGCTATGGCGGCAAGGTCGACCGCATCCAGATCGACGAGACCTGGTTCGAAGGCCTGAGCGACGATGATGTCGCGCGCCTGGTCGCGCAGATCAAGACGATATAGGCGATCGATGCGACCCGACAGCACTTCGCACGACGGCAGCCGCGACTTCGCCCGCGAGGAATGGGCAAGGCTGTGCGCCAGGGACCCCGGCGAACTGGCCGTCGCCGAGCCGGACCGGGAGGTTTCGGTCGGCGAGTTGATCCGCCTGGCCCGCCTGCGCGCCGGCCAGTTCATCCGCCAGGGCGTGACGCCGGGCGCCCGCGTGATCGTCGCCCTGCCAAACCGGATCGAGTTCGTCGTCGACTACCTCGCGGTGCGGCTGTGCGGCGCGGTGCTGGTCAATCTGCCGTGGCGGGCGGGAACGAGCATCACCGAGCTCGCCGAGATCCTCGACGCGGCCGTGGTCGTGCTCGCCGAGGACTTGGTCGGCGACAGTCCCCTGTTCGATCAACTGGGCGATCGGCGATTTCGCCCCGACGAGGCGGCCCCGCCCGGCCCGGCCGAACCCGTCGCGCGGTCGGGCGAGGAGATCGCCTGGCTGGCCTGCACCTCCGGCACGACCGGAACGCCGAAGGCGGCGATCCATACCGGCGCGACCTGGCAGCGCCAGACCGAGGTCTTCGCCGAACATTTCGATCTCGGCCGCGACGATCCGATCCTGGTGTCGTCGCCGGTCGGACATGCCGTTTCGCTGTTGTTCGGCGTGCGCTTTTCGCTGCTGCTCAACTCCCCGATGATCCTGGTGTCGCGCTGGAAGGTCGAGACGGCGGTCGAACTGATACACCGCTACGGCTGCACCTTCACCGTCGCCCCGACGCCCTTCCTCGTCGACACGGTTGCCTGGTGCGAGGCACATGGCGACGAAAAGCTCAAGACGCTGAAGTTCTTTCCCTCCGGCGGCGCCCCGGTGCCGCGGACGCTGGTGCGGCGCGGCCTGAAGGCGCTGCCGGGATGCCAGATCTGGTCCTATTTCGGCACCTCCGAGGCCGGCGCCGTGACCGCGGTCCCGCTCGATGCCGACCTGGAGAAGCGGCTGAACACGGACGGCACCGCCTTGCCCGGCACGAAGACCCGGGTCGTCGACGGCGAATTGCAGCTTCACAGCCCCGACCAGATGATGCTCGGCTACTGGAGCGGCGATCCGAACGGCCGCCTGCACGACGACGGCTGGTATCAGACAGGCGATGCCTGCGAACAGCGCGACGACGGCTATATCCGGATGATCGGGCGCGCCCGCGACATCATCCTGCGCGGCGGCGAGAACATCTCGCCGCTGGAGATCGAAAACGTGCTGCTGCAGCACCCCGCGGTCACCGACGTGACGATCGTCGGCTATCCCGACGACAGGCTCGGCTCGCGGCTTGCCGCGGTTGTCGTCGTCGCCGCGCCGGTGACGCTGGGCGATCTGCGCGGGCATTGCGAGCGCATCGGCCTCGACAAGGCGAAGTGGCCGGAATTCCTGACTGAAATCGACGAAATTCCGCTTTCCACCATCGGCAAGGTCCGCCGCGACCTGCTGGAGGACATGGTGGAGCGCCTCGTACCCGAACCGGCCGGCTAGCCGGAACCGTGGCAGGGAGACAGACATGAACCGGCTTCAAATCGGCTTCCATATCGATGGCGACGTCTGGGAACCGGATCAGATCGCCGCCGTCGAGGCGCATGGCTTCGACATCCTGACCACCGGCGAGCACATCGTCTTCTTCCGGCCGATCCTGGACACGATCACGGTACTGTCCTACGCCGCCGCGGTCACCAGCCGGATCAAGCTGGTTCCCTCGACCCTGATCCTGCCGCTGCGCCCGCCGGCGATCCTCGCCAAGGAACTGACGTCGATCGATATCCTCTCGAAGGGGCGCCTGATCGCCTCCGTCGGCATCGGCGGCGACTATCCGCGCGAATTCGAGGCCTGCGGCGTGCCGCTCAAGGAGCGCGGCGTTCGCGCCAACGAAGGCATCGAGATCATGCGCAAGTTCTGGTCCGGCGAGCGCTTCGACTATCACGGCAGGATCTTCCAGATGGAGGACATGGACATGCTGCCGGGCCCCCACCAGCCGGGTGGGCCGCCGCTATGGGTCTGCGGGCGCAGCGATCCGGCGATGAAACGGGCGGCGAAATACGGAGACGGCTGGCAACCCTACATGTACACCGCCGCGCAACTGGCTGAATCGGTGGAGAAGATCCACGGCTTCGCCGACGATATCGGGCGCACGCTGCCGGCGGACTTCGCCTTCACGACCTTCATGTACGTGTCGATGCACGACGATGTCGAGGAGGGCCGTAACCGGGCGATCGAGCAGCTGTCCTACCGCTTCAACATGCCGTTCGAGAAGGTCGTCGACAAATACTGCACCTACGGGCCGCCGGACCGGATCATCGCGGACCTGCAGCGCTATGTCGACGCCGGCACGAACCACGTCATCGTCGGCCTGATCATGCCGCCCGAGGAGCGGATGGACTATGTCGAGCGGTTTGCCACGCAGATCCTGCCGGAGTTGCAGAAGATGAAGCCGGCGTGAGGGCAGGCCGGTGTCCGCGACCCTGTCCGTGCCGCAACTTCAGGAGATGATCGGCCGCTCCCGGTTCCATCGGCTCTTTCGGCCGGATGTGCTGCGGCTCGATGCCGGCGGGCGCCGTCTGGCGATCCGCTTCGCGATGGCCCCCGATCTGGAGCGGCAGCCGGACACCAACCAGTGGCACGGCGGCGCGGTGTCGGCGGTCGTCGATACGGCGGGCTGCTACGGGCTTGCCGTTCTGACCGGCGCGCCGCTGCCGACGATCGACCTGCGGGTCGACTATCTGCGGCCGGCCATCGACACCGACCTGACCGCCGTTGCGACGGTGCGGAAGGCCGGACGCTCGGTCGGCGTGGTGGATGTGGAGGTTTCGGACGACGGCGACAATCTCGTCGCGCTTGGCCGGGTCGCCTATTCGACCAGCGGTTGGCAACAACGGAGTGATGGCTCATGAGTGACAGGTCTTGCAATATCGCCATTGTCGGCGGCACCGGTGCGCTCGGATCGGGATTGGCGATACGCTGGGCACGGGCCGGACATGCCGTCACCATCGGCTCGCGCGACGCGGCGCGGGCAGCCGAGGTCGCCGCGGAGCTAAGCGCGAAATCCGGCGCCCGGATCGCCGGCGCCGGCAATGCGGAGGCCGCCGGGCTGGGCGATATCGTCGTCCTCACGGTGCCCTATGCCAATCACGCCGCGACGCTGGAAACGGTCCGCGACGCGGTGCAGGGCAAGGTGGTCGTCGATGTGACGGTTCCGCTGATGCCGCCGAAGGTGCGAACCGTCCAGCTGCCGCCGGAAGGGTCGGCGGCGAAGGCAGCGCAAGGGGTGCTGGGGGCTGAAGTGCGCGTCGTCTCGGCGTTTCAGAATGTCGCCGCCGCGCATCTGGCCGATCTCGATCACGCAATCGACTGCGACGTGCTCGTCTGCGGTAACGACCGGGAAGCGCGCCAGCTTGTGATCGGGCTTGCCGCGGATGCCGGCATGAAGGCCTGGCATGCCGGGCGCATCGACAATTCCGCGGTCGCCGAGGCGCTGACCTCGGCGCTGATCTTCATGAACGCGCATTACAAGATCCCCGGCGCCGGCATCCGGATAACCGGCACGCCGCAGGCGGGATCGTGACCGTGCCGGCAGCGCGCCCATGACCCGGTCCCTCTCGCTCCACGCCCTTGACCATGTCCCGCTGATCGAGGCGGGTGACGATCTGGCCGGGATCGTCATGGCCGGGATCGAGCGAAACGGTCTCGCGCTCGAAGACGGCGACATCCTCGTCCTGGCCCAGAAGATCGTATCGAAGGCCGAGGGCCGTCTCGTCGATCTGAAGACCGTCGCGCCGGGGCCCGAAGCCCTCGAGGTTGCCGCCGACACCGACAAGGACCCGCGCCTGGTCGAACTGATACTGGCCGAGAGCAGCGGCATCGTCAGGCGCGTTCCGGGCGTTCTGATCACCGAGCATAAGCGCGGCTGGATCATGGCGAATGCCGGCATCGATGCCTCCAATGTCGGCGGCGAGGGGGACCATGTCCTGCTGCTGCCCGTCGATCCCGACCGCTCCGCCGCCGATATCCGCGCCGCGATCGGCGAGCGGCTCGGCATCCGCACCGGGGTGGTGATCAATGACAGTTTCGGGCGGCCCTGGCGGGTCGGCACAGCGGGCGTCGCGATCGGCGCGGCCGGTATTCCAAGCCTCTGGGACCAGCGCGGCCAGACGGATCTGTTCGGCCGCGACCTGAAGGTCAGCCAGCAGGCCATCGCCGACGAACTGGCCGCCGCCGCCTCGCTGTTCCAGGGCCAGGGCGGGGAGGGTCGGCCGGTCGTCCTCCTTCGCGGCTTCGCAGCCCTGCCTGCCGCCGATGCCCCGGCGCGTCCGGCCGCTGCCCTGCTGCGCGCCGCTGAAGAGGATCTGTTCCGATGAGCGGCCGCATCGTCGTCCTGTCGGGCGGTGTCGGCGGCGCGAAGCTCGCGCTCGGCCTTGCCCATGCGGTCGATCCGAACGATCTGATGATCGTCACCAATACCGGCGACGACTTCGACCACTATCGCTTGCGCGTCTGTCCGGACACCGACACGGTCCTCTACACGCTCGGCAACGTCGCGGATCGGGAGCGCGGCTGGGGGCGGGCGGATGAAAGCTGGCGGTTCATGGAGACGTTTCGCGCGCTCGGCGGCGCGGACTGGTTCAATCTCGGCGACCGGGACCTCGCGTTGCATGTCCTGCGCACGGCACGGCTCAGGGGCGGCGAGAGCCTCAGCGCCATCACCGCCGATATCGCCCGGACGCTGGGCATCGCGGCGCACGTCATACCGATGAGCGACCAGCCCGTGTCGACCCATGTCGAGACCGCTGGCGGGCCGATCCCGTTCCAGCACTATTTCGTCCGCGAACAATGCGTGCCGGTCGCCACCGGATTTACCTTCGAGGGAATTGCCGAGGCCGCGCCCAACCCGGCGCTGCTGGAGGCGCTGGACGCGGGGCCGAAGGCCGTCCTCCTCGCGCCGTCCAACCCCTTCGTCAGCATCGATCCGATCCTCGCGCTGCCCGGCCTGCGCGACAGGCTGCGTGCCTGCGGCGCGCCGGTCGTCGCGGTCTCGCCGATCATCGGCGGCCGGTCGATCAAGGGGCCGGCGGCGAAGATGATGGCGGAACTCGGCATGCCGGTCAGCCCCGTCGGGATCGCCCGCCACTATCGCGGCCTGATCGACGGTCTGGTGATCGACGAGGCCGATCGCGCCCTTGCCGAAGAGGTGCGGGCGATCGGGCCCGAGGTCACGGTGGCGCAGAGCGTGATGCGGTCGCTCGATGACCGCATTGCGCTGGCACGGTGTATGATCGACTTCGCCGACGGCTTGTCGGCAAGGGGATCGCCATGACCACCGTCATCATCCCGGTAAAGGACCTCGCGAGCGCCAAGACGCGACTGTCGCCCGTCCTTACCGCACAGGACCGCGCCGGCCTCGTTCTGGCCATGCTGGAAGACGTTCTGCGCGCGGCCGGTGGAACAGGCGGGCATGCGGTCCGGGTCGTCTCCGGCGACGCGCGCGTCCTCGACGTCGCCCGCCGCTTCGGGACCGGCACGGTCCACGAAGACAGGCCGGGCGGCTACAATGAAGCGGTCCGCCTCGGCCTGGCCACGGTGGCATCGGCCGGCGCGGTTGCGATCCTGCCCGGCGACGTGCCGGCGGCGAGCGCGCCGGAACTCGAACGGCTGTTCGCCCCGTCCCCCACCGACCCATGCGTCAGGCTGGTGCCCGCGCATGACCGGCGCGGCACCAACGGCGTGTTCATGACATCCGCTGATCTCCTGCGTCCGTCCTTCGGGCCCGGCAGCTTCGCCGCCCATCGCGCCGCCGCGGCGGAGGCGGGCCTGCACATGCAGGTGCTCGAGCTGCCCGGTCTGGCCCGCGATATCGACGAGCCGGCCGATCTCGCCGCGTTCCGGGCGCGCGGGCTGCCGGGCGCGACGTCGCGCTTTCTGGCCGGCATTACCCGGCGGCCCGAACCGGCCAATCCCCATGACGAGGGCCCCGACGACGAGGTAGCGGCATGAACACGATACCCGAACCGCTTGAGGGCCAGCGTGTCGGCGGAGCAGCCGCCGAGGCGGCCGGCCTCATGAGCCTGCCCTTCGACCAGTTACTTTCGATGGCGGCCGCCCTGCGTGATGCCGGCAGTGGGTGCCATGTCAGCTATTCGCGAAAGGTATTCATTCCGCTGACGCAGCTCTGCCGCGACGTGTGCCACTACTGCACCTTCGCCAAGGCGCCGCGCGGGCTGAAATCCGCCTATCTGCGGCCCGACGAGGTTCTGGACATCGCCAGGGCGGGCGCGGCGGCCGGCTGCAAGGAGGCGCTGTTCACGCTCGGCGACAAGCCGGAACTGCGCTATGCGGCGGCCCGCACCGCGCTGGACGACCTCGGCTACGAGACGACTCTCGACTATCTGCGCGCCATGGCCCGGCTGGTGTTTGAGGAAACCGGCCTGCTGCCCCATCTCAATCCCGGTATCATGACGCCCGACGACCTGGCAGCGCTGCGCCCGGTCTCAGCCTCCATGGGCATCATGCTGGAAAGCACCTCTCAGCGGCTGCTTCAGCGCGGCGGCTGCCATCACGGCTCCCCGGACAAGGATCCGGCGGTGCGGCTGGCGACGATCGAAGCGGCCGGCCGGCTGCGCATCCCCTTTACCAGCGGCATCCTCATCGGCATCGGCGAAACGCGGCGCGAGCGCATCGACAGCCTGTTCGCCCTGCGCGACCTGCATCGGCGCCATGGCCACATCCAGGAAATCATCATTCAGAACTTCCGGGCCAAGCTCGGCACCAGGATGGCCGACGCGCCCGAGCCCGATCTGGCCGACCTGCAATGGACCATCGCCGTGGCCCGTCTGATCTTCGGTCCGGCGATGAACATCCAGGCGCCGCCCAATCTGTCCGGGCCGCAGGCTGCCAGGCTGATCGCCGCCGGCATCAACGACTGGGGCGGTGTGTCTCCGGTGACGCCGGATCACGTCAATCCGGAAGCGCCCTGGCCGCAATTGCAGGCGCTGGCCGAACTCACCGCCGGCGCCGGCAAGCAGCTGGTGGAGCGGCTGTGTGTCTATCCCGAATACGCCCTCCGCTCCGAGGATGCGCTTTCCGAAGACGGCTGGTTCGATCCGCAGATCCGCCGGGCGGTGCTGGGCGCCATCGACGCGGATGGCTATGCCAGGACGGACGACTGGTCGCCGGGGCGCACGGACGTGTCCGTTCCGGATGCCGGTGCGGGCGCCGGGATTGCCCCCCGGATTGCCGTGGACCGGCGGATCGACCGGATCCTGGCCAGGGCGGAGGTCGGCGAGGAGCTCGATACCGATGCGGTGACCAGCCTGTTCGCCGCGCGCGGAGAGGCCGTCGGGCGGATCGCGCTGGCCGCCGACGCGCTGCGCCGCCGGGTCTCCGGCGACACGGTCAGCTACGTGGTGACCCGGAACATCAACTACACCAATATCTGCTATTTCAAATGCCGCTTCTGCGCGTTTTCCAAGGGCAGGACGAGCGCGCATCTGCGCGGCAAACCCTATGACCTCGGGCTGGAAGAGATCGTCGCCCGGGCGCGCGAGGCCTGGGCGCGCGGGGCCGTCGAAGTGTGCCTTCAGGGCGGCATTCACCCCGACTATACCGGCCGGACCTATCTGGAGATCGTCCGGGCGATCAAGGCCGAACTGCCCGACATGCATATCCACGCGTTCTCGCCGCTGGAGATCTTTCAGGGCGCCGAGACCCTTGGCGTTCCGGTCGGGCGGTTCCTGGACAGGCTGATCGCGGCGGGGCTCGGCAGCCTGCCCGGCACCGCCGCCGAGATCCTCGACGACGAGGTGCGGGCGCGCCTGTGCCCGGACAAGCTCAATACGCGGCAATGGTTCGACGTCGTCGATACCGCCCATCGTGCCGGCCTGAAGACGACCTCGACGATCATGTTCGGCCATATCGACCGGCCGGTCCACTGGGCCCGCCATCTCCTGCGCCTGCGCGACCAGCAGACGAAGACCGGCGGCTTCACCGAACTGGTGCCGCTGCCCTTCGTCCACATGGAATCGCCGATCTACCTGAAGGGTGGGTCGCGCCGCGGGCCGACATGGCGCGAAACGCTGCTGATGCATGCGATTGCCCGCCTGGTGCTGCATCCGCGCATCACCAATATCCAGACGTCCTGGGTCAAGCTCGGCGCCGATGGTGCCGCAGCCTGCCTGAAGGCGGGCGCCAACGATCTGGGCGGGACGCTGATGAACGAGACGATCACCCGCTCCGCAGGTGCCGCCCACGGCCAGGAAATGACGCCGGAGGCGATGGAGGCATTGCTGTTCGATCTCGGCCGCCCGTCGCGCCAGCGCACGACGCTCTATGCCGACGCCGCCCCGTCGCGCCGGCAGGCCTCCTACATCCCCGTCGCCGCTGAATGAGCCCGCCGTCCGGCCTATCTGCCGGACGGGTCAGTCTGCGCCGGTCACCCGGACAGGTTCGGCAGCCAGGTCGCGATCCCCGGAAACACGATGATGAGGCCGATCCCGGCCAGGAACAGCGCCACGAACGGCCAGATCGACCGGTAGACGTCGCTGATCGACATGTCCGGCACCACCGCCTTGAACGCGAACAGCGTATAGCCGAAGGGCGGGGTGATCGCGCCCAGCGTGATGTTGATCAGAAACAACAGCCAGAACCAGACGGGATCGAAGTCCAGGCTGGTGACGACCGGCTGGTAGATCGGGATGGTCAGCAGGATCACCGCGATCGTGTCGATGAACATGCACAGGATGAACGGCACCGCCAGCATGATGATCAGCATCAGGATCGGGCCGAAGCCGAGATTGGCGACGAGCTGGACCAGTTCGCCGGTCGCGCCGGTAAAGGCCAGCAGTTGCGTGAACATCTTCGACATCACCATGATCGCCAGGATCATCGCGGAGACGGTGATCGACGCCATCACGGACTCCCAGATCATCCTGAGCGAGAGGTTGCGGTAGATCGCAGCCGTGATCAGCGCGCCCAGAACACCCGTCGCCGCCGATTCCGACGGCGTCGCGATGCCCAGCATGATGAAGCCCATCACCGAGAAGATGACGATGGCGAACGGCAGGACGCGGACCAGCGCGAGGAGCATCTCGCCGATCGTCGTGTCGCCGCGTTCGGACGCGACATTCGCCGGCGCCTTGCCGGGATCGAGCGCGATCCGCACGAACACATAGACCAGGAAGATGCCGCCGAGCAGCAGGCCGGGCAGGATGCCGGCGATCAGCAGCTTGGCGATCGAAACATCGGCGATCGAGCCGACGATGATGGCGAGCAGGCTCGGCGGAATGATCGGCGCCAGGCTCGCCCCGCTGATGATCAGGCCGGCGGCGATGTCGCGGTCATATCCGCGCGCCTGCATGCCGGGCATGATCGCCCGGCCGAGCATCGCGGCGACCGCCATGGCGACCCCCGACAGTGCCCCGAACACCGCCGACAGCGCGACGACGAGCACATATTGCCGGCCGCGCACCCGCCCGACCAGCTTGTCGATGGAATCGAACAGCACGTCCATCGTGCCGGAGCGGAACAGCAATTCGCCCATCAGGATGAACAGCGGTATCGAGGCGAGCGAGGTGATCGACGCGGTGTCCAGGATGCTGTTGATGAACATCGGAAAGCCGGCGGGTCCGATGATCACGTAGACGCCGGCCAGGATCGCGAACAGGAAGGCCAGGAAGATCGGCGCGCCCGACAGGAACAGGGCGAACAGGATCGCGACGCCGAGCAGCAGTATCACATACCAGGCCATCAGCCGGCGCTCCCGACAAGCGCGACGCGGTCGGCCGGGCCCGGCCGGCGCACCTGGCGCAGCATGTGGAAGGCGCTCAGCGCCAGGCCGAACGTGATGAAGCCCGACACCCACCATTGCGGAATGGAGATGATCGCCAGCGTCTCGATGTTCTTGGTGTACTGGCGCATGTTCTCCTGCAGCGAGATCCAGGCGGAGAAGCCGAGGCAGCCGAAGCCGATCAGGCTGATCGCGACGTGGAAATAGCCGGCAAGCCGCGCCGGCATCATGTCGACCAGGATGGTCACGGCGACATGGCCCTTGTCGCGGGTGACCTTGGGCAGCGCAAGGAAGATCGAGGCGCACAGGAAGTAGGACACGAAGTCGCTGACCCAGGCCGTCGGCGCGTTGAAGACATAGCGCGTCACCACTTCGTAGACATAGAACGTGACGATCGAGATCAGGCCGATCGCCGCGAGGATGGCCGCGGCCGATGTCAGCCGGTCGTGAATGGCGCAGAGCAGGGCGAGCACGGATTTCATGGTGACTTCCACCGGGCCGAAACGCCTGACCTGCGTGCTGTGGGTATGGATCGTGGGGCTGTCTTCATTTCGGAACTCCGAAACGAGCGTAAGTGTACCCGGGGCGGACCGCCAGGGCCGGATCCCGCCCCTTCCCCCCTGTTCAGGCTGCATGCTCAGGCCGCAGCCTCAGACCGGGGGCAGGACTATATGATCCGGGGATCGGGATGTCCGGGGTCTCTGGTCCCCGGCCGCCGCGATCCGCCGTGGCGCGCCACGGCGGATCGGATGAGGGGCTGTGCGACTACAGGCCTTTGGAGGCGACGAAATCGCGGAAGGATTCGCCGGTCTCGCCCGACTTCTCGATGGCGACTTCCATCGCCCGGTCGGCAAACAGCCTGTTGGCCTCCTCGACGGAGTAGCCGATCGAGGTGGGCTTGGCGCCGCCCTCGGCCATCTTGGCGTTTTCCTCTTCGAGCAGCGCGTTGAAGACGCCGACCGTCTGCTGTTCGAGCGCGTGGCCGGCCTCAAGCAGGGCGGCCTGCGTCTCGGCGTCGAGGCCGTTCCAGGTGTCCAGGTTCATCATGATGAGATAGGACACGGTTCCGAAGGCGGGCTCGGCCAGATAGGGCGTCACTTCGTGGAACTTGAAGCCGACCGCGCCGACCGCCGGCCAGACCAGGCCGTCGATCACGCCCTTCTCGGCGGCCGAATACAATTCCCCGAACGGGATGACGACGGCGGTGCCGCCGAGCGATCCGACGATCTTGTTGTAGGAGGGAAGCGCGCGGATCTTCATTCCGTCAAGCTTCGTGTCGGGATCCATCTCCTCCTTGAGGAAGAAGCGGAAGCCGGTCGTCGCCGTCGGGATCGACAGGACCTTCAGGTTCTGGGTTTCCTGGTAGTGGTTGTCGATCCAGTCCCACACTCCGCTCTCGCGGCGCTTTTCGATATCGCCGTCGACGGCGTCGATCGCCGCGCCGATGCCGGTCGAGCCGGTGTGGTAGAGGCCGTGGGTGTAGATCAGGTCGAAGACGCCGGAGGCGACCGGTTCGAGCTGCTTGCCCCCCGGCACGACTTCCGGACCGCTCGGCTTGATCGTGACCTTGCCGTCCGTCGCCTCCTTGACGAGGTCGATATAGCCATAGGCCATGTTCGCCGTGCCCGAATGGTTCGGGCCCCAGGCCGTCAGCATCTTCAGGTCTTCGGCGACGGCTGAGCCCGCCGTAATCGACAGGCCCATCGACAAGCCTAGGGCGATCGTGGTCGTGAGCTTGAGAATGTCCTTCATAGTGCCTCCTCCATCTTGCAGGTATCCGGGCGCCTGTTTGGTCCAAGTCCTTTCCCGGGTTTGCTGCATTAAGCGCAAATCGGACAGTGAGCGAATTATGTAGTATACTTCCTATTTTGTCGAGTCCGCTCGACCCCGATAATCGAATTCCCAATTAACGTAATTATGTCAGATGGTTATGACTCAAGCCGGAGTCCGGTCCTTCGGCGCCGCCGGGGATCGCCGGACGGGCTTTTCCGGTCGCGGCAGTCCGGTCAGCCGGTCTCTGCCTCGCCCGCGCGGGCCTTGAGCCAGTCGGCAAACGCCATGGCCGGCGCGTAGGCGCCATACTCGTCTGGCACCATCAGATAATAGGCCGCCGTGGTGGGCACCGGCTTGTCGAAGGCGATCACGAACTCGCCGCGTTCCAGTTCCTTGCTGATCAGGAATTTCGGCAGGAGCGCCACGCCGAGCCCGGCGGCGGCCGCCTGCGCCGCCGTCGAGAACTGCTCGAATACCAGCCCCTGCGCATCGTGCGGACCCTCGCCATGGGCGTCGAGCCAGCTCGACCAGGCATCGGGACGGCTGCTCAGGTTGAGGCGCGGCAGCCGCGCCAGGTCGCCGGGGCGGCGAACCCCGTGGTCCTGCAGAAAAGCCTGCGTCGCGACCGGCACCGATTGCTCGCCCATCAGGTAGACCGCCCGGCTGTGCGGCCAGTCGGGAAGGCCGTAATGGATGGCCGCGTGTATGCCCTCGGTGCGGATGTCGAAGGGCGACAGCCTGGTGGTGAAGTTCACCGTGATGTCGGGGTGGTCCTCCAGAAACGAGGGAAATCGCGGCATCAGCCAGCGCGTGCCGAAGGTCGGCAGAATTGCGATGTTGAGGACGCCGCCGCGCGGGCTCGTGACGATGGTCAGCGAGGCGGCCTGTATGCGGTTCAGCGCCGCGTTGATCTCGCGCGCATAGGCGCGGCCGGCCTCCGTCAGCAGCACCGTTTTGCCGGCGCGGCGAAACAGCGCGACGTCGAGTTGATGCTCCAGCGCCTTGATCTGCCGGCTGATCGCGCCCTGGGTGAGGTTCAGGTGTTCGCCGGCCCGCGAAAAGCTGCCGAGCCGGGCGGCCGCGTCGAACGCCATCAGCATGCTCGTGCTCGGCAGGAGCCGTCTTTGGAAATGCTTATCCATTACAATTAGTCATATCAACATGACTATCTCTCGTTTGAGTCACCGCCATGGCTTGTCCATAGTCGGCGCGATCGATGGCGGGATTCACGCAATTCTGCCGATATTCCGCGCGCTTTCAAGTCGATACCGAAGGCGCGTTCCGATTGAAGTCGCACCGTGCAGGAGGAGCATCGGTAATATGTCAAAGCCAGGGAAATATGTGCCGTCCGACCGCGAGCGGCGATTTCTGGAAAAGGTCCGCAACGGCAAGTACAACCGCGAGATCATCACCGGCTTGCAGAAATTCGCCTCCGGCGACGTTCCCGTGGACATGAAGTCCTTCTACAGCCGCGGCGAGCTTGAGGCGCTGATGGCGCTCGACGGCGGCGCCCGCGACGTGCAGACCCGCATGCCGGTCAAGATCACCCGGCACTATTTCGAGCAGGCCCGCACCAGCGTGCCGATGCAGGTGCTGATCAAGGCCAGCCCGAAGGAGACCGTCGACCTGGACGGCGCCGAGGATCCCGGCAAGCAGATGGATTACAGCCCGGTGGAGGGGCTGATCCATAAATACGAGCTCGGACTGATCTATGTCGCCTCGACCTGCTCGGCGCATTGCCGGTTCTGCTACCGCGAGGAACTGATCGCCAAGAAGGAGGTGACCCGTCCCGACGGCACGGTCGCGCCGAAGGGGCTCGCGCAGATCGGCGAACTGGTGCCGTATATTCGCGAGCACAATCGCCTCGTCCGCGAAAACGGCGGCCGCCACCCCGAGACGGGGCGCGAGAAGCTGCGCGAGATCCTGATGTCGGGCGGCGATCCGATGGTGCTGGGCAACCGCAACATCGCCCAGTGGCTGGCCGCCCTTGCCGAGGCCGGCATTGAATCGATCCGCATCGGCACCAAGGAACTGGCCTTCTTCCCCGACCGGTTCGACGACACCTTCATGGACATGCTCGATGCGTTCCACGAAACCTATCCGGAGACCGCCCTGCGCCTGATGGTGCATTTCAACCATCCAGACGAGTTCCTCAAGCGCGACACCGCCGGGCGCTATGTCGAGAACCCGGATGGCGGCCTGGCCTGGCTGGACAACACGCGGGCCGCGGTCAAGCGCTTGCGCCGGCGCGACTGGATCAACATCGACAACCAGGCGCCAATCATCAACGGTATCAACAACGACGCGGACGCGCTGCGCATCATGCAGCGCGAATTGCGCCGCAACGGCGTCGAGAACCACTACTTCTTCTGTGGCCGCGACATTGTCGGCCACAAGGCCTTCAACGTGCCGATCGAGGAGGCGTGGCGCATCCTGAACGAGTCGCAGAAGGGGCTGTCCGGCGTCGAGGCGCATGCGCGCCTGTCGATCACCCACTACAAGGGCAAGACCGAGGTCGCGGCGGTCACGAACGAGCCGATAGCCGGGCTTCCGGGCGCCGAAAACGGTGTCGTCATCCTGAAGCTGCTGCGCTCGGCGGCCGATGCTCCGGATCGCAGCAAGGTGACGATCGTCGGGCGCAACCCGGAGGCGATCTGGTTCAGCGGCTATGACGACCGGGTGCTGTTCGACGAGGCCGGGCTCTATTCGATGTACGGGATCGGCCTGCGGCATCAGCGCAGGGACCAGGCGGCCTGATCGCGCGACATGCAGACGGGATCGGGGGAACCGACATGACCTTCGTCGTCACGGAAAACTGCATCAGATGCAAATACACCGACTGTGTCGATGTCTGTCCGGTGGATTGCTTCTACGAGGGAGAGAACTTCCTCGTCATCAATCCCGACGAGTGTATCGACTGTGCCGATTGCGAGCCGGTCTGCCCGGCGAATGCCATCGTCGCCGACAGCGACCTCGATCCCGGGCAGGCGGACTTCCTGAAGCTCAACCGGGACCTGTCGGCGATCTGGCCGAATATCAGCGAACGCAAGGCGCCGCTTGCCGACGCCGAGGCATGGGACGGTAAGCCCGGCAAGCGTGCGTATCTGGAGCGATAGCGCTGTCGCCGCGCTTGCGGTTCCGGCCAGAGTATCGATTGAGGGAATGGGATCACGATGAGCGTATCCGAAGACCTTCGCCGGCGGGCATGCCAGGTTCTGCCGGGCGGGGTCAGCCGCAACACGCTGCTCTATGACGGTCCGGTGCTCTACGCCGATCACGGTTACGGCTGCCGCGTCGTCGATGTCGAGGGCAGGGAGCGCATCGACTTTGCCAACAACGTCGCCTCCCATATCCACGGGCATGCCTATGCGCCGATCGTCGAGGCGGTCGTCGCGCAGGTGCGGCGCGGCACCGGCTTTACGATGGCGACCGAGGCGGAGGTCCGCTTCGCCGAGCATCTGTGCGGCCGGTCGCCGTCCTTCGACAGGGTCCGCTTCGTCAATTCCGGCTCCGAAGCGGTGATGGCCGCGGTCAAGGCGGCGCGCGCCTTTACCGGTCGGCCGAAACTGGCCAAGGTCGAAGGCGCCTATCACGGCGCCTATGACTATACCGAGGTCAGCCAGGCGCCCGCCCCCTCGAACTGGGGCCTTAGGGACAGGCCGAGCGCCGTGCCGCTTGCGCATGGCACGCCGCAGCGCCTGGTCGACGATACCGTCATCCTGCCGTTCAACGATCCCGACGCCGCCATCGCCCTGCTCGACGAACATCGCGGCGAGATCGCCTGCGTGCTGGTCGACCCCCTGCCGCATCGCGTTGGCATGGTGCGGATCTCAGACGATTTCGTCCGGGCGCTGCGGCAATGGACGCGCGACAACGCGGCGCTGCTGGTCTTTGACGAGGTCATCACATTCCGCACCGAATATGGCGGCGTCCAGCAGCGGCTCGACGTCAGCCCCGACATCACGGCGATGGGCAAGATGATCGGCGGCGGCTTCCCCGTCGGCGCCCTGGCCGGGCGGGCCGAGGTGATGGACGTGCTCGATCCAAGCGCTGGTCACGGTGGGGCGCGCCTGCCGCTGTCGGGCACGTTCTCGGCCAATCCGGTGACGATGACGGCGGGCTATGTCGCGATGACCCATTTCGACCGTCAGGCCGTCGAGCGGCTCAATGCGCTGGGCGACTATGCCCGCGCCGGTCTTGGCCAGGCGATCGCGCGGGCCGACGTACCGGCCTGCGTCACCGGCACGGGATCGCTTCTGCGGCTTCACCTCAAGCCGGAGGCGCCGCGCAACTATCGCGAGGCCTTTGCCGCGCCGCCGCAAAAGCGCGCGATGGGCGCCCTTGTCGCCGCGCTCTATGACGAGGGCATCATGATGATCCACACCGGCTCGGCCGCCCTGTCGACGGCGATGGGGCCGGCCGAGATCGATCGCCTGTGCGAAGCAGCCGAGCGGGCGTTGGGCCGGATCCGGCCTATGCTGGACAAGCTCTAACGCAGCACCGCCTTGAGAAGCGGATTGGGGAAGCGCCGCCGCAGGGTTATCGCGTAGAACGCCTCGACCAGGCCCGGCAGCTGCGCGAGCTCGGCAAGCGTCGCGGCGTCCAGCTCGTCCTTCACCACGATGGGCGGAATGACGGCGAGGCCCACGCCTTCGCGCGCCATCAGCCGCAGCATGGCCATGTCGTCGATTTCGGCTGCGATCTGCGGCCGCACGCCAAGACGCTCGGCGAGCGCGTCGAACCCGGCGCGGATGCTGGTCTCCACCGTCGGCACGATGATCGGGTGCGTGGCGAGCAGATGCGCAAGGGACCGGTCCCCGCCGGCCGGGCCGTCACTCTGGATGAGGTCGGGAGCGCCGATCAGGCTGACCGGCTGGCTGTCGATCTGATGGGCGACCCACGATGTCGCCGCATCGCGCTGCGGCGCGTGATTGCTCAGGACGACATCGAACCGGTGCGCCATCAGACCGGCGATGAGATCGGCGAACGGGCCCGAGCGCACGACGACCTCGACATCGGCGCGCGACAGCAGCGGCCGCAGAAACCCGATCTGGAAGTTGCGCGACAGGGTGGCGATCGCGCCGACCCTGAAGACGTTGCGCGCGCGGCCCTCCCGCTCGCCGAGCGTTGCCAGAAGCTCGGCGCCGGCAGCGAAGATCGTGTCGGCATAGTCGAGCGCGATCCGCCCCGCCTCGGTCAGCACCAGCCGCTTGCCCTGCCGCTCGAACAGCTTGTGGCCGACCTGGTGTTCCAGCTTGCCGATCTGGATGGAAATCGCTGACTGGGAGACGTTGAGCGTCTTCGCCACACGGGTCAGGTTGCCCTCGTGGGCGACTGCCCAGAAATACCGCAAGTGATTGAGATTCAAACGCATTAGCGGCGCCTACCGGGTTCCGGGATACAAGGCAATGTCGAACGATGCGTGCTGATAATTCTATTTTATAAAACGAAATACGCCAAACAATGAATTTTTCAATGGCTCCGCCCGTCGCCATGTTTCGGCCCATGCAAGAGACGCCCGTGCAACAGAGGAAGAACGCCATGAACCAGATCGTGACCCAGCAACAGCTCCTGACGCCGCAACCCATCGAGCAGCCGTCCGTGGCGCCGCTACCGGACGCAACTCCGGTAACCGTTGCCTATGGCGACGGGATCGGTCCGGAAATCATGCGCGCCAGCCTCGACGTTCTGTTCGCCGCCGGCGCCAATATCGCCATCGAGCCCGTCGAGATCGGCGAAGCCGTCTACCGGGCGGGCAATTCGGCGGGGATCTCGTCGAAGAGCTGGCAGAGCCTGCGCCGCACGGGCGTCTTCTACAAGGCGCCGATCACCACCCCGCAGGGCGGCGGCTATAAGAGCCTGAACGTGACGGTGCGCAAGACGCTTGGATTGTTCGCCAATGTCCGGCCCTGCGTCGCCTATGCGCCGGTCGTCAGCACGCGGCATCCGGGCATGGACGTGGTGATCATCCGCGAGAACGAGGAGGATCTCTACGGCGGCATCGAGCACCGGCAGACGGCCGAGGTCTATCAGTGCCTGAAGCTGATCACCCGGCCAGGCACCGAGAAGATCGTCCGCTATGCCTTCGAGTTCGCGCGGTCGAACGGCCGCCGCAAGGTCACCTGCCTGACCAAGGACAACATCATGAAGCTGACCGACGGTCTGTTTCACAAGGTGTTCGACGAGGTGGCCGCCGAGTACCCGGAGATCGTCTCCGAGCACATGATCGTCGACATCGGCACGGCGCGGCTGGCCGACACGCCGAACGATTTCGACGTGATCGTCACGCCCAATCTCTACGGCGATATCGTCAGCGATGTCGCAGCCCAGATCACCGGCTCGGTCGGGCTCGCCCCCTCGGCGAATATCGGTCCCCGGCACGCCATGTTCGAGGCGATCCACGGCAGCGCGCCGGATATCGCCGGCCAGGGCATCGCCAATCCGTCGGGCCTGCTGCTGGCCGGCGTCATGATGCTGGTCCATCTCGGCCAGACGGAGGTGGCTGAAAGGATCCACAACGCCTGGCTCCGCACGATCGAGGAGGGGATCCATACGGCCGATATCTTCAGCCGAGGGATTTCGGCCAAGAAGGTCGGAACGCAGGCCTTCGCCGAAGCGGTGATCGCGCGGCTTGGGGAAAAGCCGGTCAGGCTTGCGGCCATCGACTATTCGGCGGCAGCGCACGCGGTGCCCGGCTTCAAGCCCGCGCCCGAAGCCGCCCCGGCGAAGCCGGTGACCAAGGCGCTTGTCGGCATCGATGTCTTCGTCGACAGCACCTGTCCGGTCGAGGACCTCGCCGGCAGGCTGCAAGCGGCGGCAAACGGGGCGTTCGAATTGCAGATGATCACCAATCGCGGCGTGAAGGTGTGGCCCGACGGCGCTCCGGAGACCTTCTGCACCGACCACTGGCGGTGCCGCTATATGGCAAAGCCCGACAAGCAGTTCAACCGGGCGATGATCGTCGAACTGCTCGGCAGGCTCTCCGCGCACGGAACGGAGTTCATCAAGACCGAGCACCTGTTCACCTTCGACGGCGAGCCGGGCTTCTCGCTTGGCCAGGGGCAGTGATGCGCTACCGTAACATATTGAAGGCTATCATTTAATTGACTACGCTTCGGTGCGCCGCGGGTGCCGGACGTCCACTGCACGGGACGAACCGGCACCCGCGCTCGATCCCATCCCAAACCGCACCGGGGCGCCATGACGACATCGGATCAATCCTGGGCCGCGCACTATGCCGGAACGTCGCCGCAGCTTGTCGCGCGCATCGCCCAGTCGTGGTCCGCCAACAATATCGACCTCGAACGACTGATGCGCCTGGCCGCGTTCCCGCCGGTGTCCGCCTCCAGGCCCGCGGTTCCGATGCGGGACAGCCGGCCCGTCGACCGGCTGATGGTGTTCGACCAGGCCTGCCTGTGGGTGGACTGCCTGCATGCGGCCGCCCTGGCCGGGCACGACCGGTCGAAGGCGCGGGGCGACCTTTCGCTGTCCGGCGAGCAGTGGCTCAGCCTGGTCATCATCCTTGGCCGCATTCTTGAAGAGGCTGCCGCCATCCGACTGCTGGTTCGCTCCGGCCTGGCGATGCCGGCGACGCAGATTGCCCGGTCGATGTCCGAGGATGTCGACATGGCGCTGATCGTGCTGATCCGTCGCAAGCTCGCCAAATCGTTCCTGTCCTGCAAAACGACGGAGGAGGCCAACGGCTTCTGGCGCCGCCATATCTCCGGCGGCCGCGCCGTTCGCACGGTGACCGAAGCGCTCTACCGCAACGGACTGGACTACCCGCAAGACGGAGACTATGCGCAATGGCGCCGCGACATGCTGGCCTTTCTGGGAACGGCGGTCCATACGACGCGGCTCTATCCGACCGCCGACCGAAGGGCGGGCGCCCCTTCCGCGGATGGCCTATCAGCGGACGGCCCATCGGCTGAGACTCCGACCGGCCAGCCGGGACCGTTCTCGCTCCAGGCGCAGTCCTGTCTCTACTTCGCGACCCTGCGCCTGCAGGAGCTTTGCGCCTATCTGGCGGTGCTGGGCGGCGACCTCGACGCCGATCTGCGCGCGCTTCTGTCGGAGGCGGCCGATCAGGCGGGCGATAATGCGGACCAGGAAAGCGTCCTGCGCCTGCGGTTCGCGCTTGCCGGCCGGGCGATCCTGTTCGGCCAGATGCGCTGGCTGATCGACAATGCCGGCGACATTCACGCCGCGTGACCGCTACTGTCTGGATGAACTCCGGCGACGTCGATTGACCTATTGCCCGGCATTGCGTTTTCGGTAAACGACGGTGGCGGGATACACACGCCCAAGGCATCAACTCGGACGTCGTCAACTCTGTTTGCCGCGACGGACGCGGTGTCTGATGCTGCCCGCCACTCACCCCACGTGTCATTGCCGGGCTTGTCCCGGCAATCCATGAACACAGTCGCTCGCGTCCATTCTGGCGGCGGTGTTCATGGATGCCCGGAACAAGTCCGGGCATGACATCCGAGGGGGTAGCCAGGCTGATAACCAAGGGTTCCTCCTCGCAGAATTGGACAGCCGTGCGGGGTGACTGGCCGGTTCATCGCCGATCACGAAGAAACGCCCGCAGCGGCTTCAGTTCGACTTCCCGGCGTTCAGCTTGCCCTCGGCGATCCAGCGCGCGGCCAGCACCAGGGCGCCCATCGAAAAGTCCTTGCCGTGGGCTGCGACCATCTCTTCCGACAGTTCCGCGATCCGGCGGAAGAACATGTCCTTGCTTTCCTCTTCCTGGGTCAGTTGTGGTTCCGGCATCTGCTCCTCCTGCCCGCGCAGCCATGCGGGCTCATTTGAACATGTGTGGGGGAAAGGAAACGATCGCGGCGAAGCCGTCGGTGGCGCCGATCGCCAGATGGCCGCCGTCCCGCGACCAGGCAAGCGCGTTGATCGCGCCATGCCCGTTCTCCAGGATCATCAACTCGTCGGGCGCGCCGATTTGCGCGACGTTTACAAGTCCGTTCGCATAGCCGGCCGCAACCAGTCCCTTGGCCGGATGGGCGGCGATCCGGTCGACGATCGTAAGGCCCGGCTTGCCGGTGGCCACGGCATCGTCGTGCTGATCGGCGCGCTCCAGCGTATCGGCGGACCACGCCGCGACACGATAGGCCCCAGACGCGATAACGGCATCGGCGGTATCGCTCCAGTCGATCGACTGGACCAGCGTCGGAAAGCCCGAGATGGTCTTGCCGCAGGCCGGCCCGCCGTCATCGGCTGCCGCGACGGGGACGATGCGGAAGCCGCCCTTGCGCAGCGAGCAGGCAATCAGGCTTTCCGAGGCATGCCAGGAAACCCGGATCGGCCCGTCCGGACAGGCGATGTGTGCGCGTTTTTCGATCGCTCCGTCGACCTGCCAGATCGATACGCTGTCGGGATGAACGGCGGCCAGCAAGTCGCCACTGCCGGAAAAGGCAAGCGACGCGCACGGCTCCGCCAGACGGGCCCGTTCCGCGCCGCTAATATCGCCGTCGCGCGCGAGCGACAGCGTGTCCGGTCCCGCCCAGGCGGTTCGGCTGGTTCCCGGATGATGGGTAAGGGCCGTTATCCGGTCCGTCTTGTCCGGCGTGACCTGCGAGTGATCGCCGTGGCTGCTGATCGTATGGATGCGCCCATCCCTGGTGCCGGCGATGAAGCGACCGTCGCGGTAGGCCGAGAGCATGATCGGCGGCTGCGCGAAGGGCTCGATCCGCACCAGCGGCTTCACCGCGCGGCTGCGTTCCCGGATGGTGGTGCGGCCTGAATCGGCGCTCAGGCGCAGGCGCTGTTCGGGCGGTTCGGGATCGTCCATCGCCGCAAGCGCCAGGCTGCCGTCGACGCCGGTGAACGCAACGATACTGTCATCGGCGCTGAAGGTGGCATCGACGATCGCCACCGGCATCTCCCAGTTGCGTCCCAGCAGTGAAAACAGATTGGGTGCGTTCATCGCGTGCTATCCCGTTTCGGGTCCGGTGTGTCCCGGGTCATGGCGTCGGGCCCCCGGCAATCTGCCGGTTGATGGCGTCGATCTTCCGGGCGAGGTCCGCCTGGCGCCGTTCGCAGTCCTGCAGCGCGCTGTGGGCGATCTCCGCCTGCGACCTTGCGAAGGTTAGTTCCTGCGTCCGCTGCGGGGTCGGTCCCTCGAAATCGATTTCCCGTTCCATGCGCAGGACATCGATTTCGGCGGCACTGGCAATCTGCCGGGCCCGGAGCAGTTCGGCATTTATATCCGTCAATTCCGCGACAAGGTTTGCCTGTTCTTCCAGAATAGAACTCATGCTTCGGTTTGATTTCTCCATTGACATCTCGCATAGCTCACGCATGTTTATGAAAACAGGCGAGGCAATAGTGATGATTGCTTACAGGGTGCCGAATTATGTTTGATGCATACGGGCCGCGGATATTCGAAGCGCTCCAGCGGGCCGCTGCCGCGGAACTGGGCGCGGACCACCCTGTCGCGGTCGCGGCCAAAGCCGCCGCCGATGCGTCCAGTGCCGATGCCACCCGTCAGGTGCAGGTTGCCCTTCAGGCCCTCGGCGCGGATCAAACCGAGCGGCTTATGAGGATAGTGCATCGCGCGTTGCGGGAGGACGCGCTGTCCGACGCGAAGGCGCCCGGCCGTCTCCACTGACGTCTCAGGGAGAGCCTCGGGGGCCGTCGGTTCGTCAATCCATGCCGCCGAGGACGTTTCACTTGCGACGGTGTGATGCCGCTCGAGGTGAAGGCGATCCATTGGCCGAGCCGTTTTACCTGAAAGATGCCTCATGGTCGTATTATAAGCTCGTGACCGTAAATTTAGAACCGTCTTTTCGAAATAAAAATATGCCTATTCTAGTGTATTTCTTCGTTACATTGGTGCTTTACAATTGTAAATATCTGTCACGAAGGCATGCTTCGCACAGTTTTATTTGTGTGCGAAGCATCTAAATATTGCGGTGCGGAGGAAAATTTTTCGCCTTCGCGAATCTTCCACTCTGGCGTGTGGCTTCCGCCCGGTTTGGCCGGTTCTGCATCGATTGTAACGGGCATCCGTTCAGCAATTTGCCGATTTGCGTCCGCGAACCCGTCAGGCGCGCGGTCCCGCCCCCGGCCGGTCCGCGTCTCGCTACCGGCGCCGGCGGGACTGGCACGCCCGTTGCAATGCCCCTCGCCAAAAGAAGCTCACCACGTCGGCTGGTCGCGATCCGGTCCGTTCCGATCCGGGGATCGAACAGGCGGCGAGGTGTCGGAAGAACGAAGGAGGGAGGAGACCGCCGGTACCGCTATCGGCTGCGCGTCGAGTGGCCGGTGGAGACGTGCCGGTTCTCCCTGACAACCTTTGCCGCGGTCAAACGCGTCGGGCGGTAGGTGCCCCGCGCGCTTCCGGCCGCTCATTGAACTCTCGCTGGCGGCGCCTGCGCCGCCGATCGGAGCCGCGCGCGTCAAGCCCGCGGGAACCATGAGTGGAGCTGAAATTATGTCGTCTTTGACGCTCAACAAGATTACCTCGCAGCGCGGAATATCCGTCGGCGAGGCGACCAAGAAGATTGCCGATCTGGGGTGGAACCCCTCCTACGTTCAGGAGGCGGCCACCTTCCCGACCGACTACAAGATCACCAAGGCGCCGCGCGATCCGATGAAGCAGGTGCTGCGGTCCTACTTCCCGATGCAGGAGGAGAAGGACAACCGGGTTTATGGCGCGCTCGATGCGGCGTTGCGCGGCGACATGTTCCGCAATGTCGAGCCGCGCTGGGTGGAATGGATGAAGCTGTTCCTGGCGATCATCCCGTTCCCGGAGATTTCCGCGGCCCGCTCGATGGCCATGGTCAGCCGCCTGGCGCCGGGCGAGGACCTGCGCACCGGCTTCACCATGCAGATGGTCGACGAGTTCCGGCACTCGACGATCCAGATGAACCTGAAGAAATGGTACATGGAGAACTATATCGACCCGGCCGGGTTCGATATCACCGAGGAAGCCTTCGGCAAGTGCTACGCCACCACCATCGGCCGCCAGTTTGGTGAAGGCTTCATCACCGGCGACACCATGACGGCGGCCTGTATGTACCTGACCGTCGTCGCCGAGACGGCCTTCACCAACACGCTGTTCGTCGCGATGCCCTCCGAGGCCGCCCGCAACGGCGACTATGCCCTGCCGACCGTCTTCCTGTCGGTCCAGTCGGACGAAAGCCGTCATATCGGCAACGGCCATTCGCTGTTGATGGCGGCCCTCAAGGAGCCGGAGAACCACCTGCTGCTCGAGCGCGACCTGCGCTACGCCTTCTGGCAGAACCACGCCATCGTCGACGCGGCGATCGGCACGTTCATCGAATACGGCACCACCAACCGCGACAAGGACAAGGAGTCCTACGCGGAGATGTGGCATCGCTGGATCTTCGAGGACTATTACCGCACCTACATGCTGCCGCTCGAGAAATACGGCATCAAGATCCATCACGACGACGTCCAGGAAGCCTGGAAGCGGCTGACCGAGAAGTTCTACGTCCACAAGACGGCCCAGTTCTTCGCCGTCGGCTGGCCGGTCAACTTCTGGCGGATCGAGGCGCAGAACGAGAAGGACTTCGAGTGGTTCGAGCGCAAGTATCCGGGCTGGTACGCCGAATTCGGCGAGTTCTGGAAATGGTATGACAAGCTCAGCCACCGCGGCCAGAAGGTCATCACCTTCAACGAGGATACCGGCTACGTCTATCCGCACCGGTGCTGGAGCTGCCTGGTGCCCTGCCTGATCCGCGAGGACATGGTCACCGACGAGATCGACGGCAAGCTGCACACCTTCGCCCATGAGCTCGACCGCTGGACGGCCGTCGAGGCCTTCGCCGACGAGTACCAGGGCCGGCCGACGCCCGCCATGGGCCGGTTCTCCGGCAAGCGCGAGTGGGAGACCTGCTATCACGGCTGGGATCTCGCCGATGCGATCGTCGACCTGAACTTCGTGCGGCCCGACGGCAAGACCCTGATCCCGCAGCCGCATCTGCGCTTCGACGACAAGGAACTGTGGACGCTCGACGACGTGCGCGGCCACACGCTCCAGTCGCCGCTGACGCTGCTCAGGGAAATGACGCCGGAGGCGCGCGAGGCGCATATCGCCGAGTACCGCGCAGGCTTCACCATCAATCCGTGCAACTGACCTGAACGCCAACGCGCGCCGGGGGGCGATCCCGTCCCCCGGCCCTCAAGACAGACTGCCGACCGGCGAAAACGCGGCGGCAAACAGGGGACGTCCCACGCAATGAGTGAAATCTATAGCGTTCGATTGCATCCGGTCGGCGTTGAATTCGAAGTCGAGGACGGCGAGACGATCCTGGATGCAGCGTTCCGCCAGGGCATCGCCCTGCCGCATGGATGCAAGGAGGGCCAGTGTTCGGCCTGCAAGTGCATTCTCGCCGACGGCGAGGTCGACCTGCGGAACTACTCGACCTTCGCGCTCAACGACTTGGAACGCGACAGCGGGCACATCCTGATGTGCCGGTCGACGGCCGACACGGATCTGGAAATCGAGCTCCTGAACTACGACGAGGAGCTGCTTTCCAAATCCATCGCCGTGCGCGAATTCGACGGCCGGATCGTCGATTTCCGACAGCTCACCCACGATATTCGCGGCGTCGACATCGAACTCGACGCGCCGTTGAAATTCTGGGCGGGTCAGTATGTCGACATCACGGTCTCCACGGAAGAAGGGGAGACGATTACGCGCTCGTTTTCCATGGCAAATCCGCCGAGCGAAACCCAAAAACTCTCCTTCATCATCAAAAAATACCCGGACGGGAAGTTCTCCAACGAACTCGACACCGGCGGCATCAAGGCCGGCGCCAAAGTCAAGGTCGTCGGACCTTACGGCACCTGCTTCCGGCGGGACGGACGAGACGGACCGATAATCCTGGTCGGCGCGGGCTCCGGCATGTCGCCGGTCTGGTCGATCCTGCACGATCATCTGGCAAGCGGCGAGAACCGGCCGGTCCATTTCTTCTATGGCGCCCGCACCCGCGAGGATCTGTTTCACCTCGACGAGATCGACGCGATCGTCGCCGAGCACCCGCAAGTCACCTTCACGCCCGTTCTCTCGCACGCCAATGGTGACACCTCCTGGTCCGGCGCGCGCGGCTTCGTCCACGAGGTCGTCGACCAGCACTTGAAGGACCTGGCGATCGACGGGGAGGGCGACGTCTATGCCTGCGGCCCGCCGCCGATGATCGATGCGCTGACACCCGTCCTGTTCATGAACGACTTCGAACTGGAACGCATCTTCTACGACAAGTTCACGCCGACTTCCGGTTCGTCGGGCCACGCCTGATGGCCCGACCGCTAGCGATGTGAACCTGTACTGCAACAAGGGAGAGATCGAATGCCCGCGACATCAAGCTCGGTAGGGTCAGGGGCCGCCGGTTCGGCCACGTTTATCGGCTCCGACAGCCGCAAGTTCAACTACTTCACCCCCCGCGGCAAGCGCGCCAGCCACTATGAGGACGTCACTGTCGACGTGCAGCCCGATCCGGAACGCTATCTGCTGCAGGACTGGATCATCTCGTTTTCCGACGGCGACGGCGCCTACGAAAAGAACGCCACGCGGGCGCTGAGTTCCGACTGGCATGCCTACCGCGCGCCCGACCAGGAATGGGAGCGCACGCATTATCAGCGCCAGTCGAAGATCGAGACGATGGTGCAGAGCGTGATTGCCAATGCGCGCAAGTCCGGCGCGCCGGCGGCCTTCGACGCGGCGTGGACGAAGATCCTGCAGACCCATCTGGGCGCCTGGAAACACGCCGAGTTCGGCCTTGGCACCTCGCTCATGCAGGCTCAGCGCTACGGCTACACCCAGATGATCAACAACGCCACGCTGACCAACTCGTCCTACAAGCTGCGTTTGTCCCAAGACATCACGCTGTATCTGGCCGAGATCGGCATGGATATCGAGGGTTGGGACGACAACCTGGGCAAAAAGAACTGGCTTGAGGACCCGATCTGGCAGCCGACCCGGGAAGCCGTCGAGACGATCATGGGCACGACGGACTACCTGGAGCAGTATTTCGCCATCAACATCGTCTTCGAGCCGCTGGTCGGCGAATTGTTCCGCTCCGGCTTCCTGATGCAGGTCGCCGCCGCCAACAACGATTTCGTCACGCCGCCGGTGATCTCGGCTGCCGAGGCCGACTACGAGCGCAATCTCGCCAACACGATCGACCTCATGTACCTGCTCGTCAACGACGAGAAACACGGCGCGCACAATCGCAAGCTGATGCAGGGCTGGATCAAGGCCCATGGAGCGCTCGCCGACAAGGCGGCCGCCGGCCTGCAGCCGATCTGGTCGCAACCGCACTCCAAGCCCGTCTCATTCGAGGATGTCCGCGCCGTGTCGCATGAGCGGCTCGGCAAGATCCTGAGTGAACTCGGCCTGTCGCGCTAAACAAGGAGAAGACGATGTCAACAGCAGCACGCGATGCTTCGAAGGCGAATATCTTCAAGTCGATGAACGATATCACCTTCGAGCAGACGATTTCGCACCAGTGCGGGGTCACCATGAACGATTCCGTCGAGGCCCGCGCGATCGCCGAGTTCATGGACCAGGATCCGGATGTCACGGTCACCTACAACCCGGCGCTGATCCGGATCGACGGCGAGGGCAAGCTGATCTTCAAGATGGACGAGATCAGCGAATTCCTCGGCAAGGAGATGACCGCGGAGATCTTCGAGGTCAACACGTCGACCCATTACGGCCGGATGGTCCGTGTCGACGACAACACGGTGATCCTGTTCGGCAACATGGATGAAGTGATGGACTTCATCTGACGTAGCGCCCGGCGCTACCGCTACCGGCGGCGCGGCGACGCGCCGCCGCTTCGACACAGTCAGGTCTTCGCGCGTGCCGGTCACGCCACGGGGACGGTTTGCCAAAACGTCAGAACCGGAAGGGAAGCACGATGTACACGACGCCAGAGGGCAAGGACATTTTCATCGTTGATGGACACACCCATTTCTGGGACGGCAGTCCCGAAAACCAGGCCAATATTCACGGCAAGCAGTTCATCGAGTGTTTCTATGCCTATCACACCGCGCTGAGCCCGCAGGAGGAGCTGTGGGAGAAGTCGAAATTCGAGAAATACTCCGCCGACGACCTCTATCGCGACCTGTTCATCGACGGCCCGGACGATGTCGCCATCGTCCAGTCGACCTATCTGCGCGATTTCTACAAGAACGGCTTCAACACGATCGAGCGCAACGCGACCGTCGCCGAGCGCTTTCCCGAGCGCTTCATCGTCAACGGCTCGTTCGACCCGCGCGACGGCGAGAAGGCGCTCGAGTACATCCACTACATGAAGGAGACCTACGACATTCAGGGCGTAAAGATGTACACGGCCGAATGGAACGGCGCCTCCAGGGGCTGGCGCCTGAACGATCCGGACGCCTACAAGTGCTTCGAACTGTGCGACAAGCTCGGCATCCGCAACATCCACGTCCACAAGGGGCCGACGATCATTCCCTTGAGCAAGGACGCCTTCGACGTCCACGACGTCGACTACGCGGCGACCGACTTCCAGAACCTCAACTGGATCATCGAACATTGCGGCCTGCCGCGGCTTGATGATTTCTGCTGGATCGCCGTGCAGGAGACCAATGTCTATGGCGGTCTCGCGGTCGCCCTGCCGTTCATCCATTCGCGGCCGCGCTACTTCGCCGAGATGATCGCCGAACTGCTGTTCTGGGTCGGCGAGGACAACATCCTGTTCGGCTCCGACTACGCGATCTGGACGCCGCAATGGCTGGTCGAGAAGTTCTGGGCCTTCGAACTGCCCGACGATGTCAAGCAGGAGCGCGGTGTGGACCTGACGCCCGAGATCAAGGAGAAGATCCTCGGTCTGAACGCCGCCGCGCTCTATGGCATCGATATCGAGGCCAAGAAGAAGGCGCTCGCCCAGTCGCCGATCTCGATCGCGGCGGAGTGAAAGCCATGACCACAGCGAAACCGCGGTCGCGCCTGGAAGGCAGGGTCTGGCAGGCGCTCGGCAACGTCATGGATCCCGAGCTCGACGAGCCGATCACCGAACTGGGCTTCGTCGAGGCGGTGGACGTATCGGATGAGGGCATCGCCGCGGTGCAGTTCCGGCTGCCGACCTACTGGTGTGCCCCGAACTTCGCCTTCCTGATGGCCGAGGGCATTCGCAACGAGGCTCTGTCGGTGCCTGGTGTCGGCGAGGTCAGGATCAATCTGTGCGATCATCTTCTCGCCGAGGAAATGAACACCGGCCTCAGCCAGGGGCGCGGCTTCGCCGAGATCTTCGGCACCGTGTCCGGCGGCGGCAATCTGGAGGAGGTGCGCGAGACCTTCGAGCGCAAGGCCTTCAAGCGGCGTCAGGAGGTGCTGCTGCGCGCCCTCATCGCGACGGGATCGGACGCCAGGGCGATCGCGACCATGACGCTCGGCGCGTTCGACCGGCTGGACTTCGCCGATCCCGACGCGCGCCACCAGAAGCCGCGCTACCGCCAGCTTCTGATCAAGCGCGGACTGGCCGGCCGGCCGCAGGACCTGGCGTTCCGGACCTTCGATGCAAACCCGCTGCCGCAGGATGCGCTCGACGACTATCTCGACGAGTTGCGGCGGGTTCGCATCAACATGGAGTTCAACGGCTCGCTGTGCCGGGGGCTCGCCAAGACCCGCTACAAGGAGGTCGATCTCTCGCGGGACGAGCCGACCCTGATCGACTTCATGCTCGATCGCGTGCCGCCGCCTGAGCCTCAGCCTGGCAGATCGACGCCTCAGCCCGGCAGATCGACGCCCTGACACAACCACCGGCCGGCCAGGCAACGGGCCATCGGGCCGGTGGTCAACTCATCACGATACGCACCGTCCAAGCGGACGCAGGAGGATAGTATGCCCAAGTCACTGCTTCACCATTCCGACGCCCGCCGGGCGCTTGCCCGCGGCGTCGAGCGGCTTGCCGCCGCCGTCGAGCCCACCCTCGGGCCGAAGGGCCTGAACGCGATGATCGACCGGCCGATCGGCACGCCGCTGATCACCCGCGACGGCGTCTCGATCGCCTCCGAGATCGAGCTGCATGACCGGTTCGAGAACATGGGCGCCCAGGTCGCCCGCGAGGTCTCGATCCAGACCAACGACGTCGCCGGCGACGGCACGACGACGGCGATCGTGCTGGCGAATGCAATGATCCAGAACGGCGTCAGGGCGACCGAGCGTGGCGTCAAGGCGGTCGATCTGTGCCGGGGCATCGAACTGGCGGTGCGCGTCGTGGTCGACGAACTGAAAAAGACGGCGCGTCCGGCCCGCCAGGATCAGGACCTGCTCGGCGCGGTCGCCCGGATCGCGGCGACCGACAACGAGATCGGCGCGATGGTCGCCGAGGCGCATACCCGTGTCGGCGACAAGGGGATCATTACCACCGACTACTCCGTGACGACGGATACGACGCTCGACGTCGTCGAGGGCATGTCCTTCGATCGCGGCTACCTATCCCATCACATGGTGACCGATCAGGAAAAGATGGAAGTGGTGCTGGACAAGCCGCTGATCCTTCTGACCGATCACAAGATCCTGGATCCCAAGGCGCTGAACGCGGCCCGCGCGATCGCCGAGGAGGAGGGCCGTCCGCTGCTGATCGTCGCCGAGGAGATCTCGCCCGACGTGGTGGTGACGCTGCTCGGCAACGGGTCGGCCGGCAAGTATCTTGTCGTCCATCCGCCCGAATACGGCCACTGGCGCAAGGCGATGATGGACGACCTGGCGATCCTGACTGGCGGGTCGGTGATCGCGCGCGATCTCGGTGGCCGGCTCGAGGACGTCACCCGCGCCGAACTTGGCGCCGCCGAGACTGTCCGCACCACGGCCTCGCACACGAGCGTCATTCGTGGCGCCGGCTCGCCCGCCGCCATCGAGGCCCGGCGCGCGCAGGTGCAGCGGCAATACGATGTCGCCCCGCCCAATATCGAGGCCGACAAGCTGCAGGAGCGGCTGGCCAAGCTCTCCGGCGGTACGGCGATCATCTATGCCGGCGGCGTCACCCCGGTCGAGCAGAAGCGGACGATCCAGTTGATCGAGGATTCGCTCAATGCCGTCCGCGCGGCCTCGGAGGAGGGCGTCGTCGCCGGCGGCGGCGCCGCGCTCACCCATGTCGCCCCGGTGCTCGATGCCGTGCTGCAGGAGGCGGACGGCGATGTCGCCGAGGGCATCGCGCTCGTCCGGGCGATCCTCACCCAGCCGCTGACGCAGATCGCCACCAATGCCGGCGGCGATGCCGCCAAGGTCGTCGCCGAGGTTGCCAAGGTCAATAGCGGTCATGGCTATGACGCGGCGACCGGCGCGTATGGCGACATGTTCGAGGCCGGCATCATCGATCCGGTCCGCGTCACCTACAGCGCGCTTTTGAACGCGGCCTCCGTGGCGGTCCTCATCCTGACCACCGAAACGCTCGTCGGCGACCTGGAGGAAGACGAGGACCCGACCGAGGGCCCGTGTCGCGGCGGCGGATCGGAGTTGCTCGGCCGCGCCTGAGCCATCCGCCGCGCTGATCCCCTCTGTCCCCGAAAGGAAATGCCATGAAGGCAGCACGCCTCTACGAATACGACCCGGCGATGAATGTCGAGCTGAAGATCGAAGACGTTCCTCCCCCGACGATCAACGCGCCCGACGAAGTGGTCGTAAAGGTCGGTGCGGCGGGCCTGTGCCGCACCGACCTGCACATCATCGAAGGTGTCTGGAAGGACATCATGGACACCGAGGGCACGCTTCTGCCCTATGTCATGGGCCACGAGAACGCCGGCTGGGTCGAGGATGTCGGCTCGGGCGTCAAATCGGTGAAGCCGGGCGACGCGGTGATCTGCCACCCGCTGCGCTCCTGCGGCATCTGCCTGAATTGCCGCTATGGCGAGGACATGCATTGCGAGAACGGGCTGTTTCCCGGGCTGGGCCTGGATGGCGGCTTTGCCGAATACTTCATCACCACGGAGCGCTCGCTGATAAAGCTCAACGAGACTGTCGCCCCGCTCGATGTGGCGCCGATGGCGGATGCGGGGATCACCGCCTATCGCGCCGCAAAGCGCGCGGCGAAGCTGCTGCGTCCCGGCGCCTATTGCGTCATCCTCGGGGTCGGCGGTCTGGGCCATATCGCGCTGCAGTGTCTGCAGGCGATTTCCGGCTGCCGGACGATCGCGATCGATCGTGAGCCGGCGGCGCAGGTTCTGGCGAAGGAGCTGGGTGCCGATTTCGTGCTCGATGGCGGTCCGAATGTCGTCGAGGAGGTGCGCGAGATCACCTCCGGCGGCGCCCAGGTCGTCATCGACTTCGTCGGCGAGCTGGGGGTGGAGAACATCTGCTGGAAGATGGTCCGCCAGGGCGGCCAGATGTTCGTCGTCGGCTATGGCGGCAAGATCGAGGTGCCGACCGTCCATCTCGTCGTCGAGGAGATCAATGTCGGCGGCAGCCTGGTCGGGAACTACACCGAACTGGTCGAACTGATGGAACTGAACGCCGACGGCAAGGTGAAGATGCACTATACGCAATACACCTTAAGGGACATCAATCAGGCGCTCGAGGACTTCAAGGCCCGCAAGTTTACCGGCCGCGGCGTGATCGTCCCGTAGGCCCGGACGTTTCCCGGACTATATGCCGCGCCGGAGGTCGGCGCGGCAGGGCGGCCGTATGCCGGCCTACTCGTAGACCCGGCGGATATCGTAGAGCTGCATCTTGCGATAGAGCGTCGGCCGCGAGATGCCCAGCGACTTGGCGACCCGGGTCAGGTTGCCGTTCTTTGCGACAAGCGCCTGCTTGATCGCGTCGCGCTCCGCCACCTCCAGCCGGGTGAGCCCGCTATCCTCGCCTTCGCCCGCATCGGCTTCGGTGCCGGCCTTGCTCGTGACGTGGAATTCCGGCGGAAGATCGCCGGGGCGGACATGCCGGTCCTTCGACAGAAGGTTGAGCTGTTCGATCAGGTTGCGCAGTTCGCGGACATTGCCGGGCCAGGGATAGGTGCGCAGCACCTCCCGTGTCGCCTCGGGAAACTGCATCGGCGCTTCGCCGCCGGCCTGGCTCGTGGTTTCATTGAAATAGTCGATCAGCAGGTCGATATCCCCACCGCGTTCGCGCAATGGCGGTACGTGGATCGTCACCGTGCCGATGCGATAGAACAGGTCGCGCCGGAACTTGCCGACCTCGATATCGGTCTTCAGGTCGCGATTGGTCAGCGATATCAGGCGCACATCGACCTTGCGCCGCTTGTTGTCGCCGACCCGGTAGACCGCCCGTTCCTCAAGTACGCGCAGAAGGTAGGGCTGCAGGTCGAGCGGCATCTCGCCGATTTCGTCCAGGCAGAGAATGCCGCCATCGGCGAGTTCGAACTTGCCGGGCTTGCCTTCCCGGACCGCGCCGGTAAAGGCGCCCGCGACATGCCCGAACAGTTCCGCGCCGAACAGCTCCTTGGCGACCGCGCCACAATTGACGTCGATATAGGGCGCGTCCGCGCCGTTGGTGGAGAGCGAATGGATCAGCCGCGCGAACAGTTCCTTGCCGACGCCGGTCTCGCCGGTCACGAGGACGGACACCGTCGTGTCGGCGACGCGTTTCGCCAGTTCAATTGCCTCTAGGAAGGCCTTGCTCCGGCCGACCAACGATGTCGTCGCATCGCCGTAGTCCAGGGTCGCGGCGAATTTCTGCGGGCGGCTGACGGGGCTCGAACCGGTTTCGCGGCCGCGCAGAATGACGGCCGCGCCACAGAACCGGCTTTCGAAGCGAAGCGTACGGACGTCGCGGATATCGAGCCCGTCCGACAGGGTGTCGGCGATGTCCGACTGCGCCGTGGTCTCCGACATCTCGACCAGTTGCATCCCGATCTCGAAGTCGATGTCGGGCCCGTTCGTCAGGCCGGTGGTCCCGGTGTTGCGGGTATAGACAACCCGCCCGCTTCGATCGAGGATGACGACGCCGTCCTCCGGGCCCCAGGTATGGACGGAATTGAGGAACGCCTCCATCAGACGGGAGTTTTCCTTGCGTTGCCGCTTGGCCAGCGTTTCCTGAATCTCCCGGGCGGCGGCGGCGACGAGGGCTGTGTTGTGGCGCTGGAAGATCGACGGCCGGCCGGACAGGTCGATGAGGCCGATGACCCTGCGGTCGAGCGGATCGCGGATCGGCGCGCCGGCACAGGTCCAGGACTTGAGCCCGGAACAGAAATGCTCCCCGGCATGGACGAATATCGGTTCGCCGGTCCACAGGGCCGTCCCGATACCGTTCGTGCCGACGATGGCCTCGTTCCACAATCCGCCGACCTCCAGGTTGATCCTGCGGCCGTCATTGAGCGTCTGCGGATCGCCGATCGTGTCGATGATCAGGCCGTCGGCATCGGTCAGGATCAGCATCGCGCCGCAATCGAAGAGCAGGCTTCCCAGCTGGGCAAACGGCGTCTTCGCCGCCTCGATGAGATCGTGACTGCCGTGGCGGACGACGTCGAGCTCGTAAGTGTCCTGCAGCAGCGGGGCTTCCCGGGTTTCGGCGTTGATGCCGGCGCTGCTGCTGCGCTGCCAGGACGCCTGGATCAGGGTGCGTACATCGGTGGACGTTCCCGGCGAGAAGCGTCCACGGCTCAGAAACCCCTCCCACGCGACCATGGTCGCGCGGTCCGAGTAGTTAATCTCGGAACTGTCGCCGGTCAGTCCCTGTCTCGGGTTCGGTCTTTGCGGTGGTACCAGCATTGCCGGCCTCCCGGTTCGCGGTCGCAGACGGATCCGTCGCAGCCGGTGCCGGTGTGGTTCCGAACGCGCGGAGCACAGCCGGTCGCGGCCGCAGGCGTAACGGGTCCGCTACGAAAGGCCCAGTCGCTGTGAGATTGCCTCGGAGAGCGCGTCTTCGTCGAAGGACGCATCGACGGCCTGGGCGTCGAGGTCGGCCAGTCGGTCCTGAAGCGCGTCATCCATTGGATGCCGAAAGCCGTTTTCGGCGCGCGCGAGCAGAAACCGGTCGACCCCCTCCCGCCGCCGGATCTCGCCCAGGAAATGCATCTGCTTTCCACTGGCAAGATCCATCACGACGACCCGGTTGTTCGGGCTGATACGCACATAGGGGCGGGACGCGGCAGCGGCCGGCCCGCCCAGGATATGAAATGTCGAACCGCCGGGCGCGCCGTTCGGTTGCGGCTGCGCCTGGCGTTTGCGCATCGCCGCATATCCGCCATTGCTCAGGCGGTTTGCCAGCGTCTCGATCGTTCCCCAGTTGTCGCGGATGTGACGCCGGGCTTCGACGTCCTCGCGTCGCGGCCCGTCGCGCTTGCTTATAATCTCGACCATGTCTCCTCCCACTTTCTTTATTCGTACCGCCGCGCCGGGCGGTGTTTTCGTTTTGCCGTTCGACCAGACCGGTTTTTCATGTGTTTCGGGGGCGGTGTGGTCTTCGGCATTAAACCGGTTTCGTCGACCTGCCGTGATCGGCGTCCGGTGTCGGCGCGTCTGCAACGCTTACAAATCAATCAACGGTAACGGCCATGCTTCTGCAGTACCTCGATCTTATAGCCATCGGGGTCCTGCATAAAGAAGAACCGGGCAAGCAGCTTTCCGTTGCGTTCGAATTCGACGATATCACGGGGATTGAGGCCGGATTGCGTCAGGTTCCGATGGGTGGAATCCAGATCGTCCACGGCGACGGCCAGATGCCCGTATCCATCGCCGAGCTCGTAGGGTTCGGTGCGCCCCTTGTTGATCGTCAACTCGAGCTCGAAATCGGTTTCCGCGCCGCGCATGTAGATTAGGATGAAGTCGTCGAACTCCAGCCGTTCGGTCACCTCGAACTGGAGCGCACGCCTGTAGAATGCGACGGACCGGTCCTCATCCAGGGCCCGAAGCATCATGTGTATCGCTTTTGCCATGCGGTTCCGTCCCACCCTTCCGCGGTCCCGTCTGCCTCTGCGTCAGATAAAAGCAAGCACCATGCCAACGCCTGTTTCCTGTTGAGGCGCCAGACGATTTGTCGCGATCGGGCCGACGGGGTCCTTTGCAGGTGTAAAATTGCTTTACGATCGTAAAGGGCGATTGTCATATAAACCGGCAGCGCCGAGCTCCTGGCGAGCCCCGCGCCCGGTATGGCATCCCGGTCTACGGGTTCCTGCAACGCTCCAGACTGGAGCATGCCCGCACGATGCTCGAATCGGGGCGATCCGTCACCGAGGTGTCGATGGCTGTCGGCTACGCCAATCCCAGCTGTTTCGCCGGCAGTTCGGCGTCAGGCCGTCGAGCTTCTTCCGCCCGGCCTGAGCGACGCGTTCGGCCTTGCCATCGGTGCGGACCGCCTTCGATGACCGAAGGGGCTATCTCCTCTCGAGGCCGCTCAGATACGGCAGGAAGCCGTCCAGAAACCGGGTGGTGGCCGGCATGAAATGGCTGCCGTGATGATACATCGGATCAAGCGCGGTGATGATCATCCGCCCCGGTGTCGTTGCGGTGTCATCGTAGAGGATCGATCCCATGCCGCCCACATCGATCAGCGACCGGGCGCCGTCGGGCACGTCGAAATAGCCATGATGATGCCAGGTCGCGTCGGCCAGGGTGACGAAGGCAAAGAGCGGGTGGTCCGGGGCGACGACGTCCAGCCCGAGATCGCCGCCTTCCTTCCACCACCAGAAATTGGTCGGCGTGTCGTGCCAGGTCACATTGGGCAGCCACGCCTGCTGACCCGTCGATCCCATGGCGACCAGCGTGCCGCCCGCGTTAAGAAACGACTGGAACTGTTGCTTGCGCGGAACGAGAATGACCGGATCGGTGCGGCAGGAAACGATCAGGACGTCGCATGCCGTCAGATCGTGGTCGGCCAGTTCGCGCGTATAGATGATCTGGTCGAAGAAGCCGCGATAACGGTCCTCGTAGAGCGTGCGATGATGGTAGTAGGTTCCCCCGTCCAGCACTGCGATCCTCGCCATCAGGACATCTCCCTTCCAGCCGCCCAATCACACAGTTGCGGCGTGATCCGGGCGGTGCTGTCGGTCGATGCCACATACATCCAGAGATCGTTCCCGGCATGCATCAGGATGCGCCCGCCGGTCGGTCTCTCGTAAACCCAGTCGCAGGGCAGCCGGTCAGGCCCGACGCCGTGCAGGACGGTCGCGCCATCCGGCGGCGGGTTGCAGCCACGGGCGTAGAACCCGGCGACGCCGCGCCGGAACGTCAGATGCTCGGTGTCGACACCCGTAAAGACAGGGTGGGGATTGACCCGGTGGATCCGCAGCGTGTCCAGGGTCAGTCGTTCGAGCGGACGGAACGGCCTGAATTCCGGCAGCATCGGCCAAGCGATGTGACCGTTGAAGACGAGCGTGCCGCCCTGATCGAGGAACGCCTCCACCTTGCCGGTCAGCGTGCCGAAATAGCGCTGGTCGAGATGGGCCGGCAACAGCAGCGCCCGATAGGCCGACAGATCGGTCGATTTAAGATCGTAGTGCTCGATCTGGTCGATGTCGGAGACGAAGCCGGACACGTCGGGCAGGTCGCTGCCGGCGCCCTTGATCGCCTTGAGAAACAGGCAGGATGCCATAACCCCTCCTGGTGGTTCTTTCGTCGCCGCGACCGGTCTGCAAACCGGTCGCGGCAGTGTGGCTATGGAAGGCCTACTCTTTCGAGGCGGCCTTGAAGTTGTAGAAGAAGCCCGACGGGTGGACCTGGTAGCCATCGACGCCGGCCTTGGAGGCGGCGATGTAGATCTTGTGGACGAGCGGGATGATCGGCGCGTCGTCCTGGAGGATCTGCTGCGCCTTGCCATAGACCGCCAGTGCGTGCTCGCCCGCATCGAGCGTGCGCCCCTCGTCGACCAGGCTATCGAACTCGGTATTCGACCAGTTCTGGTAGTTCAGCCCGGCCTTGGAATGGAACTGCGACTTCAGGTGCAGGTCGGGATGGCCGGTCATTTCCGGTGTCCAGAACACCACGGAGATGTCGTAGTCGCCCTTCTTGACCAGATCGAGCATGCCGGCCCAGGTGAACATCTGGATGTCGGTGTCGATCCCCTGCTGGTTGAGCAGCGCGGCCAGCGTCTCGGTGATCGGCGTCATCTCCGCCCGGCTGCCATAGCTGAGGATCCGCAGCGTCAGCGGCTCGCCGTCCTTGCGCCACGTGCCGTCCTCTTTGGTGTAGCCGGCCTCCTCAAGAAGCGTGGCGGCGCCGTCCACATCGACCGCGTAGGGCGTCACCTCGGCCGAATACCAGGGGAAGTCCTGCGGGAAGAAGGTCCAGGCGGGCGTGCCGATGCCATCGAGTGCGCCCTTGACCAGAATGTCGCGGTCGACGAGCAGGTTGAGCGCCTTGCGCACCCGTGCATCGTGAAGCGGGCTGGAGTCGCCGGCGTTGAAGGCGCCGTAATAGAGCCCGGCGCTCGGTTCGGCATAGACGTCGAATTTCGGGTCGGCCTTCAGCCGCTCCATGTCCGATGGCAGCAGGTGGACGACGAAATCGACTTCGCCTGTTTCGAGCGCCAGCGCGCGGGCGTTGTGGTCGGGGATGTAGCGATAGACGATCCTGTCGAGCGCCGGCGCGTCGCCCCAATAGCCGTCGAATTTCTCGACGGTCGTGCGATCCTGCTTGTTGTAGTCGACGAAGCGCCACGGACCGGTGCCGACCGGTTTGACGAATTCGCCGGCGTCATCGAAGGACGATGCGGCATAGATCACCGTGATCGCGTCGGTAAGCTGGTTGGGCAGGGCGGCAAACGGTTCGGACGTTTCGATCCGCAGCTCCCGGGGCGACACGGCGGTGATCTCTTTGATGTTGAGCAGGTCGGCTGCATAGGGCAGCAGGGCGATGACCCGCTCCAGCGAGACCTTGGCCGCCTCCGCATCGAACGGGGTCCCGTCGTGGAACGTGACGCCGTCGCGCAGCGTGAAGGTCCAGACCGTCGGCGAGACCCGTTCCCAGGAGGTCGCCAGGCCCGGTACGAGCTTCATGTCGAAGTCGAGCTTGATCAGCGTGTCGAGGATTTCGCTCTCGTTGAAGAAGCGGCTGCGGCGCGGTTTCATCGACAGCGGCAGCGCCTCCCACATGGTGGCGACCGTCAGGGTCTTGTCGTCGGCTTGCGCGCCGGTCGCGGGCATCGCGACCGCCCCGACCAGCAGTGCGGCAACAACCGCCGTTCGAAATCTTGCTGTCAGTACAGACATGTCATCTCCTTTGCTTGAGCAGGTTGGTGCCCGCGCCGCGCAAGCGGTCTCCGAGGGAATCGCCCAGGAGATTGGTTGCGATGACGAAGGCGGTGATGGTCAGCCCCGGTGCAAGCACCAGGTGCGGATGCGACCGCAGGTGCGATCGCGCCTCGGCGATCATGCGGCCCCATTCGGGCGTGCCGGGCTCGACGCCCAGCCCGAGGAAACTGAGGCCGGCAAAGGCAAGAATTGCCCACGACAGGGAATAGGCGCCGATGGTCAGCAGCGGACCGGCGATATTGGGCAGCAGGTGCCGGCGGATGATGTAGAGCCGCTTTCCGCCGAGCGCCTCCGCCGCGAGCACGTAGTGCTTGGTCCTTTCGACCATCACGACGTTTCGGATCAGGCGGGCATATTCGGTCCAGTGAACTGAGGCCAGCGCCAGCACCACGGCATAGAGGCCGAGGCCCAGCACGCCGGCGATGATCATCGCAATCGCTAGCGCCGGCAGAACGGAGATGCCCTCGCACAGCCGCATGAGCAGCCGGTCCGCAGGCCCGCCGATATATCCCGCGATCGATCCGATGCCCGTTCCCACCACGGCGGACAGGACCACCACCGTGAGGGCTGCGACGGTCGTCAGGCGGGCGCCGTGCAGGAGCCGCGAAAGCATGTCGCGGCCCATCTGGTCGGTTCCCAAGAGATGCTGCGCAGACGGCGGCGCGAGGCGGTTGAGGATGTCGACGGCATGCGGGTCATGGGGCGCGATCAGGGGCGCCAGCACGATAAGCCCGACCAGGGCAAACAGGAGGCTGGCGGACAGGCCGCGCGACCTGCCGGACGACCTGACCCCACGGACAGAGGACTTGCGTCGCGGCAGGGTGAGGTCCGATCCCATCAGACCACCTCCCGCACGCGCGGATCGTAGAGCGCGATCAGGTAGTCGACCATCAGGTTGACCAGCACGTAGCCCGTCGCGATGACGAGAAAGCAGCCTTGGATGAGCGGATAGTCGCGATTGAGCAGCGACTCCAGCAACAGGCTGCCGATGCCGGGCCAGGCAAACAGCGTCTCGACGATCACCATGCCGTCGAAGACCCGGGCGAATTGCAGCCCGGTCAGCGTCAGCGTCGCCGGGACGATATTCGGGGCGGCATGGCCGAGCAGGATCCGCACGGTGCCGAGACCCTTTGCCCGCGCCGTGCGGACATAGTGCTGCGACAGTTCGTCCAGAAGGCTGGCGCGGACGAAACGCGCCAGCACGCCGCTGATCGAGGTTGCGATAACCAGTGTCGGCAAAACGAGGTGGGAGACGGTTCCGTGCCCGGAACTCGGCAGCCACCCAAGCATCAGCGCAAACAAAAGCGCCAGCAGCAGCGCGTACCAGAAATTGGGGATCGACATGCCGGCGACCGACACGGTGACGAACAGACGGTCGTACCAGCGCCCGGCGCCATAGGCGCACAGGCAGCCGATCGGCAAGGCGATAACAAGGGCCACCAGGAGCGATGAGACCGCTAGCACAAGCGATCGGCCGATCCGCAGCGCCAGATCGGCAACGACAGGCTCACCAGTAATGAACGACCGGCCGAAATCGCCGCCCATCACCGCGGACAGCCAGCGCAGGTACTGAACCGGAAGCGGATCGTTGAAGCCGTTGTCGGCGGCGAACTTCGCCACCGCCTTCTGGTCCGGCAGGGTGCCGTCCATCTGCGACATCAGCAAGACCTCGGCGAAGTCGCCGGGCATCAGTCTCAGCAGCAGGAATCCGGCGACCGAAATCGCCAGCATCAGGACGATTGCCTGAACGATACGCTGACCGAGTTGGACTAGCATCTGCCGAGTTTCGCCGTGGCAACCGTCGGGTGAGGACGGGTGTAGGGTTAAAGTTGACTTTTTTTGTCATGTTTATCGTGTTGGAAGGACGCGTCAACAGAAATAGAGGCAATGGGCTGTGCCCTTTGGCCGCATGCCTGTTCTGAAACCGGGCAAGGGAACCGGTAGGTCGACGGTTTCGTTGAACTGCGTCAGACGGGTCCGGCTGACGGTCGCATGAGGAGCGGCAGATAGGCGATCAGCCAGGCGAGAAAGGCTGCCGCCCAGAGCAGGGACGACAGTTCGATATAGGACCCCGGCCAGTCGAGAGCCGGTGCGATTTCCGGCAAGACACGAAGCGCCGTCGCGCCCAGCATCAGGACTGCCGCGAGCTTGGTCAGGGCCGGCAGGCGAAGCGGACGCCCGGTATGGAGCAGCCCGGCAATCGAGAAGACCGCGAGGACGCCGAGGCCCAATCCGCCCATGAAGGCGACGTGAAGGCCCGCCGTTTCTGTCCACGGCGCGCCAAGGCGGCCGGCGCCAGCCATCATCAGGCCGGCGCCGGCAAGCGCTGACGCCGCTGCGAGCAGCAGGATCTCGGCCCGAAAGGCGTCACGGCCGATAAAGGCCTCGGCGACCCGGTCGAGAAAGGCAGCCCCGGCGGCAATCAGAAGGAAACCCGAGACGGCGGCGCTCAGGCCCAGGCCCTCGCCGATCATCGCCACCAGCACAAGCCCCGGCGCAAGATGCAGCCGACCCGGATGGGGGCGAAAGGGCGACGTCGCCTCTGTCGGATCGAGCACCAGGTTGGTGACCGGGACGGTGATCCGCGCCAGCGCCAGGCCGAGCAGCCCGAGAAACCCCAGTCCGATCAGCCTCGCCGCGCTTGCCGCATGCTCAAGCGCACCGGCCGCGAATGCGAACCGCGCCCAGGCGACACACGCCATCAGCACCGCGACCCAGAAGGCGAAGGCGAGCAGCTTCTCGGTTCGCAGGCGCCACGACAGCCAGCCGATGTAGCCCAGAAGAAATCCAAGCCAGGCAAGGTCGCAAAATGCGCCGATCAGCCCGGCGCCATCCCAGCCGAGGAGTCCGATCACGCGGCCGATGCCCCAGAGGCCCGCGAGAGCCAGCAGCATCCTGCCGCGCAGGGGCCTGGTATCCGTCCATTCCGGCGCCGCCGTCGTAAGAAAGCCGATAAGGGCTGCCCCGAATGCCCCGATGAGCATCTCGTGGGCATGCCACACCGATGGCGGCATGGAGGTCGCAAGCGGCAGGTCGAAGCGGTGCGCGAAGATCCAGAGAACCGGCCAGAGCGCCGCGTAGAGCGCGCTCAGCGGAAAGAATAGGCGAAAGCCCTCGTCGGTGATGACGATCCGTCGTTGCGGCGACGTGCCGTATCCGGTCGCGACCGTCGATGGCCCGCAGCTCATGCGATCTGCCTCTCGTCGACGTCGTGGATGTGCCGGAACAGCGGATCTTCGGCAAGGGCGGTCTGTACCCAGTCGAACAGCCAGGCATCGCTCCGGCTGCCCGGCGGGCCCGGCAGCGGCCGCTCGCCGAGGATGCCGTTGCCGCGAACGTCCAGAACCGCGATGCGGTCGGCGAGCCGCGCCGCCTCGGTCAGGTCATGGGTGATGAACAGGCCCGATGTCGTCCCGCCGGCGCAAGTTTCGATCACAAGGTCCTGCATGCGCCGCTTCAGCGCCACGTCGAGCGCGGTGAACGGCTCGTCGAAATAGATGAAGTCGGGGCGGATGGCGAGCGCCCGGGCGATCGCCACGCGTTGTTTCATGCCGCCCGACAGCTCGACGGGGTATTTCGCCAGATCGTCCGGCTCCAGCGCGACCTGCCCGGCAGCCTCCAGGATCCGGCCCGGGCGCTCGGCACGGGGAACGCGCGCCAGCGTCAATCCATAGCCGATATTGCCGGCGGCCGTCGCCCACGGCAGCAGCGCCGGCTCCTGGAAGATCATCGCATGGCGCGCGTAGCCGCGGATGATGCGGCCGGCACGGGCGTCGATCAGGCCGGCGGCGATATGGGCGAGCGTCGACTTGCCGCAACCGGACGGCCCGACCAGCGCGACGATCTCGCCGGCGCCGACCGACAGTCTGATACGGTCGAGCACCGTGCGGCCGAGAAAGGCGTGGCCGACATCGTTGAGCGACAGCGCGTTCATCGCTTGACGCCCCACGGCTGGGCGGCGTGCCGCCAGCGTTCGAACTCGCCGCGCATCGGCTGTACCAGCGAATATTCGACGAGGATCAGCAGCGTGACGGCGATGGCGACCCAGGCGAGCGCCTGGGCGATATCGAGATTGGTTCGCGCATCGGCAAGCGCCCCGCCGATGCCGCCGGCATTGGCGAGCAGTTCGGCCATGACCGCCACCTTGAACGCAATGCCGAGCGCCAGGGCGAAGGCGGCGAACAGGCTGCTCGCGGCCTGCCTCAGCCCGAGCGTCAGGAAGCGGCGCGCGGGCCCGGCGCCGAAGGCCATCGCCATCCGATCGAGGTTTCGGTCGCGCGTTACGATGCCCTGGGCCGCGCCGACGAAGACGACGGGCAGGGCCGATACGACGATGACCGTGCGGACCGTCGCGTCGGACCCGCCGAACCAGATCATCGCCAGCACGATCCAGGCGATCGGCGGCACGCCGAGCAGGATCGTGATCAGCGGCTGCGCCAGGCGCATCGTTGCCGGCGAATACCCCGCCGCAACGCCGAGCAGCCCGCCGACGGCGGATACCAGCAGGAAGCCGGTGACCGCCCGCTGCAGGGTCAGGGCGCCGATGGCCCAGGTGTCCGGGTCCTCGGCCAGCGCCATCATCGCATGAAGCGTATCGAGCGGCGCGGTCAGGATGAAGGGACCGTAGGCCTCGTGCCCGGCCTGCCAGACGGCGGCCAGCAGGGCCAGCGCGGCGACCCCGCTCCAGCCCGACCAGAGGAAGCGCAGTGCCCGCCCGAGCCGGTCGAGAAGAGCATGCCCGACGGACCGGGCACGGCGCGAAGCCGTGCCCGTCGGCACCCCGGTGACCGCGTGGTCCGGGATGCCGGAGGTGGTACGTTGTGACGATGGTGCCTCAGAGATAGAACGCATCGTCGGGCAGTTTTCCGCCGATTTTGTCGAGATCCATCGCCGACAGCATCCGCTCGATGTCGGGGCGCGCCTCGCCAGCCGGCCTGGCGACGAGGTTGCAGTGGGGAACTGACGCCGCGATCAGCGGTGCCGGCTGGCCGAGGGCCTCCGAAGCATTCTTCGCGGCGGCTTGCGGGTCTGCCAGCACGTCGCCCGTGGTCTCCCGAAGGATCTCGAGAATGGCCGGCACCGTGTCGCCGTGGCTCTCGGTGAACGCGCCCGTCACGGCAAGCCCTGCCTGCGGCACCACCGGCGCGCCGCCGGTCATCTCGCCCCAGGCGTCCTGTACGCTGACCGCCCGATGGATCGTCTTGCCGGCCTGTTTGCCTTTCAGGATCGCGGCGGTGGCGGCGGGCTCGGCCGTCAGCGCGGCACTCACCCGGCCGGCCAGCAGGAGCTGCATCGCTTCGATCGGTGTCGCGGTATAGACGATCTCCACATCGCCTTCGCTAAGATCGGCGTGGTCGAGCAACTGGCCGAAGATGATCTCCGGCGTGTCGCCCCGGAACGGCACCGCCACTTTTCGGCCGGCCAGGTCGCCGATCGTGTTCACGTCCGGCTGATCGGACAGAATGTAGAGCAGACCGTTGGTCATCACGTTGGCGAGCCTGATCGGAAAGCCGCGATTGTGGAGGTTCGCAGCCGCCTGCACGGGCACGACCGACAGCAGGATCGTGCCCGAGGTCAATCCGGCCCGAAGCTCATCCGGTGTCCGCCAGGCGGTGAACGTCGACGTCGCCGCGATGTCGGCGAACCGGTCGGTCGCGACCGCGTGCGACAAGACCACGGAAGGGGCGGCCGGCGGGCCGAAAAGGGCGAGCTGGTCGATCTGGCCGGCCCGCGCGGCAAAGGGACGGTACGGCAGCATCGCCGCGGCCCCGATCAGCCCGAGCGCGGTCCGGCGCGTGAAGCCATGGCGGTCTGTCATCGAAATGCTCCTTAGATATCGTGTGGCGACGCCTGTCAGTCGCGGGGCAGGCGATCGGGTCTCGCACGGTCCCGGACCCTCAGTAAGTCCGGGTGTTCCGGCGGCCTTTTCATCGCCCCACCTAATCGGTATCCTGAATACTAATATTCCTAATCAGCATGGATCGGTGTTGATCCTGATCAAAAAAGTCAACTTTTCTTATGCGCTTGACAACGTTCACGGATTTCGGCTTGAGGGCTCTGATGCGGATCGCCGGTGAACCCGACCGGCCGCATTCGACGGCAGAGATTGCGAGTGCGTTCGGCATCTCGCGGCACCACCTTGCAAAACCGATGGCGGCCCTTGCCGCGGCGGGCTTCATCGAAACGCGGCGCGGCACCGGCGGCGGGGCTGTGCTGGCGCGCCCCGCCGAGGAGATCCGCATCGGCGCGGTCGTCCGCGAGTTGGAGGCGGGCCAGGCCCTTGTGGCGTGTTTTCAACGGCGCGCCGGAGGATGCGTCATCACGCCAAGCTGTCGGCTGAAGGGCATGCTTGCGTCGGCGGAAACCGCGTTCCTCGACCAGCTGGATACGTTCACCTTGGCCGAATGCGCGCTGGAGCCGGCCGTCATTCACGGCTTGGACCCCGTTCTGGAGGGGGCACGGTAAAGGGATAGCCGACAGACGGGCGCGGCGATGTCTGCGCCTGAGTGCCGGCTTTCAGGCTCTACATGCCAAGTTGTCGGCAAAACCGGGCATACCGCCCGCCCGCCGCCAGCAGGGCGGCATGCGTGCCTTCTTCGACGACGCGTCCCTCTTCGACGAACACGATCTTGTCGGCCGACCGGATCAGGTTGAGCCGGTGTGAAACCGCGACAACCGTGCGGTCGCGCGCAAGGGTGCGGATCGCATCGCGCAACCGGGCTTCCTCGAACGCGTCGAGGGCGGCGGCGGCCTCGTCCAGCAAGATCACGTCGGCGCCCTTCAGGAGCGCGCGGGCAATCGAAACGCGCTGTTTCTCGCCGCCGGACAGGGCGACACCGCCTTCGCCGACCTGCGTGTCGATGCCGTTCGCAAGTCGCTTGAGCGTCGTGTCCAGCCCGGCGGCTTGAAGGGCATAGTCGAGTTCGCCTGCGCCGGCATCCGGCTTGCCTACGAGAACGTTCTGCCCAATCGTTCCCGAAAACAGGTAGACGTCCTGGAAGACGACCGCCAGCGTGTCCATCAAAACCTCGGTTTCGACGTGACGGACATCGGCTCCGCCCAGCCGCACCGCGCCGGTATCGACATCATGGAACCGGGCGATCAGACGCAGCATGGTCGATTTACCCGCGCCCGACGGGCCGACGATCGCCACCAGGCCCCGGTCCGGGATGCGCAGGTCCATGCCTTTCAGGATGGCCCGGCCGCCGATGGAAAAATGGACGGCCTCGAAGACAATGCCGGCATCCTGCGGGACGCTCACCGGATCGCGCGTCTGCATCGCAGGCGTGGCCAGGATATCGCCGATCCGCCGCAGCGACGCTTCGCTCTTGCGCAGGGCGGCCTGGATATCGACGATGCTGATCAGGGGCTCGGCAAAGCGCAGCCCGAGAACCAGGAGAGCGATGAGCTCGGGCAGCGCGAGCGTCCCGGCGATGCCGCGCTGAACGCCGACGACCAGCAGGAGCGTCACGGCGAGCTGGACGACCAGGCTGAACGAGAAGATGCCGCGACCGACGCTGCCGATATCCGCAAGCCCCGCCCGGTACTCGGTGTCGAGTTCGCGGTGCAGGGCGGCGACGGCCGCGCCGTCCTGATTGTAGGCCCTCAGGACGGCTTGCGTCTGCGCGAATTCCAGAAGGCGCTCGGTCGAACGGACCTTCGCATCATGTACCGTCGCTTCCGAGCGGCGCACCTGGCCGCTCGACCGGTAGAGCGCGAGCGCGCCGACCGGCAGGCAGATCGCCAGCGCCAATGCGAGATAGGGCGCGATGATGATCAGATAGGCGATGATCAAGACGGGGACGCAATAGGAGACGACCAGCGGCCGAAGCAGATGCGCGGGCACGGTCATGATGTCGACGATGCCCTGACTCGACAACAGCGAGAGTTCGGCCTTCCGCGCCGCCGTGAACCAGCCGAGCGGCAGCGTGGCGATCGTCCGGCCAAGGCGGTCGAACAGGGTGCGTGCGAGGGCGACGCCGGTTTCGTAGCCGTAAATCTGTATCCGCCACCGCACACCGATATAGAGGGCGAGGACCAGACCGGCGAAGAGGAGCGCTCTGGAAGCGGCTGCCATATCGCCTTGCAAGGCGGATTGCAGAACTGGGGCGAGCGTGAAGTAGCCTGCGGCAACCAGAACGCCTTCGACGGCCAACCCTGCGACAAGCAGGCGAAGACGGCGGCGAAACGCTTTCCCCGCCGCTTTGGCCAGCAAGCCGATCATGCCGCTTCCCCGCTTTCGGCCGCATCCCATAACCGTCTGTACAGCGCGTTTCTCGCCAGCAACTCCGCATGCCGCCCCCTTTCGACGATGCGGCCGCCATCGAGAACACAGATCTGGTCGGCCTCCACGACCGATGTCAGGTCATGCGCTATCATCAGCACTGTCCGGTTTCCGACCCAGCCGGCCAGCGCCTCCCTGACCGCAGCGGCGGTTTCGGCATCGGCATGGGCGGTGGCCTCGTCCAACACGACGATCGGCGCCTGCGAGAGCATTGCCCGGGCCAGCGTTATGCGCTGCGCCTCGCCGCCGGACAGGCGGGTGGCGGAGCCGACGACCGTGTCGTATCCGTCGGGCAAGGCGAGGATCCGGTCATGGATCTGCGCCGCGCGCGCCGCTGCTTCAAGCGCGGCCTGGTCGGCCTGCCGCCGGCCGATCAGGATGTTCTCCCTGACCGTGGCGTGCAGCAACTGCGCGTCCTGGAAGACAAAGGCGACATGGGCGTAGAGCACGTCGCCGGCGATATCGGTCAGCGGCACGCCGCCGATGCTGATCGTCCCGGCGGCCGGATCCCAGAACCGCGGCAGAAGCCTGGCCAGCGTCGTCTTGCCGGATCCGGATGGCCCCACCAGCGCCGTCGTCGTTTCCGGCTCCAGCGTGAGGTCGATGTCGGACAGAACGTTCGTTTCGGTCGAGTATCCCGCCGAGACGGCGTCGAACACGACCGTGACGCCGACCGGCCTGCGCGGTGCTGCGGGTGCGGGGAGGGCGGGCATGTCGAGCAGGGCCGCAAGGCGCCGGGCTGCCTTCTTGCCCTGCACAACACCGTTCTGGGCAAAGGACATCGCCTGAAACGGCGCGGTGAGCGCCGGCATCAGGGCAACGAGCGCGACGATGTCGACGACACCGATCCAGCCCAGCCAGTGGAACAAGACGCCGGCGGCGGCGGCGAAGACCGTGTTGGCGAGCGGCGACAGGATGATCTCGGTGGCCGCCGCCACGCCGAGGCGCCCCCTGATCCATGTCCAGAAATAATCGATGAACGCTGTCGCATTGTCGCTGAAACGGGCGAACGCCCGATCCGTGCTGCCGAATATCTTCACGATGGCGATGCCCTGCACGTATTCGATCGCGGCCGAATTGACGTTTGCCAGGGCGGTGTTGAATTTCCGCATGCTCTCGCCCATGCCGCGCATCTGCGAGGCGTAGAGAAGCATCCCGACGAGGACAGGAAACAGGGCGACGGGCAGCAGCAGCGGGTTCACGTAGCCCAGATAGACGACAACGCAGACCGGCGTCGTCACCGCGCCGACCAGCGCGGTATAGGAATGCCCGACGAGGACGTGCAGCGCCTCGACATCGTCGCGCAACGCCTTCTTGAGGTCGCCCGACCGGTTTTGCGAGAACCAGGACAGCGGAACGCGCATGAGGTGGTTGGCTATCTCGCGGCGCAGCGCAAGCTGCATCCCGGCATCCGCCCGATGCGCCAGATAGCCGGCGGCAAGCACACAGATCAACCGCAGCCCCAGGGCGATCGCGGCAATCCACGCCAGCGCGATCGCATCCTGCGCCCGGTTTTCGAGAAAGGCGCCGGCGATCTCCACCACCATGAAGAACGGCACCAGTCCGGCGATCGCGCCGATCGCATGAACGATGCAGGCGACCGTCAGGCTGGCCCTGATCGGGGCGACGAAACGGCTGAGCGGGCTTGGTCCTGCTTGGGAGTTCATTGGGCTTTAGGGGGGGCGGTGAGGCGCGCTCAGAACGTGTATTCAGAACGTATATTTCAGGCCCATCCCGAACCGGCGCGGCTCCCCGGGCACGCCGACGGAGACCAGGCCGCCGGTCGGCGCGGCTCCGAACACAAACGCCGTCTGGGCATAGTCCTCGTCGAACAGGTTGGTGACGAAGCCATAGACGGAAAACGCCTCGTTGTTCCAACCGGCATAGAGGTTGACGACGTCGAACGGATCCAGATCGAACGTGTTCTGGGGATCGACGGTCCTTGTGCCGACATACTGGTATTCGGCCCGCAGATAGGCCTCGCCCGACCAGTTCCAGACGACGACCGGCTGGGCGTATTCGACGGCCAGGTTGACCGTGACCGACGGCGCGAAGGGAACCGCGTTGCCGACCCGGACGGACGGGTCCGCCGATTTCGTGATCTCGGTGTGCAGGAGCGCGAGCCCGCCCGACAGCGTCAGTCCGGCGACGGGACGCAGCGCGGTCTCGAATTCGACGCCATAGGTCTCGGTGTCGACATTCTCGATGACCGACTGGAAGGTGATCGGTTCGAAGACCTGGACGTGCTCGTCCGTCGTGTCGTTGAAGAAGGCCGACGTGGAGACATCCAGGATGCCGTTCAGGACAGTGCCGCGCAGTCCGGTCTCGTAGGTCCAGGTGAAGGCCGGTTGGAACGTGCTGGTCGGCAGGCCGCGGGCGGCATCGAAATCGGCGAGCTGGAACCCGCCGGCCTTGGCGCCGCGCGCCGCCGACAGGTAGCCGGTGACATCCGCGGTCAGGTCGTAGCTGAGCGCCGCGCGTCCGGTCCACAGATTGAAATCGAGCGAACTGGCCTCGGAGGAATCGAAGCCGAGCGTCCCGCCCGACAGATCGATGAACTGGCCAGAGAACTTGCGTCTTTCGTGCGTGTATCTCGCCCCGCCGGTGAGCCGCAGGCGTTCGTTGAACGGAATTGTCGCCTCGCCGAACAGCGCGTAGCTCTCGTTGGTGAAGCCGTTGTTGAAGCGTCCGAAAATGAAGCCGGTGCTGTTGGAGGTGAAGTCCAGATCCAGGTCGGATCGGAACAGGTTGACGCCCGCAAGCCAGCGCGTTCCGTTGTCGAGTTCACCGTCCAGCCGTACTTCCTGCGAGAGCTGATTGTCGTGATCCTCGATCCGGCGATAGTCGGCGCTCGGATTGTTGAAGAAGAACGCTGGCAGGCCCGTTATCGCCTGAAAGATGAGGCCGTCGGAATCATCGGCCATGAACAGGGAATTATAGTGGTTGAACCCGGTGACCGACGTCAGCGTCGCGAAGTCGAAGTCGTGCTCGATCGTCAGTCCCCCGCCGATCGTCTCCAGCTTGTAGCTGGTCGCCATGTCCAGGAACGTTTGCGGAAAGGAGGGGTTTTCCCGCCAGGCCGCCCCGACCGGATCCTCGTCGTAATTTCCGTAGCGAAGCGCGAACGTCACATCCGTTGCTTCACCCGGCTGCCAGAGGATCTTGGAATTGGAATTGACGATGTCGTGGCCGCCAAGCGAGGTGCCGAGATTGAGATCGGGCACGTGCCCGCCCAGCGTGTCGAATTGTATTCCGAAACGGCCGGCGACCGTGTCGCCGAGAGGGCCGTTCACGAGCGCCGTGACGCGGCCATAGTCCTGGTTGCCGATTTCACCGCCGATCTGCGCGAACGGATCATAGGTCGGGTCGACGGTGCGGATGTTGATGGCGCCGGCCTGCGCGTTTCGCCCGTAGAGCGCGCTTTGCGGGCCGCGCAGCACCTCGATCGCGGCGATGTCGAAATAGTCGAGATCCTGTGCCCGGACCGGGATCGGAATGCCGTCGAGAAACAGCGGAACCGACGTGTCGTCGGCCGATTGCGGGAAGAACGAGCCGACGCCGCGAATGTTGGAGATGTTGCTGCCGCGCACCCCGGTATCGACGAAATTCAGGCCGGGCGTATCGAGCGACAGCCGGCGCGCGTCGTCGATCCGGGCCCTTTCGATCTCCTGCTCGTCAAAGACCGTGACCGCGAGCGGGGCTTCCTGCAGGGGCTCGCTGATCTTCCGGGCCTGCACGATTATCTCGCCTAGGAAAATCGTATCGGAGCCGATGTCGATTTGCGGTTCCGGGGCTTCCGCGATGTCCTGCGCCTTTGCGATCTGCACCGGGTTGGAAAGACATGTCGCGGCCACGAATAACGGGATGTATCGGGCCGATCCCTGGCCCCGGCCAGTCGACGATGTTCGGGGTGCAATCATTCTGGTGTCTCCGCAGCTTTGCCCAACGCCCTCTCAGAATCGCTGATGCGGGGGCCCGATCCCCGAGGGTCGACTTATTGGCTATGGGAAACACCGGTCCGACGAAACAACGCGGATTTATGCGCAGTGCCAAATTACGTATGCTCAGTGTTCACTAGATTTGCTCTGGCTGCGCAGTCGGCTCGGCGGTATGCCGAACCTGCGGCGGAAGGCGGTCGAGAAATTGCTCTGATGACGGTATCCGACATAGTAGGCGGCCTGGGAAACGGTCCAGCCGTCCTGCTCGATCAGGAGCCTGGCCTGATCCAGTCTGACCTCCCGCAACAGTTCGAAAATGGACTTGCCGAAGAGCAGCTGGAATTTCTCCCGCAGCGCGCTGGCGCTCATCCCGATATCCTGCGCAAGCCCGGTGAGCGTGTACTGGTGCCCCGGATCCGCAATCAGCCGTTCGTGGACGTCGTTGAGCCTGGCCTTGTCGGATACGGAAACGCGGGTCGTTTCCGCTTGCCCGCCGTCACCGGGTTTCAGCAGGTTCGCCAGGACTTCGAGGGCATAGCTTTCCGCCATGAGCCGCCCGACAAGTCCGTTGGCGCTGGGCGCGATCAGTTGCTGAAGGAGCGCCTTGCCCCTGGTCGATAGCCCGGTCGCGCTGATCCGCGTGCCGCATATCAGCCTGTCGAGATGCTCGGCCAGTTCAGTGTCCTCGAGGTCCTCCGGCCGGATCTGCACCAGGAGCTTGCGCATCGTCTGTCCGGTGCGGCTGGTGCCGTGCAGCGGGACGCTGTCCGAAGCGCAGGCGATGGCGGTGGCGTTGCGGGCGAGCGCCACGTCATCCCGATTGCCGAACCCGAATTCCATGCGGCTGCCGCCGAAATTCGTGATGATGTTCAGCGATTTGGGCAATGTGCCCTGATTGGTGCTGTCGCGCAGCGCCGTGAGCCGGCTGATGCAGACGGAAACACCGCTGGGCAGCGACCAGTATCCGACATTGCCTTCGAAGGCGCTGTTGAAATCATCCTGTTCGTGGATGCGCGGACCGACCTCCCTGTAGCGGTAGCCCAGAAGGTCGTCTGTCGCGTTGCGTGCTGTCGCGGACCCCGTCTCTGTTCCGTCTTCCATCTAAACGAACCCTTTCCGAAAGCCTGTTGCCGTATTGGTCCGCAACAGTCGGCATTGACCGTCATGCGGCGTTTCGGCTTGCGGAAGGGCTGGCTAAACGAACCGACTACATCGGGCGCAGGTCGAACTTATCAACCGAAGTAAGCACCGATTCGTCGCTGAGTCGAATGAGCCGCGCTCCGATTGAAGGACAGGTTGATCCGGTCGGCCCGTCGCTTTCGCGCCCGTCGCTTTCGCGCCCGTCGCTTTCGCGCATGTCGCTATCGCGTGTTTGAGCCAGGAATAGCGAATGGAGTGGAAAGTGCGCTAGCCGATTGCTCGGTATGTGTCCGCGTTCGATGGTCGGAGGCCTCTGCGCGGCCAACTGATTCGTGCCACCCGGCCGGTTTCCGATAGCGCGACGAACACGTTGCGCATGTCGTCGCCGCCGAAGCACAAATTGGTGGGATATGCATCGGGCAGTTCGATGAACTCGGCCTCCCGCCCATCTGGAGTGACGGTGGTGATGCGGCCGCTCGCCAACGTTCCCACACAGATGCGCCCGTCCGCTTCGACCGCAAGCGAATCGAAGATCTGATAGCCAGGCAATCCGGTTATCAGCCTGCCACCGTGAGGCGCGGGCAAACCATCTCGCGCGATCCGGCCCGGTCCCGCGATGTCGAATGCCCAAAGCCGCGCCGTCTGGGATTCGGCGACGTAGAGCGTACGGCCGTCAGGGGACAGACCGATGCCGTTCGGCGTCAGGAGAGGGAAGATGACACGCTCGATATGGCTGCCGTCGGCCAGGGCATAATAGACGGCGCCACGATCGATCGTTTTCTCGCGATACTTACCGAGATCGGTGAACCAGAAGCCGCCCTGGTCATCGAAAACGAGATCGTTCGGCCCATTGAGAGGACCGTCCGTTGTCCGTGAGTAGAGCACGTCCAGCGTGCCGGACCCGGGATCGAAGCGCTCGATCCGGCCGCCCGAGTAATCGCGCGGATCGAGGGTCGTTGCCGGATGCAACCGGCCGTTCCGCTTCACCCAGGTCAGTCCGCCATTGTTGCAGATATACAGGCATCCATCGGGACCCAATGCCAGGCCGTTCGGACCGCCGCCCGGCTCGGCGAGGATTTTCGACGTTCCGTCAGGACCGATCTCGCGGATCGTTCCCTTTGCGATCTCGCAAACCAGAACCCTGTCGTCGGGCAGCCAGACCGGACCCTCGGGAAAGGCCAGGCCGTCGGCCATGATGGTGAGATCGGGCGTGTCAGTCATGGCACACCACCTGCAGTCGTTTGATAGGCTCTAAGACCCGTAAGACAAGTCCTTGCCTGCCCCCGTGATCCGCCCCGCCTTGGCGTCCGCCACGGCAGTTTTCAGGTCGCCGAGGAACGGCTCGACGATCGCGCCATGGGTTTGATTGAGCAACAGGTTCATGCCGACCGGATCGGCCAGTGGCCCGAACATCCAGCCGCGCTCCGACATGCCAGCCCTTATATCGCCCATATCCGCCGTGTCGTCCGCGCCAATGCCGATGATGCCGGCCTCAGGGCGCCCGAGCACAGATACGCCGTCGACATCGCTGATCCCCGCAATCATCGCGTCGCGCGCCGCGGCGATCTTCCTGACCCGCTCGCGATAACCCGACTGGCCGAGATAGGTCATCACCGCCCAGGATGAGGCGACCGCGCCGCCGGGACGCGAGCCGGCAATCGTCATCGTGACGAATTCCCCGGTCGGCCAATCCTTGAAAGAAAACGCCTGGAAATCGAGATCGCCTTGATCGGACAATAGGAGAAGCGAGGCACCACGGCTGGCATATCCGTATTTGTGCAGATCCGCCGACATCGAGCGGACGCCGGGAACCGAGAAATCGAAAGGCGTTACGGGATATCCGAGGTCCGCGGCAAAAGGCAGAAAGAACCCGCCGACACACGCGTCGACATGCAGCCAAAGATCATGCTCCAGCGCAAGTTCGCCCAATTCACCGATGGGATCGACGCAGCCCACCGGATAGGCCGGGGCCGAGCCGGCAATCATGATCGTGTCGGCTCCGATCTCTTGTGCCATCGCCGCCGGCACGGCCCGGAAGTCGCCGTCGACGGCGACGCGCCGGACCTCAACGTCCAAAAGCGCGCCGGCTTTGTTGAAGGCCGGGTGTGCCGTCATGGGAACAACCAGTTCCGGCCGGCCGGTCAGCTTCCCCAGCGCGCGTGCGCGGTCGCGGGCCGCCTTGACCGCCAGCACGATGCTTTCGGTTCCGCCTGACGTCACCGTTCCCGCCGCATGCTCGCCGGCCTGCAACATTTCGGCCGCCTTGCCAACGATCTCGTCGGCCATGCGCAGGAGACTTGGAAACATCATCTTGCCGTAGAGCAGATTGTCGCCTCTGTAGGCCGTATAGGCCTCCCATGCGATGTCGGAAACATCCGTGCCCGCATTGTAGGAAGCCTTGAGATTGCGCGGATCGTCCCACGCCAGGTCTTCGTTGCGATAGTCCGCCATGCAGGTCAGGAGATCGTCGCGCGACAGCCCGTCTTCCCTGAACTGCATGTTGCTGCGATTTCGATGCGACACGTTTTCTTTCCCGACTGTTGGACCGATCGAGTGCACGATGCTCTCACCAGCATGGTGAATTGCTATATCAAAATGAATCCTCATGTCAATCACAGAGATAGAGTGGATCTGGCATAATAAGAGATATTTTATATATAATACAGTGTGTTAGTAATTTTCACCATGCTGCTAGCGAGTCGTTTCTCGGGCGATAAGGAAAATTTTTGCTATATCAAACTTGACTCTCGCGCCTTGGCCATTTAGCAGTTCGGTACCGTAGAGGACGACACGCAGGCATATGGACAAGCTGGTCGAAGACAGAGACGGCATCGAGGAGCGGGAGAAGATTGGCGCCCAGGTCGAGGTCGCCGGGTTGACCAAGCGCTTCGGTCAAACCGTCGCCATAGACGATGCGACATTCTCCATTGCGCGCGGAGAGTTCTTGTCACTGCTCGGTCCGAGCGGCTCCGGCAAGACGACCATTTTGATGAGCATTGCCGGATTTCAGCAACCGAGCGCCGGCCGAATCCTCGTCGGCGGCCGCGATGTCGCTCCGTTGCCCGCCAACAAGCGGAACATCGGCATGGTGTTTCAGCGCTACGCCCTGTTCCCGCACATGAGCGTTGCCCAAAACATCGCCTTCCCGCTGCAGATGCGCGGCTGGTCCCGCGCGCGCCAGGCCGAAGCCGTCGAGCGCATGCTGTCGATGGTTCAGTTGACGGACCTTGGCGAGCGTTTGCCAAGCCAACTGTCCGGCGGTCAGCAGCAGCGTGTGGCGTTGGCCCGCGCGCTCGTTTTCGAGCCGCCGCTCCTGCTGATGGACGAGCCGCTCGGCGCGCTCGACAAGAAGCTGCGCGAAGAGTTGCAGGTCGAGATCAAATCCCTGCAACGCCGCCTCGGCATCACCGTGCTGTTCGTGACCCATGATCAAGGCGAGGCCCTTGCGATGTCGGACCGCATCGCCGTGATGAACCATGGCAGGATCGAACAAATCGGTTGTCCGCAGACGCTTTACCATGCGCCGCGATCGGTCTTCGTCGCCGACTTCATGGGCGATTCGAACGTCTTCAACGGACAGGTCAGCGCCGTCGATGCCGGCGCGGGCATCGTCACCGTCGAAGCGCGAGGCGCACGCATTGCCGGCGCCATTGGTGATGCCGACACGGCCACCTTCGCGCACGGGAGACCGGCGACCGTTATGGTCCGTCCGGAGAAGATCGCGATCACCGAGCAGTATGACGGCGCCAACGATAGCCTGTGCGGCATTGTCGAAACCGTGGTTTTCAGCGGCTCCCCCTACGCGGTCTCGATCAAGGTCGATGGCCAGATCGTCCGGGTCGTCGTGCCGGCCCTGCCCGGTGAACCCCCGCCGAGGGTGCGATGCGGCGAAACGGTGTGCCTGTCATGGCAGGCGCCCGAGGCGGTCGCATTTGCGAATGACGGGAGCCGGTGAGCGATGCGACCGATCGCGAACACCGTTGAGCACGGTCCGGGCATGAGCCGCATGCGCCTGTTCACCTCGGAACGCGAGCTGACGCCGGCGCTGAGCTGGCTTCTGCTCTCGCCGGTTCTGCTGTTGTTCGCGGTGGTCTTCATCGTTCCCGTCGCGGGGCTGGCGCGGCTTAGCCTGTTCGATCCCGGGTTCACGCTCCAGCATTATCAGACGCTGTTCTCCGAACAGCTCTTCGTGCGGGTCATCTGGCGGACAATCTGGATCAGCGCGCTCGTCGCCGTCTTCACCCTGTTGCTCGGGTATCCGGTCGCCGCGCTCATGGCGCGCCTTAAGGGGCGGGGCGCCGTCATCGTCGCGGCCTGCGTGCTCGTCCCCCTGTGGCTGAGCGTGCTGGTGCGCTCCTACGCCTGGGTCGTGCTTCTGTCCCGCAACGGCATCGTCACGGCAACCCTGCGCGACCTGGGTCTGATCGACGACTCCACACGGCTGATGTTCACTGACGGTGCCGTCGTGCTCGCTATGACGCATGTTTTGCTGCCGTTCATGGTGCTGCCGCTTTATGCCTCGCTCAACGCCATTCCCGGCGAGCTGACACGCGCCGCGCGTGGCCTGGGCGCGTCCGAGTTTCGTGCCTTCCTGCGCATCACTCTGCCGCTGAGCGCGCCCGGCATCTTCGCCGGCTCGGTCCTGGTCTTCGTCGTTTCGCTGGGCTTCTTCATAACGCCCCAGCTTGTCGGCGGCCCGAACGCGATGATGGCGTCCATGCTGATCAGTCGCGAGGCGACCTATGGTGACAATTGGGGCCTTGCATCGGCCCTGGCCACGACACTGTTCGCTTGCGCGTTGGCGATCGTCGCCCTGTTCGCGCGGCTGATGCGGCCAATCGCGACCGAGGAGGGACAACGGTGAACCTCCTAGCCTCGGCTCGCGTCGCCGTTTCAGCAGCAGCCTTTGTCTACGGCTTCGCCGTGCTGGTGCTCGTTTTTCTGGTGTTACCGGTTCTGATCGTCATACCGATGAGCGTTTCCGACACCACCTATCTTACCTTTCCTCCGAAGGGCTTCACCTGGCGCTGGTACACGGAGATTGCGACCGAGAGTGCCTGGACGCAGCCGGCCTGGCTCAGCATCCGCATCGCCCTTCTGACCGCCGTCGCATCGACGATCATCGGCACGGCGGCAGGCTACGCCATCGTTCGCGGACGGTTCTACGGCAAGTCAGCGGTTCGCCTGCTGATCGTTTCGCCGATCATCGCGCCTAATATCGTCGTCGCGATCGCCATCTTCTTCGCCTTTGTCCAGTTGCGCCTGATCGGCACCACGCTGGGCTTTGTGCTGGCGCATTCCATTCTGTGCGTGCCGTTTGTCGTGCTCACCGTGACGGCGGCGCTGGAGCGCTTCGACGCGGATCTGGAGCTCGCCGCGATGAATCTCGGCGCCGGCCGGCTGACGGCGTTCCGGCGCGTGACGCTGCCGGTGATCCTGCCGGGCGTGATTGGCGGTGCGGTGTTCTCGTTTCTGATTTCGTTCGACGAACCGGTGATCAGCTACTTCGTTTCGAGCGTGCGCCAGGCCACGTTGCCGCGCGTGATGTTCCAGAACATCGAGACGAGCGTGGAGCCGAGCGTTGCCGCGATCTCGACTGTGCTCCTGGTTTTCTCGGCAACGATCGTCGTGGCCGCCCTGATCCTGCGGCGTAAATCGGGCGGCATGCTGCCCGGATTTTCCAAACGACCGAAGGCTGCGTCCGACTGAAGAAAGCAGACCCAAACCAAGGGAGGGAAACATGACCCACTTAAAAAAAGGCATAGCGACCGCGGTGTTCGCCAGCGCGCTGGCAGGACTGACGCCGCAGGCAGCGGTTTCGGAAGAACTGGTGATCGTAGCCACCGGCGGCGGCTTCGGAGAGGCGCTGAACAAGCACTTTTTCGAGCCGTTTTCAAAAGAAACGGGCATTGAGATCGTGCAGGTGCCAGCGCCGATCGGCGAACAGAACGCCAAGCTGCGCGCCATGCTCAAGACCGGCAATGTCGAGTACGACATTCTGACCACCACCGATATGGCCGTTGTCGCCGACGGCGATGTCTATGCCGATCTGGACTGCGCGCGCATACCGAATGCGGCGGCCAACGGCGTCCCTGGCACCTGTGGTGAAAAGAGCATGATACGCACCGCCGGCGCGGTCATGATCGCCTATGACGAGCGCGCCTTCCCCAACGGCGGACCGAAGAGCTGGGCGGATTTCTGGGATGTCGAAGCCTTTCCGGGCGCGCGTTGCCTGCCGGGCGGCGCGGTCGAGAACCACATTCCCTTCATGGCCGCGCTGCTGGCCGATGGCGCCTCCGTCGACGACCTCTTTCCGCTCGACTATGAGCGCGCGTTGAAAAAACTCGATGAACTCAAGCCCCATGTGGCGGCTTACTGGAGCAGCTATTCCCAGAGTCAGCAACTGATGCGTGACGGCGAGTGCGTGGTTTCGATCATGCTCAACGGCCGCGCCCTGTCCCTGCGCAATGAGGGATTTCCGCTGCGGATCGTATGGAACCAGGCCTTCACGACGACCGCCGGCTGGGGCATCGCCAAGGACGCGCCCAACGCGGATGCGGCCTACACGTTTCTGGACTTCTGGATGACCCGGCCCGAAGCGCATCTCGACTTCTACAAGACCTTCTTCTACGGCACGGCACATCGGGACGTCGTCGGGTTGATGGACGAGGCCGACCTGGCGCTGTATTTCGCGACCGAGCAGAACCTCGATGGTCAGATTCCGATCAACGCGGAATGGATCGGCGCGAACCGCGAAGAGGTCAGCCGAACCTATGCCAACTTCCTGGCCAACTGATTGCCGCTGCCTTGGTTGCACCGGCGGGCCTTCAGCGCCTGCCGGTACCAATTCGCTGAAATCGACCCGAATCGGGGAAAGACGTGGGTGTCATAGGCAAAGATCCCAAGCGGACCGTTGAATACGAGGCGGAAACGCTGTCCGACCGAATCTACCGTCAGCTCAAGCGCGGCTTGAAGTCGGGCGTCTACCGGCCAGGGCAGAAGATCACCAATCGCGCGGTCGCGGCTGCGCTGAATGTCAGTCAGACACCGGTTCGCGAGGCCGTCGCAAGACTGGTCTCGGAAGGCGGTCTGGCCATGACCGGGCCCAAGACGGTTATCGTGCCGCGCCTGTCGCTCGATCAATATGAGGAGATCATCGGCATCCGCCTGCTGCTGGAAGCGCGCGCGGCTGAACTCGCCGCGATAAAGGCGGATGCGGCGTTCATCGACGAACTCGAAGCGCTTCATCTGGCTTTCACCGCGCGGCGCGGCGCCGGCGATTTTGCTGCGGCCCTGGAGTTCAACGAACGTTTTCACTTCACGCTCTATGCCCATGCCGACCAGCCCCGCCTGTTCAGCATCATCGACAGCCTTTGGGTTTCGTTCGGCCCGACGTTGAGCCTGATCTATCCCAAATTCGGAACCGATGACGACGGCGTGCGCCCGCACAGCGACGCAATCGCGGCAATGCGGCGTAACGAGCCGCAAGACGTGCGCCGGGCAATCGAGAACGACCTTGAAATCGGTCGATTGAAGATCCTTCCGCTGCTGTCCGAACTTGCCGAGGCGGATGTCGACACCGGTGCACGGACCAGACCCGAGGATACGCAAGCCCATGTCGGTTGACCTCGCCTTCATGTCAGCGACCGATCTTGTGTCGCGCTATCGTGCCGGATCGGTGTCACCGGTTGAGGTCGTCAAGGCGTGCCTGGCGCAGATCGACGCCCACGACGCCCGTCTCAACGCCTTCCGCATGGTCGTGCCCGAGCAGGCCCTGGAGGCGGCGCGGCGGTCTGAGGCGCGCTGGGCTCGCGGCGAACCCTGTGGGCTCCTTGACGGCGTTCCGACGTCCATCAAGGACAGTCACGACGTAAGGGGCTGGTCGACACTGCACGGCTCGATGACAACCGATCCGAGCCAGGAGGCCGCCGAAGACAGCCCGCATGTCGCCCGTCTGCGGGAGCATGGCGCGGTTTTTCTGGGCAAGACCAATCTGTGCGAGTTCGGCTGGAAATGTGTCACCGACAGTCCGCGCACGGGCATCACGCGAAATCCCTGGAACCCCGCCAAGACGCCGGCCGGGAGCAGCGGCGGCGCGGCCGTCGCGGCGGCCATGGGCATGGCGGCGATCAATATGGGCGGCGACGGCGGCGGCTCGATCCGCATGCCGGCCGCCTTCTGTGGCGTGTTCGGCATCAAGCCCACCTATGGGCGCGTGCCGCGCTATCCGCAGGAGTCATTGATCAAATGCGCGCATTTCGGGCCGCTGACGCGAAGCGTGGCCGATGCCGCGCTCGCCATGACCGTCATCACGCGGCCCGATGCGCGCGACATCACGGCCCTGCCCTTCGACGACCGGGACTATCTTGCCGACCTTGACGGTGGATTGAACGGACTGCGCATCGCCTTCAGCACCCGCTTTGGCGGCGTGAGACCGGCGCCGGAGATCGCGGATAGTGTCACGATGGCGGTCGGACAGCTTGAAGCGCATGGCGCGATCGTGGAGGAGGCCGATCCGAATCTCGGCGACACGTTTGAAGCCTACAAGGTACTCAACTCGGCTTATCAGGCACCGAAAATTCACGGCCGCTCACCCGACGCCATCGCGGAAATGGACGCGCTTCTGGTCGCGAATGCCCGTGTTGGCGAAGCATTGACGGTCACGGAGGTTCTAGATGCCGGCTACGAAATCCGCCGCTGGGCGGAGAAGATGGCCGCATTCCATCGCCGCTACGACGTTCTGATCACGCCGACCTCGCCGGTCGCGCCCTTCGATGTCGGCCGGAACAATCCGTCCGCGCTCGTCGACAGTGCAGCCAAAGGCGACCATGTCTACTGCCTGTTCAACGGCTATCTCTATCAAACCAACTACACCCATCAGCCCGCCGTCAGCGTACCATGCGGACTGACCGCCGACGGCTTGCCCGTCGGGCTTCAGATCATCGGGCCGAAGCTGTCCGACGCATTGCTGCTGAAGATCGCCCGAGCGGTCGAACAGATCCGTCCGATCGATCATGCGAAGCTCGTCGACGGTCCCCAGCCGAAATCCGGTCGCACGGATGCGTTTTATCTTTCGTCGTCACCGGCGATCCGCGCGTGACAGAACATTTCCCGATCCTCAGGCAACACGGTCGTCTTGCCGACGACATTGATCGCCCGCCGCAACCGGATATCCGCACTTGAAGCACCGATCGCGATGTCGATTTCGCCTGGCTCGACGACACGTTCCAGTTGGACACCGGTGAAACTCAGAAGATCGGAATGCAAGTCGAACGTCACCCGTTTGAATTCGCCGGGTTTGAGCGAAACCCGCTTGAAGCCCTTCAGCTCGATATTCGGCCGAGCGATGCTGGCAACCGAATCGCGGATGTAGAGTTGAACGACCTCGTCTCCGGCCCGCTCGCCGGTATTGCCGACCCGGCACGTGACCTCGATCCTCTCGCCGATTGGCCAGGTGTCCGCGGAAAGCTCTAAATCCTCATAGGAAAACGTCGTGTAGCTCAGGCCGTGGCCGAACGGAAACACGATCTCGAAATGGTCGAGCGGCGGAAGGCCGGCGCTCAGCGCCTTGTGATTGTAGAACACCGGCTGGGCGCCGGCGCTGCCGGGAAACGTGACCGTCGTCTTGCCCCCCGGATTGCGGTTTCCGAGCAGGGCGTCGACGATTGCCGCAGCGCCTTCCTGGCCGGGAAACCAGGCCTGCAGGATCGCGCCGGCGCGGTCCTTGACATGCTGGAGCTGGTAGGGGCGTCCGGATATGACGACGACGACCGTCGGCGTTCCGGTTGCCAGGACCGCGTCGATCAACGCCTCCTGGACGCCGGGGAGGGCAAGCGAATCGACATCGCTGCCTTCGCCGACCGTGCCGGTCTGGAAGTGACCCGCCCGGTCGCCGACGACCAGAATCGCGACGTCGGCGTCCTGCGCGGCCCTGACGGCGGCGGGAATGTTCGATTGATCGTTATCGATGACCTCGACCGACCTGTCTGGTGTGGGGCCGTCGATGAGATGTCGCACACGGCGGAATGCGCCGGTCAGGATTCTGCACCCTTCGGCAAAGTCGACGCGATCCGCGCCGAGCCTTTCCTCCAGTTTCTGTCTGATGGTGTCGGCGAAGACGGGCATTTCGGTGTCCCGGTAGCGGGCGGCGACATTGGTCGGGTAGTTGTAGTTGCCGAACAGGGCCATCTGTTCGTCGGCATTCGGCCCGATCAGGGCCACCCGGCCGGTATCCGCCGAGAGCGGCAGCAATCCGTCATTTGCGAGAAGGACAAGGGATTGATCGGCGACGCTCCTGGCCAGTTCGCGGTCCGATTGAACGGTGATCGGACGGTCGGTGATGTCGACAAAGGGGCTGTCGAACAAGCCGAGCTCGAATTTCATTTTCAACACGCGATGGACGGACTGGTCGATCGTCGCCTCATCGGTCAGTCCACGCTCAAGGGCTGCCGGCAGGCCCGGCTCGAAATATTCGGAGGCCGGCAGTTCGACGTCCATTCCCGCGTTCAGCGCCGCGGCCGCCGCTTCCGCCTTGTCCGCGGCGATCCGATGCTTGGTGTGGAGATAGCGAACGATGTTGTAGTCGGCGACGACGGTGCCTTCGAATCCCCAGCGGTCGCGCAGGATTTCGGTCAACAGCTCATGCGACGCACTGGCAGGGACCCCATCGGTGTCATGATAGGCGCTCATCACGGAGCCGGCCTTGCCGCCCTTGACCGCCATCTCGAAGGGCAGCAGGAAGATGTCGGCAAACTCGCGCGGACCGACATGCACGGGGGCCAGATTGCGGCCCGCCTCGGTAAAGGAATGTCCCGCGAAGTGTTTCAAGGTCGCGACGACGGCCTCGCTGGGGGTCTTGCCCTGCAAGCCGCGAACGTAGCGCGTCATCATCTCACCGACCAGATATGGATCCTCGCCGATGCACTCCTCGACCCGTCCCCACCGCGCATCGCGGACAACGTCGGCGACGGGCGCCAGTCCCTGGCGCACGCCGACGGCGCGCATCTGTCGCCTTATCACCTCGGCGACCTGCTCGATCAGATCGGGATTCCACGTCGCGCCGAAATTGAGCGGCGAGGGGAACTGGGTGGCCTGCCACGCCATGAACCCGGACAGGCATTCATCATGCGGCATGGCGGGAATGCCGAGCCTGGTTTCCTCCAGAAGCCACTTCTGCAGGCGGTTCAGGGTCATCGCGCCGTCCTTCGGCGGGATCGGGTGCGTGCCGAAGGGGCGCGTGATCTGACCGATACCGTCTTTCAGCGCGTCCTGATAGGTCGCCCGCTTTTCGCTCGTGCGGTCATAGATTTCATACGACCCGTCAGCGTATAGCTTCACCCAGAGCGCACGGAGTTGCGCGATCTTCTCGCGCATCGTCATGCGGGCGATCAGGTCCTGCGTCCGGTCCGAAACCGACGCCTCGCGATCCTTGTAGACAGGGTTTGGCATATTCGCGTTCCTCGCGCTTGGAAGGCATTGGGGCATTCGGGTTTTCACCACCTCCCGCAGAGACCTTCATTCGTGATTTTTGGCAGCGATTCAGGTTTGCCTACGGAAGGCTTGCTTATGGCTTGGCGGCCGCCTGCCTCCGTTGTCTGAGCGCAAACCAGACCGCACCGGCGATCAGTGCGATGTTGACGGCTATCAGGACGGCCGATACCGGCCGTTCGAGAAAGATCCAGTACCCGTCATCCGACAGGAGGAGGGACCGCCTGAGATTGTTCTCCAGAAGCGGACCGAGGACTGCGCCGATGACGACCGGGGCAAGCGGATAGCCGGCGGCCCGAAAGACGATACCGACCAGTCCGAAACCGAGCATGACGCTGAGATCGAAGATCGACGCTTGCAGGGCGTAGGTGCCGATTGCGCACATCAGCAGGACGATCGGTATGAGATGGGCCTTGCGGACGCGAAGGACGTAAACGAACAGCGGTGTCGTGAGGATGCCGACGACGAGCAGCACGACATTGGAGGCCAGGTAGACAAGGAAGATGCCGCCGACGATCTCGGGCTGCTGTTCGAACAGAATCGGGCCGGGGAAGAACCCCAGGATCAGAAGCATGCCGAGAAGAACGGCGGTGGTCGCATCCCCGGGGATGCCGAGCGACAGTGTCGGGATCAGGGTGCCGCCGACCGTGGCGTTGTTGGCCGCTTCGGTTGCGACGACGCCGCCCTCCGCGCCCTCGCCGTATTTTTCCTCCGGCTTCGCCGCGGCCTTGGCGACCGCATAGGAGGTGAAGGAGCTGATCACGCCGCCGGCGCCGGGAAGCGATCCGAAAAGCGCGCCGATCGCCGACGAGCGCAGCAGATTGCCCCAATGTCGAAAGGTCAGGATCAGCGACGAGAAGCTGGCGCGCACGGGGGCGATATCCGGCTTGTCGGTGAGGCCGGGCTTCATGATTTGCATCACCATTTCGGAGATCGCAAACAGGCCGACAACGACGGCGACGATATGGAAGCCGTTCAGCATGTGGTAGGAATCGAAGGTAAAGCGATAGCCTGTCGAGAATTCGTCGGTGCCGATGGTCGCAAGCAACAGGCCGAAGCAGCCCGACAGCAAGCCCTTCAAAAGTGATCCGCCCGAAATGACGACGATCGCGATCAGTCCGGTCAACGCCAGGGACGTGTATTCGGGCGGCGCGAAGCTGCGGGCGAAGTCGGCGAGGACCGGTGCGAAGAGGATCAGAATGAGGCCGCCGAACAGGCCGCCGAGCGCGGATGCGGAAATGGCGATGCCGATCGCATCCGCCGCGCGTCCCTTCTGCGCCATTGGGTAGCCGTCGAATAAAGTGGCGGCGGCGAGCGGCGTGCCTGGGATGCGCAACAGGATCGCGGAGATCGACCCTCCGCAGGAGCCGCCGACGAAGATCGCGATCAGCAGCCCCATCGCCGCGACCGGCGGCAGCCCGATGGCAACGGGCAGAACCAGGATGATCCCCATCAGCGGACCGAGGCCGGGCAGGGCGCCGACCAGAAGGCCGAACAGGACGCCAACCAGCGTCAGCCCGATCGCGAGCGGCGTCGAAAACAGCCCGAACCCGGCGGTCAGGGGCGCTATCAGGAAGTCCTCTACCACGGAATGTTCAGGCCAAAGATGCCGCCCGGCAGGACGATCTTGAGGAAGACCTCAAACAGGAACGCGAATACGAACGAAACGACGACCGAAACGAGGACGATTTCCAGAAGGTTCCGGGATCCGCACAGCACCATGATGGCGGCGATCATCGGCGGGGTCGCAAGGTGATAGCCCAGTATCCCCAGCCCGGCCAGATAGATCGCGAAGATGGCGATCAGCAGAACCGGCCGCTTGATCTGCGAAAGCCCGTATCCGGCCGCCTCGGCGGCGGCCGGTTTCTGTCGCAGGCTGACCAGGAGCAACGCGGCTATCAGCCCTGCCATCAGGATGGCGACGGCACGCGGATAGGACGCGGCATTGTCGTAGGGGCCGCCCGACGCGATGCCCTGTTCGGCCATGGAGGTGTGGATCTGCTGAAAGACGATGGCGATCAGCGCCGCAAAGAAGATCAGAACCAGCCACTCGGCATGTTTTCGGGTCAGCATCGTCGGTTGCTCCAGCGGCTCTCTAGCGCAGCTTTTTCAGTTGCTCCTCTTCCCACTTCAAGGCGTTGTCCATGGCCTTGAGCTGATCGGAAACCGGGCCGACGATGGTCGCGTAGTCTTCCGGTCCCCATTCGAGCGGGACGAAGCCGAGATTGGTCAGTTGCTTGCGAACGTCCTCGCGCGCCATCGCCGCTTTCATCGCTGCGCGCAGCTTCTCGGTTTCCGCCTCTGGCGTTTCCTTGCGCACCAGCCACCAGGTCCATCCCATCGGAGCGAGCCCGGAAAGACCGAGATCGAGGTTCAGGTCGGCGATGCTGGGCGCGCCATCGAAGGAGGCCTTGGCGCCGTCCAGTTCCGACAACACCAGCAGGACCTCGAAGGCGTCCTTGTCCTGGTGAAAGGCGGCGACGTTGATATAGGCGAAGTCGAGCACGCCGGAGGCGAGGTCCTTGGTCGCGTCGCCATAGGTCTTGTAGGGAACGTTCTGAGCGACCACGCCATAGGTCTGCAGAACCTTGGCGATCACCATATGCGGCAGGTTGTTCCGCGTGCTGGTCGTGTAGCGGAGCTTGCCGGGGTTCGCCTTGCCGTATTCCATCAGCTCTTCGAAGGTCTCCCAGCGGGGATCGCCCTTGCGGATGCCGATCGCGAAGGCGTTCGAGACGGCGGACTGCAGTGGTTTGAAGTCCTCGTAGGTCCAGTCGGCCTTGCCGAGAATCGGCTGCAGGACCAAAGGCGCCACGTAGCCATCGAAGATCGTATAGCCATCGGCCGGCCGGCTGAGCGCTGTCTTGAACGCCTTGGTTCCACCGGCGCCGGGGGTCGAGATGACCGCGAGCGAGACGCCGAGTTCCTCGCCCACCGCCTTTGCGACGATCTGGGTGACCGACATGGTCGCGCCGGGCGGCCATGGAAAGATCACTTCGATCGTCCGGTCGGGAAACTCGGCCTGTGCCGGGCCGGTGAATACAGCGGTAGCGACCAGCGCTGCCGCGACGAACTGTCTTTTGTTCATTTCAGTTCCTCCCATTTCAAGAACCCGCACGGGGTGGCATTTCAAAGGCGCGCCGTTACGCGACCGATCTCTCCTTCAAGTCTCCAAGCCCGTAATGGGCGTAGAAGTCCTCCGGCGCGTTGTGTTGAACGAGGTGGTCGACAATGGCGCGTCTCAGTCGATCGATGATGTCTTGATCATCGAGCGGGTGATGCTGGCCCGGGTCGGTTTCCAGATCGAACAGACACGAGCCGCCCTCCCACAGCGCATTGCCGGCCAGGCCGGTCTCGCCGACGCTTCGATCCATGTTGATTTTCATCACGCGGGCGCCCTTGGTGAAGTCGAAAGGCTCCACGAGCTCGGCCGATCTCAGTTCATCGACCGAATACAGCGACACCATGTGGGACGGCATGACCGTATAGACCGATGGCGGCGCGCCCGACCGGTCGGAGGGATAGAGATAGTAGGAATAGCGCCCGTCGGTTACGCAGATCGGGCCGGCGAACATGCCGAGGATCGCGCTGTCGCGTTCGCACGTGCCGCCGTTCAGCACCGGCATCAGTGAATGCGCCGTCACTTCCCGGGGGATCGGGATATCGTAGAAATCCAGGATCGTCGGCATCAGGTCCGGCGTTTGCGAGAGCGCATCCGTTCGCGTGCCGCTTCGGGCGCCCATTTGCGGGTGCCAGATCATCAGGGGGATGTGGGAGATCTCCTCGTAATAGGGCATCTTGTTCTTCGCCCACCATTCGTGCTCACCCAGCAGGAAGCCGTGATCGGTGGTCAGGACAAGCGCCGTGTCCGACCAGGCGTCCTCGGCGTCGAGCCAGTCGAGCAGCCGCCCGAAATAGGCGTCGCACATGGCAACGAGCGCGGCGTAGTTGGCACGGATTTCGGCGACTTCCTCCGCCGTTTCGGTGACCTTTTCGTAAAGCGGCCAATCCAGGATCTTGCCGTTGTAGCCCGTCCGGTAGGCGTCCTTGAAGCGCTCGGGCGCGGTAAACGGCTCGTGCGGGTCGAAGCATTCGATTTGCAGGAACCAGTCGTCGGCGGATTTGTTCGTCTCCAGGAACTCGAACGCGTCTGCAAAGCACTTGGCGATCGGATAATCCGCTTCCTGGTTCATGAACAGCGTGTTGATGGCGTGCCGGGATCGCCGCCAGACGTCGCTGTCGGTGTTGCCGCGGGTGACGGTGCGCCCGTCCGCCAGGTTCCGCGTCGGATAGTGGCGCGCGTCGAACATCTCCCGCAGCCGCGCGACGGGCGGCTGGGTCATCACCTTGATCGGATCGTATTCCTGGCCGCGAATGAACGCCCAGCTGTCGAACGCGTTGGCATAGCCCCAGCCGCCGTTCTCGAAGTAGTGCGCGTGATCGGAAACGAGATGCGTATAGATGCCGTTCCTGCTCAGGAGATCGGCAAAGGAGTTGTCGAACGGTTCGAGCGGCCCCCAGGGGCAATGCATGAAGTTCAGACGACCCGAATGCATGTCCCGCCGTGCCGGAATGCAGGGCAGGGAGCCGACATAGTGCCGGTCGAACGTCATGGCCCGCTGCGAGAAGCGATCGAAGTTCGGTGTCCGCACAGCGGTGCTGCCATAGGCGCCGAGGGCGCTTCGGTTGAGCGAGTCGAACAGCACGAAAATTGTTCGCATTGGGCCGGCGATCTTTCGGATGATTTTTTTGACTTGAAAACCGTATCGGGTTCCGAGAAATTCGAAAATTGAAAAATATTTCGATGACCCATAGAGAAATTGAATGGATCGAGATCTTCTCGCCTTCCTGACCGTTGCCGAGGTCGAGAACATGACCCTGGCGGCGGAACGGCTCTGCATCAGTCAGCCGACGCTGACGAAGCGGATCCAGAAACTCGAAGCGATCTATGATTGCGAGCTGATCCGAAGACTGCCCCGGGGCGTTGCCTTGACGAAGGCGGGCGAGCGGTTGCTGCCTTACGCCAAACGGATCAAGCATGAATATCTGCAAGGGTTCGAGGACGTTCGGTCGCAGAAATCCGATCATATCGAGACGCTGCAGATCGGGGCCGGGCCGCTCTTTCACATGCTCTATCTCGGCGCGGCGATCCCGCGTTTGAGAAGCGAGTTTCCCGACACGGATATCCAGGTGTATTCCGGCGGGACCAGGCGGAACCTGCTCCGGCTGCGCAACAGTGAACTGCATATTGCATTCGGGACGGTGGAGCACATTGCCGATGGCGATCAGTTCTTCTTCCAGCCCCTGGCGATGGTCGAGCATGGGGTGATCTTGCGGGTCAATCATCCGGGCGCGGAAAAATCGACGGTCCACCTGCGCGAGCTCGCCGGCCTGTCATGGATTGCCGTCAACGAGTATCAGGGCATGATCGAAGTCATCCGTGCCCAGTTCAGGGCTCAGGGCCTGCCGCCACCGACATTCGCCCTGGAGACGACGTCGTTCCTGCTCGGGTTTCAGGTGATCGCCAATTCCGACTACGTCATGTCGCTCCCCATTCAACTGAAATCCATTCTCGATACGGACCAGTTGAGCGTCGTTCGAACGGCGCCCCCGATCGGCAGGCTTCCCGCCGGGGCCTATGTGCGACGGTCTTCGCTCCACTATCCGATCATTTCGCGCCTGATCGACCTTGTCGGCGAGGCGGTTCAGGCGCAAACGCCTTTGACGAGCCTCCGCATAGCCGGGGACTGATCGTCTTTCGGCTGCCGATACCGTTTGACAACGGCGGGTGCGCGCGCGGCATCCTCAGGCGACCATCTCCGGTCGGTGAAGAAAATTCGGGTTCCGAGCCAGCCTGCCCAAGCGCTTTCTTGTCGGACAAAAGCGCATTCTTTATAGGTTGGACTGAATACGACAACTTCGCTCGATTGTTATGAAATCCACGCTGGAAGCCAACACGTCGGAAACGGCCTATCATGTTCTTCGCCAGGAGATCCTGCGCGGCAACCTGGAAAGCGGCGCGCGGCTGACGGTCGCGCAACTTGACAGGCTGTTCGGGCTGGGCATGACGCCGACCCGCGAGGCGCTTATGCGGCTGGCCGCGGAAGGACTGATCGCGGCGACGCCCAATCGGGGTGTTCGCATACTCGACGTCAGCCGGGAGGAACTGGGCGATCTGATGCAGACCCGGCGTGAGATCGAGACGATTTTGCTGCGCCGCGCGATCGAAATGGGCGACGAACCCTGGGAGGCGGAAATCGTCAGCACGCTCTATCTGCTGTCGCGAACGCCCTTGCCGCAGCGAGACGACAAGAAGGCGATCTTCCTGTGGGAGGATCGTCATCGCGCCTTTCATCAGGCGTTGGTGTCGGCCTGCGGATCGCCCTGGATGATGAAGATCTGGAAGATGCTGGTGGATCATTCGGAACGCTACCGGCAGGTGCGTCTGACGCGCGCCGACGATCCGTTCTCGGACATCCGCGACGTCGCCAAGGAGCACGAGGTCATCGCCAACGCGGTGATCGACCGCGACGCGGACCGTGCCTGCGCGCTCATGGCGGAACACCTGAGCCGCACGGAACGCGCCGTCGATGCGTTGCTCGGCAAAGAGGTGTAGTCGCCCCAGCGAGCCGGAAAGGGCCGGAAGCGGACCTTCGTTGCCCCAGGCTCCGGTTGGCCTGGCCCGTTTCGGTCGCATATCATCTGTCGATCCTATCCTGACATCATCCATATCGGACGTGCTTCCGACACCGGCGGCGCGGCGACGATACCTTTAGAAATCGTAATTTCTCCTATTTTTTATAAATTTCTCCTTTATTATAATATCTGTCGATTTCGATCTTTCCGAAAGGCTTTGGAATGAACGCTGGCTATGGTGGGTTTGACACGCCCTGGGCGCTTGCAACGCTGGACGCCGGGGAGGGCCCCGTGGCCGCTCTGGAAACACCGCGGGGGTTGTTCGGTCTGCGCCCGTCGCTAGCCCGCGTCGGCTTTCGCCCCGTCGATACCGTTCAGGCGCTGTTCGACGACTGGCCCGCAGCCCGCGCGGCGCTCGACGCGGCGGCTGCCCGCGTCAGCGACGAAGACGTCATCCGGAGCAATAGGCGCCTTGCGCCGCTGCTTGCACCCGGAAAGATCCTGTGTGCGGGCGCCAACTATCACGCCCATCTGGAGGAAATGGGCGTAACCGCCGAGCAGAAGGCCTCCCACAGACTGTTCTTCTTCATGAAGCCGGTCGCGACCGCACTGGTCGGTCCGGGGCCGACGGTGCGCATGCCGCTCGACTGCAAGGCCTTCGACTGGGAGGTCGAGCTGGCGGCCGTCATCGGGCGCAAGGCTCGGGCGGTCGATGCCGCGGACGCGCTGTCGTGTATCGCCGGATATACGCTGGCGATCGATTTCACCGCCAGGGACCTGACTCGCGTTCCGGGCGCCTTCTTCACCCATGACTGGGTGGCCGGCAAGGCCCACGATACCTCCTGTCCGGTCGGCCCGCGCATGGTGCCGGCCGGGGCCATCGGCGATCCGCAGAACGTGCCGCTCAAATTGACCGTGAACGGCGTCGTCAAGCAGGACGATACCACCGCCGACATGATCGACACGGTCGCCGAACAGGTCGCGCGCGCCTCGCGGATCATGACGCTCAATCCGGGCGACATATTGCTGACCGGAACCCCGGCGGGCGTGGGCGCGCCGCGGAAGGATTTTCTCAAGGCAGGAGACGTGGTCGAGGTCAGCTCACCGCTCGTCGGGCGCTTCAGCGTATCGATCCTCGATCCCGTACCGGCATCACCGGTCCCGGCCGAATTGACGCGCGCTTAGCGGGTCTCTTCCACCCGGATCGCAAGCAAGGGCGATCGGACGACGCCCATCTGTTCGTGAACGGATCAGCTTCCGTCGCGCAGAGCCGGCCGTGCCTGGCCTCCTCTGAGGCCCTGCCAGTAGTGGGCGGCCAGCACGACAACCACGCCTGCGAGCGCCCCGCCCCAGATCAGCGGATCGGGAACGATCAGCAAAAGCCCCAGCGCCAGACGCAGAACCACCAACGGCCAGGAGAGCGGGCCGATGTCGAACCGGCTTCCGGCCGAAGCGAGCATATAGGTCATCGCCACCAGCCTGATGAGGATCAGCAGGAAGGGTCCCAACTCGAACGGCACGCCCGACTGGGGCACCAGCAGCATCATCGGATTGTAGATCCAGAAGAACGGCAGCGCGAAGACCACGGCACCGATGCGCAGGGCGGCGAATCCCGTTCGCATGGGACTGCCGCCCGAGATCGAGGCCGCCGCGAAGGCCGTCAGGGCGACCGGTGGCGTGATGGCGGAGGCGACGCCGAAGAAGAAAACGAACATATGCGCTGCGAGTGGCTCGATCCCGAGTGCGCGCATCGAGGAGCCCATGATGACGATGATGGTTAGATAGGCCGGCAGGGTGGGCATGCCCATGCCCATCAGGATGCAGGCGCCCGCGGCGATCACCAGGGCAAGCAGCAGACTGTCTCCCGACATGGCGTCGAGCGACAGGGCGATCTTCGTCGGCAGGCCGGTCGACGACAGCGATCCGATGACGATCGCAACGGCGCAGACGGCGATGAACAGGCGCGCGAAGGTCAGCCCTCCCGCCGCGAAGCCGAAGACGAGGCGGATCGGATCGCGCCGGATTTCACGGTTCAGCGCACTTGCGACGATCAGCGTCGCCAGGCCGAAAAGCGCCGAGCCGGCCGGCGAATATCCGCGTAGCAGCATGAAGACGATCGCGCCGATCGGAAGCCCGATAACGGCGAGGTTCACGTAGTCCTGCCGCGTGACCTGCATCGCTTCGGACATATCGTCCGTCGAGGCCTCGATGCCCAGTCGACGCGCCTCGAACACCACGGTGATGAACAGGGCAAGGAAGTAGAAGGCCGCCGGCAGCAGTGCCGCGACGAGGACATAGAGATAGTTGATGCCGAGGAAATCGGCCATGACGAGGGCCGCCGCGCCCATGATCGGCGGCATGATCTGCCCGCCGGTCGACGCCGTCGCCTCGACGCCTCCCGCGAAGCTGGGGCTGAAGCCGCGCCGCTTGATCATCGGGATGGTGATGACGCCGGTGCCCGCCACGTTTGCGACCGACGAGCCCGAGATCGTGCCGAACAGGCCCGAGGCGAGGATCGCGGCATGGGCCGGGCCGCCCCGGGTGTGCCGCATGAGGCGGAAGGAAATCCGGATGAGGGACGCCCCGGCGCCGGTCGCTCCGAGCATCGAACCCAGAATGATGAAGGGAAAGAGCGTCGTCAGGGCGATGTTGGCGACATTGCCCAGGACACCGTCGTCGAGCGCGAGCCACATGTTGCCGGTCAACTCGTCGACCCAGGCGCCCTGGAACTCCCAGAAGAACAGGCCCAGTGCGGCAAGCGCGACCAGAGCGAGCGGCAGCCCCCATTCCCGCGCCGTCAGATAGATGATCGCCAGGCAGGCAAGGAAAACGGCCATGGCCTGGTGCGGCTGAAAGAACAGGATCGCGTTCTGCATCGCCTTCATGTCGACGTAGAACCGCCAGCTCGCATAGCCGAGGATCGCCACAACGAGCGCATCGACGCAATAGCCGATGCGTCCCAGTCTCTCGCCAAGTGGCCGGGCGGCGATCACCACGATGACGGACAGCACCAGCATGCCTGCCCGGAACGGCTCGACCTCGAAGGGACCGATGCGCGGCAGCGGACCGACCGCGGGCAGCAGGTGCAGAAGCGGTATCCACACCATGAAAAACGCAATGACGAGCGCCGCCCTCCTGCCCAGGCCGGGGCGGCTGCTCGAAGACTCCGGGGTCGACATTTCGGTGCTTTGCGACGTGAAGGCCGGGGCGCTGCATCGCAGCGCCCGAGCCGTTATTGAACGGACAGCGCGCTGTCGGGAATGTCGAGGCCCCGTTCGCGATAATAGGCGGCAGCGCCCGCATGCATCGGGATCGGGTTGCCGAGCAGCGGTGCCATCTCGACCCCCTTCAGCATGGCGATATCGTCCCGATTGGCTTCAAGCCCCTGCCAGAACGCTTTCGTCAATTCGTAGGCCTGATCGTCCGACATCTCGTCGTTGACGGCCAGCACCATCGTGTAGGCAGCCGTTTCCTGCGTCGCGTCGTTGTTGACCTGCCCGTCATACAGCCCGGCCGGAACCCGCCCCGGGACCATCCCGTTGGTCTCCAGCGCCGTGAGATAGGCGTCGGATCCGGCGATTTCGGCGGGCAGGCCGAGAATGCGGATGTCCCGTTGCAGGCCAAGCTGCATGACGCGCGCGGACCCAAGCGCGATCGGGTACATCAGGACATCGAGCTGACCGTCCTGGAAGGACGGCACGGCCGCGCCCCAACCCAATTTGACCGGATCGTAGTCGGTTTCCGGCTCGAGCCCGGCGCCGCTGCGCAGCACGGCTTCGATCTGCTGGCCGGCAATACCGCCGGGCGGTCCCATGAAGATGCGCTTGCCGGCGACGTCCGACCAGCTTTCGATGTCGCTGTCGGCCCAGACGATCGGGTGGTAGACGCCCGCCGAAAAGGCGAACAGCGACCGCAGGTTCGGCGCGAGCGCCTTTGCCTGCTCGCTGTTTTCCTCAAAGGGCGCCGTTCCGCCCTTGAGGGCGCGGTAGGCGCCGGGGGGAACGATCGCGAGATCGATCTGGCCGGCGGCGAGCTTCAAGGCGGACCTGGGCAGGGTCTGGTCGGAATTGATCCGGATCGAAGTGTCCGATTCGGCCAGTTCCTTCGCCATGACCTGCACGACAAGGGTCGTCAGGCTTCCGGCGGATCCGGTTTCCGCCCGAAGTTCCTCGGACTTTGCGGCCGTCGCCGTGATCGCCAGACACAGGCCCGTCGAAACGAGGGTACGGGTGGCTATGGAAAACAGCATGCGTCATCTCCCCTGGCTGTATGCCCCGCTGCCTCGAGGCACGGTGTTCAAGCGCATACGGCTCCGCGGTCGGAGCCTGCTATACGGCGCTATTGGCACAATCCTACCGATAATTTTAAAATTCAAGTTTTTTATAAATTTTTTGAAATTCAGCAAAATGAGTGGCATAGTTCAACGAGCCGGCTGCGGGCGCGACCGGCTGGACATCCGCGTGGCGGGTGCCGGCAGCGCCTTGTATCTTCGGAGGCGCCATGATCGACACGCACCCCTTGAGCGTTGACGCGGCCTGCGACGCCATGACGTCCGTGCTCGGGCCTCAGGGCTGGCTGCGGGCGCCCGAGGATACTCTGCCCTACCGGCGGGACTGGAACGGCGGGATCACCGGAGAGGCGCTGCTGGTCGCGCGTCCGGGGACCGTTGAAGAGGTCGCGGCGATCGTCGGGCTGGCGGCGCGGGCGGGCCTGCCGATCGTGCCGCAGGGCGGCAACACCTCGGTCTCGGCGGGCGGTGTGCCGGCCGACAGACCGGCCATCGTTCTGTCGCTTAAGCGGCTCAACCGGATCCGCGATATCTCCGCTTCGGGCTATTCGCTGATCGCCGATGCCGGCGTCACGCTTCAGGACGCGCAGGAGGCAGCCGCCGGCATCGACCGGCTGCTGGCGCTTGATCTCGGCGCGCGCGGCACCTGCACCCTGGGCGGCTGCGTCGCAACCAATGCCGGCGGCTTGAACACGCTGCGATACGGAAATGCCCGCGAGCAGGTCCTGGGCCTGGAAGTCGTTCTGCCGGACGGGACGATATGGGATGGCCTGAGGCGCTTGCGCAAGGACAACACCGGCTATGACTTGAAGCAGATGTTCATCGGCTCGGAGGGGACATTGGGCATCGTGACCGGCGTCGTCATGAAGCTCGAACCGCGCCCGCTCCACCATGTCTCCGCCTTCGCTTCCCTGTCATCGCTCGATCGGCTGCCGGAACTGCTCGAAATCATCCGAAAGCGCTCCGATGACCGCGTCGATGCAATCGAGCTTTGCCCGAAGGCTCTGGTCGAGGCCGCGTCCAGGAAAATCGAGGGGGTCCGCCGACCCCTGTCGACGCGGGCCGACTATTACGTTCTCGTCCGCTTTTCCGGCGGGGAGCCGATGGATCGGCTTGCCCTTGAGGTCCTGGAAGCGACCGCCGAGGCAGGCGCCATCACGGATGCCGTCGTCGCCCAATCCGGCCAGCAGGAGGCGATGCTGTGGTCGCTGCGCGAGCATGCGCTGCCGAGGTTGTTGTTTGACGGGCCGATGGTGAAATGCGACGCGGCGGTGCCGATCGAGCACACCGCCGGGATGATCATGCGCCTGTCCGAAGGGCTGTCCGATTGGGACGGGGCCTGGCTGTATTCGGTCGGGCATGTAGGCGATGGAAACCAGCACGTTACCGTCCTCGGCTTCGATGAGCGGGACGCAGCGGACATAAGCGCATTCGTCGAGGAGACCGTCTGGAGCTTTGACGGCACGATCAGCGCGGAACACGGGATCGGGCATCTGCATCGTCGGCGTTTCGAGCGTCAGAAAAGCCCTGTCGAACTGAAACTGATGAAGCGCCTGAAGTCCGAGCTCGATCCCGGCAACATCATGAATCCGGGGGTCTTCTTCGACTGAAGAAACCTGGGTGCAGCCAAGATCATGGCCCGACGCCCATTGCCGGGCGCTTCGGCGCTACTTGCTCCAGGCCGACTTGCTCAGGCGCCCGAGCGCCCCGTCGAGAATATCCATCATCGCCGCCTGGTCATCGTCCGAGAGATCGCCGAAGACGAAGCGATGAAAGCCGGCGACGATCGGCCAGGCCGTGTCGAACAGGGCATCGCCCTGCGCGGTCAGGCTGATCCGACGCGAGCGCGAATCCGAACGGCTCCAGTCCCGCGTGACATAGCCCTGTTCCTCCAGCCGTTTCATGGCCCGGCTGGCCGTGGACGTGTCGATGACCGTCCATTGGCAGATGTCCTTCAGGCCACAGGCGCCACGCCATTTCAATATGGCGATGATGCGCCAATGCGGCAGCGGCAGGTCGAGGGTGCGCAACTCCTCGGCCAGCCGCTCGTTCATGCGCGCTGCGACCTGATTGAGCCTGTGCGGCAGATATTCGCTCAGGTCGACCTCCTTGCCGTCCAGGGGAAAGCTGTCGTTGCGGGTCGCGGTGGTCAAAAGGCTGTCTCCTTTGGTCTGCGCATGTAGTGCAGCACAATAAGGCCGATGCCAAGCAGGACGGCGCCTGTTTGGAGCACCGGCCAGACCGTCACCGCGCCGATGCCGGCGACGAGCCGAAACAACACGTCGACAGGGGCGAGCGATACGCGGTCGAAGCGCCCGAGTGCGGTGGACAATAGCCAGATCGCAAGCGCGAGGCGCAGACCGACCCACAATACCGCCCCGATGTCGCTGCCGGGAAGAAGGAGCAGTTCCGGCTGATAGGCGAAGACGAAGGGAATGACGAAGCCGACCGCCGAAAGCTTCATCGCCTGCAGCCCGATGGCCGTCGGTGCCGCATTGACGATCGGTGCGGCCGCGAAGGCGGCAAGCGCGACAGGCGGCGTCAGCGCCGAGAAGACTGCGAAATACATCACGAACAAATGCGCCGCCAGCAGCGGCACGCCGAGGCCCTGCAGCGCCGGCCCGACCAGGATGACGATCAGCAGATAGGCCGGCAATGTCGGCAGCCCCATGCCGAGCACGATGCTCACGATCATCGTCAGAAGCAATGAGATGAACAGCGATCCGTCGCCCAGCGACAGGATCGCTTCGGCGATCCGGGTGCCGAGGCCGGTCAGGTTCAGAACGCCGATCAGGATACCGATCGTGCCGACCGCGACCATGATCCGGGCCCCGGCTATGCCGCCCTGCGCAAGGCCTGAAAGAAGCACCTGCGGCCGGCGCCTGACCTCCGGGCGAAGCGCGACGGCCACCAGAATGGAGGCTGCGATGGCGGCAAAGCCGGCCATGGCGGGCGACCGGCCCATGATCAGCAGGAGGATGATCGTCCCGATCGGAACGAGGAACAGAAGCGACAGAACCATGTCCTGAACGGTCAAGCCGGTTCGTTCGGTAGATGGCTCCGACCGCATCCCCTTTCGTGCCGCTTCGACCCGGACGCCGCAGAACAGGCTTGCGAAGAAGAACAGGGCCGGCAGCAGCGCCGCGATACAGATCGACAGGTAGCTGACCCCGACCAGTTCCGACATCAGGAAGGCGGCCGCCCCCATGACCGGCGGCAGGAACTGCCCCGCGGCCGACGCGGAGGCCTCGACACCGCCGGCGAAGGACGGCGTGAACCCGCGCCTCTTCATCAGCCCCATGGTGAAGACGCCGGTGCCGACGACATTCGCGGTGACGCTGCCGGAAATCGTGCCGAACAGCGCGCTTGCCATCACGGCGCCATGGGCCGCGCCACCCGGCAATCTGTCGGTGGCGCGGGTCGCGGTCTGCAGCATGACGGACCCCGCGCCCGTGCTTTCCAGCACGGCGCCGAAGACGATGTAGACGAAGACCAGGCTGACCATCACCCCGGCGGCCAGGCCGAACACGCCGTCGAGACCGTACCAGACGGTCTGCGCGACCGCCGACGGGCTGTAGCCGGCGTGACGGAACAGCCAGGGCAGGCTTTCGCCGAACAGCGCATAGCCGAGCATCAGGGCCGCGAGGATCGCCAACGGTGCCCCGATCGCCCGTCGGGTGAGTTCCAGAAGCGACAATAATCCGGCGGCCGCGAAGGCGAGGTCGATACCGGTCAGGATGTAAAGGCCGGACCAGAGTTCCTCGCTGAGGCGGAGGAACCAGACAATCGATCCGGCGAACGCAAGGCCGACCGCCAGATCGATTGCCCAGCCGAGCATGCGCAGTCCCGGCGTCCGGACGGCGAGGGGGCACAGAAGCAGCACCGTAAGGCCCGCGAGCCCGAGCACGCCGCTCCTGAGAACATATTCCGTAACGCTGCCGATACCCGCGGCATAGAGCGTGACGGCGGCGAGCGTGAAACCGAGGACGGCCGCCGTCCCTCTGCGCACCGGTCCGGGCCTGATCGCCTCCGCCCTCACGGTTTCCGGCTACAGTTCGTGGCGGGACAGGTCGCGCGCCAGTTGCAGCGGGCCAGAATAGCTGCGGCGGATGTCCTGCACCATTTCGTCGAGCAGTGCGGGCCCGACCTTTTCGATCGGCATGTGATGGGTCAAGAGTGTCTTCAGCACCGGGTTGGTCGCGTCGAAATGGCCGAAATGGGTGGCGATCAGGCTCTTGACCCCGGCGCGTGAGGCGAGCTTGCCGAGATCCTCGGGGCTGGTATGGGCCGACGTGCCGATGCCGACCTTGTCGCGGAACTCCAGGGCGCTGCGCGGAAAGGTGCATTCATGCACCAGAAGGTCCGCCCCCTCGGCCAGCGTCTCAACCGCCGCGCACGGCTTGGTATCGGAGGAAAAGACTACCGATTTGCCTTCGGCCTCGAACTTGAAGGCGAAGCACTCGGTGATCTCGCGCGGGATATGCTCCGCATAGACCGCCGTCACCTTGACCCGGTCGTCCTCCCAGACGGCGCCGGGCTTGATGGTGCGAATGTCCGGCGTCAGCACATGTTTGTTGGCCTGGCGCTTGGGATAAGCGGCGCGCGCGCGGATATCCGCATCGAAGGCGCCGCCCTCGAAGAGGTGATCGACGAAGTCCTGCGTTCCATCAGGCCCGAACACGATCGGCGCGTTCTGCCGGTCGCCCATCCAGGTCGAGATCATGAAGTAGGGGAAATCGGCGATATGGTCGTAGTGCAGATGGGTCAGGAAGATGTGATCGATTTCCGTCGGGTCGATATTCGCGCGCATCATCTGCAGCGTCGCGCCGTTGCCACAATCGATCAGGTAGCGCCGGCCGCCGACGGTCAGGACCATCGAGGTGTGATAACGGTCAGGGTCTGGCAAGGCGGCAGCCGAGCCGAGTATGTCCAGTCGCATTTGCAAGCCTGTCTATAAGGAGGTGAAATGTGCCCCGACCGCTTAACGCGGTCGGGGCACCGAGATCGGTCGCGGACGGGATCAGCCGCGGGCCGCCTCGGGAATGTCGAGCCCCAGCTCTTCGTAGTAGCGAAGCGCGCCGGGATGCAGCGGCATGTTGATCTCCCGCAGCCCGGTCTCCGGCGTGATCGACTTAAAGGCGGCGCCCTGGGCGTGCAGGTCGTCGATATTCTCCCAGAACGCCTTCGTCGCCTGATAGACCAGTTCCGGGTCCAGGTCGGCGCGTCCCCCAACTCCAATCCACGCGCCGACACTGTTCACATCACCGGTATTGGCCAGACGATCGCCGTAGGCCTCGATCGCAATCGTTTCGCGGCTGCGGCCGGGGGCCGACATCGCCTTTTGCACACCCGGCGCGGCGAACGCCGCCTCGTCCAGCGAAAGCAGCCGCAGATCGTTGGTCAGAGCGAGTTGCTGGACATAGGCTCCGGGCACGAGGGAGGGAAAGATCAGCACATCGATCCGGCGATCCTGGAACGCCTGCTGCGCGGCCTGGAAGCCCATCTTGGCGACCTTGAAATCGGTATCGGCCTCATAGCCGGTCGCGCCTTCGACGATCGCCTTGGTGAACACCGTGGCGCCGCCCGAGGGCGGTCCGAGGAAGACGGTCCGTCCCTTGATGTCGGCGAAGCTTTCGATGCCGGAATCCGCATAGACCAGCGCATGCCAGGCGCCTACGGGGAAGTTGAAGATGCTCCGCAGGTTCCCCGACAGATCCGGCGCGTTCGGGATCTTGGCATACATGGCCGTCCCGTTCGACATGTGGTGATACAGGATCGTCGACGACATGAAGAAATCGAGGTCGCCATTGGCCGCCGCCAGCATGTGCTGCGCGGCCGACCCCGAGGCATTTACCTGCACCTCGACGTCGGGCACGTGCTTCGACACGGCCTGCGCAAATCCCGCCGTGATCGTGTAGATCGTGCCGCCCGGCGAGAGCGTTCCCATCTTGAGATAGTCATCGGCCAACGCGGCATTGCACGTAAAGGCCATCGCTGCTGCGAGCGCTATGCGCCTGACGTCGAACATCCAAATCCTCCCGAATACGTATTTTTCAAAACATTATCATTTGCAATTGAATTTGCAAATTTATTTTCGGCAAAGGGTAGGGACGTCCGGCTTCACGCCGTCTATCCGGCCTTCAAGTCATCCCGTCTCCAATCAACGTCGCCCGGGCTGTCGAATTCCGCGCCGATCCAGTCGCCGCAGACGCAGACGTCGCAGCGTCCGGAAAAGGCCGCGTCCGACCCAATCGGCCCGCCTGTGGACAGATAGGCCAGTCCGACCGCCCGGTCCGACACCAGCGGATAGGCGGCCTGATCGATCGCGCCGATCCGTTGCCCGCCCGATCGGACCGGTTCATGACCGAGCAGGACCGCATCCGGGCTATCGAGCCGGATCCGGCACAATCTGGTGAGAACGCCGTCTCGCATCTGGCGCGCGCACGGGTCTCGACCGGGAAAGGCGCGGTCCCCGGAAAGGTCGACGAGGGCGTCGAGCCCGGCCTCGATGGCCGAGCGGGTGGGTGTGAGGCCTTGCGACCAGACGGGCGTCCCGGCCATCGTGCGCAGCGCCTGGTAGGCGTGAAGACCGATCGGGCGCATGCCGCGGTCCCTGCCGGCGTCCATCAGCGCTTCGAAGACCGATATCGCGCATTCGCTCGCAACCAGGACCGACCGGGCCGGAACGCCAAGCCCGGTCTGCGGCCATAACCGGGCGATCGCCATTCCGATCTCGGCCGCCGGATCGTAGCCGCCGTTCAGGCGAGGTCCCGGGCCGGCTGCGGACAGGATATCGCCGGCATGCGGGCCGATGACATCGACCAGAGCAAATGCCGCCGTCATATCGACGATGTGGACGTCGCGCGCGGACGCCAGGTGGTGCTCCAGAAGAGTGCGGTCGCGATGCTGGCTGGCGGGCTCGCCGATCAGCAGGAAACGATCCTCGCGCTCGGCGATCACCGTGAACAGGGCCTCGACGCCGCCGTCGGCATTCAATAGCGGTGCAAGGATCGGGGCCGTCGCGGCCTTGGCCGGATCGTTGGCCAACAGGCCCGCAAGCGCGCTTCCCGCGCCGTTGCCCGTAATGAGGAATTTGCCCGTCATGCTGCGGTCGGCGAGCGCGACGCCGGACCGGGCCGCCTGCGCCTCGGATCGCGCATGGGCAAACCAGGCGGGCTTGTCGAAGCTGTAGGACGGCTCTGCCGCCACGCCCTGTGGCGCGAACCATTCCGGCACCTCCCACCCGCCGACCTCGAAGAAACAGGAGCCGGCGGCCGCCATCGCCGTGTGGAGCGGAGAGCGCCGCACCCCCCTGGCCGCGCGGTTTTGCCGATACGGCCAGTTCATCGCGAACAGCTTGCCGTTCGATTCCACCGTGCGGCGCATCAGGTAGGTTCGATTGGACTGGAACGGCATCATCCGCCGGATATCGACCTCCCAGAGGTCGTCGGTCGGCTGTCCGTCGATGATCCACCGGGCGATTTCCGCGCCGGCGCCGCCCGACGAGCCGACACCGACACCGGTGAAGCCCGCGGCGACGAAGTAGTTCTCGAAGGGCGGAAGCGGCCCGAGCATGTAGCGCGTGTCCGGGCTGGCGGCTTCCGGGCCGCACAGAAACAGGCGAATGCCGAGGTCGTTGAGAATGGGAGCGCGCCTGGCCACGCCCTCCCAATAGGGCGCAATCGCATCCCAGTCCGGGGGCAGCTCGTCGAAGGCGAAGCGCTCCGGCACGCCGGCCTCGGCGAAGAGCTTTCCCACGTGCTCGTTGAAGCCGACGGACAGCTGGCCGGCATCCTCGCGCACCGTCACGACGTTGTCGGGATCGCGCATCAGCGGCAGGCCCTGGGTGATGTCTTCGCTGAATTCGGTCACCAGATAGTTGTGCTCGATCGCCTGAAGCGGCAGGCCGCCGGTCTCGGCGCGCAGGAAATCCCGGCCCCACAGGCCGGTACAGTTGACCAGGGTTTCGCACTCCACCCGGCCGGCTTCCGTTTCGACGGCAACGATGCGGCGATCCCGGATCTCGGCGCCTGTCACCGCCACGCCTTCCACCACCCGCGCGCCGCCGGACCTGGCGCCGGCGACGAAGGCCTGCGTCAGGTCCAGCGGATTGCACTGGCCCTCGGTCGGCAGGGACATCGCGCCGATCAGGCCCTCGGTGTTCAGATGCGGCCACAGCCGTTTCGCCTCGGCCGGGTCGACGATCTCCACCGCAAGCCCGTGCGCGTTCGCGGTATCGGCGAAGCGGCGGAACTGGATCATCCGCGACGGATCGGCCGTGACGTTGATGGAGCCCCGCGCGCTGTAGCCGGTGGACTTTCCCGTCTGCCGTTCAAGCTCGGGCAACAGCCGCGCCGTCTCCATCGCCATGCGCAGCAGCGTCGGGCTGGCGCGCGTCAGTCCGACGACCCCGTGCGAGTGCCACGTCGTCCCGCAGCCGATGGCCTTGCGTTCCAGCAGCAGCACGTCGCGGCAGCCCATCCGGGTCAGATGATAGGCGACGCTGCTGCCGATCACGCCCGCACCGACCACGACGACCTGCGCCCGGGACGGCAGCGGCTTGCCGGGGGTGCCGGGCGAAGCGGGCGCGGCGGCACCAGATTTCACGGAATCGACGGCGAGCGCACACATGTTTCAGCCTGGCTTCTGTCTTGATGCGGGAGGTTTGGGAGTAGGCGGAGGAGCGGGATACCGGCGTTCCGGCACGAGGGCCTCCGTCGGTATCCTTACTTTTTGGCGGGCGGCGGTCGACGGGAGCAGGTAATGAGCAGGGGTCCCGCACCCGTCGCCGTCCGCCGCCGGACTTGTCTTTGAGGGGATGGCGCTAGAAGCCGAGCCAGCCGTCGATCCGTTCCTTGTTGGCCGCCATCCATTCATCCATGACCTCGGCGACCGGACGCTTTTCCTCGACGATCTGGTAGTTCCATCCGTTGACCGTCTCCGTATCGAGCTGGACGCCGCGCATGATCTCGACTGCCCGCGGTGCTTCCTCCTCCAGCCGCTTGGCATAAGCGATCTGAATGCGGATCGGCGGATAGGCGACTTCGATGTCGGACTTCTCCAGCCAGTTGGGATCTTCGGTCGGCTGGACCATCGTCCATTTCGCCTCGTCGTAGGCCGGTTCCTCCAGTTGTACCAGATCGGCGAGCTGGAACATCAGATGCGGCGCGAAGCACAGGGTGGCGAACGGCTTGCCCGACGCGGTCGCGTCCTTCATGCGGGAAATCGCGATGGCCTCGTCCATCTCCAGCAGCTTGAAGGTTTCGGCGACGCCATAGGTCGTCAGCCGCACCGTGTCGATCGACGTCCCGGCCCAGCCCGTCGCGCCGACCCATATCTCGCCCTTGCCATCGCCATCGGTGTCGAAATGCTTGGCGATTTCCGGATCGGCCAGGTCGTAGATGCTTTTGACACCCAGCTCATCTGCGGTCTGCTTGGTCACGCAGAACCCGGCAAAGCCGTCATAGGCGTTGTCGGACAGGGCGACGGTGCCTTCCTTGTCGACGAAGCGCTCGGTGAGGTTCTTCTGATTGGGCAGCCAGACATCGGGATGCACGTCCATGTCGCCGTTGTGAATGGCCTCGAAGATGACCGGATTCGTCGAGGCGACATGATCGATTTCCAGGCCCGTTTCCTGTTCGATCAGCGTATCGAGCATGTAGCTGATCGCTTCCGCGGCCGCCCAGTTGGGAACGCCGATGGTGATGTCGGCCGCCTTGGCCGGCACGGACATGGCCGTGATCATCAGTGTTCCGACCAGCACCCTTTTCCCAAACATCGCTTTACCTCCCCAAAATCCTGTGATGTGCTTGTCATCGTTGTTTGCCGGGCGCTGTGACCGACGCCCGTGGCAAAACGCTAGAGTGTGAGCCGGGCTTAATCCAATGCCGTGTCGTCATCGCGCGATGCATCCTCGTTTCCGCCGCAAAATCCCGCTTGGGCGCCGATGGAGAACCGCCGTCCGGACGGCGCCATGAGATATACTCTGCGTCAGATGCAGTGTTTCGCGGCGCTGGCCGACCTTCTGCATTTCAGCCGCGCTGCCGACCGCATGAACATGACGCAGCCGGCGTTCAGCCGTCAGATCATCGCGCTCGAGGATGCCCTCGACGTGAAGCTGGTCGCCCGCAACAGCCACACCGTGAAGCTCACCGCGGCGGGCGACGCGTTCCTGCAAGGCTGCCGCGAGACCTTCGAGGTGCTCGACAAGGCCAGCCGGCGCGCGACACTCATCGAGCGCGGCTTCGAAGGCAGCATCTCGATCGGCTACACCGATTTCGCGATCAGCGCCGATCTTCCCAAGTTTCTGTATGAATTCCGCCGCCAATATCCCGACGTCATTCTGGAACCCTTTCAGGGCTCGACCCGGGAGCTGCTGGTGCGGCTTGAAGACGACCGCCTCGACGTCGTCTTCGTGACGGGGCCGGTCGATCGGGACGGGCTCTCGGCCATTCCGTTCACGCAAAACGGCCTGCTGGTCGTATTGTGCGATGGCCATCGGCTGGCGACGAAGCCCGAGATCACCATGGCCGATCTGGCCGAGGAAGACTTCGTTTTCGGCATTCCGCGGCTTTGGCGCTTCTACCTGCGCCATATCGAACGCATCTTCGCCGATGCCGGCATCGAGCCGAACATCGTCGAGCGGGGTTTCAACAGCGAGGGACTGTTCGGGCTGGTCGCCGGCCGGATGGGCATCACGATCTATCCCGACTGCGTGCGCAACTATCACCGGCGCGGCCTGGTTTTGCGCGAAGTGGAGGGCCTGACGGCGAAGATCCCGACCATGGCCGTCTGGCGCGACGCCGACGAAGCGCCGGCCCTGGCCAATTTCAAGGACTTCCTGCACGAAGAGCTCGCCACCCAGCGCCAGCGGGTTTCCGCCTGACCCCCATTCGCCTGACCCCTCAGTCCCGACTGACGATGCGTCCCTGAACGATGCGATCCAGGATCATGGCGCAGAACAGGATCGCCAGGCCGGACAGGATGCCGTAGCCGGTCGCCGCGAACTGCAGCGCTTGAAGCACGTCCTGGCCCAGGCCCTCGGCGCCGATGAGCGAGGCGATCACCACCATGCCCAGGCTCATCAGGATCGTCTGGTTGATGCCGGTGAGGATCGATGGCGCCGCCATCGGCAGGTCGACCTTCAGGAGCACCGTCAGCCGGGTCGCGCCGAAGGCGACGGCTGCCTCACGGACATCGTCGGGAACGTTCTTCAGCCCAAGCGCCGTCAGCCTGATCACCGGCGGCATGCCGAAGCTGAGCGTGGCGATGACGGCCGGCGGCTTGCCGATGCCGAACAGCGCGATCACCGGGATCAGGTAGACGAAGGCCGGCATGGTCTGCATGAAGTCGAGCACGGGCCGGATGACCGCATAGACCCTTGCGTCCCGGGCACACCAGATGCCGATCGGAATGCCCAGAACGATCGCGGTCAGCGCCGCCGTCCCCAACAGCGCGATCGTCGCCAGGCTCTTGTCCCAGAACCCGAGCAGCCCGAGATAGCAAAGCGCCGCGCCGGTGAAGAGCGCCGTGCGCAGACCGGCGGCCCGCCAGGCCAGCACGACGACGATGGCGACGATGACCGGCCATGGCGTACCCGCCAGGACGGCCTCGAATCCGCCGACGATAGCGTTGATGGCGTAGGAGATGGCGTCGAACACGACACCGCCTTGCGCCGTGATCCGGTCGAACAGCGCGTCGATTGCCGTCGAGGCCGTGTTCCGCCATTCCGGATCGGCCGGAAAGCTGACCAGAAAGGCCGGTGCCTGATCGACGATCCGCGAATACATCGTGGCGATGTAGGTGACGGCGATCAGCCCGCCGCCGATCAGAACGTTCGGCAGGCGAATGCGCGCGTCGGTGGATCGCCGTGCCCGCCAGCGCATGTATTTCTGTTCCAGGACCCAGTTGGCCGTGACCAACTGGGCGCCCTTCACGATGGCCAGGAGGACAAGGCTGAACAGGATCAGTTGCGGTGCCTCGGCTTCCAGGCGCGCCGCCTCCGCGGCGGCCTCCGCGGCGACCTTGGCGAGGTTTTCGGCGCTGCGCATCATGCGCTCGGCCCCGTCCTCGCCGGCCGCGAGCGCCCGCGCGGCTTCCTCGGCGCGCTCGGTGCTGCGCGCCATCAATTGGCGGGCGCGTTCGGCCTGCGCACCGCCGAGATCGCCGAACAGACCATGGGCCAGCCGCGCGAAGATATTCAGTTCCAGGACCCAGAACACCAGCGCCATGCCCCAGAGCTGGCGCGCGCTCCACCAGAACGGGCCGAGGATCGCGGCCCACCAGTTGAAGGTGACGACAAATCCGGATTTCCGGCCGATCTGGCGGAAGCGTGCAACATATCGGTCGCGGCCCGACGCCCCGAGAAACGCGCCGACATCGCCGAACAGCTCGGCCGGTCCGGCCGCGGGATCGGTGGGTCGTGCGGTCGTCTCCGTCATGCCGATGCCTCCCCATCCTTGGTATCCTGAGTATCTGCCGGCCGACCCTCGCCGCCGACGGCCATCAGGAGCGCGGTCTTGGTGACCACGCCCAGGACCGCGTCGTCCGGACTGCAAACCAGGATCGGGCCGTCGGTGTCCACCGCGATCGAGACCAGCCGGTCGAGACTGCAGTCCGGCGCGACGCGCGGCATGGCCGCACGGGCGGCGGCGTCGGGCAGATCGGTGTCCTCGATCGGCTGCATGATCGCGGCTGCGTGGATGATGCCGAGTGTCGAGATATCCTTGACGAACTCGGCGATGTAGTCGTCGGCCGGGTTCGACACGATGTCTTCCGGCGTACCGATCTGCACGATGCGGCCATCCTTCATGATGGCGATGCGATCGCCGAGCCGGATCGCCTCGTCGAGATCATGCGTGATGAAAACGGTCGTCTGGTCGAGCTTCCGCGACAGCGCCAGGAACTGATCCTGAAGCTGTCGCCGGATAAGCGGATCGAGCGCGCTGAAGGGTTCGTCCATCAGCAGGATGTCCGGGCCGGACGCCAGCGCCCGGGCGATGCCGACGCGCTGCTTCATGCCGCCGGACAACTGGTCCGGCATATGGTCCTCGAACCCCTCCAGGTTGACCATGGCGAGCGTGCGCTGCGAAATCTCCCAACGCTCGGATCTCGACTTCTTCTGGACTTCCAGGGGAAAGGTGACGTTGTCGCGAACGCTGCGATGGGGCATCAGGGCCATGTGCTGAAACACCATGCCGATGCGATTGGCGCGCAGTTCACGTACCTGGCGATCGCTCATCGCCATCAGGTCGTGCCCAAGAAGCGTGATGTTGCCGGCGGTCGGCTCGATCAGCCGGTTGATATGCCGCACCAGGGTCGACTTGCCGCTGCCGGACAGGCCCATGATGCAGAAGATCTCTCCGCGCGCGATCGAAAAGGACACGTCGACAATGCCGACAACGCAGTCGAAGCGGGCAAGAACGTCGGGCTTGGAGAGGTTTTCCCGTCTTATCGCCGCCATGGCCTCCTCCGCCCGGGCGCCGAAGACTTTCCAGACGCCATCGAGACGGATGATTTCCGTTGCGGCCTGATCGGCCGGCACGGTTTCCCTCACGCCGCTTTCCCCACGCTTTTTTCCCCACGCTCTTTCCATGAACGCCTTCTTACACGCACCGTGGAACCGGCGTCGACGTACCACGACCGGCCTGTCGCCCGGGGCGCGGCATCTGAGCCCCCATCGTCCGGTCCCTAACGTCCGGTCCCTAACGTCTGGGCCCCATCGTCCGGGCCCCATCGTCCGGGCGCTGCGGGAACGGCGAACTATAGGATTGCGCGAAACGACCTCGCCAATGCTCATTGACTATCGCGTCATAGCCTGACGGCATGGTCTTCGTTCACGCGCGACCCGGGTCTGGCCGATTGCGCTCGGCAGACCCAGACCTCGTGGTCGCTGATCTGCACGACCACGAGAACGGCCTTCGGCGACGGCACGCAGGAAACCGGCGATCTGCTGGTTGGCGCCGCCAGTACAAAGAAGACCGCGGCCGATGCGGCGGCGCTCGCCGAGGCGCTGGAGATGGTCCCGCGCGATGTCGATGCAGCACGGGAGCGCTGGCACCCGCGGCTCCGAAGTATCGGTTGGGCGTGTCGATCCGGCGTGTCAGGCGCTCAGGTTGCTGCCGCCGTTGATGAAATAAACCTGACCGGTCAGGTACGCCGCCTCGGGGGAGGCGAGGTAGCGTATCAGGCTCGTGTAATCGCCCGGCGCGACATTGCGGCCGGATGGATTGGCGGCGGCAGCACGCTCCATCAGTCCGTCGGTACTATCCCCGAACAGGCTGCGGACCGCCGCCGTATCGACCATCGAGGGTGCGATCGCGTTGATGCGGATCCCCTTGGGTGCGAGTTCCACGGCCATGTAGCGCAACAGCGCTTCGGCGAGCGCCTTGCCGACACCGATCGCGGCGTAGTTGTCAACGACGATCCGGCCGCCCCGGCTCGACAGGAAGAAAAGGGTGCTGCCGCGTCCCAGCATGTCCGCAACCGCCTGATACAGGAACAGGAGGGAGGTGCCGTTTGTCGTTACCGCGTCCGCGAACCGTCGCGGATCGGCTTCCAGGACCGGGCCGGTCAGCACGTCGACGGCGCAATGGACGACCTGATCGAGCCGGTCGGTTGCTGAACGCGCCGCCTCGGCGATCGCGGCGCATCCCTCCGGCGTGCCCGCATCCGCCCTGACAACGACAGCCTTGGCGCTCCTGGCCTCGATATCGGCGGCGGTCGCCTCCGCCGCCGCGGTATCGGCGTGGTAATTGACGATGACAACGTTGCCGGGGTCGGCGAAGGCAAGCGCGATGTCGCGCCCGATCCCCTTCGTGCCGCCGGTTACCAAGATCACCATATCGCTGCCTCCATCGCCGACCGCACCGGATCTACCCGTGCGATCCTAAATCCTATCAAATTGTCAGGCAATAATGTCCTTCAAAATTGTGTAGTTTGGTGCTACCGTCGCGGCGTTCGACATTCGGGACACCCCACCATGCTACCGTTGCACACGCGACCGCTCGCGCTTTTGACGGTCCATCTGGAACCGGCCCGGATGCTCGGCGATACGCCCGCGGGGACCCGCAAGATCGTCATGGTCGCCGGCGGATCGGTCGAGGGCGAGCGGTTTTCGGGGCGCGTGCTGCCGGGCGGCGGAGACTGGGCGCTGACACGTGCGGACAATGTCCTGCTGCTGGATGTCCGCCTGACCATCGAGGCACCGGACGGCGCGCTGATCTACTGCCGATACGAGGGCATGCGGCATGGCACATCTGAGGATCTCGCCGCCCTTGCGCGCGGTGACCCCGTGCCGCCGGAACGGCTCTATTTTCGTATCCAGCCGAGATTCGAAACCGCTTCGCCACAATGGGCCTGGCTCAACCGTATCCTGTGCGTCGGCGTCGGCGAGCGCTTGAAGGCGGGGCCCCGTTACCATATCCACGAGGTCGCGTAGTCTTGAGCCGGATGACCGGTTTAAAATCCGCTCTGTGAACAGATTAGTCGCGTATCAGGACCCAATTGCAGTAAGACATCGAAAATGTCTCAAACCATGAAGTCAGAACAGACATCGTCAAAGCGTGACGCCAAGGCCCCGCGAACCCAGAAAAGTTCGCCCGACGTGGTCGTCGATGCGATCCTCTCAGGCCTCAGATCAGGGCGCCTGGTGCCCGGTCAGCGCCTGGTCGAGGCGGATCTCACCCATTCGCTGAATATCAGCCGGGGCCCGGTGCGCGAGGCGCTCAAGCGGCTGTCCGCGGAAGGGATCGTCACGCTCAGCCAGAACCGCGGGGCCTATCTGCGCGCGCTCAGCCAGAAGGAGGTCGACGACATCCTGCGCGTTCTGGAGGTCGTCACAAGCCTCGTCGTCGAGCTGGCCACCAGGGCGATCGGCTCGGGTTCCATGCGTGCGGAATTCGAGACCGTTTCGCGGGAATTGATGGAACACGAGGCGCGCGGCGACACGCTCGCGTTCATGGACAAGCGGCGCGAGTATTACGACGTTCTGATCAAGGCCGCGAACAACCAGGAACTGGCCCGCATCATTCCGATGATGCAGATCCATCTGCTGCGGCTGCAGTTCCAGACCCGCATGTCGTCGGAGGATCGGCGCAAGCAGTTCGAAGAATATCGGGCGATGTCCGAGACCGTGTTGTCGGGTGATGCGAAACGGGCCGCGCGCCTGACGCGCATTCACATCAAGCGCACCCGGCTGTCGATCTCGCGCATGCCGGCCGACGCCTTCGCCCCGTCCGACGGACAGCGCACGGCGGCCTGATCCAAACCGGAGATCGCGAACAGGGTCTGTCCCGCCTACAGACGTTCGATCAGCGTCGCATTGGCCATGCCGCCGCTCTCACACATGGTTTGAAGGCCGAGCCGGCCATTCGTGTCCTCAAGGGCTGCCAACAGGTTCGCGGTGAGGCGAATGCCCGACGCGCCGACGGGATGGCCGAGCGCGATCGCGCCGCCGTAGCGGTTGACACGGTCGGGGGCCGCGCCGGTTGCCTCAAGCCAGGCGAGCACCACGCTGGCGAAGGCTTCGTTCACCTCGAAGGCATCGATATCGGCGATCGTCAGGCCGGTCTTCGCCAGCAGCTTGTGCGTCGCCGGGATCGGGCCCGTCAGCATCAGAATCGGATCGCTGCCGGTCACCGCAAAGGCCGTCACCGCGGCGCGGGGCGTGAGGCCGAGCCGTTCCGCCGTTCTTTCCTCGACGATCAGCATGGCGCCGGCGCCGTCGGTGACCTGGCTTGCGTTGCCGGCGGTCACCGACCAGTCTATCTGCGGGAACCGCTTGGCGATCGCCGCGGTCTGGTAGGCCGGTTTCAGGCCGGCGAGCTTTTCCAGGCTCGTGTCGGTGCGAATGCCCTCGTCCCGGTCGGCCGTGTCGATCGGCACGATGCCGTGCCTGAGCCGGTCGCGTGAGGCGTCGGCGAGCCGGTGCGAGCGAAGGGCGTAGGCATCCATTTCCTGGCGCGAAATGGTCCATTCCGCGGCGATCAGTTCCGCCGAGATACCCTGATGCACCATGCCGTCGGGATAGCGGGCGTGGTGCATCGGTCCGAGAGCGTCGCGGCCCAGCCGGTTCGACTTCATCTCGATCCGGCTCATCGTCTCGACGCCACAGGCAACGGCGATGTCGTAGGCGCCGGCGATGATCCCTTGCGCGGCGAAGTCCATCGCCTGCTGGCCGGAGCCGCATTTGCGGTCGAGCGTCACCGCCGGGATCGCTTCGGGCCATCCCGCCGCAAGCACCGCCTGCCTGCCGATATTGCCCGCCTGCTCGCCGACCTGAAGGACGCAACCGGCAATGACGTCCTCGATCAGGGCCGGATCGATGCCGGTCCGCTGTTGAAGCGCCTGCAGGGTCAGCGCGAGCAGGTCGACGGGATGGCGGTGCGCGAGTGCGCCGCCGTCGCGGCCACGGCCGAACGGCGTGCGAACGATATCGACGATGACGGCCCGCCGTCCCGTCGTTGCCCGCGCCGCCATCAGGCGCTCTTGCGAAGGGTCAGGTTCATCTCCGCCGACCTGATCTGCAGCAACGGCAGATTGGCGATCCTGAGCAGCTTGCGGACGCGGTCGAGTTCCGGCGAGGAGAGCAGCGGATAGGTGGTCTTGACCGGTCCCGATTGCCACATCTTCTTAAGCGCCGGCTCCGGCACCAGCGCACGCAGGATCAACTCGTCGGGATCGGTTGTCCCATAGCGCTTCTGCAGGTCTTCTATGGATGGTTGCTCGGGCGGGCTGTCGAGCACTTCTCTGGCGCGCGGCGAGGTCATGATGCGGTCGAGCACATCCGGCTCGATCGGCGCGACCGTCTCGCCGTAATAGCCTGCGGCATACTGGATCACCTCGTCGGGGATCACCGAGTAGCGCTTGCCGGTGACGATGTTGAGGACGGCGAGCGTTCCTACCAGCTGGGAGAACGGTGTCGCCATGCCGGGATAGCCGAGTTCGCGGCGCACGGTCGCGGTTTCCTCCAGCACCTCGTCGAGCTTGTCCGACATGTTGTGCTGGGCGAGCTGGGCTTTCAGCGTGCCGGTCATGCCGCCGGGGATCTGATGCTCGACCGACAAAACGTCATATTCGTTGAACTGGTTGACCAGGAAGCCCGCGGCCTTGCCGACCGCCTCGAAGTGATCGGCGACCGGCTTGAACAGCGAGGTGTCGAGATCATGGGTGTGGCCGAGCAATTCGAGGTTCTTGACCACGCTTTCGGTCGAAGGCACCGACGGGCCGTTCGCCATCGGCCGGGAGGCGGTGTGCAGGATCGTGATGCCGAGATCGACCGCGTCGAGATAGGCGCGGCCGGACAGCCCGAGAATGTTGTTGGCGTGGAACTCCATCGGCTTGCCGCCGATCTTGGCCTGGATCGCCGGAACCAGCGTCCTCAGGCGCTCCTTGTCGAGGACACCGGCGGTATCGTAGAGCAGGATCGTGTCGACATCCGGCGAGGCCGCCATCCGGCCGGCCTTCTCGGCGAAATAGTCGTCGGTATGAACCGGCGACATCACGAACATGATGGAGCCGGCGACCTCGGAGCCGTATTCCTTGGCGATCTTCGCCAGGCGGTGCATCTTGTCGATGTTGTAGAGGACGTCGTAGATCCAGAACGAGCGGATGCCGTGTTCGTTCAACTGCCGCATCCACAGATCCATCAGCGAATCCGGCGTTACCCCGAAGGTGACCGAGGCATTCGAGCGCATGCCGCCGCGCAGCCGGGTGCGCGGCATCGAGTTGACGAGCAGGTCGAGCCCCTCCCAGGGGTTCTCCCGGGCATGCTTGATCAGCACCTCCATCAGCGACGAGCCGGCAAGATCGATGACACGGAAACCGGTGCGGTCGATCAGGGGCGAGACGGGCAGGGCCATGCCGGCCTGCATGCGCATGCCCCACAGGCTCTGCTGGCCGTCGCGCATCGTTTCGTCGAGAAAGTCCACATGGGCCACGGCGGTCTCTCCTTAAGCCACGTCCGCGGGCGGCAGGAGACGATCCTCCAGCCAGCGTGTCGTGATGTCGTTTGAGCGGAAGTCGGAATGGGAAACGATCCTGGCGGCAAGCGGCAGCGTCGTGGTGATGCCGTCGATGCGGAAGTCGCCGATCGCCCTGAGCATGGCCTCGATCGCGGCCTCGCGGCTCTTACCTCTGACGATCAGTTTGCCGACCATGCTGTCGTAGAAGGGCGGCACGAGATCGCCCGGGCGCATATGGCTGTCGAGGCGAATGCCGGGGCCGGCGGGCGGGTGCCAGGCGGTCAGCCGTCCGGGCGCGGGACGGAAACCGGCCTCGGGATCCTCGGCGTTGATCCGCGCCTCGATGGCGTGGCCCGTGAAGGTGAGTTCGCCCTGCGCGACCGCGATGCCGCCGCCGGAGGCCGCCGAGATCTGATGCTCGATCAGATCGTGCCCGGTGATCTCCTCGGTGACGGGATGCTCGACCTGGATGCGCGAATTGACCTCGATGAAATAGAAGTCCTCGCGGGCAACGTCATAGAGGAACTCGACCGTACCGGCGCCGCGGTAGCGTGCATGGGCGCACAGCGTGACGGCGGATCGCCACAAGTCCTCGCGCAGCGCCGCCGGCATGGCGGTCACCGGCGCTTCCTCGATCAGTTTCTGGTAGCGGCGCTGGACCGAGCAGTCGCGGTCGCCGAAATGGACGACGTTGCCCTCGCCGTCGCCGATCACCTGCACCTCGACATGCCGTGCGCGTTCGACGAAGCGCTCCATGTAGAGCCGTCCGTCGCCGAAGGCTGCCTCCGCCTCGCGGGTGGCCTCAATGAAGGCGGTCTCCAGACCATCGGGCGAGCGGGCCAGGAACATGCCCTTGCCGCCGCCGCCGGCGCTTGCCTTCATGACCACGGGATAGCCGAGGTCCTCCGCTGCTTCGGTCGCCGCCCGCGCATTCGGAAGGTCGTCGGTGCCGGGCACCGTCTTGACGCCGGCGGCCTTGGCGACGGCGATCGCCGAGAGCTTGTCGCCCATCGCCTCGATCGTTTCAGGGCGCGGGCCGATGAAGGTGAGACCTTCCTCGGCGCAGCGGCGCGACAGGTCCGGTTTCTCCGACAGGAAGCCATATCCCGGATGCAGGCCATCGCAGCCGGTCGCCAGCGCCGCATGCAGGATCAGATCGACATCCAGGTAGCTCCTGTTCGCCGGAGCCGGGCCCAGAACCACCGCCCGGTCAGCCATCCGGGCAGGGAGCCCGTCCTTGTCGGCGGCTGACACCCCGAGCACGGTCTCGATGCCGAGCCGTTTCGCGGTCCTGATCACGCGCAACGCGATCTCGCCGCGATTGGCGACGAACAGGCGGCTTACGGCCACGTCGCAGCCTCGTGTGAGGGTGCCTGCTCAGGCATTTGGTTCTATCCACATCAGTACGGCGCCGTACTCGACCATCTCGCCGTCGCTTGCGACGATCTCCCGAACCGTTCCCGACAGGCCGGCGCGGATCGTCGTGAACAGTTTCATCACCTCGATCAGGCAAACCTCGCTGTCTGGCGTAACGGCGCTGCCTTCACGGACGTAAGGCGGTGCCTCCGGGTTGGGCGCGCGATAGAAGGTGCCGAGGTTGGCCGCCTTCAGCGGTTCCCAGCCGGTGCGGTCCGGATCGATCGTGCCGTTCGGTGAAGGCGTATGCGCGCGCCCCGGGGCGTCGAGCGATGCGGAGGCGTGCGTTGGCGGAGCAGGCGACGGGCCGATCGCGGCGGCACCGGTCTGAAGGCCCACCGCATCCGCTGATTTCGACAGGAACAGTTCCTCGCCCTGATATTCGAGATGCATTTCCTGCCAGTCGGAGGCTTCGAACAGTTCGATCAGCACTTCGACGTCTGAGGGTTTCATCGGCATCGGCGTCCTCGTTCGGCCAGGATCATGCGGAGGCGGAAACCGCAACCGTTTCGCGGTCTTCGGGCGGTTTGCCGGCGTTGAACGCGGCCAGCAGGAGTGGCAGCCGAGGGTGGCCGACAACGACCTTCAGGCCGGCATGCACCGCGGCTTTGATGCCGGCATCGGTCGACAGCGCGCCGCCGGTCGCAACACGGGCACCGTTCAGCAGGGCGGACAGGCGACCTGGATCCTCGCCGCCGTCGATGCGGTTGAGATCGAGGAGATCGCCTTGGCCGTCCTCGTCGAGAGCCTCCGGGGCGACCACCCTGAGCGGGCTCAGCGCATCGGCCCATTCGGTCAAGACGCGCAGGTCGGACAGGGTCGCCTCGTCCGGATCCGCGACCGGAAGCACGCCCTCATAGACCGCACCGGCGGAGCCGTCGACCGTCATCGTCTGTCCGGCGAGCGCCGTCACCGCGCCGTCGCCGCAGCCGACCACGCAAGGGATGCCGAGCGCCCGGCTGACGACGGCGGCGTGGCTCGTCGAACCGCCCTGTTCCGTCACCACCGCCTTGGCGACGATCATGCCATGCAGGTCTTCCGGGCTCGTGGTCACGCGGGCGAGAATGATGTCCTCGCCCGCCGCCGCGCGCCGTTCGGCCTCGTCGGTGTCCGTGACGATCGTGCCGATGCCGATGCCGGGGCAGGCGGCTTCGCCCCGTGCCGCCACGATTGCGGCGGCAGCCGTCTCCGCGGTCAGGCGAGGGGCGAGCAGGCTGCGGATCTGGTCGGCGCTCACGCGCGACAGGGCGGTCCGCCGATCGATAAGGCCCTCATCGACCATGTCGACGGCAAAGCGCACGGCGGCGGCCGGCGCCCGCTTTGCGGCGCGTGACTGCAGCAGGAAGAGCGTGCCACCCTGGACGGTGAACTCGATGTCCTGAACGTCGCCACCGGCGGTCTCCAGCGTGTCCGAGGCCTCGAGCAGGGCCGCGTAGGCATCCGGCGTGAGCGCCTGCATCGCGTCGAGCGGTTGCGGCGTGAAGCGGCCGGAGACCACGTCCTCGCCCTGCGCACGGGCGAGATACTCGCCAAAGGGGGCACGCTCGCCCGATATCGGATTGCGGCTGAACAGGACCCCGGTGCCCGATGCCTTGCCGAGATTGCCGAACACCATCGCCTGGATCGTCACGGCGGTGCCCAGGTCGTCGGGGATGTCGTGATGCTTGCGGTAGCGCCTGGCCCGCCGCGCGTTCCAGCTGTCGAAGACCGCGCGGACGGCGGCATGCAGGCGGTCGACCGGATCGTCGGGGATCGGGACGCCGGCGGCCCGTTCGACCTGTGCGGCCCAATCGGCGGGATCGCCGTCGGGTGACAGGTCACCCGCATCGGCCTTCAGGACGATGGTGGCGTAGTGTTCGTGGAAGCGGCGATGGGTGTCGCGGGCAAATGCCGGATCGCCGCATTCCGCGCCCAGCGCCGTCTCCGTTTCCAACGTGATGCCCATGTTGAGCACCGTGTCCATCATGCCCGGCATGGAAATCGCCGCGCCGGAGCGCACGGAGACCAGCAAAGGCGATGGCCCGGCGCCATAGCGCCGGCCGGTCGTTTGCTCCAGCCAGGCGATGCCCTCGGCGATCTCGGCCGACAGGCCGTCGGGAAAGTCGCCGCGGGCCTGGTAGGCGCCGCAGGCGCGCGTGGTTATCACGAAGGCGGGCGGAACGGTCAGGCCGAGCGCGGCCATACGGGCGATCGACCAGCCCTTTCCGCCGATCAGAGCTTTGTCCGGCAGCGGCTTATTCGCCGCGTCGCCGCCATCGAGCCTGATGGTCCAGCCGGCCATGGCGCGGCTCACTCGACCCGGGTCCGGCCGAGGATCCGGATCAGATCCTCGTGCAGTTCGAACCAGACGGTGTGGTAGGACGCGCATTTGGCGTCCGACACCCAGGCGATATCGCCGTCCTCTGCCTTCTCCAGCGCCTCCGTCAGCAGGGTGTTGTAGACCGACAGGCGCCCAAGGCCCGCGGCGAGCCGCGCGAGGATCGGCCCGGCCCGCTCATGCAGATCGCCGAGCCGGTCGATGATCCTGTCGTCATGGGCCTTGTCGGAATGATCGTTGGGCAGCGACTGGCCGCCGACCTCGATCGTCTGCCACCGGGTGATCAGGCTCTTGAGCTGTTCGTTTATGCGTTCGAAATCATCATAGGCGGCCGACATCGCCTGATCGGCGCGTTGGGTGGCGAAATCGCGGGAATAGGAGGTCTTGAGCGCGATCTGGGCGGTCGGGGTCAGCATGTATTTGTCGCCGGTCTTGACCACGCGGCCCGATTGAGCAGCCGCCTCGAGCAAGCGTTCGACCGTCGCCGCGTCCAGCGCGGTGATCTCGGCGACCTCGGCGGCCCGGCCGTGTTTCTTGATCGCCAGACCATGCAGGGCGAGCTGCGCGTCGGTCATCATGCTTGCCGCTCCTTCTCGCGTCCGGCGATCAGGCGGGCGCGGACTTCCCGCCGCAGGATCTTGTTGGCGCCGCTCTTGGGTAGCTCCGGCCAGATGGCGACGGCCTTCGGGCATTTGTGGCCGGCAAGGCTGGCGCGGGCATGCTGGAGAACGGTCTCGGCATCGAGCCCGTCCCGGCCGGCGACGACCGCCTCCACCCGGTCGCCCCAGACCGCGTCGGGCGTGCCGACGACGGCGGCCTCGACCACACCCTCACAGGCCAGCAGCACGTCCTCGACCTCGCGGGGATAGACGTTGTAGCCGCCGGATATCAGCATGTCGTTCTTGCGGTCGAGGATGTAGAAGAAGCCGTCCTCGTCCATCCGGCCGACATCGCCGGTGTGCAGCCAGCCGTTGCGGAAGGCTTTCTGCGTCGCCTCGGGCCGCCCCCAGTAATAGGCCATGGTCTGCGGCCCGCGGCAGCAGATCTCGCCGGTTTCGCCGACCGGCACCTCGTTGTCGTCATCGTCGAGGACGGCGACATCGACGATCGTGAAGGGGCGCCCGCAGGAGCCGATCCGGTCGTGGTCCTCGGGCTTGAGGCAGGTGATCACCATCGGGCTCTCGGCCTGGCCATAGGTCTGGGCGAAGATCCGCCCGAAGCGGGCCTCCGCCCGTCGCAGCACGCTCTCGGCTATGGGGGAAGCGCCGTAGGCGATGCGGCGGAAGGCGACGTTCGCGGTCTCAAGCGACGGCTCGGCGAGGATCATCGCCAGCATCGTGGGCACGAGAAACGTCAGCGTCGCCCGTTCGGCCTCGGCCATGGCGATGAAGCCGGCGGCGTCGAACTTGGTCATCACGAGCGATGTCGCGCCACGCGCAATCGCGGGCAGGAAGAAGGCGCCGGAGGCATGGGCGATCGGCGCGGCATGCAGAAACCTGTCGCCCGCGCGGATGTCCGGCATCAGGTCGGTCAGGAAGGCCGACAGTTCCGACAGTTCGCCGCGCGTGGTCAGCGTCACGGCCTTCGGCTGACCGGTGGTGCCGCCGGTATAGCCAAGGCGATAGGGCGCATCGAGGTCGCGGTCGACGGCGCAGGGCGCTGGGTCGCCGCGATCGATCATCGCCGCAAGCTCGTCCGAGCCGATCGCAATCTCAGGAGGCAGATCGTCGCTGGCGGCTTGAATGACGGCCCGCGCTCCGGAATCGGTCAGTTTGTAGCTGTGGTCGGCGAGGGTTTCGCGGGTGTTCATGCCGACCCGCACGAGACCGGCCTTGGCCAGAGCGTAGTAGGCGATGATGCACTCGATCGAATTGGGCAGCAAAACGCCGACCCGGTCGCCCGGCACGAGGCCGCGCGCCAGCAGGGCGTTACCCAGCCGGTCGGTCGCTGCGTCGAAGTCGGCATAGCTGAGCACCCGCCCGTCCTGGACGAGGCAGGGCGTATCGGAGAACTGGCGTGCCGAACGGCGGATCAGGGAACCGATCTGCATGGGGCCTCCGACCGGAAATCCGTACACGACATCAAAGCCAGACCGAAACGACAGGGGCGGAAATCCGCTCTCATCGCCCAGAACGTCAGGCGCGCAGCGCCGCGACATCGGCGCGCGACAGGCCCGCGCCCTTGCCCTTGAGTGTCCGGGAGGCGCGTTGGGCGTGTTCGTAGAGCGCCTTCGCTTCCGCCGTTTCGGCGTGATACTTGAGCCAGGTGTCGCACAGATGGGCATTTTCGGTCCGCGCATCGAACGGCACAAAGGCGCGGCTGGCGGCGTTGTATTCGGCGAAGGTCATCTTTCCCTTCGTCGTGGTGAAGATGTCCTTCTTCTCGGGCAGGTTGGTGATGCCGGGATGCATCATGCCGACCGTCGACGTGTAGGGCTCGCCGGACAGCACGGAATAGGGAATGTTGGAATACATCCGCGTCGGCGTGTTGGCGTGCTGCATCATGGTGTATTCCATCACCTTCTGCGAGGGATTGGACAGATAGCCGACCAGTTCGCCGAGCACGTCACGGCCGTATTCGTCGTTGAACAGCGGCCGGAAGCGTTCGGCGCGTTCGTCGATCTTCATCCAGTCGTCGACCTCGTAGACGCCGGCGACATGGGCGAGGTCCTTGCAGATCGAGAAATAGGTGATCGCGCCGGCGTCGATCATCTGGTCGCGCGACCAGCCGGCGATCCGCCGCCAAAGCTTGTTGGTCGCCTCGCGGACCTGCCCGTCGAGCCGCTTGAAGGTCGCAATAAGCTCCTCGCGCGAGCCCATGCCCACCGGGATGTGACCGTCGGACAGGTTGTCGGAGGTATAGAGCCCGACCCCGACCAGCTTTTCGGCGGAGAACTCCGGCTCGGCCTCGAAGCTTCCCCAGTCGTCGACCAGGTAGAAATGGCAATCCTTGACCGCCATCGTCACCGACAGATTGTTGAACTCGACGTCCGCGGCGACGTCGTCGAGCCAGGGGAAGTCGCTTTCGGCGAGATCCATGAAGTCGCGGACCATCAGCTCGGTATTGTCATCAAGCTTGTAGGGACCGTGATTGTGAAGCGAAATGCGGCTTTCGCAGGAGATCAGGAAGCCATATTGCGATGCCGACGCCATGAAGGCGTGGGCGGCTTCATGCAGGTCGTCGCCGGCTTCGCAATCATAGAGATCGGCGTGATAGACCTGCAGCTGGCGTTCGGGCAGGATCTGCGAGCGATGGCCGAACTGCCAGCTGTTGAGATGCCCGTCGTTGCGGTGGAAGGCCAGCATGAAACGCTTCCAGAAGTCCATCACGTAGATGAGATCCTCGATCGCGTCGGTGGGCTTCAGGAGCCCGATATTGATCAGCCACTCGCGGCCGAGCATGTAGAAACAGGGCAGGCCCCAGCTGACGCCGGGATGCTGGATCTTCATCGCCATGTTGCGGGCGCGGTCGCCGATCTCTTCGGCCCGCATCCGTCCCTCGATCTTCCGCAGAAGCGAGGGATAGCGGTAGAACGCCATGAGATAGCTCATCATCATGTAGGAGGGCACCGGGAACAGCTTGCTTTCCTGAACCGTCCGCGTGACGCAGAGCCAGTAGCTTTCGTCCGTGTTGATCTGCATGAGATTGTTGGTCTCGAGCAGTTGGGCATAGGTGATCGGATTAACCGGCATTGGCAGTCCTCCCCGTAAATCGCTTTCGTCCGGCGCCTTATCCGGCCGCCTGGACGCGCCAGACCTTGGCGGTCCGCTCGACATTCGTCTGATAGTCCTGTGCCGTCTTGGGGTCGGCGGTGCATTCGATGGTCACCGTATCGCCCTGGCGAATGCCGCTGATCTTGGCGTTCATCAGGCAGGGCACGCCGTACTCGCGGGTCAGGATGCCAAGATGAGAGCGGGTCGAGCCGCCGGCGCAGATCACACCGCGGAACTGTTCGAGGATCGGCGCGGTCAGGGTTCCGCCGGAATCGTCGATCACGGCGATCGTGTCGCCGGGAACGCCGTCCGTTAGATATTGCAGGACCTGGGCCGGCGAGCGGATGTAGCGCGCCGTGCCTGTGCAGTTTTCCGAATAGCGGGCGACGTTGTCGCCATGGCCGCGCTGTTCGCGCCCGTCGGCATCCGCGTTGGCCGTAACCGCTTCGGGATGCTCGAAGGAGAACGTCTCGATGTCGGAATCGTCGACACCCTCGGCCGGCTTGTAGATGTCCGGACGCTCCTGCGGCGAAATCGCCGCCGACCAGTCGAACCGGTGACCGGCATCGGTCAGCATCCTTTCGACCGATTTGAAGTCCTCGGCGGTGATCAGGTCGAGCGATTTGTCGAAGACGAAGCTCTGCCAGTGGCCGCCGGCGGCATCGAGCTTCTGCCGGACGATATCCTTGATCGCCGAATGGAAGGCCTCCACCGTCGGCGACATGTTGCTGCCGCCGAACTTGTCGGAATCGACATAGAGCTTTGCCATGGCTGTCCTCCCTTTGGCCGCCCACCTTTAGCCGCTTGGCGAAAATGTCCGGTTCCTGCCGCGCGTCGCCATTGTGTTTTGTCTTAAGCGAGCGCCGGCATGTCGACATACTGCCCGCTGGGATAGCGTTCTGTCAATCTTGATCATACAAGATTGTCAAACAATTTTGGCTGTCAATTCTCAGTGAATCTGCCCGAGATACGGGCCCGCAGCTCGGCCTTCAGCACCTTCCCGGCCGCGTTTTTCGGCAGGGACCGGGCATGAACGTATCGTCTCGGCCGCTTGAAACGCGCGAGCCGGTCAAGGCAGAGCCGATCCAGCTCATTCCAGTCGGGCGGGGTGCCGTTTGGAACGATGAGAGCTGTGACCTGCTCGCCCCAGTCCGGATTCAGCTCGGCGACAACGGCTACCTCGCCGACGCCTGGATGGGTCAGGAGCACCGCTTCGACCTCGCGGGCATAGACGTTCATGCCGCCGGTGATGATGACGTCCTTGACGCGGTCGAGCAGATGCAGACGGCCTTGCGCGTCGATCCGGCCGAGATCACCGGTATGCAGCCAGCCGCCGCGTAGCGCCTGCGCCGTTGCGTCGGGGCGGTTGAGGTAGCCCGCCATGACGGTTTCGCCGCGCACCGTCACCTCGCCGACGTGGCCGGTCCCGACCGGATCGCCATCGGGATCGACAAGGCGCAGGGCGATCCCGGTGCGCGGAATGCCGACCGAGGCGAGGGCTTCATCGTCTCCTTCGATCGCCGCCCGGGCAATGCTGTGCCTGTCCATCGCCGTGATCGTGCAGGGGGTCTCGCCCTGGCCGTAGCCGTTCCAGAGCCTTGGCCCGAAGGTCTTGATCGCGCGACGGATATCCCCGGCGTGGACCGGCCCGGCGCCGGTCAGGACGGTCTTGATGTTGCCCTTCGGGGCATCCTCAAGACCGTCATCGGCCATCCGGTTGAGGAGGACGGTCGGGGCGAAGAAGGTCAGGTTCTCCGTCGCCGACAGGATCGTCCGCATCTCCGCGGCATCGTAGCCGTTCGCCTCGGGCAGAATGTTGTTGGCGGCCTTGGCGATGAAGGACAGGGCGAACAGGCCCGAGGCATGCGATGTCGCGGCCAGGTGCAGGAATGCGTCGTGCCGGCTCAGACAGTCGACATCGGCCAGATAGGCAAGCGTCATCGCCATCAGGTTGCGATGGCTGAGCATCGCGCCCTTCGGCCGGCCGGTGGTGCCGGAGGTGTAGAAGATCCAGGCAATGTCCGCCGCGTCGACGTCGGCTATCGCAATCGGATCGCGGCGGACGAGATCGGAAAGGGTGGTCTCGCCGATTTCGACGACGTCGAGTTGCGGACAGGCCTCCGCGAGGCCAGGCGCCAGATCGGGCGTCGCGAAGCCGATGCGCGCGCCGCAATCCTCCGCTATTCCACCGATCTCCCGCGAATGCAGCTTCGCGTTGATCGGCACGACGGTGAGGCCGGCCCACCAGCAGCCGAACAGGCAGGTCAGATAGTCCCGGTTGTTGCGCATCGCCAGCAGAACCGGATCGCCGGGAGAACAGATGTGTGTCTCGATCAGGCCGGCCGCGACGCCGGAGGCTGCCCGGGCAAGGCCCGCATAGTCGAGATAGGGCCTGGTGCCGACCGTAACCGCCGGCCGGTCGGGAAAGCAGCGCGCCGAATTCGCAAGCAAGGTCGCAAGGCTCATGCGTCGCTCGGTCCCGGGCGTTCATAGATCGTCACGCCGATCGCGGCTTCCTCGACACCCATCAGGCCGCCGCCATTCTCGGCAAGGCCGATCCGGGCGCCCTCGACCTGGCGGACACCGGCCGCGCCGCGCAGCTGCGTCACCAGTTCATGGCATTGCGCGAGCCCCGTCGCGCCGATCGGATGGCCGCGCGACTGCAGCCCGCCGGACGGGTTGAACGGGATGCGGCCGCCGAGCGCGGTGTCGCCGCTGTCGGCAAGCGCACCGCCGTCGCCGAGCGGGCAGAAGCCGAGCAGTTCGGACTGCTGCAATTCGCCGAACGCGCTCGCATCGTGACATTCCACCACATCGATGTCGTCCGGCGCCAGACCGGCGATTTCATACGCCTTCGCCGCCGCGCGGCGGGCGATGTGACGGTCATAGGCGTCGGGCGGCCGGCGGCCGCCGGCCATCATCACCGCGGCGCGGACGCGGATGGCCCGGTCCGATCCGATCCGCTTCAGGCCTGCCGCGTTGCAAACGATCGCGGCGGCGGCGCCGTCGGAGATCGGCGAACACATCGGCAGCGTCAACGGCCAGGCGATCAGCCGGGCCGACAGCACCTCCTGGACCGTGAAGGGCTTGCGATACTGGGCGAGCGGATTGTGGACAGAATGCTGATGGTTCTTGGCGGAGATGACGGCGAGCTGGCGCTGCGTCGTACCGAATTCGGCCATATGCCACTTCGCGAAGGCGCTGTAGACATCCATGAAGACCGAATGCGGCGTCTCGCGCGCACGGTCCTCCGGCGGTGTCGGTGTCCCGGCGCCCAGCGCGACCAGCCGGTCGATCACGTCTGCGCGTTCGGCACGCTCCCAACTGCCCTCGAAGGCGGTCATCGAGACGTCCGGGTCCGGGGCGATCATCTTCTCGGCACCGATCGCAAGGGCGATGTCGCACATGCCGGCGCGAACCTGGGCGATAGCGGTGTGAAGCGCGGTGGTCGCGGTCGCGCAGGCGTTCTCGACATTGATGACCGGCGTGCCATCGAAGGGGAGGGCCTTGAGCGCGATCTGGCCGCGAATGCCGTACTGGCCTTCGACGGCGCCCTGAACCGCGTTTCCGAAGACGATCGCTCCGATGTCGCGCGCCCCGAGGCAGGCGTCGGCAAGCGCCTCGGTCACGGCCCCTTCAGCGAGATCGCGCACGGACCGGTCCGGATGCCGACCGAAGGGAGTCATGCCGACCCCGACGACCCAGACGTCCCCGCTCCCGCGATCCTCCCCGATCGTGTCGCCCATATGCGCCTCACGATTTTTATTGCTATAATTGTCCTACAATATAGTCTGAATATTGACAAGTCTCAAGAGCGAAGGGCAGGGGATGGACCAGCTTGCAAAACACCGGGTGCTGCTTACCAACGATGACGGGATCGGCGCCGACGGGCTCGCGCTGATCGAAGGGCTGGTGTCGCCGCATGCCGGCGACGTGTGGGTGGTCGCGCCGTCCGAGGAGCGGTCCGGCGCGTCCCACTCGATCTCGATGCATGACCCGATCCGCCACCGCGAGATCGATGCCCGCCATCACGCGATCAAGGGAACGCCGACCGATTGCGCTCTGATGGGCATCTACGAGTTGATGCCGGAACCGCCGTCGCTGATGATCTCCGGCATCAACTGGGGGGCCAACCTGGCCGAGGACGTTACCTATTCGGGGACGGCGGCGGCGGCCATGGAGGGCGCGCTGCTTGGGGTCCCCTCGATCGCGCTCAGCCAGGTCCATGCCTATGAAGAGATCCATTGGGCGACCGCCGAACGGTTCGCGCCGGAGGTCATCGACGGCATTCTGACGGCCGGGATCGCGCCCGGCACGTTTATCAACGTAAACTTTCCGCCGGTGCCGCCGGAGGCGGTGCGGGGAATCCGGGTCTGCCAGCAGGGCATCCGCCCGCCGGGCGCGTTCAAGCCGGTGCACCGCGTCGACGAGCGGCGCAAAAGCTACTACTGGATCAAGATTTCCCGGGTCGATCACGATATCGATCCGAACACCGATCTGCATGCGATCGAGAACAACGAGATCGCCGTTTGCCCGATTCAGCTCGATATGACGGCAGGCGGATCGCTGCCGGCCCTGCGCGAGGCGTTTTTCGATCATAGGGCCTGATCGGCTGGCGCCGGTTCGGTGAGGCGCGCGCGCAGGTCGCTGATGTCGTTAAGGGACAGGCCGAGTTCCGCCAACCAGGTATCGCTCTCACCATAGGTTTCTCGCAGGCTATCGAGCGCCGTCCTGATGTAAGCCGGTCGCGCCTCCTGAAGGATGCCGACCGCGTCCTCGTCGGCGCCTTCAGGGAACATGAAGGCGAGATCCCGGCGATAGCGGTTGGTCAGCGTGTAGTCGGCGACGATATCGTCGTCGCCGCAACCCAAAGCGAGCAACAAAAGAGCGGTGCCCCATCCGGTGCGATCCTTGCCGGACGTGCAGTGCATCAGCACCGGCCGTCCGTCCGCCTCAAGCACCATCTCAAAAAAGCTCGCGTAATTGCCGATGTGGCGGGTTGCGAAGTCGCGGTAATGGCCAAGCACCGCGGCCTCGATGTCGCGGGCGCCGATCTCGCCGCGCCGCACGCCGCGCAACATGTCTTCCGTCCCCTCCGGGATGAAGCCCGGGGTGATGCGTTTCAACGCCGACAGGGAGGGCAGGCGATCCGGTTTGCGCCGGCGCTCGGACGCCAGGCGATAGTCGCAGACCCCGTAGAGGCCGAGCGCCGCAACCTTCTCGACATCCGCATCGGTCAGTTCGGCAAGCGAATCGCTGCGATAGACGGTTTGCCATCTGACGCGTCGGCCCGGCCCGGCGGCATAGCCGCCGATATCACGGAAATTGACCGCGCCTTCCAGGTTTATCCGCCGGTTTGCCATCGCTGCCGTCTTGCTTCGCGTCTGGTCGCCTGTGTCCGGTTTCCTAACCGACAAGGACGACGCGACCCTAACGATCTCTAGATTGTTTTACAATTTCGTTCTTCAAAACTGTTGACCAATTGGGTCAGGCGACCATACTGTTTCCCTCAGGCAGGTGGCGGAAAAGAACGTCACCGCCCGGAATACAACGGTGGATCGGATAAAAGGCCGGCCACGATTGGCCGGCCGGGGAGGGATCGAATGACAGACAAATCCACGGCCCGCACGGGCCGACCGGCAACCATGGCGCGCGCGGCCGCGATGCTGGCGTCGACGGCGCTGGTCTCCGGCCTGCTGGTCTCCGCCGCCGCGGCGCAGAACCCGGTCAAGCTCGGCGTGGTCTCGGTGAACTACAACTCGCCGTCGATCCAGCAGCAGACCGACGCGGCGATCGACCTGGCCGAGGAAAAGGGTTGGGACGTCGAGCTCTTCGACGGGCAGGGCGACCAGGTTGCCACCAACAACGCCGCCATGGCCTTCATCGACCGCGGCTTCGACGCGATCCTGAACACCGCGTCGGCCAATCCGCAGATGACCGCGGTCATCGACTATGCCGCGGAAAAGAACGTGCCGTTCGTATCGACATTCTCTGGTCTGGTGCCGAACATCGTCGCCGATATCGGATCGAACAACACGGCCGACGGCGTCATCTCGGCAACCGAACTGGCCGGCCGCATCGAGGGCCGCGGTCATGTGGTGAAGCTCAACTGGACCGTTCTGCCGGCGCTCGTCGAGCGCGATCGCGGCTTCCACGCGGTGATGGCCGGCTTCCCGGACATCGAGGTCACCGAGATCGAGGTCAAGGTACCGGGGCAGGTCGATGACGCCTATGCCCAGATGAACAACCTGCTGCTCGCCAATCCGGACATTGCCGCCGTCTGGACCGGCTGGGACGAGCTGTCGGCACCTGCCGCCCGCGCGATCGAACAGGCCGGTATGCAGGATAAGGTCTTCATCGCCAGCATGGACGGCATCGCCCAGACCGTCGATCTGATCCGCTCGGGCAGCCCGGTCGAACTGACGGTTGCCTATGACGTTGACCGGATGGGCACGACCGCCGTCGAGGTGATCGAGGATGCGCTTGCCGGCACATTGCCGGTCTCCAAGATCGTAACGCTGAAACCCTGCCTGATCACGGAGGACACGGCGCCGCCGAAGGGCGAAGGCATCGATTTTGCCAACTGCAAGCTTTTCTCCGGAGAGTAGACGGCCGGAAGGCCCGCCCCTCGCGTGCGCCCGGTGGCGGGTCTTTGATCCTGGTGCTCGAAAGCAAATCATGCCGGACGCGCTGGCCCGACTGAGCGAGCTCGAGACCGGGGCCGCGGTTCCGGTTCTGGACGTGCGCGGCATGCGCAAGGCGTTTCCGGGTACGCTGGCGCTTGACGACGTCTCGCTGTCGGTGCGCCGGGGCGAGATTCACGCGCTGCTCGGCGAGAACGGTGCCGGCAAGTCGACATTGATCAAGTGCATCTGCGGCGCCTACGCGGCGACCGCCGGCGAGGTGTTCATCGACGGCGAGGCGGTGCGGATCGTCGATCCGCATGATGCGACCGAAGCCGGCATCGCCGTGGTCCACCAGCATCTCAACCTGATCCCGACGCTGTCGGTCGCCGAAAACCTCTGGCTCGGCGAGACCCTGCCGCGCCGCTTCGGCCTCATCGACTGGAGCCGCGTCCACGCCCGGGCACGGGACATTCTGGCGCGTGTCGGGGTCGACATCTCGACGCGCGTGCACGTCGACGAGCTGCGTCCGGATCAACTGGCGATGATCTCGATCGTCAAGGCGGTGTCGAGCGACGCGCGGATCATCATTCTCGACGAACCGACCACCGCCCTGCTGCCGCACGAGGTCGAGCGCCTGTTCGACCAGATGCGCCGGCTTGCCGCTGAAGGCCATTCCTTTCTCTATGTGAGCCACCGCCTGGCGGAGGTCTTTGCGATCGCCGACCGGGCAACGGTGCTGCGCGACGGCCGCAACGCCGGCGTCTTCGAGCGCGAGACGATGGACCGGGCGCGTGTCGTCGAGGCGATCGTCGGCCGCAGCGGGGCGCTCGCCGACCGGCGCACGGCAAGTCATGCGCGTGATGAAGTGCTGATGGATGTCAGTGGCCTGACCGGTGACCGCGCCGAGGGGGTCGACTTCACACTGAGCAGCGGCGAGATCATCGGCGTTGCGGGGTTGCCCGGATCAGGCGCCGATGAGACCCTGAACCTTCTGTTCGGGCGCAGTCCGGCAAGCGGCGGCACGGTTACGGTGGCCGGTCGGCCGTTGAAACTGCGCGGCCCGGCCGATGCGATCGGCGCCGGCATCGCCTTCGTGCCGAAGGACCGGCTGGCCGAAGCAGTGTTCCATGCCGAGAGCATCCGCGCCAACGTGACCCTGCCGGGCCTGTCGCGCCTGTTGCGCGAGCCGGTTTTGCGGCTGATCCACCATCGCCGCGAGCGCGCCTCGGCGCGCGAGACGACGGCGCGCATGCAGGTGCGCATGCCCGGCATCGAGACGGCGATCGACGATCTGTCGGGCGGCAATCAGCAGAAGGTCGTTCTGGGGCGGTGGCTGTCGACCGGGGCGCGGATCTTCCTGCTCAACTCGCCGACGGCCGCCGTCGATGTCGGGGCGAAGTCGGAGATCTACGGCCTGATCGATGACCTTGCCCGCAGCGGCAAGGGGATCGTTTTCGCCTCCACCGAGCTTGAGGAATATCCGGTGGTCTGCGACCGGGTCTTCGTTTTCTCGCAAGGCGCGATCGTCGGCGAACTCGCGGGCGCGGCGCTGACCGAGGCCAACATCATGACGCTCGCAGCGGGCGGGGAGCTATAGCGCATGTCCAGCACACCGGCACCATCGCCAGCCGCGCCCGGACCCGGTTTCGACTGGATCGGCTTCCTGTCGCGCTGGGGGACGATCATCTCGCTATGCGTGCTGATCGTCGTGTTCAGCCTTGGCCGGCCGGAGGTCTTCATGACGCTCCGCAACATGTTCAACATCCTCAACCAGGTGTCGATCCTCGGCATGATCGCGCTGGGCCTGACGGTCTGCATGGTGGTCGGGCTGTTCGACCTGTCGATCGGGGCGATGGCGACGTTCGGCGGCTATTTCGCCGCGCGCTTCCTGATGGAACTGGGCATGGACGGCATGGGCGCCGTCGCGCTGGTGATCATCCTCGTCCTGTTCCTGGCCGCCATCATCGGCATGATCAACGGCGCGCTGATCTCGTATCTCGGCATATCGGCGATCGTCGAGACGCTGGCGATGAGCTTCATCGTCACGGGGCTCATTCTCGGCGTTTCGGGCGGGCGGACGGTCTATGCCAGCGACATTCCCGATGCCTTCAAGATCATCGGCCAGGGCCAGATCGGCGGGGTGCCCAATCCGGTGCTGATCCTGATCGGGCTCGCCGTCGTGCTCCTGGTGTTTCTCGAGCACACCCAGACCGGGCGCAACATGTACGCGCTTGGCGGCAACCGTGAGGCGGCGCGGCTGTCGGGCATCTCGTTCCAGCGCTATGCGCTGATCGGCATGGCGATCGCGGCGGCCTGTGCGGCGCTTGGCGGCATTGTCGCCGGTGCCAACCTTGCGGCAGGCCGGCCGCAGGGGGTCGGCGAGACCTATCTTCTGAACGCCTTCGTCGCCGTTTTCATCGGGGCATCGACCATCAAGCCTGGCAAGTTCCACGTGCTCGGAACCGCAGTCGGGGTGCTGTTGATCGGCGTGATCAACAACGGACTGTCGGTGATGGGCGTTCCGACCTTCTGGCAATATATCGTGCAGGGCACGATCCTGATCCTGGCGCTGATCTCGGCCAACGTGAACGCCATCCGTCGCGCCTGAGGGCGACGACCGGCAGCGCGGCGTCCGGTCGCCCCCGTCCGTATGTTTGCCCCTTATCTCGTATTGTCGCGACCGCTTACTGGCGTGCGGTCGTGCCGCCGTCGATGGTCAGCACCGATCCGTTGCAATAGGTCGATTCATCGCAAGCGAAGTAGAGGCAGCCATAGGCCATTTCCTCCGGCGTGCCCGGACGGCGCATCGGCGTGATCGATTCGGCCACCGCATCGTCATCGAACAGGGGCAGGAAGTCGGCGACCATGCGGGTCGCGATGAAGCCCGGCGCGATTGCATTGGCGCGAATGCCGTCATTGGCATAGGCGACGCATAGCGAGCGGGTCAGGTTGATCATGCCGCCCTTGGCTGCCGTATAGGTGTGCGCGCCGGGAAGGCCCTGGTAGCCGGAAATCGAGGTCACGTTGACGACCGAGCCGCCGCCCTGTTTCTGCATGATCGGGATCACCAGCCGGCACATGTAGAAGCCGGAATCCAGGTTGATCGCGATCACCTCGCGCCATTTTTCCGGCGTCGTGTTGATCGTGTCTTCCATCGAGCCGGGGCTGGATGCGACGTGGTTGTAGCCGACGCCGGCGGAATTCACGAGGACGTCGATCCGGCCAAAGGTGTCCATCGCCGCGTTGACGGCCTTTTCCGCGCCTTCGGGCGCCGACAGGTCGGCCGAGACGACCGCGCCTTCACCGCCCGCCGCCTTGACGGCCGCCAGCGCTTCGTCGAGATTGGCCTGGGTGCGGGAGACGCCGACGACCTTCGCGCCTTCCTTTGCGAAGATCTCCATGCAGGCGCGTCCGACACCTGTTCCAGCGCCCGTGATCAGCGCTACCTTCCCCGTAAGCCGGTCCATTCCGGTCCTCCCTCGATCCTGTCCTGTTTTCGTGTCCGGATCCCGCATGCGGGATCACATCGGTATTGGACATTCTGACATAATTGTCATACAAAATCATCATTCATATTTGCCTTAAGGGAGGAGAAGCCATGCGTGCGGCCGTGTTCCGTGGTCTGGGAAAACCCTTGTCGATCGAAGAGACCGAACGGCCCGAGCCCGGACCCGGCGAGGTCGTCCTGAAGGTGGCTGCCTGCGGTGTGTGCGGTTCCGACCTGCATGCAACCGATGACGGGGTGTTCCTGCAGGAAGCCGGCACGGTGCTCGGCCACGAGTTTTCCGGCGAGGTCGTGGCCTCGAACGATGACGCGGTGCCGGTCGGCCTGCGCGCGACGGCCGTGCCGGTGAACGCCTGCGACGCCTGCCGCGACCTTGGCGAATGCAAGGACGGCATGGGCATCCTGTGCCCCAACAACCGCATCACCGGCCTGGCGCTGTCCGTCCCCGGCGCCTATGCCGAATACATCAAGGTCGGCGCCCGCCAGGTTGTGCCGCTGCCCGACGGTGTCTCCTACGAGGAGGGCGCGATGGTCGAGCCGCTTGCCGTCGGCCTGCACGCGGTCGACAAGGCGGACATCCGGATCGGCGACAGGGTGCTGGTGATCGGCGCCGGGCCGATCGGCCTGTCGGTTACGGCCTTTGCGAGCCTGCGCGGCGCGGGGTCGGTGATCGTTTCGGAGCGCGCGCCGGCACGATTGAACGCGGCCACCGCGTTCGGGGCGAACGATGTCATCAATGCCGCCGAGGTCGAGGATATCGGCACTGCCTTCGCGCAGGCGGCCGGCGGCCCGCCGGATGTGATCTTCGACTGTGTTGGCGTGCCGGGCATGATCCAGCAGGTTGTCGACCTGTCGAAGCCGCGCGGGACCGCGGTCATCGTCGGCGTCTGCATGAAGCCGGATACGGTGGTTCCGATCGCCGCGATCCTGAAGGAACTGAAGATCCAGTTCGTGCTCGGTTATCTGGAACGCGATTTCGCCCGCGTGCTCGACGCGCTTCAGGCCGGCAAGATCAACGCGGGCGCGATGGTGACCGACCGCGTGACCTTCGAGTCCCTGCCCGAGGCGTTCGAAGGTCTGCGCCAGCCCGGCAGCCAGATCAAGATGCTGATCGATCCGCACGGTTGAAACGATCACGGCATCGCGCGGCCTTCCGGTTGGTCTTGGTCTGGGAGTGACAGGTCAGGTCAGGTCGGCGAAGCGGCCGTCGTTTGCGGCAAGCGTGCGCAGCAGCGGTGCGACCGTCCAGCGGCCGTCCGCGTTGCCGAGCGCTTGCGCATAGTGCTCAAGCCGGGCGACGATCTCGCCGGCGCCGATCTCGTCGGCCATGAACAGCGGTCCGCCGCGCCAGGCGGGAAAGCCGTAGCCGGCCGTCCACACGACGTCGATATCGGAAGGGCGTGCCGCGACGCCTTCTTGAAGGATCAGCGCCGCTTCGTTGACCATGGCATAGAGCAGTCGCTCGAAGATCTCCTGCTTAGGGATGGCGTTGCGCCGGGCGATGCCGTGTTCGGCGGCCAGGCGCGCGGCGAGCGCGGCCGTTTCCGCCGAGGGCAGGGCGTCGCGGCCCTCGTAGCGATAGTAGCCGTGACCGGTCTTCTGGCCGTGCCGGCCCGCGTCGTTGAGGGTGCGGCAGAGGATGCGATAGGCCGGATGCTGCGGGCCGTCTCCGCTCTTGATCCACTCGATGACGGTCCGGGCGCCGACATCGACGCCGGCCATGTCGAGCATACGCGAGGGGCCCATCGCCATGCCGATCCAGTCGGGGCTCTCGACGACGCCGTCGATCTCGGCGGGGCTTGCGCCCTCAAGCTGCATCGCCTCGCTTTCGCGCATGTAGACCTCGGCCATGCGGTTGCCGATGAAGCCGTAGCAGACACCGCTGACAACCGCCGTCTTGCCGATTGCCCTGGCCACCGTCATCACGGTCGCAAGCACGTCCGGCGCAGTCTCGGCGCCGCGCACGATCTCCAGCAGCCGCATGATCTGGGCCGGGCTGAAGAAATGGGTGCCGACGACATCCCCCGGACAGCCCGAGGCCCGGGCCAGCACATCGATATCGAGCGTCGAGGTGTTCGATGCGATCACCGCGCCGGGTTTGGCGATAGTGCCCAGCTTGGCCATGACGCGTTGTTTGAGGGCCATGTCCTCGAACACCGCTTCGACGATCATGTCGGCGTCGGACAGGGCCTCGACCTCCAGCGATCCGGTGATCCTGCCGCGCAACGCGGCGGCCTGTTCTTCCGTGAGTCGCCCGCGTTTGACACTGCCGGCATAGGCCTTGTCGATCAGGCCGAGGCCGCGTTTAAGCCCCGCTTCGCTTGCATCGACAAGCATCACCGGAAATCCGGCATCGGAAAACGCCATGGCAATGCCGGTGCCCATCGTGCCGGCGCCGAGGACGCCGATGCGTTCGACCGGGCGCGGCGTGGTGTCGGCGGGCAGGTCCGGAATGTGCCGGGCGGCCCGTTCGGCAAGGAAGACATGGCGCAGAGCGCGCGATTGCGGCGAGGGAACCAGAGCGGCAAAGGCCCTTGCCTCCGTCGCCTCTCCCTCCGCCCAGGGCTTTGTGGCGGCGGCTCTGAGGGACCGGGCAACGGCGGAAAGAGCCGGCAGGTACGGCTTTGCCGCGGCGTTCCTTTCAAGCGGTGCGAGAAGGACCTCGACGTCGGCGGCATCACGGACGGGAAGGGTGCTGGCCCGCCTGAGATCGGCATTCGCGTTTGCGATCTGCCGGCAGGCTGCCTTCGCCACCGTCAGAGGATCCTCGGCGATGTCGTCGATCAGGCCGGCCCGAAGCGCGGCGTCGGATTTGATCGGCTTCCCTGTGGAGATCATGTCCGCCGCGAGCGTGAGCGACGTCAGCCTCGGCAGGCGTTGCGTGCCGAGCGAGCCGGGGATGAGGCCGAGCGTCACCTCCGGCAGACCGAGACGCGTTTCCGGCGCGGCGACGCGATAATGGCAGGCCATGGCGATTTCGAGGCCGCCGCCGAGCGCCGATCCATGAAGGGCGGCAACGGCGGGCCGATCGTTTGCCTCGATGCGGGCAAGCAGGGTGTTGATCGGTTTTGCGGTGAAGGCCGGATCGTCGAAGATGCGGATGTCGCCGCCGGCAACGAAGCTGGACCCCGCACCGCGAACGACCAGGCCGATCAGGCTGGGATCGGCGTCATAGGCCTCAAGCGCTGCGGCAAGGTCAACGATGACCTCGGCCGATACCGCGTTGACCGGTGGATTATCGAAGGTCAGGACGCCGATATCGCCGTCCCGGTCGAGTCTGACGCGTCTTTCCATCGTGGCCCCGGGTGCGTTGGTGTGATCGTCAGTTGGGACCATTTCGCGCATGCGACCGCCAGTCGTCTTCACGCCCCCGCCCAGAAGTCGACGAAGCCCTTTGCCGCCTTGTCCGGATCTTCCCACATCCACCAGTGCTGGAGGCCTTCAAGCGTCATGATCTGAGCGTCGATCCGCTTGGCGACATCGAAGACCATGTCCGGGGGAACGTAAGGGTCTTGCGTTGCGTGGATCAGCAGTGTCGGCTTGCGGTCGGCAGCGACGAGCGCGTCTCCGAGGTTGCGCATGTCGGGCTGCACGGCTGAGCGATAGAGGCCGAGGATCGAGGCGCCCATCGTCGCATCGAGGTTCTCCGCCATCGTCGGCGACAGGGCGGCCGGAACGCCGAACAGGTTGGTCAGCTCGTCGGCCGACATCTCGATGATCTGGGCGATTGATGTCTCGCCTTCCTCAGGCGTCTGCCAGACCTGCGCGGCGGGATGCCACTCGTAGTCGGGATGGACCAGGCCGGAACAGTCGGCCGACCAGCTTCTGAGCAGATCGGGACGTTCAGCCGCGACACCAAAGGTGTGGCCGGCCCCCCAGTCGTGGCCGACCAGATCGACGGGGGCGCCGATCTTCTCGATTTCGCCGATCAGCCAGTTGCGGTAGTCGACGCGGGTTCCGCCGAAGCCGTCTGGCACCGGGGCGCCGAAGCCCGGCGGCGACAGACAGACCACATCCGTCTCCCCCAGCTTCTCGAGCGACTTCAGTAGTGGTGTCCAAACGAAGGTTGTTTCCGGATTTCCATGTACGAAGACGCGGGTCATCGTCCGGTCCTCCCGTCTGACGTGACATCGGCGAGGAATGCGAGCATCGCCTCATTCGTTTCCTGCGGCCGTTCCTGCTGGGTCCAGTGGCCGCAGCCGGGGATGATCACGTTGGCACGCAGGTCCGGCACCTCGTTGGGAAAGTTCTCCGTGATCTCCTGGTTCATCAGGATGACCAGATCGAACTCGCCGGCGATGAAGCAGGCCGGCACCGTGATCCTGGCGCCGCGGAACGGGGCCATTTCGTGCCAGGTGTGGTCGGCGGCCCGGTAATAGTTGAGCGCGGAGGCGAAGCCGGTACGCTCATAGTCGGCGGCGTATGCGTCGAGATCGTCCTCGGTGAGCCAGGCGGGAAGTCGCTTGGGCCAGGCGAAGGCCTCGTGCAACGCATCGCCGCGCTTGCGTTCGGCGAGCTTGACCTCCTCGGCCGGTGCATCGCCGGAGGCGGTGAAGAAGAAGCCCTTGATCCATTCGCGCGGATCCTTCTCGAGATCCGCCTCGGCGCGACCGACTTCGTTGAAATAGAGCTGGTAGTGGAAGCCGTCCGGGCCGGATTCCCGGTCCATGGCGAGCGAGGGCGGAATCGTGTGATCGTAGGCGAAGGTCGTGCGCGCGCCATAATAGGGAACGCTCAGGCCGATCACGGCGGGAAAGCGGTCAGGCCGCATCAGCGCTGCGTTCCAGGCGACCGGCGCTCCCCAGTCATGGCCGGCGATGACCGCGGTCTCATGCGGCAACCGGTCCAGCAGGCCGACCATGTCGCCGACGAGGCGCGGCTGCGTATAGAGGCGCGGATCGAGCGGTCGCGACGTACGGCCCATACCGCGCATGTCTGGCGCCACCGCGTGATAGCCGGCGTCGCCGAGCGCCTGCAGCTGATGGCGCCACGAGTACCAGGATTCCGGGAAGCCGTGGCACATGATGACGCAGGGACCATCCTTTGGGCCCGCCTCGGCGATGTGCATGCGAATCCCGTTCGTTTCAACCATTCTGTGGGTAACTTCGGCCATTTGCACCCTCCTCAGACTGAGGCGCATCTTCGTTTCGCATAGCAATTATGTCAATCATTTTCGTCAGACGATCTTGGCGAGCTGCGCCCGCTACGCTACCATTCCCGCCGAACGAAAGGTCGAAAGAGGCAACGCCCATGATCCCCGATATCTCCACCAAGGCCGCCGCGCTGGAACAGCGCCTGCTGTCGTTCATGGAGGAGCACGTCTATCCGAACGAAATGCGGTTCTATCGGGAGTCGGAAGAGATCGGGCCCTGGGGCGTCCAGCCGGTGATCGAGGAACTGAAGCCGCTCGCCCGGGAAGCTGGCCTGTGGAACCTGTTCCTGCCCGAAAGTGAGCATGGCGCGGGGCTTTCCAACCGGGATTACGCGCCGCTGTGCGAGATCATGGGCCGGTCGCATCTCGCGCCGGAAGTGTTCAACTGTTCGGCGCCCGATACGGGCAACATGGAAGTGCTGGCGCGCTACGGTACGCCTGAGCAACAGAGCGCCTGGCTGACACCGCTGCTTGCCGGCGAGATCCGCTCCTCGTTTGCGATGACCGAGCCGGACGTCGCCTCCTCGGATGCCAGGAATATCGAAAGCCGCATCGCGCGTGACGGCGACAGCTACGTCATCAACGGCCACAAGTGGTACACGACCGGCGCGACGGATCCGCGCTGCAAGATCCTGATCTTCATGGGAAAGACCGACCCGGAGGCCGAGCCCTACCGGCAGCAGTCGATGATCCTGGTGCCGAAGGAGACGCCGGGCGTCACGGTGCGGCGGTCGATCCCGGTGTTCGGCTATTATGGCGTTCCCGACCGGGCTGCCGAGGTGGTGTTCGAGAATGTGCGGGTCCCGGCGGCCAACATGTTGCTCGGCGAGGGCAGGGGGTTCGAAATCGCGCAGGGGCGGCTCGGGCCGGGCCGGATCCATCATTGCATGCGGCTGATCGGCCTTGCCGAACGGGCGCTGGCCCGGATGTGCCTGCGCACGACCCGGCGGGTCGCCTTCGGCAAGCCGGTTTCGGAGCAGTCCGTGACCCGCCAGCGGGTCGCCGAGGCGCGCATCATGATCGAACAGTGCCGGCTCCTGACGCTGCGGACCGCACACATGATGGACACCGTCGGCAACAAGGAGGCGCGTGCCGAGATCGCGATGATCAAGGTGGCGGTGCCGAACATGGCCTGCACCGTGATCGACTGGGCAATCCAGGCCTTCGGCGGCGGTGGCACCAGCAACGATTTCGGCACCGCGACCGCCTATGCCACGGCCCGCCTGCTGCGCCTGGCGGATGGGCCGGACGAGGTCCACCGCGATCAGCTTGCCCGGATCGAATTCAAGAAACTGGCCGCCAGCAACAGTCGCGGCGGCATCGACGGCTGGGGGCCGGCGCTCAGTGACAAGGCCCTGGGCGAAGGGGTTTACGCGACCGGCGATCGGGCCGACTGATCCTGGGCCGACCAACCCCGGGCCGACTGATCAGTCGACCGTTTCCTCGCCGAGGAAAGGCGGAACATAGACCTGGTCGAGCAGATCGATCATGACGCGAACATGGCGCCGCGCGGCGTCCTCGGCCGCCATGCCATCGCCGTTCAGGATCGCATCGGCGATCCGTTTGTAGGACGCCGCCCGGTCTTCCGGCTTCATGACGAGCCGGTTGCGGACGAGATGGACCTGCAGATTGGCAAGCGTCTGCTCGAGTTCCGGGCTGCCGCTGATGCGCGCCATGGTCCGGTGAAACCGGTTGCGCATCCGCACGAAATCGTATCGGTTGTCATCGGTGTTGGCGTCCATGAGGGCCGCGAGCGCCTCCTCGAGGTCGGCGCGCGCGCCGTCCCGATCGATGTTCTCGGCGGCAAGGCGCGCCGCCAGTCCGACGATCACCTCGGTGATCATCAGGATGTTGCGCGCTTCCTTGCGGGTCAACTGGCGGATGCGGGCGCCGCGATTGTGCTGCGCCTCGACGACTCCCTGTGCGGCGAGCCGCTTGATCGCCTCGCGAACCGAGGAGCGGCTGACATTGTAGCGCGTGACGAGATCCGGCTCGACCAGCCGCTGTCCGGCGACGTACCGACCTTCGTAGAGCCCGCGCAGAACATCGCGCACGATGCGGTCCGAGGCGCTTGCCCGGGGCTTGGTATCCGCGCCCTTGGTATCCTTGTTCATATGGCCAACCTGGCAAGCCGGCCGATCGCCGACGGTCGCAGACATTGTAGAGGGCATCTCTCGTCTGATTTCAAGCGTGCCACGGTCCGATCCACAAGCGGCAAGGGTCACGGATCGGGGAAGGGTGATCCGACGGACCAGGTCCCGTCACCAATCGCCTCTCCGGGCAGGGCCGCCTCCGCGGCCAATTCCCGGATTGCCTCGATCACCTCGGTTTCCAGAGCGGTTTCGGCAAGCGACGGAGTCTGGTTGGCAAGGCGCAGCATGACGTGGGTGCGCATGATCTCGGGCTCGATGATCGGGCGGATGTCCAGCAGGGGGCGTTCCATCGTGGGGTGATAGATCGAGACCTGCGTCGGCAGGGCCGCGAGGCCGGCCAGAACGATCGACAACATCGCATCGGACGTATCCTGCTCATATCGCGTGTTCAGCGTGATCCCCACTTCGCGGGCCGCAAGGTCGAGCCGGCGCCGAAGGTCGTATTTCGGACTGGGTTGAACGATCGGGATGTCGCGCAGGTCGCGAAAGCGGATCGGCGAGATATCCGGCACGACCGATTTGGACAGACTGGTGAGGCAAACACGCTCCCGATAGACCGGACGGGACTCAAAACGGGGCGACGGCGTCGGTATCGGAATAACGGCGTAATCGATCTTGCGCTGCTCCATCAGCCCGATCGCGTCGGTGCTGGAGATCGCGACGATACGGACGGTGACCTTGGGGTGATGGCGGGCCATCTTGAGAAGCAGCCGAGGTGTGATGTGACGCGATAGCGTGACCGCCAGCGCGATCGAAACATCGCCCTGCGCCTCGGTCGGTTGTCCACGAAGATCACCCTCGAGCGTTGCAAGACGTCCCAAGACGTCCGTTGCGACTTCAAGCACGGATTGACCGGCCGGCGTCGGGGTTACGCCCTTTCTGCCGCGGTTGAGCAGGGGCGTTCCGAAATGATCCTCCAATTGGCGAATGGTCTGGCTCAGGGCCGGCTGGGCGATTCCCAGGCGCTTCGCCGCGGCGGTGAAGCTGCCCTCGGCGACGATGACGCGAAAATACCGCAATCTGCGCAGGCTCAATGACATATAAGCTTTATCTTATATTGATCATACATAGTAAATATTTTTACTCACACTTCTTTTCCCCTAAGACTCGCTGGACCCCTAACCGGGGGAAACGCCAACAGGGGGTCCGGCGGCATGGAAGCCAAAAATCTCGTATTCATAATGTCGGATGAGCATAACGCCCGGTTCATGGGCGCGGCCGGGCATTCGACCGTCAGGACGCCGAACCTCGATCGTCTGGCGGCCCGCGGCACGCTGTTTGAGAACGCCTACACCAATTGTCCGATCTGCGTTCCGGCGCGCGCAAGCTTTGCCACGGGCCGCTATGTCCAGGACTGCGGCTACTGGGACAACGCCGACCCCTATGACGGCAGGGTTGAAAGCTGGGGGCATCGGCTGATCGACCAGGGTCACCGATCGGTCTCCATCGGCAAGCTTCATTACCGCGACGAAGAGGACCCGACCGGCTTTGATCAGGAAATCATCCCGCTGAACGTCGTCGACGGCGTCGGGGACCTGCTCGGCCTGATCCGCGACGACATGCCGGAACGCCAGGGCGCGAAGAACTATGCCCGCGACACCGGACCGGGAGAAAGCACGTATACGCGCTACGATGCCAATATCGCCGGTGAGGCCACCCGGTGGCTCAAAGAGGAGGCGCCCAAATCCGGCGACAAGCCGTGGGTGCTGTTCGTGTCGTTCGTCTGCCCGCATTTCCCGCTGATCGCGCCGCCGGAATTCTACCGGATGTATCCCGAAGACCAGATTCCCTGGCCGATGTTCTACGACGCCGCCGAGCGGCCCGCCCACCCTTACTATGCGGCGATGCGCGCCTGCATAAACTACGACAAGCACTTCACCGACGAGAAGGTCCGCAAGGCCGTGGCGGGATATCTGGGGCTGTGCAGCTTTCTCGATCACAATATCGGCCAGGTTCTGGATGCGATCGAGGCGAACGGTCTGGGGGATGACACGCGCATCATCTACACCTCGGACCACGGCGAGGCGCTGGGCAAGCGCGGGCTCTGGGGCAAGTCGACGATGTTCGAGGAAAGCGCCGCCGTCCCGCTGATCATGGCGGGGCCGGACATCGCGGCCGGAAAGCGGGTTAAGACGCCGGTCAGCCTGGTCGACTGCCACCCGACGATCCTGGAGAGCGCCGGCGTTGCGCCCCACCCGGATGATGCGGACCTGCCGGGCCGGTCGCTGTTTGCCATCGCGGACGGGGCGGAGCCCGACCGGGCGGTCTTTTCGGAATATCATGCCGTTGCGGCGACAACGGCCAACTACATGGTCCGACAGGGCCGCTACAAGCTGATCTGGTACGAGGGCATGGCCCCGGAACTGTTCGATCTGGAGGCCGATCCGGAGGAGGCGACCGACCTGGCCGGCGATCCGGCCCATGCCGGGACCCTGCAGCACATGGAACGGCTCCTGCGCGGGATCTGCGACCCCTCCGAGGTCGACCGCAGGGCCCGTGCCGATCAGGCCCGTACGATCGCGGTCCATGGCGGGCGCGAGGCAATCCTGTCGCGTGGCGATTTCGGCTACTCGCCGGCGCCGGGCCAAAACCCCGAATTCGTGTCGTGCCCAAACTCGTGACATGAACGAGAACATCAAACAAGACCTGGCCGAACGCTACAAGGATCTCGCTGCGGTGGCGGCGCTGGCGATCGTCGGTATCGGCGGCTTTCTGTGGATCAATCCGGAGGAGACGGACATCTATCCCGGCGCGGGCGGGCTGACATGGCGGTCCCTGCCTTTCATCTATTCGGGCATCCTGCTGTTTCTGGTGGCGCTGTGGGGCGCCTCGACACTGCTTGACATCAGCAGGCTGAGGAACTGGCAGCCGGCCCCCTCCGTGCTCGGCATGCCGACGCCGGTGTCCTCCACGCCGATTGCGCAGATGCGCCGGGTGGCGGCCTTTGTCGCCATCCTGGTCTATGCGTGGGCCATCGGCGCCTTCGGTTTCGCGCTCTCCACGCCGGTATTGCTGTTTGCCATGCTGGTTGTCTTCGGCAGGCGCAACATGGCCGAAAACCTCGCCATCGCGTTGATCGGCAGCCTGGCGTGCTGGGTGTTGTTCGCTGGTGTGCTCAAGCTGCCGCTCACGGGCGATCTCTGGGATCCGCTGACGCCTGTCCTCAACGATCTCTACAAGATGACGGGGCTGCGCTGATGCTGGCAGGCCTGCTCGCGGAATTCGCCGAGATCGCGGCGCCCATGCCGCTTCTGACCCTGCTGGTGGGAACGGCGCTCGGGGTGCTGGTAGGATCGCTGCCCGGGCTGTCCTCGCCCATGGCGATCATCGTCCTGCTGCCGATCACCTATACGATGGACACCGTCAGCGCCTTTCAGCTGATGATCGGCATCTATGTGGGCACCAAGCTGGGCGGCTCCTATGCCTCCATCCTGCTGCGAACGCCAGGCACGCCGGCGGCGGCCTGCACGGCGCTCGACGGCTTTCCGATGGCCGAAAAGGGCAGGCCGGGCGAGGCCATCGGCTATTCCGTCATGGCCTCGACCATGGGTGGCGTCCTGGGCTGGATCGTCGCGGTGACCTGCGTGCCGCTGATCGCCGGCATGGCGCTGCATTCCGAGCCGGCGGATATCGCGCTGATCGCGATTGCCGGGCTGCTTCTCGTCTCCGCCTTCGTGCGGGGCTCGATGGTGCGCGGCCTGATCGGCGTCATGCTCGGCCTTATGATCGCCAGCGTCGGGGCCGACGTTCAGGACGGGGTCGAACGCTACACCTTCGGCTACGGCATGCTCAGCTCGGGCCTGCCGTTTGCGGCCGTCATCGTCGGGTTCTTCGGCATCGCCGTGGTGCTGAGCGACATGGACATGATCGGCCGGAAGTCCGAGCTGATCGCACAACCCTCGGCCGTGAAGCTTCCGAAGATCGGCGATTTCGTCAAGCGCTGGCGCGCCTGGACGATCGGCACGGGCTTCGGCGTGGTCGTGGGCGCCATTCCCGGCGTCGGGGCCGACGGCTCGACCTTCCTGTCCTATGCGGCCGTGCGCAACCAGTCCAAGGACCCCAAACCCGAAGAGTTCGGCACCGGCGTGCCCGAGGGCATCATCGCGCCGGAAAGCTCCAACAACGCCACGACCGGCGGCACGATGATACCGATGCTGACGCTCGGCATACCGGGCGACGCCTCGACCGCCGTGATGCTGGGGGCGATGATCCTGCACGGACTCGAGCCCGGCGTGCTTTTGATGCAGAACAACGCCGCTCTGGTCCACGGTATCCTCGCGGCCATTCTGGTGGCGACGCTTCTGATGTTCGCCATCGGCTGGCTCGCCTCTTCGGCCTTCATACGGATCCTGCGCCGGGACCGCTCCGTGCTGTTTCCGTTCATCATGGTCTTCGCCACGCTCGGCGCCTTCGCCGCCGAGAACGGCACCTTTCCGATCTATGTGGCCGCGCTGTGCGGACTGGCTGGATTTCTACTCGAACGCCGCGGGTTTTCGGTGGTCACGATCGTTCTCGGCGCCGTTCTGGGCCCGATCATCGAATACAACGTCCGGCTGGGGCTGGCGTTTTCGAACGGAGACTGGAGCACGTTTGTCGGTACCTGGCCGCGCATGGCGATCGGCGCAGTCATTGTCTTCCTTGTGGTCAACGAAATCCGACAAGCCGTGAAACGTGCCACGTCAGATCGCACCGCGACTGCGTAAAATGGGAGGAACCAAAATGAAAATAAAATGGGAGGAACAAAGATGAAACGCACATTGACAGCCATGCTGGCGGCGCTGGCCTTCGCTACGCCGGTCGCCGCCGACACCTATCCCTCGGACACGATCCACCTCGTCGTGCCGTGGCGCGCCGGCGGCGGAACCGACACGATCGCCCGCGGCTTCGCCGCCGCGCTGGAAGAGCAGATGGATCAGGCCGTCGTGGTCGACAACCTCACCGGCGGCGTCGGAGACCGGGCGCACAAACACGTCATCGATTCCGATCCCGACGGGCTTCAGATCCTCTTCAACGGATCGAGCGACATGAATTCCGTCACCCTGTTCCGGGGGACGGACTACGATTATTCCGATTTCGACTGTATCGGCGGTGTCTATGACACCCCGACCTGGATCCTGAGCCACAAGGATCGGGGCATCACCTCGGTCGCCGAACTGCTCGCCGCCGCGAAGGCGGATCCCCAAGGCACCACGATCGGGGTGGGGTCGATCGGCTCGACCCATTTCGTGCTGGCCAAGGTTCTCTTGGGCAATAACGATGCCGATGCTCGGATCATCGCCTTCGACGGTGGCGGGCCACTGAAGAAAGCGATACTGGCCAATCAGATAACGGTGGGTGTGATCCATTCCCCGGTTCTTCTGGATGCCGTCAAATCGGGCGATGTCGTGGTCGTGGGCACCGGCGGCAACCTCGAAAACATCGCATACGAGCCGGTGCGTGGCGCCGAGACCCTCAAGGGCCACAACGTCGACGTCGACATCGGCGTCGTCCGCGGGCTCTATGTGCCCAAGGGTACGCCCGAGGAGATCCGCTCGGCCGCCGAGGCCCTGGCGGAGAAGGCCGCCAAGAGCGACAGCTTCAAGGCGTTCGGCATGAATTTCGGCTTTGCCCCGGTCTGGATGCCGGGCGCTGAATTCTGCGACATGATGGCGGCCGAAAACGCCGCCTACAAGGATATCAAGGCGAAATACATCGACTGATATCGGCGATCATGCCGAACATGCCCCGGGTCCTGGCGCAGTCCTTGGCTGCCTGGCTCGGGGCATGTCGCTTTCCTCCTGCATCCGACCGAAGTCCTCGACGTCATTGGGGCATTTGCGGACAGGCCTGAAATCGCCTGATGGATATGCTCTAAATCGAAATCCGGCCGGGTCGCCCGGATTGCGTCGCGGCATGGCGCGTCGAGTAAATCGCGCGGATCCTGCAGCGGATCGGGCTATCTGAAGGCGTCATGGTTCGATCTCGGAGAAATGGCGCTTTTCGGCAACGAGCGCGTAGATGCAGTCTCTCAGGCGGCTCAGGACTTGCCTGGCGGCCCGCGTCGGGACCTGCTCTGCCGATGTGGCGATGTTGACCACGCGCGAGATCGACGGGCGACGGATGACGGCGGCGGTCAGATTGGAGATGTACGCATTGTCGTAGGCCGCCGAAGACATGATTGTGCAGCCGACGCCGCGGTCGACCAGACGCTGGATTTCGCCCAAGGCTTCAATCTCGACCACGACGTTCAACGCAACGGCCTGCTGACGCGCCTGGTCGGCCACCAGGATGCGAAGTCCGTGTTCCGGCCCGGGCAGGACCAGTGGCACATCTGCGAGCTTGTGCAAGGGGACCGTGCCGTTCTCGGTCGTGTAGCGCGCCAGCGTCTCGGCGTTTCGGGCGACGAACAAAAGCTCTTCCCGCGCCAGGGGGGCGATGACCATGTCCGGGGGGCCGGAGCTTCCGAAGGTGACCGCGATGTCGATGGTCCCCTCCCGCAGCCACTGGAGAAGGTAGCCTGACATGCTCTCGACGATCCGAAGCTTGACGTAGGGAAGATCGGCGAGACAGCGCTCGAGCAGCGGCACCGCCAGGGAAGCCGTCAGCGAGGTCGGCAGACCGACGCGGACCAGCCCGACCGGTGAGCGGCGGAAATCGGCGAGTTCTTCCTCGGCGCGGCGGACCTGGCCGATGATCCGGCGGGCATGGCGGTGAAGTTCGGCCCCTTCCGGCGTCAGGTCCACGCCGCGCGGGGTGCGCTTGAAGAGCGCGAAGCCCATCGTCGCCTCGAGATTGCGCATCCGCGCGCTTACCGAAGGCTGGGACATGTTCAACTTCTCGGCGGCGCGCACGAACGAGCCCGTCTCGGCGATCGCGTCGACACATCGCAGATCTCGCAGGTCCATGGCGTGCTCTAATCGAAGTCGGTGGCGCCGTCCATGCCGTATCGCCGGGCGGCCGCCAGGATCGCGCGGGCGCGTTCGACCACAGGCAGGTCGACCATCTTGCCCTCGAAAGCCACCGCGCCCTCGCCGCGCGCGGTCGCGGCCTCGAAGGTCTCGATCAGCGCCCTGGCGTGCCTTATCTCGTCCTCAGAGGGGGCGAAGCCGTCGTTCAGGACGGGCACCTGGGCGGGATGGATCGCGAAGGCACCGGTGAAGCCAAGGCTGCGCGCCTCGTCGATCAGGCTGCTGTACTCGGTCAGATCCGCATAGCCCGCGATGGACCCGACGAAACCCAACGGCAGGCATCCGGCCGCCCGAGCAGCACCGACGAGGCGCATGCTGGGCACAAGCAGCGACAGATGCGTCGGCTGCATTCCCATCGACACGGCCAGGTCTTCCGCCCCGATGATCATCCCCACCACCCGGGACGAGGCGGCGGCGATCTCGGTCATCCGTTCCAGCGCGTCGGCCGTCTCGATCATCACCACCAGCCCGGTATGGCCTTGGGGCAGCCGTCGCTCGCGCTCGACCTCCTCGATCACCTCGACTAGCGACCGGACATGGCCCGCATCCGGTACTTTGGGCAGGGTGAGCGCCATGACCGAGCGGCGGACCGAGGATTCGATATCGGGGATCGCCTGCCGGAACGGCCGGTTGATCCGCACGATCACCTCGCCGCCGGCGGCGGCCAGGCGGTCGGCCACGTCGCCGACGCGGGCGCGCGCATCCTCCTTGCGGTCCGGCGGGATCGCGTCCTCGAGGTCGAGCTGGATGCAGTCGGCGCCGCGGCTTGGGGCGCCCTCGACGAACCGGTCGTTCAGCACCGGGACGAAGAGGATAGAGCGCCAGGCGGGAAGGGGGCGGCTCATCGGGCGTTGTCCGCGCGCCGGGCTGCGATCTCTTCGCGGATCTCGTCATTATGCTCGCCAAGGGCGGGGGCGGGGCGCTTGAAGACGCCGGGCGTACCGCTCATCCGGGCAACGATGTTGTGCATCGGGAAGCTGCCCATGTCGCCGTCGGGCAGGTCGACCAGCACCTCGCGCTCGACCACGTAGGGATGGGACATGAGATCGGCCATGGAATGCACCGGACCGGCGGTCACGCCCTTCTGTTCGAACAGGTCCAGGGCTTCGGCCTGGGTCATCCGCAAGATGAACGCGCCGATGATCCGGTCGAGCGCGTCACGGTTCTTAACGCGCGCGTCGTTGGTGGCGAAACGGGGGTCGTCCTTCAATTCGGGCCGCCCGATCGTGTCGAGGATCTTCATCGCCATCGACTGCATCGAGCCCGAAAGCGCGATAAAGGTGCCGTCGGCGCATTCGTAGACGTTGCGCGGCGCGGTATGGGTCGATTGATTGCCGGCGCGCATGGTCGCGGCTCCGGTGAGCTGGCACTGGGCCGCCTCGGCCGCGATGATCGACAGGATCGGCTCGAAGAGCGACAGGTCGATGACCTGGCCGGTGCCGCCGTCGACCTCGACCGAGCGCAGCGCGGCCTGAATCGCGCCGGCGCCGTAGAGCCCGGCGATCATGTCGGCCATGGCGAGCGGCGGCAGGGTAGGGGGCTTGTCGGGGTGGCCGTTCAGATAGGCCCAGCCCGACATCGCTTCGACCAGCGTGCCGAAGCCGGGGCGGTCGCGGTAGGGGCCGGTCTGGCCCCAGCCCGAGATGCGCAGGATGATGAGGTGCGGGTTGATCGTGTGCAAACTCTCGACACCCAGGCCCCACTTCTCCAGCGTGCCGGGCACGAAGTTCTCGACCAGCACCTGCGCGCTTTCGATGAGGGTCTCAAGATCGGCGCGGCCCTCGTCGGACTTGAGGTCCACGGTGAAGCTGCGCTTGTTGCGGGAATAGGCCTTCCAATAGATCTCCTGATCCCGGCAGCGCCAGTTGCGGAGATCGTCGCCGCGTCCGGGATGCTCGATCTTGATGACGTCGGCACCGTAATCGGCGAGGACGTGGGTCGCCATGTTGCCGGCGACGAGGCGCGACATGTCGATCACCCGGACCCCGTCGAGCGGGCCGCGGGCGTCGGGATCGAAGCTCAGCGTGTGACGGGTTTTCTCGGTCATGGGAACGCGATCACCGGCTTGATTTCCTCGAAGGACTTCATCCGCTGAAGCGCCGTGTTGACGTCGTCGAGCGCGTAGCGGTTGCTGAGGATCTTGTGGAGCGGAAGCCGCGCTGCGTGCTGGGCGGCGAATTGCAGCGCCTGCCAGTAGCTGCGCGCGTCGCCCGAGAAGGCGCCGATCACGTTGATGTTCTTCTTCACGATGGTCGAGGGTTTCACCGCCGTCTCGCCGTCGCCGAGTTGGCCCACGACCAGGTAGCGGCCGCCCTTGCGCACCAGGTCGAGCCCCTCGTTGAAGGCGGGCGGGTGTCCGGTGAACTCCATCACGATGTCCGCGCCGCGCCCGTCGGTCATGTCGAGTATCGCCTCAAGCCGGTCCGCGTGCGTGGTTGTGTCGATCGAAATCGTTGTCTCCGCGCCCAGTTCTCCGGCGAGGTCCAGCCGCGCGTCCGGCGCGCCGATGGCGATCACCCGGCGCGCGCCTCGCGTCCGGGCCACGGCGGTGGCGAGCAGGCCGAGCGGGCCAACCCCTTGCACCACGACGTATTCGTGCGCCTCGATCGGGCCGAGATTGTTCATTGCGTTCATCACCGAGCGAAAGGCGCAGGACGACAGGCTTGCCATCGCGTCGTCGACCGCGTCGGGCACCCGGATCCGGCCCGACTGCGGCATGACGTAGATGTATTCGGAGAATCCGCCGAGAAGGTAGGGATACGCGGCCATCGTCTCGTACATGTAGGCGCGGCGGTTGTCGCAGAGCGTGGGCTGCCGGGTGACGGTGCAATAGTAGCACGAGCCGCAGGCGGTGTGCGTCCAGAGGATCCGGTCGCCGATCGAGACGTCCTGGCCGATGCTGTCGCGGCCGGAGTCCTCGCCCCTGGCGACGACGCGGCCGGTCATCTCGTGGCCGATAATGACCGGCAGATCGACCTTCAGGGCAATGTTGCCGCTGGCCAGATGGACGTCAGTGCCGCAGATCGAGCAGACGGAGGTCTTCACCAGAAGCGATCCCGGTTCGAGCCGGTCGGGTACGGGGACGTCCTCGATCTGCAGGGGGTCACCGAACCTGCGCAGGACCGCGGCTCGGGATGTGTCGGGAATGATCGTCATATGGCGTTCGGTGCTTTGGCCGCGAGCGCGGCTGCGGAGGCTGCGATTGTAAGAGGCTTCATCTTTCTTTTCCTCCCAAAGAGGATTTGACCCAAAGAGGACTTGACGCCGTGCGGCAATTCAACCGTGGTTGAACACCACCGTCTTGGCAACCGTGAATTCCTTCAGGGCCTCCAGCCCTTTCTCCCGCCCGTGCCCGCTCTTCCTGAAGCCGCCGAACGGCAGTTCGATACCGCCGCCGGCCCCATAGCCGTTGACGTATATCTGCCCGGCGCGCACGGCCTTGGCCATGCGCATCTGACGCGCGCCGGAGGCGGTCCAGATCCCGGCGATCAGGCCGTATTCGGTGTCGTTTGCGATGCGGATCGCATCCATCTCGTCGTCGAAGGGGATGGCCGACAGGACGGGACCGAAGACTTCCTCCCGCGCCAGTTCATGGTCGGTCGGCACCATGCGGTAGAGGGTGGGTGGCACGAAGAAGCCGCCGTCGGGCGCATCGCCATGGACCATGCCCTGGGCCGCAATCTCGATCCCGTCGGTCTCGGCCCGCGACAGGAACCCCATGACGCGGTCCTTCTGCGCCTTTGAGATCACCGGCCCGCAATTCAGGTCGAGATCGTGCGGACCCGCACGGAGCTGCTTGAACTTGCGCCCGAGCTCGCAGACGAAGTCGTCATAGATGACGCGCTCGATAAGGACCCGGCTGCCGGCCGAGCAGGTCTGGCCGGTGTTCTGAACCAGCGCCGCGACGATCCTGTTGATTGCGGCCGCGTGATCGGCGTCGGCGAAAACGATCTGGGGCGATTTGCCGCCCAGTTCCAGCACGCAGGGCACATGGTTGTCGGCCGCGGACTTCTGCACCAGGGTGCCGACTTCCGGCGATCCGGTGAACGAGATGAGGTCGATCCCGGGATGGGCGCTCAGCGCGGCGCCCGCCTCTTCGCCAAGTCCGGTGACGACGTTGATCGCTCCGTCGGGAATGCCGACCTGGCCGGCAAGCTCGGTCAGCCTGAGGCAACTGAGACAGGCCTCTTCGGCAGGCTTCAGGACCGTGGCGTTTCCGGCGGCCAGCGCGGCAGCGAGCGTCCGGCCGAACATTTGCGCCGGGTAGTTCCAGGGAATGATGTGGCCGACCACGCCGCGCGGCTCGCGCAGGATCATGACCTGGTAGCCGTCCAGAAACGGGATGGTTTCGCCGTGGATCTTGTCGGCCGCCCCGCCGTAGAACTCGAAATAGCGTGCGCAGGCCTTCACGTCGCCGCGGGCAAGCGTCAGCGGCTTGCCGGTATCCAGGGCTTCGATCTCGGTCAGTTCGTCTTCGTGGTCCAGGATCCTCTCGCCCAGGCGCGTCAGGAGCCGCCCGCGCTCCACCGCGGGCATCCGACCCCAGGGGCCTTCGAACGCACGGCGCGCGGCCGCGACCGCGGCGTCGACCTCAGGCTTGCCGCCGCGGGCGATCGCGCCAATCGCCTGTCCCGTCGATGGCGCGAGGGTCTCGATGGTCCGACCGTCCTTCGGTTGCGTCCAGACCCCGTCGATATAGACGGATTGCCGCTGCATCATGCTGTCCTCCACTTGCGCCGATCTGTATGACGAAGGGGGCAGGCAGTCTCAAACTCTACGTTCGTCGCCAAGGTATAGCCTGAGGCTATATCTACCGGCTCGAAATCAATGACGAGGCCTTTTTCGCGGCGCTCGCCCGCGTTTTCTGAAGGAGTGGCTATGAAACGGATCGCGGTCCTGGGATTGGGGAAAGTCGGCGCCCTGGCGGCGGAGCTTCTGCACGAAAGCGGATTTACGGTGACGGGCTTCGACGCAGCATCGCAATCCGACGGCCTGCCCTTTACGGCCCGGCGGATCGATGTTGGCGAGGACGCCGCGGTCGGCGCGGCCCTGGCCGAATTCGATGCCGTCCTGTCCTGCCTGCCCTACGCCTTCAATATCGCGGTTGCCGAACAGGCCCATGCGCTCGGCCTGCACTATTTCGACCTGACCGAGGATGTCGCGACGACCGAGACCATTTTCGAACTTTCCAAGACCGCCAAGGGCATCATGGCGCCGCAATGCGGCCTCGCCCCCGGCTTTGTCGGGATCGTCGGCGCCGGCCTCATCGCGCAGTTCGACACGTGCCGCTCTTGCCGCATGCGTGTCGGGGCCCTGCCGCAGAACCCGACCGGCTTGATGGGCTATTCCTTCAACTGGTCTGCGGAAGGCGTCGTCAACGAATATCTCAACGATTGCGACGTCCTGGAGGATGGCGAGATCAAACGGGTCTCGCCGATGGAGTGGGTCGAAAAAATCGTCATCGGCGGAATCGAGCTGGAAGCCTTCACCACGTCGGGCGGCCTGGGCACGATGTGCACGACATATCAGGGCCGGGTCCCGAACATGGACTACAAGACGATGCGCTATCCGGGCCATGTCAAGCTCATGAACTTTTTCTTCCACGAGTTGCTGATGCGCCACCGGCGCAAGGTGGCAGGCGAGATCCTGGTCCATGCCAAGCCGCCGGTCGACGACGATATCGTCTACATCCATGTTTCGGCCGAGGGTCGGATCGATGGCCGGATGGAACGGCGCGAATTCGTGCGCGGACTGAAGCCGATCGAGATCGGCGGCCGGCAACGCACGGCGATTGCCTGGACGACGGCGTCGTCCGTGGCGGCGGTCATCGAACTGGTCCGCGACGGCGATCTGCCCCGCCGGGGCTTTCTGAAACAGGAGGATATCCCGCTCGATCGCTTTCTGAAGACGCGGAACGGAGCGCGCTACGCGGACTGACGGGCCGGATTGAACCGGCCTCTCTCCGCCCGGTTTCGTGATGCCGCGGCGGTTGAGCGAACGCCCGATCGAGGGTTCGTTCTCAGGCCAATCGCCTTCAAATTATATAGAATTATACTGTTTCAGCCTTATCTCGACATATGACTTCGATCAGCATCTGTCCTCTCGATTGACTGGAAGCCAAGGCCCGAGAGGCAGCGTGGAGCCATAGCTCCGGGCGAAACACATCGGGGCGCGAGGATCGATGCGGAGTGGGCGCTCTGTGCCCGCTACCGCGAATGCGTAGCTGCAGACTTCAGGGGCGGACCGGCAATTCAGAAAGGTGTTGCAAAGCGATGATTCCATATTCTATATAATATATATGTTGTCGACTGCCCAGCCGTCTCGTTGGATGCCGAGGCAAGTCGCAAGACCTGTCCTGATGGAGCAGGGCATGAAGGCTGGAAGAGGCATGGCGATGAGCACAAGTATCGGTGAAGTGAGAACGCTTTCTTGCTCCAATTCGTGGCGCAACTATTCCTTCCTGAAGATCACGACCGAGGACGGCACCGTAGGATGGAGTGAATTCGACGAAAACTTCGGCTCGCCTGGGGTTTCTGCGGTTATCAACAAAATCTCCGGCAGGCTTATCGGGCAGGACTCGCTGAAACACGAGCTGCTGCGTGAAGACTTGAAAAACTGCACCCGGCCGGGCGCCGGCGGCGTGGTCGGTCAAGCACTCGGCGCCATCGAAAACGCGTTGCTTGACATCAAGGGCAAGGTTTACGGCGTGCCTTGCCATGAATTACTGGGTGGAAAAATTCGGGATCGGGTACGCGTTTACTGGTCGCACTTCGCGACCTATCGCTCCCGCCCACCGCACTACTCGCCCCCTATCAGCGATGCGAACGGTGTACGGTCCCTCGCCCACGAAGCGGCCGACCGCGGATTTACCGGCTTGAAGACCAATGTCTTCAGGTATGGCGGCGACGATCGGATTTCCAACTGGGCGCCTGGTTTTGGTCGGCCCTTCGAAACCGGGCGGAACGTTGAAAGGTCCACACGCAAGAACCTGCGCAAGCATCTCGAGATCATACGGGATGGCGCAGGTTGTGATATGGATATTCTGCTGGACCTGAATTTCAATGCGCGGCCCGAGGGTTACATCTCGTTCCTGCGGGAAATCGAGGATCTGGACCTGTTCTGGGTCGAACTCGACCTCCTGGATCCCATCGCGCTGGCGAATATCCGCGCCGAAAGCCGCTTCCCGATTGCCTCCTGTGAAACCCTTATCGGTTTGCAACAGTTCCTGCCGTTCTTCCAGGCCCGGGCGATGGACGTGGCGATTATCGACACGCCCTGGAACGGGGTTTGGCAGTCGATGAAAATCGCGGCCGCGGCCGACGCCTACGAGACCAACGTGGCGTGCCACAACTTCTATGGACATCTTTGCACGATGATGAATGCGCATTTCTGCGCGGCTGTTCCCAACTTGCGGATCATGGAGACGGACATCGATCGGGTGGCCTGGGACGAAGAGCTTTTCACGTATCAACCGGAATTCGAGGATGGGCACCTGATCATCCCTGACAGCCCCGGCTGGGGGACGGAACCGGTTGAAGAGGCTCTGGCGGCGCATCCTCCGCTGGAAAACGCCGGGATGTGGGCCTCCACCTATCCGCTTCAACAGGCGACCGGCTAGAGCAAGCTGTGGTTTCCCGCTCGGCAGCTGCGGAGTTGCGAGGACATGCAAGAACGCGTCGATGTGCTGATTGTTGGAGGTGGGGCATCCGGTGCCGCAATCGCCTGGTCGCTTGCCGAGACCAGGATGCACATAGTCTGTCTAGAGCAGGGAGGCTGGCCAAGGACCAGTGACTTCCCCGCCAATGGCTTGGATTGGGAAGCGCGTACCGCCGCGGACTACGCGCTCAGCCCGAACAGACGAATGGCGCCAGCCGACTACCCGATCAACGATGACAACTCGCCGATCAAGATCGCGAACTACAACGGTGTCGGGGGCGGCACCGTCCTCTATGCAGGCCACTTTCCAAGGCTGCTGCCGTCGGACTTTCGAACAAAAAGTCTGGATGGGGTAGGGGAGGACTGGCCTATTGACTATGCGACCCTGGAACCCTTCTACGCCCTGAATGACCGTATGATGGGGATCTCCAGCCTCTCCGGAGACCCGGCCTATCCCGACAAGCCTTCGGTCATGCCACCGATCCCGATGGGGCGCACCGGCACGGCGCTTGCCAGGGGCATGAACGAACTGGGCTACCACTGGTGGCCTTCGGATGCCGCAATTCTGACCGAAACCCACGACGGGCGCGCTGCTTGCATAAACCTCGGTCAGTGCATGTCGGGTTGCGCCCAGGGCGCCAAGGGCTCGACGGACCAGACATATTGGCAAGCAGCCATGCGCCAGAGGGTCGAGGTTCGCACCCACGCAAGGGTAAGCCGCATCGAGCACGACGAAAACAACATGGCCACCGGTGCATGGTACTTCGACGCCGATGGCGTTGAGCACTTTCAGCCCGCCGAAATCGTCATTATGGCCTGCAACGGCATCGGCACCCCGCGGCTCCTGCTGAATTCTCGATCCGAGCGCAACCAGCAAGGGCTTGCCAATTCCAGTGGATTGGTCGGCCGCAATCTCATGCTGCACCCTTACGGAATGGTGCGCGGCCGGACAACCACGCCGCTGGACGGCCACCGTGGCCCGCCGATCTGCCTGTGGAGCATGGAATTCTACGAAACACGGCCTGACCGCGATTTCGTCCGCGGCTACGCATTTCAGTTCATGCGCGGCGCCGGTCCGGCGAGGATTGCAACGGATGGCATGGCCGACGGCTTCATACCTTGGGGCGAAGATCATCACGATCGGTTCGCGGACTGGTTCGGCCACAGGATCGGTGTTGTGTCGATCTGCGAGGACCTGCCCGAAGAGACCAATCGCGTCACCTTGGATCCGCAGCTATCGGATTCCAATGGCATCCCGGCACCGAAGATAGAGTACCGGATAAACCCCAACACCCGGAAGATGCTCGATCACTCGCTTGCGCGCGGCGAAGAGATTCTCAAAACCTGCGGCGCGCGGGACATCGTGACCCAGGCGCCGTGGCCCACCGCGGGCTGGCATCTCATGGGCACGGCGCGCATGGGCGACGATCCGGCAAAGTCTGTCGTGAACAAATGGGGGCGCAGTCACGATGTGCGTAACCTGTTCATTGTCGACGGCTCGGTGTTCCCGACGGCGGGCGGCGTGAATCCGACGTCGACGATCCAGGCCTACGCCCTTTACGTCGCGGACGAGATCAAGAACCGCATCTACGAGCTGTTTGACTGAGAGCCACGTGATGCAAGAGTCCAGAACGCCCCCACAACACAGTTTCTCAGAGCGTCATCGCAAGTGCCTCGCCTGTGTCGCGTCGTGCATCATACCCGCGTCGGCTGAGCGAGGCCTGCCGGGAGCCGATGATCCGGCGATCCTTGGAGACATTCTCCAGACGGCGGGCAGGGACGTTGACGATATCGTCACGGCGCTTGACGTGCTCGACGGCGCCGCCGCGGGCGCACTGGCCGAGCAGGCGGACGCTGATCGCGCTGAAACTATCGCAGTATTCCGCAGGGAAAATGCTCGACTGGCGCGGGTTTTATCGGCGGTTGTAGCGCGCTGTTACTACCGAGATCCGCGTGTAATGAAAGCGATAGGCCTCGAACCACGGCCACCGTTTCCCGGTGGTTACGAAGTCTCGCCAGGTGATTGGGATCTCCTCGAGCCGGTGCGCGCCAAGGGCAAGATTTATCGAGATCCGGGCAAGGGATGATTTCGAAAATGGCCGCCGACGGACAGAGATACCAAAAGAAGATTCGGGCCATACCGAAGCAGCTTGCGCGCTTGCCGGAGGCCGTGGCCGGCTACGTTTTGTTGCTGATGGTGATACACATCGTTGCCGACGTCACGAGCAAAATGCTCTTCAATTACCCCTTGGCGGGGACTCTGAATATTGTCGCCAGCTACTATATGATTGGCGTGGTTTTTCTGCCTATCGCGCTCGTTGAGTTTACGCGCCAAAATATTTCCGTGGATTTATTTTATAACCTTTTTTCAAGAAAGCTGAGGTGGCTACTGCTTTTGCTCGCCACGCTCCTCAGCATCGTGTTTTACGCGATGCTTGGATATCAATCCGTCCCCGACGCAATCGACGCGATGGAGAAGAAGGAATTCATCGACGGAACGATTTATCTGGTGACCTGGCCAGGTCGGTTCATACTGCCAATCTCTTTCCTTTGCGTCGTATTAGTCTTGATTTACCGGCTCACCCGCGAGATTCGCTCTGGTGAAAACGATCCTGATTTAGCGGAGTTGACTGCAAACCAGAACAGTGATGCGTACCATGACTGATATTCAAATCGGTTTTATCGGCGTCGCATTAACACTTGTTTTGATTGCATTCCGCATTCCCGTCGGTGTCGTTCTCGGTGGCGTTGCGTTCTGCGGCATTTGGGCCACGACCAGCTTGCGGGCCAGCTGGAGCGTCGTTTCCAGCATCCCCTACAACTTCGTCACGGATTGGAACCTGTCGGCCATCCCGACATTTCTTCTGATGGGTGTCATCGCCTCAGAAGGCGGCCTGACCCGCGGCTTGTTCAAGGCGATCCGTGTTTTCCTTGGTCGCGTTCCCGGCGGACTGGCGTCCTCGACCGTCGTGGCATCGGCTATGTTCGCATCGGCGTCCGGTTCCAGCGTTGCGACCGCGGCGGCCTTTTCCCGGATTGCCGTGCCGGAGATGCAGCGCGCGAAATACAATATCGGGCTGGCGACCGGCAGTGTGGCGGCAGCCGGCACCCTGGGGTCCCTCATCCCACCCAGCATCCTGATGATCCTGTTCGGGATCTTTGCCGAAACCTCAATCAGTTCACTTTTTCTTGCGGGCGTTCTCCCAGGTCTGCTGTCGGCGTTCATGTTCATTCTCATGATCACCGTACGGTGTTCGCTCAATCCAAGCCTGGCGCCCGTCACATCGACTACCGGCACCACGTGGGCCGAAAAGCGTGACGCGATCATCGAAATCTGGCCGCTGCCGGTTCTGGTCGCATTGGTGATGGGCGGCATTTTCTACGGCATCTTCTCGCCGACCGAAGCAGGCGCGATCGGTGCATTCCTGGCAGCCGTCATCGGAGCCGTACGCGGCACATTGAATTGGGCGAAGCTGAAGAGCGCCCTGCGGACCGCCGCGGTCGGGACGAGCACCATCTTTCTGGTCGGTCTGGGGGCAGCGATGTATGTGCGCTTCCTCGGGCTGAGCGGCTTGCCTGTTTACATTTCCGATCTACTGCTGCCGGTCACCGACAACGTCTATCTGTTGATCATGATGATTTCCGTTCTGTTCGTGATCTTGGGAATGTTTGTCGATCCGCTGGCTATTCTTCTGCTGACGCTGCCCATCGTGCTCCCATTGGTCGAACAGCTGGGTCTCGACAAGGTCTGGTTCGGCATCATCGTAATCAAGCTTCTGGAAATCGGACTGATCACGCCCCCCGTCGGGTTAAACGCCTTCGTTGTGAAAAGTGCGTTGGGAAATCTCGTGTCGATCGGACAAGTCTTCTCCGGAATCGCCTGGTTCTTCCTGATGGAAATCGTGACGCTGGCCATGCTGATCTTCTGGCCGCAGATCAGCCTCTGGCTGCCCGGATTATCGAAGTAAAACCGACCTTAACGCATCAACAAGGAGGAAATAGTGAAATACTCATATATAATCGGGGTCGCAATAACGGTGGCAATGACAAGCAGCGCGTCGGCTGAGAAATATCAGGCCAGTACGATATTCCCACCAAGCGCGATCACTGTATCCGCACCTTACACCGACTTTGCCAAGAAAGTCGAAGAAGCCACCAATGGTGAGATCAACTTTGTCGTGCATTCCGGCGGATCGCTGCTTCCCGGTGCGGAAACACTCCAGGGCATCAGCGATGGCCTGGCCGTGGTGGGCGACATTCTCGCCGCCTATACGCCCGCCGACTTGCCCGTGAACAACATCATCGGCGATCTCGGGTTTCTCCAAGACAACGCCTATGTCGCCGCATTCGCGGCAGCGGATGTCCGGTTCAAAAATGCGGATCTTCAGGCTGAGTGGCTGGAACACGGCATCGTCTATGGCGGCAACTGGAGCACGTCGGCTTATCACCTGCGCTGCGTGCCGGAGGTTCGCAGTCTGGCGGACATCGAAGGCAAGCGTGTCCGGGCTTCCGTCGGGGCGCAGATTGATTTCCTGAAATCCGTCGCAGCCATCCCGGTCAGCGTGCCAGGCACCGAAATCTATACCGGTCTTGAGCGTGGCTCGCTGGATTGCGCCCTTGTTGCTGACGAATCCCTGTCCGGCCTGCGGCTCAGCGAGGTTATCGACTACACGACCGTCATGCCGCTCGGCGTTTTTATCGACGGCGCGACATGGGGCTACAATCAGGATTTCTGGAAGGAGATCGGGGCGGAAAACCGACGCATCCTGCTTGATCTTATGGCCGAGCAGTTGGTCATGGTCCAGATCGGGCTGAGAGCGGATGATGCCGCCGCTGCCGACGAGGCGAAGACCGCCCAGGGTGTCAAATGGCAGAAAGCCGAACAGGATCTGGTCGACGCGAAAGACGCGTTTTTGGCCAACTTTCTGGAAACCCTGCCGCAGACGGAAATGGACAAGCGTGGTGTCGATGACCCCAGCCCGCTGATTCAACAATTCCTGGCCGCACAGGAGAAATGGACGCAGCTTTTGGACGGCATCGATCCGACCGATGCGGCCGCGCTGATCGAACTCGTCAAGACTGAAATCTACGACAAGATCGACGAAAACAGCTACGGCCTCTAACAGTCTGATTTTGAATAAAAAATGCTGGCTCGCGCCGGACAGGCGCGGGCCGATGCGCGTCTAGCGACGGAGGCAAGCCCCTGGCGTCTATTGTTCCGGAAGATCGGTCGTGTTGCGCCTGGCCCGTATTTGCTTGATCAGGAAATCACCGGTCCTGCGTTCATGTACCCGCACCATTTCCGAAGCCGCGTCAAAATCACCATCTCTCAAAAGATCGCGGATTTCCACATGCTCCTGGAAAGCCGCGATGAGCCGCTCCGGAAAGAGCGGCAAGCCGTGCCGCTCCATCGACATCATTCCACGCAGGTTCTCCAGCGACCAGGCGCACCAGGGGGTCAGCGCGGAATCGCAAATCAACTCGTGGAATTCGTAGTTCATTGCCGCAAAGCCGGGAAAATCGCCCCGGTCAATCACATCTCGCGACGCCTCAATATTCCTGTCGATCTGGTCTAGTCGCTCCGGGGTAAATCGGGCATGCCCCAGCCGGATTGCCAAATCGCCGATCACGCCGCGCAGCAAGCTCACCTCATGGATCTGGTCGACACTGACTTCCTTGACCACCGCGCCAATATGGCTCTGCACCTCCAGCCACCCTTCAGCGGCAAGCGTCTTTATCGCCTCGCGAATTGGGGTATCGCTTATGCCGAGGCTGTCCGACACTTCCCGCGTCGTGATACGCGTCCCCGGCGACGCCTGACCCGATAGGATCATGGCCTGAATGTGCTCTCGGGCAATGTCGGCCTTAGTCATGTGAAGGCTGCGTATCTTCATGAATTATAAGATAGTTCCCGTGAGTTAACTGTACTCTTCGGAATCTTATATCTTCTCGCTAGCGCACTTTCCACTCAGATAGGATCGCTCTGACGCGGCTCATTTGGGTCCCATGTGATGTTTCAGGGGCCAAGCCGACATTCGAAGGCCATATCGGGGATATGGACGAGGATGACGGCGCCGGATTTGGCCCGAATGGGCCCGCCGCCCCTTGCGATTCACGGGGGCGGATCGGCGCGACACGACCCGATCAGCCCATAATCATCCTGCGCAGTCCGCCAGAATCCAGTCCGCCGCGCGATCCGCGATCATCATGGTGGGCGCATTGGTGTTGCCCGATGTCAGCGCGGGCATGACCGAACAGTCGGCGACCCTCAGGCTTTCAATTCCATGGACCCGAAGCTGTGGGTCAACCACGGCGGCCTCGGTCGGGCCCATCCGGCATGTCCCTGCCGGATGAAAGATGGTGCGTGCCTGTTTGCGGATGGCCTCGTCAAGCGTGTTGGACCCGGTGGCGGAGCTGACGTCATGTCCCGGCCAGATTTCCTCTCCGACGATCTCCCGCAGTTCGGGCTGATCGTAGATTTCACGCGCCAGGCGCACGCCGCGGCGGAGGGTGTCCAGGTCTTCGTCGCGCCCAAGCGCTGCTGCCTCGAACTTCGGCGCAGCATCTGCGTCGCGCGACGCAAGGCCCAGCCGGCCACGCGACTTGGGGCGCATGGTCATCGGGTGGACCTGGACGGCGTGGAAATCGAGCGGAGGCTGCCCGGGCGCGCCGGGAGCGAAGGGTGCGAGGTTATACTGAATGTCGGGCCGGCCATCCCCGTCCGTGTCCACGCAGGCCCCGGCGTCAAGTAGGTTGGAGGTCAGCAAACCACGGCGGAAGACAAAGTAGTCGATCCCGTGTTTCAGCGCGGCAAGCCCATTGTCGGCTCCGTGGAGCCCCTTCGCGCCGATCAGACGCCGGGTCACGGGCGCACCGACGTGGTCCTGGTAGTTGCGTCCCACGTTGTCCGACTCGTGCACTACCTCGATCCCGTGGCGGTCAAGCTCGTCCCGCGGGCCGATGCCCGAGAGCATCAGCAGCTTCGGCGACTGGAAGCTTCCCGCCGTCAGCACGATCTGTTTGGACGCGCGGATCAGAACTTGCCGGCCGTCTTCGTCCCTGGTCTCGACGGCAACCGCCCGCCGGCTCTCGATGACGATGCGCTGCGCTGAATGGCCAGTCAGAACGGTCAGGGTCTCGCGCCCCATCTCGGGCCTCAGAAAGCAAAACGCCGCCGACTGACGCTGGCCGCCGCTAGCGGTAACCTGGTACCAGCCCGCGCCTTCCTGGCGCATGCCGTTGAAGTCGTTCGTCTCCGGAACCCCGGCCGAAATCGTGGCCTTGATCAGCCGCGCAGAAACCGGATGCGGGGCCGACGGGCCATCGACGATCAGCCGCCCGCGCGTCCCGTGAAAATCATCGTCGAACTGACGGTTGGCCTCTTGCCGTTTGAAGACCGGCAGAACGTCTTCGAAACGCCAGCCTGTGCACCCGTGCTCGGCGTCCCAGTCGTCATAGTCCTGCGCCTGTCCGCGCATGTAGAGCATCCCATTGACCGACGACCCGCCACCCAGGACCCGGCCTTGTGGCACCGGGAAACGCAGGCCCCCGAGCGACTCGTCCGGTTCGGACACGACGGCTTCGGCATCCCGGCTTTGCAACGCCTTGAAGAAGGTCGCCGGGATGTGAATCCAGCGGTTCGTGTCGCGCCGTCCGCGTTCCAGGAGAGCAACCCTCCCGCCACTTTCCGCGGCAAGCCGTGCCGCCATCACACAGCCCGCCGATCCGCCGCCAACGATCACGTAGTCGAAAGTCAACGCGTTCACGACCGACCTCCGGCCAACGGTTGTTGCAGGCCGTAGCCCGCGAAATCCGACCCTGCCGATCGCAGGCCTGCGGCCATGCTGCTACGAAACCTCCGAACCGCGGCTGGCGAAAACAACGTGCGGCCCTCGCCGACGTCGCCCTTGCGGATGATCTTGCGATCCGGCGCGCTCCAGATCGTCTGGCGGACCGGGTTGAACTGCGCGTTCATGCCCCTCATCGTTTCGACTGACGTCGCCTGCTGAACCTGATCCAATTCCGCATCCGACAGCGCGACCCCCAGAAAGTCGACAATCTGACGGATGGTTTCCCGTGGTTCCGCCTTCATGTTCTCGAAGCGAAGAAAGAGGACGTTTTCCCTGTGTCGCTCGGCCCACCACGAGGCTGTGAAGCGATACCAGGGGCCGCTTATCGTCTGATCGGACCCGAAGAAGTCCAGCCATGTATCGGGCGGTGGTGTGAAAGGCCCGAACACCAGTTTGGCGAAGAAATGATAGCCGGAGGCCGCGCAATCCAGCGGATCGCGGGTCACGATCACGTATTTGGCCTGCGCGGTGATCGGGACAAGATTGGCGGGCAAATGAGACTTGATGACCCGAAGCCCGGTCGATGAGGTTTCGGTATTGCTGTCGGACAGGTCCCGCCAATAGCGGGGCTCGGCGGCGTCGGGCCAGGCGATCGCGTCCTGGATGTGGTCAAACCGTGCCTCGCCCCTATGTGCGATCTGTTGGCAGATATGCATGACCCAGTTGGTTCCGGCCTTGAAATAGGCCGAACAGACAACATCGCCGGAACCCGGTGAATAGTCGTCGAACGCCGTCGACATGTGCCGGTTCATTCGCCGCGCCACCCTGCGCAGGTGTGGACGATAAACGGCGTTGCCGAATACCGATGCGGCCAGCTTCATCAAGCACCGGACGAGCGGGGCGAAAGGCTGGCCGATCACGCGGTTCAACGTGGCGCGACGCACGCCGTCCTTCCGACGCAGCGCTCTGACCTCTTCCACGGTCCAGCGAGGTGAGCGGTTCGCGGTTGTCACGGCGTCACGATGTCGAACCAGAGATCGAACGTGTCGTGCAGGTCGAGCCAGCGCTTGACGGCCTCCTTGTCTCCCTGGATCACGGCGCCTTCATCCAGCGCGCCATCCAATGTCACCGCACCGGCCGAAAGGCGTTCCAGAACAGCTTGCGATATCGTTACGCTGGCATCCGGCGAAGGATGGGTCGCACCAATCCGGGCAAACTCGGCTTGCCGGGCCACGGTAAGGCTGACCTCCTGGCCGTCGATCACGAAGTTGATGACCAGCGTGATCCCCTTGGCCTTCTCGGTATCGAGGCGCAAGGCGAAAGCATCGAACCAGTCCCTCAGGCTCAGCGTTGCTGCCAGATCGGCGTTGCGGCCGCCCGCTGCGGGCAGGGGGATGACGCCCTCTTCCAACTCCTTTGCCCCGGTCAGATAGATGTTGCGCATGATGCCGCTTTCATCGCGGAAACCCTGGTGGCGGTAGACCAACGCCAGCATCTGCCGCGCATCGTCGCCGCAGCCCGCGAACACCGCGTGAGCGAGAACCGTCGCCGCCCATTGCAGGTCATCCACCTCAATCGCGGCCCGCCCAATGTCGAGCGCCGCGGCCTCTCCGCCGACGGCCTCGATGAACCGCCGCCCGAGTTCCTCCGGCGGCAGTGGATCGAGATTGACGGGGTTCCCGTCGAAGAAGCCGTAGTAATACTGATAGACCGCGCGGGCATTGAACTTGAGTGTTCCATAGTACCCGCGCGCATGGAAGGTATCCGACAGCCAGTCAGGTTCTTCGATCAGGGCTGAAATCTCGTTCGGCGTGTGGCCCAGGTTGGCCAGCCGCAGCGCCTGGTCGTGGATGTACTTGTAGATGTCCCGTTGTTCTTCCATGTAGGCGCGGACGTTCTGCGCACCCCAGACCGGCCAGTTATGGCTATTGATCAGGATCGCGGTGCAATCGGCGAAGGCGACGATCGCCTCGTCGATACACCGCGCCCAGAGCAGCGCGTCGCGAACCTGCGCGCCGCGCGGCGTCAGGACATTGTGCTGGGTCTGGGTGCAGACCTCGGCCATGCAGAGAACCCTCTGATCGGGCAGAAGGAACGTGAACTCGGCAGGCGCCTCGGTGCCGTTTGCCATCATGAAAACAAAGCGCACACCGTCGATGACGCGTTCCGCGCCGGTTTCGCCAACGAAATGCGTAGGCTTCACGAAGGTGCGCGATCCCTTGCCCACCGTCTTGCCGATCCCGCCGTCAACCGTGCCCTCCGGCCCGGCCCCGAGAGTCAGCCCGAACTGATAGATCGCGCGGCGCGAGGTGTGGTTGCCGCCCAGAACGCCCTCCGACGCGGCGTAGAGCATGAAGTCCTCCGGCGCCCAGATCGGTGGCGGGTCGTCGGCATCAAACACCCCGCGCAGGCCCCCGAAGTGGTCGGGGTGGGTGTGGGTGACGACGACGGCACTGACCGGCCTTTGCCCAAGCGTTTCATTGACCACCTTGAGCGCCGCGGCAGAGGTCTCGGCGGTCATCAAGGGATCGACCAGAATCCAGCCGGTCTCACCCCGGATCACCGTCATGTTGGCATAATCGAAGCCGCGCGCCTGCCAGACCCCGTCCGCCACCTCGAAGAGCCCCCCGACGGCATTGAGCTGCGCCATCCGCCAGAGCGACGGGTTGACCGTGTCCGGGCAGTCGGCGTGCAGAAAGTCGTACGCGCCCATGTCCCAGGCCTTGCGGCCGAAGGCGTTGTCGACCCCGCCGGCGGGCAGATCCGCAATCTTGCCACGTCGTGCGGCCTCGAAATCGGTCTGCCGGTCAAGCGGGAGGCGTCGCTTGACCGACGCATTCGCCGCGGCGGTCGCCGTTTGCAGTGTCTGCGCCAATGCGGACAGATCGCTCATCCCGCTGCCTCCGGAGGCCCGGCAGTCTCTGCCGGTATCGTGAAGTCGCCGGCAACGAGCGTGTCGACTGCAACGATCAGGTAGGAGCGAAAGCGCGGATCATCGATGCCGAAGGCGAGGTTGGGGTTCATCATTTCATTGTTCAGGGCCGAGAACAGCAGTTGCACCGCCATCGAAACGCGTTCCTCGAGGCCCTCGGTCCGTTCAATACAGGGCGAATACAGGCCTTGAACCCATCCGCGCACCAATTGGCCGCGCTCTTTCATCGGCGCCCAGCTTTCGGGACGTTCGGGTATCACCGAGTAGGCTTCTCGCAAGACACCGCGCCAGGGCCCCGAGAAAACGAGAAGCATGACATCGACGAGGGCTTCGCTGACGTCGCGATGATGTGCACCGCGGAACCGCGCCGGATCGAGATGCTCTTCGTACAGCTTCATGTGTTCGGCAAGCATCTGCATGCGCAGGAATTCAAAAAAGGCTTCCTTGGTCTCGAACCGAGAGTAGAAGCCGCCGACCGATGACTTCGCCGCCTTGGCCAGCGCGGGGATGGAAATCTCGTGCAAGCGCGTGTGCAGCAGCACCCTTCGGCCCGCCGCCGCGAACTTGTCCTGAAGGAGGCGGCTGCGCTTCTGATCAGCCGGACGTACGCCGGGGATTTCCCGTTCGAACAAGTGAAGTGCGGGTTTGGCCATAACATCCTTTCCCACCAGATCTGCCGCAAGACTGCAAAAAGTATCTTGCGCTGTCAATAAGAATGAGTATTCTGATTCTGGAATTTCACTCGACGGAGGATAGTGTGGACTTCCAGAAACTTGAGCTTCTGAAGCACGACGCAGGCCGCGCGTTCGAAGGGTACACGACCGTCTCGACCTTTCGCGGCAACACGGTGAAGCTGATCGATATCGCAGGCCGTGAGGTGCACCGCTGGAACCTGCCCGGACGCCTTGGCTCCCTTGCTTACCTGTTGCCCGGCGGGCGGCTTTTGTGTTCCGTGCAGGTCGACGCCGACATTCCCCTGACCACGGCGCGCGGCGGGCGGATCCTGGAACTGTCCTGGGACGGAGACATCCTGTGGGAGTTCACCGACCCGACCCAGCATCACGATTTTCGGCGCCTGCCGAATGGCAATACCATCTACATCGGCTGGCGCGCCTTGCCTGACGACTTCTCGGCCCGCGTCGGCGGCGGCATTCCGGGCACCGAAGCCGAAGGCAGGATGTGGGAGGACTATTTCCGCGAGGTTTCGTCCGAGGGCGAACCGGTCTGGGAATGGTCGACGAGCGAGTTGACGCCCGAGGACTACCCGATTTCCCACGGGCTCGACCGGGGAGAATTCGGGCACGGCAACACCGTCTGCCCGCTGGCCGACGGCAACCTTCTGGTCAACTTCCGCAATCTTGACATGATGGCGGTGCTGGACCGCGAAAGCCGCGAATTCACCTGGGAAGCGCGCAACGAATACTGGGGGCGGCCGCACGATCCGCAGCCCGTCACGGTTGACGGCCAGGAGCGCATCTTGTTTTTCGCCAACGGCGCCTTCGACAAGCCCAAACCGCAGCGCTCCGCCATCATCGAACTGGACGCTAGGACCGGCGAGGAGGTCTGGCGGTGGGAGGCCGGTATCCCCTGGACCTTCTACAGCCACGTGATGGGCGGCGTTCAACGGCTTCCCAACGGCAACACGCTGGTCTGCGAATCCGTCAACGGCCGCATCTTCGAGGTGCACCGCGAGAGCATGGACATCGTCTGGGACTACATCAACCCGGATTTCTCCTCTCCGTTTCCGCTGTGTCGCGACCCCGCCAATGCCATTTTCCGTGCCTTCCGTTACGCCGCGGATAGCGAAGAACTATCCGGCTTCGTTTAGGCGCCGAACCGACTGAAAAACACCCTAAAGGGAGGATCGCATGTCTTTCATTCACACGATCACCGGCGCACTCGCGCTGTCCGCCGTCGCCGCAACCGCCTCAGCGCAGGACGTTACGCTCCGCATGGCAAACTGGCTGCCGCCCGCGCACCACATGCAGGACACGCTGGCCGCGTGGATCGAAGCGGTGTCCGCGGCGACGAACGGCGAGGTCACGATCGACCTGATGACAACGCCGCTCGCGCCGCCACCTGGCCAGTACGACCTCGTGAAAAACGGCGTTGTCGATATCGCGTATTCCTTCGCGGCGGTCACCCCGACGAAGTTCCAGAAACTTCGCGCCATAGAAATCCCGTTCCTTGCCGCCTCCTCCAAGACGGGGTCCGCCGCCGTGCAGGACTGGTACACGTCAAACGGCTTCGGCGCGGAAGAATTCGACGGCACGCATCTCTTGTCGGCCTTCGTCACCCCGCCATTCGTCGTGCACTCGCGCGAGCCGATCACCACGCTTGCCGACCTGGAAGGCCAGAAGATCCGCGCCGGCGGCATCGGCATCGATATCTGGAAGAAGCTGGGCGCGGCACCGGTGTTCCTGTCGCCGGGCGACACGACCGAAGCCCTGCAGCGCGGCACCATCGACGCATCACAGTTCACCTGGGAATCGCTCGTGGGCTTCCGCCTGATGGACTTGTCCACCAACCACCTCGTGATCCCCGATGGCGGTCTCTACGGCACGGTCTTCTGGATCGCGATCAACGAAAACTCCTGGAACAAGTTGTCGGACGCGCAGCGCACCGCCATCGACGGCATGTCCATCGAAGGGTCCCGCCTGATCGGTGAACACTGGGACAAGGCCGAAGCCGCGAGCAAGGCAAAGGCGGAGGCCAACGGCAACACGGTCGTGATGCTTGGCGCAGAGGACACCGCGGCGCTCAAGGACGCCGTCTCCTTTGTCGAAGAAGACTGGGTCGCGGCAAACGGCGACAACGGCCAGCAACTGATGGACGCGTTGCGCGCCGCCCTTTCGAAGTACTAGAGCATGTCCACTGAATGTAGGGTCAGTTCTGTTTGCGATCGGCGAGTCGATCCGGCGTCGAGACCGGCGCAGGTCGATGCGGGGCATCGGCCGAGGCGGGCTCGGCGTCGGGCGGCCGCCGATCACAAACCCTTCGGGACGAACGCTTTTGGGCCAAATCCGGCGCCGTCATTCTCGTCCATATCCCCGATATGGCCTTCGAATGCCAGCTTGGCCCCTGAAACATCACATGGGACCCAAAAGCGTCTCGTCAGAATGACCCTACATTCAGTGGATATGCTCTAGGCCCAGGCTCCTACCGACATGCTGGATCTGCTCCGCATCCCGCGACCTGAGACCGGCTACGGCAGGCTTTTGGCCTATGCCTCCGTTCTACTCGCTTGCGGGGCCTGCTTCGTGCTGGCGCTGATGATGTTCGTGATCTTCGCAGACGTGATCCTGAGGTATGTCTTTACGGCTCCGATCGCCGGGTCTGTCGAGATCATCTATTGCCTGATGGGTTTGCTGGTCTGCATGGGCTTTGGCCTGACGACGCTTGAAAACGGTCATGTCCGGGTCGACATCCTTGCCTCGCACCTGTCGCGGAGGGCGCGGGCCGTGCTGGACGTCGTCGCCCACGTGCTCAGCGTCATCGCCGCCAGTCTCGTCTGCTGGCGGCTGGCGGTTTATGCCATCGACCAGACCCGCGATCTGAACGAAACCCAGGTACTGGCTCTGCCCGTCTGGCTGGTCGCCCTGATCATGGCGGGGTGCAGCATCCTCCTGGTGTTGGCGCTGGCGCTTCACCTCGGCCGCGCCGTCCTGGCAGTTGTCCGACCCTCGGCGGCCCCTTGAGGACCGCCCCTTGAGGACCGCGCAGCATGGCCCCTGAGCTCCTTGCCGGATTGATCATGGGACTTCTGTTCCTGATGCTGCTCATCGGCATGCATGTGGGATTGGCCATGGTCCTTGCGGGGACGCTTGGCATCGCGCTGATCATCCCGCCCGCAGCGGCGCTAAGTCTTCTGGGCCAAACAGTGCTGGAAACGACGCTGAATTTCGAGCTGTCAATTATTCCGCTGTTTGTTCTGATGGGCTACTTCACGGCGACCTCCGGCCTCAGCCGCGACCTCTACAGCGCGTTCAATGCCTGGCTTGGGCACCTCAGGGGCGGTCTTGCGATGGCCACGATCGCGGCCTGTGGCGCCTTCGGAGCGATCTCGGGCTCCTCGATCGCCACGGCGGCGACGATGACCGAGGTCGCGTTGCCCGAGATGCGTCGGTTCGGCTATGCGCCTTCGCTCTCTACCGGGGTGATCGCGGCGGGGGGCACAATTGGCATCCTGATCCCGCCAAGCGTCATCATGGTGCTCTACGGCGTCATGACCGAGACCAGCATTGTCGACCTCTTCGTCGCGGGCGTTGTCCCGGGCCTCATGATGGTGCTCCTGTTTCTCGCGACCGTTTTCGTGATCGCGACGCTTCGGCCCGAGCATGCTCCGCGCGGCGAGCGAAAAAGCTTTAGCGAACGCCTGACGGCCAGCCGCAGCGTTTTCGGCACGCTGCTCCTGTTCCTTTTGGTGATCGGAGGCCTCTACCTCGGGGTCTTCACGCCGACCGAGGCCGGCGGCATCGGCGCGTTCGGCGCATGGGTCATCGCGCTCCTCATGCGCCGGATGTCATGGGCGGGGTTTGTCGGCGCACTTCTGGACACTGTGCGCACGACCGTCATGATCTTCACCATCCTGATCGGCGCACTGGTTCTCAAGAACTTCATGGCCTTTGCCAACGTGCCGGGTCTCGTGGAGGCGATGCTCCGGGCAATGGATCTGAGCGCGCTCGGCACGATGATCGTCATCATCCTTGTCTACATCGTGCTCGGCGCCTTGCTGGACACCATGGCGATGATTCTGCTGACCATTCCGATCTTCTTTCCCATCGTGACCGGACTGGGCTACGACCCGGTGTGGTTCGGCATCCTGCTGGTGGTTCTTGTCGAGATGGCGCTGATCACGCCGCCCATGGGAATGAACGTCTTCATCATCAGGGGCATGACCAGGGATGCCTCGCTCGCCGAGATTTTTCGTGGCGTGCTGCCTTATGTCTTCGCGCAGGCGGTCCTGCTTTTGCTGTTGATAGCTTTCCCCGGGATCGCTTTGGTCCGATGACGACAGTCATCTTGATCCCGACGGCTTCAACGGCAGCCAAGGTGCAGGAGGTGGCGCCCGGACGCCACCTCGTCTTTGATGATGCGATCAGCCCTGCGCCTTTTTGCCAAGGGCGGTAAGCAGCGCGCCGAGATTGTGCTGGAACATCGCCAGATAGCTGGTGGCGGGGCCACCGCGCTCCGACAGCGCGTCCGAGAACAGGCGGCCGCCGATCTCGATGCCGGTTTCGTCCGAGATCTGCTGAACGAGGGCGGGGCTGGTGATATTCTCGACGAACAGCGCCGCCGCGCCGTCGGCCTTCAGCTGTTCGATCAGAACGGCAAGGTCGCGGGCGGAAGGCTCGGCCTCGGTGTCGATGCCAACGGGGGCGAGGAAGGTCAGCCCATAGGCGTCGGCCAGATACCCGAACGCGTCGTGGGCCGTGACGACGGTCCTGCGGTCGTCCGGCAATTCAGCGAGCTTTGCCCGGGTTTCGGCATCCAGCGCCTCAAGCTCGGCGATATAGGCTTCCGCATTGGCCGCAAAATCGTCGGCGTGTTCCGGCATGGCCTCTGCCATGGCATCGGCGATGTTCCGCACATAGATCATGCCGTTCGTCAGCGAGTTCCAGGCATGGGGGTCGGTCTCGCCATCGACTTCAACCGGCGTGATGCCCTCGGTGGCGACATGGACGACACCCTCGGTCCCGGATTCGGCGATCAGGGTGTCGGACCAGGTCTCGAAGCCCAGGCCGTTGACAAAGATCACGTCGGCCTCGGCGACGGCGCGCGCATCGGCGACGGAGGGCTGATAGACATGGGCATCGGCGTCCGGGCCGACGATGGTCGTCACGCTGGCATGATCGCCCACGACCTGTTCGACCATGTCGCCCAGGATCGAGAAACTGGCGACGATCCGCACGTCGTCATGCGCCGCGGCGGGCAGGGCGACGAGGGCCAGCGATGCCGAGACAATGCCGGCACAAAGCGTCTTCATAAGGGTCATTGTGTTCTCTCTTCCGTTTGGGTTTGTGCAATTGACACGTCTTCTGCGGCCGACGGTTTGCGCAGCCGTCCGCCGAAGCCGAGCGGGCCGAAAAGGGCCGAGATCAGGAAAAGGCCGCCGGCCACAAGAACGATCGCCGGGCCGGACGGGGTTTCAGGCAACAGGTAGGACAAGGTCAGGCCGATCCAGCAGCTCGACAGGGCAAAGACAAAGCCAAGTACGAGTTGCCCGGTGATCGTGCTGGCCCAATAGCGTGCGGCCGTTGCGGGCAGGATCATCAGGCCGACGGCCATGAGCGTGCCGAGCGTCTTGAAGGCGGCCAAGAGGTTCAGCACGAGAAGCAGCATGAACCCCTGCTCGACCAACCAGGGCCGTCGCGTCTGCGATTCAAAGAAGACAGGATCGCAGGTGCTCACGATCAGCGGTCGCAACAGGACGGCGAACGACACCAGGGTCACCGTCGCCACGCCGCCGACGAGCATCATCGATGCATCGTCGATCCCGAGGATCGAGCCGAACAGAAAGCTCTTCAACGGCACGGCCGAGCCTGCCGCCGACAGGATGAAGATGCCCACCGCCAGCGCGATCAGGTAGAGCGAGGCAAGGCTCGCATCGCTGCGCAGAATGGTCTTGCGGGCCAGCAGAGCGGTGAAGATCGCAACCCCCACGCCGGCGATCAGACCGCCGACGAGAAGCGAGATCACCGACAGCCCGGCGGTCACGAAACCGATCACGACCCCCGGCGTAATGGCGTGCGCCATGGCCTCGCCCGCCAGCGACAGCCGGCGCAACACAAGGAACGCACCGACCGGTGCAACCGATGCCGACAGCACGGTGGTTGCAACGAAAGCGCGCCGCATGAAGGCGAAGCTCCACATCTCGGCGAAGAACTCAAACATCGGCATGTTCCGTTTTGGGGACAGCGTTTCGGAACATCCAGGACGCCTGGCTCTCCGACAGATAGTTCTGGGCGATCAGTCTCTCCGGTATGAGAACGTCTTGCACAGGGCCATGGAAGGCCCTTTCGTCGCCGAGAAGAAGCGCGTGGCTGCAATGGTCCAGGACCGATGAAAGGTCGTGAACGACCAGAACCACAGCGCGGCCCTCGTCGCGCCAACGCCGGATGATCGACAAAAGATGCGCCTCGGTGCTCTGATCGACGGCGGCAAACGGTTCGTCCAGCAGGATCAGCGGCGCATCCTGCATGATGACGCGGGCAAACAGCGCGCGCTGAAGCTGCCCGCCCGATAGGGTGTGGAGCGACCGGTCCGCGAGGTCGGAAACGCCGGCTTCTTCCAGTGCAGCAGCGACCCTGTCCCGCCCAGCGCCATTGAGCCCGGACCACAGACCCAGCCCGCGCCACGCGCCCATCGCAGCCAGATCGCGCACCCGGATGGGGAACCGGCGATCGAACTCGGACATTTGGGCGAGGTAACCGATCTCGCGCGGCTGTCCGTTCGGCCAGAACAGGTCTCCGGAGAGTGGTGGCATCAGGCCGAGCAGCATCTTGACGAACGTGCTCTTGCCCGAGCCGTTGGCGCCGAGCACGGCCAGCGTTGTGCCGGCTTCGATGCCGATGGACAGGTGCCGGAACAAGGTCAGCCCGGGGTAGCCCAGAGCGAGATTGCGGATCTGAAGAACGGCCGGCATCAGAGCACCGCGAAAATCGCGAGCCAGAGCGCGGCCGAGAGGCCGAGCGCACCGGCGATCAGCGCGGTGACGCTCAACTCGGTCAGGCAGAAGCCGCGCCCGGCGCTCTCGCCGGATACCGATGCCCGCCGGTTCATCGGATCGCCCGGCGTTTCGGTGGACGCTGTGCGGCGCGCGACTCCGGTGTTGCGATCCCGGGTTTCCTGAAGGTCACGATCGTCCTCTTTCGTTCGTGCGGCGCGAGGCCACGCTCCGGAAAGGACGGACGGGGAGATTTGGCGGGGACGGATCGAAAAGAACGGCGTCCATGCCAGACGCGTTTCCCCGGCGTCCAGGTTCCCGCATCCTTCTCAGGATACGCACGACCGGCAGGTCTCCTGGCTCGCGGTTCGTCGTCCTGGCTGGCCTTCCCGGATTGCTCCAGTGGCGTTGTCAGCCGAACTAGCCGCTCACAGTTGCGGGGACAGCCGCGGGTTCGGTGCCATCGCACCCCACCGCGTTCCCTCTTGCCTCCGCGCTAAAAAAACGCTCACGCGCGGAACCGATCACGCTACCGTCATGCCCGCGCGGACGCCGAGCGTCAATGGTTTTGTCAGATCGTCGCGGCCGCTTGTCAGGTGGCTGGATAGAAAATCGCGCCGGGCAGATAGGCGCGTGGCAGTTCCATGCCGGTCGGCATGGTCCGCCCGGAGGCGATGTGATCAGGCAGCAGATGTGTATGCGGACCGGGCGGTGATTGTCCGCCCGGCGGTGGGATCCGTGTCAGTATCTCGATCCTGCCAAGCGCGGTCTCGATCACCCGCGCCGGGCTGTCGGCCAGCAACGCGGGCGTAATACGCGGCAGGTTGGCCGGGAAGACGGACCCGGTCGCCGACAGGAGCGCGTCCCGCGCGTCGCCCGCGCCGACACGCACGCAGAAGTGGGCTTCCTTGCGCCCAAGGCCAAGGTCGAAGAGCTCCGCGTCGCGATCTTCGGGCACGATGGCATCGACATCGGGGCCGAGCGCCGTCAACGCGCAGGCGACAGCCGGTCGGCCACGCTCGCGTTGGACCGCAAGAACGATCCGCGAGCGGTCCAACGGCGTTTCCCTGGTCTCGAAGGTCAACGCCCGGACGTCGTCGTCGATACGGAAGCGGAGCCGCGCGCCGGGAGTGCTGGCAATGACGGTTTCGCCTTCACGTTCGACGCGAATGCCTTGCCCGGGCGCGGCTGCGAACTCGCCAACCGCGCCGACGATGCCGCCAACCCATGTCCCGCGCCGGCCTTGAAGGCTTTGCAGCACGAAACTGCGAATGTCCTCGGTTGCCCAGGGCAGGCGGCGACAAGTGACACCGAGCCTTTCAAATCGTCCTGGAAGGTCGTCCCATATACCGGCCCGCCAGGCGTCGGTTTGATCGCGCCATTCCATTATCTCGTCACCGCTACGCGCGCACCCCAGGCAAAGCCCGGTGGTGGTGTCAAGTTTGCACAGGCCGACGCAAGGGCTGATCAGGCTCATGCACGGACCTCCACGCCGGCGTTTTGAAATGCCGCCAGAATGGCATCGAGGCCATCGGTCAGCGCGGCCGGCCCCGGTTGCAGGATGAGCGGGGATTTGATTTCGACGATGCGGCCAGCCCGCACTGCCGGGATCGCGTCCCAGCCGGGCCGTGCTGCGATCTTTTCAGGCCGCACCTTCTTGCCGCACCAGGAGGCCAGAATGATGTCCGGGGCGGCCGTGATCACTTGAGCGGAGGTGACGATCCGGTCGCGCGCGGCGGGTTGATCCGACTGATCCGGAAACGCCTCTTGCCCACCGGCGATCCCGATCAGCTCCGACACCCATTTGATGCCCGAGATCATCGGATCGTCCCATTCCTCGAAATAGACCACCGGGCGCGGCTTGCCTTTGGTTTGCGCAGCAATCGTCGCCAGCCGCTCCTCATACTGGTTGGCCAGTCGATCGGCACCTGTCGTCTCGCCGACCGTCGCGCCCAAATGACGGATCATCGCGAGGATGCCGGCGATATCGCGCTGATTGTAGCCCATGACCGTGACGCCGGCCTTGAGAAGCGCCGCTGCGATCTCCGCCTGAAGATCGGAGAAGGTGAGCACCAGATCCGGCTCAAGCGCCAGAATCCTGGGGATGTCCGCCGAGGTGAAGGCGGCAACGCGCGGCTTTTCGCGGCGCACGCGGGCGGGGCGCACCGCATAACCGGAGACGCCGACGATCCGATCCTCGGCGCCCAGGAGATACAGCGTTTCGACCGTCTCTTCGGTCAGACAGATAATGCGCTTAGGCGGGAACGTTCTCATAACCGTGGTCGCAATGGTCCTCGGATTCGGGAGCGAGCAGAAATACTACCCGCTTTGCCAACGGTTCAGTGGATCATGCGCCGGACCCGCCGTGCCCGCGCGCCGCCGCGCCGCTCTCGCGCCGGCATTTTCAGCGGCAGCGGCTCGATCGGCAGGCGCGTGGATGCGACCAGCAAATCGCAGAATACGGCTATCGCCGGGGAAGACTGCCTGAAGGGTTGTGCCATTGTGTGGGCATGCATGGCGGCGCGCGCGTAGTCGGCATGTGCCGGCAGGCCCGCGAGCCATTGTATGTAGCCCAATTGTCCGAGCTCAGCCGCCTCATCGGGCGGCACAGGACCTATATCGAGTTGCGAAATCGTCCGCTCCAGAAGCATCGCGCCCTCCGCGCAAGGGGACGGGGGCAAGCGGGTAACGGCGATATCGTCGGGACGGAACGGTCCATCTCGGTCTCTCCGTTCCGGGCGCCCCGCCCGGGTTGAGGTGACTGCGGCGCGGGTTGCGCGCCGGAGATGGCAGGTCTCCTGACTTGCGGGTCGACGCTTTCCTGAACCTTCCCGGGCCTTTTGGCCCAGTGGCTTGCCTCAGGGTCGCTCGCCGCTCACAGTTGCGGGGGCAGTCGCGGAATTGGGGCATGGCCCCGCACCGCGTTCCCTTTTCAGCCGGTTGTTAAAAACCGGACACCATCACGGACTCAATCGCACGAAAGCATCCGATTGTCCATCGAGCGTGATGCCGATCCCTGCCAGGCGGCGTATCCTCTTTGATCGCGAAGCGCTCCTGAAGCTCGGCGTCGGCCGTTATACGGGCCGTGCCGTTTGTCCGCCAGAAACGTCACGAAGATGGAGATAAGGTCCCGCTGAATTGCGAAGCAGAATGCAGTTGAACTGATCGGGCAGGGAAAGCAGAACTCCATCGCTATCTGATCTGTCCATACCCGATTATCGGTCCTCGTGTCGTATGAACCCAAAAAGGAGCATGTCCATGGCTAGCGCGGAACTGAGTGCGAAACTGAATGATCTGATGAACGGCGAATTGCGCGCCCACAACATCTATCTGCAGATGGCGGCCTGGGCGTCGGGCCAGAATCTGGACGGCGTTAAGGGATTTCTGCTTGGCCACGCGGAAGAAGAGCGCGGCCACATGATGAAATTCTTCCACTATCTCGATGATCTGAGCGCACCCATTTCGCTCGGCACGGTGGAAGCGCCCAAGATCGCTGCCAGCAATGTCAAGGACCTTTTCCTACAGCTCCAGAAGGAAGAGCAGGCCGTGTCGGCGGCCATATTCGAGGTCATCGGCATCGCGCGCGAGGAGCGCGACTACCCGACCGATCAGTTCCTGCAATGGTTCGCCGCCGAGCAGCACGAAGAGGAAAAAATGGCGCAGGCGATCCTCGACAAGATCGACCTGATCGGCGATGGGCCGAATTCGCTGTACCTGTTCGACCTCGAGATCGCCAAGATGGGCTCGGGCGGCTAGCGCTCGACAGTTCCGGCCGTCGGTGGCGGATAGCGCCGCAGCGCTTCCGTCCGGATTGCCCGGATCCTACCCACGACGGTCCGGTTCAGCCGGGGGCGGGGCTTTTGTCTTCAGCCCGGCCACCCCCTCGGATGTCATACCCGGACGTGTTCCGGGCATCCATGAACACCGCCGTTAGAATAGTCGCTGGCGATAAGTGTTCATGGATTGCCGGGAACAAGCCCGGGCATGACACGAAGAGTAAGTGGCAGGCGATGCCAGACACCGCTTCTGTTGAGGAAAACAGAGTTGACGGTTGAGCGAATCCATATCCCGCGACGGCCATTTGTCGAAAAAGTCATGTCAGACAAACGATTAATCGACATCGCCGAGATTGAGCCGGACAGCAGTGGATCCTACCAGAGATGACGACTGTTCCAGGCATGAGCCGTTTACTGGGTTCGGTCGCGGTGGCGATGCTCGTGCAGGCTCCGCTGCTTGTCTCGGCATTGGCCGGGGACGCGCACAACGATCTTCTCACCCGCGATACGCTCACCGGTGACTGGGGCGGGGTCCGGACGACGCTGGATGACCATGGCGTCACGCTGGGCCTGACCTGGACCGGCGAGGGGCTCGGCAACACCAGTGGCGGGGTGAAACGGGGCTTCACTTATGACGGGCTGGTCGAATTCGATGCCGATTTCGATCTGGAGAAGATGGTCGGCTGGACCGGTGGCGCCGTCCATGCGTCCGTCTACTGGATCCAGGGCCGGGGCCTCTCGACCTACTATCTCGGCGGCAATATCCTGACCGTCAGCAGCATCGGGGCCGATGCCGGCTGGCGGCTGAACGAGTTCTATTTCGAGCAGTCGCTGCTCGACGGCGCGCTGTCGATCCGGGCCGGTCAGATCGCCGCCGACACGGCGTTCTGGATCAGCGACACGGCCGAGCTGTTCATCAATTCGACTTTCGGCTGGCCCGGTATCGACAACACGGACCTTCCAAATGGCGGGCCGGCCTATCCCCTGTCGACGCCAGGGGTCAGGGTGAAATGGGCTCCGAACGATACCTGGACGGTCATGGGCGCCGTCTTCAACGGCGATCCGGACCCGAACGGAACCAACAACAATGGGCTGGAATTTCCGACCGGCGACGGTGTCTTCGCAATCTTGGAGGCAAGCTACGCCTATGCGCCGGACAACGGACTGTCCGGCACGTGGAAGGCGGGCGTCTGGTACAATTCCGAGGGTTTCGACAATCTGCTCTACGCGGCGAATGGCTATTCGCTTGCCAATCCGCTCGCGGCCGGCGGCCCGCGGCAGGAAGACGGCAATTACTCGATCTATGCGATCGTCGATCACCAGCTCTGGCAAAAGCCCGACAGCGACGGTGGCGGCTTGTCCGGATTCCTCAGGGTCGGCGTCACGCCGGAACAGGATCGCAATCCGGTCAACTGGTATTTCGACACCGGCCTCGCCTTCACCGGTCCGTTCCCCGGACGCGACGACGACATCGTCGGAATAGGGTTCGCCTTTGCCAACATGAGCCCGGATCTGGCGGACCTGAATCGCCTGACCAACGCGGTGACCGGCGTCGATGCGCCGGTCGTCGACTACGAGGCCGGCATCGAGCTGTCCTACCAGGCCAATTTCACGCCCTGGTTTTCGGTTCAGCCCTTCGCGCAGTACATCTTCCATCCCGGCGGGAACGTCGCCAATCCGGATGGAAGTAATCCCACGGTTGCCCTGAAGGATGCGTTTGTGTTCGGGATACGGACGGCCATCGTCTTCTGAGCCGGGGTGACGGGTTTGGACGCGTGACGAAGGGCCGTTGCCAGGCATATTCTAGGACCAATGGCGCAAAGCTGGATAAACCCGGCCAAATCCTTGGGACGACGCCAGGACCGCAAAGGAAATAATAGACACGCCCTAGGCCATGGACTCATTAGCTCTGGTCCAGATTTTGATGGCTGCGAGCTTGAGCATGGCTAGGTAGTTTGAGGCGTGCTTTTCGTAGCGGGTCGCGATGCGACGGAAGTGTTTGAGTTTGTTGAAGAAGTGCTCGATGCGGTTGCGCTCCCGGTAGAGCGTCTTGCTGAAACAGGCCTTCCAGCGGCGGTGCCGCATGGACGGGATGTTCGGGGCAGCGCCTGCCGCCTCGATTGATCGGCGCAGCCAATCCGCATCGTAAGCTTTGTCAGCAGGGACGATTGTCTTCTCTTGGAGGTGTCCGATCACGTCGGCGGCTACCGGGCAATCCCCGGCCTGGCCGGGTGTAAGGATAAGTTCCAGAGGCAGGCCACACGCATCTGTGAGGGCGTGAACCTTGACCCCTCTCGGCATTTGCTTCGCAATTGCCTGCCGGGCAATGGGTCAGCCCACCGCGCGAGCGGCCCATACAGCGATCCGGGTGGCTTTTTTTGAGTTCGCGGCATGTTGGCGGACCCGCACCGAAGTGGCGTCGATCATCTGAATGCTGCCGTCGTAAGCCTCTGTCATTGCTGACATGATCCGGTCGAACACCCCTGCTTTGCGCCACCGCACAAACCGGTTGTAGCAGGTTGTATAAGGGCCATGACCCTCCGGCAAAGCCCGCAAAGGCGCGCCTGTGCGCAACACCCAGAAGATGCCGTTCAGAACCCGCCGGTCATCCACGCACGGCACGCCGCGCGGCTTGTTCGGCAGCAAAGGCTGGATCACGCCCCTCTCGAAATCCGTCAGATCGTAGTGGCTCATTTACGCCTCCCAGGCGGGAAATCTGAATCACAAACTACGACAAATGGAAATCATTTCATGAGTGCATAGCCCAGCCAAAAACGATCCAGTTTTCTGGGAGCAGAGCACCATTGTGCCGACGACGATCTTTAACTCCGATGAATGGGTTCAATTGATCTGGCACATAACCACCGGAGCAAAGAAATGTGAGACTGTTCCAGTTTCAGGCGCTCGCATCGGAGGTGACCATGGAGCAGCCGACCCTATCATCCGAGGAAGAGAGTCGGCCGCACACGGGGCTCAAGCGCACGCTAACTCTGCCGTATGTAATCTTCTATGGCCTAGGCGTAACAGTCGGAGCAGGCATTTACGTACTGATCGGCGAGGTTATTGGCCGAGCGGGAGAATTTGCTCCGGTATCCTTCCTGGTCGCTGGTTTCGTCATGCTGTTCCCGGCCGCTTGCTACGCCGAACTGACCGGCCGCCTTCCCTACGCTGCCGCTGAAGCGCATTTCGCCGAAGCCGGGTTCGCATCACGCAAATTGTTTCTCATTGTCGGTCTCGCCGTCGCGAGCGTCGGCATCATTTCTTCCGCAGCCATCGCACATGGCGCTGTTGGATACCTTCAGCAGATCATCGACTTGCCGAGAACTGTTTTGCTGGTCAGTGTAATTCTTTTAACCGGCATTGTATCCGGATTCGGTGTACGCGAATCGATCAGTCTCGCCGGCCTCCTGACTATCATCGAAGTCAGCGGTCTTGTCGCGATAATCGTAGGGTCATTCATCTCGGGCGCTGATCTACCGGGCCAAGCAGTCAAGGCCGTACCGATCTCGTTTTCATCCGTCGTTTGGTTCGGCATCATCAGTTCGAGCCTGCTGGCCTTTTTCGCCTTCATCGGGTTCGAGGATATTCCATCGATAGCGGAGGAAACAGTCAATCCGCAGAAGACCTTGGCGCGCGGCATTTTTATTACATTGGCGCTCAGCCTCATGATCTATGTCGCGGTGGCAATCGCTTCGCTTGCTTCCGTTCCGGCTGAGCAAATCACAGCAACGGACGCGCTGCTCGCGCTGGTGTTTTCCGAGACAACGGGATTGTCTTTGCTGCCGATCACATTGATCGCCATAGTCGCGACGGTGAACGGCATCATCGTACAACTTCTCATGGCCGCGCGCGTGCTATACGGCCTCGCCAGCCGCGGGTCGCTGCCCGCAATTCTTGGCAGAGTGAGCGGAGGGACTCGGGCGCCGGTCAATGCTACGGCGCTGGCCACAGCGATCGTTCTATTGCTTGCCCTCACGTTTCCGATCACGCGGCTAGCGGAATGGACCTCCGCAATCACGCTGGTCATCTTCACGACCGTGTGCGCTTCACTGATCAGGATCAAAGTTTCCGGCCAACCGGCACCGGAAGGCACGTTCATCGTACCGATGTGGATACCCTATTGCGGCATGTTCACTTGCATGGCGCTGCTTATTTCAGGAACGCTGATGCGGTAAGGTAGAGGTGGTGTCGTGTCTGTTGATCGCTAAGCCGTCAAGGGTATCCGAGCGCCAAAGTCACTGGCGACTGCGGCCGGGACGATATCCCGACGACCGCTCAAGCATCCGCGCCGTAAACGGACTTGATGTCGGTGTTTATGCGGTTGGGCGAATCCGTCGCTGTCATTTACCGGCGGAGATTATCCGCGAAGTCCGGTTGGTTGCGTACAATGCACACGCCAGATCGATCCAACAGAGGGCGTCTCGATGGAGATGCTAGTTCTCAAAGCGCTGGGAGGGCTCGGTCTCTTTCTCGTCGGGATGCGGGTCATGACCGACGGGCTGCGCGCGCTCGCAGGTAATGCGCTGCGCCGGCTGCTGCGGCGTTCGACCCGGAGCCCGTTAAGTGGTGTTCTTACCGGCGCGGCTTCAACAGCGATGGTCCAGTCTTCCAGTGCGACGACAATCGCAGTCGTCGGATTTGTGGGCGCCGGGTTGATGTCCTTCCACCAGGCGCTGGGAATCATTTTCGGTGCCAACATTGGCACCACCGTGACCGGCTGGATGGTCGCCATTCTTGGTTTCAAGCTGCAGATCGGGGCCGTACTCACGCCATTTGTACTGATCGGCGTCATGATTGCGATGTTTGCCGGCGGCCGGTGGAAGCACGTCGGCTGGGCCGTCACGGGGTTCGCCCTCTTGTTTGTCGGCATCTCGACGATGCAGGAAGGCTTGGCGTTCCTCAACACCATCGTCACACCTTCGGATTTTCCCGCCGACACGCTGTCTGGCCGCCTGCAGCTTGTCGCCATCGGGCTCGTCATTACGCTGATCACACAATCGTCCAGCGCCGGCGTCGCTGCGGCCCTCGCGGCGCTTTCGACAGGAGCCATTACTTTTCCGCAGGCAGCTGCCATGGTGATCGGAATGGATGTGGGCACGACATTCACCGCGGCGCTTGCCACCCTCGGTGGTTCGGTGGGATCGCGCCGCACCGGATACGCTCATGTGATCTACAACGTTCTGACCGGCGCGTTGGCCTTCGCGCTGTTAACTCCTCTGACGCAGCTGATTGATGTATTCCTGGGGATTACCGATCCGCAAATCGCACTGGTGGCGTTTCACACCAGCTTCAATGTTCTCGGGGTCGTTGCGATTATAGGATTTACCAGCCAGTTCGAACGACTGATAGTGTGGCTCGTGCCCGAGCGGGGGCCGGTCTTGACCGCTCGTCTAGATGATCGCCTGCTTTCGGACGCGGCGGCCGCTATCGACGCCGCTGCTGCAACCTCCAGGCAAGTGGGTGACGTCCTCTTCTCGGTCGTAGTCGATCAGCTTGCCGGTGGCGAACCGCGTTCGATCGAACAACGGTTGGCGAGTGTCGCTGTGGCTCAGGATGAAACGTCTAGATTCGTCGAGGACATCAGGTCGGATCCGACCAGTCCGACAGGGCATCAACGGCATCTTGCGTTGTTTCATGCGCTTGATCACCAGGCGCGACTGTATCAGCGCTGCGGCCAAAAGCAGCGGATCGACGCAATAGCGGGCGACGATGTGCTACGAGGTCTGGCGGATCAGCTTCGGCATGAAGTTACGGCTATTCTTGAGCACGAGGACGATGAGAAATGTGAAAAGCGGCTCGATGTGCTGCGCCGTCTGCTGCGCGAGGAGCACAGAACATATCGCGACGAAGCAATTGCTCAAGCTTCGTTGGGTGATATCGAAATATCCGATGTCACGTTGAAGCTTGATGCAGTGAGATGGCTGCACCGCGTTACCTATCACATATGGCGAATCCTCTATCATCAGCTTCGCGCCGAAAGTGACGCGCCGCCGCGTTTACGCAACATCGAGCCTGCCATCGAGGCCGAGGAGGAATAGCGCAGAAGGGCGGTCAGGGGCACATAGATCAAGCTAAACACGCAATACAGCAGGATCTGCAGTTACCCACTGAATGACAGTCGAAATATCGAACAGTTGTACCGGCGTCAGGATGATTTAATCGGCTGCGATTGCATGCGGCCCCCGCCGTCGATCTTAAGAATATCGGCTAAGACTGCCGTGCCGTCTTTTCGGCCGGTACAGGCAATTCGACAAGCCGTCGCTCGTCTATTTGGCAAAGACAGAGGTTCGCTCGATCAAAAAGCTGCCTGTCTATTCTACTGTGCAACCGAACGCCGGAAGAGCAGCAGGCTTATCGCCAAAAGCGCCGCGCCCAGTAGAGCCATCCACAAGAACTCTGGCCAGACCGTATCGATTCCAGCACCCTTGAAGACGATGGACTGGCTTGCCGACATGTAGTGGCGAGAAGGAAGAATGAGCGTTCCAACCTGCAGCCAGGCGGGCTGACCCTCGACCGGGGTCTCCCCTCCCGAAAGCATCAGCATCGGCAAGACAACCAGCATCACCAAGAGAGCGAACTGCGCCATAGACCGCGCGAGCGTTGCCAGGAAGACCCCCATTGCCGTAGCGGTAAAAAGAAAGAACGCCGTGCCAAGAAGAAACAGCGCCTGCGACCCGGTGACGGCCGCTCCCAGAGAGCCCTGCAGGATAAAAGTCAGCGACAGCCCCGCCGCGAAAAGGACAACCGCCGCGTTCGCCCAGATCTTGGCCACGGCGATATCGAAGGGTGCGAGCGGCATTGCGAGTAGGTGTTCGATCGTTCCGTGCTCACGCTCTCGGATCATGGCGGCACCTGTGAGGATCGTGGTCAGCCACATGATCTGGCCGATCAGCGCGACGATGCCGGCGAAACGCACCGTATCGCGGTTCGGATTGAAGGCACTGCGCAGGACGAGAGAGACGGGGGCCGGTTCCACCAGCTCTGCTCCGATCGCGAACCGGCGGATCTCGGTGCTCAGAATGTTGGTGATGTAGCTCGCACCGATCCCGGCCTGTTGCATCGCGGTCGCATCGATCAGAACCTGAATCTCCGGTGCGCGGCGGGCGCGAACATCTTTCTCGAATCCGGGCGGCACGGCGACGACGAAGAGGAACCGCCCCGCATCCATCTGAGCTGCACCGGACCCCGGCACGATCTGGACGACAGGCTGGAACTCCGGTGGAAAGAACGCCGCGGCAAGGGCTCGCGAAAGGGGCGAGTTGTCCTCGTCGGCAAACGCAATGGACGCGTTATTGACCGAGTTTGCGACCCCGGTCGCCTCTATCACCGGCGCCAACGTGAATGACCAGACGAGCAGTGCCATCATCACCCAGTCGCGGCGCAGGCTCATCATCTCTTTCAGACCAAGCCAGAAAATGCAGCGCAGTCGTTGCATTCACTTCTCCTGTGCCCGAAGCGACAGTGCTGCGATCATGGTAAACACTGGCCCGAAGCAGGCGAGCGCCAGGGTATCGGGGGCGAGCGCCTCCCAGCCTAGGCCCTTGGTGAACGCGCCGACATTCAGGTGCAGAAAGTAAGACGACGGCCAGAGTGAACCAATTATCTGGGCGCCACTTTCAAGCGTGGAGACCGGCTGCAACAAGCCAGAAAACTGAACGGTCGGTATGACCGAAGCGATGGCCGTAGCGAATGTTGCAGCCACCTGGCTCGACGTCATGGTCGCTACCAGCAACCCAAAAGATGTGGTCGCCCAAACATAGAGCAATGCGCCGATCGCAAGGGGCACGGGATTGCCCTTCAGCGGAACGCCGAAAACCACAATCGTCATCGCCGACAGCAGCAGGAAGTTCGCGAAAGCGATTGCGATATAGGGAAGCTGCTTTCCGATCAGGAACTCAAAGCGCGTCGTCGGGGTCACATAGAAATTCGTGACCGACCCCAATTCCTTTTCCCGCGCAACGCTGACCGCCGTTAGAACAGCGGGAAGCATGATGAGCAGAATCGCGGGCATAGCGGGGGCCAGCGCGGCGATGCTCTCGAAGCTTTGATTGTATCGGAAACGCGGTTCGATCCGGGCGATCTCGGCCTGGCGGGCGCCGTTGTCGCGGGCGAGTGCGTCCAAGAAGGTCTGGTGCAGCCCGGCGACATAACCCTCCACCGTCTCACCTTTGAAGGGAATTGCGCCGTCCACGATTGCCAATATTTCGGTTGGTTCACCGGCCCGCAGTTTGGGCCCGAAATCGGGCGGCAGCTCGACAACGAGGGAGACGTCGCCCGCGGTAAGCCGTTGATGGCCCTCCACAGCGCTTTCCAACGGCTGCGTGGGCGTAAAGTACCGTGACCCTTCGATTTCGGATATGTAGGCTCGGCTCTCGGGGCCTTGCGAAAGGTCAAGGACGGCGAAGTCCAGTTCCTCGATATCCAGCGTGATCCCAAAGCAGAAAACCAGCATCAACAGAGCTGATCCCAAAAATGCAAATGCCAGGCGCACGGGATCGCGCATTACTTCGACAGCCTCGCGCCGCGCATAGGCCAATGCGCGCTGGACGCCGCCACCGGTTCCGGCGCTTGCGTCGTCGACCGAAACTTCGGGGGCTGCCACCGATGCCGGGGGGTCAGCAGCTTCCAGAATGGCGATAAACGCGCCTTCCAGACTGTCCGCCCCCTCGGCGGCGATCAAATCGCCCGGCCTCCCTTCGGCAAGAACCCGGCCTGCATGCATGAATGAGACGCGGTCGCAGCGCTCGGCCTCGCCCATGAAATGGGTCGAGACGAAGATCGTGACGTTTTCTCGGCGCGACAGTTCAATCAGCAATGCCCAGAACGAGTCTCGTGCCTCGGGGTCCACGCCCGAAGTTGGTTCGTCAAGGATCAGTACACGCGGGCCATGGATCACCGCGACGGCGAGCGACAAACGCTGCTTCATGCCAAGCGGCAACGCGGCGGCCAGCGTGTCGCGATGCGCAGTCAGGCCAAAGCGTTCCGTTAGTTCGTCGATCCGTGCCGCTTGGTCCGCGATAGCGAAGATGCGGGCGTGGAGCCGGAGATTCTGGTGTACGGTCAATTCGCCGTACAGTGAGAACGCCTGGCTCATGTAGCCGATCTCACGGCGCACTGCGCGATCGCCCGCGTCAACCGGCCTTCCGAATAGTGAAGCCTCGCCGGAGCTGATGGGCAAAAGGCCCGTCAGCATTTTCATCGTCGTCGACTTGCCACAACCGTTCGATCCAAGGAAACCGAAGATTTCGCCAAGTTTGATCGAGAAATCGACGCTATCCACCGCGGTGAAATCGCCGAAGCGCCGCGTCAGGCCACGCGCTACAATGACGGGATCTGAATTGATCCGTAATTCAGGCACGGTGTCCAACGCGGTCTGGGGTTTTCCACGCGCTCGAAGCCGCCGATAAGCGGTTTCGAGGTCTTCGGTTTCGCCCTTGAACTCTGTCGGGCTGCCCTGAAAGAGCGCACGTCCCGCATCCATCGCAACAATCTGATCGAAGCGCTCAGCCTCTTCCATGTAAGCTGTCGAGACAAGGACCGAGAGCTCCGGATTGTCGTCCCGGATCGCGTCAATCAGCGCCCAGAACTGACGACGCGACAAGGGATCGACACCGGTTGTCGGCTCATCCAGGACCAAGAGCTTCGGGTCATGGATCAGCGCGCAACAGAGCCCCAGCTTCTGCTTCATCCCGCCGGAAAGCTTTCCCATCAACCGGTCAGCGAAGGGGGCAAGACCTGTCGCCGACAACAGAGCCTCGATCCGGATGTCGCGCTCCTCCTGGCCCTGCCCGAAGAGACGTGAAAAGAACTCAAGATTCTCGCGCACCGACAGCTCGGCATAGAGATTGCGACCCAGCCCCTGAGGCATGAAGGCAATGGCCGGGCTCACTGCCCGTCGATGAGCGGGATCGTCGATCGGGCCTCCCAGGACGTCGATCGCTCCGGACTGTAATTTCTTTACTCCGGTGATCAGACCCAAAAGCGTCGACTTGCCGACCCCGTCCGGTCCGATGAATCCAATGAGCTGACCGGAAGGCAAATCCAGCGATAACGTGTCAAGCGCGATGTGCTTGCGGTACCGATGCCTAACATCCAAGATGCGGATTGCCGACGCGCCGCTGCTGCTAGCGTTCATTCGAATAACTCGGGCGGAATACGCCTTTCCAGCGCTTCCGGCCAAGCGCTGTCGGGTGTGAGGCGGATTACAGCAATGCCGCGAAGACCCGTCTTCACGTGTTCGATACGGCCCGCGACCAAATCCTGCGAGATACGGACACGAACGCGGAACACCAGCTGTTCCCGCTCGCTCATTGTCTCGACCTGCTTGGGCGTAAACTGTGCCTCCGGCGAGACGAAACTGACGGCTGCCGGGATGGCAAAATCGGGCAGAGCGTCGAGGACGATGCGCGCTTCAGCGCCAATGGGCAACAGCCCCGCCTCGCGGGCCGGTAGGAACACCTCCATATAGACACTCTTGAGGCTTAGGAGGGTGAGAACCGGCTCGCCTGCGCCGACAACTTCACCAGGCTCCGCCAGTCGATAAAGAACGCGTCCCGGCATCGGCGCGAACAGGGTGCTATCTTCGATTTGCGTTGCGATCCGCCGAACTTCGGCTTCTGCGGCCGCGATCTGACTTTCAGTGGTTGCGACCCGGGCCCTGGCAGCACCCAGGACCGCTTCGGCAACCTTATGGACCGTTTCACGCTCCTCGAAGACGCTCTCGGAAATGTTCTGACCGGATAACAAGGCCCTTCCGCGTTCGAGCTGGTGCGACGCTCGAAGCAACTCGCTCTGGCGCTGGACGACCACCGCCTCGGCTTCAACCTTCGCCTGACGCGCCAGCGCAACCTGGGCTTCGGCTCGGTCGAGTGCGGCGGAGAGCTCGTCTGTGTCCATCTCGACCAAGACATCGCCCGGGGCAACCAAGCTGCCCTCTTCCACCAGTACATTCACGACGCGTCCGGCGATGATCGGCGCTATTTCGACCTGTTCGGCCTCGATCCGCCCATTGCCCTGGACAAACCCATCCGGCAACCTTTCGCGACTCTCCGAAACGAACACGTAGATTGCCACCCCCGCAACCAGGAGCACGGATAAGGCCAGAATTCCTCCCGTCTTTCGTCTCATGAACTTGCACCCCGTCGGAAACGGCGTCTTCCAAGTATGCCGCAGGCCACTGGCGACCTGCTTTGTGATTCATCAAGCAAGCCATACCTGCGCCGGACGCAACAACAACCTCTCGCTAATCATGGCGATGCCCGTGTTATCTGATCGCCGGAACGTGGACGAAGAATCCAACAGCAGCGCTTCGGCACCCATAATCGGCCATTTCCCGATATTCAATTCAGACCGGATGGATCGCCAAGGCGCGGTGTGCCCGTTTCGATCGCCTGCACTCGTTGGTTGCTCGTTTTCGAGGACATACGCGATCCGGCACGTCCAAACTACTACTCATTGGTGCGAAAGAGCGTATTCTGAACAATTAGTATCGTAAGCAACGGGGCAAGGACGGCAATGCTGGCGACAGCCAGAACAAGCCAGCCCAGCGATCCGTAGTCGGCCTGTATCCGCGGAAACCATCGTATACGATGCGGCGACCACTCACGGTGGAAGCGGCGGTCCGGTGCTCAATTTCGCCGGTTCAGTCGTTGCCATAAATTCGATGATCCTTCCCGAATACGGTGGATCCAATCTCGGCATTCCGGTGGAACATCTGAAGGGCTTCATTGCTGAAGCCGCAGGAAACTGACGTGGATGTCCTCGATCTGGGTCGACCAGAGTGCTTTGTGACCCGATAGGTGAGAAAGTCTAATTCGCAACGGCCCGACTTATGAGAGAAAAACAACGCAGAGCAACTTGTTTTTCAGAAAAAACATCTCAGTGGAACAAATGCTGCATCGTGCCTCTACCTGGAAAAATAGAACCGATGACACCGGCGGCAACGGGCCTTCTCTCCACGTTGACCGGCGGCATGAAGCATCATTTTGAAAGGTTCCGACCCATGAAAACCATTCTGCTTTCAATTGCAGCCAGCCTGCCGTTCGTCTTGTCAGCTGCTATGGCACCCGCGGCCGAAAATGCGCTGCCACAGTTCGACAAAGCAACTACGGCGATCGTGATCACCGATCCGCAAAACGATTTTCTTGCCAAGGACGGCAAGCTCTACGGGCTGGTTTCGGAAAACCTTGCCGAACTCGGCACCATCGGCAACATCGAAACGCTGATGAAGACTGCAAAGTCCACCGGCGTCGCGCTCGCCGTCGACCCGCTAGTCTACACCAAGATCGACATTGACTGGTCACGCGCCGGAGCGCTGCAACGCCAGCTGCTCGACATGAAGGCGCTTTACCGGGAGACTATGAGCGATCCGAAGGGCTTTGAGGGCTCCGGCGCTGATTTCTACGAGCCATACAAGAAGTACATCCACGATGGTGAGACGATCGTTGTGGCACCCCACAAGATGTACGGACCGGAAAGCAACGACCTGATCTACCAACTGCGGGCGCGGGGCATCAACACGGTCATCCTCGCAGGGCTTGTCGCCAATCTATGTGTCGATTCACACATGCGGGCGCTGATGGAAAACGGCTTCAAGGTCTATGTGGTGAAGGACGCTGTCGGCGCACCAGGCCAGGAGGCCTACAACGCAGCCCTGGTGAACTACGGCATGATTGCCAACGGCGTTCTGACCACCGAAGAGGCGACGCGAGCCCTTAGCCACTAACTTGGGACCCGCGATGCAGGCACCGGTTTTCATCTCCAAATGCACCTGAAGGCCGGAAGCTGAAGTGCTTCCCACGGACTGAGATCCGCGGGAAGCGTTTTTTGACTTGGCACGAAAAACCCCGAAACGGCGGAACGAGCGTCGCCGGAAAACTAAATTTCCCGCTGCTCCCCCGACACCATCGCCTGCAGCCGCTTCCGGTCAAGAATTAGGACTTTCCTGGGTGCCAGCGCAATCACGCCCTGGCTTGCAAGATTGCGCAAGAGCCGGGAGATGACTTCGCGGATCGTGCCTAGATGGCGCGCCAGATTCTCCTGCGAAAGACGGATCGTGTCTTCCTCGTCCGCCTGCCCCAGCAGCAGGAGAATAAGCCGGTCCTCCTGGGGCAGGCGCATGGTTTCTTCAAGCATTTTCAGCAGCGAATAAACACGGTTTGAGAGCTGTTCGAAAAGGAATTTTTGGACGGCAGCGTCCTTTGAAAACAGTTCCCGGAACACGGCACCCGAGAGGGTCAGAATTTCAACGCCATCAGCTTCAGCAGCCGCAAAGGCCGGATACGGCATTTCCGTAAAGAGGCTGTTCAGCGCCAGGATGCAGCTCTCGCCCGCTTCGATCCAGTAAAGCGTACCTTCCCGCCCATCCGGACCGACATAATAAACCCGGATCGTGCCTGACTGGACGATATAGACCCCGTTCACGACATCGCCCGGGTGCAAAATGTCGGCTCCGGGCGCAACCGTGTTTCTCTTCAGGTTGTCGTTCAGAAACCCGAATGCCTCGGCGCTCATGTTGCCTGCGAAGGGTATGATTTCGCGGAGATGATCGGACGGTTTCATGTCTGCCTGCATCTCTTGCCGTCAAAGTCGATATGCAACCTATAGCAATTTCTCAAACCCGTTTCCCCTTGGGCGATTGCGGCATGACATCACGCCCATGGGCTTAGGTCACTGGAACAAAAGTCACATCCTCCTCTGACGATGCCTGGCAGTCTCCGATTGAAGCGTGTTCAAGCTCTACGAGACAGATGTCATGCCCGACACATTCACAATCATGCTCATCGGTGCCTGCGCCGGTTTGCTGGCGCTCTTCGCCATTTCCGGAGACCTGGCGAGGCGGGCCGGTCTCACCGCGCCAGGCCGTATCATGCTCTCTGCCGGTCTTGGCCTTGGCGTCTTGAGCATCTCCATCAAGGTTTTTCTCGTCGGGTTTTTGATGGGAACAATCGAGTCCTATCACCCAGAAAGCCGCGAAGATCTGCCTTCGTCACCAATTGATCCGAGCGCAACGACGTTTGAGTCTGTTTACACCGGACGATGGTATGCCCTCCCGGAGGCAGCCCCAACGCCGGACGGCGCGCCGCTAGAAATTGAAAGGGTGAAACTCGGCGAGCGCCTGTTCAACGATCCTCGGCTCTCGGCAGATGGCACGATCGCCTGCAGCACCTGTCACAAGCTGTCTTCAGGGGGCGATGATAATGCGTCTGTCTCAAGCGGTCTTCTGGCGCAACGAGGCACACGAAATGCCCCCAGTGTCTGGAACGCAGCTTTTCTAAGCCGCCTGTTCTGGGATGGCCGGGCAGGATCCCTGGAAGAACAGGCCAAGGGACCGCTGGTCAACCCGATCGAAATGGGCATGCCGTCGTATGACGCCGTGGTTTCCGCTGTGGCCAGAGTGCCATCCTATCAGGCGGCCTTCCAGACGGCATTCGGCGCCAAGGAGGCGATCACCATAGACAACATTACGCTTGCGATCGCAGATTTTGAACGAACCCTGATTACGCCGGATACGGCTTACGACCGGTTCGTCAACGGCGATGCATCTGCCCTGACGCCGCAACAGCAACGGGGCATGGCCCTGTTTGCCGGACTTGGTTGCCGGGGCTGCCATAGAGATCCGGTCTTCAGCGCAGCCGGCAAGATCAAACCGGCGGGAATTCAAAAACCCTTCCCGATCTTCAAGAACAGTCCGTATGTCGCAAAATACGACCTGCTTGCCGACCGTGGCATTTCCGGCACCCGCCCTACCGGTCTCTGGCGTGTCCCCTCTTTAAGGAGCGCTGCCGACACGGCACCCTACTTTCACAACGGATCTGTCGGCACATTGGAAGAGGCGGTCCGTGTGATGGTGGCCACCCAGCTCGGCCGCGACGTGGTTCCGCAGGTATCCAGATCGCGCCCGGTGGTGATCTGGGACGCGGAAAGCCGGAAAATCACGCCTTTGAGGCCGAAGGTGCTGATCAATGACGACATCACCGATCTGGTCGCATTTCTGGAGGCGCTGTCCCCGCGCCAATACCACACTACTCCGGCCATTCTAACCGAAAGCCGTCCTCAGCCATGACTGGAAGATCTGGGCGTCCGGGCGCTCTACTCGAGGTGAGTTGGGAACAGCCAGGGAGTGCCGATAAAGGGCGGCAATTGAATGTCCCCGACGGTCACAGTCCGGTCAGATTGCTCCAAGAACTGGGCAATCCGCTTTAGCACCAAGGCTACGCCCGCACCAGCTGCGGCCATTTCCACCGCGGCGAGAGATGTGTCGGCCTTGAAGGAACTGGCCGTTTCTTCCCGGTATCCGACATGCGACCGGTAGGTCGGCCATATCCGAGCGTATGGATAAGTGGTTGCTCTAGTACTCTGGCGGGAGTTTGCAGCCGGGGCGCCAGATGAAACATGCCGAGGTGATCGGCACCCCAGGCGTCCATTGGCCAACATTCTCGAAAAAACGAACTGACAGAAATTTCATTGACATCATATTAAACGAGCGTTTAGTAAATTACTGAACGCTCGTTTAATAGATCTCGAAAGGATCTGAATGGGCGATGGAGGATTTAAATGGGCGATGGTCAAACAGTGTTGACACAGAGCGGTGAGTTATTGGTGCGCGACGAGAAAGAAGAGGCTCGGCGCGGATCACGGCGCGGGCACGTATTGAACGCGGCCTGCCAACTTTTTTATGAGAACGGTTATGCCTCCGCCTCCATGCGCGACCTGGCATCGGCGGTGGGAGTCACCCAGGCGGCGATCTACTATCATTTCGCCAACAAGGAAGAGATTCTCTTCGCGCTGATCGAGGATTTCAATCATCGCCTCCACAGTGTTTTAAGCGATGCGTTCGCCTGTGCGGACGATCCGGCCGACGGTCTGCGCGCCGCGATCAAGGCGCACATCCTGCTGGGCCGGTCCTGCTACCGCGAGTTCAAGCTGGTCACGGAAGACAAGCAGAAGCTGACGGGCGACTTCGCGGCGCAGATGCGGGTCCGCGAGCGGCAGATCTTCGATCTTTACAGGGAATCGATCACCGCCATTCATGCACGGCGGGAGGGGCCGTGCCTCGATGCGGCCGTCTGCGCCTTCAACATCTTCGCGATGATCAATTTCGTTTTCAAATGGTACCGGCCGGACGGTGAGCTTTCGTTGGAGGACATTGCGCATCAGACGGTGACATTCGCGCTGGCGGGCGTGAATACGGCCGGCGCCTCTTAACAGGCGTGTCTGCCGCGCCTGCAAGTCGTTTAAACAGGGAGGAAGTTCATGACATTCAAAGGTATCCGTCTTGCGGTAACCGCAGCCGGGCTATCCGCCGTGACAGCGTTCAGCGGCGCGGTGCTCGCCGCAGAGACCATCAAAATCGGCGCGCCGCTCATTCTCAGCGGTCCCGGCGCCTTCGCCGGGGAGGCGAGCAAGCAGACCCTTGAGATGCTGGTCACCGACTTGAACGCTAAGGGCGGCATCGACGGCCGTCAGGTGGAAATGGTTTACTACGACACCGAGGGCAAACCCGACGTCGCCGTACGCGTGATCAACAGGCTTGTGAAGAGCGACGAGGTGGATGCGGTGCTCGGCCCGATCGCGAGCTGGGAGGCTGTCGCGGTCAAGCAGGTGCTGGACCGTGCAGGCGTGCCAACGCTCATGCTCTCCGCAACCCGCGCATCCGTCGATCCGCAGACCGACTGCATGTTCAAGCTGCCGGTAGACGATGCGATTGTGGTGTCGCGGATCTACAAATACCTCACTGAAAAAGGTCTGAGCAAAGTCGCGGTGATCAGCACCTCCGACGGGTTCGGGGACGGCGGACATCGCGAACTTGAAGCCCAGGCGGAGGCCGCTGGCATCGACATTGTTTTCGACGAACGCTTTTCCATGGAAGACACGGATCTGGCACCGCTGTTGAACAAGGTGCGCCGCAGCGACGCCGAGGTGCTGATAAACTGGTCGTCCTCCCGCGCGCCGGTCACTGTGACCAACACGGTCCGTCAGGTCGGTCTCGATATCCCGCTGATCCACAGCCATGCCGCGTTGTCGCCCGCCGTTCTGGCCGGCGCGGGTGACAATGCCGAGGGAATGCTGTCCGCCGGCGCCAAGTTCGAGGCGGGGCCGAACCTTCCCGATAGCGATCCGCAAAAGCCGGTGATCGTGGACTACCGCGAAGCCTATGAGGCGGCTGTCGGCAAGGAACCCAACCAGTTCGGCGCTGGCGCCTTTGACGCCTTCAGCATCCTGACGGCAGCGATCGCGGAAGCAGGAACCGAGCCCGACGCGCTGTGCAACGCCATCGAGGCGACCAGCGGCTATGTCGGGCTCGGCGGGATCTACACGTATTCGGCCACCGACCATGCGGGCTTGGCGACCGATTCTGTCCTGATCTACCAGGTCATGGACGGCAGATGGCGGACCGTGGACTGACCGATAAGGTACAATGACCAGCACTCTTCCGGCCGATCTGATTCAGATCGTCCTGACCACGATGACCGTCGGAAGCATGTATGCGCTTGTGGCCGTCGGCGTCGCGCTGATCTACAGCGCGACAGGCGTGATCAATTTCGCCCAGGGCGAATTCGTCATGCTCGGCGGAATGACGGTGGCCAGCCTCTATGGTCAGCTTGGCTGGCCTCTGGCCGCCGCGATTGCCGTCGCCCTCCTGGTGGCACTGGTGTACAGCGCCGGCCTGATGGTTCTGACCACCGCCTTCGCCGCGCGGATGTCTCTCATCGGCGTCCTCATCATCACCATCGGCGCCTCGATCGCGACGCAGGGGACTGCCGCCTGGATCTGGGACAGCGACACGCATCGTTTCGCCCCCTTTTCCGGAGATGAGCCGTTTCGCATTCTGGAGGCGACAATCACGCCCCAGGCGCTCTGGATCATCGGCACCGGCGGATTGCTGATCGCGTTCCTGATGTGGTTCATTCGCGCCACCATGGCGGGCAAGGCCATGCGGGCCTGCGCGCTCGACCGGGCCGCCGCGACCATGGTGGGCATACCGGTCCGGTGGACAATCCTCATGTCCTTCGTTCTGTCCGGCCTCCTTTGCACCATCGGCGGGATCGTCACGACGCCCTTGACCACAATCGACGCGAACGGCGGCATGCTGCTTGCGATCAAGGGGTTCTCGGCCGCCATGCTGGGCGGAATGGGGAGTATCGCGGGTGCGGTGCTGGGTGCATTGCTGATCGCATTCATCGAAACGCTGGCCGTCACGTTCGGCTCGAGCGCTCTCAAGGAGCTGCCTACCTTTACGATCATCATTCTTGTTCTTCTATTCATGCCCCGCGGTCTTCTCGGCGGGCGGGGTGAAACCGGATTGCATCATGAAGACCTCACCCAGCGATAGCGTTCTGCCGGACATGCCGCTTTCCGGCGAGGGCGGAGTGATGTCCCCGTTCGGCCGGGACCTGCGCCGGCATACGGTCTCGGCGGGTGCGTTCCTCGTCTTCATGCTCCTCGTGCCCGCGGTCCTTGGAACCGGCTATTATCTGAACACGCTGATCTTTGTGGCCATCGTAGCGTTGCCGACCTTAGGCCTGAGCCTTCTCAGCGGATTGAGCGGTCAGCTCGCGATTTCCCACGGGGCGTTTTTTGCCCTGGGCGCTTACGGCTCCGCGATCCTGTCCAGGGACCTTGGCGTGACACCGCTGCTCTCGGCGCTATTGGCACAGAGTGTCGTCGTGCTTATCGCGGCCGGGATCGGCTCGGTGGTTCTGCGGCTGCGCAGTCATTATCTGGCCATCGCCACGCTCAGCTTCGCGATCATCGTGGAACTCCTCATCGAGGAGGCGCGCTGGCTGACCGGGGGCATGCAGGGCATGCTCGGCATCCCGCCGGTCAGTCTCGGGTTCATGGAACTGACCAGCGATCTGGAGATCTATCTTTTCTACTGGCCGATCACCATCCTGATGCTCTGGTTCGCCCTGAATATATCCTCATCCGGGGTCGGCCGTGTCTTGCGAGCGGTGCGGGAGGGTGAACCCGTCCTTGGGTCGCTTGGCATTCATGCTCCGCGTTACAAGATCGGCATCTACATCCTCAGTTCCCTCTACGCGGGCATCGGCGGCAGTCTTTACGCCCACTTTGTTGGCTTTGTGACGCCCGCGACCGGCTCGATTATGTTCGCGATCGAAATCATCATGGTGCTTGCGCTCGGGGGCTTCGACCGGCTGTGGGGGGCGTTGGCCGGCGCGGCACTGTTAACGCTGCTCAATGAATACGCACTCGGTTTCGCGGACCTGAAGCGGATTATCCTCGGCGTCGGCCTGATCGTCGTCATGCTGGTGTTCCCGCGCGGGCTTCTACCCGGTCTCATCGACCTCGCCCGGCGCGGCCTGGCGCGGGAGGCGGAATGATGCTGAGCGTAAGCGGGCTTTCCAAGTCCTTCGGCGGACTGAGCGCGCTCCAGGACGTGAGCTTCGATGTCGCGGCGGCCGAGATCAAGGCCGTAATTGGTCCAAATGGCGCGGGCAAGACCACCTTGTTCAACATCATCTCGGGCACGCTGCGCCCGACGGCTGGCTCCGTTGTCATGAACGGGACCGAGATTTCCCGGGAAACGGCCGCGGCCATCGGAATGGCGGGCATCGCCCGAACGTTTCAGCAGCCTCAGATCTTCAAGTCCCTGACTGTGATCGAAAACGTGATGCTCGGCGCGAACCGGTTTCACACCTGTGGCATGTTGGCCGGCGGCCTGGGCCTTGGCCGGGCGCGTCGCGCGGAAAGGCAGCTTCATGAAGACGCGCGGAAATGGCTCGCATTCGTCGGTTTGGACGATCTCCTGCAACGTCCGGCGTGCGAATTACCGCTCGGGCAGCAGAAATACGTCGAAATCGCCCGGGCCATGGCTACGGGATCGAAGGTCATCCTTATGGACGAACCGGCCGCCGGGCTCGACGATACCGAAACCCGCGAATTGGGAGACCTGATCCAGCGCATCAGAACAACAGGCATGACCGTGCTGCTCATCGACCATCACATCGATTTCGTCATGAGCCTTGCCGATACGGTCCTGGTCCTGAATTTCGGCCAATGGCTCGCGGAAGGAACGCCGGGCCAGATCCGGGGTTCTCAAGTTGTGATCGATGCCTATCTGGGCAGTGCCGAGGATGTTTGAACTTAATTCAATCAGCGTTTCCTACAGAAACATTGCGGCGCTCAAGGGGGTATCGCTGAACGTTAGGCCGGGCGAGATCGTCGCGCTGATCGGTTCCAATGGCGCAGGCAAGTCGACCCTGATCAAAACCTGCGCTGGTCTGGTCAAGCCGACTTCCGGGAGCATCCGGCTGAACGAAACCGAGCTCCTGAAGCAGCCGTCGCAAAAACGGGCCTCCCTCGGGATTGCCGTCGTACCGGAAAACCGCCGGCTGTTTGGCGAAATGAGCGTGCGGGACAATCTGCTTCTGGGAGCCTACTCGCGATCCGGTGTCGGGCGCGGCGTCGATATTCAAGAGGATATCGAGGCCGTCTTTTCGCTGTTTCCCAGGCTCCATGAGCGTCAGCGCCAGTGTGCCATCACAATGTCCGGCGGAGAGCAGCAAATGCTCGCGATCGGCCGGGCCCTGATGAGCCGACCCAGGCTGATGCTCATGGATGAACCGTCGATCGGCCTTGCGCCGAAAATCGTCGCGCAGATCTTCGCCGCCATCCGCACCATGCGCGAGCGCGGCGTCACTGTCCTGCTGGCCGAACAGAATGCCGCGGCAACGCTGCGGATCGCCGACCGGGCCTATGTGCTTGAGCTGGGCCAAGTCACGATGGACGGCGACGCCAAGAGCCTTTGGGAACAGGACAGGATCCGCCAACTTTACCTGGGAGGAAGCAATACATGACCCACCGCGTTGCATTGGTGACAGGCGCCGGCGGGACGCTTGGCTCCACATTCTGTGCGGCCCTTGCGCGCGCCGGCTTTTCGATCGCCGCGAACGACATCAATGCCGAGGCCGCCGAAAGCTGCGCCAGGGACCTTCGAGACCAGAGGCATGACGCCTGCGCCTGGCCTGTGGACATCAGCGACCGCGCAGCGGTCGACGAGATGGTGGCCGGAATCGAACAAGACATGGGCCCACTTGCCATACTCGTCAACAATGCTGGGCTCCCCGGACCTTTTTCCCTGATCGTCGATATCGAGGACAGCGCCTGGGACCAGACGCTTCGCGTCCATCTTTACGGATCCTTCTATCTGACCCGCGCCGCCGCGCGCCGCATGATCCCGCGCAAGTGGGGGCGGATTGTGAACATCGCGTCGGTCGCCGGCATGCATGGCACCGTCGGAAGCGCGGAGTATGGCGCCGCGAAGGCCGGCCTTATGAACCTCACAAAGACCGCCGCCAAAGAGCTGGCGCCCCACGGGGTCACGGCGAATGCCATCGCGCCAGGAATGGTGGCGACACGGGCGAACCGGGAACTGGAGGCACAGGGAAGCCGGTTCATTTCGACCGCGGTCGACGGAACGCCGGACAGACAGCTTGCGGAGCCGTCGGATATCGCGGAACTGCTGGTGTTTCTTTGCAGCGAGGCCGGAAGGCATATCAACGGTGTCACGATTCCGGTCGATGGGGCAATGACCCTGGAGCTGGCGACCGATGGCTACATGCGCCGGGCACTCGAGAAAAGAAGTTACTTCTTGAACAGGGCCGGCGATGCGGTTTCTTCATGACATCCTGCTGGAAGCGGCCGACGACCGGTGCGCGCGAACGGCGCTGATCTTCCAGGACGAAACGGTGACCTATGGCGCCTTGCTGATGGCGGCCGGCAATCTTGCCGCCGAGCTGGCCGGGCTGGGCGTCAGGGCCGGCGACCGGGTGGCGTATCTGGACGAGAACAGCACGGAATACCCGGTGGCGGTCTTTGCCGTGTCCATGCTGGGTGCGATCTTCGTCCCGATCAACTTCCGGCTCGCACCGGAGGAGATCGCCTATGTGGTCAACGACGCGGCGCCCGGCGTGTTGCTCGCCGCGCCTGCCTATATGTCCGAGGTGGAAAAGGCGAAACCCTCGTTCAGGCCGGAGGTGATCGTCGCCGAAAAGCCTGTTTTGGCCGCCTTGCTGGGAAAACCGGCGAAGGGCCTCCCGCAAGCGTCGGACATTTCCCCCGACGCGCCCGCGATGGTGATGTATACCAGCGGAACAACGGGTTTTCCCAAGGGCGTTCTGTCGTCGCACAGGTCCTATCTGGCCAATGTGCAGGCGATTCTCGAAGGGGGACGGCTGACCGAGGACGACCGGATGATGGTTTCGCTGCCGCTGTTTCACAACGGCGGCTTGACTGCCGTCCTGATGCCAACGCTGCTTCGGAGGGCGGTCGCGGTCATCATGCCGCGCGGTTTTAAGCCGGATGAGGTTCTGGAAACCGTGGAACGGTACCGGATCACGTCGGTGATGTGGGTGCCGACCATGTTGGCGATGCTGCTCTCCTGCGACGCTCGCACCCGGTACGATACCTCATCCCTGTCGAAAATCTGGTACGGATCGTCACCGATCGCTCCAGAGATTCTGGCCCGCTCAAAGCAGGTTTTCGGCGCGGGCCATTATCAGTTCTACGGCATGACCGAGACTGGCATGACCGCGGTCCTGACGCCGGAAGACCATGAGCTTCATCCGCAGGGGACCGGCCGCGCCATGAAGCCGGCGCGACTGCGGTTGATTGACGAGGAGGGAAGGGACGTGGCCGTCGGCGGCGTCGGGGAGCTGATCTCGCGCCGGGGTCCGCTCGGCATGATCGGCTACCTGGGCCGGGACGAGGCAACTCGCGAGATCCTGCGCGACGGCTGGATTCACACCGGCGATCTCGCCCGGAATCTCGGAGACGGATATTTCGTCATCGTGGACCGCAAGAAGGACATGATTATTTCCGGCGCGGAAAACATTTACCCGCGCGAAATCGAGCTTGTCCTCATGAACCACCCGGGCGTCAGGGAAGCCGCAGTCTTTGGCATTCCCGACGCGGTTTACGGCGAAGCGGTCTGTGCCGCGGTCGTTCCGGGCCGGGACACGACGCTGACCGATGAGGAGGTCATTTCCTGGTGCGCCGCGCACCTTGCCGGATACAAGAAACCCAAAAAGGTTGTCCTTATGCATGAACTGCCGAAGAACGCAGCAGGCAAGATCCTGAAAAACCGTTTGAAAGCGCCGTACTGGCAGGGGAGCGCAGCAGCGATTTGACGGGATGAAGGATTTGTCTGTTTCAGGTTTGCGCCCCCTTCGGGAGGGCATATTTCTATTCGACGACAACGGCCGGCCCACGGCCCTCATCGCGGGACGGTGCACTGGCTGCGGCACGATCACCTTTCCCGCCAGGAAACGATGCGGCGTCTGCGACGTGGACGGTCCGCCCGAAGCCTATCCGCTCACCGGCGAAGGCCGGATTTACACGGCCACAAGGGTCTATGTTCCCTCAGCGCTTGGGCACCAGCCGCCTTACGCCTACGGCTATGTGGATCTCCCCACGGACGGCGCGCGCATCTTCGCCCCGCTGATGGGCGACGAGCACGCGAACTGGGAACCCGGGCGGGCGGTAAAACTGGGGTTTTACGAGGTGCCGGCCTCGAAGATGCCCGGAATGCTGGGCTATGCCTTCACCCCCTGCCCGCGAGGTGACGATGCGTGAGGCGCCGGGAACCGCCTATGTGGCAGGGGTTGGCATGACGGACTTCGGGCGTCATCCGGACCGGTCCTTGGCCGATCTGGGAGCCGAGGCCGTGATGGAGGCGCTCGGCGATGCGGGCATCGCTCCGAAGGAGGTTAAGGCCGCCTATTGCGGCAGCGCCATGGCCGCGCTGGTGCAGGGCGAAACCGGCGTCGGGCAGTCTGTTCTCATGGAGGTCGGGATCACTGGAATACCGGTGGTCAATGTGGAGAACGCTTGCGCGACGGGGGCGACCGCGCTGCACCTGGCCTGGCGGGACGTCGCCTGGGGCATTCACGATGTCGTTCTGGTCCTCGGCGTGGATAAGGCGGTGATGCCGAAGGGAACCGTTCTAGCGGCCGGCACGGCGCAACTGGAAGCGCAACTGGGCGACATCTTCCCGGGCACCTTCGCGCTGATCGCCAACCGCCACATGGCGACCTTCGGCACGACCGCGGAGCAGCTGGCCGAGGTGTCGGTGAAAAACCACGATCATGGCACCCTGAACGGCAAGGCCCAGTTCAACAAGCCGGTCACGCTGGAGGAGGTGCTCGCGTCGCCGATGATCGCGGAACCCTTGACGTTGTTTTCCTGCTGCCCCAACAGCGACGGAGCCGCAGCGGTCCTCGTCTGTTCGAATGATTGGCTGAAGAAGCGAAGGCTCCATGGCGCCATCCGAATTTCTGCCTCGGTTCTGTCGTCTGGCGATTATACGCCATTGCGGGACATGACGTGCTGGGACAGCGAGTTGCGGACCGCCCGGGCGGCTTATGAGGCCGCCGGTATCGGGCCGTCTGATCTGGACCTCGTGGAACTTCACGACGCCTTCACGATTTCCGAGATCGTCCACTGTGAGGCGCTCGGTTTGTGTCCGCGCGGCGAAGGCGGACCGTTTACCGTCAGCGGTGCGACGAAACTGGGAGGGCAAATTCCGATCAACCCTAGCGGTGGGTTGCTTGCCCGCGGCCATCCGCCGGGGGCAAGTGGGCTAGCGCAGATCTATGAGATAACGCTTCAGCTTCGGGGCGAATGCGGTAAACGGCAAGTTGATGGCGCCCGAGCCGGGCTCGCGCAAATCATGGGTGGGAACAAAGGAAACGATACCCAGGCATGTGCGATCCATATTCTGGACCGTGTAGAGGTGCCGGACTTGCATTAATCTTCTCTTAGATCACTATGATTTTGTGTTTGATTATATCCTGCATTGTTGAAGTGGTTTTGGCATTCTTGAGGTGTGCAGGTATCGAGGATGTGTGCGATAGCGGCACAGATAGCGTCAGGTGTTCTGGCTCCGGCGTCGCGCAAACGGTGTTTGAGCTTTGAGAACACCTGCTCGATTGGGTTGAGATCGGGGGAGTATTTGGGCAGGAACAGGAGCCTGGCGCCGGCGGCGCGAATGGCCTGGCGCATTGCCTTGCTTTTGTGGCTGCCCAGATTGTCGGCGATGACGATGTCGCCGGGCTTCAGGGTTGGGACGAGCACCTGTTCGACATAGGTTCGGAAGCATTCCGCGTTGATGGGACCGTCAAGCAGCCAGGGCGCGTCGATGCGGTCGTGAAGGAGCGCTGCCAGAAAGGTCATGTGTTAGAAATCCATTCAAATTTTCACCCATGAATATTCCGGTTTAGTCGTCCGCTTCAGCCATAATTCACTGCCTTCGCCCGCTCCCAGTATTCCTCGAAGTCCGCCGGGGTGAGCAGTATCGGTTCGCCGGCTTGGCGGGCCAGCAGAAATTGCGAAGCGAGGATTTCGATGCGATGGGCGAACAGGAGCGCCTTGTCCAGCGATGTGCCCCAGGCGATCGCGCCGTGATTGGCGAGCAGACACGCCTGGCGGTCGGCAAGGGCACCGACCACAGTGTCGGCCAGCGCCTGACTTCCGAAGCAGGCGTAGTCGGTGCAGGGAATGTCCATGCCGCCGAAGGAGCCGATCAGATAGTGAAATCCGGGTATCGGCATGCGGCAGCTCGCCATCGCAACGCAGGCATTCGCATGGGTGTGCACCACCGCTTCCGCTTCGGGTTTGGCCTGGTAGATCGCCATGTGCATCAGCAGTTCGCTGGACGGTCTGCCCTCTCCCTGAACGCGACCTTGCGCGTCGACCAGGACGAAGGCCTCCGGAGCGATGTCCGGGCCTGCGGCCCCGGTCGGCGAGATCAGGACGTGGCCGCCGCAGCGGGCGCTGATATTGCCGGAGGCCTGTTGGGTCAGATCATGCTCATGCAGATAGCGGTAGCCGCGCGCGAGGTGTTGGCGCAGGCGCGCTTCGGTTTGTTCTGTCATCGATTGTCTACCCGAATATCTCGACAAGGTCCTGGAAGATGGTTCCGCTTCCTAGTTTGCCGGCTTTAAAGTAGCAGCATAAGGCGCGGTCCGGTTCACTGACGCACAGGCCGCCGGGAATGTCGGCCAGTGGGTGGACGCTCATCGCGGACATGCCGAGGGCCATCGCCACCGCTCCCGACGTCTCGCCTCCGGCTACGATGAAGCGGTTGACGTCCAACTGCCGCATCTTCTGCGCCAGCGCGCCGCACACACGTTCGCCCAGCCGCTTGGCCTCGTCGACGCCCAGCCTCGACTGGATCCGTTTCACGCCGTCGGGCGCGTCGGCGATGCTCAATGCGACCGGGCCACCTGGCAGTTCGGTTTGCACCCACGACATCGCGTCCGCCAGGACACGATCGAAATCATCGGCCGCATCGGCCAGAGTGATGCGCCGGACACGGTGTTTTTCCTCAAACTGCTCGAGTTGTCGCAGTGTCGCGCCGGCGCAACTGCCTGCAATGACCACGGTATGTCCGCGCGGCAATGACGGTGGTGGCGTCGCTGCCTGGCGCTCCATGACCTGTAGCGCCGGCAAGGCGGCTAACAGCGAGTCGCCGCCGGTCATGGCAGGCCAGGTCCGTGTGACTTCCGCGCATACGGCAACATCGCTTCCATCGATCGCGTCGAAAAGGAAGTAGGTCGTGCCCCGAGCGAGCGCGTCGTCGATGAAGCGGCGCGTCGTTTCCACGCCTTGCGCGATGACCTGTTGCGGGACCAGCGCAACCCGGTATGCGGTTTGCCGTTGCAGGACCGTGACCAAATCCGGGTCTGGCATCGGTGTGACCGGGTCGAACCGCTTTTCGGAATTGCACAGCAGTTGCGATCCAAGAAAGATATGCCCTTGATAGACCGTAACGCCGCGCTCGGGAAACGCGGTGCAAAAGCCCAGGCGGTCGGCGCCGGCCTGTCGCAACAGGGCGTCCGCGCAGGGTCCGATATTGCCGCTGTCGGTTGAATCGAAAGTCGCGCAATATTTGTAGAGGATGTGTTTGGCGCCCTTGTGAGAAAGCGCCTCCTGCACCGTGTCGAACCATCCGACGGCTTCGGCTGCCGGTGCGAGGCGGAAACGGCCGGCGACGACGCAGGCGGGGGCGTTGCAATGGTCTTCGATGGCCGCGGGGTCAGTGACGACCGGACACGCAATCCCTTGGTCGATCAGCGAGGCGGCGACGAGCACGCCGCCTGTCAGATCGTCCGCGATGATACCGGTCGTCAGAGGTGCATCTTTCCCGGTGACTGGAAGCATCGATGCCTCGGTTCGCATGGAATAACGGTATGTGTGGTGACCGATAGCAATCGATCGTTCCGGCGTGCGGGGTGGCGGCCCGGCCGGCGCCGGGCCACCGATCGGCTATTGCGTCAGCCAGTCGTTCCAGCGCTTGCGCAGCATGTCCCGATTGTCCCCGATCCATTGGTAGTCGGCGATCACCAGCTTCGGGAAGTTCTCCGCGGAGGTGGCGATACCGGCCCGCTCGGCCTCCGTCATCATGTCGGCGGCCTTGGCGCTGCCCGTTCCGTATTTGACGGTTCTGATGAAGTCGGGGTGACCGTCGGAATTGGCATAGTAGAAATTCAGGAAAGCCATTGCCGCGTTGGGGTTCGGAGCGTCCTTGGTGACGGCCATGTATCCGACATCGCGTACCGCGTTCGTCCAGTCCGCGGCCCAGGGAAAGCCCTCGTCGGTTACGGCGACGAGGCGACCGGAATAGGCCATGGTCATGACCACTTCATTGGTCCGCATGATCTGCTGCAACTGGTTGCCGCTTTTCCACCAGACGTCGATATGCGGCTTGATTTCGTCCAGCTTGGCATAGGCGCGATCGAGATCGAGGGGAAACAGATCGTCAGGCGCAACGCCGTCTGCGAGCAGGGCCACCACCGGAACCCACCAGTCGCGATCACCGGTGTCGGGCAATCCACGCGGGCCGGGGAAGGCTTCGACGTCCCAGAAGTCGTCCCAGCCGCTCGGCGCCTTGTCCAGGGCCTCTTTGTTGTAGGCGATCAACATGCCGCCCACCGTTCGCATAACGCCCTTGTCCTCGCAGGCGCCGTCGACACCGTTTTCGACGACCGCGGGCAATTTCGAGCAATCCAGCGTCATCAATTTGTCGGCATGGGTAATGAGATCCGGTGGTGTTGCCGTGACGATGTCGAATTCCATCTGGCCGGTGCGGCTCATCGCCTCGACGCGGGCCCATTGGTCGGGAACCTCGATCGCAACCGGCACGACTTCCGAGCCGATCTCGTCTTCAAACGGCAGATAGAAGTGCTTGGTCAGGCTGTCTTCCATCAGGCCGCCGGTCGTGGCGTAGACGACTTCCGGTTCCAAATCGTCGGCATGGGCCAAGCCGAGGGTCGCAATGGCGGCGGCGGAGGCCGTCGCCGCGGCGAGCAGGAACCTGGGGCCAACGATCCTTGATCTTCCTGGTGTCATTGTCTTCTCCCTTTCGTCTGCGGTTGATGAGGTCGCCCAAAGCTTATTGTTCGTTTGCCGATTGCCGGCGTGCGCGGTCCCAACGGCCGATCAGGACCATGCCGGCAAAAAGCAGGATTGAAAGAACGGTCAGCAGCGTTGCGATCGCCGGCAATTCCGGTGTCAGGCTATGTTCGATGTTTTCGAACATGCGCCGCGGCAACGTCCGGTCGCGGATGCTGGAGATGAAAAACGAGATCGTCGGCTCGTCAAAGGAGATGATGAAGGCAAAGAGGCTGCCCGACATCATGCTCGGGAGGATCAGGGGAACCGTGACCTCGAAGAAGGCGCGCGGGCGGTTGGCGCCGCAACTCATTGCCGCCAGCTCCAGTTCGTGGTCGATCTGGCTGAGCGCCGAAGCGACGGTGAACACGAAGAACGGCAGCGCGAGGATCGTGTGGGCGATGACGAAACCGAAGATCGAACCGAGAAGGCCGAGCGGCTGCAGGAACAGATAAAGGCCGACCGCGATCGCGATATGCGGAACGATGATCGGCCCCATCAGCAGCATGTTGAACAACGGCTTGGCCAGCAATCGCCCGCGTACGATGGCATACGCGACAGGCGTTCCGATTAGAAGCGTCGCCGCGACCGTCAGGAATGCAATCTGGAATGACAGGATCGTCGCCGCCTGCCAGCGTCGGTCCTGAAAGTACTCCATGTACCAGTGCAGCGTGAAACCCGACGGCGGGAACTCTAGATAGCCCTTCGGCGAAAAGGACATCGGGATGATGATCAGGCTCGGCAGAACGAGAAAGACCAGAACCGCGTAGACATAGGCGTAGACCGTTAGGGTCCCCGCATCAGGGCGCCGGGATCGCGATCCTGTCAGGGTGGTTGCATCGACGGTCGTTGCGGTCATGATCGGCCCCCGACGACACGGTCAAACGCCAGGTAGGGCGCAAACAGGCTCGCGATCAGGACGATCAGCGCGGTCAGCGTCGATACGATGGCGGCGGCAAACGGCCAGTCGAGAACCTCGCGCACCTGCTGGGAGACCAGGGTGACGATCATCTGCTCCTGCGGACTGCCGAGCAGGGCCGGCGTTATGAAAAAGCCCAGCGCCGTCAGAAAGACGATCAGAAAGCCGGTCACGATGCCGGCACGGGCCATCGGTATGATGATTTGCGTCAAGACGGCCAGGCGGCTGGCGCCCATCACTTGCGCGGCGCGTTCATAGTCTCGCGGAATGGCACGCAGCGCGCCGTAGATCGGCAGGATCATGAACGGTATCAGCGCGTGCGTCATGCCGATGAGAACGGCGCCCTGCGTATAGAGCAGCTTGAGCGGCTGGTCGATCAGGCCGACGCCCACGAGTGCGTTGTTGATGAGGCCTTCACGACCAAGCATGATGGTCCAAGCGGCGGTGCGAACCAGAATGCTCGACCAGAAGGGCAGTAAAACGCAGATTGCGATAATCGCCGCCATCCGCGGGCTCGACCTTGCCATGAAATAGGCGACCGGAAAGCCGAGCAGCAGTGCCAGCACAGCCGTCAGCAGCGCAATCCATACGGTGCGGATGAACACCCGGAAATAGATCGGTTCTTCGATCAGCCTGCGGTAGTTATCCGTCGTCAGCTCCGGTTCGGTGAAGCTGATCCGTAAGAGGTCAAGCAGCGGATAGAGGAAAGCCAGGGCCATCAACAGCAGGAATGGCGTGACGAGCAGCAGGCTTCCACGGGAGCCGATGCGCCGCGAGGAAGCCCCGGCCAACGCGGCAGGCGCGCTCACCGCGCGGCCTCATTGGCAAACACCTGCATGGCATCCGGCTGCCAGGTGAGGTTGAGGCGATCGCCTGGACCGGCGCCCGCAAGCGCGTGGCGCGACGAGATCCGGGCGCGCAGGGTCTGTCCGTCTTCGAGCGCGGTGATCAGAAGGACGCTCTGGCCGCTATAGACAATCTCGCGCAAGGTGGCCGCGATCGTCGGTGTGTCGGCCGGGCCGGCAAGCGCGATGCGTTCCGGGCGGATTGCCAGTGTCGCGCGGCCCGGTTCGCGCTCTTGCAGGCGAAGCGACGGGATGGCCTGCGACGGCAAATCGATCCGCACGTGTCCGGTGGTGAGGCTGAAGCCATCGCTCGTTGAGACAAGCTCGGCGTCGAGCAGATTGTTGTCGCCGACAAAGCCGGCCACGAACAGGTTTTCCGGCTGCTCATAGAGCTGCTCCGGTGTCGCGACCTGTTGCAGCCGCCCCTCCGCCATGACCGCCACGCGATCGGCCATTGTCAGAGCTTCTTCCTGATCGTGGGTCACGAAGATGACGGTGATGCCGAGTTCGCGTTGCAGCGCTTTGATCTCGATCTGCATCTGTTCGCGCAGATTGCGATCGAGCGCGCCCAGCGGCTCGTCCATCAGGAGAACATTGGGCTGGTAGACGATGGCACGCGCCAGGGCGACGCGCTGTTGCTGCCCGCCCGACACCTGGGTCGGCATCCGGTCGCCATATCCGGCCAGGTGGACGCGCGCCAATGCGTCATCGGCAGCCTTGCGACGGTCGGCGGTCGCGATCTTTCGCATCTTCAGGGGAAACGCCACATTGTCCCGCAGCGTGAGATGCGGGAACAGGGTGTATTTCTGGAACACCATACCGACGTTGCGCCGGTTGACCGGGACCTGCGTGAAGTCCTGGCCGCCGATCAGAATGCTGCCGCTGGTCGGCTCTTCAAAGCCCGCGATACCTTGCAGGAGCGTCGTTTTACCCGAGCCGCTGGGGCCGAGCAGCGCGACGAACTCGCCGGCACCGATCTCAAGCGACACGTCGTCGACGGCGACAACGCTGCCGAAGCGCTTGGAGAGATTGCGGATGCTGACGGATTTGCCGTGGTCTGGAGGGGTATCAGGCACTCCGCTTTCAGGACCATCCCGACGCGCATTTTCCGGTGTGGGTGACGTCAGTGAAGTCATTTGAACATGCTGCCCCAGCCCTGGGCGGTATGGCTTGATCCCAGGTGAAATCCGGTCGACTATTTGCGCAATGCGTCGGTCGACCAGGTCATCCGAAGGTGTTTGCAACAGCCGCCAGTCCGGCATCGGTGGCTTCGAGCGCGCGATCGATATCGTCGTCGCTGTGCGCGGCCGACAGGAACATGTTGTGCCATGGATGAAGGTAAACGCCGTGTTGGAGCGCGGTCGTCGTGAACAGGTAGCCCTTCTCCAGGTCTTGGTCGTCGTCGAACAGGATGAGGGGCATCTGAGCGGGGCCTGTCTGTCGGATTCCGACGCCCTGTGCTGCCGCCTGATCGGCGACGCCGTCACGCAATCTTTGCCCCATCCGGGCCATGTGGGTCACGGCGTCGAGGCTGCGAAGCTTCTGCAGGGTCGTAATGGCCGCTGCCATCGGTGCGGCCGCGCACCAGAATGAACCGGTCAGGTAAACGGTCTGGGCTCCATCGCGCAGCCATTCCTTGCCGGTGATGGCGGCGATCGGGTGACCGTTGCCCATCGCCTTGCTCCAGGCCGACAGGTCGGCCTGGATACCGAGTGGTTCCCAGCTGCCGCCAAGGCTCAGGCGAAAGCCGGCCCGAACATCATCGACAACAAGGGCGGCGCCATTTCGATCCGCGATCGAGCGGGCTGCGCGGGCGAACTCGGTGGTCGGCATTTCCTGGTCCGCACGCGCATCATGACGGAACGCGCAAACCATGATCCCGGCCAGGTCTTCACCGGCGTCTGCCGCCGCGGCCTCGAGCGAGGGAACATCGTTGTAGGTGTAATAGATCAAGTGCGCGCGATCCTCGGCCAGGACACCGCCGGGCCAGGGCGTGCACCAGGGGACCGAGCCATGATAGGCGCCTGTCGCGACGAGGATCTTGCGTTTCCCTGTCGCTGCCCGGGCGATCGTCACACAGGCCGTGGTCGCATCGGTCCCGTTCTTGCCGAAAATGGCCCAGTCGGCCGCCGGGATCGTCTCGACCATCAGCTCTGCCAGATCGACCATGGCCTCGCCGGGGCCGTTGGCGATGCTCATTCTGGCCTGTTGCGCCCGTGCCGCAGCTTCGACGTCCGGATCGTTATAGCCCAGTATCATCGGGCCATAGGCGCACATGAAGTCCACATAAACGTTGCCGTCGACATCGGTCAGACGCGTGCCTTGTGTCGATCGGAAGAATTGCGGAAAGGCTGGCGGCAGGCGCTTGGCGCTCATGTGGCCCCACAGGCCGCCGGGGATGACCTTTGCCGCACGGGTGCGCAGGGCGCGATCGCGCGGTAGCGGCTTTGCCGCGGTCCCTTGCTGGGTCATGGCGCGCGCGTCCGACATCAATCACTCCCGTCTCGATCAGACCGGCCTATCAGCCGGCTGGGCGGCTGGCCGCTTCACTCACCTGCCAGTGTCGCTTAAACGTCGTTGGCGATTTTGCACCGTGTGCAATACTGTCGTCTGATTGCGAAGGCCATCGTCATGCCCGACTCCCCTTCAGCGCTACCGGCGCCAGGTCCCCTCGACGGGGGTGCCGATCATGTGGCGACCGGCCTGCCCGCGCGGGCGCGTCGCGTCGCGCTTTGCGTTTCACCGGAAATGTCCCTGTCGTCGGCCCTGATCGCCTGTGCGCCCATGCGCGCCGTCAATTCGCTCTCCGGCCGCACCTGCTACGACATTGCAGTCGTCGGTCCGTCGTCCGAACCCGTGGTCAGCGGAATCGGCATCGCTATCGAGCCCGCCATCGGCTTCGACGAAGATGCCAAATTTGACATGGTCGTCGTTGTTTCAGCTTACGACCAGACGGCCGACTACAAGAAATCGTTGATGCGCTTTCTCCGGCGCCAGGGGCAGCACGGGGCTGAAATCTGCGGCATCGATATGGGTGTTGTCCTCATCGCCGAGGCTGGTTTGCTAACCGACTATCGGGCCGCGGTTCATTGGGAGGTGCTGGATGCCGTGAACGATCGCTTTGTTTCGGTCGACTTCTGCGACGATGTCTATGTCATCGACCGAAACAGGTTCAGTTGCGGCGGCCACCTGGCCTGCAAGGATCTCTTCGTTGCGATCATCGAGCAGCACCATGGAGCGAAGGTCGCCCGCGATGTCGCCAACGACATTCAGAGCGGTCCGTTGCGGCCGGGCGATACGCGGCAGAGCAATCCGCTGAGCTGGGATCCGACGATCCGCAATCCGCACCTGCGGCAAGCGGTCGATATCATGCAGGAAACTATCGAAGAGCCGATGGCCATCCCGCACATCGCCGATCAGGTCGGCATCTCGGTCCGGCAATTGCAAAATTTGAGCCGGCAGCATTTTGGCGAGACCCTGTCCGAGCGCTATCTGGCGATCAGGCTGAACGCGGCGCGTTACATGCTGATGTATGGCGATATGTCGGTCACCGAGATAGCCGTTGCGACCGGCTTCAACTCGTCCGCGATTTTCGCGCGCGCCTTCCGCAGACGGTTCAACAGGACGGCGAGCCAGTATCGCAGCGATTTCCGAAGCAGTTTTTCGCGGCCTTATTTCGTTTCGAACGACTAAAGCGTCTCCCCACGCTGGCCGCCAGCACGAACGGGTCGCCGACAACCCAGGCGCAATGTTCAAGGCTTCACGACCGTTGAGCTGAAGCTGATATATCAGAGTAGCGCTCTCGCGCCGGGGAGCTAGGCCAAGCTGATATCCGCCATAGTGTGAAAGCCCGATTGACGGATGCCTGCCTGGCCATAGAGATTATAACTATCTGATAAATATTACTATTCTTGATACAAGCTCTATTCGGGCTGCTACGATCCATTGATGCTGCTCGCATTCATCGCGCTTTTGCCTTGACAGATTTTCATCGCACCATCATCCTGATATATCATATTTCCGATATCGAGCTGGAGGTTGGCTGCTGTGTCGCCAAACGATGCATTCCCGGTCGATGACATGCTGCGGAGGCGGGCCATCCGCGTCATTCCCGGTGGCATGTGGGGGCATCAAAGCGCCGGCGCCGTGCCGGAAGGATATCCGCAGTTCTTCGCCGGCGGTGATGGCGCTCGGGTGCGCGATGTCGATGGTAACAGCTACATCGATTTCATGTGCAGTTGGGGCCCGGTGGTCCTTGGCCACCGTCATCCGATTGTGGAGGACGCCGTCAGGTCCCGTCTTGATGCCGGCGATTGTCTTGACGGACCGACCGAGGACGCGGTCCGGCTCGCCGAACTGATGGTGCGTCAGTTCGCGCATGCCGATTGGGCGATGTTCCAGAAAAACGGATCGGACGCGACGACGGCGTGTGTCACGATGGCGCGTGCGGCCACGAGGCGGAAAAAAATACTGGTTGCACGAGGCGCCTATCATGGCGCTGTGCCATGGTGTTCGCCGTCGGTGGTTGGCGTCACAGCGGAAGACCGTGCCCATATCCTGGAGTTCGAATTCAACGATGTCGACAGCGTCGACAGAGCGGTGGACCTGGCCGGGGCCGACCTTGCGGGTATCGTCGTCTCGGCATTTCGGCACGATCTGAGCGTCAAGCAAGAGATGCCGTCGGCTGCATTTGCCCGTGCCGTGCGCGCCCATTGCGATGCAGCGGATGCAGTTCTCATTCTTGACGACGTGCGCGCCGCCTTGCGGCTACACCTGGGCGGCAGTTGGGAACTCTGCGGCGTCAGGCCCGATCTGTGCGCCTACTCCAAGGCAATCGCGAACGGCCACCCGCTGGCGGCCGTAACCGGTACCGACGCATTCAGGCAGGCGGCTGACGAGATCTTCGTTACCGGCTCGTTCTGGTATGCCGGCGCACCGATGGCCGCTGCATGCGCGACGATCGAGGAAGCCAACCGCATCGATGTCCCGACCGTACTCGAGGCGATGGGCACAAGGCTGCGGTTGGGTCTTGATGCGCAGGCCCGATCCTATGGTTTCGAGCTGATCCAGTCCGGCCCGCCGGCCATGCCGCTTGTTCAGTTTGCCGATGATCCCGATTGCCGTTTGGGCGAGCGGTTCTGCCGCGAGGCTCTGCGGCACGGCGTCTACCTGCATCACCGGCACAACATGTTTCTGTCCGCGGCGCATGACGCCGAAATCATCGATGAAGCGCTGGATGCGACGGACCGCGCCTTCCAGGCCCTGGCGCGTGAGGGGAGGGGGAATGACAGCGCAAGCCTATGCCGCGTCGGTTGAAGCGGCCGAAAGCCTCGCGGAGGGCGTCTATTTTCGACTGCGCGACATGCTGATGCGCGGGGAATTCGCGCCGCACGAACGAGTCAAGGTGCGGGACCTGGCAGGGCGGATGGGAACGAGCGAAACGCCCGTGCGCGAGGCCCTGTTCATGCTGGCGCACGACCGTGCCATCGAGATCAAGCCGCGCTTCTTCATTCGCGTCGCCCGGCTCACCTATGCGGAATATCTGGAAATCCGGGATATCCGGCTGCAGCTTGAGCCGTTGGCGGCCGAGTTTGCCCTGTCTGGTATCGATCCCGAGGCCATTGCTGCGCTTGAACAGATTCATGCGCAATTGATCCAGGCCGAGCGCAGCCGCGACTGGCAGACCGCGCTCAAGGCCAATTTCGATTTCCACTTCTCCCTCTACCAGCGCTCCGGCAGACCGACGCTGGTTGGCGTCTTGCAAAGCCTCTGGCTGCGCGTCGGGCCGATGCTGTCGGAGCTTTATCCATCGGCGCCGCCTGAATACGCCGAGCAGCATCAGCACGAGGCGATCCTCAACGCGCTGCGCGACCGCGACAGCCATGGTCTGCGTGCCGCCGTGCGCATGGACCTGATCGAGGGCGGGCGGAATCTTCGCAACTATCTCCAGCGGATCGAACAGGAAACGGACCACCACGATGAGCGATGAAACGCCGACGGCAGGCCAGGGCGAACCGCGCGGACGCAATGTCAGCGTCGACATGCTGGCCGAAAGAGCGAAGTTCATTCGCACCGAAACGGTGCGCCTGACAAAGATTGCCGGGGCCGGGCACTACTCGAGCACCTTTTCCTGCGCAGAGCTTTTGGCCGTTCTTTACTACGACCAGCTTCAAATCGAGCCGAAGGATCCTCGATCCGCCGACCGCGACCGCTTCGTGATGTCGAAAGGCCATGCCGCGATCGGGCTGTATCCGGTGCTGGCTGATCTTGGATATTTCGATCCCCTGGAACTCGACACCTATACGCGTCTTGGCTCGCGGTTTGGCGACCACCCCGACATGAAGAAGGTGCCCGGCATAGACTTCAGCTCCGGATCGCTGGGCCACGGCCTGTCCATCGGCTTAGGAATAGCTCTGGCCGGACGCATGCAGGGCCATGATTTCAGCACTTACGTGATGCTTGGAGACGGGGAACTGTCGGAGGGGCAGATCTGGGAAGCGGTGATAGCCGCCAACCAGTTCGAGCTCGGCTCGCTTGTCGCGATCGTCGACCGTAACGGGCTGTGCATAGACGGGCATACCGAAGACGTCATGGCCATCGAGCCGATCGAGGATCGGTTCTCGGCTTTTGGCTGGGATGTCCAGAGGATCGATGGCCATGACATTCCGCAGATCCGCCAGGCCTTTGCCCGCCTGACGAGGACGCAACGCGGACGGCCACAGGTCGTCATCGCCGATACCGTCAAGGGGCGCGGCGTAAAGCGCATGGAAATGTCGCTGGACTGGCATGTCGGCAACCTCGTCGGAGACGACTATGAGGACGTGATGGCCGAGCTTGAGGCGGGGCTCAAGCCGCTCGAAGCGGAGTTGGTCTGATGAGGGATACGCAGAGCCAGGATCAGAGCGAGATCTTTCGCGGCACGGGCGATGGCGAGACGCGGCTGAAGGATCGCCGGTCGGTGCGCGGGACGCCGGCATCGGGCACGCCAGCCTTCGTGCTGGGCGAGGAACTGGCGGATCTCGCCGACAGCGACCCCAGAATTGTCGTGGCGACGGCCGATCTCGCATCGGCCAACCGGACCATCGATTTCGGCCGCCGGCACCCCGATCGCTTCGTCAATTTCGGCATTGCCGAGAAGAACATGATCACCGCGGCGGCCGGGATGGCGTCCGTCGGCATGGTGCCCTATGTCGCCACATTCGCCAGTTTCGCGGCAATCCTTGGCGCCGAGCAGATCCGCACCGATTGCGCCTACCCCCGCATGCCGGTCCGCGTCGTGGGACACCATTCGGGCATGTCGATGGGGTTCTACGGCAGTTCGCACCACGCACTCGAGGATTTGGGCATGTTGCGGTGCATGGCCGATCTGACCGTTGTCTGCGCGACCGATGCCAACCACTTGCGCGCCGTTCTGCGGGCGTCCGTCGACCACCCGGGTGCCATGTATATCCGGCTTGGCCGGGGCCGCGATCCGGTCGTCTACGAGACTGTTCCGGATGTGACGTTCGGGCGTGCCCACCGTCTCAGGGAGGGTCGGGATTTAACTTTGATTACCTGCGGTTCGCAGGTGCGCCCGAGCCTTGATGCCGCCGGCCTGCTGGCCGAAGACGGCATCACCGCCCGCGTCGTCGACATGCATACCGTCAGCCATATCGACCGCGCCGAGGTGATGGCCGCGGCAACGGACACCGGGCGCATCATGAGCGTCGAAGAGCACAACGTCACCGGGGGACTGGGAAGCGCTATCGGCGAGGTGCTGCTGGAAGCCGATCGCATCGCGTTTCTCAAACACGGTGTTCCGGACCGCTATGTCGAGGTCGGACCGCCTGCCGCCCTGTACGCGCATTACAACCTCGATGCGGCCGGCATCGCCGACACAGCGTGCCGGTTCCTGAACGGGTCAGGATAGGTCATGGGCACCAACCGGCCGTTCGTACCGCCCGAGCGCGGCCCGCACGCCATCCAGCCGCGCCGCGTTCGCAAGGGCCACGCAGACGAGCATTTCCTGTCGGACTTCCGCTACGAAGCGCCGCGCGAGGATCCCGATTTCCCGGAGGTCTATGTCTATACCGACAAGATGTCCTACGACCCGGGCGAGGAGGTTCTGTTCCACGGATCCTGCAATGCCGCCCACTGGTCGCTCCAGGTCTATCGGGACGGGCATGCGCCGCAGATGGTGCATGAAGCACACGACCTTTCGGGCGCGTTCTCCGCGATGCCCGAGCGCGCCTACATGGACGGCTGCGACTGGCCCGTTCTGCATCGCTGGTCGCTGCCGGGCGACATGCGGTCGGGCTTCTATCGTGTCGTTTCCACGTGCCTGCGCGGCGACGGCGAGCGCTTCGTGCAGCATCATTTCATCGTCATCCGCCCGACCGCGCAGACGCAGGCGGGCCGGATACTGGTCATGCTGGCGACCGCCACCTGGACCGCCTACAACGATTGGGGTGGAGCCAACCACTATTTCGGCATTCACGGACCGCAGAAAGATGAAGGATCGCCGATCCTGAGCCTCAGGCGGCCGTGGACGCGCGGCATGGTCTGGCTGCCGGCGGGTGCGGCGCGGATTACCCAGCCGCTGCCCCCCGAATACAGGGATGCCCCGCGATATCCCTCCAAGGAGTGGGGCTATTCGCAGGGCTGGGGGCAGTATTACGGCGCGGCCGGCTGGGCGCAGTTCGATCGGCACTTCGTCCGCTGGGCGGAGCAGGAAGGCTTTGCGGTCGACATTATCACGCAGACCGACCTCCATTACCGGCCCGAACTGCTGGATGGCTATAGCTGTCTGGCGACGTCTGGTCACGACGAATACTGGTCGTGGGAAATGCGCGAGACGGTCGAGGCTTTTGTCGAGCGTGGCGGCGGGTTTGCGCGCTTCGGCGGCAATTTTCTATGGCAGATCCGTTTGGAGCAGGACGGCGCGCGGCAGCTTTGCTGGAAGTACAAGGCGCCCGATGAAGACCCGGTGCGTGCAACTGATGATCGGCGCCGCCTGACGGCATCCTGGGAAAGCGAGGCCGTGGCCTGGCCGGGGGCCTCGACCGTAGGTGTCAACGGCTGCCACGGCATGTATGCCAGTTGGGGCGGATTTGCGCCGCGCGGATCGCGCGGTTTCACCGTTTACCAGCCGGACCATTGGGCCTTTGCGGACACCGGATTGCGCTATGCCGATGTGTTCGGGGCCGAGGCCGGCATCTTCGGCTACGAGGTCGACGGCCTGGACTACGGCTTTGCCCGCGGTTTGCCCTATCCGGTTCCGGGACCTGGAATACCCGACGGCATCGAAATCCTCGCGATGACGCCGGCCGTGCTCGCCGAGCAGGAAACCGAGGGCGACGGGTTCCGATACTACGTTCGCGACAGTGACTTTGAAGGGCTCGCCGGATTGCTGCCGGGTGACCGCCAGGAGGCGCGCGAGCGGATCCGGTATGGCGCCGGGATGGTGGTGGCCATGAAACGGGGCAGGGGCGAGGTCTTCACTGCCGGCAGTTGTGAATGGGTGATGGGCCTGACAAGACAGGACCCCTTCACGATCGCTGTGACCCGCAACGCGCTGAAGCGGTTCAGCCGGTCATGACAGCATGCCGAAAGACCCCGGCGGCGGCGCACCAGGCAGGCGATCGCATCAGGCGCAGGCGGGTCGGGATCGCAGTGTGTCCGGGAACGGCCATGACGGCCCTGCTTTTGGCGTGCGAGCCCATGCGGGCGGTCAACCGGTTCTTCCAGAGCCCGGTCTACGAACTGGTCTTCGTGGGCGCGTCGCTGGCCCCGGTTCGCGGCGAGACCGGAACGATCGTCGAGCCGACGACGACCTTCGATGACATTGATACCCGGTTCGACCTCCTCATTGTCGCGGTATCGCCGAAGCAGCGCGAAACGCCGAATGATCCATTGCCGCAATGGCTGCATCGGAATGCGAACCGAGGCGCGCATCTATGCGGTCTTGAGGGTGGTGTCGAGTATCTGGCGCGGACCGGTTTCCTCGACGGCTACCGCGCTGCCGTTCATCCAGTGCAGCGCGCGCTGGTTGCCCGAAAATACAAGCGTGTCCAGGTCTGCGACGCTCTGTACACCTCCGACCGCGACCGGCTGACCTGCGGTGGCTGCATGGCCGCCAACGACCTCTTTCTCATGGTCGTCGAACGCGACCATGGCACCGAAATGGCCCGTTTCGTCGAGGCGGATATCATCTCGCCACCGGCCCGCCGGCCTGAAACGCGCAGAAAACTGCCCGAAACCCCCGCGCCCGCGGGCAGTCGCGATCACCTGCACAAGGCGATCGAACTGATGGAAGCCAATATTCGCGATCCCCTGAGCATTCCCGACATCGCCGAGCGATTGGGCATCTCGGTGCGGCAGCTGCAATTGCTCAGCCGGCGCTACTGCAACGAGACACTGTCGAACCGGTATCTCGACATCCGGCTGAGGGCCGCGCAGCGCATGCTCATATGCAGCGACAAGTCGATCGTCGAGATTGTGGCGGAGACCGGCTTCAGTTCGACCTCGACCTTCGGGCGCGCCTTCAAGCGTCGATATCGGACCAATGCCGGCGGCTTTCGCACAAGCTTCGGACGCGCAGGATCGCAGCCGATGATGGAGATACGGCTGTAGGACGGTGCCGTGCACATGACGCGCAGGATGGTGCGTTTCATGCAAAGTGCCCGCCCGGAGCTTGATGCGTAGTTCAATCTGCAAGAGCCGGAAAGGCTGAAATCGGGCTTTCGTCCGGCTTGTCGACACCATGTGGACATCTGTGCGTCCGCATCATGGGAGGAGGGAGGATCACGGATATGAGTGTTCAAACAGTTTACATGCCGCTGCGAACCGGCATGCGCGCGGCGTCGGTTTTCGTGGCGATCGCTGCGGCGACGACCCTGGGCGCGGTGGGCATAGCGTCTGCCCAGCAGGAGACGATCGTTATCGCCCGTGACAACGACTTCAATACGCTGGACCCGAGCCGGTCGTGGTGCGACAGTTGCCAGATCTACCTGACCGCGGTCTATGACCAATTGTTGCGTGTCGGTGCCGACAACCGGACGCTCGAGCCGCGCCTTGCCGAGTCCTGGAGCGTTTCCGACGATCGGCTTGAATACACCTTCAACCTGAATTCCAATGCGACCTTCTCCGACGGCTCTCCCGTCGAAGCCTCCGATGTGGCCTTCAGCCTGATGCGGCTGAAGAACCTGCAGGGCGGCGCATCCTTCCTGGCATCGGGGATCGAAAGCGTCGAGGCACCCGATGCCAAGACCGCGGTCGTGCGCCTGTCCGATCCGGATCCAGAGTTCCTGGGCAAGGTCAGCGCCCCCTATGGTGCGATCATCAATGCCGATGTCGCCAAGGAAAACGGCGCGATGGCCGACAGCGGCGCCGACCAGAACGACAACGCGGAGCCGTGGTTCCTCGAGACCTCCGCCGGCAGTGGCGCCTATGTCCTGGAAAGCTATCGCCCGGATGACGAACTGCGCCTGGCCGCCAACCCCAACTATTGGCGCGATGCCCCGGACGCCGATGCGATCGTGTTGCGCCAGACGCAGGATGCGGTCTCCCAAATGCAACTCCTGCAATCCGGCGGCGCCGACATTGCCATGCAGATCGATGCCGTTACCGCGGAAACCGTTTCGGCTGACGGCGTGGTCACCGAACTCGTGCCGTCGTTCAACTTCATCTACATCGCGCTCGCGCCCGGTGCCGTTGATCTGGACGTCGAACTGACGCCGCAGGTGCGTGAAGCCATTGCGCTGGCAATCGACTATGACGGCGTGCTGGAATTCACGACCGGCGGCGCGGCAAATCTGATCGCCGCGCCGATTCCGCCGGGCTTCCCGGGAACGGACGGCCTGCCACTGCCGGCCGAAAACCTCGAGCGCGCAAAGGAATTGCTTGCTGAAGCCGGACATACCGGTGGGTTTTCGATGGTTGCCGCCTATCCGGAAGTCAACATCTACGGCGTCGACCTGACCACGATGATGCAGAAGGTCCAGCAGGACCTGGCGCGTGTAAACATCGACCTGACCCTGGAGCCCGTGACTTTCGCGGTATGGCGTGAGCGGGTCGGAGGCGATCACATTCCGATGACCGCGGTCTACTTTGCTCCGGACTATTTTGGCTCAGGCCAGTATGTTTCCTTCTTCGGCAGTGTGCCGGGTAACGCCTGGTTCAACCGCGCCGGTGGCGGCAATGCCCCCGAAATCGCCAACGATCGACTGGCCGGGCTCATGGACGAGGTGAAAGAGTCTTCCCCCGAGCAGGCCGAAGACCTCTATCATCAAATGGCGCTGGAGATGATCAAGGACCGGATCATCATCCCGCTGGTCAATCCCAAGCTCGTGCTCGCCTATCGCGACACGATTGACGGCGTGCGCTACGCCGTTTGCTGTAACCTGCCTCTGGAAGAGTTGTCCAAGCAGTAGCAACGATCCGCCGCCGCGCCCTGATTGCGACGGCAGCCAGGGCGCGGCGGCACCGAAAATCGGATCGGTAGGGGTATGGCACGTTCGATAGCGCGACGGCTTTTGGCAATTCCGCTGTTGCTTTTGGGTGTTGCGACGCTGGCATTCATTCTGAGCAACGTCGTCAAGGGCGATCCGCTGGCGTCCATCCTCAACGACCGGCAGATGAATAACCCGGCGGCCGTTGCCGCCGCCCAGGAACGCTGGGGCCTCAATCGCCCGCTCTACGAGCGCTACATCATCTATATCGGCAATCTGGCGCAGGGCGATTTCGGCACGTCGTTTCGAACCAAGCGGCCCGTTGCGCGTGACCTGCTCGACCGGCTGCCGGCAACGCTTGAACTGGTGATCACGGCCATGGTTTTCGGATGCGTCGCCGGAATGACGCTGGGCGTCGCCGCCGCGCATTTCCACGACCGGCCGGCCGATCACCTTGCCCGGTTCGTGGCGCTCCTGGGATCCTCCGTCCCGGTCTTCTGGTCCGGCCTGATCGCGCTGTATGTCTTCTCGGTGCAATTGAACTGGGCGCCGGGCCCTGGCCGCCTCAATCCGGCCCTGACGCCGCCGGAGGCGTTCACCGGCTTCTACACCATCGACTCGTTGATCGCAGGCGATTGGGCGACCTTCCTGTCCGCCGTCGCACATCTGATCCTTCCCGCGATCATGCTCGGCTGGGCGGTGCTCGGCATCATCTCGCGTATGGTGCGGGCGAACATGCTCGACGTCGCCAACCAGGACTTCGTCACGACCGCGCGGGCCAAGGGTGCGGGAACACTGCGGGTGCTCACGCGTCATGTGTTGCGCAACGCGATGGTGCCGACATTGACGATCATCGGCTTCACCTTCGCCTATCTGATCACCGGGGCGATCCTGACCGAAACGGTCTTCAGTTGGCCCGGGGTGGGCTCCTATGCCGTCGAGGCGGCGCGCTCATTGGACCATCCGGCGATCATCGGCGTTACCATTGTCGGCGCGCTGGCCTTTCTCCTGACAAACCTCCTGACCGATATCGCCTATATCTTCGCCAATCCGCGAATAAGGATCCAATAGGCGATGAACGCGGCGCGGTCCGTCCGTCCGACCCTGGCGACCATACAGGCGGCACCGCTTCCGGTCGTCATTGGCCTTGTGTTGATCGCCTTCTGGATCGTGGCGCTGCTTACCCTCCAGTGGTGGCCGCTCTATGAGCCGCTCGACATGGTTGGCCGGCGTCTGCAGCCGCCGAGCGCCGACCACTGGCTTGGAACCGACGCGCTTGGCCGCGATGTTCTGTCGCGAACGCTGCACGGTGTACGCTATTCGCTGCCGATCGCCATGATCGTCGTGGCCGCTGCCGTTCTGATCGGCGGCCTGCTGGGAGCACTGGCCGGCTTCTTCGGCGGCATCGTCGATTCCGTGATCATGCGTGCTGTCGATATCACGCTCGCCTTCCCGCCGATCCTGCTGGCGATGGCCGTGGCCGCGTCGCTGGGGCCGGGGCTTGAGAATGCGGCGATTGCGATGATCATCGTATGGTGGCCGCTTTATGCGCGACTGATGCGTGCTCAGGTGTTGGAAGTACGCGAGCGCGAGCATGTCGAGGCAGCCGTTGCCGTCGGCGCCGGACCGTTCCGGGTCCTCGGACTGCATGTCGTGCCGCTTTGCTGGACGCCGGTCATGGTCAATGCGACCATGGATTTCGGCCAGGTCGTGCTGCTGGCTGCAAGCCTCAGCTTCATCGGTCTCGGCGCCACGCCGCCATCTCCCGAATGGGGCGCGATGATCTCCGACGGGGCCAAGTTCTTCTATCACTGGTGGATCGCGTTCGGGCCCGGCCTGGCCATCCTGTCGGTGGTGCTGGGGTTCAACTTTGTCGGCGACGGGTTGCGGGATCTGTTCGACCCGCGCCATTCCGGTGACGGCAAATGACCGGCGAGATGCTGCTCGACGTGCGTGACTTGCGGGTCTCGTTCAGGGCCAGCCGCGGGGCGTTCGAAGCCGTGTCGGGTGTAACGTTCCAGCTAAAACGCGGCGAGGTCCTCAGCATCGTCGGCGAAAGCGGCTCCGGCAAGAGCGTTGCTTTGAAGGCCGTGATGCGCCTCCTGCCGACGATCGCCGACGTCTCCGGTTCGGCCCTGTTCAACGGCGCCGACCTTCTTGCGATGTCGGAGCACGAGATGCGGCGTATGCGGGGCGGGCGGATCGCCATGATCTTTCAGGACCCGTTGACGGCGTTCAATCCGGTCCAGCGGATCGGCGACCAGATCGCCGAGATGCTCTATCTGCACAATGATGGTCTCGACAAAGCGCAAATACGGAAGCGCAGCATCGAGCTTCTGGATCTCGTCGCCATCCCGGACGCGGCGCGGCGCGTAGACCGCTATCCGCACGAGTTCTCGGGCGGCATGCGGCAGCGGGCGATGATCGCCATGGCGCTTGCCAACGATCCGGAAGTGCTGGTCGCCGACGAGCCGACCACCGCGCTCGATGTGACGGTCCAGGCGCAGATACTCGACGTCTTGCGCGACCTGCAGCGCGAACGTGATATCGGCCTGGTGCTCGTCACCCATGATCTGGGCGTTGTCGCCAATATCGCCGACCGGGTCGCGGTGATGTATGCCGGACGGCTTGTCGAAACCGGCAGCGTCGACGATTTGTTCGCCGATCCCCGCCATCCCTACACGCGCGGACTGATCGCCTCGGTGCCGAGAATCGATCGGCGCGGCGACCGTCTGACGCCGATCCCGGGCGTGCCGCCGGCGCTGGTGGACAGGCCGCCGGGGTGCGCGTTCGCGCCGAGATGCACGCTCGCGCAATCCATCTGTCGAAGCGAACGGCCGGCGCCCCGCCCCGCCGGCAAGACCGTTGCCGCCTGCCATTTCGCCGACCGACCGGTACTGCACGCCGAGGCGGAGTAGAACGATGGGCGCGCCGATCCTCCAAGTGGAGAACCTGGTCAAGGATTTCGTCATCGGCAGGACACTGCTGACGAACCGGCCGCGCGAAGTCGTGCGTGCGGTCGCCGGCGTCTCTTTTGACGTCGAAGCGGGCGAAACGCTCGGCCTGGTTGGCGAATCGGGGTGCGGCAAGTCGACTTTGGGCCGGTGCATCCTTCAGCTTTTGCGGCAGTCGTCAGGACGGGTCGTCTTTGAGGGGCGTGACATTTCAGCCGCCCGGGCCGCCGATTTGCGCAGGATCAGGCAGGACCTGCAGATCGTCTTCCAGGATCCGTTCGCGTCGCTGCATCCGCGGATGACCATTGGCCGAATTCTCGCCGAGCCGCTCATTCTTGCGGGCCTTGGCGAGGATCAGCGCAAACCGCGTATTGCGGAGTTGCTGGACCTAGTCCGCTTGGATGCTGGCTATACGAAACGCTACCCGCATGAATTGTCCGGCGGCCAGCGCCAGCGCGTGGGCATTGCGCGCGCCCTGGCGTTGAACCCCAAGCTGCTCGTCCTGGACGAGCCGGTGTCGGCGCTCGATGTCTCGATCCAGGCGAGCATCCTGAACCTGCTTGAGGATCTGAAAGCGTCGCTCGGTTTGACCTACATTTTTATCGCGCATGATTTGTCGGTGGTGCGTCACATTTCGGATCGGGTGGCGGTGATGTATCTCGGCAAGATCGTCGAACTTGCGTCCGCTGAAACCTTGTACAGCCGGCCATCGCATCCCTACACACGCGCATTGCTCTCTGCGGCTCCGGTGCCCGACCCCACCCTGGAACGCAACCGCGTGCGTCAACTTCTTAACGGCGACTTGCCCTCACCCGCCAACCCGCCAGCCGGCTGCCGCTTTCATACCCGTTGTTGGAAGGCCGCGCCAATTTGCAGATCCCGATCGCCTGAGCTATCCGCGCAGGCTGAGAATCAGGTCGCCGCCTGTCATTTCCCGGAGACCTATGCTGGGTGAACCGTGCCGGGTTTGCCGGAGGCGGATTTGTGTGAGTCCCGCCGCGATGGAGGGGTCACGGGATAGGGCATGGTAGCGTGCTTCGGCCTCGGCGGAAGGGATGTTCCCGATCGGCTCGAGCGCGTATGTTTGAAACACCATGACTGCCGGCGCGGCTATCGATGCAATCACGCCCGCTGGGTAGCGGCCGACAACATGTGTTTCTGCACCTTGCCCATCGGATTGCGCGGCAGAGCATCCAGCTTGACGATCCTGCGCGGCACTTCGTAGTCCGCCAGATGTGCCGCGCAGAATGCTGTCAGGACGTCGGGATCGACGTCGGCGCCCGCCTTTTCGACAATGAAAGCGGCGACGTCTTCGCCAAGCTTAGCATGCGGCACGGGCGCGACGGCGGCTTCGGCGATACCGTCGAATTGCAATAAGACCTGCTCGACGGCCACTGAGGAGATCTTCAGTCCGCCGCGATTGATCACATCCTTCTTGCGGTCGTGGAAATGCAGGATGCCGTCAGCATCCCGGATCGCGATATCGCCGGTCCGCACCCAGCCATCAACAAGGGTCTTGGCGGTCTCCTCCGGGTTGCGGAAATAGCCGAGCGCTGCCGAGGGCCCGGCGAACAGCATTTCGCCGGGTATGCTGTCAGGCACATCCATGCCGACGTCATCGACCAGGCGGATCTGGCAGTCGGGCATCGCAACGCCGATCGCACCGGCCTTACCGGGCAGATGGTCCGGCGTCAGGACCGTGCCCGCCGGACCGGTTTCGGTCATGCCCCAGATATGGACCTGATCGGTGCCGGGAAAGCACTCGGCGATCTGCTCGATCAGGGTTACCGGCATCGCCGCGCCGCCATAGCCGAACCGCCGCAATGCGCTTGGGTGGCACGGGTCGGTTGCCGCCCGATCGGCCAGGAACTGCAGGACCGTCGGCACGCCGTGATAGACCGTAGTGCCTTCGGTGGCGATCAGGCGCAGCCTGTCGGCATTGTCCAGTGGCCCTTCCATCACAAAGCCCGCTCCCGCGACCCAGGCGGACATGCAGCCGATATTGAGGCAGGAACTGGTGAAGAACGGAAAGGCGCCCTGATAGAGATCGCCTGGTTCGAGGCCGACCGATGCGCTCACGGCCCGGCCCGCCGCCAGCATCGTGCGGTGGCTGTGCATCACGGCCTTGGACGCCCCCGTGGTGCCCGAAGTGAACAGCAGGCAGGCGAGGTCGTCGGGGTCCGGCAGTTCCGATCCGCCGGTCGGTGGCGGCAACCGGTCGGGCTCCGGCCATGCATCCGGGGAGCCGGCATCGGCATCGAGAATGACAAGGCAACCGCACGGGGCAAGCCCGGCCAGACGGGCGCGGTGATCGGCGCGGGTCACGATCAGGGCCGGCTCCACCAGCGCCAGGGCATGGGTCAGTTCCCGGTCGGAGGCACGGGTATTCAAGGGTGCAACAACAGCACCGAGGGCCATCGCGCCCAAGGCCGTGAGCACCGCTTCGCGGCCCGCATCATTGTCCAGAAAGACCGCGACCCTGTCGCCACGGCCAAGGTCGAGACCGCTGAGCCCGGCGGCAACCGTATCCATGCGCAAGGCCAATTGCCGATAGGTCAGCCTGTCGCGCCCGCCGCGCCAGGACGGAGCCGAAAAGGCCAGCGCCGTCGGCATCTCCTCGACGCGCCGCCGCAGCAGGGCCGCAACGGTCATAGCGGAAGCGGGGGGCGGACGCATCTGATCAGTCCAGCGGGCCATCATAGGCGTGCCCGGTGCCGCCGAACGCGCTATAGCCGCCATCGACGGGAAGCGTGACGCCGGTGATGAAGCGGGCAGCGGGTGATGCAAGGAAAAGCATGGCGTTCGCGGCGTCCTCGGCTGCTCCGAAACGTCCCATCGGCGTACGCCGCCGCACCGCGGCGCCATCGAGCTTGCCGTCGGCCATCAGCGTCTCGAAGAACGGCGTCAGAAGATATCCGGGCGCCAGCGCGTTGACCCGGATGCCGCCGCTCGCCCATTCGCACGCCAGCGTGCGGGTCATGGTCTGAATGCCCGCCTTGGCGGCGCTGTACGCATTGCGGGGCGAAAGCCCCAGGACACCGGCCATCGAACTCATATTGACGATGGCGCCCGAACCGCGCGCCAGCATGTGCGGTGCCACCGCCTTGCAGGCGAGGTAGCTGCCGGTCAGGTTGACGTCGACCACATGGCGGAAGGCGCCAATGTCCTGTTCCAGCGTGGCCACGAAGGCGTCGGGAATGCCGGCGCAATTGATCAGGACATCGAGGCGCCCGAAAGCAGCAATCGCCTGGCCGACTGCCGCTTCGACCCTTTCGGCATCGGTCACGTCGCATGCAAGGGCAAGATGCGCGTCGCCAAGCCCGCTGGCCGCCACGCTCCCGGCATCCGCATTCTGGTCGACGATGGCGACGCGTGCGCCAAGTTCCGCAAAGGCGCGCGCCCCGGCAAGACCCAGGCCGCTGGCGCCGCCGGTCACCATGACACTCTGTCCGGCGAAGCAATCCCTTTTGAACGCCTCCGTCATGCCGGTTCCCGAACGCCGCCGAAGGTTGACCAGGAGCCTGCCAGCAGCCAGCCGGCATCGATCGGCAAGTTGACGCCTGTGATCATTGCGGCCCGTTCGGACAGTAGGAAGGCGACCCCTTCCGCGATCGCCTCGGGCTCGATCAGGCAGCCCAAGGCGCTGTTGCCCGCCAGTTTGTCGCTGTCGCGAAGCCCGGCGTCGATCTGTCCTCGCAAAGCAGCCGTCATGGTGTAGCCGGGGGAAACGCTGTTGACGCGGACCCCCGCCCGTCCCCATTCGGCTGCGAGACATTCCGTCAGGCTTATTACACCCGCCTTGGCCGGGGTATAGGCATGAAGCGGCATCGACCGCATGCCCGCCACGGAGGCGATGTTGACGATCCCGCCCGAACGCCGCTCCGCCATGGCCGTGCCGAACTCCTTGCACATCGTGTAGGTGCCCGTCAGGTTGACCGTCAGAACCTCGTCGAAGGCCGCCCGGCTGAAATCCTCTGGCCGGTCCGGCGGCTGGACTATCCCGGCGCAATTTATCAGGCCGCAAACGGTATGGCCGTCGCGTTCCAGGCGCTGGTGCAGATCGGCGACGCCGGCATGGTCGCGCACGTCGAGCGTCGAGATGGACAGCCAGCCATCTTGAGCCATGGCCCTACAGGCGTCGGCATCGGCATCAACGATCGCCACATCGGCACCCCGATCCCGCAGCAGATAGGCGCAGGCCAGGCCTATGCCGCTTGCCCCACCCGTAACGAGTACCGTCCTTCCCAAGAAATCCACCACCTTCAGCGCCCCGTGAACACCGGCTTGCGCCTTTCCTGAAAGGCAGCGATGGCCTCGCGGTGATCGTCGGTCAGGTTGGTCAGGCATTCATAAGCGGTGCCGGCATCCATATGACCGTGCGCCAACTGGCGTAGCGGGATTGTATAGCCGGCTTTGGTCCAGCGTAGCGCCTTGGCCGGTCCGTTCACCAGCTTGCTCACGATCTCCGCGACCTTACCGTCCAGAGCCTCCGCGCCGACCACATGGTTGATCGCGCCCAGGCGGTGCGCCTCGGTGGCATTCAGGAGATCACCGGTCAGGAGCAGTTCCCGCGCCTTGGCGAAGCCGACAATCTGCGGCCACAGAAAGCCACCGCCATCTGCGGCATTCAGGCCGACGCGGACATGCGGATCGCCAATGCGTGCACTCTCGACGGCCACGGTAATGTCGCACAGGAGAGCCAGTGTCGCGCCCAGGCCGACAGCATCGCCATTCAATCTCCCGACAATGGGGATCTCGCAGTCCAGCATCGCATAGACGATGCGCTTGGCTTCCCAAGTCACGACCTCGAACTGCTCGGGATCGCGCGCAGCGTCCTGCATCCAGCCGATATCGCCGCCGGCGCAGAACGCGTCACCGGCGCCCGTCAGGACGATCGCACCGATATCGCGCCGCTCGCCAAGGTCGATGAACACCCGCGACAACGCGGTATGCAGCGAACCGTCGACCGCATTCTTTGCTGCCGGACGGTTGAGGGTGACATGGGCGACGCGATCGCGCACCTCAAGGGACAGGGATTGATCCGTCATCAATTACCTCATTGGGGAGAAGGCGGTAGGCACCAGAAGGCGCGTCTCCATACGATCGATCCATGGCAGCACGCGGTCGGCATAGGCGCTCCAGTCAGGGTCCGCCCACAGTGCGGCGCGTCGCACGCGGCGGTCCTCGTAGTCGTCATAGGCCCACAGATGGACCACCTGGTTCAAAACCCCGGTCTCCGTCGTGAAATACCCCACCAGGCGACCCAGATGCCGGATCTGCAGGGCCAGTCCCTCTGTTTCATAGGCGGACAGGAAGGCGCGCAGATGCGCCGCGGCCAGGGTGTAATTGCGCTCTTCCAGGATCATGGCCGCAATTCCCTGCCGGCATCATCACTGCGCGGATAGACCTCGTCCCAATGGCGGCGAAGCACTTCGCCGGCCTCATAGACATGCTCGCGCATCAGCATTTCCGCGCGCGTACCCTGGCGTTGATCGATGGCGTCCACGATGCGTTCGTGATCGGTTTGGGAACGCCGAACGATGTCGAGTGAACGCCAAAACACGATCCGGTCGGAAGCGAGCGGCAGTTCGTGGCATTTGCGGACGAAATCCCCGAGCCGGGGATTGCCGCTGGCCGACAGAATGGCGTTGTGGAAGCGGGCGTTCATTTCCTGATAGGGCCGATGGCCGCGCTCATCCAGTTCCGTGCCAGCCGTCAAGGCCGCGCCAGTTTCAAGGCAGGCCCGCAACTCCATCATGACGTCACGGCCGGCGCCCCGCTCGGCGGCGCGGCGGCAGGCGAGCCCTTCCAGCGTCGCGCGGATCTCGTAAGCCGCGATGACGTCCTGCACCTCGAGCTTGCGCACCCAGTAACCGCGGTTCTGGGCGTATTCGACCAGGCCCTGCTCCTTTAACGTCTTGAGCGCGGTCACCACCGGCGTGCGCGAGGTCTGCATATCCCGCGCCAGCGCCGTCTCGGTCAGGCGGTGCCCGGGCTTGCGGGTGCCGTCCAGGATCGCTTGTCGCAGCTTGGCCGTGACGACATCGGCCAGCGTCGGCGCATCAGCATCGGGTTGCAACATCAATCGCTCCTTTATTGCATGCAATATTTTCTATCAGGGCGATCAAGTCAACCTGATAGACCCGTAAAATCGGAGATTCACAATGATATCTGAATTGACTTCCATGCAATCAACCTTTATTGCATGCAATATGATGCTTGTGCCAGCCACGACCTCGTCGCTGGCACACGTGATTGGCGGCACCGGATCGTGGCGCCGACATCAATGAGCAGCAGTCAGACTGCCTTGGGAGGACCGTTTATGAATATGAACAAGCCGCTTTTGTCGCTTCTCGCAGCAGGTGCGGCGCTCGCGCTCAGCACCTCGGCGTTCGCCGAGCAGACGGTCACCACCAGCGTCTGGCTTGGCCCGCAACATCCGGTCGTTTCCGGCGGCTATGAGCCGTTCGTCGAAACGCTCGAGGCGGCCAGCGGCGGCGAGCTGGACTTCAACCTGCTGCTCGGCGGCTCATTGCTGGGCGCGCGCGAGACGCTCGGCGGGGTCCGCGACGGCGTTGCCGATATCGGCTTCGTCGTTCTGGTTTATCATCCTGCGGAGTTTCCGCATGGCGCCCTGTTCGGCGACATGGCGATGACCGCGCGCGGCCCTTTCACGACGGCTGCCGCAATCACCGAATTGTCGATGCTGCATTGCCCGGCGTGCCAGGAGGAGTTCACGCGCAACGGCATGGTCTATCTCGGCAGCTACAGCACCACGCCCTACTATCTCATAGGCAAGGAACCGTTCCTCGACCCGGCCGATCTTGAAGGCATGCGCATGCGCACACCGGGCGGAGCCTGGGACCGCTGGGCCAACCATGTCGGTGGCGTTCCCGTGAACGTGCCCGCCAGCGAGGTCTACGAGGCCCTGTCGCGCAACACGATCGACATCGGACTTCTGCCACTTGGTGACTTCAAGTCCTTCAACCTGTTCGATGTCGCTACCCACACCACGATGCTGAGCGTCGGCACCTTCTATTCCAACGCCACTTTTGCCGTGAATACCGATTTCTGGGCGGATCTTAAGCCCGAACAACGTCGTCTGATCCTCGATCATGCGGCCCTCGGGGTGATCGGCGTGTCCGGGGCCTATGTCGACAATGACGCGGAATCGCTCGACCTGGCGGAGGAAGCCGGCGTCGAGTTCGTCGAACCGTCCGCCGCCCTCACCGACCAAATGGCGACGTTCCGCGAGAGCGATCTCGACACCATTCTGACGCTGGCAAAGGAGCGCTACAACATCGACGACCCGCAGACGATCATCGACAAATACAACGCGCTCCTGGACAAATATGATACGTTGTTCGAGGGCAAGCGCGACGACATGGACGCGATGGCGGCCATCATCAAAGCCGAGATTTTCGACAAGATCGATACCGAGACCTACGGTCGCTAGAAACGGGCGAGAAGGGCGTGCCGGGGCGCGCCCTTTCAAACGCTCGATGTCAGGGAAAGAGACGAGGCCCGTGCGGATCGTCCGCGACATCGACATCTGGCTTCTGCGGATCGGCGCGGGCTTCGCGGTCCTCATGATGGTCCATGTGGTTGCGGACATCGTGGCCCGTAACCTTCTGGCGACGACGATCCCTGCGACCCTTGAACTGGTGTCACGCTATTACATGCCCGCCCTTATCTTTCTGCCGCTGGCCTTTGTCGAGCGGTCCAATGGGCATATCCAGGTCACCTTCATCTTCAACACGCTGCCAGCCGTTGTCCGGCGCTTGCTGACGCCGGTCATCCTCGCACTCGTTGCGGTCGTTTTCGCCGCAATGGGCTGGGTCGCGCTGGAGGAGGCGATCACGAAATACCGCATCGGTGAGTTTCTGATGGGCGAGGTGCCGGTACCCCTGTGGCCCGGGCGCTTTCTGGCGCCCATCGGCTTCTTCGCCATGGCCGGCCTCACCGCCGTCAAATGCGCCCTTGCCGTGGCCGGCCGGCTGCCGACCGACCCAGACCCGCTTGACGAGGCGATCTAGGTGGCTGCGCTCGACATCGGCTATCTCGGCATTGCGGGCCTGCTGATACTGATCGCGCTTCGGGTGCCGCTGGCCGTGGCGCTGATCACGGTATCCTTCGTCGGCATCTGGGCCATCGTCGGCCCACGGGCGGCCTGGGGCATCTTGCGCAGCACGCCCTATGAGATCGGGGCAAGCTGGTCGCTGAGCTCGATCCCGATGTTCCTGCTGATGGGGTATATCTGCTATCACAGCCGTCTCACAGACGGGCTGTTCAGCGCCGCCCGGAACTGGCTGGGCGGGCTTCCCGGCGGGCTGGGGATCGCCACAATCGGCGGCGCCAGCGTGTTTTCCGCCGTCTCGGGATCGAGCGTGGCCTGTGCCGCCGCGATGGGACGCATCGCCGTGCCGGAGATGATCGCGCGGCGCTACGATCCAGGATTCGCCGCCTCGATCTGCGCGGTCGGCGGCACGCTGGGCTCGATGATCCCGCCGAGCATCATCATGATCATCTACGGCACCTTCGCGCAGGTTCCGATCGGCGAATTGTTCATCGCCGGGATCGTACCCGGTATTTTGTCGGCGGCGATGTTCGCGCTCCTCATCATCCTGATCGTCAAGATCCGTCCGAGCTTGTGCCCGGAGGATCGCGTGGTCGTCAGCAGGGCCGAGAAATGGCGATCGGCGGCCGACACCTGGCCGGTGATCCTGCTGGTCGCAGGTGTGCTCGGCGGCATCTTCACCGGACTGTTCAGCGCGACCGAAGCAGGCGCGGCCGGCGCGCTGATGGCGATCCTGATCGCGCTGGCCAAACGCGCCTTGTCCCGCCGAACTTTCACCCTCGCCGTGACGGAAACCGCGAAGACAACCGCCGCGATCCTGATTATCGCCATCGGGGCGGCGTTTTTCACGCGATTCCTCGCGCTGTCGGGTGTCGCGGCGCACTTCTCCGAACTGGTCGTCGCGATGGCCGCGGACCCGCTCTATCTGGTTCTCGGCGTGTCGCTGATCTTCCTGGTGCTCGGCATGTTCCTTGATCCCCTGGGGATCATGCTGTTGACGCTGCCGCTTCTGCTGCCCGCCTTCATCGCGCTGGATATCGACCTGATCTGGATGGGTATCCTGATCGTCAAATATCTCGAGATCGGGCTGATCACGCCGCCGGTGGGGCTCAATCTGTTCGTCATGCAGGCAATCGTCGGGCGCAAGGCCTCGATCGAGCGCATATCGAAGATCGTCTTTTGGTTCATCCTCACCGATCTGGTCACGCTCGGTCTGATCATCGCGTTTCCTGCCATCGCCACCTGGCTGCCCAACATACTGGGCTGATCAATCACTGCTTCGTCCTCATCCGTTCGATGCCTTTATCGCGCGATGAGGCCAACCGCGCGACCAAGGGGTGTTGATGGCGCTTAGGCAAAGAAGGCCGGCCCCTTGAGAGCGCTCGTCCATTGGGAAGCCGGATCGCTGTGAGGCGTGAACTTTGGGATGACGTCGCTGGCAGCACCGAAGGCGAGCACGTCCAGACATTCTCGAACGGCTTGCGGTACAGCTTCTGGATCGAGTGCGGCTGCTTGTTCCAAGGCACTCAAAACGATGTCCGCGCGCATGCCGGCTTCGATAGACCCCAGTGCCCGAGCAGCCTGGTCCATGCAGGCGCCTCCAACCTGCCGCTGCGTCTATGACCTTTCCCTAACTAACTGTTCATACTCGTGAATTGCGTCGTCCGTTCAAATTATCCCTTCCCGCAAGAGGCTGGAAATGTGGTTGACCAAGACTATGGCAACCACGGGGCAAGGAGCGAACGAATGATCATTGATTGATCGCTTGCCTGTGTCTTTTGGGGCTTGATGTTAACCTCGCTCGTTAGTCCGATGTTAAGAGTCCGACTCGAAACTCATTTTGACTTGGCCAATCGCCGTATGAGCAGCATGAGTGATGCGGCGTATAGGAAGGCTTCGGCGGAGGCGATGGTGCCTTCGAAGTCCTTTGCCAGTGGTCGGTTTCGATTGATCCAGGCGAATGTGCGCTCGACCACCCAACGGCGCGGTAGGACGTGGAAGCCGGGCCTGATCAGCGATCTTCTTGACGACCTCAATGGCGATGCAGGTGGCGTCCCGGACCCTTTGAGCGCCATAAGCGCTGTCGGCGAAGGCGGTTTCGGCAAAAGGGAACGCCTTGCGCGACGCCTTGAGCAAAGGGATGGCGCCGTCGCGATCCTGAATGCCTGCCGGATGCGGCTGGATGACCAGGGTGCGCCCGTCCGTGTCCACCATGGCATGGCGCTTGCGGCCCTTGATCTTCTTGCCCGCATCAAAGCCCCTGGGGCCGTCGGCTTCCACGGTCTTGACGCTCTGGCTGTCGATCACCGCCGCCGAAGGACTGGACTGGCGTCCGCTTCGCTCGCGATCGGCCATGACAAGGTGATGATTGATGGTCTGGAACAGACCCTCGCACCGGAAGCGCAGAAACCAGCCATAGACCCCAGCCATAGACCCCAGCCATAGACCGTTGTCATCGGCGGAAAGTCCTTGGGCAGAAGCCGCCAGGCAATGCCGCCCCGCAGCACATAGAAGATAGCATTCATGATCTCGCGCATCGACCAACGGCGCGGCCGGCCGGTTCTGGCCGGCGCAGGCATGAAAGGGGCGAGGATATCCCACTCCGCATCACTCAGATCGCTTCCATACCGAAGAGGATCGCGGCTATGCTGCCGCCGGGTGGCCGGCGTCCACATGAGGGGCTCCAAACTGGCTTCGACAACCGTTTGGAATCACATTTGGACCCGGCCATCCACACAAGTTCAGAGGCTCAAGACAGCCTCTAAGCTCGAAGGTTTTGTTCTCACGCAGAACGATCATGCCGCCGCGTTTCAGGACAATCTGCGTGAGCCGTGCTACAGATCCGTCCTGATGCGATCGCCTGACGAGAGCGCGCATTTCAGTGCAGTATTCGTTTTGCTTTGCGGGAAACGGCAAAAAAGCGAAACCGGGCAGGGGCGCCGGTGAATGAAAAGGCCTAGCCATTGGAAAAGCTGAGGAAATCGCAGGTTAGCGCATCGCCGCAGATAGCCGTTGCGCCCATGATGGAGTGGACGGACCGCCATTGTCGCTATCTGCACCGGCTGTTGAGCCGGCGTGTTCGGCTCTATACCGAAATGGTGACGTCGGCGGCCATCGTTCACGGCGACCGCGACCGTCTGCTCGGCTTCGATCCCGCCGAACATCCTGTCGCCGTCCAGTTGGGCGGCAGCGAGCCTGCACAACTGGCCGATGCCGCGCGGATCGCCGAAGACTTCGGCTACGACGAGATCAATCTCAATGTCGGATGCCCGTCCGATCGGGTTCAGTCGGGGCGGTTCGGCGCGAGCCTGATGGCCGAGCCCGGGCGTGTCGCCGACTGCGTCGCCGCGATGAAGCGCGCCGTCGCCGTGCCGGTCACCGTCAAATGCCGCCTCGGCATCGATGATCAGGATACCGAGGAAACCCTCGACCGCTTCGTCGCGACCATCCTCGATGCCGGTACCGACGCGCTCGCCGTCCATGCCCGCAAGGCCTGGCTCAAGGGGCTGAGCCCGAAGGAAAATCGCGACATTCCGCCGCTCGACTATGACCGTGTGCACCGCCTCAAGGCGCGCTTCGCCACCGTGCCGATCCTGCTCAATGGCGGGCTGCAGTCACTCGACGAGGCGATGCCCCATCTCGATGTGTTGGACGGCGTCATGTTCGGGCGCGCCGCCTATCAGAGGCCGGCCATGCTGCACGATGTCGACGCGCGCGTGTTCGGCGAGACTGCGCCGTTATCGACGATCGATGATGTCGTCACGCACTATGCGGACTATGCCCGCCGACAGGTCGCGGCGGGCGTGCCGGTCCATCATCTGACGCATCCGCTGCTCGGGCTGTTCCACGGCACGCCGGGTGCGCGTGGCTGGCGTCGACGGCTGACTGTCGACGCGCATCGCAAGGGGGCGGATGCCGACCTTATCGACATCGCCCATCGCGAAAGCCTGGACGCGCGCGCCGCCCGTCAAACCGCGGCGTGAACGCATGAAAAGGCCGGCCGCACGGGTCCCGCGCGACCGGCCTGGTTTTCGTTGTCGCGAGGCGACCGGTCAGGAGGCGAGCTTCGCCTTCAGTTCGTCGATCAGCTTGACCGTCTCGACCGTATAGGCCTCAAGCTGCGCCTTTTCTTCTTCCAGCGCCTGCAGCCGGTCTTCCGCCTTCTCGAGCGTCTTCTTCATCACCGGATGGTTGTTGGAATCGCCCTTGTCGGACCGCAGGATCTCGCGGATATCGTCAAGCGACAGGCCGATCTTCTTACCCGCCGCGATGACGGTCAGGCGCCGCCGCTCGTTGGCCGAGTAGAGGCGCCGGTTTCCCGCCCGCCTCGGGGAGATCAGCCCCTTCTCTTCATAAAACCGCAGCGCACGGAGCGTGAACCCGAACTCCCGGGCCATTTCGCCGATCATATAGTGGCTGCGCAGTACCGTGGTGTTCCCCCCATTGACACCGTTTACGCTGTCGACGGCATCTGCCGCTCTAAGGACACCTAGTTCCATTTCTTCGATCTAAACCTCTCACTGTCATCTCTGACAACAGTCTGGGTGACGACAGGCCCTGGGGCTCCCGCACGAATAGCGCTCGATCCACACGTTGAAATTTCAGTTGGACGACGCGCGTTCTTCATACGAAGTGCATCGGTCGGCGGATGACATCGAAATGCCGGCCGCACGTCCGCACCCTGGAACGCTGAAATCCCATATCGGTACCCCCATGACCGATGTCAGTTTCTAAGCGCACGTAGGCGCGCTTATGCCATGTGACAATTGTTATGCAATTGACATAAGACGCCAGAAAATTATCATTTCATGCCAACTCATGCCTGACCAGCTAACCGGACGTCAAAACGCCCTGACGAAGCGCGCGCCGGACTTGAACGGGCCGCTCGCCAAACCAGCGATAGGATGCGCGGGTAAAGGCGCTCGGTGCCGAAAATCCCAGCTGGTAGGAGATCTGCGACAGGCTCAGCTTCGGATCCTGCATATACCGTTTCGCCAGCGACTTGCGGGTCTCGTCGACCAGATTGCGGAACGTCGTTCCGTGCTCCTCGGCGAGATAGCGCTGCAGGCTGCGCACGCTTAATCCGAGCCGCCGGGCGATGCGGCTGATATGCAGCCTCTCCACCTGCGGCAGCGCCAGGATGATCTCCTCGCGGACGCTTGTCAGGAGGTCGCCGCTGCGGTGGCGATCGCGACCCATCCGGTCGAGCAGGTTGCAGGCGATCTCGTAGACCACCGGATCGACGTCCTGCAGCGGTTCGGCCAGCGCGCTCGCGGAAATCGCGCAAAAATTGAAATCCTGGGAAAACTGAATGTTTCGGCCGAGGAACTGCCGGTAGATATCTATGTTGCGCGGCTTCGGACGGGAAAGGCCGATCCGCACCGGTTTCCAGGAGGGATCGATCATCTGCTTCATGCGCCCGGCCAGCGCACCGATTACGAAATCGCACAATTGCCAGCGCCTGACGAGAAGCGGCGAGAAGCTCCATTCGATGGCGGCGCTGTCCTGCTCCAGAACCAGTTCGATATGGGCAAGATCGAGGCGGATACCGACGAACTTGACCATCGTCAGCAGTGATTGCTTGACCGTCGGTGCGTTCATCATGGCAACGCCGAGCGGACCGGACGGGGGATCCATCTGCGATATCGCAAATCGCAGGCCGAACGCCTCGTCCCCGGTCATCACCGCGCCGACGTCGAGGAACTTGGCGAAACTCTCCAGCGGAACGAAGTTTTCCTGATCTGATGGGTCATAGCGGTTGAGTTCGACCGCCGATGCAAGCGATTCGAAATTGAGTCCGGCGTCTTCCGTATAGGAATTCAGGCCGTTAATCAGCGCCGAAGAAACACGAAGCCGGTGTAAGCTGATGCCGCGCATGGCATTGTCCCGCGAATACAGGCTAATAATTTGGCGTACCGGGATAAAAAACAAGAGGGCGTCGATCGTTTAATGCTTTACATTTTTTCGGCTCCGTCACACCGTGTGATCCGAGTGTCCGGTGCTTCTTGCCGTGGCCGTGTTGGGGTGGTTAATGCTTTCACCAGCGGATTCACCGGTTCCGCAAGACGCGCACAAGTCGCTGCACGACCTCTATCGGGTGTGGGACACGGTAACCAGTCGCGGCCATCTGCCGTCGGTGGACGACATCATGTCCGACGAGGGCATCGCCTCGGGCGATACGACAATGGTCCTCAGGGTCGATCGCGACGACCGCGACCAGCCGCGTTTCACCTACACCCATGCCGGCCCCCGGCAGGGCCAGGTGTTCGGTCGTCCGATCGTCGGCTTTTCCGTCGACGAACTGGTCCCGCCGCAGCAGATCGCCCATTTCGTCAACGTCTTCCGCGACATCCTGACCAGCAAGAAGCCGCATTACTGGATGCGCATGAATGGCATGTTCGATGGCGCTTTCAGGACCTACGAGCGGCTGGTCGTCCCGGTGTCGACCGACGGCGAGAGCGTCGACGGCTTTGTCGGCGTCTGGAACTGGGTGGACTGAGCCTCGCCCGGGGCAGCTCGACCGCTCCCGCGGCTCAGATCTTCTGATTGTATTCGCCCACCTCTTCCTGATCGACCAGGAAACCGTCGATCTCGGCGAAGATCGCGCGCATGTTGTCCTCCGAGACCGGGCTTTCGACGACCACGACAAGTTCGGGCTTGTTGGAGGAGGCGCGGACGAGGCCCCAGGTGCCATCTTCCAGAACGATCCGGATCCCGTTGACGGTGACCACGTCGCGGACCGCCTGTCCGGCGATCGGCGTGCCGGCGTCCGCCCGTGCCTTGAAATGCTCAACCGCACGGTCGACCACGCCATATTTGACCTCGTCGGCGCATTTCGGCGCCATGGTCGGCGATTGCCAGGTCCGCGGCAGGCTGGCCCGCAGCTCGGACAGCCGGGTGCCCGGATTGCGGTCGAGCATCTCGCACACCGCGATTGCCGCGACCAGGCCATCGTCATAGCCGCGTCCGACCGGTTCGTTGAAGAAGAAATGCCCGGATTTCTCGAACCCGGCGCGCGCGCCCAGTTCATTGACGCGCCGCTTGATGTAGGAGTGGCCGGTCTTCCAGTAGTCGACCGAGACGCCGTTTTCGATCAGCACCGGATCGGTCAGGAACAGACCGGTCGACTTGACGTCGACGACGAAGTTGGAACCGGGATGCAGGGCCGAAAGATCGCGGGCGAGCAGCACCCCGACCTTGTCGGCGAAGATTTCCTCGCCCGTGTCGTCGACCACGCCGCACCGGTCGCCGTCGCCGTCGAAGGCAAGCCCGACGGCGGCGCCGCTCTCGCGCACCGCATCGGCGACGGCGTGCAGCATCTTCATGTCTTCGGGGTTGGGGTTGTAGTTGGGAAACGTATAGTCGAGCGTGCAATCGAGCTCGACCACCTCGCAGCCGATCGCCCGCAACACGCGCGGCGCGAACAGGCCCGCGGTGCCGTTGCCGCAGGCGGCGACGACCTTCAGCGGATGGTCGAGTTTCTTGCCCTCAGCGAGATCGTCCATGTAGCGCGCCATGAACCCGTCGACATAGCGGTAGCCGCCGCCCTCGCGCGCCAGGCCGTTACCGCCCATGACGATCTCCTTGAGCCGGCCGATCTCGTCGGGCCCGAAGGTCAGCGGCCGGTCGGCGCCCATCTTGACGCCGGTCCAGCCATTGTCGTTGTGGCTGGCTGTGACCATCGCGACGGCGGGGATGTCGAGCTCGAACTGGGCGAAATAGGCCATCGGCGAAACGGCGAGACCGATATCATGTACCCGGCAGCCGCCCGCCATCAGTCCGGCGGTCAGCGAGTGCTTGATCGATGTCGAGTAGGACCGGTAGTCGTGGCCGACGACGATGTCGGGCTCGACGCCCAATTCGTGCAACAACGTGCCGATTCCCAAACCCAGGGCCTGCGCGCCCATCAGGTTCAGTTCGCTGCCGATCAGCCATCTCGCATCATATTCCCGGAAGCCCGTCGGCTTGACGAGCGGGGTCGTTTCGTAGGCGGCAGTATTCTGCGCAACTTCGGCGGTCGGCTTGGGAAGCATAGACGGTCCAATCTGGCGGTGCCGTAGGGTGAGTTCGCTAGGGTGTCGGATGGAACAGGGCTATAACGCAGCAGTCTATTCCACCAGGCGCAGGGTATTACCCGACATCGTGACGTTGGCAAGACGTCCCAGGAACGTCATTCCAAGCAAGCTGATCTTCAGGGTCTCGTCACCTATCACAAGGGCCCTTACATCATCCACCCTGATGCCGTCTATCGCCACCTTGTCCAGCATGACGGGCGCCGCGCGGGTCTGCCCGTTGGCGGTCTGGACAGGAACGGTGAAATCGTCGCGCCGGGGCCAGATGCCGATGCGGGCCGCGTCGGAGCGGGTCAGGACGACCGATGTCGCGCCGGTATCGGCGAGCATCCGGACGCGCTCGCCGTTGACCAGCACGGCGGTGCGGAACTGGCCGTCCAGGCCCGCCGCGATCGTCGTCGATCGACGGCCCGCCCGCGCCTCGCCCGGATCGGATGTGGCGATCCAGCGCGCAAACGCCGGCCATTGCAGGCCGCCACCCTCGATCGCCCGGTCGCCCGCATCGTCCAGATAGCCGACGGCCGCCACGATCGCCGCGACAAGGACTGCGATGCCGAAAAGGCGGGACATGCGTCATGCTCCATAGGCTCGTCTGCGTGTTGCGGGGCGGCAGCCTGGCGAAGCAAGGTAAGTGTCCGGTGAAGATGCCGGCTGCGTTGGAGAACGGCGTAAATCTCCGGTAAACGCACCGCGCGGGATTGGATCCTTATGGCCGGTATCCCGTCAGGATCATCTGGTCGCCGCGCACGGAATAGGACTCCAGCCGGTCGAGCACGTTGACGCCGAGCAGGTTGCCCGACAGCGCCCCGGCCGGGGCGACGAAGGCTCGCAGGTCGGCGAAGGCGAGGGGGCCGATATCGAGCCGGTCTATCCGCGCCGGCGCGACAAAAATCCGGCCGTTCGCGGTGCTGACCGGCACCGTATAGGCAAGCGCGCCTGTATCGATCCCGGCAGCCGTCGCGGTTGCCGGGGTCAACGTCAGGACGCTTGCGCCTGTATCGATCAGAAAGCGGGTGGAAGCCCCGTTGATCGTGCCGCGAACCGAGAAATGGCCGCTTGCGTCGCGGCGCAGCGAGACCTGCGGCTCGCCGTCGCCCGTTGTCATGGCGATCGGCGCCCCCGGCACCAGGTCTCCGAAGACCCGGTAGGCCATCTGAGAGAATTCGTGGCGGTAGCTGTAGAGCGTCACCAGGATCAGCATCGCGCCGAGCCAGACCACCGCCTGCTTCGCCGCCTCGCCGAGCCGGAAGCGGCGGCTTGCCACCATCGATCCACCGATGACGATCAGCAGTGCCACGCCGGCGACCAGGTTGCCGAATTCGTGGTTGGCCAGGGTTCCGACGCTGCCGTCGTCGTGCCGAAGCACCAGCACGATGGCGCCGACGACGAGGATGCCGATACCAATCCAGCCCAGGTATGCGCGCCGCATGTCCTGCTGCTCCCAAGGTTGCTGTTGCGCCAAGGCAGCCCGGGCCCGGCGGTGCGGCGGTCGGCTTCGACCGTACTGAAAACGATATGATAGCGCATCCGATCCGGTTCAATCGCAAAACTGGATCGTCCGCCGGTGCCCTGCTATCGCGCCGGTTCCTCAGGCTGTTCGCCGTCGGCGAGTTCGCGGTAGCGCACCATCACCAGGGCGACGTCGTCGAAATGCGCTTCGTCGTCATGCGCGGTGACGGTTGCGGCGACCGCATCACGCAGGCCCTCGGCGGAGGTGTCTTCCGCCATGCCGATCGTCGCCTTCAGGCCCTGCAGGCCGAACGGGTTGCCGCGATGTGCGCCGCTGTCGGTGACCCCGTCGGTATAGAGGCACAGCGTGTCGCCCGGCTCGAAAGGGGCGCTTGCCGGCCGGACATCGAGATCGGCGAGCACGGCGAGCGGCAGGCAGGGGACACAGACCAGTTCCTCCACCCGCCCGTCCGCGTGCCGCAGCATCGGGCTTGGATGGCCGCAATTGGCGAACGAGAACCGGTTGGTCTTGAGGTCGATGACGCCGTAGATGATGGTGACGAAGAGTTCCGACGGATTTTGCTGGATCAGCCTGTCATTGGTGCGCCGCAGCACCTCCATCGGTTCGTCGCAGGTCTCCGCGATGTCCATAAGCGTCGATCGGGTCACGGCGGTGAAGAAGGCCGCCTTGACGCCCTTGTCGGAGACATCGGCGATCACGATCCCGATCCGCTCGCCGGGCAACTCGAACACATCGAAGAAATCGCCGCCGACATGGCGTGCCGGTTCGTACCAGGTCGCCCATTCAAGCCTGTCGGGCCGCGGATAGGTCGGTGGCAGCATCAGGTGCTGGAAGCGGCGGGCGTCCTCCAGGTCGCCTTCCATGAGATCGAAACTGGTCTGCAGGGCCTGCTGGGTCTCGGCCAGTTCGACATTGGAGGCATGCAGTTTCGTGTTGGTCTCCTCGATCCGCCGGTTCTGGCGGTGCTGGGTGAACAGGACCAGGACGCTCGTGCCGCCGGCGAACAGGAAATAGGCGAACAGGTACTTGAAGGCGAACAGCCCCGATTCCAGCCGCTGTTCGGAGGTGAAGACCTGGATGCCGCGCACGTCGCCGATCTGCCAGTCGGTCTTCCGGCTTTCGGGATGGCTGTTGTGGCAGCCGACGCAGCCCTCATTCATCACCACCGGTGTGGCAAACCGCATCCGACGCCCGAACAGGCCGCCGGAGACCTGCTGGATCTCGGCTGTCCGGCCCGCACGGAACGCGGCCAGCGCGTTCTCTTCGAAGCCGTCGAGCGGCCCCCGCTCCCGGCCGAGGAAAGGATAGTCCGAAATGAAGGCATAGGCGGTGAAGCCGTGGCCGCCGCTGATCATCTTGCCGAGTTCGATCGAGAAGGTCGCCGGTATCGGGATGGTGCCGTGTTCGGTGCGGAAATCATGCGAGAAGGTGACCGTTCCGTCCGAGTCGGAAATGCGCGCCAGGATTTCCTCGGAATAGAAGGTGCGCACCTCGTTGACGATCTCGGCGGCCTCGGCGTTCTGGCGCGCCAGCATCTCGCGCGTCAGATCCCTGAGGTCGAGCCAGACTGCAACCGGCAGTCCGAGCACCAGGATCGCCAGCGCCGGCACCAGAAGCCACATCGGCCTTTTGTCGGGCGTGTCGGTTTCCGGCAACGCGCCGGTTGTGGCCGCAATCCGGGAGGCTTGGCGCGTCCCCGGATGGTGTCCTGTGTGTGTCCCCGGGTTAATCCCGTTGTCGGAACCCGGGTGGGGGCCCCTGTTGGGCCCTGAATAGGTCCCGGTATCGATCATTGAAACAACTGAAAATCCTTGGATATGCAATATCCATGATTTTCGTGCGCATGACTTGCGATTGCAAGGGGAAGTATCGGGTTCGGTTTCAGAGCGCCGATTTGGCCCTGTTGGCCTCCGGCGGCCGCTAGAGCAGATCCAATGACCCTACAGTCGTTGGATATGCTCTAAGCCGCGTGCTCGACGATCGCCGGCAGTGCCTTCATCACCCGGCTGCGCGGGAAGGTCACGATGACCTCGGTGCCTTCGCGCAATTTCGACTGCAGGTCGAAGCGGCCGCCGTGCATTTCCACCAGCTTCATGACGATCGGCAGGCCGAGGCCGGACCCTTCCTCGGCGTTCTTGGCCGCCAGCGTGCCGCGTCCGAAGGTCTGCAGGACCGTTGGAATCTCCTCCTCGGGAATGCCGGGCCCGCTGTCCCTTACGCTCAGATACTGACCGCCGCCGGCCGTCCAGCCGACCGTCAGCGCGATCTGGCTGCCGTTCGGGGAAAATTTGATGGCGTTGGTCAGAAGGTTGAGGACGATCTGGCGCACGGCGCGCTCGTCGACCCAGATGCGCGGCAGCGATTCCTCGAAGTTTTCCTCGATCGTCACGCCGCGCTGGTCCGCCCGAAGTTTCAACAGGTGGCGACAATCCGAGACGGTGCCGGGCAGCGAGACGGCTTCCTCGTTCAGCTCGTAGCGGCCGGCCTCGATCCGCGACAGGTCGAGGATCTCGTTGATCAGGTTGAGCAGGTGCTCGCCGCTGCGATGGATGTCGGCGGAGTATTCCTTGTAGGCCTCCACCTTGTGCGTGCCGAGGATCTCGTCCTTGAGGACTTCCGAAAAGCCCAGGATGGCGTTCAGCGGCGTGCGCAATTCGTGGCTCATCGTCGCCAGGAAGCGCGACTTGGCGAGATTGGCTTCTTCGGCGCGCCGCCTTGCCTCCTCGGACAGGGCGGTGGCGTGTTCGAGCTCGCCGATCAGCGCATCCTTTTCCGCCCGCAGGCCGAGCAGGGCCAGCACGGTCGTGTGCAACTGCCGGGAGATGATGAAGAAGAAGATCTGCGCACCGACCGCAAGGCCGGCCATCGCCAGGAACATCGGCTCGCCGAACAGGCTGAAGCGCAGGACGATGGCGCCGGTGATCGGCAGCGTGCCGGCGAGCGAGGCGATCGGCAGGTTGCTGGCCGTCAGGGTCCGCATCGACAGGATGACGATCAGCACCGCGAACATGAAGATGATCGGCGCCATTTCGCCGGGCGGTGTGTCGAGAAACGCCATCGTCGCCCACAACACGCCGTTCAGGAATTCGGCTGCGAAGAACCGCTGTTCCCAGATCTGCGCGTTCTGGCGGGTCGGCGGCAGGTTCTCGAAGCGGCGGCACAGGAAGGTCAGGATGCCGTTGCCGATCAGCACGCCGGCAAGCCAGAGACTGGATTGCGACCAGGGCACCCAGACGGTGGTCATGATGGCGATGATGGTCGCCAGCAGCGGAACGATCAGCGCGATGCCGGTCTGGTTCTTGGCATAGGCAAGCAGCAGCTCGCGGTCGAAGGCCTGTGACGGTCTGGACTGCGAGGTCAATTTTTCGCGGGCCGTGCGGATCTCGCCGGCCAGTGACCGCCGCGGCGCGCCGGTCGCGCGGACAGCCGCCGTCCCGTCATCGAAATCGAGGCTGTCGTCGCCCTGGTCGGTCATCGTGTCGCGGCTGTCCGTGCCGTTTTCTACGTCGGTTTTCCAATCCGCCGTTAAGCGCGGGCCGGTCGGTGTGGTAGGAGACCCATGCAGTCCTTGCCCGTGCGACGATGGAGGTCGTGTCAATGTCGGCATAAATCCTTAAGAACGTGCTTCCGTCGGTTCGCGACCGATTAATCCATTTGCGCCTGAAAGATCCGCCTTAAGACATCCGCCCCCCTATCTCCGCCCGAGACATCAACCATGTCATCCCGCCGCAGAAAATCCGTTCGCCGCCGGCCGCTCGGGGTCCTGACGCGGTATGACGAGTTGCTGACGGCCGCTCCCGTCTTGGGCCTGCTGGTCCTGGTGTTCGCCTATCTGCCCTCCGGCCTTACGCGCAGCTATTCCGGTGTGGCGCGTGTGATCGACGGCGACCGGCTTGTGGTCGGGAGGGTCGAAACCCGGCTTGCGGGGATCGACGCGCCGGAACTGGGCCAGATGTGTTTCTCCGACGGCGCCGCCTGGCCCTGCGGCAAGGCGGCGCGCCGGCAGTTGCGCGACCGCATCGCCGGCAGACCGGTCACATGCCGTGGCGCCGGGCGCGACGGGCAGGGCCGGATCCTGGCCGAATGCCGGGTCGGTGATCGCATCCTCAACGCCGAAATGGTCGCGGCGGGCTGGGCGGTCTCCGACGAGGCCTACCAGGCCGAGGAACGCGCCGCCAAGGCAGGCGAACGCGGCCTCTGGGCGAGCCGGTTCGACCGGCCCGCCCAATGGCGCAACACGTTTGCGGTGTTCTAGATGTTCAGTCGCAGCATTTGATCGGCCGCATGGCGGCATCGCAGGGCCTCGCCTCGAGCGGTGCGCCCCGCCTTGCAAGCCCATCCTTCGATAGCCCTATGGTTTCGGATACGCCTCTTCGAATTCGAAAAAGGCGCGTTCCAGACGCCATTGCGCGGCGGCCTTGTCGCTTCCTTCAAGGTACGACAGACATCTGTCGATCGGTTCTCCCGCCACGTCCACGCCGGCACAGTCTTCGGCCATGCGCAGGGTCTGCGGATCCGACCACAAGCTGTCGCCGGCAAGGAAGGAATAGGTCAGGCTGTTTCTGGCGATCGTCTTCAGGTCATAGTAGGTGAGATCATAGGATCTGGTGGCGCGAGCATACTCATGAGTCAGGTCGATCCTGAGCGTGCCCTCGTCATCGGTGGACAGTGCCGTTGGGACGCCGTGGCGCCGGTATGTTGCGAACGGATGCTCATCTCCCTCCACGCCCAGCACGACCGCATTGCTGGTGAGATTGGTCTCCACGGCGATGCCGTGATCGGCCATATGGGAAAGCAATTTGTGGGGATGGTCCTCATACATCAGGTCGGTGCCGTGGCCGATACGGATCGCGCCCGCAAGGTCGATGGCCTGACGGATCTGGCCACGGAGGTCTCTGGGGGGGACCAGCCCAAGTGTCAACTGACCGGCATGCACCGTCACGTTCGTTTCCGGCAATCGCTCCTTGAAGAGCCCGATCATGGCCATCTGTTCCTCGAAGGTATGATGGCGAACCGCCACCACTCCGGGCGTCACGAAATTGATACCGAGGACGCGCGGGTCCGCGTCGACAAGTGCGAAAGCCACGGCGAGCTGTGCGAAGTTGACTGCCGGCGGGAAGACGCCGATCACTTCGACCAGATAGCGAAGCGTGACGTCGCAACCCGGCGGCGGGAGCGGTGCGCCGCACCCCAGCAATTGACGTGTCTTTGCTTCCGCGGCATCGATATCCTCGACAGCGGACACGAGGATTTCGGCAAGGTCCGCGCTCTGAAAAAGCGCCGGTACCGCTGCGACCTCGTCCACCGGCCAGGCCAGTTGCTGACCGAGTTCGCGTGCGTCCTGCATGCCCCAACCGACCATGATCTCGATATACTGGATGTTCTGATCCGCGGCGCGGTGCAGGACCTCGGCCAGGGCTTCCGCGCGGTACTCATTGACGAGGGAATCGTAGCGCGACAAGGCGCTGAAGAGTTGGACGAAACCGGATTTGAGGTGGAGTTCGTGGTTACGGACCGACCAGGCATCGACCAGGGCCGAGTAGCTTTCCAGCGTATTGGTCGCCTGCCGGAGCGGCTCGGTCCCTTCGCTTGCGTCACAAGGCGGCGGCACCGCCACTGCGTCCTCGCCAAGGCAATAGCCGCTCTTGATGCCCAGGTCGATCAGCGTCTCGGCGTAGACGGCGCCGGCGAGATGCGTGTGGATGTCGCCGCCCTTGGGAAAGGACCGCAAGAAGCCGATCAGGTCGACAGGATGCTGCTTGATGGTTTCGAACGTCTCCGCAATCTTGTTGGTGCGCGCTTCCTGCAGGCTTCCTGCCGCAGCGACTGACACGAAGCCGATAGTGGTGGCGACAAGCAAGGAGCAGAAAACTGAAAATGAATTTCGCATGAATACTGCCTTCCCTAAATTTTAATGGCCAAACTCTCCGGTTATTCGTCTATGTGCGCAACATGCTTCAACCGATACTGATCAGACGAGACTGTTGAGGCGTTCATTATTGCCATGTCGACCCGCTTTTTCCAAATCGATGGGTCGTCAATACCCCCCGTCGCCCGCCATGCCGGCATCGGTGATGGGGGGCACATGTCATGAGACAGTACGGCGGCACCTGTTTTCGCCGGACTTGCTTTCGGGTCCTGACTCCAGGGCATTGATTCGACCGGGCAAGACGGAACCCATCAGGCCGGACCGGTCGATCCGTCCGGAACATACCGTGCATTAAAGGACTTCCGGATCATCTTGCCATTAAACAACCGTCTGTGCTCCACTCGACCTCTCGCCCGGGAGACCGCTGCATGAAACTCTACACCACACCGAGAGCGCCCAATCCGCGCCGGCTTGCAATATTCATGGCCGAGAAGGGAATTTCCATTCCCGAGGTCCATGTCGACATCATGAACCAGGAGCACAAGAAGCCGGATTTCGCCGCGCGCAATCCGCTGATGCGGGTGCCGGTGCTCGAACTCGATGATGGCAGCTATCTGTCTGAATCGATTGCGATCTGCCGATATTTCGAGGAGCTCTATCCCGAGCCGCCGCTGTTCGGCATCGATCCGCTCGACCGGGCGGTGGTGGAGATGTGGCAACGCCGGATCGAGCTCTCCCTGCTCGGGCCGATCGCCGCCGTCTTTCGCCATCTCAACCAGGCGATGGCGCCGCTCGAGCAGCCGCAGGTGCCCGAATGGGCGGAGGCCAACAAGCCGCGGGTTGCCGAAGTGCTCGCCTGGCTTGATCGCGAACTCGCAGACCGGCCGTTCATCGCCGGCGAGCGCTACACGGTGGCCGACATCACCACCCAGGTCGCGATCGGCTTTCTGAAGCCGGCCCGTCTCAGCCTGCCGGAGGGCAGCGTCAATATCGAGCGCTGGTATGCCGATGTCTCGGCCCGCCCGAGTGCCGCCGCATGAGCCTGCGCCTCACAGTGGTCGGCAGCGGCGACGCGTTCGGCAGCGGCGGACAGAGCAATACCTGCTTTCATCTCGATGACGGCGCCGGCCGCTGGTTTCTCGATTTCGGCGCCTCGGCGATGGTCGCCGCGAATGCCGCCGGCATCGATATGAACGCGGTCGACGCGATCATCCTGTCGCATCTGCACGGCGATCATTTCGGCGGCATTCCCTTCCTGATCCTGCATGCGCAATTCGTCACTGAGCGCCGGAGGCCGCTGACGATCGCAGGTCCGCCCGGCGTCGAGGCGCGGATCAGGGCCGCCCAGGAAGTGCTGTTCCCCGAATCCACGGCAATCGACCTGAACTATGCGATCCGCTTCGTCGAGATGATACCGGGTGAGACGACCGATATCTGTGGGATGTCGGTGTCAACGGTCGAGGTCAGCCATCCCTCCGGCGCCCCGCCGCTGGCGCTGCGGCTTGAACGGGGCGGGTGCGTGCTGGCCTTTTCGGGCGACTCGGAATGGCTGGAGACCCTGATCGAGATTTCCCGCGATGCCGATCTGTTCATCTGCGAGTGCTATGCCTTCGAGCATGCGATCCCCTTCCACGTGCGCTACCGCGATATCGAGGCCAATCTGTCGCGGCTGACCGCGAGGCGCATCATGCTGACGCATCTGGGTACGGAGATGCTCGCGAATGTCGACGCGATCGATCCGGCGGTCGGCACCCTGCGCGATGGAATGGTGATAGAGATTTGACCGAACCCCAAACCCCGCCCCAAACCCAAACCCTCACCCGTCTGGGCGAGGAGATCGCCGCCTGCCGGATCTGCGTCGAGGCGCCGCGCAAGGCGCCATTGCCGCACACGCCCCGTCCGGTGGTGCGGCTGTCGTCGACGGCGCGGATCGCGATCTGCGGCCAGGCCCCCGGCACCCGCGTGCATGCCTCGGGCGTCCCCTTCGACGACCCCTCGGGCGACCGCCTGCGCGACTGGATGGGCATCGACCGCGACATGTTCTACGACACCGCCCGGCTGGCGATCGTACCGATGGGGTTCTGCTTTCCGGGCCTTGACGCCAAGGGCGGCGACCTGCCGCCGCGCCGCGAATGTGGCGCAACCTGGCACGACCAGGTCTTCGCGGCGATGCCGCAGCTCGAACTGATCCTGGTGATCGGCCAGTACGCGCAGGCCTATCACCTCGGCGCGCGCCGCAAGAAGACGCTGACCGCGACGGTCGCCGCCTGGCGCGAGATCTGGGACGCGCCCGGCGCCTGCCGGCACCTGCCGCTGCCGCATCCCTCCTGGCGCAACACGGCCTGGCTGAAGCGTAATCCCTGGTTCGAGGCCGACGTTCTGCCGGTTCTGCGCGGCGAGGTGCAGCGGCTGATGGCGTGAGACGCTGGTAACCGTCGCCGGCTTGCAATCGTCGGCCTGGCGCGACACGCTCCGACACATCGGGCAATACCAGCTTCCCTAGGGAGAGGCGCAGATGAATCTCGGAAACTTTTCGATCAGCCTGTCCGTAACGGATCTGGCCGCATCAAGGGCTTTTTACGAGGCGCTCGGCTTCACCGTGATCGGCGGCGCCGAAGCCGATGGCTGGCTGATCCTGAAATCGCCGACCTGCGTGATCGGCCTGTTTCAGGGCATGTTCGACAAGAACATGCTGACCTTCAATCCCGGCTGGGATGCCGATGGCAGGCCATTGGACGACTTCGAGGATATCCGCGTTATTCAGAAGCGGTTGAAGGCGCAGGGCGTTGCGCTCGCAACCGAAGCCGACGAGACGACAAGCGGTCCGGCGAGCCTCATGGTCGTCGATCCGGACGGCAATCCGATCCTGATCGATCAGCACGTATAGATCCGCTTAGCCTACGTGACCGGATCCGGATAGCGGGTCGCCTCGAAATAGGCGAACAGCGACAGGATGGCGGCTGCCAGCACCATCAGTGCGAGCGGCACCGACGTGCCGTCATGCACCAGGCTGACCAGCACCGTTACGAGCCCGCCGACGGTGAACTGCAGGAAGCCGCTGAGCCCGGCCGCCGCGCCGGCAAGATCCGGCCGCACGCTGACGCCACTGGTGATCGCGCTTGCCATGACGAGGCCGTTGGAAAAGGTGACGATCATCATCGGCGCAAACAGCGCCAGCGGCACGAAGGGTCCGTAGAGGGCAAACAGCACGAGCACCGCCGCGCCGACGACGCAGATCGCCGTGCCGTAGCGCATCATCGCCCGCGTGCCGATCTGCTGCGCGAGGCGGGCGGTTATGAAGTTGCCGGCCATATAGGCGGCCGCCACCAGGATGATCCAGAGACCGAATTCACCCGGGCCGCGGCCCATCAGCTCGATCGTTATGTAGGGGACGCCGCCGACGAAGGTAAAGAACGTGGCCGACGTGAAGGCGCCGATCGCCGCATAGGACATGAACAACGGGCTGGCGAGCAGAATGCGGTAGGACTTCAGGTGCTGCGGCAGGCTGGCGGACATGCCGAGATTGGGATTGGTTTCGGGCAGCCGCAGGATGATCAGCACGATCACGAGGCCTGCTGCGGTGAGCAGCAGCAGCATGCTGGCGCGCCAGCCGACGGTTTCCTGCAGCGCCCCGCCGATGGCGGGCGCAAGCATCGGCGCGACGACCATCGCCATGGTCACATAGGCGAGCAGACTCGCCGCCTCGTTGCGGTCGAACAGGTCGCGCAGGATCGCCCGGCCGATGACCATCGCGGTCGAGGCGCCGGCGCCCTGGATGAAGCGGCCGGCGATCAGCGCTTCGAAGCTCCAGGCCAGAGTGCAGATCAGCGTGCCGATCGCGAAGATCATCAGGCCGACGATCATGGTCGGGCGGCGTCCGAACCGGTCCGACGCGACCCCGTAGACGAGCTGGCCGGTGGCGAGCGCGAACAGGAAGGCGGTCAGGACGAGCTGGGCGGCGTGGCGGCTCGTATCGAAATCCCGCGCGATGCTCGGCAGGGACGGCAGGATGATGTTCATCGCCAACACGCCGACCGCCGTTGCGATGATCAGGATCAGGAGAAGCTGTCCGCGCCGCAGGTTGCCGGCGATCGCGTCCGCGACGGTATCGTTGATCGGCGGGGCACTCATCGGGTATCGCTCATGGAGGTGTCGCCTGATCTTTCGATATCGCGGTGGTGGACGCGGGATTCCCGGTAGAAGACATAGAGCCCGCTGCCGACGATCAGCACGATGCCGATCGAGGCCAGCATGTCGGGCAGTTCGCCCCAGACCACGAAGCCGGAGATCACCGCGCCGACGATGATCGTGTAGCGGAACGGGGTGACGATCGAGACCTCGCCATGGCGCATGGCCTCGACGATGAAGTAGAAGGCGAGCGACAACAGCACCGCCGAGCAGAGGATGTAGATCAGCGCCGCGCCCGTCACCGGCTGCCAGGGCACGGCGAGGGTCCACAGGCCGCCGAACACCGTCATCGCGCCCATCGTGATCAGCGCGACGAACCACGAGGAGATGTCGCGCGGCACGAACCGGCTCGACAGGTCGCGCAGGGAGAAACACAACAGCCCGATGACGGCGGCGATCGCATAGATGTCGAAGCCCTTCGAGCCCGGCTGAACGACCAGCAGCATGCCGAAGAAGCCGACGCCGACGGCAAGCCAGCGCCGCCACCGGACGATTTCGCCAAGCAGCAGCGCCGAGACCAGCGTCAGCACCAGCGGCATCGCCTGGAGGATGGCCAGCGTATTGGCGATCGGCATGTTGAACAGCGCGGTCAGATAGGCGATCGACGCGCCGATTTCGCCGACCGTGCGCCAGCCGATCGGCTTCCAGCCATGCCGCGGAAACACCGAAAGCGCCCCGGTGAACAGCGCGAAGGCGCCGACGATGAAGATCGCAACGAAGCCGCGCAGGAAGATGATCTGGCCGGTGGCGAGCGTATCGCTGGCCAGCTTGATGAACGTGTCGTTGGTGACGAAAAACGTCATCGCCGCGATCATGCAGACGATGCCGTAGAGATTGCCGCTGGGACCAAGCTGGGAGGCGCGCTCGGATCCCCGGTCGCTGTCAGGTATTGACGCCGGGTGAGATCCCGGGGTGGTGGAAACCCTGTCGGCGTCGGGCCGCATGTGATCGGCTGGGTCGGGCACGGAGATCCGCTCGTGGGGAACCGGAATTGGGCATCGGGCCGATCGCCGGGTCTGTGCGCCGGAGCCGAAGGGGGACCCGGAAATCCGGTTTCACGGAAAGGTTTATCCTACCAGCGTGCGGCTGGGCGAGCCATCCGACTTGCGCGCAGCCGCTATGCATACGCAGGCGGCCACCCCGGAAAACCATCGCCGGGGCGGCCGCCCCCGCGGCCGTTCAGCCGCCGGTGACGCTCATATGCCGTCCGACGGCCGGCGCGTTGCTGCGGCGGTCGATGATGAAGTCGTGGCCCTTCGGCTTGCGCGAGATCGCCTCCTCGATCCGCTCGTGCAGGAGGTCGTCGCTCTCCGAGGCCCGCACCGCCTGGCGCAGGTCGGCCGCGTCGTCCTGGCCGAGGCACATATACAGCGTGCCGGTGCAGGTCAGGCGGACGCGGTTGCAGGATTCGCAGAAATTATGGGTCATCGGCGTGATGAAGCCGATCCGCCCGCCGGTCTCCGCGACCTGCACATAGCGCGCCGGGCCACCGGTCTTGTAGGGGATGTCCTGCAAGGTCAGGCGATGGGACAGCCGCGCCCGCAACAGGCTCAAGGGCAGATACTGGTCGGTCCGGTCGGCGTCGATCTCGCCCATCGGCATGGTCTCGATGAAGGTGATGTCCATGCCCTTGCCGTGCGCCCAGTCGATCAGGCCGTCGATCTCGTCCTCGTTGTCGCCCTTCAGCGCCACCGTGTTGATCTTGACCTTGAGGCCGGCCTCAAGCGCCGCGTCGATGCCGTCCAGCACCTTGTTCAGGTCGCCCCAGCGGGTGATCCGCTTAAACTTCTGCGCATCGAGCGTATCGAGCGAGACATTGATCCGCTTGACGCCATGGCCCGCGAGCTCGCCTGCGAAGCGCTGGAGTTGCGAGCCGTTGGTGGTCAGCGTCAGTTCGTCGAGCGCGCCCGTGTCGAGATGGCGCGACAGCGATCCGATCAGCGACATGATGTTGCGCCGCACCAGCGGTTCGCCGCCTGTCAGCCGCAGCTTGCGGACGCCGCGGTCGATGAAGGCCGAGGAGATCCGGTCGAGTTCCTCCAGCGACAGGATTTCCTTCTTGGGCAGGAACGTCATGTGCTCCGCCATGCAGTAGGTACAGCGGAAGTCGCAGCGGTCGGTGACGGAAATGCGTAAGTAGGTGATCGCCCGGGCGAACGGGTCGATGAGCGGTGGTCGCGGCGCGACCATGGTGGCGCCCTCAAAGGCGCTGTCGGGGGCTAATATGGTCATCTCTACCTTCCCGCCCGGTCGGGCCTGACAGTACCGCCGGGAGTAGCGTGGAACCTGAACCGAATGGCCAGTGAGATGGCGCTTCGGCGCGATCCGACAAGTCAATCGCAAACCGGAGCCGCGCGCAAGCAGGACGTGTGTGTGCCAGGCAGAGGCGGCGCGGCCATATCGTCGCGCGTGGCGGCACAAGGATCGTGCTTCGCAAGATAGCGGACTAAACCGGAGATTGCGTCTCTGATTCGCACTCGTATTGACTGAATTTGCGCTAGGGTTTTCAGAAAATGGCGATTACTGGGCAGTATTCCGGCAGAATTCGGGCCGCGCGTGCCATATTCTTCAATGAACCCCGCGAACAAGTCGCCCGGGCCATTTGGAAGAATTAGCTAAAATTGAATTCCGCATTTTTAACGAATCTTCGCCCCTGAACGGCCTTACTCGCGCCGATAGAGTTCAATCCTGCCTCGGGCAAGGGGAGTTGCCGGCGGGGCGGACAGTCGAAAATGACCACAGAGGGGCGATCTATGGCTCTTTCGGCAGCCAAGGCGAAAAAGGCCCATATCGCGTTCCAGCGATTTGGCCTCGGTGCTGTTCCCGGAAAGTTCGAGAGCGTCGGCAAGGATGCCGAGGGCGCGCTCGAGGATGAAGTCAAGCAGAACAAGGTCGCGAAGATCCCGCAGGGCAAGCTTCCCTCCTATGGTGCCGCCTGCAAGCGCGCGCAGATGGGCGAGGCCGAGGACATTCGCAAGCAGGAACTTGCCGCCCGGGTCGACAAGCATCTCGACGTCCGGATCGGCTATGTCGAGCGGCTGGTGATGTTCTGGTCGAATCATTTCTCGATGAATGTCGGCAAGTCCGGGGCGGTGCGCGGCACCATCGGACAGCTCGAGCGCGACGTCATCCGCGAGCACGTGCTCGGCAACTTCACCGACATGATGCTGGGCGTCTACCAGCATCCGGCGATGATGTCCTATCTCGACAATGATGATTCCGTCGGGCCGAACTCCGAATACGGCCAGCATCGCGGCGTCGGCTTCAACGAGAACCTCGCCCGCGAGGCGATGGAACTGCACACGGTCGGCAGCGGCGGCGGCTATACCGAAAAGGACGTCACCAACCTGTCGCTGATCCTCACCGGCTGGTCCTATGTGCGCAACTGGGAGGCCGACTACGAATACAACGGCGGCCACCCCGGCAATCGCGGCAAGTTCATCTTCCGGCGCGACTGGGCCGAGCCCGGCAAGGTCAAGCTGCGTGGCAAGATCTACAAGGGCGCCAACATGCAGCGCGCCAAGGATGCCATCAAGGACCTGACCCGCAGTCCGGAAACCGCCGAGCACATCGCCTTCAAGCTCGTCCGTCACTTCATCACCGACGAGCCGACGAAGGCCATGGTCAAGCCGATCGCCAGGACGTTTGAGAAGACCAAGGGCGACCTGAAGCGCGTCTCGCTGGAGCTGCTGCGGCTGCCCGAGGCGTTCTCCACCCCGATGAAGAAGCTCCGCACGCCCTACGAATTGTCGATTGCCCAGTTCCGCGCGCTGAAGACGCGCTATGCCGACGACACGTATTGGAGCTTCGCCGGGCCGCTGCGGGCGATGCAGCACATGCCCTGGGAGTATCTGACGCCCGAGGGCTTTCCCGACGAGACGCTCTACTGGCTCGACCCCGACGGCATGACGCTGCGGCTCGAGACCGCGCTCTATGCCGGCCGGGTCTATGACGAGCAGTTCAAGAGCACGCCGAAGCAACTCGCCCGCGATCTGTTCGGCGATGTCTTGACGCGGGATACGCGCGAACGGGTCGAGGCGGCCAGCAGCATCGCCAACGCACTGGCGATCCTGTTCTGCAGCCCGGAATTCCAGCGGAGGTAACGATGAGCACGTTCGACGAAGCGCGATCCGCTGGCGGATCTTCAATGTCCGACCCCGCCGGTGCCGCGGGTTGCGCCGAATCGCGCATGGCGATGACCCGCCGCGGCGTCCTCGGCCTGTCCGTCGGCCTGTATTCCTGGGCCTTCATGCCGAAATTCGCCGAAGCCGCCAGCAAGGGCAACGATCCGCGCCTGCTGATTGTCGTCCTGCGCGGCGGCATGGACGGTCTGTCGGTGGTCGTGCCGCATGGCGACAAGCACTACGTGTCCCATCGCGGCGAACTGGTCATCCCGAAGGGCGTCACGCAGAAGCTCGACAGCGATTTCGGCCTGCATCCGGCGCTGAAGAAATTCGGCGAGCTTTACAAGAAGAAGGAGGCCGCCGTCATCCACGCGACCTGCGTGCCGCTGCACAACCGGTCGCATTTCGACGCGCTCGACAATCTGGAAAACGGCATGCCGGGGCTTGCCTCCAACACCACCGGCTGGCTCAACCGGGTGCTCTCCAGCCTGCCGAAGGGCTCGCCCGTCGCGAAGCAGGGCGCGATCCAGATCGGCTCGGCGCCGCTCATCCTGCACGGCCCGGCGCCGGTGCTCGGCTGGTCGCCCAATTCCTACGCCGACATGGATCCGACGACCGAGTACCTGATCCGCACGCTCTATCGCGAGAACGACCGGCAGATGTACAATTTCCTCGAGCGCGGACTGAAGGCCGACGCGCTTGCCCAGAAGGTCGACAAGGACGATACCGGCGTCAGCACCCTGCGCCGCGGCTTCCGGGGCGCCGGCCGGCTGCTCAAGGCCAATAGCGGCCCGCGCATCGCGGTCCTGTCCGTCAATGGCTGGGATACCCATGCCGACCAGGGTGCCGAGACGGGCGCGCTGGCGGGCCTTCTGGAGGAGCTCGATCTGGCGATCGGCGACTTCAAGAAGGAAGCCGGCAAGGCCTGGGACGAGACGGTTATGGTCTGCGCCACCGAGTTCGGCCGCACCGTCCGCACCAATGGCGACGAGGGCACCGACCACGGCGTCGGCACCGTCGTCCTGCTGGCCGGCGGCAAGGTCAAGGGCGGCAAGGTCCATGGCGACTGGCCGGGGCTGGCACCCGCCAAGCTCTATGACGGCAGCGACCTGAAGCCGACGACGGATCTGCGCGCCGTCTTCAAGGGCGTGCTGCGCGACCATCTCGACATGCCCAAGTCGATCCTCAATTCGGCGATCTTCCCCGAAAGCAAGAAGGTCGACGCGATGAAGGGGCTGGTCGTCTCGGGCAAGACGCGCGCCGATCCGGCCGAGGACGCCGTGGACGGCCTCTACGCCCGACACGTTTCGATGCGCCCGGACTCGGCGATTGCCCGCTACCGGCGCGGCGAGCAGGTCGCCGAGACCTATGCGCCGTCGATGATCGACAGCCTGCCCGACCTGCCGCTCAGCCCGAACTGACCGGTCCCGACTGGTGCGTGTCGCTGGCAATCAGTCGGTCGGTTCCGCCAGCGCCTGGTCGGCAAGGTGCCGGCGCAGCATCTGGCGATACTGCTCGACCATGTGCTCGACATAGGCCTCGTCGTCGTCGACCTGAAGGATCGCCTTGCCGACATAGGCGCTGTAGCGCGCCGAGCCATACAGGAAGGCCATATGCAGATCGGTCGCGTTGACCGTCGTGTTTTCCTGGTTGGCGAGATCGATGAAGCGGTTCGCCACCGTCAGGAAGGAGGCGGTGTCCAGGATCCCCTCCTTCCGGCCTTCCTCGCGGGCCAGCTCCGAACCGTCTTCACTCATCCGTCTTCTCCTCGCCGGAAAGCCGGCTCCACACACGCTGATCTCATATATCGGGACCGATCTTGTCGAATCCAGGCACCGACCTACCTGTCGGCTTGATATCCCGATGTAGTATCAATGGGCAATCGTGGCGGAATTCCGCCATATTCCGGATACTCGACAGACCCTAGCAACCAGGAGACTGTGCCCGCATGACCCCCCGCAGCAACGGCCAGATAACCTCCGTCTCGACCGCCGATTCGCCGCACTGGCCGACCGAGATCCGGCTGGCCAAGGACAAGCGGACGCTGACCGTCTCGTTCGACGACGGCTCCTCCTTTGCCTTTCCCGCCGAGTATCTGCGCGTTGTCAGCCCGAGCGCCGAGGTGCAGGGCCATTCGCCCGACCAGCGCCAGACCGTCCCCGGCAAGAAAGACGTCTGCATCCTGGATATCCATCCGGTCGGCAACTACGCGGTCCGGCTCGGCTTCGACGACCTGCATTCGACCGGCATCTATTCGTGGCCCTATCTCCATCAGATCGGCCGTGAATACGAGGCGCGCTGGGCGGCCTATCTCGCCGAACTGGCCGAAAAGGGACTGCAGCGCGAGCCGAGCGTGCGCCGGTCCTAGGCTTGGGCGGTCCTGAGACGCAAACAGACCCCGAAAAAGGAAGGAGGCCGGAGCGCTTCGCTCCGGCCTCCCGTCCCCAGGTTGCCCCGCCCGTGTTGCCTCGGGCCCATTCGTAAAGTCCTGATGAAAACCTATTGGATGACGACGATCCGGGTGCCGACCTTCACGCGGTTGTAGAGATCGATGACATCGTCATTGAGCATCCGGATGCAGCCCGACGACAGGTCGCGGCCGATGCTCCAGTTGGCGTTGGTGCCGTGGATGCGATACAGCGTCGAGCCGATATACAAGGCACGCGCGCCCATCGGATTCTGCGGGCCGCCGGGCATGAATTTCGGCAGTCCCGGCTGCCGCCTGCGCATCTCCGCGGGCGGCGTCCAGCTCGGCCATTCCGCCTTGCGCGTCAGGTTGTAAGTGCCCGAGAACTGGAAGCCCTCGCGACCGACGCCGATGCCGTAGCGGATTGCCTTGCCCTTTTCGGTGATCAGATAAAGGCGCCGCTCCGGGGTGTTCACCACGATCGTACCCGGTGCGTATTTATCGTTGAAGTTCACGATTTTGCGCGGAATGGGCGTATAAGCCCAGACGCCGCCGCTTTCCAGCCGCCGGCCGGTCAGCGGATCGATTTCCGCGCGTGCAATCTCGACGGTGCCGATGACCAGGGCGACCGCGATACCCAACAGAGCAAACAAACGGCGTTTCATGCGTGCGTGTCCTCAGAAAAGCCAGAATTCCCGAAACCGGCGCCTGATTCGCCGGGCAGTTCCTATGGGGGAATTTTTCTTTCACAGACGGTTAAAAATCAACTGGCCGAGCCCGCGTCTCGCTCATTCGTGATGCAGGAACGCGTCAGCTGTGACGAAAATATCACGCGAGGGCAGGTGGCCGCCGACATCACGCCGCGCGTCGGGGGCGGCCGGTCGAGCCGGCTAAGGGATTCGCATTCATAGGCGGCGGCCCGGCACCGAAAATCACCTCCACCCGGTCCGCAATCGCCTACATTGATCCAGTACAATTCTGAAATCCAATACTGTTATATGCTGGTTCATGATGGATACCCTCGACAAACTCTTCGATGCCGCGCCGCTGCTTGCGCTTTTTCTGACCGTGGCGGTCGGCTATCTGGTCGGCAAGCTGACGATCGGACGATTTGTCCTTGGCGGGATTGCCGGCACGCTGATCGTCGGCGTCGTGGTAGGCCAGCTCGATATCCATATCGACGCCGGCATCAAGACCGTCTTCTTCGCCCTGTTCATCTATGCCGTCGGCTTCCAGGGCGGGCCGCAGTTCTTCCGGGCCCTAAACCTGAAATCGCTGAACGAGCTGGTATCGGCCTTCGCCATGTGCCTGGTCGGGCTCGTCTGCGTGCTGGCCGCGGCCTGGTTGTTCGGCCTTGATCGTGGCACGGCGGCGGGCCTGGCGGCGGGCGGTCTGACCCAGTCGGCGATCATCGGCACGGCCGGCGACGCGATCGCCAGGCTCGACGTCTCGGCGGCCGAGATCAAGCAGATGCAGACCAATGTCGCGGTCGGCTATGCCGTTTGCTACATCTTCGGCTCGCTCGGACCGATCATCATGGTCTCCTGGTTCTTTCCCACCGTCATGGGCTGGGATGTCCGCGAGGAGGCCAGGAAGCTGGCCCAGCGGATGTCCGGCGGCAAGGCCGAGCTCGAGCCGGGGCAGTACGAGGCGGTTCGCCGGGTCGATACGCGGATCTACACGCTTGCCGAGGGCAGCGCCGCGATCGGCCAGACGGTTGCCGACGCCGACAAGGCCATTTCCGGCGCCGATATCGAGGCCGTCACCCGCGCCGGCAAGACGCTGCCGGCAGCCGACGTTCAGGCCCTGCAGGCCGGCGACGAAATCGTCGTGACCGGCGAGATCGATGACCTGCATCAGGCCCGCCTGTTTTTCGGCCCGGAGGCGCCGCCGCCGCCGGGCATGTCCTTGGTCGAGGAAAACCGCGATCTCGTCCTGACCAGCCCGGCGCTGGCCGGCCGCACCATCGACGACCTGCACGGCGAATTGCGCAGCGACAATCGGCGCGGCGCCTATCTGATCGGCGCGCGGCGGCTCGGCCGCGATCTTCCCGTCCTGCCCGACGTGGAGCTGCACAAGGGCGACGAACTGATCCTGACCGGCGCGCCGGCGGATCTCGACAAGGCGCAAAAGCTGATCGGCTACCGGATCAGCGCGGCCGCCGTGACCGACTTCATCTTCTTCGGCATTGGCATGGCGCTGGGCATGCTGATCGGCCTGATCCAGTTCCGCATCGCCGGTATCCCCGTCACCATCGGCACCGGCGGCGGCTGTCTGTTGTCGGGCCTGTTGTTCGGCTGGCTGCGCAGCACCCATCCCCGCTTCGCCGCGCTGCCGCCCGGGGCCTCGAACTTCCTGCGCGATTTCGGCCTCGCCGTCTTTGTCGGCGTGGTCGGGCTGTCGGCCGGCCCGCAGGCGATCACCACCATGCAGCAGCACGGCCTGACGCTGTTCCTGCTGGGCGTTGGCGTCACGCTCATTCCGCAGGTGGTCGTGTTCTATTTCTCCTACTACGTGCTGCGCATCCGCAATCCGATCGAGGCGCTGGGCTGTCTGGTCGGCGGCCGCAGCGCCAATCCGGGCTTCGCGGCGCTTTTGGACAAGGCCGGCAACGCCACCCCCGTCGTCCCCTTCACGGTGACCTATGCGGTGGCGAATGTCTTTTTGACGCTGTGGGGGCCGATCATCGTCGGGGTGATCGCCGTGAACCCTTGAGACCCCTTTAGGAGCAGAGGATGCCAAATCAGGATTATGGCAAATACGCCCAGCTAAGCCCCTTCGAACTCAAGGACAAGCTGATCGCGATCGCCCGGTCGGATGCGGACCGGATGATGCTGAATGCCGGGCGGGGCAACCCGAACTTCCTGGCGACCCTGCCGCGCCGCGCCTTCCTGCGGCTCGGCGAGTTCGCGCTGGAGGAGGCCGAACGCTCCTACTCCTATCTCGACAGCGGCTTCGGCGGCCTGCCGGAGGCCGATGGCATCGATCTGCGTTTCGAGATCTTCGCCCACCGGCACGCCGACACCGACGGCGTGGCGTTCCTGCGCAGGGCCCTGTCCTATGTGAAGGACCAGCTTGGCCTTGATCCCGCCGACGTGCTGGCCGAGATGGTCGGCGCCTATCTGGGCTGCAACTATCCCGTCCCGCCGCGCATGCTCGTCAATGCCGAGGCGATCGTCGCAGCCTATCTGCGCAAGGAGATGTACGGACCGGTCCCCTCGACCGGTGCCTTCTCGCTGTTTGCCACCGAAGGCGGAACGGCGGCTATGACCTATATCTTCCAGACGCTGAAGGCCAATCACCTCATTCACCCCGGCGACAAGGTGGCGCTCGCCACGCCGATCTTCTCGCCCTATCTCGAAATCCCGCCGCTGCCCGATTACGGGCTCGATGTGGTCGACGTGCGGATGGACCCGGAGGCGGACTGGCAGATCCCGGACGACGAGCTTGAGAAGCTCGCCGATCCCGCCGTCAAGGTCTTCTGCCTGGTCAATCCCAGCAATCCGCCATCGGCCAAGCTGTCGACGGAATGCCTCGACCGGATTGCCGACCTGATCACCACCAGGCGGCCGGACCTCTATGTCGTCACCGACGACGTTTACGGCACCTTTGCCGATGACTTCGTCTCGCTGTTCGCCAAATGCCCGGCGAACACGCTGTGCGTCTATTCGTTCTCGAAATATTTCGGCGCGACCGGCTGGCGGCTCGGCGTGATCGCGCTGCATGAGGACAACGCCCTCGATGCCGCGTTGCGGGCGCTGTCAGATAGCGACAGGAAAGCGCTTGCTAGCCGTTATTCCTCGCTCACCAACGACCCGGGCGACCTGCGCTTCATCGACCGGCTGGTCGCCGACAGCCGCGCCGTCGCGCTCAACCACACGGCCGGGCTGTCGACACCGCAGCAGCTCCAGATGGTGCTGTTCGCGCTGAACGGTCTGATGGATATCGAGGAGCGCTACAAGGCCTCGGCCAAGCAACTGATCCGGCACCGCTACAAGACGCTCTGCCTGCATGTCGGCATTCCCCCTGAGATCAGCGAGAACGACGTCCGCTACTACTATCTGATCGACCTGCAGCACCTGGGCGGCGAACTCTATGGCGAGGCCTTCGCCCGCTGGCTTGCCGAGGGCGAGCGCGGCACCGAGTTCCTGTTCCGTCTGGCTTCTGAAACGAGCGTCGTGCTGCTGCCCGGCAACGGTTTCGAGGTCGTCGACGCGTCGGCCCGCGTATCGCTCGCCAACCTGACCGATGCGGCCTATTCGGCAATCGGCGAGAGCACGCGGCGGATCCTCGCCGAACTGTTCGCGGAATTCAAAGGGCAGGGCGATTAGGGGGCGTTTAAGCATTTGCGGGGCGGTGGGGTGACCCCTTACTGCGACCACCTCCAAGGAGGTCATGCCGCGACGTGTTCCACTGCTGTCTGGATTAGTTCCGGCGGCATCGATTAAACGTCTGTCGAACGTGATTTTTCTGCAAACGATAGTCGCTGGACATGGACTCTCTAAACCATCAACTCGGACGTCATCGACTCTGTCTTCCTGGATGGAAGCGGTGTATCTTGGTGTCGCCTGCCATTCCCCCTCCGTGTCATTGCCGGGCTTGTCCCGGCAATCCATGAACACAGTCGCTAGCCACTATTCTGACGGCGGTGTTCATGGATCCCCGGAACAAGTCCGGGGATGACATCTGAGTGTGTGGTCAAGCCGAAAATCAAAACTCGATGTCGTTGAACCAGACAACAGTGGGACAAGCCCGTCAATGACACTGAGAGCGGGGGGAGGGGGACAAGCAACAAGGCCCGCCGGAGGGCGGGCCTTGCATCATGGTTGGCACAGCATCAACCGGGCGGATCAGGTCGGCCAGCCGCTGACCGCCTTGACCTCCAGGAAGTCCTCCAGGCCCCAGATGCCGCCCTCGCGGCCGTTGCCGGAATGCTTCATGCCGCCGAACGGGCTGCCGGCGCCGAGGCCGTCGCCGTTCATCTCGACCATGCCGGCCCGTAGCTTGCGCGAGACACGCGTCAGCCGGTCGGCATCCTGGGTCTGCAGATAGTTGGTGAGGCCGTAGGGCGTGTCGTTGGCGATCTGGACCGCTTCCTCTTCCGTCTCGAAGGGGATGATCGACAGCACCGGCCCGAAGATCTCCTCGCGCGCGATCGTCATGTCGTTGTTGACGTCGGCGAACACGGTGGGCCGCACGTAATAGCCGCGGTTCATGCCCTCCGGCCGGCCGGTGCCGCCGGTGACCAGGCGGGCGCCCTCGTCGATGCCGGTCTGGATCAGGCCCTGGATCTTGTCGAACTGGATTTCGCTGACCACCGGGCCGATATGCCGGCCGGACTGGTTGGCCGGGCCGACCGCCGTCGCCTCGGCCGTCTCGCGAGCGATCGCGATCGCGTCGTCATAGACGTCGCGCTGCACCAGCATCCGGGTCGGCGCGTTGCACGACTGGCCGGAATTCTGGAAGCAGTGCCGGGCACCGCGCTTGACCGCCTTGTCGTCGGCATCGGCGAAGATCAGGTTGGCGCCCTTGCCGCCGAGTTCCAGGCTGACGCGCTTCAGCGTATCGGCGGCGTTCCTGGTGATCGCGGTGCCGGCCCGGGTCGAGCCGGTGAACGAGATCATCGCCACGTCGGGATGAACCGACAGCTGCGTGCCGACGCCCGCGCCATCGCCATTGACCAGGTTGAAGACGCCCGCCGGCACGCCCGCCTCGTCCATGAACTCGGCGAACAGGTAGGACGACAGCGGCGCCACTTCCGAGGGCTTCAAGACCATCGTGCAGCCGGCGATCATCGCCGGAATGACCTTCAGCGTTACCTGGTTCATCGGCCAGTTCCACGGCGTGATCATGCCGACGACGCCGATCGGCTCGTAGAGGATCCGGTTCGAGGGGGCGTGATCGCCGAGCATCTGGTCGAACTGGAACGTCTCGGCAACCTTCAGGAAATTGGAGATATGCCAGCTTCCCGCGCCGACCTGCGCGGTCTTGGCGAAATCGATCGGTGCGCCCATTTCCAGGCTCATCGCCTCGGCCATCTCGCCGGCCCGGGCGGTGTAAACGTCGAGGACTTTCTTGACGAGGCCGATCCGCTCGGCTGCCGGCGTCTCCGCCCAGCCCCCGAAGGCCGCGTTGGCGGCCGCCACCGCCGCGTCGGTATCCGCCTGGCCGCCCAGCGAGATGACCGCGCAGGGCTCTTCGTTTGAAGGGTCGATGACGTCGCAGTCGTTCTTCGCCGCCGGGTCGACCCACGCACCGTTAATGTAGAATTGCCGTTTATCGAGCATGCCGGTTCCGTCCTGTCCGCTGTGGTTCTGGATGCGCATCGAAAGCGTAAACTGCTGCCGTGATGCGGAGTTTACTTGAAGCCTATTTCTAGGGTTCCCGTGCACGTATGCAAGCGATTGCGCGCGCTTACCCCATCCTTTTGCCCGTTTGGGTGGCAATTGCAATGAAAACGGCGGGAAAGGCGCCATGCACCGTACGCGGTTGACAGCTGTTAGCCGACCGAAAACCTGAGCGACATGCAGGACAGTCCGCCATCGACCCGGGCCGCCTCGCGGGTCGACAGCACCGTTACCAAATAACCGGCCGCGCGCAGCATCCGGACCGTTTCTGGATAGCCCTCGCTGACCAGCACCTGGTCGTTGAAGCGGATCAGGTTGGCCGCGCCTTCCTCGCCCTCGGGGCATTCGATCAGGCTGTATCCGGCAAAGCAGCCCGTCGTGATCAGCGCGCGGGTGGCGAAGATCGTGTCGTCGTCGAGCAAGCCGCATTCGGTCTTGAAATGCAGAATCTCCGGCGGCGTGCGGACGATGCGCAGCGGCACGCCGAGGCCGTCGAGGATCACCTTCAGGTCTTCGACACCGGCCTCGTCGGTCCGTGCCGATAGGCCGACAAGAGCCTCCCGGCCGGTCACCAGGATATCGCCGCCATCGACGAAGCCGCCCTCGGGCAAGTCGATCACCGTGTCGAAATGCGCCGACAGCGCTTCCCGCGCCGCCTCCCGCTCGCCGAACCGCGACGGCGCGCCCGGTCGCAGGAGGATCGCGGCGCCGGCGACGCACAGGGCGGGATCCTCGACGAAGACGGAATCGGGAAAGGCCTCCAGCGGCTCGAGCACCGTCACCTCGGCCCCGGTCGCCTCAAGCGCTGCAACATAGGCCGCATGCTCGCGTGCGAAAGCCTCGGGCGAGGGGTCGCCGGTATCGGCGTCGCGCAGGCCGTGCGCGACGCTCAGGCCCGGCCTGCGGCAGATCGCGTGCGTGAAGGTGTAGCTTGCCCCTGGTGTCATTCCGGTCTCCTGAATGCGCTTCATATGGCAGCCTGCCGATCAGGCCGCGTGGATCGCCCGGATCGAGGGGCAGGTCAAGCCGGATGCGGCTGGGCTCCAACGATCGTCGTTGTGCAAGCCTGCTCGCGGGCCGGCCCGGAATGTGTAAAACGATTGTGCCCGAACCTTTCATTCGCGCGGCAAACCGTGCATTAGTTCGCGCGTAAAGCATCGATGAAGGGAGGATTGCATGTTCCGTTTTGTGTTGGGGGCGGCGTGTGGACTGGTTGCGCTGAGCGGCGCGGCCCTTGCCGACTACCCCGAGCGTGAGGTTCTCGGCGTCGTCATGTGGGGCGCCGGCGGGGCGACCGACACGGTCGCCCGCGCGGCCAATCCGGCCGCCGAGGAGGCGCTCGGCAAGCCGATCGTCGTTCTGAACAAGTCCGGAGGCGCCGGCGCCATCTCGACGGCCTTCGTCAATGCCGCGCCAGCCGATGGCTATACCTTCCTGTATGGCGCGGAAAACCCGCAGCTTCACCCGGTGATGGGCGTCTCAAAGCTCGACTATTCGTCGTTCTATCCCGTCAACATTCTCGGCCGCGGCGTCGCCGTGATCGCGGTTCCGGCGGACTCGAAATACAAGACGATGGAAGAGCTGCTGGCCGACATCAAGGCCAATCCGGGCAGCGTCAAGATGGGCTCGACCGGGCCGGGTGGCCTGCCCAGCACGATCTCGGCGCTGATCGCGAACTCCACCGATTTCGACGTCATCGCCATTCCCTTCGACGGCGAGGGCCCGGGCCTGACCGCCATGCTCGGCGGCGAGGTCGATTTCATGCCGTCGGGCATCTCGGCGGCCGCCGAGCAGGTGAAGGCCGGCAACATGCGCGTTCTGGCCGTGGTCAACACCGAGCCGGTCGACACGCTTCCCGAGGTGCCGGCGATCACCGACGCGCTGCCGGGCATGGCGAAGTTCCTGCCCTGGGGCCCGTTCTACGGCGTGTTCGTGCGCGCCGAGGTGCCCGACGACGTCAAGGCCAAGCTGGTCGAGGCCTTCGATGTCGCCGCCAACAGCGCGGAATTCCAGACGCTGATGGCCAACAAGGGCAACATCGTCATGAACATTTCCGGCGACGAGGCCGCCGAGTTCCTGAAGAAATGGCAGCAGGTGACCGCCTGGGCCTTGCAGGATACCGGTGCGGCCAAGGTCAATCCGGAGACGATCGGCATCCCGCGGCCCTGACGGGCAGGCGCCGTTTTGATTGAGGCCGGGCGGACCTGATCCGCCCGGTCTGACGACGTTCCGCTTTCGATCAGGATCATGACCGCCCAGACCGTCCGCATACGCGGCGAGGCCACCTTCGCCATCCTGTTGGTGGTGTTCGCGGCTCTCGCCTTCTGGCAGTCCCACGCGATCTCCGGCTTCAGCGGTCTGAGCGAGCCCGGCGTCTTCCCGATGCTCGCGTCCGCGACGATGCTGGTCAGCTCGCTCTTCGTCCTGCGCGGCGTCCTGCGCAAAGACTTGCCGGCCTCGCCGCGCGGCTCAGCCCTGCGCGATTTCCTGGCCGAAGCGCTTCCCGCCCGGCTCGTCATGATGGTCGCGCTGGTGCTGGCCTATGTGATCGCGCTGCCGCTGTTCGGCTTTGTCGTGGCCTCCGCGCTGTTCCTGTTTTCCGCCTTCTGGGTGATGTGGCGGCGCGGACCGCTGGTCGCGCTGGTCCTGAGTGCGGCCTCGCTCGGCGGTATCTACCTGATCTTCCGGACGCTGTTCCAGGTCGTCCTGCCCCGCGGCACGCTGTTTCCGGGGCTGTTCTAGGACCAGCGAATGATGGAAAGCCTCGGCTATCTCACCCTGTCCTGGTTCGACCCGTGGCTCCTGCTGATCACGGGCGCTGGCACGCTTGCCGGCATCTATGTCGGCGCGATCCCGGGCCTGTCGGTGACGATGGCCGCCTCGATCCTGATCTCGTTCACCTTCAAATGGCCGGTCAACGAGGCGCTGGCGCTGATCGCCGGCGTCTTCGTCGGCGGCGTCTATGGCGGCGCGCGCACCGCGATCCTGTTCAACATCCCCGGCGCCCCGAGCGCCATTGCCACCGCGCTCGACGGCTATCCGCTGGCCAAGCGCGGCGAGGCGGGCGAGGCGATCGGGCTCACCACCGTGATGTCCGTCCTCGGCGGCATCATCGGCATCCTGGCGCTCGCCTTCTTCGCGCCGGTCATTTCCGATTTCGCCATCCGCTTCCAGTCGCGCGACTATCTGCTGCTCGGCATGATCGGCATCCTGCTGATCGGCGCGCTGTCGGGCGACAGCTTTGCCAAGGGCGTCTTTGCCGGCGGGCTCGGCGTCCTGATCGGCATGGTCGGGCTCGACCCGATGACGGCGGAAGGCCGCTTCACCTTCGGCTCGATCACGCTGATGGGCGGCATTCCCTACATTGTCGCGATGATCGGCTTCTTCGGCGTCGCCGAGGCGCTGTCGCAGGTCCATAATCTCGACCTGCCGGCGCTGAAACAGCGGGTCGACCGGATCATCCCGCGCCTTGCCGATATCAAGCGCTATTTCTGGCTCGCCGTGCGCGCCTCCGGCATCGGCACGGTGATCGGCGCCTTGCCCGGTACCGGTGGCGATATCGCAGCCCTGCTTGCCTATGACGATGCCAAGCGGACGACGCGCGATCCCGACCCGCCCTTCGGCCAGGGCAACAAGGCCGGCCTCGTCGCCCCGGAAGCGGCAAACAATGCCGCTGTCGGCGGCGCCTTCGTGCCGATGCTGACGCTCGGCATTCCGGGCGACGCAGTGACCGCCGTCATCATCGGCGCGCTGTTCATTCACGGGCTGAAGCCCGGGCCGCTGCTGCTCACCGAAACGCCGCATCTGTTCTGGTTCACGGTCGGCAATCTCGGCCTTGCCAACCTGTTCCTGCTGATCTTCGGGCTGACGGGCATCCGTGTGTTCACGAAGATCGTCGAGTGCCCGCGCGCCATCCTGATCCCGCTGATCATCGTCCTGTCGGCGGTCGGCGCCTATGCGATCCAGAACAACCCGGCGCATATCTACTGGATGCTCGGCTTCGGCGTGTTCGGCTATGTGCTGAAGTACTACGGCTTCCCGGTCGCGCCGATCATTCTCGGCGTGATCCTCGGCCCGATGATGGACGCGAACTATCGCCGCGCCATGATCGGTGCCAGAAACGATGTCGGCACGTTCCTGTGGGACTTCGTCTCGAACCCGATTTCACTGGTGCTGGCGACCGCCTTCGTCTTCCTGCTGGTCAGCCAGACGCCCCTGTGGCGACGCCTCGTCAGGCGACAAAGGGCGGCGTGAGCCCCCGGGGCCAGATCGACAAGCCTGAATTCTATCGAATGAAACCAGCGGAGCCGGCGATGCTCCCCCCCGCCCGAACCCTTCGGGGTTCGCAAGCGCGACCGCGCGCCGGCCATCGTTGGCCGCCCCGTCGGAGGCCCGAGCGTAGCGAGGAATAGCCGCGAGATATAAAAAAAACCCAACCGAGCCCGAAAGGCTCGCAAGCGCGACTGCGCGCCGGCCATCGTTGGCCGCCCCATCGGAGGCCCGAGCATAGCGAGGAATAGCCGCGAGATAAATCAATGGTGGGCGATACTGGACTTGAACCAGTGACCCCAGCGATGTGAACACTGTGCTCTACCAACTGAGCTAATCGCCCGCCAAGGCGGGGATATAAGGACCCGCGCCCGATCAAGTCAAGCGGCGCAGTGAAGGAAACACCCGCGCCACCCGCACTACTGTCCGGTTCAGCGGGGATGGCTTTCGTTTTCAGCTTGGCCACCCCCTTGGTGTCATTGCCGGGACAAGCCCGGCAATGACACCAAGGGGGAATGGCGGGCGATATCAGACACCGCTTCCGTGGAGGAAAACAGAGTTGATGATGGCTGAGTTGGCAGCTGAGTGAGTCCATGTCCCGCCACCGCCGTGTGCCGAAAATGCAATTCCAGACAATCGGTTAATCGACGTTCCCGAGACTAAACCGGACAGTAGTGCGCCACCCGCCAGGTATCACTCAAGGCCGATATGGCGGACCGCCAGATCGTAGAGTTCGTCATAATGCGAGATGACGTGGTCGGGGCCGAGTTCGCCGACAGGAACGTCCGTATAGCCGAAATCGACCGCGATGACCGGAATGCCGGCGGCCTTGGCGGTGTCGATATCGGTCCGGCTGTCGCCGATCATCACGGCGCGGGCGGGATCGCCGCCGGCCCGTTCGATGGTGCCGGTGAGGTGGCCCGGATCGGGCTTGCGCATGGGCAGGGTATCGGCGCCGACGATGGCCGCGAACCGGTCGGTCAGTCCGAGCGCGTCCATCAGTTTGACCGACATCGCCTCGTATTTGTTGGTGCAGATCGCAAGGGTGGCGCCGGCCGCCGCCAGACGGTCGAGCGTTTCGGGCACGGCGGGAAAGGGCTGCGAGCGCACGGCGACGTTCTCGCCGTAATGGTCGAGGAAGCGCAGGTGCATCGCTTCCAGATCGGCGGTGGCTGCGTCGGCCCCGAGCGCGTCGAGCGCGAAGTCGATCATCCTGCGCGAGCCCTGGCCGATGATAGCCCGCTCGTTAGGCGAGCCGATTGCCGGATAGCCGAATTCGCTCAGCACCACGGCGAGCGTGCCGAGCAGGTCCGGCGCGGTGTCGACGAGGGTGCCGTCGAGGTCGAACACGACGATGGGTACGGACATGGGCAAACTCCGGGCAGGCGGTGAGGGGCGGCTTCGAGAGGGCGGCTTCGAGAGGCTGGGGCAGGGTGCCTATAGCATATGGAGCGGAAAGGCGGGTGTGTGATACCAGTTCTTCACCTGATTCGGTTTTGATGCCGGCCGGGTAGACCGAAGTGCCGGGCGGGCCGGTTTTTTCGTCGGGGCAGGGGCTCATTCCGAGGACACAATCCGGGAGAGGAGTCCGATGAAGGGAAAGATACTCGGGTATGACGCCGAGGCCGGCATGGTCGTCCTGCGTGGCGAGGACGGCGGCCGCTATGCGTTTCCGCTCACCGACTGGCGCGACCGCCGCTCCCCGCGCAAGGGCGACGAGGTCGATTTCGAGGCCGACGGCCGCCGCGCCCGCGACGTCTATACGACCGCGGTCGGCCAGCCGCTCGATGCCGCCTCGGTCGCGCCGCTCTCGATCGTCGCGGGCTGGGAGCCGGCCCGGTTCTTCCTGCTGCGGCCGGTCCTGAGCTGCGCGATCCTGGTGCTGATCGCCTGCTTCACCGGCGCCTATTCGATCGGCGACATGCGGATTTCGCTGCTGCAGGCCCCCGACCTGATCGGCCAGATGAGTGTCGCGCTCGATTCGCTGGTCGCCGCGTCCGGCCAGGATCCCGCGCCGCGCCTGGGCGCCGGCTTTACCCGGGTCGCCTTCGTCCTGCTGCTTGCGCTCTATCTCGTCCCGCTGCTGGCCGTGCTGACGATCTGGCGGACGTTTCTGGGCCACCGCGCGACGGCGCTCGCCAAATGGACCGCCTTTACCGCGATCGTCCTGCCGATCGGCCTGCCGCTTGTCATCCTGGCGATGGTGCAGTTCTGGGTGCTGCCCGGCTTGCCGGATCCCGGCGTCCGTCTAGGCCGCTCCGGCGTCACCACGCCGCTGCAGCCCTTCGAGGTGCTGCGCCTCTATGCGACCGGCACGGTATTGCTGATCGGTGCGGGTGCCGCGCTGTGGGCGGCCGCGGCGGGTCGGCTGACGGTGCCGCTCGGCATCAAAGAGGGCGCGGAGCCCGAGCCGATCCGGGCGGAAAAGCGCGGCCGGCCGGACCTGTTCGCGCCGTTTCGCCGGCGTGCGCCCGCAACGCCGAAACCTGTTGCGCCTGAGCCGGCGCCTGCACAACCGGCACCGGCCGCACTGTCGTCCACGTCCCCGGCGCCCACGTCCCCGGCGCCCACGTCCCAGGCGCCTGCTCCCCAATCGCCCGCACCCCAGGCGCCTCCGGTCAGGACCGGCTCCAGTGTTACGCCCGCCGCGTCTGCGGCACCTGCTGCGTCGGACGCTCCGGCCACGCGGTCGCCGGCGCCTGCCCGCCAGGGCGACAAGCCGCGCGACCCGCAAAGCGCCCCGCGGGACCTTGGCGCAAGAGAGCCCGCGCAAGACCGCGTCGCCTCGGACCTGGCCGGGCCGCGCAGGCAAGGGACCGGTTCGGCCGTGCCGGAGAAGACCACGCCGCCGCTGCCGATCGCCCCGTCCGATCCGGACCGACGGGTGGCTGCATCACCGGACCCGGTCTCCGCGCCGCAGCCACGACCCTCGGCGCCGGCAGCCCCCGCTTCCAAAACCGCGGCCCCATCCCCATCCGCCAAGCCGACGGCGCCGGATGCTGGTGCGGCGGTTGAGGAAGAGGAGCCGGTCTTGCCGGCCTTTCTGAAGGTGAAGGGCAGCGAGGCAGCGCGCGGCGAGCCGGTCCGGACCGGCGAGGTTCAGGCAAAGGCAGCCAAGACCGAGATCGGGCCGGACCCTGAGCGGGCAGATGATGCGAGGGCGGCGGCACCGTCGCCGGACATCGATTTGCCGACGCGCAAGGGGTCGGTCTGGCCGGACCCTGACGAGGCGGATCCATCGGGATCGGGGCGGGCCGGCCCGAACTAATCACAACTTGCTCCAGGCCCATCCGGGCCTTTCGCGCAATTTTCCTAAACTTCGCCTCAAGCCTTAACGGCGATGAGGACGATTGTTTTACGCCTGTGCGCCAGGATGCCACAGCCGGCGGAGACACCGCGGCAAAGCGCCATCTGGCAGTGCGTCAACTCGCATCGGGCACCCGAATGATCGATGATCTAATCAAGCTGTCGAGAAATCCGACACCGGCCGGCCGGCGGGACCTGCTGCGGTCGCTGTCGGACATGTTTCTGGACGAAGCCGAACCCTATAGCGACCGGTTGCTGTTCCTGTTCACCGATGTGCTCGGCGAGCTGCTCAAGCAGGTCGATACGGAGACCCGATCGGAATTCGCCGGGCGGGTCGCGGTCGCGCCGCATACCGGCAAGGCGATGCATCGCCGTCTCGCCGAGGACGAGATCGACGTTGCCGAGCCGGTGCTGCGCAAGTCCAAATTGCTCGATGACGACACGCTCATCGATATCGCCGGCCGGAAGGGGCAATCGCATCTGAAGGCGATCGCCGGCCGCGACAGGCTCACCGAGGCGGTAACCGACATCCTCGTCGAGAAGGGCGATGTGACCGTGCTGCAGGTGGTCACGGAGAATCTGGGCGCACGCTTTTCCGAACAGGGGTTCTGCGCGCTCGCCGAGGCCGCCCCGGAGGACGCGCGCCTGATGACCGCGCTGTCCTACCGCGCCGACATGCCGCGGGCAGCCGCCGATCGCATCCTCGCGATGCTGCCCGATGATGCCAGGGCACGGCTATCCGCGCTGATTTCGCTCGACCGCGACGCGGTGTCGGCGATTTTCAGCAAGGCGGCCACGCTTGCCAACAAGAAGAAACTCGGCCGCGCGATCCAGCGCCTCGAAGCCAAGGGGCTCATTCAGCAGGTCCGCTTCAAGGAGGCGACCCTCGATCACGTGGTCATGTCGCTGGCCGAGAACGATCGGGTTCTCGACCTCGCGATGGTGCTGGCCGAATTCGCCAATGTCGAGGAATCGCTGGTCGCGGGCGCCATCCTGCGGGTCAATGTCGCGCCGGTGGTGGTTCTGCTGCGTACCCTGGACATGGGCGAGGAGGCGGTCGGATCGTTGGCGAATCTGAGGTGCCGGCGCCTCAATCTTCCCAATTCGATGCGCGAGCACATGCTCAAGAGCTGGCGTGAGCTCGATACGTCGACGGCCAAGCGCGCGATGACATTCACCATGGCCTGCCACGCCGTTCACCAGTCCGCCGCCTGACGGCCCGTTCCGTTCCAGCCGGGTCGTGCCGCCGCGTGATTGTGGCGCGGCCGCGATCCGATTTGGCGCGTGGAACCCGGTGTCTGCGCCTCCGTCAGCCAGGAAACAATTCCTTTACCACAACCGTCGATTGTGGCTGGCGGCAACGGTTGCGGACGGTGCCCGATTAACTCAGCCTTAAATGCGCCTAACTATATTTCGGGTCGGAACGGACGTTGGGGAAATCACGCAATGATGGCATCGCTTCTGACCCTGGCCAAGGAGACATCCGGCGAAAAGCGCCGCGAGTTGCTCCGCTCGATGGCCGATCTCTTTGTCGACGGAGAACAGGACTACAGCGATCGCGAGCTTGTCCTGTTCGGGGAGGTCATCGGCGATCTGCTAGATCTTGTTGATCTCGACGGACGTGTCGAACTGTCCAACAAGATCGCCGACTGCGAACGCTCTACCGGCGATCTGCATCTGCGTCTTGCCGAAGACGACGAGATCGCGGTGGCCGGCCCGGTTCTCACGGGTAGCCCCCTATTCGACGACGACACGCTGGTCGAGCTCGCCGAACGCAAGTCGCAGGGCCATCTGCTGGCGATTTCCAAGCGATCGCGGCTGTCGACCAAGGTGACCGACGTCCTGGTCGAGCGCGGCGAAAGCGAAGTCGTCTGCTCGGTGACCGGCAATCTCGGCGCCGACCTGTCCGACACCTCCTATGAACGGATCATCGACAAGGCGGCCTCCGACCCCAACCTGCAGGCCGCCATCTCCTACCGGGCCGATATGCCCGTCGCCTTCGTCGAGAAGGTGCTCACGATCCTGCCGGACGAACACCGCGCGCGCCTCGTCGGCCTGATCGACGAGAACCCCGAACAGGCCGCCGACCTGTTTGCCACGGCGGACGAGAAGGCCAGGACGATGCGTCTGGAGCAGGCCAAGCGGCGGCTGCAGACGAAAGGGATGGCCGTCCAGATCCGCGACGGCCTGATGGATCTCGATGCCGCTGTCGTCCTCTTGGGGCGGGAGGATCGCTATCAGAACATGGCGCTGCTCTTGTCGGAATTCGCCCGCCTCAAGGAGAGCGTCGTCCTGAGCAACATGTTCAAGATCGACCATGATTCCATCGTCATCCTGATGCGCGCGCTGGACCTGTCGGAGACGGCGGTGGCGATCGTGGCACAGATGCGCTGCCGCCGGCTCAACCTGCCCGAGAGCATGAAGGACCGGATGATCGAGGCCTGGCGCAATCTCGACGAGCAGACGGCCGGCAAGGTGCTGCAGCTGACCAGGCTGCGCAGCGCGGCCTGATCGCGATCCGATCCACTTTTGAGTGCATGTTTGGAACCGCGGGGCCGGATTGCGCCCGCATGTCCGCGAAATTGGGAGGGGCACGGTTATGAGCGTCCTCGAGAAGGATAATGCTATCGGCGAGACCGATTTCCGGCATCTGTCGCTGTTCCTCTTCGACAGCGCCGAGTTCCAGGTCCGGTTGTTCAAATCCGCCGCCACCTCAGCACAGATCGGCGAGGTCGCGGTCTTTTCCGACATCAAGGCGATCCTCGCCCGGATCCGCAGCAAGGGGGCGCCGGACGTTCTGTTCCTGCGCGTGCCCGCCGACAATCGCATTGTGCTCGAACTGTGCGGCATGATCCGGGCGCGCGGGACCTTTCCCTTCCCCTACCTGCCGATCGTCGCAATCCTCGACCAGGCGACGAAGACGGCCGTGACGGCGGTCCGCGATGCCGGTGTCGATGAGTTTCTCGCCTCGCCTTTTTCGCCGCGTTCGCTGCGCGAGCGGGTTCAGGCGGTGCGCAACGACCGGCGCGGTTTCGTCGACGTAGCAAGCTATTTCGGCCCCGATCGCCGCCGCGGCGCGATGGCCGAATGGCTTGACGTCAACCGCCGCTCCGGCCCCGCCACCCTGATCGATCCGGTTACGGAAGCCGTCTACACGGCTTAGGGCTCGCATTGTATCTCCCGGCATGCGCCCGATGCATGGCAAACGCCGGTGCGCCGTGCTAGGGAGCCCCCACGAAATTCATGATCAGCGTCCGCGTCCACGTCGCGGTTGAAAACGGGAGGCCGCCATGCAGCTCAACGATCCTTCGCTTCTGAAATCACAGTGCTTCGTCAACGGGGAATGGGTCGGCGACGGCGCGATCGCCGTCACCAATCCGGCGACCGGCGAGGAGATCACCAGGGTGCCGAATTTCGGCGCCGACGAGACCCGCGCCGCGATCGCCCATGCCGACGCCGCCTTCAAGCCCTGGGCGGCGAAGACCGCCAAGGAGCGGGCCAATATCCTGCGCCGCTGGTTCGATCTGATGATCGAGAACAAGGACGACCTGGCCCTGATCATGACGACCGAGCAGGGCAAGCCGCTGGCCGAGGCGGCCGGCGAGATGGTCTATGCCGCTTCCTTCATCGAGTTCTTCGCCGAAGAGGCCAAGCGCCTCTATGGCGACGTCATCCCGAGCCACCGCGCCGATGCGCGCATCGTCGTCGTCAAGCAGGCCGCCGGCGTCATCGCCGCGATCACGCCGTGGAACTTCCCCGCCGCGATGATCACCCGCAAGCTCGGCCCGGCGCTCGCCGCCGGCTGCACGGCCGTCTGCAAGCCGGCTGGCGAAACGCCGCTGACCGCCCTGGCGCTCGCCGAACTCGGCGCGCGTGCCGGCATCCCGGCAGGCGTCATCAATATCGTCACCGGCAAGGCGTCCGCGATCGGCGGCGAGATGACCTCCAACCCGACGGTCCGCGTGCTGACCTTCACCGGCTCCACCGAGATCGGCAAGCTTCTGATGGAGCAGTCCGCCTCGACGGTGAAGCGGGTCGGCATGGAACTCGGCGGCAACGCGCCCTTCATCGTCTTCGACGACGCCGATCTCGACAAGGCGGTCGAGGGGGCGATGGCCTCGAAGTTCCGCAATGCCGGCCAGACCTGCGTCTGCGCCAACCGGATCTACGTGCAGGCGGGCGTCTATGATGCCTTTGCCGAGAAACTGGCCAGCGAAGTCCTGAAGATGAAGGTCGGCAACGGCGTCGAGGTCGGCGTCGCTCAAGGCCCGCTCATCAACGAGGCCGCCATCGCCAAGGTCGAGGAGCATATCCAGAACGCCGTAGGTCTCGGCGCCGAGGTCGTCACCGGCGGCAAGCGCCATGCGCTCGGCGGCAATTTCTTCGAGCCGACGGTCCTGAAGAACGTCACGACCAAGATGCTGGTGACCCGCGAGGAGACCTTCGGCCCGGTCGCCCCGCTTTACAAGTTCGACAGCGAGGACGAGGTCGTCGCGATGGCCAACGACACCGAATTCGGTCTGGCGGCCTATTTCTATTCCCGCGACATCGGCCGCGTCTGGCGGGTCGGCGAGGCGCTCGACTACGGCATCGTCGGCATCAACGAGGGCATCATCTCCACCGAGGTCGCCCCGTTCGGCGGCGTCAAGGAATCCGGCCTCGGCCGCGAGGGCTCTCACTACGGCATGGAAGAGTTCGTCGACATCAAATACATGCTGATGGGCGGCGTCGACCGCTGAGCGGGCGGGCCCCCGTAAACAGACCTTGGCAGACGGACGAAGGGCGCCGGTTTCCCGGCGCCCTTTTTGCTTGCCGTGCGTGCCTGAAGCTCAGTGCTTGACGCAATTGGCGTAGAAGGTCGTCGTCGCCGGCCAGTCGGAGAACAGACCGATGATGCCGACATCGCGGGCCAGCACGTCGATGGTCGTCAGGATATCGCCATCGCTTTCAAGGCCGGCGAGGGTGGTGCCGTAATAGAAGCCCTGGCTGCCGTTCTGCACGTCCTCGACGATCCGGCCGGACCGTTCGGTGGTCCAGGAGATGATCTTCATGCCGGCCGTGTTGGCGTTCTTCGCATAGGTCGAGGGAACGATCTCGTTGCCGCCGTCAAGCGCCAGCAGGACCGGCATCGGCGGCGCGATGATGTTGACCCCCTGGTCGAGCAGGGCGGTGAAGTCGCCGACTTCCGGCGGGTTGTTGGCCGAATTGGCCTGGCCGTTGCCGTCCAGGAACACCGCGCGCTTGCCGTAGCCCGGCGTTTCGTCGATCCACTGCAGCACGTCGTTGATGTTGAAGGACTGCGGATAGACGTGCCGGGGATGGATGCCCAGGTCGATATAGTCCTGGATCATCCGCGCGGCATAGGTCTCCTGGGTGAAGCCGGAGGCGCCGAAGCCGACCTCCCGGTCCGCGCCCTTCAGTTCCGGCGTCATCTTGGTGCCGAGCCTGCGGAACAGGCGGATGCTCTGCTTGTGCGACAGGAGCGTGCCGCCACTGGCGTAGAGGTCGGTGCGGAAGTCGGCGGTGCCGCCCAGATACGCTTCCACGGTCGTGGCCGCCGCGTCCCGGGCGTCCATCTTGCCCTTCAGCGACAGGAACTGTTCAAGCGTCAGGCCGCTGGTGCAGCACTTGGCCGAGGCCGGCGACGTCATGGTGCCGGCGCTGTCGAATTCGGCCGGCTGGAAGCCCTGCTCGCAGGTATTGGCCAGCGGCGTCGCCAGGATGTTGGTGGTGGTGTGCAGGTCGCACTGCGAATGCCGGCAGACCAGTTCGCCATCCTTGGTGAAGGTCACATCGCATTCCAGGATGCCGGCGCCGGTGCGGGCCGCGGCCAGGTAGGATTCGCGGGTGTGCTCGGGAAACTGCAGCGGCGCGCCGCGATGGCCGATCGAGAACTTCGAGGGCTTGATGTTGCTCAGGTCGCACCGCTTGAGCTCGCGCTTCAGCGGCCCCGGCGACATCTTGTCGACGAGATAGGCCGGGCGCGGTCCGAGATGGACAGGCGCGCGGAGCCATTTCGACCAGTAGCGTTCGGGCGAAGCCGGCTCGCCGGCTTGCGCGACGGTTCCGACGGCGCCCGCGGCAAGGGCCGCGGAGAGTGCGAACGTCCAGATAAGGCGCATGTTCGATCCTTCCTAACCGAAAACATAGACGAGAGCGGTAGAGATGCCTGCGGCAGAGGTAACGGGGGGTCCGCCGGGCCGGACGGCCTTCAAGGCGGGCGGCGCCCGCAACGCCCGTGCATCACGACTACCTGCACCGGGCCCTAGGCCTTCAGTGTTTTGGTTCCATGATGCTTTTGTGGCGCTTCTGTAATAATCGCCCGCTTGGCCGGCAAACGACCCGCGCCGGCCACCGCTGGTTTCACACCCCTTTGGGGCCACTACCTCCGCGGCCCCCTTGCGGGCCCATGCGCCGATCTGGCAAAGGAAGGGAACGGTCCGGGCGGGGCGGCCGTTAACGGCGCCCGCTCCCGGCCTTCAGACCACGGGGATCCGGCATGAGCGCAGACGACCACAAACGACGGGCCGCCGAGCGGGCGCTGGCCTTCGTCACCTCCGGCATGCGGCTCGGGCTCGGCACCGGATCGACGGCCAGGCACTTCGTCGAACTGCTCGGCGAGCGGGTGCGGTCCGGCCACCTTGACGTGGTCGGCGTGCCAACCTCGCAGGCGACCCAGCGGCTTGCCGTCGAGCATGGCGTGCCGCTGACCAATCTCGACGATACGCCGGAACTCGACCTGACGGTCGACGGCGCCGACGAGATCGATCCGGAGTTGCGGCTGATCAAAGGCGGCGGCGGGGCGCTGCTGCGCGAGAAGATCGTCGCGGGCGCGTCTGTGCGCATGCTGGTGGTCGCAGACGACAGCAAGCTGGTCGAGCGGCTCGGCCACTTTCCGCTGCCCGTCGAGGTCGTGCCCTTCGGCCACCGGGCAACGGCGCTGGCGATCCGGCGCGCGCTCGTCGAACTCGGCCTCGACCCGGTGCTCCACCTGCGGCCAGGCTCCGCCGACGAGCCCTTTCGCACCGACAACGCCAACCTTATCTATGACTGCGATCTCGGCGCCATCCCTGATCCAGACGCGCTGGCCGCGGCCCTGTCGGCGCTGCCCGGGGTCGTAGACCACGGTTTGTTCATTGGCCTGTGCTCGGGCGCGGTGATAGCAGGGCCGGACGGCATTCGGGTCATCGATTGATGCCCCACGGGAATATCCAACTGGAAGACCCCGCGAAATACAAGGTAACGAAGACTATGGCTGACTACGATTTCGACCTGTTTGTCATCGGCGCGGGCTCCGGCGGCGTGCGGGCTGCGCGGATTGCCGCGGGCTTCGGTGCCCGGGTCGCGATTGCCGAGGAATACCGCATCGGTGGGACCTGCGTCATTCGCGGCTGCGTGCCCAAGAAGCTGATGGTCTATGCGAGCCGCTTTCCCGACGAATTCGAGGAGGCGGCGGGCTTCGGCTGGACGGTGCCGGAAACGCGCTTCGACTGGGCGACGCTGATCGCCAACAAGGACCGCGAGATCGACCGGCTGGAGGGCATTTATCGCCGCAACCTGGAGGCCTCCGGCGTCGAGATCTTCAAGACCCGGGCCTCGGTGCTCGGTCCGAACGCGGTGCATCTGGCCGGCCAGCGCCGCGAGGTGACGGCGAAATACATCCTGGTCGCCACCGGCGGCCATCCCAACTACGACCGCGCGCTGCCCGGCATCGAGCATGTCATCACCTCCAACGAGGCGTTCCATCTCGACAGGTTGCCCGATCGGGTCGTCGTCGCGGGCGGCGGCTATATCGCCGTCGAGTTCGCCGGCATCTTCAACGGCCTCGGCGCCGAGACGACGCTGATCTATCGCGGCGAGGAGATCCTGCGCGGCTTCGACGACGATCTGCGCGCCAAGCTGCATGCCGACATGGCCGCGCGCGGCATCACTGTCATCACCCAGGACACCTTCACCCGTATCGAGGAGACCGACGGCGGTCTCATCGGCCACACCAAGCAGGGCCGCAGCCTTGAGGCCGACAAGATCATGTTCGCCATCGGCCGCGGCCCCAATATCGAGGGGCTGGGCCTTGCCGAGGCCGGCGTCAAGCTCGGCTGGAACGGCCATGTCGTGGTCGACGAATACAGCCGCACCTCGGTGCCGTCGATCTATGCCGTCGGCGACGTCACCGACCGCGTGGCGCTCACCCCGGTGGCGATCCGCGAGGGCCAGGCCTTCGCCGAGACCGTGTTCAACGACAATCCCATCGCCATCGACCACACGACGATCCCCACGGCGGTGTTCTCGACGCCGGAGATCGGCACGGTCGGCCTGAGCGAGGCGGAGGCGCGCGAACAGTGCCGGGCGGTCGATATCTACCTGTCCGAGTTCCGGCCGATGAAGCTGACCCTGACCGACGCGACCGAGAAGATGCTGATGAAGCTGATCGTCGACGCCGAAACGGACCGGGTCGTCGGCTGCCATCTGATGGGCCCGGATTCCGGCGAACTGATCCAGGTGATCGGCATCCTGGTCAAGATCGGCGCGACCAAGGCGCAGTTCGATTCAACCGTCGCCGTGCATCCAAGCGCTGCCGAGGAACTGGTCACCATGCGCACGCCGACCCGGCAATGGGTGGCCGAAGCGGCGGAGTAGCGGCGACCTACCAGCATTTCCCGCGTGCCAAGCGAGATCCCTTAGCGTAATCTTGAGGTGGATCGAACGTCCACTCAGGAGAGTGCTATGAGGATCATGGGGAAGACCACGGGAAGTCGACGCAGTCTGGCCGCGGCCGTCGCGGTGATGGGGCTTACCGCGGCATCTTCGCCCCAGCCGTCGTCGGCCGCCAATCTGTCCCTCCATCCGGCCGGGTTTGGCCCCGACAGCGACGAGTCCGCCGAAGTCGCCAATTTCTACCTCGACTGGGCGACCGGCGAACTGACCGGTGCGGGATGCTACAACAACGAGATCCAGCTGCCGCACGGCTCCAGGCTCAGGAAGGTCCGGGTCTATTTCAGGAGCGGCGTTCCCGATGATTTTCATTTCCAGATCAGCAAGGTGAAGATCAACGACGGCACCGGTTCTACGATCCTGGCCAAGACGATCGCAAACAGCGATGGCGCCCGCGTGAGAGCGCAGTATCGGCTTGATGATACGGTCGATACGAAGAAGTACATGTATATGTTCGGGGTCTGTATGGGTACGCATGAAGCGTTTTACGGCGCGAGAATTCAGTACGCGCCGCCCAGATAACAAGCCCCCGGAAAAGAGACCCGGCGCCCGGTGCGTTTGCCGGGCTTAAGGATTGCGTGCCGACCTGAGCACCAGTGCGCAACCCGTCGCGATCATTCCCCCGGCCCCCAACAACATGAAGGCCGGTCCCCATAGCGTCGGCGTTGCACCCGCCGTGTTCGTCAGGTCTATGACGGCGCCGAACACGATCGGCGAGATCGCGCCCGCGCCGAAGCCGAACAGGCCGCGCCAGCCGAGCACCGCGCCCAGATAGCCTGGCCGAACCACCTCGGCGAGCGCGATCGACAGGACGGGGGAATCGCCCAGGCACATGAAGGCGTAGAGAAAGGCGATCGGGATCAGCAGGGCCGGCGGTGTGGCGACCAGCCAGCCGATCCCGAACGACATCAGCGCCGATATCAGCGCCACCACAATCAAAACCGGCTTGCGCCCGGTCCGATCCGACAGCCGTCCCATGGCGAAGGCCGCGACCGCACCGAACAGATGGAGGACGCCGGAAAACAGCGCACCGGAGACCGTGGCGCTCTCGGTTCCCGCACCCGCGATCGCGAAGCTTGCGGCGATGAAGGCCGGGATCCAGGCCCACATGCCGAGCAGTTCCCAGGTGTGGGCGGTATAGCCGCCGACCAGTAGCCCGGCCTCGCGGTTGTGCAGGAGTTCGTCGCGGACCCTGAGATCGCTCGAGCGCTCATGGATGCGGTTTTCAAGCGGCCGCATGAACCAGATCAGCAGGACCGCGCCAATTGTCGGCAGGATGCCGGACAGGATGAAGCCGAGCTTCCAGCCGCCGAGCGCGATGCCGATGCCGACGGCGGCAAGCGAGGCGGCATAGCCCACCGAGGTCGAGGCGATCAGCCAGCCCATCGCGTTGCCGCGCTTATTGGGCGGCGCCTCGTCGGCGAACAGCACGATCAGCGGCGTATAGACCCCGCCCTGGGCGAGGCCGGCGATGCCGTACAGGATGAACGCGCTCCACCAGTCGCGGGCGAACAGGCCGAAGGCGAGGCTGGTGATCGCCGCTGCCCAGGCCGACAGATAGGCCATCCGCTTGGCACCGTAATGATCGGTCGCCCAGGCAAAGACGAACAGCGACACCGCGTAGCCGATGGTAAAGCTCGTGACGATCGCGCCGGCGCCGGCCGCGCTGATGCGCCACTCGACGGTGAGCAGCGGGATGGCAGCGGCCACCGACATGAAGGTCGCGAACAGGAAGACGCGCGCGACCGACAGGGCGATGATGCGCGGCAGGGTGAGGGCGGAAGCGGGATCGGGCACAGGTTAGCGGGTGACTGTGAGCGGCGGGACGAACCGGTTTTAGCTGTCCTGCCCGTTAAGCACCAGACAGAGTGTCCCGCGCTGGCGGCAAGCCGCTCACCGTCTCGCCGATCAGCCAGTCGACGACCTGCTTCATCGCTTCGGACGGGTCGAGGCCGTCCTCCAGGCCCTTGTAGTAGATCGCGAGCTGGCGGTCGGCGGAGGTGCCTTCCGACGCGATCGCTCTCAGATGCTCGATCGCCGCGGTGCAGCCGAAGAAATCGGCGTCCTCGCGGACCAGTTCGATCACTTCCTCCAGCAGGTCGTTGAAGGCGGCCGTGCTGCCCTTGCCGAAATCGATCAGCCGGCCCTCGATGCCGTGGCGCTGGGCAAGCCAGCGGTTCTCGTTGATCAGGAAGCGCGAATAGTTCCGCCAGCGCTGGTTCTCGCGCCGCAACCGCCACAGCATCCGGGCAATGCAGCGGAACAGCGCCGCCACCGCGACCGCGTCGTCGAGCCGCGTGCACACATCGGCGATACGCATCTCCAGCGTCGGAAACCGGGCCGACGGCCTGAGGTCCCACCAGACCTTGGTGCCGTCCTCGATGACGCCGGCCTGCACCAGCACGTCGACGGTGCGGCGGTATTCGTAGTCGCTGACGAACAGCTCCGGCAGGCCGGTGCGCGGCAATTCGTTGAACACCGACAGCCGGTAGGATTTCAGGCCCGTGTCGCGACCCTGCCAGAACGGCGAGGACGTGGTCAGCGCCAGGATATGCGGCAGGAAGTAGCAGAGCTGGTTGAACAGGTCGATGCGCAGCGCATCGTCCTCGATCGCCACATGCACATGCATGCCGCAGATCAGCAGCCGCCGCACGACGACCTGCATGTCCTTGGCGATCGTGTTGTAGCGCGGCCCGTCGGTGTGCTGCTGCTCGCTCCAGTGGGCGAAGGGATGGGTGGAGGCGGCGATCGGCGCCAGGCCGAAATCGCCGGCGACATCGGCGATCGACGTGCGCAGGTGGGCGAGCTCCCTGGCCGCCTCCTCCAGCCTGGTGTGCACGCCGGTGCCGACCTCGATCTGGCAGCGCAGGAATTCCGGCGTCACCTGCTTTGCCAGAACCTCTTCGCAGCGGTCCATCAGCGCGCGCGGCGGGTCGATCGCCACGTCGCGGGTCAGGCGGTCGACGAGGAGATATTCCTCCTCGATCCCGATCGTGAAACTGGGCTCCGACGTGCTCATCGGGCAAGTGTGCACGCTGACGGAGCGCGTTGCCAGTCTCCGTTCGCCGGCTACGGCGAGTTTTCGTGCTTTTCGACCGTGTTGTCCTGCGCGGCGGTGTCGGTTTCCTCGGGCTCCGGCGGCAGCCGCGGATCGAGTTCGGAGACGGCGGGCGAGGTTCGCGGCACGGGCACAAAGGGCTCGCGCTCGTCGAGCGGCACAGGCGCGCGCCGGGTCAGACGGTAGAGGACGAACGAGGCAAGCCCGACATGCAGACTGGCGGTCATCACGAACATCGCGCCGGGAACCGTGAATTCCATCAGCGTTGCCGCAACTGTCGGCCCGGCGACGGCGCCTGTGGTGAAGGTCAGGATCATGCCTGTCGACACCTGCACCATGTCGCCCGGTTCAGCGTGATCGGCGGCATGGGCGGAGCTCAGCGCATAGACGGGCAGGGCGCTTGCGCCATAGAGGAAGGCAAGCGCGAACAGGAGCCAGCGGGCATTGTCGGGCGAAACCGCGAGGCCTGCGCCGGCAAGCGCTGCGACAAAGCAGCACCCGACGATGACGGCGCGGCGATCGACCCTGTCCGACAGCCAGCCAGCCGGCCACAGCACCGTCACCGCACCGATCATCGCCGCGCTGACGAAGCCACCGGCATCGGTGGCGGACAGGCCCTTCAGGGTCGCAAAGAGCGGGCCGAGCGTCCACAGCGAGCCAATCGTCATGCCCATCACCAGCGCGCACACGACGCTGACCGGCGACAGGGCGATCAGCCAGCGGATTTTCAGGCGCGGTGACCGCGGCACGGGCGGCGAGGGCGAGCGGGTCAGCGCGATCGGGATCGCGGCAAGCGAGATGAGCAGGGCGCTGACCGAGAAAAGCTGGAAGCCGGCTGGCGGGAACAGCCGCAGGAACTGCTGGCCGGTCGCCATGCCGGCATAGTTGATGACGTTGTAGGTCGCCAGAACGCTGCCGCGAGAGGTGTTGTCCGTCTTGTCGTTCAGCCAGCTCTCGATGGTCGCATAGAGGATCGCCAGGCAAGCCCCGGTCAGGCAGCGCAGGACGTTCCAGACGATCGGATCGACGGCCAGTGCATAGAAGATGGCCGCCCCCGTCGTCAGCGCCGTGCAGGCGGCGAAGGCACGGATATGGCCCGTCCGGCTGATCAGCCAGGGCGCGGTGAAGCAGCCGATCATCATGCCGGCGAAATAGGACGAGCCGATCACGCCGATCAGCACGTCGGCAAAGCCATACTCGTTCGCCGCCAGCGGAACGAGCGTCGCCTGCAGGCCGGAGCCGACCAGCAGGATGAAAACGGAGATCAGCAGCGCCGCTATCGAGGCAAAGGCCGATTTCATGGGGCCGGATCTCCGATCGTGGGGCACCGGTGCGCGGCACCGAGCCTCAAGACTATCGCTTGAGTTTGCAAGCGATGCGACCTGTATTCCGTCCAATAGGAAACGAAAATGCGACGCGGGTGGCGCTAAATCCCCAGGATCGTCAAATCCCCAGGATCGTCGTCGTCAGGACGAAATAGATCACCAGTCCGGTCGCATCGACGCTGGTCGTCAGCGCCGGGCCGGCCATGACAGCCGGGTCGAGCCGCAGCGCCATGGCGATGATCGGCAGGACCGCGCCGATCAGGACCGAGGAGATGACCTGGACGCTGATCGCGATGCCGATCGCAATCGCGATCATTTCCAGCGACAGGCCGAACGGGACATCGGCGTTGTTGGACATGAACACGACCTTGAGGAAGGCGAAGGCGAACAGCATCGCGGCGAGCAGGATACCGATGCGGAATTCGCGCCACAGGATCGTTCGGCCGTTCCTGAGTGTTATCTCGCCGGTGGCGATCGCCCGGATCAGAAGCCCGGAGGTCTGGGTACCGACATTGCCGCCCGTATCGGCGACCATCGGCATGTAGAGCGCCAGGATCACCAGCGCCTCGAGCGCGTCCTCGTAGACGTGCACGACATAGCCGGCGAGCAGGCCCGCGATCGCCAGGCTGAGCACCCACGGCGCCCGGCGCAGGAAGTCACGCCACACCGACAGGTCGAGATAGCCGGGACCGGTCGGTCCCGTCACCGCGGTGAAGCGCTGCATGTCCTCCGACGCCGCCTCCTCGAGTTCGGCGAAGGCATCGCGGAAGGACAGGATCCCGACCAGCCGGTTGTCGCGATCGACGACGGGCAGAAACGGGCGTCCGCTGTGTGACAGGATGCGGGCGGCGGTTTCGGCGGGCGTGTAAACGTCGATGGCTTCCACGTCGCGATCCATCACCGCGCCGACGGATGTTGATTTGGTCGCCTTGATCAGCGTGCGCAGGTTGACGATGCCCAGCAGCGTGCGGTCGCCGTCGACGACAAATGCCACGTTCACCGTCTCGGCCCGGTCCTCGGAGGCAAGCTGGCGGATCGCGTCGCCGCAGGTCATCGTTGCATCGAGGTCGGCGTAGCGGGTGTTCATCAGCCCGCCGGCGACCGTATCGGGATAGGGCGCCAGGTCCGCAATCTCGTCGCGCAGATCGCCGGCAATCCGCGCGAGGATCGCGCCGCGCCGGCGTGGCGGCAGCCTGCGCAGGAGCCGGGCGCTGTCGTCGGGCTCGGCGGTCTCGATCATCGCGATGATGGCGTCGTTGGACAGTGCCGCCAGCGCCTTGCGGCCGATCCTGTCTGTGAATGCGGGCATCTTCTAGAGAATCCCCTCCAGAAGACGCCCGACGGCATAGGCAAGCCCGGCCGCCGCCATGCCGATCACAAGCGTTTCGAGGCCGGAACGCCACCACGACACGGTCGACCAGAGGCTCTTGACCGAGCCGATCAGAAAGAAGACGAGCGCGGTGCCCGCCGTCGCGGTCACGGCGCTGCCGGCCAGGCCAAGGGCGTAGGGGAGGAGCGGCACCGCGCCGCAGATCACGAAGGCGGCGAAGGTTGAGGCGGCGGCGGTCCGCGGCGAGCGCTGGATCGGTGCAAGGCCGTGCTCCTCGGTCAGCATCGTATCGATCCAGTGGTCCTTGCGCGATGTGATCAGCTCGACAAGCTTATCGAGCTGGCCACCACGAAAGCCCTTGTTTTGAAAGATCTGCCGGATTTCCTGCCGCTCGCCCTCGGGATAGAGCGCGACATGCCGCTCCTCCATGTCGCGCAGCCGCTCGTAGTCCTCGATTTCGGCCCGCGTGCCGGAATAGTTCGCCGCCGCCATCGAAAACCCGTCAGCGATCAGGTTGGCGGCGCCGAGGATCAGCACGACCCGGGTCGACAGGTCGGCGCCGACCGCGCCGGCGACGATGGCGAATGTGGTGACGGCGCCGTCGATGCCGCCATAGACCCAGTCGCGCAGATAATTGACCTTCGGTCCGCGCGCCAGCCGTTCGGCGATCGCGGCGGTGGAATGGCGGTGTTCGGTTCGCATGACGAGCCCTGCCGCTGACGACGTGCCCCTGGCCCAGGGCGCCGATCCCGATCACCGAACCGGATCCTCTGGCCAGTCAAGGCATGAGTGTGTATAACCCGCGCTCGCCACGGGACAAAGACGCAACCGGACCCGGACGGTTTCGGTGAGCCGCCTGTCCCGGGGCAAACCATGCCGATTTCATCTGGAACAGTCTGGTAGTGTCATGTCGAAAGCCTGGAGCCCCGAGAGCTGGCGGTCGAAGCCGATCGTGCAGGTCCCCGAATATCCCGACCCTGAGGCCCTTAGCGAGGTCGAGGCGACGCTTTCGCGATTTCCCCCGCTGGTGTTTGCAGGCGAGGCGCGCGCGCTGAAGGAGCAGCTCGCTCGCGTCGCAGGCGGTAACGGATTCCTCCTCCAGGGTGGCGATTGCGCCGAGAGCTTCGCCGAGCATCACGCCGACAACATCCGCGATTTCTTCCGCGTGTTCCTGCAGATGGCGGTGGTGCTGACCTATGCCGCGGCGATGCCGGTGGTGAAGGTCGGGCGGATCGGCGGCCAGTTCGCCAAGCCCCGCTCCGCGCCGACCGAAAAGCAGGGTGAAGCGGAACTGCCGAGCTATCGCGGCGACATCATCAACGGCCCGGACTTCACCGAGGCCGACCGCATTCCCGATCCCCAGCGTATGCTGATGGCGTATCGCCAGTCGGCGGCGACCCAGAACCTGCTGCGCGCCTTCGCCCAGGGCGGCTACGCCAATCTCGAGCATGTCCATTCCTGGACGCTCGGTTTCGTCGGCAACTCGCCGCAGGGGCACCATTACAGGGAGATCGCCGACCGGATTTCCGAGGCGCTCGACTTCATGCGCGCCTGCGGCGTCGATGCCGACGCGACGCCACAGTTCCGCTCGACGGATTTCTTCACCAGCCACGAGGGCCTGCTGCTCGGCTACGAGCAGGCGATGACCCGCGTCGATTCCACGTCCGGAGAGTGGTACGACACCTCCGGCCACATGCTGTGGATCGGCGACAGGACGCGCCAGCTCGACCATGCCCATATCGAATTCTTCCGGGGTATCCGGAACCCGATCGGCATGAAATGCGGCCCCTCGCTTGAGCCCGACGACATGCTGCGGCTGATCGATGCGCTCAATCCCGACAACGAGGCGGGCCGGCTCACCCTGATCTGCCGCTTCGGCGCCGAGAAGCTCGCCGATCACCTGCCGGGCCTGATCCAGGCGGTCGAGCGGGAGGGCCGCAGGGTCGTCTGGTCGTGTGATCCGATGCACGGCAACACGATCAAGGCGGCGACCGGCTACAAGACCCGGCCGTTCGACCGGATCCTCGAGGAGGTGCGCGGCTTCTTCGCCGTCCACCAGGCCGAGGGGACGCATGCCGGCGGCATCCATATCGAGATGACCGGCCAGAACGTCACCGAATGCACGGGCGGCGCCCACGCGATCTCGGAGGCCGACCTGTCGGACCGCTATCACACCTTCTGCGATCCCCGGCTCAATGCAGACCAGGCGCTGGAACTGGCCTTCCTGGTTGCCGACAACCTGAAGCAGGCGCGCGCGCTTACGCCCCGGCCGGACGTCGCGGCGGTCGGGTTCTGACCCAGCCGATGAGCGAGGTTCACACCGGAAAATGCGCCTGCGGGGCCGTGTCGTTTGAGCTGCGCGGCCCCGTGCGCGAGGTGTTCTACTGCCATTGCGAAAGCTGCCGGCGGCAGACCACCAACTATGTCGCGGCGACATCGGTCCCGATAGACGACGTCACCGTCCACGGCGCCGAGTGCCTGTCGGAATGGCAGGCGACGCCGGACGCGGTGCGCAAGTTCTGCCGGATCTGCGGCTCGCTGATGTTCTGGCAGCGCATCGGCGCGGATACTGTTTCGGTGATGGCCGGAACGATCGACGAGCCGACCGGCCTGAAGGCGGCGTTGCACATGTATGCCGCCGAGAAGGGCGACTACTACGACCTCTGCGACGACTTGCCGGTCTATGCGATCGAGCCCGGGCCGGAGAGCGCTTGAACACCCGAGCCGGAGGGCTCTTGAACAGAGGTCCGAAGAGGTCTGATCCGCTTCGATGGCATTGGAGGCTTCCGTGAGCGCTGCGAACACAAGGCCGCGGATCGTCGCGGAGGTGCCGCTGTTCAGCGGCTTTATCAGGATCGACCGCTACACGCTCGAGGCCGAGTGGAAGGGCCGCACCGTGCGGATGGATCGCGAGATCCATTTTCATGGCCATGCCGCGGCGATCCTGCCGGTCGATCCCGATCGCCGCACCGGGATCCTGATCCGGCAGTTCCGCGTTTCACCCTTTCTGGATGGAGACAGCGGATGGCTGTGGGAGATTCCCGCCGGGCTGCTCGACGATGAAGCACCGCGCACATGCGCGGCGCGTGAGGCGGAGGAGGAGGCCGGCGTTGCGGTCGGTGAAATCGAAGCGCTCGGCAAATCCTATGCCTCGCCGGGTCTGGTACGCGAATGCGTCGAGCTCTTTTGGGGGTGCTATTCGACACCGCCGGCCTCCGCGATCGGCGGGCTCGACGAGGAAGCGGAATTGATCGAGGTCTACGAATTGCCTATGTCGGAGATTGGCCGCATGGCCGAAAACGGCGATATCACCGATTCGAAATCGGCGGTCGCCATCTTTCGGCTGAAGGCTCGGCGGCCTGATCTGTTCGAAACGGCAAACGGTTAAGGGCATGTCCGCCGGACGGTATCCGGCCGGCTCCGTAAGCCGGATACGTGCGGACGGCATGGCGGCGAGGTCGCAACGATGGTCAATGAACTGGCAATAGCCTGCGCGCAGCTCAATCCAACCGTTGGAGATGTCGCCGGCAATCTCGCGCTTGCCCGGCAGGCGCGCGGGCAGGCGGCCGAACTCGGCGCGGACCTGGTCGTCTTCTCGGAACTGTTCCTGTCCGGCTATCCGCCGGAGGATCTCGTCCTCAGGCCCGCCTTCATCGCCGAATGCCGCGAGGCGGTGGAAGAGCTGGCCGCCGAAACCGCCGATGGCGGCCCGGCGGTGCTGATCGGTGCGCCCTGGGCCGAGGACATGTCGGTTTACAATGCGTACTGCCTGCTCGACGATGGCCGGGTGTCCGCGACCCGGTTCAAGGTCGATCTGCCCAATTACGGTCCCTTCGACGAAAAGCGGGTCTATGCGGCCGGACCATTGCCGGGACCGGTGCCGTTTCGCGGCGTTCGTCTCGGCATCCCGATCTGCGAGGATATCTGGGGCGACGAGGTCGTGGAGTGCCTGGAGGAGACCGGCGCCGAACTCCTGATCGTGCCAAACGGCTCGCCCTGGTGGAAGTTCAAGCACGACCTGCGCCTCAACATCGCCGTCCAGCGCGTCACCGAATCGCGGCTGCCGCTGATCTATGTCAACCAGCTCGGCGGCCAGGACGAACTGGTGTTCGATGGCGCCTCCTTCGGATTGCAGTCCGACTGCACGCTGGCCTTCCAGATGCCCGCCTTCGAGGCGGCTGTCCGCCTGACGCGCTGGGTGCGCGGCGATGCCGGCTGGCATTGCGTCGACGGACCGATGGCCGCCCTTGAAGACAATGACACCCTGATGTGGCTCACCTGCGTGCAGGGCCTGCGCGACTATGTCGAGAAGACGGGTTTTCCCGGCATCGTGCTCGGCCTGTCGGGCGGTATCGATTCTGCGATCTGCGCGGCAATGGCCGTCGATGCGCTGGGCCCTGACCGGGTCCATTGCGTGATGCTGCCTTATCTCTATACCTCGAACGCCTCGCTCGCCGATGCCTCAAAGTGTGCCGAGGCGCTTGGCGTGCGCTACGACACGGTGCCGATCGTCGATGCTGTGGACGGCTTCACGACCGCGCTCGCCTCGATGTTCGATGGGATGCCGGCCGGCGTCACGGAGGAGAACCTCCAGTCGCGGGCGCGCGGCACCATCCTGATGGCGATCTCCAACAAGTTCGGGCCGATGGTGGTGACCACCGGCAACAAGTCGGAGATCTCGGTCGGCTACTCGACGCTCTACGGCGACATGAACGGCGGCTTCAACCCCATCAAGGACCTCTACAAGACCGAGGTCTACCGCCTCGCCGCCTGGCGCAACGCCAACCGGCCGAAGGGCGCTCTGGGGCCGGGGGGGATCGTTATCCCCGAGGCGATCATCTCCAAGGCGCCGTCGGCGGAACTGAAGCCCGACCAGACTGATCAGGACACGCTGCCGGCCTATGACGTGCTCGACGACATTCTCGAGGGCCTCGTGGAAAACGATCAGTCGATCGCCGAGATCGCCGAGCGTGGCCATGATCCCGCGCTCGTCGCGCGGATCGAGAACATGCTCTATGTCGCCGAATACAAGCGCCGCCAGGCGCCGCCGGGCGTCAAGATCACCCGCAAGAACTTCGGTCGCGACCGGCGCTATCCGATCGTCAATCGCTTCCGCGATTCCGTCTGACGACAAGACCGCCCGCAGATGACCGTCACCGTCCGCTTCGCCCCCTCGCCGACCGGCTATCTGCATATCGGCAATGCCCGCACGGCGCTGCTCAACTGGCTGTTTGCCAAACAGACCGGCGGCCACTTCATCCTGCGCCTCGACGACACCGACCTGGAGCGCAGCCGGCCCGAATACGCCGAGGCGATCATCGCCGATCTCGCCTGGCTCGGGATTGAACCCGACGTGATCGTCCGCCAGTCCGAACGCCGCGACCTGCACGATGGCGCAGCCGATGCCCTGCGCGCAGGCGACCGGCTCTATGCCTGCTACGAGACGCCGGACGAACTCGACCGCAAACGCAAGCGCCAGCGCGCCCGCGGCCTGCCGCCGGTCTATGACCGCGCCGCGCGTGACCTTAACGGCGCCGAGCGTGCCGCGCTGGAAGCCGATGGCCGGCACCCGCATTGGCGGTTCCTGCTGGAAGATCGTGACGTCGCCTGGGAGGATCTGTGCCGGGGCCCGCAGCACTACGCCGCCGGCGCCCTGTCCGACCCGGTGCTGATCCGCGCCGACGGCAGCTATCTCTATACGCTGCCCTCCGTCGTCGACGATGCCGATCTCGGCGTCACCCACATCATCCGTGGCGAGGATCACGTCACCAACACCGCCGTCCAGGTCGAGCTGTTCGAGGCACTGGGGCATCCGGTTCCGGTCTTCGCCCACCACAACCTGCTGACCGCGGTCGGCGGCGAGGGCCTGTCGAAGCGCACCGGCGCCTTGTCGCTGCAGTCGCTGCGTGATACCGGCTACGAGCCGATGGCGGTTGCAAGCCTCGCCGTGCTGATCGGCTCGCCGGAGGCGGTGCAGCCGGTCGCCTCGCTCGATGACCTTGCCGCCCACATCGACCTTGCCGGGCTGTCGCGCGCGCCGGCAGCCTTCGATCCGGCCGAACTGGACGGTCTCAATCACCGGCTCGTGGCCGACCTGCCCTATGACGCTGTTTGCGACCGTCTTGCCGCGATAGGGGTCGCGCCGGGGGCAGCCGGCGCGGCGTTCTGGGCGGCGGTCCGGGGCAATCTCGCCCATGTGTCCGACGCCTCGGACTGGTGGCGGCGCGTTACGGGCCCGTTGCCGGGCGATGCCGAAAGGCCGGCCGACGAGGATCGCGCCTTCCTGGCCGATGCCGCCAACCTGCTGCCTGCGGGCGACTGGGCCGTTGATGATGAAACGATCTACGCGGACTGGATCGCGGCGGTGAAGGCTGCGACCGGCCGCAAGGGCAGGGGGCTGTTCAAGCCGCTGCGGATCGCGCTGACCGGCGCCGGGGAGGGGCCTGAACTGAAGGCGCTGTTGCCGCTGATCGGCCGCGACGCGGCTATTCTTCGGCTGACCGGTAAAGCGTGAAGCCCGGCCCGACGACGCGCACCGACTTGTCCCCGCCCGAGCTGCTCCCGCCCGAGCCGGCGCCGCCCGCGACTGTCTGTGTTTGCGGTGCGGTGATCGCCTCGAAATCCTCAAGGCCGGTTAGCGTCGCGATCGAGCCGGCAATCGGGATCTCGTTGCCCGGTCGCGGCCTGGGCACCGGCGTCGCGCCGGCGATTGGTGTCGAACCGGCAATCGCTTGGCGGATCGGTTCGGCGAAGGCCTCGCGGTTTGCCACGCCCGATCTGTCGATCCCCAGTCCGGCCCAGCGGTCGCGGCGGTTGGACGCCGTGTCGCCGCCCTGCGGCAGCGTCCCGCCGCGGGCCGCCAGCGTGACGACCACCCGCTCCGCCAGCGCGGCCGTCTGGACATTCGCCCGGCAACTACACTCGTCGACGAATTCGTCGCGATAGCGAAAGGCGTTTGGCGCGGCCGAATAGGGCTGGCCGCCAAGCGAGACCGCGCTGTCGGTTGCCTCGCCCGGCATCTTGTGGACATAGAGATTGACGGTCTGGTTGGGACAGCTTGCCCGGCACATCTGCTCGTCCCGGGCGAAGTGGGTCTGGACGGTGGAAAAGCTGATCGGCCAGAAGAAGCCGTCGCACTGCCTGACACAGATCGTCCGGTAGGTGCCGTAGAAATCGCTGTGGCCGCTGCGCCGCTCCATGAAGGGGTCGCGCGTGTAGTCGCGCAGGAACAGCCTGGCGAGGCCATTGTTCTGGCGCACCCTGGCATAGCGGGCATATTGCGGCCCGCAGCCGTTTTCGCCGAGCATGGTCAGGATGTTGCGCCGTTCGCGGTCGAGCGTCGCGGTATTGGCCGGCGCGGCGGCCCGCCCGCGGCTGCGGATCGTTCGGATATTGGCCTCGATCTGCTTGATCGTCCGGTCGTGCTGCTGGCAATGGGGCGGTCGCGGGGCGCGGAAGAACAGGAACCCCTGCTGCTGGCTGCAGCCGGCCCGCTGGGCCTGCTGGCGGGCGGTCGAGAGCTTGCGATAGGCCTGATCGAGCACCCTGGCGTAGTTGTTCCGCGTCGACGCCGACCGTCCGGACCGCTGCCGGTCGAGCTGCACGAGCCGGGCTTCCAGCTTGACGCAAAGCTGGTAGTTCTGGGCCGCCGCCGGTGTCGCCGCGCCAAACAGGAGCATGCCGGATGCGAGCATCCCCGATGCAAGCATCCCTGATACGAACATCCCTCTGAGAAGCCGGCGCGCACCCATCCCTGCTAATCCGTGTCGGTCTGCGGCGGCGACAGTGCCGCCTCGATATCGCTGGCGATCGCGTCCGACCGCTGCATCAGGTTGGCCAGAACGCGCTCGAGCACGTCCCGTTCGGCCTCCGACAGGCCGCCGGCGAGCTTGTCGCTGAACTGAAGAGCGAGCGGCACCAGGTTGAAATAGGTGCGGCTGCCGGTCTCCGTCAGGGTCAGATGCGCAACCCGCATGTCGGCGCGGCTCGTCTCGCGCCGCAACAGACTCTTGCTTTCCAGTTCCGCCACCGCCCGGCTGACCTTGGTCTTGTGCATCCGGCTGTTACGGCCGATCTCGGTGGAGGTCAGCGTGCCGTGCTGGCCGAGCGCCGCCATCACCCGCCATTCGGGATTGCTCAGTCCGTAGCGCTCGCCATAGAGCCGCGACAGCGACTGGCTGACCTGCTCGGCGAGCATCATCAGGCGATAGGGCAGGAAGGTTTCGAGATTCAACGGCTCGAGTGTTGAGGGTTCAGGAGTCGACGGTTCGTCGACCGCGGGCGTGGCGCCCGGGCCGGGGTCGGATTTGGTTGACAATTGTTTCATTTGAAACTATTACAGCGGCACATCATGCACCATCGGTTTTCGTGTGTCTGCGACGGTATGTCCCGAGCCGGTGGTAGCCTGAACGATCGACGGGACTTGCGACGTCGCGCGAGGTCTTGCGGACAATAGGCAGGGGAGGAGAGGAGAGCAATGGCGCGCGATGCCGCCGTGAGGGATAGGCCCGGCCCTGTCAGCGCCCGGTAACAGGCCACAGCGATAATTCCCGACAGCATAGTTGAGTTTTCAGCCGCTTTGAGCGGCACGACAAGACGGCGCCAATGAAGCGTCCGAACCATGGACCCCGAACCCGGTGTCCGGACATGGAGCAAGAGCCTTGAAACTCGCCACACTGAAAGACGGAACACGCGATGGCCGGCTGGTCGTCGTCTCCCGCGATCTGACGCACTATATAGCCGCGACCGACATCGCCGCGACCCTGCAGCAGGCCCTGGACGACTGGACGGATAACGAACCGGCGCTCGCCGCACTCTCCGACAAGCTGAACGACGGCACGATCGCCGGCGAGCCCTTCGATCCGGCCGCCTGCATGGCGCCGCTGCCGCGCGCCTATCAGTGGGCCGACGGCTCGGCCTATGTCAATCACGTCGAACTGGTGCGCAAGGCGCGCGGCGCCGAGATGCCAAAGACCTTCTGGACCGATCCGCTGATGTATCAGGGCGGCTCGGATTCCTTCATCGGCCCCTGCGATCCCGTCCTGGTCGCCGACGAGGCCTACGGCATCGACATGGAATCGGAGATCGCGGTTGTCACCGACGACGTGGCGATGGGCGCGAGCGCCGACCAGGCCGCAGGTCGCATCCGGCTTCTGATGCTGGTCAACGACGTCAGCCTGCGCAATCTGATCCCCGCCGAACTCGGCAAGGGCTTCGGCTTCTTCCAGTCCAAGCCCTCGACCGCCTTCTCGCCGGTCGCCGTGACGCCGGACGAACTGGGCGCGGCCTGGGACGGCAAGGTGGTGTCGCTCGAACTGCTGACCGAGCTGAACGGCGAGGCCTTCGGCAAGCCGCGCGCCGATATCGACATGACCTTCGATTTCCCGACGCTGGTTTCCCACGCCGCCAAGACCCGGCCGCTGGGCGCCGGGGCGATCGTCGGATCGGGCACGGTCTCCAACAAGCTAGACGGCGGCCCCGGCAAGCCGGTGTCGGAGGGCGGCGTCGGCTATTCCTGCATCGCCGAGATCCGCATGATCGAGACGATCGATACCGGCAAGCCGCAGACGAGCTTCATGTCCTTCGGGGACCGCGTCCGCATCGAGATGCTGGACGGCGACGGCAACTCCATCTTCGGGGCGATCGACCAGCAAATCGCCAAATACGAGTCCCCCGCCTGACCCAACGACAACAGACACGCAAGCAGGAAACGCATATGAGCAAGCAATTCGCATCCGTCGGCGATATGGCGGAAAAGCAGATTTCGTTCACCGAGATCGGCCGCGACCTCTGGGCCTTCACCGCCGAGGGCGATCCCAATACGGGCGTCATCATCGGCGATGACAGCGTCATGATCATCGAGGCACAGGCGACGCCGGAACTGGCCGGCAAGGTCATCGAGAAGGTGCGCTCGGTGACCGACAAGCCGATCTCGCATCTGGTCCTGACCCACTATCACGCCGTCCGCGTGCTGGGGGCCGCGACCTATCAGGCGCCGACGGTCATCATGAGCGAGAAGGCCCGCTCGATGGTCGCCGAGCGTGGTGCCGAGGATCGCGAATCCGAGTTCATGCGCTTTCCCCGCCTGTTCATGGGCTATGAAAACGTCGCCGACATTCCGCCGCTGACCTGGCCGACGACGACCTTCAACGACCGGATGACGGTCTATCTGGGCAAGCGGCGGATCGATCTGAGCTTCCTCGGCCGCGCCCACACCGCCGGCGACATCGTCATCCACGTGCCCGACGAGAACGTCATGTTCACCGGCGACATCGTCGAATACCACTCCGCCTGCTATTGCGGCGACGGGCATTTCAACGACTGGCCGACGACACTGGAGGCGATCCGCGCCTATGATGTCGAGGCGATCGCGCCCGGCCGCGGCGACGCCCTTGTCGGCAAGGAGATGGTCGGCAAGGCGCTCACCAGCACCGCCGATTTCGTTCGCTCGACCTACCGTCCGGTCGCCCGGATCGCCCAGGGTGGCGGCACGCTGAAGGAGGCCTGGGACGCTTGCCGCGCCGAATGCGATCCGAAGTTTTCCGACTACGCGATCTACGAGCACTGCCTGCCGTTCAACGTCTCGCGCGCCTATGACGAGGCGCTCGGCATGGACACCCCGCGCATCTGGACGGCCGAGCGCGACGCCAAGATGTGGGCGGATCTGCAGGGCTAGCTGGGCGCTTAAGACAGTCACCGGCAGCCCATCGCCGGACCATCTACGAAAGGGAGGAGAGGAATGGCTGAAGGGCAGGAGCGCAAGGCCAAGTTCAGTTTCGGCTATCACCGACACGCCGACCAGGATGCCGCAACACCGGTCCGCCATCCGGTGGTGGTGGTCGGCGCCGGGCCGGTCGGGCTTGCGGCCGCGATCGATTTAGGCATGCGCGGCATTCCCGTCGTCATCCTCGACGATGCCGACCGGATCGGCGAGGGCTCGCGGGGCCTGTGCTATTCCAAGCGCTGCCTGGAGGTGCTCGACACGATCGGCGTCGGCGATCCCGTCGCCGACAAGGGCGTCGACTGGAAGCTCGGCAAGGTCTCCTTCCACGATCAGGAGGTCTATGACTTCGATCTCCTGCCCGAGCCCGGCCACAAGATGCCGGCCTTCGTCAATCTCCAGCAGTATTACCTGGAGAAATACCTGGTCGAGCGGCTGGAGGACGTCGACACCGTCACCGTGCGCTGGCGCAACAAGGTGATCGGCGTCAGCCAGGATGGCGACCATGCCATCGTTGAGATCGAGACGCCCGACGGACCCTATTCGCTTGCCGCCGACTGGCTGATCGCCGCCGACGGCGCCAATTCGACGCTGCGCCGCCTGATGGATATCGAGTTCGTCGGCGAGACCTTCCGCGACCAGTTCCTGATCGCCGACATCAAGATGAAGGCCGATTTCCCGGCGATCCGCCGCTTCTGGTTCGAGCCGCCCTTCCATGGCGGCCAGTCGGTGCTGCTGCACAAGCAGCCCGACGGCGTCTGGCGGGTCGATTTCCAGATCGGCTGGGATGCCGATCCCAAGGAGGAGACGAAACCCGAAAACGTCCGCGCCCGCCTCGACCGGATGATGGAGGGGCGTGACTACGACCTGGAATGGGTCTCGGTCTATACCTTCCAGTGCCGCCGCAACGAGCATTTCGTCTATGACAATGTCATCTTCGTCGGCGATGCGGCCCATCAGGTCTCGCCGTTTGGCGCTCGCGGCGCCAATTCCGGCGTCGAGGACGGCCACAACCTCGCCTGGAAGCTGGCGATGATCCTACGCGGCGAGGCGGATCCATCGCTGCTGGACACCTATGATCTCGAACGCATCCAGGCCGCCGACACCAATATCGGCCATTCCACCCGCTCGACGGACTTCCTGGTGCCCAAGAGCCCGGGCGACAAGCACCTGCGTGACGCGGTGCTCAACCTCGCCCGCGACTTTCCCTTCGCCCGCCAGATGGTCAATTCCGGCCGGCTGCACACCGCCGCCCACTACGACTCGCCGCTGACGACGCCGGACGAGGAGACGTTCGGCGGCGCAGCCCGGCTCGGCGATCCCGCGCCCGACGCCCCGCTAACCGATGCCGCCGGCAACCCGGTCTGGCTGTTGAACGCCCTGTCGCGCGGCTTCACACTGATCCATGTCGCAAATGGCGAGACGCCGGACGTGCCGGACGGCGTTACGGTCCTGACCATCGGCGATGGCGGGTTTCAGGATCCCGACGGCCTGTTCGCAAGCCGCTATGACGCAACGCCCGGGGCCTGCTATCTGATGCGTCCCGACCAGTATCTGACGGCCCGGTTCCGCAATTTCGATCGCGCCCGGCTCGACGCGGCGCTCGCCCGCGCAACGGGCCAGGCCTGAGGGAGAAGACCAATGGCAGAGCTCATCACCGACGCCCGGTTCGACACCCCCGACGCGGCCTTTCAGCTGATCGTCGACGCCCATCGCGACCTCGATGCCGAGGCAAGCGCGGCGCTGAATGCCCGCCTCGTCCTGCTGCTTGCCAACCATGTCGGCGACATGGCGGTGCTCGAGCAGGCCGTCGAGGCCGCCAAGCGGTCCGGCCGCTAGTCCGGTTCAGGCCTGACCCTCAGTCGGCGCCGATCACCCGGTCGAGCAGGGCGGCCATCGTCGCCTTGTAGGCATTGGCGTCGGCGCCCTCTGCAATCGCGAGCGCTGCCCGGTCGAAGGCGGCCGATAGCAGCGCGGCCAGCACCGGTATCGAAATGCCGGCGGGGAGCCGGTCGCCGAAGGCTGCCGCAAGCCCCGCGGCCAGCGACCCTTCCGACGTATCCGCCTCGATCCCGCTCAGTTCCGTATTGCCCAGTACCGCCGGCCCCTCGATGAGCAGGAGCCGGGTCCGGCCCGGCACCGTCATCGCGTCGAAATAGGCCGAACTGCCGGCGATCAGTCCCTCGCGGCCCGTCTGGCTGGGCGGCAGGGCGGCCTCGATGTCTGTCGCAACGTCACCGGCTTCTGCGGCAATGACGGCGCGGAACAGGGCGCGCTTGTCCTCGAAATGATGGTAGAGCGCGCCGCGCGTCACGCCCGCCGCCCGGACGATCTCCGGCGTCGAGGTATCCGCATAACCCTTTTCTACGAACAAGGCCCGCGCCGCTTCGATCAACGCGCCGCGCGTCTGTTCGGTGCGCGTCTTGTTCGACCGGCGATCCGGCCGGGAGTCCGATTTCTCTTGCATACATACAGCCTGTATGTTAGTTCTCATTTCACATACAGACTGTATGTATCTTGCAAGAGGAGATCAACCATGAAATGCACCAACTACTATCCCGTCGTGATGACCGCCGACGTCGCCGGCACCGCGGCGTTCTACCAGGATCATTTCCGCTTCCGCCCGGTTTTCACCAGCGACTGGTATGTCCACCTGCAGTCCACCGAGGATGCGCGCGTCAATCTGGCCGTTCTCGACCGGGACCACGAGACGATCCCGCCGGCCGGCCGCGGCCGCACCTCCAGCCTGATCCTGAATTTCGAGGTCGAGGACCCCGATGCGATCTATGAGGCTGCGCGGGAAAGGGGGCTTGAGATCCTGCTGCCGCTGCGCGACGAGCCGTTCGGCCAGCGCCATTTCATCACCGCCGATCCGAACGGCGTGCTGATCGACGTGATCAAGCCGATCCCGCCGAGCCCCGACTTCGCCGCCCAGTACGAGGCCTCGGCGCTGCCGCAATAGGGGCCATCGTCCGGCGGTCATTATGTCGACATGGCGGCCTGCGAAGACTTGCGCCGGACCGGGCTTGAGCCGGCCCCGCCCTCGCAATCGGAGCCGGCACCGCCTATCTTTTTCTCCGGCACCGGATTGTCCGATCGCCGAAGCGTCAAGAGGCCGCCATGCGCATTTCATCCTTCGCCACGAGCCTTCTCCTCCTCGTTATCCTCGCCGTTCCGGCCGCCGCGCAGGAACCGAACCTGATCTTCAAGAAATCGACCGTCTGGAAGTTTCTGACGCCGGACCACAAGCTTGCCACCTATGGCATCGACGATCCTCTGATTGACGGCGTTGCCTGCCACTTCACGGTGCCCGAGAAGGGCGGCATCAGCGGCATGTTCGGCGTCGCCGAGGAAACGTCGGACGTCTCGCTTGCCTGCCGGCAGGTCGGGCCGGTCACCTTCACGGAGCGCTTCGACCAGGGCGACGAGATGTTCCGCGAGCGCCGCTCGGTGTTCTTCAAGAAGATGCGGATCGTGCGCGGCTGCGACAAGGAGCGCAACGTGCTGGTCTATGTGGTCTATACCGATAAGCTGATCGAGGGCAGCCCGAAGAACTCCACCTCGACCGTGCCGATCATGCCCTGGGGCACCTCCGAACCGCCGCGTTGCGCGGACTGGGTGGATGAGTGAGGCCATTGCGGAGGATCGTTTGTACTGGCGGTGCCGGGTCGGATCGCATCAAGGATATCGGGTCCACGGCAAGGCTCGAAGGTGATCCGGACGAAGAGGACGGAGCACCCACCTCTCACTCGTCATCCCGGACAGCCGAAGGCTGATCCGGGATCGGGGAACCCGGGCGCATCGTGGTGAGGCTCGGGCTCTCTGATCCCGGCTCGTAACGACGCGAGCGCATGCGGCACCTGAATTCAGTTCCGTACTACCGCGACCGCCTCCCGGCGCTCGGCTCCCAGCGATGCGTTTGAACGCATCGCGTTTCCGCCCTGCGGAAGCAGTGCTTCCGCTGCCAGCTTCGCTGGCACCGGGCTCCAACTCTCGCGCGTTCGGCACTCGAAATGCTCACGCATTTCGTCCACTTCGTGGACCGTGCCTCACCCCGACGCCCTCATCCGAAGGGCTCCCTTTCGCTCCGTCTGCCATTTGTGCTATGCAGCATGCCGTTTTGGCGCCGCAACACGACATCCGGCGCCATCTGTCGTGGCAGGAGACCCGCACTTGGATCAGCACGCGCGCCCGCAAGCCGTCGTTTTCGACGTCGGCAACGTCCTGCTCGATTGGAACCCGGCCTATCTCTACGAACGGCTCATTCCCGATGCGCAGGAGCGCGATTGGTTTCTGACCCATGTCGTGACGCTGGGCTGGCACGAGGCGCAGGACCGTGGCCGCAGCCTGGCCGACGGGGTCGCCGAGCTGGCCGGACGCTTTCCCGGCTCCGCCGACCTGATCGCGCAGTTCTACGAGCACTGGCTTGAGACGATCCGCGGCGCGATCGACGGGTCCGTGGCGATCCTCCAGGCTCTGCACAAAGCCGGCGTGCCGGTGCATGCGCTGACCAATTTCTCCGCTGAACTATGGCCGCGCACGGTCGCGGCCTATCCGTTTCTCGGCGAATTCGATGTCGCCGTCGTCTCCGGCGAGGTCGGTTACATCAAGCCCGATCCGCGCATCTTCGATGTCTTGGTGAGCCGCACGGGCGTCGCGCCCGACCGGGCCCTGTTCATCGACGACCGCGAGGACAATGTCGCCGCCGCCCGCCAGCTCGGTTTCCAGGCGGTGCGCTTCACCGATCCGGACCGGCTGGCCGCCGACCTGGCCGCCGCCGGACTGCCGGTTTCAGTAGCCGCAGCCGATATTGCGCTTGAGGCATAGGTCAGCGCGGGTGTTCGCCACGCCGTAATCCGTCTCGATGAACGCCGGGGCGGCGAACAGGAACGTGGTGCCGGCAACCATCGCGACCAGTGCGAGCGACATGACGACTTTGCCCATCGGAAATCTCCATACGCGGGAACAATCAGCCTGGGCACAGCACTACAGGCCGGCGCCTGAGCCGGGCCTGAAAGCGCCGTTCAGTTACCGTTCAGGAGTGTTAACGGGACAGGGGCGCTAACGGGGTAGGCGTGTTATTGGGGCGGGCCGGAAATCGCGGCGGCGCCTCTTGACCTTTTCAGCCGTTTGGGCGCATATCGCCGCCATGACGGCTTCACGCGAAATTATCATTCGCTCGATCATTATTTGTGGCTAGCAGCAATCGCTGGCCGCGGCCGTTCCTCTTTGCCTCATCTCACTTGAAGGACGATCGGACGCCCCGGCCAGGTTCGCACGGACACCGGCAGGTGAGGACTAGGCAATGCGGCTTTACAACACGCTGACACGACGCAAGGACGACTTCGTCCCGCTCGATCCCGATCGGGTGCGCCTGTATGTCTGCGGCCCGACGGTCTATGACTTCGCCCATATCGGCAATGCCCGCCCGGCGATCGTCTTCGACGTGCTCTTCCGGCTGCTGCGCCATGTCTATGGAGAGGCGCACGTCAAATATGTCCGCAACATCACCGATGTCGACGACAAGATAAACGCGCGGGCCGCGACCGAGTTTCCCGATCTGCCGCTGAACGCGGCGATCGCCAAGGTCACCGAGACGACGCTTGCGCAGTACCGCGCCGATGTCGACGCGCTCGGCTGCCTGCGCCCGAGCGTCGAGCCGCGCGCGACCGAGCATATTCCGCATATGAAGCGGCTGATCGAGCGGCTGGTCGCCGAGGGCCATGCCTATGTCGCCGACGATCACGTCCTGTTCGACGTGCCCTCGATGCCGGCCTATGGCGAGCTCGCCCGCCGGTCGCTGGACGAGATGCAGGCCGGCGCCCGCGTCGATGTCGCCCCTTACAAGAAGGACCCGATGGACTTCGTCCTGTGGAAGCCCTCGAAGCCCGGCGAGCCGGCCTGGCCGAGCCCCTGCGGCATTGTCACGCCCGGCCGGCCGGGCTGGCACATCGAGTGCTCGGCGATGGCCTGGGAGCATCTCGGCGAGCGCTTCGACATTCATGGCGGCGGCATCGATCTGGTCTTCCCGCATCACGAAAACGAGGTCGCCCAGTCCTGCTGCGCCTTCGGCTCGGACCGGGTGGCCGAGGTCTGGATGCATAACGGCTTTCTGCAGGTCGAGGGCGAGAAGATGTCCAAGAGCCTGGGCAACTTCATCACGATCCGGGAGTTGCTCGACGACTGGCCAGGGCCGGCCCTGCGCCTGACGATGCTTCAGACGCATTATCGCCAGCCGATCAACTGGACGCTGGCCGGTGTCGAGGCCTCTGTTGCGACGCTTGCCGAGTGGTTCGATGCTTGCGCCGGTGTCGAGCCGGGCGATCCGCCGGGCGAGGTTGTCGATGCGCTGGCCGACGATCTCAATACGCCCCGCGCGATCGCCGCGTTGCACGCCCTGCGCGGGCGGGCTCGACGCGATACCGACGCTGCCGCGTCGCTGGCCGGTGGTCTTGGCTTCCTCGGGCTTGACCGTGCAGCGTTCGAGGCTTGGCGGAACGAACAGGCGGCCGCTTCGCAAAGCGCTGTTGCCGACCTCGCTCCGCAAGTCGATGCGCTGATTGCCGCCCGTGCCGAGGCGCGCTCGGCCAAGAACTGGGCGGAGGCCGACCGCATTCGTGATGAACTGGCCGGCATGGGGGTCGCGCTGAAGGATGCCAAGGACCCGCAGACCGGGAAACTGGTGACGACCTGGGAGCTTGCGCGATGAGTGGCCGTACCACGCCCCCTCACCCCGGCCCTGCGGACCGACCCTCTCCCGCGAGGGGAGAGGGGGCGCGTGCATCTGATGGGCCGGGTGGTGGTGGCGCGGCCGGGTATAAGGCTGGTTGCGATCATTTCCTGCAGAGCGGTGCAGTTAAGGCATCGGAAACAGGCAATCTCGCGACCGCATGGGAGATGGGGCGTTGATACCTGCACCTTCCTTTACGGTCATTGCCGGGCTTGTCCCGGCAACCCATTGGCGTCACGGCGCGCTGATTGGTGGAATGGATGCCCGGGACAAGCCCGGGCATGACCTTTGGAGTAGGCAGGTTGCGCCTTGCCGGTCAGCGGGCATAAACGCGTATCGGCTGGCGATTGATCTCCTCCCAAAGATCGCGCCATTCCGGATTGCCATGCTCGATCGTTCGGATTTTCCAGGCACGGGGCCAGTGCTTGATCGTCTTTTCTCGTTGGATCGCCGTGCCGGGCTCATCGAATACGGCAAACCAAACCAGCCGGCAGACACTATGGCGCTTGGTGAACCCCGGGACGAGCTTCTCTCGGTGTTCATAGACACGGCGAATCAGATCGTTCGTGATCCCGGTATAGAGCGTTCCGTGTTTGCGGCTGGCCAAGATGTAGACATAGAACGGCATTCCCAAATGCAATCGCGATTGGATCGGCAGCACAATCCCTGCAATGCAATCGACAGCAGGTCAAGGCGGAGAAAGCCGGGCCGTTTCAGATGTTCGGCCAAATTCTTGAGGATAGTAGCAGGGGATTTCAAATGACCGACGACCCCAAACACAGCTGGCACGACGACACGCCGTTTCCGCGCCGCTGGATCGGCTACGTCGTCCTGAAGGTCGCGATCATCGTCCTCGCGGTGCTGGTCGCGCTGTGGTGGTACGGGCTGGTGTGAGGGAAGCGGCATGGTCCACGGCAACCCACGCATGACCGGCGGATGCCAGTGCGGCGCCGTGCGCTTCGCCGTCCACGCCGATCCGTTCTATCCCCATATCTGCCACTGCCGGATGTGCCAGAAGGCGTTCGGCGGTCCGTTCGCGGCGCTGGCGAACGTGCGGCACGCGGATTTCGCGGTGACGCGCGGCCGCATTGCCCGGTTCCGCAGCTCGCAGACAGTGCAGCGCGGGTTCTGCGCGGATTGCGGCACGCCGCTCACCTGCGAGGATGACGGCAGCGATCACCTCTCCGTCGCGATCTGCGGCTTCGACGATCCGGGGTCGCTGGCGCCCGAACGGCAGATCGGAACCGAAAGTCGCATGCCCTGGTTCGCCACGCTCGACGGCCTGCCCGCCGCGACGAGCGAGCAGGCCGGAAAACCCGATGAAATCGCCGCGATCCGGGCGTCCAACCACCAGCACCCGGATCACGACACGCAAGCCTGGCCGCCGGTAACGCCGGAGGCGGGAGCCAGGGAGGAAACCCGATGACGCAAGACCGCCTCTATCTCTTCGACACGACCCTGCGCGACGGACAGCAGACGCCGGGTGTCGACTTTTCCGTCGAGGACAAGATTCTGATCGCCGGCCTGTGCGAACGCCTCGGGATCGACTATGTCGAGGGCGGCTGGCCCGGCGCCAATCCGACCGACACGGATTTCTTCGCCGAGAAACGGACGCAAACCGCCAAGTTTACCGCCTTCGGCATGACCAAGCGGGCGGGGCGGTCGCTGTCGAACGACCCGGGCCTCGTCTCGGTGCTGAATTCCGCCGCCGACGCGGTCTGCCTGGTCGCCAAGACCTGGGACTTTCACGTCACCGTCGCGCTGGGCACCACGCTTGAGGAAAACCTTGAGGGTATCTCCGAGTCGGTCGCCGCGATCCTTGCCCGCGACAAGGAGGCGATGATCGATTGCGAGCATTTCTTCGATGGCTACAAGGCCAATCGCGACTATGCGTTGGCCTGCGCGAAAGCGGCGCATGAGGCGGGCGCCCGCTGGATCGTCTTGTGCGACACCAATGGCGGCACGCTGCCCGACGAGATCGAGCGGATCGTCGCCGACGTCGCCGAACATGTGCCGGGCGAGCGGCTCGGCATTCACGCCCATGACGACACCGGCAACGCGGTCGCCAATTCGCTCGCCGCCGTGCGCGCCGGCGTGCGCCAGATCCAGGGAACGCTGAATGGCATCGGCGAGCGCTGCGGCAATGCCAATCTGATCTCGCTGATCCCGACCCTGAAGCTGAAATCGGCCTATGCGGGCGCGTTCGAGACCGGCGTCGACGAGGCCGCACTTGTGCAGGTCACCCAGGTCTCGCGCGCCTTCGACGAGCTCCTGAACCGCGCCCCGGCCCGCCAGGCGCCCTATGTCGGCGAGGCGGCCTTCGCCACCAAGGCCGGCCTGCACGCTTCCGCTATCCTCAAGGACCCGGCGACCTACGAGCATGTGCCGCCCGAAACGGTCGGCAATGCCCGCCATGTTCTGGTCTCCGATCAGGCCGGGCGGTCCAACCTGCTTGCCGAGTTGAAGCGGCTGGGTGTCGAGGTCGACCGCGACGATCCGCGTGTTGGCGCCCTGCTCGACGAGGTCAAGCGCCGTGAGGCCGACGGCTGGGCTTACGAGGCCGCCGATGCCTCGTTCGAACTGCTGGCGCGGCGCCGGCTCGGCGCGGTGCCGGATTATTTCCGCATCGAGAGTTTCCGCGTACTGGTCGAGCGGCGCTACAACGCCATCGGCGAACTGGTCACGGTCTCGGAGGCGACCGTCAAGATCACGGTCGATGGCCAGACGCTGATGTCGGTGGGCGAGGGCAACGGCCCCGTCAACGCGCTCGACCAGGCCCTGCGCAAGGATCTCGGCCGCTTCCAGGGCTTCATCGCCGATCTCGAGCTTGCCGACTACAAGGTACGCATCCTGAATGGCGGTACCGGCGCCACCACCCGCGTGCTGATCGAGAGCCGCGACAAGGACGGCAACCGCTGGTCGACGGTCGGTGTGTCGCCCAACATCGTCGATGCCTCGTTCCAGGCGCTGGTCGATTCCATCACCTGGAAGCTGCTGCGGTCGGGCGCCGAGCCGGCCCGCGCGGTCGCTGCGCCGATCGCGGTGTAGCGGAGCCCGGCCCCGGACCCCCGGACGCCCCTACATCCGCTCGGCCAGCCCCTCGTCGGCGATCTCGCCGGGCTGAAGCCCCGACACCGCCGCGCGGGTACGCGGGATGATCTCGTCGACCGAATCAACGACGAGATAGCCGATATCGAGATCGGCGCGGATGAAGACCTCGTCGCGCATGTGGCCGAAGAGCTGGCAGAGCGGGTCCCAGTAGCCGTTCACATTGGCGAGAACGACCGGCTTGGCATGGCGCCCGAGCTGGCCCCAGGTCAGCATCTCGACCGTCTCTTCCAGCGTGCCGATGCCGCCGGGCAGGGCGACGAAGGCATCGGAGCGGTCGAACATCAGCCGCTTGCGTTCATGCATGTCCTCGGTGACGATCAATTCCTGGACGTCGCGCAGCATGCGTTCGCGCTCGGTCAGGAATTCCGGTATGATGCCAGTGACTTGCCCACCATGCCGCAGGACGGCGCGGGCCGTCGTTCCCATCAGGCCGAGGCTACCGCCACCATAGACGAGGCCGACACCGTTCTCGGCAAGCAGGCGGCCGAAATCGTCGGCGGCCGCCCTGAACGCGGGATCGCGGCCGTCACTCGAGCCGCAATAGACGCAGATGTTCTTAATCTCACTCATAGCGCCATCAGCCACACCCGGGCCAAATCCGTCAAGCGTGAACGGTCTTGTTCTTTCTTTCGTCACGATATAACGAGAAACGGCAGGATGCGGCTTGACCGAGCGCGCGGCCATGGGCCACGCAATAGCAATCGGGGCATGGCGCCCGAAGCGTGGCTATCAGGGCGTGGTGCTCGGCGTGAAGGCCACGGCGTGAGCGCCGGGCCACTCATCTTTGTCGGGCGCCGCATGCCCCCGATACCTGCAGATCAGCCGGGGACATATGAGCAGTCAACTGAAACCAATTCTGATCATCGTTGCGATCCTGGCGGTCGTCGGCGCGGCTGGCTATGGCCTTCACCGGGCAACGCAAGGCCCGGCCCCGACCGAGACCGTCGATCAGGGCGCCGAAACGCCGGCAACCGACGAAGCGCAGACCGCCGAGGCGTCCGGTGAGGACGCGCAAGAGGAAGGGGCGGTTGCCGCGATCCCGCCGACCTTCGACATCGTTCGGGTCGAGCCGACCGGCGAGATCGTCGCGGCGGGCCAGTCGTCCGCCGGCGCGCATGTCTGGCTGATGAACGAGGCCGAGACGCTCGCCGAGGCCGACGCCAATGTCGATGGCGAATGGGCGATGGTCGCCGACCAGGCCCTGCCGCCGGGCAGCTACGACCTCGCGCTCAAGGCGACCGGAGAGAACGGCAATGGCGCACCGGTGGAGGGCGACCGGGCGACGATCATCATCGAGGCGCCGGATGAAACACCGCTCGTCGCGGTGACCCGCCCGGGCGAGCCGACCCAGGTGCTGCAGAAGCCGGAACCGGAGGACGAAGCGCCGTCGGAGACGGTGGTTGCCGCCGTCGCGCCGGATGCCGGGTCGCCAGACAACCAGGACGTTGGCGCCAAGGACGAGCAGCCGGCATCGCGGCAGGCCGACGGGACAGCGGATACGGATGCGCGGCAGGGCGACGACGCGCGGATGGAAGCCGGCCAGGACGCCGGCGCGACGCGCGAGGCCGAGGAGGACGGTTCGGACGAGGCCCGGGCCGCAGCCCCGGCTTCTGGTGAAACGGATACCGGTGCGACCGCATCCGAGAACACGGATACCGCCCGCACCGCCGCACAGACCGGCGACCAGCGTGACGAGCCCGCAGCAGGCACGGATCAGGCGGGTGAGGAGCAGACGGACCAGGCCGCAGCGCAATCCGCCCCAACGCAATCCGCCCCAACGCAATCCACCTCATCGCAATCCGACCCTGCGGCTCGGGACGATGCCTCTCGGCAGGAGACGTCGACAGCGGCCGATAACGAGCCAGCCGCCTCCGATCGGCAGGAGCAGGCGGTTGCCGCCCTTTCGGACGGGTCGGATGGCCACGATCGCGACGAACCGGTCGCCGCGCGGGACGACGGGGCAACGCAGGATACGCAGGACGACAGCTCATCGGCCCGCACGGCGCTTGCCGAAGACGATAGCCCGGCGGCCCGGACGGACGACACGCCGCAGGACGACCGGCCGGTGCCGCAGGGCGCGGTGACGATCGAGACTGTCGAGATCGAGGATCCCGACAGTCTCATGCTCGGCGGCCAGGCCGAGCCGGGCGACGCGGTCCGCGTCTACATGAACAACGAGCGCCTCGACGATGTCGAGACCGACGAGGATGGCCGCTGGACGCTGTCGGAGACGCGTGAGATGCCGCCGGGGCGCTACACGGTGCGCGCCGATATCGTCGACGACGAGGGCGACGTCACCTCGCGCGCCGAGGTCAAGTTCGACCGGGTGATGACGATCGCCGAGGAAGAGGCGGGCGGTGCCGACGGTACCCGGACGGTCAATATCGTCTCGCGGGCCGGCGGCGCCGGTGCGGGCTCGGCGAGCGGTGGCGCGGGCGGCGCGGGTGTCGGCACCGCCGTCGTGGTGATCGCGCGCGGCGACAACCTGTGGCGCATCGCGCGCAAGATATACGGGCGCGGCGTCCGCCACTCGGTGATCTACGAGGCCAACCGCAACCAGATCCGCAATCCGCACCGGATCTACCCCGGCCAGGTCTTCACGATTCCCGTGCTGGAAGGCGAAAACGATCAAAGCGGCTGACGAAGCCGCTTTCACAACCTATATTCTATAAATATCGAAATAGCCGGACCGCTTAGAAACGCGGGCTGCCAATCCGTGTCTCTAACCCCCGACAAGCGGAACAGCACGATTACGGACGACACGTTATCACCCCCGGCCCGCGGCCTGCGTATCCGGGCCGATGCCTCGACACTCGCCGTTCTGCGCGACCTTTGGCCCTATATCTGGCCGGACGGGCGCGCGGACCTGAAGTGGCGCGCCTTCTACGCGCTGCTCTGCCTGGTGGTCGCCAAGATCATCACCGTTCTCATTCCTTACACCTACAAATGGGCCGTCGACGAACTGACGGTTCCAGGCGAGTTCGACGCGCAGGTTCCGCCGTGGCTCATGTTCATGGCCGTGCCGGCCGCGCTGGTCATCGCCTATGGCGTCGCCCGCATCGCCATGGCCGGCTTCACGCAACTGCGCGACGCGCTGTTTGCCCGGGTCGCCCAGCACGCGGTGCGCGCGCTCGCCTACAAGACCTTCGAGCACATGCACGCCCTGTCGCTGCGCTTCCATCTGGAGCGGCGCACCGGCGGCATGAGCCGCGTCATCGAGCGCGGCACCAAGGGCATCGAGGAGATCGTCCGCCTGGCGCTGATGGCGCTGGTGCCCACCATCCTCGAATTTGCGCTGGTCGCCGTCGTCGTCGGGCTGCAATTCGATCTGACCTATCTGGCCGTGCTGCTCGTGATGATCGCGGTCTATCTGGTTTACACGGTCATCGCGAGCAACCGCCGCATCGCGATCCGCCGCGAGATGAACGAGTCCGACAACGACGCGAGCTTCAAGGCGATCGACAGTCTGTTGAACTACGAGACGGTCAAGTATTTCGGCAACGAGCGCATGGAGGCCGACCGTTTCGACGGCGCGATGGCGGGCTACGAGGTCGCCGCGATCAAGACGCGCACGTCGCTGGCGTTTCTCAATTTCGGCCAGGCGCTGATCTTCACCACCGGCATGATCGTCTGCATGGTGATGTCGGCCCGCGCGGTCGTTTCCGGCGTGCAGACGCCCGGCGACTTCGTGATGATCAACGCGCTGTTGATCCAGCTCTATATCCCGCTCAACTTCCTCGGCACCATGTACCGGGAGCTGAAGCAGGGGCTCGTCGATATCGAGGCGATGTTCGACCTGCTCGACCAGAACCCCGAGATCGCCGACAAGCCGGACGCGAAGCCGCTTTCCGTCGCCGACGGGACGATCCGCTTCGACGCCGTGTCCTTCTGCTACGAGCCCGACCGGCCGATCCTCAAGGGCGTGAGCTTCACCGTGCCGGCGGGAAGGATGGTCGCGATCGTCGGCCCGAGCGGGGCCGGCAAGTCGACCATCTCGCGCATCCTGTTCCGTTTCTACGATATTGCCGGCGGCGCGGTGACGATCGACGGGCAGGACATCCGCGACGTAACCCAGGCCTCGCTGCGTGCCGCGATCGGCATGGTTCCGCAGGACACCGTGCTGTTCAACGACACGATCCGCTACAATATCGGCTATGGGCGGCCGGACGCGGCCCCTGAGGAGATCGTCGAGGCGGCGAAGCTCGCCCAGATCGACCGGTTCATCGAGACCCTGCCGCAGGGCTACGAGACCGAGGTCGGCGAACGCGGCCTGAAACTCTCGGGTGGCGAAAAGCAGCGCGTCGCGATCGCCCGCACGATCCTGAAGAGCCCGCCGATCCTGATCCTCGACGAGGCGACCTCGGCGCTCGACACCCATACGGAAAAGGAAATCCAGACCGCGCTCGGCGTCGTCTCCTCCGGCCGCACGACGCTGGTCATCGCGCACCGGCTGTCGACCATCATCGACGCCGACGAGATCATCGTGCTGGAAAAGGGACAGATCGTCGAGCGGGGCACTCATCCCGACCTGCTTGAGAAGGCCGGCGTCTATGCCGGCATGTGGAACCGCCAGCGCGAGGCCGCCGAGGCCGCCGAGCGGCTCAAGGAGACCGTCGAAGGCGATCAGGAAGGCTATCTCGATCTCAATCGCCAGAAACAGGGCCGCATCGTCGCGGCGCTCGATCCGGCGCATGAGATCGAGACGGATCCGGACCGCGATCTGGGGCTGGACTCACGCCCCGAGGATCGCTAAGGCACCCGCCCGAACCGGCGGAGGGCTCGAGTGACTTTGGCGGGCCCCTGTGGGCCTACTCGGCTGCCTGCGGCAGAGCCGGCTTTGCCTTGTTGCGGCGCGGCGCGGAATCGTCCTGGCGGACCGGGCCGCCGGCGCGGCGGCGTTCGCGCCAGTTGATCCAGCGCTCCTTCCACACCGACGGCATCGCCAGCATCGTCGGGATGACGATCAGCGTCAGAAGCGTCGAGAAGGCGAGCCCGGAGATCACCGCCGTCGACAGCTGCACCCACCACACCGAGGTGATGCCGCCGACCTGGATGATGCGGTCGAAGAAGTTGAAGTTGATCTGCAGCGCCATCGGCACCAGGCCCATGATCGTCGTGATGGTGGTCAAGAGGATCGGCCGCAGCCGCTGCGCGCAGGTGCGCAGCACCGCTTCCAGCCCCGGCAACCCGTTCTGGCGCATCCGGTTATAGGTATCGATAAGCACGATCGCGTTGTTCACCACGATGCCGGCAAGCGCGACGATGCCCGTCCCGGTCATGATCACCGAGAATTTCTGGCCCGTCACCAGCATGCCGATCAATACGCCGACGACCGACATCACCACCGTCGAGAGGGTCAGGATCGTCTGGTAGAACGAGTTGAACTGCGTCACCAGGATGATGAACATGATGAACATCGCCGCCATCGCCGCCTTGCCCAGGAAGGCCTGCGATTCCTGCTGCTCCTCGTCGGCGCCTCGGAAGCGGGTGTAGATCCCGGTTGGGAAGGTCTGGGTCTCCAGCCAGGCGCCAAGCTCGCGCACCTTGTCGTCGGCCAGGATGCCCTGTTCGGACAGGACGTTTGCCTTGACGTCGATGGCGAAGCGGCCGTTCTTGCGCTCGATCTCGGAGACCTTCGGCTTGGCGGTGCGCTCGACGAAGTTGCGGATCGGCATCATCCCGTCGGGCGTCGAGATACGCAGCGTGTCGAGCCGGTCGATATTGCGCTCGTCCTCGGGCAGGCGCACGCGGATGTCGATCTCGTCGTCGGAATCGTTCGGCCGGTAGGTGCCGACCAGGATACCGTTGGTGACGAGCTGGATCATCGCCCCGACCGATTGCACGTCGGCGCCGAAGCGCCCGGCCTCGCGCCGGTCGACCTCCAGTTCCCACTCGATACCGGGCAGCGAGCGGCTGTCCTCGATGTCGCGCAGGCCGGTCATCTGCGTTTCCATGTGGTCGCGCACCAGGCCCGCGACCCGCTTGACCTCGTCATAGTCGCTGCCGGAGACCTCGAGCTGCACGTCCTTGCCGGTCGGCGGGCCGCCCTCGATCTTGGTGATCTGGATGATCGTGCCGGCGATCGGCGCGGTTCTCTCGCGGATCTCGGCGAAGATCTCCTCCGCCTTGCGCCGGCAGCAGTAATCCTTCAGTTCGATCATCAACTCGCCGATCGAATCGTTCGGCCGGTCCTGGACGCCGCCCGGGCCGGTGCCGGAGCTTTCGCCGTTGACCGTGGTGATGACCGTCTTGATGCCGGAGACCTTCATCACCTCATCCTCGACCTCGGCGACGAGATCGCGCTGCTCGAAGGCCGACAGGTTGCCGCGGCCGCGCACGAAAACGATGACCTGTTCGGGCTCCTCGTCGACGAAGAACTCGACGCCGGCATTGTGCTGGCCGAAATAGGAGAACACGTAGAAGGCAATGCCGATCGCCGCGGCGATGACCGCGATATGGCCGAGCGGATGGCCGGCGACCACCTTGAGGAAGCGGACATAGACGCCGGTGAAGCCGCGGATTTCCGAATAGTCGACATGGCTGTCGCCCGACAGCTTCTTGGCCTCCTCAAGCTGCTGCGGCGTCGCCGCCGTGCGGCCGATGATGCTGCCGAGCACGGGCAGGAACACCATCGCGGTGATCAGGGCCGCCGACAGCACGATGATCACCATGATCGGCAGATAGCTCATGAACTCGCCGGGCACGCCGGGCCACAACAGCATCGGCAGGAAGGCTGCGAGCGTCGTCGCGGTCGAGGAGAAGATCGGCCAGAACATTCGTTGCGCGGCCATGGTGTAGGCCTTCTGCCGCTCGACGCCCTCGGCCATCTTGCGGTCGGCGTATTCGACGATGACGATCGCCCCGTCGACCAGCATGCCGACGGTGAGCACCAGCCCGAACATCACCATCATGTTCACGGTCATGCCGACAAGCGCCAGGATCAGGAAGCCGATCAGGAACGATGTCGGGATGGCCAGTCCGATCAGCAGCGCCGAGCGCAGGCCAAGCGCTGCGACGACGACGATCATCACCAGCGCGATCGCCGTCATGATCGAGGATTGCAGCGAGCCCTGCACCTCGTTGATGAATTTCGACTGGTCGAGCGAATAGCCGATCGCGATCGTGTTCGGCCAGTTCGCCGTCTCCTGGGCGACGACCTCGCGCACCTGGGCGTTGTTGTCGATGATGTTGGTGCCGATCCGCTTGACCACCTGGATCGATATCGCCGGCTTGCCGTCGATCCGCGTGAACGAGGTGGGATCGACGAAGGTGCGGCGGATGTCGGCGATGTCGGACAGGGTCACCACGCCGTCGCCGACGACCTTGATCGGCAGGCCGTAGACATCCGAGGCGGTCTCGAACAGGCCGGGCACCTTGACGTTGAACCGGCCCGCGCCGTCATCGATGAAGCCGGCGGCGACGAGCCGGTTGTTCGAGGTGACGGCGCTGATCAACTGGTCCTGGCTGATGCCGTAGGATTCAAGCTGCGTCGCGTCGATGACGATTTCCAGCAGTTCGTCCCGATGGCCGACCAGATTGGCCTCGAGAACCGTGGGAATGCCCTCGATCTCGTCCTGCAGCCGGCGCGCATGCCTCAGCAGCGTGCGTTCGGGCACATTGCCCGACAGCGTCACGATGATCGTCGGCGTCAGCGAGAAATTGGTTTCGAAGACCTGCGGCTCGTCGGCCTCGGCGGGCAGGTCGGCCTTGGCCTGGTCGACCTTGGCGCGGACATCGGCAAGGGCGGCGTCCTTGTCGAAGTCGATATTGAACTCCATCAGGACCGCGGCATGGCCTTCGCTGGCGATGCCGGTCAGCTCCTTCAACCCGTCGAGCCCGCGCAGCTGCGTTTCCAGCGGGCGCACCAGCAGGCGCTCCGCGTCCTCCGGCGAGATGCCCTGCTGCGAGACGGAGACGTAGAAGACCGGCACGTCGATGTCCGGATTGGCGTCCTTTGGCAGGCCGATATAGGACATGATGCCGGCGCCGACCATGGCGACCAGCAGCGTCAGAACGGTCCGGCGATGCGACAGGATACCGGCGAGTGCGTTCATCATTGGGTCGGTACTCCCGCAGCATCGCTGTCGGCGGCGTCGATCGCAGGCGTTGGGGCCGCGCCGCCCGTTTCGACGACGGGCGCGACCGTCTCGCCGGCTTCGACATATTCCTGGCCGACCGTGATGATGGTGACGGTTTCGGGAAGGCCGGCGACCCAGACCGCACCATCCTCGTTGCCGAGGATCTGGACTTCGTTCCAGGCCACCGTGTTGCCGGCCTCGACGACGCGCACGCCGATCGCGCCGCTGTCGTTGAGCGTCAGGATCGCCGGTGAAAAGCGGTGCGCCCGGGTCGTCTGCAGCGGGATGGTGATCTCGGCGGTCACCCCGTCGCGCAGCCGGTCGTCGGCATTCGGCACGGCCAGCTCGATGCGGAAGGTGCGGGTCTCCTGGTCGGCCGACGGCGCGATGAAGCTCAGCGTACCCTCGACGGTATCGCCGGTGACGAGCCGGGCCTTGCCGGACATACCGGTCTGGAGCTTGCCGACATCGCGTTCGGACACCTGGGCGACGACCAGCATCGGGTCGCCGGCAACGATTTCCGCGCACACGTCGCCGACACTGAGCAATGTGCCGATCTCCGCGGGCAGCGTATCGATGATCCCGTCGAACGGCGCCCTGAGCGTTGTCCGGTCGAGGTCGAGTTCGGCTTCGTGGAGCTCGGCCCGCGCCGCGTCCAGCGCAGCCTTCGCCGAGCGGACCCGCGTCTGCGCCGCATAGCCCTTTTCGCTGAGCTTGCTCAGCGCGTCGTGATCGAGTTCGGCCTGGGCCAGGCTTGCGCGGGCGCGCAGGATATGCGCCTGGCGGCTGCCGGCCTCGAGCTTGCAGACCACGTCGCCGGCGGCGACCTTGTCGCCCTTCTCGACGTCGATCTCCTCGACCAGTCCGGGCGTCTGCGCGCGCAGATTGACGCGCTGTTCGGCTTCGGTGCGGCCGCGGATCTTCAGTTCGGCTTCCCGGTCGATCGCCGAGATCGTCCGCACCCGCACCTTGAAGGGCGTGTCCTCGACGACCGCCGGTTCCGCCTGCGATGTGTCGGTTGCCTCCGGCGACGTGGCCGCGACCGCTTCCGTATCGCCCTGGCCGCTGATGATCACCTGGCCCGATGCCAGCCATCCGCCGATCGCAAGGGTGATCAGGATCGCCCAAAGATATGATGCTCGCATACTCTTGCTCCCCGCCGGGTACCGGTCCGGCGTGTGTCGGCCGGCCTATTCGGCCGCCTCGCTCGCATGCGCGCCGGCGGAGATCGCCAGCAGCGCGTCGCGGTTGTTTCTCAGATAGTTGCAGCTCGTCTCGTGCATGGCGATGCCGTAGCTGATCGTCCAAAGCGCCCCCGGTTCGGTGCAGTCCCGGCGCATGCCCTCCAGCATCTCCAGCTTATCGGTCATCTCGGCGAGCCGCTCGTCGACCAGCCGCGCCATGTGGTTGGCGTCGACGAGATCGGAGAATTTCGACACCAGCAGAAATTGCGACTTGAAGACGTCTTTCTCCACCGGTTCGTGCAGGGCCTTGATGAAGGCTTCCCGGCCCGCCGGCGTAATCGAGTAGACCTTGCGCGCGGGCTTGCCCGGATTGACCTCGTCGCGGCATTCGACGAGCCCGTCCTCCGTCAGCCGGTTGAGGGCGGGATAGATCGCGCCGAAGCTGACATCGACGAGATAGCTGAAATTGCCTTCCACCGACTGCTTGCGGATTTCATAGCCCGTCGCCTCTCCCCCGTAGAGAATTGCCAGGCACAGCGTGCGCGCATTCATCTGTTTGCCTCCTGGCGGCCGCCTGCGGTCCGCCACCCGCTTTCCGGCTGTCGGTCAGCGGTCATATATATGGCCATCATATTCTCAATGTGAATATGCAGGGGTGATATATAATCGATGGGCATAAAGTGTCAAGATTGCGGCAGTGCAGCAGAATTTTTGCAAGGCAGCATGCTTTGCCGGTTCCGCACCATGCGACGCGATGCCGCCTGACCGGTATACGAAAATCGCGGCATCATGGATCTGACACCCCGTTGACCCGACACCGAAGAGAGACGAGCGATGCCTGACAGCACAGCCGGCTTCCGTGAAGACGCAGACCTGGCCCGCCCGCACAACCCGCGCCAGTGGCGACTGATCCGTTTTCTGGCCGTCAACGCGGCGATCGGCACGGCCGTCGCCCTGATCCTCGTCGGCGTTTTGATCTGGACGGATACCCAGGCGATCGGCCGTCTCATTCTGGCCGACCGCAATCCGGTGCTGTCGATTACCCTCCTGGCCTTCGGCTTCGTGATTACGTTCGGCAGTGTTGCGATGGGAACGGCGATCATGGCGCTGCCCTACGATGGCGGCGGGTCAGATCGTGGCAGCAGGAAATCGGCGGCGCGATTTTTTACCGCCTCAAAGGAGCCGGTTCGAGCGGTTGCCGGAACGGCGGGTAATCGTTGATCAGTATTGCGACCGGCCTTCCGCGAAGGCCGGTCCGATAAGGCAGGATTCCGCGCGGTCGCGGTCTGATCGTTTGCCCGCTAGTTAGATGTGTCGCCGCCCTCGCTGAACTGCTTGATATAGGCGATGACGTTGTCCACCTCGTCGTCCTTCTTCAGGCCGGCGAAGGCCATGCGGTTCTTCGGAATGAAACCGCGCGGGTCGCGCAGATAGGCCTCGATCTTGTCCTCCGTCCAGACCAGGCCGTTTTCGCCTGCTTCGATCATCGAGGAAGAGTATTTGAACCCTTCGCCGGTTCCCGCCTGGCGGCCGATCACGTCGTTCAGATGGGGGCCGACCTTGTTCTTCGCGCCGTCGCCCACGGCATGACAGGCGCGGCATTTCTTGAACACGGATTCTCCCTTTTCCGGATCGCCTTCCGCAAAAGCCGGCGCTGACAGGCCTGAAGCTGAGAGGCAAATGGCGGAAACGGTCAGGGCGGCGAACAGGGCGCGCGATTTCATGTCGATCTCCTCGGAACGATTTCGGGGGAGGGGAGGATTCCTAGATGAAGGTCACATTCACTCTGATGGATGCAGGACTACCTGGCGAGAGGACCCAGTGGAATGACCCGGCGAGCGGGACCGGTGCTGACCCTAATGGGGAACGCCTGCCGGGGAAATAGGGCAAATAGGCGCATTCCCTCCGGTTGGTGGGACCCTCGCGTCCGGGGCGCAGTCTATCGGGAATTCGCCTGCCGTGTCGGGCAGTAGATATCGTAGAGGGCGTCGATCACCCGCTCGACGTTTCTGTCGGACAGCCGGTAGTAGATCGTCTTGCCTTCCCGGCGTGTATCGACCATCCGGTCAATGCGCAGCCGGGCAAGCTGCTGGGAGACCGACGGCTGCCTGAGGCCGAGCAGGTCTTCGAGTTCGGTGACGGATTTCTCGCCCTCCGCAAGAAGACACAGGATCAACAGCCGGTTCTCGTGCGCAAGCGCCTTCAGGAGCGCGCAGGCTGATTTCGCGTTCTCGAACATTTCGTCGAGATCATGCGGTAACGCCGCAGCGGGCCGCTGCCTTTCGGTTCGGTTCTGTGTCATCCCCAATAGATCCGGGCCTCATGGATCTGGGCAAATCGGGCCGCCCCCGATCGCCGCATGACCCCCGCTACCGGTGTTCCGCAGCCTGACAATTGAATCAGCCCGTCATGATACTTGGTAACCCGCAAGTAACCATACAAAAATGCGTATGGGGCGAAAATAACACGGTCGGGCCGAAGCGTTTCGCCCGTAGAAGCGTTTCGCCCGCAATTGTGGCGCTCGCAGGGAGCGGGTTTCACGAAGCTGCGAGCGAAAGTGACGATTGGTAGCACCGACTGGCGTTGTGGTGTCGGCCGGTCTTCGCTATTCGGTTGGACGGTCGGGCCCGCGCGCGGGCGACGTCGTTTGCGATTGCAAGGTGGAGGTTCCGCTTGGGCCTTGATGTAACACTGTGGGGTGCGTTTCTGGCCGGCGTGCTGTCGTTCGTCTCGCCCTGTGTCCTGCCTCTGGTGCCGCCTTATCTGTGCTTCCTGGCCGGCGTCTCGCTCGACGAACTGACCGGCAGCGAGGGCGAGGGCGTGCCGCGGCGCAAGGTCTTCTTTTCCGCGCTCGCCTTTGTGCTCGGCTTTACCACCGTCTTCGTACTGCTGGGCGCCAGCGCCTCCGCGCTCGGCCGCATCGTCATGCAGTATCTGGACCTGTTCGGCTACATCGCCGGCGCGATCATCATCATAATGGGCCTGCACTTTCTCGGCGTGTTCCGCATCGGGCTGCTCTATCGCGAGGCGCGGATGCATGTCGAACGCCGGCCGGCCGGCCTGGGCGGCGCCTATCTGATCGGCATCGCCTTCGCGTTCGGCTGGACGCCCTGTGTCGGTCCGGTCCTGGCCGCCATCCTGTTTGTTGCCGGCACCGAGGATACGGTCGGCTCCGGTGCGGTGCTGCTGGCGGTCTATTCGCTCGGCATCGGCCTGCCGTTCCTGGCCGCCTCCCTGTTCGCCGGTCCCTTCATGCGGATGATGAAGCGCTTCCGCCATCACATGGGCAAGGTCGAGAAGACCATGGGCGCGCTGCTCGTCGTCACCGGCGTATTGTTCCTGACCGGCCAAATGGCGAGCTTTTCCTACTGGCTGCTGGAGACCTTCCCAGCCTTCGCCAATGTCGGTTAGCGCGGACCGAAACCGCTACTGTTTCAGGCTCTCGATATAGGCGACGAGGTCGGCGACCTCCTGGTTCGTCAGCGACATGTCGGGCATCGGCGGATGCGGCTGGCGCAGGAAGCCGGACATCCGCTCGGGCGTCACGGCCGGATCGTCGGCGAGCGCTGGAAAGGGCGGCGGACCGGCCGGCACGGCGCGTGTCTGCTCGCGGTCGATCACATGGCAGGTGATGCACCAGATTTCGGCCAGCGCCCGGCCGCGCTTCGGATCGGCCGGCTGGGCGTCGGCGGATGGGGCGAAGACGGGCAGGATGGTCAAGGCGCCGAAAAGGCAGGCGGCGGTCGAGACGCGGGCAAACAAGCTTTGATGTTTCATGAAGACGGCAGCCTTGCGGATGGGATGGAAAACCGAATCCTAGAGCATCGGACCGAAAAGTGGGAACCGGTTTTCGGAAAAATCCGATGCGTCGATAAAGGGATAGGGCGGCACCGCGACTCCAGTTGAAGGCCCGCCGCTCCAGAGCCAGCGTTATGCCTTGCCTTGCGGGACGTCAATCCGCCTGATCGGCCTTTTCCCCGGCCGCCCGGTTGTCGGCCTTCTGCTTGAGGGCCTTCTGCTTCCGGGCCTCCAGTTTCCGGGCCCGTCTTTTCCGCATCACCCGGATCCGCCGGCGCGCGGCCGTGACGATCTCGTCGAGATTCTGGAACAGCGGCAGCCTGCTGCGGGTTTCGTCGGGCACGAGATTGAGGCCGACCGAGCGGATCCTGTCGTCCTCGACGTCGCGGACGATCAGTTCGACCGGGCCGAGGATCACCCGATCGCCGCGATGCGGCTCGCCGCCGATCTCGGCCAGCAGGAAATCCGACAGCGTCTGGTCGCCGGCCTCTCGTTCGGGCGGGATGCCGTATTCGCGGGCGACATCGGCAAGCTTCGCCTCTCCGCCAAGCGAAAAATCGCCGAAATAGTCGCGGTCGTCGGCTTCAAGCGCGATCGTCTCGGCGAACAGCCGGTCGAGCAGGCTGATATAGCGCGGCGCGGCGAAGATATAGACGAAGTCGCCGACCTGCAGCGGCCCCGCCTCCTGCAGCTTCATCGACTGGCCGTCGCGGACGATCAGCGAGGGTCTCGCCCAGCGCGGGATCCGTTCGCCGCGGGTGACCGGGCTGTCCCTGGCGATGTGATAGACGACCAGTTCATGGGTCGCCTGGCCGGGTAGTTCCAGCTCGACCTTCTCGACCGGGCCGATCTCCGGCGGCACCACCAGCCCGAGCCAGCGCGCCACCGGCCGGATCGTCCAGCCCTGCACGACCATCGAGATCAATACGATGATGAAGGCGACGTTGAAGAAGGCCTGTCCGGCCGGAATGCCCGCCGTCATCGGCAGGATGGCGAGCAGGATCGAGACCGCGCCGCGCAGGCCGACCCAGGAGATGAAGGCCGTCTCCTCGCGGCTGAACCGGAACGGTAAAAGGCACAGCCAGACCGCCAGCGGCCGGGCGACGAAGATCAGGAACAGCGCGACCACGACGCCGTACAACGCGATCCGGCCGAATTCCGACGGCGTCGCGAGCAGGCCGAGGATCAGGAACATGCCGATCTGGGCAAGCCAGGTCAGCCCGTCGTTGAAGCGCCTCAAGAGCGGCATGCCCTGGCGGCCGAGATTGCCGGCGATCATGCCGGCCAGATAGACGGCCAGGAACCCCGAGCCGCCGATCAGGCTGACGATCGAGAACAAGAGCAGCGCCAGGCCGAGGACGATGACGGGATAGAGCCCCGGCTCCAGTTTGAGCTGGTTGACCGATCGGGCGATGACATAGCCGCCGGCGACCCCGAGCGCCGCGCCGAGCCCGATCTGCAGCGCGAAGGCCTGCAGGAAGGTCATTACCGGCGCGCCGATCTCCGGACCGGCGACGATCATGTCGACGAGGGTCGCCGTCAGGAACACCGCCATCGGGTCGTTCGAGCCGGATTCGACCTCTAGCGTCGCCCGCACCCGGTCGCGGATATTGATGCCGCCGACCCTGAGCAGGAAGAACACGGCGGCCGCGTCCGTCGAACTGACGATCGCGCCGAGCAGGAGCGAGGCAAGCCAGGACAGGCCGGAGAGATAATGCACCGCCGCGCCGACCAGGCCGGTGGTCAGCAACACGCCGACGGTGGCCAGCGTCAGCGACGGCCAGGCGGCCCGCGTCGCCGTTTCGAAGCGCGTGTTGAAGCCGGAATCGAACAGGATCACCGCAAGCGCGATCGCGCCGATGAAATAGGCGATCGGGGCGTTGTCGAAATCGAGCCCGAGCCCGTCCTCGCCGACCAGGAGGCCGATCCCGAGAAAGAGCAGCAGCAGCGGCGCGCCGATCCGGAAGGCGATCAGGCTCGTCAGCACCGCCAGCACCAACAGGCCGGAACTGATCAGGATCAGGGCGAGCGGAATTTCGAGCATCGTCTCAGTATCGACTGAAATTCATAATTTTTTATCCATTCGCCGTGACAGCGAATAGGACTGTCGTATTAATGGCGTAACCGGCTGGCTGGAGTGTAGCCGGTTTGAGCGCGATCTGATTGGGGGATCGGGGCGGGTGCTCTACGGGAAATGAACCAACGGGCAAACGGCCCAAGGGAGCAAGACATGAGCGAACCGACCGCAATGACCCCGATGCAGTATCTCGATCGCGCCATGACCATGCTGCGCGATATCGGCCTGACGCCCAAGGAGGGCGAGGAGGCGCCGATCGTCGCGCTGCTTGAGAAGATCTCCGATCTCGCCCCCGACAAGACCATCATCATCGCGCGGACGCTGCAGCAGGCCTCGTTCTTCAACGATGTGGTGCGCGAGCAGATCTCGGCAATGTCGATCGGCGAGCGCTACGACGAGATCACCAAATCCTTCGATTCGATCCGCGACGACGCCAAGGCGATGGTCGATCAGCTTTCCGACGGCTCGATCTCAACGTTTGAGCGGATGCAGAACATCTGGATGAAGGCGAGCCGCGGCGACGTCGCCGACCGTTTCGACAAGATCCGCGAGACCTATCTGGACGTCGCGCGCGACACCAAGGACCAGATCGAGCGCGAGCACATCATCCTGGAAAGCTACCGCGATTTCCGCGGCGCCCTGAAGAATGCCGAGGTGATGGCGCTCGAGGTGCTGAAGACCGCCGAGGGCAAGCTCGAGGAGGCCAAGGCGACGCTCAAGGACGCCTCCGACAAGGTGATCGCGGCGGCCGATGTGGAGCCCGCCGAGCGCGCCCGCCTGGAGATGGCCCGCGACGAACTGATGCGCGCCATGCAGGTCGCCGACAAGCGCTACCAGATCGCCAAGGACCTCTCCGACAACCTGACCATCGGCTACAATACGTCGGAAGTGGTGATGGCCCGGCTGATGCAGACGACCAGCGCCAAGGAGCGGGTCTACGCCCAGGCGATCAGCTTCTTCTCCACCAACGAGACGGTGCTGACGGCGCTGAAGGCCTCGTTCACCGGCATGTTCGGCCTGCACGAATCGACGAAGACGCTCGATGCCATGAAGGAGGGTGTGTCGAAGAGCCTGGAGACGCTCGCCGAGATCGGCGATCAGGTCCAGGACGCCGCGCTCAAGGCCGGCTACGGTCCGACGGTGCGCGCCGACGCGGTCAAGATGCTGGTCGACTCGGTCGTCAATTTCCAGGAGCGTTCGCACGAGATCATCGCCGAGATGCGCAAGCTCTCGACCGAGAATTCCAACGAGATCCGCGACGCGGTCGAGGACGGCAAGCGCCGTCTGGCCCGCCTGGCTGCCGAGGGCAAGGCGCTGACCGTCGGTTGAGGAACTTGGCCTGTTCGGACAAGGCGAGGCGCGATGACGGACACCGCACAACCGCTCAAGCGGCCATTGGAAGAGGTCATGCTGGCGATGGACGTGGTCGACACGCTGCGCCATCGCGAAAGCCTCGTCTCGCGGGAGCTGAATGAGGATCAGCGCGACCGCCAGCTGATCGCGCGGCTGCGCGAGATCTACTCAGCCCAGGGCATCGAGGTCACCGACGCGGTCCTGGCCGAAGGGGTCAAGGCGCTGAAAGAACAGCGCTTCGTCTACACCCCGCCCGACGGCGGTTTCTCGCTGACGCTTGCAAGGCTCTATGTCCGGCGCACCGCCTGGGGCAAGACGGTGCTCGGCGTCATTGCCGCGGTCCTGATTGCCTGGGCCGGCTGGTATTTCCTGATCACCGCGCCTGCCGAGCGCCGGGCCGAGGCAGTCCGGGTCGAACTCACCGAGACACTGCCGGGACAGCTTGAGGAGCTGAAAGCCGCGATCACCAAGGATACCGAGGTGAAGGCGGCGCTCGATGACGCGGACCGGTTCTACGACCAGGGCCAGCAGGCGATCGACGAGGGCGATGTCGGGGAGGCCCGGGCCGCCGTTGCCGGTCTGGAAGGTCTTCGCCAGCGCCTCGAGCAGGCCTACACCCTGCGCATCGTCTCGCGTCCGGGCGCGACCTCCGGCGTCTGGCGCATACCCGATTCAAACCAGGCTGCACGCAACTACTATCTGATCGTCGAGGCGCTCGATCCCGACGGCAAGCCGGTCAAGGTACCGGTGACCAGCGAGGAGACCGGCGAGACGAAGCGGGTGAGCGAATGGGGGGTCCGGGTGCCGGAGGCGACCTTCTCGAACGTCCGCCGCGACAAGGAGGATGACGGCATCATCCAGAACGACACGCTTGCGGTGAAAAAGCCCGGCACGTTGCAGCCGGATTATACGATGCCCGTCTCCGGCGGCGCCATCACGTCCTGGTAGGCGGAGGGGACGATGTCGAAGGGCCGAAAGACGCTGAGCCGGATCGACAGGGAGATCCGCACGCTGCGTGAGGAGGAGGCGGAGCTTGAGGGCAAGATCGCCGATCTAGCCGGCCGCCTGGAGCGGTTGCAGGCCCGCGAGATCGAGGCCTTCCGCGAACTGGCGGTCTTCCGCTTCGGCCAGGACGGGGCGGACCGGGTTGGCGGCCCGCTCGACAGCGCCGACAAGCAGTTGCAGCGCCTGCGCGCCAGGCGGGATGCCGCGCTCGCCGAAGTGGTCGGCGACCTGCAAAACACCAATACCGAAATCGGCCACCTGGAGGCCGATCGGTCCGCGCTGGCCGAACGCCTCTCGGCGCTGCAGGCCGATATCGACGCACGCGACGAGGCCCTGATCGCCGAACTCGCCGGCAATCCCGACTATCAGGCGCGGCTCGAGGCGGTCGATGCGGCCGAGGCAATTGCCGTGGAGGCCGAGCGCAAGGCCGAACTGGCAAAGGAGGACCGGGTCGAGAAGGGCAGGCCCTATGAGGCCGATTCGCTCTTCATGTATCTGTGGAACCGCCACTACGGCACGCCGGACTACCGCTCGCGTGGCCTGATCCGCTCGCTCGATGGTTGGGTCGCCCGGCTGATCCGCTTTCAGGACGCCCGTCCGAACTATCACATGCTGCTGGAACTGCCACAGCGGCTCGGCGAGCACGCAGAGCGCGCCGCCGCCGCCGCCATCGCCGAGACCGAGGCGCTTGAAGCCTTCGAGGACGCCGAACGCGACAAGGCCGGCATCCTCGCCACGGTCAAACAGGCCGAAGCCGAGGCTGCCCGTCTTGGCGAACGTGCGCAGGCATTGATGGAGAAGACCGCCGAGCGCACCGTGCTGGAAGCAAGGCGGGCGGCCTTCAATCGCGGTGACGACGATATCACCCGCTCGGCGATCGACACCGTCGCCCAGGCTCTTCAGGACACACGCCTGAAGACCCTGCACCGCGCGGCCCGTCTGACGCCCGACAGGCGCGACGATCATCTTGTCGAGGAGATCGACGATCTGCGCGACGATATCGAGGATCTCGACGAGGACCTCGAACGGCTGCGCCGCGTCGAGCGCGATGTCGAGTTGAAGCGGACCGAACTGGAAGACGTGCGCGGCCGGTTCATCGGCGAGCGGATGGATGACGACCGCTGGGAATTCGACGACGACATGATCGAGGACGCGCTGAAAGGCTTGCTGCGCGGTGCCGTCAACGCCGCGACCGTCTGGGCCATGCTGCGCCGGCGTGGCCGCTACCGGCCCGGCCCGTCGAGGCCGCGCAGGGGCGGCATGCGCATGCCGCCGGGTGGCGGATCGATCTTCAAGTCGGGAGGCAGGTCGCGCGGCGGCTTCGGTCGCGGCGGCTTTGGCGGAGGTGGGTTCCGGGGCGGCGGCGGCTTCGGCGGCGGCGGGTTCAAGACGGGCGGCGGGTTCTGATCGCGCTTACCGGTTTCAGCCGTCCTTCCAGCACGTGCCGCCACAGCGTCGGCATGATCGCGATCGCCAGGATGATCCGCGCCATGTGATGGGCGGTGACGAAGGGCACCGCGATCGACATCGACAGCGCGATCAGGCTGATCTCCATCACCCCGCCCGGCGCATAGGCGAGGATCAGCGCCGGCAGCGGTTCGTCAATCAGACCGGAGACGCCATAGGCGGTGATCAGCGTCACCGCGAACATCAGCAGCGTCCCGCCGAGCGAGGCGCCGAGCACGCTGCTGGCGGAGCGAAACGACACGCCGACGAAGCGGGCGCCGAGCGACGCGCCGACGATGATCTGCGCCAGGATCACCAGGAGGTCGGGCAGGGCGGCCGTGGTGAAGCCGGTGCCGTGGGCGATCGCGCTTGCGATCAGCGGCCCACCGATCTGCCCGCCCGGCATCCGGCTGTAGCGGCCGACGAGATAGCCGAGGATCGCGCAGGCTGAGAGCACGGCGATATCGGCGGGGCTCAGGTCCCAGCCGCGCGCGACGGCACTGATCGACTGGCCGGCGAGCGGCCCGTAGAGCCATTCCATGAAGAACGGGATCGACATCACCGAGAACAGGATGCGGGCGAAATGGACGAGCGAGATCGTCCGGCCGTTGCCGCCGGCCTCCTCGCCGATGATCGCCATGTCGATCAGGCCGCCGGGAATGGCGCTGAAATAGGAGGTGACCGGATCGAAGCGCACCACGTAGCGGTAATAGGGATAGACGATCGCGGTCGCGATCAGGATATAGCCGACCAGCGCCAGCACGGTGATCCACCATTGCCACATGCCGGCGACGATCTCGGGCGTGAACGCCGTTCCGAGCATCACCCCGATCACCGGCACCACCAGCGTGCGCAGCCACATCGGCACATAGACCTGCTGGCCACCGAGCTTGAGCCCCGAAATCGCCACCAGGCTGACGGCGATCATCGAGCCGAGCATCCAGGGCAGCGGCAGGCCGAGACTGTACCAGGCAAAGCCGCCCGCCCCGCCCAGCAGGATGGTGGCAAGCGTCTTGAGCGTCGCGATCGCAAGGGCGCCCATGATCAGGGCGACCGGAACGGCGGGGAGGCGGCGGGCGGCATGGCGCCCGGTTTACAGGGCGGCCCCGGCTTCGGCAATCGGGGCAGGAGCAGACCAGCTATTCCACATGCGCGCTTCCGTCCATGCCGACTTTCGGCGTCTCCTCGATCGCCGCCTCGCCGGCCGGCACGCTGCCGCGGATCGGCGGGAAATCGTCCGAGGTGATCGTTTCGCGTTCGAGCAGCAGCGCCGCGCCGGCATCGAGATCGGCGCGATTCTCGGTCAGCACCGCAATCGCCTTTTCGAAGGCCTTGGTCACGAGATCGCGCATGGCGATGTCGATCTCGCGGGCCGTCTCCTCCGAATAGTCCTTCGGCTTGGTCGTCCCGAAGGCGTTGCCCAGAAACGCCTGCCGGTCCTCCTCGTAGACGACCTGGCCGACGGTCTTCGCCATGCCGAAGCGGGTCACCATGCGCCGGGCGATGTCGCTGACCTTGGCGAGATCGTCGGCGGCGCCGGTCGAGATCTCGCCATAGACGATCTGCTCGGCGGCCCTGCCACCCATCAGCACCGCCATGCGGTTTTCCAGATCCGCCGTCGATTGCAGGAAGCGGTCCTCGGTCGGCCGCTGGATCGTATAGCCGAGCGCGCCGACGCCGCGCGGGATGATCGAGATCTTGTGGACCGGGTCCATCCCCGGCAGGATCGCCGCGACCAGTGCGTGGCCCATCTCGTGATGGGCGACGACCTTGCGCTCGTGCGGATTGAGCAGGCGGCTCTTCTTTTCAAGGCCCGCGACGATCCGCTCGATGGCGTTGTTGAAATCCTCCATCGTCACGGCGTCGCCACCGCGCCGCGTGGCGAGCAGAGCCGCCTCGTTGACCAGATTGGCGAGATCGGCGCCGGTGAAGCCGGGGGTCAGCGCTGCGACATGCTCAAGCGATACGTCGTCGGCCAACTCGCTGATCTTGCGGATATGCACTTCAAGGATCTTAAGCCGGCCGGGTTTGTCGGGCCGGTCGACAAGCACCTGCCGGTCGAAGCGGCCGGCCCGGAGCAGGGCGGGATCGAGGATCTCGGGCCGGTTGGTCGCCGACAAAAGCACGATGCCCTCGGACGGGTCGAAGCCGTCAAGCTCGGTCAGCAACTGGTTGAGCGTCTGCTCCTTCTCGTCATGCCCGCCCATCATGCCCTGGCCGCGGGCGCGGCCGAGCGCGTCGAGTTCGTCGATGAAGATGATGCAGGGCTTGGCCTGCCGGGCCTGCTCGAACAGGTCGCGCACGCGCGCCGCCCCGACGCCGACGAACATCTCGACGAATTCGGAGCCGGAGATCGAGAAGAACGGTACGCCCGCCTCGCCGGCGACCGCGCGGGCAAGCAGCGTCTTGCCGGTGCCGGGCGGGCCGACCAGCAGGATGCCCTTGGGGATGCGCGCGCCGAGCCGACTGTAGTCGTCGGGCTGGCGCAGGAAGGCGACGATCTCCTTGAGCTCGTCCTTGGCCTCCTCGACGCCGGCGACATCGGCAAACGTCACCTTGGTGTCGCGCTCCACATAGACCTTGGCGCGCGACTTGCCCACCGACATCAGCCCGCCGAAGCCCTGCTTCTCGGCGAAGCGCCGGACGACGAACATCCACAGGAAGAAGAAGAACGCGAGCGGGATCACCCAGGACAGCAGGTTCGAGATGAAGGTGTTCTGGACCGTGCCGTTGAACTTGACGCCGTATTTGCTCAGTTCGGCGGCGAGTTCGGAAGGAACGCGGTTGGTCGTGAACTGCGTGCGCCCGCCGTCCTGCGGCTCCTTGAACTTGCCGACCAGGCGCTGCTCGCGCACCTCGACCTCGCTGATCTTGCCGTCCTTCAAAAGCTGCTCGAACTGCGAGTAGGGGATCGGCTCGACGGTCTTCCAGGTCGTGTACCAGCTCTGGAACATCAAGAGCAGGCCGACCGCGATGAAGGCGTACCAGATATTGATCTGATGCTTCTTGTCCATGCCTGTGATCCCCGGGGTTCGGTGCTGACCTCCCCTTGCGTACCCTATTTCGCCACCGATTGGCACCCGCGCTGATGTCGCGCCGGACGGGTGCCGGGCCCCAGTGGCTGACTCAACGCTTCAACTTGCTGAATCGGTGCGTTAACCGGTTGACTCGATCCGTGATGAGATTGGACTAAGTATCGGCGAAATAATCAGTATTTTGTCCGGCTGTGCACTGAGGCGACTTGATTCTCTGTCTCAGGCATTGCGGTTCGGCCTAACAGCGACGGGTTTGGTTTTCAGCCTGGCCACCCCCTCCGGTGTCATTGCCGGGCTTGTCCCGGCAATCCATGAACACCTTCGCTGGCCACTGTGTTCATGGACCCCCGGAACAAGTCCGGGGGTGACAGCCGAGGGGATGGGCAGGCCAAAAACTAAAGCCCCGTCCCCGCTGAACCGGGCAGCAGCGGAACACGTCCGGGCATGACAGCCGAGGAGAGCGCGCGCCCACCTCTCCCTCGTCATCCCGGAATTCGCGCCAGCGAATATCCGGGATCGGAGAACCCGGGCGGATCGGTGTCCCACCTGCCGGGACGGGGGCTCCCCGATCCCGGATCAGCCTTCGGCTGTCCGGGATGACGAGGGAGAGGCAGCGGCCCACTCTCCCACAGCGGTATTTGTTGGCCCCGTCCCTGCAATCCCCGAACACGGTTGCCCGATCAAGTCGGGGATGACCTCCGAGGGGTGGCCGGGCCGAAGACCAAAGCCACGTCCCCACTGAACCAGACAGCACTCGAGCAAAACCGGGCATGACAGCCGAAGAGAGATGGTGCCCCTCGGGCGTCATCACCGGCTTGGTCGAAAATTGAGTTGTCCCATGTACTTGCTTAGGTTTTCTACCATGCTGCAGATGTCGGCGCAGGGGAGTATTGGGCAGCGGGAGACCGGATCATCCGGTCAACCCGGCATGGCTGACCTGCGGCGATTGTGCTTTGTCCTCTCCGGTCAATCGCCGATAACGGTACCTAAGACCCGCCCGTAATACCGGACATGACGATGACACGGACGATCGAAGACCTCTCCGGCTGGACACCGCCTCTGCTGCCGCCGCGCACGCCGATGGAGGGCCGCCTGGTCCGGCTCGAGCCCTTCGACGTCGCAGCCCACGCCCGCGGCCTGTTCGAGGCCTATCAGCGCGATCGCGACGGGGACCTGTGGACCTATATGCCCTATGGCCCCTTCGCCGATTTCGACGCCTACGAGGCCCATTGCAAGGCGGTGATGACCGGTGACGACCCGCTGTTCTTCACCGTCATCGACACGGCGGCGGACCGGCCGGTCGGGGTTGCGAGCTTCATGCGGATCACCCCGGCACATGGCGTGATCGAGACCGGGTCGATCTGCTATTCGCCGCTCCTGCAGCGCACGCCGGGCGCGACGGAAACGATGTATCTGTTCGCCCGCCGCGCCTTCGACGAACTGGGCTACCGGCGCTACGAATGGAAATGCGACAACAACAACGCGCCCTCGAAGCGCGCCGCCCTCCGGCTCGGCTTCCGCTACGAGGGGCTGTTCCGCAAGCACATGGTGATCAAGGGCCGAAACCGCGACACGGCCTGGTTCGCGATCACCGATGACGAATGGCCGCGCGTGAAGGCTGCCTACGGGCGTTGGCTTGACCCGGAGAATTTCAGCGCCGACGGCACGCAGCGCCTGACCCTGAGCGCGCTCAACGCAGCCGATCTCACCGCCGGCAAGACCACCCTGCGGCGCGCCGACATGGCCGACCTTGAGCCGGTCGTCGCCCTGCAGCGGGCAGCCTATGCTGCCAATCGCGAGATCCTCGGCGCCGAGCCGATCCCGCTGCAATGGGACTATGAGACCGTCCTGGCCGAGCAGGAGGTCTGGCTGAAGGACGCAGAGTCCGAGCTGGCCGGCGTCCTCATCCTGACGCCCGTGACCGGCGAAGACGTCGGCGGCCACCTCTATGTCGACAGCATCGGCGTCGCCCCGAAACACGCCGGCTACGGCATCGGCAACCACCTGCTCGATGCCGCCATAGCCCGGGCCCGCGCGCTGGGGCTGCCGGAACTGCGGCTTCTGACCGGCGAGCCGCTTGTCGACAACGTCAACTGGTATCGCCGCCGCGGCTTCGAAACCGTCGAGATCGAGGCCCTGGACGATCGGCGCGTCGTGCACATGCGTCTGCCTGTCACCTGATCTGCGCTAGCCGGAGCGGATCTTCGCGGTCTCGGCCAGCCACATCGCCCGCACCAGCTTGTAGATGCCCCAGATGTTGAAGGCGGCGATCAGCAGGCCGGCGCCGAGATCGGGCCAGCGCTGGCCGAAATCGGAGATGGCGAGGGCGGCGATGATGACGGCGAGGTCGGCGACGAAGTCCCACCGCGTCTGGCGCCAGACCCAGCGGATGTCGCCATCCTCGCTGGCAAACGCCTTCAGCCGCCAGGCGGCGATCAGGTTGACGGCAAGCGAGATCAGCGCCACGGCGATCATCAGCCATGGATTGGGCACCCGGGTGATGCCGAACCCGGTCAGGCCGATCCACACGATCCACAGGAAGGCGAGGCCGATCACCACCGACACGGCGACCGCCGCGATCCGGTAGAGCCGCTGGCTGCGCCCGGCAAGCAGCAACGTCGTTCCCGCCGTCAGCGCGTCATGCAGCGAATCGATGGCGATCGCCATCACCGCGACCGAGCCCATCATCAGCGCGGCGGCGGCCTCGAAGGCGGCGAGCGCCAGGCTCATCAGCGCCGCTTGCTTGAGCGCGCCCTCCTGTTCGCTGGTCACCGGCGACAGCAGGTCTTCGCTGGCCATGCCCGGCGGCGCCGGCTCCTGATCGAGCGGGTCGAGATCCTGCGTCACGGCTGAAGGCTCCCTGAGAATTGCAACACGAATTTCAGATTGTCGGTCATGGGCCCGGGCGCACACGCGGTTGCGCATCGCGCGCCAACACACTAACGCTTTCAGCGCGACAGCAGGAAGACCGAACTTTGAAGGGGATTGCAAGGATGGTGGCACGTCTTGAGGGCAAAACCGCGCTGGTGACGGCGGCGGCGAACGGGATCGGTCGGGAAACGGCGATCGCCTTCGCCGAGGAAGGCGCCAATGTCATCGCCACCGATATCGACGAGGCCGGCGTCGCCACGCTCGCCGAACAGGGCATTGCCCGGACGATGCGGCTCGACGTGCTCGATACCGCGGCCGTCAACGCGCTTGCCGGCGAGACCGGTCCGGTCGACGTCCTGTTCAATGCCGCCGGCTTCGTCCATCACGGTACGGTAATGGACTGCTCCGAAGAGGATTGGGACTTTTCCTTTGACCTCAACGTGAAGTCGATGCACCGCACGATCCGCGCCTTCCTGCCCGGCATGCTGGAGGCCGGCGGCGGCTCGATCGTCAACGTCGCCTCGATCGCGGGCTCCGTGCGCGGGGTCGTCAACCGCTGCGTCTACGGCGCCACCAAGGCCGCCGTGATCGGGCTTAGCAAGGCGGTCGCGATCGACTACATCCGCCAGAACATCCGCTGCAACGCGATCTGTCCCGGCACGATCGAATCGCCGTCGCTGGGCGAGCGTATCGCGACGCTGGCCGAGGAGACCGGCCAGGACCTGGAAGCCGTCCGCCAGGCCTTTGTCGACCGCCAGCCGATGGGCCGCATCGGCACGACGCGGGAGGTGGCGATGCTGGCCGTTTATCTGGCATCGGACGAATCCGCCTTCACCACCGGCCAGATCCACATGGTCGACGGCGGCTTCGCGGGCTGAGTTTCCGCTTCGTTCAGTCTGCCGGAACCCGCCCCGCGATGTCCGGTGCGCAGCTTGTCGCCAAATCCGGTTGACCGACGGCTGGCGGCACGGTTTTTTAGCGCGCTGTCCGGTGAGCGGTCGATTCGCCTTGAAGACAGCCAGACGGCCGCCGCGGACGCGTGGCCAAAGGTGGAACCGACGAACATCCAAGGGGACGGCAATGGATATCCTGATCACCGGCGGCGGCGGCATGATCGGCCGCAAGCTTGTCGAAAGGCTCGCCCGCGACGGCACGCTTAACGGCGAACCGGTCACCCGCGTTGTCCTGCAGGACGTCGTCGAGCCGCAGGTGCCGGAGGACGTGCCGTTCACCGTCCAGACCCGCACCACCGATCTCGCCGATGCCGGCGAGGCGGAGGCGCTGGTCGTGAACCGGCCGCAAGTCATCTTCCATCTCGCCGCGATCGTCTCCGGCGAGGCGGAGACCGATTTCGACAAGGGCTACCGGGTCAACATGACCGGCACCTGGAACCTGCTCGAGGCGATCCGGGCGGCCGGCAACGTGCCGCGCCTCGTCTTCACCAGTTCGATCGCCGTCTACGGCGCGCCGTTCCCCGAGCCGATCGACGACGAGTTCTTCCATCAGCCGCTGACCTCCTATGGCGCCCAGAAGGCCTGCGGTGAACTGTTGATGGCCGACTACACCCGCAAGGGCTTCGTCGACGGCATCGGCATCCGCCTGCCGACGATCTGCATCCGCCCGGGCAAGCCCAACAAGGCGGCGTCGGGCTTCTTCTCAGGCATCCTGCGCGAGCCGCTGGCGGGTATGGAGGCGGTCTGCCCGGTCGACGATACCGTGCGCCACTGGGTCGCAAGCCCAAGGGCTGCCACCGGCTTCCTGGTGCACGCTGCCGAGCTCGATGGGGAAACGGTCGGCCCGCGCCGCAACCTGACCATGCCGGGCCTGTGCGTTTCGATCCGCGACATGCTCGACAGCCTGCGCCGCGTCGCCGGCGACACGGTGGCCGACCGGGTCCGCTTCGAGCCCGATCCGTTCATCGTCAAGATCGTCTCCGGTTGGCCGCAGAACTTCGAGGCGACCCGCGCGCCGGAACTCGGCTTCACCGCCGACAGCGATTTCGACGCCATCATCCGCAGCCATATCGAGGACGAACTGGGCGGCGTCGTCGCCGATTGAGTTGGCGTGTGGCCGGAAACGATGTTCGGGAGCGCTGACGAGGAGACCCTGCGGGCGCGCCACGCGGTTCCGGACAAATACCGCGTCCACGGCCACGCCATCGTCTCGGCGGACGATTTCATCGCGCTGCCCGAGGGGCGGTTTTCAAGCAGGCTCTACAGCGAAGCCGACTGGCGCCATTTCCAGGCCGCTCTCGATGGCGCCGCCGTCACGCTGCTCGATCGTGCCCGCCACCGCGCGCATCCCAACTACGCGCGCCGCAATCGGCTGGTCGTCGATGCCGGCGTCGAGACGTTGAAGGAGGCGGGCGACGTCTGGCGCTGGAACCCCGCTGCCGTCGGCCTGGCCGACGCGCTTGAGGCCGCCGCTCCCGGCGGCGGTACGATCGCGGTGCCGGGCGGCCAGGCGGTGTTCGACTTCTTTCAGGCGATCGGCTGGCACGCCTTCGATCTTGCCCGCGCCGAGACGGTCCGGCTGGAGGAGGGGACCAAGCTGTTCTCCGTCCTCGGCACCGACCTGGGCGCCCCCGGCCTAACCGCCGCCGACGCGCTTGCGGCTGCCGGCCTCGTTGCCGAACCGACCGAGAACCTGGATCCGATCGCCCGCGTCACGCTGACCCGCTGGCGGCGACCTTAAAACCCTGCGGCTCAGTTATTCGGCCGGAACCAGCGTCAGTTCGGGGATCCGTTCCGGCGCGGTGTGAAAGGTGCCGGCCTCCCGGTTGAAGGTCATCCGCAGCAGCGGATTGCCCCGGTCGTCGAGAAACGACAGAGTCCCGGGCTTGTCGATCCGCCAGCCGGTCGCGTCCGCCATCTTTTCCTCCAGTGCCCGGCAGTCGCCGCCGCCGTCGAGGAAGCGGCCCTTGTCGACCGGCCGGTCGCCGAGCGTCAGCGCGCAGCTTGCCGCCCCGCCCTCGCTGAGCCGCCACGGCCCCTGCGACAGGTCCATCAGCGCCGTGTCCTCCGCCGCCTGCGCGGTGGCAAGCGGCATCAGCAGCGTGACGGTAAACAGCAAGCTTGCGCGCATTCGCTTCACTCCCGGATCGGCGTTTCGGCGACCGGCGTGATCGGCCGGCCGGTCTCGAAATAGGAATGGATGTTGTCGACCACCAGTTGCCCCATCTGGTTGCGGGTATGGATCGAGGCCGATCCGACATGCGGCAGCAGCACGACATGCTCCATGTCGATCAGCTCCTGCGGCACGTTGGGTTCGTCGGCGAAGACGTCGAGGCCGGCCGAATGGATGCGGCCGTCCTTGAGCGCCGCGATCATGGCCGGTTCGTCGACGATCGAGCCGCGCCCGATATTGATGAAGATGCCGTCTGGCCCGAGCGCGTCGAATACGGCGGTATCGATCAGGCCCTGTGTGTCGGCGCTGCCGGGAATGACGGCGACAAGGATATCGACGTCGCGGGCCATCTCGACGAGGCTTGCATAATAGCCATAGGCGACGTCGGCCTGCTCCGTGCGGCCGTGATAGACGACGGGCACGCGGAAGGCGTCGAGCCGGCGGGCGATCGCCTTGCCGATCCGCCCGAGCCCGATGATGCCGACCCGCCGGTCGCGCAGCGAGGCCGGTGTCAGCGGGAACGGCCCTTCGCTTGCCCAGCGGCCGGCGCGCAGATAGCGCTCGCTTTCGCTCAAACGCCGCACGGTCATCAATAGCAGCCCGAGCGTGGTGTCGGCGACCTCCTCGGTCAACACATCCGGCGTGTTGCTCACATAGATGCCGTTCTGCCCGGCCCAGACCGCGTCCACGGTGTCGTAGCCGACGCCGAAATTCGAAACGATCTTCAGGTTCGGCAGGCGGCGCATCAGCGCTTCGTCCACCGGCGTATGCGGGCCGACCGCGATCGCCTCGATCTTGTCGCCGACATCGGCGAGGAGGGCGTCAGGATCATCCGTTTCCCAGAGGCGATGGACCGAATAGGCGGTATCGAGCTGCTGCATGACCAGCCGCATCAGCGGCCCGGTGGCGAGAACATGCCGTTTTGACATTCACGAAAGTCCTTGGTGGCAGGTGGTCGACAGGTGCTGTGATGGCCGTTGATGGGCGACCCGCACAGGGTTTAGAAACTTCGCCTCCCGTTCGCAATCGGCATTCGCGTCTTCCCGCGTTCACGAGGCGGTTTTTACCCGGTTCTCCCTGAACAGCAGGTAGAGGCCGGAGGCGACGACGATCAGCGCGCCGACGATGTTGGCCAGGGTCGGAACATGGCCGAACACCAAAAGGCCGAGCAGCGTCGCCCAGATGATCTGGGCATAGAGGAACGGCGCCAGGATCGGCGCGGGCGCGTAGCGGTGGGCGCTGATGAAGAAATTGTGGCCGAGAAACCCGAAGAACCCCGCCCCGAACATGGTCAGCACGGCCGAGAGCGTGGCCGGCCATTCCCAGATGAAGGGCATGGCCGGCAGGAAGGCGAGGACGGGGATGAGCGAAGCGTAGAACTGCTGGGTCGTGTTGGATTCGGTCGCGCCGACGATACGGGTGACGATGGCATAGAACGCATAGCCGATCGCCGCTGCCACCGAGAACAGCACTGCCCAGTTGAACCCCTCCATGCCCGGCTGCGTGACCACCAGGACGCCGGCGAAGCCGACCAGGATGGCAAGCCAGCGGCGCGGTCCGATCCACTCGCCCAGCATGGGACCGGCCAGGATCGCCACCAGGAACGGCGTCGAGAAGCTGATCGACACCGTCTCCGACAGCGCGAGGTAGCGCAGCGCCAGGAAGTTGAACAGCGTCGACATCAAAAGGAACACGCCGCGCACGATCAGCATGATCGGATGGCGGGTTCGCCACAGGCTGGGCAGCCGTCGCGGCCCGGCGCTTGCCATGGTCAGCACCAGGTGGCCGAGATAGCGCACGAACACCACCTGGAGGGCGGCGAACTCGAAGATCAGCAGCTTGGCGCAGGCATCCAGCGCCGAAAAGCATAGTCCCGTCAGGATCATGAACGCGATGCCGCGCAGCCGCAGGGAGGGATCGTCGACCGCTGAAAGCGTCGTCACGGCCGGCGGCTTTCCGGAACGCGGTTCTCAATAACGCGGTTTTCAACGACCCGGATTTCCGGGCAGCGGGGGCGATGCCGCATGGCCGGGCCGTCGGGTCCGGGCTCTGGCGACAGCCGGGGCAGGAGAGTGCGGAAGTCCGGCATGTCGCGCTCCGTTTGGCCGCAGCAAGCCGCTCCGCCGTCGCGGTCGCCGCGTTGCTGCCGATCGTCGGTGTCTGTCCGGGGAGACAGGAGTATGGAAGCCGCTGGACGTCAGGCCCGCCCGAGCGTCTCGTTTCGCAAAACGCGACGTTCTGCCGGATCATCCTCCAGTTGCAGGATCAGTTTAGGGGATTGTCGAAATCCGCACAATGCATACATAATTGGCCGATGTATAAAAACCCTGAACTTGTTTCGGCATTTTCGCTCCGCCATATATGCTTCGCAAGGCAGGTGGCCGGTTTTTCGGACGCCGCCTGTCCGATCGGCGGCCTGGCGCCCGCCGGGGCGGGTGACAAGCTTGGGGATGGGAATGGAACGCAATGCCGGCTCGCATCGGGACGGACCCGCGCGGGCGACCGCCGCGGGCGGATATAGAATGCCTGCCGACAGGTCACAGCGGGATCGGGCCTATGCGGAAATCCGCCGGCGCATCCTGCTCAACGAACTGACGCCGGGAACCCAGATGCTGGAGACCGAGGTCGCGGACATGCTGGGCATGAGCCGCACCCCGGTCCGCGAGGCGCTCATTCGTCTTGGCGAGGAGGGACTCGTCGAGATCAAGCCGCGCCACGGCATGCGGGTGAAACCGGTCTCGCCCGACGACATGCGCGAGATCTACGATGTTCTCCAGAGCCTGGAGGCGACGGCGGCGGGGCTTGCGGCTGATCGCGGCATCTCCGAGGCGGAGCTGGCCGATCTCAACGCGGCGGTGTCCGACATGGATGCAGCGCTCGAGGCCGGCGACCTGCCGCGCTGGGCGCTTGCCGACCAGCGCTTTCACGATCTTCTCGTCGAGGCGTCCGGAAACCGGCGGCTGATGGATATCGTCGGCACCATCCGCGACCAGGCGCACCGGGCGCGGATGGCGACACTGACCCTGCGCCCCGTGCCGACGGCCTCGAATGTCGACCACCGCAATGTCATCGACGCGATTCGCGACCGCGACCGGGCCGCGGCGAGCCGCCATCACAGCGACCATCTGGGCCGCAGCGGCGCTATGCTGGTCGACCTGCTGCGCCGTCACGGAATGGGGGGCATGTAGTCGGCCCTAGTCGGCCCTAGTCGGCCCTAGTCGGCCCTAGTCGGCCCTAGTCGGCCCTAGTCGGCCCTCAGGGACCGTTGCCCATATACAGGTCCCACTGCCGTTCCCCGATATTGCACAGCGTCGGCGCGGCCCCGGCTATTGGGATCGGTCCAGACGCGGCAAAGCGTGACGGCGGCGTGATCCCGGCGATCTCCAGCACCAACTTGTTGCGAATCGCCTCGCCGAACTCCTGGGCCGAATAGACGGGCAACGAGAACGCGCCCGGCCCGCCGATCACGCAGGTCTCGTAGTAGGCATCAAGCTCCGGCAGGTCGAACAGCGACATCGGCGCCGAGGGATCGGGCACGAAGGGCAGGCCGTTGATCGTGATGCCCCGGGCAATCACGTGGTCGCGGGCGATATCGACCCGCATGCCCTGATTGTTGGGCCCGTCGCCAGACACGTCGATGACCCGCCGGAGGCCGTTGTAGCCGTTGTCGTCGAACAGCGCGCCGGCAAAGCCCATGGCACTGCTGATCGACGTGCGCCGCTGCCGGGTGATCGGCGCCTCGGCGAGCATGCCGGACAGGATGGCCGCGCTGTCCCTGCCATCGATCAGCAGCCAGTCGACCACGATCGACTGACGCCTCAGTCCGGCCCATTCGACATATGTAACGGCGATCTTGCCGTGATTGCCCTGCTCGATCGCCCGGATCACCAGCGGATCGAGGAAGGCGCGGACATAGCCCTCGCGCTGCAGGGCCTGCTCTTCCTCGTCCATGCTGAGCGAAACGTCGACCGCGATGACGAGCTCGACGTCGACATAGGTCTGCGGGACAAGTCCGGCGTTTCGGGTCGGCTGGGGCCCGGCCGATGCGGGCGCGGCCAACAGGGCGGTGACACCGAACAAAACCGCCATCGAAAGAAATTTGTTCAAATCGCACCTCTGTCATCTATCTGTCATGATCGGTCGGAAATGCGATTCTGGGAAGTCTGAAAATGCACTCAGTGCGAGTCTGGCAGGGTGCGGTGCAGCGTGATCCGGGCCGCGCACCGAACCTTGCGGGGGCGAGAGCGGGGCCGGCCCCCCGGCTGGAACGCACGTAGTCGCAGAGACTTGGAGAAGGTGCACAGGGTGCGTTCCGCCGCCTTGCCGCGCTGCGACGACGAGCTTGTGCAGGCGCGAAGACGGAAGATGATTTTTATCGTTTTGTCATCGAATTGCGGCATTCCCGACGCGTGTTTCGGGAGAAGTGCGTGAATTCGGTTCGGAGCGGCTATGTCGATCGGGTTGTCTGAAGTCTCCAAGGCGTTCGGTGCCGAGCGCGCCGTCCGGGAGGTCTCGCTGGAGATTGCTCCGGGTGAGTTCTTCGCGGTGCTGGGGCCGTCGGGCTGCGGCAAGTCGACCCTGTTGCGGCTGATCGCCGGACTGGAGCGGGCCGACAGCGGCGCGATCCGGATCGCCGGGCGCACCGTCGCCGATGGCGGCCGGCACGCGCCGCCGGAGAAGCGTGATGTCGGCGTCGTCTTCCAGTCCTATGCGCTGTGGCCGCATATGAGCGTCGAGGCCAATGTCGCCTTTCCGATCGAGAGCGCTGGCGAGAGCGCAGCCGCCGCGCGCGATCAGGCGCGCGCACATCTTCGCACCGTCGAACTGGACCGCTATGCCGCCCGGAGGCCGGCCGAACTCTCCGGCGGCCAGCGCCAGCGCGTCGCGCTTGCCCGGTGTCTTGCGCAGAACGCGTCGACGGTGCTGATGGACGAGCCGCTCGCCAATCTCGATCCCCATCTGCGGGCTGCGATGGAGGTGGAGCTGTCGCGGTTCCACGAACGCGCCGGCGCGACCGTCCTCTACATCACCCACGATCAGCGCGAGGCGATGGCGCTGGCCGATCGGCTGGCGGTGATGTGGCAGGGCCGGCTGTTGCAGGTCGCGGCGCCCGACGAGATCTATCGTCGTCCCGCAAACGCGCGGGTCGCCCGCTTCATCGGCCGGGCCGCGGTGGTGCCCGGCGAGATTGTTTCCGTCGACGGCAAAGACGCCTCGGTCACACTTGCCGGCGTAGAGGTCACGGCCGCCTGCGTTGGTGAAAGCCGCCCCGGTCCGGCGACCGTCGTCATCCGCCCCGACGACCTCGTCGCCGAGGGGGAGGGCGCATTGTCGGGCCAAGTCGAACGCGCCGTCTATCGCGGTGGGCTCTGGGAAGCCTCGGTCACGGTCGATGGCCTGCCCGAACCCGTCGAGGTCAGTCTCGACCGGCGGGTGGCGAAAGGCGAAGCGCTGCCCTTGTCGATCCGTTCGGCCTGGGTGTTGCCCAAGGGATAACCAGTCTAACGTCGTCGACGTCTTTGGAAAGCTGCGGTTGCGAGATACGCACGCCTCCAACCACCAACTCAGGTGTCATCAACTCTGTTTTCCTCGGTGAAAGCGGTGTCCGGTATCGCCCGCCATCCCCCCTTCGTGTCATTGCCGGGCTTGTCCCGGCAATCCATGAACACAGTCGCTTGCGTGCATTCTGACGGCGGTGTTCATGGATGCCCGGAACAAGTCCGAGCATGACATCCGAGGGGGTGTCAGGCTGAAAACCAAAGCCCGTTCCCGCTAAACCGGACAGCAATGGGTCCTGCCCGAAGCGTGATCGCAGCGGGTCTCAGGCCCGCCAGGGGACGACGCCCGCCGGCAGGTGCCTTGCGAATGCGTTCATCGCCAGCATGATCAGAACCGTCGCCACGACCGTCACCGCCGACATGGCGGCGGCCAGCGTCGTGTAGCCGCCGTCCTCGTAGTTGAAGATCACGGTGCCGATCGTCTCGTTGCCGGTCGACCAGAGCAGGGCGGAGACGGTCACCTCGTTATAGGCGGTCAAGAACACCAGGATCGCCCCTGAGGCGGCTGCCGGGGCCATCAGCGGCGCGAAGATCCGCCGCATCCGCCGTGCAAAGCCCGCGCCGGCGACGCGGGCTGCGTCGTCAAGGCTGTGGTCGAGCTGGTTGTAGGCCGCCGCCACCGGTTTCAGCCCGACGACGAGGAAGGCTGAGACATAGGCGATCAGGATGATCCAGATCGTGCCGTAGAGCGAGACGTTGAGGACCGGCAGCGGCCGGATGAAGGCGAGGATGAAGGCGATCGAGATCACCAGGCCGGGCACGGCGAAGCCGATTTCCGCCTGGCCAGCCGAGAAGGCCGCAAGCCGCCGACTCGCGCCCTTGCCGGTTGCCAGGAAATAGCCGAGCACGATCGACAGGCAGGCGATCACGGTCGCAGCACTCGCCGCCGCGAAGGTCGAATTGACGAAAGCCCGCCCGGTCACCGCCTGGCGGGCGATCACCTCGACGAAGTTCTTGAAGGTGAGCGTCGAGAAATCGAGCGGCACGCCATAGGTCGGCACCAGCGCGGTCGCCACCAGCGAGACGATCGGCAGGCCGAGCACGGCGATCAGATAAGCCCATATCGCCGCCTCGACGACGGGTCGTCGGCCTCCGAGCGCGATCGCCAGCGGCGCCTGCGGCAGGCCGACCAGTTCGCGCCGGATGCGCCTTTGCAGAAGAAGCTGAAGACCGAGCGCGATCAGCGCGATCAGCGCCAGGATGATCGACAGGACGGCGACCTTCGGCAGGATATCGGGCCCGAAACTCGCAAGCCGCCGCCAGATCAGCACGGGCAGGGTGGTATAGCGCGCCGGGATGCCGAGCAGCGCGTTGATGCCGAAATTGCCGAGCGCCGCGATGAAGGACAGCGCGAAGCCGGCCAGCAGGGTCGGCGCGAGCATTGGAATGATGATCTTGCGCAACAGCCTGAAGGGCCGGGCGCCGCTCACCCGTGCCGCGTCGCTCAACTCGCGCGGAAAACCGCGCAGTGCCGAGCGCACGACCAGGAAGACCAGCGGCGCATGCTGGATCGACAGAAGCGTGATGATGCCGCCACGCGAATAGATCGGATGGTCGGAGCCCGGCTCGGGCGCGATCCCGAGCCATTGCAGGAGCGGGCTTGCCGGCCCGAGCGCCTGGATCCAGGCGATCGCCGTCACATGCGGCGGGATCATCATCGGCAACAGCACCAGGAAGACCAGCGGCCCCTTGGCGCGGATATCGGTGAGCCCGATCACCAGCGCCAGCAGGAGGCCGACAAGGGTCGCGAGCGCCGCCGACAACAGGCTGCTTTCCAGACTGTTCCACAGCGCGATGCGCACCGAGCGGCTAAGGCCCGCCTCGATCAGCGGCGCGACCGCGACCTGCCCCTCCGCCGTCAGGCCGACCTGGAACAGGAGCAGCAGCGGGTAGCCGCAGAACAGGAAGATGACGAAGGCAAGCGCGGCAAGCGACAGGCCCTCGCCGCGCGGGACTGTCTTGAAGTCGGTCAGGGCCAAGGAACGATCAGCCGCCGAAGGTCTCCAGGAACCGGTTCTTGTTGGCCTCGTCCTCGGCCAGAGCCTTGGCCGGATCGAACGGCATCAGCTTGATCTCGTCACGCGCGGGGAAGCCTTCCGGCGGCGCGATATCGGGATGGGCGGCGAGATAGCCCTGGCTCGCGGCAAGCTGCTGGCCTTCCTCCGACAAAAGGAAGTCGACGAAGGCCTTGGCGGCCGGCACGTTCCTGGCGGTGTTGAGGATCGCCACCGGCTCGGTCACCGCCGAGACGCCCTCCACCGGGAACACGAACTCGACCGGCGCGCCGTCCTGCTTGGAGCGGATCGGCAGGAAGTCGACGACGAAGCCGTAGAGCTTCTCGCCGCCGGCGACCGCCTTGTAGGTGCCGCCATTGCCGCCCTCGGGGATCGCGCCCTGTTCGGCAAGGCCCTCGTAGAGGTCCCAGCCGAGATCCGGATTGCCGGTAAGCGTTGCCATGTGGATCGTCGCGGCGCCCGAGGTGAGCGGCGAGGGCATGGCGATCTTGCCCTTCGCTTCGGGCTTGAGCAGATCCTTGTAGGAGGTCGGCTTCATCTCCGCGGCGGTGTTGTAGACGATGCCGGTGGTGATCAGCTTGGTCGAGAAATAGTGCTTGTCGGCGTCCATGATGGCCGGGTCGTAGGCCGAGACGTCGGCACCCTCATGTGCCATCAGCCGGCCTTCCGTCTTGAGGCCTTCCATCGTCACCGTGTCGGCGATCAGCAGCACGTCGGGCTGCGGGGCGCCGGCCTCGAACTCGGCGCGCAGCTTGGCCATCACCTTGGTCGTGCCGTCACGGATCCAGTCGACCTCGACATCCGGATACTTCGCCTTGAAGGCGTCGACGGTCTCCTGCGCGTCGGTGTTGGGCTGCGAGGTATAGACGACGAGCTTACCCGAGACGTCTTCGGCGAAGGCCTGCGAGGAAAGCGCGATCGCCGCTGCGGTTGCCAGTGCGATCCGTTTGATCGAATGCATGATGATCCCCTGAATTCCCGTGGAAACGCCGCCGTCCGGCAGCGAAAGGAGGCGTCTATCACGAACGCATGTCAGTTCGGTGTAGGCCCGCACCGCGATCCGGCCTGTTTACCGGCAGGACACTTCGCAGTAGTCATCGACCGTGCCACGTTTGTCGGCGCGGCGGCAATGGGCCGTCATTGCGATTGAGACGTAGCGGACGACTGGAGCGGTTCAACCATGGACATGGTGTTCTTTGCCAAGGTGTTTGCGGCGCTGTTCGCGATCATGAGCCCGCTCGCCAACCTGCCGGTGTTCCTGTCGCTGACGGCCGACATGGACCAGGCGAGCCAGCGCCGGGTGGCGCGCACGGTCGTGATCGGACTGGTGATCGGCTGCACCATCACGGTCCTTGCCGGCACGGAGATCCTCAAACTCTTTGGCATCGGCATTCAGTCGTTCCGGCTCGCCGGCGGGCTGCTGATCCTGCTGATCGCGCTGAGGCTCCTGGGCGGGCAGCAGCCGCGCTCGCATGCCGGCAACGAAAAGGAACGGGAACGCTACGACGATCAGGACAATCCCGGCATCTATCCGATGACGGTGCCGATCCTGCTCGGCCCCGGCGCGATCTCGACGATGATCATCTACGCCCACGAAGCCACCGCACCGGCGACGCAGGTCGCGCTCGGCCTGGCGATTACGGCGAACATCGTGCTGCTCGGCGGCGTCTTTCTCGCCGCGCCGCACATCTCCAAACGCCTCAACGCCACCGCGATCGCCGTCATGAGCCGCCTGATGGGCATGATCCTGGCGGCAATCGCGATGGAGATGATGACGAACAGCCTTGTGAAGCTGTTCCCCGGCCTCGCTGGATCGGCGGCCTGAGGCCTGATCAGGCCTGCTCCAGCCGTTCCTCCAGCAAGGCTGTGACCGCCTCGCTGCCCATGTCGAGATGGCCATGTTCCGGCTCGATCGCATAGCCGGCCTCGACCAGGGCCTGCGCCGTCCCGACATAGTCGCCGGATGCCCGCTCCGGGCAGTTTTCCGACCCGTGCACCGCGTTGCCCAGCGCGGTCGCGCCGTAAGCATTGCGCAGCGTCTTGTCGGGATTAAGCGTCAGATAGAACCGCACATAGTCGGCATGGCCGAACCAGGCCGCCACATGCAGCGCCGTCATGTCCTCGGCATTGGTGAGGTCGGGATCGAAGCCGACCGCCTGCATCGCCTCCAGCGCGGCAAGCCGGCCCTTCTGCGCGGCGAACTCGATAGGCAGCCGCTGGTCGGCATCGGACAGCCGCGATACCGCGTCCTTGTCCTCGGCCCACAGCCGCAGCGCCTCGCCCCGGTTGCCGGAGGCGGCCGCCGCCAACAGCGCATCGGACGGCGACAGGCCGGTCGCAAGCCCGCGATCGCGCAGCGTCGTCAGCATCGATCCGTTGCCGCAGATCGCCGCGAGAGCGTAATAGGACCGCCCGTTCGAGGTCGCTTGCGGGTCGGCGCCATGGGCGATCAGCAGATCGGCGAAACGCCCGTCGCGGCCCCGGCGGATAGCGTGATGCAGGGCGTTGTCATGCAGGTGCCAGGCGTCCCGGTCGAAGGGTACCGGACGCTCGTTCGGGTCCGCGCCGTTTTCAAGCAGCAGTTCCGCGCCCTCGTATTTATCGAAGTCGAGCATACGCAGAAGCGCGTTGGTGCCGGGAAAGGTGACACCGTGGTCGAGCAGCAGGCGCATTGCATCGAGCGTCTCCTGCTCGCAGGCGTGATAGGCGCATTCGTTGTCGTTGGGATCGGCGCTGGCCTCCAGCAGCATCGCGCCGAACGGCAGGTTGCCGGCCGCGCATAACGCACCATAGAGGATCGAGAGCTTCTGCGATGGGTCCTCAGGCCAGCCGTGCCGGACATTCGCATCGGCGCCCCGCTCGAGCATCAAGCGGCCGAGCCGCATCTGGGCCTCGGCGCGGTCCGGCCGCAGCCGGGCATAGTGCGACGTGCCGAGCCGCGAAAAGGCATCGAGCGCGATCATGCTGTCGGGAATGATCTTCTCGGAGCGGAACAGGCGATCCGGATCGGCGTCAAGCGCGGCGGTGACCGCCGCCTCGTCGAACAGCGCGACCTGCAGGGCAAAGCGCCCCTCCGCGATATCGGGGCGAAGGGCGAGGATCCGTTCGGCCTGGGCAAGCCGGCCATAGTAGAGCGCGCCGCCCAGTTGGGCGGCCAGCGCGTCGGTGTCGGCGCGGCGCAGCGCGAAATCGAGCTTTAGCTGCGGCCAGCTTTGATAGCCCTGTTCGCGGGCGATCACATGCAGGCAATTGGCATGGGTTTCGGCCGCCTCGCGATCGGTGGTGAACGCAGTAGTAAACACTGCGGCAAACCGCGCCCGCGCCTCGGGCTCGTCGCGCTGCAGCGCGCGTTTGAGGTCCTTGGCGGATTTCTTCAGGAAGTCGAGATTGGGTTTTCCGGCCGCATGGCCGGATGGTGAGTCGCTCATGGCGCTTTCTCCGTATCGCTCCCATGGTCCACCGGTGGGCTGCGGAAAAAGGCCTGATGAGGATCTGCGATGCCGGGGTGAGTTCAACTCTCTCCGTGGACCGGGCGGCGCCCCCGCTCAAGCGCCGTGCGGGGACGATCGCCGATCGCGGGTGCAAGGTCAAGCCGGCCAGCGGTTGTTCTGCGACCTTGTTCCGCCGCCCTATTCCGCCGCCCGCGTCAGCGACAGCCGGGCGGCTTCCAGGTGCTCCTTCATGGCGGCTGCCGCGCGTTCGGGTTCGCGGCCGCGGATGGCGTTGAGGATTTCGCGGTGCTGGGCGTTGTATTGCGTGATCATCGCCCGGTTCAGCGTCAGGTGGCGCATCAGCGTCCACTCGTCGGTGGCGCGCACCGAGTTGATCTGGCCGATGATCCAGATCAGCAGGCCGTTGCCCGTCGTGCGGGCGAGCAGCCGATGGAAATCGGTATCGATCTCGGCGAAGACGACGGGATCGTCGACGGCCTGCTCCATGCGGGTGCACAGGGTTTCCAGCCGGTCGAAATCATCCTGGTCGCCATGCAGCACGCAGAGCCGGCAGATATGCGGCTCCAGCGCGAAGCGGGCGTCGATCAGTTCGAGCGGCTTGGCCCGCTCGATCGCCTGCGGCGCCGGATCCTCGCGCTTGTAGACCACATAAGTGCCGCTGCCGGGCCGGATCTCGACGTAGTTCTCGGCCTCGAGCTGGTTGAGCGCGACGCGGATGGTGTTGCGGGCAACGCCGTAATCCGCCGCCAGGCTGCGCTCGGACGGCAGCCGGTCGTTCAGCGCGAGATTGCCCTTGGCGATCTCGAACCGGATCTGCGTGGCGATTTCTGAAGAGCCGCGTTTCGACATGAGACCAGTTGCGAGTCCTTTTCCGAGGTCTTGATCCAATTATGTACCAATATATTCAACAAGAAAACAATTATACCTATATTGGATCAAAAGAGGTTGCTTTTCGGATCGGATTGGTCAAACTGGCCGTGGGTAGGAGAAAACGAACTGTCGAACACGCCGACCGGCAATCCGACGGTACATATCGCCCCGGCCACGCTTTGCCAGTGCTGCCAGGGTCAAAGGCCTGGAACCGGCGTATAGCCAGCCAGACCGTACCGATATCCCGGTCAACGCCCGCATCTGCCGGGCGATCGCGGTTTCGGCCTTGAGGACCGTGCACGGTGCGTGTCCGGATAAGATCCCGCTGCGTCCGCATTGGGCCGCGCCGGATTGGCCAAACCGGGTAAACCGGTTCCGTTGCTCTCCCTGCCCATCAAAGGCGAGGCCTTACGGCTTCGCCCTGTTCGGTGTCGCATCGCAATCCATGGTGCGGGATCGTCGTTGCGGGGACAAAAGGGTCTTGAGGAGGAGTAACTTGGCCACCGATCTCGAACGATTTGTCGATGCGCCCGGGCGCGCGGAGAAAGTCAAGGAAGTCCGCGAGATGATCGACCGGCTCGGGGTCGAGTACATCTATCTCCAGTTCGTCTCCGTAACCGGCAAGATCATGGGCAAGGGCATGCCCGCCGATCATTGGGAAAGCGCTGCCAAGAAGGGCTTCCAGCTCGTCTACGGCGCGACCATGAACCTGTTCACGAACCGGGCCGGCGACTATCTGGGCTACGGACCGGAAGCCGCCGAACTGGTCGGCATCCCCGAGCCCGAGACCTTCATGCAGCTTCCCTGGGCGCCGAAGATCGCCCGTTTCTACTGCACGTTGTTCCGCAACCGCGAGGAGAAGGAGGATCCGGGCGGCTATCTGACGGCCGATTGCCGTGGCAATCTGCGCCGGCTGCACGAGAAATTCCAGGAAAAGCACGGCCTGCAGCTGCGTATGGGCACCGAGCCCGAGATGATGTGGCTGAAATTCGACGAGAACGGCAAGCCGCGCGACGGTTTCTCCAAGCCCTATTGCTACCACATCGACCAGTTCGAGAGCCTCAGGCCCGTGACCATGAAGGTCATGGAATACACCCGCAAGATGGGCCTCGACATGATCCAGGGCGACCACGAGGACGCGCCCGGCCAGCTCGAACTGAACTGGACCTTCGACGACGTCCTGCGCAACGCCGATCGGCTGACCACCTATCGTCAGATCTGCGCCCAGGTTGCCCGCGAGCACGGCATCTTCGCCTGTTTCATGACCAAGCCCTTCATGGGCGTCTCGGCGTCCGGCTGCCACCACAACATGTCGCTTTGGAGCGGCGGCGAGGACCATTTCATCCGCACCGGCAACGACCCCGACGCGCTGCCGGGCATGCGCGAGAACTACATGTATGTGAAGGGCGGCGACAACACCTTCATGCCCGATGGCGACGACCCGCAGATGCCCGGCGCCACCGGCCTGAAGGCGATCGGCGGCATCGTCCACCACCTGCGCGCGCTGACCGCGATCGGCTGCTCGACGGTCAATTCCTACCGCCGGCTGTGGGATACGGGCTTCTGGGCGCCGGTCTTCGCCGACTGGGGCTTCCAGAACCGCACCACGGGCCTGCGCGTCTCCGCGCCCGGCCGCTTCGAGTACCGCTCGGTCGATTCGATGGTGAACCCCTATCTGATGGGCTCGGTCATCCTGGCGGCTGCCGATGACGGGCTGGACAACAGCCTCGATCCCGGCGAGCCGGAGGAGCGCAACATCTACGAGGCGATGGAGGCCGGCAAGCAGGTCAAGAAGCTGCCGATGTCGCTCGGCGAGGCGCTTCAGGCACTCGAGAACGACGAGGTCGTCAAGCGCGGCCTGCCCGGCGAGATGTACCGGCTCTATCACGAGTACAAGTCGGATGAATGGGCTCGCTTCATGGCGACCGTCACCGACTGGGACGCGGACACCTACATGGAGTGCCTGCCTTAGGCGCAAGCACAGTCGCGTTCGAAAACCCGAGAATTTTCAACGACTCTCTCAGGAGGCGCTCCCTCAATGTGCGGAATCGCAGGACTTATACACAAGGGCAGGAGCTCTAATGTCGGCAGCGAGATGACCGCGATGCTGCAGGCGCTGAAGCACCGCGGTCCGGATTCGACGGGCTATGCCGTCTACGGTGTGCCCTCGGAAGGCGACTACGTGATGCGCGTCAAGGTCGCCGAGGCCGACGACATGGCCCGCGGCTCGAAGGTCGCCGGCATGCTGGCTGACCGGATCGCCGCCGTCGACGCGGTGCTCGCCGAACACGGCGCCAAGGTCAAGGCGAAGGAACACGCCACCGACTACGCGCTGCGCTACGTCTTGTCCCATGACGGCGACACCGGCGCCATGGCCGAGCATATCGAGGAGGCTGACGGCGTCGAGATCCTGTCGATGGGCAACGGTCTCGAACTGATCAAGGATCTGGGTGACGCCTCGGTCGTCGCCGAGGCCTATGGGCTTGCCGACTTCACCGGCACTCACGGCATCGGCCACACCCGCATGGCGACGGAGTCCGACGTCGACATCAAGTCGGCCCATCCCTACTGGGCCTTCCCCTACAACGACGTCTCCGTCGTCCATAACGGCCAGATCACCAATTACTGGATCATGCGCCGCGAGATGGAGCGCAAGGGCCACCGGTTCATGTCGAACTGCGACAGCGAGCTGCTCGCCGTCTATGTCGCCCATGATCTCGCCAATGGCGTCAGCCTGGAAGATAGCCTGCGCAAGTCGATCGACGAGATCGACGGCGTCTTCACCTATCTCGTCGCCACCAAGGACCAGCTCGGCATGGCCAAGGACACCATGGCCGCCAAGCCGTTGGTCCTCTACGAAAGCGACGACCTGATCGCCATGGCGTCTGAAGAGGTCGCCATCCGCGCGATCCTGCCGCAGGAAATCGACACTTACGACCCTTACGATGAGGAGGTCCGGGTATGGCAGGCGTGAGCGATGCCGAACTCCAGGGCATGACCCAGGAAGAGCGCGCCTCGGCGCTCGGCATGATGACCGAGCAGCTTACGGGTAAGTCGATGTATATCGAGTTCGACCCGGAAGCGACCGAGCGGTTCGCCTACCCTTGGGCGCCGGATGTCGACTTCAACAAACGTGCCGAGATCGACGCCGCCGAGATGTCGACCAAGGAGGTCAACGCCAGGATCCGCGAGTTGATGCGCGAGGGCTACGGCACGATCGTGCTGCACAATCCGCGCGGCAAGCATTCGCTCGCCGTCGGTATCCTCAACCGGCTCAACCTGATCATTGAGGGTTCGATCGGCTATTTCGGCGTCGGCCTGATCGACGGTCCGAATGTCCGCATCAACGGCCGCGTCGGCTGGTCCTGCGCCGAGAACATGATGGCCGGCACGGTCGTCATTCAGAAGAACGCCGGCTCGACCTTCGGGGCGGCGATCCGCGGTGGCGATCTCGTCTGCCGGGGCTCGGTCGGCTCGCGCACCGGCATCGACATGAAGGGCGGCACCATCATCGTCGGTGGCGACACCGGCGCGCTGTCGGGCTTCATGATGCAGCGCGGCCGCATGGTCGTGTGCGGCAATGCCGGCAAGAACCTCGGCGATTCCATGTATGACGGCACGATTTTCATCGGCGGCGAGATCGCCTCGCTCGGTGTCGACGCCGTCACGGCGGATCTGACCGATCTCGACAAGAAGTGGCTGACCCGCAAGCTCACCCAATACGAGCTTATGCCCGACAAGGGCGTCGACCACTTCACCAAGGTTGTCGCGGGCAAGCAGCTCTGGAACTACGACAATCTCGAGCCGAACGAAAAGAAACTCATTCTGTAGGATTTTCAGGGGATCATACTCATGGCTGACGGTACGACGCCGACCAAACCCCCGCTCGGGCGCGATGTGAACCGCATCGGGGATTCATTCGTCTTCCCGCCCCGCGTCATCGACGACATCCACATCAAGTCCGAACTCGGACGTTACCGGATGCGCGGGTTCTCGCTGTTCAAGAAGATCCCGCACTGGGACGACCTGACCTTCCTGCCCGGCACGCTGACGCGCTTCGTCATCGAGGGCTATCGCGAGAAATGCGAGACCCGCACGGTGATCGGTCCGCGCGCCAAGAAGCCGATCGACCTCGATATCCCGGTCTATATCACCGGCATGAGCTTCGGCGCGCTGAGCTACGAGGCCAAGACGGCGCTGGCGCGCGGCGCCACCATGGCCGGATCGGCGACCTGTTCGGGCGAGGGCGGCATGATCCCCGACGAGCGGCGCTACTCGTCGAAATGGTTCTACCAGTGCATCCAGTCGCGCTACGGCTTCAATCCGCATCACCTGATGCTCGCCGACGGTTGCGAGTTCTTCATCGGCCAGGGCTGCAAGGTCGGCCTGGGTGGTCATCTGATGGGCCAGAAGGTCACCGACCAGGTCGCCGAGATGCGTTCGCTGCCCGCCGGCATCGACCAGCGCTCGCCGGCCCGTCACCCCGACTGGCTGGGGCCCGACGACCTGGCGCTGAAGATCGAGGAGATCCGCGAGGCGACCGACTGGCAGATCCCGATCCAGCTCAAGCTCGGCGCCGCCCGCGTCTATGACGACGTGCGCATGGCGGTGAAGTGCGACCCCGATTCGATCTATATCGACGGCATGGAAGGCTCGACCGGCGCCGGCCCGCATCTGGCCACCGAAGACACCGGCGTGCCGGGGATCGCCGCCATCCGCCAGGCCCGCAAGGCGATCGACGATCTGGGCAAGCGCGGCGACATCACGCTGATCTATGCCGGCGGCATCCGTAATGGCGCCGACATAGCAAAAGCAATTGCGCTGGGAGCCGACGCGATCGCCATCGGCCACTCGGCGATGATGGCCCTGAACTGCAACAAGGACATCCCGGAAGCCAATTACCCGGAAGAAATCGGCGCCGAGCCGGGCTACTGCTACCATTGCCATACCGGCCGCTGCCCGGTTGGCGTGGCGACGCAGGATCCGGCGCTCCGGGCCCGCCTCGATCCCGACGAGGCGGCCGAGCGGGTCTACAACTTCCTGCATACCCTGACCATCGAGGCGCAGATGTTCGCGCGCGCCTGCGGCAAGACCCATCTGCACAGCCTCGAGCCGGAGGATCTGGCAGCCCTGACCATGGAAGCCTCGGCCATGGCCGGCGTTCCGCTCGCCGGCACCAACCACACGGTCGGTGTCGAAGATTACCATCACTTCTAAGGGGAGACGGCGACATGGCAGGAACGCAATATCGCGGCTCCGAGATCACCGACGTCGATCAGTTCATCAAGGACGCGGCGGGTCTTGAAAGCGAGCGCGAAAAGGAAATCGGCCAGCACATCGGCTATCGCTACGACGTCAATCTGGTTCCCGACTACGAGCGGATCACGCCGTTCCTGAAGGACTATATGGAATACATGGGCTGGGACGACCTCAACTGGCTCGAGGACATCCATATGGGCTACGAGGAGGGCAAGCCGGCGGTGTTCGACCGCAACATCAACGGCTGGGTGCGCGTGCCCGATTCCATCGCGCTGCCCGACAACCAGCAGGACCGCGACATGATCGCGCGCGAGCTCTTGCTGAAGTTCCAGATGTCGGACCGGCACCCGCTGGTCGCGCTGAGGAAGGCCTATACGAAATTCTGAGCAATGGAAGGGCGTCCCCATGCGCTGTTCGGTGATCGATATGACCTGCCCGGCACCGCTGTTGCGGCTGTGGAGGGCGGCATGAGGGTCGCCGAACCGGCGCTGGCCGGCACGGTGGCGCAGCGGGCGCTGCGCGAGCGGTTTTTGAAATGGCAGTGCCGGGTCCGCCAGATCGCCGCGCGCGAGCGCGGCGGCGAGCCCGACGACGCGATCATGCCGGCCCTGACGCTTGCCGGCGAGACCGGGCCGATGGGCCATATCATCACGGTCCTCAACAAGGCGCCCGCTTACGAGGTGACCGCCGAGCTTGAACACATCGCCGCCAAGACGATGGACCCGGCGCAGCGCCGCGACGGCGGCGTGAAGTTCCTCTCGGCGACCTACTATCAGAAGGCGCGCGAGTTCACCGACGTGCTGACGGCGACCCTGCCGCCGGCCTCGCCCGGAGCGGAGACAATCCTCGCCGCGGGGGATTGCACGCTGACCTTCGAGGCCTATTCGCAGCGTTTCGACATCGCCTGCCGGGTCGCGCGGCTCGACCCGATGCATCCGCTGCACCGCGCCACCATGGCGCATAACCGCCTGTTCAACCCGGCGATGCCGCCGGGAACGCAGGTCCTTGCCTTTACACCGGATTGGAGCGTTTCGCGGGCGGAGCCTTAACCGCCCCGCGGTTGAGCCGCGCCGAAGCGGCGAGCCTGAGTGCCCGAATTAGATGAAACAGAGGCACCGGCAAGAGGAGTGAAAAACGGGGGTGCGTGGCGACTGCCGGGCATCCGGACATCGATTTTCAGTGAGGGAAACGAATGACCAAGCGTATCTGCATTATCGGGGCCGGACCGTCGGGCCTTGCCCAGCTCAGAGCCTTCCAGTCGGCCGCCGAGAAGGGCGCCGACATTCCGGACATCGTCTGCTACGAGATGCAGGACAACTGGGGTGGCCTGTGGAACTACTCCTGGCGGACCGGGGTCGACAAATACGGCTATCCCAACCACGCCTCGATGTATCGCTATCTGTGGACGAACGGGCCCAAGGAGGGCCTGGAATTCGCCGACTACACATTCGACGAGCATTTCGGCCGCTCGATCGCCAGCTATCCGCCGCGAGAGGTGATGTACGACTATATCGAGGGCCGGGTGAACAAGGCCGGCGTGCGCGACTGGATCCAGTTCTCAACGCTGGTGCGCGACGTGCGCTACGAGGACGGCCGCTTCGTCGTCACCACCCGCAACAACAAGGAAGACACCGAGACGATCGAGGTCTTCGACCACGTCATCGTCGCCTCCGGCCACTTCTCCACGCCGAACGTGCCCTACTATCCGGGCTTCGAGGGCTTCAATGGCCGCATCCTGCATGCCCATGACTTCCGTGACGCGCGTGAGTTCATCGACAAGGATATCCTGATCCTCGGCACCTCCTATTCGGCCGAGGACATCGGCTCGCAATGCTGGAAATACGGCTGCAAGTCGGTGACGGTCGCTCACCGCACCGCGCCGATGGGCTTCAAATGGCCCGACAACTGGCGCGAGGTCCACAAGCTGGAAAGGGTCGAGGGCAAGACCGCCTATTTCGGCGATGGCAGCTCGAAACAGGTCGACGCGATCATCCTGTGCACCGGCTACAAGCACCACTTCCCGTTCCTGCCCGACGACTTGAGGCTGCGCACCGCCAATCGGCTCGCGACCGCCGATCTCTACAAGGGTGTCGTCTACACCAGGAACCCGAAGCTGTTTTATCTGGGCATGCAGGACCAGTGGTACACGTTCAACATGTTCGATGCCCAGGCCTGGTGGGTGCGCGACGTCATTCTCGGCCGCATCGCGTTGCCCGATCAGGCGACGATGGATGCCGATCCCAAGCGCCGCGAAGCCGAGGAAGACAAGATCGAGGACGATTACGGCTGCATCGACTACCAGGGCGCCTATGTCCAGGAACTGATCGACGAGACCGACTATCCCTCCTTCGATATCGAGGCGGCGAACAAGGCGTTCTACCAGTGGAAGAAGCACAAGAAGGAAGACATCATGACCTTCCGCGACCACGCCGACTACGTCTCGCCGATGACCGGCGCTAAGTCGCCGGCCCACCACACGCCGTGGGTGGAGGAACTCGACGACAGCATGGCGAGCTACCTGAAGGCCTGAATACTAAGAAAGCCGGAACAAGAACCGGGAGCAACCCGCGGGTTTCAAAGCGTCAAGGAGTGAGTGACAGCCAACCCAAGCGTTTTAGGGAGGAAAGTATGAAAACGATAAAGAGCGCCCTGCTGGCGGGATCGATCCTGGTCCTGCCGGCACTGGCGCAGGCAGAGGACAGCGACGACCCGATCATCATCCCGATCCACAACTGGTCGAGCCAGATCGTCATGTCGAATGTGGTCGGCCAGATGTTCGAGGAGATGGGCCTGAACGTCGAGTACGTCACCACCGACAGCCAGGCGGTCTATGAATCGGTCCGGCTCGGCGACGTGGCGCTCGAGCTCGAGGTCTGGGAAGGCGCCTTCGGGGCGTCCTTCCGCGAGGCGCTCGAAAAGGGCGGGTTGCACGATGCCGGCGACCACGACGCGGTGACCCGCGAGGACTGGTGGTATCCGATGTGGACCAAGGAGGCCTGCCCCGGTCTTCCGGACTGGCAGGCGCTGAACGACTGCGCCCACCTGTTCGCGACGCCCGAGACCGGCGACAAGGGCCGCTATCTCGACGGGCCGGTCGACTGGTTGAAGCACGGCAAGGAGCGGGCCGAGGCGCTCGGGCTCAACTATGTCGTGATCAATGCCGGCTCCGCAGCGGCCCTGTGGGCGGAAATCGGCGCGGCCGAAAAGGACAAGAAGCCGGTCCTGGTGTTCAACTGGACGCCGAATTTCGCCGAAGCCGTCTGGCCGGGCGAGTTCGTCGAATTCCCGGTCTGGGAAGACGGTTGCGACACCGATCCGGCCAAGGGCCCCAATCCGGACGCGCTCTATGACTGCGGCAACCCGGCCAAGGGTTACCTGAAGAAGGCGGCCTGGGACGGCATGCCCGACAAGTGGCCGTCGGCCTATTGCGTGCTTGAGAAGATCTCCTTCACCAACGCGCAGATCGCCGAGATGGCGAAATTCGTCGACACCGACGACATGGAGCCCGAGGAGGCCGCGGCCGTCTGGCTCGATGAAAACCGTGATATCGTCGACCCTTGGGTCGCCGCCTGCGAAAGCTGAGGCTAAGCTGACCAGGCTGCGCCGTCCCGCGCCAACGGCCGGGGCGGCGCGCCCGCATACGTTACAGGGCACGATATGAGCGAGCAGACACCCGTCATTTCCGCGCGTAACGTCTGGAAGCTGTTCGGCGCGGAGCCCCGGAAATATCTTGCCGCGATGCCGGCCGGGCGGAGCTATGACGAAATCCGCGCCGATGGCTATATCGCCGGCGTCAAGGATGTCGATATCGATGTCGGCCGCGGCGAGATGCTCGTCATCATGGGGCTTTCGGGCTCCGGCAAGTCGACGCTGGTGCGCTGCTTCTCCCGGCTGCACGACATCACCGGCGGCACCATTGCGGTCGAGGGCCAGGACATCATGGCCCTGTCGGAGAACGAGCTGATCGAACTGCGACGGCGCAAGATGGGCATGGTGTTCCAGTCCTTCGGCTTGCTTCCCCACCGCACCGTGCTCGAAAACGTCGCCTTTCCCCTGGAGATGCGCGGCCAGGACAAACATGCCCGCCGCGAACGGGCGCTCGAGGTGATCAAGCTCGTTGGTCTGGAAGGCCGCGAGGACTATTTCCCGCGCGAACTGTCGGGCGGCCAGCAGCAGCGCGTCGGCATTGCCCGTAGCCTCGCGATCGAGCCTGATATCTGGTTCCTCGACGAGCCGTTCTCCGCGCTCGACCCGCTGATCCGCCGCGAGATGCAGGACGAGTTCCTCAGGCTCCAGGACATGCTGGGCAAGACCATCGTCTTCATCACCCATGATTTCGACGAGGCGCTGCGGCTTGCCGACCGGATCGCCATCATGAAGGAAGGCGCGATCGAGCAATGCGACACGCCCGACCGCATCGTCCTTGATCCGCAGACCGACTATGTCCGCAAGTTCACCGAGGATATCGACAAGGCGCGCGTCGTCCATGCCGCCGTGCTGGCGCGCCCGCTGAACGGCTCCGTGCCGGATGGCGACCCGGTCGAGGCGGGTGCGACGGTCCGCGATCTCGCCCGACAGCTTGTCAACGACAGCCGCGCGAGCCTGCCGGTCGCAGACAAGGGCGGAACCGTCATCGGCGCGCTCGATCGCCGCGAGGCGCTCGAGATCCTGCTAGGGGCGGAAGCGTGACGATCGCGGGCGCGGAGGTCGGCTCTGACAAGGCCGCCGAGGCGCCGGCCAACCGCACCCTGTGGATCCTGCTCGGCATCGCGGTTGCGCTGATGCTCGGCCGCGCGCTCGGGCTCTTACCGGACTGGCTGATCCGCCTGCCCGACTGGATGATCCCGCCGACGGCGGAGTGGCTCGACGCGATCTTCGCCTTCGTCCAGAACGATCTGGGCCTGCTTCAGGTCACCCGCGCGATCGCCGGCGGGCTCGAATACCTGCTCGATGCGACCGCCAACCTGCTCTACGGCAAGCGGCGCTGGCCTTATCTCGGTCCGATCCCGTGGTCGGCGATCGCCGCGGCTGCCGCCGTGCTCGGATATTTCCTCGGCGGCTGGCGGATGGCCGCCCTTGCCGGCGGCACCTTCGTGTGGACGGCGCTGATCGGCCAGTGGGAAATCGCGATGCAGACCATGTCGGTGCTGGTCGTCGCGGCCCCCTTCGCCTTCCTGATCGGCCTGCTGCTCGGCATCGCGGCCTGGAAATACCGCGCCTTCGACATGGCCCTGCGGCCGATCCTGAGCGTGTTGCAGACCCTGCCGTTCTTCACCTACCTGCTGCCGGCCGTGATCTTCTTCAAGGTCGGGCCGACGGCGGGCGCGGTCGCGACGATCGTCTACGCCCTGCCGCCGATGATCCTGATGACGACGCTCGGCCTGAAGAAGGTGCCGCCCGAAGTCGTCGAGGCCGGCAAGATGTCGGGCTGCACGCGCTGGCAGATGCTGACCCGGGTCTATCTGCCGGCCGCCCGCACCGAGCTCCTGGTCGGCGTCAACCAGGTCATCATGCTGTGCCTGGCGATGGTCGTCCTCACCGCCTTCATCGGCATGCCCGGCCTCGGCGCCAAGCTGCTTGCCATGATGGGCTCGTTCAAGCTCGGCCGGTCGTTCGAGATCGGCGTGACGATCGTGCTGCTGGCGATCACGCTCGACCGTCTGTCCAAGGCCTGGGTCGTCCGCCAGCCGGTCCATTTCGAGCGCGGCACGCCGTGGTGGCAGCGTCACGTCTTCCTGCTGGCGGGCGCCGGCGCCTTTGTCCTGTTCTATGGGCTGGCCCAGTTCGTCGAGATCCTGAATGAGGTCGGCATCCGCCAGAACCTGTCGCAGGGCCGCGAGATCGACGCCCTGATCAAGGCGGTCCTCGATATCGACGCGGTTCAGGCGGTGACCCAATGGCTGCGCTGGTTCCTGAACGTCCAGATCCTCATTCCGTTCCGCAATTCGCTCCTGTGGATACCGACGCCGGCCTTCATCCTGCTGGTGACCGCCTTGTCCTATTGGGTCGGCGGCCGGCGGCCGGCGATCTATGCGGCGGTGTTCTTTTCGATCGTCGCGCTGTCGGGCTGGTGGGACCGCTCGGTGATCACGCTCTACACGGTGAGCTCGGCGGTGATCCTGGCGACCCTGATCGGCATCCCGGTAGCGATCGCCGCCGCGCGTACCGAGAAGTGGTCGCGGCGGATGCTGCTCGTTTGCGATTCCGCCCAGACCTTCCCGAGCTTCATCTACCTGATTCCGGCGATCATGCTGTTCGGCGTCAACGACGTCGCGGTGATCTTCTCGATCCTGATCTTCGCCATGGTGCCGCTGATGCGCTATACGATAGAGGGGTTGCGCACGGTGCCGCCGGAAATGACCGAGGCCGCCGACATGTCGGGCGCGACGCGCCGGCAGAAGCTCATGAGCGTGCAAATTCCGCTGGCGCTGCCGACCATGGCAGTGGGCTTCAACCAGGCGATCATGTTCGCTTTTTTCATGGTGATCGTCGCCGCCTTCATCGGCACCCAGGATCTCGGCCAGGAATTGCAGCGCACGCTGGCCGGATCCGACATCGGCAAGAACATCGTCCTCGGCATGAACGTGTCGCTGATGGCGCTGACCTTCGACATGGCGATCCTCGCCTGGGCGAACCGCCGCGAACGCGCATTGGGACTGACCAAATGACCGTGAAACCCGTCTTCGAGATACCCTGGGAACGTCCTTTCGAGCAGGGCGGCATCATAACCCCCGGCCTGCCGATCCTGCCGCATGGGGTGGAACGCCATCCGGTGCCCGGCGGCGGCTCGCGCGCCGTGGAAGTCCGCAAAGGGGACGAGATCATCGTTCTCGACCGGGAGGGCCTGCAGCCCGGCGAGCTGGTCGCCTTCGCTCCGGACCGGACGTCGGATGCCGCGATGCTCGGTGCGAGAGGTAAGGGCCGGCCTGCCAGGATCATCGAAACGCTCGCCGACGGCGCGCCGTCGGGCAGGGCGGTACTGGACGCCCTTGCCGCTGCCGGTTTCGATCTGGCAAGCGGCGATGCGGTCAGCGTTTTCGCGGAAGGCTCGCGGCCCGGCGACACCGCCGAATTCACCGCCGAATGCGACGGCCTCTTGGTTGTCGCCGCCCCCGGCGGCCCGATGGCGCCGGAGGCGCAGGACGCGCCGAGCGAGCTGATCCTCTATATCCGCCGCGCTGATCCCGGGCCGGTAAAGACGGAACTGGGCCCACCCGATCCGCTCGCCGATCCGCTGCTCGATGCCAATATCCGGCCCGGCAACGCCTATGCCTATGAGGTCGGGAAGGGCGAGTACATCCAGATCCTCGACGTCAAGGGCCGCGAATGCTCCGATTTCCAGGCCTTTTCGCGTCGCGCGCTCGATAACGGACTTGAGCGCGAGATCGATCCGACGACGACGCGCAGCCTGACCGGTCAGCTTTATCCCGAACCCGGCATCCCGTCGAAATACTGGTCCGTCGACCACGAGCCGCTGGTCGAGATCGTCCAGGACACCTGCGGCCGGCACGACACGTTCGGGCTGGCCTGCACGGCGCGCTACTACGACGACCTCGGCTATCCCGGCCACGTCAACTGTTCCGACAACATGAACCGGGACCTCGCCCGCTTCGACATCCGCCCGCGCGGCGGCTGGCCGGCGATCAATTTCTTCTTCAACACCATGCTGGACGCCACCAACGCGATCGGCATGGACGATCCCTGGTCAAGGCCCGGCGACTATGTGTTGCTCAGGGCGCTGTCCGACCTCGTCTGCGTGTCGTCGGCCTGTCCCTGCGACATCGATCCGGCCAATGGCTGGAACCCGACCGACATCCAGGTGCGCACCTACAAGGCGAACGAGGACTTCAAGCGTTCGATCGGCTACCGGAAATCCGCGGAGGCAGAGTTGGAAGACACCAAGAAGACCGGGTTTCATGACTGTTTTGCCCGGCACACCCGCGATTTCGTCGAATATAACGGCTATTGGCTTGCCAATCAGATGACGAACCACGGGGCGCTGTCCGAATACTGGGCCTGCCGCGAGAAGGCCGCGGTGATGGACCTGTCACCCTTGCGCAAATACGAGGTGACCGGGCCGGACGCCGAGGAACTGATGCATCTGTGCGTCACCCGCAACATGCGCCGGCTGGCGGTCGGGCAGGTGGTCTATACCGCCATGTGCTACGAGCATGGCGGCATGATCGACGACGGCACCGTGTTCCGGCTCGGCGACACCAATTTCCGCTGGATCGGCGGCAACGACACCTCCGGCCTGTGGCTGCGCGAACAGGCCGAGAGGCGCGGCCTAAATGCCTGGGTGCGCAACTCCACCGATCAGCTCCACAACATCGCCGTGCAGGGCCCCTTGAGCCGCGAGATCCTCGCCGAGGTCTTCTGGACGCCGCCGAAACAGCCGACGATCGATGAACTCGGCTGGTTCCGCTTCACCATCGCCCGCATCGGCGGCTTCGACGGCACGCCCGTGGTGATCTCGCGCACCGGCTATTCCGGCGAACTGGGCTACGAGGTGTTCTGCCATCCCAGGGACGCCGAAGCCGTCTTCGACGCGGTCTGGGCTGCCGGCGCGCCCAAGGGCATGGTCCCGCTCGGCCTCGCCGCCCTCGACATGCTGCGCATCGAGGCGGGCCTGATCTTCGCGGGCTATGAGTTCTCCGACGAGACCGATCCTTTCGAGGCCGGCATCGGCTTCACCGTGCCGCTGAAGACCAAGCAGGAGGACTTCATCGGCCGCGCCGCGCTGGAAGAGCGCAAGGCCCATCCCCACCGCAAGCTCGTTGGGCTGGAGATCGAGGCGGGCGTCGTGCCGTCATCGGGCGACTGCATCCGCATCGGCAAGGCCCAGGTCGGCACGGTGACGTCGGCGATGAAATCGCCAATGCTCGGCAAGACCATCGCGCTCGCCCGGCTCGACGTCGTCCACGCCGAGCCCGGCACGGCACTCGAGATCGGCCAGCTCGACGGCCAGCAAAAACGCCTCAAGGCGACGGTCACCGCCTTTCCGCATTTCGATCCGGGCAAGGAGCGGGTGAAGGGGAATTACGGCTAACGCCTCGGACCGGCGCGTCCGCGTGCCGGCGAGGGTGGCCATAGCGCGCTTTTGTCTCAGTTACCCGCAGGCGGTCCCGCCTCTAAGGTTGCGTGTGTCCGGCCGCGCCACCGGATCCCGCGATCGCGTTGCGCCCACGAATAGGTAACGTTATAACATGGCTCTTTCGACGTTCAGATCGTGGGTGGGATTGATCGCGTTGACGAGCTGGCTGTTCGCGCAACTGGTCATGACCGGTCTGTTCGCGCCCGATGCCGAGAGCCTGCGGGCCCAGTCCGGCGACGGTTACCCCGCCGACGGTGTCGCGGGCAATCCCGTCGGCGCCTTCGTGATCTGCACCAGCAACGGCATTGTCGTTGTCGGGCACGATGGCGAACCCGTCGAATCGCCAGAACGGTTCGGCTGTTCCTGGTGCCAGGTCGCCGGATCGGCGGCCGCGCCGGAACCTTGCCGGGTGCCCGCGCCGCCCGTCCGCTTCGCCGATATCCGGATCGACATGCCGGTGTCCGGCCGGGCAGACGACGCCGGCCTGGCCGGCCTCTATCTCAGCCGAGCGCCGCCCGTCTGATCACGCAACCGTTCGAAAACGATCTTATCGCGGCGCCTAATCGCCGCGCGTTTCCTCTTTGCGTGACCAACAGGACAAATCCGCATGCTCAAAACGCTCACCCGGGCAGCCGTCGCCGCGCTTGCCCTCTCCTTTGCCGTCCCCGCCGTACAGGCGAAGACGGTTACCGACGTTCTCGGCCGCGAGGTCGACGTTCCAGACGATCCGAAGCGCGTGCTGCTCGGCTTCTATTTCGAGGACTTCTTCGCCATCGTCGGACCGGATGCCTATGACCGTGTCGTGGCGATTTCCAGGGACGCCTGGGAAGGCTGGCGAAACCTGCAATGGCAGGCCTATACCAAGGCTGTTCCGGAAATCGAGGATATCGCCGATATCGGCGAGATTTATGCCGGCACCTTCTCGATCGAGACGGCGCTCGCCGCAAAACCCGACGTCGCGATCCTGGCCGAGTGGCAGTTCACCGCCCTGGAAGACGTCGTCGACAAGCTCGAGGCGGCCGGCGTTCCCGTCGTCGTCGCCGATTACAATGCCCAGACGGTCGACAAGCATGTCGCCTCGACGAAGCTGATCGGCGAGGTGATGGGCGCGGAGGAACGGGCAGCCGAACTGGCCGATCTCTATGCAACCTCGGTCGCCGAAGTCCAGGACCGGGTCGCCAAGGCCGGCGGAACGCCCAAGCGCGTCTATATGGAACTCGGCAACAAGGGGCCGGACGAACACGGCAATTCCTGGTCGAAGTCGATGTGGGGCAACATCGTCACCATGGCCGGCGGCGAGAACATAGCGGACGGCCAGATCGCCAAATGGGCCCCGCTCAATCCCGAATATGTGCTGGCCTCGGATCCGCAGGTCATTCTCATTCCCGGCGCGGCCTGGGTGAGCAACGACGTGGCTGTCGTCATGGGCCCCGGCATCGACACGGAGCTGACGGCTGAACGCATCGCGCCCTATCTCGATCGGCCGGGCTGGCAGGACCTGAGCGCGGTCAAGGACGGCGAGGTCTACGGCGTCTATCATGGCGGCACGCGGACGCTCTATGACTTCGCCTACCTCCAGTACATCGCCAAGATCCTCTATCCCGACGCCTTCGAGGATATCGATCCGCAGCGCTCGCTTGAGGACTTCTTCGACGCCTACATGCCGATCGAGGCGTCGGGCGCCTACATGATGCAGATGCCGAAATAGCATCATGGACCGCTCGGTTGCCGCTCTGGGCGGAAAACCGGCAGGAGCCGTTGCGCGGTACAGGTCGCTGACCGCGCGGCGGATCGGACTGATCGTGGCGGCGGTAGTGCTGCTCGCCGCCGTCTTCGTCGCCGATATCCTGACCGGGCCGGCGATGCTGCCGGTCGCCACCGTGCTCGACGTCCTGTTCGGCGGGGAGGGCGCGGATCGCACCACGGTCGCGATCGTCCGCGCGATCCGGCTGCCGATGGCGCTGATGGCCATGCTCGTCGGCATCGCGCTCGGCGTCTCCGGCGCGCTGATGCAGACGATCCTGGGCAATCCGCTGGCCAGCCCCTATACGCTCGGCTTTTCCGCCGGCGCGGGCTTCGGCGCGGCCGTGGCGATCCTGACCGGCCTGACGCTTCCCCTCCTGCCGGACCTGACGACGCCGCTTGCCGCCTTTGTCGGCGCCGCCATGGCCGCTGCGCTCGTCTACGGCTTCTCGACCATTCGCGGCATGAGCGCGGAGGTGATGGTGCTGGCCGGCATCGCCACCCTGTTTCTGTTCCAGTCGCTCCTGTCGATGGTGCAGTATCTCGCCGACCCGGAAGTGCTGCAGCAGATCGTGTTCTGGCTGTTCGGCTCGATGCTCAAGGCGAACGGGACCAATGTTCCGATCGTCGCGGTCATCACGGCGGTGGGCATCCTGCTCGTCCTGCCCGACCTCTGGCGCCTGACCGCCCTCAGGCTGGGTGATCAGCGCGCCGCGGCCGTCGGGGTCGATGTGACCAGGCTGCGCGTCAAGGTCTTCGCCCTCGTCGCCATGCTCACGGCCGGCGCGGTCGCCTTTGTCGGCACCATCGGCTTCGTCGGCCTCGTCGCGCCGCATCTGGCCCGCATGCTGGTCGGCGAGGACCAGCGCTTCCTGCTGCCGATGTCGGCGCTTGCCGGCGCGCTGATCATGGCTGGCGCCTCGATCCTGTCGAAGCTGATCTCGCCCGGCGGCGTCGTGCCGATCGGCATCGTCACGGCAGTGATCGGGGTGCCCTTCCTGTTCTTCCTGCTGCTGCGCGGACGGAGGCGGTACTGGTGACACTCGTCGTTTCGGACCTGATCGTTTCCTATGGCGGCACGCCGGTGCTGGAGCAGGCCTGTTTCACCGCGCCGCGCGGCAGCCTCACGGCGCTGATCGGCCCGAACGGGTCGGGCAAGTCGACCCTGCTGAAGGCGGTCGCGGGCCTGCTGCCGGCAGCGGGATCGGTGCGTGTCGATGAAACGGATCTCGAGCGGACGCGCCGCCGCGCGGAATTCTCCTATATGCCGCAGGATACCGGCGCGATGGTCTCGCTAACCATTCTGGAGGTGGTGCTGCTCGGGCGGCTGCGGGCGCTGGGCTGGGCCATCCCGGCAGCCGAGGTCTCCCGCGCCGCTGACCTTCTGGGCCGTCTCGGCCTCGCCGACCTCGCCCACCACACGATCGACCGGGTGAGCGGCGGCCAGCGGCAGCTTGCCTTCCTCGCCCAGGCGCTGTTTCGCGAGCCCTCGGTGCTGTTGCTCGACGAGCCGACGGCGGCGCTCGACCTGCGCCGGCAGCTCACCGTGCTGGAAGCCGTCAGGGCCGATGCCGCCGCGCGCAACGTGCCGGCGATCGCCGCCATGCACGATCTGACGCTTGCCGGCCATTTCGCCGATCACATTATCTGCCTGGGAAGCCGCCGGATCGATGTCGAAGGCGCTCCCGGGCATGTCCTGACCCGCGACCGGATGCGCCGCGTCTACGAAATCGACGCGGATGTGGAAGTCTCGCCGGCCGGTGGCGTCCGCGTCTCGCCGCTGCGCGCCCTGTAGCGGGTCGCCCGCAGGGTCCCACCCGTAAGACCCCGCCTGTCCGGGTGTCCGGACGGGTGTGCGTCGTCTCGCGGAGTATTGATAGGCGCAGCATTGATCCGGCCTGCGATAACCGGTTAAGCTGAACCGAAGGAAGCTTAGTGGGAAGGTCAGTGTGTTGGTTCGGCAAAACCAGTTCCGGCGTGACCGGCCAGGAAGATAATTGAGATATAAATCACTATTGAAATCGGTCTGTTTCAGCTTTGCCGTCGCCAATTTGCGATCAGAGTGATCTTCCCAAGGCCGCGTTGACAGTTTGAGCGGTGGGGAAATTCGAAGTCCGCGTCGGCCGACGACACTATTCGATATTTACGTTTGATTGGTCGGGATCCGAAATGTTTCATGAGAATACCCACGGTCTATCATATTTGATTGTCGATGACTCGTCGTTCAACTTGAAGCTGCTGAATCAAGTGCTTCGGTCGATTGGGCCATGCGAGGTCACGGAAGCCGTTGACGGCCGCGAGGCGATCGGGAAGCTGGCCGCTGTCGGCGATGGCGTCGACGCGATCATTTCAGATTTTCGCATGCCCAACATGAACGGGCTTGAATTGCTGCGCGAGGTTCGCCTCGCCCGGACCGGCGCGCCGCAGTGCATTCCCTTCTTCGTCGTTACCGGATTTGCCGAACGATCGCTGGCCGGCATGGCGCTCGGCCTCGATGTCGATGCCTTCCTGGCGCGGCCGGTCAAGAAGCGGGCCCTGCAGCGGCATATTTTCCGCACCTGCGCGGAGCGGCGCATGCCGAAGAGCGCATTCGAGGCCGAGCAGGCCTATGCCGATATCGATGTTGCCTCCGCGATGATGCCGGACGACGCGGCGGCCGCTTCGGTACTGGCGCCGCCGAAACCCGTGCCGGCCGAGCGGCCCCTGGTGTCGGGTGTCATGCAACCCGGGCTCGTGGCGCTCGAGGCCGTGCCGGATGGCGCGACGCTTGCCCGCGACGCCGTCAACAGCGCCGGCGCCACGCTGGTTCGGGCCGGCGAGGAGATCACCGCCGGCCTCAAGGCCGTGCTGATGAGCTACGCGGAAATCGACGAAAGCCTGGCGCGGCTCTGGATCCACGAGGTCGAAACCGAGCGTCAGATCGCGCAATAGGCGCGCGTTTATGTCCCCTGTCGGGCCGAAACGGCTGCATCTTTCAGCGGCACCTGTCAATCGGCGGCCCTGTCAATCGGGGCCCTGTCAATCGGCGGAAGACTCGCCGATCTTGTCTCTGACATAGTCGACCAGGCGATCACACTCCTCGGCCGCCAGCTTGAGGTCGATATCGATGCCGTTCCACGATCCGTTGCGGGCTTCGGTCTCGATCCTGAGCAGAATGTCCGACAGCCGGCCGGCCGCTGTGTTGAGCGCCGCCGATTTGAACCGGTGCGCGGCTTCCCGCGTCCGCGACAGTTCCTGCGCCGCCACGGCATCGGAAATCGCCTTCAGTTCAGAGGGAATCGTATCGATGAACACCTCGAACATGTCCTGGATGGTCTCGGTGTCGTCGGTGCCGATGATCTCCTGAAACGCCTCCAGATCGACTGGCGGACCGATATCGTCGGCCGGCGCCGGTGGCGTCGCTGCGCCCTTCTCCGCGTCACCATCAGCCTCGCCGCCATCCTCCGTCTCGTCGGTCCCGTGCGGCTCGGGGTCGCTCGGAATCCAGCGGTTCAGGGTGGCGACGAGATCCTTCAGGTTGACCGGCTTGGTCAGTTGCCCGTCCATCCCGGCGCGCAGCATCCGGGCTGTGTCCTCCTCGGTGCCGTAGGAGGCGGTGAGCGCGACCACCGGCGTATGGGATCCCGTTCCCTTTTCGGCCTCCCTGAGGCGTTTGGTCAGTTCGATACCGGACATGATCGGCATGCCGATATCGACGAGCGCCAGACGGAAGGCACCGGTCTTCAGCATCTCCAGCGCCTGCAGCGGGTCCTCGACGAGCTCGCAGGCGATGCCGAGCTTGGCGAGCTGCTTCTGGGTAATCGCCAGATTGATCGGCATGTCGTCGACGACCACCACCTTCCCGGAGGCCCCTTTCGTCGGGCCGCGGCGTGGCGGGGCCGACGGGGATAGCGCGTTACGGATAGTGTCGAGCAACTCCCGGGCTGCGATCGGCTTGGTCAGGTAGCTGTAGAAACCGGCCTCCTGACCTCTGCGGATATCGGACTGGGTGGCGGCCGCCGTCAGCGCGATGACGGGAATATGCCGCGTTTCGCGATGGGTCTGGAGCACTTCCAGGACCTGAAATCCGTCCATCTCCGGCAGGTTGATGTCGAGCAGGATCACGTCGGGTGTCTCGGTGACTGCCCGTTCGATGCCGATTTCCCCTGTCGGTGCCTCAAGGAAGTCGATGCCGGGCTGTCGGTTCAGGATCTTTCGCACGAGCTCGAGATTGGCCGGGTTGTCCTCGATATACAGCACAAGGCCTTCGATCGCCGGCCCCGCGTCCGCGTCCACAGGGCCAAGCGGCGCATCCGCCGGACGGTCGGAGACAGGAACGTCGATCCAGAAGGTCGCCCCTTCGCCCAGCCTGCTGTCGACCGTCACGGTGCCGCCCATCTGCTCCATCAGGCTGCGGGTAATGGTCAGTCCGATCCCGGTCCCCTCGATGGCGCTGTTTTCCGCGCCGAGCCGGTCGAACGGATCGAAGATGTTCTTGATGAGCTCCGGCGGGATGCCCGGTCCGTTGTCGCGCACGCCGATCCTGAGCAGCCCCGGTTTCGATTGGCCGCGCTCGATAAAGACCGTGCCGGGATCGTTGTTGTATTTGATCGCGTTGGACAAGAGGTTGAGGAAGACCTGTTTGAAGCGGATCCGATCGGCTTCGATCGCCGGCAGCGTCTCGTTCGGCAGCAGATTCTTGATCGTGACATTGCGGCCGGCGGCAAAGGACGAGGTCAGCGAAAGGCATTCATCCACCGCCAGCCCCGCATCGATCGGCTCGATCGACAGCGTGACCGCGCCGGCTTCGATCTTCGACAGGTCGAGGACGTCGTTGATGAGCAAAAGCAGATGCCGCCCGGCTTTAAGCACCTGCGACAGCGATTCCTCCTGTTCCTCCGTGATCGGCTCCTCGTCATTCTCGATGACGAACTCCGTAAAGCCGATAATGGCGTTGAGCGGGGTCCGCAATTCGTGGCTCATATTGGACAGGAAGTCGGATTTGGCCCGGCTCGCCGCCTCCGCCTGCCGCTGCGCCTTCAGGGCGGTGTCGATCGCGTGGTGCAGGTCGGATATGTCCTGAAAGGTCTGCACCACCATGCCGTCGGGCAGGCAGCGCAGGCTGGCCTGCACCCAGGAGGTCTTGTCGATGCCGGGCCGCTGATAGGTCACAACGAAGCCGCGCTCGCCGGCCGCCAGGCGGCGATCGAAATCCTCCACCAGGCTCTGAACCCGCTCGTCGGCTTCGAAGGTCTTGAGCTGGAATTCGGACCCCGACTGCATCGTCATGCCGTCCGCCATCATGTCGAGGGACCATCCGGTGAACTTGGTGGCCAGATCGTTCCACAACAGCAGTTTGGACCCCTCCTGGAACACCAGGATGCCCTGACCGACATTGTCGAGGATGACCCGTTGCAGCCGCGCCTGCTGCTCGGCCTTTTCGCGGGTCGCCAGAAGGTCCTTCTCGAAGTTCTTGCGCTCGGTGATGTCGATGATCGTGGTGCCGAAGCCGTATAGCTCGCCATCCGTGTCGAAGACGGGAAACTTCGCCACGATCCCGAAGCGGGTCTTGCCGAACAGGGAGATTTCGGCTTCCCGTTGGCGGAATTCGCCGGTGCGGATCACCTCCCGTTCCATCTCGGCGACGTCGTCGGCATCGGCCTCGGGCAGATGGTCGTAGGCGGTCATGCCGCGCATCTCGTCGGGATCGAGGCCGCTGATCTCGGCCATCATCGTGTTGACCAGCGTGTAGCGGCCGTCGATGTCCTTCAGATAGATGATGTAGGGCGAGTTATCGATGATCGCCCTGACGCGCGCCTCGCTTTCGCGCAGGGCCGCGGTTGCGTTCTGCCGGTCGATCACCGCGCTGCGCAGCGATTCCAGCGACAGCCGCATGTTCTGAAACTCGTCGCTGCCGACGGCGGGGATCTCGACGTCGGTGCGCCCGTTCGCCAGCATGCTCATCGCGCGGGCAAAGTCGCGCAGCCGGCGGAACACCGACAGCCTGAGCAGCAGCCAACCGAAGACGAAGATGCCGAAGACGACGAGCAGCAGGATCCCGAGCGCCTGGTCGCGAAGCTGGGCGATCTTGGCCTTGAACTCGGAGACGTCGCGGGTCAGCGAGGCGATAGCCCAGGTCTGACCGAGGGAATTGTGGATCGGGACTTTGTGGACCGTAAGGTCCAGCCCGCCCGGCTCCGATTCCGCCGGGAGCGAACTCCGGCCGGTGTACAGCACCCGGTCGTTGACATCGAGCAGCCTGAAATCGCCGATCACCGCATCGCTTATTCCGGCCAGATCGGGAACCGGATCGGAGACGAATTCAACGAAGCCGTCGACGTGGAATCCACCGATCGGCGCAATCGTGCTGTAGAGGGGGCGCCCGTCCGGGCTGCGCCACATGAAGGAGGTGATGCGGCGTTGGTCGGCCTTGGGGCGGCGCTTGAGGATATCGACGATGGCCGGTTCACCGGAAATGCTCTCCGCCGAGCCGCGCCCAGCTGCCGCCACCGGATCGAAAGCCTTGTCGTAGATCACGACATTGCGAAGCTGTACGCGCCCCTCCGCGACCTCCAGCGTCAGCATCATGCGGTCCGCGGCGATCCGCGCCTGAACCGCGTCGTTCTCGCTCATCGCCTGGCGAAGCGTCGACAGCCTCGACCACTCGTCGATGAATGGATTGACCTTTCGCTGGTGTTCCTCGTGCACCTGACGACGGACGAGATGGGCAAGGGTCGAGGTGGTGAACTCCTCCTGGGCCTTGATCGCGAAATTCTGGTAGGTCGCCGTCGTCCAGTAGAGCGTCGCCGCGATCGCCAGCGCGGACATGACCACGATGACGATCAGAATGCGGCGCAGCGTCCAGAACATGGGAAAGATCCGGCCCCGATCGCTCGGCTATCCAGCGGGCATCGTGTCGCCCCGCCGCAATGGCGATCGCGGTTGCACCGGATAGGTCGACGGTTGCGTTGCGGTGCTCCTGATCATCGGGTCTGAAATAGCGCGAGACATGAAACTATGAGGCCGTTTCCAAAATTGCCGATCCGGCGGGCCCGCACGCCCCGAAACGGTGGGTCGCGGTCTGCCGGTAACCTGAAAAACACCGCCCAACATAAAGAGTTACGCCGGTGAAGTCTATCGGCGCGGCAGCGGGGAGGTGCCGCCCTGCGCAAAGCGGACCGGTGCTGCCGCCACGGTCGGGCCGGACCGTTCTGGCACTGGCCTTGCAAGCGTCGATCCCGCCGCGCGCAAGGGCGGCGGCAGGAGCTACGTGTAGGTCCTTTCGAGCCGCTTGAACTCCCGCCATGCCGCGTCGATCCGCTCGGCCAGGCCATCGCTCCCGCCAGCCTTGGCATCGTTCTCGATGGCCTGGAAAAGCTGCTTCAACGGCAGCGCCGCGATGCTCGTGGCCGACGATTTGGCGCGATGCGACAGTTGCCGGGCCTCCGGCCAGTCCGCCTGCGCGACCGCCTGTTCGATGTCGCGCAGGGTGTCCGGCAGCGTCGCGACGAAGTCGCGGACCAGGCCGTCGAAGATCTGGTCGTCGTCGACGCCGACGATTTCGTTGAACAGCGTCCGCTCGATCGGCGCGGCCTGGCCCTCTTCGATCGCGTCTGCGTCTGTGCCAAGACCGGGGCCAAGACCGGGACTGATGCCGGGAATACCGGGAAAGATCGCGCGCAATGCCTCGCCGCCCATCGACTGCAGCTGTTTCGAGGTGTGCTGATAGCCCAGGTCGATCATCTGGTGCGCCTTCTTGAAGTCGGTCAGGCCGACACCGCTGATCGGTGGCAGGATGTAGAGGGCGGCGAGCATCCGCGCGGCGCGCCGCTTGGCCGTGCCGGTCAGCGTGCCCGTGCGGACCAGAACGTCTGAGATCGTCGGGACCTGCAGCGCGGGGGCGAACGGATTGAGCTTGCGCCACAGGATCTGCCATCCAGACGGGACCACGTCGTTGTATTCGAGCGGGACGCTGTAGGATTTCACCAGCGAGACGTCGATGACGATGATCCGCCCGGCGTAGCGCTCCGCGACGACGTCGGCCGGTATGTTGTTGAGAATGCCCCCGTCGACCAGCATCTTGCCGTCGTCGAACAGCGGCGGCATGAGGCCCGGCACCGAACTGCTGGCGCGGATCGCCCGCCACAGTGTCCCGCGATCGTGGACGAAGGACTGGTTGGCGGAGATGTCGGTCGACAGACACAGGAAGTTGATCGGCAGATCCTCGATCTGCGTGTCGCCGAGCAGGCGTTGCAGCAGGTCGTGGTTTTTCTTGCCATGCGTGAAGGACAGGATCGGCAGCGTCAAATCGGCTCCGATGGTCAAGTTGTCGAGCCAGCCGATGACGTTCCGGTGTACGGTCTCGGCGTCTTCGCCGCGGGCGATGAACGCGCCGACGATCGCCCCCATGCTCGTGCCGGCGACCCGGTCGATCGGAATCCCTGCCTCCGCCAGGGCCTTCAGGGCCCCGACCTCGGTGAACCCCCGGACGCCGCCGCCGCTCAGCACCAGCGTTACCGCGTTGCCCGTCAGAATGCGCGACAGCCGTTGCAGGTCCCCGGTATTGCCGCGCCGCACGTGGTGCCATTCGTCGATCTTGCGGATGTCGAGCCAGCGTCGCGTCCCGCAATCGGGCTGCCACGCTTCGCCATGCAGGATGACGAGATCGATGCGCGGTAGCAGTTCCGGCTCGATCGGCGCGAGCAGTTCGGTCTCGATGTCGCTGAGGGACGCCGGCGACGTCGAGCCGGTGACGAACAGCACCATGTCGGCAAGCTGCACCGCCAGCCGGTTCCACTCGTCGACTTCGCCGGTTGCTTCGAAGAGCACCAGGTCGTGGCCGCGCTCGAAGGCTTCGAGCGCGGTGATCGCCGCGTCGATATCCTCCGCCCGATCGCTCTTGAGAACGCTCCGGTCGACGACGGCGACGCTTGCCATGCCTTCGAGGGTTTCGGCGAGTTGGGTAACGAAGCCGCCATGGTCGATCCCGGTGTCGAGCGGAACCAGCGCGATCGTCTTGACTATGTGGCGCCGGCCGCCGGGCACCGTGGCGCTGCGGGCCCGGTCGACCTGCTGCCGCGACGTGTTCATTGCGAATTCCCAGGACAGCACCATCAGCTGGAGGAAGGCCGACCGCGAGAACCGCGCGACCTCGCTGCGGTAGAGCGCGCGCACCGTCGCCATGTTGCGGCGCTCGGTCAAAAGGCCGGAGGCGCCGACCCCTTCGCCCGGCAATACGTCGCCGGCGAAGGTCCGCACGCCGAACTCATTGTCGACGAACCGGCGTAGCTTGCCGCGCAACAGCAGGTAGAAATGCTGGCCGGGCTCGCCTTCCCAGAGGATCGTCTCGCCCGGCTCGATCGTAATCAGTTGCGGCGGCGGGCTGAGCTGCTCGAGATCCTCCTCGGCGATGGCGCCGAGGAATCCGAGATTCTGGATACGTTCGATCGCTTTGTTCATGCGCTATTTGCGCGAGCTGCCAGCTTGAAGCCGGACAGTCGCGGACCGTTCCGAAATAACCTGTCCCGGCTAACGCCGGTAAACTGAATTTCCTCAAGCCGAAGGGCTCATGCACCAATGAGGCAATCTTAGAGCATGTCTAGTTGGACCATAAGTCATTGATCCGGGTTGAGGAACCAGATGTTGCAGGATGGCGGCAGAGAATGGCAAACGTCGTTACCGGCGTCAGGGGGCGCTGGACGCCCGACCAGGCCGGGGATGACGTCCGAGGGGGCGCACTCTCTCTGGTTGTCATGCGCGGATTTGTTTCGGGATCCATGACCACAGTCGCCAGCGGAGGTGTTCATGGATTGCCGGGACAAGCCCGGCAATGACATCGGAGTGTAGGGCAACCGGACACCAACCTCTCCATCGTCATCCCGGAAATCGCGATAGCGATTGTCCGGGATCGGGGAGCCCGGGCGTTTCGATGTTCCTTCGGTCTCGATATCCGTCACCGAACGGGGCGCCTTACCCCGCATCCCGGATCGCCTCCCAGACCCGCGACGGCGTGGCGGGCAGGGCGATATCACTGACGCCGAGGGGGCCGAGCGCGTCGAGCACGGCGAGGATCACCGCCGGCGTCGCGCCGACCGTGCCGGCTTCGCCCGCGCCCTTGACGCCGAGCGGGTTGGTCGGCGTCGGCGTGGAGTGCGTGATGAAGTCGACCGGCGGCATGTCGGCGGCGCGCGGCATGGCGTAGTCGGTGAAGGACCCGGTGACGAGCTGCCCGGAGCCGGGCTCGTAGACCACCGTCTCCAGCAGCGCCTGGCCGACCCCTTGCGCGATGCCGCCGACCATCTGGCCTTCGAGCAGCATCGGATTGACCACCGTGCCGACATCGTCGACCGAGGTGATGCCGAGAACCTCGGTCTCACCGGTCTCCGGATCGATCTCCACCTCGGCGATCTGGCAGCCATTGGGAAAGCAAAAGCCGCCGAGCTGGAACGAGCCTTCCGCGAACAGGCCGAGGCCGAGATCGCCCGGCAGCATCGGCATATAGGACGTCGCCGCGACCTGTTGGATCGAGACCGCCTTGTCGGTGCCGGCAACGACGAAGCGGCCGGCGCTGAAATCGATATCGTCGGCATCCGTCTCCAGCATGTGGGCGGCGATCGCCCGGCCACGCTCGATGACCCGGTCGGCCGCCACCCGCAGCGCGCCGCCGCCATTGATCATCGAGCGCGACGCGACCGTGCCGCGTCCGAACGACACCGCATCCGTATCCCCCTGCAGGAACCGGATGGAATCGAACGGCACGCCGAGGAAATCGGAGACCATCTGCGCATAGACCGTCTCGTGGCCCTGGCCGTGGCTGAAGGTGCCGGCGATCACCGTGACGCTGCCGCCTGCATCGAAGCGGATTTCCGCCGTCTCGTTGGCAAGGCCGGCATTCTCCATATGCAGCGCCAGGCCGATGCCGCGCAGCCGGCCGCGTTTCCTGGCATCGCGGCGGCGCGCCTTGAAGCTGGACCAGTCGGCTGCTTCCAGGGCCCGGTCAAGGATCGCTGGATAGTCGCCGCTGTCGATCGTGTAAAGCAGCGGCGTCTCGTGCGGCATCTCGTCGGGCGTCAGAATGTTCCTGCGCCTGAGCGCGACAGGATCGCGATCCGTCTCCCGCGCCGCCTTGTCGATCAGCCGTTCGATGAGATATGAGGCCTCCGGCCGGCCGGCGCCGCGGTAAGGCTGGGTCGGCGAGGTATTGGTATAGACCGCGCGCGAATAGGCGTAAGCGACCGGCACCCGGTAGCAGCCCGTCGCCAGCGCCGAGGCGAACATCGGCGGCACGCCGCCGCTGGAGGCCAGATGCGCGCCGGTGTTGTAGTCGCTTGTCACCTTCAGAGCCAGTATCCGGCCGTCCGCGTCGAGCGCCAGTACGCCTTCTGCCCACTGGTCGCGGCCGTGATAGTCCGACAACAGCGATTCCGAGCGGTCGGCCTGCCAGCACACGGTGGCGCGCAGCCGCCGGGCCGCCCAGGCGACGAGCACTTCCTCGGCATAGACGCAGCCCTTCATCCCGAAGCCGCCGCCGACATCGCCGGCAACTACGCGGATCGCGGCCTGCGGCATGCCGAGCATGCGCGCGACCTCACCACGCACCGCGTGCGGCGACTGGGTCGAGGTGCGCAGCGTCAGCTTGTCCTGGCTTGCCTCATAACTCGCGATCGCGCCGCGCGTCTCCATGGCGTTCGCCGACACCCGGTTGTTGTGAACCGACAGGCGCGTGATGTGGGCCGCTTGCGCGAATGCCGCCTCGACGGCGGCCTCATCACCCAGGCGCACGTCGAAGGCGACATTGCCGGGCGCCTCCTCCCAAAGCGCCGGCGCGCCGTCTGCAAGCGCGTCGGCCGGCGTGATGACCGCCGGCAACTCCGCGTAGTCAACGAAGATCCGCTCGGCCGCATCGCGTGCTGCCCTGCGGCTGTCGGCCAGCACGATCGCGACCGGCGCGCCGACATAGCGGACGCGGTCGACGCCGATTGCCGGGGCCTGCGGTGCGGCCGCGTTCGTATGGATGCCCGGTAGGATCGTATGGCAGCCGAGCCCGCCGATGCCGTCGCCGGCATAGTCCCGGCCGGTGAGCACGGCGTGCACGCCGGGCGCGGCCAGCGCATCGTCGATATCGATCCCGGCGATCCGGGCATGCGCCATCGGGGAGCGGAGGATCGCCGCCTGCAGGGCGCCGGGCGGCGCTGCGTCTTCCACGAACACCCCCTGTCCACTGACGAGGCGCTTGTCCTCCTTGCGAACGACGGATTGTCCTATGCCGAATTTCATGATGCCGGTTCCCTTGCCAGGGTTTACCGGTACGGCATCCCGGTTGCCGTGGCAAATTGATGGGGTGTTTCGGCCGGCTCGATGCCGGCCGAAACGATACCCGCCATTCCTATTGCGCCGGACGCATCCGGTGCGACAGGACCACGACGGCGTTGGTGAAGACGAAGGCCGTGGCGTAGATCATCGCGCCGAGCGTCACCAGGGCCGGGAATCCGGCGGGCTTCAGGATCGACGACCCGCCGAGGAGCAGCGCGAAGGACCAGCTTGCCGCCGAAATCGCGGCACAACTCGCGATGATGGCCTTGGCCGGAAAGTCGAGACGAACGAGCGCCCGGCCGCGCGCAGCCCGCAGGATCGGCGTGACCAGCCGGCCCATCAGCACCGCGTCCGCCGTGAGGATCGAAACCGTGACGAGCTTCATCATCAGTTTCGGCGTGAAGGCTGAGAACGCGAACCCGGTTCGAATGCCGATGAGCGCCAGACCGGAAATCCAGAGCCCGACGATCGCGAGCCAGATTTGCCGATGCGCCTTCTCCAACAGCGAGACGTCGTCTTCGGAGCCATCCTCGAACAGCATCCGCTGGACCGACATGGCGACGAAGGCGACGGTCCCCAGGCCGAGCGCCACGCAGGCAAGGTGAAGGAGACGGGCCGCGTCCACGTAGGCCAGGCCCCAGGTGAGATCAGGATACCAGAAAAGGACCATTCCCCGGATCGTCTCTGGAAGGATCGATGTCATCATTGCTCCGCAGTGTGTTGATTCGCCCCGTTTTGCGGAGCGCAACCTGATTGCGGATTCCGGTTCTATTTCAGCGCCAATGCGGCAATTCTCTGGAATGATGTGGTGTTGGCGACGAAGATGTGGCGATCCGGTGTCGCCGGAGTCAGGACCAGGGCCATGGCGCAGGGAGTTGCGCCCCGCCGGCCGATGCGGTCATATCGGCGATATGTCTGATCATATCACCGTCCTGGCCGCGGACCGACACGCCGCCCGATGAAGACCGACTTCCGCGACATCAAGCAGTATATCCGCCGGCGCATCGTTGCGGGCGACTGGGCGCCGGGGCAGCTCGTGCCCAACGAGGTCGATCTCGCCGCGCAGTTCGAGTGCGCGCGCGCAACCGTCAACCGGGCGATGCGCGAGCTTGCCGAAGAAGGGCTCGTCGAACGCCGCCGCAAGGCCGGCACCCGCGTCCGCTCGACGCCGCTGCATCGGCCGCGCTTCGAAATCCCCTTCGTGCGCAAGGAGGTGGAGGCGCTCGGCAGTGTCTACGGCTATCGGCTGATCGACCGCGCGGCCGGCCCCGCGCCGGGCTGGCTCAAGGCGCAGTTCGGCCTGGAAACGGACATCCGCGCCCTGCATCTCGTCTGCCTGCACCTGGCCGACGGCGCGCCCTATCAGATCGAGGACCGCTGGATCAGCCTCGCCGCCCTGCCGGACGCCGAGGACAACGACTTTACCGAGATCGGGCCGAACGAATGGCTGATCTCGGTCGTGCCGTTCTCCGATGCCGAGATCAGTTTCTCGGCGATCGCCGCCGATGCCGAGGCCGCCGAGCGGCTTGGCTGCGCGGCGGGTGATGCGCTGTTCCTGACCGAACGGTCGACCTGGTGGAACGGCCAGGCGATCACCTATGTCCGGCTGATCTCGCGGCCCGGTCACAAGGTGACGGCGCGCTATTGACGCTACACGCCGTCACGCAGCGGCGCTGTCGCTTTTCCGTAGGCCTCCCGGATGGCGTCCCTGCGAATGTGACGGCCACCGCGCACCATATGACGGCCGGCCGCCCAGACGTCGCCGACCATGCGGTTGTCGCCGGTGAACGCGAAGCTGTCGATCAGCGTATCGCCGGAAAGGCCGGAAAGGTCGATATGGTCGGTGTCGAGCGCCAGCAGATCGGCCCAGGCGCCGACCGCGATCGCCCCGGCTTCGCGCCCCGCCGCCCGGGCGCCGCCCGAGCAGATCGCCTCGAAGATCCGCCGGCCGGTCGAGCGGTCGGGCGTCGCGAGCGCCGCCCGGCTGTGGTCGCGCAGCCGCTGCGAGCAATCGAGCTGGCGCATTTCCTCGGCAAGCGAGATCCGGATATTGCTGTCCGAGCCGATCGCGATGCGCCCGCCGGCGCCCAGGAACCGCACGCCGTCGAAGATGCCGTCGCCGAGGCTCGCCTCGGTCAGTGGGCAAAGACCCGCGACAGCGCCGGTCGCGGCAAGCCCCGCCGTCTCGTGCGGCTGCATCTGCGTTGCGTGGATCAGGCACCAGCGCGCGTCGATCGGGAGAGTCTCAAGCGCCCACTCGACGGGCCGGGCGCCGAGACAGGCCTCGACTTCCTCGACCTCGGCGATCTGCTCGGCGATGTGCATGTGGACGGGCGCGCCGGGCATGAGGCCGGCCGCTTCCTTCAGCGCCTCTGGGCCGACGGCGCGCAGCGAATGCGGCGCGACGCCCAGTGCGGTATCGGCGGGAAGCGTGGCGAGGCTGTCGCGCGTCCTTTCGAGCAGCTGGGCATAGCGATCCGGGTCGTTGTAGAAACGCCGCTGTCCGGGACCGACCGGGCGGCGATCGCAGCCGCCGAACTGGTACTGCACGGGCAGCAGCGTCAGGCCGATGCCGGTCTCGACCGATGCCGCCGCGATGCGCCCGGCCATTTCGGCCAGATCGGCATAGGGCGCGCCGTCGGGCTGGTGATGCAGGTAGTGGAACTCGACATTGGTGGCGAAGCCGGCCTCGAGCATCTCCATCTGCACCAGCGCGGCGATCGCCTGGACCTGGTCCGGCGTTATCTGATCGAGAAACCGGTACATCAGCTGGCGCCAGGTCCAGAACGTGTCGGTCGGATCGTCGCCGCGCCGTTCTGTGAGCCCCGCCATCGCTCGCTGAAAGGCGTGGCTGTGCGCATTGCAGGGTGCGGGCAGCAGCGCGCCGAGCCTGGTGCCGGCCGGCTCGGCATCCGGTGTGATCGCGGCGATCCGGCCATCTTCGCCGATATCGACGCGTACCTCGCGCGCCCAGCCCTCGGCGAGCAGCGCCTGTTGCGCCCAAAGCGTTGCCATCCCCAATCTCCGCTTTACCCAGTCTCCGCTTGCCCCGGTCTCCGCTTGACAGGATATTATGTGCATACATAATCATGTGGGCGTGTCCCCGGCAAGGGGCGGTCCTCTATCCTGAAATGCCGCCCGAAATGCTGATTGCGGTCGCGTTTCGGCCGTCGTCCAGGCCGGTCGCGAGCGCGTGTGCGGGGAAGAACGGAAACCGGATGTCCATCTATCGCCTCGTTCCGGGTGAAACGACGCTGACCGATCTGGCGCGGCTCTATTGGGGGAACGCGCCGGCGCGGCTCGATCCGGCCTGCCGGCAAGCCGTTGAGGCGGCGGCGCGGCGGATCGATGCCGCTGCCGCCGGCGAGGCGGCGGTCTACGGCGTCAACACCGGCTTCGGCAAGCTCGCCAGTCACAAGATCGCGTCTGAAGACACGGCCAAGCTGCAGCGCAACCTGATCCTCAGCCATTGCTGCGGCGTCGGCGAGCCGGTGCCCGCCCGGCTTGTCCGCCTGATGATGGTGCTGAAGCTTTTATCCTTCGGGCGCGGCGCCTCCGGCGTCCGCTGGGCGTTCGTCGATCTGATCGAGGAGATGCTGGCGCGGGGGGTGACGCCGGTCGTCCCGGCGCAAGGCTCCGTCGGCGCCTCCGGCGACCTCGCTCCACTCGCCCATATGGCAGCCGTGCTGATCGGCGAGGGCAGGGCGGACTTTGCCGGCGAGACGCTGCCCGGCGCCGAGGCGCTTGCCCGCGCCGGGCTGTCGCCCCTGCCGCTTGGGCCGAAGGAGGGGCTCGCCTTCATCAACGGTACGCAATTCTCCACCGCCTTCGCCCTGGCCGGCCTGTTCGAGGCCTGGCGGGCGGCGCAGAACGCGCTGGTGATTTCTGCCATGTCGACGGATGCGATCATGGGATCGACCGCGCCGCTGCAGCCGGAGATCCACCGCCTGCGCGGTCAGCCCGGCCAGATCGAGGCGGCCGCTGCCATGCGGGCGATCCTGGAAGGCTCGGAGATCCGCGAAAGCCACCGCGACGGCGACAGCCGCGTTCAGGACCCCTATTGCATCCGCTGCCAGCCGCAGGTGACCGGGGCCGCGATCGACGTGATGCGTCAGGCCGGCCGGACGCTGGAGATCGAGGCCAATGCCGCGACCGACAATCCGCTCGTCCTGCGCGAACCGGACCGGATCGTCTCCGGCGGCAATTTCCATGCCGAGCCGGTCGGTTTCGCCGCCGACATGATCGCGCTCGCCGTCTCGGAGATCGGCGCGATCAGTCAGCGGCGCGTCGCGCTGATGGTCGACCCGGCCCTGTCCTTCGACCTGCCGCCCTTCCTGACGCCGGAGCCGGGGCTCAATTCCGGCCTGATGATCGCCGAGGTGACGACGGCGGCGCTGATGAGCGAGAACAAGCATCTCGCCAACCCCTGCGTCACCGATTCCACCCCGACCTCGGCCAATCAGGAGGACCATGTCTCGATGGCCGCCCACGGGGCGCGGCGGCTTTCCCGCATGGTGGTCAACCTCAACCAGATCCTCGGCGTCGAATTGCTGTGCGCGGCACAGGGCATCGAGTTCCGCGCGCCGCTGGTGACCAGTCCGCCGCTCCAGGCCGTACTCGCCCGCCTGCGCGCCGATGTCGCCCGTCTGAGCGAGGACCGCTATCTGGCACCGGATCTCGATACGGTGCTCGGCCTGGTCGCGGACGCGGAGATCACCACGGCGTGCGGGGTGGCGCTGCCGGAGTTGTAGGGTGTGGAGTCCTTCTTGCCTGGACAAGGGCTCCCCGATCCCGGCTCTCCGGCTGCGCCTGCGGCCGGGATGACGAGTGAGAGATATGGGGACTCTATCCTCTCCGCAGTCATTGCCGGGCTTGTCCCGGCAATCCATTGGCGGTTGCGGTAGCGCTCGAGGTGGATTGGATCCCCGGGACAAGCCCGGGGATGACCTCGGCGGGAAGGGACGACACCCTCTCCCTCGTCATCCCGGAAGCCGCTTGCGGCTATCCGGGATCGGGGAACCCGGGCGGATCGGAGTCACACTGGCCCCGACTGCGGCTCCCCGATCCCGGCTCTCGCTTGCGCTCGATCGGGATGACGATTGAGGGGCGGTGGTCGACATCCTTTCGGCAGTCATCGCCGAGCCCGTCCCGGCAACTCACCCTACAAATCCGTGATCGTCCCGGCGAACGTCTCGCTGGCAAGGCCGATCGTTTCCGACAGGGTTGGATGCGGATGCACGGTGAGCGCGATGTCGTCGGCATCCGCGCCCATCTCGATCGCCAGCGCCACCTCGGCGATCAGGTCGCCGGCGCCCTGGCCGACGATGCCGGCGCCGAGCACCCGTCGTGTGTCCGGATCGAACAGCAGCTTGGTCACACCCTCGTCACGGCCCATCGACAGCGACCGGCCCGACGCCATCCACGGGAAGACGCCCTTGTCGACCGCGATGCCGTCGGCCTTCGCCTGTGCCTCGGTCAGACCGACCCAGGCGACCTCCGGATCGGTATAGGCGACGGAGGGAATGACGCGCGCATCGAACGCCGCCTTGTGGCCGCACAGGACTTCGGCCGCGACATGACCCTCGTGCACCGCCTTGTGGGCGAGCATCGGCTGGCCGACCACGTCGCCGATCGCGCAGATATGCGGGACACGCGTGCGCATCTGGTGATCAACCGGAATGAAGCCGCGCGCATCGATGTCCACGCCAGCGTGCTCCGCGCCGATCTTCGCCCCGTTCGGGGTGCGACCGACCGAGACCAGGATCTTGTCAAATTGAGCGGATCGCGTGTCCGCACCGTGCTCGAACGTGACGGTCAGCCCCTCGGCGTCGGCCACGACGGCCGTTACCGTCGTCTCAAGCAGGATCTCGGAGAAGCGGCCCTTCAGCCGTTTCAGCAGCGGGGCGACGATGTCGCGGTCGGCGCCGGGCAGGATCTGCGGCATCATTTCGACGACGCTCACCGCCGACCCGAAGCGCTGATAGACCTGGCCGAGCTCCATGCCGATGATGCCGCCGCCAATCACCAGCAGGCGCTCAGGGATATCATCGAGCGCCAGCGCGCCGGAAGAATCGATGATGCGCGGATCCTCCGGCAGGAAGGGCAGGCGGACCGGCTCCGAGCCGACCGCGATGATGGCACCGCCGAAGCCGATCGCCGTTTCGACGCCCCCGCCCGAAACGGCGATCCGGTTGGGGCCTGAGAAGGTCGCGCTCCCGCGGATCACCGTGACCTTGCGCCGTTTCGCCAGACCGGAAAGTCCGCTGGTAAGGCGCTGCACGACGCCGTCCTTCCAGGCGCGCACCCGGTCGATGTCAAAGTCCGGAGCGCCATAGGTAACCCCGTGGGCACCGAGGGCGTCGGCCTCGTCCATCACCTTGGCGACATGCAGGAGCGCCTTGGACGGGATGCAGCCGACATTGAGGCAGACACCGCCGAGTGTTTCCCGACGGTCGATGAGGATCACCGACTTGCCGAGATCGGCAGCCCGGAAGGCGGCGCTGTAGCCGCCGGGGCCGGCGCCGATGACGACGATATCGGCGGTGACATCGGGTTCGGTCAGGTCGTCGGCCATGCGCCCGTCCTCACAGGCTATAGCGGCGGAAGTCGGTCAGCACCGACTGCACCGTCTTGAGGAAGCGAGCCGCCGCGACGCCGTCGACGACGCGGTGGTCCCAGGACAGGCTGAGCGGCTGGACAAGCCTCGGCTGGAACGCCGCGCCGTCCCAGACCGGCTGGATCGCCGCCCGCGTCATGCCGAGGATCGCGACTTCCGGCGCGTTGATGATCGGGCAGAAATTGGTGCCGCCGATGCCACCCAGCGACGAGATTGTGAAGGTGCCGCCCTGCATGTCGGTCGGCTTCAGCCTGCCGGCCCGCGCGGTCGCGGCGAGATCGGCCATTTCGGCGGCGATCTCCAGGACGCCTTTCTTGTCCGCATCCTGGACGACGGGCACGACGAGCCCCTCCGGCGTGTCGGCGGCGATGCCGATATGGAAATAGCGCTTGAGCACCAGCTCATCCCCGGCAAGCGAGGCGTTGAACTTCGGATGCGCTTTCAGCGCCGCGACCGCCGCTTTCACCGCAAAGGCCAGCAGCGTCAGCTTCGGGCCGTCGGCATTCTCCGCGTTGATCGTCTTGCGGAAGGCCTCCAGGTCGGTGATGTCGGCGGTCTCGAAACTGGTGACGTGCGGGATGACGATCGCGTTGCGGGCCAACGCCGGGCCGGAGATCCGGGCGATCCGCGACAACGGCATCCGTTCGGTCGGCCCGAAGGCCTCGAAATCGACCTCGGGCCACGGCGGCAGGGCGAGCCCGCCGATCGGTATGTCGGCCTGTCCATCCGGTTGCCGCATGACGCCCTTGACGAAGCCGGTGACGTCGTCGCGGGTGACCCGCCCCTTGCGGCCGCTGCCGGCAACCTGCGATAGGTCGACGCCAAGCTCGCGCGCGAACTTGCGGATCGACGGCGAGGCATGGACGTTGCCGGCCGCAGGCGTGGACATGGGTGCCGGTACGGGCGTCTCTTTCGGCGCAGGGGCGGGCGTCGAGGCCGGTTCGGGCTCAGGCGAGGGGACGTCAGCGGGGGCCGCCGGTCCGGATACCGTTGCATCGGCTGCCGCCGCATCCGCCCTGATCCGCGCGATCAGCGTTCCTTCCGACGCCGGATCGCCCTCGCCGAGCAGCAACTCGACGATTTCGCCGCCAACCGAGGTCGGCACGTCCAGCGTCGCCTTGTCGGATTCAAGCGCGATCAGCGTCTGATCGGCCTCGACGGTGTCGCCGACCGCGACATAGACCTCGACCACCGGAACATCGGCGAAATCGCCGATATCGGGAACGCGGATGTCAATAACACTGCTCATCGCTTCGACTCTCGCTAGCGGGGCCCCAACTATCGGGTCCATGGCGCCGGGCCGGCGGTCAGGCCGAAGGCTTCGATCGCGGCGCGCTGGGTTTCCGGCGGCACCGCCCCGTCGCGCACCAGGGCCTCGATCGCGGCCAGCACGACATGATGGCGGTTGACCTCGAAGAAGCCGCGCAGGTGGTCGCGCTGGTCGGAGCGACCGAACCCGTCGGTGCCAAGCGCCACGAAGCGGCCGGTCACATAAGGCGCAATCATCTGCGGCACGGCGCGGACATAGTCGGTCGCCACAACGACCGGGTCGTCGCCGGCAAGCGACTGCTCGACATGGCTCAGGCGGGGCGTGTCGCGCGGGTCGAGCCGGTTCAGCCGGGCGGTCTCCTCCGCATCGCGCGACAGTTCGGAAAAGCTCGTGGCGCTGTAGACATCGGAGGCGATGCCGAATTCGCTGTCGAGGAGGTCGGCTGCGGCGATCACCTCCTGCAGGATCGTGCCCGACCCGATCAGCCGGACCCGTGCCTTCGCCTTGTCAGGGCCGTGGCTCGACAGCGCGTAGAGACCTTTCAGGATTTCCGCCTCGACGCCGTCCGGCATCGACGGCATCGCCTGGTTTTCGTTCATCACGGTCAGGTAGTAGAACTCGTCGACCTGTTCCTCCATCATCCGCCGCGCGCCGTGGTCGAGGATCACGGCGAGTTCGTAAGGGTAGGCCGGGTCGTAGCTGCGGCAGTTGGGAATCGTCGCGGCGATCAGGTGGCTGGTGCCGTCCTGATGCTGCAGGCCTTCGCCCGACAGCGTCGTCCGTCCCGCCGTCGCGCCGATCAGGAAGCCGCGGGCGCGCTGGTCGGCGGCTGCCCAGATCAGGTCGCCGACGCGCTGGAAGCCGAACATCGAATAGTAGATATAGACGGGCAGCAGCGGCTTGCCGTGGATCGAATAGGCCGTCGCCGCCGCCGTCCACGAGGCGAGCGCGCCGGCTTCCGTGATGCCTTCCTCCAGAAGCTGGCCGTCGCGCGATTCCTTGTAGAACATCATCGAGCCGGCGTCCTCCGGCTCATAAAGTTGGCCTTCGGGCGAATAGATGCCGATCTGCCGGAATAGGTTGTCCATGCCGAAGGTGCGCGCCTCGTCGGCAACGATCGGCACGATGCGCGGCCCGAACGCCTTGTCCTTCAGCATGCCGCCGAGCATGCGCACGAAGGCCATGGTCGACGACATCTCCTTGCCGTCGGCCTGCAGCGCGAATCTGGCATATTTCTCAAGCGGCGGGACCGGCACGACGCTGTCGGCGGGTGCGGCACGCTCGCGTTTCGGCATCGGGCCGCCGAGCGCCTCGCGCCGTTCGCGCAGATAGCGCATCTCGGCGCTGTCGGCATCGGGCGTGAAGATGTTCATCGCCGCGACGTCTTCATCCGAGATCGGCAGGCCGAAGCGCTCGCGGAACTCAAACAGCGCCTCGGTGTCGAGCGTCTTGGCCTGATGGGCGATCATCCGGCTCTCGCCGGCCCGGCCCATGCCGTAGCCCTTCTTGGTCTTGGCGAGGATCACGGTCGGCCGGCCCGCATGCGCCTTTGCCGCCGCGAAGGCGGCATAGAGCTTGCGGAAGCTATGCCCGCCGCGCCTGAGATCGTTGATCTCGGCCTCGCTCATATGTTCGACCAGCGCCTTGGAGCGCGGATCGGCGTTGAAGAACTTCTCGCGATTGTAATCGCCGTCCTTGGCGCCGAGATTCTGGTATTGCCCGTCGACCGTCTCGGCAAAGCGCGACAATAGAACGTGTTCGGTGTCGCGGGCGAACAATTCGTCCCATTCCGAGCCCCACAGCACCTTGATGACGTTCCAGCCGGCGCCGATGAACAGCGACTCCAGTTCCTGAATGATCTGGCCGTTGCCGCGCACCGGACCGTCGAGCCTTTGCAGGTTGCAGTTGACGATGAAGGTCAGGTTGTCGAGCCCCTCGCGGGCGGCAAGCGTCAGGCCGGTGATCGATTCCGGCTCGTCCATCTCGCCATCGCCGAACACGCCCCAAACGTGCCGGCCTTCCGTCTCCGCGAGGCCGCGCGCGTCCAGATAGCGCATGAAGCGGGCCTGATAGATGGCGTTCAGCGGCCCGATACCCATAGAGCCGGTCGGAAACTGCCAGAAATCCGGCATCAGCCAGGGATGCGGATAGGAGCACAGGCCGTTTCCGGCGACTTCCTGCCGGTAATTGTCGAGTTGCTGCCGGCTGAGCCGCCCTTCCAGATAGGCGCGCGCATAGACGCCGGGCGCCGAATGCGGCTGGTAGAAGACGAGATCGCCGCCGAAATCATCCGTTCGGGCGCGGAAGAAGTGATTGAACCCGGTCTCGAAGATCTCGGCTGCTGACGCATAGCTGGCGATATGCCCGCCCAGCCCGCCATAGGCGGCGTTGGCGCGGGTCACCATGGCGAGCGCGTTCCAGCGCATGATCGCGGTCAGCCGGTTCTCGATTTCCAGATTGCCGGGATAGGCGCCCTGCTGTTCCAGGCTGATCGTGTTGCGATAGGCCGAGAACGGCTGCTCGCCGGAGAAGATCCCCTCCTGGCGGGCGATTTCCTCGAGATTCTTGAGGAGAAACAGCGCGCGCTCGCCGCCATCTGCGGTGTTCACGCCCTTGAAGGCGTCGATCCACTCGCGGGTTTCTTCAGGGTCGACATCGCCCATCCGGCCATTGCTGTGCATGCGGGGTCCTCCCGGCGTTAAGGCTTGCGCGGCTTATACCGCCCGGCAGATGAAATAGGGTGCTGATGTCATAGGGGATCGGTGTAAGATAGCGGTGTTTTATGCCGGTTTGTTCTAGGTGGACAGCAGGAAATGTCGCAAGTCAAGCTTGATGCCACAGATGTGCGGATTCTCCGGGCGCTTCAGGGCGACGGCCGGATCTCCAACGTGCAGCTTGCCGAACGGGTCAACCTGTCGCCGTCGCCCTGCCTTGCCCGCGTGCGGGCGCTGGAGAAGGCCGGCGTGATCGACCGCTATGTCGCGATCCTTGATCCCGACGTCGTCGGCCTGCCGATTTCGGTGTTCATCCGCATTGCGCTGGAAAAGCAGCAGGAGGCCAATCTGGAGCGCTTCGAGGCGACGGTGCGCGACTATCCCAACGTGATGGAGTGCTATCTGATGTCGGGCGATTCCGATTATCTGATCCGCGTCGTCGTCAAGGATATCGCCGAGTTGCAGGATTTCATCGTCCAGAAGCTGACCAAGATCGAGGGCGTCGCCAACATCCAGTCGAGCTTCGCGCTGAAGCAGGTCAAGTACAAGACGGCGCTGCCGCTGGGGGCGACGGAGGCGGGGTAGGTCGGGCGGTGGCGTTTCGGGGGGATGAGGTTTTGAGGATCTAGACGTAACAAAACGCTGGCTGGGGAACCTGGATTCGAACCAGGACCGACGGAGTCAGAGTCCGTTGTTCTACCGTTAAACTATTCCCCAGTAGAGCGATCCGCAGCACATATCATTGCGGCCGACCGGTTTTCAATCCCTCCGGCGAAAGTTTTCGGGGCCCGTCCGCCTATGCCTCGATAGCGACCGCCCGGTCTCGCCCGTCCGCTCGCGGCGTCACTGCAAGGGTCCGGCAGCCGGTATTCGACCCAGTCTCGACGTCCGTGTGCGCGTTTGATCTAGAGAATTGAAATTCAAGCCGGATTTGCCTTTGCAGACCACTCCTCGGTCGGCTAGAACGGAGAGGGCGCGGGGCGATTGGCCCGGTGGTGGAAGATGAACAGTCCTTTGGGGAGCGAGATGACGGACAAGCTGCGTATTGCCGAGATGACCTCGGCGGAGGCGAAGGAAAACCTGACCGAGGCAGCCGTCGTGCTGCTGCCGATGGGCTCGCTCGAGGACCAGGGTGTGCACGCGCCGATGGGCGACTATCTCGGCGCCGAGTGCGTCGCCCTCGATATCGCACGAAAGGCACGCGAGTACGGCGTGCCGACCTTCGTCGCGCCGCCCGTTCCGTTCGGTGGCCGCGACTGCTTCCAGTCGAGCCTGGGCGGCATCACCCTCTCGCAGGGAACGCTCGCCGCCGTCATCGACGACATGGTCTGGTCGCTGACCCGGCACGGCTTGAAGAAGATCCTGATCATCAACGGCCATGGCGGCAACGTCACCGCGATCGACCAGGTCACCGCGCGCTGGCGTCAGGAGGCCGGCGTGATCATTCCCTCCTTCTATCTGTGGAAGGCAGCCTACGGCCTATTGATCGACATGTTCGGGCCCGAAGGCGCCGCCGAGCGCTCGGGCCATGGCGGCGATCCGCTAACCTCGATCGGCCTGCACTATTATCCCGAGATCCTGCGCCCCGACCTGATCACCGATCCCGCGCCAGACGATCTCACTTTCATGGGCCTGCCCGTCGCGAGCTTCAACGAGGTTTCCTATGACGGTGCACCGATCCAGATGCCGATCGATGCGGTGGAAGCCGCGCCCCACGGCATTCGCGGCGGCCATCCGAACTTCGCTGCCGCCGAAACCGGCAAGGCCCTGGCGGGGCGGCTGTCGGAAATCGGCGCCGGCCTGATCCGCGACCACATCGCCAAGGGCTTCCCGGGCTGAGTGTAAACCGCTCTTGATGGTCAGGCCGCCTCGCGCATCCCGACGGCGGCCGGCCGCAATCCGCGTCTGCCCTTCGGGCTCCAGACCCGGCCGAAACGCGACAGCCGGAACGGCGCGGGGTCGACGCACGGCGTATCGCCGGTGACGAGGTCGGCGGTGAGCCGCCCGGCGCCGGGACCAAGGCCGAAGCCGTAGCCGGAATAGCCCGTCGACACGACGAGGCCGGGCAGGGGGCTTTCGGAGATGATCGGCACGAAGTCAGGCGTGATGTCGATCATCCCGGCCCAGCGGTCGGCCTCCTCGATATCGGCGAGCGCCGGGAAGCGGCGCACCAGTTCGCGGCGGGCCCGCTCGAGCGATTTCGCCCAGGGCTTCGGATTGAGGATCCGCTCCCGCTCGAACGGGCTTTCCTCCTCCGGCGACCACTGCCGGGGCCGGCGCAGGCTTTTCAGGAATTCCGCGCCGAGCTCGAACCGGAAATCCTGCCGGTTGGCGATCGCCTTTGCCACGAAGCGGTGGAACAGCAGGATGCCGTCGGGCGTGATCTGGGCGAGCGCGCCGCCGCGATAGGCAAGCGTCAGGCCGCCGTCCTGGCGCGCGCGCACGCCGATCCGGTCATCGCCGAGCGCGATCGTCGGGCCGTTTTCGACCGGCTTCGTGCGCATCGCCGTGCTGCGCACGTTGAGTGCGGGGATCCCGATGCCGATATTGCCGGCAAACAGCCGCGACCAGGCGCCGCCGGCCAGCACCGCGGCCGAGCAGCGAACGACGCCGCGCTCGGTGATGACACCCGCGACCCGTCCGCCCTCGGTCTCGATCCCGCGCGCCGCGCAGTGCGTCAGGACATGGCCGCCGCACGCCTTTATAGCCCGCGCCATCGCCGGCACCGCGATCGCCGGCTCTGCGCGGCCGTCATCCTCGGTATAGAGGGCTGCGAGCACCGGCGTGCTGTGGCTCGGCATCAGGGCCGCGAAGGCCTCCGGCGTCAGCAGTTTGGTATTAAGGCCCGCGGCCCGCGCATTGGCATGGTGGACTTTGAGGCCCTCTACCGAGCGCTCGGTCTCGGCCACATAGACGATGCCCGGCCGGCAGAAGCCGGTCTCGGCGCCGATGCGTTCGTTCATTCCCGCCCAGATTTCGAGGCTCAGCATCGACAGCGGCAGGTCGGCCGGCTCCCGGCCCATGCGCCGCACCCAGCCCCAGTTCCGGCAGGACTGTTCGGCGGCGATCTCGCCCTTCTCGACGACGCAGACCGATTGGCCGCGTTCGACGAGTTCCAGCGCGGCGGTGACGCCGGCGATGCCGCCGCCGATCACGACCGTGTCGACCGCCTCGGGCAACCGGTCGGAGGGGGTGACGATATCGAGTTGCGGGTGCATCAGAAGCCTGGCTCGTAGCGCCAGTTGACCAGCAGTTCGGCAACCGAGGCCGTGTTCGGCAGCTGGATGACCTCGACGGCGAGGCGGGCCAAGTCTTCCGGCTGGGTGATTTCGTGGGCGTCGACATGATCGATATCGGCGGTCATGTCGGTTGCGACATAGGCGGGGCAGATCGCGGTGGCGCGTACGCCGTGCGCCCAGCCGGTGCGCCGGACGGCGTTGGAGATCGCGACCACGGCGTGTTTCGACATCTGATAGCCGGCGTTGAGGCCCAGCACCCGCTTGCCCGACATCGAGGCGATCGTCAGGACCCTGCCGCTGCCAGTTTCACACAGATGCGGCAATGCCGCTCGCGTCAGCAGGAACGGCGCCTTGACGTTGACGCTGAGCAGCCGGTCGAGGATCGCCTCGGCCTCGTCGTCGGCAAGCGGCGGGTCCTCCATCAGCGCCAGCGTCTCGGCGATCCCGGCATTGTTTACCAGCACATCGATGCGGCCGGCGGCTGATAGCGTGGCCTCGACCCAGGCGCGGCCCGACGCGGCGTCGGTGGCGTCGTAGGGAAATATCTCGTTCGCCTTTGCGCCAATGTCCTCCGGCACGGCGTCAGGCCGTCGCACGCCGAGCGACAGCGTATAGCCTGCCTCGGCTAGCGCCCTGGCGATCGCAAGGCCGATCCCGCGATTGGCGCCCGATATCATCGCGACTTTCATGGCGCCACCATATCGGCATGGCGGATGCAGGCAACCCGGCGCTTGTCGCCGATATCCTCGAGCCCCGGCACCGCGCTCGCGCAGGCCTCGACCGCGAGCGGACAGCGGGTCCTGAAGGCGCAGCCCGACGGCGGATCGGCCGGGCTCGGCAATTCGCCTTCCAGGATCGCGCCGCGATAGCCGGCCGGCCGGCGCACCGAGGGCGTCGCCGACAACAGTGCGCGCGTATAGGGATGGCGAGGCTCGGCGAAGATCGCCTCCGTCGGTCCTTCCTCGACGATGCGGCCGAGATACATGACGACGAGCCGGGAGCTTAAGTGTCGGACGACATGCAGGTCGTGGCTGATGAACAGCATGGCAAGGTTCAGGTCGTCGCGCAGGTCGGCGAGCAGGTTGACGATCTGCGCTGCGATCGACACGTCGAGGGCGGAGACCGGCTCGTCGGCGACGATGAAATCGGGACGGGGCGCAAGCGCCCGGGCCACCGCGATGCGCTGGCGCTGGCCGCCGGAGAACTCGTGCGGCCGGCGTGTCGCCGTTACCGGATCGAGGCCGACGAGGTCCATCAGCCGGGCGACTTCCGTGTTGATCTCGGCTGGCGGAACCGTCTGGTGATTGCGCAACCCGTCGGCGATCTGGGCACCGATGGAGCGGCGCGGATCAAGGCTGCCGAACGGGTCCTGGAAGATCATCTGCATGCGCTGGCGCAGCGCCCGGAGCGGCGCCCCGCGCATCTCGCTCAGCGTCTGGCCTTCGAAGGTGACCGAGCCTTCGGTCGGGTCGTCGAGCGCCAGCAGCAGGCGGCCGAGCGTCGACTTGCCGCAACCCGATTCCCCGACGACGCCGAGCGCCTCGCCGCGGCGGATATCGATATCGATCCTGCGCAAGGCCCAGACGTCGCGTTTTTCGCCGAACAGCCCCTGGCGCTGCGGGAAGTTGCGGCTGACGCCGCGCGCCTCGACGATGACGGAACGGGCGGCGCTGTCGCTCATGTCACCGTCTCCCAACGGATACAGGCCGTGCGGCGCCCATCGGCAAGCGTCTGCAGGCCGTCGACGCTCGCGCAGATATCGGCCGCATGCTTGCAGCGCGGCGCGAAGCGGCAGCCGTCGGGCATCTCGCCGGCGCGCGGCACCGTGCCGGGAATGCTCTCAAGCCGCGTGCTGTCGCTTTCCGGCACCGAGGCGAGCAGGGCGGCGGTATAGGGGTGGCGCGGCCTCTCGAAGATCTCGGCGACCGAGCCCTGCTCGACCACCTCGCCGGCATACATCACCGAGACTGTGTCGGCGATCTCCTTCACGACCGCCAGATTGTGGGTGACGAAGATCATACCCATGTCACGGTTTTCGTCCTTGAGGCCGTCGAGCAACCGCAGGATCTGCGCCTGGATCGTCGGATCGAGCGCGGTGGTCGGTTCATCGGCGATCAGCAGGCGGGGGCTGTTGGCGATCGCCATGGCGATCATCGCGCGCTGGCGCTGCCCGCCGGACAGTTCGAAGGGATAGGCTCGCCGGCGCTGCTCGGGATCGGGAATGCCGACGCGGCGCAGGAGGTCGACCACGAGGGTATCGATTTCAGGCCGCGGCAGCTTGCGATGCTCGGCGATCACCTCGGCGAGCTGGTCGCCGATCCGATGCACCGGATTGAGGCTTGCCGAGGCATCCTGGAACACCATCGAGATGTCGTTGCCGCGCAAGGGCCGGAACTGGTCCTCAGTGAGCCCGGCAAGATCGAGCACGGTGCCGGAGCGGTCGCGGAACAGGGCCGAACCGTTGGTGATCTTCAGCGCGTTTGGCAGAAGCCCGGTCGTCGCCAGGCCGGTCAGCGTCTTGCCCGAACCGCTCTCGCCGACGAGCGCCATGGTCTCGCCGGGCTCCAGCGTGAAGCCGACCTTGTCGGTGAGACCGATCGTGCCGCCTTCCGTCGAAACGGCGACCGAGAGGTCGCGGATGGCAAGCAGCGGCGTGTCGTCTGCGACCGGCTCCGGCTTTGTGAACCCGAGTTGCCGCCGCAGCCAGGCCGCGCCGCCGCGTTCGGCGGTGCGTGGGGTGATGACTTCCTGCAGCCGGTCGCAGATGACGTTGAGCAGCAATACGGTTCCCGCAAGCGCGAGCGACGGCCACAGCAGCAGCAGCGGCTGCACGTCGAGGGCGGCCCGCGCCGCCCGGATCATCAGCCCCCAGGACGGCGCCGGCGGCACGACGCCGAGCCCTAGGAAACTCAGCCCGCTCTCAAGCAGGATGCCGGAGGCGACCGTCAGCGAGAACTGCACCAGCAGCGGCGGAAAGATGTTCGGCAGCACCGTGCGGGCGAGGATGCGCAGCGGGTGCGTGCCCATGCTCTCCTGCGCGGTGACGAAATCGAGCGCGCCGGTCTGCAAGGTCGCGGCATAGACGACGCGGGTGTATTTCGGCACGAACAGGATGGTCAGCGCCATGATCAGCGTGTCGATGCCGGCGCCGAGGATGGTGATCACCAGAAGCGCCAGCAGGAGCGGCGGCAGACAGATGATGATCTCGGTGGAGCGCACCGCGAGGATCTCGGCAAGCCCGCGGAAATAGCCGCCGACCAGGCCGAGGATCGTGCCGATCACGGCGGCGAAGAAGGCCGAGCCGAAGGCGACGATCAGCGAGGCCCGCGCGCCCCAGATGATGCGCGACAGCACATCGCGGCCGAGTTCGTCCTGGCCGAGCCAGTGCTCGGCCGACGGACCGTCGAAGCGGCCGGGAATGTCGATCGCCACCGTGCTCTGCAAGGGCAGGATCGGCGCGGCTATCGGAAACGCCACCAGGATCAACGCGACCGCGAGCCAAAGCGTGAGGGAGCGCTGCGCCCGGGTCATTTGGCAAGCTTCACGCGCGGGTCGAGCAGCGCATAGGTGATGTCGACGAGCAGGTTGAGGAAGACGAAGATGAAGGAGATGATCAGCACGATCCCGACCACTTCGGGATAGTCGCGCGCCTCGACCGCGCGGACCAGATAACCGGAGATGCCCGGCCAGTTGAAGACATATTCGATCAGCACGGTCGAGCCGATCAGCGTGCCCATTTCAAGCCCGAGGATCGTCACGACCGGCACCAGCGCGGTGCGCACCACATGCCGCCAGATGATCCGCCGGCGGCTCACGCCCTTGGCGCGCGCGGTGCGGACATAATCGCGTTCGAGAACCTCGAGCACCGAGGCCCGCGTCATCCGCATCAGTACGGCCGACAGGCCTAACGCGATGGTGCAGGCGGGCATCAGCAAAAGCTTGATATGGCGCACCGGATCCTCGGCGAACGGCACGTAGCCGCCCGCCGAGACCCAGCCGAGCCATTGCGCGAAGACCAGGATCGCCGCCGTGCCGACCACGAAGACCGGGGTCGACAGGGCAAGCGAGGCGGATGCCGAGGTGATCTTGTCGGCGATGCCGCCGGCCCGCATCGCAGCCAGCGTACCGAGCGGCACTCCGATCAGCGTGGCGATGATGCTTGCCGCGACGATCAGTTCGAGCGTTCGCGGCAGCCGGAGCGCCAGTTCCGGCCCGATGCTCGCGCCGTCGCGCAGCGAGGTGCCGAAATCGAGATGCAGCAGGTCCCACAGGAAGGTCAGGTACTGTTCGTAGATGGGGCGGTTCAGCCCCATCTGTTCGCGTAGCGCCGCCACCGCCTCCGGGTCCGGCGCCGTGTTGCCGCTTGCCAGCAGCAGCTCGGCCGGATCGCCCGGCACCAGGTGCAGGACCAGAAAGACCAGCGTCGAGACGAGCCAGACCAGCACCAGGGCGATCAGGACGCGGAAGGCGATGTAGCGCAGCATCGTTCAGTCAAGCCCGATTCGGCCGGACAAGACTAACCGAACATCGCGTCCTCGAGCGTGACGCCCGACTGGAAGGTGAGCTGACCGGGCAGGTTCTTGAAGCCCGACACGTTCGCCGCAGTGCCGTAGCCCTGCGCCCGCGAGCACAGGAACACCATCGGCGACTGGTCGATCACGGTGGATTCCATGCCGTGGTAGATCTTCTTGCGCTCGGCCGCATCGAAGCTCTGCCGGCCCTTCGCCAGCGCCTCGTTGATCGCGGGGATCGAGATGTCGAAGCTGCGCACGAAGGAGGCCTTCTGGCTGCCGTCGAGGACGTTGGTCATGCCGTCGGGATCGTTGCTCTCGGCCGCCGTGCCCATCACCGCGATGTCGTACTGGCCTTCGTTGCCCTTCTGCACCCGGGTCGACCAGTCCGGCAGGTCGAGCGTCACGTTGATGCCGATCATCGACAGATAGGCCTGCGAGACCTCCGCCGTCGACTGATGCATGCCGTATTGCGCCGTCGACAGCATGGTGCAGTCGAAGCCGTCGCCATGGCCGGCCTCGGCCAGCAGCGCCTTGGCCTTTTCCGGGTCGAAGTCCCAGCCCATCGCCAGGTCCTCGTTATAGAACGGGCTCGAGGGGTCGAGCGGCAGGTGATGGAGCGGCGCGCCGCGCCCGTAGAAGGCCGCCTCGACGACGTCCTCGCGCTTGATCGCATGGCCGACGGCCTTGCGCACCAGCGGGTTGTCGAAGGGTTTCCGCGAGCCGTTGAAGGTCAGGTACATGAAGGGGCCGGGAACCGTGTCGAGCTTCAGGTTCGGGTCCTCCTCGACCCGGCTCATCGCCGCCCACGGCACGTATTCGATGATGTCGACATCGCCGGCCTCGAGTGCTGCGACGCGCAGGTTTTCGTCCGAATAGACCGTCGCCTCGATGCCGGCGACCTTCGGCAGGCCGGGCTTGTAGTAATCGTCGTTCTTCGTGACGACCACCTTGACGCCGCGTTCGGTGCTGTCGAACTTGAACGGGCCGGCCCCGACCGTCGAGGTCTTGTCGGCACCCTCCTGCAGGATCGCCATGTTGAAGTTGGCGAACCAGTGGGGAACCGTCGCGATCGGCTCGGCCGTCGTCAGCCTGACCGTCTTGTCGTCGGGCGTCTCGATCTTGGTGATCAACGCCATCTGGCTGCGCCGGAAGGCGGTGGAATCCGGCGCTGCGACCTGTTCGATCGTGTATTTGACGTCGGCCGCCGTGACCGGCTTGCCGTCATGGAAGCGGGCGTCGCGCAGCTTGAAGGTCCACACGCCGCTCTCGTCGACGTCCCAGCTTTCCGCCAGTTCGCCGCGCAGCAGGCCGTCCTTGCCATAGCTCAGCAGGCCGCGATGGATCATCAGCTTGACGGTGCCCGCCGCCGTTCCCGTCGAGGCCCACATGTCGAAGCTCGGCGGATAGGCGGACAGGCCGAAGCGCAGCATCTTGTTTTCGTCGGCCCGGAGCGCACCCGGCCCGAACAGCGCCATCGTCCCCGCCATTGTTCCCGTTGCAAGCGAACCCGCGACGAAGCCGCGGCGGTCAATCCTGAAGGTCATTGCACTCTCCTCTGTTGGGGTTGCCGGACCCTTCGCGGGCTCTTATTGGCGTTTCAGTTCATCGTATTGGCTACTCGGCGAATGATATCCCGTCGCGAATGTCTTGCGCCCGCTGCTCGGGCGACCGCTCGCCCGGCACTCCGAAGCCGCCGCCGCCCGGCGAGACCACTTCAAGCCAGTCGCCGCGCTTCAGAAAGCCTCGGCTGCCGTCAAACGGCGGTGTGCCCGGGCTCAGCCGGAAATAGCCGCCGCCGCCAGCATAGCCGCCCTGAAGCCCCCAGCTTCGCGATTTTACGCGCGAAGTGTCGACCTTGACCCAGCAGTCCTCGGTCGCCCGGTAGACTCGCCGCAATCCCATGCCGCCCCGATACTGGCCGGCGCCGGCCGATCCGTCGACCAGTTCGTAGCGGGTCAGGATCAGCGGATATTCCAGTTCCAGCGCCTCGACCGGCAGGTTCGATGTGTTGGTGGTGTGCACATGGATGCCGTCGAGCCCGTCGGCGCTCGCCCGCGCGCCGCCGCCGCCGCCGATCGTCTCAAGATAGATCCACAGCTTGCCCTCCTGCGGGCCGCTTTCGCGGGTGCCGGCGAAGACGGCGACCGTGCAGGCGGAATTGGTGCAGGCCATCACCCTGTCCGGCACCGCCTGGGCGAGCGCGCCTAGGATCAGGTCGGCGACCCGCTGGCAGGTCTGCACGCGTCCGTCGACGGCTGCGGGATGGGCGCAGTTGAGCACCGAGCCCGTCCGCGCGCGGATCGTCAGCGGCCGGGCCAGCCCGGCATTCGGCAACACCGTCGGATCGACCACCGACTTGACCATGTAGTAGGTCGTCGCCTGCAGCGCCGTCATCGTCATGTTGATCGGCGAGCGGACCTGGTCCGGCGCCTCGAAGTCGAGCGCCATGGTCTCGCCGGCAATCGTCACCGTCACCTTTAGCGGCAATGGCTCGGTTGCCTCCAGCCCGTCGAAGACATCCTTAAAGGCATAGCGCCCGTCGGGCAGCGCGGCGATGCCGGCGCGCATCTTGCGCTCGGCATAGTCGAGCAGCGCCTCGCCGGCGGCCAGCACCACCTCGACGCCGTAGCGCGCGCACAGCGCTTGGAAACGCTGGACGCCGACCCGGTTCGCCGCCATCTGAGCGCGCAGGTCGGAGAGCCGCTCGCGCGGCACCTGGCAGTTCAGCAGGATCAGGTCCTGCACGTCCTGGTTCAGCGTGCCGGCCCGGTAGAGCCGGATCGGCGGGATGCGCAGGCCCTCCTGGTAGATATGGGCGTGGCCGCGATCGGCGAAGTCGGAATGGTGGGCGAGATTGACCGTCCAGGCGGCAAGCGCGCCATCGACGAAGATCGGCTCGGCCAGCACGATGTCGGGCAGGTGCGTGCCGCCGCCCTCATAGGCATCGTTGCCGATGAAAACGTCGCCCGGGGCGATGTCGGCAAGGGCGTGCTGGGCAAGCAGCCTGGGCACGAACTCAATGAAAGAGCCGAGATGGATCGGAATGTGCTCGGCCTGGCAGAGCGTGCGGCCTTCGCGGTCGAACAGGGCGGTGGAGCAGTCGCGCCGCTCCTTGATATTGGTCGAATAGGAGGCGCGCACCAGCGTTTCGCCGGTCTCGTCCACGATCGAGGCGAGCGCGGAGCCGATCACCTCGACGGTGATCGGATCGAGCGCGGCGGGAACGGCGCGGGCCGATGTCGCAAGCTCGTTCATGTCAGGCCCATCACGATATTCCCGGCCCGGTCGATGCGCGCATCGACGCCGGGCGGCACGAGGGTGGTCGCGTCCATCTGCTCGACGACGGCGGGGCCGGAGAAACTCATGCCGGGTTTCAGGGCGTCCCGGTCGTAGATCGGGCTGGCGGTGAAACGGCCGGTTTCGGGAAACCAGATCTCGCGGCTGCCGGTGATGGCCGTTTCGGACGCGGCATCGCCGGGCGCGGCGTCCGGCAGGGTGGCCTTCTCGATCAGGCCGACGGCCTCGGCCCGGAAGGTTACGGCGTTGATCTGTTCGCCCTCGGCGGTAAAGCCGTACATCCGCGTGTGCTCGGCCTCGAAGCCGGCAATCAGCGCGTCGATCGTCTCCGGACCGACCGGACCGGGCGGGACCGGCACCGACAATTCGTAGTTCTGGCCCTCGTAGCGCATGTCGACCATCAGCCGGACCCGTTGCGTGTCGGGCCCAATTCCCTCCGCCTTGAACCAGTCTTCCGCCTGCGCGGCGACGGTGGCAAGCGCCGTTTCGATGGCCGGCAGCGACTCCGTCCGCATGGGCATGAGCTGCGTCGTCGCGAAGCTCGATTGCAGGTCGGTCAACAGCAGACCGAGCGCGCACAGCGTGCCCGGCGAGCGGGGGACGAGCACCGTGCCGATCTCAAGCTCGCGGGCAAGCCGCACCGCATGCAAGGGGCCCGCGCCGCCGAAGGCCATCAGCACGTAGTCGCGCGGATCGTATCCGCGCTGCACCGAGACCACGCGGATTGCCCGAGCCATGTTGGCGGTGACGACGGAAATGATCCCCTGCGCGGTTTCCATGACGCCGAGACCGAGCCGCTCCGCCATGTCACTGATCGCCGCTTCGGCGAGATCGCGGCGGATTTCCATGCGCCCGCCGAGGATATGGGTCGGATTGAGCGCTTGCAGCACGATATTGGCGTCCGTCACGGTCGGCTCGCGATTGCCCTTGCCGTAGCAGACGGGACCCGGATCGGCGCCTGCGCTTTCCGGGCCGACCTTCAGGAATCCTCCCGCGTCGATCCGGGCGATCGAGCCGCCACCGGCGCCGACGGTATGGATGTCGAGCATCGGCGCCTTGATCGGATAGCCGTGGACTGTCGCCTCGTTTGCCTGGCGCGTCTTGCCGCCATGCATCAGCGCGACGTCGGAGGAGGTGCCGCCCATGTCGAAGGTGATCAGGTCGGGAAAGCCGGCCTGCTTGCCGATCGCCTCGGCGGCGACAACGCCGGTCGACGGGCCCGACAGGACGGTGCGCACCGGCGCCTGCGCCGCGCCGTCGAAGCTCGAGACGCCGCCATTCGACAGGGTCAGATGCGGCGCTGCGGCAAGGCCGAGCCCGGTGAGCCGGTCCTCCAGGCGCGAGATGTAGCGCTGCATGGTCGGGCCGAGATAGGCATTGACGGTCGCGGTCATCAGCCGCTCGAACTCGCGGAATTCCGGCGCGATCTCGTGGCTTGCGCAGACGAAGGCGTCGGGCAGGACGGTCGCGACGATCTCTTTTGCGCGCTGCTCGTGGCGCGGGTCGACGAAGGCGTAGAGGAAGCAGATCGCAACCGCCTCGACACCCTCCGCCTTCATGGCGAGCGCCGCCTCGCGCACCGCGTTCTCGTCAAGTGGTGTCTCGACCGAGCCGTCATGCAGGAGCCGCTCAGACACCCCGAAGCGCAGCGCCCTTGGAACAAGGGTCAGGGGCTTGTCGGCGAAGATATCGTAAAGGCTTGGCCGCTTCTGCCGGCCGATCTCCAGGAGGTCGCGGAAGCCCTCGGTCGTGATCAGGCCGACCCTCGCGCCGCGATGCTGGATCAGCGCGTTGGTCGCGACCGTCGTGCCATGGCCGAGAAAGCGGACGGGGGCAAGCGGGGCGTCCTCAGCATCCGCATAGAGGCCCATCGCCTCCCGGACCCCTTCGGCGATGCCGCGCGAGGGATCGTCCGGCGTCGAGGCCACCTTCCAGACCTGAACGGCACGGTCCTCTTCACCGATGAGGCAGATATCGGTGAACGTCCCGCCGCTGTCCACGCCAACGCGCCAGTTGCGCATTTCCGAGTTCCCCAACGCCCCCAAAACCCCGCAAAATCGAGAGAAAACCGCTCATTAATCCCACGGTTCAATCCCGTACACACTCCGTGTATACTTGAAGAGTACACAGGGGCTGACGGAAGGACAAGCCTGACGTGGCGCTTGCGATGTGGATCAAATTGGTTAGACGGTGTCGAGACATGGGTCTCGAAGGCTAGAATCGTGGACGAAATCCAAGAGCTGGAACCGATGCGGGGCGACCAGGCCGCTGGTACGGGAGACGCGGAAGGCACGTTGGCGAATGGCGCCAAGCGCAGCGCCCGCGACCGTGCCTATGAGCGGATCCGCCTCGGCATCCTGTCGCGTGAATTCCTGGCCGGGACCTTTGTCGAGGAGCAGCAGGTCTGCAAGCTCGTCGGCCTGTCGCGCACGCCGGTGCGCGAGGCCTTCAGCCGCCTCGCCGCCGAGGGCTTCATCGAGCAGTTGCCGCGTCGCGGTGCGATGGTCCGGCATGTCACCGGCCGCGAACTGATTGAGCTCTACGAGACCCGCAAGCTGATCGAGGGTCATGCGGTCACCGAAATCTGCCGTCGCGGCGCCGGCGCGCCCGATGCCATGCGCCGCATCTATCAGGCGATGGAGCAGCAGACGGACAGCGATATCATCGCTCATGAGGACCTGAACCGGCGGTTCCATCATGCGCTGATGCAAAGCGGCGGCAACACGGTGCTGTCGCGGCTCTATACCGGCCTGCACGCGACGATGGCCCGCGTCGCCGTCTCCGCCCTGGCGATCGACTGGGCGCGCAAGTCGCAGATCCAGGCCGAGCACCTGGCGCTGATCGAGGCGCTCGACGCCGGCGACAGCGAGGCGGCCCGCTCGGTCCTGGCGTGTCACCTCGAGCCGCCGCCGGAAGTTCTGGCGAACCTGCCGCGCTGATCTTATCTTTGCTGGGCGAGCAGGGAAGGGACAGGCAATGACGGCGCAGCGCCCGGAGGTCATAGGCTTCTACCACGAGCCGACGGGGTCGATCGCCTATCTCGCGATCGATCCGGACACCAGGGCCGCGGCGATCATCGATCCGGTCCTTGACTACGAGGCCGCAAGCGGGCGGACGTCGACGGTATCAGCCGATCAGATGCTGGCCGAGGTCGAGCGGCGCGGATTGACCGTTGAGTGGATCCTCGACACGCACCCCCACGCCGACCATTTCTCGGCCGCCGCCTATATGAAGACCAAGCTGGATGCGCCGATGGCGATCGGCGCCCGTATCGTCGACGTGCAGGCAATCTGGAAGGAACACTACCGGCTGCCCGATTTTCCCACCGACGGATCGCAGTGGGACCGGCTGTTCGAGGACGGCGATACGTTCGCGATCGGCGGTATCGAAACCCGCGTCCTGCATTCGCCGGGGCATACTCTGGCCTCGATCACCTATGTCGTCGGCGATGCGGCTTTCATCCACGACACGCTGTTTCAGCCTGATTTCGGCACCGCCCGCTGCGATTTTCCCGGTGGCGATCCGGCGGCGCTCTATCGCTCGATCCGGACGATCCTGGATCTGCCCGACGAGACGCGCCTGTTTACCGGCCACGACTACCGGCCCGGCGGCCGTCCGGTCGCCTATGAATCGACGGTCGGCGGGCAGAGGCGCGACAACGTCCATTTCCGCGACGATCCCGACGAGGCGACCTTCGTTGCGCGCCGCAGCGCGCGGGATGCGCAACTGCCGATGCCGGCGCTGATCCTGCACGCCCTTCAGGTCAATATCCGCGGCGGCCGGCTGCCCGATGCCGATCCGGACGGCCACGTCTTCCTGAAGATCCCGATCAACGTGATTTAGCGGTCGGACCGCTCGTCGCGCCGTCAGATCGGATAGTGCAGGGGGCCGTCCTGGATGGTGATCCATCTGAGTTCGGTGAATTCCTCGATGCCCGCCCGGCTGCCGAAGCGGCCATAGCCGGATGCCTTGACGCCACCGAACGGCATCTGCGCCTCGTCATGCACCGTCGGGCCATTGACATGGCAGATGCCGGAATCGATCCGCCGGGCAATCGACAGGGCGTGATTGATGTCCTTGCCGAAGACGGAAGCGGCAAGGCCGTATTCGGTGTCGTTGGCGATCCGCACGGCCTCGTCGTCGCTGCCGGCGCGGATGATGCTGACCATCGGGCCGAAGCTTTCCTCCCGGTAGATCCGCATCGCCGGCGTCACGTGATCGAGCACGGTCGCCTGCATGATCGTGCCGTCGATGCGTCCGCCGGTGATCAGGTCCGCGCCCTTGTCGACGGCATCGGCGAGCAGGCCGGCCAGCCGGTCGGCGGCGGCCTGATCGACGACCGAGCCGAGTTGTGCCGTCTCGATCCCCGGAATACCCGCCTTGAGCGAGCGCGCCTTTTCGCCGAAGGCTGCCACGAAGGCATCGGCGATCTCGTGATGGACGACGAGCCGTTCCGTCGACATGCAGATCTGGCCCTGGTTCATGAAGGCGCCGAAGGCGGCCGCCGCGACGGCCTCGTCGATATCCGCATCGGCCAGCACCACCATCGGCGCCTTGCCGCCGAGTTCGAGCAGCGCCGGCTTCAGGTGCCGCCCGGCGACTTCCGCGATGATCCGGCCGACCCGGGTCGAGCCGGTGAAGTTGACGCGGCGCACCGCGGGATGGGCGATCACCGCCTCGACGATCTCCGCGGCATCCTCGGGCGCATTCGAAATCAGGTTCACCGCCCCCTCGGCGACGCCGCCCTCGACCAGCGCCTCGACGATCAGCCGGTGTGTGCGCGGGCAGATCTCGGAGGACTTGAACACCACCGTGTTGCCACAGGCGAGCGGCAGCGCCAGCGACCGCGTGCCCAGGATCACCGGCGCGTTCCACGGCGCGATCGAGAACACCACGCCGGCCGGCTGTCGGATCGCCATCGCCAGGCTGCCCGGGCGGTTGGAGGGGATGATCTCGCCATTGATCTGGGTCGTCAGCGAAGCGGCCTCGAGCAGCATGTCGGCGGCCAGCATAACGTTGAAGCGCGCCCAGCTCTCGGTCGCGCCGATCTCGCCGGCCATCGCCTCGACGAACTGATCGGCGCGCGCCTGAAGCGCCTCGCTTGCCCGGATCAGGATGCGCCGCCGCTCGGTCGGCGTGACGGCGGCCCAGTCGGGAAACGCCCGCGCCGCCGCATTGACCGCGTTAAGCGCGTCATCCGTCGCGGCGGCGGCGGCAACGGTCGCGACATCGCCGGAAATCGGGTTGTGCCGCTTGAATGTCTGTTGCGTGCTCGCCGGGCAGCTTTCGCCGCCGATCAAAAGGGTGGCCTGTTCCATGACGATTGACCTCCTGTTTCCTCTGCTGCCCCGGTTCCCGGCTTGGGGGACACGATGACCCCGCGAGGCCCCGCGGGCCCCGCCCGTATCCGGTGCGCCGACATTCGTTTCGTGATGCTGGGATAAGGAGAATAGAGACCGGCCATCATTGGGAAATAGACAATACGCGGGAAAAATTGCACATTTACGGGATATGCCCGCAGGCGCCCGCGCCGGGCTTCGGAGCACGATCGAGCCGGCAACCCTACGGACTGGCGCCGGCAGGCTGGCGCCATGATCTGCGAGGAGCGCGCCCATGACGATCGAGGACCTGTTCGAGGCCCGCAGCGTTTCGAGCGCCCTGACGCGCACCGAGTTCGTCCTGCGCGGCGGGCGGTACCATCTGTTCCTGCTGCGCGGCGGGGCGGCCACCGTGGTCGCCGGGGACGGCGAGCTCCGCCTGTCGGCGCGCGGCCTGTCCTGGCTGCCCAACGGGGCGGGCCGCCGCGTCGCGCTGGAAGCGGGATCGCAGGCGCTGATGCTCTCCATTCCCGATGCCGGGCTCGGCCGGTCGATCCCTGGCGAGATCCTCGGCCACCAGGTGCGCCACATCATCGGGCTCGTGCACCACGTGCCGCAGACCGAGCCGGAGATCTTTCAGTCGATCCTCCAGCAAATGCTGCTGATCGAGCGCGAACTGGCGGCCAACCGGCCGGGCATGGACGTAATCCTGCAAAATTCCGTGTCCTGCCTGCTGGTCGAGCTCTGGCGCCTGTCGGGCGCGGAGACAATCCAGCCGCTGTCGCTGCCGGTCAATATCGTCCACACCTTCGTGTCGCTGCTCGACGTCCACCTGCGCGACCACTGGTCGGTCGCGCAATACGCCGCGCATATGGGCATCTCGCGTGACCGGCTGACCTCGGTGCTGCGGCGGGCGACCGGCGAGCCGCCGCTGGCGCTGATCCATGCCCGGATGATCGCCGAGGCGAAGACGCTGCTGACCTCCTCAGGCCTGCAGGTCTCCGAGATCGCCTTCCTGCTCGGCTACAACGATCCGGCCTATTTCAACCGCTTCTTCCAGCGCCATGTCGGCACGACGCCGGCCCGCTTCCGCCGCGAGTGGCGCAAGCCGGTCGCCGTCGAGGCGGATTCGTTTGCCGCCTGGCCCTGATCGGCGCGCGACGATCGGCACCCGCGATCCAACGGCCCGGAAGCCGACCTCGCTTGCGGAAACGGCGGTGAACAAGCGCCGCGCAAAAGTGCAATTTTTCGCTGAAATTGTCTATTCTGCCGCCGCGCATCCTGCCACTACTCTGGGATCCCGAACGACAAGCGTTTCAGCCGAAACGGGGCGGCGCAACGCCAGCCGTTCCGCCTAAGGCTGGCGGACAATGGGATCAACATTGGGAGGACTATGATGGATCGTCGCAGCGTCTTGAGAGCCGCCTGCACCTGGGTGGCCGCCGCCGGGATCGGCGCCCTCGCCGTAACGTCGGCCCTTGCCGAGGACACGGTGAAGATCGGCGTGGTGTCGCACAAGACCGGACCGCTTGCCGGCGGCGAGGCGGTGACGCATACGCCCAACATCGAGATGTGGGTCAAGCAGGTCAATGATCGCGGCGGCCTGAAGGTCGATGGCGGCCAGAAGAAGATCGAGCTGATCGACTATGACGACAAGACCAATCCGGCCGAGCACATCAAGGCGGTGCAGCGGCTGGCGACCCAGGACAAGGTCGACTTCATGCTTTCGCCCTACGGCACCGGCTTCAACGTCGCGGCCGCGCCGATCTATGCCAAATACGGCTATCCGCTGATCGCGGTCAGCGCGATTACCGACAAGATCCCCGAACTGGCGTCGCGTTTCCCGAACATGTTCTTCACGCTGGGCAGCACCACCGGCTTCGTCGAGGGCGCGCGCGACACGCTCGTCGGCCTGCGCGATGCCGGCGTCATCGGCAACAAGATCGCCATGGTGAACGTCGCCGACGCCTTCGGCATCGAGCTTGCCGACGTCGCCCGTCCGATGCTGACGGAAGCCGGTTTCGAGATCGTCTACGACAAGTCCTATCCGCTCGGCACGCCCGACCTCTCTCCGATCGTCAAGGGCGCCAAGGCCGCCGAGCCCGATGCCTTCGTTGCCTGGTCCTATCCGCCCGACACCTTCGGACTGACCGAGCAGGCGATCATCGAGGACCTCGATGTCAATGCCTATTACACCGCGGTCGCGACCGCCTTTCCCGCCTTCGCCGGCAAGTTCGGCTCGAAGATCGAGGGCAATCTCGGCGCCGGTGGCGTCAATCCGGATACGCCGGCCATGCAGGCCTATCGCGAGGAGCACAAGGCGGTGACCGGCAAGGATCCCGACTACTGGGCGTCGGCGACCTACTATGCCAGCCTGCAGATCCTCGAACAGGCGATCGAGGGCGTCGGCACGCTCGATCGCCAGGCGGTGATCGACTACATCAAGACCCATACCTTCGACACGGTCATCGGCCCGGTCTCCTTCGACGACAACAACAATTCCGAGCGCTACTGGTCGGTCGGCCAATGGCGCGACGGCGTCTTCCGGGCCGTCGCCGATACCGGCATGGGCGATTCGGTTGCGCCGGTCGCCAAGGACGGCTGGAACTGACGAACGCTTCCGGCGGGCCCGACTTAGGCCCGCCGGGCCTCCCTTAAAAGCGGCGAAGCGTGTCGATCGATGGATATCCTGATCTCCGGCCTGCTGCTCGGCGGTACCTATGCGCTGATCGCGATGGGCCTGAACCTGCAATACGGCGTTGCCCGCATCATGAATCTCGCCAATGGCGAGATGCTGGTGCTCGGCGGACTGGCCGCCTTCTGGCTGTTCGTCGCTGACGGGCTAAGCCCGATCGCGACGGTGTTCCTGGTCGCCCCGCTCGCCTTTGCCGGCAACTGGCTGATCTACCGCGTCCTGATCCGGCCGCTGGTGCGCCGCGCGAGGACTCAAGGCCAGCTCGACGTCGATTCGATCCTGTCGACCTTCGGCATGAGCTTCATCTTCGTCGGCCTGATGGTCACCATCCACGGCGAATATTTCACCTATTCCTATCTCGCCGATCCGTTTTCCGTCCTGGGAACGACGGTGGCCGTCAACCGGCTGGTCGCCTTTATCGCCGCGCTCGCAATCGGCGCCGCGATCTGTTTCTGGCTCTACCGCACCCGGTCCGGCACGGCGGTGCGCGCCGTTTCGGTCAGCACCGAGGCGGCCGGGCTGGTCGGCATCAATGTCGAGCGGGTCTCCGCCTTCGCCTTCGCGATCGGCGGCGCCGTCACCGCCGTCGGCGGCACGTTGATCTCGACCTTCATCACGCTCGATGCCTCGATGGGCGTCATCTTCACCATGAAGGCGCTGATCATCGTCATCATGGGCGGTGTCGGCGACATTCGCGGCGCGATCATCGCAGCCCTCCTGCTCGGCCTCGTCGAGACGGCGGTCGCCACCATCATCGATCCCGGCCTGACCCTGGTCGCGGCCTACGTGATCTTCCTGGGCGTCTTGCTGTTCCGGCCGCAGGGCCTGTTCGGGAGGCGCGCCTCATGAGCGCGCGCGAGGCTATCGGCCTGGTGCTGGCGATTATCGTCGTCGCGGTCGCTGCCGTCCTGCCGCTGATCCTCGACGGCTACTGGCTGTCGGTCGCGCTCACCGCGATGATGTATGTCGCGCTGGCCACGAGCTGGACCTTGTTCTCCGGCCCGACCCGTTATCTGTCGCTTGCCACCGGCGCCTTTTTCGGCATCGGCGGCTATCTCGTCGGCCTGGGCATGAGCGACTACGATTTGAGCTTCTGGCTGATGGCGGCGATCGCGCCCGTCGTCGCCACTGTGCTCGCCCTGCTGATCGGCCTTGCCACCCTGCGCCTGTCCGGCGTCTATTTCGTCATCTTCACGCTCGGCCTTGCCGAGATGATCCGCAATCTCGTCTCCTGGATCCAGAACAATTTCCTCGGCTCGCGCGGTCTCTACGTGCTGACCGATTTCACCGATGCCGATATCTACTGGATGCTGCTCGCCGTCTCGGTCGCGATCTTCGCGCTCGGCTGGTGGATCAACCGTTCGCGCCTCGGCTTCGCCCTGCGCATCATCGGCTCGGACGAGGAAGTCGCCAAGCATGTCGGCATCGACACGGCCTGGTCGAAGGTGGTGCTGTTCATGGTCACCGGCTTCTTCGCCGCCCTTATCGGCGCGCTGGTCGCCCCGCGCTACTCCTATATCGAGCCCAATGTCGTGTTCTCGCCGGAACTCAGCTTCATCGTCGTCGTGATGGCGCTGCTCGGCGGCATCCACCGGCTCTGGGGCCCGCTCGTCGGCGTCATCCCCTTCACGCTGATCTGGGAGGGGATCACCATCTCGTTTCCCAACTACACGACGCTGTTCCTCGGCTTCTCCTTCCTGCTGATCGTCTATTTCCTGCCGCACGGCGTCGTCGGCCTCATGCAGTCGCTTGTCCGGAGGGTCGGCAGATGATGTCGCAAAGCGCGCCGATCCTGGTTGTCGAGACCCTCACCAAGCGCTTCGGCGGTCTTATCGCCGTCGACCAGATGAGCTTCGACGTCCGCGAGCACGAGGTGATGGGCATCATCGGGCCGAACGGCTCGGGCAAGTCGACGACCATGAACCTGATCTCCGGCGCGCTGAAAGCCACTTCCGGCACGATCCGGCTGAAGGAGCGCGAACTGACCGCGATGCCCGCCCACAAGATCGCCCGGCTCGGCATCGCCCGCACCTTCCAGCTTGTCCGCGTGCTGCCGGATCTGACGGTGATCGAGAATGTCGTCGCCGGCGCCGCCTTCGCCCACAAGCCGCGCTGGGGCGCCGAGGCGCGGGCCTTCGCGATCGCCCTGCTGGAGCGGCTCGATCTCGGCGGCAAGCAGGATCTTCCCGTCAGCTCGCTCACCTATATCGACCAGAAGCGCCTGGAGCTTGCCCGCGCGCTCGCCTCCGAACCGGAGGTGCTGCTGCTCGATGAATGGCTTGCAGGCCTCAACCCGAGCGAATTGAAGATCGGCATCGACCTGATCGCCAGCCTGCGCGACGAGGGCCGCACGGTCATTCTGGTGGAGCATGTGATGGACGCGATCCGCTCGCTGTGCGACCGCTGCGTCGTCATGAATTCCGGCCGCAAGATCGCCGAGGGCACGCCCGCCGCCGTGCTGTCCGACCACGAGGTGATCCGCGCCTATCTGGGAGACGGCTGATGCTTGGCGTGACCGGACTGTCCGTCTCCTACGGCCTGCATCGCGCGCTCGACGATGTCAGCCTCGCCGTCGCGCCCGGCGAGATCGTCGTCATCCTCGGCGCCAACGGGGCGGGCAAGAGCACGCTTCTGCGGGCGATCGCCGGGATCTGCGAGGGCCAGGCGAGCGGCTCGGTGTCGCTTGGCGGAACCGATCTTCTGGCGCGGAGTTCCGACCGGATCGTCGAGGCGGGCGTCGCCTTCGTGCCGGAGGGGCGCGGCATCTTCGGCGATCTCACGGTGTGGGAGAACCTGACGCTCGGCGCCTATTCGCAGCGCGGCCGGGCCAGGCGGGCGGAAAACCTCGCCCGGGTGCTCGACCTGTTTCCCAAGCTTGCCGAGCGCAAACGCCAGACGGCGCGGACCATGTCCGGCGGCGAGCAGCAGATGGTGGCGATCGGCCGGGCGATGATGGCCAATCCGGACATCCTGATGCTGGACGAGCCGTCGCTCGGCCTGTCGCCGCTATTGTGCAAGGAGTTGTTCCAGACCCTGTCGCATATCCGCGGCACCGGCATGGGCGTGCTGCTGGTCGAGCAGAACGCCCGCCAGAGCCTGGCGATCGCCGACCGGGGCTATCTTCTCGAAAACGGCGAGATCACCGGCGAGGCAGAGGCCGAGGCGATGCTCAACGATCCGGCCGTGCAGGCGGCCTATCTCGGCGGCGCGGCCGCCACAACATGACAAACAAGGAGGGGACAAAGCGATGAACGAGGGACGTACGATAATCGTGACCGGGGCCGCATCGGGGATCGGCGCCAGGACCGCCCGCCTGCTGTCGGAGCAGGGCGCGCGCGTGATCGGGGTCGACCGCAATGATGCCGATCACTGCGAGACGGTGTTCAAGGCCGACCTGTCCGACCGCGCGGCGATCGAGGCGCTGGTCGAGCAATTGCCGGTCGGCGCCCACGGCCTTGCCAATATCGCCGGCCTGCCGCCGACGCGTCCGGCCGAGCAGGTTCTCAAGGTCAACATGCTCGGCCTGCGCCATCTGACCGATGCACTCGTCCCGAAGCTCGCCGACGGCGCTTCGATCGTCAATCTCGCCTCGCTTGCCGGCTTCGGCTGGCCCGAGGCGCCCGACCAGGTCCGGGCCCTGCTGGCGCTGTCGCTCGACGATGACGTCGCTGGTTTTGTCGAGGCCAACGGCCTCGATCAGCCCGGCGGCCGCTCTTATTTCCTGTCCAAGGAGGCGCTCGTCGTCTGGACGATGCAGAACCGCTGGACCTGGCGCGAGCGCGGCATCCGGATGAACGCCGTCAGTCCTGGCCCGGTCGACACGCCGATCCTGCCGGACTTCATCGAAACGCTCGGCGCCCGGGCCGAGGAGGACATGCGGGTGATGGACCGGCCCGGCATGCCCGACGATATCGCGCCTGTCGTGGCGTTCCTGCTGTCTGAAGGGGCGGGCTGGATCCGCGGCGCCAACATTCCCGTCGACGGCGGAATGTCGTCGCACATCCTGTGCGGGATGCACGGGCACTAGTCGCTGGATGCCGGTCCGAATGCTGGCTAGGATGGGTTCGAAGGCGAGAAGGCTGTGGGGGCGTCAGCATCGCTGCCAAGGCGCCATCTCGTTTGCATCGGGGCTTTGCCATCGCCCTTAAGTCTCGCCCGGTATTTAAAAAATTACATATTCAGGATTTGCCATTTTTCGCTGCCTTGATAACCTGACCGAAAGCAACATTGCGCGGCAGCGCGACGCGGCCGGTCAAACCGGCCCTGAGCGGCGCGATCTTCCGCGGTCAGGGAATTGGGATCTTGGAGAACGGCGAAGGCGGTCCCGACATGCGCGTGCATGCTCGACCGCCCGGTCAAAGCCTTGGTGAAAAGCACGACGGCGCGGACCCACCGGGGCAGCCGGAGCCCGGGCCTCGACCTGATCGGCGAGGTGACCCTGTGGCAGGACCCGTAGCCGGATCGGGGTCGGAGGGAGGCGGCCGAAGACCCTGCGCCCGCGCCGCCCAGCCCGAGCGGGGCGCGTCCACCAGCCCGTCTCCTTCGGGGCGTTCTGAGGCAAACGGATCGCGCCGGCCGCGCCGCCGGCCCGCCGACAAGCAGCGCCAGAACGGCAATGTCTATGCCGCCCTCGATCTGGGCACCAACAATTGCCGTCTCCTCGTTGCCCAGCCGACACGCCGCGCTTTCCGGGTCGTCGATGCCTTTTCGCGCATCGTCCGGCTCGGCGAGGGGGTGACGCATAGCCGTCGCCTGTCCGACGGCGCCATCGAGCGGGCCGTCGAGGCGCTTGGCGTCTGCCGCGACAAGATGCGCGCGCGCGGCGTCACCCGGCGGCGGCTGATCGCCACCGAGGCCTGCCGGATCGCCGAGAACGGCGAGGCGTTCCTGACCAGGGTCCGGGAGGCGACCGGGCTTGATCTGGAGATCGTCAATCGCGAGACCGAGGCCCGCCTCGCGGTCGCCGGCTGCGCGACGCTGGTCGATCAGGCCGCGAGCGGCGTCATCGTCTTCGATATCGGCGGCGGCTCGACGGAACTTGTCCTGTTGACGCCCGGCGAGCGCGGCTTCCGCAACGCCTTTTCGGTGCAGAAGCACGTCTCGGCCTGGACATCGCTGCCGATTGGCGTCGTCACCCTGTCGGAGCGCTTCGGCGGCGGCGAGATCGACCGGCCGATGTTCGAGGCGATGGTCGCCCACGTCATCGACTGTCTCGACCCCTTCGCCCGGAAGGTCGCGGCCCGAACCGCCTTTCATTCGCAGAAAGTCCATCTGCTCGGCACGTCCGGCACGGTGACGACGATCTGCGGCGTTCATCTGGGTCTCGATCGCTATGACCGCCGCCGCGTCGACGGCACCTGGATGGGCCATGACGACGTTATCCGCGTCACCGACGACCTGCTTGCCATGAGCCATTCCGAACGGGTCGACAATCCCTGCATCGGCACCGACCGGGCCGATCTCGTCCTGTCGGGCTGCGCCATTCTCGAGGGCATCCGCAGGCTTTGGCCGTGCGACCGCGTCCGCGTCGCCGATCGCGGCCTGCGCGAGGGCATGCTGCTGACCCTGATGGCCGATGACGGCGTGTGGCGCCGCGGCGGCCGGTCGCGCAACGGGGGGCGGTATCGCGGGCCCGGAAGGGGAGCGAACGGCAACGGGGCGGGCCACTGATGAGCCGGGAAGGCGGTCGCCAGGGGCGGCTGAAGGCCCGCGTGAAGACCGCGCGGCGCCGGTCGGCCTCCTCGACACGCTGGCTGCAGCGCCAGCTCAACGACCCATATGTGGAGAAGGCGCGGGCGGCGGGCTATCGCTCCCGCGCCGCCTACAAGCTTGTCGAGATCGACGATAAATACACGCTGCTCAAGCCCGGCGGCCGGATCGTCGACTTGGGCGCTGCCCCCGGCGGCTGGGCGCAGGTCGCGGCCGACCGGGTCGGGTCGACGTCTGGTAAGCGAGGCGCGGGCAAGGTGGTCGCGATCGACATCCTCGAGATGGATCCGGTCCCCGGCGTCGACGTCCTGCAGCTCGATTTTCTTGACGACAGCGCGCCCGAACGCCTGCGGGCGGCTTTGGGAGGGCAGGCGGATCTGGTGATGTCCGACATGGCCCCGCCGACCACCGGCCACAGGCAGACCGACCACCTGCGCATCATGGGCCTGTGCGAGGTGGCGCTGGATTTCGCCCGCGAGGTGCTCAAGCCCGGCGGCGCCTTTCTGGCCAAGGTGTTTCGCGGCGGCACGGAAAGCCAGTTGCTCGCCGACATGAAGCGGGATTTCACCACCGTGCGCCACGTCAAGCCGCCGGCCAGCCGTGCCGATTCCGCCGAGCTATACGTGCTGGCGACGGGATACCGGGGCGGCGCCGACGAGGCCGGATAAAAACTCTAGCGGCCGGCGCATTCCTTTCGGTCGAAGGGTTTCTGGTCGTCGACATAGTCGTCGGGCATCACCTCCTCGGTCGGGCATCCCAGCTCGAACGGCGTGTAGGGCAGCCACACCTCCTCGCCGTCGCGCTCCTTCAGGGCCATGGCGCCCACGTTCAGCCGGTCCGGCAGGGTCCAGGTGGCGCCGGAGATCAGTTCGATCTCGAAGGACTTTCCACGTCCAAGACACGGGCTGGTCTCGCTCAGATCGAAATAGCCGTACCGCGCGTCGGGGAACTGAGGCGACAGGCCCAGTCCGCGAACCGGATACCCCTGATCTCCCAAGGTATCGGGATAGTCCGGGTGAAGGCAGACATCGTTGTCGAACGCGATATCCAAACGCTCCCACTCGGTGGTGAACGGCTCCTGCGGATCGGCCGGACCGTCGCATTGCGGATCGGGCCGGCCGACGCCGATCATCTTCCTGTCGGGTTGGACGACGCCCGACGGATGATAGGCGATACGGGCGTATTCGATCGCGTTGTTGACATGCCTGAAATGCCGGAGCTTGCCCTTCTTTATATAGGTCGAGCGCAGATACCAGCTGTTGTGGAAGACATAGACCGGATGATCGGGCAGCCGCAGGATCTCGTGGCTGCGTTTTCTGGCCTTTGTCGCCTTGAAGACGGCGCCGCCGGTATGGCAGTCGCCCGGCGGTCCGGGCAGTCGGTCAAACCAGCCGCGATTGGCGAAGATGTAGATATAGCCGCCAACGCTGCGTTCGAACGCGAACCATTTGTGGCAGTTGTAGATGCGGTTTTCAAAGACCCACCAGTTGGTCGCGGAGAACTCCGCCTCGACCGCGTTGTCGCGAATGAAGGTGAAGGTGTTGCGGTAGATCCAGACGTTTCTGCTGAAGCGCTTGACCTCGTCCTTCGCCCGTTCGAACTCCGCGAGCTGGGCTTCCTTCCATTCCTCATCGCTCATGCCGTCCGTTTTCTCGATCGTCTTCGGCTTCGGCGGGCAGGCGAAGAAATGCACGCCGTTGAAGGCCTGCGCGATGAAGTTGTAGCGGATCACCACATGGCCCTTGATCTCGAAGGCGCGGAAGAAATCGCCGTCGAGTTCCTTGCGCGGCATCGGCTCCTCGTGGATGTCGTACCAGTTGACGTCCTGCCAGATCCGTTCGTCCTGGATCCAGGAGCAGCGTTCGACGAGCAGATGTTCGGTTGCCGCCCCGCGCGCCACGATGCCGTAGGTCGCGCCGTTCAGGCTGAGCCGGCGCACCACGATGTGCTGGCTGTTCTCGATATAGATCGCCGTCGGCCAGGCATTCTGTATCGTCATGTTCTCGATGACGATGCCGCTTGAATTCTGGATCTTGAAGAACGCGTAGCGGTCGGCATTGGGAATGCCGGGCGGGCGCACCGGATTGCGGCGTCCGTCCAGCGTCGTGCGGCTGCTGCCCCGGATCGTGATCGGCTTCCCGGCCGCATCGATGCCGTCGATCACCACGGTGTCTTCGTAGACGCCGGGTAAGAGTTCGATCGTGTCGCCGGGCTTTGCCTTGTCGATTGCCTCCTGGAAGCGCAGAGCCTCGCGCTCCGCCTTCTTGTACCACCGAGGGTTTCCGTCGGGACTTACGTAGAAAGTCGGTTCCGCGTCGCCGTCGCTCGCCATTGTCTCGCCCTGTGAATGAAGCTCCAGGTTGTATAGTGGCGAGAGGAATGCCGCAGCGTCAATACATCATCTCGGCGGCTTCTACCGCTCGCGCGCCGCTGTCACCGGGTCCGGCGCCAGGCGCCTGCGGTGGCCGGAGACCTCCTGGCCGGCATCCTTCGGCAAAAGGACAAAGGGAATGACGGCGGCGGCCGTCGCCACGCCGACGACCAGGAAGGCGACCGAGAAGTCGGCAACCGCCAGGTCGTGGCTGCCGCGCGTCAGGCGGCTCAGTTCCAGCGACATCGCGGCCAACGAGATGCCGACCGAGACGGAAAGCTGCTGGATCACGCTCGACATCGAGGTCGCAGCACTCATCCGTGGCGAATCGACATCGGCGATCGACAGGCTGTTGGCACTGGTGAATTGCAGCGAGCGGAAGAACCCGCCGAACAGCAGGACCAGCGTGAAGGCGATGATCGGCGTTGCCAGCGTGAAGGCGGCCGGCGCGCCGATGAACGCCGCGCAGATCAGGCTGTTGACGATCAGGATCGACCTGAAGCCGAGCCGGCGCACGATCGGCGGGGCAAAGAATTTCATGGTGATCGCGCCGGCGGCGGCGGCAAAGGTGGTGATGCCGGAGGCAAATGGCGTCAGGCCGTAGGCGATCTGCAGCATCAGCGGGATCAGGAAGGGCGTCGCGCCGACGCCGACCCGGAACAGCGCTGCCCCGAGGATCGCCAGCCGGTAGGTCGGGATCGCAAACAGCGACAGGTCGAGGATCGGCGCTTCGGTCCGCCTGGCGTGCAGGTAATAGGCGACGAGCAGCACCGAGCCGCTTGCAAGCATGGTCAGGATCGCCCATTGCGGGATCACGCCGAGGCCGAGATTGGTTCCGCCGGAGACGACCAGCGCCAGTCCGGCGCCCGACAGGACGAAGCCGAGCGCATCGAAGCGCCGGCGCACCTCGCCGCGCACATCGGGAATGACCATCGTCGCGAACACGAGGCCGATCACGCCGATCGGCACATTGACCCAGAAGATCCAGCGCCAGGAAAAGTAGGTCGTGATGAAGCCGCCGAGCGGCGGGCCGAGCATCGGGCCGGTGAGCGCCGGCACGGTCAGCCAGGCCATCGCGCCGATCAGCTCGGATTTCGGGATCGTCCGCATCACGACGAGCCGCCCGACCGGCACCATCATGGCGCCGCCCATGCCCTGTAAGACGCGCGCTGCGACGATCTGCGGGATCGTGTCGGATAATCCGCAGGCGATCGAGCCGGTCGTGAACACCAGGATCGCCATCCGGAACACCAGCCGGGCGCCATACGTATCGGCGAGCCAGCCGCTTGCCGGAATGAACACGGCAAGGCTGATCAGATAGGAGGTCAGCGCTAGCTTCAGCCGGATCGGGTCCTCGCCGAAATCCGCCGCGATCGCCGGCAGCGCCGTCGACAGCACGGTCGCGTCGAGATTCTCCATGAACAGGGCGCAGGCGACGACGAGAAGGGTGAGGGTCCGCGATTTCATGCGAATCGGAGTGGGTGTCCGGCTTTACCGACAAGGGCGGCGCGATGAGGGGGCAGCCCTCCTATACCGCGCCATGATAGAAGAAGATACCAAGGCCGGTGGTGAACAGGATCTGGCCGGCGAGCGCATGCAGCAGGAAGGCGAAGCCGAAGGAGCCTGCTCCGAACGCGCCGCCACCGCGATAGGCCAGGGCGAATACCGCCCCGCCGAGCGCGGTCAGCAGCACCGCCGGCCAGTTCCAGAAGAACAGATGGGCAAGCGAGAAGACGCCCGCATTGACGGTGACCGCCACGCGCTGATCGGCAAACAGTCCACCGTAGCGCTCGAAGAACAGCGCGCGGAAGATCAGTTCCTGCGGCAGCGCGGAGCCAAACGGATAGAAGCACAGGATCAGCAGCCACAGGTCCTGATTGTAGCGCGGCAGGAAGAACAGGGTGCCAGGGCGAAGCCACAGAACCAACGCAATGGCGCTTATCGACGTCAAAAGGACAAAGCCGGCGAACAGGCCCCAATGCGGCACGAAGGGGCGCGCCAGAAGCGATCGCCAGCGAAAGGACGGCGTCAGCCAGAGCAACGCGATCGCGACTGCCAGCATTGCCGCTATCCCGGCCCAGATGGCGGCGGGCGACAGCAGGAAGGCCATGACCAGCGGCGTTACGACGAAGAGAAGGCCGAATTCGATCCACAGTCGCGCGTGAATGGAGGATCCGGCCTCGATTGATCTGGTCTGTTGCATATCTCTTTCGTAGGGTGATTGCCGAACCGGTCAACACCGGGATCTGAGAGGATCGGCGTATCGCCGGTCGGCGAACGGGAGTGCATGGCGATGCGGTGGACGATGAAGGCGCTTGTTCCGGCAACGGTTCTGGGTTTTGCGGCTTTGGTGGCTTTGGGTTTTTCGGCGATCGCGTCGGCGCAGACCGACACCGACACCGGGGACGATCCGAACGATCCGGACAACACGGTCGCGGCCAATATCGTCGGGACGCAATTACGGGCCCAGGGCTATCGCTGCGATGATCCGCACAAGGCGGAGCGTGATCCCGACGATTCCGATCCGGGCAACCAGGCCTGGCTCGTCGTCTGCGACAACGCGGTCTACCGCGTCAGGCTGGTGCCCGATCAGGCCGCGCAGGTGGAGAAGATCGAGTAGGCTTCCGCTGCGACTTCGCCCGCCTGATTATGAACCCGCTTGCCCGGTCGCGTCGGGTCGGCCTACAGGCACTTGGCTTCGAGAAAGAAGTCCCAGCTTTGGAGCGCATCGTTGTAGTTCGAATAGGTCAGCACGCGCGCCACTTTAGGATTGAGCGCATTCACGAAGACCGTAACGGTAATGGAAATCGAGGTGCTTTTTGATTGGGGGGTGTGGTTCGCGCTGGTCGCCTGCAGAAAGCACCCGGTGATGGATTTCTTGAATTTGACGCTGAATCGCCCGTCGTCGATCAGCTCGACCTTACGGATGTTGTGGCCGTATTTAAGCTTTCCCTCACTGTCGACGGCGGCGTAACCGCCCTTGTTCGGGCCGGCGGCCTGTGCGGAAAATGCGGTGAACGCGACGAGCAGAAGCGCTGCCAAAATGCGATACATTCAAATCTCCCGGGTTGGACAAGGGGTCTCGGTGATCACATCACTCACCCGCACTCGGCCTTGAGGATGAAGCCGTAATCGATGGAGTCGGCCAGGACGCCGGACCAGGTGGTGACGATGAGGGACTTGCCGTTGCTGCCGAACGGATAGACGGTCGCGGTGACGGAGATATCCACGCCGCCCTGCGTATCGAAGCTCGTCGGGCTTGCGAGATAGTAGCAGTCGGCGACACGGCGCCTGAACGTGACCTTGTAGAAGCCGAGGCCGATCTTCTTGACCTTCCTGACATTGACGTCGCGGACGAGCGTTCCGTCCTGGTCGACGCCGGCAAGCCCGCCCTTTCGGGAGGCGGCATCGGCTATGGTCGAGAGCGTGAGAAGTGCCAGAACGGCGCAGAGAATCCGCTTCATGTGCGTCCTCCCGGGTTGCGGACGGGGTTCATAAGGAGCGTATGGCGCAGTCTTGCCGAACGCGGGCGTATCCGCAATGCTGAAGCCGGCTTGCAATCGAAATCGGTGGAGTGCCGCGGACGGGCGCCTTCCTGTTTAGGATCATCCGTTTCGGGCCATGCGGCGTATTTGTTGCGGCAACGCATAATTGAGAGGCGATCGATGAGCTGGCACCAATCCCGCGATCCTGTCCTGGGCGATGAAATATCCTGCGACGCGCTCGAGCTGATGATCGTGCCGCGGGCCCGCGATCTCGGCGGCTTCGAGGTGCGCCGCGCCCTGCCGCACGGGCGGCGGCGCATGGTCGGCCCCTTCATCTTCTTCGACCAGATGGGCCCGGCGCAGTTTCTTGACGGCAACGGCATGGATGTGCGGCCGCATCCCCATATCGGCCTGGCCACCGTCACCTATCTGTTCAAGGGCCGGGTGATGCATCGCGACAGCGAGGGCAACGCGCTTGAGATCGAACCGGGCGCGATGAACCTGATGACCGCGGGGGCCGGCATCGCCCATTCCGAGCGCACGCCGGGCGCCGAGCGTGACGGCGGCACGATGTACGGTATCCAGAGCTGGATTGCGCTTCCGGAAGCGGACGAGGAAACCGATCCCTCCTTCCAGCATTTCCCGGCGGCCGACCTGCCGGTAATCGAGGACAAGGGCGTGACGGCGCGGGTGATCGCGGGCGAAGCCTTCGGCAAGCGCGCGCCGGTCGGCATGCTGTCGGACTGGTTCTATACCGAGGTGATGCTGGCCACCGGCGCCTCTGCGCCGCTCGATCCCGATTACGAGGAACGCGCGATCTACGTCGCCGAGGGCACGGTCGACATCGCCGGCGACCGCTTCGAGGGCCCTCGGCTTCTGATCTTCCGGCCCGGCGACCGCATCACCGTCACGGCCGTCAGCCCCGCCCGCCTGATGATGCTCGGCGGGACGGCGCTGGAGGGGCCGCGCCACATCTGGTGGAATTTCGTCTCCTCGCGCCGCGAGCGCATCGAGCAGGCCAAGGAGGACTGGAAGCGCGGCCGGTTCAAGCCGGTCCCCGAGGAAACCGAGTTCATTCCGCTGCCGGAAGGCTGAGCCGCGCATTTGTCGCCGCCCCATGCATTTGTTGCGTAAGCCCGGTGTTCGCGCTCGCGCCGTGACCGGCGAATGTCCTATAAGGGCATTTCGAGGGATCGGGGCATGCGCCCCGGAATGGCCCCTGCGATGCCCATTGGGAGAGCCGACATGCCGGTTGGAGTGGTGCTGAGTGTCCTTGCGACGGATCGGCCGGGCCTGGTGCAGCGCCTGGCCGAGGTGGTCGCCGATCATGGCGGCAACTGGGTCGACAGCTCGATGGCGCGGCTGGCCGGCGAGTTCGCCGGGATCGTCCGGGTCGAGGTGCCGTCATCGGCGCTGACGGGGCTGCAGGCAGCGCTTCAGTCGCTCGACGCCGACGGCATCACCGTGGTCATGCGCCAGTCGCACGAAACCGGATCGCAGCCCGGCGTGCTGGCGCTGCTCGACCTGACCGGTGGCGACCATCCCGGCATCGTCCGCGACATCTCCGCAACGCTTGCCGGCGTCGGGGTCTCGATCGAGGATCTCGAGACCCGGGTCTTTCCCGGCAGCATGTCGGGCGAGCATCTGTTTTCCGCCAAGGCGCGTGTCATCCTGCCCGAGGATCTCGATATCGACCGCTTGCGCAGTGACCTTGAGGATCTCGCCAGCGATCTGATGGTCGAGATCTCGCTGAACGAACAGGTCTGAGGGGCCGCTTAAAGGAGCGTGCGCCATGGCCATGCGGCCGCTTGATCCGGCACCGCGAACCTACGCCGCATCCGTCTTCCTGCTGCGGCGGTCGGACCGCGGCGCGTCTGCGGCCGGCGAGGCGGCGGCGGGGACGACGCCCGATGCCGTGCTCGACTGGCTGACGGCCGGCGCGATCGGCGAGACCGATACGCTCGCCCTGTTCGAGGGCCTGGCCTGGCGGCTGGTGGCCGCCGGCCTGCCGCTCGACCGGGCAAGCCTACATGTCGGCACGCTGCATCCCCAGATGATCGGCTTTGCCTGGAACTGGGCGCGCGCCGACCGGCTGTGCGACGAGATCCGTGTAGACGGGGCCTCGCTGAAGACCGACGCCTATCGCCGCAATCCGCTGTTCCGGGTGATCGAGCATGGCGAGACCGTCCGCGTCGACACCGCCGATCCGGCGGCGCGCGACCGCTTTCCTCTGGTCGCCGATCTCGCCGGGCAGGGGATCACCGACTATATCGCCATGCCGCTCGGCGGTGGCGCCTATCACAACGCGGTCACGCTCGCCACGCGCCAGCCCGGCGGCTTCGGCGCGGATCAGTACGCGGTGCTGGAAAGGGTGCTGGCGCTGCTTGCCCTGCATGTCGCCCGCCATATCGCGCTGAGGATCGCGACCAACGTGCTCGACACCTATCTCGGCGCCGCCGCCGGGACGCGTGTGCTGGAAGGCTCGATCCGGCGCGGCGCCGGCGAGCCGATCCGCGCGGTGATCTGGGCCTCGGACCTGCGCGGCTTCACCGACCTGACCGACCGGCTCGCGGCCGCCGACATGATCGTCCTGCTCAACGCCTATTTCGAGCGCATGGCCGGCGCCGTGCTGGCCGAAGGCGGCGAGGTCCTGAAATTCATCGGCGACGGGCTGCTCGCCGTCTTCCCGTTCGACCGCTACGAGACCGAACAGGCAGCGGCCGAAGCTTCGCTCACCGCCGCCCGCCGGGCGCTGGCCGATCTCGGTCAGATGAACGCCGAGCCGCCCGCCGGCCTTGCCGACGTTGCGGGCTGGCAGCCGCTCAAGACGGGTATCGCGCTGCACGCCGGCGAGGTTTTCTTCGGCAATGTCGGCGCGCCGGAGCGGCTCGATTTCACCGTGATCGGCCCGGCCGTCAACGCGGCCGCCCGGGTCGAGGCGATGAGCAAGACGCTCGGCCGGCCGCTATTGCTGACCGAACCGGTCGCGTCCCATATCGCCGACCCGCTCGACGACCTCGGCGCCCATGCGCTTCGCGGCGTCGCCGAACCGATCCGGCTGTTCGCGGCGGGGGAGGGGTGAGGGCGGCCCGTGATACCCCGGCTCCTCACGCAGCTTCGTCGATGGGCCGCCAACCTGCCGCCGCAGGAGAAGGACCACAACCGCCTGTCCTTCACCCTGGCCTTCGTCGCCGGCGTCTGCGAGGCCGTCTGCTTCGTCGGCCTGTTCCACACCTTCACGACCTTCATCACCGGCACGCTGATGATCCTGTTCATCGAGCTGGCCGAGGGCAATCCAGGCTATATCGTCAAGGCGATCGTGTTCGTCTCGTTCTTCGTCTTCACGGTGCTCTGGGTCTTCGTCATCCGCCTGTGGCCGTGGGACCGCGTCAACCGCCGTTTCGTGCTGTTATGCCTGGAGGCGGTGCTGATCCTCGCCTTCGCGGCAGTCGGCCTGCTGGCCGGCGAACTCAAATCCGCCGGCGCGCTGAACACGCTGGTCGTCTCGATCGCCGCCGTCTTCGCGATGACCCTGCACAGCGCGATCTTTTTCGTGCTGCTGAAGGGCTATCCGCCCTCGCATTTCATGACCGGCAACCTGACCAATTTCTCGATCGGCATCGTCGAGATGATGATCGAGGCGCGCCGGCCGCAGGCCTGTGATGCCGACGAGCTGCGTGGCGCGCGGTTCATGGCCTGGTACTATCCGTCGGTCATATCGCTCTTCGTCGCCGGCGTTATCGTCGGCTCCGTGGGGTATCTGTCGCTGGGCTTTGCCATCCTGGTCGTTCCGGCGGCCGCTGCCGGCCTGGCCGCGATCCTGGCGCGCCGCCTCGATCGCCAAACAGCGGGAATGGGAGAGGAAACGTGATCGACCTACAGACCTTCTATGACGAGCACCCGATCAACGAGACCGAAATCCTCGAAAAACTCAGCGCTGACGGTCTTGATACCGACGCGCTGCGGCCAGAGGACCTGACGCGCTACGACCAGGATCACTATGGCGGCACGGATGCCACCGATGCGCTCGCGGGCGCCCTGTCGATCGGGCCGGAGACGCGGGTTCTCGACATCTGTTCGGGCATGGGCGGAACGAGCCGCTATCTCGCCTATCGCTTCGGCGCCGAGGTGGTCGGCGTCGATCTGACGCAATCGCGGGTTTCCGGTGCGCGCCGGCTGACCGAGCGGGTCGGGCTGCAGGACCGGGTCTCGTTTCAGACCGGCGATGCGTCCCGGCTCGACTTGCCCGACTGCGCATTCGACCGCGCGGTCAGCCAGGAATCCTTCCTGCACGTTCCCGACCGCGAGGGCATATTCACCGGCTGCCACAGGGTTTTGAAACCCGGCGGTGGACTGGGTTTCACCGACTGGATCGCCACCGATCGGCTGACCGACGAGGCGCGCGCCTTCTTTGCCAAAACCTTCGCCGCCGCCCGCCTCACCGGCTTTGAGGAATACCGCGCCCTGCTGGCCGATGCCGGCTTTTCCGACCTCGCGGTGACCGACCTGTCCGAGCCGTGGCGGACAATCCTTGTCGAGCGGCTTGCGATGTTCCGGTCGCTGGAAGCCGAGACGGTGGTGCGATTCGGCCAGGACCGGTTCGACACCTATATCCGCAACTACGAATTCTTCGTCGACCGCATCAGCGATCGCTCGATTGGCGGGGGACGGTTCATCGCCTGGAAGCCGTAGCGTCAGGGGCAAGGGATCGCTGCTCTTCATTCGACTGTCCAGTGACTTGGCCCCGCCTTTCCGGTAGACCGCGATCATGCAGCCGATCGTCTCCATATCAAACCTGTCTAAAACCTACGCCTCGGGCTTCGAGGCGCTGAAAGGCGTCGACCTCGACATCCGGCCGGGCGAGATCTTCGCCCTGCTCGGTCCCAACGGCGCCGGCAAGACGACCCTGATCAGCATCGTCTGCGGCCTCGTCACCGCCACCGCGGGTTCCGTCAGCATCGGCGGCAACGATATTATCAAGGCCTATCGCAAGGCGCGCCAGCTCGTCGGGCTGGTGCCGCAGGAACTGACCACCGAACCCTTCGAAACCGTGATCGCCACGATGCGCCTGAGCCGTGGCCTGTTCGGCCTGAAGCCCGATCCTGAGAAGATCGAGACGATCCTGCGCCAGCTCTCCCTGTGGGACAAGAAGGACGCCAAGACGGTCACCCTGTCGGGCGGCATGAAGCGGCGCCTGATGATCGCCAAGGCGCTGGCGCACGAGCCGCGCGTCCTGTTTCTCGACGAGCCGACCGCCGGCGTCGATGTCGAGTTGCGTCGTGACATGTGGGATCTCGTCCGCGGCCTGCGCGATACCGGCGTCACCGTCATTCTGACGACCCACTATATCGAGGAGGCCGAGCAGATGGCCGACCGGGTCGGCGTCATCCGCAAGGGCGAACTGATCCTGGTCGAGGACAAGGCCGAACTGATGCACAAGCTCGGCAAGAAGCAGGTTTCGCTGCATCTCAACCAGCGGCTTGACGCGGTGCCGCCGGCGCTGATGAAGCACGGCCTCGAACTCGCCCAGGACGGCTGCGAGTTGATCTATACCTATGACACCAACGCCGACCGCACGGGGATAACCGCGCTTCTGACCGATCTGTCCGAAGCCGGCATCCGGTTCAACGATCTGCAGACGCAAAAGAGCACGCTGGAAGACATCTTCGTCAGCCTGGTGAGCGAGCGCCCATGAACCTGACCGCCGTATCGACAATCTACGCGTTCGAAATACGCCGAACCCTGCGCTCGCTGATGCAGAGCGTGGTGTCGCCGGTATTGTCCACGGCGCTCTACTTCGTCGTGTTCGGCGCGGCGATCGGCTCGCGCATCCCTGAGATCGAGGGGGTTAGCTTCGGCGCCTTCATCGTGCCCGGCCTGATCATGCTGACACTGCTCACCCAGTCGGTGTCGAACGCCTCCTTCGGCATCTACTTTCCGCGCTTTCTGGGAACGATCTTCGAGGTGCTGTCGGCGCCGGTCTCGTTCCTGGAGATCGTCATCGCCTATGTCGGGGCGGCCGCGACCAAGTCGGTCGTGCTCGGGCTGATCATCCTGGCCACCGCGACGCTGTTCGTGCCGATCCGCATCGAGCATCCGCTGTTCATGATCCTGTTCCTGATCCTGACATCGGTGACGTTCAGCCTGCTCGGATTCATTATCGGCATCTGGGCGGACAACTTCGAGCAACTGCAATTCGTGCCGCTCCTGGTCGTCACGCCGCTGACCTTTCTGGGCGGGTCGTTCTACTCGATCACCATGCTGCCGCCGCTCTGGCAGACGGTGTCGCTGTTCAACCCGGTCGTCTATCTGGTCAGCGGCTTCCGCTGGAGCTTCTACGGCCAGGCCGACGTCAACGTCTATCTGAGCCTGGCGATGACCTTGTTGTTTCTCGGCATCTGCCTTTCCGTCACCTGGTGGATCTTCAAGACCGGCTATCGGCTCAAGACCTGATTGCCTTGCCGGTCCGCTTGCCTATGATCGGCGGCACAAGTTGTAGCCGAACCGGGGAGCGCCGATCATGAAGAGCCAGAGCCTTGTCGCCTATGGGGAGCCGCTTGCCGAGACGAGCCGCGAGGCGCCGGTGCCGACAGGGACGCAGGTTCTCCTCAAGATCACCCATTGCGGCGTCTGCCACTCCGACCTGCATCTCCAGGACGGTTATTTCGAGCTGGGCGGCGACAAGAAGCTCGACGTCACCGGCGGGCGCGAACTGCCGTTCACGCTCGGCCACGAGATCGAGGGCGAGGTGGTCGCCGCCGGCCCCGACGCGGACGGCGTGTTAATCGGCGACAAGGTCGTCGCCTATCCCTGGATCGGCTGCGCGGCTTGTGCGACCTGCGGGCGCGGCGAGGAACATCTGTGCAGCGAGAAGGGCGCGCATGTGCTTGGTGTCACGGTCGATGGCGGCTTTGCCGATCACGTGATGGTGCCGCATCCGCGCTATCTGCTCGACTATTCCGGCATTCCCGCCGGTCTCGCCGGCACCTATATGTGCTCGGGCCTCACCGCCTACAGCGCGCTGAAGAAGATCGGCACGCCGGGCGCGGGCGACCAGATCCTGATCGTCGGGCTCGGCGGCGTCGGCATGATGGGCCTGCAATTCGCCCGCGCCCTGTTCGGCACCGCGCCGCTGGTCGCCGATATCGATGAGGGCAAGCTTGAGACGGCCCGGCAGATGGGGGCTCACGCGGCTTACGACAGTTCGCAGAAGGAATCGGTCAAGGCGCTTCTGTCGGAGACGGGCGGCGGCGTCTATGCGGCGATCGACTTCGTCGGCTCGGAATCCTCCTTCGCCTTCGCCAATCGCGCGGTGCGCAAGGGTGGCAGGATCGTCGTCGTCGGGCTGCTCGGCGGCGCGCTGACCATGCCGCTGCCGATGATCCCGATCCGGGCGATCTCGATTGCCGGCTCCTTCGTCGGTTCGCTTCAGGAGACCCGCGAGGTGCTCGATCTGGTCAAGGCCGGCAAGGTCGCGCCGATCCCCGTGGAGGAGCGGCCGATGACCAGTGCCAATTCGGCGCTCGACGACCTGCGCAACCGACAGGTGACGGGTCGCGTCGTGCTGGCGCCCTGATATTCATGGCGCCCTGACCTCTACCGCATATCAGCACTGCCGATCGCGGCTTTCCTATCTGTCATCTGCGTGGTAATGACACGCGCCAATCTCAACTGACCGATCGCGATTCGCCGGGGATGGAGATCCCGCCGGCGACGCTTTCGTTCATCCGCCTTCGGGCGTCGATCTCAGGAGTTGGCAATGACGGACCCTCTGGCCGTGGCTTCGCCTTTGGGCGATATCGCGCTCACCTTCGACGACGTGCTGCTGCGTCCAGGCCACTCCAACGTGATGCCCGGCGAGGTCGATACCGGGACCCGGCTGACTCGGTCGATCTCGCTCAACATTCCGATCCTCTCGTCGGCGATGGACACGGTGACGGAATCGCGCCTGGCGATCGCCATGGCCCAGGCCGGCGGCATCGGCGTCGTCCACCGCAATCTCGATCCCGACCAGCAGGCCGAGGAGGTCCGTCAGGTCAAGAAGTTCGAATCCGGCATGGTGGTCAATCCGGTCACCATCACCCCCGACGCGAGCCTCAACGAGGCGCTTCAGCTTATGAAGCACTACGGCATCTCGGGCATTCCGGTGGTCGAGCGCGAGGACAATGGCGACCAGCGCCGGCTGGTCGGCATCCTCACCAATCGCGACGTGCGCTTTGCCACCGACAAGCGCCAGCCGGTCGCGGAACTGATGACCCGCGACGATCTCGTCACCGTCCGCGACACCGTCAACCAGGAGGAGGCGAAGCGGCTTCTCCACCAGCACCGCATCGAAAAGCTGCTGGTCGTCGACGAGGACTATCGCTGCGTCGGGCTCGTCACGGTGAAGGATATCGAGAAGGCGCGGCTCAACCCCCATGCCGTCAAGGACGAGCAGGGCCGGCTGCGGGTCGCGGCCGCCACCTCGGTCGGCGATGACGGCTACGAGCGCTCCGAACGGCTGATCGACGCCGGCGTCGACGTCGTCGTGGTCGATACCGCCCACGGCCATTCCCAGAAGGTGCTCGACGCCGTCGACCGCATCAAGCGCCTGTCGAACGCCGTCCAGGTAATCGCCGGCAACGTTGCGACGGCGGAAGGGACGCGGGCGCTGCTCGATGCCGGCGCCGACGCGATCAAGGTCGGCATCGGCCCGGGCTCGATCTGCACCACCCGGATCGTCGCCGGCGTCGGCGTGCCGCAGCTCACCGCGATCCTGGAATCCGTCGAGGTGGCGCGCAAGTCCGACATCCCGGTGATCGCCGATGGCGGCATCAAGTATTCCGGCGATCTCGCAAAGGCGATCGCCGCCGGCGCCGAATGCGCGATGATCGGCTCGCTGTTTGCCGGCACCGATGAAAGCCCCGGCGAGGTGTTCCTGTATCAGGGCCGCAGCTACAAATCCTATCGCGGTATGGGCTCGGTCGGCGCCATGGCGCGCGGCTCGGCGGACCGCTACTTCCAGCAGGAGGTCAAGGACTCCCTGAAGCTGGTGCCGGAAGGGGTCGAGGGGCAGGTACCCTATCGCGGCCCGCTCGGCAGCGTTCTGCACCAGCTCGTCGGCGGCCTGCGCGCGGCGATGGGCTATACGGGTGCTGCGACGATCTCGGAATTCCACCGGCGCGCCGCCTTCCAGCGGATCTCGCCGTCGGCCTTGCGCGAGAGCCATGCCCACGACGTTACGATCACCCGGGAAAGCCCGAATTATCCAGGTGGCGCATAGCGGATTTTGGGTGGCGGCGGGCAGTCACGGCCCATTCGGAACAGGAATCACAGAAAAGCGCCGGCAATGACCAGACTGGCGCGGCGTCCTCTATACCGAACACAGGCTATGCCACCGGTGCGTTCGGATAAGTTAGCGCATCGAGCTGTTCCGTTGTGATATCGAACGCCACGAAGTCACGGGCAGCGGCCTCGTTCAGGGGCATTGCCATCAATATCGTATTGGGTGGGTTGCCGGGGACATCGAATGGACGGTGGCGCGCGACAAAGGGTGGCGACCAATATCTCAGCCCGAGAAAGGAATACAGCCTGTATGGCCGCCAGGGCAGGATTGCGGGGACCATGAAGTGGCCGACATCGGATCGTTGTTGTAATCGGGCGATACCGGCATTCGCGACCGAAAACCAGGTTGCGCCTTTCCGGAACGCCGGTTCGACAATCATATGATGGGCGCGCAGGATACGACCATGCTTCAGAAGTGGTCTGAAATCCGGCAACGGCCCGTCCGTCCGAAGGACATCGCGCCAGGGTTGGCTCGCCTCCACGACTTCAGTGACGTAGAAGCCGCCGACGGGCGCGCCGTCACACTCGATGATGTAATACTGCGAGTCTTCGTCGCGTGTAACAAGCGGTGGATCAAAAATATGCATACGTCCGCCAAGCATAATATAGTGCTTTATGATCAAATCCTTGTAAAAGGTGAAATCAGATTCTGTATTGCTGCGCCTTATGTGGATGTTTCGTACTGAAATTTTATCGAAAACGGCATATAAAGACATGGCAAATCGCAATTTATTAAAAAACGTCAGATCGCTGAACCGCGAGCCCAGCAAGCACTGTGCAGAAAATCAACCCGTTTATAGCATTCTTTCGGCGTGTTGTACCCTCGACGACTGCTCGCTGCGGCTTGGCGATGACCGGTTGTTCCGAACGAGCTAAGCACAGCTTGCTCCGCGCCCTGTCGTGATCCCCGGTTCGCGTTCACTGCAGGGCCGCTTCGGCCAATCTGGGCATCAATCCAACGATTGCGCATCGTTGATGCAATATTCTCAGGCGAGACTTGCGGCAGGTGCTATATTTCCTGTCCTATCGAGATTTACCAAAGCTTCACCCGAATACGCCGCAAAACGCGCCTGCCGTTGATCATCACAATCTCCGGGTGTATAGTTCAGTCGACTTTGTATCGGGGCGAGCTGCCTCTCAGGCATCCGATCAGAAAAATTGCAAACGACGTTCCGCGCCGGAGTTTGGCTGAACGCTTGATATTGCGAGGCGCCGATGGAAACGAGTCTGAAGGGTATCTGCGCGATGCTGGCCGAGGAGGCCATCATCCTGTCGACTTATGACGACGGCACCGGCGTCTTGACGATCGGCGCCGGCCACACCGCCATGGCGGGCGATCCGAAGCCGGTTGCCGGCATGAAGATCACGCTGCTCGAGGCGCTCAACATCTTTCGCAACGACCTGAAGAAGTACGAGCGCGAGGTTCTCAACGCGGTTTCCCGGCCGCTCAGTCAGAACCAGTTCGATGCCATGGTCTCCTGGCATTTCAATACCGGCCGGGTCGGCGACTCGACCCTGACCCGCAAGTTGAATGACGGCGACATCGCCGGCGCGGCCAAGGAGTTCGCGCGCTGGAACAAGGCCGACGGCAAGGTGCTCGAAGGCCTCGTCAACCGGCGCAAGCGGGAGACCGCGATCTTCGAGGCCGCCGAGTATGGCGATCCGAAGATCCGGGTCGCCGATACCAAGTCGGCCGCCGGCAAGGCCGCCACCACCTCCGACATTCTCGCGCTGATCACCGGCGGGGCTGCGTCCGAGGAGGACTTCACCACACAGGAGCTGCTGGCCAATCCGGAATCGCGGCTGCTGCCCCGGTTCCGGCCCCGCCAGGACGACTACGTCACCCGCGCCGCGATGCTCAAGTTCCAGGACCTGCTGCCGGACGACCGGCGCAAGGACGGCGTCTATCTGCTGGCGGTGCGCGGTTTCTTCACCGAGGCGATGGGCAAGGGCGGCAACAATGTGCGCGGCGTCTATGACGATGCGATCTTCGTCATCGAGGACGATCAGGTCTATCCCTTCAACGCCAATACCGACCCCTCGGTGTTCCGAAAGGGTATCGCCAAGCTGAAGGCGCCGCAGGCGGTGCGTTACAAGCCCGGACCGCATGGCTTCAAGCGTAAGGGCGGACCCTATCCCGCCTTCCGCCAGAACGGTGAATTCACCGTGATCCGCGACGACCAGGGCGAGGACACAGGCGCCGAGTTCTGGATCAACCTGCACCGCGGCGGCAACACCACAACGTCGAGCGCCGGCTGCCAGACCGTGCCGCCCCATCAGTGGGACGAGTTCAAGGCGCTGGTCGACGGCCTTCTGCGCAAATACGAGCAGGACACGTTCTACTACGTCCTGATCGACCGGGCCGGCCTGCCCAGCGATGCCGATATCGCTACCGATCCGGATCTCAAGATCGGCGGCGTGGTCGTGCCCGAGCCGCAGGACCGGGACATGGTCATCTCGTCAATCGCCGACCTGCAGCGGGCGCTCGAATTCCTCGGCGGCAATGTCGGCAAGATCGACAACACCATGGGGCCGAAGACCAAGCGCGCGATCCGGCGGTTCCAGGAGTTGAGTCGGCTGCCGGTGACCGGCGCGCCGACCCCGGCGCTGATGAAGGCCGTCCAGGCCGTCTATTTCGCGCTTGGCGGCAAGTAGGAGGCGAAGATGTTATCCGCGATCAGCCTGATTTCACCGCTTCTGTCCGCGCTTGCACCAAAATTCCTGGGCAATGTGTTCGACGCCGAACGCGGCGAGGAATATGCCGAGCGCGTCAAGAATTTTGTCGACAACAACGTCACCAAGATCGACACGGAAAAGGATGTCGACACGGCGATCGAGAAGATCCGCGAGGACCCGGTGGTCACCCAGCGGCTGCTGGAAATGCTGATCGACGCCGAGCGCGACCTCTATGAAAAGCGCATCGCCGATGTCCAGCATGCCCGCGAAATGCGCGCCAGCATCGGCGACTCCAAGCAGCCGACCATCCTGCTCGCCCTGTCCTTCGGGTTGCTGATCTTCATCATCCTCGCGGTCATCGCGATGGTCATCTGGTCGCCGTTTCTGCCGGACAATGGCAACAAGGACATCGTCCTGCAGCTGAGCGGCGCGGCGATTGGCTTCCTGACCGGCATCGGCGGCATGTTCGCCCGAAATATCGGCTCCGCCTTCGACTTCTGGTTCGGCTCCTCGGCGGGATCGAAATCGAAGACAGCCCAGATCGACACGATCCTGAAGAAGGCGGCCGACCGCCCGCCCGAGCCGCCGCCCACCGTGATCACCGTGCCGACACCGGAGGAGGATATGCCGAGCCCCTTCCTGGTGCGCATGCGCGCGAAGATGAGCGAAGGCGGCGACTGACCGCTTCGGGCAGCAGGCCGCATATGCCGTTTTCCGCGGGAAAAGCCTGAATTCCGCTGTCACCTGGCCGGACAGATCTTTACGCTTTCGTCAGTCGTATCGGACAGACATGCCCGGTCGCGTTCGGGAACCGGCGATGCCCGGGCAGCCTCCCCGTCTTGCCAACCGGAGACCGTACCATGCCGCTCAACACAGCCCTGATCCTGCTCGCCCTGATCGCGCAGGTCTTCCTGACCTTCTACGTCTATTTCCACATGATCCGCGGCCGCTTCGCCGCCGTCAGCGGCAAGCAGGTGTCGCGCGAGCAATATGTTCTGGTCGAGGGCGAACCGCGCACCCAGGCCCGTGCCACCCGCAATCTGGCGAACCAGTTCGAACTGCCCGTGCTGTTCTACGCCGTCGTGCTGATGCTGGTCGCCGTCAATCGGGTAACGATGTTCGACGTGGTCATCGCATGGGTGTTTGTGGTTTCGCGGCTTGCGCACCATATCGTCCATGTTGGCCGGGACGACACGGCGCTGCGCACGCCCGTCTTCGCGATCGGCATGACCGCGGTGGCGCTGATCGCGCTGCACGGCCTGATCATCGTAGTTGGGGAAGCTTTCCTATGAAGCATGGCGGTATCGTTGCTGCCGCAATCGACGTGCTCGGCGACATGGCGGACCATCACCGGCCGGCTGCCGAAGCACTAAAGGATTGGGGACGGGCACACCGCTTCGCCGGTTCGGGCGACCGCGCGGCGATCGGCAATCTCGTCTTCGACGCTCTGCGTCATCGTGCCTCGATCGCGTGGCGGATGGGTGCCGACACGCCGCGTGCCCTGGCGCTCGGCGCCTACGGTCTGGTCTGGGACGTGACCGTCGAACGCATCGAGATCGCCTTCGCCGCCGACCGGCATGCGCCGCAGCCGCTGACCGACAGTGAGAGGGTCGCGATCCGGACCGCCAGTCTGGACACCGCGCCCGACTGGGTGCGCGGCGACTATCCCGAATGGCTGAGCAAGCCTTTTAGCGATGCCTATGGCGACGAGGCGATTGCCGAAGGGGCCGCGCTCGCCGCCCGCGCCCCGGTCGACCTGCGGGTCAACACGCTGAAGGCGAAGCCGGACAAGGTCCTGTCGGCGCTTTCGCGTTTCGACGCTGAGGCCGCGCCGCTGTCGCCGGTCGGCATTCGTCTTGCGCCGCGGTCGGGCCCGGCGCGCGCGCCGCATGTGGAATCCGAGGCAGGCTACCGCAAGGGCTGGTTCGAATTGCAGGACGAGGGCTCGCAGCTCGCAGCGCTTCTGTCCGGCGCGGCCCCCGGAGATCAGGTCGCCGACCTGTGCGCCGGCGCCGGCGGCAAGACGCTGGCGCTCGCCGCCCAGATGGCCAACAAGGGCCAGGTCTATGCCTTCGATGTCGACCGTCACCGCCTGGCCGGCAGCCATGAGCGCCTGCAGCGCGCCGGTGTTCGCAATGCCCAGGTGCTGGAGGCCGGCAATCGCGAGGCCCTGAAACCGCTTGAGGGCCGGATGGACCTGGCGCTGGTCGATGCCCCCTGCACCGGATCGGGCACCTGGCGCCGCCGGCCGGACGCCAAGTGGCGGGTCGGCGAAAGGGCGCTCACGGACCGTGTCGGGCAGCAGGCCGAGGCGCTCGCGCTGGCGGTGCCGCTTGTGAAACCCGGCGGCCGGATCGTCTATGTTACCTGCTCGATGCTGGCGGCGGAAAACGACTGCCGGGTCGATGCCTTCCTGGCCAGCAATGCGGAGTGGAGCGCGGTCCCGATCGGCGATTTGATCGCCGGGGCCCCGCTCTCCGACAACGCCCGCGAAGCGCTGGGACACGCAAAGCTAGCGACCCGCCATGGCGTGCAGCTCTCGCCGCATCGCACCGGCACGGACGGGTTCTATGTCGCCGCCATGGCCAGGGCCGCCTGAGACGTCGGGGATTGGATTTCACGCAACGCGACTGGGGTTCAAGTCTCGTCTCAAGGACCGGATTCGCTACGCGAACGACCGGATTCAAGACTTGAGCCAGCCGATTCAAGATATCAGCGAACCGGCGCAAGCGACTGACGTCAAACGTGAATCAGTTTGTTAAGTGCAGCTTCGAGCCGATCCCGGCTGCCGATCAGCACTGCGACGGCGGCGGATTGCGGTCGCAGCCGATCCCCGGACCGTGGGCGATTTCCGCGCCGTGCAGGAAACGGCCGGACTGATAGGAGGGCCCCGCCGTGGCGACGAAATCGCTGGCGAGGAAAGCCGCCTGGGCCGGGCTTGTCGCGGGTGCGATGGCGGGGATGGCGCCGAGAGTGGCGGCGAAAACCGCGCCGAAAAAAGCGATTGGAATGAACCGCATGTTCAACTCCTGATATTGAAATCGGATCTGATTAAACGAAACCCCCGTACCGTTAGATCACGCCGGTGGTATCACCCCGGCGCGGTCCGCGAGCGGTGGTGCCGGACTAGAGACGGTCCGACGGGCCCGGCACCGGGGCGATCTTGCAGCGCGTCGGAGGCGGGTTGCGCATGCAGCCGGGCGCGGACTGTTCGACGATCGGCTGTTGAAGCGCTGGATGACCGGCGAATGACGTCCCTGTTCCCGGAACGACCGCCAGCGCCAGGCCAAGGGTGAGGGTTGCAAAGACAAAACGCTTGGAAAGGGACTGCATACTCAACTCCATCCGGTCCACAGTACCGACCTTATATGGTGGCTAAGTCTGTTCTGCGGGAGGGGGCGTGAAGAAATCCTGAAACAACACGCCGTGAGCGGCTGGACTCGACTCGTCTTGCACATTATGAGCCCGCCATGACGGAACAGTTCCACGACCGCATCCTCATCATCGACTTCGGCAGCCAGGTGACGCAGCTGATCGCGCGCCGGGTCCGCGAGGCCGGGGTCTATTGCGAAATCCATCCCTTCCAGTCCGCCGCATTGGCCTTCGAGCGTCTTCAGCCCAAGGGCGTCATCCTGTCCGGTGGCCCCGCTTCCGTCCATGACGAGGCTGCGCCGTCGGCGCCGCCGGCCGTCTTCGAGGCCGGCCTGCCGATCCTGGGCATCTGCTACGGCCAGCAGACCACGGCGAAGCAGTTGGGCGGCGCGGTCGAGGGCGGCCATGCGGCGGAATTCGGCCGCGCCTATGTCGAGATCGACGAGCCGTCGGCGCTTTATGACGGGATCTGGGCGGTCGGCGAGCGCCATCAGGTCTGGATGAGCCATGGCGACCGGGTAACGCGCCTGCCGGATGGCTTCGCGGTCCGGGCAACCTCGGAGAACGCGCCGTTTGCGATCGCCACAGACGAGGACCGGCGCATCTACACCACCATGTTTCATCCGGAGGTCTATCACACGCCGGACGGGGCAAAGCTGCTCAGGCAGTTCGTCGTCGATATCTGCGGCTGCCGGGCCGACTGGACGATGGCCGCCTATCGCGACGAGGCGATCGCCCGCATCCGTGCCCAGGTCGGCGACGGCAAGGTGATCTGCGGGCTGTCGGGCGGCGTCGATTCCGCCGTTGCCGCCGTGCTGATCCACGAGGCGATCGGCGATCAGCTCACCTGCATCCTGGTCGATCACGGCCTGATGCGGATGAACGAGGCGGCCGAGGTCGTCGACATGTTCCGCGAGCACTACAACATCCCGCTGGTGCTGGTCGATGCCGCCGATACGTTCATCTCCGCGCTTGAGGGCGTCTCCGATCCGGAGGCCAAGCGCAAGATCATCGGCGGCCTGTTCATCGATGTCTTCGAGGCGGAGGCGCGCAAGGTCGGCGGCGCGCGGTTCCTGGCCCAGGGCACGCTCTATCCCGACGTCATCGAATCCGTTTCGTTCACCGGCGGGCCCTCGGTGACGATCAAATCGCACCACAATGTCGGCGGCCTGCCGGAGCGGATGGATCTCGAACTGGTCGAACCGTTGCGCGAACTGTTCAAGGACGAGGTCCGCGCGCTCGGCCGCGAGCTTGGCCTGCCCGACAGTTTCGTCGGCCGGCATCCGTTTCCGGGGCCTGGCCTTGCGATCCGCTGTCCGGGCGGCATTACCCGCGACAAGTTGGAGATCCTGCGCAAGGCCGACGCAGTCTATCTCGACGAGATCCGCAAGGCTGGCCTCTACGACGCGATCTGGCAGGCCTTCGCGGTGCTGCTGCCGGTCCAGACGGTCGGCGTCATGGGCGACGGCCGGACCTACGATTTCGTCTGCGCGCTGCGGGCCGTAACCTCGGTCGACGGCATGACGGCGGATTTCTACCCCTACGACATGGCCTTTCTCGGCCGTGCCGCCACCCGGATCATCAACGAGGTGAGCGGCATCAACCGGGTCGTCTACGACGTGACCTCCAAGCCGCCCGGCACGATCGAGTGGGAATGATTCCATCGTGTGGAAAATTCCAGATCACACCGGGCCTAACCTTGGGGGAAAGGTCGCGGGCTCGGAGGTTTGTCCGCCCCTGGCAGCCGCCTGAAAGTCTCCCCAGCCCTGCTTCAAGCATTGCCCGGGTTGTCGTCCACGGTTCCCGCCACATGCTGGTCTAGATCGACAACCGCGCCGGTCATCATTGCCGCATCGTCAGAGATCAGGAACGCAACGAGGCCGGCTGGATCGTCGGGCATCAGGAGGCGGCCGAAGGGCTGTTTGGCGCCAATCTCCTCGCGCCAGTTCTCAGGCAAACCATGCACCTCGGTCTGCACGATCTGTTCGGCCGGCGTCCAGGTCCATCCTAGATTGATGCCGAAAACCCTGACACCGTCCCACTTCAAACTGTTGGCGGCTCCTCTCGTCAACGCCGCGAGCGCTGCCTTGCTCGATGAATAGGCCAGCAGAAATGGAGGGCCACCATAAGCCAGCATCGAGCAGATATTAACCATGACGGCATCGCCGGTGCGACCGCCTGCATGATGAAGAACGGCGCGCGAACATTGAGCGCGAAAATCGTGTCAAAGAGTTCCGGCGATGTATCCGTTATTCCGCCGCGGGCGGTTGTCGCGGCGGCGTTTACGAGGACATCCACCGACCCCAGCGCCTGTACGGCAGCATCGATGCCGGCGCGAGTTGCCGTGATGTCCGTGAGGTCAAGCACCAGAGCGCTTGTGTCGGTGCTCTCGCTGGTCAACTCGTCAGCGACCGCCTTCAGTTTCTCTTCCTGTCGGTCGACTAGGACCAGGCGCCCGACGCCCTCCTTTGCCAGTCTGCGCGCTACTGCTTCACCAACACCCTGGGCGGCGCCGGTGACGATCGCGGTCCTTGTGCTGTCAGACATGAAAGAGCTCCTATCCGGCGAACTTTGGTTCAGGCAGTCCACGCACTCCAAGTCCGCTCAATGCAAACACGGAGCCACGCAAGGGGCCATCCCCGGGGTATTTGGGAAGCGGCGGCACGGCCATCGAGGTCACGAAAAGCGTGTCGAGGCCGGGGCCGCCGAATGCCACGCTGGTTATCTTGCAGACGGGCAGTTCGATCACGCGGTCGACCGCACCGTCTGGTGTGTAGCGGAAGATGCGCCCGTCGAACACGGTGGCACTCCAGAGGCACTCTTCTTCGTCCACCGTGGCCCGTCTGGCGCGCCGCCCCGCGACGTATCGACCTTGACGAATACGCGCCGGCCAGTCGTCGCACCGGTATCGAGATCATAATCGTAGGCGTAGATGGTTCCCTTGAAGCTGTCGGCGAAATACAGCGTCTTTCCGCACGGACTCCAGCACGGGCCGTTGAAGCAGATGATGCCGCCTTCCAGACGCTCGACACCCAAATTCGGATCGAGCCGCCAGAGTGCCCCGGTTGGCGCTTCCTCGCCGGTATCCATGGAGCCGCAGATGAAGCGGCCCATCCGATCGACCTTGCCGTCGTTGAGGCGGTTGTCCGGCTTGTCCGGTTCGGGGTTGGCAATTTGCTGCGTTTGGCCGGATGCAAGATCGAGGAAATGAAATCCCGATGCGAGGGCGACAACGGCTCCGCCCCGTTTACGCAGAGCCATTGAGCCGATGTGGCCGGGCACCTCCCAGGAGCGGACTTCGCCGCCGCGCGCGATCTGGCTTCGTCGATCCTGAACAATCGCCGTGGCCGGCTGGCGATCATACACGGTCCGCAAAGCTCGGAAACCAGTTCGCAACGCCTCAACGGCGTCCTCAGCATGTGCGCCGAGCGTGGCTATGTCGCCAGGCCCGAGGATATCGTCGAGGCCGCGCTGTCGATGGAAAGCGGCTATCAAGGAGCAACGGAGGTGCTGGGTTCCGGCGAATACGCCGCCGTCTTCCGCGGCAACGACCAGATCGCGTGTGGCGTCTACCGCCGATGTAGGGAACTGGGCCTGTCCGTGCCCGACGATATCCGAATCTACGGCTTTGATGACAATCCGCTTAACGAATGGCTTGCCCCCTGGCTCAACACGGTTCGCGTCCCCCATGTCGCCTATGCCGAGGCCGCGGTACGCCAGATGCAGACTCTCACCAAGGGCGGCAATGCAAAGAAGACAATACTGCCATACGATCTCGTGATTCGGTCATGACGACCTGCCGGTGGCTGATCCCGAAGTCTGGATCGCCGGAAGCTGGATTTTGCCAGCTGTTCTCATGATGTGGCAGATCATGGCGCTGTTCGACGAGCATCGGTCGAAGGAGAACACCAAGCACACATGTTTCCAGGCGCTGAAGGAAAATGCCCGGCTGGGCTTGTGGAACGGCGCGTTGCGGCCGGTCGGCTCGGCCTGGTTCCAAGGCGCGGCGGTGGATGCCAACACCGTCATGAGGCCCCTACACAAGCAAAAGGGCGGGGCCGCTACCGACCCCGCCACACATGCGTCATCGCGACACTCAGTTGCCCCGCAGTTCGGCCAGCGCGCCGCGGATGCCGTCGACAACTTCGACCCCGATCGTTTCGGCGTGACGGTCATAGACCGGTGCCACCGCATCGCGGATGCGCTGCATTTCCGCCTCGTCCAGCTCGTTATATTGCATGCCGTTTTCCTGGATGTTGGCAAGCGACTGGTCGGACAGGGCCCGGCTCGTCGCGCGCTGCACGTCGCGACCGATCACCGCGCAGTCGAACAGGATCTGCTGCTCCTCTTCGGAGTAGGTGCCGAAGATCGGCCCGGAGAACAGCACCATGAACGGCGTGTAGGCGTGGCGGGTGGCCGAGACATAGTCCTGCACCTGATAAAACTGCGACGTCTCGATGGTCACGAACGGGTTTTCCTGGGCATCGATGGCCCCGGTCTCGAGCGCGGTGAACACTTCGCCGAACGCCATCGGCATGGCATTGGTGCCGAGCGTCTGGAACGTGTCGAGGAAGATGTTGTTCTGCATGACGCGCACGCGCATACCCTCGAAGTCGTCAAGGCTTTCCACCGGCCGCACCGAGTTGGTGAGGTTGCGGAAGCCGTTCTCCCAGTAGGCGAGGTTGACGACGCCGGTTTCGGCGAGTTGGTCGCTGATCATCTGGCCGAATTCGCCATCCAGGATGGCGTCCGCCTCTTCGGCGTTGGCGAACAGGAACGGCAGGTCGAACACGCCGAGCGCCGGCTCGATGCCGACCAGCGGCGAGGTCGAGGTGATGACCATTTCCTGGATGCCCGAACGCAGCGCCTGCGTGGCCTGGAGATCGTCGCCCAGCGAGGACGACCAGAACGTGTTCAGCGTCCAGGCGCCATCGGTGCGTTCGCTCATGCAGGCGCGCATGGCTTCGACGCCATCGGCGACCGGGTGGGTCTCGGAGACGCCGTTCGACACGGTGATCGTGCGCTTGGAGATGTCGGCCAAGGCCGGAGCGGCCAGACCAACTGCCAGGATGGTCGTGACGCCCAGCCGCGTCAGAGTTTTACGGGCCAGAGTTCTAGATGTCGGTTTCATGTTTGGTTTCCTCTTTGAGTGGGGTGCGGTCTCTGGGAGTGGCGGGCCGTTCGCCTCATCTTAGAAAATCAAGCGGTATCAACACGATCTGCGGAAAGGCGACGAGCAGGGCCAGGACAACGACCTGGGCGAAGAGGAACGGTGCGACGCCGACGATCACCTGGCCGAGGGGGACGCGCGACACGCCGCTGACCACATTCAGCACCACCCCGATCGGCGGCGTGATGAGCCCGATACAGGTCGTCATCACGAACACCACGCCGAAATAAACCGGATCGATCCCCGCCTCGCGCACCAGGGGCATGAGGACCGGTGACAGGATGAGGATGGTCGGCGCCAGATCGAGGACCGTGCCGACGACAAGCACCAAAAGCACGATCACCAGCATCAGAAGCTGTGGCCTGTCGATCAACGGCTGGATGATGTCGCCGACCTCGGCGGGAATGTTGGCGCGGGTGATCAGCCAGGACGTCACCAGCGCCGAAGCGACCAGAAAGAGCACCACCGAGGTGGTCTTGGCGGCGTTGACGAACACCGCATAGAGCTGCGTGACGCGCAGCTCGCCGTAGAGGAACAGTCCCACGAACATGGCATAGACTGCCGCGATCACAGCCGCTTCGGTCGGCGTGAACACGCCGAACCGGATGCCGCCGAGAATGATGATCGGCATGATCAGCGCCCAGATCGCCGCCACCGACGTCTTCAGGCGCACGCGGCCCGACTGGCGCGGGAGCGTCTTCACATCCTCCTTGCGCGCCACGAACATCCACATCGCCGTGAGCGACAGCGCCATCATCAGACCCGGCACGATGCCGCCCATGAAAAGGCCGGTGATCGACACGTTGGCGGCGACGCCGAAGATGATGAACGCGATGGAGGGCGGGATGACCGGGGCGATCACGCCGCCTGCCGCCATAAGCCCGGCCGAACGCGGCACGTTGTAGCCCGCTTCGCGCATCATCGGGATCAGGATGGCGGCCAGCGCCGCCGAATCGGCGGCCGCCGAACCCGACAGGCTGGCCATGATCACGGCGGCGAAGATCGCCACGATGCCCAGCCCGCCGCGGATATGCCCGACACAGGCGATGGCGAAATCAACGATGCGCTTGGACAGCCCGCCCGCGTTCATCAACTCGCCGGCCAGCAGGAAGAACGGAATTGCCAGCAAGGTGAATGTGTTGGCGCCGGAAATCATCTGCTGCGCGACGATCTGGGTGTTGAAGATGTCCATGTAGAACATCAGCACGATGCCGCAGAACATCAGTGCGAAGGCCACCGGAACGCCGAGCGACAGCGTGCCGAACAAGGTGACGAGGAAAACCGCGATCGTCATATCCGGCCCTCCTGGTGGGGATCGTGCTCGTTCTCCGCATACTCGCCGGCGAAATGGGCGATTTCCGCATCGCTCATCCGCCCTGTGACAATGCGCAACAAGCGCCAGGCCGCGATGGAGCCGACCCCCAGCGAGGTGAAATAACCGACGCCGAACACCCAGATCATCGAGATGCCGACGACCGGCGCCGTCATCGAGGCGTTGATCGCATGCTGTTGCCAGGTGCCGTGGAAGAAAACGACCGCACAAAGCAGAATGATGGCGTTGGATAGCGCCATGCACACCAGCCGGCCGCGCCGCCCGAAAAGCCGCACCATCGTCTCAACGCCGATGTGTCCATGCTCGGCAAACGCCAGAACCGCGCCGATGAAGGTCAGCCACACAAAGAAGTAGCGTGACATCTCCTCGGAGAAGTTCAGCCCCGTGTTGAACAGGTAGCGCAGCACAACATTGCCAAAGACCATCAGCACCATGCCTGCCAGCAGGCAAAACAGCGCGAATTCGATCGCCCGCGCGATCCAGCCGGTGGTGCGGGTCATGAACGCACACCGTGCGAGCGGCGGGTGGTGCCGGAACAGGCTGCACCATGCGGGCGGCTATCATGCCGGGGGCAATTGAGGCCGCGCCGCGGAAAGCGGCGTGTAACGAAGGCATGCAAGGCGTGTCGTTCTCCCTCGCCATGGACCGGACGCCGGGCGCCGGCCTAGCGTCGCCGCAGTCTCTGAGCAGCGCTGTTGATTTTCGCTTGAGTTAGATGGTAGCGTATATCATTGTCAATCGAAAAACGCCGTTTGCGATAAGAAGCGACACCCTAAAATGATAGAAAAATATAGAAATAATAAGCCGGTAACATTAAAAGATGTGGCGGCACATGCTAATGTAAGCGTTATCACAGCGTCGCGAACCCTGCGAACGCCGGAGATCGTGTCGCCCGAAATGCGCGATCGTGTGAGGCAGGCGGTGAAGGCGCTGGGTTATGTGCCCAACCCGGCGGCGCAGGCGCTGGCCTCGAACCGGTCGAACATCATCGGCGTGATCATTCCCTCGGTGGCCAACTGGGTGTTCGCCAAGGTGCTCAGCGGCATGCTCGACGCCGCCGAGAAGACCACCTACGAGATCCAGTTCGTCACCAGCCGTTATGTCGCCGCGCGCGAAACGGAGCTGCTGCGCGTGCTGGCCGCGCAAAGGCCGGCAGGCGTGATCGTCACCGGGTACAATCAGACGCCCGATGGGCGCCGCATTCTGGAAGGCATGGGGTGTCCGGTCGTGCAGATCATGGAGATCGGTCCCGACCCGGTGGATCTGATGATCGGGATCGATCATGCCGCCGCCGCCGGCGCGATGGTCGAGCATCTGCTCGGGCAGGGCTATCGCAGGATCGGGTTCCTGGGCGCGCGCATGGATCCGCGCTCGCAGCGGCGTCTGGCGGGCTACCGGGCGGCGCTGGAAAGAGCCGGGCTCGATCAGCCCGAGCGCGTGTTGACGACGCCGGAAGCGACCAGCGTTTCCAAAGGCGCGGAGATGCTGGCGGATTTCCTGGCGCTTGCACCGGATCTGGACGCCGTTTTCTGCAACAACGGCGATCTGGCGCTCGGGGCTTTGTTCGAGGCCCAGCGGCGGGGCATTCGGGTTCCGCAGCAACTCGGCATTGCCGGCTTCAACGATTTCGATATGGAGGCGGCCGCTTTTCCTTCCATCACAAGCGTGCGCACCCGGCGCTACGAGATGGGGTGCCGGTCGGTCGAGATGCTGGCCGCGGCGGTATCCGGCGAACGGCCCGACCCGGCCGTTATCGATCTGGGTTTCGAGATCATGGCGCGGCAAAGCACCGCCCGTCTGGCCCCCGCCGCGTAACACCCATCAGCGAACGTGCTGTAGCGTAAAGGAGTATCTCGTGCACATTCTCATCATTGGCGCCGCCGGCATGGTCGGCCGCAAGATCACGGCGGCGATCCTGGCCGACCCGACCATTGGCGGCCGGACGGTGACGGCCCTGTCGCTGGTTGATGTAACAGCACCGCAAGCGCCGGATTGGCCGACCGGGCGTGTGTCCGCCAAGGCGGTCGATCTCGGCGATCCGGTCGCGTCGGCACAGCTGATCGCGGACCGTCCGGACGTCATCATCCATCTGGCGGCCGTCGTCTCGGGCGACGCCGAGATGCATTTCGACAAGGGCTACAGGGTCAATGTCGATGGTACGCGCGCGCTGCTGGACGCTATCCGCCACGCGGGCGATGCGTATCACCCGCGTCTTGTCTTCGCCTCCTCGCTGGCGATCTTCGGCCCGCCCTTCCCAAGCCGCATCCCCGACGATTTCGCGCCCACGCCGCGCACCAGCTACGGCATCCAGAAGGTCATCGCGGAACTGTTGATCAACGATTATTCGCGCAAGGGCATGATCGATGGCGTCTCGCTGCGCCTGCCGACCATCTGCGTGCGTCCGGGCAAGCCTAACGCGGCCGCTTCGGGTTTCTTCTCCGGCATCATCCGCGAGCCGCTGATCGGCCAACCGGCCGCCCTGCCGGTGCCCGACACCATACGCCACTGGCACGCCAGTCCGCGCAGTGCCGCGGGCTTCTTCCTTCATGCCGCCGGCATGGACACCGCGTCGCTTGGCCACCGCCGTGCGCTCAACATGCCGGGTCTTTCCGCAACCGTCGCCGAACAGATCGAGGCCCTGCGCGCGGTGGCCGGGCAGAGCGCCGTCGACCTGATCCGTCCGGCACACGATCCGCTGGTCGCCGATATTGTCGGTGGCTGGGGCGAGGACTACGAGGCGAGCCGCGCCCGCGCGCTCGGCTTCACCGCTGAGAGCAACTTCGAAGACATCATCAAGGTTCACATCGAAGACGAACTGGGCGGCGCTCTGCCAGCGCCCGCCGCGCAATAGACGGACCGAACACGTGATTGAAAGGAAACGAGCCCAATGAGCAGGAAGACCGCGATCGTGACCGGGGCCGGAACAGGCGTGGGGCGCGCCGTCGCCCGAGCGCTGGCCGACGATGGCTGGCATGTCGCCTATGCCGGCCGGCGCGAGGCGCCGCTTGCTGACGCCGCCCGACAGATCGATCCGACCGGCGCGTCAAGCCTCGTCGTTCCAACCGATGTAACCGACGTAGAGGCTGTGAACGCCCTGTTCGACAAGGTCGCTGCCGAATGGGGCCGGGTCGATCTTCTGTTCAACAATGCTGGAACCGGCGCGCCGCCCGTGCCGATGGACGAACTGGATCCGGAAGACTGGCGCGCGGTGGTGGATGTCAACCTGTCGGGCATGTTCTACTGCATGGCGGCGGCGTTCCGCACCATGAAGCGGCAGGAGCCGCGCGGCGGACGCATCATCAATAATGGATCGGTCTCGGCGACGACCCCGCGCCTTCACTCGGCACCCTACACCGCCACCAAGCACGGTGTTCTGGGCCTGACGAAATCCGGCGCGCTGGACGGACGCCGCTTCGATATCGCGGTCGGTCAGATCGATATCGGCAATGCGGCGACCGACATGACCGAGAAAATGTCGCAAGGCGTGTTGCAGGCGGATGGGTCCACCGCGCAGGAGCCGGTGATCGATGCCGCCCATGTCGGCCGGTCCGTGGCGCACATGGCTTCCCTGTCGCTCGACGCCAATGTTCTGACCATGAATGTCATGGCGCTCAAGATGCCGTTCGTCGGCCGTGGCTGATCAAGCACAAGAAGAAACCGAATTTCAGGAGCCTCCATCACCTCATCGACTCGGGCTCTATCGGAGCGGAAGCGGACCTTCACACTTGAGGGACTGCACTCGGACCGGCCGGTCCGGCACACCCATTGCCGCACCCCCGGCCCTCCGCATCCTTCCTGATTGGCCAAGGGCCTGTGGCCTCCTACAGTGGCCGATATCGTCCGCGAAACGCCCTAAGGGAAACGGAAATCCATGAAGATCTGCTACCAGAGCTATGTCGACTACGAGAACGGCAAGTCCTATTGGGACCGGCTGAAGCCGCATCTTGACGCGGTCTCGGCGGCGGGGACCGAAATCGACATTCGCGGCATCACCCCCTTCGACAGCTACGCCCATCCCCTCGTCGAGTTCCGCTGCGCCCGCGAGATGATCTGCAACGCGATTAAAGCCGAGCGCGAGGGCTACGACGCCTTCATCGTCGGCCATTTCCAGGATTCCGGCCTCTACGAGGCCCGCAGCGCCGTCGACATTCCGGTGATCGGCCTGGGCGAGGCCTCGATGCTGTGGTGCTGCCAGCTCGGCCAGCGCATCGGCATCGTCACCATCAATCCGCGCTTCATCCCCGGCTTCCACCACCAGATCGGCAAATACGGGCTCGCCGACCGGGTCGTCGGCGTTCATGCGATGACCTTCGAGCCCGGCCAGATCCTGGCGGCCTACGGGTCGGACGAGAAGGCCGAGGAGGTGAAGGGCCTGTTCGAGGCGCAGGGTCGTCCGCTGGTCGCCGAGGGTACCGACGTCATCATCCCCGGCGGCGGCATCCCGATGCTGCTGTTCTCGCAGTTCCACGACCACCGCATCGACGGGGCGCCCGTCATCAACGGCATACCGCTCGCCGTCAAGATGGCCGAGATGGCGGTCGAACTGAAACGCCTGACGGGGCAGGGCGTGAGCCGCACCGGCGACTACGCCAAGGTGCCGCCGGCGATCATCGAGGAATTCCTGACCAATCCGAAGGGGCTTTGAGAGCGGGATCCCTGAGGGCTGTGGCCGACCGCAGCCGCTGACGGGCCCTCACCCGGCTCGCATGCGCTCGCCACCCTCTCCCCTCGCGGGAGAGGGGGGCCCGAAGGGCTGGGTGAGGGGGCGTCAACACCGTTGCTTCGGTACCGTCCCGTGCAGCCCCCAGCCTGCCGTCCTACTGCCCCAGGCTCGGCAGCCACAGCGCGATGCCGGGGAAGAAGATCAGCAGGATCACCAGCAGGATCGAGCAGGCCATGAAGGGCAGGGCCGCGATGTAGATGTCGCGCATCGTCGTGCCCGGCGCGGACACGCCCTTCATGACGAACAGCAGCAGCCCGAAGGGCGGCGTCGTGAACGAGATCTCGAGCGCCAGCAGGATGATCACGCCGAACCAGATCAGGTCGAAGCCGAGCGTCTGGGCGAGCGGGAAGAAGATCGGCACAGTGAGCAGCATCATCGACAGCTGGTCCATGAACATGCCGAGCACCAGGAGGATCAGGAACATCACCAGGAGCATGGTGGTGGCGTCGAGATTGAAGGCGGTCGCCCAGTTGATCAGGCCCGAGGAGGCGCCGGAAAAGGCGAGCAGCGCGGAGAAGGTCGCCGAGCCGAAGATGATCAGCAGCGCCATGGTGGTCACCTTCAGTGCCCCGGTCACCGACTTGACGATCCCTTCCCAGGTCAGCGAGCGATAGAGCGCCGCCAGGAGAATGACGCCGAGACAGCCGAAGGCCGCGCTTTCCGACGGCGTGGCGATGCCCAGCATGATCACCAGGATGACGCCGATGACGATCGACAGCATCGGCAGCACGTCGGTGGAGAGCAGGCGCAGCTTTTCGCCCCAGCTCGAGCCCTCGACCTCGTAGGAGGGGGCCGCCTTCGGGTCGAACGTCGCCATGCCGAGGATCAGGATCGCGTAGAAGATGGCAAGCAGCAGGCCGGGCAGGACACCAGCGATCAGCAGCGCGCCGATATCGAGCTCGGCAAGCGTGCCCAGCAGCACCGCGAGCGCGGAGGGCGGGATCAGCATGGCAAGCCCGCCGGTGCCCAGGATCGGCCCGATCGCCATGTGCTTCTTGTAGCCGCGCTTCTGCATCTCCGGCACCATCAGCGTGCCGAGCAGCGCGGTCGACCCCATCGACGAGCCCGACAGCGTCGCGAAAGCCGTGCCGCCGGCCACCGTCACGAAGGACAGCCGGGCCGGCAGCTTGCCCATCAGCCGGTCGACGGCGGAGAACATCCGGTTGGCAAGGCCGGTATGGAAGAAGATCTCACCCATCAACAGGAACATCGGCACCGGCATCAGGTTGAAGCTGGTGATCGTCGGGATGGCGTTGTTGGCGAGCTGGCCGATGCCGCGTTCCATCTGAACGTCGATCGGCCCGCGCCCACCCATGAAATAGACCGCGCCGATCATGTTGGCGGCCAGGAACGCGAGCGCCACCGGGATGCCGAGCGCCATGAAGAACAGGATCATGCCGAGGAGGAGAACGAGGGCCTCGTACCATTCCATGGATCAGGGTTCCCGATGCTCGCCGGCAAGACCGTCAGCCGGCGCGAAAGTCGTCGATTGGGCGCCGTGGCGCGTTAAACGAGTTACTCGTGCACGCCGGCTTCGCCGGTATGCAGGGTTTGCGGGCCGAAGACGAACCGCGTGAACTGGATCGCCATCAGGCCGAAGCCGATCGGCATCGCGCCCAACAGCAGGTATTTCGGCATGTCGAGGCTGCGCATCTCGGCATCGCCGAAATTGTAGGCCTTCACCGTCGCGCCCCAGGTGTACCAGGTCAGCACCGCGCAGATGGCAACGCACAGAACCGCGACGAAGCGGCTGAACGGGCGTTTCATGAAATGGGGAACGGCCGCTGTCAGAATCTCGATGAAGACGTGGCCGCGATGCCGGACCAGCCAGGGCGAGGCGCCCATGACGATGTAGAGTAGGCCGAACTCGGCAAACGAGAACAGGTGGCTCGCCCAGGTGCCGGACAGAAGCAGGGTGCGCGCGACCGCGCTGACGATGATCCCCACCATGATTCCGAACAGATAGATCCCGGCCAGAAGGGCCAGGAAATCGCACAGGCGATCGACCAGGCGCATTATCGTCACGTTGTTCCCCGTGGTTCCCCGTGCGTGCCCATCGCTTCGGACCTGAAGACAGATGCCGGGCCGCCCCGCAGGGCGGCACCGGGTGATGTGTTACGTCTCTTGCCGATTATTGGGGCTTGCCGACTATCGGGCCGATTACATGCCGTCGCCGGCATAGTGCTTGCGCAGGGCGTTGTAGCGCTCGGCGCCAGCGCCGTCGCCATCGATGCGTTCATGCATGCGCGCCCAGGCCGCGTCGTCGGCCAGCTTGCGGTACTTCGCGGCGGCTTCGTCGGAATGCGGCACGAAGGTCATGCCGCCGTCGGCCAGGGTCTTGGCATCGGCTTCGACGTCGTTCTGGCGGTCGTTGTAGGATTTTTCCTCCCACTCGACCACCGTGTCCTGCAGCAGCGTCTGGCATTCGGGCGACAGCGAATTCCAGGCGTCCAGATTGACGATCACGCCGATATCGGTGTTGTAGAAGGTCGGATCGACCCGATACTTCAGAAACTCGTTCCACTTGAGCTGCGGAATGCCGATTTCCGTCCAGGCGGCGGCGTCCACCACGCCCTTCTCGAGCGCCGAATAGACCTCGGTCGCCGGCAGGGTCGACGTGGTGGCGTTCAGCGATTCGAAGAAGGCGTGATAGATCGGGTTGTCGCGCAGCTTGACGCCGGACAGGTCGAGCACGCCGTCATCGCGGAATTTCGGCTCCGAATTCATGTAGATGTGGAACTTGATGCCGCCGTCGATCCAGCCCAGATGCTTGACGTTGAAGCGCTCCTGGTGGGCTTGGTCCATGATCTCGGCGCCGCCGTTTGCGCGCACTTCCATCGGCGTCTTGTTGGCCGCGACCATGGCGTCGATCTCCGGCACGTTGGCGCCATAGAAGCTGCCGGGTGTGTGCACCATGTCGACGACGCCGTCGCGCACGGCGGCGGGCTGCTGGAACATGCCGATCGCCTCGGGGCCGCCGCGGACCTCGATCTGGCAGATGCCCTTGCCCTTCTCGTTGATGTCGTCGACCATCGCCAGGAAGGTCTTGGTATAGACGAGGAATTCGGGAAAGGCATGGACGGCCGAGATCTTGTCCTCGGCCTGCGCGGCAGCCGGCGCCAGCGCGATGGCGATGCCGGACGCGGCCAGCAGGTGGGTAGCCTTCATGGAAAGCCGATTAAAGACGGTCATTGCGGTCCTCCGTGTCTGGAAGGCGGGCTTGCCTTTGTTCCCTGATCGTTCTGCAGGGTCGTTCTTTGTGGTCATTCGCTTCGGTAGTCGTTCGGCCATCATGCACCATTCCCGGTTTCATGCAAGCCGACAGCAGTGCCATATCTATGCATTTGCATATTGATTGGGATATTTTAGGTTTCGACTATCTCCATAGTGATCGTTGATATTCATGCGTTTAGGTTGATATCACCGTGAAGTCAGTTTTCCTGCATCGCTAGAAATTTGCGGATGCATTCAAGTAAAAGATCATTGTGCACACTGAGGCCAAGCGAGAACCGGAAGTAGGCTTCCAGGCCCGCCTCGCGGGTGCGGTTGACGATGATGCCGCCGGTATCGAAGAGATGCTGGACGAGCGCCTCCGTCAGCGCCGCATCGCCGCCGCGGATCGTCGCCATCAGAAAGTTGGCCTGGCTCGGCAGCGTCGCAAGGCCGAGATCGTTAAGGGTGCGGGTGACACGTTCGCGTTCGGCGACGATCTCGGCGACCCGCTGGTCAACGGTGTCGACCTCGCCGAGCGCCGCGATTGCCGCGGCCTGGGCGAGCGCGTTGACGGTGCCCATGCCGCGCGCGGCATAGAGGACGGGGATCAGCCAGTCCGGACCGTGCGCCCAGCCGACGCGGGCCCCCGCCAGCCCGTAGGCCTTCGAGAAGGTCCGGGTGACGACGACGTTTTCGTGGTCGGCGACGATGGCGTGTACATCCGCGCAGTAGTCGCTGCCAGCGAACTCGCCATAGGCGATATCAAGCACCAGCACGATGTGGTCGGGCAGGGCGGCGGCGAGCCGTCTCAGCTCCGCTGCCGGAACCATGGTGCCGGTCGGATTGTTGGGGTTGGCGAGGAACAGGAGCCGGGTGCGGTCGCTGACGGCGGCCAGCAGTGCGTCGATATCGCTCGTCATGGCGGCTTCCGGCGCCTTGGCCAGCGACGCGCCGACCCGGTTGGCGGTCAGCGCGAACTGGACGTAGCCGTATTGGGAAATCAGGATCTCGTCGTCCGGCCGCGCGAAGGTGCGGGCGATGACGTCGAGCAGTTCCTCCGAGCCGTTGCCGCAGATGATGGCGTCGGGATTGACCCCGAAGCGGGCCCCGAGCGCCTCGCGCAGTCCGTTGCAATGCGGGTTGCCATAGGACTGGACGTGGGTTTCCGCCCTCGCCAGGGCGTCGGCCACCCCCGGCGTCGGCGGATAGGGCAGTTCGTTGAACCCCAGATTGATGATCGGCAGGCCGAGCGGTTGCGGCGTCGCGATCCGCCCGCGGATCTGCATCGGTTCAAGATAGGGCTGCGGTCGCATCGTCTCTATCCAGGCCTTTTTGTCTTCTTTGGCTATCGTTGTGGAGCGGCAGGCCAGGCCCAGGGTGCCGCCTCCCGGCGCCGGTTGCGGAAGGCCGCGATGCGGTCGGCATCGGCGCGGGTCAGGTCGATATCGTCCCAGCCGTTGATCAGCTTGCGCTGACGGATCGGGTCGAGCTCGAAGCCGATGTCATGCGCATCGAGCCGGATCCGGCAGGCGGCGAGGTCGACATGCGCCTCGGCCGGCTCGGCGAGCGCGGCGATCAGGTGCTCGGCCTCGGCCTCGCTGACCTTGGCCGGCAAGAGCCCGTTATTGATGGCGTTGCCGGCGAAGATATCGCCGAAGCTTGGCGCGATGACGATTCGGAACCCGGCATCGACCAGCGTATAGACGGCCGCCTCCCGCGACGAGCCGCCGCCGAAATTGCGCCGCGCGACCAGGATGCTGGCCTCGGGTGCCGTGTTCAGCGGAAAATCGGCATGCGGCGTGCCGTTCTCGTCATGGCGCAGATCGTGCAGCAGGAAGCGGCCATAGCCTTCCGAGCGCGGCGTTGACATGAACCGCGCCGGGACGAGCTGGTCGGTATCGATATTCTCCATCGGCAGCGCCACGGCGAGCCCGGAATGCCTGCTCCAGCCCGCCATCACGCAGCCCTCGCCGGATCGAAATCGCGCACATCGGTGATCCGTCCGGTGATCGCCGCAGCCGCCGCCATCGCCGGCGACATCAGATGGGTCCGCGCGCCGCGGCCCTGCCGCCCCTTGAAATTGCGGTTGGTGGTCGACGCGCAGCGCTTGCCGGCGGCGACATGATCTCCGTTCATGGCAACGCACATCGAGCAGCCGGCGGCCTCCCAGGATAGCCCGGCCTCGGTGAAGATCCGGTCGAGCCCCTCCTGCTCGGCTTGCGCCCGCACCAGCATAGAGCCGGGCGAGACCAGGCCGGGCACGGCCGCCTTGCGTCCCTTCAGAACGGCGGCGGCTGCACGCAGGTCCTCAATGCGGGCATTCGTGCAGGAGCCAATGAAGACCTGGTCGACCGGCGTGCCGGAAATCGGCTGGCCGGGCTCAAGCCCCATATAGTCGAGCGCTGCCTCGACATGCCGCGCCTTGGCCGGCGGCAGGCCGGCGGGGTCGGGCAGGGCGGCATCGACCGGGATCGCCTGGTCCGGGCTGATCCCCCAGGTCACCGTCGGGGCGATAGTCTCCGCCTGAATGGTGATTTCGGCATCGAACGTGGCGCCGGGGTCGCTTGCCAGGTGGTGCCAGTCGGCAAGGGCGGCCTGCCAGTCGGCGCCGGCCGGCGCGTGCGGCCGGCCCTTCAGATAGGCATAGGTGGTCTCGTCTGGCGCGATCATGCCGAAGCGGGCGCCGCCCTCGATCGACATGTTGCACAGCGTCATGCGGCTTTCCATCGACAGCGCCCGGATCGTCGCGCCGGCATACTCGATCGCGTGGCCGTGGCCGCCATCGGCGCCGAGCCGGGAGATCCAGTTGAGCGCGATGTCCTTGGCCGTGACCGACGTCGCCAGCGTCCCCTCGATTGTGATTCGCATCGCCTTCGGCCGGCTTTGCCAGACCGTCTGGGTGGCGAGCACATGGGCAACCTCGGTCGCGCCGATGCCGAAGGCGAGCGCCCCGAAGGCGCCATGCGTCGAGGTGTGGCTGTCGCCGCAGGTCACCAGCAGCCCGGGCAGGGTCAGGCCCTGTTCGGGCCCGACCACATGGACGATCCCCTGGCGCGGATCGTCGAGGCCGTAGAGTTCCAGCCCGTGGTCTTTCGCATTGCGTTCCAGCGTGCCGATCATCCGGGCGATCTGTTTATCGGCGATTGCCGCGCGATCCCGCGTCGGCGCATAGTGGTCGACGACGGCGATCGTCAGGTCCGGCTCGGCGACCGGCAGGCCGCGCGCGGCGATTTTGGCGAAGGCGTGATGCGAGCCCTCGTGGACGAGATGCCGGTCGACCCACAGCAGCGAGGCGCCGTCCTCGCGCCGGACGATCTCATGCGCGTCCCAGAGCTTGTCGAGAAGGGTGCGTGGCGCCGTCATTTCGGACTGTGCATTCCCGTGATCTTCGGATCGGTTCCCAGGTGCGTTGATGTCGGCGGTTTCGGCGACAGGGCCAGACCGGCCATCGACCAAACCATGTTAGCCGATAGGCGCCAGGCTTTGCATCCCGTGCATCAGAAATATTATAAACATAAACTATCCTGAGTCGACGAATTTTGTATACGAATTTGATTGCGCTTCGCCCGAAGACCGGTCAAAACGGCGGCAAGTTGCTGCCCTTGGAGGACTAGGGTCAGGTCCCGCTACTTTCATGTGATTCTGTTTGATCAGGAGGGTTCGAATGCTGGAAAACAAGCGCAAGATAAGGCTTTGTGCCTTTTCGAGCATTGTTTGCCTGCAGGCGGGCCCTCCTGATAAAACCCTTCGGGCGCCGCGCAATTGGTCCGTGAGTGCGTTAGAAAAGCTTGAAAACCATCGGGTTTCCTGTGCTTTTCTGCCTGCTCACAGACCAATTGCGCGACGCAGAACATATGAAAGTAGCGGGACCTGACCCTGTGCCAACCCCGAGAGAAACCGTTCGCGCCTATCTCGACGCGATGGAAAAGCGCGATATCGATACCGCACAGAGCTTTCTGGCCGATGGCTTCACGATGCGCTTCCCCGGCACGCCGCCGATGACGGCGCTGTCCGAGCTGATCGCCTGGGCCGCGCCCCGCTATCGATTCGTATCCAAAACCTATGACGGCTACGACACGGTCGGGGGAGAGGACGGGACCGCGATCGTCTATTGCCGCGGCACGCTGTCGGGCGAATGGCCGGACGGAACGGCTTTCTCCGGCATCCGCTTCATTGACCGGTTCGAACTTTCCGGCGCGAAGATCACCCGCCAGGATGTCTGGAACGATCTCGCCGAAACAAAGGCCAAGGCCAAGGAATGACGACACAGATCGACCCGATCACGCTCGCCGTGCTGGCCGGGCGGATGGAGCAGATCGCCGACGAAATGGACGCGACCCTGTTCCGCGCAGCCTTCAACCCGATCATCGCCGAGGCCCATGATGCCTCGCACGGGCTCTATGACGCGGCGACCGGCGACACCCTGGTTCAAGGCAAGTCCGGACTGCCGATTTTCGTCGGCGTCATGTCCTTTGCCGTCAAGGCGGTGATCGACAAGGTGGCACAAGATGGCGATCTCGCCGACGGCGATATCTTCATCTTCAACGATGCCCATATGGGCGGCACGCACTTGAGCGACATGCGGCTCGTGCGGCCCTATTTCCGCGATGGAAAGCTGTTCTGCTATCTCGCCTCGGTCGGCCACTGGCACGATGTTGGCGGTGCCGTGCCGGGCAACTACAATCCGGCCGCGACCGACGCTTTCCAGGAAGCCTTTGTCCTGCCGCCGGTGCGCCTTGCCAGGGCTGGTGAAATCAACCGCGACATCATCGACATCGTCCTGCGCAACACCCGGCTGCCGCAGTCCTGCCAGGGCGATCTTAACGGCCAGCTCGGCGCGCTCGATCTCGGCGTGAAGCGGATGGACGAGTTGCTCGACGAATATGGCGCCGAGACGGTACGGGCCGCGCTCGATGCCCTGCAGGACCGCGCCGAGCGGCTGATGCGTGCGGAATTGCAGGCCCTGCCGGACGGTCGCTGGGAGGCGACCGACTATCTCGACAATGACGGTATCACCGACGAACCCCTGCCGATCAAGGTGGCGCTGGAGATTTCCGGCGACCGCATGGTGCTCGATTTTGCCGGCACCGCGCCGCGCTGCGCGGGCCCAGTCAATATCGCCCTGCCGACCGCTGTCGCGACCGCTTATGTCGCGGTCAAGCATATCTTTCCAGCGCTCCCGGCCAATGCCGGCGTGATGCGGCCGATTGATGTGCGTGTGCCGGAAGATTCGCTGCTGGCCGCCGATTTCCCCGCCCCGGTTGGCGGCTATACCGAGACGATCCTGCGGATGATCGACGTGATCTTTTCAGCCGCGGCACAGGCCGCGCCGGAGCGCGTCGTCGCCAACGCCTATGGCACCATCAACGCCCTGTCGATCGCCGGCAAGAAATCAACCGGCCAGCCCTGGGTGATGTTCTCGTTCTATGGTGGCGGCCATGGCGGCTCGTCGGAAAGCGACGGGCTCAACCATGGCAATGCGCCGATCTCGACGGCGACCATTCCGCCGATGGAGATCCTGGAAGCGGCCTATCCGGTGATGTTCCGGCAATGGGCGCTGAGGCCCGGGTCGGGCGGCGCGGGACGCCATCGCGGCGGCATGGGCGCCGTCTACGAGATCGAGGTGCTTGAGGAAAACGGCGCCGAGGCGTTCCTGTTCGGCGAGCGCGGCCGGCACGCGCCGCAGGGCGTCGCCGACGGCGGGGAGGGGGCGATGAACGTCTTTTCCTTCGAGCAGGACGATGGCTGGCACACCCCGCCGATGGCCTCGAAGATGCGCGGCATCCGCCTGCGCCAGGGCCAGGCGGTGAAGCTGGAGACGCCCGGAGGCGGTGGATATGGGCCGCCCGGCGAGCGCGAGCCCGGCCGGATCGCCCGCGACGTTAAGCGCGGCCTGATGGACGCGGAGGATGCCGATATCGTCTACGGACCGGCCTGGCGTGGGGGCAGCACATGAGCGGGCACAAAACAGTCGGCGTCGATGTCGGCGGCACCTTCACCGATATCTTCGTGCTCGACGAGGCGGACGGGACGGCGACGGTCAACAAGGTGCCGACCTCGAAGCCGGACCAGTCCGGCGGCGTGCTTGACGGCATCGGCGGCCGGGTCGCCGACCTCTCCGACATCGCCGTCGTGGTGCACGGCACCACCGCCGGCACCAATGCGCTTCTGGAACGCAAGGGCGCGCGCATCGGCGTCATCACGACCGAAGGCCTGCGCGACGTCCTGGAAATGCGCCGCCGCGACCGGCCGCGCACCTGGGGCCTGCGCGGTGATTTCGAGCCGGTCGCGGCCCGCGAGGACAGGCTTGAAGTACCAGAGCGGACGCTTGCCGACGGTACGATCCGCACGCCCGTCGATCTCGACGCGGTGGGGGCGGCCGCCGAGACGCTTCGATCCCGCGGGTGCCAGGCTGTAGCCATCCTGTTCGCCAACGCTTACGCCAATCCGGCAAACGAGATCGCCGCCGTCGCCGCGGTCCGGGCGCTGTGGCCGAGCCCGCATGTTTCGGCAAGCCACGAGATCCTGCCCGAGATCCGCGAATACGAGCGCTTCTCGACGACTGCCCTCAACGCCTATCTGCAGCCGGAGGTGTCGGGCTATCTCGACCGACTGGAATCGGCGCTGCAATCGGGCGGCTTTACCGGCGAGTTCATGATCGTCCAGTCGAATGGCGGCGTGATGAGCGCGGAGACCGCCTGCCGCTATCCGGTGCGCACGGCGCTCTCCGGCCCGGCCGCCGGCGTCATTGCGGCGGCCTATATCGCGGAGGCCGCCGGTTTCCCTGACATCATCACCGGCGACATGGGCGGCACCAGCTTCGACGTCTCGCTGGTGACCGGCGGAAAGTCGATGCTGTCGCCGCAGACGGCGATCGATTTCGGCATGGTGGTGCGCACGCCGATGATCGAGATCACCACGATCGGCGCCGGCGGCGGCTCGATCGCCTGGGTCGACAATGGCGGTCTGCTCAATATTGGCCCGGAAAGCGCTGGGTCCGATCCGGGACCGGTCGCCTATGGCCTCGGCAACGACCGGCCGACCGTGACCGACGCCAATGTCGTGCTCGGCCGGATCGATCCCGACCACCCGATCGGTGGCAAGCTCGAGCGGCTCGACGTCGAGGCGGCGCGGGCCGCCATCGACCGGCATGTGGGAAAGCCGCTTGAGCTGAACACCGAACAGGCCGCCGAGGCGATCCTGCGGGTTGCCAACAGCCGCATGGCAGGCGCGATCCGGCTGGTCAGCATCGAGCGCGGCTTCGATCCCAAGCGCTTCGCCTTCATGCCGTTCGGCGGTGGCGGCGCGCTTCATGCGGGTGCGATGCTCGCAGATGTCGGCATCGCAAGGGCGATTGTGCCGCGCTATCCAGGCGTCACCAGTGCGCTGGGCTGCGTCATCGCCGACATGCGGCAGGATTTCGTCCAGACGGTCAACGCCCTGGTCGATACGCTTGATCTCGACCAGCTTGCAGGCTTCATGCAGGATCACACGAACCGCGGCATGACGCTGCTGGATGCAGCCCGCAGCCGCTTCGAGACCCGAGAGGTGAGCTTCGAACTCGACATGGCCTATATCGGCCAGACCCACGCCGTTCCGGTGCCAATCTCAGTCGAGATCGTCGATGGCAATGTGCAGGCCCCGTCGCGGCACGCAATCGCCTCGGCCTTCGACGAAACCTATCGGGCGACCTATGGCCGGCTCCTGGAAAACGGCGTGCGCCGCGTCCTCAACCTGCGCAGCGCGGTGACCGGCATAAGGCCGAAATTCGATCTTGCCTCGCTTAGCCCGGGGACCGAAGGGGAGGCACGGCCGAAGGCGACGCGCCAAGTCCATTTCGGCGATGCCTGGCACGACACGGCGATCTATGACCGGCTCGCCCTGCCGGTCGGCACTATCATTAACGGGCCGGCGATCCTCGAACAGGCCGATACAACCGTCCTCGTCGAACCGGGCCTCACCGCGACGGTGGACCGTTTCGGCAATACGGTTATCGAGCCGGCGGAGCAGGAGACATGAAGCTTTCCGATCTCGATCCGGCGCGAACGGCGCTTTTGACGATCGACCTGCAGAACGATTTCCTGCATCCGGACGGTGCCTATGGCCGGGCCGGCCAGACGGCTCAGGCGATCGCCGCGCTGCCGGAGAAAATTCGGCCCGTCCGCGATGCGCTGCACGGGCGGGGCGGGACTTATATCTCCGCCCAGTTCACCCTGGTGCCGGGGCCGGGCGGAGAACCGCTGATCTCACCGCATCTGAAAACGCTTCGCCCGTTTCTGGGCAAGGGCGATTTCGCGCCGGGTGCCTGGGGCCACGGCCTCGTCGAGGCGCTGGCGCCCGCCGACTACACGATCGAGAAGGTTGCCTATTCGGCCTTCTATCAGACGCGGCTTGAGTTCATCCTGCGCAAAACAGGCATTAAGGCGCTGATCGTCGGCGGTATCGTCACCAATGGCGGCGTCGCCAGCACCCTGCGCGACGCGCATTTGCGTGATATCCCGACGGTGATGCTGTGCGACGGCTGTGCCGCCTTCAAACAGGACGATCACGACGCGACGCTTCAGGCGCTGCGCACCGTGACGGCGCAAGAGACCTGCGCTTCGGCACGCGCCTGGCTGGAGGAGACGACATGAGCCTGAAATCCCGCATCGCCAAGCCGGAGATCCTGGTCGCGCCCGGAATTTACGATGCCCTGACCGCGTCGATTGCGGCCGAGGCCGGCTTCGAGGCGCTTTATCTCTCCGGTGCGGCCGTTGCCTATACCCGCCTCGGCCGGCCGGATATCGGCCTGACCTCCGTTTCCGAAATGGCCGACACGATGACGCTGATCGCCGATCGGGTCGACCTGCCCTTCATCATCGACGCCGATACCGGCTTCGGCAACGCGCTGAACGCCCAGCGCACGATGCGGCTCTACGAACGCGCCGGCGCCTCGGCCCTGCAGGTCGAGGACCAGAGCTATCCCAAGCGCTGCGGGCACTTGAAGGACAAGGCGCTGATCCCGGCAAGCGAGATGGCCGGCAAGATCGCGGCAATGGCCGATGCGCGTCAGAGCGCGGAAACGCTGATCATCGCCCGCACGGATGCAATCGCCGTCGAAGGCTTCGAGGCGGCGCTCGACCGCGCCGGGCGCTATGCCGAGGCCGGCGCCGATATCCTGTTTATCGAAGCGCCCCGGTCCGACGCCGAACTCGCCGGGATCGCCGAGCGGTTCTCTGAAACCGTGCCGCTGCTTGCCAACATGGTGGAGGGCGGCATGACCCCGATCACCGGCGCCGATCAGCTTCAGCGGCTCGGCTTTTCGATCGTGATCTTTCCAGGCGGCATCGTCCGCGCGCTGGCGCACGCGGCGCGCGACTACTATGGCAGTCTGAAGGCCAACGGTTCGAACAAGCCGTTCGCCGATCGGATGTTCGATTTCGACGGCCTGAACGCGCTGATCGGCACGCCGGAAATGCTGGCAGCCGGCAAGCGCTACGAGGGTGAGGGGGGCTGAGAGTGATGGCTAACGGGGATGGCTGATATTCGACCGACACCGGAGGGTGGCTTCGATTTCGACGTCGAAACGCTGATCATCGGCGCTGGCGCCTGCGGTCTTGTGGCGGCGCTGTCGGCAACGGAGGTGGGCCGGCAGGTGCTGGTTGTCGAGGCCGACGCGGTCCCGCGCGGTTCGACGGCGCTGTCGGCTGGTCTTATCCCGGCGGCCGGCACCGCCCTGCAACGCGCAGCCGGCATCGACGACGGCCCGGACCGCTTCGCAGCCGATATCCGCGCCAAGGCGAAGGGCGAGAACGACCCCGCAATCGAGACCGCGCTTGCCGAAGGGACCGCCCGCGTCATCGACTGGCTGAGCGAGACCCACGGCCTGCCGTTCTCGGTCGTCGCCGATTTCGACTATCCGGGTCATTCCCGCCGGCGCATGCACGGCCTGCCGACCCGCAGCGGACTGGAACTGATCGACGCGCTGCGCTCGCGCTGCGAGACAACCGGGATCGATATCGTCTGCGGCCGGCGCGCCGAGACGCTCTACCACGACGGCGACCGGGTCACCGGCATCGGTGTCACGCTGCCGGATGGTGGGGCCGAGCGGATCGGCTGCGAGCGGCTGATCCTCGCCTGCAACGGCTTCGGCGGCAATCGCGCGATGGTCGCAGACCTGATGCCGGAGATCGGCGAGGCCGTCTGGTTCGGCCATGACGGCAATCGCGGCGAGGCAGTTCAATGGGGTGCGGTGCTGGGCGCCGAGACACGCAATCTCGGCGCCTATCAGGGCCACGGCAATGTCGCCCACCCGCACGGCATCCTGATCACCTGGGCGGTGATCACCGAGGGCGGCTTCCAGGTCAACGCGACCGGTGAACGCTTCTGGAACGAGGCGCAGGGCTATTCCGAGGCCGCTCGCGCGGTGCTGGCAGAGCCCGGTGGGATCGCGTTTACGATCTTCGACGAGCGCATCGCATCGGTCGCCCGCCAGTTCGAGGACTTCAAGCAGGCCGAGGCCCAGGGCGCGATCCTACGCGGTGACAGTCTCGAGGATCTGAGCGCCCGGCTGGGGCTGCCGGCGGGCAGCCTTGAGCGAGCCGTTGACGAGATCCCGCGGGCGGGGCCGGATGTCTTCGGCCGCGACTTTCATGGCCGGCGGCTCGCCTCCCCCTATCGCGGCGTCCGCGTCACCGGCGCGCTGTTTCACACCCAGGGCGGTCTGCGCACCGATCCGTCCGGCCGGGTGCTGCGCCCGGACGGCAGCGGGTTTCCCAACCTCTTTGCCGGCGGCGGCGCGGCCTGCGGCGTGTCGGGCGCGGGCGACAGCGGCTATCTGTCGGGCAACGGTCTGTTAAGCGCCGTCGTGCTGGGCTTTGCGGCCGGGCGGGCCTGATTGGACGCCCAGACGCCTGGCGGCTGTTGCATTCACGCGGATCGAAGCGGTCGGATTGAACGGCGTCGATCCGCAAGCATGGCTGATAAGGGAACCTGGCCGGATCGCAGATCGGAAGAGCCTGTGGCTGGACGCGTTTCCGCGCCGGCGCTACGCTGGTGAGCATCGCAATACCGATCCTCAGAGTTTTGCCGGAGCGTATTTGCTGGGCGGATACACACGCAATGGCGAAAGGAGAAACCATGGAATAGACGATCAAGACCTGAAGCAAACTGAAAACGATATATTCGAAGGTATTTTCTCAGATGAAAACACAGATAGTTGCGATGATTTTCGCGCTGGTTTGTGCTGGTGCGTGGACGATGGCGAGCGCGGATGAGGCGCCATCTTATCTTTTCGTGCAGCAGGCAGACAGTGGCGCTTACGACGGAGCGACCCTTACCCTGTCCGGCGCCCCGAAGACCCTGTGGTTTACCGACCGACCCGTCAGGCGGGCAGGAAATCTGAGCGCGGACGACTATGCGAAACTCTGGCAGGCCGACGGAACCTTCGCCGAAGATCCGCCCAATGCCGCAATCGCAATCGACGCCGACGAGACGCCGATCGTAACGCTGAGCAACTACAGGGCGAATGACGACGGATCCGTCAGCTACGACGTCACAATCGTCAAAGGCATGCTTCCCGCCAAGATGGGTGACGTCTCGTTGTTCCTGGACTGGATCAGCGGGTGCTCCTTTTGCTGTAGCACCTGCCCGTGACAGCGGAATTGTGTCGCCTTATCGAAAGCGGAAGCCTCGCAACCGTTGTTCAGCCTGATCGATCAGCGCAGATCCTGGCGGTTTTCGACGCAGGTATATCAGCGGGAGCTGGCGAGGTGTTCGGTGAGCGCCCCTACAGACTCCAGCTACAGCGCCGAGGGCCGGTGGCTGCTCCGGCACATTCGGGAGACGGCTCAGAGAGGAATGGCGGAGCCGGCATCGGCCATTGTCTAGGTCGATCAGTCTGCGGGGGATACAACGAACCAGACGCCCATGTATTCGTGCGCGGAAAGCAGATACTGAATGCCGTCAATATCCACTTCCGAACTCCCGGATGCCTTTTGTTTTTCTAGAACATCCAGGAACAATTCTGATGTCAAATCACCCGTTTCCTTGCTTTTGAGGTGCGGAGAAAACAGGCGAATTGCAAAATTACTCGCGGCAAAATGCTCGAGAATTTCCAGCTTTTCATCTTCATTATTCGGAGCAAATATTATTGCAATCTCAGATATAATTTTCGTTTTTTTATCAGAAGTAGTATACGCTATCAGAGAATTTTTATTGAAGGAATATTGGCAGCGCACGCTTTTGCCTTTCGAGCATTCTTTTACCGCAATTTCCAAATCATAGTCTCTGGATTCCGAGATTTTATTGAAGCCTTCAACGAATTCCTTGACGGTTTTTCCCAGATTTTTCCCCTCACCATCAAATGAAAGAGCGGATGAATCGAACATCCAAACCATCGCGAATGCCATAGTCGCAGCTATAGGCAGCTTGATCATCCCCAGACCTCAATTTCAAGTTGAGTCCGCGCAACCAACAACTGAGCCTATCGCTCCGATGCAAACTGAAATCAGGGCAAAAAGAGTCATTCTGCTACGTTTCGGTATCGCAATCTGATTTTTGAAATGCTGTCTACAGGGGCCCCCTAAATGGCGAGGTGTTGGGAAGAAAGCTCGAACCCGAGAGGGTTTGCAAGCCCGACCGGGCGCCGACCGGTCAGGGCGCCCCATCGCAGGCCCGAGCGAAGCGAGGCATAGCCGCGAGATATATAAAATGGCGGAGCCGGAGGGATTCGAACCCTCGAGACGGGTTTACCCCGCCTAACGGTTTAGCAAACCGCCGCCTTCGACCACTCGGCCACGGCTCCAGAGACCCGAACCCTTACGGTTCCGGCAAATTCCCGTCAATAGGCGGGCGCTCAAATCGAGTGCTTTTGCCGTGCAAATCAAGCAGCACCCCGCATTCGCCGGAGCCAGCCGTCACGGCCGACCCGCCATGTGCCTTGTACGGGGCTGCATGGCCGGGCATAGGCGTCTAAGCTCTCAGGACCGACAGATGACCCGGGCTCGGTCTCGGTGCAGGGCAAAGAGGCCTTGCCTGTGACCATGACCCACCGTTAGCGTTGCCCCATGACGAGCACCGAGCAAGCGACCCCCACTTCTCAGGCGACCACCCCACGGAGGATCGACCCGCCGGCCGGCGAGGCGCGGCGGCCGCGCCGCTCGTGGAACGCCGTGCTGAGCGCGACGCGGCTATGGACCGGGCTCATCCTCTTCGCCTTCGTCCTCTTCCACCTGATCAACCATGCCTTCGGCATCATCTCGATCGAGATCCAGGACAGGGTCGCGGACGTGCTGATGGCGCCCTGGTACAATCCGATCGGCGCGGCCGTGGTCGGCTTCGCAGCCATCATCCACATCGCCGTCAATCTCTATACGCTCTGGTCGCGGCGCACGCTGCGGCTGAAGCCCTGGGAGGCGGTACAGTATATCAGCGGTCTGCTGATCCCCTGGCTGATCATCGAACATGCGCTCGCCAACGGGTTGATGGATGAGCTGTATGGCTCGACCAGCAGCTATGCCGTGATGCAGGGCTTCCTGTGGGTCGTCGCCCCCTACCAGATCTGGAAGCAATGCGCGGCGTTGATCGTCGCCTGGGTCCATGGCGTCATCGGCCTGTGGCACTGGCTCAGGGTCCGTTCCTGGTTCGATCGGTCGCAAACGCTGCTGCTGATCATCGCCGTCATCATTCCGGTGCTGTCGCTCGCCGGTTTCATCTCCGCCGGCAACGAATCGATCCGCATGCACGACGCCAATCCGGAGTACCTCGCCGGCATCCTCGCGGAGGCCGGCTGGAACTGGGACGATCTCGGCGCGATGTATCAGCTCTATGTCAGCATCATGCGCTGGTACTGGGGCATCCTGATCGCACTCGCGGTGCTGTGGATCATCCGCCGGGCGCGGTCCGACCGCAAGGCGGCGCGCATCACCATCGACGGCGGCAAGTCGATGGCCATTCTCCCCGGCGCCACGCTGCTGGAGACGCTCCGGGCCAACAATATCCCGCACGCCTCGGTCTGCGGCGGCCGCGGACGCTGCACCACCTGCCGCGTCGTGGTGCAGAACGGCCTGGATCACCTGCCGTCGCCCGAGGCGGTTGAATCGGCCGCGCTGAAGCGTATCGGCTCGCCAGAGCGCGTCCGGCTCGCCTGTCAGATTTCCCCGACCCAGGCGATGACGGTCTCACCGCTGCTGTCGGCCAAGGCGACGCCATCGGACGGCCGCCGGCCCGGCGCGCTGCTCGGCCGCGAGCAACTCGTCACCGTGCTGTTCGTCGACATGCGCGGCTCGACAAGGCTCGGCGAGGCCAAGCTGCCCTTCGACACGCTGTTCATCCTGAACCAGTTCTTCATCGAGATGACGGCGGCGCTGCGCGAGACCGGCGGCCACTACGCCAACTTCACCGGCGACGGGCTGATGGCGATCTATGGTCTGCAGGGCGCGGCCGAGGCCGGCTGCCGTGATGCGCTGCGCGGGGCCCAGGCGATGCTCGACCGGCTCAAGGCCTTGAACGAGCGGCTTGAAGGCGACCTGCCGGAGCCGATCCGCATCGGCATCGGCATCCATACCGGCGAGGCGATCGTCGGCGAGATGGGGCCGCCCGAAGCGCGTCTCGTCTCCGCCATCGGCGACACGGTCAATACCGCCGCGCGGCTGGAATCGATGTCGAAGGAGTTCGGCGAACCGGTGGTCATCTCCGAGGAGACGCTGCGCATCGGCCGGATCACCTTGCCCGGCACCGAGCCGGTCGAGACGACCGTGCGCGGCCGCCAGCAATCCATCGGCGTCTTCCCGACCGGCACGTTGCCCGACACGACCTGACGGATTCGGGTGCCGAATTGGTGTGTCGCGGGGCCGGCCGGCTATCTGTTCTGGTTTCGGCCGGCCTGCCCCAAGCCAGGGCACGCGATCAATGCAGGTTCAGCCATTCCCGCGCCGCCCGCTGCGCCTCGGCGATATCGGCCGCGGACATTTCCCGGGCGATCTCCTGGCGGTAGCGCACCGCGTCGGCATAGCCCTTCATGGCGGCGATATTGAACCACTTGTGCGCGTCGACGAGATTGGGCTCGACCGTGCGGCCGGTGGCATACATCATGCCGAGCCGGAACAACATATCGCCGGTCGCGACGCCCTGTGCCAGTCCGGCGGTCTCGTAGCTCTGGATTTCGAAGCGGGCCATTTGCTTGCTCCCTTGTCTGTACTGTCCCCAGCGGAGCCTTCCTTGGCTCCGAAGTGTCTGACGGCCTCCAACCATCGACGTACAGACTGGCGCGCTCGCTTGAATCGTGGGTAAAGGTTTTGGCTTAATTTTCGGCGAATAATCTCCGAATCAAAGGTAAATTCACATTGTATTAGCCAGAAAGACCGAGCTTTTCTCTGGAATCTACGAAAAACGTCCGTTGCGGCATGTGCGATCGTCTTAACCGGGGAGTCACCAAGACTCGCGTTCTTGCGCCGGCTGTTCGTTAGGAATTGCCTCCGGCGGTCGGATCCACGGCCGTTCGAAGGGCACCCGGGCGAGTGATGCCCGGGCGCACGATGATTGCCGCGACGCCCGGGCCCCTCAGTCGCTAACGCGCCCGCTGGCCGAACAGGACCTTCTGCGCCTCCTTGTCGTCGGCGAGGTTGCGGCGCTTCTCGACGCCGACGGCGACCGCCCGTTCGACGGCCGGACGGGCCGCGATCCGGTCGCGCCAGCGCACATAGTTCGGGAATTTCGTTTCGTCGACGCCCTGCCGCTCCGGGCTGCGCACCCAGCTGAAGATCGCCATGTCGGCGATCGAATAGTCGCCGGCGACGAAATCATGCGCGGCCAGCCGCTTGTCGAGAACGCCGTAGAGTCGGTCAGCCTCGTCTCCGTAGCGCTGGATTGCATAATCGAGCTTTTCGGCGGCGTAGTTGCGGAAATGGTGGTTCTGGCCGAGCATCGGACCGATGCCGCCCATCTGCCACATCAGCCATTCGTCGACGCTGGCCCGGGCGCGTTCGTCGCTTGGATAGAACTGGCCGGTCTTGCGGCCTAGATATTGCAAGATTGCGCCGGATTCGAACACGCTGATCGGCTGGCCATCCGGCCCGTCCGGATCGACGATCGCCGGCATCCGGTTGTTGGGCGAGATTGCCAGGAAGGCCTCGTCGAACTGTTCTCCGGCGCCGATATCGACGTATTTTACCTCATAGGGAAGACCGGCTTCCTCCAGGAAGATGGTGATCTTCCAGCCGTTCGGCGTCGGCCAATAGTAGAGATCGATCGGTTTGGTCATGGCAGGGTAGGGCTCCGGTCTAGGGTCTGTTTGTCGTTGGCTTCGGCGGGCGAGGGTGAGGACGGCCTACTCGATCCCGAGCTTTGTCCGCACGATCGCGTTGACCGCCTGCGGATTGGCCTTTCCGCCGGTCGCCTTCATCACCTGGCCGACGAACCAGCCGGCGAGATTCGGCTTGGCCTTGGCCTGCTCGGCCTTGTCGGGATTGGCGGCGATCACCTCGTCGACGACGGCCTCGATCGCGCCCGTATCGGTAACCTGCTTCATGCCGCGCTCTTCGACGATCTGGCGCGGATCGCCGCCCTCGGCAAAGACGATCTCGAACAGCTCCTTGGCGATCTTGCCGGAAATGACCTTTTCGCCGATCAGGTCGATGATCGCGCCAAGCTGGTCGGCGGAGACGGGGCTGTCCTCGATGCCGGTGCCCGCCTTGTTGAGCGCGCCGAGCAGGTCGTTGATGACCCAGTTGGCGGCGAGCTTCGCGTCGCGGCCGCTTGCGACCCTTTCGAAGAAGTCGGCGACCTCGCGCTCGGCGACCAGGATGCTCGCGTCATAGGGCGTGATGCCGAAATCGCCGATCAGCCGCGCCTTCTTGTCGTCGGGCAATTCCGGCAGGGCGCTGGCGAGGCGATCGACGAAGGCCTGGCTCAGTTCCAGCGGCAGCAGGTCGGGGCAGGGGAAGTAGCGATAGTCGTGCGCCTCCTCCTTGGAGCGCATCGACCGGGTCTCGCCATTCTTGGGGTCGAACAGGCGGGTTTCCTGGTCGATCGCGCCGCCATCCTCGATGATGTCGATCTGCCGGCGCGCCTCGTGTTCGATCGCCTGGCCGATGAAGCGGATCGAGTTGACGTTCTTGATCTCGCAGCGCGTGCCAAGCGGCTCGCCCGGCCGGCGCACAGAGACATTGACGTCGGCGCGCAGGCTGCCCTGTTCCATGTTGCCGTCGCAGGTGCCGAGATAGCGCAGGATCGTGCGCAGCTTGGTCACATAGGCGCGCGCCTCCTCCGAGGAGCGCAGGTCGGGCTTCGACACGATCTCCATCAGCGCGACGCCTGAGCGGTTCAGGTCGACATAGGATTTCGACGGGTGCTGGTCGTGCAGGCTCTTGCCCGCGTCCTGCTCCAGATGGATGCGCTCGATGCCGACCGTAATCTGTTCGCCGTCGGCAAGGTCGACCAGAACGACGCCTTCGCCGACCACCGGGTGCTTGAACTGCGAGATCTGATAGCCCTGCGGCAGGTCGGGATAGAAATAGTTCTTGCGGTCGAACACGCTGCGCAGGTTGATCTCGGCCTTCAGCCCCAGCCCGGTCCGCACGGCCTGCTCGACGCAGAAGTCGTTGATCACCGGCAGCATGCCCGGCATCGCCGCGTCGACCAGCGAGACATGGCTGTTGGGATCGCCGCCGAACTCGGTCGAGGCGCCGGAAAACAGTTTCGATTGCGAGGCGACCTGGGCATGGATCTCCATGCCGATGATCACCTCGAAGGGGCCGCTCATGCCCTCGATCAGCTTCGCCTTGGCGACGTCGCGCACCACTTCGTTCATTCGTCTTTTCCGATGATGTAAAAAATTACATCCCTTCTAGTGCGCTTGCGCGCGAAAGGAAACCGGAAGCGCCATGCGTTCGGTGCCGCGGGGGCTTCACCCAAGCGGCGAGACGCCGAACAGCCATTGGTGCAGGAACAGCAGGAACGCCACGTAGAACGTGCCGCCGACGACGAGCGCGATGACGTCGTTTGCCGGCGAGGGGGCCGGACCGGCGGGCGCCTCCGGCTCCGGCCGCCGCTTGACCGAGATCCGGTCGACGATCGCCCAGACCAGGAACGATCCGAACAGCAGGACATCGGCAAGCGTGCCGTTGGCCAGGAGATGGGCCAGCGCCCAGAGTTTCACGGCTGCGAGCATCGGATGCTTCAGCGCCGTCTTGATCCGACCCGGAATATAGGCGGCTGCGAAGAAGACGAAGACCGGCATCATCACGACCAACGCGATATGGCGCATCCAGAGCGGCGGCCAGTAGAGCACGATCGGATGTTGTCGGGCGAAGCCGTATCCGATGATGATCAGGACGAGCCCCGCCAGGGACACGAGCGAATAGAGGCCCTTCCAGCGCTTCTCGCCCCATTCGGCGAATTTCGCGTCGCGCCAGCCCGGCGCCACGATTCGGACCGAGTGCGCGCCTAGAAAAATAACCAGTCCGAGTATAAGGATGAGCATTGCGAGCCTCCGGGGGACAAAAGGATATCGCGACAGACTGCGTCACCCTTGCATGACCGGCCGACAACCCCAAGAACGACCTGAAAGACGCGACACAATGAAACATCTTCCACACCCGTTCCGCCTGGTCTTCGGCTTGGCGGCGACGCTTTTGATCACGACGGCCTGCAACAGTTCCGAATCCGCTTCCAGCCAAAGGCCCGACATGAGCATCTCGAGCGCCGGCGATTCGACCTCCAGCAAGGGGAGTTCGGGCAATGCGAGTTCGGGCAGTTCGGGGGGCGGAACGAGCGCCGGTTCGACCGGCAATTCGGGCAGCGATTCGGTGAGTACGGGCGCCAAGGGCGGCTCGACCAGTCAGGGGTCGAAGGGCTCGGGCAAGAAGAAGAACAACAAGACCGTTTCGACGGGAAATCCGGTCCCGGATCCGCAGCAGACCTGCGATGCCGCCAAGGTCGACTGGGCGATCGGGCTGGAGGCGACCCCGCAAATCGTCGAACGGGCAAAGCGTGAGTCGGGTGCCAACACCGTCCGGGTCCTGTCGCCCGATCTCGCCGTGACCCAGGAATTCCTTTACGGCCGTCTGAACCTGAGCGTCGACCGCGAGGGCATCATCCTGTCGGCGAGCTGCTTTTAGAGGCTGCTACGGGTCCCGATCCTTCGACCGGGTTCCGGCGTTCTCAGAAAGAAAGACCGGCCCCGCTGGGGCCGGCCCGGTTGTTGTCGCAACGGATTGTCGTCACGCTTTGTGGCGCGATCGATCAATCGTTGGTGTCGTATTTCAGCCGCGCGGCGAAGAATTCGCCATATCCGCAGATCTGCAGGACATAGAGATACTTGCGGGTGTTGACGATGCCCGAGAGGTTCAGCTTGATCGGCTGGATGATGGCTTCCTCGATCACGCCGTAAGAGCCGCTGGCGACGATTTCCGTCTCGGTGCGCTTCTGGTTCATCTTCCAGACCGCGACTTCGTAGTAGTCTTTGGGATCCTGAGCGAGATACAGCAGGATATTGTTCAGCTCAGCACCGTTCGGGGCGTTAAGGTTGCCGTAGATGCACGCATCCGACATGTCGCCGCCGTTCTGCGGATTGTTTTCGTAGAGATAGTAGCGGGTTTCACTGGGCCCCGGCTCCATGACGCAGGCGAGTTCGGCACCGCCTGACCTGCAGTTGTCATAGGGGTATTCCCGGTTCATCTCCTCCGGCTGGATCATATTGAATCCGCTGGCGGCATGGGCGTCCGGGGACGACAGCGCGAATGCGCCGACAACGATGGCCGGCAGCCAAAAGCGCGCGGTAAGCCATGATTTCCGAATGTTCATTTCAACACGTCTCCAATTACATCTGCCGAACAAGGGATCGTTCGCGATGTCCCCGTCGGCCTTGAATTCCCGATGAGATCCTTGCCCCACGGCGCCGGTCGGCATCTGCCGAGGTCCGCGCGCCGCGCTTCAGCCATGGATCTCCTCTCGACTCAGTCCTCGATGGAGTAGTAGATCCGGCCCGAGAAGATCTCGCCGTAGCCGCACATCTGCAGCGTGTAGAGGAACTTCTTCGGATTGGACGTCTCGTTGAGCGAGAACTCGTACGGATCCGGCGTGTGGCCCTCGGCCGGCGCGTCCAGCCCAACGAGGATGCCGCTTGAAATGTTTTCGCTCAGCAGCGTGTTGAGCTGGGTGCGGTCCGGCGAGACCTTCCAGATCTCGACGTCGAAATTGTAGTAGCTCGGCGGCATTTCCGCCGGGTCCGCCAGGATCGGCTCGCCGCCGACATGCAGCTTGATATTCTCAAGCAGCGCGCCCTGGGGAAAGTGCAGCGAGGCGTAAACGCAATAGCGTTCGCCGCTGAGAAAACCGCCGAGTTCCGGGCTTCCGCCTTCCTCGCTGCCGGCCGGAGCACTAGCGGTCGGCGGGTAGTAGGGGAAGTCGTACAGATAGTACGGCGTGTCGTAGTCGCCGCGCTTGAAATCCTCCGGATTGATCATCTTGTAGCCGGAGGCCGCATTGGCAGCCGTCGCCGCCGACAGGGCGATCGCGCCGCCTGCGAGAACCGGCAGGCTTTTGCGCAGGAACGCTTTGATAGTCACAGACATCATCGTGATACCTCTATGATCACTTCGTGTACCGGTATCTGTCTTCGATACACATTTTTATTCTGATGGACGTGTTCCGCTTGAATCCGAACTCAGGTTTATTCGGATAAGACTGGAACGACCGGTTCGATTTCAGTCCGTATACTTGATACGGGCGCCGTAGAAATCGCCATAACCGCACAGCTTGAGCGTATAGAGATAGTTCTTCCGGCTAATCGTTCCGCTCAGGTCGTATTTGAAGACGTCCGGCGCGTCCTTGGCGGAATCAACGCCTTTGCCGTCATCGTCACCGATGTTTTCGTCAAGCAGAATCACGATGCCGGTGCGGTCGGGCGTCATCCGCCAGATGTCGATCCTGAAATAGCTGTAATCGTGGAAGTAGAACTTGATGTTCCTCAGGTTCACGCCGTCGGGCAGGACGATCTTGCCGTAGGTGCAGCTATCCAGATGTCCGCCATCGGCTTTGCCGTTTTCGCCATAGAGATAGTAGCTACTGCCCGGGGACTCGCGTTCCAGATCCTCCGGGTTGATCATCTTGAAGCCGGCTGCGGCCTGCGCCATCGAAACCGCGGAGAGCGCCATCGCGCCCCCAAGGATTGCTGGCATTAGCTTTTTCATGAGTGCCATTCTGTCTGCCCCTAACACATTTGTTGTGACATGGTTGCTGATTAGACATGGTTACAGAGCCGGCACGGGTTCATGCCGGCGCGTTAACCGTAGCCATCTAAAAGTGACGTGGCAACAATCATTGCGATCCAAAGGGAAAATAAAAATTGGTGTTGAAAAGAGTGTTTCGCGTCGAAAAATGACGATTCTGGGGCAAAATCGTGCAAAACGAGTGGCTTTACGTCGAGTTTGAGGGTCTTTTGATGCGGGCGAGGCCGAAACACGGATGCAATCTATACGAAAGTGCCGTATCGGCAGAAACAACATTTAGTACCCTTGATTGTAAGTCGAATAATCTTAAACCTATACGTTCATTTCCTCGGAATGCGGCTAGAGTTCACGGCGCCGTCCCGGCGTGCCGTGCCCGGTCCGCTACGCATCCAGCAACTCGGCGTATCGCGCCGGCTTGAAGCCGATTTCCAGCGCGTCCCGCAACTCCAGGATCGGTCGCTTGATCAGCGAGGTGTGCTCCAGCATCAGGGCGATCGCCTTATCCCGGTCCAGGTCGAAGCGCGCGTGCTCTGGCAATTTGCGGAAGGTCGTGCCGTTTCGGTTGAGCACGGTTTCCCAGCCGGCGGCATCGCACCACCGCTCGAGCGCATCGCGGGCAACCCCGGCGCTTTTGTAGTCGTGAAAGGTGTAGTCGATCCCCTGTTCGCGCAGCCAGGCGAAGGCCCGCCGCATCGTATCGCAGTTGCGGATTCCGTAGATCGTAATCGTCACGACAGCCTCCCCGGATACAACATGCCCGATCTCTTTGCTCCCGGTCTTCTTGACCGCAGCCCCTCTCGCGCCGGCGGGTCGGAGCGGAGGCCCACATCGTATCGCGATCGCGCCGCCATGCGGGGACGGTCCGCTCCGCTTCGCTGATCTTAACTGACAAAGGCCGCCTCCGCCGCATTTTCAGAGGCGATCCTGGTCCGTCTCGATCATCGAGCATTTGATCGAAAACTGCCCACGGACCTATCGCAACGGCAGCGATTCGGCGAGGGCAGGGAACGCCCGCCGCGGCCCGGACACGGTTGATGTACCGCATTGACTTGCGCCGCGCGGCGGCGAATGCTTGCGGGCACGGTAAGGGATCGGTGGAACGGGAAAGACATGCGCATCGCCTATACGAAAGGGTCCGGCCGCGGCGACACGGATCTGCTGCTGGCTGCGCTTGCCGAGCGCCTGGCCGCGCTGGGCCTGCGCACTTGCGGCACGGTGCAGATCAACAGCCGGCCCGACGGTGGTTCCGATGTGGGGGCTGACGACGGCCCCTGCGACATGGATGTGAAGATCTTGCCCGATGGCCCCGATATCCGCATTTCGCAGTCGCTGGGGAAGGACGCGCGTGGCTGCCGGCTTGATCCGAGCGCGCTCGAGACAGCCGTCGGCCACGTCGCCACTTCGCTCGCGCACGGGGCGGACGTGATGATCATCAACAAGTTCGGCAAGCACGAGGCGGACGGCCGCGGCTTCCGCGATCTGATCGGCGAGGCGCTGGCGCTCGATATCCCGGTGCTGGTCGGCCTCAACCAGCGCAACGAGGAGGCTTTCCGCGCCTTTATCGGCGAGGCCGGCACGCCGCTTGCGCCCGACGCCGAGGTGCTGCTCGACTGGGTTCTCGCCGAGCGCGATCGCGCCGTCGCCTAGAGGCGGCTAAGTCCGCCAGCCCAGCAGGCGGCGTTCGATCGCGCCGATCGCGGCGCTGACCAGGATGCCGAGCAGCGACAGGATCACCACGCCGGCGAACAGCCGTTCCAGATCGTAGAGCGACCCCGCCTCCAGGATATAGGCGCCGATCCCGTATTGCGCGCCGAGCATCTCGGCAGCGACCAGCAGGATGATGGCGATCGCCAGGCTGATGCGCAGGCCCGACAGGATCCCCGGCATCGCGCCGGGCAGCACGATCTTGCGGACGATGGAAAACCACGACAGGCCGAAGCTCTGACCCATGCGGATCAGCGTCCGGTCGACATTGTCGACCGCGCCATAGGTCGCCACCACCGTCGGGGTGAAGGTGCCAAACGCGATCAGCGCGTATTTCGAGCCCTCGTCGATGCCGAACCAGATGACGAAGAGCGGCAGAAGCGCGATCTTGGGGATCGGAAAGATCGCCGCGACCAGCGGCACAAGGCCGGCCCGGATCAGCGAGAACAGCCCTATCTGCACCCCGATCAGGATGCCGAGCCCGGCACCGATCGCAGCACCCACGACGAGCCGGGTGAGCGAGGGAACGAGATGCTTGAACAGCATGCCGCTCTCCCACAACTCGCCGAAGGTTGAAAGCACGTCGGAGGGCCGCGGCAGGGTGAGCGGCGAGATCCACCCGGCGCCGGTGCCCCATTCGATCAGGCCGATCAGGAAGACGAAGACGATGAAGCCGATCCAGCGGTGGCTCTTCGGCGCGAACCCGCCGCCGCGAAACCGCACCTCGACTGCCTGAGGCAGTCCATCCCCTTGAGTACCAGACTGGAGGGTCTCAGCCATCGATCAGTTCCTCGTCGGCGGCGCGTGCCTCCTCGCGCATCAGGTCCCACAACAGATCGTGCTTGCGCTGGCAGACCTTGTCGCCCGCCCGCCGTTCGGCGATCGGCGTATCGATCTCGACGATGTCGCGAATGCGGCCAGGCCGCCGCGACAGCACGATGATCCGGTGACCGAGGCGGACCGCCTCCTGGAGATTGTGGGTGACATAGACCGCGGTGAACGGCTGCCGGGTCCACAGACCCACCAGGTCGTCCATCAGCAATTCGCGCGTCTGGCTGTCGAGCGCCGACAGCGGCTCGTCCATCAGCATGACGGCCGGGTTGACGGCGAGCGCCCGGGCGATCGCGACACGCTGCTTCATGCCGCCGGAAAGCTGCTTGGGCAGGGCGCCGGCGAAATCCGACAGCCGCGTGCGGGCAAGCACGTCGCCGATGATCGCGTCGGCCTTGCTGCCGCGAATGCCGTGATCCTCCAGCACCAGCGAGATATTGCCGCGCACGCTGCGCCAGGGCAGCAGGGCGAAGTCCTGGAAGATGAAGGTCAGCGGATTGAGGCAGCCCGCCGGCGGTTCGCCGACCTGCAGGATCTTGCCGGCGGTGGGCCGCTCCAGCCCGCCGATGAAGCGCAGAAGGGTCGACTTGCCGCAGCCGGACGGGCCGATCAGGCAGACGATCCGGCCCGACGGCACGTCGAAGGAGATGTCGCGCAGCACCTCGGTCTCGCCATAGGCATGGCTGATCCGGTCGAGCTTGATATCCAAGGGCCGTCTTTCCGTTGCCGGGCCGGGGCGACATGGTCGCCCCGAAAGCCCGATAGATCACGCGTCGATTGTCTTGACGTAGCTCGTGTCGAGGAAGGTATCGAGCGTGATCGCCTTGTCGACCAGCCCCTCCGACTGGAACCAGTCGAGCTGGTCCTTGACCGAGGCGACGTTGATCGCGGCACCCTCGTTGAGCCACATCGACCCGTTGATGATCGACGGCGCGGCCTTTTCGTGCGGCCGGTCTGTATAGACGTATTTGTGGATCAGCTTGACCAGTTCGTCGATCGCGTCCTGCCCGTGCGCCTTGTCGACCATCGTCGCGTCATAGTCGGCGACGCCCTTGCTGAAGCCCTTGATGAAGCTCTCGGTCAGCGGCCGGTCCTCATTGGCATTCTTGGTCGATGTGAACAGCACCGTAACCTGATAATGCGGCAGGAAGGTCGAGACGTCGCCGATGATGTGCACGGCGCCGGAGCCGGCCAGCGGCTTGGCGATATGCGGCACGATCGACCAGGCGTCGATCTGGCCGGACTTGAGCGCGCCGATGATCGCGCCGACCTTCTGCAAGGGAACGAATTGCGGCGTCACGCCTTCCGCCTGGCCGATCTTCGAGCCCATATAGTGGAACGACGAGCCGGCGGTGGTCATGCCGAAGCGCTTGTCGCCGAGGCCCGACGGTGCGGTGAGGCCTGCCTTGTAGGCGGCATCGGAGGCGAGGATCTTCTGGCCGTCGACGCCGGGTTTTTCAGACAACGCGCCGCCGATCACCTTGATCGCGCCCTTGTCGGCCAGCGAGATCAGCCCGCCGGAGATGGCGGTGATGCCGAAATCAACGTCGCCGCTGGCGATCGCGACCGCCATCGGCTGGGCGGCCTGGAAGAATTTGAACTCGATATCGAGCCCGGCATCGGCGAAATAGCCGCGCTCATAGGCGATGAAGCTGCCCGAATGGCTGGTGAAGGGCAGGGCGCCGACGACGATCTTGCGGTTCTGGGCGATCGCCGGAGCGGCAAGGCCGCTTGCGGCGGCGGCGCCAATGAGGGCGAGTGCCTTGCGCCGGTTGAGGTTGATCATGGTTTTCTCCCTTGCTCTGGATCGGGTGTTGTCATTCAGCTTGTCTCTTCGCCGGCGTCTCGCCGGCCATTTCCGCTCCGATATGCGTTTCAAGCAGGCCGAGCGCGTGATCTGTCCGGTGTTCGACTACGGCGGATTGCAGCGCGGCGATCCGCTCGGCGCGGCGCGCAAAGTCGAGGCGCCCCTCGCGCAACAGCGCGAGCCGGAAGCGGCGCGACTGGTTGTAGAATTTCTGCTGGCTGTCGATCAGCCGGGCCGAGCCGCAGCCCGACACGAGCGCCTCCGACGCCGCCCGGCAGGCCTCGTCCCATTGCAGCGCCGTCAGGTCGTCCGGGGTGGCTCTGACCTGCTCCTCGGCGCGGCGCATCGCATGAAAGGCTGCGACGACGCGGCCCTCCCAGGCAACCGTCGCGGCCGCGATCGACTTCTCCAGGCCGAGCTGTTCCAGCATCACGCGCATCATCAGGATGTCGCGCATATCCTCTTCGCTCGCCGAGGTGACCCGGAAGCCGCGCTGCGAGGTTGCCTCCACCATGCCCTCGGCGGTCAGCACCCTGAGCGTCTCGCGCATCGAATGGTTCGATCCGCCATAGCGCTGGCGAAGCTCGCCGATCTTCAGCTTCTGATCCGGATTGAGCTGCCCGAACGAGATATCCCGCCGGATCGCGGCGGCAAGCATCGCGACAACGGTGTCATCCTGGCTCGTGCGTTCCCCAAATAGCATATTGTTGGTTATCCGAAAAAATGTTGGACGTTTTTAGCGCGCAGGCGCGACGGAGGTAAAGTGGATTCCCTTAAAACAGCGGGTGACGCATCGTGAATCATGCCGCTTGACAGAGATTGCTTTAAGCCTGAATATATGAAAATTCATATAAATCGAGTCCACATCACAGAGAACCTCGGCCCCCGACGATGACCTCCCCGACGATGACCTCAGCGCGATACGAACTTGTCGCCGCAGGCGACGAAACGGCGGACGTCAAGCGGCTGATCTTCCGCTGCCGCTCCGGCCTGGTGCCGGACTGGCGGGCGGGCGCCCATGTGCGTGTCGCGCTGCCATCGGGCGGCAGCCGGGCCTACTCGCTGATGCGGCTGCCGGACCTCGCCTCCGACACGATCGCGCTCGGGGTCCTGCGCGAAACGGAGAGCACCGGCGGCTCGATCTTCATGCACGGTCTTGATGCCGGCGCGCAGATCGAGATCACCGGGCCGGAGAACCACTTTCCGCTCGGGCCCCATGACGCCCCCGCGCTGCTGATTGCCGGCGGTATCGGCGTGACACCGATCCTGTCGATGGCGGACGAACTCGCGCGGGACGGTCGCTCCTTCGAGATGCACTATGCCGGCCGCAGCGAGGGCAGGCTTGGCTTTGTCGATGCGCTGCGCGCGATCTGCGGCGACCGGCTGCATCTGCACTATGACGACCAGGACAACGCGCTCGACATCAAGGCGCTGCTGGCCGGCGCCACCGACGGGACGCATGCCTATATCTGCGGCCCGGCCGGCATGATCGAGGCGGTGAAGGCGGAAGCGGCGGCGCAGGGCTGGCCCGACGAGCGTATCCATTTCGAACTGTTCACCGCCGATCAGGACGACGCACAGAACACTGCCTTCGACGTCGAGATCCATTCAACCGGACAGGTCGTCCACGTGCCGGCCGACAAGACGATCATCGAGGCACTTGAGGACGCCGGCCTCGATCCGCTCTATGATTGCCAGCGCGGCGATTGCGGCATCTGCCAGTGCGACGTCATCGAGGGCGAGCCCGATCACCGCGACGTCATCCTCACCGATGACGAGAAGGCGTCGAACACGGTCATGCAGATCTGCGTGTCGCGGGCCAAGACGCCCAAGCTGGTGATCGATATCTGACGGGATTTGGCTGAATTTGTTTTTCAGGAGGAGGAAACAATGGAACGCTATCGCGGCAGGCCGGACGCCATAGCCGGTCTGGTCCAGGGGCACAGGGTCCATCGCGACGTCTATATCGACAAGGAAATCTTCGATCTGGAACTGGAGCATCTGTTCCCCAATTCCTGGATCTATGTCGGCCATGCGAGCCAGCTCAAGAAACCCGGCGATTTCATCACCTGCCGGATCGGCAAGCAGCCGATCCTGGCAAGCCGCCATCGCGACGGGACGATCCACGTCTTCTACAACCGTTGCCCACACAAGGGTGTCAAGATCGCCTCCGAGCCCTGCGGCAACACCGGCAAGTTCTTCCGCTGCCCCTACCACGCCTGGTCGTTCAAGACCGACGGCTCGCTTCTGGCGATCCCGCTGAAGAAGGGCTACGAGAACACCGGTTTCGACAGTGACCAGGCCGCCCGCGGCCTCACCCCGGTCAAGAACGTCAAGATCTACCGCGATTTCATCTTTGCCCGCCTCGCCGAAGAGGGCCTGAGCTTTGAGGAGTTCTTCGCCGACTCGCTGTCGACCATCGACAACATGATCGACCGCTCGCCGACGGGCGAACTGGAGATCGTCGGTGCGCCGATCCGCTACATGCATACCTGCAACTGGAAGATGCTGGTCGAGAACCAGACCGACACCTGCCATCCCATGGTCGCCCATGAAAGCTCGGCCGGCACCGCGATCAAGGTGTGGGAGCGCGAGCAGGCGCGCACCGGCGCGACCGAGAAGCCAATGGCCGTACAGCTCTACGCGCCGTTCATGAGTTCCTATGAGTTCTTCGAGCAGTCGGGCATCCGGATCTGGCCGAACGGCCACGGCCATACCGGCGTGTCCGGCTCGATCCATCAGGACTATGACGATCTCGACGGCTATTTCTCGATGATGGTCGAGGCCTATGGCGAGGAGCGGGCCAAGGCGATCCTCTCCGACAACCGTCACAACACGGTCTATTTCCCCAACATCATGGTGAAGGGCTCGGTCGCGATCCTGCGCAACTTCATCCCCGTCGCCGTCGACAGGACGCTGGTCGAGAGCTGGGTCTACCGGCTGGTCGGCGCGCCCGACAAGATGTATGAGCGGGCGCTGATGTATAACCGCTTCATCAATGCCCCGACCTCGATCGTCGGCCATGACGACCTTGAGATGTACGAGCGCGCCCAGGAGGGCCTGATCTCGGACGGCAACGAATGGGTCAACATACAGCGGCTCTACGAGGCCGGCGAGGCGGAGGACGTGACCGAAGTCATCAACGGCACGTCGGAGCGGCAGATGCGCAACCAGTTCTATGCCTGGCGCAAGTTCATGATCCAGGACATGCAACAGAACGTCGAGGCGGCAGAATGAGTAACGACCGCCTGATCGATTTCGTCTATGACGAAGCCGCGACGCTCGACGAGATGCGCTGGGAGGACTGGCTGGCGCTGTTTCACGACGACGGCCGCTACTGGATGCCGCTGGAGTGGCAGCAGGAGGATCCGCTGCTGCAGCCCTCGCTGATGTATGAGGACCGGCTGCTGCTCACCGTGCGCGTCGAGCGGCTGTCGGGCGAGCGCACCTTCAGCCAGAAGCCCAAGAGCCGCTGCCACCACCTGCTGGAGCGCCCGCGTGTGATCTCCGACGGGACGGATGACGGCGTCTGCAGGCTGCGCACGTCGTTCCTCTATACCGAGACGCGTGGCGATCTGCTCGACCGCTACTCGGGCTGGGTCAGCCACGAACTGGTCGAGGTGGACGGGGACCTGAAGATCATGCTCAAGCGCGTCGACCTGATCAATTTCGACGCGCCCTTCGGCAATATCCAGCTATTCATCTAAAGGCCAACTCTTCATCTGAGGAATACATGACGGGGGAGACGTTTCAGCGGCGCTTTGCCGAGACGGCGGCGCGCAAGGGCGCGGCGCCGTTCCTGCACGTGCTGGAGGAGACCGCCGGGATCTACGGCATTCCCGCCGGCGACATCAGCTATGCCGAAATGGCGGCGCGGATCGATCAATGGGCCGAGCGACTTGCTGCCGCGGGTTACGGCGCTGGCCACCGGGTCGGCCTTTTGTTGCAGAACCGGCCGGTCTTCATCGAGATCTGGTTCGCGCTCAACAGCCTCGGCGCCTCCGTCGTGCCGATCAATCCGGACTTGCGGCTGGCGGAGCTTGAATACCTGACCGAACACTCCGAGATGGTGCTCGCGATCGTGCTGCCGGACCGCGTCGGCGACCTGAAAACGGCGGTCGCCAATGCCGGCCTGTCGGTCCCGGTGATTTCGCCGGAGGATGCCCTGCCGCCCGCGATCCGCCCGGCGGAAACGGGCGCAACGCTTGGCCCCGCCACCGAATGCGCGCTGCTCTACACGTCCGGCACCACCGGCAAGCCGAAGGGCTGCATGCTGTCGAACGAATACTTCCTGCATTGCGGCGACTGGTATGCCGGCGCCGGCGGCTGCGCGACGCTGCGCACCGACGGCGAGCGCATGCTGACGCCGCTGCCGCTGTTTCACATGAACGCGATGGCCGTCTCGGTCGGCGCGATGCTGACGGTCGGCGGCTGCCTGATCTCGCTCGACCGCTTCCACCCGCGTACCTGGTGGGACTCGGTCAAGGAAAGCGGCGCCACCGTCGTCCACTATCTCGGCGTCATGCCATCGATGCTGATGGGCGCGGAGCCGTCCCAGGCCGATCGCGACCACGCGGTGCGCTTCGGCTATGGCGCCGGCGTCGACGTCAAGCTGCATGCCCGTTTCGAGGAGCGCTTCGGCTTTCCGCTGATCGAGGGCTGGGCGATGACGGAGACCGGCTGCGGCGGCGTCATCAGCGCGCTCGAAGAGCCGCGCAAGATCGGCACCGCCTGTTTCGGCCGACCCGACCCGGAAATCGAGATCCGCGTGGTCGATGATCAAGGCGCCGTTGTCGGGCCGGACGAGCCGGGCGAATTGCTTGTGCGCCGGGCCGGCGACAACCCGCGCTACGGTTTCTTCTCCGGTTACTTGAAGAACAAGGAAGCGACCGACGAGGCCTGGAAGGGCGGCTATCTCAATACCGGCGATGTCGTGCGCCGCGATGCCGACGGCTCGCTGCATTTCGTCGACCGCAAGAAGAACGTCATCCGCCGCTCCGGCGAAAACATCGCCGCGGTCGAGGTCGAGTCGATCCTCAACCGCCATCCGCAGATCCGCATGTCGGCGGCGGCCGCCGCCCCCGACGCGATCCGTGGCGACGAGGTCGCCGTCTTCATCCTGCGCGAGGACGGGCAGGGCGATAAAGAACAGGCCGAGGCGATCGTCGCCTGGGCGCTCGACCAGATGGCCTATTACAAGGTGCCCGGCTGGATCGCCTTCGTTGATCAACTGCCGCTGACGGCGACCCAGAAGATCCTGCGCGGCGAGCTGAAGACCCTGTTGACGAACACGCTGGAAGCGGATGGATTCATCGACACCCGCCATCTGAAGAAACGCAAGGTGTAATGGTTCCGTCCTCTCGCCGACGGGCTTCCTATGACGGCGCGGTCGTCTGCGCGCCGGTGACCGTGCCTTATGTGCGGTTTTCGCCTCAGACCGCGCATTGGTGGACCGGCGCGGCGCTGTCGGCTCTCGGGCGTGCGGCCGGGATCGGCCCGGATGATATTGATGGGATCTGCTATTCGAGCTTTTCCGCCCATCCCGATACGGTCGTCGGCATGGTCCAGCATCTGGGCCTTTCGCCGCGCTGGATGGACCATATCCCGACGGGCGGGGCGAGCGGCGTGATGGCGCTGCGCCGCGCCGCGCGCGCCGTGCAGGCCGGCGATGCCGACCTCGTCGCCTGTGTCGCCGCCGACACCAACCACATCGACAGCTTCCGCCAGACGCTGACCCAGTTCTCCCGCTTTTCGCAGGACGCGACCTACCCGTATGGCTTCGGCGGGCCGAACGCCACCTTCGCGCTGATCACTGACACTTTCATGCGCGAATACGGGATCGGCCGCGAGAGCTTTGCGAAACTCTGCGTCGCCCAGCGCGACAACGCACTGTCCAATCCGCACGCGCTGATGAAGAAACCGCTGTCGGTCGCGCAATATATGGCCGCGCGGCCGATTTCCGACCCAGTCCATCTGTTCGACTGCGTCATGCCCTGCGCCGGCGCCGAGGCCTTTCTCGTCACCACGCCCGAGCGCGCCGAGGCCCTCGGCCTGTCGGCGGCACGGATTGCCGCGACGATCGAGCGGCACAACGCCTTCCCGGACGATCCCGTCCAGACGCGCGGCGGCTGGGAATGCGATATCGACGCCCTCTGGTCGACTGCCGGCTGCGGCCCGGCCGACATCGACATGATCCAGGCCTATGACGACTATCCGGTGATTGTTGCGATGCAACTCGCCGATCTCGGCTTCTGCGCCAAGGCGGACCTCTCCGGTTTCATCGAAAAGACCGATTTCACGATCACGGGCGACCTGCCGCTCAACACCAATGGCGGCCAACTCTCGGCCGGCCAGGCCGGTGCGGCCGGCGGCTATCAGACCATCACCGAGGCCCTGCGCCAGATCCTGCATTGCCCGCTCGGGCGCCAGGTGCCGGATGCCCGTCGCGCGCTCGTCTCCGGCTTCGGCATGGTGAACTACGACCGGGGCGTCTGCACCGGCGCGGCGGTGCTGGAGCAGGAGGGCTTGAGATGACCGAGCCGCTCGAAAAACCGAAGCGCAAGGATCCGCTGAAGCGCAGCCACGTCGGCCATGTGCCGCCCGCCCTGCGCAGCCGCGCCGCCAAGGCGATGGCGGTGAGGGCAGGGCAGGGCCGCTTCGTCCTGCAGGTCTGCGCGGACTGCGCAGAAACGACCTACCCGCCGCGCGACCGCTGCCCGAAATGCTGGGGAAACCTCGTCTGGCGCGACCAGCCGGATGGCGCCACGCTGGTCGCCGAAACGACGGTCCACACCTCGATGGACCTGTTCTTCCGCGACCATCTGCCCTGGCGGATCGGCACCGTAAAGCTCGATGCCGGACCGGTTGCGATCGTCCATGTGCATGGCGATGTTCCCGGTAATATCGCTGGCGGTGCTCGCGTCCGGCTGAAGCTCTGCCTTGATCGCGGCGGCAATCCGGCGCTCTTCGCGCTGCCTGAGACGGAGACCCCGAACATGCAGGACGATCCGCAATTGCGCACCTTCACCGCCAATCCGAAACACCGCCGCGTGCTGGTCACCGACGGGCGCAGCCTGGTCGGGCAGGCGGTGGCGGAAGGCCTGATCGAAGCGGGCGCGGCAACCGTGTTCCTCGGCAATGCCGATCCGCTGATGCGCTATCCCGGCCAGGCGGCGATCGAGGCACGTGACGGAATCGAGACCGTTCGGCTCGATATCGGCGACACACGAAGCGTGGCCGAGCTGGCCGGCCAACTCGGCGGACGGGTCGATATCCTGGTCAACACTGCCGGCTTCACCCGCGAGGGCGGCGTCGGCTTCGGCGGCAAGATTACCGATCTCCAGGCCGGGCTCGATACCGATGTCGCCGGCCTGATGCGCCTTGCCCAGGCCTTCGCCCCGGCGATGAGCGGCCGCTCCGACGACGGGGTGAACGCGGCCGCCGCCTTCGTCGATGTCGCCTCCGTCTACGGGCTCACCGGCCGGTCCGGTTTCGCCGGCATGGCGGCGAGCGCCGCGGCGCGGCTGACGCTGCTCGCAGGCCTCAAGGGCGAGATGCGGCAAACCGGCATCCGCGTCATGAGCGTGCTCACCGGCCCGGTCGACGATGAGTGGCACCAGTCCGTGCTGCCGCCGAAGGTCTCCCCCCGCCAGGTCGCCCGCGCCGTTGTCGACACGCTGGTTGGCGGCCACGACCTGACCCCGGTCGGCGACATCGCCAGGGACGTGCTCGTCCGCTGGCAGGCCGATCCGCTTCTGACGATCCGGGAGGAAACCGAATGAGCCAACCGGCTGGCCGATCCGTTCTGACATTGATGGCCGCCGCGCTTGCGGACGGTTCCCTGAAATGCGTCGACCTGACCAACACGCTGAGCCCGGATTTCCCGGTGATCGTGCTGCCGCCGGAATTCGGCGCCTGTGCCCCGTTCCGCATGGAAGAAGTCTCCCGCTACGACGCGAACGGGCCGGCCTGGTACTGGAATGCCATTTCGATGAACGAGCACACCGGCACCCATTTCGACGCGCCGGCCCATTGGGTGACGGGCAGGGACCTGCCCTCGAACACGGTCGACGCTGTGCCACCCGCCGACTTCCTGGCGCCGGCCGTCGTCATCGACATCACCCGGGAAGCCGCCGCCGATGCGGATTTCGTGGTCACGCGGGATTTCCTGGAGACGTGGGAGAAGGCGAACGGCCCGATCCCGCCGCGCCATTGGATCGCCCTGCGCACCGACTGGTACAAGAAGGTCGGTACGCCGGACTATCTGAATATGCAGGAGGACGGCGCTCATTCGCCGGGGCCGGATGCCGGCGCGATGGACTTCCTCGTCCACGAGCGCGACTGCGTCGGCCTCGCCGTCGAGACGGTCGGCACCGACGCCGGCCAGGCCGCGCATTTCAACCCGCCCTTTCCCGCCCATTCGATCCTGCACGGCAATGGCCGCTACGGCCTGCAATGCCTGCGCAATCTTGACCGACTGCCGACCTTCGGGGCGATCATTGTCGCCTGCCCGTTGAAGATCGAGGGCGGATCGGGCAGCCCGCTGCGGGTCGTGGCGATCATCGAGGAGGATGCGGCATGAGCGGACACACGACGCTGATCACCGGCGGCAATTCCGGCATCGGTGCTGCGATCGCCGACCGCCTTCTGGAAAAGGGCGAGACGGTCGTCTCGCTCGGCCTTGAAATGCCCTTGGCCGCCCATGACCGGCTGCACGGCTACATGGTCGACCTGACCGATCCGGCGGCGACCGCCGCGATTGCCCGCGACATCGCGGCGGCGCATGCGGTCGACCGGCTGGTCCACAATGCCGGTATGATCCTGCCGAACCTGCTCGCCGACGCCGATCCCGCCGACATCCTGACGCTGGCCCAGCTTCATCTCGCAGCCCCGATGGCACTCACCCAGGCAATGCTGCCGGCGATGGAGGCGCGCGGTTTCGGCCGCATCCTGTTCATCGGCTCGCGCGCCTCGATGGGCATGGCGACCCGGTCGGCCTATGCTTCGACCAAGGCCGGCGTGCATGGGCTTGCCCGCACCTGGGCGCAGGAACTAGCGCCCAAGGGAATCACCGTCAACGTCATCGCGCCGGGGCCGGTGCTGACCGACAATTTCTGGGGCATCGTTCCGAAAGACGGCGAGTTGCAGCAGAAGATCGCCGACGGCATCCCGGTCCGCCGCATCGGCACGCCCGACGATGTTGCCAATGCGGCATTGTTCTTCCTGGCCGACGAGGCGGGTTTCGTCACGGGCCAGGTCCTCTATGTCTGCGGCGGCACCAGCCTTGCCGGGCTGGGGACGTGAAGAAGACCTCTCCTCTTCAAGGGCGTCAACACCATCGCCTCGGCGCCATGTCCGCACCACGACCTGCTTCAGCCGCAACCAACTGCCCTATTCCGCCAGCTCGATCCGCGTATCGGCCGCCGCCAGCGCCTCGGCCAGACCCGTCGGCGGTGGCTGATCCGTCACCAGCGTGTCGGCCCGCTCCGGCCCGCAGATCCGCACGAGGCTCGGCCGGCCGAATTTCGAGGCATCGGCCGCGACGATCACCTGTTCGGCCTGGTCGATGACGGCCCGCGAGAAGTCCGCCTCGGCCAGGTGATAGACCATCAGCGAGCCGTCCAGTTCCATCGCGCCGATCGACAGGATGGCGTGGCGGACGCGGAACTGCCGCACGAAGCCGAGCGCCTCGGGGCCGAGCGCCGCCGTATCGTCGGGCCGCAATTCGCCGCCGGCCATGTAGACCCGGTTGGAATCGTTGGTGGCCAGCGTCCGGGCGATCTCGGCGGAATTGGTGACGACGGTGAGGCCGGAATGCTGGCTGAGCGCGCGGGCGACGAAGGCCGTCGTCGAGCCGCAATCGAGCATCAGCGTGTCGCCGTTCGAAATCAGCCCCGCCACCCGCTCGGCTATCCGCCGCTTGGCATCCGCATTGACCAGCATGCGGTTCTGAAACGGCGGTTCGCGGCCGGTATCGGGCAGGGTGATGCCGCCATGCACCTTGGCGAGCAACCCTTCGGAGACCAGCGGCTTGACTGTGCGCCGGATCGTCTCGTCGGACACGTTCAGCCTCTGCGCCAGATCGCCGATTGAACAGGCGCCGCGCAACTGGATCAGCCGCAGGATCTCGCTCTGCCTTTGTGTGCGAAACACCTCAGGTCCTCCCGCAGGTCACGCTCAAGCGGAGATACGCCACGTTTCGGCCCTAGGCAAGTTGGCAATTCCAATGATTTAACGGAAATTCCAACAGAAATTCCACAAAAAATGTGATTTTCTGTTGACCGGCTTGCGGGATTCAGCCGATCATTCCAACGGTGCCGGGATGCGGTCGCCTGGTCATGGCCGATCGTGCCCCGGTCCCTGGGGAAGGATGACTGACGCTCTCATGACAACAACACGGAGGTGAGCGAACATGACACTGCCACGCATCGCAGTTCTGGCCGGAGCGGCCGCGCTGTTCGCCTCAGCCGGCGCGCTGCCCGCGCTTGCCGAGGTGGAATCCAAGGATCCGATCAAGCTGACCCTGCATGACTGGACGGGCCAGCTTCTCACCACCCAGATCATGGGCGAGGTGCTGAAGAAAGCCGGCTACAACGTCGACTACGTCCAGGCCGACTATCTCGCCCAGTTCGCCGGGCTGAAGACGGGCGACCTGCATCTGGCCATGGAGATCTGGGAGACGACCGGCCGCGAGGCGCTCGACGAGGCGGTGGCCACCGGCAATGTCGAAAATCTCGGCGAGACCGGCATGCTGGCGATCGAGGAGTGGTGGTATCCCGCCTACATGAAGGAGAAGTGCCCGGGCCTGCCCGATTGGGAAGCGCTCAAGGACGAGGCCTGCGCGGAAGCCTTCTCGACGCCGGAAACGGCGCCTGACGGCCGCTATCTCGGCGGACCGGTGACCTGGGGCGGCTTCGATGACGAGCGCGCCGAGGCGCTCGATCTGCCGATCGAGGTGATCCATGCCGGTACCGACGCCGCGCTGTTCGCCGAACTGGAATCGGCCTATCAGCGCCAGGCGCCGATCCTCCTTTGGGTCTATGCGCCGCACTGGGCGCCGATCAAATACGAGGGCGAGTGGGTCGAGTTCCCGGCTTACGAGGCCGCCTGCTACGACGATCCCTCCTGGGGCATCAACAAGGACATGGCCTACGATTGCGGCAAGCCGCGCGGGCCGATCTGGAAGGCCGGCTGGGCCGGCATCAAGGACAAGTGGCCGGGTGCCCATTCCGCCATCCAGGCCTTCAACATTTCCAACGAGGAAATGGGCAAGATGGTTGCCGACGTCGATCTGGAGGGCAAGAAGCTCGAGGACGTCGTTTCCGACTGGATGACCAACAACGAAGACCGCTGGAAGCAGTGGATCGGCGGCTGATACCGCCGGAATAGCGTTACCTCCGGCCGGGGGTGGGTTGAAAGCGGCTAAGCGCACGTCACTGTCGCCCACTCCCGGCCAATCTGGTTGAATGGAGCGGTCCGTAAAGCGGATCGCAGCCGACTTCGTCCGGACGCCGCGCGGTTCGCCCGGCAACGTTCGGAGCTGAGCCGCCATGTCTGATCCCGTCATCAAATCCGACCCCGTCGCCAAACCTGACCAGATGGTCAAGCTGTCCTGCCGCGGCGTCTGGAAGCTGTTCGGCCATGGCGCCGAGATGATGCTTGCCGGCGGCAATCGTCAGCCGACGCTCGACGAGATCAAGTCGGCCGGCCTGATCGGCGCGGTGCGCGACGCCAATCTCGACGTCCGCCAGGGCGAGATCTTCATCATCATGGGCCTGTCGGGCTCGGGCAAGTCGACGCTGGTGCGCTGCCTGTCGCGGCTGATCGAGCCGACGGCCGGCGAGATCCTGTTCGAGGGCGAGGACCTTCTGCGCGCCGGCGACCGCGAGATGATCGAGATCCGCCGCCACCGCATGGGCATGGTGTTCCAGCATTTCGCGTTGCTGCCGCACCTGACCGTGCTCGGCAATGTCGCCTTTCCGCTCGAGGTCCAGGGCGTCGAGCGGAAAGCCCGGGAGGAGCGCGCCCGCCGGGTGATCGAGCTGGTCGGGCTCGAGGGCCGGGAGGGCTACTATCCGCGCGAATTGTCGGGCGGCCAGCAGCAGCGCGTCGGCATTGCCCGCTCGCTCGCCGTCGAGCCGGAATTGTGGTTCCTCGACGAGCCCTTCTCGGCGCTCGATCCGCTGATCCGCCGGGAAATGCAGGACGAATTCCTGCGCCTGCAGAGCGTCCTGAAGAAGACCATCGTCTTCATCACCCATGATTTCGACGAGGCGATCCGGCTGGCCGACCGCATCGCCATTATGAAGGACGGCGCGATCATCCAGACCGGCACGCCGGAGGACCTGGTGCTGGCGCCGGCGACCGACTATGTCGCCGAGTTCACCCGCCACATCCCGCGCGCCAAGGTGCTGACCGCCGGCTCCGTCATGGCGCCGTGGCGCGATGGCGTCGAAACCGGCGGCGATGTCGGGATCGCCGACCGCATCGGCGACATCGCCGACCGGGTCGAGGCGGCGGACCGGCCCTTCGCGGTGATCGGCGCGGATGGTGAGCGCGCCGGCCTGCTCGACGGTCGCGCCGTTATCGACGTACTGGTCGGTCGGACCGGCGCAGCAACCGGGGCAACGGGAGGGCGCGAAGGATGACCACCTCCGCACCGTCCTCCACGGCCTCCCGGCCGCAGCCGCGCCGGGTCCTGATCGGACCGGTCGGCGCCTTCTGGCTGGTGCTCTTTATCGTCTCGCTGTTCCTCGCGCCGCGCGCGGAGGACATGGCCGAGGCGCTCGGCATCGCCTGGGCGTATGAATGGCCGCGCGGCTGGACGGTGCCGCTGGCCGCCTGGATCTCCGCCTTCATGAACTGGCTGGTCAACGATGCCGGTTTCGGGTTGTTCTCCTTCGTTGATCTGACCCGCTTCGTCTCCTGGCTCCTGAACGTTCCGCTAACGATCGCGACAAGCCTCTTGTCGTCCGGCTTCCTGCGCGGTCAGGGCTCCGACGCCGTCCAGGTCCTGCCGCCGCTTAGCTGGATCGCGGTCATCGCCGTGGTCGTCGCCATGGGCCATTTCGCCCGCGGCTGGCGGCTTGCCGGGTTCGTCGGCGCCTGCTTCCTCTACCTCGCGATTTTCGGCCAGTGGAACAGCGCCATGGTGACGCTGTCCTCGATCGTCATCGCCGTGCCCTTCGGCGTCGCCGGGGGCCTGCTGCTCGGCATTGCCGGCTATCGCTGGCGCTGGGCGGAGCGGATCCTGGCGCCGATCCTCGACATCATGCAGACCGTGCCGGTCTTCGCCTATCTGGTGCCGATCCTGTTCCTGTTCGGTTTCGGCCCGGTTGCCGCCATGATCGCCACCATCATCTATGCGATGCCGCCGATGGTGCGCGTCACCATGCTGTCGCTCGGGGGCGTGCCCGACGAGATCCGTGATTTCGGCCGGATGGCCGGCTGCACGCCGCGCCAGATGACCTGGAAAGTGATGGTGCCGTCGGCCCGCGACGGCCTGATGGTCGGCGTCAACCAGGTGATCATGCTGTCGCTCAACATGGTGATCATCGCCTCGATGATCGGCGCCGGCGGACTTGGCTATGACGTGCTCACCTCGCTCCGGCGGCTCGATATCGGCGGCGGCATCGAGGCGGGCGTGGCGATCGTCGTGCTGGCGATCGCGCTCGACCGCCTGAGCCAGGCCTTTGCCAACCGGCCGCCGCCGGTCCATGTCGACGTGCCGGAGAGCACCCTCAGGCGCCATCCCTGGACGACGACGGTGCTGGTGGTGATCCTCGGTTCAGCGCTCGCCGGTCTCGTCTTCCCGCCGGCGCAGAGCTATCCGGAGGCGTTGGAAGTTTCCACCGGCGGCTTCTGGGAAGGGCTGGTCAAATACATCAACATCAATTTCTACGACCAGCTCGAGGCCATCAAGACGGTGATGCTGGTCAATTTCCTCATTCCCGTGAAGCGCTTCCTGACCGGCCTGCCGTGGATCTGGCTGGTCGCCATACTCGGCATCGCCGGCTGGCAGCTCGCCGGCTGGCGGTTGGCTCTCGGCGCGATGGCGCTTTCGATGTTCATCGTCGTCACCGGCCAGTGGGAAAAGGCGATGATCACCGTCTATCTGTGCGGTATCTCGGTCATCATCGCCGGCCTGATCGGCATTCCGCTCGGCATCCTTGCCGCCGAGAGCGAGCGGGCCGGCCGGATCCTGAACGGGCTGGTCGACACGCTGCAGACCCTGCCGAGCTTCGTCTATCTGATCCCGGTGGTGATGCTGTTCAGGGTCGGTGACTTTTCCGCCATGATCGCCGTCACCCTCTACGCGCTGGCGCCCGCGATCCGCTACACCGCCCACGGCATCCGCCAGATCGACCCGCAGCTCGTCGAGGCCGGCATCGTGTCGGGCTGCACGCCGCGCCAGCTCCTGTCGAAGATCAAGCTGCCGCTGGCGCTGCCGGAAATCATGCTCGGCATCAACCAGACCATCATGCTGGCGATTTCGATGGTCGTCATCACCGCGCTGGTCGGCACCCGCGACCTCGGCCAGGAGGTCTATATCGCGCTGACCAAGGCCGATACCGGCCGCGGCATCGTCGCAGGCCTCGCGGTCGCCTTCATCGCCATCATCGCCGACCGGCTGGTCTCCGCGGGCACGCAGCGCACCCGCCGCCGGCTCGGCCTGGCCTGACGAAAGGAGGAGCAATGACGGACGCCCGCGAAAAAGCCCAAGGCCTCTCCTTGTGGACCGGCCCGGTCGAGCCCGAGCCGCTTGGCGGCGGCATCACAAACGTCAATTTCGTCGTTGCCGATGGCGGGGAGAAATATGTCGTGCGCATCGGCGACGACATTCCCGTCCATCAGGTGATGCGGTTCAACGAACTGGCGGCCTCGCAGGCTGCGGCGGCGGCGGGGATCTCGCCGGAGGTGGTGCATGCCGAGCGCGGCGCGCTGGTCATCCGCTTCGTTACCGGCAGGACCTATGCGGAAGAGGACGTCCGCGTTCAGGCCAATCTCGAGCGCATCCTGCCGGTCATCCAGCGCTGTCACCGCGACGTGCCGACCCATCTGCGCGGCCCGGTGCTGATGTTCTGGGTGTTCCATGTCCTGCGCGACTATGCCGGCACGCTGAAGGATGGCGGCAGCGGTCATATCGCCAAGCTGCCGGGTCTTCTGGAAACGGCGGACCGGCTGGAGGCCGTGGTCGCGCCGGTCGAAATCGTCTTCGGCCACAACGATCTGCTGGCGGCGAACTTCATCGACGACGGCGACCGGATCTGGCTCATCGACTGGGACTATGCCGGGTTCAACTCCCCGCTCTTCGATCTCGGCGGCCTTGCCTCCAACAACGGGCTTTCGCCGGATCAGGAGGACTGGCTGCTGGAGGCCTATTTCGACCGGACGGTCACCGACGACCTGCGCCGCCGCTACGCCGCCATGAAATGCGCCTCGCTGCTGCGCGAGGCGATGTGGAGCATGGTCTCGGAAATCCATTCCGACCTCGATTTCGACTACGCCGCCTACACGGCGGAAAACCTCGCCCGCTTCGAGGCGTCGATGGCCGTGTTTGAGGGGATGTGAGGGATGGCGGGTGTTCGGATTCTGTCGGACCGCAGGGCGGCTTCGAGAGCGCCGGAGGCGATCTCGAAATCCTCCACCCGAAACCACCCTTCGCCCGATCCAAAATCACTCGCAAGGATGAGCGCAAATGGCAGACCTGCCTGAAGAAGCACGAGCCGTTGTCATCGGGGGCGGCATCGTCGGCTGCTCGACCGCCTATCACCTCGGCAAGCTCGGCTGGACCGATACGATCGTCCTGGAAAAGGCCAAGCTCACATCCGGCTCGACCTGGCATGCCGCGGGCCTCGTCGGCCAGCTGCGCACCAGCGCCAACATCACCCAGATGCTCGGCAATTCGGTCGCGCTCTATGACCGGCTCGAGGAGGAGACCGGCCTTGCCACCGGCTGGAAGATGAATGGCGGTCTGCGGCTTGCCTGCAATGAAGATCGCTGGACGGAGGTGCGCCGCCAGGCGACGACCGCCCATTCCTTCGGCCTCGACATGCAGCTTCTGAGCCCGAAGGAGGCGCAGGATCTCTGGCCGCTGATGGATATCGGCGACGTCGTTGGCGCCGCCTTCCTGCCGACCGACGGCCAGGCAAGCCCGTCGGACATCACGCAGGCGCTGGCCAAGGGCGCGCGCATGGCGGGCGTCAAAGTCTTCGAGGACACGCCCGTCACCCGCATCCTGATCGAGGACGGCCGGATTACCGGCGTCGAGACGCCGAATGGCACTGTCAGATGTTCGGTCGTGGTCAATTGCGCCGGCCAGTGGGCGCGCGAGGTCGGCCGGCTTGTCGGCGTCAACGTGCCGCTCGTCTCCGTCCAGCATCAGTATCTGATCACCGAGGCAATCGACGGCGTCACCTCCGGCCTGCCGACCCTGCGCGATCCGGACCGGCTGACCTACTACAAGGAGGAGGTCGGCGGCCTCGTCATGGGCGGCTATGAGCCGAACCCGATCCCCTGGGCGCTTGAGGGCATTCCGGACAAGTTCGAGTTCACCCTGCTCAATTCCGACTGGGACCATTTCTCCGACATGATGGAACTGGCGCTCGGCCGCGTCCCGGCGCTGGGTACGGCCGGCGTCAAGGAGCTGCTGAACGGGCCCGAAAGCTTCACGCCCGACGGCAATTTCATCCTCGGCGAGGCGCCCGAGCAGCCCGGCTTCTATGTCGGCGCGGGCTTCAATGCCTTCGGCATCGCGGCCGGTGGCGGCGCCGGCATGGCGCTTGCCGAATGGATCGTCGCCGGCGAGCCGCCGTTTGATCTGTGGCCGGTCGATATCCGCCGCTTCGGCCGTCCGCATTTCGACACCGACTGGATCCGCACCCGGACACTGGAACTCTACGGCAAGCACTACACGATCGCTTGGCCCGGTGAGGAGCACGACAGCGGGCGGCCATGCAGACGCTCGGCGCTCTACGACCGGCTGGAGGCGGCGGGGGCCTGTTTCGGCGAAAAGCTCGGCTGGGAGCGGCCGAACTGGTTCGCCGATCTCGCAGCCGGCGAGGAACCGAAGGACGTCTACGGTTTCGGCCGTCAGAACTGGTTTAAGGCCGTCGGACGCGAGCATCGCGCAACGCGCGAGGCGGTCACCGTGTTCGACCAGTCCTCGTTTGCCAAGTTCATGGTGATCGGGCCCGACGCGGAAGCAGCCCTTTCCTGGATCTGCGCCGGCAATGTCGCGCGGCCGCCGGGCAAGCTCGTCTATACCCAGATGCTGAACAAGCGTGGCGGCATCGAATGCGACCTCACCGTCGCCCGCCTGAGCGCCGACCGCTACTACATCGTCACCGGCACCGGCTTCGCCACCCACGATTTCGACTGGATAAGGCGCAACATCCCGGCAGGCCTGAACGCCCAAGTAGTCGACGTCACGTCCGCCTATGGCACGTTGACGGTTATGGGCCCGAACAGCCGGGAGCTGCTGTCGCGTCTGACGCGCGCGGACCTGTCGAATGACGGCTTCTACTTCGGCACCGTGCGCGAGATCGGCGTTGCCGGCGCGCCGGTGCTGGCGCTGCGCGTCACCTATGTCGGCGAACTCGGCTGGGAACTGCACGTGCCGACCGAATATCTCGTCAATGTCTACGATGCGCTGTTTGAGACGGGCGCTGATCTCGGCATCCGTCCGGCCGGCTACCGGGCGATCGAGACGCTGCGGCTCGAAAAGGGCTACCGGGCCTGGGGCTCGGATATCGGTCCGGATTATTCCCCGCTCGAAGCAGGCCTCGGCTGGGCGGTGAAGCTCAAGTCGAACCAGGATTTCCTCGGCCGCGAGGCGACGCAGGCGCTGGCGCGGAAGCCGCTTACCAAGATGCTCGCCGGCTTTACCGTCGATCCCGGCATCGTGCTGCTCGGCCGCGAGACGATCTATAGGGACGGCGAGCGCGTCGGCTGGCTGTCGAGCGGCGGCTATGGCTACACGGTCGAGAAGTCGATCGGCTACGGCTATGTCCGCAATGCTGGTGGCGTCGACAGGGACCACGTCCTGGCGGGCACCTACGAGCTGGAGGTCGCGACAGAGCGCGTGCCGGCCGACGTCTTCCTGACGCCGCTTTACGATCCCTCGATGGCGCGCGTGAAGGCCTGACGACGATGAGCGGGACGCAGGCGAGAATTGTCATCATCGGCGGCGGCGCGATCGGCTGTGCCATCGCCTATCACCTGGCCCGTGCCGGCGAGCGCGACGTGATGGTGCTGGAAAAGGCGCAGCTCACCCACGGCTCGACCTGGCATGCCGCGGGCCTTGTCGGGCAGTTGCGCTCGAAGAAGAACCTGACCCGGCTGATGCAGAATTCGGTCGCCGTCTACGACCGGCTCGAAGCCGAATCCGGCCAGGCGATCGACTGGAAAAAGGCCGGTTCCCTGCGCATTGCCGCGAGCGCCGAACGGCTCGCCGAGATCCGCCGCTCGCTGACCCAGGCCAAGGGTTTCGGCTTCGAGGCCCATGAGATCTCGCCGGCCGAGGCGCAGGAGCGCTTTCCCTGGATGACGCTCGACGGCGTCGTCGGGGCCGCCTGGATCCCAAGCGACGGTTATGTCGACCCTTACGCGCTGACCCAGGCCTACGCCAAGGTCGCCCGCGCAGGCGGCATCACGATCCGCGAGGGCGTTCTCGTCACCGGGTTCAAATTCGATAAGCGGCGGGTCACCGGCGTCGTCACCGATCACGGCACGATCGCCTGCGACATCGTCGTCAATGCCGCCGGCATCTGGGCGAAACGCGTCGGCGAGATGGCGGGCGTCGCGCTCGCCGCCGGTGCCGTCGAGCATCAATATGTGGTGACGGAAAAGAAGGTCGATGTCACGGACGCAACGCCGACCTTCCGCGATCCCGACCGGATTTTCTACCTGAAGCCCGACGTGCAGTCCTTCGCGATCGGCGGCTGGGAGAAGGGGGCGCCCGATTGCTGGCGCGCCGGCGCGCCCTTCGAGTTCGGCCGCGAGCTGTTTCCGGAAAACTACGACCGGCTGGAACAGTTCCTGCTGCCCGCCGCCGAACGCCTGCCGATCCTTCAGGAGGTCGGCCTGCAGACGATCATCAACGGCCCGATCCCGGTTTCCGCCGATGGCGAGCCGGTGATGGGCCTTGCCCCGGAACGGGACAATTTCTACGTCGCCTGCGGCTTTACGGCCGGCATCGCCGCCTCCGGCGGGGCGGGGCAGGCAATGGCCAACTGGATCCTCGACGGCGATCCGGGCATGGACCTGTGGCCCTTCGACGTGCGCCGCTTTTCCACCCACCAGGCAAACAGCCGCTATCTCGGCGAACGCTCCAGCGAGGCCTATGGCGACTATTATTCGATCCACTGGCCCGGCGCCGAGCTTGCCTCCGCTCGCGGCGGGCGCTTAAGCCCGATACACTATCTGCTTGCGGAAAACGGCGCGGTTCACGGCTCGAAGGCCGGCTGGGAGCGGCCGCTATGGTTCGACACCGGCGTGGTCAAGGCAAGCGAGACGCCGAGCTTCGAACACAGGCCCGGCTGGTTCGATGCGGTCGGCGAAGAGCACCGGGCGGTGCGCGAGCGCGTCGCGCTGATCGACCAGACGTCGTTCTCGAAATTCGAGGTCGAGGGGCCGGGCGCCCTCGCCGCGCTACAGCACATCGCCGCCAACGATCTCGACCGGCCGGACGGCACCTGCGTCTATACCCAGCTTTGCAACGAAACCGGTGGTGTCGAGGCCGATCTGACCATCATGCGGCTGTCGGCCGAGCGGTTCCTGATCGTCACGGGCAGCCAGTTCGGCACCCGCGATTCCGGCTGGATCCGCCGCCACCTACCCGGTGACGGGTCGGTTGTGATGCGCGACATGACGTCGGCCTTCGCGGTGATCAACCTGACCGGTCCGAAGGCCCGCACGGTCCTGCAGGCGGTCAGCGACGACGACGTCTCGAACGAGGCTTTCCCCTATCTCGCCGTCCGCGAGATCGAGATCGGGCTTGCCCGGGTGCTGGCCGCCCGCGTCGGCTATGTCGGCGAATTGGGTTGGGAGCTCTACGTCCCCGCCGAGCAGGCGGTGCATGTCTACAAAACCCTGCGCGCGGCCGGCATCGATCACGGCATCGCCGATGTCGGCTACCGGGCAATCGAGTCGCTCAGGCTGGAAAAGGGCTATGCCTACTGGTCGGCGGAGGTGACGCCCGACACGAATCCGATCGAAGCCGGCCTTGGCTTCTGCATCGCCTTCGGCAAGGGCGATTTCATCGGCCGGGACGCGCTTGCGAACATCAAGGCGGAGGGGCCGGCCCGCCGGCTGATGACGCTGACGGTCGAGGACTACGCGCCGCTGATCGGCGGCGAGGCGGTGCTGTCTGGCGAAAGGGTTGTCGGCACCACGACCAGCGCCGGCTTCGGCTACACCGTCGGCAAGACCATCGCCTTCGCTTATGTGCCGGCCGAGATTGCCAGCGAGACCGACTTCGCGGTCGAGGCCTACGGCAAGCGCTATCCGGCCAAGCGCGCACCGCGCGCGGCTTATGACGCGAAATCAGAACGGCTGAAGGGCTGACGACGAGGGGAGGGACCCGCATGGGTGATATCGAAACAGCGCGCGGCGTCCTGGCGGGGCTGCCTGCTTTCGCCGGCAAGGACCTGGCGACCGCGTCCCTGACCCGGCTCGGCGGTCTGACCAATCTGGTCTTCCGCGTCGCGCTTGACGGCGAGGCCTGGTGTCTGCGGCTGCCGGGCGAGGGCACGGCGGACTATATCGATCGCAAGGTCGAGCAGGTGAACGCGCGGGCCGCCGCGGCCGCTGGCGTCTCGCCGGAGGTCGTTCATTTCGGCGCCGACGGCGTCATGCTGACCCGCTTCCTCGATGGCGCGACGACCATGAGCCCGGAGCTGTTCAAATCGACGCCGGGCGCCGTGGAACGGGCCGGGCGGGCGTTCCGGAGATTGCATGATAACGCCGGCGCCTTCGACTTCCACTTCGAGCTGTTCTCGATGATCGACGACTATCTCGGCCATCTGGCGAAACTCGGCGCCGACCTGCCGGAGGGCTATCACGATGTTGTCGCCGAGGCCGAGACGGTGCGCGCCGCGCTTGCCGCACACCCGTTGCCGCTCGCGCCATGTCACTGCGACCCGCTCTGCGAGAATTTCCTCGATACCGGCGAGACGATGTGGATCGTCGACTGGGAGTACTCCGGCATGAACGATCCGATGTGGGATCTCGGCGACCTGTCGGTCGAGGGCGGTTTCGACGACACCATGGACCGCCGGCTGATCGAAGCCTATTTCGATGGTCCCGCATCGCCGGTCGATCTCGGCCGGATGGTCATCTACAAGGCGATGTGCGACCTGCTGTGGACGCTCTGGGGCCTGATCCAGCACGCCAACGACAACCCGGCCGAGGATTTCTGGGCTTATTCGATCACCCGCTTTACGCGCTGCAAGGCGCTGATGGCGACGCCGGAATTTGCCGGCCATGTCGAGACGGTGCGGCGCGGGTAGGCGGCTTTGCGGGCGGGGTTCGAGATGGCTGCGCGGCCGGTATCGCTTTGACCGGCATCGAGAGCGCCCGAGGCGCTATCGAATTAGCGGGCGGTGCCAACGCACAGCTTTTCCCGCGTCATCCCGGCCCCTCGGGACCGGCGCCTAGCCGGCCCAAGGACTCCCCGATCCCGGATATTTGCTTTAAGCAAATTCCGGGATGACGCGGGAGGGGCTGAGAGATGTGTGGCGGGTCGGGATAAGCACGAAGGCAGGAACCCGTCCAAAGAGCGCGTCCCCGATCATCCCCTCAAGACAAACCGCTCACCAAGCCATCGCCCCAAGCTCACGCATACGGCAAATCATCGATCAGCGCGCGCGTATACGCCTCCGTCATCTCGATCGGATTGCCGCCGCAGGAGGGGTCCTTCATCGCGCCCTCAAGGATGATCTCCCGGTCCGGGTTATCTACGCCAAGCGCGGCGAGCGTCGGCGGAATGCCGATGCGGGCGTTCAGGTCGCCGACGAAGGCGTAGAACCCGTCGAAGCCGCCGTTGATGCCGAGATAGGCCGCCGCCGTCGCCAGACGGTCCTTAATCGCCGACCGGTTGGCGCGCAGCACCGCCTGCATGACGACGGCGTTGGTCGTGCCGTGATGGGTGTTGTAGTGCGCGCCGATCGGATGCGAGACGGCGTGGATCGCGCCCAGCCCCTTCTGGAAGGCGGTGGCTCCCATCATCGCGGCCGACATCATATGCGCGCGGGCGTCCAGGTCGTCGGGCGTCTCGCAGGCGCGGGGGAGGTTCTCCTTCACAAGCCGCAGACCCTCCAGCGCGATGCCCTGCGACATCGGGTGATAGTGCGGCGAGGAGAAGGCCTCCAGGCAATGGGCGAACGCGTCCATGCCGGTGCCGGCCGTGATCGGCTTCGGCATGCCGACGGTCAGTTCCGGGTCGGCGATGACGACCGAGGGCAGCACCTTGGGATGGAAGATGATCTTCTTTTCATGCGTCGCCGAATTGGTGACGACGCTGGCGCGGCCGACCTCGGAACCCGTTCCCGCCGTGGTCGGAATCGCGATGTTCGGGTAGATCGCGTCGGCATCGGCCCGCGTCCACCAGTCGCCGATATCCTCGAAGTCCCAGACCGGCCGGGTCTGCCCGGTCATGAAGGCGACCATCTTGGCAAGGTCGAGCCCGGAGCCGCCGCCGAAGGCGACGACGCCGTCATGGCCGCCCGATTTGAAGGCCTCGATGCCGGCGGCGAGATTGTCCTCGTTCGGATTGGGGTCGACGTCTGCGAACATCGCCCGGCCCAGACCCGCCGCGTCCATCAGGTCGAGTGTCGATTGGGTGATCGGCAGGTCCGCGAGCCCCCGGTCGGTGATCAGGATCGGCTTTTCGATGCCGGCGGCGGCGCAAGCCTCGCCGATTTCCTTGATGCGGCCGGCGCCGAAGCGGATGGCGGTCGGGTAGGACCAGTTTCCGGTTAACGTCATGAGAGCTTCCTCAGGTGATAGGATTTCGGCCGGGTCAGGGCCTGATAGCCGAGTGTCGAGAGCGCCGCGCCGCGCCCGGTGTCCTTGCAGCCGGTCCAGCACAGGCCCGGATCGAGATAGTCGCAGCGGTTCATGAAGACGGTGCCGGTTTCGACCTTGGCGCCGATCCGCGCGGCCCGCTCCGGGTCGTTCGTCCACAGCGAGGCGGTCAGGCCGAAATCGCTGTCGTTCATGAGCCGGACCGCCTCCTCGTCGGAGGATACCGGCATGATGCCGACGACGGGGCCGAAACTCTCCTCGCGCATCACCCGCATGTCGTGATTGACGACGGTGAGGATCTGCGGGGCGAGATAGGCGCCGCCATCGTCGGCGAAGCCACTCGCGTCGATCTCCGCTTTCGCCCCTTTCGACAGAGCATCCTCGATATGGTCGCGCACCAGCGCGGCGAAGCGCACATGGGCCATCGGCCCGAGCGTGGTCGCCTTGTCGAGCGGATTACCGAGCACATAGCCCTCGACGATTGCCCTGGCCTTTTCGACGAACGGCTCGAACAGGGCCTTGGCGACATAGATCCGCTCGATGCCGCAACAGCACTGGCCGGAATTGAACATGGCGCCGTCGATCAGCGTGTCGGCGGCCGCGTCGAGATCGGCGTCCTCCATCACATAGCCCGGATCCTTGCCGCCGAGCTCCAACCCGACGCCGGTGAAGGTGCCGGCTGCCGCCCGTTCGATCGACTGGCCGCCGCCGACCGAGCCCGTGAAATTGACGAAGCCGAAATTGCGGCCTGCGATCAGCGCCGACGTCGTCTCGTGGTCGAGGAAGACGTTGTGGAAGACGTCCTCGGGCACGCCCGCCTCATGAAAGGCGCGGGCGAGCCGCTCGCCGGCGAGCAGGGTCTGGGTCGCGCCCTTCAGCACGACGGCATTGCCGGCGATGAGGGCGGGCGCGACCGTGTTGATCGCCGTCAGATACGGATAGTTCCACGGCGCAACCACAAGCACGACGCCATGCGGTTCTCGCAGGATCCGCCGCTCGAAGGCACCGCTCTCCTCGATCACCAGGGGCTTGAGCGCCTCGGCCGCGATATCGGCCATGTAGGAGGCGCGCTCGTTAACGCCGCCGAATTCGCCGCCATAACGCACCGGCCGGCCCATCATGTGGGCAAGCTCGGTGACGGTCTCCTCGCCCATGTCGCCAAGCCGCGCGACGCCGGCGCGCACCAGCGCGACGCGGTCCTCGAGCGGCCGCGCCGCCCAGGCCGTCTGCGCCGCGCGCGCCCGGCCGCAGGCAGCTTCCGCTTCAGCCAGCGACAGCGTCTGGCGCTCGGCAAACACCGATCCGTCGATCGGCGAGATGCACTTCAATACGCTCATGCCCGTTCGAACCCTCTTGCGATTTCCCAGTCGGTGACCACTCGGTCGAATTCTTCCAGTTCCCATTCCGCCGCACGCGCGTAATGGGCAACGACATCCGCGCCCAGGGCGGCCTTCAGCATGTCGGACCGCCGCAGGCGTTCCATCGCGGCACCGAGCGTTCTGGGGATCTCCTGCGCGTCGGCGGCGTCATAGACATCGCCCGTCGTCGCCGGCGGCAGGTCGAGAGTGTCCTCGATCCCGGAGAGCCCGGCGGCGAGCATCGCCGCCAGCGCCAGATAGGGGTTCATGTCCGAGCCGCCGATCCGGCATTCGACCCGGACCGCCTTCGTCCCGTCGCCGCAGAGCCGGAAGCCGGCCGTGCGGTTGTCGACCGACCAGACCGTCTTGGTCGGCGCGAAGGTGCCCTTGGCGAAGCGCTTGTAGCTGTTGACGTAAGGGGCGAGAAAATAGGTGCAGTCGGGGGCGTAGGCGATCAGCCCGGCCATGAAGGCGCGCATCGTCGCCGACATGCCGAGTTCGCCGTCCGGGTCGTGGAAGATATTCGCGCCGTCGCGCCACAGCGACATATGCACATGACTTGCCGAGCCGACCCGCCGGTGGTCCCATTTCGGCAGGAAGGTCGCGGCATGGCCCTCAGCCCAGGCGATCTCCTTGACCGCGTGCTTGGCCAGCGTGTGGTGGTCGGCGCAGGCCAGCGCCGGCGAATAGCGGATATTGAGTTCTTCCTGACCGGCCTCGGCCTCGCCCTTCGAGCTTTCAACGGGAACGCCCATGGCGCGCAGGTGGTTGCGGATCGGGCGCATCACCGTCTCTTCCTTGGTCGTCTGGAAGATGTGGTAGTCCTCGTTGTAGCCGGAGATCGGTTCGAGATCGCGATAGCCGGCCCGGCGGATCTCGTCGAAACTCTTGGCGAACAGGAAGAATTCGAGCTCGGTCGCCATCACCGGTGTCAGCCCCATCGCCTCGGCGCGGGCGACCTGCTTCTTCAGGATGGCGCGCGGGCTGTGGGGCACGTCGGCATGGGTGTGGTGGTCGAGGATGTCGCACAGCACCAGGGCGGTGCCCTCCAGCCAGGGCACGGGCCGGATCGTCGTCAGATCCGGCTTCATCACATAGTCGCCATAGCCGCGCTGCCAGGAGGAGGCCTCGAAGCCCTCCGGCGTCGCCATTTCCAGGTCGGTCGCCAGCAGATAGTCGCAGCAATGGGTCTCGTGATAGGCGTTGTCGACGAAGTGCTCGGCCACGAAGCGCTTGCCCATCAGCCGGCCCTGCATGTCGACGAGGCAGGCGAGCACGGTGTCTATCGTGCCCGCGTCGACGGCTGACTTCAGCTCTTCGAAATTCATCGTGATCCCCGTTCGGTGTGCACGCGGGGCAGGCAGGCGCCCCCGCTCATCGGCCCGTCTCCTCGCCCGCCACCGCGATCGCCCTTTCAAGCCAGGGCGCGAGCAGATCGGCCATCGCCTGCTCGGCCTCCGGCGTCGCGATCAGGTCGTTGCGGATCTCCAGCATGACGTTCAGCAGGCCGTTCGCCGATCCGTGCCGGTCGAGCGTGTAGGCGACCCCGTCGGCCGGCCCGTAGGGCGCGTTGATGCGCGTCTCGTAGCGGTTGTCTTCAGGGGTCGTCGCAAGCATCGCCCGGGCCAGCGTTGGGTCCTCGCCATGCAGAATGCCAAGTTCGACGGCCCGGGTCACGCCTCTGTAGACCGGCGTGAAACTGTGCACGGTGATCAGCACTGCCGGGACCGGCCGTGACTGGAGCGTATCGTTGAGGCTGGCGTGAAACGGTTCGTAGATCTCCTTGACGCGCCGCGCCCGTCCGGCCTCGCTCAGATCCCGGTTGCCGGGAATGTCGTGGATCTCGCTGCGGGCGGGGATCGCGTCCCTGGCTTCCGGCGGCCGGTTGCAGTCATACAGAAGCCGCGACAGGCCACCATGGACGAGCGGTGCGCCGAAGGCCGTCGCCAGTGCCTTGGCAACGCCCAGCGCGCCTGGATCCCAGGCGATGTGGCTGGTCATCAGCGCTGCGTCGATACCCAGGTCGCCGAACCGGCCGGATGTCCGGTTGGCGGCATGCTCGCACACGACGACGACGCGGGAGTCCGCACGCCCGCCGGTCACGTAAACGGGTGCCGGTTCGCCCGGCGACGGTCGCATATCGGCGCCATCGTGGCGTTGCGGGGTGTCGGATCGGGTGGCGGACTGGTCCATATGAAAATTTTTCTTCAACTCGACATGCGCTGTCAATCATTCTTCTGAAAAGATTCGTACATCCTGGAACAGGCTGGAAAAATCAATACAATGAAGCGGATTACGAGGAGACTGCCGATGTCGACGGTTTCGGAAACCATTCTGTCCCGCCTGGACGGCATGACCCGGGCGGAGCGGCAGCTGGCCGACGCGATCCTGTCGAACTACCCGATTTCAGGTCTGGGCAGCATCACCGAACTGGCCGCGCTCGCCGACGTCTCGACGCCGACGGTTGCCCGGATGATGCAGAAGCTCGGCTTTACCGGCTATCCCGCGTTTCAGGCAGCCTTGCGCGACGAACTCGGGCAGATGATCTCCGGGCCGATCGAAAAGCGCGAGATCTGGGGCAACAGGCTGCCGGAGGAACATGTGCTGAACCGCTATGCGGGCGCGGTGTCGCGCAACATGCAGATGACGCTCGACCAGATCGATGCCGAGCAGTTCGACCGGATCTGCGACCTCGTCTGCGATCCCGGCCGGCGCATTTACGTCACCGGCGGCCGGATCACCGGGGCGCTTGCCCGCTATCTCTTCCTGCACCTGCAGATGATCCGCCCCGGTGTGTCGCTCATCCAGTCGGAAGCGTCCTGGCCGCATGCCCTTCTCGACATGGGGCCCGACGACGTCCTGCTGGTCTTCGACGTCCGGCGCTACGAGAACACCACCCTGACGATGGGCGAGATGGCGCATGAGCGTGGCGCCGAGATCGTCCTGTTCACCGATCAGTGGCGCTCGCCGATCCACCGGCTGGCGCATTACACGGTCTCCGCGCAGATCGCCGTGCCGTCGGCCTGGGATTCCGGCCTGTCGCTGATGCTGTTGAGCGAGGCGCTGGTCGCTGCCGTCCAGGAAAACCTGTGGGACCAGGTCAAGGCGCGCACCGACGCGCTGGAGGCCGCGTTCGACCGGACCCGGCTGTTTCGGAAGTTTACCTGAGTGTGATCAGGTCTCGAATTTGTGGCAATGGACCAGCCGGTTCCCGACGGGGATCGCTTTCGGCTCCTCCACCGCGCAACGGTCGAAGGCGAGCGGGCAGCGGTCGCGGAAGCGGCAGCCCGAGGGGGGATTGCGCGCATCCGGCGCACCGCGGCCGATCGGCAGCGGATCGTGCGGCTGGTCGGGATGGGGCACCGGCACCGCCTGTACAAGCGCCTTGGTGTAGGGATGCAGCGGTTCGCGGACGATGTCTTCGGTCGGCCCGTCCTCGACGATGCGGCCGAGATACATGACGATCGTGCGCTCGCAGACATAGCGCACCAGCGCCAGGTCGTGGCTGATGTAAATGGCCGTCAGGCCGAGCCGGTCGCGCACGTCGCGGAACACATTGAGGACGCCGGCGCGCACCGACACATCGAGCATCGAAACCGGCTCGTCGGCGACGACGAAATCCGGCTCCAGGATCAGCGCCCGCGCCATCACGACGCGCTGAAGCTGGCCGCCGGAAAGCTGGTGCGGAAACCGGTCGAGAAACTGCGTCGGGTCCGGCAGCCGCACGAGTTCCATCGCATGGGCGATGCGGGCGCGGCGCTCAGGTCCAGGCACGCGGGCGTTTTCCAGCGGCTCCGACAGCGAGCGTTCGATGGTGAAGCGCGGATTGAGCGCCTCGAACGGGTTCTGGAAGATGAACTGGGCCCGGCCGCGAAAGGCGCGCAGGGCCTCGCCCTTCAGGTCGCCGATATCAGTGCCGTCGAACGTGACCTTTCCGCCGGTCGGATCGACGAGTTTCAGGAGCAGATTGCCGGTAGTCGTCTTGCCGCAGCCGGATTCGCCGAGCAGGCCGACGCTTTCGCCGCGCTTCAGGGTAAAATCGATGCCGTCGACCGCCTTGACCACCGGCGACGTGCCGCGCATGGCGTTCAGCGCCGGATTGCCGACGGTGAAATGGACTTCCGCCTTCTCGACGCTGATCAGCGGCGCGTCGGCCGTATCGGTTTTGGCCATTGCGTTCATGCCATCATCGCCCAGGTCTCGATCTGCGCGGCCTTCGCCCTCAGCGCATCCGCCTCGCCGACACGGTGACAGGCGACCGGATGGTTGTGGCCGATATCATCAAGATCCGGCGACGTGGTCCGGCAATTGTCCAGCGCGAAGGGGCAGCGCGGCGCGAAGCGGCATCCCGTCGGCGGATGCAGCAGGTTGGGCGGCGCGCCCTCGATCGGGGTCAGCGTGCCGGCGGCGCCGGCAAGGTCCGGGAAAGCGTTGCACAGGCCCATGGTGTAGGGATGATTGGGCGTGGTCAGCACGTCGCGCATCGCCCCTTCCTCGGCGACCCGGCCGGCATACATCACGACGATCCGGTCGCAGACATAGGCGACGACGGAGATGTCGTGGGTGACCAGGATCACCGAGATCCCGAGCCGCTGCTGCAGGTCCTTGAGCTGGTCGAGGATCTGCCGCTGAACGATGACGTCGAGCGCGGTCACCGGTTCATCGGCGATGATCAGCTTCGGATCGAGCGCCAGCGCCAGCGCGATCGCCACGCGCTGGCGCATGCCGCCGGAAAACTGATGCGGAAAGTCGCGCAGCCGCCGCGGCTCGATGCCGACCATCTCGAACAGCTCTTCGGAGCGGTTGCGCGCCGCAGCCTTCGACAGGCCGCCGCGCTGGCACAACACCTCGCGTAGCTGGCTCTCCACCCTGTAGACCGGATCGAGCGAATTCATCGCCGATTGCGGGATGAAGGCGATGTCGCGCCAGCGCAGCCGGTTCATCTCTCCCTCGGGCAGGCCGAGGATATCGCGCCCGTCGAAGATCGCCTCGCCGCCGCTAATCCGCGCATTGCCGGCGATGATGCGGGTAAGCGCACGGGCGACCGTGGTCTTGCCGCAGCCTGATTCGCCGACGAGGCCGACGATCGCGCCCGACGGCACGGTGAAGGTCGCGTCGTCGACGGCTGCGACCGTGCCGGCATCCACCTTGTAGTCGACCTTCAGGCCGCGCACCGAAAGCAGCGGTTCGCTCATTCCTTCAACCTCGGGAACAGGATTTCCTCATAGCCGCGCGAAATGAAGAAGCCGGCGACGACGACGAGGATGATGCACAGGCCGGGCGGAACGAACCAGTAATAGGCGCCCTGCGACAGGGCGGCCGAGGCGAAGGCATCCTGCAGCATGTAGCCCCAGGAGATCGTCTCCGGATCGCCGAAACCCAGGAACGAGATCGACGCCTCGGTCAGGATCGCCCAGCCGATCGCGATCGAGCCGTACAGGAAGGACAGCGGCAGGATATTGGGCGCGATGTGGCGGAAGACGATCTTCAGGTCCGAGGAGCCGCAGACACGGGCCGCTTGCACATAGGCGCGCGTGCGCAGGGTCAGCACCTGTGAGCGGATGACGCGGCCCGTGTCGCGCCATAGCACCAGCGCCATCGCCAGCACGACGTTCCAGATCGAGGGATCGAGGAAAGCCGCCAGCACGATGACGAAGGGCAGGAAAGGGATGCCGAAGGCGATATCGGCAAGGCGCATCAGCACGAGATCGACCCAGCCGCCGAAATAGCCCGCCAGCAGGCCGACGATCGTGCCGATCAGCGCTACCATGAAGGCCGCCGTGACGCCGATCAGGAGGGCCGCGCGCGAGCCGTAGACGAGCTGCGAAAAAATGTCCCGGCCAAGCGAGGTGGTGCCCAGGATGAAGCCGTCCTCGCCCGGCCGCCGGTCGGCGGCGAGGTCATAGTCGGCCGTATAGAGGATTTCGGTGGGATCATAGGGCGCGATCTGGTCGGCGAAGATGGCGACCAGGATGAACACCGTGTAGATCGCGATGCCGGCGATGGCGAAGGGATCGTTCAGCGGCAGATGGATGCCGCGAACGAACCGGCCGATCATGCCGAACCGGGAGGGAGCCGTGGCCGTCGCGTTGCTAGGCATGGGGCTAGGCATGGGACACCCGCGGATCGAGCAGGCCGTAGAGCATGTCGGCGATGAAGTTCATCAGGACGAACACGACGGCGATCAGCAGGAACGCGCCCTGCGCCAGCGGATAGTCGGAGGCCGCCACCGCATTGACCAGTTCGCGGCCGATGCCGGGCCAGGAGAACACGGTCTCCACGACCACGTTGCCCTGGATCTGGTAGCCGACACCGATGGCGAATGACGTCATCACCGGCAAGAGCGCGTTGCGGGCCGCGTGCCGGACGACGACGGTAAACGAGGACAGGCCCTTGATACGGGCCATGGTGACGAAATCCTCGCGCATCACGTCGAGCATGTTGGAGCGCATCAAGAGCAGCGGCAGGCCCTGGCTGTAGATCGCCAGCGTCGCGATCGGCAACACCAGATGGGCGAGGAAGTCGCGCGAGGTATAGAGCGCCCAGACACTGTCGAATTCCGCACCGGGCGAGCGCATGCCGCCGGCGGGGAACCAGCCGAGCCAGAAGCTGAACACGGCAAGCAGCACCATGCCGAGCCAGAACTCCGGCATCGCCCGCGTCGTCAGCACCAGCGGAATGGCGACCTGCTCACCGACCGAACCGCGCTTCCAGGCAAGATAGGAGCCGGCGATGATGCCGAAGGCATAAGCGATGATCAGCGAGCCGAAGGCGAGGATCAGCGTATTCGGCAACAGCACCATCAGCCGGTCGAACACCGGCTGGCGGTAGAAGAAGCTGTCGCCGAGCTCGCCGTGCAACAGGTTCCACAGATAGATGAAATACTGTTCCCAAAGCGGCCGGTCGAGGCCGAACTTCGCCATCAGCGCGAGCTGCTGCTCCTCGGTGAAGGTGACGTCGATATAGGCCGCCAGCGGATTGCCGGGCATCAGCCTGAACATCAGGAACAGGATCGTGGCGACCGCCCACAGCACGAACAGGAGCTGCAGCAGGCGGCCGCCGATTTGTTGAACGAGAGCCATAAGGCGTAAAGCCTGTTAACTGGGCTTGCGGGCTTACTCGGACAGCGTTTCCTGGACGCCGTCGGGGTAATGCAGCTTGCCGCCGTCCAGCGTGTAGCCGGCGTCCTCGAGGATCTCCTTGGCGAGGTCCACGCCCGTCTCGAATTCGACGATCTCCTCGTTGTGCCAGAAGGGCAGGGCCGGCGAGATCACCGAGTTCGACTTCACCGCGAAGCCCTTGAAGGCGGCGCCGACGATCAGGTCACGGTTGATCGCCGTCGACAGCGCGACCCGGAAGGCGGGGTCGTTGAAGGGCGGCCGGCGGTTGTTGAAGGCGACATAGCGGAAGCCGATATCGACGGTCGAGACGACGTCGAGGTCACCATCGGCCTCGGACGCGGCCACCAGGATCTTCGGATCGCCGGGGAAGTCGGACAGGAAGTTCATCTCGCCCGAGCGCAGCATGCCCAGCGCTGCTTCCGTGTTCGGCACGATGCGCAGCACCCAGCGGTCCGCCTTCGGCGCCGACCAGTGGTCCTTGTTGGCGTCGAGCACGACCTCTTCGTTGGTCGCCCAGCTGGAGAACTTGAAGGGGCCCGATCCGATCGGCTTCGCCTCCTGATGGCTCTCCGCATTGTCCTCAGACCCGCTGAGATCGCTCAGCACCGGCTCCCAGACATGCTTGGGGATGATGTTGAGCTTGGCCAGGCTGGAGGTCAGGAAGGCGGCCGAGGCGTTCTTCAGCGTGAAGGTGATCTTGTTGCCGTCGATCTCGATGTTCTCGATGTTGCCGACGAACGGCTTGTACATCGGGGCTTCCTCGCCCATCGCCGCCTCGTAGGAGAACTTCACGTCCTCTGCGGTGACCGGCTTGCCGTCATGCCATTTCATGCCGTCGCGCAGGGTGACGGTGATCGAGGTCGGGCTGTTCCACTCGACGCTCTCGGCCGCCCACGGCTGCGGCAGGCCGTCCGGACCGATCCGCATCAGCCGGTCCCAGACCAGTTCGGTGATCCAGCTGTCGGTGCTGCCGGAGATCCACAGCGGGTTGATGCCCTGGATGTTGTCCGACGAGTTCAGGACGATGTCCTTCTTGTCGCCCAGCGGCGTCAGCCCCATGAACGTCCAGACGTTCTTGATGCCGATGCCGCCCTGGTCGATGACCGACGCCGGATCCCAGACCGTGTTGTCATAAGCGAAGGTCGACTTGGGATGCACCAGCATCATCGCCGGCTGGTCCTTGGCCAGGATCGCCTGGGCTTCCTTCATAAGCTTCTGGCGGGCATCGGGATCGGTCTCGATGCGTTGCGCCTCAACGACGGCGTCATAGTCGGTGTTGCTGTAGCCGAGGAAGTTGTAGCCCTTCGGCGCGGTCGAGGAGTGATAGAGATTGTAGATCAGCTCGTCGGGGTCGGAGCGTTCCGGCCGGCCGACCATCTGCCAGGCGGTGACGTCCCATTTGTCGCGGTTATACCAGACCAGATCGGCCATCTGTTCCCACGGCATCACGTCGATCTTCACGTCGAGACCGAGCTTGCGCCATTCCTGGGCGATGATCTGGACGAACTGGAATTCCGACGGCTGGGCGGCCTGCGGGCGGGTGGTGATGGTGATCTCGCGGATCTTGTCCCCTTCCGCCATCGCCGGCACGGCCAGTCCGGCCAACACCGCGGCGCTCGCGGCTGCGTATAGCAAGGTCTTCATCTCATACCTCTCTGTCAGTGTGACGTTTCTACCGGTTGTTGATTGTGCTTAGAGCGAACGCCCCCCGGTCAGGCGACCCGCATGTCCTTAAATCCCGTGCCGGCGGCCATTTTCGGCGGCGTCGGCCAGGCGGTCTTGGAATGGGCAAGGCCCATCGAAACCAGCATCTCGGCGTGTTTGAGCGCGGCCTTGCCGGCATTGATCGCCGGCGCGCCGACGGTTGCCGATATCTCGTCGGCCATGTCGAGGAAGGACATCGTCATGCAGCCGAACAGGAAGGCGTCGGCGCGATCCTCCTTGACGCAGGCCTGCGCCACCTCGGTCAGCCGGGCCTTCGAGACCTCCGGGTCGGTCATCAGCTCGAGCACCGGAATGTTGGTCGCCCGGACCGAGGCGAGCTTTTCGCTGACACCGGTCTTCACTGCCAGCAGTTCCTGCCCGGCGATCAGGCTGTCGAAGATGGTCAGAACGCTGAACTTGTGGCCGAGGCCGGCGGCCAGCAGCATCGAGCTTTCGCAGGGCCCCAGCACCGGCATCGTCACCAGCTCGCGGGCCGCTTCCAGGCCCGGATCGCCGAAACAGCCGATGATCGCGGCATCATAGCCCTGCCGCTCCACATCCATGATCAGGTCGAGCGTCGGCGGGATCGCCAGCATCTCCTCGTAGGCCGATTCGATCGATGCCGGCCCCTCGGCAACGTCGAGAACCCGCACCTCGGTGCCGGGAAAGGCCCAAGCGTTGAGCAGCCGCTCGCGCCGCTCGACTTCCTTCTTCCCCATCGGGCCCTTCGACATCGGACCCGGTACCACATAGGCAATCCGCATCGTCACTCCTCCCCGCTTGACGTCAGTTGTTTCACTCAGTAAAACAGCGTTTCCAAACGTCTCATGACGCTAATTCACTTTAGGCATGAAATGCAAGCCCGAGGAGTATCGGACCGGATGCCAGACCAGACGAGCGAGCCGCGCACCTATCGTATCGCCGCGATCGACCGGGCCTTGAGCGTGATGGAAGCGCTGGCCGAACGGCCCGATCAGGGGGTTACCGAGATCGCCTCCCGGCTCGGCATGACCAAGAGCATCGTCTTCCGGATCCTGCAGACCCTGGAAGCGCGCGGTTTCGTTTATCGCGAGCCGGAGCGGGCGCTGTATTCGCTCGGGTTCCGGCTTGCCGTCCTCGGCGAGCAGGCCGGCGGCGAGACGGGACTGATGCAGGCGGCCCGGCCGGTCATGGATGCGCTGCGCGACGAGACCAACGAAAGCATCAACCTGATCGTCCGCGACGGCGATCGCGCCCTGGTCGTCACCACCCGAGAGGGTCGGCACTCGATCCGGCTCTTCGCGCAGGCCGGCCGGCGCGGCCCGCTCCATGCCGGCGGCGGGTCGATGTTGATGCTCGCCTTCGCCCCGCCACAGGTCCGCGAGGCAATCCTGTCCGCGCCGCTTCAATCCTTTTCGCCGCAGACCATCACCGACCCGGACGCCCTGCGCGAACGGCTCGAACGGATCCGCGATCGCGGCTGGAACATCGCCCTGAACGATCTGGACGAGGGGGCTTTCTCGGTGGCCGCGCCGATTCGCGCAGCCGATGGCGAGGTGATCGCCGCGGTCTCGGTCGCCGGCGCGGTGGCCCGCTTCGACGAAGAGCGCCGCGAGCGCTATCTGGCCGCCGTCAGCGCGGCCGCCGAGAAGATCTCCGACCGGCTCGGTCTGGGCGACAGTGCGGCCCGATCTCATATCGGCCTATCCGACACGGCGGCCTGATTGGACGCTTGAGCGTTTCGAAAAGTGCTGTTATGGCTAGTTTCGAAAATAAAACCTTGTTTCGATGAGTGAAACAAGGCTGTTCCGAAACTGAGTTCAAGGGGAGACCGGCCATGAACGAGACCGAATCCGCCATTATCGGCGCCGCCAAGATCGACGAGCCCTGGGCCCTTGTGGAGAGCTTCGCGACCTTCAAGCGCGAGCATCCCAATGACGTCAATCGCGGCATGGACGAGGTCGTCGAGCGCCTGCGCAAGCATGGCGTCGAGGTCACCGTGCACGAGCCGCAGCTCTATCTGTCGCTACCCGGTGCCGCCCGCGTCGAGGCTGATGGCGTGACCTTCCGCGCCAAGCCGCCGGCCTATTCGGTCGATGCGCGCAATGGTCTGACCGGCGAACTGGTCTATATCGGCGCCAACCAGGCCGACGATATCGACACGATCTTCGACAAGAAGCTCGACGACACCGGCACGGTCGCCGAGCGCGTCAACGGCAAGATCGTCATCTCCGAGGGCTATGCGAGCCCCGGCCTGGTCGCACAGTTCGAGGAACTGGGCGCCATCGGCGTCATCGGCATCAATCCGGGTGTCGACATTCACTGGGGCATCTGCACCTCGGTCTGGGGCACGCCCGATCTCGACGACCTGCCGCGCAAGCCGACCGTCGTGTCGGTCGCCGTCAACAACCCGGACGGCCAGAAGCTGATCGAGATCGCCAGGCAGGGCGGCACGGTCACGCTCTTCACCGAGATGGAAGAGGGCTGGTTCGCCTCCAAGCTGCCGGAAGTCTTCATCAAGGGCACCGAGGAGCCGGAGAAATACGTCTTCCTGCACGGCCATCTCGACAGCTGGGACGTCGGCGTCGGCGACAACGCGGTCGGCGATGCGACCATGCTGGAAATCGCGCGCATCCTGTGGGCCAATCGCGACAAGCTGAAGCGGTCCGTCCGGATTGCCTGGTGGCCGGGCCACTCGACCGGCCGCTATGCCGGTTCGACCTGGTTCGCCGACGAATTCGGCCTCGATCTCGACGAGAACTGCGTCGTCCAGATCAACTGCGACAGCCCCGGCTGCCGCTGGGCCAGCGAGTTCATCAACCTGTCCTCGATGAGCGAGGCGGACGCCCTGGTCGGCGACATCGTCAAGGAAATCTCCGGCAAGACGGCCGAATGCGAGCGTCCGCACCGGGCCGGCGACTATTCGTTCAACAATATCGGCATTTCGAGCTTCTTCATGCTGTCCTCGACCATGCCGACGGCGTTGCGCGAGGAAAAGGGCTACTACGCGGTCGGCGGCTGCGGCGCCAACATCGCCTGGCACACCGAGAACGACACTTTGGAGATCGCCGATCCCGACAATCTCCTGCGCGACATCAAGATCTACGCGCTCGGTGTCGTTCGGGTCGCCAACGCCGAGACGCTGCCGTTTGACTGGCGGGCGACGGCGGACGAGTTCGCCGCAACCGTCGAGGGCTATCAGAACGCGGCCGGCAGCCGCTTCGATCTGGGCCCGTCGAAGGATGCGGTCGCATCGCTTAAGGGGACGCTCGACAAATTCTATGCCGACGTCGCGTCGGGCCAGATCCCGGCCCGGCTCGCCAATCAGGTGATCCAGGACCTTGCCCGCATCCTGGTGCCGATCAACTTCACCCGCGAGGTGCGGTTCCGGCACGATCCGGCCCTGACGGTGCCGCCGCTTCCCGCGATCCATCCGGCAAGCGAGCTCGACTTCCACGAGAAGAACGGCACCTTCGGCTTTGCCCGGACCCAGCTTGTGCGCGGCCAGAACCGGCTGGTCGCCGCCCTGCGCCAGGCCGAGCGGCACGTGGAGCTGCTGACGGCCTGACCGCGATGCGCGCAGCCTGCTATCGCCGCACCGGCCCGGCGGCCGAGGTGCTGGCACTCGAGCTCCTCCCTGACCCGGAGCCGGGCCCTGGCGACGTTCTCGTCAGGGTCCGCGCTTCGGGGATCAATCCCGCCGATGTCAAGCGCCGGGCGGGGTGGCGCGGGCTCGAAATCGAGCATCCGCTGGTCGTCCCCCAATGCGACGGGGCCGGCGAGATTGTCGCCGTCGGCGCAGGCATCGATGCCTCGCGCATCGGCGAGCGGGTGTGGCTGTGGAATGCCCAGGGCGGCTATGGCGGCCCGGGCCGCGCCTTCGGCACGGCGGCGGAGCTGATCGCGCTGCCCGCAGAGCAGGCCGTGCCGCTGCCGTCGTCCTTGAGCTTTGCCGAGGGCGCCTGCCTCGGCGTTCCGGCCATGACCGCGCACCGGGCCGTCTTCGCCGACGGTCCGGTCGAGGGCCAGACTATCCTCGTCCAGGGCGCCGGCGGCGCGGTCGGCCACTTCGCCGTGCAATTCGCCTCCCGTGGCGGTGCCCGCGTCCTCGGCGTCGTCTCGAACCCGGATCGCGCCGCCCATGCCCGGGCGGGCGGAGCCGACGAGATCATCGACCGGGCCCGCGAGACCGTCGCCGACCGCGTCCGCGACCTGACCGATGGTGCCGGTGTCGATCGTATCGTCGAGGTCGAGTTCGGCGGCAATCTCGCCGCCGACATCGCCGTGCTCAAGCCGAACGGCACGATTGCCGCCTATTCCTCCACCGCCGTCCCCGAGCCGGTCTTTCCCTACTATGCGCTCGCCTTCAAGGGCGCCAATATCCGTCTGGTCCAGGGTTTCAACCTGCCGGCCGACGCCCGCGCGGCGGGGCACGCGGCGATTGCCGAACTTGCTGACACGGGCGATCTTTCGGTCGCCGTCGGCGCGCGTTTTCCGCTTGAACGGATCGCCGAGGCGCATTCAGCCGTCGAAGCCGGATCGGTTGTCGGCAACGTCGTGGTGGAGATCGCCTGAGCGATTTGCCATCGGGCATCCGCCGCCCTATCTTCGCCCGCGCCAGACAAGACGCGTCCGTCCCCCGCGCGCTATCTAGCAAATACCTTGAAATGACCGATCCGTGCCGCTGGTTGCCCGGATCGGGCGTGTAGCGGGGCAGAACACCATGACCGACGCGCGGCCGAGGCGCTCTCTCGTCACCAATCGCCAGAACGGACCGTTCCCGCGGGCCATTACCGGCGAGGCCATGGTCCAGCCCGGCCTGCGCATGCATGTCCAGATCTCGGGCGATGCGCGCGCCACCCGCAGGAGCGACGGCGATCGCTTCGAACTCACCTCGGGCTTGCTTGCGATGACTTTCGACCCGGAGCCGGCAAGCTGGCTGGTCACGGTGGATGCGCATCGCGACTATCGCGGCGTCTCGCTGCATCTGCCGCTGGCCGAAATCGAGTGCCAGGACGGTCTTGACCGGCTCTCCGAGCGGTCCTGGCGGCAGGAACTGGACCCCTTCGTCCTCAAGATCGCCAGTAGCTGCCTTGCGCCGCCCAGGCCGCGCAACCTGGTCGACCGCCTGCTGGCAAGGTCTCGCGAATACGATCTCTTCGCCTATGTCCTGTCCAAGGCGCAGGAAACCGGACCGACCGTCCAGTCGAAGCAGATGCTGGTCAGGGAGGCGGTCCGGCGGATGCAGGCCGACACCGACAGCTTCCCCGACACCAGGGCGCTGGCAGACGGCCTCGGCGTCACGCCCGCCAGGCTGCGCGCCGCGTTTCCCGCCGTGCTCGGCGTCAGCTATGCCGATTTCGTCGCCGGACAGAAGCTCGACCGGGCCTGCCGGATGTTGCGCGATCCTGCCCTCCACGTCGCCCAGATCGCCTATGCGCTCGGCTATGGCAGCCCGGCCAATTTCACCACCGCCTTCAAGCGTCAGAAGAACATGACGCCGTCGGACTGGCGCCAGCGGTTTCTCTGATCTACAGCGCCCGCGAACTGTGGCCCGGCTCGCCGGCGCGCCAGTAGGCGACGCTGAGCTGGTCGTGCTTGGTCAGGCCGAACTGCGCCTTGAAGACGGTGCGCAGCGCCTGGGCGGTCTCGAACTCGCCGCCGAACCAGCCGTACTGGACGGAATGTTCGCTGCCATCGGCGCGGACAACCTCGGCCACGCGACCGGCGAAGTCTTCCGGCGGCAGCGCGACGATCCTGGCGGTCGTTTCGGGAAGATAGGCCTCGAGTGCGTCCTGGCTCGGCGCCGCGCCGACGACCAGGCCGGTGGCACGTCCGTCAACGCTTTCCAGAAGCCGCGCCACGCCGGCGATCCCGGTATAGTCGCCGGCAAGAACGACGCCGTCGCTCTTCGGCAGGGCCGGGTCGCCGCCGGGACCCATGACGCCGACCGCGTCGCCGCTGCCGGACATCGCCGCCCAGTCCGAAATCAGCCCGCCCGAATGATGGGCGATATCAACGTCGATCTCCCGGGCCTCAAGCCGCAGCGACCGGATCGTCACGAAGCGGGCATGCAGTTCGTCGTCGCCCCGCGGCCAGGCGACGCTGCCGTTTTCGGCGACCGTCGGCCAGACGGGTGCGCGTCCGCGCTGAAGCGGCATCATCAGCTTGATGTGGATCCCGTCCTCGCCGAGCGCCGCGACGTCGCTGCCCTCGAGCGTCACCCGGATCAGGCCCGGCATGATCTCCTGGCGCCGCAGGACCTGCAGGACCCGAAAATTGCCCGGCCGCGAGCCGACCCCGATCTCGCCGGACCAGCGGATCGTCTTCGCAAGCCCGGCGTCGACATCCTCGATCCGTTCGATCAGTTCGTCGCGGATCTGCGACAGCAGGTTTTCGCTCGGCGTCTCGATGCGGATCTGCAGTTCATCCGCCTGTCCGTCGAGGTCGACATGGCAATCCAGGTAGGACATGTGTAGCGTGGCCTCGTTCGGCCGCTCGCAATCGATGCCGTGCTTTGCGAATTCGCCCGCGAACGTGTCGAGAATCCGCTTGGTCAGGTCGGTTTTCAGGGTGGCTGTGGATACAACGCTCATCAAGTGTCTCCGAAAGGATAAATGGGGGAAGTGTGGCTAGCCGGCGCCGCGACGATGCCGGCTCCCACGTCTTTCACCGCGTCTTCAGAAGGTCGACACGACGCTGAGCGTGATCGCCCGTCCCGGACCGGGCGCGACCGTGCCGTCGGGATTGAGCAGGATCAGCGCCAGCGACGACTGGTTCAGATATTGCTCGTCGAACAGGTTGGTGACGTCGAGCGCGATGCGGGTACTGCCGATTTCGTAGCCGATGCCCGCATCGACCAGGAACCGTCCGTCGACCTTGTCGATCGGCGTGTTGGCGGCATCCGAGTAGAAGCTGCCGCGCCAGTTCGCCAGGGCGCCGACATCGAACCCGTTATCGAAGAAATACCGCCCGCCGATCGTTGCGCTGGTGTTCGGCGCATAGGTGAATTCCTTGCCGATCAGGTTGGCGTTCGAGGCATCCGTATCGAGGATCTCGGTTTGCAGCAGGCCGAGCGCGCCGAACAGCCGGAACCGGCTGGTGACCTGATATTCCGCATCGAGTTCGAAGCCGTAGCTCTGCGAATGGCCGACATTGGCGATGACGTTGTCGCCGGGAATGCCGCTGCCCGACGGCACCTCAAGCTGCTGGTCGCGCCAGTCGACATAGAACAGGTTGGCGCCGATCTGAAGCGCGCCATCGAGGCTTCTGTGGCGCAGGCCGAGGTCATAGTTCCAGGTATATTCTGGATCGAAGATGTAGGGCGTGCCGCTGAGAAGGCTGCCGCCGGCGCCGCCGGCCCGAAATCCGCGCTGCACGGTCGCATAGAGCCGCGTCTGCGCATCGAAATCGTAAGAGAAACCACCCTTGGGCAGGACGGTGAAGAAATCGGCCTCCGAGCGCACGCTCGTCATGCCGTTGCTGAACACCGTCTTGGTGCTGTCGCCCTCGACGCGCAGGCCGAAGATCAGGTCGAACGGATCGGCGAGCGTCCAGGTGCCCTCGCCGAAGGCGGCAAGGGTGGTGTTTTCCTGGTCGGTCGTCTGCGTGCCGAAAATGCCGGCGTCGACCGCGCCGTCGCCCTTGAAGTGTTCGGCGTAGACCGCGCCGAAGCCCTCGAGGCGGTCGCCGAAATAGCGCAGCCGCACCTCCTGGCTGATCGTGTTGATCTTGTCGGTGAACTGCGCATCGAACAGCGGCAGCGGGGTCTGGTCGACATCCGCGTCCCGCGTGGCGTCTTCATGCGCGTAAGCGGTGACCGTCTCGACGGCGAAACGCTCGGCGAAATCCCAGTTCGCCCGTAGCGACATGCCGAGTATATCGTTTTCCAGTACATCCGGGGTGTTTGTCGTGACGACGCGTTCGTCAGGCCACAGCGCGCCGTTGACGAAGGAACTGCCCATCTTCACCTTCGCGCCGATCGCGGTGAACTCGATCGCCTGGCCGCTGTCGCCCTCGTAGAGGAACTTCAGCCGGCCGTTCAGGTTTTGCCTCGCGTCCTCGTAGTCGCCGGTGACGATGTTCTTGTTGAAGCCCTGGCTCGACAGGCCGTCGACGGCGATGCGGAAGGCGAGATTGTCGGAGACCACCGAAGGGCCGCCCACGGCAAAGGAAAGCGCCCCCGTCTCCTCCGTGCCGCCCATGATCCGGGCCTGTCCGCCGAAGGCGAAATCCGGGTCCACCGTCTCGTAGATGACCGCGCCGCCGAGCGAGCCGCGGCCGAGCAGCGTGCTCTGCGCGCCGCGCAGGATCTCGACCTGAGCGATGTCCCAGAAGCCGACGGGACCGGCATAGACGGAGACAGGGATGCCGTCGACATAGGTGGCGATCAGGTCCGTCGGGCTGCGGGTGTTGGGGAAGTTCGTTTCGCCGAATCCCAGGCCTGTCTGGCCGATGCCGCGGATGACGATGCCGCGTTCGGCGACGAACGGCTCGACATTGGGAATCCGCTCCACCGCGCCGATCAGCGGCTCGCGCGGGGTCAGGAAGTCCGACTCTGGATCGATGACGACCACGCTGGCCGCCGTGTCCTGAAGCGACCGGTCCAGTTTTTGCCCGGTAATGATGATCGGATCGAGGAAGATCACGTCTTCCTCCGACCCCGAGATGATTTCCTGTGAGACGGCAGCAGTCGCTGCTGCCGACAATGCGACCGATGACACCAGCACGGTCAAACGACGAACGCCCATCATGCCCCTTTCCTGAGTATTTGAGTCAGGATTTAGCATGACGCTTGGTGTTCGCAGCCGCCGGCCGCTTTTGATTTTCTCGGAATTTCCTTTGAATCGATCGCGCCGAGACGCTCCGCTCAGCAGGTCTCGCCCGGCACGAGCCGGAAGCCGAGATCCCGAACATCGGGGATCTCGATTTCCTCGTCCGCAACGATATGGGTGGCCGCCTGAAAGCCGATCTCGAAGCGCGGCGTTTCGATCGTCGTTAGCTTCAGCGGCAGCGCGTCGAGAAAGGCCAGCCCGTTGAACCCCGACAGCGCCACCGTGCCGGGAACCGGGATGGCGTCTGCCAGGCAATGCATCAGGCCGCCGGCCGCCATGTCGTCGTTGGAATAGTGGATCGCGTCCGGCGGTTCAGGCGACGCGAGCACCTCAGCAGTGAGGCGCCGCCCCTCGACCATCGAGGATGGTTCGTCGGTGACGTATTCGGCGATGATTTGCGCGCCCGCTGCCCGTACGATTTCAGAAAAGCCATCGAACCGCTTGCGGGCGCGCAGGTCGCGGCCACCCAGGCTGCCGATATAGGCAAACCGTCGGTAGCCCTTCGACAGCATGTATCGGGCGATCTCGGCGCCGGCCTCTCTCTGCGAGAACCCGAACGCCGCGGAGATCGGCGTGCCATCCGTATCCATCATCTCGGCGACCCGCACGCCCGACCGGCGGATCATGGCGACCAGCGCATCGCTGTGCTCCAGGCCCGGCAGCAGCAGGCCGCGCGGCCGCCAGGCCAGGAAGTCGGTGACAAGGTCAGCCTCGCTTTCGGGCGAATATTCGCTGACGCCGAAGACCGGCTGCAGCCCCTCGCCGGCCAGCGCCTCGCTGACGCCGCGCAGCACCTCGTTGAAGACGCGGTTCTTCAGCGTCGGCAGCACCACGCCGACCAGCGGACTGACCTCGCCGGCCAGTGCGCCTGCGAGACGGTTCTGGACATAGCCGAGCTCCGCCGCGGCCTGCGAAACGCGCGCCTTGACGGCCGGCGAGGCGTAGCCCTTGCCGCGCAGGACGCGCGACACCGTCATCTGGCTGACGCCGGCCCGTGCGGCGACATCCTCCATGGTCGGCCGGGTGCCGTGAGGCCTGCCGGAGGCGGGGTGTGACGCGTTGTCCTTGTTGCTTCGTCGCATGGCCGTTTCGGGTTCGATCGAAACGACCCTAGCGTTGACATGTGTTTGCGTAAACAGGTAAGGGAGCGGGATTATGTGAGCGCAAACATATGCCATCCTTCCTGACAAGGATGGTCGCAAGCGGGGCGGAGCGAACGAAATGGCGGATCCGGTTGACGTTGCAGTCATTGGCCTGGGCTCGATGGGGCTCGGCATCGCCCGGTCGGTGCTGCGTGCCGGCCATCGCGTGCTGGGGGTCGATATCGACCGGGCGCGGGTGGACGGCTTTATCGCCGAGGGCGGCCGGGAAGGGGATTTGCGTGATGTCGCGGGCGACCTCGACGCCGCCGTCATCGTCGTGGTCAATGCCACGCAGACGGAACATGTCCTGTTCGGGCCGGACGGGCTCGCCGCGAAGCTGCGGCCCGGCGCCGTGGTGCTCGCCTGCGCGACCGTCGAGCCGGCGTTTGCCGGCGTGATGGCCGAGCGCTGCGCCGAAACAGGCATTCTCTATCTCGACAGCCCGATCTCCGGCGGCTCGATCAAGGCCGAGGCCGGCACGCTGAGCGTCATGGCGGCAGGATCGGCAGACGCGTTCTCGGCCGCCGATCCGGTGCTGGAGGCGATGTCGGAGACGGTCTTCCGGCTTGGCGACAAGGCGGGCGCCGGCTCGGCGATGAAGGCGGTGAACCAGCTTCTGGCCGGCGTGCACTGCGCCGCGATGGCCGAGGCGCTGACCTTCGGCATGACCCAGGGCGTCGAGCCGAAGGCGTTCCTGGATGTCATCTCCAAATGCGCGGGCACGAGCTGGATCCTGGAAAACCGCGCGCCGCATATCGTCGCCGGCGACTATGCGCCGCGCTCCGCCGTCGATATCTGGCTCAAGGATCTCGGCATCGTGCTCGATGCCGCCAAGGCCGCGAAATTCTCCGCCCCGCTGACGGCGACCGCCTTGCAGCAGTTCCTGGCCGCGTCCGGCTCCGGGCTCGGCGGCGAGGATGATTCCGCCGTCGCCAAGGTCTATGCCCGCAACGCCGGCCTCTCCCTGCCGGGAGAGGCGTGATGCTGCTCGGCTGCATCGGCGATGATTTCACCGGATCGAGCGATCTCGCCAACACGCTCGCCAAGCAGGGCATGCGCACGGTGCAATATACCGGCATCCCCGACCGCGCCGCCGAAAGCGATGTCGAGGCCGGTGTCGTCGCGCTGAAGTCGCGCTCGATCGAGCCCACCGAGGCGGTTCGCCAGTCGCTGGAAGCGCTTGAGTGGCTGAAGGCGCAGGGTTGCCGACAGTTCTTCTTCAAATACTGCTCGACCTTCGATTCGACCAAGGACGGCAATATCGGCCCCGTCGCCGACGCGCTCGCCGAGGCGCTCGATGCCGATCGGATCATCGTCTGCCCGGCCTTTCCCGGCACCGGCCGGTCGCTCTATCAGGGCCATCTGTTCGTCGGCGACAAGCTGCTCAACGAAAGCGGCCTTGAGAACCATCCTCTCAATCCGATGACCGATCCGGACATCCGCCGCTGGTTGTCCTATCAGTCGGACAACCGGGTCGGCCACGTCCCGGTCAACGCGGTCATGGCCGGCCCGGAAGCGATCGGTGCCGCACTCGATCGGGAGCGCGCGGCCGGTAACCGGCTTGTCGTCGTCGATGCGCTGCGCGACGAGGACCTGATCGCGATCGGCGCCGCCGCAGCCGACCTGCCGCTCGTCACCGGCGGTTCCGGCGTTGCGCTCGGACTGCCGGCGAATTTCGTGCGGCAAGGATTGGTCACGCAAAAGGTATCGGACTGGACAGGGCAGGGCGGCCGCTGCGCGATCCTGTCCGGCTCCTGCTCGACTGCGACGCGCGGCCAGATCGCCGAACATGCCAAATCCCACCCCGTCAACGAGATCGATGCCGGCGCGGTGATCGAAGGGCGGCTTTCCGCTTCCGAGGTCGCCGCGTGGATTCTTGACGCCGGCGGCCTGCCGCTCGCCTTTTCCTCCGCCGAGCCCGAGGCCGTCACCGCGATTCAAGAGCGATACGGGCGCGAGCGGTCCGCGGAGGCGCTGGAGCATTTCTTCGCCGAGACTGCGCGCGCCCTGGTCGCCGGTGGCACGACCCGCCTGATCTGTGCCGGCGGCGAGACCTCCGGCGCCGTCGTCGAGGGGCTCAAGCTCGATGCGCTCGAGATCGGCCCGGAGATCGATCCGGGCGTGCCCGCCCTGCGCGCCCGGCCGGATCTGGTGGTTGCGCTGAAATCCGGCAATTTCGGCGCGCCGGATTTCTTTGCCAAGGCCGCCGGCATTCTGGAGGCGGACGGGTGAGCGAGGCGAAGCTGCGCGAAACGATCTGCCTGCTCGCCAAATCGATGTTCGATCGCGGGCTCACCGGCGGCAGCACGGGCAATATCTCCACGCGCACCGAGGATGGCGGGCTGCTGGTCTCGCCGACCGGCACCAGCTTCGGCCGGCTCGATCCGGGGCGGCTCAGCCGCTTCGATGCCGCCGGCACGCTGATCGACGGCGACAAGCCGACCAAGGAAATGCCGCTACATTCAGCCTTCTACGATACCCGCGCGAGTACCGGCGCGGTCGTGCACCTGCATTCGGCCCATTCCGTCGCCCTGTCGATGATGCCGGATGTGGACGAGGACAATTTCCTGCCGGCGCTCACGCCCTACGCCATCATGAAGCTCGGCCGGGTGAAGCTGCTGCCGTTCTTCCTGCCCGGCGACCCGGCGATGGGCGAGGCGGTGCGCGGGCTTGCAGGAAAGCGCTCGGCGGTGATGCTGGCCAATCACGGGCCGGTCGTCGCGGGCAAGGATGTCGAGGCGGCCTGCAACGCCGTTGAGGAACTGGAAGATACCGCGAAGCTCGCGATGCTGACGCGCGGGCTTCAGCCGCGCGGTCTGACGGATGAACAGGTCGCGGACGTCGTGACGCGGTTCGATGTGGAGTGGGATCAATGAAATTTTCCGCAAATCTCGGGTTTCTATGGACCGACCGGCCGCTGCCGGATGCGATCCGGGCCGCGAAGGCCGCCGGGTTCGACGCCGTCGAGTGCCATTGGCCCTACGAGGTTCCCGTTGAGGACACCCGTGCCGCGCTTGCCGAGACCGGGCTTGAAATGCTCGGCCTGAACACCCGGCGCGGCGATGTGGCGGCCGGCGAAAACGGCTTGTCGGCGCTGCCCGGCCGCGAGGCCGAGGCGCGCGAAGCGATCGACGAGGCGATCGCCTATGCCGCCGCGATCGGGACCAAGAAGGTGCATGTGATGGCCGGCATGGCCTCGGGTGAGGCGGCGCGCGACACTTTCATCGCCAATCTCCGCCATGCCTGCGCGGCCGCCGCGCCGCATGGCATAACGATCCTCACCGAGCCGCTCAACACTCAGGATGCGCCGGGCTATTTCCTGAGCACGACCACCGAGGCCGAGGCGATCATCGCCGCCGTCGGCGCGGCGAACATGAAGCTGATGTTCGACTGCTATCACGTGCAGATCATGGAGGGGAATGTCTGCGCCCGGCTTCAGCGCCTGCTGCCGCTGATCGGCCATATCCAGTTCGCCGCCGTCCCCGGACGCGGCCGGCCGGATGTCGGCGAACTCGATTACCCCTTCATCTTCAGGGCGGTCGAGGCGCTCGGCTATGCCGAGCCGCTGGGCGCGGAATACAAGCCTAACGACGACACCGACGCCTCGCTTGCCTGGCTTGCGGCGTGGCGGGCTAACCCGCCGGCCTGAGCGCCGCCTGTTCCGCCGCCATCCACTGGTCGAGCCGCTCAACCGCCTCGTCGCGGATCACCAGGCCGAGCTTCGACCGCCGCCACAAGACGTCGGCTGCGGTCCGCGCCCATTCCTCGCGCATTAGGAACCGCACCTCGCGCTCGTAGAGATCCGCCCCGAAATGCGTGCCGAGATCGGCCACATCCATGGCCGAGCCGAGGATCTCGCCGGTGTCGGTGCCGTAGTTGCGCACCAGCCGGGCGATCAGCGTCTCCGGCAGGCCGGGATGGGCCGCCCGGTATTCGGCGCAAAGCCGGTCGTAGCCGTCTGTCGGAAAGTCGCCGCCGGGCAGCGTCGCGCCCCGTGTCCAGGCCGAGCCGCGCTTGCCAAGAACCGGTTCGATCTCGGCAAGCGCTGCCTCCGCCAGCCGCCGATAGGTGGTGATCTTGCCGCCGAAGATGCTGACCAGGGCACCAACTTCGGCGTCGCCATTGGTCTCGATCACGTAGTCGCGTGTCGCGTCCTGGGCCTTGGAGGTGCCGTCGTCATAAAGCGGACGCACGCCGGAATAGGTCCACACGACGTCCTCGGCGGTGATCGGCCTGGCGAAGTAGTCACTCGCCGCCGCGCACAGATAGCCGCGCTCCTCCGCACTGATCGCGACATCGTCGGGATCGCCGGTGAAGTCCCGGTCCGTGGTGCCGATCAGCGTGAAGTCGCGCTCATAGGGGATCGCGAAGACGATCCGGTTGTCGGCATTCTGGAAGATGTAGCACTGCGGTCCGTCATAGAGGCGCGGCACAACGATGTGGCTGCCCTGAACGAGCCGGACATGGCCGCGGGCGTTGAGCCGGGCGACGCCGGCCAGAATCCGGTCGACCCACGGTCCGCCGGCATTCACGACAAGCCGGGCCGTCTCCTCGATCGTTTCGCCGGTGTCCTCATCCCTGAGCCACAGCCGCCAGCCGCCCTCCCGACGCTCGGCGCGGATGCAGGCGGTGCGGGTGCGCACGGTGGCGCCGCGGCGGACGGCATCGCGGGCGTTGAGCACGACCAGGCGGGAATCCTGCACCCAGCAGTCGGAATATTCGAAGGCGCGCCGGTAGCCGGGTTTGAGCGGCGCGCCGGCCTGATCGTTGGAGAGATCGATCGTGCGGGTCGCCGGCAGGTTCCGCCGCCCGCCGATATGGTCATAGAGGAACAGCCCGAGCCGCAGGAGCCAGGCCGGCCTCAGGCCCGAATGGTGAGGCAGCACGAAGCGCAGCGGCCAGATGATGTGCGGCGCCATCGCCCACAGCACCTCGCGTTCCTGAAGCGCCTCGCGCACCAGCCGGAACTCGTAATGCTCCAGATAGCGCAGGCCCCCGTGGATCAGCTTGGTCGAGGCCGACGAGGTGCCGCTTGCCAGGTCGTCCTTTTCAGCAAGGCCGACCGAGTAGCCCCGGCCGGCCGCATCGCGCGCAATCCCGACGCCGTTGATGCCGCCGCCGATGACGAAGATGTCGTAGGTGAAGTTCCGGGTCGCCATCGCCTGCTCGATCAACTTTCGGACGGGACGCGGTCGCACCCGGCCTGGTCCGCGATTTTGCCCGCCGCCTCGATATCGCAACAGGCCGGCCCGCACAACTCGGGCGATCACCGCCCCAAGGACGTTGGAACTGTGGCGCGTCAGAATTGCAGCGTGCAGCGGGCGACCGGCGCGGTGATCCGCTGCCAGTAGACCGGGGTTTCGTTGAAATCGAAGGCGTGTGCGATGATCTCGAACAAATCGCCGAACCCATCCGGTTCAGGCGCCGGGATGACCTCGATCAGGTGCTCCGCCCGCTTGACCGACAGGCCGAAGGTCTGTTCGAGATAGGGCCGGATATTCATCATCTCCAGTTCGACAGTCTGCGTCTCGACGAGGCCCGGCACGAGGCGCGCGCGCAGATACATCTCCGCATCAACGGGAATGCCGAAGCGCACGAGGTGGCGGCGGATGCGCACATAGCCGTCATCGCCGCCCAGAAACGCCGCCCAGCGGCCGGTTTCCGCAACGAAGGCGATATCCACGTCGAATTCGGGCCACCACAGTGGAAGGCCCGTTTCCCGGTCGAACAGCCGGAAATGCCAGGTCTCCGAACCGATGTTCCGGCCCTCCGTCACACGGGTTCCGTCGCCGCGCCGCCTGTGGATGACACCGACCTGCTGAAGCTGCTGCAGCGCCACCTGGACCGTCCCCAGGCTGACGCCGAGGCTCTTGGCGAGCTGCGTTTCCGGCGGCAGCATCCGGCCGGGCGCCAGCCGCCCGTCGCCGATCGCCGCGCCGATGGCAAGCCTGACGGCGCTGCGCTTGGTGCAGCCCGGCCGGCGCAGATGCGTTTCGACATCCGCGGCAAGCTCGGTTTCAAGGTCGAAGCTGTCAGTCGTTTTTATCACGCACGCCGCGCTGCTCTTATCAAGACGAACCCGGTCAGCGCTAGGAACACCAGTGCGATCGGGCTTTCGACTATAACCGTGAAATCCGACTGGTAAAGCAGCAGCGACTGGCGCAGCGACGTTTCGAACATGTCGCCGAGCAGGAAGCCGATCACCAGGCAGACGACCGGAAAGCCGCCCCGCCGCATCACCAGGCCGAGCACGGCGAAGGCCAGCATCACCCAGATATCGAACAGCGATTGCGTCGGCAGATAGACGCCGACGATGCACATGACGAAGACCGGCGGTAGCACCAGGCCCTTCGGCAGGGTGGCGAACCAGCCCCAGATCTGGATGCCGACCCGGCCGATCGCCAGATGCACGACATTGGCCATCAGCATCGAGGCGAACAGCGCGTAGATAACGTCGCCATGCATGGTCAGCATGAACGGGCCGGGCACGATGCCGTGGATGATGAAGGCGCCGATCAGGAGCGCGGCGGCGATATTGCCGGGCACACCGAGCGCGATTGTCGGGACGAGGTTCGACCCGACGACGGCGCTGTTGGCGGCTTCCGTGGCGATGATGCCCTCCGGATTGCCCGTACCGAAACTCTCCGGCGTCTTTGAGGCCCGGCGGGTCGCGCCGTAGCTTAAGAACGCGGCAAGCGTGACGCCCAGGCCGGGCAGCATGCCGACGCCCGACCCGATCAGCGCCGAGCGGATGATGGCCTTCCAATGGCTGAAGAACTCGCCGATCGGCAGCGCGGTTCCGGCAGACGGCGGCGCGGTGGCCGCCTCCGGCGCGCTTTCCGCCTTCGCCGGGCTCGCCGGCTGCGGCCCAAAGCGCATGTCGATCAGTTCCTGCAGGACGGAGGCCATCGCCAGCGAGCCGATCGCGACGGCGGCAAGCGACAGCCCGTCATAGAGATTGATTTCGCCAAAGGTCATTCGCTGGCTCGAATCGACCGGATCGAGCCCGATCGAGGCCAGGAAAACGCCCAGAAAGATCGCGATCAGCGCCTTCACCGTCGAGCCGCTCGAAATGCCCGACAGGAGCGCGAAGGAGAACAGCAGGATCGAGGTGTATTCCAGCGGACCGAATTGCAGCGCGATCGCGGCGAACGGCACCACCAGCACGATCAGCAGGAGATCGGAGATCGTGTCGCCGGTCACCGAGGAGAACAGTGCGAATTTCAGCGCTCTCAGCGACTCGCCCCGCTTGGCCATCGGATAGCCGTCGAGGGCTGCGGCCGCAGCCTCCGGCGTGCCCGGCGAATTGAGCAGGATCGCCGGCACCGCGCCGCCCGACGTACCGCCCTTGTTGACGCCGACCAGGAAGGCGATCGCCGAGATCGGCGACATGTAGAAGGTGATCGGGATCAGCACCGCCATGGCGGTGACGCTACCAAGGCCCGGAATGACGCCGATCACAATGCCGAGCGTGATGCCGGCGGCGATAAAGAGCAGATTGGTGACCGTGAAGGCCGCCTGAAAGCCGAGCAGCAGATTTTCGATCATGTCCGACGCGCCAAATTCGGGTTAGGGGAGGGCAACCGTGAAGATCGTCCAAGCCCCGACCATGACGACGATGGGAAACGCCACCGCCAGCACGGCCAGCGCCCACCATTTGCGATAGCCCGCGACGATCCCGCCGATCCCGATCATCGCGACCGCCGTCGGCAGGAAGCCAATCGTCGGCAATGCGACGGCGATGGCGATGGCCGCGACGATGCAGATGGCCGTCTCGGTCAGGATCGGCCGGCCCAGCCGCCAGCCGCGCGCCCAGTCGACCGCCGGCTTCGTGCGCCAGACCCGGTGCCCCACCATGCCGAGCGATAGGACGAGCACGACGCCGGCGCCGAGATTGGGAAAGAAGGCCGGCGCGACGTCCGATCCGCTCGCCTCGGTGTTCACATAGGTCGGGATCAACCAGACGAGGCAGATCAGGCAGATGGCGGACAGGACAAGGCCCGAGGCGATATCGACGGCGGCGGACCCGCCATCGATATCGGTCTGACCTGTCACTGGATCGCCTCGAGGACCTTCTTCAGGCCTTCGTTGGTGCGATCGATATCGGCCGTCAGATCGGCGCTGTTCTGATAGGCGATCGGGAATTTCAGGTTCTCGGTGACGAGCTCGACGAATTTCGGCTCCTCGATGGCCTTGGCGATGGCGGCTTCGAGCTTGGCGACCACATCCGCCGGGAGGCCGGCCGGGCCGGCGATCAGGGCCTGGCCCGGAATGGCGACGCCATACAGTTCCTGGATCGAGGCGACGTCCGGGCTTGCCGCCAGCCGCTCGGAGATCAGCGACATCAGCACCTTCATCTGATCGCCATAGCGGCTGTGGACGCCGCCGCTATAGGAGAAGTCGACCTTGCCGCCGAGCAGGAACGGCATCGCCTCGCCGCCGCCCTTGGTCGGAATGCCGGTCCAGTCGACGCCCTCGACCTTGGCGAGATAGTCGATGAACGCCTTGGTGACCGCGCCCTGGTCGGCATAGTTCAGCCGGTTGTCCTTGGCATGCGCGATCAGCTCCTCGAACGTATTGAAGGGCGCATCGGCGCGGGCCACGATCGCCTGCTGATAGACGGTGATCTGCGAGATATAGGTGAAGTCCTCCGGTCCGTAGTCGACGTCCTGGGTGAGCGGCGCCCAGAGGATCGCGGTCGAGGCGGCAAACAGCAGCGTGTAGCCGTCGGCCGGCGCCTTGGCGACCTCGGTCGCGCCGATCGCGCCGCCGGCGCCGGGCCGGGTGCGAACGATCACCTGCGATCCGAGCGCGTCCCCCAACGCTTCGGCGAACACGCGCCCCATCGTCTCGGTGCTGCCGCCGGCCTTGTAGGGAATGATCAGCGTGACGGGCTTGTCGGGATATTCCGCCTGTGCGGCGCCGATCGAAGCCATCGCAAAGGCACCCGTGAGGGCGCCCGTAAGCGCTGCGGCGAAACTGCGTCGGGTCAGTCTGATCATCAGGGTCTCCTTTTCGATCAGTGCGGTTGTGGCCGGTTCCGGCTGGAAGGGATTTTCTGATTTTGTGCTTGCGCTATAAAACTATATAGTTTTGATTGTGTCCAGCTATTTTACTTAAGGAGAGCCCGCCATGAAGCCGACCATCGCCGCCAATCCCGTGCGTCGCAGCCTTGTCGGCGAGAACGCCCCGTCCGTGCGCCCGGGCGACGACCCCGCGCTTTATGGGCACGCCGTTCTGGCGCCGCGCGATGCCGTCGAATGCCGGTCGTTTCAGACCTTCACCGTGACTTACACGGTCGGTCGCCTGGGCCTCGACGACACCGGCGCGATCCGCGTGTCCTTTCGCATGATCACGGATGCCGGCAAGCCGCAATGCACCAATCCGGCCGCGGCCAACTATCTCAGCGCCACGACCACCGGCGCCGGCCGCATCGCGCTCAGGATCGGCGCGGAAGGCCAGCGGCCCTGGAGCGGGACCGTTACCGCGCAGCTTCTCGGCGGATATCTGAAGGAGGGCGAGCAGATCACGCTGACCTTCGGCGATACCGCGCACGGCTCGCCCGGCATGCTGATGCAGACCTTCGCCGAGCCCGGCTACGAGTTCCGCATTTCCACCGACGTCCAGGCGACCGGCAACTTCCTGCCGCTGGCCGAGCAGTTCGCCGTGCCCGTCGTCGCCGGCCCGGCGGTGAAATGGGTCGCCGTGCTGCCGACCCTGCGTCGCCCCGGCGAGGCCTTCCATCTCGGGATCAAGGCGGAGGACGCCTATGGCAATCCGACCACGCAAGCATCGGGGCGGGTGCGGCTTGAGGCCTCGCTGCCCGTCGAGGGGTTGCCGGCGGACTTCGACTACGCGCCGGCCGACCGGGCGCTGGCCATCGAGGGCCTGCGCGTCGCGGAGCCCGGCACGTTACGCATCCGGGTCTTCGTCGACGAGCGGCAAGTGGCCGAGGCCGGCCCGCTGGTGATCCGCGAGGGCGCGGTCGCCGGCTTCTGGGGCGATCTGCACGGCCAGACGGGCGAGACGGTCGGGGTGAACACGGCTGAAAGCTATTTCGACTTCGCCCGCAACAAGGCCTTTCTCGACGTGTCGTCCCATCAGGCCAACGATTTCCAGATCAACGCTGCCTTCTGGGCGCGCCTGAACGAGTTGACGGCCGAGTGGAACGAGCCCGGCCGCTTCACCGTCCTGCCGGGCTATGAATGGTCGGGCAACACCGCCGTCGGCGGCGACCATAACGTCTTCTTCGCCGAGGAAGGCCGGCAGATCGTCCGCTGCAGCCACGCGCTCTTGGAGGATCGCGCCGATCTCGGTACGGATGCCAATACGCTCACCGACCTGTTCGCCGCCCTGAAGGACGAGGACTGCGTGATCTACGCCCATGTCGGCGGCCGCTACTGCAACATCCACTACGATCACGATCCGAAGCTGGAGACCGCCGTCGAGATGCACTCGGCCTGGGGCACCTTCGAATGGGTGCTGACCGACGGCTTCCCGCTCGGCCGCCGCGTCGGTGTCGTCTGCAATTCCGACGGCCACAAGGGCCGCCCCGGCGCCAGCTATCCCGGCGCCTCGGCCTTCGGTGCCTATGGCGGGCTGACCTGTTTCCTGACCGACCGCAACGACCGCGCCGCGATCATGGAGGCGCAGCGCCGCCGCCATCACTACGGCACGACCGGCTGCCGGATGCATATGGACGTGTCAGCGGTGCTGCCGGCCGGATCGGTCCTGTTCGAGCGCAATCCGGACGGCAATCCGGATGCGCCGCGCGGCGAGGCCACGACCGCGACCATGGGGGACATCGTCCAGGTCGCCGGCGACGAGGTCACCATGTCGCTTGCCGTCGAAGCCCATGCCGGCATCGAGCGGATCGAACTGCGCAACGGCACGCAAGTGCTGGAGACCTTCCGCCCCTATCGTGCAGACGATCTGGGATCGCGCATACGGGTGACCTGGGGCGGGGCGGAATATCGCGGCCGGGGCCGCAATTCGGTCTGGAAGGGCCGCTGCCGCTTCGCCGGCGCGGAGATCGACCGGTTTGCGACCATCAATCAGTGGAACCGCGAACGCCCGCTGGAGACACGCGGCTCGGAGGTCGTCGTCTTCGATTCGATCACGACCGGCAATTTTATGGGCTTCGACGCCTGGCTGACGGCGACGCCTGAGGCGCAGCTTTCGATCCGCACCAACCGGGGCGATCTCGATCTGCCGCTTGAGAAGATCGGTATCGAGCCGGTCCGGATGGACGCCGGAGGGCTCGACCGGCGACTTTGCGTCCAGCGCCTGCCGGACGGGCCTCTTGCCCGTTCGGTCACCGGGACCCGGACCGTCCGGATCGCCGAGGGCCGCGACAATCCGGTCTGGATCGCGGTCACCACCGAGGACGGCTATCAGGCCTGGTCGAGCCCGCTCTACCTGTTCCGATAGCGCGTACTTACTGGACGCCTGGCAGGACGCAGAGCATCTCGTAGAGTAGGTTCGCCCCGATCAGCGCCGTGTTGCCGGTGGGGTCATAGGGCGGCGAGACCTCGACGAGATCGCCGCCGACGAGGTTGAGCCCGGCGCAGCCGCGCACGATCTCGAGCCCCTGCCAGGTGCTTAAGCCTCCCGGCTCGACGGTGCCCGTCCCCGGCGCGAAGGCGGGGTCGAGACTGTCGATGTCAAAGGTCAGGTAGACCGGCGCGTCGCCGATCGCAGCCCGCACGCGCTCCATCAGCGGTTTCAGCGATTGATACCAGCATTCCTCGGCCTGGACGACTGTCCAGCCCTTGTCGCGGCTCCAGTTGAAATCCTCCGGCGAATAGCCGGTGCCGCGCAGGCCGATCTGGAACACCTTGTCGTTTATCAGACAGCCGTCCTCCCAGGCCCGCCGGAACGGGCAGCCATGGGCGACCTTCTCGCCGAACATCTCGTCGTTGATGTCGGCATGAGCATCGACATGGACGAGTGCGACGGGCCCGTGCTTTTCCTTGATGGCTCTCAGGATCGGCCAGGTCAGCGTGTGGTCGCCGCCGAGCGTCAGCGGCACGACCTCATGGGCGAGCACGCCGCGATAGTACTCGGTGATGATGTCGACGGATTTCTTCAGGTCGAAGGTGTTGATCGGCACGTCGCCGATATCGGCGACCTGGATCTTTTCGAAGGGTGCTGCCCCGGTCGCCATGTTGTAGGGCCGCAGCATGCGGCTCTCGTCGCGGATCTGGCGCGGACCAAGCCGGGTGCCCGGCCGGTTCGAGGCGCCGATATCCATCGGAATGCCGATGAAGCAGGCATCGAGCCCCTCCGCCGTCTCCTGCGCCGGCAGCCGCATCATCGTCACCGGTCCGCCGAAGCGGGGCATCTCGTTGCCGCCGAGCGGCTGGTTGAAATCGCTCATGTCTGGCCTCCCTCAGGCGGTGTCAACGCTCACAAGCCCGGCAAGCGGCACGGTCTGGGCCGCGACCGCCTCGCGCAAGCTGTCGAGCGTCATCGCATCGTCCTTCACGAACTCGATGAACATCATGTTGAGATTGTTGAATAGCAGATGGCCGACCGCCCGCGGGTCGAGATCGGACCGGACGGCCCCGCGCGCCTGCAGGGTCGCGATCAGCGCGACGACCTGGGCGGCCAGCCGCCTGTCGAGATCGTTGTAGCGCCGCCCGTTCGGCGTCTGCGGTGTCTCGATCGCCAGCGCCATCGCGGTGCGCCACATCTCCTTGCTCAAATATTCCAGCGAGTGGTCATAGTAGCAGTAGATCAGCGACAGAAGCGCGTCGGCGACGCCGCGCGGCGGATCGGCGACGATCGCCTTGCCGGCCGCCAGCACCTCCTCGACCTCCATCGCCACCGTGGCGATCAGGATGTCGCCCTTGTTGCGATAGTAGTTGTAGACCGTCCCGACCGACACCTCGGCCATGTCGGCCAGATCCTCGATCCGCACGGACTTGTAGCCGTCCGCCCGGAACCGCGTCACCGCCGCCTTGAGAATACGCTTCTCGCGGTCGGCTTTCTGTTTTTCCCGCAGTCCGGCCACCGGCATGCCTCGAAAAGTTGAATTTCTGTCAAATTTAGTATTGACTGCAAAAATGAACCAATTCAAGTTTTTTGCAACAACCGCGGACAACGCGGCATCGAAACTCTCACGCACGACAGGAAGGGGACGTGATCAAATGAACGGAACAGTATCGAAACTGCGCATCGCGCTTCTGGGCACAGCCGCTCTCGGGTTGCTCGCCGGGCCCGCCATGGCGGAAGAGGAACTGAACGCGCTGGTGTGGTGCGACCACACGGATGCGGCGCTGATCGAGCCCTTCGAGAAGGAGCACGGCGTCAAGGTCAATTTGCGCGAATACGAGGGCACCGGCGCGGCGCTTGCGGTTCTCGAACAGTCGCGGCCGGGTGACTGGGACGTCCTGGTGATTGACGGCATCGACGTCTTCCGCGCTGTCGAATCAGGGCTGCTCGCCCCGCTCCCCAACAACGCCCTACCGACGGCCGACTTCTTCCCCGAGGTCGTGATGGCGGAGAACAACACGAAGGACGGCGTCACCTACGCGGTCACCGAGAAGTTCGGCTACAACACGATTTCCTACAATGCGGACAAGGTCGATGCCGCCGACATGGAGGATCTCTCCGCCGCCTGGTCGGAAAAGTATGACGGCCGCATCTCGATCTACGACTACTACCTGCCGGTGATGGGGCTGGCGGCGATCGCCGACGGTATCAAGACCGCCGATATCACCGCCGACAGCCTGCCGAAGATCGGTACGGTCTTGGGCGACATGCGCGCCCGCGCGGCCTCGGTTGCCGGCGTCGTGGCGGCCCAGACGGCGCTTGCCACCGGCGAGGTCGATATCGTCGTCGGCGGCGGCGAATGGCTCACCGCGGTGCTGGCCGAGGAGCAGCCGGAACTGACCTGGACGATCCCCAAGCAGGGCGCGGTGCGCTGGAGCCAGTCGATCGGCGTGCTCACCGACAGCGAAAAGAAGGACCTGGCGCTCGAATTCGTCAAATATATCGTCAGCCCGGAAGGTCAGGCGCGCCTGGCGACTTCGGCCTGCTTCTGGGGCATGCCGGCCAACGCCAAGGCCGGCTCCGTCCTGACGGACGCGCAGAAGAAGGTGCTGCGCTGGGACGACCAGCCCGACTATCTCGCCCGCACCCAGCTCTATCCGGCGCCGGATACCGATCTGGACGGCGAGATGCAGGACCTGTGGCTCGAGACGCTGCAGCAGTGAGCCGGCGCTGATCGGACCATGGTGAACGGCGGGGAGTGAGGCCGGTGCGCAACGCCGCCAGGGAAACCCTTCGAGGCTGGGGGTTCACCGCCCCGGCGCTCCTCTGGACGCTCGCCTTCTTCATCGTCCCCTTCCTGGTGATGGGGGCGATGAGCCTCGCCACCCTTGACGGGCGGACGCTCGTCTGGGGCATCCAGTTCGACAACTACGCCGAACTGGCCAGCAAGGCTTATCTGTGGCGGGCGGTGGTCGTCTCGGTCGAGATCACGCTGACCGTCACGATCGTCTCCGTCCTGCTTGCCTATCCGCTTGCCTGGATCATCGCCTTCCGGGTGCCGCAGCGCTGGCAGCGGCTGGCGCTGTTGCTGGCGATCCTGCCGTTCTGGACCTCCTATGTGGTGCGCTCCTATGCCTGGCTCCTGGTGCTGGCGCGCGAGGGGGTGGTCAACCAGACCCTGATGGGGCTCGGCATGACATCCGAGCCGATCACCATTGCCAACACCCGCTTTGCCACGGTCACCGGATTCGTCCATTTCTTCGTCATGCTGCTGACGTTGACGATCTACGCCAATCTCATCCAGCTCTCGCCGAACTACCGCCGCGCCGCCATGGATCTCGGCGCCAACGCCTTCCAGACCTTCGTGCATGTCGTCCTGCCGCTGACCCTGCCGGGCATCATCACCGGCGCCTTCCTGACCTTCGTCCTGTGCATCGGCGACTACGTCACCCCGCAGATCCTCGGCGGCAACACCGAGCTGACGGTGCCGCAGGTGATCATGGTGCAGCTTGGCCGGCGCGCCGATTTCCCGCTTGCCGCAGCGCTTGCGATCGTGCTGATGGGCATCGTCACGCTTGCCTATCTCGCCTGCGCCCGCTGGCTGAGGCTCGACCGGCTATGATGCGGCTTGCGCCCTGGCTCTATTTCGCCGCCGCTTACTGTTTCATCTACCTGCCCGTGGGCGCGCTGGTGCTGTTCTCCTTCCAGGAGGGCGGTCTGCCGGTTCCGCCCTTCGAGGGGCCGAGCCTGAAATGGTATGCCCAGGTGCTCGGCGACGACGACCTGATGGACGCGCTGTTGAATTCCGTCATCGTCGCGATCGGCTCCGGCGCGGGCGCCGTGGTGCTTGGTTTCCTGGCCGCCTACGGGCTTGCCCGGCACACGCTGCCCGGATCGGTCGTCCTGCGCGGCCTTTTGATCGCGCCGCTGACGGTGAGCTACCTGATCGTCGGCCTCGGCCTGTTGATCGTCATCAACCGGCTTGGCCTCGGCCTGTCGCTGTGGACGGCGGGCATCGGCCATGTGGTGATCAACCTGCCGCTGTGCTTTGCCATCATCTATGCCTCGATGGGCGCCCAGCAGCAGAATGCCGAGCGGGCCGCCCGCGATCTCGGCGCCGGCGAGGCGCAGGTCGTGCTGCTGGTGACCGCGCCGATGCTGATGCCGGCGATCCTGGCCGCCTTCTTCCTGTCGGTGACGCTCAGTTGGGACGAGTTCATCATCGCCTTCCTGTTGACCCGCTTCGACGTCACGCTGCCCGTCGAGATCTGGAGCCTGTTGCGCTCCGGCCTGTCGCCGGCGCTGAACGCGATCGGCAGCTTCGTCTTCCTGATCTCGGTGATGATCGTCCTTGCCCTTGAACTTCTGGTCTTCGGGAGGCGCCGCGCATGACGGCACCGGTCACATTTAACGGCGTCAGCCACTGGTTCGGCGCCTTTCACGCCCTGAAAAACATCTCATTGGAAATCGGTGAGGGCGAATACGTCACGCTGCTCGGGCCCTCCGGCTGCGGCAAGACCACGCTTCTGTCCGTGCTCGGCGGCTTCATCGAGCCGACCGAGGGGCAGGTGCTGATCGGCGGGCGCGATCTCACCCATGTGCCGCCGGCAAGGCGCCCGACGACGACGGTGTTCCAGGATTACGCCCTGTTTCCGCATATGAGCCTGCGCGACAATGTCGCCTTCGGCCTGCGCATGGCCGGCGTCGGCCGCCAGGAACGGCGGGCGCGGGCAGACGAGCAGCTTGCGCTGGTCGGCCTTGCCGATGCGGCGGGCAAGCGGCCGCATGAACTCTCCGGTGGCCAGCGCCAGCGCGTCGCACTCGCCCGCGCGCTTGCCGTGCGCCCGGACGTCCTGCTGCTCGACGAGCCGCTCGGCGCGCTCGATTTGAAGCTGCGCCGGGCCATGCAGGACGAGCTCAAGGACATCCAGCGCAAGGTCGGCACGACCTTCGTCCATGTCACCCACGATCAGGAGGAGGCGATGGCGATCGCCGACCGGATCGTCGTCATGAATGCCGGCCGGGTCGAGGACGAGGGCGCGCCGGCACGCATCTACCGGCATCCCGCCACGCTGTTCGCCGCCGGCTTCATGGGGGAAATGAACCGGATCCCCGCGCGTGCCGGCGGGAACGGGGTCGAGACACCGTTCGGACCGGTCGACATCACGCCGCCGGCGGAAGGGTCGCTCGTGCTGTGCCTGCGGCCCGAGGCGGTGAAGCACAGCAACGGCACCGTGCTGATCGGGCCGGCCACGGTGCGCGACGCGGCCTTTTTCGGCACGCACTGCCGGGTCCATGTGGTGCCGCAGGCAGCCCCCGACCTGACGATCGTCGCCCATCTGCCGCCAGACCGGGTGCCGGCCGCCGGGGAAACCCTGGCGCTGACCGCCGATATCGACGCGATCAGCCTCTTTCCGGCCGGCTGAGGCCTTTCATTTCCTTTGTGGCGGCGAGAGACTAAGCAATCCCCGATTGCTCGGCGGCAAAAATATCGATATTCTCGGGCCATGCATGGATTAGCCTTTCAGACGCCGGTCGACACGCCCGGACAGGAGACCTCGGCCACGCACCGGGCCTATCAGGCGCTGCGCCGGATGATCCTGATCGGCGAACTGCCACCGGGCCAGAAGCTGAAGATCGAGCACCTGCGCGGCGCGCTCGACATGGGCGCCTCGCCGATCCGCGAGGCGCTCAGCCTGCTGACCTCGGATCATCTCGTCGAGCGCCTCGACCAGCGCGGCTTTCGCGCGGCGGCGACCAGCAGGGAGAACTTCACCGAGATCCTGAACCTGCGCTGCAAGCTGGAGGAGATGGCGCTGCGCGAAAGCATCGCCAACGCGACCGACCGCTGGGAGGAAAGGCTGGTGGTCGCCCATCACAAGATGGCCCGCGAGCCGCGCGACAATGCCGAGGCCTTCGAGGCCCGGCACCGGGCCTTCCACATGGCGCTTCTGGAAAACTGCACCTCGCCGATCCTGATGAAGTTCTGCGGCCAGCTCTACGATCTCAATATCCGCTACCGCTATCTCGCCGGCCAGGCGCTGAACTACCAGAAGCGCGACATCGCGGCCGAGCATGCGGCGATCCTCGATGCCGCGATCGAGCGCGACGTCGACCGCGCCGCCGACCGCCTGCTGTCGCATTACCGGCAGACCGGCGCGTTCCTGACCGACCTGCTTAGCGAGGCCGCGACCTAACCCGGCTTGCGGGCGACGATGTAGCGGCTGTGGCCCTTGGACCCGAAGCCGGTGCTCTCGATCACCTCAAGCCCGGCGTGCGTGATGCGCTCTTCGAGTTCGCTTGCCTCGAACCGGCCGACATAGGGGATGCCGTAGATCCGCCGCATCACGGCGATCATGATCCGCATGTGCAGCGCCTTGCTGATCGACGGGGTCTTCGAAATGAAGTAGCCGCCGGGCCGGATCAGCCGTGCCGTCTCCTTCAGCGCGCCGTCCAGGTCCGGGATCAGATGCATGAGGTTGAACGCCAGGACCGCGTCATAGGGGCCGGCGCCAAGACTGGCGTCTCCGGGTGCACCCTGCACGATCTCCAGGTTGGCGACCGGCTCGGCGGCGAGCTTTTCCCTGCCGATTGCGACCATCTCGGCGGAAAAGTCGCTCGACACGTAGCGGCCCACCAGCGGGGCGAGCAGCAGGGCGGTCGAGGAGGTGCCGGCGCCGAGCTCGAGCACGGTGTCCCCGGCGCGCAGGTAGGAGCGGGTCCGCTCAAGCGTCGCCTCATAGGAGGCCTGGTCGGCGATCGTCCGCTTGGCGTATTTTCGGGCCATGCGGTCCCATGGCGCGGAGGGGAGGTGGATGCTTGCGGTCATCGGTGTCTCCTTCGTTGACCGCGATATAGGAGAGGATCGGCTCAAACGGAATTGCATAAATCCCCATAACATGCATACAAATATGAATGAACTGGCAGGCGATCTCCTTCGACTGGAACCAGGTCCGGGCGTTTCTGGCGACCGCGGAGGAGGGCACGCTCTCGGCGGGCGCCCGCGCGCTCGGACTGAGCCAGCCGACGATTGGCCGGCAGGTCGCCGCGCTCGAGGCGGCGCTTGGCGTCACGCTGTTCGAGCGGGCCGGCAAGGGCCTGGTGCTGACCCGGTCCGGGGTCGACCTGCTGGAGCATGTGCGGGAAATGGCGACGGCCGCGACGCGGATCTCGCTGTCGGCGGCCGGGCACGCGCAGGATGTGGCGGGCGAGGTGCGGATTTCGGCGTCCGACGCGCTGTCGGCCTATATCCTGCCGCCGATGCTGGCCCGGTTGCGCGGGCTCGCGCCTGATCTCGTCGTCGAGGTGGTCGCGGAGAACCGGCTGAGCGATCTGCTGCGGCGCGAGGCCGATATCGCCATCCGCCACGTCCGCCCCGACGCGCCGGACCTGATCGCCAGGCGGCTCAAGGACGAGACGGGTAGCCTCTATGCGGCGGCAAGCTGGATTGCGCGGCATGGCCGGCCGCGCCGGATGGCCGACCTGGCCGGCCACGATTTCGTCGGGATCGAGGACGACGCGCAGATGGTAAGCGAGCTTGCCGCCCGCGGCGTCGACATCTCAGGCGTGCGCTTCGTCGCCCGTTCTGCGAACACGGTCGTGATGTGGGAGATGGTCCGTGCCGGCCTCGGCATCGGCGTTATGTCCGACCGCGTGGCGGCGACCTGTCCGGATGTCGAGCGGATCGATCTTAAGGAGGTCGGCCCGATCGGCTTCCCCGTCTGGCTGACAGCCCACCGCGAACTGCACAACAGCCGCCGCATCCGGGTCGTGTTCGATTTCCTCGCCGAACAGCTCGGCGCCCCCCAGGAACAGGGCCGCGACCGAGCGGCAGCCGAGCACGGATAGGGGGCAGGACGGCGTTATTCCCGCACGAGCTTCAGGTCGAAATTGGCGCACAGATAGGGCGCGTCGATCTTGCCCGACAGCGCGTAGCCGTCCGGAAAGCTCTCGGCGGGATGCTCGACATAGCGCATCACCAGATCGGCGCGCACGCCGAACACCGTGTCCTCGTCGAGATAGGGATCGTCATCCGGGAAGATTTCCGTCACAAGCGGCCGGAAGCCCTCGGCTTTGACGATGTAGTGCAGATGCGAGGGCCGCCAGGGATGCCGGCCGGCGGCGTTCAGGATCTCGCCGACCGGTCCGTCCGTCGGGACGGTGTAGCTGACCGGCCTGACGGTGGTGAAGCCGTAGCGCCCGTCCGGCCCGGTCGTCTGGATGCCGTGGAAGGAATAGGTGTCCTGGTCCGGGTCCTGGCTCGAATAGAGCCCGTTCGGCGCGGTCTGCCAGATATCGAGTTCGGCGCCCGCGATCGGGTCGCCGTCGATATCGGTAACCCTGCCGCGGGCGAGCAGCACCTGACCGTCGAAGTCTCGTTTCAGGTCGCCACCGAAGGCAAGCGGCGGTGCGCCGGTGATGTGGAAGGGCCCAAGCACGCTCGACGAGGTGCCGCCCGGCACCGTGTGGAGCATGTCGATCAGCGAGGACAGGCCGAGCACGTCCGACAAAAGCACGAATTCGTGCCGTTCCTTATCCGAGATGTTGCCGGCCCATTCCAGGAATTCGATGCCCTTGCGCCATTCCGCATGGGTGAGCTTCGTCTCCCGGGCAAATGCGTGCAGATGCGTTGCCAGGCTCAGCATGATCTCCTTCAGGCGCGGATCGGCGTCGGCGCCGAAATAGCCCATGAAGACGTCGGTGATGTTGTCCTTGGTGACGGTGCGCATGCGGGCTCTCCGGTCAGTTCAGAATGCCGAGGCTCAGCGAGGGGAAGCGGATCAGCAGGACCAGCACGATCAGCATCACCACGGCGAAGGGGAAGGCGCCGATGAACACGTCCTTCAAGCTGATCCGGTCATCGTTGAGCGTCGCCTTGATGACGAAGCAGGAGATGCCGAGCGGTGGCGTCAAAAGGCCTATCTCGGCGCCGACCACGGTGACGATGCCGAACCAGACGAGCGACAGGCCCATCGGCTCGATCAGCGGCAGGAACATCGGCACGACGATGAGGATGATCGAGGCGGTGTCGAGCAGCGTGCCCAGGAAAATCATCAGGGCGACATAGATGACCATGATCCACAGATAGCTCATCTGGCTGGCCGACAGCATGTCGCCGAGTTCGTTGGGCAGGCCGGCGAGGCCGAGCATGCGGCTGTAGATCGAGGCTGCCGTGATCAGGAACAGGATCGAGGCGGTGATATGGCCGGTCTCCAGGAGCGCGTCCCAGAAGCCGCGAAGGTTCATCCGGCCGCGCAGGATGGCGATCAGCAGGCCGAGCAGCGAGCCGGTCGCGCCGGCCTCCACCGGCGTCAGCCAGCCGGTATAGATACCGCCGAGCACGACCAGGATCAGCGTCACAGTCGGCAACGTCTTGGAGGCGATCTCGCCGATCGGCATCCATTCCATCTCGTCGGCCTTGCGCCCGCCGACATAGGCCGGCGCGAGGCGGCCCATCGCCCAGATCGCGACGATATAGGCGGCCGCCAGCAACAGGCCCGGCACGATGCCGGCCAGGAACATGTCGCCGACGGACTGCTCGGCGACGAAGGAATAGATGATCAGCATCGCCGATGGCGGAATGATCATGCCGAGCACCGACGACCCCGCGACGACGCCGACGGCGAAGCGTGGATTGTAGTTGAACGCCAGCATCTGCGGCACGGAGACCTTGGAGAAGACCGAGGCCGAGGCGATCGACGAGCCGGTGACGGCGGCGAACACCGCGTTCGCCCCCACCGTCGCCATGCCGATGCCGCCCTTCACCCGCTTGAAGCCGGAATTCATCACCTCATAGATGTCGGCCCCAAGCCCCGCCTTCGAGACGATCAGCCCCATGAAGGTGAACAGCGGCACTGTGGCGAAGGTGTATTCCATGACGCTATCGCCGACGGCGATCTTGAGCAGGTTCATCGCCAGGTCGAAATTGTCCCGCATCAGCCAGATCGAGACGAAGGAGACGACGCCGAGCGCGATCGGGATATAAACCCCGATATAGACCAGTACGATGATGGCGATGACGGACAGCGCGCCGATCTCGATGGGGCTCACGGACGCTCTCCCGCCTCGTCATCGTCATGTTCGGCAAGCCGGACCGGATCGATATGCTCGTCGGGCCGGATCACCTTGATGGCAAACAGCACGAGGCACAGGGCGGCGCTTGCGAAGATCGTCAGCTTGATCGGCCACCACGGCGCGGTGAACACGCCCGGCACGCCGAAATAGTCGCGGGTTTCGAGCATTTCGACGAATTCCGGCCAGACGGCGACCGCGATCAGGCCCATCAGGATCGCCGAGACCAGATTGATCGCCCGGCGGATCAGGCCCGTGGTGCGCGGATAGCGCGGCCCCAGCACGGTCAGGAAGCCGTCCGACCGGGTCAGCCGGTTGACGCGGATGACGTCGGGCAGTTGCAGGAAGACGATCAGCACCATCGAGAACTGCACTACCTCGACGGCGCCCAGAAACGGGCTGTTGAAGGCGCCACGCGCGACCACGTCGTAATTGACGACGAGGACGAGGGCGAGGACGACCAGGGTGCCGATGGCGTTGGCGGAGATGGCGACGGTATTCGCCAGTTTCGACAGAGTGGCGATCATCGGGGGAGGGCTCCGATGGCAGGGTATCTGGTGTTGTTGACGTGGCGCCGGTGGTGCCACGGGCCCTCACCCCGGCCCTTCGGGCCACCCCTCTCCCCTTGCGGTAGAGGGTGGGCCGCGCCGCAGGCGCGGGTCGGGTGAGGGGGCAAGCCTCCGGGCGCGGTCGATCCGCGTCCGGAGGCTCCATGGCCGCTCAAACACTTGCCAAGGTACAAGTCGACCAACCCGACCATCCCGAACACCGACCGCAGGCTCAGTTGCTGGCGTCCGCGGTCCAGTCGCGTACCGGCTCGTAGCCGGCATCGGCGAGCTTCTTCATATAGGCCTGCAGCATCTCGCTGCCCGGCTCGCCTTTCTTCTCAAGTGTCGCCGCCCATTCGGACGCGACGTTCGGCATCGCCTTCGCCCAGGCTTCGCGTTCGGTCGGGTCCATCTCGACAATCGTGCCGCCGGCCTCGACAAAGGCGTCGCGGCTGGCCTGCGCCCGGTCCATCGCCATGCCGGCGACGTGGTCGCGATATTCGACGGCAACCTCCTGCAGCGCCTGCTTCACCTCGTCGGGCAGCCCGTCCCAATAGTCCTTGTTGACGGTGATGGTCTTGGAGTTCACCGCGCCCAGATCCGCCTTCAGCATATAGGGCGCGACCTCGGCGATCTTGAAGGTCTTGGCGGCTTCCGGCCACAGCATGGCGTGGTCGACCAGGCCGGTCTGCAGCATGTTGTAGAAGTCGGTCAGGCCGCCGCGCACGCCGGCCGCCCCGTCGATGCCTTCCAGATAGCGCAGGTTCATGCCGGCGCCGGCAACCTTGCCGCCCTCGACATCCTTCAGCGAGTTGATCGGCTCCTTGGAGAAGAGCTGATAGGTGTCGAGCACCACGCCGGTCGCAAGGTACACCTGATTCTGGTCCTCGAACTCCTTCTGCATGGTCGGATATTCCTTGGCGATCTCGTCGACCGCCCTGGCGACCGCGCGGGCGTCGGGTGCGACGAACGGCGTCACCGCCGAAATCGCCTGGCTCGGCAGCTTCGAGGAATGGAAGATCGTCGTGACGATGCCGATGTCGCCCAGGCCCAGCTTGATGCCCTCGAGCACGCCCTTCGGCTTGACGATCGAGCCACCATAGCTCTCCTGCCAGTCGATCTTGTAGTTACCGGTTTCGGCAAGGCGCTTGTCGACCTCGGGGATGAAGAAATTGGTGAACTCCTGCACCCACAGCGCGCGGGCGGGATAGCCGTCGATGACGACGGCCTTGATCGTCTCCGTCGCCGATGCCGGCCCGGAGGTGGATATCGACGCGGTCGCGGCAAGCACCAGGCCGAGCGCGGCCAGTCCGGTCTTTCGTCCCATCATGAGCAGTTCCTCCTTGTTTGTCCGGGCAATCCCGGTTGTTGTCGTTCTCTCAGCCCCCGGCTTCAGCCCTTCCGCCAGACCGTTTCCAGGCGGGTCCCGGCCTGTTCGAAGAGCTTCGACAGCGGGCAGTATTTGGCGACCTCGGCGCCGAGGCGCTGAAGGTCGGCGTCGCGCGCGCTTCCGGAGCAGGTCACGTCCTGCCGGATCGCCACGAACGGTACATCGATTTCCTCGGCGAGCGTCACGCCGCGCCGGTCGAAGTCGCAAGTGATCTCCACAGAGATCGCACCGACATCGATGCCGAGTTTTTCCGCGCATTTGTGGCCGATCACGTTGGTGCAGCCGATCAGCGCGCTGAGCGCGGTATCGGTCGGCGCAGGCCCGGCATTGGTGCCGCCGCGCTCGGTCGGCTCGTCGATGGCGAAGGTCAGATCGCGCACCGCGATGTCGCTGCGTGAATGGCTGATGCCCGTTCCCCTGGCCCTCAGCGTCACCGTCGTCTTCATGCGGATGGCCATCGATCCCTCACGCGAAGTCGCAGACTTTGTCGAATGAAAAGCGCGGCAGCTTGTGGAACAGCGCCGTCTCGTCGGCATAGCCGAGATTGCACAGGAAGTTCGATTTCAGCGTCGTGTCGGAAAAGAACTCCTCGTCGATGACGGCGTTGGAGAAGCCGGACATCGCCCCGACATCGAGGCCGAGCGCGCGGGCGGCGATCATGAAATAGGCGCCCTGCAGCGTCGAATTGCGGAACGCGGTCTCCTCCGCATAGTCGGGCTTGCCGTCGAAATGCGGGCGTCGGTCCTCATGCGGGAACAGGAACGGCAACTCGCGCCAGAATTCGGTGTCATAGGCGATGATCGCGGTGACGGGCGCGGCCATCATCTTCTCGACATTCTTCGGCTTTAGCGATTTGGCGACCCGCGCCTTGCCGGCCTGAGATGTGACGAAGACGAACCGGGCCGGGCAGGAATTCATGCTGGTCGGACCGGTCGCGGTGATCTCGTAGATCAGTTCCAGCATCTCGCGCGAAACGGGCTGGTCGGTCCAGGCATAGTGCGAGCGCGCCTCGCGCAGGATCAGGTCGAGCGATTTGTCGTCGAGCGCGCCGATCGACTGGCGCAGCTGGCGCACGGCCGCCTGCGCCTGGGCGCGGGCGAGATCCAGCTCGTGTCCGGTGAGGGCGTTCACTCGGCTGCCTCCGTTGCCACGAGATCCTCCTCCGCGACGACCGGACTGGCACAGAGGCCGATGCCCTCGATCTCGATCTCGACGGTCTCGCCGGGCTTAAGCCAGCGCGGCGGCGTCTTGGCGTGGCCGACACCGGGCGGTGTGCCCATGGCGACCAGGTCGCCGGAGTCAAGCGTTGCGAATTCTGAGATCGTCGAAATCGTCCGCGCGACGCTCCACAGCATGTCGGCGGTGGTCGCGCTCTGCAGGATCTCCGACCCGACCCGCGATTCGATCTTCAGGCCGGTCGCGCCGGCAGGCAGTTCATCGGGCGTCACGACCATCGGCCCGACGGCGCCGGTCGAATCGAAATTCTTGCCGGGCGTCCACTGATGGGTCTTGCGCTGATAATCGCGCACCGAGCCGTCGTTGAAGACCGTGTAGCCGAACACGTGGGCGAGCGCGTCGGCCTCCGAGATGTGCTTGCCGCCGGTGCCGATGATGACCATCAGTTCGGCCTCGTAGTCGAGCTTTTCCGAGCAGGTCGGCCGGATCATCGCCGCGCCGGCCGGCATCAGCGAATTGGCACCGCGCATGAACAGGGCCGGATAGTCGGGAATGTCGTAGCCGCCTTCCTTGATGTGGTCGACATAGTTGAGGCCCAGGCAGATGATCTTGCCCGGCCGGCGGATCGGTAGGCCGGGGACGATGTCCTCCACGGCCTCGCCGGGTGCTTCGGCTGCTTTCGTGGCGATCGCGACGGGGTCGACCCGGCCGGATGCGAAGGCCATAAGATCGTCGCCGACACGCGGATCGAGCGCGGACAGGTTCCGGGCGGTGTCGCCTTCGACAAGATAGACGCCTTTATCCGTCTTGCCTTCGCCTACAATGAATCGCATTTCGCCTCCCCGTCGGGTTGTTAGGGCGAATTTTGCCGATTATCCTGATCTGTGTCAAATAATATCGACATTTTTCGACAGTGGATGGAGAGGATCACATCGATGCCGAGCTGGAGTGAATACAAGGCGGCCGCGCGGGAGCGTGGCGCGTTGGCGCTTGAACTGTTCATGGTCAACTCGGTCCCCGCCCGGCCGGAGGCGTTGAAGGCGGTTCTGCCCGATCATCTGGCCTATCAGGCGCGGCTGGAGGCCGAGGGCAAGCTTGCCTTTGCCGGGCCGGTCTCCGATCCGTCGGGCGAGCAGATGGAAGGCGAGGGGATGATCGTCTACCGCGCCGCCTCGCTTGAGGAAGCCCGCGCGCTGGCTGATGCCGATCCGATGCATTCGACCGGCACGCGCAGCTATACGATCCGGCGCTGGCTGATCAACGAGGGCAGCCTGACGCTGTCGGTCGGGCTGTCGGGGAAAACGGTTTCGATGGCGTGAGGGGTGAGGCACGGTCCACGCAGTGGACGAAATGCGTATGCATTTCGAGTGCCGAACGCGCGAGACCAAAAGTCGAGCGCAGGGCAATGGGCCTGACCGGCTCGATGCCGGTCAGACCGTTACGCGCGTGAATGGCTCTTCCCCTATTGCGCCGCCGGCAGCCGGATCGACTTCAGGTCGGTGCCGACGACGACAGTGCCCTTAAACCCGCCATCGCGCACCGCGTTGGTATAGTCCTCCTCGCTCAAGCCCCCGCCGGGGATCGGATACGGCCCCTGCCGGGCCGCGCCCATCGGCGGGATGAGATGGGTCAGCATCAGGTGGCTGGCACCCGCCCGCTTCGACAGCGCGCCGAGATCGGTCGCCGTCGACTGGCGGTGATAGATCGGCGGCGGAAAGCCGGTGCCGCCATCCGGCCCCATCACCGGATGGATCACCGAATGCACGACGATGTCGGCGCCGTCGGCAAGCGCCTCGACCTGCGCCGAGGTCGAGGTATCGCGCGGCGGGGCCGGCTTGTCGTTGCCCGCGTCGCCGCCGATGACGACGCTGCCCGCCGGCGTGTCGACCCGGTAGGAGGCATGGCCCGGCACATGCCGGGAGGCGACGGCGGACACCCTGACGTCGCCCTTTTCCCAGACGACCTGCGCGTCCGGCGTCCCGTCGAACACTTGGACGTTGACGAGGTCGGCCGGCCCGCCCGGCAGCCGCTTCTTGTTCTCGGCCAGCCGCTGCGCCATCTCGCCGGACCGGATCAGCGAATCGCCGATATGGGCGGCGAATTTCTGGCAGCTCATCACATGGCCGAGTGGCGACTTGACGTCGGCGTGGCAAACGAGATCGACCTTCGGCCCGCCGGAATTGAAGTGCCAGCGAAGCTGCATCATGTCGGGCAGGCCCTCGCTGTGGTCGGAATGGATGTGGGTCAGAAAGATCGCGTCGAGCTTGCCGACCGGCACGCCGAGCTTCGACAATTGCTGGGTCGTGCCCCGGCCGGTGTCGAACTGCATCAGCACATCGGAGCAGTTGTTCTCGCTGTCGCCGTAGCGCACCAGCGTGCCGGCGCCGGCCTGGCCCTGGAACACCGGCGGCCCGCCCTGCGTGCCGGTCAGGGTGACATCGAGGCAGGGCTCGGCCGCCGCTCCGCCAGCAAACGAGATCATCGCCGCGGTCAGCGTCGCAGCGGCAATCGAGAGTCTCGATTTCATTGCGCGTTCCTCCTTATTATCGATATGGAGGATGATAATATATTTTTGTCGATATTTTCAATGCCGAGCAAACGTCAGGCCCGCCGCCTGCGAGAAGCGGCCCAAGCGATAATCGACGGAACGCCCCCGAACGGGGGTCAAACTGTCGCGATCGTCGTGTTCTCGATGAAATCCCAGTCGAGATCGCGGCCAAGGCCCGGCCGGTCGGGCAGGTGGGCGATGCCGTTTTCGATCGGCAGCGGCTCGGTCAGGCCGAAGGCGAATTTTTCGAGCGGCATCAGCAGTTCGAAATAGCTGCAGTTCTTCAAGGCCGCGCACAAATGCAGGTTGACCATCTCCAGGGGATGGAAGATCGCCGTGTGGATCTCGCAGTTAACGCCGAACCCCTCGGCGATATGGCCGGTTTTCAGGACCGAGGTGACGCCGCCCGACCAACTGACATCGGCGCGGACGATATCGACGATGCGATCGGAAATGCAGGTCGCGACCGAATAGGGATGCTTGGCCAGCGTCTCGGTGCCGATCACCGGGATGTCGAGGCTCTGCGTCAGCGACTGTAGCGCGAACAGGTTTTCATCCTGCATCGGCTCCTCGAACCAGATGAAATCGAGGGCCTCCAGGCCCCGGCCGTAGCGCAGCGCGTCGGGATAGCTCATCGAGGAGACCGGATCGCTCATCAGCCCGAAATCGCCGACCGCCTCGCGGCAGGCGGCGTGGATCTCCAGATCGGACTCGATCGACTTGCCCGGCGGATGCAGCTTGTAGGCGGCAAGGCCCGTCTCCTTGGCAAGCTTCGCCTCGGCGACATAGGTGTCGGCGTCGTCGTGGAACATCGAGCTCATGTAGACGGGCACCGAATCCCGGCTGGCGCCGATATATTTGTAGAGCGGCTGGCCGGCGGCCTGGGCGGCCAGCAGCCATAGGCAGCAATCGACCGGACCCCAGATATAGACCGGCAACAGGGCCCAGAACCGGTCGTGCTGGCGCAGATCGTGCCAGATCCGCTCGCGGTCGCGCGCGTCGCGCCCTTTGAGAAAGGTGTCGAGCGAGGCGGCCAGATGCGCCGAGCCGACCGCGCTTGCCCCGGCAAAGCCGAACATCGAGGCCGACTGCCCGTCTTCCATCGTCAGCGTGTAGACCAGAAAGCCAAGCGAATCGGCCTGTTTCTCCCCGCGCAGCTTGTCGACGGTGACATCGGTTTCGGCAGCGCAGGCGCGGACTGAGAGCGAAGCGATTTTCATCTAAAATTTCCCATATTTCAGATAGGCCTCTTGCGGATCGACACCGGCCCGGATCGCCTTGCGGATCTCGCTTTCGGTGTCGATATCGGTTTCGGCCTCGGCGACCGTCTGCTCGATCCGGTCCTTCGGAATGCGGATCAGGCCGTCCTGGTCGCCGACCATGTAGTCGCCGGCGTGGATGTCCACGTCGCCGATGCGGATCGGCACGTTGATCGCCGCCGGCAGCCACCAGCCGACGATGTCGCGCGGCGTGAAGCCCGAGCACCAGGTCTGGAAGCCGATATCATTGAGGAACGACACGTCGCGGATCATGCCGTCGACGACCGCTCCGCGCACGCCCTTGTCCTTCAGCGTTTCCGCCGACAATTCGCCCATATGGGCGACCGTGTCGTCGTTGGGCTGGCAGACCCAGACATGATCCGGCGGGCATTGCGACAAAAGCCCGGTCCAGGCGAGCAGCGTGTCATGTGCATCCGCCGTCGGGTCGACGCGACCAAGGATCGTGAAGGCGGGTCCTGCGAGCGCCTGGTCGGGAAGGATCGGGCGCAGGCGCGGCGGCAGGACGAAATCGGCGAGGCCGGCCTTGCGCAGCACGTCATGGACGACCCCGGTATAGCAGGCTGCCAGCCGCTCGGTGATGGTCTTGGACACTGTTTCCCCCGATCCCTGCTGGTCATTTTGATCGATACCATAGATCCGGCGGCGGCTTCGGGCTAGACCGGGCATGCCGCGCGGGAACGGGAGAGGAATCATGAGCGACGGACACTGGATCGAGCGCTTTCGCGGCCTTGCGAGCCTACCCGCCGAGATCCGCGAACGACTTGCCGCCGACAGCGCGGTGGTGCGGGTGCCGGAGGGCACGGTGATCTTCGGCCCGGGCAAGACGCCTGACAACCTGCTGCTCCTGCTGGAGGGAATCGTCCGCGTCCAGCAGACCTCGGCGGGCGGACGCGAGATCGTGCTCTACCGGGTCGAGGCCGGCCAGAGCTGTGTCCTGACGACGGCCTGCATGCTCGCCCACGAGGCCTATACGGCGGAGGGCATCGCCGAAACCGAGGTCGAGGCGGTCGCCATTCCCCGCCGCGTCTTCGACGACCTCGTCTCCCGCTCGACCGTGTTCCGCTCCTTCGTTTTCACCGCTTATTCGCAGCGGATTACCGATCTCTTCCGGGTGATCGACGATGTCGCCTTCGGCCGCATCGACATGCGTCTTGCCGAGCGGCTGGTGGCGCTTGCCAAGGGCGGCAGCGAGGTCCGCGCGACGCACCAGCAGCTTGCGACCGAACTGGGTACGGCGCGCGAGGTGATCTCCCGGCAGCTCACCGACTTCCAGCGCCGCGGCTGGATCGTCCAGGCGCGCGGCCAGATCTCGCTCAACGACGCGCGCGCGCTGGAGCGGCTGGCGGCCGAGTAGGGCGGGCGTTTGGGCGTTTCGGTTACGGCGCTGCACGCCCTCGTCCTGATCCAGATGATGCCCCCGGTTTTCTCGGGCGCAAATCGTGCTTTCCGATATCAACAATGCAAGCACCGGGGATACTGGAGCCCATCCTGCGTTGGAGCGACGCTAAATGGGTGGTTCAGGCCATCACCTTCCACTCCGATGTCATTGCCGGGCTCGTCCCACTGGTGTCCGGTTTAGCGAAGACGGGGCTTTGGTTTTCGGCCTGGCCACCCCCTCTGCTGTCATGCCCGGACTTGTTCCGGGCATCCATGACCACCGCCGCCAGAATGGACGCAACCGACTGTGTTCATGGATTGCCGGGACAAGCCCGGCAATGACACGGAGGGGGAATGGCAGGCGGCGCCGGGCACTGCTTCCGTTTAGGAAAGCAGGTTGATGACGTCCGGGTTAATGGTTGAGAGACCCCATGTCCAGCGACCGTCGTTTGCCGAAAAAATCATGTCCGACAAACGATTAATCGACGTCGCCGAAATTAAACCGGACAGTAGTGGGACAAGCCCGGCAATGACACGAAGGGGGAATGGCGGGCGATACCGGGCACCGCTTCCATCAGGGGTAACAGAGTTTATGACCTCCGAGTTGGTGGATAGGCAGTGCGTGCCCCGTCACCATCTCTTTTCGAAAAATCCATGTCAGACAAGGGGGTAATCGACGTCGCCGGACTCAAACCGGACAGCAGTGGGCTCGTCCCGGCAATCCATGAACACCTCCGCTGGTGACGGTGTTCATGGGTCCCCGGAACAAGTCCGGGGATGACCTTAGAGGGAGACGAGAGTCCACATACCGATCAATCGTCATCCCGGAATTTGCGCCAGCAAATATCCGGGATCGGGGCGCCACGTCATCCTTTTCGTTTCCTATGTGACTAAATCACAGACACCGATTGCGCGGCCCTGTAAACCGGTTGCATCATCAATCGGGAGACCTTGTGATGGTTGCGAATGTCGGAACGGTCGATCGCGCCGTGCGGGCGCTGATCGGGATCGCGCTCCTCTGGCTCGCCTTCGGCAGCGGTATGGCCCTGTTCGATCAGCCGATCGTGAAATACGGCGCAGCACTCGTCGGCGCGGTGATGCTTATCGTCGCCGTCGTCCGTATCTGTCCGATCTACGCGATCTTCGGATGGCGCACCTGTAGGGCTTGAGAAGCATGGAAACCGTTTTCACCCCCTGGCAGTCGCTCGGTGGCGGCGTTCTTATCGGTATCGCCACCGTGCTCCTGATGCTCACCCTTGGCCGGATCATGGGCGCGACCGGCATCCTCGCCGGTCTCGTCGCGCCGATGTCGCGTGACGATTTCGCCTGGCGGCTGGCGATCCTGCTCGGCATGGTGTCGGGGCCGCTCGCGGTGATGGCGGTGACGGGCCGGATGCCGGAGATCGTCGTGCCCGGCTCGCCGGCGCTGCTCATCATCGGCGGACTGATCGTCGGGGTCGGGGTGACCTTCGGATCGGGCTGCACCTCCGGCCACGGCATCTGCGGCATGGCGCGGTTTTCAAAGCGCTCGATCGCGGCGACGCTCGTCTTCATGGCGACGACCACGGCCACCGTCTTCATCGTCCGCCACGTCGTGGGAGCCTGAGCGATGCGCCTGATCTCCGCCTATCTGATCGGCCTGATCTTCGGTGTCGGGATTGCCATCTCCGGCATGATGAACCCGGCCAAGGTGCTGAATTTCTTCGATTTCGCCGGAAGCTGGGATCCCAGTTTGATCTTCGTCATGGCCGGCGGGCTGGTCGTCGCCACGATTGGCTACCGCTTCGTCCTGCCCCGGCCGGCGCCGCTTCTCGGCGAGCGGTTCATGCTGCCGCAGACGCGCGCGATCGATGCGCGCCTCATCGGCGGATCGGCGGTGTTCGGCATCGGCTGGGGATTGTCGGGATTTTGCCCCGGCGGCGCCCTGCCGGCGCTCGGGACGGGCCGGCTCGAAGTATACATATTCGTCGCAGCAGTGGTCGCAGGGATCCTGCTTGCGAAGATGCTCAACCGGATCGGCAGCCGGCCTGCCGCCCTTTCGAAGGCTTGAGGCCTGAGGCCCCACCCGAGGACAGACTGATCCGACACCAGGAACAGCCAGGAACGGAGGAAACGAGAATGACCGACTATCCCGTCAATATGGACGTGAAACCGGACGTCGAGGGCTTCTTCGACGAGGCGACCAACACGATCACCTATATCGTCAAGGATCCGACGTCGAATGCCTGCGCCGTCATCGACAGCGTCATGGACATCGACTACGCCGCCGGCCGCATCACCTATGACCATGCCGACGCGCTGATCGACTACATCAAGGCGCATGACCTGACGCTGGAATGGATCATCGAGAGCCATGTCCATGCCGACCACCTGAGTGCTGCGCCCTACCTGCAGGAGAAGATCGGCGGCAAGATCGGCATCGGCGACAAGATCATGATCGTCCAGGACACCTTCGGCAAGGTGTTCAACGAGGGCACCGAATTCCAGCGCGACGGCTCGCAGTTCGACGCCCTGTTCAAGGATGGCGACACCTATCAGGTCGGCAACATGCAGGCCTTCGCCATGTACACGCCGGGCCATACGCCGGCCTGCATGGTCCATGTGATGGGGGATGCGGCATTCGTCGGCGATACGCTGTTCATGCCCGACGGCGGCTCGGCGCGGGCCGATTTCCCCGGCGGCGATGCCGGCGAACTCTACGATTCGATCCAGAAGATCCTGTCGCTGCCCGACGCGATGCGCCTGTTCATCTGCCACGACTACGGACCCGGAGGCCGGGCGATCGCCTGGGAGACGACGGTAGGCGAGGAAAAGGCCAACAACATCCATGTCGGCGCCGGCCAGACAAAGGAAGAATTCGTCCGGATGCGCACCGAGCGCGACGCGACCCTGTCGATGCCCAAGCTCATCCTCCCCTCGCTGCAAGTGAACATGCGGGCCGGCGAGGTGCCGACCGACCGCGATGGCCGGCCGATGCTGAAGGTGCCCGTCAACGGCCTGTGAGGGTGCGAAAGCGCGGAAAAAACGAAGGAGGAAGCCCATGGAACCCAAGCGGATATCCGAAGAGCTGTCGGTCAGCCCGCAGATCGGCCCGGCCGATGTCGCAGCACTCAAGCACCTGGGCTTCCGGTCGATCGTCTGCAACCGGCCGGACGGGGAGGGCGCCGATCAGCCGAGCTTCGAGGAGATCGAGGCCGCGGCCCGCAAGGCCGGGCTCGAGGCCCGCTACCTGCCGGTCAAGACGGGGCTCGTCAAGGACGCCGACGCGGAGGCCTTCGGGGCCGCGCTGCGCGAACTGCCCGGGCCGGTCTTCGCCTATTGCCGCTCCGGCACGCGCTCGGCGACGCTGTGGGCGCTGAGCCAGGCGGGCACGCGGCCGATGGCCGACATCCTGGCAGCGGCGAAAGCCGCCGGCTATGACATGAACGGCGTCGCCCGGCGGATCGCCAATGGCGGCCGCACGCCAACCGATACGGGGGACGCCAGTTTCGACGTCGTCATCGTCGGGGCGGGCGCGGCCGGTATCTCGGTTGCCGCGAGCCTCAAGGCGCGCAAGCCCGATCTCGACATCGCGGTGATCGATCCCGCCGATATCCACTATTACCAGCCCGGCTGGACGATGGTCGGCGGCGGCATCTTCGAGGCGCAGCAGACCGCCAAGACGCTCGGGTCGCTGATCCCCAAGGACGTGCACTGGATCAAGGCCGCCGTCGCCGCCTTCGAGCCCAAGGACAGCGCCGTCATCCTAGACGGCTGCCGGGTGGTGAAATACGCCCGCCTGATCGTCTGCCCGGGCCTGAAGCTCGACTGGGGCAAGGTAGAGGGGCTGGAGGAAACGCTCGGCCGAAACGGCGTCACCTCGAACTATCGCTACGACCTGGCGCCCTATACCTGGCGGCTGGTCCGCGAGATGAAGGCCGGCCGGGCGATCTTCACCCAGCCGCCGATGCCGATCAAATGCGCGGGTGCGCCGCAGAAGGCGCTCTATCTGTCCGCCGATGCCTGGCTGCGGGCCGGCGTGCTCAACGATATCGACATTCACTTCAACAATGCCGGCGGCGTCCTGTTCGGCGTCAAGGACTATGTGCCGGCGCTTCAGCGCTATATCGACAAATACGACGCGACGCTGAACTTCTTCCACAATCTTATCGCCGTCGACGGGCCGGGCAAGACGGCCGTCTTCGAGGTCAGCAAGCCCGATGCCGAGCCTGAGCGCGTCGAGATGAAATTCGACATGATGCATGTCTGTCCGCCGCAGACGGCGCCGGACTTCATCCGCGTCTCGCCGCTCGCCGATGCCGCCGGCTGGGTCGATGTCGATCAGGCGACGCTGCGCCACAAGAGCTTCGACAATGTCTGGAGCCTCGGCGACGTGATGAACGCGCCGAACGCCAAGACCGCCGCCGCCGCCCGCAAGCAGGCGCCGGTGGTGGCCGAGAACATCGTCGCCGATATCGCCGGCCGTTCGCCAATCGCCCAGTATGACGGCTACGGCTCCTGCCCGCTGACGGTCGAGCGCGGCAAGATCGTGCTCGCCGAATTCGGCTATGGCGGCACGCTGCTGCCGAGCTTCCCGAAGCTCCTGATCGACGGCACAAGGCCGAGCCGCGCGGCCTGGTTCCTGAAGGAAAAGATGCTGCCGCCGATCTACTGGAAGGCGATGCTGCGCGGTCGCGAATGGATGGCGCGGCCCGAGCGGGTCAGCGTCGCGGCGAAATGACGGCTTCCGGTCGGGTCCCATCCCCCCAACGGGACCCGGACTGATCGGGCGGAACCGAATTGTTCCGCCCGCTTTTTCGACCTGAGTGAGATGTATGACCGCGTTGCTGCGCCGCTATCTTCCCGTGCTCGACTGGGGCCGCACCTATTCGCGCGCCACCCTGTCGAGCGACGTCATGGCGGCGGTGATCGTGACGATCATGCTGATCCCGCAATCTCTGGCCTACGCGCTGCTTGCCGGGCTGCCGCCCGAGGCCGGTATCTATGCCTCGATCGTGCCGATCCTGCTCTATGCGGTGTTCGGAACGTCGCGGGCGCTGGCGGTCGGCCCGGTCGCGGTCGTGTCGCTGATGACGGCGGCGGCCATCGGCCAGGTCGCCGAGCAGGGCACGGCGGGCTATGCGGTCGCCGCGCTGACGCTCGCCCTCCTGTCCGGCGCGATCCTCCTGGTGATGGGCCTGTTCCGGCTCGGCTTCCTGGCGAACTTCCTGTCCCATCCGGTGATCGCCGGCTTCATCACCGCATCGGGGATCCTGATCGCGGCGAGCCAGCTCAAGCATATCCTCGGGATCGAGGCGCATGGCCATTCGCTGATCGGCATCCTCGGCGGCCTTGCCGCTGGCCTCGATGGCGTCAATCTCGTCACCGTGGTGATCGGCGTTGCGGCGGCCGGCTTCCTGTTCTGGGCGCGCAAGAGTCTGAAACCGCTGCTGCTGCGCGTCCGCGTGCCGGGTAAACTTGCCGATGCGGTGGCCAAGGCCGGGCCGGTCGCGGCCGTCGTCGCAACGACGCTCGCGGTCTGGCATTTCGGGCTCGCAGACCGCGGCGTCGCTATCGTCGGCACGGTGCCGCAGGGCCTGCCGCCCTTTACCCTGCCGTCCCTTTCGCCCGACCTGATCGGCGCCCTGTTCGTCCCGGCGCTGCTGATCTCGATCATCGGCTTCGTCGAATCGATCTCGGTCGCCCAGACGCTCGCCGCAAAGCGCCGCCAACGCATCGATCCCGACCAGGAACTGATCGGCTTAGGGACCGCCAATCTCGGCGCAGCCTTCACCGGCGGTTATCCGGTGACAGGCGGTTTCGCCCGCTCGGTGGTGAATTTCGATGCCGGCGCCGCGACGCCCGCCGCCGGCGCCTTTACCGCGATCGGCCTCGCCATCGCCGCCGTCGCGCTGACACCGCTTGTCTATTTCCTGCCCAAGGCGACGCTGGCGGCGACCATCATCGTCGCGGTCCTGAGCCTCGTCGATCTCACGATCCTGCGCCGGACCTGGCGCTATTCGAAGGCTGATTTCGTTGCCGTGTCGGCGACGATCCTGCTGACGCTCGGTTTCGGCGTCGAAACCGGCGTGCTCGCCGGGGTGATCGCCTCGATCGGCCTGCATCTCTACAAGACGTCGCGCCCGCATGTCGCCGAGGTCGGCCTCGTTCCGGGCACCCAGCATTTCCGCAACATCAACCGCCACGACGTGAAGACTGACGCCAATCTCGTCTCGCTGCGGGTCGACGAGAGCCTCTATTTCGTCAATGCCCGGTTTCTAGAAGACCTGATCCTCGACCGCATTTCAGGCGAGCCGCCGGTGCGCAACATCGTGCTGATGTGCTCGGCCGTCAACGAGATCGACTATTCGGCGCTGGAAAGCCTCGAGGCGATCAACCAGCGCCTCAAAGGTCTCGGCATCGGCCTGCACCTGTCGGAGGTCAAGGGGCCGGTGATGGACCGGCTCAAGACCTCGCATTTTCTCGATAACTTGAACGGCCAAGTGTTCCTCGCCCACTACGACGCCTGGCAGGCGCTCGCAACCGGTGACCGTTCGACTCTCGCGGCCGAGTAGGGTGCTCTTCTAAGCCTCCGGTGCGTAGAAGTCGCTGGTCGCCGCGCGCCGTTCCAGCCACCAGCCATATTGCTTCGGCCAGTCGGCATAGTCGGAATCCGCGTCGAAATAGCCTGCCGCATGGGCCGTCCAGTAAGGATCCTGCAGGGCCTCGCGGCCGATCGCGATCAGGTCGGCCTTGCCGTCGCGCAGGATCGCCTCGGCCTGTTCGGGATGGGTGATCAGCCCGACGGCCGCGGTCATGATCTCCGCTTCCGCGCGGATGCGCTCGGAGAAGGCGACCTGGAAGCCCGGCTGGCGCTTGGCGCCGCCGGCGGCCGTAGCCGGACCGGAAATCCCTCCTGAGGAGCAGTCGATCACGTCGACGCCGAGGCCTTTCAGCGCCTTTGCGAGCACGACGCTGTCCTCGAGCGTCCATCCCTCCGGTCCGCCGCCATCGACGGCGGAGAGGCGGAAGAACAGCGGCTTATCATCGGGCCACGTCGCCCGGACCGCTTCCGTCACCTCCAGCGCCAGTCGCATCCGGCCCGTCCGGTCGCCGCCATAGCGGTCGCCGCGCCTGTTGCTGATCGGCGACAGGAAACTGGCGATCAGATAGCCATGCGCACCATGGACCTCGACGACGTCGGCACCAGCCTGGTCCGCCCGCCGGGCAGCGGCGGCGAACTGATCGACGAGGTCGGGGATCTCGCTTAGCGCGATCTCGCGCGGCACGATCCAGCCGTCGTCGACGGGGATGGGGCTTGCGCCGATGATCTCCCAGGGGTGGTCGCCGCGCTCGAAATCAGCCTCATTCAGCGCCGCGTTGCCGAACCATGGCCGCTGCATGCTGGCCTTGCGCCCGGCATGGGCAAGCTGGACCCCGGTCGCGGCGCCCTGACTTTTCAGAAAGTCGAAGATCCGCTTGAAGGGCGCGATCTGCGCATCGGTCCACAGCCCGGCGTCGCCATGGGTGATCCGCCCGCGCGCCTCCACGGCTGTCGCCTCGGTGAAAACGAGGCCTGTGCCGCCAAGCGCGAATTGGCCGAGATGGGTCATATGCCAGTCGGTGAGATGGCCGTCCTCGGCCGAATACTGGCACATCGGCGAAATGACGACGCGGTTTCTGAGCGTGAGGGCGCGGATCTGAACGGGCGACAGAAGCAGAGGAGCGGAACGCATGCGATGGTCAGTCCTGGCGGGTTAGGGGAACCGAAGGGCGGTGAGACGGGAAAGGATAGCCGCGCATACGAGAACGGCAAGCGGCGAAACGGCATTCGCCCCCTGCGCCCGCCGAAGGGCTCGTCAGGCGGACCCGCTGCGGGCGGCATCGCGCAGGCAGGCAAACAACGCTTCCATATCCGAGGAGCGGATCGCGTCCTCGCGGATGCTGATGCCGACGGGCCCGGACGTCATCGGCTGCCTGGCCTTGAGCGCGGCGAGGCTGTCCTGACGCAGTTCATGCGCGACGACGCCGCGGGAAATGAACCAGACGGCGTCCGAGCCCAGCACCAGCCCGCGCCCGAGCGGCAGCGAGACCGTCTCGACCATCGCCGAGACCCCGCGCAATCCGATGCTGATCAGGTAGGAGCGCACGATCGGCGCGATCACCGCGCCGGCCGGCGGCAGGATCAGCGGATAATCCTTGAGCTTTGCTTCGGGGCGGCGGGTCTTGAGCAGTGGATGGCCGGGCCGAACGATCGCCGCGACCTCTTCCAGATAAAGCTGTTCGAAGGCGAGCCCCGTCATCTGGTCGTCCTGCGCCAGCCGGCCGACGACCATGTCGAGCTGGCCCTCGCGCGCCTGCGAAAACAGCAGCCAGTTCGGCCCGGTGGCAACGCGCAGCACGCAATTGGGCCGCGCTTGGCCAAACAGCAATGCGGCGCGCGGAAACAGCTCGGAGGCTGCCGACGGCAACAGGCCGACGGCAAGCCGCGTGCGGTCGGTCGCAGCCTTGCGCACCGCGTCCTGCGCCACGTCGAGCTCGACGAGGGCCGCGCCCGCATGCTGCTGGAACTGTCGGCCGGCCGCGTTCAGCCTGAGGCGGCGCTCGTCGCGGTCGAACAGGGCGACGCCGAGGATCGCCTCCAGATCCTTCAGCGTCTTCGACACCGCAGGCTGGCTGACATTCAGCGTCTCGGCGGCCTCGGCCAGGCTGTTGCGGCGCGCGACCTCCAGGAAACAGCGGATATGGCGCAGCCGGATGCGAATATCCATCATAACCTCATGGTTATGTATCTAAGTTGTATTTATAATTTACCCGACTTGCCCGCATGTGCAATTCTATCCTCGGAAAGCCGCGTGTCCGGTGGCAGCCGCGGCAATGGAGGAGAGGCTCATGGCGCCGAAAGGCGAATTCTACCAGCGCGACCGCACCTGGCATCCGCCGGCCTACGCGCGCGACTACAAGACCTCGGTCACCCGCTCGCCAAAATGTGCGCTCCTGTCGCTGCAGAACTCGCTGAGCGAGATCACCGGCCCGGTCTTCGGCCACAACGAGCTGGGCCCGCTCGACAACGACCTGATCCTCAACTACGCCCGCGACGGGGAACTGCCGATCGGCGAGCGGATCCTGGTGCATGGCCGCGTTCTGGATGAGAACGCCCGGCCGGTGCGAAACGCGCTGGTCGAGTTCTGGCAGGCCAATGCCGGCGGCCGCTACCGCCACAAGAAGGACACCTATCTCGCCCCGATCGATCCGAATTTCGGCGGCTGTGGACGCACGCTGACGGACGAGGACGGCTATTACTATTTCCGCACGATCAAGCCCGGCCCCTATCCCTGGCGCAACTGGGTGAACGACTGGCGGCCCGCCCATATCCACTTCTCGATCCATGGCCTGGCCTTCGCCCAGCGGCTGATCACGCAGATGTATTTCGAGGGCGATCCGCACCTGAAGGACTGTCCGATCCTGAAGACGATCCCCGACGAGGCGGCGATCGAGCAACTGGTCGCGCCGCTCGACATGAACGCCACGGTGCCGCTCGACATGCGCGCCTTCAAGTTCGACATCGTTCTGCGCGGACGCCGGTCGACCCTGTTCGAGAACCGCCTGGAGGGGAACTGAGCCATGCCCCAGCCGCTTGATTATCTCAAAGAGACGCCGTCGCAGACCGCCGGCCCCTATGTCCATATCGGCCTTGCGCCGTTTGCCGCCGGCTTCGAGATCTTCGATACCAATTTCGGCCCCGACCCGGCCGGTCCGGAGGCCGACGGTGAGCACATCACGGTGAAGGGCTTCGTCTATGACGGGGTCGGCGCGCCGATCAAGGACATCCTGATCGAGGTCTGGCAGGCCAATTCCTACGGCAGGTACCAGCATCCCGACGATACGCGGGAGTTGCCGGAGGATCCGCACTTTCGCGGCTGGGGCCGCATCTGTTCGGATTTCGACACTGGCGCGTATTCCTTCAAAACCGTCAAGCCGGGCAGCGTTACAGGCCGCAGCGGCCAGTTGATGGCGCCGCATATCAATTTCTGGCTGGTCGCCCGCGGCATCAATGTCGGGCTAAACACGCGGATGTATTTCGACGACGAGGCCGACGCCAATGCCGCCGATCCGGTGATCAACCTGATCGAGCAGGTCAATCGCCGCCAGACGCTGATCGCCAGGAAGACCGGCCCGTCCGAATACACTTTCGACATCCACGTTCAGGGTGATGGCGAGACGGTGTTCTTCGATATCTGAGGGTGAGGCACGCGCCGCGCAAGCGGTCGAAATGCGGAAGCATTTCGAGTGGCGAACGCGCGAGGCCTAAAGCCGAGCACTGGGCGGCCGGGCAAGGAATCCCGCGCGCCGGTGTTCTCCAACACTCGCAGCAAGCCCTTGCCCGGACAAGCCACCGGTCTGCTAGGGTTCGGGCATTGATTCGAGTCGATATCAGCGCGAACCCGGCCAAGGGCGCCCGTGACCAGGAAGGCCAAACCACAGTCGATCCGCTCCGTCGTCGCCGCCGCCAGCGGCAACGCGCTGGAATGGTTCGACTTCACGGTCTACGGTTTTCTGGCGCCGCAGATCGGCAAGCTGTTCTTCCCGGAAGGCGATACGGTCACGGCGACGCTGTCGGCCTTCGCGGTGCTGGCGGTCGGCTATGCGGCCCGGCCGGTCGGCAGCGTTATCTTCGGCCATGTCGGCGACCGCTTCGGCCGCAAGCCGGCGCTGATGGCCTCCGTCCTGATTATGGGCCTGGCCTCGCTGGCGATCGGCCTGTTGCCGACCTACGCGGCGATCGGCATCGCAGCGCCCATCCTGCTGGTCGCGCTGCGCATCGTTCAAGGCATCGCGGTCGCCGGCGAGTACGCAGCCTCCGGCATCCTGACCGTCGAACAGGCGCCGCCCGGCCGCAAGGCCTTCATCGGCGGCTGGATCGCCTTTGCCATGATGATCGGCTGCGTTCTGGGCGCCGCCGTTCCGGCCGCCGTCAACTCCGTCCTCAGCGCCGAGCAGGTGGCCGACTGGGGCTGGCGCATTCCCTTCCTGCTTGGCAGCGTGGTCGGCGTGACGATCTCCATCTTTCGCCGCCACATCTCGGAGTCGCGGCCGGCGTCGGGCGCCGACGATGAAGGGGAATCACCGGTCATCACCGTCCTGCGTTTCTATCCGCTGCGCATCCTGCGAATGTCGGTCCTGCTGATCCCCACCGCGATCATCTATTTCGTGATCTTCGTCTATGCGGTCTCCTATCTGACCGACGAGATGCACGAATCCGCCGCGCGGGCGCTCGACATCACCACCATCAACCTGATCGTCATCGCCGCCCTGGCGCCGGCATTCGGGTGGCTTGCCGACCGGATCGGATTGCGGCCGATCTTCCTTGCCTCGGCGATCGCGACGCTTGTCTTCGCCGGTCCGTTCTGGTGGCTGATGCACCGGCCGGATCTCGGGCTTGTCTTTCTCGGCCAGTTCGGTCTGTCGCTGTTGAACGCTGCGGGATGGGCGCTATCCATCACCGCCCTGACCCTGATGGCGCCGGCCGCGTTCCGGTGCAGTTCGGTCGCCGTCAGCTATAACGCCTGCATGGCGATCTTCGGCGGCACGACGCCGGCGGTCGCGACCTATCTGGTCAGTCGGACCGGCGACGATTTCGCGCCGATCTACTACATCCTCATCGCGACGCTCGTATCCCTGCCGGTGATCCTGCGCCTGCCGAAATCATCCGGCAGAGCCGGCCTTACAACGTAAGGTCGCAGCCCTATCTATCCCGGTCCGCTTGCGGTGTGCTCTACTTGCGTAAGGCACGCAACAGGCCCCAGAGCGGATCACGGGAGGAAAAACATGAGCAATGACTACATCATCATCGGTGCGGGATCGGCCGGCTGCGCGGTCGCGGCGCGCTTGAGCGAAAATCCCAACAACTCGGTTCTGCTGATCGAGGCCGGACCGGTCGACGACAACCAGGCGATCCACGTCCCGGCGGCATTCCCGACCCTGTTCAAGACGCCGCTCGACTGGGATTACATGACCGCGCCGCAGGACAATCTGGACGGCCGGTCGCTCTATTGCCCGCGCGGCCGGATGCTCGGCGGATCGTCTTCGATCAACGCGATGGTCTATCAGCGCGGCGCGCCGGCCTGCTACGACCGCTGGAACGGCGGCGACGTGTCCGGCTGGGGATGGGCCGACGTGCTTCCCTATTTCATCAAGGCGGAGAACAACGAACGCGGCGCCTCCGAGTTCCATGGCGTTGGCGGTCCGCTCAATGTCGCCGAGCTGCGTGATCCCAATCCGCTGTCGAAGGCCTTCGTCGCCGCCGCGGTGGAAGCCGGCTACAAGGAGAACAGTAACTTCAACGACGGCGACCAGGAAGGCTTCGGGCTCTATCAGGTGACCCAGTCCGGCGGTTTCCGCGCTTCCTCGGCCGCCTCCTATCTGCGTCCGGCCATGGAGCGGGACAACCTGACGGTCGTCACCGGCGCGCAGGTCAACCGGCTGATCGTCGACGGCGGGTCGGTGACCGGCGTCGAATATGAAAAGGACGGCGAGACGATCGTCGCCGAGGCCGGCGGTGAGGTGATCGTCTCGGCGGGCGCCATCGGCTCGCCGCAGATCCTGATGCTGTCGGGGATCGGTGCGCCGGACCATCTGGGCGCGCACGGGATCGCCGTCCGCCACGATCTGCCCGGCGTCGGCCAAAACCTGCAGGACCATTTCATGGTGCCGGTCGCCCACCATTGCACCCAGCCGATCTCGCTTGCCGGGGCTGCAACGCCGGAGCAGGAGGCGAAGCTTGCCGAGGGCATGGGCCTGCTGACCTCGAATGTCGGCGAGGCCGGCGGTTTCGTGACGCTCGATCCGGCGTCCGAGGCGCCCGAGCTTCAGTATCACTTCGCGCCGGGCTTCTTCATCCATGATGGCGCCGGCAATCCGGAGGGCCACGGTTTCAGTATCGTCGGCGGCGTCGTCGAGGTGCACAGCGTCGGCCAATTGACGCTTGCCTCCGCCGATCCTAAGGACAAACCGGTCGTCGATCCGGCCGCCCTGTCGGACGAGCGCGACATGGCGGTGATGGTCGAGGGCCTCAAGATCGGCCGCCGGATCGCGGCAGCCTCCGCCTTCGACGACTACCGGGGCGAGGAGTATCTGCCCGGACCGGCGGTGCAGGACGACGACGGGCTGCGCGCTCATGTCCGCGCCTACACCCAGACGATCTACCACCCGGTCGGCACCTGCAAGATGGGCAGCGACGACATGGCGGTGGTCGACGGGCAATTGAAGGTACACGGCCTCGCCAATCTGCGCGTCGCCGATGCCTCGATCATGCCGCGCCTGATCAACGCCAACACCAACGCGCCCTCGATGATGATCGGCGAACGCTGCGCCGATTTCGTTCAGGGCCGGACGGCGGCTGAGCGGCAAGCCGAGATGGCTTGAGCGGTTGTTGGATCGCAGACGGTGTCCGGGGCATCGTTCGCGAAGGCGGATGGTCCGTAACCAGTAGCGGCGGATGGTTTTCTTTACCCCACCGCCACCCATTCTGATGTCCCCCTCTGCTGTCATTGCCGGGCTTGTCCCGGCAATCCATGAACACAGTCGCCGGCATCCATTCTGACGGCGGTGGTCATGGATGCCCGGAACAAGTCCGGGCATGACAGCGGAGAGGGTGCTAGGCCGGAGCCAGACACTTCTCCCTCGTCCTCCCGGACGGCGGAAGGCCGAGCCGGGATCGGGGAGCGCCGGCCTACGGGGCGAAATGCCGGAACGGACGGACTCGAAAGCGAACCGGCTTCGAGGGCGGTGAAGGACAGCAGGCGCCTCCCGGCGCTCGGCTTGGGCCTCGCGCGTTCAGCACTCGAAATGCAGTGTATTTCGTCCGCTTGCGCGGACCGTGCCTCACCCCTCACCCGGCTCGCTTTCGCTCGCCGCCCCCTCCCGCGGAGGGGAGAGGGTCCCTGCCACGCGGCCCGGTTCCCGCAAGTAGGGAAGGGGCGTGCCACCGGCACTTAACCCTCTCCCCTCGCGGGAGAGGGTCGGTCCGAAGGACCGGGGTGAGGGGGCGTGGCACGGCCGCTCATCGCGCTGGGTTCCTTGCACGACACCGCTGTCGACGCCGTGCCCGTAGTGTCGCGAAGGCGCACCCGACAAACCCAAACACACGGGGGAGCAGGTCCCCCAGCGGTTCCGCAATTCCCCGCTACTCGCCGTTCCAGACCGGCCGGTTCGGGTCGAAATGGTTGCGCAGCGGCTGCCAGACATCCGGGTACTTGACCTGCAGCGTCGGCAGTTCGGCGGCATATTTCGTCAGTTGCTGGGGAAAGCGCGTCTCGAACATGAAAGCGATCGTGTTGTCGAGCTTTTCCGGCTTCAACTCCTTCAGCGACGCCCCGTAGAAGGCATCGGCGTCGGGGCCGTGCGGCAGCATCATGTTGTGCAGGCTCATGCCGCCGGGCACGAAGCCCTCCAGCTTGGCGTCATAGACGCCTTCGATCAACCCCATGAACTCCGACATGATGTTCATGTGATACCAGGGCGGCCGGAAGGAGTTCTCCGCGACCAGCCAGCGCGGCGGGAAGATGACGAAGTCGATATTCGCCGTGCCGGGCTCCGCCGACGGGGCGGTGAGCACCGTGAAGATCGACGGATCGGCATGGTCGTTGCGGATCGGGCCGACCGGCGAATAGTGGCGCAGGTTGTATTTATACGGCGTGTAGTTGCCGTGCCAGGCGACCACGTCGAGCGGCGAGTGGTCGATCTCGCTGGCGTGGAACTTGCCGCACCACTTGACGACGACCCGGCAGGTCGTGCCGTCCTTCTGCTCGAAGGCGGCGACGGGGGTCAGGAAATCGCGCGGATTGGCCATGCAGTTCGCGCCGATCGGGCCGCGTTCGGGCAGCGTGAAGGCGCCGCCGTAATTCTCGCAGATATAGCCGCGCGCCTTGTCGTCGCCGTTCAGGAGCACCTTGAACTTCATGCCGCGCGGGATGCCGACGATCTCGCCGGGCGCCGCATCGATGATGCCGAACTCGGTGAAGAAGCGTAAACGCCCGACCTCCGGAACGATCAGCAACTCGCCGTCGGCGTTCCAGAAATACTCGTCCTCCATGCTCTCCGTCACCGCATAGGTGTGGATCGCATAGCCGACCTGGGTGAACACGTCGCCGCCGGTCGAGATCGTCCGCAGGCCGGTGAGGAAGGTGCCGGCATCGTCGGGGATCGGGGCGGGGTCCCAGCGCATCGGGGCAAGCGGCAGCCCGCTCTCGCCGATCGTCGGCGCGGCGCGCCAATAGGGCAGGTCGATCTCGCGCATGTCGGAGATGTGCTGGACCGTCGGACGCATGCGGTAGAGCCAGGAGCGCTCGTTTGACTTGCGCGGCGCGGTGAACGGCGTGCCGGACAGCTGCTCGGCATAGAGCCCGTAGGGGCAGCGCTGCGGCGAGTTCTGGCCGATCGGCAGGGCGCCCTCGATCGCCTCGGTCTCGAAATCGTTGCCGAAGCCCGGCATGTAGCCGTCATTGTATTTCGCCCGGCTCTTGGCGATAACGAAAGTCTGGTTCTGCACGTTCATCGCTGTCTTTCCTCTCGCAGTATTGCTCCGCTCCCCAAGAAACCTGCTGGATAACGCGATCGCGGGTGGGGTACGGTTTGTTGGCAGTGTATTGGAGGCCGGCAGCCGGCGCTCTTGCCGGCGCATCGATTGCCAAACGGCCCCCGCCCCGGTCTTTGCCGGCCGGGTCCGGAGGCTTGAACCTCAATTAGTTTTATTTGTAACAAAATTTCGATCGCGCGCCAATCCCCCTATGCGCCCATCCGGACCGGGAAGCCGAATCCGCCTCGCATCGTGTAAGGTTCGGCTTTAAGCTCCGGCCATAAGGCTCGGTATTTTCGTACTTTCGAGTGACTTGGAGATCGAATGATGGTGTTGAGACTGCCGGCTGCCGTGATCCTCGCCACCATGCCGATCGCCCAGCCTGCCGTGTTTGCCGGGGCCGAAGAGCGGGCGGACGTGTCGGTCGATCCGGCGATCTGGCCGCGGGCGACGTCGCCTTTTGAGGCCGATCCCGACATCGAGGCGCGGATCGCCGATCTCCTGAAGACCTGGACGGTGGAGCGGAAGGCCGGCCAGATCATCATGGCCGATATCGCGTCCGTCACGCCGCAGGATGTCGCCGACTATCATCTCGGCGCGATCCTCAATGGCGGCAACTCCGCGCCGAACGGCGACCTCCGCTCAAGCCCCGCCGACTGGCTCGCCCTGGCCGATGCGTTCTGGGAGGCTTCCGTCGGTCCGGACGGCGCGGGCATGCCGGTGCTGTGGGGCACCGACGCCGTGCACGGCCATGCCAATGTCGTCGGCGCGACGATCTTTCCGCACAATATCGGGCTCGGGGCGGCGCATGATCCCGAACTCGTCGGCCGCATCGCAGCGGTGACGGCGAAAGAAGTCACAGCGACTGGTCTCGACTGGACCTTCGCGCCGACGCTCGCCGTGCCGCGCGACCTGCGCTGGGGCCGGACCTATGAAGGCTATTCGGAGGATCCGCGGATCGTCGCCTCCTATGCGGCGAAAGCGGTGTCCGGGCTGCAGGGCGTCCCCGGCACGCCCGGCTTCCTCGGCCCCGACAAGGTGATCGCCACCGCCAAGCATTTTGTCGGCGACGGCGGCACGCTTGACGGCAAGGACCAGGGCGAGACGGCCGCGAGCGAGGAAGAGCTACGCGACATTCACGCCGCAGCCTATGTCCCGGCGATCCAGGCCGGCGTGCAGACGGTCATGGCCTCCTTTTCGAGCTGGCAGGAGGTGAAGACCCATGCCAGCCGGGCGCTGCTCACCGATATCCTGGTCGGCGCGATGGGCTTCGACGGCTTCGTGCTTGGCGACTGGAACGGCCACGGACAGGTTCCCGGCTGCACCTCGACCGACTGCCCGAAGGCGCTTGCCGCCGGGATCGACATGTTCATGGCGCCCGATAGCTGGCAGGAGCTCTATGCGACGACGCTCGCCCAGGTCGAGGACGGCACGATCGCGACGGAGCGCCTCGACGAGGCCGTCGCGCGCGTCCTCCGGGTCAAGCTGCGCGCCGGGCTTCCGGGCAGGGGCAAGCCCTCCGACCGGCCGCTTGCCGGCGATTTCGACCTGCTCGGCGCGCCCGCCCACCGCGCGCTTGCCCGTGAGGCGGTGCGCAGGTCGCTCGTTTTGCTGAAGAACGAGGACGTCCTGCCGATCGCGCCGGGCGCGCGTGTCCTCGTCACGGGCGCCGGCGCCGATGACATGGGGTTGCAGACCGGCGGCTGGACGCTGAGCTGGCAGGGCGACGGCACCACCCGCGATGATTTTCCGGGCGCCCAGACGATCTACGAGGGCCTGCGCGAGGCGGTGGAAGCCGGCGGCGGCGAGGCGGTCCTGTCGCCCGACGGATCCTTCGAGACCGCGCCGGATGTCGCCGTCATCGTGTTCGGCGAGAAACCCTATGCCGAGTTCGAAGGCGACCTGGAGACGATCGAATGGCGCGGCCACCGGGCGGTCGGCCTGATGCGCGCCTTCCGCGACCGGGGCATTCCCGTCGTCTCGGTGTTCCTGTCGGGCAGGCCGATGTTCATGCCCGTCGAACTCGGTCTGTCGGAGGCCTTCGTCGCCGCCTGGCTGCCGGGCAGCGAGGGCGGCGGTGTCGCCGATCTGCTGATCGCCGGGGCGGACGGCGCGCCGCGCCATGACTTCACTGGTCGCCTTTCCTTTTCCTGGCCGGCGTCGCCCGGCCAGGCGGCGATGAATATCGGTGATCCGGACTACGCGCCGCTCTATCCCGTCGGCTACGGCCTGACCTATGCCGGCGCCGACTGATCCTCCTTGGCGGGCACCAGGATCGGCTCGATCAACGTCAGAGCGGGGGCATCGTCGCCACCGTCGAGGTGACCATAGGCCTCCTCGACCAGCGCGTTGGCGCGCTGGCGGATCATGTCGACGGGAAAGCGCAGCAGCATGCCGAACGGGTCGTAGTCGTAGCAGCCGATGACGCAGTCGCGGATCTCCGCTTCCGGCAGCGCCCCCAGATAGGCGATCACGCCCTCGAACGAGGTGATCGAATTGATCAGCAGGCCTGCCGGCAGGCCGCCGAGCCGGTCGTGCAGCTCCTTCAGCGCCCGGCGGGCCGGCTCGCGCTCATAACCGCAGGCGATGACCTGTTCGGCCCGCACGGTGCCCGCCTGCGCCGAAACGGCGGCGCGGAAGCCGGCGATCCGTTGCGAGCTGGCATAGAGCGTCGCATCGCCGCCGAGGAAGTAGAGCCAGGATCGCGGCGCATCGGGGCGCTGCGGCTGCATCCGGGCCAGCAGCGTTTCGGTGAGCACCTCCGCGCCCCGATGGTTGTCGCTTGCCACCGACGGGGCCGACCTACAGGGCTGGTCGACGAAGACATGCCCGATCCCGGCATTGCGGCACAGCCGGCTCAGCGCTTCCGGATCGCTTGCGCCGACGACGATGAGCGAATCGATCGCATAGGAAATCAGGCTCTCGACGGTCTTGGCCTCTTCGCCCGGATCGCGCCTGGTCGACACGATCACCGGGCATAAGCCGCGCCGCCGCGTCTCGGTGGTGAAGGTCTGGCTGAGCTGCGAGAAGAACCGGTTGTCGTGCTCGGGCAGGATCATGCCGACCAGCCCGGACCTCGCCTTGCGCAGTCCGCGTGCCTGCAGGTTCACCGAATAGCCGAGATCGGCGGCGATCGCCTTGATCCGCTTGACCGTGTCCTCGCGGATGCGGCGCGCCTTCCAGGTGCCGTTCAGGGCTGAACTGACCGTCGACGGCGAGGCACCCGCCTGCCTGGCGATATCGTAGATCGTCTGCTTCTGGCTGGATTTCACGCAGTCAAAACCCTGGATCGGACAACCCGCGATCTTGCATGCCGCTGCCTTGACAGCGACAGGGCACGAATCCTAACGTTGCTTCATCGATTGCGCAACGGTTCCGACAACGGTCGAACGGCGGTTAAAGGCGTTCGGTTTTTTTGATTTATCGCTTTGCACAATCGATTTTTCGACGCTTTTCCGACGACGTGTCGGATCACAGTCGAATGGTATGGAGAACGGGCGTTTGAACAAGGTCCGGCCCGACGATCGTCACGTGCGACGACCGGGACCGGACCCCAAGGGAGGATAGCATGAGAAAACTGCTGGGCGCGGCGGGCGGATTGGTGCTTGCGCTGGGTGTTGCAACGGCCGTGCAGGCCGACACGCCGACCATGGGCGTCGTCGTCAAGATCGGCGGCATCCCGTGGTTCAACGCGATGGAGGAGGGTATCAAGGAACGCGCCGGCGAGATCGGCATGGATGCCGAGATGATCGGCCCGACCTCGGCCGACCCGGCGCTGCAGGTGCGCGCCATCGAGGATCTGATCGCCAAGGGCGTCGACGTGATCGGCGTCGTGCCGAATGACGAGGCCGCCCTTGAGCCGGTGCTGAAAAAGGCGATGGACCAGGGCATCAAGGTCGTCGCCCACGAAGGGCCGGGCCTCAACAATGTCGACTGGAACTTCGAATTGGCGTCCGCCGACGGATTTGGCGAAGCGCATGCCAAGCTGCTTGCCGAGAAGATTGGGGGGCCCGGCAAATACGCGGTGTTCGTCGGTTCGCTGACGGTGCCGCTGCACAATGCGTGGGCGGACGCGGCCATCGCCTGGATGGCGGAGAACCATCCCGAGATCGAACTCGTCGGCGAGCGCTACGGCGTTGCCGAGAGCGTCGACGACAGCCGCGCGACCGCGCTCGACCTGATCGCCGCCAATCCCGACCTGAAGGGCTTCCTGGCCTTCGGCAGCCAGGGACCGATCGGCGCCGGCCGGGCGATCGAGGAGCGCCGCAAGGGCGGCGAGATCCACGTGCTCGGACCGTTCTCGCCGGGTCAGGGCCAGAAGCTCCTGAAGAACGACATCATCTCGGGCGGCTACATGTGGAACCCGGCTGAGGCCGGCCGCGTCTTCGTCACCATGGGCAAGATGCTCGTCGACGGTGACGAGATCACCGAGGGAACGGAAATCGAGGGCCTCGGCGTCGTCAGCCCCGATGCGGCGACCCGCAACATCATCACCGACAATCTCCTTGAGATTAACAAGGACACGGTTGACGGCCTCGCGGCCAAGGGCCTCTAGGAGACGCGGGGCCATGCCCGTTTAAGGGGCATGGCCACCACGATATGATCGCCGGTACGGGGTTTGTTTCGGCATGCCCCGTGCCGGCATTGCTCGACATTTCTCTCCGCCCGCACGACTCCGAACCGGTTAGCCTCGTCTGATGGACGCTTCAGAAACAAAGCCGCTGGCGCTCCGTCTCGGCCATGTCTCCAAGGTCTTCGGCGGCGTTCGCGCGCTTGACGACGTGTCGCTGGACGTGCGCGAGGGCGAGGTGCATTGCCTGGCCGGCGAGAACGGCTGCGGTAAGAGCACGATCATCAAGATCGTCACCGGCGTCTATCAGCCGGAGCCGGGCGCCGAGATCGAGATCTTCGGCGAACGGCGGGAGGGCATCTCTCCGGTCCAGTCTCGCGCGCGTGGCATCGCCGTGATCTGGCAGGACCTCGCGCTGTTTCCGCATATGAGCGTCGCCGAGAACATCGCCTTCGACGGCCTCGTCGGCGCAAGGCCCCGGCTAGTGCGGACCGCCCGGCTGCGGCCGGCCGTCGCGGCGGTGCTCAAGCGTCTCGGTGTCAGCCTCGATCTCGACGCCGCCCTCAACACCCTGCCGATCGCCCAGCGCCAGATCGTCGCGATCGCCCGGGCGCTGATGGGCCGGGCCCGCCTCGTCTTCATGGACGAGCCGACCGCCTCGCTGACCCAGAGCGAGACCGACAGGCTGCTCGAGATCGTCCGCACCCTGTCGGCCCAGGGCGTCGCCGTCGTCTTCGTCAGCCATCGACTCGCCGAGGTGCTGGAAATTTCCGAGCGGGTCACCGTGATGCGCGACGGCAGGATCGTCGGTGTGTTCCCGACAGAGGGCATGACCCAGGCCCGGCTCGGCGAACTGATGACCGGCGCCACGCTGGAACACGCCGTCTCCGCGCGCGATCGCTCTGAGGCACCACGGGTGCTGGACGTATCGGGGCTGAGCCGCGCCGGTGACTTCGCCGATATCGATCTGACCGTGCGGGCAGGCGAGATCGTCGGGCTGACCGGTCTGATCGGCGCCGGCCGCACCGAGCTTGCCCATGCGCTGATCGGCATGACGCAGTCCGACAGCGGCACCATCCGGCTGAACGGCAAACCCTTCCGGCCAGCCTCGATCCGGGCGGCGATCCGTGCCGGCATCGCCTATGTCTCCGAGGACCGGCTGTCGCTCGGCCTGATCCAGCCGCAATCGATTGCCGACAACACGGTGATCTCGGTGCTCGACCGGATCAGGACCCCGCTCGGCCTGTTGTCCGAGCGCCGCAAGGCGCGGCTCGTCGACGACTGGATTGCCGAACTCGCCGTCAAGATCGGCCAGCGCGAGGACGCGGTCTCGACCCTGTCGGGCGGCAACCAGCAGCGCGTCGTGCTGGCCAAGTGGCTCGCGACCGAGCCGACGCTTCTGATCCTCGACAGCCCGACGGTCGGTGTCGATGTCGGCGCCCGTGCCGGCATCTTCCAGATCGTCCGCCGGCTCGCCGATCAGGGCCTGGCGATCCTGCTGATCTCCGACGAGGTTTCCGAGGTCCTGTTCAACGCCGACCGGGTGCTGCACATGGCCGGCGGCCAGATTGTCGAGAGCTTCGACCCGCATGCAACGAGCATCGCTCAGGCCGAGGCGCGCATCTATGCGTAGGCTCCTGCGCGCCTATCCCGTCGAAACCCGGCTGTTCGCCGTGCTCGCCGTGATGATCGTCGGCCTGTCGCTCGCCTCCGACCAGTTCCTGACGCTCGCCAACCTGACCTCGCTGTTGAACAACAACGCGGTCAACCTGATCTGGGCGGTCGGCCTGCTGGTCGTGCTGATCGCCGGCGGCATCGACATCTCCTTCGCGGTTGCCGCCTCCGTCGTTCAATATGTCGCGGTCTATTGCTTCCAGGCGCTCGGCGGCGGCAACTGGCTGATCGGCTTCATCGTCGCGGGCGGCCTAGGGATCGGGCTCGGGCTGATCAACGCCTTCCTGATCCACGGCTTCCGGGTCATCTCGATCGTCATCACGATCGCCACCTTCAACGTCTATTTCGGCCTTTTGATGTTCTTCACCAAGGGCCGCTTCATCTACAACCTGCCGGACTGGTGGGTCGACCGGATCTTCATCTTCGAGCATCAGTCGGCAGAGGGGGTCTGGTCGGAACTGAATCTTGCCGTCGCCGTCATGGCCGGCTGCGTCGTCGCGACCGTCATTCTGATCGGCTACACCACGATCGGCCGCCAGCTCTATGCCTTCGGCGACAATCCGGAAGCCGCCCGGCGGGCCGGCGTCAATATCGCCCTGATGCAGGGGGTCGCCTTCGGCTGGATGGGCCTGATGGCCGGCATCGGCGGCCTGATGCAGGTCAATATCGTGCAGGAGGTGGTGCCCAACGCGCTCTATGGCCGTGAGCTCGACGTGCTCGCCGCCGTCGTCCTGGGCGGCGCGCGGCTTGGCGGCGGGCGCGGCTCGGTGCTCGGCTGTATCCTCGGCGTGATGTTCGTGGCGATCACTCAGAACGGCCTCAACCTGCTCGGCGTCTCGCCGTTCGCGTTCCAGATGATCATCGGCGCGGCGATCCTGATCGCGATCTCCACCTCCAACCTGTCGCTTGACCTGAGCTTCGGCCGGACGCGCGGCGCTGTGGCGGCAAAACCCGGGGCAGGGGCGCCATGACGGGTTTCTACGCACACCTGCAAGAGCGGCTCGGTCGGGAAACGGTGCCACTGATCGGCTTTCTGCTGCTCGTCGTCGTGGGCTTCGCGCTTGCCACGCCGCAATTCCTGACGGCTGCGAATTTCAGCTCGATGGCTTTTCAGCTACCGGCCCTCGGCTTGCTGACGCTGGCGATGCTGGTGCCGATCCTGTCGGGGGGGCTCAATCTGGCAATCACGGCGACGGCCAATATCTCCGGCCTGACGCTTGCGTGGACGCTGATCCAGTTCGGCGGCGCGGAGGCGGGCTTCGGCGCGTTCCTGCTCGGTGTCGTGCTGGCGCTCGCCGTAGGTGCCGCCGCCGGCTGCGTCATGGGGCTGGTGGTCGCCTATATCGGCGCCCATCCGATCCTGGTGTCGCTGGCGATGATGATCTTCCTGCGCGGCCTCGGCGAGTTCCTGACGCGCGGCGGCGACATTTCCGGCTTTCCCGACTTCATGAACACGATCGGCCACGGCACGCTTGCCGGCATCCCGGTGCCGCTGATCATCTTCGCCGTTGCGGCGCTTGTCTGGCACGTCATGCTGAAGCGCACCCGGCACGGCTTTTCGGTCTACATGATCGGCTCCAACATCCAGGCGGCCGAGTATTCCGGCCTCCATTCCAAGCGCACGCTGACGCTGATCTACACGATTTCCGGCATGATCTGCGCAATCGCCGGCATCCTGATGGCCGCCCGCTTCAATTCCGTGCGCGTCGGCCATGGCGAGGCCCTGCTGCTCGTCACGGTGCTCGCCTGTTTCCTCGGCGGCATCGATCCGTTCGGCGGCTTCGGCCGGGTGCTGCCGGTCGTCGTCGCGCTGATGATCCTGCAGGTGCTGTCCTCGGGGCTGAACCTGCTTGGCGCAAACCAACATCTGTCGACCGCGGTCTGGGGCCTGTTCCTGATCGCGGTCATGGCGCTGCGGTTCGTCTTCGCGCGCCTGTCCGAAATCCGTCGCAGGAGGGAGTAGCGATGCAGGGCTTTGGCGTACACACCAGCATGTGGACCATGAACTGGGACCACGAGGGGGCGGAGCGCGCGATCGCCGGCGCGGTCGAATACGGCATGGATTTCATCGAGATCCCGCTCCTGAACGCACCCGCCGTCGACGCGCCGCATACCCGCGCGCTTCTGGAGAAGCACGGGCTTCGCGCCATCTGCTCGCTCGGCCTGCCGGAGCCCGCGCGCCCCTCGGTCGATCCGGACGGTGCGGTCGCGCACCTTAAGGTCGCGCTGGACAAGACGAAAGAACTCGGCGGCGAGGCGCTTTCGGGCGTCACCTATGGCAGCATCGGCGAGCGCACCGGCGAACCGCCGAGCGAAGTTGAACTGGACAATGTCGCCCGCACCCTCGATGCGGCATCGGCCCATGCCAGGTCGATCGGGCTTTTGTTCGGGATCGAGCCGGTCAACCGCTACGAGAACCATCTGATCAACACCGGCTGGCAGGCCGTCGACATGATCGAGCGTGTCGGCTCTGATCATATCTTCATCCATCTCGACACCTATCACATGAATATCGAGGAGAAGGGTGCCGCCAACGGCATTCTCGATGCACGGGAGCACCTGAAATACATCCATCTCTCGGAAAGCGATCGCGGCACGCCGGGCGAGGGTTGCTGCGACTGGGACGAGGTCTATGCGACATTGGCGGCGATTCACTTCAAGGGCGGGCTTGCCATGGAGAGTTTCATCAACATGCCGCCCGAGGTCGCCTACGGCCTGTCGGTCTGGCGGCCGGTCGCCGAGAGCCACCGCGAGGTGATGGACCGGGGCCTGCCCTTCCTCCGCAACAAGGCGCGGCAATACCGGCTGATTTAGATGCCCGGTGAGATCCTGACCCAGGACGCCTTGCTGGCGCGCCTCAAGGCGGCGCCGACGAACCACCGGACGATCGTCGCGATCGCCGGCGCCCCGGGGGCCGGCAAGTCGACGCTTGCCGCGACGCTCGCCGAGGCGCTCAATGCTGAAATTCAGGACCGCGCCGCCGTCCTGCCGATGGATGGCTATCACTACGACGACACGCTGCTCAAAGCCCGTGGCCTGCTGCCCCGCAAGGGCGCGCCGCAGACCTTCGATGTTGCCGGCCTTGCCCACATGCTCGCCCGCCTGCGTCGCAACGACGAGCCGGAGATCGCCGTGCCGGTCTTCGACCGCGATATCGAGATCGCCCGCGCCGGCGCCCGGATGATCGCGCGGGCCGTCGATATCCTGCTCGTCGAGGGCAACTATCTGCTGGTCGAAGAGGAGCCGTGGAATACTTTGCGGCCGCATTTCGATCTGACGGTCTTCATCGATGTGCCGGAAGCCGTCCTGCGCGAACGCCTGATCGCCCGCTGGCAGGGCTATGGCCTGTCGGAGGCGGGGATCCGCTCAAAGCTCGACGACAACGACCTGCCGAACGGCCGCTTCGTGCGCGAAAGGAGCGGCGACCCCGATATCGTCCTGCGCCAGGACGATGAGGAGGGGGACGATGGCTGAGATCGATCGGGCGGTGATCGGCGTCGACGTCGGGACGGGCAGCGTCCGTGCCGGCATCTTCAGCCTCGACGGCGCCTGCCTGGCGGTCGCCAGGCACAACATCGCCCTATTCCGCGAACCGGGCGGCATCGTCGAGCAGTCGAGCGACGATATCTGGACGGCGGTCGCCGTCTCAGTCCGCTCGGCGATGCAGTCGGCCGGGATCGATGCGGAGACGGTCGCCGGCATCGGCTTCGACGCGACCTGCTCGCTGGTCGCGCTTGATCCTGGCGGGCGCCCGGTCACCGTCAGTCCGACCGGCGATCCGGCCCGCAACATCGTCGTCTGGATGGACCATCGCGCGATCGATCAGGCGGATCGCATCAATGCGATCGGACATGACGTGCTGCGCTATGTCGGCGGCCGGATCTCGCCGGAGATGGAAACGCCGAAGCTGCTCTGGCTGAAGGAAACCCTGCCGCGAAGCTATGCGGCGGCCGGCCATTTCATGGACCTCACCGATTTCCTGACGTGGCGGGCGACCGGCGATATGGCCCGATCGATCTGCACGGTGACCTGCAAATGGATTTATCTCGCCCATGAAGGCCGCTGGGACGCGAGCTATTTCGAGGCGATCGGGCTCGCCGACCTCACCGAAAACGAGTTCGCCCGGATCGGCACAAGGGTCGTCGCGCCCGGCACGGCGCTTGGCCGCGGGCTCAGCGAGGACGCTGCCGCGGCGCTCGGCCTGGTACCTGGAACGGCGATCGCCGCCGGCCTGATTGATGCCCATGCCGGCGGTGTCGGCACGGTCGGGGCGCCCATTGTCGATACATCCGAAGATGGGTCCGGCGGCTCGGCGCTGACCCGGCTCGGCTATGTCTTCGGCACGTCGGCCTGCACCATGACCTCGGCCGCCGAGCCGGCCTTCGTGCCCGGCGTCTGGGGGCCGTATTATTCGGCGATGGTGCCGGGCCTCTGGCTCAACGAAGGCGGTCAGTCGGCGGCCGGTGCGGCGATCGATCATCTGGTCAAGGGCCATCCCGCCTACCGATCGGCGCAGGCCGCCGCGACGGATGCCGACTCCGCAGTACCGGACTGGCTCGCCGATCGGGCGGATGCGGCCTGTGAGGCGCGCTCCGATGCCGTCCGTCTTGCCGGGCCGCTGATCGTCGTGCCGGAGTTTCTGGGCAACCGCGCCCCGCTCGCCGACCCGCAGGCCCGCGCGGTGATCTCCGGTCTCGGTTTCGAAGACGATCTCGACAGCCTCGTCGCGCTCTATATCGGCGGTGTGTGTGGCCTCGGCTACGGCTTGCGCCAGATCATCGCCGCCCAGGCGGACGAGGGGCTGGAAACGGACCTGATCGTCATCAGCGGTGGTGCCGGGGCAAGCGGCCTGGTGCGGCAATTGCTGGCGGATGCCGCCGGCCTGCCCGTTGCCGTGCCCGCCTCCGCCGAGCCTGTCCTGCTCGGGTCCGCCATGCTGGGCGCCGTCGCGGCCAACTGTCATCGCGACCTGGAGGCGGCGATGGCCGCCATGTCGTCCTTTGCAACGATCGTCCCGCCCGCCGGCGGCGGGATCGCGGCGATCCATGCGCAGCGCTACCGGGCCTTCCTGGCATTGCAGGCGGCTGGCCGGCTGTTCCGGCCGGATTAGCCGGGGCCTCAGTCGGCGCCGAATTCCGCCCGGATCGCGTCGGACTGCGCGCCGGTCGCCGGCACCGCACCGAATTGCTCGGTTTCGCCGGGCACATGCGCGCCGGGCGCCAGCAATTCGACCGTGCCGCCATCGGTCGCAACCGAGATCAGCCGCTGCTGCGGATGGTTGAGCAGGTCCTCCATGCTCGAGAGCCGCCCGTAGGCGATCCCGGCAGCCTTCAGGAGAGCGATGTTGTCTTCGCGGTCGCGTTCGGCGAGCGCGGCGCCGACCCGCTCGTCGACAGCCTGCCGGTTCGCCGTGCGGTCGGATGGCGAAGCCCAGCCGGGCTGTGTCGCAAGATCCGGCTCGCCCAGCACGTCAGCGCACAGATGCGTCCATTCGCGCTCGTTCTGGATCGACAGCAGCAGCACCTTACCGTCCTTGCAGGTAAACGCCCCGTAGGGCGCGATCGTCGGATGCTTGAGGCCCATCCGCTCCGGCGTCTTGCCGCCATAGCGGTATTGCAGGTAGGGCACGTTCATCCAGTCCGACATGGCGTGAAACAGCGACACCTCGATTGCGCGCCCCTTGCCCGTCCTGTAGCGGCCGATCAGCGCCTGAAGGATCGCCTGATAGGCCGTCATGCCCGCCGCGATGTCGCAGACCGAGACGCCGACCCGCGCCGGGCCTTCCGCCGTGCCGTTGACCGCCGACAGGCCGCTTTCGGCCTGGATCAGCAGATCATAGGCCTTCTGGTCGCGCGCCGGCCCCTCCGAGCCGTAGCCGGATATCGAACAGGTGATGAGCCCCGGATTCGCTTTGCGCAGGTCGGCGACCGGCAGGCCGAGCCGGTCGATCGCGCCGGGCGCCAGGTTCTGGATGAAGATGTCGGCCTTCGCCAGCATCTTTTTCATCAGAGCGAGATCGGCTGCGTCCTTCAGGTTCAGGCACAGCGATTCCTTACCCCGGTTGAGCCAGACGAAATAGGCGCTCTGGCCTTTCACCAGCGAATCGTAGTTGCGGGCGAAATCGCCGTCGGGCCGTTCGACCTTGATGACGCGGGCGCCGGCATCGGCAAGCTTGCAGGAGGCATAGGGCGCGGCGACCGCCTGTTCGAGCGAGACGACGAGGATGTCTTTGAGGTCGTTCATCTGTGGGATGGCCTGGATCGGGGGGAATGAGCGCGCATTACTAGGGTCAGGCCCCTGTCCGCGCAAGCCGCCTAACCGGCCCTTTCGTGCCGCCTTACGGGATTTCGGCTCAACCTTGAACGGCCATATGAAATTCGTATGCACCCGGTCGAAGCCATACTCTTCGACCGGAAAGTGAGCTAGCATTCCGGGGACTTGCGTCCCGCAGGCGCCGACATTTGCTTTGGGAAAAGGACCACGCCCCGTGAACGAGATGACCGTGAACGCAGCCCTGCCATGCCTGATCGCGGGCAAGCCTGTTCTCCCCGCCGACGGGCGGACGATCGATCTCCTCTGCCCGAGCGACGGCAAGAAGATCGCCGAGATCGCCGCCGGCGGTGCGGCCGAGATCGATCAGGCGGTTCAGGCCGCGCGCTCCGCCTTCGAGGACGGCGCCTGGTCGAAACTGACGGCGGTCGAGCGTGGCCGGCTGTTGCGCCGGCTGGGCGAGGCGATCACGGAAAATGCGGCGATGCTGGCTGAGCTGGAAGCCTCCGATACCGGCAAGCCGCACCGCCAGGCCGAGGCCGACATGGTCGCCGCCGCGCGCTATTTCGAGTTCTACTCCGGCGCCGCCGACAAGCTGCACGGCGACACGATCCCCTTCCTGGCCGGCCATCAGGTCCAGACCGTCTACGAGCCCTATGGCGTCGTCGGCATCATCATTCCCTGGAACTACCCCGCCCAGATGGTCGGCCGCACCTGCGCGGCGGCACTGGCGGTCGGCAACACCGTGGTCATGAAACCCGCCGAGGAAGCCTGCCTGACGCCGCTGAAGATCTGCGAACTGGCCCATGAAGTCGGCTTTCCCGACGGCGCCTTCAACGTCGTCACCGGCTACGGCCACGAGGCGGGAGCGGCGCTCACCGCGCATCCCGGCGTCGACTTCCTGTCGTTCACCGGCTCGCCCCAGGTCGGCGTGATGGTCCAGACGGCGGCGGCGCAGAACCATATCAACTGCACGCTGGAGCTTGGCGGCAAGTCGCCGCAGATCCTCTTCGCCGACGCCGATCTCGACGCGGCGATCCCCGTCGTCCTGAACGCGATCGTCCAGAATGGCGGCCAGACCTGCTCGGCCGGCTCCCGCGCGCTGATCGAGGCGTCGATCTATGACGAGGTGATCGACCGCCTGAAGGCCGGTTTCGAGGATCTCGTCGCCGCCCCCTGGCGGGAAAACGGCACGCTCGGCGCGCTGATCTCGGCAAAGCAGAAACAGCGCGTCGAAGGCTATATCGCGGCCGGTGGCGGCGGTGATGCGCCCCTGATCGCCCGCGGCAAGGTGTCCGCGGCGGCGCCGGAGACCGGCAACTACGTTGCGCCGGCGCTGTTCGGCCCGGTCGCTGAAACGCATCCGCTTGCCCATGAGGAGGTGTTCGGCCCGGTGCTCGCCTGCCTGAAATTCACCGACGAGGCCGACGCGATCCGCATCGCCAACGGCACCGATTACGGCCTCGTCGCCGCCGTCTGGACGCGCGACGGCGGCCGCCAGATGCGCGTGTCCAAGGCGATGCAGTGCGGCCAGGTCTTCATCAACTGCTTCGGCGCCGGCGGCGGCATCGAGCTGCCCTTCGGCGGCGTGCGCAAGTCCGGCCACGGCCGCGAAAAGGGCTTCGCCGCCCTGCACGACTTCACCCAGATGAAGACGATCGTCCAGAACCACGGTACCTGATCGGGGCGCCTGACAGAGGAGGAGACCGTCATGTCGTCGCAGCCTGCCGAAAATCGGGACGCCGGCTTCCGCCCGCTGTTCCAGCTTGGCGACGACGGCACCGAATACCGGCGGTTAAGCCGCGAGGGCGTCGCCGAAATCGATCTCGGCGGGCGGCGCTTTCTGCAGGTCGATCCGGCTGCGCTCGCCAGGCTTGCCTGTGAGGCCTTCGGAGATGTCTCCCATCTCTTCCGCCGCGCCCACCTGCAGAACCTCGCCGATATCCTCGAGGACCCGGACGCCTCCGACAACGACCGGATGGTCGCCCGGGAACTCCTGAAGAATGCGGTGATATCGGCGGCGCGTCAGTTTCCGAGCTGCCAGGACACCGGCACGGCGATCATCGTCGCCAAGAAGGGGCAGGGCGTCCTGGTCGACGGCGATATGGCCGAAGCGCTTTCGGCCGGCATCGCCCGGACCTGGCAGACGCGCAACCTGCGCTTCTCCCAGATGGCGCCCTTGACGATGTTCGAGGAGGCCAATACCGGCTCCAACCTGCCCGCCCAGATCGATATCGAAGCGACCGGCGGTGATACCTTCGACTTCCTGTTCATCGCCAAGGGCGGCGGCTCGGCCAACAAGACGTTCCTCTATCAGGAGACCCGTCGGCTGCTCGAGCCGGAACGGCTGATGGCCTTCCTCGACGAGAAGATCAAGACGCTCGGCACGGCCGCCTGTCCGCCCTATCACCTGGCTGTCGTGATCGGCGGCCTGTCGGCCGAACAGACGCTGAAGACGGTCAAGCTCGCCTCCACCAAGGCGCTCGATACGCTGCCCGACAGCGGCGATGCGACGGGCCGGGCCTTTCGCGACAGAAACCTCGAGCGGGAGGTTCACAAGCTGACGCAAGGTTTTGGTATTGGAGCACAATTCGGCGGCAAGTATTTCTGCCACGATGTCCGCGTCATCCGGCTGCCGCGCCACGGTGGCAGCCTGCCGGTCGGTATCGGCGTGAGCTGTTCGGCCGATCGCCAGATCAAGGGCCGGATCGACGCCGAGGGGATGTGGCTTGAAAAGCTGGAGACCGATCCGGCGCATTTCCTGCCGACGGTTGATTTCGAGCAGGCCGAGCCGGTGCATATCGATCTCGACCAGCCGATGGACGCGATCCGGGCCGAATTGTCGAAGCTCGCGGTCGCGACACCGGTGCTTTTGAGCGGCACGATGATCGTCGCCCGCGACCTCGTCCACGCCGAACTGTCGCGCAAGCTCGCCGCCGGCGAGCCGCTGCCGGACTACATGATCGATCATCCGATCTACTATGCCGGTCCCGCCAAGACGCCGGAGGGCTTCGCGTCCGGCTCGTTCGGGCCGACGACGGCTGCCCGGATGGACCCTTATGTGCCGGAATTCCAGGCCGCCGGCGGCAGCCTCGTGACGATCGCCAAGGGCAACCGCGCCCGCGCCGTCGTCGACAGCTGCAAGCAGCATGGCGGGTTTTATCTGGGCTCGATCGGCGGCACGGCGGCGGTTCTCGGCCGCGATGCGATTACCGAGCTGGAGCCGATCGACTTTCAGGAATTCGGCATGGAAGCGGTCTGGCGGATCCGGGTCCGGGATTTCCCGGCGTTCATCATCATCGACGACAAGGGCGGTGATTTCTTCGCCCGGATGCTGTCGGGGTGAGGTGCGGTCCGCGATAGCGGACGAAATGCATCGCATTTCGAGTGCCGAACGCGCGAGACCCAAGTCGAGCGCAGGGAAGCCGGCCGCGTCAGCGCCGCGATCCCGGCTCTCGCTTCACTCGGCCGGTATGACGACCGGGGGATCGGAGTTTTGCCGCAACCCCTCCCTCGTCATCCCGGAAGCCGCCAGGCGGCTATCCGGCATCGGAGAACCCAGGCGCGGATGGACGACCCCAACCCCCTTTATCGCAACACCGTTTTCGGAAAATAAAACGACACCGTCCAGTTCGGCAGGTCGACGATCTCGCTGATCCGTAAGTCCCCGCAGACGCTGCACAGCATATAGGCCTCGACCGCATCCATGTTCGTCGTCGCGGTGAGCCAGTCGATCATACCGCTGACGGCATCCTTCGCCGCCTGCATCAGGTCCGGACCGACGCCGGTCGTTGCCCGGTAGCCGTCGGCATCGAAATGCCGCGACACCGGTCCCTCGGTCTCGAAACGGGGAAAGGCGAAGTTAGCATTCTTGATCAGGCCGAGCTCGATCGCCACCACCATCGGGCTTTCGATCGCCGTGCCGCAGATCTCGCCATCGCCCTGGGCGGCATGGGTGTCGCCGAGCGACAGAAGGCCGCCGGCGACCTCGACGGGCAGGTAGAGCGTCGTGCCGACCGCGTTGTCGCGGATGTCGAGATTGCCGCCGACGCGGCGTGGCGGCACGACGGAATGCAGGCCCGGCTCCTTAAGCGCCAGGCCGACCGTGCCGCAGAAGGGCTTCAGCGGCACCGCGCCGCCGGGGCCGAACAGGGCGGGCTTCAGCGTGTTGGCGTCGTATTTCCAGATATGCAGGCGCGGATCGGGAAACTGGTCGGCAAGCAGGCCGAAGCCCGGGATATTCGCCGTCCAGCCCCAGCCCGACGGTTTGAAATCCCTGAACGTCACGGCGATCGCGTCGCCGGGTTCGGCGCCTTCGACATAGATAGGCCCGGTCACCGGATTGATGCCCTCCAACGATACCTTGGCCAGATCCTCCAGCGTCGAATCGGCGGCAAGCTGCCCGCCGGAGGAATCGATCGTCTCGATCTCGATCGTCTCGCCAGGCTTCGCAGTCAACACCGGTGCGTTGGAATTGTCCCAGCCGAAATGGTGGTTGTGTTTGTGGATCGTGTGATTACAGAGCACCGTCGCCTCCTCAAGTCCGCCGCCTTTAGTCTCGCCGCCGCGAAAACAGCATTTCGATTTCCCGGTTGCCCATGATGCCGCCGGGCCTGAGCGCCATAGTAGCGACGATAACGACGCCGAGCGCAATCCCCGACAGCCCCAGCAGTTCGGGCAGGTCGACCGGGCCGAAATCCGGTCCGGTCTCGATCCAGCGCACCCCCTCTAGGCCGAAGGAGATCAGGATCGTCCCGAGCACCGCGCCGGTCACTGTCCGCATGCCGCCGAGGATCAGCATGGCAAGCGTCAGGAAGACATGGGTGAAATAGAACGGCCGGGCGCTGATCGTGCCAAGGAAATAGGCATAGCAGATGCCCGCGACGGCGAGGATCACCGCGCCGAGCACCCAGGCGACGAGCCTGAGCCGGAAGACGTCGACCCCCATCGCCCGCGCGCCGACCTCGTCATCGGAACTGGCGCGCAGCCTGATCCCCCAGCGGCTTTCGCGGAACATGCGGGCAACGAAGATGACGATCACCGTGACGATCAGGATCGAGGTCAGGTCGAAGATCTTCGGAATGCCGAAAAAGGCCTGCTTGCCTTTGAAGATATCGGTGCGGTGCAGGAAGATCGAATGGACGATGACGAGCAGGGCGAGCGTCACGATGGTCGCCCCAATGCCCGACAGGCGCACGATCAACAGCCCGACGACAAGCGCGATCAGACCGGTGACGACGATCGCGATCGCCGCCGACGTCACCGGATCGAGTTGGAAGGCGTTGAGGCCCCAGGGTGCGTTCGGCAGCGACATCGCCTTGATCTGCACGGGCGTCACGCAGATCGCTGCGGCATAGGCGCCGATCCCCATGAAGGCGGAGTGCGACAGGTTGGTGATCTTGGCGTTGCCCATGAAGACCTGCAGGCCGAGCACGACGAGCAGGTTGACATAGGCCGAATAGACGATGCGCAGGTGATAGCGCTCGCCGAACCACATCACCATCAGGCCGATGAGCACCAGGATCGCCGACAGCAGTGCCGCGCCGACGAGCCCGGACCTTTGACCGGAATTCAAGTGGAGGGCATTGAGCAGGGGACGGCTCAAATCTTATCCCCCTTCTCGGCCGGCGGCGTCAGGATGCCGTCGGGCCGCCAGACCAGAATGAGCGCGATGATGCCGAACACGAAGGCATCCTTCATGCCGCCATAGCTCTGCGGCAGGATCACCAGCATACCGACCTCGACGGCGCCGAGCAGGAAGCCGCCCAGCACCGCGCCGGGCAGCGACCCGAAGCCGCCGACGACGCAGGCGACGAACGCCTTCAGCACCGGGTTGAAGCCCATCGTCGGATCGACGCTGCCGCGCCGCGCCATGATGAAGACGCAGGCAATCCCCGCCAGCAGGCCGGAGACGGCAAAGGCCATCGCCACCACCCGGTTCGCCTTGATGCCCATCAGCCGGACCATCTCGAAATCGACCGAGGCCGCCCGCATCGCAAGCCCGAGCGTCGAGCGCTTCAGGAACAAGACGAGCAGCGTGATCGCGATGACGGTGGTCATCGTCTCGAAGATCTGCAGCGAGGAAATCGAAATGCCGCCCAGATCGATCGGCCAGTCGAGGAAATAGAGCGTCGTGACCGCGATCGGCCGCGGCGAGACGAACAGCAGGAACAGGTTCTGGATCACCATGGAGACGCCGAAGGCGGTCAGCAAGCCGGTTGTTGGGTCGGCGTATCGAACCGGCCGGAAGGCAACCCGTTCCAGCGTCACCGAGGCGAGCACCGCCATCAGGACGGCCGCGAAGATGACGATCAGCGGATTGCCGAGCGTCATCGCCACGAAGGCGACCATCGTATAGCCGCCAACCGCAATCATGTCGCCATGGGCGAAATTGACGAGGCCCATGATCGAGAACACGATCGCAAGCCCGAGCGCCAGAAGCGCGTATTCCGCCCCGAAACTGAGCGCGTTCAGGCTTTGCTGTATGACATAGTCCACGGCTCAGGCAATCCCGGTCAGTTCGGCCATCAGGGCCTCGTTTTCGCCAATCGCTGTCTGATCGCCCTCGGCGACCACTTCGCCATTTGAGAGCAGATAGACATAGTCGGCGAGCTTGACGGCCTCCGCCGCGTTCTGTTCCACCAGCAGGATCGTCATGCCGTCGGCCTTCAGATCGGCGATCAGCGAAAAGATCTGCTGGCAGATCTGTGGGGCAAGGCCGAGGCTCGGCTCGTCGAGCAGCAGGATCTTCGGCCCCGCCATCAGCGCCCGGGCAATCGTCAGCATCTGCTGCTCGCCGCCCGACAGCGTGCCCGCCGGCTGGTCGCGGCGTTCCGCCAGGATCGGGAAGGTTGCAAGCCAACGCTCGATGCGGGCCTTGACCACCGTTTTGTCGCTGACCGTCGCTGCGCCGATCACCAGGTTTTCCATCACCGTCAGGTTGGCGAAGATGCGCCGGCCCTCCGGCGACACGGAAATGCCGCCGCGCACCCGGTCCTCGGCGCTCATCGTTTCGATTGGCTTATCCTCAAGCCGGATCGATCCGGTCGACCGGGCGATGCCGGCGATCGCCGAGATCGTCGAGGTCTTGCCGACGCCGTTGGGGCCGAGCAGCACGACGCACTGGCTCTGCGGCACGGAAAAGCTGATGCCGCGCACGGCTTCGATCATGCCGTGGAAGACATGCAGATCGCGCACGTCGAGCATATACCGCCCCCAATCAGACGGTGCCCGGCGGTCGCCCGCCGGGCACCGGATTCTCAAATCAGCGCCAGGACGGCACGTTGTCCGGCACCTCGTTGGAGATCAGCACCCGCTTGCCGTCCTTGAAGCCGATGACGGGGATCGTCCGCTGGGCAAACGAATTGTTGTCCTTGAACGACACGGATTCGACCGTCAGCACCGGCACGGCATCGGCCGAGCGCAGCGCTTCGCGGATCGCTTCCGGATCGGTGCCGCCGCTTTCCTTGACGCCATAGGCGACCGCCATGATCGTGTCGGCGCCGAGCGCCGGGAACAGGCCCTCGACCGGCATGTCGATTGCCGCGCAGTCCTTCATGAACTGGGCAAGCCGGCTGTCGGCGTGCGAGGGGGCAAGCGTGCCGAAGGCGACCTTGTCGAGCAGGGCCGGGTCGCTCTCGGCCAGCGCATCGAGCGAGGGATCGTCGAGCCCGTCTGAGCCGAACACCCAGGCATCGAGGCCGGCAGCCCGCATCTGCCGGATAAGCACGCCGACGTCGGGCATGATCGAGGAGATGTAGACCGCGTCGATCGGCTCGTCGAGGTTCTTCATCTCGGCGATCTGCGGCGACCAGTCGGTGGTGCCAAAGCTGAAATTGAGCGATTCCAGCACCTTGCCGCCGCCGGCCTCGATCACCTCGCCGAACCACACCGGCGTGCGCGCCGACCACGAGCCGCCCTCATCGGAGGTGAACAGCACGACGTTCTTGACGCCCTGTCCAAGCGCGTAGTTGGCCGCAGCCGTCGCGGTGAAGGGGTCGGGCGAGACGCCGGAAATGAAGTTGTCGACGACGCCCGAATGCATCTCCACCTGGGTGCTCTGCGCCTGGAACACCGTGACGCCATAGTCGGCGGCGAGCTGGGCGACCGGGATCATCGTGTCGGAGAAGGGGATCGTGCCCATCGCCACGATGCCGTCGTCGAGGAACTTCTCGGTAAGCGAGATCGCGGCCTGCGAATCCGCGCCGGTGTCCTGCACCAGCAGTTCGAACTTCTTGCCGTCGACGCCGCCGTCGCGGTTGATCATCTCCGCCATGCAGCGGGCGCCCTGGATCTCGGCATAGGGCGCGTACTCGCCCGTCAGCGGCACCGGGAAGCCGACCTTGATCGTGTCTTCCGCGAATGCCGTCCCCGCCAGCGCTGTTCCGGCAAGCAGGGCGCCGGTTGCTAGAATTGTCTTCATGTCCACCTCCGTTAATTCGGTTTCGTTATGCTGCGGCCTGTCCCAGATAGGCCGCGATCACCTCTGGCGATTTCGTTATGTCCTCCGGCAGACCGGTCGCCAGCACCGCGCCCATATGCAGCACGGTGATCCGGTCGCAGGCCGTCATGATGAATTTCAGGTCGTGGTCGATCACCAGGATCGAGCAGGGATGGCGCTCGCGGATCCAGGCGAGCGCCGACACGAGGTCCTCGGTCTCGGCCGGGTTCATGCCGGCGGCCGGCTCGTCGAGCATCAGGATCTTCGGCCGAAGCGCCAGCGCGCGGACGATCTCCAGCCGCCGCATGTGGCCGTAGGAGAGTTCGTCGGCAGGCAGGCTGCGCTTCGCCGTCAGGTCGAACCGCTCCATCGCCGCCTCGATCAGCGCCTGCGCACCCTCGTCGTCGGCGACGCTCGATCGGGCGACATCGATGTTCTGGCCGACGGTCAGGTTGGGAAAGATGCGCAGGTTCTGGAAGGTCCGGCCGACGCCGAGCCGGGCGCGACGGTCGGCGCTGAGCCCGTTCAGCGGCTGCCCGTCCAGCCGGATCGTTCCCGACGTCGCCTTGAGCAGGCCGGAGACCAGGTTGATCAGCGTCGTCTTGCCGGCGCCGTTGGGGCCGATCAGTCCGTGCACCTCGCTTGCCTTGACCGTCAGGTTGACCGCGTTGACCGCCTTGACGCCGCCGAAATTCTTGGTGAGGTCTGCAAGCTCCAGCATCTCAGGCCTCGCCTTCCTCGGCGCGCAGCGCGTCCCATTCGCGCAGGCGGACGCTGGTGCGGTCCCACTGATCGTCGGAGATGAAGGCGAGGATCGCCTCGATCAAGGTGAAGGCGCTGACATAGCTATCCCATTCGGTGCCGATCTCGATGGGCAGCGCGACCACGTCGCGGGCCGACCGGGCGATCGGCGACACCCACTTGTCGGTCATCAGCACGACATGGGCGCCGCGCCGGGCCGCCGCCCGCTGGGCGAGCGTTGCAAGCGATGTCTGGTAGCGCCGGAAGTCGAAGACCAGCAGCACGTCGCGCGAGCGCATGCGCAACAGGTCGTTCGGCCAGGCCTCCGGATCCGACGGCAGCGCGAAGACGTCCGGGCGGATCTGGCGCAGGTGCAAAAGCAGGTATTGCGCCAGCGCATCGGAAATCCGGCCGCCGATGACGAAGATCCGCCGCTTCGGATCCGCCAGCAGTGCGCAGATATGCTTGAACTGGGCCTCGGTGATGACCGAGGCGGTCTCGGCCAGTTCCTCCCTGGCGCGGCCAATGAAATCGGCGAGGAAGTCGCCCTCGGCCGGGCGTCTGGTGTGGCGCAGGTCGACGGGCGAGCGTTGGCCTTCCTTCAGTTCGGCGATCAGATGGCGCTGGAAGTCCTGAAAGCCCTGAAAGCCGATCTTGTTGACGAAGCGCGAAATGGACGGCGCCGAGACGCAGGCGTTTTCCGACAGGGCGGAAATCGGCTGCAGGCCGGCGAAGGGATAGTCGGCGAGTAGCACGGCGCACAGCTTCTTTTCGGAATCCGTGAACCCCTCGGCATGGCTATCGATGCGGTCTCTGACGGACATGCGCTTTCCGGTCGAAGGTTAAACGAAACCCTCGCCCAATGAAAATTTCTTGTCAATCCGTCAAATTTCCCGGTGAATGAAAATAGACACTTGTTCAGATCGGTGGCCATGCATGGCGTTGCGTCAATGCCGGGCCAGAAACGCGAGCAGGTCCGAAATCGCCGCCTCCCGGGCTTTCGCGTTGGTGCCGACCAGCGGGTGCTCGCCGGCGGCGGTACGATAGGAAAAGAGCGGTTGCAGCGGCCGGTTCGGTGCGTCGAAGCCGTGCACGGCATCGGGATAGACGATGATCTCGACCGGCTCGCCGCGGGATTTGAGATGGCCGGCGAAGATCTCGCACGGCGCGGCCGTGGTCCAGTTGTCGTCGGCGCCCTGCAGGATGAGAAGGGGCGCGATCGTTCGCCAGGTGCCGGGTTCGACGGTCGTGTAGGGCCGTTCCTGGAATTTCCGGGAGCAGGCGGCGGGATAGAAGGCGACGGCGGCGCGAAAGTCGTGCAACGGCGCCGGTTCCGGCCGGCCGATGCTTTCGGTGTTCACGGTGAGCAGCGCGATGCCGCCGCCTTGCGACCAGCCGATCAGATAGACCCGTTGCGGGTCGACATCGTCCCGCGATTGCAGGTAGCGCAGGCCGGCATAGGCGTCGCCCGGGCGTTCGAGATACATCGTCTTGCGTTCGGGCCGCGTCCCGCAGGTCGCGCCGAAGCCGCGCGGGCCGGCGCTGTCGATGAGCAGCACGGCGAAGCCCTTGGCGGTCAGGATCCGGGCCCATTCGGTATAGGTCGACGAGACACTTCCGCCGCGCCCCGGCCCGCTGCAACCATGCAGGAAGATCGCGGCCGGCGTGGGATCGGAAGCGTCCGGGCTGGCGAGCCAGCCGGTAAGCGACAGATCCGCCTGCGGGTTTTTGAAGGTGACCGCGGTCCACACCTCCTGCGCCGACGATATCGACGGCAGGAGGAGGGAGACAATGGCGATCAGGCGGCAGATCCAGCGCATTCGCCAAGACTGGATGACAAGGATGGCCGCAACAAGACAGGGGCCGCCGCCCCGTACGCCTATGACACGCCTATGAAACGTGGTCCTTGTCGGATCGGCCGAACAGTGTCGGGCGGCGCCAGAGGAAGCGCCGCAGCCCGAGCAGCACCACGGAGGACACCGTGAGCGCCAGAATCAGTAGCGCGGTCTGCCAGGTGGCGCTTGCAAGCGAAAGATCGGCGAGCACAAGCAGGAAGGCGGACGAAAGCCCCAGCGCCAGCGGCGTCGCCGCCTTGTCGAGACCGTCGACGAACATCAGGAAGGCCAGTTCGAAGCCCGCCGCGAGCGCCAGCGCATAGGCGGCGAGCTCCAGCGTGCCGGTGCAACGGATCTGATTGCCCAGCGAGGCGGTGTCGGCGGCGCAGCTCAGGTCGGTCAGCACCAGCATATAGACCTTGAGGATCAGCGCGACGGCAACGCCGATGCCGATGATCATCTGGCAGATCACCTTGATCAGCCGCGCCGGCCGGTAGGCGGCCTCGTAGAAGCGCTCGGCGGGGCTGATGTCTGAACGGGGCAGGTGGTTGTCGCTCATCGGCCCGCTCCCCCCGACTGGTCAATCGCCGCGATGACGCTGTCGACATTGGTCACCGTCGCGACATTCTGCATCGCATAGTCGATCGAGGCGTGGTGCCAGTCGGCGTTCATGGTCGAGCAGGCGTCCTCGGGCAGGATCACCCAGAAGCCCTTGTCGGCGCCGGTGCGGGCGGTGTGCTCGACCGACATGTTGGTCCAGGCACCCGTATTGATGATGGTGTCGATGCCGCCGTGGCGCAGATAGCTTTCAAGCCGGCTCGTCTCCCAGGGGCTCATCGAGCGCTTCTCGACGACGAGATCGCCGGGCTTTGCCTCCAGGCCGGCAACCGGCTGCACGCCCCAGGAGCCGCGCAGCATGGCATTCGCCGATACCAGCCCGTCGTAAAGGCCCGCGTGGCGGGCGGTCGCCGGGTGGCCCGGCTCGCAGACGAACCAGACATGCACGACCATGATCCCCGCCCGCCGGCAGGCGTCGGCCAGCCGCCGGCTGTTGGCGATCACGTTCTGCTCCCTGGCATGGGCCGGCGAGCCGCTGTCGGCAAAGGCGCCGCCATCCATGATGACGTCGTTCTGCATATCCTGGATGATCAGCGCGGTGCGGCCTGGTTCGATCTTCAGCGAGGCCGTCGCTTCAGCCGGCGCGGCGGCGCTCGCCGGTGATGCACCGCTCCGCGCCCGCATGAACGGCTCGTTCCTGCCCGTCGCCTTCATCTGAACCGCATAGACGGACGTCGTCGCGCAGACAAACAGCGTCGACCAGTCCGCCCCGCCCCAATGCAGGTTGGCCGGATGCTCGGGGATTTCGATTTCGCCGAGCTTGATGCCGTGGAAGTCATAGACCCAGATACCGCCCGGTGCGGTCACATAGACATTGCCGTTGGTGTCGGCTTTCATGCCGTCCGGCCGGCCGCTGCGCACCGGGTCCTCGATGCCGCTTGCGAAGACGCGACCGTTGATCAGGCGCCCGTCGGAGGCGACGTCGAACATGCGGATATTGGCCTGCTCGGTATCGTTCACCCACATCCAGCGCTCGCAAGGGCTGAAGCACAGCCCGTTCGGCTGGCCGAAGGTGTAGCGGTCCGACACCAGCTGCGGCTCGTCGCCCGGTTTGTGGCCCGGCGGGATCCGGTAGACGCCCCGGAAAGTCTGTTCCAGCGGCCGCGGCAGGCCGTAATACTCCATGCGGCCGAAGGTCGGATCGGTGAAATAGATCGACCCGTCGGAATGGATGCACAGGTCGTTCGGCGAGTTCAGCCCCTTGCCCTCGAACTGGCTTGCCAGCACCTCGCGGCTGCCGTCCGGGGCAAAGCGCGCGACCGAGGAGGTGGAATGCTCGCAGGCGATCAGGTTGAGGCCTGAATCATAGGTCAGCCCGTTCGCCATGTTGCAGGGTCGCAGCAATTCGCTGACCCCGTCGGCCTCCGACCAGCGCCGCCGCACGTCGCCCGGCATGTCGGAGAAGGCGAGGTACTGCTCGGCCGGATGCCAGACCGGGCCTTCGGTGAAATCGAAGCCGGTGCCGATCTGGCGGACCGGCGCGTTCGGGTCGACCAGATCGCTGAAGCGCGGGTCGATTGTTGTATGAGGCATTGCAGGCGCTCTTTTTTACTGTGGGACCCGGTGTCGCGAGACCTCGTCTCCGTCAGGCCGGGAACCAGGCGCGGGCGGGCAGCGTTTCGGTCACCGGGCCCGGACAGGTCATGCCGAGACGTCCGACCACCTGGCCGTTCTCGATCACCGCACCGCGGTCATGCACCGGCAGCAAATACTTGAAATTGTTCATAAGCTTCTTGATCTGCGCCTTCTCGTTGCGCTTGGAGCCGGCGTGATTGCCGGTGACCTGCGGCTCCATGTAGTTGTTGACGCGCACATGGTTCACGATCTGGTCGTTGAAGTCGTAGATCACGTCGCCGCAGATGCAGGCGAGCCCGTCGGCGGTCTCGACGATGACGTTCATCGAGCCCTCGGTATGGGCATAGGCCGGCTCGCACCACACGCCGGGAATGATCTCCTCGGCGCCCGTGATCTCCAGGTCTAGGAAGCGGATCGCCTCTGGCTCATAGATCCGCTCGACCAGATGCATCACGTCGGGCTTTGGATATTGCGGATACATGATGCCGGAGACCGAGAACTCCATTTCCCGCCGGTTGAGCACCACGGTGGTGTTCATCGGGAAGTGATCGTCCTTGCCGGCATGGTCGATATGCAGGTGGGTGTGCAGGATATAGCGGATGTCGCCCAGCTTCAGGCCGTGGCGGGCAAGCTGGTTCTCGATCATGTTGTCGTGATACTGATGCCCGCGCATGCCGAGCGTTTCCATGATCGCGTTGTCGCGGTAGCCGGTATCGACCAGGACGGGATACTGGCCGCCGAGGATCAGGAACCCGTAGACCGGTACCCGCCGCACCCGGCCGCATTCATGGCCGAGCACCAGAAAGCTGGTCTCCAGTTCGATGTCTCCGTAGTCGAGCACGTGGATGGTCAGGGCCATGGTCGTTTCCCTCGGTTACAGCGTGTTTGGTGTTTGTGACGTGGCGCGGGCGGGCATCACGCGCCCTCCAGCCGGTAAACGCGTTCAGCCGTGCCGCTGAGGATCTGTTTTTGCTGGCCTTTCGGCAGGCCGGCGGTCGCCTGTTTGTAGGCGCCCGCGAGGTCCTTGTAGGACGTCCAGAGTTTTTCGATCGGAAAGTTCGAGCCGAACAGGCAGCGCTTGGCGCCGAAGATTCCGACCGTCTCTGCGGTAATGAAGGCGATCTGCTTGGGGTCGTTGCGATGGATGAAGGTGCCGAGCCCCGACAGCTTGACGACGAGATTGTCGTATTTTTTCAGCGTTTTCAGCGCCTTGCCGGTCGTTTCTTGCCAGTGCTCGACGCTCGGCGCGGTGTGCATGCCGGCATGCTGCAGGATGAAGGTCACATCCGGGCAGGCCTCGAGCAGCGGCCACGCCGTTTCGAACTGGTCGGGAAAGAGCTGCAGGTCGAAGCTCCAACCATAGGCGGCGAGATGACCGATATTGCGGATCACCGTCGGATCGGCGGCGAGATCGGCGCGCAGCGCGAAGCGATAGAGCGGATTTTCGTGCCAGTGAAGCTGCTGGCGAATGCCGCGCATAAGCGGATAGCGGGTCAGCCGGTCTAGTTGCGGCCGAACATCCTCGACGGTGAAATCGGCGTAGGCGACAATCGCGTGCGGCCAGCCGTGGGTGTCGGCGACCTGCTGCACCCAGGCAGCCTCGTCGGCGGCCCAGTTCGGCGCCCAGTTGGCCTGGACATAGACGGATTTCTCGATACCGGACCCGTCGATATCGGCGAGATATTCGCCGATCGTGTAGTCGCGCTTGATTGGCCCATAGGCCCCGAAGATGCGCGGCTGTTCCGGCCCGAGCAGCCAGGGCAGGTCCTTTTGCAGCCAGATATGGTGATGCGCGTCGATCATGCGGCAAAGCTTCCGTGGGCAAGCTCCAGGATGTGGTCGCAGACGGCATCGAGACTGGAGGCATCGCCGAGCCCGTCGAGATGGGGCAGGACGGCGGCGAGCGCGGCGGTCTCCGGCTGGTATCCCGGTTCGGCGGCAAGCGGGCTGAGCCAGACAAGCCGCCAGGCCATGCGGGAAAGCCGCAGAACCGCGTCGGTCATCGCCTCGGGCCCGCCGCGTTCCAGCCCGTCGGACAGGATCACGACGGCAGCGCCCCGCGCGAACCCGGCAAAGCGCGGCACGGCCAGATAGGCCTGCAAGGCCTCGCCGATCCGCGTGCCGCCGTCGAAATCGGCGACCAGGGTCGACACCCTTGCCAAAGCCTGATCGGCGTCACGGGCGCGTAGCGCAGGCGTTACCCGTGTCAGCCGCGTTCCCAGCGTGAACACTTCGGCCCGCTCGGCAGACCGCACCAGCGCATGGGCAAAGCGCAGCGAGGCGTCCGTGCGCTCCTTCATCGAGCCCGACACGTCGATCAAGAGCGCGATGCGCCGCTGCCGCGTCTTGCGCATCCGCATCGGCAGCGTGAACACCTCGCCGTCGCGGCGCGCGGCATCGCGCAACGTCCGGCGCAGGTCGGGCACGCGGCCAAGATGGGTCGGCCGGTAGCGATAGGACCGCCGGCGCGGCAGGCGCGCCTCGGCGAGCCGGCGGAACCTTGCAAGCGCCTCATTGTCGTCGCCGGGTGCGAAGTCGCGCGTGCTCAGGCGTTCGGCGGTTGCCGCTTCCTCGCCGGCCTCGTCTTCGTCGGCGGGCTGGTCGATCTGCTCTTCCGCCCCCGTCGGCTCGTAGGCCTCGACGGTCTCGTCTTCACCGGGCAGGTCGGCGGCGATGGTCTGGTCGAGGAAATGGGCGCGGAACAGGGCGTCGAACTCCGCCTCGCGGTCCTTCGGGATCGCCAGCATGGCGACGCCTGCGCGGCGGATATCGTCCATGTCGCGCGGGCCGAGCAGTCCGATGGCCTCGATGAAGCCGATCGTCTGGTCCGGCGACACGGCGAAGCCGTGCGCGCGCAACAGCGCCGGAAAAGTGACGAACGGCTCGGCCGCGCGCGGTAGCGGGAGGTGGGGGAGGGCAGGCGAGCCTGTCATCAGGCGGCCTCCGCCGGCAGGATCGCGTCGAGGCGCGGCGCCATGTAGGTGAGGTCGTCCTGGTCCTTCAGAACGACGCCGATCGCCTGGCGGAAGGCGAGCGGCCAGGGGTGACCCTGGCTGTTCAGAAGCGTCGCGGCCTCCGCCCATTCGACCGTCTCGGCCACCCCCGGCGGCTTGGTCAGCGGCTCGGTGCGCATCAGGTTGACCGAGGCGACGACGGCGTCCGCCGTTGCCTGGGCCACCGTCGAGGCGCGCGCCATGACGATCGCGGCTTCGAGCGCGGGATCGGGATAGTCGATCCAGTGATAGACGCAGCGGCGGCGCAGCGCCTCGTGCAGGTCGCGGGTGCGGTTCGACGTCAGCACCACGACCGGCGCCCGCGCGGCGCGGACGGTGCCGGTCTCGGGGATCGAGATCGTGAAATCGGACAGGAATTCGAGCAGGAAGGCTTCGAACTCGTGGTCCGACCGGTCGATCTCGTCGATCAGCAGCAGCGACTGGTCCGGTGCCCGAAGCGCCTCCAAAAGCGGCCGGGCGAGCAGGTAGTCGTCGGAGTAAACGTTGATGTAAGCCTCGCCTGCCTGCCGGATCGCCAGCATCTGGCGGGGATAGTTCCATTCGTAAAGGGCCGCGGCCGCGTCGATGCCCTCGTAGCATTGCAGGCGGATCACCTGCCGGGCGAGCACGGACCCGATCGCCTTGGCCGCCTCCGTCTTGCCGACGCCGGGCGCGCCTTCGAGCAGCAGCGGTTTGCCGAGCGCCAGCGCCAGATAGGCCGCCGTCGCGAGATCCTCGCCGGCCAGATACTGCGCGCCGCTCAAAGCGCGTTGCAGATCCTGCGGCGAAGCAATCCCGGCGATGGTGGCCTGAACCGGCATCAGCGGCGGCCTCCCGGTTGTCCTTGAGGCCGCGCCCCGCCATTGGCCTTGAGGCCGCGCAGGATCTTTTCCGGCGTGATCGGCAGCGAGTCGCAGCGCACGCCGACGGCGTTGTAGACCGCGTTGGCGACGGCCGGCAGCACGGGATTGGCGCACATCTCGCCCGGCCCCTTGCCGCCATAGGGCGCGTCGGGGGCGGGGCGTTCCAGGATCGAGATGTGATGCGGTACGATCTCGCCGGGCCCCGGCATCAGATAGGTGTTGAAATCCTCCGGCCCGTGGCTGCGGTCGGGATAATTGGGTTCCGTCGTCTCGTAGAGCGCGTGCGAAATCCCCATCCAGGCGCCGCCGATCAACTGCTGCTCGACGAGCTTCGGGTTGAGCGCCCGGCCGACCTCATAGGCCGAGTTGATATTGGTGACCTCGACCTCGCCGGTCTCGTCGTCGACGGTGAGATCGATGATCAGCGCGGCATGGGCAAAGCAGGAGACGGGCGTCATCTCGCCGGTATCCGCATCGACGTCCGACAGCGGCACCAGGAAGATGCCGCGCCCGGCAAGCGTCCGGCCCTGCTTGAACTGGGCGGCGACGGCGGTATCGGCAACCGTGATCGACCGGCTCGGCGCGCCGCGCACATGAATGTTGCCCTTGCCGTCGGTCACAAGATCGGCGGCATCGACTTCGAGCTCGTCAGCGGCCGCCTCGAGCATCTGGGTGCGGGCTTCGGTTGCCGCGCGGATGACCGCATTGCCCATCCGGTGCGTGCCGCGCGAGGCGAAGCTGCCCATGTCGTGCGGGCCGGTATCGCTGTCGGCGGTGTCGACATAGACGTCGGAGATCGGAATGCCGAGCGCTTCGGCGGCGATCTGGCGGGTGACCGATTTCATGCCCTGGCCGAGATCGATGGCGCTCAAGGTCACCATGAACTTGCCGTCCGGCGTCGAATGGACCAGCGCCTGGCTCGGATCGCCACCGAGATTCATGCCGATCGGATAGTTGATTGCCGCAAAGCCGCGTCCGGGATGCAGGGTCATCAGCGCCTCCTCGAGCCGGAGATGAAGCGGGAGACGCCCGGCCGCTTGACGCCGCGCTGGAAGGGCTGCGCGGGTGTGTAGGGCTCGGCTGCCTGTGGTGGGGCGGGGGCGGCAGGCGGGGCCGGCGGTGTCGGTTGCGGCCGCGTCGAGGCCGGCGGCGCGACGGGCTGCTGCGATGCCGGTACTGGGGATGCCGGTGCTGGCGGCGTATAGGCCGGCGGCATCGCGGGGCCTGCGCCCGGGCGCGGCGCTGATGGCGGCGGGGCGACCGGTGCCGCCGGCTGAGGCTGCGGCATTGGCGGGGCCGGTGTCTGGCCGGGCGCCGAGGCGCCTCGCGCCACCTTGAAGCCGAGGCGTTCGGCCTCGATTTCCATGTCCTCGCGCTGCGGCGCGTTGCCGGTCGCGGGGTGATCTGTTGCCGTGCCGGCCGGGACATGGCCGCGCGCGGTCGCGCCGGCGAACGGCTCTGGGGCGAGGCCGGAGCGCTTGCGCTCGCCGATCTGGCCGGCGTGGTCGGTCACCGTCTCCGGGATCACGCCGCGATCGCCGATGCCGCCGCCGAACAGGCTCGACTGCGCCATCGCCTCGGCCGACAGCGGCCAGCCCGACTTCTGGGCGACCACCTGGCAGCTTTCGATCAGCGCGCAGTTCTTCGCTGCCCGCCGGTGCGCCTTCATGTCGCCGTCGCGATAGGCATTCAGGATCCGAAGCTCGATCGGGTCCATCCCGACGGTCTCCGCGACCTTGTCCATGTGGCATTCGATGGCGAAATCGACCGCCGTGATGCCAAAGCCGCGCATCGCCGTCGACGGCGTCCGGTTGGTGTAGACGCAATAGACGTTCGAGGCGACGTTGGGGATCGTATAGGGGCCGGGCAGGTGGCCCGTCGCCTTTTGCACGGCGTAGGAAGACAGCCTGGTATAGGCGCCGGCGTCGAAGAAACCGGTGAAGGCGCGGGCGACGATCCGCCCGTCGCGCATCACACCGTCCTTGAGGCGCCAGCGCTCGCCGCCGCGCGGCGCGCCGACCTGCATCTCCTCGGCCCGGTCCCACATGTATTTGACCGGCTTGCCGGTCAGCATCGCGCCGAGAACGGCCATCGGCTCGTGATGGGAATCGACCTTCCCGCCGAAGCCGCCGCCAACGGTGCCGCCGATGAAATGCAGCCGGGAGGAGGGCATGTCGAGCAGCTTGGCGGTGGTGCCGAGCGAGAAGAACAGCGCCTGCGTCGAGGTGTGGCAGACATAGCGGTCGTTGGTCTCGGGTGCGGCGATCGCCCCGCAGGTCTCGATCGGCGCCTGCTCGATAGGCGACATCTGGTACTCGCCCTCGACGATGTGGTCGGCCTGCGCGAAGGCTGCCTCGACATCGCCGAAGCGCAGCTTCTGGTGGTCGTAGCGGTCGTGATAGTCGAAGGTGTTGTTTGGGTAGGTCTCGTTGACGACGGGCGCTTCCGGCTTCAGCGCGTCCTCGACGTCGAGCACATGCGGCAGCTCCTCATAGGTCACCCGCACCTGGGCGACGGCGTCGAGGGCTGCCCGGTCCGATGTTGCGATGACGGCCAGCAGCGGTTCGCCCTTGTAGGCGACGCGGTGCTCGGCGAGCAGCGGCTCGTCGTCGCGGCCGAAGCTGATCAGCGACAGGAGTGTGTTGAGGTTGACGGGCACGTCCTGCGGCCGGATCAGCCGGATGACGCCGGGCATGCGTTCAGCCGCCGTCGTATCGATCGAGCGGATACGCGCGTGATGATGCGGTGAACGCACGCAGCGCATGAACAGCAGGCCGTCATAGAGATGGTCGTCATAGAAGGGCGAGCGCCCGGTGACGTGGCCGAGGATATCCTGGCGGATAATCGGCTGGCCGATCTCGTTGAGATCGTCGTCTCGTTCGTCGGCGAACAGGTCCTTGCGGAATTCGACGGCCATTACGCTGTCCTCCGGGGTGCGCGGGCGGCAGTGAGGATCGCGTCGACGATCGGCTCGTAGCCAGTGCAGCGGCAGACATTGCCGGCGATCGCGTCGATCACCTCCTCGCGGCTCGGCGAGGGATTGCGGTCGAGCAGCGCCTTCGCCGCCATCAGCATGCCCGGCGTGCAATAGCCGCATTGGGCGGCGAAGCCGTCCATGAAGGCCTGTTGCAGCGGGTGCAGACCGGCGCCGTCCTGAAGGCCGTTGGTCGTCTCGACCGTGCGGCCCTCGATCGTCTCGGCAAGCGTGACGCAGCTCAAATGCGGCTCGCCGTCAATCAGCACGGTGCAGGCCCCGCAGGTGCCCTGGCCGCAGCCGTATTTCGGGCTGAGATCACCGAGGCCCCGGCGCAGTACGTCGAGCAGATTGGCGGCCGGATCGACGAAGGTCGCCGCCTCCCGTCCGTTCAGGGTGAACATGACCGGCGTTTTGGCCATCAGCGGACCTCCCCGAGCAGCACGCGGCGCAGATAGACCGGTGCGATCTCCGCCCGATACCAGCCCGAGGCGAGCGCATCGTCGACCGGCGCCAGGCCATCGGTCGCGGCCTGGAGGGCAGGGGCGATGCCGGCGGGATCGAGCGACACCCCTTCGAGAGCGCGTTCGACGGCGGTCACGCGGACCGGTGTCGCGGCGAACGCCCCGTAGGCGATCCGCACGTTCGACAGCCGGCCGGCCGAGCGATTGAGCCAGGCGGCGATCGTCAGCACCGAGGCGCCCTTCGGCTTGACGCGCGAGACCTTGTGAAACCGGAAGGCGTCGCCGGCCGGCCGGATAACCGAGACCGACCGCACCAGCCCCTCCCGGTTTGCAAGGAACTGGTCGAGCGGCACCTGATTGCCATCCGCCAGATGGACGATACCGTCGAGCGCCAGCAGCGCGGCTGCGAGATCGCCATAGGGGTGCGGGGCGAACAGGTTGCCGCCGACGGTCGCCATGGAGCGGATCGCCGGCCCGCCGACCGCGCGGGCCGCCGGCCACAGGAAGTCGAGGTCACGGCTTGCCAGGATCCCGGCCATGGTGACGCCGGCGCCGATCGATATCCGGCCGCTGTCCGGCGTGATCGCCTTGAGCGCCGGGTCGGGCGCGCGGACGATCCGGTCGAAGTCCTGGTCGCCGAAATTGACGTCGCGCATTACCAGTGTGCCGCCGGCGAGAAAGCGCGAGGTCGGCGTCATGGCGCTTGCGGCCTCGGCAAGCGTTGCATAGGTCGCGACGCTAAGCATGACCGATGCCCCCGATCTCCCCAATCCCCATATGCTTGCACACCGCCTCGAAGCCCGCGGCGTAAACATCGTTGCCGACCAGATCGGCGAGTTCGGTTTCGCGGCCCGCCGGCGTATCGAAGCGGCTTTCCCATTCCCAGAACGTCCGGTCGCCGTCGGTCACCGGAATGATCCGGACATGGGCGACATAGTTGAACAGCGGCACCGGCGTATCGAGCAGGCAGTAGGAGAAGGTCTGCTCGAGATCCGACAGGGTCAGCAACTGCTCGCGCAGGTTCGCGCCGTCGGCAAGATGGAAGTTGCGCACGCAGCCGACCCGGTCCGACGGATCGCCGCGCTCGGTATGGCTGTCGGTGACGAGCGGATGCCAGACGTCGTGGCCGTTGAAATCGCGGATCACGTCCCACACCGCCTCGACCGGTGCATCCAGCACGGTGCTGCGTTTCACAAGCGGCATCACGGGGCTCCGAAATGGCGCTTCAGGGCGTCGAAGCCGGTCTGGAAGACGTCGTTGCCGATGCCGGTGACGAGATCCTCTTCCGCCTCCGGCGCGCAGGAGAATTCCGCCGTCCACTCGATGAAGCAGCGGTCGCCCTCGGTCACAGGCGTAAGCCGCATGGTCGCCACATAGTCGGTCAGCGGCATCGGGCTCTCGAGGATCGAATAGGTGCAGTAGAGATCGTAATCCGACAGGCCGAGCAACTGCTCGCGGATCATGTCGCCGTTCTGCAGGTGGAAGTGTCGGATGCAGCCGACCTTGTCGGCGGGCAGGGCATCCTCGATGCGGCTGTCGCGGATCGCCGGGTGCCAGCGCGGCAGGCCGTTGAAATCGCGGATCCGCTCCCAGACCCGCTGCGCGGGCGCGCCGATCACCGAGGAGACGTAGACGCGAGCCATTTATTTCGACTCCCCTTTGCCGCCACCGGACGAGGCGGAGCCGCTGCCGGACGAGCCGTCCCCCGACGATCCGCCGTCTCCCGAACCGCCTCCCTTCGCGGCCTGCTTCTGCACCGCGTCGGTGATCCGCTGCATGTCGGAGGCCTCGCGAATGAGACCGGTCTGGCGGGCGAGGTTCGATCCGTCGATGCCGACATCCGACAACAGGCTGTCGATCATCGGCGCCTGGACCCGGTAACGCAGGGCGGAGTTGATGACCTCGTCGGTCGGGCTGCCCCGCCCCGCGCCACCCCCCAGGCCGTCGATCGAGCCGGAGCCGGCGCCGCCGAGCTCCATGATCTTGATCTCGTTGATCTTCTCCAGCGGCTTGACCTGGGCTGCGACGATGCCCTCCAGCCGTTCCAGCAGGTTGCGCTTGAACAGCGAGGCGCGGGCCTCGTCGGTGAGGATGTTTTCCGCCTCGTTGATGAGCTTCTGCGCCTCGGCGCGCACGGCGGCGTGGATCTTGTCGGTCTCGGCGGCGAGCTTCGCCTCCGCGGCTTCCTTTTCCGCGCGGGTGACGTCGACGGCCTTCTCCCGCTCCGCGATCTCGCGGGCGGTGGCCGTATCGACCTTGGCGGCGGCCTCGGCCGCGCGCGCCTTGGCGGCATCGGCCTCGATCGCCGCAGCACTTTCCTCAAGCGACTTGGCATAGAGCGCGATCGCCTTCTCCATGGCGGCTTCCTCGACCGCTTTCTCGCGGGCGATCTCGCGCTCGCGCCGTTCGGTCTGGTGGCCGATGCGGGCTTCGTCGAGGCCGCGTTCGGCGGCGATCTCGGTGCGTTCCACCTGCTCCTTGGCGGCGATCTCCGCCTCGCGCAGGGCCTGGGTGCGCTCGACTTCCAGATGCTGCAGCGCCTTGCGCCGCTCGATCTGGCGGGCCTCGATCGCCTCTTCCTTGGCGATTTCGGCGGCCCGTGTCTTGGCTTCCTCGGCGATCCGGGCAGCGTTGACATGCTCCTGCGCCTGGATGTTGGCTGCGTCGACCGCGCGGTTGCGGGCGATCTCGCGCTCGCGCATGTCCTGTTCGTAGGCGATGCGCTCGGCCGCGATCTTCTTCTCCTTGGCGATGCGGGCGGCTTCCACGGCCTCGCCCCTGGCCTGTTCGCGCGCCTCGGTCGCCTCCTGCGCCTCGATGCGCTCGAAGGCAAGCTGCTTGTCCTGGGCGATGCGGGCGGCTTCGACGGCCTCGCGGGCGGCGATCTCGGCCTGGTCGACCTCCCGGTTGCGGGTGATCTCCGCCTCGCGGGTCTCCTTCTCGGAGGTGATGCGGACCTCGTGGACGGCCTTTTCCTGCAGGATGCGCAGTTTGTCGGCGGCCTCGCGGGCGGCGATCTCGGCTTCCTGGATCGAAAGATCGCGGGAGACCTCGCGCTCGCGGGTCATCTGCTCGAATTCGATCCGCGCCTCGGTGACGGCCTTTTCCTGGGCGATCCGGGCCTTCTCCACCGTCTCGCGCGCCGTGATCCCGGCCTCGTCGACCGTCTGCTGGCGGTTGATCTCGTCGGATTGCGTCTGCCGGTCGCGGGCGATCCGGGCCTTCTCGACCTCCAGCTCCTGGGCGATGCGGGCCTTTTCGACCGCCTCGCGGGCGGCGATCTCGGCTGCGTCGGTCTCCTGCTGGGTGCGGATGCGCTCCTCGGTGACTGCCTTCTCCTGGGAGATCCGCGCCTTCTCGACCGTCTCGCGGGTGGCGATCTCGGTCTCGTCGATCGCCCGCTGGCGGTCGATCTCGCGATGGCGGATCTCGCGTTCCGACGCGATCCGGGCTTCGGCGATCTGGCGTTCGTTGGCGATGCGTGCGGTCTCGATCGCCTCACGGCTCAGCAACGTCGCTTGTTCTGCGTCTTTCTCGCGCTCGGAGCGCTCGCGCGCGAGTTCGGCGCGCTGCTGGGCGCGGCGGAACTCGATATCGCGTTCCTGTTCGAGCCGGGCCTCTTCGGATTCCCGGTCGATGTCGAGCGCTTCCTTTTCCGCCTGGAGGTTGCGGGCGCGGATCTGGATCATCGCGTCCTGCTCGATATCGTTGCGCAGCTTGCGCCGCGTTTCGATCGCCTCGATGACGCTGGTCAGGCCCTCGGCGTCGAACCGGTTGGAGGGGTTGAAAAACTGGATGTCGGTCTGGTCGATATCGGTGATCGCGACGCTTTCAAGTTCCAGCCCGTTCTTGTCGAGCCCCTCCTGCGCCGTTTCCAGCACGCGGGCGACATAGGCGTTCCGGTTCTCGTGGAGTTCCTCCATGGTCATCTCGGAGGCGACGGTCCTGAGCGCCGAGATGAACTTGCCCGACAGGAGCGCATGGATGCGTTCCGGCTCCAGCGTGCGCCGTCCAAGCGTCGAGGCGGCAAGCGACACCGCTCCCTTGGTGTGCTTGACCCGGACATAGAATTCCGCGTCGACATCGACCCGCAGCCGGTCCTTGGTGATCAGCGCGTCCTCGCGTTCGCGCGTCACGGCAAGCTGAAGCGAGTTCATGTTGACCGGCGTGATGTCGTGAATGATCGGCCAGACGAACGCGCCGCCGTCGATCACCACCTTCTCGCCGAGGAATCCGGTTCGCACGAACGCGGCCTCCTTGGTCGAGCGGCGGTAGAGCCAGTGCATCACCCAATAGAGGATGAAGATGACGATGACGGCGGCTATCAGCCAGAGGATCAGTTGTCCGATCAACTCACCGGTCATGGTTCCCTCCCTGAACGGGCGTCAGCGCCCGATCTCCTTGAATTTTCGTGTCGTTTCGGTAAGCGCCACCTCCGTCGGCAACCGCTCCATCGAGGAGGCGCCGTAGAAGCCGTGGCAGTGTTCGGTGTTCTTCAGGACGAAGTCGGCGTCCTCGGGCATCGCGACCGGGCCACCATGAACCAGCACGAGCTGGTCCGGGTTGACGGCGATCGCCGCAGCGGCCCATTCGTCGACAAGGGCGGGGCACTGCTCGAGCGTCAGCGCCGTCTCCGCGCCGATCGCCCCGCCGGTGGTCAGGCCGAAATGGCAGACGATGATGTCGGCGCCGGCCTCTGCCATCGCCCGGGCGTCCTCGGCGGAGAACACATAGGGCGTCGTCAGCATGTCCTTTGCCCGCGCCAGCCGGACGAGCTCGACCTCGTGGCCGTAGCCCATGCCGGTCTCCTCCAGATTGGCCCGGAAGGTGCCGTCGATCAGGCCGACCGTCGGGAAATTCTGGATGCCGGAAAAGCCCGCCGCCTTCACCTGGTCGAGAAAGACGTCCATCAGCCGGAACGGATCGGTCGCGCAGACGCCCGCCAGCACCGGCGTGTTCTTTACGACCGGCAGCACCTCGCCTGCCATCTCCATAACGACGCCGTTGGCATCGCCATAGGGCATCATTCCGGCAAGCGAGCCGCGGCCGGCCATGCGGTAGCGGCCGGAATTGTAGATGACGATCAGGTCGATCCCGCCGGCTTCCTCGCATTTCGCCGACAGGCCGGTGCCGGCGCCGCCGCCGATGATCGGTTCGCCGCGCGCCCGCATACCCTGGTACCTGGCGAGCAACTCGCTTCGCTTGAACATTCAGCCTCCCATCACCCTGTTCGCGCCTGATCTCAGCCCGTTGCCATGCAGCGCACGGAAGGCCTCGACGACGAGGGCTGCGAATTCCGGATCGTTGATATTGTGGGCTGAGCGGATCAGTTGCCGCTCCGATGTCTGGATGACGGTCTCTTCCAGCGAGGCGAACAGCGCCGCGTCGGCTTCCGGATCGAAGAACGACTTGCCCGGCGCGTCGATCATCGAGACGCCGCCCTCGGGCAGGAAGAACCGCACCGGACCGGTCATCTGGTTGAGTTTCTCGCCGATCCACCGGCCCATCTCGCGGTTTTCCTCAACCGTCGTGCGCATCAGCGTGATCTGCGGATTGTGGCGGTAGAGATTGCGGTCGCGGTAGCGCTCCGGCACCGTTTCAGGCGCGAAGAAATTGACCATGTCGAGCGCCCCGCAGGCGCCGATATAGGGCTTGCCGGCGCGGATCGAGGCGCCGAACCGGTCATCGTCCGCGGCGAAGACGCCGCCCGCCACCTTGTCGCAGACCTCTGTCGTGGTGATGTCGATGATCGCGGCCAGCATGCCGCTGTCCATCAGCTTCTCCATCGACCGTCCGCCGGTGCCGGTGGCGTGGAAGACGAGGCAGTCGTAGTCGGCCTCAAGCGCCTTGGTGATCGCCTGCACGCAGGGTGTCGTCGCGCCGAACATGGTGAGCCCGATCGCCGGCTTGTCGTGCTTGTCGGGTGCCTGTCCGACCCGCCCCTTCACCATGCCGGCGAGCGCCTGTGCGCCGTTCGCGAGCACCTGCCGGGTGATCGAGTTGAGGCCCTGCACGTCGGTGACCGAATAGAGCATCATGATGTCGGAGGGGCCGACATACTGGCCGACATTGCCCGACGCGATGGTCGAGATCATCACCTTCGGGATACCGACGGGCAGAACCCGCATCGCCGTCGTCGCCAGCACTGTGCCGCCGGACCCGCCGGCGCCGATGATGCCGGCGATGTCGTCGCGATCGGCGATCCAGCGCTCGAAGGCGAGCGCCATGCCGGAGACCGCTTCGCCGCGATCGTCGATGAACACGCCCGACGCGCCGCGCGGATGGAAGGCTGCGACCGCATGCGGCGGCACCTCGGCGCCGGACGGCTTGCCGCTGGTCGACAGGTCGACCATCCGCACGTTGAGGCCTTCAGCCTTTAGGATATCGCGGATGAACCTGAGTTCGGGGCCCTTGGTATCGAGCGTTCCGACGACATAGACGACCGAGCCGGTTCGCGTCCCGCGTGCGCTCAAGGGTTCGATGGCCGTGTCGGTTGATGCGGGAAGCGCCGTCACCGTCCGCGCCATGCCCTCGATGACGCGCACCGGCACCGGTCGCGACCAGCGGGTGGGCAGCGAGGGATTGGAGACGTAGATGCGCGTCGGGCCCGCCGGGGCCTCGGTCTGGGCGGGGGCGGCCGACTGACCGTTGGGCCCGGCGGGTGAGGGCACCGGACCGGGCGTCTCGTCATGGGCGTGCCGGCCGACGCCGAGCAGCGCCTGCTGCAGGTCGCGGTCGGCGGAAAGCTGGCCGGAATCCATCACCCGGTTGATGCGGCCATTGACCATGATCGCGACCTGGTCGGCCACCGCGCAGGCAACGCCGATATTCTGCTCGATGACGAGCACGTCGATATCACGCTCCTCGCCGAGCCGCACCAGCATGTCCTCGACCTGCTGGACGATGACGGGGGCAAGCCCCTCTGTCGGTTCGTCCATCACCAGGAGGCGCGGATTGAGCAGCAGCGCCCGCGAGATCGCCAGCATCTGCTGCTCGCCGCCGGACAATTGGCCGCCACCGTTCTGCCGTCGCTCGGCAAGACGCGGGAAGGTCGCGTAGATCCGTTCGACCGTCCAGCTTCCGCCGCGCCGCTCGACCAGCTTCAAATGCTCGTCGACGCTCAGAGACCGCCACAGCCGGCGGCCCTGCGGCACGTAGCCGATACCCATCCGGGCGATATCGGCAGGGCCGCGCCCGTTCAGCGCCTGGCCGGCCATTGAGACTGTGCCCGACGCGATCGGCTCCAGCCCCATGATCGCCTTGCACAGCGTCGTCTTGCCCATGCCGTTGCGGCCGACCACCGACAGGACGCCCGATTGCAGGGTCAGGTTGACGCCCTGCAGCGCGTGGCTCTGGCCGTAGAACAGGTTCAGGTCGCGGACGGACAGGATCGGCGTGCCCTCAGCCATGGCCGTCTCCCAGATAGAGCGCCTGGACCTCCGGGTCGTCCTCGATCTCGGCCGGATTGCCTTCCTTGAAGACGCGGCCGTTATGCATCATCGTCACCGACTGGGCGACGCGCAGGGCGACGTCCATGTCGTGCTCGATGATGATGAAGCCCATGTGGCCGGGCAGGCCGAGCAGGATTTCGATCAGTTCCGAGCGCTCGGTCGGGCTCAGGCCCGCCGCCGGCTCGTCGAACAGGATGAAGCGCGGCGCACCGGCAAGTGCCATGGCGATCTCCAACTGGCGCTGCTGGCCGTAGGAGAGTTCCGACACGATCGTGTCGCGGGCATCGTCGAGATGGACCACGTGGACGAGATTGTCGGCGCTCGCCATCAGCGAGTCGTCGCGGCGCGGACGCAGGAACGAGAAGCGGTTGCGCGACACGCCGGTGCAGGCCAGATAGACGTTGTCGCGAACGCTCAAGCCGGTGAACAGCAGCGAGATCTGATAGGTCCGGCGCAGGCCCCGCCGGATCCGCTCGTGCGGGGGAAAGGCGGTGATGTCCTCGCCGAAGAAGCGGATCGAGCCGGATGTGGAGGGAAAGTCGCCGGTGACGCAGTTGAACAGGGTCGTCTTGCCAGCCCCGTTCGAGCCGAGCACGGCGCGGCGCTCGCCGGGGCGGACGGTCATGCTGATGTCCTCGATCGCCGCCAGCGCGCCGAAGAATTTCGTGACGCCGCGCAGTTCCAGCGCGTTCGCGGTGCCGGTCGCGCCGAGCCGCTCGGTGATCGAGGCGGAAAGCTGCTCGCTCATGGTGTCTCGCCTCCGCGATCGAGCAGCGGATCCTTGCGGCGCGCCACCTTCAGCTTCTCCCACAGGCCGAGCAACCCGTCCGGGGACCAGAACACGATGACCAGGAAGCCGATGCCGATCAGCAGTTGAAAGCGCTCGCCCGACAGGCCGACCGCGATCAGCGCATCGAGCGCGAAGGTCCTGAGCAGCACGAAGACGAAGGCGCCGATGAACGGGCCGATCGGATGGCGCAGGCCACCGATGACGGCGATGACGAGAATGTCGATGACCGGGCCGATGCCGGCGGTGCCCGGCGAGATCTGCGCCGACTGCCAGGTCAGCAGGATGCCGCCGATCGCGGCCAGCAGGGCGGCCAGCGAATAGGCCGCGACCCGGTGGGCGGTCACGTTGAAGCCGAGCGCCGCCATCCGCCGCGGGTTGTCGCGCACGCCCTGCATGGCCAGGCCGAACGGCGCCCGCGAGATGTAGAGCACGACGAGATAGGCGAGCACCGCCCAGAACAGGGTGAGGTAGTAGAAGGCGGTCGGCGCGCGCCAGTCGACGCCGAACAGGTTCGGCGGCAGGACGCCGTTGAAGCCGGAAAAGCCGTTGAAGATCACGTAGTTCTGGCGGGTGAAGTAGAAAAAGGCCGAGGCGATCGCCAGCGTGATCATGATCGTGTAGATGCCCTCGGTGCGGACCGCCAGCCAGCCGGTCAGCGTGCCGAAGGCGACCGCGATGATCAGCGCCAGCGGGATCGTGATGTACCAGGGCCAGCCCAGCGAGATCGTGTCGATGGCGCTCACGCCGAAGATCGCCAGCATGTAGCCGGCAAGCCCCGCGACCGTCATCTGCACCAGGCTGACCATGCCGCCATAGCCGGCCAGGAACATCAGGCTGAGCGCGATGATGCCGAGGATGAACGACCAGCCGAAGATCTGGTAGAGGATGAAGTCGCCGGCGACCGCCGGCATGATCAAGAGGATCAGGCCGAGGATCCAGTAGCCGGCCGGAACCCGTTCTATCCAGCTGCGCTGGTCGGCTGGCGAACCGGCAGCCGCCCGACCCTGGGCGGGACCGCCTTGGGTTGGATCGATCGCTGCCATTGTTCTAGGCCCGTCCCATGAGGCCCTGCGGCCGGAAGGCCAGCACCAGGACCATGATCAGAAAGGTCAGTACGACCGCGTAGGTCGGCGCATAGACGGAGCCGAACTGTTCGGCAAGCCCGATGATCAGCGCGCCGATCGCCGCACCGGGGATCGATCCCATGCCGCCGACGATGACGACGACCAGCGAGGCGAGCAGGAAGCGGATGTCTTCGCCGGGCGCGACCGACTGGAACGTGCCACCGACGACGCCGGCGATGCCGGCAAGCCCCGCGCCGAAGGCGAAGACGGCGAGGAAGACGAGCTGGATGCGAACCCCAGTCGCCTGCAGCATGTCGCGGTCGTCGACGCCGGCGCGCACCAGCATGCCGATGCGCGTGCGGTTCAGGAGCAGCCAGATGCCGACGCCGATAACCACCGAGGCGGCGAAAATCACCACCCGGACCATCGGGTATTTCAGGAACACGAGGTCACCCGACGACTTGACCGCGGTGACGAAGAAGGTCTCCAGCGGTCCGCTCAGCCAGCTTGGTGCGGCGATGTTGTAGAAGTCGCCGCCCCAGATCCACAGCATCAGGTCGGCCATGACGATCGAGATGCCGATCGTTACCAGCGTCTGCCTGAGGTCCTGTCCCTCCATCCGGCGGAACACCAGGAACTGCAGCGCGATGCCGAGCGCGCCGACGAGGATGAAGGCGGCCGGAAAGGCGATCAGCCAGTAGCCGGTCCAGTCGGAGAACATGTAGCCGATATAGCCGCCGAGCAGATAGAGCGAGCCATGCGCCAGGTTGACGTTGCGCATCAGGCCGAAGATCAGCGTGAAGCCGCTGGCGACCAGGAAATACAGGCCGCCGAGCGTGATGCCGTTGAACAGGGCGTTTAAGAAGATCTTCTTGGAGCCGATCAGTTCGGTCAGCCATTTCGGCCAGATCGCGAACATCATCCACAACAGCACCGCGACCGCGATCACGATGATCACGGACCACACCGGGTGGCGGCGCGCAAAGCCGCTCATGCGTGGCTCGTGCGATGATGCAAGGGGGCGCCCGTCATGATCTCGAAGTCTCTCGTCGCCGTGAACTGTCTAAAGCCCCGGGCGCATGCACGCCGCGAAACTGTGCCGAGGCTACGCGGGCTGCCGCATTTGCGTCATACCTTTGCGTCTGATCAGGTCGCCGCGGGTCGGGAAAAGGATGTCGGCCGACAGTCGATTTCGGCACGCTTCGCCCGGTGGGGCGTTCCATGGGGCGCTCCCTGCCGGATGGCGATCGCACCGGACACCGCAGGGTTCCACCAGGCTCAGACGAAATGCGCGACGCGGCGATAGTCGGTCGGCGGGATGCCGACATTGGAGGTGAAGAACCGCGTGAAGCTCGCCTGCGAGGCGAAGCCGAGATCGAGGCCGATCTCGGTCACCGATTTCGACGTCGTCATCAGGTCGTCGATGGCATGCTCGGCCCGTAGCATGTTCAGATAGAGGTTCGGCGTCAGGCCCATCTGCATCTTGAACAGCTTGAAGAAATGCGGCCGCGACAGCCCGACCTCGCGGGCCAGTTCGTCCATCGGCGTTTCTTCCGTGTAGCGCTCCTGCATCACCCTGAGCGAGCGGCGGACGCGGAAGTCGCTGAACTTGCGCTGGACGCTGTTGAGAAGCGGCCGCGACTGCGCCTCCTGCCAGGATTGCAGGAAGCACTCATGGGTGGTCTCGAACAGGAATCCGTCGAAATGGTCCGACGGCTGATTGTCGAGCAGGACCGAGGCGAGCCGGCCGACCCAGGTCTCGACTGCTGGCGTCATGTGGATCTTCGGCGCGCCGAAATTCAGCGCGAATTCCGCCGACTTGCTGTTCTCCAGGAACCACATCGGCTTGATGTAGAGGGTCACCGCAAAGCTTGGCTCGCCGCCGCAGGGCCGGTCGAAGCTGTGGGGTTCCCAGGGGCTGATTGCAGCCGCACTGGTCTCGTCCAGCGGGACTTCCGTGTCGCCGACGGTCAGCTGTCCCTTGGCGCCGCCGAGATAGAAGATCAGATGCCCCTCGCGGTGCGCATGGGTCGTTAGCGGCTTGTCCAGCTCGTAGATCGTGGCGCGCCCGAATGACCCGTGATGGACGGAAATCGCCCGTGCCATTCGTGTTTCCTCCTAACAGACGTGTCGCTCTTGCTGGCGACATGTATCCATCATGCACTATTCCCGCTGTGAGGTACGTATTGCAAGGCGAAGGCGCAATTCGGCGGGTCGGTGCGTTCGAAAATGAGACGCTCGGATATATCACGGTCAGAAAACCGTCACGATCCGGCTGCCGATGCTGCCCGGGCGATCAGTGGACCGCGGTGAGGATTTCCTCGATATCCCGCTGGCCGATCGGCCTGGGGCCGGTCGTGATCGCCCGGTCGCGGGCCGCCCTTTGCGCCGCCGTCGTCAGGTCCCCGCCGGTCAGGCCCATGTCCGACAGTCTGTCGGGCAGCGGAAAGCCCTGCATCATCGCGGCAAGCCCGTCGGCCAGCGGGGTCTTCAGGTCGATCTGCATATGGCGCTTCAGCGCTTCCGTCTTGCCGTTCGTCGCATCGCCATAGAAATCGACCAGGCCGGGCATGATCAGCCGTGCGACGGCGTTGACGTCGATCGGCGTCTCCGGCACCGACGCGATCGCCTGGCATATGGCATGGATCACGCACAGCCCCTTCTGCAGCGACAGCGCGCTGTTGAGGGCGCCGGCCATGGTCTCGCGCCGGGTCGCCAGGCTGTCGTCCTCGACGATCCGGGCAAGGTGGCTGGTAATGCGGCTGACCCCGTCGAGCGCCAGCCCGTCGGCGGGCGGATTGTAGTTGCGCGACAGATAGGCGTCGACGCCGCGGCCGATAATGCCGGAGACCGCCGAGGCGCAGATTTCGGGCGCCGTGCCGAGCGCCAGCGTCGGATCGCAGATCGTCACCGACGGTCGCAGGAACTTGGAAAACAGCAGGATCTGATCGCCGCTCTTGAGGCGCACGCGCGAATAGTCGCTGACGGCGGAGGCGAAGCCGGAAATATCGGGAACGGCGAACAGGCCAGGCAGCGAGGCGTCGATGCGTGTCGATCCGCCCTCTTCGCGCGACAACGCGGCGAGCGGTTCGTCGAAGGAGATCGCAAGCCGCGCCGCCTTGGCCAGATCGATGATGGCGGTGCTGCCGAGCGCGATCAGGTGGTCGCAGTCCTTGTCCGCATAGTGCTGCGCGATGTCGATTGCCGCGGCCTCGGTTGCCTGCGCCGGCGTATCGACGAAGGTTTCCGGCTTGGTGCGGATCGGAAAGCTGGAAAACAGCCGCTCGGCGTTCGGCCCGTCGAACTGGTTCTTGCTGGAAATGATCAGCGGACGGCGCTTGCCATGCCGTTCCATTTCCGACCGCAAGGCCTCTTCCAGAACACCATCCGCGAAATGGACACGCATCAAGTAGGTGATCAGGGTCATCGCACCGGCCGATCGGAAACGCAGACTTTGAAGGAAACGGCCCGGAACCCCGGGACAGGGTCCCGGGCCGCAACTGTTGTGATCAGTATTCCTTCTTGCACTCCGGCACGTCGCGGCTCGGCAGGCCGATCTTGTCGAAGGCGGCCTTGTCGATACCCAGCCGCTGGTCGACGTTCTCGACGACCTTGACCAGCTTGTTCGACAGGTTGCCCTCGGCGTCCTCGACCACTTCGGTGATGAAGTTGGTGCCGATGGCCTGACGGTTCTCGTCGAGCTTGATCTTGCCGTTTGGCGCGTCCATTTCGAGATTGGCCAGGCACTGGCGGAAAGCCTTCTGGCCGTCCGACAGGTCGCCCTTGACCTCGTCCATGCAGGCGCCCATGGCGATCGTCGCGTTGTAGTAGCCGGTCGCCATCAGCGCGGGCGTCGGGAAGCGGGCTTCCGGCGGGAAGGCGTCCTGGTAGTCCTTGACGAACTTCTTCCAGTTCTCGTTGTCCCAGTCGTCGGCCTGCGGGCCGGACGAGGGCACGCCGACCAGGGCGGCCTTGGCGGCGCCCTTGGAATTCAGCACCGTACCGTCGACCATGATGGTGCCGCCGATCAGGTTGGCGTCACCGCCGGCCTGCTGGTACTGGTTCAGGAAGTTGACCGCGTCGCCGCCGCCGAGGCCGAGATAGATCGCGTCGACATCGTCGGGCAGGGCCGCGATGATCGAGCCGAAGTCCTTCGTGCCGAGCGGCACCCAGAACCGTTCGGTGATATCGCCGCCGGCCGAGCAGAAGCCCAGCGCGAAGCCGAACACCTGCGTGTAGATGAAGGAATAGTCCTCGCCGATCGTGGCGACGGTCTTGTAGCCCTTCTCTTTGAAGACGTATTCACCGAGACCCGCCGACCACTGCGCGCCGTCCATGTTGAACCGGAAGAAGTTCTCGGAGGGGCTGACGAAGGTGGTTTCCTGGGCGCCGGAAATGCCGTTGATGAAGGTCACCTGCGGCTGCGTCTTGGAATAGTCGCGCAGCGCGATGCCTTCGGAACCGGACAGCGGTCCGATGACGATATCGACCTTGTCCTGCTCGACGACCTTGCGGGCGGCCCTGACGGCGCTGTCCGGGCTTGCGTCGGTGGAGGCGGTGATCACCTCGATCGGACGGCCGCCGGCCATGTTGTTCAATTCCTTCAAGGCGACTTCGAAGCCGCGCTTGCCATCCTCGCCGAGCACCGTGTAGGTGCCTTCGAGCGTTGCCAGGAAGCCGATCTTCAGCGGTTCTTGCGCAAAGGCCGACGACGACGCCGACAGCAGCGCGGCAACCGATACGGCAGCAAGCAGGTTCTTGCTCATTCGTTCCTCCCAAGGGACATCAGACTTGACCGGTATCCGTGGAGACGGACCTGTCCGGCCGCTTGCGATGGTGGAACAGGACGGGCGGAAACCGGAATTCGCCAGGGACGGGCGGTATATCGCTCAGTCTCTTTTTTTACGCCCCCTCTTTTTTTACACCCCCGGACCTTTGCGCTCCCCGGACGTTTGCAATCGCTGCCGCACCGGGCGTTCGGGCGCGGCATTGGCGTCCCGCTTGCCCGGGTGCGAAGATCGGATAATTTCACGATCGATGTCGTTCACATTCCATCCGACGCCGGCGCAATACGGATCGAGGGCAATATAGGGGCACGAAGGCGGTGGTGATCAGACTCTGGGCTGTCGTACTGGTTGTTCTTCTGGGCACGCCGGCGCTGGCTGACCATCCCTGGAATGTTGTGCAACTCACGCCGGCGTCGGTGCTTTATCCTGGCGAGGAGATGCTTTCGACAGACGGTATCGAAACGCTGAACTTTTTCCAGAAGGGGGATGCGGACAAACCGCTGGTGATTTTCGTGCCCGGCGGTTTTCATCTTGCCCGCGTCGCCTATGGATATCCCGGAGGCAACGAAAGGGATTTTCTGGCCTATTGGCTTGGGCAAGCCGGCTATTCGTTCCTGGGCGCGTCCTACCCGACCGGAAACGCCGTGTATTCAGATGTCTATCCGGCGTTTTCAATCCGCGACTGGGGCAAACAGGTGGCCAGTGTCGCAAGACACTATGTCGAACGGGAAGGGCTGAATGGCGAGATAATCGTTTTGGGGTGGAGCGCCGGCGGTCAGATCGCACAGTCGGTCTACGAAGCGGCCAGGGACGCGGGACTGGACATGTCGCTGTTCGTATCGCTCGCCTCGACCCCGCCGATACCGTTGCTGCTGGCCGCGCCCGGCGCCATTTCCAGGGCGCCCAACGGTTTGTCGGCCGCGCCGCAGTTCTATGATCTGTTCGAGAAATACGTGGCCGCTCAAGACAAGATGAACGGCCACACGATCATTCCATGGGATGTGTTCAAGGCGGATGTGCTGGGCGACATTCCCGTCGCACTCAACGCCATCATGATGGCATCGCGCTACCAAGACGGGCGGTTCGTCGAGGATCTGGACTGGTCGATTGCCGATACCGGCGCCCTCAAGGTCACCGACTTTCCGTTTGTCGTGACGATTTCCGGCAATCGCGTGCTGGACAACGATCATGCGCTCACCGATCGCGGCAATTGGGGCATCTATCAGATCCAGCATCTCTATCGGAACATCGTCCTTCCGGCGCTTGCGAAGTCGGAGAACATCGTGCCGAAGGACTGGCAGAACCTGATGGACCAGATGGCATACGCCACCTCCGGGTCCCTGAACGCGCGGGTCCCAGGCAATCATTTTTTCTGGTACGGAGAGGTTGGCGCCCGGCAGACGGTCGAGCAGATCAAGGTTCTGGAATTGCGGTCAGGCAATCTCATCGACGCGATCCAGGCCTCGGTGAGCGAGATCAAACCTGAGTAATCGTCTTCTTCACTGGTTTTCGGGACCTTGAATCCCCTCGCTGGAACTCAGACCAAAAAGCGCCAGGGCACATCCCGCCGCGAGCAACGCGCCGGTCAGCAGGTACACCGCGGAAAATCCCAGTCCGATATTCACGACCGCGCTCGATGCGGCAACGCCGATCGTCGCGCCGAAAAGGCGCAGCGTAACAATGGTGCCGCTCAGTTGTCCTTGCTCGCGGTCGGGTGCCGCATTGACGGCGATACGCCGCGATGGTCCCAAAAGGCACACCAGCCCGACGCCCCAGATGACCAGGACGCCTGCGAGAAGCGGATAGGAACGGTATGGAAGAAGTACGCCCAGCAAGAGGGTGGCCACAGCCGTCAGCGCGGTTCCGGCGATGACGAGAGGACGCGAACCGATCCGATCCGCCAGGGTGCCGACCGGCAGGGAAATCAACGGAAACGGCAAGACCGCCGGAAGGACTGCAAGACCGGCCTGAGCTGCGGTGAAATCCATTTCCCGCTGCAGATAGATGGGAAAGAAGACGGCCAGCGTGATGATGGCGTATTGTCCGATGAAGAAGATCAGTATCGCTGAGGAAAAGGCGGGAAGGCGGAACAGGCGAACATCGATCAGCGGATCCTTGCGATGCCATTCGTGACGGTCGAACAGATACAGACCCGCAATTCCGATCAGCGCCGAAACCAGTATCGTCGCGCTGCCCCAGCCGATGGACGCGCCCTGCATCAGTGTGAAAACCAGGCCGAAGAGCCCGATCAGCAAGAGGACAACGCCAATTCCGTCTATGCTGCTGCTGGTTTCGAGTTCGGGGGGATCGGTCCAGATGAAGTAGGCGATACACCCGGCGATCAATACGACCGGTACGTTGAACCAGAAGACCCATTGCCAGGAGAGGTAGTGGATCACCACCCCGCCGACCATCGGGCCGATCGCGAGGAACACCGTTGCCATCGCGGCATATATCCCGATGCCGAGGCCGCGCTTTTCCGGCGGGAAAGCCATATTCGCACCGGCTTGTGACAAGGCGAACAGGAATGCCGCGCCAACGCCTTGAACGGCCCGCATGGCGATCAGAAATTCGCCGCCTTCGGCAAATCCCGCAAGCAACGAGGCGACAGCGAAGAGGGCGGCGCTCGCCACAAGAACCGGCTTCAAGCCGAACAGATCGACACACTTGCCGCCCAGGGCCGCAAGGCATGTCAGCGTCAGAAAATAGGCATTGACGACCCAATGCGTGGCGACCCGGCTGATGCCGAGTTCCCTCTCAATCGTGGGCAGAACAACGCCGAAGACGGTCTCGTCGAGAAGAACCAGGCCGGTCAGAGTGCCCATCGTACAGATGATCAGGATCCGACGGGCTTGATCGTTCCGGGCCAGTGTCTTCAATGCCTTGTCAGCAGACAAATCCACTCCCGCAGAATAGAAAAATGGGTGGAGCTGACCTTCTAGTCTACTCAGTATCATGAATATGGCGTCGGTACACGCGGGCCAACCCGCTCCATGATTTTCTCCCGACAGCTCCGTCGTCGCTCTAAACTCCCCATCTGAGCGCCGCGGTATGGACCGGTGCGTCCCAGTGGCCGGCCATCTCCTCGTCGAGCAGCGTCACCGTGATCGAGCAGCCGGCCATGTCGAGCGAGGTGACATAGGTGCCGACCAGCGAGCGGGCAATCGTCAGTCCCTTGGCCTCAAGCCGGGTCCGGGCCTCCCGATACATCAGGTAGAGCTCCATCGAAGGCGTCGCGCCGAAGCCGTTGACGAGCAGCAGGCAACCGCCTGATGCCGCCGGCCCGAAATCCTCCAGGATCGCGCCGACCATTTCCTCTGCGATGCGTGAGGCGGGCATCAGGGCGACGCGCCGCCGGCCCGCTTCGCCGTGGATGCCGACGCCCATTTCCATCTCGTCCGCGCCGATTTCAAAGGTCGGTTTGCCGACGGCCGGCGCCGTGCAGGAGGTGAGCGCGATGCCTATCGACCGCGTCCGGGCATTCACCCGGTCGCCGAGTGCCTTGCAGGCGGCAAGATCGGCGCCGGCCTCGGCCGCCGCGCCGACGACCTTCTCCACCACCAGTGTCCCCGCGACGCCGCGCCGGCCCGTCGAGAAATCGGACGTCTCCACCGCGACGTCGTCATTGGTCAGGACCGTCATCACGTCGCCCGGTCCCATTTCGGCGGCCATCTCGAAATTCATCACATCGCCCTCGTAGTTCTTGACGATGTAGAGGATGCCGGCGCCCTGATCGACCGCCTCGGCGGCCGCCAGCATCTGGTCTGGCGTCGGCGCGGTGAAGACCGGGCCGGGGCAGGCCGCGTCCAGCATTCCGTGGCCGACGAAACCGGCATGCAGCGGCTCGTGGCCCGACCCGCCGCCGGAGATCAGCGCGACCTTGCCGGGTTTCAGGCGATTGCGGCGGACGAACTTGTGATCCGGACCGAGCGTGACGATATCGGCATGGGCGGCGCAGAAGCCGTCGAGGCTTTCGGTCAGGACGGTCTCGACGCCGTTGATCAGTTTCTTCATCCCGGCCTCCGCCTTAACACCTCAGTCGTGGCTCATCAGATGGCCGAGCCGGGCGACGAACTCCTGCACCGCCCGGTCGAAATCGGCGTTCCTGGCGCTGTCGCCGAACTCGGGAACCTTGAGTTTCATGACGCGGCCCGGCCGCTGCGCGACGGCGGCAAGCGAACGGCGCGGATGGGCCTTGGCATAGGCGCTGAGGAAATCGGCCCGCTCGTCCGGCGAGAAATGGCAGAGCTCGAGGATCACCTCGACGTCGCCCAGTGGAATGGGCGTCGGATAGGCCGGGTTGGTGATCTGGCTGATGAAGCTCGGGTTCTTGCCGAGCGTCTCGGCAAGCCGGCGCCGCGTGCCGGACGGGCGCCGGTCGATGACGTCGCGCAACAGCGTCTTGTAGGCGATGATCCACCGCCCCGGCTCGCTGTCGCGCTGATCGGGCAGGCTCACGGCTCGCCTCCCGAATAGGCGGCGACGGCCGCCTTCACGGCGCCGACGGCGACGGGCGCCATCGACAGGGATCTCAGGCCCGTATCGAGCAGCTTCGCTGTCAGCGACGGATCGCCGCCCGCATCGCCGCATAGCGAGACCGGGATGTTTCGACTGGCCGCTTGCGCGACAACTAAGCGTATCAACGCGAGCACCGCCGGGTCCCCGGCATCGGACAGCGCGTCGAGCGCGGCGCAATCGCGGCTTGCCGCCATCACGTATTGGGTCAGGTCGTTCGAGCCGATCGTGACGAAATCGGTGTCGAAGCGCTCAAGCATCAGGGCGGCCGCCGGCACCTCGACCATCATGCCGACCGGCGGGGCGCGATGGGGAATGCCGGCCGCTTGGAGATCACGCGCGACGTCGTTGACGAGCGTCCGCACCTCGGCCATTTCAGCGGGCACCGAGACCATCGGGATCAGGATCCGCAGATCGCCATGGACCGCCGCCCGCAGCAGCGCGCGCAATTGCACCCGGAAGACGTCGGGATGGCGCAGCGACAGCCGCACGCCGCGGAGGCCGAGGAAGCTGTTGGTCTCGTTGTCGACCGTGTAACCGGGAAGCGGCTTGTCGCCGCCGGCATCGAGCGTGCGGATCGTGACAGGCCGGTCGCCTGCCCAGTCGAGCAGGGCGCGATAGGCGCGAAGCTGCCGCGCCTCGTCGGGCAGCGTGCGCAGGCTCGCCCCGTCGAAGATCAATTCGGTCCGGGCAAGCCCGACGCCGGCGCAGATCGCCGGATCGACGCCGTCGAGTTCGGCCGGATCGGCGACATTGATCAGGATCTGCACGGGGTCGCCGTCGGCGGTAACCGCCCGCCGGGTTGCCGCCGCAGAGTTTATCGCCAGGGCTTCGGCGGCATCTTCGGCTTCAGCCCCAAGCCTGCGCGCGTCCTCGGCGGTGGTCGCCGGGACAAGCCGGCCGGCTTCGCCATCAAGCAGCAGCCTGTCGCCGTCGCTCATCGGTAGGGCCCCGAGCCCGACCACCATCGGCACGCCGCGCGCCCGAGCCAGCATGGCAACATGGCTAGTGCTGCTGCCCGCCATCAGCGCGATGCCGCGCCCGGTCCAGTCGAGCGCCAGAAAGCGTGACGGGGTCAGGTCGTCGGCAAGCAGGATGGCGTTTTCGGGCAGGCTCGATATCGCCGCCGCCGCGCCGGTCAGGATGGCGGTGACGCGGTCGCGCAGATCGGTGAGATCGGCCGCCCGGGCGCGGAAATAGTCGTCATCGGCCTGCGCGTAGTCGGCGATCATCGCGTCGAGCGCGGCGGCCCAGGCCGCATCGGCCGCAACCCCGTCCGCGATCGCCGCGAACGCGGCCTCGGTAAGCGCTGTGTCGCCGGCAAGCGCCAGTTGGAACTCCAGGATATCCGCCGCATCCCCGTCTGCGGCCTCGACAAGAGCCGCCAGATCCGCCGAGGCGAGCGCGACCGCCCGCTCCAGCGCGACGCGTTCGACAGTAGGCGGCCCGGCGGTGCGGGCCAGCGTCCCGGTGGTCCGGACGATGACGAGCGGCCCGAACACCTTGCCGGGCGAGGCCGCCTTGCCCCTGTATTCGGCGTCCCTGTATTCGGCGCCCCGATATTCGGCAGGAGACAGGGCGCGCGCGGTAAGGCTCATGCGACCGCGTCCTTGAAATCGGTTTCGATGAGGCCGACAAGCGCCCGCACCGCGGCGTCGGCATCGGCGCCGATCGCGCGGACATGCAGCATCGTGTCCTTCGGCATCTTCTCCGCCATCACCTTGACGATGCTCTTGGCGTCGATCCACGGGCCGTCGTTGGAGGCGGCGATCTCGATCCTGGCGGAAAACGTCTTGGCAAGCTTAGTGAGCTTGACGGACGGGCGCGCATGCAGCCCCGCCTCGTGGACGAGCAGGGCGGAGCCGGTTGTCGGGGGGAGGGGAGCCGTGGTCATGAGATTAATCGGTTCGCTTATCCCGTCATCAGTTCGCCGCCAGTTCCTCGGCGGTCGCCCGCACGACATCGAGGCTCGATCCGCCCCAGGATTCGGTCGCCGCCATGATCGCGCCCTCGACGACCGGCGCATTGACCAGCACGACCTTGCCCCGGCGGGCGTCGGGCAGCATCTCGATCGCCATTTCCGAATTGGTCTCCGCGCCGCCCAGATCGACGAGGATCGCGACTCCGGCCTGCGACCAGGCCGTATCGATCGCTGCCAGGATCGTTTCGACGCTGGTGCCGAGCCCGCCGTCCGGATTGCCGCCGCACCAGGCAAGCGGCACGTCGTCGCCGACCATCTGGCGCACCATGTTGGCGGTGCCGCGCGCAACCTCGGGGGAATGCGACACGACGACGATGCCGACGCGGGCGGAGGCGTCATCCAATCTCATCGCGGATCTCCAAACAGGTCGCACGCGGTCTCGATCAGGAGCTGGCTCGACCGGGCGCCGGGATCCATGTGTCCGATCGACCGTTCGCCGAGAAACGAGGCGCGGCCCTTGGTGGCCTGCATCGGGATCGTCGCGGCGGCGGCATCGGCGGCCGCCTGTCGGATCTCGGCAATCGACGCGCCGCCTGCCAGCGCATCATGCACCGGCACCAGCACGTCGAGCATGGTCTTCTGCCCGGTCTCCGACTTGCCGCGCGCCTTCACCGCATCGATCGCGGCGCCGAAGGCGCTCAGCCAGTCGTTGCGACCCGGATGCGCCGGCAGGGCCTTGCCGAGCGCCATGAACAGCGTGCCGTAGAGCGGACCGGACGCGCCGCCGACCTTCATGACCAGCGTCGTCCCGGCAGCCCTGAAGGCATCGGGCAGGGGCTTCAGGGCGATCGTGTCGAGATCGGCTTCGATCGCCTCGAAGCCGCGTTTCATGTTGGCGCCGTGGTCGCCGTCGCCGATCGCCTGATCGAGTTCGGTCAGCTCGTCGACATGCTCACAAATCCGGTCCGCCATCGCCTGGAACAGCGCGCCGTTGATGAGGGCCTGCAGCGTGTCCGCGTCCGACATGACGTCGGGCTCCTCCGATTCTTGGGCCGCTGTCCGGGATACGCGGATCATTCAGCACCGCGCTCGGCACCCGGAGCTGCTTTCCGACAGGGCTGCTTTCCGACAGGGCTGCTTTCCGAACGTCGGTTTGTTTGGTCGCTTGATTTAGTCAAGTCGATTTTACTGAAACTGGCAACGGGATTATGTGCTGCGGCGCAGCAATATTACTTTGGAATGCATGTTGGACGGCGTTTCGGACGGGTGGGTGCGCAAGGTTATATTTAGTGAAACCGGGGCGGCGGTCTGTCGCCCCGGGGGCATGCCGGTGAGGATTGCGTCGCGCTGCCTCACACTGTGCTGTCATTGCCGGGCTTGTCCCGCTGCTGTCCGGTTTAATTGCCAGGGCGCGGGGAACATCTGCACGCAGAGTTGCTTGCCCGGCCGCGGCTCCTTCACCCGGCCCTTCGGGCTGACCCTCTCCCCCTTGGCGGGTGAGGGCGCGTGGCACGGCCGTTCATCGTGTCAGCCCTCTGATCCTGGACAATCGCTGTCGCGATTTCCGGGATGACGGGGGAGGGGAGACGCCCCGCCGCAACCTGCACAGCCGTAATCCCCGATTTGGTGGGATCCAGTATCCCATGCGTTTGAGTGCTTTCGGCTATGCTCCCAGCACCGCCGAAGGGGGATACGCCTCCACACCTAAACGCCGCCGCCCGGACCGCCGAGGGTGATGATGTCGGTGCCGAGCGCCCGCAGGCCGTCGCCCGCATGCCCGCCGCCCAGGACCCCCGCGCCCAGGACCCCCTCGCCCAGCAGGCCGGGCTCCCGCGATCCGCCGAAGCCGACGCCGCCGGTCTCGATCTCGTTCTGCAGCCCGGCGCCGATCAGCTGAACCACCTCCGGCGAATCGGCGAATTTCGCGTGATGGGCGCTGCCCTCCGATTCAACCTGCGAGAGATCGATCACCGTTACGCCCAACTCGGCCAGCACGTCGGGATCGCTGTTGCCGACCCGGTCGACGTCGCCCGCGACCCGCCGCGAGATCGCCAGCGCGCGATCGTCGCTGGAGACCAGGACGAAGATCGGCGCGTCGCGCACCGGAATGCGCCGGATCTGTTCGCGGAACAGGTCGATATCGATATCGGGCGCGGCCAGGATGATGTTGCGCATCCGGCTTTCGGCGTTGCTGTTGCGGTCCGTCATGGCGGCCTGGCGTAGCGATTCCACCGTCACCAGGTTGCCCATCGAATGGGCGAGGATGTCGAAGCCCTTGGCCGAGGTCTGCGACAGCGCGTCGCCCATGTCGAGAATGCCGTCGCGGGCGTGCAGCGCGCTGTTGAGGTCGTAGACATAGTCGATCGCCCGGCCGCGCGAGGCCCAGGAGAACACGACCGGCACGCCCTCGAAGCCGCTGTCATGGACGAACTGCGCGGTGCGCAGGATCGCCGAGGTCATGTTGTTGTTGTAGCCGTGGATATAGACGAGGATGTTCTGATCGTCGGCGTCCTTGGTTTCAAGCGCTGCGTCGACGCCGGCGGTGAAGGCCTCGGCGTCGGCGTAGCGGCCGGGATCGAGAATGACGAAGTCCTTGCGCGGATCGGGCGGCAGCGATTTCGGCCGCTCGATCTTGCCGATCTCGTGGGTCGGCGGGATCGACACCGTCACCTTGGCATAGGAGACGCCGCTCGAGCGGTCGCCGCTGAACAGCTCGCGGTAGTCGTCGGAGGGGGCCCGGGTCGTGGCGATGAAGACGTCGACCTTCTCGGCCTGCGGCACCTCGGCCGCCTGCACGGTGAAGCCGTCGACACCGATGATCGACGAGGGCGGCGATGCACAGCCGGCGGCCAGAAATCCGATACAGACCAAAATCGCGACAATACGCATCGCGACGACGCTCCCGTCATTCGACATGATGAACCTGCAAGACGTCTAACCGCATATGCCGGTCGCTGCAATGCCGGGCTCCCGGCGAGCCGGCGTCGATCATCAGTCCGCCGGATCCTCCAGCGGCCATTCCGCGTTGCCCGCATGGGTCACCGCGCCGAGATGAGCGGAGCCGACCTGATCGGCATATTTCTGCATCGCGCCGGCAAGCCGGTAGGGCCGGGGTCGCGGCGTCCAGGCGGCGCGCCGCTGCGCCAGTTCCTCCTCCGGAACTATAAGATCCATCCGCCGCGCCTCGGCGTCGATACGGATCGTGTCGCCGTCCTCGACCAGGCCCAGCGGTCCGCCGACGGCGGCTTCCGGGCTCAGGTAGCCGATACACATGCCGCGCGTTGCTCCGGAAAACCGGCCGTCGGTGACGAGCGCCACGTTCTCGCCCATGCCCTGGCCGTAGATCACCGCCGTCGGCCCGAGCATCTCGCGCATGCCGGGGCCGCCCTTCGGCCCCTCGTTGCGGATGATGATGACGTCGCCCTCTTCGTAGGCGCGGGCGCGGATGACGGCCATGCAGTCCTCCTCGCTTTCGAACACCCGGGCAGGCCCCTCATGGACAAGCGATTTGAGGCCGGCGACCTTGATCAGCGCCCCGTCCGGGGCGAGGTTGCCGCGCAGGACGATCACCCCGCCGGTCGGCGAGATCGGATCGGATGGATCGCGGATTATCTCGCCGTCGGGCGCCGGCGCGTCCGCCGTTTCCTCGCCGAGCGTGCGGCCGGTCACCGTCATCGTCGCGCCGTCCATCACGCCGGCGTCGATCAGTGCCTTGACGAGTACGGCGACGCCGCCGATCCGGTCGACATGCTGGGCATAGTATTTGCCGCCCGGCTGCAGGTTTCCGATCAGCGGCGTGCGCTCGAAAACGGCGGCGGCATCGGCGAGCGAGAAGGCTATGCCGGCCTCGTTGGCGATCGCCGGGATATGCATCGCCGCGTTGGTCGAGCCGCCGGTCGCCGCGACGATCGCGCAGGCGTTTTCCAGGCTCGCCCGGGTGATCATGTCGCGCGGCAGCGGTCCGCCCCTGGCGAGGATCTCCATGACCAGCCCGCCGGCCCGCCGGTTGAGGGCACGCCTGCGCGGATCGACGGCGGGCAGCATCGCCGAGCCGATCGGGGCAAGGCCGAGCACCTCGGAGACCATCGCCATCGTATTGGCGGTGAACTGGCCCGGACAGGCGCCGATCGAGGGCATCGCCGCGCGTTCGAGCCGGTCAACGGCATCCCGGTCGATCTTGCCGGTCATCGCCGTGCCGGCGGCCTCATAGGCCGTCAGGATCGAGACGTCATTGCCGTCCACCGTGCCGACCAGCGCCGCGCCGCCATAGACGAAGACCGACGGCACGTTGAGCCGCACCATCGCCATCATCATCGCCGGCAGGTTCTTGTCGCAGCCGCCATAGGCAACAAGCCCGTCATAGGCATGGCCGCGCATCACCAGTTCGACCGAATCGGCGATCAGCTCGCGCGACATCAGCGAGCATTTCATGCCCTGATGGTTCATCGAGACGCCGTCGGAGACGGAAATCGTGGTGAAGGCGCGTGGCGTGCCACCGGCCCGCTGCACGCCCTCGTGCGCGTCGGCTGCCTGGATATCGAGATTGCCGACGCAGGGGGTCGTCTCGCCATAGGTCGAGACGATGCCGATAAACGGCTTCGCCATGTCCTCGTCCGACAGGCCCATGCCGCGCATGAAGGCGCGATGCGGCGTGCGGTCGAGCCCATCGGTGGTGATCCGCGAGCGCAGAGGCCTTTCGGCTGGATCCCTATCTGCCATGGCGGTTCCCCCGAATTCGCCTGCTAGCGGCTCAGGTCAGCATCAGCTCGACGCTGCCGAGCGGACCCATCTCCGCTTCGAGCCGGGTCGGGCTGGTGATTGGCTTGGGCGGTTGATGCGCGCCGCACAGGATCAGCATGCCGGTGTCGAGGCCGATGCCCATGCCGCCGAACAGGTTGGCGATGAAGGTGACCGCCTGAAGCGGCGATTGTGGCCGCGCGCCGGTCTGGTCGAGCACCGTTTCGCCGGTCTCGCGGACGACGGTGCGGATCGAGTCGGCGTCGAGCGCCTCGGGCGCGACACCCGGACCGCCGACGACGGCGCCGGCATTGGTGATGTTCTGCGAAACCGCGTCGACCAGGTCGAGCTTCGGGATCTCGGCATGGCGGGTATCGATCACCTCGAAGGCCGGCACGAACCGGTCGATCGCAGCCTTCACCTCCTCCTCCGAATAGCCTGGATCGCGTGCCGGCAGCGGCGATTTCAGGATCGCGGCGATTTCCGGCTCGTAGTGGAAAGTGACGAAATCCGATAGCGACAGGGTGGCCGGTGACTGAAGCACCTGTTCGGCGAAAATATGCGCGCCGATCGGCTCGGAAATCGCGAAGCGCTCCATCAGCGCCGGGGCGTTCATGGCGATCTTGAAGCCGCCGACCTTCTTTCTGCTCCCCCTGCGCAGCAGGTCGACGACGACGGCTCGCTGCACCGCGTAAGCGCGGTCGAGATCGCCAATGCGGCCGGGGCCGAGGGGGTCGAAGGGTGCGTTTTTCGCGATGTCGCCGGCGATCTTTTCCGCCGTCGATGCGATATCATCCAGTGCCATGGGGTTGCCTTCTTATCGCCGGGAATCGGTTGAAACGAATTGGACCAGCGCGGCGGTCACTTGTCGAGGGGCACCTGGGGGGCGGCGGAGATTGGCTGGCTATGATTTACGGCGGCGCTATAAACAGGGTAGCCTGAGCAGGCTTGCCTGCCCTTGAACCGCACACTGCGAGAGTGAGCCATGGAGATCCGTCTGATAGCTGGCATCATCGTCCTGCTGATCGGGGCAGGCGTGCTCTATGTCATGATGCCCGACAACGGCAGGCAGACCGTCCGCGTCGATCACACGGACGCGCAGGCGGTCGCGCTCGGTGGCGAGATCTACAAGGCCGAATGCGCAAGCTGCCATGGCGCAGACCGCGCCGGCCAAGTCGGGTGGGACACGCTGAGCACCAAGGAAAACCCGCTTGCCCCGCCCCATGACGGCTCCGGCCACACCTGGCAGCATCCGGACGAGGCCCTGTTCGATCTGACGAAATTCGGCATTTCGACGATCGCCTGCCGGACGCTCGATACCGATTCGATGCCGAAATTCGAGGATGTCCTGAACGACCGGCAGATCGTCGCGGTGCTTGCTTATATCAAATCAGGATGGTCGGAGGATATCCTCGCGCAGAATCGCGATATCAACGCGCTCTACGGCTATCAGTAAGAGCGATGGACGACGGCGCGACAGCGGCCAGGCTCCAGGCGATCGCGATGACGCTCGCAGCCGCCAGGCGCGGTGGGCCGCCGACCAAAACGCTGGATGAGGCGGAAGCGCCCCGGTCGGTCGCCGAGGCCTACGCGGTTCAGGAGCTCGTTCACCGCGAACTGGCAGGTTTCGGGCCGCTGTCCGGTCACAAGATCGGCTGCACGACGCCGGTGATGCAGGCCTATCTGGGCATCGACCACCCCTGCGCCGGCGAGGTGTTCGCGGATACGGTTTTCCGGGGCCACACTGATCTGCCGCTTGCCCGGTTCCATCGCGTCGGCGTTGAATGCGAGATCGCCGTCCGGCTGGCGACCGATATCGCCGGTATCGGTAGGCCGCATGACCGCGACACCGTCCGCGGCCATGTCGGTGCGGTGATGGCCGGGATCGAACTGGTCGACGACCGCTATGCCGACTTTCCCGCAATGCCGGCGCCAGCCCTGATCGCCGACGATTTCTTCAATGCTGGCGTCGTGCTCGGGCCCGAGGTCACCGACTGGCGGGCGCTCGAGCTTGACCGTCTGGAAGGCGGTATGCGGGTGGACGGCGAAGAGGTCGGACGCGGCGTCGGCGCCGACATCCTCGGTCACCCGCTTGAGGCCCTCGCCTGGCTTGCCAATCACCGCGTGGCGATCGGCAAACCGCTTGCTCCGGGAACCTTCGTGATGCTGGGCAGCCTGGTCAAGACCGTCCATTTCGATCGCCCCGCCGAGGTGAGCATCGAGATCGAGCGGCTCGGCGGCGCGTCGGTCCGCTTTACCTGAGGCGCTCTTACGGCTTCGCTGGCTCCGCGGTCGTTTCGTCCGGGATATCCGGTTCTTCCGTTCCTTCAGGCGTTTTGGGCGGGTTCACCCATTCGCGCAAGCGCTGGAAGAAGACATAGAGGACCGGGATGAATATGACGCCGAGCACGGTCGCCATCATCATTCCGCCGAACACAGTCATGCCGACCGAGACCCGCGCCGCCGCGCCCGCGCCGGTCGCCAGCACCAGCGGCAGCACGCCGAGGATGAACGAGATCGCCGTCATCATCACCGCCCGGAAGCGCAGGAAACCGGCTTCCTCGGCGGCTTCGACGATCGACAGGCCTTCCTCGCGCCGCTGCTTGGCGAATTCGACAATCAGGATCGCGTTCTTCGCCGCAAGGCCGATGAGCAGGACCAGCCCCACCTGCGCATAGATATTGAGCGGGATGCCGGTCAGTTCGAGCAGCCCGATCGCCCCGAACATGGCAAAACCGACCGACAGCATGACGGGGAAGGGGATCGTCCAGCTTTCATACTGCGCAACCAGGAACAGGTAGGCGAAGACGATCGACAGGACGAAGACCAGGCTGCCGGCCGCCGAGGCCTTGATCTCCTCCAGCGCCATGCCGGTCCATTCATAGGCATAGCCCTGTGGCAGGTCGCTTGCCGCAAGCGCGCTCATTGCCGCGATCGCGCTGCCCGAAGCATAGCCGGGCGCGGCATCGCCGTTGATCGTCGCGGACCGGAACAGGTTGTAGCGCTGGATGTCCTCGGGCCCCAGCACCGGCTCGATCCGGGCGATCGCCCTCAGCGGGATCATCGCGCCTTCGTTCGAGCGCACATAGACCCGGTCGATATCCTCCGGCGAGGTGCGGCTTGTTCCCTCCGCCTGCACGAAGACCCGGTAGACCCGGCCGAACTTGTTGAAGTCGTTGACATAGTAGGACCCGAAGGTGGCCGCCAGCACGTCGAAGACGGCGGAGATGTCGACGCCCTTGGCCTTGGCCTGCTCGCGGTCGAGGTCGATGAAATATTGCGGCACGTTCGCCCGGTAGGTGGAGAACAGCCCGGTGACCTCCGGCATCGAATTGGCGGCGACGATCATGCCGCCGAGCGCGGCGGCGAGCTCCGCCGGCTCGCGGCCCTCGGTGTCCTGCAGCACGAATTCGAAGCCGCCGGTATTGCCCAGACCCGGGATCGGCGGCGGATTGAAGGGGATCGCGGTCGCGCCGGGAATGGCGAGCAGCTTCGGTGCGAGCGTCTGCATGATCGCGCCAAGGCCGAGGCCCGCCTCCGTCCGGTCGTCCCAGGGTTCGAGCACGGCGATCACCAGCCCGCCATTCGGTACCACGGCGCCGGACAGGATGGAGAAGCCGCCGACACTGATGACGCTCTCGACGCCGGGCGTCTCCATGATCATCTGCTCGATCTCGGTGAGGACGATCTCGGTGCGGGGCAGGGCGGCGCCGTCGGGCAGGCGGATATCGACGAAGAAGGCGCCGCGGTCCTCTTCCGGCAGGAAGCCGGTGGGAATGCCGTTGAGCATCCAGCCGGTCGCCGCGATCACCGCGACGAAGCCGACGATCGCCAGCGTCGCAACCCGCAGGATGCGCTTGACGATGGCGATATAGCCGTTGCGGGTGAGCGAAAGCACCTTCTCGAACCAGGCGAGCGGACCCCGCTGCACCTTTTTCGGGGGCTTCAGGAGCATCGCGCACAGCGCCGGCGACAGGGTCAGCGCGTTGATCGAGGAGATCGTCACCGCGACCGAGATCGTCACCGCGAATTGCAGGAACAGCCGGCCGGTCAGCCCGGGCGTGAAGGCGGTTGGCACGAATACCGCCAGCAGCACGAGCGTCGTCGCCACCACCGGGGCTGTCACCTCGCGCATGGCAAGCCGCGTCGCGTCGCGCGCGTTCATGCCCTCCGACATGTGGCGCTGGACGTTCTCCACCACGACGATCGCGTCATCGACCACCACGCCGATCGCCAGGATCAGCCCGAACAGGCTGATCGTGTTGATCGAGAAGCCGAGCGCCAGCAGCACGGCGAAGGTGCCGATCAGCGAGACGGGGATCGCGATCGCCGGAATGAGCGTGGCGCGCCAGTCCTGCAGGAAGATGAAGACGACCAGGATGACCAGCGCCAGCGCCTGGAACAGCGTCACCGCCACCTCGCGGATCGAGGTCTTGACGTAGCGGGTCGTGTCGTAGGTGACCGACTGGACGACGTCCTCGGGGAAGCGGGTTTCCAGTTCGGCCATCGTCGCGTTGACAGCGTCGGCGACCGCCAGCGCGTTCGCATCGGGCAGCTGATAGACCGCCAGCAGCGCCGCCGGCTTACCGTCCAGGCGCCCGAACCAGCCATAGGAGGCCGACCCCAGCTCGATCCGCGCGACATCCCGCATATGCACGGCGGATCCGTCGGCATTCGAGCGGATGACGATATCCTCGAACTCCGAGACCTCGGTCAGGCGGCCCTTGGCCAGCAGCGGATACTGGAACTGCTGTCCCTCCGGCACCGGTTCCTGGCCGATGCTGCCCGCCGAGACCTGGACGTTCTGGTCGTTGACGGCGTTGATGACGTCGCTGGGCGTGAGCTGCAGGCTGGTCAGCCGGTCCGGATCGATCCAGATCCGCATGCCGTAGTCGCGCGCTCCGAGGATATCGACCTTGGCGACGCCGGGCACGCGGGCCAGCCGGTCGCGGATGTTGATCGAGGCGTAGTTGCTCAGGAACAGGTCGTCATAGGTGCCGTCCGGTGAGTGCACCGCGACGACCATCAGGATATTCGTGGATTGCTTGTCGACCGAGACGCCCTGGCGCGTCACCTCCGGCGGCAGCTTCGGCGTTGCCAGCGACACGCGGTTCTGCACGTTGATCTGCGCGAGATCCCCGTCGGTGCCCACCTCGAAGGTGACCGTCAGCGAATAGCTGCCGTCATTGGCGCTTTTCGACGACATGTAGGTCATGCCCTCGACGCCGTTCACCTCCGCCTCGATCACCGAGGCGATCGTCTCCTCGACGACTTCCGCGGTCGCGCCGGGATAGTTGGCGGTGACCTGGACCTGCGGCGGCGTCAGTTCGGGATATTCGGCGATCGGCAGCGCCGCCATCGCCAGCACGCCGGCCAGGCAGGTGACGATCGCGATGACGAAGGCGAATTTCGGCCGGTCGATGAAGAATGCGCTGAACATAAAGTCACCCGGCCTCGCTGGTTTCGGCCGGGGTTTCGGCCGGAACGGCGGTCACCGTCGCGCCGGGCCGTACCTTCTGGATGCCCTCGACGATCACCTGTTCGCCGACCTGCAGACCGCTCTGGACGACCGTCTCGGTGCGCAGCCGCTGGCCGATGGTGACCGGGCGCTGTTCGACTTTGCTGTTGGCGTCGACGACCAGCACGAAATAGCCGGCCTGGTTCTGCTGCAGGGCGGCCTGCGGCACGACGATCTCCTCCGACGGCGTGCCGGCCATCAGCGTCACGTTCATGAACTGGCCGGGCAGCAGGATCCCGTCGGGATTGGGAAAGGTCGCCCGGACCGGGATCGTACCCGTCTCGGCGCTGACCGATGTGCCGATGAAATCGATCTCGCCGTCTTGCGGGTATTGCTGCCCGTTGACCAGGGTGATCTGCGGGCGGACATCATCGACCGCGCCGCTGTTGACCGCGTCGACATAGGCGAGATAGTCGCGCTCGGTGACGGAGAAGGTCACGTAGATCGGATCGACCGCGACGACCGTTGCCAGGATGCCGGAATCGGGGCTGACCAGATTGCCGGTGTCGATGGAACTCTGGCCGATGCGGCCGGAGATCGGCGTGTCGATCTGCGTGTAGCCGAGATTGAGCTTCGCCTGCTCCAGCTCCGCGTTGGCGGCGGCGAGATCGGCGCGGGCGCGCCCGGCGGTGGCGCGCGCCTCGTCGAGGGCGGCTTCGCTCGCCGTGCCGCTGGTCGCCAGCTTCTCGTAGCGCTCAAGCTGCGCCTCGGCCTCCTCGATCGTCGCCTCGACATTCTCCACCCGCGCCTGGGCGGCATCTCGGGCGGCCTCGTATTCGGCCGGATCGATGACGTAGAGCACGTCGCCCTCGCTGACGAGGCCGCCTTCGGTGAAGGACTGGTCGGTCAGGAAGCCGGTGACGCGGGCGCGCAGGTCGACCGAATGAAAGGCTTCCGCCTGTCCGATGAACTCGGCCGAGGCCGAGACGGCTTTCTGCACGGCGGGCGCGACGACGACCGCCGGTGGCGGCGGGGCTTCGGACTGGGCCTCGTCACTTTGGGCATGCAGCGCGGATGGGGCAAATGCCAGAAGCGTCGCTCCGAGAAGAGCGCCTGCATATTCGGATTTCATGCGCGTTACCCTCTTGCTTCCGGAGGCCCGTCTCATCGCCGCAAACTCCACAAAATGATTCCTAATCGGCGCAGTTTCACCGGAACCGCCGTAGCGGTCCAGTTGAAATGCCGGGAGAGTTCTGTCTAGCCCGCGATCGGGGTCGACAAGAGCCATAAACCAAAAAGCGTATACGCGACCATGACGATGGCCAGCGGCGCCTGGCTGATGACGGCGGCCCGGTAGTCGCCGATCAGCCGGCAGGCCAGTTCATGGGCAAGCAGGATGCCCAGCACATGGCCGATGACGATCCCCGCCGTCTGCGCGTTCCAGATCGCCCGCGTGCCCTCATAGGTGTTGAGGAACGAGGTGGTGACGTAGAAATCCTGAAGCCCGAGCAGGTTGGCGCCCGTTCCGAACGGGTCGGAGGCGGCCGCATAGGCGTATTGCAGGTCAACGAGGACCGCCGAGAGATAGTGCGAGAAATGGAAGCCGAGCGAGATCGGCATGATCGAGAAGGCGAGCGTTCCCAGCAGCGTCTTCAGTGACCCCGGCCGCCCGGCAAGCCGCCAGCCGAGCACCACCGCGCCGGTATAGCCAAGCGTCAGCACCACCCAGGAGGCGATCAGCCCGCGGCTGTCGATCCCCACGATCGCCGACCGGCCGGGGAACTCCAGCGGATTGATGCCGTTCAGCCCGAGCCACCAGAAGGTCTCAGACAGCCCGTCGAAGGATTCAAGCGACAGGGTCAGGAGCAGGAACAGGACGCCGCTCAAGGGCAGGGCGGGCCGGTCAAGCAGCGCCGCGCCGGGCATCGCAAGCGACAGGCGATGCCGTGTGGAGTCCGGTTCGGCCGGCTCCCAGACGAAAGGCGAAAGCCGCGAGATGAACCGGAAGAAGATCGTGAAGGGCTCGCCGCGCTCAAACCAGGCCTCTTCCCCGAACGCGAGGACGGCGGCGAAGTTGAACAGCCAGTAGCAGGTCACCACGACGGCCAGCCGGCCGGGATCGGCGGGCGCGATATCGACCTGCTCGAACAGCGCGAAGCCGAGGAACAGGACGGTCGCGGGCCAATAGCCGAGCCGGTCGGGATAGCGCAGCGGCGGCGGATCGCCCGGCGCTGCGTAGAGCCGCCGAACTAGCCAGGTCGGACCGGACCAGGGATTGAGATAGGCCCAGAGATTGCCGAGAAGCGCGGTCAGGATCGCGAAGACGATCCACCACAGGCTCCAGATTGTCAGTGGCAGCGGGTTTTCCAAAGGATCGCGCGTTCCCCAGAAGCCCGCCGCGATCAGCACGCACAGGAAGGTGAAGGACAGGAGGCTGAGCGGAACCGGGCTCGGCGGCCGCACCGCCAGCACCGGTAGCCGCCAGTCGGCGAGCCGGTCGGAAATGCCCTTCGGCATGACAGCGAGCAACAGGAAGGTGGCGAACACCGCAAGCCCGCCGGCGGTCATGTAATAGCCGGTCGGCAGCAACAGCACGAAGGCCCGCTCGCCGATATGGGCCTTGGCCGGGAGAACTGTGAGGCCCATCAGGAGGAGGGCGGGCAGGAGGAGGGCGGGCAGGACTGCGATCGCCGCGATGCGATGCTTCAATGGCATATGGTCAGCCGCTCCCCGTCCCTGATACCCGACAGGGCACCATCGAAACCACGATATCATTCGTACTCTAACGATCGCAACAGCCGGCCGACGGGCGCGGTCGGGATCGTCACAATCTTGATACGCCGGCTAGCGTACCGTACAGTTCCACGGGGTGCGAGACGGTGGTTTTCTGCATTGCGGTTTTCCGCATGGGGGTAACCGACGCTTCGACAAGGGGGCGCAACATGCACCGACTGGCGAAATACGCAATTGTTCTGCTCGCCCTGGCGCTGATCCAGGGCGATGCCGACGCCAAGAAGCTGGGTAAGGAATTCACGGTTTCCACGGGCGGGTTCCTTCCCGATCTGACCTATCTGGAGACTGGCGGCTTCGTCGCCGTTTGGCGCGACGACTTCCCTTACGGGGTCAAGGCCCAGCGCTATAATTCCAAGGGCAAGAAGACCGGCGGCAAGATCACCGTCGACAAGAAGGGCCCTGAACTGATCCACCCCGTCGTGGGCGGCCTGAAATCCGGTGGTTTCGTCGTCGTCTACGAGGATGACGACGGATCGAGCCTCGGCGTGCGCGCGCAGATCTACAACAAGAAGGGCAAGAAGGTCGGCAAGCTGATCAAAGTCAACAAATACAAGACCGACGACCAGTACCATCCGACGGTAGCCGGGCTGAAGAACGGCGATTTCGCCATCCTGTGGATGTCAAAGGGTCAGGAGGGCGCGTCCCACGCTGTGATGGGACGCATCTATTCGAAGTCCGGCAAGGCCAGGACCGGGGAGTTCAGGGCGGATACCAGTTTTCCGCCGGCGTCGCATGATTTTCCCTCCGTCGCCGCCACGAAGGATGGCGGCTTCATCGCCGCGTGGAAGACGCTCAGTTCGATCCGCGCCCAGCGCTTCAACAAGAACGGCAAACTCGTCGGCGACGAGTTCATCACCCATCCGCCGGAGTTCACCGGACAGGTTGAGCCCGAGGTGGCGGTCCTGGAGAGCAAAGACTTCGTCGTGACGCGCGAGGCGGTATTGGAGGACGGCGACGCCAACGGGTCGGGCGTGTTCTTCCAGCGCTTCAAGCCGAACGCCAAGGAGACCGGCAAGCGGGTTGTCGTCAACAAGGATATCGTCGGGTTTCAGGGCAACCAGAAGATCGCGGCCCTGAAGAACGGCAGTTTCGTCGTGATCTGGGACACTACCAACATCATCCACGGCCAGATCTTCGACAAGAAGGGCAAGCGCGACGGCAAGATTTTCCAGGTGAACAAGACGGCCGTTCCCTCCGCCGGCCTGCCCTCGGTTGCAAAGCACGGCAAGAAGGGTTTCGTGGCCGTCTATTGGACAGGCGGCGAGATCAAGGGCCAGCGCTTCGACGGCAAGTAGACGCGTGGGCTTAAGCGTGGGATCGGCCGTGCATTGATCTGCCGGGACACTTGCGCCTATCGTCCGGCTCGGATTCGACTACCGGAGGGAGGTGCGCATGGGTGCGAGGGATGACGATACGGCCCTGATCGTTATCGATGTACAGAACGATTTCTGCCCCGGCGGGGCCCTTGCCGTCGGCGAGGGACATGCGGTCGTGCCGGTGATCAACGGCCTGATCGACCTCTTCGACCATGTCATCCTGACCCAGGACTGGCATCCCGCCGAGCATAGCTCGTTCGCCTCGGGCCATGACGGCGGCGAACCGTTCGGTACGATCGATCTGCACTATGGCGCGCAGACGCTGTGGCCAGACCATTGCGTGCAGGGCACCGCGGGCGCGGAGTTCCACGGCGATCTCGCCTGGGACAAGGCGCAACTCGTCCTGCGCAAGGGATTCCGGCCGGGTATCGACAGCTATTCGGCCTTCTTCGAGAACGATCGCGCGACGTCGACAGGCCTGAACGGCTACCTTAAGGAGCGGGGTCTGACGAAGCTGGTGCTGACCGGGCTCGCCACCGATTTCTGCGTCGCCTATTCGGCGCTTGATGCGGTCCGCCTCGGCTTCGAGACGACCGTCGTGCTGGACGGATGTCGGGCAATTGATCTCGACGGCTCGCTGGATGCCGCGCTCGCTCAGATGGGCGGGGCGGGGGTCGCTCTGACGGAGTCGGGGGCGATTTCGGTCTGATCGTCTTGCCAGGCCCGGCCCGGCTCCCCGCGAACACCAGGCGTGAGGAGGTGTTCGCGGGGAGCTCGGATTAGACTGCTTGCCCAGTTTCAGAACTTGCCGTTGTCATGCGCCATCTCCCCGGGGATCGGCGCGACGACATCCCAGTGCTCGACAATCTTGCCGTCTTCAACCCGCCAAAGATCGAAGAAGGCCCATGGCTCTCCGCCCATGATCGCGTCGGAAGCGACGAACACGAAATTGCCCTCGGCGACGACGATGCGCGGTTCGAATTTGGTGATGACCTGGCCTTGCGCGGCGAAGGCCTCGATTGCCGCCATCAATCCATCCAGTCCGTCGGCGATCATCGGATTGTGCTGGGCATAGACGGCGGGATCCATGTATTGCGTGACATTCTCCGGCGCCGCGCCGCCGAGTACGTCGCGAACGAAGCCGACAACGAGTTCCTTGTTCTCAGCCGTCTTGTCGAGATCGGTAACCTCGGTTGCCCCGTCCGTCATCGATCGGCCGGATACGGTCGTCTCCGGCGGGGCCTGCAGATTGTCCCAGTGTTCGGCGACACGGCCGTCTTCGACGCGGAAGACATCGAAGGCGACGAGCGTCGGCGCACCGAAGGCATCGGCATTCTCGAACGTGTTGTGCAACACGACGTAGTCACCCTCGGAAATCACCCGATGCGTGGTGACATTCATTCCGGATGCCTCGATCGCCGGGATCGCGCCAAGCAGGCCATCCGCGCCTGTTGGAATAGCCGGATTGTGCTGGATGTAGTCGGGGGTGAGCAGATCTCGCGCCGCTTCGGGGTCGTGATCGATGAAGACGGCGCTGAACAGAGCGAGTACCAGTTCCTTGGGTATCATGGCGTATCCTTTCGGGTTGGGTTACCGCAATAGTAAGTATTCAAAACGCACCAAGGATCAATTACGCACTTTATGGTAACCCGGTTTGGTCGAGGATACTGGGTTTGGTTTCAGCGGCTTGCCGCACGCCGATCCGGTATGCTATGCGGCTTTGGTATCCTTTCTGCACCAGGAGGTGGCATGTTGCCTATTGGCGTCGAAAGCTCGGCCGAAGCATCGAACTGCCCGATCCGTTCCGTTCTGACCAACGTCACCGGCAAGTGGCGGATCATCATCGTATTGGCGCTGGAAGATGGTCCGCGCCGGTTCGGGGAGATCAAGCGCATCATCGGCGATGTCACGCAGAGGGTTCTGACCGAAAACCTGCGTGGCCTTCAGCGCGATGGATATCTGACCCGCACCGTCGACCCCGGGCCGCCGGTGGCCGTCTCGTACGAATTGACGCCGCTTGGCCGGGGACTGCTGGAAACCCTGAAGCCGCTCGTCTACTGGGCCAACGCGCAAATGGAGGACGTCAAGGCAGCGCGATTGGAATACGAGCAGGCGCAGGACAAATAGTCCTTTTCATGGAACCTCGGGATGCTGCCGCCAGCGGCTTAGCCTCAAATCTCGATGGCCGCCTCAATGCCCTACACCGACATAGCGGTGCACCAGCGTCAGGTCCTCGCGCAGCGTCTCGACGGGCACGGTATCGCGTGTCGCGCCATTCTCGATAAAGGCGACCCGGTCGGCGACCGGCAGTACGGCGTCGACCCGCTGCTCGACCAGAATGACGGCGACCCCCTGATCGCGCAGGCTTGAGACGGAATCGCGGATCGCCGCGATCATTGACGGCATCAGTCCCTCCGTCGGCTCGTCGAGCAGCAGCACCTTCGGTTCAAGACACAGCGCCCGCGCCATCGCCAGCATCTGCTGCTCGCCGCCGCTCAGCGTGCCGGAGCGCTGCCGGAGCCGCTCGCGCAGCACCGGGAACAGGTCGAGCACGCGCTCGCGCGTCTCCCGGCCCATGCCGCGCGCCATCAGGCCGATCTCCAGATTGTCGGCAACGCTCAGTTCGGCGAACAGCCGCCGGCCCTGCGGCACATAGGCGATGCCCTGTTTGGGCACCAGATGGGCCGGCAGTTTCGATAAGTCGGTGCCGTCGAGATCGATTTCGCCGGCCTGCGTGCGCACCAGACCCATGATCGCCTTCAGCGTCGTCGTCTTGCCCGCGCCATTGCGGCCGAGCATGCACAAAACCTCGCCGGCCGAGACCGAGACCGACAGCGACCGCAGCACCTGCACGCTGCCATAGGAGGCGTCAATTGCGTTGACCTTAAGCATTGCCTCTCACGTTCCCAGATAGGCGCGCTGCACGCGTTCGTCGTCGCGGATTTCGGTGGGCGTGCCCTCCGACAGGATCGACCCGTTGTTCATCACGGTGATCCGCTCGGCGAGATCCATCACCACGTCCATGTTGTGCTCGATCAGCAGCACGGTGGCGTCTGCGGCGATCGCGCGGGTCAGGTCGCAGAAGCCCGCGATTTCGGCGTCCGACAGCCCCTGTGTCGGCTCGTCGAGGATCAGGAGCTTCGGCCTCAGCGCAAGCCCCATCGCGACCTCCAGCAGGCGCTGATGGCCGTAGGACAGGTTCGCCGCCTGCATGTCGCGCCGGTCGTCGAGGCCGACCTTTTCGAGCGCTTCCTCGACCCGCGCGATCAGCGTGGCCTCGTTGAGGAAGAACAGCGAGGCGCCGCCGCGCCGCATGCCGGTCTGCACGGCCAGCGCGACATTGTCGTAGACCGACAGATTGGCGAAGATCGAGGTGATCTGGAAGGTATAGGCGATGCCGAGCCCGACCCGGCGATGGGCGGGCAGGGCGGAGATGTCGGTGCCCTCGAAGACGATCTTTCCCGCACTCGGCATCACCCGGCCGCAGATCAGGCTGACCAGCGTCGTCTTGCCGGCGCCGTTCGGCCCGATGATCGCCCGAACCTCGCCTTCTTGAAGCGTGAAGGCGACATCGTCGACGGCGCGCAGGCCCCCGAAATGGCGCGACAGGCTTTCGGTGGACAGAAGCGTCATGGCAGCCATTTCAAGCCCTTGTCGCGCAGGGTTCCGATGATCCCCTTTGGAAAGAACAGGACGAGCGCGATCAGCGCGACGCCGACGGCGAGCATGTAGGCCGACGTGTATTCGCTGGTGATGTCGACCAGGTAGAACATCAGGAGCGTCCCGAGAACGGGCCCGAGCACCGTCCCGACGCCGCCGAGCAGCACCCAGAGCAGCGGCAGGATCGAATACTGGATCGAGGCGAATGTCGCCCCGACATAGGCAAACAGCAGGGCGTAGGCGGCACCGGCCGCCGCCGACATGGTGCCGGAGACGACGAGCGCGAACAGCTTGTTGCGATAGGTGTCGTAGCCGAGCATCCGGGCGCGCTCCTCGTTCTCGCGGATCGCGATCAGGATGCGGCCGATCGGCGAGCGCACCAGCGCCAGGCAGATCAGGACACAGACGGCAAGCAGCGCCAGGGCGATGTTGTAGCGGACGTCCGGACTGGTCAGGTCGAAACTCATGCCGAGGAGGTGGGCTGTGCGGATGTCGCCCTGCAGCACGAAGCCCTCGTCGCCGCGGGTGAACTCGCCGAAATAGAGCGACATCAGATAGCCGGCCTGGGCGAACATCATCGTGACGATCATGAAGGAGACGCCGCTGGTGCGCAGCACGATCATGCCGATCAGGGTCGACAGCACCAGCCCGGCGAAGATACCGGCGAGAAAGGCCTCGCTCGCCCCGAAGGAGAGCTGCGTCGCGGCAAGGCCGGCGCCATAGAGGCCGGCGGCGAAGAACATCGCGTGGCCGAGGCTGAGCAGGCCCGTATAGCCGAACAGGATATTGTAGCCGACCGCGAAGCTTGCCAGCACCATCACCCGGGCAAGGGTGAGATGGTGATAGTCGCTGAGTACGAACTGCGCCAGGAACAGGACGGCGAGGGCGGCCAGATGCACGAACAGCACCTTGTCGAAGAGGCTTCGCCGTCCGGCAACGGGTTTGGTCGGCTGGATGGAGGAGGAGTCCACGCTCATCGCTGCGCCGTCCCGAACAGACCCTGCGGGCGGATCACCAGCACGAAGGCGACCAGCAGCGTCGCCAGGATCTTGGCGAGCGTCGGGGAAAAGAACACCGAGATGATGCCGTCGCTCAGGCCGATGATGAGGGCCGCGACGACGGTTCCGAGAATGCTGCCGAGCCCGCCGATGATGACGACGATGAAGGACAGGAGCAGCGGATCGAGCCCCATCAGGTAGTGCGCCTGCTGGATCGGCACGATCAGTACGGCCGCCGTCGCCGCCAGCATCGCGCCGATCGCGAAGACGGCGGCATAGACCTTGTCGACGGGGATCGCGAAGGCCTGCGCGGTCTCCCGGTCATACTGGGTTGCCCGCATGATCAGGCCGAGCCGCGTCCGGGTCAGCACGAACCAGGTCGCCAGCAGTAAGAGGATCGACACGCCGATGACGACCAGCTTGTAGCCGGAATAGCCGAACCAGGGAAAGACGACGCGGAAATTGATCGGCGCCTGCACCGGCCGCGCGTCAGGGCCGTAGAAGGTCAGCGCAAGCTGCTGGATGATGTAGAGCAGGCCGATCGTTGCGACGATGGTCGCTTCCGGATTGTAGTCGATGCGCTTCAGCACGGTGCGTTCGCATAGGAGCGCGACCGCGCCAACGACCAGCGGGCTGAGCAGCAGCGCGATCAAGAAGCCGAGCGCCGGGCTGCCCGAGACGAGGCTTGCGAACCACCAGGCGAGCACCGCGCCCAGCATGAAGAATTCGCCATGCGCCACGTTGACGATGCGCATGACGCCGAAGACCAGCGACAGGCCGAGCGCGGTCAGCGCCAGCACGGCTGCTGTTACCAGCCCCTCGAGGGAGGCAAGGAAGAGATAGGGTCCGAAATCCACGGGGGTCGTTCGTCCTGTTTCAAGATGTTGTCTGGTTCGCCCGGCTGGTCCTGGCCCGGCCGGGCGCCTACGTCTTGTCTCACCACCTCTCCCTCGTCATCCCGGACAGCCGAAGGCTGATCCGGGATCGGGGAACCCGGGCGTGTCCGAGAGGGCAGGGGCTCTCCGATCCCGGCTCTGCGCTGGCGCTTGGCCGGGATGACGATCGCGAGGGGCGACTACCCTTGCACCCACCCCGGTCATTGCCGGGCTTGTCCCCCCTTAGTGTCATTGCCGGGCTTGTCCCGGCAATCCATGAACACCGCCGTCAGAATGGGGCCAGCATTTGTGTTCATGGATCCCCGGAACAAGTCCGGGGATGACGTCTGAGTGGGTGGCTAAGCTGAAAACAAAAGCCCCGTTTCCGCCTAACCGGACAGTCGTGGCACGCGCCCGGGCATGACCTTCGGATGGTCGCGTAAGCCCCGCCTTAAAGTGACTTCGTCGTGTAATCGACGTCGGATTCGTACAGCCCGTCCTCGATCGAGGTGCGGTGCACGACTTCGAGCGTCGAATTGACCACCTGCGATATGTTCTGGTGACCGAACACCTGGTGCAGCTTGCCGTTGAACACCTTGTCGCCCTGCGGGTGCTCGTTGTCCCACGGGATGTCGGTGATCGCCTCGGTCGCCTCGACCAGCGCCTGCTTGTCGTTCGGCCCCTTGTAGCCACTCGCCTCGATCGCCTGCTTGATGATGTAGAGCGTCTCCCAGCAGCCGAACATGTGCGAATAGGTCGACACGTCCTTGGGGTCGTTGATTGCCGCGCCCTGATCGTTCACGCCGACCTTCTTGCGGTAGAACTTGTCGTATTCGCTCTGGTTGTCCTGGGCGTAGCGCGGATAGCCTTCCCAGAAGTAGGTCCCTTCCAGGAATTCCAGTCCGGGGCTGTCCATCGGGACCGCTTCCAGCGAATCGATGAAGCCGAAGATCTCCGGCCGGTTCGAGCCGAAATGCTCGCCGAGCTCCTTGACGAAGGTCAGCACGCCGGGGCCGACCATGACGTGATAGAGCACCTCGGTATCGCGCGGGATCTTGGGGAAGTATCGGGTAAACGAGGTTTCCGTCGGCGGGATCGGGATCAGTTCGATCACTTCGCCGCCCTGCTCCTTGATCGCTTGCGAGAAGTAATCGCGGTGATCGTGGCCGAAGGCGAAGTCGGGATAGATCATCGTCACTTTCTTGCCGAGCTTGTCGGCGATCCACGGCGCCATCGAAATGACCTGCGAGCGCACGTCGGTGATGCCGGGCTGGAAGGTGTAGCGGTTAAGGCTGCCCGAGGCGACGTGATGGCCCTCGCTGACCACGTAATAGGGCAGCTTCAGCTCGCCTGCGCGCGGCGAGGAGCCGATCACCACATGCGAGAACAGCGTGCCGAAGGCGATATCGACGCCGTGCTGGGTGGCGAACTTCTCGATCACCTCGGCGCCGCGCTTGGGATCGGTGCCGTCATCCTCGGCGACGATCTCGACCTGCCGGCCGGCGATGCCGCCATTGGCGTTGATCTCGCCGACGCAGGCATTGACGACCCGCTCGTACCAGCGCCCGTAAGCCGCGCCGATGCCGGTGCGGTGCACCTGGAAGCCGAGCTTCAACGGTTCCGACGTCTGCGCCTGGATATAGCGCATCGGGCCGGGCGTGAACTGCGCGGCGGTCGCGACGCCGGCCGCGCCCAGGCCCTTCAGGGCCGTCCGCCGACTAATCTGACCCTTCAGGGCCGTGCCGCGAGAAATGATGCCCTTCTTCTTCGGCATCAGGATTTTTTTCTTGTCTGCCATGTCTGTCTTCCCTCTGTGTGTCGACTGTTCTTCGTCGAATTCCGTCATGACGTTGCTGGTGACAGGCTTTCCCGATGACAGGTCGCATCACCGTGGTTGGTGCCCGCTTCGCAACGTCAGCTCCTTCCGATCTCCTTCATCCTGGCTGGCGATGGTACGCTTAATTTGCATGCAAATGAAATATCGCCTTCAAGTCTGAGCACGATGCCTGCTCCCCGTCACGATCGTGCGCCGAGCCGGGCCAGCAGCGCGAGCAATTGCCGGGTCTCCGCCTCCGACAGGCCGTTCAGCGTCTTTTGCGAGACGTCCGAGGCGACGGTTTTCATCGCCGTGGTCGCGACGCGCCCGGTCTCGGTCAACTCCAGCATCACCAGGCGGCCGTCCTTGGGATCGTTCGACTGGGCGACGAGGCCCTGCTTGGCGAGACGGCTGATCACGCCCCAGATCGTCGCCGGATCCATGCCGGTCATCCGGCCCAGTTCGTTCTGCGAGACCCGGCCGACATCGTCGAGTTTGACTAGCGCTGCGAACTGGGTCGGCGTCACGTTGAACTCGGCCATCACCGAATTGAAGATGGCCGTTGCCCGCTGATGGGCCTGACGCAGGGCAAAGCCGATCTGGTCCTCCAGCCGGTACTCCACCGCCGGCGGCATATCCCCGTTTGCCTCCTCCCGACCTGTCATGCTCCGCTCCCCTCAAGGTTCTTCCCGGTCGGGACCCGTATCCCCGGAACCAGACCCGGAACTGAAGGGCCAGGGATTGTCGTCCCGCCAGGTTTCGACGCGCGCGTCCGGCGCAACCGTGGAGAGTATATCGTATATCGACACGACGTCGCCCGAATGACCGCCCAGCCGGTCGTAGAGGCGGCTGGGCAGGGTGAACTCGATCGGCGCCACGATCGCGGGCGTCGGGACATAGCCGAACGAGCCCTGCGGCATCGCGGTCACGTCGGCCATGATGGTGATGCCGCCGCCCGGCCACAGATAGGCCGGCGCGCCGCCCATCGTGACGCGTGTCTCGCCGGCCGCCACCGAGCGGGTCAGCAGGATCGGGTTTTCGGTGACGCCGGCACGCAGCGAGCCGCCGGCACCCGCCATGAACAGCACCGAGCACAGCGAGGGTTCGCAATTCTCGCCGATCCGCTCGACGACCGTGCGGACCGGTTCCGGCATCGGCGCGGGGACGGGCACGAGATCGTCGTCCAGCACGCAGTAGATCGCGTCCTCGCCGGTCGTCGACGTCATCAGGATTCTCAAGCCCGGCCAGGCGACGTCTGAATTGATCTTCGAGATGACATCGAGCGGGTCGGTGATGTCGGTTCCGCCCCAGCCGAGCCCCGGCTCGGCGACCTGGAAATAGCGGCCCGGCGTCGAGCGCCGGCCGCGCACCCTGATCCCGGCCGCCGGCATGTCGAGGACCTTGCCGGCCTGATGCTCGGTCAGCACCCCTGTGATGTGGTCGTCGACGACGATCACCTCGTCGACATGGCCGTGCCACTGCTGCGCGAAGATGCCGATCGCAGCCGACCCGCAGCCCACGCGCATGCGTTCTTCCCGCTTGCCGTCGACGATCGGCGCCTTGCCGGCCTGCACGACGACCTCGTTGCCGCCGTCGATCGCAAGCGTCACCGGCTCGCCGGCGCACAGGTCGAGCATCGTCCGGCAGGTGACGTTGCCTTCCTTCTTGGAGCCGCCGGTCAGATGCCGCACGCCGCCGATCGACAGCATCTGCGAGCCGTATTCGGCGGTGGTGACGTGACCGACCTGTTCGCCATTTGCCCGCACCGGCGCCGTCTCGGGGCCCAGATGCCGGTCGGTGTCGATCTTCACCTTGACGCCGCAATAGCTGAAGATGCCCTCGGTCACCACGGTGACCGTGTCGACGCCGTCATGGTCGGCGGCGACGATGAAGGGGGCAGGCTTGTAGTCGGGATAGGTCGTGCCCGCTCCGACGCCGGTGACGAAGGTGCGGGCGGGATCGAGCGGCTTGCCTTCCCACGCCTCCTCGGCGAACGCAACGACATCGCCGCCGGTCTCGATCGTGTGATTGAGCAGGACGACCGGATCGACCCGCACGAGATGGCCGTCCTCGTTGGCGTAGCGGTCGCAGGCGCCGGCCCGGCCGGGCTTGATCCGGCACAGCACCGGGCAGGCGTCGCAGCGGATGATGCCGCCGTCTTCCGCCGCGCCGAACTGTTTCGACCGCGCTTCGGCGGACAGGCGGTCGGAGGCTGTGGTTTTTTGGGTCTCGCTCATGGGTCTGCGAGTTGGGGTCCTCACCCAAGGCTAGCGTTCGACGAAGGCCTTCTCAATGACGTAGGAACCCGGCCGGGAGATCGATCCTTCGACGAAGCCGCTTTCTTCCATCAGGGCGACCATGTCGGCGAGCATCGCCGGGCTTCCGCAGATCATCACGCGGTCGGCGTCGGGATCGAGCGGTGGCAGGCCGAACTCGGCGCCGACATCGCCGCTGCGCAGCAGTTCGGTGACCCGGCCGCGATGGGCGAAGGGCTGGCGCGTCACGGTCGGGAAGTGATGCAGCTTCAGCCGGGCGACCTCGCCGAGATATTCGTCGCAGCGCACGTCGGAGACGATCCGGTCGCCATAGGCAAGCTCGTCGACGAAGCGGCAGCCATGCACCAGCACCACCTGCTCGTAGCGCTCGTAGATGGCCGGATCCTTGATGATCGAGGCGAACGGCGCGATCCCCGTTCCCGTCGAGACGAGATAGAGCCGCTTGCCGTCGGTCAGCGCGTCCTGCACCAGCGTCCCCGTCGGCTTGCGGCCGACCATGATCTCGTCGCCGGTCTTGATATGGGCAAGCCGCGAGGTCAGCGGACCGTCCGGCACCTTGATCGAGAAGAACTCCAGGCTGTCCTCATAGTTGGCGCTCGCCATGGAATAGGCGCGCATCAGCGGACGCCCCTCGACCGGAAGGCCGATCATGACGAACTGGCCGTTCTCGAAGCGGAAACCCTGTTCGCGCGTCGTGCGGAAGCTGAACAGTCGGTCCGTCCAGTGCTTGACGTCGATTACCTTTTGCAGATCCGTCGCGGCCATTCCGCCACTCCCGAGTTCATTCGTGTACTTTCATTCGTATACAAATGAAAAGTGCCTGTCAACGAAGCCGTTCTGTCTGACGCGGCGGAATCAGCTAGCTTGGGCGGCGCGCGGCGGTGGTTTACGATTGCGATCCGCAACCAGGGAGCCGGACGGAGATGGCGCGTTCAAGGGCAGTGAGACGCAGGCAGCCCGTTCTGGTGCGGATTGTCGCAACGCTCGGGATCCTGATCGTTGTTGTTGCGTTGCTGATCGGGGCCGTGGTTGCCCTGTTTCCGTCCTCCAACCTGTTCGCATCGGCCCGCGCCGCGCTGGTGGAGGGGGCTTTGGCTGCCTATCTCGGCGCGCCGGTGGAGATCGACGGAGCCGTGACGATCGCGCTGGGGCAGACGGTTCGCGTCACCGGGGAGAACATCCGGGTCGAGCGGCCCGAAGACACCGGATCGGGGCACTATGACCGGCTGGAACACGGCGAGGTGGCGATTTCGCTGAGCGGCCTTCTGTCCGGCCGGTTCGACATGACCGACCTGAAACTCCAAGGTGTCGCGCTCGCCGACAACAGCGCCCTGTTCCACATGGACCGGGCGCCGACCGCGGAGGGATCGTTCGAGCGGCGCTGGTTCGGCGTCCTGCCCGGATTGGTGCGGCTATCGGCGCGCACCGACATTGCCATATCGGACGCCACCTACAGCTACAGCAATCCCACCAGCGGCTGGGTTTTCGAGATCCTGGTGCCATCGATCGTCAACGACCGGAATGAAAGCACCGGCGAAACGACGCTGAGCATCGACGGCTCGGTGAACGGCACGGCGTTCAAGATCGTCGGCGAGACCCGTTCGGTCGCGGAGGGCGGCAGTGGCGGCGGTGATGCCTTCACCGTGACGGCCTCCTCGACCGGGGCGTCGGTCACGGTAAAGAGCACCGTCCCCGACGGTCCCGATCCGGACCTGCGCGATCTGGCGCTTCAGGTCGATATCGCCTCGCTGGGCGACATGCTCGACCTGTTGAAGATCGCCCGGACGATCGAGGGATCGGCAAGCTTCGCCGCGACGATCCGCCCCGACGGCCAGGAACCCGAGGTCAAGGACATCGATTCGACCATTACGATCCAGCACGGTCCGACGATCGCGATGACCGGCAGCCTGGAAGACCTGGATGCCCGGTCGGGCGTCGATGTTGAGGTGTCCGCCGAATGGCCTGACGCGGTCGCCGACCAGGACGAACAGGAGGGCCTGCTCGCCTTTGACATCTACAATGTCGACGGCCGGCTGACCGGCGACCTCAACGACCTGGTCCTGAGCGAGGGCTGGATCACCACCAATCTGTTTTCCGAGGCGATACCGGGCATCGGGCCGATCTCGGCGCGCGCGATCCGGCGCCAGGACGACGGCCGGATCGCGGTCGAGGGCCTGCGCGTGCTGGCCGGGCCGGCGAATGCGCGCACCTTCGACCTGACCGGCCAGGTCGGCGACCTGTTGACCCTGTCGGACTATTCCCTGTCCGGTAACATCCTCCTGCCGGTGGTGGAGGTGCTGCGGATTTCGGCCGACGAGGCAGCGCTCGGCTATCTGTCCGGGACGTTCGCCGTGTCCGACGCCAGCGGCGTCTCGGGCATCGATACGCTCGATGCGTCGATTACCGGGTCCGATCTCGTCTCGGCAAAGGTGCATTTCGAGACCGATCAGTCCTCGCCGCCGCAGGCCGCGTCCTATGACCTGACCTTCGCCGTGCCGGACTACGCGAGGTTTGCCGATGTGCTCGGCCTGCGCCCGCAGACGGTCGGCGCGATCGATTTCGACGGCACGCTGAAGATTGCTTCCGAGAGCGGCGACCTCGACGGCAAGCTGACCTTCGGCAAGATGGTCGCGACCGGAGACCTCGGGGTCAAGCCGCAGGACGGCCGCCCTCTGATTACCGGCAACGTCTCCTCGCAATCGCTGTCGCTGGCCGACCTGCGCACGCTGTTTGCGGTCCAGCAGGACATGCTGGCCCTGCGCCGCAAGGCGATCGATGCGCGCCGGGCCGGCGGGCCGCCGCCGGGCCATACACCGTCCGACCATCTCGCCTCGCCGCTCTGGGATGTCAATGTCAGCGCCGGCCGGCTGGAGACCGGCGGCGGCAGCGTCAGCGCCCTGTCCGGACGCATCGGCTACGACCGCGGCGTGGTGTCGGCGAAGCCTTTGCGGCTCACCTACGGCAAGGGCGTGTTCGATTTCACCGGCCAGATGCATGTGCGTGAGCCGTCGCGGCCCTTCAGCGTCGAGGGGCATATGAAGAACTGGCCGATCGCCGACGTTCTGAAGGATCTCGATATCAATTTGCCGGTCAGCGGCGTGCTGCAGGCCGACTTCAACGTATCCTCGTCGGGAACGACGCAGCGGCAGGCGATCGATGCTGCCAGCGGCAAGCTCTATCTGCGCCTGCTCAACGGCGTGATCGGCAACCGGCTGATCGACCTGGCCGGCCTCGTCCTGCCGTCCTGGCTGACGGCGCCCTCGGCAAAGAGCGGCGAATCGAAGATCGAGTGCTTCAGCGCCAAGCTCGATTTTCATCCAGGCCTTGCGACGCTCGACCGGGCCGTCGTCGAAACCGACGAGGTGATCGTCACCGCGACGGGCAGGATCGACTTCAAGGACGACACGATCAATATCGAGGCGGTGCCCAAGGCGCTCAGGCCCAATCTCGTGCCGATCGTCTCGCCATTCGCCATCCGCGGCCCGCTCAGCGCGCCGAAGGTCGAGGTGAAGGGCGGCGTCGTCGGCCGGGGCATCGCCGAGACGCTGGCCCTGCCGTTCAACACGCTCGGCACGCTGCTCGGTGTCGACAAGTCGGGCCCCAAGCCGCGCCAGCCGGCCGAGGCATGCTGACGGGCCGAAAGGGTGCGGTCGTCCCAGGTGCTTCTCAGTGCCAGCGCTTCTCAGTGCCAGTGCTTCCCAGTGATAGTGATGGGGTGATTGGACTTCTTGGGGTGGCTTGGGCCTCTATCCAACCGCAATCGCCGTCGGACATACCTCGCTCTTACGCCGTTCCCGGACGATCTCGCCTAGGATCGCAAGTGCGATCTCCTCTGGCTCGATCGCACCGATATCGAGCCCGGCCGGGCCGTGCAGGCGTGCGGCGGCGGCATCGTGGCAATCGCCCGCGATCGCATCGAGCAGCGTCGCGATTTTCGCGCGGCTGCCGACCATGCCGACATAGCCGGCACCCGAGGACAGCGCCTGTTTGAGGGCTTCGCGGTCGCGCTTGCCCTGGGTCGCGACGACGACCGCGTCGCGGGGCCCAAGGTCCAGATCGGCAAGCGCGAAGCCGTCGCGGACCTGGTCGGCTTCCGGCAGGCTCGTGTGATCGGCGCGGTGGGCGGCAGCGATCGTCTTGTGACCCATCGCGCGGGCAAGCCTGATCAGGCTCGCCGCGACCGGCGAGGCGCCGCACACGACGATCCGGGCGGCCTGGCGCATCGGCTCGAAGAAGATGTCGACAGTGCCGCCGCTCGGACAGCCCGAGGCATGCAGTTCGACGCCGTCGACATCGACCGCCTCGACGACATCCTCCTTCGGCCGCACGCGGATCATGCGCGGCGCGCCATCGGCTATGGCCTCCAGCCCGACGCGCTTTACGGCGCCCTGGACACAGCCGCCGCCGATATAGCCGTGCACCGCGCCATCGCCGGTGACGATCGCCTTGGCGCCGGCCTTGGCTGAGGTCGCGGCCGCGGTCCGCACGATGGTGGCGACGCAGAAATCCGCGCCGGCCTCCCGCAGCCGGTCCATCAGGGCGTAGGTTTCGTTGGTTGTGCGGCCCATCGTCGATCCTCACAGGCGGGCGAGTTCGGGTTCGATCGCAGCGAGCGCGTCGAGCGTGTTGGCGGCGGCGAAATGGTCGATCAGCGGCAGGGCGGCGGCCATCGCCCGGGTGACCGGTTCGTAGTCGCGCCAGCCGAGCATCGGATTGAGCCAGACGAGGCGCCTGGCCCGCCGCTTCAGCCGTTTCAACTCGCGGGAGAGCAGGTCCGGTGTGCCGGTATCGTAGCCGTCGCTCAGGATCATCACGACCGAGCGCGCGTTCAGCGCCTGTTTGGCATAACGGTCGTTGAATACCTTCAGGCAGTCGCCGAGCCGCGTGCCGCCGCCGAAACCGTCCGCCATCAGGGCGAGGCGCGTCATCGCTTTGAGCGAATCCGGCTCGCGCAGGATGTCGGTTACGGGTACGAGCTTCGTATGAACGAGAAACGCATCCGCGTCGATCCAGGCGGATACGAGGCCGCGCACGAATTGCAGAAAAACCCTTGAATAAAGCGCCATCGAGCCGGAGACGTCGACGAGGACGACGATCCGCACCGGCCGGTCGGGGCGGGCCTTGTGGACGAGCGTGATCGGCTCGCCGCCATGGCCGAGATTGGCGCGGAACGTGCGCCTGAAATCGAGCTTGCGGCCGGTATCGGCAAACGCGTAGCGGCGCGACAGGCGGTCCCGGATCGCGGTGGCGAGCGTGTAGGCGAGCCGTTCGGCCTCGGCGAGTTCTTCGGGGTCGGCGATATGGCGCAGGTCGGTCTGGCGGCGCTGCTGCGCCATGCTCGCGACGACCCGGCCCGACGCCGTTCCCGATGTCTCCCGGTCGTCGTCGTTTCCCGACGAGGACGCCAGGCCGCTGGCGGCCTGCGCGGGCAGGTGCCCGGACCAGATGCCGGGCTGGCGCGCCGTGGCGCGTTGATGCGCGTTGACGGGTTTCGCGGCGGTCCGCTCCCGGCCGCGGCGGAACCAGTAGGCTTCGAACAGGTCGTCGAACTTGTCCCACTCCGCCTGGCAGGCACTTAGCAGTGATTTCAGGCCCTGTTGCGCATATGCGCGTTCCAGCGGGCCAATCCGGTCTAGGATATCGAGCGCCAGCCGCGTTTCGGCCGGGCCGACGGCGAAATCATTGAGCCGCAGATGGTCGATGAAGCCGGCCATCCGGCGGGTGACCGGGGTCTGGGAGCTGGCGATCATGCCGCTTCGCCGGCGAGCCGGCTGGTCACCTCGCGCGTCACCGCGGCGGCGTCGGCTTCCGTCTTCAACAGGCAGATCAGGCTCGCCTGAACCGCGTCTGGATCATGATCGAGCGAGGAGACGCCGAGGCCGGTCAGCGCGGCGGCCCAATCGAGCGTTTCGGCGATCCCAGGCGCCTTTTCCAGGTCTTCCTTGCGCAGCGCCCGCACGAAGCGGCTGATCTGCACGGCAAGCCGCTCCTCGATATCGGGCCTATGGCTCAGGATGATCGCCAGTTCGCGTTCCGGATCGGGATAGTCGACATACGCATAGAGACAGCGCCGCCTGAGCGCATCGGAGAGATCACGCGACCCGTTCGAGGTCAGCACGACATGCGGGACGCTGACGGCTGAAATCGTGCCCAGTTCGGGGATGGTGATCTGGAAATCGGAGAGGATTTCCAGGAGATAGGCTTCGAAGGCCTCGTCGGCCCGGTCGACCTCGTCGATCAGCAGGACGGCGGGCTCCGGTTGGCTGATCGCCTGCAGCAGCGGGCGTTTCAGCAGATAGGTCTCCGAAAAGATGTGCCGTTCGATGTCGGCGGCGCTCGTCTGTTCATGCTCGCTCGCCTTGATGGCGAGCAGTTGCCGCTGATAGTTCCACTCGTAGATCGCGGCGTTGGCATCGAGCCCCTCGTAGCATTGCAGGCGGATCAACCGGGTCTCGAGCAGGGTACTGAGCGCCTTGGCGATTTCCGTCTTGCCGACGCCGGCCTCGCCCTCGAGCAAAAGCGGCCGCTTCAGGTCGATCGCCAGCGCAAGCGCGGTCGCCAGTGTGTCGTCGGCGACGTAGTTGGCGGCAGCAAGCCGTTTCTTGAGATCCGTTACCGCGTCCATGGTGAGGTCCTGAGGCAACCGGAGAACGGTGTCAAATCCGTCCTCCGGCGCCCTCCCCAGACTTGGGCCTTGTTCTTTATCCGTTAAGCCCAAGCCGCTCGGCGGTCTTCCAGACGCGCCAATGGTCGTGCGGCATCTGCGTGTGCGTCAGGCCTTTATGCGCAAACGCATCGTTGACCGCGTTCGAGAAGGCGGAGACCCCGCCGACATTGGGGCTCTCGCCGACCCCCTTCGCGCCGATCGGATGGTGCGGCGAGGGGGTGACCGTGTGGTCCGTCTCCCAGACCGGGGTCTCGACGGCGGTCGGCAGGTAGAAGTCGAGCAGGCTCGCGCCCTTGACGTTGCCGATCTCGTCATAGGCGATCTCCTGGCCCATCGCGATCGCCAGCGCCTCGGTGAGGCCGCCATGCACCTGGCCCTCGATGATCATCGGGTTGATCCGCGTGCCGCAATCATCGAGCGCGTAGAAGCGGCGCACGTCGGTGACGCCGGTATCGACATCGACATCGACGACGCAGAGATAGGCGCCGAAGGGATAGGTCATGTTCGGCGGATCGTAGTAGCTGACCGCCTCGAGCCCCGGCTCAAGCCCGGGGATTGCCTGGTTGTAGGAGGCAAAGGCGATCTCGGCCATGGTCTTGGCGGCCTCCGGATTGCCCTTGACCTGGAAGCGGTCGATATCCCACTCCAGATCGTCCTCGTGGACCTCCAGCAGGTAGGCCGCGATCATCTGCGCCTTGGCGCGTATCTTGCGGCCGGCCATGGCGGTTGCCGCCCCGGCGACCGGGGTTGACCGCGAGCCGTAGGTACCAAGCCCATAGGGCGCCGTATCGGTGTCGCCTTCCTCCACGGTGATCTGGTCGGCTGGAATGCCGATCTCGCTTGCCAGGATCTGCGCAAACGTCGTCGCGTGCCCCTGACCCTGAGAGATCGTGCCGAGCCGGGCGATCGCGCTGCCGGTCGGATGGATGCGGATCTCGCAGGAATCGAACATGCCAAGGCCGAGAATGTCGCAATTCTTGACCGGCCCGGCGCCGACGATCTCGGTGAAGAAGGCAACGCCGATCCCCATCAGCGAACGCGTCTCGCCGCGGTCGAAGGCGGCGCGGTTTTCCGCCTGCTCGGCGCGAAGTCCGGCGTAATCGACCGTCGTCATCGCCTTGTCCATCGCCGTCTCGTAGTCGCCGGAATCATATTCCCAGCCGAGCGCCGAGGTGTAGGGGAACTGCGATTGCTTGATGAAGTTCTTCATCCGCAATTCCGCCGGATCCATGTCGAGCTTGCGGGCGAGGACGTCGACCATCCGCTCGATGAAGTAGGAGGCCTCCGTCACCCGGAACGAGCAGCGATAGGCGACCCCGCCCGGCGCCTTGTTGGTATAGACGCCGTCGACGGAGACATGGGCGGTCGGAATGTCGTAGGAGCCGGTGCAGATGTTGAAGAAGCCGGCCGGAAACTTGGTCGGATCGGCGCAGGCGTCGAACGCGCCGTGATCGGCGAGAACGTGACAGTCGAGCCCGGTGATGCGTCCGTCCCGCGTCGCGGCGATCCTGCCCGTCATGTGGTAGTCGCGGGCAAAGGCCGTCGAGGTCAGGTTCTCGATGCGGTCCTCGACCCATTTGATCGGCACGCCGGTGACGATCGAGGCGACGGCCGAGCAGATATAGCCCGGATAGACGCCGACCTTGTTGCCGAAGCCGCCGCCGATATCGGGCGAGATGATGCGGATATTGTGTTCGGGGATGTTGGTGATCAGCGAGGCGACGGTGCGCACCGCGTGCGGCGCCTGGAACGTGCCCCAGATCGTCAGCTTGCCGTTCACCTTGTCCATCGAGGCGACGCAGCCGCAGGTCTCCAGCGGACAGGGGTGGACGCGCTGATAGGTGATCAGTTCCTCGGCCACTACTTCGGCGTCCGCCAGCGCCTTGTGGGTCGCGTCCTTGTCGCCGACCTCCCAGGTGAAGATGTGGTTGTAATGCTTGCGCGGTCCGTGCGCGCCTTCCTGCTTGTCCTTGATGTCCTCGCGCAGGAGTGGCGCGTCCGCGTCCATCGCCTTGAAGGCGTCGTTGACCGCGTCGAGCTGCTCGTACTCGACCTCGACCAGTTCGACGGCGTCGGCGGCGACATAACGGTTTTCGGCGACGACGAAGGCGACTTCCTGGCCCTGGAACAGCACCTTTTCATCCGCCAGCACCGCCTGCACGTCGCCGGCGAGCGTAGGCATATAATGCAGGTTCAAGGGTTTCAGGTCTTCCGCCGTCAGGACGGCGACGACGCCGGGCACGGCGAGCGCGGCGTCCTTGTCGATCCCCTTGATGCGGGCATGGCCGTAAGGCGAGCGGACGAAATCGCCGAACAGCATGCCGGGCAGCTTGATGTCGTCTACGTAATTGCCCTTGCCTTGCGTGAATCGCGCGTCCTCGACGCGCTTGCGCTTGGAGCCGAGGCCCTGGAGCTTGGCGGCTCGCTCGACGGCGGTCGGGGTCTGGTCGGTCATTCGGCTGCCTCCCGCGTGGCCGCCATGGTTTCGGCGGCGGCGCTGATCGACTTGACAATGTTCTGATAGCCGGTGCACCGGCACAGGTTTCCGGAGATGCCCTTGCGGATCTCCTCTTCGCTCGGGCTCGGGTTTTCCTGCAGCAGGCGATAGGCCCGCGTGATCATGCCGGGCGTGCAGAAGCCGCATTGCAGGCCGTGATGCTCGCGGAAGGCGTCCTGGATCGCATGCAGGGTGCCGTCGGGGGCGGCGATGCCCTCGATCGTGGTGACGTCGGCACCATTCGCCTGGGCGACGAACATTGTGCAGGACTTAACCGACTTGCCGTTGAGATCGACCGTGCAGGCGCCGCAATGGCCGGTGTCGCAGCCGATATGCGGGCCGGTGAGATTGAGCTCCTCGCGCAGGAAGTGGATGAGAAGCGTACGGGGCTCGGCAAGCGCTTCCTGCGTCTTGCCGTTGACCGTCATCTTGACGTGCATCTTGCTCATGATCTGAAGACCTCGATTATGTCTTTAGCGCGCGCGTGACGCTGCGCGTCCGATCGCGCGGCGGACCATCACACCGGCGACCCTGGTGCGGAAATCGACCGGCCCGCGGCCGTCCTCGGCGGGGCTGGCGATCGCTTCGGCGGCCGCGACCGCCGCGCCGACGGCGCCTTCATCGAAGGCACTGCCGACGAGCGCGGCCCCGGCGGCTTCGGCATAGAGCGGCGTATCGCCGACATTGGTGAGTGCGATCGACGCGCTCGTGCAGACGCCGCCTTCCATCGTCAACAGCACGGCGGCGGCTGCCGTCGCATAGTCGCCGATCTTGCGCTTCTGCTTCTCATAGGCATAGCCATGGCCGGCCGGCGGGATCGGAATGTGGATCGCCGAGAGCACCTCGCCGGGTTCAAGGGCGGTGAAATAGGCCGCCTCGTAGAAATCGCGCGCGGCAACCTGCCGGGTGCCGCCGGCGCCGGTCAGCGCATAGGAGGCGTTAAGCGCCTGCATCAGGGCGGGCATGTCGTTGCCCGGATCGCCGTTTGCGACATTGCCGCCGATCGTGCCGACGTTGCGGATCTGCGGATCGGCGATCTGTTCGGCCGTCTCGCGCAGGATCGGACAGCGCTCGGCCAGAAGGCCGGAGCCGATGATCTCGGCCTGTGAGGTCATCGCGCCGATCTGAAGCGTGCCGTCGCGCTCGTCGATGCCCTTCAGCTCGTCGATATCGGCAAGATCGATCAGGTGTTCGGGAACGGCCATCCTGAGCTTCATCATCGGGATGAGGCTGTGGCCGCCGGCAAGGACGCGGGCGTCGTCGCCAAGTTCATTGGCAAGCGATATCGCTTCGCCGAGGCTCGCGGGGCGATGATAATCAAATGCGCCAGGAATCATTCGGGGGGTCTCCTCCTGGTGTTTCCTCAAAAGCGCGGCTCTTTGAATGCGGCCGCTCGTTTAAGAAAACGATCCTGCGAACGGAGCCTGAGCGCGACCGAAAACTGCCTAAAGCCGGTGCCGTTTCACGAAATGCGGTATGGCGGCACGAAATGCGGACCCGCTGAGCGGGCACTGAAGTCGACCGGGCGTCCTTCGGGGCCAGGAGCGTCTCAGGCCAGGCCGAGCGCCCGCTGCACGTCTGTCATCCGCGACCGGCTGACCGGGATGCGGACCTCGTCCGTTCCTTCCAGGAAACAGAACGCCTTGTCGCCCTCGCGCTTGAAGCCGGCGACATGCTTCAGATTGACGAGATAGCTGCGATGGGTGCGGATGAACAGGCTGTTCTCGATCGCCTTTTCAACCCGCGAGATGGACCACGGGCAGAAGAACTCGTTTTCTCCGTTCATCACCCGCGTGTAGTGACCATCGGCCCGGAACGCGGAGATCTGGTCGGTCGCCAGGAAGCGGATCGTGTTGTCGCGCTCATAGGGGATGCGGCCGGAGATCGACGGATCGGACAGGCGCTCGTAGGGGCCACCGCCGAGATGGGCCTTCGACAGGATTGAATCCGGCTTCGCACCGGCCCCGGAAGGGGCGGAGACGTTCATCGTGATGCCGTTCGCAACGCGCGGCGCGGGGGGCTCCTGGTCCTCGCCGGGCCCCGCGTCCGGTTCCTGCCCTTCCGGGGTCGGCGCACGGCTCTCGACCGGGATCGCCATCAGCAGGAAGAGGCCGCAGATGACGAAGCAGGCGACCGAGACGATCATCGCCAGCAGACCGGCGGAAAGGCTGGGCGCGGCAATGAAGGTCACCGTCTCGCTCGCCTCGAACACGGTAAACAGCATGGCGACATAGTGCATTGCGGATATGGCAAGGCCGAGCGCGACGGCGCCGAGCGCGGTCATGGCCAGCGTCCGCTTGCGATAGGCCAGTTCCAGCGCCAGGATCGACGAGCCGATCGCAATCGCCGTCGACAGGACGGGGCCGACCGGGCGGTAGCCGATCACGCAGTTCCCGTTGATCGCCGACATGCCGATATAGTGCATGGCGACGATCCCGAGCCCGGTCAGCGTGCCGGCGATCAGGATGCGTTTCTGCGTGCGCGCGCCGAAATGCAGCGCGATCAGGCCGATCCCGACGACGAGGATAGCAACCAGTGCCGAAGCGAGCGTCGGCAGCGCGCTGTAGGTGATCGTCACCGGCAGCGAAACCGCCAGCATGCCGACGAAATGCATCGCCCAGATGCCGCCGCCAAGCGCGACCGCGGCCTCGGCGATCCGCGGCCGCCGCGCCGCCGGTGCAAGATGGCTGAGGCCGCTGGTCAGCCGCAGGCACGTAAACGCCCCCATCACCGCGACCAGGACGGACGCGGTTACGAGAACCGGGTCATAGCTGACGCTCAGCATGTCTGTTTAGCCGGGGGTAAACCTTCTCCAAGGCCAGCCTATCAAGGGCGCGCGGGCGCGGGCAAGCGATCCGGCAGAGGATCGCGGCGAATTGAACCCGGTGGTCCGGGACGGGGCGCTAGCTACACTTCCTGACCGAACAGCACGCCATGATGTCCGGATGGCTGCCGCAGCAATCGTTGAGCAGGAAGGAGACGAGGCCGCCCAGATTGGCGAAGTTCGCCCGGTAGATGATCCGGCGCGACTGGCGTTCGGAGGAAATCAATCCGGCCCGTTCCAGCGTCGTCAGGTGAAACGAGGCGCGCGACGAGGTCGCCGAGACTTCCTTGCCGATCTCTCCGGCCGCCGCGCCCGCCTCGCGGCGTCCGACAAGGAACCGGATGATCTGGAGCCGGGTGTCCTGCGAGAGCGCTGCGATCATGTCGAGGGCGCGGTTATCATCCATATTTCAATATCTCTTGAGTCATTGAGATGTATGATGCAGTGTGCGGTACAGGATCGCAAGACCTATTGCGGCCTGACGGGTATCACAAGGACGGCGAACCGAATGAAAGTCATCAGTTTCAAGATCTGTCCGTTCGTTCAGCGCGTCACCGCCCTGCTCGAGGCCAAGGGGCTCGCCTATGATCTGGACTACATCAGCCTGGCCGACAAGCCGCAGTGGTTCCTGCGCATCTCGCCGACCGGACAGGTGCCGGTCCTGATCACCGATGGCGGTCAGGTCCTGTTTGAGTCCGATGCGATCGTCGAGTATCTCGAAGAGGCCTATCCGCCGCTGCAACCGGACCTGTCGCCTGAAACGAAGGCCATCGACCGCGCCTGGAGCTATCTGGCGACCAAGACCTACCTGGTCCAATGCGGTGCGCAGCGTAGTCCGGACCCGGAGATACTGAGACAGCGAACGGCTAAGCTGGACGTCGCGTTCGACCGGATGGAGCGGCGGCTGGGCGAACGGGCTGCTTCACACGCAGGCCGGATCGGCATGGTCGATATCGCCTGGCTGCCGCTGCTGCATCGTGCCGCGATCGTCGAACGGCATTCCGGCTACGATTTCCTCGGCGACCGTCCGGCCTTGAAATCCTGGCAGCGGTCGCTGCTTGCCAGCGGGCTGGCCGAGAAATCGGTCGCGCCGGACTTCGACGATGCGTTCCGGCGCTTCTATCTGTCCGATCAGACCTTTCTGGGGCGCGGAGCAGCGGTCACCAGGCAGGATTCGAGGGCCTGCTGCTAGGAATGCCACTCCGCCAGTTCGATCGTGACGCCCTCCGGCCCGGTCACGAAATAAAGCTTGCGGTCGTGGAAATCCTTCAACTCGCTGCGCACGACGACCCCGGCGTCCTTCAGCTTGGCGACGGTCGCATCCGCATCGTCGACGGCAAAGCAGATGTGGTTGAAGCCGAGCTTGTCGAGCCGGTCGATCGACGCATCGCGCTGCGGTTCCGGCGCCTGGTAATGCAGGAGCTGGATCTCGAAATGGGGCGTCATGCCCGGGATCGCAAGCGTGACGTGATCGGCGACGAGCCCATCGACACCCATGTAGCTTGAGAACGGCTCGCCGGAAATGACGACCGACTTGTCGACTTCGAATCCGAAGACCTTGAAGAAAGCGATCGCCGGTTCGAGATCCCTGACCGCGATCGTCACATGATCGAAATTTTTCAGCATTGCTTGAAATACCCTTTCGTTACGGGCCGGATCGTCCGGCACGATGGCTAAATCCTCACCACGACCTAAATAAGCAGCTTACACCCGGTATCCTAAGACTGAGACTGCGGAATGAAAAACACGGCATCCCGAAAGCTGCAGGTCCAGGGCCTGCATCACGTCACGCTGGTCGGCGCGGACCGGCAGACGTCGATCGATTTCTGGGAGGGCGTGCTCGGCATGCCCTTCGTGTTCGAGCAGCCCAATCTCGATACAGCCGATGAAAGCCATCTCTATTTCGACCCCGGCGATGGGCGGCTGATCACGATCTTCACCAAGGAGGACCGGGTTCCCGATCCGCGCCGCACGCCGACGGAGCCCGGCTGCGTGCATCACGTCGCCTTCGCCGTCTCCAAGGCGAGTTTCGACCAGGCGATCGACCGGCTTGACCAGCGCGGTGTCAAGCATACCGGCGTCAAGGATCGGGGCTTCATGGATTCGATTTATTTCAACGATCCGCTCGGCCTGACGATCGAACTGGCCTGCTATCGCTTCGAGCCGCCGGCCGGCGCGACCCATGCCGACGTCCTGTTGGAGGCCCACCGGCTGCGCACCGAGCGCGGCGACTACAATATCGCCCCGATCCACCTCGCCGATGCGATCGAGATCCTGACCGAGCGTCTGCGTGGCAGTCTTTCCGCCGATCGCGGGCCAAAAAATCCCTATTGAACAGGCCTCCGTGCGCCGTCGATCCCCCCTTTCCCGATGGCGCAGGGGCGGCGGCGACTTGATTGCCGGCCAAGTTCCCAATAGGACTGTCGCCGCGCTTACGCGGCAAAAGGCATTGTGCGCCGCCTGTCGCAGCCCCCGACATCGCGGAAAAAGACCGTCACGCATGGATATCATCATTATTGGCGCCCAGAAGGCCGGGACGACCTGGCTCTTTTCGATGTTGAAGCAGCAGCCGCGTGTCGCGTTTGCGATGCAGAAGGAGATTCACTATTTCGATCATCTCTGCGAGGCCGACTTCGACAAGATCAAGCGGCTGAATTTCATCCGCGACAAGAATTCCGGCGGGGTCAACAGCAAACGCCAGCGGTTTCGTGACTACATGGACTATGTCCTCGATCCCGAGATCGCCTATACCGATGAGTGGTATCGCAACATCTTCCTGAAAAAGCCCTCGACGCAGCGGCGTCTGCGCAGTGGCATGAAGCTGGTCTTCGTCGAGGCCAGCCCGAGCTATATGGCGATGCCGGAGGAGGGGATCGCCCATATGGCGCGGCTGTTGCCGGATATCGAGCCGATCCTGATCGTCCGCGATCCCGTCAAGCGGATGGTTTCAGGCACGACCATGCAGCTGGCCCGGACGAAAAACGCACTCCCGGACGGCGATGACGACGTCATCGCCTATATCGACGAGGAGCAGGTGTCCAGGGGCGGATACGCGCGCGCCATCCCGCTGTTCAAACGCCATTTCCGCGGTCTGCATATCATCCCCTTCCTCGATATCGCCGAGCACCCCGAAAAGGTGCTGCACGACATCGAGGTGAAATACGAGCTCGACGAGATCCTCTACGACGCTCTTGACGAAAAGAACAACTCGAAGTCGGGCAAGGTCGCACTGTCGCAGCCGGTGCGGGAGCACATCGAGGCTGTCTGTGCGCCCGAATACGATTTCCTGCGCGATGAATTCGGCGAGGCGTTTCTGGACCGGATCTGAAGCCCCTCCGGACTGATCACCCCCTCCCGACTGATCATCCAGCCCCGATTGATCACTCTGCCTGCGCCTGGATCGCGCGCCAGACCTTTTCCGGGGTGATCGGCATGTCGATGTGGGAAATGCCAAGGGGCCGCAGCGCGTCGACGACGGCATTGGTCACCGCCGACAGCGAGCCGGCGCAGCCGGCCTCGCCGCAGCCCTTGACGCCGACCGGATTGGTCGTTGCGGGCACCGGATGACTGGCGAATGCGAAGGACGGGGCGTGATCGGCCCGCGGCATGGCGTAATCGGTGAACGACCCGGTCAATAGCTGCCCGTCCTCGTCGTACAGCGTCATCTCCATCAGCGCCTGGCCGATCCCCTGCATCACGCCGCCATGCAACTGCCCCTCGACCAGCATCGGATTGAGCAGCGTGCCGAAATCGTTGACCATGGTGTAGCGCACGACCGCGACGATGCCGGTCTGCGGATCGATCTCCACTTCGGCGACATGAGTGCCGTTCGGAAAGGAGGAGGGGATCGTTTCGGTGACATGGGTTACGTCCAGGCCGGTTTCGCCGTCCGGCAGAACGAGGCCCGAGCGGCACCGCTCGGCAAGCTCCAGAACGCCAATCGAAAGATCGGTGCCGGCGACGCGGTAGGCGCCATCGGCAAAGACGATGTCGTCGACGCTTGCCTCGAGCGCCGCGCCGGCAAGCCGCTTGCCCTTTTCGATGACCTTCTGGCTCGCCTCGAAGATCGCCGAGCCGCTCATCATCGCCGAACGCGAGCCGCCGGTGCCGCCGCCGGCGATAAGTTCATCGCTGTCGCCCTGGATCAGCCGGATGCGGTCGAACGGCACGCCGAGCTGGTCCGCCATCACCTGGGCGAAGGCGGCGGCATGGCCCTGGCCGTAATCCATCGTGCCGGTGATCATGGTCACCGTTCCGTCGTCCTCGAAGCGGACGCCGCCCATCTCCTTGCTCGGCGGCGCGGTCACCTCAAGGAAGCTGCCGATGCCGCGGCCGCGCAGCTTGCCGTCCTTGCGCGACTGGCTCTGGCGCGCCCGGAAGCCCTTCCAGTCGGCAAGGTCGATCGCCTTGTCGAAGACGGCGCGGAAATCGCCGCTGTCATAGGTCTGGCCGGAGGCCGCCGCATAGGGGATCTGGCTTGCCCGGATGTGATTGCGCTTGCGGATCACCGCCGGATCGATCCCCATTTCGGCTGCGGCGGTGTCGATCAGCCGTTCCATGAAATAGTTGGCGTCCGGCCGTCCCGCACCGCGATAGGGGCCGACGAAGGTCGTGTTGGTGAAGGCACATTTGATCGCCGCCTCGATCAGCGGCGTGCGATAGAGGCTCGCCGCATTCTTCGGAATGTTGGTGGCGTGATGGATCGGCGAGACGTGGCTCAGATAGGCGCCGAAATTGCCGTAGCCCTCGAACCGGACGGCAAGAATGCGGCCCTTGTCGTCGAGCGCCAGCGTGCCGGTGACCTCCAGGTCGCGGCCGTGCCCGTCCGACAGGAAGGCGCCGGACCGGTCCGACGTCCATTTGACCGGCCGCCTAAGGTCGCGGGCGGCATGGCACAGGCAGACATATTCGGGATAGACCGTCGACTTCATGCCGAACGAGCCGCCGACACTGCCGGTCAGGACGCGGACCTGCGCGGTGTCGACCCCGAGGACGGCGGCCAGCATGTTGCGGGTACCGAAGACGCCCTGGGTGCCGGCGTGAAAGGTAAAATGCGCGCGGTCCGGATCGTACTCGGCGACCGCCGCGCGCGGTTCGAGCGGATTGACGACCAGCCGGTTGCTGGTCAGGTCGAGCACCGTGACATGGGCCGCACCCGCGATCGCCTCGTCGACGGCCTCGGTGTCGCCGAAATGGTAGTCGAGGCCGAGATTGCCGGGCACATCCTCGTAGAGCTGCGGTGCATCGCTCTTGAGCGCTTCGTGCGCGGACGTGACCGCCGGCAGCGGCGCGATATCGAGTTCGACCGCCTCGGCGCCGTCGCGCGCCTGGGCGGCCGTCTCGGCGACGACGAAGGCGACCGGATCGCCGACGAACCGGACCGACCCGCGCGCCAGCGCCGGGCGTTCGGGCTTGCGCATCGGCGTGCCGTCGCGGCTGTTCAAGTCGATCAGCATCGGCAGGGATTTGTAGCCGGCGGCGTCCAGGTCGGCTGCGGTGTAGACCGCAAGCACGCCCGGCATGGCCAGCGCGGCGGACGGATCGATGGCGCGAATCTCGCCATGCGCGAACGGCGACCGCACCGCGACGCCGTAGGCCTGTCCGGCGAGCGAGATATCGTCGGTATATCGCCCCTGGCCGCGAACGAGGCGGTGATCCTCCGGCCGGCGTGCAGACATGCCGATGGTCATGTTGGTGGCGCTGTCGGGGGTGTCGAGCATCACGGATTCTGCCTTTGATTTGCGGGAAGCGGGCTGGTCGGAGAGAGCCGCCGATCAGGGGGCGGTGCCCGATGCTGCGGGGCTGTCTTAAGCGTACCGTACTGGCCGGATTGCCCGCAACCGGGGGGCGGAGATACCAGCCGTGCGGCAGCGCCATGCCTTGGCCAAGTGCTGGATGCCGGCAATCGCCGGTGCGAATCTAGGCGGCTATATATAATGTATACAAGACTTTCCGAAGTCGTGGCTGAGCCAGGCAGGCCGCCGTTTCGGCGCTTTTTCCGGCCTGCCAGTCTAGTGGCATGCCTTTTGGGGACGGGCGGTGTGTCCCCGATAACGCTTTTCAATCGGTTGCAACTTATTTTCGCCCTTTCTTCTCGATAGGCTTCGTGTGTAAATACAAATATAGTGAAGAGCGATTGTTTAAGCTTCTAATGAGACTGGATCGATGACCAATAATAGCGATGCGGGGACATTTGCAGAGCGGGCTGATGCCGCGCCCGCCCGTCCGACGATGCGGCCCTTTTCCAGAGCCCTTCCAATTGCCATGTTGCGGGCCCGCGAGGCGATCATGGAGCGGTTCCGCCCGGAACTGAACGCGCATGGCGTGACCGATCAGCAATGGCGAATCATTCGTGTGCTGGCCGATTTCGGACCGGCGGAGATTCTGACGATCAGCGAGCTGTGCGTCATCCATCCCGCCAGCCTGTCGCGCATTCTGCCGAAGCTCGAGGATGACGGCTATATTACGCGCCGCACCAATGAAGCGGACAAGCGCAGGGTGATCGTCAGCCTGACCGAGGAAGGCCGCGCCTTCTTCGACTCCTTCGCGCCGCATTCCCAGGCTGTATACGCCGCGATCGAGGATGCGATCGGATACGACAGGTCTCGCGAGTTGTGCGATCTTCTCGACCATGTGATCGACGCGCTGTCAGAGCCCCAGGACCGGACGCAATCCTAGCCGCGTCGTCCGCCTTTCGGGCCGGTTTCGGCTTCCCCACGGCGGTTTGCCTGTTATAGACGGCCACTCTAATCTGCGGGCCGGCGGATCCTGCCGCTGGGCGTGCGCCGACAGGTTCGTTCGTAACGGTTGCTGCTGCAAGGATTTTACCGCGGGAATTCGCGGGCCGGCCGGATCGCCGGCAGGGACAAGGGGTGCCGGTCATGCGGCTTGCGACTGCGGCATGCGTTGTGTCCGCCATCGGCGGCGCGCTGGCCACGCTTGCAGCGCCGGTCGCCGCATCCGAATTTCGGGCCCCGGCGATTTCGCCGCGCCAGGCCGTGCTGGCATGCGACAGGCACGGGTTCGTCACGCTGCCGGGAACGGACATCTGCCTGCAGGTGGGAGGACGCGCGGCATTCGTGGCCTATGCCGCGCAGAAACAATGGCCGGTCGAGGAGACCGATGCCGCCTATGGCATTATCCCCGGTGATGCCGTCGCCTCCGATGCCGCGGGCCGGGCGATCCCGGACACGGTCGCCTCCTATTCCTTCGCCCGTCTCAATCTCAGGACCCGGCAGACGACCGAATGGGGCGGCATCGAATCGACGATCGAAGGCCAGATGGATGATGACGACCGGCGCACCGGCGGCCGCTTCCGGTTGCGCAGGGCCTTCGTCAAGCTCAGCGACTGGGATCTCGGTGGCCTGTTCGGCGGAGTGCTCAGGGGAGACTGGGTGTTTGGCAAGGACAAATCCACCTTCGTCGATGCCCGCTCCGGCCCGACCTATTCGGACGCCTTCACCGTGGTGGGCGACAACCGGATCCGCCGCAACCAGATCCGCTATTCGCGCGCGCTCGGCGGCGGATATGCGATCGCGGTTTCGCTGGAGGACCAGGAGTTCGGGATTCCCGTCGCAATCGATGCCGCTGGTGACTATCTGTGGCCGGAACCGGAGGAAAACCCGGTCGTGCGCGATCGCAACGCGCTGCCCGACCTCGTGGCGCAACTGTCCTGGAGCCAGCCGGGAAACGAGGCTGTCGGCCTCTCGCTGTCCGGCGCGCTGCATCGCAACAGTTTCCGGCTCGTCGGCCCCGACGGCGCCCCCGCGCCGCTTGCGGGCAACCAGACCGGCGACCGGCTGGGCTGGGCGGCGCAGTTCAGCGCCGCTTTCGACGCGCCGCTCACCGACGACAGGGGCCTGGTCATGCTGAAGGCGATCTATGCCGACGGGGCAAACCAGTACAACCGCGACAACTTCCTCAATGGCGCAAACGTGGTGTGGGGCCTCTGCGTCGCCGGCGACCCGTCCTCCGGCGGCTGCATCCGCGATACGGTCACGACCTGGTCGGTGCTCGGCGCCTATCAATACGAATGGACCCCGAACTGGACCGGCACGATCGGCATCGGCTATCAGCGCACCCGCGCACCGCTCTATGCAATCGATCCGCTCTCCGCGACCGGCGCGGCGACGTTCGGGGTGGAGGCCTACGACATCTTCGCCAATATCGAATGGGACCTGTTCGGCGGCAAGCGCGGGCATTCCGGGGAATTCAAGGTCCTGCTCGACCTGCACTACGGCCATGTCGCGTTTGACGGGTCCGGAACGGTCGGCAATCAGTTCGATCCCAGGCTGATCGATCCGCTGGCCAGGAGCGACCAGGGCGCGTTCGCGGCCGCCCTCGACATCAAGCGGATTTTCTAGGGCCCGCGAGCCGCGGTTTGCTCTCGCTGTTCGATTCCCGCCCTTAACGTACGGCTCCTGCCCCGGAGGCTCGGCATCCGCACGATTCGAGCCGGCGGAGTGCCTTGATCGGCGTTTTCGCCGGTTTTGCCCCGTGTCGGAATTTGCCGGGTTAACAAGACCTTACCGGATTTTGCCCGGAATCGCCTGATTGCCGGGCCGTCGCGCATCACCTAATATGTTGATTTAAAATCATTATTCTGGCCACTTGCGGCCCGATGGCCACAACGTTGTGATTGTGCAACACCCCCCGAAAAAGCAGCCATATGGGGCCGGATTCATGGCTTTGTTTGTTGATCGGCAAACCGCCTTGGGTAATTTGACGATTGCGACGCCGGTGATCCGGTCCGTCGCGCCGCTTGCTTTTCGGGGGTGCCGGTTGCGGGACACCGTTTCGGGAACACCTTGGGGTCAGCAAGCTCTCGCGGGGAAATAGGTAATTCCAGTGGCTCGCGCCCAGAGGAAAGTCACCTGCTCCCTAAGGTGGAAATTGGAGGTCAGGATGAAAAATATGAGAAACCTCTTCCTCGGCACGGCCGCTGCTGCACTCGCAGTGACGTCCGGGGCCGAGGCCGCTGACATGATCATGGATGTCAAGGCTCCCCGTGAGCCGGTGTACCGGTGTGACATCACCGGCTTCATCGAGCTTCCGGGCACCGACATCTGCTTCAAGGTCGGCGGTCGTGCGCGGTTGGTCGTTGTTGCTGGTGAAGACCAGTGGAACGGCGATGAGTTCTACCGCCCGGACTTCATCGTTCCGGATGGCAAGACGCTCACTGATCGTGTGCAGATGTACGGCCAGGGCCGCATCAACTTCGATGCGCGCACCTCGACCGAATACGGCACCGTGCGTGCCTTCGTCGAAATGCAGGCCGGCGACAACGACCGCCGTACCGGTGGTTCGTTCGACCTTCGTCATGCCTTCGTTCAGTTCGGTAACTGGACCTTCGGTAAGACCTGGTCGACCTTCCTGCACCTCGACTCGTCGGCTTCGACGACTGACCCGTACGTGATCATCGGCGACAACTTCATGCGTCGTAACCAGATCCGCTACACCCAGTCGTTCGGAAACGGCTTCTCGGTCTCGGTCGCCCTGGAAGACCAGGAATACAACGACCCGACGGCCATCCTGTCGCCGTTCAACTTCGTCCCGGGCAACGCCTATGCCGTGGTCAATGACCGCAGCTCGATGCCTGACATCGTCGGTCACGTCCGTGTCGACGGCGACTGGGGTAACGCACAGCTCGCCGGTGCGCTGCACAACAACAAGTTCCGGATGGTGACGCCGCTTGGTACGGCGCCGTCGTTCAACTCCGGTCAGCAGACGGATGAGGAACTGGGTTGGGCGGCTCTGTTCGGTCTGGTCATCAACACCCCGTCCGTGGGTGATGGCGACTTCTTCGCCTTCAAGGCGATCTACACCGACGGCGCGCACCAGTACTTCCAGGACAGCCTTGCCGGCTCGTCCAACGTTGTCTGGGGCACCTGCAGCCTGATCAACCCGGCCGCGGGCGGCTGCATCGTCGACTCCGTGACGACCTGGTCGGTTCTGGCCAGCTTCACGCATAACTGGACGCCGACGTTCAACACGACGCTTGGTGGCGGTTATGGTGAGGTTGAGCTGCCGAACACCCTGATCGGTGCTTCGACGACTGCGCCGTTCCTGTACCCGACCGACTCGAACAACGAGTTCTGGGAAGTCTACCTCGACTTCGCGTGGACCCCGGTCCCGCGGACGACCTTCGCCTTCGACATCGTCTACGGCAACGCCGACTACGGCTGGCCGCAGCAGTTCGGTTGCGTCGGTCCGGTCGCGCTTTGCGGCGCCGGCGTCGACTCCTCGGATGGTGCCTTCTCGGCCGCCTTCCAGGTTACCCGCAACTTCTGATCGGGTTTGAAGGGCGGTTCGACTTCAGGATCGCCCGGCCAATCCAGCCCCGGCAGCACCCGCTGCCGGGGTTTTTGTTTGCCGAATCGCCGAAAAGCGCGACGCTGTTCCGGCCTCCCGGAGGGCGCCGGCTTCATCTGTCCCGTCCCGGCTGGATTATGAGGCTCCGACGGTTCCTTGAGGAAGAGGTTCGCAATGCCTGTTCGCCTCGGTTTGGTCAGGGAAAGTGTTGCCACCCTGGCAGCTGCCTGGCTTTTGACCGCCGGCCTGGCACCCCAGATAGCGGCGGCCCAAACGACAGAGACCCAAACGACAGAGACCGGGGCGACAGCGGGGCAGGCGGGCGACACCGGGCAATCCACAACATCCCCGGCATCGACGGTCGACCCGGCATCCCATGACCAGGGCGATGCGTCCGCGAAACCCGGTTACGACCTGCGGATCACGCTCAACGAGCAGGCCCTCGAGATCGAGGGGGCCATCCCAGGCCCGGCCGAAAGAGATGTCATCGTCTCGGCCGCCGGTGCTGCCTTCCCCGACCTGCCGCTGACGATCATGCTGGTCGACCGGTCCGATGCTGCACCTAGCGCTCCCTCCGACACTCACGACAGCTTCACCGAGGCGGCCGCGCAGGCCGCAGCGCTGATGAACCGGCTTGCCGAGGGCCGCGTGGACCTTGACGGACAAACGGTCGCGTTCTCCGGCCGGGCCTTTCATGGCGCGGCGCTGGACGAGCTTGCGACCGCGACCTGGCCGGCAGGCTTTTCAGTCGATATGTCCGAGGTCGCTGAAGGTCCGCCGACAGCTGATCTCGATGCGGGCGCCTGCGAGGCCGCCATAGAAACCGTCCTGAAGAGCCGGCCGATCGCCTTCGAGGCGGGGCGGGCGGATATCCGCGGTGACGGCCACGCGCAGATCGACCGGATCGCCTATACGCTGGCGCGTTGCCCCTACACCTTCGTCGCGGTTGCCGGACATACCGATTCTGACGGGACAGACGAGGCCAACTATACCCTGAGCCTCAATCGGGCGCGCACGCTGATCGATCTGCTCGTCTCCGATGGCGTGATACGGGAGCGCTTCACTGCTCTTGGCTATGGCGAAAGCCGGCCGCTTGCCTCGAACGGCACCCTGGCCGGCAAGGCGCGCAACCGGCGGATCGAGTTCGTGTTGCGGGACTGACCCTGCAGTTACTGGATGTGCCTTAGCGGTCCGCGGCCTTGACGAAGTCCGCGATCCGGTCAAGCGTTTCGGGCAGATGCAGCAGCGGCGCGTGCCCTTCGCCGCCGACTTCGATTGATTGCAGGTCGTCGCGTCGCTTCGCCATCTCCGCCAGGGTCTCCGGGCTCAGAATATCGGAATGCTCGCCGCGGATCACCAGAACCGGGGCATGGCCAAGGCCGTCGAATTGCGGCCAGAGCGTCGCCAACGGCTGGTTGTAGTCGATCGTTTCGAGTGTTTTCAGGAGCTTGGCATCGTAGTCACGCGCCGGTTTGCCGTCCTTGTTCCGATAGGTCCGGCGCGCATAGAGATCCCAGCCGGCTTCATCGAGCGCCGGGAAATGCGCCTCGTAGGCCCGTTTCATGCCGGCGATCGCCTGGGGCCAGTCGGCCGGCTGGTTGGTCGCGCCGAGCACGTTCTTGATCCGGATCAGGCCCCGCACATCCAGTTCCGGCCCGACATCGTTGAGGACCGCGGCGCCGATCAGCGTCGGCCGCGCGGCGGCGATCAGCATCGTGACCAGCCCGCCGCGCGACGTGCCGACGAAACAGGCGCGGTGAATCCCGCAGGCCGTCGTCATGTCGAGCACGTCGTTCATCTCGACGAGCGGCGAATAGGTCTTCCAGTCGGGATCGAACTCCGATTCGCCCCGGCCCCGGAAATCGATCGAGAGCACCCGGCGCGGATGCGTCTCGTCGGTGGCAAGGCGCACCGCGAGTTCGTGAAAATCACGGACGTTCCGCGTCAGTCCGGGAAGACAGACGACCGGCATCGCCGGACCGTTGCGCGGGCCGTAGTCGCGCCCATGCAGGCGCAGTCCGTCCTGGGCCGAAACGAAGACGTCGCGCCAGCCCGTTTCGTCTTGTGACCGCACATCGCCACTGCCCGGCGAAGCCGCTGACGCGGCCGCCTCGGCTGCATCTGTCATGAGATCGTCCCCCAATCGGCAATTGCCTTAGCGGCTGCCGTCATATCCCCCGAAGCCGAGTGCCGTCGACGGGATGTCGCCGCCGCTCTCCCGGGGCCCGTCGCTGAAGCCGCTGAACACGCCGGGCACGCCCCCGGAATCACCATTTCCCGACCCCGGATCGGACGCCCCGCTCGCGGTTGCGGCGATGACCGATTGGCCGGCGGTGATCGGGATCCGCAGATCCTCGGCGATCAGCAGCCGGTCGTCGGACCCGAGACTAGCCCGGTAGACCTGAAGCCCCTCCATCACCCGCTGCACATAGTTGCGCGTCTCATGGAAGGGAATGGATTCGACCCAGTCGATCGGATCGATCTCGCCCTTGCGCGGGTCGCCGAACCGCTCGATCCACTGATAGACGCGCCCGCCGCCGGCATTGTAGGCGGCAAAGACGAGGGCATAGGCGTGGTCGAACTCGTCTGCGAGCTCGCCGAGATGGGCAGCCCCCAGCGTCGCGTTGTAGCGCGGGTCGGAGGTCAGGCGGCCGAGATCGTAGCGCTGGCCGAAGGTCCGGGCGGTCGCCTTTGCAGTTGCCGGCATCATCTGCATCAGGCCGCGTGCGCCGGCCGGACTGACCGCGGCGGGATTGAAGACGCTCTCCTGCCGGGCGATCGCGTAGACGACCGCCGGATCGATACCCGGCCCGACATCGTCGTAGTCCGGCATGCCCTTGTTGGAAAACGCATAGGCCTCGGTCGGCGCGCCGGCGCGCATGCCGCGCTTGCCGATCCACACGGTGCCCCATTTCAGGTTCATCCGCTCCGCCGTCTCCGACAGGCCGACCAGGGTCAGCGCGTCGTCCGTCTCGTTGGCCATCGAGATCATCAGGCGCGCGGCATCGTCACGCCGGCCGATCTGGGCCAGCAGACGCATCGCCCGGATGCTGTCGCGCTTGCCGACAACCCGCCGGGCGGTGTCGGCAATCAGCGGCTTGTCCGGTTCGCTGGCCATCGTACGGCCAAGTCGGACCAACGCCAGTTGGCCGTAATAGGTGGTGGCATGGTGGCCGGCGGCGATATAGCGCTCGACGGCGGTGTCGACGTCGCCGGCCTCTTCGGCCGCGCGGCCAAGCCAGTATTCGCCGCGTGCCCGGCTGATCGGCGTCTTGGCGACGGCCAGGATCTCCTCGAAATGGCCCTTCGCCGCGTCCGGGTCGTCCATGAAGCGCAGCGCGATCCAGCCGGCATAGAACTCGTTCTCGAGCCGGTCGATCGGTGCCTCGGCATGATGCTGCGAAACCAGGTCATAGGCGATTCTGAAATTGTCCGGATCGCCGGTTTCGATCAGGTCGCGCGCCACGACGCGCCGTTCCAGCGCCCATTCGTCCGGATCGACCTGCTGGTCCGGGTCGAATTCGGCCTTCTGCAGGACTTCGGCTGCGAAGCTCAGCCGGCCGGCACGCCGGTTCCACTGCACGCGCGACAGCACGTAGCCCGGATCGTCGCGAACCTCCTGCGGCAGCCGGTCGAGCAGGCCGGCCGCCGATTTCGAGCGGCGGTTGACCGACATCCGCGCCTCGGCGAGCTTGGCCTCGTGGCCGCCGACCCGCCGCGCGGCGCGCGCCGCCGCCGTCGACTGGTTGTCATAGAGCAGCATGTCCATGCGCGCCTTGTGATCGTCGCTGCCGAGCGTCTTGGAGAACGACTTGAGGACAAGGTCCTCTTCGCTGCTGCTCAAGCGTTTCGTCCGCCACAAGTCCGTGATCATGGCCCGGGCCCGGTCCGTCTCGCCGGTCGCGTTCAGCGCCCTGGCATGGATGATCGTGCCAATCGTCGTCGTCGGTCCGGTTTCCTCGAAGGCTGCGAGGATCGTCTGGCTGCCCGCCCCCTGCGCATGCAGCGCCACTTCGTAGCGGCCACGGACGAGCTGACGGTTCGGCCAATCGGGATGGGCATCGAGGAAGGCGGCGATCCGGCTGTGCGGCGCGCTCAGCGAGCGGTCGCGAACATAGTAGAATTCGATCAGCGTCTTCGCCGCCGGGTCGCTCAGCCTGCGTTGGACGGACAAGGCATCGCCGAACCGGCCGGCGCCGATATGGCCAAGCGCCTGGGTCACCAGGCTGGCGGCGTGCGGATCGACGACGGGCGCGGCAAAGCCGCCGCGGCGGGCAAGTTCATGGGCGGCGGGGCCTGCCTCGTCCGGCCGTGCGCGGGGCAGGGGCCTGCCTGACGCGGTCTCGTCGGTCGCCACGGCCGCGTCCGACGACGCGGTTTCGCCGGTGTCGGTCGCCGCAGCCTCGCCCTCCGCGCCCGGACGCTCGCGCGGCAGCGGGACATTGCCGGCGCCCAGGGCGGCCGGAGCCCACATGGTCGTCAGGACGGGCAGCGCGATCGCTGCGGTCCCGATCACTGCGGTCCATGGTGAAAATCGACGATCTGGCATAACCGAATACTTTCGACGCAAAACCCTAACAATCACCCAGCGGAACAATATAGGGCAGTTTTGGCGAGATCGTGTCCGCCGGACGCCTTCCCAGGCGCGTGCCCGATCCCGCGGCTCCGATATTCGCCCCGGCGGCCCTGAAAATTCGCCGGGATAGTACTCTCTTTTCAGAATATGTCGAACCGGTAAGCAATCTCTTGCCGCTGCGCCGGACAATCCCTATGCTCCCGGCGATTTTCGCAATCCCGGTTTTCCGCTACTTCCGGCGGACCGGCTGAGAGGACCCGACTGCCATGTTCACAGGATCGATCACCGCCCTGATTACCCCGTTCGCGAACGGTGCGGTGGACGAGAAAAAATTCCAGGACTTTGTCGACTGGCAGATCAAAGAGGGGTCGAGCGGTCTGGTGCCGGTCGGGACGACCGGCGAGTCGCCGACGCTGAGCCATGCCGAGCACAAGCGTGTCGTGGAACTGTGCATCGAGGCGGCCGGCCGGCGCGTGCCGGTGATTGCGGGCGCCGGCTCCAACAACACCGCCGAGGCGATCGAGCTTTCCCAGCACGCGGAAAAGGCCGGCGCCGATGCGGTGCTGATCGTCATGCCTTACTACAACAAGCCGACCCAGGAGGGCATGTATCAGCACTTCAAGGCGATCAACGACGCCGTCGGCATCCCGATCCTGATCTACAACATTCCCGGCCGCAGCGTCGTCGACATGAGCGTCGAGACGATGGCGCGGCTCTACAGGGACTGCGACAACATCGTCGGCGTCAAGGACGCGACCGCCGATCCGACCCGCGTCAGCCTGCAGCGGGCCGCCTGCGGTACCGATTTCGTCCAGCTCTCCGGCGAGGATCCTACCGCGCTTGCCTTCAATGCCCATGGCGGGCAGGGCTGCATTTCGGTGACGTCGAATGTCGCGCCGCGCCTGTGCGCGGAATTCCAGAAGGCCTGCCAGGACGGCGACTACAAGACCGCGCTGGACTACCAGGACCGTTTGATGCCGCTGCACAAGGCGCTGTTCGTCGAGACCAGCCCGGCGCCGGCCAAATATGCCTTGTCCGTGCTTGGTCGCAGCGATCCGAAAGTACGGCTGCCGCTGGTGCCGGCATCCGAGGCGGCGCAGGCCAAGGTGCGGGACGCGATGGTCCATGCCGGGCTGATCAACGCCTGAGGGCGGCGAGGCCTGGCGACAAGCGGGAGCGTTGAATGGCGGCGGCGCGCAAGGCGTTGGCGAACCGGTCTATTGCCGAGAACCGCCGCGCCCGCTTCGACTACGAGATCCTCGACACCTACGAGGCCGGCATCGTCCTGACCGGCACGGAGGTGAAGTCCCTGCGCGAGGGGCGGTCGAGCCTGGCTGAATCCCATGCCGGCGAGATGGCGGGCGATATCTGGCTGTTCAACATGCATATCCCCGACTATGCGCCGGCCAGCCGCTTCAACCACGAGGCGCGCCGTCCGCGCAAACTCCTGCTGCACCGGCGCGAGATTGGCCGGCTGATCGGTGCTGTGCAGAAGGAGGGCATGACCATCGTGCCGCTACGCGCCTATTTCAACGACCGCGGCATCGCCAAGGTCGAGATTGCCCTTGCCCGCGGCAAGAAGCATCACGACAAGCGGGAAACGGAAAAGAAACGCGACTGGCAGCGTGAAAAGTCGCGGCTGATGCGGGAGAAGGGGTGAGGCACGGTCCGCGTAAGCGGACGAAACGCATCGCGTTTCGAGTGCCGAACGCGCGAGACCCTAGTCGAGCGCCGGGAGGCGATTGCACTGATACGGAACCGGCTTCGAGTGCCGGGCAGCGGAAGCAACGCTTCCGCAGGGCGGAAACACGATGCGTCCAAACCGCATCGCTGGGAAGCCGAGCGCCGGGAGGCAGTTCGCGGGGGCGAACGGATTGATCCTTTAGCGGCATGGTTCGATATCGCCTCCGGCGCTCTCGAGCCGCTTCGCAGCCAGCGCTCGACTAGGGTCTCGCGCGTTCAGCACTCGAAATGCTTCGCATTTCGTCCGCTTACGCGGACCGTGCCTCACCCCCCACCCCGACCCTCTCCCGCTGTATAGACTTGGGACATGGTGGACACCTGTTCGGAGACATGGTGGGCACGTTCGATAGCGATGAGAGGAGGCTGTCGAATGCCGTTCCGCGAGGTTTCCCGGATGGAAAAACGCCTGGACTTTGTGACGTTGGCTTCAGTGGAGGGCGCGAACATGCGCGGTCTGTGCCGGCGGTTCGCGATCAGCCCGACGACGAGCTACAAATGGCTGGCGCGCTGGCGACAGACGGGCGATGCCGGTCTGGCGGAGCTGTCGCTGCGCGCCGCCCATCCCGCCTGGGGCGGCCGCAAGATCGCCCGCCGGCTGAAGGACCTCGGCCACGATCCGGTCCGGCGGCCTCGACCGTGACGGCGATCCTGCGGCGGCACGCCGGCCTTCACCCGCTTCGCGCACGAGACACCGAACGCCTTGTGGCAGATGGACTTCAAGGGCCATGTGGCGCTCGGCAGCGGCCGGCTGCATCCGCTCACCGTGCTCGATGACCATTCGCGCTTTGCCGTGGTGCTTGCCGCCTGCGCCGATCAGCGCACCGCGACGGTGCGCCGGCATCTGGTCGATGCCTTCCGCCGCTATGGCCTGCCGGCGGCCATGATCACCGACAACGGCGCGCCCTGGGGCAACGGTCCGGGCAGCCCGTTCACGCCGCTCGGCGTGTGGCTGATGGAGCACGATATCCGCATCACCCATGCCCGGCCCTATCACCCCCAGACCATGGGCAAGGACGAGCGCTTCCACCGCAGTCTCAAGGCGGAGGCCCTGTCGGGGCCGCCCTTTGCCGACCTTGCCACCGCCGGGCGGGCGATCGCCCGCTGGCGGCATGTCTACAACCACCAGCGCCCGCACGAGGCGCTCGGCCTGGCCGTCCCGGCCAGCCGCTACCGGCCAAGCCGGCGCGACTATGTCGAGGCTCCGCGCCCGTTCGACTACGCCCCGGCGATCTCGTCCGCCGGGTGCAGCAGGGCGGGCACATCAGCCTGTTCGGGCGGCCTGTCAGGCTGCCCAAGGCCTTTCGTGGCAAGGCCGTCACCCTGCGGCCGACAGCACGCGACGGGGTCTTCGAGGCCGTCTTCCGGACCCAATACATCGCAACCCTCGACATCTCAGACAACACAACAAAACCCGTCCACCATGTCCCAAGTCTATACACCCCCAAGGAGGGAGAGGGCGATAGCTGCTCGGCACGGAGAAAATTCGATCCGCCTTCCTTGTTGAGAGGCTTCAACGCTACATGGCACGGCCTCGACTCTCCCTCCCCCACAAGGCAGGGCTATTGCATATGAGTCAAAAGCCTGAGGAAGTCTTTGTGGTTCCATCGCGCTTTGAGTCGTTTGTGGCTTAGGGGTATGTTTTGCGGATCTGCCCTGAGGACATTGAGGGCGAGGCGGCGCAAGACGGCCAGATTGACCGGGGCGTTGTTCTTTCGACTTCGGGTCTGATCTTCGGCAAGCAGCACATCGAGCTGCCAGTGCAACTGGTTTTCGATGGCCCAGTGCTGCCGCACGGTGGCGAGCAGGGCCTCGGCCGACAGCTTGCGCGACAGGGCGAAGCAGCGGACCTTGTGGGTTGTCTTGCCGTTGACGGTGCGCCAGCTTTCCAGGCGGGCCACCGCCTTGAGGCTGACCAGGGCGTTCTTGCCCATGGTCTGGGTGAAGGCAATGACGAAGGCGCGTCGGCGCTCGTGGCGGCCGTGGGCGGTGTGTTCGCTGTGATGGAACCGGGTTGTCGGCCTGGCGGCGGCGGCGTCGAGGGCGGCGTTGGCGGTGCGGGCCAGCGTCGACTGATTGGCCTTGATGGCGATGACATACTGGCCGCCGCGCTGGCGGATCGCCCCGGTCATGCGGCGATGGCAGTGCAGGGCATCGGCGGTGACGGTCACCCCCTTGAGCGCCAACAGCTTGACGGCCTCGACGGCGGCCTGGGCCTCACCCCCCTTGCCGGCCACCTTGTGGGCCAGGCTGATGAAGGTGTCGCAGGCGAAGACGGTGACCACCAGCGGCGGCATGTGGGCGCAGCCCTTGTCGTAGGCGCGCCTGAGGCTCTTGCCGTCGAGTGCCACCTGCGTGCCCGCCTCGAGGCTGGCCTGTTCGCCGAAGGCGGCCATGAAGCGCATGAAGGCTGCATTGAAGGCGTCCGGGTCGAGGGCCCGAAAGACCCGGCTGAAGGTATCGTGGCTGGGTGCACCGTGTTTGAGGGGGATGACCTGCCGCAACAGGTCGAGCCGCGACTTGGCGAACAGCGCCATCTCCGTGCGATGGGTCGCACCGCACAGCACCGCGGCGAACGCCACGAACAACAGCTCCAGTAAGTCGTGCTGGGCCGTGAAGTCGCGCGGGTCCGGAACATCGGAAAAGATATCGGTGAACACCATCATGACCTCCAATCATCCAGAGGTCCTTCAGAATCTGCTTCCTACAAACGCGCAACAGTAAAATTCTACTCATATGCGATTCCCCTCCCCACAAAGGGGGAGGGTCGGGGTGGGGTGCCGCCGGCAAGGGCGGCTTCGAGGGCGCCGAAGGCGATATCGAACCCACGGCCTACCGCCTCAATCGCCGGGAAAATCCAGCCCGAGTTCGCGATAGCGCTCCGGATCGTCGGCCCAGCGCTCGCGGACCTTGACGAACAGGAACAGATGAACCGGATGTCCCAGGATCTCGGCAAGCTCCTCGCGGGCCGCCGCGCCGATCTCCCTGATCGTGCGGCCGCCCCTGCCCAGAACGATCGCCTTCTGGCTGCCGCGGGCGACATAGACGACCTGCTGAACCCTGACCGAGCCGTCCTTGCGCTCGGTCCACTGCTCCGTCTCGACATGGGAATCGTAGGGCAGTTCCTGATGCAGGCGCAGATAGAGCTTCTCGCGGGTGATCTCGGCGGCGAGCTGGCGCATCGGGAAATCCGAGATCTGGTCTTCCGGATAGAGCCAGGGCCCCTCGGGCATGGCGGCGGCGATCGTACCGAACAGGTCGTCGACGCCGTCGCCTTTTAAGGCGGAGATCATGAAGGTCTCGTCGAAGGCAAGCGCCTCGTTGAAGGCGGCGGCCACGGCGAGCAGCTTGTCGCGCCGCATCTCGTCGATCTTGTTGAGCGCCAACAGCTTGCGACGGGGCACATCGGCAAGCTTCTCGACGATCGCCGCGGCCTCGGCGTCGAGCCCCTTTCTGGCATCGGCGATCAGGACGACCAGATCGGCGTCGGCGGCACCGGACCAGGCAGAGCGGACCATCGCGGTATCGAGACGCCGGCGCGGCGCGAAGATGCCCGGCGTGTCGACGAAGACGATCTGGGCGGCCCCGCGCAACGCGATGCCGCGCACCAGCGTACGGGTCGTCTGGACCTTGTGGGTGACGATCGACACCTTGGCGCCGACCAGCCGGTTGAGCAGCGTCGACTTACCGGCATTCGGCGCGCCGATCAGCGCGACGAACCCGCAGCGGGTCGCCGCATCCGCCTCGCCGGGTCCGCGGGTGTCTTGATCCCCACTCATTCCGGCTCGTCCCGCCAGACGCCCTCGCGCACGAGCAGGACCTCGGCGGCCTCCTGTTCGGTGGCGCGCTTGTTCGGCCCGGTCGCCCTGGCCGGTTCGAACCCGTCTACCGTCACAGCGATCGTGAAGAGCGGGGCATGATCGGGGCCGGTGCGCTCGACCTGGCGATAGTGCGGAGGCGTCCGCCCGTTGGCATGGGTCCATTCCTGAAGCGTCGTCTTGGCGTCCTTCAGCCGTGGCGATTTTTCCGCGATGCGCTCGGCCCAGTGCCGCTCGATGAAGGCGCCCGCCGGCTCCAGCCCGCCATCGTGATAGATCGCGCCGATGATCGCCTCGCAGACATCGCCGAGAATCGCCTGCTTGCGCCGGCCGCCGGTCTGGTCCTCGCCGATCCCCAGCCGGATATACGGGCCGATACCGATCTTCCGAGCGATCTGGGCGCAGGTCTCCTTGCGCACCAGGGCGGCGAGCCGCCGGGACAGTTCGCCCTCGTCGGCCTCGGGATAGGCCTTGAACAGAATGCTCGCGATGACAAGTCCGAGCACGCTGTCGCCGAGAAATTCAAGGCGCTGATAGGTCTGGCCCTCGCCGCCGGCAACCGCGCTGGCGTGGGTCAGCGCCTGTTCGAGAAGGGCCGGATCGCTGAACGAGTAGCCGAGCGTGTCGACGAGCGTTGCGAGAGACTGCGCCTCATTCATTGCACGACATCGAAGAAGCGGCCCCATCGCAGATCGGTCGGCCACTTCCAGACTTCGTAGAGGCTCGTGTTCTCGTCGATGGAGAAGTAGATCACGTCGGCGCGCCCGACGAGGTTCTCATAAGGAACATAGCCGACGGCACTCAGGAACCGGCTGTCGGTGGAGTTGTCGCGGTTGTCGCCCATCATGAAGAAATGGCCGGCCGGCACCTTGAACACCGGCGTGTTATCGCCGAAGCCGTTGTCGCCAAGCTCCAGAACGTTGTAGGAGACGCCGTTGGGAAGCGTCTCGCGGAACTGCGCGACACGGGATTCCCGGCCCCTGGCGTCATGGGAGACGAAATCCTCGACACGCTCGCGCGGGACCTGCTCGCCATTGATATAGAGCAGGCCGCGCCGCACCTGGATCTCGTCGCCGGGCAGGCCAATCACCCGCTTGATGTAGTCGGTCTTCTGGTCGCGCGGCAGCTTGAATACGGCAACATCGCCGCGATCGGGCTCGGCGCCCCAGATCCTGCCGGAAAACAGGTTCGGGCCGAACGGAAAGGAGTAGCGCGAATAGCCGTAGCTGAACTTGGAGACGAACAGATAGTCGCCGATCAGCAGCGTCGGCATCATCGACCCCGAGGGAATATTGAACGGCTGGAACAGAAAGGTCCGGACGATCAACGCCAGGATCAGGGCGTGAATGACAACGCGGACCGTCTCGCCGAATCCGCCCTGTTCCTTCGACTTCTTTTCGCTCATGGCACTCATTCAGTGAACTCTCCGGCCCCTGGCCGTTTCAAAGCGTCCCGCCCCCGGAGCAGAGCCCCGTATAGCCGGTTCGCGGGTTGCCCGCAATCAAGAGGCGCCGGGCAGGCAGCCCGGTCGAACGCCGATGGCGAAAACGCCTGCCATCCTTCGTTTCATCGCGCCTTCAGGCGGATTTGAGAGGAACCGCCGAGATGATCACGATCGCCTGGGCCAGCGGCCAGTCGTCCGTGATCGTCAAGTCGATCTTCGCCGCAAAGCCGTCGGGCGTGATGTCGCGCAGAACGGCAAGCGCCCCGCCGGTCAACTCCAGGCTCGGCCGACCGCCGGGCAGATTGACCACGCCCAGATCGCGCCAGTAGACGCCCCGCGCGAAGCCCGTCCCCAGCGCCTTCGAACAGGCCTCCTTGGCGGCGAACCGCTTGGCATAGGAGGCAATCCGCATCTGGCGGCGATCGGATTTCGCCTTCTCGACATCGGTGAAGACCCGGTCGATGAACCGGTCGCCGAAGCGGTCGATCGTCTTCTCCACGCGGCGGATATCGATGAGATCATTGCCAATGCCGATGATCATGCCGTATCGCCGCCGCTATCCGGTCCGGCCGAGATCACGTGCCTGGCCGGCTGGACGGGCCTTGTCCATCAGCGCGCGCATGCGTCCGATCGCCGGTTCCAGCCCGCTGAAGATCGCCTCTCCGATCAGGAAATGGCCGATATTCAATTCGACGCATTCCGGTATCGCCGCGACCGCGCCGACGGTCTCGTAGGTCAGGCCATGTCCGGCATGGACCTCCAGGCCGATGCTGTGGGCATGGGCGGCGGCCGCCTGGATGCGGCGCAGCTCGGCTTCACGGCCGGGTCCGTCGCCGGCAAGCGCCAGCTCGCAATAGCGGCCGGTATGGATTTCGACCACCTGGGCGCCGATGGCACGGCTTGCCTCCATCTGCGCCAAGTCCGGCTCGATGAACATCGACACCCGCGTGCCGGCGTCGGCAAGCGCGCCGACCAGCGGAGCGAGCGCCTGTCGGCCTGCAGCCACGTCGAGACCACCTTCGGTGGTCCGCTCCTCGCGCTTTTCGGGCACGATGCAGGCCGCATGCGGCCGATGGCGCAGGGCGATCGCCAGCATTTCCTCGGTCGCCGCCATCTCCAGGTTGAGCGGTCGGTCGATCTCGACGCTCAGGCGGGCGATGTCCTCATCGGTGATGTGACGCCGGTCTTCTCTCAGATGCGCGGTAATCCCGTCGGCGCCGGCGGCAACCGCCAGATGGGCGGCGCGGACGGGATCGGGATGGCGGCCACCGCGGGCATTGCGGATCGTGGCGACGTGATCGATGTTCACGCCGAGGCGTAGCGGGCGGGGATCACCCTGTTCTGCGGTCATTCCCTTTCACTCCCTGCTGAGGCGGTATCCCGCGCGCCTTCAGACCCGTCGGCAGACCCGTCGGCAGGTCCGCCGGCGCGGGTCTGGTTTTGCTCTGCCCGAACCGCGAGGCGACGCTGGCGCGCATCCTGGAAGGACCGGACGATGGTCCGGACCAGGAAATAGAAGACGACCCAGTTGACGATGCCCAGCGGCACCGCCCCCACCAGCATCGGCTTCAGGACGGGCATGATGACGTCCCAGGATTTCTCCCAGAAATCCTGGAGCATGTCGAAGGACGGCAGGTCGGCCGGCCCTTCGCCGAGCATCCAGCGGCCGAGCCGGTACGACATCGTCCACATGATCGGAAAGGTCAACGGATTGCCGACGGCGGTCCCGAAGGCGGAGGCGATCACGTTGCCGCCGATCAGATAGGCGAAGACGCCGGCCATGACGAAATGAAACCCGACGAACGGCGTGTAGGAGACCATCGCGCCGGCGGCGAAGCCGGCCGCGATCGCATGCGGCGTGGCCGACAGGCGCAGCACCCGCTTGCCGACATAGCGGGCCGACCGGCCCCAGGAGCGGCGCGGCCACAGCGCGACACGAACGCGTTCGCTCAGGTTGGGTTTGTCACGGCGCTGAAAAAGCATCGCTGATACTTGGGCATGATCCGCTGTCTCTTCAACGCCGTTCTATGACCGGTATTCCCGGCGTTGCAGGACCGCGTGGCCGGAGCATCCGGCACGAAGGAATGGGACGGCCGCACAACCAGAGCGCGGGCCGCCTGCGCAGTCGGTTTCCGTCTCTATAGACGGTCTTGCTTAAGAATTCCCGTCAGAATTCCATCGATAGTTGATCCGCCCGGACCGGCGTGCGTGGCCCGATGCGAGCGGACGGGTGTGAGCTGACCGGGCCAGGTCAGCCGTTGATACGGGTGACCGAGCTTACGACCTTGGTCGCCTTCAGGAGCGAGATGATCGTGTTGAGGTGCTTCAAGTCCCAGACCTCGAGTTCGATCGTCATTTCATGGAAATCCGGTGTCCGCCCGATCATCTGGATGTTCTCGATATTGGCGCCGTTCTCGCCGATCACCTGGGCGATCTGCGCCAGTGTTCCCGGCTCGTTGATGGCGCGCACGAGGATCTGGGCGGGAAACCGCTCCGGGTTCTCCTCGTCGATATCCCAGCGCACGTCGAGCCAGCGCTCGGGATAGTCATCGAACGTCTTCAATTCCGGAGAGTGGATCGGATAGATGGTAATCCCCTCGCCCGGCGTCAGGATGCCGACGATGCGATCGCCCGGCACGGCGCCGCCCGACTTGGCGAAACGGACCGGCAGGTCGCCGCGGATGCCGCGAATGGGGATGGCGTCCTTGCCACCGTCGACGCCGGCGGGATCGCGGAACTTCAGGCCCATCGCCCGGCGGATGCCGAACCATCCCTCCTCCTTGCGGCTCGGCGCGCTGCGCTGCTGGCGCTCCTCCTTGTAGTCGGGATAGAGCGCCTTGAGGACGTCGCGCGAGGGCAGGTCGCCGCGGCCGATGGCGGCCAGCGCATCCTCGACACTCGGCTGCGCCAGGCGCGGCAGCACGGCGGCGAGGCGCTCTTCCGAATAGGGCTTGCCGGCCCGCTCGAAGGCGCGGCTGACGATCTGGCGGCCGAGGCCAGCATATTGCTGGCGGGAGGCGGCCCGCGTCGCCCGACGGATCGCCGAGCGGGCCTTGCCGGTGACCGCGATGCTCTCCCAGGCCGCGGACGGCGTCTGGGCGCGCGACACCAGGATCTCGACCTCGTCACCATTGTGCAACTCGCTGATCAGCGGCTCGAGGCGGCCGTTGACCTTGCAGCCGATCGCGGTATTGCCGATGTCGGTGTGGACGGCATAGGCGAAGTCGATCGCGTTGGCGCCGCGCGGCAGCGCGATCAGCCGGCCCTTCGGCGTGAAGCAGAAGACCTGGTCGTGGAACAGTTCGAGCTTGGTATGCTCGAGGAACTCCTCCGGCGTGTTGCCCTCGGAAACCATCTCGACGACGCGGCGCAGCCAGCGATAGGCGCCGCTTTCGATCGCCTTGCGGCCATCGCCATTGCCGGCGCCCCGACCGGCACCATTCACGCCGGAATCCTTGTACAGCGCATGCGCGGCGATGCCGTATTCGGCGATGTCGTGCATCTCGCGGGTGCGGATCTGCAATTCGACGCGACGGTGCCGCGGGCCGATGACCGTGGTGTGCAGCGACCGGTAGTCGTTCTGCTTGGGGTTGGAGATATAGTCCTTGTAGCGGCCCGGCACCGAGCGCCAGGTGGTATGGATGATGCCGAGCGTGCGGTAGCAGTCCTCGATCGATCCGACGATCACGCGGAAGCCGATGATGTCGGACAGTTGCTCGAAGGAAACGGACTTGCGCTCCATCTTGCGCCAGATCGAATAGGCCCGCTTCTCGCGCCCCATCACGGTCGCCTCGATGCCGCGTTCGGCAAGCTGTCCGCCAAGCGCCTCCTCGATCTCGTCGATCGCCTTCTGATTGACGGTGCGCATCATCCCGAGCCGCGAGGAGATCATCTCGTAGGCCTGATGGTTGAGCTGGCGGAACGACAGTTCCTCCAATTCATCGCGCATCCACTGGATCCCCATGCGGCCGGCCAGCGGCGCATAGATGTCCATGGTCTCCTCGGCGATGCGCTTGCGCTTGCGCTCGGGCACGTAATCGAGCGTGCGCATGTTGTGCAGCCGGTCGGCGAGCTTGACCAGCAGCACCCTGACGTCCTTGGAGATCGCCAGCATGAACTTGCGCAGGTTCTCCGCCTGCTCGGCCTTCTTGGACACGAGGTCGAGCTTCTTGATCTTGGTCAGGCCGTCGACCAGTTCGCCGATTTCGGGCCCGAACAGACGGTCGATCTCCTCGCGCGTCGTCTCCGTGTCCTCGATCGTGTCGTGCAGCAAGGCCGCGACGATCGTCGCGTCGTCCAGCTTCAGGTCGGTGAGGACGGCCGCGACCTCGAGGGGATGGGAGAAATAGGGATCGCCGGAGGCGCGCGTCTGCGAGCCATGCGCCTTCATCGCATAGACATAGGCGCGGTTCAGCAGCGCCTCGTCGGCATCGGGAGCGTAGCTGGTAACCCGCTCGACAAGTTCGTACTGGCGCATCATCGCGGCAAGACCCTCGGCCTGGCCGGACAGTCTAGTCGGAACCGCGTCGATCCAGACGCGCTTTTCCCGGCAGGCAGCCAGACGGGTTGATCATATCCCGGCTCGTCACGATCGGGGCGATCAAAACATCGCGGCCGGACGTGGCCGCAGACATGACCGCGACCGTCTTGACGCCTGCGGTCTGTAAATCGTGTAACGCCGGGTGCCCGGATCAATCCCGGTCGTCGGGCGGGGTCAGGCCTTCCAGGCCCTTGAGCAGCTCTTCTTCCGACATCCGGTCGAACTGAATCGCATCGTCCTCGACGCCGCCAGCTCCCGGGCCGCTTCCCGGCCCGATGTCGGACGCGGTCCCCGGGGCCTGCACGGCGACCATCGGAACGGCATCGGGCTCGGGCTCGTCCACCTCGACGAACTTTTGCAGCGAATGGATCAGCTCTTCGTTGAGATCGTCCGGCGAAACGGTTTCGTCGGCGATTTCGCGTAGCGCGACGACGGGATTCTTGTCGTTGTCGCGATCGACCGTGATCGGCGCGCCGTTGGAGATCATTCGCGAGCGGTGGCTGGCGAGCAGAACGAGCTCGAACCGGTTGTCCACCTTGTCAATGCAATCTTCGACCGTCACGCGGGCCATAACGAGAAACTCCGGCAGAAGTCCTGGGGGATGTCCTGAAGAACAGCCCATATACGCACTTGGCCGGCGGTTGACAAGAGCCGGGCCTGCCGACGGGGCCCTGGGCCGCCGGGCCGGATGACGACGGATCGGGGGGCGATCGGCTGGCGCGAATCATCGCCTCCGGACGCGCCGGAAGCACGGCGCTTGCCCCCGGTCCGGATGCCGCCGGCGCGAACCTTGTGTATCTTTAATGTGACATTTTGCTGCCATCTTCCTATGTGCGAATGCATATCATTCAAAGGCAGTGTCACGTTGGCCAGGAGGAACGTTCAAAACGGGTTTTTTGCGCACCAACTAATGTGTTGACTGGCATAATCTTTTCTGACAAATGCAACAATCGTCTGAATTCACGATATCCAGACAGCCCGGTGTCGAAGCGGTCACGCCGCGTCAGCATACTGACTGGACCGAACTCATGCGTATAAATACAATGGTGCGTCAACTTGAGTTAAATACCGCTTAGACATACCACATATTCGGCGTCGTGGGGGCGGCGGACATTTGCTAACCGGCTACTGTATAAAGTCGAGGCTGGTCCGGAGCATAGTCGATAATAACAGTTCGCCGACAAAATGAATGGCGAAATCGGATCAACGATACCAAATCACAAGACAAGACAAGAACCGGAAGGACTTGCAATGAAATTCTATGCAAATGAGCGCATTGCGCTCTTCATCGACGGCGCAAATTTGTATGCGACGTCTCGCGCCCTTGGTTTCGATATCGACTATAAACGGCTCTTGGGATTGTTCGAGTCGAAAGGACAATTAGTCCGCGCCTACTATTATACAGCCCTGGCGGAAGATCAGGAATACAGCTCAATTCGCCCTCTTATCGACTGGCTCGACTATAACGGCTTCACGGTGGTGACCAAGCCGATGAAAGAGTTCTTCGATGCGTCCGGCCGACGCAAGGTCAAGGGCAATATGGATATCGAGCTCGCTGTCGATGCCATGGATATCGCCGACCGGGTCGACCACATCGTCCTGTTTTCTGGTGATGGCGACTTCCGGTCGCTGGTGGAAGCGCTGCAGCGGCGCGGCAAGCGCGTCAGCGTGATGTCGACGATCTCCTCGCAGCCGCCGATGATCGCCGACGAACTGCGCCGCCAGGCCGATGTCTTCGTCGACCTTGCCACGCTGGCCAGCGCGATCGGCCGCGATCCCGGCGAGAAGGCCGAGCGCGCGGCGCGCCGCGAGCAGGCCGCGGTGGAGCGCGCGCAGCGGACCGTCGATCAGTATGACGACGAGTTCGACGACGAATTCGTCGAATCGTGAGCCTCGCGACGGCGGAGCCTGGAGGTTACGCCCCTTCGGGCTCCGAGCCGCCGCGTGACTGCCGCCTCTGCGACAGGCTCGCGGCGTTTCGCGATGCCAATCGATCGGCCTACCCGGCCTTTCACAATGCGCCGGTCGCAAGCTTCGGACCGGCGCGCGCCGCCTTGCTGATCGTCGGTCTTGCGCCCGGACTGAAGGGCGCCAACCAGACCGGGCGCCCCTTCACCGGCGATTATGCCGGCGACCTCCTCTACGAAACGCTCTGCGCCTTCGGCTTTGCCCGCGGGACCTACCGCGCCGATCCCTCTGACGGCCTGGAACTGGTCAACTGCCGGATCACCAATGCGGTCCGCTGCGTTCCGCCGGAAAACAAGCCGATCGGCGCGGAAATCCGCAACTGCCGCCCCTTTCTTGAGGCGACCATCGCCGAGACGGAAGGTCTCAAGGCAATCGTCGCGCTCGGCCGTATTGCCCATGACTCTGTGTTGAGCACACTCGGCGCGCGCCGCGCCGCCCATCCCTTCGGCCACAATGTGCGGCATCAGGTCGGGACGCTGGCGCTTTTCGACAGCTATCACTGCTCGCGCTACAACACCAATACGGGCCGCCTGACGCCGGAGATGTTCAGGGCCGTGTTCCGCGATGTCGCGCGGGAGGTCGGCGGGTAGGGGCTGCTGCTGTGTGGTGATTGGCCAGCCACTATCGTTTCGACCGGCATCGAGCCGGTCAAAGCGATACCGACCCACCGGCAAAACCGGTCCCCATCGCGCAGGGCATCCGATACAGTCCGCCCATGGAGTGGCATGACGACGGCATCATCCTGGGGCTGAGGCGGCACGGCGAGACCAGTGCGATCGTCGAACTGTTCACGGCCCGCCACGGGCGCCATCTCGGCCTGGTGCGCGGCGGCCGGTCGCGGCGCATGCAGCCGGTGCTGCAGCCCGGCAACTCGGTGCACGCCACCTGGCGCGCCCGCCTCGACGAGCATCTGGGCAGCTTCGCGCTCGAGCCGGATACGCTGCGCGCGGCCGACCTGATGCAGAGCCCGACCGCGCTCTATGCCTTCGCAACGCTTGCCGCCCATCTGCGCCTCCTGCCGGAACGCGATCCCCATCCCGAGCTGCATGCCCGGCTGCTTGCCGCCCTGCCACAGCTTGGCGGCACGCTCACGGGGCCGCAGGCCGTGGTCCGGTTCGAGCTGGCGCTGCTCGCCGATCTCGGCTTCGGGCTCGATCTCACCGAATGCGCGGCCACCGGCGGACGTCAGGATCTGGTTTATGTGTCGCCGAAGACCGGACGGGCGGTGAGCCGGCAGGCCGGCGCGGCCTATGCCGACCGGCTGCTGCCGCTGCCCGACTTTCTGAAGCTCGCCGGCGCGGCGGCCGATGCGGACGCGATCGCGGCGGGGTTCCGGCTGACAGGGTATTTCCTGACCCGCCATGTCGCCGAGCCACGCGGCATCGCGCTGCCGCCCGAACGCGACCGGCTGATGGCTGCGCTGGCGCGGGAGGCGGGGCAGGGCGGCAAAGCGTGACGACATGAAAACGGCGGGCCAAGGGGCCCGCCGTCGACAATCCGCCGTAAGGGGAGGCGTCAGGCAGCCCGGATCTTGCCGAGGAAGCTGTCGACCTCCTCGCGCAGCCGCTGCGTCTGGCCGGAGACCAGCTCGGCGGTGTCGAGCACTATCCCGGCGGCCGAGCCGGTGTCGCCGGCGGTTGCCATGACGCCGGAAATGCTCTGCGACACCTCCTCGGTGCCCAGCGCCGCGTCCTGGACGTTGCGGGCGATCTCCTGGGTCGCGGCGTTCTGCTCGATGACGGAATCGGAGATCGAATCGGAGATCTGGCTGACGTCGTTGACGATCTGACCGATCGAGACGATCGTCGAGACGGCCCGTTCGGTCGACTGCTGGATCGACGAGATCTGGCTCGAGATGTCCTCGGTCGCCTTGGCGGTCTGGTTGGCCAGCGACTTCACCTCCGAGGCGACGACGGCGAAGCCCTTGCCGGCCTCCCCGGCGCGGGCCGCCTCGATGGTGGCGTTGAGCGCCAGGAGGTTGGTCTGCTCGGCGATCGAATTGATCAGGTCGATTACCTCGCCGATCCGCTGCGCGCCGTCGGCAAGTCCGCGCACCATTTCGTTCGACCGCTGGACCTCGTCGACCGCGTTGCGGGTCGTCTTCGAGGCCGTCTCGACCTGGCCGCGGATCGCGCTGATGGAGGCCGACAGTTCCTCGGTTGCCGAGGCGACGGTCTGGACCTTGCCGGACGTCGTGTCGGCGCCGGTCGACCCGGTCGCGGCCTGTTCGGATGTCCGGTTCGCCGAATCCGTCAGCGAGCGCGCCGAGCCCTGCAATTCGCCGGCCGAGTCGGCGATCGACTCGACCGCGGCCTTGACGCTCTCCTCGAAGGCGTCGGCAAGCTGCGCCATCGCCTCGCGCTTCTCGCGCTCGGCCTGGTCCTGGGCTTCGTTGCGTTCGCTCGTCAGCCGCGTGACGGCTTCAGCGTTCTGGCGGAAGACCTCGATGGTGCGGGCCAAAGCGCCGATCTCGTCCCGGCGGTCGGTGTGGCAGACCTCGACATCGTGCTCGCCGCCGGCCAGCCGCGACATCGTCTGGGTAACGGTCGCAAGCGGCCGCGTCAGGCCGCGCGATACGATCAGGTGAAGCAGGCCGAGAAGCACCGTCAGCGCGATCACCGACAGGATGATCCCCTCATAGAGCACCGGCCGTTCGATCGACCGGACCATGGCCATGCTCCAGGCCAGGATGGCCGTGCCGATCTGGTCGGTCTGGTCGCCGAAATAGATCGGCATCACGGTCACGAGATAGCCGTCATGGGCCTGCACAAAGGGCTGTCCCTGCGCCAGTGCCTGCGCGGCCTGTTTGGAAATGCCGATGAGGCTGTCCGTCGACAGATCGGGGGATTTGAGTTCCGAGAAGATGGCGCCGTTCTTGTCGAGCGTCACAGCGGCGGCGAGAAACGTCCCGTCCTTGTCGGCGACTTCGGCATAGGCCTCATCTATTGCGTCGGCGGTTTCCCACCTGAGCGCCGGCGCGATGTCCTCGGCGATGAAGGAGCTCATTTCCAGCGTGTTTTCCCGGGCAAGCTCGCGCATGCCGGAACTCAGGCCCATCGTCTGGAACACGACGAGCACGGTAAAGGAAAGGGCGACGGCCAGGCCGACCACCAGCATAAGGCGGTTGCCAAGTTTCGCGGATTTTGGATGCGCCGCTTGAGCGGCCGAATTCTGGTGATCGGTCATGGCGATATCCTTTCTGGATTGCCCGTGGACGCGCTATCGCGTCATAAGCTGATCGGCGTCGACTCCGACCGTGATCGCGCCGATCGGCTTGCCGCCGTCGACGACCGTCGTGCTGACCTGGAGCTGGAAGGTTCCAGTCGAGTCATCCTTTTCGACGTCGCTGACATGGATCGCGTCGGGGCCGGCCAGGAAGGTCTCCTTCCATTTGGCTTCGTCGCCCTGCCAGTAATCGGAGGTCGGATCGCTCATGCCGACATTCAGGCCCTTGTCGTCCATCACGAACACTTCGGTGTAGAGCCCCTTGCCGGAATCGCGGAACGAGGCGAGTTGCGACGAGACCGGCCTGCTGGCGACGTCGTCGATCATCGGCGAGGTTGCCGAGCTCCGTTCCGCCCGCCAGGTCTTGTCCATGGAATCGACATCGGCCTGGGTCAGCCCGGCATGCTTGGCGTTTTGCGCCTTGATCGCTTTGATCACGACCGGATCGCTGGCGATCTGGGAAATTTCAGCCGTGGCAAGGGCCCGGGCCTTGTCCTGGACTTCACTGGCGCCAGCGCTGGATACGGCGAGCAGCCCCGCCAGTACGGATGTGGTTGCGATGAGATATTTCATTTTTAGCTCCTAATGGGTGTTCGTTCCCTGGTCAGGAAGAAGGTGCTTCGGATGCGGCTCGTCCAAGGCATTCAATGTTGCCCGGCGACATCTTGTTGGTAGAGAAAGTGCTGGGAGAGAGTGCTGGCATGGAAACGGCCGAAATCCGCCGTCGAACGGTTCGGATTCGCGGCCTGACAAAATGGTGCCGCAGATAGCAGGAAAGCTGTGGAAATGCCCCCATGGCCCGCAAGCGTCCCCCGATTACGCCGCCATGGCCAGACTATGGATAGCCACTTTAAGAAAGGGTGAAGAATCCGGTGTTTATCGCCGGAAAACGCCTGTTTCCCTACGGAAAGTGCGAATTTTGTTCGGAAGGGCACCGGGATTTGGACGTTAGCCGGACCGGATCCCCCTGCTGACCGCAAGAATGGCCTGCAATAGGTTTCCGTAACGTAAATGTTGCTGTTATTTGTGTCCTGCAGGCGGGGTCCGGGGTGTAGCGACTACGACACAGGACGCTACGGCCCGGCACCGGCTCGCGGAAATGTCATCGCTCGATCACGGCTTGGCCATTTTTTGGGTCCACGCATTCCTATATTCCCTGGTGCGGTCGCCTGGCGCGATCGGAGGTCCGTGAAAGGGAACGGAAACGACTTTGCGGTAAGCCGCATGTCGTCGAGGGAGTAGGGCGAACGATGAGTGTGTTTACGCGTAGAGGGTTTTTGATCGGCACGGCAGCGGTCGCTTCCGCGGGCCTTGCCGGCTGCCAGACCAACCAGGCGCCGGGTCCGGTCGCGGAGGCCGCTCCGGCCAGTCCCTATGGGTCGGTCTTTGCATCGATGTATGCGCCGATCGAGGGCGAGCCCTTCCCGATCCCGGCGGTCGAGCCCTATCAGTTCGACGCGGCCTATATCCGCAAGCAGGTGCCGTATCAGACCGCCGAGCCGCCAGGCACGATCATCGTCGACCCGTATGCGCACTATCTCTATCTGGTCCAGGAAAATGGCATGGCCATGCGCTATGGCGTCGGCGTCGGCCGCCAGGGCTTCGGCTGGTCGGGCGATGCGACCATCAAGGACAAGCAGCACTGGCCGGACTGGTATCCGCCCAAGGAGATGATCGAGCGTCAGCCGGAGCTCGAGCCGATGCTGACCGACCTGCGCGGCGGACGCGGCGTCGCCGGCGGGCCGACCAATCCGCTCGGCGCCCGGGCGCTCTATCTCTATCAGGGCAATGTCGATACGCTCTACCGCATCCACGGCACCTTCGAGCCCTGGACGATCGGCAAGAGCGTTTCGTCGGGCTGCATCCGGATGATCAACCAGGACGCGATCGATCTCTATCAGCGCGTGCCGATGAACACCCGGGTCGTGGTTCTAGGCAATGACAGTCCGGTTGCTTAAGGGACGTCTCGCTTAGACGACCCTCGCTCAGGCGGGCTTTCTTCCGAGCACACAAACCGTCGGAACATCGCTGGTTTCCAACCATTCCTTGCTGATTGCCTCGAACCCCGCATCCCTCATCGCCATGATGCAGGTCTCTGCGAAGCGATCCGCCTTGGCGCGGGTCGGATTGCCGGTGCGTGGCTGGTAGGTGGTGGCGATGCGGCCGCCGGGCGCAAGCGCGTCGTGGGCGAGGCGGAAATAGCCGGCGCGATCGGCCAGGAACTGCACCACATTGGCGGAGTAGATCACTCCAAGCGTGCCGGTAAAATCGGCAAGCCTGTGTTCGGTGCCCTGAGACAGGCTGACCCGTCCCGTTTTCACCAGTCGGCGCAGGCGCGAGCTGGCCATCGCGATCATCGTTGCGGAGTGATCGATGCCGATCGCCGTGCCGGACGGGACACGGCTTGCCGCGAGCGACAAGGCGTATCCCGGGCCGCAGCCCAGTTCGAAGACGGTATCGTCGGGCTTTGGGTCGACAAGATCGATGGTCCAGCGGCTCCGCCTCCGGTTGGACGGCCTGTTCGCCATCAGGAAGCCGGCAACGCGCCCGAGCAGGCCGCTCGGGCGCTGAAACTGTGGGACAAGGGCCCTGGCAAGAAGGTTCACGACGGCGTTCCGCTGCGGGTCGGGCCGAAAACGACCCGTATCAGCGCCAGCAATGCGACGAACACGAGGACGGCGATCATCGCCTGGCTGAACCGGGCCTCCGGCAGATCGAACAGCGGCACCCCGACTTTCTTCCATCCCCAGTGCACCATGACCATGGCGAGCACCATGGCGCCGGCGAACGTTACAGTGCGGCGGCCCGTGCCATGGTTGGGGCGCGGGATCAGGCCTCTCGTCAGATCGATCATTCTCTTCCTCCTTCAAGGGGTGGCTTCGCGCAGAGCGGCGCGAAGACCGGTGAGGACGGTGCGGGCACCGGCGACGTCGAGCGTACCGAGCGCGTCGGCGATCCGGCGCAGGCTCTCTGCCTCGCGCTGTCGCATGGCGTCGAAGACGGCCCGGCCCTTCGGCGAAAGCGCGATCAGGACCGACCGCTTGTGGGCGGGATTGGCCTGGCGCCTGGCGAGGCCAGCGACAAGCAGCTGGTCGACGAGCCCCTGGATGTGCTGCCGGGAGACGGATTTTGCCGCAGCGATCGTCGGGACAGTCTGCGGGCCGGCTTGGCAAAGGTGCTCCAAAACCGCGCGCATCGAGGCGCTGATACCGCTGTCGGCGTGCAGCCGGTCGGCGAAACCACGCAGATCCTGGAACGTGCCCCGCACGTCGCGGGCAAGTCCGTCGATATCATCGGCAGTACAGGGCAAGGCGATCTCCCGCACAGTGACAAGTGAGTTGTCATATTGGCATTGACAACAGGCTTGTCAATACGAGTGCTGATGGCGCGCCGTCTGCACTGCCGCCGATTTAGGCGGCCAAGCCGATACACATTCGGGAGAATGGGCTGTAAGGTGCTCTACATTCGTCGGCTTATCAAGCGTGTTCGGCGCAAAAAAATTGTTGCCGGCGTATTGGCATTGTCGCGAATGAAATACATGAATGACATCAGTACGAAATTTGATTCTATGGCTAGGTTTGAGGTCTGAGATAATGGCAGAGAATGTGATGGGCGCCGTATTCGGGCGGCGCGTAAAACGGGCGCTTGCGGTTTGCATCGCCCTGTTGGGGGTTCATGTCGGCGCGGCCGGGACGATGTCCGCTAAGGCCGAAACGGAACCCGATGGGGCATCGGCGAGCGCCTTGAAGAAGGCCGCGATAACGCTGGCTTATGTCGAGACGTTCTATCCGCTTTGGTTTACCGACTACCAGTTCACGATTTCATCGAAGAACCGGCTGATCGGCCCGGTCCGGATTTCTCCGATCTACAAGGCGATCGTCGCGATCAATGTCGATACGCTCTACGCCAGCACGGTGATGTCGCTGGAAAGCGAGCCCGTCGTGATCAACCTGCCGTCGACGGACGTGACCTACTCGATCCTGGTGCTGGATGCGTTCGGCAACGTTCAGGAGACGGACATCGAGGCTTCGGCGGGCACCTATATCCTGACCGGCCCCGACTATACCGGCACCATTCCGCACGGGCTGAACGAGGTCGAGTTCCCGATCAACTATTCGATGTTCATCATCCGCGCCGACAACTATTCCTCGACGGGCGAGGACAACCGGAAGAAGGCACGCAAGTTCCGCCGCAACATCACGACGCAGACGCTGAGCCAGTTCCAGGCCGGCGACACGCCCGAGTCGACGAAGGTCCTGCCCGAGGCGATCTACGGCTTCCCCTTCAAGGCCGCCGCCGACGCCCTGATCGAATATACCCCGATCGAATTCCTCAAGATGCTGCAGAAGGCGGTCGCCTCCGAGTTCGTTCCCGATCTCTCCAAGGCTGATCAGAAGCTGTCCGACAAGTTCGACGACATCTTCAACGGCGGTTCGCTCAGCCTGGCCGACCGGCTGATCCTGAGCGCGGCGGTGAAGGAAGCCAAGACGAAGCTCCAGAGCAACTACACCACGCCGTCGACATCGACCAACTGGACCCATTTCAACAATATCGGCGACTGGGGCGACGCGGTGATCGACCGCGCCTCGATCACCGAGTTCTGCCAGTACTGCAACACGATCGACACGGCTGCCTACTACCATGCCTTCTACGACAAGAAGAGCAAGGCGCTCGACGGCAACCACCGCAAGGGCTACGTGCTGACGTTCAGGAAGAAGCAGATCCCGGATGTCTCCCGGTTCTGGTCGCTGACGGCCTACACGCCGGAAACGGTCGAACTGATCGAAAACGACGAGGACAAGTACGCCGTTGCGAGCTACACGCCGAAGCTGAAATACAACGCCAACGGGTCGGTCTCGATCTACATCGCCCGCAAGAAGCCCGCCGGCGTGCGGAAGGCCAACTGGCTGCCGGTCAGCGACGACCAGTTCAACGTCATGCTGCGCCTCTATGGCCCGGAGGGTGACGTCGAGAGCTACGAGCCGCCGGCGATCAAGAAGCGCTGAGGCGCAGCTAGCACCTCTGACGCGAAGACCTGGTGCGGCCGGGGCCATTGGTCCCGGCCGTTTTTTATTCTGCGTGTCCCCGCCTGTTCCGCTCGGATAGTCTTTGCGCATCGGCATGCATTGAACCGTGCCTATAAGGTGGTCACCCAATATTTGAGCGGCATGCCAATCTAAAGTTTAATGTGATGTGCGGGCAAAGGGCGCCGCTGCTTGAATTGAAGGATAAGCCCGAAATTATCCTGAATCCGGGTTTGTCTTGCCATCATGAAGTCTGCTGTGGGCGGCGGCGGAAGTATGTGCCTGTCCGGAGATATCCATCGACGACCAACGAAGGGGTCTTTCCATGCCTATTAGAAAGATGCTGTTATCCGTGGGCGGGCGAGGTGTGAAGCGTGCCCTGGCGATCGGTATTGCCGTCATCGGATTTCAGCTTGGACATGCCGATCGCTCGACAGCGCTGGCCGATGCGGCAAAGCCTGATGCCACAGGTGCCTCGGCGACAAAGATCGCGGCGACGACACGCGCCTATGTCGAGACGTTTTATCCGCTGTGGATCGCGAACCACCAGTTCTCGCTTTCGGCGAAAAACAGGATGGTTGGACCGATCGGGGTTACGCCGGCCTACAGGTCCATCGTCTCGATCAATGTCGACACGATCTATGCCGGTACGGTCATGGATCTGGCCGAAGCATCGATCGTCCTGACATTTCCGCCCACGCAGGTGACCTATTCGATCCTGACGGTCGATGCCTTCGGCAATGTTTTTGATACAGGGATTGAAGCCGAGGCGGGAACCTATGTCCTGACAGGGCCTGACTTTGACGGGCATGTTCCTCATGGGATTACGGAAATTGAATTCCCGGTGAACGCTTCACTGTTCATCATCAGGGCCGACAAATATACGTCGAGCAATGTCGACAACCGAAAGCAGGCAAGACTGTTCCGCAAGAGGATTACGACACAGACGCTCGCCCAGTATCACAACGGTGACGCGCCGGAGAAAACCCGGATCCTTCCCTCTGCCGTCTATGCACCGCCGTTTAAGGCAGCGGCGGACGCTCTGATCAAAGTCGTGCCGTTTCAGTTTCTCAGGCAGTTGCAAGAGGCGGTCAAATCGGAGTGGACGCCGCCATTGTCCAAGGCGGAGCAGAAGGTTTCGGACAAGTTCGACACGATCTTCAACAACGGGAACGTCACGTTGGCCGAGAAGGTCATCATGGCGACCGTGATGCGGGAAACAAAAGCCCGCATCCAGAGCAACTACTATGACGCGGCCGCGTCGACGAACTGGATCCATTTCAGCAATATCGGCGATTGGGGCGACGCGGTTCTCGACCGCGCCTCGGTTGCCGAATTCATTCAGTATGCCAACTCAATCGAGACTTCGGCCTACTACCACGCCTTCTCCGACAAGAAGGGCAAGGCGCTCGACGGCAGCAACAAATCCGTCTACGTCCTGAAGTTCAGCAAGAAAACGGTCCCGGACGTCAACCGGTTCTGGTCGTTGACAGCCTATACCCCCGAGACGCAGATCCTGATCAGGAACGCGCAGAAAAAGTATGCCGTGGCAAGCTATACGCCGGGCCTGAAATACGAGGCGGACGGCGGGCTGAAGATATACATCTCGGCGAAGAAGCCCGCCGGCGTGCCGAAGGCCAACTGGCTGCCGGTCTCCGGCAAACGCTTCAACGTCTTGTTGCGCCTCTACGGCCCGGAGGGCGACGTCGGGGATTACGAGCCGCCGGCGATCAGGAAGCGCTGAGGCGCGACGCGCCGAGATCCACAAACCATCACGAGACGGCCGGGGCCCTATGGCTCCGGCCGTTTTGAGTCGCGCGCCGGCGTGTGAAATGCGCTGAAAATATGTCCGGTCCGCTTTAACGACTCAGCCGTTTTCGCTACCTAATTCCCATGTCAAGCCAAACACCGCCGCCGTCGGGCTCATCCCCCGATGACCCTGAAACCGGTATCGAGCCGGTCGACCTGCGCAAGGCGCTCGAGGAGCGCTATCTCTCCTACGCCCTGTCGACCATCATGCACCGCGCCCTGCCGGATGTGCGCGACGGGCTGAAGCCCGTCCACCGCCGGCTGCTCTATGCGATGCGGCTTTTGAAGCTCGACCCGGAAGCGGGTTTCAAGAAATGCGCCCGCGTCGTCGGCGACGTGATGGGCAAGTTCCACCCCCATGGCGACCAGGCGATCTATGACGCGATGGTCCGGCTTGCCCAGGATTTCTCGGTGCGCTACCCGCTCGTCGAGGGGCAGGGCAATTTCGGCAATATCGACGGCGATAACGCCGCCGCCATGCGCTACACCGAGGCCCGCCTGACCGAGGTCGCGCAACTGCTGCTGGAAGGCATCGACGAGGACAGCGTCGATTTCCGCGAGACCTATGACGGCGAGGAGGAGGAGCCCGTCGTCCTGCCCGGCGCCTTCCCGAACCTGCTCGCGAATGGCGCGACCGGCATCGCGGTCGGCATGGCAACGGCGATCCCGCCGCACAACGCCGCCGAACTCTGCAACGCCGCGCTGCACCTGATTCAGTTTCCCAACGCCTCCGTCGAAACCCTTGCCAGGAAAGTCAAAGGCCCGGATTTCCCCACCGGCGGCATCCTGGTCGAGCCGCACGACTCGATCGTCGAGAGCTACCGCACCGGCCGCGGCGCGTTTCGCTTAAGGGCGCGCTGGGAAAAGGAGGACCAGGGCCGGGGCACCTGGGTCGCGGTCGTCACCGAGATCCCCTATCTCGTCCAGAAGGGCAAGCTGATCGAGAAGATCGCCGAACTGCTGACGGCGAAGAAGCTGCCGCTGCTGGCCGATGTGCGCGATGAATCCGCCGACGACGTGCGCATCGTGCTCGAGCCGAAGAGCCGCGCGGTCGACCCGGCGCTGCTGATGGAATCGCTGTTCAAGCTGACCGATCTGGAATCGCGCATCTCGCTCAATCTCAACGTGCTGTCGCGCGGCAAGGTGCCGATCGTGCTCGGCCTGTCGGACGTGTTGCGCGAATGGCTCGACCACCGCCGCGAGGTGCTGGTGCGCCGGGCAAACCACCGCCTTGCCAAGATCGCCCATCGCCTCGAAGTGCTCGGCGGCTATCTGATCGCCTATCTCAATCTCGACGAGGTGATCCGCATCATCCGCGAGGAGGACGAGCCGAAGGCCGAGCTGATCCGCACCTTTGAGCTCACCGACGTCCAGGCCGAGGCGATCCTCAACATGCGCCTGCGCTCCTTGCGCAAGCTTGAGGAAATGGAGATCCGCAAGGAGCATGAGGCGCTGACCGCCGAGCAGGCCGAGTTGACCGCGCTTGTCGGCGACGAGGCCCTGCAATGGGGCCGGGTGTCGGCCGAGATCAAGGCGGTACGCAAGAGTTTCGGGCCCGACACCGAGCTTGGCGAGAGGCGCACCGAGATCGCCGATGCCGACGAGCTGCCGGATTCCAGCGCGCTGGAGGACCTGAAGGAGGCGCTGATCGAGAAGGAGCCGGTCACCGTCATCCTGTCGGAAAAGGGCTGGATCCGCGCGATGAAGGGCCACCAGCAGGACCTGTCCGCGCTCACCTTCAAATCGGGCGACCGGCTGCGCTTTGCCTTCCACGCCCAGACAACCGACAGGATATTGCTGTTTGCCACCGACGGCCGCTTCTTCACGATTGGCGCCGACAAGCTGCCCGGCGGGCGCGGCCATGGCGAGCCGGTCCGCCTGATCGTCGATCTCGCCGAGACCCACGACATCGTGTCCGCCTTCGTCCACGACCCCGCCCGCAAGCTGCTGGTGGCCGCCACCGACGGGCGCGGCTTCGTCGTGCCGGAGGGCGACATCGTCGCCAATACCCGCAAGGGCAAGCAGGTTCTGAACGTCACGGCCCCGGTCGAGGCGAGCCTGTGTGTGACGGCTGCCGGCGACACGGTCGCCGTCATCGGCGAGAACCGCAAGCTGATCGTCTTTGCCCTCACCGAAATCCCCGAAATGACCCGCGGCAAGGGCGTCCGCCTGCAACGCTACCGCGACGGCGGGCTGTCGGACGCCAAGGTCTTCACGATGACCGAGGGGCTTAGCTGGATTGATAGCTCGGGGCGGACCTGGACGGTGAAGGAACTGGACGAATGGCGCGGGAACAGGGCGCAGGCGGGGCGGTTGCCGCCGAAGGGGTTCCCGCGGACGAATCGGTTTGGGGGTGGGGGCGTTGCGGGGTAGCGGAGAGGAAGGAGGCGTTCCCCTGTGAGCTCAATCGACAATCTATCTCACTGAATGCGGTGTTGACTTGCATGGGTATTGAAGGGATTTTATAAGAACATAAGTAGAACATATCACGTGCTGCTATCTGTAGCCATGGGGGCGTAGGATGAGATGGGTTTTCGGGATCGCCGGTCTGGTTGGCGGTGGCGTGTTGGTGCTCCTTTTATTTCGTCTCGGTGCAATCGACTTTGCGGACAGCACTCCCGGTATCCAAACGGAGCCCGGATTCACGCTGCCCACATATTTAACGTTTGTCGGAGTAATGCTGACGGCTGTCACGGTAGTGTTAGCGGCGGTCGCCATAGGGATTGGTGTGATTGCAGCCTATACAATACAAGAGCTTCGCCAACGCGCGGACAAGCGGGTGGAAGAAGCGGTAGACAAGGCGCTGTCGGATACCGCCCTCAACAACCGTGTCGCGCAATTTGTGAGGGTCAAACAATCTCCGACCGTCGCCGAATTAGAAGAAGGTTTTGACCCAGATGACACTGGAAATCGCTAGGAGAGAGACATGACGCGGGAACTGAAGAGGATCAAAGGTGAGAGAGCGAGAATCCTGAAAAAATACTTATCTCAGCGCCCAGTAAAGCTTGGAGCGCTTGCAAGGGAGCTAGGCGTGGCGATCAAGGTGTCTAGCCTAGGTACTGGGATTTCCGGACAAATCTCGAAGGAAGAAGATAAGTACGTTATACGTGTGAATCGTAATGAAGCCCGTGAGCGACAGCGTTTCACTATTGGGCATGAACTCGCGCATTTTTTACTGCATCAAGATGTAATCGACCGCTCGCCGAATGGAATAACGGATACAGTTCTTTATCGTTCTGGCGAGCCACAGCAAATTGAGTACGAGGCAAACAAACTTGCAGCGGAAATCGTGATGCCCACTGCACTCGTTAATCAAGAACTTGAAAGAAACTTTGGGGGGGTGGTGACAGAAGCTACTATAGAAGCTCTTGCCAACAGGTTCGAAGTGTCGAAGGCAGCAATGGAAATAAAACTATCGAGTTTTTCCAATTCATAGGTGGTGCTGTGCTGGAGAATAAGAACTATGTGCCCACGCTGGCTATTCGTGCCAGTGAGATGAACGGTCTTCAGTACCTTCCAAAGGCGACGAAGGAGAGGATGACACCTTGCATTCTTCTGGCGCCCTGGGCAACCTCGAACACTTTGGACAAGGCCGTACAGCGTGTTGAGAAAGCATTTCGTGGTCAAAACTTCATTCTCGACATTGATCGCGACTATGAACTGACTGATCTTGAAAGTGCGCCGCAGCAACGGCTGGTTCAGCTTCTAAATCCAGATGACGCTTATGCTCATTGGTGTGAATTTGTGACCTCTCACGACTATATACTACCCTGCATCCAGACGCGTGGGCAATCGGAAGATGAAATCAGAAGACAGATCGCAAGATATCAGCAAGCCGGGCGATCCTATTGCCTGCGCCTTTATATGAAGCGTTTTCCCTCTAACGGTGATGACATCATCGCGGCGCTTGCGGCAGAGGGTACGGCCGACTTTGCGATCATTCTCGAGGGCGGCTGGACGCGCGATCCGTTGAGCCTGTTCGCGTGGTTTGACGGAATAATAGGGAGCCTGTTGGACCCACTAGACGCTAACATTCCTATCGTACTGTCCTGCACGTCCATGCCTAAAATGTTCACCGAATATGATGGGGGCATCAACCGAGTGCCATTTTCGAACCACGAACTTCTAGGTCAAGTTCGCCGGATTCGAGGTAATCGACGCGCAAAGATCATCTACGGAGATTGGGGTAGTACCCGCCCCCGCGAACCGGGCGGTTACGGGCAGCGTCCAATTGACCGAATTGACTACCCGACCTCAAGGCATTGGTACATCGCGCGTAACCGTGAGGACGAATGGGATTTTGAGCAGGCTGCAGAAGCCATCATTGCGAGTTCTGCATGGGATGGCAATTTGGGTATCTGGGGCGAGGATATGATCCGGGATACAACGATCAACGAAGAGCTAGGAATCGATACTCCGCAGAAGAATGTTGCTGCCCGTGTGAACATCCATCTCCACCGCCAAGCATTTATCGATGTCAGCAACATCGGCGGAATGAACCTGGATGAGGATTGGGAAGACTAATAGGTTCAAGGCACTATTATTTGTCCGTTGGTAAGTGATTTTGCTTCGGAGCCGTGTCTTAAAGTTAGTCTGCATCAATGAAGCTATCTTGGCCTTTCGGCGTCCTGCCGAATGGCAATTCTGCTCTCACCCCAACTTGCCCCCCGCACCCCCAATCCCCTATATCTCCCCCTCCCGACGGCAAAACACACCAATCCACCGTCATCACTCGGGGGCGAACAGGAGACACCCTCCGCCATGGGGCAAGCCGGCGCGGCGCTTGAGCGCGTTACCATTCCGACCCTGGCCCGCTACAAGAGCGAAGGCCGCCCGATCGTCATGACGACAGCCTATGACGCGGTCGCAGCCCGCATCGCCGACCCAATGGTCGACATGCTGCTGGTCGGCGACAGCGTCGGCAATGTCTGCCTCGGCTTCGACAACACGCTGCCCGTCTCGATGGCGATGATGACCCATCATCTCGACGCCGTCATGCGTTCCGGCCCGCGCGCGCTCGTCGTCGCCGACATGCCGTTTCTGAGCTATCACCTTGGCCCCGAGGACACCGTCCGCAATGCCGGCGCGTTCCTCCAGCGCGGTGCGGCCGCCGTCAAGCTGGAGGGCGGGGCAGGGCGCGTCGATCTGGTGCGTCGGCTGGTCGACTGCGAGATCCCCGTCATGGGCCATCTCGGCCTGACCCCGCAGAGCGTCCACCGGATGGGCGGCTTCAAAGTGCAGGGCCGCGACGGCGCGGCCGCCCACGCGCTGCTCGACGATGCCTATGCGCTGCAGGAGGCCGGCTGCTTCTCGCTGGTGCTCGAGGGCATTCCCGCCGATCTCGCCGCCCGCGTCACCGAGATCCTCGACATTCCGACGATCGGCATCGGCGCCGGGCCGGACTGTTCCGGCCAGGTGCTGGTGTTTCATGATATTCTCGGCCTGCTCGACAGCCACCGGGCGAAATTCGTGCGCACCTATATCGAGGGCTTCGATCTGTTGCGCGCAGCGCTGGGGCGCTGGGCGGAGGATGTCCGCAGCGGCGATTTCCCCGGCGAGGGCGAATCCTATCGGCTGCCCGAAGCAGCCCACGCGGTCGTCGCGGGCTGGGTGCCGAAGGGCATGGCCGAACAGGACGAGGAGGCATGACATGCGCGTGATCGAAACCGTCGCCGAGCTGCGCGCCGCGCTTCAGCCAGGCCGCCGGGCAGGGCGAGTGATCGGCCTCGTGCCGACCATGGGCTATCTGCATGACGGCCATCTGGCGCTGGTCACCGAGAGCGTCGCCGCCTGCGACGTCACCGTGGTCAGCATCTTCGTCAACCCGACCCAGTTCGGCGAAAACGAGGACCTGTCGAGCTATCCCCGCGATCCCGACCGGGACCTCGCGCTATGCCGCGAGGCCGGCGCCGATATCGTCTTCCTGCCGGGCGTTCAGGATATCTATCCGGCCGGCTTCCAGACCTATGTGGAGCCCGGCGCGCTGGCCGAGCCGCTCTGCGGCGCCTTCCGGCCGGGCCATTTCCGCGGCGTCGCCACCGTCGTCGCCAAGCTGTTCAACATGGTCCAGCCCGACACGGCTTTCTTCGGCCGGAAGGATTTCCAGCAGGTCGCGGTCGTCCGCCAGATGGCCCGCGATCTCGACATGCCGCTGGCGGTCGTTTCCGTCGATACGGTGCGCGAGGACGACGGCATCGCCATGAGCAGCCGCAACGCCTATCTCGATGCTGGCGAGCGGCGCCGGGCGCGCTGCATCTCGCGCGGCCTGTTCGCCGCCAGGCAGGCGTTCGAGGCCGGCGAGCGCGACGCCGCCCGCCTGCTCGCGCTCGCCCGCGAGCCGCTGTCGGAGATGGATTCGGTGCAATATGTCGAGCTCGTCGACGCGGCGACGCTTCAGCCCGTCACCGGCGCCGTCGAACGGCCGGCGGCAATCTGCGTTGCCGGCCATATCGGCAAAACGCGGCTGATCGACAATATCGGCCTGGATCTCGAAGGCAGTCGGACGGTCCGCGACGCCGCTTAACGGTCCGTACCGCTGGGCTCTGAGCGCAGCCAGCCCGCCCCGGTCAGGTGTTCCTGCGGCCGGAAGCGGCTCTTGTAGTCCATCTTGCGCGAGCCGCGCACCCAGTAGCCGAGATAGACGTAAGGAAGCCCCAGCTTGCGCGCCCGCTCGATGTGGTCGAGGATCATGTAGGTTCCCAGACTCCGGTCGGCCTCGTCCGGCTCGAAGAAGCTGTAGACCATCGACAGCCCGTCGCTGAGAACGTCGGTCAGCGCGACGCCGATCAGCGGCCCCTGGCCGCGTCCGGTAACGCCTGAGTCGGGGCCGCGCCGCCGATATTCCACCACATGGGTGTCGACATGGGTGTCCTCGACCATCATCGCATAGTCGAGCACGGTCATCTCCGCCATGCCGCCCTCGGCGTGGCGCGAATCGAGATAGCCGCGAAACAGCGCATATTGATCGGCGGACGGCTGCGGCAGGCAGGCATCGCCGATCAGGTCGGCATTGCGCTTGCTGATCCGCCGGAACGAGCGCGTCGCCTGGAATTCGTCAACGACGACGCGGACGGAGATGCAGGCCTTGCAGGCCTCGCAGGCCGGGCGATAGGCGATGTTCTGGCTGCGCCGGAAGCCGCCCTGGGTCAGGATGTCGTTGAGTTCGCTGGCCTTCTCGCCAACCAGGTGGGTGAACACCTTGCGCTCGAACTTGTCGGCCAGATAGGGACACGCGGTCGGCGCGGTCAGGTAGAATTGCGGCGTTTCGCGTCCCAGCTTGCTCAAGGTGCTTTACTCAAGGCGTTTCGCTCAAGATGCGCGGCTCAAGGCTGAATTGTCCCACCGGATCGACCCGATTGGATCAACGATGCGATCCTACAGACCATAATACCACGGCGCGATCAGGGTGAAAGCGAGCCAGATCAAAACGACGAGAGGCGCGCCGGCCTTGAAGAAGTCGGCGAAGCGATAGTGGCCCGGCGTCATGACGAGCAGATTGGTCTGGTAGCTGATCGGCGTGGCGAACGAGCAGTTCGCCGCCAGGATCACCGTGATGACGAAGGCAAACGGATCGACGCCGATCTGCTGGGCGGTGGAAATCGCGATCGGCGTGAACAGCACGGCGGTGGCGTTGTTCGACAGGAAGTTCGTCATCACCGCGATCAGCAGGAACAGCGCCGACATGATCATCGCCGGCGACTGGCCCTGCAGCGCGCCGACGACGCCCTCGGCGATGAACTGGGCACCGCCGGTCGCCTGCAATGGCGCCGACATCGCCAGCGACGAGCCGATCAGGATATAGATCCGCCGGTCGATCGCGCGCGCGGCCTGGCGGATGTTCAGGCAGCCGGCCGGGATCATCGCCAGTGCCCCCGTGATCGCGGCGATCGCGATCGGCAACAGGCCGGTCGCCGAGACCGCAACGACGGCGAGGAAAATCGCCAGCGCCCTGCCCGCCCGCTCGGTCAGCGGCACCTCAGCCGTCGACCATTCCAGCAGGATCACGTCGCGCGACAGCCGCAGGCCCTCGACCTGCGGCCGCGAGCCCGAAAGCAGCAGCACGTCGCCGGCCTCCAGCCGGATGTCGCTCATGCGCATCCGGATCATCCGGCTCTGGCGCTGGATGCCGAGTACGATGACGCCGGTCATGGAGCGTAGCGCCGACATCTCGATGGTGCGGCCGATCAGCCGCGAGCCGGGCGCGACCACGGCTTCGGCCAGCAGGATCGGGCCGCCGCCGTCGGGCGCGGGCTCGTCCTCGTCGTCATCGGCGGGCGGGGCGGTGTCGGCGCTGAACAGGGCGTTGGTGCCTTTCAGCGCGTCGGTCAGGACGGAGCGGGTCGCCGCCACGACGATGACGTCGCCGGGCTGTAGCGTGACGTCCTCGAAGGGCGGCAGGAAGGGGTGTTCGCCGCGCTGGACCATGATCACCGTCATGCCCTTTAGCGCGGGGAACATGCCGGCGACCGCTTCGGTCCCGACCAGCGGATGGCCGTAGCCGACGGGGATCTGGGCGATGAACTGCTTGCCCTGGCCACCGCCGACCTCCTGCAGCATGGTCGCCCGGGCCGGTAGCAGCTTCGGTAAAATGATGATGGCGTAGGCGGCGCCAATCATGGCGAGGATCGTGCCGATGCCGGCGAAGTCGAAGAAGCCGATCTCCGGTTCGCCGAGACTCGTCGCGACGCCGGCGACCAGCAGGTTGGTGGAGGAGCCGATCAGCGTCGTCATGCCGCCGAGGATCGACACGTAGCTTAAAGGGATCATCACCTTCGACGGCGACATCCGCGCGCGCAGCGCGACGGCGCCCAGCACCGGCAGCATCAGGACGACGACCGGCGTGTTGTTCATCAGCGCGCTCAAGATACCGGTGACGATCAGCACGGTGGCAAGCGTCGCGGTCTGCCGGCGCCCGCCCCACTGGCCGATGCGCTGGGCAAGCCCGTCGAGCGCGCCGGTCTGGAACAGGCCCTGGCCAATCACCAACAAGGCGAGAACGGCGAACAGCGCCGGATTGGCGAAGCCGGCGAGCAATTCGCCGATGCCGAAGGGCTGCGAGGCGCCGGCGGGCACATAGGGGAAGACCTGGAACAGCAGCAGGAAGGCGACAAGGATGCCGACGCCGGTCAGTTCCAGCGGTACTTTCTCGGTGACATACGCGACAATCGCCGCGGCGATGACCGCGAACGTCGCCCACATGTGAAAGTCATCCATCCCCCGGACCGTCCCTCAATCCGTGCCCGCACTCTGGGCGGAGCCGCGCATAATGCCGATGAAGCCGCAGCGTTCCAAGGGGGAATGTCGTCGAACGGGGCCCGACGATCGTATATGCACCGATCCTTGCCGGTCTGGTCGACGACGTCGATCGACGGATTGCCCGGTGTTGCGTTTTCGGCGATCCAAGGTCGCGGGGCACACGCACGCTATCCAACCCCTCGGCTGTCATCCCGGGACGTGTTCCGCTGCTGTCCGGTTCAGCGACGGCTGGCTTGGGTTTTTAGTCTGGCCACCCCCTCGGCTGTCATCCTCGGACTTGTTCCGAGGATCCATGAACACCCCCGTCAGAATAGACGCAAGCGACTGTGTTCATGGATTGCCGGGACAAGCCCGGCAATGACACTGAGAGTGGGGGAGGGCCGAGTGCCACCCTCTCCCGCGTCATCCCGGAATTCGCGCCAGCGAATATCCGGGATCGGAGAGCCCGGGCGGTTCGGAGCTCTCACGGTCTCGATATCCAACACCGACACGGGTTCCCCGATCCCGGCTCTCGCTACACTCGGCCGGGATGACGAGGGCAAAGGGACAGCGCGACGCAACCGCCGCAAAGGGCCTCGCGCCGAGACGTGCTCCGGCCCTCCATAAACGTGGTTGCCTGTTTCCAGCCGGCAGATCACCAAATCCGGCAGGCCTGCCAGAGCGCCCGCCGCTATTCGCCCAACGTGGCGGCAACTGCCCAGCCGCTATAGGAAAACCAGATTTCTGTCTGTTCTTGAACGGGGGTCTGGAGGAAAAGGCAGGGAACGAAATGAAACGAGCCCGTCGTCTCCATAATCCCGGACGGGCTCAGGGGCAGATAAAGCGGCCGCTCCAAATCGCTCACGACAACGATCTCGCCCAGGGGCCCAGGTGCTGACGAGCCGAGGGAAACACAGATCCCGATGGCGATATCGTTGTCCGGCACGGTGCCAGTGAGTTTGAGCGAAAGCGAGGTCAGGACAATCTGCCCGGCGACAAGATCCATGGACATCGAATTGCCCAACGGGAGGATATCCGTCCCATTCGATGGGGTGACCGCAATTCCGCTGGCTGCGGAGAACGAGACGGATTTGACGAAGCCTGACGGACCGGCCGGCCCGGTGGGGCCCGTAGCGCCTGTCGCGCCGGTTGCTCCGGTCGGTCCCACCGGTCCCGTATCGCCGGTTGGCCCGACCGGTCCCGTATCGCCAGTCGGCCCGACCGGTCCCGCATCGCCGGTTTCACCTGTTTCCCCGCGATCGCCTTTCTTGCCGCGCTCTCCCTGCGCGCCGGTATCGCCCGTCGCGCCCTTCTTGCCCTTGGAGCCCTCCGGTCCGGCGACACCGCAATACTGGACCAGGACATCAAGCTTGGACTTGCCGTGCTTGACCCGGACCACACAGTCCTCGGGCCAGTGGAGTACGGTAAACGAGAAGGTGCGGTCGTGGTTCGAGCGGGTTTTGAACTGCCGCTCCAGGACGACTTCCTGTCGGGGTTTCGCGGTCGTACCCGTAACCACCAGCCGGCCGCTCTGGATTGCCGCCTGGTCGATGTGGAGGCCAGTCGTGGATCGGGACGCGGATTTGGTTTGTTCCAACGCCGTGACACTCTGGGCAGATGCCGTCCGGTCGGCGAAGGCGAGGGCGGCGGCAAGGAGAACAGCGACAATCCAGGGGTGTTTCGCAATGTGGTTGAATGAGACCATAATCAGGAGACCGGAATGAACAGATATACGGTTTGAATAAATGCTTAGACGACAGACTGACCGTATTTAAACCCGAGGGTCAACCGCAGGCCTTTGGACGCCGAATGCGTCCGTTCCACTCTAGCGGCGATCAATCGCCCGGCTGGCGCAGCGGATCGATCCGGTCGACCAGCATGCCCTCCGCCTCCAGCTTGCCGCGGATCCGCTCGGCATGGTCGCCGTCGCGGGTCTCCAGGGTGATCTCCGTCGTCGCGCCCATAGCGGGCACATCTAGCAGCAGGCGGTGATGCGATACGTCGAGGATATTGGCGCCCTCGCGCCCGATCACGGCTGCGACGCGGGAGAGTTCGCCCGGCCGGTCGCGCAGCGTCACCTGGAAGGTGACGACCCGGTCCTCCCGCTCCAGCGCCCGGACCGCGATCGCCGACAACAGGCGCGGATCGATATTGCCGCCGGTCAGTACGAGCCCGACGCGTTTGCCGGCGAACCGGGCGGGCTCGGTGAGCAGGGCCGCAAGCCCGGCGGCGCCGGCGCCCTCGGCCAGCGTCTTCAGCCGCACCAGATAGGCATAGATCGCCCGTTCGATCGCCGCCTCGTCGACCAGCACCACGTCGATGCCGTGCTGTCCGAGGATGGACACGGCCGTTTCCGAGACCGCCTTGACCGCGATGCCCTCGGCCAGCGTATCGCCGCCGCAGTGCGGCTGTTGGCCCGCGAGCGCTGCCGGCATCGAGGGATAGAGCGCGGTCTGCACGCCGACGATCTCGATATCGCGCTTGCGCGCGGTCGCCGCGACCGTGATCCCGGAGATGAGACCGCCGCCGCCGATCGGCACGATCAGGCTGTCGAGGTCCGGCCGGTCGGCGAGCATTTCAAGCCCGATCGTGCCCTGGCCGGCCATCACCTCAGGGTCGTCATAGGGGTGCACGAGGATCAGGCCCTCGGCCTCGCGCAGCGCCGCGACCTTCGCCGCGCATTCGCCGACGCTCTCGCCCTCCAGCACAACACGCGCGCCGAGCGCCTCGGTGTTGGCGACCTTGGTGAAGGGCGTCGTGCGCGGCATCACGATGGTCGCCGGTATGCCGAGGCGGGCGGCATGGAAGGCAAGCGCCTGGGCGTGGTTTCCAGCCGACAGCGTGACAACGCCGCGTTTGCGGTCTTCGGCGCTCAGCGCGGCGAGCCGGTTGAGCGCGCCGCGCTCCTTGAAGGCGTTCGTCGCCTGCAGGTTCTCGTATTTGACGAAGACCTGCGCGCCGGTCATTGCCGACAGCCGCGGCGCCTCGACGAGCGGCGTGCGCAACACGGCGCCGTCGATCGTCCGGGCGGCGGCGTCGATATCGTCGGGCGAGAAGGCAATGGCGTCCGTCATCCGCTTCTCGTAGCGAACCGCGCCTAAGGCGTAAAGTCGCCTGCCCGGGACACCTCGATCAGGGACGGTATGGGGCGTAGAGCTCCGGTGACTGCGTGCCGAGGTCCCGCAGCAGCGCGACCCAGGCCGTCTGCCCCTCGTCGATCGCCGACAGGCGGAAGAATTCGTTGGGCGCGTGGAAATCCTCGTCCGTCGTCGAATAGGACAGCATCACCGTGTCGATGCCCAGTTCACGCTTGAGGATATCGGTGAGCGGCAGCGTCCCGCCGATGCGGATGCGCAAGGGGTCCTTGCCGGCGGCGATGCCCATCGCCGTTTCGGTGGCCTTGAGCAGCGGATGGTCCGGCGGCACCGTATAGGCGGACGTCCCGGCATGGTTCTCGACGATCTCGAGTGCGACACCGTCGGGGCAGGCCTTGCGCAGATGCGCCTCGATCGCCTGGCCGACCCTGGCCGGGTCCTGGCCGGTGACGAGCCTGGTCGTGATCTTGGCGAAGGCTTCGGCCGGCGTCACGGTCTTCGCCCCTTCGCCCAGATAGCCGCCCCACATGCCGTTGATTTCCAGCGTCGGCCGGTTCCACAGCCGGTCGAGCGTGCCGAAGCCCGGTTCGCCATGGGCGCTGCCGCCGATGGCTGAAACAAAATCCGCTTCATCGAACGGGATTGCCTCCAGATGCGCCCGCTCTTCGCCTGAGATCGGCGAAACGCCGTCATAGAAGCCGTCGACGGCGATGCGTCCGTCCGGCGTATGCAGCGAGGCGATCAGCGCGGCCATCTCGTGCAGCGCGTTGCGGACCGCGCCGCCGAACCGGCCCGAATGCAGGTCCTTGGCGGCGGTCCGTAGCGCGATGTCATATCCGGAATTGCCGCGCGAGCCGACATTGACGCAGGGCAGGTCGGCCCGCCAGCGCGCGCCGTCGGCGGAGATCACCGCGTCTGCCTTGAGCAGATCGGCATGCTTGCCGCACAGGGCGGGCAGGGTGGCGCTGCCGACCTCTTCTTCGCCCTCCAGCAGCACCCGGATATTGACCGGCAGGCGGCCTTCGACCTTGAGGAACCCGAACAGCGTCTGCAGCGCGATCAGGCTTGGACCCTTGTCGTCGGAAACGCCGCGGCCATAGATGCGCTCTTCCCGGATCGTCGCCTTAAACGGCGGCGAGATCCATTTCTCGAGTGGATCGGGCGGCTGCACGTCGTAGTGGCCGTAGACGATGAAGGTCGGCGCGCCGGGCGCATGCAGCCAGTCGCCATAGACGGCGGGATGGCCGCCCGCCTCGATCTCCTGGACAGTGTCGAAACCGGCCTCGCGCAGCCAGCCGCTAAGGATCGCGCGCGTTTCCGCCATGCCGTCCTTATAGGCCGGATCGGCACTGACCGACGGCGCGGTGACCAGGGTCTTCAGGCGGTCGAGGAAGGTTTCCCGGTTCGCCAGCAGATGGGTGAGGACGGGATCGCTCATGCCCGGCCTCCATCGACGCTGAGGACCTGACCGGTGATCCAGGCGGCCTCGTCGGAGGCCAGGAAAAGCGCCGCACTGGCGATGTCGGCGGCGGTGCCAAGCCGCCGCAGGTGCGTTGCGTCAATCAATTTGCGTTGTCCTTCCGGTCCCATGGCCTGCCATTGCCGTTCGCTCGTCGGGTTGGAGCGCACGAAGCCGGGTGCCACCGCGTTGACGGTAATGCCGTCCGGCCCCAGTTCCTGGGCGAGTTGCCGGACGAGCCCGATTAGCGCGTGTTTTGCCGCCGTGTAGGCCTGGATGCCGGTCAGCGAGGGGCGCAGGCCGGCGCCCGAGGCGATCGCGACAATGCGTCCGTAGCCGTTTTCCCGCATCCCCGGCGCCAGCGCCTGGGCAAGCCAGACCGCGCTGTCGGTATTGGCGGCAAAGATAGCCCGCCAATCGTCGGGCCGGATCTCCTCCAGCGGCCGCCCGACCTGTCCGCGCGTGCCGCCGGCGGCGTTCACGGCGATGTCGATGCGCCCGACCTGCGCGAGGATCGTCGAAACCGCGTCCTGAACGGCCGTCCGGTCGCCAAGGTCGACGGTTTCAGCGGCAATGCCCAGGTCCCGCGCCGTTTGGGCAAGGCCGTCCGTGTCGACATCGGCGGCAATCACGGTCGCGCCACGCTCTTTCAGCGCCTCCGCGATCGCCCGGCCGATGCCTTGCGCCGCGCCGGTGACCAGCGCCGTTTTGCCTACGAAGTCCGGCATCGGTCGATCAGTACCTGGAATGTCTCGGCCGATTGCGGGCGGCGGCCGTCCTCGATGTCGTGGATGAGACCGACCAGCGTCTCAAGGCAGGGCGTCGCGATGCCGGCCTCGCGGCCGAGCGTCACGATGATGCCGAGCTGAGGATCGACCTCGGTCCTGCGTTTGCGCACGGCAAGGTCGCGCCAGATCCCGGTATGGGTCTTTGCGGTGTGCCGGTTGAACTCGGCAAGCTGCGCGATCGAGGCAAGACCGGCCTCGTCATCCGCGCCCGGCCTGAAGGCCTCCGGGTCGAAGCCGTTGAAGCCCTCCGGCGTGACGTTGCGCGCCCGGGCGACCGCCATCACCTCCCGGCCGAGCGCCAGAAATGCCGGCACGCGGACGGGGTCGGCGAAATTGTCGCTCATCGAGTCGTTGGTGAGTGCGGTCGCAAACAGCATCGCGCCATAGCCGAGCTTGCCCCACAGATAGGCCCAGATGTCGTCGGTGAGCACCGCGTCCGGCTCGAAAATCCGCAAGAGCCGATACATCTCGCGCGTGCGGTCGCGGACCGATCCGTCGATCTCGCCGACCACCACCGCGCCGCGATTGCCGAACAGGATTTCGCCCGCCCCGTGCCAGTCGGCGCCGAAATTGACGAAGGCGCCCATCACGCGGTCTTCGCCGAGCGCGTCCGCGATCTGCAATTCGTTGAGCCCGTTCTGTGCCGACAGCACATAGCCGTCTTCGGCCAGGAACGGCGCGAGCATCGCCACCGCCTCGACCGTGTGCTGCGCCTTGACGGCCAGAACGATGCGCGAGAAGCGGCCTTCGAGTTCATCGGGCGTGACGGCGGGAACGACGGTGTCGAACGTCTCCACCGGGCCGGTGATCCGCAGGCCGGACGTCCGGCAGGCTGCGACGTGATCGGCGTCCGTGTCGACCAGCAGCACGGCCTCGCCGGCGCGCGCCCAATAGGCGCCGAGCGTCCCGCCGATCGCGCCCGCGCCCCATATCAGGATCGGATCGCTCATGACAGGACCGGCCATGGGTCCTCGAGCGCCGCGCGGACCTCGCGCACCCCTTCCTCCCAGACCTCCTGCATGATGGCGTCGTCCTTCTGGTATTCGCCGCCGAATGCGCCATCGCCCAGCATCTGTTTCGTCTGAGCCGGCGGGCAGGCCTTCATCGCCACCATGTCGGGCATCGGATCGAAGGTGTCAGGCCGCGGCGCTGCCGCATGCGCGAGCCGGGTCCACGGGAAGTTCTCCATCCAGTTGGCATGGCTGCCGGCCGGATCGATCGCCTGCACCTTGGCAGCCGTCTTCGGCGCGTTCCACCAGTTGTGAAACTTGATCGCGCAATGCGGCAGATCCATCATCAATTCGCTGGCAAGCGCCCCGACCGGGGCGTTGCCGCCATGGCCGTTGACGATCAGGATGCGGCGAAAGCCGCTGCGCTCGAGCGAGGCGACGACGTCTCGGACGACCGCCAGCAGCGTTTCGACCCGTAGCGTCACGGTGCCCGGATAGCTCGAGAAATACGGGGCAAGCCCATAGGGTATCACCGGAAAGACCGGCACGCCGAGCGGCTCGGCGGCCTCGATCGAGACCCGCTCTGACAGGATCACATCGACGCACAACGACAGTTGCGCGTGCTGCTCGGTCGATCCGATCGGCAGGATGCAACGATCGTCGCGGGCGACCTGCGCCTCGACATCCTTCCAGTTCATTTCGCTGATGCGCATGGAAATTCGGTCCGGTGCTGCTTGTGTGGGGTATGTTTATCGGAAATCAGGCGATGTTTTCGATCGGGATGTCTGCCGTTAGTTCATCCTCCGCATCGAGATCGGGCGCGCTGATCGCCGCCGGCCAGGTCGGCGAGGCAAGCACCATCTTCGCCATCAGGCGCGACAGCGTCGCCTGCTCGGTCTCGGTCAGTGCGCTCAGCATCATCTTCTCATAACTGACGAATTGCGGCAGCGCCTCCTCGAAGATCGAGCGCCCGGCTTTCGACAGGGTCAGGACGAAGCGGCGCCGGTCGCCCGCGTCGCCGATCCGGTCGATCAGGCCGAGCCGCACCAGCTTGTGGATCGCCCGGCTCAGCGTGTTCTGCGGAAAGCCCGACGAAACGGCGATATCCCGCGCCACCGCGCCGTCCTTCAGGCCGAGCGAGAAAATCACGACGAATTCCGGCCGCGACAGCCCGTAGGTCTGCTCGACCCAGGAATAGAGCGGCACGTTGTAGCGCAACGCCAGATAGTTGAGCCGATAGGTCAGCCAGCACGGATTGCGCCAGAGCTTCGCCTCCGTCATCGCGTCCATACCGCTGACGCACACCGCGTCTTCGCCCGCGAAGTCGCCTTTGAAGTCGCCTTTCCCGGGCGTATCGCTCCATTGTTCGGCCATCGATCCCGTCTTGAACCTGAATTGCTTCCATTTTGAACTTGACGGGTCCAGCATGGCCCAGCATTGTTATCAAAACAAGTTCCAAATGGAAGTTTTCAAAATGGTGCGCCGTCGCAATGACGATGGCGCTCGGCTTCTTCAGAGGGAAGGATACTGGACCATGAAAAGAATGGCCGCATCACTGGCACTCGCAGCCGCATTAGGCTTGTCCGGAACGGCAGCGATCGCCCAGGAACTGACCATCGGCGTGCGCGGCGGACCGGAATCGATGGATCCGCACTATTCCGCGCTCGGGCCGCAGGCCGATGCCGCGAAGAACATTTTTGACCCGCTGGTGTGGACGGGCGACGATCTGCAACTGGAGCCCGGCCTGGCGCTGTCCTGGGAGCCGATCGACGACGACACCTGGGAATTCAAGCTGCGCGAAGGCGTGAAATTCCACGACGGCTCCGACTTCACCGCCGAGGACGTCAAGTTCTCGATCGAGCGCATTCCCAACGTCACCGGGCCGACGACCACCGAAATCTATGTGCGCCGTGTCGCCGATGTCGAAATCATCGACGATTACACGATGCGCATCCATACCGACGGACCGGCGGCGACCCTGCCGTATGATTTCGTCCGCCTGTTTATCGTCTCCTCGGAGGCCGCCAAGGACTATTCGACGGCGGAAACCTCGGCCGAAGGCTTCAACTCCGGCAAGGCGGCGGTCGGCACGGGCCCCTTCAAGCTGGTCTCCTGGGAGCCGAAGGGCGACCTGGTGCTGGAGCGTTTCGACGATTACTGGCGCGGACCGGCGCCCTGGGCCAAGGTCACGCGCAAGGAAATCTCCGATGACGCCTCCCGCCTCGCGGCGCTGAAGGCCGGCGACATCGACGTCATGAACTACGTCTCCTCGGCCGACTATCTGGCGCTTGCCAGCGATCCCGACATCGAGACCTTCATCGGCGATTCCGTCTATGTGATGAACCTGCAGCTCGACCAGCGCGACGAGACCCCGAAGGTTCGGGCCAAGGGCGGCGGTAAGCTCGACAAGAACCCGTTCCAGGATCCCAAGGTGCGCGAGGCGATCGATCTTGCCATCGACCGCGACACCATGGTCGAGATCGTCCTGGAAGGCCTCGGCACGCCGGCCAACCAGATGATGCCCGATGGCTTCTTCGGCTCGTCGAAGAAGATCCCGGCGCCGGAATACGATCCGGAGAAGGCCAAGCAGTTGCTCGCCGATGCCGGCTATCCCGATGGCTTCGAGATGGACCTCTACTGCACCAGCGACCGCCTGCCCGGTGACGGCGCCATCTGCGAGGGGCTCGGCCAGATGTTCTCGCAGGTCGGCATCGACACCAATGTCAACGCCATCTCCAAGAGCGTCTATTTCCCCGCCCAGGCCCGCAAGGAATACTCCGCCTTCATGAACGGCTGGGGCACGCTGACCGGCGAGGCCTCCTACACGCTCGGCTCGCTTGCCCATTCGCCGAACGAAGAGGTCAAGATGGGCGCGTTCAACCGGATCGAGTATCACAACCCGGACGTCGACAAGCTGATGCAGGCCGGCGCCAAGGAACTCGATGCCGACATGCGCCGCGCCTATTTCGAAGAGGCGATGGAAAAGACCATGGCCGATCGCGCCTATATCTCGATCGTCGTTTTGCAGACCGTCTGGGCCGGCAACAAGGACAAGGTGGTTGTCATGCCCCGCGCCGACGAGGAGACGCTCGCCTACTTCATCCAGCCCGCTAAGAAATAGGGCTCACGGCAAGACACCTGGCGGAAGCCCGCCGCCCTCGCGGCGGGCTTCTTTCTGTTCAAGGCCGCGGCCGGCCTGCTACGCTGAGTAGTGCCGTGGTGCCAAGGTCGATCGTGTCGCTGAAGGGACTGGATGTCCGGGTTCATTCTGCAAAGGCTCCTACAGGCGATCGTCATCATGGCGGTGATGTCGGTGATCGTGTTCGCCGGGGTCTACGCCATCGGCAATCCTATGGAGCTGCTCATTCCGCCGGAGGCGACGCAGGACGTCCGCGAGCGCACCATTCAGCGGTTCGGCCTGGATAAGCCGCTGATCGAGCAGTATTTTCTGTTCATCAAGAACCTGTTGCAGGGCGATCTCGGCCGCTCCTACATCTATAACGAGCCGGTTCTGAAACTGATCGGCAGCCGTCTGCCGGCCACCATCGAGCTGGTCACCACGGCAATCGTCGGCGCGTTGCTGCTCGGTGTGCCGCTGGGCATCTATGCCGGCTATCGCCCCGACAGCCCGGTTTCGCGCGCGATCATGTCGCTGTCGATCCTCGGCTTTTCCGTGCCGACCTTCTGGGTCGGGCTGATCCTGATCCTGACCTTCGCCGTCGAGCTTGGCTGGCTGCCGGCCAGCGGCCGTGGCGACACGGTCGAGGTGTTCGGCGTCGGCTGGAGCTTCCTGACGCTGAACGGCTGGTCCCATCTCGCCCTGCCGGCGACCAACCTCGCCCTGTTCACCTTCGCGATGATGGTCCGGCTCGCCCGCGCCGGCACCCGCGAGGTGATGCTGACGGATACGGTGAAGTTCGCCCGCGCCGCCGGCATTTCCGAGCGCGTCATCCTGACGCGTCACGTGCTCAAGCTGATCTCGATCCCGATCGTCACCGTCTTCGGTCTCGAACTCGCAACGACCATGGCCTTCGCCGTCGTCACCGAGACGATCTTCGCCTGGCCCGGCGTCGGCAAGCTCATCATCGATTCCATCAACAATCTCGACCGGCCGGTGATGGTCGCCTACCTGATCCTCACCGCCGGTGCTTTCGTGACGATCAACCTGGTCGTCGACATCGTCTACGCGCTGCTCGATCCGCGCCTGCGCAGGGGGCACGCCCGATGAGCTGGCGGGGATCAGGGGCACGGTCGCCGCTCAGAAACTTCTGGTCGCGCTTCCGCGAGGACCGGATCGCGCTGGTCGCGCTGTTCGTGGTGATGATCATCCTGCTGCTTGCGATCTTCGCGCCCTGGATCGCGCCGCAGGACCCCTACGATCTCTCCGGCCTGTCGCTGCGCGATGCCCGCCGGCCGCCGGGTTTCGTCGGCTCCGGCGGTTATGTGCACTGGCTTGGAACAGACGCCCAGGGCCGCGACCTGTGGTCGGCGATCCTCTACGGTCTCGGCGCCTCGCTGCAGATCGGCGTCATTGCGGGCGCCATCGGCCTGGTCATCGGCACGATGATCGGCATCGTCGCGGCTTACGCCGGCGGCCGGGTCGAGACGCTCTTGATGCGGCTCGTCGATCTGCAGCTTTCCTTCCCCGCCGTCCTGCTGGCGCTGGTGCTGATGGCGTTGCTCGGGCAGGGCAAGGCGCAGTTGATCACGGCGCTGGTTGCCGCCCAATACGCCTATTTCGCCCGCACCGCCTTCGGCGCGGCATCCGCCGAGCGCGCCAAGGACTATATCGAGGCGGCGATGGCGACGCCGCTGTCGAACGCGCGCATCGTTTTCCGCCATCTCCTGCCGAACGCCATGCCGGCGCTGATCGTGGTCGCCACCGTCCAGATCGCCAACGCCATCGCGCTTGAGGCGACGCTGTCCTTCCTCGGCCTCGGCCTGCCGGTGACCGAGCCGTCACTCGGCATGCTGATCTCGAACGGGGTGAAATACATGATGAGCGGCCGCTACTGGATATCGGTCTATCCGGGTATCGCGCTGATCATCCTGATTGTCTCGATCAACCTGGTCGGCGATCATATCCGCGACATTCTCAATCCGAGGCTTGCCCGATGAGCGGCACGCCCCTGCTTCAGGTCACCGACCTCAAGACCCATTTCTTCACCCGCGAGGGCGTGGTGAAGGCGGTCGACGGCGTCTCGTTCTCGGTTGATACCGGCGAGATCATCGGGCTTGTCGGCGAATCCGGGTCCGGCAAGTCCGTCACCGGCTTTTCGCTGATCGGCCTGATCGACCCGCCGGGCAGGATTGTCGGCGGATCGGTGAAGCTGGAGGGCATGGAACTGGTCGGGCTGCCCGATCGCGAGATGCGCAAGCTGCGCGGCGCCCGCATCGCCATGGTGTTCCAGGACCCGATGATGACGCTCAATCCCGTCCTGAGCATCGGCACCCAGATGCGTCTGGCGCTGAATGCCCATGACCGCCTGTCGCGCCGGGCAGCCGATGACCGCGCCGCGCGGACGCTTGCCCGCGTCGGCATTCCCGATCCGCGCGCCCGCCTCGAAGCCTATCCGCATCAGTTCTCCGGCGGCATGCGCCAGCGCGTGGCGATCGCGATCGCGCTCCTGCACGGCAGCCGTGTGATCATCGCCGACGAGCCGACGACGGCGCTGGACGTCTCGATCCAGGCCCAGATCCTCTCCGAGATCCGCGATCTCGCCCGCGAGAACGGCACGGCACTGGTCTGGATCAGCCACGACCTGTCGACCGTTTCGAGCCTGGCGAGCCGGCTCATGGTGATGTATGCCGGGCGCATCGTCGAGGCGGGGCCGGTCGGCACCGTATTGCGTGCCCCGCGCCATCCCTATACCGCCGGCCTGTTGAAATCGCTGCCGGCAGCGGCCAGGCCCGGCGAACCGCTCGCCCAGATCCCCGGCACCACGCCGTCGCTTTTAAACCTGCCCGAAGGCTGCCCGTTCCGGCCGCGCTGCGATCGGGCAAGCGAGGCTTGTGCGGTCTATCCCGATCTCGCCCAGGAGGACCGGCGCGCCTATCGCTGCCACAATCCGGTCGCGGCGACGGAGGCGGCATGACGGCGCCGTTCATCGAGGTCCGTGACCTGCACAAGCGCTTCGCTCCGTCCCTCAGTCTCGGCGACAAGATCGCCTCGCGGCTAGGCGCCCGCGTCGAGACGCGCGCGGTGCATGCCGTCGACGGGGTCGACCTGACGGTTAATCGCGGCGAGACGCTCGGCCTCGTCGGCGAATCCGGCTGCGGCAAGTCGACGGTCGGCCGGATGATCTCCGGCATCATGACGCCGACATCGGGCACTGTGCGGCTTGAGGACAAGCCGGTCCGCATCGCCGGCGCCAAGGCCGACACGCGGGTGCAGATGATCTTCCAGGATCCCTTCGCCTCGCTCGATCCGCGCATGCGGGTTGGCGATATCGTCGCCGAGGGGCCGCTCGCCCACGGGCTGGTCGACAAGGCGGGGCTGGATGACTACGTCGCCGGCCATCTGCGCCGCGCCGGCTTCGATCCGGCGCTGGCCGACCGCTTTCCCCATCAGTTCTCCGGCGGCCAGCGCCAGCGCATCGCGATCGCCCGGGCGCTCGCCATGCAGCCCGACGTGCTGGTCTGCGACGAGCCGGTCGCCTCGCTCGACGTCTCGATCCAGGCGCAGATCATCAACCTGTTCATGCAGTTGCGCCGCGACCTGGCGATCACGCTGATCTTCATCTCGCATGACCTGACATTGGTCCGCTACATCGCCGACCGGGTCGCGATCATGTATCTGGGCCGGATCGTCGAAACCGGTCCTTCCGAAACCGTGTTCGAGGACCCGAAGCATCCCTATACGCAAGGACTGCTCGACAGCGTGCCGAAACTGGTCCTCGACGATGATGAAATCGTCACCTTGCGGCCGATCGTCGGCGAAATCCCGTCACCGCTCGCCCCGCCGGCCGGCTGCCGCTTCAATCCGCGCTGCCCGCTCGCGATCGATCGCTGCCGAAAGGAAACCCCGCCGCTCAGGCCCTTCGGCGGCGGCCACGACGTGGCCTGTCATCTGGCGGAGTAGGGGCCGTCAGGCGTCCTGCAACGCCTTCGCCGCCTCCAGCGCGAAATAGGTCAGCACGCCGTCGGCGCCCGCGCGCTTGAAGGCGACCAGGCTTTCCAGCATGCAGACCTCGCGCTTAAGCCAGCCTTTCTCGAAGGCCGCGCAGAGCATCGCGTATTCGCCGGAGACCTGATAGGCATAGGTCGGCATGCCGAAGGTCGTCCGCAGGCGGGCCAGGATGTCGAGATAGGGCAGGCCGGGCTTCACCATGATCATGTCGGCGCCCTCGACGATGTCGAGCTCGGCCTCGCGGATCGCCTCGTCGCTATTGCCGCAATCCATCTGATAGGTGCGCTTGTCGCCGTAAAGCGTCGCCGAGGAGCCGACCGCGTCGCGGAACGGGCCGTAGAAGCCGGAGGCGTATTTGGCGCTGTAGGCCATGATCTGCGTCTCGATATGGCCGTCGGCCTCCAGCGCCTCACGGATCGCGCCGACCCGGCCGTCCATCATGTCGGACGGCGCGATGATGTCGGCGCCGGCACGGACCTGGATGAGAGACTGCTCGACCAGCACGTCGACTGTTTCGTCATTGAGGATGCGGCCGTCATCGACCAGCCCGTCATGGCCGTGGCTGGTATAGGGATCCAGCGCCACGTCGGTGATGATGCCGATATCGGGGACCGTGTCCTTGACCGCCTTGCAGGCGCGGCAGATCAGGTTGTCGGGATTGAGCGCCTCCGACCCGGTCTCGTCGCGCAGCGCGGGATTGGTATAGGGAAACAGCGCCACCGCCGGGATGCCGAGCCGTTCGGCCTCGGCGACCGCCTTCACCGCTTCGTCGACCGAATAGCGCACGACGCCCGGCATCGAGGCGACCGGCTCGCGCACGCCGGTGCCGTCGACGATGAACAGCGGCCAGATCAGGTCGTCCGGCGTCAGCACGGTTTCGCGCACCATGCGGCGCGACCAGTCGGCGCGCCGGTTGCGTCGCGGCCGCACGGTCCGGTGCACGCGGTCCGCCGACAGGTGTTCGCCGCGGCCGCGTTCAGCGCCGCGATTGAGTTTGCCGCCGAGGCCGGCGCTGCCCGGCAAGTCTTCTCTCTTGGCCACAACCCCATCCTTCGATGTTTGGAACCATTCTAGCCGGTATAGCTAGCACGGCTTTTGGGACGCTCAAAGCGGCGAAGACGGGTCGGCGCCGTGTGTCGCAGGCTCGTCGGCCGGCAGGAACAGCCGGCGGTCCTGCTCGACGCAGCGGGCGATGAAATCGGCGACGGTGCGGACCCGCACCGTATCGCGCTGGTCGGCGTGCAGGATCAGCCAGAACGCGCGGACGATGGCGATCCGCTCCGGCAGGACGGGGCAAAGGCTGTCATCGTCGGCGGCCATGAAGGCCGGCAGCACGCACAGCCCGGCGCCGGCCTTTGCCGCGTTCAACTGCGCGATCAGGTTGGAACTGGTCAGTCTCGGTTTGATCTGCGGGGCAACCTGCGGCAAATAGTCGAGCTCAGGCGCATAGATCAGATCGGGGATGTAGCCGATGACGGCATGGTCGGCGACGTCGCCCGGTGTGGTGATTTCAGGATGCGCGTCAAGATAGTCGCGGGAGCCGTAAAGATGCAGCCGGTAGTCGGTCAGTTTGCGCGAAACGAGCCGTCCCTCGGTCGGCCGCGCCAGGCTGATGGCGATGTCGGCTTCCCGCTTCGACAGGCTGAAGGGGCGCGGCATCGCGACGATCTGCAATTCGAGCCCTGGATGGCGCTTGGCCAGGCCGCCGATGCGCGGGGCGAGGAAGAAGGCGCCGAAGCCGTCGGGGCTGCCGATTCTGACCGTTCCGCCGAGCGCCACGTTTTCGCCGCCGATCTCGCTTTGCATCCTGACCGCGGCGCTTTCCATTTCCTCGGCGCGGGCAAGCAGGCGTTCGCCGGCCGCATTGAGCTGGTAGCCGCGCGGCGAACGGATGAACAGGTTGGCGTCGAGCGCCGTTTCGAGCGCCTTGATCCGGCGGCTGACGGTGGCATGGTCGGTCGCGAGCCGGCGCGAGGCCTCCGTCAGTCGGCCGGCGCGGGCGACGGCGAGGAAATAGCGCAGGTCGTTCCAGTCGAGCGATTTCGGCATGAGCATAACCGCACAGCCATTTGGCATTTGAGTCAATGGTTGTGGCGAAACAATCAGATATAGTGGCAGCAACGGGATACACTGGGAGACATCCATGAAAATGATTGGCCATTATGTCGGCGGCCGCACGGTTGAGGGTGCGAGCGGCCGGTTGGGCGACGTGTTCGATCCGAATACCGGCGAGGTCCAGGCCAAGGTGGCGCTCGCCTCGGCGGGCGAGGTCGAGGCGGCGATCGCCAACGCCGCCGAGGCGCAGGTTGCCTGGGCTGCGGAAAACCCGCAGAAGCGCGCCCGCGTGTTGTTCAGGTTCCTGCAACTGGCGCAGGCCGAGATGGACTCGCTGGCGGCCCTTTTGTCGGCCGAGCACGGCAAGACCATTCCCGACGCCAAGGGCGACATCCAGCGCGGCCTTGAAGTGGTCGAGTTCGCCTGCGGCATCCCGCATCTGTTGAAGGGCGAATACACCGAGAGCGCCGGGCCGGGCATCGACATGTTCTCGATGCGCCAGCCGCTCGGCGTCGTCGCCGGCATCACGCCGTTCAACTTCCCGGCGATGATCCCGCTTTGGAAGTGCGCCCCGGCGATCGCCTGCGGCAATGCCTTCATCATGAAGCCGTCGGAGCGCGACCCTTCCGTGCCGATGCGGATCGCCGAATTGTTCAAGGAGGCGGGCCTTCCCGACGGCATCCTGAACGTCGTCAACGGCGACAAGGAGGCCGTTGACGTATTGCTCACCGACCCGCGCGTCATGGCGGTCGGTTTCGTCGGCTCCTCGCAGATCGCCGAATACATCTATTCGACCGGTACCGCGCACGGCAAACGCGTGCAGTGCTTCGGCGGCGCCAAGAACCACATGATCGTCATGCCTGACGCCGACATGGACCAGGCCGTCGACGCGCTGATCGGCTCGGGCTACGGCTCCGCCGGCGAACGCTGCATGGCGATCTCGGTTGCGGTTCCCGTCGGCAAGCAGACCGCCGACACGCTGATGGAAAAGCTCATCCCGCGCGTTGAATCGCTGAAGATCGGCCTGTCGACCGATGCCGACGCCGATTACGGCCCGCTGGTCACGAAGGCGGCGCTCGACCGGGTCAGGGGCTATGTCGACCTCGGCGTCGAGGAGGGCGCGAAGCTCGCCGTCGACGGCCGCGACTTCACCATGCAGGGCTACGAGAACGGCTTCTTCATGGGCGGCTGCCTGTTCGACGAGGTGACCTCCGACATGCGCATCTACAAGGAGGAGATCTTCGGGCCTGTCCTGTCGGTTGCCCGCGCCGAGACCTACGAGCAGGCGCTGGAACTGCCGTCGAGCCATGAGTATGGCAACGGCGTCGCGATCTTCACCCGCGACGGCGATGCGGCCCGCGACTTCGCCAACAAGGTCAATGTCGGCATGGTCGGCGTCAACGTGCCGATCCCGGTGCCGCTTGCCTACTACACCTTCGGCGGCTGGAAGCGCTCGGGCTTCGGCGATCTCAACCAGCACGGACCGGATTCGGTACGGTTCTACACCAAGACCAAGACGGTCACCTCGCGCTGGCCGTCGGGCATCAAGGACGGCGCGGAATTCGTCATTCCGACGATGCGGTGAGGGGCATTGGTCCATACCCTCTCTGGGGTCATTGCCGGGCTTGTCCCGGCAATCCATTGGCCATCGCGCTAGATTTCGAGGTGGATTGGATCCCCGGAACAAGTCCGGGGATGACCTTGGAGGGAGACGAGAGTCTACGCCCTCTCCGTCGTCATCCCGGAAATCGCGTCAGCGATTATCCGGATCGGGGAGCCCGGAAAGGCGCGTGTGCCCCGCGCTCGCGCGGCCAGACCCCCGCGCGGCCAGACCATAGTGACCAGGCGATACAGGGACAGGTAGCCCCATGGATTTCACTCTAAGCGAGGAACAGGCCGCGATCCGCGACATGGCGCGCGACTTCGCCGCCCGCGAACTGGCCCCGAACGCCGACCGATGGGACCAGGACAAGCACTTCCCCATCGACACCCTGCGCGAGGCCGCAGCCCTCGGCATGGGCGGCATCTATGTGCGCGACGATGTTGGCGGCTCGGGGCTTTCCCGCCTCGACGCCGCGCTGATCTTCGAGGCGCTGTCGACCGGCTGTCCGTCGATCGCGGCCTATATCTCGATCCACAACATGTGCGCCTGGATGGTCGACGGCTTCGGCAACGACGCCCAGCGGGCAGCCTACCTGCCGGGCTTATGTTCGATGGCGAAGCTTGCGAGCTACTGCCTGACCGAGCCGGGCGCCGGCTCCGATGCGGCCGCCCTGCGCACGAGCGCGGTGCGCGACGGCGACGTGTATGTGCTCAACGGCCAGAAGCAGTTCATTTCCGGCGCCGGCGCGACCGATCTCTATGTCGTCATGGCGCGCACCGGCGGCGAGGGGCCGAAGGGCATCTCGACGATCCTCGTGCCGCGCGGCACGCCCGGCCTCTCCTTCGGCGAGAACGAGATCAAGATGGGCTGGAACGCCCAGCCGACCCGCGCGGTGATCTTCGACGACGTCCGCGTCCCGGTCGAAAACCGCATCGGCGCCGAGGGCGACGGTTTCAAGATCGCCATGGCCGGTCTCGACGGCGGCCGGCTCAACATCACCGCCTGCTCGATCGGCGGCGCGCAGGCGGCCCTCGACAAGGCGGGCGGCTACATGGCCGAGCGGGCGGCCTTCGGGAAGAATCTTTCGGCCTTCCAGGCGCTGCAGTTCCGGGTCGCCGACATGGCGATCGAACTGGAGGCGGCCCGCACGTTCCTGTGGCGCGCGGCGGCGGCGCTCGACGCCAAGGCGCCGGAGGCGACGAAGCTTTGCGCCATGGCCAAGCGGGTCGGCACTGATACGGGGTTCGAGGTCGCCAATCAGGCGCTGCAGCTGCATGGCGGCTACGGCTATCTCTCCGACTACGGCATCGAGAAAATCGTCCGCGACCTGCGCGTCCACCAGATCCTCGAGGGCACCAACGAGATCATGCGCCTGATCGTCGCCCGCGACTTGCTTGGACGGGGGTGAGGATGGGCAAAGGCAATGATCCTATCGATCGTCATCCTGGAATGCACAACGCTCTCCCTCGTCATCCCGGAATTTGCGCAAGCAAATATCCGGGATCGGAGAGTCCCCGAGGGCGCGGTGGTTCCCCGATCCCGGCTCTCCACTTCGTGGAGCCTGTCCTCGGGCCGGCCAAAGGCCGGTCCCGTGGGGCCGGGATGACGAGGCGGAGGCGTGTGGACTCGCGTCTCCCCCTTAGGGGCATCCCCGGACGTGTTCCACTACTGTCCGGTTCAGGGCGGACGAGGCTTTTGTTCGCAGCTTGGCCACCCCCTCGGTTGTCATCCTCGGACTTGTTCCGGGGATCCATGAACACCGCCGTCAGAATAGTGGCTAGCGACTGTGTTCATGGATTGCCGGGACAAGCCCGGCAATGACACGGAGGGGGAATGGCGGGCGATACCGGGCACCGCTTCCATTGGGAGAAACAGAGTTGACGACGAACGAGAGGGTGCGCTTCGCCGCCAAATCCGCTGAGAGCTGCCCATGACCACCGAACCCGAAATCCTGTTCGAGCGCGTCGGCCGCGCCGGGCTGATCACGCTGAACCGGCCGAAGGCCCTGAACGCGCTGACGCTCGACATGGTGCGGTTGATGCACCCGCAGCTTGCCGACTGGGCCGCCGACCCGGCGGTCGAGCGCGTCGTCGTCAGGGCTGCCGGCGACAAGGCGTTCTGCGCCGGCGGCGACATCCGCAACCTCTACAATTGGGGCCGGGAGAACGATCCGCGCTTCCTCGCCTTCTACCGCGAGGAATACCGCCTCAACACCTTCATCAAGCGCTATCCCAAGCCCTATGTCGCGCTGATCGACGGCATCGTCATGGGCGGCGGCGTCGGCGTCTCGGTGCATGGCAGCCACCGCATCGCAGGCGACCGCACGGTCTTCGCCATGCCCGAGATCGGCATCGGCCTCTTTCCCGATGTCGGCGGCACCTATTTCCTGCCGCGCCTGCCCGGCTTCACCGGCACCTGGCTGGCGCTGACGGGGTCGCGGCTCAAGCAGGCAGGCGCGTTGGAGGCCGGGATCGCGACCCATACGGCCGCCACCGGCAGCGAGTTCGCGAACCTGACGGATTTGGTTTGCAATACCAATGCCTTGGACAAGGACCTGGACTCATTTTGCAAGGTACCTGACTCAGTTTCTGAGCTTGATTCAAAATCTGAAGGTGCGCCTGAATCACTTTCTGAACTGCGAGGCGTAATCGATCGCTGCTTCTCGGCCGATACCGTCGAGGCGATCCTCGACCGGCTCGACAGCGAAACCGGCGCGCAGGCGGATTGGGCAGGCAAGCAGGCGTCCATCATGCGGACGAAATCGCCGACCAGCCAGAAGATCGCCCTGCGCCAGATGCGTGACGGCGCGGGGGCCGATTTCGAGACCTGCATGCAGATCGAGTTCCGGATCGTCAGCCGTATCCTGCACGGTCACGAGTTCTTCGAGGGCATCCGTGCCGTCATCGTCGACAAGGACAACGCGCCGGCCTGGCGTCCGGAAAGCCTGGCGGAAATCTCAGAATCCGATATCGAGTGCTACTTCGCCCCGCTCGGGCCCGACGAACTCGACCTGGGCGGCCTTGACGCCGTCGATTGAGGACAAGCCGGATGCCGCTGCAATTCGCCAAACAGGCCCCGTTCGCCCCGCAGGTGCTGCTGTGGTATCTGCGTGGGCTCGCGGCGTTCTATTTCGCCAGCGGCCTGACCCACTGGTCGCGGATCATCGGCATTCTCGGGCCAGGCTTTGAATCGATGCCGCTGCACATGCAGATCGCGACGGTCTATTTCGCGCTGATGCAGGTGGTCGCCGCCGTCGGCCTGTGGTGCGGGGCTGCCTGGGGTGTGGCCGCCTGGCTGTTCTCGGCGGTCGCCGAACTGGTCATGCATATCGGCTTCACCGACCTGTTCGGCGCCGCCTGGCTGTCGATTGCCTTCCACGTCGTGACAATCGCGATCTATGTCGTGCTGGCCTGGTGGACGGGCGCGCCGGAAAACACCGGCGAAATTCTGAAACTGCCCGAAGAGTGACTTCGGCGCCTCAAACGCAAGACAACGGACAGGGAGACAGGACAATGGCGACGATCGGATTTATCGGGCTTGGCAATATGGGCGGGCCGATGGCGGCCAATCTCCTCAAGGCCGGCCACACGCTGAAAGGCTATGACCTGTCCGCCGAGGCGGTCGCGCGGTTTCAGGAGGCCGGCGGCACGGCAAGCGCGTCGGCGGCCGACGCCGTCGCAGGCGTCGAGATCGCCATCACCATGCTGCCGGCCGGCCGCCATGTCGAGGCGGTCTATCTGGGCGAGGACGGTCTGATCGCCAAGGCCGGGGCGGGGACCCTGTTCATCGATTCCTCGACGATCGACGTCGCGACTGCCCGCAAGGTCGCCGCCGAGGCTGAGACCGCCGGCATGGCGATGGTCGATGCGCCGGTCTCCGGCGGCGTCGGCGGGGCGACGGCCGGTACGCTCACCTTCATGGTCGGCGGCTCGGATCAGGCCTTCGAAAGCGCCAAGCCGCTGCTTGAGGTGATGGGCAAGACGATCGTCCATGCCGGTGGCGCGGGCAACGGCCAGGCCGCCAAGATCTGCAACAACATGATCCTCGGCATCTCGATGATCGGCGTGTCGGAGGCCTTCGTGCTGGCTGAAAAGCTCGGCCTCGACCATCAGAAGCTGTTCGACATTTCCTCCACCGCGTCGGGCCAGTGCTGGTCGCTGACCACCTATTGCCCGGTGCCCGGCCCGGTGCCGACCTCGCCGGCCAATCGCGACTATCAGGCAGGCTTCACCGCCGCGATGATGCTGAAGGACTTGAAGCTTGCCCAGGAGGCCGCCAATGCATCCGGCGCCAACACGCCGCTGGGAGCGGAGGCATCGCAAATCTACTCGCTGTTTGCGGGCGCGGCCGAGGGCAATGGCGAGATCGACTTTTCGGGAATAGTAAGGTTTCTGAGAGGTGTACGGTAAACAATTGGAAAACTTAAATTTTCAGGAAAATTAAGCCTGCCTTTTAAGGCGATCTTAGTTTGCCGGGATTAGCCTCGTCGACAAGTGGGAAACACCACAGTCGAACAGTGAGGCAGTCAAATGAACGCAGCAGTCGCCACGCAGGCGGCGGTGGAGACCTATGCCGCCGAGGAAGATCTCAAACCGCGCTATCTCGAAGCGCTGACCCTCGTCGAACGGCTCCACCGCCGGCTTCTCGATGTCATCAAGGACGAGTTCGACCGCGAGGGCCGGGCCGACGTCAACAGCGTCCAGGCGCTGCTCCTCTACAATATCGGCGATTCCGTGCTCACCGCAGGCGAACTCCGCACCCGCGGCTACTATCTGGGCTCGAACGTCTCCTACAATCTGAAGAAGCTCGTCCAGGGCGGCTATGTCCACCACCAGCGCTCCACCGTCGACCGGCGCGCGGTCCGCATCAGCCTGACCGACAAGGGCAAGGAGGTGCACCGGATCATCGCCGACCTCTACCAGCGCCACCTGAAGTCGATCGAAAAGGTCGGCGGCCTGGGCGAGGGCGAGTTCGACAACCTGAACCGGTCGCTGCAGAAGCTGGAGCGGTTCTGGACCGACCAAATTTTATACAGGCTGTAATCGGCCTCAATCGGCCCCCGGTTTCGACAGGCGCCCCGATCGCCCCCGCATTTGAGGGGTCGGTCGGGGCGTTGTCGTGTCGTCGGGGAACAATCCTGCGTGAACGCCTTAAATCCGCCAAGAAGCATTGTTGTTCGTTAACCAACGGGGTGCTACAGACCGGAATACGGTATTTACCCGGCAAGTTGGTGTATGCTGAATTCGGCAAGGTTGAGGCTCGGCGGTCTGCGCGTCGGGACGGGTGCGTTAGGATGATGAAAGTCAAAGTTACTCTTCTGGCGGCCGGTGCGTTTGTCGCGCTGGCGGGCGTGGTGCCCCTGAGCACCGCGGAAGCGAACACGGCGGGGAACCGCTGGTTCTCCAACCTGCTGTCGACCGGCGGGACCGAGGCCGGCCGGAACCAGGGTGGCATACAGGTTGCCGCCAACCGGCAGAACGATCCCTCGCTGCCGACCTTCTCGCCGCGCAGCGCCGAATGGAGCGACCGGTTCGACCCGTCTTCCGACACGCTGTCCTTTACCTTCGATTCCCGCCAGCCGACGCTGAGCGCCCAGACGGCCGACAACATCCAGCGCTCGATCGACACCTATCTGGCGATCGCCTCGCGCGGCGGCTGGGGCGCGGTTCCCGGCGGCCAGATGCTGCGCGTCGGCCTGTCCCATCGCAATGTCCGCGCCCTGCGCGAGCGGCTGATTGCCTCCGGCGACCTCAGCCCGGCGGCCGGCGTCTCCAACACCTTCGACACCTATGTCGAGGCCGCCGTCCGTCGCTTCCAGGCCCGTCACGGTCTCGTCCCCGACGGCATCGTGCGCGGCGAAACGTTGGCCGAGCTGAACGTGCCCGTCGAGGTCCGGCTGGAGCAATTGCGCACCAACCTGGTCCGTGTCCGCTCCATGTCGGCCGATCTCGGCAACCGTCACGTGATGGTCAACATCCCCGCCGCCGAAGTCGAGGCGGTCGAGAACGGCGTCGTCGCCTCCCGGCACACCGCGGTCGTCGGGCGCATCGACCGGCAGTCGCCGCTGCTCAACGACAAGATCGACTATGTCAGCTTCAATCCCTACTGGACGGTGCCCAAGAGCATCATCCGCAAGGACATCATTCCGAAGATGCGCGAGGATCCGACCTATCTGACGCGCTACAAGATCCGCATCCTCGACAACAAGGGCAACGAGATCGATCCGGCCGTCGTCGATTGGAATTCCGAGGAGGCCGTCGACTACCGGCTCAAGCAGGATCCGGGCGACCAGAATTCGCTCGGCCAGATCCGCATCAACTTCCCCAACGAGCACGCCGTCTACCTGCACGACACGCCGCAGCAGACGCTGTTCGGCCAGAATGCCCGTTTCCACAGCTCCGGCTGCGTGCGCGTACAGAATGTCCGCCAGCTCGTCGACTGGCTGCTCGAGCCGAAGGGTGACTGGTCGCGGGCGAAGATCGACGCGGTGGTGCGCTCCGGCGAGCGGCTCGATGTCAGCCTGAAGCGGTCGACGCCGATCTATTTCGCCTATATCACCGCCTGGTCGACCTCCGACGGCATCGTTCATTTCCGTCCCGACATCTATAATCGCGACGGCCTGGCCACGCCGCTTGCGGCGACCGATACGTGACCGGCCCGATCCGATGAACCGGGCGCGCGTCGGCAGGCCTGACGACCCGCCGCGCGCCGGCGAAATCTACCTCGAATACACGATCCTCGGCGCGCAGTTGCGCGCCGTTGCCATTGATGCCGCCAGCGGTGTCGAGGTCGTGGTGTTCGGCCCCGCCAAGATGAACCGCGACGATCTGGGCCAGCTTGCCGTGCGCAAGCTGGAGCGGCGCTTGGGCGGCGCGCGAGCGCCATCGCGGACGCTGCCGAAGGGGCGATACGCTTAGGCGTTCTGGCGCTTGACGCCTGTAGCACGGGTCAGCCCTTCTATCGGTGCTGGATATCGAGGCCGAGCGAATACCGAACCGCCCGGGTTCTCCGATCCCGGATGTTCGCTGTCGCGAATTCCGGGATGACGCTGGAGCGGGTGATGTCCTGTCCTCACCCTCGCGCTGTCATTGCCGGGCTTGTTTCACTGCTGTCCGGCCTAATTTCGGCGACGTCGATTAACCGTTTGCCTGACATGACGTTTTCGACAAATCACGGTGGCGGGACATGGACTCACTCAACCACCAGCTCGGACGTCATCAACTCCGTTTGCCTCGATGGAAGCGGTGTCCGGTATCGCCTGCCACTCACCCTCCGTGTCATTGCCGGGCTTGTCCCGGCAATCCATGAACACAGTCGCTCGCGTCCATTCTTAACGGCGGTGTTCATGGATGCCCGGAACAAGTCCAGGCATGACATCCGAGGGGGTGGCCAAGCTGAAGACAAAAAGCCCCCTCCGGACGGCATCCCAGCGACATACGGCGCGTCCCGGTGCCGGGATAGGGGGCCGGATAGGGCGCCGCCGCATGGCGCCTTGAGTGCTCAGATCCCGCCATCCGGTGTCGCGGGCGGAGTTGGACGGCGCTGTCGACCTGTGCTAAGGCGCGAACCGAATTCCTGCCGGCGCCACCGTCCACGCTTTCGCCGTCGCCGCTGCAGGAGGACCCTCGCAATCCTCCAAACCGGGGAACAAGGCCATGTCGGTGACGCAGCCGTCCGATTCCGCATCCCTCGCAAGCACGCTGTTTTCAGCGTCACTTGCCGAATCCGATCCCGAAGTAAACGCCGCGATCGGCCAGGAACTGGGTCGTCAGCGCGACGAAATCGAGCTGATCGCCTCGGAGAACATCGTCTCGCGCGCCGTTCTGGAGGCGCAGGGCTCGGTTCTCACCAACAAATATGCCGAAGGCTATCCCGGCCGCCGCTACTATGGCGGCTGCCAGTATGTCGATGTCGCCGAGGATCTCGCCCGCGATCGCGCCAAGCGCCTGTTCGGTTGCGACTTCGCCAATGTCCAGCCGCATTCGGGCTCGCAGGCCAACCAGGCCGTCTTCATGGCGCTCGCCAAGCCCGGCGACACCGTACTGGGCCTGAGCCTCGCCGCCGGCGGCCATCTGACCCACGGCTCGCCGGTCAACCAGTCGGGTAAGTGGTTCAACGCCGTCCATTACACCGTCGACCGCGAGACCCATCTGATCGACATGGACGAGGTCGCCCGGCTTGCCGAGGAACACAAGCCGCGCATCATCATCGCCGGCGGCTCGGCCTATCCGCGCTTCATCGATTTCGAGGGCTTCCGTAGGGTCGCAGACAAGGTCGGTGCCCACTTGATGGTCGACATGGCGCATTTCGCGGGCCTCGTTGCCGCCGGCGTGCATCCAAGCCCGTTCCCGCACGCCCATGTCGCCACCACCACCACCCACAAGACCCTGCGCGGTCCGCGCGGCGGCATGGTGCTGACCAACGACCCCGACATCGCCAAGAAGGTCAATTCGGCGGTCTTCCCCGGGCTGCAAGGCGGCCCGCTGATGCATGTGATCGCCGCCAAGGCGGTCGCCTTCGGCGAGGCGCTTCAGCCGGATTTCAAGGCCTACGCGCAAGCCGTCATCGACAATGCCAAGGCGCTTGCCGAGCATCTCCAGGGCGCCGGCCTCGACATGGTCTCCGGCGGCACCGACACGCATGTGATGCTGGTCGACCTGCGGCCGATGGGGCTCACCGGCAAGGCGGCGGAAGAGGCGCTCGGCCGCGCCCACATCACCTGCAACAAGAACGGCATTCCCTTCGATCCGGAAAAGCCGATGATCACGTCGGGCATCCGGCTCGGCAGCCCGGCCGGCACGACGCGCGGCTTCGGCATCGCCGAGTTCCACGAGATCGGCGCGATGATCGTCGAGGTTCTTCAGGGCCTGCGCGACAATGGCGAGGACGGCAACGGCGCGGTCGAGGCCGCGGTGCGCGATCGTGCGCTTAATCTGTGCGGCCGCTTCCCGATCTACCAGGACTGACCGGGCAGGCGCTGACGAAACGAAAGACGGGCAGGGGGTTTCATGCGCTGTCCCTATTGCGGCAGCCTGGCGACGCAGGTGAAGGATTCGCGGCCGACGGAAGACAGCGCGGCGATCCGCCGGCGCCGCGTCTGCCCGGACTGCGGCGGCCGGTTCACCACCTTCGAGCGTATTCAGCTGCGCGAACTGACGGTGCTGAAATCGGCCGGCCGGCGCGAGCCTTTCGACCGCGACAAGCTGGTCCGTTCCGTCCAGGTCGCGCTGCGCAAACGGCCGGTCGAGCCGGAGCGGATCGAGCGGCTGGTCAGCGGCATCGTCCGCCGGCTGGAAAGCATGGGCGAGGCCGAGATCAAGTCCGACACGATCGGCCATCTGGTCATGGAAGGCCTGCGCTCGATGGACGATGTCGCCTATGTCCGCTTCGCCTCGGTCTACCGGAATTTTCGCGAGGCCAAGGACTTCGAGGAGTTTCTTGGTGCCTTGTCCGAACACGAGGATGACGGTGCAGGAGAGGGGATCGAAGACGATCCCCCCGCTTGAGTTCATCGCTTGAAAGCGAACGCGCCGATGCCGGCTGGTGACCAACACGACCTCGATGCGCGCCTGATGGCGGCGGCCATCCGCCTTGGCGGCCGCGACCTTGGCCGCACCTGGCCCAATCCGGCCGTCGGCGCGCTGATCGTCCGCGATGACGGCAACGGGCCGGTGGTGGTCGGGCGCGGCTGGACGAAGCCGGGCGGCCGCCCGCATGCCGAGGTGGTGGCGCTTGAGGAAGCCGGAGACCGCGCGCGGGGCGCGACCTGCTACGTCTCGCTGGAGCCCTGTTCTCACTACGGCAAGACGCCGCCCTGCGCCGATGCGCTGGTCGCAGCCGGCATTAGCCGGATCGTCTCCGCGATCGAGGATCCCGACACACGCGTTGCCGGGCGCGGCCATGACCGGCTGCGCGAGGCGGGTATCGCGGTGGAGACCGGGCTCTGCGCCGACGAGGCGGCGTACGCGAATGCCGGCCATATCATGCGCGTTCGCCAGCGCCGGCCGTGGGTGACGCTCAAGCTCGCCGTCAGCCGCGACGGCAGGATCGCCGGTCCGGGCGGCGAGACCGTCGCGATCACCGGGGAAGAGGCGCGCGGCGTCGTCCATCGCATGCGGGCGCGTAACGATGCGATCCTGGTTGGCATCGACACGGTGCTCGCCGACGATCCGCAACTGACCTGCCGGCTGCCGGGCATGACGGACTTCTCGCCGGTCCGTGTTGTCCTCGATACGCATGGCCGGATGCCCGCGACGGCGCGGATGCTCAGCGATGGCATCGCGCCGGCTTGGCGGATCGTTTCGGATCAACATGCTGAAACTTCTAATCAAAACCGTTCCGCCGATAACCGGATTCTGGCCGCGCCCATTGCTGGTGACGGGCGGCTGGACATCGGCGCTGTCCTGACCCTGCTGGCCGGCGAGGGCATCACCCGCGTCATGGTCGAGGGCGGTGCGCGTGTCGCGGCAAGCCTCGCCGCGGCCGACCTGATCGACGAGGCGGTGATCCTGACGGGCGACATTGAAATCGGCACGAATGGCATCCCTGCGGGATCGGCACTTGCCGCGATCGGCTCCGGCGGGGCATACAGGCGCGTTGACGACGCCGCGCTTGGCGCCGACGTCATGACGCATTATCTGCGGGACCGCTGAAGGCGCAAAGGGTTTGCAGGGTATGTTTACCGGGATCGTCACCGATATCGGCGAGGTCGTCGCCAGCGAAGACGCCGACGGCGTGCGCCGGTTCACGATCGCCTGCCGATACGAGGCCGACACCATCGCACTCGGCGCCTCGATCGCCTGCGGTGGCCCGTGCCTGACGGCAACGAAAATCTGGACCAAGGGTAACAGGACCCTGTTCATGGTCGACGTGTCGCAGGAGACGCTTGACCGGACAACGGCCGGGCACTGGCGCGCGGGCACGAAAATCAACCTGGAGCGCTCGCTGCGTCAGGGCGACGAGCTGGGCGGCCATATCGTCACCGGCCATGTCGACGCGGTCGCCGAAATTACGGGCAGGGAACCCGATGGCGAAGCCACCCGCCTGACCTTCGAGGTGCCGGCGCCGCTGCATCGCTTTATCGCCGAAAAGGGCTCGGTCGCGCTCGACGGCACGTCGCTGACCGTCAACGGGGTCGACGGCAACCGTTTCTGGGTGACCCTGATCCCGCATACGCTCGAAGTTACCACCTGGGGCGGGCGCGGCGTCGGTGATCCCGTCAATCTCGAAGTGGATCTGATGGCGCGCTATGTCGCCCGTCTCAAGGAGACCGAAGACCAATGACCCATGACGGCCCGCGCATCCTGATCATCGAGGCGGTGTTCTATCCCGATATCGCCGAAAACCTGCGCGCCGGCGCGATCTCCGCGCTGGAGGAGGCCGATGCCTATATCGAGCGTGTCTGGGTACCCGGCGTTCTGGAGATTCCAGCAGGCCTTGCCATGGCCGTCTCGGCCGGCGAGGCGTTCCCGCCCGGCGCATTCGATGGCTATGTCCTGCTCGGCTGTGTCATCCGCGGCGAGACGAGCCACTACGACATCGTTGCCGGTGAATCCGCCCGCTCGGTGATGGACCTGTCGGTCAAGCACAACCTGGCGCTCGGCAACGGCATCCTGACGGTCGAGAACAAGCAGCAGGCCCAGGCCCGCGCCGACGTGAACGGACGCGACAAGGGCGGGTTCGCCGCCCGCGCCGCGCTTGCCATGATCGGCGTGCGGCGATCCCTGAGCGGCGACAAGTAAGCGGGCGGTGAACGAAAATGATGGCGGATGCCGCGAAACGGCCTGGCAAGACCGGTCGACCCAAAGCCAACCGGCGCGGCGCGGCCCGGCTCGGCGCCGTGCAGGCGCTCTACCAGATGGATGTCGCCGGCACCGATCTCCTCACGACGCTCGCCGAGTTCGAAAACCACAGGCTCGGCAAGGATCTGGAAGGTGATGAGCTGATCAGCGCCGATATCACCTTCTTCCGCGAACTGGTCTCCGGCGTCGTCAAGCTGCAGCGCCGGGTCGACCAGCAGATCGACGAGGTGATCGAACGCGGCTGGCCGCTGACCAGGCTCGACCTGACCCTGCGCGCCGTGCTGCGCGCCGCCGTCTACGAGCTGATCGAGCGCCGCGACGTGCCGCCCCGCGTGGTGATCAGCGAATATGTCGACATCGCCCGCGCCTTCTTCGACGATGGCGACGAGCCGGGCCTGGCCAACGCCATCCTCGACGCGATCGCCCGCCGGGTCCGCGAGGAAGATCTCGCCGGCGGCCGCGCCAAGGCATGACGACCACGGATCCGGGTCGCCGCACGGAAGGCCTGGATGAACACGGCCTGATCGCGCGCTATTTCAAGCCGGTCGCGACCGTTCCCGGCGCTTTCGCCCTGCTTGATGATGCTGCAGCCTTCCGGCCCGCCCCCGACACCGATCTGATACTGACCAAGGACGGCATCGCCGAGGGCGTTCATTTTCTCAGCGGCGATCCGCCCGACGCGATTGCCCGCAAGGCGCTGCGGGTCAACCTGTCCGACCTGGCCGCCAAGGGCGCGACGCCGGCCGGTTTCCTGCTGCTGCTCGGCCTTGCGCCCGGCTGGACCGAGGACTGGGTCGCGGGCTTCGCCGCCGGCCTGAAGGCCGATCAGGACGCCTACGCCATTCCACTCTATGGCGGTGATACCATCCGGTCGCCTGGACTGGTGATCTCAATCACCGCTTTCGGCACGGTTGCCGCCGGGCGCATGGTCCGCCGGACCGGCGCTGCGCCCGGTGACCGCCTCTACGTCTCCGGTACGATCGGCGACGGCGCGCTCGGGCTTCTCGTGGCGACGGGCGATCCGCGCGCTGCAAGCCTCTCCGAACCTGATCGGGACCATCTGCTCTCCCGCTACCGTCTGCCGCAGCCGCGCACCGGTCTCGCCGCCGCCATCGCGACCCACGCATCGGCCGCGATGGATATCTCCGACGGTCTCGTCGGCGATCTCGACAAGCTGTGCGGCGCCTCCGGCGTTTCGGCCCGGGTCGAGGGCAGGGCGGTGCCGCTATCGGCATCGGCGAAGGCGCTGGTCGAATCAGATCCCGACCTGAAGTCCCTGTGCCTGACCGGCGGTGACGACTACGAAATTCTGTGCACCGTGCCGCCCGAGCGCGCTGCCGCCTTCGAGGCGGTAGCAAGGGAGGCCGGCACGCCGGTCACCGCGATCGGCGAAATCATCGCCGGGACGGACGCGCCGGTCATCCTCGATGCCGCTGGCGAACCGATTCGCTTCGCCCGCCGGGCGTTCAGCCATGTCGGCATGCGTCAAGAACATATTCGGTAGTCTGAATAAGACCTTGACGCGGATTGGTCCGCGTGGCGTGGTGCGAGCGCGCAGATTCAGGGCCAGTGCAACGGCATGACCAGCACGACGATCACCGAGGAATTCGACGACCGGACAGCAGGCCGCAACGCCATCATTCTGGCGACGGCCCAGGCGTTTGGTGGCGCGTCGGCACCGATCGTCATCGCGCTCGGCGGCCTTGCCGGGTTCTACCTGCTGGGCGAGGACAAGTCGCTCGCCACCCTGCCGGTGACGGCCTTCGTCGTCGGTGTCGCGGTGACCACGATTCCGGCCGCTATGCTGATGCGGCGGATCGGCCGGCGGGCGGGCTTCCAGATCGGTGCCATCAACCCGATCCTCGGCGGCCTGATCGCCGCCTACGGCATCATGTCCGGCCAGTTCTGGCTTCTCTGCCTCGGCGCGGCCTTCACCGGGGCCGGCAACGCCTTCGTCCAGCAATACCGCTTCGCCGCAGCCGATTCGGCCAGTGCCGCGTTTCGGCCCAAGGCGATCTCCTGGGTGCTGGCAGGCGGGGTCGTCACCGGCATCGTCGGGCCACAGATCGTCATCTTCACCAAGGATGCGCTCGATCCGATACCCTTTGCCGGCGCCTTCCTGGCCCAGGTGGCGCTTGGCGCGATCCTGATCGGCATCCTCGCCTTCATTCGCGTCCCGAACGTCAAGGCGCCCGTGGCGGCGGGTGGCGGGCGGCCGCTGTCGCAGATCATGGCGCAGCCGAAATTCATTGTGTCCGTCGTCTGCGCGATCGGCAGCTACGGCCTGATGAGCTTCGTCATGACCGCCACGCCGCTCGCCATGGTCGCCTGCGACCACAGTGCGACCGATGCCACCCTCGGTATCCAGTGGCACGTCATCGCGATGTTCGCGCCGAGCTTCTTCACCGGGTCGCTGATCGCGCGTTTCGGCCATGCCAAGGTCATCTCGGTCGGTCTGGCTCTGCTGGCCGGCTGCAGTGTCGTCGCGCTGATGGGGATCACGCTCGCCCATTTCTGGTTCGCGCTGATTCTGCTGGGCGTCGGCTGGAACTTCGGATTCATCGGCGCGACCGCGATGCTGACCGAGACCTACACGGCCGAGGAGCGCTCCCGCGTCCAGGGCGTCAACGACTTCCTCGTCTTCGGCTTCCAGGCGGTCGCCTCGCTGCTCTCCGGCGCGATCCTGAACATCTTCGGCTGGTCTGCAGTGAACATCGTCACCTTCCCGATCGTCGCGATCTGCTTCGGCATGCTGATCTGGCATTGGGTGGCGTCAAAACGGGCCGACGCGGCCTGATCGCGGCCAATCGGCCGGGTCCGGCCCTCTGATCCCTTTCGCTCTGTTGCGTCCCGGCCACTTTTCTGGCAAACGTCGCGCCGACCCTCGGTCCGCCGCGCTGGCAGGCGTGGCTCTCTATGGGAGTAGGGGCGAGAGCCTCCCTGCGACCGTACTCAGACAATGAACAAACAGGATTGACCCCCATGTCCATGGCTATTTGGGTAATTATTGCCTGCGGGGCGCTTTCGATCGTGTATGGCATATGGGCCATTCAGTCGGTCATGGCGTCTGATGCCGGCAACCAGCGTATGCAGGAAATCGCCGGCGCGATCCAGGAAGGCGCGCAGGCCTATCTGAGCCGCCAGTACACGACGATCGGCATCGTCGGCATCGTCATTTTCGTCATCGTTGCGCTCCTTCTCGGCATTTCGGTCGCCATCGGCTTCGCCATCGGCGCGATCCTGTCGGCCGCCGCCGGCTTCATCGGCATGCTGGTCTCGGTGCGCGCCAATGTCCGCACCACCCAGGCCGCAAGCCAGAGCCTGGCCGCCGGCCTGGCGATCGCCTTCCGCTCCGGCGCCGTCACCGGTCTGCTGGTCGCTGGTCTCGCGCTGCTCGGCGTTGCGGTCTACTACATGGTGCTGACCCAGATCGTCGGCCTCGACATCGAGGACCGCACGGTCGTCAACGCGCTGGTCGCGCTCGGCTTCGGCGCCTCGCTCATCTCCATCTTCGCCCGTCTCGGCGGCGGCATCTTCACCAAGGGCGCCGACGTCGGCGGCGACCTGGTGGGCAAGGTCGAGGCCGGTATCCCGGAAGACGATCCGCGCAACCCGGCAACGATCGCCGACAATGTCGGCGACAATGTCGGCGACTGCGCCGGCATGGCCGCCGACCTGTTCGAGACCTATGCGGTGACGGTCGTTGCGACCATGGTGCTCGCCTCGATCTTCTTCGCCGGTACCGAACTGCTCGGTGCCATCATGATCTATCCGCTGGCGATCGGCGCTGCCTGCGTGGTCACCTCGATCATCGGCACCTTCTTCGTGCAGCTCGGCTCCAACCAGTCGATCATGGGCGCGCTCTACAAGGGCTTCATCGCGACCGGTGTCTTGTCGGCGATCGTGCTCTATCCGATCACCGCCTACATGATCGGCATGGACACCGTGCTGACCGTCGGCGAGACGCTCAGCTTCACCGGCATGGACCTGTTCCTGTGCGGTCTGGCCGGCCTCGTCGTCACCGCCCTGATCATCTTCATCACCGAGTACTACACCGGCATCGGCTACCGCCCGGTCAAGTCGATCGCGCAGTCCTCGGTGACCGGCCACGGCACCAACGTCATCCAGGGCCTCGCCGTCTCGATGGAGGCAACCGCGCTGCCCGCGATCGTCATCATCGCCGGCATCATCGTGACCTACTCGCTGGCCGGCCTGTTCGGCATCGCGATTGCCGTCACCACCATGCTGGCGCTGGCCGGCGTGGTCGTCGCGCTCGATGCCTTCGGTCCGGTTACAGATAATGCCGGCGGCATCGCCGAGATGGCCGACCTGCCCGAGGACGTCCGCAAGACCACCGACGCGCTCGACGCCGTCGGCAACACCACCAAGGCGGTCACCAAGGGCTACGCCATCGGCTCTGCGGGCCTGGGCGCGCTGGTGCTGTTTGCGGCCTATACGGAGGACCTCAACTACTTCATCAACAACCCCGAGGAGTTCCCGTATTTCGCCGGCATCACGCTCGACTTCTCGCTGTCCAACCCCTACGTCGTCGTCGGCCTGTTCTTCGGCGGCCTGCTGCCGTATCTGTTCGGCTCGATGGGCATGATGGCGGTCGGCCGTGCCGGCGGCGCCATCGTCGAGGAGGTGCGTCGCCAGTTCCGCGAGAAGCCGGGCATCATGGAGGGCAAGGACAGGCCTGACTACGGCGCCGCGGTCGATCTTCTGACCAAGGCGGCCATCAAGGAGATGGTCATCCCGTCGCTCCTGCCGGTGCTCTCGCCGATCGTGCTCTACTTCGTCGTGCTGTGGATCGCCGGCAAGCCGGAGGCCTTCTCGGCGGTCGGCGCGATGCTGCTCGGCGTGATCGTCACCGGCCTGTTCGTCGCCATCTCGATGACGGCGGGCGGCGGCGCCTGGGACAACGCCAAGAAATACATCGAGGACGGCCATCACGGCGGCAAGGGCTCGGAAGCCCACAAGGCCGCGGTGACGGGCGATACGGTCGGCGACCCCTACAAGGACACCGCCGGCCCGGCCGTCAATCCGATGATCAAGATCACCAACATCGTCGCGCTGTTGCTGCTGGCCGTGCTGGCGCACTGATCGTCGTCATCGATTGAACCAGAACGCGCGGGGCTTCGGCTCCGCGCGTTTTTTGTTGTTGGGCGGGGGCTGATCGATGCCCTGTGTCCGAGCGATGGGGCAGGGGCTCCCTGGTTCGCATTATCGCCTAGGCTGAGTGATGCGAGAGGGGGCTTATCATGGTTAGTCCTGCACCCCGAACGTGTACCTGGCCTCTGTGCCAGACCCGCCAACGACGGTGTTCATGGATTGCCGGGACAAGCCCGGCAATGACAACGCCGGGGGGATAGGTGGTGCCTTTACTCGCACCCCCGGTCGTCAAACGGGAAGTCGCAAAGCGACTGTCCGGAACTGGGAAATCCGGGATTGTCAGAAAAGCACAGGAGTTCTGTGATCTTGGCTCTCAGGCTTTGGTTACGACCGGAATGACAAGAGAGAGATAAAGCCGAACGCCCTCACTCTGATGTCATTGCCGGGCTTGTCCCGGCAATCCATGAACACCTCCGCCAGCGATTGTGTTCATCGATGCCAGGAACACGTCCAGCCACGACACGCAAGTGCGCAAAGGCCGAGGCCAGCCGCCGCGAGATATCTGCGCCTTGGCGCCCGCCGGGCGATACCCAATGAGCCTAGACGTTCTCGCCGACGGCGGAGGAGAAGATCTGCCGCAGCAGCGTGATTTCGTTGCCGGTGGTCGGCGTCGTGCGCGAGATGTAATCGAACACGCGCCCGTCCTGCAGGCCGTAATTGGCGAAGCGGTCGACGCGGCGGTCATCGTCGAAATAGACCGCCAGGATGCGCTGGTCGGTCACCTTCGGTTCGAGAAATGCCACCGTCTCCGTGGTCTGCGAGATGTAGTAATAGACCTCGTTGCCGAAGGTCGCCGTCGTCGACGGGGTGCCGAGAACGAAATCGACCTGCTCGACGCTCGAGCCGACCGGAACCTGGTCGAGCTGATCCTGAGTGATGATGTGGCCGTGCCGGCGCGTCTGGGTGAACGTCTCGGTGCCGCAGGCCGACAGCCCGCCGGCAAGCACCATGCCGAGCGTGCCGCAGAGTAACAGGCGGCGTGTCAACTGCGGCGACTGGTGGGACGATCGGGCCGGTCCGGCGGTGTCTCTAGTCATCGATTCTGGTTTCGACCTTGATTTCGACTGAAGTCCTGTCCGCGCTTCAAGGCGCTAATCCGGAGTTCGGGCTGGCCTTCCGGGCCGCGAGGCGGTAAGTGCGGATCGACGGGCAAATGACCTATATATCCCATACGACAAATGCAACCGTGTGAGGGTTGCGGGCCCCGATTGTACCGACACCTGCCCCCGATTGTACCGACACCAGCCATCGGGTCCGCGACAGGATGCTTACCATGCTGCAACGACTGATTCGACAGTTTCGATCCGACAGCCGCGCCGACAGGCTCTACGGACAAATCGTGGCGCAGGCTAGGCAGCCGGTGTTTTATGCCCGATACGGGGTCGCCGATACGGCGGAAGGCCGCTTCGACATGATCGTTCTCCACGTCGTGCTGGTGATGCGACGCCTGCGCGAGACCAGTGCGGACGGCCGGGCGCTGGCGCAGGCGCTGTTCGACACGTTCTTCGCCGACATGGACCGGAACCTGCGCGAGATGGGCACAAGCGACCTGTCCGTGCCGAAGAAGGTGCGCGCGATGGTCGAAGCCTTCTACGGGCGCGCCGCCGTCTACGACACCGCGATCGAAGCGGCCAGCCTGGAGGGCATGTGCGCCGCGCTTGACCGCAACCTGTTCGCCGGGAAGGCGACCCCCGACGGCGTAACCCCCGACAGCGTAACCGAGGCGATGGCGCGTTATGTGCTGGCCTGTGGCGACCGGCTGGCCCGCCTGTCCTATGACGACATCCGCGCAGGCCGGCTGGACTGGCCTGTGATCGAGGAGGCCGCGACGCCGGATTCAGCCACCGGTACGTGGGGAGAGCAGTCATGACGGAGGTGGCGTCCGACGCGGCGCTGAGCCGGACCATCCGCCGCGACGACGTTCCCGAAGACGGCCTCGATGTCGTAATCGACGCCTCTCCCGAAGCCTGCGCGGCGCTTGCCAAGACCTGCGGCATCCCGTCGATCGACAGTGTGAACGCCAGGCTGGCGGTGACGCGCTGGCGCAAGGACGGACTTGCCGTTCGCGGCACGATTGGCGCCGATGTCGTTCAGACCTGCGTGGTAACGCTCGATCCAGTTGCCGGCCGGGTCGAGGAGGAAATCGAGTGTTTCTTCCTGCCGGGATACCAGGGGGCTGGCGCTTCGGGCGATCCGTCCCTCCCGATTTCGCAAGACACGGAGGCGGCGGGAGAGGATGCCGATATCGACGATCTGGTCGACGGTCGCCTCGATCTCGGCGCGCTCGTTGCCGAGCATGTCGCGCTCGGCCTCGACCCCTATCCGCGCAAGGCCGGATCCGTGTTCGAGCCGACCGGGGATGCCGGAGACGCAAGCGATGAGAACAGGGGCGAGGACAGGGACGAGGATACTGGCCGCTCCAGTCCTTTCGCCGCCCTGTCTGCCCTCAAGTCAGGTCCGGACTCCGGCCGATCCGACCCTTAAGACCGTGGTCGCGGCTGTGCACAGGCAGGGCGGGGAAACAAGAAAGCAGTTGTGTCGGGCGGGCAATTCGCTATTGTCCGGAGACATTTGGCGTCGGGAAAGGCCGTATCATCGGCACCCGGCGCATGGGTCGTCGCCGCATCCGGTTCGATGGGTTCTCCGATACGCATATCAATAGACGGGATGGGCGGGGACTTTGGTCCGACGGTCGTCGTGCCCGGCTGCGCGATCGCCCGCGAGCGCTATCCCGACAGCCGCTTTCTGTTTTTCGGCGATGAACAACTGATCCGGCCGGTCCTCGACAAGCATCCCGAACTGGCCGCCGTATCCGAGATCGAGCACACCGATGTCGCCGTGCGCATGGACGACAAGCCCAGCCAGGCGCTGCGCCATGGCCGGCGCGTGTCGAGCATGTGGCTGGCGCTGGAGGCGGTGAAGGCCGGCCGGGCCGATCTGATGGTCTCGGCGGGCAATACCGGCGCGCTGATGGCGATGTCGAAACTGTGCCTGCGCATGGTGCCCGGCGCCGAACGGCCGGCGCTGGCGGCGATCTGGCCGAATATCCGCGGCGAGGGCATTGTGCTCGATGTCGGAGCGACGATCGGCGCGGATGCCGAGCAACTTGTCACCTTCGCGGTGATGGGCGAGGCGATGGCGCGCGCGCTGTTCGGCATCGAGAAGCCGACCGTCGGTCTGCTCAATATCGGCGTGGAGGAGGTCAAGGGCCTCGAATACATCCGCGCGGCCGGCCAGATCCTGCGCGAGACATCTCTGCCGATCAATTACTACGGCTTCGTCGAGGGCGACGATATCGGCAAGGGCACCGTCGACGTGGTCGTCTGCGAGGGCTTCACCGGCAACATCGCGCTCAAGTCGACGGAGGGCACGGCGAAGCAACTCGCCCATTTCCTGCGCGCGGGCATGCGCCGCGGACTGCTCAGCCGGATCGGCTTCCTGTTCGCCAAGGGAGCCTTCGACACGCTGCGCGAAAAGATGGATCCGCGCAAATCGAACGGCGGGGTCTTCCTGGGGCTGAACGGGATGGTCATCAAGAGCCACGGCGGCACCGATCCTGAAGGCTATGCGGCCGCGGTCTCGCTCGGCTACCACCTCTCCAGGAACGACCTGATGAATAAGATCGGTGCAGGTCTTGAAACCTTCTCGAAAGACCGTGTAAGCACCGAGGCCAGTCCAGCCGAGGTAGTCAATTCGTGACAGTTAGGCGTAGCGTGGTTCGCGGCACGGGATCGTATCTGCCGTCCCGCGTGCTGACCAATGATGAACTTTCGACCCTGGTCGAGACGTCCAACGAGTGGATCGTCCAGCGCAGCGGCATCTGCGAACGGCACATCGCGGCCGAAGGCGAGTATACCTCGGATCTCGCCACCAATGCCGCGCGCGCCGCACTCGACAATGCCGGCATCGACGCCGCCGAGATAGATATGGTGCTGCTGGCGACCGCCACGCCCAACCACACATTCCCGGCGACCGCGGTCATCGTTCAGGAGCAGCTCGGCATCGCGCATGGCTGCGCCTATGATCTCCAGGCGGTCTGTTCCGGCTTCGTCTTTGCCCTGTCGAACGCCGATGCGATGCTGCGGGCCGGTCACGCGCGCAAGGCGCTGGTGATCGGCGCGGAAACCTTCTCCCGCATCCTCGACTGGCAGGACCGCACGACCTGCGTGCTGTTCGGCGACGGGGCCGGCGCGGTCGTGCTGGAAGCGGTCGACGGGGAGGGCGCGTCCGATGATCGCGGCGTGCTCTCGGCGCGGCTGCGCTCCGACGGCCGCCATCTCGACAAGCTCTATGTCGACGGCGGACCGTCGACCACCGGAACCGCCGGCCACCTGCGCATGCAGGGCCGCGAGGTGTTTCGTCATGCCGTGGGGATGGTCTCCGACGTCATCGACGGCGCGCTGACGGATGCCGGCGTCGAGGCGGATGCGATCGATTGGTTCGTGCCGCACCAGGCAAACAAGCGCATCATCGATGCGACCGCCCGGAAATTCGGCTGGCCGATCGATAAAGTCGTCGTCACGGTCGACAAACACGGCAACACGTCGGCGGCCTCCATTCCGCTGGCGCTCGACATCGCCAATCGCGACGGCCGCTTGCAGCCGGGCAACCTGGTCATGGTCGAGGCGATGGGCGGCGGGTTCACCTGGGGCGCGGCACTGTTGCGGTGGTGATACGCCCGGCGGTTCAATTCCGGGTGCACCTTAAGGTTTTGCCTCGGCTTGGTTGACCCAAGCCGGCGGAGTGAATAGCCTATCGCAAACAGTCGGGTAGGCGGCATTACGCTGGTTCTGTGGAGCGGGGATTCATGTCCGAAAGCACGGTCACGAGAGCGGATCTCTGCGAAGCGGTTTATCAGAAGGTCGGGCTGTCGCGCACAGAATCCGCCGACCTGGTGGAAATGGTTCTGTCCGAAATCGCCGAGTGCCTGGAAAAAGGCGAGACGGTGAAGCTCTCCTCGTTCGGCTCCTTCGTCGTTCGCAGCAAGGGCGAGCGGATCGGCCGCAATCCTAAGACGGGCGAGGAAGTGCCGATCGCGCCGCGCCGCGTTCTCGTGTTCAAGCCGAGTGCCGTGCTGAAGGACCGGATCAACGGCGCCGAATAGCACCGGTCCGGTTGTCAGCTAAGGGGCTGCAGGGGCAGGATCCCGGGCTGCAACGGCAGCGCCGCCGGCGACATTTCCGGTATCCTTGATCGGCGAATCGGCTGCGATCTGCTGTAGTCGGGCGCTTGACGATATTCCGCGGACCGGGACGATGAGCGACAAATCTCCGGAAGCCTTCAGAACCATCAGCGAGGTCGCCGAAGACCTCGATCTGCCTCAGCACGTCCTGCGCTTCTGGGAGACGCGGTTTTCCCAGATCAAGCCGATGAAGCGCGGCGGTGGCCGGCGCTATTACCGGCCCGAGGACGTCAACCTGCTGCGCGGCATCCGCTTCCTGCTCTATGGCGAGGGCTATACGATCAAGGGCGTGCAGCGGATCCTCAAGGAACACGGCATCCGCCATGTCGCGTCGATCTGGCAGGAGGCGGCGCAGGAAGATCCCGCCGCCACCCCCTCCGGGGACGACCGTCCGGTTCAGCCGCCTGAGGCCGCTCCCGCCAGGCAGACGCCGCCACCCGCCCCGCCATCGGAATTCGCGCCCCGTCCGATCCCCCAGAGGGGGCCTGCGGGTGCGCCGACGGTTGCTTCAGCGCCCGTAGAGGTCCCATCCCCTGTGGAGGCGCTAACCCCTGTGGAGGCTCCGGCTCCTGTGGAGTCCCGGCCGGCGGACGCGCCGATCACCGCAGCAACGCCTCCGGTCGCCGAAGCCCCGGCCGTCGCCGAGAGCTCGGCGCCGCCACCAGCGCCGGCTGCCGGCTCAACACCGCCGTCACTGTCGGCCGAGGATGTCCGCCATCTCAAGGCGGCGCTGTTTGAGTTGATCGAGTGCAAGCGCATCCTCGATACCGCGCGCCAGACCCTCTGATCGCGCCCTAAACCCGCCCGAAGCCGGAGGCATCCGTATAGGCGACCCAGGCATCCATCGCCCGGCGCTTGCGTTCGCTCAGTTGGTCGACAAGCGCCTTCAGGTCTTCGGATTCGTCGCCCTCATTGGTCTTCTTCACCGCCGCGCGCAGCGCCTGGGTCGCGCTGGTCAGGTCGTCCATCGCTGCGTCCCAGGCCGAATAGAGGGAATGATCGTGCGCCATGGTGTCTGTCCTCCCGTTGGTTTCCAGTGTCACTTCGCCTGGCCGATTTCCGAGCCTTGCAGGTAGTGCTTGCCGGCCTCGGTGCTCAGCGTCACCGCGTCCTTTTCGAACAGCAGGACGATGTCGGACCCGCCGAACTGGAAGAACCCGAACTCCTCGCCCTTGTAGAGCGAGTCGCCCACGTCCGGCGTCAGTTCGACGCTGCTGACCGGTCCCATGCCGATCGGCAGGATCGCGACATGGCCGATCTCCTCGGTTTCCAGAACGATCAGGCCGCGCTGCTGACGGAACTGATAGCCGGGCCCGTCGGTGAGATAGGTCGAGCCGTCCGGCCGCTCGAACACGCCGATATAGGCAAATCCGGGAATGATCTTCTTCTCCACCACCTTGCCCGCCACCGGCACGTGGAAGCGGTGATAGTCGGTGATGGAGAGGAACATATGCGTGTACTCGCCGCCGGCGAACCGGTCGGCATGGTCGGAATCGGCGAGAAGGTCGGCGATCCTGTGCGTGATGCCCTTGGCTTCGATGGTCGCGTCCGCCGTGATCGGCAGGACGCCCTTGTAGACCGCGTCCGCCGGCGAGACGATCGTCCTGCCGTCACCGAGCCCGGCGATCGGCCGTTTGCCGGGTTTGATCTCGCGGGCGAAGAACTGGTTGAAGGTCAGCCAGCCGCTCGGGCTCACATAGTAGTCCTCGAGCTTCATCGCCGGATCGTCATAGAAGGTCGACAGTTCGGCGATCGAGGCCGGCGTATCCAGGAAATGCCCCCATTCCGATATCACCGCCTTTGACCAGTCCTCGAAATCGGCGCTTTCGCGCAGGGTCTTGGAAATGTCGGTGATGATGTAGAGCGGCCCGAGCTTGTCCTCGATGTTGCGGCTGGTCGGAACGAGGCGAGCGATGCCGTTGATATAGGTCTCGAAGTCGGGGATCGTCTTGATCCCCTCCATATCCGCCTGCTTTATCGCCGCTTCAAGCGCGGTGGCGAGGTCGGGTTTTGCGGTCAGCAGGGCTTTCAGCGCCTTGACCGAATTGGAATCGCCATAGTTGCTAGCCTGGACCGGCGCCAGGGCGGCGGTGAAGAGCAGAACGGCGGCGAAGGCAAAAGTCAGTATGCGCATTGTAAGGCCTCGTGATCGTAATATCGGCACGTTCCGGTGGATCGCCCCAGTGGATCGCTTAAGGCCACTCAAACATAACGCGGGGGCGGTTTGAATAGGCCCGAGGCAGCCGGCGCGCTCCGATCCGGCCTCGGCGGTTTTCCCGAGACGCCTTAAGCGTCTGATTCCGCGGTTGCAGGGGGGCGTCGAAACCGCTACAGACACTGTCACGTCGGAGCGTGGCGCAGCCCGGTTAGCGCACTTGTCTGGGGGACAAGGGGTCGGGAGTTCAAATCTCCCCGCTCCGACCACTTCTTAACCTCTCCTGCTATTCAGCCGGCCTGCAGGCGGGCCGGTGAATTGAGACCGACGCCAGGCGACCGTCGCCGCGCTCAAGCCCCACAGGATGCCCGCGATCAGGAAGAAATGGCGCCAGTGGTCGGTGTCGACGATCAGGCCTTCCAGCGACAGCGGCAGGAACGTCGCGACGGCGGCGAAGTGGTAGAACTGCCAGGGCGTCCGCGCGAAGGCGAAGCGGATGGCGACGATCCAGGTCAGCACGACGAAGGTCAGATAGCTTAAGCCCCCGACCCATCCATAGGCGGTGAACGCCTTGATGTAGACGTTGTGCGGGTCCTCGCCGAAATGGTCGCGGAATTCCAGCGGTCCGAAGCCCAGCGGGCGCTCGATGACCTCGAAGAGGGCGCGCTGCTGCCGGGCAAAGCGGCCGGTTTCTCCGACATCGTAGCTCTGGTTGAGATCGGCGCGCACGGCGAACAGTTCGGCGACCTGCGGAATGGAGAGAATGGAGATGATCAGCACGACCAGGGCGACCGCGCCGGCCACCGCGCCCAGCCCGATGCGGTTGCGCAGCCGCGGATCGGGCGTAAGCACGAACATCATCGCAACCAGCATCAGGGTCGACAGGATGAAATGGGCCCAGGCGGCGCGCGAAAAGCTGAGCAGGAGCCCGATGACGATCACCGCCAGCGCGGCACCGGACAGGATCAGCCTGCGGCCGCCGCGCGTCAGCATCTCCTCGATCAGCAGCATGGCGGGAAAGATCAGGAACGGCCCGAACACGTTCGGGTCCTTGAAGGTGCCCTTGGCGCGGCCGTAGAGGGTAAAGGCATCCTGGGTCCCGGGAATGAGCCCGAAATAGCCGATCACGCCGGCGGACGCCGCGATCACCGCGCCCAGCACATAGGCACTGCCGATGACCTTCATCCGGCCCATCGGATCCTCGGCGACCAGCGCGGCGAAGACGACCGTGGTGACCGCCAGATAGATCGTCACCAGGACGAAGATGACGGCATCCATCTTGTGGGAGACCTGCAGGACGGAGGTCAGCCCGCCGATCGAAAACAAGACGACGAGCAGGATGACCACCGGCGCGGCGAAGCGGGGAATCGTGACGCCGCGAACGATCACGGCCCAGCACAGGACGAGAAACGCCAGTTCGTAGCCAGACGGTTCGAACAGGACGACACAGCCCGCCAGGATCGTCACCCAGAGCGCCGGCCGCACCAGCAGGCGGTCAAGTCTTTCCCAGCGAGTGTCCCGGACACTGTCGTCCCGGCTGCCGTCCCGCGCCGCGACGGGTGTCCGATCGAGCGGCGCGATCGTCAATAGGCGTTGTCCTTCTTGCGGATCAGCGAAATCGGCGTCATCGCCAGGATATAGAGATCGAACAGAACCGACCAGTTCTCGATATAGAACAGGTCGCATTCGACACGCCGCTGGATCTTTTCCGGCGTGTCGGTTTCGCCGCGCCAGCCGTTGATCTGCGCCCAGCCTGTGATGCCGGGCTTGACGCGGTGGCGGGCGAAATAGCTGTCGACGACCGCGTCATAGAGCTTGTCGGCCGCCTTGGCCTGCACGGCATGCGGCCTTGGGCCGACAAGCGAGAGCTGACCGCGTACGACGTTCACCAGTTGTGGGAGCTCGTCGAGGCTCGTCTTGCGGATGAAGCGGCCGACCGAGGTAACCCGCGGATCGTCCTTCGTAACGAGTTTCGAGGCGGTGTGATCGGTCTTGTCGATATACATCGACCGGAATTTCCAGACCTCGATCAGCTCGTTGTTGAAGCCATAGCGCTTCTGTTTGAAGATCACCGGGCCGCGGCTGTTGAGCTTGATGGCGATCGCCACGGCGGCCATGACCGGCAGGAAGGCGATCAGCATCAGGGTGCCGAGCACCCGGTCGAACAGCCATTTCAGGAGAAAGTCCCAGTCGGCGATCGGTTTGTCGAAGATGTCGATGAAGGGGACGTTGCCGATATAGGAATAGGATCTTGGCCGGAAGCGCAGCTTGTTGGTATGGGCGCTCAGGCGAATGTCGACCGGCAGCACCCACAGCTTGTTCAGCATCGACAGGACGCGGGCCTCGGCGCTGATCGGCAGCGACACGATCAGAAGATCGACGCGCGTCCGTCTGGCGAACTCGACAAGCTGGTCGACGGTCCCCAGCTTCGGATAACCGGCGACGATCGACGGCGAGCGGCTGTCGTCGCGGTCGTCGAATATGCCGCAGATGCGGATATCGGAGGAGTCGGAGGCCTCAAGCGCCTCGATCAGCTCGGCCGCCGGCTCGCCGCCGCCGACGATCACCGCGCGGCGCTCGAAGCGGCCGAGCTTGGCCCAGCGGCGCACCTGGAAGGCGAGCACCAGCCGGAAGGCGAGCAGGACCACCAGGCCGGCCGTGAACCACAGGCTGAGCCAGACGCGCGAATAGGCATCGCCCATCTTCAGGAAGAAGGCGATCAGCGCCAGCACTGCGAAGGCGCCGACCCAACCCACCGTCAGGCGGGTGTTCTGGCGCAGGAAGGTTCTGAGCGCGTAGGGGCTGTAGATTTCCATCACCTGGAAGCCGATCACCGCGACCGCCGCGCCCAGCACGATCGCGGCGGGATAGATGATCGGAAAGCCCTCGACGGGATAGACGTAGACAAGCTGGGTGACGACGCCGGTCAGGATGATCAGCAGGAAGTCGGCAAGCCGCGCCAGCCCCGCCAACACGACGCCCGAAATGGCCGTCTGCACCGGCTGGTCGGCGATCTCGCTGGCAAGGGCGCCGAGGGCCGGGTGGCCCTGTTCCTGCGCAGGCGATGGCGGTGCGGTATCGCTGTCCCCGGAAACTTGGCCGGCCCCGGAAACCTGGCCGGCCCCGGAAACTTGGCCGGATGGCGGTGTGTCGGGTGCGGTATCGTCGGCGGCGGTCGTGTCGGCGGCGGATTCGTCCGGAGGATCTGTATCCGGCTGTGCCTCCGCAGCGCTCTGCGGCATCGATGCCATTTTTCTCGCAATCTCTTGGACTGAGTATTCGACCGGGTTTTTAACATCGCAGGGGCGCAAGTCAAAAGAGACCGCGGGGTTGCCTTAGCCGGCGGTTAACCGAGGCCTTCGCGCGCCTCGGCATAGGCGGCGATGACCGCATCGGCCATCGCGTCGACGGAAAACCGCTGCTCGATCGTGGTCGCAAAGGATGTGGCTGCCTGGCGCGCGGTGTCCGGATCGGCGAGGAAGGCGCGCATTGCCTCAGCCAGCGCGTCGGGATCGCCCGGTGGGATCAGGCGATCTGCCTGATCGGCGAAGATCTCCGGAATGCCGCCGACATCGGTGGCGATGACCGGCAGGCCGGCGGCCGCCGCCTCCAGCACGATATAAGGAAGCGATTCCGCCCGCGAAGGCACAATGATGCAGTGCCCGCGCGAAAAGGCCTCGCGCGCTGGCAGGCGGCCGGCAAACGTGACGCGGTCCTCAAGGCCGAGAGAATTCGCCTGTTGGATCAACAAATCGCGATCGGCGCCGGCGCCGACGATCACCGCGCTTGCGCCGTCTTCAAGCCTGGCGAGCGCCAGGAGCAGGGTATCGATCCCTTTCAGGGCGCGCAGCTCGCCGACAAACAGGAAATCGGCGGCATCGGGGGCGGGCGCCACCGGCTGGAACTCCGCGGGGCGAAGCCCGTTATGGACGACGCGGACGAGCCCCGGCGGCGGGCCGACGCGGTCGCGGAAGACGCGCTCGCTGTATCGGCTTTCGAACAGGAAGGCATCGGTACGCCGAGCAAGCAACCGCTCGGCGCCGAGATAGAGGAAGCCGGTCAGGGTGTCGGAGGCGTAGTGCAGGCTGCCGCCATGCGGGGTGTAGATCCGCGCCGGCCTGTCGCTGGTCCCGGTCCTGGTCTTGCTTGGGGCGAGGCGGGCATAGGCGCCGCCTTTCGCGCCGTGGCCATGCAGGATGTCCGGCCGGATGCGGCGGGCCAGGGCGCCGACCTTCAGCGCGACGGCGAGGTCTCCGGGACCGGGCAGGCGGGACATGGCGAACCGGGTGATCCCGAGGCTGCAGTGGTCGCCAAGCGCTTCGAACCGGCTTTCGGCGGCCGCGCCGCCGGTCGCCGCGTCCGCGACGATGCCCACCGCATGGCCGCGCGCGGCCTGGGCCTCGGCAAGGTCGCAGACATGGCGGAACAGCCCGCCGACCGGTGCCCGCAGGCAGTGCAGGATACGCAACGGGGCAGGGGGCATCAGAACCAGCGTTCCAGCACGGTGACGGTGTCGCCGGGCCGGATCGGGTGATCGATCGGCACGTTGGCCTCGACGATGGTGCCATTGTATTTGCGCGACAGGCGAACCATGTTCTTCACCGCCCGGGACGAAAACCCGCCGCCGACGGCGACGGCGGAGCGCGCGGTGAGATCGGCGACATAAGGATACTGTCCGGGCGCGCCGACTTCGCCGAGAATGAAGAACGGCCGGAACGTCTCGACCTGGATGGACACTGAAGGGTCGCGCAGGAAGCCGTTCGCCAGTTGCGCGGTGACGAGGCGTTCCAGGTCCTGGGTGGTCTGGCCGCGGGCGGCGACCGCGCCGACCAGCGGCATCGAGATCACGCCGGAGTCGTCGACCGCATAGGAGTCCGTCAGGTTGGACTGGTCGAAGACATTGATCCGGACGACGTCGCCGGCGTCGAGCCGGTAGGGCGCGTTCAGCGCGGCGATGAACCGCTCGTCCACCTTGGGCGTGTTGGCGCAGCCAGCCAGCAACGCTGCCGGCAATGCCAGCAGAATCAAAACGAAGGTGTTGACTGCACGCACTATCGGCCCCGCAGGCTCAGGCTGTATTATGGTTGCTGATTGGTAAGCGAGCAGGGTTAAGAAAGCCTAACCGGAGACCGCATCCTTAACGAGTCCCGACGACCGAATTAACCAATTGGTTACCCTATCGGGATGATGGTCGGGATCACTGGCAAGAGCGTGTCCCTTAGTTCCTTTGTGATTCTGGTTTGGCCGGATTTGTTCAGCTTTGTGCTGTGAGGACGAAGGACATGCTGGCATATTCGAGGACGAATGGTGCAAAGATGGGCAAATCCGGCCAAATCCTTCGGACGACGCCCACTTGGCCGCTGGACTGCATTGCGACCGGCTTGAAGTGGCCCACACTGCGACGCCGCTCGCGCCCCAGAAGCAGGGGGCCAGCGGCCAAGTGGACGCCGCCAGCACCGCAAAGGAACTAAGGGACACGCTCTAGGGTCCGATTCTTATGTCCGTTCAGAGCCGTTACGCAAATCCTGACCTAGCCGCCGGAGCGTCTCCTCCGCCGGTTGACGGGATGCTTTTGACCGGATTGGTGTCGGCGCTGTGGCGCGCCAAGCTGTGGATCATCCTGCCCGTCATCGTCGTCATGGCGCTGGTCGTGCTGTGGCTGTCGAGCGCCACGCCGCTCTACCGGTCGACCGCCAAGCTGCTGGTCGAGAACCAGGAAACCGCCTTCACTCAACCGGCCGCCTCCGCCGCCGAGCGCACGCTTCTCGATCAGGAAGCGATCAAGAGCCAGGTGCAGCTCATCCTGTCGGCGGACCTAAGCCGCTACGTCATCCAGGAACTGCGGCTCGATACGATCCCGGAATTCAACCCCAAGAGCGCGCCGTCGCCGGTCAGCCGTGTGCTCGCCCTGTTCGGGATCACCCGCGATCCGGTCATCCAGTCCAACGAACAACGTGTCCTGGCCAACTACTACGACCATCTGACGGTCTATCAGGTCGATTCCTCGCGCGTGATCGCGATCGAGTTCACTTCGCAGGATCCCGAACTGGCGGCCCGCGCCGCAAACGCCGTCGCCCGGGGCTATATCGAACTGCAGCAGGCCGCCGAGCGGTCCCAGACCCAGGAGGCCAGTGTCTGGCTGCGCGATCAGGTCGACACGCTGCGCGAGCGCGTCAACGAGGCGGAGCGCGATGTCGAGACGTTCCGGTCGGAATACGGGCTGTTCTCGGGGTCCGGCAGCGGCAGCGAACCGCGCACGCTGACCAGCCAGCAGCTCAGCGAGCTGACCTCGGAGCTTTCGGCCGCCCGGGTCCAGAAGTCCGATGCCCAGGCTAGGGCGCGGCTCATCCGTGACGCGCTGGAGTCCGGGCGTCCGCTGGAGTCGAGCGAGGTGCTCAATTCGCCGATCATCCAGGGCCTGACCCAGCAGCAGGTCCAGCTTCGCGCCCAGATCGCCGAATTGTCCTCGACGCTGGGCCCGCGCCATCCGCGCATGCGAGAACTCGAGGCGCAGCTCGGCGACCTGCGCCGGCAGATCCGCGAGGAGGCGGTGCTGTACGCGCGTGCCGCCGAAAAGGACGCCGAGGTCGCGGCCGCGCGCGAACAGGATCTGCTTGAGAATCTTGACCAACTCAAGGCGCGCGCCGCGCAGTCCAACGAGGACGAAGTCGAGTTGCGGGCGCTGGAGCGCGAGGCCAAGTCGCAGCGCGACCTCCTGGAATCGCTTCTGGGTCGCTACCGCGAGGCCCTCGCACGCGAGGGCTTGGAGACGCCGCCGGCCAATGCGCGGCTGATCTCGGTTGCCGCGCCCGCCGCCGATCCCTTCTATCCCAAGACGCTTCCCGTCCTGATCGTCGCCTTTCTCGGCAGCGTGCTGATGGCCTGCGGCGTCGTCGTGACGCTGGAGCTGTTTCGTTCTACCGAAACCTATCCCGAGGTGGCGCCGCTGCCGCGAACGATCGACGTCTCGGCGGATGCCAGCACCGTTGCCGAGCCGCGGACGCAGGCTCCTGCCGACGACGGGCCGCCCTCGTCGCCCCCAAGATCGGCGCCAGTATCGGCATCGATATCGCCATCGCCATCCGCACCGGTTCCCGTGTTTTCCGACGCCGTTGCCCGAACGCCCGAGATCCTCGTCGAGGGGCCGGTGCGCGAGACCGGTTTCAATCCGGTCCGCGACGAGATCCTCGCCCGGTCGCATGGCGATCTCGCTCATACGGTGCTGTTCACCTCGGTTCGCGATCTGCCGGCGCTGAACAGTCTTGCGCTGCAACTTGCCCGGGCCGTCTCGGCGCGTGGCCGCCGCGTCGTCGTCGTCGACACGCGGTTCGGCACCTCTTCACCGGTCGGCGCCCCTGCGGACAGGGGAACGGCGGACAGGGGAACGGCGGACAGGGGAACGGCGGACAGGGAAACGGCGGGCAGGGAAACCGCCGAAGCGGAAACCGCAGACGACCGCACGGGTGAGCCGCAATTCGGGCTCGGCGACCTGTTGTCCGGCGAGGCGGCCTTCGAAGCCGCGATCCAGCGCGACAGGGGGTCGCGGGTCCATATCATCCAGGCCGGCGACACTGCGTCCGACCCGCTGCTGCTGGTCGCCTCCGATCGCATGGAGACGACGCTCGAGGCGCTGCGCCACACCTATGACGTCGTATTGCTGCTTGCGGCCTCGGTCGCCCGGCACGGCGAGGCGCGCCTGCTTGCCCGGCGGGCCGACCAGGCGGTTCTGCTGAGCGATGGCGCCAAGGGCGACCCGGCCCTGAAGCGCGCCCGCGACCGGCTGGAGGATGCCGGTCTCGCGGTCATATCGACGCTCCGGGTCGAAACCGCCGACGGGACCCAGCGGGTCGCCTGAACGACCCCTGAGAGGCAGTAGTGCCCCGCCGGACGTCCCACTACTGTCCGGTTAAGCGGGGGCGGGGCGTTTGTTTTCAGCCTGTCCACCCCCTCGGATGTCATGCCCGGACTTGTTCCGGGCATCCATGACCACCGCCGTCAGAATGGGCGCAACCGACTGTGTTCATGGATTGCCGGGACAAGCCCGGCAATGACACGGAGGGGGAGTGGCGAGCGACATCAGACACCGCTTCCACCGCGGAAAACAGAGTTAATGACGTCCGAGTTGGTCGTTGAGTGAGCCCCTATCCCGCCACGGTGATTTTCCCAAAAAGTCATGCCCGACAAATGGTTATTCGACGTCGCCGGAACTAAACCGGACGGTAGTGCGTGCGTCCCGGGGAGGGTGTCGCAAATCCGGATCGGCGAAACCGCCTCAGCGGAAGCGGCCGGATAGGGTGCTCAGAATATCGGATTGCTTGACCGAGCGTTTCAGGCGCGCGCAGCCGCTCGCATAGGTCGTTCGCGCCCAGCCGGAAACCGACAGCGGCAGAAAGGTATCGAACAGCGTATCGGTGTTCGGGCACCAGTGCGTCTTGTAGTCGGCCTCGCCGACGCCAAGGTCGAATTCGGCGAAGCCCTCGCGGCAACGGTCCTCGATCAGGTAGCGCAGCAGCACTTCGCCGGGATGATGGCGGGCGATGTCGCCGAGTTCGAAGGAACTCATGATGCCGCAGGTCCGGCCCCCGCCGCTCGTGCCGATCCAGGTCGCGGCGACCCGGTCCCCGGCGCTGAGCCAGAACATGTCGATATGCGGTTCGGTTTCACCGATGCCGCGAATCGCCAGGTCGCGCATGAAGCGCATGACGTCGTCGTCGTCATAGACGTTGCGGATCTGCTTCTCGCGCATCCGTTCCGACTTCTGCGCGGCGAAGGCGTCGAGCACCCGGTCGATATCGGCGGGCGAGCGGACCCGGTGAAACCCGCAGCTACCGAAATCCCGGGCGATCAGGCGTTCGCTGCGGCGCAGTTTCTTGCGCGTCGCCGTGCCGCGCAGTTGCGGATACAGGCTGTCGAAACAGGGCTCCAGGGTCAGCGAATAGGCGAAGCTCGGCGAGACCTGTTTGGGCAATTGCGCCAGCGGATTGGCGTATCCCTGCCAGGCTTCGGGCTGATTGGTGAGCTCGATGGCGTCGACGCCGCCCGCGTGGCCGAGATGGCGGAGCACCCGGTTCAGCGCCGCCCTGTCGATGTCGGCCAGGCATTCGGGATTGTAGAGGCCCATCTTGTAGTTGGCGAATTTGCCGCCGGGCCAGATGGCAACCCGGAGCGGGCGGCGGTATTGCACCATCAGCGGCCAGATCAGGGCCGGCAGGCCGCAATCGGCGCGGGCGACCACGATAAGCGGTGTCAGCCCCTCGCGGGCGCCGACATGCCGGTACCAGGTCTCCACCCAGTCGAAGCGCTGATAGGGCGTTAGAACCCCCCAGGCCTCGAAGGCCCGCCAGACGGGTTCGGCCTCCGAGAAGGTCCGGTAGAGCGTCGTCGTCGCCGCGGAAAGCACCGGTCTGGGATTCCCGTTTGGTCGCCTATCTGACCCGGTTGGATTGTCCGGGCCGGCCAGGTTGATCATGGACACTGTGTATGTAGCCTGAATATGGTTGGGACGCGCCGGATGTACACCCAGATGCACATAACGACCTGCTAGCAAAATTTGATTAGGATTTTGTTGGCAAAACCTATTGAGTTCGGGGCAATGGTAAAAGCGGGCTGAGAATGAAACGTCGGAAGACCGCGCTCTTCAGGGCAGGGCTCGATACCCTTTATTACACGCGGGCGCACAAGGCGCTGCAACCATTCACGGCAGGGCGGGGGGTGATTTTCACGCTTCACCAGGTGCGGCCGGAGCCGCCGGAGCCATTCGCGCCGAACCGTATCCTGTCCGTCACCCCGGAATTTCTGGATTCCGTCATCCTGCGCATCCGTGCCGCCGGCCTGGACATCGTCGACCTCGACGAGGCGGTGACGCGGCTGCGCTCGGAAACCGCGGGCCGGCGCTTTGCCTGCATCACCCTCGACGACGGCTATCTCGACAATCTCGAGTATGCCTGCCCGGTACTGGAGCGGCACCAGGCTCCGGCCACGATCTACGTCACGACCTGCATGCCGGACGGTACGGCCCTGTTGTGGTGGTTTGCCCTGGAGAAGGCGGTCGCCGACAGCGATAGCCTGCATCTGCCGGAGCCGCTTGCGGCGAAACTCGGCCAGTCGACGCTTGCCTGCGCGAGCATCGAGGAGAAATATGCCGCCTACGAGACCGTCTACTGGCCGCTCAGGGCGCTTGGCGAGCAGGAGCGCCGCGCCGCCGCCGCCGCGATCACCGAACGGGCAGGGTTCGCCTTGAACGAGGTCGCCAACGGTCTTTCGATGTCGTGGGACCAGATCGCGATGCTTGCCGGCGGGTCGCTCGTCACGATCGGCGCGCACTCGGTCAGCCATCCAGCCCTTGCCGATCTCAGTGCGTCTGCGGCCGAATACGAGATCGCCGAAAGCCGCAAGCGGATCGCCGAGATGACCGGCTACCAGGCGCGCCATTTCGCCTATCCCTTCGGCGATGCGGGTTCCTGCGGGCCGCGCGAATTCGCCTCCGTTGCAAGGCTCGGCTTCGACACCGGGGTCACCACCCGCCCGGGCATGCTGTTCCCTGATCATCTGGAGCACCTGACCGCGCTGCCGCGGGTCTCCCTCAACGGCGACTACCAGTCGCTGCACTATCTGGAACTGTTCCTGAGCGGCGTGCCCTTCGCGCTGTTCAACCGGTTCCGTAAGGTCGCGGCATAAGGCACTGCTGTGACTCGGATTTCTCGGATCAGACGCGGCGATAGCGCTGCGGGCTCATGCCGGTCCAGCTACGGAAGGCGCGGGAAAAGGCGGACAGTTCCGAATAGCCGAGATTGAGCGCCACCTCGGTGAGCGGCATGTCCGGGTCTTCCATATAGTGCAGCGCCAGTTCATGCCGCGCCGCCCGCACGATGTCCGGGAAGGTCAGGCCGTGCGTGCGCAATTGCTTCTGGAAGCTCTTGTCGGTGAGGCCGAGCACGGCCGAGATTTCGGTGACTGTCGGCATCCGGCTGCCGAGCTGCATCTTGACCTCGTTGCGCACGATCGCGGCGAAATCGGCCGGGTTGGCGATATCCTCCGCGCGGCTTTCCAGGAACGCCTTGACCACCGAGAACAGATACGGATCCTGGTCCGGCATGCGGGCGTCGAGATCCTTGCGCCGGAAGGCGATGGCGTTGGTGCGCCGGCCGAACTGCACCGGCGCGCCGAACAGCCGCTCGTGCTCCTCGGGGCTTTCCGGGGCCGCGTGCTCGAAGCGGATTTCGAGCGGCGCCCAGTCCTCGCCGAGCGCGGCCTTGAAGATGTTGCAGAACATGCCCAGCGACAGTTCCGCGTCCTGGCGCCGGTCGGGGATGCGCGGATCGAAGATGCGATAGCTCAGCCACAGGATGCCGTCGTCCTGAATGAGGCCGAACGCGGTCTGTCCCTGATGGGCGGGGAAATACTGTTCGGCATTGCGCAGACCCGCCGCCAGCGTCGGCGAACTGATCGCCGCATAGCCGAGCATGCCGAGCTGCCGGGGCTTGAAGCTCTGGCCGAAATGCAGGCCGATATTGTCGTGGCCGGTCTGCTTCGCGGCGATCTCGAACATGTTGCAATATTGCGAGAGATTGATCTCGGCGACCGGGTTCTCGCAGACATCCTCGCGGATGCCGGCATGGCCGAAAATCCGGTCGGCGGCGCCGCCAAACCGCTCGAAATGGCGCGCGGCACCGTTGGTGGCTGCGGTCAGGACCTTGGCCGGCGGTGCCGAAACGGATGGTTCGTTCCCCAGTGCCATCTCCCCGATGCCAGCTCCCCTGTGCCTTCCGTGTTGTGCCGCGCCCCGATCAGGATAGGCGCAAAGGCCCGGAATGCAAAACGAATGCAAAACGATCGCTGAAAAAACCATCGTGATCGAAAAGGCGTCACGATGCGATCCGCTGTTAAATTGCACAGCCTCACTGTCAAGCTCACCTTGTAAGCGTGACGGTAGCGTGACATCTCCCACTAAAACCGGAACCAGAGACAGGGAACTTGAGATGACACTGACACGACGCCAGTTCACCGGCGGCGCCGCGGCCCTTGCCGGGCTTGCCGCGGCCGGACCGCTCTTCCCGGCCCGTGCCGCCGACGACCGCATGAACATCCTGTGTTGGGAAGGCTACAATTCCGACGAGGTGCTCGGCCCCTTCCGCAAGGCCCACCCGAACGCGACCGTGCGCGCCGAAAGCGGTACGTCCGATCCCGACATGATCAACAAGCTGCGCGCCGGCGAGGTCAATGTCTGGGACCTGATCAACGTCAACCAGCCCTGGGCACGTGACCAGCTCTATCCTGAGAACCTGATCAAGGCGCTCGATAAAGAGCGGTTCATGCCGTATTTCGAGAAGATGCTGCCGCAGTTCGCGGCACCCTATCCGCTGTCCTTTGCCGAAAACGGCGATCTGATCGGCATGCCGCAGCGCTACGGGCCCTTCAGCTTCGTAGTCAACACTGACGTGATCAGCAAAGAGATGGCCGAAGACCAGGGCTGGAACCTGTTCCTGGACGAGAAGATGAAGGATCGCTTCGGTGTCCTGACCTATGACAACTGGAACATCATCCACATGTGCCTGACCGCCGGGCTTGATCCGTTCAAGCCGGTCGAGGGCGACGATGAGGCGAAGTTCAAGAAGGTGGCGGAAGATATCTTCGCCGGCTCGAAGCTCCTGACCGACGATCTGGTGGCGATGAACACCGCGCTGATCAATGGCGAAATCGACGCCTATTTCACCGGCGGCACCTACACCGCCTCGCCGGCCCGCTATGACGGGGCGACCAACATCCGCGGCATCACGCCGAAATCCGGGCCGGTCGACGGCAAGGGCGGCGTCGTCTGGATCGAGCTGACGTCGGCCGTCAACAACCCCGATCCGAGCAGCCTGGCCGAGGATTTCCTCGAATTCGTCCAGTCGCCGGACATTTCCCATGCCGTCGCCTTCACCGAGGGCACCTACAACCCGGTTAGCCAGATGGGCAATCCGGAGGTGATGTCCAAGTTCACCGCCGACGAGCTCGACGCCATCCAGTGGGATTCGCTGGATGCCGAGATGAGCCGGTCCCTCGACTACGATGTCGTTGCGTCCTACGACAAGCTGATCGAGATCTACACGCAGGCCCGCCGCTCGTAAGGGCAGGGTCCGCTTAAGCGACAAGGCCCCGGCGCGGTCTCGCGCCGGGGCGGATAGTTCCGGGAAGAGAGTATGGACGCAAGCCCGATCCTCCGGCTTCAGAACGTCGTCAAGAAATTCGGCACCTTCACCGCCCTGCACGGCATCGATCTCGACATCTATGATGGCGAGTTCCTGACCATCGTCGGCCCGTCGGGCAGCGGCAAGTCGACGCTGATCCGCATCCTGGTCGGCATGGAGGATGTCAGCGACGGCGAGATCTGGCTGCGCGATCAACGTATCGACCAGACGCCGGCCAACAAGCGCCCGACCTGCATGGTGTTCCAGTCGCTGGCGCTGTTCCCGCACATGAGCGTCGGCCACAACATCGAGTTTCCGCTGAAGATCCAAGGTGTCGCGCCGGCGGCCCGGAAGCAGCGGGCGCTTGAGTTGATGGCGCTCCTGCACCTGCCGGACGATTACTACACCAAGCGCATTTCGCAATGTTCGGGCGGCGAGCGCCAGCGCGTCGCGCTTGCCCGCGCGCTCGCCTTCGATCCGGAAATCCTGTTCTTCGACGAGCCGCTGTCAGCGCTCGACTACCGGCTGCGCAAGACGCTGGAAAAGGAACTGAAGGACCTGCACGCGCGCACCGGCAAGACCTTCGTCTACATCACTCATTCGCTGGAGGAGGCAATGGTGATGTCGGACCGCATCGCCATCATGAAGGCCGGCCGGTTCGAACAGATCGGCGGCGCCGACGAGATCTACGGCAAGCCGGTCAGCCGCTTCGTTGCGAGCTTCATGGGCGAGGTCAATCTGTTCGATATCGAGGGCGCTGGCGACGGCAAGCTGGATGGTCCCGACCTTGACGTCCACGTAAACGGCAATGCCGAGGATTTCGGCATCCGCCTCGACAAGGGCGCCAAGGGCACCCTGATGGTCCGCCCGGAATATGTCCGCTTCCTGGCGAGTTCCGATACCAGCGATTTCATTGTGCGCGGCACGCTGCGGGCCGAATACGCGCTCGGATCGCGCATCCAGTACGAGGTGGAGACGCCCGGCGGCCAGGCGCTGACGGTGGAGAAGCTGCGCGAGGACCGGTTCGCCGGCGCCGAGGGCTCGCAAGTGGTGCTCGGCTTCGATGCCGAAAACGTCCACCTGATCCGCGGCGAATAGGGGCGGGCGATGGAACGTCTCGATCAGCGGCTCGGCTTCCTCTCGGCGATACCGTTAACGGTTATCCTGGGCCTGAGCTTTCTTGCCCCGCTCGTGGTCGTGGCGCTGTTCTCGATCATGCCGCAGAAGGTCTTTTCGCTCTTCAATACGCCGGATTTCTCGGCCTATTCGGTGTTCTTCTCGCAGGGCTACTACCGCTCGCTCTTGTGGTCGCTGGGCATGGCGTTCGCCTCGACGCTGATCCTGTTCGTCATCTGCTGGCCGCTCGCCTTCGGCATGGCCAAGGTGTTCCGCCGTTTCACGCTGGTGATCACGATCTTCGTGGTGATGAGCCTGTTCGTGTCGGAGAACATCCGCCTGTTCGGCTGGGTGCTGACGCTGATGAAGGGCGGCCTGATCGAGGGCCATTTCCGCTACTACACCGGCATCGGCTTCGATTCCCCGCTCTACAACACCGGCATCATCGTGTTCGGGCTGATCTACGTCTATCTGCCTTTCATGCTGTTCCCGCTCGCGCAGGGCATCGCCATGGTGCCCGACGATGCCCGTCAGGCGGCAGCCGATCTCGGCGCCAGCCGCTGGCAGATCCTGACCCAGATCGAACTGCCGCTCGCCGCCCCCGGCATCATGGTCGGCTCGCTGCTCAGTTTCGTGCTGGCCGCGGGCGCACTGGCGGAATCGAAGCTGCTCGGCGGCCAGGCGGTTATCGTCATCGCCGATGATATCGAGACCGCCTTCACCTTCGGCCAGAACTGGCCGCTCGGCGCATCGCTGGCGATGATCCTGATCATCATCATCGGCTCGCTGGCGATCTTCGGGGTGAGCCGCATCGATCTCGACGCGATCATGGGGAGGAAGCGCTGATGAATCCGTCGCGCTCCACCCGATTCGTCCTGTATTTCTACGGCGTCCTCGTCATCGTCTTTCTGTACCTGCCGCTCGTCTCGGTCGGCTTCGCGTCAATCTCCAAGGCGCGCTACCTGACCTTTCCGATCCGGCGGTATTCGACACAGTGGTACGCCGACGCCTTCGTCAGCGAGACGGTGCGCGACCTGCTGACGACCTCGCTCAAGGTCGCGGTCGTCGTGACGATCATCTCGGTGATCTCCGCCTTCTTCGGCGCGCTCGCCTTTGCCCGCTACAACTGGCGCTTCCGCCGCACCTTTCAGAAGATCATCCTGTTGCCGATCTTCTTCCCGCAGACGGTGCTCGGCCTGGCGCTTTTGATGTGGTTCAACTCGATCGGCATCATCCCGACCTGGAAGACGGCGGTCGTCGCCCATCTCGTCTGGATCGCCCCGATCGCGACGCTGATCGTCGCAATCCGCGCCTACAGCTTCGATCCCGCGCTCGAGGAGGCCGCCCGCGACATGGGCGCGTCGACAGCGACGATCTTCAAGGAGATCACGCTGCCGCTCTTGATGCCGGGCCTGGTGTCGGCCGGTCTGTTCGCTTTCCTGTTGAGCTGGGGCAACTTCCCGCTGTCGCTGTTTACCACCGGCGCCGACTCGACCCTGCCGGAATGGCTCTACGCCAAGATGGTCTCGGGCTATTCGCCGCTCGTGCCGACGCTGGGCGTCATGTCGGTGGTCGGATCCTTCCTGCTCATCGTGATCGCGATCAGCCTGATGTGGCTGTTTCGCTCCATTCGCGAGAGCCGGGCTTCATGAACAAGAACAGATCATAGGAGAGCATATCCATGCTGACGTCGATTGAGGGGAAAAGCGTAATCGTCACCGGCGGCTCGAAAGGGATCGGGCGCGGCATCGCTTCGGTTTTCGCAGCCCAGGGCGCCAAGGTGACGATCGCCGCCCGTAACGAGGCCGATCTTCGGAAGGCGGCTGCTGAGATCAGCGGCGATGTCCGCACCGGCGTCTGCGACGTCTCCGACTGGGAGAGCGTCAAGGCGATGGTCGACGGCGCGGCCGAGGCCCAGGGCGGCGTTGACATCATGTGCGCCAATGCCGGCGCCTTCCCGCAGACCAAGATCGTCGACATGGACCCGGCCGAATGGGACGGCGTCATGGCGACGAATCTGCGCTCGTCCTTCCTGTGCGTGAAGGCCTGCATCCCGCATTTCGAAAAGGCCGGCAAGGGCAGGGTGGTGCTGACCTCTTCGATCACCGGCCCGGTCACCGGTTTCCCCGGTTGGTCGCATTACGGCGCCTCGAAGGCCGGCCAGCTCGGCTTCCTGAAGACAGCCGCGATGGAACTGTCGCGCTACAACACCACGATCAACGCGGTGATGCCCGGCAACATCTATACCGAGGGCCTGCAGGATCTCGGCCAGGAGTATCTCGACACGATGGCGGCCTCCATCCCCCTGAAGCGCCTCGGCGCGGTCGAGGATATCGGCAATGCCGCGCTGTTCTTCGCCTCCGACGAGGCCGGCTACATCACCGGCCAGCAGATCGTCGTCGACGGCGGCCAGATCATTCCGGAATCGCTCGAAGCGATCGAAGAAATCTGAGGAGATATCATGGCCGGCACCGACATGCCGCTTGAGGAACTCCTCAAGCGCCTGGAGCGACTCGTCGCCGCGTCCCTGCATCTCTGGGACATGCCCGAAGGGGCCACGGCGCGCCTGATCAACGTCTCGGAGAACGCCACCTATCTGGTCGAGGCGCCAAACGGCTACAAGGCGATCCTGCGCGTGCACCGCGAGAACTACCACACCGAGCGGGCGATCGAATGCGAGCTGGAATGGATCGCCGCACTTGAGGAGGCCGACGCCGTCGTCACCCCCGGCCATTATCTCGGCAAGAATGGCAAGGCGATCCAGATCGGCTGCACGGAAGCCTTGAGCGATCCCCGCTTCATGGTGCTGTTCCATTTCCTTGAGGGCCATGAACCCGACGAGAGCGGTGACCTGACCGGCCCCTTCGAGGAACTCGGCGAGATCGCAGCCCGCACCCATGTCCACTCGACCGGCTGGACGAGACCCGCCGATTTCGAGCGTCTTGTCTGGGATATCGACGCTGTGTTTGGCGACAGCCCCACCTGGGGCGACTGGCGCGACGCGCCGCATGTTGACGAAACCGTCCGCCCGGTGCTGGAGGATGTCGAGGCGATGGTGCGGGCGCGGATTGCCGCCTTCGGCCAGGGCCCGGAGCGCTACGGCCTCATCCACGCCGACATGCGGCTTGCCAACCTGCTGGTCGACGAGAACGGCACGCGCCTCATCGACTTCGACGACTGCGGCATGGGCTGGTTCCTCTACGATTTCGCAGCCGGCATCAGCTTCATGGAGGACGATCCGCGCATTCCCGATCTGAAAGCAGCCTGGGTGCGCGGCTATCGCAAAGTGCGGGCCTTGAGCGCAGAAGACGAAGCCGAGATCGATACCTTCGTGATGCTGCGGCGGATGGCGCTGCTGGCCTGGATCGGCAGCCATATCGAGGCGCCGGAACCGCAGGCGCTGGCGCCTGATTTCGCGAGGGTCACCGCCGAACTGGGCGCGGCCTACCTAAAGGCGATGCGCGCATAGGGGATGTCAACTTCGCTCGCCCGCCTGTCAAGTCGGCCCGCCTGAAAAGGCCCTAACTGTGGGCGCTCAACGATGGGACGCGCCATGTCACAGGCAAAAATCGAGTTCCTCGAACGGTCGAAGGAATTCTGGAATCCCGGCAAGACCCAGGACTGGATCGACATGGGGGTCGATCTCGTCATCGACCGCCGCGAGGGCTATTACCTCTACGATATGGATGGCCGCAGGCTGATCGACCTGCATTTGAATGGCGGCACCTACAATCTCGGCCATCGCCATCCCGAACTGGTCGAGGTGCTGAAAGCCGGCACCGAACGCTTCGACATGGGCAACCACCACTTCCCGGCAATTGCCCGCACGGCGCTCGCAGAAGCCCTGCAGGATTGCGCGCCGGGGCCGGATTTCAAATACACCGCCTATGGCTCCGGCGGCGGCGAGGCGATCGATATCGCCATCAAGACGGCCCGCCATGCGGCAAACAAGAAGAAGATCGTCTCGATCATCAAGGCCTATCACGGCCATACCGGCCTGGCGGTGAAGACCGGCGACGAGCGCTTTTCCAAGCTCTTCCTGTCGGAGGATACGGCCGGCGAATTCGTCCAGGTGCCGTTCAACGACCTGACTGCCATGGAGGACGCGCTTAAAGGCCGCGACGTCGCGGCCGTCATCATGGAGACGATCCCGGCGACCTATGGCTTCCCGATGCCGCAGGAGGGCTATCTGCCCGCCGTCAAGGCGCTCTGCGAGAAATACGACGCGCTCTATATCTGCGACGAGGTGCAGACCGGCCTGATGCGCACCGGCGAGATGTGGGGGATCAGCAAATACGGCGTCGTCCCCGACATCATGGTGACGGGCAAGGGCATTTCCGGCGGCATGTATCCGATCGCCTGCGTGCTGATCTCGGAGAAATGCGGCGGCTGGCTGCACAAGGACGGTTTCGGCCACATCTCGACCATGGGCGGGGCCGAACTCGGCTGCGTCGTCGCGCTGAAGACGCTGGAAATCGTCCAGCGCCCGCAGGTCCGCGCGATGGTGCAGTTCATTTCCGACTATCTGCGCGCCGGCCTCGACGACATCATGGCCGCCTTCCCGGACTTCTTCATCGGCATCCGCCAGCACGGCGTCATCATGGGGCTCGAATTCAACCACGAGCAGGGCGCCAAGCCCGTCATGAAGCATCTTTATGAAAACGGCGTCTGGGCGATCTTTTCGACGCTCGATCCGCGCGTGCTGCAGTTCAAGCCCGGCCTGCTACTGACACAAGCCGATGCCGAGGACGTGCTGCGGCGGCTTGCGATCGCCATCGAACTTGCCCGTGACGAGGTCATGGGCAAGCCCAGGCTGGTATGAGGGAGACGGTGATGGATCGCGCCCTGTTCAATTCCCTCGTCGATATCTCCGGCTCGAAGGCTGCCCAACGCGGCCAGGCCGACATTATGCTCGAACGCGCCCGCTGGGCGGCCTCCGTCTTCGAGCGCTACGACCGCGCCGCGACGCAGGCGATCGTCGCAGCCGTTGCCGAGGCGGCCCACGCGATGGCCGCCGAGATGGCCGAGAAGGCCGTCGCCGAGACCGGCTTCGGCGTCACCGAGCACAAGAAGATCAAGAACGAACTGACCGCGAAGCCGCTGATCGATTTCTATGCCGATCAGGATTTCGTCAACCTGCGCGTCGACGAGGGCCGCAAGATCGTCGAACTGCCGCGCCCGGCCGGCGTCATCTTCGCGCTGACCCCGTCGACCAATCCGATCGCGACGCTCAACTACAAGTGCCTGCTGGCGCTGATGACGCGGAACGCCATCGTCATCTCGCCGCATCCCGCCGCCAAGGACTGTTCGACGGAAGCCGCGCACCGGCTTGTCCAGGCAGCGGAAGCCGCCGGTGCCCCGTCGGGTGTTATCCAGATCCTCGAAGAGCCGTCGATCCCGCTGGTCGAAGCCTTCATGACGTCGGATAAAACCAATGTCATCCTGGCGACAGGCGGTACGGCGATGGTCAGGGCTGCCTATTCCTCCTCCAATCCGGCGATCGGAGTGGGGCCGGGCAACGCGCCGGTCTTCGTCGATGCGAGCGCCGATGTAACCAAGGCCGCCCAGCGGATCGTTACCTCGAAATCCTTCGACAACTCGATCCTGTGCACCAATGAAAGCGTGCTGATCACGCTGCCCGAGGTCGAGGGGCAGTTGCAGCGCGCGCTGAAATCCGCCGGCGCCCATATCTGCGATGCCGACGCGGTCGAGCGCCTGCGCCGGTTCCTGTTCCATCCGCGCGGCTTCAACATCGAGGCGATCGGCCGCGACGCCACCTGGATCGCCCAGGAATGCGGCATCCGCGTCGACCAGAGCACCAAGATCCTGGTCGCGCCGATCACCCAGATCGGGGTCGAGGAAAAGCTGTCGCGCGAAAAACTCTGCCCGGTGCTGGCCATGCATGTTGCCAAGACGCCGGCGCAGGCCTTGTCCCAGGCCCGTGCCGTGTTGCGGCTGACCGGAGCGGGGCATTCGGCAGCGATCCATACCTCGGACGAGGCGATGGTGCTTGCCTATGGGGAGGCGGTCGAGGCCTACCGGGTCGTCGTCAACGCGCCGTGCTCGCAAGGAGCCGCCGGCTTCGGCACCAATCTCGCCCCGTCCTTTACCATCGGCACCGGCTACTACGGCCGCTCATCGATCGGCGAGAATATCGGGCCGCAGCATCTCGTGCAGTGGACGCGGCTTGCTTACTCCAGCGACGACGATGTCCCGTTCGGGCGCTATCACGGCCGCACCCGGCCGTTCCGCGGCGCGCTGCCGCCCGCGCCGGAAGACGGCGTCGTCGGCGCGCCGCGTTCAAGCGTAGCCGTTGCGCCGGCGCCGTCCGCGACCTCAAGCTTGGACCGGGCAACCAAAGACGAATTGCGGCGGCTGATCGCCGAAGAACTGCGCGATCTCCTGGGAAAATAATCGATGGCCGACCTCAGATCCTTCATCTTCATCGATCAGTTGCAGCCGCAGACGCTTGCCTATGTGGCGACCTGGATGCGCGGAAACCTGCCGCGCTCGCGCATGGCTGCCCAGATCATCGAGATCGCGCCCGGCCTCGATATCGAGGCGCTGACCGATGTCGCGCTGAAGAGCGCCGACGTGAAGGCCGGCCTCCTGGTGGTCGAGCGCCAGTTCGGCACGCTTGAATTCCATTCCCGCTCGACGGCGGAAGTCCATGCCGGCGCCGACGCCGTTCTCCAGGCGCTCGGCGCCCGCCGCGAGGATGCCCAGAAGCCGAAGATCCTGGCCTCCAAGATCGTCACTCGCGTCGATCACCAGCACGCCTTCCTGATGAACCGCAACCGGCTCGGCTCGCTGATCCTGGGCGGTGACAGCCTCTATCTGCTCGAATGCCAGTCGGCCTCCTATGCGATGCTCGCCTGCAACGAGGCGGAGAAGGCGGCGAATATCAAGGTCATCGACTACCGGATGATCGGCCCGAACGGCAGGCTCTATCTCGCCGGCGACGAGGCAGAGGTGCGCAACGCCCGCAACGCCGCCGAGGACGCGCTGAAAGACGCGGGGGCCGGCTGGTGAGCGAGATCCGCGACCTGATCCGCACGCTCCTGCGCGAGGAACTGCAGCGCCTGCGCGCCGATATCGCCGCGCCCGCGCCGCAGGCCACGATGGAGAGCGTGACGATCCGCTCGAGCGCCGACCTGAACGCCTTTGCAAAACGCCTCGTCCAGCTGGCGCAGGACGGGGCGTTCAAGGCGGACGTGCTGGCGGAACGGCATCAGTTCGTTCTGAACGGCCCGTCCGCCTCTAATTCCGTGGCGATGCCGCTTCAGGCTCATCAGCCAACCGCGCCGTCGCCGGCCGCGCCTGCGACCGCGACATTTGCGTCGGGCATGCTTAGCGAGCGCGATATCGCCGGCCTGCCCGACGGCACCCGGTCGATCTCGGTCGGCAAGGCCGTGCGGCTGACCCCGCTTGCCCGTGACGAAATGGCCCGGCGCGGCATCAAACTGGAAAGGACCACCCCATGATCCGCGGCACCGTGACCGGCCGGCTCTGGTCGTCCAAGCGCATCGAGACGCTGCCAAATGGTGCGCTGCTCGAGGTCAAGGTCGGCTCATCGACCCTTGTCGCCTTCGATCCGCTCGGCTGCGCCGAGGGCGAGGAGGTGCTGATCACGCAAGGCTCGGTCGCGGCGAGTTACTTCCCCGAAATCAAGGCCCCGATCGATGCGCTGATCATCGGGTCCGTCGACGAGAACTGATCCGCGGCACGAGGCGGATATGAAATGACCTGCAAAAGGAGATTTTAAAATGGCAAATATGGCAATCGGCATGATCGAAACCCGCGGCTATGTCGCCTCGCTGACGGCGGCCGACGCGATGGTCAAGGCGGCGAATGTCGAGATCGTCTCCAAGAATGAAATCGGCGGCGGTCTCGTCTCCGTCGTCGTCAAGGGCGATGTCGGCGCGGTGAAGGCCGCGACCGAGGCCGGCGCCCAGGCCGCCAACCAGATCGGCGAGGTGATCTCGGTCCACGTCATCCCGCGTCCGCACCAGGATCTTGCCAAGCATTTCGACACCGGCAAGTAAGCCGTAAATCCGACGACCTGAAGGGCCCGGCCGATGACCGAACTACGGGTGTATCTGCCCATCCACGACCTGCAGCCGCAATTCGGCGCCTATCTGGCGACCCCGCTGCGCGGCCGGGGCTATCCGCCCTTCGAGGGCCAGCACAGCCTGATCATCGAGGTCGCGCCGGCCTTGTCGATCCATCGCATCGCCGATCTAGCGCTGAAGGCCGCGCCTGACATGGAGCCGGGCATCCTGTTCACCGAGCGTCAGTTCGGCCTGCTCGAACTGCATGCCGATGATGAGAAGGAGCTGGAGCAGGCCGGTAGCGCGATCCTCAAAGGGATCGGCGCCAAGCCGTCCGACCAGATGGCGCCGACGGTGCTGTTTCACGACATCATCGAGGACCTGTCGGACCAGCATGCGATCATCCTGAACCGCGCGCGCGATGCCTCGATCCTGGTGCCGGGCGTGTCGCTGTTGATCTACGAAATGGCCCCGGCGCTGTTTGCCTGCGTCGCCGCCAACGAGGCGGAGCGGGCAGCGCCGGGCGCGACCTTGAACGATGTCCAGATGATGGGCGCGTCCGGGCGGGTGTTCATGTCGGGCACGACCGCCGAGATGAAACGCGCGCGGGATGCGATCACCAGGACGCTGGAGGCGGTCGAGGGGCGGGCGGCGTAGCGCCCGGTCTCGCACGCGATCGAACGGTAAACGTCCCGGCGCTACACTTTCGCCGCTTTCAGGATATCGTTGATGCGAGTCTGCCATCCGGGTCCCGTGGCCTTGAATTTCTCCACCACGTCGGCATCGAGGCGGATCGAGATCGCCTGTTTCGGATTGTCCTTCTTCGGCCGCCCGCCGAGATTCTTCTTCATCTTCGCGGCGAGTTCCGGGAAAGCTTCGGCGAAGGGCTTCATCTCGACAATGTCTGCGGGGTCCAGCTCCGGATTGTCCGGATCGCTTGCAATCATCTTCTGAATTTCGGCTTCCTCGGCATCGGTGAGCGGACGCTTTGAACTGAACTTGGTCATAGAAGCTTCCTTTCTTTCCGGCTTGCGGGACGCATCGAGATGATCGAAATGGCTTCGGCGCCGAGCGGCTTGTGGACGACGGTTACGATCATTCTTCCTTGAAATTCCCCGATTGCAACGCTTCGGCCATCCCGGGTTCTGACCTGGATGGCGGTATCGAAGAACTCCGACGTCAGATCGGCAAAATCCAATCCATGCTTTGCAAGGTTGGTTTGACGCTTAGTTTCGTCCCACACGATCATATCGTTTATGTATATACTAAAACATTGAAAGTCAAGTTGGTGTTGTATATACGAAAATCACTTAAGGCAGTAAAATCAATAAAGTAGGAATCCTTCCTCGCAGCCATCCCATCTCGGACGTAAATCCCTATTGGCAGGAACCGACATCGGAATATCCGCTGGCAGCCCATCGCCGATGCACTAAGGTCGACACAAACGACCGTGAGAGGTCTCAAACCCGCAATGCTGCACTGGCTCGCCTCCCTCCAGCAATGGATCTACGACCTCGTCGGCGGCTATCTGAACGCCTTCGCGGCCTCCGGCGACTGGTCGGCGCTGGCGACCGTGCTGCCGCTCGGCATCGTCTTCGGCGCCGTCCATGCGCTGACCCCGGGCCACTCGAAGACGCTGCTTGCCTCCTATGTGGTCGGCTCGCCGCTGGCAGCCATCCGGGCGCTCGGCGTCTCCAGCCTGCTGGCGATCACTCATGTTCTGTCCGCCGTGCTGATCGCGCTGTTCTTTTCGGAACTGATGACCCGCACCCTGGTCGGCGCCGGCCGGGCGCCCGCCATTGAGGACTTAAGCCGGGGCATCCTCGTCGTGATTGGCGCGCTGTTTGTCGCCCGCGCGCTGTGGGGCGGGTCGAGCAACCGGCACGGGCCGCGCGAAGGCTACGCGGTCGGCATCGCCGCCGGCCTCATTCCCTGTCCGCTGACGCTGTTCGTCATGATACTGGCGCTATCGCGCGGCGTGCCGGAGGCAGGCCTTGCCTTCGCGCTGGCGATGATGGTCGGCGTCGGCCTGACGCTGGGCGCGGTGAGCCTTCTGGCCGTCGCCGGGCGCGGCGTCCTGACGGCTGCGATGGAGAGGTTCGGCGCGTCGGTTACCGTCATGGCGCGGCTTCTCGACGGTCTCGCCGGTCTTCTGCTGGTCGCGCTGGGGCTGCGCGCCGTCCTGGCCTAGCGCGTGAAATCGGTGATCACCGCCGTTCCCGGCGGCGTCGGCCCGTTCATCGCCCTGAGTTCCCCGCTCGCCTCCGACAATGTCACTTCCCGGGCAACGAGCGGCTCCAGATCGACCGCACCGCGCTCGATCAGGCTGAGCAGCGAGGGATATTTCCAGGCCGGCATGCCGCGTGTGCCGTAGAGCGCCAGGTTCTTCATATAAACGGCGTTCATGTTGATGCGCATATAGGCCGTCTTGCCGGTCGGCAGACCGATCTGGACATGCCGGCCGAGCGGAGCGAGGCACTCGATCGAGCCGTTGGTGGTGGCCTCGATGCCGAGCGCCTCGATGGAGACCTGGGCGCCGCCGCCGGTGATGTCGCGGATCGCCTCGGCCGCATCCGTCTCGGCCGCGTTGACGGCGGCATCGGCGCCGAGTGCCTTGGCGTTCTCCAGCTTCTCGTCGACGACATCGACGACCACCACCTGCGCCCCCAGCGCCTTGGCGAGCAGCGCGGCAGCCTGACCGATGCCGCCGGTTCCGTGGATTGCCACCCAGTCGCCGGCCCTGACGGCGGCCCGGTCGGTGAGCGCGTGCCAGGACGTCGTCACCCGGCAGCCGAGCCCGGCGGCAAGGCCGGGCGACAGGCTGTCCGGGCGATGCACGAGATTGTGGTCGTATGGCACGGCGACATATTCGGCATAGGCGCCGGGCAGCGTGAAGCCCGGGATTTCCTGGTCTGGACAGGTGTTGGATACGCCCGACCGGCAGGCCGGGCAGTCGCCGCAGGACAGGATGAAGGGGGCGATCAGCCGGTCGCCGACCTTGTATCGCGCGTGCTGGCCGGCCTCGACCACGGTGCCGCAATATTCGTGCCCAAGGACCGAACCGTGCGAGACGCGCGGGTGCTCGCCGACCCAGCCGTGATGGTCGGACCGGCAGACGCCGCAGGCGGCGACCTCAAGCACCACGCCGTTCTCCGGACAGGCCGGATCGTCGACGGTTTCGATCGACAGGTCTTCGTTGAACGCTCGAACGACGGCTGCGCGCATGTCAGGCTCCCCCAATGGTTCACCACCAGCTTAGCGTCCGTCGGCGTCAGCACAAGCGCGGGGTCAGCCCGGATCCGGCGCCCGCCGCATCCATTTGATGACCCACATCGCCGGCAGCGTCCAGGCAAAGCCGGCGACGACGAAATAGAGGGTCTGCACCAGGATCGGCAATTGCAGGATGTGGTTGGCGCCGATCACCATGGCAAGCGCGATATAGATCAGGACGAAGAGCCCCATCCCGACCACGCCGATAAACCGTCTGGCGCCTCGACCCATCTGCTTCAAATCCCTCTTCCTGTCGCTGTCGGCGGCAAACTGTCACGCCGGCAGCGGCGCGCGCGGCATTGCCGCACGGCGGACTGTCGTCCATGTTGATTTACCTAAGTCGATTGCCATGACAAGCAATCAAATCAGGAGGAGGGCGATTTGGCGCATGGCGGCGGATCGATTGTCTGACGGTGCTTTCCCGGGACCGACGCCCAGGCAGATCGCGGCGCGGCCCCTGGTACGGGCCTGGCTGATGCTGGTCGCTCTGTGCGTCTTCGCCATGGTCATCGTCGGCGGGGCGACGCGGCTCACCGATTCCGGCCTGTCGATCACCGAATGGGCGCTGATCACCGGCACCCTGCCACCGCTCAGCGAGGCCGCCTGGCTGGAGGCGCTCGAAAAATACCGCCAGATCCCGCAATACCAGCTCATCAATAAGGGCATGAGCCTGGCCGAATTCAAAGTGATCTTCTGGTGGGAATGGGCACATCGCTTTCTCGGCCGGTTGATCGGGCTGGTGTTCCTGCTGCCCTTCCTGTGGTTCTGGCTGACCGGGCGGCTGGAGCGGCGGCTGGTGCCCTGGCTGCTCGCCGCCTTCGTGCTCGGCGGCCTGCAGGGCGCGCTCGGCTGGTACATGGTGGCAAGCGGCCTGGTCGACCGGGTGTCCGTCAGCCAGTACCGGCTCGCCGCCCACCTGACGCTCGCTTGCGTGATCTTCGCCTATCTGCTCTGGCTTGCCGAACGGCTGCGCAGTCGGCCGCCCGAGGCGCCGAGCCCGCACAGGCTGCGCTCGAGCGCGCTTGTCATCGTGCTGCTGGTCTTCCTGCAAATCCTGCTCGGCGCCTTCGTTGCCGGGCTCGACGCCGGGCTCACCTATCAGACCTGGCCGCTGATGGATGGCCGCTTCGTCCCCGAGGGTCTGTTTTTCCAGACGCCGTGGTGGATCAACCCGTTCGAGAACATCACGACGGTGCAGTTCGACCATCGCATGATGGCCTATCTGCTGGTGATCGCGACGCTGCTGCACGCCATCGACGCAGGCCGGTCGGCCGGCGAGGGGCCGGCGACGGCCCGCGCGGTCTATCTGGCCGGCTTCACGCTCGGCCAGGCGGGTCTGGGGATCGCCACCCTAGTGCTCGGTGTGCCGCTCTGGCTGGCGCTCGCCCATCAGGCCGGTGCGATGGTGGTACTCGCCGTCGCCGTGGTGCACCTGCACGCGCTGCGCCATCCAACTGGTGCGCCGAAGCCGTTGCCGGGCGCACAGGTGGAAGCCACGGAGTTCTAACGAATTCGGGGTCGCCAAACGCTGGCGATCGGGCTGCGCGCCCGATCGGTCGGGACGTCGGGTGGGCCGCGTGGCGGCATTCCGAAATGCCAGACCGCTGATATCCACCGCCTTCGACGATAGGGCGGCTTGGTCCGGCCGCGGCCGGAAACGGCGCAATATCGCCCGAATCCGCCTAATCCGGGCTGCGACTAGCGACGCTCTTCATCTCTCTCATGCTTTTTGGTGCTTTGGTGCGATTTTCGTTGCGGCTCGAATTCCGTTCGGATATGCACTGATTTAAATATGACTTTAACAGTCATATTTATGTCTGTCAGAGGAGTGGATGATGAGACTGTTGATCGTGGCCCTGGTGGGCCTTGCCGTTTCGGCGCTGCCGGCCGCAGCGGCTTGCAAGAAGAAAGACGTGAAGGGCACCTGGGAGCTCTATGGCCAGACGGTCTATTCGAACGCTCCGTTGTGGTTTGCGTGCACCATGATCCTCAACAGGAAGGGCGCCTATAAGTCCGGCTCCTCCTGCGAGCTTTCGATCGGGCTGGTGGTTCCCCTGAATACGGGTAAGATCAAGGTTGACGACGAATGCGCCGTCATCGGGTCCTTCGATGCCTCCCAGGATCAGTCCTTCAACTTCACGAAGGGGTTGATGCACATCGACAAGAACAGCATGGCCGGGGCCGGGCAAAGCGACTACGGGGCGTTTACCTACACCGCCATACGGAAAGACTGAAAATCGAATCCGACCAGGATTTGTAAGCTGGAAAGAGGGGCCTTGTCGGCCCCTTTTTGCTATCAGGCGCTATGCAACTCCGCGCAAAAGCGATCGTTACAGAGGGTCATAGCCTCAAAATTTTAATATTCCAGGCTGATTTCCAATACTTCGGAACTGGAATCGTAAACTATACTGCGAAGCGAAGTGGATAAATCGGGCGAAGATAGAAATTTAATCGCTACTTTATTATCGTTGTCGCTTACGAAGGAATATTCGCAGGTGATGGAAAGGCCCAGATTTTCGTTCGCCCCAGGTTGTATGCGCCCGGTGAGTGTCTCAGACCGGGTGTATTGGCTCGAGCGGGGGTCACACCATTCCTTGATATAGGTATGAGTGACGTCGCTGCTGGACAGGTCGCTGTTCTTCAGTTGAACTGCTATGCAAGTCGGCTCGCTGGCGTCGCAGAAACTGCTGGAAGCGGCTTCAGCGCTGAGCGGTATTGTAGCGGCCCACATGACGGAGACGGCCGCGACCGCTGTCATAGTTGGAAAATTCGGTTTCATCGTGCCAATACCTTTCAGGACATGTTCGCAGAGGCATGGTCTCCGCGTCTTCTCGCCTGGAAACGTCTGTTCAAACTATGAGGGTATGGTCGCTCCGAATCGCCGCCGGCTCTATGGCAGGAACGGACACTTGATTTGCAGGATCGGCCAAATGTGGACGGAGGCGCGGTTTCAAGAAAAGGCCCCCGGGCGCGGGGGGCGACCGCATCCGAGGGGCAAGTCTGGGCGCCCGGAAGTGGCGCCGGTAAGCCTCTGCGATCGAGATTGGATATAGGCATATGGCCGATATCGTACCCGATCGGCCGAGGCGAGGGGATTGGGGAAGCTCCCTGGTCTCAAGCGCGGGATCCGGGTAGTCGAATGTACCCCGCCCCTAAAACCAGGGATGCCTTCTCAACTACAGCTCATATACAGTTTCCCTTATAAAGCGGGAGAAAATATAGTTCACGCAAAATACCATAGATATAAAATCTGTCATATCTTGAGGTGTATCTTAATATCATGTCGTCTAAAGTAAAAATTTGCGAAAGATGTTTATCTGTGAAAGTCGGGTAATTGGGGTGGTCATGCGGTAAAATACATCCTTCGCCTAACCGTTTGCTTCATAATAAAAATCGGTTGACAATGCGTCATTCTCGTTCGTTTCGGGTCGATGTCTCCTGTTATGGTTTCGTGATGCGTGCGTTCGTTGATAAATCCGTTGCAGTTTTCCCTTGTGCTAATATCTGTTGCTTTGCCAGTGGAGGAATTTCTGTTCCTGACCTGAACTTTGAAACACGTATTGAAATTCGGGTCGCACAGATCCTTCGCAACGGTCTTGGCAACGGACGGGGCGAGCATGGCGCCGACGGTGAGGAAGGCGGCTCAGGCTGCGATTTTTACAAGGTGGGACTTCATCATTCAGACGTCCTTTCAAAATTGCGTTTCTTTAAAAAAACCATCTTGGTCCGTTGATCTATTGTTTCTGCCTGGAAACTCTCAGATCGAACAATGGATATATCTTTGTCCCCGGGCGCCACTCGGCGCTATGGCAGTTCCGGCCATATAGTTGGCATAGACGGCCATTTGCTACGTCGTGTCTGGAACGTTTGAATCTGATGAATTACGACAGACCACAAGCCTGCGTTTTCTCCTGGAAACTGCGGAGGCGCTGGGGATTGAAAGATCGGCCTGTCCGGAGCGCACCGGCATCGCCGAGGACCAGATTTCCGATCCGGAGTTCAAACAGACGCTGTCGCAGGAAGTCATCGCGACGGAGAATTTGGTTGCGCTTTCGCCACAAAAGGCCGGTCTGGGGAGAGCGGTCGCGTGGCCTGCGAGACAGGTGCCGAGTTCGCCAAACTCTCGTTAGATCACTGGCGAACCATGATCCCGTCACCCTGACGTTCTGCCTCAGGTAGTGCGAGTCGCTACACGGGCAACTCCAATCCGTGGATCAGCCATGGTCAGTGAAAGTGCGCTCACGCCGGGGGGAGGGCGGTTTCCAAGGCAACATGGCCGGCGGGCTGATTGCCCGCCGAACCGGTTTTCGGAAAAATCCGATGCGTGAACAAAGACATAGAGCGGCGCTGCGATTCCAACTGAAGGCATGCCGCCCTAGTTGATCAAATCCCTTCCATCGCCTGATCGAGATCGGCGATGATGTCTTCCTTGTTCTCGATGCCCACCGAGATGCGGATGACGTCCGGGCCAGCGCCGGCGGCCGTCTTCTGCGCGTCGGAGAGCTGCCGGTGGGTGGTCGAGGCGGGATGGATGATCAAGCTGCGCGTGTCGCCGATATTGGCAAGATGCGAGAACAGCTTGGTGTTGGAGACCACCTGGACGCCTGCGTCGTAGCCGCCCTTGACGCCGAAGGTGAACACCGCGCCGGCGCCTTTCGGACAGTATTTCTGGGCAAGCGTATGATGCCGGTCGCCGGGCAGGCCCGCATAGGACACCCAGGACACCTTCGGATGCTCCGACAGGAACTCGGCGACGGCGAGCGCGTTGGCGCAATGCTTTTCCATGCGCAGCGACAGCGTCTCCATGCCGGTTGCGATCAGGAAGGCGTTGAACGGCGACAGTGCCGGGCCGATATCGCGCAGGCCGAGCACCCGGCAGGCGATCGCGAAGGCGAAATTGCCGAAGGTCTCGCCCAGAATCATGCCCTGATAGGATTCGCACGGCTCCGACAGGGAAGGATAACGACCCTCGCGCAGCCAGTTGAAGGTGCCGCCGTCGACGATCACGCCGGCGATCGAATTGCCGTGGCCGCCCAGGAACTTGGTCGCCGAATGCACGATGATGTCGGCGCCGTGCTCGAACGGTCGGCACAGATAGGGTGTCGCCATCGTGTTGTCGACGACGAGCGGAACGCCGGCGCGCCGGGCGACCTTGGCGACCGCCTCGATATCCGTGACGATGCCGCCTGGATTGGCGATCGATTCGATGAAGATCGCCTTGGTCTTCGGCGTCACCGCGTTCTCGAAGCTGGAGATATCGCCGGTATCGGCCCATTTGACGTTCCAGTCGAACTTGCGGAACGAGTGGTTGAACTGGTTGATCGAGCCGCCATAGAGCTGACGGGCGGCGATGAACTCGTCACCGGGCTCCATCAGCGTGTGCAGCACGAGCACCTGGGCGGCATGGCCGGAGGCGACCGCGAGCGCCGCCGTGCCGCCCTCGAGCGCGGCGACACGCTCCTCGAGCACGGCGCAGTTGGGATTGCCGATGCGCGTATAGATGTTGCCGAAGGCCTGCAGCCCGAACAGCGAGGCGGCGTGGTCGACGTCATCGAAGACGAAGGAGGTGGTCTGATAGATCGGGGTCGCCCGCGCTCCGGTGGTCGGGTCCGGCTGCGCGCCGGCATGGACGGACAAGGTGTCGAAACCTGGTGTGTGTTCTTCGCTCATGGGGTCTCCCTCCCGGTTTGCGCGTGCAGGCGGATCAGACTTTGGCCCGATCCCCCCAAGGTGGTCAAATAGTTAGGATCAGGCCTTGGACTACGTGGCGGGCGGCCTGATCGTCAGCTTCTGGATCCGGCCCTCGGCCAGTTCGAGCTTGCGGCTGGAGATCACCTTTCGGTTGATCCCCATCCAGCCGATTTCGCCGCACAGCCGCCCGTACTCGATTTTCGGACAGCGGTTCATGACGACGCTGAGACCCGCCGCCTCGGCGCGTTCGGCGGCCTGGTCGTTGCGCACGCCGAGCTGCATCCAGACGACCGCTGGCAGCGGATCAAGCGACAGCACATCGTCGACGACGGCGCCGGCCGCCTCGGAGGCCCGGAAAATGTCGACCATGTCGATTGGCTGGGGAATGTCGGAAAGCCGCGCATAGGCCGGCTGGCCGAGGATCTCCTTGCCGGCCTGGCCGGGATTGATCGGGATCACCCGGTAGCCCTTTTCCAGAAGATAGGCCATGGCGAAGTAGCTCGGACGGATCTTGTTGGCGCTCGCTCCCACCATTGCGATCGTCCTGGAGCGGCCAAGAATGCCCCGGATATAGTCGTCGGAATAGCTGTCGTGGTTCATGCTGGCCGATTTCGCCCCGATTTTCCTATGCCGGGGCATCTACCAGATATGGCGCCCGCCGGATATGGCGAATGTGCCCGCCAGTCTATTCGCCGGTCCAGACCGGGGCGCGCTTGTCGAGAAAGGCGCCGATCCCTTCCTCGGCGTCGCGCGCGAGCATGTTCTCGGTCATCACCCGCGCGGTGTAGGCATAGGCGTCTGCAAGCGGCATCTCCAGTTGTCGGTAGAAGGCTTCCTTGCCGATCCGGACGGTCAGCGGGGACTTGTCGGCGATCTGCCCGGCGAAATGGCGGGCGGCCTCAAGAGCGGTGCCGGCCGGGACCACCCGGTTGACGAGCCCGATCCGCTCGGCCCGGTCCGCGTCGATCATGTCGCCGCCGAGCAGCATTTCCATGGCCTGCTTGCGGCCGACATTGCGCGACAGGGCGACCATCGGCGTCGAGCAGAACAGGCCGATATTGACGCCGGGCGTGGCAAAGCGCGCGTCCTGTCCGGCGACCGCCAGGTCGCAGGTCGCGACCAACTGGCATCCCGCTGCCGTGGCGATGCCCTCGACCGCGGCGATGACGGGGCGGGGGCAGGCGACGATCGCTTGCATCACGGCCGAGCATTTCTCGAAGATCGTCTCGAAGTAGGCGCGACCCCGGTCTTCGGCCTGGCGGGCGGCGCTCATCTCGCGCAGGTCATGGCCCGCGCAGAAGGCCGGCGGCGCGCCGGCAAGCACCACCGCCTTGACGCCGGCATCGACGCCGATTTCGCCAAGCGCCTCGCCAAGCGCATCAAGCAGGTCCTCCGACAGGGCATTGCGCGCCTTCGGCCGGTTGAGCGTCAGGATCGCGACCGGGCCGGCGCGCTCAAGAAGGACCGGCCCCGGTGCCGGCGCCTCATCGGTCGAAGCCATGGCGGATGTCGTCATCGGCGTTCCGCCTCCTCAGCGGTTTTCCGCGATCGCGCGGATCTGGTCCGCATAGGGGCTGATCGCCTCGATATTGCCGGCCGGCGGCCGCAACTGGCTGATCGCCGCCATCTGCTGCTGCAGCATTGCGATCAACTGATCCTTCTGTTCGGCCGAGATGCTCTTGTCGGACCGGATCTGCTCGATCGCCTCGGCCATTTCGCTGTCGACGCTGCCGCCGCCTTCGCCGCGTTCGGCAAAGGAATAGGCGAGCATCACCGAATAGGCGGCCTGCACCCAGTCCTGCAGGGAGGCAAAGCCATGGCCTTGGACGATCTGCTCCATCTGCCCGCGTGCGTCGGCATATTGGGCAAAGCCCGAGACGAAGCTCGACGGATCCTCGGGATCGGCGTCGACGCGGCCGTATTTCTGTTCGAGATGGTCGCCGAGTTGCTGAAGTTCGGGATAGCTGGTGACGAAGGCCTCGACCATTTCGGGCGTCAGCGGCACCTGCATGGGCAACTGCTGGTCCTGGGACCGGGCGGTCTGGACCAGCCCGAACCCGGCCCCGAAACCAACGGCGCCGGCCAGGAACAGCGACAGGACAATCATGCGCAGCAAACGGGTCATCGTTTTGCGTACCTGAACTGGATGGTCGCTGCCGGCGGCAAGGCCTCGCGGCGACCGGATGATCTCCAAACACCCGCGATGCCGCCGGATCGACCGGCACTGCTGGACGTTATTGCGAACCAAGGGCATTTCAGCGAAGCTTCCTTCATGATCCCGCGAGCTTTCCTGTTGGCGTCACCGAAATGGCGGGATGGCAATCCTATGGCGCAGAACTATCAAAGGCTACCTCGGATTCGCTCTTTCGGCGGTCGCGGATTTCAAGGGAGGGTCGTTCATGCGTGTCGTCGGCAAGTGGGTGATCGGGATTATCGCGGTGGTGGCCGTCGCCGTCGCCGGCGTGGTGCTGCTTGGCCCGCGCGAACCGGTCGACATGACGATCGCGTTCGATCCGGCCGACCTGCCCGCGGACCTGCGGGACTTCGATGCCCACCTGGCGGAGGCGGAAGCCGCCGTTGCCAATCTCAAGCCGGAGGTTCCCAGGCGGATCGTCTGGGCGGCCGAGCCGGGCGTTCGGACGCCCTATTCGATCGTCTATCTGCACGGGTTCACGGCGACGTCGGAGGAAATCCGGCCCGTCCCGGACCGGTTGGCGGCGGCGATCGGCGCCAATCTCTATTTCACGCGGCTCGCCGGTCATGGTCGGGACAGTGCCGCGATCGGCGGACAGCGGGCCGGCGACTGGATCGAGGATGCCGCCGAGGCCATGGAGATCGGCCGCCGCATCGGCGAGCGGGTGCTGGTCGTGGCAACCTCCACTGGCGGCAACCTCGCCGCCATCGCCGCCGCCGACAAGGTGATGTCCGACGGGCTTGCGGGCATCGTGTTCGTATCGCCGAATTTCGCCATTGCGAACCCGCTCGCCGCCGTACTGGGACTGCCCTGGGTGCGGCATTGGGGGCCGCTGCTGTTCGGATCGATCCGCTCTTTCGAGCCCGTGAATGACGGGGAGGGCTATTTCTGGACGAACCACTACCCGGCCGTCGCCCTGGTCTCGGTCAAGGCGCTGGTCGATCATACCGCCGAGATCGACTTCGCCGCCCTTACGGTTCCCGCACTGTTTTTCTATTCCAACGAAGACCGGACCGTCCGGCCGCAGGCCACGCGGGATGTGTTCGTGCGCTGGGGCGGTTCGAAGCAACTGGAGCCGCGCCGCATGGGCCCCGGCGACGATGCCAAGTCCCATGTCATCGCCGGTGATGTTCTGAGCCCCGGCCAGACGGACGAGACCGCCGCCATCATGATCGACTGGGCCCGGGCGCTGATCGCGGTCGACGATGATCTGGCGACCGCGCCGAAGGGGAGCCCCGGGGAGGGGAAGCCGGAGGACGGGTCGTAATCCTCTCTTGCGATGCCTCGCCGTCCTGTGCCAAGTCCGAGCAGGCGCCAATTCCAAGACAACGGCAGATCCACGGTATGTCCCATGACCGCGACCGGTGACGAACGGCACGATGCTTCGCTGCGCATGACGGCGGGGGAGGTGACCGCCTTTCTGGATCGCGAGTTCCCGCAGATGCATTACGGCGGCCGCACCTACAGCGTCGAGGCGGTACACCATCACGGCGCGGTCGTGCGGATGGACTATCACGAGCGCCACATCCGGCCCGGCGGCACGATTTCGGGGCCGTCGATGATGGGCCTTGCCGACTATGCGATGTATGTCGCCTTGCTTGCCAATATCGGACCGGTCGCGCTTGCGGTGACCACCAATCTGTCGATCAACTTCCTGCGCAAGCCCGAGCCCCTCGACATGCTGGCCGATTGCCGGATCCTGAAGCTCGGCAAGTCGCTCGCCGTCGGCGAGGTGAGCCTTTTTTCGCAGGCCAACGAGGCCGTCGTGGCCCATGCGGTGTTGACCTATTCGATCCCGCCGCAAAGATAGGTCGGCGAGCCGACCGGCGATTTTGAGGTATTATAATACCGTATCTATAAACCCCTGTTCATACACGTGAAATTCCGCGGATTGCGCGCCGAATGGACTTGACGCAGCGCGGCGCAGGGATTATCTAGCGGCTTGATCGCAAGTTCCCACACCGGCGAGGGGTGTTATGCCCGCCGCGGTGCGGTTCTGTTTCCGCTTCCGGCTTGGCTTAAACGGCAATCGCTTGAAGAAGCCGTCACCGGAAAAGCACTTAACGGGAAAGATGATGAAAACCTATTCGGCGAAACCGGCCGAGGTGGAAAAGCAGTGGATCGTGATCGACGGCGAGGGTCTCGTCGTCGGCCGCCTTGCCGCGCTGATCGCCACCCGGCTGCGCGGCAAGCACAAGGCGTCCTACACGCCGCATGTCGATTGCGGCGACAATGTCGTCGTCGTCAACGCGGACAAGGTGGTTCTCACCGGCCGCAAGCGCGACAACAAGACCTACTATTGGCACACCGGCTATCCCGGCGGCATCAAGGAACGCAAGGCCGGCCAGATCCTCGACGGCAAGCATCCCGAGCGCGTCGTCGAAAAGGCCGTCGAGCGCATGCTGCCACGCGGACCGCTCGGCCGCCAGCAGATGCGCAATCTGCGGGTCTATGCCGGCCCCAGCCATCCCCATGAGGCGCAGCAGCCCGTCGCCCTCGACGTGGCCGCGCTCAACTCCAAGAACGTCAGGAGCCAGTGATCATGAGCGAGACGGAACTTCAGTCGCTCGAGGATCTCGGCGGCGCCCTCAATGCGGGCGGCGAGGTCGAAGAGGCGCCGGTGCATGTCCAGAAGCTGGACGATCAGGGCCGCGCCTATGCCACGGGCAAGCGCAAGGACGCGGTCGCCCGCGTCTGGGTCAAGCCCGGCAACGGCATCATCACCGTCAACGGCAAGGAGCTGGAGCGTTATTTCGCCCGTCCGGTGCTGCGCATGGTGCTGCAGCAGCCGCTGGTCGCGACCAACCGCCAGACCCAGTATGACGTGGTCTGCACGGTCACCGGCGGTGGCCTGTCGGGCCAGGCCGGCGCGGTGCGCCACGGCCTGTCCAAGGCGCTGACCTTTTACGAGCCGGAGCTCAGGGCGGTCCTCAAGAAGGGCGGCTTCCTGACCCGCGACTCGCGCGTCGTCGAGCGCAAGAAGTACGGCCGCCGCAAGGCCCGCCGCAGCTTCCAGTTCTCGAAGCGCTGATCCGAAAGGGCAGGGCAGCGCGACTGTCTTTCTTTACAAGGGCGCCCTTCAGGGGCGCCCTTTTTGTTGGACCCTTTTTGTTGGAATCGATATCGGCCGGAGACCGGCCGGAAAAGACGTAAGGAGCGTGTCATGAGCGGTAAGACGCGGGTCGCCATTCTCGGAGCGAGCGGCTACACGGGCGCGGAGCTCGTCCGCCTGATCGCCCGCCATCCCGGCATGGAGCTGACGACGCTGACCGCCGACCGCAAGGCGGGACAGGCGATGGCCGACGTGTTTCCGCATCTGGCTATGATCGACCTGCCGGACCTGGTCGCCATCGGCGCCGTCGACTGGGACCGGGTCGACGCCGTGTTCTGCGCCCTGCCGCACGCCACCACCCAAGAGGTCATCGCCGGCCTGCCCGAGCGGCTGAAGGTCGTCGATCTGTCGGCCGATTTCCGGCTCGACGATCCGGCGGACTACAAGCGCTGGTACGGGCTCGACCACACACAGGCCGACCTGCAGAAGCAGGCGGTCTACGGCCTGCCGGAATTCTACCGCGACCAGATCCGCGAGGCCCGCATCGTCGCCAATACAGGTTGCTACGTGGCGACCTCGCTGATCCCGCTGGTGCCGACGCTGGAGGCCGGCCTGGTCGACACCAACAACATCGTCATCGACGCCAAATCGGGCGTCTCGGGCGCCGGCCGCGGGGCCAAGGAGGCCAATCTTTTCGCCGAGGTCTCCGAGGGCTTCCACGCCTATGGCGTCGCCCATCACCGGCATATGGGCGAGATCGATCAGGAACTCTCCAAGGCCGCCGGCAAGCCGGTCGTGGCGAGCTTCACGCCGCATCTCCTGCCGCAGAACCGCGGTATCCTGGCAACGATCTACCTGCACGGCGACGCCGACGCGATCCACACCGCGCTCGACAGCCGCTTCGCCGACGAGCCCTTCGTCCACGTATTGCCGCAGGGCCGGATGCCGGCAACGCGGCACGTGCGCGGCTCGAATTTCTGCCTGATCGGCGTCACCGCCGACCGCCAGCCGGGCCGGACGATCGTCGTCTCGGTGCTCGACAACCTGGTCAAGGGGGCGAGCGGCCAGGCCATTCAGAACATGAATCTGATGCTCGGCTACGATGAGGCGGCCGGCCTGGAGCAATTGCCGCTGTTCCCGTGAACGCGGAACCGATGTCGTCTTAATTCTGTCGTCGCGGGGTTGCCAATCCTCAAGAACCCACCGTACGGTAATTACGCAATGTATACGATGATGAACGCGGATTCATTGATTATACAAAGTGTAATACTATAACGTCGGGAGGGAATAGATGAGGACAACTATCGTTGCGGCGACGGCCTTGGCGCTTGTCGCCGGTGCCGCGTATGCGCAGGACGTCAACGACGAACCGCTGACCCAGAACTGGGCGCCGTCCGAATGGGGCGCGGACGACAAGGTCGGCGCGGCCAACCGGACGACGCCCGAACTGGTCATGAAGGCGGTCGGGCTGGTCAAGCAGGGCAAGGTCGCCACGCTCGGCAAGATCTATGCCGGCGACATCCCGACCTTCGGCTCGCGCGGCTGGCGGATGACCATCCCCGGCCTGCCGACCGGCGGTCCGTTCGGTCCGCAGCAACTCGTCTACAATGACGAGATCCTGTCCACCGAGATCGGCCAGGTCGGCACCCAGTTCGACGGGCCGGGCCATATCGGCGTGATCACCTCGAAGGGCGACTATTTCTACAACGGCCGCTTCCTCGAAGATGCCGACGTCACCGGCTACGGCATGGGCCCGCTCGGCGTCGAGTTTGTCGGCCAGAAGGGCTATGTCTGCCGCGGCGTCCTGCTGGATGCGGCCGCTTATCGCGGCGGCACGCTGCAGATCCCCTCCGGTCCCGGCGATCCCGGCATCATCACCGACGAGGACGTCAAGGCGATGGTCGAGGCCCAGGGCATCGACCCGATCGGCGAGGGCGACTGCGTCTTCCTCTATACCGGTCATGGCAACCTCTGGGATCCGAAGAACTGGGATAGCTATGATGCCGCCGAGAAGGCCCGTCGTCGCGATGCCTTCAATGCCGGCGAGCCGGGCTTCGGCATTTCGGCCTGCGAATATCTGTCGGAGCAGAAGATCATTCTGACCGGCGCCGACACCTGGGCGGTGGAGGCCGTGCCGGGCGAGACCGATCAGCCGTTCGAATGCCACATCAAGCTGCAGACGCGCGACGGCATCTGGAACATCGAGAATCTCGACCTGTCGCAGCTCGTCGAGGACAAGGCCTATGAGTTCCTGTTCGTCTGGGCGCCGCTGAAGATCAAGGGCGGCACCGGGTCTCCGGGCAATCCGGTCGCGCTTTACTGAGCCGACGGAAACCTTCGAAAACCAGGGCGCCGGCCTCCCGGCCGGTGCCCGCGAGGACGGGACCGACACCATGACGAAACGATACGTTGCCACCCTGAGATGCGTGCTCAAGCCCCTTGCGGCGACGGCGATGCTGCTGCTGATCGCCGGTCCGGCGCTCGCCTGCGGCAATGCCTTCATGTATGCGATCCTGTTCAACCGCCTGCCCGAGGCGAAGGCGGTCTTCTCCGCCGATCTGAGCGCCCGCACGGCGGGACAGCTCAATCCGGATATCTGGGTGCCGGAATCGGGCCTGTCGCTGCACCAGTGGAACCGTGACCGCGCCACCGCGGCAGTCTCGGATCTCGCGGCGCGGCTTGGCGGCGTGACCGGCCGGGAGGCCGGCCTATCGGTGCTTCTGGTCGGTGAGCTCTATGGCGCGGAAATCGCCGGGTCGGCCGGTGTGGGCTTCGAGGAGCGCAATATCCACCAACAGCAATTCGGCTTCGTGACGACCACCAACGTCCTTCGTGGTCTGCTTGACGGCGAGCTTGCCTGGGCCGACGCGGTCGACGGCAAGATGGTCGCCTTCACCGCCGAACTGCCCGAACAGCAGGTTGCCGCCCTGTCCGCGGCCTTTACGGGCGTCAACTGAGGCGCTGGCGGGCAGGGCTTGCGGCGGATACTGTCCGAGTCCTCCATTCGGTTCTCTGACGCGTGTTCCCGGGAAACGGAAGCGATGAGCCCGTTCAGCACCATATCGGACGACGACGGCCTGACCGATGTATTGAAGGCCTTTCCCCGCGCGTCCGACAAGCTGTTGCGCCTGGTGGAAGGCGTGATGACCGGCCCGGGTGAATTGTCGAGGGGCGAGCGCGAGGCGATTGCAGCGGCTGTCTCCAGGCACAATGACGTCGGTTACTGCGTTTTTTATCACACCCTGTTTTCCGAAGTCTTTGCCGGCCCGGTCGAGGCTACCAATCAAAGGCTCGCGCCATTGCTGACCTACGCCCGGCACCTCTGCCTTGGGACAGATGAAGAGTTGGAGGCCGCGTTTCTGGCCGCGCGTGAATCTGGCTGGAGCGAACGGGCGATTTATGAGGTCGTCGAGGTTTGTGGTCTCTTCAACTATGTAAATACCGTTGTTCGCGCGGCCAATCTAAAGGCCCCCCGGTCGCGGCCAGCCCCGCTGCCGACGCAGGAAGAGCTTCGCGGTTCGTATCGGGCGATGGCCGACGCGATCGGTACCGAATAGCGACCGACGGTCTTCCGATCTTCGAGGGGTTTCGTCTCTCAGCTCTGTACCTTCACATAGCTGCCGGGCGCGTCCTCGATCGGCTTGTACTTTCGGCTGCCCGGCTTGCGGGCGGGCACTTGGTCCTTGGCCTGTTTCGCGATCCAGGCCTGCCAGTCCGGCCACCACGATCCCGGCGTCTCCTTGGCGTTCTTCAGCCAGGTCTCGTAGGCACCGGCGGGCTTGCGCCCGGTCCAGAACTGATACTTGTTCTTGACCGGCGGATTGATCACGCCGGCGATATGGCCGGATCCCGCCAGCACGTAACGGACCGGGCCACCGAAGAAGGTCGAGCCGAGGAACACCGATTTGGCCGGCGCGATATGGTCTTCGCGGGTGGCGAGATTGTAGATGGGGATCTTGATCTTCGACAGATCGAGCTTCACCCCGCCGATTTCCATCTCGCCCCGACTCAGCCGGTTCTCCAGGTAGCAGTTGCGTAAGTAGAAGCTGTGATTGGCCGCCGGCATGTTGGTGGAATCGGAGTTCCAGTAGAGCAGGTCGAAGGGGAAGGGCGCCTGGCCGCGCAGGTAGTTGTTGACGATATAGGGCCAGATCAGGTCGTTCGATCGCAGCAGGTTGAAGGCCATCGACATGCGCCGGCCTTCCAGATAGCCGCGCTGGCTCATGTCGTTCTCGACGGCGCGGATCTGATCCTCGTCGACGAATACCTTCAGATCGCCGCCATGGGTGAAGTCGACCTGTGTCGTCAGGAAGGTCGCGGAGGCGAAGCGGTCGTCGTCCGTTGCCGCCATATAGGCAAGCGTCACAGCGAGCAGCGTCCCGCCGACGCAATAGCCCGCCACATTGACCTTGTCCTCGCCGGTGATCTGCTGGACCACGTCGAGCGCGGTCAGCACGCCCTCCTTCATGTAGTCCTCGAAGGACTTGCGCGCGAGCTTCTCGTCCGGATTGACCCAGGAGACGCAGAACACGGTCTGGCCCTGGTCGACCATCCATTTCAAGAAGGATTTCTCCGGGCCGAGATCGAGGATGTAGAACTTGTTGATCCAGGGTGGCACGAAGAGCAGCGGCCGCTTGAACACCGTTTCGGTCGACGGTGCGTACTGGATGACCTGCATCAGATCGTTCTGGAAGATGACCTTGCCTTCGGTCAGCGCCAGGTTCTTGCCGATCTCGAACTTGGTCGGGTCGGATTGCCGGATCTTGAGCTCGCCCTTGCCTCTCTCGATGTCCTCGGCCAGCATCTTCATGCCGCGCACCAGGTTCTCGCCGTTCGATTCCAGCGTCTCCTGAAGCAGTTCCGGATTGGTCAGGACGAAATTCGACGGCGAGATCGCGTTGGCGATCTGCTGGACGTAGAAGCGGGCCTTGTGGCGCGTGTGATCGTCGATATCCTCGGTCGTCTCGACCACGTCCTCGGCCCATTTCGCGGTCATCAGATAGGCATCGCGCAGGAATTCGAAGGCCGGATGGATGTCCCAGGAGGGATCGGCGAACCGCTTGTCGCCGGACTGCGACGCACCCGCCTCCGCGCTGCCATCCTGCACGCCGGACAGGCGGCGCAGCGTCGTCGTCCACAGGTTGAGATAGCCGGACCACAGGTCGGTCTGCGCCTTCATCGCCCTCTGCGGATCGGCGAGCCATTTCTCGGCGACCTGACCGAGCGTCTTGGAGGCGTTCGCCATCTCCTCGGCGAAGATCAGCTTGACCTCGCCCGTCTCGCGCGGCTCGAGAACGGCCGCGAGCGCCTTGCCCCCTTCCTCGGTGAGCCGGGCCATGTTCCTTGCGAAGGCTTCCGGGTCGCGGACCGCAAAGGCCTGTTCCGGAGTTTGCGTCGAATCGGTCATGCGCCACCCATTATCCGTTGCCGATGTCCCAAGGTCAGGACCAGCGTCGGGATGCTTGCTCCCAACCACCGCTTAAAGCACCGATTTAACTGTATCATGTATCTGAAAACCGCCGGAGCTTCGATCACCACCTTGGATCGCCGCTCCGGATACGCGCCCTCAATTCCGACCCCTGATCCTGCTTTTGACATATTGGCCTTCTACAGCCAATTCGCTACAGACCTCTTGCGGCTGCGAGAGAGGCCGGAAAACCGGACCATGCGCTATATCTATAGAGTAAAAGGCACAGGCCTGCCTCTTGTCCTGCTTGCAACTTTCGTCGGGCTGGCGGGGGCGCTGGCGGGCTGCGAAACCGCGCCCGATCTCGATCGCCTCGCGCCCCGGATGCAGAGCCTCACGACCGAGGTGCCCGAAAGCCGGTATTCGGAAATTCCCAACGACGCCTTCCCCAACATCAACGACACGCCGGAGCGCGTCTCGGTGATGCGCACAGACGAGCAGCGGGAGGAAATCGAGAAATCGCTTGAGCAGGACGGCGAAACCCATGTTAAACAGGCCCTTGGCCGGATAACCGGCCAGGCGCCGCCGCCGGCCGCGGAAGAGACGAATACGCCCGAGGCGGGTTCCGGTCAGGCGGAACAGGCGGAACCTTCGAGCAATCCTGTTCAACTGGCTCCACTCAATTGATTTCCAGGCCTTGCGGGACAAGAGCATGAGCGAATTTCACAAGACGAAGCGTCTGCCGCCTTATGTGTTCGAACAGGTCAACCGGTTGAAGGCCGCCGCCCGTGCCCGGGGCGCCGACATCATCGATCTCGGCATGGGCAATCCGGACCTGCCAACGCCCAGGCACATCGTCGACAAGCTGGTCGAGACGATTTCGGACCCGCGCACGCACCGCTATTCGACATCGCGCGGCATTTCCGGCCTGCGCCGCGCCCAGGCGGCCTATTACGAACGCCGCTTCGGCGTGCGCCTCGATCCGGAGAAACAGGTGGTCGCGACGATCGGATCGAAGGAGGGCTTCGCCAATATCGCCCAGGCGATCACCGCGCCGGGCGACGTGCTGCTTGTGCCCAATCCGACCTATCCGATCCACCAGTTCGGCTTCATCATTTCGGGCGGCGTGATCCGCCAGCTTCCAGCCCGGCCTGACGAGGATTTCCTAAGGGCGATGGACCGGGCGATGACCTATTCGGTGCCCAAGCCGATCGCCGTCGTCCTCAACTATCCGGCCAACCCGACCGGCTATGTCGCCGACCTCGATTTCTACCGGGAGGTCGTCGCCTATGCCCGCAAGCATGACCTGTTCATCCTCTCCGACGTCGCCTATGCGGAGATCTATTTCGACTCACCGCCGCCCTCGGTGCTGGAGGTGCCGGACGCGATCGACGTGACGGTGGAGTTCTCCTCGCTGTCAAAGACCTTCTCGATGCCCGGCTGGCGGATGGGCTTCGCCGTTGGCAACGAACGCCTGTTGTCGGCGCTCGCCCGGGTGAAATCCTATCTCGACTATGGCGCCTTCACGCCCATCCAGGTCGCCGCGGCCGCCGCCCTCAACGGACCGGAAAGCGCAATCGACGAGATCCGCACCGTCTATCGCCAGCGCCGCGACGTGATGGTCGATGCCTTCACGCGCGCCGGCTGGCCGATCCCCGCGCCGGAGGCGACCATGTTCGCCTGGGCGCCGATCCCGGAGCGGTTCAAGGCGATCGGCTCGCTGGAATTCGCCAAGCTGCTGCTCGAAAAGGCCGAGGTCGCGGTGTCGCCGGGCATCGGCTTCGGCGAGGACGGCGAGGGCTATGTGCGCATCGCGCTGGTTGAAAACGAACAGCGCATCCGCCAGGCGGCGCGGAACATTCGCCGGTTTCTTGCGTCCGCCGATGAAACCATGCACAACGTCGTCGCGCTTGGCGCGACTCGCGGATAACCCGGCGGGCCGCCCTCCACACGAACCGGTATCCGAACGAAACGAGGACTTATGACGTTGCGCATTGGGCTCGCTGGCCTGGGCACGGTCGGTGCGTCGGTATTCCGCCTGCTCGGCGAGAAGGTCGCGCATAACGCGGCCCGGTCCGGCCGCGAGATCCGGGTCACCGGCGTCTGCGCCCGCGACCGCAGCCGCGACCGTGGCATCGATCTGAGCGGCGTCACCTGGCATGACGATCCGGTCGCACTGGCCGCCTCCGACGACATCGACGTGTTCGTCGAACTGATCGGCGGCGAGGGCGATCCGGCCGCCGCCGCTGTCCGCACGGCGCTTTCATCGGGAAAATCGGTGGTCACCGCCAACAAGGCGCTGCTTGCCGCATCCGGCGTAGACCTGGCCAGGCTCGCCGAGGCGCGTGGCGTCACGATCGGCTACGAGGCGGCCGTCGCCGGCGGGATTCCGATTATCAAGACCCTGCGTGAAGCGGTTGCCGGCAATCGCGTTTCCCGCGTCTTCGGTATCCTGAACGGCACCTGCAACTACATCCTGACCCGGATGGAGAAGGAAGGCATCACGTTTGAGGACTGCCTCGCCGATGCCCAGCGCCTGGGCTATGCGGAAGCCGATCCGACCTTCGACATCGAGGGCAACGATTCCGCCCACAAGTTGGCGATCCTGGCAGCGCTCGCCTTCGGCACCGAGATCGATACCGATGCGATTCACCTGGAGGGCATCACCGCGATCACGCTGGAGGATCTCGAGACGGCCGCCGAACTGGGCTACCGGATCAAGCTTCTGGGCGTCGCCCGCCTGACCGATACCGGCGTCGAGCAGCGCGTCACCCCGACGATGGTGCCGAAATCGCTGGCGATGGCCGGGGTCGAAGGCGTTCTCAACGCGGTCGCGGTTGATGGCGACGAGATCGACGAGATCATGCTGGTCGGCCCCGGCGCGGGCGACCGGGCGACCGCATCCGCCGTCGTCGGCGACATTCTCGACCTGGCCCGCGGCGGCAATCCGCCGCCCGTGCTCGGCATTCCCGCTAAGACGCTCAGCGAGGCGAAACGGGCGCGCATGCGGGCGCACGAGGGCGGCTACTACATCCGGCTGTCCGTCTACGACCGCCCCGGCGCCTTCGCCTCGATCGCCACGCGCATGGCCGAGCAGTCGATTTCGCTTGAAAGCATCGTCCAAAAGGGGCAGCGCGATCCCGACGATCCGGAAAACAACGTGCGGCGGGTCGTGCTGATCACCCACGAGACCACCGAGGCGCAGATCCGCGCGGCGCTCGAATCGATCCTGAGCGACGGCCAGATCGTCGGCCGGCCGCAGATGATCCGTATCGAAAAGCCGTGAAACGGCGATGGAAAACAGGTAAACGGGCCCATACGAGGCCGGGAGGCTAGGGAAGCTTATGAGCGAGACTGTCAAGACCAGCCAGACGCTGAGCGCGGTGCTCGACCGGATATTGACGTTGGAGATCGTCCGCGTGACCGAACGGGCCGCCGTGGCCGCCGCGCGCCAGCGCGGCCGGGGCGACGAGAAGGCCGCCGACCAGGCCGCCGTCGACGCGATGCGGCGGGAACTCAACCGCCTGCCGATCCGCGGCACGGTGGTGATCGGCGAGGGCGAGCGCGACGAGGCGCCGATGCTCTATATCGGCGAGGAGGTCGGCACCAATGAGGGTCCGGTGGTCGATATCGCCCTCGACCCGCTGGAAGGCACGACGATCTGCGCCAAGGACCTGCCGAACTCGCTCGCGGTGATTGCAATCGCCGAGGGTGGCAGCCTGCTCAACGCGCCCGACGTCTATATGGACAAGATCGCCGTCGGGCCGGGCTATCCCGCAGGCCTCGTCAGCCTCGACGCCTCGCCGGCCGACAACATCAAGGCGCTGGCCGAGGCCAAGGGCGTGCCGATCGGCGAGGTCACCGCCTGCGTTCTCGACCGGCCGCGCCACGCCGCGATCATCGAGGACGTGCGCGCGATCGGCGCCGGTATCCGGCTGATCGGCGACGGCGACATCGCCGGCGTGATCCACACGACCGACCCGGAAGAGACCGGCATCGACATCTACATCGGAATCGGCGGCGCGCCGGAGGGCGTGCTGGCGGCTGCCGCGCTGCGCTGCATCGGCGGGCAGATGCAGGGCCGGCTGATCCTCGACACGGAAGAAAAGCGCGAGCGGGCCCGCAAGATGGGCATCGATGATGCCGAGCGCATTTATTCGATGGAGGAAATGGCGCGCGGCGACGTGCTGTTTGCCGCGACCGGCGTCACCGACGGCAACCTCCTGTCCGGCGTCCGCTTCGGCAAGAAGACGATCATGACGGAGACCGTCGTGATGCGCTCCTCCACGCAGACCGTGCGCTGGATCAAAGCCGAACACCGCACGCTCTCCAAGTTCCAGTAGGGCGGCCGCCATGGGCGAGGCCGCCCAGGGTGCTGGCCGCGTGGTGCTGGGGGTCGACAAATCCGTCACCGGCCGGCGCTGGGTCGACCGGCTCGACCAGAGCGCCCGGCAGCGGGCGCTGGCGATTACCCAGCAGACCGACATTCCCGAAATTCTCGCCCGCGTCGTCGCCGGCCGCGGCATCGGCGCGGACGCGGCGCAGGCCTATCTCGATCCGAGCCTGCGCGATCTCCTGCCCGATCCTTCAGGCCTTGCCGGCATGGACGCGGCCGCCGAGCGGCTTGCCAAAGCCATCCAGGCCGGCGAGACAATCGCGATCTTCGGCGACTACGATGTCGACGGCGCGACGTCGGCGGCCCTGCTGGCCCGCTTCCTTCGCTTTTGCGGCATTGATCCGCTGATCCATATCCCCGACCGGATCGTCGAGGGCTACGGGCCCAACGACGCGGCAATCGCGGGCCTTGCCGAGGCCGGCGCCAGCCTGCTGGTGACGGTCGATTGCGGCTCGACCAGCCACGGGGCGCTCGACTTCGCCAAGACCCGCGGGCTCGACGCGATCGTCATCGATCACCACCAGATCGGCACCGACCTGCCCGAGGCGGTCGCCATCGTCAATCCGAACCGCCAGGACGACCTGAGCGGGCAGGGGCATCTAGCCGCCGTCGGCGTGGTGTTCCTGACGCTGGTCGCTGTCAATCGCGTGCTGCGCCAGCGCGGCGCCTATGTACGCGGCGGCGAGCCGGGCCTGCTCGGCTGGCTCGATCTCGTCGCGCTCGGCACGGTCGCCGATGTCGTGCCGCTCGTCGGGCTAAACCGCGCCTATGTGCGCAAGGGCCTGCTCGCCCTGCGCGGGCGACACAGCGTCGGTCTGAGCGCACTTGCCGACGCCGCCCGGCTGAACGCGCCGCCGGACACCTATCATCTCGGCTTCCTGCTCGGTCCCCGCATCAATGCCGGTGGCCGCATCGGCGATGCCGGTCTCGGCGTGCGGCTGCTTTTGAGCGAGGATCACGCCGAGGCGGCGGATCTGGCCGCGACGCTTGATCGCCTCAACCGCGAGCGCCAGGAGATCGAGGCGGCAATTCTCGCCGAGGCGGTCGCGATGGTCGAGGCGGATCCGGCCTCCGACGACCGGTCGGTCCTGCTGGTGCATTCTGAGGCCGACTGGCATCCTGGTGTCGTCGGCCTTGTCGCCTCGCGCATCAAGGAGCGCTTCGCAAGGCCGGCCTTCGCGATCGCCTTCGGACCGGACGGGCAGGGGACCGGATCGGGCCGGTCGATCCCCGGCGTCGATCTGGGCGGCGCGGTGCGCGCTGCGGTCGACGAAGGGTTGCTGGTCAAGGGCGGTGGCCACGCCATGGCAGCGGGCCTGACGGTCATGCGCGACCGGATCGCTGATCTCGGGGCCTTTTTAGAGGGCCGTCTCCGCGAGGCGGTCGCGAGCGCCGCCGATGACAGCCTCAAGATCGACGCGCTGCTGACCGCGCGCGGCGCGAGCGTCGACGTGCTGACCGCGCTCGAGGCCGCCGGCCCGTTCGGATCGGGCAGCCCGCAGCCGGTCTTCGCCTTTCCCGCCCACCGGCTGTCCTATGCGGATGCCACCGAGCAGGGCCATGTCCGCGCGACGCTGTCGGCGGGCGATGGCGGGCGGCTCAAGGCAATCGCCTTCCGCGCCGCCGGTACGCCGCTCGGCGATGCGCTTCTGTCGGGCCGGCAGGAGATGGTCCATGCCGCCGGCACCCTGCGGGTCGATCGCTGGGGCGGGCGGGAGAGTGTGCAACTGACCGTTCGGGATCTGGCGGTGGTGAAAGACTGTTGAAAATGCTCCGCCCCTTGGTCGAAGCCCCGCAACGCGGAAGTGGAAGCGAACAAGGCGCTCTCTTGGCCGCTTCGACTCGTTTAGCGCAGATTGAGTAGTTGAAGTTCGATTGGAATACGCGTTAGATACGCGGTAGAAAAGTTGAAGCTGGAGTGCTGCGAAATGACGGTAACACGAGAACAAGTCGTATGGGCTTACAACGTGCTCTTAAATAGAGATCCCGAGAGTGAAAAAGTCATTTCTTCCAGCATCGTCACCCAAAATTTTGAAACACTTTGTGAGCGAATCATACTAGGCGAGGAGTTTAAAGGTCGCATAAGTAAATATCCAGAATTCCGTCAACCGCCAAAGAAATGGGTGTGCGCAAATGTATTTGACGACCGAGAAATGTGGCTGGATTTAGGGGATAAGTTTGTTTCACATGGCTGCCTATCCGGAGCATATGAACCTATCGTAACAGAGTTTATTCAAAGCAACGTCCGTAAGGGGCATGTTTGCTTGGATATCGGAGCCAACATCGGATGGCACACACTCCATATGGCCGACGCGGTCGGGGCGAAAGGCAAAGTCCATGCCTTCGAAGCACACCCGACGACGGCATCGTATCTGAAGAAGACGATCATCGCCAACGATCTGACTAAAGTGGTCGATGTTAAGGCATTCGGTCTTTGGGACGTCGACGCGATACTGGAGATGGTCGCTCCGGAGCATCCCGTGAACCGAGGAGGAAGCTTTATTCTAGGGGAGAAGGCGGTGTCGCCAGATACGGTCCCCGTCGCGCTCAAGCGCTTGGACGATATGAAAATCGGGCACGTGGATTTTGTAAAAATTGACGTTGAAGGTGCAGAGCCAAAGGTGTGGTACGGAGCACGCAAACTAGCCGAACGCATTAAACCACTCGTCATATCGGAGCTGCATCCGGTCCAACTGAAGAAAGTGTCTGGCTGTTCAGTAGAGGAATACATAGGTTTCTTCTCGGCATTGGGATACAAATGCTTGGATCTGGAAAATCCCAGTGCGGGAGAAATCGTTGAATTTCCCGAAAATCACCACAAGGGAATAATGGACGTGGTGTTTGTTCCAAAACATCGGCGCGGAACTATCGTCTTTTCGGGAAGTGTTTCCTAATGCAAATTTCATGCAGATAGGATCGGCGCTGTTTGCGACGCGCGAGTAAGCCTGTGACCATCACCTGTCCGGCAAGCGACAACTGCGCGCTTTGTCCCGGGCACCGCCCCGAGCGCCGGGCGGCCGGGCCTCTGGGCTGAGGGCTCGCTAATGAGATTGGGTCACTCCAGCCGCACGCGGTCCAAGCTTCAGGACGCGCTGTGCCGCAGGTTGCATCAGCGCCGGCCGTGCCGCGTCGGCGCAGGTCGGGCAAGCGGCACATCCGCTTCGCGGCCAATGAAACTTCTGGACGGGTGCACGTGCATATTGTAAGCCTCAAGCCGGTTCGGCGTCCGTGTTCGGTCAAGAATGCGGCACTAGAAGTTTGGGGGAACTAGATGGCATCGGCGTCTGGAAGCAAGAGTGCGTTTGTGACGGGTATTACCGGTCAGGACGGCGCTTATTTAGCTAAACTTCTTTTGGAAAAGAACTATGAGGTACATGGTGGATTGCGGCGCAATTCGCAATTGGAAACGACTAGACTTAAGAGTCTGAATATCGAACAAGATGTTCATCTGCACAATTTTGAGTTGAGTGAGCCGAACGTTATAAGCCGCGTTATCAGGGATGTTCCAGTAGACGAGTTCTATAATCTCGCCGCTCAGTCGTTCGTGGGCGCGTCTTGGGAACTACCGGTGTATACGAGTGACGTCGATGGACTGGGGGTTGTGCGTATTCTAGATAGCTTGCGCACCTACGCCCCGGAAACACGCTTCTACCAGGCGTCGACGTCGGAGATGTTCGGTCTGGTGCAGGAGGTTCCCCAGCGTGAAACCACGCGCTTCTATCCCCGCTCTCCCTACGGCGTCGCAAAGGTCTATGGCCACTATATAACCGTGAACTACCGAGAATCATTCAGAATGCACGCATCCTCGGGGATTCTCTTCAACCACGAGTCGCCCCTGCGCGGCTTGGAGTTCGTTACGCGCAAGATCACCTCGGAGCTGGCGAAGATTGCCCGTGGCGCCTCCGGCCCCGTTGCGCTCGGCAACCTGGACGCCAAACGCGACTGGGGCTTTGCGGGCGATTATGTCGAAGGCATGTGGCTGATGCTGCAGCATGACAAGGGCGATGATTATGTCCTGGCCACGGGAGAGACGACGTCAATCCGCGATTTTGCAACGTTCGCCGCGGAAGCCCTCGGTATGGACCTTGAATGGTCGGGATCCGGCCTCGACGAGAAAGGCGTCGACCGTAAATCCGGAAAGACTGTGATTGCCGTAAGCGAAGCGTTTTTCCGCCCCGCGGAAGTGGATCTGTTGATCGGCGATCCAGGTAAAGCGGAGCGGCAGCTCGGTTGGAAACCGAAGGTATCTGTGCGCGAACTCGCGACGATGATGGCTCGCGCAGACTACGATTCCCTGAACAAGTGAACCGAATGGCAACGCTGCCTCCGGCGTGATTGCGGTGACGAGCCGGAGCGTTGGACGTCTGGAGAAAATGTGTCTACCTCGAAACGCATCATAAAGCGCGGGCAGCGCCTGAAATCCTATCGTGGCAACATCGACGAATTCAGTGACGGCCATCTGCGCGGGTGGGTGTCGAAGGTCGATGCCCCAACCGAGGCCGTTGCGGTTGGCCTGTTCGTTTCTAACGGTTTCATCGCGGGCGCGTCCGCCAACCTGCACCGCGGCGATTTGGAAAGCGCGGGGATCGGCGATGGCAGGTGCGGATTTGCGATTCCCGTTTCCGACAAGGAGCTGGACCTGATTACAAGGTCTGGCGGAATCGCCTCGGTTCGCGTGTTGGACAATCTTCAACTGGAGGTCGGCTCGTACGATTTTCGCCCCGGGTCGCTCAGCCTGGCTGATTCGCGCCTGCCGAAAATCCGCAACATGCTCTTCGGCGAAATCGCGCAGATTCTCTATCTGCTATCGACGCTGCCCGATGAAACCAAGGCTGCAAGAGAGCCTCAAGACCCCCGCTATAACAGGTTGTTCGCCAGCGCTGGCGGGAATGGCGGCTTGGCGGAGGGCGCACGGCGCGGCGCCGGCCTGGCCGGTATTTCAAACTATCTTGAGTTTACGCGACGTCGATACAAGCAGGAGCAGTCATTCGATCCTGAAAACGACCCGGACGATGCGGCGCACTTCCTTTCCTGGTACCTGTCTGTCTATGGCGCACAGCGCAAGGGGGTGAGAATACCGCTTTCCCGTTCCGAGTTGGACTATCTCAACACTCCGGTGCTGATCGGTGGTCAGAAATACCGTTTGACATGGGCGACCCTGTCATATCTCTTTTCCGCTTCCGATGCGCCAAGCAATATAGATCTGAACAACGAGGTTTCGTTTGCCGATATCGTCTATCGATGGTGTTGGTATGCATCAAGGAACATCCATGCTGAAGATTGTCTGGTGCCGGATTACTATATCAATTCAATGAAAGCGGTCTCGGTACGATTTAGTGGTACCAATTATCCACTCAGCGTATTCATGGAGCGTCATTTCAACGAAGAGGTAAAATATCATTTCCTGGACGTAAAATCGGAAAGAGACAGGCTCTTGTTTACGCTTGTCTTGATGATAGCAGCCTTGCGGCGTCCCGATATCTTGCGATTTATTCCCGACGATTCCCTCCACAGAGCGCTGAGTGTCGAGCAGGGCGGAAATTCCCCGTTTGGTGAGATCATATCGTTGCTTTCTTCGGCCCGAGAGAGCGTTCCCATCGACTATGAACTATACGCTCGGATCATTCGGTTGCAGGGGTATGATCTTTACAGCAACAGGTTTCTGTCACTGACGAAGGACGGTCATCGGCTCGACGCGGCCGCCCTTCCCAAACCCGGAAACAGGCGCAAGGTCGACGTCCAGCTGATCGGTCCCTTCAGTAAGGCATCCGGGCTCGGCCAAGCGACGCGTTTGTCTGCCGAAGCCTTGTTGAAAACCGGGTTGACGACGAATTTCGTCGACTTTGGAATGGACAATCCCGCGCCGGAAGGGTTCAGCCGGGTTGGCCAGCTTGCGGACTACAAGCGGGCGAAAGTCAATCTTATTCACCTGAATGCCGAATCCATTCCGCTTGCCTTAGCCTACCAGCCGGACGTTTTCAGCGACGCCTATAATATCGGCTACTTCTTCTGGGAGTTGAATACGCCCGCCTCATGTCACTTCCTGGCACTGGAACTGCTGGACGAGGTATGGGTATCAAGCGGCTACGGCGTGGAAATCTACGAGCCGGCATGCAATCTGCCGGTGACGAAAGTCGGGATGTGTTTCGAAGACTTGCCGGATATCGATAGAGAGGAGTCGCGGCGGTTCGTCGAGCGGCGGTTCAGGCTGAATCGAAGCAATTTCGTATTCCTGGCGGCTTTCGATTCCTTCTCGTTCATTCAGCGCAAAAATCCCCTTGGTGTACTCAACGCTTTCTTGCAGGCATTTCAGGGCGTCGAGGATGTTCGCCTGGTCATAAAGACGCAGAATCGAACCAAGGTGCTGGACCCATTCCAGCAGCGCATCTGGAATCGGGTCGACGCGATAATCGCCTCTGATCCGCGGATCATCCTGATGAACGAAACGCTGGACTACGACCGTCTGTTGCAGCTCAAGCAGGGGTGCGACTGCTATGTTTCGCTGCATCGCTCGGAAGGCTGGGGATTCGGCATGATCGAGGCGATGAACTTGAAGGTGCCGGTGATATGCACCGGCTACTCCGGCAACATGGAATTCTGTAATGCGGAGACGGCTTGGCTCGTCGATTTCGAGGAAGTGCCGCTTGAGCGGGATGACTACATATTCGTGCGGCCGGGTCAGAAATGGGCCAAGCCCGATATCGCGAGCGCTGCGCAACAAATGCTGAGCGTTTACACAGACCCGACCGCCAGGAAGAAGAAGGTAGGTATGGCCCATCGTATCGTTACGAAGAACTTCTCCGCGGAGGCGATCTCGAAGAGATATAGTAAAAGACTGCGGCAGATAATATAATTTCGATGAGATGTCTTTTGCGAAGAAATGACTATCCTTACATCGGCTTCCAGGAAACATGTCAAAGTGTAGAAATAGGCGAACTAGGATGGTGAAAGGATAGTATAATGAGTAGCTATTCCGCGGAAATTGACCATCTTTATGAGAAACTGAAAAACAAAACATACCATTTTCAGTTAAGTCGCAATTTGGGAGCAGGGGGGGATGGTGGCGGTGCTGTACCGGACCGTAACTGTATATTGATATTCATTCACATCCCGAAGACGGCAGGATCGAGTCTCAACAGGATCTTGGGGCACAATTATACAAAAGAGGAGATTTTGGATGTTACATCGGATTCAATAGGCATTATTAGCGATTTGAGTTCGGAGAAAAGGCGTAATATAAAAGTTATTCGTGGCCATATTACATATGGTATTGACAAAAAAATTTCAATAGAACATTTATATACTTGTGTTTTTCGCAATCCAAGGCATCGATTGTTCAGTTTCTACCGATTTGTTCAGAGGCACCAGTCTCATCGCCTGCACGTTGTCGTCAATCAGCCAGGATTTGAGTTCGGGCATTTTCTCGAGTTTGCGTATGCCGACCCCGGATTGCTTGCTGAACTGCACAATGGGCAAATTAGGCGAATAGCAAACAGGATGTCTGATAGTATAGGATCTGAACGAAAAGTGCTGCACGAGGCCGTCGATATTATCGCTAAGGAAAATATACTGTATGGGTTCGCGGAGAGGTTCGATGACTATGTTCGGGAAATGCAGGAAGCTGGTATTATTAAAGAAATTATCACCGTTCACGACAATGTTTCACCTGAAGGAGAAACCTTCGAAAGCACAGTAAGCAGGCTCAATAGTAAGCAGCTGGCGATTTTCAGAGAATTTACAATGTGGGATGAAATCCTATATGGCGCATGTTATAGGGGCAAGTATGGGGATTTAGCGTCGAAGCAGGGTTAAGGGGTAGCTCTATGATCAAGCCGGTTCTTTTGTGCGGTGGCTCCGGAACGCGGCTCTGGCCGCTGTCTCGTCAGAGCTTTCCGAAACAGTTTACGCCGCTCGTCGGGGACCGCAGTTTGTTCCAGGCATCTGCCCAGCGGTTCATAGGCGAAGGCTTCGATGCGCCATTGGTTATTACCGCCAACGAGTTCCGCTTCATTGTCTCCGAGCAACTGGACGAATGCGGTATCTCGCCCGCGGGCATCCTGATCGAACCGGATCCTCGTAACACTGCGCCGGCCGCGCTCGCCGCGGCGGTGCTGTTGCAGCAGTCCCATCCGCAATCCCTCATGCTCCTCGTCCCCAGTGATCACGCGGTCGAGAACAAGGAGGCGTTCTGCGAAGCGGTGCGCCGGGCTGTCCCGGCAGCCCTCGATGAGCGGATCGTGACGTTCGGCATCAACCCGACCCGCGCTGAAACCGGATATGGCTGGCTTGAAACGGGATCGGAAACCCATCCCGGCATTCACGAGCTCCAGCGATTTGTCGAGAAGCCTGACAGGGATCGCGCCGACGAAATGCTTCGGGACGGTTCGTTCCTCTGGAACGCCGGCATCTTTCTGGCAACCGCGAGCACATTTGTCGAAGCCTTTCGCAAACATGCTCCCGGCCTGACGGCGCCGGTGGAGCGGTCCGTGAAGAAGGCGAGGAACGATCTGAATTTCCTGAGGCTGGATCAGGAGGCATGGACGCAGGTCGAATCGATCTCGATCGACTATGCGGTGATGGAAAAGGCGGACAATCTCAGCGTTGTTCGGTTCGATGAGGGGTGGTCCGATCTGGGCAGTTGGGAATCTGTCTGGCAGCACGTGGCGAAGGATGAGGCCGGCAATGCGCTGTCGGAGCGCACGACGGCGATTGACTGTGAACGGACATTGCTGCGATCGGAATCCGACGAAGTTGAACTGGTCGGAATCGGGTTGAAGAACATCGTGGCGGTCGCGATGCGTGATGCGATGATCGTTGCCGATCTCGACCAATCCCAGTCGGTAAAGCTTGCGGTGGAGAAGTTGAAGGCCCGCAACGCCCATCAGTTCGGCGAGTTTCCCAAGCATCATCGTCCTTGGGGGTGGTATGAAACGCTCGTCCTTGCCGACCGGTTCCAGGTCAAGCGAATATATGTCCACCCCGGTGCGTCGCTATCCCTGCAATCGCACATGCATCGATCGGAGCATTGGATCGTTGTTGCCGGCACGGCGAAGGTTGTCGTCAATGATGACGTCAAGCTCGTAACCGAAAATGAATCCATCTATGTGCCCGTCGGATCGGTCCACCGGATGGAAAATCCCGGCAAGGTCCCGATGGTGCTCATCGAAGTCCAGACAGGTGCCTATCTCGGCGAGGATGATATCATTCGATACGAGGACAAATACGCCCGTGACGAGGGCGGGGCTCGCCCGTAGCGGAACTCATCAGGACATCGCGGCGTTGATCGATCCCCGGGGCAAGCTGAGTTTGGCTTGCTCCAAAGGCGGCCGTAGTCTCCCGCCGCGAGGGTGTCCGGGCGCGACGAGCAGGGCGGCGCTTCCCATGCCCGGCCTTGCGCGGCTCGTCGCCGCTCACAGGGCCCTGAAGGTCAGGCCTCCGTTGCGATATCCGTTGGATTGAGTCTTTCGACTTTATGCTGCGCGCGGTGCGCCAAAGCCAGGTTGAAAAGTAATTCGGCGCCTTCGATCGATTAAGTCGGCTTGTGTTGAGGCTGTTTTGGGTTGAATAGCCGGAGTATAACACCAAATAGTATGGGTTGAGATGCATCTTAGCCGAGCGAACAACTGAAGATTACACGCAATTTGCCGGAAGGTAACGTAAGGGAGGGGAGCTATAAATGTCGTCGAGTTATTCTATTCGGCGATTTATTGTGTTTCGGGTTGTTCGAATCTCGCAAACTGCGGTATAGTCGAGTCGGTTCGGATTTTGTCGCGCTTCGGCGCATCGCGCTCTTTTCGCGCGAGATCGTTTGATTTGGTTGGGGGGATCCAAATTTGTCTGGCTTGGCCTTCGGTAAATCTCTCATCTCAACCTGACTTGTGATTGCTCCGGTCTGGGCCGGGGTATCGAGTGTTGGCAAAGATGGGGATTTGCGAACCAATTGCTGGGATAGTACCGCTGCCGCCGATCGGCGGGCGGATGACGCTACTCGCCATATCGTTCAGCCGAAGCGGTGCATTGCCCGATGGCCGGTATCCGCAGACGTCGCTTAAGGCGCGTCGGAGGGTAACCGGCTGGCGCCCGGGTGCCGCCTCGAACCGGTATCTGCGCCACCGGGCTCGAACCGTCGAAGGCTGCGCTCTCGACGACGGTTGTCTCTGGGACGATTCCCTCAGGACTGGCGCCCTCAAGGCCATCGGCTTGCCGCATGGAAGCGCGCGTCTCGATCGGCGGGCGGTCGGGGTCCTGCAAGCCGGATGCATGCAAACTGGGGGCGGGGCAGGCTCGAATGGCTAACAAGTCGCAGATCCACACGGCCATCCGCGAAGCCGCGTTCGCGGTCGAAGCGTGGCAAGCGGTGGTTGATCTGATTGCTGAGATGCTGCCCGGCACGCAGGTTTCATTGTGGTCGGGACGGCGCGTCAACGGCCCGAGGCGCGTGGTTTTCAAGAGCGGCTTGCGGGGTCTCGCATCCCAATCCGCGCCGTCCGGCGAGGCGGCCGGAGCCGATTGCGGCGTCGTCGATCGCCTGACCCTGTTCCAGGACGGCGACCGCTATGCCTCCTTGGAGATCCGGTCGGAAGGCCGGCCGGCTTCCTGCCGCCGGGGCAGCGCCGACCTGCTTCTTGGCGAACTGGCGCCAAGCCTGCGCGAGGCGATCCAGATAAACCGTCGGCACGCCCATAAGCCCAACTCCGCGATTCGCGCCGTTGCCGATGTCAGCGCCAAGCCGATGTTCATCTTGAATCTCGACGGCGGCATCTGGCTGACAAACGCGTCCGGAAAGGAACTCCTGGACAAGGGTGGAGCCGCTTCGCTGGATGCGCAAGGACGGCTGGTGCCGAACGATCCGGCGGCCCGGGACAATCTGAACAGGGTCAGGCGGCAATGGTCGGAGGGAAAGACAAAGGAGGCTTTCCTCGACAGGCTGGGTGGCGAACCGCGAAGTTCCTGGTCGTTCGTACCGTATTGCGATGCCCGCTATGCGGCTTGCTCCTGGCTCGATCGAAGCGCGCCGCTGATGATCGCGTCGTTCAATGACCGGAACACGAACAGCCGCTACGATCTGGGCGCCTTCTCCAGCGAATACGGCCTGACGCCGGCCGAGATCCGGCTGACCTCGGTCATTGCCTCCGGCGGTGCCGTGCAGGATGCAAGCGCACAGTTCGGCATTGCGGTCGGCACCGCCAGAAATCAACTGAAATCGGTCTTCAACAAGACCGGCGTCCGCCGTCAGAACGAGCTGGTCGCCCTGCTGGCGATGAAATACGCCAGCTGATCGCCGGGCGGTCTCCCGGAAGCGCTCTTCCCGTTGAGGCCGAGGGCGGGGATTCTGAAGAGGGTGGGGATTCCGCCGGAGAGTATGGTATCTCGCGACGTCCGTCAGCGACCAGCGACGAACAGGGGGCGCCAGGGCCGATCCATCATGCCGGCAGGGAAAGCGAAATCACACCGGGCCTCGAAAACGCCCCCGAAGTCACCCCCGAAGTCACCGGCGAGATCGGCAGACAAGGCGGCCGCTCGAAGAGGCGGCAAGGCCGCCCTGGCGCGTCGCGCCGATGCGCATACGGCTGGTATCAGCGAAGTCGTCGACATTGTAGGCGCGGTTTTCCTTATCGGCTGGCTGGAAGGCGCGTGTGATGAAATCGGGCTGCGTGTGCTTGCGCACGGGACGGACCGGGTTGCTGATCTATCGGACCGCGTTGTCCTCGGACCGGACGACACCGCCGGCGATCAGCCGGACCCGTCCGGGCGGCGGTCCTTCGCGGCATTGATCGACGATACCGATTCGCGCCGGGGAGGGGACCCGGCACGCTACAGTGTCCGGATAGCCGTCGCCGATTTCGGCGTCTCGGCCGACGATCTGACGCCGCGGCGCTTCGATGTTCGAGACCTTCTCGACGACCCGAACACCACTTTGCTGCATGCGTGCCTGCTCAAGGCGGGGCGGCTCGACGTCGCCGGGATTATTGGGCGAACCGTCTCCGGCGCGGATCCGGGCACGCTGCGCCATTCGATCGAAGCGTCGGTGCGCGCCGGGGCGGCAAGCGTCGTCGCCGGATGGATCGCCGATCTCCAGACGCGCCGGATCTGCATCGTCGATTCGAATTTGCGCGCCTGCGCTGGGGCTGGGGACGGGGCCGACCGGATGGTGGTTCGCTCGCGGCCCGACATCCACACGGCGCTGCAGGCCGAGGGCCATCGCACCCGTGGTGGGGACGGGCACGGTTTCATCGGCGTTCTGGAGGAGGCGCATGGCTGCGGCGAGAGTTTCTATTTCGCCGAGACGGACCCGCGGAGCGGGCATGTGGCGTTCTTCGGTCCGTTCGACAAGCCGGTGATTGCGGACGATACGGTTGCCGCGGACCTGGTCAGCGCGCCGTTCGGGGATGTCTTCTCGACGCCTCCGGATCTTGCCGAAAAACTCTTCCGGCCCATCGTCGAAAGGCCCGACCAGGCATTGATGGCCGAGCGCTTTGTTTATGACGCGGCCGGGTCGGGCGGGGAGGAGCCGCCCGTCCATTCGATCATCATCCCGTTCTACGGCGATGCGTTCTTCTTAAGCTGCGTCTTCCATCTCGACCGGCTTCTCGACCGCCGGTTCGAGATCGTCATCGTCGTCGACGATCCGGAGCTGTGGCCGCAGATCAAATCCGCATTCGATCGCCGCCGCACCGCGATCCGGACGAGAACCGTGCTTTTGCGCAATCGCGAGAACTACGGCTATGCAAATGCCAACAATCTTGGCGCCCGGGCCGCGTCGGGATCCGTCCTGATCCTCATGAATTCGGATATCTTCGTTTCGAACATCGAAGCGCTGCGGCGGGCCGGCGCGCGGATCCTCAAAGCCGCCGAACAGGGCCGCGACCTGATCCTCGGCTTTCTGCTTCTCTATGAGGACAAGTCCGTCCAGCATATCGGCATGGAGTTTGTCCGCGCTCCGTCGGTCTCCGATCTTTACATCGCGCAACACCCGATGAAGGGGTTGCCGCTGGACCTGGTCGAGTCCCGCAAGGACAGGAGCGTAGCGGCGGCGACCGGCGCCTTGCTGGCGATTTCCGCCGATCAGTTTCGAAGGCTGGGCGGCTTCGATCCGGCGTATCTGCGCGGCGATTTCGAGGACGCGGACCTTTGCCTGCGTGCACGCGCGGCCGGCGCCACCATCAAGGTTCTGTTTGAACCCGGTCTGTATCATCTCGAGCGTCAGTCCTTTTCGCAAATGACCGGTGACGCGCTGCGCAGGATGATCACCTATGTCAACTGCATCACCTTCAATCGCCGCTGGGGCGAGGAGCTCTCCGGGCCGGGCAAGCCGGCGCGGCGTCGCACCCGCCGGATCGTGTCATCCAGATCTGGGGGCGCATCTGCGAGGCGGCATGTCGATTGAGTCCGAGCGGACCGCCAGTATCGATCGGGGGGCGACTTGAGGGTTCTCGTCCTGGCGCATCACCATCCGGAGGTCGTCTCCGGCGGCGGCGAATGGGCAGCCTATTCCCTGTTTCGCGCCCTGCGCGAGGATCCGCGTGTCGACTACGCCGCGTTTGTCGCGCATGTGCCCGAGACGCATATCGGGCATTCGGCGAAGTTCGGCTGCTTTCGAGGGCGCCCGGACGAAATCGTCGTCAATCTGCCCATGATTCGCGGATTTACGCTGGAAAGTTCCAATCCGGATGCCCTCGAAGAGGTCGCGGACGATCTCATCCGATACACCAGGCCGGATATCCTCCATCTGCATCACGTTCTCAACTGGGGGATCGAAACGATTGATATCTTCGCCAGGCGCGGCGTGCGGCTGGTTATGACGCTGCATGAGTTCATGCTGATCTGCCACAATTACGGGCAGATGCGGCGAACCTCCGGCGAGCTGTGCTATGCGGCAAGCCCGGTGGATTGCGCGCTTTGCTTTCCCAAATACACCCCCGGCAAGTTCTTCATCCGGACCGGGGTCATTCAGGCGCTGCTTAAGCGGGTCGATGCGTTCGTTGCACCGAGCCGGTTTCTGGCCGACCGGTTCCTTGCCTGGTCGCCCGATGAGCTTCCGATCAGCGTCATCGAGAATATTCTCGGCCGGCATGCGATCGACAGCGATCCGCCCGCTGAGACCAGAAGCCGGGGTGCCGGCGCCGCCGGAGGCAAGCCGGTCGTCGGTTTCTTCGGACAATTCACGCCGTTCAAGGGTGTCGACCTGTTGCTGGAGGCCTATGCGATGCTGCCGGAACCTGTCCAGGCGGCGATTGAATTGCGGATCCACGGCGAGAACCGGAGCTGGCGCGACAGCGACTTCCGCGAACGGTTGGAGGTGCTGTTCCGGGCCGCAGGACCCTCGGTGCGGCGGTATGGCGCCTATCGGAACGAGGAGGTTATAAAACTTATGCGCGAGTGTGATTGGGTCGTCGTTCCCTCGATCTGGTGGGAGAATTCTCCGGTCGTGATTCAGGAGGCGAAGCTGGCCGGCTGCCGAATCCTGTGCGCCGATATCGGCGGAATGGCCGAGAAGACGGAGCCGGGCCGCGACATCCGATTTTCGCCTGGCAACGCGCGCGCACTCGCTCGACGTCTTGAGGAAATCGCCTCCGGCCGGTCTGATGAGGAGATATCTGCGTGTCCCGGATCAGCAATCGAGAAGATTGCGGCCCAAAACGATGATTCCTTGCAGGGGCACCTGGAAATCTATACTGAGTTGCTCAGTCTGGATAACCGAACGGAACTTTGACCATCGCAATGAATGCTGAACGAAACGCGCATGTCAAACTCCTAAAGTTTCATTAAAATCGCGTTAATCTTTTGTTAAATACTGGCCGGTCGGGCGGCCGCGACAATAGGCGATTTTTTATTAGAGCATTAATCAGTTTTTTGCTTTGGACTTGAGCAACGGGTAATTCTGGCCGGAGAAATGGCCGGTTCGATTTCTCCATTCCGCAAATCTGCTTCAACCCGCGTATTGGCCGCCGCGTTCTACCCGAAACCGGGCGAATCGACGTTATCCGACATGCATCCCCCCAAAGCGCATTTTTGTCCCGCCGTTACGGTCGGCAACACCAGAAATATACGCTTCCGACGCCTGCATATACCAAATGGTACATGCGGGTGCCGGAGCTCTGGACTAAACAGATAAAACCTAGAGTTTTCTTCTTGAGATGCATCGACGGGGTTCGGATATGGCGACAATTCAAGGCGGCGATGGCGATGAATTGCTGAAAGGCACAGGTTCATCGGATACGATATGGGGTGGTAAGGGCGACGACACCGTAAGGGGTGGTGTTGGCGACGACTATATTGAAGGCAATCGCGGTGACGACGTTCTTCGCGGTCAGTCCGGTGATGACACCATTATGGGTGGCAAGGGCGCCGACAGCATTGTTGGGGGAACCGGTGACGACGTTCTGCACGGCGACATCGGTAAGGACACGCTGGTCGGCGGCTCGGGCGACGACTGGTTGTTCGGCGGCGGCGGCAAGGATTCGCTGATTGGCGGTTCGGGCGACGATACGCTGTTTGGCGGCAAGGGTAAGGACACCCTGACCGGCGGCTCCGGCGATGACACCTTCGTAATCGGCGCCAACAGCGGCAAGGACACGATCACCGATTTCGATGTCGACGACGACGTCATCGATGTCGGCGACACGGGTGCCTCTTCGATGGACGATATCGACTACAAGGTGAAGGGCGGCGACACGATCGTTACGCTCCCCGACGGGTCGAAGGTCGTTCTGGAAGGCGTCGACTTCGACAATCTTCCCGATGGCGTGGACATCGAAGATCTCTTCATATTCTGACGCTCCTTGCAGGGTTCGAATATCGATGCACATTCGGCGCGCGAATCCGTTCGCGCGTCGTTTTCGTTTGTCTTCCGCGCGTCCCGCTTCGGTCGCGGCGAAACTGTGTTCAACCGGGCGGGCTTCTGCTATGCACGGTTATGGCGTGACCGGGGCGCCAACGGGTCTGTTGGGGGGTAGGTAAGACGGTGATTTTCCTGTCGGCGAAGGATCCGGATGTCGCAGCCGCGCTCCGCAGTTGCCGGCTCCATGTCTATTGTTCGATCGCCTTCAGCATCCTGGCCCATGTCCTGATGCTGGCGTTGCCGATATTCATGATCAACGTCTTCACCCGTGTCCTCAATTCGCAGAGCGTCGAGACGCTGATCGTCCTGGTGATCGGCTTTGCGATCGCGATCGGCTTCAAGGCCGTCTTCGACTCCATCGTTTCCGCCCTGTCGAGGCGGATGAGCCTGCGAATCGACCGGAGGCTCAGCGCCCGTCTGGCCGGCGCCCTCTTCACCCTCCGCGCCTCCGGCAACACCGTCACGGGCGCGCAGGTTTTCCGCGATCTGGAGGCGTATCGCCGCTTTCTGACGGGCAGTGGCATGCCCGCGCTGCTGGGCGGGCCCTGGGCGGGGCTCTTCCTGGCCGTTCTGTGGATACTGGATCCGCTGGTGGGCATGGTCGCGTTGATCGCGGCAATCATCCTGAGCGCCGGAGAAATCGCGAAATACGCCCTTACCCGAGCAAGCCTCGACCGCTCGAATCGATCGTCCGTCGGCACCTTCGTCTCGCTCGATCTCTATCTGCAGAACGCCGAGGCGGTCGTCGGGCAGGGCATGCTCCAGCGTATTCTGTCGAGATGGATGTCCGGTCACAGGGCGTCGTTGGCCACCCACTCTCAGTTCTCGCGCCTGTCCTCCGTGCTGACGGCCGCGCTGGGCGCGGGCAATCAGCTGTTCCTCGGCCTGGTCATCGCCGTCGCCGCGTATCAGATCGTGATGGGCAACGCGCCGGCGGCGATCCTTTTCGCCGCGATGATCCTCTTTCGCTTCGCGCTGCAGCCGGTTCAGCGGGTGATAACGGCCTACAGCGAATACGTCCCCGTCAAACAGGGGCTCGAGCGCATCGAGGAGGTGCTGAGCGCCGTTCCGGCGCCGCAGGGGAAGATGCAGGTTCCGCGCCCAGAGGGCGTGCTGACCGTGAAGGGCTTGACCTATGTCCCACCGAATACGCGGCGGCCGATCCTGCGCAACATCAATTTCGGCGTCGAGGCGGGCCGGTCGCTGGGGATCGTGGGCTTAAGCGGATCGGGAAAGACGACGCTTGCCCGACTCATCACCGGCTGCGTGAAACCATCCGCCGGCAATGTCCGCCTGGATGGCAACGATGTGTGGGAATGGGCCCAGACCGGAACGCGCTGGTACATCGGATATCTGCCACAGTCGGTTCAACTGTTGCCCGGATCGGTTGCCGACAATATCAGCCATTTCGGCGAGTTCGACGAGGAGGCCGTCACGGACGCCGCGGTTCTGGCGGGCGCCCACGATATGATTCTGAGACTGCCGGAGGGCTACGACACCGTCGTCGGGGCCGGCGGCTTCGCGCTGTCTGGCGGGCAGCGTCAGCTGATCGGTCTTGCGCGCGCGGTGGCCGGCAACCCGGCGATGGTGGTTCTGGACGAGCCCAATGCCAGCCTCGACGGACCGGGCGAGGGGGCCTTGATGAACTGTGTCGCCAGGCTCGGCGAGGCCGGCACCACCGTTGTGATGATTTCCCACCGGCCAAATCTGGTCAATCAGCTTGACAAGACGGTCCTCTTGAAGGAGGGGGAAATGGTCGCGTTCGGGGAAACCGAAGAGGTGTACGCTCGGCTCGGGCGTCCTGTCCTGGTGAAACGGAAAGATGCCGAAAGCGCCTGACAAACTGGCCGGACCCGAGGATACGGAGCAGCAGAACGATGCACCGGGCCAGCTTCTGCTGATTGGCGGCATGACGACGGTTCTGCTCTTCGCGAGCCTGTCCTACTGGGCCGCGACGTCGGAGGTCGCAAGCGCGGCGATTGCCTCCGGCAGGGTGACGGTCGAGGGGAACCGCAAGGCGATACAGCATCGCGACGGCGGCTCCGTCGAAATCGTTTATGTCCGCGAGGCCGACAGGGTGACGGCCGGGCAACCGCTGTTGAAGCTCGATCTCTCCGACGAGGTGGCGGATTCCGCCGTGCTGGAGGGGCTTCTGCTGCAACACCTTGCCCGCCGGGCCCGGCTGGAGGCGGAAGCCGATGATGCGGATAAGTTGCAGTTTCCCGATGAACTGTTCCTCGAGGGATCGAAGAGCGCGCGCAGCATGCTCTTCATGCAGCAGGAAACCGATCTCTTCGTGGCGCGCCGCGAGGCCTACCTGGGTGAAAGGACGCTTCTGCAGCAGCAGATCGCCGGGGCGAAACAGCAGATCGAGGCGCTGAAGGGCAGCCTGCGCGCGACCAATCAGCAGCTTGCGCTGATCCGCGAGGAGAAGGTCAGTCTGCAGCCCCTGGTCGAGAAGGGGTTGATCACGCGGCCCCGGGTGCTTTCGCTTGCGCGCGCGGAGGCCGAGCTCGGCGCCGAGCTTGAACGCATCAATGCGACGCTTGCCGATCTTGCCAGTCGCACCGAGGAAGCGGAAATCCGCATCGAGCAACTGACGCGCGAGCGCCATGAAACGGCCAGCGACGAACTCGCGACCGTCGAGGCGCGCCTGTCCGAGGTCAGGCCGCAGCTTTCCGCCACGCGCAGGCGTCTGGAGCGGGGAACATTGATCGCGCCGGAAGACGGGTATGTGTTCGAACTCGGCGTCCATGGCCCGGGCGCGGCGATCGTCCCGGGGCAGACCGTAATGGAAATCGTCCCCGCCGATGATGCGCTGGTCGTGACCGTGCAGATCGATCCCAAGAATGTCGACGAGGTGCATCCCGGACAGACTGTGCTGATCCAGATGCTCGCCTTTCAGCATCAGTACGAACTGGAATTGACGGGAACGCTCAAATCGGTGTCTTCGGATGAAATCTTCGATCCGCAGACTCAGAAGACCTATTTCCGCGGGACTGTTGAGTTGGACGAGAAGAGGCTTCGCGACAGCGGTATGCGGCTCTTGCCGGGGATGCCGGCGAAGGCGGTCATCGAAACGGGAGCCCGGACCATCATGGCCTATCTCTTCGATCCGGTTCGATCGATCTACCGATATTCACTTCGCGAACAATGAAAGAGGAGAGCCTTTATGGCGCTTAGTACGTTGGGCCGTTCACACCAGCAGATGGAATCGGCATCGGCAGGCAAACCGATCGAACTCATCGGCGACAGCCCGGAGATCGTCGCGCTTGCCCTGCTGCGCCAGGTTGCGCAGGTCGAGGACAAGTCGGTACTGGAAATCGACCGTGCTTGGCTTCTGGATACCTATGCGGAATGCCTGGCGGCGGTTCGCGGCGACCGCGCCGCAAAGGCCGCAAAGGCCACCGCCGCGGCATCGAAAGCCAGGCGGACAGCCTCCAAGGGTCGCTGAACGTGCCGACCCTTGATGACGGCACGGGCCACCGCCGCCCGTGCCGTCCACAGCAATCGGCTTGACGGTTCATCGGCAGGATGGTCGCGGTAATCCGAAAGCGCGCACGTCCGTGCGTGTTGTTCGTTCATAACAATTTTCCCGGTCAATTCGGCTTTCTGGCCCGAAGGCTCGTGAGCGAGGGAGTGCGCTGCGCGGCGATCGGATCGAACCAGTGCGCCGGTATCGATGCTGTCGACATGTTGCGATGGACGACGGAACGCGGGTCGACGGAGAGCATCTTCCCGCCGGCGACCAAATGCGAGGCCGACATGCTCCGCGGTGTCGCGACGCTTGAGCGCGCGCTCGATCTGAGGCGATCGGGCCTTGAGCCGAGGGTGATCGTCGCCCATCCGGGGTGGGGCGAAACGCTGTTTCTGAAAGAGGCCTTTCCGGAGGCCAAGCAGATCCTCTACGGCGAGTTCTTCTACCATTCCCGGGGCGCCGATACCGGGTTCGACCCTGAATTCGGCAGCGACACGCTCACCGACCGGGTCAATGTTCGGGCAAAGAACGCAACGCTGTCCATGGCTTACTCCGACGCGGACCGGATCGTCGCGCCGACCCCGTTTCAGGCAAGCCTCTTGCCTGCGCCCTTTCGCGGCATCACCGACATTCTGCATGAGGGGATCGATGTCGCGGCGGTGAAGCGCCGGCCCGGCGCGCGGTTTCGCGTCGAGGGCGGGCCGGTGCTCGATGCTTCCACACCGGTGATCACCTTTGTCAATCGCTGCTTTGAGCCGCTCAGGGGCTATCACATTTTCATGCGGTCGCTGCCGCGCGTGCTGGCGGCTTGCCCTGACGCCCATGTTCTTCTCATCGGCGAACCGGGGGAGCGGGGCTACGGCATCCAGGCGCCGGCCGGCCGGTCGTGGCGGGATATCTTTCTGGAGGAGGTGCACGACCGGCTAGACCTGTCGCGCGTTCACTTCGTCGGCACCATCGACCATGACCGGCTGATCGACGCCTATTCGATTTCCAGCGCCCATGTCTATCTGACCTATCCGTTCGTCCTGTCATGGTCGCTGATGGAGGCGATGGCGACGGAGTGTGCAATCGTCGCATCCGATACCGCACCGGTCCGCGATGTCATCAAAGATGGCGAGACCGGCATCCTGGTCGATTTCTTCGACCACGACGCGCTGGCCGATGCGATTGTCAGGCTCTGCGAGGATCCCAACGCCTACGAACCGATGCGCAGGCGGGCCAGGGACCACATCGTCGGGAATTACGATCAGGCCAGCATTTGCGCGCCGGCTTGGATGCGGCATATTCAAGAATGCTATGAATGAAGAGCCGAAATATATGTTTGTCGACGCTCGGAAGCGTGACGACTGACTGGGGAGATCGAGACGTTGGAAGCTGAGATGCTCTTCCTGCGATCCCTCACGAGGGGCGTGCTTCGAAGCGATCCATTACAAATCCACACTTTCCTTAAAAATATGCATGTATTCGGAGAATTCTGGTCTTGAGGTAACGGTGTTATCTATATTTTTGTTTATGACTTCGAGTCCTGTGTCGGATATGTTCAGTATTTTTGCAATTGTATCCGAATCGATCTCCGAAATATGATATGGATCAGGATGCGAAAAGAGCTTCCCTACGTCGTAACTGTCAAACATTTCTATCAGATTTATTTCCTGAGCGCTAAGTTCATCCGATACAAGGGGTGGGGAATAATTTGTATTCAATGCCCCTTGAATTTTTTGTTCCGAAAATTGCAATTCATTTCCGGATAGAAAGGCGCCGATCTTGGTCAGGGTGGCTCGCTCGTTTCCTCAAAGGCATTTATTGGGTACGATCAATACATCATATTCCAGCAGTGTGTGTAAGCTCTTTAGAAGGTTTAACTGTTCGGCAAATGCAAAGATACCGACCTGGCCACGGTGCCAATCCTTGCCTTCATGCGCCCGGTTATTGTAAGATTTCATTAAATCCGGTAGTTCGCGAACGGAAAGTATCGCTTTAGTCGGGTGTAGCTCATCAAGTATTCTGCGCAAGCAACAATAGTATCTCGGCATCTTGTTGCCGATTGTAAGCGTGCTCAGGTCCTTGCCATTTAAGACGGTCAGCCAATGATTTGCGGCATGCCGTTTGTTTTCCGGGACGTTCGGGCTCCTGGACATGCTCAACAGAGCTGCGGGGACATCAAGTGTGCTATGATCCAGCTCTTCTTCAAATAATTCCGAAAAGCAAACGACATTCGGCAGTGCATTCAGCAACACCTGCATGACCGTAGTACCGCTTCTGGGCACACCCGCAACAACAAAATCCAGCTTCTTCATTTATTTTTTCCCCAGGGCATGGATAGTACGTTTTGCCGGCGGCCGGAATAACAAAAAATCGCAAGCGTTAGCGCCATATTTGTTGCATGGAGCGCATGCAAGGAGCGAAGCCTTCTTCTGAGTGAGGCGAAAGACGAATGCCGTTTCGATGGGGCATGGATGGCCCGCGCGGAGACGGGGCGCCCTGAAAACGCTCTACGGGGCGCCCATGTCCCGGCAGCCGAAGCAGTTCTTCTTCTTGTCCAGTTCCAGCCAGTAGGTGTTGTATTCGCGCACCCTGGTTTCGCGGCCGTGCTGGATCACGGTCGTCTTCAGATACAGCACCATGTCGAGCTGCCGCGACCACAGCTTCGTCTGGCGGAACTCAAGGCCGAGATCCGGCCAGACCGTCACCGCCTCGATCTCGCGAACGTTATACCAGCACGCCCATTCCCGGTCCGGGCCGGAATGCACCCACTTGCTCTGGCCGCCGGTGATCGTCCAGCTGCGCTCGACGCGGCTCGGCCGGCCGTTTTCGGGGATCATCTCGCCGCCGACGAATTCCGTGCCGCTGGAACTCAGCGGAAAGAAATAGGCCGGGTCGGTGTCATAGGTATAGATCGTGCGGCCCTTGCCGCCGAAGGTCGCAAGGGTGAACAGGCCCTTGTAAAGCTCCATCGCGTTCAGCGTGTTGCCGCGATTGTCGACATGGCGCACGAAGGCGATGTCGTCGACGACCTTGTCGACGTGAAACGCCTCGCCGTTTTCGAAATGCAGCGTGTAGCCGCGCGTTTCCGAGGGGCCGTAGGGGCAGTAGGACGCGGATGCCGCGACTGCGCTGACACCAAGGCCGGCAAGGGCGAGGGCGAGGGTTTTGACAACTGAACGAACCGACATCGTTCGACTCCAATAAGAAACGACAGCGCCCCCGTCATCCGATCGGACCGGCCGACCGGGCTCTCCCGGGCGACAATACGCGTTTTAATCGGTCAGTACAGCCCGGTCGCGCACGGTCGGAAACGTGTGCAAAAAATACGCTGAAAAGACATTGGGATAGCGGCAATTGACCGCTACCACCCAGGCCCGGATTCGATTATGAATACATTAATTCATCCCGAGGAGGAGAGAACTCGTGTCACGCAAGCAGCCGCTGCGCAGTCAGCTTTGGTGGGATAATCCGGACAATCCCGGCATGACGGCGCTCTATCTGGAGCGCTATCTGAATTTCGGCCTGACGCGCGAGGAACTGCAATCCGGCAAGCCGATTATCGGCATCGCCCAGACCGGCTCGGACCTGTCCCCCTGCAACCGCCATCACCTCGAGCTGGCGCACCGGGTCCGCGAGGGCATCCGGGCCGCAGGCGGCATTGTCTTCGAATTCCCTGTCCATCCGATCCAGGAGACCGGCAAGCGGCCGACCGCCGCGCTCGACCGCAATCTCGCCTATCTCGGTCTGGTCGAACTGCTGTTCGGCTATCCGATCGACGGCGTCGTGCTCACCACCGGCTGCGACAAGACCACCCCGGCCTGTCTGATGGCGGCGGCGACCGTCAATATCCCGTCGATCGTGCTGTCGGGCGGGCCGATGCTGAACGGCTGGTGGAAGGGCGAGCGGACCGGCTCGGGCACCGTCGTCTGGCAGGCGCGCGCCGACCTCGCCGCCGGCAAGATCGACTATGACGGGTTCATGGACATCGTCGCCTCGTCGGCCCCCTCGGTCGGCCACTGCAACACCATGGGGACCGCCTCGACGATGAACGGGCTCGCCGAGGCGCTCGGTATGAGCCTGCCCGGCTGCGCGGCGATCCCCGCGCCCTATCGCGAACGCGCCCAGATCGCCTATGAGACCGGCCTTCGGATCGTCGACATGGTCGAGGAGGATCTGAAGCCCTCCGACATCATGACCCGCGAGGCCTTCGAGAACGTCATCGTCGCCAATTCGGCGATCGGCGGCTCGACCAACGCGCCGATCCATATCAACGCGATCGCCCGGCATATCGGCGTCGAACTCGACAACGACGACTGGGAAAAGATCGGCTACGAGGTGCCACTGCTCGTCAACATGCAGCCGGCCGGCAAATATCTCGGCGAGGAATACCACCGCGCCGGCGGCCTGCCGGCGGTGATCGGCGAACTGATCCGGCATGGCCTGATCCGCGAGAACGCGATGACGGTCAACGGCAAAACGATCGGCGAGAATTGCCGCGACCGCCAGGCCGAGGACTCGGACGTGATCCGCGATTTCGACCATGCCATGGTGCGTAACGCCGGTTTCCTGAATCTGAAAGGCAACCTGTTCGATTCCGCGATCATGAAGACCAGCGTGATCTCGGATTCTTTCCGTGAACGTTTCCTGTCAAACCCCGAAGATCCCGACGCTTTCGAGGGGCCGGCGGCCGTCTTCGACGGACCCGAGGACTATCACCACCGCATCAACGAACTCGATATCGACGAGACCACGCTGTTGTTCGTCCGCGGCACCGGGCCGGTCGGCTATCCGGGCGGGGCCGAGGTGGTCAACATGCTGCCGCCGGACGCGCTGGTGAAGCGCGGCATCACCGAACTGCCCTGCATCGGCGACGGTCGCCAGTCGGGCACCTCGGGCAGTCCGTCGATCCTGAACGCCAGCCCCGAAGCCGCCGCCGGCGGCGGCCTGGCGCTTCTAAAGACCGGCGACCGCGTCCGAATCGATTTGAAAGAAAGAACCGCCAACATCCTGATATCGGACGAGGAATTGGCCGAGCGCAAACGCGCGCTTCAGGCAAATGGCGGCTTTGCCTATCCCGGTCACCAGACCCCCTGGCAGGAGATCCAGCGCGAGCTCGTCTCCCAGTTCGACGAGGGCATGGTGCTGAAACCCGCCGTCAAATACCAGCGCGTTGCCCAGAAGGGCGTCGCGCGCGACAATCACTAGGGGGCGGGCACCGACCGGGACCGGGTCCCGCCAAAACCGTTGAGGAGGCCATCGCGATGACTGGACCGACGACAAGTGGGGACGGGACCCACAAACGTGGCGTGGCGCTGTTTGAGGACCCGCTTCTGAACAAAGGGACGGCGTTCCCCTATGGGGAGCGGCGGCAATTCGGGCTGCTCGGCCTGCTGCCGCCGCATATCGATACGCTTCAAGAGCAGGTGACGCGCGCCTACGATGCGTTCTCGATCAAACCCAACAATCTGGAAAAGCACATCTTTCTGCGTCAGCTCCAGGACGAGAACGAGACGCTTTTCTATCGGCTGCTGCTCGATCATGTCGAGGAGATGATGCCGATGGTCTACACGCCGGTGGTCGGCGAGGCCTGCCAGGAGTTCTCGCATATCTACCGCCGGCCGCGCGGTGTGTTCCTGTCCTATCCGAATCGGGACCTGCTCGACACGATCCTCGCGGAGATCGACCGCGATATCGACGTCATCGTCGTCACCGACGGTGAGCGTATCCTCGGCCTCGGCGACCAGGGCGCCGGCGGCATGGGCATCCCGATCGGCAAACTGTCGCTCTATACGCTCTGCGGCGGCATCCACCCCGCCCGCACCCTGCCGATCCTGCTCGACCTCGGCACCAACAACCAGGAGCGGCTCGACGATCCGCGCTACATCGGCTGGCGCCACGAGCGCATCAAGGGCGAGGAATACGACGCTTTCATCGAGGCCTTCGTCGAGGCCGTCCTGAAGCGCTTCCCCGACGTTCTGCTGCAATGGGAGGACTTCGCCTCCGTCGACGCCTATCCGATCCTGGAGCGCTATCGCGACCGCCTGTGCACCTTCAACGACGATATTCAGGGCACGGCGGCGGTGACAACCGGCACTATCCTTGCCGCGATCGCAGCCGGCGGCGGAAAGCTTGAGGAGCAGTCGATCGTCATGCTCGGCGCCGGCTCCGCCGGTATCGGCATCACCGACCAGCTCGTCGCCGCGATGGTTCGCCAGGGCCTCAGCGAGGAGGAGGCGCATGCGCGGTGCTATATGCTCGATATCGACGGCCTGTTGCATGACGGCCGCGCCGATCTCGACGCCGTGCACAAGCCGCATGCCCAGAAGCGCGCGGCGCTTGCGGACTGGGATTGCGACCTGGACAAGCCGGTCGGGCTTGCCGACGTCGTCCGCAACGCCAGGCCGACCGTGCTGGTCGGCGTTACAGGGCAGGCCGGCGCCTTTCCCGAAGAGGTCGTGCGGGAGATGGCGAAACACGCCGAGCGTCCGATCTTCTTCCCGCTGTCCAATCCGACCTCGCGCGTCGAGGCGACGCCGAAGGATCTGATCGAGTGGACCGACGGCAAGGCGATCATCGCGACCGGCAGCCCGTTCGATCCGGTCGACCACAAGGGCGTGCGCCATGTCATCGCCCAGTGCAACAACAGCTACATCTTTCCGGCGATGGGCACGGCGATCCTGGCCGTCGGCGCGCGGCGGGTGACGGACGGCATGTTCATGGCCGCCGCCGAGGCCCTGCGCGATACGTCACCAGCGCTGAAGGACCCGACAGCCTCGCTGCTGCCGCCGCTTGAGGCGATCCGCGATGTCTCGCGTCACATCGCCGTCGCGGTCGCCCGGCAGGCGCAGGGCGACGGCGTGGCCGGTCAATGCAGCGACGAGGCGCTTGGGCAACGGATCGACGAAACCATGTGGATGCCGGACTACGCCTGAGCGGCCGCCGGCAATCGAACGACGACAACGATTTCTGAACAGGAGAGGTGCGCATGGGCGACAAACGGATCGGCTTCATCGGCGTTGGCCTGATGGGCCACGGCATGGCCAAGAACATCATCGACAAGGGCTGGCCGTTGACGGTGCTTGGCCATCGCAACAGGGCGCCGGTCGAGGATCTCCTCGCGCGCGGCGCAAGCGAGGCCGACAGTCCGAAGGTGCTGGCGGAAAACTGCGACATCATTTTCTTGTGCGTCACCGGCACGCCGCAGATCGAGGATCTGATGCGCCGCGACGACGGCATCCTGGCCGGCGCCCATCCCGGTCTGATCGTCGTTGACTGCTCGACCGCGATCCCGGATTCGACGATCGCCCTGTCGAAGGAGCTGGAGGCGAAGGGCGCGGCGATGGCCGACGCGCCGCTCGGCGGCACGCCGGTTCAGGCCGAGGCCGGAGAACTGTCCGCCATGATCGGCGCGTCGCCGGAAACCTTCGCGGCGATCGAACCGGTGGTGAAGACCTGGGCTGCCCGGGTCGTCCATCTCGGCCCCGTCGGTGACGGCCACAAGATGAAGCTTCTCAACAATTTCCTGTCGCTCGGCTACGGCGCGCTCTATGCCGAGGCGCTGGTGATTGCCCGCAAGGTCGGCCTGTCGCCGGAAACCTTCGACAGCGTCATCCGCGGCAGCCGCATGGATTGCGGCTTCTACCAGACCTTCATGGCCTACACGCTGACCGGCGACCGCAACGCCCACAAGTTCGCGCTTTCCAACGCCCATAAGGACATGCGCTACCTAACGGCGATGGCCAACGAGGCCGGCATCGCCAGCAACATCAGCTCGGCGGTCAAGAACAGCTTCGCCATGGCCGAGGGCATGGGACACGGCGACGACTACGTGCCGCTGCTGGTCGACGTTCTGGCGAAGGCGAACGGGGCTCTGGAGGAGACGTGAGGCGCTCGTTTGTCGGTTGAGCCATCGGTGGTATAGTCGGGCCCTTGAAATTCCTGCGTGCCGAAACAGGAGTTCTCCATGAACGACGACACGGACAAGGATACCGGCAGCGGCAATTCCGATGAGACGCCAATCCCGGACATCGTCAAGGATGTTCTCGATACGCCGATCCTGCCTGGAGGAACGCACATCAAGATCAAAGTGAAGACTTAGTCCATGGCCAAGCCGCTCGAGACGGTCGTTGCGTCCTCTCGGGAAGAGATCAAATACGCCTCCACGACGATCAGCCGGAATGCACGGACAATCGGTGTCGGCCTCTCGCTGATCGTCTACACGCTTGTGTTTGCCGGCGATCGGAGCGCTTTCATCGCCGAGCACCGGATTGCGCTGGTCTTCGCGGCGGGGTTCGGAATAGCCTGCATCGTTCTCGACTATCTGCAGTACTACTGCATGATGTGGGAGAATCGCTCAGTTCTCGAATCCCTTCGCCGGGAGAAGGCCGCCATCGCCGCTCTCGTCGAAGATGATCCCGACGCCGCGGCAGACCGGGCACGCCAAATGATTGCGTCCCTTGACACGATCCACGCCAATACCGGATGGAGCTGGGCTCGCGAGGCTTGCTTCCACCTGAAGTTCCTGGTCGCGATGTTCGGCTCGGTCGCCGTTGTTTATCTGATCTGGAGCTTAGTCTGGCCTGCGCCATAGTCCCGCGCTCCATCAGGCCCATCCCCTAATACGTCGCCCGTCCCCCGGAGATATCGAAGGTCGACCCGGTCGTGAACGAGCAGTCCTCGGAGGCGGCGAAGGCGACCAGGGCTGCGACTTCCTCCACCTTGACGAAACGCTGGCGCGGGATCTTCGAGAGCATGTAGTCGATATGCTCCTGGGTGATCTGGTCGAAGATCGGCGTCTTGGCGGCGGCAGGCGTCAGGCAGTTGACGGAGATGTCGTAGTCGGCCAGCTCCTTGCCCAGCGACTTGGTCAGCGCGATCACGCCGGCCTTGGAAGCCGAATAGGCCGAGGCATTCGGATTGCCCTCCTTGCCGGCGACCGAGGCGATGTTGACGATCCGGCCGTAGCCGTTTTCCATCATCACCGGCACGACGGCCCGGCAGCATAGAAAGGTCCCGTTGAGGTTGATGTCGATGACCTGGCGCCAGTCGTCGACGGGATAGTCCTTGGTGAGGTGGTTCGGGCCGGCGATGCCGGCATTGTTGACCAGGATGTCGATCCGCCCGTGCGCCGCAACGGCAGCCTGCGTCGCCGCCTCCACCGCGGCGGAGTCGGTGATGTCGACCCCCGTCGCGGTCACCGCCGGGCCGATCGCGCGGGCCGTCTCGGCAGCGCCGTCTGCGTCCCGGTCCCAGATGATCACGGTGGCGCCGGAGGCGACGAACCGCTCGCAGATCGCCTGTCCGATACCCTGCGCGCCGCCGGTGACGATCGCGATCTTGTTGGCGAGATCGATGCTGTTGGCCATTCCTGTCAGTTCCTTTTCTATCCTGCCGGCACGCTTGTCCGCGCCGACCCTATTGAGCCGCACCGCCCGCCGCAACGCGCATCCATCGATACGCGCAAACTTTGCAGACGCTCCGGTATGCCGCCCGGCAGGTGCCGATCGGGGCCTGGCTTTACGGGCTTGGCTTCCGGGGCGCTCTCGGATACGGATAGCGCGTAAGGTATACATTAACAATGGCCGCCGGACAGTTTTCTCGAGCCCGGCAGGAGGACGGCATGGCAACGACCAACACGTTCAGGATCGCGCGTATACCAGGCGACGGCATCGGCCACGAGATCACCGATCCGTGCTGCGCGATCCTCGATGCCGCCGCCGGCTATGTCGGCGGCTTCTCGCTTGCCTACGAAACGCTTCAAGCCGGCGCCGGCGCCTATCTCGACACCGGCACGGCGCTGTCGGAGGAAACGGTGGAGGCCGCCCGCGCCGCCGATGCGATCCTGCTGGCTGCCGCCGGCCTGCCGGAGGTGCGCTATCCGGACGGCACCGAGATCGCCCCGCAGATCGAGCTTCGGATGATCCTCGATCTCTATGCCGGCATCCGGCCGATCCGGGCGATCCCCGGCGTGCCGCTGCCGCTTAGCGATCCGCGCGCCGCCGAGATCGATTTCGTCCTGGTGCGCGAATCGACGGAAGGGCTGTTCGTATCGCACCGCGCGGGCTCGATACGCGACGACACGGACTCCGAGGACCGGCTGCTCGTCACCCGCACGGGCACCGAGCGCGTCGCCGATGCGGCGATCCGGATTGCCGAACAGCGGCGCGCGGCAGGCGGGCGGGGGATCGTCACCTGTATCGACAAGGCCAACGTGTTTTCCTCGCTCGCCTTCTTCCGCAAGGTGTTCGATGAGCGCGTCGCCTTGCATCCGGAGATCACCGGCGACCATCTCTATGTCGATGCCGCAGCACTCGCCTTCATAGGCCGGCCCTGGCGTTTCGACGTGATGGTCACGGAGAACATGTTCGGCGACATCCTGTCCGATCTCGGCGCCGGGCTGATCGGCGGCATGGGCTTTGCGCCGTCGGCCGATATCGGCGACGATCACGCCGTCTTCCAGCCCTGCCACGGCACGGCGCCCGATATCGCCGGGCGGGGAATCGCCAACCCGACGGCGATGATCCTGTCGGGCGCGATGATGCTCGAATGGCTCGGCGACAGGCATGGCGAGCCGCGCGCGGTCGAAGCCGGACGGCTGATCCGCGATGCGGCCGACAAAGCCTTCGCCGGCGGCCTGCGCACGGTCGAGATCGGCGGCGATGCCGGTGTGCAGGCCGTGACCGACGCCGTCCTCGCCGCGCTGCCCAAGACCTGACCGGCGATGCGCGAGCGTATAAGACTGGCAACGGTCGGAGCGGGCTATTTCGCCCGGTTCCACTACGAGGCCTGGCGCCGCATCCCCGAAGTGTCGCTTGCCGCGATCTGCGACCGCGATCCGGCCGCCGCCGCAGCGGTTGCGGCGGGTTTCGACGGTGCGCGCGTCTTCGGCGATTTCGAGGCGATGCTCGACACCGTGCAGCCCGATCTCGTCGACATCATCACGCCGCCGCCGACCCACGCGGATTTCGTCGCAGCGGTCGCGAGACGCGGCATCGCCGCGATCTGCCAGAAGCCGTTCTGTCCGGATCTCGAAACGGCCCGGCGGACCGTCGATCTGGTCCGCCAGACGGATGCGACGGTCGTTATCCACGAGAATTTCCGCTTCCAGCCCTGGTATGCGACTATCCGCGCGGCGATCGAGGCCGGCCGGATCGGCGCACCCTATCAGGTCACCTTCCGCCTGCGCCCCGGCGACGGGCAGGGGCCCGACGCCTATCTCGCGCGCCAGCCCTATTTCCAGCAGATGCCGCGCTTTCTGGTGCACGAGACGGCGATCCATTTCATCGATGTCTTTCGCTATCTGTTCGGCGAGGTTTCGGCGGTCACGGCGCGGCTGTTGCGGCTCAACCCGGCGATTGCCGGCGAGGACGCGGGCGTCATCCTGTTCGACTTCACTGCCGGCAGCCGGGGGCTGTTCGACGGCAATCGCCTTTCCGATCACGCCGCGAAGAACCGCCGCCTGACCATGGGCGAGATGCTGGTGGAGGGATCGGCCGGTGCGCTGTCATTGGACGGCGATGGCGGCATCGCCTTCAGGGCGTTCGGGGAAAACAACTGGTCGCCGGTCGCCTATCGTTGGGATGATCGCGGCTTCGGTGGCGACTGCGTCTATCGCCTGCAGCGGCATGTGGTCGATCATCTGGTAACCGGTGCGCCGCTGATGAACCGGGCGGAGGATTATCTGCGCAATGTCGAGATCGTCGAGGCGGTGTACCAGTCGGACGCAGAGGGGCGGCGGGTGGTGGTGTAAGGGTTCGTTTCCGTTGCCGGACGATGGAGCCGCAGCCCATCTGGACGATCAGGGGCGATATTCGGACCGACGCCGAAGCGATATCGGGAGCTTGATGATCGGACGCAATCGCCCGGTTTCGAACTGCACATCACCTGCCAAGCAGGACGAAGGCGAGCGGGATCGGCGCCACGGCGATCAGCACGCAGAGCAGATACGGCCAGAAGCGGTAGAGCCCCGATACCCCTGCGGTGAATGCAAGGCCACCTCCGCCGCCGAGTACGGAATTGCCCGGTGTGTTTAACAATACCACCAGAACGACATAGCGGTTTCGCAGCACGGTCCTGCCGAATCGGCCGCTCAGCCGGCTTGAAACAAGGGCGCCGCGCGCCTCAGCCGGGGTGTCGGCGAGTTCGCCGGTGAAGCCGGCAACGCGCGTCAACCCGAGCCAGCGCGCGAGGCTGGAAAGTGGCGGAAGCGGCACGAAGCGGCCGACGCAATAAGACAGAAGAAGCGCACAGACCATGCCGGCATAGACGATCGGAGATGCCTTGCCGCCGAAGATGAGCAGCAGCGCGAAGCCGATCTCCGCGCCTGGCACGAAGGGGATAGCCGCCGCCAGAACGAAGACCAGGAGCGCGCCCATCACGATACGATGGATCAGGGGTTCGTTCATGGGGCGCATTTCGGGGATTGCGAAATCCAGAAGCATCTCGCCGGCAATGGCGCCTGCACCAAGGAGAAAGGCATAGACGCCGATTGCGCGCCTTGCCGCCCACAGGCGCGTCAGAAACGGGCGCACAGCGGATTTGCGCCCGGGTCTACGCTGCTCATCTTCAGTCGAACATGGTTCAGCGTCTGCGGCTGCGTTCGTTCAGCGTCAGTGCCGTGAAACGCGATCTCCCGGCGCGTTGTCCAGTACCAGCGCGTCTTTTCCCAACGAATCGAGACCTGGATCGTACCGTCGTCCTTCACGAGGCCCTCGTAGTCGAAGCGGCCCCGGCTGTCGCTTTCCAGGCGCCCGCGAAAGACGATCCCCTTTTCGGTCGTCTCGGCGGTATAGTCGCCCGGCACGAAGCCGCAGCGCGTGCAGATGTCGGACCAGAAGTGGCCGTCATCGAAATGCAGGCTGTCGGCCAGGTCGGGGTTGTCCGCGGGACCGATCATCCCGGTGAACACGCGGCCGTCCAGGAGGCCGTCCGCGAAGGTGGCGCAAGAGCAGGAAAGCCAGATCAGCATCGTGAGGGGCGCAAGCCCGCGTGGTCCCAAGACGGTCATTCCCTCCTTCGGCCCCTTCCTCGACCCGCGACGATGAACAAGACCCCTCCTATACCATGATCTGCGGCATGGGAGGCGTGCTAACCGGACCCGGTCAAGCTTCCTCGGCCCGGCTTCCTTGGGCCCGGCTTCCTGGCGATGATGCTGACGAAGGCGATTGAACCGAAGGAACTCTGCGTTTCGATGCGCCGGCGCGCTTCGCGGTAGATGCCCTCGGCCAGGTCCTGGCCGATCACGCCGGCCTCGACAAGCGTATCCGCGCCCCGCTCGATGATCGTCAGAAAATAGGGCGAGTCGAGCGCCGGGAGATAGAGATGCCCCTCCCGGTCGAGGATCTCAAATCCCGCGGCTGTAAGCAGTGCAGGCGTCCGCCGCACCAGCCATCGGTCATGGACATAGACCGCAATCAGATTGTCGACGATGGCGCGGAAGGGATCATGGTCGGCGATCGCCGCGGTCACCGACGGCGGATCCTCGTCGAAAACGGTCAGATAGCCGCCCGGGCGCAGAATGCGGAACGCCTCGGCCAGAACCTGTTCCGGCCCGGGGCAGTGGATCAGCAGCGTATGCAGGGCGACGGCGTCCATCGACGCGTCCGCAAGACCGGTCTGCCTGGCATCTCCGACAGCAAAGGACAGGCCTTCCACGTCCCTGTGCCGCGCTTTCGCCGCGTCCACCATGATCGGCGATGGCTCTATGCCCAGGGCCCGGGCGGCGCCGGCGACGTCGATGAGGTCGCGCGTCACGTCTCCGGGACCGCTTCCCAGCTCGACCGCATTGGCGCCGGGCGGCAGGTCCAGTTTTGCCATATAGGCACGGCGCATCCCGATCTGGGTTGGATCCTCCGCGCGGGCGATCATCACATCGACGAGACGGCTCTGCATGTCCGCGGACGCCTCTCCAAGGTTTGCGTAAGGATCGTTGGACACGGAAAACCCCTTATCTAAGCCGGTTCAGGGCCGTCAATCTAGCACACTGCGGCGTCTCGCCGATAAGCCGGGAGAATGGCGCCCGTATCGACCCGCCGCCGCGGGACAGCAGCCGGCTCCTGGCGTGTATCGAAGCCTGCTACCGGTTTATTTTTTTACTTCCGGCGTATAACGTCGCGCGACGTGGTGCCGTCAGGTTAAATCGGCGCCTGACGAAGCTGCTGGTGGTGGTGTGTAAGCCGGACCGGACGGCACCATTCATGAGGGAATGGCTGGCAATGAAACGACATAACCTGACCCGGCTGGCCCTTCTGCCCGCTGGCGCGCTGTCGGCGGTTCCGGCAACGGCCTCCGAGACCGCGTCGGACGGGCAGACGGTCGGCTGGTGGACGGCGCCAGGCGAAACGGACGCGACGGCTTTCTCGGCGCTCATCCTTATGTTCCTGCTGCTCTTTGCGGTGTTCCATTTCTACGCGCGCTTTGATCGCTTCGCCGAGCGGCACAATGAAGGAACGCCGCTGAAGACGACCATTCCGATGCTCCTTATGATCGCTTTTGCGTATGAGATCTTTCCGCCGCTCAGCCATTTCAGCATTCTGCTGCCGCTTGCCCTGATCGCGACCGCGCTGGCCCGCGATCTCATGCTCTGGTTCGAGCCCGTGAAGGAACATACGCTGAAGGGCGAGCTTGACGGCGTATTGCTTGAGGAATTGCAGCAGCGGAACCTTGGCGAGCACGACCGCGAGGGCCGGCGGGTGCAGCCGGCGCCGGCGGACAAACCGCCTCAGGGGGAAGAGCCGGACAGCCCGGCGAGCGAAATCCAGGCAAGGCCAGCAGGGGGCACCGGCGGACAATGATCGAGCTCACCGTAACGTCCATTCCGTTCGTCCTTCGGGTCCTCTACCTGCGCTGGAGAGGCCGGCCGATCACGCTCTATAACGTACATGTCGCGCTGTTCGCCTGGCTGGCGCTCGCCTTCATCGTCTTCTTCACGGTCTTCTACTACTACCCGAAGTCCTATACGGGCTTCGTCCCGTTTCGTACGGTGCCGGTGGTCAGCGAAAACGGCGGCACGGTGACCAGCATCGCGGTCGACAACGGCAGTCGCGTCGAGCCCGGCCAGGTGCTGTTCACGGTGAATGATGCGACCGAACAGGCCGCGGTGAAGACCGCCGAACTCAAGCTTGCCGAAGTCGATAAATCCTTCGCTGCGGCCGAAGCGCAACTGCGCGCCGCGCAGGCGTCTTTGGCGCGCGAGCAGGCAATTCTCACGCAGGCGACCCAGCTGTTCAACGATCAGGAGGTGCTGCGCAGCCGTGGGTCATCGGCCTTCAGTGAGAACCAGTACGAGGCCGCCGTCGCCGACAAGTCGGCAGCCGAGGCCAAGGTGGCGCAGGCGGAGGCCGAGGTCGACCAGGCAACCACGCAACTGAACGAGGTGCTGCCGGCCCAGCGCGAAAGCGCCAATGCCGCGCTCGAGCAGGCGCAGGTGGAACTGGACAAGACGGTGGTCCGGTCCGAGGTGAACGGCGTCATCGACCAACTGACCCTGCATGTCGGCGCCCGGGCGTCGCAGATCGCGATGAGCCCGGCGATGCTGATCATCCCCGATCGGGACGAGGCCCATCCCAGGCGCGTTTTCGCCGGATTTTCTCAGGTTGCCCGCTCCGTCCTTTATGTCGGCATGCCGGCGGAGGTCGCCTGCGACACCAACTTCAACGTCTCGATGGTCAACTCCGTCCTGCCGGCGCGGATAGCCGCGATCCAGCCCGAGATCGCCGCGGGCCAGGTGACGGCAACCGGACAGTTGCTCGAGCCCTCGCAATTCGCCACGCGTGGCGAGGTCGCGGTCGTTATCGAGATGGTCTATCCGGAGCACGAGGAGATCCTGATCAACGGAAGCGGCTGTATCGTCCAGACCTATTACCGCAATCTCGGTCATGGCCTCCCGGCCCATATCCTGGGAGGGCTCGGCATCATCAAGGCCTGGGGGTTGCGCATCAAGGTGTGGATCGCGCTGGTCACCGGCGTCGGCCTGGCCGGCGGTGGCGGGCATTAGGTCGATGTGACCGGCTCCGGCGTGTCGGGGCGAGGGGCCATCGATTTCAGCGCTTTCGCGTGTCGGGCAGAAGGCCGGCCCGCATGGCGGCGTCCAGATGGGTGCGGCTGACCGGGATCTCCCGGCCGTCGGACATCGTCAAAAACCCTCTGGAGTCCTGTCTGCGCGCCTTTCGAACTTCGGCCAGGGCCACCCAGTGTGATCTGTGCACCTGCAGCCCCTCGGTCGGCGCCGTCTCGGCGATTGCATCGCTGAACCGCAGGAGCACGAGTTCCGTGCCGCCGGATGTGACAACTTCGACGTAGTGGTCGCGAACCGAGAGGGAAATCAGCCTGCCGCGCTTTTCAAGTGGCAGTCGCTTGACGATCCTGGGCTCGCGATCCTGTCCGCTCGCCTCGGAAGACTGCTTTACGATCTGCGTCTCGACAAGGCTGATCGCAAACGAAATCGCGACTGTGATCGCGACAATCTGGATCAGAAGACGCCCGTAACACCAGGCGCAGCCGGGATCGTAGTTGAAGGTCGCGATGTTGAAGGCGACGACCTCGGCAAAGATCACCAGTCCGCTCGCGATCCCGGCGACCAGCAGGCGTATCCAGTGCGGGAGAATGGGTGAAAGCGCCGATTCCGTCAGAGCCGACAGACCGGCGAATGTCAGGAAGCTGAAGCCGACCAGAAGCGTCCAGTAGACGATACGCGGCACGAGCCGCATCACGTCGCCGGTTTCAAACGGCCCGGCGATTCCCAAAACCAGTCCGGTCGCGACGATCACGGCCCAGAATATCGGGCTGCGCGCAAACCGACGCAATTCGCGCTTCGCGGATTGCATGGCGCTGCTGTCCGGGCGCTTGTTCATTCCGTTCACGTATTCGCTGTCGCCAAGGGGACGTCAGGCCTGCCAGCACGTTGCCCGACACCGAACCTCTATAGCGAAAGGCGTGAGAATGACACCAGAGCCATTGTTGCGGGCTCCGGCGCGGCGGGATTGTCGATGCAGACCACGATGAGATGGCACGGCCTGGACCTGCTGCGCGCGTTCGCCATGCTGCTGGGGCTGGTGATCCATGCGTGCCTGCCCTTCACCAACCTGGAGGTCAACGACTGGGTGCCGGCGGCGGCCTACGATGTGCCCGAGGCGCATTGGCTCACATGGCTGACGACCATGTGGATTCATGTCTGGCGCATGCCCGCCTTCATGCTTCTTGGCGGCTTCTTCGCCGAACTGATGATCCGCAAACGCGGTCCGGGCGCCTTTCTGCGGGATCGTCTGTCGCGCGTTTTCGGCGGCATGGTGGTGTTTTCGCTGTTCTTTTCGCTCGTGATGAACCTGGACTGGGGCGTCCTGGACTATCTCTGGTTCCTGTGGATCCTTTTCCTGTTCAGCCTGATTGCCGCGCTGGCGCACTGGCTGCATCTGACCGGGATTTTTCGTCGGTTCGACTGGCTTTTCGCACATCCGGCGCGGCTGATCTGGCTGGTCCTCCCGATCACGCTGGTCAACTATGTCGGCCGCATCGAGGGGCTGATCAGCATCATCCCCCATCGCATCTGGGATGAGCCCTTCACCGCCCTGGCGACCTATGCGGTGTTCTTCCTGTTGGGGCAGGGCCTGTTTCATCACCAGGCGCTGCTGAACCGGTTTCAGGATCGTAATCTCTGGATCCCGCTGCTGATTGCGGGCCTGCTGCTGTTGGGACTGGCCGGCGGCAACTGGGTGGTAAGGCCGCTCGACCCGATCAGCCCGGATGGCACGAAAGTGATGATGAGTTTCCTGACCGCCTGCTTGAGCCTTAGCTGGACCTTCTGCATGATCGGCTTTGCGCTTTACGCTCTGCGAGACCGTTCGCCGATCATCGACTGGATCGTGCTGCTGTCCTACCCGGTCTATGTGCTGCACTTCTATCCGATCGTGATCCTGACGGGCCTTCTCATTTCTCTCGGGGCGCCGCAGGGGCTGGCCATCCTGGGCGGGGTGGCGCTTTGCTTTGCGCTGTGCGCGATGGTCTATCTGGTCTTCCTGCGCTGGACGCCGGTGGACTGGATATTGAGCGGCTATTCAAAGAGCAGGTTTACCGCGGCGATGATCCGCGCTCTCGGGGTGTCTTTGCCCGGTGCCGACGATGCCGGCGGCAGGGCCACGAAACCGGGGTCACGCTGAGCGTCAGCCTCGTGTCGGGCAAGGCCGTGGTGTCGGCACGGCCTGAAAGTTTGAGGCGGGCCTTTATCGGTCCGCCGGAAAGCGACAGACTGGGCTCCCGCCGTTTCGCGACGCCGTGCCACGCCCCTTGAAGACGCCTGCCCATGAAGATCACCGCAGTCACGAGCCACGTCCTGCAATGCGACATGCCCGAAGTGCTGGGCTATTCGCAGCAGTTCTATTCCAGGCGCACCGCCCATCTCGTCGAGGTCGAAACGGACGAGGGTGTCACCGGCTGGGGCGAATGTTTCGGGCCGGGCAACGTCGCCCTTGCCAACAAGGCGATCGTCGAGCGGGTGATCGCGCCGATGATCCTCGGCGCCGATCCGCTCGACCGCGACGTGCTCTGGCACAAGGCCTATAACCTGATGCGCGATCACGGCCAGAAGGGCATGCCGTTGCAGGCGCTGTCGGGCGTCGATATCGCGCTGTGGGACATCGCCGGAAAGGTCGCGGGCCTGCCGATCCACAAACTGATCGGCGGGGCGCATCGCGACCGCGTGCCCGTCTATGGCTACGGCATGATGCTGCGGCCCGAGCCGGTCGAGGATCTCGCCGCGCGCTTTGCCGAGGAGGCCGCCGCGATACGGGAGATGGGGTTCGTCGCGACCAAGATGAAGGTCGGACTGTCGCCCGCTGACGACGTCCGGCTCGCGGAGGCGGTGCGGCGCGGGGCGGGCGAGGCCTATCCCTTCATGGTCGACGCCAACCATTGCTACACGACGCCCGATGCCTTCTATGTCGGCCGCGCGCTGGAGGAACTCGGCGCCTACTGGTTCGAGGAGCCGGTCGCGCCGGAGGATCATGACGGCTATGCCGACCTGCGCGCCGGGCTGAAGGTCAACATCGCCGGCGGCGAGGCGGAATACAATCGTTGGGGCTGGCGGGCGCTTCTGGAGCGGCGCGGCCTCGACATCGCCCAGCCGGAGGTCTGCGCGCTCGGCGGCATCTCGGAATACCTGCGGGTTCTGGCGCTCTGCCACGCCCATTTCACGCCGGTGGTCAACCATGTCTGGGGGTCCGGCATCGCGGTTGCGGCGAACCTGCAGCTTCTCGCCGCCATGCCGCCGCTACCGGGCGCCATGCATCCGCGCGAGCCGTGGCTTGAATTCGATACGACCGAGAACCGTTTCCGCGACGACCTGCTGACCGAGCCGCTCAACATCCAGGCCCAGGTCAAGGAGACCGGCGGCAGCGTATCGGTGCCGGACGGCCCCGGCCTCGGCGTGACGCCGGACCGGGACTTCGTCGAGGCCCACCGGATCGCGTGAGCGAGAGTTACGTCTTCGGCGGGGCGCGGTCGCTCACCAGCCGCAGGCCCATATAGGCCGGCGGGTCGCCGACCTGGCAGCCGCCATTGGCGGGATCGCGGGTGAAGACGGTGATCACCGCCTCATGCTGTCCGCTCGCCCAGAAGGCCGGGCAGCGATCGTCTGCCATGTCGTCATAGTAGCAGTCCGACGTCCATTCCCAGACCGGCCCCTTGAGGTCGGCGATCCCCGTCCGCCGGTTTGTGAATGCACCGGTGGCCCGCAGGGTGGCAGTCGATGTCCGGTCGGATCGGGTGGAAGCCGGTTTCCGCTTCTTGGCCTGGCGGGGTGCGGCCATAGCCTTCCATTCGGCACGCGTTGGCAGGCGCAGGGGATGGTCGGTCTCTTCGGTGATCCAGGCGAGATACTCCTGGGCGTCGAGCCAGCTTATGCCGGTCGCCGGCGTCATCTCCGGGTCCAGGCCCGCCCGAGCGTCCAGCTCGAGCGCGCAGGCGCCCGCGTCCGCGCAGCGGTTCCAGTCCGCGATCGTGACTTCATGGCGCGCGACATAGACTTTGCCGGTCCGGCCGTTCAGGGGCTCGGCGGCGAAGGCCGGCAGGTCAATGTCTGCCGGGGCCAGCCCCAGCGAGGCGACGCCGGCAGCCGACACCAGGACTGCGCCCACGCACACGGGCACCAGAATGCGAAACGTCACGGCTTAAGACCCCAACTTTGTTAACGCCGCCGGCAAGCCTGCAGTCGATTGGGACCATATGATGGCGGCGGGGACAGCGGGACAGGCGCCCGAAACGAAAGGGTCCGGAGCTTCCGCCCCGGACCCTGCCTTTCCCGTTGCGACGGCGCAGACGCTGCCGCTCGCGCGTCAGCTGCGGCCCTTCCAGGGCACCAGCCAGTTCTCCGCCCGGCGCATCAAAACGTCGATGGCGAAGCCGATGATGCCGATCAGGATGATACCCATGATGACGATATCGGTGAGCTGGAACTTCGAGGCCGCGACGATCATCTTGCCCGCCCCGGTCTCCGCAGCGACCAGTTCGGCGGCGACCACCGTGCCCCAGCACACGCCCATCGCGACGCGGGCGCCGGTGAAGATTTCCGGCAGCGAGTTCGGCACGATGACATGCAGCAGGATCTGCCATTTCGAGGCGCCGAGCGAATAGGCCGCGTGGATCTTCGTGATGTTGACGCCGGAGACGCCCGCTCGGGCCGCGATGATCATGATCCACAGCGCCGCCAGGAACAGCAGGATGATCTTGCCGGTCTCACCGATGCCGAACCAGATAATGACGAGCGGAATGAGCGCCAGCGGCGGCACCGGGCGCATGAACTCGACGATCGGGTCGAACCAGCCGCGGAACCAGCCCGACAGGCCCATCGCATAGCCCAGCGGGATGCCGATGATGCTGCCGACGACGAAGCCGGCGATGACCCGCAAGAGCGAGGAGCCGACATGCTCGAACAGGGTGATGCCCTGATAGCCGTCGCCGTAGATGTCGACGAACTGCGCCCAGACGGCCTCGGGCGAGGGCATCCAGATCGGCTCCATCTGCATGCCCTTGTGCGGCGTGAAGTTGAGCGATCCCTTCGGCGTCAGCGCCACCGACCCGTCCGCCACGCCAACCGGCTCGCCCACCGCAATCGGCTTGCCGTCGACCTCGGTGATCTCGAAGCCTTCCGCGTCGCTGCCCTCGTCATTGCTCTGGACGCGGATCAGGCCGCTGCGCCAGGCGCCGACCTTGCCGATATCGTTCTTGGCAAAGCCGTCGCCGGGATCGACTTCGGGAAGCGTCACGTCGTCGCCGACCTTGTGGACGAAGACGGAGACGGTGCCCGTGTCGGTCTCGCCAGCCGCGTTCTTGGCAGTATAGGTGAACTGGGTCTCGCCGATGAACGGTCCGGGCACATGGAACGGCACCAGGTTGGAGCCGGTGAATGCGCCCCAGATCAGGAAGATGGTAACGACGGAGATGACCGAGGCGATCCGGTTCGCCTTCACGGCGCTCTCGTCGCCGAAGGTGACGGTCTTCAGGCTGGTGAAGTCCACCGTCGCGGCGATCCGCATGGTGATCAGCCGGACGATCAGGAAGGCGACGATGAAGATGACGACGTAGCTGACCAGAATAATCATGCCGAGCCCTCCGCGCGTCCCATGATCTCTTCTTCCATTTCCCAGATCATCGACAGGATTTCGTCGCGGGTGTCGGCGAAACCATCTTCCTTCTTGATCTCGCGGAGATCGGCGTTGACGGCGTTGTCCGCGAACGGAAGGGTGTATTCCTTGTGGATGCGGCCCGGCCGCGGCGCCATCACGATAAGGCGTTCGCCCAGCAGCAGCGCCTCCTCGACCGAATGCGTGATCAGGATGACCGTCTTGCCGGTCTCCTTCCAAAGCTTGAGCACCAGGCCCTGCATCTTCTCGCGTGTCAGCGCGTCAAGCGCGCCGAGCGGCTCGTCCATCAGGATCACGTCGGGCTCGTTGGCAAGACAGCGGGCAAGCGCGACGCGTTGCTGCATGCCGCCCGACAATTCGTAGACCGCCTTTTCCTTGAAGTCCTGCAGGCCGACGATTTCCAGGAGATGGTCGGTGATGCTGTCCCGTTCCGCCTTCGGCATGCTCTTCATGCGCGGGCCGAAATCGACGTTCGAGCGCACGTTCATCCATTCGAACAGGGCGCCCTTCTGGAACACCATGCCGCGTTCGGGATCCGGGCCGGTGACCTGATGGCCGTTCAGGATGACCTGGCCCTCGGTCGGTGCGAGAAATCCCGCGACGATGTTCAACAGCGTCGTCTTCCCGCAGCCGGACGGTCCGAGGACGGACATCAGCTCGCCGTCCTTCAATTCAAGCGATACGTCCTTCAGTGCCTGTACGGCTGTGCCGTTGGGCAGATCGAACCGCATCGACAGTTTCTCGATCGACAGTCCCACGCGCCACTCCCCCTTTTTGTAGGTTTTGTTTATCGGATTATTGAACAAATAAGGGGCAGACGAAACGGCGGTTTCGCTGCCCCTTGCTGTTTTCTTGGCGAAGCCGGAGACCTTTACATGCTGCTGGCTGAGCTCAGCGGGGCGGTGTTGACGGCGCCGTCATAGGTGTCGCGCGCCTTGGGAATGCTGCCGGCATCCAGGAAGACCTTGGCGACGCCCTTCATGAATTCCTGCGATCCGCCGCCGAGCCACTTCTCGCTGAGTTGCTCGCCGACGCCCGGGAACACGAAGGTCGCAAGCGTCGCCTCGGCATCCGCCTCGGACATGCCGGCGTCCTTGGCGATCACCGGAAGCATCTCCGCCTTGTGCTCGCCCGAGTTCCACATCTCGTTGGCATCGGCCGTCACTTTGAGGAACTTGGCGAGCGTCTCCGAATCCTCGGCGATGAAGTCGGCCGGTGCCGAGGTGACGTCGAAGACCAGGATGCCGAGCTCTTCCTTTTCCGCGCCGGTCAACAGGACGTTGCCGTGCTCGACCATGCGCCTGAGCGCGCCACCCCAGCCGCAGACCATGTCGAGGCTGCCCTGGGCGAACGCGGCTGCGCCGTCCGGCGGCGCCATGTCGACGACTTCGAGCTTGTTCACGTCGACGCCGAAATGATCCATCTGCTTGAGGAAGCCGTAATGAGCGGCGGTGCCCATCGGCACGCCGACCTTCTTGCCTTCCAGTTCGTTGGCGCTGTTCTTGTCGATCTCGTGGCGTTCGGCGACGACGCAGTTGTCGTTGTCGGAATAGCTGACGGCGACGTCGACGATCTGCAGGTCCTGGCCGGCAGACGTCGCGACGACGAAGGGCGGCACGCCCTGGCTGACCGCGATCTGCACGTCGCCCGACGCCATCGCCGCCGACATTGCCGTACCGGTGTCGAAGGACACCCAGTTGACCTTCTTGCCGAGCGCCTCGTCATACAGGCCCTTGGCCTTTGCGTACTGGAACGGCATCGGCCACTCCAGGAAGTACGCAACCGTGATCTCGTCGGCCGCGGTGGCCGGCATGGCGGCCATGAGCGCTGCCCCCGCAATCGCGCCGCGAAGCATGGATTTTAAAGCCATTCCCTTCTCCTTGGTGTCTTTTGGTCGGTGACTTCTGGTCTTTCGGGCAACATCGCGGCTCCGGTCGAAATATCCCTATCCTGCCCTCGCCCGGGATCTTAAAAACCGCGCCGGCGAAACCTCGCCGCGTTGCCAACCACTCAATCAGGTGGTCGCGAACCCTACGAAGCGGGTCCGGGGCTTTCAACCAGGCAGCGACGTTGGACTTACCTCTAGCACGGTACTGGCCCTATTTGGCGGTGATAAGCTATGCGCACATCAAAAAAACGTGCGGCGATGCCCTCCCGGCGACCGGTCCCCATTGGCTCCGGTCCTGAGGGGCGCGCGCCCCTGTTCCCTTGGGATCCGCCCGACCGTCCCGGGCCCCTTACGATATCGAGGAGACCGTCATGGCGACCAACGACCTGACCGAAATCATCGAAGCCGATCGCGCCCATGTCTGGCACCATCTGCTTCAGCACAAATCGCTGGAGACGACCGATCCGCGCATCATCGTCGAGGGCCGCGGCATGCGGGTCTGGGACCAGACCGGCAGGGAGCACCTCGACGCCGTCTCCGGCGGGGTCTGGACGGTCAATGTCGGCTATGGCCGCGAGTCGATCGCCGACGCGATCCGCGACCAACTCGTCAAGATGAACTATTTCGCCAATTCGGCCGGCTCCGTTCCCGGCGCCCGCTTCGCCGAGCGGCTGATGGAAAAGATGCCCGGTATGACCCGGGTTTACTATTCCAATTCCGGATCGGAGGCCAACGAGAAGGTCTTCAAGATGGTCCGCCAGATCGCCGAGCGCCATCACGGCGGCCGCAAGCACAAGATCCTCTATCGCGAGCGCGATTATCACGGCACGACGATCACCGCCCTTTCGGCGGCCGGCCAGCCGCAGCGCGCCGCCCAGTACGGCCCCTTCACGCCGGGCTTCGTCGAAGTGCCGCACTGCCTGGAATACCGCAGCCAGTATGGCGCGGTGGAGAATTACGGCGAGATGGCCGCCGACGCGGTCGAGGAGGTGATCCTGCGCGAGGGGCCGGACACGATCGGCGCGATCTGCCTGGAGCCGGTGACCGCCGGTGGTGGCGTCATCGTGCCGCCGGCCGGCTACTGGGAGAAGATCCAGGATATCTGTAAAAAGTACGACATCCTGATCCATATCGACGAGGTCGTCTGCGGCGTCGGCCGCACGGGCGAGTGGTTCGGCTACCAGCATTTCGGCGTCAAGCCGGACTTCGTCACCATGGCCAAGGGCGTCGCGTCCGGCTATGCGGCGATTTCCTGCACGGTCACCACGGAAGCGGTGTTCGACATGTTCAAGGACGACGCGTCGGATCCGCTCGGCTATTTCCGCGACATCTCGACCTTCGGCGGCTGCGCGTCCGGGCCGGTCGCCGCACTTGAGAACATGCGCATCATCGAGGACGAGGACCTGCTCGCCAACACCACGGCGATGGGCGATCGTCTGATCGACAACCTCAATGCGCTCGCCGAGAAGCACGCCGTCATCGGCGACGTGCGTGGCAAGGGCCTGTTCGCCGGCGCCGAGCTGGTCGCCGACCGTGAGACCCGCGAGCCGGCGGATGAGTTGAAGGTCCAGGCTGTTGTTGGCAACTGCATGGCGCAGGGCGTCATCATCGGCATGACCAATCGTTCGCTGCCCGGCTTCAACAACACGCTGTGCCTTGCGCCAGCGCTGATCGCCACGCCCGATGATGTCGATACCATCACCGGGGCGATCGACAACGCCCTGACGAGCGTCTTCGGTTAAGGGGCGTCCTCGGCCGATCGCCATTTTTCGGGCCGACTGGACTTGATTGTGGTTGCGCCATGGTGTGACGCGCCACATGTTGGCTAAGTCCAGTCGGTTCAGGAGCTTTAAGTCCAAAGATGGCGGTCGTCCCCGAGCAGTTCCAGCTCGATCCCGAATTCGAGGGCACGCTCCAGCAGCAGATCCAGCAACTGGTCTGCCAGGGCATACTGGCCGGCCGCTTCCTGCCCGGCGAGCGGATGCCGTCGAGCCGCAAGCTCGCCGCCTGGCTCGGCATCAGCCGCATCACGGTGACGCTCGCCTATGCCGAACTCGTTTCCAACGATTATCTGATCTCGCGCGGCCGGTCGGGCTATTTCGTCTCCGACAACGCGCCGCTGCCGCCGCGCTTCAAGCTTCCAGATCTCGGCGCCGCGAACCGGTTCGATTGGGAGGCGGCGCTGGGCGCGCGCCAGCCGCGCCATACCCAGCTTGTACGGCCCGTCGACTGGCGCGAATACGAGTTTCCCTTCATCTACGGCCAGCCGGATTCGCGCCTGTTCGACCACTACAACTGGCGCCGCTGTGCGCTGGAGGCGCTGGGACGCAAGAATTTCGAGACGATGACCTCGGATTTCTACGAAAACGACGATCCCAAGCTGATCGAATATATCGTCCGCAACATCCTGCCGCGCCGCGGCATCTCGGCGACGCCCGACGAGATCCTGCTGACGCTGGGGGCGCAGAACGCGCTCTGGCTGACCGCCGAGGTGCTGTTGTCGGATGGCCGGACCGCGGCGATTGAAAATCCCGGCTATCCGGGCCTGCGCGACATTCTCGACTATCGGCGCTGCGCGGTCCGCGAGGTCGCCGTCGACCGGCACGGCCTGCCGCCCCACGACCTGCCCGACGGTGTCGACGTCGTCTTCACCACCCCGAGCCATCAGTGTCCGACCAATGCGACGATGCCGATGGATCGCCGCCGAGACCTGCTCCGCCGCTCGGTCGAGGATCAGTTCATCATCGTCGAGGACGACTACGAATTCGAGATGTCTTTCATGAAGGCGCCGACACCGGCGCTGAAGTCGCTCGATTCGGCCGGCTCCGTCGTTTATGTCGGCTCGTTCTCCAAATCGCTGTTTCCCGGCCTCAGGCTCGGCTACCTGGTCGGCGCGCCGCGCTTCATCGAGGAGGCGCGGGCGCTGCGCACGCTTGTGCTGCGCCATCCGCCCGGCCACATCCAGCGTACCACCGCCTATTTCCTGTCGCTCGGCCACCACGCCACCATGGTCAACCGCATGGGCCAGGCCTATCGCCGCCGCCGAACCGCGATGGAAAAGGCGATCGCCGAACACAGGCTGCAGGTCGCGGCGACCGGCGGCGATGGCGGCTCGAGCTTCTGGATGGAGGCGCCGGGTGGCGTCGACACGGTCGAACTGGCGCTGGACCTGCGCCGGCAGCGGGTGCTGATCGAGCCGGGCAGGGCGTTCTTCGGCAAGGCGAACGACACCAACCGCTTCTACCGGCTTGCCTATTCCTCGATTCCGTCGGCCCGCATCGACGAGGGCATCCGGCGGATCGCGGCGGCGCTCGGCTGACGAGCGCTTGAAAAGTACGGGGGGCGGCTGATCTGGCGCTAACGCAGCAGGCAATCTGGCCCTAAGCGCCGCCCCCTATAGGCGGTTAGGTCATCGCGACACTTAAACTTTTGGCGGGCGAGCGGATGACGCCCCTTCCAGGGAGACCTTCAAGATGAAAATGACCACCGAGGAAGCCTTCGTAAAGGTTCTCCAGATGCATGGCATCGAGCATGCCTTCGGGATCATCGGATCGGCCTTCATGCCGATCTCCGACCTGTTTCCGGTCGCCGGCATCACCTTCTGGGACTGCGCCCACGAGGGCTCCGGCGGCATGATGGCCGACGGCTACACGCGCGCGTCGGGCAAGATGTCGATGATGATCGCCCAGAACGGGCCGGGCATCACCAATTTCGTCACCGCCGTGAAGACTGCCTACTGGAACCACACGCCGCTCCTGCTGGTGACCCCGCAGGCGGCCAACAAGACGCTCGGCCAGGGCGGCTTCCAGGAAGTCGAGCAGATGGCCCTGTTCAAGGACATGGTCGCCTATCAGGAGGAGGTGCGCGATCCCTCCCGCGTCGCCGAGGTGCTGAACCGGGTGATCCTGCAGGCCAAGCGCGCCAGCGCGCCGGCGCAGATCAACATGCCGCGCGATTACTGGACCCAGGTGATCGACATCGCGCTTCCCGCGGTCGTCGAGTTCGAACGGCCCGGCGGTGGCGATGATGCGGTCGCCAAGGCCGCTGCCCTGCTCAGCCAGGCGAAGTTCCCGGTCATCCTGAACGGTGCCGGCGTCGTTCTGGGCGGCGCGATCCCCGCCTCGATGGCGCTGGCCGAGCGTCTCGACGCCCCGGTCTGCTGCGGCTATCAGCACAACGACGCCTTCCCGGGCTCGCACCCGCTGTTTGCCGGTCCGCTCGGCTATAACGGCTCCAAGGCCGGCATGGAGCTGATCTCGCAGGCCGATGTCGTGCTGGCGCTCGGCACCCGGCTCAACCCGTTCTCGACGCTGCCGGGCTACGGCATCGACTACTGGCCCAAGCAGGCCAAGATCATCCAGGTCGACATCAATCCCGACCGGATCGGCCTGACCAAGCCGGTGACGGTCGGCATCGTCGGCGATGCCAGGAAGGTCGCGACCTCCCTGCTGGAGCGCCTGTCGGCCGATGCCGGCGATACCGACCGGGACGACCGCAAGCACACCATCGCCCAGACGAAATCGCGCTGGGCCCAGCAGCTTGCCTCCATGGACCACGAGGACGACGATCCCGGCACCACCTGGAACGAGCGCGCCCGCTCCGCAAAGCCTGACTGGATGAGCCCGCGCATGGCCTGGCGGGCAATCGAGTCCGCCCTGCCGAAGGCGGCGATCATCTCCTCCGACATCGGCAACAACTGCGCCATCGGCAACGCCTATCCGAGCTTCGAGGAAGGCCGCAAATACCTCGCGCCCGGCCTGTTCGGGCCGTGCGGCTATGGTCTGCCGTCGATCGTCGGCGCCAAGATCGGCTGCCCGGACACGCCCGTCGTCGGCTTTGCCGGCGACGGCGCCTTTGGCATCGCGGTCACCGAGCTCACCGCGATCGGCCGCGACGAATGGCCGGCAATCACCATGGTCGTCTTCCGCAACTACCAGTGGGGCGCGGAAAAGCGCAACTCGACGCTTTGGTATGACGACAATTTCGTCGGCACCGAGCTCGACGAGGGCGTCTCCTATGCCGAGATCGCGACCGCCTGCGGCCTGCAGGGCGTCCAGGCGCGCACCATGGACCAGCTCACCGCCGCGCTCGACAAGGCGATCACCGACCAGATGGAACACGGCAAGACAACGCTGATCGAGGCGATGATCAACCAGGAACTGGGCGAGCCGTTCCGGCGCGACGCGATGAAGAAGCCGGTCGTCGTCGCCGGCATCGACCCGACCGACATGAAGCAGCAGCAGGTCGCCTGATCGCGCGGAGGCAGGCCCGATGGCCGGCGTCCTGGTCCTCAATTCCGGCTCCTCGTCGATCAAGTTCGCGCTGTTCGACAAGGATCTGCGGGAAACGCTGAACGGACGCGCCGTCGAGATCGGCGGTGCGTCCCGTCTCGAAATTGCCGGGCAGGGACGGGACGCCGCCCTTGCCGATCATGTCGCAGCGCTTGATGCGATCTTCGCCGCCCTTGCCGATCATGACATCGCGCTCACGTCGTTGCGCGCGGTCGCCCACCGCGTCGTCCATGGCGGGGCAAGCCTGACGGCGCCCTGCCGCGTCACGTCGGAGGTCATAGCCGCGATCCGGGACTGCGTGCCGCTCGCGCCCCTGCACAATCCGCACAATCTCGCCGGCATCGAGGCGGTGCGGGCGCTGGCGCCGGAGCTGGCCCAGGTCGCCTGTTTCGATACCGCCTTTCACAGCACCAACCCGGACGTCGCCCGCCGTTACGCGCTGCCCGCCGACCTAGAGGCACGCGGGCTCAGGCGCTACGGCTTTCACGGCATCTCCTATGCAAGCCTCGTCCATGCGATCGGCGAGAGGGCGGACCTTGCAGCCCCCGAGCGGCTGCTCGCGCTGCATCTGGGCAACGGCGCCAGCCTGTGCGCGATCAAGGCCGGGCAATCCGTCGCAACGACCATGGGCTATTCGCCGCTCGAAGGCCTGACCATGGGCACCCGCTGCGGCTCGGTCGACGCCAACCTGGTGCTGCGGCTCGCTTCGGAGGAGGGGATCGATCGCGCCTCGGAGATCCTCAACAAGCAGAGCGGCCTCGTCGGGCTCGCCGGCCAGTCCGACATGCGCGGTCTCCAGGAGACTGACACCGAAGAGGCTCGTTTTGCGGTTACCCACTTCTGCTACTGGGCGGTCCGGCACGCCGGCTCGATGATCGCCGCGATGGGCGGCCTCGACGCCATCGCCTTTACCGGCGGGATCGGCGAGAACGACGCGGACGTACGGGCGCGGATCGTTTCCGGCCTTGCCTATATGGGTGCGTCGCTCGACGCGGAGGCCAATGGTGCGAACCGGCCCCGGATCGAGGCTGCGGATTCGGCTATTCCGGTGTTGATCGTTCCGGCCGAAGAAGAGCGGATGATCGCCCGCGACGCCTTCGAGGTGCTTTAGGGCGCCTGCCGCGCGCTTGAGATCGAATGGGCGGCGGCCAACACATGGCTCGACATCACCGACGAGGCCCAGTCCGGCGCCCGCGCGCGGACCGCGTCGACCAGCTCGCGGTGATGCCCGACGCTGCGCATCAGGTCGGCTTCGGTATAGGTCTGATAGGTCCGCGCGACCACGCCGATATCGACGGCGACGGCGAGCACCGCCATCAGCCGCGGCGACTTCGCCGCTTCCGCCAGGATCCGGTGAAACGCCGTATTGGCCGCCGACAGCTTCTGATAGTCGCCGTCGCTGCGCGGCGGGGTCACGGCCTCCATCTCGGTGGTCAGCCGGTCGAGTTCGGCGATCTGCTCCTCGGTTGCCAGCTTTGCCGCCCGTTCGGCCGCGTAGCATTCGAGCCGCCGGCGGACCTCGAACAACTGAACGAGTTCCTCCTCGGGAAACTCCGCGACCCGGGTCGAATAGCCGTCGCCACGCTCGACGAAGCCCTCGTGCACGAGCCGTGTGATCGCCGCGCGGATCGGCGTGCGGCTCAGGCCCATTTCGCGGGCGAGTGCCTGCTCGGTCAGCCGCGTGCCGCTCGCCAGCAGCCCTGAGACGATCTGTCGGCGGATCGTGTCATAGGCCTGGACCTCGGCGGGCGGCTTGGTGGGCGTCTGCATCAGGCAGCCCTCGGGCTGGGGCTCTGTTCATCCTTTGGCTTTGGGAAGCCACCGGCTTTCATCACCATGCCGGGAACCGTCTTGTCGAGCTTGCCTTCAAGCCACAGCGCCGCATCCATTGCCGCTTCCAGCGAGACTCCGGTCTTAACGCCCGACCGTTCCAGCATGTAGACGAGGTCCTCGGTTGGGATATTGCCGGTAGCGCGCGGCGCGAAGGGGCAGCCGCCGACGCCGCCCAGACTCGCGTCGAGACAGCGGACGCCGGCCTCGATGCCGGCCCACGCATTGGCGATGCCGGTGTTGCGCGTGTTGTGCAGATGAAGCCGCAGCGGCACATCGGGAAAGGCCGACCGGACGGCCGAAATCCGCTCCTTGATGTCGGAAGGCGTCGCGACCCCGATCGTGTCGGCAAGCGCCAGTTCGGCCGGCTCGTGCGCCATGCAGGCCTCGATCACCGCCATCAGCCTGGCAAGTGGCACCTCGCCCTCGAATGGACAGCCGAAAGCTGCGCCGACCGTCAGGCTGACCGTCACGTCGGCGGGGGCGCTCTGCCGGATCTCGGCGAAGGCGGCGATGCTGTCGTCCGTCGGGACGCCCTGGTTGCGGATGTTGAAGGTCTCCGAGGCGACGAAGGCGTAGTTCGCCTCCTTCAGTCCGCAGGCGACCGCGCGGTCGAAGCCACGCCGGTTGAGCGTCAGGCCGATGTAGCGGCCGCCTCTATCTTTCGGCAGGCCGGCGACGACGGCCTCCGCATCGGCCATCTGCGGCACCCGCTTCGGGTTGACGAAGCTCGTCACCTCCATCCGCCTCAGGCCGGCATCGAGCGCCCGGCCGATCAGCCCGAGCTTGTCGTCGGTGCTCAGCAGCGTCGGCTCATTTTGTATACCGTCTCGTGGTGAAACCTCGACAATTTCGACAAAATCACCGCTCATCGAAGAAAGGCCCTTTATTTTTGGATACAAAATTGACAAGATAAGTCATCGCACGAAACCGGCGCCGTCGTCAAAACCTATCAGCGGCGTCGCTTGAGAATCCGAACCGCCGGAGGGCCGGCAAGGGGAGCCGAATGGGAGCTGAATCGAGCCAGGGTGGGCAGCATCGGGAAGGGCAGGGTCCGCTCGCGGATCTGCGCGTCATCGAGATGGGGCAATTGCTGGCCGGTCCGTTCTGCGGCCAGCTGATGGCGGATTTCGGCGCCGAGGTGATCAAGATCGAGCCGCCGGGCGCCGGCGATCCGATGCGCCAATGGGGGCGCGAGAAGCCGCACGGCAAGTCGCTGTGGTGGCCGGTGGTGGCGCGCAACAAGAAGTCGATCACGCTCAATCTGCGCGAGCCAGCCGGCCAGGAGATGGTGCGCGACCTGGTCAAGACCGCCGATATCCTGATCGAGAATTTCCGGCCCGGCACCATGGAGCGCTGGAACCTCGGCTACGAGCAACTCGCCGAGATCAATCCGCGGCTGGTGATGGTCCGCGTTACCGGCTTCGGCCAGTCGGGCCCCTATGCGCGGCGCGCCGGCTACGGCTCGATCGGCGAGGCGATGGGCGGCCTGCGCTACGTCGTCGGCGATCCCACGACGCCGCCCTCGCGCATGGGCATCTCGATCGGCGACGAACTGGCCGCCGTGCATGCCTGCATGGGGGCGCTGATGGCGATCCACGCGCGCGAACGCACCGGGCGCGGCCAGATCGTCGACAGCGCGATCTACGAGGCGGTCCTCAACATGATGGAAAGCCTGATCACGGAATTCGATGTCGCCGGTTATGTGCGCGAGCGCACCGGTGCGATCCTGCCGAACGTTTCGCCCTCCAACGTCTTCGAGACCGCCGATGGCAAGCTGCTGGTGATCGGCGCCAATCAGGATACGGTCTTCAAGCGGCTCGCGGACGCGATGGGCCGCCCCGAACTGGCCGAGGACGAGCGCTATGCGACGCATTCGGCGCGCGGCGACTATCAGGAAGAGCTCGACGGCCTGATCAACGACTGGACGAAGACGATCGAGCTTGAGCCGCTCGAAGCGCTTCTCAACGAGCACGGCGTGCCCTGCGGTCTGATCTACAAGGCCGAGGACATGCTGGAGGATCCGCATTTCAAGGCGCGCGAGGCGATCATCGAGGTCGAGCATCCCCAGTTCGGGCCGATCCGGATGCAGAATGTCGCCCCACGCCTGTCGGAGACGCCGGGCGCCGTGCGCCATGTCGGCCCGGACCTCGGCGAGCACAACGACTATGTCTATGGTGACGTTCTCGACCTGTCGGACGAGCGGCGGGCGGAACTGAAGGAAGCCGGTATTATCTGATCGCAGAAGGGGCGGCCAAGACCCGAAGCGGGGGAGCATTCAGCCCATGGACCGGGGCGATGCGGACGACAGAATGCAGTTCCTGACCGTCGGCGAAGCCGCGGTTCGGCTCGGCCTGTCCCGCATGCGCATTCGGGAGGCGGCCGCGAGCGGCGCCCTGCCCAGCCTGCGCGACAACGAGGGGCGGCTGCGGATAGACCTGTCGGGGGTCGCGCGCAACGGCGCCGACGTGACGCCGCCATCCCCCGATACCGATCCGAAAACACTGATTTCCCTGCTGTTCGACGAGATCGAGGACCTGCAGGCCGACCTCGCGGCGGGCAGCGCCCGCGAGCGGCAGCTTTCCGACCTGGCGAAAAGGCAGGCCGATGCGCTCGACCGGGCCGGTGCCGCACTCGACGATGACGAGGAAGCAAAGCAACGGCTCTCCGACCTGCTCGACCGCGCGCTTCAGCATCTGGAAGCCGATCTTTCCGCCCGCGAACGCCTGTCGGGCATCGCCGACCGCGCGACCGGACTGCTCGAGGGAACCGGCGACAGGCTGGAGACGAGCCTTGCCCAGTCGGCGCGGTTCGAACGGCTCCTGGCGCGCGCGCTCGAAGTGGCCGAGACGGCCGGACAGGGCGGTGGCGACGAGGCGCTGGAAGGCGCTGTCGACAAGGCGATTGACCTGCTCGACCAGGCGACCGGCCGCGCCGAGGCGGCCCAGGTCGCGGGCCGCCAGACGGAGGGCATGCTGGAGCGGGCGCTTGCCGCCGGCGAGCGTCTGGAGAAGGAGGTCGCCGACCGGGACGCCCGGATCGCCGAACAGGCCGAGACCGTCGACAGCGTCCTGGCCCTGTCGGAACGGGCGGTCGCGATTGCCGGTGAGGGCACGGGGCAAGTGAAGAAGCGGGGCTTCTTCCGGCGATTGTTCGGGTTTTAGAGGATCAAGACGGCGGGGTGACCCGCGGACAAAAGAGTTGTGGTGGAAGGATAAGAACGCGATGGCGGGAACGGACGACCTGATAAAGCATTACGAAGACCGGCTTGCCGCCTTCGAGGAACGGCTGCGGCGCATCGAGGAAAGCGCCGGCCAGCCGATTGCCGCGACCCGGTCGGGCGTTGCCCGCACCCGCGCCGGCTCCGGATTGCGGCTCGGCGTCGATGTCGGCGGCACCTTCACCGACCTGTTGCTGCTCGATGAACGCAACGGTCGCACCTATACCGCCAAGGTTCCTTCGACGCCGCAGGACAGTTCGGTGGGCGTTTTGAACGGCATCGAGAAGATCTGCGCGTCGGCCGGCATCGCGCCTTCCGACATCACCGAGGTGATGCACGGCACGACGGTTGCGACCAACACGGTGCTGACCGGCTCCGGCGCGCTGGTCGGGCTGGTCACCACCAAGGGCTACAAGGACGTCTTGCAGATCGCCCGGTCCTATGTGCCCGGTGGCTTGGGCGGCTGGGTGATCTGGAACAAGACGCCGCCGCTTGCCCCGCTCGAACTGACGATTGAGGCCGACGAGCGCATGGACGCGCGCGGCGAGGTGCTGGTGCCGCTCGACGAACGCGCAATCCGCGAGCGCCTGAAGGTGCTGCTCGAAAGCGGCATCGAGGCGCTGACTATCGCGCTGTTCAACTCCTACGCCAACGATGCGCACGAAAGGCGCATCGCCGAGATCGCCCGCAGCATCCGGCCCGATATCCCGGTGTCGACGTCGGCCGCGATCATGCCGGAGATGTACGAATACGAGCGCACCGAGACGACGGTTGTAAATTCCTATGTGCGGCCGGTGGTTTCGAAATACGTCTCTAACCTGCAGGGCGAGCTGAAGCGGCGCATGGGCGACGGCGTGCTGTTGCAGATCCTGCGCTCCGACGGCGGCCTGTCGTCGGCCCAGGCCGCGATGGACCAGCCGGTCAACCTCTTGATGTCCGGCCCCGCCGGCGGCGTCTCCGGCGCGCTGTGGATCGCCAAGCAGGCGGAATTCGACAATCTGCTGACCTTCGACATGGGAGGCACCTCGACCGACGTCGCGCTGATCGAGAAGTCGGTCGCCCGCACCCGCCGCGAGACCCGCGTCGGCGACGTCACCGTCCGCGCCCCGTCGATCGACGTGCGCACGGTCGGCGCCGGCGGCGGCTCGATCGCCTATGTGCCGGACCTGACCAAGGCGCTGCGCGTCGGCCCGCAATCGGCTGGCGCCGATCCGGGACCGGCCGCCTATAAGAAGGGCGGCGAGGAACCGACGGTGACGGATGCCAATGTCGTGCTCGGCTATCTGCCCTCCGACGCACGGCTCGGCGGCGACATGGAGATCAGCCGCGATCTGGCGGTAAAGGCGGTGACGAAAATCTCCGAAGCGCTGTCGATCTCGGTGGAGGAAGCCGCCGAGGGCATCATCCGCATCGTCAACGAGAACATGGTCGGCGCGCTGCGCCTCGTCTCCGTCGAACAGGGCTACGACCCGCGCGACTTCGCCCTGATCGGCTTCGGCGGGGCGGGTCCGCTGCATGCCAATGCGCTTGCCCGGCTGATGAATTCCTGGCCGGCGATCATTCCACCGGGCCCGGGCGTGCTGTGCGCCTATGGCGATGCGACGACGCGCCTGCGCAACGAGGCGAGCCAGACCTATGTCACCCGCGTCGCCGCGACGACCGATGCGAAGATCGCCGACATGCTGAAGGACCTGGAGCGGAGTGCGGCCGCCGATCTGACGGCCGAAGGCGTTGCCGCCCACGAGCAGGAAACGCTCTACCAGATCGACATCCGCTATCACGGCCAGGGCATGAAGCTGACGGTCGACGTGACGCCCGAGGATTTCACCCGCGACGGCCTCGCCGGGATCACCAGCCGCTTCGATGCCGAGCACGAGCAGCTCTTCACCTTCGCGCTCGATGCCGAGCACGAGATCGTCGGGCTTCGGGCCGTGGTGCAGGGCGCCGAGAAGCAGTTCATCAATTCCGAGACACGGCATGCCGGCACGGATGCGAGCGCGGCGCGGGTCCATGCGACCCGGATCTTCGCCGACGACGAATGGCGCGACGCGCATGTCTATGACCGGTCGAAACTGGTGCCGGGCAACCGCATCACCGGACCGGCGATCGTCACCGAGATGGATTCCACCTCGCTGATCCTGCCGGGCCATGTCGGCATCGTCGATAACGTCGCGAACATACTGATCTGGCCCGAGGGCCATCCGAAGGCGCAGTAAGGGGAACACGGTCATGACAGCGAAAATCATCGAAGCGAACCCGACCCCGTTTTCCCGCGTCGCGGTCGATCCGATTACCCTCGACATCGTCGAGAACGCCCTGCGCAACGCTCGCAACGAGATGGACGCGGTGCTGTTCCGCACCGCCATGAGCCCGGGCATCCGCGAGCAGCACGACGCCTTCCCGATGATCGCCAACCAGGAAGGCAAGATGGTCGTCGGCCAGTTCGGCTCCTTCCTCTACGGCTTCATCAACGGCTATGACGGCGAGATCGAAGACGGCGACATCTTCATCACCAACGATCCCTATTCCTGCAACGGCGCGGTCAGTCACCTGAACGACTGGCTGATGATGATGCCGATCTTCCACGAGGGCCGGCTGGTCTCGTGGGCCGCCATGTTCGGCCACATGACCGATGTCGGCGGCAAGGTGCCGGGCTCGCTGCCGACTGATGCCAAGATGATCTACGAGGAAGGCCTGATCGTGCCGCCGACCAAGATCTACCGGCAGGGCGGGCTTCAGGACGAGATCCTGAACATCATGCTGCACAACACCCGCATGCCGGAGTGGAACAAGTCGGACTTCTTCGCGATCATCGCCGCCTTGCGGCTCGCCGAGCGCCGGGTGCGCGAGAATATCGAGCGGTTCGGGCCGGACACCTACATCTCGGCGATGTGGGACATGCTCGACCGCAACAAGCAGGCGATGGGCGCGATCATCCAGATGATTATCCCCGAAGGCGACCACAAGGCCTATTTCGAGGACTGGATCGACGACGACGGCATGGGCAACGGCCCCTACAAGATCGCCTGCACGCTGCATCGCGAGGGCCAGGTCGCCAAGTTCGATTTCTCCGCCTCGGACCCGCAGAGCTATTCCTCGATCAATTTCCTGTTGAACGAGGAAATGTTCAAGATGTTCTTCGGGGCCTTCACCATCAATCTGTTCGACCCGCAGATCCTGTTCAACGACGGCTTCTACGACCTGATCGAGGTGCATATCCCGGAAGGCTCGATCCTGAAGCCGAAGAAGCCGGCGGCACTCTCCTGCCGCACGCACATGCTTGGCCGAATCTTTGACCTGATGGGTGGACTGCTCGGCCAGGGCGCGCCCGAGGCGCTGAACGCGGCCGGCTTCTCGGACAGCCCGCATTTCATGTATTCGGGCTTCGACAAAAACGGCGAGTGGTATCAGCTCTTCCAGATCGGCTTCGGCGGCATTCCCGGCCGGCCTGCCGGCGACGGACCGGACGGCCATTCGCTGTGGCCGGCCTTCACCAACGTGCCGAACGAGTTCCTGGAGGCCTATTTCCCGCTGCGCATCCGCGAATACGCGACCATCCCGGATTCCGGCGGCGCCGGCCTGCATCGCGGCGGCAACGGCATCACGATTGCCTACGAGATGACGGAAAAGGGCGAGATCTCGATCCACGACGATCGCTGGCTGACCTATCCCTGGGGTGTCAATGGCGGCGAGCCGGGCATGCGCTCGACCAAGCGGCTGAAGCGCACCGATGGCTCGGAGGAGAACATTCCCTCCAAATGCGATCGCATCGCCGTCAATCCGGGCGATATCCTCTACTTCAACACCTGGGGCGGCGGCGGCTGGGGCGACCCCTTGAAGCGCGATGCCGAGCTGGTGCTTGCCGACGTCAAGCGCGGCCTCGTCTCCGAGGATGGCGCCAAGCGCTATGGCGTCGTCGTCTCGCGCGGCAATCTCGATACGCGGGCGACCGAGAGCTTGCGCAAACAGATGGCGGCGAAGGCGGGCGAGGGCCAGCTCTTCAACCGCGGCTTCGAGACGATTGCCGAACTGAAGAACCGCGCCAGGCGGGAGACCGGTTTCGAGCCGCCGGTCGATCCCGTGTTCCATGGTGCAGCCGCAGCGGAGTAGGGCGATGACCGAGACCCTCGACTCCAACTACGCCCGCGCCGGCTATCACGCCCATCAGCACTGGGGCAGCCGGCCGGCGCTGATCCTGATCGATTTCGCGATGGCCTATTTCGATCCCGAGGCGCCGATGTTCGGCGGCGAGGGCTGCCAGGCCGCGCTCGACAATGCCGCCCGGCTCGTGCCGGTCGCGCGCAAGGCCGGCATCCCGGTCGTCTTCACCGAGGTGAAGTACCAGCCGGGCGGTGCCGATGGCGGCGCGTTCTACGCCAAGGTGCCGGCGCTTTCCTGCTTCGATGCTGGCGCGTCGACGCAGAAGCTCGCTCCGCCGCTTACCGTTGAGGACGGTGATTTCCTGATTTCGAAGCAATATCCGAGCGGCTTCTTCGGCACCTCGCTTAGCCCGACGCTGAACTGGCTGAAGGTCGATACGCTGCTGCTGACCGGCGTCACCACGTCCGGCTGCGTGCGCGCGACGTGTATCGATTCCATCAGCCATGGCTTCGTCACCCTCGTCGTAGAGGACGCCGTCGGCGACCGGGCCGAGGCGCCGCACAAGGCCAATCTCTACGACATGAGCGCGAAATACGCCGACCTGCTCTCGACCGACGATGCGATTGCCTACCTGCAAAGACTGAAAACAAACCAACCGGAGGACTGACACCATGAAGACGCTATTGACGACCGCCCTTGCGGCCGGCGCGCTGGCCGCCACCGCGCTCACCGGTCCCGCCTTCGCCGATGTCGAGAAGGCCAAGGCGCTCATTGAGAAATACAGCCAACTCCCGAGCTTCGAGGCGCCCGGACCGGCCTTCGACGCCAAGGCCTGCATGGCCGACAAGAAGATGTTCGTCATCCCGCTGACCAACGCCAATCCGTTCAACGCGGCGATCAGTCAGGGCTTCGTCGACGCCGCCGAGATCGTCGGCTTCGAACTGCGTGACTGGGAGACCCAGATGGACCCGGCCGGCTGGATCCAGGGCATCAACACCGCCGTTGCCGAGGGTTACGACCTCATCGACCTGCAGGGCGGCCTGCCGCCGGAATTCGTCCAGCCGCAGATCATGGAGGCCCGCAACGCCGGCACCAAGGTGACCGCGACGCATAACTGGGACGCGACAACGCAACAGATCCCGGACTTCATGGACAGCGCCGCCAACACCGACTACGTGACGGTCGGCGAGATCATCGCCGCCTGGGCGATCGCCCAGACCGACGGCAATGTCAACGCGCTCGTCCTCGGCCCCGACGAGATTACCCCGACGGCGCCGCTGCGCGATGCGATCCTGACCTATCTGAAGGCCAACTGCCCGGACTGCAAGGCGACCTATATCAACGTGCCCGTGACGGAATGGGCGACCAAGGGCCAGCCGGCCGTGCAGAACGCGCTGCTTGCCGATCCGACCATCAACTACATCCTGCCGGTCTACGATTCGATGTCGCAGTTCATCGTTCCGGCGATCCAGATCGCCGGCTCGGACGCCAAGATCGTCAGCTATAACGGCACGCCCTTCGTGCTCGACATGATGCGCGACGGCGATATCGTCGAAATGAATGTCGGCGAGAGCCTCGGCTGGGTCGGCATGGCCGGCACGGACGCCAACATGCGGCTCCTGTGCGGGCTTGATCCGGTCACCAAGCTGAACACGCCGGCCTATATCTTCACCGATGTCAATGTCGAAACCGCCGGCAATCCGGCGACCTTCAACGACGGCTATGGCGACGTGCATATCGAGGGCTTCAAAAAGCTCTGGGGCATCGAGTGAGCCAGGCGGCTCAATCGCGCCGCGCTTCCGGTGGAAGCGCGGCGCTGGAAATCCGCCACCTCTCCAAGCGCTTCGGCGGCGCGCGGGCGCTCGATGACGTTTCCTTGAGCGTTGCGCGCGGCGAGGTGCACGGCCTGCTCGGTTCGAACGGCTCGGGCAAGTCGACCCTGATCAAGGTGCTCGCCGGCTTCCATACGCCGGAGCCGGGCGCTGAGATCAGGCTCTATGGCGAGGCCCTGCCCCTGCCGATACCGGGGCCCGAGGTCAGGGCGCGCGGGCTTGCCTTCGTCCACCAGCATCTCGGCCTGATCCCGTCGCTGTCGGTCACCGAGAACCTCTATCTCGGTCAGCTTGCCAATGCCGACGACTGGGCGATCAACTGGCCGCGTCTCAATGCCCAGGCAGCTGACGTGTTCCGCCGCTTCGACCTGCCGCTCGATCCGCATATGCCGGTCGCCGCCCTGTCGGCGGTGCAGCAGGCGCTGCTCGCCATCGTTCGCGCCTATGAGGATATCCGTCACGCCAGCGAGGACCACGCCGACCGGCCCGGCGTGCTGATCCTCGACGAGCCGACCCCCTTCCTGCCGCGCACCGGCGTCGAGCAGCTCTTCCGGCTGATCCGCCGCTGCACCGATACCGGCGCGAGCGTCATCTTCGTCAGCCACGATGTCGACGAGGTGCGCGAGATCACCGACCGCGCGACGATCCTGCGCGACGGCCACCTGATCGACACGGTGGTGACCGCCGATACCGGCCACGACGCCTTCGTCGAGCGGATCATCGGCAAGAGCCTCGGCGCCTATCACGGCGAGGCCAGGACCCACGCGGCGACCGGCACCGCGGCTGAAATCCGAGCCGCCACCGGACCGGGCGTCGGGCCGGTCGATCTCGATATCGGCTCGGGCGAGATCCTCGGGCTGACAGGCCTGATCGGCTCCGGCTTCGATGCCCTGCCGGCGATCCTCTACGGCGCCCGCGAAGGGGCCTCCGGCAGGATGGTGCTCGAAGGGCGCCCGATCGATCTCTCCCATTTCACGCCCGAACTGGCGATGGCCAACGACATCACCTATCTGCCCGCCGACCGGCTCGGCGAGGCGGGCATCGGCTCGCTGTCGGTCGGCGACAATGTCGCGATGCCGGTCTTCGACAAGCTGCGCGGCGTGCTCGGCCTGACGACGCGGGCGATCGAGGCGCATGCCGGAACGCTTGGGGCTGCCGCCGGCGTCAAGCCGAACGTGCCGGGCCTGCCGCTGTCGGCGCTGTCGGGTGGCAACGCGCAGAAGGCGCTGATGGCGAAATGGCTGCAGGTCTCGCCGCACCTGCTCCTGCTCGACGAGCCGACCCAAGGCGTCGATGTCGGCGCCCGCCAGCAGATCTGGGAGGCGCTCGACCGCACGGCGGGGGCCGGATCGGCGATCCTGATCGCCTCGACCGACTATGACCAGCTTGCCGAGATCTGCCATCGCGTGCTGATCTTCGCGCGCGGGTCGATCGCGGCTGAGTTAACCGGTTCCGGCCTCACCAAGGACGCGATCGCCGAACACTGCTATCGTTCCATGAGCCGCTTTGCCTGAAGAGGACGTCGCAAGCATGCCCGCACCCACCACCACCGAGGGGTACGAGGAGCGCATCGCCGCGCTCGAAGCCAAGCTGCAGGTGCTCGAGGCAAGCGTCGAACAGGCCGAGGCGCGGCGCGCCTGGGACTGGAAGGACTGGCTCGAGCGCTACGGCCTGATCCTTGCCTGGATCGCGATCATCCTGGTCCTCGGCTACTTCAAACCGGTCCAGATGTTCGCCTGGAATTCCTATGCCTCGATGCTCGGCTCGAACGCCATGGTGGTGGTGCTGACACTGGCGCTGATCATTCCGCTGACGACAGGCGATTTCGACCTGTCGGTGGCAAGCGTCATGGGCCTGAGTTCGATGCTGATCGCGGTCCTCAACGTCAAGATGGGCTATCCGATCGGCGGGGCGATCGTCATCGCGCTCGTCGCCGGGGCGGTGATCGGCGCGATAAACGCCTTCTTCATCCTCTATTTCGGCGTGTTCTCGCTGATCGTGACGCTCGGCACCGGCTATTTCATCAACGGGTTGATCCTCTGGGTGTCGAATTCCGGCACCATCGCCGGCGTCTCGATGGATCTCGTTTCCGCAGTGATCCTGACCCGCTTTCTCGGCATCCCGATCGGCTTCTACTACGCCCTGATCCTGACGGTGGTGCTGTGGTACGTCTTCCAGCACACCGCGCTTGGCCGGCGCATGCTGTTCGTCGGGCGGGGCAGGGAGGTTGCCCGGCTGTCGGGCGTCAACGTCAACCGGGTGCGCGCCGGTGCCCTGATCGCGTCTTCGGTGATGGCCGCCTTCGCCGGTGTTCTCTATACCGGCATGCGCGGCACCGCCGACCCGTCCTCGGCACTCGCCTTCCTGCTGCCGGCTTTCGCCGCAGCCTTCCTGGGCTCCACCGCGATCTATCCCGGCCGCTTCAACGCGCCCGGCGCCTTCGTCGCGGTGTTCGTGCTGTCGACCGGTATCATGGGATTGAACTTTCTCGGCGTCGACAGCTTCGTCCAGAACCTGTTCTACGGAGGCGGTCTGGTGATCGCGGTGGCGATTAGCCAGTTGATCCGCGGCCGCAAGCCAATGGCGTGATCTCGACCGGCTCGCCGCTGTCGGCCGCCTGCTGAACCGCCTCGACGACCTGCAGCGAGCGGGCGCCCTCAAGGCCCGACACGAGCAGGGCCTCATCGCCGGCAATGACGGCTGCGAAGTGTTTCGCCTGCGCCGCCAGCGGATCGCCGCTATCGGCGATCAGGCTCGTCGCGCTGATGGGGCTCCACCAGTCGGGTTCGCTTTCGTGCGTCCAGATCCGCAGGTCGGGCAGGGACAGTGCCCCCTTCGAGCCGCCGATCAGATAGCAGCTCTCCTGCGTTGCCGGATAGACCGGGTTTTCCTTGGCCGTCAGCTCCCAGCTCCAGGGCGAGACGATGGCATCGGAAACCGAGATCGTTGCAACAGCACCGGACGCGAAGGACAGGATCGCCGCGGCCAGGTCCTCGTTCTCGTAGCCGCGCAAGGCCGCCACGGACTGCGCCTGCACCCGGGTGACCTCGCCGCAGAAATGGCGCATGAGGTCGACGTCATGCACCAGATTGACGGAGATCGGACCGGCGCCCTTCTTCCTGCGCCAGTCGGCCGCCTCGAAATAGGGATCGGGCTTGTAGAACCAGCAGGTCGCCTGCACAGCGCGCACGGCGCCGATCGCGCCGGATTCAATCGCGCCCTTGGCGGCGCGGATCAGGCCATTGTGCCGCCGATGGTGTCCAACCAGGACCGGGACGGCCTCGCCGTCCGCCGCCGCAATCAGCGTGCTTGCTTCCTCGCAGGTGACCGCGATCGGCTTTTCGATCAGGACGGGGCAGTCGCGATCGATACAGGCAAGTCCGTGGGCAACATGCAGGGGCGTCGGCGTCGCGATGATGGCGCCGTCGATCGCGGTTCCCTCAAACATCTCCTCAAGCGATGCGAAACACGGCGCGCCCAGCCCCGCCGCCTTTGAGCGCGCGTCCGCGTCCGGCTCGACGATCGCACCAAGCTCAAGGCCGGGGAGGGCGCGGATGATCTCCGCGTGACGCCGGCCGACCAGACCGAAGCCCGCGACCGCAAGGCGTATCCGTTTCATCAAACCCTGCTCCCGGGTCACGACCTGGGCTTCCGCAGAGCCGGAGTCGGGTAGCGGACGCGTATCAGAACCGGAACACGGCGCCGAGGATCGGACCCTGCATCGTCACGTCGAACTGGAAGCCGCCGTCCTGGTAGTCGACGCCGGCGGCGCGGTAGCCGAGGACGCCGGAGATCCGGTCGTTGAAGTCGTAGCCGATGCCGCCGAGCAGGTCCCAGGTGGAATCCGATGATCCGCCGCCCGCGATCGCCCAGCCGGTCAGGTAGATATTCGGCGTGATGTTGGCGCGCCCCCTGACGCCGGCGACCGCATCGACCCAGGTCGCGCTGTCCTCGAAGCGCCGGCCGTTGAGGATCCCGCCGGAAAAGGACAGTGTGTTCTCCACCGACCACAGCCGCGCGCCGGCCACCACGTCGAGCCGGCCCTCGGGCGTGTCGATGAGGGCATAGCCGGCGAGGCCCGTTACGCCCAGGGTCTTGTTGCCGACCCCGATCGAGCGGGCGAAGATGCCAAGCGGCGTCGCGTTCTTCGGCGAGACCTTGAGATAGAGCAGATCGGTGGAGACGCTGAACCGTCCGTAACGCGCTTCGCCGACAACCATCAGGGAGAAGTCGAGCTCGCTCAGGATATCCTTGAACTTGACGTCGGCCTCGACCGGCGGCGCGCCGAAGCTCTGGATCGTGCCCGACAGGCCGGCCATCCAGAAATAGGGAGCGATGTTGAACGACCAGGCCGGCGCGGCGAACTCTTCGACGACGACCTCTTCCTCGAAGACCATGTCGGCGGCCTGCGCGGAGATGGCGCCGCCGCCCAAGACCATGCAGCCCAGGAGGCAGGCCGCGAACGCGCTTCTATGTCCCTGCAAGAGCGGATTTCCTTTTCCCGCCGGCCGACCAGGTCGGTCTAGGCCCTGGATCCCCTGAATCAGTATCGCCTGAATCAATGGGTAACTATATTTTCGCCCGTGACGGGCTGACAACCAACGGCTGCGCCTTGCAGGCGTGCGAACCGCCGCCTGTTGCGAGAGGGCAACAGGCGTGATCGACCGGTCTGAGGGCCTATGCGCGGGCCGGAGGCGGAAAAACAGTTTGTCGGCGCCCGCGCTCGACTTCGTGGCCTGACAGACCAATCTTCTGGCTGCAGGCCGAAGCCGGGGGGTACAATCCGGTCCGCCATTGCGGCATTCTGGCCGCTGGTGTCGGCGGTAGATTCCCCCCGCACTGCCTCGACGCTCTTGGAGGAGAGACCGACATGTCGACGATCGCGATGCCGCCGCCCGATGCCGGCATTCTCGCCCGCAAGGCGGACATCGTTGCAGCCCTGGCCGAGGCGATCGGCGCAGGCGACGTGATTTCCGAGGAGGCCGAGACGCGGGCCTATGAATGCGATGCGCTGACCGCCTATCGCTGTCCGCCGCTGGCCGTCGCCCTGCCGCGCAACACGCAAGGGGTCGCCGCCGTCATGCGGGTCTGCCACGAACTTGGCGTCCCGGTCGTGCCGCGCGGCGCGGGAACCTCCCTGTCCGGCGGTTCGCTGCCGACGGCTGACTGCGTCATTCTCGGCACCTCCCGGCTGCGCGACGTGCTCGAGATCGACTACGATAACCGTTTTATCCGGTTGCAGACCGGCGTCACCAACCTCTCTGTGTCTGAAACGGTCGATGGCGACGGCTTCTTCTATGCCCCCGATCCTTCCTCGCAGCTTGCCTGCGCGATCGCCGGCAACATCGCGATGAATTCGGGCGGCGCCCATTGCCTGAAATACGGGGTGACGACCAACAACCTGCTCGGCGTCCGCATGGTGCTCAGCACCGGCGAGATCGTCGAACTGGGCGGTCCGCAGATGGATTCAGCCGGGCTCGATCTCCTCGGCCTGATCTGCGGATCGGAGGGCCAGCTTGCGATCGTCACCGAGGCGACGCTGCGCATCCTGCCGAAGCCGGAAGGCGCGCGCCCTGTGATGATCGGCTATGACGACGCGGAGGTGGCCGGCCAGTGCGTCGCCAACATCATCAAGTCCGGCGTCCTGCCGGTTGCGATCGAATATATGGACCGCCCCTGCATCGAGGTCGTCGAGAACTTCGCCAAGGCCGGCTATCCGATGTGCGAGGCGCTGCTGATCGTCGAGGTCGAGGGCTCCGAGGCCGAGATCGCCGATCAGCTTGCCAAGATCACCGCGATTGCCGAGGCGCTTGATCCCGTCGAACTCAAGGTCAGCGCCAGCGCGACCGAATCCGCGTTGATCTGGAAGGGCCGCAAGTCCGCCTTCGGCGCGATGGGCCAGATCAACGACTATATGTGCCTCGACGGGACGGTGCCGGTCTCCGCCCTGCCGTTCACGCTGAAGCGGATCGGCGAATTGTCCGCAGAGCACGGCCTGAAGGTCGCCAATGTCTTCCATGCCGGCGACGGTAACATGCACCCGCTGATCCTGTTCGACGCCAACCAGCCGGGCGACCTGGAAAAGGCGGAGGTGCTGGGCGCGGAAATCCTGCGCACTTGCGTCGAGGTCGGCGGCTGCCTGACCGGCGAGCATGGCGTCGGCATCGAAAAGCGCGATCTGATGGTCGATCAATACGCGCCGGAGGATCTCGAGATGCAGATGCAGGTCAAGGACGTCTTCGATCCGCACTGGCTGCTCAACCCGGCCAAGGTGTTCCCGCTCCAGGCGAGCACTGGCCGCCGCGATATCGCGGCCTGACGGACGATGGCTGACTGGATAACCCCGAAGTTCGAGGCCGGGATCGGCGACGCCGTGCGAGAGGCGGCCGACGCCGGAACCGGACTGCGCCTGTCCGGCGGCGGCACGCGGGCGGGCATCGGCCAGGCGATCGAAACGCCCCGTCGTCTGTCGCTTGCCGGCCATGCCGGGATCGAGCTCTATGAACCCGGCTCGCTGACGGTCGTCGTCAAATCCGGCACGCCGCTGAAAACCGTCACCGACGCGCTCGACGCAGAGGGCCAGATGCTCGCCTTCGAGCCGATGGACCATCGCGGCCTGTTCGGCACCAATGGCGAACCGACGGCCGGTGGCATGGTCGCCGCCAACGTGTCGGGACCCCGTCGGGTCCGCGCCGGCGCCTGCCGCGATTTCCTGCTCGGCGTCCGCTTCGTCGACGGCACCGGCCGTGTTCTCAAGAACGGCGGCCGCGTCATGAAGAACGTCACCGGCCTCGACCTTTCCAAACTGATGTGCGGCGCCTACGGGACGCTTGGCGTGCTGACCGAGGTATCGCTTAAGGTTCTGCCCAAACCGGAAACGGCGCGGACGCTCGCCTTCGAGGGCCTGACGCCGGCAGATGCCGTCGACCTGTTTTGCGCGGCCCTGTGCACGCCCTACGAGGTCTCGGGCGCCGCTTACGTCGGTAACACCGCCTATCTGCGCATCGAGGGTTTCGAGATCCAGGTGGCCCATCGCGCCGCCCGCCTGAGCGACCTGTTCAAGGACCGCGATATCTCAGGTGTCGAAGGGGCCGCGCATGAGCGCCTTTGGGCCGATATCCGCGATGTCCGCCATTTCGCCGATCCCGCCACCGCGCTCTGGCGGTTATCGGTCAAGCCGACCGATGCCACCGCGATCGCGGGCGACGTGACGGACCGGCTGGGCGGCTCGGTGTCACTCGACTGGGGCGGCGGCCTCGTCTGGTGCGCGATCGACGAAGGGCAGCACGATCAGGCGGAGATCGTCCGCGCGGCGGTCGCTCGGCATGGCGGCCACGCGACGCTGGTCCGCGGTTCGGAGGAACGGCGGCGCGGCGAGGCGGTGTTCCAGCCGCAGGCCGACGCTGTGGCAGCGCTGTCGGGCCGGCTGAAAGCGACGTTCGACCCGCACGGCGTCCTCAATCCGGGCCTGATGGGGTATTGAGGAGGCCGCCATGCAGACGACGTTCACCGAGGAACAGCTTCGCGATCCCGGCATCAGGCGCGCCAACGAGATCTTGCGGTCCTGCGTCCATTGCGGCTTTTGCACCGCGACCTGTCCGACCTATCAGGTGCTCGGTGACGAACTCGACAGCCCGCGCGGGCGGATCTATCAGATCAAGGACATGCTCGAGAACGAGCGGGTGCCCGACGCCAAGACGGTCATGCATATCGACCGCTGCCTGTCGTGCCTGGCCTGCATGACGACCTGTCCATCGGGCGTCCACTACATGCATCTGGTCGACCATGCCCGCGAGTATATCGAGGAGAATTATTCACGCCGCTGGGACGACCGGGCGCTGCGCTGGATCTTGTCGAAGATCCTGCCCTTTCCCGGCCGCTTCCGGCTCGCGCTCCTTGCCGCCCGCCTTGGCCGGCCGCTGAAGGCGCTGATGCCCGATGAGCGCCTGCGCGCAATGCTCGACATGGCACCGTCGCGCATTCCCCCGGCAAGCCCGAACGACCGGCCGCAGGTGTTTCCGCCTGAGGGCGAAAGGCGCATGCGCGTCGCCCTGATGACCGGCTGCGCGCAGAAGGTGCTGAACACCGATATCAACGATGCGACGATCCGCCTTTTGACCCGGCACGGCTGCGAGGTGGTGGTGGCTCGCGGCGCCGGCTGCTGCGGCGCGCTTACCCATCACATGGGCAAGACCGGCGAAAGCCATTCAACGGCTGCCCGCAATATCCGCGCCTGGGCAGCCGAGATGGACGGGCAGGGGCTCGACGCGATCGTCATCAACACCAGCGGCTGCGGCACGACGGTCAAGGACTACGGCTACATGTTCCGCAACGAGCCGCTGGCAGACGACGCGGCGCGGGTCTCGGCGATCGCGAAGGACATTTCCGAGGTGATGATTGATCTCGGCCTCAAGGCGCCGGGCGACGCCGCGCAGCTGCGGGTTGCCTATCACGCCGCCTGCTCGCTGCAGCACGGCCAGCAGATCAAGACCTACCCCAAGGATCTCTTGAAGGCGGCGGGTTTCGAGGTGGTCGAGCCGCGCGACAGTCATCTGTGTTGCGGCTCGGCCGGCACCTACAATCTCATGCAGCCTGCCATTTCCGCCGAGTTGAAGGCGCGTAAGGTTGGAACGCTGGAGGCGACGGGGCCGCAGGTGATTGCCGCCGGCAATATCGGCTGCATGATGCAGATCGGCTCGGCGACCGGTTTGCCGATCGTGCACACCGCCGAGTTGCTCGACTGGGCAACCGGCGGGCCGAAGCCGGCGGTGCTTCAGTAGAGTGGGGTCGGGGTGGGGGGGTGAGGCACGGTCCGCTTTAGCGGACGAAATGCGAACGCATTTCGAGTGCCGAACGCGCGAGGCCCAAGCCGAGCGCCGGCCGCCCGTAAGGGCGGCTTCGATGACGCCGGAGGCGGCATCGAAACAACACCCCCCGGCAATCCCTACACCGCTCCCGCAACCTCGCCGCACCAGGCCTCGGCCACCGCGATCACGGCGGCATGGATCGGGCCGCTCGGCAGGGTCGGGAGGATCGAGGCGTCGACGACATGGACGTTGTCGAGGCCGACGAGCTTCAGGTCCGGATCGACGACCGCGTCCGCGTCCCGACCCATCCGGCAGGTGCCGCAAGGATGGTGATGTGTGCTCGCTGCACGGGCGATGAACCCGGCGAGATCATCATCTGAAGCCGTGTCCGGGCCGGGCAGCACCTCGCGGTCGCGCCAGGGATCGAGCGGCGGCTGGGCGGCCACCAGCCGCGCGGTCTTCAACGCGGCAAGGAAGGTTCGCCGGTCCTGCTCACACTCCAGATAGCGCGGATCGATCAGCGGTGGATCGGTGCTTGCCGGGCCGGTCGGGCGGATCGTGCCGCGGCTTGTCGGATGCGTGACGCCGCATAGAAGCGTGAACGCTTCGCCGAACGCCGGCGTGTCGAAGCCGGCAAGCGCCAGCGGCGCGGCGACGCAGCCAAGCACGATGTCAGGCCGGCCCGTCGTCGCGGTGAGGTCGGCGCTGTTCAGATACATCAGCGATTCCGAATGCTGCAGCTTCGAGGGCGGTACCGGCTGTTTCGTCCGATAGACATTGCCGAACAACAGCATGTGGTCCTGCAGGTTCGCCCCGACGGACGGGTGATCGATCCGGCAGGGAATCCCCACCGCCTTGAGAACGCCCGGATCGCCGATCCCCGAGCGCATCAGCAAAAGCGGCGAGCCGATCGCCCCTGCGGCCAGGATGATCCGGTCGGCAAAGACGCGGCGCGTCTCGCCCCCGCCGGCCAGCGCGACACCGGTCGCCCGCGATCCGTCATGGATCAGCGCCTCGACGTCCGACCCGGTGATCAGCGTCAGGTTCGGCCGGGCCAGCACCGGTTCGCTCAGATAGGCGTCGGCGGCGCTGATCCGCCGGCCGTCCCTGATGGTCAGGCTGTTGGGCGCGGTGCCGATCAACTCGGGTCCGTTGTGGTCGCCGATCGCGGGCACGCCGAGCGCATTGCCCGCCGCCATATAGGCGGCCGTCACCGGATTGATCTCCTCGCCCGGAAGATAGACGTCGAGCGGACCGGTTCCGCCCACCTGCCACCCACCCACCTGCCGCCGGGCCTCGGCCATGTCGAAATAGGGCTTGAGGCCGGCATATGACCAGCGCGCGCCGCCGGCCTCCGCCCAGGTGTCGAAATCGCGCGGATGGCCGCGCACATGCGCCATCGCGTGCAGGCAGCTCGATCCGCCGACCACCCTGCCGCGCGGCCAGTCGTGGACGCGGCCGGCGGTGTGCGGCTGGGGAACCGTGCGATAGGCCCAGTCGAAGGCGCGACCCTGGAGGTCCGGCCATTTCAGCGGGTCTGCGATGTCGGGATCGGTCGCGGTGCCGCCGGCCTCGACAAGCCCGACGCGGCAGGACGCGTTTTCGCTCAAGCGGCTGGCCAGCACGCAGCCGGCCGAGCCGGCGCCGATGATGAGGATGTCGAAACCGTCTGCCCGACCCATGTCAGGCGACCCGGGCCGGGTGGCCCCGGCTATGCGGCATCGGAGCCGGCCACGCCGCTCGGCGGCTCGTTGGCGTAGATCAGCCGCTGCACCGATTGCAGATGCGCGCGCATCGCCGCCTCGGCGGCATCGGGATCGCGCCGGGCGATGGCGTCCGCGACCCGCTTGTGCTCGGCGTCGCGCATGCTGATCCGCTTGGGGCAGGAGGCCTTGGTGGCCGAAGAGGCGACCTTCAGCCGGGCGTCGACGCCGACCCGGCGCAGCATCCGGTAGAAGGTGCTGGCGAGATTGTTGCGGGTCGCCTCGGCGACCGCGGTGTGGAAGGCGAGGTCAACCTCGCTGGGCACGGCGGTGTCGGGTGTCGTGGCGGCTTCCGTGATCCGGTTGATGTCGGGCAGCGAGGCGCGCAGCGAGGCCAGACGCGCATGCCCGGGCTCGACCAGCAGGCGCAGTTCCAGCACTTCGATCGGGTTGGTCAGGCCGACCAGCTCGTCGCTGTATTGCGTCAGCTTGGACCGGCTGCGCCGCGCTGCCGCCGGCGCGATGTCGCCGCTCTCCCGCAGGAGCGCGAGCGCCTTGCGAAGCTGGTGGCGCTTGACGTTGAGCCGTTCGGCGAGGTCCCGCTCGGACGGCAGTTTGTCGCCGGTCTTCTGCAGGGCGCGGATCGCCTCGATGATGTCGTCCAAATTCGACACGGGTCGTCTGCCTTCGTTATGCTGCCTTCGTTACGCGGGGCCTGTGCATCTCGCCCCGACTGCGGCGCCGGATGCATCACCATCGCCATATCTGTCGCCGGACCAGAAAGCAATGGTCGAGTAACCAATGCCCGGAATCCAATTCAACCATGTTACATAATCACACTATGGTTGACAACCGAATTAGCCGGATGGTTGTCTGGTTGCGTTGGTCGGGGATGCCGATCGATCGTGGCGGGAGGCAGGTACCGGGATCATTGCTATGATCCTTCGCCATGATCTCCTTCAAGAATGACCGCTTTCAGGGGCCATGGGACAATCGGGGGCATTCGATGCGTGAAGCCGGCAGTTTCGACTATGTCATCGTCGGCGCCGGATCGGCCGGCTGCGTCCTAGCCAACCGGCTGAGCGCCGATTCCGCCGTATCGGTGCTGCTGATCGAGGCCGGCGGCTGGGATCGCGATCCGATGATCCATATCCCGCTCGGCTGGGGCAAGATCCTGGTCGAGCGGCGGCACGACTGGATGTATTTCTGCGAGCCGGAGGAGAATGTCGGCGGCCGGTCGGTGGAATGCGCGCGCGGCAAGATCATCGGCGGCTGTTCGTCGACCAACGCCATGGCCTATGTCCGCGGCAATCGCGGCGACTACGACCGCTGGGCGGCGAACGGGCTCACCGACTGGTCCTTCGACAAGGTGCTGCCCTATTTCCGGAAACAGGAGGACTGGCGGGACGGCCCGAACCCGCTGCGCGGGGAGGGCGGCCCGGTCCGCACCCAGTTCTGCCGCTACAAGGACACGCTCGTCGACGCCTTCCTTGCGGCGAGCCGGGAGGCGGGCTTCCCGCAGACCGACGACTACAACGCCGACCAGCAGGAGGGCTTCGGGCGGCTGCAGATGTCGATCCGCGAGGGCCGCCGCTGCTCGACCGCGACCGCCTATCTGCGCCCGGCCCTGAAGCGCCCCAATCTGAAGGTGTTGACCGAGGCGCAGGCAACCCGCATCCACCTGGAGGACGGGCGGGCGCGGGGGATCGTCTTTTGCCAGGGAGAAACCGAGCAGATCGCCCGCGCCAACCGCGAAGTCCTGCTCTGCGGCGGTGTCATCAACACGCCGCAACTGCTGATGCTGTCGGGGATCGGCGCGCCCGACGCCTTGTCTGAGCACGGTATCGAGACGGTTGTCGAAAGCCCGGCGGTGGGGCAGGGGCTGCAGGATCATGTCTCCGTGATCGTGATGTATCGACGCGCCGAACCCGGACCGTTCCACCGCATGATGCGGGCCGACCGGATCGCGCTCGACTTCGCCAGGACCTACCTGACCGGAAGCGGTTTTTCCGGCGACGTGCCGGGCGGTGGGGTCGCCTTCCTGAAGAGCGGCGAGGACCGGCCGCTGCCGGATGTCCAGCTCATCTTCACCGCCGCTCCGCTTGCCGCCTGGCCGTATTTTCCGCCCTTCAAGCAGCCGTTCCAGGATGGCTTCGCGGTGCGCATCGTCGCGATCCAGCCCGAAAGCCGCGGCCATGTCCGGCTCGCCTCCGCCGATCCGTTCGCAGCGCCCCTGATCCACCAGAACTTCCTGTCCGCGCCGCGCGACTGGGCCTCGCTGCGCCATGGCATGCGGGTCGCCCGGACGCTCGCCGGGCAGCCGAGCCTGAAGCCCTATATCGCCGCCGAGTTCTTCCCCGGGCCCGACTGCGCCGACGATGCGGCGATCGACCGGCACATCCGCGACACCTCGATCACCGTCCATCATCCCGCCGGCACCTGCCGCATGGGGACGGACGAAGGGGCGGTGGTCGATCAGGACCTGAAGCTGCGCGGCGCAGACGGCCTGCGCGTCGTCGATGCCTCGGTCATGCCGGATCTCGTCTGCGGCAACATCAATGCCGCCGTGATCATGATCGCGGAGAAGGCGGCCGACGGGATTGTCGCGTCCCGCTAGCATGCAACCGTTGGCGCTTGGTCGTTTCAACCAGTTTCGACCAAATACTAAATGGTTGATTATTCCGGCTTGATCACCTCAACCAGTGTGCTACGGTTGGCTCAAGGTGGAGAACACAACGCAATCGGAGAGGCGCCGAAGATGTCCGTTCAGGAGCAGGATGCTGTTCAGAGCAATCGGGAGGCCGCGCTCGACGGTCTCTACAGCGATATTCACGAAGGCCACATGTTCCCCTTCTGGGCGACGTCGGACGATGTCGAGAACGACGAGGTCCGCCAGCTCATGGCAACCGCCAAGGCGGTGCCCTTCGTGTGGAAGTACACCGATATCGAGCCGCTCCTTCAGCGCGCGGCGAAGCTGATCACCATGGACGACAGCGAGCGCCGCTCGCTGATCCTGATCAATCCCGGCCTGTCGCCCAAGCGGGCCTCCGTCTCGACCATGTACACCGCCTACCGGCTGAACGATCCCGACGAGATCATGCCGCCGCACAAGCATTCGCCGAGCGCCATCCGCTTCGGCCTGACGGGTGAGGGCAATTTCACCGGCGTCGAGGGCGAGGATGTCACCTTCGGGCCCGGCGACATGGTGCTGACCCCGAACGATGCCTGGCACAATCACGGCACCGTCGGCGGCGAGCAGGCGGTCAACCTGTCGGTGCTCGACCTGCCGCTGGTCGAGACGCTGCACGCGGTCCATTTCGATCACCACTACACCGAGATCGAGAACGGCAAGGAAGTCGAGAAGAAGGTCCAGTCGCCCCTCTATCCGAGTGACTATTCGCAGATTGTCTATGGCGAGGGCGGCATGGTGCCGCGCTTCCTCGACCACAAGCGCGGCGGCGGCAAGTCCTCGCCGATGTGGGTCTATCGCTGGGAGCGCATGCAGGCCGTGCTCGATGCCTTCGCCGATCACGACGGCGACCCGCATGAGGGCATCGTCGTCGACTACACCAACCCGACGACCGGTGGGCCGGTGTTCAACACCATCAATTTCTACGTCCAGATGCTGCGCCCCGGCGAGAAGACGCTGCCACAGCGCGAGACGGCAAGCCTGCTGCTCGCCCCGTTCAAGGGCAAGGGCCATTCGATCATCGACGGCGAGCGCTACGACTGGGACCGGTTCGACACGCTCGCCGTGCCCGGCGGCTGCTGGGTCGAACATGTCAACGGGTCGGATACCGAGCCGGTGATCTTCTTCGGCGCGACCGACGCCCCGACCCAGCGCGCGCTGCTGCTCTACAAGCGCTGGGGCCGCAACGCGGCGGGCGACCTGCTGCGGTTCGCCTGACTTAAAACCGCTTTCCGCGCCGCCTGGTCCGATCAGGCGGCGCAACTGTCTCCGCCCTCTCTGATCGGATACCCCGCGCCGTGGCCATCCAGCAAAACACCAAACGAATTGCGCATATCGACTGTCCCGGCGGCGGCCAGGTCTGGGTCGACGGCAACATTCTGCATATCGGCCACATGCGCCCGCCGGCCGGCACCACGCTGGTCGACATCGCCGACCCGGCCAATCCCCGTTTCCTCGCCAATATCCAGATGCCGCCGGGCTGGCATTCGCACAAGGTGCGGGCGCAGGACGGCATCATGATCACCAATCACGAGCGCCTCGGCGTCGAGGGCATGGCGGATTTCGGCGGCGGGCTTGCGATCTACGATACATCGAAGCCCGACGCGCCGAAGCTGATCTCGAAATGGACGACCGGCGGCCGCGGCGTCCATCGCTACGATTTCGACGGCCGCTACGCCTATATCTCGCCGACGGCGGAGGGCTATGTCGGCAATATCGTGATGATCCTCGATCTCGCCGATCCGGCGAAACCGGAAGAGGTCGGGCGCTGGTGGATCCCCGGCCAGTGGACCGGCGGCGGTGAGGATTACCCTTGGGACGACTACGTGCCGCCGCGCTGCCACCATCCGCTGCGCATGGGCGACCGGCTCTATGTCAGCTACTGGCAGCACGGGCTCTATATTCTCGACATTTCCGACATGGCGAAGCCGGTGGCGATCGCTCATGTCAATTCAAGCCCCGCCTTCCCGCACCCGACCCATACCTGCCTGCCCGTGCCGCAGCCGCTTAAAGGCCGTTCGGTGATGGTCGTTGCGGACGAGGATGTCGCCAAGCTCAGGCCGCACGCGCCGGCCTTCACCTGGATCTACGACATTACGGACGAGACCAATCCGCTGCCGATCTCGACCTGGCAGGTGCCGGGCCTCGATACGGACGGCGCGCCGCAGCCGCCGATGATGGGCTGCCACCAGCCTTCGGAGCGGTTTTCCGGCACGGTCATTCCGTTTGCCTGGTTCGCACAGGGGCTTCGACTGGTCGATATCGCCGACCCCTTCGCCCCCGTCGAGGTCGGCTACTACCAGCCCGATCCGCCCGAGGGCGCGCCGCAGGCCTCGTCGAACGACGTGACGATCGACGATCGGGGCCTGATCTACCTGATCGACCGCATGCGCGGCGTCGACATTATCGAAACAAGCGTGTTCTGAGGGAGGCTCAAACGGTGTCGAGCGGTGCGAGGAAGTCGGACAAACACTACGCGATCGGCAACAAGAACCCGAACCTGCCGTTTCATCCAGCCGTCAGGGCAGGGGACTACATCTTTGTGTCGGGCCAGGTGCCCAAGGACGAGAACAACGACGTCATCCACGGCACGATCGAGGTCGAGACGGAAGCGACGCTGAAGACGATCGAGCGCGTCATCGCGCATGAGGGCGCGACGCTGTCGGATGTCGTGCGGATCACCACCTACCTGGAGGATGTGCGCGATTTTGGCCGCTACAACAAGGCCTTCCTGAAGGGCATCGGTGACGCGGTGCTCGCCCGCACGACGGTCGAGGCGCGCGCGGTGATCAACACCAAGATCGAGATGGACGCGATCGTCTACAAGCCGCTGGAGCCGACGGACTAATCCCCGACAGCCGGGAAATCGACAGGAAAGGACAGATCGGAATGTACAAGCTTCTCGGCCGGCAGACGTCGGGCAATGTCCAGAAGGTGCTGTTCGCGCTGGAGGAAATGGGCGCGGACTACACGCGCGAGGACTACGGCCGCACCTTCGGCAACACGCAGACGGACGACTACCGCGCGCTCAATCCCACCGCCAAGGTGCCGACCTTCGTCGATGGCGATCTCGTCATCTGGGAATCGAACACGATCCTGCGCTATCTGGCCGCGACCGCCGCGCCGCAGCTGACCGGCGACACGCCGGCCGAGCGGACGCAGGTCGAGCGCTGGATGGATTTCCTGATCAGCGCCGTCAATCCCGGCTATGTGGCGACCTTCAAGGCAAGCAAGCTGGCCCCGGAGGAGCGGCCCGCCGATTACGCCGCGACCGCCAAGGATCTGGCCGTCCAATGCGCGATCATCGATGCGCATATCGGTGCTAAGTCCTTCATCGCGCTCGATAAGCTGACGATCGCCGATCTTGCCTGCGCGCCGATCCTGGCCCGCTGTGTTGGCTTCGAGATCGACCGGCCCGCGCTGCCGAACCTGGAGCGCTGGGTCGGCGAGATGGCGGCCCGGCCCGCCTTCAAGGCCGCGACAGGGGCCTGATGATGATCCGCCAGGTCGCGCTCATCGGTCTGGGCACCATGGGGCCGGGCATCGCCGCCCGGCTCGCCCGGTCCGGCATCGCGGTCGCAGCCTTCGACACGGCGCCGGCCGCGCTCGAGCGCGCCCCGGCGATGATCGAGATGGCGAACGGCGTCCTTGATGCCCTCGGCGTAGCCGCTCCCGAGGACGGCGCGGCGTCCGTCCGCTTCACGGGATCGCTCGCCGACGCCGTCGATGGGGTTGATCTCGTGCTCGAGAACGTCCCCGAGGATGCTGAGATCAAGACAGCGGTCTATGCGGAAATCGAGCCGCTGCTCGCGCCTGACGCGATCCTGGCGACCGATACCTCCGGCATCCCGATTTCAAAGCTTCAGGCCGGCCTTGCCGATCCGGCCCGCTTCGCCGGCATGCACTGGTCGAACCCGCCGCATATCGTTCCGATGATCGAGGTGATCGGCGGCGAGAAGACGGCGCCGGAAACGGTTGCCGCGCTGCGCGACTTCATCCGCGACATTGGCCTGCTCCCGGTGGTCGTCAAGAAGGACGTGCCGGGCTTCGTCGAGAACCGGGTCCTCTATGCCCTTTTGCGCGAGGTCGTCGACCTGGTCGAGCGCGGCGTGATCGAGCCCGAGGACATCGACACCTGCGTCTCCTGGGGCATCGGTTACAAGCTGTCGGTGATCGGCCCGATGGCGCTCCTCGATATGGCCGGCATGGATATCTATCATTCCGTCTCCTCTTTCCTGAACGCCGATCTTTGCACCCGCGCCGATGTCGCGCCGCTGACACGACAGCAGATCGAGGCCGGCCGGCTCGGGCTGAAGACCGGCGGCGGCATATACGACTACACGCCGGAGAGCATCGCCGCGCTGCAGAAGCAGCGGGCGGGCAAGCTCGTCGCGATCCGGCGGATCCTTGAGGAGAAGGGGTAGCGCCATGGCGGGGCCTGCCGGTCATGCTGGAAACGACGCGCCAGTGGGCGGTCTGTTTCGGCTGGCCGGACGGACTGGCCAGATCGCCGAATGGCTGTTGGGGGCCCTTCTCCTCTTCGTCGTCGCGGTCAACGTGGTGAACGCTTCGGGCCGCTACCTTTTCGGCTACCGGGTCGTCGGCGCCGACGAACTGATGGTCTACACGATCATCTTCGTGGTGATGGGCGGCGCCGTGCTGGGGCTTGCGCGGCGCGACCACATCAACATCAACCTCGTTCCCTCCTACGTCTCCGGGCGAACGCGGGTCCTGCTTTTCCTGATCCACGATCTCGCGGCCTTTGCCGCGACGGCCTATGCGGCGCGCGCCTCCTGGGATTTCGTCGAACGGATCGCCCGGCTCGATACGCGCTCGATGGCGCTCGGCCTGCCGATGACCATCCCCCATGGCGCGGTGTTCGCCGGCTTCGTCGGCATGGCCGTCGTCGCCGCGTTCCTCATCCTCCGCGACATTTCACTTCTGACCGCCAGGGTCCAGACGACTTCCGGCTCGCCTCCCGGTCCGGGAGACCGTCCATGACCGCGGTCCTTTTTATTCTGCCCGCCGCGCTGCTCGCGCTCGGTGCACCGGTCTTCCTGGTGTTCCTGCTCGGCGGCGTGTTGGCCTTTGCTTTCGTGCTCCCCATGCCGCCGCTTGCCATCCATCAGGTGGTCTTCGGCGGCCTCGATCACTATGCGCTCCTGGCGGTACCCTTCTTCGTCTTCGCTGGCGAACTGATGAATGTCAGCGGCATGGCCGGGCGTCTGGTGGTTTGGGTTCTGGCGCTGACGGGCCGCGTGCCCGGCAGCCTCGGTGTCGCGACCGTCGGGTCCTCGGCGGCGATGGGGCTCGTTTCCGGCTCCAGCGCCGCCGCCGTCGCAGCGCTCGGCAAGACGCTCTATCCAAGGCTGACCGATAACGGCTACGGCAAGGAGCGCTCGGCCGGGCTGATCGCGTCGGCGGGCGCGATCGACATCGTCATCCCGCCGAGCATCGCGATGATCCTCTACGGGCTGGTCGCCGAGCAGTCGATTCCGCGCCTGTTCGTGGCCGGCATCGTTCCCGGCATCGTCATTGCGGTGATGATGGCCGGCTTTGTTGTCGTGATCTCGAAGAAAAGCGGCATGACCGCCGCCGGCCGGTTCGACGGGAACACGATCCTGCGCGCGACCGGCGATGCGGCCTGGGCGTTGTTCATGCCGGTCTTCGTGCTCGGCGGCATCTATCAGGGCTGGTTCTCGCCGACCGAGGCCGGCGGCTTCGCCTGCCTGTACGCGATGTTCGTCGCGCTGGTGATCTACCGGACGATGAGCATCGCCGATATCGTCCGCGCAGCCGCGAATGCCGCGGTGCTGTCGGCCAAGATCCTGATCATCGTCGCGGCCGCCGGCCTTGCCACCTGGCTGATGACCACCCAGGGCATTCCCCAGGCGATCGTCGCCTGGATCGGCGCGATGGACCTGACCGCGATCGGCTTCCTGCTGGCCGTCAACGTGTTCCTGCTGGCTGTCGGTTGCTTTCTGGATCCGACCTCGGCGATCCTGGTGCTCGCCCCGCTGCTCGTGCCGATCGCGGCCTCCTTCGGCATCGACCCGATCCATTTCGGCATCGTCATGACCGTCAATCTCGCGATCGGCATGTTCACCCCGCCGTTCGGGCTCAACCTCTTCGTTGCCCAATCGGTGACCGGCCTGCCGGCCCATTCGCTCTATCGCGGCGTCATGCCCTTCGTCGCCGTGCAGATCGCGGCCCTCGTCCTGATCACCTACATCCCGGCCCTGTCGCTGACGCTCGGCGGGCCGTCCTGATAACAAAACTCCGGAGGACCGACCAAATGAATCGCAATTCATTCCGCGCAATCGCACTGTCCGCGGCGCTGACCCTTGCCGGTATCGCAGGGGTCGCCGGCCCGTCGGCCGCCGCGACGATGAAACTCGCCAGCGCCACCATCAACGATGTCCAGCACGAATGGCAGAAGGTGTTCGCGGAGAAACTGAACGGCAAGGTCGGCGACGCGGTGACCGTCGAGATCTTTCCGGCAAGCCAGCTCGGGCCCATCCCGCGCATGTCGGAAGGCGTGCTGCTCGGCACCATCGAGGCCTTCACCACGCCGACCTCCTTCATGACCAATGTCGACCCGCGCTTCCAGGCCTTCGACGTGCCCGGCCTGTTCAAGTCGCCGGACGACGTTGCGGCGGCGATCCACGATCCCGACTTCCGCGACCATCTGGAGACCATGTTCCTCAACAAGGGGCTTCGGGTGGTCGGCGCGATCTACAACAGCCCGACGGTGGTGTTCACCAAGGAGCCGGTCGACAGCCTCGACCAGTTCAAGGGCCTCAAAATCCGTACCTTCGCCTCGCCGATGCAGGTCAAGCCGATGGAACAGCTCGGCGCGACGCCGCTGCCGCTTGCCCTGTCGGAGGTGGTGCCGGCCCTGCAGAGCGGCGGGCTCGACGGCCTGCTGGTCGGCATGCCGATCCTGACCGCCTTCAAGTTCTATGATGTCGGCAAGCACATCACCGACCTGCGCTTCGCCGAGATCGTCTCGGTCACGGTCGTCAACGAGGACTGGTTCCAGAGCCAGCCCGAAGACGTCCAGGCTGCTATCCTGGCAGCCGGCCGCGAGGCGGAGCTTGCGGTCTTCGACTGGGGCGTCGGCAATGTCGAGCGCACCTACGGCATCTGGGGCGACAATGGCGGCCAGGTGAACCGGCTGTCGGACGCCGAGCAGGCTGAGATGGAAGCGGATTTCGCCGCCCTTGCCGCCGAGCTCGTTGCCGCCGATCCTGAGGTCAAGGCGGAATACGACCGCCTGAAGGCGCTGGTGGATGCGGCCAACAAATAGGAGAGGCTAGGACGACGTGGCCTATTCGCAGACGAGACGGTCTTCGGCCAGGGAGCAGGTCAGCGCAAGCGTGGTGTCGGGCGTATCGACATCGCGTGCGAGCGCGACCTGCGACCGCGTCTCGTATGCACGTCCCGCGATCCCGCACCACAGCGATTCGACCGGCATGTTTTCCTTATGCGCGTTGAGCGCCGACGTGGTGCCGGTCTCGGGGTCGAACCACAGGGCGATCCGCGCCGTCGCGCCGGCTGGCGCGCGGGCCAGTTCGGCCGAATACCAATGCGCCAGCTCGCCGACGCAGACGACCTCGCGCCCCGACCGGTTGTCGATCGACACGGAGACGGGGCTGAGGCCGTCGGTCCCTGTCCGCACCTCGATTTCGCGCAACTCGACCGCCATCGCGTTTGCGGTGAGGAGACCGAGTGCGGCGGTGGCGATCAGACGTTTTTTCAAGCGTGCTTCCTCAATCAACGGCACAACAGAAGGCTGGTAATCGGAAGCACAATACGCTCAACCTAGGAGCCGACGGAAGGGAAAGGGAGAAACATATGAAAACGTTGCAGATTACAGGCGTCGCAGCCGTGCTTGCGGCAGGGCTGGCCTTCGGCGCCGCGCAAGCCGCGGAAGTCAACACCATCGCGGTGCTGACGCCGGAAGAGGGCACCGATTTCGGCTGGAACCAGCAGGGTGTCGACGCCGCCAAGGCCGCCGGCAAGGCGACTGGCGTCGAGGTGCTCGTCGCGCAAGGGCTCGGCTATGGCGATGTCCGCCCGACCTTGCGCGAACTGGCCGAGGAGGGCGCCGACCTGATGTTCGCCCATGCCAGCGGCTACAACACGGCAGCGCCCGAGATCGCCAAGGAACTCAATGTTCCCGTCGCGATCGTCGATACGCCGACAGCGCTGACCAAGGGCCTGATCGCCGACTACACGCTTTCGGGCCATGACGGGGCATATCTCGCCGGCCGGATGGCCGCGAAACTGAGCCGCAGCGGCACGGTCGGCATCGTCGTGTCCGGCGAGCCGCCGTCCTGGAACTCGCAGTCGGCCGGTTTCGCCGAGGGCGTCAAGGCGGAGAACCCGGACGTCAAGGTGATCTACGCGGTGATCGGACCCGCCGCCTATTCCGATGCCGCCGGTGGCAAGCGCGTCACCGAAAGCGTGATTGCGGCCGGTGCCGACATCATCTTCGGCCAGGGCAACGGCTCGAGCTTCGGCATGCTGCAGGCCGTCGAGACGACGCCGGCGCCCGATGGCGGCAAGGTGCTGTTCATCGACGTGATCGGCGACAAGTCCTCGCTCGACAAGGGCCATCTGCTGTCGTCAGTCATCTGGGACATCACCCCGGTCTATACGGCCATGATCAACGACCTGAAGGCCGATACCTTCGGCACCAAGAGCTACGCGATCGGCCTGAAGGACGATTCCGTCAAGCTTCTGAAAACGCCGCAGGTGCCCGACGAGGTCTGGACCGAGATCATGGGCCTGCGCGACCAGATCATCGACGGCACCATCGTCGTCGAGCCGGTCTTCGAGGCGACCGAGGTGCGCGCCCGCATGTCGGACGTCAAGGAATAGCCGACACCCGTACCGGGGCCGACCGGCCCCGGTACGACCAAACTGTATTTAAGAAAGTCCTGCGCATTGACCGCCAAATCCGTCAACAGCTCCGCCGACAGCTCTATTGCTGAACCGATCGTCACGCTGTCCGGCGTGACGAAACGGTTTCCCGGCGTCGTCGCCAATGACGATATCGACATGGCGATCCGGCCGGGCGAGGTACATGTGCTGCTGGGTGAGAACGGCGCTGGCAAATCGACCCTGATCGGCCTTCTGTCCGGGCTCATCGCGCCCGACGAGGGGGCGATCGCCATCGATGGCCGGGCAACGCAGATCACCTCGCCGCGCCACGCCCTGTCGCTCGGCATCGGCACGGTGTTCCAGCATACGATGCTGGTGCCGACGCTGACGGTCGCCGAAAACCTGCTGCTTGGCGAGCCATGGTGGCGCCGGCCGCGCAAGGAGAGCCTGCAGCGGCGCATCGGCGATCTGTCGGCGTCGCTCGGCATCGAAATCGACCTCGACGCGCTGGCCGCCGACCTGTCGCTGGGCGAGCAGCAGCATGTCGAGATCCTGCGCGCCCTGTCGCGCAACAGCCGTGTGCTGATCCTCGATGAATCGACCTCGATGCTGACGCCGGAGGGCATCGAGGAACTGGGCGACCTGATGCGGCAACTGGTCAAGCGCGGCCTTGCCGTCGTCTTCATCACCCACAAGTTGAAGGAGGCCGCAGCCTTCGGCGACCGCATCTCGGTGCTCAAGCTCGGCCGCAAGGTCGGCGAGATCAGTCCGGACCGGTTCCGCTCGCTCGACCATGATCAGTTGATCGCGGAATTCGTCGAGATGATGTTCGGCAAGCGCAGCGGCGACCCCGAGGACGTTGCGCGCTCGCCGCATCCGGAGTTGCGCGACCGGCAGCCGCTCCTGTCGGCGTCGGGCCTGACGCTTGCGCCCGCTCGCGGCAATCCCGGCCTGCACGATATCGCCTTCGACGTCCGGCCGGGCGAGATACTCGGCATTGCCGGGATCGACGGCAACGGTCAGACCCAGCTCGCCCGCGTCCTTGCAGGCCAGCAGCGGGCCGATAGCGGCGACATCCGGTTCGATGGACAGTCGGTGTCCGACTGGCCGGTCCGTGCCCGGCGCGATGCCGGCCTGCGCTACCTGACCGATGACCGGCTCGGGGAGGGGACGGTCGGGAGTTTCCCGGTTTCCATCAACCTTCTCTTGAAGCAGATCGGCGATCCGCCGTTCTGGCGTAACGGCATCGAGCAGACCGCCGCGATCGACGCGCATGCCCGCGACCTCATCCGGCAATATGACGTGCGCACACCGTCCGAACACACGCCGATCGGCCGCCTGTCCGGCGGCAACATCCAGAAGGCGCTGCTGGCCCGCGAACTGGCGGAAGGCGCCAAGGCGGTCATCTTCAACAAGCCGACCTATGGCCTCGACCTCGCCAACACGCTCGCGACCCGGTCCCGCATCGGCGATGTCGCCCAATCCGGCAAGGCGGTGCTGTTGATTTCCACCGATCTCGACGAACTGCTGGCCTTGAGCGACCGGATCGCTGTCCTGGCGGCCGGCCGCATCGTCGGCACGGTCGATAACGAACCGGGCGCGCGTAACGCCGTCGGCCGCCTGATGGGTGGGCTTGCGGCATGAGCACCGACGCGCTTCAGGCAAGCGACAATCCCGGGCCGCGCCCGCGCGCTGAACTCCTGTCCGCGCTCGGCCATCGGGTCCTGCTCACCGTCGGACCCATCCTCGTGTCGCTGATCATCGCCGGCCTGATCCTGGTCTTCGTCGGCGTCGACCCGATCAAATACTATGCCTATGTGCTCGACCGTGGCCTGTTCTCGCCGAGCGGCATCCAGCAGACGCTGACCCGCATGGCGCCGATGCTGTTCTTGGCCGCCGGACTGATCGTCGCCTTCCGGGCCGGCATCTGGAATCTCGGCGTCGACGGCCAGTTCCTGCTCGGCGCGGTGACGGCGGCGGCAAGCGCGCCGCTGCTGGTGACCGTCGTGCCGGCCTGGCTCGCCGCCGTGATCGCCTTCCTGATCGCGGCCTCCGTCGCGATGGTTTGGTCACTCGTGCCCGCCCTGCTCAAGGCCTATCACGGCGTCAACGAGATCATCACCACGCTGATGATGACCTTCCTGGGCATCTCGCTTGCCAATGTGCTGGTCAAGCTCGCCTTCCTCGACCCGAACACCACCGTGCCGCAGACGCGGACGCTGCCCGTCGAGGACCGGCTGCCGCGCCTGTTCGACACGACCATTTCTAGCGGACTGCTCCTCGGCCTCGTCGCGATCATCGCCGTGCATGTGCTGATGACGCGCACCGCCTTCGGCCTGAAGCTGCGCACGGTTGGCGCCAATCCGCATGCCGCGATCCATGCGGGCCTCAACGTGCCGCGCCTGACGGTCGCCGTCTTCGCCCTGTCGGCGGGGCTGGCGGGCCTGGCCGGCGCCGTCGACATCATCGGCGTCCAGGGCAATGTGCGCGCCGACTGGAACCCGGGCTACGGGCTGCTCGTCATCCCGATGGTCTTCCTGTCCCGCTTCAACGGCTTTGCCGCGATCGGCTTCGTGCTGCTCCTGTCCGTCCTGTCGATCGGCGGGGAGAGCGCGGCGCGGCGCCTCGGCGTGCCGAACCATTTCACGCTGGTGCTGATCGCCACCGTGCTGATCGTCTTGGCGATCGTCGAATATGTCGACAGCCGTTTCCTCAAGAAGACGAGGGCTTAGAGCGGCATGGACGCGCTGTTCACACAGATGTTCTTAGGCGCCCTGTTCTTCGGTGCGATCACCGCCGCCGTGCCGCTGTTGCTCGCGGGCCTCGGCGAGCAGATGTCGGAAAAGGCCGGCGTCCTCAATATCGGCATCGAGGGCATGATGATCGCAGGCGCCTATTTCGGCTTCCTGACGGCCTATCAGGTGGAGTCGATCTGGCTCGGCTTTATCGGCGGGGCCGCCGCCGGCCTCGCGGTCGCGCTCGTCATGGCGCTGTTATGCGTGCGGCTCGGCCTCAACCAGATCGTCATCGGCATCGGCCTGACGCTGGGGCTCGAGGGCCTCACGGCGCTCCTGCATCACATCCAGTTCTCGCGCACCTATCCGCGCCTGCCGGCCCCGCAGATCCTGGAAATCCCGCTGCTTGCAGACATTCCCGTCATCGGGCCGGCGCTCTTCAAGCACCACCCGATGGTCTATCTGTCGGTTGCGCTGGTCTTCGTGATGATCTTCCTCTACCGGCGCACCCAGTTCGGCCTCAACCTCCAGGCGGCCGGCGACAAGCCGGCAGCGCTGGATGTCGCAGGCGTCGATGTCGCCACCACCCGCACGGTCGCGGTTTTGACGACGGGGGCGCTGGCGGGCATCGGCGGGGCCTATCTCGCCAATGTCGGCGCCGGCCTGTTCGTGCCCTTCATCACCAATGGCGCCGGGTTCCTGGGCATCGTGCTCGCCATGCTGGCGCGCGGCCGGCCGATGTGGGTCTTGTTCGGCGCGCTCTTGTTCGGCGTGAGCCTTGCCTTGACCACCGCGCTGCAGGTCGCCGGCATCAACATTCCGACCGACGTCATCCAGATGATCCCGTTCCTGGCGGTGATCGTCATGCTGGTCGTGTTCGGCCGGCGCTCCAGCCTGCCGGCCGCGCTCGGCATACCCTATCAGCGGGGAGAACGCTGACTGACTGATGAAATCAGCCCCGTTTAAGAAACACCGGGGCGAATAGGAAAGGGGAGAGAACGATGAGCGATACCAAGGTGTATCTTCTGGACGGCGGCTCGCTGGTCCTCGATGGGTTTCACGTCTTCTGGAACCGCGGGCCGGGCGGCGAGGTCCGCTTTCCCGTCTATTCGATCCTGATCGAGCATGCCGAGGGCCGGTTCCTGATCGATACCGGCTACGACTACGACCACGTCATGCGGGCTCTTGCCTTCGAGAAGCCGCAGCAGACCAAGGAGCAGACGATCCCCGGCGCTCTCGCGCAACTTGGCCTCGCGCCGGCCGATATCGATGTGGTCTTCAACTCGCATTTCCATTTCGACCATTGCGGCGGCAACAAGTTCTTCCCGCACGCCAAGAAGATCTGCCACAAGCTCGAGGTGCCGCAGACCTGTGAACCCGAACCCTTCGAGGTGCTCGGCTATTCCGACGTCAGCTTCTCCGTCGAGGCGGCGGAAGCGCGCGGCATGACCGATCAGATCCCGGATGGGGCGACGGTGGAGAACACGACCTTTGAAGGCGTCGAGGGTGATTTCGAACTCGCCAGGGGTGTCAAGCTGTTCTTCACGCCGGGCCATTCGATCGGCCACTACAGCCTGATGGTCGAGTTCGGCAGCCGCAAGCCGATCCTGTTCACGATCGACGCTGCCTATACCGAGCAGAGCCTGGACACCCTCAATCAGGCCTCCTTCCACATCGATCCGGTCGCCGGCGTCAACTCCATGCGCCGCGTCAGGCAGCTTGCCGAGGAGCACGATGCCGAACTGATGTTCTCCCACGACATGGAGAACTTCAAAACCTACCGGACCGGCACCCAGTTCTACGGTTAGAGCAGAGAGAAACGGCCATGCGCTACGCCCCCGAAGCCGATCCCGTCATCACGCTGACCTCGGGACCGGTCAACGCTTACCCGGACGTGCTGCGGGCGCTGTCGCGCACCGTCCTCTATGATTTCGATCCGGCCTTTCAGGCGACCTATGAGCGGGTCGTCGGCAAGGCGCAGGAGGCGCTCAGGTCTTCGACCAAGCCGGTGATCCTGCAGGGCGAACCGGTGCTCGGGCTGGAGGCCGCCGCCGCCTCCCTGATCACGCCGGACGACACCGTGCTCAATCTCGCCTCGGGCGTCTACGGCAAGGGCTTCGGCTACTGGGCGCTGCGCTATTCGTCGAACCTCGTCGAGATCGAGGTGCCCTACAACGAGGCAATCGATCCGCAGGCGGTGGCCGACAAGCTCAAAGCCCATCCCGAGATCTCGGTGGTCTCCGTCTGCCATCACGACACGCCGTCGGGCACCATCAACCCGATCGACGAGATCGGCGCGATCGTCGCCGAGCACGGTGGCTATCTGATCGTCGATTCGGTCTCCTCCTTCGGCGGTATGAAGACCCATCCCGAGGACTGCCGGGCCGATATCTACGTGACCGGCGCCAACAAGTGCCTCGGCGCGCCGCCGGCCCTGACGCTTCTGCATGTCAGCGACCGGGCCTGGGACAAGATGAAGGCGAACGACAAGGCGCCGCGCGCCTCGATGCTGTCGATCCTCGACTGGGAAAACGCCTGGTCGAAGACCGAGCCGTTCCCGTTCACGCCGTCTGTTGCCGAAATCAACGGCCTGGAGGCGGCGCTCGACCTCTATCTGGACGAGGGCCCGGAAACCGTCTGGGCGCGCCACGCGCTGACCGCGCAGGCGACCCGGGCCGGCCTTGGCGCGATGGGGCTGGAGCTTTGGGCTGCCAACCCGGCGATCGCCTCGCCGACGACGACCGCGCTGATGACGCCCGAGGGGATTGACGAGGCGCAATTGCGGGCAACCGTGCGCGAGCGCTACGGCGTCGTCCTGTCGTCGGGGCGCGGCGAAACGCTCGGCAAGCTCACCCGCATCGGCCATATGGGACCGACCGCCCAGCCGATTTACGCGATCGCCGCGCTGACGGCGCTTGGCGGCGCGCTTGGTGCGCTCGGCCGGCCGGTCGCGACCGGCGCCGGCATCGAGGCGGCGCTGGCTGCGATCGACGCGGATGGGTGACCGGATCACCACGACGAACTGACGAAACGACGGCTGCACCGCAATCGGTTCCGGCCGAAAGACAGAAGGGGAGTGCATGATGGGTAAGCTCGACGGACAGACGATCCTGGTGACGGGCGCGGCGCAGGGGATCGGCAAGGCGATCGCCGCCCGCCTGGCCAGGGATGGCGCGAAAGTCGTCGTCGCGGATGTCAACGCGGACGGCGGCGCGGAGGCGGCCGCCGAGATCGGCAGCGGCGCGCTGGCGATCCAGTGCGATATCTCCGATGCCAACAGCGTCGCCGCCCTGTTCGATGCGATCGAGGCACAGGCCGGCACCGTCGACACGCTGGTCAACAATGCCAGCATCGTGCCCTTCATCGCCTGGGACGAGGTCGATCTTGCCCATTGGAACACGATCATCGCGACCAACCTGACCGGCACCTTCATGGCGACCCGCCAGGCGACCGACCGGATGCGGGCGAAGGGCGTGCAGGGCCGGGTGATCAACATCTCCTCGAACACGATCTTCGCCGGCACGCCTAATATGGCCGCCTATGTCGCCGCCAAGGCCGGCGTCGTCGGCCTGACCCGGGCGCTTGCCACCGAACTCGGCCAGTACGGCATCGCCATCAACGCGGTCACCCCCGGCCTGATCGAAAGCGCCGGCGTCAAGGCGAGCCCGCATAACGAGGCCTTCGAGTTCGTCGAGATGCTGCAGGCGCTGAAGGGCAAGGGCCAGCCGGAGCACATCGCCGACGTCGTCGCTTTCCTTGCCTCAGACGACGCGCGCTGGATCACCGGCCAGACGCTGAACGTCGATGCCGGCATGATCCGGCACTGAGCTTCGGTTTCTTCTGCGGCGTCGGCGCGGCGCCGCAGGCGGCTCCCCGCCTGGCTTCAGCGGCTGCTGTCCTCAACGATTCCGGCGCTCTTCGGGATGCTCGCTGAGCCAGGAGACGGCATGCTCCATGAGCGCCTCGATGAAGCCCAGGTGCCGCTCGATCTCGCGCATCTCGCCATCGAAGCCCATCTCGGCGGTGACGCTCATCGAGAAGATATCGCGGGCGGGCCTGTAGCGCTCCTTTGCCCAGGTGAATTCCTGCCGGATGTCGGCAAGGACGGACTGTCCGGTTTCCGGACGATAGACATCAAGCAATGGCAGGTCGCCGATCCAGCCGGCGGAAACGTCCGGCGGAATATGATCGGCGTGTCGCAGGGCCGATATCAGGGCCTCGCGGGCAGCGCCAAGCTGTTCCTCGGCGCTTGGCGGCTTGGGCGGAGCCGGATCGCTTTGGGTTTCTCCCGTAGTCGGCCACATCATGGCGCCCGCACCGGATGGTTTCGTCTCCTCATCCCGATCCGGACGGACGCCCGTACCATTGCAGGCGCCGCATTCCATGCCGGAGAAGGTGTAGGTCGTATCGAGCCACCCGCCCCGATTTCCGGGCACGTGCGGCAGATCTATTACTCCGGTTCCCTTGCAGACAGGGCATTGCATCGCGGCCTCCCGATGGGTTGGAACCTGTCTCCCCAAAGGCCCGGACCGGCAAAGCGGTCCATAGCCGGCCAACGGTTCGATCATACAGGAAGCCGGCGATTTCCGGAACGCTGTAGGGGCAGGGCGATCGGTGGGACATCTGACGGATTGGTAATCTTCTGCATTAACTGAATTCCATATATCCTTGCGTATACGTGATTTTCCCTTGTTATATATGACCTGAAGATGGACGCCGGCCTCGCCAAAGGCGGGGACGTGGTTCCTTACTTTCAGCCTGGCCACCCCCTCGGAGGTCATGCCCGGACGTGTTCCACTCCTGTCCGGTTTAATTCGGGCGACGTCGATTAAGCACTTGTCTGGTATAACATTTTCGGCGAACCACGGTGGCGGGACACGCACTCGCTAAACCACCAGCTCGAACGTCATCAACTCCGTTTGCCTCGACGCATGCGGTGTCTGATGCCGCCCGCAGTTCCCCCTCCGATGTCATTGCCGGGCTTGTCCCGGCAATCCATGAACACCTCCGCCAGCGCCTATTCTGACGGCGGTGGTCATGGATGCCCGGAACAAGTCCGAGCATGACAGCCGAGGGGGGGGGCAGGCTGAAAATCAAAGCCGCATCCCCGTCGAACCGGACACCCGTGAGACAAGCCCGGCAATGACATCGGAGGCTAGTTGGCGGGGATACCGGACACCGCTTCAATTGACAAAATCAGAGTTGATGACGCTGAAAGCGGAGAGGGCCCTTCGCCCTTCACTTAGGCATCCTTCCCAACTCACCGATCTCTTGCCAGCCCTGTGAAATTTCACTTGACGGGATCGCTCTGCGAAATTAGCTTTCAAACAAAGCTAAATGTGAGCGTGAAGATGCCCATCGACGAACGACAGCACACCGTTTCCCGCCCCGCGCTGCTGGTCGATCGCGACGATTCCGCCTTTCGCCAGCTCGTTCACGACCTGCTCGCCTTCTCGGCCCGGCTCAACGACGTGCGAAACCGCTTCGGCGCCTATATCGGCCTGACCGGCATCCAGTACACGCTGCTGATCTCGGTCAATCATCTCGGCGCTGGGAAGGGGGCTGGCGAGGGGGTGGGGGTCAAGGCGCTGGCCGAGCACCTGTCGCTGTCCGGCGCCTTCGTCACCATCGAGACGACGAAGCTGGCCAAGCTCGGCCTCATTGAGAAGCGGCCGAACGCGCAGGATCGGCGGCGCGTGCTGCTGACCGTATCGGCCAAGGGTCGGGCGCTGCTCGATCAGCTTGCCCCGGTGCAGCGCGAGGTGAATGACGAACTGTTCGGCAGCCTCGACGCGGGGCGCTTCGCGGCGCTGACGGACATGGCCCGGACCCTGAAGCGCGACGCGGCCAGGGCGCTGCTGCTCGCCGACTACCTGACCGGATCGGCCGAGGAGCGTTAGCATGGCGCCTGACGTCCCGACCGACGAGAAAGCCTTCCGCACCTGTCTCGGACAGTTTCCGACGGGCGTGTGCATCGTCACCGCCGATGTCGGCGGCGAGCTCGCCGGGATGACGATCAGTTCGTTCAACTCGCTGTCGCTCGATCCCCCGCTCGTGCTGTTCTCGATCGATCGCAAGGCCCGCAGCCTCGCCCTTTGGGAGCGGGCGGAGGCGCTGGCGATCAACATGCTGAGCGAGAGCCAGCAGGCGCTGTCGAACCGGTTCGCCCGCCCCGGCGGCAACAAGTGGGAGGGCCTGCAGTTTTCGCGCGGGCTCGGCGGCGCGCCGCTGCTGGCGGGCTGCGTGGCGACGCTCGAATGCCTGGCCCACGGCCGCCAGGACGCCGGCGACCATCGGCTGGTCATCGCTGAGGTGACGCGCTTCACCACCAATCCGGCGCGCGCGCCGCTCGTCTTCTGCAAGGGCGCCTACAACGCGCTGAAACCCCGGAACGAACCGGCGGCGCTGTGGCCGCTCGATATCCACTATTGATTACGACAGGCAAAGGAGACGGAGATGATCAAGACCGGCGCCCAGCACATCGCGTCGCTTAACGACGGCCGATCCGTCTATCTGAACGGCGAGGCGGTTGCCGACACGACGACCGATCCGGCGTTTCGCAACATGATCGCAACGGTCGGGGCGCTCTACGATTTCCAGAGCGCGCCGCAGAACATCGATCTGATGACCTATGAAATCCCGGAAGAGGAGGGCGGATCGAACGGCGCCCGCGCCAACCGGATCTGGCAATTGCCGAGAAGCCATGCCGAACTCGTCGAGCGCCGCCGAGCCCTCGTCTCTTGGACGGAGATCCATGCCGGCTATCTCGGCCGCGCCCCCGACCATGTCGCCTCCTGTATCTCCGGCATGTATATGGGCCGCGAGGTATTCGAGGCCGATAACCCGGAGCGCGCCGCAGCGCTTGCCGACTATTACCGCTTCGCCCGCGACAACGAGCTCTATCTCACCTATGTCATCATCAATCCGCAGGCCGACCGCTCCAAGGCCGCCCATGAGCAGGCCGACGAATTCCTGACCGCCGGCGTCGTCGACGAGGACAGCGAGGGCCTGACCATCCGGGGCGCCAAGATGCTCGCCACCGGCGGCATCATGGCAAATGAGGTGCTGGTGACCTGTATCCAGCCGCTGCGCGAGGGCGACGAGAAATACGCCGTTTCCTTCGCCGTGCCGATGAACGCCAGGGGCCTGAAGATCCTGTCGCGCAAGTCCTACGAGGCGGAGGCTGCGAACGATTTCGACAATCCCCTGTCGAACCGCTACGACGAGAACGACGCGGTGCTCTATTTCGCCGACGTCAAGGTCCCCTGGGAGCGGATCTTCGTCAACCAGAGCATCGAGATGTGCCAGAAGCAGTTTCATGCAACGCCCGCGCATGTCTACCAGAACTACCAGGCCCAGATCCGCCTGATGGTCAAGATGCGGTTCCTGGCCGGCATCGCCAAGCGGATCGCCGAGACCAATGGCGTCATCGGCTTTCCGCAGGTCAGGGAAACGCTCGGCCAGCTTGCCGCCGAGACGACGATGGTCGACGCGCTCGTCCATTCGATGGAGGTCAAGGGCCGTCAGGCCGGGCCCTATTTCGTGCCGGACCGGCAGACGCTCTATGCCGCCCAGGTGCTGACCCAGCAGCTCTACGCCAAGGTGATCACCACTCTGCGCGATCTGGCTGGCGGCGGCATGATCATGCTGCCGTCCTCGGTCTCCGATTTCGCCAATCCGGAGCTTGCCGCGCTGATCGACAAGACCCAGCAGTCGCCGGTCGCCTCGTCGCGGGAACGGGTGAAGTTCTTCAAGCTCGCCTGGGACGCGGTCGGCTCCGAATTCGCCTCGCGCCATACGCAATACGAGATGTTCTATGCGGGCGCGACCTTCGTCACCAAGGGTCATTGCTTCCGCACCGCTGACTGGGACGGCTGTACCGATCTGGTCGACCGGATGCTGGACAGTTATTCGCTCGATACCGAACTTGCCGGGCTTCAGCCCGCCGCCGAATAGGAGAGAAAGATGCCGATCAACAAGGAACACAAGGAATTCTTCCCCGTCGACATGGACGGAGCCGACTGGCAGACGCCGCCGGGCTATCCGGACGGCATCAAGCAGATCGTGCTTGCCGGCAGCCTCGACGAGGAGGCCAAGACCGGTCACCGCACGCGCCTTCTGCGCTTCGAGCCCGGCGTCTTCACCACCGTGCCCTTCGTTCACGATCACTGGGAAGAGGTCTATCTCGTCTCCGGCGACCTGATCGTCGGCAATGACGAAAACGGTGAGGGCGGCGAATCCTTTGCGCAACACACCTATGCCTGCCGGCCGCCCGGGGTCTATCATGGGCCCTTCAAATCCGAGTCGGGCTGCGTCCTGCTCGAATCCCACTATTACGAAGAGAGTTGACCTCCATGGCCGATCGCCTGCCGAGCCTTGCCGAGCTTTCGGCCAGTCTGGAATCGGGGAAGACATCGAGCCGCGATCTCGTCGAGGCCGCGCTTGAGGCGATCGGCGATCCGGACGGCGAGGGCGCCCGCGCCTTCGTCCATGTCGACACCGACGGCGCCCGTGCCCGTGCCGACGAGATCGACAGCCAGCGCCGGGATGGCAGGGCGCCGGGGCCGCTCGCCGGCATTCCGATCTCGGTGAAGGACCTGTTCGACCTCGAGGGCCAGGTCACCCGCGCCGGTTCCAAGGTGCTGAACGATCGCCCGGCCGCCGACCGCGATGCCGCCTGCATGGCGCGCTTGCGATCCGCGGGCCTCGTCTTCGTCGGGCGCACCAACATGACCGAATTCGCCTATTCCGGCATCGGTCTCAACCCGCATTATCCAGCCCCGCGCAGCCCCTATGACCGGACCGGCCAGGGGCGCGTTCCCGGCGGATCGTCGTCGGGCGCGGCGGTGTCCGTGGCGGACGGCATGGTCGTTGCCGGGATCGGCACCGACACCGGCGGGTCCTGCCGCATCCCGGCCACCTTCTGCGGTATCGTCGGCTACAAGCCGACGGCCCGGCGCATCGACACGGCCGGCGCCTTTCCGCTATCGCAGACGCTCGATTCGATCGGCCCCTTCGCCCGTTCGGTCGATTGCTGTGCCAGTCTCGACGCGGTGATGGCCGGCGAGCCGCTACCCCGTCTCGCCGCGCGCGATCTGGCAACGCTCAAGCTCGGCGTCCTGCGCAACTACGTCCTGGACGGTCTCGACGACACCGTTTCGCAGGCCTATAAGGCCGCGCTCGACCGGCTTCAGGCGGGCGGGGTGCGCCTCGTCGATATCGAGCTTCCCGACCTTGCCGATCTGCCCGGCCACAATGTGCGCGGCGGCATCATCGCGGCGGAAGCCTATGCCACCCACAAGGACCTGCTTGCCGAGCGCTTCGACGACTACGATCCGCGCATCAACGGCCGGATGCTCAAGGCGCTGGAGCAGCACGAGGGCGAGTATCAGACGTTGCTGGACGCCCGCCGCGACATCATCGCCCGGGCGAACGCGCGGACGGTGGGCATCGATGCGCTTATCATGCCGACCGTTCCGGTCGTGCCACCGCGCGTCGACTCACTTTCCGAGGACGCGGAGTTCTACCGGGTGAACGCGCTGGTCCTGCGCAATCCCTCGGTCGTCAATTTCCTCGACCGTTGCGCCATCAGCCTGCCGCTTCCCGCTGAAGAGGACGCGCCGGTCGGCCTGATGCTGGTCGGCGAGACGATGGCCGACCGGGCCCTGTTCGATCTCGCGGCCGCGGTCGAGGCGTCCATCAGTTCCGGCGTCAGATCTGGCGCTTGAGGACTTCGCGCGAGGCTTCGATGTGAAACCGCATCTTGGCCTCCGCCCGGCCGGGATCGCGATCCTCGATCGCGTCCAGGATCGCGGTGTGCTGCAACAGCACGTTGCGCGCCTGCTCGGGCGCCTTCAGCGAAATGAACCAGTTGCGCAGCGACCGGTCGTGCAGGACGCGCAGCATGTCGGCCAGGACGGCGTTCTGGGCCGCCTTGAAGATCGCGCAGTGGAAATCGCGGTCGAGCAGCATCTGCGCCTCGATGTCGCGTTCATCGAGCGCGACGGCCGACTGCGAGACGATCCGCCGCATATCGGCGATATCGCCGCTGGAGGCCCGCTCGGCGGCATGGCGCACGCAATGGGATTCGTTGACCAGCCGGACCTCGGCGATATCGAGGATCTCGCGCAGGTTGAGCGGCCGCACGATGATGCCCTTGCGCGGCATCACGTCGATCAGGCCCTCGAAGACCAGCCGCTTGACCGCGTTGTGGACCGGATTGCGGCCGATCTGCAAGGCGTCCGCGACCTGCGCCTCGTTGAGATAGGAGCCCGGCGCGAATTCCAGCGTCAGGATCTTCCGCTTGAGCGCGTCATAGGCCGTATCGGCAAGCGACTGACGCTTCTCCGTCTCCGGCCTGCCGGCCGCCGGAGGGCTTCCGCCGATCGATCGGTCTTCCGCAACGCCCATGTCAGCCGAGGACTGGTAACTCTTCAATGTCGTATCCGCAGGACAGGCAGCGCCCGAGCACCGGGTCGACCAGGTCGACGTCGAAACGCCGGGCCGGCCGGACACCGCCGAGCGCGGGCAGGGTGCCGCCCATTATAACGTCGCCGGCTTTGTGTCCAGCGTCGGGGTTCTCCGCATTGAAGCGGTCGATCAGGTCGCGCGGGTCGAGCATGGCGGCGACCGGCCCCTCCTGATAGAGCACGCGCTGCCCGTCGATCGTCGCGTGTGCGCGTAAGGTCAGCCGGTCCCAATGGGGATAGACCTCGTCGAGCGGCCAGACTTCGGCGGAGACCGGCTTGTCACACATCTGCTTCGACAGCGTCACGCCGATCGCCTCGGCCTCGCGGTCGGTATGGTCCGAGCCGACGCCGACCCAGAGCGTTCCCTCGACATTGAGGAGCACGAATTCCGCTTCGCCGCTGGAGGTGCCACCGATCACCTGGATGCGCCCTGCCGTCGTGAACCGGCTTGCCGAGACCCTGTAGAACATCGGCGTGCGGGCCGGCCGCTTGACGCCGAGCTCTTCGAGTTCAGCGATATGGGCTTCCATCGCCGCGCGGTCGCGGCCGGTCCAGCCGGCGATGATCGCCCGGTCGACCGGGATCGCGCGGGTCCTGCTGTCCGTTTTCGTCGTGAATGCAAGTGAGAGTGTTTTTGTCACGGTTACCGCCAGAGGTTTCGTTACGCGTGGGGCCGGCCGGGCGGCGGATCTGCGTCGATCGCGCTGCCCGGCCAGGCGTTTGCCGGTTTTGCCTCAGCGCTTGATCGTATCGACCAGCTTCCAGCCGTCGCCATCCACTTCGAGGATGTAGATCGGCTTGATGGCGTCGTGGTTCTCGGCGATCGAGATCGTGCCCTCCAGCAACTCGGCACCCTTGATCTTGGCGACCGCATCGGCAATTGCCGTGCGCTCGTCTGCCAGCTTCGCCGGATCGCCGGTGACGCCGGCGGCCTTCATCGCCTCGGCGTATAGGTAGACGATGTCGTAGGCCGAGGCGTCGAACTGGTTCGCCACCGTCCGGTCCATGCCGGCGGCGGCGGCGCGCTTGGAGAACTCGGCGCCGAAGGCCTTGGTCTTGTCGTCAAGGCCTTCATAGAAGGTCGTGCCGATGGTCATGCCGTTGCCGGCGCCGTCCATGCGCTCGGGCAGCTCGACATCGGCGACCGTCGTGCCGCCGAACAGCCGGCCCTCATGGCCCTGGCGCTGCATTTCCTTGGCAAGCTTGATCGCGGCTTCCGGCGGCGCGCCGAGGCCGACGAGGTCGGTCGGGTTCTCCTTCAGCCGCGAGACCTGCGGCGACAGATCGAAGGCGGCGTATTCGAAGGTCACCACGTCCTGCGGCGCAAGGCCTGCGCCGTCGAGGATGGACGGCAGCACCTTGGTGCCGATGACGTTGGAGACCGTGTCGTCGGTCGCATGCGCGATCGCCGCGCTTCCCGCCGGCAGGCCGCGCTCCATGATCGAGTTGAGCACCAGCTTGATGATCGTGCCCTCGCCGGTGGTGTTGCGGAAGGCGTATTGGAAGTCGGCCGCGAGATTGGGCGCCGAGGAGGCCATCGACATGGTCGCGATGCCGAGCCGCTCGGCCGCCGGGAAGACGACCTTGCACTCACTGGAACTGAACGGTCCGATCACGGCGAGCGCCTTGTCGTCCTGGGCGAAGCGGCGTACCGCCAGCACCGCCTGCTTGGGATCGCCGGCTGTGTCGAACTTAACCAGCTTGATCGGCTTGCCGTTGATGCCGCCGGCCGCATTGATCTCCTCGACGGCCATGTCGATGGCGATCTCGTTGGTATTGGCGAGGCTGACATAGGGGCCGGTCTTGGCCATCGAATAGCCGAGGATGATTTCGTCGGCGGCCTCGGCGCCCGTCGCGAACGCCAGCGGCAGGGCGGCCGAGAGCGCCAGAAAGTGTCGTTTCGTGATCATGATCGTCTGTCCTTCCTCTGTTTTTTGTCTGGTTGTCGTTATGAAATCGCGTGTTCAGGCGCGGCGCCCCCGGCACCGCCGCCGAGATAGGCGCGCATCAGCCTCTCGTCGGCGCGCAGGTCCTGCGGACTGCCGGAAACGACGAGCCGGCCACGCTCCAGCACATAGCCGCGGTCGGCCACCGACAGCGCCTTGCCGGTGTTCTGTTCCACCAGAAGGATCGACAGCCCGTCGGCATTGAGCCGTTTGAACAGGTCGAAGATCTGGTCGACGACTTTCGGGCTCAGGCCCAGCGACGGCTCGTCCAGCATCATCAGGCGCGGCTTGGCGAGCAGCGCCCGGCCGATCGCCAGCATCTGCTGCTCGCCGCCGGACAGGCAGGAGGCGGCCATGTCGCGGCGCTCGGCGAGGTTGGGAAACAGGTCGTAGATTACCGCCAGTTCCGGCTCCAGGTCGCCGGCGCTGCCGCGCGCGGTCGCGCCGAGCAGCAAGTTCTCGCGGATCGTCTGGTTGATCAGGATGCGCCGCCCCTCCGGCACCAGCGCGATGCCCCCGGCGATCCGCTGCGGCGTCGGCGACCGGGTGATGTCCGCGCCGTCAAAGGCGATGCGGCCGGCTGCGACCGGGGTGATGCCGAGAATGGCGCGCAACAGGCTCGACTTGCCCGCCCCGTTCGAGCCGAGCACGGTGACGATCTCGCCGTCGCCGACGGTCAGGTTAAGCGCCTCGACCGCCTGCACGCGGCCGTAGCGGATGCCGATATCGCTGAGCTCAAGCAGCATCCCGGCCATCCCCCGCCTCACCCAGATAGGCCTTGCGCACCTGCGGGTCCGCCTGGATGTCGGCCATCGTCCCCTCGGCGATCTTGCTACCGAAATTGAGCACGACGACGCGGTCGCAGAACGCCTGGACGAACGCCATGTCGTGCTCGACGACGAGCAGGCTGACGCCGGTCTCGGAGAGGCGCTGAAGGTCGGCGAGCAGGGCGTCGGATTCGGCCGGGTTGAGGCCGGCTGCCGGTTCGTCGAGCATCAGCACGCGCGGCTTTGCCAGCGTCGCGCGCACGAGATCGACACGCTTGCGCGCGCCATAGGGCAGTTCCTGAACGGTCGCCTGCGCATAGTCGGCCAATCCGGCGCCCTCCAGCGCCGCCATTGCCGCGCGCTGCCAGGGATGGTTCTTGCGGAAGCGGAAAGGCGTGAGCAGGTTCGCCAGGCTCGATGACGCATGCGCCTGGCCGAGCAGCAGGTTCTCCAGAACCGTCAGATGCTGCATCAGGCGGACATTCTGGAAGCTGCGCGCGACGCCGAAATCGATGCGCTTGCGCGACGGCACGGTGGTAATCTCGCGATCGCCGATGAAGATCTGTCCGAAATCGACCGAGTAGACGCCGCTGATCAGGTTGAAGATCGTCGTCTTGCCGGCACCGTTCGGGCCGATCAGGGCGATGCGGCCGTGCTCCTCGACATCGAACGAGACATCCTGAATGACCTTCAGGCCGCCGAAGGCCTTGGAGATCGCCTCGACGCGCAGCGCCGCGTTCATGGTCGCGCTCCTTCCGGCGTCTTGCCGCGCCAGGGCGCGCGCAGCAGTTTGGCGGTGATCACCCCCTCCGACCGCCAGGCCATGGCGATGATGATCAGCGCTGCGAACAGCACGAACCGCCATTCGTCGCTGAAGCGCAGCAATTCGGGGACGGCGGTGAAGAACAGCGCCCCGAACAGCGGGCCATAGACGGTCTGCACGCCGCCGAGCAGCACGAACAGGACGATGAAGATGTTCAGATGGGCGTTGAAATACTGCGCCTCGACGAAGCTGAAGTGATGGGCATAGACACCACCGCCGATGCCGGCGATGACGGCGCCCAGCGTGAGGGCGGCAAGCTGCAGGTTGCGCGTGTTGAGGCCGAACAGGTCGGCGACCGTCGCATCGTTCTTGATCGCGGTGAGATAGAGAAAAAAGCGGGTCTGCGACAGGATCAGCATGAAGATGACGACGCCGATCGCCGTCAGCCACACCGCCATCGGCCCGGCATAGTCGAACACCGCATAGCCCGACGCGCCGCCGACGACGTCGAGATTGAGGAAGACGGCCTTGATGATCTCGCCGAGCGAGAAGGTGGCGAGCGCCAGATAGATGCCGTGGGTCCTGAGGATCGGCAGGCCGACGGCCAGCGCGACGATGCCGGCCGCCCCAGCGCCCGCGGGGATCGCGAGCCACATCGACAGCGCGATCTCGTTGGTCAGGAACGCCGACATGTAGGCGCCGATCGCCATGAAGCCGGCAATGCCGAGATTGAGCTGTCCCGCCGACAGGGGCAGGGCGGCCGCATAGGCGAGAATGACGTTGATGGACAGAAGGACCAGGACGCCCTCGAGATAGCCGCTCATCACAGTTTTTCGCGTTGCTCGACGCGGCCGAACAGGCCGCCGGGTCGAAGGATCAGGAGGACGAGCAGGACGCCGTAGACGACGATGTCGACGAAGTCGGAGCCGAGGAAATAGATCGAGAAGACTTCGGTGACGCCGATCAGCAGCCCGCCGGCGATCGCTCCCCAGATATTGCCCATGCCGCCGACTATCATCGCCGAGATGCCCTTCAGGCCGACCTCCTCGCCCATGAACGGGGAGACCTGCAGATAGTTGAAGGCAAACAGCACGCCGCCGATTGCCGCCAGCAATCCGCTGGCGATGAAGACGAGCGGGACGATCCGCTGCAGATCGACGCCGAGGATGCCGGCCGTCTCCGGATCCTCCGCGATTGCCCTGACCTGCCGGCCGTAGCGCGTCTTGCGCAGCACCCAGCTGATCATCACGACGAGCACGATCGACAGGATCAGGCTGATCAGTTGCGGCCCGCCGAGCAGAAGCCCGCCGATACGCAGGTTGAAATCGGTGAAGACCTGCGGAAAGGCCTGCTGGTCGGAGCCGACGGCGACCAGCATCAGGTTTTCGAACAGGATCAGGAAGCCGAGCGAACTGACCAGCGGCACTTCCGGGTCGGAGCCCTTCATCCAGCGATAGGTGAAGCGCTCGACGACGAGGGCGGCAACGCAGACGGCCAAGAGAGCGGTGATGACCGCGAGCGGCCAGGCGAAGCCGAGCTTTATCATCAGCCAGGTCAGCACGCCGCCAAGCATGAACAGGCCGGGGATCGAGAAGTTGAGGAAGTTGAGGATCCCGATCGACAGCGTCAGCGACACCGCCACCAGCACATAGATGCTGCCGAGCATCAGCCCGTTGACGAGTTGCTGTGCCATGCTTGTCCCCCAACGAAGTCGCGACTGACCAAGCTGTGAAATTTCACTGTATCGTAATCAGGCCGCGAGGGCGGTGTCAATCGCCGATGCGGTGTGGTCGCGGGATAGTGGCCGGAGTGTGGGGCGCTACGTTTGACGTGCCCATGGATGAGGGTATTGGGAACACTGAACTATCCGGGCTCCCCGGTCGTCATCGGTTTAGCTAAGCGCTGTTGCTGCCAGGGCGTGGGACGCATCTGCGCGTGGGATTGCTTGCCCGGCCGCCCCCGGCGCTCGACTCCCAGCGATGCGTTTCGTCCGCTTGCGCGGACCGCGCCTCACCCCTCACCCCGGCCCGCTGGGCCGGGTGAGGGCCCGTGGCACGGCCACGCGTCTTGCGAGCCTCCGATTCCGGATCGGCCTTTGGCTGCCCGGGATGAAGAGGGAGGAGATTATGTCCTGCTCTTCCCACCGCGCTGTCATTGCCGGGCTTGTCCCACTGCTGTCCGGTTCAGTGCACACGGGCCTTTGTTTTCAGCCCGGCCACCCCCTCGGATGTCATGCCCGGGACAAGCCCGGCAATGACACTGAGGGAGAGTGGCAGGCGATACCAAGACACCGCTTCCATCGAAGAAAAAAGAGTTGATGATGGCTGAGTTGGTGGTTGGGTGAGCCCATGTCCCGCCACTGTCATTTGCCGAAAACGTTATGCCCGACAAACGATTAGTCCATCTCACCGGAATTGAACCGGACAGCTGTGGGCTCGCCCCTGCAATCCATGACCCCCCAAGCTGGCCGCTGTGACCATGGGATTCCCGGAACACCTCCCGGACCGGGCCGGCAGAACCCGTCCGGCCGTTACGGCGCGACCGCGGCGTTGGTCAGTTTGTCCAGGGCACCGGTCATCGTGTTGATTGCGGGCAGGTCGGCGGGAACGCCGTGATCGTCAACCAGCCTTTGCGGCGCGTGATAGGCGAGCTGCGTCGCGCCATCCGGAGCGGTAAACACCACGACACGCATCGGCAGATCGAGGCCGCTCGCCCCGTTTGCGGCGATGACCGGCGTGCCGAGCTTCGGGTTGCCGAAGATCAGCACCTGCGTGGGGGCAAGCTCGGCGCCGACAGTGTCCGCACCGGCGGCGTGGTCGATCCGGGCAAAGACCGTCGCGCCCGCGCCGGTCACCGCTTCTTCCAACCGGTCGACCGTGACGTCCACGCTGTGCGGACTGGACTTGACGATGAGGTCGGACGCGCTGGCCGACGAGGCGGCGAACACGCCGATCAGAACGAGGGCTTGCTTGATCATGTCGGTCTCTCCGGTTGGCAGGCGATTGCGCGAAAATCGTAGGGTCTGGGTAAAATCGTAATGGCGAAAATGGTCAAACTGTGAAGCGGCAAATGAACAAATCGTGTTGTTGGATCTCCGTCGAGCGCCCCGGCCGGCCGATCTGGCGCCTCAATCGGTTTCCGTGCTGCGACGGCCCAGATGCTCGGAGGGGCGCTCGCCGAATAATTTTCGATAGTCGGCCGCGAACTGCCCCATATGCCAGAAGCCCCACTGGTTTGCGATGTCGGCGACCTTGCCCGCCGGGTCGGCCGCGATGAGGTCCCGTCGCGCCCCGCTCAAACGCCGCGCCATCGCGTATTTCTTCGGCCCGACGCCGAACTGCTCCATGAAGGCGCGATAAAGCGTCGGCCACGACGTATCGCAGCGTACGCAGAGTTCGCGAATGCTCGGCGGCGAACCGATATCGGCCTCCATGACATCGAGCGCGCGGCGCAAGGCCCGCTCGCGCGCCCGCGCCGAAGCCCGTTTCTCGCCCAGATCGCCGGAATTCAGGGCAAGAAGCACGGCGAGCGCCGTCTCTTCCTCGTTAATATGCGCATGGTCGGTGACCTCGGTTCGCGTAAGGGCCGTGATCGTGCGCGCGACCAGCCGGCCGGCCCGCGCGCGGGCGGACAGATCGACGATGCCGGCGAATGTCAGGCGGGGGCCGACATCCAGGCCGAAATCGTCGGCAAGTGCCTCCATGTCGGCCAGGCGCATGCTGACGGTCAGGCCCGCGAAGCCAGGCTCGCTGATGCCGTCGAATTCCCGGCCGTTGCCGAAGCAGACCATCGGCTGCAGAGGGGTATGGGTCCCGCGCCAGGACGGCAGCATGGCCGACTTTGGAACGCCGAAGGTCACGAAATCGGCCGGTGCGGCGCCGATCTGATGCACTTTGCTGCGCATTTCTATGCTGAGCGCCGTGACAAGGCGACCCTGACGGACGGTAACGCGCGTTGCACCGGGCCCCGCGCCGATCTGCCGGAAATCCAGGTCCCAACTGGTAAAGCGCGCGATTTCGTTCGGCTCGCCGAGCTCGACGGAAATGATGCCTTCGGCGGGTGACGCCATCTGCGCTTCGGTCGCCTGCCTATGCATCAGCGGCGGGTCCGATCGATCGTTTCGAGGCGAAACTGACGAATTCCTGATGCGGCGAAGCTCTTCGATCCGATATTGCCGGAAAAGTCATCAGATGTCCGCGACCGACAGAAACAAGGAGGGCGGCATGGCTCGATATGGTCGTCCGGTTCTTCCAAAAGACGCAGCACGCAGCCAGCGGATCGTAACATTCGTGACGCAGGCGGAAGACAAGAAGCTGAAGGCCATGGCGGCGGAATACTCAATCTCAGTCTCTGCCCTCTGCCACCGTTTCATCGCGCAGGCTCTCGACCGACATTGCGGGTCGGAAACCGGGTCTGACATACCCGGCTAACATAACCCGTGCCATCCCCCACGACAATTCACCCCGACAGATGGAGTCAGTACCGAATGTTCCGAACCCTATGTGCAGCAATCGCCTGCGCGCTGTCCACGACCGCTCTAGCCGAGCAATCGGACATCGTCCACGACACCGAATACTATGTGCTGAAGGCGCAAAACGGCGAGCGCTGGAGTGCCGAGGATGCCGAGATCGATAAACGGCTGGCAGCACTCCGCGAGAAACATGGCCAGCCGCCCAACATCGTCTACATCCTGTTCGACGACCAGCCCTTCGGCATCGTCGGGTTTCCGGGCATTCAGAAGAATCTCGGCTTCACCACCCCCAGCCTGAACAAGATGGCCGGTGAGGGGATCAACTTCACGCGGATGTATACCGAGCCGGCCTGCACACCGACCCGGGCAGCCTTCCTGACGGGCCGCGTGCCGGCGCGCCATGGCATGGGCCAGGTCGGCATGCCGCACGAGTTCGCCGGGTTGCGGGGCGATGAAGTGACCATCGCCGAGGTCCTCTCCGAGGCGGGCTACGCGACTGCCCATTACGGCAAGGGCCATCTCGGCGACATCGAGGAAAGCTATCTGCACAACCAGGGCTTCGACGAGGCGCTGTTCACACCGATGAACCAGATCACCTCGCTATATGACCCGATGGGCTCGGCGGCGAATGCGGTGCTCGGCTTCAGCCCGGAGATCGGGCCTGAGGACCCCTACCAGTTGGACGATCCGGGCCTGCTGCCGCTCGGCTGGGTCCAGACGATCGAAGGCAAGAAGGGAGAACAGGGCAAGGAATGGGGCCTGCCCAACAATGAATGGTACGACAAGGTCGATACCGAAAGCGAAAAGCGGATGCTCTCCTTCATCCGGAAGAACGCGGAAGACGGCAAGCCCTTCTACGTGCAGTACTGGCCTAACTGGCTGAACTTCCTGAAGCCCGACATGCAGAAGACGACGCTCAACGGCGGCAAGGTCGCGGAGGCCTACCAGCGGCTCGATGCCTTTGTCGGCCAGTTGATGGAGGAGCTCGAGACGCTCGGAATCGCCGAGAACACGATCTTCATCGCCATGGCCGACAACGGACCGATGGTCCACAACCCGCCGCCGGGCTGGGGCATGACGGAAATCATGTATCGTGGCGGCAAGGGCGACTTCACCGAGGGCGGCGTCCGCGTCCCGGCATTCGCCTGGTGGCCCGGTACGATCGACAACGGACAACTGGTCGGCGACATCATCCATGTGACCGACCTGTTCACCACATTCGCCCGGATCGGCGATGCGACCGGCAACATCCCCACCGACCGCGTCATCGACGGCATCGACCAGACGTCGCTGCTGCTCAACGGCGACACCTTCTCCCGCCGTGACTATGTCCATATCTATCAGGGGGATGTGCTGGCCGCGACCGTGAAGGGCCGCTACAAGCAGCACTGGATCTCGTCGGACCCTGGCGCGGCGACCGGCATCGGCGCCTCCTTCTATGATCTCTACCAGGATCCGAGGGAGGAAAACCCGCATCTGGTCCCGCTGATCCATACGCTCGGTCAGTTCAAGATGATGCGGACCCGGCATGAACTGCTGAAGAAGCAGTTTCCCGACAAGCCCAAGGCGCGTGGCATTCCGCTGACGGGCCTGTCGAACGCGCGCCCCGAAACGCTGGCGATCATCGATCGGCTGGAGCGCAATCTCGGCGGGCTTCCGGTCACCGTACAGGAGTTCGTTCAGACCGAGCCGAGCTTCCAGATGCTGGAATTCGACTGGGGCAACTAGACGCCGGTTCGAGACAGGACCGGGGCCCCGCCGATCCGGCGGGGCCCCTTATGGTCGCTTCAAGACGGGACTACCGTTCATGCGCAGAAATGGCTTCGCCGCAAAACACCAGCCTGCTGCTTTGCTGACCTGCAAGGCGCGTATTCCGGTCACCGCCGCCGCGCTCGCCATGCTGGCGACCATCGCGGGCGGTCCCGCTGCGGCGGCGGCGCCGGATATCAGGCTGATCGTCCAGATTACCGTGGACGGCTTTCGCGGCGATCTTCTCAGCCGTTATGGCGACAGTTTCGGTCCGGACGGCTTTCGCCGGCTGACCGAAGGCGGGGTCTGGTACATCGACGCCCATCACCGCCACGCCAATACCGAAACCATCGTCGGCCACACCACGCTTGCAACGGGCGCCGACCCGGCCGTGCACGGCATGGTCGGCAATGTCTGGCTCGATCGCGACACCGGCAATCTCGGCTACAACATCGAGGATCCGATGAGCCCCATCCTGCCGGTTCCAGGCTTCGGCGGCGATGGCGAGCAGGTTGACCCGGCGCAGCAGATCGCACAGGCCTCCGGCCGGTCCCCGGTCAACATTCTGGCGTCGACCTTCGCCGATGAACTTTTCAAGTCCAACAACGGCCGGTCGAAGGTGATCGCCGTTTCGGGCAAGGACCGCTCGGCGGTGTCCATGGCCGGGCATGTCGGCAAGGCTTTCTGGATGTCGACCAGCACGGGCGCCTTCGAGACCAGCCGCTACTACTACGATGCCTATCCTGACTGGGCGGTGGACTGGAACGCGCAGCGCCCCGCCGATGTGGCGATCGGCACCGAATGGGTGTTGAGCGACCCGCCGGAGAGCTATCTGCTCGCCGAAAATGATGACCGCCCCTATGAGGCTGACCTCGTGGGCTTTGGCCGCACCTTTCCGCACCGCTATGGCACGCCCGAAGACGGCATCTACTATACGCAGGTCCTGGTCAGTCCGCTGGGCGATGAACTGACCGCCGATTTTGCCAAGGCCGCCGTGCTGGCAGAGGGGCTTGGCCTCGACGCCTATCCGGATTTCCTGAGCATCAGTTTCTCAGGCGTCGATGCGGTCAATCATTTTTTCGGCCCGTCGAGCCTGGAGAACGAAGAGATCGTGCGCCGCCTGGACCGGACGCTTGCCGATCTCTTTGCGTTTCTGGATCGGCAGGTCGGGCGCGACCATATCCTCTACGTCTTGTCCGGCGACCATGGCATGCCGGAAATGCCGGAATTCATGGCCGAGCGCGGCTTTACCGTCGAGCGCAACGCCAACGAAGACCTGCACAAGGCCCTGAATGCGGAAATCAAGGAGCGATTTGGCGTGGAGGGCGCCGTCCACTCCTTCTTCCGGCCCTATATCTATCTCGACCGCGATGCGATCGCCGCGGCCGGGGTTTCCATAAGACAGGTCGAGCGCGCCATCGCCGACAGCCTGATGGCCCGCCCGGGCATCGCGATGGCGATGCCCATCCAGCCGCTACCCGGGCAGCGCGGGGACTTCCTCGAAGATCCCATCCGCCGGAATTTCCACCCGAAGAGATCCGGCGACATCTACGTCGTCCAGGCGCCGTATTCCTTCCTGTTCGATGACGGCCTGGTGGCCGTGATGCATGGTTCGCCGTGGCGCTACGATACCCATGTGCCCATCATCTTCGCCGGACCGGGCATCGCCCCTGAACGGGTCGCCCGCCGGGTCGCAACGACCGATGTCGCCGTCACGCTCAGCGCGATTTTCGGCACCACGATGCCCAGCGGCGCCTCAGGCGCGGTGTTGCCCGAAGCGCTGGCTTGGTCTTCGAACTAGACGGTATACGATCGGCATCATCGATCTCGCCGGCGCGCGAGGCCTACGTGGGATCGGCCAACGGTTTGGAGGGAAGTGGGACCGGAAGTGTCCAGCCTTCCGGAAAAGCGTGGCGCCCCCGAAAAGGGGGAACTTCGAACCCGCCAGGGTTCGCAAGCGCGACCGCGCGTCGGCCATATTGGCCGCGCCGCCGCAGGCCCGAGCGAAGCGAGGAATAGCCGCGAGGCAAATCAAAATGGCGCCCCCTAGGGGAGTCGAACCCCTCTTTCCAGATTGAAAATAGGGCAAGAAATCTAGCAAGGCTATGAGAACAAGGTGCTTTTCTGTCTAACCTCGGGTTTTCGCCGATCCGGATTTGTCGTTGTTTTTCAATGCCGCTTTCCGGCCAGCGTCTAACCTTTTTACCTTCTGCATGGCGCTCTCGGCGCGCTTCTTTTGATCCGCTGCCTTGGTGTATTTCTTCACCATCTGCGGCGACTGGTGACCGGTGATCGCCATGATGTCCTTGTCGTCGCATCCGGCATCGGCGAGGCGTGTCGCCGCGGACGCCCGGAGGCCGTGCAGCACGCAATCATCCGGCAGCTTGGCTTTGTCGATCGCTTCTGCGAACCATGCTCCGAAATAGACCGGATCGAACGCCTTGCCTTTCGAGGTGTAGAGCAAGCTCATGTGGTCGATCGCGCGGAGTTCCTCCGAAAGGGTGGGGTGCTCGGGAACCCACAATCGCTCGTCGGTCTTGCTCTGCACGACACAGATCGCGCCGGACTTTCGATCCGCCTGCGTCATGGACACCAGATCAGCGCGGCGCTGACCGGTATACAGGGCGAGCGAATAGGCGCGTCGTTCCATCGAACCGGATGGCCATCGGGCCTCGAACGCGGATTGCTCCTCGTCCGTCCACGCGCGCCATTCTCCCACCTTCAGAAGCTTCAATCTGAGCGCGGGGTTGTCGGCCCGATACTCCTCCTCGACAGCGAAGCTCAGCAGCCGGCGGACGTGGCGCACGACGGTGTTTGCGGCACCTGGCGTGTCCGCGCGCTCGTCGCGCATCTTCCGGACATGCCGCCGCTGCATCATCCGGATTGGCTTGTTGCCATGCCCGGCATCGGCAAGGCTGCGCAGGACGCGCTGGTATTCGTACTTTGTGGATGGCTTCAGGTCCTTGAACTCGCCTGATGCGATGAACTCCTCGACGACAGCGCCGAAGCTTCCATGCGGAAACTTCGGGCGTTTCCCATCTTGCAATGGGGTGTCCGGCTTGGACTGGCCTTGCTTTTCAGCCCGGGCGTAGGCCTCGGCGAACTCTGGCGTCGTAGGGTCGTCGGGAAGTCGTGTTCCGGTCGGGCGATGGTAGAAATAGATTCGACCGTGACGGCTCTTGTACTTCTTCACTTTCGGGAAATTGACCAGAGCCACCCGCGCCGCCATCGCTATTCATCATCCCATGGATTGTGAACCGGTGCAGCGCGCGAAGGCAAGTCGTCAAAGGCGATATCCAATTCGCGAATGTCCCAAATCCGGCATCCGTCAATCTCTCGCGGCGGAGGCATCCGTCCATCTTTGACCATGCTATCGAACTTCGTTGCTCCGACCCCGATGTAGCGCGCCGCGTCATCTCGACGAAGGCCGCGGCGCGGTCCATCGCGCCTTGCCGGCACGTCGGGGAGTCGGAGAACCTCGGCAGCCATCACGCTGCCTCGCTCTGGATCTGGTCGACGTTGGCCATCACACGTCATCCTCGTTCGCTATCCGCAGCAGAACGTCGCCGTGGCACGGTTCTCCGACCTTGCAGAAGCAGCCGATGTTGTGCCCCCGCAACTGGCTTTTCACGTCCTCAACGGAGTAGGGCAGTCGCCCGCCCTGCAATGCGGTCTCGTAGCAGCGCACGGCCCGCGCCTGGGCCTTCAGGTTGCAGCGCGGGAACGAGAAGGGGTTGCCCCAGAGCAACGGCCGGTTGACGTATGTGATCGGCAGGTCGTTGCCTGTCTCGGACAGGCCCGACCATCCCTTCGTACGCTTCCGCTGGATCCTGACGGGCTTGGCAGCCATCACGCACCGTCCTTGGGTCGGTCAGAATTGGCGATCGCGTTTGCGTCGGCGACGAATGCAGAGACGATATCGCGCACCGCTTTCGTGATTTGGGGCGGCGGAGTGTACGCGTCCAAACCCCAATAGGCCGCGAACACGGTCAAATCCGATCGCAACCCATCAGCCTCCGGTTTGGCCAAGTTATCAATGCCGCGTGCGGTAAAGCCGGCCGATGCCCGCGTTGGCTCTATCGCCTTGTCATGCATGGTTGGCCTCCGTGTCGGACTGCAGGAAGCGATCGAGCTTTTCCCGCTTCGCCTCCGATGCGCGCAGCACCAGCACACCGTCCAGCAATCTCGCGTCTATGCAGCGCCGAACTAGATGGGACAGGTCGCCGACCTCTACCGATAGGCGTTCGGCGTTGGTGTATGGCTGTCCCGGTTGCGCTTCGTTCACACCGAACCGCAGCATCTTGGTTGCACGCTGCTGAACCTCGGCGCACTCTTCGATCAGGATTGTGAGCAATTCCCGCTCAAGTCCTTCCGGCGGCTTCTCGGGGCTGACGAACTTGTCATTCATGGGTGGGGGCCTCACCGATCAGCATCAGGTAGACATCTCGCAGCGCGGCCTCGCATCCTTCATGGGTGTCGCGCGCAGGCCCGTCGCTGCACAGCAGACGGGTATCCCGAAGTTCGAGATATGACCGAATGCGGTTGACCTTTTTGGCGAGGTGGTCGCGCGCGACTTCAGGCCAGCACGCTTGCGAGAACTCGGGGGCATCGTCCTCATGCACGGCCGTGACGCCCGCGTCGGGCCTTGCGTCGACTGCAAGATAACGGCCAGCCAATTCCTTGACGCCGGTGTAACCCTTGTTGTGTGGCGCATAGTAGAGGCCGCGCTTGACGAGCAGATAGCTTGCGTCGCTGCTCACTGGCTCTCTCCTGGCGTGGGTAGCTGGCGGATGGCGGCAGCCTTTTGCGCCGCCATCCATGCATCGGGTCGAGGCAATATCCAGCGTCGCTTTTGACTGGGCTCTAAAGCCCTCGGCCGACGCCTAGACCCATTCCAGTCGCGCGCGGATGTAATTCCATCTTCCATCCACCCAGAGGCACGTAGTGATGTGCCGGGCTCCTCTAAAAGGGTGTAGGTTTGCATGCATGCATACCCCATCGCGAAGGCTGCGCGCGCAGCCCTGGAGAGTAAAAACGAACAAGCATTCTGACAACCATCTGTCGAAAGCCGGGATACTTCGACCATAAGCCCACCCCAACTGCGATGTTGGTTTACTGGCCGCATGACTATGATGGCCCCGCGCATGTTGTGCTCGTCGTCATAGGCTCCGATAGAGAACAAATGAAAGCGCACCGGGTCACAATGGCGGTGCCAGAGCGCAACGGCTCGATTCGCCTCCTTCAAATGAAGTGGGCGCGCCTCCAGTTTCGATCGGGGGCTCATTGTCCGCCCCTTGCGGGTAGCTGGCGGATGGCGGTGGCGCAGGTGCGGTGGAAGTCGAGCATGACCTTTGGCCCTTCGCGCCTGTCGATGTTCAGCGCCTGCTCTTCATGCCACCGCGCTGCTGCTTCCAGACCTGCGCGGTATGTGTGCGGTGGGCCGGCTCCCCATGCCTTCACGGCTTCAGCCATGGAGTCCCGGACTGGGCCGGAGGCCCTGCATTTCAAGCAATCAACGCTGACAGGTCCGGCTCCACAGTTGCGAACTGCATACTGAAGTCCATCACCGTCATGGCCGCACCAGGCGCAGGGGGGCAGCTCACTCATCTCCGCTCTCCGGGGGCTCGGGTTTCTCGCGCCAGTGCGTTGGGAGACCGTTTCGGCGGTCAAGCGCGGCGCCGCTACGGGAAATCCACTGAGCGGGTAGATTCTGATCGGCTCCGTGCCGATCGCCCCAATTTGCGTGGCTTGGCCGTCCCCAGCGACAATCTGCGATACGAACCCCGACGGACATCCAAAGGTCTATCTCGCGATCTCTCGGCGCAGTCTCTATCGGCATCCATCCGTTAGTCATTGGGTTGCCTCGCTGGTGCGCTCCATGAGCCCGGCAACGCACATGGCATCCAGCATGAATGCTATTGCGCCGGTCTCAGGGTCCAACCAGTCGCCAACGTAGATCTCTTCGTTCAGAAAGATGCCGCTCACATGCGCATGTCTGTCGCATTCTTCGCATACGCTTATCGGCAGCCCAGTGGAATTGGCGAGCGCTTCTGTATCGGTGCCGATTTCAACTGCTGTCAGCAGAAATAGTGCCGCTTGGTCAAAGCTATCGCCCGCGTCGTAAGGCGCCTCGGTGATCTCCGAAATCAGCCTTTGCCGTTCTTCGGCAGTCACGCACTTACTCATCTGCTTGCCTTTCCTGCTCGGATCTCCATCCGTGACTTGCTGGACGAGACGTCGGTGCTCTGAGCGTATCGGGTCATGGGTGAAGGCGTCTCTCTAGGTTTCAATCGGGTCCGCGAACGGGTCCAATTCAAATGCGAACGGCAGACCGTCCACCTGCCTTTTGAAGGCGCTCTTCGTCTTGATCTTTAGGCCACTGGCCTTGAGCGGCTTTCCGTCCGGATCAACGAATTGTTGCGTGAAGAATACCCGCGTCGGATACCGACCCGGCTTGTATTCTCCCTGCACCGTGAAGACGCACTCGCCCATGGCGTGAGCGAAAGCACGGGCGTCGTCTGGGGGTATGATCTCGGTACCCCATGCGCCGGGACGCCAGCGGACATACTTTTGGACAAGCTCACCGTCTTCCCACCAATCCGACACGCAGCGCGTGAATGGGTGGGGGCGGCGGAACTCCTGGATTTCTGTCATCCTCATTCCCTCCCACCGGTCAGAACGATGCGCCGGGCCATATCTTCGTCGCCGTCCCGATAGGCCCCGTACAGCGCCAGGGACACGATCAGAGGGTCTATGCCGTACCGGGCCCAGAAGGTGCGTTCATTCATCCTGTGTTGCTCGTCGTGTAGCGATCGCGACAGGGGCACGATCCATCGGTCGTGTGCCTTCTCGCCCATCCCTGTCTCGCGCTTGCCGAGGTGCAATGCGGACTACCGGATATGCGCGGCATCGGGGTTCGGCGCTGCGGTGATCAGTGAGGGCAGGCGCTTCACAAAGGCGCGAAAGCCATCGTCCTTGATCCGCGGCCGCTTCACCCGGCTGAGCGTGAAGGCTTCGGGGTGGGGCTGGATGCGGCTCATGCGGCCACCGCCGGTTGTTCATCAAGCCACATCAGCGTCAGCCGGCACGCCTCGTCGGTCTGATCGTCATAGAGACTGGCGAGCCACATGTAGCCGTCGTGCATCGCCTCGGCGTCGTCGCCCTCGCCAAGCGCAATCATCGCGTCGCCGTACTTGCGACCGACGTCGTTCGGCATGCCGTGCAGCGTGAGGATGCCGCCGCCGCCGATCAGCGGCGCGACCATCCAGCTGTGGAACGACCGTGCCTCGATCGCCACGCGAAGATGATCGGCGAAGCCGCCCGGCATGCGCGACACCAGCAACAGAAAGGCAGCCTTGACGGCATCAGTCGCATAGCCGACGCCTGAACCACACCATTCCAAATGCTCATCTGTGAAAACATGCCGACAGCTATCCTGATAGTGCTGCTCTTCGCCACAGATCTCGCACCGGATCACGTCGCGGTCGCAATCCTCGCACAGCCCGTTGTCGACGAAGACATCGCCTTCACTATCGCACCATCGGCAGGGGCCGGGCTTGAATTCGTCGGTCATACGCCGCTCCCGAGCATGTCACCCATGTCCAGTTGCCCGCCGCGCGTACGTCGGCGTTTCTCGGCATTCTGCCGGCGATGCTCGGCGTCTTGACGATTGTGGTGAAGCTGGCAAAGGTGCTTCAGGTTTTCGTCACGGTTGTCGGTCTCGTCATGGTTCAGATGCGCGACCGTTAGCACGACCTCGATGACCTTGACGCCGCAGTAATCGGACATCCGGGCCCGACCCAGACGCTCACCCGTCTCGGCATCGAACACGTCGCCTTCAGACAACATGAACGTGCCGGCATCGTCCCCGGTGCCGCGCATGATCAGCTCTCCGTGGGCGACCTTGCAAACCTCGCATTTCCAGCCTGAGCGCGTGCCGATCCGCTCGCGGATCTCTGCGGCGTAGCGCTGGCGAAGGGCGCGGGTGCTGGTCATGCCGCAATTCCCTCCGTCCATGTCCAGAATCCCTGCGCGCCACCCATCGGGATCGGCGCATCGAACGGTTCGATGTCGGTCAGCGGCCAAGCCCAGATCGAATGATCGGCGCGGTAGGAGTCATTGGTCGGATCGTCGAAGATCTCGGTTGCCTTGACGGGTTCCCCGATCAATGCCGTTCCGAGCCCCGCAGCCAACGGCAGGATCTGACCGGATGCAGGCTTCTCGGGCTCCGGCAACGGTTTATCGCCGACGAACGGGCCGCGCTTCCGGCGGCGATCCGCTTGGGTGCGCCATTGCCGATGGAGCCGGCGATACGCCTTCAAAAGCGCTTTCTCCCTGCGAAGAAGCTTGAGCTGTCGTGTGATGACCGGGATAGCTATCTTCGCGTCGAGCGCCGAAACGTCGTCGGCGATCCGCTCCAAGATGTCCGTGAGGTCATCGATCTTGACCGGGCGCGCGCCGGCATGAATGACGATGCGCTCACCGACGAGGCCAGGTTCTCGGGACCGGAAATCCCACTTCCGGAACTCGTACTGCTTCGCGCCGAGCATGATCAGCGATGCCCAGGGCTGCCAGACAGTGAGAGCCTTCATGCCGCCCTCCCGAAACGCTCGTCGTGCTCGCGAAGCCGGTCGGCAATGTCGCCGTCGATGATCCGGTCGATCTCCGCCCGGAGAGCCTGACATTCTTCGCCCCCGAGCAACTCGGTCGAGATGACGTAGATGGCCCGGTCATACCATCGGGCGAACTTGTCCTGCGGCATGCTCTCGAACTTGATCGATTGCGGGTAGGAGAACGCGCGACCCTTCGGGCTGACCACGACATCGACGAGCCCGGTCGCGAACTTCAGCCATTTGAGCAGGCTGTCGGTATCGCCATCCCAGGCGCCACCGTCGACGATCCGCTGCAGCAAAAGCATAAGCTTCCGATGGTGTCGGATGTTCCGGGGCGCATGGAATTCCACCATGACCTCCTTGTCGTCTTTCAAAGCGGCAAGGAGTTCGCGGCCGTCGTCGTCGCAGGGAGCCAGCGCGCCGTTCTGCTTGATGAAGGCTGCCTTGGTCATTGGCCGACCCTCTCAAGATGGCGTTTGTACTGCTTGTCCAGCCGGTCTTTGTCGTGCGGGAAGTAGATCAACTCGTCCTCGATCGCCGGTTCAACGGTGCGGGCCCAGACCTCGTTCACGTCGTCGCGTGTGGTCGCCGCCGCGTACTCGGCTTCGGCATCGTCGTAGAACTTCTCCGGATTGATCGGATCGAGCTCGTCGTCCTGCGGCTGCGACGGATCGGCGGCGGAGCCCTCGGGCACACCATTCCCGCCCGAGGATGATGCTTCGGCAGGCTCCGCCGCCTGCTCCGCCGGCGCGGCGGCACCGGCGGAATTCTTGTCGCGCTTGAGATGGTCCGGCATATCCGGCTCGCCGTTGTCGTCGTGCTCGATCAGCGGCGCGGACGGTGCCGGCGGCGGGGACGGGGGAGACGGCGGGGAGGGCGGCGCGATCGCGCGCATCTCGCTATGCTCGGCCGCATCTTCGATCTTGATGGCCTCGGCAAGCTCTGGCGATTGTGGAATGCGCTTTGCCAGCCGCCGGATGACCGTCTTCTTGGCCATCTCCACTTCGTCGGTGCTCCAAGGGGTCGACTTGATCCTGCCCGCTTTGAACGCCTTCCAGCCGTCAGAGCGGTCCCGGATGCCGTGAACCTGCTCAACGGACATCGGCTCGAAGTCGCTTTCACCGTCGTCGTACTTCACGACCGCGTAGTAGCCGACGATCGGGCCGCGCTCGCCGAACAGGTCCGGCTTGTGGATGAGGCTCTTGCTGTCGCCCAAGGTGCATTCGAACTGGTCGTTCTTGTGGACCTCGTGGGCGTAGATCATCTTGATCTCGCCCGACTGGCGGGCCAGCTTGACCAGGCCCCGATACCCGACCCGCAATTGCGGCTCTTTCCGCTTCTGGCGACCGTTCCAACCAGCGATCAGGTAGGCCTCGCCCAACTGTGGATCGAGCAGCAGGCCGAGCGCTGCGACCTTCGAGACCTCGCGGAACACAAGGCGCGCATCGCATTGCATCAGGTCTGGGTTCGCCATTAGAGCGTTGACCAGATTGCGGTCGAACACTTCGCGGCGGACATGCGTCGGCAGCGATGAATACAGATCCTTGGCCCGCTCCGGCGGAAGCACCTGTTCCTTGAAGGCTTCGAGCCTCGTCGGCTTCTCGATCGTCGCGACCTGGTTCATGCCACGCGCCTTTCTTTGACGACCTTGACGCCGGCGATTTCATGTCCCGCGTTCACGGCGCGCTGAGCCAGCTTCCTGATCAGATCGACCAATTCCGGATGCGTCCGCATTGCCTGATAGGCTGCGTCTTGATCGACCACTTCAGCGATGAGAACTTCCCGGACCGATGCTGCCTTGCCATAGGCGCCCTTGATCTGGGCCGTCGGGGCGGGCTCGGGCTGCGGCGTCGGTTCAGGTGCCGGAGCGGGCATGCCGGCCGCCGCGGCCTTCGCAGCTTCGGCTTCGCGCCTGCGTTGCTCCTCCTCGGCCTTCCGCCGGGCTTCCTCGGCGGCGCGGGCCTTGCGGGTCTCGTGGGCGCTCAGTGCCTTGCGGATCTGATCGGCGGCGGCCTTGGCATCCTTGACGAGCGGCATCCATTCCTTGTCGATCGCCCGGCCGGCCTCAAGGTGCGGGCGCTTGAGCTCGTCGCGCTTCTTGTCGGCTTGCTTGCTCAGTTCATTGAGCCGCGCGCGGAACGCCTGCGCCTTGCTTGCGGTCTTGTCGTCTTTGATCTCAGCGAATTCGCCCGCGCCGGCTTTGGCACTCGCGATCTGATCGCGAAGCGCCTCGATCTCGTTGTCGGCCGGCGGTTGGTTGTGGCCGGGCTCGGGGTGCTCGATCGTGGGGTGATCATCCGGCCAGATGCCGTTCTTCTCCCAATCCCGATAGGCATCTTCCGTGACCGGATTCTTCGCCACCCAGAGCCAGAGGCGATCAAGCTCATCACCATCGACGAGCGCCCGGTCGCATACGCCCACGATCTCGCCGGTCGCCGGATCGGGATAGATCGCGACGCCGACGAATGGTCCGTTCTTGCGTGTCCGTCGACGGTAGAAACCGCATTGCGGATCTCCATCGTGGATCGGACCGGGCTTTCCATCGATGGCGCTCCGCCACCATGCGTAGACGTCGTACATGCGGCTTCTCCTTCCGCCTCGCGGGCTTTCGCCCATGCTCGAATTTCGGGATAGGTCACGCCTCTGAGCGCGACCCACGCGGCGCGGCATTGCTCGAGATCGAACATGCCGACATGCGTTTCGTCCGTGGTCAGGCCCATGCGGTCGGCCAGGAACTCGTAGACGCGGGTGCGGGCGAGGCGCTTGACGCGACGCCGTTCCCTCCGGGTGTTGGTCCGGTAGAGGCCACACTGGTCTGCGGTCTTCCAAAGCGGATCGACCATCTGCTTATGCAGCTTCATTCGGGCCTGTCGGAGTTCGGCATTCGCCGGCGTCCCAAGGGCCGTTGTCGTGCCAGGATGGCAGCCGACGCGGGCGTCGCACGGGTGGCAAACCCAAAACCGCTTCGCCCAGAGGTCGGAACGGTGCGGATGTACCTCCTTGCCGTCGGTCAGGATCGCTGCGTTTCCGCAGTGCGGGCAGACCGGCGCGCTCATCCCGCCGCCCTCCGATCCCGCCCGTTCGTCCGGGTACCGTGCTTATCGATGAACGCGAGCGTCTTGCGCTGCTGCTTGGAGACCAGCCTCTCGATTTCCTCCGGGGCCTCGCCCGCGGCTTCCAGATAGGCGCGCTGACAGGTCAGCACGGTCTCGCGCATCTCCATGGTCGGATTGCGCTGGAAGTCGGCCACGGCGGTCTGGAACGCGGCGAAGGCCTGCGTCTCGTTTCGGACCGGGGCGTTCATGACGTGCCGTCCGGACCTAGTACCGTGGCGCCGCTTATCAACGCGTCATAGCGCGCGTCAGTGTGACCGGGTTCGTAGGTTGTGATGCTCGGCAGCGTGAAGTGGTTGAACCGATACCCCTGATCGAAGGTCTCGACGATCTCTGCACCGCAAAGCGGCGACGTTTCATCGAACGAGTCGGGATTCCATCTCTCTTCCGCGGTGTCGGTCAGACCGCAGGCAATGCAACACCGGCGCGAATAGCCTTCCGAAAGGCCGGCGAACCTTCCCTGCTTAGGGTTGAACTGAACCGCATGTGTGTGCGGGCAAAGCATCTGCTCTCCGTGCGCAACCGCTCGAAAGTCGGCGATTGCCCGTTGAACGGCTTGCCACTCGTCGAGCAGCGTTTGAGGAACTTTAGAACTCATGCCGCCACCCCATCAGCCGGCGCGTTGGCGCCCGTGGCCGCGCGGTTGCGCATATTGAGGTGCTGGCGGAACCGTGCGTCTGCTACCTCGCGCGACGCCAACTCGGACACCTGCTCATCGGTCAGCCAATCGGCTCCATTGCGCCGCAGGGCGGACACAACGGCCCTCTCCAGGGCGCCGTAGCCGGCGTCTTCGATGAACGCGATTTTCCGGTCTCGGGTCGCCATCATGCCGCGACCCCTCCGACCATGAGGGCCGTCTCCCGGCGATCTTCCTCGGCGCTGGCTTCGCACTCGCGGCGGATCTGCTCGGCATCGCCAAGGCCGATCGCGCTTTCGATGAACGGCGGGAACTCGAGATCGAACCGGTGACCCTCGGCGGTCAGTTCGGCCAGCCACTCGCGGGCAAAGTCCTCGGTGATGTCCTGCGCGTGGCCCTCATGCGGGTTGAAGGCGGAAATGGTGATGATCTCGTAGCCGTCATTGGCCATTTCCTTGACCAGATCGAACGTCGCCGCGCGATCCGTCGGCTCATCCAGTTCGCGCGAAAACTCCACGCTGTTCCGCCCATTGGTGCGGGCGAGGACGAAATAGAAGGTCCGGTCGGAAAGGGATGACATCGGGCGGCTCCATCATCAGTGACGATGGGCGGAAACTACAAATAAATTGGTAGTCAGTCAACAAAAAAATTGGTAGTTAGTGGCTTACGAATTTGTAGGGCGGGTCACCGCGCTCTCAGGCTGGCGGCTCCACCCTGACGACCTTGTGGACCGCTCGAACGATATCGAACTCGTCGAGCGCTCCATTGAACCATTCGAAGAAATGGGTTTCGAGATTGCCGTCGCAGCTGCCGATTACGGCAAAAACAGTATCGCCAGGCCGAACTGCGGCGAGGGGATCCACCAAGACGATAGAGCCGCGCATGAGCCGCGGTGCCAGAACTCCAGTATCAATTCTCACACGATATGGAGAGAGGTCCAGCCACGGCACCCGTGACGTTGTCTCCTCGCCGCATCCGGCCTCCAGGTTCGCGGACAAATTCATGCACAGCCTCACATGTGAAAAAGTTGGCTATGCGTACTTCAAGCCGACTTTTCTTTTTTCCGATCAGTAGCTTGGCATATCTGAGAGTGAAAGTCGACTTTGCCGCCGGCGTTGTGGCGTGGGAATTGAAAAGCCCCGCCGGAGCGGGGCCTTCGCAATCCGCAAACGGGGCAGGGGTTAAATCCAGCCGAAGCCACGTGCCATAAGCCCGGCCAAACCGAGCGTTGCAACAATTACTGCGCCGAACAGGATGCGAAAATCGCGCTGGCCATCTTTCCTCAGATCGCGCAAGTCTGCCTTTACATCCGTTATATCGGTTCGGATGTGCGCTACATCGGATTCCAAACGAGCAACACGCGCTTCCATGCCTCCAGATGTACCGTCGCCGCTAGATCGATTCAAGTGTGCCGCAGCGGCGGCGTCTATTGCGTCATAAATTCTGTTTTCTAGCTTTGGGTGCAGAGAGATTGCCTCCAAATCACTAGAAACTGTGGGGTTATTTGACATCGTTTTCTCGAACCCAATCCTCTATTAGAAATCGAGAATAACTCCTGATGTAACCGCAGTTATTGCACATCAATAGTACTACAGGAAACATCGAAGAGTTGACCATGCCAAGCACTGGATCGTATAAGAATATTCCTGGTGTTTGCCCATCTTTCCATTCTGTCTGAATTGTGTATTTAAACTCGCCGCATGAAGGGCAGTTCTTAAGTGGGGCTTTTGCAGCAAAAAACGCGTTAAGCTGATTTTCTGTCAGCTTTGTCAGTTTCCGTTTAGCATCTGTGTTGCTTTCCGGCATAGCAAGCTCGCTTATAGAAACAATCAAATGGCGACAGGCGATTTCACCGTCTCGCCACCAGGCCGCACACGCGGCCGATGATCACCAACCGATCAAGCTCAACGCGCTGTTTCGCCTGATCGACGTTGTCCGAAATGATGTCCACTTCCGGCGGGTCGCTGAAAAGGATACGGGTCAACCGGTTGATCTGCGGCGGGCTTTGGCCATCGGAGATGACGTAGACGGTGGAGTCCGCGACCAATTCGTTCTGCGTTAGATCGACGAGCACCCGGTCGCCTGGCTGATAGGTCGGGATCATGCTGTCGCCGACGACTGGCATCACGATCGTGTGGTTCGGCGCGACCTTGGCCTCGCTCCGAAGGTATTCGGGCGGAAAGTACCATTCGGCCGTGACCGCGTGACCGATCCCGGTTTCGCCTCCAACCTGTATGGCGACGAAATCGCCTACCGCGTCCTCACCAGCTCCGGGTACCGCGTCCAGCTCGGGGAGGGCGCCAGGTATTTTCGGCTGATAGGATTCTCGTTTGTAAGCATCGTAGCCAAAGTCGCTATCGGGCTCTCGGAACCCGGCCGTTTCGTCCTCCGGATTGGGGCCATGGGTTCGTTCGTGAGGAAGCGCTGGGTCATCCGTGTCGCCAAGGAGATAATCCTGAGTGGTGTCAAGCGCTGCGGCTATTTCCCGGAGCTTTCGAGGCCGCTCGGACCGACCTGCGATTATTGCCTGGATCCCTTGTTGCCGCATGCCGACTTGATTGGCCAGCCAAGTTTGACCGCCCTTCCCATGACCAAGATCGATCAGCCGATCTGCGATTCTTTTGCCCAAAACCGACATGCGATGGACAGTACCAATAATTAGGTATCGCCGCAGGTACAGATTTTTTGGTTGACTAATACCAAAAAATTAGTGATTTTCTTCATATGAGCATCTCGGCCCTCGAAAAAGCAGTGGAAGTGGCAGGCGGTCAAAAGCCGCTCGCTACGTTGATCGGCACCACCCAATCTCAAGTTTGGTATTGGCTATCGAGGTCGAAGAAGGGAGTTTCGGCCCAGTTCGTCCTCTCGATTGAAGCCGCCACGGGCGTGCCGCGTCACGAGCTCCGCCCCGATATCTATCCAGCCCCGCAGGCGGCACCCGGCGCGGGCGACGGTCAACAGGCCGCGCCCGCGCAACCGGTCGAGGCGGCGGAATGAGCGAGGCCGGCCAGTCCGAACTGGTTGATGTCCATGTGCTGGTCCACGACCGGTGCGATCGGGCGATCTTCGTTTCGGATGACGGCGATGCGGACAGCGCGGTTTGGCTTCCACTATCGCAGATCGACGTTTCGATCGATGCGGGGGATTGCGCCGTCATCACCATGCCCGAATGGCTCGCGATCGATCGGGGGCTGGTGTGATGGTGCCCGTCAAGTTTGCAGCGGTGCCTCCTTTCAACGGCCCAGCAGGCCGCGGGTTGTCCAATGCCGGAGATGAAGTGCCGAACGCCGCTGTGTCGAAAGACGCCCATCTTTGCGGCCAATTTCCGGAACAAGCGGGGTTTGCTGGTGCGACAGCATCCCCGTCCGCCATTTCTCGCGGGGTAGAGCAGACGGTAGCTCACCTGGCTCATAACCAGGAGGTCGGCGGTTCGAGTCCGCCCCCCGCTACCAGTTTCGGCGCGCACCATGAGCCTGACCGCGCCGCATCCCGGTCCGTCGCCGCCGGTCTCCACGGCGGACCGGGATTTCCCTTTTGCGCGAATGCGCAAAGCCGGCCCGGCGGTTCCGGGCATTCGTTGGCTCCATGCATCTCTGGACCAACACCCTGTGACTGGCGGGCCTTGCCCCGGACCTGCCCAATATCTTGGGACGTTTCCTCCCTCAACTCGCCGGGGGCTGCGGCCCCCGGCCCCTTTTCCTCTGCCCTCGGCCATGACGGCAAGCTGGCAGACGGCATTGGCAATGTCACCGAGAAAGCCGCGGGGAATTTCTCATGAGCGGCGAGGGGACGGGAACCGGTTGCTTGGGTCGTCCGCACGGCGCCTCTGTTTATCTGACATTGAAGGCTGCCGTTCGGCGTCTGATCACCCGATCGGGCGGTCTGGAATCGGCGGCGTCCGTCACCCGTGCCAGCTTCCAGAGCCTGAGCCGCTACGGCAAGGCTGACGATCCGAACTTCATCCCCGTCGATGTGATCGCCGATCTCGAGGCCGATGCAGGCGCGCCGATCGTGACGCGCGAGTTGGCGACGCTGGCCGGCTACGTGCTGTTGCCGATGGCGCCTGCGGGCACTGGCGACCCAGCTTGGACCGAGCGCATTGTCGCGACGGCGAAGGAAAGCAGTGAAGCGCTGTCTGCGCTCGCCACGGCCGCGCGTGACGGCAAGATCACGCCCGAAGAAGTCCGCGAGCTCAGGCTGAAGGAAGAGTTCCGCGATCTGATCGCGATCGCGAGCGAGATCCATCACGCGTTCACAGAGATCGAAGCGCGCGACGCCAACCCGTAGGACAGGAGGCATGCGGCCGTGTTGAAGCGCATCTTTTCCGAACATGTCGCCCGCGAACAGGCGAGCGAACACACGCTCGGCAACCGCCTGGGCGATGAGGCTGCGAACGAGCGGCGGTTGAACTTCTTCGCGTCTCTGAACCCGGCGGGGTTTCGACAGCCGAAGAAGTCGGTTGCCACCGATGCCCAGGGCCGGACGAGAGGCGACAAGAAGCGCGCTCGAAGAGCCGCGGCAATGAACAAGGTGAGCGAAGAGCGGCCAGAAAAGTACCGCCATAGCGTCGATCGCCGCCGGCGCGCATCACGATACAAGTAGGAGAACCGCCATGCAGGCCACAGGTCAGGAATCCGCGTCATCCGCGCCCGCCGAGGCCGGTCACAATTCCGGCAAGACGGAGATGACCGAGGCGGAAAAGAAGCAGCTGTTCTTCCACCACTTCAACAAGATCAACGACCAGTTGGCGGTCGTGAACGCGGCGAAGGAAGAATACAAGCGCTTGCGGAAGACGGCCAAGGCGGATGGTTTGACGCTCGCGGACCTCGACTTCGCTCTGCGCTGCGCGACGCTCGAGGATCCGTCAATCGTCCCGGACGAACTCAAGCGAATGGCGCTTATCGCGGAATGGTTCGCGCTCGCCAAGCAGTCCGATCTGTTCGAAGACTTCGACGACGGTCTTGAGCGCATCCGCCAGGAAGGCGTCACGGCCGGGCTTCTGGCCAAGGACCGCGACAGTCACGAATACACCACCGGGTCGACCGAAGCGGAGATGTTCGAATCCGGTTGGGATGAGGCGCAGGAAAGCCGTCTGAAGGACCTTCAGTCCGCCCTCGAAAAGAACAACGCCAACAAAGCGGAAGCCAAGAAGGCTGAGCTGATCAAGAAGGCGGATGCGCAGGCTGATGCCGAGGAGGACGGCGGCGAAGACCCGTTCGATGGCGAGGGCGACGACGAGGACCTCCGCCCGCGCTTCAAGCAAGACGAGCAGACGAAGCACTGAAGCCCGGACCTCGTTCAGATGCGGACCCTCCTAGCTTTAGATCTTGCGTCACGCTCAGGCTTCACCCTGTGGACCGACGGTGCGTCCTTGATCGCGCCGGAGATTGAATGCGGGTCGTGGTCGTTTGAAGGACAGGGCGCCGACGAGAAGGCCGACCTGCTGGCAGAGCATCTGCGGGGCTTCCTGCGGGACTGCAAGGCGCGCGGGCGGCGGGTGAGCCGATCGGCGATCGAACGGCCGATGGAGACGGTGCCCATGAAGGAGATCGTCGATAGGAACGGACGCAAGCGCAAGGTCCTTGATGGCAACCCCAAAACGTTCGTCATGCAGAACCGCATGTACGCGTCCGCCCGCGCGATCTTGATAGCCTTCGGAGCACGCCCGGTGTCCGTTCCGTCGGCTACTTGGCGGAAAGCGGTTCTAGGAAGAGGGCGCCGGCCAAAGGGCACGGAAGAGAACTGGTTCAAGGCGGAGATGCGGAAGCACGCCGGCGACCTCGCGCTCCGCTACGGCTTTGCGGTCCCCAATCATGACGCGGCAGACAGCCTCGGCGTAGCCATCTGGCTTGCCGCCCAAGGCGGAAACCTGCCCGCCGGCGCGCTGCGCAGACACGGGCCGAACCTTTTCTCTGAAGCAGCGGAGTACGGCGATGCGTGATCGCGATCTCTGGCCATCCGACGACCGCCGCCGCTTCTGGTCGATCTGTTTGTGGGGCACTGCGTGCTTAGGCGCATTTCTTTTCATTTGGTGGCTGGTGCTTATCGAGGGGAGCGTGGCGTCATGACAACCAATTCAGACTACCGGGCCCCCGTCAGCAACCACGTTGTCATCCGAGCAGCCGATGAGGGTATTCCGATACGCGCAATCTGCCGGATCCTACGACGGCCGTTTGACGATGTTCAGGATGTCGTGAGTAACGCTCGCGATGCCGGTCATCTTATCAGCGTTCCCGCTGTGGATTGGCCGATAGGTGCGCGCCGCGAAGACCGCTTGCCGACAGGGAAGCCATCAAGGCCCACCGATGTTGACGGCATCTGTGATGAACTGATGGGAGCCTTCCAACTAACAAAGTCCGAAAGCCGCTTGGTGGCAGCACTGATGCGGCACGGCAACGTCGTCGGCAAGGCGACACTGCATACTGCTATCGCGGATCACGGTCTCCCAGCCAGCAATCCAAAGATCGTCGATGTCTTCGTCTGCAAAGCGCGCAAGAAGCTCAGTCCGTTTGGGATTGAGATCGATACCGTCTGGGGTCGCGGTTACTCAATGGGGCCGGATGCAATCGCGGCCATTCGCGGGCGGCTGCCTTCGGCCTCCGAATTGACTGGGGTGGCTGCCGCATGACCTGGACCGACGAACGGGTTGAGTTGCTCAAGAAGCTGTGGTGTGAGGGCCATAGCGCCAGCCAGATCGCGAAGGAACTCGGCGGTGTCACGCGGAACGCTGTCATCGGGAAGGCGACGCGGCTCAAGCTGGTCAGACATACGAATCTGGGCTTCCGCCGGTCGACCAAATCGCGCACGCCCCGGCGCGCGCGCGCCAAGAAACCACCTGCCATCACGCCGCAGGCCGTATCGGTCCCGAACAGGGATTCGCTTGGCTCGTGCGGCCCGGCATCAAAGACGGTCTCGATCGCCGCCGTCGCTGCCCGCCCTCCCGACGCGCCGCCGCTCGACGACGCGCCGTTCCATCTTCCGCCGGATCCTGCTGACCCGCCGGAGCCGGTTAAGCGGCTGTCCGTTCTCGAGCTCGACGAGACCACCTGCAAATGGCCGATCGGCGATCCCGGGCTGCCGGGTTTTCATTTCTGCGGCCGCCGGTCAGGTGAGGGCGTTCCCTATTGCGAGCACCATTGCCGCATCGCGTATCCCGAATGGATGCAGGCTTTGGAGGCCGCAGAGTGAATTGGCCCTTCGCCCCGCTTGAGCCGCATGCCTACCGCGTGATCATCGCGGATCCGCCGTGGCGGTTCTCGTCCGGCCCGTCGCGCAATCCGCGCAAGCACTACCCGACAATGCCGATCGACGAGATCGCCGGATTGCCGGTCCGCGACCTGGCGCATCCCGACGGCTGCCGGCTGTTCCTGTGGATCACGATGCCGCTGCTGCATCGCATAATGGACGTCCTGAAGCCGTGGGGCTTCCGGTATTCGACCGCGCGCGTCTGGGCGAAGCTCTGGCCGTCCGAAGACGAGATGTTCATCTATCCCGACAGCATGGCGCGCGGGACCGGTTACGAGGTTGTCGGGAACTGCGAACTGCTGGTGATTGCAAAGCGCGGCCGGGTTCAGCCGATCGAAGGCAAGAAACCGGGCAGCCTGTTCTTCGCGCGTCGCCGGGAGCACAGCCGGAAGCCGGACATTATCCGCGATCAGATCGCAAACATGTTCGACGGTCCCCGATGTGAACTGTTCGCCCGATCCGGGCATCCAGGTTTTGAGACGTTCGGCAATGAAACCACCAAATTCGTCGAGGCCGCAGAGTGACACAGGACGCCTACCGCCAGTTCCTGCGACAGAAGGCCGTCTCCGTGCCGCAGAGAGGCCTGCAGCGTGTGCCGGAGCTTGCCGATCATCTGTTTCCCTTCCAGGCCCTTTGCGTCGAGCACCACCTACGCGTTGGATCGGCCGGCTGCTTCCTGGATACCGGCCTGGGCAAGACGGAAGTCCAGCTTGAGTTCTGTCAGCGTGCCATCGAGCCGACGAATGGCCGGGCGCTGATCCTGACGCCGCTCGCGGTTGCCTCTCAAACGAAGCGCCGCGCGGACCGATGGGGCTACGAGGCGCGAGTCATTCGTGAGCCGTCCGACGTCGGGTCCGGCATCAACATCTGCAACTACGATCGGCTCGACAAGATCGATCCGTCCGCCTTCGATGTGGTGTCGCTGGATGAGGCATCGATCCTCAAGTCCTTCACCGGAAAGACGACGCGCGCGCTGATTGAGATGTTCCGCGGTGTTCGGTTCAAGCTCGCGGCCACCGCAACGCCGGCGCCCAACGATCACATGGAGATCGGAAACTATGCCGAGTTTCTCGGCACGATGGCGACAAACGAAATGTTGTCGCGGTTCTTCATCAACGACACGTCCACTGCTTCGCACAAGTGGCGCCTGAAAGGCCACGCCGAGACTGCCTTTTGGGATTGGATGGCGTCCTGGGCCCGGATGGCGGAGAAGCCATCCGACCTTGGCGACAGCGATGATGGATACGACCTGCCGCCCTTTGAGGTGCGCTCGCATCGTGCAGCCGAGAGCGATCTGCAGCAGGGTCTTGGCGGACTGTTCGGATCCCCGTCCATGTCCGCAACGTCCATGCACGACGTCAAGCGGCAGACGAGCGAAGCGCGGGCCGAGCGGATGGCCGAGCTCGTTGCAGATGAGCCCGGAGAAACCAGGATCATCTGGTGCGACACGAACTACGAGGCCGACGTTCTGAAGCGCGCGGTCCCCGATGCGTCGGAAGTCCGCGGCTCAATGTCGATCGATGAGAAGGAACGGATCCTCGAAGCCTTTTCGACGGGCGACATCAAGACGTTGATCGCCAAGCCGAGCATGTGCGGGTTCGGCCTCGACTGGTCGCATTGCGCTCGGATGGCCTTCGTCGGCCGAACTTACTCCTATGAGACCTGGTATCAGGCGGTGCGCCGCTGCTGGCGCTATGGCCAAAAACGCCGCGTCATCGTCGATCTCGTCGTTGCCGAGGGCGAAGACACGATCGGCCGCGTGATCAACCGCAAGGCAGATGATCACGCGAAGATGAAGGCCGCCATGCGGGATGCCATGCGCCGGGCGACTGGTCGCACTGCCGGCCTCAAGGTTGCCTACGACCCAAACCACATAGCGGAGGTGCCGGCATGGCTGAGATCCGTTGCCTGAACGCGGTGCATGACGATCGGTATGCGGCCTATCACGGCGATTGCGTCGACATCGCCCGCCAGTTTCCAGAAAACAGCGTCGATTTCTCGATCTATTCACCTCCGTTTGGGTCGTTGTTCGTGTACTCGGAAAGTGCAGCTGACATGGGGAATTCTACCGACGAGGAATTCGCGGCCCACTATGCGTACTTGGTTGGTGAGAAGCTCAGAGTAACAAAGCCAGGACGCCTGACGGCAGTGCACTGTTCCGACCTGCCAATGACTAAGTGGCGGGATGGGGCAGTGGGCATAAAGGATTTCTCAGGTCAGATTATAGATATCCACCGACGTGCTGGCTGGATACTTCACGGGCGCCGGACCATCTGGAAGTGTCCGGTCACGGAGATGACGCGGACTAAGCATGTTGGCCTTCTTTACAAGCAACTGCAGAAGGACAGCGCCAAGTCGCGCGGCGGGATGCCCGACTATCTGCTGACCTTCGTAAAGCCCGGTGACAATGCCGAGCCGATTGCTCACACGCCAACCGAGTTTCCGCTCGATCAATGGCAGGAATGGGCATCACCGGTTTGGATGACAGTTGATCAGTCTAATGTCCTGAACGTCAGGATGGCGCGTGAGGCGCAGGACGAGCGCCATTTGTGTCCGCTGCAACTCGACGTGATTGAACGCGCGATAACGCTCTGGAGCAATCCGGGTGATGTTGTGCTGTCGCCATTCATGGGGATCGGCTCCGAAGGTGTCGTCGCGCTCAAGCAATCCCGAAAATTCATCGGCATCGAATTGAAGGAAAGCTACTGGCGCCAGTCCTGCCGCTATCTCGATGCCGAGGACCGGCAATCCGAATTGTTCGCGGGAGCCGCCGAATGAAACGCGAGGACTGGCCGGCGCCGAAACGGAAGCTCAACGACGACCTGCAGCAGGCCGCGATCGATACCTGGGGCGAGGCGACCCAGCAGGCAGAGGATTACAAGCTCCTCGTCGAGAACGGCCACCGTACGCGCAATGCAGCGGAGGAGCGGAAGATCGCGTCCATGTTTACCTGCGCGGAGATCACCGAGCAGGAATACTACCGGCGGGGTGGCAAGTGATGCCGGGCTCGGCAGCCGAACGGGAGATCCGCGATGCGGTGGCCGGCCACATCCGGCGGATGGGCGGCGTTGCGGGCGTGCAGGGCGCACGGGTGGTGCATGAGTTGGTCATGGGCGAGCGGCGGGTCGATCTCGCCGCCGTGGGGCGCGACCGGTTGGTGGTGTTCGAGATCAAATCGGAGCGGGACACGCTGAGCCGGCTGGCCGGACAGGTCGCGGCGTTCCAGCAGGCGGCACACCAGGTCGTGGTTGTCGCCCATCGCAAGTGGTTCGAGGAATACGAATACGGTCTGCGCCCAACCGAGGATCTGGCGGGCGTTATGAATGGGCCGCGCCGGCCTGAACTGTGGTGCCATCCCGCCCCGACGATCGAGGAATTCGGGGCCAACCTGAACTACGCCTGGCGCATGCCCCGGCCGGAGATGGCGCAGCCGCGCGCTTGGGATCTGCTGTCGCTGCTGTGGCGCGCCGAGCTTGTCGATGAGGCGACGCGCAACCGCGTCGCGCACGGGCGACGTGCACCGATCCGCGAGATCGTCGGGCAGATGGCCTGGCACATGACGGGCCGCGAGATCGCCGAGGCGGTGTGTCGGCAATTGCGGCGCCGGCCGTTCCCTGAAGCCGACACACCGGACGGGGCGCATGTTTCCGCGCCGCGCGCGGTTCAGACGCAGGAGCAGATGGAGATGATTCGGTGATGGAACTGATCATCGATTCCTTCGCCGGCGGGGGCGGTGCATCGACGGGCATCGAAATGGCGCTCGGCCGGTCGCCTGATATCGCGATCAACCACGATGCCGAAGCGATCGCGATGCATCGGGCAAACCATCCCGAGACCCTGCATGTCGAGCGCAACATATGGAAGGCCGATCCCGACGATCTGGTCGGCAACCGGCCTGTCGGGCTGCTCTGGGCCTCGCCGGATTGCAAGCACTTCTCGAAGGCCAAGGGCGGCAAGCCGGTCAAGCGGAATATCCGTGATCTGGCCTGGACCGTCGTCCTTTGGGCGCGCCGCGTTCGGCCCCGCGTGATCATCCTGGAGAATGTCGAGGAATTCCGCGATTGGGGGCCGCTCACCGAACGCGAGCCGGGGCGGTTCGCGCCGTGTCCGGACCGGCGCGGGCAGACCTTCGCGGCCTGGGTGAAGGACCTGAAGCGGCTCGGATACAAGGTCGAGTGGCGGGAACTGCGGGCCTGCGACTATGGCGCGCCGACCATCCGCAAACGGCTGTTCGTTATCGCCCGGCGCGACGGGCACCCGATTATCTGGCCAAAGCCGACGCATGGCGCGCCGGACGATCCCGATGTCCTGGCCGGCCGCAAGCTGCCCTATCGCACCGCAGCGGACAGCGTGATCGACTTCTCGATTCCCTGTCCGTCGATCTTCCTGACGAAAGAGGAGGCCCGCGCGATCGGCTGCAAGAGGCCCTTGGCGGAGAACACGATGGCCAGGATTGCAAAGGGCGTGAAGCGCTATGTGATCGATGCGGCGGAGCCGTTTATAGTCAGTTATTATGGCGAGGGCGCCGGCGGCACGGATCGCAGTTCGGCCGTTGACCAGCCGCTGCGCACCGTCGTCACGGAAAACCGGCATGCCTTTGTGCAGCCGTTCGTGGCGAACCTGACCCATCAGGGCGGCGATCGCGTCGAGCGGATAGATGACCCGCTGCGCACCGTTACCGGGGCGAACCGGGGCGAAAAGGCGCTCGTCGCGCCCTATCTGGTGCCGCGATATGGCGAGCGGGCGGGACAGGAGCCGCGCACCCATGCCGTGACCGGTCCGTCGCCGACGGTCGTGCCGAACGGCAACGGCCATACGCTTGTCGCGCCGGTGCTGTCGGGATGCGGCGGCCGTGCGGCGCAATCGCCGCCGAAGCCCGGCAACGCGCCGCTGAACACCCTGACGGCGAAGGCCGATCAGATCCTGATCGCGCCGCATCTGGCGAAGTTTCGCGGCGACTCCGGGGGTGTTCCGATCGACGAGCCGGCACCGACCGTCACGGCGAACAGCTACATCAAGCGGCCGGGCGGCGCGCCGCCGCTCGGGGTGGTCGCGGCGTTCCTGGCGCAGCACAACACGGGCGTCACGGGACATGACGCGCGCAAGCCGGTCTCGACCGTGGTGCAGAAGGGCTGCACCCAGGCCGTCGTCTCGGCCGGGCTGGTCAACCTGAAAGGATCCGATCGGCGGATGAGCGGGCCGGACGCGCCCGCCCCGGCGCAGGTGTCTAGACACCCGGCAGGCGGCTGGCATCAGGCCGAGGTCCGCGCGTTCCTGATCAAGTATTTCGGCTCTGCGATCGGTCAGGACCTGGGCGACCCGCTGCACACCGTCACGGCAAAGCCTCGTTTCGGGCTTGTCACGGTGGGCGGCGAGCCATTCGAGATCGTCGACATCGGCATGCGCATGCTGACGGCGCGCGAGTTGTTCCGGGCGCAGGGATTCCCGGATTCCTACATCATCGATCGCGGCGTCGACGCGGACGGGGCCGAAATCCGGATGACCAAAACGGCGGCGATCCGGATGTGTGGGAACTCGGTGTGTCCGGATATCGCCCGCGCGCTGGTCGCGGCGAACTGCGCCGACATGGCGGTGCAGGCGGAGGCAGCCGAATGACTGCTGTCGGCATTGATGAAAGGGAAATGCGGGTCTTCTACTGCCGGACGCTTCTGCGCGAAGCCCGCATTCGGCGCATAAACGGCCAACTCGGCTTCGCTGCAATGCTCTTGCAATGGGCAGCGAACGGTCGCCGCCGCATCCCGCCGGCTGAGCGCAACCTGTTCGGCGAGGTGATCCGATGACCGTCGCCTATCTCCCGCAAGAGCACCCACACAGACGCTCCACGGCTCGCCGGGCGCTCGTCAACGCCACCAGCGCCATGCTGCTCGTTGCGCGCGGCACGGGTGCCGCTGACGCCGCACTGAAGCGGTTGCTGATGGAGATGCGCGCCGATGATGTCTCGGTGCTGACGCACGAGGAGACGCAATTCCTGATCGACAAACTGGACCTCCGGGAGGCTTGACCGCAATGACCGAGCCTCTTGTTCACGCCGATCTTGATCTCCGCGACTTCCCCTTCATGCCGGTCGACATTCGCAGGTTGCTGACGAGCGAGACGTGGCTGACCGCGAGTGGCGACGAGAAGGCCGCGGCGATGACGCTCTGGCTGGAAAGCTGGCATCAGATGCCAGCGGGTTCCTTGCCGGACAATGACAAGATGCTGGCGATCCTGAGCCAGGCCGGTTCGAAGTGGAAGAGGGTCAGGACCGCAGCGCTCCAGGGCTGGATCAAGTGCACTGATGGGCGACTGTACCATCCTGTCGTCTGCGAAAAGGCGATCGAAGCATGGGAGCGGAAACGCACTCAGGTCAGCAAGCGAAACAAGGACGCCGATAGACTGAAACGCTGGCGGCAACGCCAACGAAACGCGGATGAAACGCCACCTGAAACGCATGATGAAACGCATGATGAAACGCGTTTCGTACGCGCGACGTCGCAGAGAGAGAAGGACATAGACAGGGACAAAAGACCTAGCCAAGAGGATACAACACCTACTGAAGTAGTTAATTTCTCAGGGGGCGCGGGCTCATGAACAGCGACCTCCGCCCTCATCAGACTGCTGCCCTCGACAGGCTTCGCTGGTCCTTGGTCGGGGGGCGTCGCAGGCCCATGATCCAGGCGCCGACGGGGTTCGGGAAAACGATCCTTGCCGCCGCGATCGTCGACGGCGCGTTGGGCAAGGGCAACCGGATCATCTTCACGGTGCCGGCCCTGTCGCTGGTCGATCAGACCGTGCAGGCCTTCTGGGCCGAAGGCATCCGGGACGTCGGCGTGATCCAGGCCAATCACGAGATGACCAACGCCGCGAAGCCGGTCCAGATCGCCAGCGTTCAGACCCTGCAGCGCCGCGAAATCCCCGAGGCCGATATCGTCGTGATTGACGAGGCGCATCGTTGGTACGAGTTCTACGGCAAGTGGATGGCCAAGCCCGAATGGGCCGGAATCCCATTCGTTGGGCTGTCCGCGACGCCGTGGACCAAGGGGCTTGGCAAGCACTTCGACGACCTGATCATCGCGGCGACAACGGGGGATCTGATCCAGGCGGGCTATCTTGCGCCGTTCCATGTTTTCGCGCCGTCGCATCCCGACCTGCAGGGCGTCCGGACGGTCGCGGGCGACTATCACGAGGGCGACCTGTCGGAAGCGATGGACAAGCCAGACCTGACGGCGGATGTCGTCGAGACCTGGCGTCGCCTTGGCGAGGATCGCCCGACACTGGTGTTCGGTGTCGATCGCGCTCATGCCCGGCATCTCGAGGAGCGCTTCGCCGAAGCCGGAATTCCGACCGCGTACATCGACGCGTTCACGGATGCCGAGGAGCGGGAAGCCATCCGTCGCCGGTTCCACTCCGGCGACGTGAAGGTCGTCTGCAACGTCGCGTGCCTCACCACCGGCGTTGACTGGGATGTGCGTTGCATCGTGCTCGCCCGGCCGACCAAAAGCGAGATGCTCTACGTCCAGATGATCGGCCGCGGCTTGCGCACGGCGGTCGGCAAGGAGGACCTCCGGGTTCTGGATCACAGCGACACGACACAGCGCTTGGGTTTCGTCACGGATATCAAGCACGAAACCCTCAACGATGGCCGCAGGAGCAAGTCGAGCGGCGAACGGGACCGGTCTGCGCCGCTGCCGAAAGAATGCCCGTCCTGCGCCTTCCTGAAGCCCCCATCGACGCACGAATGCCCGTCCTGCGGGTTCGCGCCGCAGCGACAGGCGGATGTGGCTGTCGGGGATGGTGAGCTCGTCGAGGTCAATCGCGTCGGGCGAAAGGTCAGCGCAGCTGAGCGGCGAAACCAGACCGACGAATGGCCGGTCAAGATCAACTTCATCCGGCAGCTGCGCAGGTTCGCTCTCGATCGTGGCCGGTCGCCCGGCTGGGTCGCGCATGCATACCGCGACTACTATTCGGTGTGGCCCAACGATCAGCGCTTGAAGGACGCTGAGCCGGCTGAGGCCGTTGGCGAGGTTGTCCGGTCGTGGATCCGCGCAAAAGACATCCGCTACGCGAAATCGCGAGGCAAGGCGGCATGAGCAGTCTTCGCGATCTCGCCAAGGGCCGATGGCCAAGCCTGTTGTCGATGCTAGGGATCGACCGGCGGTACCTGACCGGCAAGCACGGCCCTTGTCCGGTTTGCGATGAGGGGCGCGACCGGTTCCGGTTCGACGACAAGGACGGCACCGGGACGTGGATTTGCTCGGTATGCGGGGCGGGGGACGGCTTCTCGCTGCTGATGAGGGTGAAGGGCTGGGACTTCGCCGAGTGCGCCCGCGAGGTCGAGGCGATCGTCGGCAAGGCGGAGACGACACAGGTTCGGCAGAAGCGAGACGAACAATCGCTCCGGGATTCGATGAACCGGCTGTGGCGGGTGGGACACCGCATCGAGCGGGGTGATCCTGTCGCCTACTATCTCGAATGCCGCGGGATTGAGCCGGACGACTATCCGTCGACCCTTCGCTATGTCGAGCGCTGCCGATACATTGGTGGCGAAGCCCGCTACTTCCCGGCGATGATCGCGAAGTTCATGGCGCCGGACGGTCGACCGGTGACCATCCACCGGACGTTTCTCGACGGTAACGGTGGGAAGGCGCCCGTGGAGAAGCCACGGGGGCTCATGCCCGGCAAGATCGAGAAGGGTGGAGCTGTCCGCCTTGCGCCGGCCGGCGACGTCCTCGGGGTTGCGGAGGGTATCGAGACGGCTTTCTCCGCGTCGGTCCTCTGGAGCATACCTGTGTGGGCCGCGCTCACCGCTGGCCTGATGATGGCATGGGAGCCGCCGGAGGAGGCGAAGGAGATCATCGTCTTCGGTGACAACGATGCCGGGTTCACCGGCCAATCCTCGGCATATGCCTTGGCGCATCGGCTTGCAACGCGCGGCCGCACTGTGACCGTCGCAATTCCCCCGCAGGTCGGCGATTGGAACGACGTGCTGATGGCTCGGATGGAGCGCGCCGCATGACCCGTGGCCCGATCGACATCGGCAAGAGAGTCCGCTGCACGTCGTCCGGCTGGGAGGGCGTGGTCGTCGGCCACCTGCCGGGCACGCTGGTCATCAGGATCGACGTGATCGCCTGGAAAGGCGCGCTTCGGTATGTGCCCGGGCACTCGTTAGCCCACCGTAGCGGGCACCCGTCAGTCGAGAACGGCCTGACCGTGGTCGAGAGCTATTCCGTGGAGATCAAGGAGGCCGCGGAGCAATGAAGAACTGGTATGCGGTCCATACTCACCCGCAAGCCGAAGCCGGCGCGGACCGCGAATTGCGGCGGCAGGGGTTTATGACCTTCTTCCCAGTCATTCGTGTGCGCAAACGGCGCCGGGTTCCCGGAACAACGATCAAGCAGGCCCGGTTCATGGCCGCATGGAGCGATGTGCCGCGCTTCCACCGGTACATCTTCGTGCTCTGCGAACCATTCGAGATAGGCCTGATCAACGACACGTTGTGGGTCTCTACCGTGATCAGCGTGCCCGGCCGCGACCCGGTCCCACTTCCCGATGAGATCATGGATCGGATCATGGAGGAGGCCGAGGGGCAGGCTGTCGACGAGGTTGGCCGCAAGCGGCTCGATCCCGGCACAATCGCCAGGATTGCGGACGGAAATCCTCTCGAAGGACTTATTGCCCAAGTCTCGGTTGACCTTGGGAACAAAATCAAGGCATATTGCGCGGGCGTCAAGGTGGAGCTTCCGCCTGACGCGATCGGGGAGATTGTCAGCGGACCTGACCGTTGACGCCCGATCGGTGGCTGACCCGGCCCAATCTGGCCCGTGCCAGTGCGACACTCCGGCAGCCGCCCGGCCGAAACGGCCTAGAAGACATCGTGGCGATGTCGTCATTCTCATGCCCGGCGTGAAGCCCCGCTGAAGGCGAGGCTTCTCCATTTGCAACCAGTTGCAACCTTATGGTTCGCGTTGTGTGCGCCTTACGTTCGCACACGGGCATCAAGTACGAGGCAGCTTTGCGACCACTTTATGGATCGCACAGACCTTATCGAATTCGTTCAATGCGCCATCGTACCATTCGAAGAACCGTTTGGTCAGATTTTCGTTTTCCTGGCCGAATACTGCATAGACGATGTCACCGGGTCGAATTTCCGCGCAAGGGTCCACAACGACTGTGGCCCCGCTGGGAAAATTCCGGCCCAACAATCTGGTATTGATCTGAACTTGATAAGGAGGTGTCTCGAGTTGCCGGTCTCGGGTTATTGCCTTCGTGTCGAATTCTGCCCCTACGTCAATATGAGCTTTCATATGGGTGCCCCAGAGGGTTCATTGGCTTCAAAACGTCTTTTCTGATTATGTGGCTAATAATAGATCTGCAAATTTAGGGTTGTCTACCGGAATCCACTAAATTTTTGCGTGTGTTCGATTGTGTTTCTGTGTTTCGGTTGGCCTGCGATTTCTGAACAACTGGGCCCGTTGAATTAAGCGTTAGGGCCCGGCCTTGCACAGCGCATCATTGATCCGCGACTGCCATCCTGCTAAAGCCCCGGTGGCCTAGGGCCGCGCCAGAATTCGCCGCTGTCCCACGGCCGCAACTGCGATAGGTCGATATCCGTGTAAGGCCGTGTATCAACTTGCTGGCCTTCCAGTTGTAGCTGTTTCGCAGTGTTCATTCGCAACCTGCGCATTATCCGGCCGCCTTCGAAAAAGAGAATGGATCCTAGTATAAGAAGCACTCCTCCTATTATAACACTGTATAACGTGTGCTCTTTGTTGAATAAATAGTCGGAAAACAGGAGCATAGGAGCGCCGATTATCAATAAGGCCAAGCCAGCCCGGATCATGAACAATGACAATCTGTATATGGAGGGGTGTCGCTGCGCCGCTTCGATGGACAGGGTTGGAAACCGAACGGCGTAAAGGATATCACACATCAGCCTTAAGAAAATCCAAACTAACACTAAGCCGGTAATAGCAAAACCAATTACAAAAATAGTGGCTGCTGCCAAGAGGAATTGCCACGTGCTGCTAATGGATGCCAGAAACACGAATGTCATTGCTAACATGACGGAAGAGATCAGAATATTTTCTTTCTGATTCTTCCAATATATTATCAATTTCTCCTCTAGTTTCGCCAGATTCATCACTTCCGCGCCCTGCAGTCGAGTTCAACCCCAGCGAGCACTATAGGCAACTCAATGCGTTACGGCTACGGCAATCGGGTAGAGTCGGGCACCGGCCTGACATACAGAAATATAATTTGCTGGTGGTGCCGGACCCGATTTTGAGTACGGCACGTTCGCGTTACTCTGGCCGTCTCCATTCCGGCAGCCCGTATGCGTTAGCTGCGCAGGTGACGGGGGCTGGGGCATGCCAGTGCCCCTGACTGCGGAATGCGATATGGATCAACGCAGCAACGCAGCGCGCGCCTACCGCCGATGGTACAAGACCAAGGCATGGAGGGCGATCAGCGTCGCTCAGCTGCGCAAAGAGCCGCTGTGTCGGATGTGTGTGGACGAGGGCAGGGCAGTCCCAGCCACCGACTGTGACCACATCGAGCCGCACCGTGGTGACAAGGCCAAGTTCTTCGCCGGTCCGTTCCAGTCTCTATGCAAGGCGCACCATGCTGGAGCCAAGCAGCGTGAGGAGCGCTTGGGATACTCGGCAGCGGTCGATACGGATGGCTGGCCTACAGACCCGCGTCACCCGGCAAACGCCCGTCAGTGAGCCCCTGAGGGCGAAGGGTGAAAGTGTTGCAGACAGGCCACACTGTGACCGGGGGGCATCAAATCTCTGGGCCCCGGGGACGCGGGACCGGCGTGGGGCACAATCTTTCGCAAAACCAGATTGATGTTCGGGACTGCTGAATATGGCTACTCGCGGCGCTAAGCCGAAGCCGTCACAGCTGCGGTTGGTTGATGGGACGCACCGGGCCACTCGCCATGGTTCGGTCGACGATGCGAAGGCGGCCGTGACCCAGGCGGGCCGTTTCAATGATCTGAAGCGTCCTGCCACGTTGAAGGGCGAGGCGCGCAAGGCTTGGGATCGATACATCGCGCCGGCAGGCTGGCTTGACGGATCTCGGGAGCCCGCGGCGATCGCCTTTTGCGAACTGTGGGCAGAGTTCCGCTTCAATCCGACCGGATTCCCCGCATCAAAGCACGGACAGATGCGTGCCTACATGAGCGAACTCGGCCTGACCGACGAGAGAAACCGCACCGCCGATGCCGAAGACGAGGACGACGACGAGTTCGCTTAATCGGGTCAACGCGTATGCTCAAGCCGTCGTTTCGGGTGAAGTTGTCGCCGGCCCGCATGTTCGAAACGCATGTAGACGTCACCTATGCGACCTGGCCCGGACGGACATTTGGTTTGATGGAGTGGCGGCTCATCGTGCGATCGAAGGGTTTTTCGAGGGGCGATTGAAACTCAGCGAAGGCCAGTTCGAAGACCAGCCGTTCCGATCACATCCATCGCAGGATTTCATAATCGGGTCGCTATTCGGGTGGAAGAAAGCGGACGGGACACGGCGCTTTCGACGGGCCTACATCGAACAGGGGAAGGGGAACGGGAAATCACCGCTTGCCGGCGGCATCGGATTGTTCGGCCTGATGTATGACGGCGAGGCAGGCGCCGAAATCTATTCAGCCGGGGCCACGAAGGAGCAGGCGGGCATTCTGTTCCGAGATGCCGTGAAGATGGTGGAAAAATCTCCGGACCTGGCCAAGCGCGTCAAAATGAGCGGCGGGCCGGGCAGGGAGTTCAACATAGCCTATCTCCGGAACGGATCGTTCTTCCGTCCGGTTTCCCGAGAGACGAAAAAGACCGGTTCAGGCCCGAGACCGCATTTTGCGCTTGTCGACGAACTTCACGAGCATGCCGACGCGGGGATAATCGAGATCCTCGAGCGCGGCTTCAAGTTCCGACGGCAGCCTTTGCTCTTGATGATTACGAACTCTGGGAGCGATCGAAACTCTGCCTGCTGGTATGAACATGAGCATGCGATCCGGGTGGCTGCCGGCGACCGGGATGCGAAGGATGGAGATGCGGAGTATCTCGGCGAAGCGATAGACGACACGACGTTCAGCTACGTCTGCGCGATCGATCCGGAAGATGACCCGCTCGAAGACCCGTCGTGTTGGCCGAAGGCCAATCCGCTTCTCGGCGTAACCATAACTGAGGAGTACCTTGCTGGGGTTGTCGCGCAGGCGCGCGATATTCCCTCGAAACTGAATTCGATCCTGCGGCTGCATTTCTGCGTCTGGACAGATGCCGCCACTGCCTGGCTGACAAGAAAGGCGCTTGAGCCGGTCTTGGTGGAATACGCCCCGAATGATCATCGCGGCAAGCAGGTCTGGATAGGTTGCGACCTGTCGCGCAACAAGGACATCACGGCTCTGGGTTATGTGGTTCGCACCGGCACGGTTGCCTCGGGCGAGCATGCGGGAAAGCCGCTCTTTGATGCCTGGATTGAGGCGTGGACGCCTGGCGATACGCTCGCGGAGCGCGCGAAGGAGGACAACCTGCCCTACGATGTCTGGGTAGCAAAGGGTTATCTCAACGCGCCCGCAGGAAAGAGCATCAACTATCGCCATGTCGCGCAGGCACTCGCTGAAAACGTGCGCGACTACGACGTTCAGTGTTTGGCCTATGACCGGTATGCGTTCGCAAGCGGGCTCGAGCCTGAGTGCACAGAAATCGGCCTCTCCCTTCAATTCGTCGAGCACCCGCAAGGCGGGGTAAAGAAAGGCAAGCCCACCGACGCCATGATCAAAGCGGCGAAAGAGGCCGACCGGGAACCCGAGGGCCTTTGGATGCCGATGAGCATCCGGCGGCTTGAGGATCTGATCACCGAGGGGCGCATCCGGATCCGAAGAAATCCGGTCCTGATCTCCGCCATGATGAGTGCGGTGACGGTTAGTGACCGTTGGGACAACTACTGGCTGTCCAAAGAGAAATCGACGAACAAGATCGATGCGGCGATTGCGCTGGCCATGGCGGTCGGCGCGGCTCATGCGCACGAAACCAAAGTGAACGGCTCGTATCTAGAGACCGAAGAACTGATCCTTCTATAAGCCGTAGAGTTATCATGAGCGCACCGCGATATGCCTTGAGACAGTTTGCGGCCTATGCTCCGGCCTTGATCCGCGACCTAGCGGGTCTGGCAGGGGTCGGGCTCATAGCATACGGCGCGTGGCTTGTGCTGCCGGCCGCCGGTTTCATAGCTGGCGGTGTTTTGTTGCTGGCTGGTGCCCTGCTGAGCGGCATGAAGGCCAATTGATATGGGTGGAATCTTCTCGGCCGTGACAGCGGGGCTTCAGACCAAATCTGTCGGGTTTGATGCGAATTGGGAGCTCTTCTTCGACCTTCGAAAGGCAAAGTCGGGTGTGCCTGTCACAGTGCAAACCGCGCTGGGCGTTTCAACAGTGCTGGATTGCGCACGTGTGATCGCTGAAGGTTGCGCCCAACTCCCGCTACGAATTGTGCGTCGACCGCCGGGAAAGAACAGGGAAGAACTTCCGGGTCATCCCGTTCGTCGATTGCTGACTCGTCGCCCGAATGATTGGCAGACGGCATTCGAGTTTCGGGAGACAATGACGCTTCACGCCGTTCTGACGGGCAACGGGTACGCCTACATCGGCGATGTCAACGGCGAGCCGATCGAGCTGACACCAATTTGCGAAGGCTCGGTTCAAGTTGAGCAGGAGAGCGACTACACGCTCAAATACCATATCTTCGACGGAAAGAAGTTGCTCGGCACGGTGCCGCGGGAGCGGATGTTCCACCTTCGCGGCCCGTCTTGGGATGGGATCGTAGGTCTGGACCTTGTCCAGAAAGCACGCGAGGCGATTGGCCTTGCCATCGCGACGGAGCAGACCCATGCCAGCCTGCACGCGAACGGCGCCCGCCCAGGCGGCATTTTAGCCGTCGAGGGTGATCTCAGCCCTGAAAGCCGCGAAGCGCTGAAGAAGCAGTGGAACAGCGTCATGGGCGGCGTTGAAAACGCCTTCCGGACGGCTGTTTTGGACTCGAAGGCGTCTTGGACACCGTTTGCATTCTCGGGCGTAGACAATCAGCATATTGAGCTTCGGAAGTTCCAAATCGAAGAGATTTGCCGGGCCTTGAAGGTGTTCCCGCAGATGGTCGGTCATGCGGGGGACCAGACGCCGACATTCGCCAGTGCGGAGGCTTTCTTTAGCGCACATGTGCGGGAGACGCTGAAGCCATGGGCGGAGCGCTGGAAACAGGCAGTTGATAGGGACTTGCTTGACTATGAGGGTGATTTGGAGCCGGAATTCGACTTCCGGTATTTGACGATGGGCAATGTGAAGGACCGCGCCGAGTACAACGCGAAGGCGCTCGGATCCGGTGGTTCTCCCGCCTGGCTGACTCCGAATGAGGTGCGTGCGGACGAGGGGCGAGACCCGCATCCGGACGGTGACAAGCTGCCCCAGCCGACAAATCCATCTGCGCAGCCGAGTGAGGGCTGATTTATGCGAATTGTTGAAAGAAAGAGCTCGTCGGGTCGCGAACGGTTCGATTTTGCTTGCGAACTAAAATTTGTGCAGGACGAAGAGCGGCCCGGCTTTGTTGAGGGTTATGGGGCAGTCTTCAACTCGCTCGATCGGGTCGGCGACATCATCGTTCCTGGTGCTTTCAAGAGCTCCATAGCGGATTGGAAGAAGGCCGGTTCGATGCCCCCCATGCTCTGGCAGCACGATCCAGACAATCCGATTGGTGTATGGACGGACTTGCGGGAAGACGAGAAGGGGCTTCACGCTACTGGCGAACTGATCCTGGATGTGCCGCAAGCCAAGATAGCCCGTGCACTTCTTGGTCGTGGGGCAATCCGGCATCTATCCATCGGCTACAAAACGATCGACAAAGCGATAGATCGCACCACCGGTGCAAGGTTGCTCAAGCAGATCGAACTGTTCGAGGTTTCTCTCGTCACCGTACCCGCAATGCCGGGGGCGTTGGTGGAGAATGTGAAGGACTTTGATCCTGGCGAAATGGAAGGTGACCTGCGGGATGCAGGTTTGTCGCGACGACACAGCAAAATCGCGGTGTCGATCTTCCGCAAAGCGCTTCAGCGGGATGCTGAGGGACCCGAGCCGGGGCTTCGTGACGAAGCCGCAGACGTGCTCATGTCGTTGCGCAAGGCGACAGAAGCCCTGCGCGCCTGATCAAGGCATTCCATCATGTCCAAACATGTCAATCCCGAGCTGCTCGGGACCACCGCCCTTATTGCGCCGGAGCGCAAGGATGGCGAGAACCTCATCGAGGAAATCAAGAAGTCGGTAGATGACTTCATGAGCACATTCGATGAGTTCAAGAAGGCCAACGACGAGCGGCTGAAGCAGGTCGAAGAGAAAGGCGCGGCCGATCCTCTGACCGAGGAAAAACTGGCAAAGATCGAGCAGGATCTTGCGAAGTTCGAGGACCTGAACCAGAAGCTGACCGAGGCTGAAAAGAAGGCCCATGCCGCCGATGAAGACCGAAAAGAGCTGAAAAGTCAGCTTGACCGGATCGAGACCAAGGCCGGGCGCCCGCCGAAATCTCGCGAAGATCGCGCTGAAGAGCTCAAGGAGCGGGTCAATCTCTGGGCCCGCGGTGTCGTCAACGCGTATTCCGTCGGCGTGCCGAACTTGCCCGAGGAAGAGCGGAAGGCGATCGACGCGATCCGGAACGAGTACAAGTCGCTCAACGTGTCAACCGATACGGCCGGCGGCTATCTGGCCCCGGAGGAATACGTTCGGGAGATCATCAAGGGCATCACCGAAATGAGCCCTGTGCGGTCGCTCGCGCGCGTTCGCACAACGATGAACAAGTCGGTGGAGATCCCGAAACGTACCGGTCAGTTTGCCGCGCAGTGGGTGTCGGAACAGGGCACCAAGTCCGAAACGACAGGGCTTTCCTATGGCCTGGAAGAACTCCCGACGCACGAGCTGTACGCACTGATCGACATCTCCAATCAGATGGTCGAGGACTCCGCATTCGATATGGAGGCCGAGATCCGGATGGAGGCCGAGGAGCAGTTTTCGGTCGCGGAAGGGACAGCGTTCGTGTCCGGCACCGGTGTCGGCAAGCCCGAAGGGTTCCTGTCCAATGCGGACGTGGCGACCACCAATTCCGGGGCGGCCACCGCGGTTACCGCCGACGGTATCCTGTCGCTGTTCTACGGGATCAAAACCGCCTACGCTCGCAATGCCACCTGGTTGATGAATCGCACCACGCTTGGCTCGGTTCGCAAGCTCAAGGATGCCAACAACCAGTATCTCTGGATGCCCGGCTTGGCCCAGGGCCAGCCGAATTCGATCAACGGCGCTCCCTATGTAGAAATGCCGGATATGCCGAACGAAGGTGCCGGCACCAAGCCCGTCGCATTCGGCGATTTCCGCCGTGCCTACACCTGGGTCGACCGGATCGTCATGGAGATGCTTCGCGATCCCTATACACAGGCGACGTCCGGCAATGTGCGCTTCATCCTGCGCAAGCGTGTCGGCGGTCAAGTGACTCTGGCCGAGGCGCTCCGCGCGCTGGTTTGCGCGGCTTAGTGATCATAGCGGGCCGCGCGAACCAGCGGCCCGCTACCCCTCAATTCCGAACAAGCGAGCAATCCTATGCGTGATTTGCACAGCAATCTGACGCCGAAAGTGGCTCTCACGCCGCAAGCGATCAGCACAGACACCGCCACCAACGGTGAAATTGTCGACCTCCAAGGATACCAGAGCGTCGCGTTCTTTCTTCAATCTGCGACGCTTACCGATGGGACCTACACTCCCTCTCTCGTTGCCGGCGACCAGAGCGATCTGTCCGACGGCGTCGCGGTGACCGCGGCCGAATTGATCGGAACCATCGCGGCTGCGACGTTTGCTGCCACTGATGACGATGCGATCAAGAGCATCGGGTACAAGGGCGACAAGCGGTACATCCGGCTCGTGGTGACCAGCGCTGGCACCACTTCCGGCGGTACGCTGAGCGCTTGCGCTGCGCTCGGCAACCCGCGTCATGCTGGCTGATCCCCTTGGCTAGGGCGGGGCTTCGGCTCCGTCCATTTCTATGAAAGTTACTGCCATGCTTTGCAAGATCCTCAAGTATTTCCCCTACTCGGAAGACGGCTTCACGGCAAAGGGTGCTGAGGTGGGCGAGGAGCGGAATATTCCAGATGAACTCGTCCCCGGACTAGTCGCGGAGGGATACGTGTCCGCAGCAGAAGCCGAAACCGAGCCCCCATCCGAGGACGTCGAAACCGTCGAAACGGAAGCCGAAACCGAACCATCGTCCGAAGGCAACAATTCCGAGGACAAGGGCAAGGAAGACGACATCGATGCTCTTAGGGAACGCGCCGAGACGCTAGGGATCGATGTTGACAGCCGCTGGGGCGCGACGCGCCTTGAGCAGGAAATCGCGAAGGTCGACTGATGCTTCGGCCCGTCCGCACGGTCGCGCCGACCGACGCACCTGTGACCCTGGCCCAGGTCAAGGCCAACAGTCGTGTCACGACCACGGACGATGACGTTTTGATTCTGTCATTGATTGGTGCGGCGACGGCACATCTCGACGGCCGGGCCGGGATCCTTGGCCGCTGCATCGTCAGCCAGACCTGGCGTGCGGACTTCTCGGACTGGCCAAGGAGCGGCGATATTCGCTTGCCGTTCCCTGATGTGTCGTCGGCGACCGTCAGGTACTTCGATGCCGACAATGCCGAGCAGACCGTCGACTCTTCACTCCATGAGCTGCTGGAAGACTCGCTCGGTGCATTCGTGCGGTTCCGGGATCAGTTCGATAGCCCGGCTGTCTACCGCGACCGGTCCGATGCCATTCAGGTGACCTTCGTCTCCGGCTTCGGCGCCGTTGAAGACGTGCCGGAAGCCATCAAAGCGGCGATCAAGATCATGGTCGGGAAGCTCTACACTATGGCCAAGGCGGATCTTATGGCGAGCAAGGAAGTGGTGCAGGGTGTCGGGTCGACCGAATACGCCGATTCCGACAAGATTTCAGCGACTGTTGATCGAGCCGTCAACGCGCTGCTGATGCCCTATCGGAGGGCCGGCCTGTGACACCGGACGCAGCGCGTGCGATGTATCGCCGGCAGATCGACCAACGCGGCCAGACGGTCGTCCTGCGCAAGGGCGCCGCCGCAACGCCGTCCGATCTCTCCGTCAAAGCGCGCGTGATGGGCTACCGGGCGGATGAGTTGACCAGCGGCATTCAGCAGGGCGACCGCAAGGTGATCGTTCTGGCGGAGGATGTCGAGGGGACGGCCTGGGGCTTGCCGGAGGAGAACGACGCCGTCGTGATCTCCGGGCGGCGCTGCAACATCGAGGCTAGCGATGACAATACCAGGCGGATCGGCGATACGCTGATCGCCTATGAGCTTCAGGTGCGCGGCTGATGGCTGTTACCGTCAAGGTCGAGCCGATCGCCCGGGATATCGAGATCCTGATCGACGATACACTCTCGCCGGAGGCCGCGAGCCGCTTCCTGGCCGATGCGGCCGAGGAGGAACTGGCGGAGGCGCAGGCGATCAACAAGGCAGCGCTCGGTCATGTGCCGCCGCATGAGACCTATGTCGACGGCCGATCGGGCGCGCCCCTTGAGAGCGTCAAGCCGACGGGCACGATCCTGTTCGAATTCGAGATCTTCGAGGACATGCTCGAATGGATCGGGACGCAACTAATCCAGCATTCGCCTGTGTGGAGGGGGACGTATGCCAATTCACACATGCTCTTTGCGGATGGCGTTGCACATGAGCCGGGGGCACCACTCGTCGAGGCTGACGAGTACGTGTTTGTCAACGTGCAGCCCTATGCGCGCAAAATCGAACGCGGGCTTTCTCGCCAGGCGCCATCCGGTGTTTACGAGGCAGTGGCCCTTCTTGCCCGAAGGCGGTTCAGCAATATGGCTTCGATCAAGTTCACCTTTCGCGAGCCGCTGACCGGTCCGATCCTTGAGTGGGCGAGGGGACGTGATTTGCCAGATCTCGGCACCAAGGCTCGCGAACGGCAACTGCTCAAAGATGTTCGTAATCCAGCCATCGTGGTGAGGATGCGCTGATGGCGTCTGCTGCCGTCGTGACCGCCGTGGAGACGCGTCTCGCGGCGAACTGGGCCACATGTCCGATCCGGACGATCAACGAAGACGCCACGCCGCCGGCGGATGGTGGCGCGTTTCTCGTGGTTCAGTATCCGGTCGCCAATGAAGAGCAGATGTCTATCGGGTCGCCGGGCGCCAATGTCTGGCGCGAAGAGGGTGCGTTCCGGATCGTCATTCATGGCGAGCGCGGCCAGGGCAAGGATACCTATCTCGGCTGGGCCGATACGCTTCGGGCGCTGTTTCGGGGCAAGACCTTCGACGGTGTCCAGTGCTTCGAGGCCTCGCCGGCGACGGAAGACCAGACGAATGAAGACGGCAACTACTACAAGCTGAGTTTCGCGGTTGCCTACGACTACGACCTGATCGGCTGACCGATCCTTATCCGACAATCAGGAGACATGAGCCATGGCCTTTGGTGACGGGGCAGGGACCCGCATTGCCTATATCGCGGAATCGACATTTGGCACGACGCCGGCGACGCCGGCGTTCCAGGTGCTGCGGACGACCGGCGGCGGGGTCTCGACGAACAAGACGACGGCGATTTCCGACGAACTGCAGGCCGATCGCAATGTCCGCGATGAAATCCAGCTCGGGCAGGACGTCGCGGGCTCCTATCCGTTCGAACTCAGCTACGGGTCATTTGACGACATCCTCGCGGCAGTCATGTTCGGGGATTGGGCGGCGAACATCCTGAAGAACGGCACGACGCGTAAGTTCTTCACCTTCGAGGAGACGGTTGAACTCGGCGCGACGGATTCCTTCTCACGGTATGTCGGCGCCATGATCTCGCAAATGTCGCTGAACTTCACTGCGCGCGGGAAGATCACCGGCAGCTTCAACGTGATGGCGAAGCAGGAGCAGCTGGACGCAGCGATCATTTTCGGCGCGACCTATACCGCGGCGAACACCAATGCGGTCATGTCGGCTTCCGGATCGCTGGGCTCACTCAGCGTCCTGGGCGGCTCCTACAAGGTCCGAAGCCTGACGCTCAACATCAACAACAATCTGAGGACGCGTCCTGTCATCGGGTCGCTCTATTCCGAGGAATTCGGCGCCGGTCGCACGACGATTACCGGCGAAATGGAGATCTATTTCGAGTCCAACACGCTCTATCAGTCGGTGCTCGATCATGGCAGCGGCGCGGTGAGCTTCACGGTGGGCCAGGTCGCCAACGAGAAATACACCTTCGACCTGCCCAAGATCATCCTGGGCAGCGGCTCCAAGCCGGTCGGCGGGAACGATGACGATATCATGGTCAGGCTTCCCTACACCGCCGTCTACGACGCATCAGAAGCGTGCTCGCTGAAGATCACGCGGGCGGTAGCCTGATGAAAACCGTCACCGTGACCACGCCGCATACCGGCTATCCGGGCGGCATCAAGACGTTCTATCCCGCGGGCCCGACCGACATCGAGGACGACGACTATGCCGACCTGATCGTCGCCAAGGGCCTTGCCAAATTCCCCAAGCTTGAGAAGGACAAATCATGAAGCTTTCCGCCGTCAAGGTGAATACGGTCGCGATCGACCAGGGGCGCTGGATCGGGCCGTCGACCGAGTATCAGATTCCGGAAATGGGCGACCTCGAGCTCAAGGTCCGGGGTATGGACAATGCGGACTATCGCGCATTGTACGCCAAGCTCGTCCGCGGCCTTGATCGAAGCGCCAAAATCGGCGGCATGATCGATCCGGCGGCGGCCGACAGGATCGTTTCGCAGTGCCTTCTCGAAACCGTCCTGCTCGATTGGCGCAACCTGTCGGACGATGACGGGAAGCCGATCAAGTATTCGAAGGGGCAGGCCGAGCCGCTGCTCAATGAGCCTGAATACCGGCGTTTCCGCGACAGCGTGGTCTGGGCCGCCTTGATCGTCGGTGACGAGGCCGCCGTCGACACCAAGGCCGATGAGGGAAACTAACAGCCGCGCTCGCCTGGCACCTGCAATGGGGTGAGCGCGTTCAATGGCTGGAAGATCAGGCCGAACTGGACGGGGTGCCGCCGAAGGCGCTGCTGCGGCGCGTCGATCCCCATGACCACCTGTTGCCGGTTTGGCGGGCCTTCTGGGCGCTCAACGGCGATCGCCAGATCGGCATGGGCGGGTGCGGCCCGATTTACTGGTCTGCCATCAACGCCTATGCGCAGCGCTATGGCCCGCACGGAATCGATGAATTCGAGTGGTTCGAAGGCCTGATCCGCACTCTCGATGCGGACTACATCAAGCATGTGAGCAAAGACAGAAATGCCGTCGATCAGTGAAATCCGCAGCTCTGTCCTGATTGAGGGTAAGACGCGCGGTGTCAAGGAGGCCGCCGCCGATCTGAACAAGGTCGCCGCTGCCCAGGACAATGTCGCGTCGAAAGGGGCCAAGACGTCCCGCGCAACACTGAGCGTTGAACGGGCCTATGCGCGTTTGCAGCGGTCTCTCGATCCCGTTCATCGAGGGCAGCTACAGCTTGAAAAGGTCGAGAGAACGCTCCTGCGCGCTCGCGAACAAGGCCTTGTATCGATCGAACGCCAGAACGAACTGATGGCATTGGCCAACCAGCGCTACATGACGCAGAATGCCGTCGTAGGGCAGGCGGTCAACGCAAACCAGTTGAACGCCGCGCAACTGACGAACCTGAACCATCAGATCGCTGACATCGGCGTTTCGTTGGCGTCCGGCCAGAGCCCGTTTATGGTCATGGCGCAGCAGGGCGCGCAAATCTCGGCGATCTTTGGGCCGGGCACCGGCGTGCTCGGCGCTGCGAAGGCCCTTGGCACTGGCCTGATCTCTTTCGTCACCAATCCGCTCATGCTCACAACCATCGGTATCGCTGCGGCAGCCGGTGCGGCCGGATTTCTGTTCGATGCGGTTACAGACGGCGCGGACGACGCCGACAAGGCGCTTGAGAAGCACGACAAGCTGATCCGCGAGTTGAAGGATGCCTATGGCGAGGCGGCGGACGGGCTAGAGGACTATGCCAGGAAGAGCAAGGTTGTCCTCGACGTCGATGTTGCATCGAACCTCCAGCAGGCGCGGGAGAGCCTGGACAAAGAGGTCGAGGAATTCTTGACCGGGAACACGTTGCTGTTTGGAACACGCGGTGGCTTTGCCGGCGGCGGACGGGCAACCAGCCAGTTCGAAGCGTTCCGCGAGCCGATCGAGCAACTCCGGAAGGAAGCTCGGGCAGGCACACCGGATATGAAGGCGTTTCGCGAGGAGGTCTCACGAATTGTCCAGGAGGCCGGGAACCCGTCGAACCTGCTGCAGCTGCGCGACGATATCCTGGCGCTTGCCGAGGCGGCCATTGATGCCGGCGCACGCTTGGAGCAGGCGCGCGCAGCACAGGACCTTCCTTCGGCCTATGAGCAGGTCGTCGAACGGCTCAACGAGGAGATTGAAGCCGGCCGGCGGAGCGAGCTTCAGAATCGCATCCTGAAGGAACAGCGCGAGGCGAATGCCGAAGCCGGAACAAAGGAAGCCGAGCAGATCGCCGCTCGTGTCACGCTTATGTACGACGAAGAGAAGGCGCGGGAGGCCCTGTTGAAGTCTCAGCGCGAGGCCGAGCGGTTGCAGAAGCAGGCCACCCGCGAGCAAGAACGCGCGCAACAGAAGATAGACAATATCATCGACTCGCTGATCTTCGAACATGCGCAATTGCAGCGGACGAACGAAGAGCAGGCGGTCTACAACGCGCTGAAGCGCGCAGGGATCGACGAAAACCATGAAATGGCGGGTTCGATTGAGGAGTGGGTACGGAAAACAGAAGAACTCATTCGCAAGCAGGAACAGGCCACGGAGCTTCAATCACTTGGGTATGACACCGCGCGAGATGCCGCGCGGCAATTGTTCAGGGAACTCGACACCGGGATTGCGGTCGTCGACAACCTGATCAGCAGGTTGGGTGATCTGGTTTTGCAGGCCTTGCTTCTGGGTGAAGGGCCGCTTGCCGGGCTGTTCTCGGGCGGTCTGTTCATCCCACGGGTTGCGACCGGCAATCCCATGATCCTCACACCGGGGCCGGACTTCGCCACACCAGGCGGTATGAGTTCGGTAAGCCGGATCTCAGGTCTCAGTACGATCGCCGGGCAGTCCAGTTCTCCATCCGCCGCATTCCGATCACCGACGCCCCTTCGGCTATCTCCGGCGGCGAACAGCAATTCAGCGGCAGCCGCTGCGCCGGACGTCCATGTGGTCGTCAACGAGGCGCCCGGCGGTGACAAGGCAGAGGTGAGCCAAAATGCCGACGGGACGATAGAGGTCACGATGCGCCGGATGGTCGATGGGGCAATTGCCGATTCCGTCGCCAATCGAGGGGCGACCGGCAAGGCGATCGAGAAACGTTTCGGTGTCAACCCCGTGCGCGGACTGCCCAGGCGGAGGCGGTGACGCCGGCAAGGAACTGAGGCCCCAACTACGCTACCCGCCTCCATCACAGATTGAGTGACAATCACGCAGAACGTGCGTATACGTTCTTATCCGCGTAATTACATTGGCGGCACCCGGGAAGCGTGAGGTAAAGGGGACGCTTTCTCGCCGGCTCGATGTTCCAGCCACGTTAGATGAGGCGGCACTGCCCGCAACGGGGCCAACAGCGAGACACAAATTGCTTCGCCTTATCTCGTTCGGGCCCCCGAGAATTTCGGACGGCTCGGGCGACGCAATTTCGATCCCAGGGAAGGCACTGCTGGCGCTCGCCTATATAAAGACCCGGCCGTCCTGCACAGTAACGCGCGCCGAACTAGCCGATTTCCTTTGGGATGAAGCCGAGGCGGTAAAGCCGCTGGCCAATCTCCGTCAGCTTCTACTCCGCATCAAGAACAAGCAGACGGCATCAGGGATCCGGCTGTTTTCGTCTACAAAACACAGCGTATCAATCGATCCTAACCAAATCCAATGCGATACCGACTTGCTGTACACCAGTCTTGGCAATTCGGCGATCGATAGTCTGACAAGCTTCTTGTTCATCGTTCGTGGGGCCTACCTTGAGGGTCTTTCTGCCTCGAGCCGAGCTGGGGACGCTTGGCTGGAAGCCGAGCGCGGCAAGTATGTTTCTTTGTTGGTGGAACTGATCGCCCGTGCGATGCGCGCTGTCGATCTGCATGAACATGGTGAATTGCTAGAGCAGGCCGCACGTCGGCTTGTTCTTCTCGATTGGAGCAACGAAACAGCATATCAGGTGCTTACTGAAGTTCTGGTGCATAAGCGGAAACCCTATGAGGCCATAAAGATACTCGAAGACTTCAAAGACCGTCTTCGAAGTGAATTCCAGGCGACCCCGGAGTCGGCGACGGAACGACTGATAAAAGGGCTTCGGCTAGCCCCCAAGATGGAAACGGCGCACCACGGGCTTGATCGTCCGGAATGGATTTTGCCTCGTGTCGCCGTTCTCGCGCCGGAAGAATCCGTTCGAACCGATTGCAACATCGCATCGGCGTTCCTGGAGGATATCCAACTCGGGCTTTGCCGAGCGCGTGACCTGCGCGTTATCGGAACCCATACAGCAAGGCGGATCAATCCGGACGAAAGACTGCTGGCGTATCAGATCTACAACATTGACTACGCGGTCCAGACACGAGCCGCTGCGGCGTTTCAAAGTGGTTCTTGGATCGTGGAATTGATTGATACACAACACAACGAGGTGGTTTGGGCAGATCGATTTGACTTGTCTCTGCAACACCTGACCAGTGCCTACAACGCTATAGTGAGCAGGACCGTTCGGGCAATCGTTCGCGAAATCGAAGAACTGTCAATCTCGCGCATCAACCAGCACGCAAGCGCGGATGCCTATCAGAATTACCTGCTCGGCTCGCGGTATATGGCGATGCTCGATCTTCCAAGCGTTCGGCGTGCCCGCAAGCACTTCACATTGTCGGCCAAAGAGTCGCCATACTTTGCGAACGCATGGAGCGGGGTGGCGCGTACGGAGCACCTGGAGTGGATATTGACGGCTCGCGGAGACGGGGAATTGCTGTCTTCGGCTGAAACGCACGCAAAGCTTGCGATTTCTCTGGACCCTGATGATGCATGCGGCTATCGGGAACTCGGAGCGGTCAGAAAGCTTCAAGGCATTTTCGACGAGAGTATCAACGTGTTCCGCGATGCCGAAGCATACACCCCGTCGCATGCCGATTTACTAGCGGACTATGCCGACAGTTTGGTGCATGCCTCCCGACCTGAAGAGGCTCTGCAAAAGATCGATCAGGCGATCGACCTAAATCCCCATGCGCCGGATGTTTACTGGTGGATATCAGCGGGCGCCAACTTCTTTTCCGAGCGCTACGGTGAGGCCGTGGCGAGCATCGAGAAGATGCAAGATTGGACCCCGGCCGCCAGGCTGGGTGCCGCGGCAAACGCTATGCTCGGGAACACCCGGTCTGCGCAGCGGCTTATGCAAGTCACGCTTGAGGAAATACCGGATTTCACTGTCGACAATTGGCTTTCGGTCCTGCCGGACAATGACCCGTCCCAAATTGCTCACTACCGCGAAGGCTTAAAACGGGCGGGCTTCAAATAGGCAATCGGCCCCTCAGCTGCCCGCTGTAACGTCGTGTAACGCTGTGGACTGTATGCATCTCTCCCAGGGTGAGAATTAGCTGATGAGAGATTTGAGATGCTGGGTGAGGATACCGCCGACACCGGTCAAGTCGATAATGTCAAAGAATGTATCGCTTTCATTCGTATGCTGGAATATTCGAGAGTGACAGCCGAAGAGATGGGATTTGAGTTGCCAGCCCATATGATTGGGATAGCGATTTCATCAATGATGGAAGAGCTACATCTGGACCGCCCACCGTTCGACGAGGAATGGCGCGACCAAGTGCTCACGCCCCCGAGAGAAGACGCTAAATAGAGCAAAGCGACGATTGAAGCCGGTCGGGGTTCGCGCGCGTCAATGGAAAAGCCCGGCTCCTGCCGGACCACACTTAGGCTTCATCCTGGCCTTCGGGAGGGCGGTTCCTCGGAGCCGCCCCTAGCCAGTTCAGAAATCGCAGATCAGCCGCAACTTAGCATGAGCGTCTCCTGTTTCGTTTGAGACACACTATCGCGGTTTCTGATTGCGTGACAATGCTGCCGCATGCAGCCCTTAGGCGTCTTTTGCACGTAAGGAGGGGTGAAATGCGGATTGCATTGATGCTGGTTGCGGCTATCGCGGTTGGGTTGCCCAGTCTGGCGAATGCTCACGGCGGTGGTTGCCGTAAGAGTCCACCGCCGGCCACTGCTGCCACATGGGTAATCGGGTTGGTCGCGGGTATTGGTTGTGAAGGGATGGGAGATGCTGCTATCAGTTAGTCGCTTCCTGACTTAGTCGAGAAAACATGGATGTCGGATGAAAGCAAAATACTTGATAGTTCGGGTAAGCCGTTTCAGCGCCGTATGATTGCGCGTAAAGAAGTCCTTATCCCGCTTTTGAGCGGTGTCGCCGGAGCCGCACTCACTGCAATCGCGACAATGACAACGGGGGCGTTTGGTTATTTGAATAAAGACAGAGAGCTTGATATTCAGATGGTTAATGTTGCTCTCACAATATTGAGCGGCGATCACGATACAAAAAATAGTGTAGAGGCAAGAAAATTTGCACTTAGATCTTTATCAAAATACTCAAATGTTGAAATCCCCAAAGACGAGTTTGAATCATGGGCTAAAACTGGTGTTCTGCCTCAGGGGAATTTTGCTATAACTTCATCTGTTGAACCAGTTGTTCGGGGTGAAGTGAATAATTCGGTTTTGATGAAGGAAGAGCCGCGTCTATTGCTTGCTAGGACGATTTGGGGCGAAGCGCGAGCTGAAAGGTACGAAACACAGAAAGCTGTCGCACACGTGGTGCTAAACCGGATGCAATCTGCCAGGTACGGCAGTACGGTAGCCGAAGTTGTTTTGGCGCGGTATCAGTTTTCGAGCTGGAATCTGAATAGCCCGGATCGCCGGTTGATGCTGGCCAAAAGGAAAGGAGATGATAGTCAGTTTGATGCGATATATGAGCTTGCCGGTCAGGCGCTTGGAGGGGCAACGATTGACCCTACGGATGGCGCGACTCATTATCATGTTAATGTAGTAAATCCATCATGGGCGTCGTCCGACGAGTTGATGAAGACGATTGAAAGCGGCGGGTTTGTTTTTTACAAGCCAACTGATTGAGCTTATTCGTATCTTTTTGAGTTTTGTATTAGTTTTATTTTGCTGAATTGCAATTATTGATTTGTTCTTTGCAAGAATTGTACTGCGGTATATTTGTTCCGTAGCCGAGCAAACAGAGACTTCAGTTGCGGAGGGGAAGCCGGATTCTTATCTTTAGGTTATGCTCAGACCGCTCCTGACAGCCTCCACTTCAGTTATGGGGTAGAGGGAGTATCCGCAGAGCCGACTTTCCTGCGCGACAGAATGTGGCCTGGATCAGTCAAACACGATCTTGTCGATGAGTTCACCTGTAGCAATGTCCCAGATATAAAGGTTGTCAAAGATGTCACCAGCCATGGCGATTTTGCCGTTGGGAGAGATGGCAACGGTTTGAAACGCGTTGAGCGGAGATGTGCGATCGTCATTCAAGCTGGCGACCAGATCGCCCGTTTTGGCATTCCAGACAGTGACGGGGTCTCCAGAGATTGCAACGGCGATGAAAGGCTTCCTGGGCGTGAAAGCGAGGCTTCTGGGTGTTCCATCGAAGCCCGATAGTTTCTGCGTTTGTTTGCCATTTCTGGCGTTGTAGATATCGATGAAGCCATTGCGTGAAGCAGCTATTCGCCGGTCTTTCAACCCGTAAATGATCGCATTCGGGTCTGAGCCAAAATCGCTAGTATATTTCTTCTTTTTGTAGTTATATACCTCAATAGCAGACAATGACAGTGCTATCTTCTTCCCCTTATTGTCTCCAGCTATTCCCGAGGCAGAAGTGTTTAGCCTTCTTTTTCCCTTTTTGTAGAAGCTCCAGATTTCTGATCCACTATCCGTACCGGCAATAGCCAATGCGTCGTGAGCAACCAAGAATGCTAGGCTGTGGTGCCCAAAGAGGTTCACGTCGTCGTATTTTCGCGTCGCTATCAGATCACCGTCTTCGGCGCTCCAAATCTGGATTCTAAAACGATCTGCAAAAAGTCTTGATGCAGTAGCAATCAGTTTGCTGTCTTGGGAATATACTACGTCGTGAATCTCGCCGGGCAGTTTAATCGAAAATCGCAAACTGCGTTTGGCAGATTCATACACGTTGACAACGCTATCTCCATTTGAATGAACGAAGCCTACCGAATAAGTCAAGCCGCCTGGAGCGTAATCAACGTGTTCTACGCCCCAGAAAAAATTTGATGTATCTTGTATTCGATGTTCAGATATTCTTAGGTCGCTGGATGAAGAGTAACCGGCGATTGGCCCCAAAAGAGAAAGCGCCAATGCGAGCCGCACGGGCTCGATAAAACGTAACCCCATTTTGCACCCCTGTAAGCTTGGCAGAACGCAAGCACTACCACGGGTAGTGCTCCAAACGAAAGCCAACCCATGTCTTCAACCTGGCCCGGCACGGTCCGGCACACGCCGGTATCCGGCTCCATGTCCGTTGACGAGCCGTTCCGGCCGCCGAACCGCACCGATATGGAGGGTGGGAACCGTCGCGGCCGTCGCATGGCAACGCTCAATGTAGCGACCGCATCGTTCGCGCTGCGCCTCGACAATCCCGAATTCGCCACCTTCAAGGCGTTCGTCCGCGACGAGCTGGTCGACGGGACGGCGGATTTCACCATGCCGATTTGGACTGGCGCGGCCTACGAAACCCGAACCTGCCGGAACATCAGCTATACCGCCAATCCCGGCGGCGGCTTCTTCCACGATGTGGCGATCACGCTTGAGGTCGAGGACTTCTGATGCCGCAACTGACCGACGAGGACCTGCGGGAAATCTACGCCAGCAACCCGGTCGACGAGTTTACGCTCGTCACGCTGGAACTGATCCATTCGAGCTTTCAGGCGCCGGGCGGCGGACAGGATTCGATCCGGATCGCGCTCGACAATCAGCCCTGGGATTTGCCGATCGAGGCCGATGCGCCGCTGTTTGCCGGCCAGACCAAGACGTTCCTGCCGCTCAATGTCGAGGTCGTGCAGCCTGCGCAGGAGGAGGGCAGCCTCGGCGAGATGGAGTTCGCGATCGACAATGTGCCGATGCAATACATGAACCGCATCCGCGAGGGCGTGAAGATCCGCACCCCGGCGATCCTGATCTACCGGGAGTACATCCTGAACCACAATGCCTCGACCGGCGTCTATTCGCTCGCGAGCACGATGGGTCCCGCGCATAAGATCGACGGCCTGGCGGTCAAGAAGCTGCGGGCGACACCTATGCGGCTGACTGCGACCGCTCGCTTCGTCGATATCGTCAACGTCACGGCGCCGCGCCGGATCTTCTCGCGCGAAGAGTGCCCAAGCCTGTTCGTCTGACCATGGATCGCATCGCCTTCATCAACGGTCTGATCGGCCGGCCCTACAAGCTCGGCGGTCAGGGGCCGGATGCTTTCGACTGTTATGGACTGACGCGTTTCGTGCAGCGCGAATTGTTCGGCCGCGCTATGCCGGAGTTCGTCACGCCGGAGAGAGCCGGATTGCAGGCCATTGCCGGCTTCATCCAGGCGCATCCCGAGCGCCGTAACTGGCGCCGGATCGACGGGCCTGTCGACGGGGCCATTGTCTCGATGTTTCGTGAGGGCATCGGGCACCACATGGGAACCTATCTCGATATCGATCGGGGCATGGTCCTGCACACGCTCGGCGGCGAAGACGAAAGCAAATCGATGGGCGTTGTCGTCGACACCCTGTTTCGGATGAAGGCCCCGCCCAAGGCGTGGACGGCCTTCCACTTCTACCTTCCGAGAGACTGAGCATGGGCCGGCTTGTTGTTGTCGACCGTTTCTACGAAGGAACGGAACGGGAGATCGTGCTCGATCGCCCGGATATGACGGTCTACGAGGCAATCGCGCAGCTGAACCGCGACCTGCCGCACTTCTTCGCGCCGCAGGATCCAGCAATGCCGCTCCCGGTCTTCCCGGCGGATGTTCGGTTCCGACTGCCGACGGCGGTTCTTGGGCCGGACGGCTCGGGTGAACCTGCCTATGTGAAGCAGGCAACCTGGCACACGCGGGTGATCGGTCCGGACGAGACGATCGCCTTCGTTCCGGTCCCGCGCGGCGGGGGCGGCGGAAGCGGGTCGAATTCCGGCAAACAGGTTGCCGCCGTCGTCGCTTCGCTCGCGCTGGCGATCGCCGCGCCGTATCTTGTCGCGGGCGTGGGTGTCGCGGCGTTCACCACTGCGGCCGGCACCCTTTCGCCGCTCGGCACACTTGCGGCTTCCGGCCTTGTCATCGGCGGTTCGCTGCTGCTGAACCTGCTGGCGCCGAAGCCGGAGACCCCGGCAACGGAGGATTTCGAATCCTACACAGTGTCGGCCGCGAGCAACCGGGCCAACCCGGGCGGGGTGATGCCGGTCTGGTATGGTCGCCTGCGCCTGCCGCCGCCGTTCCTGACCAAGCCCTATCAGGAGTTCGAAGGCAACGATCAGTTCCTCTACCAGGTGTTGATGACGACCTGCGGGGAGATCGAATACGAGCGGATCGAGATCGGCGATACGGAGGTCTGGAACCCGGTCGATGGCGTCACGGGCACCGTTGACGATCTGGAATTCGAGTTCATCGATCCGGGTGGCGAGATTACGCTGTTTCCGGCCGGCGTCATCACGGCCAGCGAGGTCAGCGGCCAGGAGGTCCCGAATCCGCCCGGCATCCTCGGACCGTTCGTCGTCAACCCGGCCGGCGCGTCGAACCGGGTCAACCGGCTGGCTGTCGATCTGATCTTTCCGGAAGGCCTCTACTACGTCACCGACGAGGGCGAGCTTCAAGTCAATCTCGTCGACGTGCGGATGCAGTATCGCGAGATCGACGATGCCGGGGCGCCGGTCGGTGCGGGAACCTGGCTCGATATCGAGAACAACGGCAACGGTGACAATGGCTCCCACCGGATCGTGCGCGGGACGCGCGAGCCGCAGAGGATCACTTATCGCAAGGCGGTTGCGAAGGGTCGCTACGAGGTCCGGTTCTCCTCCGAGCGGGACTTCTCGGCAGCCGACGACAAGAACTCGAAGAACAAGCTGCTCTGGGGCGGCCTGAAGGGCTATATCGCCGGTTTCAAGACGCCGCCCGGCGTGTCCCTGATCGCGGTCAAGATCAAGGCGAACGAGGACTTCAATCAGTTCTCCTCGAACGAGATCTTCGTTACCGGCACGCGCAAGCTGCCGACCTACAACGCGTCGACCAAGACCTGGTCCGCGCCGGTTGCAACGCGCTCGATCGCCTGGGCCACCGCCGATTGGCTGCGCGATACCGACTATGGCGCCGGGCTTGCGGACACGAAATACGATCTGGACTGGCTCGAAGCCTACGACAGCCTTTGGGACGGGCGCGGCGACACCTTCAACGCCGTGTTCGACCGGGAATGGACTGTCGGCGTCGCGACGAACGCGATCCTTGATGCCGGCGACGCTCAGATCATCCGCCTGGGCGGCCGGATCGGCTTCGTCCGCGACGAGGCGCGCGACATCCGCCGCGCAACCTTCACGCCGCGCAACATCGTCAAGGGGTCCTTCTGGCAGGAGTTCATCTTCGCCGACGATGAGTCCCCGGATTCGCTCTACATCAAGTTCATCAACGAAGACACCTGGATCGAGGACGAGGTAAAGGCGGAGCTATCGACCTACAGCGGCGAAGCGCCGGTCGAAGAGGACGCCTTTGGCTCGACCAATCACGACCACGCATGGCGCCGTGGTCTCCGCCGCGTCGCCAAGAACGCCTATCGCCGGCAGTTCGTCGGGTTCGTGACAGAGATGGAGGGCCTTGATCTCGTCCGGCTGGATCCGATCAACGTGTCCCATCCTCTCATGGGTGTTGCCAATGCGCAGGTGCGGTCCGTCGACGCGAACACACTGACGCTCGACAGCGATATCGTTCAATCACCTGCGCCGCAGTATTTCGAGAGCGATGGGGCGGACTGGACCAACCAGAACGCAGGGGCTGCGAGCTCGTTGCCCGATCTCAGCGGGACGTTCGTCGATGATGCGACGCTGGACGCGCGGGCGGCTGTGCGCTCGGGGACCGCGGCCAACTCGATCCGACACAAGAGGGCTCTGGACGTTCCGACCGACGGCCAGATCGTCGAGCTTCAGGTCGTTTGGCGCGTCGAAGGAGCGGGGCAGGGGCGCGTTCGAGGCCGCTGCGTCGCGCTGGACGATGCCTATGTCCAGATCGGCGGCGCGATTGGAGGGTATTCCGATCTGAAGACCTCGACCGACGGCAAGCAGACGACGCAGTTCTATTTCGCGGCGGACGCGGCCAGCGGCATCGAGGCCTGGGCGACCACGGCGGCGCGCCTTCGCTTCGGCGTCAATGTCAACGACAGCGGCGGCGGCGCAGAGGTCCGGATTTCGCAAGTTCGCCTTCGTTATGTCTGGGGCACAGAGGATTCGGTCTATCTGCGCGGCAAGGATGGCCGCGAGTGGGGCCCGTGCGACGTCAACAAGATCCAAGACGACCGCACGATCAAGCTCAACGCCACGGATCTGGCGGCCGTCGAGGCGCAGGACGGCACGATCGCCAGCATCCTGCCGGCCGCGCGTTCGGAGAAAGCGCATCTGGTCCTGTACCAGGACAACGCGCCGACGTTCGACGGCCTTGTCGTGTCGGCCCGGCCGACCGGGAACAATCAGGTTGAGGTGATCGCGCAGCTTGACGCGCCCGAAGTCTATTCGGCGGACGGAACCGAGACGCCACCGCCCTATCTGCGCCCGCCGACGCCGCCGAAGGTCCCGGATCGGCCGATCGTTTCGGGTCTCTACGGAAACCTCGCGCGGTACGACTTCGATATCCGGCTCGCGGCCGGCTGGCTGCCGGCGGCGGGCGCCAGGCGCTATAAGGCCGAGGTCAGTTACGACAACGGGGCGTCATGGACGCCGGTCTATGCCGGCGAAGACAACCGCTTCACGGCGACGGTGAAGGCGCAGGAACTGAAGGTGCGCGTTCGCGGCATCGGCAAGCGGGCCGGGCCATGGGCCGAGCTTTCGATCGCTCAATCGGAGGTGCCGCCGGTCGAACCACCGCCGGGTGTCATCAAGATCGAGCATCTCGATCCCGACGTGCAGGGCAACCTGCAACGCATCGAGGAGGATTCGCAGGCCTTCCTGAATATCGGTCTCGACAATCTTCGCGAAACAATGGAGGAGCTGACCGCGCTCGTCGCCGAGAACGGCGCGTTCATGGAACTGACCAAAAATTCGATCATCACGGCGGTGGTGCAGCAGTCGGAAGATGCGAGAGCGGCCGTCATCAGGATCGACCGTGCGATCGTCGACGAGAAGGAAGCGCGGGCGGAGTCGATCCTCGGGCTCGAGGCGCGGCTGACCAGTGTCGAGGGCGATCAATCCGGAATCGCGCTGGCCCTCCAGGAACTCGTCGTTCGGGTGCAGGATACCGAGGACGGACTGGACCTGTTGGCGTCCGACATCCTGACGCTGTTCGGCGTCGTCAACGACAGCGTGACCGGGAATTCGGCTCTCGCCGCGCTGATCAGCAGCCAGGGCATTCGGATCACCGCGAACGAGGGCGAGATTACGTCAATCGCAAATGCCACAACGCTGCTGACGACGCGCGTCGGGAATGTCGAGGGCGATGTCTCCGGCCTGTCCACGGCATTCGACAATCTCGAAACGCAGGTCAACCTCAACAAGGATGGCCTCAAGGTCAACGCGTTGCGCGACACGCTTCTGTCGGCGAAGGTTCAGCAGTTCCTGCCGACGAATGTCTGGAAAGGCAAGACAGTCCTTCTCACCAAGGCATCGGCCGCAAATGGCACGATCAGCGGCGGCCTCGACGACACCGCGCGGCTGCGCGGCAGCGGCAGCAAGCCCGGCTACGTCTTCAACCTGTCGACCGATATGCAGTTTGACGGGAACGGCAGTCCGGTCGTTCAGATCGTCGGTCGCTGGCGCGGTGCGGGGTCGGACTTCAAGGGGCGGCTGCAGTACAAAACGAACGGCCATGGGTATGGCAACAGCTGGTACAAGGACGCGGCGCACCCGTGGGGAACCGGTGACGCGCAAGACGATGAATTCGTTGTCATGACATTTGACATGTCCGACCTCGATGCCGGCGGCAACAACTGGATCAACAACACGATCACCGGGCTGAAGTTCATTCCTTCGGACGATCAGGCCGTCGACTTCGAGCTCGCGCATATCGGCTGGGGCCAGCTTGAAGATTCCGCCCTCGGCGCGGTGCTGGAAGCGGACGCGGCCCAGGCGACCCAAACGAAGAAGGGCCTGGAATCGCTCGCATCGAGCCTCAAGTCGGTCGTCGCGGAGACCGAGGATGGCTATGCCGAGGGCCTGATCGCCATGGAGGCGCAGTCCGGTCCGAGCGGCGTGGCATCGCGGATGGCATTGCGCGTGCGGGCCGGTGTCGAGGACAATTTCGAGCAGGCGGCTCTGTATCTGGATGCGATGCAGGGCGGCGGCAGCCAAGCCGTCATCGAGGCCGAGAACTTTGCGTTTACGCACAACGACGAAAAAGTCTACCCGTTCTACATAAGCGGCGGGGTCGTCTACATAGAGAATGCCCACATCCGAAACCTCAAATCGAACAATTTGAAACGACGGGAAATTACTGTCCCGACGCTCGGATCGTTCTCAAACGTTCAGAACATCGGGATATCTGAAAAGAAAGTCGCCTCCATCACAATGGACCTTGATGATGAAGTCGAATTCGTCAGAATAGAATTCCTTGTTCATGCGCAAATTACATATACAGATGTAGCCCAGCCTGACACTGTCGGAGGTGTTACATTTCGCTTGTTCAGGGGCGGTCAGGAGGTCAATAAATTCAACTTCGATATGCTGAATTTGTCGGCCTCACAGATGTTGTTCGATAGAACGATTGCCTTCATCGATGAAAACCCGCCGTCAGTCGAGACAAAATACGATCTGTTCGCGAGCACAAACAGCAATCAAGTCAATTGCCGAACCTACAACGATGGATCGGTAAGCGGCAACGCGTACAAGCGATAAGGTCCAAGAACCTTTGAAGATCAGCAGCCGCCTTCGGGCGGTTTTTTCATGGGAACATCATGGCTGAAAATCCTCAAATCTGGTACTCAGAAGGCACCGTAGCGGCCACGAATGGCGCGACCGCGCTTGCTGGCACCGGCACGACCTGGGTTGGCAACGCGCTGAAGGGCGACCTGATTGTCATCCTGGGCGCAGACGCATCCGGGCACACAGTCGCGCCCTATATCCTCGCGAATGATCCGGCCAGCGATGCCGCGCTGACCCTCGATCGGCCGTATGAAGGCGCTACGGCGAGCGGCCTCAGTTACCTGATCCTGCACGGCAACAATCACTATACGAACGCGATCATCGCCTCGAACGTGCGCGATCTGCTGAATCTGCTGCAAGGCAAAGGAACGGTCGCTGTCCTTCAGCCCGAGGATTTCGACGCCGGATCCGATGCCCCGCTGGCGGATTTCGGTTCGCCCAGCGACCTGGCCGTCCTGGTCGGACCGCCGCATCGCCTCTGGTCAAAGGCGTCCGGTGCATGGGTTGAGATCACCAATGCGCTGTCGAAGCCGACGCGGGCGATCGGCAATGCCAATCACACCGCCGAGGCGACGGACCATGATCGGCTTATGGTGTTCGACCTAGGCGCGGCGAACCGAACGCTGACGGTGCCGCAAGCCGCGACGCTGTTCGAGGGGTACCGGCTGAGGGTGCTGATGCCGACGACCGGCGGCGGCAGCCTCGCGGTGGCGTTGTCGGGCGCCGATACCTTCGGCGACGGTTTGACCTCTAAATCGGTGTCGGTCGCCGGTGGCGGGCTCGAGCTCGTCTGCGACGGAACATCCAAATTCTATGTCGAGCGGTCGAGCCTTGCGGCAATCGCGCAAGGCGATCCTGGCCCGCAGGGCGCTCAGGGTCCTGCCGGCTCGGATGCCGGGTTGGTCTATACCTTCTCGACCCTGACGACTATCGCCGATCCAGGCAATGGCAAAATCCGCTTCAATGACGCCGCGATCGGCAACGTCACCAACATTGCCATCGACAACACCACCGCCGACGCAGGGACCCCGAATGTCTCCGCACACCTCAACAAGTGGAACGACAGCACGTCGACGGTCCTCGGTCATATCCTGATCTACGATCTGAACAACAAGGCGAATTACGCATCGTTCAACCTGACAGGATACAGCGGCCAGACGGGCTACAAGAACCTGACAGTTGCCTATGTCGACCACAATGGCGCGTTCGCAGATGGTGCATCGTTGAGCATCCAGTTCAGCCGGACGGGCGACAAGGGAGACACCGGTCCTGCTGGCGCCGTAGGTGCGACGGGTGCGACCGGCGCGACGGGTGCTCAAGGGGCGCAGGGAGACGCGGGCCCCGCTGGCGCGGCCGGTGTGGCGGGGCCGGCCGGCGACGATGGGGTCAGCTATGGCCAGCCGGTCAGTTGGGAGACGTCGACCGCTGATGCAGCGCCCGCGAACGGCGGGATTCGGGCGAACAACGCCAGCTTGGCCGCAGCCACGCAGCTCTATGTCGCTACGACAAACGCCTCGGGCGACGATATCGAGGCGTTCTTGCTTGCGCTCGATGACGCAGTGAACGGCATCGCCGGCATCCTCACGCTTCTCAAGGCCACCGATCAATCGCTTGCGACCTTCCAGGTGACCAGCGTCACAACGGCAACCGGGTATGTGAAGGTCACGGTTAGCGGCCACAGCGGGGCCCTCGCGTTCACGGCTGCGGATGCGCTCTATCTCCAGTTCGCGCGATCGGGCGACGCGGGGTCGGATGGTGTCGACGGTGCGGCCGGCGCCGATGGGACCAATCCCGGCACCTTGCTGAACTGGGAGACCGCCACCGCTGATGCGGCGCCCGCAAACGGTGGCATCCGGGCGAACAATGCGAGCCTCGCTTCCGCGACGCAGCTATTCGTCTCCAAGACCGGGCGCGGCGGCACCGATATCGTGGCCTGGCTGTTGTCTCTCGCGGCTTCGTCGAGCGCGACCAAGGGCCAGATCACGATCACCGCCCCGCTCGATCGTCAGGCTTACTTTGACATCGCCGCTGTGACTGACGCTACGGGATACGTGAAGATCACCGTCGCCAATCACAGCGGCGATACGAGCTTCACAGCCGCGGACCCGGTCGGGCTGCAGTTTTCTCGCACTGGCGACACTGGTCCTGTTTCGTCTGTCCATGGTCGGTCGGGTGTCGTCGTGTCTCAGCTGGGCGACTACACCGCCGATCAGATCAGTACCGCCGGCACGACAAACCGGTTCACAACAGCCGAAGAGATAGCAAAACTCGCGGCGATCGAGGCCGGTGCACAAAGAACGCCTGATCGCCTCGCGGCGAATGTCGCGCAGACCGACGCGGATCTGAATACGATCGTCGAAAGCGGCTGGTATCGCCTTGGCACCACCAACGCCAACGCACCGGCCAGCAACTGGCAGCAGTCCCCGATGCAGGTCATTCGGGGCCTTGCGACGATCGCGCAGATCATCATTCACTATGGCAGCAATACCGTTTGGGTGCGCGCGGGCAGCCCGCCGGATGTCGGAGGGGCGCTGACCTGGCAGCCGTGGTCGCAACTGGCCCGGCTGGATGGCGCTCAGACGTGGGACGCTCTTCAGACTTTTCAGGGTCCTTCAGCACCAGTGATGCTGAAGTACACCAACAACACCGCCGCCGTCGGGCCTTATCTCGACCTGTTTCGCGAATCCAATGCCGCAACGGCCGGCCATAACCTTGGCATGGTGCGCTTTCGCGGCCGTGACGGCAGCGGCGGCTCGGTGATCTACGGCGACGTTCTTGGCGTGATCGCTGATGCGACCGCCGGTTCGGTCAAGGGTAAATTCCAAATGCGGACGGCGATCTCCGGTACGGTGGCATCCCGCATGTCTGTGGAAAGCGGTGTCGTCGTTGGCTCGCCGCCCGGCGGCGACCAGGGCGCCGGCACGATCAACCTGCAACACGCACCCTACGTGAACGGCGCAGCTCTGGCGTCGTCGCATCTGGCGGGGTTCGATCGCGGCACATGGGTTCCAGCGCTTTCCGGTCTCTCAACCGCCGGAGATATCACTCACACCGTCCAAAACGGGGTCTACGTCACAGACGGCCAGTGGGTGAAAGCCTACTTCGAAATCGAGGCCTACAAGACCCCGCTTGGCACCTCGCCGAGCGGCGCCTTGCTGCTCTCTCTGCCGTTCACCGCGGCGGAGTCCGGCTGGGTGTCAGCCGGTGTGGTCCATGAGGCCGGCAACGTCACCGTGGGCTCTAACTTCGCGGGCTTCGTCTTGCGTCGCCAATCATCGGTGGCCGCGAAGTTCATGGTTCAGAATTCCGTCTCAGGCGGCATTAGCAATACCGAATCCTCATCGATTCTGTCGGCCTCTTCCGGAAGCGCAACGCGGCTGGAAGGGTGTATCGAATACCTGCGCTAGAAAGGCTATGACATGCAAATCGAGTACAGATGCAAGGCCATATCTTTGACCGAGGGCGACGCGGAAACGCCGCTGATGCTTGAATACCGGTACGCGCCTGTGACCGTCGACACCGCCGGCGCGGTGCTGATGGAGGGTCAGGCGGTCTCGGGCTGCGTCGCCTGCGGGCCTGAAACGCTCGAAACGTCGATGCCCATCGCGGCAGGTGGCCGGGACGGTGCGACAAGGACGGTCTCCGAAATGCTGACGGATATCGTCTCGCTGATCGCTGCCGCTGGCCTCCTCGACGCGGCGGCCGCAGCGATCGATGCGGCCGTCGCGCAGCCTGCCGCTGATCCGCCAGCCTGATCTTTAGGCCGCATTCCTGTTCCTGTTGCGCCGCCCGTCGAGGCGGCTTTTTCATGCATGGAGAACACTATGAGACCCATCACCGAACTGATCTGGCACTGCACCGCGACGCCGGAGGGCCGCGCGGTCACGGTGGCGGAAATCGACCGCTGGCACCGTGCCCGCGGCTGGAGCGGTATCGGCTATCACAAGGTGGTCCATCTCGACGGATCGGTGAGTGACGGCCGGCCGGAAGCGCGCATCGGCGCTCATGTCGGCGGCCGCAATACCGGGACGATCGGCTACACCTATGTCGGCGGCGTCGCCAGGGACGGACGCACGCCGAAGGACACGCGCACACCGGCCCAGAAGGCGGCCATGGCCCGCCTGACGAAAGAGGCGATTGCCCGCCATGGCCTGAAACAGGTCTCCGGTCATCACGACTATTCGGCCAAGGCCTGCCCGTGCTTCCCGGCCAGGCGGGAATACGCGCCATTGCTGAGCGACACCAATTCCTTGGACGGCAACCAGACGTTCGAATCCGAACATCCGGCGAAGACCGGCACGGTCACGGCCGAGATCCTGAATTTCCGCCGCGCGCCGAACGGCGAGATCGTCGGCGAATTGCCCGAGGGCACCTTCGTGACGATCAACGCTCATGACGGCAGCTGGATGAACGTCACGACGCCGGCCGGCTATACCGGCTGGGTGCATGGCGGCTACGTGCGGGCGGCGTGATCCGATGGACAGGCCTTCCTGGAAGCACCGCCGGCGCGTCGTCTTCGGCGCGCTGATCTTCTGCGCTCTGGCGATCACCTGGCTGATGATCCGGGGCGAGGACATCCGCCTGCATGAGACGATCGCGGTCGGTCTGATCGGTCTCGCCGTGTCGGTCATCGGCTCTTACGTCTTCGGCGCCGCCTGGGACGACCGGAACGTCATGCTGCATGGCGGCCGGGCGAGCGCGCCAAGCGGGGAGGCGCCGCCGCCTGCTCCGCCGGGCGAGGGCGGTCCGGTCGGATGATCGGCGCCGCCCTGTCGCTGATCCCGGGCCGCTGGCTGCTCCGGGGTGGCATCCTCGTCGCGATCGGCCTCGGCGTGCTTTGGCTGCGCCACGACGCCGCCGGCGACGCCCGTCGCGCCTGTGAGGCGCGGTTCACGCAGATGGTGACGCAGGCAGCCTTCGACGAGGCGATCCGTCGTGCCGAGGCCGCCGAGGCGAGCCTGCGTGCGGCCCGTGTCCTGGCCGATCGCGACGCCGCCGAGATCGAAGACCTGACTGAAGAGGTGGACGCCTATGAAGCCGTGCGCGAAGCGGCCGGCACTGAGGATTCTTGCCGGCTTGATCAGTCTGATATTGACGGGTTGCGCCGGCTCCGGCGCTAGGCTCGATCCGGATGTCGCGGCCCGCCTCGCCGAGGTCGACCTGCCCGGCATTCCCGATATTCCGGCGGACCTGCGTCAGACCTGCCCGCGGCCGCCGCTTACGACGGGCGCTGACGCCAAAGTCCTGACCCGGCGCTACGAGGTATCGCTGACCGATTGCGACCGCCGCCGGGCCCGGGCCGTGGCCTGGTCTGACCGGATCCGCCGCGATTTTGGCGGCGCTGCTGACGAGACCGATTCAAAAAGGGGCAACGACTGATGGCAATGACAAACGGCACCAATGGCAACGGCAGCAGGATCAACGCGGATGCGATCGCCAAGAATGCCGCACTGCAGGTCGGCGCGCGGCTGGTCTCGCTGATCGGTCTGCCCCTCCTGTCCGCTCTCGCCTTCATCACCTATCAGGACATCCGGGACTCGAACCAGGCGCTTGCCGAGCAGGTGATCCAGATCCGCGTCGATCAACGCGGCTTCGACGAGCAGCTGAACACCTTCGAAGAGAAGATCGACGAGATCACCGACGATCGCTATCGCTCGACCGATGCGGTTCGCGACTTCCTGCGGATCGACCAGAAGAACGCCGAACAGGACCGGCGCCTTGGCGCTGTGGAACGGCGGATCGAGACCTACCGATAAGGAAATCCACCATGCTGCCACGCCTTGTGATGGCCGCGCTGATGCTTCTGGCATCGGCGGGGTTCGCCATTGCCGAAACCGTTCTGTCGCCACCGCCGAAGCCGGAGGCCTGCGTCCGAACGCTCGATGCCACGCGCGACCGGCTTGCGGGCCTTGCAGCTCGGGGCGCTGTAACCATTCTCACCGATATCGAAGGCGAGGCGGCCGAGATCTGGATCGCCCGCTTCAACGCCATCCCGCCGCGCACTGAGTTTGCCGGCGACGCGGTCCTGGCGATCGCTGTGAGCTGGTCGCCTTGTCGCATTTCTGTCCAGCCTCTGGTGCGTCGATACCATGCAGGCGGATCGTTGTTTCGCCGACCTTTATCGTGTCGCCGTCGACTATCTCTGCACGTCCGAGTAGATCAGCGCCAAAGGCGATCGTCGGCACAAGCGATAAGGCTACCAAAGAAAGCGCGAATGACCGTAGCATCTCGCCATCTGGGCGAATGCTTGAGTTCAAGTCAAGCTACGTGGCTCTGAGCGATGACGCGGCTGCGGACCCGCAGCATGAAGTACCGATCCGGATTCCGCTCCACCATGTCCTTGTAGGCGGCTTTCGCGGGAAGCAGGCTCAGATTGGCGGAGTGCACGTCTATGATCTGGCCGTATCCCTTCGTCCATTCCTCGACTTTGAATTCCAGGTTGTCCATTTCTCGTCTCCAAAATGTTCCGTCAATGTTCTCATTAGCAGATCGGGCAGAGAGCGAGTCAATGGAATCCGTGTCCGCTTTTCAGTGAGCTGTCCGCTCATTGATTTGTCGTCCTGCAGTTGAAATAGTGGAAGGCGGGTTGTGTGTTGGGGGGGGGTAAATGTACAGGGTTGCTATTTGCGCCGCGTTGATTGCGGCGACGGCAGGGTGTGCAACGGTCGCGCGTGGGACCAAAGAGTTGGTTCACTTCCAATCGAATCCGCCGGGAGCCGCTATCGCGACCACAGAGGGCCTCTACTGTCCAGCCACTCCATGTGCAATCAAGGTCGACCGCAAGGCCGATTTCGTCGCAACGTTCACCAAGGAGGGATACCATCCCCATCAGGTTTACGTTGGAACCAAACTACCTGGCGAGGGCGCGGCCGCTATCGCCGGAAATGTGGTAATTGGTGGCGTTGTGGGGATAGCAACCGATGCTATCACGGGGGCCGCTCTGGACCACTATCCGAACCCTGTGAATGTCGATTTGATTCCGCTCGATCAGCCTGCACCACCGCCTGCTGTTAAACCGGAGCCCGTGCAGCAACCGCGAGGCGACAGCGAACCAGTCTCCTGATGCTGGGTTGAGGGTTGTCTACGAGCTTCGGCGGTTGCGGGCGTGTGACGGTGTGGCGCAATCGCAGCTGATTGTTTAGCCTGCGTAGGATGTGCGGACGGTTCACGCAGACCTACAGCTGGCAGGAGCTTCGGGACGCCTTCGCGCTGATCGACCCGTCGCCGCCGTCGAACATGCAGCCGCGCTACAACATCGCCCCGACGCAGGATGTCGACGTCATCCTGCCGGGGGAGGGCGGGCGCACCGTCAAACGCATGCGGTGGTGGCTCGTGCCGATGTGGTGGAAAAAGCCGCTGAAGGACGTCCCAAGCACCTTCAACGCGCGCTGCGAGGGGATCGCGTCCAAGCCGATGTTCCGGTCTGCGTTCAAGCGGAGCCGGTGCATCATCCCGGCGTCCGGCTTTTACGAGTGGACGGGCGGGAAGGGCAACCGGCTGCCCTGGTATATCTCTGCTTCCGACAACAGCATCCTGTCCTTTGCCGGCCTCTATGAGCGCTGGACCAATCCTGAGACGGACGAGCAGGTTTTGTCCTGCACCATCGTCACCTGCCCGGCGAATGCTGTAATGGCGAAGCTGCATAAGCGGATGCCGGTTGTTCTCGGCAAGGACGATATCGACACCTGGATGGCTGAGCCGGCCGAAGCGCTGTTGAAGCCGGCGCCGGATGACGTGCTTCAGGCTTGGCGTGTCGATCCGAGGGTGAATAGCAGCCGGTATCAGGGGGAAGACGCGATCAAGCCGATAGGCGCCTAGAGACCGTAGGCAGCGATTGATCAAGAACGAAGCGCGGTCGAAAGTGTCTAACCTCGGAGATCGGAAGTGTCTAACCTTCCGAAAAACCGTGGCGCCCCCTAGGGGAGTCGAACCCCTCTTTCCAGATTGAAAATCTGGCGTCCTAACCGATAGACGAAGGGGGCGGCGCCGTTTTGGTCCGTCGTTGCGACCGACCGCCGCCGGCCGGCGAGGTGATCTGCTTGACAGACCGCAGGGATATAGAGGGGATTCCGCCAGCCTGCAACAGGCCTGAGCCGATCCCCCCGATTTTTTGCGACTGCGTTTTTCCGGCCGCGCCCGGCGGCCGCGCCGCTTACCAGTGGCCGGTATTGCCCATCGAGGCCCAGGGCTCCTGGCTGGGCAGCGCATCGCCCTTCTGCAGAAGCTCGATCGAGATGTTGTCGGGCGAGCGGATGAAGGCCATCCGGCCGTCGCGCGGCGGACGGTTGATCACAACACCATTATCCTGCAGGTGCTGGCAGGTCGCGTAGATATCGTCGACGACGAAGGCCAGGTGACCGAAGTTGCGGCCCTCGCCATACGCTTCCGCGTCCCAGTTATAGGTCAGTTCCAGGAGCGGCGCCCGCTCGGCAACCGCGCGGTCCTCGTCTTCGGGCGCGGCCAGGAAGATCAGCGTGAAGCGCCCGTTCGCGTCCTCGTGGCGGCGCACCTCGCGCATGCCGAGCTTCGTGCAGTAGAAATCGAGCGATGCGTCGACATCGCTGATGCGCACCATGGTGTGCAGGTATTTCATCGGCTTGATCCCTCTCGCCTCAGTATCGGCCAGACGCCTATCTAGACCGTCGGTGCCCGGAGGGCTAGGGCAGGGGAGAAGATTACCCCGAAAGGCTTGACTTGCGCCCCGCAGCGGCCTCCGAATCCACCACCCGGAGACGGCCGCGTGAGGGAGGCAGCGCTATGAGCATGATGGATGATCTTGAGCCCCCGGCCCGGCGGCTCGCGGCGATGGTGGCCGATGCCGAGCGGATCGTCGTGTTCACCGGCGCCGGCATATCGACGGAGTCCGGCATTCCCGACTTTCGCAGCCCCGGCGGCCTGTGGGAAAAGCAGATGCCGATCCCCTATCAGGATTTCGTCGCCTCGGCCGATATGCGCGCCGAGGCCTGGCGGCGCAAATTCGCGATGGAGCCGACCTTCCGGGCGGCCAGGCCCGGTCGCGGTCACAAGGCGATCGCCCATCTGGTGCGCATCGGCAAGGTCGGCGCGGTGATCACCCAGAATATTGACAACCTGCATCAGGCCTCGGGCATCGACCCGGCACGGATCATCGAACTGCATGGCAACGGCTCCTATGCCCATTGCCTCGGTTGTGGCCTGCGGCACGAACTCGACGATATCCGCGCCCGGTTCGGGGCGGATGGTCTTGCGCCCGACTGCCGGGCCTGCGGCGGGCTGGTGAAGACCGCGACGATCTCCTTTGGCCAGGCGATGCCGGAAGCCGAGATGCTGCGGGCCGAGGCGGCGACGCTGGATTGCGACCTGTTCCTGGCGCTCGGCTCCTCGCTCGTCGTCTATCCGGCCGCCGGGTTTCCCCTGATGGCCAAGCGCAACGGTGCGGCTCTCGTCATCGTCAATCGCGAGCCGACCGATCTCGACGCCTATGCCGATCTGGTGATCGGCGACGATATCGGCGACACGCTGGAGCCGCTCACCGGGCTGAACGGCTAGCCGCCCGCCGCCAGTCACCCATTGCCGGCCACCCGTCACGGTAGCTTGCCGAATACGTTCGTATACAGTCGGTTGTCTCGGGTGTTGGTGTGTTTTCAGCCCGGTTTTATTTTGACGTCGCTTGTCTATTTGAGGCTTCGCCGGCACAGGGATTTGGTCTTACGGCCCGATGATGCAATGATAGGGCGGTTAGCGAATCGGGGGTTGGCGACGGAGTCGTCGCTATGTGTGGCGTGCGGAATTTGGAGTTGGGGAATGGGGGCGAAGAGCGCGCCTGATTTGGGCGTGATTGCGAGTGCGGGAGAAGAGCAGGCTGTCGACGTCATCGAGATCGTCGGCACGATAAAGTGGTTTGACGCCGGAAAGGGGTACGGCTTCATCGTTCCGGACAACGGATTGCCCGATGTCCTGTTGCATGTGACCTGCCTCAGGCGGGACGGTTTCCAGACGGCCTATGAGGGCGCGCGAATCGTCTGCGAGGCGCTGAACCGGCCGAAGGGCATGCAGGCCTTCCGCATTGTCAGTATGGACGATACGACGGCGGTGCATCCCGCCCAGGTTCAGCCACGGACCCATGTGAGTGTCGATGCCAGTGGCGACTTCGAGCGGGTCGAGGTGAAATGGTTCAATCGGGTGCGCGGTTACGGTTTCCTGACACGCGGGGACGGAACGCCGGATATCTTCGTCCACATGGAGACGCTGCGGCGCTTCGGCTTTGCCGAGTTGAGACCCGGCCAGACGGTGATGGTGCGGTTCGGCCCGGGCCCGAAGGGGCTGATGGCCGCCGAAATCCGTCCCGACGGGTCGGCTGGCCCCGCCCCGCACTGAGACGCACCGCATTAAGAGACGCTACACTGAGGGCCACAGCGCTGATACACACCGCGATGAGGCGCTTGTGCGCGTTCGCGGCTGCGGGTCTCGTGCTGTTTGTCTGCGCGACCGTGGCCCTGGCCGCCGAGACGACGCCGCTGTCGATCGAGACGCAGTCGGGCAGGCATGCGTTCCAGGTCGAGATGGCGGTGACGCCGGCCGAGCGCGGCCGTGGCCTGATGTACCGTCAGTCGATGGCGCCGGATGCCGGCATGCTGTTCGATTTCGGCGTCGACGACGAGGCCTCGATGTGGATGCAGAACACCTTCATCCCGCTCGACATGATCTTCATCAGGGCGGATGGAACCGTGCACCGGATCGCCGCCGACACGACGCCGTTTTCAACCGAGATCATCTCGTCCAGGGGCCCGGTCCGGGCGGTGCTGGAACTGAACGCGGGAAAGGCCAGGGAGATCGGGCTTAGAGCCGGCGATACCGTCCGTCACGACATGTTCGGCAACGAGGACTGACGCCGTTCAGTCCCCCTGCTTGGCGGTCAGGGCGTCGTCCTTGCCCTTGGCCCGGTAACAGGCGTCGCGATCGCCGATGCGTTGCCAATAGGCTTCGAAGGCGGGGCGCTTTTCCATCGTGCCGAATTGCAGGCCCCAGCCGATCTGCGCGCCGAGATAGACATCGGCCGCGCTGAACCGGTCACCGGCGAGATAGCCGTCGCCGCCGACCGCGATTTCCAGCGTATCCATGACGTCTTCATAGGTGCCGTATCCCGCCATGACCGTCTGGTCGGGCTTCGCCTCCAGGTCGAGCGCCCGCGCGGTGACCGCCATCTCGACCGGGCCGGCGGCGAAGAATAGCCAGCGGTAGTAGGCGGCGCGGTCCGTCGGATCGGGCGCGAGCCCCGCCTCCGGAAAGGCGTCCGCGAGATAGGCGCAGATCGCCGCGCACTCGGTAATCACCGCGCCGTCGTGGCGAATGGCCGGTACCTTGCCCATCGGATTGATCGCGCGGTAGGCGGCCGACTTCATTTCTTCGCCATACTGCACGACATGCGTCTCGTAGGGCGCGCCGACTTCCTCGAGCATCCAGCGTACGATGCGGCCGCGCGACATCGGGTTCGTAAAGAATTCGAGTTTGCTCACCACCGTCTCCCCAAACGAGCCCGCCCCAAAGGTCCGCCCCAAAGGTCCGCCAACGATATCGCGCTTTTGCTACCTGCGCGCGCGGGATACGTCAAACAAGTGTGTGCGGCTATTCGACGGCTGCATCGGCGGCCTTGTTGGCCTCCAGCCAGTCCTGCAGGCTCTGGATCGGCTCGATGATGCATTCCGGCGCGTCCGGCGTCTGGCAGCAGCGCTGCAACGCCTTCACGTCGTCCTGGTAGATCCGCTCCCACTCGGTGAAGGGAATCCAGTTCGACAGCGGCATCCAGTAGGAATGCGGATAGGTGCTGGCCCAGTCGCTGTAAGGCTCGGGCGGCGATTCGTAGATCGTTCCGGGCCGCGCGCCGAACCGGCCGTGTGGCGCCTGGCCGATCGACTGCATCATCTTGGCCGGCTGGTCGCCGAAGGTCGGGATCTCCATGTCCTGGCAGGTGTTCAGCGAGCCGATGCGGTGGCAGCCGGTGCAGGTGTTGCCGCGTGTCGAAATGCTGTGCGGCTTCGGCCAGGCATCGAACGGGCCGCCCGCGTCGGCGGAGTGGAAACCGTGCGGATCGGCCGGCAGTTGCCCGTTCTGGGCCGACCAGGGCGTGTGCATCCAGGGGTCGCTGTCGTGGCAATAGATACAGCCCTCGTTGGCGATATGCTGCGGCGTTCCCCACAGATCATCAGGCTTGACGAAGCCCTCGGGCGTGTCGGTCTCGTTCGGCGGGGGCACGCGGATGCCGTTCTCGCCGGCCGGATCGGTGCCGAAATTCTTCGAGATGAAGAAGCAGGTGCTGCCGGTCTTGACGTTGTGCATGATCATTTCGATGGAATCGAACTGCGGATCGTCGATCGGGCGGATGTACATCCGCCGGCACAATTGCAGGATCTGCACGTCGTCGTCGCGCACCGTCGACATCCGCGAGTAGGGCGCGCATTGTCCGTCGGTGGTCTCCGGATAGGGCAGCATCGCCGGCCGGTCGCACGTCATGTCCTTGGTATAGGTCTCAGGCTCCTTGCCGTTGACCGTGATCGGCACGATGTCCAGGTCGAGGCAGTTGAAGACCGGCGCCTTGGCGATCAGCTTTTCGCAGACATCGCCATAGTGCTTCAGCGTGTACTCCTCCTCCGCGACGGCTGAACCGGCGGCGTAGGCGAACAGGCCCAGCGTCAGGACAAGGCGGCGTGCCGTGACGCGTTGCTTCCCCCCGCTCATGTCACCAGCCCCGGCGTGTCGAGAATGACCTGCCTGATCGCCGCGTGATAGCGGACATAGCCGGTGCAGCGGCAGATATGCTGGCCGACTGCGTCCTCAATCGCCGCGTCCACCGTTTCCTTTGGGATCGGCTGACGTTTCAGCTTGTCGAGAAGCGCATAAGAAGCGGTCAGGAAGCCGGGGCAGCAATAGCCGCACTGGAAGGAGAAATGCTCCAGGAAGGCGGTCTGCAGCGGATGCAGGTTGTCCGGCGTGCCGAGCCCCTCGACGGTCGTCACGACCTGGCCGTCGACATCCTTGACTGGTGTCGTGCAGGCGCGGATGGCCACCTCGTGCGCGCCCGGCCGGCGCGCGACGGACACCGTGCAGACCCGGCACACGGCAATGCCGCAGCAGAATTTGGTGCCGGTCAGGCCCAACTCCTCGCGCAGGAAATCGACCAGCATCAGGTCATCCGGCAGGCCGGACCGCGTCACGCGCTCGCCGTTCAGGGTGAAGTCGACATCGATCCTGTCCATCATGACCACCATGCGTCGCGGACGGCTACCGGCGTGATCGGCAGGGAGCGGAAGCGAACACCCGTTGCGTGATGCACCGCATTGGCGATCGCCGGCGCGATCGCGACCATCGCCACCTCGGCGATCCCGCGCGCCGGCGCCTTGTCGGATTCCGGCGGAAAGATCACCGTTTCCACCCGGCCGAGCGCGACGTCGCCGGACAGCGGTACGTGATAGCGATGCAGGTTCCAGGTCCCGTCGCCGGCACCGCCCTCATATTGCGGCAGATCCTCCAGAAGGGCCTGGCCGACGCCCATGGCGAAGCAGCCCTCGAGCTGGCCTTCGACGAGGTCCTGCTGCAGGATCTTGCCTGGGCCGATATAGTGAACCGCCTCGTCGAGCCGCACGATGCCGGTGCGCCGGTCGACCCTGACGCTGGCCAGGCAGGCCGTCGCGCCGAAATTCTGGCCGTTGCCCTCCCAGATGCTCTCCACCGTGAAGAGCTTCGGATTCTTCCGGTCGATCAGGTCGAGGCCGTCCTTTCCGCCGCGGCCGACGGCGAGCGCGTCGATCTCCCAGCGGAACGTGTCGTCGCCAACGGTATAGTCCGCCTCGACCCATTCACCGCTATAGAAGGCGTGGATCATCGCCCGGACGACATGACCCTTGTCATGCGCGGCCTTGGCGAGATCCTTCAGCGCGATGGGCTGAAGGCCGATGGCGACGAGCGCGCCGTCCTGCCATCTGACGTCGGCGCTCGTAAGCGCCGCCGCATCGCCGCCCCACAGGTCGCGGGCGGCGGGCAGAAGCCCGGTCTCCAGGATCACCGTGCAGGCCTGCTCTACGCCGTGCACCCATTTCGACGAGGTCGAGGCCGCCTTGGTCGATTCGTAGATGATCGGCGTCCAGCGCGGATTGGCCGGCTGCAGCTTGAAGCCTTCCTCCAGTTCGAGCGCCTTGAAGGGCTCGAGGAAGCCGGTATTGACGGTTTCGGCATTGGCGCCGAGCTTGCCGGCCGTGGCGATCGCCAGCGTCGTCGCCGTCCCGGTGCCCATGTCGATGACGTTCGTCGTGACCGTGATCCGGCCGTCGGCATCGATCGCCACCTCATCGAGCGCGGCATCCGCGCCGGTGCCGTAATTCTTCATGCCGAGCGCGAAGCCGACACCGTAGGCATAATCCTTGCCCTTCGCGGCATCGCGGCGCTTGTCGCGCTCGGTCCACAGCCGATGCGTGCTTGCCTGATTGCACATCTCGTCCATGCCGGGCGGCGCCACAGCCGCCCCGGTATCGATCGTTTCCCCGCCGAACAGAACATTGGCCTTGCGCAATTCGATCGCATCCATACCGATCGCCTCGGCCAGCTCATCGACCATCGATTCGACCGCGAACAGGCTCTGCACGGTGCCGAAGCCGCGCATCGAGCCCGCGGTGATCGAGCGCGTGTGGACGGCGCGCGACCAGATATCGGCGAGCGGCACGCCGTAGGGTCCCGTCCCGTCGAGGCCGGAGACCTGGGCGACATAGCCGCTGACATTGCGCCGGCCGCCGCCATTCAGGAAGATCTGGTTGCGGATCGCCTTGAACTTGTTGTCCTTGCCGACCGCCATCGTCACGTCGATTTCCGAGGCATGGCGCTTGATACCGGCCTGGAACTGCTGGAAGCGGTCGTTGACGATGCGGATCGGTTTGTCCGAATAGGCCGCCGCCAGCGCCAGGAACAGGCACAGAATCGAGGTATCGCGTCCGCCGAAGCCGCCGCCGGGATAGGCGGCGATGAGGTGGACGGACTTGACGCCCAGTTCGCAGAGCGGATCTGCGAAGATCTCCACGGCGGCATTGGCGTCGTAGCTCGGCGACTGCGTTCCGATCAGCAGGTTGAGCGTGCCGGTCTCCCGGTCGAGCCAGCCGAGGCCCGATTCCGGCTCCATGAACATCGGATCGACCTGCTGGGTCTTGTAGGTGTTCCGCAGCACCGTCCAGCCTTCCTTGGCCGGATCGTCGAGCTTTTCGCGGATCTCGTCGATCCACTGCATCGCCTCGATGTCGCGCTGTGTCTTCAGCGTTTGCGGCCGCACCGGGCCGCCGGAGACCTGCGAGAAGATCTCGTCGGAATCATCGTCTGCGCGGGCGTGCACGATGCTCGTTTCGGGCTCAAAGAAGGAGATCGGCGGTGGCGGCTGCTCCTCGCCGAGCTTCAGGCCCTGCAGCACGCGCGAGCGGATCGCCCGGCGCGCCCTGTCCATCGTGTAGACATCGTCATAGAAGAGCAGGGCGACCGCCTGACCCAGATAGTCGGGGACGGTGTTCATCTTGACCAGGTAATTGCCGGCCGGATAGTCGACCTCGGCGACGCCGACATGGTCACGTTCCAGATCGTCGGCGGTGACGACCTGTTTGGGCTTCAGGTCGTCTGGCATCCAGTCGAGATCGAGCCCCTCGACGACCCGTGTCGCCGTCGGCGTGCGCAGGACGAGCACCACATGCTCGTCCTTCGGCCAGCCGTCCAGGTCGTGCGGGCGGAAATCGCGCGCATAGATCTTCTGGCCGGTGACCTTGGTCAGCCCGTCGATTCGGTAGCGCGCCTTGCCGGGGCCGGCCTGCCAGTCGGGCGGCGGCGCCATCGTGGCGGCTCCCGCCGGCCCGGACAAGATGCCGTTCAGCCAGACGGGACTGATTGCAATACCGATTCCCCCCGCGGTCGACGCGAGGAACTGACGACGCGAAATCGTCACTGCACTGTTCCTTCTCCCAAACAGTAAAGGAATTAAACAGGCCGTTCCCGCTCTGGTCAATCAGCCGGTGCGATCTCTGCCCGGAGGAGGAAGGATTTTATGTAACGCTACGAGATATCGCCGCCGCCCGATGATGAGATCTTGCAGCTTGCACCGCTTGCCAGATCGAAGATGTGCAGCGCGTCGGTGTTGAAGGCGAGGGTGATGCGCGCGCCTTTCTCGACCGCCGTCTGGCCGGCCTGGTGCACGGTGACCGCCGCGCCATCGTCGGTCTGGCAATAGAGATAACTCTCCGCGCCGAGTTGCTCGACATGGGTGACTGTGACCGGCAGCGGGCCATCGTCCGTGACGAGGATGTCGCCGGCGCGGATGCCGAGCTCGACCGCCTGGCCCGTGCCGAGTGCGAAGGCTGCACCGACGGGTTGTGCCGCGCCGCTGTCGAGCAGGATGCGATCGCCGTCGGCTTTGCCCTTCAGGAAATTCATCGAGGGCGAGCCGATGAAGCCCGCAACGAAACGGTTCGCCGGTTCGTTGAAGAGGTCGAGCGGCTTTCCGAACTGCTCCAGCCGGCCGGCCCTGAGCACGGCGATTTTGTCGGCCATGGTCATCGCCTCGACCTGATCGTGGGTGACATAGACCATCGTGTTGCCGAGGCGGGCATGCAGGTCGGCGATCTCGGCGCGCATCGCGACGCGCAATTCCGCATCGAGATTGGACAGCGGCTCGTCGAACAGGAAGATCTTCGGTTCGCGCACCACCGCGCGGCCGATCGCGATGCGCTGGCGCTGGCCGCCCGAAAGCTGGCCCGGCCTGCGGTCGAGCAGCGGCTCGATCTGCAGCATCCGGGCTGCCGCGTCGACCCGCGCGGTGATCTCGCGTTTCGGCGTGTGCAGGTTTTCAAGCCCGAAGCTCATGTTCTGGCGCGCGCTCATGTGCGGATAGAGCGCATAGGACTGGAACACCATCGCAAGGCCGCGCTGGGCCGCCGGCATCCGGTTCACCACCTCGCCGTCGATGGCGATCTCGCCCGCCGTGATGTCCTCGAGCCCCGCGATCATCCGCAGAAGCGTCGACTTCCCACAGCCCGACGGCCCGACGAAGACGCAGAAGTCGCCAGACTCCACAGCAAGGTCGATGCCGTGGATGACCGCGACCGAGCCGTAGGATTTCTTCACTTGATTAAGCGTGAGATCGGCCACTATTTCAGCCCCGTATTGGCGATGCCGGTGGTGATGTATTTCTGCAGGAACACGAAGACCAGCGTCGTCGGGATCAGGGAGACGACGGTCATCGCCAGGCGATAGTTCTCCTGGCTGACATGTTCGCCGCGAAACGCCAGCAGGCAAAGCTGGATCGTATAGGCGTCCTTGGCGGTGGCGATCGCCACCATCGGCAGGATCAGGTCGTTCCAGCGCCAGATGATGGAGAGAATGCCGAGCGCCGCGATCGCCGGCAGGGCGAGCGGCAGCATGATCCGCCAGTAGATCTTCCATTCCGAGGCCGCATCCATGCGGGCCGCTTCGATCAGTTCGTCAGGGATGGTCAGCATGTATTGGCGCAGCAGGAACACGCCGGCGGGCGTCGCAGCACCCGGGATGATGACGCCCCACAAGGTGCCGGACAGGCCGGTCGCGTTGATCGCCTTGAACACGCCGACCAGCGCGATGGTGTTCGGCACCATCAGGGTGGCGAGAATGAACAGGAAGAAGAACACCTGGCCGCGAAACCTGTATTTCGACAGGGCGAAGGCGGCCATCGAGTTGATCAGCAGCGTAATCAGCGTGGCGATGATCGTCACCAGGACGGAATTGGTGAAGCAGCGGGTGAAGTTGAGATTGACCCCGTAGGCCCGGCCTGTGAGCGGATCGATATAGTTGTCGATCGCGGGCTCGATGTGGCGTTCGGCGGATGCCGTCGACGTATCGATCTTGACGACGGCGGGCGAGGAGTTGTCGACATAGCGGGCGGGCAGGGTCGGCTTGGTGTCGTCGAAGCGCGGCACCGCGAAATCCGTCATCTCGCCGGTTGCCGGATCGACCGCGCGCACCAGCGCCTGGCGGATCAGCCGGTTCGGCTCGTAAGGCGCGATGCTCAGGAACTCGCCGAGCAGCCGCTGTTCGTCGGGATCGAGCGTTTCGAACACGGCATCGGTATCGAAAGCCTGTTTCGCCGTGCTTGAAAGCGCCGGATAGCGCAGCACCCAGTCGGGCAGACCCTTCTCGGCCACCAGCGCGCGGGCCTGCGCGGGCACCTGGCCCAGATGCGAGCGCAGCGCATAGAGCTCGCGGCCCTCGCGGGCTGAAAGCAGGGCGGTGACGTCGTGGCCGGCCCGTTGCTCATCATCCAGTTCCTGCCAGTCAAGCACCCAGGCCGGCAGGTCGGAGAGGATGAAGATCTCGCGGCCCTCCGGCCCGTAGACGGTTGCCCTCGCAACCGAGGTATATTCGCCGGGCAGCAGCGACAGGTCCTCGCTGTCGAGCTGAAACGGCGTCTTGAAGGAGTTCAGCACGATCCAGGTGACCGGCAGGAAGATCAGCAGGAAGCCGAAGGCGAGATAGGCATAGGTCAGCCAGTCGACGAGCGTCGGCCCGTTGCGCCCTTGCGTGCGGGTGAGGAAGGTCCAGACCGCGCTCATCGCGATGCCCTGTTCGACAGCCAGATCTGGCTGAGCGTCATGACGATCAGCGCAACGGCGATGATGAGCGAGGCGGCCGCGGCAATGCCGAGCCCATGCGTCGTCGGCTGGCCGAGCAGACCCGAGGTCTCGAAGATATAGGCGACCACCGACGACCAGCGGACATTGAGCGCGTAGAGTTCCTCGAAGGCCTGGAAGGCCTTGATCAGCGACAGCACGGTAACGACCAGCAGCGTCGGGGCGAGCAGGGGCAAGGTGATGCGCCGCAGCTTGCGCCAGGGCGTCGCCCCGTCCATCTCGGCGGCCTCGTAGAGGTCCCTGGGGATCGCCTGGAGGCCGGCCAGCAGGATCAGCATGTAGAAGCCCAGATGCGCCCAGGTATAGACGAAGACCGACCAGAACATCGTCCAGCTCGGGTCCTGCAGCCACTGGATCGGTTCATCCAGCACACCCCACTCGATCAGCGTCAGCGACAACACGCCCTGACGCTTCAGGATCAGCGTCCACAGGAAGCCGACCACGACCGGCGACAGCATCACCGGATAGAAGAACACCGAGCGCCAGAAGCCGCGGCCGGCGATGTTCCGGTTGAGCGCCAGCGCCGTGCACAGCGCGAAGAAGATCATGATCGGCACCTGGAAGACGACGAAGATGATCGTGTCGGCGACCGCGGCGATGAACTTGTCGTCCTCGAGGTTCTCCCGGCCGGTGTCGATATTGGTGTCGCTGAACAGGCGGGTGAAGTTGTCGAGGCCGGAATAGGTCCGGTCGGCGAAATTGATCGACTGGCCGTCGGTCACCGAGAAGCCGACATTGATGAACAGCGGCGCGAAGGTGAACAGGCCGAAGACCAGGAAGTTCGGCAGGAGGAACAGATAGGGCAGGCCGGTCGCGCCGGACACGCGCTGGGCCAGCTCGACCGGCCAGCCGATCACCGACATGGTCTGCGCCCATGGCCCGCCCCGGGGGCGGACCAGGATCCAGCCGACGATCAGATAGACGAGCACGCCGAAGGGCCAGCGCGAGCCGGAAAAGGCATCGACGATGGCGTGGATCGCCTCCATTTCGGGCGGCCCTTCGGTCCGGTTACATCAGGCCGGCCTGTTACTCGGCGATCTTGGCGGCGACATCCGCGTCGATCGCGGCCAGCGCCTCGTCGAGCGTCATCTCGCCGTTGATCGCCTGGGTGATGTAGTCGGGCACGATGCCGTAGATCACGAAGTTCTTGTTGTAGCCCTGAAAGTCATAGGCCTGCGGGGTCGTCTCGGCCGCCTTGCCGGCATTGGCCGCGAACACCGACAGCGCCTGGGCGACCGCGGGGCTGGCATTGCCGTAGTCGACGCCGGTCGCCTGCAGGCCCTGATGGGCGGTGATGTTGTTGGTCGCGGCCGCGAATTTCTCGGCGTTCTCGGTGCGTGCCAGGAAATCGATCCAGGCCGCCGCGGCTTCAGGCGAAGCGGTATCCTTGAACGCGACCACCGCCGCGCCGCCCGGCATCGCGCCGCAGCCGCCTGGGCCGCAGGGAGCCGGCACCGCCTTCCAGTCGAAATCCTTGATGTTGTTGGCGTAGTTGTTGATCATCCAGGAGCCCGACATGTGCATCGGCACGCTGCCGCCCAGGAACAGCGGCGCGGCATTGCGGAACTGCGTACCGGAGCCGGCCGGCCAGCCTTCCGCCGGCATCAGGCCGTCCTTGTGCCACTGCACGAACTTTTCGGCGAAATCGCGGAACCCCTGGTCGACCAGGATCGGCTCGCCGGCTACATCGAAGAACTGCGCCCCGTAGGAGAAGGCCGGCCCGGCCCAGCGATGCGCGGTCCGGTCCATGGCCATCGCGCCATCGAGGTCGAGCGTCTCCTTGACCTCCGCCAACGCCTCCATCCAGTCGTTCCAGGTCGCCCCGTCGCCGGGCATGTCGACGCCGGCATCGTCGAACATGGTGACGTTGACATAGGGGCCGGTCACGGTGAGCTGGGTCATCCAGCCGTAGATCCCGTCATCCTCGCCGCCCGGCGCGCGGAACCAGGGCAGCGTCGCCCCATAGGCGTCTTCCCACGCCGCGCCGTCAACATAGGACGCGAGGTCCAGATAGTAGGGGTTGAGGCCGCCCAGATTGGTGACGCGCGCGACATCCGGTCCGGCGCCGGACTGCAACTGGTTTTCAAGCTGGTCGCGGATGACGTCATAGGCGACGGTGTCGATCGCCACGGTGTGGCCGGTTTCCGCCTCGAAGTCCTTGGCCATTTCGGCCATCACGTCGCATTCCGTCCCGTCCTGGTAGCACAGGAAGGTGATTTCATCGGCCTGCGCGGCGGCCAGGCTGATGCCGACCACCGCCGTCGAGATCATCGCGGTCTTCAGAGCAAAGTTCATTTTCGGTCCTCCCACGCATTGAATTATAAAGCCCCCGTTAATCGGGGTGTTTGGCTTCGAACGATCCGAACGCGCCGTTGAAGAAGATCAGCGGCTGCGTGTCCGACATCGTGACACTGGTGACGGCGGCAACGAAGATCAGGTGATCGCCGCCGTCATGGACGGCATGGCGCCGGCATTCGAAACGGGCGAGCGTCCCGTCGAATTCAGGCATGCCGCTTGAATTGATCCGCACGCCCTCGCGGTCGAAGGCATGGGCGTTCCTGGTGAAATCCATGCAGACATCGTGCTGCCTGTGGTTGAGCACGTGCACGGCGCTGATCTCGGCGGCCTCGAACACCGGCAGGCGGGCCGACTGGCGGCCGATCGACCACAGCACCAGCGGCGGCGACAGGGAGACCGAGCTGAAGCTGTTGACCGTCATGCCGACCCAGCCGCGCGGGCCCTTGGCGGTGACGACCGTGACGCCGGTCGCGAATTTCGCCATCGCCTTGCGGAGCCTCACCGGTTCGACGAGCGGTGCCTCCGTTCGCTCAGCCAGGCCAGCCATCACGGCACCTCGTGTCCGTTGGCGATCTCGTAGAGCTCGAACCACGTCTCCCGGTCCATGTCGACCCGCGTCGCATCGCTCATTTTCTCGATGCGGGCGAGTTTATTGGTGCCGAGCACCGGCAGGATGCCGGCGGGGTGGGCGAGCAGCCAGGCGGTCGCAACGGCCGTTGCGTCGACGCCGTTAGCCGATCCGATCCGCTCAAGCGCGCCGAGGATGTGCGAATTGGTCTCGGCAAACAGCGCGCCGCCGGCAAGTGGCGACCAGGCCATCGGCTTGACGCCGAATTCCTGCAGGAAGGCGAGGTCGCCATTGACGAAGGCGTCGGTGGCGACGAGCGATATCTCGATCTGGTTGGTGGCGAGCGGCGTCGACATCGCCGCTTGCAGCAGCGTCCAGTCGTGGCGCTTGAAGTTGGAGACGCCAACCGCCCCGACCTTGCCCGACTGGACGAGGCCATCGAGCGCCCAGCCGGTTTCGGCTGCGTCCATGAACGGATCGGGGCGGTGGATGAGCAGGAGGTCGATATGGTCGATGCCCATCGCGCGCAGCGAATTCTCGGTGGCGGCGATGATATGCGCAGCCGATGTGTCGTAATGCTTGACCCGCCGCTCGGGAAATTTCTCCGACGTCAGCATGATGTCGCATTTGGTGACGATCTGCATCTGCGCGCGCAGATGCGGCGCGGCCTTCAGCGCCCCGCCGAGCACGATTTCCGAGCTGTAGTCGCCATAGATGTCGGCCTGGTCGAAACTGGTGATGCCCTGGTCAAGGCAGATCTCGATCTTGCGCTGGACATGGCCGGGCGAGGTGTCGGGATCGTCGGCGAGCCGCCACATCCCGTAGACGAGGCGGGACAGGGAAAGCGTGTCGTTGAGGGCGATAGTCTGCATCAGCGGCGCTCTCCGATACCGAGCGGGGTTGCAGGGGTCGATGCGGGAACGCGGCCATATTCGTGCGGCAGCGAGCACGTCTTCAATTCCGGCAGCACCAGCTTGCCGACATAGTCGCATTCTTCCAGGTGCGGATAGCCGGAAAAGATGAAGGCGCGCATACCCATCTTCCGGTAGGCCTCGATCTCGCTGAGGATCTGATCCGCCGAGCCGACAAGCGCCGCGCCGCAGCCCGACCGGGCCCGGCCGACGCCGGTCCACAGATGCGGCTCGATGAAGCCTTCCATGTCGGCGAGATCGCGGTTGCGCGCCTGCCGGGCAACGCCGAGCGAGCCGGCATCGAGCGCCCGCTCGCGGATTTCCGTGCCCTGCTCATCGTCGAGCCGGGAGACCAGCTCGCGGGCGAATTCGCGCGCTTCCGCCTCCGTTTCCCGCACGATCATGTGGACCCGCAGGCCGTAGTCGAGCGTACGGCCATAGGCCTCCGCCCGGGCATTCACCGTGCGCATGCGCTGCTTGAGGTCCTCGCGGGTTTCCGGCCACATCAGATAGACGTCGCAATGCTGCGCGCACAGTTCGACGGCATCGGGCGAATATCCGCCGAAATAGAGCAGGGGACCGCCGTTCTGCTGATAGGGCCGGGCGGGATCGGTGCTCAGGCCGGAAAACTGGTAGATCGCGCCGGTATAGTCGATCGTCTCGCGCGTCCAGGCCTGGCGCAGGATCTCGACGACCTCGCGCGAGCGCTGGTAGCGGTAGTGGCTGTCCTCTTTCTGGCCGGGAAAGTCGGAGCTGATGATGTTGATCGTCAGCCGGCCCTCCAGCATGTGGTCGAGCGTCGCGATCGTACGCGCCAGCATGATCGGTTGCATCTCGCCGCAGCGCACGGCGGCGAGCAGGTTCATCCGCTCGGTGATCGGCGCGCAGCCGGCAACGAAGCTCAGCGTGTCCTGACCGACCTGATAGGAGGAGGGGCACAGGATGTTGCGGAAGCCTTGGCTCTCGGCCCGCCTGACGATGTCTGAGCAATGCGCCCAGCTCGACCGCAGCGCTCCGTCGGGGACGCCGAGATAGCGGTAGTCGTCCGAACACAGCGCCGCGAACCAACTGATCTCGGCGGCGTCCAGATCCTGGCTGGTAACGGGAACGATGCTCATCGGATAACGATACTCGTCGGATGACGTTCAGGGGCCCCTTGCTTTCCCTGATTAGAGCAGGCAGTTTGATCTAAATCAATGGTATATCAATCCGCGCTTTCGACTCGATACCAATCATCCCCCGCTACCCTGACATGCCGCCGGACTCATCCGATCAGGACACCTTCATTCCGCTACCGGTCTATATGCAGATCGCCGAACTGCTGGTCCGCGAGATCAAGGCGGGGCGGCTGGTCGACGGCGAGCGGTTGCCCACCGAGCGTGCCATGGCCGCGCAATACGGCGTGTCGGTCGCCACGCTCAGGAAGGCACTCGCCAGGCTCACCGACCAGGGTCTGCTGGAGCGCCGCCAGGGGTCGGGTAACTACATTCGCGCGAGTGGGAAAGACGGTTCCATTTATGCGCTTTTCCGCCTGGAGCGGCCGGATGGCGGCGGCTTGCCGACCACGCGCCTGTTGTCTTTTGCAACGATCCCGAAGCCGGCCGATCTGCCCGCTTTCGGCGCAGCGCAAACCGGTCACAGGTTCCGTCGGCTGCGCTGTCTCGACGCCATCCCGATCGCGCTGGAGGAGATCTGGCTCGATGGCTCGGTGGCCGACACCATCGATCCCGCCCAGGTCTCGCAGTCGCTCTACCACTTCTATCGGACGAGCCTGGGCTTATGGATCACCCGCGCCGAGGACTGGGTCGGCGTCGCGCCGGTGCCGGACTGGCGGGTGGATCAATTCTCCCTTGGACCCGGGTCGCCGGCCGGATTCATCGAGCGGTTCGGCTGGTCGCAGGAGGGCGCCCGTGTTGAATATTCGCGCACTTGGTTCGACCCGCAGCGGGCCCGCTACGTCGCGCGGCTGAAATAGGGGGCGCGATCGTGGCGACGCATTACGGACTGATCGGCTGCGGCATGATGGGCCAGGAGCACCTGCGCAATATCGCGCTGATGGAGGACGCGCGCGTCTCGGTAATCTACGAGCCGGATGCCGGCATGGCGCGGACCGCTGCGCCGTTTGCCCCGGATGCAGTCTTCGTCGACAGCCTGCCGGCGCTTCTCGATCACCGCCCGCTCGACTGTATCGTCATCGCCAGCCCCAACCATTGCCATGTCGACCAATTGGAGCGGATCGGAGCAAAGATCTCGCTGCCGCTGCTCGTCGAGAAGCCGCTGTTTACCGATCCGGATGACCTAGCCCGCATCCGCGTCTTTCAGCGCGCCTACCGGGCGCCGGTCTGGGTGGCGATGGAATATCGCTACATGCCGCCGCTTGCCCGGTTCATCGACGAGGTCGAGGCAGCAACGGGCGGCATCAGGATGCTGAGCGTCCTGGAGCATCGTTTTCCGTTCCTGAAGAAGGTCGGCGACTGGAACCGGTTCAATGCCAATTCCGGCGGCACGCTGGTCGAGAAATGCTGCCATTTCTTCGACCTGATGCGCCTGATCCTGAAATCGGATCCCGTCCGCGTCATGGCGAGCGCCGGGCAGGAGGTGAACCATTTGGACGAGGTTTATGACGGCCGGAGGTCGGACATCTGGGACTGCGGCTACGCGATCGTCGACTTTGCCAACGGCGCCCGTGCGATGCTCGAATTGTCGATGTTCGCTGAAGGGGCCGAGTATCAGGAGGTCGTCCATGCCATCGGACCGGCCGGCAAGCTGGAGGTCAGGATACCGGGGCCGGCGCGGCTGTGGTCCGGCGATCCGAACCGCCGGCCGATCCCGCATCTCATTCGAAGCCCGCGTGGGCGCTGTGAACCGGTGCGCATCGACACGCCGATCGACGACACGATCCTTAATGCCGGCGACCACAACGGCTCGACCTATTATCAGCACCTGAAGTTCCGGCAGGTCGTCACCGGGTCCGGCTCGGTGGAGGTCAGCCTGGACGACGGGGTCTGGGCGGTGCTGATCGGGCAGGCGGCGCAGAAGTCGGCCGAGACGGGGGAGGCGGTGGCGATTTAGTCGGGCGGCCGGTATCGCTTTGACCGGCATCGAGCCAGTCAAAGCGATTTCACCCTCTCCCACAAGGGGAGAGGGTGAACCAAGGCTGTTCTGCTTGGCTCAAGCGTCTTCCCAGAAGACACGGCGGATCGAATTCCCTTGATACCGCGCAGCTGTCGTCCCCTCGCCCCTTGCGGAAGAGGGACAGGGTGAGGGGTACGCATGAGCGCGCTCGATGCCCGCGAAGGCGTTTCGGCCTCGCTCATCCATTCGCGGCCATCCGCCTGTCCTCCGCCGCGAGCGCCTCGATCATCTCCGCCGTCCGCAGATAATGGGCGCGCAGCAACTCCACCGCCCCATCCGCGTCACGCTCCAGCGCCGCTGCGGCGATTGCAGCGTGTTCGGCTTTCAGATCCCGCTGCGAGCGTGATTTCGGCGCGCTGATGACCGGATTGCGATAGCGCTCGGATTCGACATAGAGCGTCTCGAAGATGTCGAGCAGGGTGCGCGACGCGCAGCCGATGATCAGCGCGCGGTGGAAATCATGGTGCCGCCGCTCCAGCGTCTGCAATTCGGCCTCGTCGCCCGGCCCGGCGCGCCCGGCCTGCAATTCCAGCGCATGCAGGGCCGCGACGATGCCCGTCTCCCAGTCGTCGCCACCTGTCGCGATCGACCGGCGCAGCGCCTCGGTCTCGATCAGGATGCGGGTGTCGGTCGTGTCGCGCATCTCGCTTAGGGAAAGCGGCGCCACCCGGAAGCCGCGGAGCGCTTCGGAGACCACCAGCCGCTCGGCCTGCAGCCGGGTCAGCGCCTCGCGCAGCGGCGAGAACCCCATGCCGTAGCGGTCGCGCAGCTGTGCCAGCCGCAGCGGCTGGTCCGGCTCGAACGCGCCGCGCACGATGTCCCAGCGCAGCGCGTCATAGGCCTTTCTGGCAAGCGTCATCGTGTTCTCCTGCCGAAAACCTATCCCGCGAACGGCGGCGCGTTCAACATGAATTTTCGAAAATATCATTGCTTTCGAAAATCATGACTCCTACACTCGTGCATGGATGTCTTGCCAGGGAGGTCGCCGATGTCGAAGCCGCGCGAGAATTACCGCGAGGACGTCGCCGGACGGGCGAATGTCGCGGATACCCCGGAGTTGCTCGCCTATTATGACGAGCTTGAGAAATATGACGCCGCCGCGCTGTGGACGGTCGCCAACAAGATCGAGCCGTGGGAGCCGGCGAGCGCCTCCGTGCCTGTCCTGTGGCGCTACCGCGACCTGCGCGACCATGTGCTGCGCTCCGTCGATCTGGTGACGCCGGAAAAGGCCGGGCGCCGCGTCATCTATCTGAACAATCCCGGCCGCACCGACGTCGCCGCCGCGGTCGGCTGGCTCTATGCCGGCCTGCAGGTGATGCATCCGGGTGAGGCGGCCTCCGCCCACCGTCATTCGGCCAGCGCCATCCGCTTCATCATGGAAGGCGAGGGCGCCTACACGATCGTCGACGGCCACAAGATGACGCTCGGGGCGAATGATTTCGTGCTGACGCCGAACGGGACGTGGCACGAGCACGCGGTTTCGGCCGACGGCACGCCCTGCATCTGGCAGGACGGGCTCGACATTCCCTTCGTCAACGCCATGGAGGCAAATTTCTACGAGGTTCATCCCGACCTCGCTCAGGCCGTTGCCCATGAGGTCGACGACATGACGAAGACCTGGGGCAATCCCGGGCTGACGCCGATCGCGCCCAACGGCAAGCAATGGGAAAAGGGCTACAGCCCGATGTACAAATACGAGTGGGAGCCGACCTACGATGCTCTCAACCGCTATGCCGACTGCACGGACGGCTCGCCCTTCGACGGCGTCTTGATGGAATACGTCAATCCGGTCACCAACGGGCCGGTCATGCGGACGATGGGCGCATCCATGCAGATGCTCCGGCCCGGCGAACGGACCCGGGCGCATCGCCACACCGGCAGCTATCTCTACCATGTCGCCAAGGGCGAGGGCTTCTCGATCATCAACGGCAAGCGCTTCGACTGGACCGAACACGATATCTTCTGCGTGCCGTCCTGGGCCTGGCACGAGCATGGCAACGGCTCTGACAGCGACGATGCCTGTCTGTTCTGCCTGTCCGACCTGCCGGTCATGCGGGCGCTCGGCCTCTATCGCGAGCAGGCCTTCGGCGAGAACGACGGCCAGCAGCCCGTGACGGCATGAAATCCGCAATCAGGTGAGAAAACGTGAAACTGGCAACCTTTCGAAGCAATCCCGAGGCGCCGGCGCGGCTCGGGGTCATCCATGATGATCTGATGATCGATGTCGGCCGGCTGGGCAGTGTGTTCGGCGAGCCGCTGCCCGACCGGATGCTCGATTTCATCGATACCGGCCGGCCGGGGTGTGAATCGCTTCGCTCGATCCTGGAGGATATCGACGGCATGCCGCCGGTCGGCACCGCCACCGATATCGGCAACGTCACGCTGCTCGCGCCGATCCCCAAGCCGCGCAAGAACATCTTCGGCATCGGCCTGAACTATGTCGAGCATGTCGAAGAAAGCGCCAAGGCGCTCGACACGGCAAAGGACCTGCCGACCGAGCCGGTCGTCTTCTCCAAGCCGCCCACCGCCGTGATCGGCCCTGGCGACCCGATCGGCCACAACGGCGCGATGACCGGCCAGCTCGACTGGGAGGTGGAGATGGCGGTGATCATCGGCTCGACCGCCCGCCGGATCGACAAGGCCGATGCCCTGAAGCATGTCTTCGGCTATTCGGTGATGAACGATATCTCGGCCCGCGACAACCGCCGCGCCGGCCAGTGGATCTTCTCCAAGGGCATGGACAGCTACGCCCCCTTCGGACCGGTGATCGTGACGGCCGACGAGATCGAAGATCCGCAGGCGCTCGATCTCTGGCTGACCGTGAACGGCGTCGAGAAACAGCGCTCCAACACCCGCCACATGCTGTTCAAGGTCGATCATCTGATCGCCGACATTTCCTCTGGCATCACGCTGGAGCCCGGCGATATCATCGCGACCGGAACGCCCTCCGGCGTCGGCGCCGGCCGGGACCCGCAGGAATGGCTGAAACCCGGCGACGTCGTCGAGGCGACGGTCGAGGGGATCGGCACCCTGCGCAACCCGGTGGTCAATACGGCGGTTTGAATCGTAACGGAGACACCTAATTGCAATTCGATCTCGATCAGCTTGAGACGCCGATCGTCTACAAGCTCATGTCCGCCTGCGTGTTCCCGCGTCCGATCGCTTGGGTAACGACGCAGAACGCCGAAGGCAGCGTCAATGCCGCGCCCTACAGCTTCTTCAACGCGATGGGCTCGGCCCCGCCCACCCTTGCGGTCGGGCTGCAGGCCGATTCCGAGCGCGGCTTCAAGGATACTGCGAAGAATATCCTGGAAAACGGTGAATTCGTTGTCAATCTGGTCTCCGAGAAACTCGCCGAAGCGATGAATGTCACCGCCGTCGACGCGCCAAACGGGATCGACGAATTGCAGCTTGCCAGGCTCGGCACCACGCCGTCGTCGCATGTGGCGCCGCCGCGCATCGCATCGGCACCGGTGGCGTTCGAATGCGTCTCGCTGACGGCGCTCGTCACAGGCCCCTGCCAGACGATCGCGATCGGCCGCATCAAGGCGATCCATGTCGACGAAGCTTACGTTAAGGACGCCGAACGCGGCCATCTGTCGACGCTCGATATCGGCCTTGTCGGACGGACCTTCGCAAGCGGCTATGTGCGCACCACCGACCGGTTCGATCTCGACCGGCCGGACTGGCAGTCCTGGTCGGCGGAGCACCCGGACTGGCAACCCGGCGGCGGTGGAAGCTGATATGGCGGTTCGTTGACATGGCCGGTGGGGACACCGGGCCCGAGCGGGTCGCCTATACCCATCTCGACCGGGACGCCCTGAACCTTGAGCTTTCGCCGAGCCGCAGCGCCAAGGATGCGATCGGCGTCCTGCAGCGCCACGAGCAGGACACCGCGCGCCTGTGGGACGATCCGGCGCTCGAAACGGTCCGCGATGTCGCCTGCGGTCCGGCTGCCGTTGGTCTCGAGGCCCGGCTCGATATCGTCCGTCCGGCGGGCGAGGGGCCCCTTCCCTGTCTCGCCTTCGTCCATGGCGGCTTCTGGCAGGAGGGGTCGAAGGCCGGCTCCGGCTTCGCCTCCCGCGCGCTCGCGGAGCAGGGCTGGGCTACCGCGCTGATCGGCTACACGCTGACGCCTGAGGCGCGGCTGCCCGAAATCGTCGCGGAAATCGCGCAAGCGGTTCTCCATCTCCACGATAACGCGGACGACCTGAAGATCGACCCCCGGCGGCTCGTAGTTGCGGGTCACTCGGCCGGCGGCCATCTTGCTGCGGCGATCCTGGCGGGACTGGGCGGCGACCGCGCCGCCGGCGCGGTTTGCGGTGCGATGCTGATATCGGGCGTTTACGACCTGGCACCCGTCGCCGCGTCCTATGTCAACGATCTCGCGGGCATCGAGCCGGGCGAGATCGACGCGCTGTCGCCGCTGCTCTATCCCCCGGTGCGGGACGTCCCGGTCCGCGTGCTGATCGGCGCCGACGAGCCGGATGCCTTCCAGCGCCAGTCGGACGCCCTCCATGCGGCCTGGGCGGCGTATCTCGCGGACGTGACGTTGAGCCGGGTCGCCGGTCGCGACCACTTCGACATCCTCGATACGCTTGCCGGCCAGACCCTGGCCGCCTTTGCGGACGACTAGCCTCAAATCATTGCGCGGACCGGACTGCGAAATGGTCATGACGGGTTGGCTTATCGCGGTCACTTGGTTTATCCAGAGGCGCGAATGCGGTGCAGCATTGGTCGCGACCAGGGCTTGCGCGGTGTTCGGGGGCGATCGACAGGGAATGTGCGGCGCGTGCACGTCTGGCATTTTTTGCCGGTAATTTAGACTGAATGACCGTTGCCGGACATCGGTCCAGCGGCACAATCGTCGTGCCGGATTTTCGCGACGGATGGGAGGACTTCGACGATGAAGATTGGTGCACCCAGGGAGCTGCACGAGGGCGAGGCGCGCGTGGCGCTGACGCCCGAAAGCGCGGCCCAGCTCCAGAAACTGGGCTACGAATGCCTTGTCGAATCCGGCGCCGGCGCGGCCGCCGGGTTTTCCGATGCCACCTACGAGGCGGCCGGCGTCAAGGTCTACAAGACCCCTGCGCCGCTGTGGAAGGCGGCCGACATCGTCATCAAGGTCCGCCCACCGGAAGGGCCTGAACTGAAGCGGCTGACCAAGGACAAACTACTGATCTCCTTCTTCAATCCCGCCGAGAGCGAGGAGGCGATGCAGCAGGCCGCTAAGCAGGGCGGCAACGTCATCGCCATGGAGATGGTGCCGCGCATCTCGCGCGCTCAGAAGATGGATGCGCTGTCCTCGATGGCCAATATCGCCGGCTACCGGGCGGTGATCGAGGCCGGCAACAATTTCGGCCGCTTCTTTACCGGCCAGGTGACGGCGGCCGGCAAGGTGCCGCCCGCCAAAGTGCTGGTGGTTGGCGCCGGCGTCGCCGGCCTTGCCGCGATCGGTACCTCAACGAGCCTCGGCGCGATCACCTATGCCTTCGACGTTCGCCCCGAAGTCGCCGAGCAGATCGAGTCGATGGGGGCGGAATTCGTCTTCCTCGATTTTAAGGAAACCCAGCAGGACGGCGCGGAAACCGGCGGCTATGCTGCCCCGTCGAGCCCGGAGTTCCGCGAAAAGCAGCTTGAAAAGTTCCGCGAACTGGCGCCCGAGATGGATATCGTCATCACCACGGCGCTGATCCCGGGCCGGCCGGCGCCGAAGCTCTGGCTGAAGGACATGGTCGAGGCCATGAAGCCGGGCTCGGTCGTGGTCGACCTCGCCGCCGAGCGCGGCGGCAACTGCGATCTGACGGTCGCCGACGAGAAGATCGTCACCGACAACGACGTGACGATCATCGGCTATACCGACTTCCCCTCGCGCATGGCCGCCCAGTCCTCGACGCTCTATGCCAACAATATCCGCCACATGATGGCCGACCTGACGCCTGAAAAGGATGGTATCGTCGTCCAGAACATGGAGGATGACGTCATCCGTGGCGCGACCGTCGTCCACGATGGCGAGATTACCTATCCGCCGCCACCGCCCAAGGTGCAGGCGATCGCCGCGCAGAAGCCCAAGGACAAGCCGAAGGAACTGACGCCGGAAGAACGGAAGGCGCAGGAAGCTGCCGCCTTCCGCGAGGCGACCCGCTTTCAAATCCAGATGCTTATAGGCGGCGGTGTGTTGATGCTGATCCTCGGCGCCTTCGCGCCGGCGAGCTTCATGTCGCATTTCATCGTCTTCGTGCTGGCCTGCTTCGTCGGCTTCCAGGTCATCTGGAACGTCTCGCACGCGCTGCACACGCCGCTGATGGCGGTCACCAACGCCATTTCGGGCATCATCATCATCGGCGCGCTGTTGCAGATCGGCTCGGGCAACTGGCTGGTCGTTGTGCTGGCGGCGATATCGGTGCTGATCGCATCCATCAACATCGTTGGCGGCTTCATGGTCACGCGCCGGATGCTCGCCATGTTCCAGAAGTCTTAAGGGGGCGATCATGGGCATCGGTATCGTTTCGGCGGCCTATATCGCCGCCACCGTTCTTTTCATCCTGAGCCTCGGCGGCCTGTCCAACCAGGAAAGCGCCAAGCGCGCCGTCTGGTATGGCATCGTCGGCATGGCGATCGCGGTCTTCGCCACTATCTTCGGGCCGGACAGCGGCAATTATCTGGTCCTGATCATCATGATGGTGATCGCAGCCGTCATCGGCGCCTATGTCGCCGGCCGGGTGCAGATGACCGAAATGCCGCAGCTTGTCGCGGCCCTGCACAGCTTCGTTGGTCTCGCCGCCGTGTTCATCGGCCTGAACGCCGATTTCGAGCTCTCCTCCGTGCTGGCGATGGACGAGGCCGCGCGCGAGACGCTCACGGGCTTTGCCAAGAAGCTCGCGCAGAAGGACGGCGCCGAGATCGCCATCCTCAAAGTCGAGGTGTTCCTGGGCATCTTCATCGGCGCGATCACCTTTACCGGCTCGGTCGTCGCCTTCGGCAAGCTTGCCGGCAAGATCGACGGCAAGCCGAAGAAGCTGCCCGGCGGGCACATGTGGAACGCCGTCTCGGCGGCCGCCTGCCTGGTCCTCGGCATCGCCTATATCGCCGGCGCCGGCGTCTGGACCATGGTGCTTGTCGCGATCATCGCCGGCTTCATCGGCTGGCACCTGATCATGGGTATCGGCGGCGCCGACATGCCTGTCGTCGTCTCGATGCTGAACTCCTATTCCGGCTGGGCGGCGGCCGCGATCGGTTTCACGCTGGGCAACGATCTGCTGATCGTCACCGGCGCGCTGGTCGGCTCGTCGGGCGCGATCCTGTCCTACATCATGTGCCGGGCGATGAACCGTCACTTCGTCAGCGTCATCCTCGGCGGCTTCGGCGGCGATGGCGGCCCGGCGATGGAGATCGACGGCGAAATGGTCGCGATCGACGCCGACAGCGTCGCAGCCGCGCTCGAGGACGCCGACAACGTCATCATCGTTCCAGGCTACGGCATGGCGGTCGCCCAGGCGCAGCAGAGCGTCAGCGAACTGACCAAGCGGCTGAGGGCCAAGGGCAAGACGGTCCGCTTCGGCATCCACCCGGTCGCGGGTCGCCTGCCCGGCCACATGAACGTGCTGCTCGCCGAGGCCAAGGTGCCCTATGACATCGTCCTGGAGATGGATGAGATCAACGACGACTTCCCCGAAACGGACGTTGCGATCGTCATCGGCTCCAACGACATCGTCAATCCGGCCGCCCAGGAAGATCCGAACTCGCCGATCGCCGGCATGCCGGTTCTGGAGGTGTGGAAGGCCAAGCAGGTCTTCGTGTCGAAGCGCGGCCAGGGCACCGGCTATTCCGGCATCGAGAACCCGCTGTTCTACAAGGAGAACACGCGGATGTTCTACGGCGACGCCAAGGCCAGCCTCGACCAACTGCTGGGGATCATCAGCTAGCGCACTTTCCGCCCAGATAGGGTCTGTTCTGTTTGTGATCGGCGAGTCGATCCGGCGTTGAGACCGCCGCAGGGCGATGCGGGGCATCGGCCAAGGCGGGCTCGGCCCCGAAGAGTCATGGGGGCGGCCGCCGATCACAAACCCTTCGGGACGGGCCCATTTGGGCCAATGCCGGCGCCGTCATCCTCGACCATATTCCCGATATGGCCTTCGAATGCCGGCTTGACCCCTGAAACGTCACATGGGACCCAAATGGGCCGCGTCAGAACGATCCTATCTGGGTGGAAAGTGCGCTAACCAACGATGCTCTGAACGGTGCGGCCGACCGGCCGCCCTTCTTCCATCTCCCATTGCCCGCCCCAGGGGTCGATCCAGTAGAAGAAGCGGATCGGAAAGGGCGTCAGCTCTTCGGGCTCATGATCCTGGCCGAGAATGGTGATCTCCCGGCCGCGTTTCGACCAGGCCTGCTGTTGCGCGCGAATGAAGTGATACGCCGCGACCGCATCGCAGACTTCGACCGCGATGTGGCGGACGCCGCCCAGATCGTTAGTGGCGCGGCGATGGATCGTCTGGTCGCCTGTGGGATGGTGGTACCTGAACAGCTCCAGAAAGACGCCGATCCCCGGGTGCTTCAGAAAGCGGATATCGACATCGACGCGCCCGTCGTCGAAGCCGGCATTGCGCGCGAAGGTGGCCAGATCGACGCGCGGATAGTTCATCGGTCCGTCCGGATTCGACGCTGGCTCGAAGCCGAGGACGGTTTCATAGAACTCGGCTGCGACGTCGACATCGTCGACGATGAAATTGATATGGGAGAACGCGACAATGTCGCGTCCGGGCTGAAAAGAGGCCATTGCATACTCCCGCAGAGCAGGTGGTCGGTCCCGAGCCTAGCAGAGGCAAGGCGGCAAAGACATGGACGCGGCGCCCGGCCGTTAATCGGATCGTCACGCCTGCCGGCTAGAGAAGAGATCGTCAGCAGCCTTCCGGGGCTGACACCTTCAGCGGTCGCGGCGGGGCGCGCCGCTGTTTTTTGTCCCGGTGCGAGCGTGCCGGGAAGGGGGGCGGAGGCTGCCTGTTGATGGAAGAAGCCGTCCGCGACGCGGGATTACGCATGACGTTCACACATCTGAAAATTCGGGAAGCCACCCCGGAGGACTATCCGCATATCGCCGCCCTTCAAGCGCGCAGCTGGCAATTGCACTACGGCGCCGAACTTCCCGAAGAGCGTCTCCATGGCGATATTCAGGACAGTCTTCTGGAGAAGTGGCTGGCCTACACGCCGCAGGAGGGCAAGATGCTCCTGACCGCCCGGGCGGCGACAGGCGATAAGGCCCTGCTTGGCTTCTGCGCCGTCCTGCCCAGGCCCGACCCGTATGTCGACAACCTGCACGTGTCGGCGGAGGCCCAGCGCCGGGGCGTCGGGCGGGCGCTTCTCGCTGAAGCGGCGTCTCGTCTGCTAGCTGCCGGGCAGACCTGTCTTTCATTGACCGTGCTCAAGAGCAACGCGCGCGCCCGCGCCTTCTACACCGCGCTCGGTGGTGTCGAAGGCGAGGAGATGACCGAAATATTCTGTGACGTCGAGGTTCGAACCATCCCCGTTGCCTGGGCCGATGTGTCGGCGCTGGAACGCCTGTCCGACGAGCGGACGTGAGCCTTTATGCGGGATTGGTCAAAACGCCAGTTGCGGCCGATCGCCTGAATCGCTAAGGAAATCGTTGAATTCTGACCGTCGGGGTATAGCTCAGCCTGGTAGAGCACCGGCTTTGGGAGCCGGGGGTCGCAAGTTCGAATCTTGCTGCCCCGACCAAACGGCAGATGGCCTTGCGGGGCTGTTGACGTCTGTGAAGCGGAATGGAGAGCTTGAACCCATGCCTGCGCGTATCTACCGACCCGCCAAGACGGCGATGCAATCGGGCAAGGCGAAGACCCACGACTGGCGCCTCGACTTCGAAAAGGAAGTGCCGCGCAGCATCGAGCCGCTGATGGGCTATACGAGTTGCACCGACATGCGGCAGCAACTGCGGCTCAGCTTTCCAACGAAGGAAGCGGCCATCGACTATGCCAAGGCGAACGGCATTCCCTACACCGTTTCCGAAGCCCATGATCCGAAGCGGCGCAAGATCGCCTATGCCGACAATTTCCGCTTCGACCGTGTCGGCCAGTGGACCCACTAGCGCCTCCAATGGCCCCGTAGCTCAGCTGGATAGAGCACCGGCCTTCTAAGCCGATGGTCGCAGGTTCGAATCCTGCCGGGGTCGCCACATTTCAAATGTCCGTCCCGCTCCGGTGCGAGACTCTCCCGAAGGGTATCAATAGGCGATCGCCGGCAGCCACAGCGCGATCTGCGGAAACAGCCAGACCAGCGTCAGCCCGATAAGCTGCAGGACGACGAACGGCGCGATGCCACGATAGATCTGGCCGGTCGTCACATCCGGCGGCGCGGTGCTTTTCACATAGAACAGCGCCATGCCGACCGGCGGCGTCAGAAACGACGTCTGCAGGCAGATCGCGATCAGCATCGCCACCCAGACCGGGTCGAAGCCGAAGGAAATGACGACCGGCACCGTCAGCGGCGCGACGATCAGCACGATTTCCATCCAGTCGAGAACGAAGCCGAGCAGGAACACGGTGAGCAGCACCACCGCCAGGATGCCCTCCGGCGACAGCGGCAGGGCCGCCAGCGCCCCCTCGATGACCTCGTCGCCGCCATAGCCGCGCAGCACCACCGAGAAACAGCTCGCGCCGAAGATCAGCGCGAACAGGAAGGCCGTGGTCTTCGCCGTCGCCTGGCTCACCTCGCGCAGCGTCTGGCGGGTAAGGCGCTTGTCGAGTGCCGCGAGGATCGTCGCCCCCAGCGCCCCGACGCCGGAGGCCTCCGTCGGCGAGGCGATGCCTAAGAAGATCGAGCCGAGCACGGCCGCCATCAGCGCGACCGGCGGGACGAGTGCGCGGAGGAGGGCGAGGCCCGCCCCTGGACCGGTATCTGGGCCGGCATCCGGATCGGCTGCCGCGGCCCTGCGCGGCGCGACGCCCGGCCGGAGTGCTGCAAGGGTAACGATATAGGCGGCATAGAGCAGAGCGAGCAGGGCGCCGGGCAGGATCGCGGCCATGAACAGGTCGCCGACCGACAGGCGGAGTTGATCGCCCATCACGATCAGCATGATCGACGGAGGGATGAGGATGCCCAGGCAGCCGGATGCCGCGACCGTTCCCAGGCTGAACGGCACGTCGTAGCCGGCCCGCCGCAGCGCCGGCAGGGCAACGGTGGCAAGCAGCACGACCGACGCGCCGATGATGCCGGTCGAGGCCGCCAGCACCAGGCCGATCAGCACCACGCCGACACCAAGCCCGCCGGGGACGGCGCGCAGTACGCGGGACATCGCATCGAGCAGCCGTTCGGCGACGCCGGATTTCTCCAGCATGTAGCCCATGAACACGAACATCGCGATCGGCACGAGGCTGTAATTCGACAGCGTCGAGAAGATGCGGTCGGTCGCAAAGCCGATGAAATTGCTGCCGGCCAGCACCTTGATGCCGAACAGCGGCAAGAGATCACCGGTCAGCGCGAACAGGACGCCGACGCCGCCGAGCACGAAGGCGACCGGATAGCCCGCGAACAGCCCCGCCGCGAAGGCTGCGAACATCGCGATGACGAAGACGACGTCCTGGCTCACCGGGCCTGGCCCCCCGATCTCGGGCGCTGTCTGGGGTACGATCTGGCGCGGGCAAGGATCGACAGGCTTCTGAGGATCGCCGAGACGCCCTGCAGGGCCAGCAGCACGAAGCCCGCGAACAGGCAGAACTTGATGACGTAGCGCGCCGGCAGGCCGCTCGGCATCGGCGATCCTTCACCGATCGAGAAGGAGTAAAGGAAATTGCCGTAGGCGAACCAGGCGATGCCGGTGACGAAGGGCAGGAGCAGCACCACGCCGCCGATCAGTTCGACCCACGCCTTGCGCCGCCGCGAAAAGCCGGCATGCCAGACATCGACGCGCACATGCACGTCATCACGATAGGCATAGGCCAGGCAGCCGAGCACTACCACGGCATTGATGTGCCACTGCACCTCCTCGAGCTCGACGAGCCCGAGGCCGAAGCCGTAGCGCAGCGCGACATTCAGAACGATGACGGCCATCAGAAGCGGCAGCAGCCAGGAAGACGCGCGCCCGACCGAGACGGTCAACCGGTCAATCCGATCGGCAATCCGGACAAGCGCGCGCATCCCGGGAGGTCCTGCTTCAGGCGGCTGATGGTCGACTGAGTGCAGCCAGGTCAGTTCGACCGCGCCGCCGACCAGTTGGCGTTTGCGGCCCGATAGGCGGTCAGCGAATCGTGCACCCGCTTGAAATCGGCGTCCTTTTCCGCCTGCTCGGCCATGACCTCGTCGGTCGCCACCCGGAACGCCTCGATCAACTCCGGCGGGAACTGCCGGATTTCGACGCCGTTCTCCTTGAAGCCGGCGATCGCCTCGGCGTTCTCGGTGAGCGTCGAGGTGACGCCCCACATCATCGTCTCGCGGCAGGCCAGTTCGATCAGCGCGCGCTGGGCGTCGCTCATCGCGTCCCACTTCGCCTTGTTGATGATCAGTTCGTTGATCGCGGCGGGCTGGTGCCAGCCGGGCACATAGTAGTTCTTCACGATCTTGTCGAAGCCGACGATCTTGTCGATTGCCGGCATCGAGAACTCGGTGCCGTCGATGACGCCGCGCTCGAGATTGGGATAGATGTCGCCGCCCGACAAGAGCACGACCGAGGCGCCCATCTTCTTCATGACCTCGCCGGCCAGGCCCGCAAAGCGCAGTTTCAGGCCTTCGATATCCTCTTTCGAGTTGATCTCGGTCTTGTACCAGCCGCCCGATTCGGATTCCATCAGACCGCATGGCACGGTCACGACGCCCTGCTTGGCGTAGATCTCGCGCCAGATGTCGAGGCCGCCGCCATTATAGATCCAGCCGATATATTCAAGCGCGTCGGGCCCGAACGGCACGCCGCCGAACAGCTGCACGGCGGGAAACTTGCCGGCAACATAGAGCGGGCTCGTATAGCCGGCATCCAGCGTGCCGCGCTGTACGGCATCGAAGATTTCCAGCGACGGAACCAGCTTGCCGGCATTGTGCAGATCGACCTCGATCGATCCGCCGGACGCCGCGTTGATCGTCGTGGCGAAATGCTCCGCGTCGCGGCCGCTTGCGGGAAACACGAACGGCCAGGCCGATTGCGCCGTCAGGCTGACCGGGTCTTCCGCGCTGGCGCCCGAAACGCCTGCAAGGCCGGCAAGTGAGGCGGCGAAGCCGATGGATAGGATTTTCCGGATCATCTGTTCCCTCTCAACATTTTTGTCGGCGGCTCGGCCATGCTGACGGACCGAGCGATCCTGCGTAACGGGCGCCGGCCGCTCCTCCCGTGCCGAGACCCTGATCGCTTTTATAACATAAATTATCTTTTGACAGAGCATTTTTTATCGGTAATTTTTTCTACGCTTTGACAATGCAGGACGTGAGAGGGTCGATTGCCACCCGGCGAGACACGACAAACCGCGATTGCGGCCCCCGGCCGCGTGGCCCTGGTGACCGGCGCTGCCGCCGGCATCGGCGCGGCCTGCGCGCGCGGGCTTGCGGCCGACGGGTTCCGCGTCGCATTGGCGGATATCGACCGGGCAGGGCTTGATTTGCTTGCCGGCGATATCGGCGCGCCGGCATGCGCGGTCGGCATGGACATTTCCGACGAGAGCTCCGTTCGGGCGGGCTTTGACGCGGCCGAGGCGTGGGGCGGGCCTGTCTCGGTGCTGGTCTGCTGCGCCGGCATCATGTCGGGCGACATGCCAGGTGACATGCCGGGTGACGGGGCCGGGCCGACACCGCTGGACCGGATGGCACTTGCCGATTGGCAGAGCACCTTTTCGGTCAATGCCGACGGCACGTTCCTCTGCATGCGTGAGATGCTTGGCCGCCGCCGGGCAAGCCCGGTCGACGAAGGCCGCATCATCACCCTGTCATCAGCGGCCGCCCAGCTTGGCGGCTATCGCGGCGATGCCGCCTATGTCGCCTCGAAAGCCGCGATCATCGGCCTGACGAAGATCGCCGCCCGGCAGGCCGCCGAATTCGGTATCACCGTCAACTGCATTGCGCCGGGGCCGGTCGAAACGCCGATGTTCGACCGGATGATGCCGCCCGAGGCGGTTCCCGGCCTTACCCAGCACATCCCGCTCGGCCGGATCGGCGGTGTCGAGGACGTGGCCTCGGCGGTGCGGTTTCTGGCCGGCACGCAAGCCGGCTGGATCACCGGCGCGACGCTCGACGTCAATGGCGGCTACCGAATGCAATGACGATGGTTTTGATACCCCAACCGCTAGGGCTGCCGGTTCATGATCATGCCGCCGGCCTGATCGTAGAGCCCGATCATCACATGCATCTGCAGGATCATGTCGGTGAGGTCGTCCGGGGAGGGCGCCGCCCGCTCGAACAGCCGCAGCAGGATGGCGCGGCGCTGCTCGAGATAGGCATTGACGATGCGGTCGCCGTCCTCCGACACGGCATAGGTCATATTCTTGCGCGAATTGCCGCGTTTCTCGATCAGGCCGAGTTGCCCGAGCTTCTTCAGCCCGTACTGGATATTGGCAAGATCGTCGCGGTGCAGAAGCCGGGCGATCTCCATCACGCCCTTCGGTGTGCCGTTCATGTGGATGACATGCAGCACGGAGGCTTCCGTGTTGGACAGCGGCACGTCGGCGACCGATCCCAGGCAGTCCCGCCGCCAGCGCGCGAAGGCCGCGCCGAGATGCCAGATCGCATATTCGAACTCGGAGAGCTTCGCCTCATGGTCCATCGGGTCCTGGCTTTCGCTCCGGTTCGCCGCGCCGCGCTTGCTGGTATCGACCATTCCGACTTAAACCCCTCCGATTTGGGCCCGACAGGATGTCCATAGCGTCCGAACAAGAAACAATGAACCGCGAAAGTCAACGCGAAGACACGCCGGACAGCGTCTACGGGCTGCTGCGCCATCAGGCCGGCCGGTTCGCCGACAACGATCTTCTGGTGCTTCCCGATGCGGTGCGCGCGCTCTGGTCGGTCGACCGCTCCGCCTGGACCTACCGCGACATGCTGGCCGAGGTCGATGCCCTTTCGGCTCGCTATGCCGATGCCGGCTATGGTCCCGGCCACCGGGTCGCGTTGCTGTTGGAAAACCGGCCGCAGCATTTCCGGCACTGGCTTGCGCTGAATGCGCTCGGCGCCAGCGTCGTACCGGTCAATCCCGACTATACGCCCGACGAACTCTCCTACCTCCTGGAGCACAGCGAGGCGGACCTGCTCGTCCATCTGCCCGAGCGCCGTGAACAGGCGAGGGGACCGGCCGCCGATGGCGATGTTCCCATGATTGTGGATGACGAGACACCCCTGCCGGCGCCGCGCCGCAAAGCGATGGCGTCCGCGGCGCCGGGTGGCGATACCGAATGCGCCTTGATCTACACCTCCGGCACCACCGGCCGGCCGAAGGGCTGCCTCCTGTCGAATGCCTATTTTCTCGGCTGGCGCGACTGGTATGCAGCCCAGCGCGGCCGTATTTCGCTTGAAACAGGGCGCGAACGGCTGATGACGCCGCTGCCCGCCTTTCATGTCAACGCCATGGGCAATTCCTTCCTCGGCATGCTCGGCACCGGCGGCGCGCAGATCATCATCGACCGGTTCCATCCGCGATCCTGGTGGCAAATGGCGGTGGAGACGCGGGCGACCTGCTTTCACTATCTCGGCGTCATGCCGGCGATCCTGCTGGCGATCCCGCCGGGCGAAAGCGATACCGCCCATGGCCTGCGCTTCGGTATGGGCGGCGGCGTCCATCCCGACCATCACGCCGCCTTCGAAGCCCGCTTCGGCGTGCCGCTCCTGGAGGGCTGGGCGATGACGGAGACCGGTGGCGCCGGCATCCTGTGCGCCGCCGAGGAGCCGCGCCATGTCGGCAGGCGCTGCCTCGGCCGGGCTGATCGACCCGGACCGGCGATGGAGGCCCGCCTGATCGATGACGACGGCGCGGACGTGCCCGATGGCGAACCCGGAGAGCTTGTTCTCAGGGCCGCCGGTCCCGATCCAAGGCACCGCTTCTTTTCCGGCTATCTGAAGGACGACGCGGCGACCGAAGCGGTTTGGGCCGGTGGCTGGCTCAACACCGGCGACATCATGCGGCGCGGCGGTGACGGCAATCTCTTTTTCGTCGACCGCAAGAAGAACATCATCCGGCGCTCCGGCGAGAATATCGCCGCGATCGAGGTCGAGGCGGCGATCGCCGCCCATGCCGAGGTCGGTCAGGTCGCCGTCGTCGCGGTGGCCGATCCGATGCGCGGCGAGGAGGTGCTCGCCGCGATCGTTCCAGCCGGAGACGGCCCGGTCGGGCCTGACGTGGCGCTTGCCCGCCGCATCCTCGATCACTGCGCCGACCGGCTCGCCTATTACAAGCTGCCGGGCTACATCGCCTTTCTCGATGCCCTGCCGACCACCTCGACGCAGAAGATCCGCAAGGCCGATCTCGGCCCGCTTGCCGAAGACCCGGCGGCGCATCCCGGCTGCGTCGACTTGCGCCACGACAAGCAGGCAAGGCGGGTGCGATGACCGGCAGGGCCGCCACATCAAGGCGCCGCGGCTATGACGGCGTCGTGCTCTGCGTTCCGCAGTCCGTGGCCTATCAGCGCTACTCGGATTATGGCGCCCACCGGTTCTTCGGCCAGGTGCTGAAGGCCATGCTCGAGGAGTCCGGGCTCGGCAAGGACAGGATCGACGGCCTGTGCGTATCGAGCTTCTCGCTTGCCCCGGACAACGCCGTCGGCGTCGCCGACCAGCTTGGCCTGTCGCTCACCTGGCTCGACGACATCCCGTTCGGCGGGGCAAGTGCGATCGTCGCGCTGCGCCGGGCCGCCCGGGCGGTTCAGGCGGGCGATGCCGATATCGTTGCCTGCCTGGCGGCCGACACCAATCACACCGATTCGTTTCGCCACAACACCGCGTCCTTCAGCCTGTTCTCGCAGGACGCGGTTTACCCCTACGGCTCCGGCGGGCCGAATGCCAGCTTCGCCTTCCTGACCGATCACTACATGCGGACCTATGGCGCGACGGCTGAGGATTTCGGCGCGATCTGCATCGCCCAGCGCGACAATGCTGCTGCCAATCCGGGCGCGCTGTTCCGCACGCCGCTGACCATGGAGGCCTATCTGGCCGCCCCGATGATCGCCGATCCGGTGCGCCTCTACGACTGCGTCATGCCCTGCGCGGGCGCGGAGGGCTTCTTCGTCATGCGCGAGGAGATCGCCGCCGATCACGGTCTTTCCTTCGCCCGCCTGCTGGCGGCGAGCGAGCAGCACAATCCGTTTCCGGGCGATCCCGTCCAGATCCGCGGCGGCTGGGCGCGCGATGGCGACGCGCTGTTCGCTCAGGCCGAGATCGGCCGCGACGATATCGATTTCCTGCAGGCCTATGACGACTATCCCGTCATCGTCATGCTGCAGATCGAGGATCTCGGCTTCTGCGGCAAGGGCGAGGCAAGCGCGTTCATCGCCGACCATGATCTGAGGACCACCGGTTCCTTCCCCCTGAACACCTCCGGCGGCCAGCTTTCGGTTGGCCAGGCGGGCGCCGCCGGCGGCTTTCTCGGCCTGGTCGAGGCGATCCGGCAGCTGACCGGCCAGACCAGCGGTGCGAGGGTCGAGGCGCCACGGACCGGGCTCGTCAGCGGCTTCGGCATGATCAACTACGATCGCGGCCTGTGCTCCGGCGCCGCCATCCTGGCGGGGGCGTGATGTCCGGGATGTACTCCAAGCCGGTATCGGGGCCGATCGAACCCGTGGCGATGACGCCGCCACAGCCGGGCAGCCCGGCCGGGCAGGCCCTGTCAGCGCGCCTTGCCGCCGGCCGCCTGGAGATGCAGGTCTGTACCGCCTGCGGCCGGGTTCAGTATCCGGCCCGCGAGCTCTGCGCGTCCTGCCTGTCGACCGACCTCGACTGGCGGCGGCAGGACGGCCTCGGCACGCTGATCGCCACGACGACCGTGAGGCGGCCCTATGATCCCGCATTCCAGTCCCGGCCGCCGGTGCGGATCGGCCTGGTCCGCCTCGATACGGATGTGACCGTGATCGCCTTTATCGACGAAGGGTGTCCGCCGACGCGCGGACGCGTACGGATCGTCGCCAGGTCTGACGGCGCTGGGCACGGCTTACTGGTGGCGCAGGCGCCGTAGCGCCTCGCCCCGCGCATTGCTGAGGCCGTCCGGGCGGTGCTAAGACGCCCGCTTGGCATTGCGGGCATGCAAGGCGCGGACAGGTGGTGAAAGACGACGCGAAACAAAGGCCGGTGACGATGCGCGACGTCGCGGAGGCGGCCGGGGTATCGCGCATGACCGTGTCGCGCGCGCTGAAGAAGGACAGTCCCGTCTCGCCACAGACGCGCGCGCATATCCTGAGGATCGTCCGGGAAATGAACTACGTCCCCGACCAGATGGCCGGCAGCCTGACGAGACGTAAATCCGGCTTCGTCGCGACGCTCGTTCCCTCGCTCAATAACCTGCATTTCGCGCTCACCGTGCAGGCGCTGACCGAGGAACTGGAGGATCTCGGCCTGCAGATCCTGCTCGGCCACACCGCCTATTCGGCCGAGCGCGAGGAAGTGATCGTCGAAACGCTACTCGGGCGCCGTCCCGAGGCGATCGTGCTGTCCTATGACGGCCATACCGAACGCACCAGGCATCTGATGCGCGATGCCGCGGTGCCTGTCATCGAGATCTGGGAGGTTCCCGACGCGCCGATCGAGCACACGGTCGGCTTCTCGAATTTCGAGGCGGCCCGTCTGATGACGTCCCGGCTGATCGAGTGCGGATACGAGCGAATCGCCTTTCTGGGCGAGGGGCGGGACCATCTGACCCGCGGCGCTGCCCGGCGCAACGGCTACCGCGCCGCGATGGCGGAGGCCGGCCTGTCCGCCCACCGATGCGTGGAATACGGCACGCCGCCAATCACGATCGACAACGGCGCTGTGGCGGCCGACCGGTTGCTGCGCGTGTTTCCCGATATCGACTGCGTCTTCTGCGTGTCCGACCTTGCGGCCTTCGGCGTCCAGAACAGGCTGCTCGCGCGCGGCATCCGCGTTCCAGGCGACATCGCCATCGCCGGCTTCGGCAATTTCGAGGTGTCGCGCTTTGCCAAGCCCGACATAACCACGGTGGTCGTCGATCCGATCGGCGTCGGCCGGCAGACGGGACAATTGCTGAAGCGGCTTCTCGTCCGCCCGGCCGAGCCGCCGGATACGCCCGAGCATATCCACGTTCCCGTCGAGATCGCGCTGCGCCACAGCACCTGACCGTAACGTCAGTATGCCGCCCCGAACTATGCCGCTCCAAGCGTGAATTTCCGTTTGTTGCCGGCAACGTATGTGATATTGTTACCGATAACAAACGGGTTGGCGCCCGCGTCGATCCACAACAACGATGCCACGGGTTCTTCCGGATCGGGGCGCGGTTGATGTCAATCCCGGTGCTGCCCGGTCGCAGCGACGGGCCGGAGATCCGGCGTCCGGTCGTGCGTGACCGGGGTGCCGAGCGTGCTTGCAGGATCATGGAGGCCGCGGGCTGTTTCTACCTGGGCGAATGAGGGTCTTGACCCTAGTCCCGGTTCGCGATCCCCCGTAGCCCCCAATACGGGGGATCGCGCTTTTCCGCTCCGGCACCTGATCGACGAGGGTGGCCCGCAATGCGCGTAGCGATCACAGCCATCCGTGTCATGCCTGGACAGGTGCCGGTACCATCGGGGGCGCGTATCGTCTCCGGCCTGTCGAAGAGGGAGGCGGCGGCATGATCTGGGATTGGCTGGTCTCCCCGGTCGATTCGCAGCGCGCCCATGACATCGGCATGGCGCTGTCCTGGCATGCCCGCAGCATGGTGCTCGCCTGGGCGGTGCTGGCGCCGCTGGCGATCCTGATCGCGCGGTTTTTCAAGGTGCTGCCGTGGCAGGACTGGCCGCGCGAGGTGAACAATCATTTCTGGTGGCGGACGCACTGGATGGCGCAAACCGCCGCCGTGGCGCTGTCGGGCCTGGGTTTCGGCCTCATCCTGGTCTCGGACCAGAATACCGGCACGGCGCTGTTTCACCGCTCCGCCGGCTATTCGGTGCTGGCGCTTGCGGTCCTGCAGGTCGCCTCGGGCTTGTTGCGCGGCAGCAAGGGCGGGCCGACCGATCCGCGGCCGGACGGCTCGATCCGCGGTGATCACTACGACATGAGCCCCCGCCGGGTGGTGTTCGAGGCCGTTCACAAGGCCGGCGGCTATCTTGCACTTGGTATCGCCACCGTGGCGATCGCAAGCGGGCTGTGGCGGGCAAACGCGCCCGGCTGGATGTGGATGACGATCCTGATCTGGTGGGCCGCTCTGGCCGGGGTGGCGATCCGACTCCAGTCCGCCGGCCGGGCGATCGACACCTATCAGGCGATCTGGGGTCCCGACCAGGTCCATCCGGGCAATCGCATCAGGAAGCGGCGCTGGGGTACGGTCCGCATCGAGCAGGACAGGCGGCGGACGTGAGGGTCGCCGGTCCGGGCAGGGCCGGCTTCGCAGGGCTCGGGACGGAAGGCGTCGATATCCCACGCTGAGATCGTCGCGCCAGTCGATACTCGCAAGCATGTATCGATGGACCGTCGGGCCGCAATGCTCGTACACTCTGTGCGGTTTAGGGCGTGATCCGATCGTGCCGAGTCTATTTGAATTTGAAAAGTTCATGAAAACGTTTCGCCTTTCTTGGGCGCTTCTGATCGTCGTCAGCGCGTCTTTCTGGGCCCAGCTCCTGCTGGCCGACCCGGCTCAGGGCGAAACCGTGCCGAATCCGGTCGTCGATGGCGGCGTGCTCGATCTGCGCAAGTCGAACTGGCGATTTGCGACGGACGGGCCGGTTTCGCTGTCCAGGTGGGACTTCTTCGGCAACCGCCTGATCGCGCCGGACCGGTTCCAGGCGGCCGATCCCCCGGTTCCGGACGCGGTCGTTACCATTCCCGGCTTCTGGAACGGTGCCCGGACGGACGAGGGGCCGATGGGCCGGTACGGCTACGGCACGCTGGCCCTGGCGGTCGATCTGCCGGCGCCGTCGAAGGGGCTCGCGCTGCGGCTGGGCCTCGTCATCTCCGCCTACGAGGTCTGGCTGAACGGCGCGCCGCTTGGCGGGCGCGGCCGGGTCGGAACGACGCCGGAAACCGCGCGCGGCCAGGGCGGCAGCCAGATTCTCTTGATTCCCGACGGGCTGGACCGCCTGGAATTCGTGATTCACCTGTCGAATTTCGATTTCTACCAGGGCGGCGGCTCGTCCTACCCGATGGAGCTTGGATCCGCCGCCGCCTTCGAGGCCTCCCATGCGAGAATGGCGGGCCTTGCCTGGTTCATCGGCGGCGCGCTGGTCGTCACCGGGCTCTACCATCTGATGCTGTTCGCCTTCCGGCCGCAGGACCGGTCCACCCTGTGGTTCGGCTTGTTCTGCCTGTTGACGGCCTTCCGGACCTTCACGTTCTGGTTCGATATTCTGTATGTCGTCGCCGGCGAGGACTATTTCACTCTCGTCCTGCTCGGCAGGGGGTTGTTGACTGTCGCCGTTGTTCAGGTGTTTCCGCTTTTCGTCGCCAGCCTTTTCCCGAAGGATTTTTCCAGGACCGCCTTGTGGGTATTTGTCGGTGGGGGTTTCCTCTGCGATATCATCATGCTGACTATTGGACTATACATATATGTCGTCTATGTAATATTGATCCTAACATTTTTGGCATCAGTATATATCTCATATGTCGTGATACTGACTGCTATTAGAAAGCGAGAGCAGGCATATCTGTTTATTTTCGGTTGGGTGCCTCTTGTGGTTTCTTCGGTGCTGTCGATATCCAGCATCTATCAGATATCTTCCATTGGTGAACTTACGCAATTCGGTTTCTTGTTCTTTGTTTTTGTGCAGGCCGTCTTGCTGGCGCAGCGCTTCTCGCGGTCTTTCCGGGAGGTCGAGACCCTGTCGCGGGAACTGACGCGAAACAACAGACGCCTGCGACGGCTCGATGAACTGAAGGACCAGTTCCTGGCCAATACCTCGCATGAATTGCGCACGCCGCTGAATGGCATCATCGGGTTGACGGAATCCCTGCGCGCCGGCGCCAAGGGGCCGGTTTCCGACGGCGTCGATCAGTCCCTGGAGATGGTCGCGCTCAGCGGCCGCCGGCTGTCGATGCTGATCAACGACATTCTGGACTCCCAGAAACTGCGCGAACGGGAAATCAGCCTGTCGCGCCGCGCCGTCGATCTGCACGCGATCGTCGAACTGGTCCTGCAATTGTCGCGACCGCTTGTCCACGGCAAGGACGTTCGGTTGTCCAATGCCGTGCCGCCCGATCTGCCGCCGGTCGATGCCGATGAAAATCGCCTGCAGCAAATCCTGCAGAACCTGATCGGCAACGCGATCAAGTTCACCCGGGAGGGAAGCGTTGTCGTGGACGCGGTGTCACGGGCTGACCAAATCGAGATCGGCATTTCGGACACCGGGATCGGTATTCCCGAGGACAAGCTGGAGCAGATTTTCGAATCGTTCGAACAGGTCGATTCCTCCATCGAGCGGGCCTTCGGCGGAACCGGGCTGGGCCTGTCGATCACCAGGAACCTCGTCGAACTGCATGGCGGTACGATCCGCGCGGAATCCGTACTCGGCGAGGGCAGCCGCTTCATTTTCACCCTGGCGAAGGCGGCGCCGGGCAGCGAGCGGGCGGCCCTTCCGGTGCTTGCGACGCGGGAGGCGGCGCCGCGGGACGATGGTGTCCCCGTCGATGAGACCGGGTTGACGGGGGCAAATGGCAACGGATCTGCCCACCCCCTTGCCGACCAGGCCGGACGAACCGATCGCGCCTCGGTCCTGGTCGTCGACGACGACGCGGTCAATCGGCACGTCATCGCGAACTTTCTCGGCACCCAATCCTACCGCGTCATCGAGGCCGAGGACGGCGCCCACGCGCTTGCTCTCATTGCCGACCGGGCCCCGGATCTGATCCTGCTCGATATCATGATGCCCAGGCTCAATGGCTACGAGGTTTGTCGCCGGATCCGCGCCGGCAGCGAAGCGCCGCAGGTGCCCGTGATCTTTCTGTCGGCGAAAGTACGGACCGAAGACGTGGTCGCCGGCTTTGAAAGCGGCGGCAACGACTATCTTCCCAAGCCGGTCGCGGGTCCGGAACTGCTTGCCAGGGTGGCGACGCAGCTCAAGCTTACCCAGATCCAGGCCGAGATCGTGCGCAAGGAGAAGCTCGCCGCCATCGGCCAGGTGGCGACCGGCATCGTGCATGATTTCAAGAACGCGATCGGCGTCATCAAGGGCTATGCCGAGATGATCGCCCGGGAAGAAGTCGCCTCTCTTCCCGAAGCGAGCGAATTCGCCGGAGCGATCGCCACCGAGGCCGATCGTATCGCGGGAATGACGAACGAGATCCTCGAATATGTGCGCGGCGAATTCTCGCTCGATCTGTCCCGCATGCCGGTTTCGGATTTCCTGGTCGAGCTCGAACGCCACATGGCGCCACTCTTCCGGCGCAAATCGATCGATTTCCGGATCACCAACCTGGCGGATCGGGCCATTGAGATCGACAGCGCCCGGATGGTCCGGGCCTTCCTCAACATCGCCGGCAATGCGGCGGACGCCATGCAGGCAGCCGGGCTTTTCGAGCTGAAGGCTAGCGCCCGGCAGGGAACGGTCGTCTTCGAACTGGCCGATGACGGTCCGGGCATTCCCGAAGCGATCCGGGACACCCTGTTCGATCCCTTCGTCACCCATGGCAAGGCGACCGGAACGGGATTGGGAATGGCGCTGGTGAAGGGCATCGTCGAGGCCCATGGCGGGACGGTCCATTTCGAAACCGAAACGGGGAGCGGGACGACGTTCTTCGTCACCCTGGCCGAAGCGCCGCTCCATTAACCGCGCCGCCAGCCGACCTCACCGAAGGCCGCCGGCGATCTTCTCCGACGCCGGATCAGCGCGTAAGAGCAACATCGCGACGATCCCGACGATCGGTCCGGGCGCGAGGATCAGGAAGCTCCAGCGCCAGCTGCCGAGCCAGTCCGCGACGACCGGGGTCAGCCAGATCGTCGCGATCGTGATCGCAAAGCCGATGCCCATCTGGAAGGCCAGCGACGATCCGACATAGTCCTGATCCGACAATTCGCTCACCGCGGCCGAAAACTGGGCGGAATCGGCGACGACCGTCAGGCCCCACACCAGTGCGATCACCGCGAACAGGCCGACGGGGCCGTCGAAAAACAGGCCGATCGACAAGGCGCAGGCCCCGGATATCGCCATCATCAGCGCCGTGGTATGGCATCGGCCGATGCGGTCGGACAGGACGCCGCCGAGAAGGCAGCCGGGCGCCCCCATCGCGACGACGGCGAAGGCAAGCACCGAGGCGTTGAGACTGATGCCGCCCTGCGATACGGCCGCCGAGGCATAGGCGAGGAACCAGCCCCACATCGCGTAGAGCTCCCACATGTGGCCGAAATAGCCGAAATTGGCGAGCATCACCGGACGGTTGCGCAGGATCAGGCCGATCTGGCGCGGATCGACCTTTGCCCGCGCGAAGGGGTAGGGGCCTTCCTTGAGCAGGACCTGGAACAGCAGCGCCGACAGGAGGCACAGGAGCGAGGTGCTGAGGACGACGCCCTGCCATGGCAGCGACTGGCCGATGGCACGAATGAGATGCGGCAGCGCGGAGCCGAAGGTCAGCGCCCCGACCATAGCGCCCATGGCGATCCCCCGTCCGCGCCGGAACCAGGTGGCGATGAACTTCATTGCCGGCGGATAGACGCTGGCAAGGGCCGCGCCCGTGAGGAAGCGCGCGGCTATTGCTGCGGCAAGGCCCGGCTCAAGCAGCAGCGCCGCATTCGCAAGCGCCGCAATGAGCGCGGCGGCCGCCATAAGCCGGGCGAGCGGAATGGTATCCGACAGCGCAAGCAGGCTGGAGGATAGGGCGCCCACGACGAAGCCGAGCTGTACGGCGTTGGTCAGCCAGCCTGCCTGCTCCAGGCTCAGTCCCCAGTCGCGCGACAGATCCTGCGCCACCGCTGTCGCCGAAAACCAGGTGGTCATGGAAAGCACCACCGCGACGCCGGCGATCGCCAGCATCCGCCAGTGGCCGCGCGGTTCCGTCTGCATCGGCCCTTCGACATAGGCGGCGGACCCGGCGCGTCAGCGGCGCCGATGTCCTTCCAGGATATCCCGGTTTACAGACCGTCCGACGGCGCTTCAAGCAGCGAATGGGACGCCGGCAAGGTCCGCTGGCCCGCGAAGCGCTTCGGTTACGAACGCCACGGATCGTCGCCGGCCAGGAATGCGTTGACCATGGCGAAGACAGTCGCGGCCGACCGTTCGGCGCTTGCGAAATGCGTTGCGTTGGCAATTTCCAGGAAGCTTCGGGTCCTGGCACCGGCCTTCTCGAACAGCGCGAGCGCGTCGCTGCGCGTCGATGTCCGGTCCTCGCTGCCCCGGATCAGCAGCAGCGGGCAGGTGAGGGCGGCCGGGTCGTAGAGCGGGCGCCCGTTGAAGGCGTCCCAGAGATCCAGAAGCGTCCCGTTGGGCGTCCGGAATGCCTGATGATCCCGCGTAACGGAGCGGGGGTCGTCGGCGATCGAGGACTGGACGAGTGCGGTCAAGATGGCCTCGTTCCGCCATTCCGCGGCGCGGCCGTCGGGGATTTCGGCGTCCCAGCGCGCGCGCGTCTCGCGCGCGTCGATCCATCGCCAGGGACCGAAATCGGATCGCGGCGCGTCGGCATCCTCCGGGTCCCTGAGCTGCGCCAGCCAGCCCGCGTTCGGTTCGCCATAGATCGGCGCGAACAGCGCCAGCCGGTCGACCCGCTCCCTGCCGATCGTCGTCGTATAGAGCGCCGTCGTGATCGACCCCCAGGATCCGCCCGCCAGCCGGAGGGCGCCGACGCCATGACGCGCGCAGATCCACCGGACCGCGTCGTCGATGTCGTAGATCGCGCTTTCGGCCCGGGCATAGGGACCTGCCGCGGCGTCGAATTGCGCGGAGTGCGACCGGCCATAGCCGCGAATGTCGAGCGCATAGGCGGTGAAGCCCGCATCCGCCGCCGCGCCGAGCCAGCTCGCGCCGGGATGCGGGATGTCGTAGAGGCGGCTCGCAAAGGTCGCGCCATGCACGAACAGCACGGGCGGGCCGCCCGATGCCTCGCCCCTGACCCGGATATGCAGCCTGAGGCCCGCCTCGTCCGACGACGCGATGAAATGCGATGTCGCGGTATCGTGTTCCCTCCAGCTCATTGCAGCAGGCCCGGCAATATCGTGACCAGTCCCGGCATCGCCCAAAGGCAGACCATGCCGACAAGGAAGATCCCAACGACCGGCCAGGCGGACATAAACACGTCCCGCGTCGACAGGTCCGGATTGGCGCCCTTCAGAGCGAACAGGGTGTAGCCGAAGGGAGGGGTCATCGAGCCGACGGTCAGGTTGATCATGAACAGCGCCCAGAACCAGATCGGATCGAACTCCATCGCCTTGACGATCGGCTGGTAGATCGGGATCGCCAGCAGCATGAAGGCGAGCCAGTCGATGAACATGCACAGGAAGAACGGGATCAGCATCATGATCAGGAAGGTCAGGTCCGGCCCGAGATCGAGCACGTTGACGGTGCTGACCAGGCCGCGGGTCGCGCCGGAAAAGGACAGGAGCTGGCTGAACAGCTTGGCCGATGCGACGATGATCAGGATGACGGTGGCGGTCGTTGCCGCGGACGCGACGGCCGCGCGCAGCATCGCCGGCGTGAGGCGGCCGAACAATGCCGCCACGACGAGCGCGCCCAGGACGCCGGTCGCAGCCGATTCCGACGGGGTCGCGATCCCCAGGATGATCAGTCCCATGACCGCGAAGACGACCACCAGGAACGGCGCCATGCGCAACAGCGCCCGCTTAGCGCTTCCCGTTCGCTCCGGCGGTGCATCCTCGCGCGCCGTGCCGGCGATGCGCAGATAGACGTAGCCGAGCGTCAGGGCGGCAAGCAGCACGCCGGGCACGAGGCCGGCGACCAGCAGGCCGGCGATCGAGACGTCGGCGAGCGAGCCGACGATGATCGCAACGAGGCTTGGCGGGATGATCGGCGCCAGGCTTGCGCCGGCCAGGATCGTGCTCGCCGACAGGCGGGTGTCGTAGCCGCGCCGCTGCATCAGCGGCAGCACCGACCGGCCGAGCATCGCCGCGACGGCGACCGCCGACCCCGACAGCGCGCCGAACACGGTCGAAAGGCCGATGACGACCGCATAGAGCCGGCCGCGCAGGTTGCCGATCAGCCGATCGACGCTGTCGAACAGCACGTCGACCGTGCCCGACCGGAACAGGATCTCGCCCATCAGCACGAACAGCGCCACCGTCATCAGCGAGGGCGACGTCGCCGTCTCGTAGAGCGAATTGGCGAACAGCCCGAAGCCGCGCGGCCCGATCAGCCAGAGCACGCCGACCAGATTGAGAATGAGGAAGCCGATGAAGACCCGCACACCGAGAAACAGCAGGGTCAAAAGCAGCGCGATGGCAAGCACCAGGAGGACGAACCAGCTCATGACCGGCGACATCCATGGCGCAGGAAGTGCAGGGCCGCGCTGCCGAGGCCGAGCGCCAGCACGGCGGTGATCATCCAGCGCGGAATGGGATGGGCGGCATTGGTGAGGACGCCGCGTTCGAACTGCTTTGCCGCTTCCACCGCCACGATCCACGCGGTCAGCGCACAGGCCGCGAAGGCGAGCAGGTTGTTGAACCGCCCGAGCGGCGCGGCGAGACGCGGCGGCAGGCTGTCGGGAACGACGTCGATCGCGATATGGGCAAGCCGGCGCGACACGTCGGGCAGGGCCAGGAAGATCAAAAGGGCGAGGCAGTATTGCACCGCCTCGTTCGTCCAGGTGGTGGGCGCGTTGAAGAAATACCGCGCGCCCACCTCATAGAGATAGAGACCGCAGGCCAGGCACAAGGCCAGCCCGGCCATCACGAACAGGCCGCGCGAACTGACATCGTGCAGTCGGGCAAGCGTATCCATCCCGGTCAGTCGGACAGGCCGGCCTTGCGGGCGAGCGCGCGCAGGGCCTCGGTCTCGTCCGGTGCCGATTTGGCGGCGACCGACCAGACACCATCCGACCAGAGCGTCTCGAATTGCGCGCCCTCGGCCTCTGGGAAGGCGGTCATCTTCATGCCGAGATCGAGAAGCGCGGCCTTCTCGCTGGCAGCCAGGTCGTCGAACCGGGCGATGGTCTCCGTCTCAAGGCGGATCGCGGCGCGTTCGACGGCGGCCTTCTGATCGTCCGAAAGCGCGTTCCAGCGATCGAGGTTCATGAAGATCATCACCCCGACCTGACCGAACACCGGATCGGCCATGTAGTCGGCGACCTCGTACCACTTGAAGTCCTTGGCGCCGGTCAGGCCCCAGGCCGCGCCGTCGACGACGCCCGTCTGCAGCGCCGAATAGACCTCGCCGCCGGGAATGACCACGCCGGTGCCGCCAAGCGCCTCGATCATCGGGTGATAGCTTACCGTGCCGCGGATCTTGCGGCCGTCGAGGCCGGGTTCGCCGGCGATCGGGTCCTTGAGGAAATACCGGAACCCCTTCGAGCCGGTCGCCGGCGCGGCGATCAGCTTCATGCCGCGGTCCTGATAGTGCCGGTCGATGAAATCGATGATGCCGCCGGAGCGCCGCGTGTCCGGATCAGCGCCGATCGCGTCGATGGCAAGCCCGACCGGGGTCGTGCCGGCATGATAGGCGGGGTGGGTGAAGAGCAGGTCGAACACGCCCGCCTGCACCGGCTCGAACTGCTCGAAGGTCGGAACGGCATCGGGCCCGGTAAAGCTCACCGACAGGTCGCCACCGCTCTCCTCGGCCAGGATGTCCATGAAGGGCTTGGCGATTTCGGCGGTGAAGACGAACCCCTCCGGGAACCCGCCAATCATGCTCAGCTCTTCGGCGTTCGCGGCCGGGGCAGCCGCGGCGATCGCCAGCGCTCCGAGCCAGTAGGTTAGTTGTTTCATCTTGTCCTCCCTGAGGCACCCTGCGGTGCCGGAGCGCCAATATGGTACCATATGGAACCAAATGTAAAGTTCCATATGGTACCTTTTTTGTGCTATCGCCTGTTCCCATGACTGATCAGAGCCTTGCCGATATGCCCCCGCTGCGCCGCCCGGACGACGACCTGGCCGAGCGGTTTGGCGATCTCGCGCTTGAATTGCTGAACGAGACCGAACTGTCGGATGCGTGGCGGCTGAACTTCCTTGCGAACTTTTTCGTCGGCAAGGCGTATCGGATCCTCGAGGCCAGGTTCGGCATCTCGCGGTCGGAATTCGTCATTCTCTACTGCCTGTCGCAGCGGGCGGGGCTGGTGGCGCAGGAGGTCTGCGACGTGACCGGTCTGCCGAAGAATTCGATCAGCCGCGCCGTCCTGTCCCTGTTGAACCGGCAGTTGATCGAACGCGCGCCGAGCCCGAAGGACGGCCGGGCGAAGTCCCTGATCATGACCGACAACGGGCGCCGCCTGATCGCGGAAATCGTCCCGGTTTTCGAAACGCGCCAGTCGCGCATGCTGGCCGTGCTCGACGCCGGCGAGCAGCGCGATTTCCGGCGGCTTCTGATGAAGCTGATCGACGGGTTGCCCGAATGGGTCGATGCCGAGCGCTGAGCGGCGGCTACCGGTCTCGAAGCGCCGTCGTCCAGTCCGTGAAGGCCTGCGCCACCAGGATCTTGTCGGACCCGAGCACGAACGTGTTGACACCGCGCGCTTGCCAGTGAGCCACCAGATCGCGGCATTCGGCGAGATCGGGCGAGAAGACCGGCATGATCACGGCCAGATCCTGCGCGACGGCGCAGGCGACCATATCCTCCACTGCTGAACGGACCGACGGGGCGCGCCAGTCGCCGTTGAGCCCCATCGACACCGACAGGTCGAACGGTCCGCACATCAGCGCGGTCAGGTCCTGCGTCGCGCAGATATCGGCGATATTGCGGGCGCCTTCGACGGTCTCGACCAGCGCGATCGCCCCGGTCCGCCGTTCCTCCTGTGCGACATAGTCCTGCCAGTTGCGGATGAAATGCCCGCCCGACCGGCAGCACGGACAGGCGCCGCGCAGGCCGTGCGGCCCGAACCGCGTCGCGGCGACGGCGCGTGCGGCCTCTTCGCCCGTCTCCACATTGGGCACGACCACATGGCGGATGCCCGCATCGAGCGCCTTCATGATCTCGACGGGATCGTTGCGCGAAACCCGTAACGCCGAGGCGATATCGTTGGCATCGGCGGCGCGGGCGAGGTTTTCCGCCGTCTCGATGCCGAACACCCCGTGCTGGCAGTCGATAATGGTGAAGGCGAAGCCGTTGAGGCCGATCAGGTCGACGATCTCCGGCGCGGCGATCTGCGACCACGTCCCGGTCGCCAGGTCGCCGGAATTGAGGAGCGCTTTGAGATCACGGCTCATGCGGCCTCGAGCCCCAGAATGGCCGTGCATTTGATCTCGACCAGGATGCCCGGCATCGAAAAGCCCTTCACGGCGAAGCCCGTCCAGGTCGGGTAGCGGCTCGTGAAGTAGCGGTCCTTGACGGCCATGAAGGTCGCGAGATCGGCCATCTCGTCGGCAAACCAGGTCTCCAGCTCGACGACATCGCCGAAGCCCGCGCCAGCGGCGTTGAGCACCTTGCCGACATTCTCGAAGGCCTGCGCATATTGCGCTTCGGCGCCTTCGACGACGTTCAGGTTTTCGTCGCGGCCGACCTGGCCCGAGATGTAGAGCGTGTCGCCGATCATCAGGCCGGGCGCATAGTGGTAGGTGTCATGGATATTCTCCATCCCTGGCGGGATGATCACTCTGCGGGTCGGCACGGCTCACCTCCTGTAGCAAACGGCTTCGATCGCCTGGGCGATATCGCGGGCATCCGGCATGAAGTCGCGTTCCAGCCGGTCGTTGTAGGGCACGGGCATTTCCGGCGCGCCGATGCGCGTGACCGGCGCGTCGAGCCAGTCGAAGGCGGCCTCGGTCAGGCTGGCGGCTATCTCGCCGCCGAAGCCGCCGAACACGGGGGCCTCATGCACGACGACGGCCCGGTTGGTCTTGCGGATGCTGCCGATCAGCATTTCCAGGTCGAGGGGTTTGAGCGTGCGCGGATCGATCACCTCCGCCTCGATGCCGCGTTTGGCCAGGCGGTCGGCTGCCTGCACCGCCCGCTCGACCATCGCAAGCGTCGCGATGACGGTGCAGTCGCTGCCCTCCCGCACGATCCGCGCCCGGCCGGGCGCGATCGTATAGCTTTCCTCCGGCACGGCTTGCTCGGCGCCGAGATAGAGCAGCTTGTGTTCGAGAAACACCACCGGCGAATCCGAGCGGATCGCGGTCGCCATAAGGCCCTTCGCGTCATAGGCGGACGAGGGCGCGTAGACCTCGAGGCCCGGAACATTGGCGAACAGCATTTCCAGCGACTGGCAATGCTGCGCGGCAAGCCGGATGCCGGCGCCCTGCGGCCCGCGGAAGACGATCGGCACCTTCGCCTTGCCGCCCAGCATGAACCGCGCCTTGGCGGCCTGGTTGACGATCGCGTCCATCATCAGGGTGACGAAGTCCCAGAGCTGCGCCTCGACGACGACCCGCTTGCCGCGCATCGCAGCGCCGACGCCGCAGGTGGCGATCGCGCCCTCCGAGATCGGCGTGTCGCGCACTCGTTCGGGCCCGAACCGGTCGTAGAGGCCAGGCGTCAGCCCGAAGATGCCGCCGATCCGGCCGATATCCTCACCGAGCAGGATGACGTTATGGTCGCGTGCCATTTCCTGATCGAAGGCTTCCGTGATCGCCTTTCGGTAGGTGATCACCCGCGCGCCGGGATCGGGTTCCGGCGCATCGCCCGCCGGGGATGGCGCCGAGACGAGCGTCAGGGCGTCGGCCAGCGTCGGGTCGGCCTGTTCGCGGGCCCAGTCGATTGCCGCCTCGACCTCCGCGTTCGTCTCCGCGACCATCCGGTCATAGGCCTTGTCGTCGATCCCGCCGGCGATGATCGCCTCGTCCTTGAGGCGTTCGATGGGGTCTTCCGCCTTCCACGCGTCCTCTTCGGCTTCGCTGCGGTAGGCCGGCAGGTTGGCGCGCATCGAATGGTCGTCCCAGCGATAGGTCAGCGCCTCGATCAGGCTCGGTCCGTCGCCCGCGCGGGCGCGCAGGGCGGCGCGCTCGACGGCGGCGAAGACGGCGGCGACATCATTGCCGTCGATGCGCTGGGAGGGCACGCCGTAGGCTGCACCGCGCGCTGCGATCGACGTCCCGGCGGTCACGGCCTGCGTTGGTGTCGACAGGCCGTACTGGTTGTTCTCGCAGAAGAAGATCAGCGGCAGCGACCAGACGGCCGCCAGGTTCATTGCTTCGTGGAAGAGGCCCTCGTTGGCCGCGCCGTCGCCGAAGAAGGTGATGCCGATCGCGCCCGAGCCATTCAGCTTCTCGGCCAGCGCCGCGCCCGTGCCGAGCCCCATCCCGGCGCCGACGATGCCGTTGGCACCGAGGATGCCGCGATCGAAATCGGCGATATGCATCGATCCGCCAAGGCCCGCGCAATAGCCCGCCGCCTTGCCGAGCAACTCGGCGAACATGAACCGGATATCGGCACCCTTGGCGATCGTGTGCCCGTGGCCGCGATGGTGCGTCAGGAGGAAATCGTCCGGCTCCAGCACCCGGCAGGCGCCGGCCGCGATCGCCTCCTGACCGACGCTGGAATGGGCCGTCCCCTTGATCACGCCTTGCAGGAACAGCTCCTTGGCGCGGACCTCGAAGCGCCGGATGCGGAGCATCATGCGCAGTGCCTCGACCTTCTCCGGTGTCCCGAAGGCGTTGGACGCGGCCGGTTTCGCCACGGTTTGGAGGGTTTCCACGTCAGCCATGCGTTTCACCCATAGACCAGCCGGGGGAGCCAGAGCGACAGGTCCGGCCAGATGACGACGATGATCAGCGCCAGGACCTGCAGGCCGATGAACGGCCATTGCGCGGCAAAGATCTCCTGCAGGCTGACGCTGTCGCCCGCCGCCCCCTTCAGATAGAAGCAGGCCGGCCCGAACGGCGGCGTCAGGTAGGCGATCTGCATCGACAGGTTGAACACGATCCCGAACCAGATCGGGTCGTAGCCGAACTGCGTGAGGACGGGCAGGAAGATCGGCATGGTGAGAAACAGGATGCCGATCCAGTCGATGAAGAAGCCGAGCAGGATGAAGACGGCGATCATGACGATCAGCACCACCGCCGGCTCCTGGCTGACGCCGGCAAGCATGTCGGAGGCAAAGCCGATGCCGCCCATCAGGTTGTAGACGCCGATCAGGGCGTTCGTGCCGAAGACCAGCCAGAACACCATGCCGCAGGTGCGCAGGGCCTGCACCAGGACGTCGCGCAGCATCGACAGGCTGAATTCGTTGCGCATCCAGGCGGCAACCGCCGCGCCGAACGCGCCGAGCGCCGCGCTTTCGGTGATCGAGGCAAAGCCCGCATAGATCGATATCAGCACCCCGCCGGCGACGGCGACCGGAAGCAGCACCTTGCGGAACAGGGCCAGCTTTTCGGCAAGCGGCATATCGCGCTCCTCGCTGGGCAGAGGCGGGCCCAGCGCCGGGTTCATGCCGCAGCGGATGAGGATATAGGCGATATAGAAGCTTGCCAGCATCAGTCCGGGCACGAGCGTTGCCAGGAACAGGTGCGAGATCGAGACTTCCGCCGTCAGTCCGTAGAAGATCAGGATGATCGAGGGCGGGATCATCGTGCCCAGCGAGCCGCCGGCGGTAATCGTGCCGATCGCAAGCTTCCGGTCGTAATTCAGCTGCAGCATCTGCGGCAGGGCGATAAGCCCGAGCAGGACGATCTCGCCGCCGATGATGCCGGTCGTCGCGCCAAGCAGCACCGCCACGAAGGTCGTCACCACGCCGATGCCGCCGCGCACGCCGCCGGCCCAGACGTGAAAGGCGCGATAGAGGTCGCGCGCGACGCCCGACTTTTCCATGATCGAGGCCATCAGCACGAACATCGGAACGGCGATCAGCGCGAAACTGTCGAGGAAATCGACCGTCCGGCTGCCGACGACGAACAGCGCGTTCCAGCCGAATTGCGTAACCGCCAGCACGACGGCGATCGAACCGGAGACGAAGGCGAGCGGCACGCCGAGGATCAACAGGGTGCCCATCGCCGCGATGATCACGAACGTGGCGGTCGCGATATCCATCAGCGGCGCCCCGACAGGATGCGCCTGGCGACCACCAGCAGGAACAGCGCGCAGCCGACAAACAGAAGCGCTTTCAGGAAGCTTGGCAGCGGCGAGTTCAGCGTACTGCCCGAGCGCTCCGGGTCCCAGCCGCCGGACAGCGAAAAGCGCCAGATCGCCCGCTCGGCCATCCAGAAGGCGGCGTAGGTCAGCCCGGCGAGATAGGTGATGCCGGCAGCCAGGGTCAGGCCATGCGACAGCCGTTCAAGCGCGGGAAAGCGCTCGACCAGAACGGTGATCCGCATATGCGTTCCCTCGGCCATGCAGAAGGTACCGCCGAAGACGAAGCCGAAACTGGCAAGCAGGATCGAGGCCTCGTGCGCCCAGGTGGTCGGGGCGTTGAAGGCGTATCGCGCCACCACCTCATAGACCATGATCAGCACGATGCCGGCGAAGCACCATGCCGTGGTCCGGCCCAGCCAGAGCGCGATTCGGTCGAGAAACATGGTCGGATCGATGACGGCGGGCCGGTCCCGGCCCGCCTTGCCTTTAAGGGATGCTAGGGCAGCAGCCCGATTTCGGCCATGAAGGCCTTGTGACTGTCGACGACCGCCTTGGCGTCGGCGCTCTTGGCGCCCCAATCCTCCCAGACGTCCGCGGTCATCGCCCGGAAGGCGTTGGCGTCGTCTTCACCGAACTCGATGAAGGTCACGTCCATTTCGTCTTTCGCCTTGGCCGCGGCCGCGTCGTCTTCATCGCTCAGCGTGGTCTTCAGTTGCTCCGACATGGCGATGCAGGCGGCTTCGAACCTGGCCTGGTCTTCCGGCGAAAGCGCGTCCCACTTGGCCTTCGAAACGCTCATCTCGGTCACCGCCATGGAGTGCCGTGCGAGGACGGAGAACTTCGCCTGGTTGTGCATGCCGAGCGCCACGTTGAGCGCGACATTGGCAAGGTCGGTGGCATCCAGAATGCCGGTTTCCATAGCGGTCACGCTCTCGCCGACACCCATCGTGACGAGCGACGCGCCGGCCCGGCTCAGAAGGTCGGAGGCAAGGCCGCCCGGTGCGCGCATCTTCAGTCCCTCAAGGTCGCCGACACCATTGATGGCGACCTTGGAGGGGATCTGCTCCGGCGGCCAGTAGACGGGGCAGATGAAGTGCAGGTCGTATTTGCCATAGAGGGCCCGGGCGAGCTCCAGCCCGCCACCCTCGCTGAACCACCGGTCGCGCGTTGCGCTGTCGGGATAGGCGGCAAGCGTATCCCCCAGGACGCCCATGGCCGCATCCTTGCCGGCGAAATAGGACGGCGCGGTGTATTGCCCGTCGAGCACGCCGTTCTGGATCGCATCGATCGTCTCGCTGGCGCCGACTATGGCCCGGCCGGGGAGCACCTCGATCTCGATGGCACCGTCCGTCTCGTCGGCAAGCCTGGCGGCCATGTCCTCGAAGGCCTTCGTTGTCGAGGCGTTGGCGCCGAGGAAGGTCTGCATCCTGAAGGTTTCGGCCCCGGCTGCGCCCGTCGCCAGGATCAGCGCCGCGGATGCGGCCGCAAATGTCGTGTTCATCTTCATCGTCGTTCCTCCCGTTGGTATGCGATGCCGGTCGTTCTCAGGCCGCGATGCGGACCTCGGGCATCTGCAGAATTTGCTTTGTGTCCGACACGCTGGCCGGTTCGCGGCCAAGCGCGCGCGCCTGGGCAACCACCCGTTCGATCACCTTCGCATTAGTGAGATTGCGGGCACCGTCCCGGTAGGCGTAGTCGCCCAGGCCGATGGAAATGTGCCCGCCTTCGCGGATGATTTTTTCGGTGAGCTGGAACAGGTCGCCCTTGTAGTTCACGACCGTCCAGACGCAGCGGTAGTCCGCCGGCAGGAAGGGCGTGTGGGCATCGAGCCCGGCGACCGTGCCCGGATGTCCGGCGAAGATGATCTCGTCGGTCAGGCAGAAGCAGATATAGGCCGGTGCCGTCAGAACCCCCAACTTGAGAAACTGCTCGATCTGACGGGTGAAGCTTACATTCCAGCTCACCAGATAGGGTTTGAGCCCGTGATGGGCGATGCGCTCGGCAAAATGCATGAGCGTGCCGGTCGAATTCTTGTAGATCAGGTCGGTGGTGTCGTAGCGCCCGGTTTCCGGGTTCCACCAGTCGACATTGACCGAGCCGCAATCCATCGGCGCGAAATCGGGTGCCGTCTCCGCCGATTTCATCATTTCCTCGACCGCCGCGAACCGGCCCATCGCATCGGCGTCGTTGGCGACATAGCCAAGCGTGGGATGGATCAGGATGTCGGAGCGTGCGCGGATGCCGGCATTGGTCTCAAGATAGAACTCCGCCGAATGGTCCGGCGCGCCGTCGCCACTGCGGCCGTGATAGTGGACGATCGCCGCGCCGGCATCGTGGCAGGCCCTGGCATCGGCGATGATCTCGCCGGGCAGGAAGGGCACATGCGGATTGCCGTTTCGGGTCGCAAGCTCGTTGACCCGCGCCTCGATGATGATCTTGTCCAAGCCGTCCTCCCTCATCCTGTGAGCGGGCATCCCGTGATCCGGGATTTGCGCGGGACCATAGCGAGGTTTTACGGAGATGCATAGCAAAAGTTATAAAGTTCTTGCGTTGTGAGTCATATAATATAACTATAGTTATATGAATGATGATATGCTTCACGGCAATCCCGGTCTCGAAGTCGCCGACCTTCTTACCGACCGGTTTCCCGGCCACACCATGCAGCGCCTGCGCACGCCGGAGGGGAAATACCGTTATCTGTTCGTGAGTTCCGGGGTGCAGGGCTCGTTCGGGCTCGATCCGGCCGAGCTCATGCGGATCGAGGAGGCCGACCATTCCTGGGTCCATCCGGACGACCGTCAGAAGTTCATCGACGCGTTGGAGCAATCCGCCCGCGATCTGACGCCGCTCGACGCCGAGGTGCGGGTCGAGACGCCAACGGATGGCTACCGCTGGGTGCGGTCGCTCGGCCAGCCGCGCCGCCAGGCCGACGGCGCCGTGATCTGGGATGGTGTCGCGCTCGATGTCACCGACCGCCGCGAGGCACAGGAGGCGCTCGAGCGGACATTGCGTCAGGCGCGTCAGGACGAGGCGTCGGAGGGGCGGTTCGCCTACATCGCCGCCAATGACGTGCAGACATGTCTCGCCGATCTGCGCGGCGCGGTCGCCAGCCTCGGGCAGGCCGGGCCCGGCCGGTCGGTCGAGGCCGGTATTGTCGAGGTCAAGGAGCAGTTCCGCCGCTTCGAGCGGGCCCTGGGCGCTGCCCGCGATCTGGTCCAGGCCGGCGATCGATCGTCGGGGCCCGCCGACGCGATTTCCGCCGCAAGCCTGACGCGCCGGCAGCGCGAGATCATGGACCGGGTCGCCGACGGCGCCTCCAACCGGGCGATCTCCGAGGCGCTGGGCATTTCGGAGGGGACGGTGAAGCTGCACATGTCGGCGATCCTCAAGCGCCTTGAGGTACAGAACCGGACCGAGGCCGCGCATCTGTGGCGCACGGCCCGGCCCGGATAGGATTGAGGTTTCTGGTGGCGTCTGCCGCTGTCCGGTTTAAGTCCGGTGATGTCGATTAACGGATTGTCCGGTATAATTTTTCGGCAAATGACGGTCGCGGGATATGCACGCCCCATACACCAACTCGGACGTCATCAACTCTGTTTTCCACGATGGAAACGGTGTCCGGCATCGCCCGCCATTCCCCCTCCGTGTCATTGCCGGGCTTGTCCCGGCAATCCATGAACACCTCCGCTGGCGTCTGTGGTCATGGATCCCCGGAACAAGTCCGGGGATGACACCCGAGTGGGTGGCTAAGCTGAAAACAAAAGCCCTGTCCACGCTGAACCGGACAGTAGTGGAACTCGCCTGGCGATGACGGCAGAGTGGGTGGCGAGGCCGCAAATCAAATACTGGTCCCGCGAACCCCGACGGTAGCGAGCCTCGTCAGTCGATGATCGCGCTTTCCTCGTCCTTCTTCATCCGCATCCGCGCCCTCAGCACCCGGCCGAAGATGATCGGCAGGATGAAACCGATCACCGCCAGGCTCCACAGCCCAATCGAAAGCGGGCTGTCGACAAGCGTCCACCAGTTGCCGTTGTCGATGGTGATCGCCCGGCGCAGGTTGTTCTCCATGGCGTTGCCGAGCAGCGTCCCCAGGATGATCGGTACAAGCGGCACGTCGAGTTTGCGCAGCACCCAGCCCATCACACCGAAGCCGATCATGACGAGCAGGTCGAAGGACGATCCGGAGATGCCGTAGATGCCGACGAAGCTGACCATTGCGACGATCGGCATCAGGATGCGCGGCGGGATGAGCAGCACCCGCGTGAACAGGCCGATCATCGGGATGTTCATGGCAAGCAGCATGAAATTGGCGATGAACAGCGCCGCGATCAGGCCCCAGACGACGTCCGGCTGCTGGGTAAAGAGCAGCGGCCCAGGCGTGATGTTGAGCGCCAGCAGCACGGCCAGCAGCACGGCCGTGGTGCCTGACCCCGGCACGCCGAGCGCCAGCATCGGCACCAGCGCGCCGCCGGCCGCCGCATTGTTGCCGGCCTCGGGCGCTGCGACGCCGCGCGGGTCGCCGGTGCCGAAGGTCTTGTCCTTGTCGACCAGCTTCTTTTCCATCGTGTAGGAGACGAACGAGCCGAGCGACGCGCCGGCGCCAGGCAAAACGCCGGCGATGAAGCCGAGACCGCTGGTCCTGAGCATCGTCGGCGTGCAGGATTTGATCAACTTGAAGCTCGGCATCAGCCGGCCGACCGAGACGCCGGATTTCGCTCCGTCCGCGCCGCCATGGCGTCGTTCGAGGAACAGGAACACCTCCGACAGCGCGAACAGGCCGACGATCGCCACCAGGAAGTCGATGCCGTCATAGAGATGCACCTCGCCGAAGGTGAAGCGCGGCACGCCGGTCTGCGTGTCGACGCCGACGGTCGCAAGGCCGATGCCCAGCGCCGCGGCAAAGGCGGTCTTGGCCTGATTGGTCGAGGCGACGCCGCCGAGCGTGGCGAAGGCCAACGTGAACAGCGCGAAATATTCCGCCGGGCCGAACAGCAGCGCAATCTTGACGAGCTGCGGCGCCAGGAAGATCAGGCCCCAGGTCGCCAGGAACGCGCCGACGAAGGAGGCGATGCCCGACAGCGACAACGCTTCCCCGGCGCGGCCGTTCCTGGCCATCGGATAGCCGTCGAGACAGGTCATCATCGCCGGCTCGTCGCCGGGGATATTGAGCAGGATCGACGAGATCCGCCCGCCATACATCGCCCCGTAATAGACCGATGTCAGCAGGATCAGCGAGGGCGTCGCGCCGAGGCCCAGCGTGAAGGCGAGCGGGATGAGGATCGCGACGCCGTTCGACGGGCCAAGGCCGGGCAGGGCGCCCATCATCGTGCCGAGAAAGCAGCCGAGCAGGGCAAGCAGCAGGTTTTCCAGCGTCAGCGCGATGACGAAACCGTCTGCGAGCGAAGAGAAGATATCCATGACCCGGCCCCCTAGAACCCGAGCGGGCCCCTGGCCAGCGACAGGCCAAGGACGAGATGGAAGATCGCGTAGATCCCAAACGACGTCAGGCAGCCGGACACGACCGAGGAGATCGGCCGGGTGCCGAGCCGCCAGGTGAGGTAGGTCGCGGCAAGCGCGGTCGCGATGACGAAGCCCAGTTCGGGCAGCAGGATCGAATAGAGGATCATCACCAGCACCGCCGCGCCGACCTCGACGAACCGATTGAACGACGGCCATTCAGGCGCTGCGTCCGGCTTGATGATGATGACGATCGAGGACAGCGCCAGCACGCCCGCGATGATCAGCGGAAAGGCCTTGGGGCCAACAGCGTCGGATAAAAAGCTCTCTTCGATGACGAGGGCGGCCCAGGCGTATCCAAAGGCGAGGATCAGCCCGACCAGGCCGAAGATGCGGTCGCTCATGGGAACCTTCCTTCAGGCGGAGGCGCGCGTGTCGCCCCCGTCCGAATGCGAGGATTTGCGAAAGAACCGGCGGCGGGAAGGCGCGGTTGCCGCGTCTTCCCGGAGTGTGGGCCGGATCGAAGGCCGAAAGGCCTACTTGATGATGCCGATTTCCTTGGAGATGGCCTGGATCTGCGCCACGGAGCCGGCGACGAATTCCTGGAACGCTTCGCCCTGGAGATCGAGCGGGGCAAGCCCGTTCGCCGCCATCACCTTCTTCCATTCATCGCTGGCATAGAGCTCGGCGATCAGCGTCACCCAGGCCGCGTAGGCCTCGTCGGACATCTTGCCCGGCGCGTAGAAGCCGCGCCAGTTCGCGCCGATCGCGTCGACATCCTGTTCCTTGGCGGTCGGGAAGGAGGAGAACTCGCCCGGCAGGCGCTCCGGCGCCAGCACGGCGATCACCTTGATGTCGCCGCTGTCGACGAAGCCCTTGGCTTCCGAGATGTCGCCGGTAAAGGCCTGGACGGAGCCGGCCAGAAGCTGGGTGACCGCCTCGCCGCCGCCGTCGAAGGCGATGTACTTGATCGAGCGCACGTCATCGATGCCATAGGCATTGGCCGCGATCAGCACTTTCAGATGATCCCAGCCACCGACGGCCGAGCCGCCCGCGACCGACACGGAGGTGGGGTCGGCCTTGATCTCGTCGAGCAGTTCGGGGAGCGTGTTGATCGGGCTGTCGGCGGCAACGGCGATGACGCCGTAATCCGCGCCGATCGAGGCGAGCCAGCGGACCTGATCCATCGTGTTGCCCGGATAGGCACCCTGGGCAAGCCGCGTCGCGGTCGCAGCCGACGCCGCGACGATCAGGTCGTTGTCGTCGTCACGCTTGTTGACGACCTCGGCAAAGGCCACGCCGCCACCGCCGCCGGCGAGGTTGACGACCTGCATCGTCTTGTCGAGAAGGCCCTGGTCCTGCAGCGACTTGCCGACCTGGCGGCAGGTGAAGTCCCAGCCGCCGCCGGGATTGGCAGGCGCGATGCATTCCGGGTTTTCCGGCTTGAAGTCGGCCGCGGTCGCGCCAAGCGCCGACAGGCCGAGAAAGGCGGCCGCCACGACGGGCCCCAGTGCTTTGGGGCCGAGTGTTTTGAGTGCCATGCTGTTTCCTCCAGATGATCCGGCCGTCTTCGCGACCGGTAACGCCGCCTATCCCGCGCGGATGGCGATTACACGCTTACCGTAGCGGCCAAGCCTGTCAGCAACCTGTCATGGCGATGTTGCCCGGGGCCTGCCGCTTGCGTGTGTGCGATAGTGCGGGCAAGACTCAGGTGGGAGGAAACGATCCGTTGCGCCTGTTGCTCGTAGAAGACACCTTTGACATGGCCGAAGCGATCAAGATCCGGCTCGAGCGGTCCGGGATCGCCTGCGATCTCGCCGGCACGGTGGACGAGGCGCATGCCTGTCTGGATGTCCAGGGCTATGACGTGATCGTGCTCGACATCAACCTGCCGGACGGGCTGGGCACCGATCTCCTGAAAGACATGCGCGCGCGGGGCAACCGGACGCCGGTCTTGGTGCTGACGGCGGAATTCGCCGTCGACGACCGGGTCTCGACGCTCAATTCCGGTGCCGACGATTATCTGATCAAGCCCTTCGACCAGCGCGAACTGGAGGCGCGCATCCGTGCGCTGGTGCGGCGTGAGCAGCGCGACAAGGCGGAGGAACTGACGCTCGGCGACATCACCTTCAACGCGTCCGCCCGCGTCGCCCGCCGCGACGATGCGCCGATCAGCCTGACGCGCCGCGAGTTCTCGCTTCTGGAACTGCTCATCCGCAACCGGGGCAGGGCGGTCGGCAAGGAGCGCCTGTTCGAAGGCATCTTCAGCTTCGACGACGCCGATGTCAGCATGAACGCGCTGGAACTCTATATCGCCCGCCTCCGCAAGAAGCTTGCCGGCAGCGCGGTCCGCATCGAGACGATCAGGGGCGTCGGCTACAAGCTGGAAGCCGATGGCTAGCCGGGCGCATGGCGCCGCGGCCTCGTCGCTGACGGCGCGGGTCGCGCTCGGCGTCGCGCTTTTGCTGGTGATCGGCGGCGTCATTGTCGCAGCAGCCGCCTTCGCCTATGGCCGGGAAGGCGCGCGCAGCGCCTATGACCGGCTGCTGCTCGGCGCGGCCAGCGACATCGCCTCGGCCATCACCGTTCAGGACGGGCAGCCGGTCCTGGACCTGCCGGTCTCCGCCTTCGAACTGCTGGCGCTCGCCCCCGACGACCGGATCGGCTACCGGATCATTGGCCCGGACGGCGCGACGCTCACCGGCTATGACGAGATCGCCCTGCCATCCGGCCGGCGCGGCGCCCGGAACGGCTTCTTCGACGGCGATTTCTTCGGCGAGCCGGCGCGGTTTGCCGTCGTCTCCAAGCGCTTCGCCGAGCGCACCTTCACCGGCACCGTCGTGGTCGTCGTCGGCCAGACGCTGCGCGCCCGCACCGAGATGGCCTATGACATCACCCGCAAGGCGCTCTATGTGCTCGCCGCGTCGGGCCTGGCGATGGCCCTGTTGGCCGCGGTCGTCGTCCGAGCGGTCTTCCGCCCGCTGAATGCCATCGCCGCGGGCCTTACATCCCGCGACCCGCACGACCTGACGCCGCTGGATACCGCCGTGCCCCGCGAGACGGCGGTGATGATCCAGGCGCTGAACGGCTTCATGGCGCGGCTCGACCGCCAGATGGGCACCATGCGCCATCTGATCTCCGATACCGCTCATCAGTTGCGGACGCCGGTCGCCGCGCTGCGCGCGCAGGCCGACCTGTTCACCGAGGAAACCGATCCCGGCCGGCGCGAGCGCATCGCCTCGCGCCTGCAGGCGCGCTCCACCAGCCTCGGCCATCTACTCGACCAGTTGCTCAGCCAGGCACTGGTGATCCACAGAGGCGACGCGGCCCGGCGCGAGCGTATCGATCTGCGGGCAATCGCGCTTGACGTGTTCGAGGAAGGCGACCACGCCGTTCTCTATCCGCAGGCAGACGTCGCGCTCGATCTGGGCGACAGGCCGGTCGAGATCCTCGGCGACGAGCCGTCCTTGAAGGAAGCGGTCAAGAACCTCCTGAGCAACGCGTTGAAACATGGCCGTCCGCCTGTCCGGATGGGGACGACGCTCGACGCCGGTCAGGCGTCCATCTGGGTCCTTGATGCCGGTTGCGGGCCGGACGCTGAGGCGCTTGCCGGCCTCGGCAAGCGGTTCGCAGGCCCCTCCCAGTCGCGCCAGAGCGGCTCCGGGCTCGGTCTGGCGATCGCCCATTCGGTCGCCGGCTCCTTCGGCGGCGAGCTGGACCTGTCGGCTGCGGAGGGCGGCTTCAGGGCAGCGCTGACCTTTCCGGCCGTCATGCCGACACCGGCGGGGGAAGCGGAATGAGGCGCTTCCGCTCGCTGATCCTCTGCGGTCTCGCGCTTGTCGCGGCGACAGGCGCAATTGCGCAGGAGGTCGTCGAACGGCTTGGCCCCGAAACCGCGGATCAGACGCTCGTCATCCGCTCGACCACCGATATTGCCGTGTTTCGGCCGGTGGTCGACCTGTTCCTGAAGACCCGCCCCGGCCTTCAGGTCCACTACGAGCAGTGGGGGTCCAACGACCTGCACCGTCTTTCCCGCGCGGATTGTCGCAACGAGCGGGCCGGCGCCGATGTGGTCATCAGTTCCGGTGTTCACCAGATGGTGCAACTCGTCAACGAGGCCTGCGCGGCCGCCTATGTCTCGCGCGAGACCGAGCGATTGCCGGCGGCCCTGAAATGGCGCGACGAGCTCTGGGGCATCACGCGCGAGCCGGCCGTGATCGTCTATAACCGCGAGCGTGTGCCCGATGCCGACATTCCGCGCACGCGGTTTGATCTCCTCGATCTCCTCCGGCCCGCCGACAGCGCCTATGCCGGGCGGGTCGCGACCTACGATATCGAGCAGTCGGGGCTTGGCTATCTGTTTGCCTTTTCCGATGCGCGCGAGGCGACAACCTTCGGCGCGTTGCAGGAATCCTTTGGCCGCACCGGGGCGGTCTCCACCTGTTGTTCCGCCGACCTCATCAAGGGCGTCGCCGAGGGCCGCTATCTGATCGCCTACAACGTCCTGGGCTCCTATGCGCAGAGCTTCCAGCGCCAGGACGACCGCGTCGGCATGATCCTGCCGTCCGACTATACGCTGGTGCTGTCGCGGGCGCTGATGGTGCCAAGGCATGCGGAAAACGGCGAGGGCGCCACCGAGTTCCTCGATTTCCTGCTGTCCGGCGTCGGCCGCGGGGCATTGCGCGACGCACTTCTGATCAGCCCCGTGCTCGACCGGGAGGAGGGCGGGGAGGGCGAGGGCGTGAGCCCGACCGTGCTGCGGCCGATCGGCCTGTCGCCGTCTCTGCTCGTCGCGCTCGACAAGCACACTCGCGAGACCTTCATGCGGCGCTGGCGGGCGACCTTTCCCGGCGAGTGAGGAGAGGGGGAAAGACCCAATTGGTCACGCCTCGGGAATGTTTTCCCGAAAGATCGCCTGAATGCGGATCTGCGGCAGGTCGGGCGGCGTCTCCCGCCGCGCGGCGGCAAGAAGGTGGTCGATCGCATCGCGCGCCTCGACGCGCGGGTTCTGGTCGATGACGGCGTCCATCGTGCCCGACAGAAGAAAGCGCCTTGTATGCGGAGTCAGTTCGTGGCCGACGAAGACGATGTCCTGGGCGCGGCCGCGTTCCTCCAGCGCCCGGGCGATGCCGCGGTTGCCGGCGCCGATATTGTAGATGCCGCCGATATCGTCATAGGCCTCAAGCAGCGCGCTCGCCTCCGCGTAGCTGCGCTCGGTATCGTCCTTGACCTCGCGCAGTTCGACGATCCTCAGATCGGGGAACGCCTCCGACAGGATATGCCGGAACCCCATTTCCCGTTCCTCGTGGCCGCGATAGCTGAGCGATCCGGCGAACAGGGCGACATTCGTGCGGCCCGGGGTGTCGCCGGGCCGGAGGAAACGGCCGAGCAGGTGGCCGGCGAGCCGGCCGGCGGCGCGGTTGTCGATGCCGACATAGCCAAGCCGCGGCACGTTGGAGATGTCCGACACCATCGTCACGACCGGCAGGCCGCTGCGCCCGACCTCGCGGATCGCCTCGCGGACCGTGGGATGATCGAGCGCGATCACGCCGACGCCGCCGGTCTCGCCCTGAAGGGCAAGCAGGGCGCGGGCAAGCGCATCGGGGTCGAACCCTTCGATCAGATGCACATGGGCATCGACCGCCGGTCCGCGCCCCGCCGCGTTCGCCGCGATATGGTCGGCAAGGTCGATCATGAAAGTGTTCGTCCCGCCCGGCAGCAGGAAATCGATCCGCGTCGCCGCGCCGGATTGGACCGCACCGTTATGCGTGCCCGGCGAGGGCAGATAGCCGAGGCGCTCGGCCGTCTGCAGAACCTGCTCGCGGGTGCGGGTGTGGACGCCCGACCGGTTGTTCAGGACTCGATCGACCGTCGCGGTGCTGACGCCGGCTTCCTTGGCGATATCGGAAATCTTTGCGCGCATGCGTGGGGCGGCCCGGTTGCGGTTTCAAACCGTCATACTCGTATGCGGAAAAAGTTGCGTCAACAATAATGATTGAAAATGATGTAATATGCGTTGAGAGCATCAAGCGCACCCACCATAAATCCAAGCCGGCTTACGGCGGATATGGGCTAGCGCGGCCGTTCAAACAGGCTGGACTTGTTCCGCTGAAGGCCGGGCGTTTCGGCGAGGACACACGACCAAGAGCGCGCGATCACATCGGCCAAGGTTATGGATCCCCTATCTAATTCATTTCCAATAACCTCTTAAAAACAACAGGATGCGGACCATGCCTCAAGTGCCATCTCGACCTGGATGGCGCGACTCTCGCGCTCGGGTCTCCGCCGAGATGCCGGCTCGCGCGATTGCGCATGATGCCCGTTGACAGGTTCGCATCAATATGCATCAATAAAGAAATCATAAAGCATCATAACATCATCTTGGGAAAACGGGAGGGAGGCTGGCCATGGCTGGTCGGAAACGCAGTTCACACCCATCTCGCCGCATCGTGCTGAAAGCGGGCGCGGCGTTCGGCGCAACGGCGGCCGTCGGCATCGCGCCCAGGTTTCTCGGCCTCGGCGCGGCCCGGGCTGAGGCTAAGCTCGCGCCGGGCATGACCGGCGGTCCGTGGGGCTTCGAAGGCGCGGAACGCTACCAGTATGGCCCTGATACGCCCGAAGGCCGGGCGATCGAGGGCATGAAGACGCTCAAAGGGGCCGGCAAGGCGCCGGACAAGCTCGTCCTGATGCTGTCGGAAGGCTCCGTCGGCCAGCTCACCAAGCCCTATCCGGACGGCGGCCCGACGGTGAAGGAGGTCTTCGAGACCGAGACCGGCGTCACGCTGGAAATCGTCGGCGTGCCGTCCGGCCAGGAATTCACCAAGACGATGCAGGACATCGCCACCAAGGCCGGCGCTCTCGATATCTATGCCGTCGAGTGGAACCGGCTCGGCGACCTCGCGGAGACGGGCGGCCTCGTCAATCTGGACGAATACGTCGCCCAGTATCGCCCGGAATGGGACGATCCAGAGCGCGGCTATTTCGGCGGCGCCCAGGGCGTCAACCTGCTCAACAAGTATCGCGGCTCCGTTTACGGTGTGTCGCTCGATGGCGACTTCCAGACCTGGATCGTCCGCAAGGACCTGTTCGAGAACGCCGACGAGCAGAAGGCCTTCGCCGACAAGCACGGCTACCCGCTGCGCTATCCGCGCACCTTTGCCGAACTCGACGATATCGCGACCTTCTTCAACCGGCCGGACCAGGGCCTGTTCGGCTGCACCGATCTGCGCAACCAGGGCTGGGGCTATACCAACTGGTATCAGCGCTACTGCTCGCTCGGCCAGCTCAACCAGATGCTGTTCGATCTGGAGGCCAATCCGCTGATCAACTCGGCGGAGGGCATACAGGCCGCGAGCGAATACGTCTCGACGCTCAGCTATCACTCGCCCGACGCGATAAGCTGGGGCTGGCCTGAGCAATACGGCAACATGGCCGAGGGCGGGGCAGCGATGACCTGCGCCTTCTCCAACATGCCGAAGTTCCTCGACAATCCAGCCAATGCCGGCTCGAAGGTGACGGGCAAGATGGATTCGATGCTGCCGCCGGGCCGCCAGCATGGCGATGACCTGGTGCGCCGCAGCGTGCTGTGGCTCAACCTATCGGCCAGCGTCTCAAGCCAGTCGGAGCATCCGGAAGCCTGCTACCTGCTGCTGCAGTGGCTCGGCTCGAGCCGCATCTATTCCTGGATGACGGCGAACCCGGCCGGCTATTTCGATCCCTTCCAGCTTGCCAACTTCACCGACCCGCTGGTGCGTCAAACCTATCACGACTACCAGGTCGACACGATCCGCGAGACGGCGGCGCGCAGCGTCCCGACCATCAACTATCCGGGCGCCACCGCCTTCCACAACGCGCTCGATGAAAACCTCGTCGCGGCGCTGACCAAGTCGAAATCGCCCGAACAGGCGATGGCCGACACGGCGGAGGAGTGGAAGAAGATCACCGGCAAGATCGGCGAGGACAAGATCGTCGACGCGATCCGCAACAATTCGCAGGCCTGGCCGACGATCCTCGATCCGGCAAACGGCGGCTGAGGTCCTCCCCCGACTGCCCGTGGCGGCGGAGCGTTTCCGCCGCCGCCCGTTTCGCAAGCCTATCCGGCAATTCCCGAACAGCGATCCAAGCAATTCGATGACCACCAGCCTGCCGCTCCATCTCCTCCGCTACGCGCTCATCCTCGGTGCCGTCGCGGTCACGCTGATCCCGACCCTGTGGATGGCGTCGATGGCCTTCAAGCCGATCCCGGAATGGACGGCGAGCGGCGCCAACCTGCGCTGGTGGCCGGAGAATCCGACGCTCGACAATTTCCGCTTCATCTTCGGCACGTCCACGTCGGAACTGCTTGTTTCGCTCGACCGCACCGCCTGGCGCCCGATCCTGGCAAGCCTGCTGGCGGCGACCTTCGGCACGATCCTGGCGATGGTCTGCGGCACGGCGGCGGCCTACGCGGTGTCGCGCTTCAGGGTCGGCAACAACCTGCCGCTGTCGCTGATCCAGCTTCGCATCTTCCCGCCGATGGCGGTGCTGATCCCGGTGATGATCATGTGGACCTTCCTCGATCTCACCGACACCTGGTACGGGCTGGCGCTGATCTACGGCATCGTCACGCTGCCGTTTGCCTTCTGGCTGATGAAGACCTTCTTCGACGAGATGCCGCGCGAGATTGAGGAGGCGGCGCTGGTCGAGGGCTGCTCGCGGCTGCGGGTGTTTTTGAAGATCACCTTCCCGATGATGCGCGCGCCCTTCGCAAGCTCCGCCCTGTTCGTCTTTATCCTGAACTGGAGCGACTACCTGATTGCGCTGCTGCTCACCACCAAGGACTGGGTCACGATCCCCGTCTATATGGCAAGCCTGTCCTCCTCGATGACCGGACAGCTTTATGGCGCCAAGGCCGCGCTCGGCCTGATCGCGGCGCTGCCGCCCGTCATCCTCGGCATCGCCATCCAGCGCTACCTCGTCCGGGGCCTGACCTTCGGAGCGCTTAAGCAATGACATCGGAGGTCGTCATGGGCGAGCCTGCGCCGATCGGAAAGCGCCGCGACGGGCAACCGCCGGCCCCGCCGGTTTCGCCGCTGGAGGCGGAGGGCCGCCGGCTCGGGATCTGGATGGCGCTGCCGACGCAGTTGCTGCTCGTCTTCATCGTCGTCTTCCCGCTGCTGATGCAGCTCTACATCTCGATGACCGACTGGACGCCGCTCTATGGTCAGAACTGGACGGAGGCCTGGCGCTCCTGGAACGCCTTCGGCAACTATGTCGAGGTGATGTCGGACGGCCGGTTCTGGTCGGCGCTGTGGCGCACCTTTCTGGTCATCATCGTCTGCGTGCCGGCGCAGTTCCTGCTCGGCCTCGGTCTGGCGATCCTGTTCGTCGATAATTTCCCCGGCAAGCGGGTCTTCTACTCGGTGCTGCTGACGCCGATGATGGTGGTGCCCGCCGTTGCCGGCTACATGTTCTTCATGCTGTTCCAGTCCGGCGGGCCGATCAACGGCATCCTGTCGGGTCTGACGGGCTTGAACGTCACCACCGCCTGGCTCTCCGACCCGACGCTGGCGCTCGTTGCCGTGATGATCGCCGATATCTGGCAGTGGACGCCGCTTATGTTTCTGATCCTGCTTGCCGGCCTGATCGGCGTGCCGGAGGACCAGATGAAGGCGGCGACCCTGCTCGGCGCCTCCTGGTGGCAGCGCTTCCGCACCATCGCGCTGCCGCGCATCCGTACGGTGATCGTCATCGCGCTGGTGATCCGCACCGTCGAGATCTTCAAGATCTTCGACAATCTTTACATCATGACGGGCGGCGGCCCGGGCGTCTCGACGGAGACGATCTCGGTCTACATCTACAAGGTGACGCTGCAGAATCTCGAATGGTCCTATGTCGCGACCGTCGCGCTGATCATTCTCGTGTCGCTGAGCGTGATCACCGCCTTCGGCCTGAAGCTGATGGAGAAGCGGTGATGGCCTCGATAACGCTTTCCGGCCTGACCAAGACCTTCGGCAATTTCACCGCCGTGAAGGACCTCGACCTGCACATCGCCGACAAGGAATTCCTGGCGCTGCTCGGGCCGTCCGGCTGCGGCAAGTCGACGACGATGAACATCATCGCCGGAATGGAGCAGCCAAGCGCGGGCACGGTCCGGTTTGACGACCGCGACATGCGGACCGTGCCGATGGGCAGGCGCGGCGTCGGCTTCGTGTTCCAGAACTATGCGATCTTCACGCACATGTCGGTTTACGACAACATCGCCTACGGGCTTCGGATGCGTCGCCTGCCGGCGCCTGAGATCGACGCGCGCGTCAAACAGATCGCCGAATTGCTCGGGTTGACGGAGTTCCTCACGCAGAAGTCGGCCGGCCTGTCGGTCAACATCCTGCAGCGCCTGGCGATCGGACGGTCGGCCGCCGTCAATCCGCAGATCTTCCTGCTCGACGAGCCGCTGTCCAATGTTGACGCGGCGTTCCGGGCCGTCATGCGCACCGAGCTGAAACACCTGCAGCGCGCGTTCGGCCAAACGATGGTCTATGTCACGCATGACCAACTTGAGGCGATGACTATGGCCGATCGGATCGCCGTGATGGACCATGGCGTGCTGCAACAGGTCGGCTCGCCGATCGAGGTCTATAACAATCCGGCCAACACCTTCGTCGCCCGCTTCCTCGGCAGCCCGAGCATGAACCTGCTGCCGGCGCGGCTGGAGATGGAGGGCGGTGATCCAATTGTCCATGTCACCGGACTGGGCGCTGTGAGGGCAGGGGCTTCCGGCTCCGGAACGCGTGACGTGCTGTTCGGCATCCGGCCGGAGGATCTGACGGTCGGCGCGGTCGACGCGGAGGTCGATTCGGTCGGGGCGTTCGTCATGGAGGTTGCCTTCGTCGAGCGCGTCGGCGCGCGGACCATCCTGCATCTCAACCGGGGCGGTCACGAGTTGAAGGCGATCGAGGGCAACGGCTATCCGGTCGCGGTCGGCGACCGGCTCGGCGTCATCGCGAAACCCGAGGCGATACGGCTGTTCGATGCCGAAACCGGCCGGGCGCTTCAGGAGGCGTAGGGCGATGGCCGAGATCGTCTTCGAAAACGTCACCAAACGCTTCGGCGAGACCGTCGCCGTCGACGACGTATCGTTCCGCGTCGCCGACAACGAGTTCTTCTGCATCTTCGGACCGCCGACCAGCGGTAAGTCGACGATCCTGCGGCTACTGCTCGGGCTTGAGACGCCCGATGCCGGCGACATCCTGATCGACGGTCGGTCGGTGCTGACGCAATCACCGGCGGCCCGCAACGTGGCGATGGTGTTCCAGAACCTGGCGCTGTTTCCGCATATGTCGACGCGCGACAACATCCGCTTTCCGCTCACCGAACGCGGCGAGGCGCCGGACGTGATCGATACCCGCGTCGGTGCCGTCGCCGAAAAGCTGCACATCACACCGCTGCTTGCGAAAATGCCCGCGCAATTGTCCGGCGGTGAGCGCCAGCGCGTGGCGATTGCCCGCGCGCTCGTGCGCGATCCGGTCGCCTATCTGATGGACGATCCGATTTCCGCGCTCGACGCCCGCCTGCGCGAGGAGACCCGCGTTGAACTGAAACGCATCCAGCGCGAGCTCGGTCATACGCTGATCTACGTGACCCACGACCAGGAAGAGGCGATGTCGGTTGCCGACCGGATGGCGATCCTGGAAGACGGCGCGATCCGCCAGATCGACACGCCGGACAGGATCTACAACCGGCCGGCCAGCCGCTATGTCGCCAGCCTCGTCGGGTCGCCGCCGATCAACCTGATCCCGGGCGTCCTGCGCTCCGGCCGGTTTGAGACCGAGGACGGCGCGCTCGGCATCGACCTTGCCCGCGATGGCGGCGACAAGGACGGGCCGGTCGATCTCGGCATCCGTCCCGAGGACGTCGCGATCACGGCGCCCGACGCGGACGGCGCGGCGCCGGCCCGGGTCTACGAGGTCGAGCCGCTCGGTGGCTTCACCATCGTCGATATCGAGATGTCGGGCCGCGTCCTGCGCGCCATGCTGCGCGGCCAGCCGCCGATCCGGCCCGACGAGCCGGTCGGCCTGACGATCGTGCCACAGGCCATTCATCTGTTCGCCCGCGACACCGGCACAGCCCTGTTCGCCGAGGCGCGCGGATAGGATTTAAAGGAGACAACGACCATGGCCGACAGCAAGGGATTTCATCCAGACCCGCAGGTGCGCTGCCGCGACTTCCGGATCGGCTGCATCGGCGCGGGCATGATCATGGCCGAGTGCCACCTAGCCGCCTACAAGGAGGCTGCCTTCCCGGTCGCCGCGATCGCATCGCGCACCAAAGCGAATGCTGAAACCGTTGCCGAGCGCTGGGGCATCCCCAAAGTGCACGATACGCCGGAAGCGCTGATCGCCGATTCCGACATCGAGATCCTCGACATCGCCTATCCGCCCGACCAGCAGCCGGACCTGATCCGGGCCGCACTGAAACAGCCGCATATCAAGGGCATCCTGGCGCAGAAGCCGCTGTCGCTGACGCTTGAAGAGGCGATCGCCATCCGCGACGAGGCGCAGGCGGCCGGCAAGGTGCTCTCGGTCAACCAGAACATGCGCTACGACCAGTCGATGCGGGTACTGAAGCAGATCCTCGACCGCGGCGAGATCGGCGATCCCGTCTTCGCCGAGATCGACATGCACGCGATCCCGCACTGGCAGACGTTTCTGGAGGACTACGACCGGCTGACGCTCGCCAATATGAGCGTCCATCATCTCGACGTGCTGCGCTTCCTGTTCGGCGATCCCGACGAGATCTTCACGACGTCGCGCAAGGACCCGCGGACCGCCTTCGCGCATTCCGACGGCATCACCGTGTCGACGCTGAAATTTCCCTCAGGGCTGCTGGCCGTCTCGCTCGAGGATGTCTGGTCCGGCCCCCGCGCGGAGGGCTACGAGGACGATCAGGCGATCACCTGGCGCGTCGACGGCACGCATGGTGTCGCCAAGGGAACGATCGGCTGGCCGACCGGCGCCGCCTCGACGCTCACCTATGCCTCGACGAAGACCACCGGCGGCAAGTGGGTGACGCCGACCTGGGAGACCATGTGGTTCCCGCATGCCTTCATTGGCGTGATGGAACAGTTGCAGCACGCGGTGAAGAGCGGTGAGCCGCCGGCCCTGTCGGTTGCCGACAATGTCCGCACGGTTGCCCTTATCGAGGCCGGCTACCGCGCGATGGCCGAGAACCGGCCGGTCAAACTGTCCGAGATTTCAATCTGAACACCGATACGATCAACGGGAGACGAACGCCATGATGCAGGTTGGCATATTCACCGGGTACTTCCCCTACGACCTTCAAACGACGGCGCAGAAGATCCGCGACCTGAACTTCAACACCGTCCAGCTCGACATGCATTTCAAGGATATCGATCTGTCGGAAGGGCAGATCAGCAAGGACAAATGCGTGACGATCCGCGAGACCTTCCGCGATCACAATCTGCCGGTCTGCTGCATCTCCGGCTACACCAACATCATCCACCCCGACCCGGCCGAGCGCGAGAAGCGTGTCGGGTACCTGAAGGAGATCATCCGGCACGCCCAGTATCTCGGCACGCCCTACGTCATCTCGGAGACTGGCACCTACAACACCGAGAGCGACTGGGTGCACCATCCCAAGAACAAGACCGAGGAGGGCTTCGAGGAATGCCGCAAGGTGATCGCGGACCTCTCCCAGCACGCCTATGACCACGGCGCGACGTTCCTGCTGGAGACCTATGTCAACAATGTCGTCGGCTCGGTCGAGGAGACGGTGAAGATGTTCGCCCAGGTCGACCATCCGGGCCTCGGCCTCCTGATGGATCCGACCAATTACTTCGAGACCCATAATATCGACGATATGGACCAGATCCTGAACCAGGTCTTCGACACCCTGTCGGACAAGATCAGGATCGGCCATGCAAAGGACGTCAAACGCTCCGGCGACGACAAGTCGGAGAAGCACGCCGATATCGGTGATGACGACGCGCTGGAATCGCACACCTTCCGTGGGGTCGGCGAGATCGAACTGCCGGCGCCGGGGCTCGGCGAGCTGAACTACGACCTCTATTTCCAGCGGCTTGCCCAAAAGCACCCGAACATCCCGATGATCATCGAGCATCTCGACGAGGACGACGTGCCGCGCGCGAAGGAGTTCATCGACGGGAAGCTCAGGGCGAACGGGTTGTAGCGGGTTCGCAAGGCTGAGCTGCGACGGACTGGGCCACAGCCTCGGTGTCATGCCGGGACGTGTTCCACCGCTGTCCGGTTCAGCGGGGAAGAGGACTTTGGATTTCAGCTTGGCCATCCCCTCCGAGGTCATCCCCGGACTTGTTCCGGGGATCCATGAACACCGCCGTCAGAATGGGCGCAAGCGACTGTGTTCATGGATTTTCGGGACAAGCCCGGCAATGACACTTGCAAGGTGCGGGGAACGCCGGACGAAACCCGGCGGGGGCTTCGGCGACCGCCCAATCGCCGGCTACCCGATCCCAGGATGCCCGACCCCGGAGCAAACGAGAAGAACACTGGAGACGTCGAAATGGTGAAACTGTATGGGCGAGCGATGTCGCGCCGCGACGTTGCCCGTCACTCAGGGATGTTGTCGCAATTCGCCGGTGTGCGGCTCGTCACGCTCGGCGATGGCGTCGAGCGCGGCATCCGCATGCTCGAGTTCCGCACCGGTTCAGGCCTCCGCTTCACGGTGCTGATCGACCGGGCGCTCGACGTCGCCGATTGCGAGTATCGCGGCGCCGCCATCGGCTGGCACTCGCCGACCGGCTTCCGCAATCCCGCCCTGCACGATTACGAGGGCGAGGGCGGACTTGCCTGGCTGCGCTCCTTCTCCGGCCTGATGGTGACCTGCGGGCTCGACCACATCTTGTTCATGCAGTCCGACGCCGCCGATCACTACCACTACGTCCATCGCAAAAGCGTCGACAGTTCGATCCACGGTCGCATCGGCACGATCCCCGGACGCCTGACGGGCTATGGCGAACACTGGGAGGGCGACGAGTGCACCTTGTGGTGCGAGGGCGTGGTGCAGCAATCGACGGTGTTCGGCGAGGACCTGCACCTCATTCGCCGCATCGAGGCCAAGGTCGGCGCGAACGAATTCACCCTGACCGACCGCATCGTCAATCACGGCTTCTACCGGACGCCGCACATGTATCTCTATCACATCAATCTCGGCCATCCGGTGCTGGCCGAGGGCAGCCGCTATCTCGCGCCGGTCCGCGACACGGTCTGGGCCGCCCATGCCGACGACTATCGTAAGCAGAACGTCGGCTACCGCGCGCTGCCCGGCCCGCGCGAGCGCTTCCACGAGCAGGTCTGGCAGCATGAAATGGCAGCCGATGCCGATGGCAAGGTGCCCGTCGCGGTCGTCAATGATGACTACGCAGAGGGGCGCGGAGAGGGGTGCGGGTTGGGCTTTCTGGTGGAGACGAACAAGTCGCAATTCCCCTGCCAGTACGAATGGCAGAACTTCCAGGAGGGCCAGTACGCGATCGGCATCGAGCCCTCCACCAACCACGTCTTCGGCAAGCCGTTCGCCAGGGAGCGCGGCGAACTGATCTGGCTGGAGCATGGCGAGCAGCGCGGCTACACGACACGCTTCGCCGTGCTCGATGGGGCAGACGAGATCGCCGCGGCCGAGGCGCGCATCGCCGCGATCGCCACGCAGCCCGCCGACGACTATCCCATGCCAAGCGATCGATGGGAGGCGATTGTCCGATGACGGTCGATGCGAAGGTCTCCGCCGGCACGGTCAGCGCGGCGGCGATGGACTTTACCGGCAAGACGGTGCTCCTGACCGGCGGCGCGGGCGGACTCGGCGTTGATACCGCGCTCGGCTTCGCGGCGGCCGGTGCCAAAGTCATCGTCGTAGACATCCGCGAGGATGCGGACGCGGCCTTCTCGGGGCGAGTGCCTGAAGGGGACGGTTCAATCATCTGCGAGCGCGTCGATCTTGCCGATCTCGCTGCGCTGCCCGAACAGCTTGAGCGCATCGTCGCCGAGCAGGGCGGTGTCGACATCCTGATCAACAACGCGGCGATCTATCCGGCCAAGCCCTTCGAGGACTTCACGCTCGACGAGTTCCGCGCCGTGCAGGCGGTCAATGTGGACGCCCATGTCCAGTGCGCGATGTCGCTGATGCCGGGCATGCGCGCACGGGGCTGGGGCCGGATCCTCAATATCGCGAGCATCACCGTCTATGGCGGCTGGGACAGGCTCTTCCCCTATGTCGCCTCGAAGGGCGCGCTCGTTGGCCTGACGCGGGCCTGGGCGCGGGAATTCGGCCAATATGGCGTGACGGTCAACGCGGTCGCGCCGGGCGCCTTTCCAACCGACGCGGAGAAGATCCATCCGGACCCGGAGGGCTACACGCGCTTCGTGCTTGACCACCAGGCGCTGAAGCGGCGCGGCGATCCGCGCGACATCGCCGGCACGCTGATGTTCCTGGCCTCCGACCATGCCTCCTTCATCACCGGCCAGACGATCAATGTCGACGGCGGCTGGGTGATGAAATGAAGCGCCGGCAATTCGAAGCTATTGGGAGCCTGATCTGATGGGTGTGCTTTCGGGATATCGGGTCCTGGACTGCTCGATCGCCATGGCCGGTCCGTTCGCGGGACAGCGGCTCGGCGATCTCGGCGCCGATGTCGTCAAGGTCGAGCCGGTCGCGGGCGAATGGCAGCGCCACACAGCCGCCGGCGGCGCGCGCGGCAACCGGATCAACGTCTCCTTCCTGTCGCTGAACCGCAACAAGCGCAGCCTGGCGATCGACCTGAAGACGGAAGAGGGCAGGGCAATCCTGCTCGAACTCGTCAAGACGGCCGATGTCTTCCTTCAGAACTACCGCCCCGGCGTCGCCCGGCGCCTCGGCGTCGACTACGAAACCCTCGCCGCCATCAATCCGAAGCTCGTCTATGCCTCGATTTCGGGCTATGGCGAGGACGGCCCCTACCGCGACTGGCCGGGCCAGGACCTGATCCTGCAAGGCATGAGCGGCGCCATGCTGTCGGCCGGACGCGACGGCGAACCGCCGAATGCGGCGGGGCAATATCTCGTCGACGCGGTGACCGCCTACACAGCCTTTGAGGGCGTGCTGGCAGCACTCCTGCATCGCGAGCGCACCGGCGAGGGCCAGCATGTCGCGGTCAACATGCTCGACGCCATCACGACGCTGCAGATGCAGGAACTGTCGGTGTTCACGGTGGCCGGCAAGCCGCAGGAGCGCTCGGACGAGCCGCACGGCCATGTCTATATCCGCGCGCCCTACGGTGCCTTTGAAACGAGCGACGGCCACATCATCCTGGCGTTCCCGCCGCTGAAGAAACTCGGCGAGCTGATCGGCGAACCCTCCTTCCGTCAGATGGAGGAGGAGGTCGACGGTTGGACGAAGCGCGACGAGATTTTCGCCAGGACTCGCGAAAGGCTGAAAACGCGGCCGAGCGCCGACTGGCTCGCCGCGTTCTCGAAGGCCGGCATCTGGGCGGGACCGGTCTACGGCTATGCCGATCTCGTCGATGACCCGCAGGTCCGCCACAACGGTACCTTCGTCGAATACCGTCATCCGACCGAAGGCACGGTGAAGACGCCGGGCTTTCCCTTCCGCATGTCGAAAACGCCACCTCAGGTTAAGCGCGGCGCGCCGCTCACCGGCGAGAACACCCGCGAGATCCTTGCCGAGATCGGCTTCGGCGCCGATGACGTCGAGGATCTGATCGCCCGCGGGATCGTTTCGGAGGATCAGCCATGACAAGCGACGTTGCCTTGGAATTGGACGGCCATGTCGCCGTCCTGACCCTTGACCGGGCCGCCAAGCTGAACGCGATGACGCCGGAAATGACGGGTGATCTGCGCGACCATGTCGCCGCACTGAACCGCGACGATACGGTCCGCGCCGTCGTGCTGACCGGGGCCGGCCCGAAATCCTTCTGCGCCGGCAGCGACATCCGCGAGCTCGATACCTATCCGACGGCGTGGTCGTTTCGCGGCCGGCCGGACTACTGCGACGCGGTTCGCGGCCTGGTGAAACCGTCAATCGCCGCCATCAACGGCTATGCCTTTGGCGGCGGGCTTGAAATGGCGATGTCCTGCGATATCCGCATCGCCTCGCCGAACGCGCGCTTCGCCGCACCCGAAATTAAGCTCGGCTGGATCGGCGGCGGCGGCATGACCGCGCTGCTCAGCCATTCGATTGGGCCGAGTAATGCCGCGCTGATGGTGATGACCGGCGATCCGGTCTCGGCCGAGCAGGCGCTTGCCTGGGGCCTTGTCAGCGAGATCGTCGACCAGGAGGCGCTCGTTAATCGAGCACGGGTGATCGGCGAGACGATCGCCTCGCGCGCGCCGATTGCCGCGGAAACCGCAAAGCTCAACCTGAAGGCCGCCTTCGCCATGCCGCTGGAAAACGCCGTGCAATACGAGCGCGACCTGCAGACCATCTGCTTTGCGACCGAGGACGCCGAGGAGGGCCGTCGCGCCTTCAAGGAAAAGCGTAACCCGAACTTCCAGCGGCGCTAGCAGGCCGAACGACACATCCGGAAAGGCAGGCAGATGAAACACAGCACCGACCGTATCCTGACGACCCATGTCGGCAGCCTTCCCCGGCCGCACGATCTGCTCGACCTGCTGGCGGCGCGCCTGAAGGGGGAGGCGGTCGACGAGGCGGCCTTCTCCGCGAAACTGGCCGCATCCGTCGACGCCATGGTGCGCCGGCAGGCGGAGGTCGGCCTCGATATCGTCACCGATGGCGAGATGTCGAAGCCCGGCCATGCCGTCTATATCAACGACCGGCTGTCCGGCTTCGAGCCGCGTCCGGATGTCAAATCCGATGTCTATATCGAAGAACGCGAGGCGTTCCCGGAATACTACCAGGACTATTTCGAGCGCGCCATGCTCGGCGGCGCGATCGCCCCATCGGCGCCGATGTGCTGTGTCGGTCCGATCCGCTATACCGGCCACGAGGCGCTGCGGATCGACCTGGAAAACCTGCGGGCTGCCGTTGACGCGAGCGACTGCGTAGAGGCCTTCATGCCGTCTGCGGCGGTCACTGGCGTCGGGTTCAACGAATACTATCCGACCGAGGAAGCGTATGCCTTCGCGCTGGCCGACGCCTTCAACGAGGAATACCGGGCGATCGTCGAGGCCGGCTTCCTCCTGCAGGTCGACGATCCGTTCCTGCCGAACGTCTATATGGACAAGTCGCTCGAAGAGGCGGCGCGGATCGCCAAAGCATCGATGTATGTCGACGCAATCAACCACAGCCTTGCCGGCATCCCGGCCGAGAAGGTCCGCTTCCATACCTGCTACGGCATCAATCAGGGGCCGCGCATCTACGAGCCGGACCTGCCCGACATGATCGACCAGGTGCTTAGGGTCAACGCCTGCGGCTATTCCTTCGAGGCGGGCAATCCCCGCCATGAGCACGAATATCACCTCTGGGAAACGGTCAAACTGCCCGAGGGCAAGCTGGTCATTCCCGGCGTCATCACGCATGCCTCGAGCGTCGTCGAGCATCCGCAACTGGTCGCCGAACGCATCGTCCGCTTCGCCGAGCGCGTCGGCCGCGAAAACGTCATCGCGAGCGCCGATTGCGGCTTCTCCTCGCAGGCGATGTACAAGACGGAGGTCGAGCCACGCATCGTTTGGGCGAAGTTCAAGGCGCTCGCCGACGGCGCCCGGATCGCAAGCGATAGGCTCTGGCCTTAACCGGCCGCTCAGTCCGCGAGATTGGGAAACAGAGTTGTCGCCCGGTCGCGCCAGTGCGGCGCCGTCGTCCAGTGTGATATGTCCGCGTGCGCCGCGTCCACGGCCCGGCAGCAGGCCCAGGCAAGCGCGGCATTGCACGAGACCGCCGGGCTGAGGCCCCGGTCCGCGCCGGCCAGTATCGGGCCGAGAGTCGCCATGCCCGTGCCGAGCATCAGGATGGCATCGATATTGGCTTGCGAGAGCCGCTCATAGGCGCGAAGCACGCCGGCGCCGGGCATGGCGTAGATCGGATGAAAGGCATCCGCTTCAAGCTCCGGCCCCTGTTTCTCGACGACCTCGAAGCCCCTGGCCTGCCAATAGGCGGTCGAGCGGGCATTCAGGCTGTCGGGATAGGGCGACAACAGGCCGATCCGCTTGGCGCCCATCGCCTTGAGCGCCGCGACGGAGGCGATCGCGGCGGTCAGGCACGGACAGCCGAAGCGATCCTCCATCTCGCCGACAATGCGATCCTCGGCCTCGGCGCCGATCAGATAGGAGGCGCCGGTGCAGGCGACCGCGACGGCATCGATTGGGGCGTTGGCGAAGCGCTCCGCCGTCTCGGCGAACTTTGTCGTGTAGTCGACCAGCCGCGCCTCGATCGTTGCAAGGTCGGAAGTCAGTCGGGCGTTCAACAGCGACCAGCCGGGCGGCATCAGCGCCCAGAGTTCCGGCTCGACCGTCGTGTTCGCCTGCGGCGTCAGCACGCCGATGAGCCCCGCCTTGCCGTAGTCATTCAGTTGCGCCATGGCGAACCCCCTCAAAGCCAGCCGAGCGCGTCCGGCAGCCACAGGCTGAGACCGGGCAGGAAGGTCAGCAGCATCAGCCGGGCGAGATCGGCGAAGAAAAACGGCACCACGCCGCGGAAGATCGTGCCGAGCGGCAGGTCCTTCGCCATGCCGTGCAGCACGAAGACGTTGATGCCGATCGGTGGCGTGATCATGCCCAATTCGATCACGACGATATTGATCACGCCCCACCAGATCGGATCGTAGCCGAGCCCGACGATCAGCGGATAGACGAAGGGCAGCGTCAGCACCATCGCGGCGATCGTGTCGAAGATCGAGCCGAGGATCAGGAAGAACACCTGCAAAAGCAGGATCACCACGATCGGCGGCAGGCCGAGGCTCTCGATCCAGGCAACCGTCGCGCCGGGAAGGCCCGACAGGGTGGCGAAATAGGAGAACACCGACGCGCCGATGATGATCATGAAGATCAGGCCGGTATTCGACGCAGTCTCGCCGAGGCTTGCCAGGAAGTTGCGCCGCGTCAGGCGCTTGCGGAAGACGGTCAGCAGAAGCGCCACCGAGGCCCCGACCGAGGCGGCCTCGCTGACGGTGAAGATGCCCGAATAGATGCCGCCCGACACGACGACGGCCAGCAAGACGATCGCCCAGCTCTGGCGGGTGACGCGCAGGCGCTCGCCCCAGTCGGCCCGGCGTCCGATCGGGGCCGCGTTCGGGTTCAGCCGAACGGCGATGCCGACGGCGATGAAATAGAAGGCGACGGCCAGAAGGCCCGGAATGATCGCGGCAAGGAACAGCGCGATGATCGAGTTCTCGGTCAGGATCGCATAGAGGATCATCACCACCGAGGGCGGGATGATCATGCCGAGCGTGCCGCCGGCGGCGATCGAGCCCGACGCGAGCGTCTTCGCATAGCCGCGCTGCAGCATCTCGGGCAGGGCGATGCGCGCCATCGTCGCGGCGGTGGCGACCGAAGAGCCGCAGACCGCGCCGAACCCGGCGCAGGCGCCGATCGTGGCGAAGATCAGCCCGCCGCGGCGATGGCCGAGATAGACGTAAGCCAGCCGGTAGAGTTCGCCGGAAAGCCCGCCGATATGGGCGAGATTGCCCATCAGCAGGAACATCGCGATCACCGCGAGCCCTTCCGCCGACATCGCCGCCGACGGTTCGGTGGCAAGCAGGGTCAGCGCCGGCCCGAACCCGATGATCAGCCCGGTGCCGACGACCCCGACCACCCCCATGGCGATGCCGACGGGCACCTGCAGGAGGATCAGCACGAACATCGCGGCGAGGCCGGCAAGCCCGGTGGCGAGCGGATCGGTGGTCACCGGGCTTCAGCGCCTTCCAGCGTATCGTCTGAGAAGCTGCCAAGCCCGCTCGGTCCGCCGAAGATCGCCGCACGCGTCCAGGCATAGGCGACGAAGGCCTGCACCGGCACGCACAACGCCATGATCGCGGTCACCAGCCACCACCACGGCGCCAGCGGAATGCCGATGGTCCGCGTGGTGCGGCCGCCGGCGCCGTAATTGGCCGTCAGCGCGATGAACTGCCAGACCAGCACTGCGAAGAAGGCAAGCGTCAGGACGGCCGCGAAGGCTTCGAGCACGGCATTGACCCGCCGCCCGCCGGCCTTGCCGAGAAAGCGCACGGTGATGTTGGTCTGGCGCAACAGCCCGGCCGGGAAGCAACTGGCGATGACGATCGGAAAGACCACCTCGCCATAGTCGCTGAAGCCGGTCACGCGCGGCAGGTTCAGATACCGCGCGGACCCGTCATAGAAGATCAAGAGCGCCATGACGACCAGGCCGCAGAAGCCGATCAGCGCGACCGTCTGGGTAATCCGGTCGAGCCGGGCGGCAAGCGCGGCCGTGCCGCCCATCAGCTATTGTCCCCCATCAGCTCTCGCCCCGCATCTCTTTGAGGAGCTTGACCGCCGCGTCATAGACCGCCTGGCCGTTCGGCGTTTCGGCGATCCAGGCCTCGTGCACGGCCTGGGTGCGGGCGGCGTAGTCGGCGAGTTGCTCCTTGCTCGGCTCGATCATCTCGATGCGGCCCTCGGTCTTCACGTCATCGCGAATGCTGCTGCCGAGTTCGGTATAGGCATCGCCACCGGCCTTGGCCATTGCCAGACCGCCATGTTCCATCACGGCGGACTTGGCGTTGTCCGACAGGCTGTCCCACTTGGCCTTGTTCATCAGGAGCAGGAAGGGAATGGTCCCGGTCGGCACGGCGTAGGACTGGTCGACCAGCGGCATCGTCTTGAAGGTGCGCATGCCGGTCCAGCCCTGGATGGCGCCGTCGATGGTGCCGCGGTTCAGACCCTCGTTCATCTCCGCCGAGCTCAGCGTCTGCGGCGCGGCGCCGAAGGCTTCGAGCCAGGAAGCGTGGATGCCGCCGACCGAGCGGATCTTCTTGTTCTTCAGATCATCGAGGTCGGTGATCTTGGTCTTCAGGAAGATCGCGTTCGGTTCGGTCGAGAAGAAGCCGATGACATGGACGCCGTCGAAGCCGGTTAAGAGGCCCATTTCGTGCAGCTTCCAGCCGATGACGGAGGCCTCCTCGGCGGTTTCGAACAGGAACGGCAGCTCAAACAGGCCCATTTCCGGGAACTGGCCGGCCGTGTAGCCCGGCAGCACCCAGGTGACGTCGGCAACGCCGTTCTGCACCAGTTCGAACTGCTTGAACGGGCTCTTGCCGAGCGTACCGCCCCAGAAGCCCTGCAGGCGGACGTCGTCGCCGGCCTCGTCCGCGACCGCTTCCATCCAGGGCTTGATCACCCGGGAAACGCCGACGCTCTGTTCGGGCACGAAGGCGCCGACCTTGATCAGGTCCTGCGCCATGGCGGCCGAGGCGGCCAGTCCCGCGCCGAAGGCGATGGCGCCCAGCAGTGCTTTCAGTCGTCTCATCAGTCTCTCCCTCTGCGGTCGGTTCTTGGTTGGTTTGATTGTGAAATCATACTCCGGTCATGCCAGCGCCTCCGCGCGGCGCAGCCCCTCGATCATCGAGGAGCGCAGCAGGAACTTTCTGGCCCGTGCCGGATCGGCGGCGATCTCCTGAAGGCTGCGCAGGTGGGCGAGGCGCTCGGCGGGATCGGTGGTGTTCATCCGGGCCCGGTTGGCATCGGCCTGGGCGAGAATGTCGTCCCGGGCGATCGGCCGCCGGATGCGCTCGTAGCTGTCGAGGCTGTCCGCATCGGCACCATTGGCAACGCCGATCAGCCGATCGGCCAGGCACCAGGCGTCGTGTATGCCGCCATTCATGCCCATGCCGCCCTTGGGGCTGTTGAGATGGGCGGCATCGCCGGCGATGAACAGCCGGCCCTGGCGATAGTGCGAGGCGACGCGCCGGTGAACGCGGTAGATGCGCTTCTCGACGATGTCGATGTCGCCGGCCTCCGGGACGACCGCGCGGGTCTGGGCGCGGATTGAGGCGTCCGATAACGCCTCCTCGGGCGACTGGCCGGCTTCCGGGTGCAGCGACACCCGCCACAGATCGGGCAGCCGCAGCAGCGAATAGGTGCCGCCCGGCTTCCAGATGTAGTTGACGCCGGAAAGGCCCTCCAGGTGATCGTGGAACGGGAAACGGGTCGTCACCAGAATGGTGTTCTCGGGATAGGTCGTTCCGTCCCAGGTCGCGCCGATCGCCTCGCGGATCACGCTGCGAGCACCGTCGCATCCCACAACGAGGCTGCCACGAACGGGTTCGCCGGCAACCGTCAGGGTCACGCCGTCCTCGTCATCGCTGACCGCCTCGACGGTTGCGTTGAACCGCAGCGTTCCTTCCGGCAGGCGTGCTGCCAGCGCCCAGCTCAGCTCGGCCTGGCGGCATTGCAGGCGGTAGGGGTGGGCGGTGTCGTCGCCCAGGACGGCGAGATCGAACTCGGCCCGTTCCCCGGTCGAGTGCATCCGGATCTGCCATGTCGGCGTGACACGGCCCTTGCCAATCAGGGTCTCGGTTATGCCGGAGGCATCGAACAGGTCGAGTGTTGGCGGGTGGAAGGTCGAGGCGCGCAGTTGATCGGCGATTTCGGGGCCGGCCTCGAAGACGCGGACCGGCAGGCCCGCGACGCTCAGACGCCACGCCAGCGTCAGGCCGACCGGCCCGGCACCGACGATCAGGATCGGCTCGCGCGTCAGGTCCATGCGGCCAAGCCGCTGCAAATGTCTGTCCTCATGCTCCAACCCGCCGCGTCTTGTTTGAATGCTGGCTTTGCCCTCATGGTATAACATTATAACAACATTGCAATGCCGGCGCGGTCCGCGCAGGGTCTCGTTTGGCGATGATTGAGAAATGATGGCGGAATGCGGTTGAGAAGCGATATGCAGGATGACGGCGGCGTGGCCGGCGGAGGTGATAGTGCCGGATCGCCGCGCCTCGACGCCTCGACCGGTGTACCGCTCTATCAGCAGATCGTGGTGATCCTGAAGAACCGGATCGAATCGGGCGCGCTGCGCCCCGGGCAGTCGGTTAGCGGCGAGGCTGCGCTCTGCCAGGAATTCGGCGTCTCGCGGATTACCGCCCGCCGGGCCCTCAACGACCTGGCGGACCAGGGGCTTGTGGTGCGCGAGCGCGGCCGCGGAACGACGGTTGCGCGCCGCAACAAGCCGAACGCGATTGCCGCCTCGCTCGAGGGGCTGCTGGAAAATGTCGGCCATATCGGCCGCACCACGTCCGTCGAGGTCCTCGACTTCCGCTACCTGCCGGCAACGCCGGAGGTCGCCGACGCCCTGAGGATCGAGGAGGGCGCGGTGGTGCAGCGGGCCGTTCGGGTGCGCCTGCTCGGCGACGAACGCATGTCGCATCTGACCACCGTGGTGCCCGAGGATATCGGCCGGCAGGTGGAGGGCAAGGACATGTCCGAGACGCCGCTCCTGCTGCTGCTCGAAGAGGCCGGCGTGCCGGTCGTCTCCGCCCATCAGACCATCACCGCGACGGTGGCCGACGCGGAGGTCGCCGCAGCCCTCGGCATCCTCGCCGGCACCCCGCTGATCGAGGTCAGGCGCATCGTCGTCGACGATCGCGACAGGCCCGTCGAGATGATCCGTGTCCTGTACCGGCCCGAACTCTATCGCTTCGAGATGTCGCTGCGCAGGGTTGGAAGCCGCGTCGGCGATCGGGTGGGGCGGAAATGGGCCCCGAACGACGCCGCCGCCGTGCCCGATGCCGATGAAGCCGAAGCGATCTGACGGAGCGGGGCCGGCCATGAATGTGCGCACCAGCATACGACCGGTGACGAGCCTGCGCCTGTTATGTGACGCGGCAGCGGAACTCGGGGTCGATCCGGCGCACTGTCTGGAGGGAACCGGGATAGCGCCTGAGGATCTGAACGCGCCGACGGCGCATCTTGCGACCGAACAGGAAATCCGCGCGATCGAGAATTTCGCGCGCCTCGCCCCGACCAGCGTCGGTCTCGGTGTCGCCGTCGGCAGGAGACTGCATGTCAACGCATTCGGTATCTGGGGTTTTGCGGTCCTGACGAGCCCGACGCTGCGCTCGGCGCTCGAAACCTCGGTCGACTACGTCAAGCTGTCCCTCGTCATCGCCGACATGACGTGGTCGGAAGCGGACGGTCGGGGATATCTGAACTTCGACATGGCGGGGCTGCCGCCGATCACGCACCGCTTTGTTCTGGAGCGTCATGCGGTTGTCGCCATGACCTTCATCCGGGAGCTTACTCAGGATACGGATTTCAATGGCTTTGCGATCGAGACAACCGACGAGGATGCGGCCTATGCTCGGGACCTTTCGGCGCTGATCGGTGTTCCCGTCGCCGCTGGACGGCCGGGTAACGCCCTCACCATCCCCGCGGCCATGTTCGACGATCCCCTTCCCAAATCCGACCCGGCAACGCGCCAATATTGCCTCGACCAGTGCAGGGCGCTGCTGGAGCAGGTGGACGGCGCGCTGCCGCCCTGGTCGCAGAAGGTGCGCGACGCGGTCGTCGAGGCGATCGGATCGGAGCAGAAGATCGAGGACATTGCCGATCGGCTGGCGATGACCGAGCGGACGTTGCGCCGGCGACTGGCGGATGAGGGCACGAGCTTTCGCGACCTCTACACGGATGTACGGATGACGCTCGCCAATGAACTGCTTGAAACGGCAGGGCTCAATGTCGAGACCGTCGCATGGCGTGTCGGCTATGCCGAGCCCGCGAGCTTCGCGCGCGCCTTTGCGAAGAAATTCGGCAAGACCCCGGGCGAAGTCAGGCGGGCGCCCCGGCCCCCGCATGCGCCTTGAGCCAGTCCGCCTCCTCGCCGGGTTCGGGAAGCACATTCCCGCCTTCCATGACCCAGCTTGCCGGTACGTCGCTCGTCTGAACCATGATCTCGTCCGCCGGAACACCGGCATGCCGGTGAATCGACTTTGCCATCCGCTCGGCGAGCGATGCCTTCTGAACGAGCGTCCGCCCGCTGCGAATGGTGCCGAACAGGAAGACGCTCCTGCCGTTCAGCGGCTGCTGAGGGGCCTCCTCGAAGAAGAAGACATGCACGAAGGTCGGCGGCGCGCCGGTCAGGTCACAGTGGATCTCGGTGATATCGGCGGCGATCTTCGCCTTGGCATCGCCAGTGATCATGCCCTTGACGGCGTTGCATAGATAGAGCGGCATCTTGCGCGTTCCTTCTTCAATTTGCGTCGCGGATGGCGATCATGACCTCGTGGGAAGATCGCCCGGTCCCTTTCGTGCAGATGGCGCACAATTCCTTGAGCAGCCGGACGCGCTCGCCTTGCTTGAGCGGCTTGTTCGCCTGCAGGGACGCGATCACCGTGGTCGATGGTCGGGCGGCGGTGAAGCCGCTGCCTTCGGAAACTTCGATCCAGTCGATCTGGGCATCCGCCTGGAAGCTGCGCTGCGTGAAGGCGCCGATTTCGGATTTCAGCGCGTCCTCGGCCTCTGCGGGGACCTGTCCCTGCTGGACGAGGCACATGACGGGGATCATTGGGTTGCTCCTTTCGGTCTGGCGTCGCGGTCCCGATCAGGCGAAGGAAACGTCGCGGCTGCCGGAGGACACCGATTCAAGGATTGCCCTGACATGGCCGCGGTTCATGACCCGCGGTACCGCGTAGGACGATCGCGCCTCGGAAAGGGCATCGCTGGCAATCGCGGCGTAGTCCTGCGGCTGCAGGTCCTGAAGGTTGACCGGAATGCCAACGGTTTCCGCAAGCGCATCGACCCGGGCGATGAACCGGTCGGCCAGCACGGCATCACCGGCATCGGCAGTGTCTCCGCCAAGCATCCTTTCCAGCGCCGCGAAGCGGCTCGCGCAGGCGGATTTGTTGAACCGCAACACACGCGGCAGCAGGATCGCGTTGGCAAGGCCGTGCGGCGTGTCGTAATGCGCGCTGATCTGATGCGAGATTGCATGCACGTAGCCAAGGCTCGCCTTGGTAAAGGCATAGCCGGCCAGGAACGAGCCCAGGGCGACCATTTCACGGGCCCGTTCATTGCTGCCGTTTTCGTAGGCCGTCGGCAGAAAGCCAAAGAGCAGCTTGATCGCCATCGCAGCATCGCGATCGGTGTCGGCGAAGCGGTTGCGCGAGGTATAGGCCTCGATCGCATGGGTCAGCGCATCCATCCCGGTGGCCGCGGTCATCGGGGCGGGCAGGGATTTCAGCAGATCCGTGTCGAGGGCGGTCGCGATGGGAATGTATTTGGGATCGACGAAGAAGGTCTTCTTGTGCGTTTGGGTATCCGAGATCACCGCCGCGGTCGTCACCTCGGACCCGGTGCCCGATGTCGTCGGGACGACATAGAACGGCAGCAGCGGCCGGTCGACCTTCAGGATGCCTTTCAGCCGGGCGAGCGACTTTTTGCTGGTGCTCGCCGCGGCGATCACCTTGGCCGCATCGATGGCCGAGCCGCCGCCGACGGCGAAGACGGCATCACACATGTTCGCGCGGCTTGCCTTGAGGCCGGCTTCGACCACCGCGAAGGTCGGATTGGGGATGATGCCGTCGAAGACGGTGACGGTGCAGCGCTCGCTTTGAAGGAAGGCGATCAGGTCGTCGAGCATCCCGGTCTTGAGCAGGAAGCTGTCGGTGACAAGGAGCGGCCTTTTCTGGCCGCCGCGGATCATCAGGTCGGCCAGCTTGCGCGCCGCGCCGGCGCCGGAGAAGACGAGAGGCTTCTGCGGCGTGTAGAAGGTCGAAAGGCCGCGCAATGCGAGGGTGATGGCTGTGTTGAACATGGGAATGTCCTGTGGCGTGCGGCCTGCGTGTCGCGTCGGTCGGGAGGCGGCACGCAGGCGATAGAGGGGGAGGCCGTGGAAGGTCAGATCTTCCTGAACCGGCGCAACTGGAACTTGATGAACAGGTTGAAATACCGGTTGCCCCAGGGCGCGCCGATCAGCGCGTTGCCATCGAGGCGACCCTTGCGGACCACGCCCTTGGCCTTGGAGAAGTTCAGGAATCCTTCCTTGCCGTGATAGTGGCCCATGCCGGACGGCCCGACGCCGCCGAAGGGCATGTCGTCGACGACCGTGTGGGTCATCACTTCGTTGATGCAGACGCCGCCGGAATGGGTTTCCCGCAGGATCCGCTCGGCACGGCCCCGGTCCCAATCGAAGTAGTAGAGCGCCAGCGGACGGTCGCGTCCGTTCACATAGGCGATCGCCTCGTCGAGCGTGTCATAGGGCACGAGCGGCAACAGCGGGCCGAAGATCTCCTCGCGCATCACCCGCATGTCGTCCGAAACGTCCTTGATGACATGCATCGGCAGCTTGCGCGTGTGATCGAAGCCCTCGTCGGCCGGATTGATCCGCATGACCGTCGCGCCTTTCTCCTCGGCGTCCCGAACGGTGTCGAGCAGGCGGTCGCGCTGACGATCGGTGATGATCGACGTGTAGTCGGCATTGTCGGCAAGCGAGGGGTAGTGCTTCGTGAAGGCGTTGATGAACGCGTCGGCGAAGGCGTCGAGCTTGGCGCGCGGGACCATGATGTAGTCGGGCGACACGCAGACCTGGCCGGCATTGAGGCCCTTGCCGAAGGCGATACGTCTGGCAGCCTCTTCGATGGGGAAGCTGTCGTGAATGATCGCCGGCGACTTGCCGCCGAGTTCGAGCGTCACGGGGGTCAGGTTGTCGGCTGCGGCATGCATGACGATGCGGCCGACCTGCGTCGATCCGGTGAAGACGAGATGGTCGAACGGTAGCCTGGTGAATTCGGTCGCGACCTCGACCCCGCCCGTGACGACGGCGACCTCGTCCTCCGAGAAGGTCTCGGCCAGCATCTCTTTCAGGACATCGCCGGTCCTGGGCGCGAATTCCGAAGCCTTGATCATCGCCCGGTTGCCAGCGGCGAGCGCGCCCACCAGCGGCGACAGACCCAGAAAGATCGGAAAGTTCCAGGGCACGACGATCCCGACCACGCCAAGCGGCTGGTAGTGGACCTTGGTTTCGGCACCCAGCAGCATCAGCGACGTGTGGCGCTTGGACTGTTTCATCCACTTGCGCAGGTTCTTCCTGTTGTAGCGGATGCCTTCCAGCACCGGGATCAGCTCGAGCATCAGCGTCTCGGCGCCCGAACGGCCGTTGAAATCCTCATCCGCCGCCGCGATCAGGCGGTCCTTGTAGTCGACGACGGCATTGTGCAGGCGGTTCAGCCGGTCGATCCGCTCCTTGTCGCTCGGTGCGGGCTGGCGGGTATAGGCCTGCCGCATGCGGCTCAGCGTGACGCGGAGTTCGTTTTCGGTGTGATCGAGTTCGATGACAGTCTTGGCGGACATGGTGACCTCCTCGAGCCGGGATCGTTGGCGATCCGGGCGCCTCTTGCTCAGTATCTGAGGTCAATATGGTGGACGCCGGCGCCTCCTCACATGTCGATCACGGACAGTCTCTTGATAGTTTCGGACATGCACTAGTTCCGCAAGGCGTCGAGAACCTCTTGTGAATTGACGCCGTTGACCGGCCGGCAGGTCGCCTGGGTGATGTAGGGATACCAGTCCAGCCACTTGTTGCGGACGCCGTAGGCCTTGATCCTGCAGGCGTTTTCCTCCGACACGAAGGCGCCGGCCAGTTCGCTTGGATCATGTGGCTCGAACCGCGTCAGGAGGCGGACGAGGTCGAGATAGGCGCTGTCGCGAAACCGGTATTCCACCGAATCCGTCTGGCCTTCGCAGGGGAAGGCGCGGCAGGCATAGACCTTCAGGACGTCGGGGGCGCCTTCGACGTTCTGCGGCTGCGAGAAGATCATCGTCTCCTGATGCGAAACGAGATTGATCGCGATCGCGTCATAGATAAGACCGAATGTGAACGGCACCGCGCGTGTGACCAGCGTCCAGCCGGCGAATACCGTGAAGAGCGCCAGCCCGAGGGCTGCGAGGGCGCCGCGATGTTTCTTGTAGACGCCGTCCTTGAAGGACAGCTTGGTGAAGACCCATCGGATGAAGCGCCAGTAGAGCCGGACCAGCGGATTGATGATCAGCGCGAACGGCTTCAGCCAGCGATTCCATAGGACGTCCAGCGTTTCGAGGATCCGGCGCAGAAGGACGGATTGCTCGACGAGGCCGCTCGCCGCGCGCGCGAAATAGGGGCGGTCGGCTTGCGTCTGGGCGTGTTGCCGGGCTTGCTGTTCCCGTGCAAGGCGCTCCGCGCGCTCCAGCAGGTCATCGGGCTTACTCATTCGTCGCTATCCCGGCGTCGCCTGCAGGTCCGTGTCCTCGGGGATGGTCTCCGCCCGCGACGCGGACTGGGGGGACACCGTGACGGTTCCCGATCCGGGATCGTAGGCGACCGCCATCCGCGCGCCGTCCTCGGGGTTTTCCAGAATGGCGCGGGCAACGGCCGGATAGATGCTGGCCTCGAAGAAGCCGGGCACGCCGCGGGCGCCCCGGGTCGGGTCGTATTTGTCCTTGCAGATCGCGGTGACCACCATATCCGACATGACGATCCGGCTTCCCGCTTCGGCGATCTTGTCGTTCACCTTCTGAAGCTGCCGGCGGGCGATCTTCTCGACGATTGCAAGGCTCAGCATGTTGAAGCCGACGATATTCTCCCGGCCGGAGAAGCGATTGAGGAATTCCGGCCTGAAATGGCTGTCCAGATCCGCCATGGTCAGCGCCATCGCCTCATCGAAGCCGAGCTCGGGCCGGAGGAAATGCGGCTGGCCGATATTGGTCGTCATGATGATCAGCGTATCGGCGAACGACACCGTGAGGCCGCGATTGTCGGTCAGCCGTCCGTCGTCCAGCACCTGCAGGAAGATGTTGAACACATCGGGATGGGCCTTCTCGACCTCGTCGAACAGGATGATCGAATGGGGATGGCGGCGGACGGAATTGGTCAGGATGCCGCCGGCCTCGTAGCCTTCATAGCCGGGCGGCGCGCCGATCAGCTTGGCCGTTGCGTGCTTTTCCATGTATTCGGACATGTCGAAGCGCAGCATCGCCTTTTCGTCGTCCTTGAGCGCGCTTGCCAGCGCCTTGGCGATTTCCGTCTTGCCGACGCCCGAGGGGCCGCAGAACAGGAACGAGCCCTGCGGTTTGTCCGGATCCTTCAGGCCCGCATAGGCCATGTGAACGGCGCCGGTCAGCTTGGCGACGGCCTCGTCCTGTCCGAACACCCGGGCCTTCAGGCTGTCCTCCAGGGCGAGCAGCTTCTGGCGTTCGTCCTGATTGAGCTTCTCGACCGGAACGCCGGAGATCCGCGAGAACTCCGCCATGACCCAGCCCGGACCGAGCTCGAGGTCGGCGTTGACGCGGGCGGTCAGCTCGTCGAAGGCCTGCTTGGTCTGCGCGACGACGGCCTCCGCCCGGCGGATTTCATCCAGGAGCCGGTTTTCCTCGCGCGTGCCGAAGCCGCTGCTGCCAAGCCGCGCCGAAAATCCGGAAAACGGCTTGGGGGAGGGGGCCTCCGGCGCCTCGTCTTCGGCGGGATCTGCCTTGCGGGCTTCTTCGGCACGCGCGCGCTCCTGTTCGAGCTCTTCCTCAAGGCGGCGGATTTCCTCCTCGCCGTCGCGCTGATCGATATAGAGACGCTTCAACTGCGCCGATGTCTCCGCCCAGTCCGATCGCGCTTCCTCAAGCTGTCGGGAAAGGGGATCCGCTTCCGCCATGTCGCCTTGCTGGCGGGCGTCCGCCAGGCGCGCCTCCAGCGCGGCAATCCGCGGCGGCTCGGCGTGGGCGGACTGGCGGAAGCTGGTCAACGCCCGGTCGAGCAGGTTCAGCGTGCGGTCGGGCTGGGCGCGGCTCAGGCTCATGTCGACGACGCGGTACTTCCCCGTCAGATCGATCGCCGTTTCCCGGGCCGCCCCGGATATCGCGATGCGGTGATGGTTTTGCAGGCTCGCCGAGGCAACCTGCACGATAACCGACAGCGATGCCTCGTCAGGCTCGCGCACATCCATCATCGTGAAGAATTCGCGGATGTTGGAATGGCATTTGAGGACGACTTCCAGATCCTCGTCGCGCGTCTCAAGGATCGCCTGATAGCGGCCGTTGCCGACATCGCGCATGATCGCGTTGACGAAATGGGTGCAGCCGTTGTTGCGCGCCGCATCGAGGAAGCCCCGTGTGTCCTCGACGATCAGCACGCTCGACTTCGACCGCTTGAGCGTGCGCGTTAGCTTGGCGAACCGCTCGTTGATCTCGCCGTGATTGCCCGATGAGAACAGGCCGTCGGAATCGAGCCAGTAGAACCGCTTGCTGATGATGTCGAAGGGGACGTCGGGATCCTCCTTGCAGGCCTGCAGGCCCATGCAGATCGCCGTGCAGCCGACGCCGCCGGGGCCGACCAGCAGGACGTTGTGCGCCCGCTGGCGCATCAGCATCCCCGAGATCTTTTGCAACGCGCCGTCCCGCCCGACCAGCTTGAAATCGGGGTGCCGGGCAAGCACGTCTTCGCCGCGAATGAGATTGTCGAGTGGCATTGCGTTGCTTCCGATCGCTGGAGGGGGCGGACCGGCCTGGCTTAAACCGCCGGGCCGGGTATCCGTGTTGCGGTGTCGGGTGCTTCAGCCGGCCGGGGGCCGGCCGGTGCGCGCTATCGGCGCAGTCCACCTATCCCGAACGGGTTCTTCCGCTCTGGCTTGTCGCCGGCCGGCTTCGCGGCCTCGGTCTCGTCCGGCGCCGTGCGGGTGCCACCCTTGCCGGCGGTGACGTCGGCGGCCACCGTCAGGGATTCGCGGATGTCCTCCTGGGTGCTGCGGGCCTGCTCCTCGATCTTGCCGAGCCAGGCCTGCGTTTCCTGCAGCCCGGTACGGGAAATATCCGTCGCCTTGCGGATGGTCTCGCCATATTCGGCGAGCTGATCGAACTTGGCCTGAAGCTCCTCGTTGACTTCCCGGTTGCCCATCGCGACGCGGATCACTTCCTTCTGGCTGAGATCCATCGTGGTCCGGTTCATCCGGTCGAGCGACATGCTGGCCGCTTCAGAGGATTCCCCGAGCGCCGCCGCCGAGACCGCCTGCAGGACGACACTGAGCTGATCGGCGACGCCGGCAACACCGGAGGTGTGCAGCTGCCGCGTCTTGTGGACCTGCTGTTCGTTGCCTTCCTTCATCGACTGGATCTGGTGTCCGGACCGCGTCAGGTCGGAAAACACCGCGGTCGTATCGACATGCGAGCGGCCGAGATTGGAGATGTAGTTGGCGAGATCGCGCTCCTTGCGTTCGCGCGTCATCTTCTGAACGTCCCCTTCGCCCCCGGTCTCGCCCGACTTGAGCTCTGTGCGCAGGCTCTCGTTGTTCTCGTTCGCCTCGCGGGTCGCATCGTTGAGGATGGCGTAGATCGAGCGCATCGTGTAGTTGGCCTCGCCGAGATTGTCGATCTGCTGGTTCATCCCGTCGAAATGCCCAAGCACGCTAGCAACGCGCGCTTCGGTGGTGTTGATGAAGTCCTGGGCGCCGGCGACGAGACGCTCCTGACGGGCCTTGTGCTCGTCCGAGGTGATGTCCAGCAATTCCCGCAGTTTCTTCTTCTCGTCGGCGAATTCGGCGAATTTGGTGACGTTTTCGGGCTCCGTCGAGAGCTGCTTGATCTCCTCGGTCAGCTCGGCCAGCCGGGTCTGGTTACTGTCCAGCGTCGTCGTGTTGGCCGCGATCTCGGCCTGGGCCGATCCCTTGATGCCGCCGAGGCCGAAGAAGCTCTTCTGCTGGGCCAGCCGCGCGTTCTCGGCGTTCAGCTTGTGAATGTCGCTCTCGATGCTGGCGAGCTCCGCTTCCTGCGCCTCCCGCTTGGCGCGGCGTTCCTTCTCGGCTTCCCGGTCCTCGAGGATTTCATTGAAGACGTCATAGGTCATGCCGCTCATCCGCAGCGTATAGACCGCATCGACAATATCGGTGAGCGGGCCGATTTCCCTTTCGAAGGTCACGAGCGCGGTATTGATGTCCTCGAACACCTGCTTGAGCTCGGAGAAGGCTTCCGTGTCGGTGAGATTGATGATCTCCTGCGCCATGCGCTTGCGCTCGAACTGGAGATACTCCTTGAAGGCGTTGAATTCCTCCAGGCGCTGCTTGGCGCGCTCCTTGTCGTCGGTGAAGGTGAGGGCCTTGGCGGTTTCCTCAAGCTTTTGCTCGGGGCTCAGCGTCTCGTCCAGGAGTATCTGGTAGAAGGTATTCGCTTCGACCTCGGCGAAGGCGGATTCGTCCAGTTGCGCCCTTTCCTGCCGTTTTGTTTCGGTCGCCGGCGTGACCTCGAGCTCTGCAACCGAACTGACTTTTCGCTTGGCGCTGGCAGACGTGTCGGACATATGCTGCTCTCCTTGTTTTGGTTGCCGAGATTTATCGAGCTGATTCAACCGGTTTTACGGTGCGGTGGCAGGGATAAATACCACGTGTGAATTTAGCGTATCCGTTCAGGTCGAATATGTATTAATTTTTTGCTCCGGTTATCCGCGATACTATTTCATATCGGTTCTCCGGTTGCGATTTTAAAGACCGGGTACGCTGCGTACGGCGTCCAGTGTATCACGACGGAGGGGATTTCGGCGGTTGTCCGGTTGTCCGTTCGAACGGCGCGGGGGCCGTCGGCACGCACTGAGATCACCGCAGGCGTATCTGCCGGCGGTGCACGATCTCACCCGGACGGACTGTGATGGGGAAAAATCTGGCGGTCGAGGCGGCTAAAACCGGATGACCGCGCCGAGAACCGGCCCTTGGATGACCACGTCGAACAGGAACGGACCGTCGCTGTAGTCGACGCCGGCGGCGCGATAGCCGATGACGCCGGAGAAATGGTCGGTGAACTGGTAGCCGAGCCCGCCGAGCAGGTCCCAGTCGATGTCGGCGCCGCCGGCGCCCACCATCGCCCAGCCGGTGAGATAAAGATGGTCGGTGACGAAGGTGCGTCCCCTGACGCCGACGATCGCATCGACCCAGGTTGCGCTGTCGGATGCGGATCGTCCGCCGAACGGGCCGCCGCCGATCTCCAGCTCGTTGTTGACGGACCAGAGCCGGGCGCCGGCCAGGATGTCGAGATGGCCGCGCTCGGTTTCGATCAGCGCGTAGGACCCGGCAACCGTCCATTCCAGCGTTTCGGCGGTCAGGTTCAGGCTGTTGGCCAGAAACCCGAGCGGCGTCGCCTTGCCGGTCGAGACCTTGAGATAAAGGAAGTCGGAAAAGACGCCGAACCGGCCGTAGCGGGCCTCGCCAACCAGCATGCCGCCGAAATCGAGATTGTCGAGTATGTCGGAAAAGTTCGCGTCGACATTGACGGCCGGCGCGCCGAAGGCGGCGACATCGCCCGACAGGCCCGCCATCCAGAAATACGGGGCGATCGTAACCTCAAGGGTCGGCCCGACGGGCTGTTCGACGGGCTCGGGCGCGCCGTAGGGAGCCGGGTCGATAGGTGCGATATCCGCGGCCCAAGCAATACCCGATCCCGCGAGAAAGAGAGCCCCGCTCAACATCAAAGCCTTCATCATATCCCCGTTGCGCTGGAAGTCCGCTGAATCCGGTCGGCGATCCGGATCGCATTCATTGGTTGGTTCGTCCGAATGGTCATCCGAACAGAGGCTCTGTCCGCCGCATGTTGGCTAAACATGTGAGGGAGAGAGATAGGGCGCCAATTCCAAGCGGAATCGTCCCGGCGAGACTACGGATCCGGGATCGGCGGCAGCATCAAAAATTCGTCAATTTCAGGGGGGTGTCACCGGTCCGGCGCCGCGATAGGTCAGCGCGGCGAGCGCTCCGTTTGCGAAGGCCGTTCCCCGAACATCGCATGGTAGTCCTTGGCGAACTGCCCCATGTGCCAGAAGCCCCAGGCGTTGGCGATATCGGCGATCGTCTCGCCGGCCGCCCGGTTCAACAGTCCATGCCGGACGCGGCCCAGGCGGTAGCGGTTGATATAGGCCTTCGGTCCGATCCCGAAGGCGTCCTTGAAGGCGCGGTCCAGCGTGCGCCATGACACGCGGGTGTAGGCGCACAGGTCGCTGACCCGCAGGCCGTCGTCGCCGGCGCGGCCTTCGATATAGTCGACCGCCTTTCTGATGCATCGCGAGCGCATCGACGATGTGCTGCGGTCCTCGAACCTGTCCGACGCGCTCGCCATGAGCAGAAAGCCGGAGGCGAGATCCTCGGTATCGTCGCCACCGGATCCGTTCGCATGGTGCAGGAATGCGCTCACGCTCCGCGTCAGCGGCCGAAGCGATCCGGACAGGTCGCGGTCAGGCAGCGCCCAGGCATCGAGATGGTCTTCGGGAAAGGGCAGGCCGGTCCGATTGCAGAAGCCGGTCAGATAGTCTTCGGCCAAGCTTATGGTCAGACCGGAAAAATGCGGGTGGTTGACGCTTTCATAGTCCCGCCCGGAGCCGAAGAACAGCAGGTTCGGCCCATCCGGCCGGTGCCCGTTCCACGACCGCAGCCCGGAGGCGTCGGCCAGTCCGAAGGTCACGAAGCCTTTTGGCGAGCATCCCATCTGATGGACGCTCTTCGACATGGTGATATCGATGACGGTGATGTCGGCATGCGGGCGCAGCAGAACCCGCGTTTCCATCGGCCCCGGATCGATCTGGCGGAAATCGATGTCCCAATCCGACTGGCCGTTCATTTCATTTGGGTCTTGCAGCCTGAATTCGAAAACAGGGTGCCGCTGCATATTTGGCTTTATCCGTTGCTGAGCCGCCGGGTGGCGAAAATTTGATGCGGAGCCATCCGGCAGTCTCGTAATTTGCCGGCAATGTTAACGCGGATTTCGCCGGCGGCGCAACGTCGTCCTGTCGGCGAACACGATCGTGCTCGTCTTCGAGGAGGGGGCGCGCTTGGGATGAGACAGAGGCAGGGACGCCCGCCATTGCCGCGCGATATCGCCAGGCGCGAACGCGTCGTGACGTTCGTGACGCTGGCGCAGCGCAGGGACCTTGAGAAACTGGCAAGCGCGTCCTCGCAATCGATATCGGCGGTGTGCCACCGCCTGATCACGCTCGGCCTGCGTCACATGCTTGAAAAGGAAGCGGGCGCGCGGCCGCGGGACGACGTTTGAAACACATTCCGCCCGCAGGGGCGTTGCAAGACATCGAGTTGAGTTGAGGGAGATTTTTATGAGAGTGACCGCCGCAGTGATCATCGCCGTTGGCCTGGCGGCACCGCAGGTCGGCGCGAGCGAGATCGCGCATGATTCCGAATATTACATTCTCGAAGCGCAGCATGCCGAGCAATGGGCCAAGGACGATGCTGCGGTCGATGCCAAGCTCAAGGCGTTTCGGGACAGCAACGACGGCAACCCGCCGAACATTCTCTACATCCTGATCGACGATATGGGTTTCGGCGATATGGGCATCCCCGAGCTCAATGCGGTGCGCGGCTACTCGACGCCGAATATCAATGCGTTCGCCGATGAAGGCATGCGGATGGTCAGGATGTATACCGAGCCGTCCTGCACGCCGACCCGCGTCGCCTTCACAACCGGGCGCCTGCCGGTCCGCATGGGCATGGGCGACACAACCGTCGACATCGCCGGCTTCGGGCTTCCCGGCGACGAGGTGACGCTTGCCGAGGTGCTCAAGGAAGCCGGCTACAATACCGCCCATGTCGGCAAGTGGCACATGGGCGACATCGCCGAAAGCTGGGCCATGAACCAGGGCTTCGATTTCGCCGCCCATCCGGTCCATCAGCAGGGCCAGCTGACGATCTACAACGATGATGCGATCCGCGAGCAGGTCTCGGTCGGCATCGCCGATTTCGATCCGGTCTATACGCTCGACGATGCGTTCCGTCCGGATGCCTCGGCGATGGTAACGGGCATTGAGGGCACGGCCGGCGGCCCCGTCCGCGAAGTGCGCATGGAGACCGGCGAGCGCTGGAACACGGCCAAGTATGACGAAATGAACCAGGTCTATCAGGACCAGACGATCGAGCAGCTTCGCGACCTGGCCGGCCGCGACGAACCCTTCTTCCTGCAATACTGGCCGCTGCTTCCCCTTCACAACACCCGAGCCGGCCGGACCGGGCCGGAATCGCCGAATGGCGGGCTCTATGCCGACAAGATGCAGCTTCTCGACCGGTGGATCGGCGATATCCTGGCCGAACTGGAAACGCTCGGCATCGCCGATGAGACCGTCGTCGTGGTGATGGGCGACAACGGCCACTTCACCAAATACGCGCCGCAGTCCGGCTTCACGCCGATGATCTTCCGGGGCGGCAAGGGCGATACCAGCGAGGGCGGCATTCGCGTCGACGCCTTCATCGGCTGGCCGGGCATGGTCGAGCCGGATTCGATGATCAACAACATCATCCACGTCTCCGATCTCTACACGACGCTGGCACGCCTCGCCGGTGCCGAGGCGTTCATTCCCAGGGACCGGCTCGTCGATGGTATCGATCAGTCCGCCTCGATCCTGTTCAGGGACGAGACCAAGGGGCGGCGCGATTCCGTCATCGTCTATTCCAACAAGACCCCGCGCGCGGTCATCAAGGACAAGCTGAAACTCGAGCTTCCGGCCAAGGGCGAAAACCCGATCGGCGCGAGCTTCTACGACCTGTTCCGGGATACCCATGAGAAGTACCCGGTGTCGACCGAGGTCGGCGCCTGGGGCGGGCAGGAGTTCGTGCGCATCCTCGGCCGCCACATGGCGCGCAAGGAAAAGTATCCGGACGGACCCCCGGCCTTCGGCATGCCCTATGAGGGCATCGAGAACCTGCGCCCGGAATCGAAGGCTGCCGTTGAAATGTGGCAGACGAAACGGGCTGCCGCTCAGCGATAGTGACCCAGACAAAGGTGAGAGCGATCGTCATCATCGGCCTGATCGGGGCCCTGTCGGGACTTGCCGGGTGCGCCAGTCCGCACCGATTGCTGATGCCGACGCCGCAGCTCTACAGCGAACCGGCGTCGATCGCGCTGTTTGACGAAACGCCCGAAGAACGGCAGCGCTCGGAGGTCGACCTGCTTTACATCACCGACCGGCAACCGGAGACCGGCTCCCGGAGCGGCTTGCCTTACGGGCAGCAGCGCTCGCGGTCGATCGCCTTTGGCGAGGCGGCCGTCTCGATCGGGCAGGGCATGACCTGGTCCGAACTGGTCGAGCACAGCCAGAGCGCCAAGCGGAGTGAGCGCGTCACCATGGAGATGGGCGCGGTCCGGGAAACCGGGCGCTTTCCCGACGAACCCTATGAACTGGAGGTGACATCGCAAGGCGTCCAACGCAGCAGGGATGTCGTCGAACGGCACGAAACCACCAGGGCCGCGTTCGAGGTCGACCTTCAGGACCGTCTTGAACGCTCTGCCGACGGAGAGGTGATCCTCTACATCCACGGGTTCAACGAGACCTTCGAGACGGCCGCGTTCACGACGGCGGAACTCTGCCACTTCTTCGGGCGGGAGGACGTCTGCGCCTTCTTCACATGGCCGGCGGCCTCGACGGGCAACATGCTGACCCGCTATGCCGGCACGACCGAATCCGCCGACTACGCCGTCGGCCATCTGGTCAAGTCGATCCGGCTGATCGCCCAGACGCCGGGTCTGCGCTCCATACAGATACTGGCGCACAGCCGCGGGTCGGCGCTGCTCCTGAGCGCCCTGCGCGAGCTTGCCCTGCAGGCCGTCGCCGCCGGGATCGAGCCGGCCGCGGCTTACAGAATCGACAATGTCGTGCTGCTGTCGCCCGATATCGACGCCGACGTCGCCCGCCAGAAGATCGAACTGATCGGCTCGGACCCCGATCTAGTCTCGCGCTGGTCGCAGGAGCGGTTGCCGCGCTTCATCAACGGCCGGCTGACGATCTACGCCTCGCCGTCCGACCGGGCGCTGAGAGCCTCGACGGCCTTGTTCAGAAGCCGGGTCCGCGTCGGCCGGTTTGCCGCCGACGGTCTGCCGGAAGAGGCGCGCGCGCATTTCGGCGCCTGGGAGAAGATCGATTTCGTCATCTATCAGGGCAAGGCAACGGATCGGTTCGGCCATTCCTACTTCGCCTCCAATCCGGCCGTCAGCGCGGATCTGGTCCAGTTGATCCGGTTTCAGCGCGCGCCCGGCGAGGCGGGGCGTGCGCTTGTCCCGAAGGGGGAAGCGATTTGGACGTTTCCGGACGCCAGCGGTTGAGTAGACTGTCTTTTGGGGATTCGCTTCGCGAATGTTTGTCGAGAGAGGGAAAGCAATGCATGCCAAACGATTCCGATTAGCGCCGGCCGCACTGTCCGCGTGCCTGGCGGTATTGGGGGTAACCGGACCCGCGGGCGCGGAGCCATCCATTGACGGCGACGCGGCCGCCGTCCTGACCGCGATGCAGGACTATCTGGGCGGGCTCGAGGGTTTCTCGGTCCGCTACGACGCCGATTTCGATGTCATCACCGCGACCGGGCAGAAGCTCAAGTTTCTCAGTTCGGGCGACATGGCCATCGAGCGGCCCGGCCATATGCACATGACCCGCGAGGGATCGATCGCCAACGCCGATCTCATTCTCGACGGCGAAACGCTGACGCTGCATGGCCGCAACGCGAACGTCTATTTCCAGGTTCCGGCGACGACGATCGACGAAGCCGTGGACGTCGTCCGCGATGAAATGGGCTTCCCGGCGCCCGGCGCCGATCTCGTCATATCGAAGCCGTTTGCTCCGGAGATGACGGATATCGTCACGGGAACCCATGTCGGCATGACGACGATCGGCGGCGAGCCCGTCCATCACCTGGCCTTCCAGGGCGAGCAGGCCGACTGGCAGCTCTGGGTGAAGGAGGGGGATCAGCCTCTGCCGGTCCGTTTCGTCATCACCAGCAAGTGGATGACCGGCGCGCCGGAATACTCCCTGCGCCTGAGCGACTGGAATGTCGAGACGCCGAGCGATTCGGGTCTGTTCAGCTTTTCGCCGCCCGATGGCGCCAAGCAGCTGACGTCCATCTCCGTCGACGAGACGGGTGCCATTCTCCAAGCCCAGGAATAAGGTCATGAAGCGCCATTGGAAACGGGTTGTCATCCTGTCGTTCGCGACGGCCCTGCTGTTCGAGGTCGATCCGGCCCTGCTGATCGAAGGCCGCGTTGCCACGTCCGAGGCCGAAGCGCGTGTCGGCCGTCCGGCGACGCCGGGCAGCGTCGCCGGCGTCGCCCGCCGCACGACGCGCCGGACGATCCGCCGCGGTGCCTATATCGCCTCGCTGCCGGCAGGCTGCGCGCGCGCCACGGTCTACGGTTATGCGGTCTATCAGTGCGGCGGTGTCTACTATCAGTCCTCCGGCGGCGGATACGTCGTCGTGACCTTCCACTAGCCGACGCCACGGCGAGGATACCCCCCCGGGCCGGACAGGCCCGGGTGGCTCTGGACTGTCCGGACCGCCGCGACCCTGGAGGTCGCGGCGGCCTTGCGTCATGATGGTCCGGCCGCTCTACCAAGCAGATGCCGAATTCCGTGATCAAGATCCTCCACACAGCGGACATTCACCTCGACTCGCCGCTGAAATCGCTTGCGCTGCGCGACGAGATGCTTCGCGCACGGGTTCAGACCGCGACGCGGGCGGCCTTCACCCGGATGGTCGATTTCGCGCTCGCGGAGCGGGTCTCCGCTATGCTGATTTCGGGCGATCTGTTCGACGGCGCGGAGCGCAGCGCGCGGACGGCGGCCTTCCTGACCGGGCAATTCGACCGGCTGCGCCAACGCGACATTCGGGTCTTCTACATCAAGGGCAACCACGACGCGGAAAATCCGATCACCGGAGAGCTTGCGCCGCCCGACAACGTCCATGTCTTCGACGGACGCGGCGGCAAACAGGCGCTGACCGACGACATCTGGATCCATGGCGTCAGCTTCGCGGGGCGGCAGGCGCCCGAAAGCCTGCTGCCGAAATTCCCGGCTCCCGTGCCGGGCGCCATCAACATCGCGATGTTGCACACCTCGCTCGCCGGCGCGTCCGGGCACGACGTCTACGCGCCCTGCACGGTCGCCGAGCTTGCCGCCATGGGCTTCGACTACTGGGCGCTCGGCCATGTGCACAAGCGGCAGGTCCATTCCCGCGCGCCATGGATCGTGATGCCCGGCATGCCGCAGGGGCGCGATATCGGCGAGGCCGGACCGAAATCCGCGACGCTGTTGACGATCGACGGCACAATCGATGTCGAAGAGATACCGACATCGCCGGTTGAGTTCCTGAACCACGAGATCGAGGTGACGGACCTCGACACCGAGGACGCGATCCGCGACCGCCTGCGGCTGGACTTCGGGGAGATCGCGCAAACGCTTCGCTCGGAAGCCGGGATCGTGCGCCTGACGCTGCGCGGCGACAGCTCGCGGCGATGGCAGCTTCTGCGCGACCGCGACATCTGGACCGAGACGACCGTTCAGGCCGCGCTTGAAACCGGGCAGCTCTGGCTCGACAAGCTGGTATTCGATCTTGACCATGCCGAGGCGCGAAGCCGGACCGCGATCGACGAACTCGCCGGCCTGATGGACGCCATTCGCGCCGAGGACGGTTTCGCCGAGACGACCCGGACCGAGCTCAAGGCCCTGCTGGCTGAACTCCCGCCACAGCGCCGCGCCGCGCTTGCCCCGGACGAGGACGCGGTCGCGGCATTGGCGCAGCGCCTTGCCGCCGATGGCGGACAAAGCCTGGTCGCCCGCATGAAGGGGGCCGGTGAGTGATGCGCATCAGGCGCCTGTCGCTCGATCGGTTCGGCCGCTTCTCCGAACAGTCCTTCGACTTCGGCGACGGGGGAGGCGTGGCCGATTTCCATGTGGTTTACGGCCCCAACGAGGCCGGCAAGACCACGACGATGGAGGGCTTCCTGCGCCTCCTGTACGGCTTTCCCCACCGCGAGCCGTATGACTATCTGCACCAGCGCAAGAATCTGAGCGTCTCGGCAGAGCTCGAACTGAACGGGGCGCTTCGCCACTTAACCCGGCTGCCGACCCGCACGGTCAGCCTGCGCGACGAGACGGGTTCGGCCCTGCCGGAGGCGGTTCTCGCTGCCCATCTCGGCGGCCTCGCGCTTGAGGATTATCGCAGTCTTCTGTGTCTCGACGACGCCACCATCGAGCAGGGCGGCAGGGATATCGCCAATGCGCGCGGCGATATCGGCAAGCTCCTGTTTTCCGCCGCAGCCGGGGTGGCGAACCTGAACGCGGTGCTTGAGGAGGCGCGCGCGGAGGCCGATACCCTGTTCCGCAAGCGCGCCAGCACGACGCGCATGGCCGAACTGCGCAAGGAGCTGGCCGCTGTCGAACAGCAGATCCGGGAGCATGACGTCTCCGCCAGCGCCTGGCGGAAGCTGAAGGAGGTGCTGCAGGTCGCGCAGGCGGACGAGCACGCGGCAAGGGAAAGGCGCGATGCCTTGCGCGCCCGTCAGGCCGAGGTGGCGGCGGCGGCACGCGCGTTGCCGCTTCTGCAGGAGCGCGACCGGCTGGTCGCGGAGGTCACGCCCTTCGCCGATTATCCGGCGAGCTTCGATCTCAATCCCGAGGATCTCGTCGCGCTCAAGACACAAGAAGGCACCGCCGAGGCCGAGATCGCCCGCCTGGAGCGGGAGATCGCGACGGTGCGGGAGGTATGGGACGGTATCGAGGTCGATCCGGGGCAGCTTGCCCTGGCATCCGCGCTCGACGCGCTCGACGAATTACGCAGCCGCGCGCAGACGGCCGCGCTGGACCTGCCGCGCCGGCGACAGGCCCTGCACAATGCCCGCGAGGACATGGCCGGCATCGCGCGTGACCTTGGCTGTCGGGCGGATGCCGATCCGGCGGATCTGATCCATCCCGCCGCGAGGATCACGGAACTCGAAGCCGCCCGGGAGGCGATGCGGGAGACAAGGCTCGCCCGCGACGCCGGGCAGCGCGAGACGGCGTCGATCGAGGCGCGCATTCCCGAGGCAGCCGACGCACTTGCGGCCATGAGGGCGGACGCGCCCGGCCATGACGGCGTTGCGGATCTTCTCCTCCGCTTCGATGCCGACGCGCTGGCGCCCGACTACGCCGCCGCCCGCCAGGCGATCGATGCCGCCGAGACGCATCTGGCTGAACAGCTCGATACGCTTGCGGTGGGCAACCGGACCTTCACCGACGTGCCGTCCTGTCCGATGACGCTCGAGGAGGCGGAGCGGCAAGCCGCCGCGCATGCCGAGCGGGCCCAGGAGATTGAGCAGACCGAAAGGGCATTGGCCGATCTGGAGGGGGAGGGCGAGCTCAACGCCGCGCGGCGGGCCGGTCTTGTCGCCAGCGCGAAGGGCCTGAGCGATGCCGAGACGGGCGAGGCGCAGGCTGGCCGCGACGCGCTCTGGCAGGCCCATCGCGCCGCGCTCAGCGAGGCTTCGGCGGATGCCTTCGAAACGGCGATGAAACGCGTCGATGACCTGAACACGGCGCGTCTTGCCTATGCCCACGAAGTAGGCGAGCTGCACCAGCTCGAACAGGCGCAAATCGAGAACAATGTGAGGGCAGAGCAGGCCTCGAGAAGGCTGGCGTCGCTCAACGAGGCTACTGCCCTGATCGAGGCGCGCATCGGCGATGCCGCGAACGCGCTCGGCCTGCCGGACATGGCGCCCGGTGACTTTTCCGCCTGGGTCGAGCGCCAGTCCCGCGCCGGCCAGGCCCGCCGCCAGAAGGACCGGCTGGTCGAACGGCACAAGCCGGTTGTCGACAGGGCGGACAGCCTCCTGGCGGCGTTGCGTCCGCTATTGCCGCAGGACGAGCCGGATTTCGCCACCGCCCTGGCGGCTGCCCGGCGGCTCGCCGGCGAGGAGCGGGCCTATGAGACCCGTATCGCCGCCGCCACCAATGCGCTGACGCATCTGGAAACGGATCTGGAACGGCACCGGTCGGCGCTCCTCCTGCTTGGTGAAAGGGCAGAGAGCGCGCATGCTGCCTGGACCAGGCTCGTCCGGGAACTGTTTGGCGATGCCCTGGAGGCGAAGGACCTCGAAGCCGGGCTGGGGCCTCTCCGCGACTTGCGCGAACAGGAGACGAAACGGGCCCAGGCCGCGCGTCAGGTCACCACGATGGAGGACGACCAGCAGCAGTTCGCTTTGGCCGTTGCCGACCTGGCCGGGCGGCACGATGTGGCCGACCCTGATCCGCTTGAGGCGTTTGATGCCTTGCGCGGCATCGCCGAGTTCGCTGCCGCCGAGCAGAACAGGCGCGATACGCTGGCTGGCCAGATCGAAGAGAAGACCGAAGCGCTCGCCGCCGCCCGGCAGCGCCTGGAAAGTGTTGAGCGCCAGGTTCGCGATTTCGGCAGGCTGTTCCCGGCGACGGCGGCAACGGACACGCTCGACGCGCTACGCGGGACGGTCGCCAGGGCGCGGGAGGTGATCAGCACGCGCAACCGGATCGCCGAACGCGAGCGTCAGATATTCGCAGATCTCTCTGTATCCGATCTTGATGCCGCGCGCGCCCGGCTGGAGGACGCGACATCCGCCGGGCTGGCCGCCGAGGCCGAGACCCTGGCCGTCGATCTGGATCCGGCGGAGGCTCGCCTGTCCGAGGCGACGGCCGCACGCGCCGGGGCCGAGCGCGACCTCGCCGCGATCACCGGCAATGCCGACATAGCCGAACTGGTCGAACGCAGGACGACGATCGAACTGCAGATCGAAACAACGCTGATGGCGTTTCTGGAGCGGGATTTCGGCCTGCGGCTTGCCGAGGAGGCGATCCGCCGCTACCGCGACAGCCATCGCAGCGCCATGATGGACGCGACCGAGCGCGCGTTCCGGCAATTGACCAACGACGCCTACACGCGGCTGCGCTCACAGCCCGACGGCGATACGGAGATCCTGATCGCGATCGATCCCGCCGGATCGGCCAAGCGGGTCGACGACATGTCGAAGGGCACGCGCTTCCAGCTCTATCTGGCGCTGCGCGCGGCGGCCTACGAGCAACTGGTGCAGCAGGGCGTGTGCCTGCCTTTCTTCTGCGACGACGTCTTCGAAACCTTCGACGAGGACCGCACCCGCTCTGCCTGCCGCCTCATGGAGCGCATCGGCAGAAGCGGACAGGCGATCTACCTGACGCACCACCGCCACGTCGTCGACATCGCGCGCGATGTCTGTGAGGTGGCGCCGGTTGTTCATGAACTGGGGTGATGGGCGGCTGGCAAGCGCATGGCGCATCGATCCGCAAGGGATCGGTAGCGTCCGGATTGTAACGATGGAAATTGAAAAATTTGGCTCCCCGGGCCGGACTCGAACCAGCGACCCAGCGGTTAACAGCCGCTTGCTCTACCAACTGAGCTACCGGGGACCAGGCGCGCTATCAGCGTCGCGGGAAGCGCTATAGCAAACCTTCACACGAATGCAAAGGTGCATATTCACGAAACGCCGTCACTTTGCACAGGAGGTCGATCGGGCCAGCCTGTGCAAAAGCCTGTCCGGCGGAAGAAGCCGGCGCAAAACTGGGAATCCGGTGACCGTGGGACCATATTCCAAGCCGATGATGCAAAACGACAGAACGACCGGGCAGGCGGAGCCGCGTGACCAGGGCGAAGCGCGGCGCTATCTGACGATCGCCGGCCGGAAGATGCGCATCCCCGGCAATCGCACCGGCCGGCTCGCGCTCGGCTGGGCGCTGGTCGGCGGCGGGCTGTTCGGCTTCCTGCCGGTTCTTGGGTTCTGGATGATCCCGCTTGGCCTGCTTGTCCTGTCCGTCGACCTGCCGGGGATAAGGCGGCTGCGGCGTCGTGCCGATGTCTGGGTGTCCCGCCGGCTTGGCCGGGCTGCGCGGACGCAACAGCGCGAGGGGCAGGGCTAGCCGATCGGCGTGTATGAGAGCGAGATCGCCTCGCGCCGGAACGGCACGCCGTCCTGAGGCGCCGATCCAAGCGCGCGGCCATAGCGGTGGCCGCTCCAGACGGCCGAGGCGATGATGCCCGGCGCGAGCGCATCGCCGATTCGCGTCGCGGACAACAGGCCCGCATCGGCCCAGCGCGCCTTATCGGCGGCAAGCGCGGTCCACAGGGCGTCATTCGGGACCATCGCCGTCACAAGTACGATGGCATCGGCGGCGTGGTGCCGTTCCCGGCCGGTATAGACGCAAGCCGTCTCGACGGCGCCGGCGCCGATCGATTGAAGGCTCTGCCCGGTTTCGATCGCCACATCCATCTCCAGCAAACGGCTCTGGATACGCACCTGTTCGAGCGAGTTCTCGGTGAAGGCCGAGGCTGTGTTCGCCGGCGTCAGCAGCGTCACCACCGCGCCCGCCTGCCTTAGTTTTTCAGCGAGCACGCCGCCCATGTAGTAGTGGTCGTCGTCATAGATCACGACCGCGCCCGTCGGCAGCGCGCCGGCCATGATGTCGTCGGGGGTAAAGACGGTGTCTCCATCGCTTCCCGGTATCGGCGCGCGGTTCTCCCGCCCCATGCCGTCGCGCCGCCAGGTCGCGCCGGTGGCGATCGCGACATGGGCGGCGCCCGTCTCGAGGATCTCGGCTGCCCCCATCGCGCTGTCGAAATAGACCTCGACAGTGGGCAACTGGCTGATCCGATAGGCGCGGTAGTCGCGAACGCGGCCCCATTCGGCAAGGCCGGGCAGGCGGCACTCGTGGGCGACCCGGCCGCCGAGCTCGGTCGATGCTTCGGCGAGCATCACGTCGTGCCCGCGTTCGCCGAGCACGCGGGCGGCCTCCAGCCCGGCCGGGCCGGCGCCGACGATCAGCACCGGTCCCCCGGCGGTCTTCGCGGGCACGCGTTCCGGATGCCAGCCGCGCCGCCATTCCTCGCCGACGGTCGGGTTCTGGGTGCAGCGCATCGGCACGCAGAGATTGTCGCCGGTAACGCAGACATTGCAGCCGATGCACTCGCGGATATCGTCGATCCGGCCTTCCTCGATCTTCCTGGGCAGGAACGGATCGGCGATCGAGGGGCGGGCAGCGCCGATCATGTCGACGACGCCGCGCTTTATCAGCGAGACCATCGCATCGGGCGAGGTGTGACGACCGACGCCGACCACCGGTTTCGACGTCACCTGCTTGACGAAGGCGATATAGGCGTCCTGGAAGCCGGCCTCGGCGAAGCGCGACGTTTGCGAATCGTTTGCCCAGCCCGACAGGTTGACGTCCCAGAGATCGGGCATCTCGGCGAGCATCTCGACGGCGTCGCGGCCCTCCGCGTCGCAGGAAAGCCCGTCGGCGCCCAGCAACTCGTCGACGGCGAAGCGCAGCGGCACGGCGCAGGTGTCGCCGACCGCCTCAAGCGTGTCCTGAAGAACTTCCTTCAGCAGGCGCAGCCTGTTTTCCAGGCTGCCGCCGTAATCGTCGATCCGGTCGTTGTTGCGCCGCGACAGGAAATGCGAGTGCAGCGTCATGTCGTGGCTGCAATAGACATAGATCAGGTCATAGCCGCAGCGCTTCGCCCGCAGCGCGGCGTCGCGGTGCCAGCGCCGATAGGCGCGGATATCGGCAAGGTCCATGGCCCGCGAATGAACCGGCACCGGCAGGTCGACCGGCCGGCAGGTCACGCTCAGCGGCACTTCGCGCGAATAGAGATTGTTGGCGTGGTGGGAGCCGTGCACCAGTTCGATCGCCGCGAGCGACCCGTGCGCCTGGATCTTCTCGACGGTGAGCCGGTGATAGGGAATGTCACTGTCGTCCCAGAGCCGGCCTTCCTGATAGGGCGACAGGTCCGCCGTCGGGTGGATCTCGACCTCCTCGGTGGAGACGACGGCCCAGCCGCCCTCCGCCTTGACGCCGCGCATCTCGGCAAGGCCGGCGGGATGCCGGTAGCCCATGCCATTGCAATGGGGCACCTGGTAGAAGCGGTTGCGGGCGGTCTTCGGCCCGATCCGCACGGGTTCGAACAGCACGTCGTAGCGCGGATCTCGTTGCATGGAACGCGTTCCTTAAACCTGTCGGGGCCATTTACCTGACGGTACTGGGCACTTTACGCTGAATCGCGCGCCTTGCGATGGGTGGATGGCGGAACGCCGAACTCCGCCTTGTAGGCCCGGGTCAGCGCGCTTGCGTCCGCATAGCCGCAGCGGGTCGCGATCTCGGCGATGCCGAAACGGGTCTGTTCGCAAAGCCTGCGCGCCTCGCGCAGGCGGATGCCCTTGTAGACGGCTGCCGGCGTCAGGCCGAGCCTGTCGCGGAACAGCGCTTCCAGCTGGCGCTGGCTGGTGGCGACAGCACGGGCGATCCCGGCGATCGGAAGCGGCGTCTCGATTGCCCGGCGCATGACGGCGACGGCGGCATCGACGGTTTGGCTGCCGGTCATGCGGGGCAGGGAGCCCTGTTCGCCGGCCCGCTCGCCGAGCATGAACAGGGCCGCGACATCGAGCCTGAGCCGCGCCCCGTTGTGCAGCGCGATCAGGTCCATCACCAATTCGAAGGCGGTGATCGCCCCGCCACACGTGATCCGGTCGCCGTCGATGACATAGCGGTCGGTGCGTGTGTCGATCTCGGGAAACCGTTCGGCGAACTGCGTGAACTCGTCCCAGTGGATCGTCGCCGGCCGGCCGTCGAGCAGGCCCGCCGCGCCGAGCAGCCAGGCGCCTGTATCGAAACCGACCAGCGCGCCGAAGCGTGGCGCGGCGGCGGTAAGCGCGTTAAGCGTCTTCGGCCGGGCGATGTCGCGCACACCATAGCTCGACATGACGAACAGATAATCGCCGCCGGGATGGTCCGACAGCCGCATGCCGGGTTGGACGGGAAGACCGCTGGAGGAGGCCACCTCGCTGCCGTCGATGCTCAGGAATTGCCACCGGTAGAGCGGTTCGCCGGCCAGCGTGTTTGCCGCGCGCAGGGGCTCGACGGAATTCGCCAGGCAATAGGCCGAGAAGCCGTCGAACAGCAGGACGGCGATGGTGCGGCGGCGCGGCGGATTTTTCGTAATCTGCATGAATCGGAACTAAATCTGCATGGTCGTTTCGCGCTTGCTGGTACACGATCCTGGTCCTTTCGAAAAGCGGCGATGGATCCGGGCCGATGCAGTTTGGACTGAGTGAAGAGCAGGAGATGATCGTTTCGACCGTCCGGTCGTTCGTCGAAAACGAGATCTATCCTCATGAGGAGGCGGTCGAGCGGACGGGGCAGGTGCCGCCTGACCTCGGCGAGGCGATCAAGCGGAAGGTCATCGATCTCGGCTTCTATGCTTGCAATTTCCCCGAAGAGGTCGGCGGCGCCGGCCTGAGCCATCTCGATTTCACGCTGGTCGAGCGCGAACTCGGCCGCGGCTCGATGGCGCTCACCCATTTCTTCGGCCGGCCGCAGAACATCCTGATGGCCTGCACGGGCGATCAGCGCGAGCGTTATCTCTTGCCGGCGGTGCGCGGCGAGAAGATGGACGCACTCGCCATGACCGAACCGGATGCCGGCTCGGACGTGCGCGGCATGAAGTGCCAGGCCGTCCGCGATGGTGGCGACTGGGTTATCAACGGGTCGAAGCACTTCATTTCCGGCGCCGAACATGCCGATTTCTTCATCGTCTTCGTTGCGACCGGCGTCGACGAGACACCAAAGGGGCCGAAGAAGCGCATCACCTGCTTCCTGGTCGATCGCGGCACGCCCGGCTTCGAGGTGCGCGAGGGCTACGCCTCGGTCTCCCACAAGGGCTACAAGAACTACGTCCTTTATTTCGATAACTGCCGGTTGCCGGACACCCAGGTTCTGGGCGCGGTCGATGGCGGCTTCGCGGTGATGAACGACTGGCTCTACGCCACCCGGCTGACGGTTGCCGCCTTCTGCGTCGGCCGCGCCCGTCGCTGCTTCGACTACGCGGTGGACTATGCCGCAGAGCGCAAGCAGTTCGGCCAGCCGATCGCTAAGTTCCAGGGCGTCGGCTTTCAGGTCGCCGACATGATCACCGAAATCGACGCCGCCGACTGGCTGACGCTCGCAGCCGCCTGGCGTCTCGATCAGGACCTGCCGGCCAATCGCGAGATCGCCAGCGCCAAGCTCTATGCCTCGGAAATGCTGGCGCGGGTGACCGACACGACCCTGCAGATCTTCGGCGGCATGGGCCTGATGGACGATTTCCCGATCGAGCGTTTCTGGCGCGATGCCCGCGTCGAGCGCATCTGGGACGGCACCAGCGAGATCCAGCGGCATATCATCAGCCGTGACCTGTTCCGCCCGCGCGGCGCCTGAGCCGATGCTCGAGCCTGCTCCCCTGCAGCCCCTGGACCGGCTGCTCCGGCCAACCTCGATCGCCGTGATCGGCGGCGGGCAGTGGTGCGCGAATATCGTCCGGGAATGCCGCAAGATCGGCTTTCAGGGCGCCCTCTGGCCGGTTCATCCGACGCGTGCGGAGGTCGGCGGCATCACGACAGTCGCGCGCATCGAGGACCTGCCGGCCGCTCCGGACGCCGCCTTCATCGGCATCAACCGCGAGGCGACGATCGAGGCGGTCGAGGCGCTGGCGAAACGCGGGGCGGGCGGTGCGGTCTGCTTCGCCTCCGGCTTCCGTGAGGCCGACGCCGAACTGGGCGACGGGTCGCGCTTGCAGGATGCGCTGCTGGCCGCGGCCGGCACCATGCGCATCCTCGGGCCGAACTGCTACGGCTTCCTCAATGCGCTCGACGGCGCGGCGCTGTGGCCGGACCAGCACGGCGCGATACGGGTCGAGCGCGGTGTCGCGATCATCACGCAGTCGTCCAACATCGCGATCAACCTGACTATGCAGCGGCGCGGCCTGCCGCTTGCCTATATGGTCACCGCCGGCAACCAGGCGCAGACGGATCTCGCCGAGATCGGCGCCGAACTGCTGGCCGACGAGCGGGTCACGGCGCTCGGCCTGCATATCGAGGGGATCGCCGATCTTTTAGCCTTCGAGGCGCTCGGCGTGGCGGCGCGGGCGCTGGGCAAGCCGGTCGTCGTCCTGAAGGTCGGCGCATCGGACCAGGCGCGCGCCCAGACGGTCTCGCACACCGCCTCGCTTGCCGGCGGCGAAGCGGGCGCCCGCGCCCTGTTCACCCGGCTCGGCTTTGCCCGGGTCTCCTCGCTGACGGCGCTGCTCGAAACGCTGAAACTTCTGCATGTCGCCGGGCCGCTCCAGTCCGACCGAATCGCCTCGATGTCCTGTTCCGGCGGCGAGGCCGGCCTGATCGCCGACCGGGCGTTGCACGCGGGCGTCGCGTTTCCGGCGCTGACACGGACCCAGCGATCGGCCTTGCGCGCCGTGCTCGGCCCGAAGGTCGCGCTCGCCAATCCGCTCGACTATCACACTTATATCTGGGGCGACCGGGAGGCGATGACGGGGTGCTTCTCGGCGTTGATGGAGCCCGGTGAGGACTCCGAATTGGCGCTTGGCTGCGTGGTTCTCGATTTTCCCAGGGCCGACCGTTGCGATGCCAGCGCCTGGATGGACGTGGTCGACTGCGTCGCGGCGACGAAGGAAGCGACCGGCGTGCCGATGGCGCTCGTCGCGAGCCTGCCGGAGAACATGCCGGAGGAGGTGGCGATCGCCGTTGCGGAAAGGGGCATCGTGCCGCTGTGCGGTCTCGATGACGCGCTGGAGGCGATCGCTTTGGCTGTGTGGTTCGGCAAGCCGCGAGAGGTGTCGGAGCCGGTCTGGCAGCCGGTCCCGATAAGGCCGGGGCGCGTCCTGTCGGAAGCGGAGGCAAAGGCCGCGCTTTCCGGGCATGGCATCGCCGTGCCGCGATCCGAGCGCTGTGCGTCGGTCGTCGAGGCGGTCGCGGCGGCGCAGCGGATCGGCTTTCCCGTCGTCGTCAAGGGCGAGGGGGTCGCCCACAAGACGGAGGTCGGTGCGGTTCGGCTCAACCTGCCCGATTCTGAGGCGGTGCGATTGGCCGCCGGGGATATGGCCGCAACGGCCTTTCTCGTGGAGGAAATGGTGACCGGTGCGGTCGCCGAATTGCTTGTCGGTGTTACCGTCGATCCGGTGCATGGCTGCGTGCTCACCATCGGTGCCGGCGGCGTCTTCACCGAACTCATGAAAGACAGCGTCTCGCTGCTGTTGCCGGTATGCGAGCAGGATGTGCTGGAAGCGCTTCAGCGCCTGAAGATCGCCCCGATCCTTGCCGGCTATCGCGGCGCGCCGGGGGCTGATCTATCGGCAATCGTCGCGACGGTGATGCGCCTTCAAGCCTATGTCGGACAGGCGCGCGACGCGCTCTGCGAGGCCGAGATCAATCCGCTCTTGTGCTGCACCGACCGGGCAGTCGCCGCCGATGCCCTGATCAGGCTGGCAGAGGACGAAACGGAGAGAGACCTATGACCGAAACGCCGATCCGCACCGAACGGCGCGGCCATGTGCTGGAAGTGACGCTCGACCGGCCGAAGGCGAACGCCATCGATCTGGCGACGAGCCGCATCATGGGCGATGTCTTCACCGACTTCCGCGACGATTCCGATCTGCGCGTCGCGCTGTTGACAGCGGCCGGCGAAAGGTTCTTCTGCCCCGGCTGGGACCTGAAGGCGGCCGCCGAGGGCGACGCGGTCGATGGCGATTACGGCAAGGGCGGCTTCGGCGGCCTGCAGGAACTGCGCGGCTTGAACAAGCCGGTGATCGCCGCCGTCAACGGCATCTGCTGCGGCGGCGGCCTGGAACTGGCCCTGTCGGCCGACATCATCCTGGCCGCCGAGCATGCGACCTTCGCGCTGCCGGAAATCCGCTCCGGCACGGTCGCCGACGCCGCCTCGGTCAAGCTGCCCAAGCGCATTCCCTATCACATCGCCATGGAGATGCTGCTGACCGGCCGCTGGATCGATGCGCAGGAGGCCGCCCGCTGGGGGCTGATCAACCAGATCCACCCGGCCGGCGACCTGATGGCGAAAGCCCGGGAGCTTGCCGACCTGCTCGCCGACGGCCCGCCGCTGGTGCAGGCGGCGATCAAGGAGATCGTCCGCGAGGCCGAGGACATGAAATTCCAGGACGCAATGAACCGCATCACCAAGAGCCAGTTCGAAACCGTCGAAACGCTCTACCGCTCCGAAGACCAGCTCGAAGGCGCGCGCGCCTTCGCCGAAAAGCGCGATCCCGTATGGAAGGGACGTTAGAGGACAACCGCCATGCCGCTCCCCATGAACAAAGAGGTCTTCATCACCTGCGCCGTCACCGGCTCCGGCGGCACGCAGGACCGCTCGCCGCATGTGCCGCGCAGCCCCGAACAGATCGCCATAAGCGCGATCGACGCGGCCAAGGCGGGTGCGGCGATCGTCCATTGCCATGTCCGCGATCCGGAGACGGGTGCACCGTCGCGCCGGCGCGAACTGTATCGCGAGGTCACCGACCGCATCCGCTCAGCCGATGTCGACGTCGTCCTGAACCTCACCGCCGGCATGGGCGGCGACATGGTGTTCGGCGCGACCGAGGCGCCGCTGCCGCTGAACGAGGCCGGCACCGACATGGCCGGCGCGGCCGAGCGCGTTGCCCATGTCGCCGAGTGCCTGCCGGAAATCTGCACGCTCGACTGCGGCACGATGAACTTCGCCGAGGCCGACTATGTGATGACCAACACGCCCGGCATGCTGCGCGCCATGGGCGGCATGATGACCGAACTCGGGGTCAAGCCGGAGATCGAGGCCTTCGATACGGGCCATCTGTGGTTCGCCAAGCAGCTTGTCGACGAAGGCACGCTTGCCGCGCCCGCGCTGGTGCAACTTTGCATGGGCGTGCCCTGGGGCGCGCCGAATGACCTCAATACCTTCCTGGCGATGGTCAATGCCATTCCCGCCGACTGGGCCTGGTCGGCCTTTTCGCTCGGCCGCGACCAGATGCCCTACGTCGCCGCCGCGGTTCTCGCCGGCGGCAATGTCCGCGTCGGGCTCGAGGACAACCTGTTTCTGGAGAAGGGCGTTCTGGCGACCAACGCGCAGCTTGTTGAGAAGGCGGTCGGCATCGTCGAGGGGCTTGGCGCGCGCGTCATCGGTCCACAGGATGTCCGCGACCGGCTCGGCTTGACGAAGAGGGCGCCGAAATGACGACCGGTCGCAAGGCCGCGATTATCGGCGGCGGCGTCATCGGCGGCGGCTGGACTGCGCGCTTCTTGCTCAACGGCTGGGACGTCTGCGTCTGCGACCCGGCCCCGGACGCGCAGCGCAAGATAGGCGAGGTGATCGATCAGGCCCGCCGCAGCCTGCCGGCGCTCTATGACCGGGCCCTACCGGCGGAAGGTACGCTGACCGTTGCGCCGACCATTGCAGAAGCGGTCGCGGGTGCCGATTGGATCCAGGAAAGCGTTCCAGAACGCCTGGAGATCAAGCACGCGGTGCTGACCGAGATCGTGGCGGCGGCCGGGGAGGGGACGATCATCGGCTCCTCGACATCGGGCTTCAAGCCGTCCGACCTGAACACGGAAGGCGATCGCGTCATCGTCGCCCATCCCTTCGTTCCGGTCTATCTCCTGCCGCTCGTCGAACTGGTCGGCGATCCGGCCCGCTGCGCGCGGGCAGCGGATATCCTGCACGATCTCGGCATGTATCCGCTGACGCTGCGCAAGGAGATCGACGCGCATATCGCCGACCGCTTTCTGGAGGCCGTCTGGCGCGAGGCGCTGTGGCTCGTCAAGGACGGCATCGCAACGACCGAGGAGATCGACGAGGCGGTGCGCATGGGCTTCGGCCTGCGCTGGGCGCAGATGGGCCTGTTCGAGACCTACCGGATCGGCGGCGGCGAGGCGGGCATGCGCCACTTCCTGGCCCAGTTCGGCCCGGCGCTCCAATGGCCCTGGACGAAGCTGATGGATGTGCCGGACTTCAACGACGAGCTGGTTGACCTCGTCGCCGGCCAATCGGATGCCCAGTCGGGGCATCTGTCGATCCGCGAGTTGGAACGGCTGCGCGACGACAATCTCGTCGCGATCCTGCGGGCCTTGAAGCACGAGGGCAGCGGCGCAGGCCGGGTTCTCGCCGATCACGAGCGCGATTTGAACCATCCCGGCGTGACTGACCCCTTGATCACCGTCGAGCGCCAGATCCCGAAAAGCTGGACCGACTATAACGGCCACATGAACGCGACCCACTATTCCGAACTCGGCGCCCAGGCGAGCGATCGCTTCATGGAGCTGATTGGTGCCGATGCCGATTACATTGCCTCGGGAAAGAGCTTCTTCACGGTCGAAGACCGGATTTCCTATCATCAGGAGGTTCATGCCGGCGACCGGATCAGCATGCGCACCGAGGTGCTTTCCGGTGTGGCTAAGAAGATCCACCTGATGCACCATATCGATCGCGGCGAGGTCTGCGTCGCGACGATCGAGACGGTGCTCGTCCATGTCGACCTGACGACGCGGCGCAGCAGCAAGCCGGATCCAGCGGTCGCCGCGCGGCTTCAGGCGTTTGCGAAGACGTGATCCGGGGCCGATGGGGTTCCTGGCCACGTGGCGGAGTGGTGACGCAGCGGACTGCAAATCAGCAATCCACCTTTGTTTTTCAACGGAAATTCTGAAAGCGTCCCGGATTTTTGCGGCTGTATGGATCGGCGGATCTGCCGGCGTTTCAGAATTAAAAAGCCGAGTTATATCTTGGGCTGCCCGACCGACCGCCGGCGATAGGCGATGCGCTTTCTTGTGGCCTCGAGCGCACGCACCATGGTCTCCTTGGCATACCCTTCATAGGCGCGATCGGTTTGATGGCCGGACAGCGACCGTCCCTGTCCGGTTGACAGCCCGGCCTCCTCCAGTTCCGTCATCCCGCCATGCCGGCAGGAATCGAGCGTGAAGTCGAACGGAACGCCTTCGAGCCTGTCGCGCAACCGGCGGACGATCTTGGCCATCTGAAGCGGCGTGTAGGGCTCGACGTGCCCGTCGGGCTTTTGCTTCAGGATCATGCCCGCGCCGAGGCGGGGCAGGGCGCCGATTACCGCTTCGGCCTCCGGGTATAAGCGCTCCCCGTCATCCTCGAGCGGATGCCAGACGATCGCGCCGGTCTTGTTGTGCTCGATGCGGAAGTGGGTCGGATAGTCCCTGCCGCGATACCCCGCCCAGGTCGCATAGCCCGCCAGCACGTTCTCCGGCCGCTGCAGGAATTCGAAGCAGATCACGGCTGCCGCGGCGGCTTGGGGATATCCCTGTTCGATCGCACTTTTGGCGAACCGATAGACGATATCGCGGCCGTGGGCGGCCTTTTTCTTCTTGCTCCGGCGAAGCGTGGTGACGTGCTGCCAGGGGTTTGGTGTCTTGTCACGAAACCACTCCGGATACAGCCCGTGAACAACCTTCCACGCGGTCTTGCAATAGGTGACGACCTTCTCGCCCTCGCGATGCCGGAGCCGGTCCGATACGGGCTTGCCGGTGTTCGGATCGACCCCGACAGTCCATTTGTAAAGTTTGGTCGCCGCGAGCGGACTGATGGAGTCGATCCGCAGGTCACCGACGCGCCCGCCATCCCTGGTTTCTCTCTCGCACAAATCCCCGAGCACCCGGTGATAATCCGGGCGCGAGCGTTCTGATACGCGTTCCTTGAAGGCGTCATCCCTGAAATATTGGACGATCAGCCATTCGACGGTCCCGGTCGCCGCCCGCCGGCGGTCTGCGGTCTCGCCCTTGTGCTGCCGAAGCCAGTCGTCAAACGCGGCATTGAGAGCAGCAGCCTTGCCGCCTGAGCCGTCCGGGCCGCACGCCCTGACATAATCGGTTCCAAGCGCCTCGCTTACGACACTGCAGCCGCGCTTTTTGTAGTAAGACGGCACATTGAAGTGGTAAGCGATTTCGCCGTTCTTTCGTGGTTTCGCGATGACATAGCGCGGAAGGACGAAAGCCACCGTTACAGCACCTCGGCCGCGTCAACCGGGTCCACGCTGTCCGGGGTGATCGCCCGATCCAGATCCGTCCGCAGCCACAGTTTCCGCCGTCCCTCGTCGACGCGTGGCGCGGGGTATTCCCTCCCCACGCGTTTAAGGAAACCTTCGACGGAGCTTTCCCCGCAATAGCCCGCGGCATAGTCCGCACTCATGCGGGCAGGCCAGGCGCCATCGGGAATGCGGGCCGGTCGCGCCATCACGTCACCTCGATCTGGGTCTGGTCGACAATGTCGGCGCGCCCTGCTCGATCCTTTTTGGCGTCGCTTTGGCGAATGGTGTGTGTGCCGGTCATGCCGCCCTCCCGTGACGCTCACCGCATTCGCGGGCGCGCCGACCAAGATCGTCATCACAGACGCCCGAAATCTCGCTGCGCAGAGCGACCTGGTCTTTGTCCAGCAGGCGATCGAAGATCAGATAGACAACCCGATCCCACCATCGCGAGAAAGTATCCTCCGGCATCGCTTCGAAGCTGATCGACTTCGGGATGCGGAATATCCGGCCTGTCGGCCCGACAACGCCTTCGACATGGCCGGTTTCGAGCTTCGCCCAGGTCAGGAAGCTGTTGTGATCGCCTTCCCAGACGCCGGCGTCGTGCAGCGTCCGGTACAGTACGAAAAGCCTGCGGAGATGGTGCGGGTGACGCGCAGTGTGGACGTGCACCATGCCCGGATTGTCGGCTTTCAGAGCGGCGAGGGGATCGCCGCCATTGTCGTCTTGAAGGGCATCGATGTCCCCGGAAACCGCGGCGCGACATCTTGCGGCCGGATCGCTCATCCCGCCGCTCCCCAATCCCGCCCGTTCGTCCGCGTACCGTGCTCCTCGATGAAGTGGTCGCAACGGCGGTCTTCGCGTTTCACGTCGGAGGCGATCAAGTCCGCCGGCACATCGGCGGCCTCGAGATGCTTGCGCAGCGCTTCAAGCAGGTTTTGCTTGGTTGTCTCGGTCGGATCGCGCTGGAATGCGCCGACGGCTGCCCGGAAGGCCGCGAAAGCGTCTGTCGGAGGAGGCAGGGGCGCGCTCATGCCGCGCCCGCCAGGCGATCACCGCGCGACAGGGCGATGCGATTGCGCATGCTGAGGTGCTGGCGACGGCGGGCCGTCGAGACCTCATGCGAGACGATCTCGGCGAGCTGCTCATTCGTCAGCCAATCGGGCCCGTTGCGCTCAAACGCCTCTGCAACCGCCCTCGCCATCGAGCCGTATCCCCCGTTTGCGACAAAGGCGATCTGCCGTTGCCGACTGGGAGCGCCGCGATAGGCCTCCTGTGCCAGGCCGCGAGCTACCCGGCGCTGCGGGCCATCCCGGCGGTCTTCCTCGATATCGGCTTTACAGGCGCGGCGAAGGTCTTCGGCTTCGCCGGTGCCGATCGCGGTCTCGATGAAGGGTGGGAAGTCGAGATCGAACCGGTGTCCCTCGGCGACCAGTTCGGCGAGCCATTCGCGCGCGAACGCTTCGGTCAGATCATGTGACCAGCCTTCCGAGGTGTTGAACGCCGATACCGTGATGGCCTCGATCCCCTCGTCGGCCATTGCCTTGACCAGCTCGAGCGCCGTGGCGCGGTCTGTCGGTTCATCTGGCCCGCGAGGGGACGCCACCCTGTAGCGGCCCTTCGCGCGGGCGAGGATGAAATAGAAGGTCCGGACGAGGGATGACATGGGGCGGCTCCATCATCTGTGACGATGGAGATAGTAAAGCATTGCTTTATATCGTAATCAAGTATTGCTTTATAATTGAATGTGTGCTATTCGCCCTACGCGATTGGCCTGGCAATTAATCAAGCTATGGTAGGGCCTACACGCCAAGCAGCTCAGTCCAGGGGATGACTCTGTGGAGGGATTTGACGGTCATGGCGTCGATCTCAATCGAGCGGGGTGGATTGAACTGCTCGCAAAAAATCTTGCTGCCCGCTCTTCGGCTCAGCCGCTTGAGGAACGCTCGCGTCGGTGCGTCATCTGCGTCGGGCTTCAACTCGATGATGACGTAATCCCCGATTTGAGGCGGGCGTCGTGGTGAAACATAGACAACCTCGCCTTCTTCGTAGCGTGGCGACATGCTTGATCCCACGACGTAAATTGCATAGACATCCTTCATGCGCGAAACGCCAAGTGGGCGACGCACGTAATCTATTATCTCGCCATTCATGTAGAAATCTGCATCGTTGCCTCCGGCAGCGACCCCCAATACAGGAACATCTTTAACGTCACCCCTTATCTTGGGGTCATAACCTCCAAGTAGCAATAGCTCGTCTTCGATATGTCGAAAATCAGGGCGCCGGTCTTGCACGATGGATACAGAGTCTTCGGGCTTATCTGGCGGGCCAATGTTCTGAAGCTTGACCATTCCACCGGTAGCGGCTGCCAGGTTGATGTTAAGCAGGTCGCATACCCGAATTAGATGCTCTGTTGACGGTTCGGTCTTGCCGTTTTCCCACTGCCCGACTGCGGCGGAAGACACACCGATTTCCTGTGCGAGATCCTTCTGTCGAAGACCCCGCGCTTCCCTCGCTGCCTTGAGTGCCTTGCCAAGTAAAACTCCCATAGCGCTTTCTCACCGATATTGCTTAGCAAGTCCACGCAAGTGTGACTTGCATGAATGGAAAAGTTATGCTTTATTTCGCGCATGAGTAAAGACGCGCTTAATCGAGCGATCGAGAACGCGGGCGGCATAGTCGCCCTGGCGGCCGCGGTTGGGGTAACGCATCAAGCGATTTCGCAGTGGAGGAGATGCCCGCCTCTGCGCGTGCTTGATGTCGAAAGAGCAACCGGCATCCCGCGACATGAGCTCCGTCCGGATATCTATCCGTCCCCTTCGGCGATGGCATCCAGCCGCGAAGGCGATGGTCTCCAGGGCGTATCCGTGCCGCAAGCGGACGGAACCGCGGAATGAACCCGTACCTCCGATACGTTTCGGGTCTGTCCTGGAGCCTGACAACTGCAATGATTTGCGGGCTCTTCGGAATTGCTGTCGAGGCGTTCCCCATCGAGGCGTTCCCCATCGAGGCGTTCCAATGAGCCGCTCTAACGCATCCGGGTTGATCGATATCCACATGTGCATCCCCGCTCCGGCGGAGGAGACGATCCTTGTCCCCCATAATGGCGACGAACGCAATGCAGTGCGGCTTTCGTCGCCGTGTAGCGCCGGCGGGAACCGAACCTGTTTTCAGACGCAGCGGAGTAAGGCGATGAGCGATCACGATCTCTGGCCGCCCAACGAGCGTCGCCGCTTCTGGTCGATCTGTCTGTGGGGCGCTGCCTGCATCGCCGCGTTCTTGACCGTGTGGTGGATGCTGCTGGTGAACGGAGCGCGATGATGACTTGGACCGGCGAACGAATCGCGTTGCTGAAGACGCTTTGGGCCGAAGGGCTCAGCGGCAGCCAGATCGCAGAGAAACTGGGCGGTGTTACGCGTAGCGCTGTCATCGGCAAGGCGCATCGGATCGGGCTGTCAAAGAGTGGCAAGCTGAAGGGCGAGGCGACAGCGCAGCGTGTCCGCCGCAGGAAACGCCGGTCCGCCCCCCGGGCCGCAAAGCCGAAAACGATCGCCGCCATTGCCAAGGACACACCTGCCGGCCCGCCGGTCAATGACGCGTCGATCGATCTGCCGCAGGGAGATCCGTCGCCGGGGGATCCGGATCCCGTGAAACGTCTGTCCGTTCTCGAGCTCGACGAGACCACCTGCAAATGGCCGATCGGCGATCCCGGGCTGCCGGGCTTTCATTTCTGCGGCCGCCGGTCAGGTGAGGGCGTTCCCTATTGCGAACACCATTACCGCGTTGCGTATCCGGAATGGATGCAGGCCTTGGAGGCCGCGGAGTGAATTGGCCCTTCGCACCGCTTGAGCCGCAGGCCTATCGCGTGATCATCGCGGATCCGCCGTGGCGGTTCTCGTCCGGCCCGTCGCGCAATCCGCGCAATCACTACCCGACAATGCCGATCGATGAGATCGCCGGATTGCCGGTCCGCGACCTGGCGCATCCCGACGGCTGCCGGCTGTTCCTGTGGATCACGATGCCGCTGCTGCATCGCATGATGGACGTCCTGAAGCCGTGGGGCTTCCGGTATTCGACCGCGCGCGTCTGGGCGAAGCTCTGGCCGTCCGAAGACGAGATGTTCATTTATCCCGACAGCATGGCGCGCGGGACCGGGTACGAAGTCGTCGGCAACTGCGAACTGCTGGTGATTGCAAAGCGCGGCAGGGTTCAGCCGATCGAAGGCAGGAAACCGGGCAGCCTGTTCTTCGCCCGTCGCCGGGAGCACAGCCGCAAGCCGGATATGATCCGCGACCAGATCGCAAGCATGTTCGACGGTCCCCGGTGTGAACTGTTCGCCCGGTCGGGGCATCCAGGCTTTGCAGCCTTTGGCAACGAAACCGGCAAATTCGCCGAGGCCGCCGAATGAACCGCAAGGACGGGCCGGCCGGCACCCGAAGGTCACCTGCGCGAAGATCATCGAGCCGCAATGCTTGCCGGCGGAGCGGCAGGGGATGACCGTCGCCTATCTCTCCCAGGCGTCGGAACCGCTGCCGCATAATCTCGAGGCCGAGCAGGCCTTGCTCGGCGCGATCCTGATGCAGCCGCGCGACGCGTTGCCGGTCGCGCGGAGCATCGTGGCGCCGGCGGATTTCCACGAAGACGTTCACGCGGCCGTCTTCCAGGCCATGCTGGCGCTCGATCGTGAAGGCAGGGTGCCGGCGCTACCCTTGCTCGCGGCCGCGCTGCGCGGCGAGCCGGACATCGCCGAGGGCGTGACCGTGGTCGGCTATCTGGCCAAACTGGCGGCCGGCGCCACGTCGATCCTCAACGTTCCCGACTATGCCCGCACCGTGCGCGATTTCGCGGTCACCCGGCGCGCTTTGGATGTCGCCGACGGGCTTAAGGCGGCCCTGGCCGGCCACGGCGCGCTAAGGCCATTCGAAGCCGTCCGCGAGGCCGTCGGCGCCTGCGACGAGCTGCTTTCGGTCCGCGACAAGGACCGCGGCGTCCAGACGAGCCTTGCCGGTGCCATCCGGGACGCGCACGCGGCGGCGAGCGCGCGCCGGGACCGGGGTGCACCGGAGATCGCGACCGGCCTGACCGACCTTGACCGCAAGATCGGCGGCTTCGATCGCGGCCAGCTCATCGTCATCGGCGGCCGGCCGGCCATGGGCAAGTCCGCTTTCCTCGAATACCTGCAGATCACCACGGCCAGGGCAGGGCAGGGCAGCGCGACCTTTTCCTACGAGATGAACGCATCCGAGTTCGGTGTACGGGCAGCCGCCTATATGGCGTCCGAGCGCTATTCGGCCGACCGGCTGGAATATGCCGCGTTCCGCCAGGGGCTCTTCACCGAGCGCCAGGGGCAGCGTGTCGCCGAGGCGGCGGAGGCGGCGGAAATGCTTCCGGCCGCAATCATCTCGGCATCGGGCATGTCGGTGCATGACCTTGCCTCGCGCGCCCGGCGCATCAAGATGGATTTCGAACGGCGCGGCGCCGATCTGGCGATCCTGTTTGTCGACTATCTGCAACTGGTTACGCCGTCCAAGCGCTATTCCGGGCAGCGTGTGCAGGAGGTCGGAGAGATCTCGACCGCGCTCAAGACCCTCGCCCAACAGATGAATGTCTGCGTCGTCCTGCTGTCGCAGCTCTCCCGGCAGGTCGAGCAGCGCGACAACAAGCGGCCGCGCCTGTCGGACTTAAGGGAATCCGGCAATATCGAGCAGGACGCCGACCTGGTGCTGTTCCTGTATCGGGAGGCCTATTATCTCAAGCAGCTTCCGGATCCTTCGATCGCCGATGTCGAAAAGCTCGACCAGGTGCAGAACGTCGTCGAGATCATCGTCGACAAGCAGCGCCACGGCGACACCGGTATCGTCCGCGTCTTCGGCGACATGGCGACCGGCATCTTCCGGGATCTGGAGGCGTGGCGGTGAGCGATCTCCCATGGTCCAAATTCTTCTGGTCTGATTGGGAATCGGATGAAGGTCTGCGGCAGTGCTCGCTCGCCGCCCAGGGGCTCTGGATGCGGATGCTTTGCATCTGCGCGAAGGGCGATCCCCCCGGCTATCTCGCCATTGCAGGCAATCCTCTCGACGTCAGCGGTGTGGCCAAAGCGGCCGGCATCAGCATGAGCGAGGCGGAAACCCTAATGGTGGAGCTCGACCAGTGGGGCGTCTTTTCGCGCGATCGCAAAGGCCGCATCTACTCCCGTCGCATGGTGCGCGACCAAAAGCGCTCCAGAGATGGCAAGAAATACGCCAAACGAAGGTGGTCACAAGGCACTGATAATAAGAAGGAATTGCCGCTACCCAATGGGTCTCCCAAAGGGGTGCCCAAGCTCCAGAATCCAGAGGCCAGAGAAGAGAAAAAACAGGTTTCACCTGTTCCAAAATCGTCGTCCAGGAAGGCGACGAGGCTGCCGTCCGACTGGCAGCCGACTGCCGGGGATCTAGCCTTTGCGAGGCAGGAAGGCCTCAGCGACCGGGAAGCGCAACGGGAAGCCGAGAAGTTCCGCGACTACTGGCTGGCCAAGGCGGGATCCGGCGGCACGAAGCTGGACTGGTCGAGGACCTGGAATAACTGGGTGCGAACCGCGGCCGAGCGAAAGCCGAAGGCCCGCGCATTGCCGCCGCCGGGTGATGAGCACGCAGGCCGGGTTGCCTATGCCCGCCGCACCGGCAAATGGCCTGATCAGTGGGGGCCGCGTCCGCCCGAGCTCGATGAGCCGGTCGATCAACTGAGGCTCGTCCAATGACCTGCCGCACCTGTCATTCATCGCTCGGGGGCCTGCGGACCGCGCTCGCGGTTTATTTCACTGACATCGAGGAGGCCGATCATGATCTTGTCTGAAACAATCCGGCGGCTTGCCCGGTCCAGGGGCGTCCGGGGCGATACCAGTGGCGCGACGTATTACGTGAAATCGAGCCCGATGGAGGCCGCCAATGTCTGATTCCTGGCTGATCGTGCATACCAAGCCGCAGATGGAGAACCGGGCAACGATGCATCTGCGCCGGCAGGGCTTCCGCGTGTGGTGGTGGCATCGGTTCCATCAGCGCTCCATCGGCCGGCCGCAATATCGCAAGACCCGCTGCGAGATGGTGTCGTATTTCTCGCGGTACCTTTTCGTCCGTCAAACGCGGCGCATCGACCTGATCAACAAAACCGATGGTGTGTCGACGGTGCTGTACGGCGCGGATGTCGGGTTTGCGGACGCCGGTTTGCTCGTCGTCAAAGGCGATGCGCTGAAGTCGATCGCCAACGATATCGGTGTCGAGGAAGACGGTTTTGTCCCGGATCGTCCCGACCCTGTCGTGCCCAAGCTGCGCGCCGGCACCGAGTTTGTAATCGGTGATGACTCGCCGTTCAGCCGGCTCTGGGCGACCGTGGCCGAAACCGCGCCGCTTGACGGCAAGCACAAGATTAGGGCATACGTGAAGATGTTCGGGCGCGAATCACTCGTTGAGATGGCGCCGGAGCATGTCGGGGAAGTCATCTGACACCCGATCGGTACCCAGGGCCGACCGTCGGTTCGCCCATGGAGCCCGGCCAGACCGGCCTATCCTGTGCATCGCGCCACAGAGTGTTTCCCACAACCGCTTCAAGATTGAGTTTCGGCTACTGCGTCGATGGCAGTTTGCATCGGCAGCGTGCTGTCGATCCCTGAGCCGCATCGATCCGATCCGGCCCCTGCGATCGATCAGGCCGTTACGGCGCCCAGGCCGCTTCACCTCTGAAAGGAGCGTGCCGGGTTTACCGTCCGGTCCGGCCATCCCCCGACAAAAAGCAGAAACCATCATGGGATGCAGATGCAGGGAGCGGCGCGACGCCATGCGCCGTATCGGCCGGGCAATCATATCCCGCAAGCCCAATACCAGACAGGCGATAGCCGAAGACGTGCGCTTCATGGGTCGTTCAGCTCTCCAGGATTTGACCAACGCCGTGCGACGCCAGGAACGTAGCAAGGCCCCGGCGGAACCGGCTCGGCGTCAGACGCTGAGAAAGCCGGATAGCGAGCAGCCGGCGCGCCCGCGACCAGTGTCGCTGAAGGCCAATGACCTGAACTGGTCGGTCCCGGTCGATGCGTGGGCCGGCGAGCCGTGCTTCGTGGTCGGCGGCGGCCCGTCGCTGTCGGGTTTCGACTTCGCCGCGCTTGAAAACGCGGGTCGGATCATCGCCGTCAATGCCGCCTATCGCACGCTGCCGTTCGCCGATGTCCTGTTCTTCTCCGACAAGCGCTTCAATGAGTGGAACCACGATGAGCCGGCCTTCGTCGACTTCGCCGGGGAGGTGATCTCGACGCATCGGGGCGTATTGAAGGGGCGGTCCGACATCAGGCAGATCCGCAACGTGCCCGGCCCCGTGTCTGAGGCCCCCGATGGTCTGGCTGGACGGTCTAGCGGATCGCGCGCGCTCAACCTTGCCTATCTGCTCGGCGCCGCGCCGATCTACCTGCTCGGCTTCGACATGCGCCCGAACGGCAACTGGCATGACTTTCACGCGTTGAAGAACCTGCAGTTTTGCTACGAATCGAAATTCGTGCCGGACCTTGAGGCAATGGGCGCGGCGATACTGGCCAAGGGCGTGCCTGTGGTGAATGCCTGTCTCGACAGCGCCGTCGATGTGTTCCCGAAAGTCGCTCCGGAGGCGGTTCTGCCATGTGGATAATCCCGAGCCGGGAGCGGCCGGGGAAGGTCGCGCGATTCCTGAGGTGCTACGAGCGAACGCATGCGACGACGCCGTTCTGGGTCGTGATCGACGAGACCGATCCGAAGATTGCCGACTACGAAGCCCTGGGCTGTCCGCTGCTTATCCGACCGGGGGAAACGATCGGGTGCGCGGCCAAGGTTGCCTATGCCTATGCCATGCGGCCGAACGAGCCCTTCTACGGCATCTTCGCCGACGATATCGAGCCGCTGACCAGGGGCTGGGACCAGGCGCTCACGTTCGCCGCGGCGCCGGACCGGGTTGCCTATCCCAACGATCTCCTGCACACGCCGCGATACTTCCCGCTGCCGTGTATCGGGGCGGACCTCGTCAGGCAGGTCGGGTTTCTCGCCCTGCCGACGATCGAGCATTACGGCATCGACAATTTCTGGTGCCATCTGGCGCGGCGCACGGGGCGTCTGCGCTATCTGAAGGACCATGTTGTCCGGCTGACCGACAATATGCCGGGCGTTGCCTGGGACAGCGTGAAGACCAGGCAGAAGGCGCGCCAGGGTGCCGACAGCGCGGCCTGGCAGGCCTATCGCACCGGCCCGGCGTTTTCCGCCCTTGTCGGCCGTCTGAAATGCTGAGCGTCGTATGCTTCAAATGGGGCAACCGTTACCGCGCCGCCCATGTCAACCGGCTCGCCGCCATGGTCGACCGGCATCTGAGCGTGCCGCACGAGATCGTCTGCGTGACGGACGATACGCACGGCCTTGAACCGGCCATCCGCACCGCCCCGGTCGAGGCGCATCTGATCGGCCTCGGGCTTGCCTATCCGAAGATCGCGGTCTGGGGCAGGGCCTATGGCAGGCGCATGCTGGTCCTCGATCTCGACATCACGATCACCCGCTCGATCGATCACCTGGTGACCCGGCCCGAGCCGATCGTGCTCCTGAGGGAATTCGACTTCACGCCGCGCAGTCCGGCGAAGCGGCCGGCCTACTACAACACCTCGGTCATGCTGATCGATCACGACGCGGCGCCCGATCTCTGGTCGGATTTCACGGTGCCCGGATCCGTCGGGGACATCCGCGCAAGCGGCATGATCGGCGACGACCAGACCTGGGCCTCGATCAGGCTCGGTCCGGACAAGCCCGTGTTTCCGGACGGCGAGATCGCCTCCTTCAAGTTCCATGTCCGCAACGGCATCCATGAAGACGCGGCGATTGTCGTCTATCACGGCCGCCCCAAGCCCTGGGATTGAACCATGTCCTTGATTGATGCCACCGTTTCCGAAGCGGCGATCTTCACCCTTCTGCAGGGATGGGCCACGGCGATGCTCGGGATCGATGTCATCGAAGGGTTTTCCGACACGCCGCGACCGGCCGGGCCGTATGTGACCGTCGATGTGATCAAGGCGACGCGCGTGCGGGCGCTCGGCTGTGTCCTCACGGAGGAGGATACCGGCGCGATCCAGCCGACCGAGCGGCGCGCCGTCGAATGGGAATGGACGGTCTCGATAAAGGCCTTCCGGACCGGCGCGATCGACAATGCCCGCTATCTGATCAATTCGCTGGAGAACGGCACGGTGCTGGTGGACCATCTGCATCCGCTGCAACATCGCCGCACCCGCCGCAAATGCGATGACTGCCGCTGTTGCTGCAACGGCTCCACGATCGACGACTGCTGCGAGTTCATTTCGATCGACAACACACCCGAAAACGTCGGCGCGGCCTGGGAGCGGCGGGCGAAATTCGAGGTCACCCTCTTCGCAACCGTCCAGGACGGCTATCTGATCGACGCAGCCGAGACCGGAACCGCCACCCTGACCGAAGGCGCCTCCGGTTTCGCGAACACCACCACCTATCCTTAAGACCTCCAACCGCCCTCACAACTGACAGAAGAGAACACGGGCCTGGGCAACCCGTCCCGCCAGCGTCGCGATGACGCCGGCCATCCCACAGAAGGAGCCCCTACCATGGCTAAACTGCCTTTTTCCCGTGTTGTCGAGGTGACCGTCACGCGGCAGGACCGGTTTCCCACCCGCGACGGCTTCGGCGTGCCGCTGATCCTGACCTCGCAGGCCGCTGCGCCGGTCAGCGCCGGGACCCGCACCAAGGTCTACGGATCGATGGAAGAGGTCGCGGCCGAATGGAACGCGGCCGACGAGGCCTACAAGGCGGCGCTTTCGGCCTTTTCCCAGAACCCGCGTCCCAAGCAGCTGAAGATCGGCTTCATCGATGCCGGCACGCTCGACACCGTGCCGAGCCCCGCGATGGCCGACGAGCTCGATGCGGTCTACGCCGCCGATTCCGACTGGTACTGGCTGCAGTTCACCGCCGAGTTCCGCGACCAGTCCGTGCTCGACGCCGCGGTCGCCTGGGCGGAGGCGAAGAACATCCAGCTGTTCCTCGACTCCAACGACGCGCGGTTGGAAAGCGCGCCCGTCGCCACGCCCGGCCCCACGGACAACATCGCCGTGCGCAACCAGACCGCCTATGACCGCACCTCGGTTTTCTATCACCATGAGCCCGAACACTACGTGGCGGCGGCGGCGTCCGGCTATACCGCGACGCGCGACTTCGACCAGGTCGATTCCGCCTATACGCTGAAGTTCAAGCGGCTGCGCGGCATCACCCCGGTCAACAAGGCCTCGGCCGCCGTTCAGGCCATCACCGGCTTCGTGCCGGACAAGGGCCTCGACAAGGACGAGGGCCACTTCGCCAACACCTATGTCGATATCGGCGGGCTGCCGATGGTGGTCGAGGGCTCGACGCTGAGTTCGGCCTTCATCGACGAGATCCACACCTCCGACTGGCTGATCGCCCGCACCCAGGAGACGCTGCTCGGCATCCTCGCCAACAACGACGTCGTCCCCTACACCAACACCGGCATCCACATGCTGGTCGCCGGTGTCGAGCAGGTGATGCAGCGGGCCTTCAAGGCCGGCCTCATCGCCGATGTGGAGGACGCCGACAGCGGCGACCTGCTGCCGGCCTACGAGATCACGGTCGAGGCCGTCGAGGACGTGCCGGCCGCCCAGCGGCGCAACCGCGTCGCCCCCGACATCAACTGCACCTTCCGCTATGCCGGCGCGGTCCACTACGCGACCGTCAACTACACGATGCAGTTCTGACCGGGCAGTTCCGATCGACAGGTCTGACGGGGCCGTTCCGACCGGCAGTTCCGGCCGGCCCCGGGCCCGCAAATCCGCGCCGCGCGGCGCGCCCCTTTTCTTTATGGAGCGAATACCATGTCTCGAGCCCTTACGTCCTACAGCTTTCTCAACGTCGCCGTCGTGCTGGACGGCAAACTGGTCACCGGCCTCTGGGAGGGCAACGACGCGGTGACGATCGCGCCGCATTCCGATATCGGCTTCCCGCTTGTTGGCGTCGACGGGGCGGCGATCGTCTCGATCACCGCCGATACCTCGGTGATGATCGTCCTGAAGCTGCAGCCGACCTCGCCGACCCACACCTTCCTGCACAACCGCTGGAAGCGGATGCGCTCGGGCCGGCTTCTGCCCTTCGGGCTGTCGGTGCGCGACACCGGCAACAACGAGGGCGGCTCGGCGGCCGAAGCCACCATCATCCGCGCGCCGCAGCACGCCTATGGCGAAAACGCCGCCTCGCGCGACTGGGTGCTGTTTGCCCAGGCCTGGGATCCGACGCAGGTGGAATACGTCTAGGCGGGCGGCGGCGCGGCTGGTACGCGTTTGCAGCGCCTTGCCGTCTTTGCCTCCTCCCTGCCGGCAGGAGAGGGGCGCAGGCGGCGCGCCCAGTGCGCGCGCCGCCTGCCTTGAAATCCAATGGATGGGAGGGGAAGTCCGCTGTGTCGCGGTTATGGAGTCTGGCTCATGCTTCACATTGACGGAGTGTGTTTAACGCCGCAGGGGGCGTCCTCCGCTGCAGTATATATCCGCATCTCGATCGTCCGAGGTTGAAATATCCGAGACTATGAGCGCGGCCCCATTCATCTCTCTGCTGGCCCAGCGGTTCGACTTATCGACTTCCGCAATGAGCTCGCTGACGATGGAATCGACGGCGTCCGGGTCGTCCAGCCCGGTCAGAAACGCGAACGCCCAGCGGCACTGCTTTTCGAACGTATAGACCTCAACCTCCTTTCGAGGGGTTTCGCTTGTGAAAAGACTGAGACCGCCTCCACCTCGTAATGAGAGCGAGCATTTGTTTGGATGTTGGCAATTGATCTTCTCGATCCGTCTGTACCCCATCGTGCGTGCGGATTCTATTGCCCGTTGAATCTCAATCTCGGTGTAGTCTGTCGGTCTGGCGCCGGTTCTAAAAAAAAACAAGTTATGTACGACGAGCGCGCCCAATAATACGACGATTACGGTCGCTAAAAGACGGAACCATCCGCGTTTCAAGATGTTTCGATAAAGCCATGCTTTCATGGCGCCCCCTCCGCAATCTCAGTCCCCGCAACCTTTAGTACAGGATCCGTTATGCCGGAACAGAAGATCGACGATGTCACCATACGCTGCGAGAAGCTTCCCGCCCGCGAGGCGCAGCGGCTTCTATTGCGCCTCGGCAAGGTGCTCGGTCCGGCGCTCGACGGGATTGCGGTGTTGCGCGGTGGCGTGGATGAGGAGAGCACGGAACGGGTGATGGCCGCCATCATCAATGATGTGTTGGCCAGGGCCGACGTGGATGAGGCCGACAGCCTGATCACCCAACTGGTGGAATCCGCTCAGATCAAGACGGCGAGCGGTAGCGGCTACGAGGCCATCGTCTTCGATCACCATTTTCAGGACAATCTGATTGGCGCCTGGAAGGTGGCGGGTTTCGTTCTGAAGGTGAATTTCGCGGATTTTTTCGGCGCCGTCGGCCGCAGCGCACAAGCGGCGGCGACGGCGGCCACGCGTCCGGGAGCGACATCGAGCGCATAGCGCCAAATATTCACGAGGATCTGTGGCTGTGGCGCCCGGTGCTGGCGGACCCGCCACTCTGCTCCTGGCGAGATGTCTGCGGCGACCTCACGATCGATGATCTGGCCGACATGCATGAAGCCCTGGATCTACGCGAAGACATCGCAAGACGCGCTACGGAGGCGCCGGGGAAGAAGAGGTGATCGGGATGGTTTTGGGGCAGGCGGCTTCAGGGGCCTGACCTCGTGTGCCGGTTTCAAGGCCTCCTTTTACAGGCTGTGCCATCGGAAACACAGGTAAGGCTTCGCCTGAGCCTCAAAACTGCTTGAGATAGAACATTGCCGATTAGAGGCGTTTCCCTTTACAACTGACATAGTCGGCCTGCCACCACCTGGCAGTGAAACTGACGCCAAGCACTGTAGCGGAGACTGTTTGTTTCGTCGCTCTGGCATCCGTCACCAATTCCTGGGCAATGGCTTCGGCCACAGACAGGTCTTCGACCCCGGTCAGGAGGGCGACAAGCCAAGTACATGTCACCACCTCCTGCCCCATCTGTTTTCGCGTAAAGGGGGCACCAAAAGCGCTGTCTAGCGCCGTATCGCCTACAGAAAATTCAAGAGTGCCGCCGTTCAAGATGGTAAGGCTGCAGTAATTTGGAAAAGGGCAATGCGGATCAAAGACCCGTTCGGCGTCCAATAAAAAGGCTATCTCAATAGCCCGTTGGAGTTCCTTCTTGGCACGCTCACTGGGCTCGCTGTCAGCGTGGCCCAAGCCGGTGAAGCCGGTACAACCGATGATTATCAGCGCAACGCCGAAAAAGCCGGACCAGAATAAACTTCTCCAACAATGCCAAACGTTCATCGCATGATTCCCTGAACTGCACACCCAGCACTATAGGGCCTGTCATGCTGGAACAGAAGGCCGATAGATGCTCCGCCATCGACGACATGGTGGACTTGAGCGAACTCTTTCATCCGCACCAGGACCTTAATCGTCGCGTCGATGAGCGCTCAGAAGAAGGTGATTCAAATGGGTATTTTACATGCAATCGGCGCCGCTATCCTCGGTGCGAGTGCTGTAGTGATCGGCGATTCGGTTCTTGATGAATTCGAAGAGAGCAGTGAATTCCGGGTGCTGCTTGAGAACATGGGACGAGAGTTCAGATGGAGCCGTGCTGAAACTGATGACTTCAGAAAGCGGGTCATGCAGACCGCCTTTGAGGCAGGGTTGGAACCGTACAAATTGCTGGAGGCCGCCAAGGCGCAATTCGAAGAAGGCGCGACCATCGAGCATGTATCGGGCCGACTGCCCGTGATCGCACGCGGGACGCAGGCGTTTGGAGCCGACAGCGAGGATGTTGCGCGGCTCAATTTGAGCGGCACAGTTCACCTCCAGGTTCCCGCGAATAAAGATGAAGTGTTTCTCAGCTCAATTGCTGCCACTGGGTCGCTGGGCGGAATCCCCTTCAGGAATATCGCACCTTACCTACCCGGAGCCTTTGAACCAATCGAACAACTCGGGTTCAAAGGTGCTGAGGAAGGTGTAGCACTTGCATCTTTGATACAGTTGCATGGAGGAAGAACGCAATCAGTTCCTACAACAGCTGGTATTATAGTCGAATTATTGGAATCTTTTAACTCGTCTCACACCAAAAAAGAATTCCTAAAGCGTGGTATTGATATAGATAAATTTTTTAGAGAATCTGAGGAATCTGGAGTTAATTTTGTTGAATCTATTAAAAATGTTGCATATGAAGCATCTGGAGGTGATGTAGATGAATTAACTAAAATATTTAATAGCAAAACATCTGCATTTTTAGTAAAAAAAATAATTGAAAAATTTGACATATATCAAGAAATATATAGTAATTCTATTACAGATAAATTATTTCTAAATAATGAATATGAAAATGAGTTAAAATGGGATGTGATTGATATATATGTTAAACCTCAAAAATATATTGGAAGAGATATTGGGTACGGTATTGAGAGTTTCCTTTTTAATTCTGAACTTTCTAGAAAAACAATTGGTAAGAGAGATTTGTTTCCGGAATATAATATAGCGGTAGATAATCAGAAGGCGGCTGAGGCGCTTAATGCTCCCTTGTCGGGGGAATTAATTTCGTTGCCAGCAATAGCTTTATCTACTGCGGGAATACTTATATCTGATACATTGATGCGACATCCGGAGGCATTCTCTTTATCTCCACTCGTGCTCCCTGTCGCTCCTGAGCATATGTTGCGTGAAGTTCCCTCCGGTGGTGGCGTAACTGTCGTCAACAAACGGGCCGCGGAGCTAGATAAGCCCTTAGTAGCGCCGCCCTCTCAACAGCCGGGGCTTGGTGTAGCCAGCGAACTCAAAAAGGCTCGTGAAAAGCTTGGAGAAAAGCTTCGGCAGCAGCATTCCGGGCCGCGTACGAGCCCGCAGTCCAGTGCTCCCCAGCGTAAGGCGACCGTTCCACTTACTCGCAGGCCGCAGATTTCGCGACCTCTCGTTTCGCCGTTCATCAATGTCCGGCGGATGCCGGTCCCCGGTCGAAAGCCTGAAGCGTTTCCGCAAACACATCCATTCCCCAGAGCAAAACCGTGGCGGCCTTCGCTTGACGGGCGGTATTTCGATCAACGGAGCACCCTGAGGAAAGGGGACTTCAAGGATCCGGTTAAGGCATTGGACGGAGACGATAGTTTCGGGTCCAGATTAAAGCAATATTTCCAGCGTCCCGCACCCTCCGTCTATGGCGAGAAACCAGACACCAGGACACCCGTGCTGGAGTTTCCCTCCGGGAGCCTGGCAGGTGTTCCGACGGAGGCCACGGCCAAGATCGCCGACATGCGCCACCAGGCCGTCTCTCCGAAGATGTACGCCGACGCAGGCGTCTCGAACATCAAGAACACCGATAGCACAAGTATCACCACGAACCTCACCCAGAACGTCACCGGCCAGACCGCGCCGGAGGCTGCCGCCCGGGCGGTCGAAGGCGTGCTAACCCGGTTCGCGCATCGCGCGGCCGATACCGATCTCAACATCCCAGCCGCGGATATCGCCTGATGGTTGTCGCAATCTCCCGGTCCCTTGGCCCCGTGCCCATCGACGTGATGCTGCAGGAGCGGCATCTGTCGCGCCTGTCGATCACCCGCAACCCGATCGAGTTCGGCGCCGACGTCACCGATCACGCCTATGTCGAGCCCAAGGAACTCGCCCTGTGGGGCGTCATCGGGCCGGCCTCCGGGCGGGCCGGCATCGTCAACGGCCTGCCGGCGACGCGGGTCAGCTCCGGCTATCAGGCGATCGTCGCGCTGCAGGAAAGCCGCGAGCCCTTCGATATCGTCACCGGGCTCGATGTCTACGAGGACATGCTGATCGAAACCGTCGACGTCACCCGCACCAAGGACAATGCCGCGGTGCTGGAATTCTACGCCCATTGCCGGCAGGCGCTCATCGTCGAGAGCACCTTTGGCGCCGCCGCCGGCGGGCCGCGCGCGGCGATCCGGATCACCGATCCGGAGACGGCGCTGCGGGCCGCGCCCGGCGTCAATCGCGGGCAGGTCCCGGGCATGGCCCTGTCGCTTGACGGCGACACGCTCGAAAGCCTGCGGACCATCGAGTTTCTCCAACACCTTCTGACAGGTGCGCTGCAATGATCCGCATTCCCGTTATCGAGGCGCCGCGGCAGGTTCTGTCGATGGTGCTGAACACCCGACGCTGCACGATCGGGCTCAATTACAACACGCTGGCCAGCCGCTGGATGCTCGATCTGTCGATCGACGCGGTGCCGGTGCTGGCCGGCCGCCGGGTCGTCACCGGCGTCGATCTGCTCGCGCCCTTCGAGTTCGGCATCGGCCTGATCATCGCCGGCGGCTATGACGCGCCGGACACCGAGCCAAACTACCAGGCGCTGACCGCCGGCACCGTGCGGCTCTATCACATCACACAAGACGAAGCGGCGGCGCTCACGCAATGAGCAAGCTCTTTCTGCGCAAGGTCCGGGTGACGCTTGGTCGCGCCGGCGGCATCGTCGTGGGCGAACGGCCGCGCGACCAGGGCAGGGATCCCCTCAGGATCGACTTCTGGATCGAGGCGACGGTCTCCGGCACGCCCAACAAGGGCTATGTCCGGATCTGGAACCTGAACGCCTCGCATCGCAACGCGGTCGGCCGGGAATGGGACTGGCTGCGCATCGAGGCCGGCCACACCGGCAGCCTTTATGGCGAGGGAACCGTCTCGACCATCGGCGAGGGCTTCATCCGCGACGTCGAGCACCAGCGCAGCGAGACCGATATCGCCACCAGCATCGAATTCGCCGACGGCGACAAGGCCTGGCGCCAGGGCACGATTTCCGAAACGCTCGAGGGATCGCCGAAGGACCAGGTGCTGCGGCTACACGCGCATATGCCCGACGTCGCCCGGGGCGATCTGCTCGGTCTCGACGAGACGCCCTACAAGCGCCCGACGGTGCTGTTCGGCTCTGTCGTCCGCGAAATGAACAAGCTGTCGCGCTCGCACGCCTTCCGCTGGTCGATCCAGAACGGTGTCCTGGAAACGATCCCAAGCGACGGCTTCATCGATCAGGAAACGATCGTGTCGCCGCATACCGGCATGCTCGGCGTGCCGACGCTGACGGATGAGGGCATCCGGGTTCCGGTCCTGCTCAACCCGCAGATCCGGCCAAACCGCGTGGTCCGCGTTCTGTCCGAGACGCTCGGCATGGGACCCGGCGCGGATGCCGGCCGCTTCCGCGTCGATCGGGCCACCTATAGCGGCGACAATCGCGACGGCGATTTCCGCGTCGATGTCGAGGGAACGCGCCTATGACCGGTCTTCGCGGCAAGCCGCTTCGCGGCCAGCAGGAGGAAGTCTATGCCCAGGCCGCCGGCACCGAGCGCTCGGACATGCACGTGCTGCTGCCCGGCGAGATCGTCGATTTCGACGCCGCCACCCAGACGGCGACGGTCAAGATCCTGCACAGGCCCAAGGTAAGGGGCGAGGACTTTCCGTTTCCGGAATTGAAGAAGGTTCCGGTCAAGTTCCCGCGCGGCGGCGGCGGCGCGCTGACCTGGCCGATCGGCAAGGGCGATCCGGTCGGCGTTCAGATCGCCTCGCGCAACATCGACAACTGGTACGCAAACGGCGGCGAGCAGGAGGCGGACAATTTCCGCATGCACGACCTGTCGGACGCGGTCGCGGTTCCCGGCGGCATGGTCGCGGGGCCACAGGCGGTCGGCAATTTCAACGCCGCGCGCACGGAACTGCGGATGCTGGCGGGCCTGCCGAAGGTCGAGATGGGCGACGACCTGCTGCTGATCAAGTTCAACGACGGCTGCTTCATCGAAATGACGGCGGCGGGCATTCGCATCATCGCGCCGCGCATCGATCTCAACGAGTGAGCCAGACATGCCGAAAGCCTGCCGGGTCCTGGAGGACCTGTGTACCGGGCATGACTGCTTTCCGCCGCGCCAGTGCGACGAGGGCAGCCCGAACGTCTTCGTCAACGGCAAGAAGCTGCACCGCAAGGGCGACAGCTGGTTGGTGCATTGCTGCCCGATCACCCTCGAATGCCATGCCAGCGTGCTCAAGGAGGGCAGCCCGACGGTCTTTGCGAATGGCAAGGAGGCCGGCCGGGTCGACGATCCCGTCGCCTGCAAATCGTATGTCGCGACCGGGTCTCCCAACGTCTTCATAGGGCCAGCATCATGATCAGATATCTGGGCATCAGCCTCTACGACAAATACGCCGAACACCACGTTCCGGCAGATGACCCCGACTACGAGCCGGGGCGTCACGATCTGTATCTCGACCCGGACGGCAACCTCGCCATGGTCGAGGATTCCGCGTCGATCACCCAGCTTTGCAAGCAGCGGCTTCTGGCCTATCGCGGCGAGTGGTTCCTGAACGCGCTGACCGGCGTCCCCTGGTTCCAGAACATCCTGGTTCGCCCGTTCAACGAGGTGATCTCCGAGGCGCTGATCAAGCGCACGATCCTCCAGACGCGCGGCGTCGAGGAGCTGTTGAGCTTCGAGATGCTGGTCAATGGCAAGGACATCCCGGACCGGACGGAACGCAAGCAGCACCGGCGCCGCCTGAACGTGGCGCGCGCCGACATCCGAACCGAATTCGATGAGGTGGTCGAACTATGAGCTACGGCGTTAATTCTGGCGGCTTTAAGCGAAAGCCGATCCTCACGATCGCTGACGAGAACAAGCTGGCCGCGAAGACGATTTTCGGCGACGCGCTGATCGACGACGATGAAAGCCCGATGGGCCAGCTGATCGGTCTGTTTTCGCTGCTCTCGGCCAAGCTCTGGGAGCAGGCCGAGGACACCTATCACAGCTTCGATCCCGATCAGTCCGAAGGCGTGCGCCTCGACATGCTCGGCAAAATCCGCGCAGTCGACCGGCCGACCGGCAGAACCGATGCGGGCTACCGGGGAATGATCACCAATGCCGGCAAGTCCGACATCCATCTGCGTCCGCTGATCAACGACGTGACCGCGGTCGACGGTGTCGAATGGGTGAAGGTCTGGGCCAATGACGGGGACGAGGTCGACAACAACGGCATTCCCGGCCACAGCCTGTGCGTCGTGGTGATCGGCGGCGCGGACGAGACGGTCGCGTCGGCCATTTTCGACCGGACGGTCACTGGTATCGGTCTTTACGGCAATACGCCGATCGAGATCAACGATGCGGGTTATTGCCGGACGGTCGGTTTCCTGCGGCCCGCCCAGGTCGGCATCCTGGTCGAGATCGATGTCAACGCCAAGCCGATTGCCGGCGGCTGCGTGACGCCCGATCTGGCGGCGATTTCCGCGCAACTGGAAAGCGAATTGGGCCTTGCCAGCGAATTCGGTCTGACGAATGGCGAGAGCGTCGATCCGACCCGCATCATCGGCGCGGTGTCGAAACTCGCCGGACTGGGCGTTCAGCGCGTTCGGATGACCCGCGCAAAGGATGCCGGATCGGGAACTTTCGCGGCGCCGATCGAGGAGCCGGTCGAAATTGACTTCGATGAGATCGCCATCCTCGAGGAAGTGCGGGTCTACTATCTACCGGCGGGTGGGCAATGATGCTGTCCTGCCCAGGTCCCGACGCGCTGATCGAAGATGCCGTCGACAAGATCCTGACCCAGTATCGCGAGTCGCCGAACTTCCTCGCGCTGCTGCGTAGCCTTCTCGCGGAACCGGCGACGCTGGTCGAGACGGTTTGCAGGATCCCCGAACATTTCGACCTGGATACGGCAGAAGGCGAGCAGCTGACGATCATCGGCAAGTGGCTCGGCTGGCCGCGATGTCATTGCGCGGGCCGGCGCAAGACGTATTTCGGCTTCGAATGCGAGCCGATGACGGCGTTCACCCTCGCGCTGGATGGGGCAGGGGCGGAGTGTCTCGCCGTACCGTCGGATAGCGCCGGAACCGCCGGCCTCGATTGCCTGGGCGGCTTCACGGGGACGCCATTGTGCGAGATCCCGCTCAACCCGGTCGGCGGATTCTGCGACGAGGCCGTCACGTTCGATTGCGGCGGACCGGAATTCGAGGAGTTCTGCTTCGATGATGATGAGCTCTATCGCCGCTTCCTGAAGGTGCGCCGGTATCAGCTTCTGAATGACTTCCGCCGTTCGACATTGACCGAAAGCCTTCAGGAATTGTTCGGCGCGAAGGCCTTCATCGCACGTGAGCGGCCGGGGGTCATCACGGCGGCAGCCGGCCGCCCGCTGACCGGCGAGGAGCGCGCCACACTCCATCTTTTCCAGCAGGTAACCCCGGTCGCGCCAGGCGTCCGCATAGAGATCGTCGGACAGGTCGAGGACATACCGTTCTTCGGCTTCGGCGCCGGCTGGGGCGGCCTGTGCGAGTCCATCTGGCTTCAATAGCAAGGATCGATCATGGCAGAAAAATTCGTCAGTGCCTTCGCCAATGGCGAAGGCAACAAACGCCGTCCGACAGCCAATGAAAGGTTGAATGGCTTCGAATGCGGTCCGGCTGACCGTGAGTTGTTCAACTGGCTGCACCACGCGGTACAGGCCGAGCTCGGTCATCTGATCGACTATGCCGGCCTGACCGACAACGATGCTGACTTGCAGCAGGTGCGCAAGGCGATCGAGGCGCTTATCGCGTCAGCGACCGGTACCGGCGCGACCAGCGACTACATCCTGATGAACCAGGCGCGTTCGCGGCTGTTGTTCTATCCCGAAGTGCTCAATTCCGCCGATGGCAAGATCAACCTGACCGTGCCAACCGGTGGGCAGGTACGCGTTGTGAGTGGCGTCAGCATCCTGCACCGCGGCATCCATCAGATGTCGACGTCGGATTTCGATGAGCTCTCCCGGACGTTTTCGACTGCCGCCAGCAAGACCTATCACGTGCGCATGAACATGGCACCGGGCGCGGAGGCGCTGTCGATCAACGACCTGGCAGACGCGGCATACAATCCGTTTTCCGAGCCTGAGAGCCATCCGAGTTTCGATTCCACCTATGACGACATGCTCATCGCCAGGGTCGTTACCGACGCTTCCAATGTCGCGACGATCACGCCGCTGGTCAACCTCCACAACATCGACACCGAAGCAGATGTGCATATCGGTGTTCAGGGTCTCGGCGAGCTTGCATTCGAGAACCACACCAATCCAGCCAACATGGGTAACTACCACACAATCGAGTTGAACTGGTCGCGGCGGCCGCGCCCCCGATTGATCGCCGTGAACGATTTCACGACGGCGCACGAGAGCGATGTTACCCATCCAGAATACACAATAGTAGACGGCGGCAATGGCATCGAGAACAGTTTCGGCCTTTATGCCGCGCACCGCTACAGTGTGCGGATTTGGGATCAGCGCACGATCGAAGTCCGCAACACCCGCATTCGTTTCGGCGCGAATGCCTAAATCGGAGAAATGAACATGTATGCTATCCTGAATGGGGATATCGTGGCGGGCTGCGCGGATCTGGTCGATGGCCCGGAGATTCCCGAGGCATTACGGGCGCTGCGATTGGACCGGCTCCGCTACGTCGACAGCGCATTCCTCGACGCACAAACCCTCTCCAAATTCTGGATCGACGCTGCCGGCCGAAAACATGCCGCTTCTCTTGATCCCGCCTGGCAAGAGGTCGATTGCGGTCTCGACGAGACACTCGTCAATGACAACGGACAGTGGCGCGTCGAGACGGCGGCGGAGACGGCCGCCCGCGAGCAGTACGCGCTCTGGGCCGGGGTCCGAGCGCAACGAAACGCGCGCCTGAGCCGGTCCGACTGGACGGTTCTCGCCGATGCGCCACTGGACGTTGCGGCACAGGATGCGTGGAAGGCCTATCGCCAGGCCCTGCGCGATGTCCCGTCGACCTTCGGCGCGCCGGAAGACGTGATCTGGCCGACCGAACCGGGAGCCTGAACGTGACCGCACCGAAGCTCCTGACGCAGCTCCCCGCCCTCGACGGCTTCGACGGCACCGAACTGCTCTACATGGTGCAGTCCGCGGTGCATGGCAGCATCTCGTTCGACCGGTTGAAGGCCTATCTGAACGAGCTGCCCGATCGGCTTGCCGCGGATGTCGGGGAGACCGACGCGGATCTGAATACCATCGTGGAAAGCGGCTGGTACCGCGTCGGGACCACGAACGCCAACGCGCCGGACAGCAACTGGCAACAGTCTCCCATGCTTGTCGGCCGGGGGCTTGCGACCATCACCCAGCTGATCTTCCACTGGGAGACGAACACCGTCTGGGTGCGGTCCGGCCATCCGCCGGAGGCTGGGGGCGCGGGCGTCTGGCAGCCATGGGCTTCGGTCTATCACACCGGCAACGACGGCAATCTGGCGAAGCTCGACCTCCAGCAATGGTGGAGCGCGCGACAGGTTTTCCAGGATCGATATCCCCTCGCGGCGCGCTGGGACGACGACGGGAACACGCTCGGTCCGTTTATGCAGCTCCAGCGAAGCTCAAACAGCCCCGTTGCGTATGACGGATTGGGCGTTCTGGAATTTTCCGGTCAGAACGATGCCGGTCAGCCGGTTCCCTATTCGTCGATCGCGGCGCATGTCATCGATCCGACCGACGGGTCCGAGGACGGTCGCGTGTCACTCTACACGCTTCAGGCGGGCGTGTGGGGTCGGCGCGCGTATCTGCAAGACGGACTGGTCATCGGCGATCCGACCGGCGGCGACCAGGGGAGCGGCTCCCTTAACGCGGCCAGTCTTTATCTGAACGGGACGGCGCTCGGCACCTTGTCGACCCGGGATACGATCAGCAACGGGGACTGGAATGGCGCCGATCTCGCGGTTGCAAATGGCGGGACGGGCGCCTCCAACGCGGCAGACGCGCGAACCGGCCTTGGCCTGGAGATCGGGGCCGACGTTCAGGGGTACGATCCGGCGCTGCAGGCCCTTTCAGACTTCGCGGTGCCCAACCGGTCGATCCCGTATTTCACAAGCGCCCTGGGTGCCATGAGCACCTACACCATATCCGCCGATTCAGAGGCGCTCCTCCTGTCCGCAAACAACGCGGCCGCGCGGACAAATCTGGGCCTGGGATCTGCGGCGACGGAAAACGTCGGCACGTCGGGTGACGCGATCGCGAAGCTGAACACCACAAACACATGGTCGGCTACCCAAGTTGCAACAGGGCAATTCCCGTTTAGGCTGCAATGGGACGATAACGGCTCATCGCAAGGGCCGATCTTTGAGTTGTTTCGCGAAACCGGCAGCGCGTCGGGGGGCGACAATCTCGCCCAGATTCGCTTTTCAGGCCGCGACGGCGCCGGCGCCAAACAGGTCCACGGGTTCATCACGTCAGCGCTCCTGGACGCAACCTCTGGATCAGACGACTCGAACCTTACGCTCGCGACGAGAAGCAATGGTGCCTACAACGGCGCTGTTACAATCGGCGCTGGCGTTAGGGTTGGTTCGCCTGCAGGTGGCGACAAAGGCGCGGGGACTTTCAACGCCACCGAGTTGTACCGCAATGGTGTCGCGCTTGGTGCGCTGTCGACCAGGAACACGGTCGACAACGCGGACTGGTCGGGCGTCGACCTGTCCGTTGCGAATGGCGGCACCGGCGCATCCAACGCGGCCGGTGCGCGCGCCAATCTGGGGCTGGGTTCGCTGGCGACGCTAGATACTGTCAACGACCACACGATCACGCTCTCCAAGCTGCAAAGCGACAGCGGTACAGGGGGGTTCCAGGTTATCGGCTACGCGGGGGCAGTTTCAGGCGGGGACGCGACTCTATATTCAGCCTCGCAGATCAAAGCGAACCTGAACTTAGGCGCTCTTGCCGATCTCGATGCGGTTGCTACGGCGCAGATTGATGATGGCGCGATAACTGCCCCCAAGATTCTGGACCACACTGTATCGCTCGACAAGCTCCCTAGCGACGGCGGGGTCGGCGGGTTCAAGGTGATCGGCTATGGCGGCGCAATAACCGGCGCCAATGCCGCGCTGTATACGACGCCACAAATCAAAGCGAACCTTGCGTTGGGGGCATTAGCCGATCTCGATCAAGTGAACACGGCACAGATAGCCAGCGACGCGGTTACCAACGCCAAGCTTGAGAATATGGCGCAAGCCACCATCAAGGGGCGCGCAAGCGGCGCGGGAACGGGCAATCCGTCCAATTTGTCTGCCAGCCAAGTCAAGACCATCCTGAATATGGGCGCCTTGGCTGAAAAGGACACGATCAACAGCAACGATTGGTCCGGTGTCAGCCTATCAATAGCGAACGGCGGGACGGGGTCGTCAACAGCAGCAAATGCTCGCTCGAACCTTGGCCTTGCGATCGGATCGGACGTCCAAGGCTATGATCTGGCCCTCCAATCGCTATCTAGTTTCGAAGTTCCCAACAGATCGATCCCCTACTTTACGAGTCCCCTAGGCGGGATGAGCACCTACACCATCTCCGTCGATATGGAGTCGTTCTTGATTTCCGGGAGCATGTCGGCGGCGCGGACACACCTCGGCCTTGGCAGTGCCGCGGTTGAAAATGTCGGGACGTCCGGGGGGAAGGTCGGAAAGCTGAACGGCAACAACACCTATTCGGGTACATCGACCTTCACCGGCTTCGTGCAGGTCGACAATCAAATCGAGTGGGGCACGTTCAGCCAGAACGGTAATTCCGACGGACGCGACATCGTCGCGACGGAAAATGCTGCGAAGATGCGGTCATCGGCAAGCGCCGGCGGTGGGCGGAGCCACTATTCGCTACACAACCCGAATGGCGAAGTCGGCAACATCAAGACGAACGGAAATGACTGCACGTTCAACTCCATTTCGGACGCGCGGGCCAAACAGAACTTTCGCCACACGCTTGCGCCCGGCGATGTCGTGACCGAGATCGCGGCGGTGCTGGGCAAATTCAATTGGCGCTCCGACGGCAGCGAGGATTTCGGCGCCTACGCCCAGACCCTGCAGCCGATTTTTCCGAAGGCCGTCTCACCAGGCGAGACGGAGGCGGAGATGTGGGGCGTCGACTGGTCTCGCACCGTCCCCAATGTGATCGCCTATGTCGTGGCGCAGGCGCGGGAAAAGGACTCTCGCATCGACACTCTCGAGGCGCAGGTCGAGACGCTGCAAAATACAGTCGATCAGCTTTCCACCCAGGTCGCCGCTCTGGCCGCCTGACGCAATCCTGACAATCCAACGCTCAATCAAGTGCCTCGGAGCGATCCGGGGGGCTCTATGCATGGAGAACGCCGATGCGCCCCATCCCCGAATTCCCCCGATATCGCGCCGCGCGCGCCGAGGACCGGCCGCACAACCCGGACCCCATGTCGCTTGGCGTCGTGTCCCGCCCGACATTGCGGATTGATGCGATCTGGTCAGTGGAACCAGGAGCCTGACCATGAGTGCACCCAAACAGCTGACACAGCTTCCCGCCCTTGCCGGCTTCGATGGAACCGAACTGCTGTATCTGGTTCAGTCCATGGTGCACGGGCGCATCACGCTCGACGAGCTGAAGGCCTATCTGGACGAATTTCCCGATCGCCTCGCGGCGAATGTCGCGCAGACCGACGCGGATCTGAATACGATCGTCGAAAGCGGCTGGTATCGCCTTGGCACCACCAACGCCAACGCACCGGCCAGCAACTGGCAGCAGTCCCCGATGCAGGTCATTCGGGGCCTTGCGACGATCGCGCAGATCATCATTCACTATGGCAGCAATACCGTTTGGGTGCGCGCGGGCAGCCCGCCGGATGTCGGAGGGGCGCTGACCTGGCAGCCGTGGTCGCGCGTGTACCACACCGGCACCGATAGTCGGCTGGAGGGGGTAGTCCAGACAACCGCGGGCGATCTGAACACACTGGTAGAAAGCGGTTTCTATCGACTATCGAACGCGAACACCAATGCCCCCCCAAACAATTGGAACTGGTCAACGATGCTGGTCGTCAGGGGCGCCGATACCATCTGGCAGCAGATCATCCACTACGAAACCAACACAACTTGGGTTCGGGCGGGCGTCGATCCTGACGAGCCCTCCATGACCTGGCAGCCGTGGTCGCAAGTGGCTCGGCTGGATGGCGCTCAGACGTGGACGGCGGTCCAGACATTCACCGGCAATCCGTCGATTCTCGCACTTTCAACCGATTCCGGTGCTGGCGCGGGGCCGGAACTCCGTGTGTTCCGAGACAGTGGTTCGCCGGCCGTAAATGATTCGATTGGTCGGGTGGTATTTAGAGGTCGCGACTCCGCTGCTGCGGAAAGAAATTACGGTTTCGTCGGCGGAAAGATCAACGATCCCGCGGCCGGTAGCGAGAGTGCCTCCGTTTACGTCGCAGCGCGGCGAAACGGTAGCTATAACGATGTCGCCTGGTTCGGTGACGGCGCATACATGCAAGGGGCGGCCGGCGGATATCAGGGACCGGGATCCTTCAACGCGACCGCACTCTTCGTCAATGGCGATCCGGTGCCGACCCTAAACGTCTCTCATACCTGGACTGAACGACAGTTTTTCTACGGGCAATTTCCAGCCCGCTTTCTCTGGAGCGATGACACTTCAAGCCTCGGCCCTTACGTCAGGATCGCACGCAGCAGCGCGAGCCCTGCGGCAAACGACTATCTCGGCATTCTTGAGTATCTGGGCCGATTGAGCAGCGGCATCGATGCGGTGTATGCAGGCACGAATGCGCGGATCGTTTCGCCGACGGCGGGCTCTCACTCAGGACGGCTGGAAATTCGCACGGCGCAAAGCGGCACAAGCGCCACGCGGGCTTATGTGGAGGACGGTGTTGTCGTCGGCACCCCCACCAACGGCGATCAGGGCGCCGGCACAATCAACCTCCAACAGGCCCCCTATGTGAACGGCGCAGCCCTGGCATCGTCGCATCTGGCGGGCTTCGATCGCGGCACATGGGTTCCCGCGCTGTCCGGCGGCACGGTTGCAGGCGGCATCGTCCATACCGTTCAGGAGGGATTCTACATAACCGATGGAGAATGGGTGAAAGCCTTCTTCAACATCGAAGCTTACATCGGCGCGGGCACGGCGCCGAGCGGGAACTTGCTGGTATCCCTGCCGTTCACAGCCGCCGAGGCAGCGTGGGTGTCGGCCGGGGTCGTTCACGAGGCTGACAACGCCGCCGTGGGATCGAATTTCGCGGGGTGGGGTATCCGCCGCCATTCGACGACCGCCGGCAGGTTCACGGTTCAGAACGCGAACACCGGCGACATGAACAACGCCGATGCGCCAACCGTTTTGTCGTCATCATCCGGCAGCCCGACGCGGCTTCAGGGATGCATCGAATACATCCGCTAAACAAAGAGGCATGACATGCAGATCGAGTATAGATGTAAGTCCATCTCGCTGATCGAGGGCGACGCGGAGACACCGTTGTCGCTGGAATACAGATATGTCCCGGCCACGGTCGGGGCCGGCGGTGAAATCCTGATGGAGGGACAGGCCGTCTCCGGCTGCGTCGCCTGCGCGCCGGAGACGCTGGACACCCCCGTGCCGATCGCACCCGTCGATGGCGGCGGGACGGCGGTGACCAGGACGGTCGCGGAAATGCTGTCGGATGCAGCCTCGTTGCTTTCCGATGCCGGCCTTAACGCAGCCATGTCCGCGGCCCTGGACGCTGCCGCTCCGCCGCCCTGATCGACAGTCCACGGACCTGAGCACGCGCGGCCGTCCTTCGGGGCGGCCTTTTCATTTGTCACAGGAGACGAAAGATGCGCGCCATCACCGAACTGATCTGGCACTGCACCGCGACGCCGGAGGGGCGCGCGGTCACGGTGGCGGAGATCGACCGCTGGCACCGCGCCCGCGGCTGGAGCGGTATCGGCTATCATAAGGTGGTCCATCTCGACGGATCGGTGAGTGACGGCCGGCCGGAAGCGCGCATCGGCGCTCATGTCGGCGGCCGCAATACCGGGACGATCGGCTACACCTATGTCGGCGGCGTCGCAAAAGACGGGCGCACGCCGAAGGACACGCGCACACCGGCCCAGAAGGCGACCATGGCCCGCCTGACGAAAGAGGCGATTGCCCGCCATGGCCTGAAACAGGTCTCCGGTCATCACGACTATTCGGCCAAGGCCTGCCCGTGCTTCCCGGCCAGGCGGGAATACGCGCCATTGCTGAGCGACACCAATTCCTTGGACGGCAACCAGACGTTCGAATCCGAACATCCGGCGAAGACCGGCACGGTCACGGCCGAGATCCTGAATTTCCGCCGCGCGCCGAACGGCGAGATCGTCGGCGAATTGCCCGAGGGCACCTTCGTGACGATCAACGCTCATGACGGCAGCTGGATGAACGTCACGACGCCGGCCGGCTATACCGGCTGGGTGCATGGCGGCTACGTGCGGGCGGCGTGATCCGATGGACAGGCCTTCCTGGAAGCACCGCCGTCGCGTCGTCTTCGGCGCGCTGATCTTCTGCGCCGGCGCGATCGGCTATCTGATCGGCGCGGGCGACGACACGGTTCTGCATCGGGCGATCGCCGAGGGGCTGGCCATGCTGGCCGCGGGCATCATCGGCTCCTACGTCTTCGGCGCCGCCTGGGACGACCGCAACGTCATGGTGCATGGCGACCGGGTGCATGGCGGCCGGGCGACCGCCCCGGTCGGTGATCCGCTGCCATCTGCTCCGCCGGGCGAGGGCGGGCCCGTCGGATGATCGGCGCCGTCCTGTCGCTGATCCCGGGCCGCTGGCTGGTCCGGGGCGGCATCCTCGCCGCTGTCGGTCTTGGCGTGCTGTGGTTGCGCCATGACGCAGCCAGCGACGCCCGTCGCGCCTGTGAGGCGCGGTTCACGCAGATGGTGACGCAGGCCGCCTTCGACGAGGCGGTCCGCCGCGCCGAGGCCGCCGAGGCGAGCCTGCGGGCTGCCCGTGTCCTGGCCGATCGCGACGCTGCCGAGATCGAAGACCTGACTGAAGAGGTGGACGCCTATGAAGCCGACCGCGCCGCACTTCCCGCTCATGATCGCTGCCTGCTTGATCAGTCTGACATTGACGGGCTGCGGCAGCTCGAGCGGTAGGGTCGATCCGGTTGTCGCGGCCCGTGTCGCCGAGATCGACCTGCCCGGTATTCCCGATATTCCAGCGGACCTGCGGCAAGCCTGCCCACGCCCGGCTCTGTCGGCGGGGGCGGACGCCAAGGTCCTGACCCGGCGCTACGCGGTGGCGCTCACCGATTGCGACCGCCGCCGGGCGCGCGCCGTTGCCTGGTCGGATGGCGTGCGGCGCGATTTCGGCGGCACCAAATGGGATTGAGCGGCAGGATGACCATTCCGGAAGACAAGATTCTCGACGAGCGGGTCGTGGCGCTTATCGGCCAGGTCTCCGCGATCAACGCCAAGCTCGACGGGCTGATAACCGCCTTCGAGAAATCCGACGACGACGCCAAGGAAAGCCGGTCGCGGCTCTATAGCCAGGTCGAGGCGCTGGCGCGGCAGCAGGCGGAGATCCGGGTCGAGCAGACCAACCAGGCAACCCGGCTGTCGAAGATAGAGGCGACGATCGAAGAGGATGTCCTGCCCGTCATCGAGACCATCAAGCGGATGGAACAGCGCGCCCACGGTGCCGCCTGGGTCGGCCGCTCGCTGCGCTGGGTCGCGCGCGGGATCGTCTTCCCCGTCGCCGGCGCGCTGATCGCCTTCTGGGAAGAACTGGTCGCGCTGTTCAGCCGCGCGCCCTGACGGGCGGATCATCGGAGAAGGAAGATCATGTTGCATCGTCTCGTCGCGGCCGTGCTGATGCTCGTCGCATCGGCGGGGTTCGGTTTTGCCGAAACCGTTCCGTCGCCACCGCCGAATCCGGATAGCTGCGTCCCGACGCTTGATGGAACGCGCGCGCGGCTTGCGGGCCTTGCAGCGCGCGGCGCTGTGGCCATTCTCACCGATATCGAAGGCGAGATGGCACGGACATGGATCGCCAGGTTCAACGCGGTTCCGCCGCGCACGGAACACGAGGGCGACACGGTCCTGGCCATCGTCACGATCTGGTCGCCGAACGTGCTGGTCGCGATCTTCCAGGATGGGTGCGAGGTGACGCGCGGGACACTCGGACCGGCAGTCTATCGCGCGATCGAGACGGCTGTTGCGAATGAGGGCGGCAAAGAGGTCGAGATGCCTGATCCCGATCGCCGCCGAGCCTGGAATGTGTCAGATCAGCCGAAATATGCCCCTCATGATCTCGATACCCAAACCGGTTTGCGGGCGCTTTCGGCAGAGTAGCGTATATGTAACGGGTCAACGACATGTTGAGTGCCGATGCTGGTTTGGCAGTTCGATCGCGAAATTCCGGAGGCGGTTGAAGCGGACACGACGCGAACGCGTTTCAGAAATGCCACGGATCCTTTTTCAGAATTTTTATTGCTGTCCACATTCCGGCCTTGCGTAAGGCTTTGCACCCCAATATGTATCCCGTTCGGCTGGCCACGTGGCGGAGTGGTGACGCAGCGGACTGCAAATCCGTGTACCCCGGTTCGATTCCGGGCGTGGCCTCCACCCCTTTTACCCATATATTTCAATAGCTTAGATTTTTCGAAGCAAGAGGTATTTGGGCATTTCATGTTGCATCGTGTTGCAAGCTGATTCCCTTGATTTCCAACGGTTTCCGGTTATGCGCAGCAAATCCATGCAACATGAACGCAACATAGAACATCGGATTTGTTCGCTTTGTGTTCCTGGCCTTCGCTGCGGCCTTGATCATTTTTCCCACACCGGATCGTAATCCTCGTCCGGTTCCTAGTTCTCAGCAGGATCGCCAACTTTGAGGCTGGTAGGCGAACGCCTTATAATAGAACTTTGGCTGATCTACTCGCCGCGCTCCAATCTGCCGGCGTCGAGTTCATTGATGGCAATGGCGACGGGCCGGGAGTGAGGCTGCGAACAGCTGCACGGTAATCGGGTGCGAAAGTGTCTAATCCAAGAGATCACCACTATATTCCCGAGTTCTATCTAGATAAATGGGCTAATGATAAGGGCAATGTATGCGTATACTCGCCTCAAAATAATGAAGTGATTAGAGCATTCTTTCGTCATCCTGGCGGAACAGGATATCAACGTGATCTCTATCGTATAGAAGGAGTACCACTTGAGTGCGCACAGGTATACGAAGCAGATTTTTTTACTACAATAGATAACGATGCCGCGATCGCCTTGTCCGTGATGCTTAGAGATGGGGTAGAAAAATTAGATGAAGGTCGAAGACACGCGTGGATCCGATTCATTGTATCGCTTCGTTTGCGGACACCCGAAAAAATTGAAGAGATACGAAGGGAAATTTCGGATATTTATAATGCGGCCATAGAGTCTTTCAAACTGGAGATTGCAGCTGCCGGGAAGACAATTGACACAATAGACGATTTGAATGCGATTGAGAGTGATTATTTTATTAGATCTCGCGTTTCTTCATTAGATTTAGTTGCAAAGCTCATAGATAGCGACAATTTCATCGATCATTTTGAAAATAGCTATTGGCGTATTTTGTCAGTTAATCAATCCAATATTGGGCTGTTAACTTCGGATCGCCCGGTGCACACGTACGGTGACAATGAACTTAGTGAAGCGTTTCTTTGCCTGCCAATTTCTCCAGATTCGATTTTCGTATCCGCAAGATCACCAAGCGTTTTGTCGAAATTGTCCGGTGTCGGTCAAAACAAATTAGCAAGAGAAGCGAATCTACGAGTGGTTGCACAAGCGCAGAGATTTGTATGGGGGAATACCGCAAGTCATCTGTCATTTGTTCGCAAGAATATGGGCCGGATCCCGGATGAACCGGTTGTTCCCGCACACGGCAAAGAGCTGGCAATGCAGATGGTGTCTCCGTCCAAGAAGGCGCCTACAGATCAAGTTGAGCCGAATCAGGAACGCGATGGCGACGCCTAAGGTCGAGCTAGTCGGATAGGAAGTATTGCCATGATGGCAATGATCACTGGCTCAAGCTGAGTGTATCATACGCATAGAAGCCGTGCTGCGAGGGGTATGCCGAGAATTCCGCAGACCCCGATCGAGCCACAGAGAAGCCTCAGGACGGGCGTTTGGATGTTCGGGCTCATTATCTCCAAGAATAACCAGCAAGCCGCTCTCGCGCCGCCTCTGTCGCGGCAATCTATGCCCCATGTCCGAATTCGGGTGTTTGCCGCACTCCGTAACATTAGTTATTGTTACGCATGCGCGATGATCCTGCAGACGTTCCGACCGAGTACATCAAAACGCCGCCTTGGCGCGGCCCAGGTAGCGGCAAAGTCGCATGGCAGCAATATGCCGTTGAACTCGCTCAATCGAACCACAGTCTCGGTAACCTGATCGATCAGCAATCCGCCGTCATCAAGGAACTGCAAGGCGAGATCGAATTGCTTCGCCAGCAGATCGATCGCAGGAAGCCGCCCGGTTCGCGGGAACGGACACCTGATGACAAGGTGGCGCGGATTGAAAGCGAGATCAGGAAGGGTCAATCGACCCGAGAAATCGCCCGCCGGTTCCATGTGTCGGCCATGACAGTTTCCCGGATCGGCAAGCGCATGAGGCAGCGGGATCTGATGGGCTAACCATCCCGCCGCAGAGAGCGCTGCACGGCCCGACCCGTCATCTTCGCTATCTGGCTTTTGGATTTGCGGAAACCCGCAACGTCTGGCGTTTGAATATGGAACACGTTGTTGACGGTGGTGTTGGACTGCTGACCGCCCCCTTCTGCCGTCACGCCAAGGCGACCTTGTCGATCTCGGCGCAGCGGCAAAATGCCTTCCGGGCCGCTTTCGCCCGCGAGCCCTATACCGCGATTGAGCGGGAACAACATCGGGCGATCAAGAATTCCTCCACTGGCAAACGGTATCAAGTTTCCACGATCGAAGACGTTGCCAAGCGCGCTAGGCTGCACCGTCGGATTAATGGGCAGCGACCCCCCTCCCGGCAATGCCGCCGGTAATCCTCCACCGCCGAGCAAGCCGCCGAGAAGACCGCCTAACAGGTTCGAGAAAAAGCCACCACCACCGCCACCGAAATCGAGACCGTTCAAGGCGTTCTTCAACTGCTCGGATTGGGCGACCGCTTCGATCAGAAGTTGGATCATACGATCCATGTGTTGGTTGCCGGTATTGATCGCTGACGCGTAGGTGTTAGCCGTTGCCGAAACGGCATCATGCAGCGTCATTTGCCTATCCGCCGTCTCCTGCGTCTTCCGAGCCAAGTCGTCATTCGCTGTAACCAGATCCCGAATGGTGCCGGCCATCGCATGGGTATCGGTTATCCCGGCGCGTTTGAGCTCGTTGTAGTAGCGCTGTTCGAGGTTGGTCCGCGTTAGCTGCTCGCCTTCAAATCTCAGGCTCTCGACAACACCGTCGATTTGAAGCTTGGCGCGTATCCGCTCCGAATCAGCTTGCCTTTGTAACCGATCGGCTTCGCGCTGAGATTGGATCAACCCTTCCCTGGCCAACTCTTCATCATGCAGTTGGGTCACCAGACCGGCGATCACCTTTCCCTGTTCGCTGGTTGCGAGAACGTTCGCATCGCGTTGTGCCGCCAGAATTGAATTCTGGAGTTCGCTTCTTCGTGCCGCATCGATTTCAGCGTTCAGGCCATCGACGATCTGCTGAAACTGAGATGGAAGAGTCTGCGCATGCCCAAGCTGCTCGAACCGAACGAAATGATCGAAGGCTTCTTGAGATAGTTCTTTGATTGCATCGCGGGTCGCCAATATGTCCGCGGTTGCTCCTAATGCCAGCGCCCGTTCAGACAGCGAATCCCAGAACCGTCGCATATCCGGCACGCCGCTCCGGGCCTCATCCCTGAGCGTGTGAATTGCGCTTTCGAACATCTGGAACTGATCAGCGACACGCTGCGCATTACCTCGGTCACCTCCCGCAGCACCGAGCAAGCCGCCTCCGGTTGCCAACAGCTTGTCTACTTCTTGCTGCAACTGCTGTTGTGCCGAACTGATGCCGGACGCCAAGTCGACCTCCAACACGATCAAGCTCTTCTTAGCGTAATCATCGAGCGCGTCGGCTGCTGTACCGTATGCGGATCTCAAATCCCGGATCAGAGCGTCGTGCTTCTCGATCGCTTTGTTCGCATCGTCCGCGCCATCCGTCACACTGTTGAACAAGTGCCCGACAGCGCCGGCCGCAGCAGCGACACCGATCACCGCCAAGTTCAACGGGTTCGTCACGTAGGATGCGATCCCTTTGCCAAGAGCACGAACTGCACCCAAAGCGCCTACACCGGGCCCGAAGGATCCGGCGATCTGACTGCCCTGTTGCGCAAGGACTATGAACGGAGATTGGCCACTCGCAAGCGATACGCCAATGTCGCTGATCTGATGCGATAGATTCTGCATCTGGAATGCCGACAATTCTGTTGCGTCGGCTGCCGTCGATATCGCAGGTGTCTGGGCCATGTAGCGTTGGTTCGCCAGATCCAGAAGCTCGGATTGCCGTTCCAGCGATACCAAACCTTGCGCGCGTGCCTGCTGCAGTGTGCGCTCGACCTTTTCCATTTGTTGCATCGCTCGGATCGTCGGATCCAGCGACCGTTGCATGCGATCAAATGCCTTTTGGACAGAAAGCGTCGAGCGAGAGGTTTTGGCACCCTTCGAAGCAACGTTGTCCTGAGCGGCCGTGATCTTGCCGAGATCGTTGGCGACCTTTTCCAAGCCTCGTGATTCACCGGTGATCGTTACGGTGCGCCTGATCTCACTGAGAGCTACCATCCACTTGTCCTCAATCCGGATCCGAGACCCTTTTTGGTGGCCGAAACTTTTTTTCGGGGCATTTATGGAAAGTTGTGCCCCACGCCGGTTCCGCCTCCCCAGGCCCTGAAGTTTCGAGCCCCGGGGGTGTCGGCGGCCACGCGGCCATAGGAGGAACCGCTGCCGCCTGTCGGTGTTGTTACGATCACTGCCGACTGGATCGGCCGTGGCGAGACCAACGGTAGCCACGGCGACGAACCCGACGCGCGCGATACGCCGGGATCGCAGTCAAATCGTCGCTACCTTCAGAAGCTTGATTGAGTTGCTATCCGCCATTCCGCCACCGACGCGCTTGGTCAGGTAGAAGTGGACGAACGGCTTGTCGGTGTACGGGTCGCGAAGGATGCGCGTGCCGAACCGGTCAACGATCCGGTAGCCGCGTCGCCAATTGCCGAATGCGATCGGGAAGGCGTTGGCCGTAACACTCGGCATGTTCTCGTCCATGGCAACCGGATAGCCGAGCAGCATTGGAGGCTGACCGGCCTGCGTATTCTCCTGCCAAAGATACCGACCGTCGTTGTCCTTCAGCTTGCGAACTTTGCTGGCTGTAGTCGAGTTCATCATCCAGCCAACACCGGGACCGGTCCGATAAGACGGGCGGATGGAATAGACCAGGTTGATCAGTGCATCGAAGCCATTGTTCGATCCGTCCGAAAGAGCGGCGGCAACACCGGTGGGAACATACTGCATGGTGCCGAATGGACGGGTGTCATCATCCGTGTCGGCAGTGTCGTGGGTAAGGAAGCCGCGCGGCTTATTGATGCCGTCACCGGACACGAACGCGGTGCCTTCCTGAACGGCAAATTCATCAAGGATGTTATCGCGGATGAAGGCATCAAGGTTGAACTTGGAGTCGTCGAGCAGCCACTGTGTTATCCGTGCATTGGCATAGATCTCGCCTTCAGCCGGCATGATTTTGCCAAGCGACGGCGTATCCGTTTGAGGACGGGCATCCATCTCGCCAACCCAACCGGATGATGCTCCACGGCGATTGACAAGAAACGAATAAGTTCCAGCGCCCTTTCCAAGTGTGACGATCGAAGCCCATCGGCGAAGTGGGGAGAATTCGAGAAGCTGATTTTGGATCGTGTCGTCGATCTTTTCCGGTACCGTCCAGCCGCCATCAGGATTCGAAGACTCCCGCATGTTCGCCTGCGGCGTTCCGGTTTGCAGAAACTTGGCGAACGCGGAATGCTCTACGCGGCTCAGCCCTTCGCCGCTGCCCGGACCAACCTGCATGGCCGCGACGTTTTTGTTGAGATCGTCTATGGCGCCTTGAAGCGCGTCGGTGCGCCGATCGTTCCGGACCTTGAAGTCCTCGAAAGCGAGTGTCAGATCGGTCAATAGGCCGTTCGCATTCGTTTGAGCCCGGGCGCTCAGAACACCTCGAGTTCGATACTGATTTACTTGATCCATAGCGTAGTCCTCGTCAGTTTGGGGCGATTGACGAGGAATGTCCGACACTCGTCCGCATCGCCGCGAAAGCGGTCAGGGATGGCACTAACTGCCTATCCTGATTTCGATGGAGACTGGTGGCGTCGGCTTCGTCCGCTTGCATCACGCGAGGCGGAAACAGGGATACAGCACCCTGAAAACTCTGCTTCGGCAAACCGCTTGCATCACGCGGGGCGGCATCCAGCGGGCATCCGTTGCATCATGCGGGCGGAACCCTTCAGAACATGTCCGAACACTAATCTTGCTTGCATCACGCGTGGCAAAAACCGAACCTGGACTGTTCTGATGTCCATCAATGTGCCTGATTTGTTCTATCGACGCAACCTATCAGTTCAGGGGGGCGGGCTTGAGGTCTGACGATAGAACGCCGCGGCGCTCTTCCAACACTTCGGCGGCTGTGTTCAGACCATCGATAACATGATCAAAGCCGAGCGCCTCAAGCGAGATGCCAAGCCCGACCGTCACCATGCCATCGCCGATCAGTGCCCGGTCGACACCGCGTGCTGAGATCTCATCAGCCAGCTTCATGCATAGACTGGCGATGATCTCGTGCTGCTTCTCGATTTCCAATTTCGTCATGGTCATACCTTTCGTCAGTTTTGGCCAAATCAGGCATCTCCGGACCTCAATCTGGTTTTGTGAAAAGTTGTGCCCCACGCCGGTACGGTGTCCCACGGCGCTGAAGATCCGACACCCCCCCGGCCTTCAATGCCGCGTCCCGTCCTCTTTGCCGGCTGCCTGCAGGATCGCCGTGCCGACCTTCATGAGCAGATCCGCCGCCGCATCGTCTCCAAGCTCAAGCGACAGCACCGCGCCGCCCGATGCGACCATGGTCTCGGCAAGCACGCCTGATGGCCGGCCGCTCGATATCCAGCCAGCTACAAACTGCTGAACCACTTCCTTCGCCTCGTCACGAACGGTTCTGTCATCACTCATTGGTAGGCCTCTTGCTGATCGTCCGGGTATTCCATGTCCTCTTCGAGCGCTTCGATCACGCTATTGACTTCCCCGCTCAATCGCTCCGCCCATCCGCCAATCGGATCGCCGTGATGCGAGCCATATTCGTCAGCTATTTCGGTGAGCCACTCGTAGTGGAATCGAAGAAGGTTGAGATCTAAGCCGCATGGCGTGCAATCGTCGAACATGCTCTGCATGTCTCGCTCGAACTGTGCGAGTTGGGCACCGATTGTTTGCCCATTTCCCTGCTCAGTATGCGGCTCGCCGACAGGCGAGTTGCCGATTAAATTCGGAATATCTTTTTTGGGCTTCAGCCCAATATCTTCTCTCTCCTTTGAGGAGAGTATCTTATAGGACCCTTCAGCGGGTCCGGTTTTGGTCGATCCGGACCCCTGTATAGGTCCGGTTTGATTTTCAACCGGCCCTTCATATGGGTCCGGTTTTGCTTCTGAACCGGACACCTCTACAGGTCCGGTTTTGTTGCCGATCGCATCCGCATCGGCATCGTTATCGAAGACGATGAAGTGCATATACATTTGCTTCTTGGTCGGATGCGGGTGCTCCTCCAGGTAGCCCAATTCGACGAGTTCACGACGGGCCGCCGCCACCTTGTCGTGACGCACTTCGATCTTCTCACTGATGCCCCGGCAACTGAGCGTGCAGCCCAAATGGTTGCTGCCGAACCGGGCATGCATGGCGACGATGCCCAACACCCGCAGGTGTAGCTTCGACAGACGGTTGTCGAGCCATGCCCGATTGGGCATCGGGCTGAACCTTTCAGGACGCCTTTCACCCATGCTGTGGCCCCATTATGACGAGCCGCCACAACTCGGCACGGATAGCGGCTTCGGCAGATTGAATCTGTCGTTCGATCTCTGGCGTCGGGATACCGCGCTTCTGCATGGTCTTGGCCTGGAGGTTCAGTTGCGCACGCAGGTGCTTCTCTGCGGTCGGCTCCCGCAGATTGGCCATCCGCCTTGCGTGCTTGCATATGAAGGCGCGACGGTACACGAGCGGATACGGGATGATCTCGGCGCTAGGCATGCTTTTGATCTCCTACGCTGTTGGCCAAACCTGCGACGACAAGGCACGAATGCGATGGGAAATGTCATCGGCGATATCCATAAGCGGCCACACTTCTTTGTGCGTTCTCTTCGAATGACCGTAACCACTGATCGCCAGATGAAGCAGATATGCTTGCTCGGCTAACGCATTGAGTTCGTCAGCGACTTTCAGCCTGTCGATCGAAGAGTCTGTTGAGCCAACGAAAGAGCGGGTATCGATCGCGGTCATGAGCGTCGCCTCGACTGTTCAATCGCCGATGGATCGAGCACTTTCACTTCAGCGACGACGCGGCCGGCAACACAGTCCTCGAACTGCTCAAGTGTGAATTCGCAACCTCGATAGCGGGGGTTTTCCAGACGAAGCCGAACCTTCCCTTCGCCAAACAGATAGTCGACGTGATACGGGACAAGTCCGCCGCCGTTATCGATCACGTACATGCCGTCGCATAAGAACGAAGTGCATGGAACGATCATGATGTAATCCAGATCGCTGCGAAGCCGCGGCTCCATGCTGTCGCCCAGGATCTTGTGAATGCGCAATCCGGGATTGGTTTGGATAGATAAGTCTGTCGAGGTCCCCATCGTGCCTCTCCGTATATGGCAAGAACGTTTGGCGAGAGGCCGAACTAGTTCGCGGTTTCAAGAAAGAAGCTGACAAGCTGGCTGCGCTCCGCAACCCAGCGTTTGCCTACCTTTTTCGCCGGCAGCTTGCCGGTGGAGAGCAGATGGAACGTCTGGCGTTCCGTCCGTCCGATCAGTTTTGCAATTTCTGAGACATTCCAAATGAGGTCGAGGCCACCGGGATTCTCATCGCCTGTTGCACGCTGTACAGTCATCAAACTCACCTCCATTAAGGTTAATGACACCAAATTAGTGTCGCACCATTATAGTGTCAAGACATAGTGTCGGATTGGTGCTAATGGTGGTGTTTGGAGCCGGTTGGAGTTTCACCGTGGGAACCGACGATAAAGAAGTAAGAATCACCTTGCGCCTATCAGCACTGTTGCACTCAATGCTGGTCGAGGAAGCTGCCGAGAATTCACGGTCCTTGAATGGAGAAATTAGTTCCCGGCTGACTAGTAGCTTTCGTATGTTGGATTTAACGGACGAGGGAATCGTCGCTGCTTTAAGAAACGTTACAGCATTGACTGATGGTTTATTCAATATGATGATGTATTATCGCGATGTAGATCTTGATGGTTTCATTGCCGACCAATCTAAAGAGGGCAATGTTATGGAGAAAACAGAAGCAGTCGAATATATTCTGAGAGAATATCTAAGTGAACGGGGCTACGTTGTAGAACCCCCAGACCGGCGGCGAGGTCTGGAGGGATTGTGAGCGTCCGCCGTCGCACATGGACCACCGAAAAGGGCGTCGAAAAGTCGGCGTGGGTCGTCGATTATGTCGATACAGCTGGGAAGCGTCGCCTCAAATCCTTCGCGAAGAAGAAAGAAGCCGATGCCTTTTCCGCCAAGGCATCAGTCGAAATCCGAGATGGCGTGCACGTTGCCGACAACGCGACGATCACAGTCAGTGAGGCCGGCGAACTGTGGTTGAGGACCGCCGAGGAGTCTGGTCTTGAGCGGGCGACGACAGACCAATATCGCCAGCACATCAAACTGCACATTGATCCGTTTTTGGGATCAACCAAGTTGAACAAGCTCACAGTTCCGGCGGTCCGGGCCTATCAGGAAAGGCTTCGCGAAGAAGGCCGATCGGTTTCGATGATCAAACGCGTAACGGTAAGTCTCGGCAGCATCTTCTCCGACGCACAAGAACGTGGACTGATCAATCGAAACGTAGTGCGGGAAATGGCGGGTCGCCGGTCGAAGGGTAAAGCCCGGCACTCCGAACGACGCCAAAGACGCAAATTGCAGGTCGGTGTTGATATCCCCACGCCTGCCGAGATCCGCGCCATTATCGAGAATGTGCAAGGCCGGTGGCGCCCGATGATGATCACGGCCGTGTTCTCCGGAATGCGAGCATCGGAATTGCGCGGCGTCAGATGGGTCGATGTTGAATTTGACGATCGAGCAATCCATGTCCGCCAACGCGCGGATCGATACCGCGATATTGGCATGCCTAAATCGGAAGCCGGTCAGAGGGTGATACCGGTTCCGCCGATGGTGGTGAATTCGCTCCGGGAATGGAAACTGAAAGCCCCCAAGAGCGACCTGGATCTTATATTCCCGAACAAAGGCGGAAGCCCCCTCGCCGCCCCCAAGCTCGCCAGCTACCTGCTATGGCCTCCACAGATCGCATCAGGCCTTGTGGTCGACACTGGTAAGACCGATCCGAAAGGCAACCCTGTAATTGGTCCGAAATACCGCGGCATGCACGCGCTGAGACACTTCTACGCGTCGTGGTGCATCAACCGTCGATCCGATGGTGGACTCGAATTGCCTCTCAAAGCCGTGCAGGAACGCCTTGGGCATTCATCGATCACAATGACCATGGATACCTACGGGCATTTGTTCCCACGCGGGGATGATGCCGAAGAGCTCGCGACAGCCGAAATGGCCCTCATGTCCGCCATTTAGACGCAACATGGACGCAACATGAGGCGAATTAATCCTTATATTTCAATAATCGGAAGCATTCTGCAAATCCGTGTACCCCGGTTCGATTCCGGGCGTGGCCTCCAGCATCCTTTCCCAATACGGGCACTCCGCACCGCAGCCAGGCGTCCGTTTGGTGGGCCGAGCCTTCCTATTTGTGGCTGGCGATCGCCGCGGCGACCCGGTTCAGGGCGTCGAGCTTTGCCGCGTCTTCCTTGCCCTCTTCAATGCAACCGAGCATCTCCACGTAGTTCTTGAAGCGCAGGAATTCGTTCTCGGCGTTCTGGCTGAGCAGCGGCTGGTCGTCATAGGCGTCGACGAAGGTTTCCGCCGCCATTGCCAGCAGCAGATAGGCGGCCGCTTCCTCGGACCGAGCCTTGACACGATCGCGGGCGGTCTGCGCGCAGTCCTGATAGGCGCGCACACCCTTGCCGTTCGTTTCGATGATGGTGACGAGCTCGGTCATGCTCATGCGCTTTACGTCCTCTTTGTCACGCCGGATATCTCCGTTGCGCCTCCATGCGCGCCGGACCAGTCGAGCGGGTTGTCCAGGAAGGCTTCGACCTGCGACAGCGTGTCCTGGTCGAAATAGTCGAGTTTGCGGCAGACCGCGATAACGTCCCGCCAGGTCGCCAGATAGTGCAGGCGCAGGCCGATCTTCTCGAGGTTCTCCCGGGCTTCGGGAAAAATGTCGTAGTAGAAGATCACCACCGTATCGGAGATCTCGGCGCCGGCATGCCGGATCGCCTCGCAGAACTTGATCTTGCTGCCGCCGTCGGTGGTCAGGTCTTCCACCAGCAGCACCCGCTTGCCCTCGATCGTGTCGCCCTCGATCTGCGCGTCGCGGCCGAAGCCCTTCGGCTTCTTGCGGACATAGTGCATCGGCAGATGCAGCTTCTCGGCAAGCCAGGCGGCGAACGGAATGCCCGCGGTTTCGCCGCCGGTCACCGTGTCGAACCGCTCGAAGCCGACATCGCGCATGACGATGCTGGCGCAGAAATCCATCAGCGTCGATCGGATGCGCGGATAGGAGATGAGCTTGCGGCAGTCGATATAGACTGGGCTCGCCAGGCCCGAGGTGAACATGAACGGCTTGTCCGTGCGGAAGTGCACGGCATCGATCTCCAACAGCATTTTCGCCGTCATTTCGGAGATCAGCTGGCGGTCGGGGAAGGAGCTGGGGATCATCCTGTCATCCTCTGCGGGATTTCATCGGTCAAACGCCCCAGCGTTAATGGGTTCGGTGTGCCAGAACAACGGGAAACCGGGATCGAACACGACCACATCGTCGTTTTGGACAGATATCTTTTCAGGCACCCGCAGCGGGTCCGCCGACTTGAAGACCCGGATGCGCGCTTCGTTGACGGGCAGGCGATAGAATTGCGGTCCGCTCAGCGAGACGAAGGTCTCGAGCCGGTCGAGCGCGTTCTCCTCCTCGAAGACATGGGCGAGGCAGGACAGGGTGTTCGGCGCGGTGAAGATGCCCGCGCAACCGCAGGCGCTTTCCTTGTCTGCGGCAAGATGGGGGGCGGAATCCGTGCCATTGAAGAATTTCGGATTGCCCGATGTCGCAGCGGCCCTGAGGGCGAGCCGGTGCCGCTCGCGCTTGGCTACGGGCAGGCAATAATAATGCGGCCGGATGCCGCCGGCCAGGATCGCGTTGCGGTTGATGATCAGGTGATGGGTGGTGATCGTCGCGGCAATCGTGTCGTCGGCGGAGGAGACGTAGTCGACACCATCGGCGGTCGTCACATGCTCCATCACAACGCGCAGGCCGGGCACCCGCCTGCGCATCGGATCGAGCACGCGCTCGATGAACACCGCCTCGCGGTCGAAGATATCCACGTCGGGATCGGTCACCTCGCCATGGACGAGCAGCGGCAGGCCGATCTCTGCCATTTTCTCGAGTACCGGCAGCACGCGCTCGATATCGCGCACGCCGCTGTCGGAATTGGTCGTCGCGCCAGCCGGATAGAGTTTCACCGCCGTGATCAGGCCCGAGGCGGCGCCGGCCGCGACATCGTTCGGGTCCGTCGCCTCGGTCAGATAGAGCGTCATCAGCGGCGTGAAATCATCGCCGTCGGGGATCGCCTCCAGGATGCGGCCGCGATAGGCGGCGGCGTCGGCGGTCGCGACCACCGGCGGCACCAGGTTGGGCATGATGATGGCCCGGGCGAAATGGGCGCTCGAATGCCCGGTGACGGCCCGCAGCATGGCGCCGTCGCGCAGATGCAGGTGCCAGTCGTCGGGGCGGCGGATGACGAAGTCGGAAGCGTTCACGATAGGACCCTGGTCAGATAGGTGAAGAGGATGTCGGCTCCCGCGACAAGATCGCCGATCTCCATGGCCTCGTCGGGATTGTGCGATCCGTTGCGGTTGCGCACGAATAGCATGCCCGTGGGGATGCCCGCATTGGCAAAGACCGCGGCATCGTGCCCGGCCCCCGAGGGCATCACGAAGGGATCGCGCCCGGAGATTTGCCCCGAAAGCGTCATCGCGGCCTGAAGCCCGTCGACGATCCCGGTATCGCACAGGGCGGGGGCGGTGGTGATTGGCGCGCCTGTTTCGAACCGCACGCCACGCTCGCGGCCGACCGTCGCCATCTCCCGGCTCAGAAGCCCGCGCATCTCGGTGATCGCCTGGTCGCTCTGGCTGCGGAATTCGAGGCTGAAATCGACCACATCGGGAATGCGCGACAGGGCGTGGCGGGCCGGGTCGGTCGCGACGATACCGCTGGTCAGCACCAGGTCTTCGCCCTTCTGCAACACCGTCAGCCAGCTTTCGTCGAGCCGCGACAACAGGTCGGCCATGGCGAGCACGGGATCCTTGCGATAGGCCCGCGGCACCGCGCCGGAATGGCCGGCCTCGCCGACGCAGCGGATCTGCTTGTAGCGCACATTGCCGCGCAGGCCCGACACGACCGCCGCCGGCAGGTCCATCTCGACGAGCAGCGGACCCTGTTCGATATGCAGCTCCAGATAGGCGATGATCGCGTCGGGATCGACGAGCGGCATCTGCTCGCGCACCCGGTTCATATTGATGCCGATATCGGCCATGTGCGCACCGAGCGTGCGGCCATCGGATTTATGGACGGCGTTCAACTCGTCTTCCTCGAGCCGGCCGAGCAGCGCCTTCGAGGCGATGTAGCAGGGGCCGAACCAGGCGCTTTCCTCCGCCCGCATGGCGATCACCTTGACGGGTTGCGAAAAGCGCCGGCCCGCCTGCCGGGCACGGACGAGGCAGAGGAGGCCGGCGACGACGCCTGCGAGCCCGTCGAAATTGCCGCCATTGGGGACCGTATCGACATGCGACCCGACGAGAACGTAGCGCTCCGCGTCGGCATCCTCCGGCAGCGAGAAGACGGCGTTCTGCCCGGCATCGAAGCGCACGGCGAGGCCCTGGTCGCGCCCGAACGCGGCCAGGAAGTCAAGGGTCCTGGTCTCGACCGGCGACAGCGCCGGCCGGCTGAAGCCTTCGCCGTCCCCCGAAAAGGCGGCGATGCCGTCAAACAGCCGGACCGCATCGCGCGTCCCGTCGAAGCCCGCTCCGTTAGAGTCGAGCGTACTGATCGGTGTCGTCATGGCGCCGCCTCCATGAACACCATGCCGTCGGAGGCGTCCTCGTCGCGGATCGATCCGGTGAGGTCGCCGACGCCCGCAAGCCCGTTCGCTTCCAGATAGTCCGCCACGCCGTCGATCATCCGGACCATGATGCCGGGCTCGATGAAGGTGGCGGTGCCGACCTGAACGGCCGCGCAGCCGACGATCAGGTATTCGACGATGTCCTCGACAGTCGAGATGCCGCCGCAACCGATCACCGGGATGTCGACCGACTTGGCGCATTGATAGGCCATGCGCAGGGCCACCGGCTTGAAGGCCGGGCCGGACAGGCCGCCCATCAGGTTGCCGAGCTTCGGTCGGCGCGTCGTGATGTCGACAGCCATGGCGAGCAGCGTGTTGGAGACGACCAGCGCATCGGCGCCGGCGGCCTCCGCGGCGCGGGCGACCTCGGTCGTCTCGCCGGTATTCGGTGTCAGCTTCGCCCAGAGCGGCAGGTCGGTCGCGGCCCGCAGCTTCGTCATCACCGTCTCGGTGGTCGACGGGCGCATGGCGAACGCCTTGCCGTCCTCCTCGATGTTCGGGCAGGAGATGTTGACCTCGATCGCGGCGACGCCCGGCACCGTCATCTCCGCGCACAGCCTGGCGAAGTCGTCGGCGCTGCCTGCCGAGATGCTCACCGCCAGCGGCGCGTCGTAGCGGCGGTAGAAGGGCAGCACCTCGGCCTTGAACGCCTCGACACCCTTGCTCGGGATGCCGATCGAATTGAGCATCGAGCCGCGCACCTCGCAGACGCGCGGCGTCGCGTTGCCGCCACGTTTTTCCCGCGTGATGGTCTTGGTGACATGCGCGCCGAGCAGGTCGAGATCGAAGACGTCGGCGAGATCCTCCGAAAAGGTGCCCGAGGCCGGCATGATCGGGTTCTTGAGTTCGAGGCTGCCGATGCGGGTGGAAAGGTCTACCATCCGACCGCCTCCTGCAGGTCGAAGACCGGACCTTCCCGACAAACCCGCCGGTGGACGATGCCGTTATCGGCGCGGAAGGCGCGCACGCAGCACTGGCACATGCCAAGCCCGCAGGCCATCTGTTGTTCCAGCGCGATCTGGCCGGGGATCGCATGTGCCCGGCCGATCGATTGCAGCAGCTTCAGGAGCCGATTGGAGCCGCAGGTATAGAAAGCATCGACGCCGTCGCCGCCGATCAGGTCTTCGATAATCGCCCTGACATTTTCGATGTCCGACGAGCCGTCGTCGTCGGTCACCGCGATGACCCGGACGCCGAGCTGTTCGAAATAGTCCCGTGACATCAACAGGTCCTTCGACCGGGCGCTGCAGATCGCCGTCAGGGTGCGGTCAAGTGCACGGGCCTTCAGCGCCAGCGGCGCCAGGGTGGCAAGCCCGACACCGCGCGCGACCAGCAGAAGGTTGCGCCAGTCCGGCGCAATCTCGAAGCCGATGCCGAGCGGGCCGAGCACGTTCAGCGTGTCGCCGGGCTCAAGCGTCGCGAGCGCGCCGGTGCCTTCGCCGGCCACCTTGTAGAGGAAGTGCAGTTCGCCTTCCTCCGGGAAATAGCCGTAGATGCTCATCGGCCGGCGCAGATAGGGCTCGAACGTCTCAGTTGTCGGGCAGAGCAGGTGGAAGAACTGGCCCGGCTCGCAGTCGAGCACCGCGCGTGGCGCATCAAGGACGAGCAGCCGGTAGGCGCCGGTAACCGGCGCGTTGCGCTTGACGGTGCAGTCGGCCTCGAAGACGGACGGGGCCTGCGGGAGGGGACTCGACTCGTTATGGGCGTGTACGATCACGGTGCCATCCCCCTCAGTGGCCGAACAGCAGGTTCGGGATGAACAGCGAGATCGACGGGATGTAGGTGATGATCGCCAGCACGACGATATTGGCGGCGATGAACGGCCAGACGCCGCGGATGATGCTCATCACCGGCTTGTCGAGCGTCGAGGAGGCGACGAAGATATCGAGGCCGAAGGGCGGCGTGATCATGCCAAGGCCGATATTCAGCGTCACGACGATGCCGAAATGGATCGGGTCGATGCCGAGCGCGGTCGCGACCGGATAGAGCGGCGGCACCAGGATCAGCAGCGCCGAGTTCGGGTCGATGAACATGCCGGCGATCAGGAAGCAGACATTGACCGCGAGCAGGAAGGTGAGGGGGCCTGCGTCGATCGCCGTCAGGAAGGCGCTGATCTCGGCGGGCACCTGGGCCAGCGTGATGAAGAAGGCGAGGATGCCGCCCATCGCCAGCAGGATGAAGATCGTCGCCGTCGAGATCGCGCTCTTCTCGGTGATCTCGACGAGCTTGGCGAAGGTCAGGTTGCGGTAGACGAAGGCCTCGACGAGGATCGCGTAGACGACGCTGACGGCGGCGGCTTCCGTCGGCGTGAAGACGCCGCCATAGATGCCGCCGAGAATGATCGCCGGCATGCCGAGCGCCCAGCCGGCCGCGCGCAGGGCGGCGAGCTTCTCGGAGGCCGTCGTCCGGCCATGTGGTTCGAGCCCGCTGCGTTTTGCTTCCAGCTTGACCAGGATCGCGAAGGCAAGCCCCAGCACCAGCCCGACCGCGAGGCCGCCGGCGAACAGCCGGGCGATCGAGGATCCGGTCATCCAGCCATAGATGATGAAGGTGATCGAGGGCGGGATCAGCAGCGCCGTCTCGGCGCTCGCCACCAAAAGGCCGAGGCTGAACTTCTCCGAGAAGCCTGCCCGGCGCATCTCCGGATAGACCATCCGCCCCATCGCCGCGACCGTCGCCGGCGCCGATCCGGAGACCGAGCCGAAGGCCATCGATCCGCCGATCACCGTGTAGCCCATGCCGCCGCGCGTGTGGCCGACCAGCGCCTTGACGAGGCCGGTCAGGCGGCTTGCGATCTGGCCCGATCCCATCAGTTGCGCTGCCAGGATGAAGAAGGGAATGGCGAGCAGGGTGGAATGGTTGATGCCGCCGATTGCCTTCTGGACGAAGGCGAGATCAGGCATCGAACCGTAGAAGATCGTCTTGGCCGCCAGCGCCGGAATGCCGAGCACCAGCAGCATCTCGAAGCCCGCGACCAGCAGGCAGACGGCGAGCAGGATGACGAGATAGAGCATCAGATGCGCTCCTCGCCGCTCGCCGGGATTTCGGAGGCCGGTTGCGCCTTGAACCGGTCGATCAGACCGAACAGGCTCAAGGCATAGCGCAGGCCGAGCAGCGCGAAGCCGGCGACGGGCGCGACATAGATCCAGCCCATCGGGATATCGAGGGTCGGGCTGCGCTGGCCGGTGCCGAGCACGAACACCACGAGCTGCCAGGCGAGATAGGCCATATAGGCCGAAAACATGAGGCCGACCGCGTCGATGATCCGCCGCAGCGTATTGCGCAACCGGTCGGGCAGGGCCTCGCGCAGCGTGTCGATGCTGACATGGCGGCCGCGTTCGAGCGCCAGGCCGAGCGCGCCGAACACCAGGAAGATATTGGCGAGCCGCACCGCTTCCTCGATCCAGGCCAGGTCGCTTGCCACGCTGCCGCCGATCTCGCGGGCCAGCACGTTCAGCGCGAACAGGGCGACCATCGACAGGAAGACGGTGACGAGGAACACGCGTTCCAGGCGGCGAAGAAGAAACATGAGCGGCTCTTCGAAGCGTTCGGGGGAGCGTTCGGGCTCTAGAAAGTATGGCGGCAGGACCGGGAGGCGCTTGAACCGCCTCCCGGACGCCGGCTTGCCGCTTAGTTCAGGGCCGAATAGGCCTGTTCATAGGTATCGATCAGCGCCTTGCCCTGATCGCCGGCGCGGCCGATATAGGCGGCCTTGGCCTTGTCATACATCTTGTCGCGCAGCGCGGCCTTCTCCTCGTCGGAGGCGACGCGTACCGAGATATCGCCCTGCTTGATGTCTTCCAGCGCCGCCTCGATCGCCTTGGCCTTGTGGGCGCGCAATTCCGGAATGACCTCGATGAAGGCCTCCGTGATGACGGCGCGGTGGTCCTCCGGCAGGCTGTTCCACCAGGTCGGGTTGAACAGCACCACGTCCTCCATGGCGCCATGTTCGGAGACGACCAGATATTTCTGGACCTCGTCGAACTTCATCCGCTGGATCGTGTCGAGCGGGTTTTCCTGGCCGTCGACGACGCCGGTCTGCAGCGAGGTGTAGAGCTCGCCGAAGGGCAGGGCGATCGCCGAGGCGCCGAGCGCGTCGAACTGCTCGATCAGGATCTTCGAATCCATCACCCGGAACTTCTGCCCGGTAAAGGAATTGAGGTCTTCGAGCGGCTTGTTGGAGGTGAAGTTCTTCAGGCCGTTCGGCCACAGCGCGACGCCGACGACGCCCTTGGAACCGAAGGAGTCGAGCAGCGCATCGCCGAATTCGCTCTCGCGCAGCGCCTGTGCCTTGTCGGCATCGGCGGGCAGCAGGAAGGGAATGTCGAGAATGGAGATCGCCGGATTGAAGCCGCCGAGAAAGGCCGCTGGCGAGACGGTCGCTTCCAGCGTGCCAAGCTGCACTCCTTCCGTCATCTGGCGCTGGTTGCCGAGCTGGCCTGAGGGAAAGATCTGGAATTCGACGGCCCCGTCGGTGCGGTCCTTGACGAGATCGGCGACCTTCTGAAGGTGTACGTGGCGGGATTGCTTGTCGGACTCCAGATGGCCGATTCTGGCCGTATAGTCCGCCGCCAGCGCTGTCAGGGAAGTCGTCGCCACCAGTCCCGCAACGAGTGCGGCCCCCGCGCAAGGCTTAAGGAGCGTGCGCAATGCGTTCATGTCCGTCCTCTGGTTTTTTCGATAGATCGATTAGAAGGAAACAACGATCGTAGGCGCGCTTTATCTCATCGTCAAGAAATATCTCAAAATTGAGAATTTTGTAAAACCGATTTCCTTTTTGCGACAACTTGTGTCATCAGTAGACTGATCCGCGGCCGGGAACCGGTCAGCGGGAGCAAGTGTCTGGGAAACCACCGATTCGATCGAGGCGGCATCCGTGAATCACGGTATTTCGAGCGCGGAAATCGGCGAGCGCATGAAGGCCTTCCGCCTCGGCGCCGGGCTGTCGCCCGAAGCGCTGGCGGAGCGGGCGGGCGTCTCGCGGGCGGCCATCTATCGCTATGAGTCGGGCCAGCCGGCGCGCATCGACGTCCTGGTCAAGATCGCCGACGTATTGCATGTCTCGCTGCCGACGCTGCTCGGCGCCGGCGTCGAGTATATCTCCTCGGCCATCAGCTTCTTCGAGCGCATGCGCCAGCTCGAGGAGCATGTCGACCAGATCACCGTCCTGTTCGGGCCGGTCTCCTACCTGCTGACAACCGATCTCTACGACACCTACCTGCCGGCGGTCCTGCGCGAGAGCATTCCCGACAATATCGACGGGCACCATCAGGCGCTGCGCGACGTCGATCTGCTGATGGATATCCTGGCCGCCCGCAAGCAGGCCTATCGCGATCGCCGGCCGAACATCATCAGCCTGACCTCGGCGGCCGAACTGACGCAGTTCCTGCGCCTCGGCCTGGTCGGGTCGCACCGGCCGCCGGGCGTCGACCTGGCGGAGCGGCGCGAGGCGGCCCGGGTCGAGGTCGAGAACATCGTCTCGCTCCTGCGCCATCAGCCGATCGGCACGCAGCTCGGCGTCGTCGTCGATTCGATGCCCGGCGCCAGCCATCAGATCTTCAAGCAGGCCGCCCGCAAGACCGTCGCGGTGAGCCCCTACCGACTCGGCACCTTCGCCAATGTCCGGCTGGGTGTTGCAACGATCAGCGCGGCGCCCGATGCCACCGAGCTCTATCAATCGGTGACCAACGAGTTGTGGGCACGTGCCCTGAAAGGCGACCGGGCCGCCGATTTCATCGAGGCGCAGGTGCTGGAGGGCGGCTAGCCGCCCGTCCGGCTTGCAGACTATGGGATCGGGGCACGAAAAGTCGCTCCGGCCCGGCTTGCGTTTCGGGCAATTTGCTGTAGCGTGCCGGCGACTTTCGAGGCTTGCGGACTAGTACGACCGGGGCGACCCAGGTCGACCGGAGCGGGAGGTGCACGATGATGGATTTCGCTCTTGCCAGGCGCAATATGGTGGAATCCCAGATCCGGCCGAATGACGTCACCGATCACCGGTTGATCCAGGCCTTTCTGGAGACGCCGCGCGAGCCCTTCGTGCCGCCAGCGATGCGTGAGCTTGCCTATATCGACGAGGACATCCCGCTCACCGATCCGGAAGTGGGAAACGCGCGCCGCTGGCTGATGGAGCCGATGCCGTTCGCCCGGCTCGTGGCGCTGGCGGAGATCCGCCCGTCCGATCTCGTGCTCGATATCGGCTGCGGGACCGGCTATTCCGCCGCCATCCTGGCCAGGCTGGCCGAATCGGTCGTCGGCATCGAAAGCGATCCCGCGCTCGCCGAGGCCGCCGACGCGCGGCTCATCGAAATGGGCATCGGCAACGCGGCGATCATCACCGGCGCGCTGAGCGAGGGCTATCCGAGCCAGGGGCCCTATGACGTGATCGTTCTGGAAGGCGCCGTCGGCGAGGTTCCCGACGGCGTGCTGGCGCAGCTGCGCGACGGTGGCCGGCTGGTGGCCCCGGTGACGGCCGGCCCGGTCGGCAAGGCGACACTGTTCTGCTCGAGCGGGGGCGAAATCTCCTCGCGCGTGGCCTTCGACATCAACGTCCATCCCTTGCCGGGCTTTGAACGAAAGGCCGAGTTCGTCTTCTGATCCGGGCGCGGGTGTGGCCTTAATACGGCACCGGTGGCTAAACCGTGCCGGGCGGTTCGATTGGACTTCTCCCCGTCTCCGTCGCGGGATAGGGTAAACGGTGATGAAAAGTGGGGGCTTTGCACTCGCCGTCAGAGCGGGGTGGGGCAGACAGCGGATAGTGACGGCGTCGTGGAAATCCATGCTTGAAATCAAGTTTGTGCGAAGAGTCTGGGGCGGTGCGGCACGGGTCGCGCCGGGTGTGGCGCTGGCTGCCGCGATGATGGTTTCGAGCGAACGCGTCTCGGCGGAGACGCTGTTCTCGGCCCTGTCCTATACCTATGTCAGCAATCCCGACCTGAACGCGGCGCGCGCCAACATGCGGGCGGTCGACGAAAGCGTTCCGCAGGCGCTCGCCGGCTGGCGTCCGGTCATCCTGGCGATCGGCTCGGTGACGCGGGTTGCCACCGATACCAGCCCCGGCGGGCGGCTGGACCGGACCGAGTCGAATATCGGCCTGACATTCGAGCAGAATCTGTTCGCGGGCTTCACGACGCTCAACTCGACGAAGTCGGCGGAAGCCAGCGTCCTGTCCAACCGCGAGATTCTGGAAAATACCGAGCAGAACACGCTGCTCTCGGCCGTTCAGGCCTATATGGACGTGCTGACCGACCAGGCGATCGTCGGGCTGAACCAGCAGAACATCGAGGTGCTGACCGAGCAGCTTCGCGCCACCCGCGACCGCTTCCAGGTCGGCGAGGTGACGAATACCGACGTCGCCCAGGCCGAGGCAGCCCTCAGCGGTGCCTATACGCAGCTCAACACCGCGCAGGCGAACCTGCTCTCCGCCAAGGCGACCTACCGCCAGGTGATCGGCCGCGAGCCGGCTGGCCTGGCGCCCGGCACGCCGGCGCGCAGCATTCCCCACAACCTGGATGACGCGCTGCGCCTGGCCCATGACGACCATCCCGCCATCAAGGCGCAGGTCTATGCCGAGGAATCGGCCGCCTATACCGTCAAGGTCGCGGAAGGGGCGCTGTTGCCGAACGTGACGCTCGACGGATCGATCACGCACACCATCAACCCGTCGACCTTCTTCGACCGCACCACCACCGGTCAGGTCGGTGTCAACGTGACCGTGCCGATCTATCAGGGCGGCGGAGAATACTCGCTTGTCCGCGAGGCCAAGGAATTGCGTACCCAGGCGCTGCTGCAGGTCGATTCGACCCGTCAGCAGGTCCGTGCCGCGGTGATCTCCTCCTGGGGGTCGCTGGAGGCGGCGGTCGCGTCGATTTCGTCCGCCCAGGCCGAAGTCAAGGCGGCGCAGGTCGCGCTGGACGGTGTCCGTGAGGAGGCCAAGGTCGGCCAGCGCACCACGCTTGATGTGCTGGATTCCGAGCAGACCCTGCTCGATGCGCGCACATCGCTGGTCACCGCCGAAAGCGACCGGGTCGTGGCCTCCTATTCGCTATTGTCCTCGGTCGGGCAGCTGACGGCCCGCAGCCTGGGCCTTGCCGTCGACATCTACGATCCGAAGGTGCATTACAAGCAGGTCCGCGACAAGTGGTTCGGCCTGCGCACGCCTAGCGGTCAGTAGCGGGCATTCTTTCCTGATCTGATTGCAACGGATTTGATTTACGCTCAGCTGTGGCGCTTTGGTTTGCGCAGGGTGATGGCCCGTCTGCGGCTGCGAATGCTTACCGCCCTCGAAGGAGCGCACACGCCTTCGAGCATATCCTCTCCAGCTTCATTTCGACGGCACGGCCTGGGTTACCCGGTCCCGGCGCGCGCTATCGCCTGGACCGGATGACGAGGCAGGCGCGGTCTTCGCCCGGCTTTGCCCCGGCAGCCCCGGACATCGCGGCGTTTTGCCAAGGCACCCCGCCAAGAGATCGCCCCAAGGCCCCCACGAAACCATTGCCGCGAATCGCGCTTTGTCCGAATGTAAAGAAAGCGTTACCGGGGGCGCGTCCGTTCCGCTGTTTCTGGTGAGTTGAAGTTGGGTGGTCGACGGGCAATGGTTCGGCCGGCGATGTCGTGAATGAGGGGTAGGGGGATTATGAACAGGCCGAATCCGGCTCCGGAGCCGACAATGGAGGAAATTCTCGCCTCGATTCGGCGGATCATCTCCGATGGGGAGGAAGCAGCCCAGGCCGCCGCGGCCGAGGAGGCCGTCAGCCAGCCCGACCCGCTCCCCATGCCCGAGCCGGCTCCTCCTGTCGAGCCGCCGGTGCAGATGGTGCAGGCCGCCCCGTCGCCCGTTCCGCCGCCCGCTCCGTCAGTCGAGCCCGAACCGCTTCCGACGGAGGCTTTGCAGCCGGCTCCGGACGCCGGACCGCCCGATCCGGCGCCGGTCGCCGCCGTGCCGGGGCCCGGCGATGCCGATATCTTCGATCTGACCGACGACATGGTCGCCGAAGACGAGGCACCGGTCCCTGCCGCTCCGCCCGCCCCTGCCGTTCCGCCGGCTGACCTCGCCGCGCCCGAGCCGCCGGAGCCGGGCATCGCGCCGGAAACGCCACCGCGCCCTGCCGCCGATCGGCCCGTGTCCGCCGACATGGCCCCATCCGCCGATCTCGTCGATCCGGACGTCTTCGAAGTCGAATTCGACGAAACGTCGAGCGCGCCGGAGGGCGATCTCGTCGCGCCGAACGATCCGGCCCCGATCGAGCCGGAATCTGTCGAGCCGGAACCGGCCGCCGAAAAGCCCGGACTGATGTCGCCGCATTCCGACGCGGCCGTCGCCTCCGCCTTCGGCCGGCTCACCGATACTATGCTCAGCCAGGATCCGCGAACGATCGAGGATCTGGTCAGCGACATGCTGCGGCCGATGCTGAAGGAATGGCTGGACGACAACCTGCCGACGCTCGTCGAGAAACTGGTCCGCGAGGAGATCGAGCGGGTCTCGCGCGGCCGGCGTTGACAGCGGGCTAGCTGCCCAAAGCACAATCTCTCCGCCGGGAGCGCCGCGCCCCTGTCGGTTGACTTGATCCGGCCAGTCGGGTTTATCGCTGGCCGGTTGCTGCGGCTTGCCTGGCCGGCGCGACCACCCTTGACCTCCATGCACCACCCGCGACGGACCGAGAGATGCTCGACAAGACCTTCACGCCCTCAGACGTTGAATCCCGGATTTACGACTCCTGGGAGGAGGCGGGTGTATTCCGGTCCGGCGCGCCCGACCGCGCCGATGCCAGGCCGTACACGATCGTCATTCCGCCGCCCAACGTCACCGGCAGCCTGCACATGGGTCACGCGCTTAACAACACGCTGCAGGACGTACTGATCCGCTTCGAGCGGATGCGCGGCCGCGATGCGCTGTGGCAGCCGGGCATGGACCATGCCGGCATCGCCACGCAGATGGTCGTCGAGCGCCAGCTTGAGGAAAGCGGCCTGAAGCGCCGCGACATGAGCCGTGAGGATTTCATCAACCGGGTCTGGTCCTGGAAGGGTCAGTCCGGCGGCATGATCATCAACCAGTTGAAGCGCCTCGGTGCCTCCTGCGACTGGGAGCGCGAGCGCTTCACCATGGACGAGGGCCTGTCGAAGGCGGTCCTGAAGGTCTTCGTCGACCTCTACAAGGCCGGCTTGATCTACAAGGACAAGCGCCTCGTCAACTGGGACCCGAAGCTGGTCACCGCGATCTCCGACCTGGAGGTCGTTCCCGTCGAGACCAACGGCCATCTCTGGCACCTGCGCTATCCCGTCAAGGACCAGCCGGACCGGTATATCGTCGTCGCCACGACCCGGCCGGAGACGATGCTGGGCGACACCGCCGTCGCCGTTCATCCAGACGACGAGCGCTACGTCGATCTGATCGGCAAGCATGTCGTCCTGCCGCTTGTCGGTCGCGAGATCCCGATCGTCGCCGACGAGCACGCCGATCCCGAACAGGGCTCCGGCGCCGTCAAGATCACGCCGGCCCACGACTTCAACGACTTCGAGGTCGGCCGCCGCCACGACTTGCCGATGATCAACGTCCTCGATGCCCACGCGCATATCAACGAGGAGGCGCCGGAGAAATATCGCGGCCTCGACCGCTACGAGGCGCGCAAGCTGATCGTCGCCGATCTTGAGGCGCTCGGCCTGCTTGAGAAGATCGAGGACCACGTCCACGTCATTCCGCATGGCGACCGCTCGAACGTCGTCATCGAGCCCTGGCTGACCGACCAGTGGTATGTCGACGCGGCGACGCTGGCCAAGCCCGCGATCGAGGCGGTCGAGCGCGGGGATACCGTCTTTGTCCCGCGCAACTGGGAAAAGACCTATTTCGAATGGATGCGCAACATCCAGCCCTGGTGCATCTCGCGCCAGCTCTGGTGGGGCCATCAGATCCCGGCCTGGTACGCGCCCGACGGTGAGGTCTTCGTCGCCGGCACCGAGGAGGAGGCTTACGCAGCGGCCCGCGCCAAATACGGCGACGACGTCACGCTTGAGCGCGACCCCGACGTCCTCGACACCTGGTTTTCCTCCGCCCTCTGGCCGTTCTCGACGCTCGGCTGGCCCGACGAGACGCCGGAACTGAAGCGCTACTACCAGACCGACGTCCTGATCACCGGCTTCGACATCATCTTCTTCTGGGTCGCCCGGATGATGATGATGGGTCTCTATTTCATGAAGGAAGCGCCCTTCCACACGGTCTACATCCACGCCCTTGTCCGCGACGAGAAGGGGCAGAAGATGTCGAAGTCGAAGGGCAATATCATCGATCCGCTCGATCTGATCGGCAAATACGGCGCCGATGCGCTGCGCTTCACGCTCTGCGCGATGGCCGCCCAGGGCCGCGACATCAAGCTTGCCGAGGCGCGCGTGGAAGGCTACCGCAATTTCGCGACCAAGCTGTGGAACGCCGCCCGTTTCTGCGAGATGAATGGCTGCGCCCGTGTCGATGGCTTCGATCCGAAATCGGTCACCGAAACGGTCAACCGCTGGATCGTCGGCGAGGCGGAGGCCGCCGCGCGCGCCGTCACCGAGGGGATCGACACCTATCGCTTCAACGAAGGGGCGGGCAGCGCCTATCGCTTCGTCTGGAACGTCTTCTGCGACTGGTATCTGGAGCTTGCCAAGCCGATCCTGTCGGGCGAGGACGGACCGGCCAAGGACGAGACGCGGGCGACGGCTGCCTGGGTCATCGACCAGATCCTGAAGATCCTCCATCCCTTCATGCCCTATGTCACCGAGGAACTGTGGGCGCGGCTCGGCGGCGAGGAGGGCACGCCCGCGACGATGCTGGCGCTGTCGGACTGGCCCGATCTTGACGGCCTGATCGATGCGCGCGCCAAGGCCGATATTGACTGGCTGATCGACACCGTCACCGCCATCCGCTCGGTGCGTTCGGAGATGAACGTGCCGGCCGGCGCCCGCCTGCCGCTTGTCCTGATCGGCGCGACCGGCGAGGCGGAGGACCGGGCGCAGCGCTATCGCGAGCCGCTGATGCGCCTTGCGCGCCTGGCGGCTATCTCGTCGGGCGACAGCGTCCCGGTGGGCGCCGTCCAGACCGTCGTCGGCGATGCGACGCTGGCGCTGCCGATCGCCGATGTCGTAGACCTTGCCGCCGAACGCGCCCGGCTTGAGAAGGAGCTCAAGAAGATTTCCGACGAGATCGGCAAGATCGACGCCAAGCTCGCCAACGAGAAGTTCCTGTCGCGGGCGCCCGAACATGTCGTCGAGGAGCAGCGCGAACGCCGCAGCGAGGCCGAGGAGGCGCGCGCCAAGCTCACCGACGCGCTGAGCCGGCTGGCCGGCGCGGCCTGAGCCCGGACCTCAGCCCGATCCCGGGCGCGACCCTGGAAGACGTCACTCGGCGGCGGCAGGGTCGGCGGCGTCGCCGGGTGGCGATTTGGGAAGGGCCCGCGGCGACTGGGTTTCCAGTGCCGCAAGGCGGGTGATCGGATCGCCGCCGTCCTCCGCTCTGCCGACACTGTCGGCAACGAGATGGCTCGTGGTCGTCGGGTAGGCGAGTTCGACGTCGCTTGCCTCGACGATTTCGAGGATCGCCAGCAGAATGTCCTCCCTGCGCTTCAGGAAAGCGGTGTAGGACGTTGTCTTGACGTAGGTTTTTACTTCCAAACCGATTGCATATTCGCCAATCTCCCGAACCCGCACCCGGATATTGTCCGTGTTGATATCATCGGATTCCAGCAGATACGCGTGGAGCGTCCGGGTCAGGTCGCGAATGCTCTTGGCGGTTGATCCGTAGCGCAGCTCGAGTTGCATGCGGATCAGGAATTGATCGCAACGGTTCCAGTTGACGATCTGCATATTGGAAAAATCGGCATTGGGAATGGTGATGATGGTGCGGTTGTCCGCCCGGATCCGCGTCGAGCGCAAGCCGATTTCCTCAACGACGCCGAACGTATCGCCGACCTGGCAGTACTCCCCGACGCGGACCGGCCTGTCGGCATATATCGTCAGCCCGCCGATCAGGTTCTCAAGCGTTGGTCGCGCCGCCAGTCCGAGCGCCAGGCCGCCGACCCCCAGCCCGGCGACGACGCCGTAAAGCGATATGCCGATTTCCGTCGAGCCGTAGAACAGAACCGCCACCGCGGCCGCGATCCCCACAACACGCGCCGACACCCTGAGCAGGCTCGCATCGAGGCTTTCGGAATTGATGCGGGGCGTCGAAATCAGCCAGTCGGCGAGAAACAGCAGCAGGACATAGGTGCCAAGCGCGAATGATCCCAGGATGATCGCATCGAGCCCGGAGTTAAGGGCCAGGAAGATCGGTCCCGTCAGATTGATCTGAACATCGACGAGCCACCGGGCGATGGATGTGCTGGCGGCCAGCAGCACGATCAAGGTCAGATTGATCCCGCCCTGCAGCAGCAGGGAGCGATCCTCGCCCCGGTTCTTCAGTGCCAGCCTGAGAAGCAGCCACCAGGCGCCGAGCAGGAGGAGCGCGATGCAGAGGACGCCGGTCCATTGCCAGACCGTCTGTCCGAAGACCTGGGATCTGGACCAGGCCGGCAGCGCCTCGATCCAGAGGAACCACTTGGAAGGAAGCAGGTCGCCCGGGGTCAGCCGGTAGAAGGACACAAAATCCCGGTAGATCGACCGGGCAGGAATGAACTGTCTCAGCAGGGTGTAGAAGGGCTGGACCTGGTTGACCGTCTGCGGGGCGAAAAGGTACTCGCCGGTCCGCGGACCCTCGGTGATGCGGACGATCTTGAGTTGGGAGTTCGGAATGGTCCAGCTTGCGACCGGAGCCTGCGCGTTCGTATCGCCGTCGGCCCCGGGGACGGCCTTGCTGTCGAGCGGTGGCAGAAGGCGCAGGATCTCGGAGAGGTAGATAACGGTCGTCAGGGCCGTCTTGCGCCTGTCGGCAAGCGGAATCTTGTCCAGATCGAGCGTTGCGCCGGCGCGCCGCAGATGCAGTTCCGCGTGCTCCACGATGGCCGATACCTGAGGGCGTGTTCCAAAGCCGGGGGAGTCCCGGTGTATGGAATAGGCGGTTATCAGCGCGTTGAAGGCCCGGTCCGCATTCGTGCGCAGTTCCTGCAATGTCGACCAGGGGCTCGAGGTGTCGGGCGCGCCCAGCAGTTCGATGTCGACCTGATCGGCCAGCATCACCTCGGCGAGTTCCTGGTCGGACCCGACGACGGCGCCATGCGGTTCGGTGGTGGAGCCTATATCGGTGCCCGCAGCGCCTATACGCGCCGATGAGGCGGGCGTTGTGGATGCTGCCGGACGCCCCGGGTCTTGTGTCTGCGCCTGGGCTGGCGTGCCGGCCGGAGCAGTCACGAAAAGGATGGCCAGCGTCGCCAGGAGCGCTGCGGCTGAAACGTGCCTCACCCGGCCGATACGGCTGCCGAGCGCGGAGCGAAACGTGGTAGGAAGCGCATTCAGCATCGTGCCGGTCCGTGGATTCATCCGCCGTAGGCACGTCAAACTGACAGATGAATTCTAATCCGGCAAATCGATAGTCGGTCCGAAGCCGGCCTGCCGCTTGTCCTGATCGGCGCGAACGCCGCAGCGAGGCCGAGGAGGCGCGCGCCAGGCTGTCAGATGCTCTGAGCCGGCTGGCAGGTGCGGCCCGAGGCCGGATGGGTCGAGGCTCTACGCCGCGCCGCGGACCGTGTCGTCTGGCTTGGCCGCCGCCTTATCTGCCGCTCTGCCCGCGGCGGCGACCCCCGAAAGCGCTGCCGACATGGCCGTCGGGCCGTCCTGGCCGCCGAGCACGTGGTAGGTGGTTGTCGAGGGGAGGGCGAGCTTCGAGCCGCAGTCTTCGATAATCCTCATCATATCCAGGAAAATCTCTTCCTGCAGCGCGAGGAAGTGGTCTTGCGAGGTCGTGTTGAGATAAGCCCGGACCTCGATTTCCATGGCGTATGTGCCCATCGCGTGGAACCGGACCCGGATGTTGCGCTGATCGACGGTCGCATTGTCGGTAAGCAGCGCGCGAATGCGCTTCAGGATCTCGCGCATCTGCGTCGGCGTCGTCTCATAGCGCAGGCCGATGATGGTTTTCAGCATCGTCTGGTCGCGCCGCGACCAGTTGATCAGCGGCATGTTGGAAAACTCGGCATTCGAGACGGTGATTAGCGTCCGGTCCAGCGCACGGATGCGGGTTGACCGCAGGCCGATCGCTTCAACGGTGCCCAAGGTATTCTGGAACTGGCAGAAATCGCCCACGCGCACCGGCCGGTCGGCATAGAGCATGAGTCCGCCGATGAGGTTTTCAAGCGTTGGCCGCGCGGCGAGGCCAAGCGCCAGGCCGCCAACGCCCAGGCCCGCGATGACACCGTAGAGCGGGATGCCGATCTGGGTCCCGCCGAAAAACACGATGACCACCGCCGCGACGATGCCACCAAGCCTGGCGGCAAGCCGCAGGAGGCCCGCGTCGATGCTCTCCGGATCGATGCCGGGGGACGAAATGATGGTCTCGGCGATCTGGCCGAGCAGGCAATAGGCGGCGAACGCGCTGCTGGCGAAGACCAGTGCGTACAGGCCGGTATTGACGACCGCGAACGGCCAGCCGGTGATGTTCAGGTCGCCGGAAACGACCTCGCGTGCGCCCAGCGCGAGCCCCGCGAGTAGCACTGCCAGGAAGACGCGCGCCATGCCGCGGCGTCTCGCGGCGCGGCCCGGCCCGGTATATCTGAGCGCCAAACGCGCGATCCCCCAGAAGAGGCCGGCCGGGACAAGCAGGACCAGCGCCAGGCCGATCCACTGCCAGACCGCCTGGTCCAGAACGGGTTTACGGGTCCAGGCGGGCAGGGCTTCGATCCAGGCATACCAGTCCGGCGGTAGCAGGTCGCCGCCGGTCAAGGTGTAGAATTCGAAGAAGTCCGGCTGTGCGGTGCTGCGCTCGCGGACCGATTTGATCTTTTCGTAGTAGGGCCGCACCATTGAGACGGCCTCGGGCGAGAACAGGAACTTTCCCGCTTCCGGCCCGTCCAGGACCTTGACGATATCGATCTGCGTATGCGGGATCGTCCAGACCTGGTGCGGTGCCGGTATGGCTGACATCGTCGCCGCATCGGGAATCCGGTCGACCGCAGGCACCGGCAGACGGTCGAGAATTTCTTTGAGGAGCAGGACCGTTTCCAACCCGGCCTCCTCCTTGTTGACGGCCGGGACGTCGCTGAGATCCAGGGTCGCGATAGCCTGCTGCAGGTGCAGGCGCGCCCGCTGCTCAATCTCATCGGTCGATTGTTCGCTGGCACCGCCGGGTTCCCCCGCAAGGCGGGCTCCGTGGGCCGCCAGCAATTGCTCGCACGCCTTGTTTATGTTTTCTCGCAGCGACTGGAAGGTCGCGCGCGGGCTTGTCGTGTCCGGCTCTCCCAGAAGCGACAGATCGGTGGCGTCGAGCGCCAGCGCTGCCTCGGTGTCGTGCGGCGTCTGCGCCAGTGCGCCAGGGGCCAAGCCCGCCAACACGGCGACGATCGAAACCGCCGCAAAGAGCGCGACGCGCATCCGATAGGCGCCACGCGGAGAGCGGACCCGCCGCCATGTTGCCGGTAGGCAACAGAGCGTGAGAAAAATGCAACGCATGGCCGATATCATGTCCCTCGCCCCCATTACGCCTTATAGGCATCCGATCTATCGGTTCGGTGCAACGCTCGCGTTCAGCGTTGCCGAAAAGCCTCGGCGTCGCTGAAAATGCTAACCGGGAATGCGCTAAGGAATCCTTGACTTGCCTTGCAAAGCGGCGGCGTGGCACTGAACTCTCAGGAAACGCCACCGGTTGCAGGCCGGTCGATCGATCAAGCTGGGAATGGACGGGAAGTAACGTGCTCATCTACGACAAGTCGAAACTGCCAAGCCGTCACGTCACGGAGGGCCCGGAGCGCGCCCCGCACCGTTCGTACTACTATGCCATGGGTCTGGCGGCCGAGCAGATCCATCAGCCCTTCGTGGGCGTCGCGACCTGCTGGAACGAGGCCGCGCCCTGTAACATCTCGCTGATGCGCCAGGCCCAGTCCGTCAAGAAGGGGGTCGCGGCGGAGAAGGGCACGCCGCGCGAGTTCACCACCATCACGGTGACCGATGGGATCGCCATGGGCCACGAGGGCATGAAGGCCTCGCTCGCCTCGCGCGACTGCATCGCCGATTCCGTCGAGCTGACCATGCGCGGCCATTCCTATGACGCGCTGGTCGGCATGGCCGGCTGCGACAAGTCGCTGCCCGGCATGATGATGGCGATGCTGCGCCTCAACGTTCCGTCGATCTTCATCTATGGCGGCTCGATCCTGCCGGGCACCTTCAAGGGCCGCGACGTCACCGTCGTCGACGTGTTCGAGGCCGTCGGCCTGCATTCGGTCGGCAAGATGACCGACGATGATCTTGAGCTTCTCGAACAGGTCGCCTGTCCCTCGGCCGGGGCCTGCGGCGGCCAGTTCACCGCCAACACGATGGCGATGGTGTCGGAGGCGATCGGCCTGGCGCTGCCTTATTCCTGCGGCGCGCCGGCGCCTTACGAGATCCGCGACCGGTTCTGCATGGCCGCCGGCGAGAAGGTGATGGAACTGATCGCCCGCAACATCCGGCCGCGCGACATCGCCACCCGCAAGGCCTTCGAGAATGCCGCGACCGTCGTCGCCGCCTCGGGCGGGTCGACCAATGCCGGCCTGCACCTGCCGGCGATGGCGCATGAATGTGGCATCAAGTTCGATCTCTTCGACGTTGCCGAAATCTTTAAGAAGACGCCGTATATCGCGGATCTGAAACCGGGCGGTCAATATGTCGCCAAAGATCTGTTCGAAGCTGGTGGCATACCGCTCGTGATGAAGACGCTCCTGGATCACGGTTATCTGCACGGCGACTGCATGACGGTCACCGGCCGCACGCTTGCCGAGAACATGGAAAAGGTCCGCTTCAATCCCGAGCAGGTCGTGGTGCGCTCCGCCGACAACCCGATCACCCCGACGGGCGGTGTCGTCGGCCTGCGCGGCAACCTGGCGCCCGACGGGGCGATCGTGAAGGTTGCCGGCATGAAGACGCTGACCTTTTCCGGCCCGGCCCGGGTCTTCGATTCGGAGAAGGAGTGCTTCGACGCGGTCACCGCGCGCGAATACCAGGATGGCGAGGTTCTCGTCATCCGCTATGTCGGTCCCAAGGGCGGGCCCGGCATGCCGGAAATGCTGTCGACGACGGCGGCGCTCTACGGGCAGGGTGCCGGCGAGAAGGTCGCGCTGATCACCGACGGCCGGTTTTCCGGCGGTACGCGCGGCTTCTGCATCGGCCATGTCGGGCCGGAAGCAGCCATCGGCGGCCCGATCGGCCTTCTGCGCAACGGCGATATCATCGATATCGACGCAGTGGAGGGCACCCTGTCGGTGCGTTTGAGCGAGGAGGAACTCGCCGCGCGCAAGGCCGACTGGCAGGCGCCTGAATCCGACTATCGCTCAGGCGCGATTTGGAAGTTCGCACAACTGGTCGGTCCGGCCAGGGACGGGGCGCTGACCCATCCCGGCGGGCAGGCGGAAACAAAAAGCTATGCGGATATATAGACACCCTGTTCTCCCCAATCGGGGCACGCTGAACGGTCTTGCCGTCGCGTTTGTCGCGGGCGTTCTGGCCTTTGCCGGATCGCCGGCGCGCGCGCTCGATCCTTCGCTGCCGCTTGCGCCTGACGCCTCGCCGATCGACGCCTTCCGGATGGGCGCGGAGCTCTATTCCTCCGGCGACCGCAAGTCGGCATTCAACGCCTTCGAATACGCCGCTTCCAAGGGCCACGCCATCGCCCAGTGGAAGCTCGGCAAGATGTATGCCGACGGTGACGGCGTCGAGGAGGACGACTACAAGGCCTTCCAGATGTTCTCCGCCGTCGCCGACCAGCACGCCGACGACAATCCCTACACGCCGACGGCGCGGGTCGTGGCAAACGCCTTCGTCAACCTGGCGAATTATTACAAGACCGGCATTGCCAATGCCGGCGTCAAGCCGGATGTCGGCCGCGCGGTCGGCCTGTTCACCCACGCGGCGACCTATTTCGGCGATGCCGACGCCCAGTACAATCTCGCCAAGATCTACCTGTCGGGCGATGGCGTGCGCACCGATCCGGTCCGCGCCGTGCGCTGGCTGAGCCTTGCCGCGCGCAAGAACCATGTCGACGCCCAGGCGACGCTTGGCGAGGTTCTCGTCTTCGGCCAGGGCGTGCGGGCGCTGCCCGAGAAGGGCTACATGTGGATCGTCATTGCCCGCGAGAACGCGACGCCTGAAAACCGCGACTGGATCCTGGCGCTCGATCACCGCGCGAGCCAGGCCCTCAGCGAGGATCAGATGACCCGTGGATCGCGCCTGGCCAAGGTCTGGCTCGACAAGAACCAGGGCTGAGTGGGTGAGGCACGGTCCGCGGAAGCGGACGAAATGCATCGCATTTCGAGTGCCAGGCTCGTAAGGGCGGCTTCGAGAGCGCCGGAGGCGCCATCGAAACTCCAGGCGCTGTGCAGACCCCTTACCCAACCCGGATAAAGCCCGCCAGCCCGGTCTTCTGGTGCTCGATGACGTGGCAGTGAAAGGCCCAGTCGCCCGGATTGTCGGCGACCAGCGCGATATCGATCACCTCGTTCTTCAGCAACAGCACCGTATCGGTCCAGTTCCGCGGCAATTGCCGCAGGTTCGAGCGGATCGGCAGGAAGGCGAGCCCGTGCAGGTGGATCGGGTGCTGGTTCGGTGATTCGTTACGCAGCCGCAGAACATGGCTCTTGCCCAGGCTTAGCTCGGCGAGCGGGCCGACAGTGTCGACCGCATCGCCGGGCCAGGGCGCGCGGTTGATCGACCAGAAGGTATAGGCGTTCGACCCGCACAACCCGTTGTTCTGGCCGTCACCGTCCGGTGTCCAGCCGAAAACGAGTTCGTGGGTCTCGGCCATCGTCAGATCAGGCATCGAAAGAGGATTTTCCGGCAGCGGCCGGAGCTCGGCGAGGTCCCGGTTAAGCGACGGGCCGGTGGTGCGCAGCCGGACGAGCGGCTGCGGTGCATGCGCGATCAGCCTGTGCAGCGCGATCTCGGTCTCGTCGCCGGGCAGCCGCAGGGCGACATCGACGCGCTGTCCGGGCGCGAGCAATAGCGGGGCGTCTTCGCGCGGCCAGGGCACCGGCTCGTTAACCGGATGGCCGTCCCAGGCGATGATATGGCCGGGCAGGTCGGGAAAAACGAGCTTGAAGATCCGCGTCGTGTCGGTCGCAACCAGCCGCAGGCGCACGAGACCGCCGGCCGGCACGTCGTAGACCGGATCAAGCTGCCAGTTCGTCGTAGGGGTATTGCCGAGCGTGCCGGTGCGGGCCGCGCCGCGCGGCGTGAAATAGGGCAGCAGCCTGCCATCCTCGTCGAGCCGGAAGTCCTTTAGATTGAGTGCGATATCGGCATCGAAGCCGATGTCGAACGGTTCGTCGACGACCAGCACGCCGGTGAGCCCGAGCGCCATCTGTTCCATCGTCAGGCAATGGGGATGATACCAATAGGTGCCGGCGTCCGGCGGCGTGAACGCATAGCGGAACGTCTCGTCCCTGATCAGCGGAAACTGGGTGAGATAGGGAACGCCGTCCATGGCGTTCGGCACGCGGATGCCGTGCCAGTGCATGGTCGTGTAGTCGTCAAGGCCGTTGGTCAGATCGATCACCGCAGGGACCCCCTGGCGCAGGCGGATGACCGGCGGCGGCGCGCCGTCGCGCAGGCTGATCAGCCCGTGCGTCTCCGGCTTGCCAAAGGCGTGGCTGGTGAGGCGCGGCCGCATCCTGATCGGCTCGCCCGCCGAGGCTTGCAAAAGACCGGTGCCAAGCGACAGCCCGCCCGCCGCGAGCGCCGCGCCGGATCCCAGCAGGAAGGCCCGCCGGCCGATTAAGGGCAGTTTGTTCTTCATGGGTGCGCTCGTTGGTCGCGACCAGAATTATGACCAATAGAGTCGGATTTGTAACGGAGTGGGGTGCCGGAAAAATGATCTGGCGCAAAGACGGGAGGGGGTCGTGAAGGCGGGCGGGCGCGCTATTGCAGCGTCGCCCAGACCGGAACGTGGTCCGACGGCTTCTCCCAGGCGCGCACGGCCTTGTCGACACCGGCGCCGGTCAGCCGGTCGGCGGCCGGGGCCGACAGCAGGATGTGGTCGATGCGGATGCCGTTGTTCTTCTGCCAGGCGCCACCCTGATAGTCCCAGAACGAGTAGACGCCCGGCTCCGGATGGCAGCAGCGTAGCGCGTCGGTGAAGCCGAGCGCCAGGAGCTCGCGGAACTTCGCCCGGCTTTCGCGCCGGAACAGCGCGTCACCCACCCAGTTCTCGGGGTGTTTCGCGTCGGCCGGCTCGGGGATGACGTTATAGTCGCCGGTCAGCGCCAGCGGTTCTTCATCGGCAAGCCGTGCCCTGGCATGGGCGATCAGCCGGTCCATCCAGGCAAGCTTGTAGGGAAATTTCTCGCTGTCGACCGGATTGCCGTTGGGCAGATAAATCGACGCGACACGGACGATTCCGTTGTCGCCGGCAAAGGCTGCCTCGACATAGCGGGCCTGTTCGTCGCTGTCGTCGCCGGGCAGGCCGATCAGAACGTCCTCCGGCGGCCGCTTCGACAACAGGGCGACGCCGTTGAAGCCCTTCTGGCCGTGGATCGTCAGATTGTAGCCCGTGCCGTCGAAGGCATCGGCGGGAAAGGCCTCGTTCGCCGATTTGATTTCCTGGAGACAGGCGACGTCCGGCTGCGCCTCGGCGAGCCAAGCCTTGACGTTCTCGATGCGCGCGCGAACGCCGTTGATGTTCCAGGTTGCGATTTTCATGGGTTCGGATCGACTTCGGATCGACTTCTGGGGACCGCCTCCGGCGGTCAGATCGTGAACGACGTGCCGCAGCCGCACGACGCGGTCGCATGCGGGTTGCGCACCTGGAAGGAGGCGCCGATCAGGTCGTCGACGAAATCGATCTCCGATCCCGACATATACATCAGCGACATCGAATCGACGAACACCTGAATGCCGCCCTTTTCGATGACGGTATCGTCGTCGCCGGGCGTGACGTCGAGGTCGAACTCGTACTGGAAGCCCGAGCAGCCGCCGCCATTGACGCTGACACGCAGCGCCTTCTTGTCCGGCTGTTTGGCCAGAATCTGGCCGATCCGCCGCGCGGCGCTGTCGGTTACGGTAACGGTGTTGTCTTGCATGTCCGGCCTATGCGCTCTCCGGACCCGAGTAAGCGGGGTCGCTCCTCGGGCGTTGCCTGTTCGTCCCTAAAGTATGATCTCGTCTTCTTCTGTCAATCCGGATAAAGCGGCGCTATGACATGCTCGCTTCCTCAAAACCGCATGAGGCCGGCCGAATGCAACGCGCGCCCTATGCCTGTGATCCGGATGAAAGCCGCGGACGGCTGTTTCCCGAGCCGGCCAGCCCGACGCGGACGGATTTTCAGCGCGACCGCGACCGCATCATCCATTCCACCGCCTTCCGGCGCCTCAAGCACAAGACACAGGTCTTCATCTATCACGAGGGCGATCATTACCGCACCCGGCTTACCCATACGCTGGAGGTCTCGCAGCTTGCCCGGGCAATCGCGCGCTCCTTGCGGATCGACGAGGATCTCGCCGAGGCGATCGCGCTTGCCCATGATCTCGGCCACCCGCCCTTCGGCCACGCCGGAGAGCGGGCGCTGAACCGGGCGATGGCGCCCTATAACGGCTTCGACCACAACGCCCAGAGCCTGCGCGCCGTGACCCGGCTCGAACAGCGCTACGCCGAGTTCGACGGTCTCAACCTGACCTGGGAGACGCTCGAGGGCATCGTCAAGCATAACGGTCCGCTCACCGACGGCCAGGGCCACGCGATCGGAGAATACGCTGAAAGTGGCGTTCCGCGCCCGATTCTGGACTATTGCACGCGGCAGGACCTGCAACTCGACCGGCATGCCGGCCTGGAGGCGCAGGCCGCCGCGATCGCCGACGACATCGCCTATAACAGCCACGACGTCGATGACGGCCTGCGCGCCGGCCTGTTCACCCTTGCCGGGATCGTCGAGGCCGTCCCCTTCATCGCCGATATCGTCGCGGAGGTGCGCGGCCGCTATCCGGACCTTGCCGAAACCCGCCTGGTGCACGAGACGACGCGCCGCGTCATCACCCGCTTCGTCGAGGATACGTTACGCGAATCCGAACGCCGCATCGCACAGGCCCAGCCCGACACCGCGGACGATATCCGTGCCATGGGCGGTCAGGCCGTGGCCTTTTCGGCCGGGATGACGGCAAGCCTCGCCGATCTGCGCGCCTTCCTGTTTTCACGCATGTATCGCCACCAGCGGGTGATGGCGGTGATGCGGCGCGCCGAGACGGCGGTTGCGCGGATATTCGACGCGCTGTTCGCTGCGCCCGACCGGATGCCGGCCGAGTGGTCCGATCCCTGCCGCGACGCCGACGCCATGCGCCGTGCCCGCATCGTCGCCGACTATATCGCCGGCATGACGGACGGCTTCGCGATCCTCGAATACCGGCGTTTGTTTGACGAAACGCTGGAATTGCGCTAGGCGCCCGGCAGGCGAGCGCGCTCCGGCAAACAGGCTGGACTGGCTCGAGCCAATTAGGGATACCCCGTCCAAATGGATGTGTTCAGCGATTTCACCGGCCGGGTCCACCGGGCCGTCGACACCCTGCGCGAGGATGGCACGCTGCCGGCCGATTGCGATGCAAGCCGCGTCGTCGTCGAGCCGCCGCGCGACCGGTCGCATGGTGACATCGCGACCAACGCCGCGCTGGTGCTGGCCAAGCAGGCCCGCTGCAAGCCGCGCGATCTGGCCGACAAGCTGGTCACGACGCTAAGCGCATCCGACGATGTGGTCTCCGCCGAGGTCGCTGGCCCCGGTTTCGTGAACCTGAGCCTGAGCGATGCCTATTGGCACCGCCAGCTTGGCGGCATCGTCGTGGGCGGTGCGGATTTCGGCCGCAGCGCGGTCGGCGCCGGAGCGGCCGTCAATGTCGAATATGTCTCCGCCAACCCGACAGGCCCGCTCCATGTCGGCCATTGCCGTGGCGCGGTGTTCGGCGATGCGCTTGCCGGCCTGCTTGAATTCGCCGGTTTCTTCGTCACCCGGGAATATTACATCAACGACGCCGGCGCCCAGGTCGACGTGCTCGCCCGCTCCGCCTTCCTGCGCTACCGCGAAGCGCTCGGTGAGGAGATCGGCGCAATCCCCGAGGGCCTTTATCCCGGCGACTATCTGAAGCCGGTCGGCGTGGCGCTTGCCGAAAAATACGGCGACAGCCTGCTCGGCAGGCCGGAGGCCGAGTGGCTTGCCGATGTCCGGCAGTTCGCGACCGATGCGATGATGGACCTGATCCGCGACGATCTGGAAACGCTCGGCATCCATCACGCGCTGTTCTATTCGGAACGCTCGCTGCAGGTGCCCGACGACAAGATCGCCAGCACGGTCGCTGACCTGCGTGAACGCGGCCTGATCTATGAGGGCCGGCTGCCGCCGCCCAAGGGGCAGTTGCCGGAGGATTGGGAAGACCGCGAGCAGACGCTGTTCCGGGCGACCGAATTCGGCGACGACGTCGACCGGCCGCTTCTGAAGTCGGACGGCAGCTATACCTATTTCGCCTCCGACATCGCCTATCACCGCGACAAGTATCTGCGCGGTTTCAAGGCGATGATCGACGTGCTCGGCGCCGACCATGGCGGCTATGTCAAGCGCATGCAGGCCGCCGTGAAGGCCGTCAGCAACGGCGAGGCGGCGCTCGACGTCAAGCTGTGCCAGCTCGTCAAGCTGTTTCGCGGCGGCGAGCCGGTCAAGATGTCGAAGCGGGCAGGGGAGTTCGTCACCCTGCGCGATGTCGTCGACGAGGTCGGTCGCGACGTGGTGCGCTTCATCATGCTGACGCGCAAGAACGACGCGCCGCTCGACTTCGATTTCGAGAAGGTCACCGAGCAGTCGAAGGACAATCCGGTCTTCTATGTGCAATACGCCCACGCAAGGGCGCATTCGGTGTTCCGCAATGCCGCCGAAATCTATCCCGATGTGCGGTTCCCGCTGCAACCCGTTGACGCGGCAGCGCTTGCGGGCCTGACCGACTCCGCCGAGCTTGCGATCGTCAAGACATTGGCGGAGTTTCCACGGATGGTGGAAACCGCCGCGATCGCCCACGAGCCGCACCGGATCGCGTTTTATCTCTATGATCTGGCCAGCGCTTTCCATGGGTTATGGAATCGCGGCAAGGACTTGCCACAATTACGGTTTATTAACTCGGAAGACCGAGTGTTAACCATGGCTAGACTGACTTTGGTTCAGGCCGTCGCGGTGGTGCTTTCGTCTGGATTGGGCATGCTCGGAGTAGAGCCGCTCGAAGAAATGCGTTGAAACGCCGGTTCCGACAGACGACAATGATGGTTAACCCCGCCGCGACCCAGTAGCGAGTTAGGGTGATTGATGTCGGATACGCAGTATCCAAAGCGTACCCGTCCGGGTGACTATGAAACCCCGGCCGAGACTGCAAACGAAGCTCCGGGCAGCCGGCAGGTCGAGGACCCGCTGGCCGAGCTTGCGCGTCTGATCGACGAAGATCCCTTCGCCGATTTCAACCAGCGCCGCCGCGAGCCTTATCTGACCGGTAATCCGGCAACCGCTGACGAAGCGGCGGCGGACGAAGCGCCGGCAGACGACGCCTTCGCCGCCAACGCTCCCGCGGGCGACGCGCCGGTCGCAACAGCACCGGCGGACGACGGCCTGGTCACGCAGTACTCCCAGGACGCAGTCCCTCAGGATCCGGTTTCAGGGGACCTCGCCAGCGAGGCGGCAACGCCGCCGGCAGACCTTCCGCCGCAGGACTACGGTCACGAACCGTCGGCTGCTCCATTCGAGGCCGAACCGTCCAGTCCGGCCCACGACGCGACCTTTGAAGCGTCCTACGAGGCGCCGCAAGCCGAGCCGGTGCGCTATGACGATCCGGTCAGCGCGCCCTTCCACCCGGATCCGACAGGGCCGGAGACCGGTTACGTGGGCGTCGATCCGGCCGGCGCGGACATGCCGGCACCTGCCGGTCAGGGACCCGTGGGCCAGGCACCTGTTGACGAGGCGCCGTTCGCCGCCGCGGACCCGGCTGCGCCCATACGCAGGATCGAACCCGAATTCGGTGTCGAGCCGACCCGGACGGCTCAACCCGACACTGTTCACCCGGATACAGCATACACGGAGACGGCACACACGGATTACGCGGATACGGGTTACACGCCTGCGGCCGCCGACCCGGAACAGCGGATCGAGCCGGCCCTGTTCGAGCACGAAATCCACCGCGCCGAACCGGAGGTCGAGCCGCAGATCCACGATCCGCTTGCCGGTGGTGCCGTCAGCGCCGAGGCACCGGAGGACGCGGCTGTGCCGCAAGGCCTGGAGCCGGATTTCGATCGCGATGCGACCGAGCGGCTCTATGCCGATCTCGCCGCCGCGACGCAGGCGGCGGAGCCGTCCTTTCAGGCCTCTGCGCTTGATCGGCCCCTGCCTGACCCCGTCGCGCCTGACCCCATCATGCCTGACCTCGGCGCGACCGATCCGGTTCTGCCGGATGCGGGAGCATCGGAGCCCGCGTCCGCGCCGCCGCCTTACGATCCGGCGGCCGACTTCGAGGCGCGGCTGCTCGAGGATCTTCCCGCGCCGGCAGACGAGGTTCCGGCCCCGGCACTGCCCGAGACCGCCCGGTCCGGCGGCTTGCCGACCGATGTCCCGCCGGTGCCGGTCGCGCCGAGCGTGTCCGTCGATCCGTCGGCCGGGGCGTCGCCACACGGGTTCGATCCAGGCGACCTCAGCGACCTCACCGGCGCCAGCACCGGTCAATCCCCTCTGGGCCGGCCGGCACCGCCGCAATCCCCTCAGGCGGCTCCGACCGTCGATCTGTCGGGTCTGGAAGCCGAGCTTGCGAACACCGACTTTACGCAAACCGATCCGGTGTTCGATGAATCCGGCCATGTGCCGCCGATGGAGAGCGAGAACACCGAGGCTGGAACGTCCCGCCGGCGCGGGCTGTTCATCCTGGCCGGCCTGATCGCCGTTGTCGTCGTCGGCGGCGCGGGCGCCTTCTTCGTCAATCTGTTCGGCGGTGGCGACACCAGCGGTCCGGCGCCGGTCATCCGCGCCGACAAGTCACCGACCAAGGTGCAGCCGCAGCAGAGCGGCGAGGAGCCCGCGCAGGAGCAGGGCAAGCTCGTCTACGACCGCGTCAGCGGCGATGGCAGCGACGAAAACACCAAACTGGTGCCGCGCCAGGAGGAAATCGCCGATGTTGGCGGCAAGGCGGTGCGGGTAATCAATCCGAACGCCGAGGAGACCGGTCTGCGCGGTACGTCGAACGGCACCGGTTCGGCGCTGCTCGACGAGGATGCGCCGAAGCGCGTGCGCACCGTGGTCGTCAAGCCGGACGGTACGATCGTCGGCGAGATCGAGCCGCCGATCGAGCCGCAGGCTGAACAGAGCCCGGCGCCGCTTAATCAGGGACTGAACCAGGAGCAATCCGGCCAGCAGGCGGCGCTGCAGCCCGCGCCGCTGCCCGGACAGGATGGATCCTCGCTCGACAGCGGCGCCAACCAGGCGACGGCGCCCGGCCTTCAGGGCGAACAGGAAGGGGCTGCGTCGATCGATGGCGCGGCTGCGGCCGAAGGTGGCGTCCCGCTGCCAAGGGCGCGCCCGTCCGACCTGCCCAGAAGCGAGGCGGCGCCCGTCCAGACGCAATCATCGCAGGGCGCGGCCTCGAATTTCGTTCCACCCTCGGCACCGTCGGCGAATAACGCGCGCTCCAACCAGCCGATCTCGCTGGCGCCCACCGGCGGCCAGGCTCAGACGCAGGCGACCCAGACAGCCACGCAGACGGCGGCCGCCCAGACGCAGGCCACCCAGACACAGGCCACCCAGCAGGCGAGCGCGCCGCAGACGACCACGTTCCCGGCCGGCTCCTTCGTCGTGCAGGTCGCCGCCAGCCGTAACGAGCAGGACGCCCGCAGCACGGCCGCCTCGATCAGCCAGCGCTATAGCGGGCAGCTGTCCGGTTATTCGCCGCAGGTCGAGCGCGCCGATCTCGGCGATCGCGGAATCTACTATCGCGTCGGGGTCGGGCCGATGAACACGCAGGCCGCCGCCAACTCGCTGTGTTCCAATCTGAAATCGGCAGGACTGGACTGCTTCGTCCGGCGAAACTGAGCGCCCTTCATGGCAACCGGGCCGGATCTTGCGATCCGGTCCTGTTGACCGGCGCCATCGCGCCGGGTAAGCCGCCTCTATGGCAACGCGATCCTTCATAACCGGATGCGCCGGCGCCGCCCTGTCAGATGCCGAGCGTGCCTTCCTGCGGGAAACAGATCCCTGGGGCCTCATCCTGTTCGCGCGCAACTGCGAAACGCCCGATCAGATCCGGACCCTCGTGGCGGATTTCCGCGACAGCGTCGGGCGCGCCGATGCGCCGGTCCTGATCGACCAGGAAGGCGGCCGCGTCCAGCGCCTCAAACCGCCGCACTGGCCGGATTATCCAGCCGCCGGCCGGATCGGCCAGCTCTACGACAACGATTCGGACGAAGGGCTGCATGCCGCCTGGCTGCATGGGCGGCTGATTGGCGAGGACCTGTACGGTCTCGGCATCACGGTCGATTGCCTGCCATGCCTGGATATCCGTATGCCCGAAACCCATGCGGCGATCGGCGACCGGTCTTTCGGCACCGATCCGGCGCGCATCGTTGCGCTTGCCGAGGCCCAGGTCCGCGGGCTTGCGGCTGCCGGAATTGCACCGGTGATGAAACACATGCCCGGCCATGGCCGCGCGACGATAGACAGCCATTTCGAGCTGCCGGTCGTCGGCGCGGATCGGGACGAACTCGAGCGGACGGATTTCGCGCCGTTCCGGGAATTGGCGGCGCTGCCGATGGGCCTGCCGATGGGAATGACCGCCCATGTCGTCTACGAAGCCATCGATGGGGCTGCGCCGGCGACGCTGTCGGCTGCCGTGATCGATGCTATCATTCGTGGATCGATCGGGTTCGACGGTTTGCTGATGAGCGACGATCTTTCCATGCAGGCGCTGAGCGGATCGCTTGGCGAGCGCGCGCGCGGCGCCGTCGCCGCCGGCTGTGACCTGGCCCTGCACTGCAACGGCGATGCCGCCGAAATGGCCGCGGTGGCCGAGGCCGTGCCGCATCTTGCCGGCCGGGCCGCCGAGCGGGCTGCGACGGCACTCCAGTTTGCCGCGCGCCAGGAAACCGATCTCGACGCCGCCAGACGCGAATTCGAAGCGCTTGTCGAGAAGGCCCGGTCGCTTGATCCCGCGGGTGGACCGGTGTCGTGACCGGTCCCGAAAAGGACCTCTGGGGCGAAACGCCGGACCGGATCCCCAATCCGGCCGCCTCCCGTCCGCCGGCCGATGCCTTTCTCGTCGATGTGGAAGGCTTCGAGGGGCCGCTCGACCTGCTGCTCGCCCTTGCCCGCGCCCAGAAGGTCGATCTCGCCCGGATTTCGATTCTCGCGCTCGCCGAGCAATATGTCGCCTTCATCAACGAGGCGCGGCGGTTGCGGTTGGAACTGGCCGCCGACTATCTCGTCATGGCCTCCTGGCTTGCCTATCTGAAGTCGCGGCTGTTGTTGCCGAAACAGGCCGATGACGAGGAGCCGACGGGCGAGGAGATGGCCGCCGTTCTGGCCTTCCGGCTGCAACGCCTGGAAGCGATGCGCGATGCCTCGGTAAAGCTCGTCAATCGCAACCGGCTCGGCCGCGACGTCTTCCCGCGCGGCCAGCCGGAAGGCGTCCGCGTCGAGCGCCGCAGCATCTATCACGCGACGCTCTACGATCTGCTCAAGGCCTATGGCGAGCAGCGCAGCCGCCAGGCGATCAGCCGGGTCGTGCTCGCGCCGCGCAAGGTCGTGTCGCTCAAAGCCGCGCGCGAGATCCTCGAGCGCCTGGTCGGCGACATCGCCGCCTGGACGCCGCTCGACGCGCTGGTCGATGAATTCATCGACGATCCGGACATGAAGCGTACCGCGACCGCCAGTACCTTCACCGCGAGCCTCGAACTGTGCCGCGAGGGGCAGATCGAGTTGAGGCAGGAGAAGACGTTCGGTCCGCTCTACATGCGCGCGCCCGATCGCACGCCGCGCGGACCGGGCCGGTAGGCGATGAGCGATACTGGCGACAACGTCACCAGCATGACGCCGAGCGAGCGGCGCGAGCAGTTGCGCATGCTCGAGGCGTTGCTGTTTGCCGCCACCGAACCGCTGGATCTCGCGACCCTGCGGTCGCGCCTGCCGAACGATGCCGATATCGAGATGCTGCTGTCGGAGTTGCAGGCGGTCTATGCCGGACGCGGCGTCAATCTGGTCACGGTCGGTGGCAAATGGCGGTTCCGCACCGCCGATGACCTGTCCTTCCTGCTGCGCCGCGATGCCGTTGAACAGCGGCAATTGTCGCGGGCCGCGCTTGAGACGCTGGCGATCGTCGCCTATCACCAGCCGACGACGCGCGCCGAGATCGAGGAAATTCGCGGCGTCAGCATTTCCAAGGGCGTTCTCGACGTGTTGATGGAAGCAGGCTGGATCCGCATGCGCGGCCGCCGGCGTACGCCGGGCCGGCCGGTCACCTATGGCACGACGGAGGCGTTTCTCGACCATTTCGGACTGGAGAGCCTGCGCGATCTGCCCGGCGTCGAGGAACTGAAGGGCGCCGGATTGCTCGACAGCCGCCTGCCGCCCAACTTCGCGGTGCCGACGCCCGATGGGTCGGACCTTGCAGACGATGAGGATCCGCTCGAACAGGGCGATCTGTGGACCGAGGACGAAACGGATCGCTGATGCCGGTCATGTCACGTGACGATCCGCCGCAGCCGGCGGCAGACGATCTGGCGCCCAAGGCGCCCGGGCTGTCCCGCTGGGGGCGGCGCGGCACGGCGGGCGCGGTTATCGCCGCCGGGCTTGAATTCGATGCCGTGTCGCACGCCTACGAAACCGCCCAGGCGGTCGATCGCGTGACGCTTGAAATCGAGCCGGCCGAGTTCGTCTGCCTGCTCGGGCCCTCCGGCTGCGGCAAGACGACCTTGTTGAAGCTCGCCGCCGGTCTCGAAGTGCCGGCAGCCGGCGCGATCCGCATCAACGGCCGAGAGGTGTCGGGGCCGGGTGGCTTCGTGCCGCCGGAGCGGCGCGGCGTCGGGCTGATGTTCCAGGATTTCGCGCTGTTTCCGCATCTCTCGGTGCTCAACAATGTCATGTTCGGCCTGTCGGACCTCGCTCGCGAGGAGGCCCGACGCGAGGCGCTGAAGGCGCTTGCTCGCGTCGATATGGAGGCTTACGCGGCGGTCTATCCGCATGCCCTGTCCGGCGGCGAGCAGCAGCGCGTGGCGCTTGCCCGGGCGATCGCGCCGCGGCCGAGCATCCTGCTGATGGACGAGCCGTTTTCCGGCCTCGACAGCCGGCTGCGCGATGAGGTGCGCGACGAAACGCTCGCCGTTCTGCGCGAGACGCGGGCGACCTGCATCATCGTTACCCACGACCCGGAAGAGGCGATGCGGATGGCCGATCGCATCGTCTTGATGCGATCGGGCCGGCTTGTCCAGGTCGGCTCCGCCTCCGATCTCTATCACCGGCCCGCCGACCTTGCCGCCGCCCGTTTCTTCAGCGAGCTGAACGAAGTGCCTGGCATTGTCGCCGAGGGCCGGGTGACGACCCCGATCGGGGACTTCGATGGGAACGGCACCACCGCCGGCAAGGCCACGGGCGAGGCGGTCACCGTCTGCGTGCGTCCGCACGGGATTTCGCTGACCGAACCGGGGCGGGGCGTATCGGGACGCCTGCTGCAGCGCCGCTTCGTCGGCGAGGTCGAATTGCTGGAAATCGCGGTCGACGGCATAGACCAGCCATTGAAGGCGCGCGCGCGCATCTTAAATCAGGGGGCGGATGGCGCCGAGGTCGGGGCTGACGTGGGGGTTGCGATAAACGAAGCGGCCGTCCTGGTGTTTCCGGCAAATGGCGACCGGCCCCCGAGCGCCCGGCGTTAACCAAAGGCGCCCGGCGTTAACCAAAACAACCACGTGAGTTGCGGCACGACAGTGACCTCTGTAAGGTCCAGCCCAACCGTATCTTTAAGAGAAGTGAGGAGAGCGTAGATGGCTCCCAGTTGGTTTCAGATCCTGATCGTCGTTGTCCTGCTCGTGCTGCTCTTCGGACGCGGCAAGATCTCCGAGTTGATGGGCGACGTCGCCAAGGGCATCAAGAGCTTCAAGAAGGGCATGTCCGAGGAAGAGGCCGCCGACGACGGCAAGACCATCGAGCACAAGGCGAGCGAGACGGTCGAGACGACCACCAAGGAAACCGCCAAGAAAGCGGGCTGATCGCCCGGTTTTGACGCGAAGCCGGCCGGCTTTCCGGCCGGAGACTGTCCGGGACGGGCCGGCCCGCGAAAGGTCTGGCCGGCACGGGCTCGGCGGAGACGCGCATGTTCGATTTTGGATGGAGCGAGCTGTTGGTGATCGCCGTGGTGGCGATCGTCGTCGTCGGCCCGCGCGAATTGCCCGGAATGCTGCGCAATTTCGGCAAGTTCGCCAGCCAGCTGCGCTCCATGGCCAGCGATTTTCAGCGCCAGTTCAACGACGCGCTGAAGGAGGCCGAGCTCGATGACGTCAAGAAAAGCATCGAGGACGTCCGCAAGATCAATCCGGTCAACCAGTTGAAGGACAGCCTCAATCCGCTGAAGGAGGCCGGCGAGAGCGTCCGCAAGGCGGTCGAGGCCGATCCCCAGAAATCGTCAGGCACGTCTACCAAGTCGGAAAGCCCGAAAGCGCCGGCGCCCGACAAGGCCGCCGACAAGCCGGTTCCGACGGAAGCCGAGGCAAAGGCCGAGGCCGCCCGCAAGGCACCTGCGAAGAAGGCGCCCGCGAAAAAGACCGCCGCGAAGAAACCGGCCGCGAAGACGGCCACTACGAAGAAAACTCCGGCAAAGAAGCCGGCGACCAAGACCGCGGCGAAATCGACGACAGCGAAGGCGACGACGGCCAAATCCGCCACGTCGAAGTCAGCGCCCGCGCGCAAACCGGCGACGAAATCCAAATCCGCCCCGAAGGCCACGACCCCGAAGACCGCCACTCCGAAGACCGCAACGGCAAAGCCCACCACGACCGCCAAGAAACCCGCCGCAAAGCCGGTCGCCGAACCCGCTGCCAAATCCGACACCGCCGCATAAGGCAATTCCCAGATGACTCACGAGGACATCGAGGCGACCAAGGCGCCGCTGGTCGAGCACCTGATCGAGTTGCGGCAGCGGCTGATGTGGGCGCTGATCGCGCTCGGCGTCGCCTTCGTGGCCTGTTTCTTCTTCGCCTCCGATATCTTCAACATCCTGCTCAAGCCCTATGAATGGGCGCGCGGCGATGTGGAGGGGCTGGAGCTGATCTATACCGCCCCGCAGGAATATTTCTTCACGCAGCTCAAGATCGCCCTGTTCGGCGGCGCCTTCATCGCCTTTCCGGTGATTGCCGGCCAGCTCTACATGTTCGTCGCGCCGGGGCTCTACAAGAACGAGCGCGGCGCCTTCCTGCCGTTCCTGTTTGCCACTCCCGTGCTGTTTCTGCTTGGCGCGGGCCTCGTCTATTTCGTGACGATGCCGCTCGTTATGCAGTTCTTCCTGTCGATGGAGCAGAGCGGGCCGGGTCAGGCGCAGATCCAGTTGGTGGCGAAGGTCAGCGAGTATCTCGGGCTGGTGATGACCCTGATGTTCGCCTTCGGCCTGTGCTTCCAGCTTCCCGTCCTGTTGACGTTGCTCGGCCGCGCCGGGCTCGTCACCGCGGCGGGGCTGAAGACCAAGCGCAAATACGCGATCATCATCACCTTCGCCGTTGCCGCCTTCCTGACGCCGCCCGACCCGATCAGCCAGATCGGGCTTGCGCTGCCGACCCTGCTTCTCTACGAACTCTCCATCGTTTCGGTCAGGATGGTCGAGAAGCGGCGCGCCGAGCGGGAAGCCGAGCGCGAGGCGGAAGACGACGACTGACCGGGCTTACCGACACGCGCCGGACGGCCGGCGCATCCCAACACCGGTCATCTTGCCATGTTCGACCTGAAATGGATTCGTGAAAACGCGGACGCTTTCGACGCTGGCCTTGCCCGGCGCTCGCAGGAGTATCTCGGAACGGCGGAAAAGCTCGTCGGCCTCGATGACAAGCGCCGCGCGCTGGTCACCGAGTTGCAGGCGCTTCAGGAGCGCCGCAACGCAGCGTCGAAGGAGGTGGGCAAGGCCAAGGCCTCCGGCGAGGAGGACCGCGCCCAGGCGCTGATCGCCGAGGTGGCCGCGATCAAGGAGCGGATGCCATCGGCGGAGGCCGAGCTGAAGGCGGTCGAGGCCGATCTCGACACCACGATGTCCTGGATCCCCAACCTGCCGCTCGACGACGTGCCGGTCGGGGCCGACGAGGACGCCAATGTCGAGGTCCGCCGGGTCGGCGAGCCGCGCAAGATGAATTTCGAGCCGAAGCAGCATTTCGAGATCGGCGAGGGGCTCGGCCTGATGGATTTCGAGACCGCGGCCAAGCTGTCGGGCGCCCGCTTCGTCGTGCTGCGCGGCCAGGTTGCCCGGCTCGAACGCGCCTTGGCGAGCTTCATGATCGACCTCCACACTGATCAGCACGGCTATACCGAGGTCGCCCCGCCGCTGCTGGTGCGCGACGAGGTGATGTTCGGCACGGGGCAGTTGCCGAAGTTCCGCGAGGATCAGTTCTTCGCCGGCGCGATCGATGACGTTCGGGCCGAGGAGGCGAGTGGCTACTGGCTGATCCCCACCGCCGAGGTGCCGCTGACCAATCTCGTCCGCGAGGAGATCGTCGACGAGACCGCTTTGCCGATGCGGGTAACCGCCTGGACGCCGTGTTTCCGGGCGGAAGCCGGTGCCGCTGGCCGCGATACGCGCGGCATGATCCGCCAGCATCAGTTCGCCAAGGTCGAACTCGTCTCGATCACCACGCCTGAGCAGTCGATTGAAGAACACGAGCGCATGACTGCCTGCGCCGAGGAAGTGCTGAAGCGCCTCGACTTGCCGTACCGGGTGATGACGCTGTCGACCGGTGACATGGGTTTCGGCGCGCGCAAGACCTATGACATCGAGGTCTGGCTGCCGGGGCAGGGGCAGTATCGCGAGATTTCCAGTTGCTCGGTCTGCGGCGATTTCCAGGCCCGCCGGATGAACGCTCGCTACCGCCCCGAAAACGGCAAGGGCCTGCGCCACGTCCACACGCTGAACGGCTCCGGCGTCGCCGCCGGCCGCGCGCTGATCGCGGTTCTGGAGAACTATCAGCAGGAGGATGGCAGCGTGATCGTGCCGGAGGTCCTGCGGCCCTATATGGGCGGGCTTGAGGTGATCGGCGGGTAGGGCGGGCGTTTGACGCCGCCCCGGCTTTGCAAAGCGTCCACGCTCGTCATCCCGGAAATCGCGTCAGCGGTTTATCCGGGATCGCAAGGTGCCGTGGCCTCGCGGTTGAAGTTAACACCGACACGCCCGGGCTCCCCGATCCCGGCTCTCCGGCTGCGCCTGCGGCCGGGATGACGATTGAGAGGTGGTGGACCTAACATACACTCCTCGGTCATTGTCGGGCTTGTCCCGGCAATCCATTGGCGGTTGCGTTGGCTTTCGCGGTGGATTGGGGTCCTGGGACAAGCCCGGGGATGACCTCGGCGGGAAGAGGCGAGGCGACCACCTCTCCCTCGTCATCCCGGAAATCGCGCCAGCGATTATCCGGGATCGGAGAACCCGGGCCTCTCTATCAATCCTCATCACGCAAACAAAAAAACGGGCGGCCGCAGGACCGCCCGTCCAAATCTGAATATGTCAGACAGCCCTCAACTACACCCGCTCGTCGAGCCGCAGGTGTCGCATTTCAGGCAGGTGCCGTTGCGCACCATGGTGAAATTGCCGCATTCCGTGCAGCTTTCGCCGACATAGCCCTTCAGCCGCGCCTGCATCCGCTGTTCCTCGATGCTCGGCTGTTCGACGACCTTCACCTCGGACGCGATCTCGAACTCGACATCGCGCTTCAGCGCCGTTGCGGTGCCGCCACCGCCAGGGTTGATCGTCGAGCCGGTGCCCGCAAAGGACTGGGCGCGTGCCTGGAGCTGGCCGACCGGGGTGGTCCCGGCCGCCGAGGTTGTCGTTTCGCCGGCTGCAGGGCCGCTCGCGGCCTCGCTGCCCTGGACGACCATCAGCTTCTCGCTCATCCGGCCGCGCACCAGACCGGTGGAGACGAGCTTGGCCGCCGGCAGACCCGCATCCTCGTCCTGCTTGCCCTCGTCGACGCCCGAGCCCATCGCGGTTGAGCCGATATCGGCGGGATCGACATGGGCGAGATCGTGGCGGGAAAGATAGGACACCGCCAGTTCCCGAAAGATGTAGTCGAGGATCGAGGTGGCGTTCTTGATCGAATCGTTGCCCTGGACGAAGCCGGCCGGCTCGAAACGGGTGAACGTGAACGCCTCGACGAATTCGTCCAGCGGTACGCCATATTGCAGGCCGAGCGAGACGGCGATGGCGAAATTGTTCATCAGGCTGCGGAAGGCGGCGCCCTCCTTGTGCATGTCGATGAAGATCTCGCCGAGCCGGCCGTCCTCGTATTCACCGGTCCGCAAGTAGACCTTGTGGCCGCCGACGATCGCCTTCTGGGTATAGCCCTTGCGGCGGTCGGGCATCTTCTCGCGCTCGCGCACCGCCTTCTCGATGATGCGCTCGACGATCCGCTCCGCCGTCTCCGTCGCCTTGGCCTTTGAGGCCTGGGCCGCGATCTGCTCGACGACCTCGTCCTCGTCCTCATCGGTGTCGGCCAGGAGCTGCGCCTGCAGCGGCTGTGACAGTTTCGAGCCGTCGCGATAGAGCGCGTTGGCCTTCAGCGCCAGGGTCCAGGATAGCATGTAGGCATTCATGCAGTCCTCGACGGTCGCATTGTTGGGCATGTTGATCGTCTTGGAGATCGCGCCCGAAATGAACGGCTGGGCCGCCGCCATCATGCGGATATGGCTTTCCACCGACAGGAAGCGCTTGCCCTTCTGGCCGCAGGGGTTGGCGCAGTCGAAGACGGCCAGGTGCTCGTCCTTCAGGTGCGGCGCGCCTTCCAGCGTCATCGCCCCGCAGACGAAGGTGTTCGCCTCGCCGATATCGCGCCTGTCGAACCCGAGCCTCGACAGCATGTCGAAGCCCGGATCCGCCAGGTCGTCCGCCGCAAACCCGAGGGTCCCGGTGCAAAAATCCTCCCCCAGCGTCCACTTGTTGAAAGCGAACTTGATGTCGAAGGCGCTGGCGAGCCCGGCCTCGATCGCCTCGATCTTCTCCTCGGTGAATCCCCTGGCCTTCAGCGTCTCGTGATTGATCCCCGGCGCGCCCTTCAGCGTCGAGTGGCCGACCGCATAGGCGATGATGTCCTCGATCTGCTCTGGGCTATAGCCGAGACCGCGCAACGCCTCGGGGACGGCGCGATTGATGATCTTGAAGTAACCGCCGCCGGCGAGCTTCTTGAACTTCACCAGCGCGAAATCGGGCTCGATGCCGGTGGTGTCGCAATCCATCACCAGGCCGATCGTGCCGGTCGGCGCGATGACGGAGACCTGGGCGTTGCGATAGCCGTGCTCCTCGCCGATCGACAGCGCCCGGTTCCAGGCATCGCACGCCGCCGCCACGATCGATTCCTCCGGACAGGCGGCATGATCGAGCGGCACCGGCGCGATGTTGAGGCCCTCATAGCCGCCGCTCTCGCCGTGGGCGGCGCGGCGATGGTTGCGGATGACGCGGAGCATCTGGTCGCGGTTTGGCTGATAGCCCGGAAAGGCGCCGAGCGCCGAGGCCATCTCCGCCGACGTCGCATAGGCAACGCCGGTCATCAGCGCGGTGATCGCGCCGCACAGGGCCCGGCCTTCCTCGGAATCGTAGGAAATGCCCGACGTCATCAAAAGGCCGCCGATATTGGCATAGCCGAGGCCGAGCGTGCGGTATTCATAGGAAAGCCGGGCGATCTGTTTCGACGGAAACTGCGCCATCAGCACCGAGATCTCGAGCACGATGGTCCACAGCCGGGTCGCATGCGAGAAGCGCTCGACGTCGAAGCTGCCGTCGTCCCGACGGAACTGTAACAGGTTCAGCGAGGCGAGGTTGCAGGCCGTGTCGTCCAGGAACATGTATTCCGAGCACGGGTTCGAGGCCCGGATCTCGCCGCCGGCCGGGCAGGTGTGCCAGTCGTTGATGGTGGTGTGGAACTGGATGCCGGGATCCGCGCAGGCCCAGGCGGCGTGGCCGACATCGGCCCACAACTCGCGGGCCTTGAGGGTCTTCGCCACCTTGCCGTCGAGCCGCTTGACGAGATCCCAGTCGCCGTCGGTCTCCACCGCGCGCAGGAAGTCGTCCGTCACCCGCACCGAATTGTTGGAGTTCTGGCCCGAGACGGTCAGATAGGCTTCCGAATCCCAGTCCGTGTCGAGCACCGGGAACTCGATCGATGTGTAGCCCTGGCGAGCGAACTGGATGATGCGCTGGATGTAGTTCTCCGGCACATGCACCCTCTTGGCCGCCTTGATCTCGCGCTTCAGCGCCGGGTTCTTCTGCGGATCGAAGCAGTCGTCGCCGGAGCCGGTGCAGTTGACGCAGGCCTTGAGGATCGCCGAGAGGTGCTTCTGGCAGAGCTTGGAGCCGGTGACGAGGGCTGCGACCTTCTGCTCCTCCTTCACCTTCCAGTTGATGTAATCCTCGATATCGGGATGGTCGATGTCGACAACGACCATCTTGGCGGCGCGGCGCGTCGTGCCGCCCGACTTGATGGCGCCGGCGGCCCGGTCGCCGATCTTCAGGAAGCTCATCAGGCCCGACGACTTGCCGCCGCCCGACAGCCTTTCGCCGTCGCCGCGCAGATGCGAGAAGTTCGAGCCGGTGCCGGAGCCATACTTGAACAGCCGCGCCTCGCGGGTCCACAGGTCCATAATGCCGCCATCACTGACCAGGTCGTCGCTGACGGACTGGATGAAGCAGGCATGCGGCTGCGGATGCTCGTAGGCCGAGGTCGAGGCGGTCAGTTCGCCGGTCTGAAAATCGACATAGGAATGGCCCTGGCCGGGGCCGTCGATGCCATAGGCCCAGTGCAGGCCGGTATTGAACCATTGCGGGCTGTTGGGCGCGCATTTCTGCGTCGCGAGCATATAGGCGAGCTCGTCGAAGAAGGCGCGCGCGTCGGCTTCCGTATCGAAATAGCCGCCCTTCCAGCCCCAATAGGTCCAGGTGCCGGCCAGCCGGTCGAAGACCTGGCGGGAATCGCGCTCCGGCCCGTAGCGCTCCTCCTCCGGCAGCGCCTCGAGCGCCTCGGTGTCGGCGACCGAACGCCACAGCCACGAGGGGACGGTGTTTTCCTCAACGGGCTTCAGCCGCGCGGGCACGCCGGCCTTGCGGAAATACTTCTGGGCGAGGATGTCGCTCGCCACCTGCGACCAGTCCGCCGGCACCTGAATGTCCTCCAGCCGGAAGACGATCGATCCGTCCGGATTGCGGATTTCGCTGGTGGCGGTCCGGAACTCAAGGCCGTCATAGGGTGAAGATCCCTCGACTGTGAAACGTCGCTCAATCCGCATCATAACTCCCCGTTCGCGCTCGACTTGCCGGCGCACGCGTATCCCGCGCCGGACCTGACCCGATCCGGCTCCTGCATCTCTGTTCAGACGGTGCCCCCACCGCCCAGGCGCCCCGTGAGACGCCTAAACACCCTGTTAATGCCGCCTTGCGGACCCGTTCGCCCGAAAGACAAGAATATTCGTTGCCTCAGGGCTGGCCTGAGGATGCTAACGCACTGAAACTTATATGGATTTGCCGCCAACCGGAGTTGCAACCCACGATCCGCGCCGATGTCGATAACGCTAAAAGACTCGGGACGAGTGCGTCAAGGTCCTTCTGGCTCACCGACATCATTTTTTCACAATCTGTTGTGGGTGCTGTGAATTGGCCAACAAGATATGGTGGGTCGACTCTTAACACAGGGTAAATGCCGGGCTCTGGGCCGGCCAGTTTGTCGAACCGTTCGACGGCGAATCGATTGCCTCAAGTCTAGCCAACGGCCGGGCGGCCGCGAACCCTAAACCGCGCCGCCTGTGGATCGTGTCGATGACGGTTGCTTGGTGGTCGACAGGGGCGGCGAATCGGCTGTCTCGAACATGGTTCGAATTGTTCCGAATGCCTTCAGCACGATTTAAGCCGTTGCGGGTAGGGTGATTTTCGACACGGGACCCACTCGGCGACATGTAGGGCGAATGACAGCGAACCTGGCTTACGGCATGGCCCTGGAGGCCCTCGATATCGTCCTGGTGGACGACAACAGGGGGACCCAGTCGGTCCTGCGGTCGATCATCGCGCAGATGCACATCAAGCGGCTTCGCGTCTATGAAAGCGCGGAGACGGCACTGCAGGAAATCGTCAACGATCCGCCATCGGTGCTGATCGCCGAATGGCGGATGAAGCCGATGAGCGGCTATCGGCTGCTTCGTGCCCTGCGTGACAGATCGATGACGCCGCTGTGCTTCCTGCCCGTCCTGGTGGTAACCGCCGTGCCGACAGTGACGATGGTCGACAAGGCGTTTTCGATCGGTGCGAACAATGTCCTGATCATGCCGCTGTCTCCGGTCGCCCTGCGCGAGCGGCTGCAATGGCTGTGCACGGATCCGCGGGAGTTCATTCTCAAGCGTGGTCGTTACGTGCTCGACGGGATCGAGGAGGCGCTCGAGCAGCGCGTCCGCGGCAATGTCTTCGGGACGATGCTCGAGCACAGGCACGCGGCTGACAGCAGCCTGGCGCGCCGGGCGGAGCAGGCCCAGGACCTGGTCGACCGGATCGTTTCCGGCGACGTCGATCCGGAGACGATTCCGCCCGAGATCCTGTCACCGGAGGACGCCCCGGCGAACTGGAACGGCTGGACGATGAAATAGGCCGGGAGGTCGCCCGGGATCAGTGCTTTGGAATCGCCCCCTGGGAATCGCCACAAAAAGCCGCCCGGAAGGGTGGCTTGTCTGTGGGGAGGGCAATGCCCTATTTGGGGCCACATTCGGGACTGGACACGCAACGCGGTTGCGGCCATAGTCCGCCCGCATTGCAAGGGCAGCCCATGCGTGACTTCATCATTCAGATCTTTGCCTGGTGGCACAAGGCGACGCTCGGTACGCGGTTAAACACGTGGCGCCGCGGCGAACGCGTCGGCGAGGACGAGTTCGGCAACACGTACTACCGCACGCGCGGCGGCGCGGTGGACCCCTCACTCGGCTTTCAGCGGCGCTGGGTGATCTACAGCGGCACCGCCGAGGCGAGCACCATTCCGCCGGGATGGTGGGGCTGGATCCATCACAAGGTCGATGTCGCGCCGAGCGAAACCGAATACCAGCCCAAGCCGTGGCAGAAACCGCACGAGCCCAACATGACCGGGACCCCGGAAGCGTATCGGCCGCCGGGCAGCATGCTGACGCCCGAACACCGGCCGCGCGTCACCGGCGATTACGACGCCTGGTCGCCGGACGCTTGAGCCGCGCGACGTCCGCTGGCGCCGCCTCGCGCAAAGACGCGGCGAGTAGCGGCCACGCATTTTCCTGGAACCGCAGCCCGACAATGATCCTGTTTCGACCAGATTTCGGCGCATTCGCGATGGATAGAAGGAGTCGGATCGTGTCGGCGGGACGGAGATCGGCGTGAAAACCTGCATACCAAACAGGCGAGGGCACCGGGCGCGCCCCGTATATGCCGCCGTTGTCGCCGGCGCCCTGGCGCTGATCGCGCTCGCCTCCGAGGGTCGCGCGGAGAAGATTTCCAATCCAGTCGCCGAGTTCACCGGCCTCGACAAGATCACCGGCCAGATCCGCACCTTCGACGTCCTGATCGACGAGACCGTGCAGTTCGGCGCCCTGCAGCTCACACCGCGCGTCTGCTACTCGCGGCCGCCGACCGAGCCGCCGCGCACGACCGTCTTCGTCGAGGTAGACGAGGTAACGCTCGACCGCCGCATTCAGCGCATCTTCTCAGGCTGGATGTTCGCTGACAGCCCCGGCCTCAACGCCGTCGACCACCCGATCTACGACGTCTGGCTGACCGACTGCAAAACCAGCTCGGCCGAGCTGGGGATCGGTAACTGATGGAAATCGGCGGTCCGGCCGATCGCCGCCTCCAGAAGTAACTGATAGTCGCTGCGCGGCACCTCGATGGCGCCGAACTGGCGCAGGTGGTCGGTGATGAACTGCGCATCCAGCAACGTGAAGCCGCCGGCCTTCAGCCGGGCGACGAGATGGACAAGCGCGATCTTGCTGGCGTCCGTCTCGCGCTGGAACATGCTCTCGCCGAAGAACGCCGCGCCCAGCCGGACGCCGTAGAGCCCACCGATCAGACAGTCCTCGCGCCACACCTCGACGGTGTGCACATGGCCGAGCGCGTAGAGCGCGCCGTAGAGCCGGCGGATCTCCGGATTGATCCAGGTCTTGCCCCGGCCCGGCGCCGGGTCGGCGCAGGCTGCGATCACCGATTCGAAATCGCTGTCTATGCGAACCTCGAAGCCGCCCTTGCGGATCGTCCGGGCAAGCCGGCGCGGCACGTGGAAGCCGTCCAGCGGTATCACGCCGCGCTCGCGCGGCTCGATCCAGTAGATGGCGGGATCGTCGGCGCTTTCGGCCATCGGAAAGATGCCGCAGGCATAGGCCTTCAACAACACGTCCGGGGTGATCGACAGGTCCTGGTCGTCGGGCTGCGCCATCGCGTGAGCTCGTCCTGTTTCGTTTGAGCCCCCAATGGCCGGAATATGCGCTAGCCGTCGGCCAGATAGCGCTCCAGCCAGTGAATGTCGTATTGCCCGTCGACGATGTCCTGTTCGCCGAGCAGCCGCTGGAACAGCGGAATCGTCGTCGAGATGCCGTCGACCACATATTCGCTCAGCGCCCGGCGCAGCCGCATCAGGCATTCGTTGCGGGTCTTGCCGTAGACGATCAGCTTGCCGATCAGGCTGTCATAATAAGGCGGGATCCGATAGCCCTGATAGAGCGCCGAATCGACCCGGACGCCCGGGCCGCCGGGCGGATAGTAATAGGTGAGCTCGCCGGGCGAGGGCTGGAAGGTCTGCGGGTCCTCGGCATTGATCCGGCATTCGATCGAATGGCCCGCCAGGACGATATCGGACTGCTTGACCGACAGTTCGCCGCCCGAGGCGACGCGAATCTGCTCGTTGACGAGGTCGATGCCGGTTATCATCTCGGTGACCGGATGCTCTACCTGCAGCCGCGTGTTCATCTCGATGAAGAAGAATTCGCCGCGCTCGTAGAGGAATTCGATCGTGCCGGCGCCGGAATAGCCGAGTTCGGCGACCGCCTCGGCGACGCGCGTGCCGATTTCCTCGCGCTCGCGGGCATTGATTCCCGGCGATGTCGCCTCTTCCCAGACCTTCTGGTGGCGCCGTTGCAGCGAACAGTCGCGTTCGCCCAGGTGAATGCCGGCGCCCTTGCCGTCGCCGAAGATCTGGATCTCGATATGGCGCGGCTTTTCCAGATAGCGTTCGATATAGAGCGCATCGTCGCCGAAGGCGGCTTTGGCCTCGGCGCGGGCGGTCGACAGCGCCTGTGGCAATTCTTCGGGCGTCATCGCCACCTTCATGCCGCGCCCGCCACCGCCGGCCGAGGCCTTGACGAGCAGCGGATAGCCGACCTCGGCGGCGACGCGCTTGGCCTCCTCATCGTCGGTGACGGCGCCGTCGGAGCCGGGTACCACCGGAATGCCGAGCCGCTTGGCGGTCCGCTTGGCCTCGATCTTGTCGCCCATCAGGCGGATGTGCTCGGGCGAGGGGCCGATGAAGGCGATGTCGTGCTCACGCAGGATGTCGGCGAAGCGGGCGTTCTCCGACAGGAACCCGTAGCCGGGATGAACCGCGTCCGCGCCGGTGATCTCACAGGCCGACATCAGCGCCGGAATGTTCAGATAGCTGTCGCGGGCCTGCGGCGGGCCGATGCACACGCTTTCGTCGGCAAGCCGGACATGCATCGCATCGGCGTCTGCCGTCGAATGCACGGCGACGGTCGCAATGCCCAGTTCCTTGCAGGCACGCAGCACTCTGAGGGCGATTTCCCCGCGATTGGCGATCAGGATCTTGTCGAACATGCGTGGGCTCGCCGTCCTATTCGATCACCAGCAACGGCTCGCCATATTCGACGGGCTGTGCGTCATCCACCAGGATCGCCGTTACGGTGCCCGCCTTCGGGGCGGGGATCGGGTTCATCGTCTTCATCGCCTCGACAATGAGAACCGTCTGGCCGGCCTCGACGGACGCGCCGACCTCGACGAAGGGCTGGGCGCCGGGTTCGGGCGCCCGGTAGGCCGTGCCCACCATCGGCGAGGTGACCGCGCCGGGATTCTGCTCTGCATCGCCGGGGGTGGCCTGCGCCGGCGCCTGGGCGGGTGCGGCCGGCGCCTGGGCCGCCGGTGCCGCGACCGGAGCGCTTGCCGCCACTGGGACGCTCACCGCCGGAACGCTTGCGATCGGGGCTGCCACGATCTCTCGGGCGACACGGATGCGCAGGCCCTCCTGTTCGACCTCGATTTCGCTCAGCTCGGTCTCCTTGACCAGCCTGGCGAGTTCGCGAATGAGATCCTGATCGATATCCCGTCCGGTTGTTGTCATACGTGTTTTCCCTGGCGACCGGTCGGCGGCAGAGGGCCGATCGGAATGCGGCACCTAAACGGCGGCCTCAAAGGCGGATCTGGCCGGAACAGTGTCGTCCCGACAGATCATACATATAGGTTCGGCCGCGATCCGCAAATCGCGACCGTCCCGGTCTTTAAAATTTTTTATCGAACCGGCATTCGCCGGTCGCCCACAATCAGCAGGTCAGGCATTCCTTTTCGCGCGCCTCGGCGATCCGCTCCTGCAGCGCCTCGAAGCTGACCGCGCCGGGAATGACCTCTTCGCCGACGACGAAGGCCGGCGTACCGCGCAACCCGAGCGCCTCGGCGACGCGGAAATTCTCCGAGATCGCTTCGTCGACCTCCGGCTTCCGAGACGCCTTCTCGACGGCCTTGCGGTCGATGCCCAGCGATTCGGCGACCGCGAGCGCCCGCTCCTTGTCGATGCCGCCACCGCCGCCGGGCTGGGCCATCAGTTCGAGATGGAAGTCGAGATAGCGCTCCGGGGCGACCATCTGGATACCGTGGGCGATGCGGGCGGCACCCGCCGAGCCCTCGGTCAGGATCGGCCATTCCTTGAACACCACGCGCAGATTCGGATCCGACTGCATCAGGTCGATGAGCGCCGGCAGCATCCGCTTGCAGTAGCCGCAATTGTAGTCGAAGAACTCGACCAGCGTGACGTCGCCGTCCGGATTGCCCGCGACCGGCGAATGCTCGGAGCGAAAGATTTCGTCGCTGTTGGAGGCAAGCGCCTCGCTGCGCGCGGTCGCCTCGTCCTGTTCGCGCTTTGCTTCCAGCGCCACCAGCACCTCTTCCAGAACGCCGGGATTCTCGAGGAGATACTGCCGTACGATCGGGCCTATGGTCTTGGTGTCCAGCGTTTCGGCCCGGAACTGCTCGATCCTCTGGTCGATCTTCTGCTCGATCATGCCCTCGACCGCTGGCGCGCTGAGGGCGCCGTCCTCGGCCTTGGCGGGGGTCATGGCGATGCCTGCAACGGCCGTCAGGCCCAGGGCGACCGCCGCCGCGCGATAGGCGACCGGACGGACAATTCGACCAACTTTCATCATATCCTGCTGTTCCCGTACCAGGGGACCGGAGCGATCCGGTCCAAGATCATGGGCTCGGTAGACACGCGGCCCGCGGCAAGACGGAATGTCCGGCCCGAGGGGAGAGATCCGCGCGACATATACGCCGCCCCGGAATGGCGATATCCAGGAGCGATCAGCCCGTCAAATGTCGATGTATCACGTCCGCGGCGGCCTGTATTTCAAAATATCGTCAGCCCTGAGCCAGGCCGGCGAGCCGTGCTTCAGACCCTGCTGGGCGCGGCCGGCGAAGCGCTTGGCGAGTTCATGGTCGCCGCGCGCGAAGTGTTCCTGGGCGGTCGCGAGCTCGGCCTCGGCGACGCGGCCCGACTTGCCATAGGCAATCGCGAGCTGGCGGTAGCCGGTCGCAAAATCCGGCTCGGCCTGGAGGCCCTGGTTGAGCTGCTGGATGCCCTGGCCGAGCAGGTTCGGATCGCCAGTGGCAACCAGCGCGCCGCCGAGCGCCACCCGGATCAGGCCGGGGCGCGGCGCCATCGAGACGGCCTTCTGATAGGGCGCGATCGCCTCGCGCGGCCGGCCCGCCTTGACCAGCAGGTCGCCCTTCAGCTCATGGAAATACGGGTTGTTCGGCTCCGCCCTGATCAGCCGGTCGGCGCCCGACAGCGCGTCGCGATAGCTACCGCTGCGCATCTTCGAGATCGTGCGGGCGTAATTGGCGGCGACCGAATTGTCGGAGCGGGGGTAGCGCCTGGCGACGCTGCTTGGATGTTCGAGATAGCCGTGCAGCTTGGCGCGGGCCAGGTTGTGGCGATGCTGCAGGGCCGGCGGGTCCTTCTTCTCGTAGTGCGGGCTCTGGCGGGCAAGCTGCTCGAGCGCGGCGATACGCTCGCGCGGCATCGGGTGGCTGACCGCGTAGGGGTCGGTGTATTTCGTCGACAGGAAGGACTGGCTGGCGAGATTGGCGAAGGTCTCCAGCATGCCCTTGGTGGATTGGCCGGTGGCGTTGAGATAATTGACCGCGGCGCGGTCGGCGGAGGATTCCTCGCTGCGCCGATAGGACAATAGCGACCGATTGGCCATGTGCTGGCCGCCGAGCATCAGTGCCTGGCCGGCCTGCGCGCCGGTGCCGCCGGACCCTGCCATCGCCCCGGCCGCCATGGCGCCCGCGCCCAGCAGCATGGTGAGCACCGACATCGCCTGCGCGCCGCGAATCTCCGAGCGCATGCGGGCCAGATGCCCGCCGGCGATATGGCCGGTTTCATGCGCCATCACGCCGATCACCTCGTTCGGCGTCTTGGCCTGCATCAGCACGCCCGAATTGATGAAGATGCGCCGCCCGTCGGCGACGAAGGCGTTGAAGGTCGGCGAGGCGATCAGATAGATCTGCACGGCGCTCGCGCCGACGCCGGCGGCCCGCAGGATCGGCACGGTATAGTCGCTGAGCAGCGCCTCGATCTCGGCATCGCGGATGAAGCCTCCGCGCACTTGCGCCGGCGCCGGTGTGGCCATGGCCGAGGCAAGCGCCAGGATGGCGGCCATCGACACAGCGCGCCGGCCCGCGCGACGGAGCGGGGAGGGGGCGCGAACCACATCTCTGGCTCCGGTTTCCCCGGTTTTACGGAGTGGCGAAGAGAACATCGTCTTCCTTTGTCTGAAATGCTGCGGCGCGATCTGTTAAGCGCGCGTCCTGCCGGAAACACCCTCTCGTCAGCCGCGACAGTAGGGTCACGCGACCGGCCGGTCAAACGGGCATGCTACACGGATTCGGCAGCCGTCCTTCCGCCTGCGGCGCCGCCACGCAGCGCATCGGTGACGTCCCTGCGACATTACGGGTGTTTACCGACGGATTGGACAGAAGATTGCGGCGACAGCATGTCGGTCCGGCGTTATTAGCGGATCAGTTGTGATGTTAGGGCTGGCATGCGCGGCGCACTTGCCATAGGGGCTGTTGCGTATCGGAGAAAAAGGCGCAGGGAGACAGGCATGAACACTCATTCACCGCCGGAACCGCAACCGGGCGCCTCGCGGCGATCGGAGGTGGCGCCGTTCATCGCCATGGATGTGTTGCGCGACGCTCGGGAACTGGAAGCTTCCGGCCGGTCTGTCCTGCACCTGGAAGTCGGCCAGCCCGGCGCGCCCGCCCCGGCCGGTGTCCGCGCCGCCGTCGATGCCGCGCTCGACGATGGCCGCATCGGCTACACCGAGGCGCTCGGCATCCAGCCGCTGCGCGAGCGAATCGCGCGGCACTATCAGGAGACCTACGGCGTTTCGGTCGATCCGGGCCGGATCATCGTCACGACGGGATCATCGGCCGGTTTCGTGTTGGCCTTTCTGGGCTGTTTCGATCCTGGCGACGCAGTCGCGCTCGCAGCCCCCGGCTATCCCGCCTATCGCAACATCCTGGCCGCGACCGGCCTGCGCACGGTCTGGCTGGAAACGACCGAGGCGAGCGGTTGGGTGCCGACGCCGGACCTGCTTCATACGGCCGCGGAGGAGGGAGGGCTTGACGGCATCCTGGTCGCAAGCCCGGCCAACCCGAGCGGCACGATGCTCTCGCCCGCCGCGCTGAAGGCGCTGCTCGCGGCCTCGCGGGCGCGCGGCCTGTGGTTCATTTCAGACGAGATCTATCACGGTCTGACCTATGGTCAGGACAGTGCCACCGCGCTGCAGTTCGACGACGATGCGATCATCATCAACAGCTTCTCGAAATACTACTGCATGACCGGCTGGCGGATCGGCTGGATGATCGTGCCGGAGCGGTTGGTGCGGCCGATCGAGCGGCTGGCCCAGAACCTCTACATCTCGCCGCCGGCCTTGTCGCAGGTCGCAGCGCTCGCCGCCTTCGACTGCACCGAGGAGCTGGAGCGCAACAAGGCGGTCTATGTCCGCAACCGCGCGCTGCTGGCCGACGCCCTGCCGCGGCTTGGCCTCGACCGCGTGCTGCCGATGGACGGGGCGTTCTACGCCTATGCCGATGTCGGCCGCTTCACCAACGATTCCCGCGACTTCGCCCAGCGCATGCTGCACGAGGCCGGCATCGCGGCGACACCGGGCCTCGATTTCGACCCCGATCGCGGCAACAGGTTCCTGCGGTTTTCCTTCGCCGGCCCGACCGCCGATATCGAACAGGCGATCGACCGGCTGGATGGCTGGCTCAAGCGGTAGGTAGCAAGAAAAAAGGCGGCACCGGGCCGCCCTTTGTCGTTTCATTGAGATCTGATCAGCTGCGTCGGCGCCACCAGCCGCGGCGCGGCGGGGGGGGCGGGGCCGTGTCCTGAACGACGACCTCTTCGACGGGTGCCGGCTCGGCGGCATCCGGCTCGACAGCATCCGTCTCCGCTGTTCCCTCGATCATTTCCAGGGCAGGCGCGGTGTCCGCCGCGCCTGTTTCCTCCGCAGGGGCGTCCGCTGCTGGCGTTTCCTCAGAAACGGGCGCCTCTTCCACCACGGCGACCGGTTCGGCCTCGGGCTGCTGCGCGTCTGCTTCAGCGACATCAGATTCGACATCTGATGTGGGGGCGTCAGAAGCGGGGGCATCCGGCTGATCGGCGACCGGCGTTTCTCCGGTGTCCGATGCAGGTGACTGCGCGGTCTCGGCGACGCTGTCCGTCTCCGCCGGCTGCGAAACCGCATCCGCGCCCGCCTCGACCTCAACCGCAGCGGCCTCCGCTTCCGCCTTGGCTTTCGAGCGGCGCGGCGCGCGGCGCCGACGGGCAGGCTTCTCCGCCGTCTCCTCGCCGGTCATCTCCGTTGCCGGGGCCTCGGCGGCTTCCGCCGCTTCGGAGGTGTCGCCGGTTTCGGCTTCCGGCTTGGCGGCGGCGTTCGCGCCGTCGAAATTCCATTCCGCGGGCGCCTCGACCGAGGGCTGCTCCTCGCTCACCTGGGTCGTGGCGGCCTGGTCGCCGCGATGGCGCCTGCCGCCGCGCCGGCCGCGCCGCCTGCGTCGTCCGCCCTGCTGCTCGCCCGATTGCGCATCGCCGCCTTCCGAAGACGCCTGCTCCGATTCGCTGGCCTCCGCCGCCTCGGCGTCGGCCGCTTCCGTTTCGTCCGTGGTCGTCTCCACGGCGGTCTCGTCGTTCGACGAACCGCGCCGGCGCCGGCGCCTGCGACGGCGCTTGCCGCCGCTTTCCTCGTCTGCGGATGCTGCGGGGGCGGACGCCTCGGGGGCGGCTTCCCCGTCCGTTTCCGCCTCGTCGAGGTCGGGCGACACCGAGATCGGCCGGATGACCGCGTCGCGATCCTGCACGCGGGCCGGCTCGCCCTTTTCCATCTCGAAGGCCGACGCGCCGAGCGTCTCGTCCGCATCGACGGTGATGATCACCGAGAACCGGTCCTCCAACTCGCGCAGATGCATACGCTTCTGGTTGAGCACGTAGAGCGCGACATTCGCCCGGGTGCGGATCGCCAGATCGGTCGGCTTGCCCTTGAGCAATTCGCCTTCGATCGAGCGCAGCAATTGCAGGGCGACCGATTCGACCGAGCGGACCCGGCCGGTCCCCTCACAATGGGCACAAAGCTGCATGGTCGAATCGAGCACGCTGGAGCGAATGCGCTGGCGCGACATCTCCAAAAGGCCGAAATGACTGATGCGGCCGACCTGGATCCGCGCCCGGTCGCGCCGCAGCGCTTCCTTCAGGCGCCGTTCCACCGCCTTGTTGTTGCGCTTCTCCTCCATGTCGATGAAGTCGATAACGATCAGCCCGGCCAGGTCGCGCAGCCGCAACTGGCGCGCCACCTCGTCAGCGGCCTCCAGATTGGTCTTCAGCGCGGTGTCCTCGATATTGTGTTCGCGCGTCGACCGGCCGGAGTTCACGTCGATGGAGACCAGCGCCTCGGTCTGGTTCATGACGATGTAGCCGCCGGATTTCATCGTGACCTGCGGACTGAACATCGCATCTAGTTGCGATTCGATCCGGTACTTGCCGAAGATCGGATCGGGCTCGCGATAGGGCTGGATGTTCTTGGCATGGCTCGGCATGAGCATGCGCATGAAGTCCTTGGCCTCGCGATAGGCCTCGTCGCCGGAAACCTGAACCTGCTCGATATCCTTGGTGTAGAGGTCGCGGATGGCACGCTTGACCAGGCTGCCTTCCTCGTAGACCAGGCTCGGCGCGACCGACTTGAGCGTCAGCTCGCGGACATTTTCCCACAGCCTGAGCAGATATTCGAAGTCGCGCTTGATCTCCGCCTTGGTGCGCGAGGCGCCGGCGGTGCGCAGGATGACGCCCATGCCCTCCGGCACGTCCAATTCATTGGCAATGCCCTTCAGGCGCTTGCGGTCGGTGGCGTTGACGATCTTGCGGGAGATGCCGCCGCCGCGCGCCGTGTTCGGCATCAAAACGGAATAGCGTCCGGCCAGCGACAGATAGGTGGTCAGCGCGGCGCCCTTGTTGCCGCGCTCCTCCTTGACGACCTGAACCAGCAGGATCTGCCGCTTCTTGATGACTTCCTGGATCTTGTAGTTGCGGCGCGGCCGCGACTTGCGCACCGGCACCTCTTCCAGGGCATCGTCGCCGCCGACCGATTCGACTGCCTCGTCCTCGGACGGTGCGTCTTCGACGCTGCTGTCGCTCTCGTCGCTGTCGGCATCGCCGCTGTCGTCGGCGTCCTTCACTTCCGTTTCGGCCGTTTCCGGATCGGCAACGGCCTCGCCGTTGGTCGTCTCGCCCGCATCCGCTTCGCCGGCATCTGAGGCAGCCTCGACCGGTTCGCTCGAAACGGCCGCGTCCGCGACTGTCGATGACGCCATGGTCTGCTCGCCGGTATCGGTCTCGGCCGGCGCGGTCTCGGTGTCGTCCGGCGCATCCGCCGAAGCCGTTTCTCCGCCGGTATCGTCGGTTTCCGGCGCCGCGTCCGCTGCCGTCGCCTCGGTCGCACTGGCTTCATCGGCCTGCTCCGCTGCCGTTTCCGCCTGCGCTGCCGCGTCTGAGCCGTCTGCGTCCGCCTCGTCTTCGGCGTTCTCCTTCGCGTCCGTGTCGGGCTTCTTGGAATCGCCTCCATCGAGGCCGCCGTTGTCCTCGGCATTGTCGGCCCTGGCGTCCGCCTCTTCGGCCTCGATCAGCGCCTGCCGGTCGGCATGCGGGATCTGGTAGTAGTCGGGATGAATTTCGCTGAAGGCCAGGAAACCGTGGCGATTCCCGCCATAGTCGACGAAAGCGGCCTGCAGGGAGGGTTCGACGCGGGTTACCTTTGCCAGATAAATATTGCCGCGCAATTGCTGCCGGTTGGCGGCCTCGAAGTCGAACTCCTCGACCTTTCCGTCACGAACGACGACGACCCGGGTCTCTTCCGGATGCGCCGCGTCGATAAGCATCTTAGTTGCCATAGTGGGGTCTCTGAATTGCAGGGTGCGCCAGGCAGCGTCAAACCGCCCTGTCTCGGGGGAACTCGCTTCGGAGTAACCCGTTTGGGGGCGTGCGATAGCCTGGGTCCTGGGGTTTGTGTCCCGCCGGGCAGACTCGCGAGGCGTGGCCTCTCGAGAAAATGCGCCCGCGCGGAAACGGAATATGGAATGTGACGGTATCGGGCCATTTTGACCGGCGTGCCTTGTGTATCGCGCTGTCGCGCGATACAGGCCGGTGGCACTCCGAAACCGAACATCCGCATCACTTTCAACTCATGCCGGCGATGGCCGGCCGATTGCTGTCTCGGCGAAACAGCAAGCTTCCTTTACGCAACCTTGCCTGCTCGCCCGATGCGCCGCCTGGGAGAGGGCGGCGGCCATCACGAAATCCGCGCGCATCCTGCGCAGCGGCGTTTCATTCGGCCTCCGGATTGTCTTTCCGGATAGGGCTTCGACACGATCGCCGCGGCATGACTTGCCGGAACCGGCCGATCTCAATGGTGCGAAGGTCCAAAAATACGGCGAATGGATTTCGCCCCCATTTCCGCCAGACCAGAGACGCGAATTTGAAACCTCTCTGTTATTAATGTGTTGGTTGCCGTTTATGCAAGCATTGTGTTTTGCAGGTCACAACGCGGGAATTTTCCGACGCCGGCGTCAATTTCCGATTAACCAAGCCGCTATAATCGTTCCCGAACGGTTTTCGCCTTCCGCCTGCCATGTGGCGGGCCGGTTGAAACGCTTCGAGGAATTGGGCGCCGTGATCTTGCAGCGGATCGGCTTAAAGAAAATCGCGCCGCGGCCCTTCGCCCTGGTGGCGATTGCCCTTGCCGTGCTCGCCGCGCAGCCTGGTTTCGCGCCGACTGCCGTCGCCGCAGCCGATTCGGACGATCAGTCCCAGGTGGCGGCCGTTTCGCAGCAGCAGGCGGCCGGCGGCTCGCACATTGTCGCCCAGGCGTCGCGGCTGGCCGGAGACGAGAAGCGCACCCGCTTCGTCGTCGATATCGACCGCAACGCGGCTTTCGTCGTCTTTGCACTCGCCGATCCCTACCGGGTCGTCATCGACCTGCCGGAAACCGAGTTCCGGTTTGCCGACGGTCAGGGGCGGACCGGCCGCGGCCTCGTCAGTGCCTACCGCTACGGGCTGATCGGGCCGGGCAAGTCGCGCATCGTTCTTGATGTCGGGGGACCGGTCAAGGTCGACAAGGCCTATGTCGTCGATGCCGTCGACGATCAGCCGGCCAGGCTCGTGGTCGACCTGGTTTCGACGACGCGCGCCGATTTCATGGCCGCGCTCGCCCTTCGCCCCGCCGCAAAGACGCCGAAACCCGCGCCGTCGCCGGAGCTTGGCACCCACGAGGCGGTCCGCCCCGGCGCTGCGGGCGAGGGACGCGAGATCGTCGTCGTGATCGATCCCGGCCATGGCGGCATTGATCCGGGCGCCAGAAGCCGCAAGGGCACGCTGGAAAAGGACGTGGTGCTGGCGTTTTCGAAGAAACTCGCCGACGTGCTCGGCAAATCGGGCCGCTACACCGTGCATATGACCCGCGATCACGATGAATTCATTCCGCTGGCTGACCGGGTGAGTTTTGCCCGCGACCGCAAGGCGTCGCTGCTGATTTCGGTGCACGCCGATTCGGTGTCGGCCGGCAGCGTCAGCGGCGCGACCGTCTACACCCTGTCGGAGCGCGCCTCGGATGCGGTGGCGGCGGCGCTGGCGGAAAAGGAAAACCGCTCCGATGCGATCGCCGGCGTCGACCTGTCGGAGGAGACCGATGCCGTCGCCGATATCCTGATCGACCTGGTCCAGCGCGAGACCAAGAACTATGCGGTGTTCTTCGCCCGTACCCTGGTCGGCGAGCTGAAGCGCCAGACCGGCGTCGTCAAGAACCCGCACCGCTCCGCCGGTTTCAAGGTGCTGAAGGCTCACGATGTGCCGTCTGTCCTGCTCGAGCTTGGCTATCTGACCAATCCGGAGGATGAAAAGGACCTGCTCGATGCCGAATGGCAGGAGAAGGTCGCCCAGTCGGTCGCAAGCGCCGTCGCCGACTATTTCGGCGAACGCCATGCGCAGGCGCCCGACTAGCCGATATCGGGCGGATTTGAATGTAGCGCCGTGGTGGCCATATTTTCGACATGCCGGTGCCGTTGATCGACTGGCGGGGTGATCTGATCTGGGATATGCGATTTGATCGGGCATTCGGTACGCGGTATGAGCAGGGCGAAAGGCCCGCGCCTTCCAAGTGCGGCGCTGTCGGCCCGCAGCCGTGCCGGACAGCGCAATAGGGCCTTCGGCCGACGTCCCGAACTGACAATCGGGGCCGGACCATTGAGAGACTTGGCGGTAGCCTGACGATGCTTTTGAGATTTCTGGGATTTCTGTTCGCAGCCGGCGTCATCGTGTTCGTCGTCGTGTCCGCCGGTGCGGCCTACATGCTCTGGAAGGTGTCGGAAGACCTTCCGGACTATGCCAGCCTGCGCGAATACGAACCGCCGGTGATGACCCGGATCCACGCAGCCGATGGCGAGTTGGTTGCCGAATATGCGCTTGAGCGGCGGCTGTTCATGCCGATCCAGGGCGTGCCGCGCCAGGTGATCGAGGCCTTCCTGTCGGCGGAAGACAAGAACTTCTACAGCCATTTCGGCCTCGATCTCGTCGGCATCAGCCGCGCGGCGGTGGAGAACGTGCAGACGGTGATGTCCGGCGGCGGCCGCAGCCTCGTCGGCGGCTCGTCGATCACCCAGCAGGTCGCCAAGAACTTCCTGCTCACCAACGAAAAGTCCTACGAGCGCAAGCTCAAGGAGGCGCTGCTGGCGCTGCGGATCGAGAATGCCTTCACCAAGGACCAGATCCTCGAGCTCTATCTGAACGAGATCTATTTCGGTGTTGGCGCCTATGGCATCGCGGCGGCCGCGCTGATCTATTTCGACAAGTCCGTCGACGCGCTGACGATCGCGGAAGCCGCCTATCTGGCGGCCCTTCCGAAGGCGCCGAACAACTACCATCCCTTCCGCCAGCCCGAACGCGCGATGACCCGGCGCAACTGGGTGATCGACCGGATGGAGGACAACGGCTTCATCACCGCCGAGCAGGCCGAGGAAGCGCGCAATTCGCCGCTGGAGGTCAAGCTGCGCCCGACCGGCGCGCGCCTGCAGGCGGCCGACTACTTCGCCGAGGAGGTCCGCCGCCGGCTCTACGAGCTCTATGGCGAGGACGGTCTTTACAAGGGCGGTCTTTCGGTGCGCACGACGCTCGATCCGTATCTGCAGGTCGAGGCGCGCAAGGCGCTGGTCAAGGGTTTCGTCGGCTACGACCGCAAGCAGGGCTGGCGCGGCCCGATCACGACGGTCGAACTCGCCGGCGACTGGGGCGAGGCGGTCGGCAAGGTCGATGCCTTGAGCGATATCGATCCCTGGCAGCTGGCGGTGGTGCTGAAGGCCGAAGAGGACGGCGCGGTGATCGGTTTGCGCCCGCCGACGCTTGCCTCCGGCGCCATCAGCGACCGCCGCGATGTCGGGCGCATTCCCTTTGAGCAGATGAAATGGGCCGGCAAGAAGGTCGGCGATATCGTCAAGCCCGGCGACGTCTTCTACGTCTCGCCCGCGCTGGACGCCGAAACCGGCGAGGTGATCGCCGGCGACTACGAGCTGCAGCAGGTTCCCGAGGTCTCCGGCGCCCTGGTCGCGATGGACCCGCATACCGGCCGCGTGCTCGCGCTTGTCGGCGGCTTCAGCTACGCCGAGAGCGAGTTCAACCGGGCCACCCAGGCGATGCGCCAGCCGGGCTCCTCGTTCAAGCCCTTCGTCTATGCGTCCGCCCTCGACAACGGCTACACGCCGTCGAGCGTGGTGGTCGATGCGCCGATCGAGATCGTCTCGGGCGGCAAGATCTGGCGGCCGCAGAACTATGGCGGCAAGTTCGCCGGGCCCTCGACCCTGCGCCGCGGCATCGAGAAGTCGCGCAACGTGATGACGGTGCGGCTCGCCCAGGACATGGGCATGCCGGTCATCCGCGAATACGCCAAGCGCTTCGGCATCTACGACGATCTTCTGCCCTATCTGCCGATGTCGCTGGGCGCCGGCGAGACCACCGTTCTGCGCATGGCGGGCGCCTATTCGACGATCGCCAATGGCGGCCGCAAGATCACGCCGACGCTGATCGACCGGATCCAGGACCGTTACGGCCGGACCATCTTCAAGCATGACGCCCGCGTCTGCGAGTCCTGCAACAACAAGCGCTGGAACGGCCAGGACGAGCCGGAGCTGATCGACAATCGCGAGCAGGTCCTCGACCCCTTCACCGACTATCAGGTGATCTCGATGCTCGAAGGTGTCGTGCAGCGCGGCACGGCGACCGTTCTGAAGAGCATCGGCAAGCCGATCGCCGGCAAGACGGGAACCACCAACGACGAGAAGGACGCCTGGTTCATGGGCTTCTCGCCCGACCTGACCGTCGGCGTCTATGTCGGCTTCGATCAGCCCAAGCCGCTCGGCCGGGGCATGACGGGCGGCGGGCTGGCGGCTCCCATCGTGCGCGATTTCATGGAAGTCGCGCTCGCCGACAAGCCGGCGATCCCCTTCCGCGTGCCGCCGGGCATCCAGCTCGTCCGCATCAACGCGACCACCGGCCTGCGCGCCGGCCCCGGCGACAGCAACGTCATCCTGGAAGCCTTCAAGCCCGGCCAGACGCCGCCGGAAAGCTATTCGGTGATCGGCTACCAGGATCAGATGGGCCGGCCATTGACGGTGTCGCCGGAGGCCGATAGAGCGGTCAGCGCCGGAACGGGCGGGCTCTACTGAAGTCCGCTCCACTGCCGTCAAACTGAAATACACAGCCAAGAAGACGAGACCGCCATGCGCGCCGAACACCAGCAGCTGGTCGACGAGATACGTCAGTCGATCTCCCTGCTAAGGAGGCATCTTTGACTGGGATACCGCTCTCGATCGCCTCGACGATTTAAACCGCGACGCCGAGGATCCCTCCTTCTGGGACGATGCCGAGAAGGCCCAGGCGCTGATGCGCGAGCGTCAGCAGCTTCAGGACGCCGTCGAGGCCGTCAAGCGGCTTGAGGGCGAACTTGAGGATTCGACCGGCCTAATCGAGCTGGCCGAGGAGGAGGGCGACACGGCGGTGCTGGCCGAGGCGGAGGAGGGACTGCGCGCCCTCCATGCCGATGCGCTGAAGCGCCAGGTCGGCACGCTTCTGTCCGGCGAGGCCGACAAGAACGATACCTATATCGAGGTCCATGCCGGTGCCGGTGGCACCGAAAGCCAGGACTGGGCGGAGATGTTGCTGCGCATGTATTCACGCTGGGCGGGCGCGCATGGCTACAAGGTCGAGGAAATCGGCTACAGCGCCGGCGACGAGGCCGGCATCCGCTCCGCCACCCTGCAGATCAAGGGGCCGGACGCCTATGGCTGGCTGAAGACGGAATCCGGCGTGCACCGGCTGGTGCGCATCTCGCCTTATGATTCCAGTGCCCGCCGCCACACCAGCTTCGCTTCGGTCTGGGTCTATCCGGTCGTCGACGACGCGATCGATATCGAGGTCAACGAATCGGAGGTCCGTGTCGACACGTTCCGGGCAAGCGGCGCCGGCGGCCAGCACGTCAACACGACCGATTCGGCCGTCCGTCTGACCCACCAGCCGACCGGCATCGTCGTTGCCTGCCAGAACGAGCGCTCGCAGCACAAGAACCGCGCGACCGCCTGGGCGATGCTGCGTTCGCGGCTCTACGAGCTGGAACTGCAGAAGCGCGAGGAAAAGGCGATGGCGGAGGCCGCCTCCAAGACCGATATCGGCTGGGGGCACCAGATCCGCTCCTACGTGCTGCAGCCCTATCAGCTCGTCAAGGACCTGCGCACCGGCGTCGAGAGCACCAATCCGAGCGCGGTGCTCGACGGCGACCTCGACGCCTTCATGGAGGCGTCGCTTGCCCAGCGCGTCGAGGCGCAGGCCGACGAGGCGGCCGAACAGCCCTGATAGAGATTGTCAGAGAAATTCCGGGAGAGTCTGGGAAATCTCGATAAACGGCGCGGGATCGATCGTGCGTTGATGGACGCGGGTCTCGTAATGCAGATGCGGTCCCGAGCTTCGCCCGCTCGACCCGACGCGGCCGATCACCTGGCCAGCCTCGACGCTCGTGCCCGGCGCGACCAGGATGCGGCTGAGATGGCCGTAGCGGGTCCGGTAGCCGTTACCGTGATCGATCTCGATGAGCCGCCCGTAACCGCCGGAATAGCTTGCAATCGTCACGCTGCCACCGGCCGTCGCCAGCACCGGCGTGCCGGTCGGCGCGCGGAAATCGGTGCCCGAATGCAGGGCCGGCCGCCCGAGAAACGGATCGATCCGCCGTCCGAACCGGCTGGTGATCGTCAGTTCGCCGGCGAGTGGCTGGCGCACGGGCAGGGAGCCGACATGGTCGCGCAGGAGACGGACGCGGTTGAGCGTCTCGCGGATCCGCGTCAGCCGCCGGTCCTCGGCGAGCCCGGAATGGCCCCTGCGGAGTTCGACCAGCGGGCCGCCGACGCCGTCTTCGGCGGCGAGATCCTCGGGCAACCGGGCGCCGACATGGTCGTTGATCGCGATGAGCTTCTCGGCGGTTGCGTCAAGCGTTTCGTCAAGTGCACCGATCAGGCTGCTCTGGACCGTTTCGACCCGGCGTATCGACGTCTGGATCCGGTCGACGGTCTCCATCTCGCTCGTCGCGCCGGCTACGGTATCGTGGCTGGCGGTGGCCGCCTGATCGCGCGCGTGATCAAGTGGGGCCGGGCGGGAGGGATCGAACGGACGCCCGGTCGCCGAGGCAAGACGCGTCTTGTCGTTGGGGGGCGTATCAAGCCTGATCGTCACCTTCTCGCGGCGCGCCTCGCCGAACAGCCCGGCGATGTCCTGCTGGCGCTTCTCCAGGGCCGCCTGCCGGCTCAGGAGTGTTTCGAGGCGGGTTTCGAAGGCCTGCTGGTCGAGGAACTGGCGGGTGTTGATCTCGTCGATCTGCCGCCTGAGCGTCGCGATCCGGTCCTCATAGGCCCGTTCCACAGAGATGCGGTGCGCCCTTGCGGCGTCCTGGATCTCGTCGTTGAAGGCGATATAAACGGTCGATCCGATCAGCCAGGCAACCGTCGACATCGCAAGGCCGGCGGCCGACCAGCTTGCCCAGGCCGGGACCGAGAAAGATTTCAGCCGGTCGCCGCGCGCAACTGTAATCGTGTGTGGGGCGCGTCGGCGGCCGAACTTGGAGGGAGTTTTCATCGCACGCGTCTCGGATGCTTCGAACCAGGTTCCGAATGCCTGCGATTATGGAATGATTAAGGTTAAGAAAGTCCGAAATGGCGTTCGATAGGGCGGCAAAGATGCCGGGAATGCCCGGAATATGCCGGGGCATGGGACACCTCGCGGCGGTCGCGCTCCGGTACTCCCTTCCCCTCGTCATCCCGGAAGCCGCCTGCGGCTATCCGGGATCGGGGAACCGGGGCGCCCGCTGGTATGCTTCATCGATGGATCGGTGGCTCCCCGATCCCGGCTCTTCGGCCGGGATGACGATTGAGAGGTAGGAGGCCGATATCCTCTCAGTAGTCATTGCCGGGCTTGTCCCACTGCTGTCCAGTTCAGCCGAGAGGGGGCTTTTTGTCTTCAGCTTGGCCACCCCCTCGGATGTCATGCCCGGACTTGTTCCGGGCATCCATGAACACCGCCGTCAGCATCGACGCAAGCGACTGTGTTCATGGATTGCCGGGACAAGCCCGGCAATGACAGGGAGGGGGAGTGGTGAGCGATACCAGACACCGCTTCCATCGAGGAAAACAGAGTTGATGACGGCCGAGTTGGCGGCTGAGCGAGTGCATGTCGCGCCACCATGGTTTGCCGCGAACGCCACGCAATCGGTCACGCACCGTCACCGGACTCAAACCGAACACCAGCAACTGAGACGGGAGCTAAAGCCCCCGCGCCGCCTCCAGCACCGCCTCGGCGTGGCCGGGCACCTTCACCTTGCGCCACACTTTGCGAACGATGCCGTCGCCGTCGATCAGGAAGGTCGAGCGTTCGACACCCATGTATTTGCGGCCATACATGCTCTTTTCCTTCCAGACGCCCCACTGCTGGAGCATGTCGGTCGATTCGTCGGAGAGCAGGGTGACCGAAAGGTCGTGCTTTGCCTTGAACTTGTCGTGCTTTTTCACCGGATCGGGCGAAACCCCGAAAATAACCGCTCCGGCGGCGTCGAAATCCGCCTTGAGGCCGGAGAAATCGATCGCCTCGCGTGTGCAGCCGCTGGTGTCGTCCTTGGGGTAGAAATACAGGACGACGGTCTTGCCCTTCAGCGACGCCAGTCCGACCGTGCCGTCGCCATCGCTCGGCAGGTCGAAATCCGGCGCCTTTTCACCTTCTTCTACCGTATTTGTCATAGCTCAACGCCCCTTTTGTGATCCTCGGCCATCATTTCGTCGAGATTTCCATTGCAAGAAAATGTCATAATCGGATTCGCGAACCCGATGGGTTTCCGAGCTTCGGCATACGCGAATGACCGTGCACCGGATTGGTGAAGCCGATCCTCGGAAACTGTAGCCGGCGTAGTGAATGGCCAGCGTCTTGAGTGAAACGACGAAGCGAATCCCGCGCGCCGGTGCCGGCCGATGCCGGAGGCTGGGAGACTATCGCATCGGCGATGGCGGGATGGCCAATCGGCGATGATCGATCAACCACCGCAAAACGCCGACCCGGATTCGACCGCCGACCGCAAGGATACGCTGGCGCCGGCCGGGACCAAGGGCGCCGAAACGGCCGTGTCCGCCCGGCTCGCCGGACGGCGGCGCATGTGGCGCCGGGTCGCGATCGGGCTTGCCGCGGCAACGGCGATTGTCATCCTCCTGCTCGGCGGGCTGGTGCTGCGATTGTCCCATGGGCCGCTGTCGGTTGCGTTTCTCACCCCGCAGATCGTCGACGCGGTCCAGGCGCAACTGCCGGCCGGCTACACGCTACGCCTCGGCGACACGGTGATCGAGCGCGACGACGAGACCGGCGACGTGCTCCTGAGGCTCAGGAACGTGGCCGTGCTGGGCGCCGACGGCGCGCCGGTCTTCGCGGCGGCGCGCGCCGCCATCGGCCTGTCGGGGACAAGCCTGCTGGTCGGCCGCATCGCACCGCGCAGTGTCTGGGTGATCCAGCCGAAGGTGACGCTGGTCGATGATGGAACAGGCCTGCGCCTGAAGACGGGGCAGGAGGGCGATTCCGCCCGGCAGGCGTTGCGCGAAGACGATGGCCCCGACGATCTCGCAGCACCGAATGCCGCCGATGGCGGCGTCAATCCGCAGGACGCGCTTGCCGTTCTGTTCGCCATGCTGAGCGACGGTCCGGGTGAGACCGGCATCGGCCAGAGCCTGCGCTCGATCGGGGCACGGAAGGCCCGGATCACGGTTCTTCATGCCGACGGAACAACCGGCCGGCTCGATGATGTCGAGTTCGGGCTCTACCGGGGCCGGGAAGACGGTCATGTGTCCTTTTCCGCGCGGTTGGGGACTGCCCAGTCGGCGCGCAAGTCGGACACACCGGTGATCGAGGGCGATCTGCGCCGCGAGGCATTCGGCTATTCGGTCGAGATTCGCCTGGCCGACCTGTCCGCCGAGACGTTGTCGCCGCTCTTGCGCGACGGACTGCCTGTCGTACTGACGGGGCCGATCTCCGGACAGTTGAGCGGTGCGCTCAACGCACTCGGCCAGGTCGACCGGGTCGGTGTCGATCTCAAGGTCGGCGCGGGTTATCTGGGCGGCGGCGAGCGCAAGGTTCTGGTCGACGAGATCGATCTTGTCGCCGATTACAGCCATCGCACCGGCCTGATCACGCTTGAGCGGGCCAGCCTCCTGATGGGGCAAAGCGGCGGCCGGGTGAGTGGCCAGATTTCCGTGCCGGGCCGTGGCGATTTCAGCTACGGAACCGTGCCGCTGCGGCTGCATTTCGCCGATATCGTCATGGCCGATCCCGATACCGGCATTCCGGCAGGCTATGATTCGGCGCTTCTGGAGGCCTACTACGTCGTCGAGCAGAAGGCGCTGCACATCGCCCGCCTGGACGTGACCGGCGCGGGGACGGCCGGTGCCTTTGTCGGCGGCATGTTCTTCGGGGAGGAGTCGCCGGGCGTCGTGCTCGCCGGCTCGGTGACGCCGACCAGCGTCGACCAGCTCAAGCGGATCTGGCCGCCTTTCCTCGCCGACAAGGCGCGCCGCTGGTTCGTTGGCCATGTGATGGAGGGCGAAATCGACGATGCCCGCTTCAATGTCCAGGTCGCCCCCGGCGACATTGCCGCGGCCCTGCGCAAGGTGCCGCTTCCCCAGGAGTCCTTCCGGATCGACTTCAAGATCAATGACGGCGTCATGCGGTTTCTCAAGCAGATGCCGCCGGTCCACGACGTCAATCTGATCGGCCGGATCGATGCGCTGGAATTCGAGGCGACAACGGACGGGATGGCCCGGATCGACCTGCCGGACGGCCGCAGGGTCGATGTCTCCGCCGGTCATTTCTTCGTGCCCGACATCCCGGCGAAACCATCGACCGGCGATTTCAGCGTCACGCTTGAGGGCACCGTCACGGACGTCGTCGACCTGCTCGACTACCCGCCGATCCGGCTTGCCGAACGCCGCGATATGGATCCCGACGCGCTTGGCGGCGCCGGACATGTCGACTTCGCCCTGTCGATGCCGCTGGTCGAGGGATTGCGGTTTTCCGATATCGATCTGAAGGCCGATGGTGAGATCACCGACTTCAGCGCGGCCGAGTTCGCCGGGGCGCGCAATATCGAGGACGGCAATATCAGTCTGTCGGTCGCCGACAATCGGGTGGCGATCGGCGGCGATGCGCTGGTCGAGGGTGTGCGGGCCGACCTGTCCTTCGAAGAGCCGCTCGACGACAGCGGCGCGCCGGGCGCGCAATCGGTGACGATGACGCTCGACGCGGCCGCCCGCGAGCGCATGGGAATGCCGCTCGGTTCGATCCTCAGCGGGCCGCTGACGCTGACCGTCTCCGATGTCCGCGCGACTCCGGAAGGCACGGTGCAGACGATCGAGGCCGATCTCACCGCGTCGCATATCTCCTTCCCGCCGCTGGGGCTCGACAAGCCGGCCGGCGAGGCGGCCAGTGCCAGCCTGTCGATGATGCGGTCCGGCGACGCCGTGACCTTGAGGGATCTCAAGATCGCGGCGGAGTCCATGCGGGTGCAGGGCGAGGCGGTGTTCGGCAAGGATGGCGAGTTGATCCGCGTCTCGCTGCCGGTCCTGCGCACGCCGCGCGGCACCGATGTCGCCGTTAGCGGGCGCACGGTCTCCGGCCGCCAGGCGCTGTCGCTGACGGGCAAGTCGCTCGATTTGCGCAACGCCCTCAAAGGGGTGGGACAGGGGGGCGGAGATCAGTCCGAATCGGACCAATCCGGGTCCGCCTCGGCCAGGATGGCCATCACCGTCGATATCGACGAGGCGATCGGCGCCGGCGGCGTGGTGCTGCGCGATGTCGAGGGGTCGATGGTGCGGGCAGGGCCGCTGACCGAACGGCTCGACCTGAGCGCCACCACCCAGGCCGGCGCGCCGGTCACGGTTCGCTATTCCGACAGCGGCGCCAATGCGGATCTTGCCATCGAAACCTCGGATGCCGGCGGCGTGCTCGCCTGGACCGGGTTCTATCGCCATCTGCGCGACGGCCAGTTGCGGCTTGCCGCGGTGCGCCGCGGCGCCGGCGCGCCGATGTCCGGGTCGATCGCCATCGACCGCTTCCGTGTCGCCGGCGACCCCTCGCTGACCCAGCTCATCTCCGATGGCGAGGAGGAGACGTCTCGAACGCCGGCCGGTGCGCCGGCTTCGCCGGTTCGGGGTGGGGGCACCGCGGAGCGTGAGCCGGGCGTTCAGTCCGGCGGCGGCGGCGGTCCGACGAGCATCAACGCGACCGATGTCGGCTTCGACCGGCTGACCGCCAATTTCGAGCGCGACGCCACGCAACTACGCGTCATCGACGGCGTGCTGCGCGGTCCGGCCGTCGGCGCGACCATCGAGGGCGACGTCGATTTCGCCTCGCAGCGCCTGGCCCTGCACGGCACCTATGTGCCGCTCTATGCCCTGAACAACCTGTTCGGGCAGTTGCCGCTGTTCCTCGGCCCGCTGCTGGGCGGCAAGAAGAACGAGGGCCTGCTGGGAATCACCTATTCGCTATCCGGATCGGCGAGTGCGCCGGTCCTGACCATCAACCCGATCTCGGTCGTGGCGCCCGGCGTTTTCCGTTACATCCTGGGCATGGACAATCCGCGCGCCGCCTCGGGCACCGCGCGGCCCCAGAATCTCGATCCGTCAGCCCCGATCAGATAGGGCTGCCCGTGAGCGCGCTGATCAGACCGGCCGCAGCAACACGTGCTTCTTGCGACCGAAGGACAGCTTGATCACGCCTTCCGGGCCGATATCGGCCTTACCGATCATCGCCTTGGGATCGCTGACGGCGACGTCGTTGATACGCAGCGCACTGTTGCCGACGGCCCGGCGGGCCTCGCCGTTCGAGGTCGCGAGCCCGGCCTGAACGGCGGCCGTCAGGATACCGAGGCCATCGGCGAGATCGCCGGCGGCGATCTCGACCGTCGGCAGGCTTTCGGCGACCTGGCCCTCCTCGAAGGTGCGCCGTGCCGTCTCGGCCGCCGTCTCGGCCGCCTCCCGGCCGTGCAGCAGGGCGGTCGCCTCGTTGGCGAGCACCTTCTTGGCCTCGTTGATCTCGGCCCCGCCGAGCGCCTCCAGCCGGGCGATCTCGTCGAGCGGCAGTTCGGTGAACAGCTTCAGGAACCGGCCGACATCGCCGTCCTCGGTATTGCGCCAGTATTGCCAGTAGTCCCAGGGGCTGAGCATGTCCGCTTTCAGCCAGACCGCGCCGGCCGCCGTTTTGCCCATCTTGGCGCCCGACGAGGTGGTCAGCAGCGGGCAGGTCAGCGCGTAGAGCTGGCCGGTACCCATCCGGCGACCGAGATCGATGCCGTTGATGATGTTGCCCCACTGGTCCGAGCCGCCCATCTGCAGGACACAGCCATGGCGCCGGTTCAGTTCGACGAAGTCGTAGGCCTGCAGGATCATGTAGTTGAATTCCAGGAAGCTCAGCTCGTGCTCCCGGTCGAGCCGCAGCTTGACGGAATCGAAGCTCAGCATCCGGTTGACCGAGAAATGTCGGCCGACCTCGCGCAGGAAATCGATATAGTTGAGCCCGGCGAGCCACTCGGCATTGTCCGGCATGACCGCGTCGGTCGGCCCGTCTGTCGGTCCGGCGCCGAAGCTGACGAACCGCTCGAAGACCGTCTTGAGGCTCTGCTTGTTGTCCTCGATCTGCTCGTAGGTGATGAGCTTGCGGCTTTCGTCCTTGCCCGACGGGTCGCCGACCCGCGTCGTGCCGCCGCCCATCAGCGTGATCGGCTTGTTGCCGGTCTTCTGGAACCAGCGCAGCATCATGATCGAGAGCAGGTGACCGACATGCAGGGAGGGGCCGGTGCAGTCATAGCCGACATAGGCCGTCACCGGTCCTTCCAGGGCGAGCGCATCGAGACCCTCATTGTCGGAACACTGGTGGATGAAGCCGCGCTCGTCGAGGACGCGAAGAAAATCGGACTTGAAGCCAGTCATGGCGTTTGGCATTCCCGGTGCGGTCTGGAATAAAGGTGGGCCGGCTCTCGGCCGGCATCGTTTACCAGAGGCTTATCGATGACGAAAGCGCTGACCGCGATCGGGATGATGAGCGGCACCTCGATGGACGGCGTCGATGCCGCGCTGATCGAGACCGACGGATCGGAGATCCGTGTGCTCGGGCCGACGGCCTCGCGACCCTATACGGCGGGCGAACGCAAGGCGCTGGTCGCTGCGCTGGAGGCGGCGACCGTGCTCATCGATCGCGACAGCCGGCCAGGCGCGGTGTTGGCTGCCGAGCGGATCGTCACCGACGCGCATGCCGAAACGGTCGAAACCCTTTTGCGCGATCTTGGCCGCACGCCCGAGACGATCGACCTGATCGGTTTTCACGGCCAGACCGTCCTGCATCGGCCCGAGCAGCGTCTGACGATCCAGATCGGCGACGGCCAGGCGCTGGCCGATCGCCTGGGCATCGACGTCGTCTGCGATTTTCGTGGGCGTGACGTCGAAGCCGGCGGGCAGGGGGCGCCCTTCGTGCCGGTCTATCACCGCGCGCTTGCGGGACGGGACCGGCTCGACCTGCCGATCGTCGTCGTCAATCTGGGCGGCGTCGGCAATGTCACCTTCATCGGCGAGGGTGATCCGCTCGCCTTCGACACCGGTCCCGGCAACGCGCTGATCGACGACTGGGTTGATCAGCAGACCGGCGAGCCCTACGACGCCGACGGACGGCTGGCCGCTGCGGGAACCGTCGATGCCGCCGTGCTGTCGGAACTGCTCGACAATCCGTACTTTTCCGAGGGCCCGCCGAAATCGCTGGATCGCAACGACTTTTTGATTGCGCCGGTTGCGGGCCTGTCGCTGGAGGATGGAGCGGCGACGCTGGCAGCCTTCACCGCGGCGACCGTGGCAGGTGCTGCTCGGTGGTTTCCTGAACCCGCGCGTCAATGGATCGTCGTCGGCGGCGGCGTCCGCAATCCAACCCTTCTCGGCATGCTGTCGGAGCGGCTCGCCGTCCCGGTCGTAACCGGCGAGGCGGTCGGCTGGGCAAGCGATTTTATCGAAGCCCAGGCCTTCGGCTTCATGGCCGTCAGAAGCGTGCGCGGCCTGCCGCTGACTTTTCCGACGACCACCGGCATCGCCGCGCCGCTGAGCGGTGGAACCCTGGTCCGGGCGACCCCGGCGCGGCGGATTTGACGTGCCTGCGGCACGCACCATTTGTTCTGAGCGCAAAAGGAATGACGGGAGAGCATAAGGATGTCGACTGAGGAAAAGGGCGTCGCGCTGATCATCGGGGCGGGCAGCGGATTGAGCGCTTCGCTTGCCCGGCTGTTTGCCGCGGACGGCTACACGGTCGCGCTCGCGGCGCGCAACACGGAGAAGCTCACGGGCCTGTGCGAGGAGACCGGCGCGGTCGCGTTTTCCTGCGATACCGCCGTGCCCGCCGATGTCGATCGACTTTACGGCGCGGTCGACGCGCTGGATAAGCCGCTCGACGTGATGGTCTTCAATGCCGGCTACCGGGCACGCGGTCCGGTCGTCGATCTCGATCCCGCCGACGTGGAGAAGGCCCTCATGGTCGGCGCCCAGGGCGGTTTCATGGTCGCACAAAGGGCCGCCGAGCGGATGCTTGAGCGCGGCAAGGGCACGATCCTGTTCACCGGGGCTTCGGCGAGCGTCAAGGGCTATGCCCAGTCCGCCCCTTTCGCGATGGCCAAGTTCGCGTTGCGCGGCCTTGCGCAGTCCATGGCGCGGGAACTGGCGCCAAAGGGTATTCACGTCGCCCATTTCGTCATCGACGGCGGCATCCGCAGCGACCGTCGCCCGCCGGATCCGGCCAGGCCCGACGGCTGGCTCGATCCCGACGCGATCGCCGGGTCCTATCTGCAGATCGTCAATCAGCCGCGCAACGCCTGGACCTGGGAAGTCGAATTGCGCCCCTGGCTGGAGTCGTTTTAGAACATAGTCTGCCGACTGATTTATGGTGTTTACCGACCGGCGCCCGGACGTTGCCGGTCGGGACGATGTTTTTGAGCAGAGGTTTGCTTTGGCCCGAGGCAAGCAGATGCAGGGCCGAAGCGGTTTTCAGGAAAGACACGCCGACATCGGGGGGAGGGTCGGCAGTGTCCCGTTACGGGGCTTTCGATGAAGCGATTGCGGAAAATTCTCCTTGTCTGCGGCGGAGCGCTGGTGATCGGTCTGGCGGGCCTCGCGGTCTGGCTCTCCTACGGTCTTCACCACCAAGACCATCTCCCGTTTTACGCGGACACACCTTTGGCGGCCGACACCGAACCGGGCACCTTGCTGCGCATCGAGCCGATCTCCGACGCTCCCGACGGCGTGATCGCCTATCGCATCCTCTATGCCTCGCTCGGCATGGAGGAGAGGCCGGTCGCCGTGTCGGGACTGGTCGTGGCGCCGCTTGAAGCGGCGAAATCCGGGGGCAGGCCGGTCATCTCCTGGGCCCATTTCACCACCGGGATCAACGATCCCTGCGCTCCGTCGCGAAGTGTCAAGGGCGTCCACGTGATAGACGGAATCGAGGCGTCCCTGAAAAACGGCTATATCGTCGTTGCGACGGACTATATCGGTCTCGGTACGCCAGGACCGCATCCCTACATGGTTGGGTCGGTAACCGGCCGCAGCATTCTGGATGCCATACGCGCGGCGCGCTCCATCCCCGATATCGACGCGGATAACCGCACCTTTCTCTGGGGGCATTCGCAAGGCGGGCATGGCGTCCTGTACGCCGCCGAAATCGCCCCGCGCTATGCCCCGGACATCGACATTGTCGGCGTCGCCGCCGCCTCGCCGCCGACCGATCTGAAGAAAGTCGTACACAACAATGTCGGGTCGTTCTTCGGCAATATCCTGGTTTCCTATGCGACCAAGTCGTGGAGCGAAGTCTATGACATTTCCATGCAGAACACGCTCATTCCCCACGCGATACCGGTGGTGAGCAACGTCGCCGAATTGTGCATTCAGCACTTGAAGGACAGGTTTTATACGGTGTTCGACGCCGTCGAGCTTCAGGAGGGCATGCTCACCGAGCATGCGCTGGATTCGAGCACCTGGAATGCGCTGCTGGAACGCAACTCGATAGGGAAGCTGCCCATCGTCTATCCGATTTACCTGGCGCAGGGCTCGGAGGATGCCCTTGTCGATCCCAGGCAGACCCTGGAATTCGCGCGGAAGGTGTGTGGCGAGGGGACGGACGTGACATTTGATCTGGTCGTTGGCGCAGGTCACAACGAGGCCGCCCATCGCAGCGAGGCAAGCGTCATCGCCTGGATGAACGCATTGCGGGACGCGGCCCAGCCGCCGGCCGGATGCGCTGGCCTTCCAGCGTCCGTAGACACCGCCACCGCCGGCTAGATGTGACCTCTCAATAGGTTGTCCACTCGGTCCTCCCTCGGAAGCTTCGAATCTGCAAATTCAGCTTCCTCGGTCCGGACCGAGTGGACAACCTATTGAGAGGTCACATCTAGGGCCTTCGGTCGGGTCCACCATGCGGCAGGCGGCCCGCCTGAGGCTGGCCCGCCGGTCGCTGACGTGACACGCTTGCCCTTTCCCGCTAAGGCGCTGTCATGGCTTTCTGGTCGTCCCGTTCGGTGTCCGGTTTGATTCGCCGGTTTCGGTTGCCGGGCTGGCTGTCCCGCTATGCGGGCCTCGGCATTGTCACGGCCGATCCCGACATCGCCCGGCGCCAGCGGTTCGTCAACCTGGCCGGCTTCGTCGGCGTCGTCGATACGCTGTCGCACGCGATCTATAACGGGCTCTACGACTTCGCCGCGCTGCTTCCGGTCAATATCTACAACGTGGTGATGGCCGCCCTGATGGCGCTGACGCCGCTGACCCATCGCTATGGCGAGAACGTCGGTGTTCTCTATCTCGTCGGGCTGATCGGCTTCGGCAATCTCTTCGTCATCTGGACGCTGGGCTTCGAGGGCGGCACGCTGGTCTACTACACCACGGCGGGAGCGGTCTTCTTCATCCTCGGCGTGGCGCATTGGCGGACATTCTGCTGGGTGCTGGCCTTCGCCTTCCTGCTGCTTGCGGTGTCGGTGGCCTTCGCGCCGGACTACGGGATGCTGCTGCCGGGCGATCACGCGTTTCGCCGCACCCTGTCGGCGCAGGCCCTGTTCGCCACCCTGATCATCAACACCGCCCTGATCGCCTACGCCGTCATCGCGCTGGACCGGGCCGAGAAGGCGTTCGCCGCCGAGCACGCCCGTTCCGAGCGTTTGCTTGGATCGATCCTGCCCGAAACGGTCGCGGCGCGCCTGAAGGCCGATCCCGATACCCGCATCGCCGAGCGAATCGAGGACGTGTCCATCGTCTTCATCGATCTCGTCGGCTTCACCCGCGCCTCGAGCGCCCGCGAGCCGACCGAGGTCGTCAGCTATCTCGACGGGCTGGTGCGCCGGTTCGACCATCTCGCCGATCGCCACGGCATCGCCAAGATCAAGACGATCGGCGACAGCTACATGGCCGCCGCGGGCCTGAACGGCGAGGGTCGGGACGGGGCCGTTTCCGCCGGCTGCTTCGCGCTCGACGTGGTCGATGCCGTCCACGACGCACCGCCGCTCGGCGACGCGCGCCTGTCGGTTCGCGTCGGCCTCCATATCGGGCCGATCGTCGCCGGCGTCATCGGCACGCGGCGCTACGCCTACGACATCTGGGGCGAGCCGGTGAACATCGCCGCGCGCATGGAACAGCTCAGCGAGCCGGGCCGCATTCATGTCTCGCAGGCCTACGCGGCCGCCACCGAGGCCGCCTTCGACTTCCGTCCGCGTGGCGCCGTCGACGTCAAGGGGATTGGTTCGATGGAAACGGCGTTCCTCGAGCGGCGGCGGACGGACTGAAGACGCGGGAAAGAGGCTGGGCCGGCACCGATGCCGCAGGTAAAGTAGCGGACGTCGCCGGCAAGACCGGCGTCCATACGCCGGGCGGCATAGCATCGCCGCTTTCATGGTCTGTCGGGATTGGCGGCATGTTCCTGTCCGTCTTCGAACTGTTCAAGATCGGCATCGGCCCATCGAGCTCCCACACGGTCGGCCCGATGGTCGCTGCCGCGCGCTTTCTCGATGCGCTGCGCCGGCGCGATGGCGACGGCGAAGGAGCGGATATTGCCCGGGTCACGGTGTCGCTGCACGGATCGCTGGCCTTTACCGGCAAGGGACACGGCACCGACAAGGCGGTCTGTCTCGGCCTGATCGGCGAGGCCCCCGACACGCTTGATCCGGACCGGGTCGAGCCGCTGCTTACCGGTCTGGCGGCGGCCCGCGCGATCCGGCCGGCGGGCTTGCCCGCGCTTGCCTTCGATCCTGAGACCGACGTGATCTTCGACTACGGCCCGCCGCTGCCGGGCCATGCCAACGGCATGCGGTTCTCCGGCCTCGATGCCGAGGGCGCCGAGCGGTTCGCGACCGTCTACTATTCAATCGGCGGCGGCTTCGTCAAAACCGAGCAGGAGATGGATCTGATCCTTGCCGACGACGCGCCGGTGCGCAAAGTCGAGGTGCCGCATCCCTTCGTCGATGCCGCCGAGATGCTGCGGATGGGGCGGGATGCCGGCCTGTCGATTGCCGCCATGAAGCGCGCCAACGAGACCGTCCTGCGCAGCGAGGCGGAGTTGGACGCGGGCCTCGACCGGATCTGGGCGGCGATGAACGGCTGCATGCAGCGTGGCCTGACGGTGAGCGGCGAACTCCCCGGCGGGCTGAAGGTCAAGCGCCGGGCGGCCTGCATCTATGCCAAGCTGAAGGATGAGTCGGGCCTCAACCGGCCCTTCGAGCACACGGTGATGGACTGGCTGTCTGTCTATGCGATGGCCGTCAACGAGGAAAACGCCGCCGGCGGGCGGGTTGTCACCGCGCCGACCAATGGGGCGGCCGGCGTCGTCCCCGCCGTCATCCGCTACTATCTCGACCATTGTCCCGACGCCGATGCCGCCGGCATCCGGACATTCCTGCTGGTTGCCTCGGCGATCGGCGGCATCATCAAGCACAATGCCTCGATTTCCGGCGCCGAGGTTGGCTGCCAGGGCGAGGTCGGTTCGGCCTCGGCGATGGCGGCCGCCGGCCTGTGCGCGGCGCTTGGCGGCACCAACGCGCAGATAGAGAACGCCGCCGAGATCGCGCTGGAGCACCATCTCGGCATGACCTGCGATCCCGTCGGCGGCCTCGTTCAGGTGCCCTGCATCGAACGCAATGCGCTCGGTTCGGTGAAAGCGGTAACCGCCGCGTCGCTGGCACTACGCGGCGATGGCGAGCATTTCGTGCCGCTCGACACCTGTATCGAAACGATGCGCCAGACCGGCCTCGACATGATGGAAAAATACAAGGAGACCAGCCAGGGTGGCCTGGCGGTCAACGTCGTCGAGTGCTGAGGGGCGCGCGGGCCCCGTGTTGTTTACTCCTGCCGGCGATCCAGAATGGCGGAAAAGGCGATGCCGGCGCCGATGCTGATATAGGTCATGTAGAGGTGATCGCCGGCTACCCGTGTGCGGAATATCCCCGATGACGCCCAGTCTGCGGGGGCTTGGGCTTTTTCCGACAGGTACAGCACGTTCGGCTCGTCGCGCGTGAACGTTCCGGTCGTTTCCTCCTCAAACCACTCCGATGCCTCGACGTGTCGCCACCGGTTGGTTGCCCAGATCAGATTTGCCTCTTGTTTATACACCTCAAGTGCGATTTCGAACGTGTCGACCCCGTCGGGATAGCGGCTATGGGACTTGGGAAAGGCAACTTCATAGCTGCCGGCCCATGTACCGATCATGTCCGGATAGCGTGGCTCCTGATCGGCGCGGAGCGGTAAGGCCGAAACGATCAAAAGAGAAATGAACAGAACAATCTGTGCCTGAATCTTTTGCATCGAAATTAATCCCTGAATTGATAATGGACGCAGGGTCCACACCGTAGGCTTGTCAAATGCGTCAGCCCTGCGGATATGACGCCGGTAAATTGAACAGCATCTGGTCGCCGCGGGGCAAGCGATCGTGACCGGCGGGATCCTGCCGCGCCAGAGCGGAAGGAAAAGCGTTTGCGCTGTCTGGTTGCTTATTGCGGCTGGATAACGCTATGCAGCGTTAGCGGGAACGACGAGGCAGACTGAATGTTCGAGACACTCCTGATCGCCAATCGCGGAGAAATCGCCTGCCGCGTCATGCGCACCGCGCGCCGGATGGGCCTGCGTACGGTCGCCGTCCATTCCGATGCCGATGCGGGCGCGATGCATGTCGAGATGGCCGATAAGGCAGTCGCGATCGGGCCTGCGCCGGTAACGGAAAGCTATCTGGTCGCCGACCGGATCATCGCGGCGGCGCGCGAAACGGGCGCGGGCGCCATCCATCCAGGCTACGGGTTCCTGTCGGAGAATGCCGGCTTTGCCGAGGCCTGCGCCGAAGCCGGCATCGTCTTCGTCGGACCGTCGGCCGGCGCGATCCGCGCCATGGGGCTGAAGGACGAGGCTAAGGCGCTGATGGAAAAGGCCGGTGTGCCGGTCGTGCCCGGCTTTCACGGCGCCAAGCAGGATCCCGACTTCCTGCGCGAAAAGGCCTATCAGATCGGCTATCCCGTGCTGATCAAGGCGGTCGCCGGCGGTGGCGGCAAGGGCATGCGGCGGGTCGACAAGGCGCTCGCCTTCGACGACGCGCTTGCCGGCGCCAAGCGCGAGGCGCTGTCGGCCTTCGGCGACGACCGGGTGCTGATCGAGAAATTCGTCTCCAAGCCGCGGCATATCGAGATCCAGGTGTTCGGCGATAGCCACGGCAACGCCGTGCACCTCTACGAGCGCGACTGTTCGCTGCAACGCCGCCACCAGAAGGTCATCGAGGAAGCACCTGCGCCGGGCATGACCGAGGGCCTGCGCGCCCGCATGGGAGAGGCGGCGGTGCGTGCCGCCAAGGCGGTGTCCTATAGCGGTGCCGGCACCGTCGAGTTCATCGTCGACGGCTCGCAGCCATTGTCGGACGAAACGCCGTTCTATTTCATGGAAATGAACACCCGCCTCCAGGTGGAACATCCGGTCACCGAATGCGTCACCGGGCTCGATCTCGTCGAGTGGCAGCTCAAGGTCGCGGCCGGCGCGCCGCTGCCGCTTGCCCAGCCGGATATCTCGCTGAGTGGCCATGCGGTCGAGGCACGGCTCTATGCAGAGGATCCCGACAACGGCTTCCTGCCCTCGACCGGCACGCTGCACGTCCTGCAACTCGACGAGGCCGACGGCATCCGCATCGATACCGGCGTGCGCGAAGGCGACGTGGTGACGCCGTTCTACGATCCGATGATCGCGAAGGTGATCGCCCATGAAGACGACCGGGATAAGGCGCTCGACCGGCTGTCGCAGACGCTTGCCGCGAGCCTTGTCGCCGGGCCGCGCACCAATATCGGGTTCCTGAAATCGCTTGCCGACGATGTCGATTTCCGCGGCGATCGCTTCGATACCGGCCTCATCGATCGCAAGCTCGATCATCTGCTCGCCGATGCCGACCGCCTGCGGGCGCCGTCGGTGGCGCTCGGCGCATTGCGGCTCGTCGAGCGCGAGATGGAACGGATCGCCGAGGAGGAGGGCAGGCGGTCGTCTGAACCGCAAAGCCCCTGGGCCGTCGCCGACGCGTTTCAGTTCGGTGCGGCACGATCGGTCACCGAGCGCCTGATGGTCGACGGCGAACCCGAAACGGTCGTCATCGACTGGGCCGATGGCGAACCGGCCGTCCGCATCGCCCGGCCCGAGGGCGGCGATGCCGAATTCGAGGCCGATATCGTCGATGCCCGGGACGGCGTCTATGTGCTCGCCGCCGGCCGGCAGTTCCATGTCGCCCCGCGCGACCCCGCCTCGATCGATCTCGATGCGACCGATGGCGATGCAGCCATCAAGGCGCCGATGCACGGCAAGGTCGTCTCGATCCACGTCGCACCCGGCGATGCGGTCGCGCGCGGCGACAAGCTTGCGGTCGTCGAGGCGATGAAGATGGAGCATACGCTGACGGCGGGCCGGGACGGCATGATCGGCGACGTGCTGGCGTCTGCCGGCGATCAGGTCGGCGAGGGCCAGACCCTGATCGTGCTGGCGGCGGAGGAGGGCTGACCGGCGCGCCTTATTCCTACTGCGCGATCAGCTCCACCTCTGAATCGAGCCCCGGCGCCACGGTGAAGTCGCGGCTGTAGAGATTGCCCTCGTGCCGGGCGATGACCGAATAGTCGCCGGCCGCCAGCACATGCGAGGGAAAGGCGCCGAAGCTCTCCTTCACCACATCGCCACCCGGCGACAGGATGCTCCAGGCGGTGTTGGCGAGTGCCTCTCCGCCGGCCTCGTTGACGAGCTTCAGTGTCACCTCGGCTGCGCGGTGGCGGATGGTCGCCTCGGTCAGCTTGCCCGGCTGCACCCGGATATCGGCGCGCATCACCGAGTTGGCGTCGCCGAAGCGGCTGACCACGTGGTAGGTGCCGGCGTTCAGCCGGATGATCCTGCCCGATTCCGCCTGTTCGACCAGCAGCTTGCGCTGGCCATATTCATCCTGTTCGGAGGAATAGACCGACAGCGACACGTCGCGGGCGAAGATCGGCTCGTCCTGCGCGCCGATCGCGGTGAGCCGCATGCCGCCGGCATTCAGATCGAGGATCTCGGCAAGCGGACCCTCGACAAGCGAGACCCGGGCCGCCGTGTTGGCAAGCCCATAGGCGACGTGGACGATGTAGTCGTCGGCCGGCAGCAGGAAGACGGGAGCAGGCGAGATGCTCTCGTCGACGAGTTCGAAGGAACCGTCGCGGTCGGGCTGGGCGCTGTAGATGCGCCAGGACAGCCCGTCGAGCAGCATGTCGCCGTCCTCGATCAGACGCGCCATCACCTGCAACTCGTACTCGGGCTTCGACAGGTCGACACCCGGAGTGGCGAACAGTTCCGGGCTGACGTCGAGCCCCTGCAGCAGGTTGAGCGGGTCGGATCCCTGCGCGTTGGGATCGGTGGGGCCCATTGGCGCCGACGGCTCGATCAGCAGCGGGCGCTCGCGGGGCAGGGGGATGACCTTTTCGGTTGTCGCTGATTGCGCAGAAGCGATCGGCGCGGACGCGACCTGCGCAAGCAGCAATGCCGCCGCCAGTCCGGCAAGCATCGCCGGGAAGCGATCCCGCAAGCTTATGCAAAACGTCGATCTTGCCACGCGCCAGGCCATTCCATTCGTTGCAGACGGTCTTAATGCCTCATACGCGATTCGCCGCCGCATCGGCCGCGGGATCGCGATCGGCACTCAGGCTACCCCTCTCCAGATGCGTCTGGAAATATGGCATGGGTGCGGCGCCGCGTGGAAGGGCGCCGAGCGCAAGTCGCCTCACGCTCGGGCAGGTTTCGGCTAGTCGTCCGATCAGTTATTGGGCGAAAGGCGCATGTCGGATGCGCCGCCGGAGGCAACCGAAAACGGCTGGACCGTTACCGCGTCGTCGACATGCAGGCGCGCCTCATAGGCGCCGGGCGCCAGCACGTAAGACACCTTGGCAGAGACCGTCGCGGCGACCTTGTTGCCGGCGCTGTCGTAGACCTCGAACCAGGTGCGGCCCTGGGCGGGCTTTTCGACGGTGAAATTGACGAAGCCGGCCTGCTGCTCGATCGCCGTCTCCGTCAGCTGCCCGGCCGGCACCGAGACATCGGCCTGCGACACGACGTTCTGGCTGCCGAGCCTGGCGGTCACGTGATAGTCGCCGGCCGGCAGCCGCAGCACCGGTTCGGCCTTGGCCGAGGCGACGATCTGCTTGCGCTTGCCGGACAGGTCCTTCGTCGCCGATGCCACCTCGTAGCGGAACGGAACACGCGGCATCGGCCCCGACAGGCCCGCAACGGTGGTGGTGAGCTTGAGCGCGCCGAGATTGAGGACGATCGCCCGCTCGGCGCGCTGGTTCGCCGCGACGCTGACCTCGCTGGCCGCTTCCGCCTTGCCCGATTGCGCCACGACCAGATAGTCGCCGGCTGGCAGGCCGAACTCGGCGATGTCGCGGGCCGACCGGGCGATCTCCTTGCGCTTGCCGCTGAGATCGGTCTTCGCCTCGTAGACGATGAACATGGTGTGGTCGAGCGGCTCGCTGCCTTCGACGGCCGTCGCGGTGACGACCAGGACGCCGGCGCCGAGCACCAGCGTCGATTCCGTCAGCTTGCCCGCTTCGACGCTCACCTCCATACCGCCCTTGGCGCTCTTGTACTGGCCCTCCAGCCAGTAGGTGCCGGCCGGCACGAAGAAATCGGCGTCGGCGCTGCCGTCGCGGCCGATCTCCTTGCGCTTGCCGTCGAGGTCCTTCTCGGTCGAATAGAGGATCCAGTAGGCCTCGTTGAACGGCTCCGCCCCTTCGCTCGGCACCGCGACGGCGGTAAGCCGGCCCGCGCCGAGCACGAACACCTCGTCGGCCAGCGCGTCTTCGGGCACCTCGATCTCGCGGGAGACCGCGGTCTTGTCGAAGATCACCTCGACGAAATAGCGCCCGGCCGGCAATTCGAGCCTGGCGATCGCGCTGCCGCTGCGCTTGACCTCGCGGCGCTTGCCGTTGTCGTCGGCCTCCGGCTCGTAGACGATCCAGTAGGGCCCGGCAGTCAGCGGCTCCATGCCCTCGGCGGGGACGGCCGATAGCTGCAGGTTCGGGCCTTCATGCACCGGTTCAGGCTCGGCCTGCGGCTCGGGGTCGGACTCTTTGGCAGGCTCCGGTGCTGCGGCGATCTCCTGCACCGCGGTGTCCAGCGCCGTGGTCAGCTCGCCGGCATCGCGGGCCTGGAACATGCGGCCGCCGGTCTTCTCGGCAAGGCAGGAAAAGCTTGCCGCCTCCTCGGCGGTGACGTCGAAGCCGACCACGTGAACCTTGAAATCGACGCCGCCGGCGGCAAGCGCGTCGGCGAGCGCGCAGGGATCGGCGTTGCAGGTCTCGATGCCGTCAGAGACCAGGATCACGGTCGCCGGCACGTCGGCGTAGCGCAATTGCTCGGCTGCCTGGCGCACCGCTTCGGTCAGTGGCGTCTTGCCGCGCGGCTTGATGGAATCGATCACACCCATGTAGCGGTCGGCGTCGATCTCACCGACCGGAATGACGGTCTCGATATCCCCGCAGTCGCCTTCCCTGCGGTGCCCGTAGGCGAGCACGCCCAGGCGCATGTCCGACGGCGCCTGGCCCAGCACGTCGCGGACCACGTCGCGGGCGATGACGATCTTGTTCTGGCCGTCGATCTGGCCCCACATGCTGTTCGAGGCATCCAGCACCAGCATAACGTCGCGATTTTGCGCGTTTGCGGTAGCGGCAAGCGAGATCAGAGCGAGAAAGGCTATTGCACCGGCGATTTTGCGCACTAGAAACATGAGGCGTCTCCAAGACGTCGCGTTGGGCGGAAGCAAGGCGGCTACGCAATAAGTAGCGCATATCCGCAGACGCGACGCAACGGAAGGTCCCCCGAGCGCCTAATCGCTGTATGGCTGATCGCTATGATGAAAGGCAAAGCATGGCAGACCGTAACCCTGCATTGATCTCCTATCTCGCCAACCGGGGCTCCGTCTCGGCCATGAAACTCGGCGCGCCGGCGCCGGGCGAGGCCGAGTTGGCCGAAATCCTGTCCGCCGCGGCGCGCGTACCCGATCACGGCAGGCTCGAGCCCTGGCGGTTCATCGTCATCGAGGGCGCCGCGCGGCAGGCCTATGCGGAAAGGCTGATCGAGATCTGGCGCGGCAACAATCCGGACGCCGACGAGGAGGCGCTGGCCAACGAAGCCCGCAAGCGTGGCCTGGCGCCCGCGATCGTCGTCGTTGTCTCCCGGGCGGCCGAGCATCCGAAGATCCCGGTCTGGGAGCAGGAACTGTCCGTCGGCGCCGTCTGCACCAACTTCCTGCACGCGGCGAATGCGGCGGGCTTCGCCGCGCAATGGCTGACCGGCTGGCCGGCGTTTAGTGCCGATGTCGCCGCGCTGCTCGGGCTCGAACCCGGCGAAAGGGTCGCGGGATTCATGCATATCGGCACGCCGGAGGCCGAGCCGATCGACCGCAACCGGCCCGATATCGGCAACCTGACCAGCCACTGGACCGGCTAGGCAATGGCGGGGCAGGTGATGGCCGGGCCGCAAATCCGGGGCGTGTTGCTGGACAAGGATGGCACGCTGATCGATTGCGATGCGACCTGGGCGCCGGTCATCCACGATATCTTCCGGGAGCTGTCGCCTCCGGGTGACCCCGCGGATCTGATCGAGGCGGCGGGGCTTGATCCGCGAACCGGTCGCCTGCGCCCCGGTTCCGTCTGGGCGGCCGGGGCGACGACCGAGCTGGTCACACTCTGGTGGCCGGACGCCGATGGTGACCGCGTCCTCGAACTTGCCGGCGAAATCGACGCGATCGCCGCGCGGCTCGGGCCGATCAACGCGGTGCCGCTGCTCGATCTCGACCGGTTCCTGGCGGAACTGGAAACGCGGCACCTTATCTTCGGCATCGCGACCAACGATTCGCTGGGCTCGTTGCGGGCCTTTCTCGACCGGCACGAATTGATCAACCGTGTGCCGTATCTCTATGGCTATGACAGCGTCGTAAATCCCAAGCCCGCACCCGACATGACGCTCGCCTTCTGCGAGGCGGCCGGGCTTGCGGCCGAAGAGGTCGCCGTGGTCGGCGACAACGTCCACGATCTCGAAATGGCGCGGGCGGCCGGCGCGGGCGCGGCGATCGGCGTGCTGACCGGGAACTCTGACCGAGAGCATCTCGACCCGTTCGCCGATGCGGTGATCGACGGCGTCGCGGATCTGCTTTCATGGCTCGACAGGCAGCGCGCGGGCGAGTGGGGCCCGGGCGAGCGGGCATCGTAGCCGCGCATGCGCGCGACCAGGCCGTTATCCACATGCCGGCATCGCCGCCGCCACGGAAAGCCGGCGGCCTGTTTGCGCCCGGCGGATCGGGCGCTAGTCTGCCTGGCATGACCATCAATCTGATCAAATTGTGCGTCGGCGCCGAATCCGTCGAGGATCTCAACGACTCGATCGCCAGGCGGCTGGAAGACAAGCGTCGCCGGGGCCTGCCGGTCGAACAGGCCCATGTGACCCGCATGACGCCGAAGCGCCGCGACGACATTCTCGACGGCGGATCGCTTTTTTGGGTGATCAAGGGCGTGATCGAATGCCGGCAGACGATCCTCGACCTGCGACCTGTGGTCGGCGAAGACGGCATCAGGCGGTGTGCTATCGTGCTGGAGCCGAAGACCGTGCTGGTCGAGCCGCGTCCGCGCGGGCCGTTCCAGGGCTGGCGCTACCTGAAGGCGGAGGACGCTCCCGCCGATCTGGGCGCGCAGACAGCCGATACGACCATGCCGGCGCAGATGCGCCGCGAACTGGCCGAACTGGGGCTGTTGTAGCCGCGCTTCTTTGACTCATGCCATTGCGCTTTGGCGCGGGCGCGCCAAATTGAATTATCGGGCCCCTTTCGGCAGTATCCTGTCAGTCTCAAGCCTGGAGGACAGTCCAGATGTCGGGTGAACGCCCCTCCGATCGAGGCCGACGCGGTCGCCGGGACACGCCGGCGCGACGAAGCGGCGACGCGCCGGCCAACCGCGACGCCAGCAATCCGTCCGAGATCGACGCCTTTCTCGCCAAGGCCCGCACGATGACGCCGGGCACCGTGAATGCCGGCGGGCGCGGGCGTCTGGTCTTCGCGCTCGATGCCACCATGAGCCGCCAGCCGACCTGGGACACCGCCTGCAGCCTGCAGGCGGAGATGTTCAAGGAAACGGCGGCGATCGGCGGGCTGGACGTTCAGCTGATCTATTTCCGCGGCTTCGGCGAGTGCCGGGCAAGCCGCTGGGTCAGCGACCCGAACACGCTCGCCGACCTGATGGTGCGCATCGATTGCCGCGGCGGCCACACCCAGATCCGCAAGGTGCTGGCGCGCACCCGCGACGAATCGCGCAAGAAGCCCGTGCAGGCGCTGGTCTATATCGGCGACTGCATGGAGGAATCGATCGACGACCTGTGCGCGATCGCCGGCGAGATCGGCCTGACCGGCACCCGGGTCTTCATGTTTCACGAGGGCCGGGACGCGATCGCCGAGCAGGCTTTCCGCGAGATCGCAAGGCTCACCAATGGCGCCTATTGCCGGTTTGACCAGGGCTCCGCGCATCACCTGCGCGAATTGCTGTCGGCGGTCGCGGTCTATGCCGCCGGTGGCCGCACCGCGCTTGTCGACTACGGCCGCAAGAGCGGCGCCGGCGCCCAGCGCCTGCTGGAGCAGCTCAAGTAAGGGAATGGAATGGGCGCATTTCTGCTCGTCCTGATCGGGATCATCATCCTCATCCTGGTGTTGCGCGCCTTTGTCGAGGCCGATCCCGGCAACCTCGCGGCGGGACTGAGGAAAGGGGCTGGTGTGATACTGCTGCTGGCGGCCGTCGGTCTGGCGCTTGTCGGCCGCTGGGCCTTCGCGCTGCCCGCCGCCTTTGCCGGTTTCTCGCTGCTCGGCTTCGGCCGCAATCCGTTCGCCGGCATCGGCGCGCGGACGCAGCGCAGCGCGGGTCAGTCATCGACGGTGCGCTCGCCCTGGCTCGAAATGCGGCTTGATCACGACACCGGCGAACTGGATGGCCGCGTCCTGCGCGGCCACTATTCCGGCGCGACGCTGAACGCGCTTGGCGAGGAGGATCTTCTCGACCTGCTGGCCGAACTCGACGACGGGGAAAGCCGTCAGCTACTCGAAGCGTATCTCGACCGCCGGGCGCCCGGCTGGCGTGAAGACGCTGAGGCGTATGCCGGCGCGGGGCAGGGCGGTCCTGGCGGGGCGTCCGGCGAGCGGACCGAGCGACGCGATCGGCCGCAGGGCGGTGGCGGGCCAATGACGGAAGAGGAAGCCTATCAGGTGCTTGGCGTGGCGCCGGGGGCCGACGAGACCGAAATCCGCCGCGCGCACCGGGAGCTGATGCTGAAGATGCATCCCGACCGGGGTGGGTCGACCTACCTTGCCGCGAAGATCAACGAGGCCAAGGAATTTCTGCTTCGAAGGCAGGGCCGCCGTTCCTGACCGTCTCATGGGGCTACCCTTCCTTCAGTGCCGGGCCGGAAAACAGCCGAAGGACTGACGTTTGAGCTGGGCGCAGGCCCCGCTCGCGCCTGACTGGTCGAAGCCGGCGAACCGGGCGCGCCACAGGGTCGTGCCGTTCTTGGACGTCGTCTCGGTGAACGCGGTGGCCGCCGACAGCAGCGAGGGTGCGCGGCTCTTGGCCCGGTTGAGCGCATCGATCGCCAGTTGCTCCGAATTGAACGCCCCGACCTGGATGATCCAGCCGCCCGTGCTCGGCGGCGGCGAGGCCGATCCCATCTCGGTCTGTGTCGGTGCGGTAGCGACTGCGGTGGGGGCCGGCGTGGGAATGGGAATGCCGGCTCTGGCGCTCAAGCCGGACGCGGCGCCGGACTGATTGACCGCGACCAGGGTTCCGGGCACCGACGTCGAGGGCACGACGATCTTCGGCACCGGCATCGTCTGCGCCGACGTCATGGAGACGGGGAGCGAAGGGTCTTCGGGCCGCGAGCGCGGCAGCGGCGCGTTGGCGAACATCATCGTGCCGCCGCGCGAGGCATGGCGGATATGGGTTTCCAGCAGTTCGCGCATATGCGCGTCACGGGTCGCCCCGCTGCGCCCGCCCATGACGACGCCGACGATATGGCGTCCGTCGCGCCGCATCGAGGAGACCAGGTTGAAGCCCGAAGCACGGATATAGCCGGTCTTCAGCCCGTCGACGCCGGCAACACGGCCGAGCAGCTTGTTGTGGTTGCCGTAGGTGGTGCCCTTCCATTTGAACGAGCGCGTCTGGAAGTAATAGTAATATTTCGGGAACCGCCGCATCGTCTGGATCGCCAGCTTCGACATGTCGCGCGCCGTCGTGCTCTGGCCGGAATTGGGCAGGCCGTGCGGGTTGAGGAACTTGGTCTGGCGCATGCCGATCGAGTGCGCCGTGCGGGTCATGCGGTTGGCGAAGCTGGACACCGAGCCGTTCAGGTTTTCCGCGACGACGACGGCGACGTCATTCGCCGACTTGGTCACCAGCGCGCGGATCGCCTGGTCCACCGTAAGCGTCTCGCCGGCCTTGATGCCGATCTTCGAGGGCGCCTGGCCGGCCGCGTTGCTGGAGGCCTTGAGCGGCGTGTTCTTGGTGATCTTGCCTGCTTCCATATCCTCGAACAGCAGGTAGATCGTCATGATCTTGGTCAGCGAGGCCGGATAGCGCCGGGAATCGGCATAGCGCGAGAACAGCACCTTGCCGTTCTGGGCGTCGATGACGAAGGCCGCATATTTGTCATTGGCATGAGCCGATTGCGGCGCCGCAAAGACGCCGGCCGAAAGCAGCGCGGCAATTACAATCGCCGCAGGGCGCCGCAACAAGGCGCGCGAGCCTTGCCGCGACCGTGCGAAAGGCCCTGCGCGAAGCACCCGGAGTACGCCGATCATGGATCGATCCCCATCCTGTCTCGCATGCACGCATCGACGTCACGTCTGGGAGGTTCCGGGGATACACCGATCCGGAGACTGGTCCGGATACGCGTAAGCGGTCCGCCGCGGAACCCATGCAGCCGATCTTGGCCGGCCTTGATACCCCATCCCGTCTTCGACACGAGCGATACTCAAAAAACGTCCCAAATGCAGCTTTTCTGCGGCAAACACCCGAAATGAGGCGACCGCCGATTGGTCAGAAGCGTAGCGGTGTTTGGGTTAGGAAAGCGTAAAGCGGTTGAAACGAATTCGACTGGCCGGCGAGGCCCGAGAAATCGGTGCTCGCCAAAAATTGTGCAGTGCAAAAAGATTCTTGACATCAATGTTGCAATGCATATATTCCTTCCGCAACGCAACAGGGTCGAGATTGCCGGCCCGAAAGGTGCTTCCCAGGCAACCGGAATACCGAACAGCCAGAATACCGAAACGATCATTCACGAAGGAGACCCGCCCATGATCAACGGTTTCGAAGATTTTCAGAAGATCGGCAAAGACAACATGGACCAGGCGATGAAGAACTTCGGTTCCTTCAGCAAGGGCATGCAGACGCTGGCCACCGAAATGGCCGACTACTCCAAGAAGTCCTTCGAGGATGGCGCCGCCACCTTCGAGAAGCTGCTCGCCGCCAAGTCCGTCGACAAGGCCGTCGAGATCCAGTCCGACTTCGTCAAGACCTCCTATGAGGGCTTCGTCGCCCAGGCCACCAAGGTCGGCGAGCTCTATGCCGATCTCGCCAAGGACGCCTACAAGCCGTTCGAAGGCATGGTCGCCAAGGTCGGCAAGTAAGCCGCCTTTAAAGCGAGCATCATCAGACAGCGCCGCCTGCGTATCGGCGGCACCTCCGCGCAGTATCGTTTCGCGTCGCGTGGAGCGTCAGGGTCCGGCCGGTTGGCCGGGCCCTTGTTTTTTGGGCCCTGGCTTTTTAACGGCCCCATTCTCCCTTGCCGGCAGTGGCCTTTTCGTGATCACGGCCCTGGATCACGCCTCTATCGCGCCGACCCGGTATTCCGTTCTGGAAATCCGCCGCATCGATGCCTACTTTAATCGAGAACTGGAAAGGCGCGCGGCCGCGGCCTAGAATGCAGTTAATGGTCCGGGTGATTTGGGCCTGAAAACAGGTGCGGACCGCGTCCGAAAGCTGTCAGTGTCGTCCGGTTGGTTGCGAAGTCAGGTGCGGGAGTGCGCGGAATAATGCAAGGATCGCTTTGGTCCGACGACGGGGAATGGCGATCGGCGCGGATGGCGCGAGACGAGGACGATGATCCGGGCGGCGGCTTCGGGCTGGAGACGGTCACCAAGACGCGCCCCAAGACCAAGCGCCCGAATCTCTACCGCGTCCTGCTCCTGAACGACGACTACACGCCGATGGAGTTTGTCGTGCACGTGTTGGAGCGTTTTTTCAACAAGGGGGCCGACGAGGCCACTACGATTATGCTGCACGTCCACCAGAACGGGGTCGGCGAATGCGGCATCTATACCTATGAAGTCGCGGAAACCAAGGTGACCCAGGTCATGGATTTCGCGCGAAAGCACCAGCATCCCTTACAGTGCGTTATGGAAAAGAAGTAGGATCGGTCACTTGCCATCGTTCTCGAGAAGTCTCGAACAAGCCCTGCATCGCGCGCTCGCTGTCGCCAACGAGCGCCATCATGAATACGCGACGCTGGAACACCTGCTGCTCGCCCTGGTCGACGACCAGGACGCCGCCGCCGTCATGCGTGCCTGCAATGTCGATATCGAGGCGTTGCGCAAGAACCTGAACGACTACATCGACAACGAGCTCGATAACCTGATCAACGATTCCGGCGATGATTCCAAACCGACCGCCGGCTTCCAGCGGGTCATCCAGCGCGCCGTCATCCATGTCCAGTCGTCGGGCCGCGAGGAGGTGACCGGCGCCAATGTGCTGGTCGCGATCTTCGCCGAGCGCGAGAGTCATGCCGCCTTCTTCCTGCAGGAGCAGGACATGACCCGCTACGACGCGGTCAACTATATCAGCCACGGCATCGCCAAGCGGCCCGGCTATTCGGAGACGCGCACCGTGCGCGGCGCCGAGGAGGAGACGCCGGAGGCCGAGGAGGGCGGAGAGAAGAAGAAGTCCGACGCACTCGAGGCCTATTGCGTCAACCTGAACGACAAGGCGCGCGACGGCCGGATCGATCCGCTGATCGGCCGTGAGGCGGAGCTACAGCGCACGATCCAGGTGCTGTGCCGCCGCCAGAAGAACAATCCGCTCTATGTCGGCGATCCCGGCGTCGGCAAGACGGCGATCGCCGAGGGCCTGGCCCGCCACATCGTCAATGGCGACGTGCCGGAGGTATTGCAGCAGGCGACCATCTTCCAGCTCGACATGGGCACGCTGCTGGCCGGCACCCGCTATCGCGGCGATTTCGAGGAGCGGCTGAAGGCGGTCGTCAAGGAGATCGAGAAGTATCCCGGCGCGATCATGTTCATCGACGAGATCCACACTGTGATCGGCGCCGGCGCCACCTCGGGCGGCGCGATGGATGCCTCGAACCTGCTGAAACCGGCGCTTCAGAGCGGGCAGCTTCGCTGCATCGGCTCGACCACCTACAAGGAATACCGCCAGCACTTCGAGAAGGACCGGGCGCTGGTGCGCCGTTTCCAGAAGATCGATGTCGCCGAGCCGACCGTGCCGGACGCGATCAAGATCCTTAAAGGCCTGAAGCCCTATTTCGAGGACTTCCACGGCATCAAATACACCAACGATGCGATCAAGTCTGCCGTCGACCTGTCGTCGCGCTACATCCACGACCGCAAGCTGCCCGACAAGGCGATCGACGTGATCGACGAGACCGGCGCCTCGCAGATGCTGCTGCCGGCCTCCAAGCGCCGCAAGTCGATCGGCGTCAGGGAGATCGAGGCCACTGTCGCGACGATGGCCCGCATCCCGCCGAAAACGGTGTCGAAATCCGATTCCGAGGTGCTCGCCAATATCAACGAGAACCTCAAACGCGTCGTGTTCGGTCAGGATAAGGCGATTGGCGCGCTGGCCGCGGCGATCAAGCTTGCCCGCGCCGGCCTGCGCGAGCCGGAAAAGCCGATCGGCTCCTACCTGTTCTCCGGCCCGACCGGCGTCGGCAAGACGGAGGTCGCCAAGCAACTTGCCAACCTGCTCGGCGTCGAATTGCTGCGCTTCGACATGTCGGAATACATGGAGCGCCACACGGTGTCGCGGCTGATCGGCGCGCCGCCCGGCTATGTCGGCTTCGACCAGGGCGGCCTGTTGACCGACGGTGTCGACCAGCATCCCCATTGCGTGCTGCTGCTGGATGAGATCGAGAAGGCCCATCCGGACCTGTTCAACATCCTGTTGCAGGTGATGGATCACGGCAAGCTGACCGATCACAACGGCAAGCGCGTCGATTTCCGCAATGTCATCCTGATCATGACGACCAATGCCGGCGCCGCCGACATGGCCCGCGCGCCGATCGGTTTCGGCCGGACAAAGCGCGAGGGCGAGGACGAGGAGGCGATCACGCGGATGTTCTCGCCGGAATTCCGCAACCGCCTCGATGCGACGATCGCCTTCGGCAACCTGCCGCCGGAAGTGGTGGCGATGGTCGTCGACAAGTTCGTGCTGCAACTGGAGGCGCAGCTTTCCGATCGCGGCGTGACGATCGAGTTGACGCCGGATGCCAACACATGGGTGGCCGAACGCGGCTATGACGAGCAGATGGGCGCCAGGCCGCTTGCCCGCGTCATTCAGGAGCACATCAAGAAGCCGCTCGCCGACGAGGTGCTGTTCGGCAAGCTGAAGGGCGGCGGCATCGTTCGCGTCATCACCCAGAAAGGCGAGGGCGGCGAGGAGGTGCTCGGTTTCGAGTTCCCCGAGCCTGAGCCCAAGCCAGCGCCGCCGCCGAAATCGCGCAAGAAGGCGGCAAAGCCCAAGGCGCGGGCGAAAGACGCGAAGACGGATGGTTCCGACAAGCCGGATAAGCCCGGATCGGGCGGCAGCCGGCGCGGTCCGCTCGTCCCGAAGATTCCGCTCGGCAGCGAATGACGGCCGCGTGACCGCGAGCGGTGAGCGATAGAGGCTACCCAACGTCCCGCTGGCAGGCGGCCCGGGCAGGCTCCGCCCGGGCCTTCAGCGTACCCGGCGCGGTGCTGTTCGGCTCCTTCGTTGGCTTCGGCGCGCTTGCCCGTGCCTCGGGCCTGGAACTCGGCCAGTCTCTGTTCATGACGGCCTTCATCTGGGCACTGCCCAGCCAGGTCGTCCTCGTCGACCAGATCGGTTCAGGCGCGGGCCTCGTCGCCTCGGCCGTCGCCGTCACGCTAACGGCGATCCGCCTGCTGCCGATGACGGTCTCGGTCCTGCCGGTGGTGGCCTCCCGGTCCCATTCGATCCCGCTGAAGATGCTGATGGCGCATTTCGTCGCCGTCACGGTCTGGATCGAGACGATGCGCCGTGTTCCCGACCTGAGCCGCGATATCCGCGTTCCCTATTATTTCGGCCTGTCGTTCACGCTGGTCAGTATCTGCATGGTTGCCAACGCGCTCGGCTTCTCTCTTTCCGGTTCGGTCGGCGTCCCGGTCGCGGCCGCGCTGGTGCTGCTGACGCCGCTCTATTTCCTGCTGTCTATGCTCACGGCGGCCAAGGCCTCGGTCGACTGGCTGGCGATTGCCGCCGGAATCTGCCTCGGCCCGGTCTTCTACACCTATACGCCCGGTCTCGACCTTCTCTGGACCGGCCTGGTCGGCGGCACGCTCGCCTTCGGTCTGTCGCGGCTGCCGGTTGGCCGACAGGCGAAGCGGGAGGATGCCGGCTGATGGAGGCGTGGTGGTGGCCCTATCTGTTCATCCTGCTCGCCGGCACGCTCGCGACCGATATCTGGCGCTATCTCGGCGTTGCCTTCTCGCTCCGGCTGAACGAGCAGAGCGTCGTGCTCGACTGGGTGCGGGCGGTCTCGACGGCGCTGGTCGCAGGCCTCGTGGCGCGGCTGATCGTCTTCCCGCTCGGCGCGCTGGCGGAAACGTCGCTTGCGATCCGGCTTGGTGCGGTCGCGATGGGACTGGCAGTTTTCTTCGCGCTCCGGCGCCACATGCTCGCCGGCATCGCGGCAGGCGAAGCGGTGTTGCTGGCCGCACTCTATCTCTATCCGTAAGTCGCTTTTACACCGACAGCGCTGCCGTCAGCGTCTCCGCCATCTTCGCCAGCACGTCCTTGTCCTCCATCGTCGTGCCGTGCGGTTTAAGGCTCTCGCCGGCCCGGCGCGGGATGATGTGGATATGCAGGTGGAAGACGGTCTGGCCGGCGCCCGCGCCGTTGAACTGCTGGATCATGAAGCCGTCGGCGCCGAGCGCGTCGCGGATCTTCGGTGCCAGCGCCTGGACGGTGCCCATCAGCGCGCCGAGGTCGTCTGTGGCGATATCGGTGAGATCCGTCGCCCGGACCTTCGGAATGACCAGCGTATGGCCTGGCGCGCGCGGCATGATGTCGAGGAAGGCGAAGCTGCGCTCGTCCTCGTAGACCTTGAAGCACGGGATCTCGCCGCGCAGGATCTTGGCGAAGATGTTGTCGTCGTCATAGGCGGCCATGGCGCGCTCCGTTTAGGCTTGTCGGCTACCGCGTAGAAGCCAGAAGCCGGTATCCGGGTCAAGGCAGCGGACTGTTATCCGCGCGCGAACAGCCGGTCCGCCATCACGCCGACCCGTTGCTCGACCGCCTCGCAGGCATCGAGGATCTGGTCCTCGCGGAACCGGCGGCCGACGATCTGGACGCCGACCGGCAGGTCGTCATTGAGGTTGGCGGCGATATTGCCGGCGGGCAGGCCGAGGAAGTTTATCAGCCCGGAATAGAGTGCCGATCCCAGCGTGCTGACGACGCCGTCCAGCCCCTCCGTGTCCTGGTTGTAGCGCGGCGTCGGGCCGGCCCAGAGCGGCGTCAGGATGAGCGGATAGTCCTGCAGGAAGACCGTCCATTCGCGGACATAGTGCGCCCGCTCGGCCATCGCCTTGAGGAGGTCGTCGCCCTCATACGGGTCGAAGAAGGTGAAGTAGTTGTCGAAGACGCCGTTCAGTTCGGCGCTGCCATGCTTGCGGATTTCGGCGGCCAGAAACGTCTTGGTCTCGCCCATCAGGCAATGGCCGGCCTGACGGGCGGCCTCGCGCGCCAGCGGCGGGTCGATCTCGGTCACCTCGTAGCCGGCATCGACAAGCGCGTCGCGAGCGGTGTCCAGCGCCTTGGCGACGGCCGGATCGAGGTCGAATTCGTACATGTTGCGGGTAAACGCAACCTTGACCGGCCCGTCCTCTGCCGGCCCCTCGAACGGCATCGGCACCATCCAGGGATCATGCGGATCATAGTTCAGGAGCGCCTTGAAGCCGGCGCGCACGTCCTTGACCTCCCGGCAGATGACGCCCTGCACGGACATAAGCTGCGCCAGCAGGCCGCGCTCGGCGGCGGCGGACGGATTGTAGGCCGGCACGCGGCCGAGCCCGGGCTTGACCGTAGTCGCGCCCGTCGCAGCCGAGGGAAAGCGAAGCGAGCCGCCGATATCGTTGCCGTGCGCGATCGGGCCCATGCCGGCCATCACGGCGGCCGAGGCACCGCCCGACGAGCCGCCGGCGGTTGCCCAGTCGTTCCATGGATTGAAGGTCCGGCCATGCAACGGGTTGGTGGTCGTCATCCGGAAGGAGAATTCCGGCGTGTTGGTGCGCCCGATGACGATCGCGCCGGCTTTCTTCAGGTTCTTCACCAGCGGCGCGTCGTCAGGCGCGATGATGTCCTTGTAGGCGGCAACGCCGTTCGGCGTCGCCCGGCCTTTCTGGTCGACATTCTCCTTGATCGTGATCGGAACCCCGTGCAGCGGTCCGATCGGCCCTGATTCCTTCAAGATCCGGTCATGGTCCGCCGCCGTCGCGATCGCCTCGTCGCCGAGATCGTCGACCACGGCATTGATGTCGCCGTTGACGGTGCGCATGCGCTCCACGGTGTCGCTCACGGCCTGTGTGGCGCTCAGGTCGCCGGACGCGATTTGCTCGGCAAGGGTGGACGCGGAAAGCTGCCAGAGGGGACGGTCTGCCACGATTGTCTCCGGTGTTTGGGCTGTCTTCGCTGCCCGGAACGAGCAGGTCTCGCCAAATAGAATGCACTACCTTGACGCGATCGCGAAAGGGGCGCGTCAAAAAATAGTTTGCGTGTAAACGAAATCGGAGATCGGACCGCGCCGGGCGATCAGTCGCCCTTGCGGAACGGCGCGTAGGTCCTGAGCGCCTCCGCCTCCGCCTCGACATAGTGCTGTTCGCGCTCCAGGAAGTCGGCGATCGCCCGCCGCAGGCCCGGATCGGCGATGAAGTGGGCGGAATAGGTCGTCACCGGCATGTAGCCGCGCGACAGCTTGTGCTCGCCCTGCGCGCCGGCCTCCACGAAGGTCAGACCATTGTCAATCGCGTGCTCGATCGCTTGGTAGTAGCAGAGCTCGAAATGCAGGAACGGGTGGTCCTCGACGCATCCCCAGTGGCGGCCGAACAGGGTGGTGTCGCCGGCGAAATTGAGCGCGCCGGCGATCCACGCACCGCCCCGGCGCGCCATCACCAGGACGATCCGGTCCGCCATGCGCGCGCCGATCTCGGAGAAGAACGCCCGGTTGAGATAGGGCCGGCCCCATTTGCGCGCACCCGTATCCATGTAGAAGCCGTAGAAGGCGTCCCAATGCGCTTCGGTAATATCCGATCCGGTCAGCCGGACGATCTCGATATCGTTGGCGACCGCGCCCTTGCGTTCGCGCCTGATCGCCTTGCGCTTGCGCGAGGAGAGGGCGGCGAGGAAATCGTCGAACGTGTCGTAGCCATCGTTGCGCCAGTGAAACTGTCGGTCCGTGCGCCGTAGAACGCCGAGCTCGCCGAGCAGGTCCCATTCCGGCTTCAGCAGGAACGTCCAGTGGATCGACGACACATGGTGGCGCTTGCACAGTTCGATCGCGGCGGCGATCAGAAGCTGCCGGTTGAGATCGGCCTGGTCGTCGGGGCGCACCAGGAGGCGCGGGCCGGTCGCCGGCGTGAACGGCACCGAGACCTGGAGCTTCGGATAATACCGCCCGCCGGCCCGTTCATAGGCGTCCGCCCAGCCATGGTCGAACACGTATTCACCGAAGGAGTTGTTCTTCAGATAGCACGGCATGACGCCGCGCAGGCCGCCGCCCGGCCGGTCGATCACCAGATGCTGCGGCAGCCAGCCGGCCTCGGCGCCGACCGCGCCGGAGGCTTCCAGGGAGTGGAGAAACGCGTGCGTTACAAACGGGTTGCAGGTTTCTTCGGACTCACTTTGCGAGGCTTCTGATTCCTTTTGTGAAGCAGCGGAATCGCTTTGTGAGGAAACGCGCGGAGAGGTCGCGCAGGCATCCCAGTCTTCGGCCGGCACGTCGGCGACGCTGTCGACCACGCGGATCGGCACCGCCGCGCCATCCGGCTCGTCATCGCCATCCGGTTCGTTTCCGGCAGGGGGGTCGCGATCCGCGCCGGTGCTGCGTGTCGTCATGAATTGGTGTCGATCCTCAAGGGGCCGTGCCCCGGGGGATAAATCCCTCGAAAATGATCTGGTCGGCCCAGGGCGCGACCCGCTGTTCTTCCTGCCCGGTCCGCACCGTCCAGGTCAGCACCGGCAAGCCCGGTACCCGCCGCAATAAGTTTGGCGCGAGCGCGGGAAGGTCAAGCGTGTGATAGGCGATGAACTGCGGGCGCGTGTGAAGCGCATGCAGCATATGCGTCAGGATAAACCGTCGCAGCGGCGACAGCCGGCGTGCCTCGCGGGAGTCGAAACGCGTCGCCGTAACGCCACGCGGGACGCCGGGATGGTGTTTGCGAAAGAACGCGACCGCGCCCGGGTCAAACGACATCACGGCGACCGGCCCATTGCAGGCCTTCACGGCCGCCGCGGTCCTGGCGAAGAAGCCGGTCTGGTTTGTCCAGTCTCCCTTGATCTCGACGACGACGGGCACCCGCCCGCCGACCGCCTCGAGGAAGGCTGAAAGCGTGACGATCCGGTCGCTTGTGCCTTTGAGCGGTATACCGGCGAGATCCTTGGCCACAATGGCTGAAACCGGTCCGGAGCCCTCGGTGACGCGGTCGAGCGTCGCATCGTGAAATACCACTGGTTCGTCATCGGCATCGGGCTGGATGTCGAGCTCGATCGAATAGCCGCCCGCGATCGCGGCTTCAGCGGCCGACAGCGTGTTCTCGATGATGCCTGCGTCCGCGTCGTGCAGGCCGCGATGGGCGATCGGCCGCGCCGTCAGCCAGTCCAGATCCGGCATTCCCGGTCAGTCGAGGATCTCGAAAATGCCCTCGACCTCGACCGCGACGCCGAAGGGCAGGGCCGAACTGCCAACGGCGGCCCGCGCATGCCGGCCGTTTTCACCCAGCACCTCGACCATCAGGTCGGACGCGCCGTTGATCACTTTCGGTTGATCGCCGAAATCGCCGGTGCAGTTGACGAAGCCGTTGAGCTTCAGGCAGCGCACCTTGTTCAGGTCGCCGCTTGCGATCTTTGCCTGGGCGAGCAGGTTGATCGCGCACAGCTTTGCCGCGGCCTGGCCCTGTTCGACGGAATAGGTGTCGCCGAGCTTGCCCTGGTGCTCGATGCCGTTCGGCCCCATCGGCACCTGGCCGGAGACGTAGATCAGCTTGCCGGTGATGGTGAACGGCACGTAATTGGCCGCTGGCGCCGCCGGTTCGGGAAGGGTGATGCCGAGGGCTGCGAGGCGGGATTCGACGGTGTCCGACATGGTCAGTCTCCTTGACGGTCGCGAAGGGTCTGTTCGACTGCGTTGATCACCGATTTACGCCGCCCTTGCAAGCACCGCTTTTCCACCAATATTCGCTGCTACCAATCCGGCGGTTGCCTGATGCCGCGCAAACGGCGATTCTACCGGCAACACTCTGAACGAGGCCGACAGGAATGATTCGTTTTCAATTTCGAGCCGTCGCGCTTTCCGCAAGTCTTGCGGGCGCCGCTGTTGCCCTGACCGGCGGCATCGCGGCCGCGCAGGCGGCGATGCCCAGCGTCGTGCCGCACCGCGCGGTCTACGATCTGCAGCTCGATCCGGACCGCACCGCCAATGTCTCCGGCGATATCCGCGGCCGGCTGGTCTTCGAGGCGATCGGCAATGCCTGCGAAGGCTATACGGTGAACACCCGTTTCGTGACGGAAATCGTCAGTCCGCGCGGCGGCCTCGTCAACGATCTCCGGTCGGCCACATGGGAATCGGGTGACGGGTCGAGCTACCGCTTCATCACCCGCAACTTCCGCAATGACGAATTGGAGGACGAGACCGACGGCGCCGCCGTGCGTGCCGACGACGGCATCGCGATCGACCTCAAGGTTCCCGAGGAAGCGACATTCTCGCTTGGATCCGAGGTGCTGTTTCCGACCCAGCACGCCCGCCACGTGCTCGACGCGGCCCTGTCGGGCGAGACGATCTTCCTCGCCGATATCTATGACGGCTCGGATACCGGCCGGAAGACCTACAACACCACGACCGTGATCGGCGCCCGCCGCCCGCCGGCGCCCGACACGCACGGGGTCGGCGACGCCGTTCTGGGGACGCTGGCAAGCTGGCCGGTGACCGTCGGCTATTTCGATCCGGCCGGCGAAGAGCCCGACACACCGGCCTACGAGTTCAGCTACGATCTCTACGAGAACGGCGTCAGCACCCGGATCGTCCTCGACTATGGTGATTTCGCCCTGACCGGCGATCTCGCCCGGATCGAGTTCCTCGACGACGAACCCTGCGAACAGTAGACAGGCTGTCCTGTCAGGCTAGCCTGTGTCCGGCTTGGCGCGAAAGCCGATGCCGCGCTGGACGGCGTCGCGGCCGAACTTGTCGCGCACCGCGTCGACGGCGCGTTCGGCGGCTGCCCGGCGCGCCGGGCCGGTATCGATCAGGTCGGCGAGATCGGCTTCGTCGGGATCTGCGAATTCCGACACGCCGATGCCGATCAGCCGGTAGTCGGTCCCGTCCGCCGTCTCGCGCAGCATCCGCCGGCCATCCTCGAAGATCCGGTCGGCAAGCTGCGTCGGGGCGGCAAGCGTATGCGACCGGGTCACGATCCGGAAGCCGGCGGTCTTCAGCTTCAGCGTGACGGTGCGGCCGCTCAGTCCTGCGGCCTTGAGCCGCCGCGAGACCGTTTCGCTCAGGCGCCACAGAATCCGGGTCAGTTCCTCGGGATCCGAGATATCGGTGTTGAACGTCGTTTCCGAACTGACGCTCTTGGCCGGCCGGCTCGGCGTCACCTCGCGTGCATCCTTACCGCGGGCGAGCCGGGCAAGGCGGATGCCCTGGGCGCCATAGGCCCGCGCGAGCTCCTCTTCCGACCGCCTCTGCAAGTCGCCGATCAGCCGGATGCCGTCGCGCGCCAGGCGGGTCTGCATCGCCGCGCCGACGCCGAAGATGAGGCTGACGGGCTTCGGCCGCAGGAAGTCGATCGTTTCCGCCCGCCCGATGACCGAGAATCCCCGTGGCTTGCGCAGGTCGGAGGCGATCTTCGCCAGGAACTTGTTGTGGCTCAGCCCGACGGAGACGGTAATGCCGATCTCCTTTTCGACCTGCCGGGCGAAGTCGACGAGACTGCCCGCCGGCGGCCGGCGGTGCAGCGCCTCGGTGCCGGTCAGGTCGAGAAACGCTTCGTCGATCGACATCGGCTCGACGAGCGGCGTCAGCGCCCGCATCATGGCGCGGACCTCGCGGCCAACGGACGCGTATTTCTCCATGTTGGGCTTGATCACGACCGCTTCGGGGCAGGCCTTGAGCGCCTTGAACATCGGCATCGCCGAGCGGACACCGTTGATGCGGGCGATATAGCAGGCCGTCGACACGACGCCGCGCGTCTCGCCCCCGACGATCACCGGCTTGTCGGAAAGCGAAGGATCGTCGCGCTTTTCGATCGCAGCATAGAAGGCGTCGCAATCGATATGGGCGATCGCCAGGTCGAGCAACTCGTCATGGCGCACGAGCCGCGGACCGCCGCAGGCCGGACACCGCACGGCGGCGGGCGGCGGTTCGGCCGAGCAGTCCTGGCAGAGGGCTGATATGGGCGACATGCGCATACTCGAACGATGATGTCGGTCTGTGCCGAGTATAGCGCGCCAGTGCGGCCGGAGGATGGGCGAATTCGGCTTATTGGCGATCCCATAGGCGGGCCGCGCCGCGAACGCCGCTGGTGTCGCCAAACCGCGGCGGACGGATGTCGACGGCGGGATCGGCTGCGAAGATATGCAGCTTCATGGCCTCGGGCAGGCGGGCATAGAGATGATCAAGCTTCGACAGCCCGCCACCCAGCACGATCACGTCGGGATCGATGATGTTGACGATCATCGCAAGCCCCCGCGCCATCCGCGAGACGTGGCGGTCGAGCGTTGCCTGGCTGCACGGGTCGGTCAGCGCGGTTGCCGCGATCTCAGGGCCCGTCAGCCGCTCTCCCGTCACCGCGTAGTGGTCGCGCTCCAGCCCGCTGCCCGAGATCCAGGTTTCCATGCAGCCGCGCCGGCCGCACCAGCAGGCCGGCCCGGGCCGTTCGTCGGGTTCCGGCCAGGGCAGGGGGACATGCCCCCATTCGCCGCCGATGCGGTTGGGGCCGTGCAGGGGCTTGCGATCGCGAATGATGCCGCCGCCGCAGCCGGTGCCGACGATGACCCCGAACACCGTCTGCGCCCCGGCGGCCGCCCCGTCGCTTGCCTCCGACAGGGCGAAGCAGTTGGCGTCGTTTTCCATGCGCACCGGACGCTTGAGCCGGGCTTCCAGGTCCCGCGACAGCGGCTGGCCGTTCAGCCAGACGGCGTTGGAGCCCTGCATCAGCCCGGTCTTCGGTGAAAACGAGCCTGGCGTGCCGATGCCGACGGTTCCCGTGCCGATCCTGTCGGCACCGCCGGCCTGGCGCTCGAGCGCTGTCACGCTGTCGACGATTGCCGCAAGCGTCGCGTCATAATCGTTGCGCGGCGCGTCGCGGCGCAGTTCGGCGACCGTCTCGTCGCGATCGCCAAGCGCGATGCCGGCGATCTTGCTGCCGCCAAGGTCGATGCCGATCCTCAACTGTGATGTGTGGCTGCTCAAGTCTCGCCGCTCTCGTCCTGTCGCCGGGTTTGAAGTCACGATTGCAAGGGCGGTTCCCGCCCGCCGAGCCCGGCGCGGGCAGCGGCAACCGCACCCGGTTCAATCCCGCAATCATCGGCGAACATCAAGAGCAGGGATTCGTCGCCGAGCAGGTGATCGAGCACGCCGGCGAGGAAGCCGGGTTGGCCCGCCGCATCCCGGATCTGGTCGGGCGCGATACCGGTCTGCGACAGGAACGCCGCAATTCGATCGGGATCGCGCGCTAGAAAGGACAAAGCGGAAAGCGCCAGGGTTTCCGCTGCGTCGCGATCGGTCACTCTCATGATGTGTACGATCTGGTTTGCTTTTATGAAAGGAATCCCTGCTAGGCCTTATATCCGATCGGCGGATGATCGAAACCCGTCGATTTGCAGAAGATCCCGGGCGCTGGGATACGGACATCGTGACAAAGAAAATCCTCATCGTGGAAGACAACGAGCTCAATATGAAGCTCTTCAACGATCTTCTCGTGGCCAACGGCTATGAAACGATCCAGACTCGGAACGGGTCGGAGGCCATGCAGCTTGCCCGCGCGCATCGTCCGGACCTGATTCTGATGGATATCCAATTGCCCGAGGTCTCCGGCCTCGACGTCACCCGCTGGATCAAGGAAGATGACGACCTGCACACCATTCCGGTGATCGCGGTGACGGCTTTCGCCATGAAGGGCGACGAGGAGCGGATCCGCAAGGGCGGGTGCGAAGCCTATATCTCCAAGCCCATCTCGGTCGCCAAGTTCGTCGAGACCGTCAAGCATTTCCTTGGCGAGGGAGCCTGACGCATGACGGCACGCGTACTGGTCGTCGAGGACATCCCCGCCAACCGGAAACTGCTCGAGGTCAAGCTGACCGCCGAGTATTTCGACGTGGTCACCGCGGCGAACGGCCATGAGGCGCTGACGATTGCCGAGACGACGCCCTGCGACATCATCCTGCTCGACGTGATGATGCCCGGGATGGATGGTTTCGAGACCTGTCGGCGCTTGAAGAAGTCACCGCAAGTCCATCATGTTCCAGTCGTAATGGTCACCGCGCTCGATCAGCCGGGGGATCGGTTGAAGGGGCTGGAGGCCGGTGCCGACGACTTCATCACCAAGCCGTTCGACGACACGGCGCTGATTGCCAGGGTGCGCTCGCTGTCGCGTCTGAAGCTGGCGATGGACGAGTTGCGGATGCGGGCGGCGGGCGGCCAGCAGCTCGGTTTCGGCGATCCGCTCGCCGTCGGCATCGACGTGAACGGCGAGGATGGTCGCGTGTTGCTGGTCGAGGACCGGGAGACGTCCGCTGAGCGGATCGTCGAGTATCTGTCCCGCCACCACGCCGTCGAAACCGAGGACAGGCCGGAGCAGGCCCTGTTCCGGATCGCCGACGGCGGGTTCGATGTGGTCGTCATCAGCCTCGATCTCGACGGCTTCGACGCGCTGCGCCTGTGCTCGCAGATGCGTTCGCTCGAGCGCACGCGCACCGTGCCGATCGTCTTGCTGACCCATCCGGAGGCCAAGGGGCGGGTCATGCGCGGGCTCGATATCGGCGTGAACGACTATATTCAGCGCCCCGTCGACCGCAACGAGCTGCTGGCGCGGATCCGCACGCAGGTGAAGCGGAAGCGCTACTCCGACCGCCTGCGCGACAATGTCGAACTGTCCGTGACGATGGCGCTGACCGACCCGCTGACCGGCCTGCACAATCGCCGCTATCTGGAGGCGCATCTTGAGATGCTGGTCTCCCGCACCGAGATACGCGGGCAGGCACTGTCGGCGATGATCCTCGATATCGACCACTTCAAGGCGATCAACGATACCTATGGACACAAGGTCGGCGACCGTGTGCTCACGGAATTCGCCGATCGCGTCCGCAAGTCGATACGCGGCATCGATCTGGCCTGCCGCTTCGGCGGCGAGGAATTCGTCGTCATCATGCCGGAAACGCCGGAGTCGCTGGCGATCCGGGTCGGCGAACGGATACGCCGGGCGATCGCCGAGGCGCCGTTCCGCATCGATGACCTGTCCGGCGAGATCGAAATCACCGTCAGCATCGGCGTGGCGGCCTATACCCCCACCGACAATACGCCGGACAACATTCTCAGGCGCGCCGATCAGGCTTTGTATGCCGCCAAACGGGAAGGCCGCAATCGCGTGGTGTCCCAGGCCGCCTGATGGCTGTCACCCTGGCTTGATGGGGCTTGGTGGAGGTTCGGGGATCGGGCCCGCGACAGTGGCGGCCGCGCTGAAAAGGGCTGTCGATCTTTACCTTAATCGGATATTACCTTGTAATTGCCGAAAATTGGATTGATTCTTTTCGCGGCGCGGATACGCTCATCGCCAATAGACGTGCGCGCGGTAGCTGGCAATCAAAAAGCAAGATACCGTCGCTTACAGTTCGAATACCCTACGGAATGCTCAGGTCCGCCGCATCTCCTGGGTCCGTGGGGTTAGGCTGGCCGGAGAGCGGTTAGAGTGGCCTCCTCGTATGACCCGCCTCCGGCCGGCCACCGTTTCCCAAGCAAAGTCCCCCACGATAAGCAGCTAGGATATTAGCCGGCGTATATATTGTAGCGCAAGGCCGATGCATACCGGTCGGCTTATGTCGAGGGGCGGTTGATATCGAGGCTGGGGGGACACTGAGCCGCCCGGGGTCCCCGATCCCGGGTATTCGCAATCGCGAATTCCGGAATGACGCGGGAGAGGTTGGTGTCCCGCCACCACCCATCTGATGTCCGATTCAGCGGAGATCGAGCTTTGATCTTCAGCCTGTCCACCCCCTTAGGGGGGCATCCTCGGACTTGTTCCACTCCTGCCCGGTTCAGCGGGGGCGGGGCTTTTTGATTTCAGCCTGGCCACCCCCTCGGATGTCATGCCCGGGCTTGTTCCGGGCATCCATGAACACCGCCGTCAGAATGGACGCAACCGACTGTGTTCATGGATTGCCGGGACAAGCCCGGCAATGACACGGAAGGGGAATGGCGGGCGATACCGGACACCGCGTCCGCCGAGGAAACAGGATTGATGACGGCTGAGTTGGTGGATGGGCAGTGCGTGTCCCGCCACCTTCATTTGCCGAAAAACTTATGTTCGACAATCGGTTAATCGACACCGCCGAAATCAAACCGGACGAAAGTGATAACCGGCAGGGCGCGACAAAAGAAAAGGCACCGCCGGCCGGCGGTGCCCGAAACGTCCGATCGGATAAGCCTGACCGCGTCAGATGGCCTACTTGATCTTGGCTTCCTTGAACTCGACATGCTTGCGCGCGACGGGATCGTATTTGCGCACCGTCATCTTCTCGGTCATCGTGCGGGTGTTCTTCTTGGTCACATAGAAGTAGCCCGTGTCGGCGGTGCTCACGAGCCGGATCTTGACCGTGGTCGGCTTGGCCATTGTATCAGTCCCTAAGTTGGTATGTCCCCTGCGGGGAAATCGTCAAATCCGGCCGCGACCCGATCGGGGCGCATCTTGAGGATGCCCCGATTGATGCGGCATTTGGAATCCGGCCGGCAACGTAAGCGCTGCTGCGCAAAAGTCAAGGACGACCGGTCCGCATCGCCAGCCGGACGCCCGCCAGGATGGCATAGCCGCCGAACAGCGCCATCAGCACGACGAGCAGCCCGTAGGAGGGCGAAACCTGCATCGCCGCGCCGCTGGTCAGCGGCCCGATGATCATGCCGACCGCATACATCATGACGAACAGGCCGTTGGCCGACGCCAGCTCGGCGCCGGAAAAGCGCGTGCCCAACGAGGTCAACCCGACGGTGTAGAGGCCCGCCGCCATCCCGCCGGCCAGGAAGAAGACGCCGAACAGGACCGAATAGGACCCGATGAACAGGAAAACCAGACCGATCCCGCCGCAGGCCCCGGCGGCGCACACGACCAGCAGCAAACTCCGGTTCACCCGGTCTGCGAGCAGTCCGATTGGTATCTGCAGCAGCATGTTGCCGAGCCCGATCGCCGTGATCAGCAGGGCGGCCGCGCTCTCCGTCATGCCGATCTTGGCGCCCCACAGGGCGAGGAAGCCGAAGAAGCTCGATTCGGCAGCACCAAACACGAAGGAGGCCAGGATCGCCGCCGGAGCGACCATCAGCAACGCCAGCAGACTGAACCGGGATTTGCTGACGATCTGAGGCGCCGACGAGGAGGCCAGACTGACGGGGATAAGGGCAAGCAGCATGATCGCGATCGCGATCACGATCGGCAGCATGCCCTGGCTGCCGGTAAGGGCGAGGATCGCCGGCCCCAGCGCGAAGCCGCCCGACAGAACGCTGCCATAGATGCCGATGATCAGGCCCCGCCGGTGTTCCGGCGCTGCGGAATTGATCCAGAATTCGCTGATCACGAAGATCACCGTGATCGCGCCGACGAGCACGAAGCGCAGCGGAAACCAGGCCCAGAACGGCGTAAACGGCAGGAGCAGCAGTGCCAGGCAACCGGCCACGACCGACAGGAAGATCGCCGTCTTCACCCCGAGCACGCGGACGAAACCCGCCGTCAGCGGCGAGGCGATCAGCCCCGCCAGTCCCGCAGAGGCGGTGTTGATGCCGATCCAGAATTCCGGGATGCCGCGGTGGTGCAGCATCAGCGACAGGAGGGGGATCGTCAGGCTCGTTGCGACGCCGACGACGGAAATGCAGACGATCGCCGCGGCAATGCCGCGCAGAGGGTCGCCATCCGACGCCGGGCCGCTTACCTTCACGCCTTCGATGTCGGGCACCGGTCCCTCGCGCTGGCAGGAGGACTGCTCACCGTCTACAGGAGCTCGCGCCGGAAGCGTTTTCCGACCGCATGGTAGTGCGGCACCGGCCGCGACAGCGACAGGCCCCGTTCCGCTTCGATATGGGTCTGCAGCTCTTCCATCGCGACCTGGGTGATGTTCGGCAGCCTGAGCGTCTTGACGTCGGTGATGGGAACCCAGACGAGATCGCCCAGTTCATCGGTCGGGCGCTGCTCGCGGGGCAGGTCGAGGGCGATGTCGGAGGCTTCCATGGCGAAGAAGCGGTTGTCGAAGCGGCGCGGCATGCGCGGCGGCGTGATCGCGCGCATGAAATAGACGAGCTTCGTCGGATCCGGCAGGTAGCCGTGGTCGATGAAGGCGCGCCAGTCGCCGGTGACCGGCTTGTCGGTGTGGCCCGGCCGGCCGATCAGGATGCCGGCCTCCTCGAAAGCCTCGCGGATGCCGGCAAGCGCGATTGCCCGGGCCCGCCGCGCGCTCGGCCGGCCACGCATTCTGGTCATCAGCCGCTGGCAGGCTTCCGGCTCGAGTTCGGCCGCCGCCGGCGCAATGGCATCGTCGGGATCGACCCGGCCGCCTGGAAACACATAGGCGCCGGGATAGAAGACATGTTTGTCGCTGCGCCGCCCCATCAGCACATGCGGCTCGCCCTTGCGGGTGTCGATGATGACGATGGACGCCGAATCCGATGGTTTCCGGTTCGGGTGCGTGGGTTTGAGCCACTTCTCGTTGTCCAGCCGGTCATCCATGGGAAGAGCCTGTTAGGACTGCGGTTTCGCTGGTGCGAAGCGTTCGGGATCAAGCCCGTCCCAGTCCTCGCGGCCGCCCGAGCGGGGATCGAAGCCGTGCATGTAGTTGCCCCATTGCAGGCCGACGAGCGTGCCCTTGATGATCGGCAAAAGGGTGAGGCAGGCGATAAGCGTGATCAGCGTCCAGCCGACGATCTGCAGCCACATCGCCGGGGCGAACATGCGCTCGACCGTCAGCACCAGCGGCACGACGATATGGCCGACGATGACGATGGTGAAATAGGGCGGGGCGTCGTCGGCGCGCTGGTGGTGCAGCTCCTCGCCGCAGTCCGGGCAGCGGTCGTTGACCTTGAGATAGGCGCGGAACAGGCGGCCGTGCCCGCAGGCCGGGCAGCGCAGGGCGGCGCCGCGCAGCATCGCGGCCTTGACGGGGCGCGGCGGCAGGGTGCTGCCGGCGTCTGCCTGGGGAGTGGTCGGTTGAAAAGGCATTGGGTTCCTATCGGCGTTTCTTGATCCGGTCGGCCGGTCGCTTGCGGCCGCGGCCGGACGGTCTGCCAGGGCGGCGACCAGGGGATGTCTTCCCTACATACTTGCCTTCGCTGACGATCTCAAATCGCAGCGCGCCGGCAAGCGGCACCGCCTCGACGAGCTTGACGGTAACGGGATCGCCGAGCGTGAAGGCTTCGCCACTGCGTTCGCCGACCATGCGCCGGCCGGCCTCCTCGTAGCGATAATAGTCGTTTCCGATGGTCGCGGCGGGAACGAAGCCGTCCGCGCCGGTGTTTTCGAGCCGAATGAACAGGCCCGAGCGCGTCACGCCCGTAATCCGCCCCTCGAACCGGGCGCCGATCCGGTCGGCCAGGAAATGCGCCGTCAGCCGGTCGACCGTCTCGCGTTCGGCCGCCATGGCGCGGCGTTCGGTCGCAGAAATATGGGCGGCGATCTCGTCGAGCTTGGCGATTTCGCTATCGGTGAGGCCGTCATCGCCGAGCTTGAGCGCCCGGATCAGCGCCCGGTGGACGATCAGGTCGGCATAGCGGCGGATCGGCGAGGTGAAATGCGCATAGCGGCGCAGGTTGAGGCCGAAATGGCCGAAATTCTCCGCCGCGTATTCCGCCTGGGCCTGGCTGCGCAGGACGACTTCGTTGACCAGCCGCTCATGTTCCGTGCGCGCCGCGCGCGTCAGGATCGCGTTGAAATGCCGCGGCAGCAGCACGCCGGATTTCGGCAGCTTCATGTCGATCGTCGCCAGGAAATCGGCGAGCGCGGCAAGCTTTTCCGGCGACGGCGAATCGTGGACCCGGTAGAGCAGGGGCGTGCGGTGTTTTTCCAGCGTCTCGGCGGCCGCCACATTGGCCAGGATCATGAAGGCCTCGATCAGCTTGTGGCTGTCGAGGCGGTCGGGCACCAGAACGCGCTCGACATGGCCGCGTTCGTCGAGGATGAGCTTGCGTTCCGGGATATCGAGTTCGAGCGGCTCGCGCTGGTCGCGGGCATGGGCGACGGCGCGATAGGCGTCCCAGAGCGGCCGCAGCACCGGTTCGGTAAAGGGCGCGACGTCCTCGTCGGCGGCCCCGTCGATTGCGCCCTGCGCCTGCTCGTAGCTCAGGTTCGCGGCGATGCGGATCAGGGCGCGCAGGAAGCGGTGCTTCAGCAGCCGGCCATTGCGGTTGACCTTCAGTTCGGCAACGAGGACAGGGCGGTCCACACCCACCTTCAGCGAGCACAGGTCGGCCGACAGCGCCTCCGGCAGCATCGGCACGACGCGGTCGGGGAAGTAGGCGGAATTGCCTCGGTCCCGCGCCGACCGGTCGAGCGCCGAGCCCGGGGTGACGTAGGAGGCGACATCTGCAATCGCGACCGTGACGATGAAGCCGCCCTCGTTCTCCGGATCGACGTCGGGGGCCGCATGGACCGCGTCATCATGATCCTTGGCATCGTGCGGGTCGATCGTGATCAGCGGTAGGCTGCGCAGATCGGTCCGGCCGGCAAGATCGGCGGGTTTCGCTGCGTCTGCCTCCGCGATCACCTCCGGAGCGAATTCAAGCGGAATGCCATGCGCCAGGATGGCGATCAGGCTCACCGCCTTCTCGCTTTTCATGTCGCCGACCTTGTCGCGGACGATCGCGCGGGATGGCCCGAGCCGCGTGCCGCGCTTGACCTCCACGGATACGAGATCGCCGTCCTCGGTCTCTCCGGCATCGCCCGGCGCGACAAGCAGTTCGCGGCGGTTCTTCTTGTCGACGGAATGGACGATGCCGCCGCCGCCCGGCTGCGGCTCGAACACGCCGAGCACGGTGCGCGGCTGCCGGTCGAGCACCCGGACGACGCGGCCCTCGTGGCGGAAGCCGCCGACCTCGTCCGGGATCTCGCGGATGCGCACCATCACCCGGTCGCCGACGCCGGCAACCGGCGCCCGCATGGCCCGCCGGCTCGCGGCCGGCACGATGGTGATGACCGGCGGGGCGCCGTGCGATGCCTCGTCCCAGTCGGTGGGAACCGCGATCAGGTCGCCGTCCGGGTCCCGGCCGGTGATCTCGAGTTCCTCCACCGGTGCGAGATGGCCGGCCCGCTTGATCGTCTTGCGCCGGCCTTCGATCAGGCCTTCATCGGCCATTTCCCGCAGCATTCGCTTCAGCGCGATGCGATCGGTCGACTTGACGCCGAAGGCGCGGGCGATCTCGCGTTTGCCCGCCTTGCCGGGATGGTCGCTCAGGAAGGCCAGGATCTGGTCCCGGTCGGGCAGGGCGCCCCCGTCGCCTTTCCTGTTCTTGCCCTGCCGGCCCTTCACGGTCATTCGGACTTGCTGGCGGACTTGCTGGAGGCTTTGCCGGTGCTCTTCTTGGTCCGCCTTGGCTTCTTGGCCGGACCCTTCGCCGCCTTGGCGGCGAGCAGTTCGGCGGCGATATCGAGCGTTACCGTCTCCGGATCGGTGCCCTTGGGCAGGGTCGCGTTGATCTTGCCGTCGGTCACATAGGGGCCGTAGCGGCCGGATTTCACCTCGATCGCGCCGTCGAAATCGGCATGTTCGCCAAGCGCCTTGATGGTCGCCGCCGCGCCGCGCCGCCCGCCGCGCTGCTGCTTTTCCGCCAAGGCCGCGACCGCTCGGTTCAATCCGACGGTGAACACCTCGTCGACGGAATCGAGATTGGCGTAGGTCTTCTCGTGCTGCACGAAGGGCCCATAGCGGCCGATGCCGGCATTGATCGGCTTGCCCGTTTCGGGATGGATGCCGACCTCGCGTGGCAGCGACAGATAGGCGAGCGCCTGCTCGAGCTCGATGGTCGCCGGGTCGACGCCCTTGGGCAGCGAGGCGCGATGCGGCTTGTTGCCGTTCTCGCCCTCGCCGAGCTGGGCATAGGGGCCGAATCGGCCGGTGCGGATGGAGACCTCCAGGCCGGATTTCGGATCGATGCCGAGCACCCGGGCGCCGTTTGCCAGCGCGCCCGCGGCTTCGTCGCCGTTCGGTGCGGTCAGGTCGCGGGTGTAGCGGCAGTCGGGATAGTTGGAACAGCCGATGAACGGCCCGTTGCGGCCGCGCTTGATCGACAGCCGGCCGCCCTCGCAGGAGGGGCAGCCACGCGGATCGCCGCCGTCTTCCTTTACCGGGAACACATACGGCCCGAGGATCTCGTTCAGCGCCTCAAAGACCTCGGAGGTCTTCAATTCGCTCGTCGCCTCGATCTCGCCGATGAAATCGCGCCAGAAATCGCGCAACACGTCCTGCCAGCCGATATCGCCATTCGATATCTGGTCGAGCTTGGTTTCCAGGTCGGCGGTGAAGTCGTAGGCGACATAGCGCCGGAAGAAGCCCTCAAGGAACGCCGTGACGACGCGGCCCTTGGCTTCGGGGACGAGCCGGCGCTTGTCGAGCCGGACATATTCGCGGTCCTGCAGGACCTTAAGCGTCGCCGCATAGGTCGAGGGGCGGCCGATGCCGAGTTCTTCGAGCCGCTTGATCAGCGTCGCCTCCGTATAGCGCGGTGGCGGTTCGGTGAAGTGCTGGGTCGCTGTCGTCTTCTCGTGGGTGAGCGCCTCGCCGTCCTTGACGGCCGGCAGGCGGCGGTCCTCGTCGCTTTCGGCGTCGTCGTCGCGGCCTTCCTGATAAAGCGTCAGGAACCCGTCGAAGCGCTGCACGGTGCCCACCGCGCGCAGGCCGTAGGGTTTGCCGTCGGCGCCGGTCGCCGCGATTTCGACGGTGGTGCGCTCCAGTTCGGCCGATTCCATCTGGCTTGCCAGCGTCCGCTTCCAGATCAGCTCGTAAAGCCGCGCCTGATCCTCGTCGAGCCCGCGCGCCACATCGGCGGGCCGGCGCCTGAGATCGGTCGGCCGGATCGCCTCATGCGCCTCCTGGGCGTTCTTTGCCTTGGTGCGGTAAACCCGCGGCGAGGCGGGCAGGTAGCGCTCGCCATAGTCGGACCCGATGACGGAGCGGGCCTCGCTGATCGCCTCGGGCACGATCTCGACGCCATCCGTCCGCATATAGGTGATCAGGCCGACGGTCTCGCCGTTGACGTTGACGCCTTCATAAAGGCGCTGGGCGGTGCGCATGGTGCGGTCGGCGGAGAAGCCGAGCTTGCGCGAGGCCTCCTGCTGCAGCGTTGAGGTCATGAAGGGCGGCTGCGGATTGCGCTTGACCGGCTTCTTGGTGACCGAGACGACGCGATAGATCGCTCCGTCGAGGGCTGCCTTGAGCTGCTCGGCGGTCTTGCCGTCACCGATCGTCAGCTTGTCGATCTTCTTGCCGTCGGCCGAAACCAGGCGGGCCTCGAAGCCGACACCATCGGCCAGCAGACCGGCGACGATCGACCAGTATTCCTGCGGAACGAATTTCTCGATCTCCGCTTCCCGGTCACAGACGATTCGCAGGGCGACCGACTGGACGCGTCCGGCCGACCGGGCGCCGGGGATCTTGCGCCACAAGACCGGCGACAGGGTAAAGCCGACGAGATAGTCGAGCGCCCGGCGGGCGAGATAGGCCTCGACCAGCGGCTGGTCGATCTCGCGCGGGCTGGCGATTGCGTCGAGCACGGCCTGCTTGGTGACGGCGTTGAAGACGACCCGCTCGACCGGCTTGTCCTTGAGCGCGCCCTTCTTTCGCAGCACCTCCAGCACATGCCAGGAAATCGCCTCGCCCTCGCGGTCGGGGTCGGTGGCGAGAATGACCCGGTCCGCCGATTTGACGGCCTTCGTGATCTCGGAGACCTGTTTGCTCTTCTTGGGGTCGAGCTCCCACGTCATCTCGAAGTCCTGGTCCGGCTGCACCGAACCGTCCTTGGACGGCAGGTCGCGGATATGGCCGAACGACGCCAGGACGTTGAAATCTTTCCCGAGATATTTATTAATCGTCTTAGCTTTCGCCGGAGACTCGACGATGACGACGTGCATGGCACCTTCCGCTGGTCCGAATGGTTGAAACGGGCGAAACGAATTCAAGCCCGCAGACGGGCGCGAAAATGGGGAATGTGACTCCTTAAGTCAAACGGCGACGTAGCGGTGTCGCAACTGACTCATTCAAAATACACGTATAAAGTGTGTATGCGGGTGTATTCAATTGATGATCGAACTGTGATATCACCAAGCCATTCTCGGATATCACATTGGGTATTCTGAGAATACAACTTATTAGTGTATCACGGGGCGTTCGGGTGTGAAAGACAGTACACGTAGGGAAGGACCATCTCGCAGATCGCGTAAACGGCCTTCCGGTGAAGAGTTGCCATCCGATGTCGCCGCGACCGACTATCTGCTCGGCGTCTTGCCGGAACTCAAGCAGGTCGCTGACCGGAATGGATTGGAAGTAGCGGCCTATCTCCTTGAAATGGCGCTTGTTTCCGTCGAAGAAGAAGCCGGATTGAAGCGGGATTGACGCGGCTCCACCGGGCTGATTCGGCTGCTCGGCACTAGTTTAGCGCATTTTGCCAGCGATCAGACCAGCGACACGCGCTGGCCGGGATGGCGCTCGATGCGGCCTGCCAATTCGAGTTCGATCAGCACCAGCATCATCTGGCCGGATGTCAGCCCGGTCGCCCGTAGCAGATCGTCGATGCTGACGGGGCTGGGGCCGAGCGCGTCGAGCACGGTTTGGCGGTCGGAGTCTTCGATTTCGGCGGGTTTGGGCATGGCGTCCGGTTCGGCGAAGGGGGCGCTTGGCGGTGGCAATCTGAGTATCGGCCGCAACACCTCCAATACATCTTCTGCGTGCCGGGTCAGCGTCGCGCCCTGGCGAATCAGGTGATTCGTGCCCTCCGATCGCGGATCGAGCGGCGATCCTGGGACGGCGAACACCTCGCGACCCTGTTCGGCGGCGAATCGCGCTGTGATCAGGGTGCCTGAACGGGATGCGGCTTCGACGACGATGACACCAAGCGAGATGCCGGAGATGATCCGGTTGCGGCGCGGAAAGTCCTTTGCCCGGGCGACCCGGTCCGGCGGCATTTCGGTCATGAGAACCCCGGTCCCGCGAATTTCGCCGGCAAGGTCGATGTTTTCGGCGGGGTACAGCTTGCCCAGGCCGCCGGCCAGCACCGCGACGGTGCCACGGCCAAGCGCTGCCCGGTGCGCGGCGGTGTCGATGCCGCGTGCCAGTCCCGAGGCGATCACGAAGCCTTCGCCGCCCAGGTCATGGGCGATCGTGGCGGTCAGCCTGCGGCCCAGCGCCGAGCAGTTGCGCGATCCCACGATCGCCACCATCGGCCGGCGCGTGACGGCAAGGTCGCCGCTTGCGTAGAGCAGGGGCGGCGCGCTTTCGATATCGGCAAGACGGCGCGGATAGCCGTCCTCGCCCCAGGCGACGAGATGCGCCCCCAGCCGTTCGGCAGCCGCGAGTTCCCGCTCGGCCTCCTCGCGCCGGCAGATCCGGATTGGCCGCTTCAGGCCGCCGCGTGCCGACAGATCGGGCAGCGCCTCCAATGCCTCGGCGGCACCGCCGAAGCGGTTGATCAGCGTGCGAAAGGTGATCGGCCCGACATTCTCTGACCGGATCAGCCGCAGCCAGTCGAGCTTCTGCTCGCGGGTAAGGCCGTTCTGCTGCGCGCTCACGGTTTTGCGCCGCCGATCCGCGCTTCCTCGCCGCGCAAAAGCCGGCCGATATTGGCCCGGTGCGCGTAGAAGACCAGCACGGTCAGCACGGCGAACAGCTCGGCCTGCTGCCAGTAGCCGCCGAGCGCCAGGGCGATCGGCGTCAGCGCGCTGGCGACCAGCGCCGACAGCGACGAATAGCGGAACGCCGCCGCCATCGCGATCCAGACCGCGACGAAGCCGATCGCGGCGGGCCAGACGAGGCCGAGCAGGATGCCGATATAGGTGGCAACGCCCTTGCCGCCCTTGAATCTCAGCCAGACGGGAAAGAGATGGCCGAGAAAGGCGCCGAGGCCCGCGCTGACCGCGGTGTCCGGCCCGAACTGCCCGGCGATCAGCACCGCGGCCGTTCCCTTCAGGCCGTCGCCGATGAGCGTCAGCGCCGCCAGTTCCTTGCGACCGGTCCGCAGCACATTGGTCGCACCGATATTGCCGGAGCCGATCTTGCGCACGTCGCCGAGACCGGCAAGCCGCGTGATGATAACGCCGAACGGGATCGAGCCGAGCAGGTAGCCGAAGGCGAGTGCCGCCAGCAGGTAGGGCAGGGCAAGGCTCCAGCTGATCGGATCCGGCATGTCGATACTCCCGGGGGAGGGGCCTACGAAATTCGTCAGAGGGAACGGTAGTCGTAGACGGTGCGGCCTGCAACGATGGTGCGCAGCACCCGGCCCTGCATGCGGGCGTCCTCGAAGGGCGTGTTCTTGGAGCGCGACGACAGGGCGCCAAGATCGACGATCCAGGGCATGTCGGCATCGAAGTGGGTGACGTCGGCCGGCCGGCCGGGCTGCAGGCTGCCGCCGTTCAGGCCCAGCATCCGGGCTGGCCGGGTCGACAGCGCGTCGATCAGCCGGATCAGCGGCACGTCGCCCGAATGATAGAGCCTGAGCGCGGCCGCCAGCAGGGTTTCCAGCCCGATTGCGCCGTTCTCGGCTTCCGCGAACGGGTGCCGTTTGGTCTCGACGTCCTGCGGGTCGTGGCTTGAGACGATGACGTCGATCAGCCCGTCCGCCAATGCCTCGACCAGGCCGGTGCGGTCCTCCTCGGAGCGCAGCGGCGGCGACAGCTTGACGAAGGTGCGATAGGCGCCGATGTCGTTTTCATTCAGCGTCAGATTGTTGATCGAGACGCCGGCGGTGACCGGCAGGCCGCGCTCCTTGGCACGCCTGAGGGTGGTCAGCGACCGGGCTGCCGAGAGTTGCGCTGCGTGATAGCGCCCGCCGGCAAGCCCGACGAGCTTCAGATCGCGCGACAGCATCACGGTCTCTGCCTCCGCCGGAATGCCTGTCAGTCCAAGCCGGGTCGACATTTCGCCCTCGTGCATCACCCCCTCGCCGACGAGGTCGGGATCCTCCGGGTGATGGACGATCAGCGCATCGAAGTCGCGGGCATAAGTGAGTGCCCGGCGCATGGTCTGGGCGTTGGTAATCGGCCGGCGGCCATTGGTGAAGGCAACCGCGCCTGCGGCCGACAACAGGCCGATCTCGGTGATTGCGCTGCCCTGAAGGCCCCGCGTCAGCGCCGCCATCGGGCGCACCCGCACCAGCGAGGTCCCGCGCGCCAGCCGCTGGACATAATCGACCATCGCCACGTCCTCGATCACCGGATCGGTGTCGGGCATGCAGATCATGGTGGTGACGCCGCCGGCGGCAGCCGCCCGGCTTGCCGAGGCGATCGTCTCGCGATGCTCGAAGCCCGGCTCGCCGGTGAAGACGCGCATGTCGATCAGTCCCGGCGCGACGACGCTGCCGCGCGCGTCGATCACGTCGGTGCCGGCGGGAAAGCTGTCGGGGCCAAGATGCGGGCCGACATCGGCGATCTTGCCGGCCTGGATCAGCAGTCCGCCGCGCTCGTCGCGGTCCGCCGAGGGGTCGACAATGCGGGCATTGTAGAAGCCGATCGGCGCGACGCGCTCGCGCTCGAACCGTTCGGGCGCCCCCCACACTGGCTTGACGTCACCGGACTTGGTTTCTTCCGACACCGGGGCCTCACGCGTTCGGCAGGTTGCGGGCAAGCGCGTCGAGGACGGCCATGCGCACGGCGACGCCCATCTCGACCTGTTCGCGGATGACGCTCTGCGGCCCGTCGGCGACGTCGCTGTCGATCTCGACACCCCGGTTCATCGGCCCCGGATGCATCACCAGCGCGTCCGGCTTGGCAAGCCTGAGCTTTTCGGCATCGAGCCCGAAATAGTGGAAATATTCGCGCACCGACGGCACCAGCGCGCCCTGCATGCGTTCGCGCTGCAGGCGCAGCATCATCACCACGTCGGCATTCTCGATTCCCGAACGGATATCGCGAAACACTTCGACGCCGAGCCGGTCGATTGCCGTCGGCAGCAGCGTCGACGGCGCGATGACCCGCACCCGCGCGCCCATCTGGTTCAACAGTCCGATATTCGAGCGCGCCACCCGGCTATGCAGCACGTCGCCGCAGATCGCCACGATCAGACCCTGCAGCGTGCCCTTGTGGCGGCGGATCGTCAGCGCATCGAGCAAGGCCTGGGTGGGGTGCTCATGCGCCCCGTCGCCGGCATTGACGACCGAGCAGCCGACCTTCTTGGCAAGCAGTTCGACGGCGCCGGCCGAATGATGCCGCACAACGATCAGGTCGGGATGCATCGCGTGCAGCGTCACGGCGGTGTCGAGCAGGGTTTCGCCCTTCTTCACCGAGGAGGAGCCGACCGACATGTTCATGACGTCGGCGCCGAGCCGCTTGCCGGCAAGTTCGAACGAGCTTTGGGTGCGCGTCGAGGCTTCGAAGAACAGGTTGATCTGGGTGCGCCCGCGCAGCGTCGACAGCTTTTTCTCGACCTGCCGGTTGAGCGCGACGAAGCCGTCGGCAAGGTCGAGCAGCCCTTCGATCTCGAAGGGGGAAAGCTGGTCTATGCCCAGCAGATGCCGATGCGGGAAGGCGATTGAGGGGGTGTCGACGGAGACGGTCATTAAAGCCGTGCGTATAGGCGGAGTCTCGGCCGACGGCAAGCGCCGAGCGCGCCTTTCCCCCGATTGATTGTGATCCGGTCCGTCTTGACCGACACATCCGCGCCCGCCATGGTGCGGGAAGGCGCTGTCGACGCCTCCTTGTCCGCGGAAAGGGCTGCGCCCACGGCATTTGCGATAGTTTGAAAGACCACCTCCTTTTTTCGGTCTGACGGCGGGCACGGACGAAACGGAAAAAGGGGCTTGCAATGGCAAACCGCGACACGCGGACGGACAATCCGTTCCGCCTCAATCTCGAACAGCAGAAGAAGCGCGCAAAGGACCTGCTGACATCGGTCAGGGCAGGGGAGACGGACGCGCTTGCGCGCTTTCGCGTGCATCACCCGCGCTGTGCTGCGCTTTCAGATCCGCAGATCAGAGAGCAATTCGCCCGGCTCGCCGAGGCACAGCTTGTCATCGCGCGCGAGTTGGATGTGCCGAGCTGGCCGGCGCTCAAGAGCCATATCAGCGATATGCAGGCAAACCGGCAGGCGATCGCGGCCAATGCGGCGCCCGACCGGGATATCGAGACCCTGCACATCCGCTGTGGCAGTGATATCGAGCAGGGCCTGAAGGCGGCCGGCCTTGCTGGCGATTTCCTGGAATATTCCAATCCGTTCTGCCAGGGACCGGTCGTCGATTCGCCCGACTGGCTCGATAAACGCATCGATTTCATTGTCCGCTCCTATGGCGCGGTGATGGGCCTTCGCGCCGATAAGGTGCGTGAAGGCATCACCAAAGCGGAGGAAGCGCTTTCTAGGGCTGTGGAGCGCTACCGGCGCGTGGTTCTGTGGTTCGAGCACGACAGCTACGATCAGTTGATCCTGGCGCGCTGCCTGGCCTGTTTCGCCAAGGCTGGCGCGCCGCAGACGCTGGAGCTGATCGATATCGGCCGGTTTCCGGGCGCCGAGCGATTCGTCGGCCTCGGCCAGTTGCCGCCGGAGGCGCTGCGGTTGCTGTGGCAGCGGCGGCAGTCGGTCACACGAGAGCAGCTTGAGGGCGGTGCCGAGGTCTGGGCGGCGGTGCGCGCGACCGATCCGACCGCGCTCTGCGGCCTGGCCACACGCGGCGTGCCGGATTTGCCAAACATGGCGGGCGCCTTGCGCCGGCATCTACGGGAGCTGCCCGCGATGCGGAATGGGATGTCGCTGACCCAGCAGATCGTGCTGACAGTGCTTGGGCAGGGACCCGCCCGGATGGGCCGTATCTTCCGGGAGCTTATGCTCAACCTCGATCCGCTGCCCTGGCTCGGCGATACGATGTTCTTCCACATCCTCGACGACATGCTGCGCGCCGAAGAGCCCGCGATCCGTATCGTGACGGAGGCAGCGATCGAAGAGTGGCCGAGGCGCGAGATCGCGCTGACGGCGGCCGGCGAGGCCGTGCTGGCAGGCGAGCGGGATTACATGAATCTCGCGCCGCCCGAGCGCTGGGTCGGCGGGGTGCCGATTCGGCCCGGCCGGCCGGTCTGGCGCTACGATCACGAGACGGACCGGGTGGTTCAGCCTTAGATATTGGCGAGCACCGCGAGCCAGAAGGGCCCCTAAATATTGGCGAGCACCGCGAGCCAGAAAGGCATGGTGATCGCCGCGCCGATGGTCTGCATGGTGATCAGTTCGGCCATCAGGTTGGCGTCGCCGCCCAGTTGCTTGGCGAGCAGATAGGCATTGGCGGCCGCCGGCACCGAAAGCGCGATGACGGCGATCGACAACACGTCGCCGCTTAAGCCGAAGGCGGCCGCGTAGACCGCGCCGATCAGCGGCATGATGATCAGACGCATGCTAACGCCGACGAGATGGACGGCTTTCGGCCGCCTCAGCGCGTTCACGTCGAGCCCCAGGCCGACGGCGGCGAGCGCCACGGCAAGGGCTGCCCGGCCGAAGATCTCCAAAGTCGCCTTGATCGGGCCGACGGGAACGAGCCCGGTCAAATTGAGCGCAAGCCCGATCACGCAGGCGACGATCAGCGGATTGCGGGCAATCTCCCGGATCAGCACGAGGAAGGGTGGCCGCGTCGAACTGGAAAACCGCACCAGCACGATGACGGCCATCAGGTTCAGCGCCGGCACCATTGCGACGATCGCGACGGCGACTAGCGTCAGGCCGGTCGTGCCGAACAGGCTGCCGGAAATCGCCAGCGCGATGAACGTGTTCCAGCGGGTCGCCCCCTGGAAGACGGACGTGAAGGAGGGCCCCGATACGCCGAGCCTGCGGCTCAGCACCGGATAGAGACACAAGCAGAGCGCCGCCATCGTGACGACCGACAGGAACAGCGTCGCGCCCAGCGCCTGCCAGGGCAGGGCGCCAAAATCCGCGGTGCTGAGCGTCAGCACGATCAGGCAGGGAAACAGGACGAAATAGGCAAGCCGGTCGACGCCCGCGCGCCCGCCCGCGTCGATCAGCCCGATGCGCCCGACGAACCAGCCGACCGCGATGACGCCGAGCACCGGGATGAGATGTTCCAGCGCGTTGGTCATGGCTGGCCCATCATGTTTGGCCGCGCATCTGCGCGAGACGGTCGAGCGCGCCTTGCAGGATGTAGGCGGCGGCCATCTTGTCGACGACCGCGGCGCGCCGCGCCCGGCTGGCATCCGCCTCGATCAGCGTGCGCGTCACGGCGACCGTCGACAGCCGCTCGTCCCATAGCAGGATCGGCAGATCGATCAGGCCGGCGAGATTGCGGGCGAAGGCGCGGGCGGCCTGCGCCTTCGGGCCGATGCTGCCATCCATGTTGAGCGGATAGCCTATGACAAGGCCGCTCACCGCATTGTCCACGCAGAGCTTTGCGAGCGCAGGACCGTTTTCCTTGAACTTCGCCTTTTTCAAGCCGCCAAGCGGCGAGGCGATCCGCCGGCCGGCATCGCAGATCGCGATCCCGATCGTCTTCTCGCCGGGGTCTATCCCCAAAAGCGCGCCGGCGCCGGGAAGCGCGTCGCAATAGGCGTCGATGTCGGTGAACGGGGGCTGCATGGGTCTTGCCTGACGAATGTGCCGCTCTTAGCAGACTTGGTGCACGGACACACCGGTTGTTGCGGCAGGGCGCGGGCGTATAGTAGCGGCCGACAGCCATATCGGCACGATTTGTGTCAAGGGGAGAGGTTTACATGAAGGTTACCTGGTTTGGACATTCGGCCTTCCGTGTGGAAACGGGCGATGCCGTCATCATGATCGATCCGTTCCTGAGCGGAAACCCGACCTGGGAGGGCAGCGTCGAAGAGGCGAGCGCCGGGGCGACCCATGTCGTGCTGACCCACGGCCATGCCGACCACATCGGCGACACGGTCGAGATCTGCAAGGCGACCGGGGCGCTGTTGATCGCCAATTTCGAGATCTGCAACTATCTGGCGGCCCAGGGCGTCGAACACATCAGCCCCGGCAATCACGGTGGCCAGCAGCGCTATGACGACTTCTCCGTCGCCTTCGTCCAGGCCTGGCATTCCTCCGCCGATATCGTCGACGGCAATCTGATTTATCTCGGCAATCCGGCCGGCATCGTCGTCACCTCGAAGGCCGAGCCCGGCAAGGTGCTCTATCACATGGGTGACACCGATATCTTCTCCGACATGGCGCTGATCAACGAGATCTACAATCCGACCATCGGCATCGTGCCGGTCGGTGATCGCTTCACCATGGGCGCCGAACTCGCCGCGATGGCCTGCAAGCGGTTCTTCGCCTTCGAGACGATCATCCCGTGCCACTACGGGACCTTCCCGATCATCGATCAGACGCCGGACAGGTTTGTCGCGGCGATGGACGGGCACAATGTCGTCGTAACGGAGCGCGGCGTGGCGCTGGATCTGTAGCCTCCGCATCAGTCGACAATCGGTCCGGATCAGGCCGCGTGTCCCTGCGATACGCGGCCTTTCTCATGCATGTCTGTTGACATGATACCCTGTGGTATCATATTAAATGAAACCACAAGGTATCATTTAAGGGGCGACCATGACGCCGGATCCTCAGACCACCTTCCGCGCGCTCGCCGATCCGACCCGGCGGGAAATTCTGGAACGGCTTGCCGCCGGCGACATGACGATTCGGGACGTGGCGGCGAAGTTCGAGATCACGCGGGCGGCGGTGAAGAAGCATCTCACCGTCTTGAGCGACGCCGGCCTGATCACGGTGACAGCGCGCGGCCGCGAACGGATCAACGCCATCAACCCTCAAGGGTTTGCCCCTGTCTTCGATTGGCTCGGCTATTTCGACCGGTTCTGGGACGACCGCCTGGCCACCTTGAAATCCGCAATCGAGAAGGATCGGCACGATGCCTGACACGACGATTCGCAAATCGATCTATCTGAAGGCCCCGAAGGAAACCGTCTGGCTCTATCTGACCGATCCCGACAAGCTGGCAATCTGGTTTCACAAGCCGCAGGTCCCGCTTGAAGCCGGCAGCGACTACGAGATGTACGGCACCGAGAGCGGCAACAGGCTGTTGTGGGGAACCGTCATCGAGGCGCGGCCGTTCGACTATCTCGAATACACCTTCACCATCGGACCGATGGATGGTGCCGTGACGACTGTCCGATGGACGCTTGAGGACGTGCCGGGCGGCACCCGCCTGTCGCTTGAGCATACCGGCCTGCCGCAGGGCGCCCAGGCCTTCGGGTTGACGCTTGCGCTGTGCAAGGGCTGGGACGATCACATCGCCCGCATGCGCGCCGACATCCACGAGGCCGGGCGCGCGGCTGCCTGACGGTGTGGGTGCTCAGGTCGCTGCCTCGCAGTCGTCATCCCGGACCGCCGAAGGCTGATCCGGGATCGGGGAGCCACCGATCCATCGATTGAAAACACCAGCGGGTTCCCCGATCCCGGATAGGCGCTATCGCGACTTCCGGGATGACGCGGGAGAGGAATGCGCCGCGCTGCAACCCGTGCAGTGGTCATCCCCGGACGTGTTCTACTACTGTCCGGTTCAACGGGGAGGGGGGTGTTTTCAGCCTGACCACCTCTCGGCTGTCATGCCCGGACTTGTTCCGGGCATCCATGAACACCGCCGTCAGAATTTGCGCAAGTGCTTGTGTTCATGGATTGCCGGGACAAGCCCGGCAATGACACGGAGGGGGAGTTGCGGGCGATGCCAAGCCACCGCGTCCATCGAGGTAAACAGAGCTGATTACCTCGGGGAGATCATGGCCTCCCCATAGCACCGGCCGATAAGAGTGGCCCCCCGGTTAATCCGGACGCCCGCCCCAATCTCCTCGGGCCTCAGAGCTGATCGGCCGGCGTCGCGCGGATCTCCTGCCAGTTCGTGTTGGCCTTGCTGATTGTGCCCGGCTCGTCGCTCAGGAACCGGTCATGGGCGCCCTGCGAGCTGTTGAGATAGAGCGTGCCGTCGACGATCTTGAAGTGCTGCGGATCGATCGGGATCTTCTTGCCGAAGCTCGTGCCGGTTGCGCAGAAGCCGCCATAGGCCGGAGCGTACTTCGCCGGGTCGGCGGCGAAAGTGTCGCGGTTGGCGGCCGACGAGAACTTCCAGGTGACGCCGTCATACTCGGTGGTGAATTCGTCGGAACCCTGAACCGGCTTGCCCATCGTGTGATAAGCGACCGGGTCCGTGCCGCCGATTGCCGCGCCGTTTGCGACATAGGTCGAGACTTCGTCGGCGAAGACGGGGCTGGCGAAGGCGGCGGCCACAACGAAGCCGGTCGTGATGGCAAGGCGCCGGATGGAGAATTTCGAAAGCGTGGTCATGAACATCGTCCCTTCTCGCGTTTGAACTGGCAGGGAAATTGGTGCGCCACGCACAGCCTTTCCAATCACGCCGGATCACATGACGTCACGGTGCCCGTTACCCCGCTCGCGTCCGCGCGACGCGGCGGCGCGTTGCCTTTGGCGGATGCCCGGTGCTATAGGCGCGGGGAAGGGCTGTTCAGCCACCCTTCCATAAGATTTGAAAACGCAAGGATCGCGACCATGTCGGTCGATATCGACACCGTCAAACGCATCGCCCGGCTCGCCCGCATCGCCGTCACCGAGGACGAGGCGGAACATCTCAAGGGTGAGCTCAACACGATCCTCGGCTGGGTCGAGCAACTGGGCGAGCTCGATGTCGCCGATGTCGAACCGATGACCAGCGTCGTTGAGGTCGACATGAAGAAGCGCGAGGACATCGTCAGCGATGGCGGCATCGCCGATCAGATCGTCGCCAATGCGCCGGAGACCGAGGACCACTATTTCGTCGTGCCGAAGGTGGTCGAATAGGCGATGTCGCCCGAGATTTCGATTTCCGCCGAAAGCCCGTTGCAGGACGATGTCCGCGCGCTGATAGGCGAATTGAACGAGACGCTGCTGGCGCTGTCGCCGCCCGAATACTGTTTCCACATGACCGCTGAGGAAATGGCCGGGCCGGACACGACCGTCTTCGTCGCGCGGCGGGAAGGCGAGGCGGTCGGCTGCGGCGCGTTGCGCCGCCATGCCGATGGGCTCGGCGAGGTCAAGCGGATGTACACCCGGCCCGCGCACCAGGGGAACCGGATCGGCGGCCGCATCCTCGACGAAATCCTCAAGGTCGCCGACGGTGAAGGCCTCACCCGCCTGGTTCTGGAGACCGGCCATCGCCACGACGCGGCCTGGCGGGTCTACGAGCGGGCCGGCTTCAGGCGCTGCGGCGCGGTGCTCGACTATCCCGATTCCGATTATTCCATCTTCTACGAGAAGTCTCTCACCCCCATGACCGATCTCACCTCATGACCGATTTGACCGCATTGACGATCGCCAAAGCGCGCGACGGCCTCGACCGCAAGGATTTTTCCGCCCGCGAGCTGACCGATGCCTATCTGTCCGCGATGGAGGCCGGCCGCAAGCTCAACGCCTATATCGCCGAGACGCCGGACAAGGCCAGGGAGATGGCCGCCCGGTCCGATGAACGCATCGCCAGCGGCGAGGCCGGTCCGCTGGAGGGCATTCCGCTCGGCATCAAGGATCTGTTCTGTACCGAAGGCGTCCACAGCCAGGCCTGCAGCCGCGTGCTGGATGGCTTCAAGCCGACCTACGAATCGACCATCACGGCCAATCTGTGGGCCGACGGCGCCGTCATGCTCGGCAAGCTCAACATGGACGAGTTCGCCATGGGCTCGTCGAACGAGACCTCCTGCTACGGTCCGGTGATCAATCCCTGGCGGTCCGACAGCGGCAATGCTGATCTCGTCCCCGGCGGCTCGTCGGGCGGCTCGGCGGCTGCCGTCGCCGCCTTTCTGTGTGCCGGGGCGACCGCGACCGATACCGGCGGCTCGATCCGTCAGCCCGCCGCGCTCACCGGCACCGTCGGCGTCAAGCCGACCTACGGGCGCTGCTCGCGCTGGGGCGTCGTCGCCTTTGCCTCCTCGCTCGACCAGGCCGGCCCGATCGCCCGCAGCGTCGAGGACGCGGCGATCCTGCTGAAATCCATGGCCTCGGTCGATCCCAAGGACACCACGTCGGTCGATATCGAGGTGCCGGACTACCGCGCGGCGATCGGTCGCTCGGTCAAGGGCATGAAGATCGGCATCCCGAAGGAATATCGGATCGACGGCATGCCCGACGAGATCGAGACGATGTGGCAGCGCGGCGCCGACTGGATGCGGGAGGCCGGCGCCGAACTCGTCGAGATCTCGCTGCCGCACACCAAATACGCCCTGCCGGCCTATTATATCGTCGCACCCGCCGAGGCCTCCTCCAATCTCGCCCGCTACGACGGTGTGCGCTACGGGCTGCGGGTGGAGGGCGACGACGTCGTCGATATGTACGAGCAGTCCCGCGCCGCCGGCTTCGGCTCGGAAGTGAAGCGCCGCGTGTTGATCGGCACCTATGTACTGTCGGCCGGCTACTACGATGCTTACTATCTCCAGGCCCAGAAGGTCCGCACGCTGATCAAGCGCGATTTCGAGACGGTGTTCGCCGACGGGGTCGACGCGATCCTGACGCCGGCGACCCCATCGGCGGCTTTCGGCGTCGCCTCGATGGCGACCGCCTCGCCGATCGAGATGTATCTGCAGGACGTCTTCACCGTGACCGTCAACATGGCCGGACTGCCGGGCATCTCGGTTCCGGCGGGCCTGAGCGCGGACGGTCTGCCGCTCGGCCTGCAGTTGATCGGACGGCCCTTCGACGAGGCGACCCTGTTCCAGGCCGGCCGGGTGATCGAACAGGCAGCCGGCAGCTTCGCGCCGAACCGGTGGTGGGGTGTCGGGGGCTGACGGTCGTCATCGCGCGACGGGCGGCGGATCAGCCTTGATATCGGCTCAATCACGGCGTAATCACGGCGCCCGGATGGCCATCCGGACAGTCAGGGGATACGAGCGGGCGATGGATCGAGGCGGCTAGCGCAATATGTTTGCGCCCGGTGGCGTCGCCCTGTAGTTTTCCCGCCCAGGCGGGGCCTCCAGCGCGGCAGTAGCAACAAGAGAGTGCGGGCAGTTATCGAATGTCGGATATTTTCCGTGAAGTCGAGGAAGACGTTCGCCGGGAACAGCTGAAAAGGCTGTGGGACCGGTATGGCATCCTCGTCATCGGGGTGGCTCTGCTGATCGTGCTGGGAACGGCCGGTTATCGCGGATGGGAATGGTATTCGGCCCGCCAGGCGGCCTTCCGCGGCGCCGAGTTCTACGAGGCGATGCAGATGCAGCGCGCCGGCCAGACCGGTGAGGCGGAGGCCGCGTTCAGCGAAATCGCCGCCAAGGGTGGCGGCTTTGCCACGCTTGCCCGTCTCAGCGCGGCGGCCTCGCGGCTGGAGGCCGGCGACGCGGCCGGCGCGGTCTCGGAATATGATGCCGTTTCAAGCGGCGCCGGCGTCGAGCAGGGCCTGAAGGATGTCGCACGGATCCGCGCCGGTTATGTGCTGCTCGATGAAAACGACCGGGCCGGCGTGGAACAGCGCGTCGCGGCCCTTGCCGATGATGGCGGCCCCTGGCGCAATTCGGCCCGCGAACTGCTCGGCCTTGCCGCCTATCAGGATGGCGACCTTGAGGAGGCGACCCGCCGCTTCGACGAGATCCTCGCCGATTCCGATACGCCGCGCGACATGCGCACCCGCGCCCAGTTGATGGTGACCCTGCTTGCCGCCGAGCGCGCGCCAACCGGCGCCACGGACAGCGGGTCGGCCAATCAGGATTCGGCCAATCAGGACTCGGGGGGCGGCGCGCAGGCCGGCGAAGACACCGGTGACGGGGACGCCGCGGCCGAACAATGACGATGGCAGCCTTTTCCAGGCGGCGCGCGGCCGCGATCCTGGTCCTGACCGCGTTCGCGGTGTCGGCGTGCAGCGAGCCGCCGTCGCTCGAGGACTTCAACTTCACCGCCAATCCCTTCGCGGAAAAGGAAAAACGCCTGCCCGGCGAGCGTCGCGACGCGATCACCCAGGCAAGCGGCCTGACGGTCAGCGAGACGGCGGCCAATTCCGCGGTGAACCTGCCGGCGCCGCGCGAGGTCGCCGATTGGGCGCAGCCCGGCGGCGTCGCCTCCAACGCACCGGGCAATGCCGCGATCAACACGAGCGCGGGAACCTGGACGGTATCGGTTGCCCGGGTCGACAGGCGCAAGGGCCGCCTGACCGCCTCGCCGATCGTCTATCGCGGCCTGGCCATCGTCATGGATCAGCGGGCCAATGTCTCGGCCTATGCGCTGAACGGCGGCGGCCGCAGCTGGTCGGTCGCCCTGAAGCCGGAAAAGGAAGATAGTCCTATCTTCAATGGCGGCGTCGCGGCCGAGGGCGGCTTCGTCATCGCCGCGACCGGCTACGGCTCGGTCACGGGCCTGAGCGCGACGGATGGCGGCGTTCTCTGGTCGATGGAGCTGGGCGCGCCGGCCCGCAGCGCGCCGACGATCGCCAACGGCAAGGCCTATGTGGTCTCCTCCGACAACATCATCTACGCGATCTCGATCGACGATGGGTCGATCGCCTGGAGCTATTCGGGTATCGGCGCGTCCGCCGGCGTCATCGGCAATGCCGCGCCCGCGGTATCCGGCGGCCTTGTGATCGTGCCCTATTCGTCCGGCGAGATCCTTGCCTTCGACACCGAATCCGGCGAGCCGCGCTGGATCGACGCGATGACCGGCGCCAACCGCTTCACCGCCGTTTCTGGGCTGACCGACGTCGCAGCCGCGCCCGTGGTCTACGAGGGCGTCGTCTACGCGGTCAGCGTGTCGGGCCGGATGATCGCGGTCGGCCTGCGCGACGGCGACCGCAAATGGGCCCAGAATGTCTCCAGCAGCCACACGCCCGTGGTTGACGGCAATGCCATCTTCGTCGCAACGCTTGACGGCAAGGTGGTCGGCCTCGACCGCAACGGCGGCGCCGTGCGCTGGATCACTGATCTGTCGCAGAGCATCCAGAAGAAGGCGAAGCTGCCCAACAGTCTGGCCGGCCCGATCCTGGCCGGCGGCCAGCTCTGGGTCGCCACCGCCGACGGGCGCATGATCACGCTCGATCCCTCCACCGGCGCAGTCCTCAACACCCAGACGATCGGCAATCCGGTCTATATCAGCCCGATCACGGCGGGCGGGCGCATTCTGGTCCTCGACAACGCTGGCCGGTTGACCGCATTTTAGGGCCCCCGCCCCAGGCGGTCCCGATACACTGGCGCGAAAGGACACCTTCGGTGGCGCGCGGCCCGAAATCTCGAAACTCGCACCCGGCACGGCCCCTGCGGGTCGCCATTGTCGGCCGGCCGAATGTCGGCAAGTCGACGCTGTTCAACCGGCTGGTCGGACGGCGGCTGGCGCTTGTCGATGACCGGCCGGGCGTGACGCGTGACCGGCGCGAGGGCGAGGCGCGGCTCGGCGAACTGGCCCTGACGCTGACCGACACGGCCGGTTTGGAGGATGCCGACGACGACAGCCTGGAAGGCCGCATGCGCGCGCAGAGCGAGCAGGCGATCGCCGATGCCGATGTCGTCGTGTTCCTGATCGACGCGCGCGCCGGCATCATGCCCGACGACCGGCATTTCGCCGGCCTCCTGCGCAAGGCCGGTCGCCCGGTCGTGCTGGTCGCCAACAAATGCGAGGGCGGCGCGGGCGAGGGCGGCTTCTACGACGCCTATTCGCTGGGCTTCGGCGAGCCGGTGCCGTTTTCGGCTGAACACGGCATCGGTATGGCCGATCTGATCGCAGCGCTGGAGGCGCATGCGCCCGACGAGATCGAGGCGGGCCCGGCCGATGCGCCGGAAGGCGGTCCCGCCAGGATCGCCGTCGTCGGCCGCCCCAATGCCGGCAAGTCGACCCTGGTCAACCGGCTGATCGGCGAGGACCGCATGCTGACCGGGCCGGAGGCCGGGATCACCCGCGATTCGATTTCCGTCGACTGGGAATGGCGCGGCAAGCCGGTGCGGCTCGTCGACACCGCCGGGCTGAGGCGCAAGGCGCGGGTTCAGGGAAAGCTCGAAAAACTCTCCGTAAGTGATTCGCTTCGCGCGATTCGCGCCGCCGAAGTGGTCGTCCTCGTCCTCGACGAGGAGATGCCGTTCGAGAAGCAGGACCTGCAGATCGCCGACCTCGTCACCAAGGAGGCGCGCGCGCTGGTGATCGCTGTCAACAAGTGGGACCGGGTCGAGGACACGCAGGCCCGCATGGCCGAAATGCGCGAAATGGCCGACCGCCTCCTGCCGCAGGTGCGTGGCATGCCGCTGGTCGCGGTCTCGGCGCTGACCGGCCATGGCCTCGACAAGCTGATGGACGCCGTCTTCAGGATCCGCGAGCGCTGGGAGAAGCGGGTGCCGACATCGGCGCTGAACCGCTGGTTCGCGGCCCTGATCGAGCATCACCCGCCGCCGGCGGTTGCCGGCCGCCGCATCAAGCTGCGCTACGTCACCCAGGCAACCAACCGGCCGCCGACTTTCGTCGCCTTCGGCACGCGCCCCGAAGCGCTGCCGGAGTCCTACCGGCGCTATCTGCTGAACGGGTTGCGCGAGGAATTCGACCTCGTCGGCGTGCCGGTGCGCCTGCACCTGCGCAAGACGGACAACCCCTACGACAGGTCGTAGAGCGGATCAGTCGTTGGCATCGGGTGGCAGGAAATCGACCTCGTGCTGCGCCGACAGTTCGACCACCCGCTCGACGTCTTCCAGATCGTGCAGCGCGTCGAACAGGTCCTTCAGCTTGCGCGTCGGCGACACCCAGAACAGCGCGCGGGCCGGCTTGTCGGACTTGTTGAAATAGCCGTGCGGAATGCCCTTGGGCATGCGCACCAGATCGCCGGCCTTCGCCTTCGTCCAGACCCCGTCGAGCTTCAGGTCCAGCTCGCCTTCCTGGACCAGAATGAATTCATCCTGGGTGGGGTGGACGTGAACCGGAACGAACTGGCCGGGATCGGAATTGGTCTCGAAGGCAAACGTCGTCTCGCAGATCGCCTTGGGATAGTAGGTCTGGCCGAGGATGTTCCAGACGACGCCGTTATAGCCGGTGCCGTTTTCCGTGATGCCCTTTTCCAGATCGTTCGTCATCGTCTCCCCCGTGGTGGGTTTGTTGTCGCTTTGCTCAGTGTGACTGCCGTAGGGGGATTGATCAACGCTTGGCATCTCGAAAGCCTGCGCAAATCGGACAGGCGTCAGGCTATCGGAGCCGGGGACTGAGGTTCGAGCCAGCCGCCCGCCGCCACGGAATAGATAAGCCCGCTGTGCTGCTGATCCGGCAGGACGAGGTCGACGACCGCCGGGGCGATATCGGCCGGCGCCGTCTTGTCGCTCAGGTCGCGGCCCGGGTAGAGCTTCTTCAGCATCTGCGTGTTGACCTGACCGGGGCTCAGGAGATTGACCTTGATCGGCGTCTGCCCGAGTTCGGCGGCCCAGCTGCGCACGAGTGCTTCGAGCCCCGCCTTGGAGGCCGAATAGGCGGCGAGATAGGGCAGGGTGTGATGCGCCAGCCCCGAGGTGACGAACACCGCGCGCCCGGCATCCGACAGGCGCAGTAGCGGGTCGAGCGAACGAATGAGCCGCCAGTTGGCGGTCAGGTTGACGCCGATCGTCTGGTTCCAGTCCTTTTCGCGCAGGTGGCCGGCCGGCGTCATCGCGCCGCCGATGCCGGCATTGCCGATCAGGATGTCGAGCTTGCCCCAGCGCTCATGGATGGAGGCGCCGAGCCGGTCGATCGCCGCATAGTCGGTCAGGTCGACGGGTACCAGCGTCGCCGTCGAGCCGGCCTTGCGGATTTCGTCGTCGAGGTCTTCCAGCCCGCCCACGGTGCGGGCGATCGCGATGATATGGGCGCCTTCGCGGGCCAGCGCGATCGCGGCGGCATAGCCGATGCCGCGCGAGGCGCCGGTGACGACGGCGATGCGGTTTTCCAGACGTCTTTCGGTCATCTGTTGAGCGTTAGCCCGTTTCGGCAAGCAGCGACAATTGCTGGGCGCGTTCCGCCGCCGTGACATCGGTCAGTGGCGTGGGATAGTCGCCGGTGAAGCAGTGATCGGTGTATTGCGGTTCGGCGTCGTTGCGGCCGTTATGGCCCATCGCCCTGTAGATCCCGTCGACTGACAGGAAGGCGAGCGAATCGGCGCCGATGAAATCGCGCATCTCTTCAAGCGACATCTTGGCGGCGAGCAGGTTGTCGCGCTCGGGCGTGTCGATGCCGTAGTAGTCGGGATGGGTGATCGGCGGGCTGGCGATGCGCATATGCACCTCGCTGGCACCCGCATCGCGCACCATCTGGACGATGCGTCCCGACGTGGTGCCCCGCACCAGGCTGTCGTCGATCAGCACGACGCGCCGCCCCTCAACCTGGCCGCGATTGACACTGTGCTTCAAACGCACGCCGAGCGCCCGGATCTGCTGGGTCGGCTCGATGAAGGTGCGGCCGACATAGTGGTTGCGGATGATGCCGAGCTCGAAGGGCACGCCGGAGGTCTGGGCATAGCCGATCGCCGCCGGCACGCCGGAATCGGGCACCGGCACCACCACGTCGAAGCGATCGTGTTCCTCGCCGGCCAGCTCGTTGCCCATGCGCTTGCGCACGTCGTAGACGCTCTTGTCGCCGACGATCGAATCCGGCCGGGCGAAATAGATGTACTCGAAGATGCAGGGCCGCTGGCGCTGCCGCTCGAAGGGGAAGTGCGATTCGATGCCGTCCTTGGAGATGACGATCACCTCGCCGTTCTCGATCTCGCGCACGTGGCGGGCGCCGATGATGTCGAGCGCGCAGGTTTCCGAGGCCAGGATCGGCGTGCCGTCGAGATCGCCGAGCACCAGCGGCCGGATGCCGAGCGGATCGCGGGCGCCGATCAGCTTCTTGTTGGACAGCGCCACCAGCGAATAGGCGCCTTCGATCTGGCGCAGCGCGTCGACGAACTTGTCGACCAGCCGCGTGCTGGCGGAGCGGGCGACCAGGTGCAGGATGATCTCGGTATCGGAGGTCGACTGGCAGATCGCCCCGTCGCGGATGAGATTGCGGCGCAGCGTCAGCGCATTGGTGAGGTTGCCGTTGTGGCAGACGGCGATGCCGCCGCCGGCGAGATCGGCGTAGAGCGGCTGAACGTTGCGCAGAAAAGTGCCGCCGGTGGTCGAATAGCGGCAATGGCCGATCGCCGCCCCGCCGGCCAGCCGGTCGATGATGGCGGCCTTGGTGAAATGGTCGCCGACCAGGCCGAGACGTCGTTCGGAATGGAACTGCTGGCCGTCGAACGTGACGATGCCGGCCGCTTCCTGGCCGCGATGCTGAAGCGCATGCAGGCCGAGCGCGGTGAAGGCGGCGGCGTCCGAATGGCCGTAGATGCCGAAGACCCCGCATTTCTCACGTAAGATGTCACCATCGTCATCGAGGGGGACTTCGTCCAGCGGGGCTGCATCCAAGGGGGCCGAATCACGATCGACCGCCTTGGCGGGGGCGGTCGGTTGAACCGCGTCAGGGATAGGCATGAATGACTCCGGGCCGGCTCGGCGCGTGGTGAACCCGTGCCGAATGCTATCGCAAGATGGTGGCAAAAGAGACTCTTTTCCACGCTCCGGCGGTTACGAATTCGTCATGGTCGGGACGGGCGGCCTATTGGCTGGCCGCGTTCGTGCTTTGCAGAAGCTGCTCCATGCCCTGCCGGTCGGAGCGCTGATAGCCCTGGTCTTGTTGGGACGGCGCGATGCTGCCGGTGGTTTCCTCACCGTCCTGTGTGTCGTCCGTGCTCGGTGTCGACTGGCCATCGTCGTTCGTATCCCCCTCGGTCGGATCGCCGACCCGGTCCAGGATCGCCCGTTCCGGATCCTCCGGCAGCATGGCGATGATGGCGTTACCCGTCTGTAGCAGGATCGGCGCCGAGCGCGCTTCGCGCACCCAGGTCGGCTGGTTCTCCGGCGGCACCAGCCAGTCGAGGAACATGTAGGCGATGACCACCAGCAGGAAGCCGCGCGCCAGGCCGAAGATGAAGCCGAGCGTCCGGTCGAGCGCGCCGATGCGGCTGTCGAGGATGAAATCCGAAATCCGGACCGTGATCAGCGATACGATGATCAGCGTGAGGACGAAGATGCCGGCCGCCAGCGTGATGTCGGCGAGCAAGCTCGGCCAGTCGCTTGGCAGAAAGGCGCGGAATTCCTCCCGGTAGCGTGGGAACAACAACAGGGTCGCGACCGCGGCCACCACCCAGGATGCGATCGACAGGACCTCCCGTGTCAACCCGCGCACCATGGCGAGCAGGGCGGAAACGAGCATCACTGCGATAACGATAAAATCGAGCCCCGTGATGACCATCCGGCCGAAAGCCTCCTTCAAGCGCGTCGCGACAGCCGGGGTTAATTAAGCCGAATTTGGCCGTCTCGCAAATAGTTGAATTGAGAGAACGTCCTTCGGCCATATCGGGCTGGCCGCGGATCGCCCGATGATCATGCCTGATCCGGCCGCTTCGCGGCGGCCGCGATCCGGGCGACAAGGCTTGCAAGCGACTCGATCGGATCGATCCGGATGCCCTCCGGATCGGCGGCTTCATCGCGGTTTCCAGCCGGCGCCAAAGCCGTTGAAAAGCCCAGTTTCCGGGCCTCTCGCAGCCGTGCCGGCGCATGGGCGACGGACCGGACCGCGCCCGACAGACTGACCTCTCCGAACAGCACGGTGTCCGGCGACAGGGGCGCCTGGCTGAGCGAGGAGACAAGGGCGGCGGCGGCGGCGAGATCGGCCGCCGGCTCGATGATTCGCAAGCCTCCGGCGACGTTCAGATAGATGTCGTGGCCGCCCAGTTTCAAGCCGCAATGGGCATCGAGAACGGCGAGAACCATCGACAAGCGATTCGAATCCCAGCCGACGACGGCGCGGCGCGGCGTGCCCAGCGGCGAGGGCGCGACCAGCGCCTGCATCTCGACGAGCAGCGGCCGGGTGCCCTCCATGCCGGCGAAGACCGCCGCGCCAGGGCTCGCCGCATCCCGGTCGCCGAGAAACAGCGCCGAGGGGTTCGGCACCTCGATCAGGCCGGACCCCGACATCTCGAACACGCCGATCTCGTCGGTCGGCCCGAATCGGTTCTTGACCGCCCTGAGGATGCGGAACCGGTGGGCGCCGTCGCCCTCGAAATAGAGCACCGCGTCGACCATGTGCTCGACGACGCGGGGGCCGGCGATCTGGCCGTCCTTGGTGACGTGGCCGACCAGGATCACGGTCGTGCCGGTCGTCTTGGCGAAGCGGATCAGCGCCTGCGCGGTCGCGCGGATCTGGGTGACGGTGCCGGGCGAGGATTCGACCGCGTCGGTCCACATGGTCTGGATCGAATCGATCACCAGCACCGCGGGCGGCCGCTCGGCGCCGACGGTCGCCAGGATGTCCTCGATCCGCGTCTCCGAGGCAAGCAGCACGGCCGCCTCGCTCAGGCCCAGCCGCGCCGCGCGCAGCCGCACCTGGCCGACCGCCTCCTCGCCGGAGATATAGACGACTGGCCGGCCGCCCTCCGCCACGGAGGCGGCTGCCTGGATCAAAAGCGTCGATTTGCCGATCCCCGGATCGCCGCCGATCAGCACCGCCGAGCCACGCACGAAGCCGCCGCCGGTCACCCGGTCCAGTTCGCTGATGCCGGTCGGCGTACGCGGCGCGTCCTCGGAGGATCCGGCAAGCGGCTGCAGATCAAGGACGCGGCCCTTGGCAAGCTTCGGGCCCGGCGCGGCAAGCGGGCCGCCGCCGGTCTCCTCGACCAGCGTGTTCCAGCTCCCGCAGGCCTCGCACTTGCCCGCCCACTTGGCGCTGAGCGCGCCGCAGGACTGGCAGACATATTGGACCGACCGCCGCGCCATCAGTCGTCCCGGCAGATCCGGTGGAAGCGGCGGCCGAGGCTGGTGAGGATCTCGTAGCCGATCGTGCCGGCCCGGTCGGCGACATCGTCGACGGTGAATCGATCTCCCAACAGTTCGGCGTAGTCGCCTGTCCTCACGGCGGTTTCGGGAATGTCCGTGATGTCGACGGCGATCAGGTCCATCGATACCCGGCCGATGATCGGCGCAGGCTTCCCGGCGATATGGGCGATGCCGCCCTGATGCGCGTCGGTCGATCCCGCCGAGCGGATATAGCCGTCCGCGTAGCCCGCCGACAGGATCGCCAGCCGGCTGTCCCGCTTCAGCCGCTGCGCCGCGCCGTAGCCGACCGTGGTGCCGGCCTCGCAGGTGCGGATCCGCAGGATCCGCGCTTCCACGGTAACGACCGTCTCCATCGGATTGGGCTGGCCATTGACCGCCCGTCCGCCATAGATCGCGATGCCGGGGCGAGCGAGATCATGCTCGAAACCGTCGCCGAGGATCGTTCCCGCCGAGTTGGCGAGCGATGCCGGGGCAAACGGCAGCGGCGCGCGCAAGTCGTTGAACAGCTCGACCTGATGGGCGTTGATCGGATGCTCGGGCGTATCGGCGCAGGCCAGGTGGCTCATCACCAGCGAGAGTTCGAAGGGCTCGAAAAGGTCGGCCCGATTGGCGAGCGCGCGCGCCTCCTCGACCTCCAGGCCGAGCCGGTTCATGCCGGTATCGATATGGATGGCGGCCGGCAGTGGCTTGCCGATCTCACCGCAATGCGCCGACCAGGTCTCGATTTCATCGATGCTGCCGAGCACCGGCCGGATGCCGGTCTCCTGGTAGACGTGATGGGCATCCGGCGCGAGCCCGTCGAGCACGTAGACGGTGGCGTCCGGGACGAGGGCGCGGACCTGCCGGGCTTCCTGCAACACGGCGACGAAGAAGGTCCGGCAGCCGGCCTCCCACAGCGCCGGCACGACATTGCCGATCCCCAGGCCGTAGCCGTCGGCCTTGACGGCGGCGCCCGTCTTCGAGGACCGCGCCAAGGTGTCGAGCGTCTTCCAGTTCGCCTTCAGCGCGGCAAGATCGATGGTCAGCCGGCCGGCGGTCTCGAAATGACCGGTCGCCTGCGTGGCAGCAGCAAAATCGTCCGGCGTCATTCGAACCGCTCCGGAACCCGCGCATCGACGGCGAGATTCTCAAACCGGGTGAACTCGGCCTGGAAGGCAAGGTTGACGGTGCCCGTCGGCCCGTGTCGCTGCTTGCCGATGATCACCTCGGCCAGCCCGTGCGCCTGCGCCATCTCGTCCTGCCAGGCCTCGAATTCGGGTGTGCCCTCGCGCGGCTTCTTGTTCTTGAGATAATATTCCTCGCGATAGACGAACAGAACGACGTCGGCGTCCTGTTCGATCGAGCCCGATTCGCGCAGGTCGGCCAGTTGCGGCCGCTTATCCTCGCGCGCCTCGACCTGGCGCGACAGCTGCGACAGGGCGACGATCGGCACGTGCAGCTCCTTGGCGAGCGCTTTCAGGCCGGTGGTGATCTCGGTGATCTCCTGGACCCGGCCTTCCTGCGAGCGGCGGCTGGAGCCCTGCAGCAGTTGCAGGTAGTCGACGATTAGGAGATCAAGCCCGCGCTGGCGCTTAAGCCGGCGGGCGCGCGCGGCAAGCTGGGCGATCGACAGGCCGCCGGTCGCATCGATATAGAGCGGCACCGACTGCAGCCGCGTCGCGGTTTCCACCAGCCGGTCGAACTCCTCCCGCGTGGTCTTGCCGCGCCGGATCGTTTCGGACGAAACCGCAGCCTGTTCGGAGACGATACGGGTGGCAAGCTGTTCGGCGGACATTTCCAGCGAGAAGAAGCCGACGATGCCACCATCGACCGTCTCCGGCCGTCCGTCGGGGCGCGTTTCGGACCGGTAGCGCTCGGCGATATGGAAGGCGATATTGGTGCCCAGCGCCGTCTTCCCCATGGCCGGGCGGCCGGCCAGGATGACCAGGTCGGAGGACTGCAGGCCGCCAAGCAGGTCATCGAGATCGCGCAGGCCGGTCGCCATGCCGGAGAGATGGCCGTCGCGCTGATAGGCGTTCGAGGCCATGTCGATGGCATCTTTCAGCGCATCGGCGAAGCGCTGGAAACCGGAGCCGTATTTTCCGGTCTCGGCAAGCTCGAACAGGCGCTGCTCGGTCTGCTCGATCTGGTCGGCAGGCGGCATGTCGACCGGCGCGTCATAGGCGAGGTTGACCATGTCCTCGCCGATCGAGATCAGCTGCCGGCGGGTGGCAAGCTCGTAGATCGTGCGGCCGTAGTCCTCGGCATTGATGATGGTCGTCGCCGCGGCGGCGAGGCGGGCGAGATACTGGGTGACGGGCACGTCGCCGATCGGCGCATCCGCCTCCAGGAACGTCTTCAGCGTCACCGGCGTCGCGGTCTTGTTGGCGCGGATCAGCTGGCTGGTGACGGCGAAGATCCGCCCATGCACCGATTCGAAGAAATGGTCCGCCGCGAGGAAGTCGGAGACCCGGTAGAACGCCTCGTTGTTGACGAGAATGGCGCCCAGAAGGGCCTGTTCCGCCTCGATATTATGCGGTGCGGTGCGATAGTCGCTGTCTTGCCGCTGGTCGAGCGGCTGGGGGAGGGCCTGGATCGTCATGGACCCCTTATTCACCGATTCCATCGCCGCCGCCGAACGCGAATCACGCAGGATCGGTCAGGCGTCGCCCACGGTTCCCGTTATCCAAATTATTAACACTTCGTTAACATACCGTCGAAAGGCCCTTGACCGTTACTCCGCGGCAGTCTCCTGGCCGGGAATCAGATCTCCGTCGCGCGCCTTGAGCGCATCCTCGGCCGGATCGATATAGCGGCGCGTCAGCGGAACCGTTTCCAGCTTCTTGGAAATCTGTATCTGGAAGTTCATCATCGACTGGTTGCGGAAGTTGACCTCCGATCCAGCGAGGTAGAATTCCCACATCCGGCAGAAGCGCTCGTCGTAGATTTCCAGCACCCGGTCGCGATTGGCCATGAACCGGCGTCGCCATTCGGCAAGCGTTTTGGCGTAGTGCAGACGCAGGATCTCGATATCGGTGATCAACAGGCCAGTCTCCTCGATGACCGAGATCACCTCCGACATCGCCGGAATGTAACCGCCCGGGAAGATATACTTCTGGATCCAGGGATTGGTGCGGCCGGGCGGATCGAACCGTCCGATCGAGTGCAGCATCATCACGCCGTCGTCGGTCAGAAGGTCGCGCACCTTTTCGAAGAATTCCCGATAGTGGCCGACGCCGACATGCTCGAACATGCCCACCGAGACGATTCGGTCGAATTTCTCGGGCACCGCCCGGTAGTCCTGCAGCCGGAACTCGACCCGGTCGGCCATGCCGCGGTCCTTGACCCGCTGTTGGCTCAGCGCATGCTGCTCCTCGCTGAGCGTGACGCCGGTCACGGTGACGGGATGGGTTTCGGCCAGATAGAGACCCATGCCGCCCCAGCCGGAGCCGATATCGAGGACGCGCTGTCCCTTTTCAAGATACATCTTGGCGGCCAGGTGCCGCTTCTTGGCCAGCTGCGCCTCTTCCAGCGTGACCGAATCGTCCTCGAAATAGGCGCAGGAATACTGTCGGTCGCCGTCCAGGAAGAGGTCGTAGAGTTCGCCGCTCAGATCATAGTGGTGGGCGACGTTCGATTTCGCCTTGCCCTTCCGGTTCATCTGGTGAAGCCGGCGCAGCAGCCGGCCGAGCCGGCGTTCCAGCGCGATCCACCAGGGGGAGTCTTCCTCGCTCTCCCTGGCGAGAACGATCATCAGGAAGTCGTAGATCGTGCCTTCCTCGACGATCAGCGTGCCGTCCATGAAGGTTTCGCCGACCTTCAGTTCGGGATAGCTCAAGACGGCCCATTCGGCCGCTCGGCTGGCGAATCGGATGTGGACGGGCGGTCCCGACCCGTCGCCGAAGCGGCTGGTCCGTCCCGTATGGTAAGTTACTTTGAGATCGCCGGTTTTGACGATCTTGTTCAGGATATAATCGATTACTCTGCTCATAGTGCCCGCGAGAGTTTAGGCTTTCCTCGCAGGCATTTAAGCACCAACTGACGTTTGTGTTCAATTCCAAGGTGATGGAGGCTGCCGGACGACCGTGCTTGCGTAAGGCAAATAGCGGGCCGTCCGGCGGAAAACCGTCCTCAGGACGTGGTTTCCTCGTCGGCTGCGGCCTCAGCGTCCTCGCCCTGGTCGCCCTCACCCTGGTCGCCGGATGCCGCCTCGTCGCCTTCGGGCGCCTCGCCGTCTTCGAAGAAGTCCTCCTCGTCGAGCTCTTCCAGCTCGAACTCATCGGCCTCCATCGTGACGTCCTCGCCACGCGCCTGGCGCTCGGCCTCTTCCTCGGACCGGGCGACATTGACCTCGATGGTGGTTTCGACCTCGGGGTGCAGGCGGATCGGCACGGTGGAAACGCCCAGCGTCTTGATCGGCGCGTTCAGGGCGACCTGATTGCGATTGACCGTGAAGCCGCCCTCGGTCAGCGCCTCGGCGATATCGCGGGTCGAGACCGAGCCATAGAGCTGGCCACGCTCGCTTGCCGACCGGATCAGGATGACCGACTGGCCTTCCAGCCGTTCGGCGACGGCGTCGGCTTCCTGCTTGCGCTCCAGGTTGCGCGCCTCGAGCTGGGCGCGCTGGTCCTCGAAGAGCTTCCGGTTGGCCTCGGTGGCGCGCAGCGCCTTGCCCTGCGGCAGCAGGTAGTTGCGGGCATAGCCGTCCTTGACGCGGACCTCGTCGCCCATCTGGCCGAGCTTGGCGATGCGTTCGAGAAGAATGACGTGCATGGGATATCTCCTTGTATCCGTTTAGGCGCAGGGACGGACAGGAGACGTTCGACCGAAGGTCCGCGTCCCGCTGGAGGGGGCGGACGGGCCCCGTGGCGGAGCCCGGTCTGTCAGCTGTCCCGCCCTGCCGTTTGAAGGCGGTTAGAGCCGGCTATCCCTTGGTCTACTACCTAGTACCCTTGGGGGATGCCGGCCCAGCCGAAGTGGCCGCGGAGAGGCGTTACCGCCCGCCCCGCGGCGGCATTACTTGACGACGTAGGGCAACAGGCCCAGGAACCGTGCCCGCTTGATCGCCCGGGCCAGTTCGCGCTGCTTCTTCTGCGAGACAGCGGTGATGCGGCTGGGGACGATCTTGCCGCGTTCGGAAATGAAACGCTGCAGGAGCTTGATGTCCTTGTAGTCGATCTTCGGCGACTCGGCGCCGGAGAACGGGCAGGTCTTGCGGCGGCGGTGGAACGGCCGGCGCACCGGCAGCTGGGCGATATTCGGTACCGACATGGCTCACTCTCCCGGTTTAGCTGGCGGTGTCGCGGCGCGGCGCATCGTCCCGACGCGGGCCGTCGTCGCGACGGGGCCCATCATCGCGACGGGGGCCGTCGTCCCGGCGGGGGCGGCGGTCGCCACGATCGCCCCGGCGATCGCCGCGGCGGTCGTCCCGGCGCGTCAGGATCGCCGACTGGCCCTCGTCATGCTCCTCGACGCGGATCGTCATGAAGCGCAGAACGTCATCGCTCAGCCGCATCTGACGCTCCATCTCGGCAACCGCGTCATGCGGCGCGTCGATATTCATGAGGGAATAATGGGCCTTCCGGTTCTTCTTGATGCGGAAGGCGAGGGGGCGGACGCCCCAGTATTCGGTCTTGCCGATCGACCCACCGTTTTCGGTGATGACGGCCTTGTATTGTTCGGTCAGCGCCTCGACCTGCTGCGCCGACACGTCCTGGCGTGCCAGGAACACGTGCTCGTAAAGCGGCATCTTGATAGCCTTTCCAGTTACACAAACGGTCGCCTTCAGCGCAAAGCCTCTTCGAAGCCTTTTGGAAAGGCGTTCGAACGAAGGTCTCGAGAGCGGAGACAGGGGAAGCCGGGAAAACCCTGCTAAGCGCTTGAAACGGCGCCAGCCTTCCTTTCAGCCTCCGGCCGAAGCGCGACCGGACCGCGCTGATATACGCCTGCCCGCGAAAAACGCAAGCGTTTTGCGGTCGACACCGCGTTGGAAACAGCCCCCGAGGGGGCCGCGCGGCGGGCCTGCCGGGCGGCTGCCCTCTTGACAGCGACCCGATCTCCGTGTCTGACGGCGCGCAATTCGGAAAGCGTCGCCGCCTTGTGGCACAGCCGCGACAGTCCCTGAAACGGTGGCGATCACTTCGGCGTGACGGATATGACCGGCGTCGCCAAGGAATCCGAGCCAGGAGCACCATGAGCCCGGGAGCACCATGAGCACAGCGTTTGTATTTCCAGGTCAGGGCAGCCAGAGCGTCGGCATGGGCAAGGCGCTCGCCGATGCCTATCCCGCCGCGCGCGCGGTCTTCGACGAGGTCGACGAGGCGCTTGGCGATTCCCTGTCGACGATCATCTGGGAGGGGCCCGAGGACACGCTGACGCTGACGCAGAACGCGCAGCCCGCCCTGATGGCGGTCAGCCTCGCGGTCGTCCGCGCGCTTCAGTCGGAGGGCGTCGAGCTCGGCGCGGTCGCACACTATGTCGCCGGCCATTCGCTCGGCGAGTATTCGGCCCTTGCCGCGGCCGGCGCGCTCGGGCTGTCCGATGCTGCCCGTCTGCTGCGCACGCGTGGCAAGGCCATGCAGGCCGCCGTCCCCGTCGGCGAGGGGGCCATGGCAGCCCTGCTCGGCCTCGACTACGAGGATGCTGTCGCCGTTGCCGCCGAGGCGGCCGGGGACGACGTGTGCCAGGCGGCGAATGACAATGCCAATGGCCAGGTCGTCGTCAGCGGCTCGGTCGCCGCCGTCGAGCGGGCCCGCGAGATCGCCGTCGCCAAGGGTGCGATGAAGGCCGTGCTGCTGCCCGTGAGCGCGCCGTTTCACTGCGCGCTGATGGCACCGGCCGCCGAAGTGATGGCCGAGGCGCTCGCCGGGGTTCAGATATCCGCGCCGGTCGTCCCGGTCGTCGCCAATGTCGTTGCCGGCCCGGTCAGCGATCCTGACGAGATCCGCCGCAGCCTGATCGAACAGGTGACGGGAACGGTGCGCTGGCGCGAGAGTGTCCTGTGGATGGCTGGGCAGGGTGTCGATCAATTGAAGGAAATCGGCGCCGGCAAGGTGCTGACCGGCTTGACCCGGCGCATCGACCGCTCTGTAAAGGGAGCGGCGATCGGCACGCCGGAGGATGTCGCGGGCTTCGCCGCGTCGCTCGCCTGACGGTTCGAGCCGCTCTAGGGATAATCCAAAGAGGGCGTGAGCCTTACAACGACGGCCTGTAAACGGAGTCCGTATGTTCGATCTAACCGGGAAATGCGCGCTGGTGACCGGCGCGACGGGCGGCATAGGCGGCGAGATCGCCCGCGGCCTGCATGCGCAAGGGGCGACCATCGCCGTGTCCGGCACGCGCGCCGAGGCCCTTCAGGCGCTTGTCGACGATCTTGGCGACCGCGTTCACGCCCTGCCGTGCAACCTGTCCGATGCCGGCGCCGTCGATGCGCTGCCCGGCCAGGCCGAGGAGGCGATGGGATCGCTCGATGTCCTCGTCAACAATGCCGGCATCACCCGCGACAACCTGTTCATGCGGATGAAGGATGAGGAATGGGACGCCGTCCTGGCCGTCAACCTGACCGCTGGCTTCCGCCTGAGTCGTGCCGTCCTGCGCGGCATGATGCGCAGGCGGGCGGGACGGATCATCGGCATAACCTCGATTGTCGGCGTGACCGGCAATCCGGGGCAGGGCAACTATGCCGCGGCCAAGGCCGGCATGATCGGTATGTCCAAGGCACTTGCCCAGGAGGTCGCCTCGCGCGGCATCACGGTCAACTGCATCGCGCCCGGCTTCATCGAGACCGCGATGACCGACGCGCTCAACGACAAGCAGCGCGAGGCGATCCTGGCGAAGGTTCCCGCCGGGCGGCTCGGGACTACCGGCGAGATTGCCTCCGCCGTTGTCTATCTTGCCAGCGACGAGGCCGCTTACATCACCGGCCAAACGCTCCATGTGAACGGGGGAATGGCAATGATATGAAGGCCTTCCGCATTGGCGTTATCATGTCGGGACGTCGGTGCGGAATTCTGGTCAACCTCAAGAAAGTGTGTTAGTAGCCGCGGGCCTCGGGTAACCGATCGAAGATCGACTATCCGTAAATGGGAACGGATGCGGCATCCTTTTGGAGGCACTGTCCGCCTCGCACCTTCCCGACAGGTTGACACTCTCCGGCACAGTTGCACCGGAACAAACGCAAACGAGTAATAGAGATCGGGGACGACAGGATGAGCGACATTGCGGAACGGGTAAAAAAGATCGTCGTGGAGCACCTCGGCGTGGACGCTGAGAAGGTTACCGAGAATGCGAGTTTTATCGATGATCTGGGCGCGGACAGCCTTGATACCGTCGAACTGGTGATGGCTTTCGAGGAAGAGTTCGGCTGTGAGATCCCGGACGATGCCGCGGAGACGATCCTGACGGTCGGCGACGCCGTGAAGTTTTTGGAAAAGAACGCGTCTTAGACTTTACGCGCCGCGCGTGGTCGACCGCACGCACCACCCGCGGACCGACGGCATTGCGTCGCGGTCCCGCGGACGTCTTGAAATCGAACAGATGAAGCCGGAACGTCATACATGAGGCGTGTCGTCGTCACCGGCCTCGGCTTGGTAACACCGCTGGGGTCCGGGGTTGAAACCAACTGGCAAAGGCTTCTCGCCGGCGCCAGCGGAGCCGTGAAAATCGAAGACTTCGACGTCTCCGATATCACGTGCAAGATTGCCTGCCGTATCCCGATGGGCGATGGATCCGACGGGACCTTCAATCCCGACGCGATCATGGAGAAGAAGGAACAGCGGAAGGTCGATGATTTCATCCTTTTCGCTGTCGCCGCCGCCGACCAGGCGCTGGCGGATGCCGGCTGGAAACCGGAGGCGTACGAGGATCAGATCCGATCCGGTGTGCTGGTCGGATCCGGCATCGGCGGTCTCTACGGCATCGAACAGGGCGCCTTCATGCTAAAGGAGCGGGGCCCGCGCCGCTTGAGCCCGTTCTTCATCCCCGGCCGGCTGATCAATCTGGCCTCCGGGACGATCTCCATCCGACACGGCCTGAAGGGCCCGAACCACGCGGTGGTCACCGCCTGCTCGACCGGGGCGCACGCGATCGGCGACGCGGCGCGAATGATCGCGCTCGGCGACGCCGAAGTGATGGTCGCCGGTGGCACGGAGGGTGGCGTCTGCCGTCTGGGCCTTGCCGGCTTTGCTGCCTGCCGCGCCCTGTCGACGGGATTCAACGACGAGCCGACCCGCGCCTCGCGACCCTACGACCAGGACCGTGACGGCTTCGTGATGGGCGAGGGTGCCGGCATCGTCGTTCTTGAGGACTACGATCACGCCAAGGCGCGGGGCGCGCGCATCTATGGCGAGATCATCGGCTACGGCCTGTCGGGCGATGCCTATCACATCACCGCGCCGGCCCAGGATGGCGACGGCGCCTATCGCTGCATGCAGGCGGCGGTGAAGCGCGCCGGCATCGACGTCTCCGAGATCGACTACGTCAACGCCCACGGCACGTCGACGCCGCTTGGCGACGAGATCGAGCTGGGCGCCGTCTCGCGGCTGCTCGGCGATGCGACCGACGGCGTGTCGATGTCGTCGACGAAGTCCGCGGTCGGCCATCTGCTCGGGGCTGCCGGCGCCGTCGAGGCGATCTTTTCGACACTGGCGATCCGCGACAACATCGCGCCGCCCACGCTCAATCTGGACAATCCGTCCGTCGAGACGCCGATCGATCTGGTGCCCCATACCGCTAGGGAGCGGTCGATCGATGTCGCGCTGTCCAATTCGTTCGGCTTTGGCGGCACCAACGCCTCGCTGATCATCCGCCGGGTGGACGATTAGAGGAACGGCGCGCGTCGATACCCGGCGGTCACTCTGATGGTCACTCCGGGGTTGGGCGGTCGGCTTCACCATATCGCCCAATTCGGCACTAGAATGACGGCTTGGGCAGTATCGGATTGTGGAGCGATCGGGCTGGTCGGATGACCGGGATCAGCCGGCGCACCGGTTCACCGCTGGGGAGTTCTTGACGCGTGAGCGATGACCATACCGGACAGCCAATAGATCAGCCGGCGGACGGCCGGCGCATGTCGCCGCGCAGCCCGCGCGAGGCGCTTCAGCCCGAGCCCGCGCCGCCGCCGCCGGCGGCCTCCCGGCGAGCCAAGAATCGGGTCGTCGTGTTCCTGAGCGGCGTCTTCACCTTCCTGATGCTGGCCGTCATCGCCGTCGGCGCCGTCCTGTTCATCGGCAGCCACCAGTTCGAGAGCGACGGCCCCTTGGAGACCGCGCAGACGATCACCATCCCGCGCGGCCAGGGCCTGATGGCGATCGCCCGCCAGCTCGAACGCGAGGGCATCATCGACCAGGCCTGGGTCTTCATGGGCGGGATCGCCGCCAACAAGGCCCAGGACGACCTGAAATTCGGTGAGTACCTGATCCCTGAAAACGCCAGCATGCGCGACGTCATGGACATCCTGGTCGAAGGCAAGGCGATCCTCTACCAGGTCACTGTGCCGGAAGGCTATACCAGCGAGCAGATCGTCGCGCGCCTCAATGGGGACCCGGTTCTGATCGGCGAGATCAAGGAAATTCCCGCCGAGGGCACGCTTCTGCCCGAGACCTACAGCTTCGACCGCGGCACGACGCGGACCCAGATGATCGAACGCATGCGGCACGCCCAGAACCGCGTGCTCGAAGACATCTGGGAGCGCCGCATCGAGGGCCTGCCGGTCGCATCGCCCGAGGAACTCGTTGTGCTTGCCTCGATCGTCGAGAAGGAAACCGGCAAGGCGGACGAGCGGCCGCGCGTCGCCGGCGTGTTCATCAACCGCCTGAACAAGCGCATGCGGCTGCAGTCGGATCCGACCATCCTCTACGGGCTGTATGGCGGCAAGGCCTTCTTCGAGCCGCGCACTATCACCCGCAGCGAACTGGACGCGCCGAATAACTTCAACACCTACCAGATCGACGGATTGCCGCCGACCGCGATCGCCAATCCGGGCCGCGCCGCCATGGAGGCGGTCGCCAATCCCTCGCGCACCGAAGAACTGTTCTTCGTCGCCGACGGCACCGGGGGTCATCTCTTCGCCGAGACGCTCGACGAGCATAACCGCAACGTCGCGCGCTGGCGGCAAGTCGAGCGGGAACGTCGCGAAGCGGCTGCCAGCGCGGCGGAAGCCGCCGCCGATAAACAGGAAGACTCCGGCAACGTCCTGGACGGGGTCGACCTCAAGACCGACTGACGGCCGTCAGGCCGAGCCGGGATCGGGGAGCCCGTATCGGTACTGGGTTCATGACCGAGGGAGCACCGAACCGCCCGGGCTCCCCGATCCGGATAGTCGCTCACGCGAATTCCGGGATGACGAGGGAGGGGTGGTGTCCTACCGCCATCCATTCTGATGTCATTGCCGGGCTTGTCCCGGCAATCCATGAACACGGTCGCTTGCGTCTATTCTGACGGCGGTGTTCATGGATGCCCGGAACAAGTCCAGGCATGACATCCGAAGAAAGAGTGCACCCCCTCGGGCGTTTTCCCCGACTTGGTCGGGCAACTCTTTCCATGGAGGATCGGGATACGCCCGGCTTCAGACCCGGCCAGCTTACGGTCGCGCCCGATTACGCACGATCCTCGCCCGCGGCCTGTTGTCGTCGAGCCGGTCAGCGGATAGTCTCCGGCCGTCCGCAGGATCAACCGCCGCGCCGACGGTCGATCTCGTCTGAACACCTCGAAAACGAACCCGGACCGATCTTCATGAGTTTAGCGAGCATGACCGGATTTGCCCGTGCGGAAGCGGCACTGGGCGAACGAAGCTGGCATTGGGAACTGCGCAGCGTCAACGGGCGCGGGCTCGACGTCCGGCTGCGCCTGCCGGCCGGGTTCGACCGACTGGAACCAATCATCCGCAAGCGGCTGCAGGCCGCCTTCGCGCGCGGGTCGATCTCGGTCGGCCTGCAGATGCGGCGAGCGGAAACGCTCGGGGCCGTCAAGGTCAACGAGGCGGCGCTTGCCACGCTGCTGGCCGCCTGCGAGCGGCTTGCCGGGAACAAGCATGTCGCCGCCGCCACGGCCGACGGGCTGTTGGCGATCAAGGGCGTCGTCGAGATCGACGAGCAGTCCGACGACGAGGCCGAGCGCGAGCGGCTGGACGCGGCGCTGCTGGAAAGCCTCGACGTGGCGATCGACGAGCTTGCCGAGATGCGACGGACGGAGGGGGCGAGGTTGCGCGACGTGCTTGGCGGCCGGATCGAGGAAATCGCCGACCTGACCCGGCAGGCCGAGGACAACCCGGCCCGCTCGGCAGCCGCGATCGCCGAGCGGCTGGCGGGAAATGTCCAGGCGCTCCTGGACCAGACGCCCGCCCTCGATGCCGACCGCCTTCATCAGGAGGCGGTGATCCTCGCCACCAAGGCCGATATCCGCGAGGAGCTCGACCGCCTGTCCGCCCATATCGGCGCTGCCCGCGACCTGCTCGCCGCAGACGGGGCCGTTGGGCGCAAGCTCGACTTCCTGACCCAGGAATTCAATCGCGAGGCCAACACGATATGCTCGAAGTCCAACGATGTGAGCCTGACCCGCATCGGCCTGGACCTGAAGTCGGCAATCGATCAGATGCGCGAGCAGGTTCAGAATGTCGAGTAGCGTGACATCCCGATCCGATCTCGGACGGCGGGGCCTGATCCTGATCCTGTCCTCGCCGTCGGGTGCCGGCAAGACCTCGATTTCCCGCGCCGTCCTCGAGCAGGAAAACGCTCAAGGGCCCGGCAGCATTCATCTCTCCGTGTCGGTGACGACGCGGCCGCGCCGCCCGAGCGAGGTGGAGGGAACGCACTATCAGTTCCTGACCAGCCGGCAGTTCGAATCGCTGCGCGATCATGACGATCTGCTCGAATGGGCCGAGGTGCACGGCAATTTCTACGGCACCCCGCGCGAGCCGGTCGAGGCGGCGCTGGAGGCAGGTCAGGACGTTCTGTTCGATATTGACTGGCAAGGTACCCGGCAGGTGCTGGAGAAGATGCGCTCCGACGTGGTCGCCGTGTTCATCCTGCCGCCGTCGGCCGCCGAGCAGCGCGCCCGGCTCGACCGCCGCGCCGAGGACCACAGCGACGTTATCCGCAAGCGGCTTGCCAATGCCCGCGGCGAGATCACCCATTGGGGCGAGTACGACTACATCCTGATCAACCGGGACCTGAATGAAAGCGTCGCCCGCGTCCGCGCGATCCTGAATGCGGAACGGTGCCGACGCGACCGGCTGTCGGGCCTGCCCGACTTCATCCAGACGCTCGATCAGGAGCTTACGCAGGAATCCTCATGAGGCTTCGCCCGATGGGGTTTCGCTGAAGCACCGCGTGAGCGCCAGAAAGCCGTCCACCGGAATGCCCTCGGCCCGCCGCGTCGGGTCGATGCCGGCACGCTTGAGCAGGCCCTCGGCGTCCGGCGACAGGCTCTTCAGGCTTGAGCGCAGCATCTTGCGCCGCTGGCCGAATGCGGCCGCTGTGACCCGTTCCAGAAGGCCCGGGTCGACGCCGGCCGGCATGTCGGCGGGAACGATCCGCACGATGCTGGAGGTGATCTTCGGCGGCGGCGTGAAGGCGCGGCGGTCGACGTCGAACAGGATCTGCGGCCGCGACCGCCACTGCGACAGGATCGACAGGCGCCCATAGGTTTTCGAGCCGGGACCGGCGACGATACGCTCGGCCACCTCGCGCTGGAACATCAGCGTGAGCGAGTCCCACCAGGGCGGCCAGTCGCGGCCGCCGAGCCAGCCGGCCAGCAGCGCGGTCGACACGTTGTAGGGCAGGTTGGCGACGATCCGCGCCGGATCGCTGACGATCTCGGTGAGGTCCGTCTGCGTCGCATCGCCCTCGATCACGGTAAGCCGGCCGGGAAAGGCCTCGGCAAGCTCGACGAGCGCGGCGATGCAGCGCCGGTCCTTCTCGATCGCGACGACCCGTTTCGCGCCCTCCAGCAGCAGCGCCCGGGTCAGCCCGCCGGGTCCCGGCCCAACCTCGACCACGGTGACGGCGTCAAGCGGTCCGGAGGCCCGCGCGATGCGCCGCGTCAAGTTGATGTCGAGCAGGAAATTCTGTCCGAGCGCCTTGCGGGCGACAAGCCCGTGGCGCTCGATCACGTCGCGCAGGGGTGGCAGCTCGGGGTCGGTTGGCGTCATCGTCAGGCAACGTCGGCCGGCTGCCGCGCCGCCATCGTGCCGGCCATCGCGATTGCCGCGATCAGGCTTGAAGGATCGGCCCGGCCGGAACCGGCCAGCGCCAGGGCCGTGCCGTGATCCGGCGAGGTGCGCACAAAGGGCAGGCCGAGCGTCACGTTGACCGCGCTGTCGAAGGCGAGGGTCTTGATCGGGATCAGGGCCTGATCGTGATACATCGCGATCACTGCGTCATAAGACGCCCTGGCCTGGCGGTGAAACAGCGTGTCTGCGGCGAACGGCCCGCTGGCGTGAATGCCCGACTTGACCAGGCGGTCTATCGCCGGGACGATGATGTCGCGATCTTCCGTGCCGATCTGCCCGCCTTCGCCCGCATGCGGGTTGAGGCCGGCGACCGCAAGTTGGGGCGCCGACAGGCCGAACCGGGCTTTCAGGTCGCCGGCGACGATCCGCCCCGTCTCGAAGATCAGGTCCGTCGTGAGATGCTCAGGCACCGCGGCAAGCGGAATGTGCACAGTGGCCGGGACGACGCGCAGGCCGGGACAGGCGAGCATCATCACCGGACAGGCCGCAAGCCCGCGCCGTCTCGCCAGGTCGCCGAGAAACTCGGTGTGGCCGGGAAAGGTGAAGCCGGCCCGGTAGAGCGTTTCCTTGTGCACCGGCGCCGTCACCACCGCGGCGGCGTCTGCGCCGATCACCAGAGCGACGGCCCGCTCGATCGCCTCCAACACGGCGCCGGCATCGGCAACGCTCGGCACACCGGCCAGCCCGGACGGAACGCCGCGGTCCAGCGGCAGGACGGGCAGGGCAGCGTCGAACGCGCTGCGCGCGTCGGCGGGCTCGTCGATCACCCTGATTGGGGCGGCAAGGCCTGCTTCGTTGATCCGCCGTCTGAGGAAACCGGGGTCGGCGAGGATGAAGAATGCGGGCAGGTCATCGTGCTCGCGCCGAAGCCAGGCCTGAACGGCAAGCTCCGGCCCGACGCCGGCGGGATCGCCCATCGTCACCGCAAGCGGTGGCCGCGACATGACGGGGCCCGGTCAGCGATATTCGATGACGGCGCTTTGCTTCAGGTCGATGAGCAGCCGTCGGGACAGGCGTTCGCCCTGTTCGTTCATCAATTCGTTGCGCACCTGGTTGCGGGCGGCGCTGTCGTCCTGGATTTCCACCCGGTCGCAGACGCCGAGCACCTCGAGCGCGATCGGCGTCTCGTTGAGCGAGCCGATGCCGCCGACCGGGATATCCCTGATATCGTTTGCGACGGCCGCCGGCAGCTCGGCGGTATTGCGGCGCACGATGTCCTTGACGACGACGTCGCGGAAGCCCTTGGCGACCTCGCGGGCGCTTTCGCAGCCGTCATACTTCGCCTTGTAGGCCTCGATGTCGCGCTTGCGCTGGCGGATATAGTCCTGCGAGCTGCCTTTCGGGATGATGAAGATCACCTGCTGGATGGCGACCTCGAAGGAGGTCGTCGGAACCTCCTCACCCTTGCGGGCAAGCGCAGTCTCGATGTCGCGATCGCGAATGCGGACGCTGGAATTGAAGCGCGCGCGCACCACGTCGCGCCAGGTCAGGTCGCTTTCCAGCCGCTTCTTCAGCGTCGCCGGATTGACGCCGATCTGGCTCAGCGCCTGCGAGAACTGCGCCGGCGACATCTTCACGCGGGTGGCGATGGTGCCGAAGGCCTGGTCGACCTGCTCGGCGGACACCGCGACGCCGAGCCTGCGGGCGGCCTGCAGCTTCAATTGCTCGTCGATCAACTCGTCGATCGCGCGCTGGCGGGCATTGCCGCCGCCACCGCCGGTCGCGGTGATCAGCTTGCTGCGCTGCGAGATGTCATATTCGGTGATCGGTACGTCGTTGACGAGGATCTTGATCGCGGAAGCTGAAAGCGGTGCGGGCAAAAGGCTGCCGGCAACAACAAGCACCAAGCCGGCGACAAGCGACGTGAGGCCGCGCACAGGGCGAAATCGTCCGGAGAGGGTGATCATCCGTATAAATCCATCAGGTTTGCAGGCGGAATGCCCGGCCATTATGGCAGGCAAATGGCAGTCTTTGCCAGCCCGCTAAGCGCCTCCGGCGGACCGCCTATTCGTCATCGTCTCCCGGATTGACGTCGTGCCGGTACTGGCCGTCGACCAGCGTCCTGAGCGAGAACCGGAACGTGATGCGCTCATCGGGAATGGTGTCTTCGTCGCGCGCATAGGTGCGCCGGTAGTCGACGCTCAGCGAAATACACTCGTTGTGATAGCCGAAGCCGAAGGAATTGGAGATCCACTGCGGCGACTGCGGATTGTCGATGGTCGACCGCGACACGCCGGAAATCTCGTAGCGACCGGCGCCCCAGACGCTCCAGTTCTCGTTCAGGCGCAGCCGCGCCCGGCCCTGGATCTCCTGGCGGTCCTCGTCGATGCCCTGCTGCGGATCGGCGGCGATGTTGGAGTAGATGATCGAGGAACTGGCGATCCCGTAGCGGCCGTTGAGTTCCAGATCATAGCGCTGCAGCGCGAAGTCGTCCTCGTCGAGCCGCATGCGGTTGGCGATCTGGACGGATGGCAACGGATTGAAATAGAGCGCACCGACATAGTCCGAACGGTCCGTCTCCAGGCCGCTGCCTATGGGGAACGGGTTCTCGCCGGCAAGCTGGTAGGACTGCCCGAACACGCCCGCGACGCCGAGGCCGGTATTGGTCTTCAGGTTGTAGCGCAGGCCGACATTCGCCCGCGTTCCGCCCTCGAGCAGGTCGTAGCCCGAGAATTTGTCGACCTGGAACAGGTTGGTGTCGTCAAACACCAGGCTCAGCGCGTCGTCGTTGGTCACCTCGTCATTGCCGGTCGCGTCGGGGCGGGCGATGATCTGCGCCATCGGCTCGACGATCTGATAGCCCCAGCTGTCGGACACGAGGATCGGATAGCGGTATTCCAGCCCGGCCGTCGCCATGCCGCGCACGACGTTGTTGTTTCCCTCGGGAATGAACTGATCGATGATCGGCGTCGTCGAGTAGCCGGCCTCGACATAGGTGTCCTCGACGTCGATCGCATAGAGGTCGCCGCGCAGGCCCGCGAACGGCGTGAACTGCTGGCCGATGCCGTCGGTGAGCGTCCGGTCCCAGTTGACCTCGTTGATGAAGCGGGTGGTCGTGCCCGGCGCGCCGATTAGTTCGCAGGTGTCTGGCGAGACGCGCGAGAAGATGCGCTCGCGGCTGCCCGGCGTGCGGTCGATGAAGCTGTCGATATCGTTCAGCGACCGGTAGGGGCAGCCGAAATCCGGATCATTGGCCCGTGCGAACGGGAACAGCGGCAGGAACTCGGCATCGTCGCGGGTCCGGCTCATGAAGTTGCTGTCATAGGACAGCCGGCCGCCCATCACCGGATCGTCGAAGATGTAGTTGTAGTCGACGATCGGGTGGAGGAAGGCCTGCAGGCTGTTCTGGTTGTCGCCGGATTCCTTGAGCACCTGATAGTGCAGGATCTTGCCGTCGAACCAGTTGCGGGCGCTCTGGCCGTTCAGGAACAGCGTATCGCGGACTTCGGTCGCAGACGTCAGGTCGTAGGTGCGCAGGAATATGTCGTCGGACTGCAGCGTTCCCGTCCAGCCCCACTTCCAGAACTCGTTGATCTCGAACAGACCCTCGGTCTGGATGGCGCCACGCTCTTCCCGGTTATTGTCGGAGGTGGGTTCGAATTCCTGCGGATTGAGCTGATAAATGCCGGCGCCGCGGATCATGTAGGAACCGCTCGCCAGCCGCTGGCGCCACTGGAATTCGCCGAGCGGCCCCTGCAGCGAATAGGTGGTCGCCGACACGGTCAGGTCGTAGTCCGGCGCCAGCGCGAAATAGTACGGGATCTCGACGCCGTAGCCGAGATCCTTGTCGTAGACGAAGGCCGGGCGCAGGAAGCCGGACTGCTGCTTGACGGTCGGGTCGGGATGGCTGAGGAACGGCAGGTAGGCGATCGGCATGCCGAACAACTCGAACGTCGCGTCCTCGTAGTAGACCGTCTTTTCTTCCTGATTGTGGATGATCCGCTTGGCTTTGATCTGCCAGAACGGCGGCTTTTCCGGGTTCTCCTCGCAGGGCTTGCAGGCGGTGTAGACCCCGGCGTTGAACACCGTCACGTTGTCGTCGAACCGTTCGGCGGACTGGGCCGCGAACCGGGTCTCGTCGGTGGTGACGAGCGTCAGTTCCTGCACGAAGCCCTCGCGGAACTGGTCGGTCAGTTCGACGGTCTCGGCGTAGATGACGTTGCCGTCCGGCTGGACGACCTTGACTCCGCCGCGAGCGAAGACCTGCCCGGTCTTCTGGTTGTAGTCGACGCGTTCGGCCTCGATGGTGTAGCCGCGATAATAGATGTCGACCGTGCCGGACGCCGCCACGATGTCGTTGTCCAGGTCGTAGATCAGCTCGTCGGCCTCGAGCAGCATCCGCGCGTCGGGATCCTCGGCGGCGATCTGGTCGAAGGGCGAGGTGACGGAGGGAACCTGCTGCGCCTCGGCCTGTGAGGCTCCAAGGCTCTCGATCGACACCGGCGCAGCCGTCAGGGCCGCCGCCATGGCGATAATCGAGATCCCATATGCCAGTTCCGGCGCCGGCACCAAGAGGCGCGACCTGTCATGGCACTTCCGATCGAATTTACGCTGATCGGCCACTACCATTAGCCGTCTTCCTGATACAACAACACGGTCGTCCCGAGCAGAGTCGCTACCAATGGAGGCATCCAGGCAGCCGCGAACGGCGTCACTGCTCCCGCAGCGCCGAAGTCCCCCACCAGTTTGGTAACCACATAAAGCACGAAGCCCGCAACCACACCACCCAGAATCATTGTGCCAACGTTACCAAATCGGAAAATTCTGAGTGAGACGGTTGCCGCGATCAGCACCATCGCGCACAGCAGCAACGGACGCGCTAGAAGCGTCTGGTATTGCAACTGGTATTCGACGGCGGGCAGGCCTGCCTTCTGGGCGATCGTGATCTGATTCGGCAGGTCCCAGAACGAGATGGTATCGGCCGAGGCGATCCGCTCCTGGACCTGCTCCTTGGTCATGTAGGTCGAGAGCAGGTAGGAGCGGTGATGTTGCGGGGCGAGATCGGCCTGGATCAGCCAGCCGTTGATCAGCCGCCAGCGGCCTTCCTCCATCACCGCTGATTTGGCCTCGAAGCGCTCGCGGAACTCGCCGTTCTCGTCGAACACGATCGCTGTCACCCCGCGCAGCCGCTGGCCGTCGCGGCTGGCGGTCCTGGCATGCAGCACCGACTGTCCGTCGACGCCGTCCTGGCGCAGCCAGATCGCCTTGCCGGCAAAGCCGAAGGGATTGGCGTTGCCGCCGAAGGATTCCGCAAACAGCGCTTCGTGGCGGGCCTTGAATTCGGCGGCGAGCGGATTGTAGAGCGTCGTTGCCAGGACGCCGATGATGAAGGCGATCAGCACGGCCGGCGCGGCGAACTGCCACACCGAGACGCCGACCGATCGCGCCACCACCAGTTCGAGGCTGCGGGTCAGCATCAGGAAGGTCATCATCGCCGCGAACAGGATGGCGAAGGGCAGGACCAGTTCCGACAGCGATGGCATGCGGTAGATCGACAGGAGCAGGACGACGCCGAGGCCAACATCGTGATTGCCGGCGCGGCGCAGGTTCTCCACCGAGTCGATCAGGAAGATCAGCGACAGGCAGGTGCCGAACACCGCCACCAGGTTCATCAGGAAGCGCTGGGAGATGTAGCGCATCATGGTGCGGTTGAAGATCATCGCGCCGCGCCCCACCGGCCGGAGCCGAACCGCTGCCGCGCGGTTGCGACCGTCTTCTTTGTCGCGCCCTTCAGCGACCGCCAGACGACGCCCGGTTTCAGGCGCTCCGGATCGATTACCAGGCTCGGCGCGGAATCGGCGATCCTGGCAAGCCAGCGGCCCTGTCCGAACGCGATCCAGGCTGCCCCGACGATGCCGACAAGTGGCGTCGCATACATCAGCCCGACCGCCCAGGCGTCCTGGACGGCGAGATTGGTCGCGCTGAATCCGACGGTCCTCAGCACGCTGACGGCGACGACCGCGATGACGATCGAATTGCCGCGGCCCTGCCGGTTGGTGCGCGGATAGCCGAGCGTTGCAAGCGATATGAACACAAAAGCCAGCGGATAAAGCGTCGAGGAGAACCGTTCGTGGATCTCGGCGCGGTACTTGCCGGGATATTGCTGGAAGTAGGTGTCATCCGGCGAGGGATTGATCAGTTCGCTCATCCGCATCTGGCGCGGCCGGTATTCGATCTTGCCGCTGCCCACCCGCAGGTTCGACAGGTCGAACACATAGCGGTCGAACCGGATGACGGTGATTTCCTCCGGCCTTCCCTCCTGCTGATGCATGCTGCCGGCATCCATCACCAGATAGGCGCTGTCGCCGGCCCGGACGACCCGGCCTTCCTCGGCCAGATAGGTCAGGACCTCTTCCGGATTGCGCCGGTCATGCACGAGCAGGCCGACCAGCGTGCCGTCCGACGCCCGGTCGCGGATATGGAAGGTCAGCCCGTCATCGATCGAGGTGAAGCGGCCCTCGGCGACGATATAGGTCAGGACGTCGGCGCGGATCTGCGAGATCAGGTTGCGCAGCGCCCGAGCGCTTTCCGGCATCACCCACAGGCTGATCAGGCCGGTCAGCAGCGTCGCCAGCAATCCGAGCACGATGAAGGGCTTGTAGATCACCCAGGGCGCCGCGCCGGCGGCGCTGACCACCACCAGCTCGCTGTCGGCGTTGATGCGGTTGAGGCTGTACAGGCAAGCGATGAACAGGGCGACCGGGGCGATGATGTAGATGAGCGCTGGCAGCGCCAGCATGGTCATGTACATGAACAGCCAGAGCGTCTGGCCCTGTGCGGTGATCAGGTCGATTTCCTTGAGCGCCTGCGTGACCCAGACGACGCCGGTCAACACCAGGATCGCGACGACGAAGGCGCCGCCGGCAATCCCGAATATGTATCGGCCGATCTGGTTCATACTCGCACTCGACCCCTGACTGGGCGCGGTGTCCCGTCCCCAAAAAGCCGGTCCGTACCGTTTCCGTCCCCCGGCGGCCCGTCTTCCCCAAGCACGCCCGGTTAGATGGACTTGATGGCGAGATTGCGCCACCTTTGCGGCGGGCGGTTCACGCCTTCGTCAGAGCCTCTCGCTCTATCCACAATGATGGTGTATTGGGTGATCCCGGTTCAATCAAGTCATTGTAACATACCGTAACAGAATTGATCCAATCGGAGGCGCAAGTCCAAGATGTCCAATCTGCCCAAGTTCAGCTTTCAGAAGCCCTCCGTGCCGAGCAAGGGCGTCGCCGTTCTGCTCGTCGGCGAGGGGCTCGGGTTCGGGCCGGTTGGCCAGGCGATCGACGTTGCCTCCGGCGAGGCGCTGTCGAAGCCTGCGAAGGCCGCGAAATTCACCGGCAAGGCCAAGACGTTCCTCGATATCTATGCGCCCGACGGCGTCGCGCTCGACCGGGTCCTGCTTGTCGGCGTCGGCGATCTTGCCGCGATGAAACCGCAGGAATGGCACATGCTCGGCGGCGCGGTCGCCGCGAAGCTGACCGACTCGATTGCGACTGCGACCGTCGTTCTTGAGCAGACGGACGCCGAATCGGCCGACGCCGCGACGCCTGATGCCGATGCGGCGGCACAATTCGCCGCCGGCGCCAAGCTGTCGGCCTACAAGTTCGATCGCTACAAGACGAAGAAGAAGGACGACGACAAGCCGAAGAAGGCGCCGCAGAAGCTGGTCATCGCGATCGAGGGTCACACCGCGGCCAAGAAGGCCTTCACCTCGCTTGATGCCGTCACCGACGGTACGATCCTCGCCCGCGATCTCGTCAACGAGCCCGCCAACATCCTCGACACGGCCGATTTCACCAAGCGCGCCGAGGCGCTCGCCGATCTCGGCGTCGACGTCAAGGTGCTTGGCGAGAAGGAGATGAAGAAGCTCAAGATGAACGCGCTGCTCGGGGTCGGGCAGGGCAGTTCGAGCGAAAGCCGCCTCGTCGTGATGCGCTGGAACGGGCTTGGCAAGACCTCGAAGAAGAAGCCGGTCGTGTTCGTCGGCAAGGGCGTCGTCTTCGATTCCGGCGGCATCTCGCTGAAACCGGGCGCCGGCATGGAGGACATGAAGGGCGACATGGGCGGCGCGGCCTGCGTCACCGGCCTGATGCACGCGCTTGCCGCCCGCAAGGCCAAGGTCAATGCCATCGGCGTCATCGGCCTCGTCGAGAACATGCCTGACGGCAACGCCCAGCGCCCCGGCGATATCGTCACCTCGATGTCCGGCCAGACGATCGAGATCGTCAACACCGACGCCGAGGGCCGCCTCGTGCTGGCCGACGCGCTGACCTATGTGCAGGACAAGTTCAAACCGGCCCTGATCGTCGACCTTGCCACGCTCACCGGCGCGATCATCGTCGCGCTCGGCCATCACCATGCCGGCATGTATTCGAACGATGACGGCCTGGCCGCCGAGTTGACCGCCGCCGGCGAGGCCACAGGCGAGAAGGTCTGGCGGATGCCGCTGGGCAAGGAATACGACAAGCAGATCGATTCCCGCTTCGCCGACATGAAGAATGTCGGGCCGCGCTGGGGCGGCTCGATCACCGCGGCCCAGTTCATCCAGCGCTTCGTCTCCGACGACATTCCCTGGGCCCATCTCGACATCGCCGGCACCGCCTTCTCCTCGCCGCAGACCGACGTCAACCGTGGCTGGGCCTCGGGCTTCGGCGTGCAACTGCTGAACCAGCTCGTCGCCGACAGCTACGAGTAGCGCCGGATCGGGCATGACCGAGGTCCTGTTCTACCATCTCCAGCGCCGGCCGCTCGAGGCGGTCCTGCCGTCGCTTCTGGAAAAATGCCTGGAACGCGACTGGACGGTGGTGGTGCAGGGCGGCTCGCAGGAGCGCCTGGAGGCGGTCGACGGGCACCTGTGGACCTATCGCGAGGAGTCCTTCCTGCCACACGGATCGATCGGCGACGGCAATGCTGAGTTGCAGCCGATCTACCTGACGACGGGACCGGAAAACCCCAATGCCGCCGCGGTCCGCTTCCTGATCGATGGGGCCGAGGCGCCTGATTTGGAAGGATATCAACGCGCGGTCTTCATCTTCGACGGCCGCGATGACGAGGCGGTCCAGCAGGCGCGGGGGCAGTGGAAGGCTGCCGCCGCCGCAGGCCACGACGTGACCTACTGGCAGCAAACCGACGGCGGGCGCTGGGAGCGCAAGGCATAAGGGCGATGCAGAAAGAGGGCGGAGAAACCGAACCGACCGATCCCGACGAGCGGCTCGCCTGGTTCGAGGCGCTTTACCGGGACGCGGGGTCCGACGCGGCCAGGGTTCCCTGGGCGCGCCTTGCGCCGCATCCGGGCCTGGAGCATTGGTCGCGTAAGGCTGGTCCTGCTTCCGGCCGGGCGATCGATGTCGGCTGCGGGCTTGGCGACAACGCGGAGTTCCTGGCGGAACTTGGATATTCGGTGACAGCGTTCGATCTGTCGGAATCGGCGATTGCCTGGGCAAGACGGCGGTTTCCGGAGAGTTCGGTCTCTTATGCAGCAGCCGACCTGTTCGACCTGCCCGCCGAGTGGATCGGCGGCTTCGATCTTGTCAGCGAGGTCTATACGTTGCAGGCCCTGCCGGCCGAGATCCGCCAGGAGGCGTTGCGTGCGATTGCCTCGCTGGCAGCGCCCGGCGGCGCGGTGGTGGTCGTCTGCATGGCCCGCAACGCCGATGAGGCCGCCGACGGGCCGCCCTGGCCGCTGGCGCGCGAGGAACTCGGTGGCTTTGCGGATCTGGGCTTTACCGAGGAGGCGTTTTCGGACCTGCCGCTTGGCGAGTCCGGGCACCGGCATTTCGTCGCGGTCTATCGGCGTCCGAAATAGGTTGGATCGCCCCGGCACGGGGTTTCGCCTCCCGTTTTCAGGTATCGAAACCGGTGGTTACCGGGTTCCCGCCTGCGCTGGAACGGCACGGGGGGGGCGTGTACCTATCCCCAAGCGACCCGGCATCCTTATCGGCGCAGGCGGATAATCCTGCACGTTTACTGGATAAGATCCAGACTCCTCCCTCCCGTCATCCACTCCGTTTATCTCGACGGATGCGGGTTCTGATATCGCCTGCCATTCCCCCTCCGTGTCATTGCCGGGCTTGTCCCGGCAATCCATGAACACAGTCGCTTGCGTTCATTCTGTCGGCGGTGTTCATGGATGCCCGGAACAAGTCCGGGCATGACATCCGGGGGAGGTGGCCAGGCTGAAGATCAAAGCCCGTCTCCGCTGAACCGGACAGCAGTGGAACACGTCCGGGGATGACCTCGGAGGGAGACGGGAGCCCGACACCCTCTCCCTCGTCATCCCGGAATTTGCGTTAGCAAATATCCGGGATCGGGGAGCCCGGGCGTTCCCTTCTTACTCGAATCGCAAGGCCCGGGTTCCCCGATCCCGGCTCTGTGCTTCGCTTGGCCGGGATGACGCGGGAAATGCAGTGTTTCCAACACTCCCCTCAAAACTCGAAAGGTATTCGATTGAAGCATGGGTGCATGCAATCAGCCCCCGTTGCGACCAATCCGCCCCGACGCCTCACCCCGCGGCCTCAAGCGCCTCGCCGGCGGCAAGCCATTCCTCTTCCGCTGCTTCCAGCGCCTCGACGGCGCGGGCGCGCTTGCGGGACAAATCGGCGCCCTTGTCGGGATCTTTGGCAAACAGCGCTGGGTCGGCCAGGCGCTCATCGAGCCTGGCGATCGTCCGGTTGAGCGCCTCGACCCGCTTTTCGGCCGTCTTCTGACGCTGGCGCAGCGGCGCGAGTTCGGCGCGGCGCTCGGCGCCCGATTTGCGTTGCGCCGCCTTGGCGGAGGGCAGGGCGGCCTCCCTCGCCGCCGCCTCCTTCGCCGTGGTCCGCGCCGTTTCGTCGGCATCGCCGCTCAGCACCAGCTTGCGATAATCCTCCATGTCCCCGTCATAGGGAACGGCCGTACCGCCGGCGACGAGCCACAGCCGGTCGGCCGTCGTCTCGATCAGGTGGCGGTCATGGCTGATCAGGATCACCGCGCCCTCGTAATCGGCAAGACCCTGCACTAGCGCCTCGCGGGCATCGACGTCGAGATGGTTCGTCGGCTCATCCAGAATGAGAAGATGCGGCGCGAAATAGCTGGCAAGGCCCAATAAAAGCCGTGCCTTCTCGCCGCCAGAAAGCTTCTCGGCCGGGATATCCGCCTTGTCGGCGCCGAAGCCCATCTGCGCCGCCTTCGAGCGCAGCACCGCCTCGCGCGCATCCGGCAGGAGACGCCTGATCTGGGCATAAGGCGATAGCGCGGGATCGAGTTCGTCGAGCTGATGCTGGGCGAAGAAGCCGACCGTCATCCGCTCCGCCATCATCACCCGGCCGCCACAGGCGCGAAGCCTGCGTGACAGAAGCTTGGCAAGCGTGCTCTTGCCGTTACCGTTGGCGCCCAGCAGGCCGATGCGGTCATCGTGATCGAGGCGCAGGCTGAGCCGGGTCAGCACCGGCGGGCCGTCATAGCCGACCTCGGCGCCATCGAGCTGGACGATGGGCGAGGCGAGCGGCTTTTCGGGCGAGGGGAAGGTGAGGGGCAGGGACGTGCCGTCGACGATCGCCGAGATCGGCTGCAGCTTCGAAAGCGCCTTCAGCCGGCTCTGGGCCTGCCGCGCCTTCGAGGCCTTGTAGCGGAACCGGTCGACGAAGGCCTGCATGTGCTTGCGCTGTTCCTCCTGCTTCTTGCGCATCTTGTCGGCGAGCGCCTGCTTTTCGCGCCGCTGCCGTTCGAACTGGTCGTAGGAGCCGCGATAGAGCGTCAGCTTGTGCCGGTCGAGATGGACGATCGTGTCGACCACGGTGTTGAGCAGATCGCGGTCGTGGCTGATGACGAGCAGGGAGTGGGGATAGCGGGCGAGGTAATTCTCAAGCCACAGCGTACCTTCCAGGTCGAGATAGTTGGTCGGCTCGTCGAGCAGCAGCAGGTCCGGTTCGGTGAACAGCACGGCGGCGAGCGCCACGCGCATCCGCCAGCCGCCCGAATAGGTCGACAGGGCGCGCTGCTGGGCGTCTTTGTCGAAGCCGAGGCCGGTCAGGATGCGGGCCGCGCGTGCTTCGGCCGAATAGGCGTCGATCTCGCCAAGGCGCGCGTGGATCTCGCCGATCCGGACGCCATCGGTGGCGGTCTCGGCTTCGGCCAGCAGCGCGGCGCGCTCGGTATCGGCATCGAGCACGAAATCGATCAGTGTCGTCTCGCCGGCCGGGGCTTCCTGCTCGACGGTGCCGATCTTCGCCCGCGAGGGCAGCGACAGCGATCCGGATTCCGGCGAGATGTCGCCGAGCAGCAGACGGAACAGCGTGGTCTTGCCCGTTCCGTTGCGGCCAACAAGCCCCGCGCGCGTGCCTGTCGGCAGCGTCGCGCTTGCGCCATCGAGCAGGGTGCGGCCGGCAATCCGGTAGGTAAGGTCGGTAATCTGCAGCATGGCGCCTATTTGCAGGGCCGGCGGGCGAAGGACAAGGGCATTTCGTTAAGATGATGCCGTGATGACGCCGGGCGGATAGCATGGCGGCGGAAAGTGCCTATATCTTGCCTGGATCGATCGCTTAAGTCGGCGTTCACGGAATCCGATGCTATGATCCGGCCAAAGGCCGATCCTGATTTAGGTCGTGGTGAGGATTTAACCACTGCGCCGGTTTGTCTGGATTTGTTCAGGATTGGTTCATGAGGAGGAAGGACATGCTGGTGCATATTCGACGACGAATGGGCCGATCCTGGGCAAATCCAGACAAATCCCTTAGGGACGAGGCGCATTTCGTCCCTGGACGTCGCAGTGAAATGCTTGAAGTGGCCTGCACTGCGGCGCATTTCCCGGCTAGCCAGGACCGAAATGCGTCACGCCGGCACACTGGTTAAATCCTCACCACGACCTAAGGAGACTGACATGGTTTCAAGGCGTTCCGCCCGGCGGATCCGAATCGCCGGTTTGGGCAGCGTTGCCGCCAGCGCGCTGGCAGCAGCCCTTCTCGTGCAGGATCCCGCGCCCGTCTCCGCCGCGCCGCCCTTCTTCGGCGCCACTTACGCCTATGTCCAGGGTCCCGACGATCCCGCCAACCTGGCCGGCGGGCGGCCCGTCCATGTCGCGGCCCTGCTGCCAGGCAGGCTTGCCTGCACCGCGCTGCTCGGCGCCCAGCTCGACGATCCGCCGCCCTATCCGCGCGTGACCAATTCGCTGCGAGCCGCCCGCGTCAACGTGGTGCTTGAGAAATCGGGATGCCCGGAACCCGGCAAGGACAACTGGGTCCGCTTCACCGTTCCCCATCCCGTCCAGGCGGATATCCTCAATCTCGTCTTCCAGTCGCCCGGCGGCACGTTTCTGGGCAATCAGAAGGTCTCGATCGCACCGGGCGGCGGCGGCCCGTTCCACGACTGACGCCTTTAGCGCGACCGTTCAGGCAATCTCGCGTTGATAGACCAGGAGATCGAAGCTCGGCGCGTCACCTGCGAGTTGGGTCAGCAGGCAGTGCACCTGACCCCGATGGTGGGTCTGGTGATTGAAGAAGTGCAACAGCGCATCGGCAAGCGGTTGCTCCATATCCGACGGATTGACGATGGTCCGATAGGTGAAGGTGCCGCCGAGCGCCGCTTCGCTTAAGCTCCCGATGTAATCGGCGATGCGCGCGTCCTCGCTGATACGGGCGGACTTCAGTTCCTCGAAGTCGTCAAACGGCACGGCGTCGAGTTCGCGTGGCGCCGGTCCCGATCCGGTAAAGCGGTTCATCCAGATCCAGTCGCCGATCAGCATGTGGTTGAGGGTGCGGTGGATCGACCCGAAAAAAGCGCCGTGCTCCTTGCGATACAGGTCGTCCGGCAGCGCCTCCGCTGCCGTGTAAACCCGCCGGTTCGCCCAGCCGTTGTAGCCGGCAAGGCTTTCGAATTCGGACTTCATTCGGTCATCCTCCGCTCTCGCATGTCCTGTCGGTTAAGCCACGGGTCGCCATGCCGCGCCGAAGCCGCTTGCCGCGAACAGATAGGCTTTGTATAAGCCGCGCCAACTGCCGCTATCGGCATCCCAACAACATCCAAAAGCATCAACCGTTCAAGAGCGAGGCCAGCCGACATGGCGATCGAGCGTACACTTTCCATCATCAAGCCGGACGCGACGGCGCGGAACATCACCGGCAAGATTATCGACAAGCTTGAGAGCGCCGGCCTGCGCGTCGTCGCCCAGAAGCGCACCAAATGGTCGACCGCCGACGCGGAAGCCTTCTACGCGGTGCACAAGGAGCGGCCGTTCTTCAACGATCTCGTTGCCTTCATGACGTCGGGCCCGATCGTCCTGCAGGTGCTGGAAGGCGAGGGCGCCGTCCTGAAGAACCGCGACGTGATGGGCGCGACCAACCCGGCCGATGCGGCAGAGGGCACGATCCGCAAGGATTTCGCCGAAAACATCGAGCGCAATTCGGTGCACGGCTCCGACAGCGCCGAGAATGCCGCGGCCGAAATCGCCATGTGCTTCAAGGACGAAGAGTTGGTCGGCTAACGCCGTCGCGACCTTAAAACCACATCGAGGCCGGCGGTTCCGCCGGCCTTTTCATTTGTTAAGAGGCATTCTAACGTATCGCTCTCACGTCTCCCGGAGAGCCTCACATGAATCGGCCGCTTGACAAGACGATCGGATATTCGGCCTGTCCGCATGATTGTCCCTCGACCTGCGCGCTGGAAGTCGACCTGATCGATGCCAAGACGATCGGCCGGGTCCGCGGCGCCCCCGACAACGCCTATACCGCCGGCGTGATCTGCGAGAAGGTCGCCCGCTATTCCGAGCGCATCCACCACCCAGACCGCCTGCTGAAGCCCCTGCGCCGCGTCGGCGAGAAGGGCAGCACGGATTTTGAGCCGATCGAATGGAACGACGCGCTCGATATGGTCGCGGAAGGGTTTCTGAAGGCCGAGAAGGCCCATGGCAGCGAGACCGTCTGGCCCTATTACTATGCCGGCACGATGGGCCTGGTGCAGCGCGACGGCCTGCATCGCCTGCGCCACGTCAAGCGCTATTCCAGGATCCACGAGACCTTCTGCACCAACATGGCCTGGACCGGCTTCATCGCCGGCACGGGGAAGCTCGCCGGCCCCGATCCGCGCGAGATCGCGCAGTCCGACATGGTGGTGATCTGGGGCACCAATCCGGTCTCGACGCAGGTCAACGTGATGACCCATGCGATCAAGGCGCGCAAGACCCGCGGCGCCAGGATCGTCGCGATCGACGTCTATCGCAACGACACGATGCGTCAGGCCGATGTCGCCCTGGTGCTGAAGCCCGGCACCGACGGGGCGCTCGCCTGCGCCGTGATGCATGTGCTGTTCCGCGACGGCCATGCCGACTGGCCCTATCTGGAGGCCTATACGGACCGCCCGCACGACCTCGCCGAGCATCTGAAGACGAAGACGCCGGCCTGGGCGAGCGCGATCACCGGCCTGTCTGTCGAGGAGATCGAGACCTTCGCGCGGATGGTCGGCGAGACGAAGCGGACTTACTTTCGCCTCGGCTACGGCTTCACCCGTAACCGCAACGGCACCGCCAACATGCATGCCGCCTCCTGCATCGCGTCTGTGACGGGGGCCTGGAAGCTCGAGGGTGGCGGCGCCTTTCACAACAACGGCGCGATCTACGAACTCGACAAGTCGATGATCGAGGGCACCGACGCGCTCGATCCCTCGATCCGGGTGCTCGATCAGTCACGCATCGGCGCGGTGCTCACCGGGGATGCCGGCGCCCTGCGCGGCGGCCCGCCGGTGACCGCCATGCTGATCCAGAACACCAATCCGGTCTCCGTCGCGCCGGAACAGGATCGGGTGAAAGCCGGCTTTGCCCGCGGCGACCTGTTCGTCTGTGTCCACGAGCAGTTCATGACGGAAACGGCCCGCATGGCCGATATCGTGCTGCCGGCGACGACCTTCCTGGAGCATGACGACATCTACAAGGGCGGCGGGCACCAGTATCTGATCCTCGGTCCCAAGCTGGTCGAGCCGTGGGGCGAGGCGCGGGAGAACCACGTCGTGATCTGCGGCCTCGCCGAGCGCCTCGGCGCCGACCATCCAGGCTTTGGGATGACCGCGCGCGAGCATATCGACTGGATGCTGAGGGCCTCGGACTACGGCACGGTGGAGGAGCTGGAAAGCGCCCGCTGGCTCGATCTGCAGCCCGATTTCGAGACGGCGCACTATGTCGACGGCTTCGCCCATCCCGACGGCAAGTTCCGCTTTAGCCCCGACTGGACCTCCGTCGTCGCGCCCAATGACGGGCCGATGGGCCCCTGGCAGGCACTGCCCGATCTGCCGGACCACTGGGACGTCATCGAGACGGCGACCGAGGAACATCCCTTCCGCCTTGCGACCTCGCCGGCGCGCACTTTCCTCAACTCCACCTTCAACGAGACCCCGACCTCCTTAAAGCGCGAAGGCCGGCCGGAAGTGATGGTCCATCCCGACGATGCGGCCGCGCTCGGTATCGCCGACGGTGACGCGGTGCGGATCGGCAATCCGCGCGGCACCGTGCAACTGCATGCGAAGGTCTTCGACGGTGTTCGGCGCGGGGTCTTGATTTCGGAGGGGATCTGGCCGAACGATGCTTTTGCGGACGGTCGCGGCATCAACACCCTGACCGGCGCCGATCCGGTCGCGCCTTATGGCGGCGCGGCCTTTCACGACAACCGGGTCTGGTTGCGAAAACCAGCCGGCTAGCGGCGAGGCAACAGGATGGTTTCGGTCGGTAAGGCAGGCGCTCGTGACCGCGCCTTGGTGCGGGTTTTCGCGCGGGCTGCGATTTGCGCGCTGGCGTTCTCGGCGATCGCACCGCTGGAGGCGGCGGCGCAATCCGATCCGGCCGTGCCGCTCCAGGAGGACGCGCGCCTGGCGCTGGTCGACCATTGCGTCTTGAACGAAAGCGCTCGCTTCGGCCAGTACACGGATTTCACCGGACGCTGCAAATGCGCCTCCAAGGCATTGCTCGGCACGCTGTCGCAGCAGGAGATGCAGTCGGTCGCCAAATGGCGCAAGCCGACCTCGGCCCTCAAGCGCCGCTGGGCCGATGCGTGGAATGGCTGCGGCTGAGGGGTGGCAGGGCTACGGGTGCACATCCGACAGTCGCCGCGTGGTCTGGGCGGACGCCTATGTCTTGTCCTACCATCTCTCCCTTGTCATCCCGGACAGCCGAGGCTGATCCGGGATCGGAGAACCCGTGCGGTTCGGTGTTCCGCTGGCCCGGATAGCGGCTCCCCGATCCCGGCTCTCCGGCTGCGCCTGCGGCCGGGATGACGAGAGTTAGGTTCAGACCCCGCCTCCATCCTCGGACGTCATTGCCGGGCTTGTCCCGGCAATCCATTGGCCGTCGCATCAGATATCGAGGTGGATTGGATCCCCGGAACAAGTCCGGGGATGACGATGACCTCTGAGGGGGTGGAGCTGAAAATAAGGTCCATCCCTGCTAAACCGGATAGTAGTGGAACAGGTACGGGCATCACATGGTTTGCGGAGGTTGCGCTACAACATCGCGTTTCCTGCGTCCTCACGGCCATCGATACCTGCAGGGAAGCACATAGAACTATCAGTCATCGCGGATGACGGCGTCGGAGGTGGCAAGCCGCGCCGCGCCGTTTCAAGAGCCGGCCGAATCTCACATAGATGTTCACCATACGTCCCTGCGCGCCTCGCGTGCTATCATAGTTGATCGGCGGAATAATATATAATATTACAAATTCTATGCCGGGATCGACCGTATCCGAGACGCCCTTCGAGCTGTTGCGCCGCGATATTCTGCGCGGCGAATTCGCGCCGGGGGACCCGCTTCGCCTGTCCTCGCTTTCGCAGCGCTACAATGTCAGCGCGACGCCGCTGCGCGAGGCGTTGTCGCGGCTCGAGGAGAAACGCCTCGTCCTGGCAAGTCGCAACAAGGGCTGGCGCGTCGCGCCCGTTTCCATCGAGCAGCTCGAGGACATCGCCGCGACCCGGATCACGCTGGAGCGGGCGATGCTCGAGGACTCGATCCTGAACGGCGATATCGACTGGGAAAGCGATATCGTCGCGGCCCACCACCGCCTGAGCCAGAGCGAGCCGCCGCTTGCGCCCGAAGACGCCGCGCGTCGCGAGCGCTGGGTCGTCGCCCACGATGCCTTTCACGTTGCGCTCCTGTCGGGCGTGCGCTCGGAGCGGCTGTTGCGCTTCTATGCCGACCTGCTGGAGGAAATGCAGCGCTATCACGATAAGATGTTCTATCCGCCGAGGGTCGAAAAGGCCGAACGGCTCGATTTCTCGGAGCTCGACGATGTGCATTCGCGCGACGATCACCGCGACCTGATGCAGGCCGTACTTGACCGGGATATCGTCAGGGCCAAGGCGCGCATGCAGGATCATGTCGAGCGAACGCTCGCCGTCTACCGGGCCGCCGCGTTCGACGAGCCGGGCGCGCTCAAACCGTAGATTTCATCGCGTAGATTTCACCCCGTAGATTTCACACTGCACAACGAAACCGGATAACGGACCAAGAGGAGAACGACAGACATGAAACGGACAGTTATCGCGGCACTTGCTGCCGCCATTGGCCTGTCGGCTGCGGCCGCCACCGCCGAAACGCTCCAGGTTGGCGCCTACCCCTCCAATCCGCCCTGGGAGTTCAAGAACGAGCAGAGCGAGTTCGAGGGCTTCGAGGTCGATCTCGTCAACGAGATCGCCGACCGCATGGGCGTCGACATCGAGATCCAGGACCTCGGCTTCCAGGCTCTGTTCGCCGCGACCTCGTCCGGCCGCATCGACATGGCGATCTCGACCATCACGATCACCAACGAGCGGCTGGAAAACCAGGCCTTCACGCAAGGCTATTACGACAGCGACCTCGGCATGGTGACGAGCGAGGACGAGGTCCAGAGCCTTGAGAACCTGAAAGGCCTCACCGTCGGCGCGATCGCCGCCTCGACCGGCGAGAAGTGGATCGCCGAGAACACGGAAAAATACGGCTTCGGCGACTACAAGAGCTATCCGACCCAGCAGGGCCTCCTGCTCGACGTGGTCAACAAGCGTGTCGCCGGGGCGATCGGCGATATCCTCGGCTTCGAGTTCGCCGCCAAGCAGATGCCACAGCTGCGTGTCGCCCAGCGTATCCCGACCGGCGAGACCTTCGGCATCATGATGCCGAAAGGCTCCCCCTGGCTTGAAAAGGTCAATGCCGCGATCACGGAGATCAAGGAAGACGGCACCATGACCGAGATCTACCAGAAGTGGCTGGAGACCGATCCGGTCGAGGGCACCTCGACCCTGACGGTGCTGCCGATCCCGCAGGCGAAGTAAGCCGATCGGATTAGGGTCTGGACTATTCTTGAGCGGGCGGCGGAGCGATCCGCCGCCCTTTGCGCATGGGCACACGGGCGATGGTGGCTTGAGCGATGAGTTTCGTCGATACCTTCCTCAACTGGGACGTCATGATGCGGGTGTGGCCGATGCTGTCGCGCGGCATCGGCAATACGGTCGCCCTGGCGCTGACCACGATCATTTGCGGCAGCCTCGGCGGTATCGCGGTCTGCCTGGCGCGGCTCTATGCCCCCAAGCCGGTCCGCTTCCTGGCGATCGCCTTCATCGACGTGTTCCGGGCGATCCCGATCCTCGTCCTGCTGGTGCTGGTCTATTACGCCCTGCCGTTCGCCGGCATCCGGTTCAATTCCTTCACCGCCGCCGTCGTCGCGCTCGGCCTCGTCTTTGCCGCCTTCACCGCCGAAGTGTTCCGCGCCGGCATCCAGGCGATCCCCGTCGGCCAGTTGGAGGCCGCCCGCAGTCTCGGCATGCATTTCCCGGCAACCATCTGGAAGATCATCCTGCCGCAGGCGCTCAAGATCGCCATTCCGCCGCATACCTCGAACGCGGTCGCGATCGCCAAGGACACCTCGCTTGCCTCGGTCGTGGCGATGCCGGACCTGTTGAAGGAGGCAACCGACGCCCAGGCGCTGACCGCCAATCCCTCGCCACTGATCGCGGCCGCGATCCTCTACCTGATCGTGCTTGTTCCGGCGGTACGGCTGGCGACGTTCCTGGAACGCCGCGTGAGCAGGGGGGACCGGCGATAGGGTAGTCTTCATCGAAGACTGCCAGGGGGCCGTGCTCCGGATGCGATCCACGGCTGTCCGGTTCCGTGATACGGGGATTTTGCCTTCTGCCTTGCCCCCCCGGACGTCATCAACTCTGTTTTCCGCTATGGAAACATAGTCTTGATATCGCTCGCCATTCCCTCTCCGTGTCATTGCCGGGCTTGTCCCGGCAATCCATGAACATCTCCGCCAGCGACTGTGGTCATGGATGCCCGGAACACGTCCGGGCATGACAGCCGAAGAGAGACTACAGCCACCTCTCCCTCGTCATCCCGGCCGCAGGCGAAGCCGGAGAGCCGGGATCGGGGAGCCCCCGATCCAGCGATCGAAAACCCTAGCAGGCGCTCGGGTTCCCCGATCCCGGATAATCGCTTTCGCGATTTCCGGGATGACGAGGGAGAGGTTTGTGTTTTGCTGCCATCCCTCCGTTGTCAACACCGGGCTCGTCCCACGACTGCCCCGTCCCCCGCTGAATTGGACAGCAGCGGAACAAGTCCGGCATGACCTCCGAGGGGATGGCCAGGTCGAAGATCAAAGCCCCGTTCCCGCTGAACCGGACGGTAGTGGAAGCGACCTGGTTGCTTCCCGGTTTCCGCACCGATCGCCGGGAAAGGATCGGCGTGTTGCGCCCTTTTGCCGCCAGCTATGGCGGTGTGAAAACGCGCGCGACCCTGTTCAGGCCAGCTTGATTTCAACCGGAACGGCGCGGCTGAGCGTATGGCCGACCGGTGATGTGCCGGTGACCTTTTCGTGCAGGGCCTCGAGCGCCTCGGCGGACGCGTCGCTGTCGATGTTCACGTTTACTTTGATATCACCGAACCCCGCGTTGCCGTCTTTCAGGCCGAGGAACGTGTGAAGATCGAGCGCGCCTTCGACTTCGATGGTCATGTCGTGGATCGTGATCCCGGCCGCGGTGGCGTTGGCAGCGTAGCCGACGGCCAGGCAGTTGCCGAGTGCACCCAACACCTGTTCGACCGGATTGGGGCCGGTATTCGTGCCACCGAGCTGGTCCGGTTCGTCGGAATTGGCGGGATCGAAATCGCGGATCTTAGCCGCCGACCGGAAGCCGCCGTTCCACTTGACCTCGGCACGCCATGTCGTGTCGGCGACGTGCGGCTCCTGACTGATCTTTTCCGCGAGGCTTGCGACCCTGCCGATATCGACATCGTTGAGCGTTTTGGTCATTGCTGGTTCCTCCTTGCCGGTGCCCGCACGGCCGATGCCGGTCGCATTCGTTGTTTCGGCGGGCATTTTCATAAGGATAGTCGCCGCGAAATTCGCGCGCAATGGACTGTGCTCCGGCAAGCCGGATCGGTAAGCGGCTGCTCTACTCGAGGAGCTGCCGCAGCGCCTCTTCGAGCTTGTCCACACCCTCCCGCGTGGTGATCACGCCTGGCGAGAACCGCAGCGTCTGGCCGCGATTGTCGCCGATCAGGCTGCGTTGCCGCAGCGTCTCGATCGCCGTCTTGGGATCGTGTTTCTCCGGCAAGTCGACCATCACGCTGCCGCCGCGACGGTTCGCCTCGCGCGGCGAGGCAAGCGGCAGGCCGAGCCGGTCGAGGGCGGCGATCAGGGCGTCGCTGAGCGTGCGGTTGTGGGCGACCATCGCCTCGCGGTCCTGTGTCGCGTGCCACCGAAGGGCGGGAACGGCGGCAAGCGCCGACAGCGCCGACGGGGTGCCGTGGTCGAACCGGCGGGCATCCGGCGCATAGGAAAAGCGCTCGATGTCCCAGTTGAACGGATCGGGCTGGCTGAACCAGCCGCGCAGGTCGGGCAGGCATTGGGCGATCAGATCGGGCTTCACGTAAAGGCATCCCGCGCCCGGCGGACCGCACAGCCATTTGAGCGATGTCGAGACGGCGAAATCCGCTGCCGTGTCGGCGACCGAGAACGGCAGCAAGCCGGCGCCTTGCGTGAAATCGATCCCGACAAGGCTGCCGACCGAACGGCCGTGCGCGCTCAGGCGCTCCAGATCGCAGCGATGCGAACTGGTCGAGCTGATCCAGGTCAGCATGCCGACGGCGACCTCCGGCCCCCAGGCCTCGAGCAGGTCTTCATCCCGCACCCAGGTTTCGCCGGGGCGCAGCGGCACGGTCTTCAGCGTGAAGCTAAGACGCGGCGCGAGGCCCGCCAGCAGGAAATGCAGCGAGGGAAAGCAGTCCGCGCCGATCAGCACGGTCTTGTCCTTGAGCCTGGTCGCGGGCAGGGCACCGAACAGGCTTGCGACGCCGACAGTAACGTTCTCGGTCGCGGTGACCGAGCCCTCCGGTGCGTCGATCAATTGCGACCACAGCCGCAGGTATTCGGCGCGGCCAGTAAGGAGCGCGCCCCACTGCGTATTGTCTTCGGCCGACCAGAACCGGGCGAAGTCGGTCATCGCGGCTGAAAGGTCGGCTTCCTTGCCCGGATACTGGCCGATCGAATGATAGTAGAAATAGCCGCTCATTCGGCCATCTCGGCCGCGACGGTCTCGATGATCTCTGTGCGGGGTGTACCGGTCAGGGTGACCTCCAGAAGCTCGATATCGTCGGAGGGATCGGCATAGCGCGTCGCCATGCCGGGCGGGATGACGAAGGCGTCGCCGGCGACCAGCGCGTGCGGGTCGCGCCCTTCGCCTTCCAGCCGCATCGTGCCGGCCATCACGAAGGTGAAGTGGATATCGGAATCGGACCGGGTCCATTTCGGGTCATCTTCTCCCCGCCGCAGCACGCGGACGCCGGCGACATCGCGGGTGTTTTCGGCAATCGTCGTGTCGCGCGAGATGAAGCCCGGCAGCCGGGCGGGATGCCAGTCGGCGGTTGCGGCGACATTGTGGACGAATTTCTGGCCGTCCCATTCCCGGTCCGGCCGGTAATGCGGCGTCGGCAGGGTCATCTCGTGGTCGATCTCGGTGATGTGCTCGGCCGGCACGCCGACCTCGATCACCTCGACGCCGTCGCTTGCCTCCAGCACACGGTGGCGGATCTCGGGCGGCTGGATGAAGCAGTCGCCGGCGGTCAGCCGGATCGGGTCGCCCTGGTCCTCGTAGACCACGTCGACCCAGCCGCGATAGCAGAAGATCAGCTGGAATCCGACCTTGTGGAAATGCACCATGTCGGGCACCGGGCCGCCGTCGGGAATGCGGATGTGGCTTGCGATGATCGAGCCGCCGAGCCGGTCGGGGATCAGGTCGCGATAGTTCATGCCGGCCCGGCCGATGATCCAGGGCGCCTGGTCGGCAAGCCGGCGCACGACGAAGCTGTGCTGCGTCGGCGGCAGCACCAGCGGCGGATTGAGCTCGGTGATCTCGATCCGTGTGCCGTTCGGCGCGACAAGCTCCCGCTTGCCGTCGGCGATCTCGTCGGGCGCCGCCGCGCACAGGCGGATCGTGCCGGGCTGTTCGGGCGCGTTCTTTTCGATCCGCAGCCGCAGTCCATGGCCGGAGAACACCGCGATCTCCGGATTGTCGGCCGGATAGATCATGTCCATGCGCATCCCCAACACCTTGGTGAAGAAGGGAATATCGTCGCGCAATTCCTGCGTCGGCAGGCGCATCTCGGCCCGGATCTCAGACATGTCATCTCCCGCAAATTAAATTTGATTGGATAAATCGTATATTATTTTTGGGTGCTTACGCAACGGGCGTCATCGCCGACAAATTCGTCAGACGGTCAGTCTGCGGGTAAAGTGGCCGGGGGCGGCACCACCAGCGGTGGCAGGCCGCTCAGGTCCTCATCGACGATCACCTGTTCGCCGACCCGCCGCGCCTTGCCCGAGGCGATCAGGGCAACCGCCAGCGGATAGATCCGGTGCTCCTGTTCGAGTATCCGTGCCGCGAGCGTCCTGGCGGTGTCCTTCGCGGTGACCGGCACGGCCGCCTGCACGATGATCGGCCCGCTATCCATCTCCGCCCGCACGAAGTGGACGGTGCAGCCGCTGATCCTGACCCCGGTCTGGATTGCCCGCTCATGAGTGTTGAGGCCGGGGAAGGCGGGCAGCAGGGAGGGGTGAATATTGATCAGCCGGTCGCGCCAGTGCTCGACGAAATGCGGCGTCAGCAGGCGCATGAAGCCGGCCAGGCAGATGAGTTCGGCGCCGGCGGCCTCGAACGCCTCGGTCGCCGCGTCCTCGAAGGCCCTGCGACTGCCCTTGCCGCGATAGTCGATCACCTCGGTTGCGATGCCGGCATCGGCGGCGATTTTGAGGCCCTTCGCCTCGTAGCGGTTTGACAGGACGAGCACGATTTCGGCGGGGAAGTCCGGCGCCTTGCAGGCCTCGATAAGCGCCGCCATGTTGCTGCCGCGCCCCGAAATCATGACTGCGACCGGTGTCTTTCGGGTCATCTGTCGAAGCTCCCGATAAAGGAAACAGGATCGCCCGGCTTTCCGGCGGCAAGATGGCCGATCGGAACGGCAGTCTCGCCCTGGTCGGCGAGGTTCGAAATCACCCGGTCGGCAGACGCCGCATCGACGACGGCGACCATGCCGACACCGCAATTGAAGGTCCGGAGCGCCTCGTCGCGCTCCATCCGGCCCCGCTCGATCAGCCAGTCGAACACGGCCGGCCGGTCGATCCGGTCGAGGTCGATCTCGGCCGACATTCCCTCCGGCAGCACGCGGGGCAGGTTCTCCGGCAGGCCGCCGCCGGTGATATGGGCAAGCGCCTTGACCGCGCCGGTCTTAGCGATCGCCTTCAGCAGCGGCTTCACGTAGATCCGCGTCGGCTCGAGCAGGGCGGCGCCAAGCGTCCGGCCTGTGTCGAACGGGGCGGTATCGTCCCAGCCAAGGCCCGTTTCGGCGACGATACGGCGCACGAGCGAGAAGCCGTTCGAATGGACGCCGGAAGAGGCCAGGCCGATCAGCACGTCGCCGGCGGCGACATCGCTGCGCGGCAGGAGGCGATCGCGCTCAACCGCGCCGACGCTGAACCCGGCAAGGTCATAGTCGTCGCCCGCATAGAGGCCAGGCATTTCGGCCGTTTCCCCGCCGATCAGCGCGCAGCCGGCGTCGCGGCAGCCCGTGGCAATGCCGGCAACGATAGCGCGCCCGACCTCCGGATCGAGCCTACCGGTTGCGTAATAATCGAGGAAGAACAGCGGCTCGGCGCCCTGGACGACAAGATCGTTGACGCACATCGCGACGAGGTCGATGCCGATTGCCTCGTGGATGCCCGTTTCGATGGCGATCTTGACCTTGGTGCCGACGCCGTCATTGGCGGCGACCAGCAGCGGATCGCGATAGCCGGCGGCTTTAAGGTCGAAGACACCGCCGAACCCGCCGATCTCGCTGTCGGCGCCGGGCCGGAGCGTCGAGCGGACCATCGGCTTGATCTTGTCGACGAAGGCATTGCCGGCGTCGATATCGACGCCGGCATCGGCATAGCGCATGCCACCTTCGGGTCCGGTCTTGTTCGCTGCCAATCAGGCCTCCTCGCGTTTATGGGGGTCTTACACGCGATCCGGCGGGGAAACGCAACAGCCGTGTCTATGCCCAAACGCGCCGTGCCGCTTGCAAGCCTGTCGGCATTGGGGCGGAGTGGCGGCATGACAGGGGATCGTGATTCGGCCATGATGGGGCTTGCGGGCCTGAGGTTCGCATGGGCGGGATGCGCCGTCCTGGCGTTGACCCTGACCGCCTCGCTTGCGCACGGCGACGACCGGCCCTTCGACCCTTACGAAGTCCGCGACCTCGAAATATCGGCACTTGCCGAAAACGCCGTCGCGGCCAAGGAAAAGGCGCTCGGCGACGGCCTTGTCGCCGCCGCGACCCGGGTGTTGGACCGGATCGCCGTCGATGGCGGCGATTTCGCGCTCAGCGCAGACGACGCCGAAAAGCTCCTGTCGGGATACTATCATTCGGCCGAGCAGGTCGGCCCGGGCGGCTATCGCGGCACATACACGTTCTCGTTTTCGCCGCTGCTAGCGCGCGGCTTCCTGTCCCGGCGCGGGATCGGGGTCGCAGATGTCGCGGCACAGCCCGTCCTGCTGATTCCGGTGATCCAGGCGGACGGCGAATACCGCCTCTGGCAGGAGGCCGCGCCGTGGGCGGACGCCCTTGCCGGCCATGACATGGAGGAGGGGCTGACGCCGATCCGCCTGCCCGCCAACTCCGCCCGCGACCGGGCGGTGCGGGAGGACAGGCTGCTTGCGGCCGATATCGGCGCGCTCGGCGAATTCCGCATCCGCTACCGCACCCATGCCGCAGCCCTGGCGATCCTGAAGACCGATCCCGGATCGGGACGCATGACGGTTGCGCTGAAGGGAGCCGACGGCGCCGGCCCGATCGACACGGCCGTGCCGATCGACGACGGCACCGTTGCGCTTGCCGCTGCGACCGTTGCCAATCTTCTCTCCGCCCGCTGGAAATCGGTGGCGGCGGGATCGGGCGACATCCGCTCCGCCGCGGGCAACAGCCTGTCGGTGCGTGTGCTCCTGTCGGGCGGCCCGGCGGAATGGGCCGAGCTTCAGGCCCGGCTTGCCGCAAGCGGCGTCATCGACGGCGTGGCGGTCGAGGGGATGGGCGCAACGTCGGGAAACATCGTGTTGTGGTATGCGGGCCGGCTCGATGCGCTGCCCGGCCGCCTGGCGAATGCGCGGGTGGATTTGTTCGAGGCGGGCGGCTCCTGGCTCCTGCAAGCCTTTTGATAAACGGAGTTCGGGCTATAAGCGGGATCGGAATTGTCCTATGACTTTGCTGGCAAGCCTAATTTTCAACCGGGGTTTTCCGGCCCGGCGCCCTCAAGTCGAACCAAGGAGACACACGTGACCCTGCAGCGTCAGCTCCTGTTCTGGATCAGCACGCTTGTCGTCCTGATCCTCATCATCTTCCTGCTGAGTCCGGTGCTGCTGCCTTTCGTCGCCGGGATGGCTCTGGCCTATATCCTCGACCCGCTCGCCGACCGGCTCGAACGGATCGGCATGAGTCGGCTGCTTGCCACAAGCGTGATCCTCATCGTCTTCGCGCTGATGTTCGTCGTATTTCTGGTCGCGCTTGTGCCGATCCTGTCGAGCCAGATCGCCCAGTTCGCCGAAGATCTGCCCCAATACGCCGCCCGCCTGCAGACGTTTACCCGCAATGTCGTCGGCCAGGTGCTGGAGATCGGCTGGGTCCGCAACCTGCTCGGCCTCGGCAGCGACGCGACCACCCCGGCGGCGGCCGGGCGCGACCTGCTCGGCAAGGCGGCGGGCTGGCTGACGACGGTGTTGCAGGGGCTGATTTCGGGCGGCCTGGCGCTCGTCAACCTGGTCGCGCTGCTGACGGTGACGCCGGTGGTCGCCTTCTATCTTCTCAACGACTGGGACCGGATGGTCGCGCGCATCGATTCCTGGCTGCCGCGTGATCATGTTGAAACGATCCGTTTGCTGGCCCGCCAGATCGACGACGTTCTCGCCGGATTTGTGCGGGGGCAAGGCCTGCTGTGCGTCTTCCTGGGCGTCTTCTATGCGGTCTGCCTGTCACTGGTCGGCCTGAATTTCGGCCTGATGATCGGCGTCGGCGCGGGCCTGATCAGCTTCATTCCCTACATCGGCTCAATTGTCGGGTTCGTGGTATCGGTCGGCGTCGCTTTGGCGCAGTTTTGGCCCGACTACATTATGATCGGTATCGTTGCGATCATCTTCTTTGCGGGGCAGTTTCTGGAAGGAAATGTCCTTCAGCCGAAGCTGTTGGGCGGACAAGTCGGGCTGCATCCAGTCTGGCTGATGTTTGCATTGTTCGCCTTCGGCTATCTGTTCGGCTTCGTCGGTATGCTGCTTGCGGTACCGGTCGCCGCTGCGATCGGCGTGCTCGCGCGGTTTGGACTGCAGCAGTATCTTTCGAGCCGGATATATACCGGCGCGAGCGATCCGCCTGGGGAAAGCGAGTAGAACCGGGTCGAACCGATGCACGATACAGGTCAGCTGATCCTCGACCTGCCGCATCGCGAAGCGCTTGGCCGGGAGGATTTCCTGGTCAGCCAGTCGAACGCGGCGGCCGTCGCGGCGATCGATTCCTGGCCGGACTGGCCGCATTCCGGGCTGGTGCTCGCCGGGCCGCCGGCAAGCGGCAAGAGCCATCTGGTCGAGGTGTGGCGCGGCCGGTCCGGCGCGATCCGGCTTGAGGGCCAGGCGATCGGCGGCGACCCGGATCGCCTGATCGGCGCGGCGGAAGCGGTCGCCATCGAGGATTGCGGCGCCGGTTTGGACGAGACCGCGCTGTTCCACCTGATCAACGCCGCCGATCGCTTGGGGCTCGACATCCTCATCACCGCCGAGCGCCCGCCGACGGGCTGGCGCCTGGCGTTGCCGGATCTCGCCTCCCGGCTCGGCCGCTATCCTGTCGTCGAATTGACGGCTCCCGATGATATGCTGCTGCAGGCGGTACTGGCCAAGCTGTTCTCCGACCGCCAGATTCTGGTGGACGCGAGCGTTCTGCGTTACATCGCTGTTCGCATCGAGCGCAGTTTCAAGGCGGCCCTGGACTGCGTCGCAGCGCTCGACAAGGCGGCGATCACGGGAAAGCGGCCGATCACGCGCCGTCTCGCCGGGCAGGTTCTGGCCCGGACCCTGGCTGAGCCCCTGGCGCAGGCGCAAGACGATGCTTAGATCGTAAGCGGCGGGCGACGCCGGCGTTTGTTTGATGGATTTTCAGGTGGCGGGAGCGAAAAACAGAAGATGCAGCAGTCTTTGAAAACGCCGGATATGGCCGAAACGGCAAGGACCCTGGCCCCTGTTTCCGTGCCGGATATGGCGGCTTACGGCCTGCCCGACCGGTCCTTCGAGGACTGGATGCGCTCCTCCGACCGCTTCGTCAATCGCGAGCTGTCCTGGCTCGGGTTCAACCGGCGGGTGCTCGAGGAGGCGGACAATGCAAGCCATCCGCTGCTGGAACGGCTGCGCTTCCTGTCGATCTCGGGAAACAACCTCGATGAGTTCTTCATGGTGCGCGTCGCGGGTCTCAAGGGCCAGACCCGCGAGGGCATCACGACGGCAAGCCAGGACGGGCTGACCCCGCGCCAGCAACTTGCCGAGATCGATGCCGCCGTGGACGCGCTGACGGAGGATCAGCAGAAGATGCTGGTCAAGCTGCGCCAGGAGATGGTCAAGGAGAACATCGTCCTGATTGACGCGGCCGATGTCACCGAGGCCGACCGGGTCTGGCTTGAGGGCTATTTCCTCAACCACATCTTCCCGGTCCTGACCCCGCTTGCCATCGATCCGGCCCATCCCTTCCCGTTCATTCCCAATCTCGGCTTCACGGTCGCGTTTGAATTGCAGGGCGGCGAGGAGGGGCGGCTGATGCGCGCGCTGGTGCGCATGCCCAACAAGATCGACCGCTTCGTGCCGCTGCCCGACGGGTTCGACCGCCCGGGCCGGCCCAAGCAGCGCTTCATCCGGCTGGAATGCGTGATCGAACTGTTCACCGAGCGGCTGTTTCCGGGCTACGTGGTGAAAGGGCAGGGCGCCTTCCGCGTCATCCGCGACAGCGACATCGAAATTGAGGAAGAGGCGGAGGATCTCGTCCGCTTCTTCGAAAGCGCGCTGAAGCGGCGCAGGCGGGGGTCGGTGATCCGTCTCGAGCTTGAAGAGGAGATGCCCGAACCCTTGCGCGATTTCGTCGCCGCCGAACTGTATGTGCAGGCCGACGAGATCCATGTCGTCGAGGGCGTCCTGGCGCTTGCCGAGTTCTCGCAACTCGTTTCCGTCGACCGGCCGGAGCTGAAGTTCCCGCCCTATTCGGCGCGTTTTCCGGAACGCATCCGCGACCATGGCGGCGACTGCTTCGCCGCGATCCGCCAGAAGGACCTGGTCGTCCACCATCCTTATGAGTCCTTCGACGTCGTCCTGCAGTTCCTGCGCCAGGCGGCGAACGACCCGGACGTGGTCGCGATCAAGCAGACGCTCTATCGCACCAGCAACGATTCCCCGATCGTCCGCGCGCTCGCCGATGCGGCCGAAGCCGGCAAGTCGGTCACCGCCGTTGTCGAACTGAAGGCGCGGTTCGACGAGGAGGCGAATATCCGCTGGGCCCGCGACCTGGAACGCGCCGGCGTCCAGGTGGTCTACGGCTTCGTCGAATTGAAGACGCATGCCAAGCTGTCGCTTGTGGTGCGGCGCGAGGCGCGGCAACTGGCGTCCTACGTCCATATCGGTACCGGCAACTATCATCCGGTGACGGCGCGGATCTACACGGACCTGTCCTGCTTCACCGTCAATCCGGCGATCACCCGCGACGTCACCCGCATCTTCAACTTCATCACCGGCTATGCCGAGCCGCAGGGCCTGGAGGCGATGGACGTCTCGCCCTACACGATCAAGCAGACCTGCCTGGACAATATCGATGCCGAGATCGCCCATGCCGAGGCCGGCCGGCCGGCGGCGATCTGGGCGAAGATGAATTCGCTCGTCGATCCCGACATCATCGACGGTCTCTACCGGGCTAGCCGCGCCGGCGTGCAGATCGACCTGATCATCCGCGGCATCTGTTGCCTCAGACCCGGCGTGCCCGGCCTGTCCGACAATATCCGCGTCAAGAGTATCGTCGGCCGGTTCCTCGAACACTCAAGAATCTGTGCATTCGGCAACGGTTACGGATTGCCCTCGCAGAAGGCGCTCGTCTATATCAGTTCGGCGGACTGGATGCCGCGCAACCTGATCCGGCGTGTCGAGGCAATGGCGCCGCTGACCAACCCGACGGTTCATGCCCAGGTGCTCGACCAGATCATGGTCGCAAGCCTGAAGGACAATCAGCAGAGCTGGCAATTGCTGCCGGATGGCGACTCGATCCGGATAGCGCCGCAAGAGGGCGAGGAACCCTTCAACGTCCACCACTACTGCATGACCAATCCGAGTCTATCGGGACGTGGAAAATCTCTTGAACAGCACCCTCCAAAGTCCTTCGCCGGCGACCCGCCAACAGCCTGAGCAGACCAAATCCCAATCTGCCGGGCGCCTCAACGCCGCGCCGAGCCGGCTGGACGAGCTCGAACCCGTCGCCGTCGTCGATATCGGCTCGAATTCCGTCCGCCTCGTCGTCTATGAGGGCCTGACGCGCAGCCCGACGCCGATCTTCAACGAGAAGGTGCTGTGCGGGCTTGGCCGGCATGTCGCCTCGCTCGGCCGGCTCGAAGAGACGTCGGTGACGATGGCGATTGAATCGATCACGCGGTTCCGGGCGCTGGCAAGGCAGATCGGCGTCGGCGCGATCCACGTGATCGCGACCGCGGCGGTGCGCGAGGCCAGCAACGGGGCGGCGTTCGTCGAACGGGTCGAGGAGATCATCGGCGCGCCGATCCGGGTGCTGACCGGCCATGAGGAGGCGAGCCTGTCGGCCTTCGGCGTCGTCGCCGGTTTCAAGGACCCCGACGGCATCGCCGGCGACCTGGGCGGTGGCAGCTTCGAGGCGATCGACGTCAAGGGCCGGACGATCGGCACCGGCGAGACCCTGCCGCTCGGCGGCCTGAGACTGCGCGACCTTGCCGGCCAGTCGATCAAGAAGGCGGAGCGGATCGTCGCCCAGTCGATAGAGACCTCGCGTGTACTCGGCGGTGGCAAGGGTCGCGACTTCTTCGCGATCGGCGGCACCTTCCGTTCGCTGGTCCGCCTGCACATGGCCCAGACCGACTATCCGCTGCACATCATGCACGGCTATCAGATGCCGGCCGCCGACGCGATCGAGTTCACCCGCATGGTGCGGCGATCGCGGCCGGAGACGCTTCCCCATATCGATGCGGTCTCGTCCGCCCGCCGCGAACTTTTGCCCTATGGCGCGATGGTGCTCGAGCAGGCGCTGCGCCGCAGCCAGGCCAAACGCCTCGTCATCTCCGCGCTCGGCGTCCGCGAGGGACTGCTCTACACCCTGCTCGACGAGACGATGCAGCAAAGCGATCCGTTGATCGCCGCCTGTCTCGAACTCTCCTATCTGCGCTCGCGCTCGCCGCGCTTTGCCCGCGAATTGTGCGACTGGACCGACCAGTTCTACGCCTCCGCCGGCATCGAGGAGACCGACGAGGAGCGGCGCCTGCGCCATGCCGCCTGCCTGCTCGGCGATATCGGCTGGCGCTCGCATCCTGATTATCGCGGCGAGCAAAGCCTGAGCGCGATCGCCTATGCCTCCTTCACCGGCATCGACCATCCAGGCCGTGCCTTCCTGGCGCTGACGGTCTTCCATCGCTATGTCGGCCTGTCGGGCGACGGCCTCAGTCCGCGCATCGGCGTTTTGGCGAATGGCCGCACGGGCGAACGCGCCCGCCTTCTGAGTGGGGCGCTACGCGTTGCCTATCTGATCAGCGGGGCGATGCCCGGCGTCATCGACCGGGCGGCGCTGAAGGCCGACGGCGAGGCGCTGGTGCTGACCCTGCCGGGCGATCTGGCGAGCCTTGCCGGATCCCGCGTTGCCTCGCGCCTGAAACAGCTTGCCAGGCTGATCGGCCTCAGGCCTGAAATCGAGACGCCGGCCTGACGGGGATGCCGATGGATGACAGTGTCGACATCTGCCGGTCGGTCCCGGCAGACGAGGAGGCGCTTGAGCACCTCTATCCCAACGCCTTTCCCGACGAGGACCTGCTGCCAGTCGTGCGGGCACTGCTGCGGCAAGCAGACGGCGTGCTGTCGCTGGTCGCCGTCAAGGACGGGGCGGTCGTCGGCCACGTCCTGTTTACGCTAGGCACTGTCGATCCGGCGGGCGAGCGGGTCGCCCTGCTCGGGCCGCTGGCGGTCGCAACGTGGGCGCAGAGACGGGGGGTCGGCAGCGCGCTGACCCGCGCCGGTCTGCAGGACCTTGCCCAAATGGGCGCCCGAAGCGTGCTGGTCCTCGGCGATCCCGCGTACTACGGCCGCTTCGGCTTTGCCGCAGGCCACGGCGTCGAGCCGCCTTATCCGCTCCCGGAGGAGTGGCAGGACGCTTGGCGGTCGATCAATCTCACGGACGATCCGGTCAACGCGCAGGGCACCCTTATGTTGCCGCCTGCCTGGATGCAGCCCGCCCTTTGGCAGCCCTGATCGGCTGAAATCCCACCTAACCGTGGACGGCGGCCTCCGCGTTTGCCGATTTGCGCCGGCGCGATCGTTTCGGCTTCGGCTTCGCCGATTCGCGCGGTTCGAAGGACAGCCGGTTGCCGTCGATCGCGATCGCCAGCCGGCCGTGTTTCAAGTCCAGCGCCTTCTCGCCGAATATCTCCCGCCGCCAGCCCTTTAACGCGGCCACGTCGGCATCATCGTCGGCGGCGATCGCCTCGACATCGTCGCTGGTTGCGACGAGCCGCGCGGCCACCTTGTTCTTCGCCGCAACGCCCTTGAGCAGCACCTTCAAGAGGTCCGAGACCGGTCCCGACGTGCGCTGCGGGCCGTCCTTGCGCGGCATCGCCGGCAGGGCGTCGGGGTCGAGCTTGCGGATCCGGTGAACGAGTTTGAGCAGGTCCCGGCCGGTGCTTGAGCGTTCATATCCCTTCGGCACCGAGCGCAGGCGCGCCATCGCCTGTTCGCTTTCGGGCTGGTGCAGGGCGATCTCGTAAAGCGCGTCGTCCTTCAGCACGCGGCTGCGCGGCACGTCGCGGCTCTGCGCCTCGCGCTCGCGCCAGGCGGCGATGTCCATGAAAAGCGCGAACTCGCGCGGCTTGCGCACCTTCATCTTGAGCCGGCGCCAGGCATCGGACGGATCCGTGCTGTAGGTCCCGGGCGAGGTCAGGATGTCCATTTCCTCACGGATCCACTCTTCGCGTCCGACCTCGGCGATCTCGCGCTGCAACTGATCGTAGACGGGCAGCAGGTGGATAACGTCGGCGGCCGCATAGGCAAGCTGCGCCTCGCTCAGCGGGCGGCGCGACCAGTCGGTGAAACGGTGCTTCTTGTCGATCGAGACGCCCGTCAACTCGCGCACCAGCGCGTCATAGCCGACCGACTCGCCATGTCCGCAGACCGCCGCGGCAACCTGGGTGTCGAACAGCGGATGCGGGATCAGTTCGCCGAGATGATAGACGATCTCGACGTCCTGCCGGGCGGCGTGAAAGACCTTGGTCACTGCCTCGTTGCCCATCAGGTCAAGGAAGGGATCGAGCTTGAGCCCCTCGGCGGTCGCATCGACCAGGTAGACCGGCCCGTCCGGCGCCGCCATCTGGATCAGGCAGAGCTTCGGCCAATAGGTCGTATCGCGCATGAATTCCGTATCGACGGCGATGTGATCGTAGCGGGCCAGCGCCCGGCAGGCTTGAGTTAAGTCTTTCGTCGTCGAGATCAGGTCCATGTATATCCTGCGGGGGGTGTCCTGCGGTTCGTGTCGGCCGGTCGCCCTGCCGGCGTCGCGAGGACCGGAAAGGGGAACAGGGAATCCTCTTATAGCAGAGACCGCGCCGCGGCCACCATGCCCCCTTTAGCAAGGTCGTCACCGATGTCGTCAGTCATGCCGTCGGGGGCATGTGGCGCGATGCTATTGACTTTCGCCACCCCCTATGCCCCTAACCGGCCTCGAATTTCAGCCGAACATCGCGAGGACTTGAATGCACGCCTACCGTACCCATACCTGCGGCGAACTCCGCCCCGCGGATGTCGGAGAAACCGCGCGCCTGTCGGGCTGGGTCCATCGTGTCCGCGACCATGGCGGCGTCCTGTTCATCGATCTCCGCGACCATTACGGCATTACCCAATGCGTCGCCGATCCGGATTCGCCGGCCTTCGCGATGGCCGAGACCGTGCGCTCGGAATGGGTGCTGCGGATCGACGGGGCCGTCCGCAACCGGCCCGACGAAACGGTCAATCCGGGCCTGCCGACCGGCGCCGTCGAGGTGTTCATCTCCGAAATTGAGGTCCTGAGCGCGGCGGCCGAACTGCCGCTGCCGATCTTCGGCGAGCCCGACTACCCGGAAGAGACCCGGCTCACCTACCGCTTCCTCGACCTGCGCCGCGAGACGCTGCACAACAACATCGTCAAGCGCTCGCGCATCATCCAGTCGCTGCGCAACCGGATGATGGAAGAGGGTTTCACCGAATTCCAGACGCCGATCCTGACCGCGTCGAGCCCGGAGGGCGCGCGCGACTATCTGGTGCCTTCGCGCGTCCATCCCGGCACGTTCTACGCCCTGCCGCAGGCGCCGCAGCAGTTCAAGCAGCTCACGATGATCGCGGGCTTCGACAAGTATTTCCAGATCGCCCCGTGCTTCCGCGACGAGGACGCGCGCGCTGACCGCTCGCCGGGCGAGTTCTACCAGCTCGATATCGAGATGAGCTTCGTCACCCAGGACGACGTCTTCGCAGCCGTCGAGCCGGTGCTGCGCGGCGTCTTCGAGGAATTCGGCGGAACCAAGCCCGTAACCAAGGCGTTTCCGCGCATTGCCTGGTGGGACGCGCTCAGGAAATACGGCAGTGACAAGCCGGACCTGCGCAACCCGATCGTCATGCAGGACGTGTCCGAGCACTTCTGGCAGTCGGGCTTCAAGATCTTCGCAAACCAGCTCAAGGACTACGAGAGCGCCGAGGCGGTCGCGGCCTATGACCGGGCGCAGTTCCACAAGAACGACAGCCGGGTCTGGGCCATTCCGGCCAAGACCGGCGGCTCGCGCGCCTTCTGCGACCGGATGAATTCCTGGGCGCAAGGCGAAGGCCAGCCGGGGCTTGGCTATATCTTCTTCCGCGACGGCGAAGGCGCCGGCCCGATCGCCAAGAATATCGGGCCTGAGCGCGTCGAGGCGATCCGTACGCAACTTGGACTGGAAAACGGCGACGCCGTGTTCTTTGTCGCCGGCGTGCCGCGCAGCTTTGCCGATTTCGCCGGTCGCGCACGCCAGAAGATCGGCGAAGACCTCGACCTGATCGACCGCGACCGCTTCGATTTCTGCTGGATCGTCGATTTCCCGATGTTCGAGTGGAACGAGGACGAAAAGCGCGTCGACTTTTCGCACAATCCCTTCTCGATGCCGCAGGGCGAACTGGAGGCGCTTGAGACGCTCGATCCGCTGCAGGTGCTGGCCTATCAGTACGACATCGTCTGCAATGGCGTCGAACTGTCGTCGGGCGCGATCCGGAACCATCGCCCCGAGATTATGCGGCGCGCCTTCGCGATCGCCGGCTATGGCGAGGAGGTCCTGCAGGAGAAGTTCGGCGGCATGCTGCGGGCGCTCGAATTCGGCGCCCCGCCGCATGGCGGCATCGCGCCGGGCGTCGACCGCATCGTCATGCTCCTGTGCGGCGAGGAAAATCTGCGTGAGGTCGTCATGTTCCCGATGAACCAGCAGGCGCAGGACCTGATGATGGGCGCGCCGTCCGAGGTATCGGCGGCCCAGCTTCGCGAATTGCACATCCGCCCGGTGCCGCCGCCCAAATCCTGACAGGCAGGCCTGTTGAGGTGAGCCCGACCGGGCACCCGCCGGAGGCGGTTGTCATTTCCAGCCGGCCCGCTTTGCGGGTATACCGGGATAGTTCCGTTGATGGGGGAGGAGACCTGTGGCCGATCTGTCCGAAGACCTGCGCAGCGGGTCGCTCGTCTATCATCGTCACCCGCGTCCGGGAAAACTGGAGATCCGGGCGACCAAGCCGCTTGGCAACAACCGCGATCTGGCGCTCGCCTATTCGCCGGGGGTGGCGGCCGCCTGCCAGGCAATCGCCGAGGACGAGGCCGAGGCCGCCAACCTGACGGCGCGCGGCAATCTCGTCGCCGTCGTCTCCAACGGCACCGCGGTCCTGGGTCTCGGTGCGATCGGCCCGCTGGCCTCCAAGCCGGTGATGGAAGGCAAGGCGGTCCTGTTCAAGAAATTCGCCGGCATCGACGTCTTCGATATCGAGATCGATGCGTCAAGCGTCGACCGGATGGTCGACGTGATCTCCGCGCTCGAGCCGACCTTCGGCGGTATCAACCTTGAGGACATCAAGGCGCCGGAATGTTTCGAGGTCGAGGCGCGGCTGCGCGAGACGATGAACATTCCCGTCTTCCACGACGATCAGCACGGCACGGCGATCATCGTCGCGGCCGCCGTGCGCAACGGCCTGCGGTTCGCCGGCAAGAAGCCGGAGGACGTCAAGCTGGTCTGCTCCGGCGCCGGCGCCGCAGCGCTCGCCTGCCTGCACCTGCTGGTGGGGATCGGCGTTAAGCGCGAGAACATCTGGATCACCGATATCGCCGGCGTTGTCTACGAGGGGCGGGCGGAAGAGATGGACCGCTGGAAGTCCGTTTTCGCCCAGAAGACCGATGCCCGCACGCTTGATGACGTCATCGACGGGGCGGATATCTTCCTGGGCGTTTCCGTCGGCGGCGTCTTGAAGCCCGAAATGGTCGGGCGCATGGCGGACAAGCCGCTGATCATGGCACTGGCCAATCCGAACCCGGAGATCATGCCGGAGGTTGCTCTCGACGCGCGACCGGATGCGATGGTTTGCACCGGCCGCTCGGACTTTCCCAACCAGGTCAACAACGTCCTGTGCTTTCCCTTCATCTTCCGCGGCGCGCTCGATGTCGGCGCGACGACGATCAACGAGGAGATGAAGATCGCAGCCGTCGACGCGATCGCCGATCTGGCCCATGAGGCTTCCTCCGACGTCGCGGCCAGGGCCTATGGCGGCGAGACGCGGCTGTTCGGCGCGGACAACCTGATCCCCAATCCCTTCGACCCGCGCCTCATCCTGCGGATCGCGCCCGCGGTCGCGCGCGCGGCCATGGAGACCGGCGTTGCGACGCGGCCGATCGAGGATTTCGAGGCCTATGACGAGATCCTGAACCGTTTCGTCTTCCGGTCGGGCTTCGTCATGAAGCCGCTGTTCGCCAAGGCCCGTTCGGCGCCCAAGCGGGTGATCTACGCCGAGGGCGAGGACGAGCGGATCCTGCGGGCGGCCCAGGTCGCGGTGGAGGAGGGGATCGCCGAGCCGATCCTGGTCGGGCGCCCCGATGTGGTCGAAACACGGCTTGAGCGCTACGGCCTGTCGATCCGGCCGAGCACCGATTTCCAGCTCATCAACCCGCAGGACGATCCGCGCTATCGCGACTTCGTCGAGACCCTGATCGATCTCACCGGCCGCAAGGGCATCACACCGGACTATGCCCGCACGCTTGTGAGAACCAATTCGACTGTCATCGCCGCGCTCGCGGTGGAACGCTACGAGGCCGATGCGATGATCTGCGGTGTCGAGGGCCGCTATGACGGCCACCTGCGCTGGATCCGCAACATCCTCGGCCTCAGGCCCGGCGTGAAGGACTTCTCCGCGCTGAGCCTGCTGATCCTGCCCGGCGGCGTCTATTTCCTGGCCGACACCTATGTCAGCTACGACCCGACCGCCGAGGAGATCGCCGACACCGTCACACTGGCGGCTGCCCATGTCCGCCGCTTCGGCATCGAGCCTAAGGTGGCGCTTCTGTCCCATTCCAATTTCGGCAGCGCCGACACCGCCAATGCCCTGAAGATGCGCAATGCGCTGGAGATCCTCGAAGCCGGCAAGCCGGATTTCCAGGTCGATGGCGAAATGCATGGCGACGTCGCTCTCGACGAGGCGCTGCGCAACCGGATCTTCCCGCGCTCGCGGCTGACCGGCACCGCCAATGTCTTCATCATGCCCAACCTGTCGGCTGCCAATATCGCCTATCAACTGCTGAAGGGCCTGGCCGACGCGCTGCCCGTCGGGCCGATCCTCGTCGGTGCGGCCAAGCCGGCGCATATCCTGACACCCTCGGTGACGTCGCGCGGCGTCGTCAACATGACGGCCGTCGCGGTTGCCGAAGCGCAGTCGACACCATTGGCGACCACGCTTCGGTCGGCGTGACCGGCCGTCACGCTCATGACCGTCAACACCGACCAGCCGCTGCCGTTGTCCTGCTTCATCGTCGCCTATAACGAGGCGGACCGTATCGAGCCCGTGATCCGCTCGGTGATCGGCTGGGTCGACGAAGTCGTGGTGATCGATTCCGGTTCGACCGACGGCACCCAGGCGTTAAGCGAAAAGCTCGGCGCCCGCGTCATCCATCATGACTGGCCGGGTTTCGGGCCGCAGAAGCGCTACGGCGAGGATCAGTGTCGGCACGACTGGGTGCTCAATCTGGACGCCGACGAAGTGATGACCGATGCGCTGTGCGCGGAGATCATCGATCTGTTCAGGGACGGTCCGCCGCCCCATCCCTTCTACCGGTTCCGTCTGAAACTGGTCTATCCCGGCGATTTGAAGCCACGCCTGTGGGCGGACTATCACAACTACATCCGCCTTTACGATCGCCGGGCGGGCCGGTTCGCCGACAGTCTGGTCCACGACACCGTCCAGCCGGGAGACGTCAGGCCCGTGCAGTTGCGCGGCGACGCCTGGCACTATTCCTATCGGTCGTTCGGCTATCTTGTCGACAAGCTCAATTATTATAGCGAATTGCAGGCAAAAAGCATTCGCAAGGAGAGTCGCCTGCTGCTTATGCTGCGGCTTCCATTCGAAATGCCGGTCTCTTTCCTGAAATATTACCTGTTCCGGCGGCATATAACCGGTGGTCGCAAGGGTTTTGTCTTTGCAACTATTAATTCTTTCTTTCGTTTCTTGAGAGTTGCCAAGCTTCTGGACGCCCGTGACGCGTCTGATGCGCCGTCAAAACTTCCCCCGCGCTGAGGCCTGCGACAATTTAAGCTTCGATTAACAGGCGAGCTCTAGGGTGTTCCTCATTGGCTGGGGGAATCGGAGCGAGCCGTGCGCTCCAATAGACTGAAATTGCTGGTGATTTTCGGATGTCTGCTGCTGGCAAGTCTGCCGCCGCTGGCCTTCGTCCATTTTCTGCAGGGGCACGCCTACGGCAGCGCCGAAGGCAAGCTGCGCGGCTACGCAGACCGCATGGTCCAGCACCTGGAAGCGACGATCGATGAAGGGGTGCTGGCGCTGACCACGCTGCAGGGGCTTGGCGCGACCGCCTGTGACGACGCGTCGATCCGGGCGATGCGGCGCGCGATCTTCGATACCTATGTTCTGCGCGAGATCGCGGTCATCGACGAAAACGGCGCGATCCAGTGCGCCGACAGTATCTTCAAGACCGACCGCTGGGTGCTGTCGCGCTTGCCGTCGGTCAATGAGCGGATCGACCTGGCGATCGTCGTCGACGAGGAAAGCGCCCGCCGCTCGGTCGCCATTCAACTCGCAGCCGGGGATGGCCGATCGCTGATTGCCCATTTCGCGCCGGACAGCCTGGGCCTCGATGTTCTGCCCGACAATTGGCGCTCGGGCGGACACGCGCGGGTCAGCCTGGGCGATGGAACCGTCCTGCAAACGATGCCGCAGCAACTGGAACACCGGTTCGACGACCAGTCCGGCACGGGCGGTGGCGACATAATCGAGGTGGCCGAGGCCTCCAATCGCTATCCGCTACGCATTGACCTGCATCTCAGCCGCGATCTGGCAATGCGCGATTTCGGCACTCTGCGGGCCTTTGTGATCGTGCTGATGTTGCTCTATTCCGGATTTATCCTCGCCGCGGGATACATCGTCGTCCGCCGCAAGCCGACGCCGAGCGATGACCTTGAATATGGCATCCGCCGGGGGGAGTTCCTGCCCTACTACCAGCCGGTCATCAACCTGGCGAACGGGCGGCTGGAAGGCTGCGAGGTGCTGATCCGTCGCCGTCGTCCGGACGGGTCGATCGAAACGCCGGCAAGCTTCATCGCCCAGGCCGAAATGGACGGACAGATCGTTCCCATGACGCGGCAGCTCATGCGTACAGTCCGCGACGATCTCGGCGCCCACCTTCGACACCGGCCACAACTCACCGTCGCCTTCAACCTGTGTGCCTGCCACTTCGCCGATGAGGAAATCATCGGGGACTTGAAGGACATCTTTTCCGACAGCGACATCCGCTACAGTCAGATCGTCCTCGAGGTCACCGAACGGCTGCCGCTCGAGAATCCGACGCTCGCGGTGTCGATCATCGACAAGTTGCAGGCGCTCGGCGCACGGGTCGCCCTCGATGATGCCGGCACGGGCCACAGCGGGCTGGCGACGCTGCAGCGCCTCGGCATGGACATCGTCAAGATCGACAAGCTGTTCATCGACGCGATCGATGCGGAAACGCGCCAGGCGCCGATCGTCGACAGTCTCGTCGACCTTGCCAACACCTTTGGCATGGGTGTTGTGGCTGAAGGCGTGGAAACGCTCGACCAGGTCAACTATCTTCGCTCCAAGGGGGTCGGCTTCGCCCAGGGCTATCTGTTCGCACCGCCGCTGCCGAAATCATCGTTCATCGCCCTGATCGAGGCGATGGCGAAGAGCGAGGAGCAGGCAAAGAGCGGCGGGCAGCCTAAGGCGGCGTAAGCCAGGCCGGTTGCCCGGTATGGCCTGAACTTGGATTGCGGGAGCGGCACGTGGAGTCTTCCTGGTTATCGCCAATCGACGCCTATTGCGAGCGGATCGATCCGAGCTTCTGGGCGGAGCCGCTCAATGCGGTCACGAACCTGGCATTCCTGATCGCCGCCCTGGCGGCCTTTTTCCAATGGACACGGCGCGGCAGGGGAGATCCGGCCTCGCTCGTGCTCATCGCCTTCGTCGTGGCGATCGGCATCGGATCGTTCCTCTATCACACCGTGCCGAACGGCATCACCGTACTTGCCGACGTCATACCGATCGCGCTGTTCATCTATGTCTATTTTTTCTTCGCGATGCGCCGGTTCTTGTCGCTGTCCGTGCTCGTTTCCCTGCTGATCACCGTCGCCTTCCTGATCGCCTCCTTTGCGATCGCCGGAATGCTGCCGCCCGGTTTCCTCAACGGATCGGGCCCGTATCTGCCGACATGGACCGCCATCCTGCTGGTCGGGCTGATCGTGCTGCGGATCGATCCGGTAACCGGCAGGCGCCTGTTGCTGGCCTGCCTGGTCCTCGCGGTCTCGCTTACCTTCCGCAGTATCGACATGGCCATCTGTCCGGCCGTGCCGCTGGGGTCGCACATGATGTGGCACATCCTGAATGGCGTGATGTTCTATATCGTCCTGACCGCGATGATCGATGTGACCGGACGCGGGAAGGCCGCTGCGGGATCTTGATCTACAGGGTCTTGAAGGCGGCAAGCGCGCGCTGCCGCGCGACTTGCAGGTCGACGATCGGCGGCCCGTAGCCGGTCTCCGCGTCGAGCAGGCCCGCCGATGACAAGGCTTGCGGCCGGTGCACGGTTTTGCCCGGAGCGCCCCGCAACGCGGGGACCCAGCGGCGAATGTAGGCGCCGTCCGGATCGAACTTCTCCGCCTGCAGCACGGGATTGAAGATCCGGAAATAGGGTGCGGCGTCGGCTCCGCAGCCGGCCACCCACTGCCAGCCGGCCGGATTGTTGGCCGGATCAGCATCGACCAGCGTGTCCCAGAACCAGGCCTCGCCGAGCCGCCAGTCGATCATCAGGGTCTTTGTCAGGAAGGAGGCGGTCAGCATGCGCACGCGATTGTGCATCCAGCCTGTGTGCCAGAGTTCGCGCATGCCCGCATCGATGATCGGGTAGCCGGTCTCGCCGCGCTGCCAGGCCGTAAGCGCCGCCGGATCGGACCGCCATGGAAAGGCGTCGAAGCGAGGGTTGAAGGCACGGCCGGCCAGGTCGGGTACGTGATAGTGAAGATGCCAGCAAAACTCCCGCCAGCCGATCTCCGACAGAAACTTGTCGCCGTCGCCGCCGGGCGCGTGCCCCTCAGCGGCATGCCAGACCTGATGCGGGCTTATCTCGCCGAAACGCAGATGTGGCGACAGGCGCGACGTCGCCGCAAGGGCCGGTCGGTCGCGTTCGGCCGCGTAGCCGTCGATACCGCCGGACAGGAACGCGTCGAGCCGCGCACGCGCGCCGGCTTCGCCCGGCGTCCAGGTCGCCTCCAGGCCGCCGGACCAATCGGGCGATGTCGGATGAAGCCGCCAGTCGGCAAGGCGGTCTCCCGAAAGGCGTGGCGCGCTTTCGGCTGCCGGTTTCGGCACCGGCAGCGGCCGACGCGGCGGCGCGCTGCCAAGCGCTGCTCTCCAGAACGGCGTGAAGACCCTGTAATACGGCGCCGTCGCCGGTTTCAGCGTCCAGGGCTCGAACAACAGGGATGCGGCGTGGCTTTCCACATGGATACCGGCCGCCGTCAGGCTTTCCTTCAACGACGCATCGACCGCTCGCTCGGCCGGGCCGTAGCGTCGGTTCCAGAACACGGCGTCCGCGCCGGCCGCGACGACGATGTCGTTCACCACCGCATCCGCACGGCCACGACGCAGGATCAACGAAACGTTTAGCCGAATCAATTCCTGGGAAAGCCGCGCGATCGACTTGTTCAGCCACCAGCGGCTTGCTGCGCCGATCGGGCGGAGACCGTCGCTGGCCTCATCAAGGATGAAGAGGCCGACGACCGGCAGGTCCCGGTCGATCGCTGTCGTAAGGGCCGGATTGTCGCCGATGCGAAGATCGTCGCGAAACCAGACGATCGAACATCCCTGCGTTGAGAATCTGCCTGACATTCCATTCCCTGCTGCAGGGTCCGTCATCACGAAGTACGGCGTTTTGTGCCGCACGGATCTCACGCGGATGCGGCTTGTCCTCATCGATACTGAACGTCATGACAATCGTCTATTCCCCTGAAAAAATCCCGGTTTTCACCGTTGCCGGCAGGGCAGGCCGGGTGCGCCCGGAACGCCGGATACCACCGGCCGTCTGCATTCGACGATAGCGACCTTGAATACCTGCACATTCATTGTGCATGGCGTGCCGCCATTTTACTTGCCAATGCCAACGTATGCATTGCAGGATGCGCCAACCGAATGAGACGGCTGAATTCCGCTTTCGGAAGTGTAATGCCTGACCATTCCAACAACCGGTTGTTGTCGGCCGGTATTCAAGAGGAAACGGGAGGACTCGCGCGTGTTGAAGTCAGGCTTCTTTCTCACCACTGCACTCGCCATGGTTGTGGCAACCTCTGCGGCATTTGCCGGACCTGAAAAGGTTTCCGGCCCTGGACATGATCCGGAGTGTTTCGCGCCCTGGAATGACGAGATCGGTTACTTCCAGTGGGAAGCCCGCGAGGGGCCGCACAAGATCGCCGTCGTCAACGGCTTCGTCGGCAATACCTGGCGCATCCAGATGATCCAGACGGCGAAGGCCTTCGTCGAACAGCCGGAAATCGCCAGTCAGATCGAGGACTTCAAGGTCGTCTCGACCGGTACCGACGTTGCAGCCCAACTCGGCGCGATCGAGGATTTCATCAACCAGGGCTATGACGGCATCGTCACGATCGCCGTCTCGCCGGAAGGCTTCGACCGGGTTATCCGCCTGGCCGACCGAAACGACGTGGTTCTCGTTCCCTTCGACAACGTGCTCGATACCGACAAGGTGATGCAGGTCAATGAGGACCAGCTCGAAATGGGCCGCATGTATGGCCGCTGGCTGCTCGAACAACTCGGCGACAAGCGCTCCGGCAAGGTCCTCGAGGTGCGTGGCCTGCAGGGCAACTCGGTCGACCGCGACCGCCATCTCGGCTTCCGCGAGGTGTTCGAGCCGGCCGGCGACTGGGAGATCGTCGAGGTCGTCGGCAACTGGGACGACGGCACAGCGCAGAAGGTGACGGCGGATGCGATCGCCGTGCACAACAATTTCGACGCCATCGTCGTGCAGGGCGGCACGACCGGAACGGTCCGGGCGATGCTGGATGCCGGCCATCCGATGGTGCCGATCGCCGGCGAATCGGAGAACGGTTTCCGCAAGCAGCTCGCCGAGCATGGCGACGACGGCCTGAAGGGCATCTCGATCGGCCAGTCGCCGGGCATGGTGGCGATCGCGATCAAGGCGGCGCTTTCCGCGCTTGACGGCAATGTGATGCCGCAGCTGATTTCGCTGCCGATCCCGCATGCCGACTACACGGAAATGGAAGCAGGCAAGAACTACTGGCCGGACCTCACCGACAACTTCTTCACCGTCAACGAGTTCCCGCCCTGCGGCGTCAACATCACCGCGCCGGAGATCATGGCCAAGGACGCCGAAGACGTTAAGTAATCTGCGCTTCCCTCCGCCGAGCCGCCTGGTCCGGCGGAGCCGGGGCGATTGCCCCGATCTCCTGCGCCCGCCGAACCGGTGCGGCGCGACAAGACGAGGCATTGGGGATTGGTAGAAGCGACAGGAAAGACGGGGGCCGCTTCGACATCGGCTCAGGCAGAGCCGCATGTGACGCTGGCCGGCATCACCAAGCGCTATGGCGGTGTCACGGCGCTGGACGATGTCGATTTCGCCTGTTCACTCGGTTCCGTGCACGCGGTGCTCGGCGAGAACGGTGCGGGAAAGTCGACGCTCATCAAGATCATGTCCGGTGTGGTGCAGCCCGATGCCGGCGTGATGACGTTGGGCGGCAAGCCGGTCAGTTTCGCCCGGCCCTCGGATGCCAATGACGCCGGCATCGTCTGCATCTTCCAGGAACTCTCGCTGATGCCGGACCTGACGGTCGCGGACAACATTTCCATCGCCGATCCGCCGCGCCGCTTCGGCCTGATCGATCGCCGGGCCCAGCATCGGCGCGCCGAGCAGCTTCTCGCCCGGATCGGCTGCGAGGACGTCAATCCGCTGTTGCGTGTCCGCGACCTGCCACTGTCGCGGCGCCAGATGGTCGAGATCGCCAAGGCGCTGGCCAAGGATCCGACCGTCCTGATCCTCGACGAGGCGACCTCGGCGCTGACGAGCGCGGATGTCGACCGCGTCTTCGACATCCTGCGCGGCCTGCGCGACGACGGGATCGCGATCATCACGATCTCGCACCGCATGCACGAGATCGAGGCGATCGCGGATGAATGCTCGGTGTTCCGCAACGGCCGCCACATCGATACCTTCGCGCAGGGCTCGAAATCGGAAGCCGAGATCGTCCAGATGATGATCGGCCGGGAGATCTCGGCCCATTTCCCGCCCAAGCCCACCCCGAAGCCGCCGGAGGCGCTCGAAACGGCGCTCGATGTCGCCGGCCTGTCCTGGGAGGACCGGCTGAGCGCGATCGACCTGTCCCTGCACAAGGGCGAGATCGTCGGCCTTGGCGGGCTCGACGGGCAGGGGCAGAAGGAACTGCTGCTCGGCCTGTTCGGCGTGCTGAAGGGCGTGACGGGCGACATCAGGGTCGCCGGCAAGCCGGTGCGCCTCGCCGCGCCCGCCGATGCCAAGAAGGCCGGCATCGACATGGCGCTGATCCCCGAAGACCGCAAGACGGAGGGCCTGCTGCTGCCCATGTCGATCGCCGACAACCTGGTGATCTCCTCGCTAGGCAACCTTGCGAACGGCATCCTGGTCGACCGCAAGGCGCTTCAACAGGCGGTCGCCGACGGGATAGACCGCATGCAGATCAAGGTCGGTTCGCCCGACGATCCGGTCTCCACACTGTCGGGCGGCAATCAGCAGAAGGTGGTGATCGCCAAATGGCTGATGACCGATCCGGCGGTCATCCTCCTGAACGATCCGACCCGGGGCATCGATGTCGGCACCAAGCAGGAGATTTACCGGCTGCTACGCGACCTGGCGGAGGCCGGCGCGGCGATCCTGTTCTATTCGACCGATTACGAGGAACTGATCGGCTGCTGCGACCGGGTCGCGGTGATGTATGACGGCCGCATCGTCAACGAACTGCGCGGCGACGACATCACCGAACACAACATCATTTCCAGTGCCCTGAACATCTCAGAGGGGACTGCTCCCGAGGCGGCGTCCTGACCATGGAAAACCTTCAGATCCGCATTCGGCAGAACGCGGGCATCCTGACGGCGATCGGCATCTTCGTGCTGTTCTACGTCTTCTACAATTTCAACCATCCGCGCGGCTTCGCGCCCGCGATCTTCATCCAGAATTCCAACGAGGTCTTCACGCTCGCCATGGTGGCGATGGCGCAGACCATGGCCGTCCTGCTCGGCGGCCTCGACCTGTCGGTCGGCGCGATCATGACGCTGGTCAACTGCCTGGCGAGCTATCTGCTGGTCGGCTCGCCGCTTCAGATCATCCTCGGCTTCATCGTCTGCATGGCGGCAGGCGCCGCCTGCGGTTTCCTGAACGGCTGCATCGTCGTCTATGGCCGCATCCAGCCGATCATCGCGACGCTTGCCACCGGCGCGATCTTCATCGGCATCGCGCTGTTCCTGCGGCCGTCGCCCGCCGGCAATGTCGACGATGACCTGTCCTGGGTGATGACCAACGACCTCTACGAGATCGCCGCCACCTACGGCCTCTTCGACGACGGCGAGGCGGCATGGTTCCAGCCGATCGCCTGGTTTCCGGTGCCGCTTTTGCTGATCATCCTGATCGCCGTTCTTGTCTGGGTGCCGTTTTCGCGATCGGTCACCGGCCGCACGGTCTACGCGATCGGCTCGGGCGAGGGGGCGGCCTACATGTCCGGCCTCGCCATCAACCGCGCCAAGATCGCAGCCTTCACGCTCGGCGGCTTCTTCGCCGGTCTCGGCGGCATCTATCTGACCCTGCAGACCTCGTCGGGCAATGCCGACATTCCCCAGGCCGGCGCCTACACGCTGAATTCCATCGCCGCGGTGGTGATCGGCGGCACGTCGCTGCTCGGCGGCATCGGCTCGGCGATCGGCTCGATCTTCGGCGCGCTGATCCTCAGGACGATTTCCTTCAACTTCCGCATCTTCGAGATCGACCCGCTGATGCAGCCGCTGTTCGAGGGCGTCGTGCTGCTGGCCGCCGTCAGCCTCGGCGCCGTCCGCGTCCTGCGCGTCAAGAACACACTCGACCTGTTCCGGTGAGGCAGTCATGACATCGATCTCCGACCAGGCCGGCAACAAGACGAAACCCTGGCTCTCGCCCGACGACAAGCCGATCGTGATTGCCGGCGGCTTCGTCCTCGTCATCCTCGCCGTCGGCACCGCCTATACGCTGATCACGCAGGGCACCGCGCCCCTCCTGTCGCCGACCTATCTGTTGCAGCAGCTTCAGATCGGCGCGTTTCTGGGCATCGTCGCCGCTGGCATGATGCTGGTTATCCTGCTCGGCCATATCGACCTGTCGGTGCCCTGGACGATCGCCGCGGCGGCGATGATGGCGACCGCGGTCGGCGGCCCGATGGCGATCCCCGTAGGGCTGGCGATCGGGCTCGCGGTCGGCTTCGTCAACGGTCTCGGCGTCGCCTATCTGCGCATCCCCTCGATGATCTTCACGCTCGGCGTCAACGCGGTGATGCGCGGCCTGATGGTCGCCCATACCGGCGGCTTCGCGCCGCAGACGGCGGCCACCGACCTGATGGAGTTTCTCGCCGGCGGCCGGATTCTCGGCATTCCCGTCGCGATCCTCGTCTGGGCGGCCGTTTCCATCGGCGCCGTCGTCCTGTTGACGCGCACGACGATCGGCAAGGCGATCTACGCCATCGGCAACCGCGAGGCGGCGGCCTATCTCGCCGGCATCCGCACCCGCTGGGTCATCATCGCCGCCTTCTGCCTGTGCGGGCTCTGCGCCGGCCTTGCCGGAACGCTGCTGGCGGGCTATTCGACCAAGGCCTATCAGGGCATGGGCGATGCCTATCTCCTGCCCGCGATCGCCGCCGTCGTCATCGGCGGCACCAACATTCTCGGCGGCCGGGGCCGCTATGTCGGCACGCTGGTCGGGGTCATCCTGATCGTGCTGCTGAACTCTGTCCTGTCGATCATGCAGATGCCGGAGGCCGGCCGGCAGGTGATATATGGGACCGTCATCATCGCGATGCTGCTGGTCTATGGCCGTGGCCATCGCGTCGTAAACTGAGAGGCATATTCCCATGGTCACCGATACCCACGCTTCGATGATAACCGATACCTTCGAGGTGCTCGACGACCGGTTCAAACGGTTCGCAATGGCCAATGTCCACAAGGAGACCCTCTACACCGGCACGCGCTGGGCGGAGGGACCGGCCTATTTTCCCGCCGGCAAATATCTCTTGTGGTCGGACATCCCCAATGACCGGGTCCTGCGCTACGACGAGACCAGCGGCGTCGTGTCGGACTTCCTGACACCCTGCGGCAACCACAACGGCCACACGGTAGACCGGGAAGGGCGGCTCGTTTCCTGCGAACATCGCGGCCGGCGGGTGAGCCGCATCGAAGTCGACGGCTCGATCACGACGCTCGCCGATCGCTATGACGGCAAGCGACTGAACTCGCCGAACGACGTCGTCGTGAAATCCGACGGCTCGATCTGGTTCACCGATCCGACCTACGGCATCGACGGCGACTACGAGGGCGACAGGGCCGACAGCGAAATCGGCGCTTCCCATGTCTATCGCATCGACCCGGTCGACGGCTCCGTCCGCGTCGTCGCCGACGATTTCGTCAAGCCGAACGGCCTGGCCTTCTCGCCGGACGAAAGCCTGCTCTACATCGTCGATACGGGGGGGACGCACGTTGTCGACGGCCCAAGACACATGCGCGTCTTCGATGTGGATTCAGGCGGCAACCTTTCGGGCGGCCGCCTCTTCGCGGAAGCGACGGACGGTTTCTTCGACGGTTTCCGCGTCGACCAGTCCGGCCATATCTGGACGTCGGCGGGCGACGGCGTGCATTGCTACACGCCCGATGGCGACCTGATCGGCAAGATCCTTACCGATGAGGTCGTCGCCAATGTCGAGTTTGGTGGTCTGAAACGAAACCGGCTCTATATTTGTGCCACAAGATCATTGCAGGCTGTCTATCTGAATACCCGCGCCGCCGCACGTCCTGGCTGACGGGGACGGCATACCGGCTTGGCGCATCGCATCGGGAGGAGACGATGACCAAGACGCTGATCAGGAATGCGGATGTCTGGACCGGCTCTACGGACCAGTTGATCAATACCGACGTGCTGATCGCCGGCAACCGCATCGAGGCGGTCGGCGAGGCAGCCGCCAGCATGGCGGGCGAGGGCGCCGATATCCTCGACGCGACCGGCCTGACGCTGATGCCGGGCATGGTCGAGGGCCATTGCCATCCCTCGTTCACCGGCATCAACGAGCCGCCGGAACTGGGCCGCATCGCGCCCGAGGAGCACATGCTGCTGACCGCGCAGAACGTCAGGCTGCTGCTCGATCACGGTTTTACCTCGATCTTCGAGGCGGCCTCCGCCAAGCCGCTGCTCGGCGTCACCGCCCGCGACGCGATTGAAGCCGGTATGATCGCCGGCCCCCGCATGCGCGCCGGCAGCCCTGAGGTCACGACGACGGCGGGCCTCGGCGACGAGCGCAAGCGCAACATCCATCAGGAAAGCTTCGGCCTCATCGCCGACGGTCCCGACGAGATGCGCCGCGTTGCCCGCGAATGCGTTCGCGACGGCGTCGACACGCTGAAGATCAATATCTCGGGCGATGAATTCGTCTCGCATGCCCGCGCCGAGATCACGCCGCTGGAGGATGAGGAACTGGCCGCCTTCATCAAGGTCGCCCGCACCTTCGGTAAGACGGTCGCCGCCCACGCCCGCTCCTCGCAGAGCGTCAAGATGGCGGTGCGCCACGGGGTCGACTGCATCTATCATTGCGACTTCGCCGATGAAGAGGCGCTCGACATGCTCGAAAGCGTCAAGGACAGGGTGTTCGTCGGTCCGGCCTTCGGCCTCGTCCACAATTGCACGCGGGAGGGCGAGGTGGCCGGCCTGACGCCGGATGTCGTCGAGAGCATGGGGCTTTATCGCAAGTTCGACGCGACCTGCGCGACCTATCACGAGATCCGCAAGCGCGGCATCCGCGTCGTCGTCGGCGGCGACTATGGTTTCGCCGTGACGCCGATGGGCCAGAACGCCCGCGATATAGAGCATTTCGTCCGCTATTTCGGCTATACGCCCTATGAGGCGCTGTGCTGCGCGACCCAGATCGGCGCCGATCTGATGGGCTATGGCGACGAACTCGGCAAGGTCGAGCCCGGCTTCCTCGCCGATCTCCTGCTGGTGCGCGGCAACCCGCTGCAGGACGTGTCTATCCTCCAGCATCAGGACAATCTCGCGATGATCATGAAGGACGGCCGGATGCACAAGCGGCCGGGCGCCAAGGCAGACCGATCCGGGCTGATCGCCGCGGAATAGACGGTCGCGTTTTCGGCCAGATGCCAGGGACGCGGCCGGGTCGCTTCCTATATCCGCGCGCCCATGTAGCAGAATCACCACGCGCCGTTAGAATGCCCGCAGGCTATCTATCGCATTCGGCCGATCCCTTTTGGCCGGTTCCTGTTCGGGGGAGCCGGCGGCGATCGGGTCGAGGATGCGGAATACTTTGGGGGCAGCAATGTTTGGTGGGATTATTCGCGGCCGGCTGGGCGGGTTTTGCCTGGCGGTGATGGCGAGTGCGATCTGGCTTGCGAGTGCCGGAGACGCTGCGGCCGGATCGGGCTATATCACGCTTGCGCCGCACACAATGGGGGCGCTTGCATCCGGCCCGGCCTGTGTCGTCGCGCCGATCATGCTGCCTGACAACACGAAGTTCAAGAAGCTGCGCGCGACTTACGCGACGCAGGCCTCGGACGTCCCGCTCGCCGCTGAAGCGCCGTTCGCCGCACCCAGGGTAAAGTTGCTGTTCACGATCTTCGCGCGACCGACCCAGTTCCTCGATCAGGACAAGCTGATCGTCAAACGGAAGATCCATCAGTCCTACAGCCTGCCGACGGTGCCGGTGCTGAAGACGCGCAGTTACGTGATCTCAGGAAAGATCGACAACGAGAACTACGCCTATGGCGTGACGATCTGTGCCGAAGAGGATCCGCTCAGCCCGCTGGACCGGGATGCGCTGCTCTTCGCGATCTTCCGCTACATTCACGTCGTGCAGATCAAGTACAAGGCGGGCTGACGGACGTCCTGTGACCGACGATCTCCGGATCAGGCCGTCGCTTCGGCGGTTTCGGAGTGTTCGGCCGCGGCCTTGTCCAGCGACTCCGCGATGATCTCCGGCGACTGGGCGCCCATGACGCCGAAGGTGTTGGCGAAGACGAAGCAGGGGACGCCGGTCACACCAATCTTCTGCGCGGTCCGGATCTCGCGCTGGACCAGTTCGACATCGGCGTCGCCGCCCAGCAATTCGTGCACAAGGTCCGCATCCATTCCGTTCTGCCGGGCGACCTCGGTCAGCGTATCGCGATCCTCGATATCGCCGCCTTCCAGGAAGTAGATCTGGAACAGCCGCTCGACCACCGCGTCCTGGGCGCCGTTGTTCGAGGCCCAGCGGATCAGGCGGTGCGAATGGATCGTGTTCGGCGTCCGCTTGATCTTGTCGAACGCGAAATCGAGGCCTTCCGCGTCGCCTGCCTCCTTGATGCGGGTGTAGATTTCCTTTGCCTGATCCGGGCCGCCGAACTTGTTTTCCAGATAGGCGCGCCGGTCGACGCCGCCGTCGGGAATGGTCGGATCGAGCTGATAGGGCCGCCAGCGAATGTCGACGGCGATATCGGGGCGCATGGCGATCGCCTGTTCAAGCCGTCGCTTGCCGATGTAGCACCACGGACAAATCGTATCGGAAATCACGTCAAGCTGGATCGGCTGGGTCATTCTCCACTCCGGTTGTCTTGAATCGGGATATCCCGATCGCCTGTCCGCGGCTTTGCCTCATCGGCGTCGCCCGTCCCGGCTTCACTATGCGGTTTCGGCCTCACTGTACGGTGCCGGCGCCGCCTGTTGCAATCCGGTTGGGTACTTAGCGCAATCTGCGGAAAGTCCACCCGCAGCGGCCCCGATATGCCTCGGTCAGGCGGCATGCTCGACGGTTATCATCGCCCGCTGCACGGTCCCGTCCGGCGCGCGCGGTATTTCCGGCACCGTGATGATGCGGTCCGGCATCATGTGCGCCGCCGTCCCGATATCGCGCAGATGGGCGCGAAACGCCGACAGCGAATAGTCGCCGCCGGGCCGCGGCACCACGGCGGCGACGATGCGGGCCCCGAACAGGTCGTCGGCGACGCTCGTCGCCGCGGCATCGAGAAAACCGTCGAAGCCGCCATAGATCGCATCGAGCGTTTCCGCACAGATCGCAAGGCCGCCGGTGATGATCGTGTCGCGCCGATGGCCTTCCACGGCCAGCACCGGTTCCGCCTCGCCGATGAGGCGGCAGCGCAGGCCGGATTCGCGAAAACCGTCCGGATGCGGCTTGAAGCGGAACGAGACCTCGCCGTCGCCCGGCGCGAACGGGTGGGTCGGCACCTGCGGGCCGCCGACGAGCAGCGCGCCGCTCATCAGCGCGCCGGGCATCGCACCGCCACCGGGACGGAACAGGGTACCGGGCATGCGCGCCGACACCAGCGGCGTCTCCGTCTCCGGGATCGGATCTTCTTCTTCCGCCAGACCCGCCATGGCCGCGACCGGTAGCGCGACCGCGGCCTCGCTTAGCGCCTCCGGCCGGATCGCCTTCAGCGCCATTTCGTCAAGGGAGACGAGATCGATCGCGTTCGTTTCGCCTGGAACGCCGGTATCCTCTCCCTCGTCGGTGTCGTCCTCCGTCCCCATGGTCTCCTCCGGGGCGGTCCTCGGGGCGTCGCCACCACGGGCGGTCGCGAACACTTCCGGCGCGGGCCAGTAGCGGATCAAGCGCAGGCTTTCCGCGCCGTCGGTCTCTTCGACCAGGCCGCCGAGCGATCCGGGAACGACGAGATGCGACGGCGCGATCCGGGCAATCTCGCGCTGGAACGCGGAGGCCGTCATGGGCATCACCAGGGTCAGCCGGCATCCGGTCAGGAGCCAGGCGACCATGCCGGTGGCGAAGCCGGCGAGCGAGGAGGGTAGCAGCGTCGTGACGAGGGCGGATTCCGGCTCGATCTCGGCGGCAAGCGCGACCTCCATCGCGGCGGCGATCCACTGATTGTGGCTGCGCGCGACAGGCTCGAGCCGGCCCTCCCAGGAGGAAAAGGTGACCATCGCGACGTGATCGGCCGCATTGCCGGCGCGCGGCGCGCCCTGTCCACCCTCCGCCGGGGCATCGGCGGCAAGGGCGGGATTGAGTGGCTGCACGCCGTCGGGGACGGGATCGCCGAAGGCCAATACGTTGCGCACCGACAGCGTCTCGGCGGCCGACTGCATCATCTGCTCGCAATGAAAGGTCGGCCCGATCCGCGTCGCCGTCACCAGGACGGCGGGTTCGATCCGCGAGAAGGCGACGTTCAGGTCCCGGATCCGCCAGGCCACCGGAACCGCGGCGGGAATGGCGCCGGCGCGCAGAAGGGCGAGGTGGGCGATCAGCGCTTCGGTGGAATTGCCGAGTTGGACGGCGGCCACGTCGTTCTGCTTGATGCCACAATCGAGAAACACCGCGGCAAGTGCCGACACCATGTGGTCGACGTCGCTCCAGGTCAGTTCGTCGGAAAACGGCCTGCGCCAGCCGATCCGCTCGCCACGATCGATCAGCGCGACCCGGTCGCCGTTTTCCGCGGCGTTGCGCCTGAGGAGTTCGTCGAGCGCCATGTCGCCCCAATGGCCGGCGGCCCGATGGCGCTCAGCCTCTTCCTGCTCGACCAGAATCATGCCGCTCGTCCCCAAATCCGCGAAATCCCGCTTCCGAACCCCCACGGGCGGCGGGCCGCGTTCCAAGTCTTTGTTCGTCGGTCAGTTCGCATCCCCGTCGAACCACCACGAATCAAGATCGTAACCATACAACGAAGTCCGCTCCGGTCGCTCGATTCGCGACCAGCGCGCCACCCATTGCTTCGGCAGGTGATAGAGCGGCACCATGTAGAGGCCGGACATCAGGACGCGGTCGAGCGCCCGCACCGCGTCGACGAAGTCCTCCCGCTTCTCAGCCGCCAGCATCGCCTCGATCATCGCATCGACCGCCGGGTCGGCGACGCCCATATAGTTGCGGCTGCCCTCGGAGGCTGCCGCCTCGCTGCCCCAGTAGAATTTCTGCTCGTTGCCAGGCGACAGCGAGGAGAACCAGAAATATGGCATCATGTCGAAATCGAAGGTCTGGCGCCGCCGTTCGAACTGCGCGCTGTCGACCTGCCGCACGGCAGCGGTGATGCCGGCGCGCTTCAGGAACCGGGCATAGGACAGCGCGAGCCGTTCCTGGTCCGGTGTTGCGACCAGGATCTCGAAGGACAGCGGGGCGCCGGTTTCTCCGTTAGTCATGACGCCGTTGACAAGTGTGTAGCCGGCCTCCTCCAGGAGACCGATCGCCCGCCGCAGACCGTCGCGGTCGCGGCCTGAACCATCGGTTTGCGGCAGCGCGTAGCTGCCATCGAGGATGTCCGGCCGGATTTCGCCGATCCAGGGACCGAGCAGCTCGCGTTCGCCGTCGCTTGCCGGACGATCGTGGGCGGACAGTTCGGAGGCTGGATAGAAGCTTTCGGTGCGCTGATAGAGGTCGTGATAGAGGGTCTTGTTGATCCACTCGGCGTCGAACAGGATCAGCAGCGCCTCGCGAACCCGGATATCGGCGAAGACCGGCCGGCGCGTGTTGAAGACGAGCGCCGACATGCCGCGCGGCTGGCCGTTATCGAATTTATCCAGAACGACCCGGCCATCGCGCACCGCCGGGAAGCTGTAGTCGGTCGCCCAGCGGGCCGGGTTCTCCTCCGGCAGGATGTCCACCAGCCCCTTCTTGAAGGCTTCCAGCAGCGCCGTATCGTTGCGGAAATAGTCGTATTTGATCTCGTCGAAATTGAACCGGCCGCGCTCGACGGCGAGATCGCGGCCCCAGTAGTCGGGATTTCGCCGATAGGTGATGGACTTGCCGAGATCGGCCGCGCCAACCGTATAGGGGCCGCTGCCGACCGGCAGGGCAGACGAACTGCGGTCGAAGGTGACATCCGCGTAATGCGCGCGCGGCAGGATCGGCATCAGCGCCATGATCATCGGCATTTCCCGGTCCGGCGGACCGGCGAAGGTGAAGCGGACGGTCCGCTCATCGAGTTGCTCGGCCGTGTCGACCTGGTTGTAATAGGTGCGGTAGTTCGGCCGACCCTTGGTTCGCAGCACCTCCCAGGAAAACAGCACGTCGTCGGCCAGCACCGGGCTGCCGTCGGAAAACCGCGCCGCGCCGTTGATCGTGAAGGTCACGGAACTGCGGTCGTCGGCGACATCGATGGTTTCGGCCAGCAACCCGTAGAGCGTGAACGGCTCGTCAAGGCCGCGCGTCATCAGCGATTGAAAGACATGTCCGCGCAGGCCTGCCGCGGCGATGCCCTGGACGATGAAGGGATTGAGGCTGTCATAGGTGCCGACCACGCCGATCGTCAGCCGGCCGCCCCTGGGCGCATCGGGATTGACGTAGTCGAAGGCCGTGAAATCGCGCGAATAGGCCGGCTCGCCGTGCATGGCGATGGCATAGTCCGGATCGGCCTGGGCCTTTGAGGGAAGCCCGGCAAGTCCGAGGGCCGCCGGAACGGTTAGTATCACGGCAAGCATCAGGGACCGGGTGACGTCGCGGCGGCTTGGGCGGCGGCGTGGACAGGCGCCGAAGACGCGGGAAACGACGGCGGATATCAGCACGGGCGGCCTCTTGGGCGAATCAGTGTTCGTGAGCGTATCACGACGATGGCCCGCGAATTGGCGTGAAAGATGTCACAACACGTTTCTGTGGCTGGTAATCGGTGACGATACGCGCTATGCGAAATCGGCGCGATTTGGGTAGTGGCGTGCGGGTAATGGCGTGCCGGGGCATGCCGGCGACCGGTCCCGACATGATGTTGCCTGATTTGTGCTAGAGCCAACACCGCTGAAATCGCCGTGCCTGCGGGCAATGAGGGGGCGACGGCCGACCCCATCGGCCCCGATCGGTAAAGCAATCAAGACGGATTTCGAGGAACACGAATGTTGCCCGTTCAGGAAACTTCCAATCGTTGCCGGCGTTTCGCAGCCGGCGTTGTGGCGGCCGGGGTGATGGCGCTCGGCGCCATGGCCGGCCCGCTGGCAGGTCCTGCGGCCGCCCAGCAGTCGGAAAACGCGCAGGCGGGGGGCGCGAGCCTTGGCAGCTGGATCAAGCTCTGCGCGCCGGACCAGGCAAACGACAATCAGGAAGTTTGCCTGGTGACACAGGAGGTTCGCACCGAAACGGGCGAGTTCCTGGCATCCGTGTCCGTGCAGGAGACCAAAAACCCCGAGGGCAAGCACGTGATCCGCGCGGCCGTGCCGTTGGGCACGCTGATCCAGCCCGGTATCCGGCTGCAGATCGACGAGGGCGAGCAGGTCGCCGGCAAATACGTCATCTGCCTGCCGAACGCCTGTTACGCGGAGATGGAAATCGGCGAGGCCTTCGTCAACAGCCTGAAAGCCGGCAACAATCTCGTCGTCCTGGTGATCAACAACCAGGGCAAGGCAGTGGGCATCGGCCTGACGCTGATCGGCTTCACCAAGACCTGGGACGGCGCGCCGGTGCCGATGGAAGAGCTTGCCCAGCAGCGCCAGAAGCTGCAGGACGAGTTGCAGAAGCGCGCCGAGGAAGCCCGCCAGAAGCTGCTCGACGGTCAGGAACAACAGTCGGAATAGCCCGCAGCCCTAAAGGGCGCCGACTATACAGCGCACAAACGACGAAAAACGCGCGTCCTGTCGGGCGCGCGTTTTTGTTTCGGTCGTCTCGTCATGTCGGGCGCGTCGCATCGCGCCCGATGTGGTCCTCGGGCGGCTCAGTGGCAGCGTTCGTCGCGTGACTGATAGACGCCGTCCTCGATCCCGTCGAAGACCTCGGCAACCTGCGGATGGCGGACCGGCTCGCCGGATTCGTCGGGCAGCAGGTTCTGCTCGGACACATAGGCGATGTATTCGGTTTCGCTGTTCTCGGCGAACAGGTGGTAGAACGGCTGGTCGCGTTTGGGGCGCACATCCTCGGGAATCGATTCCCACCATTCCTCGGTGTTGGAAAACGTCGGATCGACGTCGAACACGACACCCCGGAACGGGTAGATCCGGTGGCGAACCACCTGACCGATCTGGTATTTCGCTGATCTCGATATCGTCATTTGGGACACGGTACGCGTCTCTCTGCTACTTGATTGTCGCTTGAGCGACTTTGTTTGCACTCTAGCAAATTGTCGAAGCGCGGCAAAACGCTGTCAAGTGGTCCTAAAGTCCATAGGTTTCCGCCAGTGCGGGGTCCTTTTGGGCGACAAGGCGGGCGAGATCGACAATTACCTTCGCCTGCTTCCAGGTCGCATCGTCCTGCATCTTGCCGTCGATCATCACCGCGCCTGTGCCATCCGGCATCGCCTCCAGGATCCGCTTGGCCATCGCCACCTCGTCCGGATCGGGGCTGAAGACGGATTTGGCGATATCGATCTGCGAGGGATGCAGCGTCCAGGCGCCGGCGCAGCCCATCAGGAAGGCGTTGCGGAACTGGGATTCGCAGGCCTGCGGGTCGGAGAAGTCGCCGAACGGGCCATAGAAGGCCTTTATGCCGTTCGCCGCGCAGGCATCGACCATCCGCGCGATCGTATAGTGCCAGAGATCCTGCTGGATGCCGGCCCGCGAGCCACCGTCGCCGGAATCGGGCAACACCGAATAGCCCGGATGGCCGCCGCCGACCCGGGTGGTCTTCATTGCCCGGGAGGCGGCGAGATCCGCCGGGCCGAGGCTCATGCCGTGCATGCGCGGGCTGGCGCTGGCGATCGCCTCGATATTGTTGACGCCTTCGGCGGTTTCCAGGATGGCGTGGACAAGGATCGGTTTCTCGACGCCGTGGCGCGCCTCGAGCTGGGCGAGCAACTGGTCGAGATAGTGAATGTCCCAGACGCCCTCGACCTTCGGCAGCATGACCACGTCGAGCGCGTTGCCGACCGCGCCGACGATCCCGGTCAGGTCGTCGAGCGCCCAGGGGCTGTTGAGCGCGTTGATCCGGGTCCAAAGGCCCGTATCGCCGAAATCGTTGTCCTTCGCCATCGCGATGAAGCCGGCACGCGCCGCCTCCTTGGCATCCGCGGGGATCGCATCCTCCAGATTGCCCAGCACGATGTCGACCTGGCGGATCAGGTCGGGAACCTTGGCGCGCACCTTGTCGATATGCGGCGGCACGAAATGGATCATCCGCTCCGCGCGGACGGGCATCTCCCGGAGCGGAGCCGGCGCGCCGACGGCGAGCGGACGATAGAAATTACGGGGCAGTTTCATGGGCTTCGGCTTTTCTTCATAACGGTTGATCGAGCGTTGGCCGTACAGTGTCGCCGGCTGCGCCGCAATGCAACCATTTTGGTTGCGCTGCACCATCACCGTTCACTGATACGTCACCGACAGGCTTTCCGTTGACCGCTCGGGTCAAAAGGCGCTAGGCGGAATGAAGCCGCCCGGCCATTCGGTCGCATATTTCGGGCCACATACTTCGGGAAGAGACGTCTTGAACCAGGTCCTGTCGCTGGCGATGCCCTTTTTCGGGCTGATCTTTCTGGGCTATCTGGGCGGCAAGATCGTCAGGCTTCCGACCGAGGGGCTCGCCTGGCTCAACATCTTCATCGTCTATTTCGCGCTGCCGGCGCTGTTTTTCCAGCTTCTCTCGGAGACGCCGTTCGAGCAGCTCGCCCAGTGGTCTTTCGTCTTCACGACGACGTTCGCGACCTATTGCGTCTTCCTGGTCGCCTTCGTGATCGGTTTCCTGGTGACCCGCGGCAACATCAAGGACGCCACGATCCAGGGCCTGCTCGGCAGCTACTCGAACATCGGCTATATGGGCCCCGGGCTGACGTTGGCCGCGCTCGGTCCGTCGGCGGCCGTGCCGACCGCGCTGATCTTCTGCTTCGACAATATCCTGCTGTTCACGCTGGTTCCGCTATTGATGGCGCTGGCCAGCACCCAGCATGTCAGCGGCTGGTCGCTGACGGCCGGGATCCTGAAGCGCATCTTCCTGCACCCGTTCATCCTGGCGACCATCGCAGGCGTCGTCGCGGCGTATTTTCAGTACAAGCCGCCGCAGGCGATCGACACGATCCTCACCTATCTGCGCTCGGCCGCCGCGCCGTGTGCGCTGTTTGCGCTGGGCGTCACCGTGGCGCTCAGGCCGCTGCGCCGGATCCCCGCGGAATTCCCGGCGCTCGCCTTCTGCAAACTGGTCTTCCATCCCGCGCTGGTGCTTGTGCTGTTGAGCGCGTTGGGGAATTTCGATCCGGTCTGGGTTGCGACCGCCGTCCTGATGTCGGCATTGCCGCCGGCGCTGAACGTGTTCGTCCTGGCGCAACAGTACCAGGTCTATGTTGAACGGGCCTCCAGCAGCATCCTGCTTGGAACGGTGATATCGGTTGTTACACTGACGAGCGTTCTTTATCTCGTTACCAATGATATGGTCCCATATGACCTGTTTCCTTAAGTCTTTTTCTCGAATATGCGGCCCGACAGCGCGCAAGGGCATGGCAGTCGCAACGGCGGGGATATTTCGGTGCAGCCACTAGACGGTATCAAGGTACTCGATTTCACCACGCTCCTGCCGGGCCCGTTGGCGGCTTTGATGCTCGCCGAGGCCGGCGCCGAGGTGACCAAGGTCGAACGGCCTGACGGCGAGGAGATCCGCCGGTACGTCCCGCGCTGGGGCGATGAATCGGTCCAGTACGCGCTTCTGAACCGCGGCAAGAAGAGCATCACGGCGGACCTCAAGACCGAGACCGACCGCGCCCGCATCGAGGCCCTGGTGTCTCAGACGGATATTCTGATCGAGCAGTTCCGCCCCGGCGTCATGGCCCGGTTCAAGCTCGACTACGAGGCCGTTAAACGGATCAAGCCGGATATCATCTACTGCTCCATCACGGGCTACGGCCAGACCGGCCCGAACGCCCTGGTCGCCGGCCACGATCTCAACTACATGGCCGAAACAGGCCTGTTGTCGCTGTCCTTCGGCGATAGCGCGAACACGGTCCTGCCGCCCGCCCTGATCGCCGATATCGGGGGCGGAACGATGCCGGCGGTGATCAACATCCTGCTGGCCCTGCTCAACCGGGCAAAGAGCGGCGAGGGCACCTTTATCGATATCGCCATGTCCGACACGCTGTTCACGTTCGGCTGGTGGGCGATGGGGCAGGGCAGGGTGGCCGGTGATTGGCCGGCTAATGGCCTGGAGACGCTGACCGGCGGCTCGCCACGCTATCACATCTATCCGACTCGCGACGGCCGCTTCGTCGCCGTCGCCGCGCTGGAGCAGAAATTCTGGGATACGCTCTGCGAGCTGATCGATCTCGACGAGCGGCTGCGCGACGATTCGCAAAATCCGCAGGCGACCACCGCCGCGCTCCGGGCGATCTTCTCCAACAGGACATCGGGGGATCTGGCAGCCCTGTTCGACGGCCAGGACTGCGCGGCCAACATCGTCCGCACGCTCGACGAGGCCGCGGAAAATCCGCATTTCCTCGAACGAGGGTTGTTTGACTTCCTGCTGGAAAACGACCGGGAGGAAAACATGCCGGCCGTCGTCATGCCGGTCGCGCCGCAATTCCGCGGTCCGAAGGCCGAGCCCAAGCGCGCGCCTGTCCTCGGCGCCGACAATCCCGCCCGCGCCGCAGCCTACACCGCCGCTCCCGACGATCAGGCCCCCGAACAGTAGGGTTCGGAGTAGGTCCCGATCAGATCTCCTGCCGATCCTGTGTAATGGGCCGGCTGACTATCCGCGCATCATCTGCGGAAGCCCATAGCGCGGCGCGACGCCCTCGCGCATCGCCATGCGGCGCAGGGGGGCGATCGTGCCAAGCGCGGCGAGCCCGGCGGAGCGCAGCATCTGCGCCGGCAAAAGATCCGCCAGTAGCGTTCGGTTCAGCATGTCGATCGCCGCCGTCCGCGACAGGATGTCGACGCGCCGCCGCCGGTCATAGGTGGTCAGTACCGCGGCGCCACCCGGATCGCGGTCTGACAGGGAGGGATCGCCGGCCAGCTCCGCGAGCGCCGCGCCGTCGCGCAGGCCGAGATTGAGCCCCTGGGCGCCGATCGGTGGGACGACGTGGGCGGCTTCCCCGACGAGCGCCACGCGGTTTGCCGCGTAGCGCCGGGCGATCAGCCCGGACAGCGGATAGCTGCCGCGCGGACCGTCGATTGTGACGCGACCGAGGATGCGGTGCGAGATCCGCTCGATCTCCCGGGCGAGCTCTTCGTCCGAATAGGTCGCGACGGCCTCGGCCATGCGTCGGGTCTCGACCCAGACGAGGCTCGAGCGATCGCCCGGCAGCGGCACGAGGGTGAACGGCCCGGGCGGCCTGTGGAATTCGGTCGAGACGTCGTTGTGCGGCCTGTCGTGGCGCAGGTTGAGGACGATCGCCGCCTGATCATAGGCCCAGCTGTCGGTATCGATCCCGGCCGCCGCCCGGCAGACGGAGCCGCGCCCGTCGGCGCCGACGAGCAGCGTCGTGCTCAAACGCCTGCCATCGGCAAGGGTCACCACCACGCCGTCCTCCAGGGGGGTGACCTGCTCGACCGTGGAATGAATGAGCGTAGTCGCCGCGGTATCGGCGATCCGCTCGCGCAGGGCGGCAACGAGCGCGGCATTCGGTATGTTCCAGCCGAAAGCCGGCTCGCCGATCTCCGAGGCCTCGAAGGTTACGCCGGGCGCCCGCAGCAGCCGGCCCGTGTCGTCGATGATCCGCATCGTCCTGAGCGGTGCCGCGGCCTCGACGCAGCGCTGCCAGACGCCGAGCGCGCGCAGCATGGCGACGGAGGCGATCATCAGCGCCGATGTCCGCCGGTCGTGGCGGGGATCTTCCAGCGGGTCGACGATCGTGACCTGAAGGCCCCGCGCGGCGAGCGCCAGTCCCGCCGACAGGCCGGCCGGGCCACCGCCGGCGACGAGCACGTCCACGGATTGCGTAATGCTCATGACGAACTCCCGCGATCTTCAAGACCGTATTGCCATTCGGCGGCATGGAAATGAAAGCCCGTGCCGCGCCGCTCGACATAACCGAAACCGGGGAAGGGCAGATGCATGCCGGCGACCATCTCGCGCTCCGCCGAGACCGCCTCGAGGACAGCGCGCCGCGTTTCGGCGGCAACCAGCGGATCCGTATCGAAGACCATGCCCCAATCCGGCCGGGCGAACTGATAGGCGGCAAGATGCACGATATCGCCCCAGATAAGCAGGGTTTCCCCTTCGCTTTCGAGCCGGAAGCCCGTGTGTCCGGGCGTATGGCCGGGCAGGGCGACGGCGGTGATGTCGTTCGTCAGCCGCTCGGTCCTGCCGAACAGGACGACGTCCTCGCCATAGGCCGTAAGCTTCTCTAGGGCTGCCCGGGCGTTGGCCTGCCGGAAGTCCGGCATCGTGGCGACGATCGCGTCATTGCTCCAATAGGCGAACTCATCCTCCTGGACCAGAACGGCTGCCTGGCTGAAGGCGCGGCTGCCGTCGGGGCGGGTCAGGCCGTTGACGTGATCGGGATGCAAATGGGTCAGAAGCACCGCGTCGATATCGCCCGGTCGCACCCCGACGCGGGCAAGCGCCTCGATGAGATGGCCGCTTGCGGGACCGCGGCTGTCGGACAGGCCGGTATCGACGAGCAGCAGCGCACCGTCTGCATCGATGAGATAGGCCGAAATCGGGATCGTGATCGTTTCGGAGGCGAGGAAGGCCTGGTCGCGCAAGCCGCGCGCTATGCTCGCCTCGTAGCCGACCACGAGGTCCGGACCGAAATCGCCGGATCCATCCAAGAGCGCGGTCACCGACACCTGTCCGACTCGGCGCGTCGAGACGGCCGGTGCGACCGATATCCGGCATGTATCGGCGCCGGTTCGGCGATCCAGTCCTTGGGCCAGTCCTTGGGCCAGTCTTTGCGTCAGCAGCACGGCAAGTTCCGTCTGGTGTGAGTGCGGCGGCACTAAGCATATGCGTCATCTGCAGCATAGGACGCCGATGCCGGTTTGACATCGGGCGAATTGCCTCGGTCCCCCGACGCCTCGGCCCTTGCCGGTCGCGCTGGCGTCACAGCACCGTTGCAATCGCGCCCGCGCCATGGTCAACCTGTCGGCGGGAGTGACAAGCGGGTAGGAGCGGCCTTGACCGCGCAAACGGAAAAACTGACGCATCTGAGCGGGTTGTCGGCGCTGATCGGGACGGTTGCCGACAATCCGCGCCGTATTGCCTGGTGGCTGCTCGGCGCGCTGGTGGTGCTCGCCTGGCTGTATCTGGCCGTGCTGTCGACGGCGGCGGGACTGGGCGCGACCTTCGGCGCGCTCGGTCCGGGCATGTCCGTGCTCGACCGGATGCTTGAGACGACCGGCACCGGATCGACCGCCTACAGCGCCGTTTCCGCCTGGCCCTGGCTCAATGCGCTGATCGCCGTCTGCGCAGCTTCGCCGGAGGATTGGCGGCTTGCCGACGCGGCGCTGCACGCGACGATGTGGCTTGCCATGGGGGCGGCGATGATGCTGCCAAGCGCCGCGCCGATGCTGCGCACCTATGCCGAGATCGCCGATACGGCGGCGGGGCAGGGGCGGCGGATCGTTTCGCCGCTGGTGCTCGCCGGCGGCTACCTGACGGTCTGGTCGGCCTTCGCGCTTGCTGCGACCGGCCTGCAATGGGGGCTCGGCCAGGCCGGCGCGCTGTCGGCCTCCGGCACGATCCTGACCGGCGGTCTGGCCGCGATCGTGCTGGCGCTGGCAGGTCTCTATCAGTTCACCGACCAGAAGGCCGCCTGCCTTGTCAAATGCGCCAGGCCCTTTCCCTTCCTGTTCGCCAACTGGACCGAAACGCGCCGCGGCATCTATCGGCTCGGCCTCCGGCAGGGGCTGTTTTGCCTGGCCTGCTGTTGGGCGCTGATGCTCGTGATGTTCGCCGTCGGCGTGATGAACATCGTCTGGATCGCCGTCCTTGCCGCCGTCATGACACTGGAAAAGCTGATCGCCGCGCGCTGGTTCAGCCGCCTGATCGGCGCCGTCCTGCTTGTGTGGGCGCTTGCCGCCGCGCTGGAGCTTCCGCTCGCATGACGAGGCGGATTTAACCAAATCGGAGTGATATGACTGCCCCCGTTTCAAAAACGGCGCAGATTGAATGAAACGTATCGAGAGGAGACTGCCGTGTCGGACCCCTGGTCAATCAAGGGCGAGCTGGCCCTGAGCTGCAACTGCACCGTTTTCTGCCCCTGCGTCCTGTCGCTCGGCCAGCACCCGCCGACGGAGGGCTATTGCCAGACCTGGCTCGGCGCCCGCATCGACGAGGGCCAGTTCGGCGATGTCGATCTGTCCGGCCTGAATGTCGCGGTGATGATCGAGATTCCCGGCCTGATGTCGCGCGGCAACTGGACGGCGGCACTGATCATCGACGAGAAGGCGGGCATCCAGGCGGTCCGCGCCCTGACCCGGATCTGGACCGGCCGCGCCGGCGGCACGACCGGGCTTCTGTCGATCCTGGTCGGCAAGTTCCTCGGCGTCCAGCAGGCGCCCGTCACCTATGAGGTCGACGGCAACACCCGTATCGTCAAGGTGCCGAAGATGATCGACGGGGCGATCACGCCGGTCCCCAGCAACGAGAAGGGTGGCGAGGTGGTGATCACCAACTCGCAATACTGGATCGCGCCGGATATCACGGTGGCCCGGGCCGACAAGAGCCGGATGCGCGGCTTCGGCCGGAACTGGGATTTTCGCGGCCGCAGCGCCGAACTGTGCAGGATCGACTGGCGCGGCCCGTGAGCGAGGCAATCCCCTTATCGCGCAAGCTCGCCGCCGCCGCCGTTCATTGCCTCACCGCCAGCGGTATCCTCTGGGCGCTGCTTGCCATGCTGGCGGCGACCCAGTCGGACTGGCGGCAGATGTTCTTCTGGCTCGCCGTCGCCTTCTTCGTCGACGGCATCGACGGACCGCTCGCCCGGATCACGAAAGTCCGTACGACCCTGCCGGGCTGGGACGGCGCGATCCTCGATCTCACGGTCGACTACCTGACCTATGTCTTCATCCCGGCCTACGCGGCGATGACCGCGGGCCTGTTTCCGGAAGGCTACGGACTGGTCGGCGCCGCCATCATCTGCCTGTCGTCGGCCGGCTTCTTCATGAAGCGTGACCAGAAGTCGGTCGACAACTACTTCATTGGTTTTCCGACGACCTGGAACCTGCAGCTGATCAGCTGGTTCGTATTCGCGATCCCGCCGGTCTGGGTAATGGTCTGGACGATCGTCCTGGCGATCATGACCTTCCTGCCGGTGATGCATCTCCATCCGATCCGCTCCAAGCGGTTCGTGAAGGTTTCCATTCCGCTGCTGTTCGTCTTCTTTGTCGGTGCCGGCTATGCCGTCTACAACGATTTCCAGGCGCCGCTCTGGCTCAAGGTCGTTCTCGCCGGCGTGGTCGTCTACCAGTTCGCGACCGGCTACTGGCGCACGATCGTCGGGCCGGATCCGGAGTGATCTAGGCGCTATTGGTTGGTCGGGATGACGGCGTTTTCATCGACGGAGCCGAACAGGATCGCTTCGAACCGCCCGTCAGCCTTCATCGATGCCATCACGTAGTTGAAGTAGTCCAGCAGCGCCGTCTTCCCGGCCTGCTTGTTGAACGCCAGATAGGTCTTGTTGGTGGCAACCGGCGTCGGCAGCGCGTCGATCAGCGGCTGAAAGTCGGGATTTGCCTTCAGAGCGATGCGTGCCGACAGGGATTCGATCACGGCGGCATCGGCCTCGCCGCTCAGCACCTTGCGGAGGCTCTCCATCGCCGATCCCGTCTCCACGGTCGCGAACGCGCCGCGCTCGCGGGCGGTATCGAAGCCCTGGCCGTAGCTCCAGCCGCGAATGGTCGCGATGGTCTTGCCCTTAAGATCCTCGATCGTTTCAAATCGGAACGCCTCGCCCCCGCGCACATAGACGAGGAGTTGTTCTTCGATGATCGCGTTCGAGAAATCGTATTTCCGGACCCGTGCTTCGTTCCTGTAGAGGCCGGCGAGACCGGCCTCCGCCTCGTCAATAAGCGCGACTGCTCCCGTCCAAGGCCGCATTTCGAAGCGGACCTGAACCAGCATCTGGTCGAAGATGCTGCTCAGCAGATCGTAGTAGAACCCGGCCGGCTCGCCCGCCTGCTGAAACATATAGGGCCGGTAATCCTCATCCATCGCGATTGCGACCGGGTTTTCCGCGCGCGCCGACAGTGGCGGCACAAGGGCGATTGAAAATCCCAGGATCAAGATCACGAATCTTAGAAGGCGCGACCGTCTGCCGGCCGGCCCGCGCCACGTCACGGCAGCGTGTCGCCACTGTCGCATGATCGTGGCCGCCCGCAGCCGATCGCCAGTCCGGGCGAATAGATAAGATGATGACATTGTTCGCTTTTTTCGATGCAGATGGGTGAAAACGAGACTCTGAATTTTAAAGGGTCGGTACGCGAGAACGGCTTGTTTGAAAATTAATTGATATGACAAATGCAGGTTGCAACGTTTTCAATATAGCGCATCTGTGGCCGCTGGCGAGGGTCTGCGACCGCACGGAGCGATCGGTGTGGCCGGCGGTCGAACTTCTTCCGGGTGGGCCGATCTGCTGCTACGGTTGAGCGGGCATGGCCGAAACGGAGAGGCGAGACATGGTGAATGCGATCGTTGTGAACGAACATGGCGGCCCGGAGGTTCTGACCTGGAGCGATATCGCCCAGCCGCAGCCCGGTCCGGGCGAGGCGCTCGTCCGGCACAAGGCGATCGGGTTGAATTTCCTCGATACCTATTTCCGCACCGGCCTCTATCCCGCCCCGTCCATGCCGTTCACGCCGGGCAGCGAGGGCGCCGGCGATGTCGTCGCCATCGGCCCGGGCGTGACCGAGGTCGCCGTCGGTGACCGGGTCGCCTATTCGACGGCGACCGGCGCCTATGCCGAGGAGCGGGTGCTGCCGGCCGACCGTTTGGTCGCGATCCCCGATGACGTCTCCTACGAAACGGCCGCCGCGATGGTGCTGAAGGGCATGACGGCCCAATATCTTCTGCGCCGCACCTATCGCGTCGAACCCGGCGACACGATCCTGATCCATGCCGCGGCCGGCGGCGTCGGGCTGATCGCCTGCCAATGGGCGAACTACCTTGGCGCGACGGTGATCGGCACCGTCGGATCGGAGGAGAAGGCGGCACTTGCCCGGGCGCATGGGGCTCACCACACCATCAACTACCGCACCGAGGACTTCGTCGAGCGCGTCAGGGAGATCACCGGCGGCGAGGGCGTGGCGGCGGTCTACGATTCGGTCGCCAAGGACACCTATCCCGGCTCGCTCGACTGCCTGAAGCCGCTTGGCACCTGGGCCTTGTTTGGCCAGTCTTCCGGTCCGATCGGCCCGATCGACCTGTCGATCCTGGCGGCAAAGGGATCGCTGTTTGCAACCCGTCCGACCCTGTTTGCCTATGTGGCAAGCCGGGAGGATCTGGTCGCGACGGCGTCGGAGCTGTTCGATGTGGTCGGCAAGGGCGTGGTCAAGATCAACATCAACCAGACCTACGCGCTGAAGGATGCCGCCCAGGCGCATCGCGACCTTGAGGGCCGCAAGACAACCGGCGCGACGATATTGGTGCCTTAGGCCGGCCATCGCTTCGGACAAGGCGGGCGCTGAACCTGACGCGTCCGCCAACCGCCTGTTCTCTTGACTTGGGCAGGGCTGAACCTTTGTTTGATAGGCGTCAAAAATATATGTTAACGTCCTGAAATATTTGTTTTTCAGGGCTGTGACCGAGTTATTGACACAACGATTTTGAAGCGCGCAGCCATATAGAGGGCTTGCGAATTGAATGTGGTTCTTTAGCGCTGTACGTGCCTGTTCGGCCGCAGCTTTTGCGCGATTTGGGTGCGCTGTATTGATCCTCATCGCGCTCGCCGGTGATCGTACGCGGGCCGAGGAGGCCGGTTCGGCAGCCGCCACGGAGCCGGTCCAGGCGAACGGGCTTCTGGACCTTCGCGACAGCGGCTGGAATTTCAGCCGTGATGGCCTGGTTTCGCTTGATAGCTGGCAGTTTCACCCGAACCGGATCCTGGCGGGCGATGCTCTACAGGACGCCTTCGAGACCGGCACGGACGTAGCGGTTCGATTTCCGGGCTACTGGACCGGTGCGCCGTTGCCCGAGGGCAAGATGACGCGTTTCGGCTTCGGCACGTTGCTGTTCACAATCGAACTGCCCGAACCCTCGCAGGGACTGGCGCTGCAGATGCGCCATACGTTTTCAGCCTATCGGATAGAGGTGAACGGCCAGGCATTGGACGGTGTCGGCCTTGTCGGCATGTCCCGGGAGACCGAGCGCGCGGCAATGGGAAGCCGTCTGATCGCGCTGCCCGACGGCGTCGAAACCCTCCGTATCGCGATGCCGCTTTCCAACTTCCGATTTTGGATGGGCGGCGGAATGCGGGGAAAAGTGTTTCTCGGGTCGGCGGAGGAACTGGCGGACGTGATCGTGTCCCAGGACCGGCTGGTATGGTTCCTCGGCGGCGTCTTGCTCATTCTGTTCGTCTATCACATGGCGCTGTTTGCCTTCCGTCCAGGCGACAGAGCCAATCTTTGGTTTGCGATCCTCTGTTTTTGCTTTCTCGGTCGTCTTGTTACATCATGGCACCCAATTTTACATGACTATCTAGGTGAGGGATACTATTGGTTGACAATCAGAGTCGCGACGTTGAGCGCCTATACGGTTATGCTCTTCAGTGCCCTGTATGTTTATTGCTTATATCGTGAAGAGTTTTCGAGGAGAGTTCTGTATTTTATTGTTGGTTCTTTTGTATTATTCTGTGCGATGGCTTTTTTGCCATTCAACATAGCGACGATATCCGTAACGCCGGCGTTTATGGTAACGCTCTTTTTCGTGGCCTATGGCGCCTATGTCGGCTGCCTGGCGATCATTCGGCGGCGCAGCGGCGGCGTACTTTTCCTGATCGCCTGGGTCGGCTTCACGGCGTCATCGATCGGCGCAATCCTGAATTTCGCCCAGATCACGTCCTCACCGAACCTTCTGCCGTTCGGTTTCCTGTTCTTCGTCGCCCTTCAGGCATTGCTGCTCTCCCAGCGCCTGTCGCGCTCGTTCAATCAGGTCGAGGCGCTGTCGCAGGAGCTATCGGCAAACAACGAGCGTCTGCAAAGGCTGGACAAGCTGAAGGATCAGTTCCTGGCCAACACGTCCCACGAGCTGCGCACCCCGTTGAACGGTATTATCGGGCTGACCGACTCGCTGTTGGCCGGTGCGCAGGGGCGACTGAACCGGGATGTCGAGCGGACGCTCGACATGATCTCCAAGAGCGGGCGCCGCCTGTCGAGCCTGGTCAACGACATCTTGGATTCAGCCAAGCTGCGCAACCGGGATCTCGCCCTGTCGCGCACCGCCGTCGACCTGCACGAGGCTGTCGACGTCGTTCTGCATCTGTCGCGCCCGCTGATCGGCACCAAGCCGGTGCGGTTGCAGAACGCCGTTCCCGTCGACCTGCCATTGCTTGACGCCGACGAGAACCGGCTTCAGCAGATCCTTCAAAACCTTGTCGGCAATGCCATCAAGTTCACCGGAAGCGGCCATATCGTCGTCAAGGCCGAGGACGCAAATGACAGCGTCGTTATCGTCGTCGAGGATACCGGCATCGGCATTCCGGAAGACCGTCGCGAGGCCATCTTCGAGTCCTTCGAGCAGGTCGATGCCTCGACCGAGCGGGCGTTCGGCGGAACGGGTCTCGGCCTGTCGATCACGCGCAGCCTGGTCGAATTGCATGGCGGCCGGGTCTGGGTGGAATCCGAACTGGGGAAGGGCAGCCGGTTCTACGTTGAATGGCCGAAGGCGGCCGTAGACGGCAAGGAGGTAGCCAGGCGGAGGGGTGTTCGCCGTTCCCGCGCTGATGCCGGCATCGGCGCCGCATCCGCCGGATCCAACGGACATCGCCACACAGGCGAGGCGGTTGCGGCCCTCGCGCCGCTGGATCGGTCAAACGGGTCGGGCATGGTTGAGAAAACGAAGAACGGAACCTCTGTGCTGGTCGTCGATGACGACGAGATAAACAGGCATGTCGTTGCGAATTTCCTCAGCCTTGAAGCCTATGACGTGATCGAGGCAGAAGACGGCGTGAGGGCTCTGGAGATAATCGACGACCACCATCCCGATCTTGTTCTGCTCGACATCATGATGCCCCGGCTGAATGGCTACGAGGTGTGCCGCAGGGTTCGCACGAAGGCCGACCAGTCGAATCTGCCGATCATCTTTCTGTCTGCAAAGGACCGCGCGGACGACCTGGTCGCGGGATTTGATAGCGGCGGGAACGACTATATCACCAAGCCCGTTTCCGGCCCCGAACTGCTCGCCCGTGTCGGCACACACGCCAGGCTCACGCACATCCAGTCGGAAGCCGTGCGGCAGGAAAAGCTCGCCGCGATCGGCCAGATGGCGGCCGGCATCGTCCACGATTTCAAGAATTCGATCGGCGTCATCAAGGGCTATGCCGAAATGCTGGCCGAGGACGATATCGAGGATCGCGACGAGGCGGCCGAGTTCGCAACGACGATCGCCTCTGAAGCCGACCGGATCAGTTCGATGGCCTACGAGATCCTCGAATTCTCCCGTGGTCAGGTAAGCCTCAACCGCGAGGACGTTTCGGTGGAGGCCTTCCTAGGGGAGGTGAAGGCGGCGATCGGGCCGCTGTTCGACCGGAAGGGACTGGACGTCATGATCGCCGATCCACCGGACGCCCGGGTATCGATCGATACCAGACGGATGGTCCGGGCCTTCACCAACATAGCCGGCAACGCGGCCGATGCCCTGGCTGCGGGTGGCCGCTTCAGTCTCGGCGTGCGGCGGGCGGGGGATCGGATCGAATTCTCGCTGACGGACACGGGATCGGGCATCCCCGAGGAGATCCGCGAAACCCTCTTCGACCCCTTCGTCACCCATGGCAAGGCGGGCGGCACCGGCCTCGGCATGGCGCTGGTGAAGAGCACGATCGAGGCGCATGACGGCACCATCCGGTTCGAAACCGCGACCGGCGAGGGCACCACGTTCTTCGTTTCGCTGCCAGCGGCATAGCTGGCCACAGTCTTCAGGGATTGCCGGGGCGAGGCCGGCAAATACCGCGGTGGGAATGCGGGCTTCTGTCTGTCAATCGTCATCCCGGCCAAGCGTCAGCGCGAGCCGGGATCAGAGGGCCCGTATCGCCGCAGGATATCGAGGCCGAGCGAACACCGCACCGTCCGGGTTCTCCGATCCCGGATGTTTGGTGGCGCAAATTCCGGGATGACGCGGGTGAGGAGTGTGGCCTGCCATCCCCCTCCGAGATCATTGCCGGGCTTGTCCCGGCAATCCATGAACACAGATGCCAGCGAGATATTCAGGGATGCCCGGAACACGTCCTGGCATGACAGCCGAAGAGTATGTCGCCGCTGCAACGGCTTCGCTCAGCGTAGCAACTGGATGCCCCGCTGACTGTCTGAATGCAATGGGTGCTTTTATATAAAGTATTGAAGAATAATAATAATCATCAATAATTGACTTTTACGTCAAAGTAAGAAAATATCGGCTCGACCAAGGGAGGCTGCGATCCGGGCGCTTTACACGATCACCGATCTGACCAGGGAGTTCGACGTCACGACCCGCACGCTGCGTTTCTATGAGCAGCAGGGTCTGATCGAGCCGCTTCGGCGCGGCCGCACGCGGCTCTACCGGCCAACCGACCGGACGCGGCTCAAGCTCATATTGCGCGGCAAGCGGCTCGGGTTCTCGCTCGCCGAAATCCGCGAGATCGTCGGCATGTATGACGCTCCGCCCGGCGAGCGTGGCCAGTTGCGGCTTTTGATCGACAAGATCGCCCGGCGCCGCGCCGAGCTGGAAGCCAAGCGCGCCGATATCGACGAGGCCCTCCGGGAACTGGACATTGTCGAGGCCGGCTGTCGGTCGCGCCTGTCGGATCTCGGGGGCAGGTGACATGCAGAGCTTCGAACCGCGCGATCCCGACTGGCAGACCCGCGTGCGCCTGAGCGCGGCGCGTCAAGCCTTCATGGTGTCGCTTGGCGTCGAACTTGGCGACATGGCGCCGGGCGCGGTCGACCTGATCCTGCCGTTTCGCTCGGATCTGACCCAGCAGCATGGCTTCTTCCATGCCGGCGCGACGACGACGATCGCCGATTCAGCCGCCGGCTATGCGGCCCTGTCGCTGTTTCCGCCCGGCACCGGCGTGCTCACCACCGAGTTCAAGATGAACCTGCTCAATCCGGGCCGGGGCGACCGGCTCATCGCCTGTGGCCGGGTGATCAAGCCGGGGCGCACGCTGACTGTCTGCAAGAGCGATGTCTACGGCCTGACGAGCGAGCACCGGGTACATGTCGCAACGGGCCTCTACTCGATGATCTGCCTGGAGGGACTCGATGACTGACGTGGACGCCACGACGGCCGGTACGCTGACCTATCGCGGCGCGGTCTATCCGTGGGAACTCGACCATATGGGGCACATGAATGTCCGCCACTATGTCGGCAAGTTCGACAACGCGACCTGGGCCCTGTTCGCCGAGCTCGGCATGACGCGGACCTATCTGCAGGACAATGGCCGCGGCATGGCTGCCGTCGAGATGGTCGTGCGCTATCTTCGCGAGCTGAATGCCGGCGATCTCGTTCATACGCGGACGCGGCTTATTGAGGTTGGCGATCGCAAGATCGTGTTCGAACACGATATGATCGAGGAAGAGACCGGTGCCGTTGCCGCGAGCTGCCGGGTGACCGGGGTGCATATCGATACGGACAGGCGCAGGTCGGTCCGCTTCGAAGACGAGATCCAGGCGCACCTGTTGAAGCGGCGCGACAGCGATGGTGTGGCGGCCCCCGCGATGGCCTGACACCAAGGACGAGGCCGATTGGAGGATCTGATGCGCGACCCGGCTGCGACCCACGAGGTCTTCAATCAGGTGCCGCCGCTCGAGGGCTTCAACGCCTTCCTGCATGATACCGCGCTGATCGAGGCGATCGATCGCGAGGGCGGTGGCTGGGGCAGGGACCGGCTGGTAACGCTCGGCGAATGGGTCGCAAGCCCCAGAACCCGCGAACTCGCCCGCCTCGCCAACACCCATACGCCGGTGCTCGAAGCCTTCGATGGCTACGGCAACCGGATAGACGAGGTAACGTTTCATCCCGCCTATCACGAACTCCTGGGCAAGGCGATCGGCTCAGGAATCCACGCGCTGCCCTTCGCCGATCCGCTGCCGGGCGCCCATGTCGTCCGCGCCGGCCTGCATTTTCTCTATAATTTCGCCGAGGTCAGCGTCCTGTGCCCGGTGACCATGACGTTCGCCGCCGTTCCCGCCCTGCGCCAGCAGCCGGATCTGTCCGATATCTGGGAGCCCCGGATCCTGTCCGACCGCTACGATCCGCGCTTCCTGCCGTCGGAGAAAAAGACCGGCGTGACAATCGGCATGGCGATGACGGAGAAGCAGGGCGGCTCCGACGTGCGCGCCAACACGACGCAGGCGGTGCCGATCGACGGCGGCGCGGCCTATCTGCTGACCGGCCACAAGTGGTTCTGTTCCGCGCCGATGTGCGACGGGTTCCTGACGCTCGCCAACACCGATGAGGGGCTCACCTGCTTCTTCGTGCCGCGCTGGACGCCGGAGGGTGCCCGCAACGTCTTCCTGATCCAGCGCCTCAAGAACAAGCTCGGTAACAAGGCCAATGCGTCGAGCGAGATCGAATACCGCGACACCTGGGCGCAAAGGGTTGGCGAGGAGGGACGCGGCGTCCGCACCATCATTGAGATGGTCCACCACACCCGGCTCGACACCGGCATCTCGGCCGCCGGCATCATGCGGGCAGCCTTCGCCAGCGCCGCCCATCATGCCGCTCACAGGGTGGCCTTTCAGAAGAAGCTCATCGATCAGCCGGCGATGCTCAGGGTGCTCGCCGATCTGGCGATCGAAACCGAGGCGGCCACGGCGCTTGCGATGCGGGTCGCCCGGTCCTTCGATCAAAGTGCCTCCGATCCGGCCGAGGCCGCGTTTTCGCGGATCGCCGTCGCGGTCGCCAAGTTCTGGCTGTGCAAGCGCTGTCCGGCCCTAGTCGCCGAGGCGCTCGAACTGCATGGCGGCAACGGCTATGTCGAGACCGGCGAGATGGCGCGGCTCTACCGCGAGGCGCCGCTGAACGGCATCTGGGAGGGTAGCGGCAATGTGATGGCGCTCGACGTGCTGCGCGCGATTGCCCGCGAGCCAAGGGCGGTCGATGTGCTGCTTGCTGAAATGCTGAGCGCCAGGGGCGTCGATCTTCGATTCGATCAGTTTCTCTATAAGCTGGAGCAACGTATTGCCGAAAAGCAGTTTTCCGAGGCGGATGCCCGCCAGGTCGCGATGGAGCTGGCACTCGGGCTGCAGGGCGCGCTGTTGATCAAGCATGCCCCGGGCTTCGTCGCCGATGCGTTTTGTGCGACGCGGCTCGAAGACGGCAACGGCCTTGCCTTCGGTCTGCTGCCCGACGGGCTTGACGAGCGGGCCATCGTCGACCGGGCGCGGCCGAAGCGGGACTGAGCCGCCCGTATCGCTTGGCCCGTGTCGCTCGGCCCGGGCCGCCCTCTTTAAACACTCGAATGCTTGCGCTGAAAGGCTGTCACCATGCGTCCCAACGACTATCCGACCCTCAATTACGATCTCGGCGAACAGGCCGACATGCTGCGCGATACGGTCCGCTCGTTCACCGACGATCATATCGCCCCGATCGCAGCCGATATCGACAGCTCCAACACGTTCCCGCGCGACCTGTGGCCGAAGCTCGGCGAGTTGGGCCTGCTCGGGATCACCGCCGAGGAGGAGTATGGCGGCACCGGCATGGGCTATCTGGAACATGTCATCGCGATCGAGGAGATCAGCCGCGGCTCGGCCTCGGTGGGCTTGAGCTACGGCGCCCATTCCAATCTCTGCGTCAATCAGATCCGCCTCAACGGGACCGAGGAGCAGAAGCGCCGCTATCTGCCGAAACTGATCTCCGGTGAGCATCTCGGCGCGCTGGCCATGTCCGAACCGGGCTCGGGCTCTGACGTCGTGTCGATGCGCACCCGCGCCGACAAAAGGGGCGACCGTTACATCCTGAACGGCTCGAAGATGTGGATCACCAACGGACCCGACGCCGATACGCTGGTGGTCTATGCCAAGACCGATCCGGATGCCGGCCCGCGCGGCATGACCGCCTTCCTCATCGAAAAGGGCTTCAAGGGCTTCTCCACCGCCCAGAAGCTCGACAAGCTCGGCATGCGCGGCTCCGACACCGGCGAACTGATCTTCGAGGATTGCGAGGTGCCGGAGGAAAACGTGCTCGGCTCGACCGGCCGCGGCGTCAACGTGCTGATGTCCGGCCTCGACTACGAGCGCGTCGTGCTGGCCGGCGGCCCGGTCGGGATCATGCAGGCGGCGATGGACATCGTCGTACCCTACATGCACGAGCGCAAGCAGTTCGGCAAGGCGATCGGTGAGTTCCAGCTCATGCAGGGCAAGCTCGCCGACATGTATACCCGCATGAACGCGACCAAGGCCTATCTCTATATGGTCGCGCGGGCCTGCGACCGTGGTGAGACGACGCGCAAGGATTCCGCCGGCGTCATCCTCTATGCCGCCGAGACGGCGACCTGGATGGCGCTCGAGGCGATCCAGTGCCTGGGCGGCAACGGCTATATCAACGACTATGCGACCGGCCGCCTGTTGCGCGACGCCAAGCTCTATGAGATCGGTGCCGGCACGAGCGAAATCCGGCGCTGGCTGATCGGACGCGAACTGTTCGAGGAAACGGCCTGAGGCCGCCGGCAACCAGGAGGAAACGGCTACATGGTGCATAATGTCGAGGCGAACGGGGCCTCAAAGCCGGCGATCGGGCTTGGAACCTGGGACCTGCGGGGCGACACCTGCGTCGAGATCGTCACCGAAGCCATCGGGCTCGGCTACCGGCACGTCGATACCGCGCGCATGTATGCCAACGAGCGCGAGGTCGGGGAGGGGATCCGCGCTTCAGGGATCGACCGGGGCGATCTGTTCCTGACCACCAAGGTCTGGCACGACCAGCTTGCCGCCGATGCGCTCGAGGCCTCGGTTGACGCGAGCCTTGCCGATCTCGGCACCGACTATGCCGACCTGATCCTGATCCACTGGCCCGATCCCGACGTGCCGCTCAAGGAAACGCTCGGCGCCCTGTCCCGCGTCCGCCGCGACGGCCGCGCCCGCCATATCGGCATCTCCAACTTCCCCGTCGCGCTGATCGAAGAGGCGGTCGCTATATCGGACGAACCGATCGTCACCAACCAGGTCGAATGGCATGTCTATCTCGACCAGTCCAAGGTGCTGGACGCCTGCCGCAGGCACGGCATCTCGGTCACCTGCTACTGCCCGATCGCCCGCGGCAAGGTGGTCGGCGATCCGCTGATGGCCGATGTGGCCGCCCGCCATGGCAAGAGCGAGACGCAGGTGGCACTGCGCTGGCTGGTCCAGCAGCCCGGCGTCGTCGCCATTCCGCGCACCAGCAACCCTCAGCGGCTCGCCGAGAATCTCGATATCGCCGACTTCGCCTTGAGCGAGGAAGACATGGCAGCGATCGCCGGCCTGGCCCATCCACAAGGGCGCATGGTCAACGCCGCCTGGGCGCCCGACTGGGACTGAAGGAGGCTAAACCTTCCGCGCCGATCGGTTTTCGCCTTTCGCATTCAGGCCACCTCATGCACAATCCGGGCGATAAGACGATGCTGGTGCTGTCGCCCGGACGATAGAACCGCCCGGACGATAGAACCGCAAAGGGAGGCGGCCATGGCCCTGAAAAGGTCGATCGGGATTACAGGGCTGACCTTCATCGGCATCGGCGGCGTTCTCGGGTCGGGCTGGCTGTTCGCGCCGATGCTCGCGGTCCACCATGCAGGCCCCGCAGCGATCATCGCCTGGCTGATCGGCGGCTTCGCGATCCTGCTGATCGCGCTGCCCTTCGCCGAGGTCACCGGATGCCTGCCGGAGGCCGGCGCAATCGCCCGCGTGCCCCACTATTCCCACGGCAGCGCCACCAGCATGCTGATCGGCTGGTCGGCCTGGGTCGGCTACGCCACCCAGGCGCCGATCGAGACGCTGGCGATGATCCGCTATGTCGCCCCGCTGTTTCCCGAACTCGACCTTGCAGTCGGCAAGATGACGACGGACGATCTCAGCCTGCGCGGCTATCTGGTCGTTGCCGGCATTTTGCTGCTAATGACGGTCATCAACGTTCTCGGCGTCACCTGGCTGAACAAGGCCAACGCGATCATGACGACTGTGAAGATCCTGGTGCCGGCGATCGTCGTCATGACTTTTGTCGGTATCGACTTCAAGGCCTCGAATTTCACGGAATTCGGCGGCTTCGCGCCGATGGGCATCGCCGGCATTTTCAGTGCCGTGTCGGTCGGCGGCGTCGTCTTCGCGCTACTCGGCTTCCGCCATATCGTCGATCTGGCCGGCGAGGCGAAGCGGCCTCAGGTCACCATTCCGGCGGCTCTGTTCCTGACGGTCGGCCTGTGTTTCCTGATCTATGTCCTCGTCCAGATCGCCTTCGTCGGCGCCATGCCGGCCGATCGGCTGACCGATGGCTGGGCCAAGGTCGAGTTCGATCACCATCTCGGCCCGCTTGCCGGCATCGCCACGATCATCGGCATCTCCTGGCTGATCGCGCTGCTCTATGGTGCTGCGATCATCGGCCCGCTCGGCGCCGGCCTCGTATCGACCGGCTCGAACGCCCGGCTCGGGCTCGCCCTGTCGCTGAACGGCTTCTTTCCGAGCATCTTCGAATGGATTTCTGGGCGCGGCGTGCCGGTCTACGCGTTGATCCTCACCTTTCTCGCGGGCCTGGTGCTTCTCCTGTTCCCCTTCCAGGAGCTGGTCGCGCTGAACTCCTCGGCAATCGTCCTGTCGCTGTGCATCGGCCCGCTCGCCGTCGTCGCGCTGCGCCGCTCGCTGCCCGACCAGCCGCGGCCGATCCGGCTGCCGATGGTCTGGCTGATCGGCCTGGCCGCGTTCATCGTCGCGACATTCATCATCTACTGGAGCGGCTGGAGCACGATATGGCGGCTCGATGCGGCGCTTATCCTGGGTCTGCTTCTCTATCGCGTCAAACTGCTCTTCCAGCCCGTCGATGACCCGCTGAACTGGCGCGCGGCGCGCTGGCTGCTGATCTATCTCGTCTGCGTGACCGGCATCTCCTATCTCGGCCATTTCGGCGGCGGTATCGGCATCTTGCCGATCGGCTTCGACATGGCCGCGATCGCGGTGATCGGCCTGGTCTGCTTCCAGCTCGGCCTGCGCGACGCGCTGCCGCCTGAACGGACCCAGGAACTGGTCGAGGCCTCTATGGAAGGTCCGTGACGACGGGCAGGCCTAGGTGCTCCCCGCTATGGCCCGACGGGCGCGCGCGGAATGCCCAGACGGGCGATCGCCAGCCCGGTCAGCACCAGCCCCAGCGCGATCAGTACCGTCGCCGAGACCTGCTCGCCGAGCAGCAGCGCGCCGAAGGCGACGCCGAGCGCCGGTAGAAGGTTCATGCCGAGCGCCACATAGCTGTAGCCGACCGTGCGGATCAGGTGATAGCGCAGGATATAGGCGATGCCCGTCGGCCCGACGCCGAGCCAGACCAGCGCGATCCAGGCCGACTGCGACGGCATCTGCGGCAGGCCGTCACCCGACAGGATGACCGTCGGGACGAGCAGCATCAGCGACAGGCACAGCACCAGCGAACTGAGCCGGGTCGGCGGCACGCTTTCGACCCGCCTGACCAGCGAGCCCGAAATCGACAGGCAGACCAGCGCGCCCAGGATCGCGACCGGCGGCGCGAGCCCGCCTTCCATCCCCGTCAGCGCATCCTGGCCGACCACGACCGAGACGCCGGCAAAGCCGAGTAACACGGCGATCAGCTTCGGCATGTTCATCTTGTCGTCGCTGGTGGTGAAATGGCTGATGACCTGGGCCAGGAACGGCCCGGCGCCCATCAGCAGCGCCGTCGTTCCGGCATCGAGCGTCTGCTGCGCCCAGCTGATCAGCCAGAACGGCAGATAGGAACTCAGGACCGCGATCAGGCCGATATAGAACCATTCCCGCCGATGCGCCGGCAGCACGATGCCCCGCCACAGCGTCCAGGGCAGCAGCGCCAGAAAGCCGAAGGCGACCCGAAAAAAGACAAGCCAGACCGGCCCGGTTTCGGGTACGGCTACCTTGATCGCCACGAAGGCCGACGACCAGATCGTCACCATGATCGCGATCAGGGTGAGGTCGACGGGGGTCGGTTTGCGGATCATCCGAAGTTCTTAGCTCGTAGGGCAAGGTAATCAAACATGTCTTCGGGGATCGCAGCGCGGAGCAGCCATGTTTTTCTACATATCGAAGATCGCCTGGTTTTTCCTCCAGCCGTCGAACGCGCTGATCATGCTGGCGCTGGCGGGAGCTGTGCTGCTGGCCTTCGGTATCCGGCGGTTGGGCACCGGCGCGCTTGCGCTGGCGCTTGCCGGGCTCGTGCTGTGCGGGTTTTCTCCGCTTGGCCATCTGATGGTGCTGCCGCTGGAGGAGCGGTTTCCCGCCTGGGAGGAGGGCGAGGGCGGCGCGCCGGACGGGATCATTGTGCTCGGCGGCTCCTTCGACACCGCCGTCAGCGCCGGTCGGGGGATCGTCGCCCTGAACGAGGCGGCCGAGCGGGTCACCGCCGCGGCTGAACTCGCCCGGCGCTATCCCGACGCCCGCCTGGTCTTCACCGGCGGCTCGGGGAAGATCCTCTTCGACCGGGCCCGAGAGTCGGACGTGGCGAGCGCGCTGTTCAGCGGTATCGGCATCGATCCGAATCGAATCACGCTCGAAGATCAGTCGAAGAACACCTGGCAGAACGCCGTCTTCACCCGGGAGCGTGTCGCGCCGGAGGAGGGGGAACGCTGGCTGCTCGTTACCTCTGCCTGGCACATGCCGCGCGGTCAGCAGCTTCCGCGCCGCCGGATTTGAGGTCGATGCTTATCCGGTTGACTTCCGCACGCGCGGCGATGCCGATGTCTGGCGGCCGTTTTCCTCGGCGTCTGAAGGGCTTAGGCGTGTCGACATGGCAACGCGCGAGTGGATCGGGCTGTTCGCTTACCGGCTGACCGGCCGCACCTCGGTGCTGCTGCCGGGACCCGGCCGTTAAGGCTGTCCACAGGTCGATGTGGACGGCGCGGCGAAATCGGGAAAACCCCTGAAGAATGGACTTGCGCCCATGCTTAATAATTCGTAACTGGGTGGCTTAAAGTGACGACTGCTTGTCGTGCCTTGTTGACCGCTGTCCAATTGGAATGGGGTTCTGAATGGAACGCGACGCAAATCCGTCCTATCTGCGTGTAACCGTGTGGACACTGGCAATTCTGGTCGGTGTCATGGCTGTTACCGCCCTGTTTGGCGGATTCGAGCCGACTGCCATCGCTTCGCGATAGGAAACAGTCGGCGGTTATGCTGAAACGGCGTGGATCCGGACCGGACCGCGCCGTTTTTACTTTGCCTGCCACCCAATAACCGTCTTCTCTCCGCCGGCGTTAGACCATCGGCGAGCCGGTCTTGCCGTTCCCCTGGCGATGGTCTAACGCAGGAGGCCGGAGGACCCGTCATGCCGCATATCGAAAGCAAGCTCAGCCCCGCCTCGGATGACTTTCGCCGCAATGCCGAGGCGATGGCCGCCCTTGCCGCCGATCTTGCCGAAAAGCGGGCGGTCGCGGCGCGTGGCGGCTCGGACCGGGCTCGCGAGCGGCATCTGAAACGCGGCAAGCTGCTGCCGCGCGACCGGGTCATGCGGCTGATCGATCCGGGCTCGCCCTTCTTGGAGCTGTCGCCGCTGGCCGCCCATGGCCTGTACGAGGATGCCATCCACGGCGCCGGCATCATCACCGGCATCGGCCGTGTCGAGGGCCGCGAATGCGTCATCGTCTGCAACGACGCGACGATCAAGGGCGGCACCTACTATCCGATGACGGTCAAGAAGCACCTGCGCGCCCAGGAAGTGGCGCTGCAGAACCGCTTGCCCTGCATCTACCTGGTCGATTCCGGCGGCGCCAACCTGCCCAACCAGACCGACGTCTTTCCCGACCGCGAGCATTTCGGCCGGATCTTCTACAATCAGGCGACCATGTCGTCGGCCGGCATTCCGCAGATCGCTGTCGTCATGGGTTCGTGTACCGCCGGCGGCGCCTATGTGCCGGCGATGTCGGACGAAACCATCATCGTGCGCCGCCAGGGCACGATCTTCCTGGGCGGCCCGCCGCTGGTGAAGGCTGCGACCGGCGAGGAGGTCTCGGCGGAGGATCTCGGCGGCGCCGATGTCCATGCCCGCCTGTCCGGCGTGGCGGACCACTATGCGGTCGACGATGACCATGCGCTGGTCCTGGCCCGCCAGATCGTTGGAAACCTGAATGATCGCAAGGAGATATCGATCGAACTTCAGGCACCGGTCGAGCCGCTCTACGATGCCGCTGAACTCGATGGTGTGATCCCCGCCGCGCTGACCCGGCAATACGATATTCGCGAGGTCATCGCCCGGCTGGTCGACGGATCGCAGTTCGACGAGTTCAAGGCGCTGTACGGGACGACGCTGGTGACCGGCTTTGCGCGGATCGCCGGCATGCCGGTCGGAATCCTCGCCAATAACGGCATCCTGTTTTCCGAATCGGCGCTGAAGGGCGCCCATTTCATCGAATTGTGCTGCCAGCGCCGCATTCCACTGCTGTTCCTGCAGAACATCACCGGCTTCATGGTCGGCCGCGACTATGAGGCCGGCGGCATCGCCAAGGACGGCGCCAAGCTGGTCACGGCAGTCGCCTGCGCGCAGGTGCCGAAGATCACGGTGATTGTCGGCGGCTCGTTCGGGGCCGGCAATTACGGCATGTGCGGGCGTGCCTATTCGCCCCGCTTCCTGTTCATGTGGCCGAACGCGCGCATCTCGGTGATGGGCGGCGAGCAGGCGGCTTCCGTCTTGGCGACCGTACGCCGCGACAATATCGAGGCGGATGGCGGTGCCTGGAGCGCCGAAGAGGAGGAGGCCTTCAAGGCCCCGATCCGCGAGCGCTACGAGGCGGAGGGTCATCCCTATCACGCCACCGCCCGGCTCTGGGACGACGGCATCATCCTGCCGGGCGAGACGCGGCGTGTCCTGGCGCTCGCCTTTTCCGCCGCGCTCAACGCGCCGGTGCCGGAGACGAAATTCGGCGTGTTTCGGATGTAGGGGGGGCGGTAAGACGCCGGTGCGTCTGTTCGGGCTCCAACCGGCGGCCCGATCCAGCGGCTCCGTGGACGTTGCAGGAGGCGAGCGAAATGGCAGTCGTCACGGCATGCTGGCTCCCAGACCACGTCGATGGTGACGTCTGAGAAGCGCACTCTCTCTTCGGCTGTCATGCCCGGACTTGTTCCGGGCATCCATGACCACAGTGGCCAGCGAAGGTGTTCATGGATTGCCGGGACAAGCCCGGCAATGACAGCGGAGTGGGTGGCGGCAGAACACCATACCCTCCCTCGTCATCCCGGAAATCGCGTTAGCGATTATCCGGATCGGGGAGCCACCGGTCCATCAATGGAAAACACCAACGGGCGCTCGGGGTCTCCGATCCCGGCTCTCCGGCCGGGATGACGAGGGAGAGGAACGGATATCCAGTCGCCATCTCCGCGTCGACGGGGACCCGGTAAACTCTCGAGGATCGGCCCTAAGCCGCCGATTCCTCCGCGCCCGCCTCGTCGAGCCGCTTGTCGAGATAGCCGCCGCAGACGCCGATCAGCTCGTCGACCTTGTCCTCGAAGAAGTGGTTGGCGCCGTCGATGATCTGCTGGTCGATGATGATGCCCTTCTGCGTCTTCAGCTTTTCAACAAGCGTCTGCACCTCGGCTGGCGGCACGACGCGGTCAGCCGCGCCATGGACGATCAGACCGGAAGACGGGCAGGGGGCGAGGAAGGAGAAGTCGTAGAGATTTGCCGGCGGCACCACCGAGATGAATCCCTCGACTTCGGGCCGGCGCATCAGAAGCTGCATGCCAATCCAGGCGCCGAAGGAAAAGCCGGCGATCCAGCAGGCCCGCGCGTCCGGGTTGAAGCTCTGCACCCAGTCGAGCGCGGCAGCCGCATCCGACAATTCGCCAAGCCCGTGATCGAAGACGCCCTGGCTGCGCCCCACGCCCCGGAAGTTGAACCGCAAAACCGCGAAGCCGCGCTCGGCGAACATGTAATACATCTGATAGGCGATCTGATTGTTCATCGTGCCGCCGAACTGGGGATGCGGATGCAGGATGATCGCGATCCGCGAACTCTTGGTCTTTGGCGGGTGATAGCGCCCCTCGATGCGGCCGGCGGGACCGGTGAAAATGACTTCCGGCATGGAAAGCGACGTCCTTTCTTGACGATGCGGGGTCGGTTCTGTCCTGCGGGCGGCAGCCGGGTTGGCCGGCGGTGCGTTTTGGCGCCGTTGTCGCGGCGCCTCTTCCTTGACACCCTACGGACACCTCCCTACAAACTCTTTAGAACACTTCGAAACTGCTTCGAACCGGCATCCGCGCCTGGTGCTGCGGACCGCGTCGGGAGCGAAGCGCTGACACACACCACATATCTTGTGTCAATTGCAAGAGTTCAAGGCACTTAAAGTGCCTTGCCGGGAAAGAGGGTCAAGAGGGTTGGGGCAGACTTCCGCCTATCTCGACTACAACGCGACAGCGCCGATTCGCGACGCGGTGATTGCCGCTGTCGGCGATGCGATGCGCGTGACCGGCAACCCGTCCTCGATCCATTCGACCGGCCGCGCCGCCCGCAAGCTCATCGAGGAGGCGCGCCGCGACGTCGCAGCCCTCGTCGGCGCCGAGCCCGCCACCGTAACCTTCACCAGCGGCGGCACGGAAGCCAATGCGCTGGCGCTTGGCCGTCCGGACAGGACGGGGACGCTGCTCGCCAGCGCGGTGGAACATCCGTCGGTGCTCGGCGGCGGTCGCTATCCGGCTGATTCCATTGTCCGGCTCCCGGTCGATGCGGATGGCGTTTTGCGCCTCGACCTGTTGGAACAGGCGCTGTCGCGCACCTCCGGCCCGGCGCTCGTCTCCGTGATGCTCGCAAACAACGAGACCGGCGCGATCCAGCCGGTGGCCGACGCCGCCCGCATTGCCCATGCCGCCGGCGCGCGCATTCATTGCGACGCGGTGCAGGCGGCCGGTCGCCTCGAGATCGATATCGCCGGCCTTAACGTCGACTATCTGACCCTGTCCGCCCACAAGCTCGGCGGTCCGCAGGGGGCAGGCGCGCTCGTGCGCCGCAGCCGCGATGTCCCGGTGCATCCGCTCTATGCCGGCGGCGGGCAGGAACGGTCGCACCGGCCGGGCACGGAATCCGTCGCCGCGATCGCCGGCTTCGGCGTGGCGGCAAGGCTGGCTGCGGCCGAGGTCGGACGACAGGACGAAATTCGACTCTTGCGGGACTGGCTGGAAAGTGAACTGCGCACTATCTCGACCGATACAGTCATCTTTTCCGACGCGGTTGAGAGACTGGCCAACACGAGCTACTTCGCCGTTCCCGGCATTCCCGCGGAGACGGCGATGATCTCGCTGGACCTGGACGGCGTATGCGTCAGCTCCGGCTCCGCCTGTTCGTCGGGCAAGGTCGGACGGTCGCATGTTCTGGACGCAATGGGTGTTTCACCGGACCTTGCATCCGGTGCGATACGGGCAAGCCTCGGCTTGCCGACAAAAAGACTGGACGTTGAGAGGTTCATCGGGGCCTGGCGGCGTGTCGTGACGGCGCGCGATGCCAGACTTGGACGGGAATTCGAAACGGCATGAGCGAAACCCACGGCCCTTGAAGCCGTGAGCGAAGGAGCAAGGGATGCCTGCAGTACGGGAGACGATCGATCAGGTCCATGAGATCGACGTCGATAAATACAAGTATGGTTTCTTCACCGACATTGAGTCGGAGAAGGCGCCGAAGGGACTGAGCGAGGACATCGTCCGCTTCATTTCGGCCAAGAAGGAAGAGCCGGAATGGATGCTCGAATGGCGGCTGGAGGCCTATCAGCGCTGGCGCACGATGCGCGAGCCGTCCTGGGCCAAGGTCGCCTATCCGAAGATCGATTTCGAGGATCTCTACTACTACGCCGCGCCGAAATCGACGCCGGCGCCGAAGAGCCTCGACGAGGTCGATCCGGAATTGCTGGCGACCTATGAGAAGCTCGGCATTCCGCTGAAAGAACAGGAAGTGCTCGCCGGGGTGGAGGGTGCGCGGGTCGCTGTCGACGCGGTGTTCGATTCCGTCTCCGTCGTCACCACCTTCCGCGAGGAACTGGCCAAGCACGGCATCATCTTCTGTTCGATGTCCGAAGCTGTCCGCGAGCATCCCGAGTTGGTGCGCAAATATCTCGGCTCGGTGGTGCCGACCAGCGACAATTTCTACGCGACGCTGAATTCGGCGGTCTTTTCCGACGGGTCCTTCGTCTACATCCCGCCGGGCGTGCGCTGCCCGATGGAACTGTCGACCTATTTCCGCATCAACGAGCGCAACACCGGCCAGTTCGAGCGCACGCTGCTGATCGCCGACAAGGGCTCCTATGTGAGCTATCTGGAAGGCTGCACGGCGCCGATGCGCGACGAGAACCAGCTGCATGCCGCCGTCGTCGAGTTGGTTGCGCACGAGGACGCGGAGATCAAGTATTCGACCGTGCAGAACTGGTATCCCGGCGACAAGAACGGCGTCGGCGGCATCTACAATTTCGTCACCAAGCGGGGCGATTGCCGCGGCGACAATTCCAAGATCTCCTGGACCCAGGTCGAGACCGGGTCGGCGATCACCTGGAAATATCCAAGCTGCATCCTGCGCGGCGACAACTCGCGCGGCGAGTTCTACTCGATCGCCATCTCGAACGGCCATCAGCAGGTCGATTCCGGCACCAAGATGATCCATCTGGGCAAGAACACCTCGAGCCGGATCATCTCCAAGGGCATCGCCGCCGGCGTGTCGGAGAATACCTATCGCGGTCTCGTCTCCGCCCACGGCAAGGCGACCAACGCGCGCAACTTCACGCAATGCGATTCGCTCCTGATCGGCGATCGCTGCGGCGCGCATACCGTGCCCTATATCGAGGCCAAGAATTCCTCGACCGTGTTCGAGCACGAGGCGACCACCTCGAAGATCTCCGACGACCAGATGTTCTACTGCATGCAGCGGGGCCTGTCGGAGGAAGAGGCCGTCGCGCTGATCGTCAACGGCTTCGTCCGCGACGTGCTCCAGCATCTGCCGATGGAGTTCATGGTGGAATCCCAGAAGCTGATCGGCATCAGCCTGGAAGGCTCCGTGGGCTGATAAGCTAGGCGCTTCGGTGAAGGAGCCGCGCAAGGCGGGCGATCCTGCAGCCGAGGCATCAACGGAATTCGAAATACGCGTTGTCACTGGATCCCCCGGCCAGGCCGGGGGATCGACGGCGAGTGAATGGGATACGAAGAATGACCGCACTGCTTGAAATCAAGAACCTGCACGTCAAGGTCGAGGGCGAGGACAAGGAAATCCTTCGCGGCTTCAACCTGACCGTCAATCCCGGCGAGGTGCACGCCATCATGGGGCCGAACGGATCGGGCAAGTCGACCCTGTCCTATGTTCTGGCCGGCAAGGACGACTACGAGATCACCGAGGGCGAGGTGCTCTACAAGGGCGAGGACCTTCTGGACATGGAGCCGGACGAGCGCGCCGCCGCCGGCCTGTTCCTGGCCTTCCAGTATCCTGTCGAGATCCCCGGCGTCGCCTTCATGACGTTTCTCAAGACGGCGCTCAACGCCCAGCGCAAGACGCGCGGCGAGGGCGAATTGTCGACGCCCGACTTCATGCGCCTTGTCAAGGAGAAGTCGACCGCGCTCAATGTCAGCCAGGACATGTTGAAGCGCCCGGTCAATGTCGGTTTTTCCGGCGGCGAGAAGAAGCGCAGCGAGATCCTGCAGATGGCGCTCCTGCAGCCCGAGCTGTGCGTGATGGACGAGACCGATTCCGGCCTCGACATCGATGCGCTGCGGGTCGTTTCGGACGGCGTCAACGCCCTGCGTGATGCCGAGCGCGCGATGGTCGTGATCACCCACTACCAGCGCTTGCTCAACCACATCGTGCCGGATGTTGTTCACGTCATGGCGGCCGGCCGGATCGTCAAGACCGGCGGCAAGGAACTGGCGCTGGAGCTCGAGCAGTCCGGCTATGCGGCCTTCACCGAAGCGGCCTGAGGTGGGAGACCTTAAACGATGAGTGTAGAGGTCAGAGTGGTCCAGACCGCCGCGGAAGAGGCGGTGCCGGGCCAGTTCGAGGCGGTCGCCGGCACTCTGCCCGGATCGCCGAACATACAGGCCGAGCGCCGCGCGGCGCTGGCCCGCTTCCAGTCGGAAGGCCTGCCGCACCGGCGGGTGGAGGAATGGAAATATACCGATCTGCGCCGCGTGCTCGGCGCGATGCCGCCGCCGGTTCAGCCGACGGGCGCGCCGATCGGGCCCGAGACGCTTGCAGAGCTTGACGCCTGGAAGATCGTCATCGTCGACGGGGCGATCACCTGCCTGCCCGAGGCGCTGGCGGAGGAGGGCGTGTCGGTGACGACGCTCACAGACGCGCTTGCCGGCGCCGACGGCGCGGCCCTGCTGGAGGGCTGGCCCGCCGAGGCCCGCTCCAGCATCCTCGATCTGAACACCGCCTTCATGGCGACCGGCGTGATCGTTGCGGTGCCGGACGGGGTGCATCTTGGCAAACCGATCCATATCGCGACCGTCACCACGGTGCCGGAGGCGGCCGCCGTCACGCTGCGCCATGCGATCACGGTCGGCGCCAATGCCTCGGCGACGGTGATCGAGAGCTATGAGGGGCCGGACGGCATCTCCTATCTGGTCAATACGGCCAACAAGATCGCCGTCGGCCGCGATTCGACACTCACCTGGGTCAAGATCCAGCGTGACGGCACCGCGGCGACCCATCTGTCGACCGCGACGATCGATATCGACCAGGGCGCCCGCCTGACCTGCGCGCCGATCACCATCGGCGCCGCGCTGTCGCGGAACCAGTTCGCGATGGCCTTCGATGGCGAGCATGCCGATGTCAACGTCACGGGCGTGCAGATGCTTGGCGGCCGGCAGCATGGCGACACCACCCTGTTCGTCGATCACGCCCTGCCGAACGGCGCCAGCCGCGAATTGTTTAAGTCGGTGCTCGACGGGCGTGCCCGCGGCGTCTTCCAGGGTAAGATCGTCGTTCGCCAGGATGCCCAGAAGGTCGACGGGCGGATGATGGCGCAATCGCTGATGCTGTCCGATCAGGCGGAGGCCGATTCCAAGCCGGAATTGGAGATCTATGCCGACGACGTCCAGTGCGGCCATGGCTCGACCTCCGGGCGGATCGACGAGGACCTGCTGTTCTATCTGCGCGCCCGCGGCATTCCGGAAGTGACCGCCAAGGCGTTGCTGATCGAAGCCTTCATCGGCGAGGCGGTCGAGGCGATCGGCAACGAGGCGATCGCCGAGGCGCTGTCGTCGCTTGCCCATGACTGGGTCGTGCAGCATGCCGGCGGCGGATCGGAGCCCAAGGCGAGTGGGGGAGCGGACGCATGAGCGAAACCGCGATCGCCGCGCCGGTCTACGATGTCGAGCGGATCCGCGCCGATTTCCCGATCCTGTCGCGGACGGTCTACGACAAGCCGCTCGTCTACCTCGACAACGCGGCGTCGGCCCAGAAGCCGCGCCAGGTGATCGAGGCGATCACGCAGGCCTATGAACACGAATACGCCAATGTGCATCGCGGCCTGCACTATCTCTCGAACACCGCGACGGAGAATTTCGAGGCCGCCCGGGTCCGCACGCAGGCTTTCCTGAGCGCGGCCTCGCCGGACGAGATCATCTTCACCCGCAATGCCACGGAGGCGATCAATCTCGTCGCCTACGGGCTCGGCGCGGAGATCGGGGAGGGTGACGAGATTGTCCTGTCGATCATGGAGCACCACTCCAACATCGTGCCCTGGCACTTCCTGCGCGAGCGCAAGGGCGCGGTGCTGAAATGGGTGCCGGTCACCGAGGATGGCGCGTTCCACATCGCCGATTTCGAGGCGCAACTTACCGAGCGCACCAAGGTCGTCGCGATCACCCACATGTCGAACATGCTGGGCACGGTCGTGCCGGTCAAAAAAATCGTCGAGATCGCCCATGCCCGCGGCATTCCGGTGCTGATCGACGGCAGCCAGGGCGCCGTCCATCTCGACGTCGACGTCCAGGATATCGGCGCGGACTACTACGTCTTCACCGGCCACAAGGTCTATGGGCCGACCGGCATCGGCGTTCTGCACGGAACCCGCGAGGCGCTCGACCGGCTGCCGCCGTTCAATGGTGGCGGCGAGATGATCAAGGACGTGACCACGGAAACGGTCACCTACGGCGATCCGCCGCACCGCTTTGAGGCTGGCACGCCGCCGATCGTCCAGGCGATCGGGCTTGCCGCCGCGCTCGACTATATGGATGCGATCGGCCGTCCGGCGATCAAGGCGCATGAGGAGCGCCTGCGGGCCTATGCGCATGAACGCCTCGGCGCGATGAACTCGGTGAGGATCTTCGGCAACGCGCCCGGCAAGGGGGCGATCGTATCGTTCGAACTCGCCGGCGCCCACGCCCATGACGTCTCCACCGTCATCGACCGCTACGGCGTCGCCGTCAGGGCGGGTACCCATTGCGTGCAGCCGCTGCTGCAGCGCTTCGGCGTGACCTCGACCTGCCGGGCCTCGTTCGGGCTCTACAACACGCTCGAGGAAGTCGATATACTGGCCGAGGCCGTCGGCAAGGCCCAACAGTTCTTCGCTTGAAGGAAGCCGGCATGAACGACTTGACCAACACGCAACCTGGTTCCGCCGCCGAACCGCCTGCGGCGGTCTCCGCGATCCCGCAGGAAGAGCTGGACCGGCTGACCGACGACATCATCGGCGCGCTGAAATCCGTCTATGATCCGGAAATCCCCGTCGACATCTTCGAACTGGGCCTGATCTACCGGATCGATGTCGACGATGACCGCAACGTGACTGTCGACATGACGCTGACGGCGCCCGGCTGTCCGGTCGCCGGCGAAATGCCGATCTGGGTCGAGAACGCCGTCAGTTCCGTCAACGGGGTCGGCACGGTCAAGGTCGAGATGGTGTTCGATCCGCCCTGGGATCCCAGCCGCATGTCGGACGAGGCGCGGGTCGCCCTCGACTTCTGGTGACCTATATAACGGGGTCCGTCGTACCCGACGAATCAGTACACGTGAAGAGAAAGCAGGACGCAGAATGACCATTGCCGTTCAGCGCCCACGGCCGAAGGTGATGACGCTCACCGATGCGGCCGCCGAGCGCATCCGCGAGATCTCCGAAAAAGCCGAGACCTCCGTCGCCGGCCTCCGGGTCGGTGTGACGAATGGTGGCTGCGCCGGCATGTCCTATACGATGGAATATGCCGAGGAAGCCGATCCGCTCGATGAAGTGGTCGAGGACAAGGGCGTCAAGCTCCTGATCGACCCGAAGGCGGTGCTGTTCCTGCTCGGCACCGAAATGGACTTCCAGGTCGACACGCTCTCGGCCCGGTTCGTGTTCAACAACCCGAACCAGACCTCCGCCTGCGGCTGCGGCGAATCGGTGGCGATTACGCCGGCGAAGATCGACGCCTGAGCCGGCTACACGGTTTTTTCGGCGCTATCAGGCGACCGCGGTCTTCTCGCGCTCGTGGTCGAGGAGTTCGGTTTCCGAGGTGACGCGGTTGCGGCCGCCGCGCTTCGAGGCGTAGAGCGCCATGTCGGCCCGCTCGATGAAGGTGTGCCGGGTATCTCTCTCGCGGAAGACGGCAACGCCGACCGACATCGTTATCCGGCCGAGGCTCTCGCCCGTCGAACGCTTGATCAGCTCCTTGGCGATCAAGGCAGTGCGGATCTGATTGCCGACGGTGACGGCGGCCTGCAGATTGGTGTTCGGCAGGATGACGGCGAATTCCTCGCCGCCGTAGCGCGCGGCGATATCGCGACCCTTGACCGCGCCCTTTATGGCCGAGCCGACCAGCCGAAGCACCTGGTCGCCGGTCTGATGGCCGTAGGTGTCGTTGAATTTCTTGAAATGGTCGATATCGCACATCACCAGCGACACGGGTTCGCCGCGGCGCATCGCCACACTGATCGCGTGATCGAGGCTTTGATCGAAGTGCTTGCGATTGGCAAGACCGGTCAGCTGATCGGTCAGGGATTCGTACCGGATCGCCTCGAGGCTCTCTTGCAGCCCCTGGATGTGCTGTTGCGATTCGCGAAGCTGCTTTTCCAGGGCCGAATTCTTGGATTCGATCTCGACTGTTGCCCGCAACACCTTGTCGACGATGGCGCGGAGTTGATTGCGCGATTCCGCCGCGTTCAGCCCGTCGGCGGCCGACCGTAGCGATTCGCCGTAGGTCTCGACCACTTCGCCGGAGGATTCCAGCATCTTGACGATGCCGCTCAACTCATCGGAGACCCGTGAGCTGACCTCGCCGACATGGTCGCTCAGGCGAACCGGCGACAAAAACTCCTCATAGAGGCGCTCGGTCAGGTCCTCCGGCAGGTGCCCAAGCCGCTTCAGGGCATCGTTCACCGCCTTGTTCAATTCGCGATTGAAGCCGGCGGCATAATTGTACCAGAGCTCGTAGTTTCGCGGATAGGCCGAGGTCCGGTTGCCCTTCAGATACGACAGCGCCGCTTCGCCATACGCGATCGAGCGCTCGAATTCCTCTATCCGTGCCACACGTTCACCCCCGGGCCCGTCGGCATCTGCGCAACGACGATTCCCTATACATGTTCACCATAAGCAAAAGCTATCGCTATCGCTTTAACGTAGGGTTAATCGCCGGCAAATGAACTCTGCCGGCTCCGATGCTTCAACACCTTGATTTTTCAGTCTTTCTCGCTCGCGGGAGCGGGGCGCCGAACAGGCCGGAGCAGAAACTGCGGGACGTGATCGCCCAGTCCCACAACCACGCGATCGGAGTCGCGCTTGCCGCGTCCGCGACCCTCTTCCGACTTCGACCCGGAGGCCTTCGCCGGCCGGTCCTGGCGTCGCGTCCGGGTCTCCGCCTGTTTGCCCCGGCGCGGAGACGATGTCCGCTTTTCATCCGGACGGTCCGCCGGCGTATCGGTTTCCGTGGGCTCCTGGCGGGGGATAGGCTGGCCGATCAGTTTTTCGATCGCCGCGACATACTTTCCGTCCGCCGGCGTAGCGATGGTGATCGCATCGCCTTCGCGTCCCGCCCGACCGGTACGGCCGATCCGGTGGACATAGTCCTCCGCGTGGCTCGGCACGTCGAAGTTGAAGACATGGCTGACGGCGGGAATATCGAGGCCACGGGCAGCGACATCGCTGGCAACGAGCGTGTTGATCTCGCCGGCGCGGAATTTCGCCAGTGTCGCCATGCGTTCGCGCTGATCGAGATCGCCGTGCAGCGCGCCGGCGTTGAAGCCGTGCCGTTGCAGGGAGCGGAACAGGGTCGAGACGTCGCGTTTGCGGTTGCAGAAGATGATCGCGTTGGTCAGGTTCGGCGCGTTCTGCATTTCCCGCCGCAGCACCGCCCGTTTGTCTTTCGGCGTCGTCGACGAGGAGACCAGAAGCTGGCGCACGGTTTCGGCCGTCGAGGCCTGGCGGGCCACTTCGACGCTGACCGGATTCTGCAGGAACTGTCCCGTCAGCTTCTGGATCTCCGGCGGCATCGTCGCCGAGAAGAACAGCGTCTGCCGGGTGAACGGGACGAGCCGGCAGATCCGCTCGATATCGGGAATGAACCCCATGTCGAGCATGCGGTCGGCTTCGTCGATGACCAAGATCTCGACGCCGGTCAGCAAGAGCTTGCCGCGCTCGAAATGATCGAGCAGGCGGCCGGGCGTGGCGATCAGCACGTCGGCGCCGCGATCGAGCTTGCGGTCTTGCTCCTCGAACGACACGCCGCCGATCAGAAGCGCGACGGTCAGCTTGTGGTTCTGGCCGTATCTCGTGAAGTTCTCTTCGACCTGGGCGGCGAGTTCGCGCGTCGGCTCGAGAATCAGCGTGCGCGGCATCCGCGCTCGCGCGCGTCCCTTCTCCAGAAGCGACAGCATCGGCAGCACGAAGCTCGCGGTCTTGCCGGTGCCGGTCTGGGCAATCCCGATGACATCACGCCGGTCAAGGACGTGCGGGATCGCTTCCGCCTGGATCGGAGTCGGGTCTGTATATCCGGCAGCCTCGACTGCGGAGAGAACTTTGGGAGAGAGTGCGAGGTCTGTAAATGGCATCTACCGGCCACAGTGATCCGTGCGGCGGGACTGGTGCAAACGCAGGGATGTCAAGAGGTTCAGGTTCCGTTCGGTTCGAGCCGGACCATATAGGCTGGCTGTCACATGTCAACGGCACAATTCAGCTTTCCTGCGGAAGCGTTAGCGCCATATTGCCGCAAAACCGGCGACTTGAACGCTGTCTACATGCCGTCGCGCGGAAAGAGCGCACGCATTGCGCCATGTTGAACCGCAATTTCGTGTCGCCGTTAGGCAGCGGCGAGGGCCGGTATCCGGATGCGCAGCCATGCGATACCATCTCACAGTCGGTGTAGAGGCGGAGGAAAGTCGTGCCGGTATCGAAACGCGACGGTGTTGCGCTCTACTACGAAACGGCGGGCGCGCAGGGCCCAGAGCGCCCGATCGTCCTGGTGCACGGGCTTGGCGGCAGCATTCAGGCGATGCGGCCGCAGCTGGATTATTTCGCCCAACGCCATCACGTCGTGGCCGTCGACCTGCGCGGGCATGGCAAGAGCGACAAGCCGGAGCAGGGCTACGCCATTGCCGCGATGGCCGAGGATGTGGAGTGGCTGGTGCGGGACCTGGCGCTTGATGAGCCGGTGTTGATCGGTCACAGCATGGGCGGCGCAATCTCGCTTGAGCTTGCCGCGACCCGTCCCGACCTGATCGGCGCGACGGTCCTGCTCGATACGGCTGTCCTGCCGACGCCGGAGGCCTGGGCCGGGATCAAGCCGTTTCTGTCGAAACTCCGCTCTCCCGATTTCAAGACGATCGCGCGGCAGTTCTTTTCCGATGCGTTTTTCCTGCCCAGCAGCGACCCCGATCTCCGCAAGGCGGTTCTGGACGAGATGCTCGCAACACCCCTGCCGATCCTGGCCTCGGCCTTCGAGGAGATCTTCCTGTGGAAGGGCGAGGCCGCGTTGCGCCGCTGCGAAGTGCCGTGCCTTTATATCGGCGCCACCAAGCCGCGCGGCGACATACCGCGGATGGCCGAGATCAATCCCCGGCTTGTGTGCGGCCAGGTCATCGAATCCGGGCATTTCCTGCAGCTTGAGGTGCCCGATCAGGTCAATGCGATGATCGCCCGGTTCATCGACATCGACTGCCGGTGACCCCTAGTCGGGGCCTGTCCGGACCCGTCAGATATCCAGGTCCTCGGCGAATTCGGCATTGTCCTGAATGAACCGGAAGCGGGCTTCCGGGCTGGTGCCCATCAGGCGCTTGACCGCGTCCGTTGTATCATCCTGACCGGTTTCGACGGCGACCCTGAGCAATGTCCGCTTGGCCGGGTCCATCGTCGTGTCGCGCAATTGGTTCGGCAGCATCTCGCCGAGCCCCTTGAACCGGCCGATATCGATCTTGCCGCGGCCCGTGAAATCCGATTTCAGCAGCGCGTCCTTGTGTGTGTCGTCGCGGGCATAGAGCGTCTTGCCACCCTGGCTGATCCGGTAGAGCGGCGGCACGGCGAGATAGAGATGGCCTTCGGCGATCAGCTCGGGCATCTGCCGGTAGAAGAAGGTCATCAGGAGCGAGGCGATATGGGCGCCGTCGACATCGGCGTCGGTCATGATGATGACCTTGTCGTAGCGCAGGTCCTCGCCACGATATTGCTTGCCCGACCCGCAGCCGAGCGCCTGGATCAGGTCGGCAAGCTGCTGGTTGCTGGCAAGCTTGCCCGAGGCGGCGCTTTCGACATTGAGGATCTTGCCGCGCAGCGGCAGCACGGCCTGGGTCTTGCGGTTGCGCGCCTGTTTGGCCGAGCCGCCGGCCGAATCGCCCTCGACGATGAAGATCTCGGCACCGGCTGTCGCGGTGTTGGAACAATCGGCGAGCTTGCCCGGCAGGCGCAGCTTGCGCACGGCGGTCTTGCGGCCGACTTCCTTTTCCTGGCGCCGGCGCAGCCGCTCCTCGGCCCGCTCGATCACCCAGTCGAGCAGCTTGGTCGCCTGCTGGGGGCTCGCCGTCAGCCAGTGATCGAACTCGTCGCGGATCGCCTGCTCGACGATGCGGGTCGCCTCGGCGGTGGCGAGCTTGTCCTTGGTCTGCCCCTGGAATTCCGGCTCGCGGATGAAGACCGACAGCATCGCGGTGCACGACGACATCACGTCGTCGGCGGTGAACACGTTGGCGCGCTTGCGGCCGGTCAGTTCGGCATAGGCCCTCAAGCCCCGCAGGAGGGTGCCGCGCAGGCCGGCCTCGTGCGTGCCGCCTTCCGGCGTCGGCACGGTGTTGCAATAGGAAGAGACGAAGCCGTCGCGGCTGGCGCACCAGGCAACCGCCCATTCGACGCCGCCATGCCCGCCATCCTTCTCGACGCGGCCGGCGAAGATGTCGTTGGCGACCGTGGTCGCGCCGGCGATCTCGGCGGACAGGAAGTCCCGCAATCCGCCGGGGAAATGGAACACCTCCTTTTCCGGAACCGACCCGTCGGCATCGAGCAGCTCGGGCGCGCAGCTCCAGCGGATTTCGACGCCGCGGAACAGATAGGCCTTCGACCGCGTCATCCGGAACAGCCGGGCAGGGCGGAACGCCGCCTTGCCGAAGATTTCCGGGTCCGGACGGAAGCGCACCTTGGTGCCGCGCCGGTTCATGGTCTCGCCGAGATGCTCGATGCCGGTCACCGGCCCGCCGCGCGCATAGACCTGACGATAGAGCTGGCGCCCGCGCGCGACCTCCACCTCAAGCCGCTCCGACAGCGCGTTGACGACGGAAACGCCGACGCCGTGCAGCCCGCCGGAAGTGTCATAGACCTTGGAATCGAACTTGCCGCCGGCATGCAGCGTGGTGAGGATCACCTCCAGCGCCGACTTGTCGGTGTATTTGGGATGCGGATCGACCGGGATGCCGCGGCCATTGTCGGTGACGGTCAGAAACCCGTCGGTCTCCAGCTCCACGTCGATCCAGGTCGCATGCCCGGCGACCGCCTCGTCCATTGCATTGTCGATGACCTCGGCGAAGAGATGGTGCAGCGCCTTCTCGTCCGTCCCGCCGATATACATGCCGGGCCGGCGCCGGACCGGCTCCAGCCCCTCGAGCACCTCGATATCGGCAGCCGTATAGGCCTCTTCCGCGCCGTTTGCCTGATCACGCGGCCCCGGTTGCGCGCGCGGCTTCGGTTTCGCCGCGGGTGGCTTGGCCGAGGCAGGCGATCCTGCGGCGGAGGGCTGGTCGAACAGGGACAGGGTGTCTTGCGGTTTTGCCATGAACGCTGATTTCGGATCGGTGAGGGACGCGTGTGAGGTCGACGTAATCGAATCACGTCCTATTGTGCCATTTCGCGAGCGGCTATGCGACGATCGGGCGCGGCTATAGGTAGCGCTCGATCGCCCAGACGCCCACCGCGACCGGTCCGGCGACGGCGATCATCACGGCCGGCAGCACGACGAGCGCCAGCCCGTCCTGCGCGTCGGGCACCGGGTTCCACCAGAACACGCTGCCGAAGCCCCAGATCCAGAAGCCCGAGAGCGCCGCCAAGGCGAGCGCGCAGATCCACAGCGACAGCGAGTTCTGCGCGCGCCGGTTCAGCACGCCGAAGGGAACGAAGGGCAGGATGCCGATCGCGATGAAGAAGCCGGTCGCCGGAATGGCGAAGACGCCGAGGCTCGGATCGACCTGCCGGATGATCGTCACCGCGATCAGCCCGCAACCGGCGAAAAACAGACCAAGATTGAGGGACCGCATCCCGCTCTTCTTCGTGCTCCTCTGCCGGGTGACACCTTTGCCGGGCGACAAGCCTGCTCCGATGTGGGTCATCACGGCCTGAAAAGCAAGCTGGCCTGAAAACGCAAGACGGCCCCGCGTGTTACCCGGCATCGGCGGTCTCGGCCAATGCCCGAACCTCACGGAGCCGCCCCGGGATGCATCGCCGACATGATCAGCGGCGCAGGACATCCTGATCTGGACTGTTTAGGAGCCATATGTCCGGTAGAATTCGACGAAAACAGCGTTCCGATCGAATGCTCGCCGGTTATACGGAAGATCTGATTGTCGGTTTATTTCAGCCGCCGCGAAGGTCTGTTCTCAGGAACGAACCTGCAGCGGCATGGATCGGGTCGGTGGGGTCATTGTCGTAGACCTCCATTGCTGAACACTTGTGATCTTGCGCTTCGTTGCTGACGCTGTCAATGCAAATCGGCGGGTTTTCGACAGGGTGCGACCGGTTGTCCGGCCGTGCTGGAAAGGGGGTCGGAGAGGGGCGGGAAGAGGCTGGTGCCTGTGTGTGGGTAATGCGGGGGAAACCCGGCTTGACCACGGGGAGACCGTAGGCCGCTGCCTTGCAGTCGTCATCCCGGCCGCAGGCGCAGCCGGAGAACCGGGATCGGGGAGCCCAAGTCGGTGCCAGTGGGCCTCCGAACCGCCTCGGTTCCCCGATCCCGGATAATCGCTCACGCGAATTCCGGGATGACGAGGGAGAGGGTAGTGTTCCGGCGCTACCCCATCCGCTGTCATTGCCGGGCTTGTCCCGGCAATCCATGAAACCTGCGCTGGCCACTGTGGCCATGGATGCCCGGAACAGGTCCGGGCATGACAGCCGAGGAGAGAATGCATCCCTCGACCGTTATCCCCGGCGCGCTCACCCGTCCGGCCATTGCGTCGCGTTTTCCTCGAAGTCGGGCCGCTGCGGGCGCACGACGCAGAACCGGTGGCCGGTCGGGGCTTCCATCACCGTCCAGGTCTTGCAGGTCCCGATTTCCCGCGCGCCGAGCGCCGTCAGGCGCGCGACCTCGGCCGGGATGTCGTCCGTCTCGATATCCAGATGCAAACGGGCGGGATGATCGACCGTTTGCACGAGGATACGCATCTCCGTGTCCGGGCCGATCAGGTCCCGGTACTTCGGATCCTTCGGATTGGTTTCCGCGGCGCGGCCAAGCGCGCGCGTCCAGAAGGAGCATGCCTTGTCGATGTCATCGTCCGGACAATCGATCACGATGACGGCGGGCCTGCTCTTGTGCATGGCGCTTCCTCGAATAGGATCTCTCAGATCGGGGAAGCGTATCGCAGGATTTGGAACAAATAAAGAACAAATCTGTTCGGACGGGTTTGAAAAATGAAGCGTGCGCCTCCGACGGGCGTCGCCCGAGGGGTATGAAACCGGGGCACAAAAAAGGGCGGCCGCAGCCGCCCAATCACATGACCAGTCCAAGATGGCCGGTCCAGGGTGGATCGTGCGCCCGTCTTCGAGATCAAGCGCACGATCCGATAGGCGACAGCGACGTTACACGCTGTAATACAGATCGAACTCGATCGGATGCGGGGTCATCTCGAAGGCCAGCACCTCGTCCATCTTCAGCTCGATATAGGCATCGATCTGGTCGTCGGTGAAGACGCCGCCGGCCTTCAGGAACTCGCGGTCGGCATCGAGCGCGTCGAGCGCCTCGCGCAGGCTGCCCGAGACGGTCGGGATGTCCTTCAATTCCTCCGGCGGCAGGTCGTAGAGGTTCTTGTCCATCGGATCGCCGGGGTTGATCTTGTTCTTGATGCCGTCGAGGCCGGCCATCAGCAGCGCGGCGAAGGCGAGATACGGGTTCGCGCCCGGATCGGGGAAGCGCACCTCGACGCGCTTGGCCTTCGGCGAGGAGGCCACCGGAATGCGGCAGGAGGCCGAGCGGTTGCGGGCCGAATAGGCCAGCAGCACCGGCGCCTCGTAGCCGGGAACCAGCCGCTTGTACGAGTTGGTCAGCGGGTTGGTGAAGGCGTTGATCGCCTTGGCGTGCTTCAGGATGCCGCCGATATAGTAGAGGCACTCGTCCGACAGGCCGGCGTATTTCTTGCCCGCGAACAGCGGCTTGTCCTTCTTCCAGATCGACTGGTGGACATGCATGCCCGAGCCGTTGTCGCCGAACACCGGCTTCGGCATGAAGGTCGCCGACTTGCCATAGGCCGCCGCGACCTGGTGCACGACGTACTTATAGACCTGCAGGTGATCGGCATTCTGCGTCAGCGGGGCGAACTTCATGCCGAGCTCGTGCTGCGCCGCGCCGACCTCGTGGTGGTGCTTCTCGACCGAGACGCCCATGCTGGCCATCACGGTCAGCATCTCGGAGCGCATGTCCTGGGCCGAGTCGACCGGCGGAACCGGAAAGTAGCCGCCCTTCATGCGCGGACGGTGGCCGAGATTGCCGGCCTCGTATTCGGTCGCGGTGTTCGACGGCAGTTCGGAGGAATCGATCTCGAAGCCGGTCGCGTAGGGCTCGGTGGTGAAGCGCACGTCGTCGAAGACGAAGAACTCGGCTTCCGGACCGAAGAAGCAGGCATCACCGATCTTGGTCTGCTTCAGATAGGCCTCCGCCTTCTTCGCCGTCGAGCGCGGATCGCGCTCATAGGCCTCGCCGGTGGACGGCTCCAGGACGTCGCACATGATGGCGAGCGTCGGGGCGGCGAAGAACGGATCGAGATGGGCCGATTCCGGATCGGGCATCAGGTTCATGTCGGATTCGTTGATCGCCTTCCAGCCGGCGATCGACGAGCCGTCGAACATCACGCCGTCGGCGAACATGTCCTCGTCGACCACGGACGCGTCCATCGTCACGTGCTGCATCTTGCCGCGCGGATCGGTGAACCTGAGGTCCACGAACTTGACTTCGTTCTCCTTCATCATTTTGAGAACGGACTTGGAATCAGCCATGTAACTACCCCTTTTGAGTTTTCAGCTGTGTCTTTTCGACGGTCGTCGAATGAGTGGCCAACGGTTAGGACCGTTGCGGTTTATCGCCTGGACGGCGTTCGTCTAGATGGCTTCCGTCCCGCGCTCGCCGGTGCGGATGCGGATCGCGTCCTCGATGTTGGAGATGAAGATCTTGCCGTCGCCGATGCGCCCGGTCTGCGCCGCTTTCTGGATCGCCTCGACGGCTGCGTCGATCTGATCCTCGCCCAGAACGACTTCCACCTTCACCTTGGGGAGGAAATCCACCACGTATTCCGCGCCCCGATAGAGTTCGGTATGGCCCTTCTGGCGGCCGAACCCCTTCGCTTCGGTAACGGTGATGCCCTGCAGGCCCACCTCCTGGAGCGCCTCCTTTACTTCGTCGAGCTTGAACGGCTTGATGATAGCCTCGATTTTCTTCATCTGGGCGTTGCTCCTCGCATTGGGTCGCCGATTTCCATGAAAGGCCCAACCCTTCACGGAAGACCCAGCCTTTCACGAAAGGACCCGGCGATCCGTTAGCATGCGCTGTGCCAATCGCCGGGCAAAAAAATTCCGCTTTGATTTCGAGTATTTAGCGGAAAGTGCCCTGATTTCGATCAATTCGGGCTCGATTGTGGTGGTTAAGAAACAAGCGTTTGCACAAGAAGTGTGCAGCATGGCGACGGGGCACGTTCAGGCGACAGCCGCGTGTGATGGCGCTACACCTGTCGGAACGGAGTGACAGCGGGAGCGAAGCGTGATCGAGCTTTTGACGACGCAGGAGATGGGCGGTGCCGACCGGCGGGCGATTGCCGGCGGCATTCCCGGCGCGGTGCTGATGGAAAATGCCGGCCGGGCCGTCGCGGCGGCCGCGCTCGGGCTTCGCCGGGGGCAGCCGGTCGTGGTGTTGTGCGGTCCCGGCAACAATGGCGGCGATGGCTTCGTCGCAGCCCGCCATCTGGCCGCCGCGGGGCGCGACGTCCGCCTGTTTCTGCTCGGTGACCGGGAGCGGCTGAAGGGCGATGCCGCCATAATGGCCGATCGCTGGACGGGACCGGTGGAAGCAATGGAACCGGAAACCGTCGGCGATGTTGTCGGCAGCGATGTCGGCGGCGGGGCAGGGGTTATCATCGACGCGCTGTTCGGCGCCGGTCTGTCGAAGCCGATCGCCGGACCTGCCGGTCACGTCGTCGACGAGGTCAGTGCATCCGGCGTTCCGGTCGTCGCCGTCGACGTGCCCTCCGGCGTCGACGGGTCGACCGGGCGCGTGGCGGGGCCGGCGATCCGGGCTGTGCGGACGGTCACGTTCTTCCGCCTGAAGCCCGGCCATCTGCTGATGCCGGGCCGCAGCCTGTGCGGCGACATCCGCGTGGCCGATATCGGCATCCCGGAGCAGGTGCTGGACGAGATAAGGCCCTCGACCTTCGCCAACGGCCCCGCGCTGTGGGGCGACACGCTGCCGCGCGTTCGTGTCGACGGCCATAAGTACGATCGCGGCCATGCGCTCATCGTCAGTGGTGGCGCGGCGCATACCGGTGCCGCCCGTCTGGCCGCGCGGGCGGCCCTGCGCATAGGCGCCGGCCTGGTGACCGTTGCCGCCCCGGCAAGCGCGCTGATGGTGAATGCCGCCCATCTGACCGCGATCATGCTGGACAGGGCGGACGGCCCCGAGGGACTGGCCGAAGCCCTTGCCGACCGCCGCCGTAACGCCGTCCTGATCGGGCCGGCCGCTGGTGTCGGCGAGGAAACGCGGCAGAGGGTGCTGGTCGCGCTGGAAGCAGGCCGCCCGGTGGTGATCGACGCGGACGGGCTGACGAGTTTCGAGGAGGCGTCGGACAACCTCTTCGCCGCGATCCACGCCGATCCCGCGCGGCCGGTCGTGCTGACGCCGCATGCGGGCGAATTCCGCCGCCTGTTTCCCGATCTGGTCGACCTGCCGAAGCCTGCCGGAGCCCGGCAGGCGGCCGCCCGCAGCGGGGCGATCGTCGTTCTGAAGGGCGCCGATACGGTTATCGCTGCGCCCGACGGGCGCGCGGCGATCAACGCGGACGCGCCGGCCTGGCTCGCAACCGCTGGATCGGGCGACGTCCTGGCCGGTCTCGTCACCGGCCTTCTGGCCCAGGCGATGCCGGCCTTCGAGGCTGCCTGCGCCGCGGTCTGGATCCACGGCGCCGCCGCCGGCCGCCACGGCCCCGGCCTCATTGCCGAGGACCTGCCGGATTGTGTTCCAGCCGTGCTGGCGGGGTTTTTAAGGTAAACGCCCGTTAGTAGAATCTGTAGCATCGTCGCAACCGGGTCTTAAATCTCCCCGGCTAAACTGCAGCGCAAAGGCAAACTCTCCGATCTCGACAGGGAAGGCGGAAGCCATGGCGCTGCGCTTTGATAGATTCTTGGGTCGTCTCCGGTCATTCCGTGGCAATGACGGCGGCAATGTAGCGATTATCTTCGGACTGTCGCTCATCCCGATGATGCTGGCGATGGGGGCGGCGATCGACTACGGCCACGGCAACTCGGTCAAGACCCGTATCCAGGCAGCCCTCGACGCCACGGGCCTGATGGTCGCCCAGCAGGTCGGGCTGATGCCCGATGACGAGCTGATCGAGCAGGCGCAGCAGATCTTCGCGGCGAACTTTCACACAGAGAGCGGCGTGACCATCAGCCCGCTGAGCGTCGGGGTGACCGAGCAGGTCATCACGCTGTCCGCCGCGGCGACCGTCGATACGTACCTTATGGACATCGTGGGCATCGACTACATGGAGGTCGGCGCCTCGACCGAGATCACCCGGTCAGAGGATTCCTACGAGGTCGTTCTGGTGCTCGACAACACCGGATCGATGCGCGGTTCGAAGATCCGCGCGCTTCAGGAAGCGACCGAACTCCTGATCACCAACCTGTTCGGCGAGGCGGAAAACCATCCGCTGCTGGATATGGGGCTGGTGCCGTTCTCGCATGCGGTGAATGTCGGCACTGAAAATGCCACTGCCGATTGGATGGATCACCAAGCCCGCAATCCAATTCATTGGGAAAACTTCGACGAAACCTTCCGTCAAGAGAGCCTGACACGATTCGATCTCTACGACCGCATAAGCAACGTATCATGGCCTGGCTGCGTTGAAGCTCGCGCCTATCCGCTTGACGTGACCGATGTGGAGGCCACCCAAAGCGACCCGGATACGCTCTTTGTCCCGTATTTTTGGCCGGACGAGCCGGGCTGTTCGCGAAGGGATCGACAGAGGGGGCTCTGCACCTACCCTGACGATAACTACTACAACAACTATCTCCTGGATGTCATCGACAGGACCGATCGCAACGCCACGGATGAGGAGCGCCAGAAGTATACGGATAAATACGCTGACGGCGTCCGGTCTAGCGGGCGGGGGCCTGGTTTCTATTGTACGGCAAGACCGATACTGCCACTGACGAACTCCAAATCGGAGGTTCTCGATGCTGTCAATGGAATGACCGCGAATGGGAACACGAATATCGCACAAGGGTTGATCTGGGGACTTCGCGTCATTTCGCCGGGCGCACCGTTCACCGAAGGGAAGTCTTATGATGAGGATAATCACCACAAGATCCTGATCCTTCTGACCGACGGTTATAATGATTATCCAGGCCGCGTGAACGCCTACAACATGAACCAATCCTTCTACGGCCCGTATGGTTACATGTCTTCCGGACGTCTGGTCGACACCAACAACGATCGCGTCATGGAAGCCGAAATGAACAACCGGACCGAGGAAGCCTGCGAGGCGGTCAAGGACGAGGACATCCAGCTCTTCACCATCACCTTCGCCGTCAACGATTCCAATACGCAGGCGCTGATGCGTGAGTGTGCGACTGATCCGTCGATGTATTACAACTCTCCGAGCACCAGCACGCTCGACGACGTCTTCAAGGCGATCGCCACGCGCATCTCCGAATTGCGCATCTCCAAGTAAGGCAACCCCGGCCGGCGTCGGCCACGGGCACGCCAGTTGCAAAGCTCCCTCCAGACCGAGGCCACCGTCTCGGAACGGAACGGGAGCTTTGCCATGTGGAAACTCGGGCTTCCCATATTGGGACTGATCGGGCTTTATCTGTTTTTGAATGATCTGAACGCGGGAGCCGGCGCGCTGGTGATCCCGCTGGCCGCCGGCTTCATCGCGCTTCTCGGCGCCGGCCTTGCCAGGGAATAGCCGCGGCGCTCCGGCGAAGCCGGCCGTTTGCCTCTTTTCGCTGGCATCAGGCGGAATCGGTGTGCTATAGACCCGCGCCGTACGCGGACCGCGGCCCGGCAATGGGTTTAGCCGGACTTCGGGTAAGGTCGGACCGGCGGCGGCTTCGCGGATGTGGCGGAACTGGTAGACGCACTTGGTTTAGGTCCAAGCGCCGCAAGGCGTGGGGGTTCGAGTCCCTCCATCCGCACCAATCCAATTTCCGGTCTCATTCGAATTCGAGGTGCCGGTATGGCACCACAGCGACGCAAGGCAGCGATTAAGACGTTATGCAGGTTACAGAAACCGTCAATGAGGGGCTCAAGCGCGAGCTCAAGATCACCGTCCCCGCCGGCGACCTCGACACGCGGCTGAACAATCGGCTGACCGATCTTAAAGGTACAGTCCGGATTCGCGGGTTCCGGCCCGGCAAGGTCCCGGTCGCGCACTTGAAGCGCGTCTACGGCCGCTCGGTCATGGCCGAGGTCGTCGAGCAGGCGGTCAACGAGTCGAGCCAGCAGGCGATTACCGATCGCGAGGAGCGGCCGGCCTATCAGCCCGAGATCGCGCTCACCGAGGACAAGGACGAGATCGAGAAGATCCTGAAGGGCGAGGCCGATCTCGCCTACACCATGAGCTTCGAGATCATCCCGCCCGTCGAGATGCCGGACTTCGCCGACATCAAGGTGACCCGCGAGGTCGCCGAGGTCGATGAGGCTACCGTGCAGGAAAGCCTCGACCGGATCGCGGAGCAGAACAAGCCCTTCGCCGCGCGTGAGGACGGCGCCAAGTCGGAGACCGGCGATCGCCTGACGATCGACTATCTCGGCAAGATCGACGGCGAGCCCTTCGAGGGCGGCAAGGACGAGGATGCCCAGATCCAGCTTGGCAGCGGCAGCTTCATTCCAGGCTTCGAGGAACAGCTAACCGGCCTTGCCGCCGGCACCGAGACGACGATCAAGGTGTCCTTCCCCGAGGACTATCCAGCCGAGCATCTCGCCGGCAAGGAGGCGGAGTTCGACGTCACCGTCAAGCAGGTCGAGGCGCCCGGCGAGGTGACCTTCGACGACGAGTTCGCCACCACGCTCGGCATGGAATCGATGGACAAGCTGCGCGAGGCGGTCACCGAGCAGATCGGCAAGGACTACGCGGCCCAGTCGCGCGGCAAGGTCAAGCGGCAGTTGCTCGACGCGCTCGACGAGGCCTGCAAGTTCGACCTGCCGCAGAAGCTCGTCGACACGGAGTTCGAAAGCGTCTGGCAGCAGGTCACGCAGGACCTGGAACGGTCGAACAAGACCTTCGAGGACGAGAACACCACCGAAGAGGCCGCCCGCGAGGACTATCGCAAGATCGCCGAACGCCGGGTCCGGCTTGGTCTCCTGCTCGCCGACATCGGCGACAAGAACGAGATCAAGGTGACCGAGGAGGAACTGAACCGGGCGCTGATCGAGCGCGTACGCCAGTTCCCCGGCCAGGAGCAGATGGTCTGGGAATATTACCAGAAGAACCCCCAGGCCCAGGCCGAGCTGCGCGCGCCGGTTTTCGAGGAGAAGGTCGTCGATTTCATCCTCGAGCTCGCAACCGTCGAGGACAAGACGGTCTCCCGCGAGGAGCTGTTCCATGACCCGGACGCCGAAAATGACGACGATCAAGGCGGCGATGGCGAGACCAAGGCCTGATGGGCCGACCGTCGCGCGCATGTGAACTGCGCGACGGGCTGGCAAATCGCCGGCGAATGGTTAAATGCAGGTCTTGGACGCCGGTCTGAACCCGCCTTGCGGTCGGGCCGGCGTCTTTCAAATGCGGCAACAGACTTCTTGGGAGAGTGACGATGCGCGATCCGGTCGATACCTACATGAACCTGCTCGTGCCGATGGTCGTCGAACAGACGAACCGCGGCGAGCGCGCCTTCGACATCTATTCGCGGCTTCTGAAGGAACGGATCGTCTTCGTCACCGGGCCGATCGAAGACCACATGGCGACGCTGGTGACGGCGCAATTGCTGTACTTGGAATCGGAGAATCCGAAGAAGGAAATCGCCATGTACATCAATTCGCCGGGCGGTGTCGTCACCTCGGGCCTGGCGATGTATGATACCATGCAGTTCATCCGGCCGGCCGTGTCCACGCTGTGCATCGGACAGGCGGCGTCGGCGGGATCGTTGCTCCTGGCTGCGGGCGAAGCGGGCATGCGGGCTATCCTGCCCAACGCCCGCGTCATGCTTCATCAGCCCTCGGGCGGCTTCCAGGGCCAGGCGTCTGATATCCAGCGCCACGCCGAGGACATCATGAAGGTGAAGCGGCGCCTCAACGAGATCTACGTCAAGCATACCGGCCAGGACTACGATACGATCGAAACCACGCTCGACCGCGACCACTTCATGAATGCCGAGGAGGCCAAGGCGTTCGGCATCGTCGATTCGGTCATGGAAAAGCGTGCCGAGGCGTCGGGGGAGGACTCCGACAAGAAGGCGGATTGACACAGAAGTGATTGAATTTGGGGCGGCCGCCTTCGGCGGTGCCCCGATTTGCACCGTGTTAGCATTAATGCTCTGTTGATTAGTGGCTACCTAGCATGGTTGCATTGGCCCCGACGAAACGCCCGGCTATAAAGGCGTGATCGGGTGGCGCCCTTCAGGGACCAGAGGAGGGGGTGCCGGAACGGACGCCGGCGGTATCGGATGATATCGACCCGGCGCTATTGAGGTCCCCGGTGATCGGCGCGGTGGCGCGCGATGCCGGGCAAGCGGAGTTACCGTATGAGCAAGGTCAGCGGCAGCGACTCGAAGAACACGCTCTATTGCTCGTTCTGCGGCAAGAGCCAGCACGAAGTGCGCAAGCTGATCGCGGGACCCACCGTGTTCATCTGCGACGAGTGCGTCGAGCTGTGCATGGACATCATTCGCGAGGAGAACAAGAACTCCTTCGTGAAGACCAATGAGGGTGTCCCGTCGCCGAACGAGATTTGCCAGGTGCTGGACGACTACGTGATCGGCCAGGCGCATGCCAAGAAGGTCCTCTCGGTCGCGGTCCACAACCACTACAAGCGGCTCAACCACGCCTCGAAGTCGAACGACGTGGAACTGGCCAAGTCGAATATCCTGCTGATCGGTCCGACCGGCTGCGGCAAGACGCTGCTCGCCCAGACGCTGGCCCGCATCCTCGACGTGCCCTTCACGATGGCCGACGCGACGACGCTGACGGAAGCCGGCTATGTCGGCGAGGATGTCGAGAACATCATCCTCAAGCTCCTGCAGGCCGCCGACTACAATGTCGAGCGCGCCCAGCGCGGCATCGTCTATATCGACGAGGTCGACAAGGTCTCGCGCAAGTCGGACAACCCCTCGATCACCCGCGACGTGTCGGGCGAGGGCGTCCAGCAGGCGCTCCTGAAGATCATGGAAGGCACGGTCGCCAGCGTTCCCCCGCAGGGTGGTCGAAAGCATCCCCAGCAGGAGTTCCTGCAGGTCGACACCACCAACATCCTGTTCATCTGCGGTGGCGCGTTCTCCGGGCTGGAAAAGATCATCTCCGGCCGTGGCGAGGGCACGTCGATCGGCTTCGGCGCCGAGGTGAAGTCGCTCGATGACCGCTCGACCGGCGAGATCTTCCGGGAAGTCGAGCCGGAGGACCTTCTGAAGTTCGGTCTGATCCCCGAATTCATCGGCCGCCTGCCGGTGCTCGCGACGCTCGAGGACCTCGACGAGGACGCGCTGGTGCGCATCCTGACCGAGCCGAAAAACGCGCTGGTCAAGCAGTATCAGCGGCTGTTCGAGATGGAGGGCGTCGAACTGGCCCTGCCGCTCGATTCGCTCCAGGCGATCTCCCGCAAGGCGATCGAGCGCAAGACCGGCGCCCGTGGCCTGCGGTCGATCATGGAATCGATCCTGCTCGACACGATGTTCGAATTGCCCGGTCTCGACGGCGTCGAGGAAGTCGTGCTCGGCCCCGATGTGATCGAGGGCAATGCCCGGCCGCTCTATATCTACGCGGATCGCAGCGACACCGTGGAAAGCAGCGCCTGATCGGCCCTTTCGTCGCGTGTTTGACGAATTCCGGAACGCGGCGGCATCCAATGCCGCCGCTTTCACGTAATGGTCAGGGCTGGAGGAACGGCCCGGGAAGGTATGGGCCGGCCACTTGACTTGGAGCTGAAGCGTGGCCACCTAATTGGTCTACCGACGGCACCGTAGTACGGCTTTGTGAGTCGCTCGGCCGGCAACACCGCGTAAAAGGGCCGTTCTCCCCGACATTGGTGTGTGTGCAAACCGGTCGCAAGCCTGCCTGCGCCTTGAAAGGCGGGGCCAACGGTGTGCGCAAACGAAAGGAAATGACATGGCCGACGAGAAGCCGCGCATAATTGCAAAACCCGGCGAGACGGATATCTACCCCGTGCTGCCGCTGCGCGACATCGTGGTGTTCCCGCATATGATCGTGCCGCTGTTCGTGGGGCGCGAGAAATCGATCCGGGCGCTGGAAGAAGTGATGCGGGCCGAGCGCCCGATCCTGCTGGCGACCCAGAAGAATGCCGGCGATGACGATCCCTCTACCGACGCGATCTACGAGGTCGGCACTATGGCGACCGTCCTGCAGCTCCTGAAGCTGCCGGATTCCACCGTCAAGGTCCTCGTCGAGGGACAGGCCCGCACGAAGATCCTCGGTTATACGGATCAGTCCGACTATTTCGAGGCACAGGCGATCGCGCTTGCCGAGGAGGAGGGCGATGCGGTCGAGATCGAGGCGCTGGCGCGTTCGGTCGTCGCGGAGTTCGACAACTACGTCAAGCTGAACAAGAAGGTGTCGCCCGAGGTGCTCGGCGCGGTCACCCAGATCGACGACTACGCCAAGCTCGCCGACACGGTCGCCTCGCATCTGGCGGTCAAGATCCCGGAGAAGCAGCAGATCCTCGAGACCGTCTCGGTTGCCGGACGGCTTGAGCAGGTGCTCGGCCTGATGGAGAGCGAGATCAGCGTGCTGCAGGTCGAAAAGCGCATCCGCTCGCGCGTCAAGCGCCAGATGGAGAAGACCCAGCGCGAGTATTATCTCAACGAGCAGATGAAGGCGATCCAGAAGGAGCTCGGCGATTCCGAAGAGGGGCGCGACGAGCTGGCCGAGCTGGAAGACAAGATCGAAAAGACCAAGCTTTCCAAGGAAGCGCGCGAAAAGGCTCATGCGGAACTTAAGAAGCTGCGCCAGATGAGCCCGATGTCGGCGGAAGCCACCGTCGTGCGCAACTACCTGGACTGGCTCCTGTCGATCCCGTGGGGCAAGAAATCGCGGATCAAGAAGGATCTCGGCCACGCCCAGGAGGTGCTCGACACCGATCACTACGGGCTTGAGAAGGTCAAGGACCGGATCGTCGAGTATCTCGCCGTCCAGCAGCGGGCCAACAAGCTGCGCGGGCCGATTCTGTGCCTGGTCGGACCGCCCGGCGTCGGCAAGACGTCGCTGGGCAAGTCGATCGCCAAGGCGACCGGCCGCGAGTTCGTGCGCGTGTCGCTCGGCGGCGTGCGCGACGAGGCGGAGATCCGCGGCCACCGGCGCACCTATATCGGCTCGATGCCCGGCAAGGTCATCCAGTCGATGCGCAAGGCCAAGAACGTCAACCCGCTGTTCCTGCTCGACGAGGTCGACAAGATGGGCGCTGATTTCCGCGGCGATCCGTCGGCTGCCCTGCTCGAGGTGCTCGATCCGGAGCAGAACGGCACGTTCAACGACCACTATCTGGAGGTCGACTACGACCTGTCGAACGTGATGTTCGTGACGACGGCCAACACGCTGAACATCCCGCCGGCCCTGATGGACCGGATGGAGATCATCCGCATCGCCGGCTATACCGAGGACGAGAAGGTGGAGATTTCCCGTCGCCACCTGATCCCCAAGGCGATCCGCGAGCACGGCCTGAAGAAGGACGAGTTCTCGATCGACGAGGAGGCGCTGCTGACCGTCATCCGGCGCTACACCAAGGAGGCCGGCGTCCGCAATCTGGAGCGCGAGCTGGCGACGTTGGCGCGCAAGGTGGTCAAGGAGCTGATCGTCACCGACGAGACGGCGATCGCCATCAACGCCGACAATATCGAGACCTTCCTCGGCGTGCCGCGCTACCGCTATGGCGAAGCCGAGCGGGAGGATCAGGTCGGCGTCGTGACCGGCCTTGCCTGGACGGAGTTCGGCGGTGAGCTTCTGACTATCGAAGGCGTTATGATGCCGGGCAAGGGCAAGATGTCGGTGACCGGCAACCTGCGCGACGTCATGAAGGAATCGATCCAGGCCGCTGCCGCCTATGTCCGCTCCCGATCGATCGATTTCGGCATCGAGCCGCCGCTGTTCGACAAGCGCGACATCCACGTCCATGTGCCGGAAGGCGCAACGCCGAAGGACGGCCCGTCCGCCGGTGTCGCGATGGCAACGTCGATCGTCTCGATCATGACCGGCATTCCGGTCCGCAAGGACGTCGCCATGACCGGCGAGATCACCCTGCGCGGTCGCGTGCTGCCGATCGGCGGTCTGAAGGAGAAGCTGCTCGCGGCCCTGCGCGGCGGCATCAAGACCGTCATCATTCCGGAGGACAACGCCAAGGATCTGGCCGATATCCCGGACAATCTGAAGAGCGGCCTCGACATCATCCCGGTCTCGCGGATGGGCGAGGTTCTCCAGAAGGCGCTGGTCCGGGAACCGGAGCCGATCGAGTGGGAAGAGCCGGCCGATAGCCCCCAGGTTGTCGGCGAAGACGACGCCCAGGCGGGCGATGGACAGTCCGGCCTCGTTGCGCACTGACCGGCCATAACCTACCGACACCCGTTTATGCGCCCGCCGATCTGGCGGGCGCATTCGTTTTCGGTCCTGGCGCATCCGCCGGCTTCCTTAAAAGTTGGATATCAGCGACGTAGAGCCTGCCTGTCCAAACGATAGGCCCCATGTCGCTAAGGTCCGCCTTTTCTGCGGAACGCTAAACAGCCGCGCGCCCTTCTTTGAATCCTATTGATCAAACCGGCCTTGGCCGATGCCGTACGTCGATCTGAGCCGGTCTCGACGCTGGATCGACTCACCGCTCGTAGACAGAAATGATCTTGTATTAGCAGGGGGCGTTCTAGAATAAGGTAATGCACTCGCTTGACTTACGCCTTGATGAAAACATATTTTCGACAAAATTAGATTAGATAGGAATTCAATATTACGTAATTTTAACAGTATATTACGTAACGATAGCGTTGCTGTCAGCCTTGAGGGTGATCTAATACCATATGGTGCGCAAGAGTTTAAAGGGACACAGGTTTGACCTATATAGCACCAAATACCCACGGCAGCCTTAATCCTCTGCGCACCGGACAACTCCTCAGGTATATTTCGCTTGCAATCGATGCAAACGGCCAGGGCAAATTGACGCTGTGTAGAGAATGTCTCGCGCTAGCGAGAGATGAAATAGATCAAGCGTTAATCGAGACCGGCACACCATTGGACTTGAGCCAGTACAGAACATCCGCACCCGAAGGGTATTCAACGGTATTGGGTTGGCTGGCCGACAATGAACCGGATCTTCTGCTTTCGGTCGGTTGCCTCGTCAAGCGCAACGGTGTCGATGAGAGCGCGCTGTTCCAACAGTGTAAAGCTCAGCAGCTAAGTGTGGCGGTCGTTTCCCCGCCCCAGGTCTTGAAGGATCTCGGGGTTCGCATTGCCCGGGCGTTTCCGGAGGATGTCATCGCCGCGCATTTTCACGACGATCTCGCTTGCCACTCGCTCGGAATTGAAGGCCGGACCCAACGGGGCAATTGAGTCGCGTCAGACTTGCCGGAATCACTAGCATATTCCATGAATTGGAGAACCTCCTCGCCAACGGGAAGCCATGATGCGCGCTCCCCTGCGGCAGGAGAGGTATCTCCAAGGAGTTTTTGTGGGAAACGCGGGGATAACGCTGGACTACCCGGGTCAAAAACCCTTATTTCTCGCTGCTTCGGCGGTAAAATTCCGCTACTGGCGCGATTCGCCAACTGCTGCATTCAAAACGCAGGATGAAAGGACAAGACCGTGAACAAGGCTGATCTCATCGCGAAGGTCGCGAGTGACACCGATCTCCCCAAGGCGCAGGCGGCCGGTGCCGTTGACGCTGTATTCGACGCGATTTCCGGCGCCCTGAGCGGTGGCGATGAGGTGAAGCTCGCCGGTTTCGGCACCTTCAGCGTCGCCCAGCGCGCCGCCTCCACCGGCCGTAACCCGAAGACCGGCGAGCCGATCCAAATCGCCGCGACCAAGCTGCCGAAGTTCAAGGCCGGCAAGGGCCTCAAGGACGCTGTCAAGTAAGCGGCGCGACCAACCGGCCTTCCCGGACCCGGCCCGACTGCTGGGTCCGTTCACCGGGCCCTTCACCGGGTTCGACCCGACAAGAGCCCCCGGCCCACGGGTTGGGGGCTTTTTCATTGCCGCTTGAACCTTTCGGGTTCCAGCGGTAAACCGCGACTGGGCGGTTTCGCCGGAGCGTGGCTCCAACACGTCGAAACCCCTGATCGGGCGGTTAGCTCAGCTGGTAGAGCGCCACGTTTACACCGTGGATGTCGGGAGTTCGATCCTCTCACCGCCCACCATCTATATGTCTCGCGGCTGTTCCTCGCTTCGCTCGGGCCTGCGACGGCGCGCCCTGACCGGGCGGCGGCCAGTCGGCCTTGCGAACCCTTCGGGTTCGGGGGGTATCCTCATATCTCGCGGCTGTTCCTCGCTTCGCTCGGGCCTGCGACGGCGCGCCCTGACCGGGCGGCGGCCGGTCGGCCTTGCGAACCCTTGGGGTTCGGGGGGCATTCTCATATCTCACGGCTGTTTCTCGCTTCGCTCGAGCCTCCGATTGGGCGGCCTGACCGGCCGGCGCGCGGTCGCGCTTGCGAACCCTTTGGGTTCGGGGGAGCTCCCCTTAACCTTCAGTCCAATCCGCGCTTCTGGCGTCAGCGCATCAGTGCGTCAGGGCGGCGTAGATCCCGAAGGCGCCGACGATGATGAGGCTCAGCGCCCAGACGATGTCGAGATTGAACCAGGTCTTCGATAGAAACCGCAGGCCCAGCCAGAAATAGATGATCGCGGCAACGATGCCGCCGGCGGTCGTCATCGCCGCGGTGTGGACGATCGCCACCAGCATCGCGACAAGCGCGTTGGTCGCCATCAGCTGGTAGGCCGCCTCGTGGCCCGGGTCGAGCCCCGCCGCCTCGCAGATGCCCAGATAGATCGGCACCAGCATCAGCCCGGCGCCATGCGCCATCGCTGCCAGAAACGACCACAGAACAAGCCGCTGCGGGGCGACACGGGCGAGAAAGCGGGGATGCCGGCGATAGATGAGGAGAAAGATCCCGAAGGCGAGGACGAGCAGGCCGGCCTCGATCCGGATCTCGGTTTCCCAGACGAGCAGGATCGTCACCAGCGAGAACGGCAGCAGGATCGCCGTCATCGCCAGGAAATGGCCGATCGCCAGGCTGACGAGCGCCGACAGCAAGGCGCGCCGCCGCCGCTCCATCAGCGCGGCCGAGACGGCCAGTGGCCAGCCCATGCCGGGATTGAGCCCGTGATAGAACCCGGAAATGATGACGGCCCACCACAGGGCCGTCACCGAACTCAACTCGGGCACCGGTCAGACGGACGGGTAGCAGAAGCTGTCCGTCGAGCAGTCGCCGCCCTCCAGCCGGATCTGGTGGGCCCGCAGGCCCTTCGGGAAGTCGATATAGAAGTCCTTGTCGAGCGTCAGCCCGCCGTCCTCGCCGACATGCGCCATCACCATCTGGCCGCCTTCGTCATTGGGATAGAACTGATCGTCCCACGTCGAGTAGAGCGAGTTGGTCCAGTAGACCCGCTTGCCGTCGCGGCTGATCTCGACCATCTGCGGGCCGAAGGCGAAGTCCTTGCCATTGGGATGCTTGGTGTCCTTGACGATGCCGCCAAGCTCGACCTTGCCGGCAAGCTTCGGATTCAGCGGATCGGACACGTCATATTGATGCATCTCGCCGGTGCCCCAGCAGGCGACATAGAGAAAGCGGTCGTCGAGGCTCAGATCGATATCGGTGACGAGCGGCGGTACCGCCTCGAAGCCCTTCAGCAGGTCGGGCAGGTCGTCGGCGCTCGCCGGCTGCGGATCGATTGTGATCGTCTTCTTCACCTGCCATTTGCCGTCGTCGTCGCGCCACCAGGTGAAGATCGAGCCCTGCAGGTTGGTCGTGTCGACCACCACGCCGCAGAAGCCGTAGGACTTGGTCGGATCATGTGCCGGCCGGATCTCGAGCGCCATCTGATGGTTGTCGCCCAGATCGACGGTCTGGATGTTCTTGCGGCCGCGCAGGTCCCAGAAGTGGATCTTGTGTCCGTATTTGTTCGACAGGAGTTGCTCGGGCACGATGCCGTTCTCGAACTGCGGCGGCAGCGCCCACTCCGAGCTCACCATGTAGTCCTGCGGCAGGTTCCACCAGAAATCATAGTGCTTGTCCTGCTCGCCACGATCCATCTCGTAGCGACCGATGATGTCGAAGGTCTCGCAATCCATGATGAAGATGCCGGGCGGGCCGTCGGTGCCGTCCGGGCCGCCGCCGCCCAGCGTCGAGACGTAGATGCCTTCCGGGCCGCAATGGATCGTGTGCGGCCGCGAATAGCCGGTCTTGGCGAAGACCTCTTCCGGCTCTATGATCTTGTGGATCTTGGCCTTGAGTGGCTCCTTGGCGTCGATGATGTAGATGCGCGAGGAGCGGATGCCCGGAACGATCAGATAGCGGCGCTCCAGGAAGGCATGGCCCGAAAGCGGCGACAGCGCCGAGGAGCAGGCGTTCCAGCCGAAGTGATGAAACTCGTCGCCCTTGTTCGGCACGATCACCTGATGGACGATCTGGCCGTAGCTGGCCGACTCCGGATTGAGGTCGACGACCGCGATGCCGTCGGATTGCGACCCGTCCGGGCTGAGCATGACCGTGAAGGCATAGTTTTCCTGCGGCGCCTGCATGGCGAGCTTTGCGGTCGCGTGAAATGTCGGATCTGGTCTTAGTGTCATCTGGTTTCCTCCCGTTAAAAAGTCTCGATTTCGCAGTCTTGTGGATTTCAAATCGACGTCGTGATCAGTGTGAAGCGCCCCTCTCGGACATGGGTGACCCCCTTAAACATGGGCGACATTACAAAGCTGGATTGCCCCGCTGAGCTGCGCCGACAGGGCTTTCATCTGCTCGCCGACCACTTCGCGGCGCCTGGCATCGAGGCGCCGCACCGGCCCGACCGCGCCAACGCTGAAGATCGCGCCGACGCTGCCGATCATGATCGGGGCCGCGACGCTCGAGACGCCAATATCGATCTCCTGATCGCACTCGGCGAAGCCGCGCTCGACGATCAGGTCGAACTCGGCGCGCAGATCCTGCGCCGTCACATTGGTATGCTCGGTGTAGCGCAACAGGTCGCCGGAGAGGATCGCGTCCTGAAACGCCTTTTCGGCAAAGGCCGCGATCGCCTTGGAGCAGGAGCAGGCATGCAGCGGCCGCCGGCCGAGGCCGGGATGGATATAGGCGCGGGCCGGGTCTTCCGGCGTTTCGACATGGATAATCTCGACGGCGGCATTGCGCAGCCGCGCCAGAAAGGCCGTCTCGCCCGATTGCAGCGCGGCTGCCTTGATCAGCGGCGCGCAGGCCTGGCGAACATCGATGTCCGACTTGCCAAGGAGGGCGATGCGAATGAGCCTCTCGCCGATCACGAAGCGGGACGATTCGTCGGCCGCATCAATCAGCCGGTGGTCGAGCAGGGTCTGAACGAGCCGGTAGCAGGTCGCTTTCGGCAGGTCGGTGGCCTTGTGGATTTCAGTGGCCGAGATCGGCCGCCCCGCGACTGCGGTCATCTCCAGAACGGCGATCAGCCTCTCAAGATGCATGGCGACCTAATCTTCTCATTAAATGAGACGCGTTCCCATAAAATGACAAATGCGCGCCGGAATCAAGACAGTCGGCGAAAATCCGATTCCATGGCCGTGATGAGCGGGATCGGCTTAACGTCCGACAGGACGGTTCGATGGGCGTTTCCAGCCGCCCAGGCGGTCTTCGCCGAACCGTCACATCGGCCGCTTTCCCTCGGAACACAGAGGATTTTTCCAGTTACCGGTGAATTGCACACATGGCCGCTTGACTTGCCGAATGGCGTAACTTAAGTCGTGTTCACCCGCCGCCCGGGAGCCCGTCGTGGCTGCTGCCGGGACGCGTTCGGGGGTGTAGCTCAGTTGGTTAGAGCGCCGGCCTGTCACGCCGGAGGCCGCGGGTTCGAGTCCCGTCACTCCCGCCACGTTTCACACACCCGGCCATTGTTTCCGACACAGTGCGTCGCCGGGTTCCCTCCAGAAAAATCAGGTCAGGATCGTCAGGCAAGCGCATGCGCACGCAGGCCCGCCGCCGACCGGCGCGCATGTCTCCACGCGCACCGGAATCCTGAAGGTCGATTTGCTTCCCCGCGCTGACCCCGTCAGCTCGGGCGGCCGACCGGTTTTGCGAAAACCTTGGCGCTGGGAAGCGCCGCCTTAAGCTCGTTCCTGAGGCTGCGATCCATCGCGCTTGCGACATTGCGCCACTCGTGCGGGTCGGCGGAAAAACGCGGATCGCTGTCGTCGTGCATGTAGCCCGAGCGCGGGCCGCCGCCATAGATCGTATAGGCGCCATGCCGATTGCGGGCGCGCCGATAGAAGACCCCGCTGGGGATATCGCGCCACACCGAAACGACCGGATCGTCGGGCAGGGCGGCGCCCTGCAGCAGCCGCGGAGTGAGGTCGTTGCCATCGCACCAGTAGGGGGTTTCCAGGCCCATCAGCGAGCAGATCGTCGGATAGAGATCGACGAGGCTGACAGGATCGTCGATGACGTCGCCCGGCGTGATGCCCGGCCCGGCGATCAGCAGCGGCACCCGGAGCGAGCGTTCCCACAGCGACGATTTCTTGTAGTGCATCTTTTCGCACAGGTGGTAGCCGTGATCGGAGGTCACGACGATGTAGCAATGCTCGGACAGGCCGGCTTCGAAATAGGCATCGAGCAGCTTGCCGAGCTGGTAGTCGACGAACGAGACGGAGGCGAGATAGCCGCGAAGATAGCCCTTGTACTCGCCGAATTCGTTCAGTCTGGCGATATAATCGTGAACTTCGGCGACCTTCTCCGGTTCGTCGCTCAGGTCCAGGTCGTTGTCGAGGCAGGAGGCGCCGAAGAAGCCGGGCGGGTTTTCCGGGTTGACGTCATAGAGCTCGAAGAACTCCGGCGGTACGACATGCGGTAGGTGCGGCCGGTAGAACCCGCATCCGAGCATGTTGCCCGGCGCGTTGAGGAATCCGTCGGAGATCTCCGCCGCTGTCCAGTCGGCGAGCGTCGAATCGAACACGCCGCCAAACTCGCCCGGACCGAAATCGAACGATTTGTCCTTTTGGTAGTACTGCTCGTAGAGCGAACGGAAAAAGCCCTTGTCGCCGCGCGATGCCTTGACGTCGTTGGGAAAGTAATACTCGTCATAGTCGTTGGGCGGCAGGTACTTGCCGAAGCCGTGATAGAGCTTGCCGCAATATTTCACGAAGCCGCCAGTGTCGCGGATGTATCCGGGAAAGAAGCGATGATCCAGCGGGTAGTTGCCGTGCAGATGCGAATCCGGGTTGGAATAGACACCGGATTTCCAGGGCACGACGCCTGACATCATTGCCGCGCGCGCGGGCATGCAGATGGGAACCGGGGTCATCGCGGTGGTGAAGCTCGCGCCCATCGCGGCGAGCCGGTCGAAATTCGGCGTGACGATTCCCGGATAGCCGTTCGTCGGCGAGGGGAAGTCGTTCAGATCGTCCATCGTCACGAACAGGATGGACGGTCCCTCGGTCACCGCCGGGGCGTCGGGACGCTGCTTTGCCTTGCGTGTCCGCGCCAATGCGGTCGACCCTGCTGCCCCGGTTGCCGCCCCGGTTGCCAATGCGCGCAGAACCGTCCGTCTGGAGATTTTCATTGTATTGCCCCATCGAAATTAACCATGTTTGTATGCCGCGACTCGCCGTTGATCGCAAGCTGACGCCTCGGAATGCCACATCGACCGTCCCTCGGGGGCGCTGATACCGGGTCGATGGTCCGCGCTTAGCGGTCCTGGAGCGGGGAAATGCTGCGGGGCAAAAAACCTGTCTGTGGGCGGGGTGGGGTGCTTGCCCTTGCAATTGGCGTGGGATAAGCCTACGCGCAATCGATGGCGAGACCGGTTTTTTCGATTCAAGCACCCGCTCGCTACCGCTGGAAGCAAAGCCGAGGCGCCATGCCTGAGATCGTGTACGACTATCTTCCGATCGCCGTCTTCATAGGGATTTCGGCCGTCATCGGATGTGCCCTGATGGTCTCCTCCTTCGTGATCGCCTACAAGAAACCCGATCCGGAGAAGCTGTCGGCCTATGAATGCGGCTTCAACGCGTTCGACGACGCGCGCATGAAGTTCGATGTGCGGTTCTATCTCGTCGCGATCCTGTTCATCATCTTCGATCTGGAAGTCGCCTTCCTGTTCCCCTGGGCCGTCGCGTTCAGCGAGGTCGGGCTGTTCGGATTCTGGTCGATGATGATCTTCCTGGCCATCCTGACAATCGGCTTTATCTATGAGTGGCGGAAGGGAGCACTGGAATGGGATTGATCCAGAGTGAAAAACCGCTTGTCGCGACTGCGCCGACCGGCGTGATCGACCCGTCGACGGGCAAGCCCGTCGGCGCGAACGACCCGTTCTTTACCGAGGTCAACGCGGAACTGGCTGACAAGGGCTTCATCGTCACCGCCACCGACGACCTCATCAACTGGGCTCGCACCGGCTCGCTGATGTGGATGACCTTCGGCCTGGCCTGCTGCGCGGTTGAGATGATGCAGATGTCGATGCCACGCTACGACGCCGAGCGCTTCGGCTTCGCCCCGCGCGCCAGCCCTCGCCAGTCCGACGTGATGATCGTGGCCGGCACGCTCACCAACAAGATGGCGCCGGCGCTGCGCAAGGTCTACGACCAGATGCCGGAGCCGCGCTACGTCATCTCCATGGGCAGCTGCGCCAATGGCGGCGGCTATTATCACTATTCCTATTCGGTCGTGCGCGGCTGCGACCGGATCGTTCCCATCGATGTCTACGTTCCCGGCTGTCCCCCGACGGCGGAGGCGTTGCTCTACGGCGTGCTGCTTCTGCAGAAGAAGATGCGCCGCACCGGCACCATCGAGCGCTGACCGGGCGGTAACTTCCCGGTCCCTGGAGGAGATGAATGGACGAGGCTTTGACCGAGCTTGGCGATTACATCGCCCAAGCCCTGGGAGCCGACACGATCGACTGGACGGTCGCGCATGGCGAACTGACGCTGACCGTGCCGTCCCGGTCGTTGCTCGGCGTATGCCGTTTCCTGCATGACGATGCCCGCTGCCAGTTCATCTCGATGATCGACATCTGCGGGGTCGACTGGCCCGGGCGGTCGCCGCGCTTCGACGTGGTCTATCACCTGCTCAGCCCGCGCCAGAACCTGCGCATCCGCATGCGCGTGAAGACCGACGAGATGGAGCCGGTGCCCAGCGTCACCGAGGTCTGGCCCGGCGCCGAGTGGTTCGAGCGCGAGGCCTATGACCTTTACGGCATCCTGTTCACCGGCCACCCCGACTTAAGGCGCCTTCTGACGGATTACGGGTTCGAGGGCCATCCGCTGCGCAAGGACTTTCCGCTCACCGGCTTCGTCGAGGTGCGCTACGACGACGAGGCCAAGCGCGTCGTCTACGAGCCGGTTCAGTTGAACCAGGAATTCCGCAACTTCGATTTCCTGTCGCCCTGGGAAGGAGCCGAATATCTGCTTCCCGGCGACGAGAAGGCGAATTAGGGGCTGATCATGAGCGACAGCATGGCCGGGCACTGCCTGTGCGGCGCGGTGCGTTTCAAGGCAACCCCCAACAAGACGGAAATGGGAGTGTGCCATTGCGCCATGTGTCGGCGCTGGACCGGCGGCACCTTCATGGCTGTGGGATGCAGCCAGGTCGTCGTCGACGACGACACCGATATCGGGGTCTACACGTCGTCCAAATGGGGCGAGCGCGTCTTCTGCAAGGCCTGCGGCACGACGCTGTTCTGGCGGATGCGCGACGGGTCGCACGTTTCCGTGTCCGCTCAGGCCTTCGATGATCCGAGCGTGTTTCGCTTCACCAGCGAGATATTCGTCGACGAGCAGCCGGCGAACTATGCGTTCAGCAACGAGACGACGCGCATGACCGGCCCTGAACTGATCGCAATGGTCACCGGAAAGGCGCAGGAATCGGGAAAAGCGGAGCCGGGTCATGGCTGACCGCGTCTCCTGCTCCTGCCTGTGCGGCGCCGTGCGCTACCGCGTCCTGATCGACACCGATCAGGTCAAGGCCTGCCATTGCCGCATGTGCCGGAAATGGGCCGGCGGCATTGCGCTTGCCATCGACTGCGATCCGAAGATCGAGATCGACGACGACACCCATGTCGGCGTCTATGTGTCGTCAGATTGGGGCGAGCGCATGTTCTGTACGCAATGCGGCTCGCCGCTGTTCTGGCGCATGCGGGACGGCTCCTATGCAAACCTGCCGCCGTCGGCACTCGACGATCAGCGCGATTTCACGCTGTCGACGGAGTACTGCATCGATCGCAAACCCGATTATTACGCGCTGGGCGGCAATACCGAACGGCTGACCGAGGCGGAAATGGTCGCACTCTATTCCGAAGGTCCGGAGCACAATCATGGCTGAGGCCGAGGTCCGCAACTTCTCGATCAATTTCGGGCCGCAGCATCCCGCGGCCCACGGCGTTCTGCGCCTGGTGCTGGAGATCGACGGCGAGGTCGTCGAGCGGGTCGATCCGCATGTCGGCCTTCTGCATCGCGGTACCGAGAAGTTGATCGAGTACAAGACCTATCTTCAGGCCGTGCCCTATTTCGACCGGCTCGACTATGTCGCGCCGATGAACCAGGAGCACGCCTTCGCGCTGGCCACCGAGCGGCTGCTCGACATTGAGGTGCCGCGGCGCGGCCAGCTCGTCCGCGTGCTCTACAGCGAAATCGGCCGGCTTCTGTCGCATCTCCTCAACATCACGACCCAGGCCATGGATGTCGGCGCGCTGACCCCGCCGCTCTGGGGCTTCGAGGCGCGCGAGAAGCTGTTGCAGTTCTACGAGCGGGCCTCCGGCGCCCGCTTTCATGCGGCCTATGTCCGGCCGGGTGGCGTCCATCAGGATCTGCCGCCGGAGCTGGTCGACGATATCGGCGCTTTCTGCGAGACGTTCCACGAGCTTTGCGACGATATCGAAGGCCTGCTGACGGATAACCGCATCTTCAAGCAGCGCAATGTCGATATCGGCGTGGTCAGCCTGGAGGATGCCTGGGCCTGGGGCTTTTCCGGCGTGATGGTGCGCGGCTCGGGCGCGGCCTGGGACCTGCGCAAGGCGCAGCCCTATGAGTGCTACGAGGAAATGCAGTTCGACATTCCCGTCGGCAAGAACGGCGACTGCTACGACCGCTATCTGATCCGCATGGAGGAGATGCGCCAGTCGACCGCCATCATGAAGCAGTGCGTCGAGAAGCTGTCGGTGCCGAACGGGCGCGGGCCTGTGCATTCGCTCGACCAGAAGGTCGTGCCGCCAAGGCGTGGCGAGATGAAGAAGTCGATGGAGGCGCTGATCCATCACTTCAAGCTCTACACGGAAGGCTACAAGGTGCCCGCCGGCGAGGTCTATGCCGCCGTCGAGGCACCGAAGGGCGAGTTCGGCGTCTATCTGGTCTCCGACGGCTCCAACAAACCCTATCGCTGCAAGATCCGCGCGCCCGGCTTCGCCCACCTGCAGGCGATGGATTTCCTGTGCCGCGGTCACATGCTGGCCGACGTGTCCGCCGTGCTCGGCTCTCTTGATATCGTTTTCGGTGAGGTGGATCGCTGATGTCCGTCCGTCGTCTCTGGCACGAACAGCCCGACAGCTTCGCCTTCTCCGAGGAGAACGCCGCCTGGGCTGAAAAGGCGATCAAGCGCTATCCGGAAGGCCGTCAGGCCTCCGCTGTCATTCCGCTTCTGTGGAAGGCGCAGGAGCAGGAGGGCTGGGTCTCCGAACCGGCGATCCGCTTCGTCGCCGACAGGCTGGCGATGCCCTATATCCGGGTGCTGGAGGTCGCGACCTTCTACACCATGTTCCAGCTACAGCCGGTCGGCAAAAAGGCGCATGTGCAGGTCTGCGGCACGACGCCGTGCCGTCTGCGCGGAGCGGGCGAGCTGATCGCGATCTGCAAGAAGCGCATCGCGGAAAATCCGCACGATCTGTCGGCTGACGGGGATTTCTCGTGGGAAGAGGTCGAATGCCTCGGCGCCTGCGTCAACGCGCCGATGATCCAGGTCGTCAAGGACACCTACGAGGACCTGACGCCGGAGAGCTTCGAAAAGATTCTCGACCAGTTCGCGAAGGGCGAGACGCCGGAACCGGGGCCGCAGAACGGCCGTCACCACTCCGCGCCGCTCGGCGGCCCGATCGTGCTCAAGGATATCGATGGTCTGGCGCCCGACGGTGATGTCGTGGTGGCCGAGAAGCCCGAGACCGAGAAAGTCGAGACCGGGCCCCAGAGCGACGAGAACAAGCCCGCCGGCCTCGAGGCGCCGCGCGATGGCAAGGCGGACGATCTGAAGAAGATTTCGGGCGTCGGCCCGAAGATCGAGGACCTGCTCAATTCGCTCGGCGTCTATCACTACGACCAGGTCGCCGCCTGGACAGCGGACGAGGTTGCCTGGGTCGACGAGTATTTGAAGTTTAAGGGCCGGATCGGTCGCGAGGACTGGATCGCCCAGGCGAAGATCCTCGCCGATGGCGGCGAAACCGAATTCTCCAAGCGGACCGGGGAGGGGAGTTGAGGCCATGCTTTCCGACAAGGACCGCATCTTCACCAATATCTACGGCATCCACGACTGGCGCCTCAAAGGCGCGCTGAAGCGCGGAAGCTGGTCGAACACCAAGGACATCATCGCCAAGGGGCAGGACTGGATCATCGACCAGATGAAGGCCTCGGGCCTGCGCGGTCGCGGCGGCGCCGGCTTCCCGACCGGCCTGAAATGGTCCTTCATGCCCAAGGAGGTCGGCGAGCGTCCGCATTATCTCGTCGTCAATGCCGATGAATCCGAGCCCGGCACCTGCAAGGACCGGGACATCATGCGCTTCGAGCCGCATCAGCTCATCGAAGGCTGCATGATCGCCTCCTTCGCGATGCGCGCGCACGTCTGCTACATCTACGTGCGCGGCGAGTTCATCCGCGAGCGCGAGCATCTCGAACACGCGATCGAGGAGGCCTACGAGGCCGGCTTGGTCGGCAAGAACAACAAGACCGGCTGGGACTTCGACATCTACGTCCACCACGGTGCCGGTGCCTATATATGCGGCGAGGAGACCGCGCTGCTCGAAAGCCTCGAAGGCAAGAAGGGCATGCCGCGCCTGAAGCCGCCGTTCCCGGCCAATTGCGGGCTCTATGGCTGTCCGACCACGGTCAACAACGTCGAATCGATCGCGGTCGCGCCGACGATCCTGAGGCGCGGCGCCGACTGGTTCGCCGGTCTCGGCAAGCCGAACAATACCGGCACCAAGCTGTTCTGCATTTCCGGCCATGTGAACACGCCGTGCAATGTCGAGGAGGAGATGGGCATCTCCTTGAAGGAGCTTCTGGAGAAGCATGCCGGCGGCGTGCGCGGCGGCTGGGACAATCTGCTCGCGGTGATCCCCGGCGGCTCGTCGGTGCCCTGCCTGCCGGCCGATACCTGCCAGAACCTGTCGATGGATTTCGACACGTTGCGCGACCTCAAATCCGGTCTCGGCACGGCCGCCGTCATCGTCATGGACAAGTCGACCGACATCGTCCGGGCGATCGCGCGCATCTCCTACTTCTACAAGCACGAAAGCTGCGGCCAGTGCACGCCGTGCCGCGAGGGCACTGGCTGGATGTGGCGCGTGGTTGAGCGCATGGCGCGCGGCGAGGCCGAAAAGCGCGAAATCGACATGCTGCTCGACGTCTCCCACCAGATCGAGGGCCATACGATCTGCGCGCTCGGCGATGCCGCCGCCTGGCCGGTGCAGGGGCTGATCCGCCATTTCCGCGGCGAGATCGAGCGCCGCATCGACGAATACGCCGCCAATCCGAAGCCGGTGCTGGAGGCAGCGGAGTAGGGCGATGAGGGTCGAGGGAAACAAGGTGGCCGTTTCTGAGGGGCCTCAGCGCCGAGGAGGGGGCTGATGGCTGACACAGGGCCTGACAATCTGATGCTTCAGATGCTGCGGCGGATCGATGAAAAGGTCGATCGTGTCGTTGAAGATGTGCACGGTTTGAAGGTGCACATGACGGCGGTGGAGGAAAACCTGGCCGGCGTTCAGCGGCGGATCGACAGGGTTGACGGCCGCCTGGAGCGTATCGAACGGCGCCTTGATCTGGTCGAGCACTAGGAAATGGAAGTTTGACGTTATGACAAAGATCATCGTCGACGGCACCGAGGTGGACGTCCCCGCCGAATACACGCTGCTTCAGGCGTGCGAGGCGGCTGGTGTCGAGATACCGCGCTTCTGCTTCCACGAGCGCCTGTCGATCGCAGGCAATTGCCGCATGTGCCTCGTCGAGGTGAAGGGCGGGCCGCCGAAGCCGGCCGCCTCCTGCGCCATGGCCGTGCGCGACCTGCGCCCGGGCAAGGACGGCGAGCCGCCGGAGATCATGACCAAGACGCCGATGGTCAAGAAGGCGCGCGAGGGGGTGATGGAGTTCCTGCTCATCAACCATCCGCTCGATTGCCCGATCTGCGACCAGGGCGGCGAATGCGACCTGCAGGACCAGGCGATGGCCTATGGTGTCGATTCAAGCCGCTTCCACGAGAACAAGCGCGCGGTCGAGGACAAGTATATCGGCCCGCTGGTCAAGACGATCATGACGCGCTGCATCCACTGCACGCGCTGCATCCGCTTCGTCACCGAGGTCGCCGGCGTCCCGGAACTGGGCGCGATCGGCCGCGGCGAGGACATGGAGATCACCACCTATCTGGAAAGCGCCATGTCGTCGGAGCTGCAGGGCAACGTCATCGACCTGTGCCCGGTCGGCGCGCTGACCTCGCGGCCCTATGCCTTCCAGGCCCGGCCGTGGGAATTGAACAAGACGGAATCGATCGACGTCATGGACGCGCTTGGCTCCAATATCCGTGTCGATTCGCGCGGCCGCGAAGTGATGCGCGTGATGCCGCGCGACAATGATGCGGTCAACGAGGAGTGGATCTCCGACAAGACCCGGTTCATCTGGGACGGTTTGCGCACCCAGCGCCTCGACCGGCCCTACATCCGACAGAACGGCAAGCTTAGAGCCGCCTCCTGGGCCGAGGCATTCCAGGCGATCGCCGACAAGGTCGGCGGGACGGCGCCGGAGAAGATCGGCGCGATCGCCGGCGACCTGGTAAGCGTCGAGGAGATGTTCGCCCTGAAGGCGCTTATGGACGGCGTCGGCGCGACCTCGATCGACTGCCGCCAGGATGGCACGACGCTTGATCCGGCAAAGGGCCGGGCGTCCTACCTGTTCAATGCCGGTATCACCGGCATCGACGAGGCCGACGCGATCCTGATCATCGGCTCTAATCCGCGCAATGAGTCGCCGGTTCTGAATGCCCGCATCCGCCAGCAGTTCCTGCATGGCGGCGCGAAAATCGGTCTGATCCTCGGCGACCAGCCCGATCTGACCTATGCCTATGACTATCTCGGCGCGGGACCGGAGACGCTGGACACCGTCGCCGACGGCAGCAGTTCGTTCGCCGATGTCCTGAAGACCGCCGAGCGGCCGATGATAATCGTCGGGCAGGGCGCGCTTGCCCGCGAGGATGGCGCCGCGGTGCTGTCGCGCGCAGCCAAGATCGCGGCGGAGTGCGGCGCGCTGACCTCGGGCGATGATGCCGACTGGAACGGCTTCTGCGTTCTCCACACCGCCGCTGCGCGCGTCGGCGGCCTGGATCTCGGCTTCGTGCCGGGCGAGGGCGGTCGCGACACCGCGTCGATGCTCGCCGATGCCGGCTCCGGCGACCTCGACGTCCTGTTCTTGCTCGGCGCCGACGAGGTGATCGTCCCCGACGGGGCCTTCGTCATCTATCAGGGCACCCATGGCGACCGGGGCGCCCATCGCGCCGACGTCATCCTGCCTGGTGCGGCCTATACCGAGAAATCCGGGACCTATGTGAATACCGAGGGCCGGGTGCAGCTTGCCAACCGGGCCGCCTTCCCGCCGGGCGACGCGCGCGAGGACTGGGCGATCCTCCGGGCGCTGTCGGCCGCGCTCGGCAAGACGCTGCCGTTTGATTCGCTGCCGCAACTGCGCGCCGCACTCTATGAGGCCCATCCCCACTTCGCCGATCTCGAGGGGCGCGGCGCGGCGGATCCGGAGGCGGTCACCACGCTTGCCGGGCAGGGCGGGGCGTTGGCGAAGGCTGCCTTCGCAAGCGCCGTCCAGGACTTCTATCTGACCAATCCGATCGCGCGGGCATCGGCGGTCATGGGCGAAATGAGCAGGCTGGCGCAGGCGCGCCGCGAGGAGGCGACGGGAACCCATGGCTGACTTCTTCTGGACATGGCTGTGGCCGCTGATCATCATGGTCGCGCAGAGCGTGCTGTTGCTCGTCTGCCTGCTCGTGATCATCGCCTATCTGCTGCTCGCCGACCGCAAGATCTGGGCCGCCGTGCAGCTGCGCCGCGGCCCGAATGTCGTCGGCGGCTTCGGACTTCTGCAATCCTTCGCCGACCTGCTGAAATTCGTCTTCAAGGAGCCGATCATTCCCGACGGCGCCAACAAGGGCGTCTTCCTGCTCGCGCCGCTGGTCACCTGTATCCTGGCCCTGTCGGCCTGGGCGGTGGTGCCGGTCAATGCCGGCTGGGTCATCGCCGACATCAACCTGGGCATTCTCTACATCTTCGCGATCTCATCGCTCGGCGTCTACGGCGTCATCATGGGCGGCTGGGCGTCGAATTCGAAATATCCCTTCCTCAGCGCCCTGCGCGCGGCGGCCCAGATGGTCTCCTACGAGGTTTCGATCGGCTTCGTGCTGATCACGGTGCTGCTGTGTGTCGGCTCGCTGAACCTGACCGACATCGTCGAGGCGCAGCGGTCCGGCTGGGGCCTGTTCGGCTGGTTCTGGCTGCCGCTTCTGCCGATGTTCGTGATCTTCTTCGTCTCCGCGCTGGCGGAAACGAACCGGCCGCCGTTTGATCTGGCCGAAGCCGAATCGGAGCTCGTGGCCGGCTACATGGTCGAGTATTCCTCGACCCCGTATCTGCTGTTCATGCTCGGCGAATATGTCGCGATCACCCTGATGTGCGCGCTGACGACGATCCTGTTCCTCGGCGGCTGGCTGCCGCCTTTCGAGGTGGCGCCGTTCACCTGGGTGCCGGGCATCGTCTGGTTCATCATCAAGGTCTGTTTCGTCTTCTTCATGTTCGCAATGGCCAAGGCGATGGTGCCGCGTTACCGCTACGACCAGCTTATGCGGCTTGGCTGGAAGGTATTCCTGCCTATTTCGCTGTTCATGGTGGTGGCTGTTGCCGCCGTGTTGCAATTCACCGGCTGGGCGCCCTGAGCGGCGGCCCCGCGGAGGAGAGGTGTTATCATGGCCAGACTTGATCAGGCCGCGCGGTCGATCTTTCTGACGGAGTTCGTATCCGCCTTTTTCCTGGCGATGCGCTATTTCTTCAAACCCAAGGCGACGCTGAACTATCCCTTCGAGAAGGGACCGATCTCGCCGCGCTTCCGTGGCGAGCACGCCCTGCGCCGCTATCCCAACGGCGAGGAGCGCTGCATCGCCTGCAAGCTGTGCGAGGCGATCTGTCCCGCCCAGGCGATCACCATCGAGGCCGGCCCGCGCCGCAACGACGGCACCCGGCGCACGACCCGCTACGACATCGACATGGTCAAATGCATCTATTGCGGCTTCTGCCAGGAGGCCTGCCCGGTCGATGCGATCGTCGAGGGGCCGAACTTCGAATTCGCGGTGGAGACCCGCGAGGAACTGTATTTCGACAAGGAAAAACTGCTTGCCAATGGCGATCGCTGGGAGCGCGAAATCGCCAAGAGCATCGAACTCGACGCGCCCTACCGCTAGGGCGCGTACGCACATCCGGCCTTAAGGCCGCTGGACGCGTATTTCGAACCGTTCTATAGAGGCCGCGCGCGCCGGAACACCGGCCCGCGGCCCGCCCCCGGGGGACCCGCCAGACGATGATCGTCGCAACCGCCTTTTTCTATTTGTTTTCAGCGGTCATGATCGCCTCAGCCGTGATGGTCATCGCTGCCCGCAACCCGGTCCATTCGGTGTTGTTCCTGATTCTCGCCTTCTTCAACGCCGCCGGCCTGTTCATCCTGCTCGGCGCGGAGTTCCTGGCGCTGATCCTGGTGGTCGTCTATGTCGGCGCCGTCGCCGTGCTGTTCCTGTTCGTCGTGATGATGCTCGACGTCGACTTCATCCAGCTGCGCGAAGGCTTCCTGAACTACCTGCCTGTCGGAGCGCTGATAGGCTTCATCCTTCTCGTCGAGCTCTTGCTGGTGCTTGGCGGCTGGCTGATGACGCCCGGGGTGAACGCGACCGCCGCGGTGCCGATCCCCGACGAGGTCAGCAATATCCAGGCGCTCGGCGAGGTGCTCTACACGCGCTACGTCTTCGTCTTCCAGATGGCCGGCCTGATCCTGCTGGTCGCCATGATCGGCGCGATCGTGCTGACCCTGAAGCACAAGGCCGGCGTCAAGCGCCAGTCGATCATGGACCAGGTCGCGCGTTCGCCTGAGACCGCCATCGAAGTGCGCAAGGTCGAAAGCGGCAAGGGGATCTGAAGCGATGGAAATCGGCCTCTCCAACTATCTCGCCGTCGCCGCGATCCTGTTCACGCTGGGCATTTTCGGCATCTTCCTCAACCGCAAGAACGTCATCGTCATCCTGATGTCGATCGAGCTGATGCTGCTTGCGGTCAATATCAATCTGGTCGCCTTCTCCGCCCATCTTGGCGATATCGTCGGCCAGGTCTTCGCCCTGTTCGTCCTCACTGTCGCCGCCGCGGAGGCGGCAATCGGCCTTGCCATCCTGGTGGTGTTCTTCCGCAACCGCGGAACGATCGAGGTCGAAGACGTCAACATGATGAAAGGCTGATCGGACGATGTATTCAGCGATCGTCTTTCTGCCGCTGCTCGGCGCGATCATCGCCGGACTGATCACGCTGTTCGGCGCCCGGGAGCGCAATCCCGGCGGCACCGACATGCAGGGCGCGGCCGGTCATGTGTCCCATGACGATGACGGTCATCATCCAGCCGCTCAAGGCTCGCGCGCCGCCGAACTGATCACCACGACCTTCCTGATCATCTCCGCGCTCCTGTCCTGGGTCGCCTTTTTCGATGTCGGCCTGAATGATGGCGACGTCAAGGTGCAGGTGCTGCCCTGGCTCGTGTCCGGCTCGCTGTCGGTCGACTGGATGTTCCGGATCGACACGCTGACCGCGGTCATGCTGGTCGTCGTCAACACGGTGTCCTCGCTGGTGCACCTGTATTCGATCGGCTACATGTCGCACGACCCCTACCGGCCGCGCTTTTTCGCCTATCTGTCCTTCTTCACCTTTGCCATGCTGATGCTGGTGACGGCGGACAACTTCCTGCAGATGTTCTTCGGCTGGGAGGGCGTTGGCCTGGCCTCCTATCTGCTGATCGGCTTCTGGTTCAAGCGGCCCTCGGCCAATGCGGCGGCGATCAAGGCCTTCGTTGTCAACCGGGTCGGCGACTTCGGCTTCGCGCTCGGCATCTTCGCGGTGTTCTATGTCTACGGGTCGATCGGCTTCGACGCCGTCTTCGCAAACGCCGCCGATGCCGAGGGCAAGACGCTCTATTTCCTCGGCGCCAATTTCGACGCACTGACGGTGATCTGCCTGCTCCTGTTCATGGGGGCGATGGGCAAGTCGGCGCAGTTCCTGCTGCACACCTGGCTGCCGGACGCGATGGAAGGCCCGACCCCGGTCTCCGCGCTGATCCATGCCGCGACCATGGTGACGGCCGGCGTCTTCATGGTCGCCCGCCTGTCACCGCTGTTCGAACTGTCGCATGTCGCACTCACCGTCGTCCTCTTCATCGGCGCGACGACGGCCTTCTTCGCCGCCACGATCGGTCTCGTGCAGAACGACATCAAGCGAGTTATCGCCTATTCGACCTGCTCGCAGCTCGGCTACATGTTCGCGGCTCTGGGTGTCGGCGCCTATTCGGCGGGCATCTTCCACCTGTTCACCCACGCCTTCTTCAAGGCGCTGCTGTTCCTGTGCTCGGGCTCGGTCATCCACGCCATGTCGGACGAGCAGGACATGCGCAAGATGGGTGGCCTGCGTAAGCTGATCCCGATCACCTACTGGACCATGGTGATCGGCTCGCTGGCGCTGACCGGCTTCCCGCTGACGGCGGGCTGGGTTTCCAAGGACGCGATCATCGAGGCGACCTATGTGGCGCACAATCCGATGGCCGGCTACGCCTTCGGCCTGACCGCCTTCGCAGCGCTGCTGACGTCGTTCTATTCCTGGCGGCTGCTGTTCATGACCTTCCACGGCAAGTCGCGGGCAACGCCCGAGGTGCTCCGCCACGTCCATGAATCGCCGATGGTGATGCTGGTGCCGCTGTTCGTCCTGTCGGTCGGCGCGCTCGGCGCGGGGCTTTTGTTCAAGTCCTTCTTCATCGGCGATGGCTATGACGCGTTCTGGCGCGGCGCGATCTATCTGGCCGAGGAAAACCACATCCTGCACGACCTGCATTACGCGCCGACCTGGGTGGTCTGGGCGCCGACCGGGCTGATGCTGATCGGCTTCGCGATCGCCTGGTACATGTATATCCGCAACCCGTCGTCGGCGCCGGCGCTCGCCCGCCAGTTCGATCTCCTTTACCGCTTCCTGCTCAACAAGTGGTACTTCGACGAGATCTACGCCTTCCTGTTCGTCCGCCCGGCCAAGTGGCTCGGCCGCTTCCTGTGGAAAAAGGGTGACGGCTGGCTGATCGACGGCTTCGGGCCGGACGGGATTTCGGCCCGCGTCCTTGATGTCACGCGCCGGGTCGTCAGGCTGCAGACCGGTTTCCTCTATCACTACGCTTTCGCCATGCTGATCGGCGTCACCGCGCTCATCACCTGGTACATGTTCGCCGGGGGCGCTCAATGATTACCGGTTGGCCCATTCTGACCGTCATCACGCTGCTGCCACTCGCCGGCGCGCTGTTCATCTTCCTGTTGCTGCGCGGCGAGGACGAGGTGTCCGACCGCAACGCCCGCTACGTGGCGCTGTGGACGACGCTGATGACCTTCATCGTGTCGCTGTTGATCTGGATCTTCTTCGACCCCAACACCGCCGACTTCCAGTTCGTCGAGAAATACGAATGGCTCGGCGGCGGCATGACCTATCACATGGGCGTCGACGGCATCTCGATGCTGTTCGTCATCCTGACGACCTTCCTGATGCCGGCCTGCATCCTGGCGAGCTGGAACGCGATCACGGTCCGGGTCAAGGAATACATGATCGCCTTCCTGGTGCTCGAGACGCTGATGATCGGCGTCTTCTGCGCGCTCGATCTGGTGCTGTTCTACCTGTTCTTCGAGGGCGGCCTTATCCCGATGTTCCTGATCATCGGCATCTGGGGCCACAAGCGGCGTGTCTATGCCGCCTTCAAGTTTTTCCTCTACACGCTGACCGGCTCTGTGCTGATGCTGCTCGCCATCATGGCGATGTACTGGGATGCCGGAACGACCGATATCCCGACGCTGCTGCAGCATGACTTCCCGGAAAGCATGCAGACCTGGCTTTGGATCGCCTTCTTCGCCTCCTTTGCGGTCAAGATGCCGATGTGGCCGGTCCATACCTGGCTGCCCGACGCCCACGTCGAGGCGCCGACGGCCGGTTCGGTGATCCTGGCCGGCATCCTGTTGAAGATGGGCGGCTACGGTTTCCTGCGCTTCTCGCTGCCGATGTTCCCGGACGCCTCCGACATGTTCGCGCCCTTCGTGTTCACGCTGTCGGTGGTGGCGATCATCTACACCTCGCTGGTCGCGCTGATGCAGACCGACATAAAGAAGCTGATCGCCTATTCCTCGGTTGCCCATATGGGCTTCGTGACGATGGGCATCTTCACCGGCACGGTGCAGGGCGTGCAGGGCGGCATCTTCCAGATGCTCTCGCACGGCATTGTCTCCGGTGCGCTGTTCCTGTGCGTCGGCGTCATCTACGACCGGCTGCACACCCGCGAGATCGCCGCCTATGGCGGCCTTGCCAACCGCATGCCGCTCTATGCGGCCGCCTTCATGGTCTTCACCATGGCCAATGTCGGCCTGCCGGGCACCTCGGGCTTCATCGGCGAGTTCCTGGCGCTGGTCGCCGCCTTCGAGGTCAACACCTGGGTGGCGATCTTCGCGACCACCGGCGTGATCCTGTCGGCGGCCTATGCGCTGTGGCTCTACAGGCGTGTCGTCTTTGGCGCGCTGGAGAAGGAAAACCTGATGGCGATCAAGGATCTGACCGGACGCGAGATGGTCGTCCTGGCGCCGCTCGTCGTCCTCACCATCCTGTTCGGCATCTATCCCATGCCGATCCTCGATGTGACGGCGGTATCCGTCGATAATCTCGTGACCAACTATCAGGCTGCCATCGACCAGGCCTCGAACCTGGCTTCGGCAGCACATTGATGTAAGGCGACAAGGACAGGCCGACCAGAATGCAGGCGGAGATATCCATCGCAACGATCCTGCCGGCGGCGCCGGAGATCCTGCTCGCGCTCGGCGCCATGGTCACCCTGATGATCGGTGTGTTCCGCGAGGACCGGTCGATATCGGTCGCAGCGGGCCTGTCGATGGCGCTGGTGATCTCGGCCGGCGTGCTCGTCTGGCTGGTGCCGGATGGCGGCGGCCCGGTCTTCGGCGGCAGCTTCATCCTCGACGAGTACGCCCGCTTCATGAAGTCGCTGATCGCGCTCGGCTCGGCCGTCGCGATCCTGTTGTCCGTCGACTACATGCGCTTCGGCCGCCTGACCCGGTTCGAGTTCCCGGTCCTGATCGTGCTGGCGACCTGCGGCATGTTCGTTATGGTCTCGGCCAACGACCTGATCATGCTCTATATGGGCCTGGAGCTGCAGAGCCTCGCGGCCTATGTGGTCGCCTCGATCAAGCGCGATTCGGCGAAATCCACCGAGGCCGGCCTGAAATACTTCGTCCTCGGCGCGCTTGCATCCGGCATGCTGCTCTACGGAGCCTCGCTGATCTACGGCTACTCCGGCACGGTCAACTACAACGGCATCGCCGATGCCATCGCCGGCACCGAGGAGCCGGTCGGCATCCTCTTCGGCCTCGTCTTCCTGTTCGCCGGCATCGCCTTCAAGATCTCCGCCGTGCCGTTCCACATGTGGACACCGGACGTCTACGAGGGCGCGCCGACGCCGATCACCGCCTTCTTCGCCTCCGCGCCGAAGGTCGCGGCGATGGCGATGCTGATCCGCATCGCCATCGACGCCTTCCCGACCAGCACGGACCACTGGCAGCAGATCGACGTGTTCCTGGCGATCTGTTCGATGGTGCTCGGCGCCTTCGCCGCGATCGGCCAGCGCAACATCAAGCGGCTGATGGCCTATTCCTCGATCGCCAATATGGGCTATGCGCTGGTCGGTCTCGCCGCCGGCAGCGAGGCGGGCGTCCAGGGCGTCATCATTTACATGTCGATCTATATCGCCATGACGCTCGGCACCTTCGCCTTCATCCTGTCGATGCGGCGCGGCGATCAGATGATCGAGACGATCGACGATCTTGCCGGCCTGTCGCGCAACAATCCGATGGCCGCCCTGATGCTGGCGCTGTTGTTCTTCTCGCTTGCGGGCATTCCGCCGCTTGCCGGCTTCTTCGCGAAGTATTTCGTCTTCCTCGCCGCCATCGAGGCCGAGCTCTATGTGCTCGCCGTGATCGGCGTGCTTTCGAGTGTCATCGGCGCCTTCTACTACCTGCGCATCGTCAAGATCATGTATTTCGACGAGCCGGCCGCTCCCTTCGAGCGGATGGGCGGCGAGTTGAAAGCCGTGCTCGGCATTTCCGGCCTGTTCGTGATCGCGTTCGTGTTCATCCCGTCACCGCTGGTCGAGGCGGCCGGGGCGGCGGCGAAATCGCTGTTCTAGCTGATGGTGTTTGCGCTCGGCACCGTGGCCGAGCAGGCCGGCTATGGGCTGATCCCGTTCGAAAACACGGCCTCGACCAATGCCGATGCGCTCGATGCGGCGCGGCGCGGCGAGACTGGTCCGGTCTGGTTCGTGACCGACTATCAGACCGGCGGCCGCGGGCGGCGCGGGCGCAGCTGGTTCGGCACCCGCGGCAATCTGGCCGCAAGCCTGCTTGTCACGGTCGAGACATCCATCGACGCGCTGGCGACCCTGGGTTTCGTCGCGGGCCTTGCCGTCAGCGATGCGATCGAGACCTGCGCGCCGGGTTCCACGCGGCCGGGTGCGGCAAATCGCGTGATGCTGAAATGGCCGAACGACCTGATCAGCGACAAGGGCAAGCTGGTCGGCATTCTGCTGGAGACCGGCGGTTCGGACGATCGCGCGACCACGGTCGTGGCTGGCATGGGCGTCAACATAGTGGCGGCGCCGACGGATTCGTCCTATGCGGCGACGTCACTGGCCGATCTCGGCTGGTCACTCACCGCGCCGTCGCTGTTTGCGGCCCTGTCCAATGCCTGGGTGAACCGGTTCGCCATGTGGGACGGCGGGCGAGGCATGGCCACGATCCGCGACGACTGGCTGGACCGCGCCGCCGGCGTCGGCGGACCGGTTTCGGTGAGGCTTGCCGGCGAGGCGGTTTACGGTACGTTTGAAACGATCGACACGAGCGGCCAGCTGATCGTGCGCACCGCGGACCGCCGCCGCGTCGCCGTCGCGGCCGGGGACGTGTTCTTCGGCGATGCCGGTTCGATCAAATCGGGCAGCGGGGGGCGTTAGGGAGTTTCATGGCAAAATCGGAGGATCTGGTCTTCCTGCCGCTCGGCGGCGTCGGCGAAATCGGCATGAATCTGGCGCTGTACGGCTACGGAAAACCGGGCCGGCGGTCCTGGCTGATGGTCGATTGCGGCGTGTCCTTCGCTGCCGAGGAGCATCTGCCCGGCATCGACCTCATCCTGCCCGACATCACCTTCATCGAGGAGGACCGGAGCGCGCTTAAGGGCATCCTCCTGACGCACGCCCATGAGGACCATTTTGGCGCCTTGCCCGATCTGTGGCCACGGCTGCGCGTTCCCGTCTATGCCACGCCGTTCACGGCCGCGCTGCTTTCGGCAAAGTTGCAGGAGGAAGCAGGCGCGCCGACGATCCCGATCGAGCAGGTCCCGCTTGGCGGGCGCTTTCAGGCCGGCCCCTTCGACATCGAGCTGATATCCGTCACCCATTCGATCCCGGAGCCGAACGCCGTGGTGATCCGCACGCCGGTCGGCACGGTCTTGCACACCGCCGACTGGAAGATCGACGCGGACCCGGTGATCGGGAGGCCCTTCGATGGTGCCCCCTTCGCTGCGCTCGGGCGGGAGGGATGCCGCGCGATGGTCTGTGATTCGACCAACGTCCTGCGGCCCGGCCGGTCGCCGGGGGAGGGGGATGTCCGCAAGGAACTCGCCAAGGTGATCGACGCGGCGCCGCACCGGGTCGCCGTCACCGCCTTCGCCTCCAATGTCGCCCGCATCCGCTCGGTCGGCGAGGCGGCGCTGGCCGCCGGACGCAGCGTCGTCGTTGTCGGCCGGGCGATGAAGCGGGTCATCTCGGTCGCCCGCGAGCAGGGCCTGCTCGACGGCCTGCCGGCGTTCCTGAGCGAGGACGTCTACCAGTCGCTGCCGCGCGACAATGTCGTGCTTTTGTGCACCGGCAGCCAGGGCGAGCCGCGCGCCGCGCTGACCCGCATCGCCCAGGGCAACCACCCGACGATCGAACTGGCGCCCGGCGACCGGGTGATCTATTCGGCCCGCACGATCCCCGGCAACGAGCGGGAGATCGGCACCGTCGTCAACGCGCTGACGCGCGCCGGCATCGAGATCATCACCGACCGCGACGCGCTGGTCCACGTCTCCGGCCATCCCCGGCGCGAGGAATTGCAGGACATGTATGGCTGGGTGAAGCCGGAGGTCGCGGTTCCCGTCCATGGCGAGGCCGTCCATCTCGCAGCCCATGCGAAGCTTGCCCGCTCCCTGTCGGTGCCCGAGGTGGTGAGCGCCTATAACGGCGACATGGTGCGGCTCGCCCCGGCTCCGGCCGAGGTGATCGACGAGGCGCCGGCCGGGCGGGTCTACAAGGACGGCCGCATCCTGATCCGCTCCGATGCCGATGCGGTGCGCGAGCGGCGCAAGCTGTCCTTTGCCGGGTTCGTCGGCGTCTCGCTTGCCGTCGACGGGCGCGGCGAGCTTGCCGGCGACATCGAGGTCGAAATCCTCGGCATCCCCGAACACGATGCCGAGGACGTGCCGATGATCGATATCGTCCACGACGCGATCGACCAGACGCTTTCGAGCCTGCCACGGGCGCGGCGGCGCGATCCCGACGCCCTGGCGGAATCGCTGAAACGCGCCGCCCGCAACGCCGTGCAGGCAGCCTGGGGCAAGCGGCCGATCTGTCATGCCTTCGTCGTTGCCGTGTGAACGGGGCGCAAGGTGAGGCCGCAGGCTGAGATCCGTTCGGCGACATCTGCCGACGCGGACCCGCTGGAGGCCTGTTTCCGGCGGGCCTATGCGGCCGATTTAGACCGTATCGCCGATCTTCCCGACGTCGCGAGCGGGTTGGGCGAGGATATCGTCCGCCACCTAGTCTGGGTCGCCGAGGAGGGGGATCGCATTGTCGGGGGCCTGGTTCTGGTCCTGCGGGACGATCATGCGGTTCTCGCCAATCTGGCTGTCGATCCGGCCGCACGCGGCGCCGGGCTGGCGCGGGCGCTGATCGACAAGGCCGAAACGGCCTGTCGGGCGCGCGGGATCGATCGGCTGGTCCTGACCACCCATGTCGAGATGCCGGGCAACCTGTCGCTCTACCGGCACCTTGGCTGGACGGAAACCGGCCGTGGTGATCGCAAGATCCACATGGAGAAGAGGTTGGACGGTTAGCGATGGTATCCGGGCGCGGCGAGATGTGCCCTTTACAGGGGATGCGGGCGGCTTAAAACCGTAGCAACGCTGTTTCGGATTGCGCCCTGCCACATCCGAGCGGCCCCCGACCCCTGAGCTGGAGAGACGCCGATGCTCGGCCGACTGAATCACGTTGCGATCGCTGTCAGCGATATCGAGGCGGCCGCGAAGGTCTATCGCGAGACGCTTGGCGCCGAGGTCTCGGACGCCGTACCGCAGCCCGATCACGGAGTGACGACGATCTTCATCACCCTGCCCAACACCAAGATCGAGCTTCTCGAGCCCTATGGCGAGGCCTCGCCGATCGCCAAGTTCTTGGAGCGCAATCCCGGCGGCGGCATCCACCATATCTGCTACGAGGTCGAGGATATCCTTGCCGCGCGCGACAAGCTGGTCGGCGAGGGCGCCCGTGTCCTCGGCGAGCCGAAGATCGGCGCGCACGGCAAGCCCGTCCTGTTCCTCCATCCCAAGGACTTCTGCGGCACGCTTGTCGAGCTGGAAGAAGCCTGATCGGCCGGGATTGAGCGAGCGGACCTGAGCGAGCGGGGCGGACATGACCCTTACCAGCGCATTCGCGATTTACTTCGTCCTGTGGTGGCTCGTCCTGTTTGTCGTGCTGCCCTTCGGCATCCGATCGCAGGAGGAGCACGGCGAGGTCGTTCCCGGTTCCGAGGCCGGCGCGCCGCATCGCCCCGCACTCGTCAAGCGAGCGATCGTCACGACCGTGATTTCGGCGCTGCTCTTCGTCCTGCTCTATCTCGTCGTGGTCGTCGCCGGGGTCACGCTCGACGACATCCCCTTCCTGCCCCGGTATGATTGACGGGCCTGCCGGCCGTCTCCCTTCGGCCTGAGCGGTCGAGACTGGCGGTCTATTGGTGTCCTGTTCAGAGCGGGGATGGGGCTTTGGTTTTCAGCTTGGCCATTCCCTCGAAAGGTCATGCCGGGACAAGCCCGGCAATGATACCGGAGGGGGCGGGAGGACACCATCCTCTCCCTCGTCATCCCGGAGTTCGCGGCAGCGAATATCCGGGATCGGGGAACCGGGGCGACTCGATGTTCCCTCGGCCGACCCCCACCGCAATAAAAAAAGCAAGGCTAACGCCTTGCTTTTTAGTTCGCGTCTTGTCGCCGAACGGCCTCTGTCCGGCTAGGTTGAGAATACCGTTGGGGGCAGTACTCTCGTGTCGCTTTCCTCCCGAGACCTGGGCCATGAATTACCATGTTGCGGACATGATAATGACGGGCTTGGTCTTTCTGCCCGTCACAATACGCATGCGGCCAATCGTTGCAATATGTTTCTCGTCGTGATCGCGGATTCGTTGCATTTCGGGCGAATAATGAGCGAGTGTTCGTAATTCGAACAGCGCGCTTCGGCGGGAACCGGGATCCTGGCGCAGGGGGCGGGATCGGTCTGCACCGGATCGTATTCCGTTGCGAGGCACCGATACCGGTTTGCCCGATCATGCCAAGTCGTCAAACGGCCCATGGCCGGCCCGCGCCGCATGCCGCTTGATATCCCGTTGCCCGCGACAGTTTTGCGAAGCGGCCTTGAGTTTTTTCGGCGTTTGGGGTTTGTGTCGCCCCGTCTTCCTGTCGCCCCGTTTTCGTGTCGCTGGTCATCGAACAAAGGGAATCCCACGCCCATGCGCCTGTCCCGCTACTTCCTGCCGATTATGAAAGAGACGCCGAAAGAGGCGGAGATCGTCTCGCACCGGATGATGCTGCGGGCCGGAATGGTCCGTCAGGAGGCCGCCGGCATCTATGCCTGGCTGCCGTTCGGGCTTCGGGTTCTGAAGAAGGTCGAGCAGATCGTTCGCGAGGAACAGGACCGCGCCGGCGCCATCGAACTGCTGATGCCGACCATCCAGCCGGCCGACCTGTGGCGCGAAAGCGGCCGTTACGACGACTACGGCAAGGAGATGCTGCGCATCGAGGACCGGCACGAGCGCGATATGCTGTTCGGCCCGACGAATGAGGAAATGATCACGGAGATCTTCCGGGCCAATGTGCGCACCTACCGCGACCTGCCGCTCAATCTCTATCACATCCAGTGGAAATTCCGCGACGAGATCAGGCCGCGCTTCGGCGTCATGCGCTCGCGCGAGTTCCTGATGAAGGACGCCTACAGCTTCGACATCGACAAGGCGTCGGCCCGGCATTCCTACAACAAGATGTTCGTCGCCTATCTGCGCACCTTCGCCCGGCTCGGCCTGAAAGCGGTGCCGATGGCAGCCGATTCCGGCCCGATCGGCGGCGACATGAGCCATGAATTCATCATCCTGGCCGAGACCGGCGAGAGCGAGGTCTATTGCGACAGGTCGCTGCTCGACCTGCCGGTTCCCGGCGCCGATACCGATTTCAACGCGGACCTGTCGCCGATCGTCAGCGAGTGGCTTGGCTCCTACGCGGCGACGGAGGAAAAGCACGACGCCGACGCCTTCGCCGCGCAGGTTCCCGAGGATCGCCGCATCTCGGCCCGCGGCATCGAGGTCGGCCATATCTTCTATTTCGGCACCAAGTATTCCGAACCGATGAAGGCCGTCGTCGCCGGCCCGGGCGGCACCGAGGCGCCGGTCCATATGGGTTCCTACGGCATCGGTCCGACACGGCTGGTCGCCGCCATAATCGAGGCGAGCCACGACGATGCCGGAATCATATGGCCCGAATCTGTTACCCCTTTCGACGTGGGACTGATCAACCTGAAGAGCGGCGATGCCGCAACGGATGGTGCATGCGAGGATCTTTATGCAAAGCTGAGCGCCGCCGGACGGGACGTTCTGTACGACGACACCGGCGAGCGGGCCGGCTCGAAATTCGCGACCATGGAACTGATCGGCCTGCCGTGGCAGCTGATCGTCGGTCCGAAGGGCCTTGCCGACGGAACCGTCGAAGTGAAGAACCGGGCGAGCGGCGAGCGCCAGTCGCTGTCGCTCGAGTCGGCGCTGTCGCGGCTTACAAGCTGATCGCGGGCGTGGGCTGCCAAGTGGATCGCCGGTGCCGGGGGAATGGCGGATGAGCGCCACACCAGGGCAAACGCCCGCCATGCGCACCAGGCCGTTTTCCGCCTTCGAGTGGATGATCGCCATGCGCTACCTGCGCGCCCAGCGCAAGGCGGGCTTCATCTCCGTTATCGCCGGCTTCTCCTTCCTCGGCATCATGCTCGGCGTCGCCACGCTGATCATCGTGATGGCGGTGATGAACGGCTTCCGCTCCGAACTGATGGACAAGATCCTCGGCCTGAACGGGCATGTCATCGTGCAGGTCTACGACACGCCCTTCACCGATTTCGATGCCGTCAACGATCAGGTCGGCACGATCGCCGAGACGCAGCTATCGTTTCCCTTCATCGAGGGGCAGGCGATGGCCTCCTCGTCGCTCGGCGGCTTCGGCGTGCTGGTGCGCGGCATGCGCCACGAGGACCTGTCGCGTCTCGGCGCGATCGCCGACAACCTGCTGCAGGGCACGCTCGATGGCTTTGACGAGGGGGAGTCGATCGCGATCGGCATCCGCCTTGCCGAAAAGCTGGGCTTGCGGGTCGGCGACCGGATGACGCTGATCTCGCCACGCGGCGCCGCCACCCCCTTCGGCACGACGCCGCGGATCAAGTCCTATCCGGTCGCGGCGATCTTCGAGATCGGCATGTCGGAATATGACGGCGCCTTCGTGTTCATGCCGTTTGCCGAGGCGCAGGCCTATTTCAACCTGGATCAGCTTGCCAGCGGCGTCGAGGTCTTCATCGACGACCCCGACGGCGTCGACGACTATCGCGACGCGCTGAGCGAGGCGATCGAGCGGCCGATCTTCGTCGCGGACTGGCGGCAGCGCAACGCGACCTTCTTTTCGGCGCTTGAGGTCGAGCGCAACGTCATGTTCCTGATCCTGATGCTGATCGTGCTGGTCGCCGCCCTCAACATCATTTCCGGCCTGATCATGCTGGTGAAGGACAAGGGCCACGACATCGCGATCCTCAGGACCATGGGCGCGACGCGCGGCACGATCATGCGGGTGTTCTTCATCACCGGGGCTGCGATCGGTGTCGTCGGCACCTTCGCCGGCCTCGCGCTCGGCACGCTTGTGTGCTGGAACGTCGAGGCAATCCGCCAGTTCCTGTCGCGGCTGACCGGCACCGAGCTGTTCTCGCCCGAACTCTACTATTTAAGCCGTCTGCCCGCAGAGATGGATGGCGGCGAGGTGACGTCGGTGGTGATCATGGCGCTTGTTTTGTCCTTCCTCGCCACGCTCTATCCCTCCTGGCAGGCGGCCAGGCTCGATCCCGTGGAGGCCCTGCGCTACGAATGAGCGAAGCCGTCCCGCCATACGAGACCGGTCCGCAAGCCGATGAGGGAGCGGACATGGCCGCGCCCGATGCGCCGGCGGCGGCCCTGCGGCTCGTCGGCCTCAAGCGCAGCTACCGCCAGGGCGAGACGGCGCTGCACGTCCTGCGCGGCGCCAATCTCGATCTGGCGCCCGGCGAGATCGTCGGCCTCGTCGGCCCGTCGGGCGCCGGCAAGTCGACGCTCCTGCATATCGCCGGCCTCCTGGAGCATCCCGACGAGGGCAGCGTTCATATCGAAGGTGTCGACGCGACCCGGCTCGACGACCGGTCGCGCACGGCGCTCAGGCGCGCGCATATCGGCTTCGTCTACCAGTTCCATCACCTGCTGCCGGAATTCACCGCGCTGGAGAACGTCGTGGTCCCGCAGCGCATCGCCGGCCTCGAAAAGCGCGAGGCCGAAAAGCGGGCTGGCGAACTGCTAGCGTTTCTCGGCCTCGGCGAGCGCAAGACGCACCGCCCCGGCGAACTCTCCGGCGGCGAGCAGCAGCGCGTCGCGATTGCCCGCGCGGTCGCCAACGCGCCGCGCATCCTCTTGGCCGACGAGCCGACCGGCAATCTCGATCCCGATACCGCCGAGCACGTCTTCGATGTTCTTTTGCGGCTCGTACACGGCACCGGGCTCGCCGCGCTGATCGCCACGCACAATCTCGATTTCGCCAGCCGGATGGACCGGCAGGTCACTCTGCGCGACGGGCAGCTCGTCAGTCTCTGAGGGGCCGCGGATCAGACGCCGCAGGCCTTGAACATCTTGGCGAACTTCTTTTTCGCGTTGCCCACCGGGATGATCATCGCCTCGTCCTGTAATTCGACATGCAGATCCTCGCCGGAGGTGACGAGCGGGCGCAGCGTGCCGACCGGCACGTTCTCGGCCTCGATGATGGAGAAGCCGTAGAACTCCTGATACACCGCCTTGCCCTTGAAACTTTGCGTATCGGAATCCGTCGCCAGCACCAGCGTCGCTTTCCTGCCGTCCTTCATCTGCGTCGTTTCCGGCGTGAAGGTCACCGAAATGCCCTTGAGATAGTCGCTGCAGCCGATGGTCAGCACCACGTCGTCGCTATCGGGCAGGCCGTAGATCATTTCCTTGCGGTCATCCGCGTTCACGAAGCCCCAGGTGCGATCGCTCGCCGACAGCGGCGCGGCAAGGATTGCTCCCATGGCGAAGGTCAGAATGGCGGTACGGCAGGGCATCGGCGGGGTCTCCGTTCAGTCAGGCGGACGGTGTCATTCGGATTGGCAGCGACGACAGGCACCGCATGTTGAAATTGGGCGAATAGGCGGGCGCACCGGCGGGCAGGGCTCCCGTATCGAGGTCGATCCTGTCCGTCGCCGACAGCAGTTCCTCAAAGGCGATCTTCGCTTCGAAACGGGCAAGGTGGATGCCCGCGCACAGATGCGGTCCGGTTCCGAAGGCGAGCTGATGCAGGTGCGGGCGGGTGATGTCGAGCCGGTCGGGGTCTTCGAATGCGTCCGGATCCCGGTTCGCCGCCCCGATCACCGGCAACACCAGGTCGCCTTTGCCGATCGTTTTCCCGCCGAGCTCGATTGCCTCGGTGGCGATCCGGCCGAGAAACTGGACTGGGGCCTGGAGCCGGAGGAACTCTTCGACGGCATTCGCAATCCTGTCCGGCGCGGCGCGGAGCAGTTTCATCTGATCTGGATTCTCAAGAAGAGCATATAACCCATTGGTTAAAAGACAAGTTGTCGTCTCGTTTCCAGCGTTCAGCAGCAGCATGCAATTGGCGATGACGTCGTCGTCGTCAAGCGTGTCACGGGTGTCGGCCGCATGTGTGAGCGCGCTAAGCAGACCGGGGCCGGGCGCGGCCCGCGCCGCCGCGATACGATCGGCCAGATAGGCGCGGAAGGCGCGCATTTCGGCGAGGCAATAATCGAGCTGGTCCTCGCGGAGATGGACGTAGAAGTTCAGCGCGGCGAGCGAGTAGGCGTCGCACCAGCGCTTGATCTGCGCCCGGTCCTCCTCCGGAACGCCGACGATCGTCGAGATCACCAGGATCGGCAGCGGCGCGGCGAAACCGGCGTGGAACTCCATTCCACCGCTCTTCAGGCCCGGTTCGAGCAGGTGCCGGCACAGGTCGCGGATCCGGTCCTCGTAATGCTCTATCGTCGAGCGCGTGAACGCGTCGTGGATGAGATCCCGCAATTCGGCATGCTTGGGATCGTCGGTCTGAAGGGCGATGCGCGACAGGATATCGAAGACCGGCTTATATTTTTCGCCATAGCGGTGCCGGGCGGCCGAGACCCGGTCCGAGGACAGCCGGCGGTCCTTGAGGACGGCGCTGACAGGGTCGAACCGGGTGACGACCCAGGCGTTCAGCGGCGCGCTCCACATCACCGGTGCCGTCTTCCGCAGCCGGGCGTAGACGGGATAGGGGTTGTCGAGCATGTCGGAACCGAACAGTCTGGTCTGGTGCGGCGACATGTCGGGTCTGTCCATTCTAGGCCCCCTGAAATCGAAATCGGCTATCTGAAACACCTCACACTATAGCCGTCATCGGAGCGATCGCCATGGATACATTGACGCTTTTCGGCCTCTTCGCCGTCAGTCTGATGCTGATCACCTATGCGCTGGAGGACCGCAACCGGGTCTTCATCCTGGGCTTCGCGCTGGCCTGTGCGCTGGGATCGATCTACGGCTTCCTGCAGGGTGCCTGGCCCTTCGGCGTGGTCGAGGCGATCTGGTCGGCGGTCGCTGTGCGGCGCTGGGCGAAGCGGACGGATCGCGGCGCCCCGGCGTGATAGGAGGCTTAGGGGCAGAACGAGGGAATCGGATGAAATCACTTGCGGAAAGAGCGCGGGACTTCGCGCGGATACGCCACGCGAGCCAGACGGACAAGGCGGGCAATCCGTATTTTGGCCATTTGCAACGGGTCGCCGATCGCGTCGAAAGCGACGAGGCGAAGGCGCTGGCCTATCTGCATGACGTTGTGGAAGACGGGCATGCGACGTCAGGGGAAATCGAGGGTCTCTTCCCGGAACTTGCGGGCTCGGTGAACACGATCACGAAACGGGCGGGCGACGACTATGGCGACTATCTGCAGCTCGTTGGGCAGGATCTGCTCGCGCTTGAAGTGAAGCTTGCCGACATCGCCGACAACAGCGATGAGGCCCGCCTGGCGAAGCTTCCCCGGGAAAAGGCCGAAGAGCTGCGGCGGAAATATGCGAACGCCTTGGATAGGCTGAGGAAACTCCGCTCCTAGGGACCTGCTGGAAAAGGTGCTTGACAATAAGAACAAAACAGGAACATACTCATTCATCAACAGATGGAGGGGCAGATGGTCCGGGATGTTGTTGCGTTGGTGTCCGTGATCGCGTTCTCGCAATCCGTTGCCGTGTGGGCGGAAATCGCTGCCTGGCTGAGTTGATCGTTTGACGGCGGCGGACGGGCCGGAGGCTTGATTGCCGGCTTGTCCACATGGGTGGCGCGAAAGTGGCGGCCCGCACTGAACTGGGGCGAATCGAATCGGATGGGCTTGTAGTGTTCAAACGCTGGCCTCGAAATGGGGCCTGGGAGACATCGCATGCCGGGTTTCATCCACTTGAGGTCGCATTCGGCCTATTCCCTGCTTGAGGGCGCGCTGCCGATCAAGCGCCTCGTCGATCTGGCGGTCGCCGACCGGATGCCGGCGCTCGGGATCGCCGACCGCAACAATCTGTTCGGCGCCCTGGAATTCGCCGAGAAGGCCGCCGGTGCCGGCGTGCAGCCGATCATCGGCACGACGCTTGCCGTCGATTTCGGCCTCGACGAGCCATCGGGGCGGGGCGTCCGCAAAGCGCCGGTCCCCTCGCTGGTGCTGATTGCGGCCGACGAGACCGGCTATGAGAACCTGATGGCGCTGGTCAGCCGCGCCTGGCTGGCCGGCGAGGATGGCGACGAGGCCGGGCTGGCGATCGAAGACCTGGATGGCCGAACCGACGGGCTGATCGTCCTGACCGGCGGGCCGGAGGGGCCGGTCGACCGGCAACTCGCCCAGCGCAACGGCGATGCCGCGCGCGCGGCGCTTGGCCGCCTCGCGGACCTGTTCGGCGACCGCCTCTATGTCGAATTGCAGCGGCATGGCACCGACGAGGAGCGCCGCGTCGAGCCGGATCTGGTCGACCTGGCCTATGACTTCAAGCTGCCGCTGGTCGCGACCAACCAGCCGTTCTTCGCCGAACGCGCCGATTTCGAGGCCCATGACGCGCTGATCTGTATCGCCGAGGGGCGGATGGTCGCCGACACCGAACGGCGCCAGCTCACCCCGGAGCATTATCTGAAGTCGCGCGACGAGATGGTGGACCTGTTCAAGGACCTGCCTGAAGCGCTTGACGCGACGATCGAAATCGCTCGACGCTGCTGCTATCGGCCGACCACCCGCCGCCCGATCCTGCCGAGCTTCGTGGTCGAGGGGGCGGACGCGCCCGAGCCGTCGGCCGATTCCGCCGCCGGTGAGGCGGCCGAATTGCGCCGCCAGGCGGAGGAGGGGCTCGAGGCGCGCCTTGAGATACACGGTACGGCGCCGGACACTCCGGCCGATCTCTATCGCGAGCGGCTGCAGTTCGAACTCGCCGTCATCGAGAAGATGGCCTATGCCGGCTACTTCCTGATCGTTGCCGACTTCATCAAATGGGCCAAGGCCCATCAGATCCCGGTTGGTCCGGGCCGCGGCTCGGGCGCCGGCTCGCTCGTTGCCTGGGCGCTGACGATCACCGATCTGGATCCGCTGCGCTTCGGACTGCTGTTCGAACGCTTCCTCAATCCCGAACGCGTGTCGATGCCGGACTTCGACATCGACTTCTGTCCGAATGGCCGCGACCGGGTCATCGGCTATGTCCAGGACAAGTACGGCGCAGACAACGTCGCCCAGATCATCACCTTCGGAACCCTGCAGGCCCGCGCGGTCGTGCGCGATGTCGCACGCGTGCTCGGCATTCCCTACGGGCGGGCCGATCAGCTCTCCAAGATGATCCCGGCCAATCCGGCCAACCCGGTCAAGCTCGCCGAGGCGATCGAGGGCGAGCCGCGCCTGCAGCAGGCCCGCGACGAGGACGAGGCGACGGCACAGCTCCTGGCGATCGCCCTGAAGCTGGAGGGCCTGTTCCGGCACGCCTCGACGCACGCCGCCGGCGTCGTCATCGGCGACCGCCCGCTCGACCGGCTGGTGCCGCTCTACAAGGATCCGCGCTCGGCGATGCCGGCGACCCAGTTCAACATGAAGTGGACGGAATCCGCCGGGCTGGTGAAGTTCGACTTTCTCGGCCTGAAGACGCTGACGATCCTCGACATCACCGCCAAGCTGCTCGCCGACCGCGGCGTCGAGGTCGACCTCGACGCGCTACCGCTCGACGACAAGACGACCTACGACATGCTTTCGCGCGGCGAGACGGTCGGCGTCTTCCAGCTGGAATCGGGCGGCATGCGCAGCGCCATCCTGGGCATGAAACCGGACCGCTTCGAGGACATCATCGCGCTGGTCGCGCTCTACCGGCCGGGTCCGATGGCCAATATCCCGACCTATAACGACCGCAAGCACGGCCGCGAGACGCCCGACTACATCCACCCGCAGATCGAGCCGATCCTGAAGGAGACCTTCGGCGTCGTCATCTATCAGGAACAGGTGATGCAGATCGCCCAGGAACTCGCCGGCTATTCGCTCGGCGAAGCCGACCTGTTGCGCCGGGCGATGGGCAAGAAGATCCGCGAGGAGATGGAAAAGCAGCGCAAGCGCTTCGTCGACGGTGCCGTCGAGCGGGGCGTCGAGCGCGGCCAGGCCGAATACATCTTCGAACTGCTGGCCAAGTTCGCCGATTACGGCTTCAACAAGTCCCACGCCGCAGCCTACGCCCTTGTCGCCTATCAGACGGCCTATCTGAAGGCGAACTATCCCACCGAGTTCCTCGCCGCCTCGATGACGCTCGACATGGGCAACGCCGACAAGATCAACCTGTTCCGCCGCGAGGCCGAGCGCATGAAGATCGCGGTGCTGCCGCCATCGGTCAACGACTCCGGCGCCGCCTTCTCTGTGCGCGAGGGGGCGATCCGCTATTCGCTCGCCGCGCTGCGCAATGTCGGCCAGTCCGCCGTCGAGCATATCGTCGAGACCCGTGGCGACCGGCCGTTCGGCGATCTTGCCGATTTCGCCGCCCGTATCAGCCCGAAACAGGTCAACAAGCGTGCGATCGAGGGCCTGGCCGCGGCCGGCGCGTTCGATGCCATGGAGGCGAACCGGGCCCGCATCATCGCCGGCTCGGACATGATCATGTCGAGCGCGGCGCGCAGCGAGGACGCCCGCATCAACGGCCAGTCGGAGCTGTTCGGCGGCGGCCAGCCGGAGCCGCTGCCACTGCCGCCCGTCGAGCCCTGGCTGCCGTCCGAGCGGCTGACCCGCGAATACGATGCCGTCGGCACCTTCCTCACCGGCCATCCGCTGGACGAGTATCAGTCGGTGCTGCAGACCCGCAAGGTCCGGCCGATTTCCGAGTTCGAGGAGATGTCCCGCTCAGGCTCGGCGGGCGCCGGCCAATCGTCGGGCCGGCTTGCCGGCATCGTCGTGTCGAAGACGGAAAACCGCACCCGTACCGGCGGCCGCATGGGCATCATCACGATTTCCGATCCCACCGGCCAGATCGAGACGGTCGCCTTTTCCGAGTTCCTGGCCGAGAACCGTCACATGCTCGAGCCTGGCAGTTGCATCGAGGCCTCCGTCCAGGTCGACCAGATGGGCGATATGCAGCGGGTCCGGCTGAACCGGGTCCGGTCGCTCGACACGATCGCCGAATCGGCGGCCAGCGGCATCCGGATCTTCCTGAAGGGGCCGGCTTGCGTCGAAAGCGTCGCCCGGCGGCTTGGCGAGAAGGGCGATGCCGAGGTCTCGATCGTGGTGATGGTCGACGACCCGCGCTCCGAGGTGGAGATCAAGCTGCCGGACCGCTACCGGGTCGTGCCACAGGTGACAGCGGCGCTCAGGGCCGTCTCCGGCGTCGTCGAGGTGCAGGACCTGTAGCGACGCGCGGCGAAGGGCGGCAAACCCCCGCGCGGTGGCATCGATTGCTCTGGAACGTGATTACGCTTGAATCCGGGCGCGCCACCCCATATAAGGCGCGTCATCACGCACGCGGGCATCCGCGCGCGCCGACTTTCGTTCGGCCGTGCATTCCGGTGCCGGAGGCGATTACGCCCAAGGCCCCGCCCGCGGAGGATCAACCGGATATGGAGTAAGACAGAGCCATGACTCTGCCCACGTTCACCATGCGTCAGCTTCTCGAGGCGGGCGTTCACTTCGGCCATCAGAGCCACCGCTGGAACCCCAAGATGGATTCGTACATCTTCGGTGTTCGCAACAACATCCACATCATCGACCTTGCCCAGACGGTGCCGCTGATGCACCGCATGCTGCAGGCCGTCAGCGACACGGTTGCCGAAGGCGGCCGCATCCTGTTCGTCGGGACCAAGCGCCAGGCCGCCGATTCGGTCGCCGACGCCGCCCGCCGCTGCGCGCAATACTATGTCAATTCCCGCTGGCTCGGCGGCACGCTGACCAACTGGAAGACGATCTCCCATTCGATCCAGCGCCTGCGCAAGCTGGAGGAACAGCTCGGCGATTCCGGCGAGGCGATGGCGCTGACCAAGAAGGAGCGCCTGAAGCTCACCCGCGAGCGCGAGAAGCTGGAGCGGGCGCTCGGCGGCATCAAGGACATGGGCGGCCAGCCCGACATGCTGTTCGTCATCGACACGAACAAGGAACAGATCGCGATCAAGGAGGCCCGGCGCCTCGGCATTCCGGTGGCGGCGATCATCGATTCGAACTGCGATCCCGACGGCGTGTCCTTCCCGGTCCCCGGCAATGACGATGCCGGCCGCGCGATCAACTTCTATTGCGACATGGTCGCACGCGCCGCGATTGACGGAATCTCGCGTGCCCAGGGCGACATGGGCATCGATATCGGCGAGCAGGACGAGCCTGTCCTCGAAGAGGCGCTCGCCGAGGCTCCGGCTGCCGAGGTCGCGGAAGCCCCTGCCGCCGAAGCCCCCGTCGCCGAAGCCGAGGAAGCCGCTGCTGAACCGGTCGCCGAGGTCGTGGTCGAGGAGGCCATCACGGTGCCCGAGCTCGAGGTTCCGACCTTCGAGCGCATCGCCGCGCCGCGCGGCGCGCCGGACGATCTTAAGAAGATTACCGGTGTCGGCCCGGTGCTCGAGCAGAAGCTCAACGACCTTGGCATCTTCCACTACTGGCAGATCGCCGCGCTCAATGACGACGACATGAAGGCGCTGGACGAGGACCTCGCGCTGCACGGGCGGATCAGCCGGGACGACTGGATCGGCCAGGCCCGCACGCTCGGCGAAGGCGAGGCGGCCTGATCGGCCGCCCGCAGTCGCCGCCGTCGGATCCGCGTGGATCAACAGAAAACCGACATCTAACTGAGATATCGAAAGCAAGGCGGACCGACCGGCCCGCGGACTTTCAGGCACCGACTTTCAGGAGGCCGTAATGGCGAACGTCACCGCATCGATGGTGAAGGCCCTGCGCGAACAGACCGGCGCGGGCATGATGGATTGCAAGACCGCGCTCAACGAAAACGACGGCGATATCGAGGCCGCCGTCGACTGGCTGCGCGCCAAGGGTCTGTCCAAGGCGGCCAAGAAGGCCGGCCGCGTCGCCGCCGAGGGCCTGGTCGCGATCGCCGGCAGCGGCACCAAGGGCGTGGTGATCGAGGTCAATGCCGAGACCGACTTCGTCGCCCGCAACGAGCTGTTCCAGCAGATGGTGCGGGCAATCGCCGATGTCGCGCTCAGCGTCGGCGGCGATTTCGAGGCCCTGTCCAACGCGCCCTTCCCGGGCAGCGACAAGACGGTTGCCGAATACGTCCAGGAAATGGTCGGGCAGATCGGCGAGAACATGACCCTGCGCCGCTCGGCCGGGTTCGAGGTCTCCGCCGGCGCGGTCTCCACCTACATGCACTCCGCCACGGCGCCGGGTCTTGGCCGCATCGGCGTGCTGGTCGCGATCGAATCGGACGGGGATGCGGACAAGGTCGGCCAGTTCGGCCGCCAGGTCGCGATGCATGTCGCCGCCACCAACCCGCTTGCCGTCGATGTCGACGGCGTCGATCCGGAGACGGTCGAGCGCGAGCGCAACGTCTTCCGCGAGCAGGCCAAGGAATCGGGCAAGCCGGAAAACATCATCGAGAAGATGGTCGAAGGCCGCATCCGCAAGTTCTTCGAGGAATCGGTGCTGCTCAAGCAGGCCTTCGTGATCGATCCCGATTCCACCGTTGAACAGGCCCTCAAGGCGCTGGAAGCCGATATCGGCAGCCCCGCGAAGATCGTCGGTTTCGAACGGTTCGCCCTTGGCGAAGGCATCGACAAGGAAGAATCGGACTTCGCCGCCGAGGTTGCCGCAGCGGTCGGGAACTGACACCCTTCGCAAGGCGAACACGGACGGCCCGATCCGCATGCCCGATCCCGACAAACAGCGCGTTCTCCTGAAGCTTTCGGGCGAGGCCCTGATGGGGTCGGGCGGCTACGGCATCGATACCGGCGTCCTTGACCGTTTTGCCCGCGAGGCTTGTTCGGTCGCCCGGTCGGGAACCGAGCTGGCGATCGTGGTGGGCGGCGGCAACATCTTTCGCGGCGTCGCCGGCGCAGCACAGGGCATGGACCGGGTCGCCGCCGACCAGATGGGCATGCTGGCGACCGTCATCAACGCGGTCGCGCTGGCTGCGGCGATCGACCGGGCCGGCGGACGGGGCAGGGTGCTGTCGGCGATCGCCACGGATTCCGTCTGCGAGCCGTTCTCCCGCAGCACGGCCCTGGCCCATATGCAGGCAGGCAGCGTCGTCATCTGCGCGGGCGGAACCGGCAATCCGTTCTTCACCACCGACACGGCCGCGGCCCTGCGCGCCGCCGAGCTCGATTGCACGGTCCTGCTCAAGGGAACGCAGGTCGACGGGGTCTATGACAGCGACCCCAGGACCAATCCGGACGCCCGCCGCTACGATCGGATCAGCTATGGCGAGGCGCTTGCCCGCGACCTTAAAGTCATGGATACAGCCGCCTTTGCGCTTGCCCGCGACAACGCAATCCCGATAATCGTGTTCGACATACACGCGCCCGGCGCGCTTGAAGCCGTGCTCTCGGGGCGCGCGCGCGCAACGGTCGTTTCAGGCTGAGCGACCGTTTCAGGCTTGAGCGATTGGCCCTGGTGCTTCCGTTTCGGGCGCTGCGGTACACTGTTGACGACGACAAGGCCCGGGACACGGGCGGGAGGGTGCTATGGAAGGCGAATTCGACCTGGCCGATCTGAAGCGGCGCATGGAAGGCGCGGTCAAGGTCCTGAAGAACGAGTTCTCGGGCCTGCGGACGGGCCGGGCCTCGGCCAGCATCCTTGATCCGGTGACGGTCGATGCCTATGGCTCGCCCATGCCCCTCAATCAGGTCGCGACCATCAGCGTCCCTGAATCGCGGATGATTTCGGTCAATGTCTGGGACAAGTCGCTTGTCGGCGCGGTCGATAGGTCGATTCGCGAATCCGATCTCGGCCTCAACCCGGTGATGGACGGCCAGAACCTGCGGATCCCGATTCCGGAGCTGAATGCGGAGCGCCGACAGGAAATCGTCAAGGTCGCGCACAAATATGCCGAACAGGCGCGAATCGCCGTGCGCCATGTCCGGCGCGACGGCATGGACCACCTCAAGCGTCTGGAAAAGGACCACGAGATGAGCCAGGACGAACAGCGCCAGCAGTCTGATGTCGTGCAGAAGCTGACCGATGATTTCATCGCCGAGATCGATCAGGTTCTCGCCACCAAGGAAGAAGAAGTTCTTCAGGTCTAGGCGGCTTTGTTCAGGTCCAGGCGGCTTAAAGCGCGCCGCGATCGACCGGCGGTGCGGTATCGGGGGTGGCCGGGTATCCGGCTCAACAGGGAGACGAGGTCGGTTCCGACATGAATTCAGGCGTGTCAGTCGCTGCCCATAGCGGAGGCTCCTCGTCCGTTCCCTGCCATGTCGCGATCATCATGGACGGCAACGGTCGCTGGGCCAAACGGCGCGGGCTCGTCCGGGCGGAAGGTCACCGCGCGGGCGTGCAGGCCCTGCGCCGGACCGTGCGCGCGGCCGGCGAACTGGGCATAGACTATCTGACCGTCTACAGCTTCAGCTCCGAAAACTGGTCGCGCCCTCACAGCGAGGTCCTCGACCTGATGGCGCTCCTGCGCCGCTTCATCCGGCACGATCTCGCCGAACTGCACCAGAACAATGTCCGGGTGCGCATCATCGGCCGCCGCGATGACCTTGCCCCCGACATCCTGGCCCTGCTGGTGGAGGCGGAGGACCTGACCCGCGACAATACCGGCCTGACGCTGGTCGTCGCCTTCAACTACGGCGGACGCGAGGAAATCGTCCGCGCCGTTCAGGAAGCGGCGCGGCGCGCGGCCGATGGCAACCTCGATCCCGCCGATATCGACGAGGACACCGTGTCGCAACTGCTCGATACCGGCGGCATTCCCGACCCCGATCTACTGATTCGCACGAGCGGCGAATTGCGCATCAGCAATTTCCTGCTCTGGCAGTGCGCCTATACCGAGTTCTTCTTCTCGCCGCTCTACTGGCCCGATTTCGACCGTGCCGCGCTCGAAGAGGCGCTGGCCGATTACTACACCCGCGATCGCCGCTTCGGCGGCCTGACCGCCAGAGCATCGCCTTAGGATGCTAGTCATGGCGCAGTCGCGAAATGCGCCCGGTAAGGCGGCTTCGTCATGAGCGGCATGGCCGATCTGCGGGTCCGGGTTCTGTCAGCCGCGATCGCAATGCCGTTCATCGCCGGCGCTATCTGGGCAGGCGGCTGGCCGTTCGTCGCCATGTCGGCGCTTGCGACCGTTGTCGTGATTGCCGAGTTGAGCGCGATCAGTCGCGACCGGCATTTCGATGCCGGCGTTCTGATCGGCGCGGTCGGGTTGGTCGCCGCGATGGCGGCGATCCATCTCGCCCAATATGGTCTCGCCGTCATTCTCCTGCTGGCGACCGTCATCGCCGCGCAGCTCTTCGCCTGGTCCAACGATCGGGCCAGATTGTTCGCCGTGACGCTGGTTTATCTTGGCCTTGCCGGTTTCTCGGCAATTCTGTTGCGCGACGATCCCAACTATGGCCTGCGCGCGGCGGCCTGGCTCCTGCTGATCGTCATGGCGACCGACACGGGCGCCTATTTCATCGGCCGCGCCTTCCGTGGTCCCAAACTGGCGCCAGCGATTTCGCCCGCCAAGACCTGGTCGGGCGCGATCGGCGGCGTCGTGGCCGCGGTCTCTATGAGCGCGCTGTTCACCGGCCTTTTCCTCAACAGTCCGATGTCGCCGATGATCGGGCTGGCCGTGATCGTCTCGGTGATCGCGCAATGCGGCGATCTCGCCGAGTCGCGGTTCAAGCGCCGTTTTGGCGTCAAGGATGCAAGCGGCCTCATTCCCGGTCACGGCGGGCTGCTCGACCGCATCGACAGCCTGTTCGCCGCCTGTATCATCGCCGGCCTGATCGGCATTGCCCGCGGCGGCCTGACGTCGACGGGGCAGGGCCTGTTGCTATGGTAGCTGAATGACATCCTCCCACAGCCGGTCCGCCCATAGCGACTCGGGGCAAAGCCTCTCCATTCTGGGGGCAACCGGATCGATCGGCCGCAACACGATCGATGTCGTCTCGCGGTTGCCGGGGCGGTTCCGGATCGAGGCCGTGAGCGCCAACCGCGATGCCGAAGGCTTGGCGCGGATCGCGGTCGAGGCCGGCGCCCGGCTTGCCGTCGTCGCCGACCAGGATTCCTACGCGGCCCTCAAGGCGGCGCTGTCTGGAACCGGGATCGAGGCGGCCGCCGGCCCGGCAGCACTCGTTGAGGCGGCCGCCCGCCCGGTCGACCGGCTGATGGCGGCAATCGTCGGGGCCGCCGGCCTGGCGCCGACGCTGGCGGCTGCGGCGCGCGGAACGACCGTTCTGCTTGCCAACAAGGAGTGCCTGGTGACCGCCGGCACATTGTTCATGGCGACCGCGCGGGCTGGCGGCGCGACCATATTGCCCGTCGATTCCGAGCATAGTGCGCTGTTTCAGGTACTCGATCCGGATCGTTTGAGGGCGGTCGAGACCGTGACGATAACGGCCTCCGGCGGCCCCTTCCGCACCTGGACCGCCGAGCAGATCGCCGAAGCCGGCCCGCGGGAGGCGGTTCGCCATCCCAACTGGGCGATGGGTGCGAAGATCTCGGTGGATTCAGCAACCCTCATGAACAAGGGGCTGGAACTGATCGAGGCCCACCACCTGTTCGCCATCGCGCCGGAGCGGCTCGCCGTCGTGGTCCATCCCGAAAGCATCGTTCACGGATTCGTGTCCTACCGGGACGGATCGGTGATCGCCCAGCTCGCCGAGCCGGATATGCGCACGCCGATCGCCTATAGTCTGGGCTGGCCGGACCGCATCCCGGCGCCGACGAAGCGGTTGGACCTCGCCGAACTCGGGCGTTTGACCTTCGAAACGCCGGATCTGCGGCGTTTTCCAGCCCTTGGCATCGCGATTGCGGCGATGAAAGCCGGCAACGGCGCGACCACCGCCCTTAACGCTGCCAACGAAATATCGGTCGAAGCCTTCCTGTCGGAACGAATCCGCTTCCCAGATATCGCCAAAATCGTCGAGAATGTTATGGATAGGGTGGCGCGCACCGGAATCGGTGAGCCCGCGTCGCTTGACGAGGCACTGGAACTGGACCGGACGGCGCGGGACGTCGCGCGGGCTTTGGTTGGGGAGCATATCGCGACAGCGGGCTGAAACGCTGGCCTGACCGCGACCTTAAGGGAGTTTGACTGGGCATGTTGGAGTCGCTGAGCGCGCTGGGCAGCGGAGCCGTGACCTATCTGGTGCCGTTTCTGTTCGTCCTGACCATCGTCGTGTTCTTCCATGAACTCGGCCATTTCCTGGTCGCGCGGTGGTGCGGCGTGAAGGTCGACGCGTTCTCGATCGGCTTCGGCCCGGAGATCGTCGGCTTCAACGATCGCCATGGCACCCGCTGGCGGCTCTCCTGGATCCCGCTTGGCGGCTATGTGAAGTTCCATGGCGACGATTCGGTCGCAAGCTCGCCCGATCAGGACACCCTGGCGACAATGCCGGAGGAGGAGCGGAACTCCGCCTTTCATCTCAAGCCGGTGTCGCAGCGCGCGGCGATCGTCGCCGCCGGGCCGATCGCCAACTTCCTGCTGTCGATCGTCATCTTCGCGGCGATCTTCGCAACCGTCGGCAAATTCGTGACGCCGGCCATCGTCGACGAGGTCACGCCCGATTCGGCAGCCGCCGCGGCCGGCTTCCAGCCGGGCGATGTCGTCGAATCGATCGATGGCGAGCCGATTTCCGCCTTTTCCGACATGCAGCGCATCGTCAGCATCTCGCCGGGCCGGACGCTTCAGATCGTCGTCGACCGCGGCGGCGAGCCGGTCACCCTGACCGCCGTGCCCGAGCTCAAGGAGATCGAGGACCGCTTCGGCAATACCCACAGGATCGGCCTTCTTGGCATCCAGCGCAGCACGCAGCCCGATCAGGTCACGCAGGTGCGGTATTCGGTCCCGGCGGCGCTGTGGGAAGGCACGAAGGAGACCTGGTTCGTCATCGAGCGCACGACGCTCTATCTGGTCGGGATCATCGTCGGCCGCGAGGACGCGGACCAGCTTGGCGGGCCGATCCGGATCGCCGAGATGTCGGGCCAGGTCGCGCAACTGGGCTTCCTGGCGCTGATGAACCTGACGGCGATCCTGTCGATTTCTATCGGTTTTCTTAACCTTATGCCGGTTCCGATGTTGGACGGTGGCCACCTCCTGTTCTACAGCATTGAAGCGGCCCGGGGACGGCCGCTGTCTGAACGGACGATCGACATCGGATTCCGGGTCGGGCTGGCCCTTGTTCTCATGCTGATGCTGTTCGCCACCTGGAACGACATCGTCAGTATAGCGAGCCGGTCATGATGTGCGTTGCCGCCTTGCAACGGCGCGCCAGGGAGTCGGCAATGACGCTGAATGTTTGTTTGCATAACGATAAAAAGCAGTTACAAACGCGTCGGCACGTGGAGAGTCGAACGGGGACGGCTGTTCGCGCGCAGAAAAAGAAGGTCAGATGGGTCTGAGGATCGACAACCCGATGGTATCAGTTTTGGGGATTGTTAAGCGGGTTTTGGGTGCTTTTGCGCTGATTGCGGTCCTGTCCGGCCTGCCGGGCGGGGGCGAGTTGATCGGCGTTTCCCATGCGCAGGCACAGACGATTCGGCAGATCACGGTGGAGGGCAACCGGCGTGTCGACGCCGAGACGGTGCGCTCCTACCTGTCGCTGCAGCCGGGCCAGTCCTACAGTGCTTTTGCGGCAAACGAATCACTGAAGACGTTGTTCGAGACCGGCCTGTTCTCCGACGTCAATCTCGACATGCGCGGCAACACGCTGGTTGTCACCGTCGTCGAGAATCCGATCGTCAATCTCGTCTCCTTCGAGGGCAACAAGAAGATCAAGGACGAGGTGCTGCTGTCGGAAATCGAATCGCAGCCGCGCTCCGTCCTGACGCGCGCCAAGATCGAGGGCGACGTCCAGCGCATCCTGCAGCTCTACCGCGCCTCCGGCCGGTTCGGTGCGCGGGTCGATCCGAAGATCATCGATCTACCCGACAACCGCGCCAATCTCGTCTTCGAGATCAACGAGAATGACAAGACCAGCGTCGTCGGCATCAACTTCATCGGCAACAAGGCCTATGGCGACCGCAAGCTGCGCGACGTGATCAACACCTCGGAGCGCAACTGGCTGAGCTGGTTCAAGACCTCCGACGTCTACGACCCGCAGCGCATCGAGGCCGACCAGGAGCTTCTGCGGCGGTTCTACCTGAACAACGGTTATGCCGATTTCCGCGTCATCTCGGCGGTGGCCGAGCTCGACCGCGAGCGCAACGCCTTCTACATCACCTTCACGCTCGACGAGGGCGAGAAGTATGATTTCGGTGTCGTCGACGTTCAGTCCTATGTCCGCGACGTCGATCCGGAGACACTGCGCAACGTCATCACGACGAATTCCGGCGCCACATACAGCGCCCGCCAGGTCGAGACGACGATCGAGGACATGACGCTCGAGCTCGCCAACGCCGGCTATGCCTTCGCCCAGGTCCGTCCGCGCGGCGACCGCGACCCCGAAACCGAGACGGTCGACATCACCTACATCGTCGAGGAGGGGCCGCGGGTCTATATCGAGCGGATCAATATCCGCGGCAACACGCGGACGCTCGATCGGGTGATCCGGCGCGAATTCGATTTCGCCGAGGGCGACGCCTACAACGTCGTCATGATCGATCGCGCCAAGCGGCGCCTGGAAGCGCTGCGCTATTTCGAGAACATCAACATCTCGCGGGCCGCCGGGTCAGCGCCCGACCGGGTCGTGCTGAATGTCGACGTCGTTGAACAGCCGACCGGTGAAATCTCCGTCGGCGGAGGTTACTCGACGACGGACGGCCTTGTCGCCGACGTCTCGGTGACCGAGCGCAACCTGCTTGGCCGCGGCCAGATCCTGTCGGTTTCCGGCTCGTTCGGCGAAAACAAGGAGGCCTTCGACTTCAGCTTCACCGAGCCGTATTTCCTCGGCCGCAGGCTGTCGGCCGGCATCGACGGCTTCTATCGGAACATCGACTACTCCGACACCTCGTCATACTCGGTCAAGGCGGCCGGCGGCGGCGCCCGCATCGGCTTCGCGCTGAACGAGGAGACGAATTTCATCGGCCGCTACCGCCTGTACCAGTCCGACACCACCACGCCGGAATATCTGCGGGATGGTTGCGGCCCGATCACCGATCGCGGCCAGGCGCAGAACATCTGCGGTGATCCGGTCACCTATCAGGGCATCGATTACCGCTATCCGACCGGCGGCGACACCAATGGCGACGGCATTCCGGACGTGTTCGCCCCGGAAGCCTCGATCGCGATTAACGCAGCGCTCGGCGAGCGGCTCTACTCGGTCGCCGGCTACGATCTGACCTATTCGACGCTCGACAGCTTCGTGCGGCCGACCGATGGCTTCTACACCCGGTTCTCGCAGGATCTCGCCGGTCTGGGTGGCGACGCGCAGTACATTCGCACGGATGCGGAAGCCCGCTACTATCGCGAGGTCGTCCCGGATATCGTCTCGATGCTGAAGGTCTCCGGCGGCTACATCGCCGGCTGGGGCGGCTACGACGTGCCGGTCACCGACACCTACTTCAAGGGTGGCGAGACGATCCGCGGCTTCGATACCTCCGGCTATGGTCCGCGCGATCTGACGCCGGGCGGCCAGCACGATGCCCTCGGCGGCCAGGTCTTCGCCGCGGCGACCGCCGAACTGCAGTTCCCGATCCCGCTCATTCCAGACGATCTCGGCTTCCGCGGCGCGTTCTTCGCCGATGCGGGCCTGCTGTTCGGCGTCGGCGACACCGGTCCGATCACGATCTATCAGCCCGGTCCGAACGGTTCGCTCCTGCCGAAGACCCTGGTCCTGCTGGAATGCGCCGGGACGACCAATAACGGCGAGACCGGGATCGTGCCCGCCGGCGCCAATGGCTGCTATATCGACGATACAGAGCCGCGCGCATCGGTCGGTTTCAGCCTGCTCTGGGAGTCGCCGTTCGGTCCGCTGCGCGCCGACCTCGGCTATGCCATCCTGAAGCAGGACTACGACGACACCCAGGTGTTCCGCTTCGGCGCCGGCAAGCAGTTCTGATCGCCTCGCGGAAGAAACAAGCCGGCGGTGCGTATGGATGCGCCGCCTCGCTCTTTCGTCATTCGGCCGGTAACGGTTCCTGTCGCCGCGATAATCGAACGTGATCCGCCGTGGCGTTTGATGCAGGCAGTCCCTGATGTAGGTTCCGGCGATGGAAGACGTTCGTTTTTTTGATCGCGCGGGGCCCTTCCGGCTCGCCGAAATCGCGACCTGGGTGGCAGCCGACTTGCCAGACGGATCAGCGGACCTGCTGATTGATGATGCCGCGCCTCTGTCGCTTGCCGGGCCTGCGCAGATCACCTTTCACGACAATCCGAAATATGACCGCGATCTCGCCGCCACGGGAGCTGGCGCCTGCCTCGTTCGCGGCAAGAACGCCGACCGGGTGCCGGCAAGCTGCATCGCGCTCAGCGTCGCCGATCCCGGCCGCGCCTTCAACGACCTGATCGCCCGTTTCTATCCTGATGCGTTCCACTCGATCCCCGCCTGGGACGACGCGCCGGCGGGATCCGGTATCCATCCCTCCGCGGTGATCGAAGCCGGTGCGATCATCGAGCCGGGCGCGATCATCGGACGGGAAGCGCGGATCGGCCGGGGCACGCGGATCCATGCGGGAACGGTCATCGGCGCCCGGGTTCAGATCGGCCGGGACTGCGCCATCGGTCCTTCCGCGTCGCTCATCCACGCGCTTGTCGGTGACCGGGTCATCGTGCATCCCGGTGTCCGGATCGGCCAGGATGGCTTCGGCTTCGCCATGGGGCCGTCCGGACATCGCAAGATTCCGCAGATCGGCCGGGTCATCATTCAGGACGATGTCGAGATCGGCGCCAATACGACGATCGATCGCGGCGCGCTTCGCGACACCACGATCGGCGCCGGCACCAAGATCGACAATTCGGTTCAGATAGGCCATAACGTCGTCATTGGCTGTCACTGTGTCATTGTTTCTCAGGTGGGCATCGCCGGCAGCGCCACGATCGGCGACTTCGTCGCCATCGGCGGCCAGGCGGGCGTGATGAACCACGTTACGATCGGTGACTACGCCCAGGTGGCGTCACTCAGCGCTGTCAAGGATGATCTTCCCGCAAAGGGACGGTATGGCGGCGTGCCGGCGCGACCGGCGCGTGAGTGGCTGAAGGAAGTGGCCGCGTTGCAGAAACTGGCCCGGGAGTCTATTGCCGGCCGCGGTTCGGAAAGGGAAATGAGCGAGGATGGACGTGAGCGCGAACCAGAGTGACGGGACGACGCTGGAAACCCTGGACATTCTCAAGATCATGGAGTTGCTGCCGCATCGCTATCCCTTTCTGATGGTCGATCGGATCATCGATATCGATGGCGAGGACTCCTGTGTCGGGATCAAGAACGTCACGGTCAACGAGCCGCATTTCCTGGGCCATTTCCCCGGCCAGCCGGTGATGCCCGGTGTGCTGATCGTCGAGGGCATGGCCCAGACGGCCGGCGCGGTGTGCATTTCGATGCACGAGAGCGGCATGCCGCAGCTCGTCTATTTCATGACGATCGACAAGTGCAAGTTCCGCAAGCCGGTGGTGCCCGGCGATGTGCTGCACTACCACCTGAAGAAGATCCGCAAGCGCCGGCTGATCTGGAAATATTCCGCTCAGGCCTTCGTCCGCGACGAACTCGTCGCCGAAGCCGAGATCAGCGCCATGATGGCGGAAAAGTAAAGCGACACCATGCCTGACATACACCCCAGCGCCGTCGTCAGCGACGGGGCCGTGATCGGCGAGGGGGCCAGGATCGGCCCGTTCTGCGTCGTCGGCGAAAACACCGTCCTTGGCGAGGGCGTCGAACTGATGTCCCATGTCGTGGTCGACGGCCACACGACGATCGGTGCTCGCACCCGCGTGTTTCCCTTCGCCTCGCTCGGACAGCCGCCGCAGCATCTCAAATTCGCCGGCGAACCGAGCAAGCTGATGATCGGTTCGGATTGCGTGATCCGCGAACAGGTGACGATGAGCCCCGGCACCTCCTTCGGCGGCATGGAGACCGTGGTTGGCGACAATTGCTATTTCATGATCGGCGCCCATGTCGCCCATGACTGCCATGTCGGCAACCACGTCCTGTTCATCAACAACGCGACGCTGGCCGGCCACTGCCGGGTGCAGGACTACGCCATCCTCGGCGGACTGGCCGCCGTTCACCAATGGGTGCGGATCGGCAAATACGCCTTTATCGGCGGCCTCAGCGGCGTCGAGAACGACGTCATTCCCTTCGGCTCCGTGCTCGGAAACCGGGCCTATCTGGGCGGGCTCAACATCGTCGGCCTGAAGCGCCAGGGCTTCGACCGCGAGGCGATCCATACCGTCCGGCAGGCCTATCGCATGCTGTTTTCCAACGAGGGCACGCTGATGGAGCGGGTCGAGGACGTCGCGCAACTGTTTGCCGAGCACCAACTGGTCATGGATATCGTCGATTTCATCCGCGCCGATTCCGACCGTGCGCTGTGCACGCCGCGCAACGGCCGCGGCGGCTAGAGCATGTCCGCCGATACGGCCAGCGGTGACCTGACGGCCGGTCGGCCCGCACCGGAGGCCGCCGGCAAGCGGGGACCGCTGGGGCTGATCGCCGGCTCCGGCGACTTGCCGGCTGTGCTGGCCGAGGAAGCAACCCGCCACGGCCGTCCGGTCTTCGTCGTCTCGATCGACGGCGAGACCGATTGCGATCTGTCCGCCTATCCCGGAACACGATTGCCGATCGGCGCCGCCGGGCGGCTGAAATCGGCGCTCAAGGCGGCTGGTTGCGAAGATGTGTTGATGACCGGCAATTTCCGCCGGCCGCGCTTTTCCGACATCGAATGGACGATGGGCACCGTCAAGGCGCTGTCGAGCATCATGCGTCTGAAGATCGGCGGCGACGACCGCGTAGTCAACGGCGTGGTGCAGATCTTCGAGGCCGAGGGCTTTCGCATCGTCGGGCCGCGCGAGGTCGCCCCGGGCCTCGTCGCGCCGGCGGGCCCTGTTGGCCGCAAGACGCCGTCGCGCGCCGCCCGCGCCGATATCGACTTCGGCCGCGGGGCGATCGCGACCATGGGGCCGCTCGATATCGGCCAGGCCGTGGTGGTTCTCAACGAGCGTGTCGTCGCCGTCGAGGCGGCCGAAGGCACGAATGCGATGATCAAGCGCTGTGAGGACCTGCGCGGCAACGGCCGCATCGCCGAGGCATCCCCGTCCGGCGTCCTCGTCAAGGCGGCGAAACCGGGCCAGGAAATGCGCCTCGACATGCCGGTCATCGGAACGCAGACCATCGCGGCGGCCGCCGATGCGGGCCTTTCGGGCGTCGCGGTCGAGGCCGGCAACGTCCTCATTCCCGATCTCGATGCCGTGCGCCGGGCAGCCGACGCGGCCGATCTTTTCCTGATCGGCTTTGACGCCGCCGATCCGGCCTCCGCAACCGATCGATGAGCACCCCGGCGGCTGACGACCCTGCAAAGACGCTGCGGATCGCCATCGTTGCCGGCGAGGTCTCGGGCGATCACCACGGCGCGGGTTTGATCCGCGCGCTGAGACAACAGTCCGACCGGCCGCTTGAGCTTGCCGGGATCGGCGGTCCGGAAATGGCGGAGGAGGGGCTGGCAAGCCTGTTTCCGTTGTCGGATATCGCCGTCATGGGCCCGCTGGCCATCCTGGCGCGGCTGCCCGGCCTGATCCGGCGGGTCTATGATGCCGTCGATCATGTCGTGGCGTTCCGGCCCGATATCCTGATCATTGTCGACAGTCCGGAATTCACCCATGCCGTCGCAAAGCGCGTGCGGCGGCGGCTTCCCGGCCTGCCGGTCGTCAATTTCGTGCCGCCGACCGTCTGGGCCTGGCGGCCCTGGCGGGCGCGAACGATGCGCGCTTACATCGATCGGTCGCTCGCGCTGTTTCCCTTCGAGCCGGACGCCCACCTGAGGCTCGGCGGTCCCGAATGCATCTATGTCGGCAATCCGGTTATCGAGCGGCTGTCGCTGATCCCTGCGCGGATTGAGACGCCGGATGCCGGCCCGCCGACGCTGCTTATTCTGCCCGGCAGTCGTGTTACCGAGGTCGAACGGCTGATGCCCGTCTTTCGCGACACGCTGGTTGCGCTCCGGGAGCGGGGTAGGGGGTTCGTCCCCGTCCTGCCGGCGGTGCCGCACCTGGCCGATCATATTACCGGTCTCGTCGCCGACTGGCCGGTCAAACCCCGGATCGTCGTCGGCGAAGAGGCGAAATGGCAGGCCTTCGCGGCGGCCCGCGTCGCGCTTGCGGCCTCGGGCACGGTGACCCTCGAACTCGCGCTCGCCGGCGTGCCCATGGTCGTCGGCTACCGGCTCGATCCACTGACGGCTTCGCTGAAATGGCTGTTGCGTATTCACTCGGTGGTCATGGCCAATCTCGTCATTGGCGAGAATGCCTTTCCCGAATTCATCCATACCGGCTGTGATGCGGAAACGCTGTGTGGTGCGCTCGATCCGCTGTTCGACGATACGCCGCAGCGGCGGGCACAGCTCGACGCGATCGCGCGGGTGCGGTCGGCGACCCTGATCGACGGCGACACGCCGAGCGAACGCGCGGCGCGGGCGGTGATCGAGATGCCCGGGCTGACGGGACGGCTCGAGCGCCCCGAGGATGTCTCCGTCACATCTTAGGCTTGGCCCGGGGCAGGAGTTTCGCTTCGAATCCCCCCATCCGTTAAGGATTGAGTGCTACGGTACGATATTGGTCTGATCGCGCGTTTTCGGAAATCGGGGGTGGCGCTTTGCAAGCGAGTGGTTTTCGCTCTGCCTTTCTCTTTGTGACGCTGGTGCTTCTTGTTACCTATCCGGCTTTCTTTGCCCAGTCTTTCAGCCTGATCGCCGAGTCGGTCACCAAAGAACACACGTTTGACGCCGAAACAGTCGGGTTCGTTTCCGCGGCCTATCTGCTGGCATCCGGCATCGTCCAGATTCCGGCCGGCATTGCCTTCGACCGGCTCAGACCGGGACGAATTCTCGCTTTTGCGACATTGGTCTGTGCGGTCGGTGCCTTTCTGATCGGCATCTCCCAAACGATCGAGATGGTCACGGCCGGGCGCATCCTGATGGGTGTGGGGTCGGCTCTGATCTTTCTTGGTTCCCTGAAATTGCTAAGCCTCGTGTCCACCAAGGAATCCTACACACTCACGACCGGCGCCTGGCAAATGAGCTACCGGATCCTGGTCTCGCTCCTCGTCGCGGTCTTTGCCGGCCTGAGCCTCGATGCGAACTGGCGCCACATGATGATGGTTTTCGCCGTTGCGGGCCTGGGCCTGAGTATTCTTGCCTGGGCAGCGGACGCCTTCATCCCGGCCGGTGCGTCGAGGACGAAGCGGTCGGAATCGCTGTGGATCAGCTTGCAGACGGCCCTGGGGAACCGCGATGTTCTGACGGCCGGGATCTTCTTCGGCCTCACCATCGGGCCGATGCTCTCCTATGCCTATCTCTGGGCGATACCCAGCTTGCAAACCTGGGGCGACAGCGAACTGAAATCCGTCCTGATTGGCGGCACGATCCCGATTGGCTACGGCTTCGGAGCGATCGTGCTTGGTATGGCGATCGAACGGTGGGGCCGCCCCCGGGCGCTTGCCGCGATTTTCGTGGCGATCGGGCTTGCCTCCATGACGACGATGCTCATTCCGGTTCCCATGCCGCAATGGTTCGTCTATTCCCTCGCGTTTCTGATCGGATGGGGCGCCAGTTCGTCGATGATGGCTCTGTCGCATGCACGAATGTTCGTTCCCGATTCGCATGTGGGAACGGCGATCGCCGTCGTCACCACCATGGGATATCTGTTCGGAACGGCCCTCCAGTCAGGCTCGGGGCTTCTCCTTGAAATGCTCAGCTCCGATGGCCTGTCCTATACCGACTACAACGAGGGCCTCAGTCCGCTGATACAGTGTTTCCTGCTGTCCCTGCTGATGCTGGCGATCATGCGGCCCTGGCCTGTGGAAGACGCGAAATCTGAATGATTGCCCCCGGCAGATACATCGCGATTTCCGGACCTGACAGCGGCGTTTCGGGGAAGCTTGGGACGGAAACGAAACGACCCCGCAAGCGCCTGCCTGCGGGGCCGTCCAGATTTCCTGGATTGTCGGTCAGCGCCTATTTGCGCATCGAAACCGGCACATAGTCGCGACGCGTCGAGCCGGTATAGAGCTGACGCGGGCGGCCGATCTTCTGTTTGGGATCCTCGATCATCTCCTTCCACTGGGCGATCCACCCGACGGTGCGGGCAAGCGCGAACAGCACGGTGAACATGGAGGTCGGGAAGCCCAGCGCCTTCAGCGTGATGCCGGAATAGAAATCGATGTTCGGATAAAGCTTCTTCTCGATGAAATACTCGTCCTGAAGCGCAATCCGCTCCAGTTCCAGCGCGACGTCGAGCAGCGGATCGTCCTTGATGCCGACCTCGGCCAGCACCTCGTGACAGGTCTTCTGCATGATCTTGGCGCGCGGATCGTAGTTCTTGTAGACCCGGTGGCCGAAGCCCATCAGGCGGAAGGGATCGTTGTGATCCTTGGCCCGGTCGACATATTCGGGGATCCGGTCGACGCTGCCGATCTCGGCCAGCATGTTGAGGGCCGCCTCGTTGGCGCCGCCATGCGCGGGACCCCACAGGCAGGCGATGCCGGCGGCGATGCAGGCGAACGGATTGGCGCCCGACGATCCGGCCAGCCGGACCGTCGAGGTCGAGGCGTTCTGCTCGTGATCGGCATGCAGGATGAAGATCCTGTCCATGGCGCGCGCCAGCACCGGATTGACCTTGTAGTCGTCGCACGGTACCGCGAAGCACATGTGCAGAAAGTTCGATGCGTAGTCGAGCTCATTGCGCGGATACACGAACGGCTGGCCGATATGATATTTATAGGCCATCGCCGCGATCGTCGGCATCTTGGCGATCATCCGGACGCTGGCGACCATCCGCTGATACGGATCCGAGATGTCGGTCGAGTCGTGATAGAAGGCCGACAGCGCGCCGACGACCCCGACCATGACCGCCATCGGATGGGCGTCGCGACGGAAGCCGGAATAGAACCGCGCCATCTGCTCGTGGATCATCGTGTGATTGGTGACCCGGAAGTCGAAATCGGCCTTCTGGTTCTGCGTCGGCAATTCGCCGTAAAGCAGCAGATAGCAGGTTTCCAGGAAGTCGCCATGCTCGGCGAGCTGGTCGATCGGATAGCCGCGATAGAGCAGGATGCCCTCGTCGCCATCAATATAGGTGATCTTGGATTCACAGCTTGCCGTGGACGTGAAACCCGGATCGTAGGTAAAGGCGCCCGTTTGTCCATAAAGCTTTGAAATATCAACGACGTCCGGGCCGACTGTGCCCGGGTAAACCGGAAATTCATGATTGTTTCCGCCAAGTTGCAATGTCGCAACGTCAAGGTTTTCAGATGCGTCGGTGGACGTGGTATCGTTCATGGGCAGGTTTCTCCTGTCCTGAGTTCACAATTGCAGCATCCGATATCTCGCCCTGGCTACGCGAAACGTCTACAGGTGGTCGAGCGGGTCTGCCATTCGGAAGGGTTTTTGATTGCTGTTGGGTATCCGATTTGACCCCGAACAGCAAGCGCCACAGCATTGAACTTAGATTGAACGGCGGCGCCGACCACCTCTCAGACGGTCTGATCAGCTATGCGGCCAAGGCTTTCCTCGCGGCCCAGAACGGCGAGGACGTCGAAGATTCCAGGCGATGTGCCCCGGCCCGTCAACGCCGCGCGCAGCGGCTGCGCGACGGCCCCGAGCTTGCGATCGGTACTTTCAGCGAAATCCCGCACGACCGATTCCAGCGCAGGCGCCTGCCAGTCGGTGCAGGCGGTCAGCGCCGGCAGCAGGTCGGCCAGCGTCTGTCTGCCCTTGTCGTCCAGGATCTTGGCGGCCTTGGCGTCCAGGGCTAGTGGGCGCCTTTCAATCAGGAACTTCGCATTTTCAAGGAGTTCTACGAGTGTCTTCGCGCGCTCCTTCAAGCCGCTCATTGCCGCGGTGATGCGGGCATTGCCGGTTTCGTCGAGCGCGCCGAGGAAGGCGCTGCCGCCGGGCAAATGCGGCAGGCTCTTCAGGAAGGCTGCCGTCAGCTGGTCATCCGGCGTCTGGCGCATATAGAGCCCGTTCAGGTTTTCCAGCTTGGCGAAGTCGAATCGCGCGGCGGCCTTGCCGATCCCGTCGAAATCGAACCACTTGAGCATCTGCTCGGTGCTCATCACCTCGTCGTCGCCATGGCTCCAGCCGAGCCTGGCAAGATAATTGCGCAGCGCGTCGGGCAGGTAGCCCATCTCGCGATAGGCCTCGACGCCGAGCGCCCCGTGGCGCTTCGACAGCTTGGCGCCGTCCGCGCCGTGGATCAGCGGGATATGCGCCATGACCGGCACCGGCCAGCCCATCGCCTGATAGATCTGCGTCTGCCGCGCCGCGTTGGTGAGGTGATCGTCGCCGCGGATGATGTGGGTGACGCCCATGTCGTGATCGTCGACGACGACAGCGAGCATATAGGTCGGCGTGCCGTCCGAGCGCAGCAGGATCAGGTCGTCGAGGTCCTTGTTCTGCCAGGTGACCCGGCCCTGCACCTTGTCGTCGACGACCGTGTCGCCCTCGCTCGGCGCCTTCAGGCGGATGGCCGGCGCGACGCCTTCGGGTGCCTCTGCGGGATCACGGTCGCGCCAGCGGCCGTCATAGCGCGGTGTCCGGCCCTCGGCGCGGGCCTTTTCACGCATCTCGGCAAGCTCCTCACGGCTTGCATAGCAGCGATAGGCGTTGCCGGCGGCGAGCAAGTCCTCGACGACTTCGCGATGCCGATCGGCGCGGGCGAATTGCGAGATCGCCTCGCCGTCCCAGTCGAGGCCGAGCCAGCGCATGCCGTCGACGATCGCCGCGATCGCCTCGTCGGTCGAGCGTTCCCGGTCGGTATCCTCGATGCGCAGCAGCATCTTGCCGCCGCGACCGCGCGCATAGAGCCAGTTGAACAGCGCGGTCCGCGCGCCGCCGATATGCAGGAAACCGGTCGGGGAGGGGGCGAAGCGGGTGACGATTCCCGGGCGCTCGGAGATTGGGCTTTCGGACATGATGGTTGTAGGCTTGCCTGTTTCAAGGAGGATGCCGATGCGTCGGCGCGTTTCGGCGCCTCTGTAGCACGGCCTCTGCGGGGTATTGAAGCGGCCATTGCGCGATCGGGGGGGCCAAGGCTTGCAATGACCGGAAACGATGGATCCGCCTCGCAGGCAAGGGGGCAGGCAGGCGGACGGCCGGACCGCCGTCGGATCGACCCGCACAGGCCGGATCCGCCCGCCCGCGAAATCCCGACCCCACGCCGCGACCGGCCGGCCCGCAGCCGTCCCGGGCCGTTGTCTTGGCTGCGCCTGCGGGCCGCCTTTGCCGGCCGGACGCTGCCCGGCGCCGAGTCGCTTCTGGAACGGGAAGGGGACCGGCTATTCCTGTGGGTGCCGGTCGCCTTTGGAAGCGGCATCGCGCTCTATTTCGCGCTGCCGCGAGAGCCCTCGCTGATTGCGATTGTGGTGCTGGTTGTCCTGCTCGCGCTTGCCGTGCGCCAGTTCGGCCTGTGGTCGGTGGGCGGCCGTCTCGTCCTGACCGGCCTGTTGATCGCGCTTGGCGCGATGACGGCGACGCTGCGCAGCGACTGGGTCGCCGCGCCTGTCATTCACGAGCGGCTCGTCGGCGCGCAGGTGCGCGGCCGCGTCGTCGGTATCGACCCGCGCGAGGACGGGGACGTCCGGCTCCGCGTCCAGCCCGTCTCGATCAGGAGCTATGACGGTGAACTCGCTCAGCGGGACCTGCCTCGGACGCTGTCGCTTTGGTCGCGCGGCAACTGGGCGGTGCCGGTGCTGGGCGCCACGGTTTCCTTCCGCGCCGTGCTCATGTCGCCGCCCGACGCGGCGATCCCGGGCGGGTTCGACTATGCCCGCCAGGCCTGGTTCGACGGCATCGGCGGCGTCGGGTTCCTGATATCAGCGCCGCAGGCCGCGCGCGGCCCACCCGCCGGCCCGCTCACCCGGGTCAATCTTGGAATCGATGCCTTTCGCGGGCGCGTCGCCGAGCGCATCAGGCAGACGCTGGCCGGACCGACCGGCGCCATCGCGGTCGCGCTGATCACGGGGCAGCGCGGGGCGATCCAGGAGGCGGACCAGGAGGCGCTGCGCGCCTCCGGCCTTGCCCATATCCTGGCGATCTCCGGCCTTCACATGATGCTGGTCGTCGGCACGCTGTTCTGGGCAACGCGCGCGCTTCTGGCGCTGTCGCCGACGCTGACGCTCACCCGGCCGATCAAGAAATGGGCGGCCGTCGCAGCGCTTGCCGGCGGCTGCGGCTATCTGCTTCTGTCCGGCGGCTCCGTCGCCACCCAGCGGGCCTTCATCATGGCGGCGATCATGCTGGTGGCGGTGCTGCTCGACCGGCCGGCGATCACACTCAGAAATGTCGCGATCGCCGCGCTGGTCGTCCTCGCCATGACCCCGGAAGCGCTCGTCGGCGCCGGCTTTCAGATGTCCTTTGCCGCCACTATAGGACTGGTCGCGGCCTATGAGGCGGTTCGGTCGGTCCGGCGCGGCAAGGAGGCCCTGTTCCGCTCCGGCGTCCTGCGATTTACCGTCGGCGCGGTTGCCGGGCTCGTCTTCACCGCGTTGATCGCGGGCCTTGCGACCGGTCCGTTCGCCGCCTTCCACTTCAACCGCGTCGCCGTCTACGGGCTCATTGGCAATGCCGCGGCGATGCCGCTGGTGAGTCTCGTCGTGATGCCCGCCGGCCTTGTCGCGGCGCTCACCATGCCGTTCGGCCTGGAAGCCCCGGCGCTTGCCGCAATGGGCCTCGGCATCGACGGCGTGCTGGCCGTCGCCCACACGGTGGCGAACTGGGAGGGAGCGGTGCGATTCGTGCCGCAGATGCCGATGGTCGCACTGCTGCTGATCGCCTTCGGTGGATTATGGCTTGCCCTGTGGCGCACCGCCTGGCGTTTCCTCGGCGCCATCGGAATTGCCGCGGGACTGATACTGTCTTATGCGGCTTCGCCGCCCGACGTGCTGATCGCCCGCGACGCAGGCATGGTGGCGCTCAGAACCGAGACCGGTGGCCTGGTCTTCCTGCCGCGCGCCAAATCCGACTATGTCGCCGATCTCTGGCACCGACAGGTCGGGTCGCCGGGGCCCGGATCAGAGCCAGCGCCAGCCCGCTGCGACGCCATAGCCTGCGTCGCCGAAGTCAGGGCCGAGGCCGGCGCGATCAGGGCCTCTTATGTGCTCGACCCGGCCGCGTTCGGCGAGGATTGCGGCTGGGCCGATATCGTCGTCACCGCGATGCCGGTCCCCGACTGGTGTCGGACAGCCACCTTCGTCATCTCAGCCGGTGACGCGGAACGCACCGGCGCCATGGCACTGACACGCACGCCAACGGGTTTCGACGTCGAAACCGCGGCGCACCGCTCCGGCATCCGCCCCTGGACCCGCCCGAGGCTCCATCCCGGCGACGAATGGCCGCCTGAACCCGGAGCGGGTCCGAGCCCGCGTCAGTAACGCCGGATCAGCCCGACCAGCCGACCCTGGATATCGACCCGGTCCGGTCCGAAAATCCGCGTCTCATAGGCCGAATTGGCCGCTTCCAGCGCGATCGAGGCACCCTTCTTGCGCAAGCGCTTCAGGGTCGCTTCCTCGTCGTCGACCAGCGCCACGACGATATCGCCCGTATCGGCGGTATCCGATCTGCGGATCAGCACCGTATCGCCATCGAGGATGCCGGCCTCGATCATCGAATCGCCGCGCACCTCCAGGGCGAAATGCTCGCCCTTGGCCAGCATGTCGACGGGCACGGGAATGGAATGGCTGTGATTCTGGATCGCCGAAATCGGCACACCGGCGGCGATCCGGCCCATCATCGGCACGCTGACCGTGTCCGGATCCGGTCGATCCTCGGCCACCCCCTCCGGCGGTGGCGGCGCCTTGCCGAGGCTGCCCTCGATGACCGCCGGCGCAAAGCCGCCGCGGCCCCGCGCGGGCAGGCCCGGCGCGACCGAATCCGGCAGCCGGACGATTTCCAGTGCCCTGGCGCGATGCGGCAGGCGGCGGATGAAGCCGCGCTCCTCCAGCGCGGTGATCAAGCGGTGAATTCCCGACTTCGAGCGAAGGTCAAGCGCTTCCTTCATTTCGTCGAAGGAGGGCGGAACCCCGCTTTCCTTGAGCCGCTCGTGAATGAACATGAGCAGTTCGTATTGCTTGCGTGTCAACATGGTCCGCTCCCACGGCGTGTGACGGCGATTGGCGTACAAATCAGGAACAAAGATACATGTTCCTGTTGTGTTCGACAATGGTTAATTCCGGGGGTTAATTCCGGGTTTACGGCGCGGCCGGACCCTAATCCAGAACGTGGGCGCGGACGATGTCGACATGCTGGCCGATCGCCCGCCGGCAGGCCTCGACATCGCCTGCAATGGCGGCATTCAGGATCGCCTCGTGCTGCGCGATCGTGTCGGGGCCAAAGAAGCCCGCATGCCGCACGGTCGCGACCACCTGCATGCGATAGTGTTCATAGATCTTGCGGTGATAGGCCCGCAGCATTCGCGAGGGGCAGGTCGACAGCAGCGTTTCGTGGAATTCCCAGTCGACGCGGGTCCAAAGCGGAATGATATCGCCCGGCGTCTCGGCGGCGTGCAGCCGTGATTCGACATGGGCGAGCTTGTGATGGGCCGCCGTCAGCCGGGCCTCCCAGTCGAGATCCTTGTGCTCGATCGCCTTTTCGACCGCGCCGCATTCGACGATGATGCGCAGGTCCGACAGTTCGGCGAGCGTCGCCGGATCGCCGAGGCCGACGCAGAAGCCGCGCTGCTCCTTCTGTATCAGAAGGCCCTCGCCGGACAGGCGCAGGAAGATCTCGCGCATCGCGCTGGCGCTGATCGAAAACCGTTCGGCGAGAATCGCCGGCTGCAGCTTTTCGCCGGCGCCGAGCGCGCCGCTCATCAGCATCAGTTTCAGCGCCTGATAGGGGGAGTCTTCCCGCGCGGAGGCCTGAAGAAGCGGATCTGGTTCCATCAATCCGGAATGCCTGGCTGTCCTGTCATCCGGCCACTATAGTCCTCTAATCGAGAAAAAATGCAAAAATCTCAAAAATGCTTTGTTATTTTGAAAATTCACGATTAACACAGGAGCCAGGCTCGATCTCTGGTTGGGCGATCAACGCGTGGAGGGGTGATCATGCTGCCTGAGGATAAAGACGTCGCGAAGCTTGCCGGGCGCGTCTGGCGGCCCGATCAGGCCGGCCCGTCGGTCGTCGTGGTACGCGGGGGGCGCCTGATCGACGTCACGTCGGCCTATCCGACGATGATCGATTTCCTCAATGCCGACCCCGCCGCGCGGTTCGCCGACCTCGATGGGGAGGACCTTGGCCCGATCGATGCCTTCCTTCATGCGCCCGAGGCGATGCGTCCGAGCAGCGACGTGCCCTGCCTGCTCGCGCCCTGCGACCTGCAGGCGCTCAAGGCCTGCGGCGTCACCTTCGCCCAATCGATGATCGAGCGGGTCATCGACGAGCGCACCCATGGCGATCCGGCCAAGGCGGACGCGATCCGCAGCCGCATCGGCGCGCTGATCGGCGGCAGCCTGTCGAGCATCGAGGCAGGCTCGCAGAAGGCGCGCGAGGTCAAGGCGGCGCTGGAGGCGGAAGGCCTGTGGTCGCAATATCTCGAGGTCGGCATCGGCCCCGACGCGGAGGTTTTCACGAAGTCGCAGCCGATGTCGGCGGTCGGCCATGGCGCCCTTGTGGGCATCAACCCGATCTCGAGCTGGAACAATCCGGAACCGGAGGTCGTCGTCGCCGTCGACAGTTCCGGCGCGATCCGCGGCGCGACGCTGGGCAACGACGTCAACCTGCGCGACGTCGAGGGCCGCTCGGCGCTGCTGCTCGGCAAGGCGAAGGACAACAACGCCTCCTGCGCGCTCGGCCCGTTCATCCGGTTGTTCGACGAGCGTTTCACGCTTGAGACGCTGGCAAGCGCCAATGTCGACATGACGGTGCGCGGCGAGGATGGGTTCGTCCTGGAGGGTCGCTCCAACATGGCCGAGATCAGCCGCAGCCTGTCCGACCTGGTCGGCCAGACCCGCAACGCCAATCACCAGTATCCCGACGGCTTCATGCTGTTTTCGGGTACGATGTTCGCGCCCACCAAGGATCGCGCCGAGCCAGGCAGCGGCTTCACCCACAGGCAGGGCGATGTCGTCGATATCGCGACGCCGAGCCTTGGTGCCTTGCGCAACGTGGTGACGGGGTCCGACAAGGCGCCGCCATGGGAATTCGGCAGCCTGCGTCTTATGCGCAACCTGGCCGCGCGCGGTCTGCTGACCTGACGCGTGTTCGCGCGCGAGACGACGAAATTCTAGCAACGCAGCAAGGAACCCGGCCGGTCGCCGGGGCGCTGCACCAACCGGATACGGGATGACACCATGCTAAAGGGAAAACACCTGATCGCGGGCGAGTGGATGGGCGGAACGGGATACTTCTCCTCCGACCCCGCCCATGGCCCGGCCCACGACTTCGCCGTCGGCACGCCGGAAGACGTCGACCGGGCCTGCGAGGCCGCCGAGGAGGCGTTCTGGTCCTATGGCTATTCGAGCCGCGAGGACCGCGCCGCCTTCCTCAACAAAATCGCCGACGAGATCGACGCGCGCGGCGATCAGATCACCGAGATCGGCACCCAGGAAACCGGCCTGCCGGAGGCCCGCCTGATCGGCGAGCGCGGCCGCACGGTCGGCCAGCTCCGGCTGTTCGCCGACCATATCCTGAAAGGTGACTATCTCGACCGGCGCCATGACGAGGCGCTGCCGGACCGGCAGCCGCTGCCCCGTCCCGAGCTTTTCATGGTGCAGCGGCCGATCGGCCCGGTCGCCGTGTTCGGCGCCTCAAACTTCCCGCTCGCCTTTTCCACCGCCGGCGGCGATACGGCCGCGGCGCTCGCGGCCGGCTGCCCGGTCGTCGTGAAAGGCCATTCGGCCCATCCCGGCACCAGCGAACTGGTCGCCGACGCGATCGCCACGGCGGTCAAGGCCTGCAACCTTCATCCGGGCGTGTTCAGCCAGATCCAGGGCGGCAACCGCGCGGTCGGGCAGGCGCTCGTCCAGCACCCGCTGATCAAGGCCGTCGGCTTTACCGGCTCGCTCCGGGGCGGACGGGCGCTGTTTGATCTCTGCGCGGCGCGGCCCGAGCCCATTCCCTTCTTCGGCGAGCTCGGATCGGTCAATCCGGTGTTCCTGATGCCGGAAGCGCTGAAGGCGCGGGCCAAGGCGATCGCCGATGGCTGGGTCGGCTCGCTCACCATGGGCGCCGGCCAGTTCTGCACCAACCCAGGCATCGTCGTTGCGATCGCCGGTCCGGACGCGGACGCTTTCATCGCCGCGGCAAGTGAGGGCCTGAATCAGGCCGCCTCCCAGACGATGCTGACGGACGGCATTGCCTCTGCCTATCGTGCCGGCTGCGAGGCCGTCCGCGGTTCGGGCGCGGTCGAGGAACTGGTCACGACTGAGAGCACCGATCGGCAGGCAACGCCCTTCCTGTTCAAAACGACGGGCCGGCAGTGGCTCGACAACGAGGTCCTCGGCGAGGAGGTGTTTGGTCCGCTCGGCGTCGTCGTGCTGGTCGACAGCGTCGACGAGATGGTCGAAATCGCAAGGCACGTCCAGGGTCAGCTCACCTGCACCATCCAGCTCGACGACGGCGATACGGAAACGGCGGGCAAGCTGTTGCCGGTTCTGGAACGCAAGGCCGGCCGGCTGCTCGCCAACGGCTTCCCGACCGGTGTCGAGGTCTGCGACACGATGGTGCATGGCGGCCCGTATCCCGCGTCGACCAATTTCGGCGCGACGTCGGTCGGCACCCTGTCGATCCGCCGCTTCCTGCGCCCTGTCTGCTACCAGAACATGCCGCAGGCGATCCTGCCGGCCGACCTGCGCTAGAGCGGGCCCGAGGAAACTGGACGGGGCAGGGCGATCCGACGCCCGCCCCGGAGTTTGACAGAGGTGGCGCGGTCACGGGCCGCAAGCCATCACCACAGGGCTGTGCCGGCAACAGCGTTAACGGTGTTGGCAGGTTGTGCGAAAAGAGCCTGCACAGGCGGGCCGATCTCGGTTAATATCGCGTTGAGATTTGCAAAAAGCTCCTTTATGAACCCGCCCGGTTTGGACGGAATGGCCATTTGTTCGATCGTCCCGCCGGGCAGACAGAACGGAAAACAGGAAACGGCGATGCGCCACGGCCGCTTTTGTCTGACGGCTGGAATTGAGACTTGATATTGCTCATACAACAATTCGGCGATATCGTTTTGAGTGAATTAGACGCCGAATGGCCAAGAATTTGACATTTGTAATACGTTCGGTCGCCTGCGGATAAGCAGTGACCGGCCACGATTTAACAGGACGTTCGCCCGGCTGAAGGGTGGCAGAGACCCCGCATCCAGCGGATTTGATTGTGTTTGGAAGCCATTTTCAGCCGGTCGTTTTCCGGAGGCGAATAATGCCGCAGGAACTCGCACAGGAGTTCACCGCCAGAAGTATTGATGCCGGATTTGGCGAGGCCGCGAACGCGGGGGCGCCGAGCGGGGCCTTTGCAAGCGCCGAGGCGGAAGCATCTGCCGGCGATGACGGCGTGATCGTGCAACGACCTTCGTCGACAACGTTGCAGGATGTTGTCGAGGCCTTTCGCCAGGATGCGTCGATACACCATCACGCGATACATGGCCGCTCGGCCTCGCTGGGTGACCTGGCGTCGGGCAACGGGTCGGCCGCGCCGCCTTCGGGCGAGGCCGGTCTGGGGCCCGTGATCGGAACGGTGCCGGGCATCTATCCCGAATGGCTCGGCTCGCGCGGCTTCTGCGATACCTGCGGCAGCCGGTTTGCCTATGTGGTCGGCGAGATGGCGCGGGGAATTGCCACCTCCGAGATGGTGATCGCGGCCGTTCGGGCCGGTTTCGTCGGGTTTTTCGGCAGTGCCGGTCTTCGTCCCGAACCCGTCCGCGAAGCGATTATCGCAATCCGCGAGGCTGTCGGTCCCGATGCCGCCTGGGGCGCCAACCTCATTCATTCCCCGGACCATCCCGAGCGCGAGCGCGAGGCCGTCGATGTCTTCCTGGACGAAGGCGTCCGCAACGTCTCGGCGTCCGGCTTCATGACGCATTCCCGCGACATGGTCCGGTTTTCGGCAAGCGGCATCGCCCGCGGGGATGATGGCGAAATCGTGCGGTGCACCCGGGTCTTCGCCAAGATCTCCCGGCCGGAAGTCGCCGAAGCCTTCATCGCGCCGCCGCCACAGGAGATCCTCGAGGCGCTGGTTGCGGCGGGCGATATCACGCCCGCGCAGGCCGACTTGCAGGCGAGCCTGCCGGTCGCCGAGTTCATTACCGTTGAATCCGATTCCGGCGGCCATACCGACGGCCGGCCGATGACCGCGCTGTTCCCGGTGATCTGCGCATTGCGCGACCGGCTGGTCGCCCGGCACGACTATCGCCGGCCCCTCCTGCTCGGCGCTGCGGGTGGTATCGGCACGCCGGGATCGGCGGCGGCGGCCTTTTCGCTGGGCGCCGACTATGTCGTCACCGGCTCGATCAATCAGAGCGCGTTGGAATCCGGCCTGTCGGATGAAGGCCGGGCGATGATCGCCGAAGCCGACCTTGCCGATACGGCAATGGCACCGGCGGCCGACATGTTCGAGATCGGCGCCAAGGTGCAGGTGCTAAAACACGGCACCATGTTTCCCATCAAGGCGCAGCGGCTTTACGAGCTCTATCGTCGCCACGAGGCGGTCGAGCATTTTTCGCAGAAGGACAGGGCCTGGCTCGAAAAGCAGGTGCTCAGAGAGAGCTTCGACGAGGCCTGGGACAGGACCCGCGCCTATCACGTCGAACGCAAGCCCGATCTCGTCGCGCGCGCCGAAGCCGACGGCAAGCTGAAGATGGCGCTCGTCTTCAAGCGCTATATGTTCATGGGCGCGCAATGGGCACGCGAGGGCGTCCGCGACCGCCGCATCGACTATCAGATCTGGTGTGGCCCGGCGATGGGGGCCTTCAACGACTGGGTGCGGGGGAGTTTTCTCGAAGACCCCGCCAACAGGACGGTCGAACAGATCGGCTTGAATATTCTCGAGGGCGCAGCCCAGATCACCCGTGCGCAGACTTTCAGGGCCTTGGGCCTGCCGGTGCCGCCGGACGCTTTTCATTACGCGCCAAGACAGCTTTTACTGGACTGATTTTTAGGCCGTTTCGTGCCTGATTACTTTTTTATGGAGAATTGCGTTGACTGATAAATTCGATTTTTCTCCGATCGCAGTCGTTGGACTGGGCACCTTGTTTCCCGGCAGGGGCACGACGGTCGGCTTCTGGAGGGACATTGTCGAGGGCGTGGATTCGGTCACCGACATTCCCGAAAGCCATTGGCGGGTTGCGGATTATTACGACCCGGACCCGTCCGTTCCCGACAAGACCTATTCGCGCCACGGCGCGTTCATACCGCATTTCGCCTTCGACCCGATGCGCTTCGGCACGCCGCCGCAGGTGATCGAGACCACCGATACGGTGCAGTTGCTGGCGCTCTACGTCGCCGAGCAGGTGCTGAAGGAAGCGCGCAGCGCGGAATTCGCGGATATCGATCCCGACCGTACAAGCGTTGTCCTCGGCGTTGCCGCCGGCACGGAACTGATCGGCGACATGTCGAGCCGGCTGGACCGCCCTATCTGGATGCGCGCGATGCGCCAGCATGGGCTCTCCGACACCGATGCGGCCGCCATCGCGGACCGGATCACGGGCAATTACGGCGAATGGCGCGAGACGACCTTTCCAGGATTGCTGGGCAATGTCGTCGCCGGCCGGATCGCAAATCGGCTCGATCTGGGCGGAACGAACTTTACCACGGACGCGGCCTGCGCCAGTTCCCTGGCCGCGGTGCGCCACGCCGCCCAGGAACTCTGGCTGGGTGAATCCGACATGGTGCTGGCCGGCGGCGCCGACGCGCTGAACAACATCTTCATGTTCATGTGCTTTTCCAAGACGCCGGCGATGTCGGCGGCCGGCACCTGCCGGCCGTTTTCCGCCGATTCCGACGGCACCATCATGGGCGAGGGCTGCGGCATCATGGCCTTGCGCCGGCTCGAGGACGCCGAACGCGACGGCAACGCGATCTATGCCGTGATCCGGGGCATCGGTGCGTCCTCGGACGGCAAGGGCACGAGCATCTATGCCCCGCGGGCCGGCGGCCAGGCGCGTGCGGTGGAGCGGGCCTATCGGGCGGCCGGCTATTCGCCGAAGACCGTCGAGCTCACCGAAGCGCACGGTACCGGTACGCGCGTCGGTGATGCGACCGAGTTCGAGGGGCTTCGCTCCTATTTCGGCGAATATGCTGACGGGGAGAGCGGCTGGTGTGCGCTCGGCTCGGTCAAGTCGCAGATCGGGCACACCAAGTCGGCTGCCGGCGCGGCGAGCTTCGCCAAGGTGATTTCGGCGCTTCATCACAAGGTTCTGCCGCCAACGATCAACGTCACGGCGCCCAATCCCAAGCTCAATATCGAAGAGTCGCCGTTCTATCTCGCGACCCAGGCGCGACCGTGGATCCGCGGCAGCGACCACCCGCGCCGGGCTTCGGTGAGCTCCTTCGGCTTCGGCGGCAGCAACTTCCATCTCGCGGTCGAGGAATATACCGGGCCGGGCAGGACGCCCGATCGCTACCACATCGCCCCGACCGAGCTGTTTGCGTTTTCCGGCGCGACGCCCGAGGCGGTCACGCAGGCGATGGCATCCTGCGTCGAGGCCTGCGGCGAAGATCATGATCTCGCCCACTACGCCCAGCAAAGCCAGATGGCGTTCGACGCCGGCGCGGCTCACCGGGTCTGCCTGGTTGCCGAATCGGCTGAGGAGCTTGGCGCGCTTGTCCAGAAGGCGGACCGTCTCGTGGCCGCCGGCAAGCCGGTAACCACCGAGCGGTTCGCCTATGGCGGCCCGCAGCGGTCCGGCGAAGGCAAGGTCGGCTTCCTGTTTGCCGGTCAGGGCAGCCAGTATGTCGGCATGGGCGCGGATCTTGCCGTCAATTTCGATTGCGCCCGTAAAGCCTGGGACGAGGCGAGTGACTATGCTTTCCTGGGCACGCCGAAGCTCCACGATATCGCCTTCCCGCCGACCGCCTATGACGATGAAACACGCGAGCGCCAGAACACGCTTTTAACGCAGACAGAGAACGCCCAGCCGGCTATCGGCCTCGTCGCGCTGGCGCAACTCAACCTGTTGCGGGATCTCGGTCTGACGCCGGACTGTACCGCCGGTCACAGTTTCGGCGAGGTCATGGCGCTGCATGCCGCCGGCGGGTTCGACGCCGCGACGGCCATTTCGCTCGCCCGGCAGCGCGGACTGGCCATGTCGCAGGCTGCCGGCGGTTCGCCGGGTTCGATGCTTGCCGTCTTCGCCGGTCGCGAGGCCGTCGAGCCCTATCTGCAAGGGCAGGAGGCCGTCGTTATCGCAAACGACAACACGGCAAGCCAGGTCGTGCTGTCTGGAACCGATGCGGCCATCGACGCGATGGAGAAGAGGCTCGCCGACGCCAAGGTTCGGGTCCAGCGCCTGAACGTTTCCGCCGCCTTCCATTCCGCAAGCGTCGCCGGGGCCACCGGGCCGTTTCGCGAGGCGATCCTGGGTTCGAAGTTTAACGCGCCGCGGATCCCGGTCTATTCCAACACGACGGCGAAGCAATATCCCGGCTCCGTCCCGGAGGCGCAGGAGATGCTTGCCGGACAGATCGCCGCTCCGGTCCGGTTCCGCGACATGATCGAGGCCATGTATGACGATGGCGTGCGCACATTCGTCGAAGTCGGGCCCGGCAGCACCCTGTCGCGCTTTGCCGAGTCCATTCTCGCGGAGCGTCCGCATGTGGCGGTATCGCTGGATTCGAAGCGGAACCACGATGTCACCGGTCTCAACATCGCGCTCGCAGCCTTGTGCGCATCCGGGCGCCGGCTCAATCTCGAAAGCCTCTGGGCCGGCGCGCCCGCGGCCGCGCCCAAGCCGGAGGTCGCCAAGCATCACATTCTGCTGAATGGTGCCAACTATCGCGGGCCCGAGCAGCTGGCGCACGTCGAAAGGGCGATCGTGCCGGATTCGGACCGGCCGTCGCTCGCGGTACTACGTGGTGCCTATGAGAAGCTGAACGTGGAGGCCGCGCCGCCGCCTGCTCCGGAACGCGCCCCGGATCCGGTCCCAGGCGATGTAGTGCCACCCGTTGAGCCCGCGCCTGCGGTGCCCGCCGTGGATACGAGCGCGGTTGCCGAGACGGTCCGGTCGATCGTGGCGGAGAAGACCGGGTATCCCACCGACATGCTCGACATGGAGATGGACCTGGAAGCCGAGTTGGGCATCGATTCCATCAAGCAGGTCGAGATCCTGTCGGCGTTGCGGGA